>RKMI01000007.1_pt1 | contig 1627731 bp, 1433 predicted proteins | sample 2174191 | NCBI WGS metagenome assembly RKMI01 (sample SAMN10236717, study PRJNA505201) | synthetic metagenome | isolation source: mock community containing 12 organisms: Thioclava sp. ES.032, Psychrobacter... | place: USA: Walnut Creek | collected 2015-10-01
ACCAGCGCCAATCCCGGCCTCCCCGAGTCCCGACGCCCCGCGGAGACGTCGGGCTCAGAGTGCCGAAACCGACCACTGTCGCAGATCACCTGGCGGACGCGTGTCGCACATCAGCCGACGGAGGACAGGCCGCCTGCCGGCGCAGTGGTGAGAACTTTCTGTACGTCTTCAAGGCGGCCCTGAACGGGCCGCACGCGCCGCCGCCTGGGCGCGCGTCCGTCGCTCCGCTGGCGCTCCGACTCCGGCCACGCAACACGCCCGGCGGCTGGCGCGGAGAGCGGAAAGCCCGGAGGGGCCGCCGCAGACGGGGGTGGCTCAGAGAGTGGTGAAGGTCCGTCGCCGGCAGCCGGCCGCGCCGCGCCCGAGCAGCGCGGCGCAAGGAGGGCGCGCGCCGGGTCCGCGCGGCAAGCCCCAAGCATGGGGGCGGTGTCCGCGCGGCGGCATGCCGGTCGTCCAGGAGCCGGCTCCACAGCCACTCAGGTCAGATCAACCGCTCACCTGGGAGGGGGAGAGGTGGCCGCCGGTGGCCACCTCCGACCCCGGGAGCCGGGTCCGCGCCGGGCGAGGTTAGGTCAACTGCGCCACTGTGGCGGTGTCCGCCGGGGGCGCGGTCCGTGACACGAGAGCCGACATCGACTCCGGCAGCGTCCGTACGTGCGTCAAGGCCCGCTTGACGAGCGCAGACGGGGGACGAGTTTGGAAGCGTTCAGGCTAAGTCCTCGGGCTTCACCCTTCCCTTCCCGAGAAGCGTTCTAGCGAGGAGCAGGCGGCCGAGGATGATCGCGTAGACGTTGCTGATCAAGGCCAGCGCAGCTGCGCCAAACTCGCCGTGACCGGCCAACATCAGGGCAGGAAGGCCGGCGAACAGCAGCACGGGCAACATGAAGAGCCACAAGGGGAACCGCAGGTAGTAGAGAAGTGAGGGGGTCGAGGGTTTCGGCACGAGGCCATTAGAACGCACGCGGCCAAGGAAGCCCGCCCGTGGACTGAGTGACTAACCGGGTGACGACCGAGGTGAGCGAAGACGGACGCCTGCGGACTCTGGCGGACCGTTCGAGCAGGTCACCTCTGTCGGGCGCGCAGCTCGTTAGTCAGCGATGGTTCCTTCACACCGAAGGGGTCTGAGGTCGCCGGGTCGCGAGGTGCTGACCGACTGCGGACCCGAGACCGGCACCAACGCAAGCCGGGATGGCGGAGATGGCTAGGACGAGCGCATCCCCGGCGGGGCTGTGGTGGGGCGAGTTCAGCCACGTGCCGGCGTAAAAGCCGGCCAGCAGCACCAGCGCCGAAACAAACCAACGTCCGTGATTCCCGTAGCCCGATACCAGGCCGATGAGTAGGCCAGCGCCGCCAAGTCCGAGCGCCATCACGAGGACGGCGGCGGGGGCGCGTTGAACCGAGCCGCCAGCGCCAGCCGAAAGCCAACCCACCGGCAACCCGAGTCCAACCGCCAATATGCCCGTCCAGGGACGGCTATCGAATCGCATAGCCGCACCGTAGCAAGATCGGACTGACTGCTCGCCGTGCCCGCTGTGTGCCCGCAGGACCGGTCAACAAGGGGCACCAACGGCACCTCCCAGCCCGACCCCGACAGCGAGTGGCGGGGAGCCCGACCTGATCACCAGCACGGCCGTTGGAGCATGTTCGCGAGTCAAGGCACCTCCCAAACTGATTCCCAAGCTGACAGTGCGGGTTCGATTCCCGTCACCCGCTCCAGCGCGAAGGCCCCGACCAGGATTTGGATCCGGTCGGGGCCTTCGCGGTTCCACGGTCAAGGATCATGCGGCGCGCCGATGGCGTGCCATCAGCCCCGGTCGGAGGAGGCGCCTTGCCCGCGAAGCTGACGCGGAACGAGGCGATTCAGCTCGTCGAGCGGATCATGCGGCTCGACTACGCGGACGACGCCGAGCTGAGCGACTGGCTGGACCGGCTCGAACGCGACCTGGGCTACCCGGACATCTCGGATCTGATCTTCACGGTTGCACCGGAATTGACACCGGTCGAGGTTGTCGACCGAGCCAGCGCCCATCGGCCGATCGCGCTGCGGTCCGTTCCGTGGACGGAGCAGCCGATCGCCTAGCTCCACCTGTCGCCGCGCCCCATTGAACGCGGTCGACGAGGGTCCGGGTCAGCTGGGAGTGAGGAGGCAGAACTCGTTGCCCTCCGGGTCGGCGAGGACGGTCCACGGGACATCGTCCTGGCTGAGGTCGATGACGGTGGCACCCAGGGATCGCAGTCTGGCCGCCTCGGCCGCCAGGTCGTCACCCGGGTACGGGCGGATGTCGAGATGGACGCGGTTCCACACGGTCTTCGCGTCGGGTGTGCGGAGGAACCGCAGGTATGGGCCGACACCCTTGGCGGAGCGCAGCACCGCGTGGTGGTCGGTCACCTCGTGCAGGGTCCAGTCCGTGGCCTCGCCCCAGAAGCGGGCCATGGCACGCGGATCCGCGCAGTCGACCACCACCGCGGCGATCGGCCCGGTGTCGCGGTAGAGCGGACGGGGGTCCAGGACGCAGAACTCGTTGCCCTCCGGGTCGGCCATGACCGTCCAGGGGACGTCGCCTTGGCCTACGTCGGCGGGTGTCGCGCCGAGTTCCTTCAGGCGCGCGACCATCTCCGCCTGATGGACCGCAGAGGTGGTGGCGAGGTCGACGTGCACGCGGTTCTTCACCGTCTTCGGTTCCGGGGAGACGATGAGGTCGATGCAGACGGCGACGGGGTCGGGGTAGACGAAGCCCTCGGGTTCGAGGTTGGTCACGCCGGGGCCCTCGCTGGAGACTCCCCACCCGAGCACCTCGGCCCAGAAGCCGCCCAGGGCGGAGTCGTCCCGAGCCTTCATGTTGATCTGCACGAGCCGCGTTGCCATGCCGACGATGCTAGGGCCCGTCGAGTCGGCGGTGGTGCCCGAACCGGACTGCGGGCAGTTCCTGGTGATCGCTACCCCATGCGGTGGCGTTCGCTGATCGTCAGGTTCGTTGACAACCATCGAGCCAGCAAACTGAACACGCATCACGTGGACGGCTACAACCCGAACGTGAGCAACGACCTGTAGTCGTGGGACATCGACTCGTACCACAACGATGGGGGTGCTGAGCATGGATCGCCGCCTTGTTCGACCGCTGGTCGCAGGCACCGTCGCTATCGCGGTGGCCTCTGGCGGGTGGTTGGCCTACGACTCGCTGCGCGCGGGTGAGATGCACTCGGTGCACTCGTCCTATGCGTTCGATGTGAAGGATGAGACGAAGGTGGCCGGGTTCGCCGACTACGTCGTCGTTGCGACGGTGGACCGTGTCGCCGAGGTGCAGGAGCGCGACGGTGCGCCCTACACCGTCTTCGACGTGACAGTGGACATGACCCTCAAGGGCGAGCCGGTCAAGACGCTACGGGTGGTCCAGTTGGGTGGGACCCTCGGCAAGGACACCTGGCGGGTCGAGGGCGAGCCCTTGCTGCGGCCCGGCACGACCTATGTGCTGGCGGCGAAGACGGAGCAGGGGCGTGGGACGCACCAACTGGTTGGCGGGGCAGACTTCCCGGTCGTTGACCGGGAAGCGGCCCGTGCTGGGCGATCGGGCCCGGTGGCCGACTGGCGGGACAGCGTCGACCGCCAGCGGTGGCCTCAGGAACTCCCCAAGAGCTCCTGACCGTCGTCCGTCGGTCGAATACCCTTGGCCTGCCGCCCCGGTCCCGGGTTGGCAGACCAAGATGCCGTCCTGGCCAGGTCTCGAACCCGGTCTGCCCCGGTACCGGCCAACCAGCATCGGCAGTCGATCAAGCGCGACGGCCGGTGGCGCCCGGAGAGCCTGCCCGAGTGGTGCCGGTCCGACCTGCCGGAATCACTCTCCGCGTCAGTACCCGCCCGGTGCGGACGCGCGCCGGGTGCGGCGTTGCTGCCACAGCGCTCCGCCGAGGAACAGGGCGCCCAGCCACAGGTCCGGCCAGACGCTTCCTTCCGGCGCGAACGCGCGGGCGTCCTTGGCCCAGTCCGACCCCCGAAGGTGAACCACCGTCATCGTCTCGCCGACCTCGGGAGATCCCTCCCACGCCCAGAGGTTCATCTCCTCCCCGGAACTGACGCGCACGCGCACGAAGTCCGAGCGGCCACCGAGCTGCCTGTCCACGACCTCTGCCTGAGTGGTGACGCCGTTCGCGTCGAGGTAGCGCACCTGACCGATGGTGAACAGGGCGTAGGACAGCAGGAGTGCCCCGGCGACCACCGCCAGCCACACCCGCCATCGGCCCGGGCGTGCGGGCGGAGCCATGATCGGCTCGTAGCGGGGCTGGTGGGGGTGCATGCGACGAGCATGCCAGTGGGGAGCAAGACGATGGCCGCTGGCCCGTGCGTCCCTTCCAGCTACGTGCCGCTGCGCTCGTCGCGAGTGGACCGGCGGCAGAGCCGGCGCCGGCAGGGCAGATCGAGGCGGCTGGTCCGTTTCGTCCCGGGGGACAGCGTGGACGGAACGAGCCTGGTTATGTTGCTCGGGCAGCACGCGTCCGCTACGGCGCGTGATGAACCACGGGGGAAGGTGCGTCCAGCATGTCCATCACTCTGTCCACAGGGCGTCGCGTCTCGGCCGCCGCGCTCGGCCTGGCGGTCGTTGCGGCCGCCGCCGTCGCCAGCGCGGCCCCGGCCGTCGCCGCGCCGCACACGTCCGGCACCGGCACGCTGTCCATCGCGGCGCAGCGGCTGATCCTGGAGCCGACCGACCAGGGCTACGTCGGCACGCTCAATGCCACGGTCACGAACAACGGCCCGACCGCCAGCTACTACAGCCTGAGCTTCCTCGAACCGGCCGGCGCCGCGGAGGGCCACGTCTTCCCCGAGGACGCCTGCGTCTGGCAGGGCGTGGTCGGCGTCCGCACCCTGGTGAACTGCGGCAGCGGGAGCGGCGAGCTGGCGTCCGGTGCCAGCCGGGCGCACAGCGTCCGGTTCCACGTCGGGACGACCCCTCGGGACTACCCGATGGTCGTCGACGGCAGCTGGATCGGCGTGGTGCCGAACGGCGATCAGGAGCCGGTCCAGAGCGCCCCGTTCACGACCCTGTTCCGTTCCACGAAGGGCAAGATCACCAAGCCTCGGCCGTACGTGCAGGCGACCCAGACCGACGTCTCGCTGAGCGCGAACCAGGTCAGGCTCGACCGGCTCCCGGACGGGAGCCTCCAGGGCCGCATGCCGCTGACCGTCCGGTACGGCAACGACGCGCCCTCGTTCGGGCTCAACGTCATCGCCGACCTGCCGGCCGGCGTCGTGGTGGACCACATCGAGCCGCAGGACATGCCGAGTTCCTGGGACTGGTTCACCGTGCCGGGCGGCCGGTTCGTGCCCGGTGAGGCGCGCACCTTCGACGTCATCCTCACCGCGCCGGCCGGCACCCCGACGGGTGAACTGGGCACGGGCTCATACACGCCCACTTCGGACTACGTGGTGAGCCTGACCGACGTGGACCCGGCGGACGACACCACCTCGTTCACCATCACGGCCGGCTGAGCACCACCAGCGCGCGAGGGCCCGGCACCACTTCGGGATGCTGTTGGTTAATTCGGGTTCTGCGTGACGTCGGCCTTCAAGACCTGGTTGTGGTCTTGAAGGCCGACGTTTTCGTATTGGGGTGGGTTGCGGGTGTCGTTGCGGTTGCGGGTGTTGGGGGAGATTCCGGCGGAGACGGTGCGGGTGGCGCGGGCCGCGTTCCCGAAGGGCAGCCTGGCGATTCGGGTGCGCGACGAGTTGGGGGTGTTGTTCACCGACGCTGATTTCGCGGACTTGTTCCCGGTCCGGGGGAAGCCTGCCTGGTCACCGGGCCGGTTGGTGGTGGTGTTGGTGTTGCAGTTCGTTGAGGGGCTCACCGATCGGCAGGCCGCGGAGGCGGTGCGGGCCAGGATCGACTTCAAGTACGCCTTGGGGCTGGAGCTGGATGATCCGGGCTTCGACCTCTCGGTGTTGTCGGAGTTCAGGGACCGGCTGGTGCAGGCGGACGCGGGGCGGCGGGTGTTGGACGGCGTGTTGGCCGCAGCCCGGGAGAAAGGGCTGCTGAAGACGACGGGTCGGGCCAGGACCGACTCCACGCACGTGGTCTCGGCGGCTCGTGAGCTGTGTTGGTTGGATGGTCGTCGAGACACTGCGTGCGGCGTTGAACGCGCTCGCTCGGGATGCCCCGGGCTGGCTGGAGGCGGTGTTCTCGGCCGGTTCGCCTGAGCAGGCGCGGGAGCTGGAGGCGGTGGAGATCCTGCGGCAGGTGTGGGTCCAGCACTTCCACCTGGTCGAGGGCGAGGTGCGACGGCGGGACCCAAAAGACCGGCCGCCGGGCGCGATACGCCTGGTCACCCCGCATGACGCCGAGGCACGCGGCAGCGTCAAGCGGGACACCTGCTGGGACGGATACAAGGTCCACCTCACCAAGACCTGTGAGCCGCACGCCCCGAACCTGGTCACGAACGTGGCCACCACCTGCGCCACCGTCGCGGACAGCGTGATGGCAGAGGTGATCCACGCCGGTCTCGCCGGGCGTGACTGCCTGCCCGCGGAGCACTGGGTCGATGCCGGATACCCCAACGCCGCTCAAGTTGTGGCTGCCCGCACCCAACACGACGTCGACCTGCAGGGGCGTATCGGTGCCGACACCACGACGCAACGCGGCAGCCGCCATGGGCAGGATGCCTTCACTATCGACTGGGACCGGCAGCATGTTGACCTGCCCCACCGGCGTCACCAGCACGCAATGGCATCATCGGCGCTCCCAGCACGGCCTGCCGGTGATCCGGGTCCGGTTCAACCCCGCCGACTGCCGCGTCTGCCCCAGCCTGCGCGACTGCGTCAGCTCACCCAAAGCCGAACGCCGGGAGCTCACTCTGCGCCACCGGGCCGAACACGACACCGTCCGCAACGCCAGACGACAACAGCAGACCGACGACTGGAAACACCGCTACAAGATCCGCGCCGGCGTCGAGGGGACCATCTCCCAAGGCGTCCAACGCTGCGGCCTGCGCAGATCCCGCTACCGCGGCCTGGACAAAACTGCCCTGCAACACCAACTCACCGGCGCCGCGATGAACCTCGCCCGGATAGACGCCCACCTCACCGAAACACCCCGAGCCGCCGCCCGCATCAGCCACTTCGCACAACTTCGCCCCGCCGGATAGATCCGACGGGGCGAAGCAGCAGAACCCGAATTAACCAACAGCATCCCACTTCGGTTCCGGGCCCTCCATACAACTGGGGGAGTCCCGGCCGCCGCCGTGACGTCCCTCGGGCACGGGCACACTGTCGTACCGTGGCCCGGTGAAGAGCCAGGATCGCAGTACGTACCTGGCCGCCGCCGCGGCCAACCTGACCTACAACGCGCCGCTCGGCGAGGATCGGGTGACGGACCTGGTCCGGCGACTGGCCCCCACCGGGGCGGGCTGGCGAGCCCTGGACCTGGGCTGCGGCAACGGCGAGCTGCTCCTGCGGCTGTGCGAGGCTCACGGCATCGCCGGCGACGGCGTGGAACGCCACGCCGACGACGGTGAACGGGCCCGGCGACGCGCGACGGAACGGGGAGCCGCCGAGCGGGTCAGGTTCCACAGCGCGGACGCGGCCACCTGGGACCGGCCCGCCGACCTCGTCGTCAACGTCGGCGCCGGCCACATCTGGGGCGACACGGCGAGGGCCCTCACCGCCCTGCACCGGCTCACCAACCCCGGCGGGAAACTGCTGTTCGCCGACGGCTTCTACCAGACCAGGCCCGGCGCGCAGGTCCGTGAGACCTTCGGCGACCTGCCCGACCTGGCGACCCTGGCCCAGCTCGCGGTGGACGCGGGATTCCGGCCGCTGCACATCGCCGTGTCCACGATCGCCGAGTGGGACGACTTCGAGTCAGACTGGCGTGCGGGCGTCGAACGCCTCGGCACCCCGGAGGCGCGTGCGTTCGCCGACGAACGGCGTGCCGAATACCTCGACGGCTACCGCGACGTCGTCGGCTTCGGATGGCTGATCCTGACGCCGGCCGGTTAGGTCGTACGGGTCGCCTACGCTCTCGCCGTGATTCCGGACCTCTCCCAGTTGCTGAGTTCGCTACCGCCCACGACGTTGCCGTCCGGCCGCTTGGTCGAGCCGGAGGACGGCGGGCCTGCGCCGTACTGGCTGAGCGACGCTCCACCTGATCTCGAACTGTGGGCGCGGTTGCGGTCGCGGCATCCGGAGTCCGGGCTCTGGCCGCTGCTGCTGACCGGGTTGTCGAGCGACGAGAGGCGCCCGTGGGTCGCCGGCGAGGTGTCTCCGGCCGACATGTCGTCGCCGGAGCAGCACGACGTGGCGGAGCTGCTGGCCCGGTGGTGGGCCGGCTGTGCGACGACCGACGAGGACGGTGGGTCGGCTGTCACGGCCCCGTTCGGCCAGGACTGGCCCGGCCTCGCCACGCCCGGCGACCAGGCGGAGCCGCCCGACCAGCTCGCCGACGAGTGCGCGGAGTTCCTCGTGGACGGGCGGACGCGTCTGGGGCTCGTGCCGGCTGTCCGCGGCGCGGACACCCTCGCCGTGGCGGGCTGGTCCGGCCCGACCAACCACACGGGCGACGCCGGGGAGATCTCGGCGGTGCTGCGGAGTTGGGAGGACCGGTTCGGCGTACGCGTGGTCGGCGTCGGATTCGCGACCCTGTACGTCAGCGTGGCCGCGCCACCGACCACCACCGGGCACGCCCTGGCGGTCGCGGCCGAGCACTTCGCCTTCTGCCCGGACAACGTCTGGCAGGGCGCCGAAACGCTGGCCGCCTACGCCGATCAGCTCCTCGGCGCGCACTCCTGGTCGTTCTGGTGGGACTGATCTCGGATCAGTCCGGCGGCGTCAGCCGACGGCGGTCGTGGGCAGCGGGCTGCGTCGGGGTGCGGCAGCCAGCGCCAGCGTCAGCAGCGCGCTCGCCGCACCCACCACGAACGGCAGGGAGGCAGCCGGCTGACCCAGCCACTCCCACAGCGGGTGCCAGGTCGGGTGCGGCTCGGCGCGGTGGTGTCGCAGCAGGCTGGGGACGGTCAGCAGGACGGGCGTCCACCAGAGGAACAGGGTGATCGCGAGCAGGACGCCGACCGCTCCCCGGGCGGGGTGTGCCGCCTCGGTGCGCCGGCTGGCCCAACCGAAGACCAGCCAGCCGAGGGCCGCCCCGATCAGTCCGCCGGCGACACCGGCCGGCAGCACGACCGTTGGGGCCGTCCGGCTCAGGGCCAGCGACAGGTGGCTGCCGTCGGGCGAGGGCGGGGTGGCGACATGGAGTTGGAGGACCGTGTCGCCGCGCCGGGCGAGCAGGGTGGTGTCGGTGATCGTGACGGCGGGGGCGCACGTCTTGTCGACACAGCCCGGATAGCTGTGCACCGTCGGGGCGTACGTCTGCCAGCCGGTCTCGCGCAGGCGCCGCTGTGCCAGCGCGAGCGTCTCGTCGGCGGACATCCGGGGCGTGCCGGCGGTGCCGGCCAGGACCTCGCTCCGCTGGTATTCGCCGCCGTCGCCCAGCAGCAGGTTGTCGAGCGCCCGCACGGTCAGCGGCTGGCCGTAGAAGGTGAAGAGCGCCGGCGCCAGGTCGACGTCGCCGAGTTCGTGACCGGGCAGCACGGCGGCGAAGACGGCGGCGGTCTCGGCCCGGTCGGGCTGCGGGGCGGAGGTCTCCCAGGCGGCGCGGGTGGCGAGGGCGGCGGTGAACAGGCCGCAGATGACGGCGGCGAGGGTGGCCCAGACGCCGACCGTGCGGCTGGCCGGTCGGCCCAGCCGGCAGCGCAGGCCGTGCCGGATCAGGTTGGCGGCCTCGCGCGGCGTGGGGCGGGTGCGGCCCGCCAGCGCCGCGTCGAGCAGGACCCCGACGATCTCGTCGGCCCGGGCCCGCCGGTAGGCGCGGGGGTGGCAGAACAGCAGCCGCCGGTAGCGGCGGGCGAGCGGGTCGCCGGTCGTCGGCATGGCTGTCCTTCCGATCGGTACGCACCGGCGGGCCGGTGCGGGAGGTGGCAGGCGGTGCGGTCGTACGGTGCGGCGTACGGGCTCCGCTGGTGCGGGCGGTCAGGCGGTGCCGGGGCGCAGCGCGCGCAGCCGGGTCTCGGCGGCGGTGGTGAGCTGACGCAGCCGGACGGTCTCGGCGTCCAGCGCGCGGATCCCGTCCGGGGTGAGGCGGTAGTAGCGGCGGAGCCGGCCGTCGACGGTCTCCTCGCGGTCGGGTGCGACGAGCCCCTGCGCGTGCAACCGGTCCAGCGCCGTGTAGAGGGTGCCCGGCAGCAGGGTGACGCGCTGGGCGGACAGGGCGGTGACCTCCCGGATGATGCCGTAGCCGTGCCGTGGACCGCCGGCCAGCGCGGTGAGGATCAGGAAGGTCGGCTCACGCATCGCGGTCACGGGCGACACGATAGTCAGATCATCGATATATGGTCAAGGTCCGCGCGGTCGGGCGGCCGGGCGGCGGCGGCTCTAGGCTGGCGGCCATGCGGATTGGCATCGTGATCCTTCCCGACCAGCGCTGGTCCGACTCCCGGCGCCGTTGGCGGCAGGCGGACGAGTGGGGCTTCGACCACGCCTGGACGTACGACCACCTGGGCTGGCGGGACCTGGTCGACGGGCCCTGGTTCGACTCCGTGACCACGCTGACCGCCGCCGCGACGGTGACCTCCCGGATCCGGCTCGGCACGCTGGTCGCCTCGCCGAACTTCCGGCATCCGGCGGCGTTCGCGCGGCAGGTCACCGCGCTCGACGACGTCTCCGACGGGCGGCTGCTGCTCGGCCTCGGCGCGGGCGGCATCGGCTTCGACTCGGCCGTGCTGGGTGGGGAGACGCTGCCGCCACGCCAGCGGGTGGACCGGTTCGCCGAGTTCACCGAGCTGCTCGACCTGATCCTGCGCGAGGACGGCACGACCTGGCGCGGGGAGTGGTTCTCCGCCGTGGACGCCCGGAGCAACCCGGGCTGCGTGCAGACGCCAAGGGTGCCGTTCGTGGTGGCCGCCAACGGGCCCCGGTCGATGCGGCTGGTGGCACGCTTCGGCCAGGGCTGGGTCACCACCGGCCCGGCCGTGGAGGACCTGGAGAGCTGGTGGGCCGAGGTGGCCGAGGCCGCCGCCCGGATGGACGCGACGCTCGCCACGGCCGGCCGCGACCCGGGCACCCTGGACCGCTACCTCTCGCTCGACTCCGCGCCGGTCTTCTCCCTGAGCAGCGCCGAGTTCTTCGCCGACCAGGTCGGCCGGGCCGCCGCCCTCGGCTTCACCGACGTGGTCACGCACTGGCCCCGCGACAGCAGCTGGTACGCGGGCGACGAGGCCGTCCTGGTGGACGTGGCGACCCGCCTGCTGCCCGAGCTGCGTCGCGCCTGAGCACGCCGACGGGCGCGTCGGGCAGCCGCGGGGCGGGGTGTCCCGGTCGGTGCGGCGGATCGCGGCCGCCCACGCGCACTGCCCGGTCGTGGTCGGCCGTGGCCGGGCGCGCTCAGGTGCCGAGGTCCCCCGTGGCGATGCCGCCGTCGCCGCCCGAGACCAGCCGGAACCGGATGCAGACGACCTCGCTGTCGTCGGTCACGGGGGTGCCCACGCGCGCCCAGTAGGCGGCGTGGCCCGACCGCCACTCCTCGATGGAACGGTCACCCTCCCCTTCGGAGCGGGCGAAGTCCCACGGCACGTCCGCGAAGCGGACCACCTCGACGCCGGTGACCTCCACGACACCGACCAGCGCGTCCTCGTCGTCGACGAAGGCCAACCGCTCGCCGACGTGTTCCAGTTCCTCGCCCTCCTCGGCGTACTCGGTGGTCAGCCCGGCGGTCGCCGTCTTCACCCCGGCGAGGACCAGGGTGTTGAGCCGCGCCCGCAGCTCACCGGGGGTGCCGAGGGCGAGGGTGCGCAGTCCACCGATCCGAGGCCACATCCTGCCGACGGTACCGGCGCCGCCGGCCACCCGCCGTGGCATTTCCGCCCCCACCGTGGGTGCGGCGGACGTTACGGTGGGTGGGGCGACGATCGGGAGGCGGCATGGCGGACAGGCGCGTGGTGCTCATCCCCGGTCGGGGCTACGACACCCGGTTCCCGCTCTTCGTCTACGCCGGCGAGGCGCTGCGCCGCGCCGGCTACGCCCTGCACGCCGTCACGTGGGAGGTGCCGGAGCGGTTGGCACCCGACCGGGAGGGGCCGGGGCAGGCCGTCGAATGGGTGATCGACCAGGTCGCCCCGACCCTCGCCGAGCCCACGGACCTGCTGGTCGGCAAGTCGCTCGGCTCGATGGCCACGCCGCTGGCGGCCGACCGCCGGCTGCCGGCCGTCTGGCTGACCCCGCTGCTGCACGTGCCCGCCGTGGTCGACGGCCTGCGCCGCGCCACCGCGCCGTTCCTGCTGGTGGGCGGCACGGCGGACCCGTCCTGGGACGGCTCGCTCGCCCGCCGGCTCACCCCGCACGTCGTGGAGATCGAGCAGGCCGACCACGCGCTGATGGTGCCGGGCCCGCTGGCCCGCTCGGCGGAGGCGCTCGGCCGGGTCTGCACGGCCGTCGAGGACTTCGTTCGAATCAGCTGACCGGCATGTCCGGCGGCGGCCACGCGCGCCGGCCGCAGGGTCGCCACGGCGGCAGGATCTCACCCATGGGGCGATCCTCGGAGTCGAACCGAGGTTCAGGTCACGCCGTGAGGTCCGCGCCGTCCACCAGTCCCCGGACGCGCAGCTCGGTGGCGACCGTCGGGGGGCAGTCGAGCACGACGGTGGCGGTGCCGACGGGCTCCGCCCCGCGCGCGGCGCAGATCTCGTAGAGCGCGCGGACCTGCGCCCCGGTGGCCACCCAGTCGTCCACCACCAGCACCCGGTCGCCCCGGCCGAGCCCGTGGTCGCGTACGGCCAGGTCGACCCGCCGGCCCCGGAAGTCCGGCGGGCTCTGTGCCCAGGTGAGCGCCCCGGCGGGCAGCCGGCCGTCGCCCGGCTTGTGCGCCGGTACGAAGCCGACCCCGAGTGCCGTCGCGGCGAGTGGGCCGAGCAGGTAGCCGGTGACCGCCGGCGAGACGACCACCGTGGGCCGGGCGGCCCGGAACGGCGCCACGAGGGCCGGTCCCAGCCGGGCGAGGATCTCCGCGTCCCGCCACCAACCGGACACGTCGCTGACCAGGTGGCTGGCGCCGGGGCCGGGGTCGATCCACCTGACCAGCGCGGCGAGGCGTCCGCTCAGCTCGGATGGCATGCACCCATCCTCCGGCACGGGAGCGACCCGGGTGGCCCGCCCCATCCGGCTCCAGGGCGCCGAGCCGCAGCTGTACCCGGGCCGCCCGGGCCACCACGGGTCGGATGATCGGCTACACGTATCGCTGCAATTCCGGCCATACCATCATGATCACGTTGACTTCGGAAGTGCTTCTCTCGTTACGGTCCGACCCGATTTGCTCGGAAGGCGAAAGGACCGCACCGGTGACTGGCAGGCACTCCCGTACCCGCATGTTCTCCTCGCCGGCCGGCATCGCGGCCACCGCGGCGGTCGGGGTTGCCCTCGCCGTCGGTGGCACCGTCGGCGCCGTGCAGCTGACCTCGGGCGCGCCGAGCGCCCGGCCCGCCGCCGTCGACCCCGCGCCCACCGGCCTGCCCACCGGCGCTCCCAGCTCGCCGGCGGTCGCGCCGAGCGCGAGCGGCTCGCCGAGCGCCAGCGCGTCGCCGAGCGCGACCGCGAGGCCCAAGGCCAGCCGGTCCACCCAGGCACCGTCCCGGAGCAAGCCGCGTGCCGCCGCGCCGAAGCCCACCGCGACGAAGAGGAGCAGCACGGCCCGCCCGGTCGTCGACAGCGGCTCGTGCGGCGCGTCCTTCTACTCCGAGGGGCAGCTCACCGCCAACGGTGAGAACTTCGACCCGTCCGCGCTGACCGCCGCCCACAAGACGCTGCCGTTCGACACGAGGGTCCGGGTGACCAACCCGGCCAACGGCAAGTCCGTGACCGTACGCATCAACGACCGTGGCCCGTTCATCGAGGGGCGCTGCCTGGACCTGTCCCGGGCCGCCTTCGCCGACATCGCCTCGCTCGACGCCGGCCACGTCGAGGTCCGCTACGAGGTGCTCGGCTGAGCACGCGCCGGGTGGCGATCGGCCCGCGGGCACGATCCGGCCGGCCAGAAGATTCTCGGACGACGGGCCAGGTTCATTCACCCGCTCACGTCAATCAGGCATGCTGTCCCTCGTACGCACGCGACCCTTCCAGTCGGGCCCCGGCCCACTGAGCCCCGGATCCCGCGCCGGCCTCGGCGCGGCCTTCGTCCTGCTCGCGATCGTCTCGGCCGTGGAGCTGGCCGACGGCCGTCCGGCCAACTACATCGCGCTCATGGTGGCCGCGCCGTTCCTGACCGCGGCGCTGGCGTCGTGGCGGATCACGCTCGGCGTGGGCCTGGCCGCCACGGCCCTGGGGGCCGGCTTCGCCCTCTGGGAGGAGACCGTGGCGCTGCCCACCACGGTCGCCGTCGCGGGCATCGCGCTGGGCACCGCGATCGCGGTCGCCACGGCAGCCGTACGACAGCGGCAGGCCGAGCGGATCGCCGAGCTGTCCCGACTCGCCTCGGTCGCCCAGCAGGCCGTGCTGCGCCCGCTCGGACCACAGGTCGGCTCGCTCTCGGTCGCTGCCCGCTACATCTCGTCCACCGCCACGGCCGAGATCGGCGGCGACCTGTACGAGGCGGTCGACACGCCGTACGGGGTGCGGATGATCATCGGCGACGTGCGGGGCAAGGGCCTCGACGCGGTACGGCTCGCCAGCATCGTGCTCGGCTCGTACCGGCACGTGGCGTACGAGCGCGCGGACCTGCGGGCCGTCGTGACCGACCTGGACCGGGCGGTGGCCCGCAGCGTGGGCGACGAGGACTTCGTCACCGCCGCGCTGGTCGAGGAGCGGGGCGGCACGCTCACCATCGTCAACTGCGGCCACCCGCCGCCGCTGCTGCTGCGCCGGGGTGCCGTGATCCCGCTCGAACCGCCGGCCCCCGCCCCGCCGCTGGGCTTCATGCCGGTGGTGCGCCCCCGGGTCGAGCGGCTGGAGCCCGGCGACCGGCTGCTGCTCTTCACCGACGGGCTCGGCGAGGCGCGCCGGGACGGGGAGTTCTTCCCGACCGCCGACCGGGCCTGGCGGCTGCTCGGCCACGGCACCGTCGGCGACGGGCTCGCCTCGCTGGAGACCGCCCTGGTGGAGTGGGTGCACGGCCGGCTCGACGACGACATCGCCCTGGTCCTGATGGAGTACACGGGCTCGCGCGGCGCCGCGACGGTGGCCGTGCCGAGCTGGGAGGTCGGCGCGGCCGAGAGCTGAGCCGACCGGCGCGGTGGGCGCCGTTCGTACCCCGCTCGGCTGCGTCGTGCCGGCCCGCCGGATGTGGGTACGCGGGCCCGTTCGCAACCTGAACGGGAAGTGTGTAATCGCCGTCACTTCCGAGATCGGCTTGTCGCTGCCTACCCATCGGTAATACAGTCAGGGTTACTGATCGGTAACACCTGTCCGGAAGCGGGGCCAGCGAGCATGACCCACTACAAGAGCAACCTTCGGGACCTCGAGTTCAACCTCTTCGAGGTCTTCGGGGCGGACCAGGCGTTCAGCCAGGAGCCGTACACGGACCTGGACGTCGACACCGCGCGCGACATCCTCGCCGAGGTCGACCGCCTCGCCCGTGAGGATCTGGCCGCCAGCTACACGGACAGCGACCGCAACCCGCCGGTCTTCGACCCGGCCACGCACACCGCGCCGTTGCCGGAGTCGTTCAAGAAGTCCTACCGCGCGTACATGAACTCCGAGTTCTGGCGGCTGGAGCTCCCGACCGAGCTGGACGGCAGCAACGCGCCCCGGGCGCTGGTGTGGTCCCTCGCCGAGCTGATCGTCGGCTCCAACGCCGCCGTGTGGATGTACGCCTCCGGCCCGTCCTTCGCGCACGTGTTGCAGGTCGAGGGCACCGAGCAGCAGAAGAAGTGGGCGAAGCTCTTCGTCGACAAGCAGTGGGGCTCCACGATGGTGCTCACCGAGCCGGACGCCGGCTCGGACGTGGGCGCCGGTCGGGCCCGCGCCATCCAGCAGCCCGACGGCTCCTGGCACATCGAGGGCGTGAAGCGCTTCATCACGTCGGCCGAGCACGACCTGAGCGACAACATCATCCACTACGTGCTGGCCCGTCCGGTCGGCGTCGAGGGTGTCGGCGGCCCGGGCACCAAGGGCCTGTCCCTCTTCGTGGTGCCGAAGTACCACTTCGACGAGAACACCGGCGAGCTGGGCGAGCGCAACGGCGTCTTCGCCACCAACGTCGAGCACAAGATGGGCCTGAAGGTCTCCAACACCTGCGAGCTGACCTTCGGTGAGCACGGCGTACCGGCCAAGGGCTGGCTGCTGGGCGAGAAGCACGAGGGCATCCGGCAGATGTTCATGATCATCGAGAGCGCCCGGATGATGGTCGGCACCAAGGCCATCGCCACCCTCTCGACCGGCTACCTGAACGCCCTCGAGTACGCCAAGAGCCGGGTGCAGGGCGCCGACCTGACCCAGATGGCGGACAAGACCGCGCCGCGCGTCACGATCACCCACCACCCGGACGTGCGCCGCTCGCTGATGCTGCAGAAGTCGTACGCCGAGGGCCTGCGCGCCCTGGTCTGCTACACCGCCACCTGGCAGGACAAGGTCGCCATCGCCGAGGCGGCGGGCGACGAGAAGGCGACCAAGCTCGCCAAGCGGGTCAACGACCTGCTCCTCCCGCTGGTCAAGGGCGTCGGTTCGGAGCGCGCGTACGAGCTGCTCGGCCACGAGTCGTTGCAGACCTTCGGCGGCTCCGGCTTCCTCCAGGACTACCCCCTGGAGCAGTACGTCCGGGACGCCAAGATCGACACCCTCTACGAGGGCACCACGGCGATCCAGAGCCTCGACCTCATCTTCCGGAAGATCGTCCGGGACAACGGCAAGGCCCTGATGGCGGTCGCCGGTGAGATCCAGGAGTTCATCGCCACCGAGGCCGGCAACGGCCAGCTCAAGGAGGAGCGGCAGGCGCTGGGCAAGGCGCTCGCCGAGATCCAGAACATGCTCGGCGTGATGACCGGCTGGCTGGGCGAGGCGCAGGGCGGCGACACCCGGGCGCTCTACAAGGTCGGCCTGAGCAGCCGCCGCTTCCTGCTGGCGATCGGCGACCTGGTCGTCGGCTGGCTGCTCCAGAAGCAGGCCGACGTGGCCCTGAAGGCGCTGGCCGGCGAGGTTTCGGCCGCCGACAAGGCGTTCTACACCGGCAAGGTAGCCGCCGCCCGGTTCTTCGCCCGCGAGGTGCTGCCCCGCATCGGTGCCGACCGGCGGATCGTCGAGGGCACCGACCTGGACATCATGGACCTCCCGGAAGAGGCCTTCTGAGGTACGCCGTAGCGCGCCTCGGCGCGGCGACGGAGCCAGCCGGGGTGACCCGGCGGTGACTCGACGATGATCGGCACGACGGCCGGTGGGCGACAGCCCGCCAGCCGTCGTCGTCCGTCCCTGAACCGGACGCAGCTCAGCCGCGGCGCCGGTGCACGCTCGCCGCCTGCCCGGCTGCCCGGCTGCCGGGCAGCCGGGCTTGGCGGGCTTGGCGGTATGCCGGCCTGCCGAGCCGAGGCGGTGCCGGACGTCGACCCCCACCAACTCGTTGATGTAAGCGGCAGACCGCTAACGGAACGTCACGTCAAGCGATCCCCTAGACCCCACCCCTTTCGACGCTTTGCTCTGCAGCCACGGACGCACCGGGCACCCGGAGTTACTGGTGCGCCCGTGGCTGCAGAGCAAAGCGGCCGTGAGGGTGGGGGCAGTGGGGCACCGATCGGGCTATCAGCGGCCACTAATGCGGTATTTAAGGTTGATAGTCCGATTCGTTGCGTCAGAAAGGTGTGACTGTCGGTAGTTGTGGCGGCTCCTCCGGATCTGGTCACCCTGCGTAGTTGAAGCGATGGCGGGGCGGCCGAGGCGAGGACGGCGACTGCGGTACCGCAGCGGCGGGCCCCGGCGGGTGCTATTCGCAGACCTCATCCGGGTAGCCGGGCGGTGTGGCGGGTAACCGTCGCGAGGTCACGTCAGAGAACGCCCAGAGCCACCGCACGGGGGAGTGCAGCGCACATGGGCATTGGTAGCGGAATCTTCCTGATCGCCATCGGCGCGATCCTGACCTTCGCCATCAGAGCCAACGTCTGGTGGGTCGACCTGCGCGCGGTCGGCTGGGTGTTCATCCTGGCCGGGCTGGGCGTCCTGCTCACCACGCTCTGGTTCTGGCAGGACCGCCGCAAGCGGGCGCGGACCCTCATCGTCGAGGAGAACCGGCTTTCGCATCCGACCGCGATGATGCCACCGCCGCCCGACCCGCCGCCGCCGACGGCACCGCCGTCCTGACCCACGGCCGACTGCGCCGTCGGTCCTGATCCACCGTCTACGGCCCGCGAGCCGGCCGGGCCCGAGAGCGGCGAGCTGAGCCACCCGTCACGTGTCGGCGGGTGGCTCAGCCGCGTGCGGTGTGCCGGTCGGTGATCGGCGCCCGGTTCGGGGCGAGTTCCGGCCAGTCGACGTCGGGCCGGTGCACCACCACGTCGCTGGTGCGCATGCCGTCCTGGTCCGCCCGCTCGGGGTCGAGCAGTACCGAGAGCAGCGAGATGCCCGGGTTGTGTGCGATCAGCAGCACCGTGCGGGCGGTCGGGTCCACGGCCCGGAGCAGCGTGAGCAGGTCCTCCGGGTGTGCCTCGTACGCCTCTGCCGTGTAGCGCACGACGGGGGCGGGACCGGCCGAACCGCCCTCCGGCGGGGATCCGGTCATCCCCATCGCCACGCCGTGCCAGGTCTCCCGGGTGCGCCGGGCGGTCGAGCAGACGACCACGTCCGGCAGCAGGTCGTGCTTGGCCAGCCACACGCCGGCGGCGGCCGCGTCGGCATGCCCCCGCGCGGCCAGGGGACGCCGCGCGTCCGGCCCCTCTCCGGGTGGCTCGGCCTTGGCATGCCGGAGCAGCACCAGCGTGCGCCCCTGGGCGGAAGCGTCCGTCATGCCCTCAGCTTGCCCGATTGGCGATCAGAGCGCCTGGGTAAGTCGATGGATGCCGCAACCTCATCGATGGCCGCGGCGGAAGGAAACGCCAGGGGACAGCCGAGGAGGCGACGAGATGGGCTTTGGTGGCAGTATCTTCCTGATCGCGTTGGGGGCGATCTTCGCGTTCGCCGTGGAGGCGGATCTCGGCTGGCTCAACCTGGCCGTGGTCGGCTGGGTGCTGATGCTCGCCGGTGTGGCCGGCCTGCTGCTCACCCTCCACTTCTGGAACTCGCGCCGTCGGGCGGTGGTCGCCCCGGTGCGCGGTGAGCGGGTCGTCGCCGAGCAGGTCGTGCCGGTGCAGGACGACCGCGTGGTGGAGGAGTACCGCGAGGTGCGTCGACCGCGCCGCACCGTCTGAGATCCGCGACATCTTCTCCGGGGGCTCCGCCGCAGGGCGGGGCCCCCGGTGCGTGCCGTCAGGCGAAGAGAGCGAAGTAGATGGCGATGTGGTGACTGAGCGCCGCCAGGAGCGTGCAGGCGTGGAAGAACTCGTGGTGGCCGAAGACGGTGGGCCACGGGTTGGGTCGACGGAGCGCGTAGAAGACCGCGCCCACGCTGTAGATGGCGCCACCCACGATGAGCAGCACCAGGGCGGTGACGCCACCCTGGTGCAGGATGTCGGGCAGCATCGCGACCGAGACCCAGCCGAGCGCCAGGTAGAGCGGCGCGGAGACCCAGCGCGGGGCGTGCGGCCAGACCAGCTTGAGCGCCACGCCGGCGAGCGCGCCGCCCCAGACCAGCGCCAGCATGATCGCGGCCGGCCGGGGTTCCAGCAGCAGTACGCAGAAGGGCGTGTAGGTGCCGGCGATGAACACGAAGATCATCGAATGGTCCATCCGGCGCATGATCTGGTAGCCGCGCTCGGACCACACCCGCCGGTGGTAGAGCGCGCTCGTGCCGAAGAGCCCACACACCGTCACGCTGTAGATGAGGCAGCTGACCAGCGGGGCCCAGCCGGGCCGGGTGGCGGCGACCGCGCTGAGCACGATGCCGCAGACGAGGGCGACGAAGAAGGCGTACGTGTGCAGCCAGCCGCGCATCCGGGGCTTACCGATGTCGACCGGCTTCAGTCGAAGCGGTGCGGAGGTGGTCACGCAACTAGGTTACGACACCGTAGGTTACTTTCAAGTAGAGCGTTCGGTCACGTGGGACGGCGGTCGACCGACCCTGGCGCCTCGCGCCCGTCGGGGAGTATGGCGGGATGCGGATCCGACCCGTCGGGGCGCACGCCCTGCTGATCGACTGTGCCGGCGCCGACCAGGTGGAGGCGTGGCGGGCCGAGCTGTGGCGGCGGCGCGAACGCGGCGAGCTGAGCGCCGTCGAGATCGTGCCGGCGGCCACCACCGTCCTGCTCGACGGCGTACCCGATCCGGCCACGACGGCCGCGCGGATCGCCGCCTGGCAGCCCCGCCCGGGCCCGCCCGAGGCACCCGGCCCGACGACCGCCGCAACCGGCGACGGGCCGGTCTACGTCCCGGTGACGTACGACGGGGAGGACCTGCCCCGAGTCGCCGACCACTGGGGCGTGGACGTGCCGGGGGTGGTCGACCGGCTGCGGCGCACCCCCTTCCGGGTGGCCTTCTGCGGCTTCGCCCCCGGCTTCGCCTATCTGACCGGGCTCCCCGCCGAACTCGCGGTGCCCCGACTGCCCACCCCGCGCCCCCGGGTGCCGGCCGGCGCGGTCGCCCTGGCCGGCCCGTACGCCGGGATCTATCCGGCGGCCTCGCCCGGCGGCTGGCTGCTGGTCGGGCGCACCGGGATCGAACTCTTCGACGTGCACGCCGATCCGCCGGCCCGGCTCGCCCCGGGCACCCGGGTACGCCTGGTAGCCGCGTGACCCGCGCCGTCGAGGTACTGCGTGCCGGGGCGCTGACCACCGTGCAGGACCTGGGCCGGGCCGGCTGGGCACACCTGGGCGTACCCCGGTCGGGCGCGCTCGACCCGGTCGCGCTGCGGCTGGCCAACCGGCTCGTCGGCAACCCGGAGTCCGCCGCCGGCCTGGAGATCACGATGACCGGCTGCGACCTGCGGTTCCTTCGCGCGACGGCGGTCGCCGTGACCGGTGCCGACGCCGCCGTACGGATCGACGACCGCCCCGGCGACGTGGGCCGGCCGTTGGCGGTGCCGGCGGGTGCCGTGCTGCGGATCGGCCCGCCCCACGAGGGCCTGCGCAACTGGCTGGCCGTCGGCGGCGGCATCGCCGTCGAGCCGGTGCTCGGCAGCCGCGCCACCGACACCCTCTCCGGGCTCGGCCCGCCCCCGCTGCGCGACGGCGACCGGCTGCCCCTGGGTACGCCGACCGGACCGCCCGCCGGCGTGGACGTCACCGTCGCCGCACCCGTCCCGACCGAGCTGCGGCTGGCCCTGCGCCTCGGCCCACGCGACGACTGGTTCACCGCCACCGCGCTGGAGCGGCTGTTCGGCAGTGCGTACACGGTGAGCCCGGTGGGCAACCGGGTCGGCGCGCGACTCACCGGCGCGGCGCTGCCCCGCGCGGTGGCCGGGGAACTGCCCAGCGAGGGCATCGTGCTCGGCGCGGTGCAGGTGCCGGCGGACGGTCAACCGCTGGTCTTCCTCGCCGACCATCCGACCACCGGCGGGTACCCCGTCGTCGGGGTGGTGGACGACGTGACCCCGCTCGCGCAGGCCCGGCCAGGGACTACGGTCAGGTTCCATGGACCTCAACGCTGACCTCGGCGAGGGATTCGGCATCTGGCAACTCGGCGACGACGCCGCGCTGCTGGACCTGATCACCTCCGCCAACGTGGCCTGCGGCTTCCACGCCGGCGACGCGTCCACCATGCGCCGGGTCTGTGAGGGCGCCGCCGCGCGCGGGGTGGCCGTCGGCGCCCAGGTCGGCTACCGGGACCTCGCCGGCTTCGGCCGGCGGCACGTCGCGTACGCCTTCGCGGAGCTGCGCGACGAGGTCACCTACCAGCTCGGGGCCCTCGACGCGTTCTGCCGGCTGTCCCGCACCCGGGTCCGCTACCTGAAGCCGCACGGCGCGCTCTACCACGCCGCCGCCTGCGACGAGGCCCAGGCGGCGGCGCTGGTCGCGGCGGTCGGCGACTACGACGACCAGCTTCCGCTGCTCTGCCCGCCCGGCTCGGTCCTCGCCCAGCTCACCGCCGGCGCCGGGCTGCGGGTGGTCGCCGAGGGCTTCGCCGACCGGGGCTACCTGCCCAACGGCTCGCTGGTGCCGCGCACCGCACCCGGGGCGCTGGTCACCGACCCGGAGGAGGTGGCCGCCCGGGCCGTGCGGATGGCCGTCGAGCGGACCGTGGTCGCGGTCGACGGCAGCGTCGTCCCGTGCCCGGTCGAGTCGATCTGCCTGCACGGCGACACGCCCGGCGCGGTGCGCTGCGCCGAACTGGTGCGCGCCGCCCTGATCGACGCGGGGGTGACGCTCACTCCGTTCGCCTGAGCGGGGCCCCGTCCCGCGAAGGACGGGACCCGCCCGGCGTCGGCCGTGGCCGGGCGTCAGGCGTCGTCCAGGCCGCGGAGCACCAGCGGGAGCCGCACGGCGGCGCCCTCGACGACCCGGACCGGCACGCCCCAGTCCTGCCGGGTCAGGTGGCAGGCCGCGTGCTCGACGTCCGCGTCGCAGGTCGCCGCCTGGGCGGTCACCTGGAGCACGCCCCCCGCCACCGTGCCGTCGACCACCAGCCGCCGGGACAGTTCGGTGCCGGTGCCCGCGCCCTCCACCAGCAGCTCCGGCGGCGACGCCGACACCACCAGCCGCGTCGACGGGCCGTACGTCTCGTCGAGCTTCTGCCCCGGCGCGGGCGTGAAGATCACGTCCAGGGTCACCTCGCCGGCCGCCACGTCGGTGGACTTGCGTTCGGTGCGGTGCCGGGGGCCGTCGACGGTGCTGGCGCCGGCCGCCGAGAGCGCGCCCGGTGCCAGCCGGGTCAGCCGGTGCGCGGCGGACTCCACCACCAGCACCTCGCCGGCCGGGGTGAGCAGCAGGTCGCTCGGCTCGGCCAGCCCGTCGGCGACCGTCGAGACCCGGTCGCTCTCCGGGTCGAAGCGGCGGACCGCCCCGTTGTACGTGTCGGCGATCAGCACCGAGCCGTCCGGCAGCGCGCACACCCCCAGCGGATGCTGGAGCAGCGCCTCCGACGCTGGCCCGTCGACGTGCCCGAAGTCGAAGAGCCCCTGCCCGACTGCGGTGCCCATGACGTCGTTCTCGACGTACCGGATCGCGCTGGTCTCGCTGTCGGCCACCCAGAGCCGGGCGCCGTCGGCGGAGACGGAGAGGCCGGACGGCTGTGCCATCCACGCCTCCGCCAGCGGGCCGTCGCGCAGGGCCTCGACGGTGGTGCCCGCGTACATGCCGGCGGTGCGCTTCACCGGGTCGAACCACCAGAGCTGGTGGATGCCGGCCATCGCGACGACGACCTTGTCGTCGTACCAGGCCAGGTCCCAGGGGGAGGAGAGGTCGACCGAGAGCGCGTCGTGCGAGTGGTCGTCAACCGTGGAACGCCACTGCCGGCCGGTGCCGGCGACGGTCACCACCTCGCCGCCCGCCAGCCGTACGCCGCGCAGCAGGTGGTTGACGGTGTCGGCGACCACGAGGTCGTAGCCGGCCACCTCGGCGGTGTGCGCCGGCAGCAGGCACAGCCCCTGCGGCTCGGAGAAGGTGGCGGCCCCGGCGGGACCGTCGGCCCGGCCCCGGGTGCCCGCCCCGATGCGGCGGACCAGCGTCTCGCCGTCGGGCGCAAGCTCCGCCAGCGAGTGCCGGGCCGAGTCGGACACCAGCAGGTTGCCGCTCTCCAGCAGCACCGCCTTGCCCGGGAAGCGCAGCGTGGTCTCCGGCTCGGCCGGCGGGACGTACGGGCCGTCGCCCCGGTGCAGCGTGCCCTTCGCCTCGTGGGTGTCGATCAGGTCGTCGACGAGCCGGGCGAGCCCTTCGGCGTGACCCTCGCCCGCCATCGTCGCCACCACGTAGCCCTCGGGATCGATCACCGACAGGGTGGGCCAGGCGCGGGCCGCGTACTGCTGCCACATCTCCAGCTCGGGGTCGTCGAGCACGGGGTGGTGCACGCCGTACCGTTCCACGGCGGCGGCCAGCGCGTCCGGGTCCTTCTCGTGCTCGAACTTCGGCGAGTGCACGCCGATCACGACGAGCACGTCGCCGTACTTCTCCTCCAGCGGGCGCAGCTCGTCGAGCACGTGCAGGCAGTTGATGCAGCAGAAGGTCCAGAAATCTAACAAGACACAGCGACCTCGAAGGTCCTTCAAGGTCAGGTTCCGCCCACCCGTGTTGAGCCACTGCCGGCCCCGCAGTTCGGGGGCACGTACGCGCGCTGTCGATCCCATGTCAGCCAGCCTGCCATGTCTTGCTGGAGCCGAGCCGGGCATCGGGGGCTCCTCGGGACGGTGGCGAATCGGTACGGTGTGTGGCATGGGTGCTCTCAAGCCGTGGCACCTCGCCACGCTGTGCTGTGTGGTCTCGTCCGCCGCGCTCATTGGCGGCCTGGTCTGGTTCCTGGTCACGCGGGCGAACCGGCGCTAGCCGGGGCCGACGCTGCGGACGCCATTTCGGTGCCGGTCGTCCCACGGGATGGTTGGCTGGCAGGCCGACGGGCCGCGACAGGTCGACCGGGGCCGTTACACGACCTGGCGGGCGATCGTGGGGAGGACGAAACCGTCCTCGGCGAGCGCCCTGGCGAGTTCGTGACGGCGATGGATGCCGAGCTTGCTGTAGGCGCGATGGAGGTGGTTCTCGGCGGTGCGCGCCGAGATGGTCAGCGCCCTGGCGATCGCGGGGGTGTCCATACCCGTCGCGGCGAGTTCGCTGACCTGCCGTTCCCGGTCGGTCAGAGCCGGAGCGGTCCTGGGCTCGGGCAGCCACTCCGGCCAGGTGCCCTGGTGCTCGCCGAGTAACCGCTGGGTCCTTCTGGCCAGTGCGTTCGTGACCCGGCCGCCACCGAACATCGCCCCGTTGGCCGCAGCTTCCAATGCGAAACCGCGGTATCCGAGCTCCTCGAACGTGGCGCTGACCCGGTTGAGTACCCGCGCGTCCCGGCGGGCCAACGCCTCCGCGTGCTCGGCGAGGAGGGCGAAGAGTCTGCCGTCCGTCTTGGCGGCGAGTTCGCGGACCCGGCTGGCCGCGGCGGCGGACGGGGCGAGCCGCACCTCCACATGCAGGAACTCCGTGGCCATCAGCAGATCCCCGGCCCTGGCCGCCTCGGCCGCCAGGCGGCGTAGGAGGGTGGCGGCTCCGGTCCGGTTGCCCGAGATGACCAGCGCCCACACCTCGCCGAAGGCGCCATAGTCGGAAGCGGTGCGTGCCGTCGCGCCCCGACGGAGTCGGGAAAGCAGCTCCTGTGCCTTCTCGACCTGCCCGAGTTGTGCCTCGACACCGACGCCGATAGCCAGCAGGGTTTCCCGGAACCTGAAGCCGACCCGCTCGGCGGTGAGCGCACGGGCCTCACGCAACCACCGTGCCGCCTGCCCGGCGTTCCCCTGGTAGTAGGCGCAGATCCCGCCCGCGAGGGCGATGGTGGCGACCCCGTCCGGCGTGCCGTGCTCCACGGCGTCCCGGTAGTGGCGTCCCACCAGGTCCGCCGCTTGGCGGACGGCACCGGCCATGATGAGGGCCTGCACGTGAGTGGCCTGGAGGAGCGCGCGCATCGCCGGCCAGATCGAGGGCTTTCCGCTCAGGTCCGTGGGGAACTCCGCGACGGCCCGCTCGGGTCTTCCGCCCAGCAGCAGGAGTCGCGGGCGGAGCGGCGGGACCACGCCCGCCAGGAGCGGGTCGCGCGGCGGGTGCTGCGAGAGCTGGTCCACCGCGTCGGCCGCCTCGGCGGCCGGGCCGCCGAAGGCCATGACGAACGCCTCGGCCGCCAGCAGGTCGGCGTGGACGTCGGCGGGCAGCGCGGCCCGCGCCTCGGCGATCATCCGGAGCGCGCTGTCCGGCTCGTCGATTCCCCAACACCGGTTGACGGCGCGCAGGGCGGCGGCGTTCGCGCGTGCCGCCGGATCGGTCAGGTTCCGGTACGCCTCGGCCAACCAGCGCTCTGCCGAGCGATGACTGCCTCGGGCAAGCAGTGCGCGGCCGAGGTGCCAGGCGGCTGCGGGCCCGTGCACCTGTCGTGCGAGTTGCTCCGCGGTGGCCGCGTCGTGGCCGAGTAGCGCCTCCGCGGAGGCTCGCAGCACCTCGTCATCGGGAACCTCGAACCGGGCGGCCAACCGCCACAGGACGTCGCGGACCCGGTCGGGGGACCCGGTCGCCTCCAGCGCCGCGACCAACTCGGCGTGCACGCGCCGGGCCCGCAACGGCCCGGTCCGCGTACGGACGGTACGAGCGGTGATTGGGTGGGCCACGGTGACCAGCGTGGACGGATCGGACTGGTCGAGCCGGATGAGGCCGAGCTCCTCCAGACGTTCGATCACCGACATCGGGGCCAGGTGTTCGATCACGTCGACCGGAGCCCCGTCCCCATAGGCGATGTATCGCAGTGCCGCGGACTCCTCCGTCGACAGCGGCTCCAACGGTCCCGTCAACGCGTCACCGGCCCAGGCCCGGACGACCGTGCCCTGTCGCCAGCCCACCACGTGATCGTGGAGGGTCAGCGCGTCGTTCTCTACCGCGTTCCGCAGCAGTTCGCGCAGGAGGAGCGGATTACCGCCGGTGAGCCGCCACAATCCGTCCGCGGTGAGCCCGTCGACGTCGGTACCGAACGCGGCGGAGATCAGCTGCCTGGTGTGTTGCCAATCCAGTGGTGCGAGATCCACCCGGTCGAGCCGTACGGTCCGGCGCAGCACATCGACCGGGCCCGTGCCGATCGCGGTCTCCGCTGCCGCGAGCAGCACCCGCACCCTTTGCTCCGAGGCCAGTTTTCCCACGAGTCGTGCGGCAGCCTCGTCCAGGCCGCTCACGTTGTCGACGGCGAGAACCACCAGGTGCTGGCCGGTCGGCCGAGGAAGGCTCTCGATGAGCCGGTGCAGGGCTCCTGCCGGCGCGGTGTCGAGCGGCTCCACCTGCGGAGCCAGGTGACGGGCCACGCCGAGCGGAGCACCCTGGTCCGTCATGGTTCCGTTGGCTGGCAGCACATGGTGGCCCTTGGCCACGCAACGGTGCAGGACGGCCTCCAGGACCCGGCTCTTGCCCACTCCGGTAGGCCCCGTGACCAGCACTGCGCGCCCCTCGGGCGCCAACAGCCGATCGATCGTCCGGTCGATGTCGGGGTCGCGGCCCACCAGTGGCCACCGCCGTCCGATCTGAGCGGTCGAGCTGATCATCGCGTCGGGCACGGGAACTCCTGTTGGGCGGGTGTTCGCAGCACCGGGGTCACGAGGCCGGTCTGCCAGGATATCCGGCTGGCAGGCCTCCTAGATCGAGCGCCAGGCCCGGGTGCCGGCACGTCCAGTCGACTCGCCCTGCCCAGACGGGTAGCCGTCCCGCCCATTCGCCGATGCCCCCGGCTGCCGGACACCGCTGCCCGTCCACAGCCCTGCCCTGCGGGCCTTGTGTGACCTGGGGCACATTTATCTGAGTATTCACTACTCAGGCGTGCGGGCGAGAGGTCGGGACATCATCAGTGCTGACGCCAGTCGGAGCGTGTGAATTCCGCTGATTGGCGAAAAGAATCATTTGTAGCCGCAATCTCCGCAGCACGAGAAAGTGGGTTGTCCACGAATGCTGTACGAACGAAACCTCAGAAGATGGGGGGCTCGTGTGCTGTTTGCCGCCGCTCTCCTCATCGGTTCCATTGCCGTTACGCCGCCAGCCGTCGTGCACGCCAAATCGCCAACCACCAACGTTCAGTTCGGCATGGCCTGGGTCGACTTCAACGCCGACGGGAAGGCTGATTACTGCTCTGACTGGTCGTCTACGGAACTGAGGTGTGTACTTTCAACGGGTATCGGCCTCGGCCAGCGGATCACGGGGTTCAACCAGGACCCTGGTTACCAGGAGGGGCGGGCCTGGGTCGACTTCAACGGTGATGGTCGGGTCGACTACTGCCGGGTGGTCGCGGCCGGAGGTAAATCTCTGTCCTGCACCCTGTCGAACGGCACGTCGTTCGGGTCGACGTACACGTCAGGAGGGCTCGACCCGGGCTGGACCGCGGGTCAGGCCTGGGTCGACTTCAACGCGGACGGGCGTGCCGACTTCTGTCGGGTGATCGGGACCTGGAGCCAGAAGGTCCAGTGCACCGTCTCCACGGGCACCGGCTTCGGCGCCACCTACACCTCCGGCAACATCGACGCGGGCTGGGACGCCGGCCGGGACTGGGCGGACGTCAATGGGGACGGCCGAGCCGACTACTGCCGCGTCGTCAGTTCCAGCAAGCTGCAGTGCACGCTCTCCACGGGCACGGGGTTCGGCACCACCTTCACGTCCGCCAACCTGGACGGCGGATGGGACGACAGCCGTGACTGGGTCGACTTCAACGGCGACGGGCGGGTCGACTACTGCCGGGTTGTCGGCAATTTCTCGAAGTCGGTCCAGTGCACGCTCTCGACGGGCAACAACTTCGGGTCGACCATCACCTCGGCTGCCATGGATGTCGGCTATTGGGTCACCCGAGGATGGGCCGACTTCAACGGTGACGGCCGCCTCGACTTCTGTCGGATCACCAACGCTCTCGGCGTCTGCACGGTGTCGAACGGCAGTTCCTTCGGCGTCACCTACTCGCACCCGTCCGGGAACTACAGCTACATCAGTGGGAACGGGTGGGTGGACCTCAATGGAGACGGGCGAGCCGACCACTCGACTGTTGAGGAGCAAACCACCTTCTACCTCTCCACCGGGACGGGTTGGGGCGGTCCTCTGATTAGTCCCCCCCCAAGCGCCTGATCCTCGGCGGTGCAAGCGACGGCGGGGCCACGGATGACCGTGGCCCCGCCGTCGCGCGGTGAGTTACTGGCCTGCCGGCTTGAGGCAGAGCACCCGGTTGGTCCCGCCGCCCTGGAGCTCCACGTGCGGCTGGGTCGGGTCGGCGCACTTGTCCTTCGCGTCCACCTTGGAGACCACGGTGAAGGCGCCCGCCTCGCCGCACTGCGCCGCCGCCGCGCTCTCGCCCGACTTCTTCACGCAGCTGCCGACCGCCGGGTCGAACGCCGGGGCCGGGTCGTCGCCGCCGACCTTGCCGAGCAGCATGAGCAGGCCCAGGGGTACCGCCAGGATGAGCACCGCCGCGACCAGCACCGCCGCGAGCACCCGGCCGTTGCGGACCTTGGGCGTGGGGGCGGGCTCGGCCTTCGGCTCCGCGATCGGCTTGAACGAGTCGAAGCGGTTCTGCTCCTGCTCCGGGCCGCCCTGGTCCCAGGGGCCGGGCTGCTGCGGGGGCGGCGGGAACGCCGCCGGGAACGCGCCGCCCGACGTGGGCGCGGCGGTCGGGGCGGGCCCGTAGCCGGGTGCCGCGCCGCCGGACGGCGTACCGAACGGGTCGGCGGGCCGGTCCGCGCTGTCGTGCGGCCGGACCCCGTTCACCGGCCGGTCACTGGCCGGCGGGTCGACGAAGGACGGCACGCCCGGCGGGAAGGCCGGGGGCGCGGCCGGCGAGGCGGGTGCCATGGGTGCGACCGCGCCGAAGACGGCGGTCCCGCTCGGCGCCCGGTCGCGGTCGTCGAAGCGAGCCTCCGGACCCTGGTCGAACCGGCTGTCGGGGCTCCGGTCGAACTGCTCGTCCGGTCCCTGGTCGAAGCGGTTGTCCTGGCCCTGGCCGAACCGGTTGTCCTGGCCCTGGCCGAAGCGCGGCTCGTCGACGCGGGGATCCGGCCCCTGGCCGAAGCGCGGGTCCTGGTCGAACTGGGGGTCGGGCCCCTGCCCGAAGCGCGGCTCCGGTCCCTGGTTGAAGCTGGGCGCCGGCGGGTGGTCGGGCCGGTGCCCGCCCGGGGCGTCCTGCTCCGGCTCGTCCGCAGGCTCGGGGCGGGCCGGCCTGCCGTACACCCGGGGTTGCGGCGCCGGCGTGCCGACCGGCCGCAGTGCCTGGTCGGTGGGCGGCATGACCCGACTGGCCAGCGGCACCGAGGCGCTCGCCGACACGCTGCCGGCCGCCGGATCGGCAGCCTCCGGCGACGGTACGGAAGCCCGCCCGCCCGCCTCCGGCGAGGTACGGGGTGCGGGGACCACCGGACCGGCGGGCGACTGCGGCTCGTCGTGCCGGGAGCCGGCCTGGGCCCAGCCCGGCTGCTCGTGCTCGTACGCCTGCGGGGTGCCGTCGCGGCCCGGCTGCTCGGGGGCGAACTGGGCCGGCGGGGCGTAGTCGGCGGGCGGCGCGGCGGCCAGGCTCGCGCCGGGCACCCGCTGCTCCTGCGGCGGCAGTGGTACGGCGTTGGCCGGCGAGATGCCGGGCCCCGGTGCGGGCTGGTAGATCGGCGGCTCCTCGGCCCGCTCCGGCTCCCAGCCGTTGCCGGCCTGGGCCGGTGCGGGCTCGCCCGTCTCCGCGCGACCCCACGCCTCGTCCGCAGACCAGGGCTCGACGTCCGGTACGGCCGGGCGCTCGCCGCTGGCACCCCGCTGCGGCAGGCTCTCGGGGGCGGAACCCCACGGCTGCTGCCCGCCGTCGCCGGGCATCGGGACGGATGCGCGGCCGGGCGGGGTGGCGGCGGGCTGTGCGGCACCCCAGCCGTTGGCGTCCCGGTCGTCGGGCTGCGGCGGGGGGACGGAGGCGGCACCCCGTGCGGAGCGCTCGTCCCGGGCCGACCACTCGTCGCCCTGGGGCTGGTCGTCGCGGGGCGCGGTCCAGTTTCCGTCCGGACGCTGCTCCGCGCCGGCGTCCCAGCCGGGCTGCTCGTCCTGCTGCTGCTCGGCGCCGTTCCAGCCGCCGGAGCGGTTGGGGTCGTCCTGCTGCGCTGCGGGGGGCCAGCTGCCGGCCGGGTCCTGAGGGGACTCGGCGTTCCAGCCGCCGGAGCGGGCGGGGTCGTCCTGGGCGGGCCAGGGCTGGGGGGCGGGTGCGGCCTGGGGGACCCGGGCGGCGCCACGGGCGGCGGGCTCGGGCTGGGCCCAGGCGGGCGACGCCTGCTCGTCCTGCTGCTGGCCGCCGCCGTTCCAGCCGCCGGAGCGGTTGGGGTCGTCGTGCTGCTGGCCGGCTGCGTTCCAGCCGCCGGAGCGGTTCGGGTCGTCCTGCTGTGCGGCCCAGTCGGCCTGCGGGGGGCGGTCGTCCGGCGCGGCACCGTCGGCCCAGGCGCCGGGACGTGCCTGCTCGCCCTGCTGCTGCTCGGCTGCGTTCCAGCCGCCGGAGCGGGCCGGGTCGTCCTGGGCGGGCCAGGGCTGGGGGGCGGGTGCGGCCTGGGGGACCCGGGCGGCGCCACGGGCGGCGGGCTCGGGCTGGGCCCAGGCGGGGGACGCCTGCTCGGCCGGCGCCCACGCGGGCTGCTCCGGGCCGGCGTGCGGCGGCTGCTGCGGAGGAGGAGCGGCGGCGGCCCACGCCGGGCCGGACTGCTCCTGCGCGCCGGGCCACGCCGGCTGCGGCGATCCGCTGGGCGGCCCCCACTGGCCGGGCTGGGCCGGGTCGGTCTGCTGCGGCGCCTGGGCGGCCCACGCGGGGGCCTGCTGCTGCTCACCCTGCGCGCCCCAGGCCGGCGGGTTCGGTCGGCCCGACGGGGGCGGGGGCGCCCAGCCCAGGTCGGGGGCGCCGGCGCCGTAGCCGTTGTCCTGCTGTGCCGGGCGGTCGCCGTACGGCGCCGGTCCGCCGGCGCCCGGCGACACCTCGTCCGGCTGCTGGCCGGGGTGGTGCGTGCCCTCGGACGTCATGCGTGCGCCTCCTCCATCACCTGTCGGCCGCCGCTGCCGATCGGTCTTCTCGGCAGGGTGGCCGGCGTCGCCGGTGTACCGGCCGTGCCGGCTCCCCGCACCGTATCGGGTGACCACCCGAGGGCGTCCGGGGAGCACGGCCGTCACTCCCCGTGGCCGGACGGTGTCGAGCGGCTTCTATCGACTCGACTGTTCCGGGTCGGCGGGCGACGACCGAAGCCCACCGTACCGGGCGCTGGGGCGAGGTGGAATCCCGGTGCCAACCGCTGCGAAACGCCGACGACCCGCCCGGCGGGACCGGGCGGGTCGTCGATCTGGAGGAGGTGAGGAAGGTTCCGGGCGTCAGCTCATGTGACGCTGGGCGATGGCGAGGATCTCTTCGCGGACCGCGGGCGAGTTCGCGGAGCGCAGCGCGTGCTCGATGGCACGGGCGCGGCGGTTGGCGTCGCGGCGGTTACGGATTCGCTCGATCATGCTCACGGGTCTCTCCTCCTGGCTATTCGGTTGTCAGCCCCTTGATGACTCCATTGAACCCCAAGACGGCGCCAACTTCCAACGATTATTAGGTGAGCTGGGACACGAGCCGAACAATCGAAGGTGTGAAGGGCTTGTGACCGACGCATTCCTCTGTCTCTGGAGTCGGTCCGATGCCGGGCGTGAGCACGCCCCCAAACGGACACGGCCGGTGTGCCGGGCGTCAACCCGTCGCACACCGGCCGTTCGGCTGGCTTCAGGACCGTCAGGTCCAGGCGAGCAGCGCCGCCTCCGGATCGGCCAGGAACTCCCCGATGTCGCGCAGGAACTTCGAGCCCAGCTCACCGTCGATGATGCGGTGGTCGAAGGACAGGCCCAGCGTGGTGACCTGACGCGGCTTCACCTTGCCCTTGTGCACCCAGGGCATCTCGCGGACCGCGCCGAAGGCCAGGATCGCCGACTCGCCCGGAGGCAGGATCGGCGTACCGGTGTCCACCCCGAACACGCCGACGTTGGTGATCGTCAGCGTGCCGCCGGACATGTCGGCCGGCGAGGTCTTTCCGGTCTTGGCCGTCTGCACCAGGTCGGTCATCGCGTCCGCCAGCTCACGCAGCGAGAGCCGGCCGGCGTCCTTGATGTTCGGCACGATCAGCCCGCGCTCGGTGGCCGCCGCGATGCCCAGGTTGACGTAGTCCTTGACGACGATCTCGTCGCCGGCCCAGGTCGAGTTGACCATCGGGTGACGCTTGACCGCCAGCAGCACCGCCTTGGCCACCAGCAGCAGCGGCGAGACCCGTACGTCGCGCCACTCCCGCCGGTTGCGGAGCCGGTCCAGGGCCTTCATCGCCCGGGTCACGTCGACGGTGAGGAACTCCGTGACGTGCGGAGCGGTGAACGCCGAGCGGGACATGTTCTCGGCGGTGAGCTTGCGTACCCCCTTGACGGGGATGCGCTGCTCGCGGTCCGCGCCGAAGCTCGCAGCCGCCGTGGCCGGCGCCGACACCGCGAGCGGCTCGGCCACCGTCGTGGCCCCGCTCGCCGCCCGCTGTACGTCCTCCCGGGTGATCGAGCCCAGCGGCCCCGACCCGGTCAGCGTGGACAGGTCGACGCCGAGATCCTTGGCGAGCTTGCGTACCGGCGGCTTGGCCAGCACGGGCCCACCGGCCGGTCCGTGACCGTTCGACGGCGCGGCGACCACCGGGGCCGGCTGCGTCGGTGCGACCGGCGTCGTAGCCTGGGCCGGCACCGGTGCGTCGCCCCTGCGCGGGCGGCGCTTGGCCGCCGCGGTGCGCGGGCCGTAGCCCACCAGCACGGCGGTACGGCCGCCCGGGGCGGGACCGCCGATCAGGCCCGGCTCGACCGCGCCCTCGGCCGGCGCCACCTCGACCGCGGCCAGCGACGCCGCCGACGGGGTGGGCAGGGCGGAGGCCGGCGCACCGGTCGTCGACTGCTCGATCGGCCCGGCGCCCGGGTCGGTGTCGATCGCGATGATCGGCGTACCGACCTCGACCGTGCTCCCCTCCGGGTGGAAGATCGCCTGCACCTGGCCGGCCCACTTCGCCGGGATCTCGACGGCCGCCTTGGCCGTCTCCACCTCGACGATCGGCTGGTTCAGCTCGATCACGTCGCCGACCTTGACGAGCCACGCGAGGATCTCACCCTCGGTCAGGCCCTCGCCCAGGTCGGGCAGGTTGAACTCCTTGATCCGTGACATGCCGCTCACCAACCGAAGGTGCGGTCGACGGCGTCGAGCACCCGGTCGAGGTCGGGCAGGTACTCCTCCTCCACCCGGGAAGCCGGGTAGGGGGTGTCGAAGCCGGTCACCCGCAGCACCGGGGACTCCAGGGAGTAGAAGCACTCCTCGGTGATCCGGGCGGCGATCTCCGAGCCCAGGCCCAGGTTGCCCGGGGCCTCGTGCACGACCACGCAGCGGCCGGTGCGCTTCACCGACTCGTACGCGGCGGCCAGGTCCAGCGGGGAGATCGAGCGCAGGTCGATGACCTCCAGCTCCCGGCCGTCCTCGGCGGCGGCGGTCGCCGCGTCCAGGCAGGTCCGCACCATCGGCCCGTACGCCAGCACCGTGGCGTCCGTGCCGGTCCGCACGACCCGGGACGAGTGCAGCGGGTACGCCCCCGACAGCGGGGCGTCCAGCTCGACCGGGCCCTTCTCCCAGTAGCGCCGCTTCGGCTCCAGGAAGACGACAGGGTCGTCCGACGCGATGGCCTGCTGGATCATCGTGTACGCGTCCTGCGGGTTGGCGCAGGACACCACCTTCAGGCCGGCGGTGTGGGCGAAGTACGCCTCCGGCGACTCCGAGTGGTGCTCGACCGCGCCGATGCCGCCGCCGAACGGGATCCGGATGACCATCGGGATCCGCACCTTGCCCTGCGAGCGGTAGTGCATCTTCGCCACCTGCGACACGATCTGGTCGTACGCGGGGTAGACGAAGCCGTCGAACTGGATCTCGCAGACCGGCCGGAAGCCGCGGATGGCCAGGCCGACCGCGGTGCCGATGATGCCGGACTCGGCGAGCGGCGTGTCGATCACGCGCTGGTCGCCGAAGTCCTTCTGGAGGCCGTCGGTGATCCGGAAGACGCCGCCGAGCTTGCCGACGTCCTCGCCCATGATGACGACCTTCGGGTCGTTCTCCAGGGCCCTGCGCAGACCGGTGTTGAGGGCCTTGCCGAGGGTGAGCGTCTCCGTGGCCATCAGTGGGCGCTCCCCTCGAACGACTCCATGTACTTCGTGAACTGCGCCCGCTGCTCGTCGAGCTCGGGGGACCCGTTGGGGTAGACGTGGTCGAACATCGTCACCGGATCGGGGTTGGGCATGGCGAGCACCCGCTCGCGCAGGTGCACCGACTCGGTGCGGGCCTGCTCGTCGACGGCGGCGAAGAAGTCCGCGTCGGCGATCTGCTGCTTCTCCAGGAACGCCTTCATCCGGGCGATCGGGTCCTTCGCCTGCCAGGCCTCGACCTCGCTGGCGATCCGGTAGCGGGTCGGGTCGTCGGAGGTGGTGTGCGCGCCCATCCGGTAGGTGTAGGCCTCGATCAGGCTGGGGCCCTGGCCGAGCCGGGCGTTGTCCAGCGCGTGCCGGGTCACCGCGTACGACGCGAGGACGTCGTTGCCGTCCACCCGCACACCGGGGAAGCCGAAGCCGCCCGCCCGCTGGTAGAGCGGCACGCGGGTCTGCCGCTCCAGCGGCTCGGAGATGGCGTACTGGTTGTTCTGGCAGAAGAACACCAGCGGGGCGTTGAAGACGCTGGCCCAGACGAACGCCTCGTTGACGTCGCCCTGGCTGGTGGCGCCGTCGCCGAAGTAGGCGATCACCGCCTCGCCGTCCTCGGTGCCGGTCTTGCCGTCCATGTGGACGCCCATGGCGTACCCGGTCGCGTGCAGGGTCTGCGCCCCGATCACGATCGTGTACATGTTGAACTTGAACTCGTTCGGGTCCCAGCCGCCCTGGTCGACGCCCCGGAACAGGCCGAGCGGCATGATCGGGTCGATGCCCCGGCAGTAGAGGACGCCGTGCTCCCGGTAGGTCGGGAAGGCCATGTCCTGCGTACGCAGCGCGCGTCCCGAGCCCACCTGCGCGGCCTCCTGGCCGAGCAGGCTGGCCCACAGGCCCAGCTCGCCCTGGCGCTGCAACGCGGTGGCCTCGGCGTCGAGCTTGCGGACCAGCACGAGGTCGCGGTAGAGCCCGCGGTACTCCTCGTCGGTGAAGTCGACGCGGTACTCGGTCCCGTCCGGGCCGGTCGCGCTCTCGATCCGCTCACCCTCCGGGGTGAGCAGCTGCACCAGCTGCGGGTCGCCGGTCGCACCCTTCCTGGACCGGGGTGCGGCCCGTCGGCCGCGACTGGAGACCCCGGGGTCGCCCTTTGCCATCCGTCTCTCCCTGTCTGTCTGCGTCGGCACCGGGGGGTCACCCGGCCGCGCAACTCGTGCGCCTGCCCGGCTGGTGCCGGACGGGTTCCTGGCGGCCGCGCCTAGCCCCGGTAGGGGTTGCCGCGCGGCGTGAGCCGGATTCTGGCCGAACCCGGTTCGGGAGCGCCGGCGCCCAGCCGCGCCTGCCGCGAGGGTGCGCGGAGGTCGTGGCTGCGTTGCCGTCGTGGTCCATATTCGCATCACACGTGAGCGTGCCCACAGTGCGCCTTCCCCAGGCAGGGGCGGCGGCCCGCTTCGTCGCACGAAGTGCCCGGTGTCCGTTGCATCGACGCCCGGCCGATCCGGCGGTGGTTCGTCACCGTTCGGCCATATACGCGTGTCGACACGCTGTGCAGGGTTGGCTTACCCAGCGTCACTGGTCCAGGCTGTTTGGCACGGGATCGTTCGCGTCGGGCGGTTTGCCGCTCCCGCGCGTCGGGGCGGCGCCCCGGACGGTCCTGTACGACCCGTCCGCCGCCGGAGCGACGAGGAGGAGTGCGTGGTGTCCGAGCCAGGTCGAGATCCCGCCACTCCCTTCCTCGGCCGGCACCGTGCCGCCGGCGGCTACCGCCGCCTGGTCGGCGCGCACCGGGCGCCCGGTCAGGGCGGACCGTCCCGGGGCTACCTGTTCACGGTGGCGCTGCTCGCCGGCACGGCGTCGATGCCGATCCTCGCGGCGATCAGCACCGGCTCCGCCACCGTCGGCAGCACCGCCCTGCCGGACACCAGCACCCCGTTCCTGCCGACCCCCTCGATCGGCCCGGTGGTCATCCCGGTGCCGGCGACGGGTCAGCCGCCGGTCGTCCCGGCGACCCCGTCCCCCGCCGTGCCCGCCCCGGGCGACTGGCGGACCGTCGTGCCCTTCCCGCGTACGCCGATCGTCGCCGCGCCGGCCCCGCCCCCGGCGCACGCCCCGGCGGCGCGCCCGAAGCCCCCGCCGCCGCCCCGGCCCGGCGGCCGGCCGGTCCCGCGGCCCCCGGCGAGCCCGTCCCCGAAGCCCTCCCCGCCGCCGTCGCCGAGCCCGTCGCCGAGCCCGAGTCCGGCGCCCACGCCGACCGCCGAGCCGACCTCGGTGGAGCCGACGAGCAGCCTCTCGCTACCGCCGCCCGGGCCAACGGCGACGCCCGCGCCCCCGTCACCGGACGGCCCGACCGCCAGCGCGACCGTCGACCCCGGCCCGACCGCCGCTCCCGGCTCCACCGCCGGCCCGACCGCCGGCCCGACCGCCGGCCCGACCGCCGGCCCGACCGCCGGCCCGACCGCCGGCCCGACCGCCGCCGGCCCGCCGGTCGGCTCCGGATCGAGGGTCGCTCCCGGCCGGCGCGTCGACCTCGGCCCGACCGTCGACCTCGGCCCGACCGGCGGGGTCGGCTCGACCGGCGGGGTCGGCTCGACCGGCGGTGCCAGCCGCGTTGTCGATCCGGCCTGACCGGCGGTACCGGCCGGGACCGGGCACCGGGCCGGTTCGTCGCGGGTACGGTGACGTCGACGGCACGTGATCCACGACGGGGCCCGGTCCCGCCGGCGCGCCGGAAGCGGACGGGGACGGTCCCGGGCGGCGGCCCGGGGCGGAGCAGAGGCGGGACGCTGAGCGGATCGGGCGGTTCGGACGCGGGGCCTCAGACCCGGCAGACCGCCGTGCCCCGGCCCGGCCCGACCCTCCGGCTCGCCCGGTTCGTCACCGAGTTGACCGCGCCCGCCGTGCTGGTCTCGGCGCTGACGCTGGCGGTCGGCTGGCACAGCACCCGGGGCACCCACGGCCTCGCGTGGGGGCTGCTGGCCACGCTCTTCGTCAGCGGGATCCCGTTCGCGTACATCCTCGGCGGTGTGCGACGGGGCCGGTTGACCGACCACCACGTCGGGATCCGCGAGCAGCGCCGGGTCCCGCTGCTGTTCGGGCTCTGCTCGGTCGCCGCCGGGCTGGCCCTGCTCGCGGTGCTCGGCGCTCCGCGCCCGGTGCTGGCCCTGGCGGCGGCCGGGCTCGTCGGCCTGGTGGTCGCCGTGACGGTGAGCCACTGGTGGAAGATGTCGATCCACTCGGCGGTGGCCGCCGGCACGGTGGTCGTGCTGGTGCTCACGTTCGGGGCCGGGTTGCTGGCGACGGCGCCGCTGCTCGCACTGGTCGGCTGGTCCAGGGTCCGCCTACGCGACCACACCGTGCCCCAGGTGGTCGCGGGGCTCGCCCTGGGCGCCCTGGTGGCCGCCCTGGTCTTCGCCCCCCTGCGCTGACTCCCGCGGAACCGGCCGTCGCCGCTCCGGCGCGGAACCGGCCCTAGCTAGTCGCGGCGTTTCTGCTCGGCGTAGGCGGCGTTCAGGCGGTCGAGGGGGCCCGGGCCATCGTGGGGCTTCGGCGGGGCGTCGAGGTGGCGTACCCGGAGCTCGTCCATGAGCTCCTCGATGAACGCCGGACCCGCGTCGCGCATCATCCGCTGTCGGATCTGGAGCTTCTCGGTGCCCGGGCGCCAGTCGAGGCCCCAGTTGCCGAGCGCGTAGAGGACCGGAACCGTCCGGATGCCGGCTTCGGTGAGGCTGTAGCGGGCGCGCTGCCCTCGCATCGCGGTGCCGCGGGTGAGGATCCCCGCCTCGACGAGCCGCACGAGGCGGTCGGCGAGGATGTTCGAGGCGATGCCCTCGATCGACCCGGTGAGCAGCGCCCGGAAGTGGCGGCGGTCGCCGAAGATGACGTCGCGGAGCACGAGCAGCGCCCATCGGTCTCCGAGCACCTCGACGGCCGCGTTGATCGGACACCCGGACCGTGGTTCCACGACTCCTCCTTGACAGGTACTTGGCCCCCAATATAGTGGTTGCAAATCGCAACCACTGGCGGAGGAGGGATGATGGGCCGCTTCCTGTACTGGATGAATGTGTCCCTCGACCTGCGGATCGAGCAGGTTCCCGGGGACGACGGCGCCGGCGAGTGGCTGCGCATCGACGAGGAACTGCACCGGGAGTTCAACGCGCGGGCGCGAACGCTCGCGGGCATGGTCCAGGGCCGGGTCATCCACGAGACGATGGAGGAGTTCTGGCCGCGGGCGCGCGAGGACGCGTCGCTGCCGGACTTCATGCGTGAGTACGGCGAGATCTGGACCTCCGCGCCCAAGGTGCTCGTCTCCCGCACCCGCCACAGCGCCGATCACGGCACCCGGATCATCGGCGGGGACGACGCGATCGAGCAACTGGCTGCCCTCAAGGCTGAGACCGACGGCACCCTCGGTGTGGGCGGCGCGGCGCTCGCCACGCAGCTTCTCCGGGCGGGGCTTCTCGACGAACTGCTGCTCTTCACCCACCCGGCGATCCTCGGCTTCGGCCGGCCGCTGTTCGATGACTGGGACATGCCGATCGAGCTCGACCTGATCGAGCAGCGATCGTTCAAGCAGGGCGTCACGATGCACCACTACGCCATCCGGGAGACGAACTCGTGCTGAGGCAGGTCGCGGACGGCGTACTGGTTCACGAGAGCGAATTCCTCCAGAGCAACACCATCGTCGTGCAGGGCCGCGCCGGCGTGCTGCTCATCGACCCGGGGTTGCAGGACCACGAACTGGCCTGCCTCGCGAACGACCTGTCCGCATCGGGCCGGACCGTCGTGGCGGGCTTCTCGACGCATCCGGACTGGGATCACCTGCTCTGGCACGCACAGCTCGGCGAAGCGCCCCGTTACGGCACGGCCCGCTGCGCGGCCGCCGCCCAGGAACAGCTGTCCGACCCGGAGGCGAAGGCCCACATCACCGAACACCTGGCCGAGACGGAAATCGCCGGGCAGGTGTCGCTGGACCTGTATGGCCTCATCACCGCCCTGCCCGCCGGGACGGCGCGGATTCCCTGGGACGGTCCGGGAGTCCGGATCGTCGAGCATCGAGCGCACGCGCCCGGCCACGCGGCGCTGCTCGTCGAGGAGCGCGGGGTTCTCGTCGCCGGCGACATGCTCTCCGACGTCCTGATCCCGATGCTCGACCTGGACGGCGCCGCCGACCCGATCGAGGACTACCTCGCGGCGTTGCGGCTGTTGGAGGGCGTGGCGGCCGACGTCGACGTCGTCGTCCCAGGTCACGGGTCGGTCGGCGGAGCCGGTCAGGTGCACGAGCGGATCGAGCGGGACCGGGCGTACGTGCTCGCCTTGCGTGCCGGCCGCGAGCCCGATGACCCACGGATCGGCCCCTCGGCCAAGCCCGGCTGGGAGTGGGTGAGCGATGTGCACCACGGGCAGGCCCAACGCCTGGCCGCTGGTGACTAGGACGCGTTCCCTGACCTGGGCCCCGCGCGTCGCCGCTTCCGCGGGTCCGGCCGTGATCATGAGATTGGCGGCAGCCAGGAAGATCGACATCGCCAACCTCATGATCAACGCGGCGGGCCGCCTGAACCACCGACGACACGAGACGCGCCGGGATGGCGTCAGGCGGGGTCGTCGGTCAGCCGGTGGCGGTTGGCCTCGATCCAGGCGTTCAGGGCGGCCGGGTCGTCCGGGTCGACGCCGTCGGCCATGAGCTGCGCCACGGCGGCCGTGGCGGGGCTGCGGCGTTCGCCCGTGCTGTAGAGGCGCGCGAACTCCGGCACCATCTCCTCGATGGCCGTGTCGGTCTGGGCCGCCGCCTGCGCGGGCAGCCCGCGCTTACGGGCCGCGTACCCGGCCCAGGCGCGTAGCACCCGGGGCAGCAGCGCGGCGTCGTCCATGTCCAGCACGGCCCGCCGGTGCACCCAGTCGAGCAGGAACAGCCCGGCCACGGTGGGGCTCCACCGCATCGGGTCGGCGTCCGGGAAGCTGGCCGCGTGGTCCAGCAGCAGGCTGAGGCAGAAGTGCAGCGAGGCCAGCTCCGCCCCGTCGATGGCGTCCAGGCCGAAGCGGGCCGCCTCGGGCGAGGCGAGGAAGCGACGGACCAGGTCCGTACGCTCGGCGGCGGAGAGCGGCTCGGCGGGCGCGGGGGCCGCCCCGGCCGCCCGGGGCAGCAGTGCCAGCCGGGCGCCGAGCAGGGCGCGGTCGGTGGCGAGCGAGCCCTCCCCGGGCAGCTCGGTCAGTCCGTCGGTGATCGCCAGGTGGCGGGTCACCTCGGCGCGCATCCTGGCCGGCTCCTCGTCGCGGAACCAGGTCAGCTCGTCCCCCGAGCACATCTGCCGGACCTGGTCGAGGATCCGGTCGGGCGGCCCGCCGACGAAGACGTCCTTGGTGATGCCGATGTTGTGGTCGAGCAGCGTCACCACGGCGTGCGCCGAGCCGCCGGCCGGGTCGTCGTAGGCGAAGGTCGCCAGGTAGGAGCTCTGGTCGCCGTACACGTCGCCGTAGGACCAGCAGCCGGTCAGGTGCACGCGGCCGAGCTGGGCGACCCAGGCGGGGGTGGCGGCGCCCGGCCGGACCCGGCCGGCGCCCTCGGCGTCGGGCACCAGCGCGGCGAAGACGGAGCGGATGGTGGTCGCCGCGGCCGACCGGCGGCGGGAGGTGGCGGCCAGGAAGCCGGCCACGAAGTCCCGGACGGCGGCGTCACGCTCGGTCTCGGCGACCGAGTAGACGCTGCCGAGCAGGGCTGCGCCGAGCATCTCCGCGTCGAGGGCGTTGTCCAGCTTGGCCACGTCGCGGGCGGCGTGCAGCACCGCGTCGTACGGGGTCTGAGGCGTTCCCATCCACCGACCCTACGCCGCCGCCCGCCCCGGGAGGGTACGAGCGACCCGAGCGTCCGGCCCGCGTCGCGGCGGCACGCCGCCGACCTGCGGTTGCCGACGGAACCGGATTTCCGGCTCAGCGCCCGGCGGCCTCCTCCAGCGCCGTACGGGCCTCGGCGTAGGAGGCGAGCACTCCCCGCACCGGGGTCAGCACGTGTTCCTCGCCGACCGTCGCCACCGCGGCCGTGAGCCGCCGCTCGGCCCGGCGCCGGGCCCGGCGGGCCGCCCAGCGGACGATCGGCCTGGTCAGGGCGGCCACCAGCAGCCCGGCGAGCAGGCCGCCCAGGAGCAGCAGGGTGGGCAGCGGCACCTCGCCGACCATCGGGTGTTCCAGCGCCGGCAGGCCCAGCGCGCGCAGCGCGTAGCCGAGCGCCAGCCAGCCCAGCCCGGCGAGCGCGGCCAGGGTCACCAGCCACTGGAGGCCGCCGACGAACCGCCACCAGAGCGGTCGCCGGTCCATGCCGAGGTCCGTGCCGGCCACCGCGCGGTCCAGCGCGTCCGGCAGGTCGCCGAGGCGGGACCGGGCGGCGGCGGTGACCGCCGTCGGCCAGGAGGCGGGCAAGTCGGCCCCGGCCCGGTCGGCCACCGACCGGATCGCCAGCCCGAGCGCCGAGCGCTGGGCGGCGGTCGGGTCGGGCACCGAGGTCGCGGCGACGAGGCTCTCCGCCGGTGCGTCGCGGTCGGCGGCGGGGCCCGGCAGGTGCAGCCGGCGCAGCGGGTCGGGCCGCAGCCGCCGCCAGCCCCGGACCAGGGGCCAGCCGGTGGTGGCGGCGCCCCGGTGCCGGTACGCCTGCTCGACCGCCTCGGCGACCGCCGGCACCCCGGCCGCGCCGGCCAGCGCCCGGTGCAGCGCGGTGACGGCGGCGTCGTCCGGCCCGCCGGCCGGCGAGGCGTCCCCTACCAACTCGTCGAGCCCGGCCACCACCGCGTCCACGTCGCCCTGGAGCCGCCGCAGCGCGGCCTGCCGCTCGGCGACCGTGCGTTCCAGCGCCTCCCGCAGCCCGGCCATGCCCGCCGGGTCGACGGCGGTCGTCGCCAGCAGCGGTACGCCGTCCAGGCCGTCGGAGTCGAGCAGCCGGCGCAGGTCGGCCAGCACCCGGGGCAGCTCGGCCGGGGGCAGCCGGTCGGCCTGGTTGAGCACGACCAGGGTGACGTCCCGGTGCCGGTGGAACTCGCGCAGGTAGCTGGTGTGGATGAGGCGGTCTGCGTACTTCTGCGGGTCGACCACCCAGACCACGAGGTCGACCAGGCCGAGCAGCCGGTCCACCTCCAGCCGGTGGGACCGCTGCACCGAGTCGAAGTCGGGCAGGTCGAGCAGGATCAGCCCGTGCAGGGCGGACTCGTCGTCGCCGTCGAGCACGCTCTCCCGGACGAAACGGTGCCGGGGCAGCACGCCGACCCAGTCGAGCAGGCGGTTGCCGCCGTCGAGCGGCCCCCAGACGCAGGCGTGGGCGACGCCGGTGGTGGGGCGGCGCACCCCGACCGTCGAGAGTTCCATCCGGGCGAGCGCGTTGAACAGGCTGGACTTGCCGCTGCCGGTCGCGCCGGCCAGGGCCACCACGGTGTGGTCGCGGGAGAGCGCCAGCCGGGTGCCTGCCCGCTCGACCAGGGTGTGCGCCGGCACGAGCTGGGCGTCCGGCAGGTGGCCGTCGACGACCGTGAGGAACCGGCGTACGGCGTCGAGGCGGGCGACGAGCGCGTCGGCGTCCACCCGCTGGTCTCCGCGGAACGCCTCGCGCATCCGCCCGACGATGTTGGTCATGACCCTCCACCCCCGGTGCCGGGCAGGCCCGCGGCGGCCGCGCCGGCGAGGCCGCTGCGGTTGCGCGCGATCTCCACCCGGTCGGCGGCACCGCGCAGGGCCTCCGCCGTGTCCGCGGCGGGCCGGGCCTGCGCCGTGCGGTCCAGGTAGCGGGCGGCCTCGTCGTCGAGCAGGGCCCGCACCCGGTCCAGCAGGTCGGCCCGGGCCTTGGCGGCCAGCGTACGCACGGCCTGGTCGCCGAAGATCGCCTGGAGCACGGTCTGCGCGGCGACGGTCGTGCCGGCCCCGGTGGCCACCTCCAGGCCGGTGGGGATGAACGCCGTCGAGGCGAACACCGCGATCATCACGGCGAGCCCGGTGGCGTTGACCGCGTACGCGGCCGTGCGGGCCACGAAGCGGCGGTCGCCGCCCTCGGCGCGGACCAGCTCCAGCACACCCCGCTGCCACTCCCGGACCAGCCGCTCGGCCCGTTCCGGCAGGTCGGCGGAGGGGTGGGCCAGCTCCGGCCCGAGCAGCGCCGCCCCGGCGGGATGCGCCTTCCACCCGGTGTACGCGTTCTCGGCCGCCTCGGCGGCGACGCCCCGCAGCAGGGTCACCAGCTGCGACTCGATCGCGTCCCGCAGCTCGGACGCGGGCGCGGGCCGGCCGGTGACCGCCGCCACCACCCGGTCGCGCAGCCGCCCGATGCGGGCCTCCAGGGTGCGGAAGAACTCGCCGGTGCCGACGAACTCCTGCCAGCGGGCGAGCACCTCGCCGCGGAGCAGCCGACCGTCCTTCAGCCCCTGCTCGACGGTCCGGTGCGCCCCCCGGTACGCGGCCAGCACCCGCTCGTCGAGTGCGTCGGCGGCGGTGACCTGCTCCTCGGCGGCGTCGGCGAGCCCTTCGACCGCGGGGTGCAGCGCGCCGAGCGCGCCGTCCAGGGTCTGCCGGACCACGGCGGCGCGGGCGTCGGCGTCGGCGGCCAGCCGGGCGAACCAGGCGGCGAGCGGCGCGGTGACCCGGTCGGGCAGCAGGCCCTGCCCGTCGACCCAGGTCTCCGGCAGCACGAAGAGCGGGGCCGCCCCCAGTTCCTGCGCGGCGAGCATCTCCGACAGGTGGGCGGCGATCTCGTCGGCCGCCTCCGGGGGCACCCGGTCCAGCACCATGGCGATGACCGCGCCCCGGGCGCGGGCGCTGCGCAGCAGCTCCCAGGGCACGGCGTCGGCGTAGCGGGCGGCGGTGGTGACGAAGAGCCAGAGGTCGGCGGCGGCCAGGAGCTGACCGGCCAGGGCCCGGTTGGCGTCGACCACCGAGTCGATGTCGGGGGCGTCGAGGAAGGCCAGCCCGGCGGGCAGGGCCGGGGCGGTGACCAGTTGCAGGGTGCGCGGGTCCTCGCTGGGCTCGGTGGTGCGGGTCAGGCCCGGCAGCAGCTCGCCCTTGCGGAACCAGCCCGAGTCGGCGGGGTTGCAGACCAGCACCGGGGAACGGGTGGTCGGTCGCAGCACCCCGGCGGCGCTCACCCGCGCCTGCACCAGGCTGTTGACCAGGGTGGACTTGCCGGCGCCGGTGGACCCGCCGACCACCACGAGCAGCGGCGCGTCGAGCCGGCGCAGCCGGGGCAGCAGGTAGTCGTCGAGCTGGTCGGTGAGGCTTCCGCCGGCGCGCCGGGCGGGCTCGGCGGAGGGCAGCGCGAGGGGGAACCGGGCCGCCCCGATCGCGGCGCGCAGGCCGGCCAGCGCGGCGGGCAGGCTGTCGTCCCCGGTGGTGGCGGGCCGGTCCTCCCCGGCGTCCGTGGGGCCGGTGCGGGCTGCGACGGTGGGCGTGCCGGCCGGGGTGGCGGGATCGCCGTGCGTCGTCACCGCTAAAGCGTGCCCGACCGACGCAAGGGAAGACAACCGATCGGTAAGAACCTGGGGTTGCGTCGGGTCGGCTCAACCTCGACTTGACGATTTCGCGGGGCGTGGCACTATTGAGTCAAGTTCACTCAACTTGTGGTGGGGTCGCTGCGGGCGACGCCCGCCGGGCAGCTCGACGGGCGTCGCCCGTCACCTGCCCACAACGTGATGAAGCGAGGAAGCGAAGATGGCACGTGCGGTCGGTATCGACCTCGGCACGACGAACTCCTGCGTCAGCGTCCTGGAGGGCGGTGAGCCCACCGTCATCGCCAACGCTGAAGGCTCGCGGACGACCCCGTCGATCGTCGCGTTCGCCCGCAACGGCGAGGTGCTCGTCGGTGAGGTCGCCAAGCGCCAGGCGGTGACCAACCCGGACCGGACGATCCGCTCGGTCAAGCGGGAGATCGGCACCAACTGGTCCGTCGACATCGACGGCAAGAAGTACACCCCGCAGGAGATCTCGGCCCGCACGCTGATGAAGCTCAAGCGGGACGCCGAGGCGTACCTGGGCGAGCAGATCACCGACGCGGTGATCACCGTCCCGGCCTACTTCAACGACGGCCAGCGCCAGGCCACCAAGGAGGCCGGCGAGATCGCCGGCTTCAACGTGCTGCGGATCGTGAACGAGCCGACCGCGGCGGCCCTGGCGTACGGGCTGGACAAGGGCTCCAAGGAGCAGACCGTCCTGGTCTTCGACCTCGGCGGCGGCACCTTCGACGTGTCGCTGCTGGAGCTGGCCGAGGGCGTCGTCGAGGTCAAGTCGACCAGCGGTGACAACAACCTCGGTGGCGACGACTGGGACCAGCGGATCATCGACCACCTGGTGAAGACCTTCCGCGGCGAGCACGGCATCGACCTGGGCCAGGACAAGATGGCCCTCCAGCGGCTCCGCGAGGCGGCCGAGAAGGCCAAGATCGAGCTGTCCGCCGCCACCACCACCAACATCAACCTGCCGTACATCACCGCCGGCGCGGCGGGCCCGCTGCACCTCGACGTGACGCTCAGCCGGGCCGAGTTCCAGCGGATGACGCAGGACCTGCTGGACCGCTGCAAGGGCCCGTTCGAGCAGGCCGTCAAGGACGCCGGCATCAAGGTCTCCGACGTCGAGCACGTCATCATGGTCGGCGGCTCGACCCGGATGCCGGCCGTGACCGACCTGGTCAAGCAGCTCACCGGCAAGGAGCCCAACAAGGGCGTGAACCCGGACGAGGTCGTCGCCGTCGGCGCCGCCCTCCAGGCCGGTGTGCTCAAGGGCGAGGTCAAGGACGTCCTGCTGCTCGACGTGACCCCGCTGAGCCTGGGCATCGAGACCAAGGGCGGCATCTTCACCAAGCTGATCGAGCGCAACACCACCATCCCGACCAAGCGCTCCGAGGTCTTCACCACGGCGGACGACAACCAGCCGTCGGTGCTGATCCAGGTGTTCCAGGGCGAGCGGGAGATCGCGGCCTACAACAAGAAGCTCGGCACCTTCGAGCTGACCGGCCTCCCGCCGGCGCCGCGCGGCGTGCCGCAGATCGAGGTCACCTTCGACATCGACGCCAACGGCATCGTCAACGTCCACGCCAAGGACCTCGGCACCGGCAAGGAACAGAAGATGACGATCACCGGCGGCTCCTCGCTGCCGAAGGACGACATCGAGCGGATGCGCCGCGACGCCGAGGAGCACGCCGAGGACGACAAGCGTCGCCGCGAGGAGGCCGAGACCCGCAACCTGGCCGAGGCGCTCCAGTGGCAGACCGAGAAGTTCCTGGCCGAGAGCGGCGACAAGCTGCCGTCGGAGTCCCGTGACCAGATCAACGAGGCGCTCGGCGAGCTGCGTGGCGCGCTCGGCGGCCAGGACATCGAGAAGATCAAGTCGGCGCACGAGAAGCTGGCGCAGGTCTCCCAGCAGGCCGGCTCGCTGCTCTACAACCAGCAGGGCGAGCAGGAGGGCGAGGCCGGCCCGGGTACGGCGGGCGCCGCTGGCGCCGGGGCGACCGGTGGCCCGCAGGCCGGCGGCCCCGCCGGTGGCGCGGACGACGTGGTCGACGCGGAGATCGTGGACGAGGACAAGGACAAGAAGTGACGGTTCGTCCCCGGACACGGAACCACGGCAGAGGGATGAGGTAGCCCCATGACGGAGAAGCCACGAGCTGCCGACCCGGGTGCGACCGGGTCGGCGCCGGGTGGCTCCGCGCCCGCCGAGCAGGCCGGCGACGGGCCGCGGGTCGTCATCCGTAACAACCGCAAGATCAGCGAGACGTCCGAGCCGGCCGCCGCCGACGCCGGTTCGGACGCCCCCGCCGAGGGCCTGGTCGAGGAGTCCGAGGTCGTCGTCGACGAGATCGAGGTCGAGGCGGCCGAGGTGACCGGCCCGCCCGTGGTGGACGCCCCGGCACAGCCGGTCGACGGTGGTCCGACCGCGTTCGGCGCCGAACTCGAGGCGCTGCGCAAGGATCTCGACGAGCGGACCCGGGACCTCCAGCGGGTGACGGCGGAGTACGCCAACTACCGCAAGCGGGTGGACCGGGACAAGGGCCTGGTCACCGAGCAGGCGACCGGCGCGGTGCTCGCCGCGCTGCTGCCGATCCTCGACGACCTGGACCGGGCCCGCGAGCACGGCGACCTGGTCGGCCCGTTCGGCAGCGTGGCCGACCAGCTCGTCGCGGCGCTCGGCAAGTTCGGGCTGGCCCCGTTCGGCGAGCAGGGCGACCCGTTCGACCCGACCCGGCACGAGGCGGTCGCCCACCAGACCTCGGCCGACGTCACCGAGGCCACCTGCGTACAGGTGATGCGCCGGGGCTACCAGGTCGGTGAGCGGCTGTTGCGGCCCGCGATGGTCGCGGTCGCCGACCCGGAGTAGTGCCGTACGACGACCGGACCGTCCCGCCCGCCCGTCGAGGGCGGGCGGGACGGTCGGTCCCCAGCTAGGGAAGGGGGTGGACCGGTGAGTTCCAAGGACTGGATCGAGAAGGACTTCTACGCCGTGCTGGGCGTGGACAAGGCCGCCTCCGCCGACGACGTCAAGAAGGCGTACCGGAAGGTGGCCCGGGATTCGCACCCGGACCACAACCCCGGCGACCCGAAGGCCGAGGAGCGTTTCAAGGCCGCCTCCGAGGCGTACGCCGTGCTCGGCGACGACGCCAAGCGGCGGGAGTACGACGAGCTGCGGTCGCTGTTCGGCTCGGGCGCCTTCCGCCGTGGCGCCCGGGGCGCCGGCCAGCCCGGCGGCGTGCCGTTCGACGTCTCCGACCTGTTCGGGGGCGCCGCCGGCGGAGGCGGTGACCGCCGCTTCGGCGGGGCCGGCTTCCAGGACCTGTTCAGTTCGATCTTCTCGGGCGGCGCCGGCGGTCCCGCCGGTACGGCGGCCCGTGGCCCGGCCCGGGGGCGCGACGTCGAGGCCGAGGTGGCCCTCGACTTCGGCGACGCCGTACGCGGGGTGACGCTCCCGCTGACGCTGCGCGCGCCCGGGGTCTGCGACACCTGCCACGGCAACGGGGCGAAGCCCGGCACCTCGCCGCGCACCTGCCAGGTGTGCCACGGGGCCGGGGTGACCAACCGCAACCAGGGGTCGTTCAGCTTCTCCGAGCCGTGCCGCAACTGCCAGGGCGTGGGCACGGTCGTGGAGGAGAAGTGCCCCGAGTGCCACGGCACCGGCGGGGTGACCAAGACCCGCACGTTGAACGTCCGCTTCCCGGCCGGCGTGGCGGACGGTCAGAAGATCCGGCTGGCCGGGCGGGGCGAGCCGGGTGCGCGGGGTGGCCCGGCGGGCGACCTCTTCGTACACGTCAAGGTGCGGCCGGACGAGCTGTTCGGGCGTACCGGCGACGACCTCACGCTGACGGTGCCCGTCACCTTCGCGGAGGCCGTGCTCGGCACGGACCTGCGGGTGCCCACCCTCGACGGCACGGTGACCCTGCGGGTGCCACCGGGCACGCCGAGCGGCCGGATCCTGCGGGCCCGGGGCAAGGGGGTGGTCCGCCGGGACGGCCAGGCGGGCGACCTGCTGGTGACGCTCGACGTGGTGGTGCCCGCGAAGGTGTCCGACGAGGCGCGTGCGGCGTTGGAGAGCTTCGCCGCGCAGACCCCGCCGGCCGCCCGGGAACATCTCGAGGCGCGGGTACGTCGATTCAGTTGACCCGGTGTTCAGTCGGCTCGGTGGAGCGCACGCGGAGGTGAGCGGGATGTCGGACGAGTTCGTCGGCTCGAGTGACCCTGCCTACGAGGCCAAGGTGCTGATGATCTCGGTGGCGGCGCGGATGGCGGGGATGCACCCGCAGACCCTGCGTCAGTACGACCGGTTGGGCCTCGTCCAGCCGGGACGGGCAGCCGGCGGCGGGCGGCGCTACAGCGTCCGTGACGTGGTGCTGCTGCGCGAGGTGCAGCGGCTCAGCCAGGACGACGGCATCAACCTCGCCGGGGTGAAGCGGATCATCGGGCTGGAGCGGCTGCTGGAGGAGGCGCAGCAGCGGGTGGCCCGGCTGGAGGCGGAACTGGACGCCGCGTACCGCCGGATCGCCGAGCTGGAGGCCCTGGCGCGCTTCCCGGGCAGCGACCTGGTGCCGACCAACCGCACCTCCACCGCGCTGGTGGTCTGGCGTCCCCGCCGCCCCGAGCGCTGACGACACCGCACCGCATCGCGCCCGGCCGCCCTTTCGCGGCCGGGCGCGACCGTCTTCCCGGCCCGCCCGGCGGCCCCGCGCGGTTGCGCAGCCCTGGCGGATTCTGCGCGCGCTCGTGCCGGCCGGGCGGTTCTGCACGGCTCGCGTCGTCCCTGAGGGGCCCGCACGCCTTGCACCGGGCCTCCGCGCCGGCCGGGCGCGTCCACTCGCGCGCGGTTGCCGGTTCGCCCGCGCGGAAGGTGCCGGATCGGCTAACCTGCGAATCAGGTCCAACCCGCTTAATCCGGACTCCAATGGCAGGGGGAGCCATGACGGAAGCCGCGCGGAAGGTTGCCGAGCAGGCGGAGGAACGGCTCCAGGAGGTGGCGAAGAACGCCCGGGAGAGGTTCGACCGGGTCACCGAGGGCCGCTTCACCGACAAGGTCAAGAAGGGCGCGTTCGCCGATCGGGCCGACCATGGCACCGACCAGGAGCGTGACCGGACGGGACGCCGCGAGCAGGGCGGATCGGAACACTGACGATCCGCCGACGTGCGGGCCGGGACCCACGGGGGGTCCCGGCCCGTTCGCGGTTGCGGGGCCGGGACGCCGTGGGGTTCCGTGCGGGGTCTGGCCCGTGCGCCGTCGAAGAGCGCGGGCCGGGACGCCCGGCCCGATCCGGGGTTCAGGCGATGCGGCGGTTCTCCCGGACCAGGCCGCCCTCGCACCAGTCCCGGTAGACGAAGAGTTCCGGGCGGGCGAGCAGCGCCCGGCTGTTGTACGCCCAGGTGCGCATCAGGTCGTCGCCGTTGCGTTCGGCCTGCTCCACCAGCTTGCGGAAGCGCCGCTTCGGGTGGGCGCGGAAGTTCGTCCGGATGCCGTCGGCGGCGTAGATGTAGAGGCAGTGCAGCGCGAAGCGGCGCGCCGGGCAGGACGGGTCCATCGCCAGGTCGAAGAGCACCGCCACCAGCCGGTCGCCGGAGACCAGCAGGTCCCAGTCGGGCGGCATCGACGTGAGCGGTACGGAGTCGGGCTGGTAGGCCCAGGCGCGCAGCTCGGTGGGGCTCGGGTCGACGGGGTTGGCGAAGCCGTGGAACGTCGACTCCTGCACGCTCACGGCCAACCTTCCGCTCTCGTCCGCAGGGGGCGTCGGCCACCCGCGAGCTCTGGCTGCTGGGGCGAAACGGTAACCCGGAGCGCTGTTCGGCGGTAGACCCTGCGGGGAGCAATTCGACATCCGTCGGCCGAGGGCCGGGCCGACCGTACGGTCGATCCGGCCCCCGGCCCGGGCACCCGGCCCATGGCCACAGCCATCGGCACTCGGCTACGGGCTCGGCCCTCGGCAGATGGCGGTCAGTCCGGTACGGCTGCCGGCCTGGTCTGCTGGGCGGCGCCGCGCTGCCGCAGCCAGCGCTTGAACCACGTGAAGTCGGGCAGGCGTGCCAGCATCGGCCCGGTCACCACGGTGATCAGCACGTACGCCGTCGCGAGCGCCGCCAGTTTCGGCTCGACGCTGCCGGCGGCCACCGCGAGGCCCGCGATGACGATGGAGAACTCACCCCGTGGCACGAGGGCCAGGCCGGCGCGCCATCGACCGGGCTCGGCGATGCCGACGCGGCGGGCGGCCAGGTAGCCGGTGAGCGTCTTCGTCCCCATGGTGACGACGGCCAGCGCGAGCGCGGGCAGCAGCACCGGCGGGATGTCCCGGGGGTCGGTGACCAGCCCGAAGAAGACGAAGAAGACCGCGGCGAAGAGGTCCCGCAGCGGCGTGAGCAGCTCCGTGGCGTGGTGCGCCACCGGCCCGGAGAGCGCGATGCCGACCAGGAACGCCCCGACCGCCGCCGACACCTGGAGCTTCGCCGCGATGCCGGCCACCAGCAGGGTCATCCCGAGTACGCCGAGCAGCAGCGCCTCCGGGTCCTTCGCCGACATGGCCGTGGAGATCAGGTTGCCGTACCGGATGGCGACCATCAGCACCAGGAGCACGGTGCCGACCGCGACGCCGAGCGCGATCCCGCCGCCGAGCAGGCCGCTGCCGGCGAGCACGGCCGTCAGCAGCGGCAGGTACAACGCCATGGCGAGGTCCTCGATCACCAGGATCGAGAGGATCACCGGCGTCTCCCGGTTACCGAGGCGACCCAGGTCGCCGAGCACCTTGGCGATGACGCCGGAGGAGGAGACCCAGGTGATGCCGGCCAGCACCAGGGCGGCCACCCAGTCCCAGCCGAGCAGCAGCGCGAACGCCGCGCCCGGCAACGCGTTGAGCAGCCCGTCGATCAGGCCGGCGGGGGCGGCGGCACGCAGGTTGCCGACGAGCTCGTTGGCCGAGTATTCCAGGCCGAGCATCACCAGCAGCAGGATCACGCCGATCTCGGCGCCGACGGCGAAGAACTCCTCGCTGGCGTTGAGCGGGAGCAACCCGCCGTGCCCGAACGCGAGCCCGGCGAGCAGGTAGAGGGGGATCGGCGAGAGGCCGATGCGGCGGCTCAGCCGGCCGAGGAGGCCGAGCAGGAACAGCAGCGCGCCGACTTCGACGAGCAGGGTCGTGGTGTGGTGCATCCGCGCCTCAGCCGTCCGGGTCACTGTCGGCGAGGATGGCTGTCACTCCGTCGAGACCCCGGCGGGTCCCGACGACGACCACCACGTCACCGGCGGCGAAGCGGAAGGACGGGTCCGGCGAGGCGATCACCTCGCCGTGGCGCAGCACCGCGACGATCGAGGCGCTCGTGCGGGAGCGTGCCTGCGTGTCGCCGAGCTTGCGGTTGACGTACTTCGACCCGGCCGGAATGGCGATCTGCTCGGTGAGCAGCCCGGCGGCCTGCTCGCGCAGCCCGGAGAGCTGGCCGAGCATCAGGGACGCGCCGAGGATGTCGGCGAGCGCCTCCGCCTCGTCGTCGGTCAGCGGTATGTCGTGCTGACATGAGTCGGGATCGTCCGGGTCGTACAGGACGAGGTCACGGCGGCCATTGCGGTGGGAGACGACGCCGAGGCGGCGGCCGGATTCCGTCAGCAGATCGTGACGGACCCCGATGCCGGGCAGGGCGGTCTGTTCGACACGTACGCGCACGGCGGTCAGGCTACTCCCCGCTGTCACCTGCGAATATCGTCAGGAGGCCGGTTACCGCTCAGTGATCCGGCGGTACCCGTCCGCCACGGACGGACGCCCGTGCCCGGCCGCGAGGATGGCGTACGACATCGGGGTGTGCCGCGACCGCCGGGCGGCTCCCGGGGTCGCAGGTGTGATCCGGCTCACGCTCCCAGGGTTGAGCGGAATAGGCTCAACTCTGGTTGTGTCCTTCTCAGTGGACACGCCGATCCGGGGGAGCCCATGAACACGGAACGTCTCACCACCAAGAGCCGCGAAGCCATCACCGGTGCCGTCGCGCTGGCGAACCAGCGCGGGCACGCCACCGTGGAGCCCTGGCACCTGCTGCTGTCACTGCTGGACACCGACGGCTCGACCGCCGCCGGCCTGCTGCGCGCAGTTGGGGCCGACCCCGCCGAGCTGCGTCGGGTCGCCCAGCGCTCGGTCGACAACCTGCCCGCCGCGCGGGGCTCCAGCATCGCCGAGCCGACCCTGGCCCGGGAGTTCGTCAACGCCATCGGGGCCGCCGAGCAGATCGCCCGGCCGCTCGGCGACGAGTACACCTCCACCGAGCACCTGCTCGCCGGCCTGGCCCGCGTGGGCGGCGCGGTGTCGAACGCGCTCAAGTCCGCCGGCGTCACCGAGGAGACGCTGGTCGCCGCGTTCCCGTCGGTACGCGGCGGGGACCGGCGGGTCACCAGCGCCGACCCCGAGCAGACCTACCAGGCCCTGGCCAAGTACGGCGTGGACCTGACCGCGAGCGCCCGCGACGGCAAGATCGACCCGGTCATCGGCCGGGATTCGGAGATCCGCCGGGTGATCCAGGTGCTCTCCCGCCGCACCAAGAACAACCCGGTGCTCATCGGTGAGCCGGGCGTCGGCAAGACCGCCATCGTGGAGGGCCTGGCCCAGCGGATCGTCGCCGGCGACGTGCCCGAGTCGCTGCGGGACAAGAAGCTCGTCTCGCTCGACCTCGGCGCGATGGTCGCCGGGGCGTCGTACCGGGGCCAGTTCGAGGAGCGGCTGAAGTCCGTCCTGGAGGAGATCAAGAACTCCGACGGGCAGGTCATCACCTTCCTCGACGAGCTGCACACCGTCGTCGGCGCCGGCAAGGGCGAGGGCTCGATGGACGCCGGCAACATGCTCAAGCCGATGCTGGCCCGCGGCGAGCTGCGGATGGTCGGCGCGACCACGCTGGACGAGTACCGCGAGCACATCGAGAAGGACCCGGCCCTGGAGCGCCGCTTCCAGCCGGTGCTGGTCGGCGAGCCGACCATCGAGGACACCATCGGCATCCTGCGCGGCCTGAAGGAGCGCTACGAGGTGCACCACGGCGTACGCATCACCGACGCCGCGTTGGTCGCCGCCGCCTCCCTGTCGGACCGCTACATCACCGACCGGTTCCTGCCGGACAAGGCCATCGACCTGGTCGACGAGTCCGCGTCCCGGCTGCGGATGGAGATCGACTCCCGGCCGGTGGAGGTGGACGAGATCGAGCGGGCGGTGCGCCGGCTCGAGATCGAGGAGATGGCGCTGGCCAAGGAGCCGGACGCCGCCTCCGCCGAGCGGCTGGAGCGGCTGCGCAAGGAGCTGGCCGACAAGCGCGAGCAGCTCACCGCCCTGTCGGAGCGCTGGCAGCTGGAGAAGAGCCACATCACCAAGCTCTCCACCGCCAAGGAGGAGCTGGAGCGGCTCGGCGGCGAGGCCGAGCGGGCCGAGCGCGACGGCGAGTTGGAGCGCGCCGCCGAGCTGCGCTACGGCCGCATCCCCGCCCTCAAGACCGAGCTGAAGCAGGCCGAGGAGGAGCTGGCCCGGCTCCAGGCCGAGGGCGCGATGCTCAAGGAGGAGGTCGGCGCCGACGACATCGCCGCCGTGGTCGCCTCCTGGACCGGCATCCCCGCCGGCCGGCTGCTGGAGGGCGAGACCGCCAAGCTGCTGCGGATGGAGGAGTCGCTCGGCGCCCGGGTGGTCGGTCAGGCCGAGGCGGTCGGCTCCGTCTCCGACGCGGTACGCCGCGCCCGGGCCGGCGTCGCCGACCCCGACCGCCCGACCGGCAGCTTCCTCTTCCTCGGCCCGACCGGCGTCGGCAAGACCGAGCTGGCCAAGGCGCTCGCCGAGTTCCTCTTCGACGACGAGCGGGCCATGGTCCGCATCGACATGAGCGAGTACGGCGAGAAGCACTCCGTCGCCCGGCTCGTCGGCGCCCCGCCCGGCTACGTCGGTTACGAGGAGGGCGGCCAGCTCACCGAGGCGGTGCGCCGCCGGCCGTACTCGGTGATCCTGCTGGACGAGGTCGAGAAGGCCCACCCGGACGTCTTCGACATCCTGCTCCAGGTGCTCGACGACGGCCGGCTCACCGACGGGCAGGGCCGCACGGTGGACTTCCGCAACGCGATCCTGATCCTCACCTCCAACCTGGGCTCGTCGGTGATCGGCGACCTGACGCTGGCCGAGGAGCAGCGGCGGGAGGGCGTCCTCGCGGTGGTCCGCTCGCACTTCAAGCCGGAGTTCCTCAACCGTCTCGACGACATCGTGGTCTTCGCCGCGCTGCGCGGGGACGACCTGCGGGCCATCGTCGACATCCAGCTCGACCGGATGCGCAGGCGGCTCGCCGACCGCCGCCTCGGCCTGGAGATCACCGAACCGGCCCGCGTCTGGCTCGCCGAGCACGGCTACGACCCGATCTACGGCGCCCGCCCGTTGCGTCGCCTGGTCCAGACGGCGATCGGCGACCAGCTGGCCAAGGCGCTCCTGTCGGGCCAGATCCGCGACGGCGACACGGTCGAGGTCGACCTGGCGGACGCCAAGGACGCCCTGAGGGTCTCGGCGGCCTGACCGTTCCGCCTCGCCCCGGCCGGCGCCGCCGACCGGGGCGAACCGTGACGATCAAGAGGTTCGTGTCCCGGCAGCGTTCGGTCGGCGACGCAAACCTCTTGATCGACAGGGTGGGCGGGCCGCGGCGGGGGAAGGAACAGGGGCATGTTCGGGATCGGGAAGAAACGGGACCGGGAACTGTCGTCGGCGCTCGACGAGCTGCGGCAGGCCGACACGGTGGCGTTCGGCGGGGTCGGGATCGCCGGCACGCTGCTGCCGGTGACCGAGGCGTACCGGCGGGTGGAGGCGGCGCTCGCCGACGACCCCGAGGGCGTACGCGGGGAACTCGACCGGCTGCTCGCCGAAGGCACCCCGGCAGGGCGCGTCTACGCCGCCACGCTGCTGGAGCGTGCCGACCCGTCAGCCGGGCGGGCCGCCTGGACGGCGTTGCGCGACGACCCTGCCGAGTTCGGCACCTTCACCGGCTGCGTCATGGGCCGCACCACGCTGCGCGAGTACGCCACCGAGCACCACTCCCGAGGCTGACCCCGGCCACTCGGGAACGGCTCCGGGGCACGACACTGGCGCAGGTACGCCGGGTGACCGTTCCCTCACTCAGGAGACAGCATGTTTCCCCAGGTGCGCGGGGTTGTTACCGTCTCCGCCGACGTACCTGGGGAGGTGGTCGGGATGAGCGGGACGATCGCATACGTGCTGGCGGCGATGGGCTGTCTGGTCGGGGTCGCGGGTCTGGTGGTGGCCGTGGTGGCCTGGAACCGGACGCGGTCCCGCCCGCAACAACGGGCCAAGGGGCCGGGCGACCCGCTGCGGGACCGCGACGCCGACGCGCTGCGCGGCGACCCGCGTCGCCTGAAGCCCGGCGACATCGTCGAGATCCGGGGCGTGTCGTACGCGGTGCGCGGCTCGATCCGCCTCGTCGAGGGCGGCTGGAGCTGGGCGGAACACCTGCTCGACGACGCCGCCGGCGTGCGCCGCTGGCTCTCCGTGGAGGAGGACCCGGAGCTGGAGCTGGTGCTCTGGGGGGCCGAGCAGGGCGCCACCGTCACCCCGGGCGCGCCGACGATCGACTTCGCCGGCCGCCGCTACAACTGGAACGAGTCCGGCCAGGCGCGCTTCACCGCCGTCGGCAACACCGGCCTCGACCCGACCGGCACCATGCGGTACCACGACTACCAGGCGCCCGGCGGGGCCCGGCTCTCCTTCGAGGCGTACGGCGAGGCGGGCTGGGAGGTGGCGCTCGGTGAGCTGCTGCACCGCGGCGACGTGATGATCTATCCGCAGTCCGAGGTGGGCTGATGCTCGTCACCCTCGACGCCCCGTACGTCGACACCAGCGCCGCCGACCTCAGCCTCGCGCTGGACGACGTCGAGCGGCCCGCGCTGCACGTGCTCGACCTCGACCTGCCCGACGGCGTCCGGCTGCGGCTGCGGCTGCTCGGCGCCTCGCACCAGGTGGTCCTGCACGCGCCCGGCGCCACGCTGACCGAGACGGTCGCCTGCCTGCCCGGCCGCCCGCCCGAGCTGCCCGGTGCGGTGCGGGACGAGACGAGCGGCTACCACTTCACGGCGACCGTGCTGCGACCCGCCGGAGCGGGGCTGAGTGAGCAGGTGGCCGCCCTGCGCGCCGACCTGGCCGACGACCCGTACGCCCTGGTGGGCGTGTTTCCCGGCGACGCCGACGCGGTGACCGCGCTGGCGGTCCGCCCCGACCCGCCGGCCGGCACCCTCGCCTGGCGCACCTGGCACGCGTATCCCCAGACCAACGAGCTGGTCCTGACCGAGACGGTGGTGGCACTGCGATGACGTACCGACGCTGGTTCGTGGTGGGGGTGGCGTTCGCCGTCATCGGCGCCCTGGTCGCCGCCTTCGCCATCTTCTACGGCAGCTTCTCCCCGCGCGGTTACGTGGAGGACAAGTACAAGCGGGCGGCGAGCCACGACATCGGCCGCAACGCCGTCGCCTACACCTCGCCCCGCTCGCCGAGTCAGGTGGCGAAGGAGGTCACCGACGCGTGGCAGCCGGCCGACCAGTACGTCGACGGCAGCGGCGTGTACCTGCGCTACGACGACGACTCGGTGGTGATCCTGCCGATCGCCGCCGGCTCGGTGATCCTGCTGGAGCGCATGAGCACCGCCTATCCCCGCTACCACTCCACGGTCGGCTCCCACTGGGGCTGGGGCCGTGGCAGCACCGTCCGGGGCGGCGGCCCCGGCAGCGGCAAGTGACGCACCGACCCCCCTCACCCTGGAGCCTCCTGTGCAGACCCTCGTCACCGATCTGCTGGTCACCCTCGCCTACGGGGCGGTCGGTGTCCTGCTGATGGGTATCGGCTACGTCCTGGTGGACCTCGCCACCCCCGGCCGGCTGAACCAGCTGATCTGGACCGAGCGCAACCGCAACGCCGCGCTGCTGCTCGCCTCGAACCTGGCCGGCGTCGGCATCATCGTGGTCGCCGCGATCGCCGCCAGCGACGACGACTTCGTGCTCGGCATCGTCGGCGCGTCCGCGTACGGGATCCTCGGCCTGGTTATCATGGCGGCGGCGTTCGTACTGCTCGACGTGGCCACGCCGGGCAAACTCGGCGAGATCCTGGTCGACCAGCAGCCGCACCCGGCGGTCTGGGTCTCCGCCGTCGTGCACCTCGCCACCGGCGCGATCATCGCCGCCGCCATCAGCTGATGGCCGGGGCGAAGACCACCGGCGGGCAGAAGGCGGCGGGCGCGAACGCGACCAAGGGCACCTGGGTCGTCTGGGTGGTCATCGGGGTGGTCGTCCTCTGCTGCGTGGGCATCGGCGTGGTCAACGGCCGCGACGGCGGGGACGACGTGCCGCCGCCGACCTCTCAGGAACGCGGCGACACCGTGCCGATCCTGCAACGCTCCAGCGCCAGCCAGGGCGTCTGCTACGGCTGGGTGCTCCAGGACTACTACGGCTACACCGACCTCAGCGTCGGGTCGAACCTCGGCGACGGGGTGGCGGTCGAGGAGAACGCGGCGTGCCCGCGCTGGGTGCAGGTGGTCGCCCGGGTCGCATACACCTCGGAGAGCAGCGAGAGTAACGACTTCGCCCGCGTCACGGTGGAGGCGTCCGACGACGTCTCCGCGACCGCCCGGCTGCGGATGCAGAACGGGTTGGAACGGCTCGGGCTGACCGAGGACGCCTTCGTCGACGAGCCCGGCTGGGCCGTCACCCGGGCGGCCGTCTCGCTGCCGTTGCTCGCCGCCGAGGCGGGGGTGGTGGAGCCGGCGCCGACCCCGGCGGCGGCGACCGCCGAGCCGGCGCCGCTGCCCGACGCGGGTAGCGACCTCTGGCGCGACCGCTGGGGCTACCTGCTCGCCGCGATCGGCCTGCTGCTGTTCACCGCGCTGCTGTTCGCCGCCGGCTTCTGGCAGCGCAGTCGCCAGCGCCGTAAGGGCGCCGAGGGGACGGCGCGGGCGAAGGGCGTGCCGGCCGGCGGGCGTACGCCGGAGGGTCGGTGACCGTCGAGGCGCCGGCACCGCCCGCCCGGTGGCGGCTGTCCCGGGCGGCGGTGCTCGTCGCCGTCTTCGTCTGCGCCGCCTGCGGCCTGGTCTACGAGCTGGCCCTGGTGGCCCTCGGCAGCTACCTGATCGGGGACACGGTCGGGCAGGCGTCGATCGTGCTCGGCGTGATGGTGTTCGCGATGGGCGTCGGCGCGCTGGCCGCGAAGCCGTTGCAGCCCCGGGCCGCCGCCGCGTTCGCCGCGATCGAGCTGGCCCTGGCCCTGCTCGGTGGCCTCTCCGTGCTCGGCCTCTACGCGGCCTTCGCGTGGCTGGACCTGTACGGCCCCGCGCTGATCGGCACCGCGTTCGTGCTCGGCCTGCTGATCGGCGCGGAGATCCCGCTGCTCATGGTGCTGCTGCAACGCATCCGGGAGCAGGCCGCCGGCAGCGCGGTGGCCGACCTGTTCGCGGCCGACTACGTCGGCGCGCTGCTCGGCGGGCTGGCCTTCCCGTTCCTGCTGCTGCCGGTCTTCGGCCAGCTCAAGGGGGCGCTGGTGGTCGGCGCGGTGAACGCCGTCGCCGGGCTCGCGCTGGTCTGCACGGTGTTCCGGCGGGAGCTGAGCCGCCGGGCGCGCGTCGCGCTCGGCGCCGGCAGCGTCGTGGTCTTCCTCAGCCTCGGGTACGCGTGGGTGACCGCGCACGACTTCGAGCTGACCGCCCGCCAGCAGCTCTACCGGGATCCGGTGGTGCACGCGGAGCGCAGCCGGTACCAGGAGATCGTGCTCACCCGTTCGGTCGCCGAGACCGGCCACGCCGGCACCGACCTGCGGCTCTTCCTCAACGGCGACCTCCAGTTCAGCTCCGTCGACGAGTACCGCTACCACGAGGCACTGGTGCATCCGGTGCTCAACGGCCCGCGCGGCGAGGTGCTGGTGCTGGGCGCCGGGGACGGCCTCGCCGTACGCGAGCTGCTGCGCTACCCGGACGTCCGGCGGGTCACCGTGGTGGACCTGGACCCGGCGGTGGTGGCGCTGGCCCGCAGCGAGCCGCAGCTGCGCCGGCTCAACGCCGGGGCGCTCGACGATCCCCGGGTGCGGGTGGTGCACGCCGACGCGTTCGCCTGGCTGCGTACCGCCGCCGACCGGTTCGACGCGGTGGTGGCCGACCTGCCCGACCCGGACGAGACGGCCACCGCCAAGCTCTACACGGTCGAGTTCTACGCGCTGGTACGGGCGGTGCTCGCCGAGGGTGGCCGGCTGGTGGTGCAGTCCGGCTCGCCGTACTTCGCGCCCCGGTCTTACTGGTCGATCGAGGCGTCGCTGCGCGAGGCGGGCTTCGCGACCACGCCGTACCACGTGGACGTGCCGTCCTTCGGCGACTGGGGCTTCCTGCTCGCGGCCCCCGGGCCGACCGCGCCCGCCCTGGCCCTGCCGCCGGCCGCGCCCGCGCTGCGCTTCCTCGACGCGGCGACCCTCTCCGCCGCCGCCAACTTCCCGGCCGACCGCCGCCGGGTCGACGTGCCCGCCTCCACCCTGCTCCAGCCCCGGGTGCTCGAGTACGCCCGTGCGGAGTGGCGCGGCTACTGAGGCGTGCCCGGGGCCGCGATCGTCGCCGTCTCGGCGGGTCAATGTCCGTCTGACGTGCCGGAGTGGCCCGACCTGGATACGGTGTGACCGCGATCTAGGGAAGGAGAATCATGGTCGATTCCCACAACACGCCGGCCCGCACCCGGCCGGGTGTGGTGACCATATCCACGTATCTGCTGTGGCTGTTCGCGCTCACCCAGCTGATCGGCCTCATCATCACGCTCGCCACCGTCGGCACCATCTCGGAGGTGCTCGACGAGGCGTACCGGGGCACCGACGCCAACGGCACACAGAACCTGGCCGACATCACCACGATGATCACCATCGGTGGTGCCGTCTTCGTGCTCCTGCTCGCGGTCGTGCTGGCCGTGCTCGGGGTGTTCAACAACAAGGGCAGCAACGGATCGCGGATCACCACCTGGGTGCTCGGCGGCATCATGGTCTGCTGCACGGGCGGTGGCCTGGTCAGCGGCCTTGGCGGCGGCATCGGCACCGGTCAGACGACCGGCGACGCGCCGAGCGCGGAGGAGATCCAGCGTCGCCTCGACGAGGCGCTGCCCGGCTGGTTCAACCCGGTCACCACCCTCCTGGGCGTGCTCGGGCTGCTCGCGCTGCTCGCCGCGCTGATCCTGCTGGCGCTGCCGAAGGCCAACGAGTTCTTCCGCAAGCCGAAGCAGGGCTGGGAGCCCCCGACCCCGGGTGCGGCCTACCCGCAGTCCGGTCAGCCCGGCTACCCGCAGACGGGCCAGCCCGGTTACCCGCCCACGCCGGGGTACCCGTCGACGCCGGGCCAGTCGTCGGCCCCCGACCAGCCGGGCTATCCGCCGGCCCCGGGGCAGCCGCAGGGCTCCGACCAGCCGGGCTACCCGCCGCCGTCCGCTCCGTACGGCGGGGACCAGCCGGGGTCGAACCCGGGTGGCGACCAGCCGGGACCGGACCGTCCCGGCCCGACCCCGCCGCCGGTGAGTTGACCGGTCGATAACAGCGACGCCGACGGTCCCTCCGAGTAGGTTGCAACCCGACGCCTACCGGAGGGACCCGTCGTGTCGCACCCCGATCGGGCACCGGCCCGCCGCCCGGCCGTGGTCACGGCGGCCGTGGCGCTGCTGGCGCTGATGGCGGTCGCCGCCCTCGCGTACGCCGTCGCCAGCGTGGCGACGCGTGGCGGCACCGTCGACCGGTTCCGCGCCGACGCCGCGGAGACCTCGGCGGGCCCGGACCAGATCGACCGGGTGGTCGGCCTGCTCGGCGTGTCCACCGTGCTGACGGCGGTGGTGAGCCTGCTCGCGGGGCTGCTCCTCGCCGGCCTCGCCGCCGGCCTGCGGGCCGGCCGCGACGGCGCCCGCACGGCGACCTGGGTGATCTCGGCGCTGGGACTGGTCGCCGGGTGCTGCGGTCTGGCGCTGCTGATCGGCCAGCGCGCCACCCCGCTGGGGTCGGGTGAGGACGATCGGGCGACGGCGGAACTCTTCGGCCTCCTCGCCGACGCCTACCCGTCCTGGTGGATCCCGTTGGGGGCGGGGCTTTCCGTCGGCCAGGTGCTCGGTTACCTTGTGGTAGCCGTGCTGCTGGCACTGCCGGCGGCGAGCGCCTGGTTCCGCCGGCGGCCCGCGCCGTCCGCCCTGCAGCACCACCCGGCGTCGCCCGCGTCGCCACACCCGCACCAGCCGCCCGGGGCGCCGCCCGCGCCCCCGTACCCGCCGAGGTGAGGACCGCCCGTGACGCTCGACGAGCCGACCAGCGAGCGGCGGGCCCTGATCACCGGAGCGACCGCCGGCATCGGTGCCGCCTTCGCCCGCCGGTTGGCCGCCGACGGCTGGCACCTGGTGCTGGTGGCCCGCGACGCGACCCGGCTGACCGCGACGGCGGACGAGCTGACCGGGCGCCACGGCCGGGAGGTCGAGACGATCCCCGCCGACCTGTCCACGGACGACGGTTGCGCGATGGTGGAGCGGCGGCTGGCCGAGGGCACGCCGATCGGGCTGCTGGTGAACAACGCCGGGATCAGCCTGAACACCCCGTTCCTGCGGTCCTCCGCCGAGGACGAGGCGCGGCTGCTGCGCCTCAACGTGCACGCCGTGATGCGGCTGACCCTCGCGGCCCTGCGCCCGATGACCGAGCGGCGCTCCGGGGCAGTGATAAATGTCTCTTCGGTCGCGGCCTTCGGCGCGGTCATGCCGGGTTCGACATACTCCGCCAGCAAGGCGTGGGTTACCAACTTCAGCGAGTCCGTCGGCCAGTCCGCCCGGCCCTTCGGCGTACGCGTGATGGCGCTCTGCCCCGGCTACACGCGTACGGAGTTCCACGAGCGCGCCGGCATCAACATGTCGAAGACGCCGGAGTGGATGTGGCTGCGGGCCGACGACGTGGTCGACGAAGCCTTGCGTGACCTGCGGAAAGGCAAGCTGGTCAGCGTTCCGGCGTGGAAGTACAAGCTCGCCGTGGCGGGGCTGCGGCACGCGCCCAGGCGACTGCTGGAGGCGGTGTCCCGCGACACCCGGGGGCGGATCGGCCGCGACGACGGCTGAGTGGCGGCTCGACGACGGCTCGTTGCGTCGACCCCCCTCGATTGCCTGTTATGTCCGACTGAACGGTCGCTCAGCGTAGCCGGTTCTCGCCACCCGAGGTCGTTCCCGGGGCTGACCCGGGTGGACCCCACACGCGACGTACAGACTTGAGCAGTACCCTCTATCGGCATGGGGGACCACGACGACCTGCGTAAATTCATCACTGACCTGGCTGTGGTCCACGGCCGGGTGGTGCTCTCCTCTGGCCGCGAGGCCGACTGGTACGTCGATCTACGTCGCGTTACGCTCCATCACCAGGCCGCTCCCTTGGTGGGGCGCGTGATGCGTGACCTGACGGCCGACTGGGAATACGAAGCGGTGGGCGGGTTGACCCTCGGCGCCGACCCGGTGGCGCTGTCGATGGTGCACGCCGCGTCCGACACCGATCGCCCCGTGGACGCGTTCGTGGTTCGCAAGGCGGGAAAGACGCACGGGCTCCAGCGTCGGATCGAAGGGCCGGACGTGGCCGGCCGGCGGGTATTGGCGGTGGAGGACACGTCCACCACCGGGGGAAGCGTGTTGACGGCGGTCGAGGCCCTTCGCGAGGTCGGGGCCGAGATCGTGGGTGTGGCGGTTATTGTTGATCGAGGCGCCGGCGACGCGGTGCGAGCCGCCGGATTGCCGTATCGGGCGGCCTTTACGTTGGCTGACCTCGGCCTTGTGGCGTAAAAGTCTGCCGATTCGGATCCGCCGATATGCAGGCGGATCGATGCTGCTGGTGGAAGGATGGAATTCGTGGGAACTGCGTTGGCTGAAATGACTATGCCTCAGATCTCGCCGCTTGCCGGCGAGCCGATCGAACGTGCCGATGCCGAGCGTCTCGCGGGGGTCCTCAAGGCCCTCGCCGACCCCGCTCGACTGCGGCTGCTCAGCCTGATCCAGTCGGCGCCCGAGGGCGAGGCGTGCGTGTGCGACCTGACCGCACCCCTCGGCCTCTCGCAGCCGACGGTCAGTCACCACCTGCGCATCCTCACCGAGGCCGGCTTGCTGGAGCGGGAGAAGCGTGGTGTCTGGGCCTACTACCGGCTGGTGCCGACGGCGATCGCCACGATCGCCGATCTGCTGACGCCGCCGCGCAAGCGCGCCACCAAGAAGGCGCGCTGACCTTCACCGATCGTCCGGTGCCATCCCCCAACGGGAACGGCACCGGACGGCCGGGCGGTCAGTGTTTGCCGTAGTGCTCGCGGGTCTCCCGGATCGCCTCCTCGGCGGCGGCCACCTCCTGCGGGGTGGTGCCCCGCTTGGCGGCCATCCGTGCGCGGAGCAGTTCGACGGCGATCGGGACCACCGAGATCAAAACGATGGCGATCAGGATCGCCTCGATGTTCGCCTTGACGAACGGGATCTGGCCCAGGAAGTAGCCGAGCACCGTCACGCCCGTGCCCCAGAGCACGCCGCCGATCACGTTGTAGATCACGAACGTGCGGTAGTTCATCCGGCTGACCCCGGCCACGATCGGCGTGAATGTCCGCACGATCGGCACGAAGCGGGCCAGCACGATGGAGCGCGCGCCGTACTTCTCGAAGAATTCGTGCGCCTTGAGCACGTTCTCCTGCTTGAAAAGCTTCGAGTTCGGCCGGCGGAACAGCGCCGGACCGACCTTGCGGCCGAACGCGTACCCGACCTGGTCGCCGGCGATCGCCGCGATGGTGATGAGCAGGCAGACCAGCCACAGCGGGTAGGTGATGTACTTCCCGTCCGCGGTGAGCAGCCCCGCCGTGAACAGCAGCGAGTCGCCCGGCAGGAAGAACCCGATCAGCAGGCCGGACTCGGCGAAGACGATCACCAGGATGCCGATCAGCCCGAACGTCGAGATCAACACCTCTGGATCGAGCCAACTCGGCCCCAGGGCCAGGGTGGTGGTGGGCGTCGGCACGAGGCGACCTCCGAAGTATGCCGGTCGGTGACGGAACGTCCGTAGTCTAGGTGGCTGCCCCCCACGCTGGTGCTCGACGTCACAGCCGGGGGTCGACCGGCTCGGACTCGCAGGCCAGGATCGCGAAGACCAGCTCATGGCGGCGCCACAGCGGAGCACCGGCGACCAGCGCGTCCAGCGCCGCGAGCCCCAGCCCGTGCTCGCGCAGCGCCATCCCCCGCTTGCGCCCCAGCGACCGGCGGCGCAGCGCGGCGAGCTGCTCCGGCTCGTCGTAGCCCGGACCGTAGATGATCCGCAGGTACTCCCTGCCCCGGCACTTGATGCCCGGCTGGAGCAGCGAACCCCGCTCGGTGCGGGCCGCCGGCCCGGCGTACGGCTTCACCACCATGCCCTCGCCGCCGGCCGCCGTCAGCGCCAGCCACCACTCGGTGGCCGCCGCCTCGGCGGCCGGGTCGGCCAGGTCGACGACCTGGCGGCGCGTCGGGGTGAAGAACTCCGGGTCGGCGGCGCAGAGCCGGTCTGCCAGCCCCAGGTGCCAGCCGTGGTCCCGGTCGGCGTAGCTGGCCTTCGCGCCGGCCAGCACCGCGAACGGAGCCAGGGTCACCCCGCGCAGCCCGTCGGTCGGCCCCACGTACGCCCGGTAGGCGTCCGAGTAGGCCAGGATCTCGTCGCGGCGGCGGGCCATCCGGTCGCGCAGCCCGGCCACGGGCAGGCCCCGGCCGGCCGCCGCCTCCAGCGCCTCCAACGCCGCCGGGAGCGCGGCCCGGCCGGCGGCGCCGACCCCGGCGTACTGCTCGCGGATCAGGCCACCCGCCTTCGCCGACCAGGGCAGCAGCTCGCAGTCGAGCAGCAGCCAGTCGGTCCCCAGCTCGTCCCAGAGCCCCACCCCGCCGACCGCCGCGCGCACCCGGTCGAGCAGTTCCGCGTCGAGCGGCGCCCCGAAGAACGGGCGGCCGGTTCGGGTGTGCACCACCCCGCCGCCCGGCCCGAAGGGCCCGCCGTCGGGCTCCCGGCAGACGAGCACCACCGCCCGCGAGCCCATGTGCTTCTCCTCGCAGACCACCCGGTCCACGCCCGCCGCGCGGTAGTCGGCGAACGCCTGCGCCGGGTGCTCCAGGAAGCCGCCCGCCGTGGCCGTCGAGCAGGGCGCCATCGTCGGCGGCAGCCACGCCAGCCAGCGCGGGTCGACCGCGAAGCGGCTCATCACCTCCAGCGCGGCGGCGGCGTTCTCCGCCGGCACCGTCAGCGACCCGTACGCGTGCTCGATGTGCCGCCGGCCGGTCACGTCGGTCAGCTCCAGCACCTGGTCCGGCCGGGCCGGAGCGGCGGACAGCGGGCGGACCGGGGCGTACCACTCCCGCTCCGCCGGCACCGAGACCAGCTCCTTCTCCGGGTAGCGCAGCGCGGTGAGCCGGCCGCCGAAGACGCAGCCGGTGTCGACGCAGATCGTGTTGTTCACCCACTCCGGCACGGCGGCCGGCGTGTGCCCGTAGACCACCATCGCCGAGCCTCGGTATTCCCGCGCCCACGGGTAGCGCACCGGCAGCCCGTACTCGTCGGTCTCGCCGGTGGTCTCGCCGTAGAGCGCGAACGAGCGCACCCGGCCGGACGCGCGGCCCTGGTAGGCCTCCTTCAGCCCGGCGTGCGCGACCACCAGCCGGCCGCCGTCGAGCACGAAGTGGCTGACCAGGCCGTCGATGAAGCTCGCCACCTCGGCCACGAAGGCGTCCGGTTCCGCCGCCAGCTGCTCCATCGTCTCGGCCAGCCCGTGGGTGAGCCGCACCTCGCGGCCGCGCAGCCGGCGCAGCAGCTTCTGCTCGTGGTTGCCGGGCACGCAGATCGCGTGCCCGGCGGCGACCATGCCCATCACCAGGCGGAGCACGCCGGGGGAGTCCGGGCCGCGGTCCACCAGGTCACCGACGAAGACGGCGGTACGCCCCGACGGGTGCGTCGCGTCCACCGGCCGGCCCCGCTCGTCGCGGCGCAGCTCCCAGCCGAGCCGGACGAGCAGCGCCTCCAGCTCGGCGCGGCAGCCGTGCACGTCGCCGACGATGTCGAACGGCCCGGTCAGCTCGCGCCGGTCGTTGAACAGCTTCTCGTAGCGGATCTCGGCGGCGTCGATCTCCTCGACGCCACGCAGCACGTGCACCTTCCGGAAGCCCTCCCGGGCCAGCTGCCCGTACGAGCGGCGCAGGTCGCGCTGCATCCGGGCGAGCACCTGCCGGCCGAAGGTGCGGTCGGCGCGGCCCTCGGTGCGTTCCCAGGCCAGCGCCTCCGGCACGTCCAGCACGACGGCCACCGGCAGCACGTCGTGCTCGCGGGCCACGCGCACCAGGGCGGCCCGGGCGTGCGGCTGGAGGTTGGTCGCGTCGACGACGGTGAGCCGGCCCCGGCGCAGCCGCGTGGCGGCGACGTGGTGCAGCGCGTCGAAGGCGTCGGCGGAGGCGGACTGGTCGTTCTCGTCGTCGGCCACCATCGCCCGGAACGTGTCCGAGGAGAGCACCTGGCTGGGCGCGAAGTGCCGGTGCGCGAAGGTGGACTTGCCGGAGCCGGAGACGCCGACGAGTGCGACCAGGGCCAGCTCGGGGATGTCGAGGGTGCTCACGGGATCTCCTTCCGGGTCAGCACGACGAGCTGGGTGGGGGCGCCGACCTCGGGATCGTCGTCGCCGACCCCGCCGATCGCGGGGGTGTAGCCGTACGTGGCGCACACCCGGTCGACCCAGGCGGCGAACTCCGCGCGGGTCCACTCGAAGCGGTGGTCGGCGTGCCGGAACCGCCCGGCGGGCAGCCCCTCGTAGCGGACGTTGTACTCGACGTTCGGCGTGGTCACCACGACGGTCGCCGGCCGGGCGTGACCGAGTACGGCATCCTCCAACGCCGGCAGCCGGGGCGGGTCGACGTGCTCGATCACCTCCATCAGCACCGCCGCGTCGTACCCGCACAGCCGGTCGTCCCGGTAGGTCAGCGCCGACTGCAACAGCCGGATCCGGTCCCGCTGCCGCTCGGGCAGCCGGTCCAGCCGCAGCCGCCGGGCGGCCAGGGTCAGCGCGTGCGTGGACACGTCGGTGCCGACGATCTCGGTGAACCGGCGGTCGCCGACCAGCGCGGCGAGCAGGGCACCGCCGCCGCAGCCGAGGTCCAGCACCCGGCTCGCACCCGCCTCGGTCAGCGCGCCGAGCACCGCCTCCCGGCGTCGCGCGGCCAGCGAAGCCCGCCGGGCGGCGAGCTGCCCGCCCCCGGTGTCCCCGCCGCTCGCCTCGTCCCCGTTCGTCGCGTCGCCGGTCGCCTCGTCCACCGTCGGTTCGGCGGCCGGCTCGTCGGTCGGGCGTCGCTCGGCGAGCCGGGCCAGGGCCAGGCCGGCGAGCGCCCGCCGGTGCGCCAGGTAGCGGCGGATGATCACGTCACGCTCCGGGTGCGCGGCCAGCCAGCCCTCGCCAGCCCGGAGCAGCTTGTCGACCTCGTCCGGGGCGACCCAGTAGTGCTTGGCGTCGTCCAGCACCGGCATCAGGACGTAGAGGTGGTTGAGCGCGTCGGCGACGCGCACCGTGCCGGTCAGCGTCAGGTCGACGTACCGGCTGTCGCTCCACTCCGGGTGCCGTTCGTCGAGCGGGATCGGGGCGGCGGTCACCACCCAGCCGAGCGGGCCGAACATCCGGACGGCCACGTCCGCGCCGCCCCGGCACCGCAGCACCGGCACCCGCACCTGAAGCGGGATCGGCGTACGGGCCAGGTCGGGGCGCTCGCGGGACTCGCCGCGCAGGGCCGAGCGGTACACCTTGGACAGCGCGGAGGAGAGCAGGCTGGACGCCGCGTACGGTCGGTCGTTGACGTACCGCCCGAGGGTGAAGCTGTCGGGGGTCGGGGCCTGCTGCCGGCCGCGGCCCTTGCCCCGCGCGCCGGCCAGCCGCAACGGGTCGACGTCGAGCAGCAGGGCGGCGGTGCAGCGCTGCTCGCCGGCCTCCGGGTAGAACACGTGCGCGGTGCCGACGGGCACGTCGAAGGAGTGCACGCGGTCGGGGTGCTTGATCAGCAGGTGCCCGAGGTCGGTGGCCGGCCGGTGCGTGGTGGTCAGGGTGAGCAGCACGCGCCCATGGTCTCAGCCGCGTCGATCTTGCGTCGCCCCGTTTTCGGGGTGCTTGCGGGCGGGGCTCCCCCGGAAACCCGTGATGGTCCGGGTTCGTCCGGTCGTGCCGGTCCCGGACGGTGGGCGCGCGCCGTGCCGTCGGGTGGGTCTGGGGTGGGGCGCGTGCTGTCGGGGTCCGGCTCACCGACGAGGTCCGTGGCGTGGAGGTCTGCCTGCCGCGCGAGGTGCGCTCCGTCCACACCGAGCGGGTCTTCGCGAGCGGCTGCCAGCGGCTCGACGGCGCCGCCTCGGTCGACCTGCTGCGGCAGCGGCGGGGACTGCCTGAGGGCGGGCTCGACCGGGACCGGCACGCGCAGCTCTTCGCCGCCGGGTTGATCCGGCAGGCCAGTCAACAGGGGGTGTTGACCAACCCCGTCAGGCTCCTCACCCTGGCCGACATCGTCGGCACGGACGTGATGACGGACGACGGGGGCACGACTCTCGTGGACCTGCTGCGGGTGCTTCCGGATCTGAAGTCCGTCGACCCGGTCGGGCTCAGCCTCCCGGTCGGGCCGCCGGACGACCTCGGCTGGCGGCTGTCACCGGACCCGGAGCAAGCCCCGGCGTTCCTCGCGGCGTTGCGGGAGGACCGGTTGGCGCAGTGGGTGGCGCGGCATCCGGACCGGGTCAACGGCACCCGCTGACGCGCGGGCCGGACGCCACCGGGGTCGTCCGGCGTCGTCCGGCCCGCGTACGGCTCAGCGGTAGTCGTCCTCGTCGGCGGCGACCACCCGCGCCTGCTCCATCGCGTCCCAGTCGCCGACCTCCAGGCCACGGTGGGGCTCGGTGTCGGCGTCGCCCGGATCGACCACGGCGGCCTGCTCGACCGCGTCGGCCGGCTCGGCCTCCATGTCGCGCTCCTCGGGGCTGAGGTGGTCGCTGGGTGCGAAGTCCTCTTCGGGCTGACCCATATCAGTCCCTCCCGGGATCTCGGCGGACAGTTCCCCACACACCGTACGGGTTGCACCCGCCCGCCGCTCGGAAGCCGAGTCGACCGAATCGGCCCACCGGCCGGTGCCCCCGGTGCCAGGATGGGACGGTGGGCTTCCTGATCCGGTTGGCGATCACCGCCGTCGCGCTGTGGGTGACCACGCTGGTCGTGCCCGGGGTGGAGGTGAGCGGCCGGTCCGGCACCAACTCCGCCCTCACGCTGGTCGTCGTGGCCCTGATCTTCGGCGTGGTGAACGCGGTGCTCAAGCCGCTGGTCAAGGTGGTCGGCTGCGTCTTCTACCTGCTCACCCTCGGCCTGTTCGCGCTGGTGGTCAACGCCCTGCTGTTCCTGCTGACCGACTGGATCGCCCGGGCGCTGGACCTGCCGTTCCACGTGGACGGTTTCTGGGCCGCGTTCTGGGGTGCCATCGTGATGGCCGTGGTGACCTGGCTGATCAGCGTCGTCGTGCCCGACAGGTGGGAGGGGCGGTGACGAGGCGGCCAGGGACCGGGCGCGTACCGGGTCGGTTGTGCCGGCCCCCGTCTTCTACGGGATACTGCCGACGGTGGACAGCGCGGTCCGGCGCACCCAGGGACAACAGCGGCCGGTGACGGCCGACAGCGGTAAGTAAGGAGCGTTCGACATGCCCATCGCTTCCCCCGAGACCTACGCGGAGATGCTGGACCGCGCCAAGGCCGGCCGGTACGCGTACCCCGCGATCAACGTGACGTCCTCGCAGACCCTGAACGCGGCGCTGAAGGGCTTCGCCGACGCGGAGAGCGACGGCATCATCCAGGTCTCGACCGGTGGCGCGGAATACCTCTCCGGCCCCTCCGTGAAGGACATGGTCACCGGCGCGGTGGCGTTCGCCGCGTACGCGCACGAGGTGGCCAAGAAGTACCCGGTCAACATCGCCCTGCACACCGACCACTGCCCGCAGGAGAAGCTGGACAAGTTCGTCCGGCCGCTCATGCAGATCTCCAAGGAGCGGGTGGCCGCCGGCCAGGAGCCGCTGTTCCAGTCGCACATGTGGGACGGCTCGGCCGTGCCGGTGGCGGAGAACCTCCAGATCGCGGCCGAGCTGCTCGACCGGGCCGCCGAGGCCAAGATCGTCCTCGAGATCGAGGTCGGCGTGGTCGGTGGCGAGGAGGACGGCGTCGAGAACGCCATCAACGACAAGCTCTACACCACCGTCGAGGACGGCCTGGCCATGGTCGAGGCGCTCGGCCTGGGCGAGAAGGGCCGCTACATGGCGGCGCTGACCTTCGGCAACGTGCACGGCGTCTACAAGCCGGGCAACGTCAAGCTCCGCCCCGAGATCCTCAACCAGATCCAGGAGGCGGTCGGCGCCAAGTACGGCAAGGAGAAGCCGCTCAGCCTGGTCTTCCACGGCGGCTCCGGCTCGCTGCTCTCCGAGATCCGCGAGGCGCTCGACTACGGCGTGGTGAAGATGAACATCGACACCGACACCCAGTACACCTTCACCCGGCCGGTCGCGGACCACATGTTCCGCAACTACGACGGCGTGCTCAAGGTGGACGGCGAGGTCGGCAACAAGAAGATGTACGACCCGCGGGTCTGGGGCAAGGCCGCCGAGGCCGGCATGGCCGCCCGGGTCGCGGAGGCCTGCGAGCACCTGCGCTCGACGGGCACCACGCTGGCGAAGTGACGCGCTGACGCGTACGACCGACGGCCGGCTCCCCGCCCCGGGAGCCGGCCGTCGGCGTGTCCGGGGCCGTCAGGCCGTCGCGGTGAGCACCCGGACGGCCTCGTGGACGTCGTCGGTGAGGTGCACGGAGGACGACAGGTCGCCGAAGGGCGAGGCGCCCAGCAGCGGCCGCAGCAGCGCCTCCACCGGAAGCTCGTGCGTCCAGTACGCGCGGTCCAGGAAGACGTACGCGCCGCTGGCCCCGTCGGTGCCGTAGTAGGTCTTCGTGGCCGCCTGGAACACCTCCTGCACCGTCCCCGCCCGCCCCGGGGCGAAGACGATCCCGCCCCGGGCCAGCCGCAGGATGGTGTCCTCGCGGATGGCGTTGGAGAAGTACTTGGCGATCCGGCCGGCGAAGAGGTTCGCCGGCTCGTGCCCGTACAGCCAGGTCGGGATGGCCAGCCCGCCCGCGCGGGCCCAGTCCACGTCGCCGCCGGCCAGCTCCGCGGAGTCGGCGCGGGAGACGCTGCCGGGGTCGGCGGCCTCGGGTCGGGGCAGCGCCACCGGCCGGCCGTAGAGTTCCCGGACCCGCAGCGCCACCGCCGTGTAACGGTCGTGGTCGGTGAAGTCGGGCGCCGTGGCGAGCAGGTCGATCGCGGCGTCCAGGTCCTCGACCGGCCGCAGCGCGAGGTGGGCGCCGAGGTTGGCGGCCTCCATCACCCCGGGGCCGCCGCCGGTCACCACCAGCCGGTCGGCCCGGGCCAGCTCCCAGCCCAGCACCGCCGCCATCCGGTACGGCGCGCTGCCGCGCGGCACCGCGTGCCCGCCCATGATGCCCACCACCGACTGCGGCCCGTGGGTGGCCAGCCAGGCGCGGGTGGCGTCGGCCAGCGCGTTGTCCACGCCGTGGTCGTGCAGCCGCTGACCGAGCGCCTCCCGGACGTCCGGCAGCGCCCCGCCGTGCGCCCGGAAGTGCTCGTAGACCTGGGTGTCGTACATCCCGGCGAAGCCGCCCTCGGCGAAGCCGGCGGCCAGGTCCTCCGGCGTGTAGAGGTGGGACGGCTGCGTCGGGTAGGGCAGTCCGGAGAACGGCGGTACGACGTTCGCGCCGCGCCGGACCAGGTCGGCGCCGACCTCGCGGGAGGCGAAGCGGCAGCCCACGAAGAGGGTGCCGGTCACCTCGACGGCGGTCAGGTCGGGGACGGGATCGAGGTCGAGCCGCAGCCCCTGCACGGTCAGCCCGACCAGGCTGCCGGTGGTCAGCCGCCGGTCGAACTCGGCGCGGGTCTCGATCTCGTCGGTGCAGGTGTGCGGCTCGATGACGTCCGCGGGAGGTGGGGTCGGCACCCTGGCCATCCTGCCCCGCCGGGTCAACCGGCCAAACCTGCGCCGGCTCGCCGCCTGACCTGGGCCGGACCGACGGAAGCCCGGCGGTCGTGGCCGCCGGGCTTCCGCAGTACCCGGTCCTGGGGAGGCTCCGGACCAATAGTTGTAGTCGAAAGTATCGGCCGGGGGCATGGGCCGCAGGCGTGACCAACTCCTCAGCCGTTCAGCCAGCCGGCTCGCCCAACCCCCTCGCGCACCCCGGTGCGAAGCGGGTTGAATGGGGCGATGCAGAACCTGTTGCCGGAACCACCGGCCACCCTCCTCCCCGCGCACGACGAGGCCGACGCCGCTCTGGCCGCCGCCGAGAAGGCCGGCAGCGACGAGGCCCACGCCGAGGTGGCGGCGCGCTTCCCGACCTACAGCGCCGGCTGGGGCGCGCTGGCCGCGCGGGCCCTCACCGCCGACCAGGTCGTTCCGGCGTACGCCTACGCGCGCACCGGCTACCACCGGGGCCTGGACCAGCTGCGCCGCAGCGGCTGGAAGGGCTTCGGCCCGGTGCCGTGGTCGCACGAGCCGAACCAGGGCTTCCTGCGCTGCCTCTACGTGCTGTCGCGGGCGGCCGACGAGATCGGCGAGTCCGACGAGGCGGCCCGCTGCGCCCAGTTCCTCCGCGACTGCGACCCCGCCGCCGCGGACGCGCTGGCCAGCAACTGACGGCGGGTCCGACGGCCGGCGCGGCTCAGCCCGCCCCGGCCGTCGGCTCGCCCAGGTCCCCCTGGCCGTCCACCTGGCGGCCCGCAGGTCGCCAGGTGGGTGACCGGGGCCATCGGCGACGCCCTACAACCCCTCCGCGACGGCGGCGGCGATCTTCAGCCAGGCGTCCCGGCTGGCTGCGGAGAGCCCGCCGTACCGGATCGGCTCGCCGGTGTCGATGAGGCGCTCGTACGGCGCGAGCAGCACCGCCCGGGTGCGCGCCGCGAAGTGCTCCTGGATCGCCGGCAGGTCGATCTCCTTGCGTGACGGCGGCATCGAGACCACGGTGACCGCCTGCCGGACCAGCCGCTGCCGGCCGCTCTGTTCCAGGTGGTCCAGCATCCGGGCGGCCGTCTCCGCCGAGTCGTTGCGGGCCGACATGGTGACCACCAACTGGTCGGTGGCGTCCATCGCGGCCTGCCAGTTCTGGGCCCGGACGTTGTTGCCCGTGTCCACGAAGATCAGCTTGTAGAACCGGCTGACCACCTCGCGGATCTCGGCGAACGCGGCGGCGGTGAGCATCTCGCCGCCGGTGGCCGACTCGTCCGAGGCGAGGACGTCGAACATCCCCTCGCCCTGCGAGCGGACGTACTGCGACAGGTCGCCGACCCGCCCGTGCGCGCCCTGGAACTGGCCCAGGTCCCGCAGCATGTCCCGCACCGTACGGGAGTGGAAGTCCTGCTGGGCGCGCATCCCGAGGGTGCCCTGGGTCTCGTTGTTGTCCCAGGCCAGCACGTAGCCGCCGCGCTTCTGGCCGAACGTCATCGCCAGCAGCAGGATGGCCACCGTCTTGCCGGCGCCGCCCTTCGGGTTCACCACGGTCACCTGGCGCAGCCCGCCGAAGTTGCGGCGTACCGTCTCGATGTCCCGTCGCACCTCCTGTTCGTGGCGGCCGGGCGGCAGCCGCAGCCCCATCCGGTTGACCACCGCCCGTACGCCCATCGTGGCCACCGGGTCGGCGGGCCGCACCTGCCGGCGGCGGGCGAAGTCCTCGGCGGTCGGCGGGTCGGTGATCGCCGGATGCCAGGTGGCGTCGGGTTGCGCCGGCGGCACCGCGGTGACCCCCTCCGCCGGCTGGTACGCCTGCTGCGGAGCCGGGCCGCCCGGGGTGGCCTGCGGCCAGGGCGGCGGATACCAACCGGGCGGGTACGGCCCGGGGGGCGGCGCGCCCTGCTGCGGCGGGTACGGCCCGGCCTGGGATGGCGGGTACGGCCCGGGCGGTGCGGCCTGCTGGGGCGGGTAGGGCCCGGGCGGTGCGGCCTGCTGTGGCGCTGCCGGGTCGGCCCCGAGGTCCGTGGCGGTCCCGACCGGCGGGTCCTGCCCAGCCTGGCCCTGCGGGCTCGGGCCGTGGAGGGCGTCGGTCTGGGGCGGGGCCTGCTCGCCCGGGTGCCACGGGTGCGGGCCCTGGTCGGCCGGGCCGCGCTGGCTCGGGTACTGCTGGGAGACCTGTCCTGGTTCGGCAGCCTGGGACGCGGGCGTCTGGCCGGCGGCACCGGGCCCCGGGCCGGCCGCGGCGGCTGCGGCGGCGGGGCGCTGCGGCGGCTGCGCCCACGGCGACTCCGCCGGCATCCGGGCCCCGCCGCCCGGTACCGGACCGCCGCTCGCCACCCCGCCGCCGGCACTCCCGTTGGCCGGACTGCCGCCATCGGTGCTCCCCGGGCCGCCGGCACTTCCGTTGGCCGGGCCGCCGGCACTCCCGTTCGGGGGGCTGTCGTTCGTCGCCGCGATTCCGTTCGCCCGGCTGCCGGTCTCGTGTCCTCCCGTCGACGGGCCGTCGGGCGTCGTCGCGTCGGCGGCCGGACCGGGGCGGTCAGTTCCGGCGGGCTCGCCGGGGCCGGGCCTCGCGGCGTCGGCGGCCGGACCGGGGCGGTCAGTTCCGGCGGGCTCGCCGGGGCCGGGCCTCGCGGCGTCGGCGGCCGGACCGGGGCGGTCAGCTTCGGCGGGCGCGTCGGGGCCGCGCACCGTGTCGTGGGGTGACGGCCGGCTACCGGGGGAGGCGTCAGCCACGGTGACCGGCGAGGCATCCTCCCGCCGCCGGGCGAGCCCCTGCGTCGGCTCGCCCGCACCCGGGGAGGTCCGGGCGGCAGTCAGCGGGCGCGGGGACGTGACGGGCACGGGCACCACCGGCTGGTCGAGGCTGAAGGGCATGTCGAGGTCGACCAGGCCGGGGCCGGTCTGCGGGGCCCGGGGAGCGGGCACGCCTCCGGCCGTCTCCGGCGTGGCCGGTCTGCCCTGCGCGGGTGTCGGCGGCGCCCAGGCCGAGGCGTCCGGCCCCCACGAGGCGTCGGCCGCCGAGGCCCCCGATGCCGCGACCGTTGGAACCCCCGAGGCTGTGACCGATGCGGTTCCCGAGGCGTCGACCGATGGGGGCAACGGGGCCGCGACCGGCGGAGGCCCCGAGGCAGCGGCCGATGCGGTCCCCGAGGTCGTGACCGGTGGGGGCGACCAGCCGGCGCCCGGGCCCTGCGGCGCGGTCGTCCCCTCGCCGGAAATGGGTGCCGCGCCGGAGACGGGTGCCCCGCCGGGGATCGGCACGCCGCCGGTCAGGGACGGATAGTCGGCCGGCGAGGGCGGCTGACCCGGCCGGACCGGGGGCGGTACGGGGGACGGGGGTGAGGCGGTCGACGCCCAGGGCGGTGTGCCGGCGCCGATCTGGTCCGGCGGCCAGAGTGGTTCGATGTCCCGCTCCGGCATCGGTTGCTGGCCGGGCGCGTGGACCCGGTCGACGTTCTCGTCCACCACGGTTCCTCCCCATTCCTCCTGCCGAGGATAGGCCCAGTGGCCGCGCCCGGCCGGCCGTCACGGGCCGGTCGCGGCGGTCGCGTCGGGGACGCCGAGGTCAGCTCGCCCAGACCGCCCAGGCGCCCGGTTCGGTCCACCAGGACCGCTTCCGGCTCAGCTCGCCCTCGGCTCCGTCGTCGAGGAACGGGACCTTCCCCTCGCGGGGCAGCACGGCCACAGCCCGCCCCCGGGCGCGTCGTACCTCCAGCCGCACCCGCTTCCTGCCCAACGCCGAGCGGGTCACCACGGGCACGGCCACCGCCACCTCGACCAGGCCGTCCGTCGGGTCCGGGGCGCCGAGCAGGGCCACGTCGTCGAGCTGGGCGTACCCGCCGGCATTGCCGATCGCGCAGGCCAGCAGCGGGTCGTCGCCGTTGGAGAGCACGGCGTCGTCCACCTCCACCCGGCCGCGCCAGTGCAGCGGCCGGCCGTTGTCGTCGGCGGCGCCGACGAGCGCGCCGTCCAGGGTCACCGAGCCGCCGTCGTTGCGCAGCAGGTCGAGCCGGCGGGGCGTGCCGTCCAGCACCGCGGCGGCCACCGCCGCCGGGTCCCGGGGCAGCCCGAGCTGCGCCGCCAGGTCACGGTGCGTCGTGCTCCGCGCCGGATCGAGCGGGAGTACGCCGATCGGCGGCAGGTCCGGCACCGTCCGGTTGCCGGGCAGGTCGTCGGGGCGGCGGCTCGGCGGTGGGGCGTACCGCCGGACGAGCCGGCGCACGACGGCGCGCAACTGGGCGTCGCTGGCCGAGGCGACCACGAGCCGGGTCTTGGAGTCCGGGTCGGGCCAGGGGAGACCGTCCGGGCGGGTCGGGCCGTCGAACCGGGCCAGCACCTCGTCGATCTCGGCGTCGGAGCGGGCGGTGACCGTCTCGACGCGGGCGCCCCGGGCGGTGAGCGCGTCCGCGCAGGCCAGCACCGGCACCCGTGGCGTGTCGCAGCGCCCGTCGACCGTCGCGCCGCCGGCGGGGGCGCAGGCGTCGGCCGTCGCGCCGTCGGTCGCGCAGGCGTCGGCTTTCGCGCCGTCGTCGGCCGTCGCGGCGCCCTTCTCAGGCGCCGCGCCGCAGCAGCCGCCGCTGCCGCAGGCCCCGGCGGGCGCGTCGCGCTCCGAGCCGAGGGTGAGCAGCACCACGTCGTACACGAAAAGGCCTCCTGCCTCCCGACGCGACCCCTGCCGGCCGCGCCGCCACTACTTGTTAGCCTGACACCCCGGGCTCGCCGACCGGTCGCCACCTGGCACCCGAGCCTTCTGGAGGCGAGAAGATGCCAGCGATCGTGCTGCTCGGTGCCCAGTGGGGCGACGAGGGCAAGGGCAAGGTTACCGACCTGCTGGGTGAGCGGGTCGACTACGTCGTGCGCTACTCCGGTGGCAACAACGCCGGCCACACGGTGATCACGCCGGACGGCCAGAAGTACGCGCTGCACCTGATGCCGTCGGGCGCGCTCTCCCCGAGCGCGATGATCGTCATCGGCAATGGCGTCGTGGTCGACCCGAAGGTGCTGCTGGCCGAGATCGACGGGCTCGCCGAGCGCGGGGTCGACGTCAGCCGGCTGCGGATCTCCGGCGACGCGCACCTGATCATGCCGCACCACCGGGCCCTGGACCGGGTGGTCGAGCGCTACCTCGGCAGCTCCCGGATCGGCACCACCGGCCGGGGCATCGGCCCGGCCTACGGTGACAAGGTCGCCCGGATGGGCATCCGGCTCCAGGACCTGCTCGACCCGGGCATCCTGCGCAAGAAGCTCGAACTGGCGCTGCGCGAGAAGAACCAGCTCCTGTTCAAGATCTACAACCGCAAGGCGATCGACGTCGACGAGACCGTCGAGGAATACCTGCGGTACGCGGAGCGACTCAAGCCGTACATCGCCGAGACCCGGGTGATGCTCTGGGACGCGCTGGACCGCGGCGAGACGGTCCTGCTGGAGGGCGCCCAGGCCACCATGCTCGACATGGACCACGGCACGTACCCCTTCGTGACCTCGTCGAACCCGACCGCCGGCGGGGCCTGCGTGGGCGCCGGCATCCCGCCGACGGCGATCAGCAAGGTGATCGCGGTCAGCAAGGCGTACACGACGCGGGTCGGCTCCGGGCCGTTCCCGACGGAGCTGTTCGACGACAACGGGCAGCACCTGCGCAAGGTGGGCCACGAGTACGGCACCACCACCGGCCGGGAGCGCCGCTGCGGCTGGTTCGACGCCGTCGTCGCCCGGTACGCCTGCCGCCTCAACGGCGTCACGGACCTGGTGGTCACCAAGCTCGACGTGCTCACCGGCCTGCCGAAGGTGCCGATCTGCGTCGGGTACGAGATCAACGGCGAGCGCTTCGACGACATGCCGATGACCCAGACCGACTTCCACCACGCGACTCCGATCTACGAGGAGCTCGACGGCTGGTGGGAGGACATCACCAAGGCGCGCACCGAGGACGAGCTCCCCGAGAACGCGCGCCGCTACATCGCCCGCATCGAGGAACTCTGCGGCACCCGCGTCAGCGTCGTGGGCGTGGGCCCGGGCCGCGAGGAAAACGTCCTCCGCCACCCCCTCCTCTAACCCCCCCGGCCCCCCACCCCCCTCCGAGTTGATCATGAAGTTATTGCTTCGACACGCCGACGCCGACGGCAACAACTTCATGATCAACCGGGTGGGATCGGGGGGCTGTCCACAGGGCGGGGCGGGTTATCCACAGGGGGTTTCGCCGGTCGCCGGATGCCGGGACAGTTGAGCGGTATGGGGACGGATCCGCTGGCAGTCGTACGCGCGATGGCTGGTGCGCGCGACGGCATCGTGACGCTTGCGCAGGCGCGTACGGCCGGGCTCACGGTGCACGACGTGCACCGGCTCTGTCGATCCGGTCGCTGGCGCGCGGTGATCCGTGGCGGCTACCTCGTCGACGCCGACTGCTACGACGGCATCCCTCGACGGGCGCGGATCAGGGCGGCTGTCGCATCCTTCGGTGCGCCTGCCGCAGCGGTCCTGACGACGGCCGCCGAACTGCACGGCATCGCGGGGCCCCGGTCGACACAGGCGATCCACCTGTCGATGCCCGGTCCGGTCGCGAGGCACTCCCGGCTGGCTCATCCCGAGGTGGTGGTGCACCAGTTGACAGTCGCGCCCGGTCAACTGGTCCGGCTCGACGGCATCGCCGTCACCTCGCCGCTGCGGACTGTCGCCGACCTGGTCCTGCGGGAAGACCGCTACACCGCGGTGTGCGTGCTGGACTCCGCGCTGAACCGGGGGCTCGTCACCGACGACGACCTGCTCGCCGTGTCGCGCCTGATCAGAGGTCGACGCGGTGCGGTGGCGGCGCGTTCTCATCTTGCGGAGGCGGACGGCCGGGCGCAGTCCCCGCTGGAGACGCGGACGAGATTACGTTGCGTCGACGGACGGGTGCCACCGGATGCCCTCCAACTCGAGGTGCGCGACGACGACGGCTACCTGCTCGGGATCGGGGATCTCGGCTGGCGGGGCCCGAGGGTGATCGCCGAGGCCGACGGGCGGGGTCCGCACGGCACCCCGGAGGCTGTCCACGCCGACCGCCGCCGCCAGAACCGCCTGGTCAATGCCGGCTGGACCATCCTCCGCTTCACCTGGGCCGACACCCTGCACCCCGCCTACGTCCCTGACACCGTTCGTCGGGCCATCGCCGTCGGGGAGGGGGTCAGTAGGATGCGGGTGTGCGCGTACTTCTTCTTGGTGGTGGGGGGCGGGAGCATGCGCTCGCGCTCGGGCTGGCTGCGGATCCGGCCGTCGAGCAGTTGGTCGCGGCGCCCGGTAATCCCGGCATTGCTCCGCTCGCCTCGTTGCGGAGCGTCGATCCGTGCGATCCGGCGGGCGTGGCCGCGTTGGCGGTGGAGACCGGGGCCGACCTGGTGGTGATCGGGCCGGAGGCGCCGCTGGTGGCCGGGGTCGCCGACGCCGTACGCGCCAAGGGGATCGCCGCCTTCGGGCCGTCCGGCGAGGCGGCCCGGCTGGAGGGGTCGAAGGCGTTCGCCAAGGACGTGATGACCGCTGCTGGCGTACCGACGGCCCGCGCGTACACCTGCACGGACGCGGAGAGCACCGCCAGGGCGCTGGACGAGTTCGGCGCGCCGTACGTGGTGAAGAACGACGGGCTTGCCGCCGGCAAGGGTGTCGTGGTGACCGACGACCGCGCCGCCGCGCTGCGGCACGCCGAGGAGTGCGGCCGGGTCGTCGTCGAGGAATACCTGGCCGGCCCGGAGGTCTCCCTCTTCGTGGTCACCGACGGCGAGGCGGCGGTGCCGCTGCTGCCCGCGCAGGACTTCAAGCGGATCGGCGACGGCGACACCGGCCCGAACACCGGCGGCATGGGGGCGTACGCGCCGCTGCCCTGGGCGCCGTCCGGCCTGGTCGACGAGGTCATGCGCGACGTCGTGCACCCGACCCTGGCGGAGATGGCCCGCCGGGGCACCCCGTTCGCGGGCCTGCTCTACGTCGGGCTGGCGATCACCGCCGACGGCCCCCGGGTGATCGAGTTCAACGCCCGCTTCGGTGACCCGGAGACGCAGGTGGTGCTCGCGCTGCTGGAGACGCCGCTGGCCGGGCTGCTGCACGCCGCCGCGACCGGCACGCTGGCCGGGCACCCACCGCTGCGTTGGCGCGACGGCGCCGCCGTCACGGTCGTGGTCGCCGCCGAGGGCTACCCGGCCGCCCCGCGTACCGGCGATGTGATCACCGGGGGCGAGGCGCCGGGGATCATCCACGCCGGCACCCGCCGGGACGCCGACGGGGCGCTGCGCTCCGCCGGTGGCCGGGTCCTCTGCGCCACCGCCACCGGCGCCGACCTGCCCGCCGCGCGGGACGCCGCGTACGCGCTGGTGGGTGGGGTGGAGTTGGCCGGGGCACAGCACCGCACCGACATCGCCTCCGCCGCCGTCGAGGGGCGGATCAGCATTCCGGGCTGACCGGGCAACCTCCACCCTCCCCGCCTCCGTTTGAGCGGTGAGGCGAGGAGGTGGCGGGATTGCCTGCCGACATCGAGGGCTACCGCGAGTACGTCGGGGCGCGGCTGGAACCGTTGCGCCGCACGGCGTACCTGCTCTGCGGCGACTGGCACACGGCCGACGACCTGGTGTCGACGGCGCTGGTCAAGCTGCTGCGGCACTGGCGGCGCGTGTCGCGGATGGACAGCCCCGACGCGTACGTCCGGCGCACCCTGCTGCGGGTGTGGCTGGACGAGCGGCGCCGGCCGTGGCGGCGCGAGGCCGCCTGGGCCGAGGTCCCCGACGGCGCCGTCCGTTCCGCCACCGACGGTGCCGCGGACCGGCTGACCATCCTCGCCCTGCTGGCCGAGCTGCCGCCGCGCCGCCGCGCGGTCCTGGTGCTGCGCTACTTCTGCGACCTGTCCGTGGAGGAGACCGCCCGGGAACTCGGCTGCACCACCGGCACCGTCAAGAGCCAGTCGGCGCGCGCGATCGAGGCGCTGCGGAGCCGCCTCGTGGGCGCGCCGGCCCGAGCCGAGGAGGCACGCACCGATGGATGAACTCGCCCGGCAGTTGCGCACCGCGGTGGCGTCGCCGCCGCCCACCCGGATCGACGTGGACCGGCTGCTCGCCGACGACCGGCGACGACGCCGTCATCGGGTGTGGGCGACGGCGGGCACCGGGGTCGCCGCCCTGGTCGCCGCGGTCGTGCTGACACCGGCGCTGCTCGTCGGCCCGGCCGCCGGACCGGGCGGGCCCACCTTGCCGACCGGTGACGGCTCGCCGTCCGCCGACGCGGCGCTCTGCCCGGTGGCGGAACCGGAGCCCAGCGGACCGCCGGCGCCGCAGCAGTCGTACGACACGGTGCGCGACCGGCCGACCGAACGCCCCGACGCCGGCGTGGCCCGCCTGACCCTCGTGCTGCGTCCCGCGCTGGCGGCCGTCGTGCCGGCGGGGCTGACGGTCCACGGCACGATCCCGGGCTGCGACCCGGTGCAGTTCACCTACGAGAAGAGCCACTGGCACTACTACGCCCACGCCCGGCTGCGCGGCAACGGGCAGGCCGACAACGTGACGGTGTCGTTGATCCCGACGGCCGTCGACGCGTCCGAGGGATGCGCCGCCGCCCCCGATCCCCGTACCTGCACGAGCAGCCGCCTGCCGGACGGCGGCACCCTCACCACCAGCACGGTCACCCCGGGCGACGAGGGCTTCGAGCAGCGCTGGGCGCAGGTGCAGCGGGCGGACGGCACGACCGTGACGGTGACGACGGACAACCACCACATCGAGGGCGGGGAGAACGGTGTGCCGCCGACGTTCCGGTTCGGCCCGCCGCCGGTGCTCACCGTGGCGCAGTTGACGGCCATCGCCACCACGCCCGGGTTGACGCTCCATCCCTGACGCGGGAAGTCAGCCCCGAACGGGTGCGTCCCGGTCCGGGGCGGGCGGCCACAGCTGTTCGACCCGGACGCGCCCCTGTACGCGGGGCGCGTCCCGGCGCGTCGCGGGGGCGTACTGCCCGTTGAGCGGGACGCGTTCCTCCACCCGGTTCGTCGGGCCGCCGGGCGGGGCGGGCGGGTAGCGGGGTGGCTCGTCCAGCGCCCGTAGTGCCGGCAGCGGCGCGGCGCCCAGGGTCGCCACCAGCAGCGCCACGGCCAGCACCAGGAAGGCGGTACGCAGGCCGAGCCACTCCACCAGTGGCCCGGCGAGCAGGTAGCCGGCCGGGCCGGCGGCGTACGCGAACGAGGTCATCACCCCGACCACGCGCCCGCGCAACCGTTCCGGCGTGCGGGTCTGCATGGCGTAGTTGGACAGCGGGTTGACCGGCCCGTACGCGAGCCCGATCGCGACGGCGAAGCCGATCATGGCCGGGAACGGCGGCAGGGTGGCCAGCCCCACGAGGGCCATTCCGATGACGACGAGGGCGATCACCATCAGGGTGTGCCGCCGGATCAGCCGGCCCGCCACCCCGGAGGCGAGCGCACCGACGACTCCGCCGGCGCTCATCGCCATGAGCAGCGCGCCGAGCCGGGCCGGCTCCCCCCGGCCGACGAACCACGCCGGCAGCAGCACGCCCTCGACCGGCAGGTAGAGCGCGGCCAGCACCATCGTGAGCAGCGCGATGGTCCGCAGCAGCCGGTCCTGCCAGACGAACCGCAGCCCCTCGACGGTGCCGCGCCACAGCCCGGACGGGGGGCGTTCGGGGCGGCCGGCCCCCGGCAGTCGGACGGCGGCGATCATCGCGACGGCCAGCACGAATCCGGTGGCGGTGACCCAGAGCGTCGAGCCGGGGCCGATCGCGGCGATGAGCACGCCGCCGACGCCGGGCCCGATGAGGAAGGCGAGCCCCCAGACCGCCTCGTGCACCCCGTTGGCGCGTTCGATGCGCCAGCCTGCGGCCTGTGCGGCGGCCGGCAGCAGGGTCTCCCGGGCGGTCAGGCCGGCCGGGTCGAACACCGCCCCGAGCACGGCCAGCGCCACGATCCAGCCGAGGTTCAGCCCGAGCAGCGCGTCGACCACCGGGATCGCGGCGACCGAGACGGCGGAGAGCGTGTCGGAGACCAGCGCCGTACGTCGCCGGCCGAGCAGGTCCACGACGGTGCCGGAGACGAGGCCGGACAGCAGCATCGGTAGGGCGGTGGCCGCCGCTACCACGCCGGCCGCGGTGGGACTGCCGGTGCGTTCGAGCACCAGCCAGGGCAGGGCCACGTTGGCCACCCCGTTGCCGGTGTTGGAGAGCAGCGTCGCCGCCTCGACCAGCAGGAGCGGTGCCATCCGGGGTCGTGGCGGACGGTGACGGGCATGGTGGCGGTGTCGGGCACGGCGGCGCGGTCCGGAACCGATCATGGTGCCGCCAGCCTAGGGGCGGGGGAGCATCCGGGCAGTAACGGCCGGGGAACGGTCAGCTGTAGTAGTAGCGGTGCAGCTCGCGGGCCAGCACCTTGCCGGTGGCGTTGCGGGGCAGGTACTTCACGAAGACCACGTCCCGGGGTACGGAGAACCGGGCCAGGTAGTGCCGGACGTACTCGCGGACGGCCTCCGGGTCGAGCGTCTCGCCGGGGTGCAGGGCGAGGAACGTGGCGAGCCGCTGGCCGTACCGGGGGTCCGGTACGCCGATCACGGCGGCCTCGCGTACCTGCGGCAGCCGGGCGATCAGGTCCTCCACCTCGGACGGGAACACGTTCTCCCCGCCCGAGACGATCATGTCGTCGGCCCGGCCGTCGACGAAGAGCAGCCCGTCGGCGTCCAGCCGCCCCAGGTCGCCCGTGTCGAGCAGGCCGTCGCGGTGTTCCCGGGTGGTCCCGGACGTGTAGCCCTCGAAGAGCATCTCGTTGCCGACGAAGATGCGGCCGACCCGCCCGGGTGGCACCGGCTCGCCGGCCGCGTCGAGGATCTGCAACCGGGTGCCGTGCGGTGCCCGGCCGGCGGTGGTGGGCGCCGCACGCAGCGCGGCGGGGCCGGCGATGGACGCCCAGGAGACCTCGGTGGAGCCGTAGAGGTTGTGCAGGACGTCGCCGTAGACGTCCATGAACCGCGGGGCGAGGCCGCCCGGCAGCGCGGAGCCGCTGACCGCGACCACCTTCAGCGGGGGGCGGGGCTCCGGCGGCGGCACCTCCAGCAGCCGTTGCAGCATCACCGGTACGGCGAAGAGGGCGTCGCAGCGCTGTGCCACCAGGGCGGCCAGCGTGGCGGCCGGGTCGAAGCGGCGGTGCAGCACGATCGTGGCGCGCAGGGCGAAGCAGACCTGGAGGGCGGCGTACCCCCAGGTGTGGAAGAGCGGCGCGGCGATCATGACGGTGTCCCGGGCGTGCAGCGGGATGCGGTCGATGATGGAGACCAGCGGGCCGAAGCCGTTCGGGGTGGGGCGCCGGGCGCCCTTGGGCGCGCCGGTGGTGCCCGAGGTGAGCACGATGATCCGGCCGTCGCGCCCGGGGGGACGCAGCTCGCCGGAAAGCGAGCCGACCACGAGTTCCTCCCGGGCGCGCTCGTCGAGGCGCAGCACCTCGGCGGCGAGATTGGCGACCCGGTCGACGAACTCGGCGTCGTGCACCAGCACCCGCAGCCGCTGCTCCTCGGCCACGGTGGCGAGCTGCGCGGCGGAGAGCCCGGTGTTGACCAGCACCGCGTCCGCGCCGAGCAGGGTGGCGGCCACGATCGACTCGACCAGGCCGGGATGGTTGCGGCAGAGCACGCCGACCCGGTCGCCGGGCCGCACCCCGAGCGCCGTCCGCATCCCCCGGGCCAGCCGCTCCGACCGGTCGAGCAGTTCGGCGTACGTCGTCCTGGTGCCCTGCTCGTCGACGACGGCCGTGCGGTCGGGGTCGCGGGCGGCGGCCTGGCGCAGCTCGCCGGCGATGTTCCAGCCCCACCTGCGCAGCGCCTGGAGCTGGGCGGCGACGCGGATCGGTCGGCCGGGGGTGAGTAGCCCGCGTCGGGTCAGGGTGGCGACGACGAACGGCAGGTCCATGACGCAACCTCCTCAGGCGGTGCGCGTGGGACCCCGGGCCGGGGCCCCACGCGGGCGGTCTGGAGATCAGGTGCGCAGTGGTACGGGTGTTGCGGCCGCCCGGACCGGCACGTGTCCGGTACGGCAGCGCGCGCCAGCGGCCGGTCAGCGGATCTGGACGCCCGAGATGGCCCGGGAGATGACCAGCCGCTGGATCTCGGAGGTGCCCTCGAAGATGGTGTAGATCTTGGCGTCGCGGTACCAGCGCTCGACCGGGTGGTCCCGCAGGAAGCCGGCCCCGCCGAGCAGCTGTACGGCCTTGTCGGTGACGGAGACGGCCACCTCGCCGGCCTTCAGCTTGGACATCGAGCCCTCGCCGGCGGTGAAGGGCCGGTTGTTGCGGCCCATCCAGGACGCCCGCCAGACCAGCAGCCGGGCGGCGTCGATCTCCATCTTCATGTCGGCCAGCGCGAACGCGACCGCCTGGTTCTCGATGATCGGGCGCCCGAACTGCACCCGTTCCTTCGCGTAGTCCAGGGCGTACTCGTAGGCGGCCCGCGCCACGCCCAGCGCCTGCGCGCCGACGGTGGGCCGGGACAGCTCGAAGGTGCGCATCGCCGCCTGGCCCGAGGCGCGCTTGCCGGAGCGGGCCCGGTCGAGGCGTTCGAGCAGGGCGTCCCGGCCGCCGAGCAGGCAGCGCCCCGGCACGCGTACGTCGTCGAGGAAGACGTCGGCGGTGTGCGACGCGCGCAGGCCCAGCTTGCGCAGCTTGCGGGTCGCGGTGAGGCCGGCGGTGCCCGGCGGTACGACGAACGCCGCCTGCCCGCGGGAGCCGAGCGCCGGGTCGACCGAGGCGGTGACCACGTGCACCCCGGCGATCCCGCCGTTGGTGGCGTACGCCTTCTGCCCGCGCAGCACCCACTCGTCGGTGGCCTCGTCGTAGACCGCCCGGGTGCGCATCGCGCCGACGTCGGAGCCGGCCTCGGGCTCGGTGGTGCAGAACGCGGCGACGGCCGGCTCGTCGACGGTGCCGAAGCACTGCGGCACCCATTCGACCATCTGGTCGGGCGTGCCGGCGCCGTAGATGGCGGCCACCGCGAGGGAGGTGCCGAAGATGCCCAGCCCGATGCCGGCGTCACCCCAGAAGAGTTCCTCGCTGGCGATCGGGAGGGAGAGGCCGGTGGGGTCGGCCCAGCAGGTGGCGAGGAACTCGAAGCCGTACAGGCCGACCTTCGCCGCCTCCTGGATGATCGGCCAGGGGGTCTCCTCCCGGGCGTCCCACTCGGCCGCGGCCGGGCGCACGACCTCGGCGGCGAAGCCGTGCACCCAGTCGCGCAGATCCCGCTGTTCCTCGTTCAGGTCGAGCGAGAACTCGGCCATGTCAGGCCTTGGGGATGTCGAACAGGTTGGCGATGTTGGCGGCCAGGCCCAGGTCGCCCTTGGCCTTGAGCTTGCCGGTCATGAACATCATGACGGGGTTCGCGCCACCGGAGACGATCTTCAGGAACTCGACCGGGCCCATCGTGAGGCTGAGCTTCGGGTCGTGCTGCGGGGTCTCGTTGACGGTGCACGCGCCGTCGGCGATGACCACCTCGTAGGTGTCGGTGCCACCGTCGGGGCGGCCGGTGATGTTCCAGTGGATGACCGCGTTGGTCGAGCCGGCCCGGTCGGCGCGGAAGAGCTGCGGCATCCGGCCGAAGACCTCACCGAGGATCTTGCCGCGCAGGTCGCCGGACATCACCTCGGCGATCTTGTCGTCCGGGGTGGACTTGACCAGCTGGGCGAACTCCTTGGGGCCGACGTTCGCGAAGTTGGCCGGGTCGAAGTCAGTCATGGGGCTGCACCTTCCGGGTATTGGCTACTCGTGCGTAACCTTACGGGCGAGTAGGTATGCTCGCAAGGTGTCCACCCCACCCACCTTCAAGCGCCTACCCCGCGCCGTACGCGAGCAGCAGATGCTCGACGCGGCCGTGAAAGTGTTCTCACGCAGGGGTTTCCACGCGGCCAGCATGGACGAGATCGCCGAGGACGCCGGCATCTCCAAGCCCATGGTCTACGCGTACCTCGGCACGAAGGAAGAACTCTTCGTCGCCTGCCTGCACCGGGAGGGCACCCGGATGATGCAGGCCATCGCCGGGGCGGCCGCCCCCGAACTGCCGGCCGACGAGCGACTCTGGCGGGGGCTGCGCGCGTTCTTCGGCTTCGTCGGGGCGCACCGCGACGGGTGGGCCGTGCTCTACCGGCAGGCCCGGGGCGAGCAGCCCTTCGCCGGCGAACTGGCCGGCATGCGGGCCCGGCTGGTCGACGTGGTCGCCGGGATGCTCGACCACGCGCTGCGCGCCGAGGGCCGCGAGGTGGGCGAGACCGACCTGGAGGTCGTCGCGTACGCCCTCGTGGGGGCGACCGAGTCGCTGGCGGACTGGCTCGCCGACCACCCCGACGCGGACCCGGAGAAGACTGCGACCCGGATGATGAACGTCGCCTGGCTGGGCGCCGGCCAACTCCTCCGTGGCGCCACCTGGCACCCACTGGTGCCCCCGTCCTGACCCGCCACCCCGCCTGCCCACCGGCGGCGGGCATCCGCGCGGCAGTAGTCGTCGCCCGGTCAGCGGCGCCTGCGGTGGCGTAGCCAGCGCAGCGCCTCCAGCAGCAGCGTGATCGCCAGCGAGAGGCCCACGCCGGCGAGGATGCCCTTGATCGGGTCGCGTTCGAAGGCCAGCCCGCCGAAGTAGCCGAGCAGGGCGCAGTAGAGCGCCCAGCTCACCGCCGCGACGGCGTCGAAGAGCAGGAACGACCGGAGCGGGTAGCGGACCGCGCCCATGGTGAGGGTGACCGCCGTCCGGCCACCGGGGACGTACCGGGACGTGGTCAGGATCAGCCCGCCGCGCCGGTGCACCGCCCGCCGGGCCCACTCGGAGCTGGCCCGGCGCCGGCTGCCGTCCGGGAGGCGGGCGAGCCGGCTCGCGCCGCCGCCGCGCCCGATGGCGTACGAGACGTGGTCGCCGGCGAAGGCCCCCAGCGCGGCGGCGACGATCACCACCACCAGGTTGGGGTTGCCGCCGGTGGCGAGCACGGCGGCGGTGATCACGGCCGCCTCACCGGGTACGGCGGGGAAGAACGCGTCGACCGCGGTGAGCCCGAAGATCAGCAGGTACACCCACGGTGAGGTGACCAGCTGCCGGAGCAGGTCGAGCGCGGACTCCATGTCTCCCATGCTGGCCGGGCGCGATCCGCCCGGTGGCCGAGTCGCCGGATCGACCCTCTCGGGCCTCCGGCGACGCCCGGCGTCACGCCGACGCCTCGGCCGGCGTTCTGGCCGACGGGAGGGGGCGCCGGGCGGGCAGCGGACCGTGTGGGGTCTTGTCGTCGGCGGTGGGACCCCGCGAGGTCAACACCACGGGCACGCCCAGCTCCTCCTGCACCGCCGCCGTCCAGTCGGGCGGCGGGGCGTCGTCGTACACCGGGCGGGAGCGCAGCAGGTGGGTGGTGAGCGCGGCCTGCCGGTCCAGGTCGCCGGGCGGGCCCGGGGTGAGCCGGTCGGTGGTGTCGTAGCGGCGGCAGATCCGCAGCCCGGGGCCGGCGAGGTCGACGTGGGTGAGCGCCAGGCCGTCGACCCCGCCGGCCGCGGCGAGGGCGTACCGGTGGGCGACCGCGTCGAAGTGGCCGAACCGGAACCGCCCCTGCCACGGGTTGGTCGGGTTGTGCGGGTCGGTCAGCGGCAGGGCCGGGTCCTCGGTCACCAGCGGGCCGGGGCCGTGCCGGGTGGTGACCACGCGCAGCACCCCGATCCGGGTGGCCGTACCGGCCTGGCCCGCCTCGGCGAGCAGGCCGTCGACGTTGGCGAAGGTGGTGGTGCTCCACGTCGTGTACGGGTGGAAGCCGTGCCACTCGTCGAGCAGCACCCCCTGCGCGCCCTCGAAGACGCAGGTGCCGGCGCGCAGCGCCCCGGCCAGCCAGCTCCGGTCGACGATCGCGACCCGCGCGGCGAAGCCGGTGAACGCGGGCAGGCAGTCGGCGACGGGCGGCGCGTCCAGCGGGCCGAGCTCGGCGGTCAGCCGGTCCCGCAGGGCGGTCAGCCGGCGGCGCAGCCGCCCCGGGTCGCCGCAGTCGGCCACCCGGGGCGCCTCGTCTGGGTGGGCGAGACCGTACGCGACGGCCTCGCCCACCCCGAGCCCGCAGGAGCCGTGCCGGTCGGCTCCCCGGGCGATCTCCCGGGCCCGGTTGGCGGCCCGGTGGTACGGGGTGGCGAGCAGCGCCTCCCCGTCGACGGTCAACCGGTCGAGCGCGTCGGGCACCCCGACCGAGGCGAGGTGGTCGGCCTCGGCGGCCAGCGCGAGCGGGTCCACCACCACGTGCCGCGACAGGTGCGTACGGACGCCGGGATGGAACGTGCCGGCGCCGAACTGCGCGAACGTGTGGTGCCGCCCGTCGCGCAGCACGACGTTGTGCGCCGCCTGCGCGCCCCCGTTGAAGCGGACCACCGTGTGCACGGGTCGGGTGGCGCAGAGCCAGTCCACGACCGTGCCCTTGCCGGCGTCGCCGAAGCCGAGGTCGACCACCGCCACGTGGTTCACAGCCGGGTCACCTCTCCGGAGCCGGGGCCGACCACCGCCACGGGTCTCACAGCCGGGTCACCTCGCCGCCGGTGTCGCGGAACGCGGGCAGCGTCGACACCTCGGCGCGCCGCCCGCCGCGCAGGCGGGCCAGCGCCTTCGAGACGGTGCCGGTGGCGCCGGAGCCGGCCCGGTCGAGGTCGCGCAGGCCCTCGTCCAGGTCGATGGCCTGCTCGCCGAGACCGACCGTGAGCGCGATCGTCTCGCAGACCGCGTCGAGGTCGTCCAGCACGACGGCGTTCTGCCCGAGCAGGTCCCGCCACGAGTCGAGCACCTTGGCGTTGCCGGAGTAGTGGCTGCCCGCGGGGAGCAGGTAGTAGGTGTCCCAGCGGCGGGTCACCTCGTCGACGATCTGCCGCAGCGGCACGTCCTCGCGCAGGTCGCCGCCGATGACGCGGGCCACCTCCCGGGACTTCACCTGCGGGTACGCCAGCTCGTCGCCGATGATGAACAGGTAGCCGCGCCGGCCGCGCTTCTCCCAGGCGTCGGTCACGGTGTGCCGGGCCATGAAGTACATGGCCAGCTCGTACGACTCGGTCATCTGCCCGCCGCCGCCGCCCTCCAGCACGATCCGGCCCAGGTCGTCGTCCATCCGGTTGTCCGACTCGAACTGGCCGACCTGCAAGGGCACCCGGTCGCAGGTGGCGTCGCCGATCGCGCCGAACATGATCTGCGGGTCGCTGGCGTAGCCCTGCCGTTGCAGCAGCCCGAGCAGCTGCGGCAGCTTGGTCTGCAGGACGCGCGGCACGTTGCGCATCGAGCCGGTGACGTCGAAGAGCACCGCGATGGGCGTCGACCGGGGGTGCTCGGCGGAGTCGCGGCTCTCGCGCATCGCGTCGCGGGGGTCGAGGGCGGGGTGCACCTTGCGCGCCCCGCTGTCGCTGTAGGAGAACGCGCTCTTGCCGGTCTTCCGGCGGTAGCGGTCGGCGGCGTCGTACACGTCGGTGGACCACATTCCACTGCCCATGACAGCTCCTTACGGGGTGAGGGTGAAGGGTCGGAAGGTGCGCGGCCCGTAGAGCCGGTCCAGCACCTCGTCCAGCTCGCGCAGCAGGAGCCACGCGTCGTCGGGCCGGGCGCCCAGCGCCCGCTGCCGGCAGCCCCGCGCGAAGGCGTCCAGCTCGCGGGGCGCGCGCGGCCCCATCAGCCAGCTCATGCATCCGCTGGCCATCGCGATGTCGGTGCCCGGCCCGCAGGGGCGCTTCCGGGGGATCTCGTCGGGGTACCACCGCGCGTCGTAGCCGGGCACCAGCGCGGGGACGGTGCTGCCGACGGGCGCGGAGAAGCACCAGTCGACCAGCACCACGCCGTGCCCGTCCGGCTCGATCAGCACGTGCGGCGGCAGGACCGCGCCGTGCACGACGCCCGCCTGGTGGGCCAGGCCGAGCGCCACCAGCAGCCGGCGCCACATCCAGGCCACGTCGCGGGCGTCGACCCCGTCCGGGTACGCGCGCCGGATCTCGTCGAGGTCGTGCAGGCCGGGCGCGGTGGCGAGCACGTTGATCCGCCGTTCGGCGCCGGTCGCGGCGTCGGAGTGCCTGAACGAGTCCACCAGCCGGGGCACGTACGGCAGGTAGCGCGGGTCGCCACGCTCGGCGATGGTGCGCAGGGCGTGCGCCTCCCGGGCCATCAGGTCGTTGTCGGTGGGGCGCCGGGGCAGCTTGAGCAGCCGGTCGGCCCCGACGTCGTAGAGGTCGGCCAGGTCGCCCGAGTGGGCCGGCGTGCCGAGGCGGTAGTCGCCGAGCACGGTGACCTGCCGGGCCCGCCAGCGGGTGGTGACCCGGATGAAAGCGTCGGTGGCCTCGGCGCGTACGGCCGGGTCGGCCGGCAGGCGGTCGGGGTGCAGGGCCGCGACCAGCTCGCGGTAGCGGCGGGCCGACTGGTCCGTGCCGAACAGGTCGGCGTCGGTGCGGGCCGCCGTGACCAGGCGGACGGCTTCCGCGGTCCTCATCGCACCGTCTCCTCCCGGGCGGGGCGCAGCAGCGCCGGGTGCAGCAGCCGGGCGTCGCCGGCCCGGTAGAGCCGGGCGCGGGGGCCGCCGCGGGCGCCGCCGCGCTCGGTGCTGGTGCCCGTGCTCTCGACGAAGCCCGGCACGGAGAGCACCTTGCGGTGGAAGTTGCCGGCGTGCAGCGGGTGGCCCCAGACCGTCTCGTAGACGGCGCGCAGCTCGCTGACGGTGAACTCGCCGGCGAGGAAGCGCGTGGCGAGCGGGGTGTATTCCAGCTTGGACCGGGCCCGCTCCAGCGCGTCGTCGATGATCCGGCCGTGGTCGAAGGCGAGCTGTCGGCTGGTCAGCGCGGTCACCGGCAGCCAGATCGCCTCGTCGGCGTCGGTGCCGGCGGCCGGGTCCGGCAGGTCGGGGGCGAACGCGAGGTGGGCGACGGAGACGACGCGCATCCGCGGGTCGCGGTCGGGGGTGCCGTAGCTGCCCAACTGCTCCAGGTGTACGCGGCGCAGCCCCTCGCCCCCGAGCCCGGTCTCCTCGGCCAGCTCCCGCCGGGCGCCGGCCGCGAGGTCCTCGTCGGGGCGGACGAATCCACCCGGCAGCGCCCAGTGGCCCTCGAAGGGGGGCTGGCCGCGCCGGATCAGCAGCAGGTGCAGCGCGCCGTCCCGGATGGTCAGCGCCACCACGTCGACGGTCACGGCGACCGACGGATAGGCCCGGGGGTCGTACGCGGCCAGGAAGTCCTGCTCGTCAACCATGTCTCTCTCATCCTGAGAACATCTCGATGTGAGAACAACCTAGCGCACCGAAACGCCCCTGCCAAGCCCGGGAGCGGATCCGGCAGGGGCGTGTCGGCTTCGTCAGGGGCGCGTCAGCCTCGGCGGGGGCGGCTCAGCGTCGGCCGGGGGCGGCTCAGCGCACGAGGCCCGCCAGGTGCGGCCGGCCGCGCGAGTCGTGCAGGGCGAACCCGCCCTCCGGCAGCAGCCCGAAGCTCACCGTGCTCGGCAGCGGCACCGGCAGCTTGAAGGCCACCTCGACCGTGTAGGCGTCCGGCAGCCGGTTCTCCAGCGCGGCCAGGCAGCGCGCCTTGCTCCACATCCCGTGCGCGATCGGCCGGGGGAAACCGAACAGCCGGGCGCCGAGGCGCGAAGTGTGGATCGGGTTGTGGTCGCCGGAGACCCGGCCGTAGTCCGTACCGACGCGGGGCTCGACCCGCCAGCGCGCCGAGCCGGCCGGCGTCGTGGGCCGCCCGGGCTGGTCGCGCCGCCCGCCGCCGCCCCGCTTGCCCTCCCTGCCGAGGTACGTCGAGACGCCCCGCCAGACCTCCTCCCCGCCGACCGAGCCGACGAGCACCACGTCGACCTGCCGCCCCCGGTCGTGCGGACGCAGGTTCTCCGCGTACGCGGAGAAGTCGAGGGTCTCGTCGGCGGTGACCGGGCGGCGCACGGTGATCCGGTTGCCGACGTGCACCACGCCCGTCAGCGGGATGGGGAACTCGGGCGCGGTCATCAGCCGCAGGGCCAACGGAAAGCCCATGACGTGCGGGAACGTGGCGGGCAGCCGGTCGGTGAGCCGGAACCCGCAGACCCGGTCGTAGTCGGCGAGGTGCGTCCGGTCGACGGCGATCCCGCCGACGGCCAACTCGACCGCCGGGACGCCCGACGAGCGCCGCCCACCGCCGAGGCCGGGCAGCGCGCCGAGCAGCGCCCTTCGGTAGAGCGCACCGGCCGCCGGCATCCGGGGCAGCTCGACGCGCTCCCGGGCACCCGTCCCGGCCGGCCCGACCGCGCCGGCGAGGTCCTGCGTCACCTCCACGGCGGAGGCGGAGAGGTCGTGCGTCTGTTCGAGGCTCAGGTCGTGGCCGGACGCTTCCGGCCCGCGGATCGCGTCCAGGGTGTCCTGCGACAGGATCTCGGTCGGGCCGTCGATCAGCTCGTGCACCGACAGGTCGTCCGGCTCCTGCGGCGGCTGTCCTCTCCTCGCCATCACGCCCCCAGCAGGCTCTGGCCGCAGACCCGGACGACGTTGCCGCTGACCGCGCCGGAGGCCGGCCACGCCAGCCAGCCGATGGTCTCGGCGACGTCCACCGGCAGCCCGCCCTGGGACATGCTGTTCATCCGCCGGCCCGCCTCGCGGATCACCAGCGGGATGCGCGCCGTCAGCCGGGTCTCGATGAACCCGGGGGCGACCGCGTTGACGCTGATCTGCCGCCCGCGCAGCGCCGGGGCGAGCGACTCCACCAGCCCGACCACGCCCGCCTTGCTGGTGGCGTAGTTGGTCTGGCCCCGGTTGCCGGCGATGCCGGCGATCGAGGAGACCGAGACGATCCGGCCGCCCGCCGGGATCAGCTCCCGCTCCAGCAGCACGTCGTTGATCCGTTCCTGGCTGGAGAGGTTGACGTCGATGACCGAGTCCCACCGGTCGGCGTCCATCCGGCCGAGGGTCTTGTCGCGCGTGATGCCGGCGTTGTGCACCACCACGTCGACCCGGCCGTGCCGGTCGGCGAAGTGCGCGGCGAGCCGGGCCGGGGCGTCGGGGGCGGTCAGGTCCAACTGGACGGCCGTGCCGCCGATCTCGTTGGCGACCGCCGCCAGCTCGTCCCCGGCCGCCGGGATGTCCAGCGCGACCACCCGGGCGCCGTCGCGGGCCAGCACCCGGGCCAGCGCCGCGCCGATGCCCCGGGCCGCCCCGGTGACCAGCACGACCTGCCCGTCCAGCGGGCGGTCCCAGTCGGCCGGGGCGACGGCCGTGCCGGCACCGACCCGCACGACCTGCCCCGAGACGTACGCGGACCGGCCGGAGAGCAGGAACCGCAGGGTCGCCTCCACGCTGGTCCAGGTGCCGGCGTCCGGGTCCTTCGTCACGTACACGAGCTGGGCGGTGACGCCCCGGCCGAACTCCTTGCCGATGCTGCGGGTCAGCCCCTCCAGGGCCCGCTGGGCGGTCGCCTCCCGGGGCGAGCCGCACTCGTCGGGCGGGGTGCCGAGCACGACGACCCGGCCGCTGGGCAGCACCGAGCGGGCGCGCGGGTGGAAGAAGTCGTACAGCTGGCGCAGCTCGGCGGAGTCGGTGACGCCGGTGGCGTCGTACACCAGGGCGGCGAAGCGCTCGGTGGACTCCACGGCGCCGGGATCGCGCAGCTCGACCCCGGCGGCGGTCAGGACCTTGCCGGCCTGCTCGGCGAGCCGGCCGCCGGTCGCGGCGCCCAGCAGGACGGGGCCGGGCACGATGGGGTCGCCGGGGGTGTGTCGGCGCAGTCGCGGCGGGTCGGGCAGCCCGAGGCGCTTGACCAGCGTGCGGCCGGCCCCCGATCGGACGAAGCTCGCGTACCTGTCGGTCATAGGCGTAGCCTACTGGCGAGTAAGGTAAGGGCAAGTCTTTCGAGGAGGCGGGATCGTGCAGAGCATCCGGCGGGTCGCGGTCATCGGCGGCAACCGCATCCCCTTCGCGCGGTCCAACTCGCGGTACGCCAGCGCGTCGAACGCCGACATGCTGGGCGCCGCGCTGGACGGGCTCGTCGCCCGGTTCGGCCTGGCCGGCCAGCGGGTCGGCGAGGTGGTGGCCGGCGCGGTGCTCAAGCACGCGAAGGACTTCAACCTGACCCGCGAGGTCGTGCTCGGCTCGAAGCTCGACCCGCACACCCCCGCGTACGACATCCAGCAGGCCTGCGGCACCGGGCTGGAGGCCGCCATCCTGGTCGCCAACAAGATCGCCCTCGGGCAGATCGAGGTCGGCATCGCCGGCGGCGTGGACACCACCTCCGACGCGCCGCTCGCGGTCAACGAGGAGATGCGCCGCACACTGCTCCGGCTCAACAGCGCCCGCACCCTCGGCGAGCGGCTGAGGATCGCCGCGAAGCTGCGCCCCACCCAGCCGTTCAAGCCGGAGATCCCGCGCAACGCGGAGCCGCGTACCGGGCTGTCGATGGGGGAGCACGCCGCCCGCACGGCGCTGCGCTGGCAGGTCGACCGGCAGGCCCAGGACGAGCTGGCGCTGCGCTCGCACCAGCGGCTCGCCGCCGCGTACGACCGGGGGTTCTTCGACGACCTGGTCACCCCCTACCTCGGGCTCACCAGGGACCAGAACCTGCGTCCCGACACCAGCCTGGAGCGCCTCGGCACGCTGAAGCCGGTCTTCGGCGCGAAGGGACCCGACGCCGAGGCGGCGACCATGACGGCCGGCAACTCGTCGCCGCTGACCGACGGCGCCTCGACGGTGCTGCTGGCCAGCGAGGAGTGGGCCCGCGAGCACAACCTGCCCGTGCTGGCGTGGTTCTCCTGGTCGCAGGCCGCCGCCGTCGACTTCGTGCACGGCGACGAGGGGCTGCTCATGGCCCCCGCCTACGCGGTGCCCCGACTGCTGGAGCGGGCCGGGCTGACGCTTCAGGACTTCGACTACTACGAGATCCACGAGGCGTTCGCCTCGCAGGTGCTGGCCACCCTGGCCGCCTGGGAGTCCCCCGAGTTCTGCAAGGACCGGCTGGGGTTGGACGCCCCGCTCGGCGCGATCGACCGGGAGAAGCTGAACGTCAACGGCTCGTCGCTGGCCGCGGGGCACCCGTTCGCGGCCACCGGCGGGCGGATCGTGGCGACCCTGGCGAAGCTGCTGGCGGAAAAGGGCGGCGGCCGGGGCCTGATCTCCATCTGCGCCGCAGGCGGCCAGGGCGTGACCGCCATCCTCGAACGCTGACCCCGGCGCGGGCAACCCGCGCGGCCCCGCGCTCCGTCCCCTGGGCATGAGGCGGCGGAGGCGGGACGGATGAGGCGGGCGGACGAGGACGAGTACCGGCAGTTCGTCGGTGCCCGGCTGGATCACCTGCGCCGCACGGCGTACCTGCTCTGCCGGGACTGGCACACCGCGGACGACCTCGTCTCCATCACGCTCGGCAAGCTCTACCGGGCCTGGCCCCGGGTCCGCGCGGCGGAGAACGTCGACGCGTACGTGCGGCGGGTGCTCACGCGCGTCTGGCTGGACGAGCGGCGGCGGCCGTGGCGGCGCGAACGCAGCACCGACGAGGTTCCCGACGGTGCCGCGCCGGACTCCGAACCCGACCTGGCCGACCGGGAGCTGCTGCTCGAACTGCTCGGCAAGCTGCCCGAGCGGCGGCGCGCCGTGGTGGTGCTGCGCTTCTACTGCGACCTCTCCGTGGAGGACACCGCGCAGATCCTCGGCGTCACCACCGGCACGGTGAAGAGCCAGGCCGCCAGAGCGTTGGAGTCGCTACGCCTGCTGGCCGTGGACCAGCCGGCCCTGCGGACGGGAGGGTTCGCGTGACGTACCGGGAGATCTTCGACGCGGCGATCGGCCACGCGCCGCCTTCCTCGATCGACCTGGACGGGGTGATCCTGCGGCAGCGCCGGCTGGTCCGCACGCGCCGGCTCGGGGCGTACGCCTCGGCGGCCGGCGGGGTGCTCGCGCTGGTGCTCGGCGCGGGCCTGGTGGTCGACCGTCCGGACCTGCAGCCGGCGGCCCCGGCGTCCGCCTCGCGCCCCCCGCACCGCAAGAGCAACCAGCACCTGCCCACGGAGGCGGCCGGGCGCTACCGGGACGGGGTGGCGGCGGCCCTCGTGGCGCGGGCGCCCGGAGTCCGGTGGGTGCCACCGACCGGGGTGGGCCGCGGCGTCGTTCCGACGGCACCGGCCCGCGACGCGCCGGCCGGGGTCGCGTCCGAGGACTACCGCAACGTCGGTTTCTCGGTGCGCGCCTATCCGGTCGACCCCACCGGCGCGTTCGGCAACGAGTTGTCCGTCCTGGCGCTGGCCGAGCCGCAGCCGGGCCTGAACCGCGACGTCATGGACTGCGGGAAGCAGATCGTCGACTCGTGCGGCCTGTCGACGGGGCCGGACGGCGCGCGCGTCCGGGAGACCGCGCGCGTCATGGAAGCCTTCGGGGGCGGGGACGTGACCCACTTCCGGCGGGTCGACGTCCTGTACCCCGACGGCACCTGGATCAGGATCTGGCTGCACAGCCGTGACGGACGGTTCGTGCTCACCCCGGAACAGCTCCGGGACCTCGCCCTCGACCCGGCCGCCCGCCCCGCCTGGTGATACCGGCCGCAACAGATCGCTTCGTGTCGGGCACCGGGGCGGGAACTGCCCGGCCAGTGAGGTGGCACGCGCGGCGTGCCTGCTTGGCAGCCGGAGCGCCGGCCTTCCCACCTCCCCTGCGGCAAAGTCGCCGTCCTCTCCAGCGCTGCCCTGGTCCTGTTCCGGAATATCCTGCGCCGGTCGAGCACGGTGTCCGCGCGGTCGGGCGGGCGGACGTCCTCGTCCGGGCCGTCCCGGGCGACGTGAAAGACTGAGGTACGTGACGATCCCGAACGTGCTCGCCAACCGGTACGCCTCACCCGAGCTGGTCGCCCTCTGGTCGCCCGAGGAGAAGATCCGGATGGAGCGGCGGCTCTGGCTCGCCGTGCTCCGGGCCCAGCGGGATCTCGGCGTCCCCGTGCCCGACGGCGTCGTCGAGGCGTACGAGGGGGTGCTCGACCAGGTCGACCTGGCCTCGATCGCCGAGCGGGAGCGGGTCACCCGGCACGACGTGAAGGCCCGGATCGAGGAGTTCAGCGCGCTCGCCGGGCACGAGCACGTGCACAAGGGGATGACCTCCCGGGACCTCACCGAGAACGTCGAGCAGCTCCAGGTGCGCCGCTCGCTGGAGCTGATCCGCGACCGCGTGGTCGCCACCCTCGCCCGGCTCGCCCGCCTCGCCGTCGAGCACTCCGACCTGGTCATGACCGGCCGCTCGCACAACGTCGCGGCGCAGGCCACCACGTTGGGCAAGCGCTTCGCGTCGGCCGCGGAGGAGCTGCTCATCGCGTACGAGCGGCTGGACGACCTGATCAACTGGTATCCGCTGCGCGGCATCAAGGGCCCGGTCGGCACCGCCGCCGACCAGCTCGACCTCTTCGACGGCGACGCCGAGCGGGTGGCGGAACTGGAGCGCCGGGTGGCGGGGCACCTCGGCTTCAACCGGGTCCTCGACAGCGTCGGGCAGGTCTACCCGCGCTCGATCGACCTGGCGGTGCTCTCCGCGCTGGCCCAGATCGCCGCCGCCCCGTCGTCGCTGGCGACCACGATCCGGCTGATGGTCGGCCAGGAGTTGGCCACCGAGGGCTTCAAGCCGGGCCAGGTGGGTTCCAGCGCGATGCCGCACAAGATGAACACCCGCTCCAGCGAGCGCGTCAACGGCTTCGCCGTGATCATCCGTGGTTATCTGTCGATGGTCGGCGAGCTGGCCGGCGACCAGTGGAACGAGGGGGACGTCTCCTGCTCGGTGGTCCGCCGGGTCGCCCTGCCGGACGCGTTCTTCGCCGCCGACGGGCTGTTCCAGACCTTTCTCACCGTGCTGGACGAGTTCGGCGCGTACCCGGCGGTGGTCAACCGGGAGCTGGAGCGCTTCCTGCCGTTCCTGGCCACCACGAAGATCCTGGTGGCGGCGGTCCGGCGTGGCGTCGGCCGCGAGGTCGCCCACGAGGTGATCAAGGAGCACGCGGTCGCGGTGGCGCTGGCCATGCGCGAGAAGGGCGCCGCCGAGAACGACCTCTTCGACCGCCTGGCGGCGGACGGCCGCCTGGGCCTGACCCGCGCCGAGATCGACGCGCTGGTCGCCGACCGTTCCGCCTTCGTAGGCGCCGCCCCGGCCCAGGTCGAGGCGGTCGCCCGCCGCATCGCCGCCGTGACGGACGCCCACCCCCAGGCCGCTACCTACACCCCACCCCCCATCCTCTGATCCCTCGCCCAACGGGGTCGGGACGGGCGCGGGCGGGGTGGATGGGTCAGGCGTCGCGGGTGGGGGTTTCCGCCGCGGTGCGGAGGTTGGGGGCGCTCGCCGGTTCGGCGATGCCGCCCGGGGACTCGGCGAAGGCCGGGTCGTGCGCGGTCTCCGCGGCGACCAGCGGCTGGTCGGGCGGCATGACGTCGGGCATCTTGGGCGCCACCACCACCGCCGTGCCGTACGCGCAGATCTCCATCCACATCTCGCCGCAGTCGCGGCTGTCGAAGCGCATCCCCACCACGGCGTTCGCGCCGATACGACGGGCCTCCTCGCCGAGCCGGGCCACCGAGTCCGTACGCCACCGGGTGAGGTTGTCCGGGGCCATCGGGTCGTACGCGCCACCGCGCAGGTTCTTGACCCCCTCGCGGTACGGGTTCCGCGTCCTGGCCATCGATGACACCACTTCGCCGAGGATCTGGCGGATCTCGTACCCGGGCAGTTGCTCCGTCGTCACGACCAGCACGCTTCCGATGTTGTCAGGGCGGCGGGCGCCCGATCGTCGGCCTTGTTCACCTGATCGGATGCTGCAAAACGGCGCGGCGCGGACGGCCGGCGCGCTGCCGGCCATCCGCGCCTAGCGTGGCGCTAACCGTCAGACACCGGCCGTCTGGGAGATCCAGGCCCGGTTGTACGCGACGCTGCCGTAGTTCTGGATGCTCTGGCCGTCGGCGGTGGAGGCGACGCCGACCTGGCGGCCGTTGTAGAACTGCGGGCCGCCCGAATCGCCCCGCCAGGCGTTGCCGTTGATCCGCGTGCTCCGGATCGCCTGGCCGCCGTACGCGTCGGTGGCGCTGTTGCTGGTCACCCGGACCGACGCGGTCTTGAGCTGGCTGGAGGCCGAGCAGCCGCTGTAGCAGGTCATGCCCCAGCCGTAGATCGAGTTGGTGGAGTTGATCGGCGGGTTGCTGGTGGCCAGCGTGACGTACGAGGTGCTCACCGAGCTGGACAGGCGCAGCAGGGCCAGGTCGTAGCGGCTGTAGCTGGCGCTGACGGTGCGGGTCTGGCCGCCGGAGGAGCGGTAGACGCTGCCGACCCGGACGGACATCGTGCCGCTCACGCAGTGCCGGGCGGTGAGCACCCACTGCGGTGCGATGATCGTGCCGGAGCAGGTGAACGAGCCGTTGCTGAACACGGCGGCGGCCCACGGGGCCGACGAGACGGTGCCACCGCCGATGATCGGCTGCGGGCCGGCCGGGGCGGCGAGGGCGCCGGAGCTGGCGCCGAGCAGGCCGGCCGCTGCGGTGGCCAGCACCGCGATCATGGATCGGATGCGCATGGGGGCTCCTTCGGGGACGGGGCCCGGGTTCACCGGGTCGAGCTGACGGCCGGCGGGCGGGGGTGGCCCGACGGTCGGGCACGTCCGATCGACGTACGACGATGTACGGTAGGGCCCCTGAGATGTCGTTCACAAGAGATCCATCGGAAATGATGGATGAGATGGTATGGCGGGCCGGGCGATCGGGCGGCAGTCCGACGTCCCGACGGAGCGGGGCGAAACGGGCTGGTCGGCAACGGATACGCATCGGGATCGCAACGAACCCGTATCGGTCTCCCGGCCCCACGCCGGGAATGTCGATCACTGTCTGAACCGCGTCCGGCCGGTGCGTCCGGGGCGGTATCTGCCAGGTAGGCTGGCTGCGCTCGCCCGTTGTGGGTCGGCACCCAACTGCGTACACAGTCAGGAGTGCCCAGTGCCTCGCGTCGTCGTCGACGTCATGCTCAAGCCCGAGATCCTCGATCCCCAGGGCCAGGCCGTCGCAAACGCGCTGCCCCGGCTCGGCGTCAGCGACGTCGCCTCGGTTCGGATCGGCAGGCGGATCGAGATCGAATTCACCGGTGAACCGGACCTGGACCGCGCCCGGGAGATCGCCGACAAGTTGCTCGCCAACCCGGTCATCGAGGACTTCACGGTCCGCGTGGTCGAGGCCGACGAGACCGTGGACGCCCGCTCGTGACCGCCCGGGTCGGTGTGGTCACCTTCCCCGGCTCGCTCGACGACGGGGACGCGGCCCGGGCCGTACGGATCGCGGGCGCCGAACCGGTCCGTCTCTGGCACGGTGACCCGCACCTGCACGGGGTCGACGCCGTCGTCCTGCCCGGTGGCTTCTCCTACGGCGACTACCTGCGCTGCGGCGCCATCGCCCGGTTCGCGCCGGTCATGCAGACGATCGTGGACGCGGCCCGGGGCGGCCTGCCCGTGCTCGGCATCTGCAACGGATTCCAGATCCTCTGCGAGGCGCACCTGCTGCCCGGGGCGCTCACCCGCAACCAGCACCTGCACTTCCGCAACCGCGACCAGGTCCTGCGCGTCGAGTCGACCGGCACCGCGTGGACCAACGCGTTCCAGCCCGGCCAGGAGGTGCTGATCCCGGTCAAGAACGGCGAGGGCTGCTACGTCGCCGACACCGCGACGCTGGACCAGCTCGAAGCCGAGGGCCGGGTCGTCGCCCGCTACGTCGGCGGCAACCCCAACGGGTCGCAGCGCGACATCGCCGCGATCACGAACCCCGCCGGCAACGTGGTCGGCATCATGCCGCATCCCGAGCACGCGGTGGAGGCGCTCACGGGCCCCTCCCTGGACGGTCTCGGCTTCTTCACCTCGGTGCTCAAGCACCTGGTGGGGGCGCCGGCGTGACCGTGCGCGGCATCATCGGTCGGCTCACCCGCCCGTCGGGCGGACGCGAGCGCAGCGAGGAGACGTCATGACCACCCATCCGGACGAGGTACGGGATAACCCGGAGGCCTTCCCGGCCGCGCCGGCGCAGCCGGTGGAGCCGCGTCCGGCCGCCGTCGTGCCGCCAGCCGGGCGTACCGGGCCGGCGACCGCCGACTGGGCCGACGGCCTGGACACCGTGCCGCGCGCCGGGGACACCCCCGGTGAGCTCCAGCCGTACGCCGAGCTGGGGCTCCGCGACGACGAGTACGAGCGGATCCGACAGATCCTCGACCGGCGGCCCACCCAGGCCGAGCTGGCGATGTACTCGATCATGTGGAGCGAGCACTGCTCCTACAAGTCGAGCAAGGTGCACCTGCGCCAGTTCGGCGAGAAGGCCCCGCCCAGCGACCGGCTGCTCGCCGGCATCGGCGAGAACGCCGGCGTGGTGCAGGTCTCCGACGAGCTGGCGGTGACCTTCAAGGTCGAGTCGCACAACCACCCGAGCTTCGTCGAGCCCTACCAGGGCGCGGCCACCGGCGTCGGCGGCATCGTGCGGGACATCCTCGCCATGGGCGCCCGCCCGGTCGCGGTGATGGACCCGCTGCGCTTCGGCGCCGCCGACCACCCCGACACCGCCCGGGTGCTGCCCGGCGTCGTCGCCGGCGTGGGCGGCTACGGCAACTGCCTGGGCCTGCCGAACATCGGCGGCGAGGTCGTCTTCGACCCCTGCTACCAGGGCAACCCGCTGGTCAACGCGCTCTGCCTCGGCGTACTGCCGGTCGACCGGCTCCAGAACAAGGCCGCCGCCGGCCCGGGCAACGTCGTCGTGCTGATGGGCGCGCGGACGGGCCGGGACGGCATCGGTGGCGTGTCGGTGCTGGCCAGCGCCACCTTCGACGAGGGCAGCGAGCAGCGCCGCCCGTCCGTGCAGGTCGGCGACCCGTTCATGGAGAAGCTCCTCATCGAGGCCTGCCTGGAGCTCTACGACGCCCGGCTGGTCGTCGGCATCCAGGACCTCGGCGGCGCCGGCCTGACCTGCGCCCTGACCGAGACCGCCGCGGCGGCCGGCACCGGCATGCGGGTCTGGCTGGAGCGCGTGCCGCTGCGCGAGCCCTCGATGGAGCCGCACGAGATCCTGGCCAGCGAGTCGCAGGAGCGGATGCTGCTGGTCGTCGAGCCGGAGAAGCTCGACGCGGTGCTCAAGACCGCCGAGAAGTGGGGCGTCTGGGCAACGGCGATCGGCGAGGTCACCCCGCCGGCGCCGGACGGCCAGCCGGGCCGGCTGCTGATCACCTGGCGTGACCAGCTCGTGGTGGACGTGCCGCCGGGCTCGCTGGTCGACGACGGTCCGGTCTACGCCCGCCCGATGCGCGAGCCGGCCGACCTGATCCTGCTCCAGGCCGACCGCGCCGAGACGCTGCCCCGGCCGGCCGACCCGGAGGCGCTGCGCGAGACCGTGCTGCGGATGATCGCGTCGCCCAACCTGGCCGACAAGACCTGGGTCACCGAGCAGTACGACCGCTACGTGCTGGGCAACACCGTGCTCGCCCAGCCGGAGGACTCCGGCGTGATCCGGATCGACGAGCGGACCGGCCTCGGCGTGGCCCTGTCGGTGGACGGCAACGGCCGGTACGCGCGGCTCGACCCCTACCACGGCACGAAGCTCGCGCTGGCGGAGGCGTACCGGAACGTGGCCGTCACCGGCGCGAAGCCGATCGCCGTCACCAACTGCCTCAACTTCGGCTCGCCGGAGGACCCGGGCGTGATGTGGCAGTTCGCCGAGGCCGTCCGTGGCCTGGCGGACGGCTGCGCCGAACTGGGCATCCCGGTCACCGGTGGCAACGTCAGCTTCTACAACCAGACGGGCGCCGCGCCGATCCACCCGACCCCGGTGGTCGGTGTGCTCGGCGTGCTCGACGACGTGGCCGATCGTGTGCCGATGGGCTTCGTGGCCCGGCCGGGCGGCGACCACGACCAGCTCTTCCTGCTCGGCGACACGCACGTGGAGCTCTCCGGCTCGGAGTGGGCCTGGGTCACCCACGAGCACCTCGGCGGCGTACCCCCGCAGGTCGACCTGGCCCGCGAGCGGCTCCTGGCCGACCTGCTGGCGGAGGCCGCGCGGGTCGGGCACCTCAGCTCGGCGCACGACCTCTCCGACGGCGGCCTCGCGCAGAGCCTCGTGGAGTCCTGCCTGCGGCGCGGCGTCGGCGCCCGGATCGCGGTGCCGGAGCGGTTCGACGGCGGCTCGATGCCGTTCGTCTACCTGTTCAGCGAGTCCGCCGGCCGGGTCCTGGTGTCGGTGCCGCGCGGGCACGAGAAGGCGTTCACCGCCCTCTGCGCCGAGCGTGGCGTGCCGTTCGAGCTGATCGGCGTCACCGACCCGACCGGCGGGGCGCTCGAGGTGCACGGCCAGTTCCGGATCGGCCTGGACGAGCTGCGGGCGGCGCACAGCGAGACGCTGCCGCGCCTCTTCGGGGGCGCCGGGGTCGTCGAGGTGCCCGCCCCGGCCGCCGGCGTGGCGGGTGCGGTGGAGGCCGTGCCGCTGCCCGTCGCCGAGTCGGCCGAGGCGGCGTCGGTGGATCCGTCGGCCGTCGCGAGCGAGCCGATCGCGTCGGCCGCGCCGGTCCCGCCGACGGGTGCCGTCGAGCCGGTGGCCCAGGCGGAGACCGCCGGGCCCCGCCCGGAGCAGCCGGCGGCCGAGGCCGCCGGGTCGGTTCCCGAGCCCGGTGACACCGAGCCCGGTCAGCGCTGAGGCGGTGGCCGCGGCCGTCCACGTCCAACCCGGTTCCGGTGCCCGGTTCGACTGGGGGCTGACGGGGGCGGCCGAGCTGGGCCGGGTGTGCGCGGTGCTGGTGGTGGTGGACGTGCTGTCGTTCACCACCGCCGTGGACGTCGCGGTCGGGCGCGGCATGCGGGTGCACCCGTTCCCGTGGGGCGAGCAGGCGGCCGACTACGCGCGGCGGGTCGGCGCGGTCGCGGCGGTGGGCCGCCGGCAGGTGGGCCCGGACCATCCGTGGTCGCTCTCCCCGGCGGCGCTGAGCACCGCGCCGGTCGTCGCCGACCTGGTGCTGCCGTCGCCGAACGGTTCGGCGATCAGCGCGGCGGCCAGCGCCACCGGGCTGCCGGTGGTCGCGGCCTGCCTGCGCAACGCGCGCGCCGTCGGCCGTTGGCTCACCCACCAGGGGTACGGCGCGACGGACGCGCCGATCGGCGTGATCGCCTCGGGTGAGCGCTGGCCGGACGGCTCGCTTCGGCCCTCCGTGGAGGACCAGCTGGGGGCGGCCTGCGTGCTGGACGCCCTGTCGGGTGTGCCCGGCGGTCTGTCCGTGGAGGCGGCGATGGCGCTCGCCGCGCTCGCCAGCACCCCCGACGTGCCCGCCGCGGTCCGTGGCAGCGTGTCGGGCCGCGAGCTGACCGAGGGCGGCTTCGGCGAGGACGTCGAGGTCGCCGTCCGGGTCGGCGTGTCGGGCGTGGTCCCGGTGCTGCGCCAGGGCGTCTTCTCCGCCACCTGACGGCCCTGCCGCGCGGGCCTCGACGCGACCTGCTGTACGGGCTCGCGCAGGCCGTCGGCCGGCTGCGACGATCCGGCCCGATCCCGGCGCAGCCGCGAGCGGCAAGGGTGCCCGGAGTCCGGCCCGTCCTGGATGGAGCCGCGAGCGGCGGCGAGGGCCGCCCGGGATCCGGACGGCCCTCGCCGTGGTGCTGTGTCGTCGGGGCGTACCCCGCGCGGGTCAGTCGTCGAGCCAGTCCAGCCGGCGCCCGCCCCGGTCCTGCTGCGGTGGGCCGTCCGGGCGGCCGTGACCGGTCGGCTCGTCGTAGCCGCCCGGCTGGCCGTAGCCGCCGCGCGACGTCGAGGGCTCCTGGCCGCCGTAGCCGCCACGGTCCTCGTAGCCGCCGCGCTGCTGCGGGGGCTCCTGCCCGTACCCGCCCTGCCCGTAGCCGGCCTGGTTGTCGTACGAGGTGGGCTGGTCGTAGCCGCTCGGCTGGCCGTAGCCGCCGCGCGACGCCGGGGGCTCCTGACCGCCGTAGCCGCCCGACTGACCGTAGCCGCCCCGCTCGTAGCCGCCGGTCGACTCGCCGCCGCGGCCGTACGCCCCGGGCTCGGACTGGCCGTAGCCCTGACCCTGCTCCGGCTGGTAGACGCCGGTCGCGTACGGGTCGGCCGGGGCCGGGTACTGCGTGGCGTCGCCGGTGTAGCGGCCGGTCGGCTCGTCGTAGCGCTCGCCGTAGCCCCGGCCGCCGCCCGCCGGCGGGTAGCCCGCGGCTCCGGCCGCGCCCGTCGGAGCGCCGTAGTCGTTGCTGCCGTAGCCGCTGCCCGAGGACGGCGCGTTGCCGTAGCCGCCGCCGGACCCGCCGCTGCCGTAGCCGCCGCCGGAGGAGGGCGCGTTGCCGTAGCCGGCGGCGCCGTAGCCACCCGGGCCGGCCGGCTCGTCGCCGTAGCCGCTGCCGGCCCAGCCCTGCTGGTTGCCCGCCGCGCCGTAGGGCTGCGGGGGGGCGCCGTACGGGTCCGGCGGTACGTCGTCGACCACGGGGCGGTGCATCATCGTCGGGGCGTCGCTCAGCGCGGTGCCGCCGACCATCGTCGGATCCGGCGTGGCGCCCACCCGGTTGACCACCCGGGTCTGGTCGTCCGCGCCCCGGAACGCCCCGCGCGCCGCCGGGACCGCGCCGGCAGCCGCCGCGCCCGCCGGGGTGTCGTCGACCTCGTCGCCGCTGTCCTTGCGCCGCATCCAGAGCAGCACGATCGTGCCGACACCGGCGGCGACGAGCAGGCCGCCGAGCAGGATGATCAGCCAGGAGCCCATGCCGCCGGAGTCCTCGTTGCTGGCGTTGGCCGCCGCGCCCGGGGTCGCCTCGGCGCTCTCCTCGGGGGTCTCCTCGACCGGCTCCTCGGTGGGGAGAGCCTCCTCGGTGGCCGAGGGGGTGGCGCTCGGCGTCGTCTCGACCTTGATCGCCAGGGCGATGCGCTGGCCGGTGACGCTCTGCCCGGCGGACGCGTCGAAGCTCTTGGTGGCGTACACCTCACCGACGCTGGCGCCGACGGCGAGCCGGCCGGGCGCGATCGGCTTCTCACTGCTGCCGCTGAAGCGGAAGTTGCCGTCGTCGTCGCTGATCGTGTCGATCTTCTTGCCGGCGCCGTCCTGGAGCATGACCACGGCGTTCGGCACGGCCTTGCCGTTGGCCTGGACGACGACCTTGCCGGAGACCGACTTGACGGTCTGCACCGGGGCCGGCTGGGACGGCTGGGCCTTGCCCTTGACGCCGAGCTGGAAGGTGGCGGTGCCGGGGCCGGACTTGTCGCCCTCGGCCGCCACCGTGACGGTGACGTTGGCGTCGCCAGCGTTGTCGTTGGCCCGCAGCCGCAGCAGCTGGGACCTCGGCCGGTCGTTGTTGAAGTCGATCGTCCCGCAGCCGCCGGCGCAGCTCACGCCGCCCGGGAGGCCGGCGAGGCTGATCTGGACCTTCTCGTCGCCGTCCCGGGGGGTCACCTGCACGGTGACGGCGGCGTCGCTGCCGGCGTTGACGGTGACCGAGCCGGGCGACACGGTGACGTCCGCGGCCAGGGCTGGTGTGGCGGGGGCAGCGAGCAGAGCGCCGACAACCAGCGCCACGACCACACCGGCCCGCTGCTTCCAGGCACGTCGGTGTGTTGACACGTCCACCGCCTTCCGGACTGACTTCCCTCGGCGGCGGGTCGCCGGGCCGGGGATCATCACGGTACGAATACGCCGTCGGCAACTATGCCTTGTCTGACCGGATCGGCGCGACCCAGGGCCAGCGTCAGGCGTGGCGCGCTGAAGCCGTATCGTCCCGTCGTGTCCTCTCCGCACATTAAGTCCGCCGCGGTCGCGGCGGCGTTGTCGGCGCTCGACGAGGGGCGTACGCCCGATCGACCGGTCCTCCGGGAGGCGGTCCGTGCCCTGTTGACCGTCCTCGCGGAGCGCGCCCCCGGCCGATCGGTGGAGGTGCGTGTCCCACCTTACGGCGCAGTTCAGTGCGTTTCCGGTCCCCGACACACCCGCGGCACCCCCGCGAACGTCGTCGAGATGGAGCCGGGGACCTGGCTGGAGGTGGCCACCGGACGGCTCGAATGGGCCGAGGCGATCACCCACGGTCGCGTACGGGTGAGCGGAATCCGGGCCGATCTCTCCGCGTACCTACCGCTCTAGCTGCCGCGATGTCCATCGACCGGTGACGCGTCGGAGCCGTATCGTGACTTTCTGTATCGACATGGATTCGCGTACACTGTCAGGCGACGACAGTGGTCCCGGCCGAGGAGTGCGGATCCCGCCCCCGCGTGATTCCGCAAGGCCGGTCCAGACCAGCATGAGGGAGCGCAGGTGCCCCGAGGCGACGGCCGGCTGAGCCACGACCTTGATCCCCAACGACCAGGCCCCCAGGACGCGTGCGGCGTCTTCGGCGTCTGGGCGCCCGGGGAGGAGGTCGCCAACCTGACGTACTTCGGTCTCTACGCCCTCCAGCACCGTGGCCAGGAGGCCGCGGGCATCGCGGTCAGCGACGGTTCGGGCGTGGTGGTCTACAAGGACCTCGGCCTCGTCGCCCAGGTCTTCGACGAGCCGACCCTCGCCAGCCTGCGCGGGCACGTGGCGATCGGGCACGCCCGCTACTCCACCACCGGCGGCTCGACCTGGGAGAACGCCCAGCCGACCATCCGCTCCACCACGTCCGGCACCACGATCGCGCTGGCCCACAACGGCAACCTGGTCAACACGGCGGAGCTCCAGCGCGAGGTCAGCGAGCGGGGCCTGCTCGCCGACGGCTCGACCAACGACACCTCCCTGGTGACGATGCTGCTGGCCAGCCGCCCGGACCTGTCGGTCGAGGCGGCGGCGCTGGAGGTGCTGCCGCGGCTGCGGGGCGCGTTCAGCTTCGTGTTCATGGACGAGTCGACCCTCTACGCGGCCCGCGACCCGCACGGCGTGCGCCCGCTGGTGCTCGGCCGGCTGGAGCGTGGCTGGGTGGTGGCCAGCGAGACGGCCGCGCTGGACATCGTCGGCGCGAGCGTGGTCCGCGAGGTCGAGCCCGGCGAGCTGATCGCGATCGACGAGGACGGGCTGCGCTCCAGCCGGTTCGCCGCCCCGGAGCCCAAGGGCTGCCTGTTCGAGTACGTCTACATCGCGCGCCCCGACGCCACCATCGCCGGGCGCAACGTGCACTCCGCGCGGGTGCAGATCGGCCGCCAGCTCGCCAAGGAGCACCCGGTCGAGGCCGACCTGGTCATCCCGGTGCCGGAGTCGGGCACTCCGGCCGCGATCGGCTACGCCGAGGAGTCGGGCATCACCTACGGCGCCGGCCTGATGAAGAACCCGTACGTCGGGCGCACCTTCATCCAGCCGTCGCAGACGCTGCGCCAGCTCGGCATCCGGCTCAAGCTCAACCCGCTGCGGGAGAACGTCCGGGGCAAGCGGCTGGTCGTGGTCGACGACTCGATCGTGCGCGGCAACACGCAGCGGGCGATCGTGCGGATGCTGCGCGAGGCCGGCGCGCTGGAGGTGCACGTACGCATCTCCTCGCCGCCGGTCAACTGGCCGTGCTTCTACGGCATCGACTTCGCCACCCGCGCCGAGCTGCTGGCAAACGGGCTGGACAACGACGGCATCCGGCGCTCCATCGGGGCGGACACGCTCGGCTACGTGTCGCTCCCGGGCCTGATCGCCGCCACCGAGCAGCCGAAGACCCGGCTGTGCCGTGCGTGCTTCGACGGGGAATACCCGATCGAGCTCCCCGCCGGCAACCTGATCGGCAAGCACGTGCTCGAAGGGGTGGGCCGGCGGGTCGCCGCGCAGGCGTCCGACACCTCGGAGCACACCGCCCCGCTCGTCGCCACTCCGGGCGGCGTGACCACACACCGCCCGTAGCACCACCCGGCGCGGCCGGTCACCGCCGGCACGGCGCCAGAACCAAAGGGGAGAACCGTGACGCACGTGTCCGAGCGCAGCGGCGCAGGAAGCAGCCCGACCGGCGCCAACGGCGACCGCCAGCCCTGGACGGCCGGCACCGGCCGCCCGGCGCGCAAACGCTCGGTCTCGTACGCGGACGCCGGCGTCTCGATCGAGGCGGGCGACCGCGCGGTCGAGCTGCTGAAGTCGAAGGTGAAGCAGACCCGGCGCCCCGAGGTGATGGGTGACCTGGGCGGCTTCGCCGGGCTGTTCCGCCTGGACACGAAGAAGTACAAGAACCCGATCCTCGCCTCGTCCACGGACGGCGTGGGCACCAAGCTGGTGATCGCCCAGCAGATGGACATCCACGACACGGTCGGCATCGACCTGGTGGCGATGGTCGTCGACGACCTGGTGGCCTGCGGCGCCGAGCCGCTCTTCCTGCTCGACTACATCGCCACCGGCGAGGTCGTGCCGGACAAGGTCGCCGAGATCGGCGCCGGCATCGCCGACGGCTGCCGCTACGCCGGCTGCGCCCTGCTGGGCGGCGAGACGGCCGAGCACCCGGGCGTGCTGCGTCCGGACGAGTACGACATCTCCGCTACCGGCGTCGGCGTCGTGGAGGAGAGCGACATCCTCAGCCCGGAGCGGGTCGAGGTGGGCGACGTGGTCATCGCGATGCGCTCCTCCGGCCTGCACTCCAACGGCTACTCGCTCGTGCGGCACGTGCTGCTGGGCGCGGGCCGGATGCGGCTCGACGTGGTGATCGACGACTTCGGCCGGCAGCGCACCCTCGGCGAGGAGCTGCTGACCCCGACGAAGATCTACGCGCAGGACTGCCTCAAGCTGATCGCCGAGGCGGAGGTGCGCTCCATCGCCCACGTCACCGGCGGCGGCATCCCCGGCAACCTGGTCCGGGTGCTCCCCGAGCACGTCGACGCGGTGGTCAACCGTTCCACCTGGAAGCCGCAGCCGATCTTCGACCTGATCCAGTCCAAGGGGCGGATCGAGGACCCGGAGATGGAGGCCACCTTCAACATGGGCGTCGGCATGTTCGCGATCGTCTCCGCCGAGGACGCGGACCGCGCGCTGGCCACCCTCACGGGCCGGGGCGTCGACGCGTGGCAGGCCGGCGAGATCATCGAGGGCTCCGGCAACGTGCAGATGATCGGCCAGCACACCCGGGGCTGATCAACTCGCGGTGATCGTACGGGCACCTGATCAGGGCTTCACCCGAGTGGCCGTAGCCGCCTAGCCTGAAGGGCACCCTCAAGCTGTCGGGTCACCCGCCCGGGTTCCCGACAGCCCTTCAGGCGCTGAGGAGGGCAATGGCTGCTCGGGGACGGTCGTTCAGCGGGATGCGCGGCCTGGCCGCCGTCCCCTCGTACGTGGTCATGCAGCCCACCACCCTGTGCAACCTGGACTGCGCCTACTGCTACCTGCCGCTGCGGGCGGTCGACCGGCGGATGTCGGTGCCGGTGGCCGAGGCGGTGGCCGCGTCGGTCAATCCCTGGGCGGCGGCGGGCCGCTTCTCGGTGGTGTGGCACGGCGGCGAGCCGCTGGCCGCCGGCCGGGAGCACCTCGCCGCGCTGATCGCGCCGTTCGGGCCGCAGGTCGAGCACCACGTCCAGACCAACGCCACGCTGATCGACGACGCCTGGTGCGCGTTCTTCGTCGAGCACGGGGTGCGGGTGAGCGTGAGCGTGGACGGTCCCCGGGAGCGCAACGGCGAGCGGGTCACCCGGGGCGGCGGCCCCGCGTACGACCGGATCATGCGGGGGGTGGCGGCGCTGCGCCGGCACGGCCTGCCGTTCTCGGCGCTGGCCGTGGTGGGCCGCCCCGGGCCGGGCCTGGCCACCGAGTTGTACGACTACTTCCTCGACCTCGGCTGTGACGTGCTCGGGGTCAACATCGAGGAGACCGAGGGGGTCAACCTCCGCGACAACTCCCACGACGAGAAGCTGGTGACCGCCTTCTGGGCGGAGCTGGTGGCGGCCTGGCGCCGGGAGCCCCGGATCCACCTGCGTGAGGTCGAGTGGTCGCTGCGGTACGCCGCGGCGGTGCTGGACGGCAGCGCGGACGACGTGCTCCCCCGGCGGCTGGACCCGATCCCGACCGTCGGCCACGACGGCTCGGTGATCGTGCTCTCCCCGGAGCTGGCCGGTTTCACCGACGTCCGCTACGGCGACTTCAGCAGCGGCAACGTGCTGACCACCCCGCTGGCCGAGATCCTCGCCCACGCGGACCGGACGCCCTGGGTCGGCGAGTTCCTCGCCGGCGTCGAGGCGTGCCGTTCGTCCTGCCCCTACTTCGGGTTCTGCGGCGGGGGCCACGCGGCCAACCGCTACTTCGAACAGGGGCGCTTCGACGGTACGCAGACCGCGCACTGCCGCAACAGCAAGATCCACTTACTGGAGGGAGTGTTGGAGCATGCCCGAGACCACCAGTCACCGGCAGCCTGACCGGAGGACGGACACCCCGGACGAGGTCGCCGATCGGGTGCGGCAAGCCGCGCCGGGACTCTCCGCACTCCTCCACGAGGCCGAGGCCGCGCGGCGACTACGGGCCGAGGTGGCGGGCGGCGACGGCGCGAGCGCCGTGTGTGCCTGGAACCACTTCGAGAACATCCCGACGTTCTACAACTGGAACAACCGTCCCCGCTGAGCCGGACCGTGATCAGGGACCTGCCGGTCGGCCGGAGGGTTCTCCGGCACGGGCAGGTCCCTGATCGTCGGTCTTGGCGCCGCTTCGATGGGCACATGCGTGAGCACGCGGGCGACACCGCGTGCTCAGCTGTTACCGGAGGTCAGCGGGGCGGACGTACCCAGGGATCCGGGTCTTCGTCCGCGTGATCCTCATCATCGTCGTCGACATACTCTTTGTAGTCGTCGTCGAAGTTGTGCTCAGACTTACCAGCACCCGCCAGTTCGCGCTGCAAGGCGGTGAGGTCGGTGTTCGGGGAGTGGTACTTCAACTCCCGGGCCACCTTCGTCTGCTTGGCCTTAGCACGGCCGCGCCCCATGGCTCGACCCCCTCGCACAGAATGCGGGGCAGCCCGAAGGCGGGCCCCGATGACGTCAGGCATCTCTCGTGGCTCTTACGGTACATGGGGATGCCATCGTTCGGCACCTCGGGTTACCGTCGACCGACACCGCGCGTCGCGGTCATCCGGCCGTCACCGATTGTACCCGGTAAGGAGCGGCACCGGGAGCGCCCGTGACACCGGGCAAAGCCTCCTGAATCCAGCCTAACGGGACGGGCCGCCCTGCGGGGCCGGGGGCGGAACGACGCTCCGCCCCCGGGGGCGCTCAGCGCAGGTGGATCGTGCGCAGCCGGCCGACGTCGGCCATCCGCCGCTCCGCGAGCCGGTCCGCCGCCACCGCCGGCGGCACGCCCTCGGCGTCGGCCAGCCGCAGGATCTCCCGGGTGGTGTCGTAGATCCGGGTCGCGCGCAGCTTGGCCCGCTCGAAGTTGAAGCCCTCGATCTCGTCGGCCACCTGGATCACGCCGCCGGCGTTGACGACGTAGTCGGGGGCGTAGAGGATGCCGCGGTCCGCCAGCAGCTTCTCGATGCCCGAGTGGGCGAGCTGGTTGTTGGCCGCGCCCGCGACGACCTTGGCGCGCAGCGCGGGCACCGTGTCGTCGTTGAGCGCGCCGCCCAGCGCGCAGGGGGCGTACACGTCGATGTCGGCGGCGACCAGCGCGGCGGCGTCGTCGACCAGCGCGACCTGCGGGTGGGTCGCGCGCGCCCACTCCAGGGCCTTCGGGTTCACGTCCGTCGCCACCACCTCGGCGCCGTCGTCGACCAGGTGGCCCACCAGGTACTTGCCGACCTTGCCCAGGCCGGCGACGCCGACGCGCCGCCCGGCGAGGCTCGGGGCGCCCCAGACGTGCTCGGCGGCGGCCCGCATGCCCTGGAAGACGCCCCACGCGGTGAGGATGGAGGAGTCGCCCGCGCCGCCGTGCTCGACGCTGCGGCCCGTGACGTACGAGGTCTCGCGGGCGATCACGTCCATGTCGGCGACGTAGGTGCCGACGTCGCAGGCGGTGTAGTAGCGCCCGGCGAGGGACTCCACGAAGCGGCCGTACGCGCGCAGCAGCGCCTCGCTCTTGATCCGCTCGGGGTCGCCCCAGATGACGGCCTTGCCGCCGCCCAGGTCCAGCCCGGCGAGAGCGTTCTTGTAGGCCATGCCCCGGGAGAGGTCGAGCACGTCGGCCAGGGCTTCGGACTCGCTGGCGTACGGGTAGAACCGGGTCCCGCCGAGCGCGGGGCCCAGGGCGGTGGAGTAGATGCCGATGATCGCCTTGAGGCCGGTCTGCTTGTCCTGGCAGAACACGACCTGTTCGTGACCGCTGGACCCCGGGTCTTCGGTGGTGGCGAATACGCCCATGACTCGCTCCTGGTGTGGGGTGCGTCCTTGTGGGACGCGGACCTGTGGACCGCCGGCGGGATGCTGCCGGTGTCGGTGAGCCTAGTATCGGCCGACGCCGTCCGGCCGCCCAAGGCGCGCGTGATCGGGCCGCCGACGTCGGCCGGGTTCCGATTCGTGGGAGGATCGCGCCGTGCCGTCGCTCTTCGCTTCATACCTGCGCGTGTACGAGCCGCTGACCGCCTTCGACCGGGACCGCCAGTCGTACTGGCGGCGCTACGTCGAGCAGGGGCGGGCGGTGGCACCGGTGGAGGGGCCGGTCCGGCAACGGACGTCGGTGCTGGAGGCGCTCGGCGCCGGCTGGACCCGGCTGCCCGACCTGCCGGACGAGGCGTACGTCCTGGAGACCGACGAGACCCTGCTGGTCTGCCCGTGGAACCTGCGCATCCGGGTGGCCGAGGCGGCGCTGAACGCCCGCGACGGCGTGCCGCCGGTGCTGGCCGACGCCTTCGTCCCGCCGGTGCTCGCCGGGCAGGCGAAGGCGGCGGTTGAGGACTGGCGCAGCGGGGCCCGGGTGCTGGAGCACGGCGTGCCACGGGTACACGAGCAGACCGCGACGTGGGGTGTGCCGCTGCGCTGGTTCGTGCTCTTCGACCCGGAGGAGCGGAACCACGTGACCCACCCCGGGCTGCGGGCGCTGTGCTACCGGACGGAGATCTCCAAGGCGCGGCGTCGGTCGTCGCGGGCCCTGTCCGTGCTGCGCAAGTCGATCGGCGACGCCCCGATCACGGAGGCGGTCGAGGAGGCCGCCCGCTGGCTGGAGGAGTTCCACCCCCGCTCGATGGTGGAGCTGGACTACGGGGGCCTGGTCGAGCTGCTGTCGGACGAGACGCTGGCCGCCGACGACTCGCCCGAGCTGGTGGCGACCGGCCTGGCCGGACTGTCCCAGGGCGAGGCCGAGGAGGCGTCGGCGGCGTACGACCGGCTGGTCGCGCGCTGGCGGGCGGTCCAGCTGCTGGAACGGTGCAACTGAGGCGAAAACGCCCAGGGAGCGCTCCCAAGTCGAGGCAAGCTCGTAGTTGACTCATCACGAACCGTGATCATGAGTCCGAATAAGGTACTTTCTGCCGTGTAAAAGTCGCATAAATCGGGCATGGTTCATCCGTCCGTCTAGGGACGTTCGGCCGTTCGGCCCATGTCGGACATCGGGGACTAGCCGGACCATGGGAGACGCGTCGGCCGGCGGGACCCCGGCCGATGTCTATACATGTGGAGGAGTGACCGATGGCATCGCGAACGCACGAACCAGAGCCGCTACTCACACCGGCCGAGGTGGCGTCGATGTTCCGTGTCGACCCGAAGACGGTGACCCGGTGGGCCAAGGCGGGCAAGCTCAGCGCCATCCGCACCCTGGGTGGCCACCGTCGGTACCGGGAGTCGGAGGTCAGGGCACTGTTGCAGGGTCAGATCCCGCAGCAGCGGCAGGGAGACTGACCGACCGGGAGTGAACAGGTGTGGACGAAGGGCGGCGGACATGGTCCGCCGCCCTTCGTCGTGTCTCGTCCCGCCCACGTACGGCGGATGGATCAGGCGTCGGTCGACGGCCGGTCGGTGAGCACGACCCGGATGCCGACCGTGCCGCTCTCGCCGCGACGCAGGCGGCTGCCGAGCAGGCTGAGCCGGCCGACCAGCCGGTACTTCTGCTTGATCAGCTCACGTACCCGCCGGGTGCCGGCCGCGTCGCACAGGGTCGCGTGGGCGGCGACCGCCTCGCCGTGCGGCCGGCCCCGCACGTCGCACGGCGCCACCGTGACGTCGCCGCTGCGCCGGATCCGCTTCACCTTTCCGGCGTCCGCCGCCGACCACACCGCCAGCGCGTCGCCGTCGCGCACCGCCCAGACCGGGGTCGGCACCGCCCGACCGTCCTTGCGGAAGGTCGTGAGCAGGATGTACTTCTCCGCGCCGAGGCGGTCCAGGGTGGTCATCCCGCCAGGATACGGCCGCCGCGTTGACTGACCGGCCGGATAGCGTGAAGCCCGTGACGGCGGAGCCACGGATCGGTGACGTGTTCGGAGAGATGCTGCGCGACGCGTACGCCGTGGCCACCGGGGTCGGCCCCCGGCCGCTGGCCGGCGGGCGGCTGCCGCGACCGGTCATCGAGATCATCGAGCGCGACGACGGGCTCATCAACGGCGCGCCCGCCGCCCACTACCTCGACGGGCCGGCGGACTGGCAGCCGTACGACCACCGGGCCGTGGACCGGGTCCGGGGCGCGACCCTGGACGTCGGCGTCGGGGCGGGCCGGATCGCGCTGCTGCTCCAGGAGCGGGGGGTGCCCGTCACCGGGCTGGACACCTCGGCCGGGGCGCTGGCCGTCTGCCGCCGCCGGGGCGTACGCGACCTGGTGCACGGCACGGTCGACGCGCACGCCGCCGACGGCCGCCGCTACGACACGTTCCTGCTGCTCGGCAACAACGTGGGCCTGCTGGAGGGGCGGGAACGGGCACCGGCCCTGCTGGCCGCGCTCGCCGCGCTGGCCCGGCCGGGAGCACAGGTCATCGCCCAGGGCACCGACCCGTACGGCACCCGCGACCCGGTGCACACGGGCTACCACGAGCGCAACCGGCGCCGGGGGCGCTTCGGCGGGCAGCTCCGGCTCCGGCTGCGCTACCGGGAGCTGGGCACCGAGTGGTTCGACTACCTGGTCTGCTCCCCGGACGAGCTGGCCGAGCTGGTCCGGGGCAGCGGCTGGCGACTGACCGACGTGGACGACCGGGACGCGCCGTACTACCTCGCCACCCTGCGCCTCGCCGGCTGACGCCCCGGCGGAGGGCCGCACGCCCGGATTCCCGCCCGCGGCGGGAACCCGGGGCGCGGGCGTCAGACCTGGACGGTCGGGGGAAGCTGCTCGGGCGGGAGGCCACCGTCGCCGTCGACCACCTCGTCCGGGGTGCCGTCCTCGTCGAGGTCGACCATCGTGATGTCCACCTTGCCGTCGCCGTCGGTGTCGAACTGGAACAGGTCGGGCTTGCCGTCCCCGTCGGTGTCGACCACCCAGACGTCGGTGCGGCCGTCGTTGTTGGTGTCGGCGCGCAGCAGGTCGACCCGCTCGTCCCCGCGGGTCTCCACGGTCTCCGCCGTGTCGGCGGCGTGCACGGTCTCCGGTGCCTGGCTCATCTGGCCCGTCCTTCCCTCGGTTGGGTGCCGTGGTACCCGATCCGCCGCGCCCCCACGCATGCCGGGGAGATCGCCGCTGCATAGGGTCGGCCCATGAGCGAGTGGAGCGGGCGGCGGGGCACGGGTCGACCCCGTCCCGCCACCGGAGACAGGGAGGCGTCATGAGCGACCGCTTTGTCGTCGTCGGTGCCGGCACGATGGGGCTCGGCATCGCGTACGTGGCCGCCGGGGCCGGGCACGCCGTCGAGCTGGTCGAAGTGGACCGGGCACGGGGCGCGGCGGCCCTCGAACGGCTCGGCGAGCTGTGGGACCGGGCGGTGGCACGCGGCAAGCTGGACGCCGAGCGGGCCGCGACGAACCGGGAGCGGGTGACGCTGCGCACGGGGCTGGCCGAGGTCGCCGAGGAGCCGGCCGTGGTGGTCGAGGCCGTACCGGAGCGGCCGGACCTGAAGCGGGCGGTGCTGCGCGAGGCCGAGGCGCTGCGGCCGGCGCTGCTGGGCAGCAACACCTCCAGCATCCCGATCGCCGCGCTGGCCGAGGGGCTGGCGCGGCCCGAGCGCTTCCTCGGGCTGCACTTCTTCAACCCGGTCTGGGCGATGGCCCTGCTGGAGGTCGTGGTCGGCCCGGCCACCGCGGCGGAGACCACCGCCGAGGCGGTCGCGCTCGCCGGCCGGCTGGGCAAGGACCCCGTCGTCGTACGCGACATGCCCGGCTTCGCCACCTCCCGGCTCGGGGTCACCCTCGGGCTGGAGGCGATCCGGATGGTCGCCGACGGGGTGGCCAGCCCCGCCGACATCGACAAGGCGATGGTGCTCGGCTACCGGCACCCGGTCGGCCCGCTGGAGCTGACCGACATCGTCGGCCTGGACGTGCGGCTGGACATCGCGCGCACCCTGCAGGCCGCGTACGGGGACCGGTTCGCCCCGCCGCCGCTGCTGGAGGAGATGGTGGCCGCCGGCCGCCTGGGCAAGAAGTCCGGCGAGGGCTTCTACCGCTGGGAAGGCGGGGTGCGCTCATGAGCGGGCTGCGGATCGAGGAGCACCCGGACCGGCTGGTGGTGACGCTCGACCGGCCGGAGAAGCGCAACGCCATCGACGCCGACCTGATCGCCGAGTTGCACCAGGTCTGCGCGGAGCTGGAGGCGCGGCCCCGCCTGCTGCTGCTCACCGGCGGCACCGAGGGGATCTTCGCCGGTGGGGCGGACATCGGGCAGTTGCGCGAGCGGGGCCGGCTGGACGCCCTCGCGGCGATCAACTCGGCGGCCTTCGCCCGGATCCGGGCGCTGCCGATGCCGACCGTCGCGGCCGTGGACGGGCCCGCGCTGGGCGGCGGCGCCGAGCTGGCGTACGCCTGCGATCTGCGGGTCTGCACGGCACGGGCGGTGTTCGGCCAGCCGGAGGTCCGGTTGGGGATCCTGGCCGGCGCGGGCGCGACCCACCGGCTGCCGGCGCTCATCGGGGAGGCCCGGGCCAAGGAACTGCTCTTCACCGGCCGCCGGGTGGACGCCGAGGAGGCGCTGCGGATCGGGCTGGTCAACCGGGTGGTGGCCGAGCCCGGCGAGCTGCTGCCCACCGCGCACGGGCTGCTCGACGAGATGGCGAAGGGCTCCGCGCTGGCGCTGCGGCTGACCAAGCTGGCGGTCGACGCGCCGGCCGCCGCGCACCCGCACCTCGACCTGGTCAGCCAGGCGGTGCTCTTCGAGGACGAGGAGAAGCACCGGCGGATGACGGAGTTCCTCGAGCGGCGCCGCCCCCGCTGATTCCCGCGACGACGACGGCCGCACCGGTCACCGGTGCGGCCGTCCGTGTTCCGAGGTGGCTCAGTGCCGGATCTGCACCCCAGCGTCGGCGAGGGCCCGGATCACCTGGGCGGACTCGGCGAAGCCGATGATCAGCACGGCCTCCGCGCCGAAGTCCTTGATCTCCTTGGCGCCGGCGCCGAAGTCCACCGGGTTCGCCTTGGTGTCGGCCGGCGGCTCGTAGGTCAGCAGCTTCAGCCGGTCGCCGCCGATGCCGGCCCGCTCCAGCTCGGCCCGGACGGTGTTCTGGAGCCCTTCGCCGTAGGAGTCCTTACGGGCCACGATGGCGATCTTCTGCGGGCCGTCGCGGAGGATCACGTCGGCCAGCGCCCGACCCTGGAGGCTGTCCGGCGGCGCGGTACGGAAGTAGAGGCCGTTGTCGTCCAGCTCGGTCAGGCTGGCGTCGGTGTTCGACGGGGCGAACAGCACCTTCCCGGCCTGCACCACGTCGGGCAGCACGGCGCGGGAGATGCCGGAGGCGCCGGCGCCGATGATGACGTGGACGTTCCGCGCGACGTGGCTGGCCACGGTGGCCTTGGCGACCGCCGGGTTGGTGCCGTCGTCGCCGTCGATCCAGACCACCGGCTCGCCGAGCACCCCGCCCGCCGCGTTGATCTCCCTGATCGCCAGCTTGGTGCCGGCGGAGATCGGCGGGTACGCCAGCGCCAGGTCACCGGTCTGCGGCAGCAGGCCGCCCATGACCAGCGGTGAGCCGTCGCTGCGGTCGGTGCGGCCGCCGCGCTGCTTCTTCGCCTTCGGCGGCGCCTTGGTGCTCGCCGCCGACTCGTCCCCGGCCCCGACGAACTCCGTCTTGCCGTCGTTGAGCCGCTGGCCGTCGAAGTGCAGGGTGCCGTAGCTCGCGGTGGACGGCTCGCCGGCGTCGGTGAAGCCGGCCCGGGTCAGCGAGACGCTGCGGTACTCCACGTCGCGTCCCGCGCGGGCCAGGGCCAGGCACTCCGCTGGCGTCTCGCAGCGCTGCCCGCCGTTGGTCACCCCGACGATCTGCTTCGCGATGGCCGCCGGATCCGTCGTGCCCGCGAGCTGGGCGGCGATCGCGCTGATCACCACCGCGTCGTACGCCTCGGCGGAGTAGAGGAAGTCGCCCAGCTTCGGGTCGAGGGACCGGAGCCGGTTCTTGAAGTCCTCGGGCAGGGGCGTGAGCGGCGTCGTGCCCTTCATGCCGTCGACCAGGCTGGCGCGATCCTTCAGCTCGGCGGGGTACGAGTTCAGCATGTTGCCGTCGGTGCCGTAGAGGCGCACCTGATGGGTGGCCGCCTCCTCGGGCTCTTCGGTCCCGCAGGCGCTCGTGGCGAGCAGGAACGTCGCGCAGGCAGCCAGGGTGGCCGCCCGCGAGGCGCGTGACTTGAACATGGTCGTCCTTCCTCCGGCGAAGGTCCGCTGCGCACATTAGCGTGCTGGGCCGTGCCGCGGGACCACGGAGGCGGCTCAATCCGCAGGTCGCCCGCCCTAACTACGGAAAGTAACCACCGCCGGGTGGCTTGACCCCTACCCCTACCGTGCTGTGGGTGACGGACTCACCACAGCAGACGCTCGACGACGCGACCGCCGTGCTCCGCTCGGCGCTGGCCGGGGACGGCGACGCGGTGGCGGGGGCGTTCGACGCGGTCGTCGACCGGTCCGGCCTGGCCGGCGCGTACGGGGTGGCCTGGTGTCTCGCCGCCACCATGGTCGGCGACCCGGTGCCGCCGGGCACGTGCGCGCTGGACTTCCCCGGCATCGAGGAGGCGGGCTACGACACCCGCTGGGTGGCGCGCTTCGTCAGCGCGTACGCCAACGCCGACGACGACACCGGCGAGGCGCTGTTCGGGGCGGCGGCGGCCGACGGGCTGCTGCCGGAGTGCCTGCTCACGCTCGCCGGCTCGACCGTGGCTACGCTGCGTAGCCGGGCCGTCTGACCCGTCTCTCCGTTGGGCACCCCTCGCCGGTCGTCGGCACGGTCACCGCGTCCGGCCGACTTGCCGTGCGGCGAGGTCGGGCCGCCGCCGTGCGGCGAGGTCGGGCCGGCGTGGTCGGTCACCGGGTCATCCGCCGGCCGCCGGTCGCGGTGCGGCGGGGCCGGGCCGGCGTGACAGGCTGAGCGGCATGTCCGACGCCATGCTCAGCAAGGTGCGCAAGCTGCTGGCCCAGGCCGAGGACCCGGCCTGCACCCCCGCCGAGTCGGCCGCGTTCACCGCCAAGGCGACCGAGTTGATCGCCCGCTACGGCGTGGACCGGGCGCTGCTGGCCGCCCGCGACCCGGCCTCGGACCCGGTGGGCGACCGGGTGGTCGAGGTCGTCGCCCCGTACGCCCGGGACAAGGCCGGCCTGCTCGCCGCGGTCGCCGACCCGCTGCGCTGCCGCTGCGTCCGCCGCCGGGAGGGTACCGGCTTCGCCATGCACCTGTTCGGCTTCGCCAGCGACCTGGAACGCGTCGAACTGCTGTTCACGTCGCTGCTGGTGCAGGCCGCGCACGGACTTGCCGGCGCCGCGCCGCCGGCCGGCGCGCATGTCGCCGCCTTCCGGCGCTCGTGGCTGGCCGGGTTCGCCCACGTGGTCGGGGTGCGGCTCCGGGCGGCGGAGGCCGGGGCCGTCGCCGAGGCGGGCGCGCCCTCGGTGGCACTGGTCCTGGCCGACCGGTCGGACCGGGTCCGGCACCGCGTCGCCGAGGTGTACCCGCAGTTGCGTACCGCCGCGCCGCGCCGGCTTGCGGGCGGCGGGTTCGGCCGGGGCGCCGAGGCGGGCCGTCGCGCCGACCTCGGCGGTCGGGACGCCGCCACGGCGCGGGCCGCGCGTCCCGGCCTCGGCCGCTGACCCGCCACGACCCTGGCGGCGACGCACCGGAGCAGCCGGTGGCCGGTGACGGGCGGTGTGGTGTCGGAGGCCGGTCAGTCGGCGGTGCGGTCGGCCACCCGGGCGGCGTAGCGGGTGAGCAGCTCGTGCCAGCCAGCGGTCAGGGCCTGCCGGTAGCCCTCCGCCGCCTCGCCGTGCCGGTCGAAGTGCCGGTGCTCGACGTGCACCCGGGTCCGCTCCGGCCCCTCCGGGTGGAAGAGCACCTCCACCTCGCTCGCCCTGGCGGGATCCGGCACCGGTGCCCGGTCCGCCCCGATCTGCCAGGTGAAGACGAGCCGCTCGGGCGGATCCCAGGTCAGCACCCGGCCCCAGTCGCAGCGGAAGCCGTACGGGCCGATCTCGTAGAGCATGCCGCCGGCGCGCGGCTCCATGCCCAGGTCGGCGAGCTGCTCCGGCCCCGACCAGGTGTATTCCACCACCCACCACTGCGCCAGGCCGCCGGTGAACACCTCGAACGCCCGCTGGGCGGGAGCGGGGACCAGGAGGGCGCTGCGCAGCGCGAACCGTTCGGACTCCTGCCGGATGCCGGCCGGGTCAGCCATCTCCTGTCCCATAGGCCCGGACCATACCGGCTGATGCCCGGGTGCGCAGCTTCGCGACCGTCCGCTCCGCGCCTCCCCGGCCGGGGCCGACGGCGATCCCGTCCCGGCCCGTGTGGCCGCTCGCGCGGTCGTCCGGCGGGATGTTCGGCCGGATAGCGGGTACCCGCGCCGAACGGTCCCGGCCGGCCCGGCCGGAGGATGCGGAGCGGGGAGCATGAGCGAGAACGCGCAGCAGCGGAATCCGGACCAGCTCGGCGGTCGATCGAACCGGCGCGACGGGGAGGCCGAGCCGCCCCGCCGCGACAGGGGGATGGAGCCGGCCCGTCGGGGCGGGGACGCCGAGCCGGACGTCCTGCTGGACATACCCGAGGTGTCGGTCGACTCGGTGCGGCTCGCGGTGGACGAGCTGGACGCCGACGTCTCCCTGCGAACCCGGCTGGCCAATCTCCTCCAGCTCGACGCCGGGGTCCGGGTGCACCTCAAGGGCGTCGAGCTGGACATCACCGGGGTGCACGCCGAGGCGCTGCTGAAGGTGCGGCTGGAGAAGCTGGTGGAGATCCTCGACCGGGCGCTGACCACCATCGACCGCAACCCCCAGATCATCGAGGCGCTGTCGCGTACGGCGACGGCCTCGCTGGACGACGTCAACCGGGCGACGCAGCGGATCGCCAACCTGGGCGAGCGGGCCGTCGGCCCTGTGGAGCAGCTCACCGGCCCGGCGGGGCAGCCCCCGTTGGAGCGGGCCGGCGGCGCGACCGACGACCTCGGGCAGCAGGTCGGCGCCATCGGTGCGGTCGCCGACCGGTCCCTGCGTGAGCCGGGCGGCCCCGGGCAGGGTGGTCCTGGGCCGGGCGGGGTTGCGCAGGGCGGACCGGGCGGGGCCCACGAAGGCGGACCGGGCGGGGCTCCGGAAGGCGGACCGGGCGGGGCTCCCGGAGCCGGGCAGGCTCCTCGGGGTGGCGGCCTCGCCAGCGGGTCCGGGGGCGGGGGCGAGCAGGGGCAGGCGCAGCGCGCACGCGAGCAGGCGGGGCGCGAGGCGGCCCGCCAGCCGACCGGGCCCGGGGAACAGGAACACGCCCAGGACGCCCCGGAGCGCGGCGGGCAGCAAGCGGGCGGCGAGCACGGAAGGCAGCCGGCTGCCTCCGGGCCGGGCGGGCAGCAACCGGGCGGTGCGGAGCGCGGCAAGTCGGAGGCGGGCGGCGAGGAGCACGGCGGGCAGCGGCCGGGGCGCGAGGAACAGGGCGCGCGGCAACCGGGCGGTGAACGGGTCGGCGGTCCCGGCGGTGGCACCGCCGCAACGGGCGGCGGGGATCGCGGACCCGGTGGTGGCCAGGAGGCCGGAGGGGCCGAGTCGCCGGAGGGTCCGCCCGAGGGCGGCTCGGGTCGACGACCCGGAACCTCGGGCGGTGCGCAGAGCGCGGCGCAGCTCGCCGAGCAGGCGGGGGAGACGCTCCGGCAGGCCGGCCGGAGCGTCTGGGAGGCGATCCAGGACGGGGTGGCCCAGCACCGCCAGCAGCGGCGCTGACGGGCGGCCCAGACGGCCGGCGGGGTGAGCGCCGGGGCGTGCCCACCCGCGCCGGGGCAGGCCGACCCGCAGGTCCATCCGCGCCGGGCCGGGCTCGGCGGCCCGGCGGTCAGCGGCCGATCATCTCCGCCCGGTATCGCTCGATCCACTGCCGGTTGAGTTCGTCGGCCTGGCGTCGGTGCCGGGGAACGACGGCGCAGCCGTCCTCGGGCACGTCGAGCCCCAGGAAGTCGAGGATGCGGCGGGTGGTGGCGGCCATGTCCTCGGCCAGTTCCTCGTAGCGCACCACGTGCGGTCGGATCCCCCGCGAGGCGAACCACTGCTCCCAGGCCGCGTTGTGCTCGCCGATCTCGTCGAGGTGGTGGCGGATGCCGTCCGCGTCGAAGCGGGGTGCCCGCCCGTTGCCGGCGTCGCCGCTGATCTCCCCACTGCCCCCGTCGAACCACTCGCCGGTCTGCTCGGCGCGCAGCCGCGACACCGCCTGCGCCAGCACGTCGTCGCGTCGCAGGAAGACGAAACCGGTACGGCCGAACGCCCTGCCCAGCAACGCGACGTCGTCGCCGGCGAGGTCGGGATGGCTCGCCCCGAGCCTGGCCAGCAGTTCCTCCAGCGTTCCCCACATGAGCTTCGCGCCGAACATGCCGTTGTCGGTGCGGCCGGCGGCGAGCGCGGCGCGTACGAAGTCCGCGTGATCGAAGCCGCCGTCGGCCGTGCGGGGGAGCCGCCACCGGTCGGCCCACAGCAGTTCGTCGGGGGAGCGGAAGTATGCCTGGGGACGACCGGCGACGCCGGTGGACTCCAGCAACCCGAGCAGGAGCGAACTGCCGGTGCGCGGGGTGCCGCAGACGAAGTACGAATCGACACGGACGGTCAGCATGGGTGTACGCAATCGCAGCGCGGCCCCCCGCTGCAACCGAATTCGTCTCCCGCGCCGGGCTGGTTGCTCGGCCGCCACGCCGGGGCGATCAGCCGAGGGCTCGCAGCGCGGCCGTGCCCACCACGAAGACGGCGATCAGCGCGGCGGAGGCGACGCGCACCGGTCGCGAGGGCGGGTCGGGGTCAGCGTGGCACGGCCGGGCCGTCCACCGCTGTCCCGGATCCGTCGATCGGCGTCGCCGGCACGGGCGGACGGGGCGCGCCGTCACGCCGAGGCGGCGGCGACGCAGAACTCGTTGCCCTCCGGGTCGGCCATGACGACGTGGTGCCCGGTGACCTCCTCCAGGACGGTCCCGCCCGCCCGGACCAGCCGCTCGGCCTCTGCGCTGATCCGCGCCCACCGCTCCTCGGGGGTGCCGTGACCCGGCACCCGGACGTCGATGTGCAACCGGTTCTTCGCCGTCTTGGGCTCGGGGACCCTGAGGATGGAGAGTGCGGGGCCGACGCCCTCGGGGTCGCAGAGCCACGCCGCGTCGTCCACCGGGTCGTCCTCCGGCAGGTCGAAACTCGCGTGCCACTCCTCGCGGGTGTGGAAGGGGGCGGGCGGGGGCTCGTCGACGTAGCCCAGTGCCGTCTTCCAGAACTCGCCGAGGAGCTTCGCGTCGCCGCAGTCGAGAGTCAGACTGATCCTGGTCGCCATGGCGGGACGGTATCGCCCACGTCCGACAGCCGAAGTAGCGAACCGACTGCGGGGAAGGGCCAGGAGGGTGCGGGATCTCGTTCCCGCCACCTTCAACGTATATCGGACGGGGGGACTTGCCGCAAGACCCGGGTGGTGCCCCAGAATTGTCGGCCGAGGCCAGAACCTGCGGAAATCAGAGCTTTGCGCGTTCCGTGCCGTTGTCGGCGTACGGTCCGGGGCGGGACGTCGGACGCCGACGGACCCGCGGCGCGGCTGCGGGAGACCGGCGCGGCGGCACAGCGCGGCGGCTGGCCCAGTTCCCATCTCGTGAATGAGGGGCACCATGATCGACGTGATCGTGGTCGGCGGCGGGCCGACCGGCTTGATGCTGGCCAGCGAGTTGCGGCTGCACGGCGTACGCGTGCTCGTGCTGGAGAAGGAGCGGGATCCGACCAGGTTCGTCCGCGCGCTCGGCCTGCATGCGCGCAGCATCGAGGTGCTGGACCAGCGGGGCCTGCTGGGGCGCTTCCGCGCGCTCGGTGGGCAGCATCCGCTCGGCGGCTTCTTCGCCGGCATCCCCAAGCCGGCGCCGGACCGGCTGGACACCGCCCATCCGTACGTCCTCGGCATTCCGCAGACCACCACCGACCGCCTGCTGGCCGAGCGCGCCACCGAACTCGGCGCCGAGGTGCGGCGCGGCTGCGAGCTGGTCGGGCTGAGCCAGGACGACGAGGGGGTGAACGCCGAGTTGGCCGACGGCACCCGGTTGCGCTCGCGCTACCTGGTCGGTTGCGACGGCGGCCGCAGCACCGTGCGCAAGCTGCTCGGCGTCGGCTTCCCCGGTGAGCCCACCAGGGTCGAGACGCTGCTGGGCGAGATGGAGGTGGCCGAGGACCCGGCCACGGTTGCCGCCGTCGTCGCGGAGGTCCGCAGGACCCAGCTGAGGTTCGGCGCCGCGCCTCTCGGGGACGGGTGCTACCGGGTCGTCGTGCCCGCCGCGGGGGTGGCCGAGGACCGCGCCGTCCCGCCGACCATCGAGGAGTTCCGGCAGCAGCTACGGGTGACTGCCGGCACCGACTTCGGCGTGCACTCCCCGCGCTGGCTCTCCCGTTTCGGCGACGCCACCCGGCTGGCGGAGCGTTACCGGATCGGCCGGGTGCTCCTGGCCGGCGACGCGGCGCACGTCCACCCGCCTACGGGTGGGCAGGGGCTCAACCTCGGAATCCAGGACGCGTTCAATCTCGGCTGGAAGCTGGCCGCCGAGATCGACGGCTGGGCCCCGGCGGGGCTGCTGGACAGCTACCAGGCCGAACGTCGCCCGGTGGCCGCCGACGTGCTGGACAACACCCTGGCGCAGATGCACCTGCTGTCGACTGAGCCGGGCCCGCAGGCGGTGCGTCGACTGTTGTCGGAGCTGATGGACTTCCAGGACGTGAACCGGCACCTGATCGAGAAGATCACCGCGATCGGGGTCCGCTACGACCTCGGCGAGGGCCACGAACTACTCGGCAGGCGGCTGCGCGACGTGGGCCTGAAGCGGGGACGCCTCTACGAGCTGCTGCACGCCGGCCGGGGGCTGCTCCTCGACCGGACCGGTCGGCTCTCGGTCGCCGGGTGGGACGACCGGGTCGACCACGTCGTCGACGGCAGCGACGAACTGGACGTGCCCGCCGTACTGCTGCGGCCGGACGGCCACGTGGCCTGGGTCGGCGACGACCAGGCGGGGCTGGTCGGTCAGCTGCCGAGGTGGTTCGGGGCTGCCGTCAGCTGAGCACGCGCCGGCGGCCCGTGGGACGCGGACACCCGGGCACGGGGTGCACCGGGGGCCGTTCAGATCGTCTGCCGGCGTTCGTGCGACAGGTCTGCGTGATGGTGGGCGCCGGGATGGCAGTCGGGATCGGTGTGGACGGTGGCGCTGGTCAGCCGGGGCACGGCGTGGGTGAGCTGGTGTTCGGCGTCGGCGGCGATCCCGTGCGCGGCGACGAGGCTGAGGTGGGCGTCCACCACGAGTTCGGCTTCGGCGTGGAGGCGGTGACCGATCCAGCGGAGCCGGACCGTGGTGACGTCGCGGACGCCGTCGACGGCGCGGAGCGTGGCTTCGGCCTGGTCGACGATGGCGGGGTCGACGGCGTCCATGAGCCGTCGGTAGACCTCGCGGGCGGCTTCCTTGAGGACGAGGGTGATGGCGACGGCGATGGCCAGGCCGACGGCCGGGTCGGCCCAGCGCCAGCCGAGGGCGGCCCCGCCGGCGGCGAGGAGCACGGCGAGGGAGGTGTAGCCGTCGGTACGGGCGTGCAGGCCGTCGGCGACCAGGGCGGCGGAGCCGATGCGGCGGCCGATGCGGATGCGGTAGCGGGCGACCAGCTCGTTGCCGACGAAGCCGACGAGGCCGGCCGCGGCCACCCAGGGCAGGTGGGTCACCTCGGCCGGGTGCAGCAGCCGGGCGACAGCGGTCCAGGCGGCGGCGACGGCGGACGCGGCGATGACCGCGACGATGATGATGCCGGCGATGTCCTCGGCGCGGCCGTAGCCGTAGGTGTAGGCGCGGGTGGCGGCCCGCCGGCCGAGCAGGAAGGCGATGGCCAGCGGTACGGCGGTGAGGGCGTCGGCGACGTTGTGCAGGGTGTCGCCGAGCAGGGCGACCGAGCCGGACAGCACGACGATGACGGCCTGGGCGACGGCGGTGGCCCCGAGGCCGACGAGTGAGATCCACAGGGCGCGTAGGCCCTCCCGGGAGGACTCCAGCGCGGGGTCGACCTTCGCGCGGGAGTCGTGCGAGTGCGGGACGACCGCGTGGGTCAGCCGATGCCAGCGGGCGGCGAGCCGCCCCTGTTGGTGATGACCGTGATCGTGCGGGTGGTCGTGGCCGTGCTCGTGGTCTTCCACCGCGTCTCCCAACGTCCCTGACGGCTCAGCGGACCGGTATCCCCGACGACGGCGATAATATGTGCCCATGTATGCACGCGACAATGCGGCAGGTGCCAACGACCTGCAACAACGTCTCCCTGTCGACAGCCACGTCGAGGCAGCTACCGAGATGGTGCGGATGCTCGCGGACGGCACCCGACTGCGGTTGATGTGGCTGCTCGTCCACGGAGAGCACGACGTCACGGCCCTGGTGACGGCGCTGGGAGTGGCGCGGCCGGCGGTGTCGCAGCACCTCGGCAAGCTGCGCCTGGCGGGACTGGTCACGATGCGGCGCGACGGCCGGCGGGCGCTCTACAGCGGCAGAGGAGGTCACGTGCGTCGGCTGGTCACCGAGGTCATGCACGCGGCCTCGCACCGGGTGCGCGGCATCCCCGAACACGACTGAAGCGTCCGCGGGCGGACACGCGGGCACCGCGGCGGCGAGCGAGAAGCCGGTCGCTACCCGGTGGCGGCCCACGGCAGCAACCCGTACGCAGAAGCGCCGACCGGCGTTTCCGCTGGTCGGCGCTTCAGTAGCCCGGCGAAAGGCTATGTGGCCAGGGGCGGGGTCGAACCGCCGACCTTCCGATTTTCAGTCGGACGCTCGTACCAACTGAGCTACCTGGCCGTGTTGCTCGGTTCATGCTACCCGCACGGCGGGTTCTCCGCCGGAAGGGTCACATGCCCCGATACGCAGAAAGCCGCGCAGGGCGCGGCTTTCTCCGCTGGCGGTCCTGACGGGACTTGAACCCGCGACCTCCGCCTTGACAGGGCGGCGAGCACTCCAACTGCTCCACAGGACCTAGCTTTGTTGCCTCCGGCCGAAGCCGGACCGTGCCCCCAACGGGATTCGAACCCGTGCTACCGCCTTGAAAGGGCGGCGTCCTGGGCCGCTAGACGATGAGGGCGGCCCCGCCATCATTGCACACTCGCAACTTCAAGCGGACTTGCTCCCATCCGGCCCCGCCGGAGGCTTGGATAGCTTACGTGATGATCGGTCCGTCGACCAAACCGGTATGGCCCTAGCCACAGCGCCCCGCAAAACCGCAGGTCAGGGGGCTCTAGCGGAGCCGGGCGACGCCGTAGCGGCGCTTCAGGTCGGCGATCAGGCGTGGACTGGCGGCCAGCGTGGCCGCCCGATCGCCGCCTCCGTCGTGCAGCAGCACGATCGAGCCGGGGCGGGCCGCGGCGCGTACCCGCTTGGCGATCGTCGCGGCGGTCGGCTTGCCCCAGTCCTGCGGGTCGACGTGCCAGTGCAGCGACCGCATGCCGAGCTGCTTGGCGACCGTCACCACCTCGGCCGTCCACCGGCCGCCCGGCTGCCGGTAGAACGGCACCTTGGCGCCCGGCACCGCCGCCCGGATGGCCGCGTTGGTGCGCAGGAGGTCCCGCCGGATCTCGGCGGCCGGCCGTCGGGCGAGATCCAGATCGTGGTTCCAACTGTGGTTGCAGAGCTGGTGGCCCTCCCGCACGATCCGCCGGACCAGGTCGGGATGGCGCCGGGCCTGCTTGCCCACCACGCAGAAGGTGGCGGTGACCCGGGCCGCCCGGAGGCGGTCGAGGACCTTCGGCGTCCAGGTCGGGTCCGGCCCGTCGTCGAAGGTCAACGCCACCGCCCGTACGCCGGTGGTGCGTCGCAGCCCCGTCGGCAGCTTGGTCGGCAGCGGGCGGACCAGGCGCCGGGGCGGGGTGGTGCGGCTGGGCCGCGGCGCGGCCGACGGCGCGGGCTCGGCCGGCAGCGGGGCGGAGGCGACGGGTGCGGGACCGGCGGCCCGCCGGCCGCTCGTGGTGCCGTCGCCGCAGCCGCCGAGGACGAGGACCAGTGCCAGGCCGGCGGCCAGCACGGCGCGTGGGCGCATCGTTCGCTCCCGGAGGGGGTCGGGGTCGGCGGACCTCCCGACGCTAGTGGACGGCGTCCCGCCCCGGGATCCCCCGTCAGTCCGCCGACGCCTGGTCCAGCGAGTCGCGCAGGGCGAGCGCCAGCGAGACCGCCTCGGTGAGGTCGACCGGCCGGACCACCCCGGCGGGCAGCGAGTCCGCCAGCCAACCCGGCCCGGCGGCGAGCACCAGCAGCGGCCGGCGGGGCGCGGCGAGGAGGGCGTTGAGCTGGGCGGGATCGGCGGTGGTCCGGGTGTGCGACCAGATCACCACGGCGGCCGGCCCGGTCCGGTTGACGGCCTCGAGCAGCGCGGGCAGCGGCATCCGGGCGCCGAGCATCCGGTAGCCGACCCCGGCCTCGGCGAGCGCGGCGGCGAGCGCCTCCAACGGCAGGGTGTGCTGCTCCTCGTCGGCGCAGGAGAGCACGATGCGCGCCGGCCCGGCGGGCGCGGCGGCGCGGGCGACCACCGCGAACGCCTCCGAGACGCAGCGCGACATCAGGTGCTCGACCTCGACGAGGCCGCCGGTGGCGGCGTGCCGCTCGCCGATGCCGAAGAGCACGGGACGCAGCAGACCTTCCCAGGTGGCGATCACACCGTCCGCCTCCAGGGCCCGGGCGATCGTCTCGCCGATCACCACCGAGTCCAGCCGCATGGCGGCGCGGGCCAGCCCTCGGGCCGCCGGTCCGGCCCGGCCGACCGGGATCGTCGAACCGCCGCCGTCGCGGCCGGCGACGGCGCGCACCCGTGGGGGTACGGCCGCGTCGGCGGGCACGGCGTCCGGCGCCCGACGGGCCCAGCGGGCCGCCTCCGCCGGGGTGACCCCCTGGGCGGTGAGCCGCCGCATGATCTCCAGGCGCGCGAGGTCGGCCGGCGTGTAGCGCCGGTGGTGCCCGGGTACGTGCTCGCTGGGCCCGAGGCCGTAGCGCTGGTGCCAGGTGCGCAGGGTGGTCACGGCCACGCCCAGCCGTCGGGCGACGGCTCCCGCGCTCAGCGCCTCATCGGCCACCCGACCGCTCCGACGCGTCGTTCGCCGGCGGGCCGGACGGGGTGCCGGGCTGGCCCGGCGGGCCGGCGGCGGGCCCCGACGGGCGCAGCAGCCGGTTCACCACCCCGCCCAGCCAGGGGGCGTACGCGCGGGGGTCGGCGTCGAGGTCGGCCGTCAGCGCGGCGGGGTCGGCCCAGCGCAGCTCGGCCACCTCGTCGGGATCCGGCAGCAGTGGGCTGCCCGGCCGGAACTCGCCCCGCAGGACGTGGTCGTACTCGAACTCGACCCGACCGGTGGCCGGGTCCTCGGCGTAGTAGATGTACACCCCGACCTCGGTCAGCTCGACCGGGTCGGCGCCGAGCTCCTCGCGCAGCCGGCGGTTGGCGGCCTCGACGAGGGACTCGCCGGGCGCCGGGTGGCCGCAGCACGCGTTGGCCCAGCGCAGCGGAAAGCGGGTCTTGACCGCTGCCCGCCGTTGCAGCAGCACCCGGCCCCGGGGGTCGACGAGCAGCACGGAGAAGGCGCGGTGGAGCTGGCCCGGGGGCTGGTGTGCGGACGACACGGTGGTCTCGCCCCGCGCCAGTCCGGCGTCGTCCACGAGCTCGACGAGGTGCGTCTCGCGGCTGGTCACGGCAGGTGTCTCCCTGGTCCGAGGGGGCGGGCCATCAGGCATCCCCGGTGATGCGGCCGGCGGCGAGCTTGCCGGAGATGAGCACCATGGGCACGCCGACGCCGGGCTGGGTGCCCGAGCCGACGAAGACGACGTTCGACAGCGTGCGGTGCAGGTTCGACGGGCGGAACGGGCCGGTCTGGAAGAGGCTGTGCGCGGCGGCGAACGGGGTGCCGGCGGCCATGCCCTGCTCGGCCCACTCGGCCGGGGTCACGGCCCGCAGCACCTCGACGCCGGCACCGAAGCCGAGGTAGCCGCGCTCCTCCAGGGTGCCGACGAGCTGATCGGCGTAGCGCTCGGTGAAGTCGCCCCGCCAGTCGAACGGCGCCCGGTCGAGGTTGGGCACCGGGGCGAGCACGTAGTAGGTGTGCCGCCCGGCCGGGGCCACCGACGGGTCGGTCCGGCTCGGGTTGGTGACCAGCAGGGACGGGTCGCTCATCAGCTGGCCCCGCCTGATGACCTCATCGAAGGTGCCCTTCCACGACCGTCCGAAGTGGATGTTGTGGTGGGCGATCTTCCCATATCCCTGTGTCGAACCGACGTGCAGGACCACGCAGGAGGGGGAGTAGGTGAGCTTGCGCGGGCGGCTCGGCGGCAGCAGGTCGCGGTAGGCGACCGGCAGGTCGGGGTTGAGCACGACCACGTCGGCCGGGATCAGCTCGCCGTCGGCGGTCACCACTCCGGTGGCCCGGCCGTGGGCGGTCTGCACCCTGGTCACCGTGGTGTCGTAGCGGATCTCGACGCCGTGCTTCTCGGCGGCGCCGGCCATGCCGCGCGAGACGGCGTGGATGCCGCCGCGCGGGAAGTAGACCCCGGCGACCGAGTCGAGGTATGCGATGACCGCGTAGATGGCCAGCGCGTCGTGCGGGGCGAGGCCGGCGTACATGGCCTGGAAGGAGAAGATCCGCTGGGTGCGCGGGTCGCGGAAGAACTGGTTGATCTTCGTCTGGAGCCGGCGGAAGGCGCCGCCGGCCAGCAGCTTGACCAGGTTGCCGGTGAGCAGGTCGGTGGGGGCGTCCAGGTTGCGCTCGATGAAGTCGGCGCGTTCCCACTGCCAGAGCCTGCGCGCGTAGTCGACGAAGCGCAGGTAGCCGTCCGCCTCGCGCGGGCCGCACACCCGGGCGATCTCGGCGGCCATCCGCGTGGTGTCGGTGATGACGTCCAGCGTCGACCCGTCCGGGTAGTACGCCCGGTAGGCCGGGTCGAGCGGGGTGAGGTCCAGCCAGTCGTCCAGCTCCTCGCCGACCGCGCCGAGCGCCTCGGCGATCAGGTCGGGCATGGTGAGCACGGTGGGCCCGGTGTCGAACTCGTAGCCGTCCACGCTGAGCCGGCCGGCCCGGCCGCCCGGCACCGGCTCGCGCTCCAGCACGGTCACCTGCCGACCGCTGCCCGCCAGGTGCAGCGCGCAGGCGAGCCCGCCCAGCCCGGCGCCGACGACGACCACCCGGTCCGTACGCCCGTCAACGGTGCGCACGCGACCACCTCCTTGTGCGAAGTTGACCATCATGCCCGCCGGTTGGTGGCGGCGGTGGCGAGACCGGTCAGCGCGGTGCGCGCGGTCTCGTCGATCGACGCGGTGCCGAGCGCGGTCAGCGCCTCGGTGACGCGTTCGGAGATCATGCGTTCGACCCGGTCGACGGCCCCGGTGTCGGCGACCACCTCGGCGAGGCGGGCGACCTCCGCGTCCCCGACGCCGGCGCCGAGGCCGTCCAGCACGTGCCGCTGGGTGGGCGTGGCGAGCTGCCTGGCCAGCATGAGCAGCACGGTCGGCTTGCCGGTGCGCAGGTCGTCACCGGCCGGCTTGCCGGTGGTGGCCGGGTCGCCGTAGACGCCGAGGAGGTCGTCGCAGAGCTGGAACGCCTCGCCGACGGCGAGCCCGTAGCGGGTGTACGCGGCGGTCAGCGGGGCGTCGTCCCCGACGCCGGCCAGGCGGGCGCCGAAGAGCAGCGGGCGCTGCACCGTGTAGCTGGCGGTCTTGTAGCGGGCCACCCGCAGCGCCCGGTCGACCGACCAGTTCGCCGCGTCGCTCTCGCCGAGCACGTCGAGGTACTGCCCGGCGATCGTCTCCACGCGCATCTGGTCGTAGCAGCGCCGGACGTCGAGCAGGCGGGCCGGCGGCAGGGCCGCGTGCGCTAGGAGCCGGTCGGCCCAGACCATGCAGAGGTCGCCGATCAGCACCGCGACCGACTCACCGAACCGACGCGGGTCGCCCCGATGGCCGGACGCGGTGTGCCGGGCGGCGAGCGCCTCGTGCACGCTCGGCTGGCCCCGGCGCGTCGCGGAGGCGTCCATCACGTCGTCCTGCACGAGGGCGAAGGTGTGCAGCAGCTCCAGGGCGGCGAAGGCGGGGAGCACCGGCGGCAGCGGGCCGGTGCCGCCGGGCACGCCGCGCCACCCCCAGTAGGCGAACGTGGGGCGGACGCGCTTGCCACCGGCCAGCACGCAGTCGCGCGCCGTCGCGGCGAATCCGCCCATCGCCGCGTCGATCTCGCCCAGCGCGTCGACCTCCGCGGCCAGGAAGGCGGCGATGGTGTCCTCCACCGCCGTGACCAGGTCCTTCGTGTAAGCGGCAAGGACCGCGCGCACCGGATCGTCCCCGTCGGCCGGGCCGGCGGGGGCCACGCGGAGCGAATTACCCGCAACTGCGTCGTTGGCCATGCGGCCGAGCGTACCCTAGGCTTACGAGTTGCGTCGATTTGTGCGTCGAAATTGAGGAGGGCCGGTGGAAACCGATCTCGCCGCGGCCTATGGCCGCTGCCGTGAGCTGCACAAACGGCACGGCCGCACCTACTATCTCGCCACCCGGCTCCTACCCGCTTGGAAACGGCGGCATGTCCACGCCCTGTACGGATTCACGCGCTACGCGGACGAGATCGTCGACCGCACCGAGGAGCTGCCCCCCGCCGAGCGCGCCGCGCGACTCGACGACTGGGCCGGCCGCTTCGTCGCCGGACTGCACGGCGAACCGGTGGACGACCCCCTGCTCCCGGCGGTGCTGCACACGATCGCCGTCTTCGACCTCGACCGGGACGACTTCGCGTCGTTCCTCAAGAGCATGGCGATGGACCTGACGGTCACCTCGTACCGCACCTACGGGCACCTGCTCGACTACATGGAGGGCTCGGCGGCGGTGATCGGCACCATGATGCTGCCGATCCTGGGCAGCTCGGACCCGGCGGCGGCCCGGGAGCCGGCCCGCCAGCTCGGCTTCGCCTTCCAGCTCACCAACTTCATCCGGGACGTGGCCGAGGACCTCGACCGGGGGCGCACCTACCTGCCCGACGACGACATGGCCCAGTTCGGCGTCACCCGCGAGGAGTTGGTCGAGGCGCGTGCCCGGGGCCGGGCCACGCCGCGCGTCCGGGAGCTGATCGCGTACGAGGTGAGCCGCGCCCAGGCGCACTACACCGCGGCGGCCCCCGGCATCACCCTGCTGGCGCCCGCCTCGCAGGCCTGCATGCGCACCGCGTACGCGCTGTACGGCGGGATCCTCGACGAGGTGGCCGCGCGGGACTACGACGTCTTCGCCGACCGGGCGCTGGTGCCGCAGCGCCGCCGAATGGCGGTGGCCGCCCGCGCCCTGATCACCCCCGCCGGCACCCCCGTGGTGATCCCCGGACCCGCCCTGGCGCCCGGCCCGCTGGTCCCGTCCATCCCGTGACGGGTCCCTGCCGCCGACCGGCCACGCCCGGTTCGTCGGAGGCGACCGGGTGGTCGGCGGCGGGCGACCGTCAGAGGCAGGAGTGCAGGGCCTCCACCAGGGTGTCGACGCGGTCGTGGTCGGCCAGGTGCGAGGTGGCGTAGGCGAAGGTGTAGCCGCGTCCGGGGTCGGCCCAGGCGGAGCTGCCGCCGATCCCGCCCATGCCCCAGCTGCCGTCCTCCTCCCACTGCATGCCCAGCGTCCACCGGGTACGCCGGCCGAGCAGCAGGTCGTCGCCGTCGTACTGGACCCGGGTGGCCTCGGCCACCAGCTCCCGGCTGAACAGCCGCACCCCGTCGAGGACGCCGCCGGCGAGCAGGCCCGCGTACAGGCGGGCCAGGGCGCCGGCGGTCGAGTGCAGGTTGACGGCCGGCACCTCGGCGCCGCGCCAGAGCGGGCTGTTCACCACCGCCAGGTCCCGGCCGCCGGGCGGGTTGTCCAGCGCCCGCGCCCAGAGCGAACCCGGCTCCCCGGCGACCCGGTCCGGCCAGCCCGGATCGCCGTACCGCAGCTCGGCGCAGCGCCGCTGGTCCGCCTCGCCGAGACCGAAGCCGAGGTCCAGCCGCCACGGACCGGCGATCTCCTCGGCCAGGAAGCGGCCCACCGACCGCCCGTCGACCCGCCGCACCAGCTCGCCCACCAGGTGCCCGTACGTCCAGGCGTGCTCGCCCGCGACGGACCCGGGCGGCCACTCGGGCTCGGCGGCGGCGAGGTCGGCGCAGAGCAGGTTCCAGTCGGCGACGGCGGCGGCCGGCCGGGGCACCGGGAAGGCCGGCAGCCCGGCGGTGTGCGTCAGCACCTGGCGGACGGTCGCCGGGGCGCGGAAGCCGGGCCAGTGCTCGGCGACGGCGTCGTCCAGGTCGAGCCGGCCCCGGTCGACCAGCGTCAGCAGGCAGAGGGCGGCCACCGGCTTGGCGACGGAGTAGACGTTCACCAGCGTGTCCGGCAGCCACGGCCGTCCCGGTGACCGCTCGCCGCCGACGACGTCGACCACGGGCTCGCCGTCGTACCAGATCGCCAGGCTGGCCCCGGTCTCCCGGCCCTCGGCGAGCAGCTCGGCGAAGCGGTCGTGGACGGCGGAGAAGCGTGCGCGCATCCGGCCACGGTAGGAGGTCGGGACGTCGGCGGGCAGCGCAATTCCGGCGCGGCCGGCTGGCCGGCCGCCGGGCGGTGCGCGATGCTGGCGGAATGGCTGATCCGGAACTGGTGGACGTGGTCGTGGTCGGGCTCGGGGTCGGCGGCGAGGAGGTGGCCGGGCGGCTCGCCGAGGCGGGGCTGAGCGTCGTCGGCGTCGAGCGCGACCTGGTCGGCGGGGAGTGCCCCTACTGGGGGTGCGTGCCGAGCAAGATGATGATCCGCGCGGCCAACGCGATCGCCGAGGCCCGCCGCGTCGACGGGCTCGCCGGCTCCGCCGAGGTGCGGCCCGACTGGGCACCGGTGGCGAGGCGGATCCGCGAGGAGGCCACCGACACCTGGGACGACACCGTGGCGGTGCGGCGGTTCACCGGCAAGGGCGGCCGGTTCGTCCGGGGCACCGCCCGACTCGACGGGCCCGGCCGGGTGCGCGTGGGCGAGCGGGTCTTCCAGGCCCGGCACGGGATCGTGCTCGGCACCGGCACCAGGCCGTCCGTGCCGCCGGTCGACGGCCTGGCGGACACGCCGTACTGGACCAACCGGCAGGCGATCGAGGTCGAGGAGCTGCCGGAGTCGCTGCTGGTGCTGGGCGGCGGGGCGATCGGGCTGGAACTGGCGCAGGTCTTCGCCCGGTTCGGCGTACGGGGCACCGTGGTCGAGGCCCTGGACCGGGTGCTCGCCGTCGAGGAGCCGGAGGCGTCCGAGGTGGCCGCCGCCGCGCTGCGCGCCGACGGGGTGGAGATCCACACGGGGGTACGGGCGGAGCGGGTGAGCCACGACGGGCGGGGCTTCACCCTGCGCGGGGCGGACGGGGCGGAGTTCACCGCCGAGCGGCTGCTGGTGGTGACCGGTCGCCGGGCGCACCTGGACGAGCTGGGCCTGGACACCGTCGGGGTGGACGCCGGCCGGCGCTACCTGACCGTGGACGACCGGCTGCACGTGACCGAGGGGATCTGGGCGGTCGGCGACGTCACCGGCGAGGGGGCGTTCACGCACGTCGCGATGTACCAGGCCGGGATCGTCGTCGCCGACGTGCTCGACCACGCCCGGCGCGCCGGGGCCGGGGCCGATCCCAGCGGCACCGCGAGCGCGACGGGTGGCGCGGCGGGGGCCACCGGGGCGGGCGGTGCCGCTCGTGCGGTGCCGCGCGCCGACTACCGGGCGCTGCCCCGGGTGACGTTCACCGACCCCGAGGTCGGCGCGGTCGGCCTCACCGAGCACCAGGCCCGGGAGCGGGGCGTCAACGTGCAGGTCGGTCTCGCCCGGGTGCCGTCGTCGGCCCGGGGCTGGATCCACAAGGCCGGCAACGAGGGCTTCGTCAAGCTGGTGGCGGACGCCGACGAGGGCGTGCTGATCGGCGCGACCTCGGTGGGGCCGGCCGGCGGCGAGGTGCTCTCCGCGCTGGTGGTGGCGGTGCACGCGGCCGTGCCGCTCGCCCGGCTCCGGCAGATGATCTACGCCTACCCGACCTTCCACCGGGCGATCGAGGACGCGCTGCGCGACATGTCCTGACCGGACCAGACCGGACCGTCGGGCTGCCGGCTGTCAGTGGGCCGGGGCGCCGTGCCGGCCGGCACCGGCGGCGAACCGGGCCGCCCCGGCGGCGGCGTCGGCGGCCAGCGAGTCCATCCCGTACGCCAGCTCGCCCGTCATCGCCTCAGGCTCGGGCAGGCCGGCGCCGGCGAGCAGCGCCGCCCGGTCGTTGCGCAGGCAGGTCTGCGGATGCCGGGCGATCTCGGCGGCCAGCCGCTCGGCCGCCGCCCGGGACTCACCCGGCGCGACCAGCCGGTTCACCAGCCCCATGGCGTACGCCTCCTCGGCCGGCACCGGCCGGCCGGTGAGGATCAGGTCCATGGCCCGGCTCTCGCCGATCAGCCGGGGCAGCCGGACCGTGCCCCCGTCGATCAGCGGCACCCCCCAGCGGCGGCAGAACACCCCGAGCACCGCGTCGGACTCGGCGACCCGCAGGTCGCACCAGAGCGCCAGTTCCAACCCGCCGGCCACCGCGTGCCCGGAGATCGCGGCGATCACCGGCTTGCCGAGCGTCATCCGGGTCGGGCCCATCGGGCCGTCCCCCTGCGCCTCGACCCGGTTGCCGCTCGGCGTGCCGATGGCCTTCAGGTCGGCCCCGGCGCAGAACGTGCCGCCGGCCCCCCAGAGCACCGCCACGGAGGCGTCCGGGTCGGCCTCGAAGGCACGGAACGCGTCGGCCAGCGCCCGGGCCGTCGGCCCGTCGACCGCGTTGCGGGCCGCCGGGCGGTCCAGGATCACCGTGGTCACCGCCGCGGCACGTTCGACGCGTACGCCCATTCCGACAGCATGCCCCCGGCGGTGCCGGCGGCGCCAGGGGCGTCAGCGCGGGGCGGACCTGGCCGGGCGGACCAGGGTGGCGCCCAGCGCGGCGCCGACCACGCAGGCCACCCCGGCCACCTGCGGCCAGGCCAGCAGTTCGCTCAGCAGCACCAGCCCGACCAGCGCGCCGATCGCCGGCTCCAGGCTGAGCAGGATCGCGAAGACGCGGGCCGGCATCCGGCGCAGCGCCGCCATCTCCGCCGAGTACGGCAGCACCGACGACAGCAGCGCCACCGCCGCGCCCAGCGCGAGGGTCCACGGGTCGAGCAGGGCCGTGCCGCTGCCGGCGACCCCGAACGGCAGCACGGCCAGCGCGGCGACGGCCATCCCCAGCGCGAGGCCCCGGCTGCCCGGCACCCGGGCGCTGACCGCCTTGCCGAGCAGCACGTAGCCGGCCCAACCCGCCGCGACGGCCACGCAGCACAGCAGCCCCAGCCGGTCCACCCCCGTCCCGCCGAGCCCGCTGATCAGCAGCACCCCGCCGCCGGCCAGCGCCGCCCACGCCACGTCGGTGAGCCGGCGGCTGGCGGCCAGCGACACCAGCAGCGGCCCGGCGAAGCCGATGGTGACCGCGACGCCCAGCGGCACCCGGTCCAGGGCCGCGTAGAAGGCGAGGTTCATCACCGCCAGGGCCAGCCCGAACGCCGCGACCAGACCGGCGGTACGCCAGCCCAGGCGCAGCCCCGGCCGGGCCAGGACCAGCAGGATGAGCGCGGCGAAGCCGAGCCGCAGCGTGGTGGTGCCGCTGGCGCTGGTGCTGCCGAAGAGTTGCTTGGCGACGGCCGCGCCGACCTGGGTGGAGAGCATGCCGAGCAGCATCAGCAGCGGCGGCGGCACGGCCCGGGGCTGCCCCAGCGCGAGCGTCAGTCGGGTCGCCGGTCGACCGGCCGGCAGCGGGCGGGAGGAGAGTGCGTACACCCGGACCACAGTGGTACCGGAGCGTGCGGCCCGCGACCGGATTTCCACTGCTGCGGGTGCGCTGCGCCGCCCGCCGGACCGGGGCGGGCCGGGCGGCGCTAGCATCGCCGACGGCACGATCATGTGAGGTGCCCCGCGCGAGCGGGGAGAATCGGGAAGCCGGTGCGAATCCGGCACGGGCCCGCCGCGGTGACCGGGGAGCCACCGTCCACGCGTACGCGCAGCCACTGGCCCGCCCGGGCCGGGAAGGCGGACGGCCAGGCGTCGATCCGGGAGTCCGAAGACCGGCCTCGCGTCCGGTGCCCGCGTCCGGTGTGGCGTGGGCCGAGCGCAGCGGGAGCCTGCCTTGGATCTGTACGACGTCATCCACCGCCGCCGGGACGTACGCGCCCAGTTCACCGGGGCGCCGGTGCCCGAGGAGACGCTGCACCGGGTGCTGGCGGCGGCGCACGCCGCGCCGAGCGTCGGCTACTCGCAGCCCTGGGACTTCGTCGTGGTGCGCGACCCGGAGCTGCGCCGCCGGTTCCACGAGCACGTGCACACCGAGCGGGACGCCTTCGCCGCGACGCTCGACGGGGAGGTGGCCGAGCGGTTCGCCCGCATCAAGATCGACGGTGTCCTGGAGTCGACGCTGTCCGTGGTGGTCACCCACGACCAGGCCCGGGGCGGCCCCGCCGTGCTCGGCCGGCACGCCATCGCCGACACCGGGCTCTACTCGACCTGCCTCGCCATCCAGAACCTCTGGCTCGCCGCGACCGCCGAGGGGCTCGGGGTGGGCTGGGTGTCGTTCTACCGGGAGCTCTGGCTCGCCGAGCTGCTCGGCATCCCCGACGGGATCCGACCGGTGGCGTGGCTCTGCCTCGGGCCGGTCACCCACTTCGAGGCGGTACCCGACCTCGCCCGGCACGGCTGGCGGCAGAAGCGCCCGCTGGCCGACGCGATCCACCACGACCGCTGGGCGGCCCCGACGGCGCCCTGACCGCGCTGGCCCGCGAGTCCTGCCCACGCTGACCTCGGTGGGGGCGTCCCGTTCCGGGTCGGCGGGGCGCTCCTCACGTACCGCTGCGGATCCGTCACCGCCGACCGGTTTGCGGCGGCTCCTGCCGGGAAGTCGGTACGGGTGCGAGCACTCCTGACGAAGATCGAGCAGGCATCCGGGCTGGACCGGGTCGGCGACCGGTTGCAGCGCGCCGTCCAGGCCACCCTCCGACCGCAGCGGGTCCGTGACCTGCTGCACGGCGTGTGGCTGGGCCATCCGCTGCACCCGGCGATGGTGCAGGTGCCGGTCGGCGCGTGGATCAGCACGGCGGTGCTGGACCTCATGCCGGGGCAGCGCCGGGCCGCCACCACGCTGTGCGCGGTGGGCACCGTCAGCGCCCTCCCGGCCGCCGTCGCCGGCCTCAACGACTGGGCGGCACTGGCCCGCGACCAGCGCCGGGTCGGCCTGGTGCACGCCGCGTCCAACAGCGTCGGCCTGGCGTTCTACGCCGGCTCGGTGGCCGCCCGGATGACCGGCCGGCACAACCTCGGCCGTACGCTCGGCTTCCTCGGCCTCGGTGCGGCCAGCATGGGCGCGTACATCGGGGGGCACCTCGCGTACAAGCAGGGCGCCCAGGTCAACCAGAGCATCTCCGAGCTGCACCGGATGAGCGACGGGTGGCACTCCCTCGCCGACATGGCCGCCCTGCCGCAGCGCCAACTGATCACCCGGGAGGTCGACGACGTCTCGGTGATCCTCTACCGGCACGGCGACGAGGTGACCGTCATGCTGGAGCGCTGCCCGCACCAGAGCGGTCCGCTGGGCGAGGGCGAGGTGCAGGAGATCGACGGTCACGCGTGCGTGGTCTGCCCGTGGCACGGCAGCGCGTTCCGCCTCAACGGCGGCGAGGTGGTGCACGGCCCGTCCGGCAACGACCAGCAGGTCCTGCCGACCCGCATCGTCGACGGCGTCCTGGAGACCCGCCTCCCCTGACCGGCCCGGCCGCCGCGCCCCGGCCTTCCGGCCGCCGCGACTCCCGGCCTCCCGGCTCAGCCTCCCGGGGGCGATCAAGAGGTTCGGGTCGGGTTCGATCTCCCGGGTTGACCGAACTTCTTGATCGATGTCTACCGGCCCGGCCCGGAGCGTCTGGCGGGCGGCGACGTGGAGAGGCGGTTCGCTTCGCCCGGGGCGGTGGTCAGGAGCGGGTCAGGGGCTGGTCACGGGCGGCGGTGACGGCCGATCGAGGTGTCGCGGGCCGAGCCCGGGTGGGCCCGGCCGGCCGACCCGCCGGCCGGTACGTGACCCGGGCGGCGACGTAGGCCCAGGACCGCGCCGATCTGCGCGCCGACGATGCTCGCCACCGCCAGGACGGCGGAGACCGCGAGAGGCCGGTTCACCCGATCGGGCTGGCCGGCCCGGGCGGCTCCCACCGTCACGGTCGGGGCCTCACCGGCGTTCGTTCCCGCCGGGGGCGGCACGGGGGCCTCGGCTGCCGGCGGAGGCGGCGTCGCCCGCTCCGGGACGGCCTGCCCAGGGGCCGGGCGAGGGGGTGCCGGGCGAGCGGGTTCGGGTGGGGCCGGGCGGGCGACGAGGCGGCCGGTGGCGTGCCGGCGGGCACCACGGTCCTCGGCGTCCCCGGGGAGCTTCAGCAGCTGACCCGGGTGGATCCGGTCGGGGTCGCCGAGCCGGTTCAGCTCGGCCAGCTCCCGGTAGTCGGCGAACCCGTCCAGGTAACGCCGGGCGACGGCGCCCAGGTGGTCGCCCCGGGCCACCCGGTAGACCGCCTGAGCGTCGTCGGAGGTGGCCGGGGCGGACGAGGCGACCGTTGCCGGCGGCGCTGCCGGCAGGGCGTACGGGCCGGTCATCGCCGTCGCGGCACTCGCCGCCGGGCTGGCCGCGAGGATCAGCGCGACCGAACCGACCAGCGCGGCGGCGGCCCGCTGCTGGCGGCTCATCCCGGGCAGCCGGGGCGCGGGTCGGCGCAGCGCCTGCGCGCCGAGCTCGACCAGCACGGAGAAGGCGAACGTGGCCCAGCCGAACCAGCCGGCCAGCGCCAGCGCCCGCAGGAAGAGCCGCCCGTCGTCGCGGCTGGTCAGCGTCGAGCCGACCTCGGCGAGGCTGGGCAGGTGGTCGGGCAGCGGGTTGCCGGCGAGGGCGAGCAGCGCCACCGGCGCGCCGACCAGCACCGCGCAGAGCACGACGAGCGCGCCGAACCCGGTCAGGATGCGTCCGGTCCGCCGTACGGCGGAACGCCCCGATGTGGCCATGGCTGCCTTCCCTTCCTACGGTGCCCCGGTGAGCGGCCGCGCGGTCGCCTCGCCGGAGACGGTGACGGTCTCGTCGAAGCCGAACAGGCCGAGCATGGCCCGGCGGTGCGTGACGGTGACGCGTACCCGGACCCGGGTCTCACCGTCGACGACCGGGAAGCTGACGGCGTGGCCGGCGGCGCCGGCGGCGGCCAGGTAGTCGGCGACGGCCCGGCGGGCCTGGGGACGGTCGATCCGGGTCGGCCCGCCCTCGATGGCGGTAGCCCGGTCGATGGCCTGGCCCCCGGCGCGGGCGGCCTCGGCAGCGAGGTTGTCGGCCCGCTGCAACGTGCGCAGCTGGCCCGCGCCGTCGAAGGCCAGCCCGATGACGGAGAGCACGCCGACCATGGCCACGGCGAGGAAGACGCTCACCCGGCCCTGGTCGTGCCGGCCGGCGACGGCGGTCATCCCCGGCTCCGGTAGCGGTCCAGCGGCGACGTGAAGCTCGCCGACACGCGCTTGCTCGCGGGCATCCCCGGCAGGACGGACAGGCGCAGGTCCCCGTAGGAGACCGTGCACGCGATGCGGACCGTGACCGAGGCGTCCTGCCCGGCCGGGCTGCGGAACGCCGCGTCGAAGCTGGTGGGGGCGCCGCGTACCGCGCCGCTGAACGTCACCTCGGGAGTGCCGGCGCAGTTCAGGCCGCGCCAGTCGAGCTGCCGGCGGGCCGCGTCCCGGGCCTCGGCGCGGGCGGTGCGGGCGTCGCGGGAGATCGAGGCGGCGCGGGCGGCGTCGTGGGCGGCGGCGTCGATCGCCTCGGCGGCCACGGCCGTACGCCCGGCGACGCCGGCCAGGACGATCAGCGCGATGAAGGCCGGCGCGAGGACCGCCACCTCGATCGAGACCGAGCCCCGCTCGGCGGTACGGCTCACGGCGTCGTCCACCGTTCCACGGTCCCGTGCGCGGTCTGGCGTACGGGGAAGCTGACCCCGGGGACGACCGACAGGGACCGACCGCGCACCGTGCAGGTCACCTCGGTCGCGGCGGTGAGGCAGCTCGGTGCGGGGTCCTCCCAGCCGACCAGCCAGCCGCCCGAGGCCCGCAGGAACCGGACGGCCCGGGCCTCACCGGCCCCCGCCGGAGCCTGGTGCAGCCGCTGCGCGTTGACCCCGCTCTGCGCGGCGTTGAGCGCCGTGGAGCGGGCGACGAACCAGGCCGCGGTCTGGATCGAGGCGAAGAGCAGCAGCAGGATCGCCGGCATCGCCACCGCCAACTCGACCGGGTTGGCCCCCCGATCGACCCCACCGGCCGTGAGCCGCCGGGCGGCGGCCGGGACGAGCCGTCGGACGGCAACCGGAAGGCCGCATCGGGCTGCTGACCGGACGGGGCACCGGGTGGCGGGCACGACGGGACGCCGGGCGGCGGCGGCCACCCGGCGCCCCGGGGCGGGGTTCGCTCGGCGCACGGCCCGGTGCTACTTCGGGGCCTTCGGGATGTTGCTCATCCAGTCGTTGGCGGCGCCGAGGGCGGCGGCGGTGACCGCCATCGCGACGGCGACCAGACCGAAGATGATCACTGCGGTGGGTACGGGGCTGTCGCCCCGCTCGCCGTCCTCGCGCAGCTCGGCCAGGCGTGTCGTCAGCGCGACGTGCAGGCGGGTGATGACGGACATGACGTGCTCCTTCTCTCAGGGTCGGATCACAGGCGGGCGATGAACGGATAGACGGCGAAACCGAGCAGGACGAAGACGAGCAGCGCCCCGGGGATGTCGAGCCGGCTGGTCACCCCCTCGGCCCGGGCCAGGTTGTCGGTGCGGATCTGGTCGCGCAGCGAGTCGGCGCGGCTGCGCAGGGTCTCGTGCACCTGCGCGCCCTCGCTGCCCGAGGCGCGCATGATCGCCCCGACGTCGCCGAGTTCCGGGATGCCGATGCGCTCGGCGAGGTCGCGCAGCTCGTCCCACGGCGAGTGCATCTGCATCTGCGCGATCCGCAGGGCCTCGGAGATGCGGTCGAAGACCCAGCCGTCGCAGACCGCCGCCGCCCGTTCCAGCGACTGCACCGGCCCGTGCGCGGCGGAGAGTTGCAGGGCGACGAGGTCGAGGTAGGTGCAGACCGCCTGGCGGAACTCGTCGCGCGCCTTGTCCGCCCGATCCAGCACCGACCGGTGCGCGACGAGGGCGCAGAGCAGCGCCAGCCCGAGGCTGCCGAGCACGGGTACGACCACCGGCAGCCGGACGCCGACGGTGAACAGGGTGACGCCGAGCAGCGTCGGCGCGGCGAGCCCGATCAGCGCGGAGAGCAGCATCGACAGGGCGTACTGCTCGGGCGTGCGGTCGATCAGGGCGAGCTGCCGGTGCGGTGGCCGCAGCCAGCGGGACAGCCCGGTGAGCCACTCCAGCCGCCGGTCGGCAGGCGCGGTGAGCTGCCCGGCGCCGGCCGGTCGGTGCAGCCGGCGCAGCGCGGGCCCGAGCGCGGGGGTGGCCGGCACCAGCTCGCGGACCACCAGGAAGGCGCCCAGCCCGACCGCCGCCCCGCCGCAGACGGCGACGGCGAGCTGCCAGTTGAGGACGACGCTCACGCGAGCACCTCTTCCGGGTCCGGGGCCGGCAGGAAGCGCGCCGGCCGGCGCGGCTGGCTCATCGACCGCACCCAGGCCAGCAGGCCGACGAAGGCCGCGCCGAGCGCCGCCATCACGAGCTGCCCGGAGGGCGTCCCGTACGGGCTGACGTATTCGGTGTTGAGCAGCCCGTACGCGACGGTGGCCAGGGTCATCCCGGTGAGGAAGCGGACCGCGAAGCGGGGCTGGGTGCGCTTCGCCTCGATCTCGCGGCGGGTGGCGACCTCGGCCGCCGCCGCGTGCGCGATCGAGCCGAGCACGTCGCCGAGGCGTTCGCCCCGGTCGGTCACGTGCAGGATCAGCGCCGCCACCACCTGGTCGCAGACCGGGTCGCCGATCTCGTCGGCGAAGGCGAGCAGCGCGGAGCGGGCCAGCCAGCCGGCCTGGAGGCGGGCGGCGAGCAGCCGTACCTCCTCCTGGATCTCCTCGGGCGCGGTGGCGACCGTGCCGATGATGGTCTGCTGGAGCCCCTGGCCCGTGGCGGAGACGTCCTTGAGCCGGCGGGTCCACTCGCCGACCGCCTCGATGCGGGCGATGGCCCGCTGCTCGGCCTTGCCGACGGAGAACAGCCACGGGGTGCCCGGGACGGCCACCGCGACCAGCAGCCCGACCACCGGCAGTCCGGTGACCAGGAAGGCCAGCGCGCCCGCGACCAGGGCGCCGACCAGCAGCGCCTGGTGGGCCCGCTGTTCGCGCGGGTTGGCGCTCGGGCCCTTCCACAGGCGGCCCAGGCCCCGGCCCGCGCCGGGTCCGCCGCCGGGGGGCCGGCGGGTGCCGACCAGCGCGACGACCGCCAGCAGCAGCCCCGCGACGCAGGCGGCCCCGGAGGCCACCGCGACGAGTTCGACGTTGTCCGGCACCGGCGTCACCGCCGTCCGAGCCGGGTGTGCCGGGGCCGCCGCCACGCGCCCGTGCCGGCCTCGATCCAGCGGCTGAGCAGCCGGGCGTCGTAGCCGACGCGCAGGAGTTGGGCGCGGATCCGCTCGGGCAGGTGCCGGGGTACGGCCCGACCGTCCGGCCCGGGCCCGAACACCTGGGTGGTGGTGATCCGGTTGCCGTCGCCGACGCCGATGACCTCCTCGACGTGCGAGACGAAGCGGTGCTTGCGCCCGCCGATCGCGGTCTCGTCCTCGACGGTGACGTAGACGATCAGGTCGAGCGCATTGCCGGCCATCCGGCGGGCCTGGTCGACGGTCATCTCCCGGCCGTGTGCGAGCGCCAGCTCGATGATCCGCTCGCTGACCCCGGCGGGCGTACGGGCGTGGATGGTGCACATCGAACCGCGGCTGGTCGTCATGGCCTGGAGCATCGGGACGATCTCCCGGGACCGGACCTCGCCGACGATGATCCGCAGCACGCCCATGCGCAGGGAGACCGGGATCAGGTCGGCGATGCTCACCTCGCCGGCCGGGCGGCCGTCCGCCCCGCGCTCGCCGTGCCCCTCCCGGGCCTCGAAGCTCATCACCGCCCGGTGCTTGAGCCGGCGGCGGGCCGGCAGCAGCTCGCGGCTCTCCTCCAGCAGCACGTACGGCTCGTCGGCCGGGATCTCGTCCATCAGCGCCCGGATCACGGTCGTCTTCCCGGCGCCCGCGAGGCCCGCCACCATGATGTTCAGCCCGGCGCGCATGGACGCGCGGAGGAAGTCGCGCACCAGCGGGTCGACCATCTCGTCCAGGTCGCCCCGGCCACCGGCGAGGTCGTCGAGGCTCACGTCGAGGGTGTTGTGCTTGCGGATCACCGCGTACGGGCGGTGGCTGACCAGGAACACGGCGGCGAGCCGGCTGCCGTCGGGCAGTTGCAGGTCGAGGGTGGGCTTGGAGGTCGACAGCGAACGCTCGGTGGCCCCGGCCCGGCGGGCCGCCGCCTGGAGGATCTCCACCAGCTCGTCGTCGCTGTCGGCGATCGGCTCCACCCAGTCGACCCCGCCGCCGTGCCGGGTGACGCGCACCTGGTCGCAGCCGAGGATGTGCACCTCCTCGATGGTGTCGTCGACCAGCAGCGTCTGGAGGCGGCCGAGCCCGGCCAGCTCGGCGGTCACCTGGTCGAGCAGGATCCGCTCCTCGCCGGACGCCATCGGGGTGCCGGCCCGGCGCACCGCGTCGGCGTACTCGGCCACCACCGCCACCGCGAGCCGGGCGCGCTCGGTGTCCTCCTCGTCGACGGTGAACTCCCGCCCGCGCTGCCACAGGGCGAGCCGTTCGCTGAGTTCCCGGCGCAGCTCGCGGACCACCTGGAAGTCGACCCGGGCGCGGGGCGGGGGCTGCTCCGGCCGCGACGCGGTGACCGGCACCGGAAGCGGCACGGGATGGTGGCGCCCGTCGGGCGGGGCCAGCGGCGGGGCGGTCGAGGTGGCGCCGGGCGGCTGTCGGCGCGGGTCGCCGGAGACCGGTTCAAACCGCATCCGGTACCCCCTGCGACATGGGCCAGGCCAGCCGGGCGCGCCGGCGTTCCAGCAGCGCCCCGACCGGCACCTCCAGGGCCCCGGCCGCGCGCATCAGGGGCCGCCCGGCCCGCACCGTGCCGCCGAGGCTGAGCACCTGGGCCGTACGCGGGTCGTGCGGCAGCCGGGCGATGACCGGCAGCCGCAGGGCCTTGCTGACCTCGCCGCTGCCGTGGCCGTCGCCGACCAGCAGCAGGCGCAGGGTGCCCGACGGCACCCGGTGCTCGGCGAAGTCCCGCTCGATCGTCCTGACCATCGCCCGGGTGCCGGAGAGGTCGGGGAGCCGGGCGCCGCTGACCAGCAGCACCACCGAGGCGGCGCGCAGGATGGGCCACGGTGGACCGACGACGTGCAGCCGCCCGCAGTCCACCACCACGTCGTACGGCGGGTCGCCGCCCTCCAGGGCGCCGAAGAAGTCGGCGAACCGCTGCCAGAGCGGGATGACGCTGCCGGCCTGGGCGGGATCGACGACGCCGGGCAGCAGCAGCCGCTCCCGCTTCGGCGCGTCCAGGTCGACCAGCTGCGACCAGAACGCCGACTCCAGGTTGCCGTCGCGAAGCTCCCCGACCGCCAGCTCGCCGATGCCCCGGGGGCCGTCGAGGGCGCCGCCCAGGTAGCCGGCGAGGATCGAGCCGCCGGCCGGGTCGCACTCGGCCAGCACCAGCCGCCGGTGCCAGCTCAGGGCGCAGGCCAGGGCGGTGGTGGTGACGCCCGGCGAGCCCTTCGCCGACACCAGCGCGATGATCGCCATCCTCAGGCCGCCTCGGTCAGTACGAGGGCGATGCGCTCCTGGCTGGACAACGCGACGACGGCCGGCACGTCCCGGACGGCGAGCGCCAGGTAGACCACCACCTCGTCGTCCCGGTCGGACGCGACGGCGTCGATGACCGTCGCCTCGAACCGGGTGGCGGCGCCGGCCGGGCGGTCGTCGTTGCCGTCCGGCGTGCTCACGAGCAGGACCTTGTCGCCCGGGTGGAGCCTGCGGGCGGGTACCTCGGCGGGGCCCAGTCCCAGCGCGAGCTGCTGCTGACCGGGCCCGAGCAGCGGGGCGTCGGTGAGCTGGGCCATGGTGAGCAGCGTGCCGGGGATCAGCGACACGGCGGCCCGCTTGCCGACCACCTCGTCGAGCCGGCCGGCGGGCACCGGGGACAGCCCTTGACCGCCGGCCACCTGCACCGGGACCAGGTCGTCGGCGCTGACCTGCCGGCCGACCTCGACCGGCCGGGCCACCGCCAGGTAGCTGCCGGTGGCGCGTACCGAGGTGACCGCGAACGCCGCCCCGAGGCCGCCGAGGGCGATCAGCAGCACGGCCAGGCCGAGCAGCCCGGGCCGCATCCGGCGCTGCCGGACCACCCTGGGCGGGGCGACCGGCGCGTCCGCCGGTCCCGTTCCGTTGCGGGTCGCCACACTCATTGAGCCACCACCTGTAGTTCGTTGATCCGGACCGGCACCGTGCCCGTCGTCCGGTTGACCGGGATGACGCCGCTCTGGCCGCCGCCCTCCCAGGTCACCGTCCAGTACGTCGTGGCGCGTACCCGGTAGTCGCCGGCCTTCGGGTAGCCGCTGTGGTAACCGCAGTCGGGGGACCGGCGGCCGGCGAGCGGGCCGTCGGCCCGGTACGGGGTGCCGGCGCCCCGGCAGGTGACCTTCCGGCCGTCGCCCATGTCCCAGACGATCCGGTCGAACGTCGCCGTGATCCGTACGGTCAGGCCCCGGTCGGTCTCCGACGCCCGCTGGGTCGGCCCGAAGTACTTCCGGTCGTCGTTCCTGCCCCACATCCAGACCGGCAGCCCGACCAGGCCGGGACCGTTGCTGCGGCGGGGGGCGACCGCGATCCGGGGCGCCGCGATGGTGATCTTCGCCAGCGCCCGGCGGGCGAGTTCCTCGGGGTCGGGCGGTGCGCCGAAGCCGGGCGGCGGGGTGTCCCGCAGGACGTTGGTCTGGGTGCCGAGGTCGCCGCCGTTGCAGGTGCGCGTGTACCACTGCTGGCCCTCGGGCGCCTCGGGCTGCGGCTCGGCGAGCTTGTAGTAGCAGCCGTCGCCGTTGTTGAACCAGCCGAGCACGTCGTCGTAGCACTTGACGGTGCGACCGTTCCACTGGCACTTGCCGCCGCCCCCGCCATCCGGGTCGCCGCCCCCGCCGTCGCCCCCGCCACCGGGGTCGCCGGGGGTGCCGGGGTCGTCGTCCCAGACGCTGCAGTCGCTCTGCCCCGGCGGGCACTCCGCGCCGGGGTCCGCGCGCCCGGCGGCGATCGCGGGCACGGCCGCCCCGAGCGCCAGCAGCAGGGCCAGGCCGGCGCCCGCGAGCGACCGGCGGGCCGCCCCGCCCCGGCCGTGCCTCGGATCGCCGGGCTCCGTCCGGTGTCCGTCCCCGGCGGTGCGGATCCGTCCCGCCCGCGTCAGCACGGCAGGTCCTCGTGGGAGACGCCGGCGTTGATCAGCCAGCGACCGTCCGGGAAGCGGGTGGCGGTGGCGGTGGCCAGGTGCCGCGTTCCGCCGGTGCCGGGCACGACCCGCTTGTCCCTGGCGTAGACCAGCCGGTAGCCGGTGGCGTCCAGGCAGTCCTGGATCTCCACGGTGGGCGGGCTCGAATCCAGGCTCACCGAGGTCACGGTGGGGTCGGAGACCAACGTGCCGGTACGCATCGCGCCGTGCTCCTTCGCGTCGCGGATGGTCAGCCGGACCCGGGTCAGCAGCGGGTCGGCGAGGAACCGGGACAGCTCCGGGTGGTGGGGATCGCCGCGTCCGCTCGCCGCGCGCGAGGCGGCGAGATATCCGGCGTACGCCTCCAGCGCCGCCCTCCTCGCCGCCTGCTCGTCGGCGGCCGGGCGGGTGGGGGCGGGCGCGTCCCCGACAGGCGCCGCGCCCGGGGCCGGTCCGGGCTCGACGCCGCAGGCCGGGGCCGCGCCGAGCGCCGCGATGGCGAGCAGGCAGGTTGCCCATCGGCCGAACCGCCGTCCGCGCACGTCGTGCCTCCTCGGTGGGGGCCCGGGGCCGGCGTGCCGACCTCCGGGCATGCGGCGGCGCGCCCGGATGAGGTCGTCCGGACCTGTCGGAAAGCGCCGCTGCATTTACCCTTGTGGATCTATGTGAATGCGATGTCCCGCTTCGTCTCGTCGTCTCGATGTGGGTTGCACCACACCCAAGGGGCGAGCATAGGCTGACGTTCGCCGATGCAACAGAGGCAATTCGATCGAACACCGTGAGTGATGACGGGTGGTGACGGCGGGTGGTCGTGGCTGGTGGGGGCGGGCGGTGCGGCGGGGGTCGGCGGGGCGGCCGGCGTGACGACGGCGTGGAAACCGCGCGCTGCGGTCGGTGCGACATCGTGGCGGCGGGCGGTTGTCCCGGACGTGGCGGCTGGTCCGATCCGTCCCCCGGCGAATCGCACCGATATTCCGTTCACGCGGGATTCCCGCGCGGGTCGGTGCGCCATTTCCGCGCTCGGCTCGGCGCGGCGCGCGGGAGGGGTGCGGGCCGCTTCGGCCATCACTCCGCGACGCCCGGGTCGCTACCCTGCGTGTTCGTGCCCGGCGCGGAGGTCGGGGGGCCCTCGTGGCGCTGACCGGGCCACCGACGGTGGCGGGGCCGACCGCGCCGAAGCTCGCCGCGCGCGGGACGCCGCTGCTCGCCGCGCTCGCGCTCGCCCCGGCACTCCGGCTCGCCGCGATCCGGCACGCCGTACCGCCGGGGGTGGCGGTCCGGACCGGGTGCGACGGGTGCGGTGCCCCGATCGGGCTGGCCCGGCCCTGGCCGGCGCTCGGCCCGACGGCCCGGTGCGGGCGGTGCGGGGCGCGCGTCGGCCCGCCGCCCGGCACGGTGGAGTTCGCCGTCGTGGCGGCCGTCGGGGCGCTGGTGCTGCTCGGGCCGCCCGCGCCGGTGCTGGCGGCCACGGCCTGGTGGCTGGCCTGGGCGATCCCGCTGGTCTTCGTCGACGCGGCCGTGCGCCGGCTGCCGGACCGGCTCACCTGGCCCGCCGCGGGCGGGACCTGGCTGCTGCTGGGGCTGGCCGCCGTCGCGGGGGCCGGCCCGGGGCCCTGGCTGCGCGCCACCGCGGCCGGCGTCGCGCTGGCGCTCTTCTTCGCCTCCACCACGCTGCTGCTCGGCCGGCGCGGGTTCGGCCTCGGCGACGCCAAGTTGGCGCTCGGCGTCGGCGCGCTGCTGGGCTGGTACGGCTGGGCCGTGCCGGTGGCCGGGCTGGTGTGCGCCCTGCTGCTCGCCGGGGCGGTCGGCGTCGCGCTGCTGGCCACCCGCCGTGTCGGCTGGCGCAGCGACCTCCCCTTCGGCCCGTTCCTCGTCCTCGGCGCTCTCGCCGCCCTCCTCCTGCTCTGATCCGCCCTCCGCAGGCCGCTCCTCCGTCCTGCGGGCGCAGGCCGCGTACCCGCTGCGGTCAGCGGCGGGACGTCGGGGTGGCCGGGTCGCGGACGGGACGCTCCGCCTGGCGGGCGCGGCGGTGCAGCAGCCCGGCGGCGGGGCGCGCGAACAGCGGCGTGAGCAGCGCGGCGAACAGGGCGCCGAGCAGGACGCCGGCGAGCACGTCGTGCGGGTAGTGCACGCCGACGAAGGTGCGGGAGAGCGCGGCCAGCGCCGCCAACGGCAGCGCCACCAGCCCGACGCGGCGGGACAGCAGCAGCGTCGCCACCGCCAGTCCGCCCGCGATGGTGGAGTGGTTGCTGGGGAACGACCAGTCGCCCGTCGGCGGGCACTCGCCGGCGATGATGGTGAGTTCGGTGGCGAGCGCCCGGCAGGGGCGTTCCTGGTCGACCACCGTCTTCAACAGCTCGCTGCACCCGTACGCGAGCACCACCGGCGCGGGCGACACCAGGGCGTACGCCCGGTCGCGTGGGCCGCCGCCGAGCCGGGACACGGCGGCGATCAGCCACAGCGCGCCGAGCAGCAGGATCGCGCCCTCGGTGAAGTGCTCGGCGAACCACTGCACCGGTTGCGGGGTGTCGGCGGCGAAGTCGACGATGTCCTGGTACCACTCGACACTGATCTCCGGAACATCCGGCGAGTCGGCATCAATCATGATTCACCTCACGCATCGTTCATACCTCGTTTACCTCGCAGACAACCATGGAACATCTGGAAGTCGGGCGCAGTGTGCATTGGTCGGGTGGCGACCCTGACCTTCGTCTCAGCGACCTCTCAGCCCGGTCTGCTTCGATTGGCCCCGGTACGTCGGACTCCCTGGAGGCGCAGTGCACGACACCCCCATCGCCGATCGGCCGCCGACCGGGCAGGGCACGGGGGACGACGAGGCCTGGCGGATCCGGCGTACGGAGGCGGACATGGACCGCCTCGCCGAGACCGAGTCGATCTTCGCGTTGGGCAACGGCTGGGTCGGCTGGCGCGGCACCCTGGACGAGGGCAGGCCCTACGGGATGCCCGGCACCTACCTCAACGGCTTCCACGAGCGGCGCGAACTCGACTACCCCGAGGACGGCTACGCCTTCCCCCAGTTCAGCGACACGGTGATCAGCGCGCCGAACGCGGCCCTCATCCGGCTCTGGGTAGGCGGCGAGCCGCTGGACGTGCGCACCGGCACCCTGCGCACCCACGAGCGGGTGCTCGACCTGCGGGCCGGCGTGGTCGAGCGGCACACCGAGTGGATCTCACCGGCCGGGCACGGCGTACGCGTGCGCAGCGTCCGGCTCGTCTCCCTGGCCCGGCGCCCGGTGGCCGCCGTCCGGTGGTCCGTCGAGCCGCTGGACGACGCGGTCGAGGTACGGGTCTGCGCCGACCTGCTCGCCAACGAGCGGGTGCCGGAGCGCTCCGACGACCCCCGCGCCGCCTCCGTGATCACCGACCCGCTGACCGCCGAGTACCGACACTCCGACGGGTACGACGGTGTCCTCGTCCACCGCACCGGGCACAGCGAACAGCGGGTCGCCGTGGCCGTCGCGCACGACGTACACGCCCCGGACGGCTTCGCCCCCGGCGTCGACTGCACCCCCGACCGGCTGCGCCTCACGCTGGCCGGGACGCTGCGCGCCGGGGAGCGGCTGCAACTGACCAAGTTCGCCGCGTACGAGTGCACCCCGGTGGACGCCGTGCCCCCGACGGAGCTGGCCCGCCAGGTCGTGGCGGAGGCGGACGCGGCCCGCGCGGAGGGCTTCGACGCGCTGCTGGCCGGCCAGCGCGCGGCGCTGGACGTGGCCTGGCGGACCGCCGACGTGCAGCTCGACGGCGACGACGAACTCCAGCAGGCCATCCGGTTCTCGGTGTTCCACCTGCTCCAGGCGGGCCGGGCGGACGGCGACCGGACCATCCCCGCCAAGGGCCTGACCGGCAACGGCTACGACGGGCACGTGCTCTGGGACACCGAGGGCTACGTGCTGCCCGTGCTGACCTACCTCGACCCGCCGCTGGCCCGCTCGGCGCTGCGCTGGCGGCACGCCCACCTGCCGGAGGCCCGCGAGCGCGCGGCGGAGCTGCGGCTGACCGGGGCGAGCTTCCCGTGGCGCACCCTCGGCGGGCGGGAGTGCTCCGGCTACTGGCCGGCCGGCACGGCCGGGCTGCACCTCAACGCCGACGTCGCCGACGCGGTGCTGCGCTACGTCGGCGCCACGGGCGACGAGGAGTTCCTCGCCGGGGCCGGGCTGGAACTGCTGGTCGAGACGGCCCGGCTCTGGCACGGCTTCGGCCACTGGTCCGACACGGGCACCTTCCACCTGCACGGCGTGACCGGTCCCGACGAGTACAGCGCCCTGGCCGACGACAACCTCTTCACCAACCTGATGGCCCGGCGCAACCTGCGCGGCGCCGCCGACGCCGCCGAGCGGCACCCCGAGGCGGCGGCCCGGCTCGGGGTCGATCCGGCCGAGGTGTCGGCCTGGCGCGCCGCAGCCGACGCGGTGTTCATCCCGTACGACCGCAAGCGCGGGGTGCACCAGCAGTCCGCCGGCTTCACCGAGCAGCCGGAGTGGGACTTCGCCGACACCTCCGACGACGACTACCCGCTGCTGCTGCACTTTCCCTACCTGGAGCTGTACCGCAAGCAGGTGGTCAAGCAGGCCGACCTGGTGCTCGCCATGCAGCGCTGCCCGGGGGAGTTCACGGCCGACGAGAAGGCCCGCAACTTCGCCTACTACGAGGCGCGGACCGTGCGGGACTCGTCGCTGTCGGCCTCCCCGCAGGCCGTGCTCGCCGCCGAGGTCGGGCACCTCGACCTGGCGTACGACCTGTTCGCCGAGTCGGTGCTCCAGGACCTGGCGGACCTGGGCGACAAGACCGGCGACGGGCTGCACCTGGCGTCGCTGGCCGGGGCGTGGCTGGCCCTCGTGCAGGGCTTCGGCGGGATGCGCGACGACCGGGGGGTGCTCTCCTTCGACCCCCGGCTGCCGGCGGCGATCGACCAGCTGGCCTTCAGCCTGCGCTGGCACGGCCACCGGCTGCGGGTCACCCTGACCTCCGGTGAGGCCCGCTACGAGCTGCCGGACGCCGACCCGGAGACCGGCGTCGAGGTGTGGCACCACGGCGAGCCGCTGCGGGTGACCGGCGCCGGGCCGGTGACCCGGCCGATGCCCGAGGTGCCCGACCCGGGGCCGGAGCCGCCCTCCCCGCCCGGCCGCCGACCCGCCCGCCGCTCCGCCGGCGACCGCTGAGGCGGGACGGCGCGCCTGGGTAGGGTGGCGCGGTGTCGGATCTCCAGCGGCTCGCCGCCCACCACGCCGCCGCGCTGCTGCGCTTCGAGCGCGAGAACCGGCAGTGGTTCGCGCGGTCGGTGCCGGACCGGGGCGACGCGTACTTCGCCGACTTCGCCGCGCGGCACGCGGGGCTGCTCGCCGAGCAGGAGACCGGCGGCTGCCACTTCCACGTCCTGGTCGAGCCGGACGGGTCGGTGCTGGGCCGGTTCAACCTGGTCGACGTCGCCGACGGCGGGGCCGAGCTGGGCTACCGGGTGGCCGAGCGGGCCGCCGGGCGCGGGGTGGCGACCGACGGCGTGCGCCGCGTCGTGGCACTGGCCCGCCAGGCGTACGGGCTGCGCCGGCTGACCGCCGGGACCACGCTGGACAACGCGGGCTCGCTGGCGGTGCTCCGGCGTACCGGCTTCACGCCGGTCGGCGAGGTGTCACTCGACGGGCGCCCCGGGCTGCGGTTCGCCCGCGGGCTGGCGGCCGACGACTGACGCGCCGGACATCCGCTGCCGGACGGTCTCCAGCGCCTCGAAGGCGTACGCCCAGTTGTGGCACTTGAAGCTGCGCAACCCCTCGATCGCGGTGCGACAGTCGGTGCAGCGCACCCCGGCGATCGCGTCCGGCACCTCCGTGTTGACGTACCGGCGGTCGCCGAGGATGACCGTCGCGATCATCATCCGGTCGTGCACGCCCGAGAGGGCGGAGGAGACGATGTCGTACCAGTTCACCCGGCGGCCGCACTTCGGGCAGTCCGGCTGGTCGCCGCTGACCCACAGCGGGGCGCCGATGCTGCGCAGCGGCATGCCGAGCAGCTTCTCGATCCGCCGTACGTCCGACTCCGGGGTCGTCCACCGGTGCCGGCCGGGCAGCGAGGCGGGCGAGTCGTAGACGGCGCGGAACAGGACCGGGTCGACCTCCACGGTCTCGCGCTGACTGGTCATCGGCGTGCCTCCTCCACGGTCGGTGCCCGCACCGTCGTGGCGGGCGGGGCGCGTACGACCGGATCAACGACGACCGGGGGCCCGGTGTTGTGTCCGTCCGGGGACGCGGGACCGGCCCAGGTCTACGCCTCGCGGGGACGCAGGCCGCCCAGCGCGGTGTCCACCACCTGGTCGGCGTACGCGTGCGTCAGCGGGCCGGTGCGCTGGAGCCACCGGTTGAGGAGCGGACCGAAGATCAGGTCGACGGCCACGTCGAGATCGACGTCCTCGGCGAGCTGGCCCGCGCGTTGGGCGGCGCGCAGGCGCTCCTTCTTCAGCTCCCGCATGGGCCCGTCCAGCCGCGTCGCGTAGTCGGCGGCCAGCGCCGGGTCGTGGACGATCTCGGTGTGCAGGGCGCGCATGGGCAGGTCGTAGCGCGGGTCGTGCAGCTCGTCGACGGTGGCCCGCAGGACCAGCTTCAGGTCGGCCGCCAGGTCGCCGGTGTCCGGTAGGGCGCCGCCCTGGCCGCCGTCGGTCGTGAGGGCGAGGAAGGCGTCGAAGAGCAGCGCGCCCTTCGACGGCCACCAGCGGTAGATCGTCTGCTTGCCGACGCCGGCGGCGGCGGCGATGCCCTCGATGCTCAGCTTCGCGTAGCCCATTTCGCCGACGAGGTCGAAGGCGGCGGCGAGGATGGCGCGGCGGGCGGTCTCGCTGCGTCGGCTGGAGTCGGGGGCGACCTTGGGCGTGGGCACGGACCCAATCTAGCAAGAAGATGAGACGAGACGGTCCGTCTTGACAGGGGGCCGGGTTCGGGTATGGTCACTCCCGTCAACAAGACGAGACGGTCCGTCTCGCCAAGGAGGAGGGCAGGCATGGAAGCCTCAGTCACCGCCGTGCCGCGGGTCTGGTTCGTCACCGGCGCCAGCCGCGGCCTCGGTCGCGCCTTCACCGAGGCCGCGCTCGCCGCCGGCGACCGGGTCGTCGGCGCGGCCCGGGACGTCTCGCCGCTCGACGACCTCGCCGCCCGGCATCCCGACCGCCTGCTGGCGGCGCGCCTCGACGTCACCGACCGCGCGGCGGTCGTCGACGTCGTCGACCGGGCGGTACGGCACTTCGGCCGCCTCGACGTCGTCGTGAACAACGCCGGAGCGCTCTTCATGGGCATGGTGGAGGAGTTCACCGAGGCCGAGGCCCGCGCCCAGTTGGACCTCAACTTCTTCGGCGCGCTCTGGGTCAGTCAGGCCGTCCTGCCGCACCTGCGCGCCCAGGGCGGTGGGCACGTCGTGCAGGTCTCCAGCATCGGCGCGCTCGGCGGCTTCCCCAGCACCGGGCTCTACAGCGCGAGCAAGTTCGCGCTGGAGGGCATGAGCGAGGCACTGGCCGCCGAGGCCGCCCGTTTCGGCGTCAAGGTCACCATCGTCCAGCCGGGCGGCTACTGGACCGACCTCTACGCCCGCAGCACGGCGGCCGCCTCGAACCCCGCGTACGACCCGCTGCGGGAGGAACTGGCGCGGCAGTGGGCCGAGGGGTCGATCGACAGCGAACCCCGGCTGGCCGCCGAGGCGCTCATGAAGCTCGTCGCCAGCGACGACCCGCCGCTGCGGCTGCTGCTGGGCAGCATGGTCTACGACCTCGCCTTCGACATCTCGAAGCGACGCATGGATGTCTGGGCCGGCTGGGAAGAGGTGAGCCGCGCCGCCGAGCAGGCGGTCCCGGCCCCGGGCGCCGGGCCGACCTGACCTCCGGGGCACGCCGCCGGGCGGGGAGGACGTGCCGCGCGGCGGGTACCGGTGGTGACGATCGCCACGCGGAAGGGAACTCTTCCGTTGCGGAAGAGTAGGGTCCGTCGGGTCGCCGCGCCGTGCGCGCCTCCCCCGAGTGGAAATGGCTGTATGTCCTCTGTGCCGTCCGTGGCCTCCCGCCCGCGCCTGCCCCGCCCGTCCTGGCTGTCCCCGAAGGTGTTCCGCACCGAGGTCCTCGCCGGCCTGGTCGTCGCCCTGGCGTTGATCCCGGAGGCGATCTCCTTCTCGGTCCTGGCCGGGGTCGACCCCCGGGTGGGCCTGTTCGCCTCGTTCACGATGGCCGTGTCCATCGCGATCTGCGGCGGCCGCCCGGCGATGATCTCCGCCGCCACCGGCGCCATCGCCCTGGTCGTGGCGCCCCTCGCCAAGGAGTACGGCCTCGACCACCTGATCGCCGCGGTGATCCTCGGCGGCGTGATCCAGATCCTGCTGGCCGTGCTCGGGGTGGCGAAGCTGATGCGGTTCATCCCGCGCAGCGTGATGGTCGGCTTCGTCAACGCCCTGGCCATCCTGATCTTCGCCGCCCAGGTGCCGCACCTGCTCGGAGTGCCGTGGCTGGTGTACCCGCTCGTGGCGGTCGCACTGGCGATCATGGTGGGGCTGCCCCGGCTCACCCGGGCCGTCCCGGCGCCGCTGGTCGCCATCGTGGTGCTGACCGGGGTCACGGTGGCCACCCACCTGGCGGTGCCGACGGTGGGCGACGAGGGGGCGCTGCCGGACAGCCTGCCCACGCTCGGCCTGCCGCAGATCCCCTGGACCATGGACACCCTGACCCTGATCGCCCCGTACGCCCTGGGGATCGCGCTGGTCGGGCTCATGGAGTCGCTGATGACCGCGAAGCTGGTCGACGACATCACCGACACCCCGTCCAGCAAGACCCGGGAGTCGTGGGGACAGGGCGTGGCGAACATCGTCACCGGGTTCTTCGGTGGCATGGGCGGCTGCGCCATGATCGGCCAGACGATGATCAACGTGAAGGCGTCCGGTGCCCGTACGCGGCTGTCGACCTTCCTGGCCGGCGTCTTCCTGCTGATCCTGGTGGTCGCGCTCGGCGACGTGGTCGCGGTGATCCCGATGGCCGCCCTGGTCGCCGTGATGGTCATCGTCGCGGTGTCGACGTTCGACTGGCACTCGGTCGCCCCGGCCACGCTGCGGCGGATGCCGTACGGCGAGACGATCGTCATGGTGACGACCGTCGTCACCACCCTGGCCACCCACAACCTCGCCGTCGGCGTCGTCGTCGGCGTGCTCACCGCGATGGTCGTCTTCGCCCGCCGCGTCGCCCACCTGGTGGAGGTGACCAGCGTCCTCGACCCCGACGGGACGACCCGGATCTACTCGGTGCACGGCGAGCTGTTCTTCGCCTCCAGCAACGACCTGGTCGGCCAGTTCGACTACGCCAACGACCCCGACAGCGTGGTCATCGACATGACGCATGCCCACGTCTGGGACGCCTCCTCCGTCGCCGCGCTCGACGCCGTCACCACCAAGTACGCCGCCCGCGGCAAGACCGTGGAGATCGTCGAGCTGAACCGTCCCAGCGCCCACATCCACGGCACCCTCGCCGGCCGGCTCGGCGTCGGCCACTGATGGTCCCCGGCAACCGTACGGCCGGCCCGCAGCCGGTCCCCGGCCCGGCTGCGGGCCCCGTCCCCGGCCCGGCTGCGGAGCCCGTCGGCGGTGCGGCCGAAGGGCGGCTGATGCAGATCGGTGAGGCCGCCGAGCGGGTCGGGCTGAGCATCCGCACCATCCGGCACTACGAGGACGTCGGCCTGATCGTCCCCTCGGCCCGCAGCGACGGCGGGTTCCGCCTCTACACCGCACCCGACCTCGACCGGCTCGCCGTGGTCAAGCGGATGAAGCCGCTCGGCTTCAGCCTCGACGAGATGCGCGACCTGCTCGCCGTCCTCGACGCCCTCGACAGCGCCGAGGGCGCCGACCGGGCGGCGCTGCTCGACCGGCTCGGCATGTTCCACGCCGCCGCCACCGCGCGCGTCGGCGCGCTACGCGACCAGCTCGCCATGGCCGAGGGCTTCGCCGACACGCTGCGCGACCGGCTGCACCAGCACGGCGGCCGGCGTACCTGAACGGACCTCGGCCGGCCCGGCCCGGCCCGCTCTCCCCGCTCCGGCCCGCCGTCCCCACCGCCCCCGCTCCGGCCGCGCTTTTCTCGGCTCCACATAGGAGCCCTGTGGCGGGGGCGCACTACGCTCCGGGCGACCTGAAGGAGAGGGAAGACCAATGCGTAGGACCCTGTTGCCCGTCGCGGCTCTCGCCCTGGTGGCGGCGCTGAGCGGATGCGTCACCATCACCGCACCGGCGGACGACCCGGAGCCGGTGGCCTCCGGACAACCGACGGTCAGCACCGGCGTGGCGGACGACGAGACCGCGGACCCGGCGCCCTCGGCCGTACCGGACACAACCGGAGCGCCCACCACGCTGCGGGCCCTCACCTGCGAGCAGCTCAAGACCGCCGCGCTGGGCAACGGAAGTGAGCGGTACAACGGCTACGCCGAACCGATCCCGCTGGTCGACGGCATGTGGTCCGGCGAGGACGGCACCGTCGTCCACCTGCAACAGCCCTGCGCCATCGGCGACCTGACCGGCGACGAGGCGGCCGACGCGCTGGTCCCGGTGCTGATGGACGGGGGCGGGACCGGCAAGTTCTGGCAGATCGTCATGTACGGCAACATCGACGGTCGACCCGTCTACGTCACGATGGTCGACATCGGCGACCGGACGCCCGTCGAGTCCGTCTCGATCAGCTCCCGGCGGGCGACGGTGGTCTACCTGACCCGCCCCGAGGACGCCTCCGCGGCGGAGGTCGCCGTCCGGCGTACGGCCGTCTACCAGCTCAGCGGCAGCCGGCTCGTCGAGGTCAGCCACACGGACACGCCCTACACGCCCTGAGGGCGCGGCCCGGCGCGGCACCGCCGACGGTCGGGGCCATGGGCCCCGGCCGTCGGGGCTGCTCAGGCCAGCGCGTCGAGGGCGGCCACCTCCGCCTCGGACAGGCGCAGCCCACCGGCGGCCAGGTTCTCCTCGAGATGGGCCACCGAACTGGTACCGGGGATCACCAGGATCGTCGGCGAATGGGCCAACAACCAGGCGATCGAGACCTGGGCCCGGGTCGCCTGGTGCGCGTCGGCGATCCGGTCCAGGACCTTGGCCCGGGCCCGGTCGAGGGTCGGGCCGAAGGGCAGGCCACGCCCGCCGGGGCCGAGCGTGCCCGCCGCGAGCGGGAAGTACGGCACGAAGGCGACGCCGTTCTCCTCGCACAGCCGCAGCACGTCCGCGCTGCCCCGGTCGAGCAGGTTGAACCGGTTCTGCACGGCCACCACCGGGGTCGTGGCCAGTGCCTGGCGAAGCTGCCCGGTGGTGACCCCGCTGAGCCCGAGGGCGCCGATCACCCCCTGCCCGTGCAGCTCGACCAGGGTGGCGACGGACTCGCCGAAGGCGTCCCGGCCGGCCGGGAGGAGCCCGTCACCACCCACCCGCAGGTAGACCAGCTCCAGCCGGTCCTTGCCCAGTCGGGCGAGGTTCTGCTCGATCTGCGTACGGAGCTGGTCGGGCGAACCGGCCGGCCGCCAGTCGCCCCGGCCGTCCCGGACGACACCGACCTTGGTGCCGATCACCAGGTCGTCCCGGTACGGGTGCAGGGCCTCGCGGATCAGCTCGTTGGCGACGTGCGGCCCGTAGAAGTCGCTGGTGTCGATGTAGTCGACGCCCAGTTCGACGGCGCGTCGCAGCACCGCCAGCGCGGCGCGTCGGTCCCTCGGCGGTCCCCAACAGCCCGGCCCGGGAAGCTGCATGACCCCGAACCCCAGGCGGTTGACGTCCAGCTCGCTTCCCAACCGCAGCCGACCGGGGGCCTCCGTGGGCCTGTTCGTCAGAGTCACAGTGGCTCCTCAACGCTGTCTCTCCATGTCCGATGGACATCATCCACCACCCATGGTGACCCTTCGGGGACCTTCGGCGACCGTGTGCTGCCGTGGACGCCGTCGGGGCTCCCGGCGGTCGGTGCCAGCCCGCCGGGGCGGGCCGGCACCGCCGCACGGTCAGAGACGTACCAGTCCACCGTCGGCCATGATCGTCTGGCCGGTGACGAACGCGGAGTCGTCGCCGGCCAGGAAGAGCACGGTGCCCACGACGTCCTCGGCCTCGCCGGGACGCTTGATCGCCTGAAGCCCGCTCACGTGCTGGAGGGCGCCGTCGCCGATGACGCTCTCCGCCAGGCCCGGCGTCCGGGACAGGGTGGGACCGACCGCGTTGACGGTGATGCCGAACGAGGCGACGTCGCTGGCCAGCGCCCGGGTGAAGCCGATGGACCCCATCTTGCTGGCGATGTAGTGGGTGAAGCCCGGCAGGGCGAGCCCGACCGAGTTCGAGGTGATGTTGATGATCCGGCCCCACCGGGCCTCGCACATGTGGTCCAGGACGGCCTTGGTCATCAGGAACTGCGAGTCGAGGTTGACCGCCATCACCCGACGCCAGGCGTCGTAGTCCAGCTTGAAGACGTTCTTCGCCGGATAGATGCCGGCGTTGTTGACCAGGATGTCGCAGCGGCCCATCCGCTCGGTGACCTGCTGGCCGATCCGGCGTACGTCGTCGGGGTCCGACACGTCGCCGGTGAGGCCGACGGCCTTGCGGCCCTCGGCCTCGACCATGCCGACGGTCTCGACCGGATCGACGATGTCGACGGCGACCACGTCCGCGCCCCGGCGGGCCAGGGCCCGGCAGATCGCCTGCCCGATGCCCCGCCCGGCGCCGCTGACCACGGCGACTCTTCCCTCGAAGCCTGTCATCACACCCTCGTTCAGCCTGTGGGACAGGCGCTAGTCGTCGGTCAGGGTCAGTGCCCCGGACGGGCACAGGTCCACGGCGGTGCGGGACTTCGCCGCCAGCTCGCCTTCGGGCAGCGTCCGCCGGAGCACGACCCGCCCGTCGTCGCCCTGGTCGAAGAGTTCCGGGGTCGACAGGGCGCACTGCCCGGCCCCGACACACAGTTCACGGTCCACGACGAGCCGCATCTCCTGCTGCCTCCCGGTCACCACGTCACCGGCACCCGGTCGACGCCGTAGATGTTGGAGTCCCTCTTGAACGGCAGTTCGTCCACGTCGACGGCCAGCCGTAGCCCGGGGATGCGGGTGAAGAGCGTCCGGAACACGATCTCCAGTTCGGCCCGGGCCAGGTTCTGGCCGATGCACTGGTGGATGCCGTACCCGAAGGCCATGTGGTTGCGGGCGCCCCGGCGGACGTTGAGCATGCCGGGGTCGGGGAAGATCGTCTCGTCCCAGTTCGCCGAGGCGAACGACAGCAGCAGCCCCTCCCCGGCGGCGATGGTCACCCCGCCGACCTCGATGTCGGCGGTGGCCACCCGGGGGAGGGCGTCGACGACGCTGAAGTACCGCAGCAGTTCCTCCACCGCCAGCCCCATCGCCGACGGGTCGGCGGTGACCTCGGCCAGCTGGTCCGGGTTCGCCAGCAGGCCGGCCACCCCGAGGGAGATCATGCTGGCGGTGGTCTCGAAGCCCGCGACCAGCAGCAGCATGGCCAGGCCGACCAGCATGTCGTGGTCGAACAGCGGCGTCTCGCGGTTCTGCAGGATCAGGCGGCCGAGCAGGTCGTCGGTGGGCTCGGCCTCCTTCGCGCTGACCAGCCGGTTGACGTAGTCACGCAGTTCGCTGCTGGTGTCCTGGCGCTCCTGGGCGGAGACGTTGCGGCGCAGTTGCGCGTTGGCGCTGCGCTCGATCAGTTCCCGGTCGGCGTACGGCATGCCGAGCAGCGTGCAGATGGCGGTGGACGGCACGGGCAGGGACAGCGCCGTCACGATGTCCGCCGGCTTCGGCCCGGCGAGCATCTCGTCGACGCACCGGTCCACGGTGTGCTGGATGTGTGGCCGCATCTCCTGCGCCCGGCGGAGGGTGAACTCCCGGATCAGCATCCGCCGCTGCGGCCCGTGCTCCGGCTGGTCGAGCCCGATCAGCGAGCGCCCGACGGCGGCGATGTTGCGCCGCGTCTGCGGGGTCACCGACTCGGTCAGCGGCATGTTGGGGTGATGACGGTTCGAGCTGATCCGGGGGTCGACCAGCAGCCGCCGGACGTCGGCGTACCGGGTGATCAGCCAGGCGAGCTGGCCGTCCGGCACCCGGACGAGGCTGACCGGCTCCTTGGCGCGGAGTTCCACGTACTCCTCGGGCGGATCGAACGGGCAGATGCGGGTCATCGGGAAGTCAGGCGCGTCGACGGTGGACGTCGTGGCCCCGGCGCCCGGTAAGTCGATGGTCATGATCGTCTCTTTCTGTGGCCGTGGTTCAACGCGGAACGGCGAGGGCCGGGGGCCGCTCGCCGGGCGGTGGCTGTCGGTGGGGTGCGACCGGCACGCCGGTCGGCGGCGGAGGACGAGACACCCCCACCGCCGACCGGTCGTACGGGCTAGCCCGGGTGCGCGGCCAGATGCTCGAGCAGGACGGTGGACAGGCGCTCCGGGGCCTCCTCCGGGATCCAGTGCGACACGCCCTCGAACGTCTCGAACCGGTAGGGGGCCGACACCCAGTCGCCCGTGCCCTTCGCCGCCGCCGGCCCCACGCCGGCGTCGGCGGTGCTCCACACGTACAGCGTGGGCACGGTGACGGTGCCGGCCTCGACCTCCTCGGGTCGGGTCGCCCGGTACCAGTTGAGCATCGCCGTCGCCGCCCCGGGCGCGGCGATCCGCGCCACGTACTCCTCCAGCTTCTCGGCCGGCACCGCCCGCGCCAGCATCTGACGGACGCCGGCGGCGTCGTTCGCGAGCAGCATCTGCTCGCCCTGACCGGGTTGACGGAACATCGCCAGGTACGCCGAGCGGCGCTGCTGATCCTCGTCGTCGCGCAGCGCGTCGCCGAACGGGCGGGGATGCGGGACGGACACCGCGGTCAGCGTCCGCAGCCGATCCGGGTGCCGGTCGGCCAGCGCCCAGGCCACCGCGGCTCCCCAGTCGTGCCCGACCAGGTCGAACCGCGCCCAGCCGAGGCCGTCGGCGATCCGCAGCACGTCGGCGACGAGTTCGTCCATCCGGTAGTCGTCGCTCTCGTCCGGTCGTACCCCGGGCGAGTAGCCGCGCTGGTCCGGGGCGACGGCGCGGTGGCCGGCGTCGGCCAGGGCGGCGAGCTGGTGGTCCCACTCCCGGGCGCCCTGCGGAAATCCGTGCAGCAGCAGCACCGGCCGCCCGTCCCCGGGCCCGGCGGCGAGCGCGTCGAAGGTGCCCACTGTCGTCGGGATCCGCAGTTGTTCCGTCACAACACTCACCTCAACTGGTCGTCGGGCCGGCCCCGTACTCCCTGGTCAGCTTCTCCAGGACGGGGATGATGTCGTTCGGCGTCGGTACGCCGGTGATCTCCCTGCGCAGCCGCTCCGAGTTCTCCCGGAACGACGGGTCCTTCAGGACCAGGGCCAGGTCCTCGGCGAGGGCCTCCTTGGTGAGGTGGTCCGCGTCGGCCACGAAGCGGCCCGCGCCCTGCTGTTGCAGCCCGTTGGCGTGGGCGACCGGACCCCACCACTGGAAACCCCAGTGGGTGCCGGGAATGATCAGCTGCGGCACGGCGCAGTCGAGCGCGGTGGAGAATGTGCCCGCGCCGCCGTGGTGCACCACCGCCGAGCAGGTGGGCAGCAGCACGCTCAGCGGGACGAAGTCGACCACCCGGACGTTGCTGGGGAGCCGGTCCACGGTGGCGAGCTGCTTCGCGTTGAACGTGGCGATCACCTCGGCGTCGATTCCGCTGACGGCGTCCAGCAGGTCGGAGGTGGGCGCCTCGGTCCCCCGGCCGTTGCGGTGCGACTCGCCGAGGGTGAGGCAGACGCGGGGCCGCTCCTGCGGCTGGCGCAGCCAGTCGGGGATCCGGGCGGGCGGGTTGAAGGGGATGGGCCGGATCGGCACGAAGTGTGGCCCCTCCGGCCGCCACTGCCAGGGCGGCATCGGGTCGATGCTCCACTGGCCGACCGCGACGTCCTCGTCGAAGCGCGAGCCGTACCCCTCCAGCACGGGCGCCAGCCAGTCGCGCAGCGGATCGCCCTCGTCGCGGGTGGCCTGCCGGAGCTGCGTGATCGCGTCCGGGCCCATCATGATCCGGGCCTGGGCGACCCCGCACACCTTCGCGGCGACGGGTGCGGCGTAGACCATGGAGTCCCAGAGCACCAGGTCCGGCTGCCAGGCCCGGATCAGGTCGACCAGGTCGGCGATCATCGCCTCGGTGGAGAAGAGCGCGAACCCCCACGACGCGCGGGACAGCTTCTCCAGCGCACCGTCGCGGCTCAGGTCCTGCTGGAGCGGCATCTCCTGACGGTCGCCGGGGGCCATCACGATGGGCTGGGCCTCGTCGGCCCGCCGCCCCGGATAGAAGTCGGGCATCGCCGTACGGACCTGGCCGACCTCGGTCGGAACGAAGCCGGCGGCCATGATGGCGTCGGCGATCTCGGGTTGGCTCGCGATGCGGACCTCGTGCCCGGCTGTCCGTAGCGCCCAGGCCAACGGCGCCATGATGTGCAGGTGTGCCCTGTTGGCGTGCGGTACGAACAGGACCTTCATCCGGTCTCCTTGACTATGGTGTCCAACCGTCGACAGGCGTGGCCTCGGGTGCGTGGCGCCGACGCGAGGGGGCGGCACCCGGCCGGCGGGATCGCCGCCCGGTCGGCGACGTCGCGCCGTCCCATGATCTCGGTCAACCGCTGAGCGCACATCTCCTCGAATGCCTTTCTCAGAGCGGCTTTGGCCCGCTTACCTGCGGAAGTAGGACGACTACAGTAGGTGATCGGCCGAATGGCACTCCAGGAGTTGACAGCCGGACGGGGACCGCCGGGGCGCCCGGCTCAGCTGGCGACGAGCCGCCGGGCGATGTCGGCCCGGAGCGCCTTCTTGTTGACCTTCCCGACGGGGGTGACCGGCAGCTCGTCGACGACCTCCAACCGCTCCGGAAGCTTGAAGTGGGCGACACCGGCGCGCTCCATCAGGGCACGCACGTCCCCGAGCGACACCTGCCGGCCCGGCTGCGGCGCGACGTACAGGCAGACCCGCTCGCCCAGGTCGGCGTCGGGCATGGCCACCGCCGCGGCCAGCCGTACGCCGTCGAGCTGGTACGCGAAGTTCTCCACCTCCTCGGCCGAGATCTTCTCGCCACCACGGTTGATGAGGTCCTTGTCCCGGCCCTCGACGACCAGGTTGCCGTCCGGACGCAGGCGGACGATGTCGCCCGTGCGGTACCAGCCGTCGGGGCTGTACGCCAGGGCGGTCAGCTCCGGCGTGCGGTAGTAGCCGCGAGGCGTGTACGGGCCCCGGGTCAGCAGCACCCCCGGCTCGCCCGGCGGCACCGGGGCGCCGTCCTCGTCCACCAGTACGAGTTCGTCGGCGGGGCAGATCGGGCGGCCCTGGGTGTGCCAGATGACCTCCGGCGGGTCGTCCGGGCGGGTCATGCAGAGCAGCCCCTCGGCCATGCCGTACACCTGTTGCAGGCGGCAGCCGAGGGTCGGCGTGATCCGGACGGCGACGCTGTCCGCGAGCCGGGACCCGGCGGCCTGTAGCAGCCGCAGCGACCCGAGGTCGTGGCTGACGTCCTCCTCCCGGTACTCCAACCACCGCTGCACGGCCGCCGGCACCAGCGAGGTGAACGTCACCCGCTCCTGCTCGATCGTCTCGAAGGCCCGCTTCGGCGCCGGGGAGGGGAGGATGACGACCCGGCCTCCCACGAGGAGCGTGCCGAGGACGCCCGGCCCCGCCATCGGGTAGCCGTGAGCGAGCGGCAGGACGGCGAGGCACACCGTGCTCCGGTCCAGACCGCAGATCTCGGCGGCCCGACCCGCCATGTACGCGTAGTCGTTGTGGGTCCGGGCGATGAGCTTGGGAATCCCCGTGGTGCCGCCCGAGAGCAGGAACAGGGCGACCGCCGTGCCGTCCGGGGCGATGCCGTCGAGCTCCCGGCGCGCTCGCGCCACGTCGGCGGCGGGCCGGCACAACCAAGCCAGGTCGACGCTGTCCGGACGCTGGTGGGAGCCGCTCACCAGGACGTGCCGCAGGGTGTCCGACCCGGCGGCCACCTCGTGCGCCAACTCCTGGTGGTCGAAGCCCTTGACCTCGTCCGCCACCACGATCGCCCGGGCCCCGGTGAGCTCGGCCATGGCGGTGAGCTCCCGCCGGCGGTGCGCCGGCAGGGCCATCACCGGAAGGGCGCCGAGCCGGAAGCACGCCACCATCAGGACCACGAACTCCCAGCAGTTCGGCAGCTGCACGATGATCCGGTCGTCGGCGCCGATGCCGAGGGCACGCAGCCGGGTCGCGGCCCCGTCCGCCCGTGCCGTCAGGTCCCCGAAGGTCAGCCGCGTCGCGCCGTCGACCAGGCAGACCGCCTCGGGGTCGACGTCCGCGGCGGCGTAGAGGTGGGCGCCCAGCGAGCGGCCCGACCAGAAGCCGTCCGCGACGTAGCGGGCCGCCACGTCCTCCGGCCAGGGGACGACGTCCGCGCGGGTCGACCGGATCGGGTGCGTAGACATCTCGTCCTCCTGCGGAGTGGGGGATCCGCGCGGTCCGCGGGGGTGCGTGCCGGTCGACGCGCCGAATGCGCCGATCTCCGTGAGGAAACGGTACGGACCGACGCATCCGGAGCCTTCTCCTGAAATGCTCGGCCCGGTGACCGCAATCTCCGACATGAATCGAATGGGGGCGCGGACTCCCGTTCGGTCGGGCGGTGTCGGTGCGCATTCTCACGCCGAAGCGGACCGCTCGGCACATCGCACACACGAAGATGCTGGGCCGATCCGCCCCCACACATGATGTGTCGCAGTCAATGTCGGTGTCCGCCTCTGTCGATGCGATCCGTGGGCTGGGGGAATCTGCTTCGACGGTGACCAGCTCGCGGCCGGTGCGAGCGCGGGCGGTGCCGCCGGGCCCGGTGGCACCGCCCGCCGGACGGCGGCCACCGCACCGACGCTTTCCGTGGCCCTGGCAACGGCGGAACCGATGACAATTCCGAACGGTGGTAATCACTGGATTCGATCCTGCAAGCGGATCCGGTCGGTGACTGGGAGAGGAGCCTGGACGTGAGGCAGGATCGGGAGATTTCTGACGCAGTGGCTATCGTCGGCATGAGTTGCCGATTTGCCCCTGACCTTGACTCCCCGGAAAAGTTCTGGGAGTTTCTGGCCGGCGGCCACAGCGCCGTTAGCGAGATGCCGGACAAGCGCTGGGAGCCGTACGCCTCAACCAGCCCGCAGGCGACGGCGATCATGCGCCGGACGACCCGCCTGGGCTCGTTCCTGAAGGACATCGAGGGTTTCGACGCCGACTTCTTCGGAATCTCTCCCCGCGAGGCGGACTTCCTCGACCCGCAGCAGCGCATCGTGTTGGAGCTGTCCTGGGAGGCGCTCGCGGACGCCGGCATCCCGCCGATGTCGCTGCGCGGGAGCGACGCCGGCGTCTTCGTCGCCGCGAACTCGAACGACTACGGCCGGCGCCTGTTGGAGGACATCCCGCGCACCGGGGCGTACGCGGTCAACGGCACCACCTACTACGGCATCGCGAACCGGGTCTCGTACTTCCTGGACCTGCGCGGGCCGAGCCTGGCCGTCGACACCGCCTGCGCCGGTTCGCTGACCGCCCTGCACATGGCCTGCCAGAGCCTGCGTGAGGGCGAGACGCCGGTGGCGATCGTCGGTGGCATCAACATCATGGCCACCCCGGCGCTGTTCGTCGCGCTCGACGCGGCCGGCGCGACGGCGCCGGACGGGCGGAGCAAGGCCTTCGACAAGGACGCCGACGGCTACGGCCGCGGCGAGGGCGCCGGCGTGGTGGTGCTGAAGCGCCTGGTGGACGCCCTCAGCGACGGTGACCGGGTGCTGGCCGTCATCCGTGGCAGCGGCGTCTTCCAGGACGGCCGCTCCGACGGCATGATGGCCCCGAACGGCACGGCCCAGGAGCACATGCTGCGGCTGACCTACGCGCGGGCCGGCATCGCGCCGGAGACGGTCGACTACGTGGAGGCGCACGGCACCGGCACGCCGGTCGGCGACCGGGAGGAGGCACAGGCCCTCGCCGCCGTCTTCGGTGCCGACCGGCCGGCCGACGACCCGTGCCTGATCGGTTCGGTGAAGCCGAACATCGGCCACGTGGAGGCCGGCTCCGGAATCGCCGGAGTGATCAAGACGGTGCTGGCGCTGCGGCACGAGGAGATCCCGCCGAGCCTGCACCGGGAGCCGAACCCGGACTTCGACTGGGTCGGCTCCGGGCTGCGCCTGGTCGGCGCGCCGAAGCCCTGGCCCACCGGCGGTGAGCCGCGCCGGGCGGGGGTCTCCAGCTACGGCGTCGGTGGTTCGATCTCCCACATCATCGTCGAGGAGGCGCCGGCGGTCACCGCCGAGCCGACGGACGCGTCCGAGGGGGCCGGCCTCCAGCGCGAGCTGGCGGTGTTCCCGGTGTCCGCGATGTCGGAGGCCGGGCTCGCCGGGATGGCCGCCCGGACGGCCGACTGGCTGGAGGCCAACCCGACGGTGGCGCTGGCCTCGGTCGGGCACACCCTCTCCCAGCGTCGCTCGCACCTGGCGCAGCGCGCCGCCGTGGTGGCCGGCTCCACCCGGGAGCTGGCCGAACGGCTCCGCGCGTTGGCCGACGGGCAGCGCTCGCCCGGCGTGGTCACGGCACGCGTCGCCGCCGGCGAGTCGTCCCCCGTGGTCTGGGTCTTCTCCGGACACGGGTCGCAGTGGCCCGGCATGGGCCAGCAGTTGCTGCGCGACGAGCCGGTGTTCGCCGAGACCATCGACGCCCTGGCCGACGTGTTCCGGGACGAGATCGGCTGGACCCCCCGGGAGGCCCTCGCGTCGGGAGGCCCGTGGAGCAGCTACGAGGTGCAGGCGCTGACCTTCGCCACGCAGGTGGGTCTCGCCGAGGTGTGGCGGCGGCACGGGGTCACCCCGGGTGCGGTCATCGGCCACTCGGTGGGCGAGATCGCGGCCGCCGTCGTGGCCGGCAGCCTGGACATGATCGAGGCCGCGCGGTTCGCCTGCCGGCGGGCCACGGCCCTGCGGCGGCTCCAGGGACAGGGTGGCATGGCGCTCGTCGGCCTCTCCTTCGCCGACGCGCAGGCGCGCCTCGCCGGGCGTACGGAGGTCGTCGCCGCGATCTCCGCCAGCCCCGAGTCGACCGTCGTCTCCGGTGACCGGGAGGTCGTCGAGCGGCTGGCCGAGGAATGGCGCGGCGAGGGCCTGGGGGTCTGGCGGGTCGACACCGACATCGCCTTCCACAGCCCGCACGTCGACGCGATCGTGGCGGAGGTCGCCGACGCCGCCCGCGAGCTGACCGTCCGGCCCGCCCGGGTCGATCTGTACAGCACCGCCATGACGGACCCGCGGTCGACAGCCGCGCGGGACAGCGACTACTGGGCGGCCAACCTCCGCCAGCCGGTACGGTTCGCCGAGGCGGTGGAGGCCGCGCTCGCCGACGGCCACCGGCTCTTCCTGGAGATCTCGTCGCACCCGGTGGTGACCCACTCGATCCGGGAGGGCCTGGAGCGGGCCGGGGTGGAGGAGGCCATCGTCATCCACTCCCTACGCCGGGAGACGAACGAGACCGAGACGCTGCTGGGCAGCCTCGCCGAGCTGCACTGCCATGGGGCGGCGGTGGACTGGTCGCGGGAGCACCCGGCCGGTGGGCTGGTCGACCTGCCCGCGATGGCCTGGCAGCACCGGCCCTACTGGATCTTCCCGGAGGCGCACGCCGACGCCGGCCCGGGTGGCGGCCACGACCCGGACAAGCACAGCCTGCTCGGTGGCCGGATGACGGTCAGCGGGGCGCCGCCGCGCCAGGTGTGGCAGACCCACCTCGACATGGACAGCCGGCCGTACCCGCTGGACCACGAGGTGGTGGACGTCGAGATCACCCCGGCGGCCGTCATCATCAACAGCTTCGCCCTGGCGGCGGAGCAGGGCGGCCGCCTGCCGGGCCTGGCCGACATCGTGCTGCGTACGCCGTTGGCGGTGGCGCCGCCGCGGATCGTCCAGATCGTCCTGTCGGAGAACACCGCCCGGCTGGCGACCCGGATCGCGGGTCAGGGCGACAGTGCGAGCGAGGACGAGGAGTACGAGTGGATCACCCACTCCACCGCGACCATCGACTGGAGCACGGACCTGGTCGAGGGACGGGTGGACGGCGGCGCGGTCAAGGCCCGCTGCCCGGAGGAGTGGTCGTGGCAGCGGGTCGACGACATGTTCCGGCGGATGGGCGTCGGCGGGTACGCCTTCCCGTGGGACGTGCACGAGCTGCGCCGCAACGGCACCGAGCAGCTGGCGGAGATCACCATCGTGCCGCCGCCGGCGGAGCGGGCCACCAGCTGGGCGCACGTGATCGACGGCGCGCTGACCATCAGCGCCGTGCTGGTGACCCCCGAGTACGCCCGGCACCAGTGGATGTCCTCGCACATCGACTCGGTCGTCTTCCGGGGGGACCCGCCGGCGAAGATCACCGTGCACTCGGTGCGGTCGCCCCGCTCGCCGGAGGACACCGTGGACGTGTCCGTCGCCGACGAGACCGGCCGGGTCGTCTGCCAGGTACGCGGGCTGCGCTTCTCGGCGATCTCGGACGAGGACAGCTCGGTCGCGGCGCCCCGGGAGCTGGTGCACGAGATGGTGTGGCGCCCGATGGAGCTGACCGACGACAGCATCGCGCAGGAGCTGACCCGGCTGGCCGTGGTCGGCGCCGGCGCCGGCGCCGACGGGCTGGCCGCGCGCCTGATCGGCGCGGGGCTGGACACCCGCCAGGTCGCCACGCCGGACGACCTCGCCCTCCTGCCCGTCTCCGAGCTGGACGCGGTGCTGGTGGTGCCGGCGGCGGGCCAGCCCGACGAGGCACCCGAGGAGGCGGCCGAGCGCTGTGGCTGGACGCTGATCCGCTCCGCGCAGGCCCTGATCGAGGCGAAGGCGGCCAGCGGGGACCCGAGCGCTCCGCTGCCCAGGCTGTGGCCCGTCACCCAGGGGGTCCGGGACGCCGCCGCGGAGAGCGCGCTGGCACACGGCCCGATGTGGGGGATCGCCCGCATCATCGCCGGTGAGCAGCCGGACATGTGGGGCGGAGTCCTGGACGTCGACGCCGTCGACGGGGACACCGTCGAGAAGATCATGCAGGTCCTCCGGCAGCTCGGCGGGAGCGAGGACGTCATCTCGGTCCGGGCGGACGGGGTGTCGGTGGCCCGGCTGAGCCAGATCGAGCGCCCCTCGGACGGGGCGGCCCTCCAGTGCCGGCCGACCGACACGTACCTGATCACCGGCGGCCTCGGGGTGCTCGGCCTGATGGTCGCCCGCTGGCTGGCCGACCGGGGCGCCCGCCGGATCCTGCTGGCCGGCCGGCGGGGTCTGCCGCCGCGCGCGGAGTGGGGCCGGGAGCAGGACAACCAGACCCGCCGGCAGATCGAGGGCGTGCTGGAACTAGAGGCGCTCGGCGTCACCGTCCGCGCCCTGGCGCTGGACATCACCGACGCCGACGAGGTCGCGGCGGCCCTCGATCCCGCCTCGCACGGGATGCCGCCGGTCCGGGGCATCGTGCACGCCGCGGGCGTGGTGCGCGACGCCATGGTCGACAAGGTCGACCGGGAGGGGCTCCGGGACGTGCTCGGCCCCAAGGTGCACGGCGCGATGGTGCTGCACCGGCTCTTCCCCCCGGGGTCGCTGGACTTCTTCGTGATGTTCTCCTCCTGCGGGCAGTTCACCCGGCTGACCGGCCAGACGACCTACGCGGCGGCGAACTCGTTCCTCGACGCGCTGGCCGCCCACCGGCACGCCAGCGGGCACCACGAGACGACCAGTCTCGGCTGGACGTCGTGGCGCGGGGTGGGGATGTCCCAGTCCATCTCCACCACGATGATGGAGGCCAACTCGCGGGGCCTCGACGCGGTCTCGGTGACCGAGGCGTTCCGGGCCTGGGCGTTCGCGGACCGGTTCGACACCCCGTACCAGGCCATCCTGCGGGTGCTGCCGACGCCGCCCAACGCGCCCCGGATGCCGATGCTGCGGGAGCTGACCGCGACCAGGTCGGAGACCGGCGACGACGAGGCGCAGGGACCGGTCGTCGACTGGAGCCTGCCGGAGGAGGAGCTGCGGGCGCAGGTGACGGCGGACGTACGCGAGCAGGCCGCCGCCGAACTCAACCTCGCCCCCGCCGACCTCGAACTGCGGCGCCCGCTGGTCGAACTGGGGGTGGACTCGGTGATGACGGTCGCGCTGCGGGTGCGGCTCCAGCGCCGCTACGGGCTGGACCTGCCGCCGAACATCCTGTGGAACAAGCCGACCATCACCGCGCTCGCCGAGCACATCATCGACGCGCTCCGGCCGGTCGCCGACGCCGAGCCCGTCCCGGCGGGCGCGGCCGGGGCCCCGGCCGCCTAGGGCCCCGGCCGAGGTCGGTGCCGGGCCCGTACCGACCTGACGAGCTCCGCGCGCCGGAGTCCGACAGGTAGCGAGGTCTCCGGTGGAGGGTTGCGCTCGACCCTCCACCGGAGACCTTCGCGTACGCCACGAGCCGGCACGACGCCGGGGTGGACCGGTGCCGGAGCCGTCGCTGCGGCTGTCGATTCAATGGCTGCCGTGCGCATCGGCATTGGCCGAATAATGGGTCCTCCCTCCCCGCCCTACGGTTCGCACGCAGAAAGATGTCCGTCCCCACCACAGGCGTGAGGATGGTGATGGAGAAACGGATTACGCCGGCCGACCAGCGCTGTCCGGTCTCGCATCTCGTTATAGGAGAAGGGGTCACCGAAATGTCCACGACCACCGCCCAGAAGAAATCCCTCGACGCCTATTACGGGCCCTTCACCAGTGAAATGGAGAAGGAGGTCCTCAGCGTGCCGCTGCGCCTGGTGGGGGCGTGGTCCCACAACGACGCCGACGGGGTGGCCGACGTCTTCACCGAGGACGGGATCCTCATCCTTCCCGGTGACGTCTACAAGAAGGGCCGGGACGAGATCCGCTCGTTCATGGCCGCCGCGTACGCCGGCCCGTTCAAGGGCACCGGGGTGACCGGCAACCCCGTCGACCTGCGCATCCTCTCCGACGACGTGGCCCTCATCCGTACCCACGGCGGGATCCTCGCGGCCGGGCAGGCCGAGATCGCGCCCGAGCTGGCCGTGCGGTCCACCTGGGTCACGGTGAAGAAGGACGGTCAGTGGCAGCTCGCCGGCTACCAGAACAGCCCGCGCGGCGAGGGCGCCACCCTGCGCTGGTGACCGATCCGACGAGAAGGAGAGCAGGATGAGCAACGACGCCGCAGCGCTCGTGGCCGGGGCCAAGGAGTGGGCGACGCTGTACGGGGACTACTCCAACGGTGAGGAGGGCGCCGTCCTCACCGCGCCGCTGAGGTTCCGCGCCGCCTGGGCGGCCAACGACCCCGGGGCGCTGGCCGACATGTTCGTCGAGAACGGCAGTTTCCTCGCCGGCGACCGGCAGCTGATGAACCGCGAGGAGATCCGGTCGTACATGGCGGAGGCGTTCGCGGGCGGACTCAAGGGGTCGAGTTTGGTCACCGACGTCCGGGAGATCCGGATGCTGACCGATTCCGTCGCCATCGCCATCACCGACGGCGGCATCATTCCGGACGGTCAGGAATCGCTCGGCGACGCGGACCGGGTCCGCATGATGTGGGTGGCCGTCAAGCAGAACGGCGACTGGCGGCTCGCCTCGTACCAGAGCAGCCCGGTGACGGGCTGACCGGCACGCGGACCGCACCGGGTCACTTCCGGAATCGATCTTTCGATGGTGGCATCGACCGCCGTCACCACCGGGACAATCACGACAGGAGAGAGGGTCCATGACCACGAAGGCACGGTGGGGCGACGCCTCGACGCTGCTCGCCAAGGCCGGTGTCCAGGAGGACACCTCCTACTACGGTCGGTTCACCGCCCCGGACGAGAAGGCGGCGCTGACGGCGTGCATGCGCGTCCAGGCGGCCTGGGCGGCGAACGACGCGGACGCGTTCGCCGAGGTGTTCACCGACAACGGCAGCCTGCTGATGCAGGACAACCAGCTGGTCAGCCGTGAGGAGATCCGGGAGTACATGGCCCAGGGCTTCGCGGGCGGCCTCAAGGGCGCGCGGGTGAAGGGCTGGCCCGTCGAGGTCACGTTCCTCTCCGAGGACGTCGCCATGGTCGTCACCGAGGGCGGCATCATCATGGCGGGGGACACGGACATCGCGTCGGAGAACCTCATCAGGGCCACCTGGGTGATCGTCCGGCAGCCGGACGGCCAGGTGAGGCTGGTGTCGCACCAGAGCAGCCCGATCAAGGGCTGATCCCTGGCCGGTCGTGCCCGCGCGCCGACCGGCTCGGTCCACCCGTTGCGGGGCCGTGGTGACGGCTGCACAGAGTCGTCACCACGGCCTCGTCGTGTCCACCCCGTCCATGAGGCGGCTCCGCCCGACGTGCCGTACGCCCGGGGGAGTCGCCGCGGACGGACAGGGACCCGCGGCACGTGGTGCCGCAGGTCCCTGCGGTGCGGACGGACGTCACATGTCCGGGCCGCCGGCGCTGAGGACCGGGCGCACCTCGACCATGCCGAAGTTGGCCTCCGGGATCCGGGCGGCGTGCTCGACGGCCTTCTCGAGGCTGTCGCACTCGATCAGGTAGAAGCCGGCGACGTACTCCTTGACCTCGGGGAAGGGGCCGTCGGTGGTGCTCACCTGACCGTCCTTGACCAGGACCCGCTTGGCCTGGCTCTGGTCGGCCAGCGCGTCGGACACGATCAGCTCGCCCGACTCGGAGAGGTCCCCCACGAGGGACATGTGGGCCTTCATGCCCACCGCCTGCTCGGCCTCGGACATGTTCTGCCAGGCGTCCCGGGTCTGCTTGTTGTGGTTGATCAGGATCATGTACTTCATTGCTTGCCTCCCGTGGGGCTGGGCGAACCTTCCACCCCCATGTCGAAACCGATCCCGCAGCTTCGACATGCAGACGGATGCACTTGAAAGTGCGCCAACGTCGAGGGAGGTCTACATGAGCACCGGTACAACACCGCGCCGGGACGACGCGCCGAGTGCGCCCGGGGAGGGCACGGATCCGCGCCGGTGGCGCGCGCTCGCCCTGCTCGGGTTCGTCCAGTTCATGTTCGTGATCGACATGACCGTGGTGAACGTGGCTCTGCCCCGGATCCAGGACGATCTCGGGATGTCGCGGGCCGGCCTGGCGTGGGTCGTCAACGGCTACGTGCTCATGGCCGGTGGTCTGCTGCTGTTCGGCGGCCGGCTGGCCGACCTGTTCGGCCGTCGGCGCATCTTCATGACCGGTGTGGTGATCTTCGCCGTCGCCTCCGTCACGTCCGGCGCCGCGGTGAACTCCGAGATGCTGATCTTCAGCCGCTTCCTCCAGGGCGTCGGTGAGGCGATCGCGGCCCCCGCCGCGCTGGGCATGGTCTTCCTGCTCTTCTCCGAGCCGGCTGACCGGGTCAAGGCGGTCGGCATCTGGGGTGGCCTCTCGGGCATCGCCGGGACCCTGGGGCCGGTGGTCGGTGGCCTCATCGCCAACGACACGAGCTGGCGCTGGATCTTCTACATCAACGTGCCGGTCACCATCTTCGCGCTGATCATGGTGCCCCGGCTGGTCTCGGAGACCAGGATGGAGCGCCGCGGCCAGCGGCTGGACTTCACCGGCATGCTGACCGCGACCGGTGGTCTGGTGGCCATCGTCTACGGCCTGTTGCAGGCCGCCGAGCGGTCGTGGGGCGCCTGGCAGGTGCTCGTGCCGCTGCTCGGTGGTGTCGCGCTGCTCGGGCTCATGGTCCTGATCGAGGCGCGCGCCTCGGCGCCGCTGATCCCGCTGCGGTTCTTCGCCAACCGCACCCGCGCCGTGGGTTACCTGGTCGGCCTCGCCCTGTCCTGCGCGTTCTTCGGGTTCACCTTCCTGGTGACCCTCTTCGAGCAGCAGGTGCTCGGCTACTCGCCGCTCAAGGGCGGGCTGTCCTTCATCCCGGTCGGCCTCGGCATCGCCTTCGGCGTCGGCCTGTCCACCGGGATGATCCCGAAGCTCGGCGTGAAGCCGGTGATCATCATCGGTCTCATCGGCGCCTCCGCCGGCCTCATCTACACCAGCATGATCGATGTCGACGCGACCTACACCGCCAGCATCATGCCGGGCATGATCGTGCTGGGCCTCTTCTTCGGTCTGGCCATGCCGGGCACCGCCAACACCGCCCTGTGGAAGGTCACCACCCAGGACACGGGCCTGGCTTCGGCGATGCAGAACGTCATGCAGCAGGTGGGTGGGGCCCTGGGCCTCTCGGTCCTGGTCGCGCTGGCCCTGCGGTTCGGCAACAGCCAGCTGGGCGAGGGCGCGGCGCCCGCGGTGGCCGCCACCGAGGGCTACGCCCTGTCGCTGCGGATCGCCGCCGGTGTGCTCCTGGTCTGCGCCGTGGTCGTCCTCCTGGCCCTGGAGCGGATCACCGTGTCTCCGGAGCTGACCGGGGCTCCCCGGAAGAGCGAACCCGAGCAGGTCGCCGGCGACCCGACGCCGACTCACTGAGCACTGCGGCTTCCGGGTCCACCGGTCGCGGCCTCCGGATCTCCCGGCGCCGCGTCCGGACCCGCCGGCCGGGGCCGCCCGGCCCGCGACGCGAAATGCCCCGCCGCGAACGCGGCGGGGCATTTCGCTCGGTGGCCGGCTCAGTGAGCGGCCACCGGTGGCGTCGTCTCCGGCGCCTTCTCAGCCGACTCACCCTTGCGCCGACGCCCGTTGAGCAGGCGCCCGATGAAGGTGTAACGCACCAGGTAGCGGTAGCTGACCAGGGTCAGCGGGTAGGCGACCAGCAGGATCAGCGGGTACTTGACGAACCACGGCAGGCCCACCTGGGCGACGGCCGTCTGCAACGCCATGACCACCGGCAGGTGGATGATGTAGATCCAGTACGAGGCGTCCGAGACGTAGCGGATGCGCGGGTTGGGCTTGGACAGGTACCGCATCGCCAGCCCCATCAGCGCCATCGTCCAGGCCCAGATCGCGAGCACGTAGACGACCGCGTAGACGATCTTCCTGGCCCCCATCGGCTCGGCCCCGTCGGGCGGGATGGTGCCCGCCATCGCGAGCGCGACGCCCGTGAGCACCACGGCGATCGCGAGGTTGCGCAGCCCGCGCCGCTCCCAGAAGCGGAGCAGGTCGATCTGCCGGTGCAGCAGCCAGCCGAAGCCGAAGGCCGTGCCGTAGGCGACCACCGCCACCGGGTTCGGGACGACGCCGTTCTCCGCCGGCGGCACGCCGTACCAGATCTCCCAGTCGTCCTTGAGCAGGAACGCCACGAGGAGCGGCGCCCCGATCACCACCGGGGTCAGGTCGGTCTTCACGATGGTCCGGATCACCGGGTCGACGACCCGCGACCGCAGGTTGCCGGCCTTGTCCAGCGACACCACGATCCCGCGTACGACGAGCGCCGCCACGTAGAGCATGAGCAGCCAGTAGAGGAACCACAGGTGGGTCAACGGGAAGGTGCTCGGGGTCATGGGCGTGGGACCGGGCACCTCCTCGCCGGCCTGGTTGGCGGCCCAGATGATCACCACGACGGTCGAGACCATCATCAGCGGCCAGAAGACGACGAAGGGCACGAGGATCCGTACCGCCCGGTTGCGGATGAAGCCGCCGGTGCCCCGGCGGTGCAGCAACATTCGCGCGAAGAAGCCGGCGATCAGGAAGAACAGCGTCATCCGGAAGACGTGCACCACGAAATAGACGCTGTTCATGGCCGGGCTGGTGGACACGTCGCCCACCACCCAGGTCCGCGGTTCGAGAAAGGAGAGTGTCGCGTGAAGGACGACTCCGAGCAGTAGAGCTCCCGCCCGTACCGCGTCGAGCGCGTGGAGCCGTTCGGAGCCGCTGGTGGCGGTGCTGGGGACATTTGCTGTGGGGATGGCCATGTTCTGCTCTCCACTATCCAATCTTGCCGGGACGGCCTCCGTTTACGTGACGTCGTACCGGTTGCCGATCGGTCCCGACAGGGCAGTCCGGTCGGTGCCGCGTACGGCCGTGAGTAGCGGGGTGGCCGACGCTAGCTGAATGCTGCCGGGGAGATTACGCGGTCGCGTCCGGCAAGATAATCCTCGATACCGTTGAGTGTCTTCCGGCCGTCAGGACGATTACCGGCGCCATCCGGATAAGAGCTGGGTGCGGGCCAGGGATGGTGCTGCGGAACGAGCCGGGAAATGCCCTCTGCCCGCCGAATCAAGACGCGTCGAATGGCGGCCCGGCTTATTGCCGAAGCCGGATTCCGCCCGTTGCCGAGAATAGGCTCCAGTCGAGAGCGCGCCCCCGTCGTCGGATGTCGTCAACGAGCAGACCCGGCTCTTCGACGCCGGGGCGGCGGCGCCCCCGGTCGCGTACGACACCGACCTGCCGCGTCCATCCTGGACTGATCGAGGGGGTGCGGACATCTCCGCAATTGCGGAGTTGACATCCGCGACCCGGCGGCGAAGGACGCGGTCGGGTCGACCGGGAGGGTGGCTGCGGGCGGGCGGGGGTCAGCCGCCGGTCGCGCTCCGGGCCCGCGAGTAGAGGTAGCGCTGCTCGGGCAGGCTGAGGGTCTCCCGGGCGGCCAGCTCGTAGTGGGTGCGGGCGGCCCTCCGGTCACCGGTGAGGTCGAGCAGGTGGGCGCGGACCGCGTGCACCCGGTGGTGCCCGGCCAGGGCCGGATCGGCCTCCGCCGCCGTGAGCTGACGCAGCGCGGCGTGCGGGCCCTCCACCATGGCGACGGCGACGATCCGGTTGAGGGCGACCATCGGACCGGGCGCGATGCGCTGCCACAGGTCGTACAGGCCGAGGATCTGCCGCCAGTCGGTGTCCCCGGCGCGGGGCGCCTCGTCGTGCACGGCGGCGATGGCGGCCTGGATCTGGTACGGACCCACCGGGGCGCTGGCCAGCGTCCTCGTGATCAGGGCGATCCCCTCGGTGATGGCCCGGCTGTCCCACAGCGAGCGGTCCTGCTCGGCGAGCGGGATCAGGGCGCCGTCCGGGCCGGTGCGCGCCGGGCGACGGGCGTCGGTGAGCAGCATCAGCGCCAGCAGCCCCGCCACCTCGCCGTCGTCGGGGAGCCGGGCGTGCAGCTGCCGGGTCAGGCGGATGGCCTCCGCGGTGAGTTCCATCCGGTTGAGGGCGGCGCCGGAGGAGGCGGTGTAGCCCTCGTTGAAGATGAGGTAGAGCACCTCCATCACCGCGGCCACCCGCTTGGGACGCTCCGCCGGCGAGGGCATCCGGAACTCGGCCCCGCTGGCCCGGATCCGCTGCTTGGCGCGGCTGATCCGCTGGGCGACGGTGGACTCGGGCACCAGGAACGCCCGGGCGATCTCGGCGGTGCTCAGCCCGCCCACGGCGCGCAGGGTGAGGGCCACCTGCGAGACCTGGGTGAGCGACGGATGGCAGCACAACATCAGCAGGGCGAGCGTGTCGTCGGCCTCGGGAACCGGGCCGGAGCCCGGGGACGCCAGCGCGGCGGCGGTCCGCTCGCGGCGCCGCCGGGCCGCGTCGCTGCGCCAGAGCTCGGTCCAGCGGCGGGAGGCGACGGTGGTCAGCCAACCGATGGGGTTGGCCGGCACACCGTCCGCCGGCCACTGCACCGCCGCCGCCAGCAGCGCCTCCTGTACGGCGTCCTCGCAGGTGTCGAAGCCGCCGTGACGGCGGACGAGCGCGGAGAGGACCTGTGGCGCGTGTTCGCGCAGCAGGTCCTCGACATCCGTGGCGGTGCTCACCGTCCCGTGTCCCCGGCGCCGAGCACCGGGCGTACCTCGACCTGGCCGAAGGCGGCCTCCGGAATCCGGGCGGCGTGCGCGACGGCACTGTCGATGCCGTCGCACTCGATCAGATAGAACCCGGCGAGGTACTCCTTGACCTCGGGAAAAGGGCCGTCGGTGGTGGTCACTCTGCCGTTCTTCACGAGGACCCGCTTGCTGCGGCTCTGGTCGGCCAGCGCCTCCGACACGATCAGCTCGCCGGCCTCGGCCAGCTCGCCGCCCAGGGCGGCATGAGCCTTGAGGCCCAACTCGCGCTCGGCCTCGGACATGTTCTGCCAGGCGTTCCGTGTCTGCTGATTATGGGTGATCAGGAGTAGATACTTCACGGTACCTCCATGGGTCTCGCCCATTATCCCACCACTGTGTCGAAACCGACGGGAACGCCTCGACGTCAGCCCGGCGTGGACGTCATGCGCGACCGGTGGCGAATTCGGTGACCGTGGCCGCGACGTAGTCGATCATCTCTTCGGTCAACGCGGGATAGACGCCCACCCAGAGGGTCTGCTCGGTGATGATGTCGCTGTTGGTCAGGTCACCCACCACCCGGTACGGCTGATTCAGATATCCCGGCTGCCGGGTCAGATTACCGGCGAACAACTGTCGCGTGCCGATCTTGCGATCCTCGAGGAAGGCCACCAGTTGCGAGCGGGTGAAGGGGGCGTCGGGGGCAACCGTGATCACAAAGCCGAACCAGCTCGGCTCGCTGCGCGGCGTGGCCTCCGGCAGCAGCAGGTGCGGTACGCCGTCCAACTGCTCCCGCAGCCGACGCCAGTTGCGGCGCCGCAGCGCGGTGAAGTCGTCCAGCTTCGCCAACTGGGTGAGGCCGAGCGCGGCCTGCAGGTCGGTGGCCTTCAGGTTGTAGCCGACGTGCGAGTAGATGTACTTGTGGTCGTACCCGGCCGGCAGGTTGCCGAGCTGGTGCTTGAAGCGCTTCAGGCAGGTGTTCGAGTCCCCGGGCGCGCACCAGCAGTCCCGGCCCCAGTCGCGTAGCGACTCCACGACCCGGGCGAGCGCCAGGTTCGACGTCAGGACGCACCCGCCCTCGCCCATCGTCAGGTGGTGCGCGGGGTAGAAGCTGACCGTGGTGAGGTCACCGAAGGTGCCGGTGAGCCGGCCGTCGTAGGTGGAGCCCACCGCGTCGCAGTTGTCCTCGACGAAGAACAGGCCGTGTTCCCGGGCCAGCTCGGCGATCTCGGTCGCCTCGTACGGGTTGCCCAGCGTGTGCGCCAGCACGATCGCCCGGGTCTTCGGCCCGATCGCGGCGGCCACCCGCTCCGCCGTGGTGTTGTACGTGCCCAGCTCGACGTCCACGAAGACCGGCAGGAGGCCGTTCTGGATGATCGGGTTGACGGTGGTCGGGAAGCCTGCGGCGACGGTGATCACCTCGTCGCCGGGGCGGAGCCGCCGCTCCCCGAGCACCTCGGAGGTCAGCGCGGTGACCGCGAGCAGGTTGGCGGACGAGCCGGAGTTGACCAGGTGCGCCTTGCGCCGGCCCAGCGTGCGGGCGAACCGTGACTCGAACGTACGGGCGTAGCCTCCGGCCGCGATGCGCATGTCCAGCGCCGCCTCGACCAGGGCCACCCGGTCGTCGGCGTCGAGCATGGCACCGGAGGGCCAGATCTCGGTGACGCCCGGCTCGAACGCCCGGTCGGGTTGCACGTCCTGGTGGTACTTGCGTACCTCGTCCAGCAGCAGAGCCTTGCGGTCGCTCATGGTGTGTTTCCTCTCCTGGTCACGACAAAACGGTGCGACGGACGCGGTGGTTCTCGGACCGGCGCTGGGCCGGAGGCGGTGGGGAACGGCAGCGACCGCGCCGACGTCCACGAACCCGCCGTCGGTCGGCCGGGCCCGGCGGCCGTGATCGGCCTCAGCGGCGTCCGGTGAAGGTGGCGGTGCCGGCGGCCGGTTCCGCCGGCCGCCCGGGTCCGGCTGCGGCTCCGCCCGCCACCAGCCGTTCGAGTACGCCGACGACCTCGGCGGGGGCCGGCTGGGCGGCGATCTCCCGGGCCACCGTCGCGGCGGCCGCGCGGAACCGGGGGTCCGCGAGGACGCGCCCGGCGTGGTCCGCCACCCCCTGCGGGGTGGCCTGCTCCAGCCGCAGCGACAGGCCGACCCCGGCGTCGACCACCGCCTGGGCGTTCTCCAGCGCGTCGTCGAACCGGGGCAGGACGACCTGGGGGCACCCGGCGGCCAGGCCGGTCAGCGCCGACCCCTGGCCGCCGTGGTGGATCAGGAGCCGGCAGCCCGGCAGCACCTCGGCCAGCGGCACCCGACCGGCGTGCAGCACCGTCTCCGGCAGCGTGCCCAACTCCTCGGCCACCGTGTCGTCGACCGCGATCACCAGCTCGCAGCCGAGCCCGCCCAGGCTGTCCACCAGCCGGCGCAGGAACCCGGCCGCGCCGTCGGTGGAGAGCAGCGGGATCACCGTCCCGAGGGTGAGGCAGACCCGTGGCCGGGTGCCGGACGCGGACGCCCAGGCCGGCACCACGGCGGCCCCGTTGTAGGACACGTGCCGGAGGCTGAGGTCGGCACGGGCGTGCGGCAGCCGGAGGCTCGGCGGCCACGGGCTCAGCCTCAGCCCGGGTGTCGGGAGCCCGGGCAGGCCGAGTGCCCGCAGCTGGCCGCGCAGGACGTCCTCGCCCGCCACCCGGTACTCCGTCAGCTCCGCCACCCCCCACCGGAGCTCGGCGTGGGGTGTGCCGGCTGCGGCTGCGGCGACCGGACCGGCGAGTTCGGAGCGTTCGTTGACCACCAGGTCGGGGCGCCAGGTTTCCACCAGGGCGCGGGTGTCGGCCAGGTTCCGCGACGCCATCGCCCCGAACACCTCGCCGTGGGCGTACGGGGCGTCGTCGATGCCGTGTGCCGCGGTCGGGGCGGCCAACTCGCTCAGCGTCATTCCCGGCCCGACGGGCGCCGCCGGCAGGCCGGCCTGCACGACGCTCGGTACGAAGTGCTCCGTGGTGGCGACCAGCACCTCGTGCCCCGCCGCCCGGCAGGCCCAGGCCAACGGCACGAGCGGGAAGAGGTGACCGTGCATCGGTGCGGTGGTGAACAGCACGCGCATCTGAGCTCCACGGTCGAGGAAGGTGGGGCCGGTGCCGTTCCGCCCGGCGGCGGTTCCTACCGGCTGCTGATGTTGCGGCTTGATCGTGACAGAGGAGCGGATGCGCGACATCTCCCCGATTGCCCTATCTGGCAGAGATGTCGCACATCCGCTCGTCAGCGGCTCAGGAGGCCGGCCGGAGCGTCACCACGCTCGGCAGACCGTTGTCCGCGGTGGTCTGCACCCCGGCCGTACGCGGACCCATCACACCGATCCCGTCCATCCGCACCACCGGAGCGAACCAGGCCAGCTCGGTCGTCCGGGCGACCGCCTGCTTGAACAGCGCGGACTGCTTTCCCTGGTCGGGCTCGGCGATGGCCTGGTCGAGCAGCCGGGCCAGCTCGGCGTCGGCGGTCGCGAACGGGTTGAACGGGTTGGGCACCGGACGCATGAAGTCCAGCGACGACAGGTAGGTGGGCAGGTTGCCGTAGCCGAAGCCGACCACCGGGAACTTGCGCGACAGCACGTTCTCCAGCCACTGCTGCACCTGGGTGTCCGTGGTCAGCTCCACGTTGACGCCGATCTTCTTCCACTGCCCGATCACCGCCTGGGTGACCACGCCGATGCCCGGGGTGTGCGCCTCGACCTTCAGCGTGAACCCGTTCGGGTAGCCGGCCTCGGTCAGCAGCTGCTTCGCCTTCGCCGGGTCGTACGGGTAGCGGTCGTCCAGCGCCGGCTGGTAGCCGTCGAAGCCGGGCGCCGCCGTCTGGCTGGTCGGGTGCGCGAAGTCACCGAAGATGGTCTTGGTGATGGTGGCCCGGTCGATGGCGTGGTTGAGCGCCTGGCGGACGCGGACGTCCTTCAGCGCCGGCGCCACGGTGCCGTTCCGGTCGGCGAGGACCACACCGACGAGGGCGACGCTGGCGGTCACGTGCCGCAGACCGGCGGCCTTGACCGCCGGGCCGGCGTCGGCGTTCAGCGCGGCGTAGTCCACCTGACCCGACTGGATCGCCTGCACGGTGGAGTTCGAGTCGGGGATGATCCGCACCACCACCTTCTTCCAGTGCTGGTCCGCCTTGTTCCAGTAGCGGGGGTTCGCCACGTACGTGTAGTGGTCGTTCGGCACGGTCTCGGCCGCGTCGAGCACGTACGGGCCGGCGCCGAAGGTCCGCTGGGCCAACTGGTCGGGGTCGGCCAGCCCGGCCGGCGAGATGATCGAGCCGGACAGCACCGCCTGGCTGAAGATCTGGCGCATGGAGGGGTTGGGCGCCTTGTTGGTCACCACCACGGTGCTGGCGTCCGGGGCGGTGATGCTGGTGATCGTGCCCGCCCAGGTCTTCGCCTTCGGGCTGACCTTGCGCATGTACTCCAGGGAGGCCACCACCGCCTTGGCGTCCAACGGCGTGCCGTCGGCGAAGGTCAGCCCGGGGCGGAGCTTCATCTGGAAGGTCTTGTTCTGCTGGTCGACGTACCCGAACGACTCGGCGAGCTCACCGGTGAAGGTGCGGTCGGCGTTCATCCGGATCAGGGGCGCGTAGGCCAACGCGACGGTCGGGATGTTGTTGAGGTCGATGTTGGCCTTGTACGGGTCGAGGTTGGGTGGCGCCGAGATCGCCAGGGTCAGCGTCTGGGTGTCGGCGTTCGACGCGCCGTCGGTGGCGGCGCCGGAGCATCCGGTCAGCGCCGCGGCGGCCAAGAGCGAGGCGGCGGCCAGGAGACGTACCCGGCGCGTGCCCGCTCGTAGGACATGACGAGACATGGTCGTCCTTTCCCGGCGTACTGCCGGTGTCGGAGGGGGTTCGGCGAGTGGTGGTCAGTGGGCCATGGATGCGACCTTGGGCCGGGCGAGGTCCGCGATCTCCCGTTGCCGCAGGCAGGCGACCTGGGAACCACTCCAGGCCTGGGTGAGCGGGGGGCGCCGGCGGGTGCACTCGTCGACGACGTACGGGCACCGGCCGGCGAACCGGCAACCCGGCCCGCCGGCCGGTGCCGACCGCTCGGCGGGCTGGTCCGGCTGGACGGGCGAGTCGGCTCCCGTGCGCGCCCGCGCCGGGTCGGGCACGGGAGCCGCCGCGATCAGGGCCCGGGTGTACGGGTGCGCGGGTCGGGAGTAGACGGTCTCGGCGGGGCCCGACTCCATCACCTGGCCCCGGTAGAGCACCACGACGCGGTGCGACAGGTGGCGGACCACGGCCAGGTCGTGCGCGATGAACAGGTAGCTCAGCCCGAGGTCGGCCTGGAGGTCGGCGAGGAGGTTGATGACCTGTGCCTGCACCGACACGTCCAGGGCGCTGACCGGCTCGTCGCAGATCACCAGCCGGGGCGTGCCGACCAGCGCCCGGGCCAGCACGATGCGCTGCCGCTGCCCGCCGGAGAAGTGCGCGGGGTAGCGCTGGGCCGTGTCGGCCGGCAGGCCCACCCGGCGCAGCGCGGCCTCGATCAGCTCCCGGCGCCGGCGCGGCTCCACGTCGCGCCGGGCCAGGAGCGGCTCGACCAGGCTGTCACCCACCGTCCGGGCCGGGTTGAGCGAGCTGTACGGGTCCTGGAACATCATCTGCAACGCCGCGCTGAGCTGCCGCCGCCGTCGGCGGGTGGCCCGGGTGATGTCCTCGCCGTCGAAGGTGACGGAGCCGGCGGTGGCGGCGGCCAGCCCGACGACGGCCCGACCGATGGTCGACTTGCCGGAGCCGGACTCGCCCACCAGGCCCACGGTCTCTCCCTCCGCGACGGAGAGGCTCACCCCGTCGACCGCGCGGAAGGCGGTCCTTCCCCGGCCGTACTCCACGGTCAGGTCCCGGACGTCGAGCAGAGGGTGTCGCGTCACACTGCAACCTCTCGCTGGAGATCGTCGTCGGCACGCAGGCAGCGCGCGACGTGTCCCGGTTCGGGTCGGCTCAGTCCGACCGGCTCGCGGCGGCACCGCTCCTCCACGAGGCGGCACCGGTCGGCGAACCGGCAGCCGGTCGGCCAGTCGGACGGCGCCGGCACCGTTCCCGCGATGGTCGGCAGCCGCCCGTCGGGTGCGGCCCGGTGCGGATCGGCGGCCAGCAGACCCATCGTGTACGGGTGGCGCGGGCGGCTGAACATCCGCGACACCGGGCACACCTCGACCACCTGCCCGGCGTACATGACCACCGCCCGGTCGCACAGTTCGGCCACCACGCCCAGGTCGTGCGTGACCAGCAGTACGGCCATCCGGCGCTCCCGGCTCAGCCTGCGCAGCAGGGCCAGGATCTCCGCCTGGACCGTGACGTCCAACGCCGTCGTCGGCTCGTCGGCGATCAGCAGCCTCGGGGAGCCGGCCAGCGCGAAGGCGATGGCCACCCGTTGCGCCAGCCCGCCGGACAACTGGTGCGGATAGAGCCGGGCGACCCGGGCGGGGTCGGGCACCCCCACGTCGCGCAGCAGTTCCAGGACGCGGTCGGCGGCCTCCGCCCGGCGGACCCCGGTGTGCCGCCGGACCGCCTCGGCGAGTTGCGCACCGGCCCGGACGGCCGGGTCGAGGCTGACCATGGAGTCCTGCGCGACGTACCCGATCCCGCGCCCGCGCACCTCCCTCCACTCGCTCTCCGAGGCCCGCGCCAGGTCGTGGTCCGAGAACAGGAAGGCGCCGCCGGTGACCCGCCCGCCGCCGGGCACCAGGCCGAGGATGCTGAGCGCGGTCACCGTCTTGCCGCAGCCGGACTCGCCGACCAGGCCGACGATCTCGCCGTCGGCGACGTCGAACGACACGTCGCCGACAACCGGTGCCGCGGGCGCGCCGGGCGGTCCCGAGCGCACCGGGATCTCCACCGACAGGTGCTGGACCGACAGCAGGACGCCCTCGGGCACCAGGGTGGCCGCGCCGTTCGGCGCCGGGTCCGACCCGCGCCGCGGCGTGGACCGGACCAGCTTCGACGAGGACCAGGACTGCGTGGCGGTGTCCCGTACGGCGTCACCGAGCAGGGTGAAGGCCAGGACGGTGATGGCGACGGCGAGGCCGGGCGGGACCAGGGCCCAGGGGTGCTGCACGATCACGTCGCGCGCCTCGTCGACCATGCCGCCCCAACTCGGCTGCGGCGGCTGCGGCCCGAAGCCCAGGAAGGCCAGCCCCGCCTGGATGACCAGGGAGACCGCCGCGATCAGGGAGGCCTGGACGATGACGAGGCCACGCAGCCGGGGGAGCACGTGCCGGCGCAGGATCTGCCCGGAGGACAGCCCGGAGACCCGGGCCGCCGCGATGAACAGCTCCTCCCGGGTGGACCGGGTCGCCGTGCGTACCACCCGGATCAGGCCGGCGGCCAGCAGCACACCGAACGTCACCATCGCGATGGTGACGTTCTCCGGGAACACCGCCACCACCACCAGCAGGATGATGATCGCGGGGACGGCGAAGAGCAGGTCGGAGACCCGCAGGATCGCCGCGTCGACCACCCCGCCCAGGTAGCCGGCGGGCAGACCCAGCAGCACACCGAGCACCGTGCTGGTCAGCACCGCGACGAGGACGCCCCACAGCGTCGTTCCGGCCCCGTGCACGAGGCGGCTGAGCAGGTCCTGACCGAGGCGGTCGGTGCCGAGGGGGTGCTCCGCCGAGGGCCCCTGCAACGCGGCGATCAGGTCCTGTTCCAGTGGGTCCCGGTCGGTGACCAGGTCGGGGAAGAGGGCGCACACCGCCACGACGACCAGCCACAGCAGGGCGGCCACGGCCAGCGGCCGGCGCAGCAGCCGCAGCGCGAAGCTCTCCGGCCCGCTCACCGGTGCCGCACCCGGGGGTCGAGCCAGGCCTGGCAGAGGTCCACCAGCAGGCCGATGACGATCACGATGAGGGTGAAGTAGACCACCGCGCCCTGCAGCACCGGGATGTCGTGCTGGGCGGCGGCCAGGGCGGCGCCGGAGCCCAGCCCGGGTAGGCCGAAGATGTTCTCGATCAGCACGGTCGTGCCGAGCAGGCTGGCGGAGATGACCCCGAGCAGGGACACCACCGGCACCGCGGCGGTCCGCAGGGCGTGCCGGTAGACGATCGACCGGCGGGACAACCCGTTGGCCTGCATGACCCGGACGAAGTCGCGGTCGAGGGTGTCCAGCATGGAGTCGCGGGTCTGTTTGGCCACCGCCGTGACGGCGGCCAGCGAGGTGGCCGCCACCGGCAGCACCAGGGACCCCAGCCAGTCGCCCGGGGACTGGGTGACCGGGACGTACCCGGTCACCGGGAAGAGCGGCCACCGTACGGCGAACCAGGAGACCAGCATCAGGGCCAGCCAGAAGCCCGGTACCGCGAGGCCGACCACGGAGAGCACGTCGACCATCCGGCCGAGCGGGCCGCCGCGGACCCCGCTGAACACGCCGAGGCCCACGCCCAACAGCATGGCGGTGAGGGTGGCGAGGACGATCAGGGAGAGTGTCGGCGCCAGCCGCGCGTTGAGCATGGGCCCCACCTCGGCCCCGGTGATCACGGAGACGCCGAGGTCGCCCTGGACGGACCGGCCCAGCCAGCTCACGTACTGGTGCAGCAGCGGCCGGTCGAGCCCCATCTGCTGGTGCAGCGCGTCGACCTGCTGCTGCGGGGCGAGCGGGCCGAGCACCGAGCGGGCCGGGTCGCCGGGCACGAGCGACACCAGCAGGAAGCAGAAGAAGGAGACGACGAACAACATCGGCAGGGCCCACGCGAGGCGCAGGGCGACGAGACGGAGCACGGCCACCACCGAGCCTCTACATGTACGTTCCGGGACGGGGCGGGACCGACGACGTCCGCGCCGTCACTCCGACGGCGCGGCCCTGCGGGATCGGGAAGCAGGTGCTCCGCGCGTCGGGTCGGGCGTCGGTGATGGCGTCACGCTCCCAGGTCGGTCGGCCCCGGGTCTGCGGTGGATCACCGCCGCGAAGCCGTGTCGACTCTCCCAGAACGGGGGCGTGCTGTCTTACGCGCGATTGCTCAACGGTGGAATCCTGGCCGGTAGAAATCTCATGCGGGTACATCCGTCCTGAAGGGACTGTCCCATCGGGTGGCAGGGGTCCCCGGTCCGGCCCCGCCGGGGTGGTACCTCCGGCGGTCGGACATCCACGAGTACGGAAGTGCCGGGGCCGATCAGCCCGCGGTGTGCGCCAGGACGGCGGGCACCACCGTCTCCCAGGTGGCCGCCGGGGGCATCTGGTGCCCGACCCCGGCCAGCGGCAGCAACCGGGCGTCGGGGATCTCGTCGGCCAGTGCCTCGCCGTGCCCGAGCGGGAACAGCGGATCCTCGGTGCCGTGGATCACCAACGTGGGCACGGTGATCCGAGACAGCGAGGAGCGGTAGTCCGACCCGCCGTCGATCATCCAGTGGTTGGAGAGGCTGGTGGCGATGTCGCCACTGCGGTCGAACATCCGTCCGGCGATGCGGCGCAGCCGCGTCTCCTCGATGGCGAGCGCGCCGGCCAGCGGGCGCTGACCGGCGACGACGTGGTCGATCACCGCCGCGCGGTCGGTCCAGTCGGGCGTCGGCCGCTCCTCGGCGAAGCTGGCGAGCAGCGCCGGCGAGATCGGCGGCAGGTCGGGGTGGGGACGCTTGTTGACCCGGAGCGCCGGACTGGTGGAGAGCAGGGTCAGCGAGGACACCAGGCGGGGGTGCTCGATGGCGAGACGCTGCGCGACGGCGCCGCCCATGGAGACGCCGCAGACGTGCGCCGGCCCCACCCCGAGCCGCTCGAGCAGCACCGCCGCGTCCGTGACGAGATCGTCGAACCGGTACGGCGGTTCGCCCGACGGAAAACCGGTGGACCGGCCGGTGTCCCGGTGGTCGTAGCGGATCACGAACCGGTCGCCGGCCGCCAGTCGCCGGCAGAGGTCGTCCTCCCACCAGTCCATCGAGCACGCCGTACCGCTGATCAGCAGGACCGGCGGCGCGCCCGGGTCGCCGAAGGTCTCGACGCAGAGTTCGACGTCGTTGGCCGGGATGAACCGCTCCTCAGCCGCGTGTACCCGCTGGGACGTCGCCCGTGGCGTTGTCATGTCGTCTCCTCTTGCCCTGGATCGCTGGGGAGTAACCGCTGTGCGACGTCCGTCCCGATGATGTCGAAGCCGAGCTGCCGGTCACGACATCCGGCCGGAGATCGTCGGGACCGGCCAGGCCGGGGGTGCGGAGGAGCTGTCCGATCGGCCACCCGCGCCCCGGCGTCCCCGCCGGGCCGGTCCGCTTGCCCAGGATTATCGGGTACGGGCGGGCCGACCCGTCGACGATTCGCCACACACGGACGGTGCCCCCCGATTCGGTGGGCCGGACGTGGATCCGGTCACCGAATCGGAGGGCACCTCGTGTCGTACGGACTGTCGCCGACGACGCGGTGGATGGAGGTCGGGTCAGCCGCCGGCCCGCGCCGCCGCCGCGAGGGCGTCGTCGTAGCGGGGATGCTGGCCGATCTCCGGCACGTACTCGACGTACGCCAGCCGGTCCCCGGCATCGACCACGAAGACGGCGCGGGCGAGCAGCCGGAGTTCGGCCACCGCCACGCCGTAGGCCGTGCCGAACGAGAGGTCACGGTGGTCGGAGAGCGTCTCGACGCCGCTCAGGCCGGCGGCACCGCACCAGCGCTTCTGCGCGAAGGGCAGATCCGCCGAGACGGTCAGCACGCTGACCCCGTCCAGCCGGGCGGCCTCCTCGTTGAACCGGCGGGTCTGCTGGTCGCACACGTCGGTGTCGAGCGACGGCACCACCGAGAAGATCCGCGTCGTCCCGGCCGACGAGGCGAGGGTGACCGGGGTGAAGTCGTTGGCGAGCACGGTGAAGTCCGGTGCGGTGTCGCCGACGTGCAGTTCCGGGCCGAGCAGGGTGATGGGTCGGCCGCGAAAGGTGGTCACGCCGCTACGGTGCACGGCTACGGTCATGCGGGTCTCCTGTCCGGTTCGGGGACGGCCAGCCGGTCGGCTGACGGTCAGCTGGAGGCGTCCTGCGCCTCGGGGGCGTGCGCACGTACGCGATCCCGCGCCGCCGCGATCCGGTCCCGCAGCTCGTCGAGGTCGGCGGTGGTGACCTCGCCGTCCCGCCAGCGGGCCAGCGGGTCGGTGCGGAACGTGTCGTGCAGCCGCCGGAGGTCGTCCCGCACCGTGGCGAGGGCGGTGGCGAGCGACTCGTCGCCGTGGTCCGCGACGAGACGCCCCGCCGAGACCAGGTCGGCGTCGAGCTGCGCCAGCCGGGGCGCGACGGTCGTCCGGACCGCCTGGGCCGCGGCGACCAGCACGGCGGTGCGGTGGAACAGCTCGTTCATCTGCTCGACCGCCGCCGCGACCGTCAACCGGACCCGGCCGTCCTCGGTGATGTGACGCTGGACCAGCGGCGGCGGCGGGCCCTCGACCAGGATCGACGCCTGACTCAGCAGGGCACTGATCCGGTCCAGGTCGGCGGCGGTCGGCCCACGGTCGGCGGCCAGCGGGCGGGCCACCTCGTCGACGACCGCCGAGTAGGCGTTGAAGATCTCCCACAGCCGGGCCAGATCGGCCCGCGCCCGGTCCCTGCTCTGCCGGCTCCCACCGGTCAGTTCCGTCCCGACGAGCGGCTGCCGCTCGAAGCCGCGCTCGAGGTCGACGAGGTTGGCCTGGATGGCGTCCCGGTCGGCCACCACCGTGGCCACGGTCGTGGCGGCCTCGTCCCCGCTGAGCACCACGGCGGCGGGCGTCGCGACCAGCGGGGCCCGGGGCAGCGCGCGCGGGCGTGCCTTCCCCCGCCCCAGGAGCCGGTCGACCCGCGCGGCCAGCGGCTGTTCGAGCAGGTAGTAGCTGAGCGAGGCGAGGAGCACCGCGCCGCCGAGGGTGACCAGTTCCAGTTCCCAGAACCCGGCCTGGCCGTACAGCTCCCGGATGGGGCGCACCTCGCCGCGCAGGATGTTGCCGGGTTGCAGGTAGAAGTGCATCACGGCGAAGTGCCACAGGTACACGCCGTAGGAGACCCGGCCGAGGTGGACGATCGGCCGGGCGGTCAGCACCGCGTGGACCGGCCGGTAGGGCGCCGCGCCGGGCGAGATCAGCGGCAGCGACGCCAGCAGCCCGAAGAGCGCGACCATCACGTACGTCATGAACAGGCCGCTGGTCGAGTAGATCGCGTCCATGCCGATCACGCTGAACGGGCGGGCGCAGTTGACCAGGTAGACCAGCAGCGCGCCGAACCAGAACAGGTGGGGACGGGCCGCCGCCGCGCGGAGCAGCCGGGGGGTGTCGGCGGGCGACACCTTGGACAACGCCAGCAGGACGGCCAGCGCGATGCCGATGCCGATGGTGGGCGCGAAGCCCTGCGGCCACCAGAACACCATCCGGTTGTCCCAGCCGTTGCCCTTGACCAGGAACAGCCAGCCGACCCCGACGCCGATGAGCACCGGCACCGGGAGCAGCAGCCGTCGGGCCCGGCTCACCGGCGTGGCGCCCTTGGCCGCGAACCGGTGGGTGGCCGCGGCGATCAGCGGCAGCGCCAGGTACCACTGGACCATGCTGGGCACGGTCCAGCTGACCTCCATGCCGTTGATGAAGTTCGGCGCGAACGGGGTGGGCGAGTAGATCTGGAGCAGCAGGATCGGCCGCAGGACGTACCAGAGTCCGTCGACCGCGTCCCGGTTGAGCAGGACCAGCACCACCAGGTACATGGCGTAGTACGCGGGCAGCAGCCGCATCAGCCGGCGTACGACGTTGCGGCCCTGCGGGGGACGCTCGGTGCCGGCGATGATCGCCTTGGCCAGGGGCAGGTACAGGAACAGCGCGGGCAGGACGAAGAACACCCCGATGAACGAGGGCAGCCCGCTGACGAAGAACGCGCCCAGCCAGTTGCTCGGCGGGCGTGGCGTACCGAACGCCTTGGTGCCCAGCAGCCCCGAGAACATGGCCACGTGGACGGTCAGCAGGGCCAGCGCGGCCAGGCCCCGGATGCCGAAGATCGCCGGCGACCGGCCGCCGCCGGTGCCCGCACCCCCGCTGCGGCGTACGTCCCTCGTCATGACGCTCACGTCATCGTCCTTCCAGTTGGGCGGGCGAGGAGCACAGGCGACCGACCGCACGTGGTGTCGTGCGGTCAGCTGATGACGGACTTCACGAACCGCAGGGTCGTCCGGACGTCCGGGTTGTCGGCGATCTCCCGCACCCGCTTCAGCTCCGGTACGCGGTCGATGACGAGGTCCCGCAGGGCCTTCAACTCGTTGGAGTTGATGCTCAGAGTGGTGGAGCCGTCCTCGTTGTGAGTCAACTGGGGCATCTGTCCGTCCTCATCTCGCAGCCCACCCGACGGCGGGGGCGGTGACTGCGACCGCCGGTATGACGATGGTCCGAGGCCGGCACCGGATTCACCTTCGAGAATGCGCTGGGGCGTACCGGTCGCGCGGGGCGGCGGGGACTGGGCACGTTGGAGGAAGATCCGGCCGGACGCCCGGTGGTTGCATGGGCAGCACACGGCCGAGCCTCACGACACGGGCGGTGCGCACGGGCGATTCGGTGGCCCTGCTGCGGCTCGGCGCCGCGACGGTGGACGCGACCTCGTCCACCCTCGCGAACCGGGCGACCCCACAGGAGGCATCGGAGCGATGGGCGACCAAGTTGGAGCAGGCACGGGCGACCGGGACGGCGGGCTGGTCGGTCGGTTGCTGGCCGCGATCCGGGGACGGCCGCCGGCGGCACCGACCCCCCGGCTGATCGGCGAGCGGGCGGTGGTGGCGGGCGGGAGCATCGCGGGCACCCTGGCCGCCCGGGTGCTGTCCGAGTGGTACCGCGAGGTCGTGGTGGTGGACCGGGACGAGGTGCTCGGCGCGGTCGGCCCGCGGCGCGGCGCCTCGCACGCCGTGCACGCGCACGGCCTGCACGCCCGGGGGTACGGCATCCTCGCGGAGCTGTTTCCGAACCTGCTGGAGGACGCGCGGGAACTCGGCCTGCCGGTGCGCGACTTCGGTCTGATGCGGTGGTACTTCGACGGCCGGCCGATGTACCGCACGGAGACCGGCCTGCTGTCGATCGCCGGCAACCGACCGGTCCTGGAGAACTACCTGCGTACGCGGGTGGCGGAGCTGCCGAACGTCACCTACCGGCAGTCCACGGAACTGCTCGGGCTGCTCTCCTCGCCCGACCGGAGCCGGGTCACCGGCGTACGGCTGGTGGAGCGAGGGGAGGGCAAGCAGGCGTTCGAGGTCGGGGCCGACCTGGTGGTGGACGCCACCGGCCGGGGTTCCCGCCTGCCGGTGTGGCTGGCCGAGCTGGGGTACGAGCGCCCGACCGAGGAACGGATGACGATCGGCCTGGCCTACACCACCCGCACCTACCGTCGGCCGCCCGGCACGTTCGACGGCCCGATGGCGATCAACCCGGTGGCCTCGCCGGCCCACCCCCGGGGCGCCTTCTTCGGCCAGACCGCCACCGGGGACGTCCGGCTGTCGCTGACCGGGATCCTCGGCGACCACCCGCCGACCGATCCGGACGGCTACCAGGAGTACGTCCGGTCGCTGCCGGTGCCCGACATCTACCAGGCGGTCGAGCACGCCGAGCCGACCAGCGCCCCGATGTCGTTCACGTTTCCCGCCAGCGTCTGGCGGCACTACGAGCGGCTGTCCCGGTTCCCGGCCGGCCTGGTCGTACTCGGTGACGCGGTGTGCAGCTTCAACCCGGTCTACGGGCAGGGGATGACGGCGGCGGCGATGCAGATCACCGCCCTGCGGCGGCACCTGGCCCGCGACGTCGCCGCCGACCCGCGCCCCTTCCTGCGGGACGTGGCCCGACTCATGATCGACCCCTGGCGGATCTCGACGCGGGGCGACCTGGACTTCCCGGGGGTGGTGGCGCCCCGTCCCCTGCGTACCCGGATCTACAACGCCTACCTGCGCCGGGTGCAGTACGCCAGCACGAAGGATCCGGAGGTCACCCGGGCGTACATGCGGTTCGCCGGCCTGATCGACCGCCCCCGGGAGCTGTGGCGGTTCCGGCTGCTCGCCCGGGTGCTCTGGCTGTCGCGGGACATGCCGGCCCCGTCGGCGCGTACGCCTGCGGCACCTGCCCGGGAGCGGGTGGCAGCGGCCCTGGTCAAGGCCGACCGGGTCGACACGTAGGGATGGCACGGCCCGGCCGACGGGACCTCGGCCGGGCCGTGAGCCTCACTGTTTGCCGCGGTTGCCGCCGTCCACCTCGTCGGTGGACTGCTGCGTCGGCCCTTCGGGTCGCGGCGGTGGCCACGGAAGGTACGGCCGCGTGTTCCGTCCCGGCCGGGACGGCCCGGGGGCCCGGGTCGGGGTGGGCCGGCTGGGCCGTACGCCGTCGGTCATGCGACGCGGCCGCGCGGAGACCACCAGCGAGCGTCCGGCACCCTCGCACCGGGCGTGGTCGCCCACCGGGCCGTACGGCTCGACGGTCGGCCCGCCGGCCCGCGCGTCGAGGAGCCCCTCGCCCGGGGGAGCGTCGGCGACGGCGTGCACCACCGGCGGGTCGAAGGCTTCCCGCGGCCGGAGGACGAGGTCCACGGGCCGGGGCGGGGCGCCACGTTGGACCACGACCGGCCCGTGGGCGCCGACGAGCAGGTCGCGGGGCGTGTCCGCGGCCGGGGGTGCGCCGGCGCCCGGGTCGACCGCGTGCGCCATCAGGTACCACTCGCCGGCCGGCACCTGGTCGAGGACGAACGGCCCCGGACCCGGCAGGAAGACCGAGCGCACCGGCTCGCCCTGTTGGATCCGGCTCGGGAAGAGCCCCAGGAAGATCCAGTGCGGCCTGGTGCCCGGCGGCGTGCGCACCTCGCCGCGCAGCGCCGGGCCCGTGCCGGCGGGCGGGGGCGTGCACTGGTCGGTACGGGGCCGGGGCAGCACCCCGCCGAGCCGGCGGTAGTTGGTGGGTGAGGTGCCGACGCTGCTGCTGAAGCGGGTGCTGAACGTGCCGACGCTGGTGTAGCCGACCAGGTGACTGATCTCGGTGACGCTCAACGAGGTGGAGACGAGCAGGTACTTCGTCCGTTGCAGGCGCAGCGCGGAGAGGAAGCGCCCGGGGGAGACCCCGGTCATCCGGTGGAAGACCCGGCAGAAATGGAACTTGCTGAACCCGGCCGTGCGTGCCATTTCGTCCACGGTGAACTGCTCACCCACATCGCTGTGCATTTTCTCGATGACGCGTTGGATCGCTGTTCTGACGTGATCTTCCATCATGCCCCCAACGAGAGGAAATGTCGGCGAACAGGTCCCTGACGCTACCGTTGCGAGAGACCCTGTCGTTGGTAATGATTTGGATTTTGGTCATGAAAGGCCCGCCTCGCCATGCGCGAGTGCGGTCGGGTGACTGGTTACCAATTGCCGAGTTGCGAAAACAATGTCCGCGCCTCAATGGGCCAACTCGATGCTATGTCAACGGAAAGTGGCGGTCAACGTTGCGGAAAGTAGTCGAATGACTGGTCCGCATATCAGACTCAGGCGGACTATTTCCGTGCGATTACCGCCCGCCTCGTGATGATTCGGATAGCTTTATGGCATTTGGGCCATAGCCTGCCTATGGCGGAACTGTAGATTTTGGGCGAGTTGCGAAATTGGTGTGGTTGGTCCGCTCTGCGCGCGCCTAGGACGAGGGCGACCGGGCGCCACCAAAGGCGCCCTGACATCGGAGGCTGTCTTTGTATCACGTGCGGCGGGGCGTCCTCGCGGAGGATCGGCGGGAGCGACGCGCGGCGCGAGGAACGGCGGATCACCCGAGGTGGGGGCCGATGGCCGGCGCGAAGGGCGGAACGCACGACTCCGGTTTGGAACGGAAGGCAGGCCATTCGCGGGGCCCTGTAATTGTTGTTACGGCCCTCCGCTGCGCGTGGCAGAAAAGGGGGATGCGCCAGCGCGCGGAGGGGGCGCGGACGGTCTTCCGGACGGGCGGCGGTCGGCACCCCGATCCGGAGAACCGGCGGCGAATGAAATGTGTCGCGTTTGCGACAAGAGGCGGGCGCCGATGTGTGCCCGTAGCCCTCACGCGTCCGCTGGGGGGTGATCGGAGCGAAAGAGCGCGACGGAATCGGCGCCCGCCTGGTCGGTGGCGCGGTTCTACTGATCCACGAGTGCGTAACCCGCCTCGGTGGAGACCTTGTCCTCCTGCCACCAGTCCCGGTTCGACCGGTACCAGTCGATGGTCGCCGCCAGGCCGGCCCGGAAGTCCGCGTACTCCGGAGCCCACCCGAGCTCGCTGCGCAGCTTCGTGCTGTCGTTGGCGTAGCGCAGGTCGTGCCCGGCCCGGTCCCGGACGTGCTCGAAGTCGCCCGGATCCCTCCCCATGAGCTGGTTCACCAGTTCGACGACCTCCCGGTTGGTGCGGGTGTCGCCCGAGCCGATCAGGTACGTCTCGCCGATCCGGCCCCGGTCCAGGATCAGGTGCAGGGCCCGGTTGTGGTCGTCGACGTGCGTCCACTCGCGGACGTTGACCCCCTGGCCGTACAGGCGGGGCCGCCGGCCCTCGATGACGTTGGTGACCTGCCGGGGGATGAACTTCTCCACGTGCTGGTAGGGGCCGTAGTTGTTGGCGCAGTTCGACAACGTCGCCGCCACCCCGTACGAACGCACCCACGCCCGGACCAGCATGTCGGAGGCCGCCTTGGTGGCCGCGTACGGGCTCGACGGGTTGTAGGGCGTTCCCTCGTGGAACAGCTCCGAGCCCTCCAGCGGCAGGTCGCCGAAGACCTCGTCGGTGGAGATGTGGTGCAGCCGTACGTCGTGCCGGCGCACCGCCTGGAGCAGCGCGTACGTCCCGATGATGTTGCTGTGCACGAACGCGTCGGCGTCCCGCAGCGAGTTGTCGACGTGCGACTCGGCCGCGAAGTGGACGACGATGTCGCTGCCGGCCACCAGCCGCTCGACCAGCTCCGCGTCGCAGACGTCGCCGTGCACGAACTCCGCGTCTTCGGCGACGGACCGGTGACCGGCGTAGGTCAGCTTGTCGAGCACCCGGATGCGGTAGCCCGGGTGGTGCGCCAGGGTGTGGCGCACGAAGTTCGTACCGATGAAACCGGCTCCGCCGGTGACGAGCATCCTGGTCACACCAACGCCCCGAACTCCTCGGCGATGTCCATCACGTACCGACCGTAGTTCGAGCCCGACATGCTCGTGCCCAGTCGGTAGCACGTCTGCGCGTCGATGTAGCCCATCCGCAGCGCCGTCTCCTCGATGCAGGCGATGCGTACGCCCTGCCGCTCCTCCAGCGTCCGCACGTACTGGCTGGCCTGGAGCATCGCCTCCGGTGTCCCCGCGTCCAGCCAGGCGAAGCCGCGGCCGAGGTCGATGAGCTTGGCCCGGCCCGCCGCGACGTACGCCCGGTTGACGTCGGTGATCTCGAGTTCCCCCCGGACCGACGGGCGCAGGTTCTTGGCGATGTCGACCACGTCGTTGTCGTAGAGGTACAGGCCGGTGATCGCGCGGTTGGAGTGCGGCCGGGACGGCTTCTCCTCGATGTCGATCAGCTTGCCGTGCTCGTCGGTCACGCCCACGCCGTGGCGTTCCGGATCCTTGACGGAGTAGCCGAAGAGCGTGCAACCCCGCAGGTCCCGGACCTCGTCACGGAGCAGCTTCGAGAAGGCGGTGCCGTGGAAGATGTTGTCGCCCAGGACCAGGGCGCACTGGTCGTCGCCGATGTGGTTGGCACCGAGCAGGAACGCCTCGGCGATGCCGCGCGGCTCCGGCTGCGCGACGTAGGTGAGGTCCAGGCCGAGGTGGGAGCCGTCCCCGAGCAGGGTCCGGAACTGCGGCAGGTCGGCGGCCTTGCCGATGATCAGGATCTCCCTGATGCCGGCGAGCATGAGGACCGAGAGCGGGTAGTAGATCATCGGCTTGTCGCTGATGGGCAGCAGCTGCTTGGACACCGGAATGGTCAACGGATAGAGCCGCGTACCGGATCCTCCGGCCAGGACGATTCCCTTCACGGGTGAGCTGTCCTCCTCAACTGTGTCATGTCAGGGACGGTCGAACGGGCTGGACGACCTCGGGCGGAGCGGATGGGCAGGGCATCGACGGGCCCGATCCCCGGGTGGTGAGTCCCGTGGATCGGACTTCGTCGGCGGGCACGTCGCGGCGGCGCCGACCATGGACACCCCCGGGCACCCGGTCGTGTCACGGTCTCGCGAGGACTGCGACCCGCACGTCCCGACGGCGGATCCCCGGCATGCTGCCGGTCGTCGCCGCCCGGGACGCGGTCGGTCGCGACTCCCCCGATCCCAGGACCTTGATCCTGAACGCTCGGACGAAGGTGCGCACCTTCTGAGTTGCCCGACGCGGTTCCGTTCTGCGCGCACCACGACGGCGGCTCCCCGAGCGGACACGTCCGCCACCGTCTCGGCGCGTCGCTGACCTGTCCATGGCCGTGCCCAGGCGAGGGAGCCGGCGGCGGGAACGCGGCTGAGGCCCGGGCTGGCGGGTGGCGCGCCGGTGTCGTGCGGTTTCCGTCTCAGCCGGCCGGGGCGGGTGGTGTGGTGGCGGCGCGGGCGAGCATGCCGATGGCCGCGATGGCGCAGCATCCAGCGATGGCGGCGAGTAGCGGCACGTACCCCGCGGCGGTGTGCAGGAGGGTGGCCGCGACCAGGGGCGCGGCGGCTCTGGCGATGGTGACGGGGGCGGTGAGTCGCCCGGCGATGGTGGCGTAGGCGGTGGTGCCGTACCGGTCGGCGAGCAGGGCGGGCGTGGCGAGGCTGGTGATGCCGAAGCCGAGTCCGAAGCCGACGACGGTCGCGATGGCGCCGGTGCGGGTGTCGGCGAGCAGGGGCATCGCGAGGACGGCGGCGGCCTGGATGGCGAAGACGGCGGCGACGATGGTGGTGACCCGCAGGTGTCGGCGGGCGGCGGTGAGGACGAGCCTGCCGGTGACGGACAGGACACCGAGTAGGCCGACCGCGGTGGCGGCGAAGGTGGTGGGGTGCCCACGGCTGACGAGGTAGCCGATGAGGTGCACGGTCATGGTGCTGGTGGCGGCGCCGTGGGCGACGAGGCTGCCGGCGAGGATCCAGAACCGGGCGTCGCGCATCGCGGCGGTGACGACCGCGCGCCGCTGGGCGTGCCCGGTCCGCGTGGTGCTGGCGGGTGCCGTCGTCGCTGTCGGCGGGCGGCGGACGGTGAGCGCGTGAAGGGGCACGGCGAGCAGGCCGTGGATGGCGGCGAGGACGAGCAGCGTGTCGCGCCAGCCGAGGTGTGCCTCGAGCAGGCCGGTCAGGGGCATGAAGATGGTGCTGGCGAACCCGGCCACGACCGTCACCGCCAGCAGCGCCGTGGTGCGTCGGTCAGGGGTGAACCAGGAGACGATGACGGCGAAGGCGGGTTCGTAGAGGACCATCGCGCTCGTGATCCCGATGCCGGTCATGACGGCGTAGAGCTGGCTGATGGTGCGGACCTGCGACCAGGCCACGAGCAGGCCGGTCGCGGCGAGCGAACCAGCGGTCATGAGCGCACGTCCGCCGTGGTGGTCGAGCCACCGGCCGACGGGGATGGCCGTGAGGGCGCCCGCGAGGACGGAGGCGGTGAGCGCGCCGGTGACGGCGGTGGTGGAGACGCCGAGGGTGGCGGCCATCGGGGCCAGCAGGACCGCGTAGGCGTAGTAGAGGACGCCGTAGCCGACGGTCGAGGTGACGGCGAGAGCGGCGACGATCCGCCAACCCTGGGCGTGGTGCCCGCCGACCGTGCGGCCGGCGGGCACTGTGGTGGTGGCGGGCATCAGCTGCCGCAGCAGCCGCCAGCCTGACCGCCAGCGGGTGCGGTGTCGAGGGTGACCAGTTGCAACGGTGCGGCCAGTAGCCCACCGGAGACGCCGGTGGCCAGCCCGCGTGCCGCCGGCTCGGCGTCCGGGGCCGGCCCACAGCAGCTGTCGCTGGTCGCCGAGTCGTCGGGGTTGCTGTTGCATACGCCGGTTTCGGGCAGGTCGAGCTGGACGTCGCGGGCTGCCCGCCAGTCACCGGCGAGGGCGGCGACGACGGAGCGGACCTGCTCGTAGCCGGTGGCCATGAGGAAGGTGGGGGCCCGGCCGTAGCTCTTCATGCCGACGGCGTAGTAGCCCGGCTCGGGGTGGGACAGTTCGTCCACGCCGTGCGGGGGGACGGTGCCGCAGGAGTGCTCGTTCGGGTCGATCAGTGGGGCGAGGGCGCGCGTGGCGCCCATGACCGGGTCGAGGTCGAGCCGCAGTTCGGCGGCGATGGAGTGGTCGGGGCGGAAGCCGGTGGCCGCGACGATGCGGTCCACGGTGACCGCTTCCTCGCTGCCGTCGGCGTGCCGGACGAGCACGGTGACGCGGTCGTCGGTCGGGGTGAGGGCGTGCACGGAGAAACCGGTGAGCAGCCGGATGCGGCCGGCGTCGACGTGCGTGCGCAGCCGCGAGCCGAGCGCGCCGCGCGCCGGCAGGGCATCTGCGTCCCCGCCGCCGTAGGAGCGCGCCGGCGAGGAGGATCGGATCGCCCAGGTCACCTCGGTGCCCGGCTGTTCGGCGGCCAGCTCGGCGAGGGACAGCAGGGTGTTCGCGGCGGAGTGGCCGGCGCCGACGACGAGGGTGTGCCGGCCCGCGAACCGGTCCCGGTCGCCGCCGAGGACGTCCGGCAGCGCGTGCTCCAGGTACCTGGTCGCGTCGCGCTCGCCGCGGGCGGGCAGACCGGAGGCGCCGAGGACGTTCGGGTTGCCCCAGGTGCCGGAGGCGTCGACGACTGCCCGGGCCAGGATCTCCTCGCCGTCGGCGAGGCGGACGAGGAACGGGGTGGTGTCGCGGCCGGCGGTGCGCAGCCGGTCCAGGCCCGGTCGGCTGATCGCCTCGACGCGGGTGCCGTAGCGCAGGTGCGGCTTGAGAGCCGGCAGCTCGGCGAGGGGCTGGAGGTAGGCGGTGACGAGTTCGGCGCCGGTGGGCAGGGCCTCGATGTCGGGGGCGACCCAGCCCGCGTCGTCGAGGAGCCGGCGGGCAGCCGGGTCGATGTTGTACCGCCAGGGGGAGAACACCCGCACGTGCCCCCACTGCCGCACCGCCGCGCCCGGGGTGTCGCCGGCTTCGAGGACGGTGAAGGCGATGCCGCGTTCGTGCAGGTGCGCGGCGGCGGCCAGACCGACCGGGCCGGCGCCGATCACCACGACGGGCAGTTGGGTCAGCGTGCTCATCAGGTAACTCCTCTGTCTTGAAGACTGTCGAATCAGTGAGGCGGACGGGCGCTCTGCCCGGGCTGGGGTTGGTCAGGTGATGGCGGGGCTGCGTCGTTCGAGCAGGACGACGTCGCGCCATCGGCCATGGTGGCGCCCGACGCGTTCGCGGGTGCCGATGATCCGGAAGCCGGCCCGCCGGTGCAGGGCGAGGCTGGCGGCGTTTTCGGGGAAGACGCCGGACTGGATGGTCCAGATACCGGCGGCTTCGGTGGAGGCGATCACCGCATCGAGGAGCCGCCGCCCGGCGCCTCGGCCCTGGGCGGCGGGGTCGACGTACACGGAGTGCTCCACCACGCCGGCGTAGACGGCGCGCGTCGAGGTGGGCGAGACGGCGATCCAGCCGACGAGGTCGTCGCCGTCGACGGCCACGAAGCGGTGCGCGGGCAGCTTCGCGGCGTCGAACGTCGCCCAGGTGGGTGCGTCGGTCTCGAAGCTGGCCTGTCCGTCGTCGAGGCCCGCCTGGTAGATGGTGAGGACCCGCTCGGCGTCGTCGGCCGCCATGGGGCGGACGGTGATGTCGGTCATCAGCAGGCTCCGTTCGGGTGAGGAGCGGGCCGGCCCATGACGACGTCGGCGGCGGAGGGGAAGCAGCCGACGCAGGCGTCGTTGATGCGGTAGTGCCGGGCCGTGCCGACCGGGTCGACGAGGACGAACCGCACCTCGGTGAGGATCTTCAGGTGCTGGGAGACGGTGGACTGGGCCAGGCCGACGGCGGCGACGATCTCTCCCACGCTCATCGGCCTGGCGTGGCGGGCGAGGTACTCGACGATCTGCACCCGGGTCGGGTCCGCGAGAGCCCGGAACCACGACGCGTACCGCTGTGCGGTCGCCCGTTCGAGGAGCTCGTCCACGCCCACCCGCCTCCTTCTATCGTCTATCGCCGATCGACGATGGAAGTCTAGCGGGTGTCGGGGCGGCCGGCGCGGGAGCCGCAGGACCGTGCTCCCGCCGACCGCCGGGCCGTGCATGGGGTCCCCTTCCGTGGTGCCTGTCTCGACGTTTGTCGAAGCAGAGAGTTGCACGCTGATTAGACGCCTGTCAACCTAGAGGGATGTCAAAGCAAGCGGCGTCGCTTCCCGTCCTCGACCTCACCGCCGACACGCCGTGCTGCCCGCCGCTGGCGCAGCGCCGGGTGCCGGCCGAGGCCGCCGCTGTCCTCGCGCCGGCGTTCAAGGCGCTCGGTGACCCGGTGCGACTGCAGTTGATGTCGATGATCGCGTCGGCCGAGGGCGGGGAGGCCTGTGTCTGTGACCTGACGCCCGCGTTCGACCTGACCGGGCCGACCATCTCGCACCACCTCAGGACGCTGCGCGAGGCGGGCCTCGTCGATGCCGAGCGGCGGGGCACCTGGGTGTACTACCGGGCCCGGCCCGTCATCCTGCGCCAACTCGCCGCACTGCTCACCGTCGAACCGGCCGCCGACGCCTGAGCCACGGTCCGAGCCCCGCACCGCGCAGGCCCTCGGCCATGGCGGCGACGACGTACGCGGCGTCGCGGCCGACGCCGCGCAGGGTGTTCGACGAGAACGACCGTTGGAACTCCAACCCCAGGTAGACCAGCCCGGGATGGGTGGTGGAGACCCCGCTGATCTGCCGGGGCGTGCCGTCGGGCGCCAGGGCTCCGAGCGTGGCGAGATAGCCGAGGTTCGGGCGGTAGCCGGTCGCGAAGATGACCGCGTCGACCGGCTCGGACGTGCCGTCGGGCCAGCGGACGCCGTCGGGGGTGAAGGCGGTGAACATGTCCCGCCGGGGGAGCAGGCCGGAGGCGATGGCGTCGCGGTAGACGCCGGTGTCGAGCACGGCGGCATGACGGATCAGGCGGGTGAGCACCGGGCGCGGAAGGCGGTCCGCCCCCGTGACGTGGAGCCAGTGATGCAGGTCCCGGCCGCGGATGCGCTGGGGCACGAACCGGACCGGCGCCCGGGTCGCCAGCGTGACCCTCGCGAGCGGGGCCAGTTCGTGGGCGACCTGGACGGCGGAGTTGCCGGCGCCGACCACGACGACCCGCTTGCCGGCATACGGTTCGGGCCGCCGGTAGCGCGCGACGTGCCGCACCTCGCCGGTGTACTCGACGCGACCGGGCAGCTCCGGCAGGTGCGGGTTGCCGAAGGAGCCGCTGGCGGCGACCACGCCCGCCGCCGCGATCTCATCACCAGCGCGGGTGTGCACCAGGTAGCCGCCGCCCCGGCGTTGCCGCACGGCGGTGACACCGACGCCGGTACGGACGTCGGCGTCGAGGTGGCGGGCGTAGCGGCGCAGGTAGGAGACGACCTCGCCGCGCGTCGGGTAGCGGTCCGGATCCCCCTCGTCGAACGCCCTGCCGGGCAGTGCGCTGTAGCGCGCCGGGGAGAACAGGGTGAGGCTGTCGTAATAGTCCGGCCACGAGCCGACCGACTCCTCCCCCGCTTCGAGTACGACCGGGCGCAGGCGCGCGGACAGGGCGGCACGAGCGGCGGCGAGGCCGGACTGGCCGCCGCCCACGATGATCACAGGTTCCGGGGAGGCGCTCACCTCGACATCATATTGTCTTTTCGTTGAATGACAATATGAAGGTGGTGCGGGAGGGTGGAGCCATGGACCACTCGACACCCGCAGCCGGGGCGCGAAGCGCCGGGCCGACCGGGTTGGGTTTGGACACCCAGGAGTTCCTGAAGGCTCTGGGCAGCCCGACGCGACAGCGGATCATGATGCTGTTCGCGCGGGGCGCCGAGTTGTCGGTCGGGGAGGTGGCCGAGCTCGCGGGCATCAGTCAGGCCACGGCGTCGCAGCAGTTGACCCTGCTGCGCCGTGGGCGCGTGGTCACCTCGCGCCGCGAAGGCAAGACCGTGTACTACCGGGCCGACCGCGACGGCGCAGTCGCGGCGCTGGCCGAGCTCCAGTCGTACCTGATGACCTGCTGCTGACGACACCGTCAAGCGCTCCCGGCTGGCCGTACCTTCTGCACCCGGACGAGCCGCCGCGCCGCGACCCTCGCTGTTCGCCTCCTGCGGAACTTGTCGTGATCCAGCCCTCGTTTGACCGGCCTACGGGTGGTGTTGCTGCAACGATGCAAGACGTGGGAACTGCGAAGACTACGACGCCTGCCATGTCGCCCCTTGCCGGCGAGCCGATCAATCGTGCCGATGCCGAGCGGCTCGCGGGAGTGCTGAAGGCGTTCGCCGACCCGGCCCGGCTGCGACTGCTCAGCCTGATCCAGTCGTCGCCGGAGGGCGAAGCATCCGTGACCGACCTCACCGCGCCGCTCGGTCTCTCCCAGCCCACCGTGAGTCACCACCTTCGGATCCTCACCGAGGCCGGTCTGCTCGAGCGTGAGAAGCGTGGCGTCTGGGCGTACTACCGCCTGGTGCCGTCCGCGATCGCCGCGATCGCGGACCTGCTGACGCCACCCCGCAAGCGGGCGACGAAGAAGACCCGCTGACTGGCCCCGTCGGAGCTACGGATCAGCCTCCCCGCCCCGGACCGCAGCGGCGAGTGCTCCCCGGCTGCGAAGCTGCTCAGGGGCGTCGTCGGCGACGATCCGCCCGCCGTCGAGGACGAGCACCCGTGCGCCGGTGATCAGGGCCCGGGCGACGGCGACCCGGGCCCGTTGACCGCCGGACAGTGCCGCCCCCCGCTCACCGGCCGGCGTGTCCGGACCGGCCGGTAGCGCGTCGAGGAACGGTGTGAGCTGGGCGGCGCCGGCTGCGGCACGAACCTCCGTGTCGGTGGCGTCCGGGCGGCCCAGCCGGATGTTGTCGGCGATCGAGCCGGGAAACAGGTGGACGTCCTGCGGCACCACGGTGACCGTGCGCCGCAGGTCGGCGTCGCCGAGGTCGCGCAGGTCCACGCCGCCGACGGTGATCTGTCCGGCGCTCGGGTCGTGGTGGCGCAGCACGCTTCACCCCACGCGAACTCCCCGGCGGAGACGTCGCCACCTACCTCGTCGACACGTTCCGTGGAGCGGGCGACGGCGGCGGGTGGCCCTGCCAGGGCACGGTGATCCTCGACCTGCCCGCCACCACGGTCGCCCAGTACACCCGCGAAGGCATCCTCGAAGAGGCCGGCCCCGGCCGCTGCCGCCTCACCCTCGGTTCCTGGTCCTGGCCCAGCCTCGCGGCCACCATCGCCCGACGACGCCGACATCGAAGTCGTCGGCCCCGCCGAACTGAACGAGGCCTTCGCACACCTCGCCCGCAGGTTCACCAGAACTGCGGCGCTGCCCCGGCCGGAAGGCTCGTGATCGTGGAAGCATCGCGCGGTACGGTCGTCTGCGCCGTCGAGGTTCCCGGGCTGTCAGCCGCTGACCCGCTGAACCAACGCTACGAGGGCGTAGGTCACCCCGACCCACGCCGCCACTTGCCCGGCGCGGAAGAACGCCGTCCCGGCGAGGAGGAATCTGATTCTCGCCTGCTGCTCAGCCTCGTCTGGGGTCATGGTGACGCCTCCGGGTATCGGGTGCCCTGGTCCGATCCCTGATCTTGACGGCTCCGCCTGGCGAAGGTAACCACCGAGCGCCCGATCTCGTCGCGTTGGCCGCACCGAGACTCCGGTCACCTCGTCAGGGGGACGACTGCTTTGGATTTGGAGGCGATCCGGACTTGGTCTCCCCACCGTCGCAGGGCCTGGGCCATCTTGCCCGCACCTGCCGGGTTGGCCGAGTGGACACGGACGACCTTCCGACGCCTTGGCCTCCAGCGCCCAGCAACGGGCACGGCGGTAGTCACCGGGCTGGCAGATCGCTCCGACTGAATCCTGCAGACTGGGCTTCGGCCTCCGTGCAGAAGAAATCTGTCACCAGAACGTCCACGCCGTAGTCGTCGTTGCCGGGTGCACGGTACGTGTAAGCCGCTGCAAAATCCGTCGCCACTACAGGGCGGCCGCCACATTTTATGAAATAGATCGGATATCGCGCAAAGGGCGAAATGAGCGGGACGAAAAGCGCCGTCAAGTACAGGGCGATCGGGATGGCAGCAATCAGCCATCCCTTGTGGTTCTTTGCCGGGGACATTCTGGTTTCTCTCCGTCCTACGCCTCCCCCAACCGATAGCAGCACAGCTAGGCCGTGCTCCGGTCGAAGAGGTCGGCCGTCGCAAGGTCGAACAGGCTGTGTACGCGAAGGATGCCCTCGGGCGCCGCGGCCCCGTACGTCTGCTGCCGGTCCAGCCAGCATCCCCGTAATCCCGCGGCGGCGGCCGCTAAGGCATCGCCCTGAAGATCGTCACCGACGTACAGAACCTCGGAGGGTTCCCAGCCCATCCGCTCGCAGGCGCCGAGGAAGCTTGTGGGATTCGGCTTCGAAGCACCGACGTCGGAGGGCGTGAACAGCGGTGGCGTCGAGGGGAGACGGAGCGAGGCCAGTTTAGCTTCCTGCTGCGCGCGATCGCCGTTGCTCAACACCGCCACACCGGCGGGTGCCCCGCCGAGGAAACGCATCACCTCCGGGACGTCGCCATACGCTGCCCAGGAATTCTCATAGTGGCGCAGGTAGATCGTGAAGAGGTCGTCGGCTTGGTCGTCGCTCACGGCTCCGGTGTCTCGTCCATAGGCGGACAGCACACCGCGGAGCCTAGCCCGCCGTTGTTCCTGGAAGGTCATTGTCTTGTCCAAGTACGCCCGCATGTGGACGGCCTCCAGCCGCTGCCACTCTGTGTGAGCCGCGTACCGCGCCTCCTCGTCGAGGTCGGGAAGCCATTGCAGGCAGGCGGCGAGGAATGCCTTCTCCGCGGCACCCCTGTGGTCCAGCAGAGTGCCGTCTAGGTCCAGCAGGACGGCTTTCACCCGCATCGTCATCACACGACTCTCTGGAAGTCGAACGCTGTCCGCACGGCGCTCACGGTATCGCGGGTCATGGTCCATGGATTTCCCCGTGGCCGGACCCAGGGCATCACCGACCACTCGGCCGGAAGCGATGGCAGTTCGGCGTCCCGCGTGCGGCCGGTCCTCAGCCGTTGCGGGATCATGGCGTCGCCGAAGTCCGTCATGTCGCGTTCCAGGGCGATCCGCCGCTCGTCCTGGTCGACGTCGGTCAGCACCTCGATACGGGACGCCGCGAAGTCGGCCTCGCACAGCACCACACCGTGCAGCGGCGTGGCTGAAGCCGGCCGGGAACCAAAGGCGCGAGCGAAATCCGCAGGCCAGAACAAGTCCTTGCCGACGCTCGGCCGCGCCGGCAGATCCGCCAGCTCCGGCGCCATCGCTCGCCCGACATGCCCGACCGCTACCGCGAACGGCAGCCCGAGAACCGAGCCGTCATGTGGCGACACCACCGACTTGTCGTAGGTGACGAACTGTCCCGCCGCACCGGTGGGCTGCTGGACTGAGGGCACCAGACCGGCCGACAACCGTGGATGCCTGCGGGAGTCTGGTCGCTGTGCTCAGTGGCACTCACTCATGGGATGCGGCTGCAGCCGCTGCGGGTTGCTGTGCGGAATGCGTGGCACGAAGCGGCAGGAAGGAAGGTCGCCGTGGTCAGCGTGCCACTGCCCAACATCTGCACAGTGGCGCTGGACCCGGCAGCGCGCTTCGACCGGTAGGACGTACGGACTCGGTCGGGACAACCGACGTTCCTAACTCCAGCCCGGTCCGCTATCGATCGCCGTAGTGGTAGCGGCAGGCGATGATCTCGATGTCGTCCGTGGTGATCCGATGCACCAGCCGATGTTCGCGATCGATCCGGCGGGACCAGAAGCCGGACAGCTCTCCCCGAAGGGGTTCCGGCTTGCCGATGCCCTCGTATCCGTTGCGCATCACGTCCGCGATGAGGTCGTTGATGCGCTTGACCAATTTTCGGTCGGTGTGGCTGAGGTACTGGTTCCAGGCCGTCGCGGTGAAGACCAGCCTCACGTGACGTCCCGCACCGTGGCCGGGTCGACCAGGTCCCGCTCGGCCGCGTCGCCCTCCTCAAGCTCCGCGATCGAGCGGCGCAGGGCTGCGGCGTTGGCCGGGTTGCGGAGGAGGTACTCGGTTTCCTTCATCGCCTCGTACTCCGCAAGCGGCACGATGACCACCGGTTCGTGGCCCGACCGGGTCACCACCACTTCCTCCGCGTCGTTGATGACGCTGTCGAGTTCGGCGGCCAGGTTCTGCCGTAGCTGGGTGAAGTTCACGGTCCGCATGACCACCTCCGGGGGTAGGTACAGGAAACTGTACGTCGGACGGACCTGCGTCTCGTCCCTGGTCGACCTGACGGTGGCTCCACGGGTGCTGCTGCACGAGCCAAGATCACGGTGCAAGCGGCCCCGCGAAGGGGCCGGTGACCTGCGGAGGAGTGGGCCGCCAGGGACTCGAACCCTGAACCTATGGATTAAAAGTCCACAGCTCTGCCATTGAGCTAGCGGCCCGCGCGCTCAGGTTACCGGAAGGCGGCCGGTTGCGACTCTCGGCTTTCGTGCCGTAGGAAGAACCGGCAGCTCAGGGGAGGAGCGCGCCTCGTCGCCCGGCCACGGCGGCGCCTCCGGGCGTACGGGAAGAGTCAGGCCGGGCGGCGCGGACGGTGCCGGGAGGTCAACTGCCCTCCTGGCCGCGGCCCGCAGAGGCCTTTTGATCTTGGCAGGCCGGGCCGGACGTGGTCCGGTGATCGATGCCGAAGAAGGCTGGCGATCCTCCGGTGGGACCCTATCGGAGAGTCGGCGCCCGCGGTGTCCCTCCTCGTCGCCGTGCGGGCTCGCCGGCGCGCTGGTGGGCTCGCCCAGCGCCGTTACCGGCGGCTCCACCAGGGGTGTTGGCTGGTCGAAGCTGCCGCAAAAACCGGGCCATGGGAATGTAACAACTTGGGAACAACGCGAGCCGCGTTCTTGTCGGCGGTTTGTTAGCCGCCTGTACTAACCGTGTGACGTGCATTGATGAGACGGGGACCACGCCGCCGGAGCCACAGGGCCGCGCGGTGGGGACCGTGCGGCGAGACCGGGTTCCGGCCCGGGTCCGCTCCGGCGAGAAGGTGCTCCCGGAGCAGGCCCGCGTGCACAACCGCGAGTTGCTGCTGCGCATGCTCTACCGGGAGGGGCCGCACAGCCGGGCGGATCTGGCGCGGCGCACCGGGCTGACGAGGGTCTCGGTCTCGGACGTCGTGAGCGACCTCCTCGCGGACGACCTCGTGGTCGAGGTGGGTACGCGGGCGGGGACGCGGCCCGGGAAGCCGGCGATGATGCTCGAGTTCAACGAGCACGCCTATCAGGCGGTCGCCGTGGACCTGAGCCACTCGACGCTCTACCGGGGGGCCGTGTTCGACCTCGGTGGATCAGTGGTGGCTCGTCAGCAGGTCGAGATCGAGGGCAGCACCGGCGCCGACGCGCTGGCGAAGGTCGTCGGTCTCGTCGGGGCGTTGCGCGAACAGGTGACGGCGCCGCTGCTCGGCATCGGCATCGGCACCCCGGGAATCGTGGACCTCGGTGGCGTCGTCCTCAGCGCACCCAACCTGGGGTGGAAGGACCTCGACCTCCGCTCGGTGCTGACCGGGCACTTCGCCTGCCCTGTGGTGGTGTCGAACGACGCCAACGCCACCGCGCTCGCCGAGCGCAGTTACGGCGAGAGCGCGGCGGACACCCTCCTCGTGCGGGTCGGCGTCGGCGTGGGGGCGGGTCTGCTGCTCGGCGGGACGCCCGTCCTGGGCAGCAGGTTCGCGGCCGGCGAGATCGGCCACGTGGTCGTGGACACCGGCAGCGAGCGGGCCTGTGTCTGTGGAAAGTTCGGCTGTCTCGAGACCTGGCTGTCGACCCGGCGCATCCAGGAAGACCTCTCGGAAGCCCGTACCGATGCGGAGCACACCCGGGTCCTCGCCGCCGCTGGCGAAGCCCTCGGTTCCGTGCTGGCCCCGATCGTGGCCGCCATCAACGTCTCGGAAATCGTCCTCAGCGGGCCGCACCGGGTGCTGGAAGGACCGCTGGCCGCCGCGGCGATGGAAACCATCCGGCAGCGCGCCCTGACCGAGGTCCACGGCGACATCGTCCTGCGGCTCTCGGAGCTCGGCGACGACATCGTCCTGCGCGGCGCGACCGCCATGGTCATGAGCCAACAACTCGGGATCGCCTGAACCGCACGATCCGATCCCCGTCACCTGGAGCGACGCCGACCGGCGCTGGCTTTGCAGCAATAGAAGGGAACACGGTGCAACTGACACGCACGCTGACGGCAGCGTTTGCCGTAGTCGCTCTCGCCCTCGCCGGTTGTAGCGGTGGCGGGCAGGCGAATGAAGCAGGCTCGTCCCAGCTCGTACTGGGCAACAACGGCGACGTGCTGACCTGGGACCCCGCCGAGATGAAGGAAGGCGCGGTCATCCACTACGCGGAGGCCGTCTACGACCCGCTGCTCCGCAAGACGCCCGAGTCGAAGATCGAGGGCAACCTGGCCACCGCGTACGAGTACAACGCCGACCTCACCGAGCTCACCCTGAAGCTGCGCGACGGCGTCACCTTCAGTGACGGCGCCGCCTTCGACGCCGACGCGGTGAAGGTCAACCTCGAAGCGCGCAAGAAGGGGGCGGGCAGCGCCTCCGAGGCGGCCCGGGCGATCGAGCGCGTCGAGGTCGTGGACAAGGCCACGGTGCGCCTGCACCTCAGCGAGCCCAGCCCCGGCCTCCTGGCCGCCCTGGCGACGTACCTGGGATACATGGCGAGCCCCACGGCGCTCAGCTCGGGCACCATCGCCTCCAACCCGGTGGGCTCCGGGCCCTACACGTACGACTCGGGCGCTTCCGAGAAGGGCGTCAAGTACACGTTCAAGGCACGCGACGGCTACTGGAACCGCGAGGCGTTCCCCTTCGAGAACGTCGTGATCCGCCCGTACGAGGAGTTCACCGCCCGGTACAACGCGCTCGCCACCGGCCAGATCCAGTTCATGTACGGCACCCCCGACATGGTGCCGAAGGCCAAGACCGACGGGCTCACCGTCAAGACGGTGCCCGGCGAGTGGCAGGGCATCATCCTCCAGGACCGCGCCGGCAAGGCGTCGGCGGCACTCGGCGACGTGCGGGTGCGGCAGGCGATCAACCACGCGCTCGACCGCAAGGCCATCCTCGACACCCACTACGGCGGCTTCGGCCAGGTATCCACCCAGACCTTCAACCCGTCCAGCGAGGCGTGGGTCCCGGAGCTGAACGCGCGCTACCCGTACGACCCGGCGAAGGCGCGCGAGTTGCTGGCCGCGGCGGGCTACGGCAGCGGCTTCAAGATCAAGGTTTCGTACAGCGAGGGCTTCATGTCCCCGCTGGTGCCGATCGTCACCCAGTACCTGGGCGACGTGGGCATCACGGTCGAGCAGGTGCCGGTCAACGGCTTCGCCAACGGTGGCCTGGAGACCCTGAAGGGCCAGCCGGCGTTCATGCTCTCGTTCTCCACGAACATCCCGGCGTGGACGGACGTGCTGAACAAGCTCACCCCGACGTCGCTGTGGAACAACTTCAAGTACACCGACGAGACCGTCACCCGGCTGCTCAAGGAGATCCCGGCCGCGCAGGGTGACAAGCAGGCCGCTCTCTACAAGGAGCTGAACACCCACCTCGTCGAGCAGGCCTGGTTCGCGCCGATCGTCACGCAGGAGAACGTCTACCTGTTCAAGTCGGACATCGACGTGACCATGCAGCAGGCGCAGCTCATGCCGAGCCTCCGCTTCTTCGCCCCGGCGAAGTAACCGCCGATCAACCCCGGATGGGTCGGACGACGGGCCGGCCCATCCGGTGGATCACTACAGCTCATCTAGGAGGTAGCAGGCATGCTGGGCTTCATCGGTCGGCGGTTGGCCACGGGCCTGCTGCTGGCGTTCTCGGTCGTGACGGGGATGTTCTTCTTCCTCATGCTCACCGGCTCCGATCCGGCCCGGGGGGCGCTCGGCCTCTACGCCACCGAGGAACAGGTCGCGGTCAAGCGGGAGCAGCTCGGCCTCGACCGGCCGCTCGTCGAGCAGTATCTGAGCTGGCTGAGCGGGGTCGTACGCGGTGACCTGGGGGTTTCGTCCGCGCAGAACGCCGAGGTGAGCGACCTCATCGTGACGCGGCTGCCGGTCACCGTCTCCCTGGCGTTGGGTGCCGTCCTGGTGGCCGCGGTCCTCGGTGTCGTGCTCGGGCTGCTCGCGGCGACCCGACCCGGGACGTTCGACCGCGTACTCCAGGTGTTCATGGTGCTCGGCTTCAGCCTTCCGAACTTCTGGGTCGCGATCATCCTGGCCCTGGTCTTCGCCGTGCAACTGGGCTGGTTCCCCGCCACGGGCTACGTCCACCTGGGCGACTCACCCGGCGGGTGGCTCTGGTCCATCACCCTGCCGATCGTCGCGCTGTCGATCGGTTCGATCGCCGCCATCGCCCAACAGCTGCGGAACTCCGTGATCACCGTCAACAGCCAGGACTACGTCCGTACGCTGCGCAGCCGGGGTCTCTCGCAGCGCGACATCCTGCTCACCCACGTCCTGCGCAACGCGGCTCCGCCGGCGCTGACGATGCTCTCCCTGCAGTTCATCGCGGCGATGAGCGGCGCCGCCATCATCGAGCGGGTGTTCGGCCTCCAAGGCATCGGCGCCGTCGCCATCAACGCCTCGGGCAACAGCGACATCCCCGTCATCATGGGCGTCCTGCTCTTCACCGTGCTCGTCGTCGTACTCGTCAATCTCGCGGTCGACATCCTCTACGCCGCACTGAACCCGAAGGTACGGAACGCATGAGCGCCGACGTGACGGCCCGCGCGGGCCTGACAGCCAGGAGATTCCGCTCCTTCCTGCGTAACCCCATGGGCGTGGTGGCGGGCGGTGTCCTGCTGGCCATCGTCGTGGCGAGCATCCTCGCGCCGCTGCTCGCCCCGCAGGACCCGAACCTGGTGGTGCTCTCGGAGGCGCTCCGCCCGCCGAGCGGCGACCACCCGCTCGGCACGGACGGAAACGGGCGGGACATCCTCAGCCGCCTCCTGTGGGGCGGCCGGGTGAGCCTCCAGGCGGGCGCGATCATGGTCGCCGTCGCTCTCCTGTGCGGGATTCCCGCGGGTCTCCTCGCCGGCTACCACGCGAAGCGGTTCGACGGGGTGTCGAGCTGGATCTTCAACATGCTGATGTCCCTGCCGGAGATCCTCATCATCATCGTGGTCATCGCCTCCCTCGGCAGCGGCCTCGCCCCGACGATGATCACCCTTGGCGTGCTGGCGTCGCCGGACATCTTCCGGCTGACCCGGAGCGCCGTGATCGCGGTGCGCGAGGAGCTCTACCTCGACGCCGCCCGCGTCGCGGGACTGTCCGACCTGCGCATCATCTTTCGCCACGTGCTCTCCGTGGTGCTGGGGCCGGTCCTCGTGCGGTCCTCGTTCATCTTCGGCATGGCGATCATCGTCCAGTCCGGTCTGGAGTTCCTCGGCTTCGGCGACCCGCAGCGCCCCAGCTGGGGTGGCGAACTCAGCAACGCCTTCCAGAACTTCCAACGCGCGCCCGAGCTGGTCATCGCACCCGGCGTCGCCATCGGCTGCACGGTCATGGCACTCGTGCTCTTCGGCACGGCCCTGGCGGATTCGCTGGGGGTCAGCCGCAAACCAAAGGCCGAGCGGGCGGCGCGGTCCGCCCGCCGGGACGACACGACGATCACCCAGGGCGAAACCGCCCGTACGCCCGCGACCGCCCTCCCCGCGGACACCCTGCTCCGCGTCGAGGACCTGTCGGTGCGGTACGTGGCCGAGGACGGAGCTACCAAGGACGTGGTGCGGGGCGTGTCGCTGCACGTCGCGCGAGGAGAGGTGCTCGGCCTGGTCGGGGAGTCCGGCTCCGGGAAGTCCCAGACGTCCTTCGCGATCCTCGGACTCCTGCCACCCGATGCCTCCGTGTCCGCCCGGCACCTCTCCCTCGACGGGCGGTCCCTGATCGGGCTGCGCGAGGGCGAGTTGCAGAAGCTGCGCGGGCCGAAGATGGCCTACGTGCCGCAGGAGCCGATGTCCAACCTGGACCCGTCCTTCACCATTGGTGCCCAACTGACGAAGCCGATGCGGCGCAAGCTCAACCTGTCCAGGAAGGCCGCGACCGAGCGGGCCCTGCACCTGCTCGAACGCGTCGGCATTCCCGACCCCGCCCGCACGCTCGCCGCCTACCCCCATCAGCTCAGCGGAGGAATGGCACAGCGGGTGCTCATCGCGGGCGCCGTGTCCTGCGATCCCGAGCTGCTCATCGCGGACGAGCCGACCACCGCCCTCGACGTCACGGTCCAGGCGGAGGTCCTCGAACTCCTCCGTGACCTGCAACGGGAGCGCGACATGGGCCTCATCCTGGTCACCCACAACCTGGGTGTGGTCGCCGACCTCTGCGACCGGGTCGCGGTGATGCGGGACGGCCTCGTCGTCGAGCAGCAACCGGTCGCCGAACTCTTCGCCAACCCACAGCACGAGTACACCCGCATGCTCTTGGACGCGACCCTGGAGGACGCCCCTCCCCGGCGGTCGCGCGACGACCTTCAGGAGGCGCAGTCATGAGCACCCGCGACAATTCCGGCGCCCCACTGCTCGACGTCCGCGACGTCAACGTCGTCTATCGCGGGTCCCGATGGCGCAGTCCGTCCTTCCACGCGCTGCACGACGTCTCGATGCAGATCCGGGCGGGAGAGACGGTCGGCCTGGTCGGCGAGTCCGGCTCGGGAAAGACGACCCTGGGCCGGGCGCTCCTGGGGCTCGCCCCGATCAGCGCCGGCACGGTCACGTTCGACGGGGCCGACATCACCCGGGCGAACCGACGCGCCCGCCGGGCCCTGAGCCGGGACATCCAGGTCGTCTTCCAGGACCCGTACTCGTCGCTCAATCCGGCGATGTCCGTCGAGAGCATCCTCGCCGAGCCGCTCAGGGCGCAGGGGGTGCCCGGGGCCGAAGCCTCCGCGCGGATCGGTCAGCTGCTGGGCCAGATCGGCCTGGAAGCCGACGCCGGACGACGGTACCCGCGCGAGTTCTCCGGCGGGCAACGGCAGCGGATCGCCATCGCCCGCGCCCTCGCGCTGAAGCCCCGACTCATCGTCTGCGACGAGCCGGTGAGCGCCCTCGACCTCTCCACCCAGGCACGCATCCTCGACCTGCTCATCGACATCCAGGAGCAGACCGGCGTCGCGTACCTCTTCATCTCCCACGACCTGTCGGTGGTCCGCTACATCTGCCACCGGGTCGCGGTCATGCTCAAGGGCCGCATCGTGGAGACCGGTGACGGTGACACCGTCACGTCGCGACCGCGCCATGCGTACACGAATCGGCTGCTCATGGCGTCGCCCATCCCTGACCCGGCACGCCAGGCGGAACGACGCCGCCAGTACGCCGCGCTCTCCTCCTGACCCCTCCAACCCGACCGAAGGAAGTACCCGTGCAGTTCGGCTTCAGCTCCTATTCCTTCTACCAGCACCTGCGCACCGGCCGGATGAGCCTCCTCGAGGTCATCGACTGGATCGGTGCCAGCGACGCCACCCACATGGAGATCGCGACGGTGTCGCTCTCCCCGGAGATCTCCAACGACACCTCCACCCTCGACCAGGACCCCGGATTCGTCCAGGAGATCAAGACCCGCGCGGCCGACCAGGGCGTCACCCTGTCCAACCTCGTCGTCCCGGCCGACCTCCTCGGCGAGGACGCGGCGAAGAACATGGCGCGGGTCAAGCGGCACATCGAGGTGGCGGCCGCGCTGGACATCACCCTCTTCCGCCACGACGTCGCCAAGTGGGCCCACCGGGCCAAGGACGTCGCCGAGTTCGAGGCGCTGCTGCCCCGCATGGTGGAGGCGTGCAAGGAGATCGCCCGGTACGCCGCCCCGTACGGCATCACCACCAGCGTGGAGAACCACGGGCTGCTGATGAACGGCGGTGAGCGCGTACGCCGGCTCATCCACCTCGTCGACGAGCCGAACTTCAAGACGACCCTCGACGTCGGCAACTTCATGTCGGTGGACGACAACCCGGTGGTGTCGGTCGCCGAGAACGCCCCGTACGCCAGCATCGTGCACCTGAAGGACTTCTACGTCCGCTCGCAGTACCCGGGCGACGGCTGGCACCACACCCCGGGCGGCACCTACCTGCTCGGCTCCATCGTCGGCTACGGCGACCTCGACATGCGCAGGATCGTGCGGGGCATCGTCGACGCCGGCTACGACGGCTTCGTGTCCATCGAGTTCGAGGGCATCGAGGAGTGCCTGATGGCCAACCCGATCGGTCTCGCCAACGCGAAGCGGCTCTTCGCCGAAGCGGAGGCGGCCAAGTGAGCCGGCTCGGCGTGGGCGTGATCGGCGTCGGGAGCATCGCGGAGATGCACCTGGGCGCGTACGCCGCCAACCCGGACGTCCACCTCGTCGGGGTGTTCGACGTCAACCACGAGCGGAGCGCGCAGAAGGCCGAGACCTTCGGCGTGACCCGCGTGCACCCGACGCTCGACAGCCTGCTCGCCGACCCCGAGATCGACGCGGTGAGCATCTGCACGTGGAACGACAGCCACGCGGAGATCGCCACGGCGGCGCTCGACGCCGGCAAGCACGTCCTGGTGGAGAAGCCCCTGAGTCGTACGGCCGGTGAGACCGAGGCGCTCGTCGAGGCCGTCGAGCGCAGTGGCAGGCACCTGGAGGTCGGCTTCGTCCGGCGGTTCGGCGCGAACGCCAAGGTCCTCAAGTCGTTCGTGGACAGCGGGCTGCTGGGCGACGTCTACCACGCCCGCGCGACCAACATCCGACGACTCGGCAACCCCGGTGGGTGGTTCGCGGACCACAAGCGGTCCGGCGGGGGACCGCTCATCGACATCGGCGTGCACGTCCTGGACCTCTGCTGGTACTTCATGGGCACCCCCAGGGCCGTCACGGTCAGCGCGGTCACCCACGCCCGGCTGGGCAACCGGGCGAACGTCACGTCGTTGTCGCGGTACAAGGTCGCGGACTACGACCCGACCCGGAGCGACGTCGAGGACTTCGCCGCGGCCTTCATCCGGTTCGACAACGGGGCGTCCCTGACGCTGGAGACCAGCTACTCCCTGCACGCGCTCGAGGACCGCCTCGAAGTGGCGGTGTTCGGCGAGCGCGGTGGCGCGGAACTCGAACCCCAGCTGCGGATCGCCACCGAGATGCACGACACCGTCCTCAACGTGGGGCCACAGATCGACCACCTCAGCTTCGACTTCGCGGAGGGGTTCGCCAACGAGATCGCGCACTTCGTCGCGCTGTGCCTGGGCGAGGCCGAGCAGGTGGCACCCGTCTCCCACGGTACGGAGATAATGCGCATGCTCGACGGGATCTACGAGTCGGCGCGGGCCGGCCACGAGATCAGGCTCTCGTGACATGGTCGGTATCGGAGCGTCGGTGCGGGTGGGGGTCGTGGGGTGCGGGAACGTCAGTTCCCGCTACCTGGCCAACGTCGCCGGGGAACCGGCGGTCACCGTCGTCGCCTGCGCCGACGCCGACCCGGCGCGCGCGCGGGCGCTCGGCGCTGCCCACGCGGTGCCGGAGGTGCACCCGGTAGCCGACCTGTTGGCCCATCCGGAGATCGACCTGGTCCTCAACCTGACCCCACCCAGGGCGCACGCCGAGGTGACCCTGCGGGCCCTGGAGCACGGCAAGCACGTCTACACGGAGAAACCCCTGGCGACCACCATGGCCGACGGTCACCGGATCGTCGAGGCCGCCCGGGCGCGGTCGTTGCAGGTCGGCACCGCTCCGGACACCTTCCTGGGCGTCGGGGCGCAGACCTGCGCCGCACTGCTCGCCGAAGGCGCGATCGGCACCCCGACCTCGGTGAACGCCGCCATGATGAACGCCGGGCCGGAACGGTTCCACCCCGAGCCGGAGTTCCTCTACCAGGAGGGTGCCGGGCCCCTGTTCGACATCGGTCCGTACTACCTCACCGTCCTGACCGAACTCATGGGGTCCATCGTCCGGGTGGGGGCGCTGGGCGCGACCGCGCGTACCGAGCGGGTCGTGTTGGCCGGACCCCGCGCGGGGTCGACCTTCAGCGTGCAGACGCCCACCCACGTCAACAGCGTCCTGGAGTTCGCCAGCGGGGCCACGGGCATGCTGGTGACCAGCTTCGACGTCGTGGCGACGCGTACGCCGCACCTCGAGATCCACGGCACCGAGGGCACGATCGTCGCGGCGCAGGCCAACTCGTGGGGCGGCCCCGTGCTGCTCACGGCAGCGGGCAGCACCGACTTCGTCGAGGTGCTCCCCGGCCCACGCGACTCCGACGGATTCATGGGGATGGGCCTGGTCGAGATGGCCAGGGCCATCCTGGCGGGGCAGCCCGCGCTGGCCTCGGCGACACGGGGGCTCCACGTCCTCGAGGTGCTCACGGCCATCGCCGCCGCCGCCCGGGACGGCGGGGGTTTCACGACGATCAGTTCGAGGCTGGAGACCCACCACCAAACGTGACGTGGGTGTCGCCGAGTGAGGAGCGGGTGAGGGGTGCGGGGCGGCGCGGTCGTGGGTGGGAGGGGTGACGTCCGGTTGACTGGTGGAACGACGACGGGGAAGGGCCACCACCCATGACCGAGACGATCCGTACCGCCGCTCTGGCCGGGGCGACCCTGACGACCGGGCTGGTGGCGGGGCTGTTCTTCGCGTTCACCTGCGCGGTGATGCCGGGGCTGGCCGCCACCGACGACCGGACGCTGGTCGGCACCATGCAATCGATCAACCGGAAGATTCTCAACGGCTGGTTCCTGAGTGCCTTCCTCGGCGCGCTGCCACTGCTCGCCGCAGCCGTCGCCACCCATCTCACCCGGGGCGGGCCGGTCCTGCTCTGGACCGTCGCCGCGCTGGCCTGCCATCTGGTCACCTTCGGCGTCACCGTCGGCCTCAACGTGCCGCTCAACAACCGGCTGGAGGCCGCCGGTCCAGTGGACCGGGTCGCCGACCTGAGCGAGGTGCGGGCCTGGTTCGAGGCGACCTGGGTGCGCGGGAACATCGTCCGCACGATCTCCTCGGTGGCCGCGTTCGCCTGCCTGATCGCCGCCCTGCTGGCCGGGCGGGGCTGAGCGACGCCGCGCCGGGCCGCCGCCACGGCGGCTCGCGGGTCGGGCCCCGCAAGGGCGGCTCGCGGAGCACCCGGCCGACCGCGCGGCCGAGGCGGCAGGCATGGGCGGTCGGCGTCGGGGAATGGTGTCCGGATGAGGATGAGCAGCACCCCGGCCGTGGCGGCCTCCGGCGAGGAGACGGGCCCCGAAGGCGTACGGGAACCGGCCGGCGAGGTGCACGCCTGGCTGCCGGGGCAGAACCAGACCGTCTGCGGGCTGCCGCTCAGCCGGACCCGGCTGCGCCGCTTCCCGCACGTGCGGTTCGAGTACACCTCGACGGACGTGCTCACCGGGGCGGATCCGGTCGGCCGGATCTGCCCACGCTGTCTGGCCGCCTCCGCCGGCCGCCGCCGGGGCGGGCAGAAGAGCTGGGTCCGCCACTCGCCCCGCCCTTGACGGTCACAATCGCGACCTTGACCTCGACCGTCATTGGTGCGGACCTCAGATCGACCGGAGTCGGCTGTCCGCCGAGCAGCAGCAGGGTCCTTCTTCACTGCCGCTGGGCTTTCCCGCTCGGGTAGGACCGACATCCTGTCCGACAGGCCGGGGCGGTGGTGGTGGCGTCGTCTTCCTTGACAGGAGCGCCCGATTCACCGGTAGGTTCATGACGATGAGTTGGATCATGCGGTCGCTGGTGCAGAATGCTCAGCTGTATCCCCAGCGTGCCGCGCTGGTGGCGGAAGATGGGACGCTGACCTACAGCGCGCTCGTCCGGCGCGTGGCAGCCGCAGCGGGCGAGATGCAGCGTTGCGGAGTGCTCGATGGTGATATCACAGCCATCGCGCTCCGTCGTGGAACTCCCCAGATCATCACGGCGCTCGCGGCGATGTGGATCGGGGCACCGTTCGCGATCGTCGATGTTGACGAGGCGCCTGAACGTCGTCGAGCACAAATTCGCGCTTCCCTCGCGACGTGGCTCGTCGTAGAGGGGGAGGCGAATGCGGCGTACGCTGCCGAAGGCGTTCCGACGTTGCGCATCTCGACCGTCGAGGACACGGGCCCCGGCCCTGAGCTGGCCTCGCCCGACGTCGATGATGCCGCCTACATCGTCTTCACCTCCGGGACGACAGGTGCGCCCAAGTCGGTAGCTGTTCCGCACCGTGCCCTCAACAACTACTCGCAGTTCCTTTCCTCCGTGCTGGATCAGGTCAGATCGGTAGGCGCTCCGTTGTCGTGCGCCAGCGTGACCAGTTTTGCGACCGATCTGGGCCACACGGCGATCTTTCCGGCATTGGTCTCGGGCGACACGGTGCATCTCGTGGACAAGCCCACCATGATGGACCCGCTGGCATTCGGAAGCTACATGCGTGCGCACTCGGTTGACGTGCTCAAGTCGACGGCGTCGCACATTTCGGTGCATCTTGACCACGGTGCCCGCGATGTTCTCCCCCGCAAGCTCATGATCTTCGGTGGAGAGCCTCTGAGCTGGGATCTCGTCGACCAGGTGGCGCAGGATGGCACGTGCGAAGTGCTCAATCACTACGGCCCGTCCGAAACGACGATCGGGGTGCTGACCTACGCGGTCGATCCACGCCGAGAGGAGCATCGCTCGAGCGCTCACGTTCCGCTCGGAAAACCGATCGACGGAGTGTCGGTCGAAGTAGTGGGCGAGGACCTCCGCGCGGTGCGTCCGGGTGAAACAGGGGAACTCCTGGTCTGGGGAGAATGCGTGGCCCTGGGCTATCTGGGGTCACGGGACGCCACCCGTGCGCGCTTCGTGCCGCTCCCGTCGTGGCTCGGATCGTCTACCGCCGGCGCGCGACCCGCGATCGCATATCGAACCGGTGACACGGTTCGCCGGCTCGCCAGTGGCGACATCGAGTTTCTCGGGCGTAACGATCGCCAGGTCAAGATTCACGGTCAGCGAATCGAACTCGGCGAGGTCGAGGCCGCGCTGCGGCGATGCCCGGATGTGCGTAACGCCGTGGTCGTCCACGACAACGGCACAGGTCTCAGCGCGTACGTCATCCCGGCAGATCCGGCCAGCCCGCCGGATACGAAGTCGTTGCGGAGCCACCTTCGGGAAGAACTGCCGGTATCGGCGATACCGCGAGTCTTCACCGTGCTCGAGCATATTCCGCTGACGCTGAGTGGAAAGCTGGACGCGACCAGACTCGCGCTCGCGAGTGACCGAGTCAGTTCTGCGATACCGATCAGGCGCGGCGTCAACTAGGACGGCGTTCGGGTCGGTGTCCCGGTCGGCCGGGGGTGACGGTAGAGAGGGAAAGCATGAACGTACACGTCGTCGGAGCGTCGATGTTCCTTCCTGGGGGCGTGCGGAGCCGGGCGGATTTCGGCGCGGCACTGTTCGAGGACGAAGACCACGGTGACCGGGCCATCGCCTTCTCTGACGACGAACTCCGGACCGACTTCGCTCGGTTCCGGATCGCTCCACGTCAGGCCCGGGTCATGGATCCGCAGCACCTGCTGGTCCTGGACTGCGCCGAGCGCGCCCTGGAGGACGCCGGTATCCACCCGACGGACCTTGCGGGCAGCCAGACCGGCGTGTTCGTCGGGATGAGCGAATCGGACTTCGTGCACACACTCGACGTGGACAAGATCGCCGACAGGAACCGGTCGTATCTCGGTATCGGCAATGTCCGTGGGGCGGCCGCGGGCCGCGTCTCCTACACGTTCGACCTCCACGGCCCCAGCTGGCAGGTCGACACGACGTGCTCCTCCGGGCTCGTCGCCCTCCGCCACGGGATCATGGCGCTGGTCAGCGGCGACGCCGATCTCGCGCTCGTCATCGCGAGCCACCTGGTGCGAAGCGATTTCGGAAAGATGATCCGCGCGGTGACAGGGGCGCTCTCGGCGTCCAACAGTTGCCGGGCGTTCGACGCCAGGGCCGACGGATTCACCATTGGTGAGGGTGTCGTGGCTGTGGTTCTCGCGCCCGAGGGTTCCGGGGCGCGTTCGCTCGGGCGGGTGCACTGCGCGGTCAACCACGATGGCCGCACCGCGGGCCTGACCGTCCCGAATCTCAAAGCACAGCGCGACGTGCTCGAGCGCGCACTACGCATGAGCGGACTCGACGCCTCCGAGATCGACTACATCGAAGCGCACGGGACGGGGACTCCGCTCGGGGATCCCATCGAAGTCGCCGCACTCGCGGCGGCCTATCGCACTGCGGACCGCAAATCCCCGCTGCTCATCGGATCCAACAAGCCCCGATTCGGGCATCTTGAGTCGGCATCAGGGCTGCTGTCCCTGATGGTCGCGATCGAGGTCCTCGAGAATCAGCGTCCACCCGGCAGGACGGGCACGGGCCAACCCAGTGAGCTGATCCCCTGGGCAGAGCACAACATCCGGCCGGCATTCGGCGAGTTCGACCATCCTGACAAGATCGACAATGTGGGCGTCAGCGCGTTCGGTCTTTCCGGAACGAACGCTCACGCAATCGTCTCCCGGCCCAGGGGGACATCGGTCTGGAATTCGCTGTGAGGAGCCTGTCTCGCTCCGGCCACCAATTACGCGGCCTGCGGATGCCGGTCTACTGAGTGCGGGTGCCGAAGCGGCCGGGCGAGCACGTGTGTCGAGTGGGGTTGCGGGCGGGCGGGAATGGCCGGGCGGGAAGGGACTGGGCGACGATGCCGCCGTGTCTCCGACTGCCGGCATCGCCGTGGTGGAAGACGGAAAGTGCCGCTCACGTGCCGGCCTGTGATCGCCAGCCGCACGTCCGGCGGGCGGTCGTCGTCCCCCGACGACGATGCCGGGGCGATATCGTTCCGACATGCCGTAGGCGCGCTGGTTCTGCGCGTCGCTGCGTCTATAGGTGATGTCGCCAGAACTATAGATGGTGTTGCCAAATATATAGGTGATGCCGTCGGTCCTCTATCAGATCCTGCCCGTTGCAGTCAAGGAGCACAAAGTAGCGACAGGGGTCATCGGGTAGGCGGCTGAGGGCTGCCGCCGGTCATTCCGGCCGGTGACCAGCCATTTTGGCTAGGATACTCGGCCGATAACAGCTATCGCATCTTCACCGCCTTGTGCGGACATAGTTGGATGTCTTGTCCCGCACCGACTCCACACCGGACGTCAGAGTGCCGGGGAGGGTGCTGAGGGTTCGCTGGCATCAGCGGGCGAAGTGTTCCGTGGTGTGGGGGCGGGTGCTACCGTGAGCGCGATTCGCTGCGAGGGTGCACCGGGTGACTCAACAATCTCTGCGTGAGGCGGCCCATAAGGCGCCTTCGGCGGCTAACGCTTTCGTGCGTAGGCGACTGGAGGGGTTCGATTGCTGACTGAGGATGCCGTGGCTGGTCTTGTGGAGCAGTTGCTGGAGTTGGATCCGGGGTCGGTTGATCGTTCGGTGCCGTTGTTGGATCTGGGTGCTGATTCGTTGGTGTTGGTTGAGTTGTCGCGTGAGGTGAAGTCGCGGTTCGGGGTTGATGTTTCGGTTCAGCAGTTGCTTGAGGATGTGGTGACGGTTCGTGCTGTGGGGCGGTGGGTTTCGGAATCGGTGGTTCGGGGCGGCGGTGGCGTGGTGGTGTCGCAGCCGGTCGTGGTGAGTGGTGAGTCGGCGGTGGTGCCTGTTTCGGGGGGCGGCGCTGGCGACGTCGAGGGTGCGGTGGCTGGTCTTGTGGAGCAGTTGCTGGAGTTGGATCCGGGGTCGGTTGATCGTTCGGTGCCGTTGTTGGATCTGGGTGCTGATTCGTTGGTGTTGGTTGAGTTGTCGCGTGAGGTGAAGTCGCGGTTCGGGGTTGATGTTTCGGTTCAGCAGTTGCTTGAGGATGTGGTGACGGTTCGTGCTGTGGGGCGGTGGGTTTCGGAATCGGTGGTTCGGGGCGGCGGTGGCGTGGTGGTGTCGCAGCCGGTCGTGGTGAGTGGTGAGCCGTCGGCGACGCCTGCTGCCCGGGGTGGCGCCGGTGAGATCCAGGCGGCGCCGGCGGTGGAACGACCGGGGCACCAGCGGGACCGAGGCGCGACCTACGCCGCGGCCACCGTCGCTTCGCGTGCGCTCAGTCAGCGGAGCCAGGGGCACCTGTGCAACAACCGGAAGATCGCCCAGCGTGAGCACGAGGAGCGCGCGGCGTCCTATCCGATCTGGATCGACCGGTCGAGCGGCGCCCACGTGTGGGATGTCGACGGGCGGAAGCTGATCGACCTCACGATGGGTTACGGCGCTCACCTCTTCGGCCACAATCCCGACTTCGTCCGTGAGGCAGTCGAGCGGCAGATCGAGCGCGGGCTTCACATCGGCGCCGAGGTCGCGGAAACCGCGCAGGTGGCGCAGCTGCTCTGCGAGCTGACGCAGATGGACCGGGTGAACTTCTGTGTCACCGGAACCGAGGCGGTCTTCACCGCGATGCGCCTCGCCCGCGCCTACACGGGACGGTCACTCGTCGTTCTCCTGCAGGGCGCCTACCACGGTCACTCTGACTCCACCCTCTTCAGCCCGCGTCCGGGAAGGCGCCGCGACCACCTGGCGACCCCGTCGTTTCCCGGTGTGTCCCCGGGCGCCGCGGAAGATGTCCGCGTACTGCCCGTGAGCGAGCAGTACTTGACCGCCTTCATGGCCGCGCACGGCGAGGAGGTCGCCGCCGTGGTGATGGAGCCCCGGCTGAACCAGTCGCCGGGCGTCGATCTCGGCTCGCTCGCGCGAGCGGCGCGGAGCCTCACCGAGAAGGCGGGCGCCCTTCTCGTGTTCGACGAGGTCCTCACCGGGTTCCGGTTCCACGTCCGGGGCTTCCAGGAGATTTATGGCGTCCGTGCGGACCTCGCCACCTACGGGAAGACGCTCGCCGCCGGTCTGCCGATGGCCGCCGTGGCGGGCCGTGCCGACATCATGGACCTGATCGACGGGGGGCCCTGGACCGACGAGGTGCGCGCCGACCCGGACCGCCTGTCGTTCACCGGGGGGACCTACGCGAAGCACCCGCTGTCCGTGGCCGCGGCGGGGGCGGTGCTGCGGCAGCTCGCCCGGGAGGGGGACGGCGTACTCGCCGAACTCAACGCCGCGGGCGAAGACCTGCGTGAGGCGATCGCGCGAGTCCTGGAGGACTCCGGCGTCGGCGTCCGCGTGCTGGGGACCGGGTCCTTCTTCCGCTTCGTGCCTGCGGCCTCGACGAGCTTCGCGTACGGCGGAAAGGCGTTCCACGAGTTCCGGCGGATGATGATCGCCGAAGGCGTACTCGTACCGGAGACGGGGAACTGCTTCCTGTCGCCCGCCCACACGGCCGGTGTCCGCCGCGCCGTCCTCGATGCGGTCGCCGGCGCGACACAGCGGCTCGCCCGCGGCGGCGACGCTGAGGTCGCGCCTGAGAGCGGTCGGTCCCCGTCGGTGAGCCTCGCGCTGTTCGGCTTCGCGGCCAACGGCGAGAACGACATCTACTCGCGCCTGCTCGACCTGGTCGAAGTCGCGGAGGCCGAGGGTTTGGAGAACGTCTGGCTGCCCGAGCGTCACTTCGACGACTTCGCAGGGTTCTCGCCGAACCCGGCGGTGCTCGGCGCCATGGTCGCGATGCGCACCTCGCGGATCGGGATTCGGGCGGGCAGCAGTGTGCTGCCGCTCCACTCGGCGATGTCCGTGGCGGAGGACTGGGCGATGGTCGACGTCGCCTCCGGCGGGCGGGTCGGGCTCGGCGTGGCATCCGGCTGGATGAAGCGCGACTTCGTCCTCTCCGACGGGACCCACGCCGATCGCCGCGAGCTCTTCCGGACGCGTGTCGCGCAACTGGAGCGTCTCTGGCGCGGCGAAGCCCTCGCGATCGAAGGGGGGTCCGGCGAGCGTACGGAGGTCCGGCTGCACCCGCGCCCACTGAGCGAACTTCGACTATGGCAGGCGTGCGTCGGGTCGCCTGATTCGTTCTACGAGGCGGGCCGGGCGGGGCGCGGTGTGCTCACCAATCTGATCCAGCAGGACCTGGCCCAGCTCACCGGCAACCTCGAACGTTATCGGCAGGGACGGCGCGACGGTGGGCTCCCGCCGGACGGCGGAGACGTGACGGTCCTGCTCCACGCGGCGGTGTCCACGGACGAGGCGGCGGAGCAGCGGAACATGGAAGCGCTGGAGCGCTACATGTTCGCCACCTTCCGCAGCACGCACGACAACCCCGAACTGGTCTCGGTGGGCACCTGGGCGCCGCGTATGAAGGCGGCCGCGAGTCGGCTGCGCGACGGGCTGTCGCTCGTCGGCCCCGAGGAGGAGTGGTCGAAGCTGACCGCCGCGCTCGCCCGGCTCGGCGTGACCGACATCGCGTGTCTCGTCGACTTCCTGCCACCGGGGCAGGCGTGGAACGACACGATGCGAGCGCTCGGCCGGCTCAGCGAGCGGTTGGCGAGCACCACCACCGAAGTGGCGTCGACAGCGGAGCAGCCGACCGAACCGGCCGAGAAGATCGACGCGGTGCCGGGCGAGTCCGGTGGTGACCGTACGGAACCTCGGCCGGTGCACCAGCCCGATGCCGGGGTGGCCCACCGCGCGGATGAGGTGAAGCCCGTCGATTCGGCGGCGCGGGACCCGTTTCCCGTCTCGATCAGCCGAGCCGCCCGCGAGATCTGGGCCGCGTGTCAGATCAGCGCCGAGACGCGCGAGGCGTACGTCATCGACCGCACCTTCCTCATCTCCCCGGCAGTCGATCTCGACCGACTGCGGCGAGCCTATCTCGACACGATCGAGGCGCAGCCTGCCTATCGTCTACGCGTCAATACGGATGGCGTTGACGGGTGGGTGGAGCCGTTTGGCGAGGCGCATCGCCGGAGCTGGCAACTGATCGACGGGGTCGCGCAGTCCGTGGCAGACTTCGCTGCCGCCATCAGGGTGAGGTCGTCCGCCGAACCGCTCGACCCTGTCGCGCGTTGCGGCGTCCGGCTGACCTGCCAGCGCTCGGGCACCGGGGTGTTCGTCAACCTCCGCGCGTCGCATGTCGTCCTCGACGGGATGCGATTCGCCGAACTGCTCGACTCCGTCGCCGCGCGCTATCAGGGCAGGCCCGTCCAGGCGCTGGCGATCCCCCCGGTGGCGGAGTTCGACCGGGAGAGCAGGGAGCGGGACCGGGCGCACTGGACCCGGTGGGTGAACGCCCTGCCGGACGAGGCGTTCGAGACCGGGTTCGACGCGCGGACCCTCGACCGCCGTGGCTACCGGCTGTCGGGTCGCCTCGCCTCGGACCTGCGCGCGGGCCTCGCGTCGTACGCCCGCTCCGAGCGGTCGACGTCGTTCGCCGAGGCTCTCCGGGCGGCGGCGGAGATCATCGATGAGACGCTCGGACGTCACCACCTCTACGCGTTCCCTGCCAAGCCGTCGGTGGTGGAGTACGGCAGCTGTGCCGTGCTGGCGCCGTTCTGGCTGGGCCCGGTGGCCGGGGACGACCCGCGCCCCTCGGTCAAGGGCGCCGTCATGTCGGGGGTCGAACACGGCTCGCTCACCTTCCGTCAGGTGTTCAACGACGTCACCCGTCGCGTGCAGACGCCCACGGTGACGGTGTCGTGGGACAACCTCGAGGCGTTCGCACTGGGTGGCCACCAGGTCGACGAGGTGTCGATGCCCACCGACGTGGTCCGTTTCCCGCTCGCCGTGACCTTCACCCAGCGGCCCGGTGGCGACGTCGAACTGTCGATCGACGCGGCGCGGGCGTTCCTTCCGCAGGACCGGGGCGAACTGCTGCTCGCGCGGTTGATTCGCGGTCTCGAGGAGCGGTTCGTTCCGACGGCCGAGCCGGAAGCGGCCACGGCGGGCGACGAGCGGGGCCGCGAGGACGCTGGCGTGGACCGCGCGGAGCGGGTCTCGGCGCAGGCGCTCGCCCGGCTCGTCCGTGGCCTTGCCGCGCCCCTGGGGGACCCTGGCGCGGCCGAGGCGCGGCTCGATGGCCGAGTCCGTCCGCTCGACCTCGTCGTGACGAAGGCACGTGCGTCCGCGCGCGTCCTCGCGGAGGAGGAACCGGGGTCTCTCGACGCCGAGGCGGTGGTGATCGACATCGACACCGCGTTCGACGCCACCGTCGCGCTGCTGGTGACCGGCATGGTGGGTCTCGCGGGCCGGGTTCGTGAGGCGGGCGCGTCCGGTCGGCTCGTCATCGTGGGCACGGGCCGGTCGGGCGGAGGGTCCGATGGCGACCGCACCGTCTTCGCGCTGAGCCGCTGGGCGATGGTGGGCGCGGAGGAGGGGCTCGCACTCAGCCCGTCGTCGGCCGAGGACCTCGACGCGGCCCTGTCGCACGTGCTCCGCTCGGTGCGAGCTGACCAGGGGGCCGAGGTCATGGCGGCGCTCCGGGCGCTGGTCGACGAGTACGTGGGCGAGGTGGATCCGGACCACGACGGTGACGGCCGCCGGCCGGCCGGCGCGGAGATCCACGGTTACGTTCCCGAGCTGGTGCGGGGAATCTGGAAGCGCGTGCTCGACGGGTCCGTCGAGTTCGGGGACGAGGACGACTTCTTCGATCTGGGTGGCGACTCGGTCGACGCGATCCGGATCATGGCGATCCTGAATCAGGAGCTGCGCACCGAGCTGGATGTGGCGTTGATCTTCGACAATCCGACGGTCAGCCAGTTGAGCCGCACGGTTACCGCGCGCATCTGAGACAAGTCAGGCTGCTTCGATCGAGGGGTGAAGGAATGGCTCAGGAAGTCAGGACGACGTTCGGGGAACTCCGCCAGTTCGCTGCGTGGGTGGAGCCAGACGCGCGGATCGCGGCGCAGTACGGCTTCCAGGACAGGACGATTCCCGACAGCGCTCAGGCGATCGTGGGTTCCGATCTCGCCGTGTCCATGACGAACGGTCGTGGTCCGATCGTCAACGACGCCCGTGCGGACTGGGCGCTGTTCTGCCAGGAACGGTTCGGGCTCCGGTCCTCGCGCTGGCCGTCGTTCCGCCGTCACCCGCTCAGCGACAGCTTTCTCTGGCGATCGGTCGGCAGCGGCAAGCGGGTGCTCAGCGACGCCGAGGCCGAGGCGTACGACCGCGACGGCTACGTGATCGTCGAAGACGTGCTCAGCAAGGCGTTCCTGGAGGAAGTGGTCGCCGACCTCGACCGCTTCGAAGCGGAGCGCGTGACGGCCGCGAACGCCGCCGGCGGCAAGAACAACATCACGCAGGCCGGCAAGGTGTCGTTCAACGTCCAGCTCGCGCGTCATTCGGCACCGCTGCGCAAGCTCATCGCGCTGCCGCTCCTGCAGCACATGATGTACGACCTGATCGGGCCGAACGTCCGCCTGTACTGGGACCAGTCGGTCTACAAGAGCCCGAACTCCTGTCTGGCCTTCCCGTGGCACCAGGACACCGGTTACACGTACGTCGACCAGCCCGGAAAGATCGTCACCGCCTGGTTCGCGCTCACCGACGCGGACGAGGATTCGGGGTGCATGTGGGTGCTTCCCGGCAGTCACCGCGTGGGACCGCTCGTGCACGAGAAGGGCGAGTTCGGCAACCGGGTGTTCGCGGAGGACCCGTCCGGAATGATCCCGCTGCCGATGCGGGCCGGATCCATCATGGTCTTCGCGGGCCTGCTCCCGCACATGACCGGCGGCAACTTCCAGAACTGGACGCGCAAGGCGCTCGTCGTCGAGTACGCCCCGGACGGCATGAACCGGATCGCGATCGACCCGTGGGGCGACAAGGTCATCAGCCCGGCGAACAACCCGCACACGCAGTTCAACGTCCTGCGTGACGGGCGTCCGGTGGTCAGTCGGTAAAGATGCAGACCGAGCACCGCGTTATCGCCCAGCTTGCGGGTCAGCCCCTTGCCACGGTACGGACCGAGGGGACGCCGCAGAGCCTTTCGGAGGTCCTCGACCGGGCGGCGGAAGGCACGTCCACCGTCGGCACGATCGACTCCGACGGGACGCAGCGCGAAGAGACCTGGCGAGTCTTCCGGGACCGCGTACGGCTGATCGCCGGCGACGCCCGTCGCGGGGGCCTCGACCGCGGCTCCATCGTGGTCGTGGCCGCGACCGAACCGTCGGAGATCCTCGCGCTCTTCTGGAGCAGCGTCGTGGCGGGGGCCGAGCCGTTGCTGGTGCCGGCCGAGCTCCTCGACGATCGCGCGGGAGGGGGCGAGTGGTTGGCCGCGCTCGCCGAGCACGCGCCTGTCCGCGCACTCGTCCACGCCAGGGCCGCCCGATTCCGGGTCGTCTCCGAGGCGTTGAAGTGGGGAATCGACCCGATTCCGCTCGACCTGGACGAGCCGGGCGGGCACGACGGCGCCGATCCCGCTGCCGCCGAGGACGGTCCCCTGTCGCTGGTGCACTTCATGACCTCGGGGAGCACGGGCGCCGCGAAGGTGGTGCCGCAGCGGCACCGGGGCATCATCGACATGGCGCTCGGCGCCGTGGCCGTGAACGGGCTCGACTCCGCGACGGTCGGCTTCAACTGGATGCCGCTCTCGCATGTCGGCGGCATGCTCATGGCCCACGTCCGGGACGCCGTGATCGCGGCCAGGCACCTCTCCGTCGCGACCGAACGCATCCTCACGAATCCCGCGGAGTGGTTCCGGCTCGTGACCGAGCACCGCGTCAGCGCGGTGTGGTCGCCCAACTTCGCCTATCGGCTGCTGGCCAACGAGGCCGGGAACATCCCGGCCGACGCCTCCGTCGACCTCACGAGCATCCGGTTCTGTCTGAACGGCGGCGAGGCGGTCTCCGCCAGGGACTGCGCGCGCTTCGAGGACGCACTGGGCCGTCTGGGCCTGCCCAAGGGCACGATCGCACCGGCCTGGGGCATGGCGGAGACGTGCTCCGGGGTCCTGTACTCCCCGCACTACGACCCACTCGCGGACTCGTCTCCGACAGTCTCGGTCGGCTTTCCGCTTCCCGGGGTGGAGGTCCGGATCGTGGCGGCGGACGCCGCGGAGGACGGCCTCGGCGTGGGGCACCTGGAAGTTCGTGGTTCACCGGTGCTGGAGCGCTATCTGGTGGGCGGAGACCTCGCCATGGGTGCCGACGGCTGGTTCCGGACCGGCGACCTCGCCCGGATCGACGACAGCGGCGTGCACTTCGTCGGCAGGGACGGCACCAGGATCGTCGCGAACGGCGTGACCTGGAACTCCGCTGACCTTGAGGGCGAGGTCGAGCAGGTCGACGGCGTGGTGCCGGGAACCTGCGCGATCACCTCCTTCCGGGCGCCGAGTCTCGATCGTGATCAGATCGCCGTGTTCTGTGCCGTCGACGGCGACGCGTCGACGGTGCGCGGCGAAGTCAGACGGTGCGTGGAGACGATCATCGGCGTGCCCGTCGCGCACGTGGTCGACATTCCGCCGGGTGCGATCGAACGGACCAGCATCGGCAAGGTCCGCAAGGGAAGGCTCGTGCGGAGGTTCGTCAACCCCGACCCGCCGCGGCTGTGGGAGTTGGCGTGGGTTGCCCGGCCGGCCTCCTCGGAGGTGACACCGGCAGGAGCGCAGGGTCAGGTCCGCAAGCCGGTCGTCCTGCGCGGGCGCGGGTTGGTCCACTCGGCCATGGCCGGCTGCACACCGCGGCAGCTGCACGAGGTGCTCGAGCACTGGCGTCACATGGCTGAACCCGACCGGTTGCGGGGGCAGGACGTCGTGATCCTCGTCGAGGCGCGCGAGGGTGACGCTCGACGGCTACCCCGGTCGCATCCCGTGGCGGCGTTCCTCCGCGCGGTCGCGCACGGGGCGGGCGCGCGCTCCGTACGTACGGTCTGGGTGCATCCGCTCGTGCACGAGCAGGAACTCGACGACGTCCTGGCGCAGGAGCTGGCCTCGGCGGCGGGCGCGCGCCCGGCCGTCGCGGATCTGTTCGTAGGCCCTGGCGGTGACCTCTGGCGTCGTGTCCTCGCGCCGGTCTCCATCGGGGGCGACGTCCCGCCGGCGACCCATGCCGTGCTCCTCGGTGGCACCGGACGACTCGGCGAGGCGCTCGGCGCCGAACTGTCCGCTCGCGGCCTGCGCGTCACGCTCGTCGGCCACCGCGCCCGGCCGGGGAGCGCCCCGGCGGACGGGCTCGACCGGGTCTTCACCGACATCGGTTCGACCGCGGCGGTGGGCGACCTGCTGGAGAAGACCGGGTGGGCTCCCGCGGAGCGGACCCTGGTCGTCCACCTGGCGGGGGAGCCACGGCCCGCGCCGCAGGATGCGCTCGAGCGGCTTCTCGGTCCGAAGACCGACGGGGTCCGCACAGCCGTCGAGTTGGCGCACGCCCTGGATGCCCCGCTCGCGGTCGTCTCCTCCGTCAACGCGCACGTCGCGGGGACGGGTGTGGAGACCTATTCGGCGGCGTGCGCCGCGGCCGAGATGATCGCGGAGCAGGCCACCCGGATCCCCGTCACCGTCGTGTCGGTGACGTCGGTGCGCGAGGCACGGCAGACCGACGAGGCGAACGTGGCCGTGGCCGAGGCCCTGGGGCTCGACGAGATCAGCGTCCTGGACATCGCCTCCTGCCTACTGGCCCGGCCCTCCCGCTCCGTGCTGCTCGGGGTGCGCGAGGACGTCGCGTTCCTCCCGCAGCGGGACGGCGGCGCGCAACACTCGTCCACTTCCGACTCTTCGGATGTCGGGACGACGGACGAGACCGGGTGGTCGCCGACCGTCAAGGCGCTCGCGCTCGCGTTGCGCCCGCTCGTCGGCGCGGAAACGGTGCGCCCGCACGCCAGCTGGTTCGACCTGGGGTTGACGTCGGTCGACCTACCGAACCTCGCCCGCGCTCTCGCGGGCCGTACCGACCGGAAGATCGGAGTACTGGAGCTGATGCGGTTCCCGAGTCTCGCGGCACTCGCGGACCACATCGACGACAGCGGGAAGAGGAATGTCGGGTGAGCGGCGAGATCGCCATCGTCGGGTACGACGCATGTCTGCCTGCCGGACGTGAGCGTGTAGAGATCGACTCGTTCCTGCGGTCGGGAACGAGCGCCGTCGTGGATGTCTCCCGTGACGAGATGCTCGCCGCGGGAGTCGCCGAGTCGGACTTCGGCCGCGAAGGCTACGTCGCGCGGTCGGCCAGGGCGGCGTGGACGCCCGACACCGCACGCCACCTGGCTGGCCTGACCCCACATGAACTGACGATCACCGATCCGCAGCACCTGCTCTTCCTCGACTGCTGCATCGGGGCGCTGCACGACGCGGGGATGAGTCCCGACAGCGTTCGTGGCCGCGAGATCGGCGTGGTCGGCGGCATCGGCATGGGTCTGTACTCGGGCCAGTCGCTCGACTCGTACTTCACGACGCGGTTGCAGCGGGACCTCACCCTGCGGGACCAGCTCGCCTTCCCGGAGATCCTCATCGGCAACAGCAGTGACCACTGCGTCGGACGGGTCTCCTACCGGCTCGGGCTGATCGGTCCGAGCGTGAATGTCCAGACGGCCTGCTCGACGGCGCTCGCGGCGGTGGAGCACGCGGTGCTCCTGCTCCGCAGCGGCCGGGTCGACACCGTCCTCGCGGGCGCCGCGGCGTTGTACTTCCCCGATCGTCGGGGCTACCAGTGGGAGCGCGGCGGGATCCTGTCGCCGACCGGGGAGTGCCGGGCGTTCGACTCCCGGGCCGACGGCACCGTCGGCGGTAGCGGCGGGGGCGTCTTCGTGCTTCGGCGCCACGCCGACGCCGTCGCCGACGGCGACACGATCCACGGCGTGATCGAGGGAATCTTCTCCGCCAGCGACGGCGCGCAGCGTGCCAGTTATGCCGCGCCCGCGTTCGACGGTCAGGTACGGGTCATTCGTCGGGCGATGGACGACGCGTGCGTAGGACCGGACGACATCGCGTACGTCGAAGGGCACGGCACGGGAACGACGGTGGGCGACATCGTGGAACTCGGCGCCCTCCACGAGGTGTTCGGCACGCGCCGGGACGCCCTTCCCGTGGGATCGGTGAAGCCGGCGCTGGGTCACCTCGACACGGCTGCGGGCGTCGCGTCCCTCGTGAACGTCCTGCTCGGGCTGAAGCGCGGCTGGATGCCGCCGACGGTGCACTTCGAGGAACTGAACGCCGACGCGCGCGAATGGATCGCCCAGCCGTCGTTCCGTCCTGTTCCGCTCCGTACGGATGCCGCGCGAGTCGGCGTCAGCGGCTTCGGGGCGAGCGGCACGAGCGTGCACATGGTGCTCTCCGCTGGACGTGCCCGGCCGGGCGGGCCCGGGGACGGGCACGACGTGCCTGGCCGGGAGCGCCTGTCGATCGGCGTCGGCGGCGTCGCGGGCCGGGCGTCCGCGCCTGCCCCGCAGCGCGCGGCGGCCGAGGCCGAGGCGAGTGGAGTCGCCCGGCCGGAAGACGGGACGAGACCCCGCCCCGGGCGGGAGGAGATCGTCAGCGGGCTCGTGGAGGTGCTTCGGCAGCGCGGCGACTTCGCTCACCTCAACGACGACCAACTCATGGTGGTCGGGCTGCTCGACTTCGGGATCGACTCGGTCGACCTGCTCGCCGTCGTCAACCTCATCGGCAAGCGGTGGGGAGTGGTCCTGGACGTCCTGGACCTGCTCACGGCGGAGACCGTGGAGGCGATCGTGGACATGGTCGAGCAGGGACTGGACGAATGAGGGCTTCGGGACACCCACGGTGCGGCAGCCGGCTCGTCGGCGGGTGGGGAGGCCGCCGCCGGCGGCCATCGCAGGTCACCGTTGAATGAGCAGGTGACGGAGCGACGGGTGGCACCGACACGTCCAGGCGTCGGCACGACGGTGGTCAGGCGGCTCCGGCTGAACCTCTTCGCCCTGGGGTGGCGGCTGCTCCCCGGGTTCACGTTGGGCATCGTCCTGCTCCTGTTGGCGACAGCGACGGTGCCGGCCGCGTCGATCGTGGCGATCGGTCTCGTCGTGGGAGGCGCGGCCAGCGGCTCGTCAGCGGTCGTGCTGGCCGGTGCGGCGTTCGTGGTCCTCTTCGTCGTCGGTCAGCTCTGCAACGTGGTGATCGACGTCCTCGCGGAGCGCTACGGGGGCCGGATACAGGAGAAGTCGGAGCGCGCCCTGATCCGAGCCCGCCTGTCCGACCCCGGTGCGGGTTCGTGGGCTCTCCGGGAGGCGCTGGATGCCGTCAGCTCCGCGCCGCCGATGCGGCGGCTCGTGGTGTCGACGGTGCGTTACCTGCTGCTGCGTGCGCAGGCGGTGATCCCTGGACTCGTGCTCGTGTTCGTGGAGCCGCTCGCGGGCGTCCCGGTCCTGGTCGCGTTCGTCGTGCTGTCCGTGACGATGGAGAAGGACTACACGGCCGAGCAGTCGGCGGCGTATTCGGCGGACGAGGCGAGTGCGCGCGCGGTGTACCTCGCGGGTCTGGCGTTCCACCGCCGCACGGCCCGCGAGGTGATCGTCTTCCGCGCGACCGACTGGGTGATCAGCAGGTTCCGCGAGGCCGCTCACGGTGCCCGTCCGGCCACGCGCATCGGCCCGCCGCTGCTGGCGGCGTCGGTCCTCGCGGTGGTCGCGATGGCGTTCGCGCTGTTCGTGCTGATGCGGGCCGGCCTGGCGCCCGCCCAGGTGGTGATGGGCGTGTCCTCGTTGGTCGCGTTGATGCTCGTCTTCGGCGTCACCATGGACGTGGTCTACTCGTCGATGGGCGTGGAGGTCTTCGACCGGGTCCGGCTCGCGACGACGACGGCACACCCGCGTCCGGTCGGCACCGGCTGGAGTGCTCCCCGAGCGGGGCCGGGCAGCAGGATCCAGTTCGAACGGGTCACGTTCCGCTATCCCGGTGCGGCCGAGCCGGTGTTCTCGGAGCTGAGCTTCGAGGTGGAACTCGGGCGCAGCCTGGCGATCGTCGGCGCGAACGGAGCGGGGAAGTCCACCCTGCTGAAGCTGCTCGTCGGGCTGCTCGCGCCCAGTTCGGGACGGATCCTCTGCGACGGGGTCGAGGTGTCGTCCGAGGCGCTGCGTGTCGCCTGGCGCGACTCGTTCGCGTTCCTCGGCCAGCAGTACGTCCGCTACCCGGCCTCGGCGTACGACAACGTGACGTTGGGCCGCGCGGAGAGTGCGGCCGTGCGCGAACCGCGGGTGCGGGCCCTGCTCGACGACCTCGATCCGGAGCTGTTCGTGCCGGGAGCACCACGCCTCACGGCGGCGATGGGCGCGGGGACCGGCCTCTCCGGCGGGCAGTGGCAACGCCTCGCGACGGCGCGCGCGCTCGCGGGCATGGTGGACGACGATCGGCGCGTGCTGGTGCTGGACGAGCCGACGGCGGCGCTCGACGCGCAGGCCGAGGCGCGGTTCTTCGCCCAGCTCGGCGAACTCGCGGGCCCCGGCCGGACGACGGTGATGGTGTCGCACCGCTTCGCGGGCGTCCGACGAGCGGCCGAGATCCTGGTGCTCCACGACGGCACGATCGCCGAACGCGGGACGCACGCGACGCTCATGCACGACGACGGGACGTACGCGCGGATGTTCCGCTCGCAGGCCGACCGCTACCGGACGCCGAGCGAGGGGGGCGTGGCCAGATGACCTTCCGGGCCGCGCTCCGCGAGCTTCTGGGCCTGTCCATCCGGGCGGATCGGCGTGCCGCCTGGGTCACCCTCGTGGCGTTCACGGTACGACCCGTCGCCACCGTCGCCGCGTCGGTCGCGATCGCGATCATGGTGGCCCTCTGGGCCGCGGGGGAGCCCGCGGCGGGGGTGCCATTCCTGGGCCTGGCCTGTGTGGCCCTGGTGGCGCAGGTGCTGCTCGGCCGCTACTCGCTCGCCGTCTCCGCTGTGCTGATCGACCGGACGAACCGGCTCATCGACGAGGACGTGCAGCGCGCGCTCTACGACGCCAGGTCGACCGAGCACTTCTCGGAGCGGCCCTTCGTCGACGACCTGCAGATCGTGCGCTCCGAGCAGGCGCGGCTCACCGAGGGCGCCGACGTCGTCGGTCTCATCCTCGGCACGACCGTCCGGTTGGCCATGACCGTGGTCATCACGGTGCTGGCGACTCCGTGGCTCCTGCTCATGCCGCTCGCCGCCGTGGGCGCGTACCTGTGCGTCCGGCGGCGCGACGCGGCCGTCGGGGCAGCCCAGCGGGCGGCCGCGGAGAACGCGCGGGTCAGCGGCGAACTGGCGAGCATCGGCATGGACGAGAAGTACACCGACGAGCTGGTCCTGTCCCGGGGGAGCGAGTACCTCCTGGCAGCGCACCGCGCCTCGGCCACGGCGGCGGAGGCGACGCGGACCGCCGGCCTGTGGCGGGGTGCCCGGTGGACGATGCTCGGGGTCGTCCTGACGAGTGCGGCGCTCGCCGTCGGAGTGGCGGGCCTCGTCCACGCGCTCGCGGACGGCACCGTGGGCATGGCGACGACGCTGGCCTCGCTGCTGCTGCTCTCGACGACCACGTCGCTGGTCGGCGCCCTGGCGCGCTATCTGGCGTCCTGCGCGGACTCGGTCCGCGTGGTCCGCTCCCTCGACCGGGTGCGCGGGCGGCTGCGCCGCGACCCGGTCGAGGACAGCCCGGCGGGCGAGGTCTCCGCGATCGAGCTGCACGACGTCTCCTACCGCTATCCCGGAGCCGCCACCGCGGCGGTCGAGGGCGTCTCCCTCCGGCTCGTCGAGGGCCGCATCTACGCCCTCGTGGGCGCGAACGGGAGCGGGAAGACGACCCTCGTGAGCCTGCTGAGCGGCCTGATCGCCCCCTCGTCCGGGGAGATCCGGCTGGTCGGTGCGGGGGCGGCCGACCAGGGCCGGGCGCCGGGGCGGACTGTCGACACCACCTACATCACCCAGGACTTTGCCGAGCTGGAGTTCGAGCTTGGCGACGCGGTGCGGCTCGGCGACGACCGGTTCACCGACACCGACGTCGAAGACGCGGTGGAGAGCGCGGGCCTGGGGCAGCTCGTCAGGGAGCACGGCCTCGGGCTGCCGTTGGGCGCCACCCTGACGAACGGGCGCCGCCTCTCCGGCGGACAGTGGCAGCGCGTGGCACTGGCCAGGGGCTTCCTGCGGTCGGATGCCGCTCTGCTGCTCTTCGACGAGCCGACCGCCGCCATCGACCCGATCGCCGAGGAGATGCTGCTCGACCGGCTCATGTCGCGGGCACGCGCCGTCGCGCGGGAGCGGGCCGGGATCGTCGTCGTGGTCACCCACCGGATGTCGCTCGCGTCCGCGTCCGACGAGGTGGTCCTGCTGCACGAGGGCCGGGTGGCCGGGGTGGGTCCGCACGAGCAGTTGCTCGCCGTGCCCCTGTACGCGAGATTGTACGACGCGCAGCGCGAGGGCTACCTGGGTGGGGACTGACGACCTTTGGGGGTCACCGACCGGGTCAGCCAGGCGGCGTGGCGGACGCGGTGTCGGACTGCGGTGCGATCGCCACGAGCAGTTCGAACCGGGGCTCGCCCGGCACCGCGGCGGCCTGGAACTGTTCCACCACAGACAGCAACGCGGCGCGGAACTCGCCCGCCCGCGTCGGCGGCATGCCCGCTGTCGCGTAACTGACCACCACCCGCTTGGCGTCTGGCGCCTCGCGGTGCATCACGGTCGCGCCGGAGCGCAGGCCGGCCAGGATGTCGGCGTGCACCGTGTCGAAGAGGGTGGTCACCACCTGGCCCATCTCCTCGGCGGTGTCCGGTGCCAGTTCCACCGCCTCGGCCGCGCCGGAGCCGCGCTGGAACGTGATGCTGCGCTGCCCGGCGCCGTAGTGCTTCTCGATGATGCCGTTGACGACCTGGGTGGCGCGCACCTCCAGCAGCCCGCGCTGTTCCAGCAGGCCGAGGTGGTAGTAGAGCTTCTTGGGTGGCATCTGGATCTCGGCGGCGAGTTCCTTCGCGGTCCAGGAGCGCGCGTAGTCGCCCATCATCAGTTCCAGGATCGCCAGGCGGGCCGGATCGGCGAGCGCCTTGAGGGTCTGGACGTCTGAGACGACGCGAGGGGCCGCGGCCATGGCTTCATCCCCTTCAACTAGATGCGGTTTGAAGATCATAGTGGTACGCCCAAAGGAATCTGGACGCCGGGCACCTCTTGACCGCTTGACTTTACTTGGTCATCTGGCAAGATTTGGATGTTGGATAGTCGACACGTCCCACAATCTAGGATCAGGGGTGGCACTTTGCTGTTCGAATCCTGGCTCCTTCTGCATGCGGCAGACCTGGCCGAGCACGCGGCGACGCACCTGATGCTGGCCCTCTCTGCAGCCCCGCACGAGTCCCAGGTGCTGCTGGAGGAGATCACCTACACCCCCACCGGCCTTGACAACGGCATAGTCAGCGTCAACGGAGGTTGTTCCGAGTGCTGAGCGTCCCGTGCTGCGACCCAGTCGATACGTCGTCGTAGGCGCTACCACCTTCCGCCACCCGTCCGGCCGTCTGGTACGCCCCGTGTGGCTGACCACGACCGCCCGGGTCTTCCTCGCCGACCTCGACACCGCGGCCCGGCTCGACGGCCGGCAACCGGGCCCGGGGGACGGGGACCGCGAACAGCGCCTCACCGCCGCCGGGCTGCTCGTCGATGCCCAGCGTGACGAGGCCGCCGAGGTGCTCGCCGCCAGCCGTGCCGCAGCCCGGGACCGGCGCATCCGTGAGTTCGTGGTCATGCCCAGCGCGTACTGCAACATGGGTTGCGGCTACTGCGGGCAGCGCCACGAGCGGAGCCTCCTGCACAGTGGGCATCGCGCCGCGCTGACCGAGCGGGCGGACCGCGCGGTTGGCTCCGGCCGGTACGACGCACTCGCGGTGCGCTGGTTCGGCGGCGAGCCGCTGATGGCGTACGCGGTCCTGCGCGACCTCTCCCGCAGCTTCACGGCGAGCGCCGACGCGGCGGGTGTGCGGTACTCGGCGCGGCTGGTCACCAACGGCGTGTTGCTGGACGTGCGTAAGCTGCGCACCCTGCACGGGGAGTGCCGGGTGGAGCGGATCGAGGTCACTCTCGACGGACCGGCCGCGGCGCACGACGCGGGCCGACCACTCAAGCGCGGCGGCGGTTCCTTCCACCAGATCGTCGGGGTGCTCGCCGCGGCGCTGGCCGAGCCCGAGCTCGCCGGGCTGCGGTTCGTGGTGCGGACCAATGTGGGCGTACACAACGCCGAGCTGGCCGAGCCGTTCGCCGCCGCGCTGGCCGGCGCCGGGCTGGCCCACGACCGGGTGGTCTGTTACCCGGCGCCGATCCACTCGTGGGGCAATGACGTCACGGACATGGCGGTGTCCCGGCGGGCGATGGCGGACGCGGAGCTGGCCTGGTTCGCCGCGTACCGGCGGCACGGGCTGCGGTTCTCGCTCCTGCCGTCCGCGCCGCGGCCGGTGGTCTGCGCCGCCACCACCCGGCACAGCGAGGTCGCCGCGCCGGACGGGCGGATCTACAGCTGCACCGAACAGCCGTTGGTGCCGGGTGTCAGCGATGATCATCTGGGCCGGCTCTCCACTCTAGACCCGGCGGAGCTGCGGCCGACCGGAGCGTTCGACGACTGGTACGACACGGTGGACGCGGGCGCCACCGCGTGCCGGGACTGCGCGATCCTGCCGGTCTGCGGTGGCGCGTGCCCGAAGCTGTGGCGGGAGGGCATGCCACCCTGCCCCGCGCTGCGCGACAATGTCCACCGACGGCTGGACCTGTACGCCGGCGCCGCAGGGTGCACTCCGCTGCCCGTCGGGTCGTGACCGACTGCCCGCCGGCTCATGATCGCCCGGCCGCGAGCTCGCGCCGCAGGTACGTCCGCAGCAGGTTGGGCACCCGCAGCCCGTCCGCCGGTTCGCCGTGTGACGTCCGGACCAGTCCGCGGCCGACGAGCACGTCCAGTGCGCCGACCGTCTCGCCCAACGGGCAGCGGGCCACGGCGGCCACCTCCGGCACGGTCCACGCCCGGTCGTGGCGCACAAGTTCCCGCAGCAGCGCTCGCTGACCGTCGCTCAGCCGGGCCACGGTCGCGCCGAGCAGCCCGCCCAGTGTCCGCGGTCGCTCGTCGCCGCGGGCCGGCACGCCCAGGTCGAGCAACTCGGGCACTGGCAGTTGGGTCAGCTGATGCACGCTGAGCACCCGGCCCTGGCACGCGGCCACCTCCAAGGCCAGCGGCAGGCCGTCCAGCCGCCGGCAGAGCGCGGCGACGGCACCCGCGTTCGCCCGGTCGAGGGTGAAGCCGGGCCGTACCTCGCCGAGCCGTTCGACGAACAACCGCACCGACGGCACCTCGGCGAGCGTCTCCGGGCGGTAGCCGGCTGGCCCTTCGGGACCCGGCGTGGCCAGGGGCGAGACCACCGCCGCCTGCACCCCCGGCACGTGCCAGGGGGCACGCGACGTGCTGATCAGCCGCAGCCCGGGGCAGTACGACAACAGGTCCGCCACCCCGGCGGCGAGGGTGGCCTCCGGCACGCCGTCGAGTACCAGCACCGCCCGGTGCCGGCCGACGAGCCGGCGCAGGTGGGCGATCGCGTCCTGCGCTGACTCGTCGAGCAGCGCCCGCAGCGAGCGCGGTGCCGGCTCGAGCGTGGGTCCGGCGCCCGGCAGTTCCGTGCCGAGCCAGAGCACCGGCCAGTCGTGTCCGCAGCCCACCCGGGCCGCGATCTCCGCGGCCATCCGGGACTTTCCCACCCCGGGCAGCCCGGAGAGCGAGACCATCCGCCGGCTGCCGGAAGACAGCATCTTGACCAGGGCGCCGACCTCGGCGTCGCGGCCGTGCAGGGCACCGATCGCACCCGGCGCCGCCGCCGTGCCGTCGAGATCGAAGGGGCCGGTGCGGCGGCCACTGAGGCTGGCCCGGATGAACTCCTCGCGGGCCACGCCCTGCAACCGCAGGCCGTCGACGAGCAGATGGATGGTCTGGGTACGGGCGTTGGCCCGACCCGCCTCCAGGTCGCGAATGGCCCGGGCGCTGACCGTGGACAGGTCCGCGAGCGCCCGCTGGGTGAGCCCGGCCCGGATCCGCTGGCGGCGGAGCAGTTCGGAAAAGGGCCGATCGGCGGCGGTGTCGGACCCGAGCGGCGCGAGGGGCATGGCGACCTCGGTCATGGTCTGACTCGCGGGTCCGCAAGCGGCTCGTTCATCTTCCGACTCCATTCGCACGTCTAGCCCGATAGAGACATCCAAATCATCTAGGACGACGGGCGGGCGGTCAAGCTTCTCAGGCCGACATGGACGCCTCCGGAGGAGTGCGTTCCAACAGGTCCAGCGAGACGCCGAGAAGCGCGACGGCGAGCGGGTCGTACGAATCCATCGCCGCGTGTTCGGACAGCCGCGCGACGAGGTTGCCCATCCGCGGCACCACCGCGGTCCGCTCTCGGCGCCGCAGCAACGCCAGCCCCAGCGCCGCCTGTGCGGCCAGCAGGTCCAGCAGTTCCAGGTCGTCGAGCTCCTGCGCGTCGGAAGCCGCGGTACGCCGGTCCAACACCTCCAGCACGCCGACGCACTCGTCGTCGGCGATCAGCGGCGCCGCCATGATGCTGGTCGGCAGGTAACCGGTGGAGGCCGCGGCGTCGCGGGCGAACCGGTCCGTCTCCACCACGTTGTCCGCGATCAGCGTCTGGCAGCTCGCCGCCACCCAGCCCGCGATGCCGGTGCCGGCCGGGAACCGCATGCCGACGAGGCTCTGCTGGCCCGCGCCGGCGACCGCAGCGAACGTCAGCTCGCCGGTCTGCGGGTCGACCATGAACACCGAGGACGCCGCCGCCGCGTAGACGTGCCGGGCGACCGAGACCATGGACTGCAGCAGCTGACGCTCGGTGATCTCGCTATGCGACGGGTGCGACATGTACTCCACCTTCATTCCCCTCGGTCGATACGTTCGCGGCGCAGTGGTAAAGCACGCTCTTGAGCTGGAACGGCGTGAGCCACGGATGCTTGCTCAGGGCCAGCGCCGCGATTCCGGCGACGTGCGGCGCGGCGAAGCTGTTGCCGGTGTTGCGGGTGGTGCCGCCACCGGGGCTGGCCACCGGAACCCGTACGCCACGCGCACAGAACTCCACCGGCGGTGTGGCGTTGTAGTAGATGCGCTGCGGGTCGGGCTCCGTGTGGCTGGCCACCGAGATCACCGACGCGAAGTTCCACGGAAAACTCTGGATCGGCAGGTTGTGCGCGGCCACCACGAGCGTGCAGCGGCGGAAGTACGCGCGGTCGCACAGCTCCGACAGCCGGTTGCGGTACTCCAGCCGGCTCGTGGACAGGCTCATGTTGATGATGTCGAAGCCCTGGTCGATGGCGTGCGCCAGCCCCGCGATGAGCGCGCCCCCGCTGCCCGAGCGGCCGTCGGTGAGCACCTTGACCGAGCTGATCGACACCCGCGGGGCGAGTTCGCGGATGATTCCGGCGCAGGCGGTACCGTGACCGGCCGGGTCGCGGGGCTCGCACTCGCTGATTCGCGGCGAACGGCCTTCCTCAGTCACCACCTCCCACGCCTGCTCCACCGGCGCGACCAACGGATGGTCGCCGTCCACGCCGCTGTCCAGCACGCAGACCCGGACCCCGGTGCCGTCTGCGCCGGCCAGCGCCCACTGCCGGTCGATGCTGCCGAACAGACTGGCCGGCACCAGGTTGTCCCGGGAGTCCTGCTGCGACATGCCCCAGGCGGGCATGCCGCGCGCGTGCCTGCGGCGTTCCCGTCGCCACGGCAGAGGATTCACAGCCATGCCCGCACCTCCCCCATCGGCCGGGTCGCCCCGACCGTGGCGTAGCTGTCGATCGCGGCCAGCGCCGTGGCCCGGGCCGCGGCGGGGTCGCCCCATTCCCGGTGCCCCCGCGCCAGTTCGGCCCACACGTCGCCGCGCAGCACGGCGTCGTCCGTACCGGCGAGCAGCGCCTCCAGTTCGGCCTGCAGCGCGGCCAGGTTGTCCAGCCGGAGGCGTACCGCGGTGGACAGGCACAGGAGTCGCCCGCGGGCGTCCATCTCCGCCCTGCGGGCGAGCAGAGCGCTGATCTCCGCGCTCGACGGGTCGCAGCGCGCGCGTTCCCGAGCCGCCTGTACGCGCAGCGTCAGCGCGGTCGACGCGTGCCCGGCCTGCTCCAGCACGGTCGCCGCATGGCGGTACCGCAGCGCCGCCTCGGCGTGCGCGCCAGCGAACGAGGACACCAGCCCGGAAACCTGGTCGATCAGCACCCGGCCCATGGTCAGCCGCAGCTCCACGACGGCCGTCCCCGCCTCGTCGAGTGCCGCGCGGACCCCGGCGTCGTCGCCGATCAGAGCCAGGCCCCGGGCCCGTGCGGCGAGCACCGGGACCAGCAGGAACCGGTCGGCGGCGAACCGATCCGCCAGCTCGGCGCAGGCGGCCAACTGCTCGCTGATCGGTGTCGGCGCCCACTGCCGCAGCTCACAGAGCGCCACCAGTAGCCGGTCCTCCTCGTAGTCGTCGCCGGCGGCTCGGGCGTGCGCCAGCGCGGTCCGGGCCGCACGCTCCGCCGCGCCGAACCTGCCCTGGTCCAGCTGGCGCAACATGTCCACCTGCGCCAGGCGGCACCGGGCCAGCCGGTCCGCGCCGGCGTTGTCCAGCTCGGCGTGCAGCGCCGCCACCGCGATCTCGTCCGGCGCGCCGAGCCGAGCCCTGAGCACCTGCTGCTGCACGCGGCAGGCTGGCCCCGGCCCGGTGTCCGGCCCGCTCCCAGGCGCGGAGGCTGCCGTCAACGCACCCCGGGTGTCACCGGTCAGCAGCAGCGCGTCGCTGAGCCGCAGCGCCGCCACCGACCGGTCGTCGGCCTGCGGAGTGCGCGCCAGAGCCCGTTCCAGCAGGCCGATCGCCGCCGGCAGGTCGCGCTGGCGTAGCGCGGCGGTGCCTTCCCGTAGCAGGGCCCGGGCCGCCGAGCGGGCCAGGTGCCCCCGATCCGGGTCGTCCGGGCGCAGGTCGTCGAGGAGGCGTACGGCCGCGTCCAGATGGAACGCAGGGCTGATGTCGTGCTCGGCGAGCTGCCGGTGCCAGGCCAGCCGCTGGTGCTTGTCGAGCCGTCCGTAGGCGACCTCGTGCACCGGCTGCTGCACGAACCGGTACCGGCCGGCCGGCAGGGTGGGCGCGATCAGGTGCCGGGCGACCAGCGCGTCCAGGTCGGCCTCCGTCGCCGCTACGCCGAGCGCGGCGAGCTCGTCCGCGGCGAACGTGGCGCCGACGACCGCGGCCGCGGCCAGCAGTTCCTGGGCCGGCGTCGGCAGCCGGTCCAGCATCGCGCCGACCAGGGCGGTGATGGTCGGCGGCACCACGTCGGCGGGCCGTCCGGGGGCGGCGGACTCCAGCATCAGCCGGATGAACAGCGGATTGCCGGCACTGTGCGTGGTCACCCGGTCAACCACCCCGAGGTCGTGCGCCTGCACCTCGGCGCCGGCCATGGCCAGTTGCGCCGCCAGTTGCGCGCTGTCGTCCGGGGTCAGCGCGGCCACCTCGAGCACGTCGCGGGCGGGCAGCGTACGCAGCCACGCCGCCTGCGACTCACGTAGCTCGGGCCGCGCCACGCAGATCATCAGCACCGGCTGTCGGACCAGGTCGGCGGACAGTTCGCCGAGCAGCCTCAGCAGTGACGGCCCGGCCCACTCCAGATGGTCCCAGACCACCACCAGGGGGGTGGTGGCCGCTGCGGTGATCAGCTCGCGGGCGGCCCAGGCCACCTCCTCGACACCCGCTCCGAGACAGGCGGAGGGGGCCCGCCCGCGCGCGGCCGCGCGTACGTCGTCCAGCACCGCGGCCAGCCGGGGGCGCGTCCGCAGCAGCGCGCCGACGGCCGGAGACCGCTGTGCCAACTGGTCCAGCACCTGCACCAGCGCGACGGCGTCGCCGCGCGGGCCGTAGGACGGGCAACTGCCGTAGGCGGCGTACGAAAGGGCACCGGAGCGCTGGAGCTCACCGACCGCCTCCCGGGCCAGGCGGGTCTTGCCGATCCCCGGCGCGCCGACCAGGAGCATGGTGCGGGCCCGCCGGTCCGCCGCCACCCGGTGGTACGCGGCGCGTATGCGGTGGCGTTCGGCGTCGCGGTCCACCATCGGGGAGCCGTCGTCGTCGGCGTCGCCAGCCGGTCCGGCGACCCGCAGTGCCGGCACGGGTCGGGCCTTGCCCTTCAGCGTCAGCGGCGGTACCGGCTGCATGGCATAGTGCGGCCGGGCCAGGTCGGCGACTGTCTCGTTGACGATGATCTCGCCCGGACCTGCCGCCGACTGCAGGCGTGCGGCCAGGTTCACCACGTCGCCGACGACCCGTAGCCCGGCCCGGGATGAGTGGGTGACCAGCGCCTCACCGGCAGCGATGCCGCAATGGATCTCCGGTGGACCACCCGGGCCGGGCGTGGCCAGCCCGGCCACGTCGGTGCGGATCTGCCCCGCCGCCCGTAGCGCCCGCAAGGCGTCGTCCTCCCGCGTGTGGGTGGCGCCGAACACCGCCATCACGGCGTCGCCGATGAACTTCTCCACCACGCCGCCGTGCTCCTGCACGGCGCCGGAGCACAGCTCGTAGTACTGCTCGAGCATCAGTTGCAGGGGCTCCGGATCGACGCGTTCGGCGAGCCGGGTCCAGCCGACCAGATCCAGGAAGAGGACCACCACCAGTCTGCGGCTCACCGGGCGTCGCCTCCCGCGCTCAGAGGAGCTTCAGGTTGTGGGCGAGCACGTCGCCCTCAGCGTCACGCAACCGCTGTTGCAGGGCGACGAGCACGGCCGTCTCGGCCTCCGTCAGCGCCGCCAGCACCTCGCACTGCGCCGCGCTGAGCTGGTCGACGGGGCAGCCCGCCGAGCGGAGGGCGTCCAGGGGGTCATGCATTCTGCTCACCTACCAAATGGGTCGGAACGTCCGGACGGTCGTACGGTGGCGGCCAGATGTCGATCGGCAGCAGCCGGTGGACATAGCAGTAAGCCACCAGCTCGGCCCGGTTTCGACAGCCGAACCGGCCGAGCAGCACACTGATCTCCTCGCCCACGGTGTGTCGGCTGAGCCGTAACTCGCGGGCGGCGCGGTCGGTGGTGTAGCCACGCGCCAGCATGGCCAGCAACTGCAGGTCGCGGGCAGACACCCGGTCAAGTGGCGGTGCGCGCATCGGAACGGCCTCCTCTCGACGTCGCCTCGACGAACAACTGCCGCACCATCACCGCGGCCAGGAACGACATCCCTGTCCAACCGGCCCGGCGCTGGTAGAACAGCCAGTCGCCGTCCGGGTTCGCCTCCAGCAGCACCACCTCACCGGCGGAGGTGAGGAGCAGGTCGAACGCGGCGTAACGCAGTCCCCACGCGGTGGCCAGCGTGCGTACCGCCGCCGCGACCGCGGCCGGGCACTCCACCCGGGTCACCGTCACGACGTCCGGGTCGGTCCACCGCGCCGCCGGTGTGGGCTGGCGCACCTGGAACGCGCAGAGGCCGCCGTCGAGGTGGTAGACCCGCAGTTCGGCGGCGTGTTCCACGTACTCCTGCAGGACCACCGGCCGGCCGGGGTGCCCCGTCGCCGTGGCCGCGTCGAGCACGACCGGCAGGTGCGACGCCCAGCGCTCCGGGTCCGGTTCGACCAGTCGGAAGTCGGGCGTCTTCACGATCACCCGGGCCGCGCCGAGGCTCCTGGCGCTGGCGGCGATGTCTGTGGTGAGCAGCGTGCGCGGGGTGCGTACGCCGAGCGGTCGTGCCTGCCGCAGTTGGTCGGTGCCGAGCGGGGCGGGTCCGGGCACCGTGACGTCGGCGGCCGCGGCGAGCTGCGCGAGGAAGCGCGAGCACGCCACCGCGTCGAGCGCGGTGACCGAGCCGGCCGGCCGGGCGTGCGCGGTCAGCGTGTCGGGCGCGCAGTGGCGGGTCCACACCACCGCGGGCCGGACCCGGCGCCCGGCGACCTCCAGGGTCCCCGTTTCCGGATCCAGGCCGACAGCTTGGGCGGACAGGTCGCGGGCGGTCAGCAGAATTGACGGCGTGTGAAATCCGTCGGTCAGCAATTCGTGCACGCCGGTCAGTTCCGCGCCGCCCGCGCCATTCACCAGCACCACGGCGGGATGCGCGTTCTGCTCACTGGAACCGGACAGTGCCATACACAGATGCTAGGGACCGGGAACGGCTTGCAATGGCAGCTAGGCGGCAGCTTCGCGGCAGTTCCGTTCGAGGTGGTTTCCCTGCGATCTGGTTCCCGTACGGTCGCAGCAATATTTGGCGATGGCGAAGGAGGGAGGGGACGTGGCGGGTGACATGGTGGACGCGGCCGAGCTGACCAAGTGCTATCGCGGCAAGGCGACGCCGGCCGTGGACGGCGTATCGTTCGAGATCAACGAGGGGGAGACCGTCGGGCTGCTCGGACCCAACGGTGCGGGCAAGACGACCCTGATGAAGATGATCTGCGGGGTGACCCCTCCGACCAGCGGCCGGATCCGGGTCCTTGGTCGGGATCCGGTCGAGGATCCGGTGGTCACCAAGCACGGTATCGGCGCGATGCACCAGTCCGGCCCCTACGACCAGATGCTGTCCGGCCTGGACAATCTCAAGATTGCCACGCGGTTCCGTGGGCTGTCCTGGCGCGAGACCGAGCCGTGGGCGATGGAGGTGGCCGCGTACCTGGGGCTGACCGACGCGTTGCAGCGGCTGGTCTTCCAGCTCTCGGGCGGGCAGCGGCAGCGGCTGCAACTGGTCCGGGCGTTGCTGACCATCCCGCGGCTGCTGGTGCTGGACGAGCCGTCCGCCGGCCTCGACGTGGCGGGCCGCCACCAGGTGGAGCGGTTCGTGCACTGGCTGCGTGCCGAGCACGGCGTGACCGTGCTCTGGACCAGCCACCACATCGACGAGATCGAACGCAACTGCCAGCGGGTCCTGGTGATCAGCCAGGGCCGGGTGCTGCGTTTCGCCCAGCCCCGCGAGCTGATCCGCGAGTTCGGAGGTAGCGGTCTCGTGGTGACCACGGCCGACCAGGTGGCGGCGAAGGTCGTCGCGGAGTGGGCGGACGGCGCCGGCTATCTGGCCACCGTCGACGACACCGAGGTGCGCATCGCCAACGCCGGTGACCACGACGTGCTGCCCGCGCTGGTCCGACACTGCTCCGACGCGGGCGTCGCGATCAGCAGCTTCGGCACCGTCACCGACTCCCTGGAGCAGGTGTTCCTGCGGATGACCGAGAAAGGCTGACCGTGGCCGAGCTGACGTTCACGCACACCCCGCCGGTCTCGACGGCGAAGGCCGCCGACCTGTCCGCGGTGTTCTACCGCGAGTACGCCCTGCTGGCCCGCAACCGGGTCAACCTGATCTTCGGTCTCGCCCCGACGCTCGTCTACCTCCTGCTGGTCAACACGTCGCTGGGCAATGTGGTCGGCGACATCGACTACCGGGGCACGACGCTGCCGTTCGAGATGTTCCTCCTGCCGATGGTGCTGGCCATGTCGGTGGTCAGCGCGTCCGGTACCACGGGCATGGCGCTGTTCCAGGAGGAGATGAGCGGCGTGTCGACCCAGTTGTGGTCCTGGCCGTTGCGCCGGTCCCGGTTCCTGCTGGGCAAGATCCTCGCCGGAGTGTCGCTGGTGCTCGCGCAGACCCTGCTGGCGCTGGGCGTGGCCGTCGTGCTGTTCCGGTATCCGTTCCCGGTGTCGCACTGGATCACCATGCTGGCGGCCCTGGTGCTGGCGTCGGTGGCGTTCAACGGGTTGTTTCTGGCGGCGGCCATCCTGATCCGTGACTACCGCACGTTCTCGGTGCTCAGCACCGTCTCCGTGCTCGTGCTGGTGTTCACCGCGCCGTCGGTGTCACCGGTGGAGCAACTGCCGACGGTGCTGCGCTGGATCTCAGTGGTCAACCCGGTCACGTACGCGATCAACGGGATGCGCGACGCCCTGGTGTCCGGCTTCGGTGCGGCCTGGCCCAGCCTGCTGGTGCTGGTCGCGGTCGCGGCCGTCACGAACGTGGTGGCCGGCCGGGCACTGCTGCGCCGCACCCGGAACCTGTGAACCGGGGTGACGCGCACATGGCACCACGGGAAGCCGTCGCGTCCGGGCACGTCACGGTCGCCGGACCGGCGGCGGGGTGCCCGGTGACCGGCGGGACCGCCACCGCCCCGGTGTTCGACCCGACCGCCGCCCGGCACCGCCCGGACCCGCATCCGCTGCTGCACCGGATGCGCGCGCAGGCTCCGGTCTACCGCCACCAGGCCCCGCGCAGCGGCCGCGCGTTCTGGTACGTGACCCGCTACGCGGACGTGCAGCGGGCCCTGCTCCACCCGCAACTCGGCCGTCAGCTCGACCGCCTGCCGCCGAACCTGGCCACCGTCCACCGGCAGGCCACGGGCGATCCGCTGGTGATGCTACGGCGCAACGTGCTCCACCTGGACCCGCCCGACCACACCCGGCTGCGGCGGTTGCTCGCACCCGCGTTCGGCGCCCGCACCATGGCCACGATCGACAGGCACGTACGCCGCGTCGTCGCCGAACTGACCGACGCGATGGCGCCGGCCCGCGGGCCCGTCGACGTGATCGAGGCGTTGGCGCTGCCGCTGCCGGTGCTCGTCGTCGCGGAGGTGCTCGGGTTCCCACTGCACGACCGGGACCGGCTGCGCCACTGGAGCGATGAGATCGCCCGCAGCCGCGACCCGCGGCGGGCGCACCGGGCCGGGGTGGAGTTCACCTCCTACCTGACGAAGGTGATCGCCGAACGTGGCGAAGCGACGGGCGACGACCTGCTGTCGGAGCTCATCCGGGCGCACCGCGACGGTGGGCGGCTCAGCCGCGCCGAGCTGCTCGGCGGGGTGTTCCAGCTGCTGCTCGCCGGCGACGAGACCAGCGTCAACCTGATCGGCAACGCGGTGCTGGAGTTGCTGCGGCACCCCGACCAACTGGCCCGGCTGCGGGCGGCACCGGACCTGATCGACTCGGCGATCGAGGAGGTGATCCGGTTCAACGGCCCGGTCGGGCACACCGGCCAGTTGTACGCGCTGGCCGACGTGGAGATCGGCGGCACGGTGATCCCGCGCGGCGACGTGGTGGTGCCGGTGCTGCTGGCCGCGAACCGCGACCCGGCGGTCTTCGCCGACCCGGACGTCTTCGACATCGGCCGGCACCCCAACCGGCACCTCGGCTTCGGTTACGGCATCCACTTCTGCCTGGGCGCCGCGTTGGCGCGGATGCAGGCCCGGGCGGCGGTGGGCACGCTGGTACGCCGTTTCCCGGCGCTGCGGCTCGCCGTCGACCCGGCCGATCTGCGGTGGACGCCGGAGCTGTTCCTGCACGGCGTACGCCAACTGCCCGTGCTGCTCCAGCCGACATCCGGAGAAGTGTGAGCCGCGATGCCGTCGTTCATCCAGCTCGTGTCGTCCCGTAGCGCCGGCTTCGCCCTCGGCGGGATCGGCCCACCTTTCTGAGGCACCCGGATCGAATTGTCGGCGCCGATCTGACCTGGTCTGAACTCGGCTTTCAACCCGTTCTGAAGAGCTCTTTCCGCCTGCCCAAAAAATGGTCGTCGAATTGCCCTCGACCCCACATTCGTGGGGTTGCCGGGACGGTATTTCGAACCGCATTCTCGATCGCATCGAGTTCGACCCGCGACAGCGAAAGGAAAATGATGACCTTCAACGCAGCGGACGCCCTCCGTGAAGCCGGCATCATCGGTGGCAGCCAGATGTCGCCGGAGCTCGAGGAGTTCTGCAACACCCTGACCGAGCAGGAGACGCAGGTGCTCATCTCCACCCGCAACCGGCTCGTGTCGTTCTTCCCGGACGTGGTGGCGCACAGCCAGGAGTGGTCCGAGCCGAAGGCGACTGAGCAGGGCTTCGACGCGGCCATGATGTGCGCGTGCGGCCTCTGGTCCGGCTCCGGCGAGGCCAACTAGCTCGACCCGCGCGCCGAGTGCGGCCCGGACACCGGGCCGCACTCGGCGCCCATCGGAAGGAGGCGTTCATGCGCGGGCACCTGGTTCGCAACCGCAGCCGGTTCGACGTGCCGGAGGACCTGACGTACTTCGTGCACGGCGAGTCCCACCTTGTCATCAATCCGCAGGTCGGCGCCCGCTGCGTGCTCACGACGCGGGAGTTCGGCGTCCTGCGGGCACTGGTCACCGGGACGCCGCTGGAGCCGGACGAGGCGACCGAACGCACGCTCGGCAAGCTCATCCTGCAATGGATCGTCTACTTCAACGGTCACCGGCCGACCGTCACGGTCAGTGAGTCGCCGCTCAACACTGCCTACTACGCCATCACCGACGGCTGCAACCTGCGCTGCCCGTACTGCTATGCCTCCTCCGAGAAGTGCCTGCCGGGGGAGCTGAACACGGCCGAGTCGCTGGACCTGGTGGACCAGGTCGCCGCGATGGGCACCAGGACCATCATCTTCACCGGTGGCGAGCCGATGCTGCGCAAGGACCTCTTCCAGGTCGTCGAGCACGCCAAGTCCCGCGGCCTGCTGTGCAACGTCATCACCAACGCCACCATGATCCGCAGCGCACAGATCGCGCAGCGGTTCGCCGAGCTCTTCGACGCCGTCACCATCAGTCTCGACGGTGGCACCGCGGAGACCCACGACCGTACCCGCGGCAAGGGCTCGTTCGCCAAGACGCACCAGGCCGTGCGACTGCTCAACGACGCGGGCGTGGAGCCCCGGATCAACCACATCGTGACCTCCGACAACATCGACGAGCTGGAGGACTTCGGGGCCTTCATCGCCGGGTTGCGGGTGCACAGCGTGCGGCTGATGAACCACAGCCAGCTCGGCCGTGGCGTCGACGACGAGTACGACTTCGGCTGGGCCGACCACCTGCGGGTCCAGCAGCTCGTCTGGACCTCGCCGATCGCCGGGCCGCTGCGCCCGGACGGGCCGCGGCCGGTCACCCCCTGCTCGGTCAAGGGCAACTGCGGTCTGGGCGGCAACGAGATCTACATCAACTCGCTCGGCGACGTCTACCCGTGCAAGCTCGTCACCGGCCGCGCCGAGCACGCCGGCAACATCCGCCGGCAGCCACTCGCCGAGATCTTCGCCAGCCCCGTGCTGGGGGCGATGCGGCGCAGCACGGTGTACGGCGGCGAGTTCCACGCCGACTGTGGGGCCTGCTACATCCGCTCCAACTGCGGCGGCGGCTGCCGGGCCACCCACATGTCGCTCTCCGGTGACCTGCGGCGCAACGACCGGCACTACTGCCGCATCCTGCGCCACGGCCTGGTCACCCAGCTCTGGCAGGAGTCGGGGGTCAGCCGCGCGGAGATCGCCGCCAACGACGAGGCGATGACGGTTCCGCGCAGGGTCGCCGACGGTGCCGTGCACGAGGTGTACGACCAGTGGAAGACGTACGTCGCCCCGCCGGCCCCGGCGATCCGGGCCGGCCAGCTCATCCCCGTCACGCCGGTACCGAGGAGGTCGGACAGTGTCCCTGCACATCAGTGATGCCGTCATCTGGAACGAGATGGGCGACGGCGTCTCGCTCTACCACGTCGAGACCGGCGAGTTCCGCTCACTCAACGACACCGCCGCGAAGATCTGGGTGCTGCTCTCCGACGACGGCGACCCGGAGGCCGTGAAGACCAAGCTGTCGCTGCTGTACGGGGCAGGCAACGCCGCCATCGGCGCGCGCATCCGGGCGGACGTGGACGCGTTCCTCGACACCATGGTCGAGCGCGGCATGCTCGTCGAGACCGTGCAGGCATGATCGGAAGGAACCGGGCATGACCACCGCCGTGGTCCTCGGCGGCGGGTTCGCCGGCGTCCTGGCCGCATACGTGCTGGCCGGTCACGTCGACGACGTCACGATCGTGGAGTCCGGGCGGTACCCCGCGAGGCCCGGTCCACGGCCGGGCCTGCCCCAGGCACACCACAACCACGTGCTGGTCACCGGCGGCGCCCGCGCCCTGGACGCGCTGGTTCCCGGCACGGTGGCGGCCCTGCTCGCCGCCGGGGCGCACCGGCGGGGGCTCACCGGTGATGCCCTGATCCGTGGCGCCGACGGCTGGTTCCACCGGCACCACACCGACGCCTACGTGATCTCGTGCAGCCGCTGGCTGACCGACGACGTGGTACGCCGTCGCGTCCTCGCCCACGCGGCGGTGCGGGTCCGCGAGGGGACGCGGGTGCGCGGCCTCACCGGGAACGCCGACCAGGTCACCGGTGTCGCCGTCACCGGGCCGCACGGCACCGGGACCATCCCGGCCGACCTGGTGGTGGACGCCACCGGCCGACGTTCGCAGGCCCCCCGCTGGCTGGCCGCCCTCGGCGGGCCGCCGGTGCGGGAGGAGACGGTCGACTCCGGGCTGGCGTACTCGACCCGTGTCTACCGGGCGCCGCCCGGACTCGGCACCGGCCTACCGGCGATCATGCTGCACCCGCGCACCGAACAGGGCCGCGAGGGACACGGGGCGACACTCTTCCCGATCGAGGGCGACCGGTGGATCGTCACCCTGACCGGCACCCGCGGCAACCGGCCGCCGGTCACCGCGCCCGAGTTCACCTCCTGCGCGTACGCGCTCGGCTCCCCGATCATCGCGGAACTGCTCGCCGACGCGGAACCGCTCGGCGACGTCCGGCCGTACCGGGTCACCGCGAACCGTCGCCGCTACTTCGAACACCACCCGGGCCCCGCCGGCTTCATGGTGCTCGGCGACGCCCTCGCCACCACGAATCCGGTGTACTCGCACGGGATGTCGGTGGCCGCGCTGGGCGCCCGTGCGCTGCAGCGCGCACTGGCCCGGCACGGACCCGGTCCCGCGCACAGCGCCGAACTACAGGCCGCCGTGGCGTCCGAGGTGGACACGCCGTGGCGGATGGCGGTCGGCAAGGACCGCGGCGACGCTGGTGCCGCCCCCGTCCCGGCGCCCCTGCGCCTGCGGCTGGGCCGCTGCATGCTGGGCGATCGGACGCTGCTGACCGGACTGTTCGGGGCGCAGACCCTGATCGCCCCCGAGTCGGCGGTCGGGAAGGCCGCGCGGCAGGCCCTGGCCGAGCCGCCGCCGGCGTTGCTGAGCACGGACGACGCGATCGCCCAGTATCCGCGGCTGCACGACTGGTGGCGTTCCGCCCCGGTGAGGAGCACGACATGAGCGCTGACGACGTACCCCTGATTCCGTACGCCACGCTGTTCGGTAACCCGGCCTACCTGAAACCGGAGATCTCCCCGGACGGCACCCGCCTGCTGTTCCTGGCACCGTACGACGGCGTGCTGAACGTCTGGAGCTCCCCGGTGGACGACCCGGGCGCCGCCACGCCCGTGACCCGGGACCGGCGCCGGGGGGTCCGCACGTTCGGCGTCTGCCACGACGACCGCACGCTGTTCTACCTGCGCGACGCCGACGGCGACGAGAGCTGGCGGCTGTATCTGGTCGACCTGGTGACCGGCGCGGAGCGCTGCGCCACCCCGTTCGACGGAGTCCAGACGCGGATCATGGCACACAACCGGTGGCATCCGGACGTCGTCCTGCTCGGCCTGAATCGCGACCAGCGGCACCTGCACGACGTGTACCGCTTGGACCTGCCGACCGGCACGCTCACCAAGGTCGCCACGAACCCGGGGTATCTGAGCTGGATCGTCGACACCGACCTGCGGGTCCGCGGCGGCACGCGGATGCGCCCGGACGGCGGCACCACCATCGAACTGGACGGTGAACCCTGGCTCGACGTCCCGTACGAGGACACCATGGGCACCCGCGTCCTCGGATTCACCCGCGACGGCGCGACGTGCTATCTGCTGTCGTCGATCGGGGCCAACGCCAACCGGCTGTACGCGGTCGACACCACCACCGGTGCGCAGACGCTTCTCGCCGCGGACCCCACGTACGACATCCGCCGTGTCGAGCTGGACCCGGCGACGCGCCGACCGGAGGCGGTCGTGTTCGCCAAGGACCGCGACGAGCGCGTCTTCCTCGACGAGGAGTACGCCAAGGACCTGGCCCGCATCCACAGCGACCTGGCGGTGGCCGGCATCGACGCCGAGGTGTACGTCGATCGCACCGACCGCGCCGACGAACGTTGGATCCTCTCCGTGGTCACCAGCGCCGACCCGGTCCGCTACTACCTCTACGAACGCCGTGCCGGCCGGCTGACGTACCTGTTCAACCACCAGCCCGAGCTGGACCGGTACCGGCTCGCCCGGATGGAACCCTTCACGTTCACCGCCCGCGACGGCGTCACCGTGCACGGCTACGTGACCTGGCCACCCGCCGCCGAGCGCCGGGACCTGCCGGCTGTCGTGAACGTGCACGGCGGGCCGTGGTCACGCAACTCGTTCGGTCTGGACGAGGAGGCGCAACTGCTGGCCAACCGGGGATACGCCTGCGTCCAGGTCAACTTCCGCGGCTCCACCGGCTACGGCAAGCACTTCCGCAACCTCGGCACCAAGCAGTGGGGTGCCGCGATGCACACCGACCTGCTCGACGCCGTGGACCACCTCGTCGCGTCCGGCGCCGTCGACCGGTCCCGGCTCGCGATCATGGGTTGCTCATACGGCGGGTACGCGGCCCTGGCCGGTGTGGCGTTCACCCCCGGGGTGTTCGCCTGCGCGATCAGCCTGTGCGGCCCGTCGAACCTGCTGACCATGCTGGCCGGCGGGGCGCCGTACCGGACGCCGCTGGCCGCGTTCATGCGGACGCAGGTGGGCGACCCGGAGACCGAGCAGGACATGCTGTGGCAGCGGTCGCCGCTGTCGCGGGTCGAGGACATCACCGTCCCGGTGCTGGTCGCGCAGGGTGCCAACGACGTACGGGTCACCCAGGACGAGGCGGAACAGATCGTCGCCGCGCTTCGCGCCAAGGGCGTGCCGTACGACTATCTGCTCTTTCCCGACGAGGGCCACGGCCTGACCCGCCCGGAGAACCGGCAGGCCTACTACGAAGCCGTCGAACGTTTCCTGGCCGAGCACCTGGCCACGCGTTGACCACCACCCGGCCAGCGCCGGCCTGCGGAACGGCGGGCGACGTCGGCGGCTTCGCGACTATTCCGCCCGGGTGCCGGCCGGGTGGACCGATCCGTCCCGGGTGAGCTCGCCGACCGTCTCCCGCCACAGGGCCAGCAGTCGGTGCAGATCGTCCGCTCCGAGCACGTCCGCCGCGCCGATCAGCAGCGTGTTCGTGTCGGACGGGGACTCGGTGACGAACATGAGCAGCTCGATGGACGCCTGTGGGTGATCGATCTCCATCGCTCGCACGTCGACACCGTCCAGCGCCCAGTTGAGGTCCACGTCCTCCCGCGCGTACGCCAGCACGACCTGGTAGAGCGGGTTCCGGCGGGTGCCTCCCTCGCGCCTCTCGGCGGCGTGGGCGATCAGCGAGGCGATGGGGTAGTCACGCCGCCGCAGCGAGTCGCGTACGAGCGTCCGGCACTCCTCGAAGGTCCGCTGCAGGCCCGCGGACCGGGGCGAGCGGGAGCGCAGGAGGATCAGGTTCTGGAAGAAGCCGACGGTGTCGAAGTCCTGCGGCCGCAGTCGGGTGTCCACGGCCGTGACGAGGCTGACGTCGTCGGTCCCGGAGAACTGCTTCAGCGCCCAGAGCAGCGCGGTGACGTGGATGATGAAGCGCGTGCAGCCCAACCGCCTCGCCGCGGCGCCCATGCGAGCGGAGATCTCCGGGCCGAGCAGACCCTCGGTCACCACCGGCACAGTTGTCTCCGCCTCGAGATCGGTCAGGAATCGTGGCGGCAGCGGCGTGAGGAGATCGAGGATCTCCGGCGAGTCCTCGATGCTCGGGAACGTGTTCCGGACGGCGGACGAATCGTAGGCGTACGGCTCGGCGAGATCCTCCGACCGGCCCGCGTAGAGCGCGGCCAGATCGCGCTGGAGAACCGCCCTCGAACGCTCGTCGATCGCGATGTGGTCGATGACCAGTAGGAGGCTGTGGACGCCTGGCGTGTGCGGGATCAGGATCGCCTGGAGCATCGTGTGGCGGTCCGGGGACGTGAACCGGTGGGTGGCGCCGTCGAGGACGTCGCTCACGTGCTTGCGTATCTCGTCCTCGTCCGACAGCCCGGTGGCCGGTGCGATCGTGAACACGTCCGGGCCCTCGCCCGGATGGACGATCGCCAGGACCTCTCCCGATTCCGCGAACGCGTAGTTGGTGCGGAGGATGGTGTGCCGGCGGACGAGTCCGATCAGCGCGTCGCGGAGCCGGTCGACGTCCAGCGCCCCGCGGATCAGCAGGTGGGTGCCCACGATCTGCGCGGGCGGGCCGCCCGGCGCGTGACGCCCCTTGATCAGGCGGCTCTGGGTCAGCGACGCCGGATAGACGGTCGCCCGCGGCCGGCCGCTTCGATCGAGGTGGTTCTCCATCCTGCCCACCCTTTCCGCCGCTCGCCCCGCGACCGCCGCCCCGCGCCGCTGCCGTGATCGAGTCCGCCGGACGCGACCGCGAGCGTACTAGTTTTCGGCGGGAGCCGTTGCCCCAGAAGCGATTGACGCGCTGCGGAACGGGTAGGGGTCGGGCATGCGGATCGTGGTGGTGGGGGCGACCGGCAACGCGGGCACCGCGGTGTTGCGCCGGCTGCGGCGGGAACGCGGAGTGGATCTCGCCGGGGTGGCCCGCCGGCTGCCCGGGCCGGAGTGCGGTGAGCCGTACGAGCAGGTGGAGTGGCACTCCTGCGACGTCGGCCTGCCCGGCGCCGCCGACCAGCTCGCCGAGGTCTTCGCCGGGGCCGACGCGGTGGTGCACCTGGCCTGGCAGATCCAGCCCAGCCACGACCAGCGCGTACTGCACCGCACCAACGTGGGCGGCAGCGCGGCCGTGATCGACGCCGTGGTCCGCGCCGGCGTGCCGGCTCTGGTGTACGCGTCGTCCGTCGGCGTCTACGCGTCCGGCCCGAAGGACCACCCGGTCTCCGAGCGCTGGCCGGCGACCGGGGTGCCCGGCTCGTCGTACAGCCGGGACAAGGCCGAGGTGGAGGCGTTGCTCGACCGGGCGGAGCGGGAGCACCCGGAGCTGCGGGTGGTGCGGCTGCGGCCCGGCCTGAACTTCCAGCGGGCGGCGGCCACCGAGATCACCCGCTACTTCCTCGGCCCGTTCGCGCCCGTCCGGCTGCTGCGCTTCGGCCGGATCCCGCTGGTGCCGACGAACCGGCGGTTGAGGATGCAGGCGGTGCACACCGACGACGTCGCCGACGCGTACGCCCGGGCGGTCCTGGGTGACGCGCGCGGCGCGTTCAACGTCGCCGCGGACCCGGTGCTGACCCCGGAGCTGGTGGCCCGGCACTTCCACGGCTGGACGGTGCCCGTCGCCGCCCCGGTGCTGCGCGCCGCCGCCGCGCTGACCTGGCGGGCGCGGCTGCAACCGATCGACGCCGGTTGGGTGGAGCTGGCGCTGCACGCGCCGCTGATGTCGAGCGAGCGCGCCGAGACGGAGCTGGGCTGGCACCCGCGCCACGACGCGCTCAGCGCGCTGAAGGAACTCTTCGCCGGCATGGCCGACGGCGCGCACGCCGCAGGCCCGCCGATGTCGGCGGCCGGCGACCTGCCGGGCCGCCCCACCGCCCTGCTGCGTGGCCGCCCCGCCGGCCACGGCAACCCCTACTGACCACGCCGACCGCGTCCGCCACCACTCGGTCGGTCAAGAGGTTCGCGCCTCGGATCGACGCCCCGGAGAACGCAAACCTCTTGATCGAAAAGGCGGGGCGCGGGTGGGGTCAGAAGTCGGCGAAGAGGTACGGGTGCTGACGGGGGAAGAGGCGGCGCAGCTCGGCGGCCGCCTCCGGCGACACGTCGCCCAGCCCGCGCAGACCCACCTCGACCGGGTCCAGCACCCCGTACGCCAGGGCGGAGATGCCGGCGGCGGTCAGCGTGCTGGTCGGCGGCGAGCCGGCCGTGGCGGCGGTGCCGGTGACCAGCTCCAGCGTGCCGGTGGTGCCGTCCAGCAGGTACGACCCGGCCAGCCACCGGTCGCCGGTCAGCTCCACCCGCACCCGGCCCGGGCCGACGGGCAGCCCGGCCAGCGCGTCGACCGACAACAGCCGGGCCATCGGCGCGGAGGAACCCGGCCGGGCCACCTGCGCCTCGACGTGCACCGCCAGGTCGGTCAGCCACAGCTCCGGCGCCTCGTCGACGGGCACCTGCACCGTGACCCGCTCCACCTGGTCGACGTGCCGGCCGAAGAACTGCAACAGCAGCGCCCGGGAGACCGGGTCGGCGGCGAGCAGGTCACCGGCGGTGAGCGTGCCGCCGTGGTCGTCGATGCGGTAGATCACGGCACCGGTGACCGTGCCGCCCGTGCGGGCCGTCAGCAGCCAGTGCTCGTCGCGGTCGCGCAACCCCACGTCCCGGTAGCTGGGGAAGATCGCGAAGCCGTGCCGCTCGTTCAGGCACCGCTCGGTGAACCGGCGCCAGTCCTGGTAGCCCTCGCCGATGCGCTGCCAGCCGACCTCGCCGGGCAGGTCGGCACCGAGCAGCTCGCCCAGGTCGGCCGGCGAGAACGTGACCGTACGCGGCTTCGGCAGCCCCACGTAGCCGAACCGGGCGTAGAACGACGGCCGGAACGGGTAGAGCGCGCTGAGCTGGTGCCCCTCGTCGCGCATCTCGTCGAGGAGGCGGTGCAGCAGGGTGCGTACGTGCCCGCGCCGGCGGGCCAGCGGATGGGTGGCGACCCCGGCGACGCCGGCCATCGGCAGCACCTCGCCGCGTACGTTCTGCCGCATCGGGATCGCCGAGGCGGCGGCCAGCGTGACGCCGCCCTCCTCGACGACCAGCGTCCGGTTGCCCTCGTTGTAGGGCAGGTAGCCGCGGAACTCCTCCGCCCGGGCCGCGCTGCGCGGCGACGCCTCGAAGGCGTACGCGCCGAGCGCGAAGCTGGTGGACAGTCTCTCTTCGGCGTTCACCCGGCGGACGGTCATCCGCCCATCCCATCCCGGCCCGGCGGTCGCCGCAACCGCAATCGCCGGTGACCGGACCGGCGGACGGTCAGCCGATCGGCAGGTGTCGAAGGTGCCGGCGGCGGCGCAGCCGGACGCTGAACACGGTCGCCACGGTGCCGATCAGCAGCGCGGTGACGGCCAGCCCGTGCAGCGACCCCCGCGTCAGGTAGCCGGAGTCGGTGTGGTCCACGGCCCAGGTGGCGATCTCCCGGCTGGACCAGAACGGGGTCAGCTTCGCGCCGGTGCCGGCCGGGTCGATCAGCATCTGCACCGCCACCACGGTGAGCAGCAGCAGCGTCCCCTCCAGCTCGCGGGGGAGCAGGGCGCCGATCAGCATCCCGAACGGCGCGGCCACGCCCACGCAGCAGAGCATCGCCACCGCCACCCCGCCGTGCCGCAGCTCGGGCGCGTCGACGACGGTGAGCACGAAGAACGGCACGGACAGGATGAGCCCGGTCGCCCACAGGCCGAGCATCCGGCCGAGGTAGAGGTCGTGCGGGCGGTAGCCGGCCAGCCGCAGCCGGGGCTCCAGTTCGCGGGCCGCGCCGGTGGCGAAGAGGGCGGCGGTGCTGACGGCCCAGCTGATGCCGAGCAGCAGCGAGCGTACGGACTGCCCGACGTGCGAGTCCCGCCGGATCAGCCAGAACGCCAGCGGCATCAACAGCAGCAGCAGGAGCACGCCCCGACGGCGCAGCAGCTCCCGCAGGGTCATCTCGGCGACGGTGACGAGCCGGTTCACGCACGCCCTCCCTGGGTGGCCGGGGTCAGGTCGAGCACCAGGTCGACCCGGTCGAGTTGGTTGAGCAGGTGGGTCACCACGACGATCGCCCGTCCCTCGTCGCGCAGCCGGGCGAGCTGGTCCCAGAAGTTGACGTACGTGCCCTGGTCGAAGCCCTGGTAGGGCTCGTCGAGCAGCAGCACGTCCGGCTCGCTGAGGGTGGACATGGTCAGGTTCAGCTTCTGCCGGGTGCCGCCGGAGAGGTTGCGGGCGAGGACGTCGCCGTCGGCCTCCCAGCCGAGGTGGCGGGCCGCCGCCCGACCGGCACGGCGGGCCAGTCCCCGGGCCACGCCCCGGCCGGCGCCGATCAGCACGAAGTGCTCGTCGGGCAGCAGGAAGTCGGCGGTGCCGCCCTGCTGGGGGCAGTAGCCGACCCGGCCGGAGACGGTCACGTCCCCGGCGTCGGGGGAGACCAGCCCGGCGCAGACGCGCAGGAAGGTGCTCTTGCCGCAGCCGTTCGCCCCGATCACGGCGGCGATCTGACCGGCCCGGACGGCCAGGGACGCGTCGCGCAGGACCGTGCGTCGCCCGTACCGCTTGGTGATGCCCCGCGCGTCCAGCCGGACCGGTCCGGGGCGCGCAGCGGGCGAGGTGCCGATGGTCTCGACGATCGCGGCGGCGTAGTCCTGCGGCCGGCCGAAGACGGCCCACGGGTCGCCCCCGCCGTCGCGCAGGTGCGCGGCGGCCTCGGCGACCACGTGCCGGGCGGCGTCCGCCCGGACCCGGCGCCGGTTCAGCTCGGCCGCGAACGCCCGCAGCCACTCGTCGGCGTTCATCCGTCGACCCCCTTCGTGACGAGGCCGGTCACCGGGGCGACGAACGCGAGCCAGGCGCTGCCGCCCTGGCGTAGGGTCGCCCGCCCGCTGTCGGTGAGCCGGTAGTACTTGCGGGCCGGACCGGACGCGCCCTCCCGCCAGTCGGCGGTGACCAGGCCGGTGCGTTGCAGGCGCAGCAGCACCGGATAGAGCGTGCCGCCCTGGATCGGCCCGATGCCGGCGGCCTCCAGCGACTGGGCGAGCTGGTAGCCGTAGGACTCGCCCTCGCGAAGCAGGGCCAGGACGCAGAGGTCGAGCACCCCGCGCAGCCACTGCCCGCGCCGGTCGGAATCCACCCGAGGAACATAGCGGCACTACCTAGCTGGCACAACTACCTAGCTGCCGGCGGCCGACCGCGACGGGAGCCCGGACGCGCTCAGACGGCGACGACGTCCGAGACCACGACGGTCACGTTGTCCGGCGCGCCGGCCTGGTGGGCGAGCTTGACGAGCTGCTCGCCGCACTGGTGCCGGTCGCCGTACGTGCTCAGCGCGGCGGCGATCGTGCCGTCCTCGACGTAGTCGGAGAGCCCGTCGCTGCACAGCAGCAGCCGGTCGCCGGCCACCACCGTGAGCACCCCGATCGCCGGGGGCGTGTCCGAGCCCTGCACCGCCCGGGTCACCAGGGACCGCTGCGGGTGGTGCCGCGCCTGCTCGGGCGAGAGCGCCCCCTGGTCGACCAGCGCCTGGACGAAGGTGTCGTCCCGGGTGAGCTGGGTCAGCTCCCCGTCGCGCAGCAGGTAGCAGCGGGAGTCGCCCACCTGGGCCAGCACCAGCGCGTCCCCGGCGAGCAGGGCGGCGGTCAGCGTCGTACCCATGCCGTCGCGCGCCGGGTCGACCGTGATGGCGGCGTGGATGCGCCGGTTCGCGGTGCTCACCACGGCCCGCAGGGCTCCGGCCGCCTCGTCGGGGGTGGTGGGCGGGCTCAGCTCGTCCAGGATGCGGATGACGATCTCGCTCGCCACCTCGCCCGCGGGCAGGCCACCCATGCCGTCCGCGACCGCGACGAGGCGGTCGCCGGCGAGGGCCGAGTCCTCGTTGTTGGTGCGGACCAGGCCGATGTCGTTGAGGATGGCCGAGCGGAGGATCAGCGTCATGGGGTCAAGCTTGCCAAGAACACCCTGCCGCCGTCTCTACGCACTACTGCGTAGGGTTGGGGAATGATGCCGGTGTCCATGGTCGGGCGCGCCGGTGAGCTGGCCGAGCTCGACCGGGCGTGGTCCACCGTGGTCGATTCCCGGCGCCCCACGCCGGCCGTCGCGGTGCTCACCGGCGAGGCCGGGGTGGGCAAGTCCCTGCTGGTCGCGGCCGCCCTGGACGCGTTCGCCCCCCGACCGGCGGTGGTGCTCTCCGGCGCCGCGCGCGTGCACAGCCCCGCGCCGTACGACTGGCTGGCCGCCGTCCTCACGGGCCGCGACACGAGCCGGCTCGACCTGCCGCCCGACGCGCTGGCCTGGCTCGCCCAGCAGCCCACCGCGCCGCGCGAGCGCTACGCGCCGGGCACCCTGCTCCGGCTCGCGGTGCGGGTCGTCCGGCTGCTCGTCGGCGCCGGCCCCGCCGTACTGGTGGTGGAGGACCTGCACGCCCTCGACCCGGCCAGCCTGAACCTCGTGGGCGAGCTGGCGACCGCCGCCGACCTGCCGGCGCTGCTGGTGGTGGCGAGCCGGCCCGCCGAGGACGCCGTCGCGCCGGACCTCGCGGTCCGCGCCCTGGCCCGGCTCTGCGGCGTCCGGGGCGCCGTCCGCCAACACCTCGGACCGCTGCTGCCGGCCGAGGTCGCCGAGGTGCTGACCCAGGTGTACGCGGACCCGCGCCCGTCCGGCCGGCTGGTGCGCGCCGTCTGGCAGCGCACCGGCGGCAACCCGTACGCGCTCACCGAGCTGCTCGCCGCCCACGCCGCCCGGGGACCCGAGGCCCTGCTCCGGCCGCCGCCCGCCCCGCGAGTGCCGAGGGCGGCGCCGCAGCGGCCCGCCGACCCGGTCGACGCCGAGCTGACCGGGCGGGAGATCGAGGTGCTGGGCTGCCTGGTCGCCGGGATGTCCAACAAGCAGGTGGCGCGGGCCCTCGGCATCTCGGTGCGGACCGTCACCGTGCACGTGTCGAACCTGCTGCGCAAGACCGGGTCCGCGTCGCGTACCGAGGCGGCGATCTGGGCGGTGCAGCGGCGGCTGCCGGTGCCGACGCCGGTCGACGGCTGAGCCGACGCCCGGCCGGGCCGGCGCGGCCCGCGTCGCCGACGGGTGCTCAGGGGCGGGGGTAGCGGAGCAGGAGGCTGGCGGCGACCTCCTCGTCGCCGACGGCCGCGTACACGTGTGGCACGTCCGAGGTCCAGCGCAGGTGCCCGCCGGCGGCGGCGGTCAGCGGCGCGTCGACCGGGCCGGCGCGCAGCACGCCCGAGAAGACGGTGACGTGCTCGGTGACGCCCCGCTGGTGCGCGGGGGAGAGCTGCTCGGGGCCGGGCGCGACCAGCATCCGGTACAGCTCGTAGGTGGCGTCGCCGTCCTCGAAGACCTCCAGCAGGATGGCGCTGACGGCGGCGCCGCGTACGACCGGCCCGGCCGCCGGGCCGGAGAGCACGGCCGTCAGCGGTACGCCGAGCTGCGCGGTGATCGCGTAGAGCGTCTCCAGGGTCGGGTTGCGGGTGCCGTTCTCCAGGCCGGAGAGGGTCGCCTTGCCCACCCCGGCGAGCCGGGCGAGGGCGGACAGCGACATCCCGCGCTCCTCGCGCAGGGCGCGTACCCGGCGACCGACGGCCTCGGCGCCCGGATCGGGGGCCGATCGGTGGACTGGTGACGTCTGCGGCACCCCGCTATGGTGCTACAGGTTCTTGTTCCGTAAACGGAACGGTCGGGGGAGTGGGATGGCGGGACGGTCGCAACCGGTGCTGGCGGGCGTGGTGACCGCGCTGGTCGGGTTCGCCAGCTCGTTCACGGTGGTGCTGGCCGGCCTGCGGGCCGTCGGCGCCTCGGACGCGCAGGCCGCCTCCGGGCTGCTGGCGGTGTGCGTGGCCTCCGGGCTCTCCGCCGTGTGGCTGGGCCTGCGGCACCGGATCCCGATGAGCGTGGCCTGGTCCACCCCGGGCGCGGCGCTGCTGGTCGCCACCGGTGCGATGCCCGGCGGGTGGCCCGTCGCCGTCGGGGCGTTCCTCGTCTCGGGCGCGCTGATCGTGGCCGCCGGGCTGTTCCCCGCGCTCGGGCGGGCCGTCGCGGCGATCCCCCGGCCGATCGCCGGCGCGATGCTCGCCGGGGTCCTGTTGCCGCTGTGCACCGCCCCCGTCCGCGCGCTGGTCGAGGTGCCCCGGCTGGCCGTCCCAGTGGTGCTGGCCTGGCTGCTGCTGCACCGGTTCGCCCGCCGCTGGGCGGTGCCCGGCGCGCTGGTCGTCGCGGTGGCGGCGATCGCGCTGACCACCCCGGTCTCCGGGCTCGGCGGCGCGCGGCTACTGCCCGTGGTCGAGCTGACCGCCCCGGCCTGGAACGTCTCCGCGATGGTCGGCCTCGCGCTGCCGCTCTTCCTGGTCACCATGGCCGCACAGAACGTACCGGGAATGGCGGTGCTGGTCGGCTACGGCTACCGTCCACCCTTCGGCGCCGCGCTGCGCGCCACGGGGCTGACCACCGTGGTCGCCGCGCCCGCCGGTGGGCACGCGGTCAACCTCGCCGCGATCACCGCCGCCCTGGCCGCCGGCCCGGACGCCCACCCGGACCCCGACCGTCGCTGGATCGCCTCGGTCACCGCCGGGATCGGGCTGGCCCTGCTGGGGCTGGGCGCCGGGGCGGCCACCGCGCTGGTGGCGCTCGCCCCGCCGGTGCTGATCGAGGCGGTCGCCGGGCTGGCGCTGCTCGGCGCGCTGGCCACCGCGCTCACCTCCGCGCTGGCGGAGCCGGCGGCCCGCGAGGCCGCGGTGGTCACCTTCGTGGTGACCGCCTCCGGGGTGGCCCTGCTCGGCGTGGGTGGCGCGTTCTGGGGCCTGGTCGCCGGCGGGGTGATGCTCCTGCTCTTCCGCCGGCGCTCCGACGGGCCAACCGCGCCGGAACCACCATCCGAACCCGCGACCGCGCCGCCACGGCCGGCGTCACCCGGGCCGGACTCCGTCGCGGTCGCCTCGTCGCCAAGCGGTGGCCGGGCCGACGGCGACTGAGCGTCCGCCGGCCGCGATGGCGTGCGGCTGTGGCGGTCGGAGTGGCGCGTCGGCGGTCGGAGTGGCGCGTCACTCCTCCGGCGGCAGGTCGCCGGCGGGGACGTCGAGGCGGACCTGGCCGTCGGCGACGGCGGCGATCTGCTCGGCGAGCACGTAGACGGCGCCGGTGCGGGCCAGGTCGGTGGAGACCTTCAGGTAGCCGCTGTGCAGCAGGCGGGCCGCCAGGTCGGCCGGCACGTCCGGCTCCTCGACCGCCGTCGACTCGATCAGCTCGTCGAGGCTGCTGCCCGGGTCGGCGGTGGGGCCCTGCACGGTCACCGCGTTCGGGTCGCCCCGCTGGACGAGGTCGACGGTGCCGAACTCGGTGCCGTCGACGTCGATCACCCGCATGCCCGTGGTGACCCGGGAAACTGTCGTCTGCCGCTCGGTGCCCTGCTGCTCCATCCTGGCGCGGTTCCCGGCCCCCGCTCCGGCTAAACCATCGTCGAGATCTTGGACAGTTGTCGCTCGGGCCGAACGGCAACTGTCCAAGATCTCGTGGTGGCGTACCGGTCAGGACTCCGGGGACCAGGCGCTCGGCGGGCGGGGGGAGAGCTCGCGCCACGTGTCGGTGCCCTGGAGCAGTGCTCGGACCGTCTCCTCGGCCTCGTCGGCGGTGCCGTGCTCGTAGAAGCGGGAGACGCCCTCGGAGCCGCCGGCGCGCTGCTCGACGTGCCACCGGTCGCCGTCCACCCGGAGGAAGACGTCGCGCCGGGCCAGCCGGCCCCATTTCCCGTTCCACCAGTGCTTCCGCTGCTCCATGGCGGGACTCTATCGAACAGACGTACGAAAATGTGCGGCCCCTGCGGGATTCCCGCAGGGGCCGATGTGCGTGCGCCGGGTTCAGCGCGGGGTGGGCGGTTCCTCCCGGCGGCCGAGCACGTCGTCGAGCGCGCCGCGCTGCTGCCCGGGGGTGGTGTGCCCGGCGGCGACCAGGGCGTCGCGGATCTCGGTGAGCAGCCTGACCTCCTCGCTCGGCGCCTTCGGCGGCGGCTCCTCGCCCCGCTTGCGCCGCTCGGCCAGCTTGTTCATCGGGAACACCACGAGGAAGTAGAGCGCCGCCGCGGTGAGCAGGAACGTGATCAGCGCGTTGACGAACGCGATCCAGTCGAAGGCGATGCCGCGGAACATCGGCGCGGTGCCGGCCAGGCCCTTGTCGCTGCCGGTGATGAGCAGCACGAAGACCCGGATCAGCGGTTCCAGGAACGACTTGGTGAGCTGGGTGACCACGCCCGTGAACGCGGCGCCGATGACGACACCGACCGCCAGGTCGACGACGTTCCCGCGCATGATGAATTCTTTGAAGCCCTTGAACATCCGTACTCCCGAGGTGTCCGGTCTTTCGTCCGGCACAACCTATGCCCCGGGCGTGGGCTCCAGAAAAGCGCCGGCCTCGATCGCCGCCCGGTCCGCATCGCCGGCCCGGATCGCCTCGACCAGCCGGGAGTGGTCGGCGTAGCGCTCCGGCTCCAGCGCGCCGCCCATCGACTGGGCGATCGTGCTGTGCAGCGCGGTGCCGACCGAGGCGTACAGCTCGGCGAGCATGCCGTTGTGCGCCGCCGCGACCACGGCGGTGTGCAGCGCCGCGTCGGCCGCCACGAACTCGTCGAACCGGCCGTCGCGCCAGGCCGCCTCGCGGGCGGCGAGCGCGCCGTCCAGGGCCGCCAGGTCCTCGGCCGTACGCCTCAGCGCGGCGAGCCGGGCGGCCTCCACCTCGAAGGCGCGGCGCACCTCGACCACCTCGGCCATCCGGTCGGCGGTGAGCCGTCTGGCCACCACCGGGGCCAGCTCGTCGGTCGACACCACGTACGTCCCGGAGCCCTGCCGGCACTCCAGCACCCCGGCGTGCACCAGCGCCCGTACCGCCTCGCGGACGGTGTTGCGCCCCACGCCGAGCGCCGCGACGAGTTGCGGCTCGGTGGGGATCCGTCCGCCGACAGCCCACTCGCCACCGAGGATCCGCTCCCTGAGCTGCGCGATGGTCTGCCGCACCCGGTGCCCCCGGGGCGGCGCGGCGGCGGAATCAACCGACGGTGGCACTGGTTACAACACCCGCCAGGAATTCATCCCATGATTGTAGGTTCGGACGCATGACCCCGCCAACCACCGCCGCTGTCGACGCCGGAACCTCGCCGCGTTCCGCGCGGGAGACGATCGCCGGGCCGGACGACGTGCCCGCGCCGGCGGATGCGACGGCTCCTGCCGCCGGCCCCGTCGGCGCCACCCCCGCGCCGGCCGGACCGGTCGCCGGTGGGCTGCTCGTGCTCGTCGGCATGCTGCTCGTGGCGCTCAACCTGCGGGCCGCCATCACCAGCCTCGGCGCCCTGCTCGACGAGGTACGCGGCGGCCTGGCCCTCTCCGGGGCGCTGGCCGGGGTCGTGACCACCCTGCCCGCGGTGGCCTTCGCCGTCTTCGGGTCGCTCACGCCCCGGCTCGTCCGCCGGCACTCCCCGGCCCGGGTGCTGGTGGTGGCGATGCTGATCCTCGCCGCCGGGCAGCTCGTCCGGGTCGGCACGGACTCCGCGCTGGTCTTCATCGCCGGCAGCGCCCTCGCGCTGGCCGGGATCGCGGTGGCGAACGTCCTGCTCCCGCTCCTGGTCAAGCAGTACTTCCCGCACCGCATCGGACTGGTCACCGGGGCGTACTCGATGACGCTGACGGTGGGCGCGACGGTGGCCGCCGCGGCGGCGGTGCCCGTGGCGCACCTCTTCGGCACCTGGCGGGCCGGGCTCGCCGTCTGGGCCGGGCTGGCCATGGTGGCCGTACTCCCGTGGGTGCCCCTGGCGCTGCGGGCGCGCGCGGCCCGACGGGCGGCGACCCCGACGGCGGCGGCGTCCCGCCCCGGGCGGATCCGGCCCGGGCGGACCCGGCTCGGCTGGGCGATGGCGGTCTACTTCGGGACGCAGTCGCTCGGCGCCTACGCGATCATGGGCTGGCTGGCCCAGCTCTTCCGCGACGCCGGCTACCGACCGCAGGACGCGGGCCTGCTGCTCGCCGGCGTGACCGCCCTGGGCGTGCCGATCGCGCTGCTGATGCCCACCCTGGCCGGGCGGCTGCGCACCCTGCACCCGCTGGTGCTGACGCTCTCCGCCGCGATGGCCCTCGCCTACGTCGGGATGGCCGTCGCGCCGCACGACGGGGCGCTGCTCTGGGTGGTGCTGCTCGCGATCGGGCAGAGCGCCTTCCCGATGATCCTGGCCACCATCGGGCTGCGCGCGCGCACCGCCGAGGGGACGGTGGCGCTCTCCGCGTTCAGCCAGAGCGTCGGGTATCTCATCGCCGCGCTGGGGCCGCTGCTCGTGGGCATCCTCTACGGGACCACCGGCGGGTGGACCGTCCCGATCGGGTTCCTGCTGGTGGCACTCGCCGTGCAGACCGGCGCGGGCATGGTGATCGCCCGTCCCCGGCACATCGAGGACGAGGCGTGAGGGGAACCGTCAGGAGGTGGCGGGCGTGGGGTCGCCGGCCACGGCCTGCTCGACCGTGGGGTAGGTGTGCAGCACCTCGACGAGGCCGCTCACCTCGAGGATGCGCAGCACGCCCCGCTGCGGGGCGGCCAGCCGCACCACGCCGCCGGCCTCGTCGCAGCTGTTCTTGGCCCGGACGAACACCGACAGCCCCGTGGAGTCGCAGAACGAGACGTTCGCCAGATCGAAGACGAGTCGGCTGCGACCCTTGTCGAGCAGGTCGGTGATCTGGTCCTGAAGCTGCGGTGCGGTCGCCATGTCCAGCTCGCCCGCGACCGAGACGACGACCACGTCGCCGCGCTGTTCCGTGTGCACCGTCAAGGACATTCGCCAGACCTCCTGTTATCGGGGAAACGGTATCCCACCATCGGGGTGGTACGCAGAACGGGAGGCGGTATCCGGTGGCCGTGCTCATTCGTTTGCCCTGCGGCAACTAGCGCTCCGGCCTCCGGTGATAGAGTCCGCCGTCGAGGTCGAAGGGGGTTCACCATGGCGTTGAGCACGGAGGAAGGCAACCGGCTGGCCGGTCTGCTGACCGGTCACGCCGAGCGGGTCACGCAGCGCTGGACGGAGATCGTCGCCGCGTCCCTGCGCGGGCGGCTCAGCCAGGGCGAGCTGCGTCGGCAGGTGCAGGAGCTGCACTCTAGCATGATCACTGCGAGTGAGCAGGGCGCCGTCGACCTGGACTCAGAGCAGGCCACGGAGCTGCGCGCCGTGCTCTCCGAGCTGTCCAGGGGGCGCGCCCGGCAGGGCTTCTCCGCCTCCGAGACCGCGATCAGCGTGTTCGCGCTGAAGGAGGTGCTGCTGGAGCTGCTGGAGGCCGAGGGCGGCTCCGAGAGGCTGCGCGACTACGTCGCCTTCTCCGGGCTGATCGACCAGATGGGTCTGTTCACCTTCGAGAGCTTCGTGCGCACCCGCGAGAGCCTCATCGCCGACCAGGCGGAGCAGTTGCTGGAGCTGTCCACCCCGGTGGTGAAGCTCTGGGAGGGCGTGGTCGCCGTGCCGCTGGTCGGCACCCTCGACTCGGCCCGGGCCCAGGTGGTGATGGAGCGGCTGCTCCAGACCCTGGTCGACACCGGCTCGCCCTACGCGATCATCGACATCACCGGCGTACCGGCGGTGGACACCCAGGTCGCCCAGCACGTCCTCAAGACCGTGGTGGCCGCCCGGCTGATGGGCGCCGACTGCATCATCTCCGGCATCCGGCCGCAGATCGCGCAGACCATCGTGGCGCTGGGCATCGAGTTCGGCGACATCGCCACCAAGGCCAGCCTCGCCGACGCGTTGCGGCACGTGCTCCGGCTCACCGGGGTCGAGACCGGCCGCCGCCAGCGCCGGGAGGCCTGATGGAACGGGTGCCGATCCTCAAGATCGGCGACATCCTGCTGGTCTCCATCCAGGTCGACATGTCCGACCAGACGGCGGTCCAGCTCCAGGAGGACCTCGCGGAGCGGATCGTCGCCACCGGCTGCCACGGTGTGATCATCGACATCACCGCCCTGGACATCGTCGACTCCTTCGTCGGGCGGATGCTGTCGACCATCGCCTCGATCTCCAAGGTGCTCGACGCGGAGACGGTCGTGGTCGGCATGCGTCCCGCCGTCGCCATCACCCTGGTCGAGCTGGGCCTGTCGCTCAACGGCATCCGGACGGCGCTCAACGTCGAGCGGGGCATGGAGTTGATCGCGGCGGCCCACGCCGACGAGCTCGCGTTCGACGACGAACCGGACGCCGAGACGACGGCGTTGTCATGACCGCCGGAGTCGACCTGGGCCAGCCGCAGGCGCAGGCGATCCGCAGCGACGAGGACGTGGTACGCGTCCGACAGCTGGTGCGTACGGTGTCGGTGGCCGTCAAGCTCTCGCTGGTCGACCAGACCAAGGTCGTCACCGCGGCGAGCGAGCTGGCCCGCAACACCCTGGTGTACGGCGGCGGCGGCACGGTCGAGGTGGCCACGGTCGACAACGGCCGGCGGCGGGGCGTGCGGATCGTCTTCGCCGACTCCGGCCCGGGCATCGCCGACCTCGACCTGGCGCTGACCGACGGCTACACCACCGGCGGCGGGCTCGGTCTCGGGCTCAGCGGCGCACGCCGGCTCGTCGACGAGTTCGACATCCAGACCGCCGTTGGTGAGGGAACCAGGATCACGGTCACCAAGTGGTCCCGATGAACGACGACGCGGTCTCCGACCGCGGAGTCTGGTTCCGGGTCGAGAACGGCAGCGCGGCCAGCACGGTGCGTCGGGCCGCCGAGCGGCTCGGCGTCCAGCTCGATCTGGGTGCCGACCGCACCGCCGACCTGGCCATCGTCGCCGCCGAGCTGACCAGCAACCTGGTCAAGCACGCCGACGACGGTGTCCTGCTGCTGCGTCCGGTGCGGCGCGACGGGGAGGCCGGTGTGGAACTGGTCGCCCTCGACACCGGGCCGGGGATGGCCGACCTCACCGCCTCCTCCCAGGACGGGCACTCCACCGCCGGGACGCTCGGCATCGGCCTCGGCGCGATCGTCCGGCAGGCCACCTGGTTCGACGGCTACTCCCGACCGGAGCGCGGCACGGTGCTGGCCGTGCAGATCTGGCCGAACCGCCCCGGCGGGCACGAGCGGTGGCCCTGGGTCGGCGCGCTCAGCCGGCCGCTGGCCGGGGAGTCGGTCAGTGGCGACGGGTACGCGTGGCGGATCGTCGAGGGCCGTCGTCAGGTGCTGGTCTGCGACGGCCTGGGACACGGGCCGCTCGCCTCCGCCGCCACCGACGCCGCGCTCGACGCGTTCCGTAAGGCACCGGCGGGGGCGCCGGCGGCGGTCGTCGCGCACCTGCACCGCTCGATGTCGCACACCCGGGGCGCGGCGCTCGCGGTGGCCGAGCCGGATCCGTCGGCCGGCGTGCTGCGCTACTCGGGGCTGGGCAACATCTCCGCCGCCGTGATCGGCGCCGACGGCAAGCGGCGGGGCCTGGTCTCGCTGCCCGGCATCGCCGGGCACCAGCGCCCCCCGATCCGGGAGTACGACTACCCCTTCGAGGCCGACACCCTGCTGGTCATGCACAGTGACGGGGTGGTCGACCGCTGGCAGCTCGCCGACTATCCCGGTCTCGTCGACCGGTCGCCCCTGGTGGTGGCCGCGACGCTGCTGCGGGACGCCGGCACGCGTCGCGACGACGCGTGCGTCCTGGTCGCGCGGGGATGGTCGTGACCGGGCCCGCCGGGGCGCCCCTGCTGACGATGGCGCTGCGGGTCGAACACGACATCTTCGTCGTCCGGCAGCGGGGCCGCGAGGTCGCCGCCGCGGTGGGGCTGGAACACCAGGACCAGGTACGCATCGCCACGGCGCTCAGCGAGGTGGCCCGCGACCTGCTGCACTCGGCCGGCGGGGCGGAGGTGGCGTTCGTCCTCGTCGGTGATCCCGCCGACGGCAGGCGGCACCTGCGGGTGGACCTCCTCCCGGTGCGTCCGCTGCCCGACGGGCGGTACGAGCCGCGGTCCGGCGCGGTGGCGCGGTTGGTGGACAAGTTGAGCGTGGTGCCACGGGAGGGGGATACGGTCGTGAGGATGTCCCGACGTGTCCCGGTCACCGCAGAGGTGCTGACCCCCGAGCGTCTCGCCGAGCTGCGCGCCGAGCTCGACCGGAACGCGCCGGGCAGCGCCCTGGACGAGTTGGCCGCCCAGAACGCGCAACTGATCGCCGCCCTCGACGAGGTACGCAGCCAGCGCGACGAGCTGGCCGTCCTGAACGAGGAGCTGGCCGAGACCAACCGGGGCGTGATGGCGCTCTACAACCAGCTCACCGAGGAGCTGGAGGAGACCAACCGGGGCGTGGTCGCCCTCTACGCCGAGCTGGACGAGAAGTCGGCCCAGCTGCGCGCGGCGAGCGAGTCGAAGAGCCGGTTCCTGGCGAACGTCAGCCACGAGCTGCGGGCCCCGGTCACCGCGATCATGGGGCTGGGCCGGCTGCTGGGCGACTCCGCCTCCGACCCGCTCACCGCCGAGCAGGCCCGCCAGGTCGGGCTGATCCGCTCGTCGGCGGGTGACCTCCTCACGCTGGTCAACGAGCTGCTCGACCTGGCCAAGGCCGAGTCGGGCCGGATCGAGCCCGACTGGAGCGAGGTCGACCTGCGGCCGGTCTTCGGCCAGTTGCGCGGCACGCTGCGCGCCCTCGCCACCCGGCCCGACGTCGAGCTGGTGGTGGAGGAGCCGCCCGTGCCCTCGACGCTGCGCACCGACGAGGTGCTGCTCGCCCAGGTCCTGCGCAACCTGCTGCACAACGGGCTCAAGTTCACCGAGCGCGGGCAGGTCCGGCTGCGGGCGGAGCGGCGGGACGACCAGTGGTCGCTGGCCGTCTCCGACACCGGCGCGGGCATCCCCCCGGAGTTGCACGAGCGGATCTTCGAGGAGTTCTACCAGGTGCCCGGCGCCACCCGGGTCGGCGGCACCGGCCTCGGCCTGCCGTACGCGCGGCGGCTGGTGACCCTGCTCGGCGGCAGCCTGGTGGTGTCCAGCGAGCCGGGCCGGGGCAGCACGTTCACCGTCACCCTGCCTGTAGGCGGAGCGTGACGTGGAGGGCGGCCCGGCGACGGTCCTGGTGGTCGACGACAGCCCCACCAAGCGCTATCTCCTGGTGAGCTGGCTCTCCCGTGCGGGCTTCGCGGTGCTGGAGGCGGAGAGCGGCGGCGAGGCGCTGGCCCGGGTCGGGGTGGACCCGATCGATCTCGTGGTGCTCGACGTGCGGCTGCCCGACCTGAACGGGTTCGACGTCTGCGAACGGATCAAGTCGGCGCACCCGGCGATGCCGGTGATCCACGTGTCCGCGCACGCGGTGGACGTGACGGACCGGGCGCAGGGACTGACCCGAGGCGCGGACGCGTACCTGGCGGAGCCGATCGAGCCGGAGGAACTGGTCGCCACCTCCCACGCGGTGCTGCGCTACTACCGGGCCCGGCAGCGCGCGGAACTGCTCGCCGAACGGCTCCTCGGGCTGGCCGACACCACCATGGCGGTGCACTCCGCCCCGAACTTCGCGAGGCTGCTGGAGGCGGCGGCGGCCGGCGCCGCGCAGATCTTCAAGAGTCCGGCCGCCGTGGTCGCCGAGACGTTCGACGGCGACTGTCTCGCCGGAATCGCGGACGGTTCCGACGGCGCGGCCACGATCGTCCCCTGGATCGTCGACGACACCGGGGTGCCGACCGGGACGACGGTCCGGGTGGACGATCCGGCCGCCTGGGGACTCATCGAGTGGCCGGCGGACGACACGGTCACGGTGGCCGCCGCCCGGCTGCGCGAGGACCGCGCGCCGCTCTACGTCGTCGTGCCCACCGCCACGCAGACCGCCCGCACCCCCGTGCTTCGGCAGCTCGCCCAGGCGGTGGCGGCGGCGGTGGAGGCGCAGCGCTCCTTCGACGAGGAGCACCGCATCGCGGTGACCCTCCAGCGCAGCCTGCTGCCGCGCCGGATACCGCAGGTCAGCGGGCTCGACCTGGCCGTGCGCTACGAGCCGGCGAGCGCGCAGACCGAGGTGGGCGGCGACTTCTACGAGCTGGTGATGCTCGACGGCCACCTGCTGCTGGCGATCGGCGACGTGGCCGGCCACTCGCTGCACGCCGCGACGGTGATGGCCGAGCTGCGGCACGCGGTGCGGGCGTACGCGGTGGAGGGGCACCAGCCGGGCGAGATCCTGGAACGGGTCAACGAGCTGATGCGCACCCTGCTGCCGAACGAGCTGGCCACGATCTGCGTACTGCTGCTGCACCCGCCCAGCGGCCGGATCCGGCTGGCCAGCGCCGGTCACCTGCCGCCGCTGCTCAGCCTCGACGGCAAGGTCGAGTTCGTGCAGCACTCGGCCCCGCTGCTCGGGGTCCGCGCGCCCCGGCCGCCCGACCTGGAGTTCGTGCTGCCGGCCGGGGCGACGCTGGTGTTCTACACCGACGGCCTGATCGAACGCCGGGACGCCACGATCGACGACGGGCTGGCCGCCCTGGCCGCTTCCGCCGGCCGGGTCGACGACGCCCTGGACCGGTTCTGCGAGCGGCTCCTGGTCGAGCTGGCTCCGCCGGAGATCCACGACGACGTCGCCGTGGTCGCCCTGCGCCGCAACTGAGCCGGCCTCCGGTCGGCCTCGCGGGGGGCGGCAACGCCGGGGGCATCCTCGTACCCTGAGCCCATGGCCACGAAGACTGGTGACTTGCTGGCAGCCACGGCCCCCCGCGCCGTCGCGGTGGTCCGGGGCATCTCGGACGACCAACTGGACCTGCCCACCCCGTGCAGCGACTACACGGTGCGCGACCTGCTCAACCACCTCCACGACGTGGTGGTCAACTTCCAGGCCCTCGCGCACAGGCGGCAGCCGGAGTGGGCGGAGAAGCCCGACCATCTGGCCGAGGGTTGGCGGGACCGGTTCGAGGCGGAGACCGCGAAGCTGGTCGAGGCGTGGTCGGACCCGGCCGTGCTGGATGGCGTCTCGCCCGGGTTGGGGCTGCCACAGGAGACGGTCGGCGGCATGGTGCTGCTGGATCTGACCGTGCACGCCTGGGACCTGGCCGTCGCCACCGGGCAGCCGTACCAGCCCGCTCCCGAGGTGCTGCCCCCGCTGTGCGCCCTGACCGAGCAGTTGGGGCCGACGGCCCGGGAGCGGGGCGTCTTCGCGGCGCCGGTGGGCACGTCGTCGTCGGATGCCCCGGAGATCGACCGCCTGCTCGCCCTGACGGGACGGGACCCGGGCTGGTCGGCGCTCGACTGAGCCTGATCTAGCCCACCTCAGCCACGGGCCCGCGCGGCGCCCCGCCGCGCGGGCCTCCTTCACCGTCACGATTCACCCGGTGAGTGGTGACGCGGTGTCCACCTCGGGGTGGGCCTGCTGTTCCTGCGCGCGAGCACGGCGGTGGAGGAGCTGCGGACGACCTGAGCTGTAACGCCGGCGGCGACCCGGACGCTGTCTGCTCGGAGGCCCGGCCGACGGGCCCGGCGGGGGTCCGACGGCCCCCGGTGTGTGCGGCAGCGGGAGTCAGTAAATGCGCAACCAGCCGGGCGGAGCGCCGCCGGTGTTCGTCGACCGGACCGGACGGCGGCGCCGGCTCACGGTGATCGCCGGCACCGCGATGGGTCTGGGCCTGCTCACGAGCCTCGGCCTGATCGCCGCCGGCCTCTTCATGGACTCGTCGGTGTCGCTGCCCGGCTGGTCGGACACCCGCCCGGCGGCACCGCGCGAAGCCGAGGCGGACGTCCGCGGCGAGATGGGCGGCGGGCCACCGGCCCGCCCCCGTCCGTCGCCCGTGACCAGCACCTCGGTCCCGGTTCCCACCCGCACGGCCGGCGACGGCACCGCCCCGGCCACCGGCGTTCCCACCGTCCGGCCGAGCCGGTCCGACGAGCCGGGCCGGGGCGACGAACGGCGCACCGCGAAGCCCAGCCGGTCCCCGGGCAAGCCGAGGTAGCGGTGGGGCGGCACATCGCCCGCCGGGACCCGCGGGCACACTGGGTCCTGCTCCTGCTCGGGCTGGCGCTGCTGCTGGCGGCGCTCACCGTCGACGGTCTGGTCACCGGGCTCGCCGGCGGCTCCGGCGGGGCACGGGCGGACACGTCCGCCGGGCCGGCGGTGCCGAAGGAGGTCGTCACCGGCGGGCCGGTGCTGCGGCTCGACCAGGACCGGCCGGTCAGCCGGGCCATGCCCGACCGTACGGTCGCGCTGACCTTCGACGACGGGCCGGACCCGCGGTGGACGCCGCAGGTCCTCGACGCGCTGCGCCGGCACGGCGCGCGCGCCACCTTCTTCGTGGTCGGCGCCCGGGTCAACGAGCATCCGGAGCTGGTCCGCCGGATCCTCGCCGAGGGGCACGAGATCGGCTCGCACAGCTTCACCCACGCCGACCTCGGCTCCGCCCCGGACTGGCGGCGCGACCTGGAGCTCTCGTTGACCCGCAAGGCGGTCGCCGGGGCGGTGGGCCGCGAGGTCACCCTGCTCCGGCCGCCGTTCTCGTCCCAGCCGTCGGCGCTGACCGGTCCCGAGTACGCCGCGCTGAGCGCCGCCGCCGGCACCGGGCACGTCGCCGTGCTCGCCGACAGGGACACCAAGGACTGGCAGCGGCCGGGCGTACCCGCCATCGTCGAGGCCGCCACCCCGGAACGGGGGCGCGGCGCGGTGGTGCTGATGCACGACGGCGGCGGCGACCGGGCCCAGACGGTGGCCGCCCTCGACCGGCTGCTGCCCGGGCTGACCCGGCAGGGCTACCGGTTCACCACCGTCTCCGGGGGGATCGACGCGCCGGCCTCCATGGTGCCGGCGGGCGGGGGCAGTCGGCTGAGCGGCCACGCCCTGCGGTGGACCCAGGCCGGCGCCGGTTGGCTGGCCGGGGCGATGGACCTGCTGCTCGGGGTAGCGCTGGTGCTGGGCGTGGCCCGGCTGGTCGTGCAGGTGGCCTGCGCCCAGGTGCACGTGCGGCGGGTCCGCCGACCGAGGCGGGTGCCGCCGACGGTCACCGCCCCGGTGTCGGTGATCGTGCCGGCCTACAACGAGGCCGCGAACATCGCCGCGACCGTCCGGTCGCTGGTGGCCAGTGACTATCCCGCGCTGGAGGTGATCGTCGTGGACGACGGGTCCGACGACGACACCGCCGGGATCGTCGAGCGGCTCCGCCTGCGCGGGGTGCGGGTCGTCCGGCAGGCCAACGCGGGCAAGCCGGCGGCGCTGAACACCGGCATCCGGGCCGCCCGCGCCGACCTGCTGGTGCTGGTCGACGGCGACACCGTCTTCCAGCCGGACACCGTGCACCGGCTGGTGCAGGGCTTCGCCGACCCCACGGTGGGGGCCATCTCCGGCAACACCAAGGTCGCCAACCGGCGCCGGCTGCTCGGCCGCTGGCAGCACCTGGAGTACGTGATCGGCTTCAACCTAGACCGCCGGATGTACGACGTGCTGGAGTGCATGCCGACGATCCCCGGCGCGATCGGCGCGTTCCGCCGCGAGGTGCTGTTCGCCGTCGGCGGGGTGCCCGCGGACACGCTGGCGGAGGACACCGACCTCACCATGAAGGTGCTGCGGGCCGGCTGGCGGGTGGTCTACGAGGAGGCTGCCATCGCCTGGACCGAGGCGCCCTCCTCGCTGCGGCAGCTCTGGCGGCAGCGCTACCGCTGGTGCTACGGCACGATGCAGGCGATGTGGAAGCACCGGCACGCGCTGCGCGAGCGGGGCGCCGGCGGCAGGCTCGGCCGGCGCGGCCTGCCGTACCTGACGGTGTTCCAGATCGTGCTGCCGCTGGCAGCCCCGGCGGTGGACGTCTACGCCGTCTACGGCCTGCTGTTCCTGCCCTGGTCGACACTGGTTCTGGCCTGGGCGGGGCTGCTGCTGCTCCAGGCGCTCACCGCCGCGTACGCGCTGCGACTGGACCGGGAACGCTTCGGTCCATTGTGGAGTCTGCCGTTCCAGCAGTTGATCTACCGGCAGGTGATGTACCTGGTGGTGGTGCAGTCGGTGGTCACCGCGCTGGTCGGCAACCGGCTGCGCTGGCAGCGGATGGTACGCACCGGCGAGGCGGCCGCACTGGTCGGGACGCAGGGACGGGCGCCCTTCTGACGCCTGGCGCGTCAACCGGCGGTGAACAGGCCGGCGGAGAGCGCGAGCAGCGTTCCGGCGGCGGTGGAACAGCAGCACACCAGCAGGAACGCGACCACCGCGAGGATCGCCCAGACCCGACGGTCGCGCGCCGCCGCCCGCCATCCCGCCGCCGGCACGTCCTCGGCCGCCTCGTCGTCGTCCACCCCGGCCCCGGTCACTCCGGCAGTCTAGGCACCGACGGGCGGCCCACCGGGCGCCGACGCCCGGACGGGTGGACACGCCTCGGTCGGCCCACGTGCCGCGCGGCGACCGGGCGATCCAGGACCCGTGGTGCCCCCGCGCGTCGGGCAGGATGGGGCGATGGAGCTGGTCTCGATCACCGACGTCCGCAACGCCGCCGCCGACATCGCGGGCACCGTGCTGCGTACCCCGTTGCTGCGCACCGGATGGGACGCGGAGCTGTGGCTCAAGCCGGAGAGCCTGCAACCGGTGGGGTCGTTCAAGCTGCGCGGGGCGACCCACGCGGTGGCCCGGCTGACGCCCGAGGAGCGGGCGCGCGGCGTGGTCACCCACTCGTCGGGCAACCACGGCCTGGCGCTGGCGTACGCGGCCCGCGCGGCCGGTGTGCCGTGCCGGATCGTGGTGCCCGAGGGCGCCCCGGCGGCCAAGGTCGACCGGATCCGCGCGCTGGGCGTCGAGGTGCTGCTGGTGCCGCCCCCGCGACGCGGCCCGGAGGCGGAGCGGATCGCCGCGACGACGGGTGCGGTGCTGGTGCCGCCCTTCGACGACCGGCGGATCGTGGCCGGGCAGGGCACGGTCGGGCTGGAGATCGTCGAGGACCTGCCCGACGTCGACGTGGTGCTGGTGCCGGTGGGTGGCGGCGGGCTCTCCTCCGGCGTCGCGACCGCGGTCACCGCCCTGCGCCCGGCGGCGACGGTGATCGGTGTCGAGCCGGAACTCGCCGCCGACGCGCGGGACTCGCTGGCGGCCGGCTCGGTGGTGGTCTGGGGCGAGGAGCGCACCTACCGGACGATGGCCGACGGGCTGCGTCTGCCGCCGTCCGAGCTGACCCTCGCCCACCTGCGGGCCCGGCTGGACCGCATCGTCACGGTGACCGAGGAGGAGATCCGGGCCGCGATGGGCCGCCTGGTGCGCGACTCCCGCCTGGTGGTGGAGCCGAGCGGTGCCGTGGCCGTGGCCGCCCGGCTGTTCCGCGCCGCCGAGCTGCCGCCCGGTCGTACGGTCGCCGTGGTGACCGGCGGCAACGTCGACCCGGCGGTGCTGGCCGGCGTCCTCGGCTGAGAGCGTCGGGCGGGGCCCCTCCCGGCGTGAGGAGGGGCCCCGCCCGACCTTGCTCAGGCGCGGCCGAGGCGGTCGAGGATCCAGGCGTTGACGAACGCCTCCTCGCGCCAGGAGTCGTAACGGCCGCTGGGGCCGCCGTGGCCGGCGCCCATCTCGGTCTTGAGCAGGTAGTCGCCCTGCGGCGCGACCGCCCGCAGCCGGGCGATCCACTTCGCCGGCTCGTGGTAGAGCACGCGGGTGTCGTTGAGGCTGGTCACCGCGAGGATCGCCGGGTAGTCCACCGCCCGCACGTTCTCGTACGGCGTGTAGGACTTCATGTACGCGTAGACCTCCGGGTCGGCCAGCGGGTTGCCCCACTCCTCCCACTCGGTGACGGTCAGCGGCAGCGACGGGTCGAGGATCGAGGTGAGCGCGTCCACGAAGGGCACCTGCGCGACGATCCCGGCGAACGCGTCGGGGGCGATGTTGGCGACCGCGCCCATCAGCAGCCCGCCGGCCGAGGCGCCCCGGGCGACGAGCCGGTCGCTCGCCGTCCAGCCCGCCTTGACCAGGTGCCGGGCGCAGGCGACGAAGTCGGTGAAGGTGTTCTTCTTGGCCAGCAGCTTGCCCTGGTCGTACCAGCTGCGGCCCAGCTCGCCGCCGCCCCGGATGTGCGCGACGGCGAAGATGACGCCCCGGTCCAGCAGGGAGAGCCGGGCGATGGAGAACCACGGGTCCATGCTCGCCTCGTACGAGCCGTAGCCGTAGATGACGCAGGGGGCGGAGCCGTCCTTCGGGGTGCCGGCCCGGCAGACCAGCGAGATCGGCACCCGGGTCCCGTCGTCGGCGAGCGCCCAGTCGCGGTGCTGCTCGTAGTCGGCCGGGTCGTACGCCCGCCCGTCCGGCCCGGGCTTCACCGGCTTCTGCCGGCGCAGCACCATCTGCCGGGTGACCAGGTCGTAGTCGTAGACCGAGTCGGGGGTGACCAGCGAGGCGTAGCGGAGCCGGATCTGCCCGGTGCGGTACTCCGGGTTGTCGTGCAGGCCGACGCTGTAGAGCGGCTCCGGGAAGTCGATGTCGTACGCGTCGCCGCCGCCGACGGGCAGCACCCGCAGCCCGGTCAGCCCGTTGGTGCGCAGCGAGACGACCAGGTGGTCGGCGAAGGCGTCGACCGCCTCCAGCCGGGTGCCGGGCGAGTGCTCGATCAGCGGCACCCAGTCGCCGGGCGCGTCCGCCGAGGTCCAGGCCAGCGCGAAGTCCTCGGCGCCGTCGTTGTGCAGGATCAGGAAGCGGTGCCCGTGGTGCTCGATGGTGTATTCCACGCCCTGCCGCCGGGGCGCCACGGACGCCGGCGCGCCGGTCGGGTTGCCGGCCGGGATCACCAGCACCTCGCTGGTGATCTTGCTGTGCACGTCGATGAGGACGAACCGCTCCGAACGGGTCAGCTCCACGCCGACCCAGAACCGCTCGTCGTCCTCCTGGTAGACCACCACGTCCTCGGTGGACGCCGTGCCCAGGGTGTGCCGCCAGACCCGGTTGGGGCGCCACGTCTCGTCCACCGTCACGTAGAACAGCACGGAGGCGTCGGCGGACCAGGCGGTGCCGTAGAACGTGCCGGGGACCTCGTCGGGTAGCAGCTCGCCGGTGGCGAGGTCCTTGACCCGCAGCGTGAACCGCTCGTCGCCGGAGAAGTCGGTGGAGTAGGCCAGCCACCGCCCGTCCGGGCTGACGTCGAACGCGCCGAGCGAGAAGAAGTCGTGCCCCTCGGCGAGCACGTTGCCGTCGAGCAGCACCTCCTCGCCGTCGAGCGGAGCGCCGTCCACACTGACGGGCGGCTCGGTCTCGCCGTCGCGGACCGACCGGCGGCACTGCACGCCGTACTGCTGGCCCTCGACCGTGCGGGTGTAGTACCAGTAGCCGCCCTTGCGGCCGGGCACCGACAGGTCGGTCTCCTGGGTGCGTCGGCGGATCTCCTCGAACAGCTCGGCGCGCAACCCTTCGAGATGCGCCGTGCGGGCCTCGGTGTACGCGTTCTCGGCGGTGAGGTGGGCGATCGTCTCCGGGTCGTCCTTGGCGGTGAGCCAGGCGTACTCGTCGACGACGGTGTCGCCGTGGTGGGTGCGCTCGCTGGGCACCCGCTTCGCCGTGGGCACGGGGGTCTCGGTGGTCACGGCGTCACGTTACCGGCCGCGCGCCGCCCGCCGCGCGGCCTCGTCGACGACCCGCCGCCACATCTTTCGAACATGTGTACGATGGCCGGCATGGCGGCTGCAGCGAGTTCCACCGACCGGCCCGGAGCCCTCGACATCACCCGGCGGTTGACCGAGATCTGCGGCCCGCCGTTCGCCCGCTTCGCCGGCCCCGCCGACGAGGTGGCCGGCCGCCCGGCCCGCTGGGTCGCCGTCCCGGGTGGGGCGCACGCCGCGGCCGAGGTGCTGCGGCTCGCCGCCCGGCACGACCTGACGGTGGTGCCGCGCGGGGCCGGCACGAAGATCGACTGGGGTGCCGCCCCCGACCGGGTCGACATCATGCTCGACACCGGCCGGCTCGCCGGGATCGGCCACGAGCCGGCCGGCTCGCCCACCGCGCAGGTCGGGGCGGGCACCCCGCTGCGCGCGGTGCAGGCCACGCTGGAGCGCACCGGGCAACGCCTGGCGCTCGACGCCCCCTCGCCCGGCGCCACCCTCGGCGGCGTGCTCGCCGCCGGCGAGGCGGGGCCGCTGCGGCACCGCCACGGCAGCCCCTGCGACCAGCTCGTCGGGGTGCGCTACCTCGACGCCGACGGCGAGCTGGTCGACGCCGGGGGTGGCGCCGCCGGTCTGGAACTGGCCCGCCTGCTCTGCGGCTCGCAGGGAGCGCTCGGCGTGCTGGTCTCCGCGACCCTGCGGGTGCAGGCCGTCCCGGCGGGCCGGATCTGGGTCAGCCGACCCGTCTGGACCCCGCTGGAGGTGCACGACCTGATCCGCACCGTGCTCGCCGCGCGCCTCGACCCGGCGGCGGTCGAGCTCGACCTGCCGGCCGGCGCGGGATCCCGGCCGCGCCAGGGCACCCGGGCCGCCGCGATGGCCGCGCACCCGTCCATGGCGGGGCGCGTCCGCGGCGGCCCGGGCGGTGCCGGGCGGCTGGTGGTGCTGCTGGAGGGCGGTCCGGCCGACGTGGCCGAGCGCGCGGACCGGCTCGTCGCGCTGCTCGGCCCGGGCGCGGCCGCGAGTCACGCCGCACCCGACTGGTGGCGGCGCTACCCGTTCGGCCCGGGCGACACGGCGCTGCGGATCGAGGTGCCCATCGCCGACCTGCACGCCGCCGTCTACGCGCTGCGCGACGCCGCCGGCGGGCCCGTCCCGGTGCGCGGCTCCGCCGGCCTCGGCGTGGTGCACGCGGCCCTGCCCGGCGCCATGTCGCCCGACCGGGTGGCGTCGATCCTGGCCGCCGTCCGCGGCGTGCTCCTCGCCCGGCAGGGCCGGTGCGTGGTGGTCTCCGCGCCGCCGGCCGTCCGGCGGGCCGTCGACCTGTGGGGCGAGCTGGCCGGGCTGGCCCGGCTGCGCGCGGCCAAGGCGCACCTCGACCCCCACCACCGCCTCGCCCCGGGCCGCCTCCCCGGCGGCCTCTGACCGGGCCGAGATGCCACGTGCGGACGCCGTGACCGGGCCCTTGAAGATCAGGCCCGGTCACGTTCACTGGCCCGTCAGCGATTCCACAGTGCGGCCAATGCCGCGATGAGGGCAGCCACACCGGTCAGCGTGGCGGGCAGTGTCCTCAGGTATGCCAGTACCAACCGGTGCCGAGCCGGCGTCTCGTTGTCCCGCTTCTCGTTGCTTGTTACGGTCGTCAAGGCTCCTCCTGCCTGCGGTGACATGTCAGGTGACCGGAGTCGTCGAGGACGCCCGGTGGCAGCCGGGCGTTCTCTTTGTGTCCAGGCGAACCCGATCTGGACATCCTCTGGTCTGACCAGTGCCAATTTGAACGGCTGGCAGATTGGCCGTCAAGTCACTCCGTTTCCGACCCCGGTGGGTCGATTGGAGCGGGTTGCCGGACGGCAATTGGAGTGATAATCGCGCGTTGCGTGCGTGCGTATTCGCCTAAAGGCTCTCTGGCCGCACGCAGTTATGTGCGCTGCTCGCGTGCGCGCGTGCGCGCGCGTATACGCCTTTTGGATCGCGCGTGCACACGCGCCCGTGCCCCCGGGCGTGCGCACCCGCGCGTGGGCGCGTTATTGAATATCACTAAGGCGAGTGGCGGATCTGCATCTTCTCGGAATGTGAGAAGAAGTGTGCCATATGAAATGCATGAAATGTGACTATAGCGGACGTTGTAGGGCCTCCTGTGATCTCAGTCACTCCATTTAAGCTTCTCGCTCAGATCGCCCTCGTGGTGATCAACTAGGGCTGCCGCAGCCTCGACCATCCCTCACTTTCGGTGTTCGAGTCGTCATCCATGGTGGTGGCGCTCGCCGAAGGATGGCCGCTCGTGGCCTGTGGCAATTGGAGGTCGACGTGGGCGGGGTGCCAATTGAATATTGGCAGATCAGGCCCGAGTCCAGGTGAAGTGCAAATGTCAGCTGGCGTCGTTGCGCAGCACCAGGATGGCGATGTCGTCGCGCGGCGCCTCGGTCGAGAAGCCGATCGCCGTCGAGCGGAGCCGGGCCGCGATCACGTCGGCCGAGTAGCCGGCCAGCGGGGCGGCGGCGTCGCGCAGCCGGTCGGTGCCGAACAGCTCCCGGCCGCGCCGCCGCTCGGTGACCCCGTCGGTGTAGAAGACCAGCGCGTCGCCCGGATCGAGCGGCACCACCGCCGTCGGGGAGGCGATCGAGTCGAGCAGGCCGAGCGCGGTGCCGCCGGTGCCGACGAAACGCGCCCCGCCCCGGGCGGGCAGCAGGACCGGCCGGTCGTGGCCGGCGAGGTGCAGGGAGACGTCCAGTTGGTCGCCGTCGCCGGGGCCCACCGCCGCCAGGGCCAGCGTGCAGTAGCGCCCGCCGCCCCGCTCGAACAGCGTCTCGTTGACCCGGGCCAGCGCCTCCGGCAGCGGCTTGCCGTCGCCCACCAGCACCCGGATGACGTCGCGGACCAGGCCGGTGACCGTCGCCGCCTGCACGCCCTTGCCCGACACGTCGCCGATCACCACCAGCCAGCGGCCGTCCGGCAGGGGCACCACGTCGTAGAAGTCGCCGCCGACGTCGACGTCGCCGCCGGTCGGGACGTACTCGGCGGCGAAGCCGATGCCCTCGACCACCGGCAGCACCGGCGGCAGCAGCGACTGCTGGAGGGTGTGCGCGACGCGCCGACGCTCGGCGTGGATGCGGGCGTTCTCGATCGCCAGCGCCGACCGCCGGGCGACGTCCTCCAGCACGGCGACCTCGTCCGGGTCGTGCCGGTGCCGCTGGTGCCGGCCGACGGCCAACGTGCCCAGCCGCTGGCCACGGGCGATCAGTGGGACGGCGAAGCCCTCCATCGGCGCGCCGAGCGGCATCTGGGCGCCGTTGCGCGACGCCTCGCGTAGCCGGGCCTGGACCGAGTCTGGCCCGGTCTCCTCGAGCACCTGGTGCAGCTGGGGCAGCACCGACTCGTCGGCGTGGCTGGCCGCCGCGAGGCGCAGCCGGCCCCACTCGTCGGTCGTGTGCACCGCGCACCACTGCCCGAGCCGGGGCACCACGAGCTGCGGGACGAGCGCCATGGTCAACTCGACGTCGAGCGACTGCGCGAGCAGCTCGCTGGCCTCGGCGAGGAAGGTCAGCCAGGCCTGCCGGCGGACGTCCGCCCGGCGTAGCCGGTCGTTCTCCAGGTGCAGCGAGAGCCGCTCGGCCATCAGCACGGCCAGCGGCCGCGCGTACGCCGACGGGGCCGCGTCCAGCTCCAGTTCGCCGGCGTACGGACGGTGCACGGCCAGCGGCACCCGGAGCAGCTCGTTGCCGGGCCGGGGCTGGCGGCCGTACCGGGCCAGCACCTGGATGCCCTGCCCGTCGCCCCGGTCCAGCCGTACCACCCCGCCCGCCGCGCCGACCATCTCCGCCACCCGGGTGAGCAGGCTGGTTGCGAAGTCGGGCAACGGATCCTCGGCGTACGGGTCGGGGGTGGTCTGCATCAGTTCGCTCATGGCCCCGGCGCTCGGCGCGGAGCTCTCGGGGATCGTCGGCGTGCCGCCCCCGGCGGTCGCGGCGGCGGGCCTGCCCGCCACCCGGTCGCGCCCGCCCGGGTCGGGCAGGTCCAGCCGGAACCAGACCCCCTTGCCCGTGGGCAGGTAGGTGGTGCCCCAGCGGCTGGCGAAGTGGTCGACGAGCAGCAGCCCCCGACCGCGTTCGGAGACCTCGTCGATGTCGGTGGCGTCGTTGCGGACGCCGACGATCAGCTCCTCCACGGGGCCGGCGGCGAAATCGGACACGGTGACGGTGATCCCGACCGGGTCGGCGACCACCTCGATGTCCAGTTCGGTGCGGGCGTGCTCCACGGCGTTGGTGGAGAGCTCGGTGGTGAGCAGCATGGCCTCGTTGGCCAACCCGTCCAGGTGGGCCTCGGTGAGGACGGACCGCACGAGGGCCCGTGCGGCGGCGGGCGTACGCCGGTCTGCGGGGAGCCTGACACGCCGGACGTGCTCGTCTCGGCCCCCGGTCGCCGCGGGCCCCGTCTCCGCCGACATCCCCGTATCCTCCACCGCCACCCGCGCGACTGCCAAGCCACTCCCCACCTCCCACCCCGTCGATCACGCATCTGTGGCCGGCATCTCCTGACGACTGGCCCGTTCTGCGGGGCGCCGCAACTGCATGGTCAACCGCCCGGGGTGGGGTGGGGGGGCGGTGGGGTTCGGCGGGGTCGGGGCGGGGTGGGTGGGCGCGTGGGCTTGGTGTGGGGGAGGTCGCGGGCACAATGAGGGGATGGCCGGCGTCGGCAGGAGCCGGTGGCCCCGAGCTGAGCGAGGAATGATGACCACGAAACAGTCGGCGACCGTGGACCCGTCCGCGCCCGACCACGAGGCGCTCCTCGGCGAGTTGACCGAGGCGCTGCGGCGGGTCGGTCGGGGCGACCTGAAGGTCCGGCTGCCCCGCCGGGCGGGCCGGGCCGGCGAGGTCGCGGACGCCTTCAACGAGGTCGTGTCGCTCCAGGAGCGGCAGTACCTCGACCTGCGGCGGATCAGCCGGATCGTCGGCCGGGACGGCCGGCTCACCGAGCGCCTGGACGACGAGGGCCTGGACGGCTCCTGGGCGGAGGGGCAGCGGGCGGTCAACTCGCTCATCGACGACCTGGGCCGGCCGACCACCGAGATCGCCCGGGTCATCGTCGCGGTGGCCGACGGCGACCTCTCCCAGCACATGGCCCTGGAGATCGACGGCCGGCCGCTGCGCGGTGAGTACCTGCGGATCGGCCGCACGGTCAACACGATGGTCGACCAGCTCTCGTCCTTCTCGAACGAGGTCACCCGGGTCGCCCGGGAGGTGGGCACCGAGGGCAAGCTCGGCGGCCAGGCCGACGTACGCGGCGTCGCCGGCACCTGGAAGGACCTCACCGACTCGGTGAACACCATGGCGTCGAACCTGACGGGCCAGGTGCGGTCGATCTCCCAGGTGGCGACGGCGGTGGCCAAGGGCGACCTGTCGCAGAAGATCACGGTCAGCGCGCGCGGCGAGGTCGCCGAGCTGGCCGACACGATGAACTACCTCACCGACACCCTGCGGCTCTTCGCCGAGCAGGTGACCCGGGTGGCCCGCGAGGTGGGCACCGAGGGCAAGCTCGGCGGCCAGGCCGAGGTGCCGAACGTGGCCGGCACCTGGAAGGACCTGACCGACAGCGTCAACTCGATGGCGTCGAACCTGACCGCCCAGGTGCGCAACATCGCCCAGGTCTCCACGGCGGTGGCCCGGGGCGACCTGTCGCAGAAGATCACCGTGGCGGCGCAGGGCGAGATCCTGGAGCTGAAGGACACCGTCAACACGATGGTGGACCAGCTGTCGTCGTTCGCCGACGAGGTGACCCGGGTGGCTCGTGAGGTGGGCATCGAGGGCAAGCTGGGCGGCCAGGCCCAGGTACGCGGCGTCTCCGGCACCTGGCGCGACCTGACCGAGAACGTCAACCAGCTCGCCGGCAACCTGACCAGCCAGGTCCGCAACATCTCCCAGGTCTCCACGGCGGTGGCGAAGGGTGACCTCTCTCAGAAGATCACGGTCGACGCCCAGGGCGAGATCCTGGAGTTGAAGAACACCGTCAACACGATGGTGGACCAGCTGTCGTCGTTCGCCGACGAGGTGACGCGCGTCGCGCGCGAGGTGGGTACGGAGGGCAAGCTGGGCGGTCAGGCCCAGGTCAAGGGCGTCTCCGGTACGTGGCGGGACCTGACGGACAACGTGAACTCGATGGCGTCGAACCTGACGTCGCAGGTGCGAAACATCGCCTCGGTCACCACGGCCGTGGCGAAGGGTGACCTGTCGCAGAAGATCACCGTGGATGCCCGGGGCGAGATCCTGGAGCTGAAGTCGACGGTGAACACGATGGTGGACCAGCTGTCGTCGTTCGCCGACGAGGTGACGCGGGTGGCCCGCGAGGTGGGTACGGAGGGCAAGCTCGGCGGCCAGGCCCAGGTGCGAGGTGTCGCCGGCACCTGGCGGGACCTGACGGACAACGTGAACTCGATGGCGTCGAACCTGACCGCCCAGGTGCGCAACATCGCCCAGGTCTCGACCGCCGTGGCGAAGGGTGACCTGTCGCAGAAGATCACCGTGGATGCCCGGGGCGAGATCCTGGAGCTGAAGTCGACGGTCAACACGATGGTGGACCAGCTGTCGTCGTTCGCCGACGAGGTGACGCGCGTGGCCCGCGAGGTGGGTACGGAGGGCAAGCTCGGCGGCCAGGCCCAGGTCAAGGGCGTCTCCGGTACGTGGCGGGACCTGACGGACAACGTGAACTCGATGGCGTCGAACCTGACGTCGCAGGTGCGCAACATCGCCTCGGTCACCACGGCCGTGGCGAAGGGTGACCTGTCGCAGAAGATCACGGTCGACGCCCAGGGCGAGATCCTGGAGCTGAAGTCGACGGTCAACACGATGGTGGACCAGCTCTCGTCGTTCGCCGACGAGGTCACCCGGGTGGCCCGCGAGGTGGGCAGCGAGGGCAAGCTCGGCGGCCAGGCCCAGGTCAAGGGCGTCTCGGGCACGTGGCGCGACCTCACCGAGAACGTCAACCAGCTCGCCTCGACCCTCACCACCCAGCTGCGCGCCATCGCACAGGTCTCCACCTCGGTGACCCGGGGCGACCTGACCCAGCGCATCGCGGTCAAGGCGCAGGGCGAGGTCGCCGAGCTGAAGGACAACATCAACCAGATGATCGTCACCCTCCGGGAGACGACCAAGAAGAACGCGGAGCAGGGCTGGCTCGACTCGAACCTGGCCCGGATCGGCGGCCTGCTCCAGGGGCAGCGCGACCTCGGCGAGGTCTGCCGCATGATCATGATGGAGGTGACCCCGCTGGTCGACGCGCAGCTCGGCGCGTTCTTCCTGGCGGACAACTCCGAGGGCGTGATGCGGCTGCGGCTGACCGCCTCCTACGGCTACGTCGCCCGGGGGCACGAGGTCACGTTCGGCCCCGGCGAGGGTCTGGTCGGCCAGGCCGCCCTGTCCCGTCGCACGATCCGGATGGGCGGGGCACCGGACGGCAAGCTGATGCTCCGCTCCGGGCTCGCCGAGACCCCGCCGGCCGACCTGGTCGTACTGCCCGTGCTCTTCGAGGGCGAGCTGCTCGGCGTCATCGAGTTCGCCAGCGTCGCGGCCTTCTCCGAGCTGCACCTGTCGTTCCTGGAGCGGCTCGTGCTCACCACCGGCATCGCCGTCAACACCATCCAGGCCAACCGGCGTACGGAGGAACTGCTCGCGCAGTCGCAGCGGCTCGCCCACGAGTTGCAGGAGCAGTCGGCCGAACTCCAGCGCACCAACGCCGAGCTGGAGGACAAGGCGCAGCTGCTCTCGGAGCAGAAGGGCAACATCGAGACGAAGAACCGGGAGATCGAGCTGGCCCGGCTCGGCCTGGAGGAGAAGGCCCAGCAGCTCACGAGGGCGTCGGCGTACAAGTCGGAGTTCCTGGCCAACATGAGCCACGAGCTGCGTACGCCGTTGAACTCGCTGCTGCTGCTCGCCCGGCTGCTGGCCGAGAACTCGGAGCAGAACCTGACGCCGAAGCAGATCGAGTTCGCCCGGACGATCCACGGCGCCGGCTCCGACCTGCTGTCGCTGATCGACGACATCCTGGACCTGTCCAAGATCGAGGCGGGGCGGATGGACGTCGAGCCCACCGCGGTCCGGTTCGACGAGATCCGTGGCTACGTGGAGCAGGCGTTCGCGCCGCAGGCGGAGGAGAAGGGCCTCGACTTCCAGGTACGGATCAGCAAGGACCTGCCGGAGGCGCTGGTCACCGACGCCCAGCGGCTCCAGCAGATCCTGCGCAACCTGCTCTCCAACGCGGTCAAGTTCACCGACAACGGGGCGGTGACGCTGCGGATCGCGCCGGCGCCCGACAGCACGGTCTTCGACGTACCGGCCCTGACCAACGCGCGGCAGGTCATCGCGTTCACGGTGGTCGACACCGGCATCGGCATCTCCGACGACAAGCTGTCGCTGATCTTCGAGGCGTTCCAGCAGGCCGACGGCACCACCAGCCGCCGCTACGGCGGTACGGGCCTGGGGCTGTCGATCAGCCGCGACCTGGCCCGGCTGCTGGGCGGCAGCATCGTGGTGGCGTCGGCGCCCGGCCAGGGCTCGACGTTCACCCTCTTCGTGCCGGACGTGCTCGCCCCGGACGCGGTGGTGGCGCCGCTGCCGCCGTCACCGGCGCGGGCCGGGCTGCCGTCGTCCCTGCTCATGCCGCCGCCGGAGCTGCCCGAGCCGGCCTCCACGCCGGCGACCCGGCGGCTGGAGGGCGCCACCGTGCTGATCATCGACGACGACGTCCGGAACGTCTTCGCGCTGACCAGCGCGTTGGAGCTGCACGGCCTCACCGTGTTGTACTCGGACAACGGGGCGGACGGCGTCCGCCTGCTGGCCGAGCATCCGGAGGTGGACATCGTCCTGATGGATGCGATGATGCCCGATCAGGACGGGTACGAGACGACCCGACAGATCAGGCGCAACCACCGGTTCGCCGACCTGCCGATCGTCTTCCTGACCGCGAAGGCCATGCCCGGCGACCGCGAGTCGGCGCTGGCGGCCGGAGGAAGTGACTACATCACCAAGCCCGTCGACCTGGACGAGTTGATCGAACTCATGTCGTCCTGGATCAGCGGCAGCCGAACCGAGGAGAGTTCGTGACCCAGATGGCAAAGGCGCTGCTGGTGGACGACCGCCGGGAGAACCTGATGGCACTGGAGGCGATTCTCCAGGGCCTGCCGGTGCAGTCCGTCGCCGTCGAGAGCGGTGAGGCGGCCCTGAAGCAGCTGCTGGTCGACGACTTCGCGGTGATCCTGCTGGACGCCCAGATGCCGGACATGGACGGCTTCGAGACGGCCAGCCACATCAAGCGGCGCGAGCGTACGCGGCACGTGCCGATCATCTTCCTCACCGCCGCCGACCGGGACGCCCAGCTGGCGCTACGCGGGTACGCGGTCGGCGCGGTCGACTACCTGACCAAGCCGTTCGACCCGTGGGTGCTGCGCGCCAAGGTGTCGGTCTTCGTCGAGCTGTGGGTGAAGACCCGGCAGCTCGCGGCCCAGTCCGACCTGGTGCGGGAGCGTGACGCGCAGTTGCGGGTGCTGACGGACGCGGTCGACGAGGCCACCACGATGCTGCGCCTGGATGAGGCGGACGCCCGCGACCGCGCGGTGCAGCTCCTCGAAGAGGCCCGCTGGGGCAACACCCCCTGACCCACCCACGTGCGTAGCGAGATCTTGGTGGCTGGCGGCCCCCGGAGGGGCCGTTTCCCACCAAGGTCTCGCCGCCTGCGCGGAACGTGCGACCGGTGCGCAGGGCGCGGAGGGGCCGGGAAGAGGGCGGTAGGTCAGCCCGGTGGGCCGGGGGCGGGTCAGCCGGTGGTCTGGTCGTTGCGGATCATCAGGGCACTGCGCAGGCCCGTGATGTCCAGGACCCGGAGCAGGAAGTCGCCCACGTTGGTCAGGATCAGCAGGCTCTGGGCGTGACTGGCCTTGCGGCTCAGCACGACGAGGGTGCCGAGACCCTGCGAGTCGCAGAAGGTGACCCCGCCCAGGTCGAGGACGATCCGCGGCGGCGGCTCGGCGAGCACCTCGTTGACGACGGTCGACAGCTGGGCGGCCGTGAGCATGTCGATCTCACCGGCCAGGCGAAGCACGGCTTCGTCACCCGTCCGGTGTAGCGTGATGGACAGTTCGGCACGATCCACCGGGTCAGCCTAGCGCGATCCGAGTGACCCGGCCTGTCGAGCGGTGGCGACGGAGCCAGCCGAGTGCCGCGACACCGCTCCCGCCAGCGCAAACATCCCCACACCAGGGCGCCGACCACACCCACCCGGCGGTGCTGGGCGCCGACGACGCCCTCCCGACGCGCGGAGCGCGACGGCCACGCCCTCCCGGAGTGCGAGCGGAGCGCGACGGCCGCGCCTGCGAAGAGCGGAGCGCGACGGCCGCGCCCTCCCGGAGTGCGGAGCGGAGTCGTCGTCCCGGCGGGGTGCGGGCGGACCCGCTCTCAGGGATGGCGGGGCGGAGGCGTCCCGGGCATCCGCCGGGGGAGTGCGGGAGGCCGGTCCGGGTGAGCCTGGTAACCCCGGTGCGGGGTGCCTGCCGATTCGCCGTCCGACGCTGACACAATGGCGGCATCGTGACCGATATGTTTCCCGCCGGATCTGGCCGCTACCCGGCCGACGCGCCGGCCTCCGAGGCCCTGTTCGACCGCGCCAAGGCCATCGTGCCCGGCGGGGTGAACTCCCCCGTGCGCGCGTTCCGTGCCGTCGGCGGCACGCCGCGTTTCATGGTCCGGGGGGAGGGGCCCTGGCTCTACGACGCCGACGACCGGCGCTACGTCGACCTGGTCTCCTCCTGGGGTCCGCTGATCCTCGGCCACGCCCACCCGGAGGTCGTGGACGCGATCAGGTCGGCCGCGACCCGGGGCACGAGCTTCGGCACCCCCACCCCGGGCGAGGTCGAGCTGGCCGCCGAGATCGTCGACCGGACCCCGGTCGAGCAGGTCCGGCTGGTCAACTCCGGCACCGAGGCCACCATGTCGGCGATCCGGCTGGCGCGCGGGTTCACCGGCCGCCCCCGGATCGTCAAGTTCTCCGGCTGCTACCACGGGCACTCCGACGGCCTGCTGGCCGCCGCCGGCTCGGGGGTGGCCACCCTCGGCCTGCCCGACTCGCCGGGCGTGACCGGCGCGGCGGCGGGCGACACGATCGTGCTGCCGTACAACGACGTGGCCGCCGTCGAGCAGGCGTTCGCCGCCGAGGGCCAGCACATCGCCGCGATCATCACCGAGGCCGCCGCCGGCAACATGGGCGTGGTCGCCCCGCGTGACGGCTTCAACTCCCAGCTCGCCCGGATCGCGCACGCGCACGGCGCGCTGCTCATCGTCGACGAGGTGATGACCGGGTTCCGGGTCTCCCGCGCCGGCTGGCACGGCCTCGACCCCTCCGACGCCGACCTGTGGACGTACGGCAAGGTCATGGGTGGTGGGCTGCCGGCCGCGGCGTTCGGCGGGCGCGCGGAGATCATGGAACGCCTGGCCCCCGCCGGCCCCGTCTACCAGGCCGGCACGCTTTCCGGTAACCCGCTGGCCTGCGCCGCCGGCCTGGCCACGCTGCGGCTCGCCGACGACGCGCTCTACCGCAAGCTGGACGACGCGGCCGCCGTCGTGGGCCGGCTCGCCGCCGACGCGCTGGCCGCCGCCGGGGTCCCGCACCGGCTGTCGTACGCGGGGAACATGTTCTCGATCTTCTTCACCTACGCCGACGTGGTCGACTACGACAGCGCCCGCACCCAGCAGGTGCCGGCGTTCAAGGCGTTCTTCCACGCGATGCTCGCCGGCGGCGTCTACCTGCCGCCGAGCGCGTTCGAGGCGTGGTTCGTGTCTGCGGCGCTGGACGACGCCGCTCTGGAGCAGATCGCCGCCGCCCTGCCGGTGGCGGCCAACGCTGCGGCAGCGGCGGGTCACGGGGGGTAGCGTACGGTGAGCAAGACGGTGGTCCACGTGCTGCGGCACGGCGAGGTGCACAACCCGGACGGCATCCTCTACGGCCGGCTGCCGGGCTTCCGGCTCTCCGAGCTGGGGGTGCAGATGGCCAAGGCCGCCGCGCAGGGGCTGGCCGAGCGGGAGGTCGTGCACGTGGTGGCCAGCCCGCTGGAACGCGCCCAGCAGACGGCCGAGCCGATCGCCGCGCAGTTCGGGCTGCCGGTCGGCGTGGACGAGCGGCTCATCGAGAGCGCCAACTGGTTCGAGGGCAAGAAGGTCTCCCCGGGCGACGGCTCGTTCCGCGACCCGCGCAACTGGTGGGTGCTGCGGGACCCGGTCACCCCGTCCTGGGGCGAGGCCTACCGCGCGATCGCGGAGCGGATGTTCGGCGCACTCCAGGCCGCCCGGGTGGCGGCCGAGGGGCGCGAGGCCGTGCTGGTCTCCCACCAGCTGCCGATCTGGACGCTGCGCCGGTACGTGGAGCGCAAGCGGCTCTGGCACGACCCGCGCAAGCGCCAGTGCGGGCTGGCGAGCCTCACCTCCTTCCACTTCGACGGCGCCAAGGTCGTCGGCATCGGCTACTCCGAGCCGGCCGCCCACCTGATCGCGATGTCGCCGACAGCCAGGACGGCCAAGGGGGCCTGATGAACGCCCGGAGGTGGACCGCGGGTCTGCTCGCCGCCGTCGCGACGGTGGCGCTGGCCGGCTGCTCGTCGCGCGACGGGGAGGAGGCCTGCGACAACTCCGGCGGCATCATCGAGTGCGCCCCCGACCAGCGTTCGGCCGCCCCGAAGCTCGCCGGTGAGCTGCTCACCGGCGGCAGCCACGACGTGGCGAGGGACCGGGGGCAGGTCGTGGTGGTCAACTTCTGGGGCTCGTGGTGCGCGCCGTGCCGGGCCGAGGCCGACGACCTGGAGAACACCTACCAGGCCACCAAGGCCTCCGGGGTGACGTTCCTGGGCATCAACATCCAGGACCAGCGGGACAAGGCGCTCGCCTTCGAGGAGAGCTTCAAGGTCACCTACCCGAGTCTCTTCGACCCGCCGAGCCGGCTGGCGCTCGCCCTGGACATCCCGCCGAACACCATCCCGGCCACCGTCGTGCTGGACCGCGACGGCCGCATCGCCGTGGTGATCCGGGCGGCGGTGAAGCAGGAGGGCCTCCAGCCCATCGTCGAGCGGATCGCGGCCGAGAAGCCGGCCCCCAACGGTTCCCGCTGATGGGCGGGACGTTCTCCGAGCTCGCCCAGTCGGGGCCGCTGCTGCTCGCCATCGGCGCGGCGGCGCTCGCCGGGCTCGTCAGCTTCCTCTCCCCGTGCGTGCTCCCGCTGGTGCCGGGCTACCTGTCGTACGTCACCGGCCTCGCCGGCGCGGACCTCGAAGCCCGCCGGCCGAGCGTGCGGAACGACAGCGCCGGCAGCGGCGGTGGGGTGGCGGTACGGGAGCGCACCCAGGCGCCGAAGGCCGCGGTCAAGGGCCGGGTGCTGGCCGGCACGATGCTGTTCATCGCCGGCTTCACCGCCGTCTTCACCGCCACCGCGATTCTCTTCGCCGGCGTCGGCCGGGTCTTCTTCGAGTACGAGCGGACGCTGGAGATCGTCATCGGCGCGCTGATCGTCGTGCTCGGGCTGAGCTACGTGGGGCTGGTTCCCGGGTTGCAGCGGGAGTTCCGGTTCCAGCGGCTGCCCGCCGCCGGGCTGCTCGGCGCGCCGGTCTTCGGCGCGGTCTTCGCGCTGAGCTGGGTGCCCTGCGTGGGCCCGACGCTCGGCGCGGTGATCGGCATGGCCGCCGTCGGCGGGCAGACCGACCGGGCCGTGGTGCTCGCCGTGGCGTACTGCCTCGGGCTGGGGATACCGTTCGTCGTCTTCGGGCTGGGCTTCGAGCGCCTGCTCGGGGTGTTCCGCGCCGTGCGGCGCAACAGCCGCTGGGTCACCCGGCTGGGCGGCGCGCTGCTGGTCCTGATCGGCCTCGCGCTGGTCACCGGCGGCTGGACGAACTTCGTGATCTGGTTGCAGACCACCGTCGGGGTGGGCGAGGTGAGTATCTGATGACCGCCGTCGACGACCGGCCGGCACCGCCGGCCGAGGCCCCCCGGCGCCGGCCCAACCGACTGCTGGCCCTGCTGCGCAACTCGTGGCGGCAGCTCACCAGCATGCGTACGGCCCTGGTGCTGCTCTTCCTGCTCGCGGTGGCCGCCATTCCCGGCTCGGTGCTGCCGCAGCGCGGGGTCAACCCGGAGGACGTGCAGGACTACTTCACCGCGCACCCCGACCTGGCCCCGGTGCTGGACCGGATCGGCGCCTTCGAGGCGTTCGGCTCGGTCTGGTTCTCCGCCATCTACCTGCTGCTGTTCACGTCGCTGATCGGCTGCATCACGCCCCGGCTGCGCGACCACGTGCGGGCGCTGCGGTCGAAGCCGCCGGCCGCGCCGAGGCGGTTGGACCGGCTGCCCCAGCACGCCGTGCTGGCCGCGCCCGAGGGCGGCGCGGCGGCGATCGCGGACGCGTTGCGCCGGCGGCGCTGGCGGGTGGTGGTGCGCGGCGACGAGGTCTCCGCCGAGAAGGGCTACCTGAAGGAGACCGGCAACCTGCTCTTCCACAGCTCGATGGTGGTCGTGCTGGTCGGCGTCGCGCTCGGCTCCTGGTACGGCTGGAGCGGCAACAAGCTGCTGGTGGCCGGCAAGGACAACGCGTTCTGCAACACCCGCCAGCAGTACGCCGAGAGCAAGCTCGGCCCCCGCGTCAGCAGCGCCGACCTGCCGGGCTTCTGCATCCAGCTCGACGACTTCGAGGCCCGGTTCCTGGAGTCCGGCCAGCCGGAGTTCTTCGACGCCAAGGTGACGGTGGACGAGGCCGACGGCGAGCGGCGGCAGGCCAACTTCTCGGTCAACTCCCCGCTGCGCCTCGACGGCGCGAACGTCTACCTGCTCGGTCACGGCTACGCCCCGGTGATCCGCTACACCGACCGGTTCGGCAAGAGTCAGACCAGCAACTTCCCGTTCCTGACCACCGGCGACGTCGGGCTGACCAGCGAGGGGCTGGCGGCGTTCCCGGACATCAACGTCGACCCGGCCACGGGCACCCGCGACCCGAACCTCCAGATGGCCTTCTCCGGTCTCTACCTGCCGACGGCGCCGGCCGCCGCGCCGTTCGCCCGCTCCGAGTACCCGACCGAGCGCAATCCCGCGCTGAACCTCGTCGCCTACCGGGGCAACCTCGGCATGGACGCCGGCATCCCCGGCTCGGTCTACGAGCTGGACCAGCGGCAGGTGCGCGCCGGCAAGGTCAAGGAGGTCGGCACGAAGCTGCTCCGCAAGGGCGAGACCTGGGAGCTGGACGACGGCACCACCGTCGAGTTCCTGGGCACCGTGCCGTACATCACCCTGTCGGTCCGGTACGACCCCGGCGCGACGCCGCTGCTGGTCAGCTCCGGCGTGCTGCTGGTCGGGCTGATGGGCTCGCTGTTCGGGCGGCGCCGCCGGGTCTTCTTCCGGGTGCTGCCGGCCGGCACCGCCGACCCGACGAGTGGATCTCCGACGAGCGGTAGTAGTTTGGTCGAGGCCGGTGGCCTGCCGCGCACCGACCACCCTGGGTTCGCCGACGAGTTCGCGCAGCTCGTGGCCGCGATCGGCGGCGACGGGCGGCCGGACGACGAGGCCGGCGTCGACCGCGACGGCGGCGACCGGGCCGGAGCGCGAGAAGGAGCCGAGTGATGTCCGCACTCTCCGACCAGCTGGTGTCGTTCGCGATCCTGGCGTACCTGGTCGCGATGATCAGCCACGCCGTCGAGTACGCGCTGGGTAACTCCCGCGCCCGGGTCGCCGCTGCGCCCGCCCGCGAGCTGGTCGGCGCCGGCGTCGGCGCGGCCGGGGGCAGCACCCCCGACGCGCCCGTCGACCCCGGCGCGGCGGCGGCCGAGCGTACGGCCCGACGCGCCCGGCTGGGCGGCCTGGTCGCCGTCGCGGCCACCGCGCTCGGGGCGCTGCTGCACCTCGGGGCGCTGGTCACGCGCGGTCTCGCCGCCGACCGGATGCCCTGGGGCAACATGTACGAGTTCGTGCTCACGGGCACCTGGATCGGGGTCGCCGGCTGGCTGGTGGTGCTCTGGAAGCGGCCGCAGCTTCGCCGCCTCGGGCTCTTCCTGTCGCTGGTGATGGTGCTGCTGGTGGCGACCGCCGAGCTGGTGCTCTACACCCCGATCGTGCCGCTGGTGCCGGCGCTCAACTCGTACTGGTTCGTCATCCACGTCTCGACGATCGTCTTCGCCTCCGGCATCTTCCTGCTGGGCGCGGTGCCGGCGGTGGCGTTCCTGATGCGCGCCGGCTACGAGCAGGGCAGGCGCAGCTTCCCGTACACCCTGGCGAAGCGGCTGCCGGCGGCGGCGGCGCTGGAGCGGCTGACCTTCGTGCTGCACGCCTTCGCGTTCCCGGTCTTCACCTTCGCGGTGATCGCCGGAGCGATCTGGGCCGAGGCGGCGTGGGGGCGGCCGTGGGGCTGGGACCCGAAGGAGACCTGGTCGTTCATCTCCTGGGTGATCTACGCCGGCTACCTGCACGCCCGGGCCACCCCGAGTGTGAAGCGGAACGTGGCGACCTGGCTCGCCATCGTCGGCTTCCTCACCATGCTGATGAACCTCTTCGGCGTGAACATCTTCTTCGAGGGCCTGCACTCGTACGGCGGCCTGGACTGAGCCGACCCGCCCGCTCGGAGACGCGGGCGCGCGAACTGCTCGTCGCCCGCCCTGGGCTCGAAGCGGCTGCGCCGGACCTCGACTCTCGACGGGTGGTCGGTGCCTCCCGATACCACACAGGCATTTATATGCCTGTGTGGTATCGCTGTTCCGGCGGCAGTGGTTCATCCGCTCGACGCACGACGGCGACCCCCACGCCGACCCGCTCCCGGCTCCGGGCAGGTCCCACACGGGGAACCAAGCCCGGCCGCGAACGCCAGGGGAGGGTGGTCAGCCGCCGAACCAGCCGGGCGCGTCGAGGCGGAAGAGGTTGGTCGGGGTGACCGTGCGCAGGTCGTCCTCCAGGGCGGCGACCCGGTCGGGGCCGAGGGTCGCGGCCCACCGCTGCCGGAGCTGGTCGAAGACGGCCGCCGAGCGGCGCAGGCCGTCCAGGCCGTGCGGGGTCGCCCGGACCAGCTTGCGTCGGGCGTCGCGCGGGTCGTCGGCGCGCTCCAGGTAGCCGAGGGCGACCAGCCGGTCCACCGTCTTGCCGGCCGCCTGCTTGGAGACGCCGAGTCGTTGGCCCAGCTCGGTGGCGGTGGTGCCGTCGCCGCCGACGGCCTGGAGGACGAAGCCGTGCAGCGGCCGCAGCTCCGGGTGCCCCTGCCGGGCCAGCTCCGCGTGCAGGTCGTCGATGAGCGTACGGAAGCCGGCCAGCAGCAGCAGGGGCAGCAGGAAGCCGGGCCGGTCGGGTTCAGTCGTTGCCATGTTCGACAACCACGTTTACTATTTCGACAACCACGTTGACGATCATACGTCACGCGCGGCGCGACGCCGACCGTCCCCGACCTCCCGAGAGCAGGTTCCCCGTGCCCCCGTTCACCGCGCACACCGTCGAGACCGCCCCCGCCGCCGCCCGGCCGACCATCGAGGGCGTACGCCGCAGGCTCGGGCACCTGCCCGCCGCCGTCGGCCTGATGGCCGGCTCCCCGGAGCTGCTCGACGGGTTCCTCACCGTCAACGGCATCTTCGAGAAGTGTGCCCTCGACCCCGTCGAGCGGGAGGTCGTCGTCCTGACGGTCGCCACCCGCAACGAGTGCCACCTCTGTGTCGCCATGCACACCGCCGCCCTCACCCGGCACGGCGCGTCGCCCGAGCTGATCGGCGCGCTGCGCGCCGGCACGCCCCTGCCCGACGACCGGCTGGAGGCGCTGCGGTGCTTCACCCTCGCCGTGCTCGACCACCGGGGCGCGGTGCCCGAGGACGGCATCACCGCCTTCCTGGCGGCCGGCTACCAGCCCCGGCAGGCGCTGGACGTGGTGCTCGGCGTCGGCACGTACACCATCTCCACCTTCGCCAACCGGCTCACCGGTGCGCCGCTCGACGCGCCCCTGGCCGCGTACGCCTGGGGGCCTGCCGTGTGATCGCGGGTGTCACACCACCCGGCGTGGTCGCCGCCGAGGCCGGTGCGGGAGACTGGCAGGCATGGCGGCACGTGGCTTCCCGTACACCGATCTCAAGGACTTCCTCGCGGCGCTGGAGCGCGCGGGCGAGCTGCGGCGGGTGAGCGCCCCCGTCGACCCCACCCTGGAGATCAGCGAGATCGTCACCCGGACGGTCCGCGCGGGCGGCCCGGCGCTGCTCTTCGAGCGGCCGACGCGCGGCGAGATGCCGGTGGCGGTCAACCTCTTCGGCACCGAGAAGCGGATGGCGATGGCGCTCGGCGTCGAGTCGCTGGACGAGATCGGCGAGCGGATCGGCAACATGCTCAAGCCGGAGCTGCCGGTCGGCCTCTCGGGCATGATGGACGGCCTCGGCAAGGTCAGGCAGCTGACCTCGATGCCGCCGAAGAAGGTCAGGACCGCGCCCTGCCAGCAGGTGGTCTACCGGGGCGACGACGTCGACCTGAACCGGCTGCCCGGGCTCCAGGTCTGGCCGGGTGACGGCGGGATCTTCCACAACTTCGGGCTGACGCACACGAAGCACCCCGAGACCGGCAAGCGCAACCTGGGGCTCTACCGGTTGCAGCAGCACTCGCAGAACAGCATCGGCATGCACTGGCAGATCCACAAGAACTCCACGGCGCACCACGCGGTCGCCGAACGGCTCGGGCAGCGGCTGCCGGTGGCGATCGCCATCGGCGCCGACCCCGCGGTCGCCTACTCGGCCAGCGCGCCGCTGCCCGCCGACATCGACGAGTACCTGTTCGCCGGCTACCTGCGCGGTGAGCGGGTCGAGATGGTGGACTGCCTGACCGTCCCGTTGCAGGTGCCGGCGCACGCGCAGGTCGTCCTCGAGGGCTACATCGAGCCGGGCGAGCGGCTCCCGGAGGGCCCGTTCGGCGACCACACCGGCTTCTACACGCCGGTGGAGCCCTTCCCCGTCATGCACGTCGAGTGCATGACCATGCAGCGCGACCCGGTCTACCACACGATCGTCACGTCGCAGCCGCCCCAGGAGGACCACGGCCTCGGCAAGGCCACCGAACGGATCTTCGCGCCGCTGCTGCGCTTCCTGATCCCGGACATCGTCGACTACGACCTGCCCGCCGCCGGGGTCTTCCACAACTGCGCGATCGTGTCGATCCGCAAGCGCTACCCGAAGCACGCCCAGAAGGTCATGAACGCGATCTGGGGCGCGCACATGATGTCGCTGACCAAGCTGATCGTGATCGTCGACGAGGACTGCGACGTGCACGACTACAACGAGGTCGCCTTCCGCGCCTTCGGCAACGTCGACTACGCCCGGGACCTGCTGCTCACCGAGGGCCCGGTGGACCACCTCGACCACGCCTCCTACCAGCAGTTCTGGGGCGGCAAGGCGGGCGTCGACGCGACCCGCAAGCTGCCCGAGGAGGGCTACACGCGGGGCTGGCCGGAAGAGATGCGGATGGCCCCCGAGGTCATCTCCCTGGTCGACAAGCGCTGGAAGGAGTACGGCATCTGATGGTCACCGCCGTCGAACCGGCGCAGCGGCCGGGCCGGGTCAAGTCCTTCCTCAAGCTGGTGGCGATCGAGCACTCCGTGTTCGCGCTGCCGTTCGCCTACCTGTCGGCGCTCACCGCCATGCAGGTGCACGGGGGGCGGGTCCGGTGGCTGGACCTGCTGCTGATCACCGTGGCGATGGTCGGCGCGCGGACGTTCGCGATGGCCGCCAACCGGATCCTGGACCGCCGGATCGACGCGCGGAACCCGCGTACGGCCGCCCGGGAGCTGGTCACCGGGGCGGTGAGCGTACGGACGGCCTGGACCGGCGCGGCGGTCGCGCTCGCGGTCTTCCTCGCCGCCGCCGCCCTGCTCAACCCGCTCTGCCTGGTGCTCGCGCCGCTCGCCGTGGTGCCGCTGGTCGTCTACCCGTACGGCAAGCGGTTCACCAACTGGCCGCACGCCATTCTGGCCGTCGCCCAGGCCGTCGGGCCGGTCGGCGCCTGGCTGGGTGTCACCGGCACCCTCGACGGCTCCTGGCCCGCGTGGCTGCTCGGCGTGGCCGTCGGCCTGTGGATCGGCGGGTTCGACCTGATCTACGCCTGCCAGGACGCCGAGGTCGACCGGCAGATCGGCGTGCACAGCGTGCCGGCCCGCTACGGGCTGCGGTTCGCGCTGCACGCCTCCACCGTGGCGCACGTGGTGACGTTCGCGCTGTTCATCTGGTTCGGGGCGCTGATCGGCTTCGGCTGGCTCTGGTGGATCGGGCTGGGGCTGACGGCGCTCGCCTTCGGCTACCAGCACCTGGTGGTCAGCCCGACCGACCTGAGCAAGGTCAACCGGGCCTTCTTCACCGCCAACGGGTTCGTCGGCATCGCCCTGTTCGTCTTCGCGCTGCTCGACCTGGTGATCCGCCTGGGCCTGCGCGCCTGACCCTGGGCCGGTCGCCGACGCCGGCCCTGGCTCCTCGCGAGGCCCGGCGGCTCAGCGGAGAGCGACGGGCTCGGCGCGGGCGCCGGGGTAGCGGGCGCTCTCCAGGGTCCAGTCGACGGTGGCCCGTACGGCGTTCGCCACCCCGTCGAGGTGGTCGGCCACCGCCCGGTCCAGCCCCGGGCCGAACGACGGCACCGCCGCGCGCAACTCGACGAACCGTCCCATCGACGCCCGCCAGCGCTCGGCCGTCAGCCCCACGGCGGCCGCCACCGGCACCCGCTGCTCGGCCGCCGTCGCGAGGACCAGGTTGTGCCCGCCCGAGGTGGCCTCGTCGCGCTCCAGCGAGGCGAGGTCGTTGTACCAGGAGAGCAGGTCGTTGCCGGTGTCGGCGATCTCGCGCAGCAGCGGGTGGTGGTGGACCGCGTCGGGCAGCGGGCGCCCGGTGACGAACTCCACCAGCGGATACGACACGTACGCGGCGGAGGTGGCGCGCCGCAGCGCCACGTACTCGGCGACGCCGGGGCGGCGGCCGGCCGCCTTGTTCGTCGCCTCCCGCCACGTGCCGTCGAGGTGGTCGGCGACGGCGTCGGCGAAGCGCAGCCGCCAGCGGGCCGGCATCCGCCGGCGCGGCTCCCGCCACCCGTGCACCAGCAGCCGCCGCAGCGGCCCGGTCAGGCCGGCGTGCCGGAGCCGGGGACCGGCGTGCAGCAGGGTGAGCGCCCCGTCGCGCAGCGCCCGGATCCGGTCGGTGCCGAGCCGGCCCGGCCCGTCGCACGCGTCGTCGACCAGGAAGAACCAGGTGAACAGGGCAGTCAACGCCCGCAGGTCGGCCTCGGCGGCCCGGGGGTAGAGCCGGCCGGCGTACCGGGCGACGCCGGCGTGCGCCAGCCGCCCCGGGGCCGCGTCGTCGGCGGCCAGGCCGAGTCCCGGCAGCAGGTCGCCGACCAGCCACTCCTGCACGCGGTCGGCGTACGGCGAGAGCCGGGGCGGGATCGGGCACTCGGAGCGCAGCGACCAGAGGACCTCGCCGGTCATCACCGATTCCTTCCGGGTGCGATCCGCTTCGCGTGCGAATTGCCACCGGCAGCATGTCAGGCCACGGGGATGGGCGCGTTCCCGGCCCGACATCGCGCCCGCCGCAGGACAACCGACACCCGAGGGGGACATCACGGACGCAGCGGGCGGGGTGCCCGGCGTCGGAAGGAGGCGACCAGGCAGGCTGGAGGCATGCGTGAACCATGGGTGGTCGGAGTCTCCGGGGCGTCCGGCACGCCGTACGCGGCGGCCGTCGTGCGGGCGCTGCTCGACGCGGGCGAGCCGGTGGACCTGATCGTCTCCCGGGCCGCCCGGCTGACCGTCCTCGACGAGACCGGCCGCCCGTTCCGGGACGGGCACTGGGCCGAGGACCTCGCCGCCTGGCTGGGCCGCGACCTGACGGGAGCCGACGTGCGGCACTGGCCCGCCGGTGACCTGGCGGCCGGCCCGAGCAGCGGCTCCTACCGCGTACGCGGGATGGCGGTGGTCCCGGCGAGCACGGCGGCCTGCGCCGGCATCGCGATCGGGCTCTCCAAGGACCTGTTGCAGCGGGCCGCCGAGGTCAACCTCAAGGAGCGCCGGCCGGTGGTGGTGGTGCCCCGGGAGACGCCGGTGACCCGCAGCCACCTGGAGCATCTGATCGCGCTGCACGACGCCGGGGCGGTGGTGCTGCCGGCCAGCCCCGGCTTCTATGGGGCCGGGGCGTCGGCTTCGGCGCCGCAGCTCGTCGACTTCGTGGCCGGCAAGGTGCTGGACGCCCTCGGCGTACCGCACACGCTGTTCCGCCGTTGGTCGGGTGAGCTCGGCGCGGCGCGGGAGTGACCCGGGCCCGGCTCACCGGGACGCGGACCGGAGCCTGCGTCCGGTCCGCGCGATGATCCGCACCATTCAGTACATGCCGGCGTTGGCCGGGCCCGGCCCGGTCGAGGCGGCCGGCCCCGCGTTACGCGGCTTGCCGACGTCTTCCGCCTCGTCCAACATGCCCTCCCCCTCAAGCAGGGCCCGCACCTCGGATTCCCGAAACCGGCGATGCCCGCCTGGAGTCCGGATGCTGCCTATCCGGCCCGCCGCCGCCCAGCGCGTCACAGTCTTCGGGTCAACCCGAAACAGCGCGGCAACTTCACCCGGTGTCAGCAGGCGATCTCCAGTGTCCACAGCCCCCTCCTCGCGTCGACGAAGCCCCCGGCTGAACACACTGCCCCCGGCCGGTGCGAGCCCAGAGCCGTCATGAGGGACGTATGGCAATTACAGCACCAGCGACCTGGCCTGTCCGCCAAACGCGAAAAACGCACTGAGTGGGAAGTTAGGAAATATTACCTGCGTGCGGCTCCCTTGACTGCGAGTTTGCGAACGACTACACCCTGTCATGTCCAACGCGCGCCGGATGCCCGACGTTACGCCCGGACCGCTAGGGTCACAGTCCGTGGACGCCATCGACCTGAACCTCGTGGAGCTGCTACGCGGCAACGCCCGCCTGTCCTACGCCGAGCTGGCCCGGCAGGTCGGCCTCTCCGCGCCCGCCGTGCACGAGCGGGTCGGCAAGCTGGAGTCCAGCGGCGTGATCCGGGCCTACCGGGCGGAGGTGGACCCCGAGGCGATCGGCTTCGCCGTCACCGCGCTCATCGGGATCGTCGAGGACTCCGGCGGCGACACCGACGACGTGCTGGAGGCGTTCCGGCAGATGCCCGAGATCGAATCCTGCTACTTCATGGCCGGCGTCGAGTCGTTCATGCTCAAGGCCCGGGTGGGCACCATCGCCGAGCTGGAACGGCTCATCGTGCGGCTGAACCGGACCCCGGGCGTCGCCTCCACCCGGACCGGCATCGCCCTCTCCACCAAGTGGGAGAACCGCCCGCAGGCCCCGGTGCCGCCCGCCGCCTGACCCGTCCCCGGCGCCGCCCCGGCCAGCTCTGGCGCGCGGTCGCCGGACGGCGATAGCGTGCGCCGATGACGAAGCCAGCCCCCGGAACGGCGGTGGTCACCGGTGCGGCCGGCGGCCTGGGCCGCGCCATCGCCACCGCGCTGCACGCCGACGGCTGGCCGGTGCTGCTCACCGACCACGACGGCGAGGCGGTGGCCCGGGCCGCCGCGCCGCTGGGCGGCTGGTCCCGCCCGCTGGACGTACGCGACGAGGACGCCTGCGCCGCCGTCGCCACCGAGGCGGCCGGCCGGGGCGGGCTCGGCCTCTGGGTGAACAACGCCGGGATTCTCGTCACCGGCCCCTCGTGGGAGCACGACGCGGCGACCCGCCGCCGGGTGGTCGAGGTCAACGCCCTCGGCGCGATGAACGGCACCCTCGCCGCGCTGGCCGTCATGCGGGCCCAGGGGCACGGGCACGTGGTCAACGTCGTGTCGCTGGCCGGCCTGGTGGCCGCGCCCGGCGAGACCGTCTACGCGGCCAGCAAGCACGCCCTGATCGCCTTCAGCATCGGCACCCTCGCCGACCTGCGGCTGGCGGGGCACCGGGGCGTACACGTGTCGTGCCTGTGCCCGGACGGGATCTGGACGCCGATGCTGCACGACCGGCTCGACGACCCGGGCGCCGCGGCCTCCTTCACCGGGACGCTGCTGACCCCCGAGCGGGTGGCCCGGCGGGCCGCGCGGCTGGCCCGCCGGCCCCGCCCGGTCGTCAGTGTCCCCCGCTGGCGCGGCGCGCAGGTCCGGCTCCTCGACGCGCTGCCCGGTGCCGCCGTGCGGCTCGCCCCGCTGATCCTCGCGGCCGGCCGGGCCGGCCAGCGCCGCCAGCGCCGTCGGGTGGGGGCCACTGGGGACTGAACGGCTTGCTAGGTTTCGAGCGTGACTCATCTCGACCGGTGCGACGAGGCCAGCCGGCGCTGGGTGACCGAGGCGATCGCCGCCGTCGAGGCGGACGCCAACCGCTCCGCCGACACCCACCTGCTGCCGTTCCCGCTGCCCCGGTCGTGGGGGATCGACCTCTACCTCAAGGACGAGTCGGTGCACCCGACCGGCTCGCTGAAGCACCGCCTGGCCCGCTCGCTCTTCCTCTACGGGCTGTGCAACGGCTGGATCGGTCCGGAGACCACGATCGTGGAGGCGTCCTCCGGCTCCACGGCGGTCTCCGAGGCATACTTCGCGCGGATGCTGGGGCTGCCGTTCATCGCGGTGATGCCCGCCTCCACCTCGCCCGAGAAGATCACCCAGATCGAGTTCCAGGGCGGTCGCTGCCACCTCGTCGACGACCCGGCCAAGGTGGTCGTGGAGGCCCGCTGGCTGGCGGAGGACTCCGCCGGGCACTTCATGGACCAGTTCACCTACGCCGAGCGGGCCACCGACTGGCGGGGCAACAACAACATCGCCGAGTCGATCTACGCGCAGCTCGCCCTGGAACGGCACCCGGTGCCGGCGTGGGTCGTGGTGGGCGCCGGCACCGGTGGCACGAGCGCCACCATCGGCCGGTACGCCCGCTACCAGCGGCTGCCCACCAAGCTGTGCGTGGTCGACCCGGAGAATTCCGCGTTCTATCCCGCCTGGCAGGCCGCCGACTGGTCGGTACGTACCGGGCGGGGCTCCCGCATCGAGGGGATCGGCCGGCCGAGCGTGGAGGCGTCCTTCCTGCCGTCGGTGGTGGACCGGATGGTCCAGGTGCCCGACGCCGCCTCGCTGGCCGCCATGCGCGCCGGCTCGGCCGTGCTCGGGCGCCGGGTGGGCGGCTCGACGGGCACGAACCTGTGGGGCGCCTTCGGGCTGATCGCGGAGATGCTCGCCGCCGGACGTACCGGCTCGGTGGTCACCCTGATCTGCGACGCCGGCGACCGCTACGCCGACACCTACTACTCCGACGACTGGTTGGCCGCCCAGGGGCTCGACCCGACGCCGCACCTCGCGACGGTCGAACGCTTCCTCACCACCGGCGCCTGGCCGGCCTGAGCCGCCCGCCGGCCGGAGTCGCCGGGCCGATGCCTCGCAGCCCGGTCAGCGCGGGTCGACGCGCTCGGCCAGCCCGGGGTAGCGCACCACGTAGCCGTCGCCGTCCAGGTCGATGTCGGCGGTGAAGGTGTCGCTGGTGAAGCGCACCCGGCCCGGGCCGAGCGGCGTGTAGACCTGCTCGGCGGGCACCACCAGCAGGCTCGGCACCAGCACCCAGGCGACGTCGATGCGGTGCGGGACGTCGGCCGCGGCACGGGTCAGCCCGAGCCGGTGCACCGGCAGCGTGTTGAACAGCGCCGCCCCGCCGAGGTCGACGTCCACCGCACCGGCCAGCCGGCCCGGGTCGTCGCTGCCGGGCAGCCCGACCGGCGGGTGGCCGGCCGCCCGCAGCGCCGCGTCCAGGTCACCCTGCTCGGCCGTGGTGACCCGCCATCCGTCGCCCACCCGTTCCAGGCGTACGCTCCGCAGCCATCCGGTGCCCTCCGCCTCGACCTCCACCCGGGCGCTGGCCCACTGCGGGTCGGTGGCGAGCTGGTAGCGGCAGGTGTAGGGGATCGGGTCGACGGCGGTCAGGGTGCCCCGCGCGGTCAGCCCACGGCCGTCGTCGAACAACGCGTGCTCCGCGCCGGCGGTGTCCGTCCGGGTCCAGAAGAGCGACTTCGGCATGGTCGGCATGAGCCGGACGTTACGCGACCCGGCCGACACCGGCAGCGGATGCGGAAACGCCGCCCCGGAGCCGGGGCCCCGAGGCGGCGTTCGCCGATGACGCTGGAAATCAGTGCGTACGCGCCGGCGGGCGCCCGCCGAAGCCCCGCCGATCGTCGCGCGGCCGCTCGTCCCGCCCCCGGCCCTCGGGCCGGAAGCCGCCCCGGTCGCCGTAGCCGCGACCCTCGGTGGGGCGGTCGCCGTAGCGGCGTTCGCCCTGCGGCCGGTCGCCGTAGCTGCGGCTGTCGGTGGGCCGGTCGCCGTAGCGGCGTTCGCCTTGGGGCCGGTCGCTGTAGCCACGACTGTCGGTGGGGCGGTCGCCGTAGCGGCGTTCGCCCTGCGGCCGGTCGCCGTAGCTGCGGCCCTCGGTGGGCCGGTCGCCGTAGCGCCGCTCGCCACGGTCCGCGAAGCCCCGCTCGCCGTAGCCACGACCGTCGGTCGGCCGGTCGCCGTAGCGGCGTTCGCCCTGGGGTCGGTCGCCGTAGCGCCGTTCACCCTGCGGTCGGTCGCCGTAGCGGCGCGGGCCGCCGGGCCGGTCGCCGTGCCGGCGCGGCTCGTCGACCTCGACGCGCACCGGGACGCCGCTCGGCTCGCGGGCGCCGGTCAGCTCGGCGAGCGCCGGGTCGCCGACGCGCACCCGGGTCTCGGCCGGCGCCACACCGGCCTTCTCCAGCATGGCGAGGGTGGTCCGCCGCTGCTTCGGCAGCACCAGCGTGGCCACCGCGCCCGACTCGCCGGCCCGGGCGGTACGACCCGCACGGTGCAGGTAGTCCTTCGGGTCCTTCGGCGGGTCGACGTGCAGCACCAGCGTGACACCGTCGACGTGGATGCCCCGGGCCGCCACGTCCGTGGCGACCAGGACGTTCATCCGGCCCTCACGGAACTCGGCCAGCGTGCGGGTACGCATCCGCTGGGTCTTGCCGCCGTGCAGCCCGCCCGCCCGTACGCCGACGGCGGCCAACTGCTCGACCAGCCGGTCGACGCCGAGCTGGGTACGGGCGAAGACCATCGTCCGCCCGTCCCGGGCCGCGATGGACGCCGCGACCGGGAACTTGTCGTGCGGCGGGATCAGCAGCATGTGGTGGTCCATGGTGGACACCGAGGCGGTGGACGGCGCGGTGGAGTGCGTCACCGGGTCGGTCATGAAGCGCCTGACCAGCGCGTCGACGTCGCCGTCCAGGGTGGCCGAGAAGAGCAGCCGCTGGGTGCCGGCCGGCGTCTTCGCGAGCAGCTCGGTGACCTCGGGCAGGAAGCCCATGTCGGCCATCTGGTCGGCCTCGTCGAGGACGGTGACCTCGATGTCGTCCAGGTGGCAGACGCCCCGGGCGATCAGGTCGCCCAGCCGGCCCGGGGTGGCCACGATGATCTCCACCCCGCGCCGCAGGGCGTCGACCTGCCGGTCGTACGGCACGCCGCCGACGGCGGTCTTCAGGAACACGCCGACGGCCTTGCCGAGCGGCATCAGCGCGTCGTTGACCTGCATCGCGAGTTCCCGGGTCGGCACCAGGACCAGGGCCCGGGGGCGCAGCGGCCGGGCCCGGTTGCGGTCGGCCACCAGGGCCAGCAGGGGCAGGCCGAAGGCCAGGGTCTTGCCGGAGCCCGTCTGGCCCCGGCCGAGGACGTCCCGGCCGGCGAGCGCGTCGGGCATGGTGGCGCGCTGGATCTCGAACGGGGTGGTGATGCCCTGTCGGGCGAGCGCGTGGACCAGCGGCTGGGGCAGCCCCAACGCGGCGAAGTCGGTGGCCTCGGGAGTCACCGGGGCGGCCGGGTCCTGGCCGGTGCCGTCCCGCTCGACGGCGGTCTGCGCGTCGGCGGTGTCGAGGGCGGGCAGAAACGTGCTGGGTTCAGCAAAGGTCGTCAAGAAATGCCTTTCGAGCGGGGCGCATCTTCGCGATGGCCTGCCGCAGCTGAACGCCGCCGAATCGCCCGCAAGATCGCCCATGGGCGCGCGGGGCGCGCCGGGTCAGTGATCCTCACCAGTGTACGGGGACGGGACGAACCCGCCACCCGACCTTGGAAGGGTAGTGGGCGGGCTCACCATCGACGTCGTACGCGGCTCACTTGCTCAGGACGCCGCCCACCAGCCCGCCCACCGTGTCGTTGGCGAGCAGCACCACGAGCACGCTGATCGCCACCAGCAGGCCCAGCGAGGCGGCCAGTACGACCACCACCTTGGTCGTGCTGGAGCGCTCCTCGGTGGGGGTCTCCGTCCAGCCCTGGGCCAGGATGTGCCCGGTCAACGAGCCGGAGTTCTCCACCGGGTTGCTCGGCAACGCGACCGTGCTGAAGCCGGGGCCCTCGGTGCCGGCACCGTAGATCGTGCCCAGGTCGGGCCCGCCGTCGTAGCGGCCCGCCGCGGTGCCCTCGGGCCGTCCGGCGCGCGTGGCGGAGCCGCCGCCGGCCAGCTTGCGGGCCTCCCGGGGCGCGGCGGCGGGCTCCGCACCACCCGGCCGGCGGTCGCCGGGGCTGGTGGGCGGCGGCCAGGCCGGCAGCGCGGGCGCGGGCACGACCGGCGGCGCGGACGCCGACCCGGAGAGTGGCGGCGCGGACGCCGACCCGGAGAACGACGGCGCGGAGGACGGCGGGGCGCTCGCCGGCGGCGCGGAGGACGGCGGGGCGGACGCAGGCGGCGCGGAGAACGAGGCCGCGACCGGTCGCGGAGCGGCTGCCGGCGGCGCGCTCACCGGAGGCGCAGAGAACGGCGGCGCGAATGCCGGCGGGGCGGAGGACGGCGGGGCGCTCGTCGGGGGCGCGGAGAACGGCGGGGCGCCCGCGAAGGGTCCCGGTCCGGCGCCGGGCGTGGCCGTGAGGGGCGGCGGCGGGAACGGTGGCGCCGGCATCGGGCCGGGCGGGGGCGGCGGGGCCGGCACCGGTGGTCCGGGTGGCGGCACGGGCGGACCCGGCACGGGCGGTACCGGCGCCGGGGGCCTGGGCCCCGGGCCCGGGGGCACCGGACCGGGCGGGTAGGGCCCGGGGACCGGGGGCGTGGGGGTCGGGACCGGCGGGGCCGGCGACGGCGGGTTCGGGCCCGGCACCGGCGGCGTGGGGGCGGGCGCCGGCTCGGGCTCCGGGATCGGTGGGGTCGGTGGCTGAGCCGGCTCCGGCGGCTGGACGGGCTCCGGGGGTTCCGGGTTGACCGGCGCCGCCCGGTAGATCCGGGCCTCGCCCGTCCGGGAGCGGATCGCCCCGGCCTCGTCGGCCGAGATCCGCCTCATTCCGGGTACGGCGGCGCTGGCCCGCGCCCCCGCCGTGCCCCGCTGCCCGGGGACCGCAGCGGCGGGGGTGGCCGTTCCGCCGGCCCGGTAGGTGGTGCCGGCGCTGGGGCCGGTCGACGGCGCCGCGTCGCCTTTGGCGGGCACGGCGGCGGTGGTCACCGACACCCGGCCCCGGGCCGGCGCGGCGGGCTGTCGGCGTACGTCGTCGGCGGGCGGCTCGGACGACGACCCGGACGGCTCCGCGGAGCCGGCCGCCGCCGTGGCTGCGCCCCCGGGCGGGGGCGCCGACGGGGCGCCGACGGGCGTCAGGGGGTGCGGTGCCCCGGCACGGCTCCGGTCGGGCGCGGATCCGTGGTCGACCGGCTCCGCCGGAACCTCTTGCTCGGCCATGCTCGCCCTCCGCGCACGCTCGCGCCCGGATCCGCTACGTCGGACCGGGCGTGCCTGACTGTCACCGTGCCACATTCCGGCCCGGCGGCACAGCCGGAGCGCGTTGCGGGGCCGTGTCGGCCCGCCCTCGGTCGGCGGCCGGCCGGCCCGGTCGGACGGCCTGCCGAGGGCCCTGGTCAGCTACCGGCGCTCGCCGAGGCGCTGGCCGGGGTGCTGCTCGACGGAGCGGAACTGCTCTGCGCCGTGGTCGGCGCCACACTACCGGTCGAGGCGCTCGGCGAAGAGGTCTCCGACGCCGACGCCGACGCCGACGGCGAGGTGCTGGGCGTGGGCGTGGGCGTGGGGGACCCGGTCGGCGTCGGCGACGGCGAGGTCGACGGGCTCGGCGACGCTGGGGTGGGCTTCGGGCTGGGAGTGGGCTTCGGGCTGGCGGTCGGCTTCGGGCTGGCGGTGGGCTTCGGGCTGGCCGGCGGCTTCGTCGCGGGCGGCTTGCTCGGCGTCGGCGTGGGCGAGGGGGTGCTGGCTGGCGCGGGCACCGCCCCGATGACGCGGGTGGCGGCGTAGAGCCGGGACCAGCGCACGGTGGAGATCTTGACCACGTCGCCGGTGGTCGGCGCGTGGATCATCTTGCCGCCGCCGACGTACATGCCCATGTGGTGGATCGTCGTCCAGCTCGTGCCGGAGGCGAAGAAGAGCAGGTCGCCGGGGAGCAGCGCGGTGCGGGACACGGTGCGGGAACGGGTGGCGTAGTACTGGTCGCGCGAGACCCGGGGCAGCCCGTAGTAGCCCGCCGACCGGTAGGCGGCGTAGATCAGGCCGGAGCAGTCGAAGCGGTCCGGCCCCTCGGCGGCCCACAGGTAGGGGTCGCCGAGCTGCGCCCTCGCGTACGCCAGGGCCTTGAGGGCCGTCGGGTGGGCGGCCAGGCCGTTGGCGGTCTCGTTGCCGAGGTAGCCGGCGCCGAGGCGCTGCTCGGCGGCCTCCTGCTGGCGCTCGATCTGGATGAGCTGAGCGGCGTTGTCCCGCTTCAGCTTCTCCAGCTTCTTCTCTGCCTCGCGCAGGGCCTTCTCGCCGGCGGCGTACTCCGTCTTGGCGCCCGCGAGGCGGGAATCGGCCGAGACCATCGCCTGGCTGGCGGCCTGCTCGCCGACGCGGGCCCGGGACACCTCGCCCTCGGCGGCGGTGGTGCCGCCCTCGGCCTTCTCGCCCCGGATGATCCGGGAAAGCCGGCTCAGCTCGTGCAGGTCGTTGGCGAACTCGCCGGGCGGGAGGGCGGCGGCGGCCTTGAAGGCGCCTGCGGCGGCAACGTCGGCACTCTCCTGCGCGCGGGCCACCGCGTCCCGGGCCTGGGCGAGGTTGCGCTCGGCGGTGGCGCGCTGCCCCTCGGCCTCGGTGCGCTTCTGCCGCAGCGAGAGCAGTTGGTCACGAAGCTGCCCGACCTGGGCCTCGGCGGCGTAGATCTGGGCGGCCAGCGGGCCGGTGCCGAGGCTGCCGGCGGGCACGCCGGGGACAGCACCGGGCCCGCCGGGGAGACCCGGGACCGTGCCGGGCAGACCCGGGACCGTGCCCGGCAGGCCGGGGACCGGCACGCCGCCGGGGAGTTGGAGCGGCCCCGAGTAGGAGGGGCGCGACCCGGTGTCGGGGACGCTGGTGGGCAGTGCCGGGTCGGCCATGACCGGGTTGGCCAGGACGGTGGCGGCGACGGCGCCGAGCAGTGCGGACCAGAGCGCCGGGCGCAGCACCGGCGAGATCACCGGGCTCCGTCGTCGCTGCCGTCGCCCGCGCCCACTGTCGACCATTCCGCTCCCCGTCCGGCGTGACTCGCCGCGCCGGGTGGGCGCGGCCGTGGGGACGCTACCAGCGTGTGGCGAACGTCCCACCCTGTCTTACCGCACCCACGCAGCGATGTCGATGCGTTGGGGGTAACAGGAGCCTGAGAGTTCGGTGAGCGGGCGCACGGGGGCCGACCGTGCTGCGGCGGCGTCGGCGGGCCGACGTACGCTCGATTCCTACCGCAGGTGGAAGGGACGTGGCTTTCGATGGACGCCGGACTCAAGCGTGAGCTCGAAGCGAAGGTGTACGCCGGCGAGCGGCTGACCCGCGAGGACGGGATCGCCCTCTACGACAGCGACGACCTCGCGTGGCTGGGCCGGCTGGCGCACCACCGGCGCACCGAGCTCAACGGCGACCGGGTGATGTTCAACGTCAACCGGCACCTCAACCTGACCAACGTCTGCTCCGCCTCGTGCGCGTACTGCTCGTTCCAGCGCAAGCCGGGCGAGAAGGACGCCTACACGATGCGCATCGACGAGGCGGTCCGCAAGGCCAAGGAGATGGAGGACGAGCAGCTCACCGAGCTGCACATCGTCAACGGCCTGCACCCGACCCTGCCCTGGCGCTACTACCCGAAGGTGCTGCGCGAGCTGAAGGCGGCGCTGCCGAACGTCAAGCTCAAGGCGTTCACCGCGACCGAGGTGCAGTGGTTCGAGAAGATCAGCGGCCTGAGCGCCGACGAGATCCTCGACGAGCTGATGGACGCCGGCCTGGAGTCGCTGACCGGCGGCGGCGCGGAGATCTTCGACTGGGAGGTCCGCCAGCACATCGTCGACCACGCCTGCCACTGGGAGGACTGGTCGCGCATCCACCGGCTGGCCCACACCAAGGGGATGAAGACCCCGTCGACCATGCTCTACGGCCACATCGAGGAGCCCCGGCACCGCGTCGACCACGTGCTGCGGCTGCGTGAGCTCCAGGACGAGACCGGCGGCTTCATGGTCTTCATCCCGCTGCGCTACCAGCACGACTTCGTCGACTCGGCGGACGGCAAGATCCGTAACCGGATCCAGGCCCGTACGACGATGGCCTCGCCGGCCGAGTCGCTGAAGACCTTCGCGGTCTCCCGGCTGCTCTTCGACAACGTCCCGCACGTGAAGTGCTTCTGGGTCATGCACGGGCTGTCGGTCGCCCAGCTCTCGCTGAACTTCGGCGTCGACGACCTGGACGGCTCGGTCGTGGAATACAAGATCACTCACGACGCCGACTCGTACGGCACCCCGAACACGATGCACCGGGACGACCTGCTGCACCTGATCTGGGACGCCGGCTTCCGCCCCGTCGAGCGGAACACCCGCTACGAGGTGGTCCGCGAGTACGACGCCGCCCCGTCCCTGGCCGAGCGCCGCGCCGAGCCGCAGCAGGTCTGGGCCTGAGCCGGCACGTACCCTCTGAGGCCATGACCGAGCAGCGGAGCGGGTTCCCCCGGCGGGACGCCGAGGGGCGCATCCTCACCCTGGGCGACCTGCTCGGGGTGAGCCTGGCCGGCCTCGTCATCGGCGTGCTGGCGGTGGTGTTGTTCGACTGGGCGTTCGAGCTGATCGGCGCCGGCGACTTCGGCGGCGCCAACGGCTGGCTTGCGATCATCCTGCCGGCCTGGCTGTTCTGGGACGACTTCCGCGCCTGGGAGTTCGGCGCGGCCCGGGTGGTGGCGGCCCTGGCGGCCGCCGCGGTGGGGATGGTCGCCGGGCTCGTGGTGGCCGGCCTCGCCGCCGGGCTTTCGCCGCTGCTCTCCGGCGGGCTGGGGGCGGCGACCTTCACCATCGGGTACGCGGTGGTCTGGTTCCACGGCGTCCACTGGCTGGCCCGCCGGACGGGCTGAACCTGCCGCCGGAGGTCCCGGCGGCGGAGAACGGAGTGCGGAACGTGAGCGCGGCGGTCAAGTACACGCTGGGCCGGATCGGGCTGTTCGTCGCCGTGCTGGCGGCCCTCTGGCTGGTCGAGATGAACATCTTCATCAAGCTGATGGTGGCGCTGGCCTTCTCGGCCGCGCTGTCGTTCTTCCTGCTCAAGGGCTGGCGGGACGAGATGGCCGAGGAGATGGCCACCGCCGCCGAGCGGCGCCGTGCCGAGAAGGAGCGCCTCCGCTCCGCCCTCGCCGGCGAGGATCAGGACGGGGAGACGCCGCCCAACTAGGACCTGCGCGCAGCCCTGGCGGCGTTCTGGCTGACGGGAGACGTGCAAGGCGCGTGAAGCTGGTGCACCAATGCCGCCGGGACGCTGATACCTGAGGGGCATTAAAATACCCCTGTGGTATCGGGACGAGGGAACTTGCGTCGCCGGCCGGCGTTCATGTCGCCTCGCAGATGAGTGAACGGTCGGGTCCTCCAATTTCCTATCGGCGCCGGGGTGGTGTCACCAGGTGTCGGGGTGGTCGAGGTCGCGGGCCGGCTGGTACCCGCTCAGAACCGTCGCGCCCCGGCACGGGTTGCGCCCGAACCGTCAGCCAGCGACCGGATCCGTCACCTACCACCAGCGAAGCCTCGATGAAAGGGCCAGGCTCCGACCGCACTTCGCCGCGCTGCGGGCAGGTGCCCCGGTCGGCCGAGCGGGTCGGTGGCCGGGAACGGCCGAGGGGCCCGGTCGCCGGCTGAGCCGGGCGACGCGGACCCCTCGAACGATCGGGTCGGTGTCAGGTCACCAGTTGGTGGCGCTGGCGACCTTCGGCCACGGCTTCAACGTGGGCTTGATCAGGTAGACGACGCCGCCGGAGCCGCCGGAGACGCCGCCGCTGGCGTTGGTCCGCTTGGTACGCAGCCAGATCTGCTCGAACTGCTCACGCTTGTAGACGTTGCGCACCGCCTCGTTGCTGGACGAGGCCGGGTCGTTGACGATCACGTCGCCGTCGGCGGTGAAGCCGACGACCACGAACAGGTGGCCCGAGGTGCCGTAGCCCGCCCCGTCCAGCTCGCTGGCGAGGAAGGACTGGCTGGTCACGACCGGGATCCCGGCGGCGATGAAGCGCTCCACCTCGTCCAGGGAGTGCAGCCGGGTGACCCGCGCCTCCAGGCCCGGGAAGCTGGCCGCGTACGCGGTGTTGAAGGGCCAGTTGCCGGCGCCGTCGTACTGGTAGTCGTAGACCATCCGGGCGGCGTGGTTGACCGTCGGGTCCGGGTAGGTCGGGTCGACCCAGGAGGTGTCCTCCTCGGACGCCTTGCGGCCCCAGTACTCGATCACCATGGTGGTGGAGGTGGGGGAGCACCAGGCCTGGCCGCCGCCGTCGTACTCGGGGTAGTGGCCGGTGTGGATGTTCTGCGAGTAGCGGGGCACGGCGAGTTCCTTGCCCCAGGCGATGCCGCCGGCGCTCGGCTCGACGGTGAACCGGTCGGGCACGTTGGAGCTCATCGCGCCGACGGTGTGCACGACCGGCGCGGCGCGCTGGCCGGGGGCCTTGTAGAGGGTCAGCCGCAGCTGGTACGCCCGCAGCAGCACGCCGACCGAGGCGTCGTCGATGCTGAAGGTGTCGGTCCAGATGGTCGACCAGGGGTCGCCCTGCCGGTTGACGCTGGTCCGCTTGATGTCGGCGTCGCCGGAGGCCCACCGTCCCATGACGTACCACTTGGTCTGCACGCCGGTGTTGTACGTGCCCTGCATCTCGACCTGGATCCAGGTGCCGGCCGGGGTCTGCGCGTTCCACGAGGCGATCAGCTCGGTGGCGTCGAACCCGATCTGGGTGACCGGGGAGGTCCAGGTCCCGTACTCCCAGCTCCTGGTCACGCCGGTGTGCGGGTCGGTGTAGTCGGTGGTGCCGAGCGGTCCAGCCAGCGTGACGCCGGGCCGGACGCCGGGGACGGCCCGGGTGCCGGCGTGGCTGCCGCGACGCCAGTCGGGGTAGCGCGACCAGTCCTGGAAGGTGATCTGCTCGTCGTGGACCACCGGTCGACTGGTCGACGGGGCCGCGACGGGTGCGGCGGCGACGGCGGGTGCCGCGGTGCCGAGAAGGGTGAGCGCGGTGGCGGCCGCGAGGGCGGCCGTGCGCAGGCGTGTTCTGGCCATGGGTCCTCCGCAGGGACGGACGGATCGTTGCGGGTCAGTGTCCCGCTCGGAGGGAACTTTCGCCAGAGGCCGACAGTTGGAAAATCCTTGCCGATGTGACGACCAGGATGACATGGAACAAGGCAGCGATGAATGTTGATATGACCATGCGGGCGTGGTGGAGTGTCCTCCACCGAGCGGGATCTTCTCCCGCCCCCCGAGGAGGTTGTCCATGGCCTTCCGCAACACCGCCCTCCGCCGTCGCCTGGCGGTGGCCGTAGCAGCCGGATTCGGCCTGCTCGCGGTCGCCGCCGCGCCGGCCACCGCCCGGCCGGCCCCCGACCGGGCCGACTCCGCGACGACGTCCTACCGGGTGCTCGGCCCGCGTACCGTCGACGACCGCACCGCCGTCGCCGGCACCGGCGCCGCCATCGACTTCGTCGAGCACGGCGTGCTGAACGTCTCGGCCACCCCGGCCGAGGCGGCGGCGATCACCCGGCTCGGCTTCCGGCTGGAGGCGGTCGCCGCCCCGTCGGCCGACGGGCACGACCACGCCGACGGGGACGTCGGCACGGCCGCCTTCCCGCCCGCCGACTCCAACTACCACGACTACGCCGAACTGACCGCCGTGGTGAACAAGGTGGTCGCCGACCACCCGTCGATCGCCCGGAAGATCAGCATCGGCTCCTCGTACGAGGGCCGGGACCTGATGGCGGTGAAGATCTCCGACAACGTCGCCACCGACGAGAACGAGCCGGAGATCCTGTTCAACTCGCAGCAGCACGCCCGCGAGCACCTGACCGTCGAGATGGCGATCTACCTGCTCAACCTCTTCACCGACAGCTACGGCAGCGACTCCCGGGTCACCAACATCGTGAACACCCGGGAGATCTGGATCGTGCCCACGGTCAACCCGGACGGCAGCGAGTACGACATCGCCACCGGCTCGTACCGCTCCTGGCGCAAGAACCGGCAGCCCAACAGCGGCTCGTCGTACGTCGGCACCGACCTGAACCGCAACTGGTCCTACCAGTGGGGCTGCTGCGGCGGCTCGTCCGGCTCGACCTCGTCGGACACCTACCGGGGCCCGTCGGCGTTCTCCGCGCCGGAGACCGCGGCGCTGCGCAACTTCGTCAACAGCCGGGTCGTCGGCGGCACCCAGCAGATCAAGGCCAACATCGACTTCCACACGTACTCGGAGCTGGTGCTCTGGCCGTTCGGCTACACGTACAACAACACGGCGCCGGGGATGACGACGGACCAGTACAACACCTTCGCCACCCTGGGCCAGCAGATGGCGAACACCAACGGCTACACCCCGCAGCAGTCCAGCGACCTCTACATCACCGACGGTGACAGCATCGACTGGATGTGGGGCCAGCACGGCATCTGGGCGTACACCTTCGAGATGTACCCCGGTTCGGCCGGCGGTGGCGGCTTCTACCCGCCCGACGAGGTGATCCCCGCCCAGACGTCGCGCAACCGGGAGGCGGTCCTGCTGCTCAGCGAGTACGCCGACTGCCCGTACCGGGCCATCGGCAAGGAGGCGCAGTACTGCGGCGGTGGCGGCGGCACCACGGTCTGGTCGGACACCTTCGAGACGGCCACCGGCTGGACGATCAACCCGAACGGCACCGACACCGCGACCACCGGGGCGTGGGAGCGGGGCGCCGCCCAGGCGACCAGCTCCAGCGGGGCCAAGCAGCTCACCCCGTACGCCGGCAGCAACGACCTCGTCACCGGTCGGCTGGCCGGCACGGGAGCCGGTGACTACGACGTCGACGGCGGCGTGACCAGCGCCCGGTCGCCGGCGGTGACGCTGCCGTCGAGCGGCACGCTGACCCTCTCCCTCGCCTGGTACCTGGCCCACGGCTCCAACGCGTCGGCGGCCGACTACCTGCGGGTCAGCGTGGTGCACAACGGTGGCACCACGGCCCTGTTCACCCAGTCCGGGGCGGCCACCAACCGCAACGGCGCCTGGGCGGTGTCCAACGCCAACCTCACCCCGTACGCCGGCCAGTCGGTGCGGATCCTCGTCGAGGCGGCGGACGCCTCGGGCGCGAGCCTGGTCGAGGCGGCTGTGGACAACGTCACCATCACCAGTTCCTGAACCGGGTGGGGCCCCGCCCCGCCCCCGGGCGGGGCCCCACCACCGGCCACCAGACGTCGATCCAGGGCATATCGCCGCCGTTGATGATCAACGAGCGCCGATGCGCCCCGGATCGACGAGGCACGTCCGGGGCGTGCGCTACCGTTCTACCGACCACGCGCAGCGAAGCCGGTGCGAAACCGGCGCTGTCCCGCAACTGTGATGTCCCGCCACCCCGGCCGAACGCCGGCCGCGGCGGGGACGAGCCAGGTCGCCTGCGTCCGTGGTCGCGACACGCGCTCTCGAGGAAGGGCGCCTCGCGGACGGGCGCCACCGCTCCCTGTCGGCGAAGCACCACGCTCCTCGACCGACAGGAGGACCCGTGCTCAGACGTACCCCCCGGATCTTCGCCGCGACCCTCGCGGTGGCCGCGCTCGCCCTCGGCGCCTGCGCCGAGAAGAGCTCCGACGACACCCCCGCCGCCGGCGCCAGCTCGGCCGGCGCCACCTTCCCGGCCACCGTCGGCTCGGTGACCCTCGAGAAGCGGCCCGAGAAGATCGTCTCGCTCTCCCCGACGGCCACCGAGATGCTCTTCGCCATCGGCGCCGGCAAGCAGGTCACCGCCGTCGACGACCAGTCGAACTTCCCGGCCGACGCCCCGAAGAGCGACCTCTCCGGCTTCACCCCGAACGCCGAGGCGATCGCCGGCAAGAGCCCCGACCTGGTGGTGCTCTCGGACGACCGCAACAAGATCGTCGAGCAGCTGACCACGCTGAAGATCCCGGTCTACCTCACCCCGGCGGCGACCACGCTCGACGACTCGTACCGGCAGATCACCGACCTCGGCACCCTCACCGGTCACGCAGGCGAGGCCGCCGACCTGACCAAGCGGATGAAGGACGACATCGCCAAGCTCGTCGCCGACCTGCCGAAGCGCGCCGAGAAGCTGACCTACTTCCACGAGCTGGGCCCGGAGCTCTACACGGCCACCAGCAAGACCTTCATCGGCTCGCTCTACACGATGGTGGGCCTGGAGAACATCGCCGACGCGTCCGACGCCGACGGCAAGCAGGGTGGCTACCCGCAGCTCTCCCAGGAGGTCATCGTCAAGGCCGACCCGGACTTCGTCTTCCTCGCCGACAGCAAGTGCTGCCAGCAGAGCGCCGAGACGGTCAAGGCGCGCGCCGGGTGGGCGGGCGTCACCGCCGTCAAGAACAACCAGATCGTCGCCCTCGACGACGACGTGGCCTCCCGCTGGGGTCCCCGCGTGGTGGACCTGCTCCGCGTGATCGTCGACGCGACCGCCAAGGTCCCCGCGTGAGTCGCAACCGTCCATGAGCCGCCCGCTCGTGCAGGCACCGCCCGCCCGGCCGGCCGGGACGCTCCCCGCGTCCCGGCCCGCCGGGCTGCGGCCCCGCTGGCTCCTCGCCGGCGTCGCCGCGGTGCTGGTCGCGCTGGTCGCCGGGGTGTCCCTCGGCCCGGTCAGCCTGCCGCCGGGCAGCGTCGCGGCCGAGCTGCTCAACCTCATCCCCGGCGTACGCCTCGACAGCGGGCTGACCGAGCGTGAGATCGCCATCGTCACCGAGCTGCGGCTGCCCCGGGCGGTGCTCGGCTTGCTGGTCGGCGGGCTGCTGGCCCTGGCCGGCGGCTGCTACCAGGGGGTGTTCCGCAACCCGCTGGCCGACCCGTACCTGCTCGGGGTGGCGGCCGGGGCCGGGCTCGCCGTCACCGCGGTGATCACCCTCGGCGCCGGGACGGCCGGCGCGCTCACCGGGCTGCCGCTCACCATCCCGCTGGCCGCGTTCGTCGGCTCGATCGGCGCCGTGGCGATGACCTACCTGCTGGGCGCCTCCGGCGGGCGCGGACGCTCCACGGCCACCTTGATCCTCGCCGGGGTGGCCGTCTCCGCGTTCCTCTCGGCCGGGCAGACCTACCTGCTGCAACGCAACTCCGACAGCATCCAGCAGGTCTACTCGTGGCTGCTCGGGCGGCTCGCCACCGCCGGCTGGCACGACGTTCGGCTGGTGCTGCCGTACTTCCTGCTCACCGCCCTGGTGGTGCTGCTGCACCGGCGGGAGCTCGACGTGCTCTCCGTCGGCGACGACGAGGCCGCGAGCCTCGGGCTTCACCCGCAGCGGTCCCGCTACCTGCTCATCGCCGCCGCCTCGCTCGGCACCGCCGCCGCCGTCTCCGCGTCCGGCCTGATCGGCTTCGTCGGGATCATCGTGCCGCACACCGTCCGGCTGCTCGCCGGGTCGAGCTACCGGGTGATCCTGCCGCTGTCGCTGCTCTTCGGCGGCGCCTTCCTGGCCCTGACCGACGTGGTGGCCCGCACCGTCGCCGCCCCGTCGGAGATCCCGATCGGCGTGGTCACCGCGCTGCTCGGCGGCCCGTTCTTCGTCCTGGTCCTGCGTACCTCCCGCCGGGTGCTCGGGTGAGCGCGCGGCGCGTGCCGGCCGCGCGGCCGGCGGACGGTGGGGCCGTGCGGTCCTCCGACGCGGCCGCCGTGGCCGCCGTCGAGGTGCGCGACCTGCACGTACGCCTGGACGGCACGCCCATCCTGGCCGGCGTCGACCTGACCGTCGCCGCCGGCGAGTGGGTGACCGTGATCGGCCCGAACGGCGCCGGGAAGTCGACCCTGCTGCGCGCCGTCGGCGGCCTGCTGCCCGCGTCGGGCGCCGTCTCCCTCTTCGGTACGCCCAGCGAGGCGCTGCGCCGCCGCGACCGCGCCCGGGTGGTCGCCACGGTGGCCCAGTCCCCGGTCGTGCCGGCCGGCATGTCGGTGTTCGACTACGTGCTGCTGGGCCGCACCCCCTACATCGCGCCGCTGGGCCGGGAGTCCACCGCCGACCTGGCCGCCGCCCACGAGGTGCTCGACGGGCTGGACCTGGCCGGTTTCCACGACCGGGAGCTGGCCACCCTCTCCGGCGGCGAGCGGCAGCGGGTCTTCCTGGCCCGCGCGCTGGCCCAGGGCGCGACCCTGCTGCTGCTGGACGAGCCGATCAGCGCGCTGGACATCGGCCACCAGCAGGAGGTGCTGGAGCTGGTCGACCGGCTGCGCCGCGAGCACGGCCTGACGGTGCTCGCCACCATGCACGACCTCTCCATCGCCGGCGAGTACGCCGACCGCATGGTGCTGCTGGCCGAGGGCCGGGTGGTGGCGGCCGGCACCCCCCGCGAGGTGCTCACCGAGCAGCTCCTCGCCACCTGGTACCGCGCCACCGTCCGCGTCGTCGACGGCGACCACGGCCCCCTGGTGGTCCCGATCCGCCCTCGTCGCTGACCGTCCTGCCCCGCGCGGGTGGGGATGGTCAGGGGCGGGTGAGGACGTTGAAGAGGGCGCCGTGGGGGTCGCGCAGGGCGGCGAAGCGGCCCGCCGGGGTGGTCTGGGGCGGGACCAGGATCGTGCCGCCGAGTTCGGCGGCGCGGGCGGCGGCCGCGTCGGCGTCGGCCACGGCGAAGTGCACCGACCAGTACGCGGGCGTGTCCGCCGGGAACCCGTCGCCGAGCGGCGGCACCATGCCGGCCACGATCCGGGTGCCGAGCCGCCAGCCGGTGTACGTGACCGGGCCCGCCCGCTGGTCGTCCGGGTGCCAGCCGAAGACCAGCTCGTAGAAGACCTTGGCACCCTCCGGATCGGGGGTGACCAGCTCGGTCCAGGTGAGCGCCCCCGGGACGTCGAACACCTCGGCGCCGGGCATCGCCATCGGCTGCCAGACGCTGAACGCCGCCCCGGCCGGGTCGGCGAAGACCGCCATCCGGCCCTGGTCGAAGACCTCGAACGGGGGCACCACGACCTGGCCGCCGGCCCGCTCGACCCGGCCGGCGACCAGGTCCGCGTCGTCGGTCGCCAGGTACGTGGACCAGATCGGCACCTGGTCGGGGACGGCCGGCGGACCCGCGCCCGCCACGGCCCGCCCGTCGAGCAGGAAGACGGTGTAGCCGCCGGCCTCGGGCTCCGGGTCGATCCGGCCGGTCCAGCCGAACAGTTCGGGATAGAACCGGCGCGCCTCGGCGAGCCCGGGGGTGGCGAGGTCGGCCCAGCAGGGTGTGCCCGGCGGGACGGTGCTCACGACGACCCCTCTCGGCGGGGGACGGCCACGCCGGCACGCCCCTGCCGGAATCGTGGCACCGACCCGCCGCGTCACGGGGCGGATCGGACGAATCGTCAGCTGAACCGTCGACCCTCGTCGCGCCGGTACGCCCACCCGGCCAGCACCGCCAGCAGCACCACCCAGACCCCGAGCATGACCATCGACAGCGGGTCGACCGGGTAGTCGCCGGTCGCCGCCCACATCAGCTCCACCGCGCCCCGGGTCGGCAGGAACGGCGCGACGGCCTCGACGAACCCGGGCGCCTGGTCCGGGGCGGAGAGCAGGCCGCCCCCGAAGGCGAGGGGGAAGAAGACGACCTGCGCCACCACGATCGCCGCCTTGCTCGGCATCGAGTAGCCGATGGCGAGCCCCAGCAGCGTGAACGGCACCGAGATCACCGTGACGGTCGCCAGGGCCAGCAGGAACGCGGGTGCGCTGATCCGCGCCTCGGTGAGCGTGGCCCCGATCACCACCACCGGGACCAGGGAGAGGTAGGTGAGCGCCAGCCCGGCCAGCACCCGCCCGGCGAAGCGCGGCGCGGGGCCCGCCGGCAGGGTGCGGGTGTACGGGTTCCAGGGCTGGTCGCGGTCCTCGGCGACCCCGACGCCGTACTGGAAGACGTTCGCGCTCATCACCGAGAAAGTGACCATGGCGGCGGTGGCGTACGTGGCGGCGACCGGGTCCTTCCCGGCGAACGGCACCACGAAGAAGAGCATCGCCACGGCGGGGAAGAAGGCGCTGCCGACGACGGCGACCGGGATGCGGACCGTCTCCAGGAGCTGGTAGCGGGCGTGGACGAGGGCGAGGCGCATGGCTGATCCGTTCCCTCAGGCGGTGGCCGGCGGGCCGGCCACGGCGGCCGTCGGACGGCCGGGTTCCGAGCCCGGTGCGGCGGTGATGGCGAGGAACGCCTCCTCCAACGAGGTGGGGCGTACCTCCAGGTCGGCGAACGCGACCCCGGCGGTGACCAGGGCCCGCACCAGCTCGTCGGCGTCGGTGGTGAGCAGGTGGGTGCGCCCGTCGACCCGCTCGGTGCGGACCACACCGGGCAGCGCGGGCAGCTCGTCGGCGACCAGGCTGACCCGGCGTACGCCGACGATCCCCCGGATCGCGTCGACCGTGTCGTCGGCCAGCACCCGGCCGTGCCCGATGACCACCACCCGCCGGGCCAGCGCCTCGACCTCCTCCAGGTAGTGGCTGCTCAGCAGCACGGTGCCGCCGTCGTCGTGGAACGCCCGGATCGCCTCCCACAGGGTGTGCCGCGCCGCGACGTCCAGCCCGGTGGTCGGCTCGTCGAGCAGCACCAGCCGGGGCCGGCCGACGAAGGCGAGCGCCACCGCGAGCCGGCGGCGTTGCCCGCCGGAGAGGCCGCCGGTCTGCCGCCGGGCCAGCTCGCCCAGGCCGAAGCGGTCGAGCAGCTCGCCCCGGGGGACCGGGTCGGGGTGGTGGGCGGCGACGAAGTCCACGACCTCGCCGACCCGCAGCGTGCCGGGCAGGCCCGTCTCCTGCGGGGTGACCCCGATCTGCCGCCGGCTCGCCGGGTCGCGCGGGTCGCCGCCGAACAGCTCGACCCGGCCGGCGGTGGGCCGGCGCAGCCCGACGAGCAGGTTCAGCAGGGTGCTCTTGCCCGCCCCGTTGGGGCCGAGCAGGCCGACCAACTCACCGGCGGAGACCTCCAGGTCGACCCGGTCGAGGGCGAGCACGTCGCCGTAGCGGCGGCTGACCGCCTCGGCGCGGGCGAGGATCACGGGACGCTCGTCGAGGGTGTCACGGACACCTGTCTACCGCCCCGGCGCAAGTCGCCGGTCACCCGAGCGGCGCGGGCAGCGGCCGGGCGTGCAGCACGGCGAGCCGGGAGACCGCCCGGGTGAGCACCACGTAGAGCCGGTGCAGGCCGCGCGGTTCGGCGGCCACGATCGCCGCCGGCTCGACGACGATGACGTGGTCGTACTCCAGGCCCTTGACCAGGGTCGCGGGCACGACCGTGACGCGCGCCGTGGCGGCCGGCTCGTCGACGGTCGCGGTGTCGACGCCGGCGGCGTCCAGCGCCGCCCGCAGGTCGCCGACCGCGTCGTCGGCGGCGATCACCGCCACCGAGCCGTCGAACGCCAGCGCCGCGCGCACCTCGGCCACCGTCGCGGCGGCCAGGTCGTCGACGGTACGCACGTCGAGCGCGCCGTCGCGGCGCAGCGACTCGGCCGGGGGCACGTCGACGGCGAGAGCCGGCAGCAGCCGGTTGGCGAAAGCGACGACGGCGGCGGGCACCCGGAAGCCGACCGTCAGCGGCACCACGACGGCGTCCGGCTTGCCGAGGTGGCGCAGGGAATCCCGCCAGTCGGCGGCGGCCCACGGGGCGGTGCCCTGGGCCAGGTCGCCGAGGAGGGTGATCGACCCGTGTTCGCTGCGCCGGGCGATCACGCGGCACTGCATCGGGGACAGGTCCTGCGCCTCGTCGACGACGACGTGCCCGAAGCCGCCCGGCCGCTCGATGAGCCCGGCCGCCTCGTCGATCAGCACGGCGTCGGCCGCCGTCCACTTCGTGGCCTTCGGCGTACGCCCGAGCTTCGTGCCGGCCGGGGCGGGGCGTCGCGCCGACGCGCGCGCCGGTTCCGTGGCGCCGACCGCCGTCGGGTCGGCCGCGCCGGCCGGGGTGGCGAGCCCGCGCAGCCGCGCCTGCTCCTCGGCGTCGAGCAGCCCGTCCGCCGCGGCGGCGAGCCGCTGCGGGTCGCCGAGCAGGGCGTGCACCAGCCCTTCCGGGGTGAGCGCCGGCCAGACCGCGTCGAGGAAGGCGGTGACCGGGGTGGCCTTGCCCATCCGGCGCAGCCAGGCGTCGCTCGGGGACTCGGCGCGCCGCGCCTCGGCCTGCCGTTGCAGCAGCGCCACCACTCTGGCCCGGACGCGCTCGCGGCCCGTGGCGTACGGCAGCCGCTCCCGGCGGGTCTCCTCGACGACCCGGTGCAGCGGGTCCAGCCCGATGCGCCAGCGGAACGAGCCGTCCGACACCATGATCGGCTCGGCCGGCTCGCCGATGTACGCGTCGACCGCCCGGCGCAGCACCTCGGCCATCCGGGCGTCGTGCTTGACCGCGGCCACCGCCGGGTCGTCGACGGCCCGCACCGGCACCCGGGCGACCAGGTCCTCCACCGTGGCCTGTTCGACCTCCACCTCGCCGAGCGCCGGCAGCACCGCCGCGATGTACGACAGGAAGGTGCGGTTCGGCCCCACGATCAGCACGCCGGAGCGGCGCAGCCGTTCCCGGTGCAGGTAGAGCAGGTACGCGGCCCGGTGCAGGCCGACGGCCGTCTTGCCGGTGCCCGGGGCGCCCTGCACGCAGATGGAGTCGGCTAGGTCGGCCCGGACCAGCTCGTCCTGCTCCGGCTGGATGGTGGCCACGATGTCGCGCATCGGTCCGACGCGCGGCCGTTCGATCTCGGCGGTCAGGATGCGGCTGGCCGTGCCCAGTTCCTCACCCCGGTCGAGGCGCTCGTCCTCGAAACTGGTCAGCGTCCCGTTGCTGAACCCGAAGCGGCGCCGTACCGCCACGCCCTGCGGGTCGCGGGCGCTCGCCCGGTAGAACGACCGGGAGACCGGCGCCCGCCAGTCCAGCACCAGCGGCTCGCCCCGGTCGTCGGTGACGTGCCGCCGGCCGACGTGGTAGCGCCGTCCGGCGTGGTCCGCGTGCCACCCGTCGGTTCCGTCGTCGGGGTCCCCGGGGCGGTCGTCGTCGGCGGGTGGGGCGCCGGTCGCCGGGCCGAAGTCGAGGCGTCCGAAGAAGAGCGGCGTGGTGGGGTCGTCGGCGAGTTCGGCGACCCGGCGGGCCAGGGTGCGCCCGAGCGTCTCGGCCGCGTACGCGTCGCCGGCCACCTGGTCGCCGGTGGAGAAGAGGGCCTCGGCGCGTTGCCGCATCTGGGCCAGGGCCGCCCGGGAGGTGGCGAGGTGCTGGCGCTCGGCGGCGAGGTCGGCATCGAGGTCGAGGTCGAGTGCGGTCACGGTGGATCCCATCGGGTCATCTGCCGATCGCTCGCGTGTCCGGCGGGCGGATGGCCGGCCCCCGGCGCGGGACGTCCGATGCGGTGGTCACTCTCACCATGGCCGTCAGCGGCCTGACATTTTACGCGCCCGGCGCGGCACGCTCCACCGGATTTCGCCCGTGGCGCCGCCGCCGGGCGAACCCCCGGTACTGCCCGGCCGGCGGCCCACGCGGGCGGGCGACCAGGAATCATGGGCGCATGACGGAGGCGCGTCCCGAACAGCGCCGGATGACGGTCAGCGACCCGCAGGTGATGCGGGCGCTGGCCCATCCGGCCCGAATCGCGATCATGGAACACCTGGGCGTGGTGGAGGGCGGCGCGACCGCCACCGAGTGCGCGGAGGTCGCCGGGCTGTCGCCGAGCGCGACCAGCTACCACCTCCGGGCGCTGGCGAAGTCGGGCCTGGTGGAGCAGGCGCCGAGCCGGGGGGACGCGCGCGAGCGGCTGTGGCGCACGGTCGGCCGGAGCCTGATGGTCGACGCGGGTCGCTCCGCCGGCCCCGATGCGCGCGCCGCCGAGGAAGCGCTGGTGGAGGCACACGCGGCCCGCGACATGCAGCGGACGCGGGACTGGTTGCGCCGCGCCGGTGACGAGCCCGCCGAGTGGTACGACGTCGCGTTGTTCAGCGACACCCTGCTGCTGCTCACCGCCGACGAACTGGCCGGGCTGAACGAGGCGGTCAGCGCGTTGTTCGAGCCGTACCGGCAGCGCAACCGGCAGGCCGATCCGCCGGCCGGGGCGCGCACGGTGGCGGTGCAGTACCGGACGGTGCCGCTGGCGTAGGAGGGGTTGCCCCGCGCAGTTGTGAAGGATTATTTTCGAAGTATGTCCTTCATGGCTGACGGATCGCGCTGGTCCGACGTCTGGCTCGCCGCCGGCGCGCGCGGCACCTCGATGTGCGGCGACTTCCTCGCCGCCACCGCCCTGGCGCTCGCGCTCCAGGCCGCCGGGGCCGGCGGCCTCGCCGTCTCCGGACTGCTGCTGGCGGCCACCCTCCCGCTGGTGGTGCTCGCCCCGCTCACCGGACGGCTCGCCGACCGGGTGGACAGCCGTACGCTGCTGGTCACCGCCGGCCTGGCGCAGGCCGGCGTCTGCGCCCTGCTCGCCTTCGCCGAGCACCCGGCCCTGATCGTCGGGCTCGTCGCGCTGCTCGCCTGCGGGCTCGCCGTGACCCAGCCCTGCCTGGCGGCCCTGCTGCCGGCGATGGTGCGCCCCGCCGACCTGCCCCGGGCCAGCGCGATCAGCCAGACGGCCAGCACCCTGGGCGCGCTGGCCGGCCCGGTGCTCGCCGGGCTTCTGGTCGGGCAGTTCGGCACGCGCGTACCGCTGCTCATCGACGCTGGGAGCTACCTCGCGCTGGTGGTCGCGGGGCTGCTGCTGCGCACCCGCCGGGGCGGCCGACGGGCCGCCGCCACACCCGCGCGCGGGGTCGAGGGCGCCCCGGCGTGGCGGCTGCGTCGCGACCCGCTGCTGCTGGTCGTCGTCCTCGGCACGGCCGCGGTCATCACGGCCGTGGGCGGCATCAACGTGATCGAGGTCTTCTTCATCCGGGAGACCCTGGGCGGCACGCCCACCACGTACGGGTTGGTCGGTGCCGCCTGGATGGCGGGGATGCTGCCGGGCAGCTGGCTCTGCGCCCGGCTCGCCCACCGCCTCAGCGACGACGCCGCCCTGGTGTACGGGGTGCTGACGACGCTCGGTGGCATCTGCCTGACGGTGATCGTCGCCGCCGCCGTGCCCACGGCCGCGCTGCTGGTCCCGCTCTGGCTGGTCGCGGGCGCGGCGAACGGCGGGGAGAACGTCTTCGCCAACCTGCTCACCGCCCGGCGCGTGCCGGAGGTGTCGCGCGGCCGGGCGTACGCCCTCTACGGCGCGGCGGTGCAGGGCGGCTCGATGGGCGGCTACCTGATCGGGGGCGCCCTGCTGGCCCTGCTGGCGCCGCGCCCCCTGATCGCGGGCGCCGGCGTGGCCGGCCTGCTGGTGGTGGCGGCGTTCGTGCCGGTCGTCGTCCGGTCCGTCCGCCGTGCCCGGGCGACCGGCGCCCCAGCCGGATCGGGGGCACCCGGGCACGGCGGGCCGGTCGAGGGGCGGGAGGAGGGGCCGGCGGCGGATGCGGGGTTGGCCACTCCCGCCCCGGCCCGCTGAGCCACCGGGCGGTGGCGGGGATACGGTCGGGGCATGGCTGAGCACGTCGCACGCCCCCGGGTCGGGCACATCCAGTTCCTGAACTGCCTGCCGATCTACTGGGGGCTGATGCGCTCCGGTGCCCTGATCGACGTCGACCTGCACAAGGACTCCCCGGACCGGCTCAGCGCCGCGCTGGTCGCCGGTGACCTGGACATCGGCCCGATCTCCCACGTGGAGTACCTGCGCCACGCCGACGAGCTGCTGCTCCTGCCCGACCTGGCGGTCGGCAGCGACGGCCCGGTGCTGTCCGTCAACATCGTCTCCACCCGCCCGCTGGCCGAGCTGGACCACGGCAAGGTGGCGCTGGGCTCGACCTCGCGGACCGGCGTGCTGCTGGCCCAGCTGCTGCTCGGCGAGCGGTACGCGGTCAGCCCGGAGTACTTCCGCTGCCCGCCCGACCTGACCCAGATGCTGCTGGAGGCCGACGCCGGGGTGCTGATCGGTGACGTGGCGCTGCGCGCCCTCTACGAGGCACCGAAGCGCGGGCTGGAGGTCACTGACCTCGGGCAGGCGTGGCGGGAGTGGACGGGCCTGCCGATGGTCTTCGCCGTCTGGGCGGTACGCCGCGACTTCGCCGCCGCGCACCCCGGCCTCGTCAAGGAGGTGCACGAGGCGTTCCTGCGCTCCCGGGACCTCTGCCTGGCGGAGCTGGACCAGGTGGCCGAGGCGGCCGCCCGCTGGGAGCCCTTCGACGCGGCGACGCTGGCGACGTACTTCCGGGCGCTGGACTTCTCCCTCGGGGAGCGCCAGGTGGCCGGCCTGCGCGAGTTCGCCCGCCGCGCCGCCGCCGTCGGCGCCGCCCCGCCCCTGCCCGCCGCCGGTCCCGCCTTCTTCATGGGCTGAGCCCTTCGACCGAACCGGCGGGGGCCGGGTCTAGGTGGTGGGGCGCAGGAGGGCTTCGGTGATCTTCTGGCAGTTCTTCATGCCGTACTCGTAGCCCTTGCCGATCGGGTAGCGGACCATCACGCCCATCGTCCAGGTGTCGCCGATGGCGAGGCAGTTGATGTGCATCTCCTGCTCGCGCGTACGGTCGATCCAGCCGTTCTTGATGGCGATGGTCTTGCGCTCCGCGGCCGGGAACGCCTTGCGGATGCCGAAGTCCCCGCCGCCCCGGACGAGCCGCATCTCGCCGATCAGCCACTTGGTCCACTGCGGCCCGGCGGCGCGGCCGTCGGCGATGCAGGCGCCCATCCGGGCGGTGTCCCGGGGGGAGAGGGCGGTACGGCTCCAGCCGCCGTCGCTGGCGACGCTGCTGTCGGTCAGCTCGCACTTGGAGAGCAGCCGCTTGATCGAGGCGGACCCGCCCAGCGCGTTGTAGAACTGCTGGGTCCGGGTGTTGTCGCTGTCCCGGATGATCTTCGTGGCGTCGGCGAGCTTGGCGGCGCTCGGGGTCTGGCCCTTCTCATCGGCGCGGCGCAGGTAGTCCGCGACGATCCACGCCTTGATCAGCGACGCGGTGGTGCTGGTCTCGTCCATGTTGTCCGAGCCGATGATCTCGCCGTTGCGGCGGTCGAGGACACTCCAGGAGTACCAGCCCTCGATGTCCAGGTCGAGGTCCTTCGCCTCGAACGGCAGCGGCTCCGGGGCGGGGCTCGGCGTCGGCGACGGGGACGGCCGCGAGCTGCGGTCGCTGGGAGCCGTCGTGGCGCGCTCGGCGGAGCCGGCGGGGGTGCCCCACTTCGCGGCGGCGGTGGACTCGAACGGCGAGCCCGGCAGCAACCGGAGCGAGACGAGCACCAGGCCGATGAGGACCACCGCGATGACGATCAGCTTGCCGGGGGAGGCGTCGGCCGACCCGGAGGCCCGACGCTGCCGCGCCATCAGAGCTTCCCGACGGGCTGCGGCACCTTGAGAGCGGCGCCCGGCTGCGGGGTCACGAGCTGGCTGGCGACCGAGGCGCAGACCTGCGCGCCGTAGGTGAGGCCGCTCTTCTGCGGGTAGCGGAGCATCACCGCGAGGCTCCACCTGTCGGTGACGGCGAGGCAGCTGACGTGCCAGTTGCCGTCGTAGTTGAGGGGCGTCCAGCCGTTCTTCATGCTGACCGGGCCCTGGCTGACGATCGACGGGGGGAGGCCGTCGATGATGCCCCAGCGGCCGCCGCCGGACCGGGCCTTCTGGTCCTTGGCGGCCGTGCTGCCCCTGACCTTGCTCATCTCGTCCAGCAGGAGCTTCGTCCACTTGGGGCCGGCGGCCGTGCCGTCGGCGATGCAGTCGCCGAGCCGGACGGCGTCGCGCGGGGACATCCGGGTGAAGCTCCACCAGCCCACGTAGCCGGGCACGTTGCCCGGCTTGGTGTCGGTGAGTTCGCAGGTGCTGATCATCCGCTTGATCGTGGCGGCCCGGCCCACCGCGCCGTACAGGGCGTTGGCGGCGTCGTCGTTGCTGTCCCGGATGGCGGTGGTGATCTGCTTCTTGCGCTCGGCCGGCAGCGGCTTGTCGCCGAGCTGGCGGAGGTAGTCCGCCGCGAACCAGGCCTTGATCATCGACTCGGTGGAGCTGGTCGAGGCCAGGTTCTTCGACCCGGAGATCTCGCCGGTCTCCCGGTCCATCAGGGCCCACGAGAAGAACTCGCCCTTGAAGTCCACCGCCACCGGGCCGGCGGCCAGGGTCGGCGGCGCGGGCGGGACCGGCGCGGGCGCCGCGACGCTTCCGCCACCGCTTCCGCCGCTCGCGGAGTCGTCGCCGGCGAGTCGGGCGTACGCGGCCGGGACGAGCAGGCCGCCACCGAGGAGGACCGCCACGACGGCGAGCACCAGGGTCACGCGGGATCGCATGAGTGGATGAGCTCCAGATGTCAGGGCCGGGGGGCCCGGCTGGTTGTCGGACGGATCGGCGGCTCGCCGAGGCGGGGGATGCGCCCTCCGTGTTTCTCGGGCGATCGTCGGCAGCCGATCGGTGTGACGGGGGAAGTCTACGTGCGGATCGGCGCGGCGCCAGAACCCGACACCTGGCAACTTGCCAAGTAGGCGGGATATCGAGCCGCTATGCGGCTGTTGGGTGGATTCACCTTTCCATAGTGACCCAAGTCATAGTTTGACCGGCTGCCGGGAGCCGCCGGGCCGCGCTGAAAGTGTCTCCGGAAACCTGTTACACCCTCTGGTGTCCCGAGAGGCGAGCTGTAACACTTGACCCCATGTATGGCAACGACTTCTCCGCCGAGGACGCACCCGGCGGCGGCCTGCTCGGCGAGGTCGAGGCAGCGGAGGCGGCCCTGCGGGAGGCCGCCGCACGTGGCCGCCGGGGCGGCGCCCCCGGCCCGGACGAGGACCTCGAGGCGTACTTCGCCGAGGTCATCGACGCCGACCAGAAGATCGAGCCGCGCGACTGGATGCCCGAGGCGTACCGCAAGACGCTGATCCGGCAGATCGCGCAGCACGCGCACTCCGAGATCATCGGCATGCAGCCGGAGGGCAACTGGATCAGCCGCGCCCCCTCGCTCAAGCGCAAGGCGATCCTGCTGGCCAAGGTGCAGGACGAGGCCGGCCACGGCCTCTACCTCTACGCCGCCGCCGAGACCCTCGGGATCAGCCGCGACGAGCTGGTCGAGCTGCTGCTCAACGGCCGGCAGAAGTACAGCTCGATCTTCAACTACCCCACGCTGACCTGGGCCGACATGGGCGCGATCGGCTGGCTGGTGGACGGCGCCGCCATCGTCAACCAGGTCCCGCTCTGCCGCTGCTCCTACGGGCCGTACGCGCGGGCGATGATCCGGGTCTGCAAGGAGGAGTCGTTCCACCAGCGGCAGGGCTACGAGATCCTGCACACCCTCGCGCACGGCACGCCCGAGCAGAAGGCGATGGCGCAGGACGCCCTCGACCGCTGGTGGTACCCGTCGCTGGCGATGTTCGGCCCGCCGGACACCGACTCCACCCACTCGGCGCAGTCCATGGCCTGGAAGATCAAGCGCTTCTCGAACGACGAGCTGCGCCAGCGCTTCGTGGACATGTGCGTGCAGCAGGCGGAGATCCTCGGCCTGACCATCCCGGATCCGGACCTGCGCTGGAACGAGTCGCGCCAGTCGTACGACTTCACCCAGCCCGACTACGACGAGCTGATGCGGGTGATCAAGGGCAACGGCCCGTGCAACCGGCAGCGGATGGAGCACCGTCGCCGCGCCCACGCCGACGGCGCCTGGGTGCGTGAGGCCGCCGCGGCGTACGCCGCCAAGCGGGTGGAGCAGAAGGAGAAGGTGGCGGCGTGAGCGAGCGTAGCGAGCGGACGGACCAGCGCGGCGTGAGCGGTCCTTCGCCCTTGTGGGAGGTCTTCGTGCGGGCGCGGCGCGGGTTGTCGCACACCCACGTCGGCAGCCTGCACGCCCCCGACGCCGAGCTGGCCCTGCGAAACGCGCGGGACCTCTACACCCGCCGCCAGGAGGGCGTCTCGATCTGGGTGGTGCCCGCCGCCGCGATCACCGCGTCCAGCCCCGACGAGAAGGACGCCTTCTTCGACCCGGCGGCCGACAAGGTCTACCGCCATCCCACCTTCTACGACGTGCCGGAGGGGGTGGCCCACCTGTGAGCGGGCGCTTCGACTTCGCTCTCGCGCTCGGCGACGACGCGCTGATCGCGGCGCAGCGGCTGGCCGAGTGGACCACCCGCGCGCCCGAGATGGAAGAGGACATCGCGCTGGCCAACATCGCCCTCGACCAGCTCGGCGCGGCCCGGCTCCTGCTGTCGTACGCGGGCGAGCTGGAGGCCGCCGGCCGGGACGAGGACGCGCTGGCGTTCCTCCGCGACGACCGCGAGTTCCGCAACTGCCTGCTGGTGGAGCTGCCCAACGGCGACTTCGCGGTGACCATGGCGAAGCTGCTCTTCCTCGCGGCCTACCAGCTCCCCCTCTACACGGCGCTGGCCGGGTGCGCCGACGAGCGGCTGGCCGCGATCGGGGCCAAGGCCCGCAAGGAGTCGGCCTACCACCTCGACCACGCGTCGACGTGGGTACGGCGGCTCGGTGACGGCACCGAGGAGTCGCACCGGCGCATGCAGGCGGCGGTCGACCAGGTCTGGCCGTACGTCCACGAGCTGTTCGCCCCCGACCCGGCGGCGCCGGTCGACCCGGCCACCCTGCGGGCCGACTTCGACGCCCGGGTCGCGGCCGTGCTCGACGAGGCCACGCTGACCCGGCCGGAGTCCGGCTGGGCGCCGGCCGGCGGGCGGGACGGCGTGCACACCGAGCACCTGTCCTACCTGCTCGCGGAGATGCAGGTGCTGCACCGCGCCCACCCCGGGGCCCGCTGGTGAGCGCGAGGCGGCACCGGTGACACCGCGGGAGGCCGTGGCGGCGGTGGTGGATCCGGAGATCCGGGTGGTCACCATCGACGACCTCGGCATCCTGCGGGCGGTCGACGAGGACCCGGCGTCGGGCCGGGTGGTCGTGACCATCACCCCCACCTACACCGGCTGCCCGGCGATGGACGTGATCCGCACCGACATCCGGCGGGCGCTGGCCGCCGTCGGCCGCCCCGACGCCGACGTGCGGACGGTCTACAGCCCGGCGTGGAGCACCGACTGGATCTCCGACGCCGGGCGGGCCAAGCTCGCCGCCGCCGGCATCGCCCCACCGGCGCCCGCGCGCGCCGACAACGTGGTGCCGCTGACCCTCGCCGTCCGCTGCCCGCGCTGCGGCTCGCCCGAGACCGAGCAGGTCAGCCGCTTCGGCTCGACCGCGTGCAAGGCGCTCTGGCGCTGCCGTTCCTGCCGTGAACCCTTCGACCACCTGAAGGCGCTGTGACTGTCACGATCACCCGCCCGGTCCGTCGCCGGCCGGTCTTCCACCCGCTGTCCGTCGCCGCCGTCGACCGGCTCACCGACGACGCCGTGGCGGTCACCTTCGCCGTGCCGGAGGAGCTGCGCGAGACGTTCGCGTTCTCCGCCGGCCAGCACCTCACCGTGCGGCGCAGCACGGACGCCGGCGAGGACGTGCGGCGGTCGTACTCCATCTGCTCCACGCCCGACGACCTGGTCCGGCACGGCCGGCTGCGGATCGGCGTGCGGGAGATCCCGGGTGGTGCCTTCTCCGCGTACGCCTGCGGCGCGCTCCGCGGCGGCGACACGATCGAGGTGCTGCCGCCGCTCGGGCACTTCACCACGGCCTTCGCGCCGGAGCGGGCCCGCCACTACGGCGCGGTGGTCGCTGGCTCGGGCATCACCCCGGTGCTCGCGCTGGTCGCGACGGCGCTCGCCGTCGAGCCGGCCAGCACGTTCACCCTGGTGTACGGCAACCGCACGGCGAACACCGTGATGTTCGCCGAGGAGTTGGCCGACCTGAAGGACCGGTGGCCGACCCGGCTGCACCTGGTGCACGTGCTCTCCCGGGAGCAGGGCGAGTCGCCGTTGCTCTCCGGCCGGATCGACGCCGACCGGCTGGGCCGGTTGCTGGACACCGTCGTGCCCGGCGACGCCGTCGACGAGTGGTTCCTCTGCGGCCCGTACGACATGGTGGTGGACGCCCGGGAGGTGCTCGCCGCGCGCGGCGTGGCGGAGTCGGCGGTGCACACGGAGCTGTTCCACGTCGCCGAGGCCCCGGCCCCGCCGCGACGTCCGGCCGACGAGCCGGGGGGTGGGGCCGAGGTGACCATCCTGCTGGACGGCCGGTCGTCGCGCTTCACGATGCGGCGCGACGAGCGGGTGCTGGACGCGGCGCTGAAGGTGCGCGGCGAGCTGCCCTACGCCTGCAAGGGTGGGGTCTGCTCGACCTGCAAGGCCAAGGTGGTCGACGGCGCGGTGACGATGGCCCGCAACTACGCGCTGGAGCCGGACGAGGTGGCCGCAGGCTACGTGCTCACCTGCCAGTCCAGCCCGACGACCGACCGGCTCACGGTGGACTACGACGCCTGACCGGTCCGCCCGCCGCTCGGCGGGCGCAGCCGGGTCGGCGGGTCGGCGCAGGCACCGCGTCGCACCCGCCGACCCCTTGCGTGAGGGTCAGCTCGGGGCCTTGACCTGGCCGTCGTAGGCGATGCTGCGCCACAGGTCGAACTGGCGGTCGTTGCCGACCAGCGGGTTGCCGGCCAGTGCGACGGCGGCGTGCACCTCCTCGTCGTTGCGGAGCTGGCGGAAGTAGCCGGGGCCGACGAGGGCGATGCCGCGGCCGGGTGACTGGATGAGCTTCATGTCGTTCTCCGTGAGGTCGAGGGGTGGGTTGCCGGCGAGCTGGCGGGCCACGTCGGCACGCATCGAGTCCAGGTCGATGAACGACGGGTCGATCTTGCCGCTGGTGCTGGTCTCCCGGTGCCCCCGGGCGTGGCTGGCGTCGCGGCCGAGCCGGCGCAGCACGGCGGCGGTGGCGAGCACCGAGGTGCTGTACTGGGCGCCGGTCATGGCCTGGTTGACCCCGTTGTAGTCGATCTCCCAGCCGATCATCAGGGTGTTGCCGTCGCCGGCCGGGATGGGGCCGCTGCCGCGACTCACGCCGGCGTGGTTGGCCCGCCCGCCGGAGATGACGTGGAAGACGCCGTGGTAGTCGACGAGGGCCTGGCAGAGCGGTCCGGGCAGGTCGGAGCGGCCGTTGATGCAGATGTTCAGCGCGGGGTGCGGGTTGCCGGCGCTGGAGGTGGCCGCCGTGTGGTGCCAGAGCACGCCGATGGGGGCGAACGAGCTGCCGGAGACCCGGCCGAGCCAGTTGCCGTGCTCCACCACGGTGACGCCGGCGGCGCGGAGCACGTCGGCGAGCCAGGGGACGGTCGCCATCAGGCCGCCGTCAGGTCGGCGAGACACTCCGGCGCCCGGGCCGTGGTGGCCGCGCGTGCCGGTCGGCCCACCGTGGCGACGGCGAGAGCGGCGGCCCCGAGCGGTACGAGGCCCAGCAGCGCCCGGCGACGTAGGGGTGGAGGTGCGGGCGAAGGCGCGGGGAAAATCATCCATTGATGCTAGTTGATCGATGCGGCAGGGGTAAGTCCCTCGGGCCGCCGCCCGGGCGGAGCCTGTGGCGTGGCCGACAGGAGTCCGGCGGGGCGGCCCCGGGGCGGGGCGACGTAGGCTCGGGGGGTGAGTGTGAGCCGGGAGATCGACGACATCCTGCAGCGTGGCGCGGACGGCGGGCGGATCACGCCCGAGGAGGCCCTGCTGCTCTACACCGAGGCGCCGTTGCACGCCCTGGGCGAGGCCGCCGACGCGGTACGCCGACGCCGCTACCCGGACAACGTCGTCACGTACCTGATCGACCGCAACATCAACTACACCAACGTCTGCGTGACGGCGTGCAAGTTCTGCGCGTTCTACCGGGCCCCGAAGCACCGGGAGGGCTGGACCCACCCGACCGAGGAGATCCTGCGCCGCTGCGGCGAGGCGGTCGAGTTGGGCGCCACCCAGGTCATGCTCCAGGGCGGGCACCACCCGGACTACGGCGTGGAGTACTACGAGGAGCTGTTCTCCTCGGTCAAGAAGGCCTACCCGCAGCTCGCCATCCACTCGATCGGCCCCAGCGAGATCCTGCACATGGCCAAGGTCTCCGGTGTCAGCCTCGACGAGGCCATCGCCCGGATCAAGGCGGCCGGGCTGGACTCGATCGCCGGCGCCGGCGCCGAGATGCTGCCCGCCCGCCCGCGCAAGGCCATCGCGCCGCTGAAGGAGTCGGGCGAGCGCTGGCTGGAGGTCATGGAGCTGGCACACCGGCAGGGCGTCGAGTCGACCGCCACCATGATGATGGGCACCGGCGAGACCGCCGCCGAGCGGATCGAGCACCTGCGGATGATCCGCGACGTGCAGGACCGCACGAAGGGCTTCCGGGCGTTCATCCCGTGGACGTACCAGCCGGAGAACAACCACCTCAAGGGCCGTACGCAGGCGACCACGCTGGAGTACCTGCGGCTGGTCGCGGTGGCCCGGCTCTTCTTCGAGACGGTGCCGCACCTGCAGGCGTCCTGGTTGACCACCGGCAAGGACGTCGGGCAACTCGCCCTGCACATGGGCGTGGACGACCTCGGCTCGATCATGCTGGAGGAGAACGTCATCTCCTCCGCCGGCGCGCGGCACCGCTCCAACCTGCACGAGCTGATCGGCATGATCCGCTCGGCGGACCGGATCCCCGCCCAGCGCGACACCCTCTACAACCGGCTGGCCGTGCACCACACCCCGGCCGACGACCCGACCGACGAGCGGGTGGTCTCGCACTTCTCCTCGATCGCCATACCGGGCGGCGGCGCCGGGAAGTCCCTGCCGCTGGTCGACGTCCGCTGACGCGCTCACCCGTACGACCCCGGCACCCCACCGTCGTCCCCGGCGGTGGGGTGCCGTCGTACGCGGGTCCCTGCGTGGAGCGCCGCCGTACGGAGAGTGATCATTGGCGGCCTCGCCGGCTGGCCGATCGGGTGAATTCCCGTGGACCGTTGATCTCGATTGGGTTGCCGTTCGGAGTCGGCCGCGAGGTGGCCTGGGCAGCAAGACATATCAATCCGGGCATTCCTTAAGTGATTCTTAGCCTGGCTGTTCAACGCGCCCGACCTTGGGGGTGGCGAGCGTGATCGCTTACCGCTAACGTCCCCGGCCGTACCTTTCCTTCGCCCCAACGGGGGGACCCTTTCCATGATCTTCCGTAACCGTTCGCTGGCGCGTATCGGCGCCGGCGCGCTGCTCGCCTCCGGCGCGTTGACCGCTTTCGGTAGCCCGGCCCAGGCCTCGGGCACCGAGACGGACCTCGCGATCGAGGTGGCCGGCACGCGGGTCGCCGCCAACGCGCAGGGCAAGTTCGCCTACGCCAAGGTGACCAACACCGGCAAGAACACCCCGAGCGAGCTGGCCGTGCGGGTGGACGTGTCCAAGGTCGACTTCGACAAGGTCGCCGCCGTGCCGGCCGTCGAGGACGGCTGCGACGTGGAGTTCGCCGGGGAGAAGCCGACCGCGTTCATCTGCTACGCGACGGAGAAGGGCCTGCCGGGCCCGGGCGAGACCACGGACCTGCCGGTCGTCCTGTTCAAGTTCGAGGGCACCGGCACCTACCAGGCGCCCCTCTCCTTCAAGCTCGTCTCGAAGGACGACACCAACGCGGCGAACAACACCAAGACCGCCACGCTGGACTTCTCGGACGCCAGCGGGCCGGACCTCTCGGTCGTCGCCGAGGACGTCAAGCAGGGCGTGAAGATCGTCGACGGGAACCCGGTCTACTCCGGCGACCTGCACGCGGGCGGCCGTTCTGCGCTGACCTACTTCATCACCAACCAGGGTGACAAGGCCGCGGCCGGTCTGAAGATCAGCGTCAAGCTGCCCAAGGGCGTCACCCCGACGGAGGTGGAGCCCGGCTGCGAGTATGCGGCCGACAAGTCCACCTTCACCTGCACCTACGCCAACTTCGGGCTGATCCCGCAGGACGAGGACACCAACGCCGAGGACAAGCTCTACTCGGCCTACGGCTTCTACCACCTGTTCGACGTGGCGGCGGACGTGAAGCCGGGCGCCCTCAAGGGCGGTCTGGTCAGCGTCGAGCCGGTCGGCTCCGAGCCCACCCGGGCGCGGACGGCGGCGGTCACCCTGCCGGAGAACGTCACCGGCCTGCAGGCCTCCGACGTGGACGCCACCGACAACTCCGACGGCTACGCCGTGATCGTCGCGGCCAAGGGCGGCGCGGGCGGCGGTGACGACGACGGCGGCCTGCCGGTCACCGGCGCGCAGACCACGCTGATCGGCGGCATCGGCGGCGTGGTGCTGGTCGCGGGCGCGGCCATGTTCATGGTGGCGCGGCGGCGCCGGGTCGTCCTGGTGACCCCGGGCGACGAGAAGCCGACGGCCTGACGGTCGTCCTCCATCGACCCGCGAGGGTCGTTCACATAACGCACGGCAGCGGGGGCGGGATGGGTGACCATCCCGCCCCCGCTGTGCGTCGGGCCGTCCGTCCGGATCGGCCGGACGGACGGACGAAACACGTTCTCCCTGCTGGCGCGCCGCATCGACCTCCGATAGCGTCCGCCCGGGTTCCGCAACCATTCGTTTCTTCCCTAACCCCCCGGGGGACCGATGACCCTGTTCCATCGCTCGGCCCTGGCCCGCGCCGGTGCCGTGGCACTTCTCGCGGCGGGCGGCCTGACCGCCGTCGCCGTTCCCGCCCAGGCCGCCGACGGGCCGGACCTCGCCCTGAGTCCGATCAGCACCCAGCTCGCGAAGGGTGTCGACGCGGCCCGGAGCAAGCCGTTCAAGTTCACCGTCACCAACGCCGGCACGGCCACGGCGGAGGACGTCTCGTACCGGGTGAACACCCGGCAGCTCAAGGACAAGCGCGTCGGCTTCCTGGTGCCCGAGGGCTGCCGCGCCATCGAGAACCACCTCTACCAGTGCTCCCTCGGCGACCTGCCCGCCGGCACCAGCAAGGACTTCGGCGTTCCGCTGTTCAGCAAGGGCGGCCGGGGCGACGGCGGCAAGCTCGTCGTCCACGTCGTCACCGCGACGCCCGGGGGCGAGGTTCGCGACAAGGTCGTCGTGCCGGTCACCGTGACGAAGCCCGGCTACGACCTCACCGCCTGGGTGCAGGACATCCAGGCAGGCGTCGTGGTCAACGGCGCGGTGGCCGACGAGCCGGACCTCGAGCCGGTGCGCCGGGGCGAGACCGTCCCGCTGGACTGGGCGGTCTACAACGACGGCAGCCGGCCCGCCACCGGCGTCTTCTACGGCATCACCCTCCCGCCCGGTGTGAGCTTCGTGACGTTGCCGCAGGGCTGCGCCCAGCAGGTGTTCCTCGGCAAGGAGCAGGCGTTCTGCGAGGACGCCGGCGCGATCATCCGCCGGGGGCAGTACTACACCGCCGACGTGACGGTGAAGGTGGGCGACGACGTGACCGAGCCGGTGCTGCGCGAGGGCGACCTCTTCGCGTACGGGCTGGACGCCGCCGAGGGCGAGCCGGAGGAGGAGCCGCGGGTGGCCGGCCAGGCGCAGCGGAAGGCCTTCTCCGAGGTCGACATCAGCGACAACCACACGATCTTCGAGGCCTTCGTCGACCTGTCCGCGCAGCCGAGCCCGACCCCGACGCCGACCCCGACGGTGGCGCCCACGGCCACCCCGACCGGCGTACCCACGGCGGGCCCGACCACCACCCCCGGCACCGGTGGCGGTGGCGGTGGCGACGGAGGGCTGCCGGTGACCGGCGTGCAGGCGGGGCTGATCGGCGGCATCGGCGCGGCCGTGCTGCTGGCCGGCGGCGCGCTGCTGCTGCTCTCCCGGCGGCGCAAGGTCGTCCTGGTGGCGCCCGGCGACGAGAGGTCGACCGACTGACGTACGACGACGCGGGGGCGGGGTGGGCGACTGCCCCGCCCCCGCGTCGTACCCGGGCGTCGGCGCGTCGAGCAGCGGCCCGCGCCGCCGGGACGACCCACCGGGCGTCCCGGCGGGCGGGGCTGGCAGAGTGGAGGGGTGAGCCGTACCCCGCAGGGCCAGCGCGCCAGCCTGGACAAGCAGCCGCACGAGGTCGCCGCGATGTTCGACGGCGTGGCGGCTCGCTACGACCTGACCAACACCGTCCTCTCCTTCGGGCAGGACCGGTTCTGGCGGCGGGCCACCCGCGCCGCGCTCGACCTGCGGCCGGGTGAGCGGGTGCTCGACGTGGGCGCCGGCACCGGCGTCTCCACGGAGGAGCTGGCCCAGTCGGGCGCGTACGCGGTGGGCGCCGACCTGTCCCTGGGCATGCTGCGCGTCGGCAAGCGCACCCGCCCCCGGGTGCCGCTGCTGGCCGGGGACGCGTTGCGGCTGCCCTTCGCCGACGCCAGCTTCGACGCGGTGACCATCTCGTTCGCGCTGCGCAACGTGAACGACACCGACGCCGCCCTGCGGGAGCTGGCCCGGGTCACCAGGCCGGGCGGCCGGCTGGTGGTGTGCGAGTTCAGCACCCCGGTGAACCCGGCGTTCCGCACCGTCTACCTGTCGTACCTGATGCGCTCGCTGCCGAGCGTGGCGCGTGCCGTCTCCAGCAACCCCGACGCGTACGTCTACCTGGCCGAGTCGATCCGGGCGTGGCCCGACCAGCCGGCCCTGGCCGCGCGGATCGGCGCGGCGGGCTGGGGCAGGGTGGCCTGGCGCAACCTGAGCGGCGGGATCGCGGCGCTGCACCGCGCGGTCCGCGAATAGGTCGATCCGGCCGGATTTCCGCAAGTATCCCTTTTTGCTCTACTTTGTTCCGTAAGCTCGCCCCCATGACGGGACCAGACCAGGCGGTCGGCGCGGAGGCCACCGACGACGACGCGGCCGAACTCATCGCCCAGCTCAAGGAGTTGGCCGGCGCGGATCCCGCCGACGTCCGTCAGGTGGTGGTCGAGGTGCTGGCGGCCCTGGACCGCGCGGCCGGCGGCGCGCTGCGCGAGCACCTGCCGGAGACGATCCGGCACGACGCCGGCCTGGACCGGGCGACCGCCGCCCGGCGCTGACGCCCCGCCCCGGCACCCCGGCCCCGACCTCGGCGGACGTGTCCCGGGCAACTTAGGTACCCCTGATCCGGCGTGGTCATGACGTCGGTCATAGACTCCCTCCGTCTGGCTTGTGAAGCATTTCACGAGCATGCGGGAGGAGGCGCGGGATGACCGCGGTGGAACATGACGCCGACGTGATCGTCGTGGGCGCCGGTCCCGGTGGGTCGGCTACCGCGTACCACCTGGCTCGGCACGGCGTACGGGTGCTGCTGCTGGAGAAGACCGAGTTCCCCCGGGAGAAGGTCTGCGGCGACGGGCTGACCCCGCGCGCGGTGCGACAGCTGATCCGGATGGGCGTGGACACCTCGCCCGAGGCGGGCTGGCTGCACAACCGCGGACTGCGGGTGATCGGCGGCGGCGTCCGGCTGGAGCTGGACTGGCCCGACCTGGCGAGCTTCCCCAACTACGGCCTGGTGCGCACCCGGCTCGACTTCGACGACCTGCTCGCCCGGCGTGCCGTCGAGTCCGGCGCGAAGCTGCGTACCGGCGTGAACGTCACCGGCCCGGTGCTGGGCCCCGACGGCCGGGTGACCGGCGTGGAGGCGGAGGTCGGCCCCGGCAAGGAGCCCGCCACCTTCCACGCGCCGCTGGTCGTCGCCGCCGACGGCGTCTCCGGCCGCTTCCCGCTCGCCCTCGGGCTGGCCAAGCGCGAGGACCGGCCGATCGGCGTCGCCGTCCGGCGTTACTACCGCTCGCCGGCCAAGCACGACGACAACTACCTGGAGTCCTGGCTGGAGCTGCGCAGCAAGGACAGCGGCGACAACCTGCTGCCCGGCTACGGCTGGATCTTCGGGCTGGGCGACGGCCGGGTCAACGTCGGCCTCGGCGTGCTCAACTCGTCGTCCGCGTTCGGCAAGACCAACTACCGTCGGCTGCTCACCGACTGGCTGGCCAACACGCCGGCCGACTGGGGCATGACCGACGAGGCGAACGCGGAGGGCCCGATCCTCGGCGCAGCGCTCCCCATGGGCTTCAACCGGGTGCCGCACTACACCCGGGGCGTGATGCTGGTCGGCGACTCCGGCGGCATGGTCAACCCGTTCAACGGCGAGGGCATCGCGTACGCGATGGAGTCCGGCGAGCTGGCCGCGGAGATCGCCGTGCAGGCGCTCGCGCGCCCCGCCGGCGCGGACCGGGAACGGGCCCTGGCGGCGTACTCGACGGAGCTGAAGGCCCGCTTCGGCGGCTACTACCGGCTCGGCGGCATCTTCGTGAAGCTCATCGGCCGTCCCGAGATCATGCGGATGGCCACGAAGCACGGCATGCCGCACCCGATGCTGATGCGCTTCGTGCTGAAGCTGCTGGCCAACCTGACCGACCCCCGGGACGGGGACGCCATGGACCGCGTCATCAACGCGATGACGAGAGTGGCGCCGGCCGTGTAGCTCTCAGTGATCGTGCGAACCCCCGCGGTCGCGAACGAAGGCAGACGCGTGTGACGGCCCCGTCCACGGTCGGCGACGGGCGCGGGCGCGGACATGGGAGATCGACCCCCGCCGACAACCGTCGCGAGGGACGTGAATAGTGTGATTTTTGACAAGGACCAGGGGCAGGGAAGGACGAGCAGGAGAAAACGATGTCGCTCTCGCCTTACGCACCGATCATCGGGCTGTTCGCCCTCGCCACGGGCTTCGCGCTGTTCTCCGTGGCCGCTGCCCGCTTCGCCGGTCCCCGGCGCTACAACAAGGCCAAGCTCGAGGCGTACGAGTGCGGCATCGAGCCCAGCCCGCAGCCGGTCGGCGGCGGCCGGTTCCCGATCAAGTTCTACCTGACGGCGATGCTCTTCATCGTCTTCGACATCGAGATCATCTTCCTCTACCCCTGGGCGGTCTCCTTCGACGCCCTGCCGATCTTCGGCTTCGTGGAGATGGTCCTGTTCATCGTCGCGGTCTTCGTCGCATACGCCTACGTCTGGCGGCGCGGCGGCCTGGACTGGGACTGAGGGAGGAACCTCAGATGGGTATCGAGGAGAAGCTCCCCGCCGGTGTCCTGCTCACCTCGGTGGAGAAGCTGGTCAACTGGTCGCGCAAGACGTCGGTCTGGGGTGCGACCTTCGGCCTGGCCTGCTGCGCGATCGAGATGATGGCCGCGGGTGGCCCGCACTACGACATGGGCCGCTGGGGCATGGAGGTCTTCCGGGCCTCGCCCCGGCAGGCCGACCTGATGATCGTGGCCGGCCGGGTCAGCCAGAAGATGGCCCCGGTGCTGCGCCAGATCTACGACCAGATGGCGGAGCCCCGCTGGGTCATCTCGATGGGCGTCTGCGCCAGCAGCGGCGGCATGTTCAACAACTACGCCATCGTGCAGGGCGTCGACCACATCGTCCCGGTCGACATGTACCTGCCCGGCTGCCCGCCCCGGCCCGAGATGCTCATCGACGCGGTCCTCAAGCTGCGCGAGAAGATCGGGCACGAGCCGCTCGGCCCGAACGGCCGCAAGATGCTCGAGGCACGCCAGGCCCGCGGCGACGTCCCGGTCGTCCCGTACGGCTCGATGCCGTCGTCGTACCGCAGCGACAAGGCCCGGCGGGCCGAGTGGACCAAGGCGGTCCGTGAGGGTCGCGAGGAGCAGCTGCGGATCGAGAACTGGATGAAGGCCCAGAACCACCTGCAGCACGGGGGTGTCCAGAAGTGACCGCGCCTCAGGACAGGAAAGACGACGGCGGCGTACCGGTGCCGGTCACGCCGGCCGGTGCCAGCAGCACCGCGCCCGCCGAGTACCCCCCGGCCAGCCCGGCCGGCCGGGGCATGTTCGGCAACCAGGGCTCCGGGGACGTGTCCGGCTTCGGCGGCCTCGTCCGCCAGCGCCGCACCATCGAGGACGCCCCCCGGCCGTACGGGGGCTACTTCGACGAGGTCCGCGACGCGCTGGAGGAGGCGTACCCGGACTTCGCCGACGCCATCGAGAAGGTCGTGGTCGACCGGGGCGAGCTGACGCTGCACATCCGCCCCGAGCGGATCGCCGAGGTCTGCCAGGTGATGCGCGACGACATGGCGCTCCGCTTCGAGCTCTGCTCCTCGGTGTCCGGGGTCGACTACCTCGGCGCCGACGCCCGCCGCCTGCACGTCGTCTACCAGCTCACCTCGATGACCTACCGCCGCACGGTGCGGCTGGAGGCCGCTGTCTCCGCCGAGGACCCGCACCTGCCGAGCGTCACGTCGGTCTACCCGACGGCGGACTGGCAGGAGCGCGAGGCGTACGACATGTTCGGCATCGTCTTCGACGGTCACCCCAACCTGACCCGGATCCTCATGCCGGACGACTGGGAGGGGCACCCGCAGCGCAAGGACTACCCCCTCGGCGGCGTGCCCGTCGAGTACAAGGGCGCTGAGATCCCGCCGCCGGACCGGAGGAGGTCCTACCAGTGACCACGTCGAACTACGCCAGCGAGCGCGACACCACCGAGGGCAAGGTCTTCACCGTCACCGGTGGCGACTGGGACAGCGTCGTCTCGGGCACCGACCCGATCAACGACGAGCGCATCGTCGTCAACATGGGTCCGCAGCACCCGTCGACGCACGGCGTGCTCCGGCTGGTCCTGGAGCTGGAGGGCGAGACGGTCCGCGAGGCCCGCTCGGTCGTCGGCTACCTGCACACCGGCATCGAGAAGAACCTCGAATACCGCAACTGGGTCCAGGGCAGCACCTTCGTGACCCGGATGGACTACCTCGCCCCGATCTTCAACGAGACCGGGTACGCGCTCGCGGTGGAGAAGCTGCTCGGGATCTCCGAGCAGATCACCGAGCGGGCGAACACCATCCGGGTCCTCATGATGGAGCTGAACCGGATCTCCTCGCACCTGGTCTGGGTGGCCACCACGGCCATGGAGCTGGGCGCGATCAACATGATGCTCTACGGCTTCCGCGAGCGTGAGTACGTGCTGGAGATCTTCGAGATCATCACCGGCCTGCGGATGAACCACGCGTACGTCCGCCCGGGCGGCGTGGCGCAGGACGTGCCGGACGAGGCGATCGTCAAGATCCGTGAGTTCCTGAAGCTGATGCCGAAGCGGCTCAAGGAGTACGAGAACCTCCTCTCCGGGCAGCCCATCTGGCTCGAGCGGACGCAGAACGTCGCGGTGCTCGACGTGACGGGCTGCCTCGCGCTGGGCGTGACCGGCCCGGTGCTGCGCTCCGCCGGCCTCGCCTGGGACCTGCGCAAGACCATGCCGTACTGCGGCTACGAGACGTACGAGTTCGACGTGCCGACGCACACCGACGGCGACGTGTGGGGCCGCTACCTGGTCCGGCTCGCCGAGATCCGGGAGTCGCTCAAGCTCGTCGAGCAGGCGTTGGACCGGCTCCGGCCGGGCCCGGTGATGGTGGCCGACAAGAAGATTGCCTGGCCGGCGCAGCTCGCCATCGGCGTCGACGGCATGGGCAACTCGCTGGAGCACGTCGCGAAGATCATGGGTCAGTCGATGGAGTCGCTGATCCACCACTTCAAGCTCGTCACCGAGGGCTTCCGGGTGCCGCCGGGGCAGGTCTACGTCGGCATCGAGTCGCCCCGCGGCGAGCTGGGCGTGCACGCCGTCTCCGACGGTGGCACCCGGCCGTACCGGGTGCACTACCGGGAGCCGAGCTTCGTCAACCTCCAGGCCCTCCCGGCGATGGCCGAGGGCGGCCTGATCGCCGACGTGATCGCCGGCGGCGCCTCGCTGGACCCTGTGATGGGTGGTTGTGACCGATGAGTGTTTTCACTGACGAGACCCGCGAACGGGCACGGGAGATCATCGCCCGCTACCCGGCCGACCGGTCCCGGTCGGCGCTGCTGCCGCTGCTGCACCTGGTGCAGGCCGAGGAGGGCTACGTCTCCCCGGCCGGTGTGGCGTTCTGCGCCGAGGTGCTGGGCCTCAACAAGGCCCAGGTCGGGGCGGTCGCGACCTTCTACACCATGTACAAGCGCCGGCCGACCGGCGACTACCTGGTGAGCGTCTGCACCAACACCATGTGCAACGTGCTCGGCGGCCAGGAGGTCTACGACACCCTCGCCGAGCACCTCGGCGTGGGGCACGACGAGACGACCGCCGACGGGAAGATCACCCTGGAGCACGCCGAGTGCCTGGCGGCGTGCGACTACGGGCCCGTGATGACCGTCAACTACGACTTCTTCGACGGGGTCGACCCGCAGACCGCGCGCGGCGTGGTCGACGAGCTGCGCGCCGGTGGCCGGCCGATGCCGACCCGGGGCGCCCGGCTCTGCACCCTCAAGGAGATGGCGGTGCAGCTCGCCGGCTTCGCCGACGAGCGGGAGGGCGCGGTCGCCGACGGCGGGCCGGGCGAGCCCACCCTGCGGGGGCTGCGACTGGCGCAGGAGCACGGCATCTCGGTGCCGGGCTTCGACCCGAACACCCCGATCCGCAGCAAGGCCGAGGCCGACAAGGCCGCCGCCGAGGCGAAGGCCCGCAGCGAGGCGGACAAGACCGCCGAGGCGAAGGCCGCCGCGAAGCCGGCCGGCACCGCGCCGGCCCCGTCGAACGGTGGCGCCGCGCGCCCGGTTACCGCCGGCAACGCGGGCACCGGCGAGCCGGCGACCCCGGCGCAGGCGGCCGGCAGCACCACCCGCGACGTGAAGGCGCCGGACGCCAAGTCGCCCGAGGTGCGTACGGCCGAGACCCGGCAGCCCGACGCGGCGACCGCCGTGCCGGACGCCCCGGGCACCAAGGTTCCGGTGGACGGCGCCCCGCCGGCTCCCCGCGACGCGCGGGAGGCGGAGGCCGCCGGCGTGGCGGCCAACGCGCCGGCCGGCGACGGCAAGCCCGCCGGCGACGATGCCGGGGCGCAGGAGCGCAACCTCAAGGAAGCCGAGGCGGGGACGAGCGCCGGTGGCGCGGGCTCCGCCGTCGCGAGCGAGACGGGGGTCCAGAAGTGACCACTCCCCGGCCGGAGACCCTGGCCAAGCTGACGCCGGTACTCACCAAGCGCTGGCTGTCGCCGGACGCCTGGCGCATCGGCACCTACGAGAAGCTCGACGGCTACGCGGCCCTGCGCAAGGCGCTCAAGGCGCACCCGGACGACCTGATCCAGCTGATCAAGGACTCCGGCCTGCGCGGTCGCGGCGGCGCCGGCTTCCCGACCGGTCTCAAGTGGGGGTTCATCCCGCAGGGCGACGGCAAGCCGCACTACCTCGTGGTCAACGCCGACGAGGGGGAGCCGGGCACCTGCAAGGACCTCCCGCTGATGACGCACGACCCGCACGCCCTCGTCGAGGGCGTGATCATCGCGTCGTACGCGATCCGGGCCAACCGCGCCTACATCTACATCCGGGGCGAGGCGGTGCACGCCGCGCGCCGGCTGCGCAACGCCGTGCGGGAGGCGACCGCCAAGGGCTACCTCGGCCGCAACATCCTCGGCTCCGGGTACGACCTGGAGCTGGTGGTGCACTCGGGCGCCGGGGCGTACATCTGCGGCGAGGAGACCGCGCTGCTGGACTCGCTGGAGGGCTTCCGGGGCCAGCCCCGGCTGCGCCCGCCGTTCCCGGCCACCCACGGCCTGTACGCGAGCCCGACGGTGGTCAACAACGTCGGCACCATCGCCAGCGTGCCCTACATCGTGCTGGGCGGCGCCGACTGGTGGAAGACGATGGGCACGGAGAAGTCGTCCGGCCCGATGATCTACTCGCTCTCCGGCCGGATCGCCAACCCCGGCCAGTACGAGTGCGGCATGGGCGTCACCCTGCGGGAACTGATCGAGCTGGCCGGCGGCATGCAGCCCGGCCACAACCTGAGGTTCTGGACGCCGGGCGGCTCGTCGACGCCGCTGCTCACCGCCGAGCACCTGGACGTGCCGCTCGACTTCGAGGGGGTGGCGGCGGCCGGCTCGATCCTCGGCACCACGGCCACCCAGATCTTCTCCGACCAGGACTGCCCGGTCTACGCGACCTACCGGTGGCTGGAGTTCTACCACCACGAGTCGTGCGGCAAGTGCACCCCGTGCCGCGAGGGCAACTACTGGATGGTCCGGGTCTACCGGCGGATCCTCGCCGGTCAGGGCACCCACGAGGACCTGGACACCCTGCTGGACACCTGCGACAACATCCTCGGCCGCTCGTTCTGCGGCCTCGGTGACGGCGCCACCAGCTCGGTGACCTCGTCGCTGAAGTACTTCAAGCAGGACTACCTCGACTACATCGAGGGACGTACCGCGCCGAAGCTGTCGGACAAGCAGCTAGTGGGAGCGCACTGATGCGAGCGCGAGGAGTGAGCGGAGCGAGCCCCGCAGTCGCGAGCGAAAGGCAAGCACTGTGACCGACGTAGCGAAGCAGACCGAGACCGTCACGCTCACCATCGACGGCGTCGAGGTCACCGCCCCCAAGGGGGCGCTGCTGATCCGGGTCGCCGAGCAGTTGGGCACCGAGATCCCCCGGTTCTGCGACCACCCGCTGCTGGCCCCGGCCGGCGCGTGCCGGCAGTGCCTGGTCGAGGTGGAGGGGCAGCGCAAGCCCGTCGCCTCCTGCACCCAGACCGTCGCAGACGGCATGGTGGTGCGTACCCAGCTCACCTCCCCGGTCGCCAAGAAGGCGCAGGAGGGGGTCATGGAGCTGCTGCTGCTCAACCACCCGCTCGACTGCCCGATGTGCGACAAGGGCGGCGAGTGCCCGCTGCAGAACCAGGCGATGTCCACCGGGCGCGCCGACTCGCGGTTCCACGAGCACAAGCGGGAGTACCCGAAGCCGCTGCCGATCAGCACGCAGGTGCTGCTCGACCGCGAGCGCTGCGTGCTCTGCCAGCGCTGCACCCGGTTCTCCGAGGAGATCGCCGGCGACAAGTTCATCGACCTGATGGGCCGGTCGTCCGCCGAGGAGATCAACATCTACCGGGACGAGGACTACGGCGTGGACGTGGGCGCGGGCTGCCCCGGCGCCGACGAGGCCGACTCCGGCGACGTGCCCTTTAACTCGTACTTCTCCGGCAACACGGTGCAGATCTGCCCGGTCGGCGCGCTGACCGGCACCCAGTACCGGTTCCGGGCCCGCCCGTTCGACCTGGTCTCCACCCCCAGCGTCTGCGAGCACTGCTCGGCGGGGTGCGCCCAGCGCACCGACTGGCGGCGGGGCAAGGTGCTGCGCCGGCTGGCCGGCGACGACCCGGCGGTGAACGAGGAGTGGAACTGCGACAAGGGGCGGTGGGGCTTCCAGTACACCCGCGCCTTCGACCGGCTCACCACCCCGCTGGTCCGCGACGCGCAGACCGGTGAGCTGCGTGAGGCGGCGTGGAGCGAGGCGCTGACCGTCGCCGCCGAGGGCCTGCGCGCCGCGCGCGAAGGTGGGCGCGGCACGGCGGTGCTCACCGGCGGCCGGCTGACCGTCGAGGACGCCTACGCGTACGCGAAGTTCGCCCGGGTCGCGCTGAACACCAACGACATCGACTTCCGGGCCCGGCCGGTCTCCCGCGAGGAGACGGACTTCCTGGCCAGCTCGGTCGCCGGAGTCACCGATGTCACGTACGCCGACGTCGAGAAGGCGCCGGCGGTGGTGCTGGTCGGGTTGGAGCCGGAGGAGGAGTGCCCGATCCTCTTCCTGCGGCTGCGCAAGGCGTACCTGAAGAAGAAGCTGACGGTCTACGCGATCGCGCCGTTCGCCACCCGCGGCCTGGAGAAGCTCGGCGCCAAGCTGGCCCGGGTGGTGCCGGGCGAGGAGGCGACCGTGCTCGCCGAGCACGCCACCGTCGCCGAGGCGCTCGGCGCCGAGGGCGCGATCCTGATCGTCGGGGAGCGGCTGGCCAGCGTGCCGGGCGGCCTCTCCGCGGCGGCCGACGTGGCCCGGCGTACCGGTGCGAAGCTGGCCTGGGTGCCGCGGCGCGCGGGTGATCGCGGCGCGGTCGACGCGGGCTGCCTGCCCAACCTGCTGCCCGGTGGCCGCCTGGTCAACGAGCCGGCCGCGCGGGCCGAGCTGGGTGAGGCGTGGGACATCCCCGCCGGGGTGATCCCGAGCCAGGCCGGCCGCGACACCGACGGCATCCTCGCCGCCGCCGCCGGCGGTCAGCTCGGCGCGCTGGTGGTGGCCGGGGTCGACCCGGCCGACCTGGCCGACCCGCGGCTGGCCGAGAAGGCCCTGGACGAGGTGCCGTTCCTGGTGAGCCTGGAGCTGCGGATGAGCGCGGTGGCCCGCCGGGCCGACGTCGTCCTCCCCGTGGCGCCGGTGGCCGAGAAGGCCGGCAGCTTCCTGGACTGGGAGGGCCGGCTGCGCACCTTCGAGGCGGTGCTGCACACCGCCGCGATGACCGACGGCCGCGTGCTGGACGCGCTCGCCGCGCAGCTCGACGTGCAGCTCGGCACCGGCGACGTGCTCAGCGTCCGCCGCGAGCTGGGCGCGCTGCCCCGCACCCGTACGGACCGCCCCGCCGCCCCGTCGGTGGCGCCGGCCACGGTCCGGGAGCCGGGGGCCGGTGAGGCGGTGCTCGCCACCTGGCACCAGTTGATCGACCTGGGCAGCCTGACCGACGGCGACGAGTACCTCGCCGGTACCGCCCGCCCGCCGGTGGTCCGGCTGGGCAAGGGCACCGCGGAGGCGCTCGGCGTCGCCGACGGCGATCCGGTGACGGTGGGCACCGACCGCGGCGCGTTGACCCTGCCGGCGGCGATCACCGAGATGCCGGACGGCGTCGTCTGGCTGCCGACCAACTCGCCCGGTTCGACCGTGCGACGCAGCCTCGGCGCGACGTCCGGAGCGTTCGTGCGGATCTCCGCCGCCGCGGTCGCCGCCGACGCGGCGGACCGTCCGGGCCCGCTCCTCAACGCAGGGGGTGTACAGCAGTGAACGCGGTCTACCTGGCCCAGGATCCGACGCTGGCCGACTTCGGCCGGGACCCCTGGTGGCTGGTTCTCGGCAAGATCGTCTTCGCGTTCGTCGTCGCCGTGCTGGCCACGCTGCTCGGCGTCTGGTTCGAGCGCCGGGTCGTGGGCCGCATGGCGGTGCGGCCCGGCCCCAACCAGGCCGGTCCGTTCGGCCTGCTGCAGACCCTCGCCGACGGCCTGAAGCTGGCCTTCAAGGAGGACATCCTCCCGAGGACCGCCGACAAGGTCGTCTACTTCTTCGCCCCGGTGATCTCGGTGGTCTGCGCGGTCACCGCGCTGTCGGTGATCCCGTTCGGGCCGATGGTCAGCATCTTCGGGCACCGGACGCCGTTGCAGGTCACCGACGTGTCGGTGGCGGTGCTGGTGGTGTTGGCCTTCTCCTCGCTGGCCGTGTACGGCATCGTGCTCGGCGGCTGGGCCAGCGGCTCGACGTACCCACTGCTCGGCGGCCTGCGCTCCGCCGCCCAGCTGGTCTCGTACGAGGTCACGATGGGCCTGAGCGTCGTCGCGGTCTTCATGACCGCCGGCACCATGTCGACCAGCGGGATCGTCGCCGCCCAGGGCGACGGCACCCGGCTGAACATCGGGGGCTTCGAGCTTCCGGCCCCCGGCTGGTACGCGATCCTGCTGCTCCCCAGCTTCATCATGTTCTTCATCGCGATCGTCGGTGAGACGAACCGGGCGCCGTTCGACCTGCCCGAGGCGGAGTCGGAGCTGGTGGCGGGCTTCCAGACGGAGTACAGCTCGCTGAAGTTCGCCCTCTTCATGCTCAGCGAGTACGTCGCGATGGTCACGATGTCGGCGTTCACCGTGACGCTCTTCCTCGGTGGCTGGCACGCGCCGTGGCCGATCACCGCCTTCTGGGCGGGCGCCAACTCCGGCTGGTGGCCGATGCTGTGGTTCTTCGGCAAGGTCGTCATGCTGGTGTTCGTCTTCGTCTGGCTGCGGGGCACCCTGCCCCGGCTGCGCTACGACCAGTTCATGCGCTTCGGCTGGAAGGTCCTGCTCCCGATCAACCTGGTCTGGATCATGGTCCTGGCCGGCCTGCGCTCGATCGAGGACTGGGACTCGCGCGGCAAGCTGATCGCCGTCGGCATCCCCGCCGGCATCCTGCTGCTCGCCACGCTGCTCTGGCCGAGCCGCAAGCCGCAGCCGAAGCCGACGGTCCAGGAGCAGGTCAACGACCGGCCGCACGGCAGCTTCCCGCTGCCCCCGATGGACCTGCAGGTACCACCGAGCCCGCGCACGAGGCGCGTGGTCGCCGAGCGGGAACCGGCCAACATCGCCGCCGGCCCGGACTCCAGGGAGGTGTGACGTGGGCGCGATCACCGGAACGTTCAAGGGCTTCGGTGTCACCTTCTCGCACATGTTCAAGAAGGTCATCACCACCGACTACCCGTTCAAGCCGCCGGTGTCGGCGCCGCGCTACCACGGGCGGCACATCCTCAACCGGCACCCGGACGGGCTGGAGAAGTGCATCGGCTGCGAGCTGTGCGCCTGGGCCTGCCCGGCCGACGCGATCTACGTCGAGGGCGGCGACAACACCGACGAGCAGCGCTTCTCGCCGGGTGAGCGGTACGCCAGCATCTACCAGATCAACTACGCCCGCTGCATCTTCTGCGGGCTCTGCATCGAGGCCTGCCCGACCCGTTCGCTCACCATGAGCAACGAGTACGAGCTGGCCCGGGACAACCGGCAGGATCTGATCTTCACGAAGGAGCAGCTGCTCGCGCCGCTGCTGCCGGGCATGGAGCAGCCGCCGCACCCGATGCGGCTGGGCGACAGCGAGAAGGACTACTACGTCGGCGCGCTGACCAACCCGGGCACCTCGGCCGGGGCGGAGCACTCGGCCAACAACCCGGGCCGGTACCAGGTGGAGGAACACCCCGGGGTGACCTTCCCCGGCGCCGAGCAGCACGCCCAGCGGGCGGCGGCCGCCAAGGGAGACGGAGCATGACCACGCAGACGGTGCTCGCCGCGGCGGGCGGGGTCTCCGGTGGGGAGCAGGTGACCTTCTGGATCCTGGCCCCGCTGGCGCTGATCGGCGCGATCGGCATGGTCGCGGCGCGCAACGCGGTGCACTCGGCCCTGTGGCTGGTGCTGACGATGCTCTGCCTGGGCGTGTTCTACGTGCTCCAGGCCGGGCCGTTTATCGGCATGGTGCAGATCATCGTCTACACCGGCGCCATCATGATGCTGTTCCTCTTCGTGCTGATGCTGGTCGGCCGCGACGCCTCGGACTCGTTGATCGAGACGCTGCGGGGCCAGCGGGTGGCGGCGGTGGTGCTCGGGCTCGGCTTCGCCGGCCTGGTCGGCGGCGGGCTGTGGCGCGCGCTGGAGGGCACCACGGCGGTGGGCCTGGAGCAGGCGAACGCCGAGGGCAACGTGCAGGGCATCGCCCGGCTGCTCTTCACCAAGTACGTCTTCGCCTTCGAGCTGACCTCGGCGCTGCTCATCACGGCCGCGGTCGGCGCGATGGTGCTGGCTCACATCGAGCGGCGCAAGGAAGACAAGCTGGACCAGCCGAAGACGATGCGGGCGCGCTTCGCCCCGGGCAACTACCCGGGCCCGAAGCCCGGCCCGGGTGTCTACGCGACCTCCTCCTCCGTGGCCACCCCGGCCCGCCTGCCGGACGGCCGGCTGACCGATCGGAGCACCCCGGACATCCTGCCGGTGCGCGAGCTGACCGCCCAGGAGACCACCCTGAAGGGGACGGACAAATGACCCCCGACTACTACCTGGTACTGGCCGCGGTGCTGTTCACCATCGGCGCGGTCGGCGTGCTCATCCGGCGCAACGCGATCGTGCTGTTCATGTGCGTCGAGCTGATGCTCAACGCGGCCAACCTGACCCTGGTCACCTTCAGCCGGATCAACGGTGACCTCAACGGACAGATCATGGCGTTCTTCGTGATGGTGGTGGCGGCGGCCGAGGTCGTGGTCGGGCTCGCGATCATCATGGCGATCTTCCGGACCCGGCGCTCCGCGAGCGTCGACGACGCCAACCTGCTGAAGTACTGAGGGGTCCTGCGGTGGGAACGATTCTGACGAACGCCCCGGCTGAGCCGGTGGGCACCGTCGCCTACGCGACGGCGGACGGGCTGCTGGGCAGCGTCTGGCTGCTGGTGGCGATCCCGCTGGTCAGCGCGGTGGTCCTGCTGCTGCTCGGCCGCCGGGCGGACCGCTGGGGGCACTGGCTCGGGGTGGCCGCCATCGGCGCCGCGTTCGTGCTGGGCCTGACCTACTTCCTCCAGCTCCGTGGGCTGGAGAACAAGTCGGTCGAGCTGAGCCTGTGGGACTTCATCACGGTCGGCGACCTGCGGGTGGACTTCGGTCTGCTCTTCGACCCGCTGGCCGCCGTCTTCGTGCTGCTGATCACCGGGGTGGGCTTCCTGATCCACCTCTACGCGGTCGAGTACATGTCGCACGACGCGGGGCGTAGGCGCTTCTTCGCCTACTTCAACCTGTTCGTCGCCGCCATGCTGCTGCTGGTGCTCGGCAACAACTACGTGATGCTCTACTTCGGCTGGGAGGGCGTCGGTCTGGCGTCGTACCTGCTGATTTCCTTCTGGTACGAGCGGCCCAGCGCCGCCACCGCCGGCAAGAAGGCGTTCCTGATGAACCGGGTCGGCGACGCCGGCCTGGCCATCGGCATCTTCATCATGTTCGCCACCCTCGGCACCACCCAGTACGACGAGGTCTTCAACGGGGTCGGCTCGCTGACCGCGACCACGGTGCTGGTGCTCGGCCTGCTGCTGCTGCTCGGCGCGACCGGCAAGTCCGGCCAGTTCCCGCTCCAGGCGTGGCTGCCGGACGCGATGGAGGGTCCGACCCCGGTGTCGGCGCTCATCCACGCCGCCACCATGGTCACCGCCGGCGTGTACCTGATCGCCCGGTCGAACCCGATCTTCTCGGCCAACTCCACGCTCCAGCTCGTCGTGGTGAGCGTCGGTGCGCTGACGCTGCTGATCGGCTGCGTCATCGGCGCGGCCAAGGACGACATCAAGCGGGTGCTGGCCTGGTCGACGGTGAGCCAGATCGGCTACATGTTCCTCGGCGTCGGCCTGGGTGGAGGCGCCTACGCGCTGGCGATCATCCACCTGCTGGCGCACGGCTTCTTCAAGGCCAACATGTTCCTCGGCGCCGGCTCGGTCATGCACGGCATGAAGGACCAGGTCGACATCCGCCGATTCGGCGGTCTCTCGAAGAACATGAAGATCACGTGGCTGACCTTCGCGGCCGGCTGGCTGGCGATCATCGGCATCCCGCCGCTCTCCGGCTACTTCTCGAAGGAGCCGATCATCGCGAGCGCCTTCGAGCGGGAGGGCTGGACTGCCTGGCTCTTCGGCGGCGCGGCGCTGCTCGGTGCCGGACTGACCGCCTTCTACATGACCCGGCTCTTCGTGCTCACCTTCCACGGGCCGAAGCGCTGGACGGAGGACATCGAGCACCCGCACGAGTCGCCGAAGCTGATGACGATCCCGCTCATCCTCCTGGCGATCGGGTCCGTGGTGGCCGGTGGGCTGATGGCCTGGAACGACGGAGTCGCCTCCTGGTTGACGCCCGTGCTCGGGGAGGAGCCCGGCGGCGAGGCGCACGGCGTCCTCTCCCACACGGTGATCACGATCCTGTCGATCCTGATCACCATCCTCGGCGCGGGTCTGGCCTGGTTCCTCTTCCGCAACGGCACGGCCACCGCGCCGCAGCCGGCCGGCGTGCTGGTCACCGCCGCCCGGAAGAATCTCTACACCGACGCGTTCAACGAGGCGGTCTTCGAGAAGCCGGGCATCTTCCTCACCCGGGCGCTGGTCTACCTGGACAACCGGGGCGTCGACGGGCTGGTCAACGGTCTGGCGGCGGGCATCGGGGGTTGCTCGGGCCGGCTCCGGCGGCTCCAGACGGGCTTCGTCCGGTCGTACGCCACCTCGATCCTGACCGGCGCGCTGCTGGTCCTGGCGGCGTTCCTGGCCGTCGAGGCGGGGTGGCTGACGTGATCGACCTCTTCCAGGCGGCCGTCACCGGCGGACCGCGCAGTGACGACGGAGGTAAGGCCGCATAATGTCCGACTTCCCGTTCCTCTCGGTGCTCACCGTGGCACCGCTGGTCGGCGCCCTGGTGGTGGCCTTCCTGCCGCGCAGCCGGCCGGAGCTGGCCAAGCAGGTGGCGCTCGGCTGGTCGCTGCTGGTGCTGGCGCTGTCGGTGGTCATGTGGGTGACCTTCAAGGTCGGCGGTGACCGCTTCCAGTTCCGCGAGTCCTACGCGTGGATCCCGAACTGGGGCGTCAACTTCACCTTCGCCGCCGACGGCATCGCGCTGGTGATGCTGATGCTCATCGCGGTGCTCGTACCGCTGGTGATCCTGGCGTCGTGGCACGACGCCGAGTCGTCCAAGCGGTCGGTGCCGGTCTACTTCGCCCTGCTGCTCGTCCTCGAGTGCACGATGATCGGCGTCTTCGCCGCCGCCGACGTCTTCCTGTTCTACGTGTTCTTCGAGGTCATGCTGGTGCCGATGTACTTCCTGATCGGCAGCTACGGCGGCCACCAGCGGCAGTACGCGGCGGTGAAGTTCTTCCTCTACTCGCTGGTCGGCGGCCTGTTCATGCTCGCCGCGGTGATCGGCCTCTGGGTCGTCGGCGGGAAGACGTTCGACTGGCAGGCGCTGTCCCAGGTGGACATCTCCACCGGCACGGAGCGCTGGCTGTTCCTCGGCTTCTTCCTCGCCTTCGCGATCAAGGCGCCGTTCTTCCCGTTCCACACCTGGCTGCCGGACGCCGGTGGCGCGGCCCCGGCGGGGGCGGCGGCGCTGCTCGTCGGCGTGCTCGACAAGGTCGGCACGTTCGGCATCCTGCGCTACTGCCTGCCGCTGTTCCCGGACGCGGCCAAGTGGTTCGCGCCGTGGGCGCTGGCGCTGGGCGTGATCGGCATCATCTACGCCGCGCTGCTGGCGGTCGGCCAGAACGACCTCAAGCGGCTCGTGTCGTACACCTCGATCGCGCACTTCGGCTTCATCGGGGTCGGCATCTTCGCCTTCACCACCCAGGCCGGCACCGGCGCGGTGCTCTACATGGTCAACCACGGCCTGGCCACGGGCCTGCTCTTCCTGGTGGTGGGCATGCTCATCGCCCGGCGGGGCTCGGCGCTGATCAGTGACTTCGGCGGCGCCGGCAAGCTGGTGCCGCTCCTGGCCGGGGTGCTCTTCTTCGCCGGCCTGGCGTCGCTCGCGCTGCCCGGCACCGCGCCGTTCGTCTCCGAGTTCCTGGTGCTGATCGGCACGTTCACGGTGAACAAGCCGGTCGCGGTGATCGCGACGCTCGGCATCATCCTGGCCGCCGCGTACGTGCTGTGGATGGTGCAGCGCACCACCCAGGGCACGCTCAACCCGGCGCTGACCCAGATCGACGGCATGAAGCGCGACCTGAACCTCCGCGAGAAGGTCGTGGTCGCCCCGCTGATCGCGCTGATCGTGCTGCTCGGCTTCTACCCGAAGCCGGTCACCGACGTGATCAACCCGGCCGTGCAGGCGACCATGCAGGACGTCGGCCGAACCGACCCAGCCCCGACCTCGGGCGGCACCGTCCAGGAGGCGGCCAAGTGAGCGCGAGGAGTGAGCTTGCGAGCCCCGCAGTCGCGATCGAAAGAGGCCGAGTGAGCGCGAGGAGTGAGCTTGCGAGCCCCGCAGTCGCGATCGAAAGAGGCCGAGTGAGCGCGAGGAGTGAACGAGCGGAGCGAGTGGGCCCCGCAGTCGCGAACGAAAGGTTTGCGCAGTGACTGAGCTCAAGTTGCCCTCGATCGACTACGCGGCGCTCGCGCCTACCCTGATCATGCTGGGCGCCGCGCTGCTGGGCGTGCTGGTCGAGGCGTTCGTGCCCCGCCGGCTCCGGCACGTGGTCCAGCTGACGCTGGCCCTGCTGGCGGTGCTCGCCGCGCTGACCATGGTGGTGCTCGCGGCCGACGAGCGGAAGATCACCATCGGCGGGGCGATCGCCGTGGACGGGCCGACGCTCTTCCTCCAGGGCGCGATCCTGGTCCTCGCCGCGATGGCGCTGCTGCTCATCGGCGAGCGCTCGGTGGAGCGGGGCGGGGCGTTCGTCGCCCACGCCGCGGTCACCGCCGAGTCGGCCGACGACCGGCGGCAGGCCGAGGGCAAGAACGGCCTCACCGAGGTCTACCCGCTGACCACGTTCGCGATCGGCGGCATGCTGATCTTCGTGGCGGCGAACGACCTGCTGACCATGTTCATCGCGCTCGAGGTCTTCTCGCTGCCGCTGTACCTGCTCTGCGCCCTGGCCCGCCGCCGGCGGCTGCTGAGCCAGGAGGCCGCGCTGAAGTACTTCATGCTCGGCGCGTACGCCTCGGCCTTCTTCCTGTTCGGCGTGGCCCTGATCTACGGCTTCACGGCGGGCACCCCGGGCCGGCAGGCCGGTGTCGACTTCGCCACCATCGACGCCGCCGTCACGGACTCGCCGGCCAGCCCGGTGCTGCTCTTCGCCGGCATGGCGCTGCTCGCCATCGGCCTGCTCTTCAAGGCCGCCGCCGCCCCCTTCCACGTCTGGACGCCGGACGTCTACCAGGGCGCGCCGACCCCGATCACCGGCTTCATGGCCGCCTGCACCAAGGTCGCCGCGTTCGGCGCGCTGCTGCGGGTGTTCCACGTCGCCTTCGACGGCGCCCGGTGGGACTTCACCCCGGTCCTCGGGGCGGTGGCGGTGCTGACCATGCTGGTCGGCGCGGTGCTGACGGTCACCCAGACCGACATCAAGCGGCTGCTGGCGTACTCCTCGATCGCCAACGCCGGCTACCTGCTGGTCGGCGTGCTGGCGCCGGGGGCCGACGGCATCTCCGGGACGATGTTCTACCTGGTGGCGTACGGCTTCTCGGTGCTCGCCGCGTTCGCCGTGGTGACCCTGGTGCGCGACGCCGACGGGGAGGCCACCCACCTGTCCCGCTGGGCAGGGCTGGGCCGGCGCTCGCCGTTCTACGCCGGCATCTTCACCTTCATCCTGCTGGCCTTCGCCGGCATCCCGCTGACCAGCGGCTTCACGAGCAAGTTCGCGGTCTTCGGCCCGGCGCTCGACGGCGGGCAGGCGTGGCTGGTGATCGCCGGCGTGCTGACCAGCATGGTGCTGGCGTTCCCGTACCTGCGGGTCGTGGTGATGATGTGGCTCTCCGAGCCCGGCGAGTCGACGCCGACCGTCGCCGTGCCCGGCGGGCTGACCTCGGCCGCGCTGATGATCGGCGTGCTCGCCACGCTGGTGCTCGGTGTGGCGCCCGCGCCGCTGCTCGACCTGGCCAGCGGCGCCGCCGAATTTGTCAGATGACCGACGCTGACGCCCGCGGGGGCCGGTACGCCACGGCGTGCCGGCCCCCGCGCCGTATCCCCCGTCCCGGGCAGGTCGGAGGGGTGTGGCATGGTTGATGGCGTGGTGAATCCGGCTGGCGAACGTTCAGGTGCCCCCGGGTCCGGCGGCCGTCGGACCAGGGTGAGCACGAGTCAGTTCGGCGCGCTCGGCCTCTATCTCGCCGACCCCCGCGTCGAGGCGTCCGTGCTGGGCCTGCTGGAGGGCGTCGAGACGGAGCTGCGCGCGAGCGTGGCCAGCGCCGACCCGTTCGTGACGGAGGCTGCCCGGCACCTCGTGGAGGCCGGCGGCAAGCGGTTCCGGCCGCTGCTGGTCGCGCTGGGCGCGCAGTTCGGCGACCCGACCAACGCGCAGGTCGTGCCGGCCGCCGTGGTGATGGAGCTCACCCACCTGGCGACGCTCTACCACGACGACGTGATGGACGAGGCCGACGTGCGCCGGGGGGCGCCGAGCGCCAACTCCCGGTGGACCAACTCGGTCGCCATCCTCGTTGGCGACTACCTCTTCGCCCGCGCCGCCGACATCGCCGCCGACCTGGGCATCGAGGCCGTACGCCTCCAGGCGCGCACCTTCGCCCGGCTGGTGCACGGCCAGATCGCCGAGACCGTCGGCCCCCGCCCCGGCGACGACCCGGTGGCCCACTACCTCGACGTGATCGCCGGCAAGACCGGCTCGCTGATCGCCACCTCGGCCCGCTTCGGCGGCATGTTCGGCGGCGCCGCCCCCGAGCACACCGAGGCGCTGGCCGGCTACGGCGAGACGATCGGCGTGGCCTTCCAGCTCTCCGACGACCTGCTCGACATCGCCTCCGAGTCGGTGGAGTCGGGCAAGACGCCCGGCACCGACCTGCGCGAGGGCGTGCCGACCCTGCCGGTGCTCTACGCGCTCGCCTCAGACGACGCCGACGCCGCGTCCGTGCGGCTGCGGGAGATCCTGGCGACGGGCCCGCTGACCGACGACGCCCTGCACGCCGAGGCGCTCGGCCTGCTGCGTGAGAGCCCGGCGCTGAAGCGGGCCCGGGAGACGGTCCGCAGCTACGCCGAGGAGGCCCGGGAGCAGCTCTCGCCGCTCCCGCAGGGCCCGGCCCGCCGCGCCCTCGAATCGCTCTGCGACTACATCGCCGACCGCACCAGCTGACGCGCCGGCCGAGCGGGCAGACCGGCGTCCGGGTGCGCGTGGTCGTGGGTAGTTCGGCCCGACGCGCCCGCTAGGGGCGGGCGAGCATCCGGCTGCCGGTGAGCATCAGCGCGGCGGCCAGCAGCATCGAGGCGGCGGCCACGAGCCACATCGTCGGGTAGCCGGCGTGCGCGGCCACGGCACCCAGGCCGAGCGGGCCGAGGCAGCCGCCCGCGTACACCCCGGTCTGGGTGACCGAGGTGGCGGCGGCCGGGGCCCGCGGGTGCAGCCGGACCACCGCGAAGGTCATCAGGCCCGGCCACGCCCAGCCCAGGCCGAAGCCGAGCAGCACGCCGGCCACCAGTGGCACGGGCCCGGCCACGGCCAGCAGGCCCAGCCCGGCCGCGCCGACCATGAGCATGCCGGCGATGAGGGCGACGTGCCCGGTGGCGCGGCGGTCCGCGAGCCAGCCGACGGTGACCCGGGCCGCGACGCAGACCGCGCTGCCCAGGGTGAGGGTCAGCCCGGCCAGCCCGGGGGACAGCCCCCGGCCGGCGGCGGAGTCGACGACGAAGGTGCCGAGCGCGTTCGCGGCGGCGGCGGCGAAGGTCCCGGCGGCCCCCACGACCACCAGGGCCGCGGTGGCGCGGCCGGCGCGGGCGGGGGCGGCCGTCCGCGCCGGGCGGGGCTCCCGCGCGGGTACGGTCGGCAGCGCGGCCAGGGCCGTGCCGGCAGCCGCCACGAACGCCCAGCGCCAGCCGGCCGTCAGCGCCACGGTCGGCACCGCCGCCCCGGCCAGCAGGGTGGCGACGGGGATGGCGGCCTGCTTCACCCCGAACGACAGGCCCTGCCGGCGGGGTGGCACGTGCCGGGCGAGGGTGGCGTTGCTGGCGAGCTGGCCGAGGGCGTTGGCGGTGCCGGCGAGCGCGAGCAGCCCGAGCAGGACGGCGTACGAGCGGGCCAGCCCCGCCACGGCCAGCAGGCAGGCGGCGGAGAGCAGGATGCCGGCACGGGCCACCACGGTCGGCCCGTACCGCTCGGCGAGGACGCCGGAGGGCACGGAGGCCAGCGCGCCGACGCCGAAGTAGACCGACACGGCCAGGCCCAGGCCGGCCGGGGAGAATCCGAGGTCCTCGCCCATCTGCACGGCGAGGCCGCCGAGTAGGAAGACCGGCAGGACACAGGCGATGGTGACGGCGACGGCCCCGGTCACCGCCCGGGCGGGGCGGGACGGCGCGAGGCCCGGGGGTGGCTGCAACGCGGTGTCGGTCATGGTCCGGCAAACCTACGCGAGCAGCGATTACGTCACGGAACGTGCCTGTCGGGGCACGTGCCGTTCACGACGATCTGGCATCCTCCACCCGAACAGGCATTTCGCACCGCGCCTGTTTTTCATATGGTGTAAGTCCCCGGCGGCGGAGGTGGTTGTGCGCGACCCCTTGGCGGAACCTTCGGACCTCATCCGGAGCGTGTCCCGCGCGCTACGAGTGCTCGAATCGGTCGGTCGCGCCCCGAAGGGGCTCACCGTCAAGCAGATCGCCCGGCGTTGCGAGCTGACCGTGGCGACCACCTATCACCTGGTCCGTACCCTCGCCTACGAGGGCTACGTGATCCGGCGCGAGGACGGCACGTACATCGTGGGTCTGGAGGTGGCCGACCGCTACCGCGAGCTGGTCACGGCGTTCCGGGGGCCGCCGTCGGTCGGGGAGAGCCTGCGCCGGGCCGCCGTGGACACCGGCTACAGCCACTACCTCGGCCGCTTCGTCGGCGGCCAGGTGGCGGTCACGGCCGTGGCCGAGGGCCCGCGCTCGCCGTACCTGGAGGACCTGGTGCCCGGCTTCGACGAGGGCGCGCACGCGACCGCCCTCGGCAAGGCCCTGCTCGCCACCCTGACCGCCGAGCAACGCTTCCGCTACCTGCGCGACTACGGCATGCGCCCGTTCACCTCCGCGACCCTGACGACCGCCGAGGCGTTCGAGGTCGACCTGGCCGCCGGGGACCGGCGGGGCATGCAGCTGGAGCTGGGGCAGTTCCGGCAGGGCGTGGCCTGCGCGGCGGTGCTGGTCAGCCCCGACAAGGACATGGAACGCCGGGTGGTGCTGGCCTGCGCGCTGCCGGCCGGCGAGATGATGACCTCCGCCCGAGTCGTGCGGGCGAAGCTGCTCACCGCCGCCCGGACGATCGCCGACAACCTGGTCGCCGACAGCTGAGCCCGCCCGCCCGCCCCCGGCCGGGCGGGCGGCCCCGGGGCACGCTTCCGTGTCCCGCTGCTGCCCCGGCGCCGGTCGGGTCGGGCCGCAACGACCGGGGGCCCTCTCCCCGGCTGGGAGAGGGCCCCGGTGGCGGTCCAGCGCCGGACCGCCCGAGGAGGGGTCAGCTGCCGATCGGGCCGCCGTCCAGGCGCCAGGCCACCACCACGCCCGGCTTGGCGAAGTCGCCGTCCGGCCAGTTCGAGGCCGGGTTCTCGACCGACGCCCCGATCAGCTCGCCCGGGTGCTGCACCGCCACGAAGACCGAGCGGTTGTCCCCGGTGATGAACGGGCCGCACGCCTCCGCGCCCACCGGCACGGTGAGGAACTGCTTCAGGTGACCCCGTTTCGGCCCCTCGACGGCCGTGGCGAAGAGGCCGTCGTTGCTGCCCAGCGCGTTGCCGTCCGTCGAGATCCAGAGGTTCCCGGTGGCGTCGAACGCCACGTTGTCCGGGCAGGAGATCGGGGAGACCTTCGTCTTGTCGTACCCGGCGAAGAAGGTCGACGGGTCCGCCGGGTCACCGGCGACGATGGGCAGCGACCAGGCGAAGGTCTCGCCCGCGTTGTCGCCACGGTCCTCGACCAGCTCCAGCACCTGGCCGTGCTTGTTGAGGTTGCGCGGGTTGGCCTCGTCGGCGGCCGGCTTGCCGGCCTTGCCCCGGTCGGTGTTGTTGGTCAGCGCCACGTACACCTTGCCGGTGAGCAGGCTCGGCTCGACGTCCTCCGGGCGGTCCATCTTGGTCGCCCCGACCTTGTCGCCGGCCAGCCGGGTGAAGGTGAGCACGTCGGCGGCCGTCATCCCGTCGACGTACGAGCGGTTGCCGCTGACCAGCCTGATCCACCGGCCCCGGCCGTTGAACGCGCCGTCGGACGGGAGCCGGCCGGAGCCGTCGATCTCGCCGGCGCTGGTCTCGTCGAGCTTGGCGACGTAGAGGGTGCCCGACTCCAGCAGGGTCAGGTTGTGCCGGCGGGCGACCCAGGAGTTGCCCTTCATGAACTTCTTGTCGGAGACGAACTTGTACAGGTAGTCGAAGCGCTCGTCGTCGCCCATGTACGCGACCACGTGCCCGCTCCTCGCCACGATGACGTTCGCGCCCTCGTGCTTGAACCGGCCCAGCGCGGTGTGCTTGCGCGGGCGGCTCTCCGGGTCGTACGGGTCGATCTCCACGATCCAGCCGTGCCGGTTGGCCTCGTTCGGGTGCTTCGCCAGGTCGAACCGCTCGTCGGCGCGCTCCCACTTGCGGCTGCCGCTCGGGTAACGGGTGGTGGTGGTGACGCCGTACCGGGCCAGCTTCGGCTTGACCTCCTCGGCCACCGCGTCGCCGCCGACGAAGTACTGGTTGAAGTTCTCCTCGCCGGAGAGCACGGTGCCCCACGGGGTCACCCCGCCGGCACAGTTGTTCAGCGTGCCGACGACCGTACGGCCCTTCGGGTCGGCGGCCGTCCGCAGGTGCGCCGAACCGGCGGCCGGCCCGGTCAGCTCGAACTTCGTGGCCAGCGCCGTGACCCGCCGGTTGTACGGCCGCCGGCCCTTGGTGACCGGCCGCCACTGCCCGGTGCCGTCGACCCGCTCCAGCTCCACCACGGACATGCCGTGCGCGGCCATGGCGATCCGGAGCTGCTCGACGCTCAGCGCGTCCTGGCCCGTGAAGCCGGGGAACATCAGGTCCTCGTTGGTGTACTCGTGGTTGACCACGAGCAGCGCGCGCCGACGTCCGTCCAGCGGCAGCACCCCGACGAAGTCGTTGTTGTAGCCGAACTGCCGGGCCTGGGCGGCGGCGGTCTGGGCGTGCAGGTCGAACTCGGGGGCGCCCGGCACGACCGGGTCACCCCAGCGCATGACGACCGCGTGGTCGTACCCGTTGGGCACGACGAGACTGTCCAGGGTGTTCGGCGGGACCGGCTTGAAGGTCAGCGCGCCGTTGCCGACGCCGCCGGCCGGGCGGGCGAAGCCGGCCGCCTCGGGGACCACGGGGGCGGCGGGGGTGGCAGCGGCGGGGGCGGCACCGGCCACCGCGCCGCCGAACCCGAGGACCAGCGCGCCGACCGCGCCGCCCCGGACCAGGCCGCGCCGGGAGACCTCCGCGTTCACCACGTCCCCGAAGTACGCGTTGTCGGAGGTGTTCGGCACCGGGTGGTCGCACGCGTTGCCACACCGGTAGAGACAGGTCATGGCGTCGCGGCTGCCGTGGCGGGTGGCGCCCAGCAACGGGAGCAGCCGGGGACGGTCGCTCATGGAAGGAGCCTCCTGATGGGGGTCGGTGCACGCCGGACCAGCCGCTGGCGTGCGTACCCGCCGGACGCTAGGAGGGCGCGGTGAGCGACCGTCGGCGGCGGCGTGAACCGGGCGTGAACACCTCGGCCGGGAATCCCACGGTGACCTGCGGCTGAACCGATCGGGGCGGCGGCACGTATTCCCGGGCGAACGCCACCGCCGGACTCGCGTCGACAGCGAGGAGACCGCCATCAGCGACGACGACGCCCAACTGCTCCGCGCGCTGCACGACGAGCACGCGGAGGCGCTGTACGCGCACGCCCTGCGGCTGGTCAACGGCGACCGGCAACGGGCCGAGGACCTGGTGCAGGAGACGCTGCTGCGGGCCTGGCGGCACCCGGAGTCGCTCGACCCGACGCGCGGCTCGGTCCGTTCCTGGCTCTTCACCACCGCCCGCAACCTGGCCATCGACGCCTGGCGGCGCCGCTCCGCCCGGGTCGGCGAGGTCTTCACCGACGAGCTGCCCGAGCCCGTCCAGGCCGTGGACGAGGCGGAACGCGCGGTGGAGGCGTGGACCGTCGCCGAGGCGCTGAACCGGCTCAGCCCCACCCACCGGGAGGTGCTGGTCGAGTGCTTCTACCAGGGGCGGTCGGTGGCGGAGGCGGCGTCCCGGCTGGGCGTACCGGCCGGCACGGTCAAGTCCCGGACCCACTACGCCCTGCGCTCACTACGGTTGGTCCTGGCCGAGATGGGGGTGACGGAATGACCCGGTGCGAGTTCGCGCACGACGACGGCGCGTACGTGCTGGGTGCGCTGGCTCCCGCCGAACGGGTGGCCTACGAGCGGCACCTCGCCGGCTGCGCCGCCTGCCGCCAGGCGGTCGCCGAGATCGCCGTCCTGCCCGGCCTGCTCGGCCGCCTCGACCCGGCCGGCCTGGAACAGTTCCTGCCGCCGCCGGAGAACCCCCGGGTGCCCGAACTGCTCGCCGCCGCGCGGGAGCGCCGCCGCCGCGACCGCTCGGCCACCCGCCGCCGGTACGCCCTCACCACGCTCGCGGCGGCCGTGGCGGCCCTGCTCGTCGGCGTCGGCACCGCCGTCCTGCTGCCCCGGGAGGCGACCGCCCCGACCCCGGTCGAGGTGCGGATGGTCGCCATGCAGCCGGTCGCCGGCACGGTGCCGGTGCACGCCGAGATCGCCCTCAACGGCACCGAGTGGGGCACGGAGGTGCGGATGCGCTGCGGGTACGACGCGAAGGCCGGCTACGCCAAGGCGTACGCCTTCCGGCTGGTGGCGCACGGCCCGGGCGGCGCGACGGAGCAGATCGGGTCCTGGCTCGCCGCGCCCGGCGACGACCTGCGGATCACCGGCGCCACCCGGTTCACCGACGCGGAGTTGGTGCGGCTGGAACTGCTGCGCGCCGACGGCACCCCCGTCCTCGCCTACGACGTCCGCTGACCGCGCCGCGCGTCGGTCAGCGGGTCGCGGCGACGGCCTCGGCCCGGCGGGCGGCGAGGGCCGCGGCGCGGGTACGGCGGGAGTGGCGCACGGCGTCGACGGTGAAGACGATGAGCGCGGCCCAGACCAGCGCGAAGCCGGCGAGGCGGGCCGGCGGCATCGGCTCGTGGAAGATCAGCACCCCGCAGCCGAGCTGGAGGATCGGGGCGAGGTACTGGATCATGCCGAGGCCGGTGAGCGGGAGCCGGTTCGCCGCCCCGGCGAAGAGCAGCAGCGGGATCGCGGTCGCCGCCCCGGCCGACACCAGCAGCAGGGTGTGCCCGACCGACACCTGCCCGAAGGTGCCGTCGCCGACGGCGGTGAGCCACCCCAGGTACGCCAGCGCGGGCAGCGCCAGCACCGCCGACTCGACGAAGAGCCCTTCGGCGGCCGGCAGCCCGAGCTGCTTCTTGGCCAGGCCGTACCCGGCGAAGCTGAACGCCAGGACCAGCGCCAGGTAGGGCAGCCGGCCGTAGTCGACGGTCAGCACGGCCACGGCCAGGCCGCCGATGCCGAGGGCCACCCACTGCGTGGGGCGCAGCCGCTCGCGCAGCACGGTGACGCCCAGCAGCACCACCACCAGCGGGTTGATGAAGTAGCCGAGGGCGGTCTCCACGACCCGGTCGGAGTTCACGCCGTAGATGTAGGTGCCCCAGTTCACCGCGATCAGCGCGGCGGCGACGCCGATGCCGGCCAGCGCCCGGGGCCGGCGCAGCAGCGCCCGCAGGAAACCGACGTTGCGCAGCGCACCCAGCAGCAGGGCGACGAACACCACCGACCAGACGATGCGGTGGGCCAGGATCTCGATCGACCCCGCCGGGCGCAGCAGCCGCAGGTAGAGCGGGAAGAACCCCCAGAGCAGGTACGCGATGAAGCCGTAGAGGTAGCCGAGGCGGAGTGGCGTCACGCGTCCACCGTAAGGGGCGACCGGCCGTCCGGATCCTTGCCGGTGACCCGGCTCACGGGCTGCTCCCGCTGGTCGAGCTGCATCCAGCGGTGCGGATCCGTCATCGGGGCGAACCCGACCTTCGCGTACACCGCGTGGGCGTCGGCGGTGGCCAGCAGGATCCGGCGTACGCCCAGGGCGGCGAGGTGGTCGCGGACCGCGCCGGCCAGCCACGTGCCCAGCCCCCGGCCGCGCTCACCGGGATCGACGTAGACGTCGCAGAGCCAGCCGAAGGTGGCCCCGTCGGTGACCACGCGGGCGACCGCGACCTGCCGGCCGTCACCGGGGCGGTAGACGCCGAACGGCACCGACCCGGCGAACGCCCGGGCCACCGTCTCCCGGTCCCGCCCGATCGCCCAGTACGCGTCCGTGGAGAGCCAGTGGTGCACGAGGCCCAGGTCGATTCGGTCCGGGTCGGTGCTGAGCAGGTAGCCGTCGGCGCGGGTCAGGGTGAACATGCCGCGACGCTAACCCGGCCACCCGCATCGGACAGCGGCCAATTCCCGCCCTCTGGTCGCGGCCCGCCCACCTGGTTCGCGGCCCGCCGCTGGTCGGCCCCGTCAGTCCCGGTCGAGGACGGCGCCGAGGATCCAGGTCACGATGCCGACGAACAGCGCGCCGAGCACCGCCTCCGGCCAGAAGCCGTCGACGTGGAAGGGCAGCCCGGCCTGGTCGGCGATCCAGCTCGTGAGCAGGAACAACAGCCCGTTGACCACCAGCGCGATCAGCCCGAGGGTCAGCAGGTAGAAGCCGCAGCCGACCGTCTTGATGATCGGCTGGAGCACCGCGTTGACCACGCCGAAGATCACCGCGACGAGGACCAGCGTGACGACCGTCTCGCTGGCGGACGCCGAATCCAGGGTGATGCCCGGGATGAGCAGCGTGGCCAGCCAGAAGGCCAGCGCCGTGCTGCCCAGCCGGATCAGCAGACCTTTGAGGAAACCCATGGCCGGGATCGTGCCACGGACGGACAACGTGCGGAAGCCGCGAGATCGCCGCTCATCGACGGGAGGGGCGGCCGATCAGCTGCGACTCGATCGGGGTGGGGGAGAGCAGCGCCCAGCGCAACGCCCGCCGGTTGACCACCGCCACCATGTCGTCCCGGATCCGGGTCAGCCACTCCGCCGACGCGCCGAGCCCCAGCGCGCCGCCCGCCACGGCGGCCTCGGCCGCGTCGAGCGGTTGCAGCAGGGCCAGGTCGGCGCGGCCCAGCGCGTCGGCGTCGGCGGGGGTCAGCTCGTCGCGTACGAGCAACGTCGTCCGCCACGCCGAGCCCGGCTCCGTCTCGGCGGGCGTGGCACCGGCGTCGACCACCACCAGCAGCGGACGTAGCGGCGAACCCGGCTCGCCCACGGGACGGCCGGGCGGCACCACCGGAATCATCGTGCCGGGGGCGCCGACGCCCCGGACGAACGGCTCCCACGCGCGCGGGCGGGCGGTCTGCACCACCACCCGGGCGCCGAGCGCCATGGCCCGCACCGCCACCAGCTGCGCCGCGCGCACCCCGCCGACCAGCATCACCCGGGTGCTCTCCGGCCGGAACAGCCGGACGGTCACCGCGCCGCCGTGCCGGTTGGCGCCGACCATCAGCCCCGCCTCGCCGAGGGCCAGCTCCAGGCCGTCGGGCGCCGGACCCGGACCCGACGCGCCCGCCGCCGCGAGCGGCAGCGTGCCGGCCAGCCCGTCGAGCTGCGCGCCGTCGAGCCGGTGCACCTCGCCGCCCACCTCGGCCACCAGCCGGCGCAGCGCCTGCGCCGCGATCGAGAGCTCCGCCGGGGTGGCGGCGGCCAGTCGTACGGCCAGCTCGGTCGGCGCCGACGCGGGGTCGGCGCCGGCCCACGGCCCCACGCCGAGCGAGACGGTGGTCGCCGTCGCGGGCAGCGCGAGCAGCCGGGACACCAGCCGCCGACCGGCGTCGCCACGCGCGTCGGGCCAGCGGCGCAGCCGGAACGTGGTCTGGAGCAGGTCGCCGGCCCGGACCGCCTGCCAGGTCTCCTGCGCGGGGTGGTCGTCGTGGTGGGCCAGCTCCGCCAGCACCCGCAGCGTGGCGTGCTCGCCCAGCGGGCGGGCGGTGACGGGCCCGATCCGGCGGGCGATCCGGCGCACCGTCCCGGAGAGCGCCCGCCGCAGCTCCTCCGCGGTCCAGCCCTCGGCGCGCAGCACCCGCACGGCGAGCACGGCCCGCTCCCGGCCCGCGAGCCGCCCGTCGGTGAGCTGCCGGTACGAGGTGGCGACCGCGCCACCACCCGCGCCGACCGTCGGCGCCGGCGAGCCCGTCAGCAGGAGCTGGAGCCGGACCGGGGGACCGTCCGACGCGGCGGCCGGCAGCAGCGACGCCGGGACGGGCAGCGCGCGGGGAGCGTCGCCGAGCAGATCGGCCGGGTCGCCGACCTCCAGCACGGCCACCATGCCGGCGGCGTCGTCCAGCACGGCGGCCGGCGCGCCGGCCAGCTCGGCGGGGCGGACGACCGCACCCGGGTCGACCAGGTCCAGCAGGGCCGTCGGGCCGGCGGCCGGCGGCAGGGCGCGCCGACGCGTGGCGTAGCCGAGCCCGGTGGTCAGCCACTCGAAGAGCCACCGCCCCCGCAGCCGCACCCAGGCCACCGGCAGCAGCAGCGCGGCCACCCCCACGGCGGCCATCGTCGCCAGCACCCCGCGACCGGCAGCCGCCACCACGGCGGCCACCGCCACCTGCGTGGCGACGACCTGACCGGCCCGGACACCCGCGCCACCGCGACGGCCGGCCGGGATCCACGCTGCCGGCGGGGCGACGCGGGAGGTAGGGGCGCCCGCCACCACGCCGCCCGGGCCGGGCGGTCCAGCCGAGCCGGGCGCTGCCGGCACGAGGGCCGGGGCGGCCGGACCGGGACCGGGGCCCGGGGCCGGCCGGTGCGGACCCGCGCCGGTCGTCACCGTCACCGCGCCTCCTCGACCGGTCACTCGCCGCGACATCGACGCCGCCCATCGTAAGCGGAGCGCCCGACGGGATGGGGGCCGCGGTCGTCCACAGGGGAGGCCCACGGGGTAGCAGAACCGCGACCGGACCGCTACCGTCAGCGACGAGTTTGCTGACCCCGCGCCCGCCGCGCTCGACGCCCGGGCGGCGCGAGCGGCGGCCCAATGGGCGGGCGCGCCGGCGGCCAGCCACGACCGACGAGACGAGGTGACGTCCCAGGTGTCCCAGACCCAGGCGGAAGCAGCGGTGATGCAGCAGACCGCCGCGAAGTTCGAGCAGGTCGACCAGTCCCTGCAGTCCATGCTGAGCAGCCTGATGGCCGAGTTGGAGGTGTTGCAGCAGGCCTGGCGCGGTGCTGGCGGGCGCTCGTTCGAGCAGGTCAAGCAGCAGTGGGCACAGGACCAGGCGGCGCTGCAACGGGCGCTGCGCGAGACCGCCGGCGCCATCCGCACGGCCGGCCAGCACTACGACGTCTCGGACGCCGAGGCCGCCAGCCGCGTGTCCACCACCAACCGCGGCGGCATCCAGCTGCCGCTCTGACCCGGCCTCGGGGGAGGAGACATCCGATGGACCACGGTGTACTCGTCGTCAACTTCGCCGCCCTGCAACAGGCGGGCGCGGACATCCAGAAGGCGCTGAACGCGCTCGACTCGCAACTCGGGCAGCTCGAACGGGACGCCGCCCCGCTCGTGGCGAGCTGGTCCGGCGAGGCCCGCCAGGCCTACGAGCAGCGCCAGGCCCGCTGGCGCTCCGCCTCGCAGGACCTCCAGGCCATGCTGCGCGACATCAAGCTCGCGGTGAACGACTCCGCCACCGACTACCTCGACACGGAGAAGAAGAACGTCGGCCTGTTCCAGTGAGCCCCGCCCGGTGGTGGCGTCGACCGTGAGCCGGTCGGCGCCACCATCGGCCGTCCGGGGCGGCGCAACCACCCACCGCACCGACGACCTGGGCCGTGGCGCGACCGCCGGTCCGGTCAGGCCGGTCCGGCCGGCCGCCAGCGGCGGCGCGCCCCGCGCGGCACGACCAGCGCCAGCAGCGCCGCCAGGGCCACCACCCCTCCGCTGACCCCAGCCACCAGCAACGCCCGGTCCCGGGCCGCCGCCCGGCGGGCCCGCTGCGCCAGCACCGCCGGCTCGGCCCGGTCGTCCGCGAGCGCCGTGACCTGGCGTACCCGCTCCGGCACCCCGCCCCCGGTCTCCGTGACCGCCCGGTACGGGTTCAGCACCCCCGCGCCGTACCCGCCGCCCCGACCGTCGCCCGGGGCCGGATCGACGGTCGCCGCGATCCGCTGCGCCACCTGCGCCGCGGTCAGCTCCGGCCGGTACTCGCGCAGCAGCGCGGCGGTGGCCGCCACGAAGGGCGCCGCGTAGCTGGTGCCCTCGGCCCAGTGGTGGCCCTGACCGGGGGCGGCCATCAGCACGTCGCTGCCCGGGGCGACCAGGTCGACGTACGCGCCGGTCTGGGAGAACGGGGCGCGCGATCCGTCCGCCCCGATCGCGCCCACCCCGAGCACCCCGTCGTACGCGGCCGGGTAGGGCCGGGGATCGCCGGCGTCGTGCAGGTTGCCGGCGGCGGCCACCACGATCACGTCCCGGTCGACCGCATAGCCGATCGCGGCGCGCACCGCCGGGTCGTCCGCGTACAGGACGACGGAGAGGTTGAGCACGTCGGCGTCGTGGTCCACCGCCCAGCGGATGGCGCGGGCGAAGTCCCCGGCGCTGACCGTGCGCCCCGACTCCCGCCCCTCGACCACCTGCTGCTCGCTGACCCGTACGGGCAGGATCCGGGTGCCGGGGGCCAGGCCGTGGAACGCCACCCCGTCGCGGGGGGCGGCGGCGATGATGCTCGCCACACCGGTGCCGTGACCGGCGCAGTCCCGGCTGCCGTCGCCGCCGGCGTCGAGCAGGTCCGTGCCGTCGAGTACGCGGCCCGCCAGTTGCGGGTGCCGTCGGTCCACGCCCGAGTCGATCACCGCGACCGTCACCCCGGCGCCCGTGGCGAGCGCCGCCAGGCGCTCCGGGGCGTACCGCTGCTGGGGCCAGGGACGCGCGGAAACCGGCCGGACCGGGGCGAGGGGGGAGGCGCAGCCGGGGGCCGCGCGCGCGGCGGTCGGCGCGGGCGCGGAACGGCCGGCCGGCACCGGGCCGGGGGCGGGTCCCGCCGGGCGTCCGGCGGGCGCGGCGGTGGCCGGGAGGGCCGTCAGCAACGCCGTCGCGAGGGCGGCGAGAAGCTGGCGCGCGGGGGACCGGGACATCGACCGCCTCCGTATCGTGTCGACTCCGGAACGGGATGTTAGCGCCTCCGGCGGCAATGGGCGCACCGCCGCCGGCCAGCGATTGTGATCTTGCTTTTACCTTGTAGGTTGTACGCGATACGTATGGCCTGTTCGCGGGAGGAGGGGTGGCCGTGACCGAGTGGGAGCCGGCCACCGACGCCGAGGCGGCGATGCGGGACGCGCTGCGCGCCAACGACCAGCAGCTCTACTTCCGCGTCCTGGCCCGGACCGAACTGCTGCTGCCGGTCTCCGCCGAGGCGCTCGCGGGGACGGCGCCGGTGGGCTGGGGCACCTGGACCACGGGTGGCCGCACCCACGTGTTGGCGTTCACCTCCGGGGCGGCCGTACGCGCCTGCCTCGGCGAGAACGGCGGCGCCGTCCGGCGCGTCTCGTACCCCGACCTGGCCGACGGCTGGCCCAACCACGAGTGGTGGCTGGCGGTGAACCCCGGGCTGCCCATCGAGGGCTACCTGCCGGCCTGGTTCGTCGCCCAGCTCTCACGGGGCGACGTCCGGTTGCCCGGCCGCACCATGGGCGCGCGGGCCCGGCTGGAACGGGTGGAGACGGCCGCCCGGGCGCGGGCCCAGGCGGCCGGTCACGACATGCCGCCCGGGCCGGACGTCGGGCCGACCACTGGCGTGGCCCGGCCCAACGGCACGCTCCGGCCCGCGCCGACGGCCGCGTCGAGTACGGGCCGGGTCCCTGCGCCGGCCGAGCCGGCCCGCCCGCCCGCCTTCCCGACGGAACACCTCGATCCGCGGCGCGGCGACCCGACGGCCGGCGGACCCGCGCGGACCGACGCCGTGGCGGCCCCCGAGCGGGTCCCGCTGCCGCGTCCCTCGCCGCTCACCGAGCGCCCGAGGGGCCTGCCGACGCCCGACGCCCACCCGGCGCCGGGGACCAACGGCCGCCCGGCCGGGGAGGCCCCGGAGCGACCCAACCGGTCGTTCTTCGAGCCGGCCTCCGGCCGTGCCGCCGCGCACCGGCAGGAGGCGCTGCGCTCGGGCGAGCGGGCGGTGCCGCCGTCCCGCCTCGCGGCCGGCAGCCAGCCGTTCCCCCGCCGCCGGCCGCTCGGCGAGCCGGTGCCGGAGGAACCGACCCGCCCGATCCCGAGCACGCCGACCGGTGCCGAGCCGACCCACGCCTTCACGGCGCCCGCCGGGGAGCCGACCCACGCCTTCACGGCGCCCGCCGGGGAGCCGACCCACGCCTTCACGGCGCCCGCCGGGGAGCCGACCCACGCCTTCACGGCGCCCGGCGGCGAGCCCACCCGGGCCTTCGCGATGCCCGGCGGCGAGGCCACGCAGGTGCTGCCGCCGCGCGGGTCCGGCGAGGACGCCACCCGGGACCTCCGTGCTCCCGGCCCGGACCCCGGGCCGCCGCCACCGGGATACGGCGCAGACCGACCGCAGCCGGCCGAGGACCTCACCCAGGCGCTGCCGCGCCGGCAGACCACCCCCGAACCGGTCGGGCCCGAGCCGGTGGCGGACGCGGAACCGGTCTCCGGGCCACCCGCCTCCCGACGGGGGTTCACGCCCATCGTCATCGAGGGCACCATCATCGAGTCGCGGGACCTCACCGGGCCGCCCGCCCCCGAGCCCGGCCCGCCCGCCGAAGAGACCGTCTCGCTGTTCGAGCCGGTCCGGCGCCGCCGGGAACCGGTGACCGCCGAGCCCGCACCAACGGCGCCCGCCCGTCCGTCGCCGCCCGCCGACACCGTGCGGTCCGCCGCCCCGTCGTGGTCCGGCGACGCCACCGCGTCTCTGGATGCGACGGTGTCTTTGGATCCGACGGTGTCGTTGGATCGGACGCAGCCGGTTGTGTCGTCGGGTGATGCGACGGTGTCTTTGGATCCGACGGTGTCGTTGGATCGGACGCAGCCGGTTGTGTCGTCGGGTGATGCGACGGTGTCTCTGGACCCGACCGTTTCCCTGGATCCCGAGTCGCCTGCCGACGCGGCGTGGCCCGACGCCGGCGTTCCCGACGTCGGGCCGCCGGTGCCCGGTCCGGCGATCGCCGACGAGCCGGTCACTGCGCCTCTGACCGGGACCGCGGACGGGTCGTCGGGTGCCGGTTCCGAGCCGGTCGGCTTCCAGCCGGCCAACGAGGTCGAGGAGAACCTCCTCGACGCCGCCGGCGCCGGCAGCACCGACACGTTCCTGTCGACCCTGCTGCTGGCCCGCGTGCTGTTGCCGGTCGCGGCCGACTCCGCGCCGGGCAGCCGGCCCGGCGAGCCCGGCTTCGTGTGGCGTACGGAGGAACTGGACGGCGAGACGTTCGTCGTCGTGCACACCTCGCCGGAGCGGCTGGCCGACCACACCGACGCGACCGTCGAGACCATCGAGGTCAGGTTCGTCCAGTTGATCCGGCGCTGGCCGGACGAGGCCTGGTCGTTCGCGGTCAACCCGGGCACCCCGGTCGGGGCGAAGCTGCCCGGTGAGCAGATCGTCGGGCTGGCCAACTGGGCGGCCGAGGTGGGCCTCGGCGACGACACCGGGACCGAGGCCGAGCCGCCTGCCGCCGAGGAGCCGGTCAGCCGCCCCCGCTACGCCCCGCCCGCGCCCGATCCGGCGCGCCCCATCGTGATGCAGAAGGCGGTCGCGCCCAGCCAGCTCGCGTACTACCTGGAGCGGGGCTACGACCGGGTCTCCGGCTTCGTGCACCGGGCCGGCGAGCTGGCCCACCTCACGACCCCCGCCCAGCTGCACGACGCGCTCGGCCTCGGCTACCCCGACTCCCCCTTCGCCCGCGACGCCGGGGAGATCTACGTGCTGCGCTGGCCCGCGCACCGGCCGAGCCTCTACCGCATCCCGTACGGCGGGCAGAACGAGGCCGCCATGCGGGCCATGGAGGGTTGGGTCATCGAGCGCCCGCCGTTCCGGGGCAACGGATTTGCGCCGGGCGAGAGCAGCGACGTGGTGGCGGAGTTCAAGGTGGACAGCGCCCGGCTGCCGCACGGCGCGCAGCTGTGGCGGATCGGCGCGGACGGCACCGAACGGGTGGTCGCCATCCTCGACACGGACGCGCTGCGGTGGCGACAGGTCGGTGAGCAGTGACGCGCGACGGCTACGTGGCCCGCTGGAAGGGCCGGGAGTACCAGGCGAGTCCGGACGGCGACGACGTCCGGCTCTACCAGCCGGAGCCGGACGAGGGCTTCGAGGAGATCCGCCCCGGCCGCTACGTCCGGGTGCTGCCGGCCACCGAGCTCGACGACCTGGCGTACGTGCGGACCACCTGCACCTGGCAGGGGCAGCCGTTCATCGTCCTCGGCGAGCACGACGGCTGGCTGCGGGTGGAGTACACGGGCGGACGCTGGCCGGTGGCCCGGGCGATGGGGCTGGAGGTCTTCGACTTCGGCGTCTACCAGGGCTGGGCGCCCGCCGCCGAGGTCGCCGACCTGCGTGAGCAGCGGGTCTGACTCAGGACTTCGCCCAGCGCAGGACCTCGCCCAACACCAGGTCGCCGGCCTCCACGTGCGGGAAGTGCCCGATGTCGTCCAGGAGCCGCCACTCGTAGGGCGCCACCACGTACCGGCCGGAGCCCTGGGCGGTGCGCGGCAGGGAGGCCTCGTCCAGCGCGCCGTGCAGCTGGAGGGTCGGCGTGACGAGCGGCTTCTGCATCAGCCGGACGAAGCGGTAGCCGTGCAGGCGGAGCACCGAGCGGAACGCCCAGCGGTAGCCCTCCAGGGCGCAGAACGCCGCCTGCGGGATGCGCATGGCCTCCCGGCACCGCTGGGCGTACGCCTCGAAGCCCGGCCCCTCGACCCAGCGCGGCCCGCCCCAGCGGCGCAGCATCTCCTCGACGGCCGCCGAGTCGTCGCGGGTCAGCACGTGCTCGTAGCGGGGGAGCTGGAACTTCAGGGTGGGCGTGGCGGCGGCGAACTGCCCGCGCGGATCGGCGAAGATGGCGGCCCGGAGCCGCAGGGGGTGGGGGGCGCCGAGCACCACCAGCCGGCGCACCAGCGACGGGTGGAACGAGGCCACCGTCCACGCGATCATGCCCCCGACACCGGTGCCGACCACGGTGGCGGAGCGTTCGCCGAGCGCCCGGATCAGCCCGGCGACGTCGGCCGCGAGGGTGTAGCCGTCGTACCCCCGGGGCGGCTTGTCGCTGGCGCCGTAGCCGCGCAGGTCGACCGCGACGGCCCGGAAGCCGGCGTCGGCGACGGCCGGCAGCATCTCGTGCCAGGCCCACCAGTGCTCGGGGAAGCCGTGCAGGAAGAGCACCATCGGGCCCGTGCCGGCCTCCACGACGTGGAAGCGGCTGCCGTTGGCGCCGACGAACCGGTGCGTCCACGGCCCCTCGGTGAGGACGCACGACTCGTCGACGGGCCCGCCGCGCTGCTCGGTCATGGGGACAGCCTAGGTCCCCGTCGCCGGTCCGTTCCGTCGCCGACCCCGCGGGGTGGCCGGGACCGCTCACTGGCCCGACCCGGCCGGCGTCTGCAAGCGGTCGGGATGCGGGTGGCGGCGCAGCCGTGCCGCGTAGGGACGGGCGGGCGGGGTGGCCGTCAGCCGACCGGATCGATCTTCACGATGCTGGCCGGGGTGCCCGGGCCGCAGTCCGCCGTCGGGTCGGCGGGGCCGACGGTCACCCGTACCCAGGCACCCGTGGCGAAGGCGCCCTTGTCGGGGCCGTGCAGGGCGTACTCGCGGCCGTCGTCGGTGACCAGGCCGTAGCAGGGGCCGGCGCCGCCCCGGGTGATCCGCCCGGCCAGGACGTTGGCCATGCGCAGGTCGCTGGGCCACCTGGGCGGCGCCGTCGGCGGACCGAGGGTGGGTGGCCGGGTCGCCGACAGCGGCGGCGTGCTCCGGCCGGAGGGGGATGTCGGGCCCGGAGCGGACGGGGCGGCACCGGTGGCGCCGGCGGTCGGCGCGGCGTCGGCGGAACCGGCGGCCGGGTCGGAACCGGCCGCGCCGGTCGACGGGGCGCCGGGGGTCTGCTCGGCGGACACGACGTCTCCGTTCCGCGACCCGGCGCAGCCGGACAGCGCCAGCGTGAGCGCGACGCCGGGGCCGAGCGTGCCCAGGGTCGCACGGATGGTGGGGGTCACGGCCCATCCGACGCGCCGCGCGCCGCGTCGGTTCCCGCCCCGGTGCACGTGGAAAGGGCGATGCCCGGGCAGGTGACCTGCCCGGGCATCGCGTGGTGCGGGTGGTGCGCGATCAGTGGATCAGGAGATACGGATCTTGGTGTAGACGCCGTCCTTCTCCAGAACCTTGATCTTGGTGCCGGTGGCCGGGAGCTTGACGCCGTGGTTCGGCAGCTCCGGGAACCAGTACTGCTTGGTGTCGTCGAACAGCGGCTGCGCGGCCTGGCCACGGATGTACTGCGGCTGGCTGTTGAGGTGCAGCGTGAACGAGTCGGCCTTCTTCAGGCTGAACGGCGCGTCGTAGACCTGGACGCGGGCCCGCCAGGGCTGGCCGGTCAGGTTGTAGATCGGCCGCGGGTGCGCGTCGATGATCAGGTTGCGACCCTCACCCGGGTGCGCGAACGTGTCGTTGTCCGCCCAGCGGGTGTTCCAGTAGGAGATCAGCAGACCCTCCTGGTACGCGTAGTGGTCCACGTAGTCCGGGCGGGTGTTCTGGTAGCCGAAGAAGTACGGGCCGGTCTTCAGGTACTTGTCGTACGAGATGTACTGCCGGGTGCCCGCGATGTAGTAGTTGTCGTACGCCTTGGTGTAGCTCTCCTCGGCGGTCTCGAAGCCACCGGCGAGCGTCCAGCCCGCGGCGCCGGTCTCGGCGCCGTCGGAGAGGACGGTCTGACCGTCGGCCGTCACGGTGATCGCGTCACCGTAGAAGCCACCCTCGGAGACGCCGCCGTCGGTCTGGTAGCGCAGCCGGAACTGCGCGACCTTGCCCGCCGCCACGTCCATGGGGATGACGACGTCGACCCACTCGCCGCCGCTGCTGCCGTCCAGCGCGTAGCGGCCGGCCGAGATCTCCTTCAGCGGCTGGCCGTTGGCCGTGCCGGGCAGGGTCACCCAGGACTGGCCGCCGTCCAGCGACGCCTCGAAGAACAGGTAGTCGTAGTCGGCCTCGATGTTGTAGCGGCCCTTCATCGACAGCGACGCCGACGACTTCCCGGTGAAGTCCAGGGTCCGGGTCATCGTGCTGTTGAGGTCGTCCCGGTTGCCCGAGAAGAACTGCTTGGAGCCCTCGAACGGGGCGCCGTGCTCGAACGTGTAGTCCCGCTGCGGGAGCACCACGACGACGCCCTGCGCCTCGTCGCTGTTGTACTCCTGCGGGCCGAGGGTCATGGTCCGCTTCTGCCCCGCGACGACCACCTCGTAGTCGAGCCAGCCGAGCTGGAGCTTGTTCCACGCGCCGAGGTCGCCACCCCGGTCACCGATGCCGGCGTCGTTCTTGGCGCCGAGCCGGCTCTGGGCCATCAGGGTCCAGTGCTCGTTGTTGTTGTCCCCACCGCTGGTGACGTTGTAGTCGTCCGGCAGACCGAGGTCGTGGGCGTACTCGTGGTAGAAGACGCTCCGGCCACCGTTCTCCGGCTGGATGGTGTAGTCGCCGATCCAGAGGCCGGTGTTGCCGATCTGGGTGCCGCCGAGCGGGTTGCCGACCGGGCCGGTCGAACCCTGGTCGGACGCGAAGGCGTACCAGCGGTGGCTCCAGATGGCGTCCTCGCCCTGGTGCGGGTCACCGTCCGCCTCGTCGCCGCCCGAGTGGACGATCTGGAAGTGGTCGATGTAGCCGTCCGGCTCGTTGAAGTTGCCGTCCGAGTCGTGGTCGTACCGGTCCCACTCGTCCATCGCCTTGAGATCGGCGGCGATCTGGGCGTCGGTGCGGCCGGCGGCCTTCTGGTCGGCGACCCACTGGTTCGCGGCGTCGCGGACCAGCGCCCAGGTGTTGGTGCAGACGTTCGAGGCGCACGGGTAGCCGCCGGAGCGGCCGTAGCGGGCCTCGTTGTACTGGACCTTCACCCAGTCGGTGACGGTGCCGTCGACGCTGTAGCGACCCGAGGACTGCGCCTCGAAGTACTGCTTCACCGACTCGTCACCGGGGTTGGTGCCGAAGTAGAGCTTGCGGTAGTAGTCGGCGTTGTAGTCCGCCTGCCACACCGTGGAGTTGTCCACCGCCCGGTTGGGCTGGGGGATCTCGTTGTGCAGCGGCCCGTCGAACCGGGTCGGACCCGCGGTGTCCGGGTCGGTGTCCTGGTCCGGGTAGTTCGGGTGCCGCTCGTTGCCGAACTCCGCCAGGATGACGAAGATCCGGTCCGTCTTCTCCCGGGAGAGCTCGACGTACTGGTCCTCGGTCTGGGTGGCGGCGTTGGCCCGGGTCGAGCGGGCGTTGGCCCCCTCGGCCTGGGTCTTGCCGACCTTGACGACCGTGCTGCCGTTGACCTTCTGCGGCTTGACCCGGCCGGAGAGGACGTCGCTCAGCCCCTCCTGGCGCAGGGCGCGACGCTTCTCCTCCAGCGGGTTCGGCAGGTCGTGGTCGACATGGGCTGGCTCGGCGACCGACGGAGCGGCCGTCGGCAACTTCGGCTGCGGCGCGGCGGTGGCGGACGAACCGAACGCCAGTCCTGTCGCGGTCAGCGAAAGCCCGAGCAGACCCACTGCGACTTTGCGCACGTGGTACCTCCGGTGTGAGGGAACCGGCCCAACGGGGGTACGGGCCGGTGGAGATCGATCCCACTAGTGGGACCAATGGTGAACATAGACACTCGTGTGACCGGTGGGAAGACGCGTGCGTCGATTTGTTGCAAAGTTTTGTTGGGAATGCTTTTCACCGTCACATCCCGGCCGTTCACCGACACCGTGAGCAGCGCGAACGGCCGGCCCGGAGAAGAAAGAGACGGTTTTCGATAGGAGTGATCGCGTACGCGAAAAGTGGGGCCGGTGGCGTCACCGCCACCGGCCCCACGAGTGCCCCGATCGTCAGTTACTGACCTTGACGACCATGTCGTCGGTCGGGTTGGTGCCCTGCTGAAGGATCTCGATCCGGGTGCCGGAACCGGCCACCTTCACCGAGTTCCAGGGGTTGCCGGCCGTCCAGTACTTGTTCGGCCCGCTGTCGGAGAAGACCGGCTGCGGGGCGAGCGCCGGAAGCGTGACCGGGACACCGTTGAGGTGGAAGGTCTGCGCCGGCTTGGCGTACAGGCTGAACGTGGCGTCGAAGCCGTTGCGCCGGTTGGTGATGGTGCCCTGGCCGTCGACGGTGATCTTGTTCGGTCGGACGTCCACCGGGAGGTTCAGGCCGTAGCCCGGGTGCTCCGAGGTGTTGTTGTCGCCGTAGGCGTAGTTCACGTACCAGACCAGCATGCCGGGCTGGTTCGAGAACCGCTCCACCCAGTTCGGGCGGGTGTTGTTGAACCCGTAGTTGTACCCGCCGGTCCGCAGCGTGTCGTCGTAGCCGACGTAGGACCGGTTCTCCGCGATGTAGAAGCGGGGGTACGTGTCGGTCACCGAGCCGGTCATCCGGGTGAAGCCCTTGGCGGTCCACTCGGCGGCCAGCGTCTCGGCGTCGTCGGTCCAGGCGACGGTGCCGCCCTTGATCAGCGACACGTTGTCCAGGAAGGCGCCGGCGAGGTGCACGCCGCCGTCGGTCTGGTAGCGGTAGCGGAACTGCACGGCCTGCCCGGCGTACGCGGACAGGTCGTAGGACAGGTCCACCCAGGCGCCGCTGGTCGAGCCGTCGACCCCGGTCTCACCGGCGTCGACCGACGAGTTGCTCAGCGCCGTCCAGGTGGCACCGCCGTCGGTCGACACCTCGGCGTAGAGGTAGTCGTAGTCCTCTTCGATGTCGTACCAGGCCTTGGCGGTGATCGACGCGGACGTCGTACCGGTCAGGTCGAGCTGACGGGTCAGCGTGGTGTTCAGGTCGTCCGCGCTGCCGCCCCACCACTCGTACGACCCGCCGAACGGCGTGTTGTAGCTGGTGGTCTGGGTCTGCGCCGGCAGGTTGACCACGACCGCCTGGGCCTTCGGCCCGTCGCTGTCGCCGGCCGGGCCGAGCGTGACCCGGGTGGTGCCGCTCTTCTCCTCGACCACCGAGTAGTTCAGCCAGCCCAGGTAGAGCTTCGACCACGGGTCCATGTAACCCGGGGTCGACCCGATGTCGTCCTTGCCGCGGCTCAGCCACGAACCGGAGGACATCAGGCTCCAGAAGCCCACGCCGTTGTCGCCGCCGGCCGTGTCGTAGAGGTCCGGCAGGCCGAGGTCGTGGCCGTACTCGTGGGCGAACACGCCCAGGCCACCGTTCTCCGGCTCCGTGGTGTAGTCACGGATCCACATGCCGGTGTCGCCGATCTGGACACCGCCGGCCTTGTTCGTGTCCGGACCGGCGCTGCCGGCCAGGTTCGGGAACGCCGCCCACCGGTGCGACCAGATGGCGTCCTCTCCCTGGGCGCCGCCGCCGGCCTCCTCGCCCTCGCCCGCGTGCACCGCCTGGAAGTGGTCGATGTAGCCGTCGGGCTCGTTGAAGTCGCCGTCGCCGTCGAAGTCGTACCGGTCCCAGATGTCGAACTGGGCCAGGTACTGCTTGATCTGCTCCGGCGTCTTGCCAGCCGCGACCTGGGACTGGTACCAGGCGGTGGCGGTGTCCTTGACGAAGTTCCAGTACCCGTCGGACTCGGGGATGGCGTTGCTGCCGTAGCGGGCCTCGTTGAACGGAACCTGCACCCACTCGGTCACGTCACCGTTGACGGTGTAGCGCCCGCCCGACTGCTTGTAGTAGAAGTCCCGCATCGACTCGCCAGGACCGAACATCATGTCCTGGTAGTGCGCCCGGTTGAAGTCCGGCCGCCACAGCGTGCTGTTGTCGTCGGTCGAGTTGCCGTCCCAGTTGCGGTCCGGCTCGGCGATCTGGTTGTGCGCCGGGCCGGCAGCTCCACCGGTCCGGGGGTCGGTCTGATCGCCGAACTCGACCAGCATCGTGAAGATGGGGTCGGTCTTCGGTGCCTGCTGGTACTCGACGAACAGGTCGTCCTTGACCTGGATGACCTTCGAGCCGTTGCGTGTCTGAAGCTTGGCCTTGCCGGAGAGCAGGTCGGCGATGGCCTTCTTCCGGATCTCCCGCTGCTGATCCGACTTCGGATCGGGGAGGTTGTCCCTGCCGTGCTTCGCCTTGTCGGAACCGGGGGCCGGGTCCGCGGCCGGTGCGCCGGAGGCCGGCGCCGACACGACTCCCGCCGCCAGCAGCGCGGCCGCGGCCGAGGCCAGACCGGCTGTGACTCGTCTCCTCAAAGGTCCTCCTCCTTTGTGGATCTGTTACATGACGAGCGCGGTACGAGCCGCACCCGTCATGTGATGCGGGACTCACCATTACAGAGCGCGTGGGTGCTTGTCACGGGTCGACTGACGCTGGAGAACGCACGTCTGGGCCCGTAAATGCGCATAAATGAGACCCAAAAGCCGTCCCCCGATGACGCGTTTTAACGTCACGTTTTGGCCACGATCACTGTGGGTGACGGTGATTCTGAGGTCCCCTTAGGGGAGCGCTGGGAACCGGGAAACCGTCACGGGGCGGGCCGCCGGCTCGACTCCGGCTCGCGGGAGTGCGGCCTCCGCGAACACGTGGGCGGGGCCCGCCCGGAGAGCAGTGTGCTCCCGGACGGGCCCCGCCTGTCACCGCTCGGCCGACCCTCGGGTCAGTTGCGCGCGGGCGTGACGTGCACGGTCGCGTACGAGTTGTCCCTCGCGGCGCGCTTGATGGTGATGGTGACGCCGTAGGACACGCCCTGGTCACCCGGGTTGCCGGTGCCCAGCACGATCGCCCCGCCGCCCAGGGTGACCCCGTAGTAGGACGTCGCCGGCGTACCGTCCGGGTTGGTGACCCGGGTCGTGTACGGCGCGTTGCCCTTCGACGGGACGACCACGGAGGCGTCGTTGTCCCGCGCGTACGGCGAGCCGTCGCGCATCTCGATGCCCGGGTACCAGCCCTTCGCGTCGGTGAAGCCCCGCACCGGCGCCTGCGGGCCGAAGCTGGTGCAGTACTCGCTGTACGGCTCGTCCGCCGCCTCCAGGCACTCCTTGAAGGGGTACGTGGGCTTGAGCGAGAAGGCCGCGTTCGCGGACTGCGGGCGGCTGGGCAGGTTGTCCAGCACCGACGGGTCCTTGACGGCCGCCTCACCCGTGCGGCGGTACGGGTCGAAGTGCGAGTCGACGATCAGCAGACCGCCCTTGGCGCCGTAGCTGGGCAGCGCGGTCATCTGCGCCGTGGTGTGGTTGACGTCGCCCCGCTCCGTGTCGCGGTACCAGACCAGCATGCCCGGCGCGTTGTAGGAGACCCGGTCCACCTTCCACGCGTCGCGCGAGTAGATCGTGTCGTAGGTGTACTTCAGGCCCTCGTCGAAGCCGTCGAAGTTGCGCCACTCGGCCAGGTAGTAGTGCGCCTGGGTCGAGGTGCCGGTGTCGATGTGCCAGCCCTGGCCGGTGGTGTCGACGAAGGTGCCGCCGGTCGCCGTCCAGCCGTTGGCCCCGCCCTCGACGTCGTCGCTCCACGTGGTGGCGCCACCGCCGGTCACCGAGAAGTCGTCGGCGAACCAGCCGCGCTCCGCGAACGCCTCGTCCGTGGCGTAGCGCAGCCGCAGCTGCACGGTCTGCCCGGCGTACGCCGACAGGTCCACGTAGTCGTGCCGCCAGCCGTGGGTGTCACCGGTGAGGCCGTACTTCTTGTTGCCGAAGTCCACCATCCGGCCGTTCGGGTCGGCGTAGCCGTCGTTCGTGGTGACGAGCTTGCCGGTCGAGTCGTAGACCTTCTGCTCGGTCCAGGTGGTGCCGCCGTCGGTGGAGAGCTCGACGAAGCCGTAGTCCCAGTCGGCCTCGATGACGAAGTTGTTCCACATCCAGAACTTCGCGTCGGCCGCCGCCGGCACGGCCACCTGACGGGCGATCTTGACGTCCGCCCAGTCCTGGTCGGCGCCGGAGTACCACATGTTCGCGCCGCTGTGCGGCGTGGCCAGCGTGATCACCTTGTCCGGCAGGTCGATCTTGATGCCGTCCTTGGTGCCGCGCGGGGTCCGCGAGGTCTGGCCGAGCTGCACGGAACGCGGGTCGGAGCCGGGCGCGAGGGTCAGCGGGTCGGCCCAGCCGAGCACCCACTTGTCCCACAGGCCCATGTGCGTCGGCAGCGCCTGGAAGATCTCACCCGAGTGCGAGCCCGAGGCCATCAGGTCCCAGAAGTCGACGTCGGAGTCGGCGTTGCCGGAGGTGTCGTAGAGGTCCGGCAGGCCCAGGTCGTGGCCGAACTCGTGGGCGAAGACGCCGACGCCGGCATCCTCCGGCTGCACGATGTAGTTCGAGACCTGCAGGTCGGTGCCGGGGATGGTGTAGCCGCCGGCGATCGACGACGAGTGCGCCCAGATGGCGTACGTGCCCTCGGCGCCGCCGCCGCGGGACTTGCCCTGTCCGGCGTGCACCAGCACCAGGTGGTCAATCACGCCGTCCGGCTCGAAGAGGTTGCCGTCGCCGTCGCGGTCGCCCTGGTCCTCGATGTCGTAGTCGGCCCACGGGAAGTCCGGGTCCGTCTTCGCGAGGGTGTCGATCGCGTCGGTGGCGAGCCGGCCCGCGCCCTGCGGGTTGTCCGGGTGGCCGTTCATCGACTGCTGGCGCCCGGGGACCCAGTTGCCGTTCTCGTCCTGGAAGCAGCGCGAGGCCGCGTACCAGCCCTCGGAGTGCGGCACCTTGATCCACGGGCTGGCCTGCCCGTCGACCGTGTACGCGCCCTTGGACATCTCCAGGTACATGTTGTGCATGGTCCGGCCGGCCAGGCTGACGCCCGGCTTGCCGTCCGGCCCGGTCAGGTCCGGGCGGACCCGCTCGGTGATGCCCTCCTTGGTGTAGAGCATCTTGTCGTAGTGGGTGGGCGAGAAGTCCGGCACCCACATCGAGTTGTTGTCCTCGTGCGGCAGGTTCGCCGGGTTGGGGATCTTGTTGTGCAGGGGCCCGTTCTGCACGGAACCGAGGACGCAGCTCCGGTCCTCGAAGACCGTCCTGGGCACCATGACGTCGGTGAAGTCGTCGTTGGCCTGGTCGTTGAACTCCACCAGCAGGGTCAGCAGCTTGGCGGTCTGGGTGCTCGGGGCCTGCTTGATCTGCCGCGGGCTCTTGCCCGTCTTGATCGCCTTGGCCTCGTGCTTCGCGAGCTGCTCGGCCGCGACGGGGTTGCCGCGGGCGTACTTGCGGTCGAAGGCGCGCGCCTCTTCGACCGCCGGGGCGAAGACACCACCCTTGCCCTTGACCTCGCGGCCGCTGCTGTCCGGCTGGACGGCCGGCTCGGCGTAGTTGATGTAGTACTCGTCCGCGCCGATCGTGGCTCGGGCGGGGCCGGGCTCCGCCGCCGCCGCGCCACCGGTCACGGTCAGTGACGTGGCGGCGAGGGCGATGGCGGGCAGCGCGACGAGCAGGCGTCGACGCGACCCGGATTGCGGATTTTGGTTCATGCCGCTCCGTTTCTCGGGCATGGGGGAGGAAGAAGTCGGCCGGCCCTCCATCGATGTGACATCCATCGAACCGACCCGACCTGCGTGAACCTAAATCAGAAAACAGGCGATTGACAGGGGTCGACGACTGCCTGTGTCCGTTCAGCTTCTCCCGGCTCACCCGACCGACCGATGTGACAGCCCGCATCCGGCCGGTTGCCCATGCGTAAGAGACGACGATGGGTGACGGCCCGCGCGGGCCGTCACCCATCGGGGCGTACGCGTGTCAGTCCTCGTCGGACTTCCCGCCGCCCATGCCGGACGAGATCAGGTCCATGACGGACGAGTCCTGGAGCGTGGTGACGTCGCCGAGCGAGCGGTTCTCCGCGACGTCGCGCAGCAGCCGGCGCATGATCTTGCCCGAACGGGTCTTCGGCAGCTCCGGCACCAGCATGATCTGCCGGGGCTTGGCGATCGGGCCGAGCGTCTTCGCCACGTGGTTGCGCAGCTCGGCGATGAGCTTCTCACCGGCGTCGCCGGCGATGTCCGTGGTGCCGCGCGGGATGGCGAACGCGACGATTGCCTGCCCGGTGGTCGGGTCGGTCGCGCCGACCACCGCCGCCTCGGCCACCGACGGGTGGGAGACCAGCGCCGACTCCACCTCCGTGGTGGAGATGTTGTGCCCGGACACCAGCATCACGTCGTCGACGCGGCCGAGCAGCCAGACGTGCCCGTCGTCGTCCTTCTTCGCTCCGTCCCCGGCGAAGTACATCCCCTCGAAGCGCGACCAGTACGTCTCGATGAACCGGTTGTCGTCGCCCCAGATGGTGCGCAGCATCGACGGCCACGGCTCGCGCAGCACCAGGTAGCCACCGCCGCCGTTCGGCACCGACTGACCCTGGTCGTCGACGACGTCGGCGACGATCCCGGGCAGCGGCGTCATCGCCGAGCCCGGCTTGGTCGCCGTCACGCCCGGCAGCGGCGAGATCATGATCGCCCCGGTCTCGGTCTGCCACCAGGTGTCCACGATGGGCAGCTCACCCCCGCCGACGTGCTGCCGGTACCACATCCACGCCTCGGGGTTGATCGGCTCGCCCACGCTGCCCAGCAGCCGCAGCGAGGACAGGTCGTAGCCGGCCGGGATGTCGTCGCCCCACTTCATCATCGTGCGGATCAGCGTCGGGGCGGTGTAGAGGATGCTGACCTTGTACTTGCCGACGATCTCCCAGAACCGGCCCTTGTGCGGGGTGTCCGGGGTGCCCTCGTACATCACCTGGGTGGCGCCGTTGGAGAGCGGGCCGTAGACGATGTAGGAGTGCCCGGTCACCCAGCCGATGTCGGCCGTGCACCAGTAGACGTCGGTCTCCGGCTTCAGGTCGAAGACCGCGTGCGTCGTGTACGACGTCTGGGTCAGGTAGCCGCCCGTGGTGTGCAGGATGCCCTTCGGGCGGGCCGTGGTGCCGCTGGTGTAGAGGATGAACAGCGGGTGCTCGGCGTCGAACGGCTGCGCGGCGTGCTCGGCCGACGCGGTCTCGACCGTCTCGTGCCACCAGCGGTCCTTCGCCGACCAGGCGACCTCCTCGCCGGTACGCCGGACCACCAGCACGTGCTCGATCGACGGGCAGTTCGCCACCGCCTCGTCCACGGTCGGCTTCAGCGCCGACGGCTTGCCCCGGCGGTAGCCGCCGTCGGCGGTGATCACCACCTTCGCGCTGGCGTCCTGGATGCGGTTGGTCAACGCGTCGGCCGAGAAGCCGCCGAAGACCACGCTGTGCGTGGCACCGATCCGGGCGCAGGCGAGCATCGCGACCGCCGCTTCCGGCACCATCGGCAGGTAGATCGCCACCCGGTCGCCGGCGGAGACGCCCAGGTCGGTCAGCGCGTTCGCCGCCTGACAGGTCAGCCGGTGCAGATCGGCGTACGTGATGGTCCGGGTGTCGCCCGGCTCGCCCTCCCAGTGGATGGCGACCTTGTCGCCCAGCCCGGCCTCGACGTGCCGGTCCAGGCAGTTGTAGGCCACGTTGAGCTGCCCGCCGACGAACCACTTGGCGAACGGCGGCTTCGACCAGTCGAGCACCTGGTCCCACTGCCGCGCCCAGGTCAGCCGCCCGGCCTGTCGCTCCCAGAACGCCAGTCGGTCGGCTTCGGCCTCCGCGTACGCGTCGGCGGTGACGTTGGCGTTCGCGGCGAGTTCGGCCGGCGGCGGGAACTGGCGCGTCTCGTTCAGCAGATTTGCCAATGCCTCGCTCATGCCGTACTCCCTCGTCGCTCAGGTGACCTGCGTCTCTCTAGGGCACGAGGTTAGTCGTGGCGGCCGGTGCGGGCGACCGCCGGTCCGGCCGACGCGCGCCGAGCGGCCCCCACCGCGCGCCGGACGGCGACGCGGGCCGCCGTGCCGACGCCATTTGTCCGGGAGGGCTCGCCGGCCGACCGGCCGCGGGTGGCGGTGGTCGCTTCCGGGCGGCTCGCCGGCGGGTCGCGCCGGGCAGTCGATAGCGTGACGGGGTGACCGCTGACCCGCTCGCCCCGCTGCTCGCGCTCGCCGACATCGCCTCCGCCGTCGAGCGGGCCCGCGAGCGGTTCGACCAGGCCCTGGGGCACCGCGCGCTGCGCCGCCACGGCGGCCAGGTCGCGGCCGAGGTCAGCCTCCGGTCCGCGGTGGCCAGCGCCGCCCTGGAGGGGTACGCCCGCGAGCGCGAGGCGGTACGCGCCGGAACCGTGACCGAGCCGGTGGTGCAGGGCGCGCTGCGGGTCGCCGGGGCGCTGCCCGGGCTGTCTGAACTCTGGCCGAAGGCGCCCCGGCAGGCGCTGGCCCGGCTGCACGTGCTCGCCGCCCGCGACGTCGTCGGCGAGGCCGAGCTGGGCCGGCCGGTGGCGGACCCGGTCGTCGCCGCCCGGCTGGACGCGCTGGCCGGGCTCGTCGCCGGTGGCACGAAGGTCTCGCCGCTGGTGCTGGCCGCCGTCGTGCACGGCGAGCTGCTGAACCTGCGCCCCTTCGCCGGGCCGTCCGGGGTGGTGGCCCGGGGCGCCGCCCGGCTGGTGCTGCTGTCCAGCGGGCTCGACCCGCGGGGCCTGCTCGCCGTGGACGTGGGTCACCACGAGCGCGAGCCCGAGTACGTCGGCTCGGCCGGCGCCTTCGCCACCGGCACCCCGGACGGCCTGCGCTCCTGGCTGCGCCACTACATGGCGGCGGTGGAGGTGGGCGCCGACCAGCTCACCGCCATCGGCGACGAGGTCCTCGCGGCGGCCTGAGCCGGCCCGTCCCCGCGTTGTCGTCGGCGCCGTCCTCGCGGCTCGGGCGGTCGCGCGCGGTCCTCGGGCTGGGCCGGGCGCCGTTCTCGTGGCGCGGGCGGGGCTCAGGCGGGCGCGGGGGCGGTGCGGGTGCGGCGGTGGCGGCCGTACCAGGCGATGCCGATGGCCACGCCGACGCCCACGCCCAGCGCCGCGGCGGCGACCGGGACGGCCGGGCGCTCGCGCAGCCGCCGCCCCAGCGGGATCGGGTGCCGGAACTCCAGCACCGGCCAGGAGTTCTCGACCGCCAGCCGGCGCAGCTGCCGGTCCGGGTTGACCACCGACGGGTGGCCGACGCACTCCAGCAGCGGCCGATCGCTGTACGAGTCGGAGTAGGCGTACGAGTCGGCCAGGTCGTAGCCGCGCTCGGCGGCCAGCTCGCCGACCGCGTCGACCTTGCTCGGGCCGGCGGCGTAGAACTCGACCTCGCCGCTGTAGCGGCCGTCGACCACGCCCATCCGGGTGGCGATCACGTCGGTGATCCCGAGCAGCACACCGATCGGTCGGACCATCTCCTCGCCGGAGGCGGAGACCAGGACGACGTCCCGCCCGGCGGCCTGGTGCTCCTCGATCAAAGCGGCGGCCTCGGCGTACACGTAAGGGTTGATCAGCTCGTGCAGCGTCTCCGCGACGATCTGGCGGACCTGTTCCACCTGCCAGCCCTTGCAGAGCGCGGCGAGGTAGTCCCTGGTCCTGGCCATGGTCTGCTCGTCGGTGCCGCCCAGCCGGAACATCAGCTGCGCGTACGCCGACTTGACCACGTCACGCCGGGTGATCAGGCCGTCCCGGTAGAACGGCCGACCGAACGCCAGGGCGCTCGACTTGGCGATGACGGTCTTGTCCAGATCGAAGAAAGCGGCACTTCGGCCCACGGCGCGAAAGTCTAGCCGGATGGTCTATGGTCGGCGGGTGCCCGGGGCCCGGCGACCCCTCGGACCTGCGGGCCGGCCCCCACCCACCCTCGCGCATAGTGACGATGGTCACACTCTGCGAACATTATTTCGCAGGGAGTGGAGGCGACACCACTCGACGTATACAGGTCCGCTCAGGCAGACTTGACGACGCGACGAGTGTTCACATCTCGTACAACAGGCAGACCCTCGGCGGTTGCACCCCCCGTGACCGCCGAGTGGGTTCGGCTCGACCCCCCCGGAGCCGAACCTTCGACGACCCCCGTCTCCCCCCGACGGGGGTCGTCCCTTTCCCCTTGGAGCGCTTCTACCCAGGCCGCAGGTCGTCTCAATCCCCATGGAGGCCGCTCTCCGGAGGCGGATTCTCGGCCGGAGGCAGCAGAGAGGCCGTAGGCCACCAGGACCCGGGCGGCGTAGTCGTCCGGGGTGTGCGTATAACGATTGAGCGTCGTTGACGCCTGCTCGTGGCCCATGACCCGCTGCACCAGGTTGATCGGGACGCCGTTGGTGGCCAGGTAGCGTAGGCGTGTCTCAGATCGTGGAACCGCATTCCGCCGACAGCCTTCGGCGCCACGCAGACGATTGCTTCCCGCTCGGTGATGAACTCGGCGGACCACTCGACACCATCCCGGTCCGGCCAGCGGGGCGGGACCGATGCGGGCCGGGGCTGACGACCTGGCCGAGCAGCCCGGAACGCACCAGCGAGGGCAGCCAGAGCACGCCGGCTCTGGCCTACCACCACTTCGGGTACCACCTCAGCCCGATGCCCGCTGCGACGTAGAGCGCCCAGCCGAGGAAAGCCGACAACCTGCGAAGGCGGGCGTAACGATGCCCGGCATCTGCTCGTCGACGGGCCGGCTCGCCGGGCGGCTCTCGGTGTGCTGGCACAGGTGTCACGGCCAGGTCCGGGCCTCCGCGTCGAAGACCTCCGGCGGGCTTTCCACGGGCAGGACGCAGACCAGATGCCCACCGGGTACGCGCAGCACCCGGCACTCCTGCCACTGCGCCACCCGGGTGGCACCGAGGGCGACCAGGCGGGCGGTCTCGGCCTCGACGTCGTCGGTCTCGAAGTCGAGGTGGAAACGGGGCTCGTCGTCGACCGCCTGCACGGCGATGACCAGCCCGGGCAGGGCGTCATGCAGGCCGATGAACTGCGGATACGACGGGTCGGACTCGGTTGGGACACCCAGGGCTCCCGACCAGAAGGACACCGCCCGGGCAGCCTCGGCACGAGGGGTGTCGATCAGGACGGCGTACACGCGACTGCGATGCATGCAGCGCAGACTATCGATCCGTACGGCCCGCATGGAGCCCGCGCCGCCGGCGCGGTAGCCGGGGTGATTCCGGACCGGGCGGGCGCGTGCGGCCCGCCGGAGTCCATAGCAGATCGACTCGCCCGGCGGGCGTTGTCCACAGGGCGCGCGGTTGTCCACAGGCTGTGGGTACAGGGCGGCGACCGGGGTGGCACTGGAGCAGGGTCTCGGTCAGCAACCCCGACCGCTGGAGGCCGCGATGCCACCCCGTACCTCCGTCCCGCCGCACCGGCCCCTGCCGCTGCTCGTCACCTCGGACGGCGACCTGCTCGACGACCTGCTCCGACTCGCCGCGGCGGGCGGCGTCGAGGTGGAACTCGCCGCCGACCCCGCCGCGGCCCGCACCCGCTGGCTGCCTGCCCCGCTCGTGCTGGTCGGCGCCGACCAGGCCCAGCCCTGCCTGCGGGCGCGGTTGCCGCAGCGGCTCCGGATGGTGCTGGTCGGCCGGTCCGGAGAGCTCGACCCCGGCTGGCAGGTTGCCGAGCTGATCGGCGCGGAGCACGTGGCGACGCTGCCGGCCGCCGAGCCCTGGCTGGTCGACCGGTTCGCCGAGTGTGGGCCGGAGGGCGTCGAGCGGGGCGGCGCCCGGATCGTCGCCGTCCTGGGCGGGCGGGGCGGTGCCGGCGCGAGCATCCTGGCGGGCGGGCTCGCCGTCACCGCCGCCCGGGCCCGGCTGCGCACCCTGCTCGTCGACGCCGACCCGCTTGGCGGCGGGCTCGACCTGGTGCTTGGCTGGGAGCAGCTGGAGGGGCTGCGCTGGCCGGCGCTGACCGGCGCCGACGGCCGGGTGGACGCGCCGGCGCTGGTGCGGGCCCTGCCGAGCCGGGGCGACCTGGTGGTGCTCTCCTGGGACCGGGGCGACCTGCTCGCCCTTCCCGCCCAGGCGATGGCCGCGACCGTCGACGCCGCCCGGCGGGGCCGGGACTTCGTGGTGGTGGACCTGCCTCGGCAGTTGGACGACGCGGCCGTTACCGCGTTGCAGGCGGCGGACCAGGTCTACGTGGTGGTCCCGGCCGAGCTGCGGGCCACCGCCGCTGCGGCCCGGGTGGTGGCCGCCGCCGCTCCGCACTGCGCCGCGATGTCGGTGATCGTGCGCGGTCCGGCACCGGGCCGCCTCGGCGCGGCGGAGGTGGCCCGGGCGCTCGCGCTGCCGCTGGCCGGCACGCTGCGCCCGGAACCCGCGCTGACCCGTGGGCTGGAGCGGGGCGAGGCACCCGCCGCGCACGGTCGGGGGCCGCTGGCCGCGCTCTGCCAGCGGATCGTCGCGGAGCTGACCGGTGCGCCGGCGGCGGGTGCGGCATGACCGGGCCGTCCGAGGGCGAGACCCTGGCCGCACGGGTGCGACAGCGCATCGCGGCCGCCGCGGCCCCGGTCACCCCCGCCGCGATCGTGTCGGCCGTACGGGCGGAGCCCACCGCCGCCGTCCTCGGCGACACCGCCGTGCTGCGGATGGCCGACCAGGTGCACGACGACCTGGTGGGAGCCGGGCCGCTCGCCCCGCTGCTGGCCGACCCGGAGGTCACCGACGTGCTGGTCAACGGCGTGCGGGTCTGGGTGGACCGGGGGCGGGGCCTGCACCAGGTCGCGGTGCCGCTCGGCACGGTCGACGACGTACGCCGACTCGCGCAACGGCTCACCGCCAGCGCCGGCCGGCGGCTCGACGACGGCTCCCCGTACGCGGACGCCCGGCTTCCCGACGGCACCCGGCTGCATGCCGTGCTGCCGCCCGTGGCGACCGACGGGCCCTACCTGTCCCTGCGGACCTTCCGGCAGCGGCCATTCACCCTCGACGAGTTGGTGAGCCAGGGGACGGTTCCCCGCCCGGTGGCGCCGGTGCTCTCCGCCGTGGTGGCGGCCCGGCTGGCGTACCTGGTGACCGGCGGCACCGGCTCGGGCAAGACGACCCTGCTGAACACGCTGCTCGGGCTGGTCCCGGGCACCGAGCGGATCGTGCTGGTGGAGGACGCGGCCGAGCTGCACCCCCGGCACCCGCACGTCGTCGGATTGCAGGCGAGGACGGCCAACGTGGAGGGCTCCGGCGCGGTCGGGCTCACCGACCTGGTGCGGCAGGCCCTGCGGATGCGGCCCGACCGGCTGGTCGTCGGCGAGTGCCGGGGCGGGGAGGTGGTCGACCTGCTCGCCGCCCTGAACACCGGCCACGACGGAGGTGCCGGCACCCTGCACGCCAACACCCCGTCGGACGTGCCGGCGCGGCTGGAGGCGCTCGGGATGCTCGGCGGGCTGCCCCGCCCGGCGCTCCACGCCCAGGTGGCGGCCGCGCTCCAGGTGCTGCTCCAGGTGCGCCGTGGTGCCGAGGGGCGGGTGCTGGAGTCGGTCTGCCTGCTCCTGCCGGAGGGCCCGGACCGGCTGGTCACGGCGGTTCCCGCCTGGGTACGCGGGCGTGGGCCCGACCTCGCCGCACCGGCGCTCGCCGAGCTGCTGCGGGAGCGGGGTGTACCGGTGCCGCCGGTCCTGACCGAGCCGTGGCCCGGATCGGCGGGACCGAAGTGACCGCCCCGTACGCGCTGGTGGCGCTGCTGCCCGCGCTCGCCGCGGCGGTGCTGGTGGCCGGGGTGGTGCGTGGCGGTCGCAACCGGCGGGGCGTGTTGGCCGTCGGCGGGGGAAGCGCGGGCGCCGGCACCGAGGACCCGCTCGTCGCCTGGGTCACCGAGCTGCGCCGGACACCCGATCAGGGCGCGGAGACCGCTGCGGCGGCGCGCACGGCCGGAGGCGTCGTTCGTCCGCGTGCCGCCGACCGGCGGAACCCGTACGACGAACCTCCGGTCCGTCCGGGGCAGCCTCCGAGCGTTCCGGCCGGCGGCACCCTCCGAGGTGTGCGCGAGGCGGAAGGCGGGGCGCGGTGGGCGTCGTGGGACGCGGTCGACCGGTCGCCGTGGCCCTGGCCGGCCGGAGACGACCGTGGCGCGACGGGATCGACCAGACCCGGGGGCGGCGGCCCCGATCGGCTGCGGCCACCGGCCCGGCGGGATGCCCGACGCCCCGGCGGGACGCCCGCCCCGCCAGCTGCCTCGTCTCGCCGGCCCGGCGCGGCGACCGGTCCGCCCGGCGAGGAACGGCGACCGGCGTGGCTGCGGTCGTACGCGTCGACGGCGTCGCGGGGGCGCGTCCTGCTGCTCGCCGCGGCGGCCGGCACCGGGGTGGGCCTGCTGCTGGCCGGTCCGGTCGCGGCGGTGGCCGTCGGCGCCTACGGCACGCTGGCCGCCCGCGCGCTCCTCCGACGCAGGGAGGGCCGGTACGCCGTCCGGGCCCGGCGGCGCCGGCTGGACCAGCTCTGCGGGCTGGCCGCCGACCTCCGGGCCGGCCTGCCGGTGCCGGTCGCCGCCGAGCGGCTCACCTCGGGGGACGGCGGAATCCCGGGCAGGCGTGGGACCACGGGCGGGGGCGGAACCACGGGCGACGGTGGCAGTCCGGGCGGGGGCGGAACCGCAGGCGGCGACGCGGCCGGCCGCGACGAGCGGGGCCGGCCGGGACGCCTGGACCACCTGGCCCGCGCCGCCGTACGTCTCGCCGACCAGACGGGCGCGCCGCTGGCGGAGTTGCTGGAGCGGATCGAGGCGGACGCCCGGTCGGCGGACCGTGGACTGGCCGCGGCGGAGGCGCAGGCGGCCGGGGCGCGTGCCACCGCCCTGCTGCTCGCCGCCCTGCCGCTCGGCGGCATCGGGCTCGGCTACGGCATCGGCGTCGATCCGGTGGCGGTCCTGCTGCACACCCCCGTCGGTGGCGCGTGCGCGGTCGTCGCCATCGCGCTCCAGGTCGCGGGGCTGTTCTGGGCCGAACGGCTCGGCGCGACGCCGGGACGGGCGAGCTGATGCCCCGGCTGACGCTGGTGGTGGGCCTCGTGGTGGCGGTGGCCCTGCTCGCCGCGACGCTCGCGGCGGGCCGGCGGCCCCTGCGCCGGCTGCGCGCCCTGCGCAGGGCACCCGTCGGCGTCCACCCGGCAGCGCCGCCCCGCCTACCTGCCGGGCCCGGTGACGCCGCGACCGATGGCGCCCGTCCCCGGCGGCGGCCGGACGCCATCCGGGTCGCCTCCGGCCTGGGCGGTGTGGCGGTGGTGGTCGTCGTCGGCGGCTGGCCCGGGGTGGTGGCGGCCCTGCCGACGACGCTGCTGCTCGACCGGTTGCTCCGTCGCATCGAGCCCCCGGCCGTACGGAACCGGCGGCTGCGGGAGGCGGCCGACCTGCCGCTCGCCGCCGACCTGCTGGCGGCGGCGATGCGCGCGGGGGCGCCCGTGGACAGGTCGGTCCTGGCCGTGGCGGGGGCGCTGGACGGGCCGCTCGCCGACCGACTCGCCCGGGTCGGCCGGTTGCTGCGGCTCGGCGGCGGCCCCGAGGAGGCGTGGGCGCCGCTCGCGGCGGTGCCGGGAGCCGACCGGCTGACGGCCGCCGTGCTGCGTAGCGCCAACAGCGGAGCCGCGCTGGCCGGCGCGCTGACCCGACTCGCCGACGACCTGCGCGCCGACCGGGCCACCGCCGCGGAGGCGGCCGCGCGCCGGGCCGGTGTGCTCATCGTCCTGCCGTTGGGGCTCTGCTTCCTGCCGGCCTTCATTCTCGCCGGCTTGGTGCCGGTGATCGTCGCCGTCCTCGGCGACGTGCTCTGACCACCTTCGAGAAAGGACCAGAACGTGCGCAAACTGCTCGCCCGCCTGCGCGGGGACGCCGGAATGAACACCGCGGAGTACGCCGTCGGCACCCTGGCCGCGGTCGCCTTCGCCGGGATCCTGCTGAAGGTGCTGACCTCGGGCAACGTGCAGTCCGCGTTGACCGCCGTCATCGACCGGGCACTCAAGTGAACCGGCGCCGGCCGGCCGGCCGTGACCGGGGTTCCTTCACGGCCGAACTGGCGGCCGGCCTGCCGGCGCTCCTGCTGCTCCTGCTCGCCGGGCTGTCGGCGGTCAACGCCGTCGGCACGAGGGCGGGCTGCCTGCACGCGGCCCGGGAGGCGGCGCTGGCCGCCTCCCGGGGCGCCGACGGGGCGGCCGCAGCCAGCCGAGCGACCCCGCCGGGAGCGGAGGTGACCGTCACCGTCGATGGCCAGCGGGTCGTCGCCACCGTCCGGGCGCCCGTACGCGCGCTCGGCTCCCGGCTGCCCCGCATCTCCGTGACCGCCACGGCGGTGGCAGCCATCGAACCCGGCGTCGCGGAGTCCGCCGGCAGACCTGTCCGGTCGACCACCCCAGGGGCGTCGGCGCCGCCCGGTGTCGCGGAGTCCGCCACGTCGGTCGCCGAGCCGGCGGAGAGCGGGCCGTGACCGGGCGGCCCAGGGGTGCCGGCCGCCGGTGCCGCGCAGGTCGCGACGCCGACCGTCGAGCCGGGGGAGGGCGGGCGGTCACCGGGCGGGGCAGGGGCGCCGGTCACCGGCGCGGCGGCTCGGCGCAAGCGCGGGAGGAAGGGGCGCGGCCTACCGGAGATCGTGGTGGGGCGACCGTCTGCCTGCTCGCCGTGGGGCTGGCGTTCGTCGTGGTCGGGTTGTTCGGCGCGGCCGTCGGTGCGGCCCGCACGGCCCGGCAGCAGGCCCGGGTGGCGGCGGACTTCGGCGCGCTCGCCGGTGCCGGTCAGGCCCTCCTGGGTGAGTCGGCGGCCTGCGGTCGGGCCGCCGAGATCGCCGGCGCCAACGGTGGGCGGCTGTTGGCCTGTCGGCTCGACGGCCTGGACCTCCTGGTGACCGCCGAGGTCGCCGTCACCCCGCTGCCCGGCCTGGCGCGGGTGGCGACGGCGAGCGCCCGCGCCGGCCCCGTCCGTGGCTGAGCGGCAGGCGGGTACGGACACGACCGGGCCGGGGCGACGGCAGTCGGCACCCCGACCCGGGCGGGTCAGCGCCCCTGGAGGGCGTCGAGGGCGACGGCCATCGCGATCACGAGGCGGCGGTCGACCTGCGGGTTGTGGATCTGTACGACGTACCGGTCGCGCAGGCCCCACTGCTTGATGACGGAGAAGACCGGCTGACCGCCGGCGACGAAGTCGAAGTGGTAAGGCAGCCAGGACAGCGAGTCGACGAACCGGCGCAGCAGCGCCACCGGCATGCTGCGCTCCTGGCCGGTGACCTGCGGCAGGCCGGGCTGCTCGACGTGCCAGGTGGACCGCAGCAGGGACTGGGCGAAGTCCTTGCGGAACAGGCCGATCGGGTTGCCGGCGTGGTCGGTCACGTCGTACGTGGCGCCGATGTCGAGGCGCTGGCGGGCCTTGAACCCGAGCAGGGGCTGCTGCTTCGAGTCGTCGGTGTAGATCGTCACCTGCTCCTTGAAGGCGAGCCGCTTCTGCTGGGCGAACGCCAGCAGCCCGCCTTCGGAGCCGTCCGGTGCGACGGCGTGGACCTCGTACTGGTTGACCATCATCCGGAGCCGCTGCCGGATGTGGAACTGCTGCTGGGCCTGCAGGTTGTCGAGTTGCATGGGTTCTCCTTCGAGGGGTCGCCGGAGTGTCGCACAGCTTCAACCGCGCCGCCGCCGACAGGTCACGCGGCCCTCCCCGCAGGTCACGCGCCCGCCCGACCGAAGTTCGGCGCGCCGGGCCCCACCCACCGCCGCCGCTACCGCTCCCGCCACAAGGCTGCCGCCCCCGAAGGGAGTGCCCGAAGCCGTCCCCGCCCGGCCACCGGCTGCCCCGACCACCCCCGCTACCCGGGCGGTGCCACCCCCCGCCCGCGCAAGCCGCCCCGCCTGCGCAAGCCGCCCCGCCTGCGCAAGCCGCCCCGCCTGCGCAAGCCGCCCCGCCTGCGCAAGCCGCCCCGCCTGCGCAAGCCGCCCCGCCTGCGCAATCCGTCCCGAGCCCGGCGGGCGGTCTCGTCGGGCTGCTCGGTGCGCTGCTGCTGGCGGGGCCCTCGCTGATCCGGGACGGCCGGGTTCATCGGCCCCCGTCGACGGTCGCCTTGAGCGCCCACGCGTTGAGGACCTGGTGGATGCTGCGCAGCCGCTCGTTGATCTGTTCCAGGCGTTCGGCCTGCGCCAGGCTGGCTAGCGCGGTGCCCAAGGCGATCTGCTGGTCGGGAGTGAGCTTCTCCTGGTTGATCGTGTAGAGCAGGTCGACGGTCTCGGCGATGGTGTCGGCCACGACTCCTCCTTCGACGGCGAGGACGGCAAGGACGGCTATGGATCCGCGAGCACCGGTGGAAGCGCTCCCATGCCTTCAGTTGCCCCGAGCGAAGGGGTTCTATGCCTGCTTTCCACCACCCGGGACGGCAACGTCCCCCGAGCCCGCCTCCGCGAGCCGGGACGGGCCGCCCGGATCGCGCTGAGCACCCGGGCCGCTCGGCGCGCCGGGGACGGTGTCGTCGTCCGGAGCGGCGCGTCCCGCCGGAACCGGAGGGTCGCCCGGCCGGCCCTCGGACGGGCCGGGGGCCGGTACGCCGTCGGGCAGGTTGGCGAGTACCACCTCCAGCACCCGGACGGCGTCCGGCTTGGAGAGCGGGTTGTTGCCGTTGCCGCACTTCGGGGACTGCACGCAGGACGGGCAGCCCGTCTCGCAGCCACACTCCGCGATCGCGTCCCGGGTGGCGCGCAGCCAGGCGGCCGCCGTCCCGTACGCGCGCTCGGCGAAGCCGGCCCCACCCGGGTGCCCGTCGTAGACGAAGACGGTCGGGGCCTCGGTGTCCGGGTGCAGAGCCGTGGAGAGCCCGCCGATGTCCCAGCGGTCGCAGGTCGCGGTGAGCGGCAGCAGGCCGATCGCGGCGTGCTCGGCGGCGTGCAGTGCGCCCGGTACGTCGGCGGGCTCCACGCCGGCGGCCGTCAGCGACTGCGGCGACAGGGTGAACCAGACCGCGACGGTACGCAGCTCCCGGGCCGGCAGGTCCAGCGGACGGGTGTCGATGACCTCGCCGGTGGCGATCCGCCGCCGCTGGTACGACACCACCTGGCTGGTCACGTCGACCTCGCCGAGGAAGAGCCCGACGGGACCGGCGTCCACGTACGAGCGCACGTTCACCACCGACAGCGAGGTGACGTCGCGGGCGTGGGTGGACCAGTCCGGCTCCTCGGGGTGCACCAGCGCGCACCCGTCGGCCAGGTCGAGCGAGTCCACCACGTACGAGACGCCCTGGTGCAGGTAGACCGCGCCGGGGTGGAGCAGGAAGTGCGAGGAGCCGCCGTCGACGGTGCCGAGCAGCCGCCCGGTCGCCGCCTCGACCACGCAGACCGGCACGCCGCCCTCGCCGCGCAGGTCGACCTCGGGCCGTTCCCGGTGCCGCCAGTACCAGCCGGTCGGCCGCTGCCGCAGTGCCCCGGCCGCCACCAGCTGGTCCACCGCCTCCTTCGCCCCGTCGCCGAAGAGTGCCAGGTCGTCGGGGGTCAGCGGCGCCTCGGCCGCCGCGCAGGCGAGCTGCGGGGCCAGCACGTACGGGTTGGCCGGGTCGAGCACGGTGGCCTCCACCGGGCGCCCGAAGACCGCCTCGGGGTGGTGCACGAGGTAGGTGTCGAGCGGGTCGTCCCGGGCGACCAGCACGGCGAGCGCCTCCTGCCCGGAGCGCCCCGCCCGGCCGGCCTGCTGCCACAGCGAGGCGCGGGTCCCCGGGTACCCGCAGATGAGCACCGCGTCGAGGCCCACCAGGTCGACGCCCAGCTCCAGCGCGTTGGTCGAGGCCAGCCCGAGCAGGTCGCCGTGCAGCAGTGCGCGTTCCAGTTCGCGCCGCTCCTCGCGCAGGTAGCCGGCCCGGTAGGCGGCCACCCGGTCGCCGAGCCCCGGTACCGCCTCGTCGAGGGCGCGACGGGCGTTCGCCGCGACCACCTCGGCGCCGCGCCGGGAACGCACGAAGGCGAGCGTGCGTACGCCCTCGGCGACCGCGTCGGCGAGCAGGTCGGCCGTCTCCCGCAGGGCCGAGCGGCGGACCTGGGTGAGGTCCGCCTGCTGGTCGGCGGCGGAGTCCGGCGGCGGCAGCAGCGGCGGTTCCCAGAGCGCGAACGTCACCCCGCCGCGCGGCGAGGTGTCCTCGGTGACGGCGGCGACGGGCAGCCCGGTGAGCCGCCCGGCCGCCGTCGCCGGGTCGCCGGAGGTGGCCGAGGCCAGCACGAAGACGGGCGTGCTGCGGAACCGGGCACACTGCCGGCGCAGCCGGCGCAGCACGTGCGCGACGTGCGAGCCGAAGACGCCGCGGTAGGTGTGGCACTCGTCGATCACGACGTACGTGAGCCGGCGCAGGAAGCCGGACCACTGGGCGTGCCCGGGCAGGATGCCGTGGTGCAGCATGTCCGGGTTCGTCAGCACGAACCGGGAGTGCTTGCGGATCCACTCCCGCTCGGCGCGTGGGGTGTCGCCGTCGTAGCAGGCCGGGCGTACGCCCTCCAGCTCCAGCGCGGCGACGGCGCGCAACTGGTCGGCGGCGAGCGCCTTCGTCGGCGCCAGGTAGAGCACGGTGGCCCGGGGGTCGGCGAGCAGGGTGGCCAGCGCGGGAAGCTGGTAGGCCAGGGACTTGCCGGACGCCGTGCCGGTGGCCACCACCACGTGCCGGCCGTCGTACGCCTGGGTGGCCGCCTCGGCCTGGTGCCGCCAGGGCGCGACCACGCCGCGGCGGGCGAACGCCGCGCGCAGTTCCTCGGGCGCCCAGTCCGGCCATCCGGCGGGCTCGCCGGCCCGTGCCGGCACCCGCTCGACGTGGGTGACCGGGTCGGCGCCGGTGCGGGCGCGCAGCCTGCCCAGCAGGTCGGCCGGCGTTCGCCCGAGCCCGCCACCTGCGACTACGGTGGCTGCGGACGACGGCCCCGGGTTGCGGCGCGCCGGGTCGGAGGTCACGTCCTGCACTCTCGCACTGGTGTTCGGAGATGGAATACGGGGGGCCGGGGTATGGGGAGGCCTCCGCCGGTGAGCAGAGCCGGTCTCCGGCGGGGATGGTTAGATGCCCAGGAGAGTTTACGGCTCTTGCGAGGGAGGACCGATGGAGCTGTCGCTGACGACCCGCACCGTGGGCGAGCACACGGTGCTCGAGGTCGGCGGTGAGGTGGACGTCTACACCGCGCCGCGGCTGCGGGAACGGCTCCTCGAGCTGATCGACGGCGGGGCCCGCCACGTCGTGGTCGACCTGGGCCGGGTCGACTTCCTGGACTCCACCGGGTTGGGCGTGCTGGTCGGCGCGCTCAAGCGGCTGCGCGCGGCCGGCGGCTCGTTCGCGCTGGTCTGCGACAAGGAGCCGCTGCTCAAGATCTTCCGGATCACGGCGCTCGACCAGGTCTTCCCGCTGCATCCCACGGTCGACGCGGCGATCGGCGCCGGCCCGGCCGGCACCGGCGTCTGATGGCCACCGTCAAGCTCTCCTTCTCGCCGGCCCCGGTGCACGTGCGCACCGCGCGCCTGGTCGGGGTGGCGGTCGCCCGGCGGGCCGGGGTCCGCGAGGAGCTGCTCGACGAGGTACGGCTGGCCATCGGCGAGGCGTGCACGCGCGCGGTCGCCCTGCACCGCCAGTACGGCGTGCCCGAGCCCGTGCTCGTGGAGATGTCCGACTCGGGGGTGTACGCGGTGCGCGTCGTCGACCGCGCGCCGATCGAGGCGGGTCTCGGCCTGGCCGCGCTGAACGCCGACCAGCTCGCCAACGAGTCGCTCAACGAGGACGACCTGACCACCGGCGTCGGCTTCGCCCTGCTGGCCGGTTTCGTCGAGGATCTCCAGGTCCGCCCGGTCGAGGAGGGCGTCGGCACCGAGGTGCGGATGGTCTGGCCCGTCGGCCGTTGAGCTGATCTTCCACCGCCCTCGTCGAGGGCGTCGTACGCCGTGAGAGGCCGTGTCCCGCCGGGGCGCGGCCTCTCTGGCATGGATGGACTCCTATATCAGATTTTTCCTCATAACACAGCGACGAAGATCATCGGCCCGGGGTGCCCCCTCGGTGTGACCTCCAACACTGTGGAGGGCTACAGTACGCGGGTTGTCAGCAAGTGATCCATCCCGCAGCCAGCGGGAACGGTTGTTCATCGCTGGTCCGCCCGGGGTGGGGTGGCGCGCGCTTGCGACTCCGCATCCAGGCGCCGGGCGGTGCGTCTCCACCGGCCGGCGCGAGCGTTCGGTACAGGAGGACACAGATGTCCGACACCTTGGCCGCCGAGGGCGGCGGGATCTCCCTCACCGGAAACAACGTCACGTACGTCGTCATCGCCGCGGTCATCGCGCTGGTGGCGCTCGCCTTCGCCGGCGCGCTGACGAAGGCCGTGCTGGCCGCCGGCAAGGGCACCAACAAAATGCAGGAGATCTCCGGCGCGGTCCAGGAGGGCGCCTCGGCCTATCTGCTGCGGCAGTTCCGGACCCTGGCGATCTTCGTGGTCGTCGCCGTGGTGCTGCTCTTCCTGCTGCCGGTGCACGACACCGACGGCAGCGAGACGGCGGTGAAGATCGGCCGGTCCGTCTTCTTCGTCGTGGGCGCGCTGTTCAGCGCGTTCATCGGCGGCGCGGGCATGTGGCTGGCCACCCGGGCCAACCTGCGGGTGGCCGCCGCCGCCCGGGAGCGCGAGGGCGGCCGGGAAGCCGCGATGAAGATCGCCTTCCGTACGGGTGGCGTGGTCGGCTTCCTCACCGTCGGCCTCGGCCTCTTCGGCGCCGCGCTGGTCGTGCTGTTCTACCGCAGCGACGCGCCGACCGTGCTGGAGGGCTTCGGCTTCGGCGCCGCGCTGCTCGCCATGTTCATGCGGGTCGGCGGCGGCATCTTCACCAAGGCCGCCGACGTCGGCGCCGACCTGGTCGGCAAGGTCGAGCAGGGCATCCCCGAGGACGACCCGCGCAACGCCGCGACCATCGCCGACAACGTGGGCGACAACGTGGGTGACTGCGCCGGCATGGCCGCCGACCTCTTCGAGTCGTACGCGGTCACCCTGGTCGCCGCGCTGATCCTCGGCCGCGCCGCGTTCGGCGAGCAGGGCCTGGTCTTCCCGCTGATCGTCTCCACCATCGGCGTGCTCATCGCGATCGTCGGCGTCTTCATCACCCGGCTGCGCGCCTCCGACCGCAACGGCCTGACCGCGATCAACCGGGCCTTCTACATCTCGGCGGTGCTCTCCGCGGTGCTCGTGGCGATCGCCACGTGGGCGTACCTGCCGGCCACCTTCGCCGAGCTGGAGGGCGGGCTGACCGACGTCAGCGAGAACCCGCGGGTGGTCGCCATCGGCGCGGTCGTCATCGGCATCGTGCTGGCGGCGGCGATCCAGGCGCTGACCGGCTACTTCACCGAGACCAACCGGCGCCCGGTGCAGGACATCGGCAAGAGCTCGCAGACCGGCGCCGCCACCGTCATCCTCGCCGGCATCAGCGTCGGCCTGGAGTCGGCGGTCTACTCGGCGCTGCTGATCGGCGCCGGCGTGTTCGGCGCGTTCCTGCTCGGCGGCAGCTCCATCACGCTCTCGCTGTTCGCCGTGGCGCTGGCCGGCACCGGCCTGCTGACCACGGTCGGCGTGATCGTCGCGATGGACACCTTCGGCCCGATCTCCGACAACGCCCAGGGCGTGGCGGAGATGTCCGGCGACATCGACGAGCACGGCGCCCGGACACTCACCGAGCTGGACGCGGTCGGCAACACCACCAAGGCGATCACCAAGGGCATCGCGATCGCCACGGCGGTGCTCGCCGCGACGGCGCTGTTCGGCTCGTACACCGACACGCTGCGCAGCGCGTACTCCGACGCGGGGGTGGGCGACGTCGGCGCCGAGATCCTCAACTCGCTGAACGTGGCGAACCCGCGCAACCTGGTCGGCCTGATCATCGGCGCCGCGGTGGTGTTCCTCTTCTCCGGCCTGGCCATCAACGCGGTCTCCCGCTCGGCCGGCGCGGTCGTGATGGAGGTACGCCGCCAGTTCCGCGAACTGCCCGGCATCATGGACGGCACCCAACGCCCCGAGTACGGCAAGGTCGTCGACATCTGCACCCGGGACGCGCAGCGCGAGCTGATCACCCCCGGGCTGCTCGCCATCCTCGCGCCGATCGCGGTGGGCTTCGGCCTCGGGCCGGGCGCGCTGGCGGCGTACCTGGCCGGTGCGATCGGCGCCGGCACGCTGATGGCGGTCTTCCTGTCCAACTCCGGCGGCGCCTGGGACAACGCCAAGAAGCTCGTCGAGGACGGCGCGTACGGCGGCAAGGGCTCCGAGTCGCACGCCGCCACGGTCATCGGCGACACCGTCGGCGACCCGTTCAAGGACACCGCCGGTCCGGCGATCAACCCGCTGATCAAGGTGATGAACCTGGTCTCGCTGCTGATCGCGCCGGCCGTGGTGGCCTGGAGCGTGGGCGACGAGCGGAACACCGCCCTGCGGGTGGGGATCGCCGTGGTGGCGACGCTGATCATCGTCGCGGCGGTGGTGTTCAGCAAGCGCAAGGGCGTGGCGATGTCCGACTCCGACTCGGGCTCGGGCGCGGGCAGCCCCGGCCAGCGGCCGGAAACGGTCAACGCCTGATCCGTCCGGTGTCCCGGTCCCCGGTCGGCCCGCGTGGCCGGCCGGGGACCGCCCGTCCGCCCGGCAAACCTGTCCGGTGCCGCGACTCGACAGAGGCCGTACGCTGCAACGCATGCGCACGTGCCGGGCGGCAGCCGCCGGAAAGCTCACGGTGGTCCTGGCCACGCTCGTACTCGTGCTCGCCGGCTGCGGCGGCGGCCCCAGCCCGCGGGCGTGGGCGGCGTCGGTCTGCTCCGCGCTCACCCCGTGGCGGGCCGAGATCAGCAAGTTGACCAGCAGCACCGACCAGCAGATGACCGCCCAGACCACCCCGGCGCAGGCGAAGGAGAACCTGGTGCGGCTCTTCGGGGGCGCCGAGCAGGCCAGCGAGACCGCCCGACGCAAGGTCGAGGAGGCCGGCGTCCCGGAGGCCGAGCAGGGCGAGGAGGTCTCCGCCGGCTTCCGCACGTCGCTGGCCAAGATGCGTGACGCGTACGGCAGGGCCCGCGACACCATCGACGGGCTCGGCACCGGCCAGCCCACCGTCTTCTACGACGGCGTCCGCGCCGCCGTGGACACCCTGAACAAGGAGTACGACGCCAGCGCGCTCGACACCAGCCGGCTCAACTCCGAGGAGTTGAAACGCGCCTTCGACGAGGTGCCGGAGTGTCGCTGAGCGGGACCGGTGACCCGGCGGGCGGCGAGGCGCTGCCCGTGCTCTTCCCGGCCCCCGCGGAGCGGGTCGCGCCGGCCGCCCGCCGTACCGCCGCACCCCCGCCGGCCGACGCCGACGGCTCCGCCCGGCAGCTGACCTTCTTCGGCGCGGAGGCGGCGGACCCGTCCCTCGCCGACCTCGCCGGGCTGCTGGCCGGCCCGGGCGAGGTGGTCCGGATGGGCGGCACGGCCCGGCTCTCGGTCGTGGTCGACGCCGCCTGGCGGGTGCACGTGCTCATCGCCGAGCTGGCGCTGCGCGGGGTGGCGGCCACCTGGGAGGCGACCGCCGACGGCCGGCACGCGGTGCGCACCTCGTACGCGCGCACCCTCAAGCCGCTCGCGGTGGCCTGGCTGCGCGGCACCGGCAAGCGACCGCCCGCCGGCCTCCACCTCAACGGGCGGCGGCTGCGGATCTGGCTCGCCGCGGCCGGGGCCGCCGAGCCGTCCGGCTTCCTGCTCGGGCTCGGCGCCGACGACGAGGAGTGCTGGGGGCCGGTCGGCGGGGCGCTCGACGCGGTCGGCCTCTCCGGGGCGCTGCTCGGGCCCGGCGAGGGCGGGCCGGCGTACCGGATCACCGGCCGCCGGCGGCTCGCCCGCCTGGCCGAGCTGGTCGGCGACCCGCCGCCCACCGCCCCCGCGACGGAGTGGCCGGCCCGCTCCTGACCGCCCGGCGGCGCCCGCCCTGTCGAGCCGGTCGCGCCTGTCCGATGCGGGACAGCAAGTGCGCAATTTCGCAGAAAACGGCCGGGTGACGCCTCGGCCGAGGGTCCGCCATCGTCACAGTGTCCCGCCCGACGGCACACGCACGGTGTACGGTGGCGCCGTCCGGCACGCCCAGCCGCCGGTGGATCGAAGAGGCCGCCCCACGGGACGGTTTGCCGCCCGCGAAACCCGAAACGCGGGCGGCGCGTTACGTTGGACATCCGGACCGCCGGGGGTCGGCGGGCCGAATGCGGCCCGAACCGGGCGCCGGTGGCTACGAGCAGGAGTGAGGTCGGGGAGAGACGTGCCGAGCAAAGCTGGAACCACCCGTCTGGTCATCGTCGAGTCACCGGCGAAGGCCAAGACGATCTCGGGCTATCTCGGCCCGGGGTACGTCGTGGAGGCCAGCTTCGGCCACGTCCGGGACCTCCCGCGCAACGCCGCCGACGTGCCGGCGAAGTACAAGGGCGAGCCCTGGGCCCGTCTCGGGGTGGACGTCGACAACGGTTTCCACGCCCTCTACGTGGTCTCCGCCGACCGCAGGCAGCAGATCAGCAAGCTGGTGAAGCTCGCCAAGGAGGTCGACGAGATCTTCCTGGCGACGGATGAGGACCGCGAGGGCGAGGCGATCGCCTGGCACCTGGTGGAGACCCTCAAGCCCAAGGTGCCGGTCAAGCGGATGGTCTTCCACGAGATCACCAAGCCGGCCATCCAGGCCGCGGTGGCCAACCCCCGCGAGATCGACCGGGACCTGGTCGACGCCCAGGAGGCCCGGCGCATCCTCGACCGCCTCTACGGCTACGAGGTCTCACCCGTGCTGTGGAAGAAGGTCATGCCGAAGCTCTCGGCGGGCCGGGTGCAGTCCGTGGCGACCCGGATCGTGGTGGAGCGCGAGCGGCAGCGGATGGCCTTCCGCACGGCGGAATACTGGGACATCCTGGCCACGCTGGCCGTCGCGAACGCCGGTGAGGGGCCGCGCACCTTCAACGCCACCCTGGTCGCGCTGAACGGTGACCGGATCGCCACCGGCAAGGACTTCGAGCCGACCACCGGCCGGGTGAAGGCCGGCGCCGGCGTCGTGCACCTCGACTCCGGCGGCGCCCGGGGGCTCGCGGCCCGCCTGGAGGGCCGGCCGTTCACCGTCACCCGGGTCGAAGAGAAGCCCTACCGCCGCCGCCCGTACGCGCCGTTCATCACCTCCACCCTCCAGCAGGAGGCGGCCCGCAAGCTGCGGTTCTCGTCGCAGCAGACGATGCGCACCGCGCAGCGCCTCTACGAGAACGGCTACATCACCTACATGCGTACCGACTCGGTGAACCTGTCGGAGACCGCCATCGCGGCGGCCCGCCGGCAGATCGTCGAGCTGTACGGCGAGCGCAGCGTGCCGCCGGAGCCGCGCCGCTACACCGGCAAGGTGAAGAACGCGCAGGAGGCGCACGAGGCGATCCGCCCGGCGGGGGACAACTTCCGCACCCCGGGCGACGTGGCCAAGGAGCTGTCGGCCGAGGAGTTCAAGCTCTACGAGCTGATCTGGCGGCGCACCATCGCCTCGCAGATGACCGACGCCGTCGGCTCCAGCGTCTCGGTGCGCATCCGCGCCGTCTCCTCCGCCCAGGAGGAGGCCGACTTCGGCGCGACCGGCAAGACCATCACCGACCCGGGCTTCCTGCGGGCGTACGTCGAGTCCAGCGACGACGAGAACGCCGAGGCCGAGGACGCCGAGCGCCGCCTGCCCAACCTGGTCAAGGACCAGCCGCTCACCGCCGACGAGCTGGCCGCGCAGGGCCACCACACCCAGCCGCCGTCGCGCTACACGGAGGCGTCGCTGGTCAAGGCACTGGAGGAGCTGGGCATCGGCCGCCCGTCGACGTACGCGTCGATCATGCAGACCATCCAGGACCGCGGCTACGTGACCAAGCGCGGCCAGGCGATGATCCCGACCTTCCTGGCGTTCGCGGTGATCGGCCTGCTGGAGCGGCACTACCCGCGCCTGATCGACTACGACTTCACCGCCAGCATGGAGAACGAGCTGGACGAGATCGCCGGTGGTGACCACGCTGCCGTCGACTTCCTCACCGCGTTCTACTTCGGCAGCGCCAACGGTGCCGGCGACCAGGACATCGCCCGCTCGGGCGGGCTGAAGAAGCTGGTCACCGAGAACCTCAACGAGATCGACGCGCGCAGCGTCAACTCGATCCCGCTCTTCACCGACGACGAGGGCCGCGAGGTCGTCGTGCGGGTGGGCCGCTACGGGCCGTACCTCCAGCGGGCGGTGCCGGGCGAGCAGCAGGCGCCGGCCGCCGAGGGCGAGGAGGGCGGCGGCCAGGGCGACCGGGCGCCGATCCCCGAGGGGCTGGCGCCCGACGAGCTGACCCCCGAGAAGGTGCACGAGCTGTTCCTCGGCGGCGGGGGCGAGCGCAAGCTCGGCGACGACCCGGCCACCGGCGAGCCGATCCTGCTCAAGTCGGGCCGCTTCGGCCCCTACGTGGCCAGCGGCGAGCGCAAGTCGTCGCTGCTGCGTTCGCAGTCGCCGGACTCGCTGACCTTCGACGAGGCGCTGAAGCTGCTCAGCCTGCCCCGGGTGGTCGGTTTGGCCCCGGACGGCGCCGAGGTGCTCGCCAACAACGGCCGCTACGGCCCGTACGTCAAGCGCGGCGACGAGTTCCGCTCGCTGGACTCCGAAGAGAAGATGTTCACCGTCACGCTGGACGAGGCGCTGGCCCTGCTGGCCGCCCCGAAGGCCCGCCAGCGTCGGGCCGCCGCGCCGCCCCTGCGGGAGATGGGCGTCGACCCGCTGACGGAGAAGCCGCTGGTCATCAAGGACGGCCGCTTCGGCCCGTACGTGACCGACGGCGAGACCAACGCGTCGCTGCGGCGCGGCCAGACCCCGGAGGCGCTGAGCATCGAGGAGGCCTCCGAGATGCTCGCCGAGAAGCGGGCGAAGGGGCCGGCGCCGAAGAAGACCGCCGCGAAGAAGGCACCCGCGAAGAAGGCGCCGGCCAAGAAGGCCACGGCGGCGAAGAAGACGGCCGCGGCGACCAAGTCGACGGCCGCGAAGAAGACCACGACGGCCAAGGCCACCACGGCGAAGAAGGCCCCAGCCAAGAAGGCGGCCCCCCGGAAGGCCACCACCAGCCCCGACTGACCGCCCACCGCTAGCCGGCAACTGCTGCCGCAACAGATCTTGGCAGGTCCCGGCCCTTGGAAGGGCCACCGCCTGCCAAGATCTCTTGCCTTGTCCACAGGGGCAGCGCGCGGCGGTGCCGCGTGGGCAGGGTGGAGGGCGTGATAGCCCGCTTCACACCATCCCTGGCGGCGCTGGGCCGGGCGGTGCCCGGCGACGACGCCGACGAATTGACCTGGTTGCTCTTCCGGCAGGACGAGGTGATCAGCCTCGACCAGGCGCTTCGACACCTGACCCACAAGGCGATCCGGCACCGGGTGACCAGCGGACGGTGGCGACACGTTCACCGTGCCGTCTTCGTCGCCCACAGCGGGCCGATCGGCCCCGCACAGCTTCGGTGGATCGCGGTGCTGGCCGCCGGGCCGGGCGCGATGCTCGGTGGGCTCACGGCCGCCCAGGCGGGAGGCCTACGCGGCTTTCCCGATTTGGCGGTCCATCTCCTGTTGCCGGCTGGCCGGCGGCGGGAGCTGCCGCAACGAGTGGTGGCACACCGGACGACCCATCTGCCGGAGCGAGACGTGCTCGCCGTCGGGCAGCCACGTCGGACGATGCCCGCCCGGTCGGTCGTGGACGCGGCGCAGTGGGCGCGTACCGACGCGGAGGCCCGGGCGATCGTCGCGGCAGGCTTCCAGCAACGGATCGTGTCCGAGGAGGACCTGCGCGAGGTCCTCGACCGGATGCCACGGCTGCGTCGCCGGAAACTGATCCTGAGCGTCGCCACGGACGCGGGCGGCGGGGCGCACTCCCTGGCCGAGTTGGACTTCCTGACCCTGACCCGCCGTGCCGGACTGCCCGAACCCACTCGACAGAAGATGAGGTACGACGCCACGGGCCGGCGCCGCTACCTCGACGCGTACTTCGAGGAGTGGAAGGTGCACGTCGAGATCGACGGCGGACAGCATCTCGACCCGCGTGCGGCCTGGGCCGACATGCGCCGCCAGAACGACCTGTGGGCCGAAGGGGATCGCGTCCTCCGATTCCCTTCCTGGGCCCTCCGCGCCCACCCGGCCGAGGTCATGGCCCAACTTCGTACGGCACTGCGCAGAGCGGGCTGGTCCGGCTGACCCCGCAACGAGATCTTGGAAGCTACCGGCCCGTCTGAGGGCCGCTTCCTGCCAAGATCTCGCCGCTCCCCAACGGCGCCGCTCCCCAACGGCGGGCGGCGGGCGGCGGTGGGGTCAGCCCAGGGTTCGGGTGAGGTGGGGGTTGGTGAAGAGGTGGTGCGGGTCGAGGCGGGCGCGCAGCGCCTGGAAGTCCGCCCAGCGGGGGTACGCCGGGGCGAGTGACTCCGCGTCGCGCCAGTGCAGCTTGCCCCAGTGGGGTCGGCCGCCGAGGCTCGCGGCGACCTGCTCGAAGGCCCGGAAGTACGGCTCGTACGGCATGCCGACGTACTGGTGGACGGCCACGTACGCCGATTCGCGCCCGTAGCCGTGGGAGAGCCAGATGTCGTCGGGGGCGGTGAAGCGCACCTCGACCGGGAAGAGCACCTTGAACGGCAGCCCGTCGACGATCCGGCGCAGCGCGTCGAGGGCCTCGCGCAGGGCGTCGCGCGGCAGCGCGTACTCCATCTCCAAGAAGCGGACCCGGCGCGGGGTGCAGAAGACCTGGTCGGAGCGGCCGGTGTAGCGGCGCTCGGTGAGCGCGCGGGCGGAGACGGCGCTGATGCCCGGGGCGAGCGCCGGCACGGCGCGGCCCAGCCGGCAGGCCCCGGCGAAGACGGTGTTGGACAGGAACTCGTCGTCGAGCCAGCCGCGCCACGGGGGCAGCGGCCGGTCGTCGGCGGGCACCCGGTCATTGGTCTTGACCTGCACCCGATCGGTGTAGGGGAACCAGTAGAACTCGGCGTGGTCGTGCTCCCGCACCAGCGAGGGCAGTTCGTCGAGCACGGCGGCGAGCGGCGCGGGCCGTTCGTGGGCGAGGAGCACGAACGCGTCCACGCAGCGCAGGGTCACCTCGACGAGTACGCCGAGCGCGCCCAGCGACACCCGGGCGGCGGCGAAGACGTCGGGGTGCTCGTCGGCGGAGCAGCGCAGCACCTCGCCGGTGCCGGTGACGAGCGTGAGCGCCTCGACGAACGTCGAGAGGCAGCCGTACCCGGCGCCGGTGCCGTGGGTGCCGGTGGAGATCGCCCCGGCGATCGTCTGGGCGTCGATGTCGCCCAGATTGGGCAGTGCCAGGCCGTGGGCGGCGAGCAGATCGTTGAGCGCGCGCAGGGTGGTCCCGGCCGGTACGGTGACCAGTCGGCGATCGACGTCGACCCGTACCCCGGTGTCGAGGTCGGCCAGTTCCATCCGCCGCCCGTCGGTGACCGCGACGCCGGTGAAGGAGTGGCCGCTGCCCACCGCCCTGATCCGGTCCCCGGTCGTCGCGGCGGCGCGCACGGCGTCGGCCACGTCGGCGAGGGAGGTGGGGCGCAGGATGGCGGTGGCGGTGGCGCGTTGGTTGCCGGCCCAGTTGGACCAGCCTGCCAGGGTGGGCGGTGCGGTGCCGGCCATGCGCACTCCTCGACATGAACGTGAAGTGACTTCATATCAGGAACGTTGTAGCAGGTAAATACCGCAATCGAGGTTTGCTCGTTGTACCGGTAGTCACGAACCCGTGACGTGCAGATATGTTCATCCGTCGAAGGGGGGTGGCGAGTGTCCACACCAGCCGCCACAGCCGGGCCGCTGCGCCGCGTACCGGTGCAGGGTCGAAGTGTCGCGCGGGTCCAGCGGATGCTGGACGCCTGCGCCGAACTCGTCGACGAGGTGGGGTACGAGGGACTGACCACGACCCTCCTCGCCGAGCGTGCCGAGGTGGCGATCGGGTCGGTCTACCAGTTCTTCCCGGACAAGCGGGCGATCGTGCAGGCGCTGACCCTGCGCACGATGGAGTCCTACCTCCAGCGGCTCGACGAGCGCTTCGCCTCCGACGACCTGACCCACTGGTGGGACGGGGTCGACGCGGGCATCGACGAGTACATCACGATGCACCGTACCGTTCCGGGATTCCGTACCCTGCACTTCGGCGACGTGGTCGACCTGCACCTGCTCGACGAGCAGCGGGACAACAACGGGGTGATCGCGGACCAGTTGGCCCGCGTGCTCGCCGAGCGCTTCGGGCTGGACGTCCCCGATCTCCGGTTCCACCTCGAGATCGCCGTGGAGGCGGCCGACGCGCTGATCAAGCTGGCGTTCCGCCGGCTGCCCGAGGGCGACGACCGGGTGCTGGCCGAGGCCAAGGCGCTGATCCGGGAGTACCTGCACCGCCAGGTCGACGCGCTGGCCGACGCCGGCCAGCCCGGCTGACCCGGCCGCGCCGGCGCCCGCCTGCGGGCTTCGGCCCGGGCGCGAACGGTCCGGGACGCGCCGGGCCGGCGGATCAGAGGAAGGCGTGGCCCTCACCCCGGTAGGTGGGCACCGTGGCCACGACCGTGTCGCCGTCGACCAGGTGCAACTCGTTGACGTGCTCGCACAGCTCACCGGCCTTCGCGTGCCGGAACCAGACCCGGTCGCCGACCCGCAGGGCGCCGGCCGCCGAACCGGCCAGCGGGGTCTGCACCTCGCCGGCCCCCTCGGTGCCGATCAACTTCAGGCCCTCCGGCAGCCACGGCCGGGGCAGCCGGCTGTCCTCGGCCGGGCCGGAGGCGATCCAGCCGCCGCCGAGCACGGTGGCGAGGCCGGGCCCCGGGCGGCGCACCACCGCGCAGGCGAAGGCCGCCGCCGGGGTGGGGCGCCAGGCGCGGTACGCGTCGAACAGCGTCGGCCCGTACAGGCCCGATCCCGCGGTGACCTCGGTGACCGCGGGATCGGCGCTGGTCGCGGCCACGCTGCCGGTGCCGCCCCCGTTGACGAACTCCAGGTCGGCGTGTTCGCGTACGGCGGCCACCGCCGCGCCCCGGCGGGCCAGCAACTCGCGGTACGACCCGCGCTGGGCCAGCCGGATCGCGGAGCCGAGCACCGCCCGCCCGGGCGGCGCGTCGCCGAGGCCGGCGATCTGCGCCTCGTACGCCATCAGCCCGACCAGCCGGAAGCCCGCGCGCGCCGCGACGGTGGCGGCGAGCGCGCCGGCCGCCCGGGCGCTGTGCACCGGTGAGCGGCGCACCCCCACGTGCACCCGCCCGCCCAGCGGCCGCCAGGAGGCGTCCAGGTCGAGGCAGACCCGCAGCTCGGGGCGGCGGCCGGGCGGGCACACGGCGTCGACGAGGTCGAGCTGGTCGGTGCCGTCGATCATCAGCGTGACGGCCGCGGCGAGCGCCGGGTCGGCGGCGAGCGCGGCGAGCGCCCCCCGGTCGACCGTGGGGTACGCCACCAGCGCGTCGTCGGTCACGCCGGTGCGGACCAGCCAGCTCGCCTCGGGCAGGGTGAAGGCCATCACGCCTGCCCAGCCGGGTCGCGCCAGCGCCCGGCCGATCAGGTCCCGGGCGCGGACCGACTTGCTGGCGATCCGGACCGGCTTGCCGGCGGCGCGGTCGGCCAGCGCGGCGGCGTTGCCGTCGAAGGCCGCGAGGTCGACGACGGCGTACGGCGGGTCGAGGTGCGCGGTCGCCCGGTCGAGGCGCTCACGAACTTTGTCGCTTTCGATGGCCACGTGTGCACGCTAACTGTCTGGGAGGCAATGCGAAACACCCTCGCGTCTGTCCGGGCTGCGGGCGGTGGTCACGGCGGCCTAGGCTCGGCGAACAGGAGAATGTCGCGGCGGGGCGGGTCCCCGCCGGGTCTAGAGTGTTCCACCGGGACTGCCCAGCGATGGGCCGGCACGTGGAGGTACGGCCATCGAAAGCCAGTTCAACGGCGAGTCGCCCGGCGTGTCGCCGTCCCCGAACCCGTCCGGCGGCGCCGCCGAGAAGTCCGGTGCCGACCTGTCCGGCTACGCGGGCATCCGCTCGGTGCTGCGGATCACCCCGTTCCGCCGGCTCTGGATCGTGCTCGGCGCGGCCTCCTTCGGCGACTGGTTCGGCCTGCTCGCCACCAGCGTCTTCGCCGCCTCCCAGGTCGAGGGGAGCACCGCCAAGGGCGCCGCCTTCGGTGGCGTCATCGCCATCCGGCTGCTGCCGGCGCTGGTGCTCGGCCCGATCGCCGGCGTGCTGGCCGACCGCTTCGACCGGCGCTGGACCATGGTCATCTGCGACGTGCTGCGGTTCCTGCTCTTCGCCTCGATCCCGCTGGTGGCGCTGCTCGGCGCCTCGGGCGGGGCGGTGGTCCTCTGGGCGGCGATCGCCACCTTCCTGATCGAGTCGCTCACGCTGCTGTGGATCCCGGCCAAGGAGGCCGCGGTCCCCAACCTGATCCCGCGCGCCCGGCTGGAGGCCGCCAACCAGCTCACGCTGATCACCACGTACGGCCTAACCCCGGTCCTCGCCGCGCTGATCCTCGCCGCGCTCGACGGCATCGTGCGGGGGGTCACCGGGGGCGCGGCGCCGGACTGGGCCGAGCCGGCCGATCTGGCGCTCTGGTTCAACGCGTTCTCCCGGCTGGCCACCGCGCTGGTGGTGGCGTACGGCATCAAGGAGATCAGCCAGGGGCAGGCCGCCGAGCGGGGCGGGGGCGAGCAGAGCATGCTGCGCCAGTTCAAGGAGGGCTGGCGCTACATCGGCCAGACCCCGCTGGTGCGCGGCCTGGTGCTCGGCATCTTCGGCGCGTTCGCCGGTGGCGGCATCGTGATCGGCACCGCCAAGTTCTTCGCCATCTCGCTCGGCGCCGGTGACGCCGCCTTCTACCTGCTCTTCGGCGCCATCTTCGTCGGCCTCGCGCTCGGCATCGGGCTCGGCCCGATGATCGTCAAGGACATGTCCCGGCGGCGCTGGTTCGGCATGAGCATCGTGCTGGCCAGCGCCTCGGTGATGACCCTGGCCTTCGCCATCCACCTCTCCATGGCGATGGTCGGCGCGATCCTGGTCGGCGCGGGCGCCGGGATGGCCTTCCTCTCCGGCACCACCCTGCTCGGCGGGGAGATCGCCGACGAGGTGCGCGGCCGGGTCTTCGCGGTGGTGCAGATCGGCACCCGGCTGGTGCTGATCCTCGCGATCGGCCTCGGCAGCCTGCTCGCCGGCGTCGGCGGCTCGCGCCGGCTGGAGCTGGCCGACCTGGGCGTGTCGATCTCGTCCACCCGACTGCTGCTGCTCGCCGCCGGCGCCGCCGGCATCTTCGCCGGGATCAGCGCGTTCGGGCAGATGGACGACAAGAAGGGCGTCCCCGTCCTGGCCGACCTCTGGGGCTCGATCCGGGGCCGCCCGCTGATGCCGGCCGAGCCGTTCGTCTCCGCCGGCCTCTTCGTGGTCTTCGAGGGCGGCGAGGGCGCCGGCAAGTCCACCCAGCTCGCCGCGCTCGCCGAGCGGCTGCGCGGGCAGGGGCGCGACGTGGTGGTGACGCGCGAGCCGGGGGCCACCGCCGTCGGCGAGCGGATCCGGTCGCTGCTGCTCGGCGCGCCCGGCTCCGACGGGCCGTCGCCGCGCGCCGAGGCGCTGCTCTACGCCGCCGACCGGGCGCACCACGTGGCCACCGTCGTCCGGCCGGCGCTGGTCCGGGGCGCGGTGGTGATCAGCGACCGGTACGTCGACTCGTCCCTGGCGTACCAGGGGGCGGGGCGCACGCTCCCCGTCGACGAGGTCTCCTGGCTGTCGTCCTGGGCCACCGGCGGGCTCAAGCCCGACCTGGTGGTGCTGCTGGACGTCGACCCGCGCACCGGCCTGGCCCGGGCGGCGGCCCGCGCCGAGGCGGCCGACCGCCTGGAAGCCGAGTCCGTCGCCTTCCACGAGCGGGTCCGGTACGCCTTCCTCGACCTCGCCGCCGCCGACCCGAAGCGCTATCTCGTGCTCGACGCGTCCCGCCCGGTCGAGGAGATCGCCGGGCAGGTGGCCCAGCGGATCGAGGAGATGTTCGGCACTCCCGGCGGCATCGTGCACCCCCGCCCCGCGCACGGGCCGGACACCTCGGTGCAGCCGGAGTTATCCGAATCGGAGCTGGTACCGATGGAGCACCGGACCTGATGCCCGACGTCTTCGCCGACCTGGTCGGGCAGGACGAGGCGGTCGACACGCTGCGCCGCGCCGCCGCCGCGGCGTCCGCCGTGCTGCGCGCTGCCGCCGTCGCGCCCACGACCGACTCCGACGGGGACGGGTCCGACGCGCTCGCCGAGGAGTCGGACGGCCCGCCGACGTCCGCCGCCGCCGACGCGGGGGCGGGGATGACGCACGCCTGGATCTTCACCGGGCCGCCCGGGTCGGGCCGCTCGGTGGCGGCGCGGGCCTTCGCCGCCGCCCTCCAGTGCGCGTACGGCACCGGCTGCGGCGCGTGCCCCGGCTGCCACACCACGATGACGGGCACCCACGCCGACGTCCGGATGGTGGTGCCGGAGGGGCTCTCCATCGGCGTCAACGAGATGCGGGCGCTGGTGCTGCGCGCCGCCAGCACCCCGTCGGGCGGGCGCTGGCAGGTGGTGGTCATCTCCGACGCGGACCGGCTCACCGAGGCGGCCGGCAACGCGCTGCTCAAGGCCATCGAGGAGCCGCCACCGCGTACGGTGTTCCTGCTCTGCGCCCCGTCCACCCACCCCGAGGACATCTCCGTGACCATCCGGTCGCGCTGCCGGGTCGTACCGCTGGGGCAGCCCTCGCCCGACGCGGTGGCCGAGGTGCTGGTCCGCCGCGACGGGGTCACGCCCGACGTGGCGCGGTGGGCGGCGGCGGCCGCGCAGGGGCACGTGGGGCGGGCCCGGCGGCTGGCCCGCGACCCGGAGGCGCGCAAGCGCCGGGAGGCCGTGCTCGCGGTGCCGCGCCGGCTGACCGGCGTGGGCGCCGCGTTCGACGCGGCGTCGGCGCTGATCGAGGCGGCCGAGGCGGAGGCCGAGGCGTCCGTGGCGGAGGCCGACGCGGCCGAGCGGGCGGCGCTGGAGACCGCGCTCGGCGCCGGCGGCACCGGGCGGGGGGCGGCCGGCGCGATCCGGGGCGCCGCCGGGCAGCTGAAGGACCTGGAGAAGCGGCAGCGGTCCCGGGCCACCCGGGCGCAGCGGGACGCGCTGGACCGGGCGTTGGTCGACCTTGCCGGCTTCTACCGCGACGCGCTCACCATGGCGTTGCGCGCCCCCGTGGCGCCGGTGCACACCGACACCGCGGCGCTGGCCGGGGCGGGCGCCCAGAAATGGGACGCTGAGGGGACGCTGCGCCGCCTGGAGGCGGTGCTGGAGTGCCGGGCGGCCATCGAGGCCAACGTGAAGCCCCGCATCGCCGTCGAGGCGATGATGCTCGCGCTCTGGAAGGGCTGAGCCCGCCGACCACCGGCCGCGCGGGCTGGTCCCGCGCGGATGGGTCCCGCCGGCCGGACCGGCCGTCCACAGGCATCGACAGGCGCGATTGCTGTGCGGTACGGTCCGGTGTGCCGTGGTGACCGTGGCGGCACGCACAGTGATTCCCTGTTCCGGGAGGAGTCCGCCGATGCCGCGGGGGGAGATCGACGAGGCCTGGATCGAGGAGGCGGTGCGGCGCTACCGCCGGATCGAGTCCCTCCAGGCCGAGTTCGACCAGGCGGTGTCGACCGTCGAGGTCACCGTCCGATCGCCCGACGGGCTGGTCGAGGTGGTGGTCACCGCCGGCGGGCGGATCACCGACGTGCGCTTCCGCGGCCCGCTGCACTCCCGCAACCCGCGCGACGTCGCCGGCTCGGTGCAGGCGGCGGTCACGGCGGCGGCCGACGCGGCCCAGTGGGCCCGGGAGAAGCTGCACAACGAGACCTTCGCCGCCTACCGGCCGCTGGCGGGAGCCTGAGATGGACAGCCTGCGCGCCCTCGCCGCCCGGCTCGACGAGGCGAGCGAGACCATGACCACCGTCTCCCGCACGGTCACCGCAGGCGACCCGGCCCAGGCCGCGTTCGGCGCCGACGCCCCCGGCCGGCCCGGGGAGATCGGGCGGGCCCTGCACCGGCAGTGGACCGCCGCGACCGGCGACCGGGCCCGGGAGGCCCACGTCGCCGCCCAACGGCTGGCCGCCGTCGCGGCGGCGGTGCGGGCCGCCGCCGACCACTACGCCGACGTCGACCGCGCCGCGCGCTACCGGCTGACCGGGGAGGCGTGATGGACGCGCTGGACCGGCTCGCCGAGCCCGGCCTCGACCTGCTCCGCCGGGTCGACACGCTGCTCGCCGTCGGCGCCCCCGAGGGGCACCGCGTGTGGCCGCTGCTGCGCCGGATGCAGGTGCTTCCCGGCGAGGCCGTCCGCAACTTCCTCGATCTGCATCCGGCGCCGCTGGCGACCGCCGGCCACACCGCCCGCCGCCTGGTGCGTGGCTACGACGAGGCCTCCGCCGCGCTGACCGACCCGGTCCTCTGGTCCGGTCCGGCCGCGTCGTCGTACGGGCAGGCCCGGGCGGCCCTGCTGCGCCACCTCGACGATGGGCCGGAGAGCCTGGTCGGCCGCCTGGAGTCGACGGCCGGCTACGCCGACGCGCTCGCCGACTGGGTGGAGGGCAGCCGGCTCGCACTGGCCCGGGCGCTGGCCGACGTCCTGCGCTGCGCCGAGGCGGTGACCGTGGTCGCCGCGACGTCGGTGCCGACCCGCGCGCCGGGGGCGGCGGGGCCGGGCGGGACGGAGGCCGCCGAGATCGCCGCGCGGGTGCTGGCGGTGCTCTGCGTCGCGTACGACGGGGCCGAGACCCTGTTGCGCCAGTGGGCGCCGAGCCTCGCCGAGTCCCGCTGGCGCGAGCCGGTCGCCGAACGCCCCCGCTACGACACCCCCACCCGCGTCGGCTGGTGACGCCCCCTGCCGGCGTGCTCGTGCCGGCACGACGCGCGCCGCACCACGCCGATTCGGCGGGCGTGGATGGCTGCGCACCGTAGCCGGGCCGCGACGGCCGGCCGGGCCGCCCCGGCCCGCGCGTCGTAGGGTGTCAGACATGGGCATGCTCTGCGCGGTCAGCTTCCAGCGGTACGGGCGCCTCTACTACCTGGACCCGGGCGAGCTGCGGCCCCAGGTCGGCGACAAGGTGCTGGTGCCGACCGACGACGGGCCGGAGGTGGCCGAGTGCGTCTGGGCGGCGCAGTGGGTCACCGAGGAGACCGACGGCTTTCCCCGGCTGGCCGGCCTGGCCGGTGAGGACGACCTGCGCCGCGACGAGACGGTGCGCCGCCGCAAGGCCGAGGCCAAGGTCGCGGCGAAGCGGCTGATCCGTGAGCACGCCCTGCCGATGAAGGTGGTGGCGATCGACCACGTCCTCGGAGCCGCCGAGGGCGGCGGCGAGCGGAGCACCATCTACTTCACGGCCCCGCACCGGGTGGACTTCCGCGCGCTGGTGCGGGACCTCGGCGCGACCCTGCACTGCCGGGTCGAGCTGCGCCAGCTCTCCGCCCGGGACTCGGCGCGGGTGCAGGGCGGCATCGGCTCCTGCGGCCGGGACCTCTGCTGCGCCACCTTCCTCACCGACTTCGAGCCGGTCACCATCCGGATGGCGAAGGACCAGGACCTGCCGCTCAACCCGCTGCGCATCTCCGGCGCGTGCGGCCGGCTCATGTGCTGCCTGAAGTACGAACATCCCCTCTACGCCAAGTTCCAGGAGACCGCCCCGGCGGTCGGCACCCGCGTCACCACGCCGGAAGGGGACGGCCGCGTGGTCGGCCACAGCGTCCCGAGAGACGCCGTGACCGTACGCCTGGACGCCGACGGCTCGCGCTCCATGTGCTCCCGCGCCGACGTCTGCGGTTCCCGCCGCGCCTACGAAGGCCGTGACCAGACAGGTCCGGCGGGCGCAGCGCGATGACCGACGTACGTCGGCGCCGACGGCGGTGATCCCGCCCCGCCCTTGGCAGTCGAGTGCCGGCGGGACAGGGCGACGGCCGGTTCGGGCCGCAGCGTTCCCCGTCAGGGGGTGAGGGTGGTGGGCGGCTCGGCCAGGCGGGGGCGCAGCGGCTGCCTCGGGGCCAGCCAGGAAGCCTCGGCGGACTGGTCCGGGTTGACCTGCCAGTCGCGGGCGACCCGGTCGACGGCGATGGGGTAGATCGTCAGGGTGCCGTCGGGGTCGATGCGCAGCCGCAGGAACGCCTTCGCGTCCTCGATGCCCTGCCCTGCGAAGAGTTCGTTGACGTTCACCCCGAACGCGCCCGCCACCAGCAGGTACGCGGCCACCAACTGGCTCGACACCAGCCCGATCACCGGACCGTAGAGCACCGCCGCGGCGACGGCCGGCAGTGGCCACGGCCAGTCGTAGAAGGGCAGGGCCAGCCAGGCCCAGGTGCCGGCGGCACCCAGCCCGATCTGGGCCAGGCCGTGGCCCACGCCGAGGATCCAGTGCCGGGCGTGCCGCTTGCCGCCGGAGCTGGGCGGCTTGGCGAAGAACGCGGCGCCGAGCATCGTGACGATCAGCATCACCATCAGCGGCACGCTGAACAGCCGCTGCTCGATGCCCTCCGGGTTGCTTGCGACGCCGGCCATCGCCAGCATCAGCAGCGTGTGCAGGGTGCCCAGCAGCGTGGTGAAGCCCGGGTTGCGCAGCGGCAGGCGGGGGAAGATGCCCCAGGCGTACCGCCGGGAGCGGGCGGCGTCCGGGTAGCGGCCGGCCAACTCGTACGGGTGGGAGGCACTGGCCCGCCGGGCGAGGGTGTCGCGCGGCGGCACCTCGATGCGCTCCGGGAGCTTGTGCGTCGGGTAGAGGTACGCGCCACCGCCCCCGCAGGTGATCAGCTGCCGGTCCGGGCCGGCGTAGCGGGCGTAGTGGTGCAGGTCGCCGGAGATCAGCAGCCGCACCTGGGCGCCGGTGGGCGCGACGATGGTGCGGACGAAGTAGTCGATCGAGTCGTACGCCGTGGGCTGGTCGACGGCCTTGACCCACGTCGGCGCCGGCACGGCCAGGATCACCCGGCTCTCGGGGCCCAGCCGCTCGGCGACCCGGTCGAAGTAGGTGAGCTGCGGATCGTCCAGGTACGAGCCGGACTGGTCGTCGAGGCCGAGCAGCCACCAGCCGGCGGGCAGCTCCACCGCGAAGTACGAGCGGGACTGGCCCGTGTCCCAGCCGCCGAAGTGCCGGTCCCGGGAGCGGACGAAGAGCCTCAGGAAGGCGGTCAGGCCGTCGTACCAGTCGTGGTTGCCGGGTACCGCGAACAGCGTGGGCCGCTCGGGCGGGGTGACCGGCAGCGCGGCCTGGTAGGGCCCCTTGCAGCGGTCCTCGTACGCCTCGAAGGCCGCCGACGGATAGACCTGGTCGCCGCCCATCACCAGGGTCTGCGCGCGGGGCAGGCGGTGCCCGTCCACCTCCAGCTCCGGCTGGGCGATCAGGTAGGCCACCGAGTAGGTGGCGTTGAAACCGTCGCCCAGGTCGGCCACGTAGTCCAGCCAGAGCCCGCCGTCCGGCCCGACCTGTCGCGCGATGCCCGCGTCGAGGGAGTTCTGCAGCTCCCGCTTGTCCAGGTACGCCCCGAAGAGCATCGCCAGCAGTGTGCGGATGCCGGTGCTGACCAGCAGGAACGGCGCGAGCCACGGCACCGGCCTGCGTGGGGTGAAGCCCAGCTCCCGGGGGTCGACGCCACGCGGCCGGCGCGCGGTCCGCCCGCCGGCCGCCTCGCTCGCGTGCGGGCTCACCGCCGCGGCGTCCTGCGGATCCGCGGCGGGGGCGCGATCGTCGTTCACCCGCCGCAGCGTAGTCCCGGCCGGCGGCGGTCGCTGTCCGGCGGACGACGGATCGGGGCCGGATGTCCGGATGGGGATCCCGTTCGATCGGCGGGCGGGTCGTGCCGTACACTTGCTGATCGTTGCCGCCTTAGCTCAGTCGGCTAGAGCGACGCACTCGTAATGCGTAGGTCGACGGTTCGATTCCGTCAGGCGGCTCGGTACAGAAGCCCAGGTCAACGACCTGGGCTTCGCCGTTTCCCGAGGTCGGTCACGGTGCACCGTCCGTGGTGCCAGTCCGCAAATGATCCGCATCCCGTGCCGCGAACGCCTCGTCCAGCCGGTTGGCGACCGCGTCCAGGTCGTCACCGAACAGCCCCGCGTTGACACCCTATCGGGGGGATGGGGGCAGGCTGGCGGCCATCGCCTCGCGAACTGCGCGCTCGTACTGGTCCCGACGGAACACGAAGGGGCCGAAGTCCCCATAGTCGCGCTGGGGGCGGTAGGGCTGGGAGAAGCCGCGCCACATCACCGAGTCCTCGGTAGTAACCACCTGCGCTTCCAGGGGCCAGCAGCCGACCTCGCCGCAGTCGCAACCGAGTAGGGCGATCACGCCTTGCCTGGACCGGTAGGCGGAGTCCGATCGTCCGGTGAGGTAGGCAGCCAGGTCACCGAAGTTGAAGTGATCGAGAACGATTCCGGCATAGGCGCCGGGCACATCGTGGCCAGCGGCGTGCTCGAAGCCCGAAACCAGGTCCACCAAGCTCACGTTGTCGGCGTACGGCAATAACTCGCGCGCCGGGTCGGGACCCTGGCCCCACGGACGGATCTCGAAGCGAACCTTGCGAAGCAGCGGCTGAGTTGGCACAAGGTCCAAGTCTGCCGCAAGGTCGCCCGGAACTCCTCGGGCACGTGCACTGTCGAGCCACAGCGGCGTGAGAGGCCGAGGCCAGCGACCGGCAGGCGGTCAGGACGAGAAGAGTTCCCGGTAGACGGCAGCGGTGCCGAACGACCGCCCCCGGTAGCACGACACGAAGCTGCCCGAAACGACGCCGAGGGATCTGGTCAGCGTGGCGTCTACGAGGTAATCGGGATGGACGCCGTCGGGGCTCGTCCGGCGTTCGAAGCTCACCGTGACGACGTCGCCCTCGCACACGTCGAGGCTCTCATCGAACAACGGAAGGTAGGCGGGCGTCCAGTTGGTCTTGTCCAGGAGCGAGTCGATCGTCGTGTCTGCGCCGGGACCGGCGTCCAGCCGAATCCAGCACAGCAGCCCGTCGACCCTTCCGGCCCGCTCGATCCGGAGCTCCACCTCGGTCGTGGCGTCGAGTGGCTCCGCACGATCGAACCGGAGCTGCTCCACGACCCCGCCGCTCGACAGCACGCAGCCCGGATCGGGGTTGACGACCGTCAGGCGGAGGTCGAAGGGGCCGCCGTTGAAATCGAAGATCTGCCGCAGATACGGTAGCGCGTCGCTGGAGAAGGCGAGGCCCGCCGGGAAGAGATCGCGCAGGGAGACCGGGGCGACGAGCGTGTCGCAGGCGGCCGGGACGACCACCGCGCCGGGGTTCAGCAGCCGTGCGTGGGCGTCCGCCATCGCCGCCAGCATTCCCTCCGAGCTGGCGAACGAGCCAATGAGCTCGGCGACGCAGACGTCCGCTCGGGGGTCGAGGTCGTGGTCGAAGGAGACGCCGTAGCGGAGGTCGACCTTCTCGCGTTCCGGTGCCTGGGCCAGCCGCTTCGTCGCCACGGCGTGGCTGCGGGGCATGGCTTCCAGGGCGACGACACTCTGGGCTCCCTGACGGGCGGCCTCCAGCGCCCAGTGGACGTTCTCGCCGGTGCCGATGTCGAGCACCCGGCGACCCGGGCAGGCCGGCAGCAGCGCCGCCCGGAAGGCGTCGTTCCGGACGGTGTCGTTGCTCATCGCGTAGTAGAGGTACGGATCGTAGATCGGATACTCGCCGACCGAGGGCCAGATGGCCGGGCTGCCGTACTCGGGTGAAGAGTCGATCGCGATGCCGACACGGCCATCGCGGTAGTTGTAGGTCTCTCGGCTCAACGCCATGGTTCTTCCCCTGATCGTATGGGCTGCGCCCCGGGCGGAGCCGTCTGCCTGCGCGCGGCGACGGCCTGAGACCAGCGCCGCGACAGCCTAAGACCAGCGCGGCCAGCCTTCCAGTCGGTCTCTTCGACGTCACGTCCGCTCTGCGGGGGCGTGATGAGATCCGCCCCGAACGCCATGACGAGACAAGGCCGGGTCAGCGCGCGCAGCGCCTCCGTCGGCGCTGAGGTCCGGCATCCGTCCTTCACCGCTGGACCGCTGGACCGCCAGGCCGGGGCCACTGGGTTCGCTTCAGGCGTGCGTCGGGATGATGTGATCCGTCTGGGCTGGTCAAGGTGGTGACGACTTCTCGCCAACGTTCTCCGGTGGCGTTGATGCCCGGTCATCGCTCGGCCAGGCTGTACGGCGTGCGGCACCTCACCTCGGTTGACAATCTGAGCGATGACGAGTTGTACCGGCTTGTCCGGCGATCCGCGTGGTACGCGGAGCAAGGTGAGGCCGTCGGGCAGCCGCTTCGCGGCCGGGTCGTTGGCAGTTACTTCCGTGCGACCTCGACCCGGACCCGGACGGCCTTCGCGTCGGCGGCGCTGCGGCTCGGCGCGTCCCACATCGCCTACGGTCCGCACGATCTGCAGCTGAACACGGGCGAGACCATGGCCGACACGGCCCGGGTGCTCGGCATGATGCTGGACGCGCTGGTGGTCCGTACCGCCGGCGACCCGGCCGAACTGGCCGCCCTCACCGCGCAGGACGGCATGGCCGTGGTGAACGCGATGACGGCCGACGAACACCCGACCCAGGCCATCGCGGACCTCTCCATGATCGAGTTGCAGTTCGGGCGGGTCGACGGCATCCGGATCCTGTACGTGGGCGAGGGCAACAACACCGCTGCCGCGCTGGCTCTCGCGCTGGCCCGGTTCCGCGACGTCAGTCTCTGCCTGGCCACCCCCCGGGGATACGGGATGGACCCGGCGCTGCTCGCCCGCGCCCAGCGCGCGGCGGAGACCAACGCCAGCAGCATCACCGAGACGCACGAGCTGGCGGCCGGGCCGTCCGAGGTCGACGTCGTCTACACCACGCGCTGGCAGACGACGGGGACGTCCAAGCCGGATCCGAACTGGCGGGACACGTTCGCGCCGTTCCAGGTCGACGGTGAACTGATGGCCCGGTACCCGGAGGCGGTGTTCATGCACGACCTTCCGGCACACCGCGGCGAGGAAGTGACCAGCGCGGTCCTCGACGGGCCGGCCAGCATCGCCTTCCGGCAGGCGGAGCAGAAGTTCCACAGCGCGAAGGCGGTCCTCGAGTGGTGCGTTGGCGGGACCGACAGCCGGTGAGTTGCCACAGCCAATTCCGCGCGGTCGTCGCGGACCGGCCGGGCGCACCGGCGGTGGTCGACGGTCAGCGGATCCTGACCTACGCGGAACTCGACCGCCGCGCGGACGCGGTGGCGGGACTGCTGCGCGACCTGGGGGTCGGCCCGGAGTCGCTCGTCGCGGTCATGGTGGATCGTTCGGCCGCGCTGCCGGCGTGCGTACTCGGTGTCTGGCAGTCAGGCGCCGCCTACATCGCCCTGGACCCGCACACGCCGCGTAGGAGGCTGCGGTCGATCGGCGGCAAGCTGCGACCGGCCGCCGTCCTCACCGAGTCGGGACTGCGCCGGCGAGCGGACGCGCTGGGCGCTCCCACGCTCGTCATCGACGAGCGGTGCGCGGGGGACGACGAGCGTGGCGCAGCCGACGTCTGTGACAGGGCGGCGGCGTCGCCGGCGGCACCGGTCCACCCCGACAACCTGGCCTACGTCATCCACACCTCCGGTTCGACCGGCCAGCCGAAGGCCGTCGCCGTCAGCCACCGGTCCCTGCTGTCCCTGGTCGACTCCTACCGCCGGCTGTACGGGGTGGGGGAGAAGGTGACCAGGGTCCTCCAGCTCGCCGGCTTCGGCTTCGACGTCGCCACCGCCGACGTCGCGCGTACCCTGCTCACCGGCGGATGCCTGGTGATGTGCCCCGAGCAGACGGTGCTCAGCCCGCCGGACCTGGTCCGGCTCATCCGCGCCGCCGACGTCGAGTACGTCGAGATCACCCCGTCGGTGCTCCGCCCGCTCGTCGCCCACCTGGCGGCTGCCGGGGAACGGCTGGACTGCCTGACCCACCTCGTCGTCGGTGGCGAGCTCTGGTCCGGTGCCGAGTACCGCGCGGCCCGTGCGGTCACCGGCCCGGGTGTCCGGATCTTCAACACCTGCGGTCTCACCGAGGTCACGGTCGACAACACCTGGTACGAGACGGACGTCGACGCCGGCTACTCCCAGGGCAGCGTGCCGATCGGCACAGCCTTCGCCTCGACCGAGGTGCTGGTGCTGGACGAGGACCTGCAGCCGGTGCGGCACGGTGAGCTGTACCTCGGTGGCGGCCAGGTAGCGCGCGGATACCTGGGCGATCCGGCCGCGACCGCGGCCCGCTTCGTGCCCGCTCCGCACGGGCCGCCGGGAGCCCGCCTCTACCGCACCGGGGACCTGGTCAACTACGACGCCGACGACGTCCTGGTACACCTGGGGCGCCTGGACGACGTGGTCAAGGTCAACGGCGTCCGGGTGAGTCTCGCGGAGGTGCAGACCGTCCTGGCCGACTGTCCGGGCGTGGGCGCGGCCCGGGTGGACCTGCTCGAACACGACGCACGGACGGTGCTCGCGGCCTACCTGGTCTCGGCCGATCCGGGCACCGAGCTGGATGTCGCCGAGGTACGTCGGTGGGTCGCCGCTCGTCTGCCCCGGGCGATGGTGCCGACCGTGATGGCTGTCGTGCCGGTTCTGCCGACGACCTCGGGCGGCAAGGTCGACCTCACCGCGTTGCGGTCCGAGGTGGCAGCCGGAGGGTTCGAGGCGGTGCCGGCCGAGGATGCCGGGCACGGTCCCCGCGAGGCGCTGCGGCGGATCTGGTCGCAACTGCTCGCCGCCGACCGGGTACGCGGCACCGACGACTTCTTCGACTGCGGTGGGGATTCGCTCCGGGCGGCGGAACTGGTGATCCGGGTCCGGACCGAGCTGGGCGTGGAACTGCCGCCCGGTGTGCTCTTCACCCAGCCCACCTTCGGAGAGCTGGCCGGGCTGGTCAGCCGGGCCGTCGCCGCCGAGCCGGTCCCGGTCGACACGGCCGCCCTGGTCGGTCCGCTCGCTCCCGAACAGCAGCGACTCTGGCTGCTGGACAAGACGGACAAGGCTTCCTCGGCGTACAACATCCCGATCGTCCTCGCCCTGCACGGACAGGTGGACGTGCCCGCGTTGGCTGCCGCCGTCGCCGGTCTGGTTCGCCGTCACGGCGCCCTGCGTACGGCGTTCGAGGTCCACGACGGCCGGGCCCGGCAGCGGGTGCGGGACCTGGCCACACCGCCGTTGCGCCAGGTCGAGGTGGCCGGTCCGCAGGAGGCCGAGGAGTGGATCAACGCCGAGATCCGGCGTCCGTTCGACCTGGCCCGGCCGCCGATGCTGCGGGCCGCCCTGGTCCGGCTGCCCGGCGCGGACTCCCGGCTGGTGCTCACCCTGCATCATCTCGTCGCCGACGGGCAGAGCGTCCGGATCATCCTCGACGACCTCGGCCGGCACTACCGGGCCGCCGTTGCCGCAGACCCTCCACCGGCCGATCCACCGGGCTCGTTGACCTATCTCGACTACAGCGCCTGGCAGGCTCGCCGCTTCGCGGCCGGAGCCTACGAGGGGCAGCTCGCCGAACTCGTCGATCGGCTGGACGGCTGCGTCCCGGCGGAGCGCTTCCCGGCCCCGGCCGACGCCGTGCCCGGGACGGTCACCCATCGCCGGCACCTCGACGCGGACCGGACGGCCGAGCTCAGGGAGCTGGCGACCGAGTACCGCAGCACCATGTTCGTGACGCTGCTGGCCGCCTACGCCGGCCTGCTGCGCCGGTGGAGCGGGCAGGACGAGGCCCTGATCGGGGCACCGTTCGGTGCCCGTACCGTGCCGGGCACGGAATCGCTCGTGGGGTTCTTCGTCAGCACCGCCGCGCTGCGGGTGACCGTGCCCGAGGCGCCGTCGTACGCGGACCTGATCCGCGCGGCGAGAGCGGCGGTCGCGCACGCGGCCGCCAACGCGGACGTGCCCTTCGAGGTGCTGCACCACCATCTGCGCAGGCGCGGGACGGACCTGTCCTTCACCTCCTGGTTCAACTTCCTCGGCGGCCCGGACATCCCCCCGGAGCTGCCCGGCCTCACCACCCGCGTCGTCGACCAGGACCCGGCGGGGGCGATCTTCGACCTGAACGTCTACCTCACCGACCTCGGTGACCGGATCGCGGTGACCGTCGTGCACGACCGGGCGACGATCGAGCCCCGCCTCGGCGCGGAACTGCTCGACCAGTTCATCGAGATCCTGTCGGCGATGTCGACCGACCCCGAGATGCCGTTCGACCGGCAGGTCCTGGGCGTCGGTGGCGGCGCGCCGGCACCTGCCGCGCCCCTGACCCCGAAGCTGGACCACGCCGAGAAGGTCGTGGTCAGCACCCGCTTCGCGGAGCAGTCGCAGCGCGCGCCGGAGGCGACGGCCCTGAGCGCGTCCGGCGGCACGCTCACCTACCGCGAGCTCGGCGACTGGGTCAGCGCCATCGCCCAGGACCTGTCGCTCGGCGAGGTACACCGTCGAGACCTCGTGGCGGTGTTCGCGCCGCGCGGCGTCGCACTGGTCGCGGCGCTGCTGGCCGTCTCGTCGATCGGCGCGCGGTTCTGCGTGCTGGACCCTGGATATCCGCCCGCCCGGCTGGTGGCGCAACTCCGCGAGATCGCGCAGGCCCGAGCCGTCCTCGTCGACGGTGATCTGCCGTCCGCTCTCGCCGCGATCGCGCCGACCGTGATCCAGGTCGGTCCGGTCCGGGGCGGTGGCCAGTTCTCCCCGGTGGCCGGCCCGGCCGGTCACGTGGGTTTCACCTCGGGCACGACGGGCAGACCGCGCGTCGTGCGGGCTGGCGACGCACCGCTGGCCCACTTCCTGGCCCGCTACACCGCGGAGTTCGGCCTCGGGCCGGCCGACCGGTTCGCCCTGCTCTCCGGTCTCGGCCACGACCCGTTGCTGCGGGACGTCTTCGCGCCGCTGACCGTCGGTGCGACGCTCTGCGTACCGCCCGAGGAGGTGATCCGCTCCCCACACGAGCTGCACGCCTGGCTCGTCCGGGAGCGCGTCACCGTCGTCCACCTGACGCCGCAGCTGCTGCGGCTGCTCCTGGTCGCGGACCTGCCGCTGCCGCACCTGCGGCTCGCCGTCGTCGCGGGCGACCAGCTCTTCGCCGGCGACGTCACCGCCATCCGACGGTCGGCCCCGGGGGTGACGGTGGTCAACGCCTACGGGGCCACCGAAACCCCGCAGGTCGCGGCCTGGTCGGCGATCCGGCCGGGTCAGCCGGTGGGTCGACCGGATCGCCGGATACCGGTCGACACCGGCATCCACGGCGGCGGCGTCGTCGTGCTGGGCGGGCACGGCCGCCCCGCCGCGGTGGGGGAGCGCGGTCGCATCGTGGTACGGGGCGAGGCGCTCGCCGACGGGTGCGGTCCGGAATACCACACCGGCGACCTGGGACGGACGCTGCCGGACGGCATGATCGAGGTGCTCGGCCGGGACGACGGCCAGGTCAAGATCGCCGGATACCGGGTCGAGCTCCAGGACGTGGACGTGGCGGCCCGGAGCCTGTCGTACGTGACCGACTGCGTCACCGTGCTGGTCGGCTCGGGTGACGAGGCACGCCTGGTCAGCTATCTCACCTCCGTGGACGGCCAGGCCGTGTCCACCGCCCAGCTGCGAGCGGACCTGCGCATCCTGCTGCCGGCGCACATGCTGCCGGCGGGAGTGGTGCGGTTGCACCACCTGCCGTTGACGGCCAACGGCAAGCCGGACCGGACCCGCCTGCCGGCGTGGCGGCCGGGCGTCGACGGAGCCTCGGAGGAGACCGCCGCCCCGGTCTACGCCACGGCTGTCGAGGAGACGATCGCCCGCACCTGGCAGGACGTGCTGGGCGTCGCGCAGGTCGGCCGCGAGGTCAACTTCTTCGACCTCGGTGGCACCTCGCTGCTGGCGATCGGCGTACAGCAGGCACTGGAGGAGCGCCTCGGACGCCCCGTGCCGGTGCTCAAACTCTTCGAACTTCCGACGGTTCGATCGCTCGCCGCGTATGTCGCGGGCGAGCAGGAGACAGCGGTCGAGGTCCGTTCCGTCAGGCGACCAGTCTCCCTGGACTCCGCGCGCCGGCTGCGGATACGCGAGACATTGCGAAGGGACATGTCATGAGCGACCGGCACCACATCGCGATCGTCGGGATGGCTGCCCGATTCCCGGGAGCGGCGGATCTCGACCAGTACTGGGCCAACCTGCGTGACGGGGTGGAGAGCGTCCAGTTCCCCACGGACGACGAACTGCGCGCGTACGGGGTCTCGGAGGAGATGCTGCGGCACCCGGACTACGTCAAGGCGGTGGCCACCGCCCCGGGGGTCCAGGACTTCGACTCGGCGCTCTTCGGCTACACCCCGAAGGAAGCCGACTTCACCGACCCGCAGATCCGGATGTTCCTGGAGAGCGCACACGCGGCGCTGGAGCACTCCGGCTACGACCCGTACCGCGAAGAGGCGACCATCGCGGTCTACGGCTCCGCCGGCACCAACCGGTACGTCGACAACCTGGGCCTTAACAGTGACGCCTCGGCCAGCACGAGCTTCGCGCTGACCTCCCTGAACAACACCGACTACGTCGCGATCACCGCCGCGTACAAGATGAACCTGCGGGGGGCGGCGATCTCCGTCTCCACGGCCTGTTCGAGTTCCCTGGTCGCCGTGCACCTGGCCAGCCAGGCGCTGCGCAACGGGGAGTGTGACCTGGCTGTCGCCGGTGGCGCCGAGGTGGAGATGCCGTTCGGGCACGGCTATCTGTGGGCCCAGGGCAGCCCCTTCTCCCGCGACGGCCACGTGCGACCCTTCGACGGCAAGGCCGACGGCACGCTCTTCTCCACCGGCGCGGGCGCCGTGGTGCTCAAGCGACTCAGTGACGCGCTCGCCGACGGCGACACCGTGCACGCCGTCCTGCGGGGCACCGCGCTCAACAACGACGGATCGGCGAAGGCCGGTTTCACCGCCCCCTCCGTCATCGGCCAGGCGACGATGCTGGCCGAGGCGTTCGCCATGGCCGAGGTGTCCGCGAGTGAACTGGCGTTCGTCGAGTGTCACGCCACCGGCACCCCACTCGGGGACCCGATCGAGGTGGCGGCGCTGCATCGCGCACTGCAGGCGGTGGGTGACGACGCCGGGACCACAGTCGCGCTCGGTTCGGTCAAGTCGAGCATCGGACATCTCGGTCACGCGGCGGGTATCGCCTCGCTGATCAAGGGCGTCCTCGCCCTCCGGCACGGTGCTCTCCCGGGCACGGTGAACTTCCAGGAGGCGAACCCCAAGCTGCACCTGGACTCGACGCCGTTCGTCATCGCCGACCGGCTCACGCCGCTGACCCGGGCCCCCGGAGTGCCCCTGGTCGGCGGGGTCAGCTCCTTCGGCGTGGGGGGCACGAACGCCCACGTGGTCATCGAGGAGCCTCCGGCGCGCGTACCGCAGCCGGTGCGGTCACAACCCCGGATCGTGGTCTGGTCGGCGCAGAGCGAGGCCGCCGGCCGGCAGTACCAGGAGAACCTGGCCCGGTACTTCACCGACCACGACCCGCAGACGTTCCCCGCGGCGGTGCGTACCCTGCAGCACGGCCGCCGGCCGTACCCCCTGCGCTCCGCGGTCGTCGCGGACGACCCGGCGGTGGCCGCCGCGCGACTCGCCGCTGACGACGGCGTGCTGCGGGGAGCCGGTGCGGAGCGGCGGGACCTGGTCTTCGCCTTCCCCGGTCAGGGCTCCCAGCGGGCGGGAATGGGACACCGTCTCTACCGCGAGGACAAGGCCTTCGCCGAGGCCATGGACGAGGTGCTCGATCTGTTCGGGGCGCACGGAATCGACGTTCGGGAGGACTGGCTCTCGGGCGACCCGGACCGGCTGGCCGGCACCGTCGTGACCCAGGCGGCGCTCTTCGCCGTCGAGTGCGCGTTGGTGCGGTCCCTGCGGGCCCGGGGGGTGCGTCCCGGGGCGGTGCTCGGGCACAGCGTCGGCGAGTTGGCCGCCGCCGTGACGGCCGGGGTGTTCTCGCTGGCCGACGGGGTCGCCCTGGTGGCGGCGCGGGCCCGCGCCATGTCCGCCGTCACGACGGGTGCGATGCTGGCGGTGGCCGCTCCCCTGGAGGAACTCTCCTCCGACCTGCTGGCCGGCCTGACGGTGGCCGTGGTGAACGAACCCCGACAGGTCGTCCTCAGCGGCAGCCGCGACGACGTGCTCGCCGCGCAGTCCGAGCTGCAGAGCCGCAAGATCCTGGCCAAGGTCCTGCCGACCGCGGGCGCCTTCCACAGCCCGTTGATGATCCCGGCCGCGGTGCAGTTCGCCGCCGCGTTCGACGGAGTCGAGCTGTCGGCGCCGACGATCCCGTTCTACTCCGCGGCCGCCGGCGGTCTGATCGGCGAGGACCAGGCTGTCGACCCCAACTTCTGGGCCGACCAGGTGGCCGGCGTCGTCCGGTACGACCGGGCGGTGGCCGCCGTGCTCGGCGACGGACCACGTCGCGTGCTCGAGGTCGGGCCGGGCCGGGTGCTCAGCGATCTCGGCAGGGGAACCGGGGGACCGGGCTCCTCGTTCACGCCGGCCCTGCCGCGGACCGACACGGACCTCGCCGGGCTGCTGGCGGTGGTGGCGCGACTCTGGGTCGACGGACACGACGTCGAGTGGCCCGAGCCGGACGACGGCGGCCCGGTACGACGGGTGCCGCTGCCGGGCTACCCCTACCAGCGGCGCCGGCACTGGGTGGACGCACCGGCGCAGACGACGCCGCCGGCGGTGGCGGCTGTCCCGGCGGTCGAGGCGGCCCTCCCGGTCAGCGGTGAGCCGACCGAGGCCGGGACACCACTGTCCACCGTGGTGTGGACCGAGACGCAGGCGCTGCCGAAGAGCACCGTGTCGGGGCTGTGCCTGCTCCTGGCGCCGGCGTCCGAGGCGGACAGCCTTCCCGTCGTACTGGCGGTGCAGCAGGCCGGCGCCGCCGTGACGGTCGCCCGGCCGGCGGACGCGTACGCCGAGGTGGGCGCGGAATTCCGGATCCGCCCCGGCTCCCGGGTCGACCTGGACCGGGTGCTGGCCGCGCTGGCCGGCCGGGGGACACCGGTCACGCTCGTGGTGCACGCCTTCACCGCCGGGTCCGACCCGGCGTTGACCAGCGCGGGCGTGAACCGGGCCGTGGAGGCCGGCTTCACCAGCCTCTTCGTCACCGCCCAGACGGTCGCCGCCCTGCCGGCGGGCGGCACGGCGGGGCTGCTGGTGCTCACCCGGGGAGCGGTCGACGTCACGGGCGCCGAGCCGATCGACCCGACCGCCGCGATGCTCGTCGGTTTCGCCCGTTCGCTGGCGAAGGAGGCGCCCGAGCTGGGCTGCCGGGTGGTGGACGTGGCCCTGCCCGCCGACCACGAGCTCGCGTGCGAGCTGGGACAGTGGCGGCGGCACGAGGTCGTCGCGCTGCGCGGTACGCGGCGTTGGGTGCCGACCCAGGTGGCATTCGACGCGGCGCCGTGGGAGTCGCCGTCGCCGCTGCGGCGGCAGGGGGTCTACCTGATCACGGGTGGCACCGGCGGACTCGGCATGGCGCTGGCGCGCGGTCTCGCCGGCACCGGGCTGCAACCACGGCTGATCCTGCTGAGCCGCACCGGCCTGAACGACGACGCGACGGACGAACGCTCCGAGCGCCTGCGCGCCCAGCTCGCGGAGATCACCGGGCTGGGCGCACAGGTCCGCGTCCTGACCGGCGACGTCGCCGACCGCCGGGGACTGCGCCGGGCCCTCGACGTCACGGTGTCCAGGTTCGGGCCGGTCAACGGGGTCTTCCATCTGGCCGGGCTGCCTGGCGACGGCCTGGTGCGGCTGCGCGAACTCGACGACGTCGCGGCGGTGCTCGACCCCAAGGTCCGGGGGACGGTGGTGCTCGACGAGGCGTTGCGGTCCGGCCCGCCACTCGACTTCTTCGCCTGCTTCTCCAGCCGGGCCGCCCATGACGGGCTGGTCGGCAGCGCGGACTACGCCGCCGCGAACGCCTTCCAGGACGCGTACGCCGTGACGCTGCGCCGGGCGGGGGTGCCCGCGGTCTCCATCAACTGGCCGTCCTGGGCGGAGGTCGGGATGGCCGCCGAGTACGGGGTGCGGACCTGGTCGACCACCATCGGCCCGGCGCTCAGCCCCATCATGGACGAGCACCGGCTGGAGGGCGAGGCGATCCTGCCCGGGACCGGGCAGCTCGACCTCATGCTGCGCGGCTACTGCGAGCTGACCGGGCGGGACCTGCCGGTGCGGCTCACCGACGTGGTCTACCACCAGGTCCTCGCCACCGAGGACGAGCGACGGGTGGAGATCCGGCTGCACACCGACGGCACCCTGGAGTCGTGGTCGCGTTCGGGCAGCGACCCGGGCGCCCCGGCGGTACGGCATGCCAGCGCCCGGGTCGTCGCGGCCGGTGAGCCGGGCGGGCCCCGGCCGATCGAGGAGCTGCGTTCGTCCTTCAACCACCAGCTGATGGAGTCGGAGGCCGACGGGCCGCGGCTGTTCCACCTCGGCCGCAGGTGGGACAACACCGTCGCCACCTGGACCCGGACCGGGGAGGACACCTCCGAGCTGCTGGTACAGCTGCGACTGCCCGAGGAGTTCGCCGACGACCTGAAGGTGTACCCGGCGCACCCCACCGTGCTGGACTCGGCGTCGACCGCGTTCCGGCGGCCCGACGACGGCTTCCACCTGCCGTTCTGCTGCGAGTCGATCGCCTTCTACGGCCGGTTGCCGGCAGAGGTGTTCGTACATGTGCGGCGGCAGGCCAGCGGGCCGGGTGTGATCCGGGCGGATCTCGAGTTGCTCGGGCTCGACGGGCAGCCGCTCTGCGTGGCGACCGGGTACACCCTGCGCCAGATCCAACCCGGCACGAAGGTGACCGTCCCCTCTGACGGCGGGTCGAGCGAGGCGGCCGACGGGATCCCACCCCGGCTGGGGGTCGCGTTGACCCTGGCCATCCTCGGCGCCCGGCATCCCGGGCAGGTTCTCGTGGAGAGCGGAGCCCAGCCGCTGCGCAGCCGCGAAGTTCCCGAACGGCCGGGTCCGACCGGTCCGGCCGTCGGTCAGCTCCCGGCAGCGGCAGTTCCCACCGCGGTCGTCGACGCCCTGGCCGGGGCGGTCGCGGGGATGGCGTCGGCCGGGCCGGTGGCGGCCACCGCCGCGCCGGGCGACGCGAACAGCCTGGAGTCCCGGATGAAGGCGCTGTGGGTCGAGGCGATCGGCGACCCGGACATCGGCATGGACGTCGACTTCTTCTCGGTCGGCGGCAACTCGCTCACCGCCATCGCGCTGATCTCCGCCATCCGGGAGACGTTCCAGGTGGAACTCTCGATCGGGGCGATCTTCGACTACCCGACGATCGCGGCACTGGCCACGTTGCTGCGGGAGCAGGGACTTCGGTGAACGAACCCGTCGTGCTCACCAGTGACTGGGCGCTGTGGCCGGTGGCCCCGGTACGCGCTGCCGGCATGCCGTTCGACTGGCTCGCCGGTTTCGCCGAGGACGGGCTTGCCGCCGTCCGTGAGCTGCTGGCCGAGCCGGACTTCCTCGCCGCGCTCACCTGGCAGAATCCGGCAGCGGCCGAATGGGCCCGGCGGCCCGGTTCCGCGCTCACCTCGTACCGCGCGGGGGTGCTGACCAGGTACGCCCAGCGGTACTGCGCGAAGAACGACAGCATCGGCTTCTTCGGCCCGGTCGGCTGGGCCACCTTCAGTGGCGCGGCCGGCGACTCGCTCAGGGTGACCGGAACGGCGGGGGTACGCAGCACCAGCGCCTCGTTCGAACTGTGGGCGGTGCGCGCCCTGGCGCAGCGGTGGGCCGAGGACCCCGCCATCCGGCCGCATCTCCCGGTGCGACGGGTGCCCAGCGTCAGCGTCCACGAGGGACGGGCGCACCGGCCGTTCCAGGCGCCGCTGACGCTGGAGCCGACGCAGCTCGCCCTGCTGGACCGCCTCGCCAAGGCCGGCTTCACCGAGGCCGAGCTCAGCGCCGACGAGCGGCTGGCCCTGGCCCGACTGGTCGCCGACCGGATCGTCGTCGCCGAGTTCGTGTTGCCACCGGGCGCGCATCCGGAGCAGGAACTGCTGGCCCACCTGGTGAAGCTGCCGGAGACCGAGGCACGCGACCAGGCGGTGGCGGACCTGACGGGCCTCATCGACCAGCTCGCGGCGGCCGAGCGGTTCGTCCGGCAGCCGGCGCAACTGGCCCCGGTGCTGACCGCGGTGGAACAGCGGTTCGCCGAACTCGCCGGCCAGGCCGCCCAGCGGACCAAGGACGAGGCGGCGGCCGGACGCACCCTCGCGTACGTCGACTGCCGGCGGGACCTCGACGCGGTGGTGCCCGCCGGCCTCGTCGATCAGGTGGCTGAGCCGCTGGGGCTGCTCCTGCAGTCGGCCCGGTGGCTGACCGGTGAGGTGCGGGCGGCCGTGGACGAACGGCTGTGCGAGGCCTACGCGGAGTTGCGCAACCGGCGGGAGACGGTCCTCCTCTCCGACCTGCACATCGCCGCGGCGGACGTGCTGGCCGGCGCCCCCGGGACGCTCATCGACGAGATCGCCGAGGACTTCCGGCTGCGGTGGTCGGAGATCCTGCGCGACGCGACCGGCACCGACCCGGTCCAACTGGCCAGCGAGGACATCGAGGCGCTGGTCGACCGGCTGTTCCCCCCGTGCGAGCCCGGCTGGGCGGCGGCCCGGCAGCACAGTCCCGACCTCATGCTCGCCACGGGCGGGGGGCGGCCGCTCTGGGTCCTCGGTGAGCTGCACACCGCCATGAACACCCTGGAGTCGCGGTTCTTCCACACCCTCGCGGACGAGCCCGGGCAACTGGTGGAGCTGACGGCCCGGGACATGGCCGGTGGCCGGATCGTGCCGAGTTATCCGTACGGGCCGCAGATCGACTCGCGTCGGTATCCGCCGCTGACCGTGCACGTGCCCGACCGGTACCTGTACTGGGCGCACAGCACGGACATGGGCGCCCCGGACGGCGTGTCGGTCCTGCCGGCGGCGGGACTCGTCGTCCGGGACCGCGACGAGGGGCTCACCGCCGGCCCCCGGGACGGGCGGTGGGAGCTGCCGGTCGCCGAATTCTTCGGCGAGTTCCTCTCGGCCATCACGGTCAACCGGTTCCGGATTCCCGGGCCCGGCCCGCGGATCACCCTGGACGACCTGGTCATCCGGCGGGCGACCTGGGCGTTCGCGGCCGACGACCTACCGCCGAAGGTGCTCGGCGCCCGTGGCTACCGGCCCGAGGTGCTCAGCGCCTTCCTCACCGAGCGGGGCCTGCCACGGCACCTGTTCGCACAACTGCCGGGTGAACCGAAGCCGTTCTACGTCGATCGTGACGCGCCGCTGCTGGTGACGAACCTGGCTCGCAGCTGGCGGCGGGCCGACCGGGGACCGGTCGTGCTCCAGGAGATGCTGCCCGGCCCCGACCAGCTGTGGCTGCGGGACGCGGCAGGACGGCGTTACACCAGCGAGTTCCGCATGGTCGCGGTGGACCGTAGGGCGCGGGTGCTGCCCGGCCTGGCCGACGCAGGGCGAACGGAGAACCCATGTTGATCCTCACCAGCACCGACGTGCGCGCGGCCCTGCACGGCCGGGAGGCCGAGGTGCTGCACGCCGTGGAGCAGGCGTATCTCGCGCACGAGGCGGGGCGGTCGGCGCTGCCGCACTCGGTGTTCCTCCGGTTCCCCGAGAACGACCGGAACCGGATCATCGCGCTGCCGGCCTACCTGGGTGGCCCGGAACCGACGGCCGGGGTCAAGTGGATCTCGTCGTTCCCGGCCAACATCACGCAGGGGGTGCCGCGGGCGTCGTCCGCCATCATCCTCAACTCGATGCGCACCGGGCAGCCCGAGGTGCTGCTCGAGGGGGCCCGGGTCTCCGCCTGGCGTACGGCCGCCAGCGCCACCCTGGCGGCCCGGCTCCTGCCCGCCGAGAGCGACCAGGCCGGGGTGACCCTGCTGGGCTGCGGGGTCATCAACTTCGCCGTGCTGCGGTTCCTCAGTCAGGTCGTCCCCGGCCTCGCCGACGTCACGGTGCACGACGTCGACACGGAGCGGGCCACCGCGTTCCAGGCCCGGTGCGCGGAGGTGCTGCCCTCCCTCACGGTGCACGTCGAGCCGGACCAGGGGCGGGCGTTGGGCCGCAACACCCTGGTGAGTGTCGCGACCAACGCGCTGACGCCGTACCTGGACACCCGGCAGCTGCGGCCGGGCACGCTGGTGCTGCACATCTCGCTGCGGGACGTGCTGCCCGACGCCGTCCTCGAGGCGGTCAACGTGGTCGACGACGTCGACCACGTCCTGCGCGCCGCGACCTCGGTCGACGTCGCCGCACGACAGGTCGGTCACCACGACTTCATCGCCGCCACCATCGGTCAACTCGCGGCCCGGCCGGGGACTCCCCCGCGGGATCCGCACCGGGTCACCGTCGTCTCTCCCTTCGGGCTGGGTGTGCTCGACCTGGCGGTGGCCGGGCTGGCCGTCAGGATCGCCCGGGACACGGGTCTCGGCGCGCGGATCGAGAACTTCGTCCCGGCGAAGGAGGACCTGTCGTGAGTGCCGAACTCTCGCCGCTCCAGCGGCAGTTGCTCGCCCAGATCATCAAGGGCGGCGGCGTGGGCGCACCGATGCCGGCGCCGGCGACACTGCCGCGCCGGCGCGGCAACGATCCGGTGCCGCTCTCGTACGCCCAGGAGGCGGTCTGGCACCTGCACCAGATCGCCGGTGACGTGCCGCTGTTCAACGTGGTCGCCGCGGACTGGATGGCCGACGGCACGGACGCGGCGAGCTTCGTGAGGGCGCTGCGCGGGGTCGTCGAGCGCCACGACGCGATGCGGATGGCGATCCAGGCGGGCGCCGACGGCAGGCCGCTGCTGACCGTGGCCGCCGAGGTGCCCGTCGAGGTGGAGGAGTTGACGGCGGCGGACGGGGACGGTCCGGACGGCGTGTTCGCCGCCGCCCTGGCCGTCACCGCCCGGCCGTACCGGCTCGACCAGGCGCCGCTGTGGCGGGCCGCGGTCATCACCACGCCCTCGGGACGCCGGCTGGCCCTGTTCGCCGCGCACCACATCGCCCTGGACGCCGCGTCGCTCGCCCTCGTCATCGAGGACATGGCGAGTGGGGGGAGTCCACCGCCGGTCGGCTTCCTCGACTTCGCCGTCTGGCAGCGGGACCGGATCCGCGACGGCGGCGCGAAGGCCGACCTGGACTACTGGCGCCGACGGCTCGCGGCGCTGCCCGACCCGCTGGCGTTGCCGACCGACCGGCCCCGGCCGGCGCACCGCGACCTCTCCGGCGCGACCATCCACCGGGACGTCCCGAAGGCGGTCGTGGACCGGTTGCACGCCGTCGGCCGCGCGTCCGGCGCGACCACCTACATGACGATGCTCGCGGCCTATCTCGTGCTGCTGCACCGCTACACCGGCGACTCGGATCTCATCGTCGGGGCCAGCGTGTCCGGTCGGGTCCGGCCCGAGCTGCAACGGATGATCGGCATGCTGGTCAACGTGGTGCCGATCCGCGCCACGGTCACCGGCCGGGAGAGTTTCCAGACGCTGCTGCCCCAGGTCCGTGACCGGGTGGCGGAGGCCCTGGAGCACCAGGGTGTGCCGTTCGCCGTGGTGGTGCGCGAGACCAGCCCGACGCACAGTCCCAGCCAGCCGCCGCTGGCCCAGGTCGGCTTCAACATGCCGACGCAGGAGAACACCGCCTACCGGGTGCGGCCCGCACTGCCGATCACACCGCAGGGGTCGCTGCTCGACTTCACCGTGCACGTCGTACCGGCCGCGCAGGGCGCCCTGCGGGTCGAACTCGAATACTCCACCGCGCTGTTCGACGAGTCGACGGCCACGGACCTGCTGACCACGTACGTCGAGCTGGTGGACCGGCTCACGGCGGACCCGGCGCTCGCGGTGGGCCGGGTGCCGCTCACCGCCAGGTCGGCAGTCACGGGCGGGTCCGAGACGCCACCGGCGCTGTTGCCCGAACTCGTCGCCGCGCAGGCCGCCCGCACCCCGGACGCCGTGGCGGTCGAGGACGGCGGCACCTCGCTGACCTACCGGGAGCTGCTGGACCAGGTGCAGTCGCTGGCCGCCCGCCTGGCCGAGCGGGGTGTCGGGCCGGAGACCCCGGTCGGGGTCCACCTGCCGAGGGGCGCCGCCGCGGTGGTGGCTCTGCTGGCGGTCTGGCGGGCCGGGGGCTGCTACGTCCCGCTCGACCCCGAGCACCCGCGGGCGCGCATCGAGACGATCGTCGCCGACGCGGGCGTACGGACCCTGCTCGCGGCCCCGGCCGACGCCGGACGCCTGGCGGAGCTCGGAGTCGAGGTCCTCACGGTGGACGAATCCGCGCGCGGCGTCCCGTTCCCCCAGGTCCGGCTCGCGGCCGGGCACGCGGCGTACGTGATGTACACCTCCGGCTCGACCGGGCGACCCAAGGGTGTGGTCGTCACCCACGGCGGCATCGCCAACCGGGTCTGGTGGCCGGTCAACCGGCTCGGGCTCGGCGCGTCGGACCGGGTGCTGCAGAAGACGGCGCTGACCTTCGACGCCGCGGGCTGGGAGATGTTCGGCCCGCTGATCAGTGGCGGCACCGTCGTCGTCGCCCCGCCCGACGCGCCACGTGACGCGGCGGTGATGCTGCGCGCGGTGGCCGAGGGGGCGGTGACCGTGCTCCAGGTGGTGCCCTCGGTGCTGCGGCAGCTGCTCGCCGCGGACGGCTGGGCCGGCTGCACCTCGCTGCGGCTGCTGTTCAGCGCCGGCGAGCCGCTCACCGGTGAGTTGTGTGCGCAGGTCCGCGACCGGGTCGACGTCACGATCGTCAACACGTACGGGCCCACCGAGTGCGCGATCGACGTGACCGCGTACCGGTGGCCACAGGAGCAGAGCCGGGGGCCGGTGCCGATCGGCAGCCCGCTGGACGGGCTGCGGGCGGTCCTGCTCGGCCGGGACGGCGAACTGGTTCCCCGGGGGGCCGTCGGCCAGCTCTACGTCGGCGGCGTCAACGTCGGCCGGGGGTACGTCGGGCGGCCCGACCTGACCGCCGCCCGGTTCGTGCCCGACCCGTACGGGCCACCCGGATCGCGGATGTACCACACCGGTGACCTGGCGCGGCAGCGGTCCGGTGGGGAATTCGAGTTCGTGGGCCGGGCGGACGACCAGATCAAGATCAACGGTGTCCGCGTCGAGCCCGGCGAGGTCGAGCGGGCGCTGGAGACGCATCCCCCGGTGCGGGCGGCTGTCGTGCTGGGGCGTCCGCGTCCAGACGGGGGGCGTCAGCTCGTGGCGTTCCTGGTCACCGACGCCGCCATCGAAACCGGTGCGCTGCGTGCGCACCTGCGTCGGACCCTGCCGGAGGCGATGCTGCCCGCGCTGTTCGTCCGGGTGGACGCGATACCCACCACGTCCAGTGGCAAGATCGACGCGGTTGCCCTGCTGAACGGGGTTCCGGACGGGCTGCCGCCCGGCGAGCGGGCGTTGCCCACCGACGAGTTGGAACAGGTCGTCGCGCAGGAGTGGGCCACGGTACTGGCGACCGCCGACACCGTGGGCAGGCACGACGACTTCTTCGCGCTCGGTGGACACTCCCTGCAACTGGGGGAACTGGCGGCCCGGCTGCGGACGCGTACCGGTGGGGCCGTCTCGCTGGCACAGCTGTACCAGGCCACCACCGTCGCCGACCAGGCCGACCTGCTGCGCCGGGACGCGGCGGTGGCCGGCAACGGGACCGACGCGGCGGACCGACCCGCCGCACCCGAGATCGAGGTGCTGCCCAGAAACGGGCTGCTGCCGTTGTCGGCCGGACAGCAGCGGATGTGGATGGCGGAGCAGCTGAGTCCGGGCAGCCCGGAGCAGATGGTGCCGGTGGTGGTGCCGCTGCCGGCGCAGATGACGCTCACCGAGGTGAGCGCCGCACTCGCCCGCGTGGTCGAGCGGCACGAGATCCTGCGTACCCGCTACGAGATGGTCGACGAGCAGCTCACCCAGGTCGTCGATCCGCCCGCCCCTGTCGAGATCCAGCTCGTCGAGGCCACCGGCGCGGACGCGGTGACCCGGCAGATCAGGGAGCTGACCCAGCGGTCCTTCGACCTGGCCACCGACCCGGTCCTGCGCGCCCGGCTGGTCCGCTCCGGCCCCGACCGGCAGTCGCTGGTCCTGCTCGTGCACCACATCGCCTGGGACGGCGTGTCGACGCAGATCCTCGCCGCCGAACTGTCGTCCCCCGGGCCGGCCGCCGCACCGGCCGTTCAGTACGCCGACTACGCCGCCTGGCAGTCGTCCTGGTTGGCGGGCCCGCAGGCGGCCAGTGGACTCGAGCACTGGCAGCGGCTGCTCCGCGGGGCACGCGCGACCGAACTCCCCACCGACCTGCCCCGGCCCGCCCACTGGCAGGGCCGTGGCGCGTTGTACGTGTTCCGGGTGCCGCCCCCGGTCGCCGCCCCGTTCGTGCAGGTCGGGCAGCAACTCGGCGCCACCCCGTTCATGACCTTCCTGGCAGCGTTCAACTGCCTGCTCGCAGAGCTGACCGGCACCCGGGAGATCGTCGTCGGCGCACCCGTCGCCGGTCGGACCAACCCGGCGGTGGAGAAGCTCATCGGCTACTTCGCGAACATCCTCGTGCTGCGTACCGAGGTGGACCCGGGCGACGACTTCCGAGCCGTGCTGCGGCGGACCCGGGAGAGTTCCCTGGCCGCCTACGCGCATCAGGACATCCCGTTCGACCGGGTCCTGGACAGCCTGCGGATCGCCCGCGACCGCTCCCGTAACCCCCTGTTCCAGATCATGTTCGAGGTGGGGCAGGAGCGGCCGTCGTACCTTCCCGACCTGCCGGAGCAGCTGGATCTGCTGCCGTTGCCGTGGCCGACGGCGATCTACGACCTCACCGTCACGCTGAGCGAGGAACCGGACGGTGGTTACCTGGGGCTCGTCGAGTACTCGACGGACCTCTTCCGGCCGGCGAGCATCGAACGGCTGATCCGCCGCTACCGACACCTGCTCCAGCAGGTCGCCACCGATCCGGACGCGTCCGTCGGTGGGCTGGCCGCCCGTACCCTGCCCGAACTGCTCGGGCGTCAGGCGGCGGCGCGGCCGGACGCCGTCGCGGTGGAGCAGGGCGGCGACCGCCTCACCTACGGTGAGTTGGCCCGGCGGGTCAGCGTGGCGGCGGCCCGCCTGCGCGCCGCCGGGGTGGGGCCCGAGTCGACCGTCGCGGTCTGTCTTCCCCGTGGCCTGGACCTGATCGTGACCGCGCTCGCGGTGATGGCGGCCGGCGGTGTGCACGCCCCGCTCGACGTCACCGGGCCAGGAGCGCGGCTGGCGTCGATCGTGGCGTCGATGGACCCCGCCGTCGTGGTGGTGACGCCGGACGCCGTCGGGTCGGTGCCCTCCGGTGGCCCGGCGGTGCTGGTGCCGGAGGACCTGCGGACGTCCGCCCCCACGGACGACGGCGGGGTACGACGCCCGGGAGCCGGAGACCGGCCGGACACCGCCCTTGCCGGACAGCTCGCATATCTCATCCACACGTCCGGCTCCACCGGCGAGCCCAAGGGCGTGCAGGTGGAACACGGCGCGTTCCTGGCCCACTGCGAGGACGTGGCGCTGCGGTACGGGCTGGCCGCCACCGACCGGATCCTGACGACGAGTCCGCCCTTCGTGGACGTCGCGATGGAACACCTCGGCATGACCCTGGTGTCGGGCGCGACCCTGGTGCTCGCCGCCGCCGGCGGGTGGAGCCCGGCCGACCTGCCCGATCTGGTCGCCGCCACGCGGGTCACCTTCCTCGACCTGCCGCCGATGGCGTGGCGGGACATGCTCGACCGGGTCGTGAAGGCCGACAGCCGGCTGGATACCCTGCGCGCGGTCAACATCGGTACGGACGTGGTGTACGCCGAGGACGTGCACCGGTGGCACGAACTCGGCATCGACGCGCGCTTCATCGCCTGTTACGGGCCGACCGAGGCCGTCGTCACGTCGACCCTCTACGAGGTCACCGAGGCGCGTGCCGCCGGCCTGCCCCACGGGGCGGTCGTGCCGATCGGCACCGAGGTGGGACGCACCGTCGGCTACGTGCTCGACGAGCAGCTGCGACAGGTGCGGCCCGGCGCCCGGGGCGAGCTCTTCCTGGGGGGCGGCCTCGCGCGTGGCTACCACGGACGCCCCTCGCTCACCGCCGAGCGCTTCCTGCCGGATCCGTTCTCGACGGTGCCCGGGGCCCGGATGTACCGCACGGGTGACGTGGTCAGCCGGAACGCCGAAGGGGTGCTGGACTTCCACGGCCGGGCGGACCGTCAGGTGAAGATCAACGGCTTCCGGGTCGAGCCCGCCGAGGTAGAGGCGTGCCTGCTCACCCACCCGGGGATCCGGGCGGCGAGTGTCACCGCCGCCACGCGGGGCGGCGCAGCGCAGCTTGTCGGCTACGTCGTGGCCGCCGACCCCACCCCACCGGACGCGCGCGATCTCGGTGCGTACCTGCGGGCACGGCTACCGGAGGCGATGGTCCCGCGGCACTGGGTCTTCCTCGCCGAGCTGCCGAAGTCCGGGGCGGGGAAGGTGGACCTGAGGGCGCTCCCGCCGATCGCCGCCGAGGCCGGCGACGACGAGGGCGAGCGCACCGGGGAGGCGTCCGCCGAGGCGACCGTCGAGGACCTGATAGCCGAGATCTGGTGCGCCGTGCTCGGTCTCCCCGCGGTCGAGCACGATGCCGACTTCTTCGCGATCGGCGGTAACTCGCTGCTGGCCACCCGGGTCCGTACCCGGATCCAGGACCTCTTCGCGGTGACCATCCCGCTGGGGGACCTGTTCGGGGCGACGACGGTCGGGCAACAGGTGGAACTGGTCACCCGACTCGTCGTCGACGAGGTCGACGCGTTGCCCGAGGACGAGGTGGCCGCGCTCCTGCTGGATCAGGACGAGCCTGGGGAGAGACGATGAGCGACACCGCGGGGCCACGTCCGGCGGCCGACAGCGGGGCGGAGCTGCGTCGCCGGCTGGTGGCGCAACGCCTCGCGGGCCGGGTACGGCGGCGCGACGAGGGACCCGCTGCCGACGTGACCGACACCGGGCCGGCGCCACTGTCGTCGGCGCAGCGCCGGATGTGGTTCCTGGACCAACTCGCGCCCGGCGGGGTGGACTACCTGGTGCCCCTCGTGCTGCGGCTGCGCGGTGTGCTCGACGTCGAGGCGCTGCGCGGCGCGTTGACCAGCCTGGCCGCCCGTCACGACATCCTGCGGACGAGGTACGAGCTGCACGACGGGGAGCCGGTCCAGGTCATCGATCCGCCCGCGCCGGTCGACCTGCCGGTCGTGACCACCGACGAGGCCGGGCTCGCCGCCCTGCTGGCCGACCAGGCCGGACGCGGATTCGACCTCGCCGCCGGCCCGGTATGGCGAGCGGTCCTGGTGCGGTTGGGCGACGACGAACAGGTACTCGTCGCGCACCTGCACCACATCGCCTGCGACGGCTGGTCCGTGCAGCTGCTCTGCGCCGACCTCGCCGGGCTCTACCACGCGGCCCGGACCGGGGCCCCGCAGCCCGCCCGGCCGGGACAGTTCGCCGAGCACGCGAGATGGGAGCAGCGACACCTCGGCACAGCGGAGGCACAGGCTGGTCTGCGCTGGTGGCAGGACGCCCTGGCCGGGCTGACCGAACTCGACCTGCCCGCCGACCGGCCCCGGTCGGCCCCGCGAGATCCGGCCGGCGCCCGGGTGACCTTCGCGGTGCCGGCGCACGTCGACCGGGCCTGCGCCGAGTTGGCCCAGCGGCACCGGACCACGCCGTACGTCGTGCTGCTCGCCGGTTTCGCCGCACTGCTGGCCCGGCTGACGCGGCAGGACGACGTCGCCGTCGGGATGCCGGTGAGCGGCCGGACCCGGACGGGAGTGGACGCCGTCGTCGGCCCCTTCCTCAACACGCTGGTGCTGCGCTGCGACTGCTCCGGTGCACCCAGCTTCGACCTGCTGGTCGACCGGGTGCGGGACACGCTGCACGCCGCCGTCAGCCACCAGGACATCCCCTTCGACCGGGTCGTCGACGCGGTCGCGCCGGAGCGGGACCTGTCCCGCAACCCGCTGGTGTCGACGATGTTCCTGTTCGAGGACGAGAACGGGGGGCTGCCGGGACGCTTCGACGACCTCGACGTCGTCGACGTCGCCACCCCGCCACGGGGCGTCAAACTCGACCTGAGCATGGGGCTGCGGCGGACCGCCGACGGGCTGTTCGGCGCGATCGACTACGCGACCGCCCTGTTCGACGAGCGGACCGTCGACGAGCTCGTCACCCGTTACCTCGTCCTGCTGGAACGCGCCGTCACCGCGCCGGGGACGTCGGTCGGCGCGCTGGACGTCCTCGATGAGGCTGAGCGCCACCGGCTGCGGGCAGTGCTGACCGGTGTCCGCCGGGACGTCCCCGCCAGCCCCCTGCACGAGCTGGTCCGGGACCGCGCCCGGCGGGACCCGGCGGCGGTCGCGGTACGGGACGGGCGACGCAGGTGGAGCTATGGCGAGCTGGACCAGCTCTCCGACGCCCTGGCCCACACCCTCCGCCGGCACGGCGTCGGTCGGGGCGACGTCGTCGGGGTCTGCCTGCCCCGCAGCGCGGAACTCGTCGGCGCGCTGCTCGCGGTCCTGAAGGCCGGCGGCGCCTACCTGCCCCTCGACCCGGAGGACCCGGCTGCGCGCCGGGCGGAGGTGGCGACCGACGCCCAGGTACGTGCGGTGGTGGCCGGAACCGACCACGCGGCCGCGTTCGGCGACGTGCCGGTGGTCCCTCCGGTTACCGGGGCCCCGGAAGACGGGGCGGCCGACCTCCACGGGCAGCCCACGGGCCTTCCGGAACTGACCGCACACGACCGGGCGTACGTCATCTACACCTCCGGCTCCACCGGGCGCCCCAAGGGCGCGGTCATCGATCACGGCGGGATAGTCAACCGGCTCACCTGGATGCAGGAGAGCTACCAGCTACGTCCCGGCGACCGGGTGTTGCAGAAGACCCCGTTCACGTTCGACGTGGCCGTGTGGGAGTTCTTCTGGCCGCTGATCACGGGCGCGACCATCGTGGTGGCGCCGCCGGGCGTGCACCGGGACCCGCTGGAGCTGGCCCGCCTGATCCGGGACGAGGCGGTGACGCACCTGCACTTCGTGCCGTCGATGCTCGACGCCTTCCTGGCCGTCGTCGCGCAGGCGCCGCCGAGCCTCAGGCAGGTGTTCTGCAGTGGCGAGGCGCTGCGCGCCGTCACCGCCCGGCGCTTCGCGGCCTGGTCGTCGGCGGCGTTGCACAACCTGTACGGCCCGACGGAGGCGTCGGTCGACGTCACCGCCCAACGGGTCGACGAGCGGCTGCTCGCCACCCTCGACACCGCCGGCGTACCGATCGGCACGCCGATCAGCAACATCCGCGTCCACATCCTGGACGAGCAGCTGCGGATGGTGCCGGTGGGCTGGCCCGGTGAGCTCTACCTGGCCGGCATCGGGCTGGCTCACGGGTACCGCAACCGGCCCGGCACCACCGCCGAGCGGTTCGTGCCGGACCCGTTCTCGTCCGTGCCGGGCGAACGGATGTACCGCACCGGCGACCTGGTCCGGCTGCGCGCCGACGGGACCATCGACTTCCTCGACCGCATCGACGCGCAGGTCAAGCTGCACGGCGTCCGGATCGAGCTGGGTGAGATCGAAGCACGGCTGATGGAGCACCCGGCGGTCGCGGAGGCCGCGGTCTCCCTGCACCGGCCCGCGGACATGCCCGCCCAACTGGTCGCCTACGTCGTGGCGCGCGACGGTGCGGACGCCACGCCGGACCGGCTCCGCGCCGGACTCTCCGGGGTGCTGCCGGCGGCGATGGTGCCCGGCCGGTTCGTGTCCCTGGACGCACTTCCCCGGACCAGCAGCGGGAAGATCGACCGTCGCGCCCTGCCCGCCCCGGAGCAGGAGGCCCGCACGACCAGCACCGCGTACGTCGCGCCCAGCACCCCGGAGGAGAACCTGGTCGCGCGGGTGTGGGCCGAGGTCCTCCAGGTGCGACAGGTGGGCGGCGCGGACGACTTCTTCGCCCTCGGCGGCGACTCGATGCGCGCGATCAGACTGGTCGGTGCGCTGCGCGAGGCCGGCCTGGCGGTGAGCGTGCAGGACCTCTTCCAGCACCGCACCGTCGCCGCCGTCGCCGCCGTGGCCCGGCAGTGCCTCGACGACCGGCCGGACGACCTGGTGACCGAGGAGTTCGGGCAGATATCGGCCGCCGACCGGGCGAAGCTCCCGGAGGACGTGCTCGACGCCTACCCGTTGTCGGACGTCCAGGCCGGCATGCTCTACGAGCTGATGGCCGACGCGGAACGCCGGCCGTACCAGAACGTGACGCTGTACGTCGTCGACGACGGTGCGCCGCTGTCAGCCGCCGCCCTGCGGGCCGCGGTGCGGCAGGTCGTGGCCCGGCACGACGTGCTGCGTACCTCCTTCGACCTCACCAGTTACGGTGAGCCGCTGCAACTGGTGCACGCGTCGGCCAGGGCCGAGGTGGTGGTGCAGGATCTCGACGGGCTCGACGAGGCCGAGCAGGAGCTCCTCATCCGGGAGGAGGCCGCCCGACACCGGCTGGCTCCCGTCGTGCTGGACCGGGCGCCGCTGTGGCGTCTCTTCGCCTACCGCACCGGTGCCACCAAGTGGGTGCTGGCCTGGGTGGAGTGCCACGTCATTCTCGACGGCTGGAGCCACAACTCGCTGCTCGGCGAGTTGATGGACCGCTACGTGGCGGCGCGGGAGGAGCGGACCCCGCCGTCGATGGACCGGCCGGCGCGTCGCTGGGCGGACTTCATCGCCATGGAACGCGCGGTGGTCGCCGATCCGGAGAGCCGCGAGTACTGGACCAGGATGCTGGACCGGTACGAGACGCTGCGCCTTCCTCAGGAGTGGGGAGCGGCCGAGTCCGGTGCCCCGCACACGGTGGCGCAGCCGCTCGGTACCGACGCCGACCGGCTGCGAGAACTGGCCGCGGCGGTCGGCGTCCCGGTGAAGAGTGTGTACCTGGCCGCGTTCTTCAAGACGATGAGCGCCCTGAGCGGCGCCGACGGCTTCCTGTGTGGCCTGGTGAGCAACGGCCGCCCGGAGGTCAGCGGTGGTGACGAGGTGCTCGGGATGTACCTCAACACGCCGCCGGTGCTCGGCCTGCGCCCGCGCGGCACCTGGCTGGACCTGATCCGGGCCGCTGCCGAGGCGGAAACCGGACTGCTGCCCCATCGGCGCTACCCGTTGCCCCGGCTCCAGTCGCTGGCCGGGACGACGCAGCCGCTGGTCGAGGCGGTCTTCAACTTCCTCGACTACTACCTGCTGCGCGACACCGCGGTGCAGACGTCCCAGACCGAGGACGACAGCCCCAACGAGTTCCCGCTGGCCGTGACCGTCCTGCCCGGGTACGTCATGTTCACCGCGATGCCGGAGCGGGTCCGCCCGGAACGTCTGAACTGGCTGGCGCAGGCGTACCACCGGGTGCTGACCGACATGCTCGCCGATGTCGGCGGGTCCGCCACCGGGCCGCTGCTCTCCGGCGCCGAGCTCGCGCGGCGGCTGTCCGGGCCGGTGTCCGCGCCGGTTTCCCCGGCCGAGACGACGCTGCACGGTGGCGTCCTCCGGCAGGCGGCGATGACCCCGGACGCCGTGGCGGTCCGCGACGACACCGGGACGCTCACGTACCGGGAGCTCGTCGTGGCCGCGACGGCACTCGCCCGGCGACTGGCGGCGGCGGGGGCGGGGCCGGACCGGCCGGTCGCCGTCTGCATGCGGCGCAGTGCCCACCTGGTGACCGTGCTGCTGGGCATCCTCCAGTCCGGTGCGGCGTTCGTGCCGCTCGATCCGGACGATCCGGCGGCGCGGCTGCGGCAGCGGCTGGTCGGCGCGGACGTCGCGCTGGTGGTGGCCGACGAGGAACTGCACGAGGTGCTGACCGGCGTCGTGCCGGTGCTCGGCCCCCACGCGGGCGGCCCGGAGCGGGCACCCGTCGAGGCGACCGGAGGCCACCCCGCCTTCGTCCTGTTCACCTCGGGGTCCACGGGTGGCCCGAAGGGTGTCGCCGTGCCGCACCTGGGTGCCGCCAACTACGTGCACTGGCTGCAACGGGCGCTGCCGCTGCGCGGCGGTGACCGGGTCGTCCAGAAGACCCCCTACACCTTCGACGTGTCGGTCGGCGAGATCTTCCGGCCGCTGGTCGCCGGGGCGACGTTGGTGATGGCGCCCGACAGGCTGCACCTCGACCCGCTGGGCCTGGCCGCGTTCATCGAGCGGCACCAGGTCAGCCACGCGACCTTCGTACCGTCGATGATGGACGCGTTCCTCGACGCGGTACCGGGGATCCCCGGCTGTCTGCGTGAGGTCATGCTGCTCGGGGAGAAGTTCACCCTGTCGACCGCCCGGCGCCTGGCCGAGCGGACCGACGCCAGGGTGTACAACCTCTACGGGCCGACCGAGGGATCCATCGCCTGCACCTGGTACGAGCTCGCCCCGCAGCCGCACCCGGGGGCGACGAGCGTGCCGATCGGCCGCCCGATCGACAACGTGACGAACCTCGTCCTCGACGTCGACCTCAACCCGGTGCCGGTCGGCGTGCCGGGCGAGCTGTATCTCGGCGGGCACTGTGTCGCGCAGTCCTACGTGGGCCGACCGGCCGAGACCGCCAGCCGATTCGTGCCTGACCCGTTCGGTGGACCCGGTGGTCGGCTGTACCGGACCGGTGACCTCGTACGGTGGCTCGACGGCGACGTCATCGAGTACCTGGGCCGGCTCGACCAGCAGGTGAAGATCAGTGGGGTCCGGATCGAGCCGGGTGAGATCGAGCGGGTGCTGTCGGCTCATCCCGCGGTGCGGGCCGCCGCGGTGACCGTGGTCTCCGACGACGATGCGCCGCGCCTGGCCGCGTACCTGTTGACCCGCCCCGACCTCGAGTGGGACGTCGACGCGGTGCGGGCGCACGCCCGTGCCCAGCTGCCCGCGCTGCTGGTTCCCGCGCACTTCGTGGTGTTGCCCGAGTTCCCGATGACCGTGAGCGGCAAGATCGACCGGCGGGCGTTGCCCAGGCCGGAGGACGACGGCAGCACGGCGGCGGACCACGTCCCCGCGCGCGACGCCCTGGAGCGGACGATCGCCGAGGTGTGGCAGCGCGAGCTGGGCTGCGGCGAGGTCAGCGTCGAGCGTGACTACCTGGAACTCGGCGGGGACTCGCTCGGGGCGATGCGGATCGCGATCCGGCTCGGCCGTCAGCTCGACATGGTCATCTCACCGACGGACATCCTGGTGCGGCGGACGGTGGCGGCCCTGGCCGAGCTGATCGCGGGGCGGCAGGGCGCCGCGCCGGAGGCCGCGCGCACGGGCCCCGGCGGCGCCGGGCAGCAGCCCGGCCCGCGGCCCGCCGCCCCGTCGCCGTCCCCCGTGCCCGAGCCTGACCGGCCGGCGCCCGACCCGCGGGCGAAGGTGCTGTCCGTGGTCGGGACGGCCGATTCCAGCCAGATCCGGGTACGCCGGAACGGCAGCCGGTCGGTGCTGCACTGCGTGCACCCGGGCGGGGGAAGCGCGCACTGGTACGACAACCTGGCGCGGCACCTGCCGGAGAGCCTGGACGTGGTCGCGTATCAGCATCCCGGTCTGTTCGATCCGGGGGAGGCGTCCCGCTCGACCGCGGATCTGGCCCGGCGCTACCTCGACGAGCTGCGTGCCGATCAGCCGCAGGGGCCCTACCACATCTTCAGTTGGTGTGGCGGGGGGCCGATCGCCTGGGAGATGGCCCGGGGCCTGCGCGCGACCGACGAGAGCGTGACGCTCATCCTCCAGGACCCGGTGCTCCAGCTGCCCGACGTCCCCGGCGACGGCGGCGAGAATTTGCGGCTGCTGGCCCGGTGCGATCGGGCGTACCAGGAGCTCGCCCAGGACCCGGCGCCCGGACGCGCCGTCGAACTGCGGGCGGAGATAGCCGAGCTGCTGCCGCGCATCGTCGTGGAGGGTTTCCACGACGCGCTGCGCGATCCCGATTTCGACCACGTCTGGCCCCTGGCGGTGCGGTCGTGGCGGCAGCAGATGGAGGCCCGGCTCTCGTACCTGTACCAGCCGTACGAGGGGAAGCTGCACCTGCTCACCTGCGACGACCTCGTCAACGGCACGCACGAGAGCCTGGCCGGTCTCGAGCCTGAGGGCTACGTCGGCCGGTGGCGGCGCCTGGTGCCGGCCGGCGTCGAGGTGCACCGGATATCCGGTGGCAACATCACCTCTATGCTGCCGCCACACATCGAGGGTCTCGGCAAGGTCGTCGCCGGCATCGTCGGAAATCCTGAGGAGTTTGGCATGGGACATCCCGAGGAGGTGCGTGCCACATGACCGGCCCCGTGGTGACGGTACGCGGCCTGCGGCGCAGCTACGGGCCCGTGGTCGCGCTGGAGGGCATCGACCTGGACATCCAGGAAGGTGAGGTGGTCGCGTTGCTGGGGCCCAACGGCGCCGGCAAGACGACGACCGTGGAGATCCTCGAGGGGCACCGGCGTCGGGACGCCGGCGAGGTCAGCGTGCTCGGCGTGGACCCCTGGCGGGCCCCGTCGTCCTGGCGGTACGGCATCGGCATCGTCCTTCAGGAGGCGAGCGACGCGGGTGAGTTGACGGTGCTGGAGACGCTGCGGCACTTCGGCGGCTACTTCCCGTCCCCGCACGATCCGACCGACCTGCTGCGGAAGGTCGGCCTGGCCGAGGCGGCCGGGCGCCGGGTCCGCACCCTCTCGGGCGGTCAGCGGCGTCGGCTCGACGTTGCCGTCGGGGTGGTGGGCCGGCCACGGCTGCTGTTCCTCGACGAGCCGACCACCGGGTTCGACCCGCAGGCGCGACGGCAGTTCTGGGAGTTGGTCCGCGGCCTGCGGGACGAGCAGGGCACCACCGTGCTGCTGACCACCCACTATCTCGAGGAGGCCGAGGCGTTGGCGGACCGCGTGGTGGTGATCGCCGACGGGGTCGTCCGCGCCGACGGTGACCCGGCGACGCTCGGCGGCCGGATGAGCGGGGAGGCCACGGTGAGCTGGCTGGAGAACGCCGAGGCGCGCAGCGCCCGGACGGCCGACCCGGGCGCGTTCGTCAACGAGCTGGTCGCCCGGCTCGGGCCGTCCGTGCCCGGACTGACGGTCAGCCGCCCCCGGCTGGAGGACGTCTACCTCGACCTGGTGGGAGGGAACAAGCCGTGACCACGCACGCGACGACTGACTCGTTGACCCGTACGGGCCGGCTCGGGCTGGCCCGTGGGGCCGTGGAGATCAGGACCTTCTTCCGGGAACGCGACACCGTGCTGTTCACGTTCGCGTTGCCGATCGTCCTGCTCGTGCTGCTCGGATCGATCTTCTCCACCGAGTACGCCGGAACCGGTGTGACCGCGAGTCAACACATCACCGCGAGCATGATCGCGGCGGGCATCGCCTCCGCCACCTTCGTCACTCTCGCTGTGGGCATCGCCGAGGACCAGGCCAACGGGACGCTGAAGCGGCTGCGCGGGCTGCCGGCGCCACCGGCCGCGTACGTCCTGGGCAAGCTGCTTCTCGTGTTGGTGGTCAGCGTCACCGAGGCCGTGCTGATGGTGGCCACGGGCGTGCTGCTGTTCGACCTGGCGCTGCCGACGGATCCCGGGTCCTGGCTGACCCTGGCCTGGGTGTTCCTGTTGGGAGCGACGGCGTGTTCGTTGCTGGGTATCGTCCTGAGCGGGCTGGCCAGGTCGGTCCGTGGGGCGAGCGCGGCGGCGAACCTGACCTATCTCGTCCTGGTCTTCACCTCGGGTATCTTCGTCACCCCGATCACCGTGCTGCCCGCGCCGTTGACCACGTTGTCGTCCCTGTTCCCGCTGAAGTGGATGGGCCAGGGGTTCCGGGCGGCGTTCCTGCCGGACACGATGGCAGCGCAGGAGTTGGCCGGCTCCTGGGAGCTGGGGCGGGTGGCCCTGGTCCTGGGACTGTGGTGTGTCGTCGGCCTGCTGCTGAGCCTGGCCGTCGTCCGGCGGGGCCTGCGGCGCCGCGAGTGAGGGGTCAGCCGGCCCGCGCCGGCTCGCTCGCCTTGAACGACAGGCCCTGCCGGCGGAACGACCGGATCGCGGACTCGACCGGATCGAGCAGCCCGACCTCGGCCAGCCAGGCGTCGTCGTAGACCGTGTCCTCGTACTTGCTGGCGTCGTCGGGCATCAGCAGCAGGGGGAACGCCGGAGCCGCCGGCCCGAACAGGTCGGTCACACACGCGGTCAACACGCATCCCGCCGAACCGCCGATGCCGATCATGGTGTCCTCCCGGAGCATCCGGCACATCGCGATCGCGTCGCTGTCGCGGATCTGGTGCCGGCCGTCGACGGAACCCGCCTCGAGGAACGACGACCGGCGGCTGGCACCGATCCCCGGGAGGAGACGGGCGGTCGCCGGCATCTCCGTGGGCGGACCCGGGGAGACCTCGCTCGCCAGCGAGTGGAACACGTCCACGGCGATCACCCGGATTCGTCTGCCCGACCCGCGGACGTGCCGGGCGATCCCGGCGGCGGTGCCACCGGTGGAGACCGCGACGTAGACGGCGTCCAGGTGCTGGCCGCCCTGCTCGATGATCTCCGGCGCGGTGCTCTCCTCGTGGACATCCGGATTCGCCGGGTTCTCGTACTGGTTCGGCCAGCGGTAGTCCGGCCGTGACCGGAGGATCCGCCGTACCGCGTCGAGCCGGGTGAGCAGGTATCCACCCCGACCGTCGTGCTCCTCGACGAGGTGCAGTTCGGCGCCGGCCTCGGTGAGCGCCCGCAGGGAGACGGCCGGGGTCTTCGGGTCGACGACCGCGATGAAGTGACAGCCGATGTCGGCCAACAGACGCGCCATCGCGATGCCCAGGTTGCCCGACGTGGACTCCACCACCACTGTGCCCGCCACCAGTGGTCGCTCCCGGTCGAGGGCACGCAGCAGACCGAGGGCGGTCCGTTCCTTCACTGAGCCGGACGGATGTCGACACTCGTGCTTGAGGAGTACCGTGTGATGGTCGCCGCCACGCGTCACGAGGAGCTCTGAGACCGGGGTCGGTGCGATCCTCCGATTCCTGTCCAGCATTGCCAAAGGATGCAAGGGCCGCTCGGTGGCCGGGAAGAACCTGGCGAGTTGTCGCCAGGAACTCGCCGCGACCTTGATGCGTGGACCCACGAGAAACAAGCATGTGCCCCATGGCGCATCAGGCTGGTCTTGATCCCGTCGCCCGGACGGTTGGACAACCCATCGCGATTATCGGCATGGCGGGTCGATTCCCCGGTGCCCGCTCCGTTGAGGAGTTCCGCGACAACCTTCTCGACGGCGTCGAGTCGATCTCCTTCTTCGACGACGAGGAGTTGCGGGCCGCCGGCGTGACCGACGCCGAGCTGGCCGACCCGGCGTACGTGCGGGCAGCTCCGGTCATCGGCGACGTCGACATGTTCGACGCCGCCCTGTTCGGGCTCAGCAGCCGCGAGGCTCAGCTGGTGGATCCCCAGTTCCGGGTGTTCCTCGAGACGTGCCACTCGGCGCTGGAGAACGGCGGCGTGGTCCCCGGTCAGGGCAGCGACCGGATCGGTGTCTACGCCGGATCGCGGCCCAACAACTACCTCGAGGACAACATCTACCGCAGCACGCAGGCGATGCGGAGCGCGGGAAACCTGCTGGCCTCGATCAGCAACCACACGGACTACCTGGCCACCAGCGTGGCCTACCGACTCGGCCTGACCGGCCCGGCGATCAGCATGGTGACCGCGTGCTCCACCTCACTGGTGGCCGTCCACGTCGCCGTGCGGGCGCTGCGCGCCGGTGAGTGCGAGGTCGCCCTCGCCGGTGGCGTCGAGATCTGCCTGCCGGAGATCGGCGGGTACGTCTACAAGGACGGCGGGATCTTCTCGCCGGACGGTCGGATCCGGCCGTTCGACTCCCAGGCCCAGGGCACCGTCTTCGGCAACGGATGTGGTGCCGTCCTGCTCAAGCCGCTGGCCGCCGCGCTGGCCGACGGCAACCCCGTGCACGCCGTCATCCGCGGCACGGCGATCAACAACGACGGCAGCGACAAGGGTGCCTTCTCGTCACCCAGCGCCTCCGGCCAGGTCGCGGTGGTCCGCGCCGGGTTGCGGGACGCCGACGTTCATCCCGCCACCATCGGCTACGTCGAGGCGCACGGCACGGGCACCCTCGTCGGCGATCCGATCGAGGTCGGCGCGCTCAGCACCGCGTGGCGTGAGCAGACCGACGAGGCCGGCTACTGCGCGATCGCGTCGGTCAAGGCCAACGTGGGTCATCTCGGGGCGGCGGCCGGCGTGGCCGGTCTCGTCAACGCGGTCTGCACCGTCCGGGACGGAGTGCTGGCCCCGGTCATCAACTTCGACGAGCCCAACCCGCGCATCGACTTCGTCAACGGCCCGTTCTACGTCAGCACCGAACTGCGCTCCTGGCCGGCGTCGGACCGTCCCCGGCGGGCCGCCGTGAGCTCGTTCGGCATCGGTGGGACCAACGCCAACGTCATCATCGAGCAGCCGCCGGCCCGCGCGGCGTCCCGCCCCGGGCGGCGGTCCTTCCAGCTCATCCCCGTCTCCGCCCACACGCCGGAGGCGCTCGACGCGCTCACCGGCAGGCTGGCCGACTGGCTGTCCGGCACGGACGAGGAGCTCGCCGACCTCGCGTACACCCTGAGCACGGGCCGTCGGGCGCTGCCGCTGCGCCGCTTCGTGGTGGCCGGCGCCCCGGCGGACGCCGCCGCCCGGCTGACCGTCGACCTGCCCGCCTTCAGGGCCACCGCGGCACGCGGCGCCACCTTCCTCTTCCCCGGTCAGGGGGCGCAGTACCCGGGAATGGCCCTCGAGCTGTACCACTCGGAGCCGGTGTTCCGGGCGGAGTACAACGCCTGCGCGGCGGCGCTGCGCGCCACCCACGACGTGGACCTGCTGCACCTGCTGCTCAAGGCGGACAGCGAGACGCAGAACCAGACGCGCAACACGCAGCCGCTGCTGTTCGCGATCGAGTACGCGCTCGCCAGGACGATGCAGAGCCTCGGCATCCAGCCGACCGCGATGCTCGGGCACAGCATCGGCGAGTACGTGGCCGCGGCCCTGGCCGGCGTGTTCAGCCGGGACGACGCGGTGCGGCTGGTGGCTGAGCGGGGTGCGCTCATGCAGACGGCCGAGAGCGGGTCGATGCTCGTGGTGACCCTGCCCGAGGAGCTGCTCGTCCCGATGCTGGACGACACGCTGGACATCGCGGCCATCAACGCACCCGGGGTGTGCGTGGTCGCCGGCCGGACCGAGGACGTGGAACGGTTCGAGGACGAACTGATGCTGCACGGCGTCTCCAGCCGCCGGGTGCACACCTCGCACGCGTTCCACTCCCGGACGATGGACGGCATCCTCGACCGCTTCGAGGAGGCGGTACGAAAGACCACCCTGCACCCGCCGGCGATTCCCTTCGTGTCGAACCTGACCGGAACCTGGATCGCCGACGACGAGGCGACCGACCCGAGCTACTGGGCCCGGCACCTGCGCGGCTGCGTCCGGTTCGCCGCCGGTGTGGAGCTGCTGACCACCGACGGCGACCGGGCCTTCGTCGAGGTGGGGCCCGGCCGGACCCTCACCGGCTACGTCACCGCCCAGGACCGCTCGGCGGTGGCGGTGGCGACGCTGCGCCACCCGAAGCAGCAGCAGTCCGACGCGGAGACCCTGCTCGGCGCGGTCGGCCGGCTCTGGGCCGAGGGCGTGCCGGTGGACTGGGCCGGGTTCTGGTCGGACGAGCGGCGCAACCTGCTGGCCCTGCCCGAGTACCCCTACCAGCGTCAGCGCTACTGGATCGAACCTGACGAGGAAGAGCCGGCCGCTGTCGGCGGGGCGGCTGTCACGGCCGGACCGGTTGGTGCGTACACGGCACCGGTGTGGCTGGAGACCCCGGCACCGGATCCGGTCGCCGCGGAGGGGACCTGGCTCGTCCTCTCCCCGCCGGACGACACCGTCCTGCCCCGGGTGGCGGAGCGGGCCAGGGCCGCCGGCGCCAGCGTGCTGCTGGCGACGACGGACGAGCAGGCCATGGCGCTCCTGGCCGACCTGCCGGCGGACCTGCCGGCGCCGGTGACGCTGGTGCACGGGCTCTGCGTCGGGACCCGGCCCGAGGGCCTGACCGAGGCCGCCGCCGCCGGGTACTGGCTGGAGAACGGCTTCCACAGCGTGCTGCGGATGCTCCAGGAGGCCGTTCGCCGGCTGCCGGGTACGCCCGTCGAGCTGGTCGTCGTGACGAGCCAGATGCAGGACGTCACCGGCGACGGCCTGGTCGAGCCGGCCAAGGCAGCGGTACTGGGCGTGGTCAAGCTCGCGCCGAAGGAGCTTGAATCGGTCACCAGCCGCAGCATCGACCTCGGCGGGACGTACCGCGAGGACCTGGCGATGGCGCAGCTCTTCGCGGAGATCGCCGGGAAGGGCACGGAGCAGCAGGTCGCCTACCGTGGTCGCAAGCGCTGGGCCTGGTCGTACGCCGGGATCTCGGTGACGGCGCCGGCGGGTGCGCCGCCGGCGCTCCGTCAGGGTGGTGTCTACCTCCTCACCGGCGGCCTGGGCGGGCTCGGCCTGGTCCTCGCCCGTCAGCTCGTCGACCTGGTGTCGGCGAAGGTGGTGCTGCTCGGTCGCAGCGGGTTGCCCGACCGGGAGGAGTGGCCGGCCGTGCTGGCCGCCACCCCGCAGGCGCCGGTCGCGCACCGGATCCGCGCGGTCCAGGAGATCGAGGAGTCCGGCGGGCAGGTTCTGACGCTGGCGGCGGACGTCACCGATGCCGACAGCATGCGGGCGGTACGCGACCGGGTGCTCGACCACTTCGGACCGGTCGACGGGGTGTTCCACCTGGCGGCCGTGGCGGGTGGCGGCATGCTCGAGACCCGGTCCCACGAGGACGCGCAGGCGGTGCTCGCGCCGAAGGTGCGCGGCACGTACCTGCTCGACGAGATCTTCCAGCCGGACCTGATGGTGCTGTACTCGTCGATCGCGGTGCTCTCCTCCGACTTCGGCCTCGGTGACTACGTCGGCGCCAACGCCGTGCTCGACGCCTTCGCACAGGCACGGTGGGCGGAGGGCCGGCACACGGTCTCCATCAACTGGCCGCCGTTCGCCGAGGTGGGCATGGCGCAGGAGGTCGAGGCCCCGTCGATCTTCGCCCAGATCGCCTGGGGGGAGCAGCCCGCCGACGCGGAGGTCCGTCCGGTGGCGCACCCGATGCTCTCCGCACGGACCGACGTCGACGACTCGCTCAGCACCTTCGACGTCGACCTGTCCGCGACGAACTGGGTTCTCGACGAGCACCGGATGACCGGCATCCCGACGATGCCGGGCACGGGAATCATCGAGCTGGTGCGCGCCGCGTTCGCCGATCTGACCGGCGAGCAGCACGGTGAGATCACCGACCTCATGCTCGTCCAGCCACTGGTCGCCCACCCCGGCCTGCGGTGTCAGCTCGATCTGCGCCGGCAGCCCGACGGGTTCGAGGTGGTGCTGCGCAGTCCCGACGGCAACCAGTACGCACAGGGCCGGGTCGGCCCGGGAGACGCCGTCGACCCGACCAAGCACGACCTGGCGCAACTCCGGGCCGAGGCGACGGAGATCTCCGTCCCCGATCTCGCCAACTTCGAGGGCGTGCTCAAGTTCGGCCCCCGCTGGTCCGGAATCCGGGGCCGCTGGTCCGCGCCGGGCATGGAGCTGGTGACCGTCGAGCTCGACGAGCGGTTCCGCTCCGACCTCGACGAGTACCACCTGCATCCGGCGATCCTGGACTGCAGCATCGGGATCGGCCAGGTCATCCGGGGCGAGGGCTTCTACCTGCCGTTCAGCTACGGTCGCATCCGCGTCCACAGCGCGCTGCCCGGCCGGGTGCACGCCATCATCCGGCACCTCGACGACACCCTCGGTGAGACCGCCAGCACCGACGTGACGCTCATCGACGATGACGGCAACGAGGTTCTGACGGTGGAGCGGTTCACCATCTTCCGGATGCCGGAGGACCTGCCCGAGCGGACCCAGGGGACGTCGGTCGCCGCACCGGCCGTCGCCGAGCCGCTGGACGAGGTCACCCCCGAGGCCGGGGCGGAGGCACTGCGCCTGATTCTCGGTGGCGCCGTGGGCCCGCAGGTCATCTGGTGCCCGGAGGGCCTCGACGTCCGGTTGCGGCGTACCTCCAAGGTCAACCGGGCGGCGGTCACCGAGCAGTTGACCGCCGGCGGTACCTCCACGGGCACGGCACGGACCCTGTCCACGCCGTATGTGGAACCGAGCAGCGACCTCGAGCGGGCCCTGGCGCAACTCTGGTCGGACACGGTCGGCGTCGAGCAGATCGGGGCCGAGGACGACTTCTTCGACCTCGGCGGCAACTCGTTGTTCGCGGTCCAGCTGGTGTCCCGGATCCGGCAGCGCTTCTCGGTCGACGTCTCGGCCGCTCAGCTGTTCGACTCCCGCCACGTGCGGGGCCTGGGCCAGGTCATCGAGGCCGCCCTGGTGGCGAAGATCTCGGCGATGTCGGAAGAGCAGGTCGCGCAGACGATGGGGCTGACCACCGATGCCGGCTGACAGGCTCGCTGTCGGGGCCGTCGTGGGCGGCCAGGGCATGTCGGCGCAGCACATGTTCAGGCTCACCAGCGACGTGGAACAGCTGGGCATGGACTCGGTGTGGCTGCCGCAGATGCCCAATCAGCTCGAGGTCGGCACGCTGCTCGCCGGGCTGGCCGTCACGACGGACCGGCTGCGACTGGGCACGGCGATCCTGCCGATGTACTCGCGCCCTCCGGTGGTCATGGCGCAGACCGCGGTGACCATCGACGAGATGTCCGGCGGGCGGGTGAACCTCGGGCTGGGACTGGGTCACCGGGGAATCGGCGACTGGATGGTCGGTGGCCGTTCGGTGCCGGCGATCGCGGGGACCCGCGAGTATCTCGGCGTCGTCACGCAGCTGTGCCGTGAGGGCGAGGTGAACGTCGACGGTGAATGGTACGGCGGGCACGCCTCGCTCCCGGCGGGGCAGCGTGACGACCTTCCCGTCCTGCTCGGCGCCTTCGGCCCGCGGATGCTCGAACTGGCCGGGGAGGTCGCTGACGGGGCGATCCTCTGGATGTGCACGCCGCAGTACGTCACCGATGTCGTGCTGCCCGCGCTGCGTCGCGGCTGGGCGAAGCGGGGTGGTCGCCCGGCCGGCTTCCGCGTGGTCGCGATGATGCACGTGGCGATCAGCGACGAACCCGACCGCGACCGCGAGCTGTTCGGCCGGCTCCTCGCGTCGTACCTGCGGGTGGCGACCTACCGCACGCTGTTCGGCAACAGCGGGTTCGCCAACTGCGTCGAGACGGGCCGGGCCGACGACCGGATGGTGTCGGCCCTGGTCGCGATCGACCCGGAGGAGGTGTCCCGCGGTCTGGCCGCCTACCGACAGGCCGGCGTCGACGAGGTCGTGATCGCCCCGGCGGGCACCGCCCAGCGCGGCTACGAGACCTGCCTTCAGACGCTTCGCGCCACGTACGGGATCAGCGCTGGCGCATGATCCCCGATCATCTGCTGCCGTTGGGCGACGAGGAGTTCTCGGTCTGGCGTCGGTTCTGCCTGCGTAGCGCCGGCATGCCGTTCGACTGGGTCGCTGATCCGCAGATCGTCCGGCAACCGCTGTTCCTGGAGGCGCTGACCTGGCAACACCTCGAGGTCGCCGAGCTCGCCCAACGCCGGGTCGCCGACGGCAGGCCGATGAAGCGGGATCTGTCGAGGACGCTGGCGAGCTACCGGTCGCGGTACTGCGTGAAGAACGACTCGATCGGGTTCTTCGGACCGACGGCCTGGGGCCGCTGGACCGACGGTGACACGGTCGTTCCCGAGCAGGGGTCGGTAACCAGGGGCCAGGTGTTCTTCGAGATGTGGGCCGTCCAGGCGGTGGGCAGGGCGCTCGCGGAGCGCCACGACCTGCATGACTGGACGGTCCCGCAGGTGGCGTCGGCCGTGGCGCCGGGGCCGGGCGGCGTCCACCTGGGCGACGGCTCGTTCCTGTCCCTGTCGGAGTCGGGCCAACGGGTCCTCGGGGCGGTCGACGGCTTCCGGACCGTCTCGGATGTGGCGGCTGTCCTGGACGACGGGACCGCCGACGCCGCGCGGGTCGTCACCGAGATCCGTAAGTTGCAGGCGATGGGGGTGCTGACCCGGGGGTTCTTCATTCCGCAGGCCCAGCACCCCGAGCGCCGGCTGGCCATGCAGCTGGCCCGGGTGGCCGATCCCGTGCGCCGGCAGGCGGCACAGGACGAACTGACGTCGCTGGTGCGGGCCCGGGACCGGGTCGCGGCCGCGGTGGGCGACCCGGCCGCGGTGGCCTCGGCGCTGGAGGCGCTGCACGAACGGTTCACCGCCATCGCCCTCGAGTCGTCGCGGCGACACGACGGCAGGTACTACGCCGGCCGTACGGTCGTCTACGAGGAATGTCGCGCCGACACCGTCCCGGAGCTTGGGGCGGAGCTGCGGGCTGACGTGGCACCGGCCCTGGGCCTCCTGCTGCAGAGCGCGCGGTGGTTCTCGGTCGAGATCGCCCGGGGATACCGGTCGTTGGTCGGCGAGTTGCTCGCGCGGGAGCCGGACCGGTCCGCCGCCGGCTACCCCCTGCCCAGGCTGCTCGCCCAGCTCGCCCCGACCTTCCAGGACAGTACGACCGGACCGACCGGCGCCGCGACGCGTGAACTGCGTCGACGCTGGACGGAGATTCTGGCCCCGCAGCCGATGACCGGTCCGGTGACGTACTCGTCGCAGGAGCTGCGGGACAAGGTCCTCACGGCCTTCCCCGCCACGGCGCCGGGTTGGCCGACGGCACGGTGGCACAGTCCGGATCTCATGCTCGCGGCGGCCAGCCCGGAGGACCTGCGCGACGGCCGGTGGTTGGCCGTCCTCGGCGAGGTCCACCCCACGATCAACTCGCTCGACCAGTTGTGCTTCTCGTGGTCGCACCCCGACCAGGCAGGGCTGCGGCGGGACATCGACAGCGACATGCCGAAGCGGATCGTCCCGCTCTACTCGATGACCGACGGCCTGGTGAACTCCCGTACCGGCCCGCCCGAGGCGTACCACTCGCCCGGCTACACCTACCTGGGGGTCTCCTCCGAGCAGTCGTACGCGCCACCGCGGGCCGACGTCGTGGCGGCGGGCGCGCTGCGGGTGCACCGGGAGGCTGGACGGCTGATCGTCCGCTCCGTGGTGGACGACTTCGAGGCCGACCTCATCGAGGTGCTGGACGACTACCTCGCCCTGGCCGCGTTCAACCGGTTCGGGCTGCTGGCTCCGTCCCCGTACCAGCCACGGATCCAGATCGACCGGGTCGTCGTGTCGCGTGAGCGATGGCAGCTCCCGTTCACCGAGTTCGCCGAGTTCGCGCAGGCCCGGCTGGCGACGGTGGTGTCGCACGTACGGCAGGTCGCGGCGGGCCGAGGGCTGCCCGACGTCGCGTTCTGGGTCGTCGCGGGCGAGGCCAAGCCGATCTACGTCGACCTGCGCGACGACACCCTGATCGACACGCTCTGGGCGAAGCTGCGCCGTGGCCGGCAACGTGACCCCGGTGGCAGCGTCTCGATCACCGAGATGCTGCCGGGACCCGACCAGCTGTGGCTGCGCGATTCGCAGGGCCGGGGCTACACGGCGGAGTTCAGGCTGACCTGCGTCGACAGTCAGCAGTACCGAGGCGAGAACGGAGAGTGAGCAAGGTGTTCGACGACGACGGGCGCACCTACCAGGTGGTCATGAACGACGAGGAACAGTATTCGATCTGGCCCGACGACCGCCCGATCCCGGCTGGGTGGACGGCGTCCGGCCCCTCCGGCCCCCGGCAGGAGTGCCTCGACCACATCACCACGGTCTGGACCGACATGCGGCCCCGCAGCCTGCGGCTGCTGATGGAGGCGGACTCGGCATGACCGTCCGAGCCCAATCCACCATCGTCCGGATCGGGGCGGTGAACGACCCGCGGGTCCGGCTGCTGTGCTTTCCACAGGCCGGCGGCGGTACGGCGACCTTCCGGCCGCTCAGCACGGTCCTCCCGCCGAGCGTCGACCTCTGCGCCCTGCGACTGCCGGGCCGGGAGTCCCGCCGACGGGAGACCCCGCTCACGGACATGCACGAAACCGTCGCGGAGGTGATCAAGACTCTGGGCGAGTGGGACGGCGTGCCGCTGGCGTTGCTGGGCTACTGCTCGGGGTCGTTCGTCGCCTACCAGGTGGCGCGCGAGCTGGCCCAGGCGGGTCGTCCGCCGGTCCGGCTCATCGTGCTGGCCTCGCCGGGGCCGAGGGCCGTCGCCCCCGAGCGTCGGATCCACACGCTGGCCGAGCCGGACCTGATCACCTACCTGCGGGACTCCCGCATCACCCCCGAGTCGGTGCTGTCGGACCGGAACCTCTTCGGCATGTTCGAACCGGCCATCCGCGCCGACTTCGCCGTCTACGAGAACTGGGACTACCAGCCCGGTGCGCCACTCGGGATGCCGGTCACGGTCGTCGGCGCCCGGGAGGACGCGTCGGTGGACTTCGCGGACCTCGCGATGTGGCAGGACCACACAAGCAAGGACTTCACCCTGCGGATCATGCCGGGCGGGCACGACTTCCTCGGGTCGGCCTCGGCGCGGCTAGGCGAACTGTTGCTGGCCGAGCTCGACCTCTGACATCCACCAAGGACGAGAGGAACGCACATGGCCGAGATGGCCATCCAGGTACGTGACCTGGTCAAGAGCTACCCGCGGGGCGTCCGGGCCCTCGACGGGCTGAGCTTCGTTGTGCCTGAGGGCACCCTGTTCGGGTTGCTGGGACCCAACGGGGCTGGCAAGTCCACGGCGGTGCGGATCCTCTCGACGCTGGCCCGGGCGGACTCGGGGCAGGCACTCGTCGCCGGGTACGACGTCGTTCGGCAGGCGACCGAGGTGCGTAGGCGGATCGGTCTCGTCGGACAGCGCCTCAGTGCCGTACCCACCGCCACCGTGCGCGAGAACGTGCTCCTCCAGGGCCGGATGTTCGGCCTCAAGGGCCGGGCGCTGGCGACCCGGACCGACGAGGTGCTCTCGATGCTGGCGCTCTCGGACGTCGCCGGCCGGCAGGCGGGCTTCTGCTCCGGTGGCATGAAGCGTCGGGTCGACATCGCCATGGGGATCGTGCACCGCCCCCGGGTCCTCTATCTCGACGAGCCGACGACCGGCCTCGACCCGGACATCCGCGTGCAGCTCTGGAGCGACCTCACCGCGTTGGTCCGGCAGGAGGGGATCACGATCCTGCTGACCACCCACTACCTCGAAGAGGCCGACGCCCTGGCGAACGACATCGCCATCATCGACAGCGGCCGGATCGTGACGACGGGCAGCCCGGAGACGCTGAAGCAGAAGCTGCGGGGGGACACCCTGCAGGTCGAGTTCGAGTCGGACCAGTCCGAGGAAGCGATCCGCGGCGCGTTGGCGGGGCTCGACGGTCTGGACGAGATCCGCGTCGACGGACGCCGGCTGCACGCACGGGCGCCGATCGGCGGGGCGGCGGTTCCGGTCGTCCTCGCGCGGCTCGGCCAGGAAGCCATGGCGGTACGGTCGGTCAGCGTGTCCCAGCCGACCCTGGATGACGTGTACCTGGCGTACACGGGACGCAGATTCGCTACCCAGGCGGATGCCGGGGCAAGCGCCGGAGGGCAGTCATCGTGAGTGAGCTCGTCGGACAGTCCGCCTACATCGCGCGTCGGCACATCCTGCACACGTTCCGTCAGCCCTGGCTCATCGCGATCAACCTCGTCCAGCCGTTCCTGTGGTTGCTGCTGTTCAGCGGGACCTTCCGCCGTATCGCCGACATCCCCGGATTTGGCTCCGACAACTACGCCCAGTTCTTCCTGCCGGGGCTCATCGTGATGACGGTCCTGCTCGCGAGTGGCTGGAACGGTCTGTCCCTGCTGGCGGACATGGAGCGGGGGACCCTTGACCGGCTGCTGGCGTCCCCGGTGCGCCCGATCGCCCTGATCATCGGTCCGCTGGTGCAGCAGGTGGTCAACGCGGTGATCCCGACGGCCATCCTGCTCGTGGTGGGCTACGGGCTCGGGGTGCGATTCCACGGGGGCGTGCTCGGAGTTGTCGTCATGATCCTCGCGCTCGCGGGGGTCGCCTGCGCGCTCGCCGCACTGTCGAGCACCGTCGCGCTGATCGTGGGGCGGGAGGAGTCCCTGATCGCGATGGTCAACTTCATCGTGATGCCCCTGACGTTCCTCTCCAGTGCCTTCATGCCCAAGGACCTGGTGCCGGGATGGGTTGCCGCGGCGATCGCCGCGAACCCGGTCAACTGGGCGGTGGAACTGTGTCGCGACTCGTTCAACGACAGTCTGGAGCTGGGGAGGGTCCTGACGGGCCTGGGCCTGCTGGCCGGGTTGGCGGCGGTGTCCATGGCGACGACCGGCGTGGCGTTGGCCCGACATCGTCGGCGTTCCTGAACGGTGCCGGTGCTCTGCCGCTGGGTCTTGGCGGCGGTCACACCGACCGCCGCGCACCTGAAGGAAGGCCTCGGGCGGCAGGGGATGGTTGGGCGAGGCGGGGTGGACCGACCGTGAGGGCGTGTCGCCGAATCGTGCGCGCCGCCGAGTCCGCCCGGGCGCGAACACCACCGAGCTGATGCCGGACAGCAGACCGGGCGAGGCGCGGCGTTGTCGGCGTCTTGCCGCCAGTTCCCGCCGTCGGTGCTCCGGGCCTTGTCCGACTTGATGTTTCGCCTTGGCGGCTGGTCGGTGACCCGGCTGATCATGGTGACAGTTGGTCGATCGTTCTTCCTGTCGGGAGAGACGGATGCGGCGAGGGCCAGGCCATCACGGTCCCTGGCTGGCCGTACTCGACGGTCGTGGCGTTGGAGTCGGGCCGTGTCTGGTGGACTGCGCCGCTGATGCGGTGCGGTTGGTGCCTGGTCACGACGCGGCGGCGGTCACCGCCGGGCAGCTGCGGGACATCGTGGGACGGCCGGTCGCGGCCGGCCGGTGGCAGGCCGGCGATCCGAACATCCTGGTGGTGGCTGACGCCCACGACGCGCCCGGTTGGCGTTCCTCCTGCGTGATCTGCCCGTGCAGATCCTCGCGCGGATGCGCTCGGACCGAGTCCGGCACGACGAAAACGATACCGAAGCCGTCCCGCACGCCCCGGCCACGCCGAACGGGTTGAAGATCAAGTTAGGGGATTGGCGATCATCCGCTCGTCGGGGCCGCCCCTGGCCGAACGGGCCGAACGGACCGACGAGTGGACCGCGTAGGTCGGGTGCCTGTCCGAGCCCGCCCCTCCTCGCGCGGCTCGTGGGGTCGCTATCGATCGGCGACAGCCAGGCAAAGACGCCCTAATCAACGCATCGCATCTAGTTGGTAGATAACGACCGCTCCTCTGTCGGATTTGCCCGAGGCTCGACTCCGGTGTCGGCGAGGGTTCCGGAACAAAATGATCATAATCGGACTAGGCCAGTGTTCTGTGTCACGGGCACCCCCGCAAGATGTTCAACATTTCGCTAGTCGTTCGCACTTTGAGTAACCGTGTGGTTGCTTTTTCCGGCAGGTCTTTGCCATTTTGTAACAACGCCTACCTGGTGCCCCTCTGGCAGGATGGGGGTCGCGCGGTCGGCCTCGTTGTTGAAGTCCGCGCCTGCCTCGTGGTGACTGCTGGATAAGGAAGTTGGGATGACAAAGAGTAAGCTTGACGGGGCTATTCGTGATCGCGATGGCGGTGAATCCTTCCCCCTGAAGCCAATCCCTCCGCACCTAAACGTAATTGTCGCGGCCCTGCTCAGCGGGGCAACGGACGTTGCTGCCAGCCATCAGTTGAATTGTTCGCCGAGGACTTTCAGCCGGCGAGTTGGTGAACTGTTGGAATATCTCGGAGTCGAAACCAGGTTCCAGGCGGGCGTCAAGTTGGCTATGCCGGAAAGTGGCCCGCTGGACCGTTGAGTCGCAGTCCGCGGATTCGGCGGTGCGGATCCTGAACTGGAGTCGACCATTACCGGAGTGCTCGGTGCCCGGCGCCGGCGTCAGGCCCGCAGCCCGGATCCTGCGTGAAGTCGGGCGACGGCACCACCTTGCCGACACCAGGCCACCTCGCCGCCTACGCCGGCCTCGCAACGGTCACCCCACGATCCGGCGGCGGCATCTGCGACTGGCACCCGCCCCGAGGCGGCAACAAACAGCTCAGCCGCGCGCTCTTCCTCGCCGCATTCGCCGACTCCATCAGGAGGGTCTGCTGCGACCGCAAGAGAGAGCCGAAGGCAAACGGCCGCAACGCCGCCCCCGTCCGCCTCGCCCGACGCCGCTGCGACGTCCTCTGCGCCTTGCTCCGGGACAATATTTCCTATTGACCACGCCGAACCATCCTGTCACCGCTTGACGAAATCCATAGGGGCGGCGCGCCGGTCAGACGCGAGCACTACCTGAGGTCGTATGGGCGATTGGCTGGCGGCGGGCGACTGCTGGGAAAGCCCTCTGCGGGGCCCTGCGGGCGTCGGTGGCGACGGTATCCGAATTGGGTGCGGGACAGGGCCGCGCGGACGTCCCGGCAACAGTATCGGTGCCCCCGAAAAACCCTGTCAAGTTCGACTGCCATTGTCGAGCGTCGATGAATCGAAGATGGGGTCCATGCAATTCAACGGCGGATTTCAGCGACCAATGACAACTCCGGACCGTGACATCCGGTAAGCGTAGGTCGGCGGTTCGGCTCCGTCAGCGGTGAAGAAGCCCAGCTCAACGACCTGGGACTCGCCGTTCCCGAGGTCGATCACCCCGCCGCCGGTGGTGCCAGTCCCCAAGGTGGTCCGCACCCGCGCAGCGACCGCGACGAACCGCGCAGCGCACGGCGCCGATCGCGCCCAGCCCGACGGAGCGTCGAGCCGGGCGCGTCGAGCGGGCTATGCCACGAAGCGGGAACGGCGTCGGCGTCCGATCAGGTAGCCAGCGCCGCCGAGGAGCAGAAGCGCACCGCCGATGCCGGCCACGGTCCCGGTGCCGTCACCGGTGACGGGCAGCCCGCCGCCGTCGCCGCCGCCGGGGGCGCCCAGGCTGGCGGAGGAAGCAGGAGTCGGTGCAATGGTCGTCGCGGGGCTGGGCGTGGTGCTCGGTGCAGGCGTGGGCTGAGACGTTGCCGTCGGCGTGGGCTGAGACGCGCAGTCGAGCGCCCGTGCGGCGTACAGGCCGTTGTTCAGGTAAGCCAGGTACACATCGACGGTCCCCTCATCAAGCGCCTTCTGCGCGGCCGCCTTCACGTTGACACCAGCGCCCGTCAACGTCCGGACCACCGTGACCCTCAGCGCCGTTGACCAGGCCTTCCGCACGTCCGCCTTGAGGAATGCGCGCAGATCATCCGCGGTGCCGTCCAGGCGCTCCTGAATGGCGTCAGGCAGAACGGGCAACGAGTCGGCCTTCGCCGCGGCCAGGATCTGGTTGGCCAACACGCGCACCTCCACATCGGTGGCGGAATCCAGGTCGATGGTGACAAGTTCGCGGATGTCCTTGTACACCTTGCGCTCGACCGTTTGGCAGGCCTCGTTCAGCACGGGCGGTTCGGTTTGAGCCGTCGCCGGCGCCGCCGGAACCAGGAAGGCCAGCGCCATTAGGACGCCGGCCGGTAGCTTCCATCGCATGTGAATCTTCTTCCCCGTTGCAGGTCAAAACGTGGCGATGCTACCCGTCGTCCACGCCAAATCGTTGCCCCGTCCGTGACCGGCCTCGCGTCGAGGCCACGGATCAGGGGTCAGCGGTCCGCATCCGGTCCACAAAAGGCCGGCGGACATTGCGGCTCGCGACCAGGTGGGTCGGGGCGTCGAACCGCTCGGCGGCGGCGAGGGTGTGGCCACGGTCGAGCGACCGCGGGGACAGGACAGCACGGGTGAGTCGGGCGGTGATCCTTGCGAGGGGCCAGGTGCCGTCGATGCCGGGCGACACGATGCCGCGCATCCCATATTCGCCCTCCACGGGCTTCCCGGCGCGCGCTTCCGGCTGCCGCCGAATTCCTGTCACCATGTCCGGTGAAAGCGATACGACTTCTACGGCGGAATGCGGAGTCCTGATCTTGAGATTGCTGCGATGACCTCGGCCGTCGACGTCCGGCAGGTGACTGTCACCTACGGCTCGACGCTGGTGCTGGACGGTATCGACCTGCGGGTTCCCGAGGGCGCCGCCGTCGCGCTCGTCGGTGAGAACGGCGCCGGCAAGTCCACCCTGCTGCGCTGCATCACCGGCCTTCAGGAGCCGTCCGCCGGCGACATCTCCGTCTTCGAGGCGGTGCCCGGACGCGGCGCGGACTTCTGGCGGCAGGTCGCCACCACGGTGGAGTCGCCCAGTTGGTACCAGGGCCTGACCGTGCGCGAGCATCTCGACCTGGTCCGGGTGGTCAACGGCGGCGACCCTGGCGACGGGCACATCGACGAACTCTGCACCACCCTCGGCCTGACCGGGCTCTGCGACAGCCTGCCCATCACGCTCTCCTCCGGCCAGCGCCAGCGTTTCCTGCTCGCCGCGACCCTCGTACGGCCCAGCCGGCTGCTCGTCCTCGACGAGCCCGAGCAGCGTCTCGACACTCGGATCAAGCGTGCGATCGCGGCGCACCTGCGGTCGTACGTGAGGGCCGGCGGCACGCTGATCATGGCGAGCCACGACGACGGGTTCCGGGTCGGCGTCGGCGCGGACGAGATCGTGCTCACCCGCCCGGAGAGCTGAGGTGACCGCAATCGAGGCCCCGGCCCGGCGGGGCGTCCCCGCCGCCGTCGATGCCCGCCGCTGGATTCGCCGCCGCCGCATCGCCGTCGAGGGCCGCGCCGACATCGGCACGGTCTACGCGGCGACCCTCGCTCTACTGATGGCCGTCGCGCTCCTCGGACAGCCGTTGGTCCGCGTCGTCTGGCCGCCGGACGCGCCCGACGGGGACCCGGCGCTGACTCCGTTCCTCGGGGCCGTGGCCGTCTCCGCCGCGTTCGTCGTCGTACTGCGTCAGCTCGGTCCGCTGTCAGTCAGCCGTAGCGACGCCACCTGGCTGCTGCCGGCTCCGCTTCCCCGGCGCACCCTGCTCGCACCGGCGCTCACTCTGACCACCGTCGCCGCGCTTGTCGTCGGCGCCGTCACCGGTATCGCCGTGACCGGGCACGTCGCCGCCCGCCCGGCCGGGCTCCTGGTGCTGGGGGCCGGCGCCATCACCGGCGCGGCGGCCGCGGTTCTCGCGACGCTGCTCGCGCTCGCCTGCCAGCGACGGCCCTCCCTCGCCCGGCTCGCTGACGGCATCGGCATCGCGATCGGCGCGGGCTGCCTCGTCCTGGCCGCCGCGCTGCGCACCACCGGCGACCACCGCCTGCCCTCCCCGCTCATACCGCCCGTGGCAGTGCTCGCCACCGGCGCCGCCGCCCTGGCCGTCGGGCTGATCGCGATCGTGCTGACCTGGCGGGCGCTGGAGAACTGGCCGACCGCGCCGATCGCCGAGGCGTCGATCAACGCGGGCGCGTACGCCGACGTCGTCTACGCGGTCGAACCGTCCTACCTGACCGAGATGAGCGCCCGCCGCTTCTGGCGCAGCCGCACCCGGATACGGACGACGCGCCTCCTGACCGCCCGCCGGGTCCCGCCGCTCATCGCCCAGGATCTGATCATCCTGCGACGCAAGGCCGCGCGGCTCTGGTGGCCGTTGGGTGCGGCCGCCGTCCCGGTCTACCTCGCGAATGGCCCCGCCTGGCTCCTTCTCGGCGTGGTCCTGATCGGCGCGCTCGCCGCCGCCGGCCTCACCGCGGAGTCCACCCACGGCGACGCCTCGAACCCGGCGATGCTGCGGCTGCTCGGCGTCACGGGCCGCCAGATGACCGCTCAGCGGCTCGTGGTCCCCGCTGTCGTCGCCGGCGTGTGGCTCACCGTCACCCTGGCCGCGCTGCAGGCCGCCGGCTCGCTCGCCGGACCGTGGTGGGCGCTCGGTCTGCTGGCCGGCCCGGCCGTCGCGGTGGGCGCCTTCCAACGGGCGAAGGCGAGCGCCGCCTCGATCGGCACCATCCTGGTCGACACGCCGCTCGGGGCGTTCCCAGCCGGCATGCTGCTGTGGCTCCTCAACGGCATCGACGTCCTGGCCGTCCTGACTCTGCCGGTCTCGGCCGGCCTGGTGACGCTGCAGGCGCCAGAGGCGCTCGGCTGGCATTGGCTGCTCGCGCAGGCGGTCGTCTCGGCGCTGGGGTGTGCCCTGCTGGTGCGGACATCCGGCGCTGCCGCTGGTTCACTCTGACCGCTGATATCGGTGCGGGACGTACCGACCGGAGGGCATCCTTGCCCGATACCAGGTCACCGGCTCGATCGCCGGTCATGAGCCGGGCCTTCTGCCTGCCGTCGGCCCACCGGGCGGCAGCCGAAGCCTCGTCGCCGTCTCAGGTGGCGTCGCCTCGGGGCGAACCCACCGCCGTGAGGAGGCACTGCGCCATGCCGATCGCCTGCAGCAGCGACATCACGGGTGCCCTGACGTCCAACGCCAGGTCGGCTGAGCGCATCGACAGCGCGCTGCTCGTGGTCACCAGCGTGGCGACGAGGTTGCCGGAGTCGTCGGCGATGGTGAAGTCCCGGGCGCTCCAGTTGCCTCCGGTCGTCAGTGCCCGGCCGTCCGCCAGGGTCACCGCGCCGCGTCTTCGACCCGAGTAGTCGATCATGAAATCCAGGATGAACTCGGACTGCGGCCCGACCAGCCGGTAGTGGTCGTTGGCGAAGCTGGTGGCGGCGCCGGTGGCCAGCACGGTGGCGGCGGTGGCGTCGCGGATCTCGAACCGTCGCCGCTTGGAGACGAACCGGCGACGGATGACGGCGACCGGGGTCCCGTCGCGCGAGGTGACGGTGACGGTACGCCTGAGCGGGGACGTCAGGGGCAGCAGGAGCAGGCCGGTGAAGGTGGGGTGCACCGCGCCATTGTCGTCGGCTGTGGAGATTTCGCCTCCCGCCTGCGGAGAAAGTATCCGACCGGGTACGGGCGGCCCTCGGTCGGACCCCGTCACCGCCGGGACGGGCTCGGGCGGCCGCACCAGGCACGGGCCGGCGCCGTACGGACCAGCAGCCCGCTGACCAGCAGCGCCAGCACCGCCAGCACCGCGCCCGCTGTGGCGGCGATGAAGGCCGGGTCGATCGGGGGCGTGACGAGGGAGCCGAGGCGCGGTCCGAAGAGCAGCATGATGCCGAGCCCGACCGGGAACGCGGCGGCGACCGGAGCGGCGAAGCGGTGCACCACCCACCACGCCGTCGGGCTGCCGCGCCAGAGCCCCCGGAGCACGGCTGCTGCCACCACCGTGCAACAGACCATGGTGAGCCAGTTTCCCGTGCCCCCGACGTCGGCGAGCAGCACGGTGTTCACGGCGACCGTGTACGCCAACCAGAACGCGAGCAGCAGGATGCTCGCGACGATGCTGGACGGCCGAGGCGACGGCTCGCGCCCCATGGTCGGCGGGCCGGGGCCCAGCGGCTCGTCGGTCATCGCCGGATCCTACGGGTGCCGTCTCCTTCGCACGGAAGTGCCGCTGGCGGCGTCCGCGAGCCCGGCGCCGGGGCCGTGTCGTACGGTCGGTCCATGTCCGCCCCCGATGACGTCCTGGCCGCCCTCCGCGACTTCGTCGCCCGCGTCGACGCGCTCGATCCGGCCGCCCCGCCGCGGGGTGAGCTGGTCGTCGGCCTGCGCGGCGTCGAGTCGAGACTGGCGCTCAGCGCCCCGGTCGCCCGCGCCCTGGTGGAGGCGCTGCGGGCGTACCACGATCCGCGCGACCGGGGCCGCTGCGACCACTGCGGCGGCGGGCGACTGGACGACAACTTCCTGTGCGGCGACTGCGGCGGGCCCAGCGGGCTGTTCGGGCAGTTGATCTCCGAGCGGGCCGCCCGGCACACGGAGCAGGGTGCGGTCCCGGCGGCACCCGCCGCGGGCGGCCGGCACGCCCGGCACGACGGTCGCTGACGCCTGTCGCACCCGGGCCCGGCAACCTGTTCCGGATCATCCGGGAGCTGACCGCGCAGACCGTGCGTTGACGCGACCCCGCCGCCTGCGGTGCGGAGACCGGAGCCGGGAGCTGCGGGTACGTGGGCGACCCCCGATTTCCTGTCGGTCGTGGTCGCTACCCTCCCGGCGTGACTGATCCGGTGAATGGCACACGGGTGCCGAGCGTGGAGGACGAGGCCAGGTTCTGGGCCCTCGTCGAGGCGGCCTGGGAGCGGCTCGGCGACGAGCCCGCGGCGCTCCGGCGGGCGCTGCTCACGCGGGACCCCGAGGCCGGCGACGAGGGTCTCTACGCCATCGACGCCTGGCTCGACCGGTTCCTCGACAACCTCCGCCAGCTCACGGCCGACCTGTCCAGCCGGGAGCTGACCGACCTGGACCGGGTGGTCGAGCGCAAGCTGCACGACATCGACCGGGCCGACGTGCACGAGGTGACCGACGGCTCCGACGACGGGTTCCTCTACTGCCGGGGGCACGTCGTCGCGCTCGGGCGCGGGTTCTACGAGGCGGTGAGCGCCGATCCCCGGGTCGCCGTGCCCGACGGCGAGTGCGAGGCCATGTGCTACTTCTTCGCCCACCTGCACAGGGAGCGGTTCGGCGGATGGCCGGAGACCGGCTCGGGCATCTCCCGGGAGTCCTGCACCAACGCGGCCGGCTGGCACGCCTGACACCCGCGCCACCCCCGGGCGGGATCCACGACATTCGCCCGGCGACATACACACTGAACGTACGCAGCCGTCAACTCCGTGGAGGCAGCCTCATGCCGTACGCACCCGTCGTCGTCGCCCTGCCGATCGCCGACCGCCCGACCTCGTTCCGCTTCTACTCCGAGGGGCTCGGCCTGCAGGCCGTCGGCGAGCCGGCCGACGACGGCGTCCCCGAGCCCCTGCAGTACGCGCTCAACGACGGCCTGCGCGTCATGCTGGTGCCCACCGGCGGCTTCGGCTGGGTCATCGGCGACCACGAGGTGGCCCGGCGCGGGCAGAGCGAGTGCGTCGTCAGCCTCCCCGCCGCGACGCCGGCCGAGGTCGACGAGCTGGTCGGGCGGGCGCGGGCGGCCGGCGCGCAGATCGTCGTGGAGCCGGGCCAGCAGCCGTGGGGCTACACGGGCACCTTCGCCGATCCGGACGGTCACCTCTGGACGGTGCTCGCCGAGGCGCACTGACGCCGCCCGCGAGGCGCCGCCCGGCCGGGCCTCTACCCGGACGGCGGCGTGCCTCCGGACGCCACGACCGGACGGCCCGGGTCGTGTGGACCCGGGCCGTCCGGTGACAGGGGCAGGCTTACGGAGGAGATCAGAGGGGGCGGTGCGGGTAGCCGGCGGTGCCCGGCTCCGGGACGACCTCGACCTCGGTCACCAAGTACTCCGTGTCGGTCGTCGTGGTGGTGGCCGGCCGGTCGTCGGTGTCGGCGTCGGAACGGCGCTTCGCCGCCGCGGCGGCTCCGGCCGCTGCCACCCCGGCCACGGCGGCGCCCGCCGCCACGGCCTTGCCGGACACCCCGGCGCTGCCGTTGTCGCCGCGGGTAGCGGCGGCGTGCTCGACGCCCGGGGTGCCGACACCGACACCGTTGTCGACCGTGCCGCGCCAGGCGCCGGTCTCGACGCCCCGCTCCTCGATGTACGTCTTGAACTTCCGCAGGTCGGATTCGGCCTGCCGCTCGATGATGTTGAGCTTGTCGCCGGCCTTCTCGATCAGGCCCTCGGGCTCGTACTCCAGGTGCAGCCGCACCACGGTGCGGTCGGCGTCGACGGGCTGGAAGTAGACCGCGCCGGCGTTGGTCACGCCCTCGGTGGCCGCCCAGGCCACCTTCTGGTCGGGCACCTGCTCCAGGACCTTGGCGTCCCACTCGCGCTGGACGCCACCGATCTCGGCGACCCAGTGCATCCGCCGGTCGTCGAGCTGGCGGACCTCACGCACGCCCCCCATGAACCGGGGGAACTCCTCGAACTGCGTCCACTGGTTGTAGGCGGTGCTGACCGGAACCTGTACTTCGATGGACTTCTCGACCTTCGTGGTCACGGGTAATCCTCCTCGTCAGGTCGAACCGCTCTCGTTCGGTGGGGAGAGCCGTCCTCGTCGAACAAACTCCTACCCCTGCCGAGGACGCTCAACCACCCGACCTGCCGAGACACCACATCGGAGGGCCGCGGCGCGCCCCCGGCCCGGCCGGTCAGGCGGCCTGTTCGGGGAGCCCGCTCAGTCGGCGGACCGGCGAGAAGGCCACCCACAGCACCCCCGCGAGCGCACCCGTCGTCGCGATCCAGAGCGCCGGCCGTACGCCGAGGGCGGTCCCGAGCGCGCCGCCGAGCAGCGCGCCGATCGGCCGGATGCCGTAGTTGACCGTGCGCCGGGCCCCGGTCACCCGCGCCAGCAGCGCCGGCGGGGTGAGCGCGGTCTGCACCGAGCCGCCCACGATGTCGAGCATCATCACCCCGGCGGCGGAGAGGAACTCAGCGGCGAAGAGCATCCCGAGCACCAGCGGGCCCGGTCCGCTGGCCAGCGGAACGAGCAGCAGGGGAGCGGGGAAGAGGACGAACGAGGCGACCAGCGCCGGGCCGACCCCGAAGCTGCGGGCCAGCCGGCCGGTGGCGGTCGCGCCGACCAGTCCGCCGACCGCGCCCGCGCCGAGCACCGCGCCCAGCAGGCCGGGCGCGAGGTGGAGTTCCTGCGTCGCGTAGAGCACGAAGAGCGCGATGAACATGAAGTTGAACAGGTTGACGGTGGTGGTGCCGAGCAGGATCGCGCGCATCATGGGCGTCCGCGCGATGAACCGCAGCCCGGCGCCGAGGGCCAGGCCGCCGCCGCGCGCGGGCGCCGGCTCCGTCGGCCGGATCCGCCCCAGGAAGTACGCGGACACGACGTACGACAGCGCGTCGGCGACCAGGGCGAACGGGGCGGTGAGCACCTGAACGAGGATGCCGCCGACGCTGGGCCCGGCCACCTGTGACATCGCGCGGCTGCCGTTGACCAGGGTGTTCGCCGCCACGTAGTCGGGTCGGGCCACGATGGACACGAAGAGCGGCCCCCGGGCGACCTCGAAGAACACGGCGAGCGTGCCGACGGCGAAGGCCGCCGCGTAGAGCTGTGCCATCGTGAGTACGCCGAGCAGGTGGGCGACCGGCACCGCGATCAGCAGCAGCGCGCGGCCGAGGTCGGTGAGGATCATGACCCGGCGCTTGTGCGGGAGCCGGTCCACCCAGGCGCCGGCGAGCAGCGGGAAGAGCAGGTTCGGGGCGAGCGCGGCGGCGGTCAGGTAGCCCATCTCGGCCGGGGACGCGCCGAACACCAGCACGGCCAGCAGCGGCAGGGCCAGGGTGGAGATCTCGTCGCCGAAGTACGACACGGTCTGCGCCGACCAGTACCGGCGGAACACCCGCTCGCGCAGCAGCCGGGGCAGCGGGCCGCGCCGCGCGGGACCGCCGGGCGGGGCGGCAACCGGAATGCCGGTTGCCTGACCGCTCACCGGTCGCCCTTCTGCTTGCCGGGGTCGCGGGCAACCGGTCCGCTGACCGGAAGCTCCCCGTCGCAGCCGCTGACGGCGCCGGCGGTGGCCGCGTCGGCGTGGTCGGCGGTCGGACCGGCTCCGGCGCCGGCGGTGGCCGTGTTGGCGTTGGGCGGGCTGGCTCCGGGGGCGGTCGCGTTGGCGCTGGCGGCAGCGGTAGGGGCGGTCGGGCCGGTGGTGTCGGCGAGGGCATCGGTGGGTGGTGGTTCGGTGAGGACGGCCAGCTGCACGAGGGTGACCTTCCGGCTTTCGGCCGGTCGCTTCGTCGGGTCGGTGACCCGGTCGTCGTACTCGGCGAGCAGGGCCTCGATGCGCTGGGTCAGCCGGCCCATCTCGTCGGCGGTCACGTACAGCGGCCGGTCGGTGAACCCGGTGACCGCCCGCCAGGCCACCGGCTCGTCGGCCCGCCGGGCGAGGAACTCCTCGGCGCGGTGGGTGTAGAGGGCGAGCTGCGTCGCGCTCAGGGCGTTGGTGGCGGCAACTACCTGCGGGTCGTCGGAGTCGTCGTCCCAGGAGGTGTTGTGCGCGGTGGCCCGCCAGGGCCGCTCCCGGGCGTCGGCGCCGGGCACCCGCTCGGCGAGCCCGTACTTGGCGAGCTGCCGGAGGTGGAACGAGCAGTTCGGCACGCTTGCGCCGAGCCGCTCGGCGGTCTGGGTGGCGGTCAGCGGGCCGTGCTGGCGCAGCAGCCCGATGATGGCCATCCGCAGCGGATGCGCGTAGCCGCGCAGGGCCTTGGGGTCGGAGAGCTTCACCTCGGGCAGCGACATACGCTAAAGCTATCTTTATAAAGATAGCTTCAGCAATGCTGCAGGGCGCATCGCGAAGGATGACGCCTGCGCCACCCACCCCGCGCGACGCCGTCCCGAAGGCATCAGCCAGAGGTGATCAGGGCGCCATGGACGTAAAAAGCGTCCGGTAGCGGCAGGCCTCGGGGCGGGGAAGGGGGCGGCGTCAGCTGTAGATGGTGGTGGCGTATCGCGGGCCGTAGTGGCGTTCCAGGTCGGCCAGGCTCTCCGCCGGGTTCTCGACCTCCTTGACCAGCCGGGCCCGGGACGGCAGCGCGTCCGGCTGCCAGCTCTTCGGCTGCCACAGCTCGGAGCGCAGCAACGCCTTCGCGCAGTGGTAGAAGATCTGCTCGATCTCCACCACCAGAGCGAGGACCGGCCGGTGCCCCTCGACCACCATGTCGTCGAACCACGGGGCGTCGCGCACCAACCGGGCCCGGCCGTTGATCCGCAGCGTGTCGGTGCGCCCGGGGATCAGGAAGATCAACCCGACGTGCGGGTTGTCCAGGATGTTGCGGTAACCGTCGGCCCGCCGGTTGCCGGGCCGCTCCGGGACGGCGATGGTCCGCTCGTCCAGCACCAGCGCGAAGCCGGGCGGGTCGCCCTTCGGCGAGACGTCGCAACTGCCGTCCGCGCCCGCCGTCGCCACCAGGCAGAACGGTGACGCGGCCAGCCAGTCCCGGTCCCGTTGGTGCAGGACGGGCCGCTCCTTGGCCAGCGCCCGCGGCGTCGGCGCCCCCAGCAGCTCGCGCAGTTCCTCGTGCGAGGTGATCTCCACCGTCACGTGATCCTCCCCCGTGCGTTGACCCCGGTGGCGGCCTGCCCGCCGTCAGTTCAGCCTAGGAGGGCGCGACGAGCGCCAGGTTTGTCACTCCGAGGTGGGGGTACCGCCTCACCCGACCCGCCCGGAGAGACCGAGCAGTGGAGGCCCGATGGAGAGCCGACTCAAGGTGCTGGGCCACCCCGTCCACCCGATGCTCGTCATGTTCCCCGTCGGCCTGCTGGTCACCGCGGTGCTGTTCGACCTGGTGGACACCGTCGGCGGGCCGGACTTCCTCGGCGAGGTCGCGTACTGGAACATCACCGTCGGCCTGGTCGGCGGCCTGTTGGCCGCGGCGGCCGGGACGTTCGACCTGCTGGCCATCCCGCCGAACACCCGCGCGAAGCGGGTGGCGCTGACCCACGCCGCCGCCAACGTGGCGGTGATCCTGCTCTTCGCCGCGATCTGGGTGGTCCGGCTCAACGCCGACTCCCGGGGCGCCGGCGGCGCGCTGATCGCCATCGAGGTGGTCGCCCTGGCCATCCTCGGCGTCAGCGCCTGGCTCGGCGGCGAACTCGTCGACCGGCTCGGCGTCGGCGTGGACCGGGAGGCCGGCCTGGACGCCCCCAGCTCACTGCGGCCCCCGGCGGCCACCCAGCGGATCGGAGAGGCGCGATGAGCGAGCAGAGCGGAAGGGCTGGCATGAGCGAGCAGAGCGGCGGTTCCGGCCGGGGTTGGCGCGGCCGGCAGCAGGGCTGGGACCCGATGGGTGAACTCCAGTCGCTGCGCTCGGAGCTGCGCCGGCTGGTCGGCGGCCGGACCGGGTCGTCGGACGTCGAGCTGACCGAGACCGCCGACGGCTGGGAGGCCGTGGTGCGGCTGCCCGGGGTGGCGCCGGAGGAGGTGGCGGTCGAGCTGGACGACCGCGAGCTCTGCGTCCGCGCCCGCTCCGAGGCCGAGGTCAACGCCGACCACGGCATCCCCGGCGGCTTCGAGACCCGGGGCTTCGAGTACCGCGTCGACCTGCCGTCCCGGGTGGACCCCGACGCCATCGACGCGGTCATGGACCACGGCCTGCTCCGGGTGCGACTGCCCCGGGCCGCCCGGCCCGCGCCGCGCTCCATCACCGTCGGCCGCACCGGACCCCGCTCCGCCGGCCCCGCCGGGGGTACGCCGAGCGTCGTCGACCCGGCCGCGGACCGGGAGATGCACCGCCCGGACATCGCGCTCGACGAGACCGACCGGCCGTAACGGGCCGCGTGGTCACCCCGGACCTGCTCGGCTCCGCCGCCGGGCGCGTGCCCGACGTCGAGCGGATCGCCGTGCTGCGCGCCAACGCGCTCGGCGACTTCATCTTCGTCCTGCCGGCGCTGGAGGCGTTGCGGGCCGCGTACCCGAAGGCGGAGATCGTGCTGCTCGGGGCGCCGTGGCACGCGAAGCTCTGGCGCGACCGGCCCGGGCCGGTGGACCGCGTGCTGGTGGTGCCGCCCGCGCCGGGGATCCGCGGCCCCGATCCGGGCGAGCCGGAGTCGGCGCCGGACGACTTCCTCGCCGCGGCCCGCCGGGAACGCTTCGACCTGGCGTTGCAGCTGCACGGCGGCGGCGCCAACTCCAACCCGTTCGTCGCCGCCCTCGGCGCGCGGGTCACCGCCGGGCTGCGCGCCGAGGACGCGCCGCCGCTGGACCGCTGGATCCGGTACGTCTACTACCAGCACGAGGTGATCCGCTACCTGGAGGTGGCCGGGCTGGTCGGCGCGGGCGCCACCACCATGGTCCCGACGCTCGCCGTGACCGACGCCGACCGGGCGGAGGCCGACGAGGTGCTCGGCCCGGCACGGCGGCCCAGGGTGGCGCTGCACCCCGGCGCCACGGACACCCGCCGGCGCTGGCCCGCCGAACGCTTCGCGCAGGTGGCCCGCGAGCTGGTCGGCGACGGGTACGAGGTGCTGGTCACCGGCACCCCCGCCGAGCAGGAGGTGGTGGACCGGGTGGTCGCGGCGGCCGGGGTGCCCCTCCGGCCGCAGGTGGGCACGCTCAGCCTCGGCGGGCTGGCCGGTTGCTACGCCGGCTGCGAGCTGGTGGTCTCCAACGACACCGGCCCGCTGCACCTGGCCGCCGCCGTGGGCACCGCGACCGTCGGCGTCTACTGGGTCGGCAACCTGATCACGGTGGCGAACCTGCTGCGCGGCCGGCACCGGCCGATCAGCTCGTGGACGGTGCTCTGCCCGGTCTGCGGGGTGGACTGCACCCCGGGCATCTACCCGCACCGCCCTGGCGACGGCGAGTGCCCCCACCGGGACTCCTTCGTGACCGACGTGCCGGTCGTCGAGGTCCTGGAGGCGGCCCGCGAACTGCTCCGTCCGGAACCCGGCGCCCCCTGAGCGCCGACGTCTGTCGGGTGCCGCCGCCGCGCGGCCGGACGCCCGCGTCGGTCTCAGGCCGGTTGGGTCGACTCCTCCTCGGCGAGGACGACCTCCCACGCCTCCACGTCGCGCTCGGTGACCGTGGTCGGCGACTCCAGGTGGTACGCGCCGCTGGGCAGGACGCCGGCGCCGCCGAAGCGCGCCAGCACGGCGAGCTGCGCGGCGACGTCCTCGCCCTGGTGCTTCTCGTGCACCCGCCGCCAGAAGTCGAACCCGCCGGAGTCGAGCAGCTTCGCGCGGTCGTAGAGCACGCAGCCGCCGATCCACGACACCTTGTACGCCCGCCAGGCCCCCGCCGGCAGGTCCAGCCGGCGGGTGACGTGCAGCAGGTTCGCGGCCGAGTGGATCGACGCCCGTTCCCATTGCGGGGTGCCCGGGCGGATCCGCTCCGGGACGGGCCGGCCGCTCCACTCCTCGTAGTGCCGGTGCGTCTCGGTCCGGACGTCGTCGGCGTACGACAGCCCGTGCACCGCGTTGCCGACGAAGCCGCAGCCCAGCTCGTCGATGGCGGTGACCAGCCGGCGCAGTGCGCCCGGCTCCAGCCAGACGTCGTCGTCGAGGCAGAGCACGTACCGGGCGGCGGAGGCGGCCAGCAGGTACGCCCGGTGCTCGGCCAGCCCGCGCCGGGGCAGCCGGCGGGTCAGCAGCACCGGATGCCCCCGGTGGCGCAGCACCCGGACCATGGTGGCCGCCGCCGGGTGCCGGTACGCGGCGTCGCCGTCGGACTGGTCGCTGACCACCACCCCGAAGCCGGGCACACCCTCCTGGGCGGCCAGCCCGGAGAGGGTGACCGCCAGTTCGGCGGGGCGGTTGCGGGTCGGGATCAGCACGTCGAGCAGCCGTCGCGCGCGGAACCCGCCGGCCGTGCCGAGGTCGAACGGGCGGTTCACGACGGCTCGGGCGTGAGGGAGGTGTCCTCGTGCGGCTCCTGGCCGTGCGCCCGGATCCGGTCGATGATCGCCGAGGTGGACCGGTCGGGAACGTACCCGAGGGTGCGGACCTGCCCGCCGAGGCGGCGCACCAGCGGCGCCTCCGGCACCATCTCCGGCGGGTAGTCGCCGCCCTTGACGTACACGTCGGGGCGGACCGTCTCGATCAGCTCCGCCGGGGAGTCCTCCTCGAAGACCACCACGTGGTCGACGCAGACCAGCGCGGCGAGCAGGGCGATGCGGTCCTCGACCGGGTTCACCGGCCGGTCCGGGCCCTTCAGCCGGCGTACGCTGCCGTCGGAGTTGACCGCCACCACCAGCAGGTCGCCGAGCGCGCGGGCCTGCTCCAGGTAGCGCACGTGGCCCCGGTGCAGCACGTCGAAGCAGCCGTTGGTGAAGACGATGGCCCGGCCCGCCCGGCGATGCTCCGCGACGATCGCCGCCAGCTCGTCGGTGCCGACCAGCGCCCGGTGGCCCGCCCGCCCGACCGGCGCGTCCAGCGCCACGAGCAGGTCCTCCCGGCGGCACACGCAGGTGCCGGTGTCCGAGACGGTGATGGTCGCGGCGAGCTGGGCCAGCTGGGCGGCGGTGGGCAGCGGCGCGTCGGCGGCCAGCGCGAGCGTCATCGCCGCCAGGTACGCGTCGCCCGCCCCGACCGCGTGGCTGGCCGGCACCGGGGTGCTGTGGCTGCGCCGGGGCTCGCCGTCCGCCCCGCCGACCACCGCGCCTTCGGTGTCCAGGGTCACCGCCACCACGTCCGCGCCGGTGTGCGCGCGCAGCTCGGCGAGGCGGGACTCGGCGAGGACGGCCCGGTCGACGCCCTCGCCGGCCGTGGCGTTCACGGTGACGCCGGTGCCGGTCACGGTCAGCCCGTCCCCGGTCATCGCCACCCGGCCCTCGCCGGCCGTCGGCTCACCGGTCGGGTTCGTCGGGCCGGGGCGGTGGGCGGCGTGGTGCGCCAGGGTGCCGCCCGGGGAGACGCCCACCGTGAGTTCGGAGGGGCCGTCGGCCGGGTCGCCGTCGGGGTGGTCCAGGTGCAGCCCGGCACCGGGCGCCGGCCGGGTTCCGGCGGCCCGGGCGAGCAGCCGGGTCGCCTCGGCGAAGCTGGGGGTCACCACCGTCGGCGCCAGGCCGCGCCAGTCCGCCAGGTCGTGGGCGTCGAGTGCCACCGTGGCGTACCGCTCCCGGTGGGTCACCAGCCAGGCGCGCACGGCGGCGGACAGCGCGCCCAGACCGTAGTCGCAGACCACCAGGGTCGGTGCCTCGCCGCCGGCGGCGCGCAGTTCCTCGGTGGCGCAGTCCAGCGCGGTGAGCAGCCGGGCCACCCCGTCGTCGTCGAGCGCGTCGTCGGCGTCGCCGGAGTCCTCCCGGAGCAGGATCTGGTTGCCCGCCAGCATGCGCCGCTTGACCGGCGTGGGCCGGCCCGGCTGGGCGACCGTACGGTCCCAGACGCCGGCGCGGTCCAGACAGTCGTGCAGTTCGTCGCCGGCCACGTCGGCGCCCACCGGCGCCACCAGCACCGCCCGACCGCCGAGCGCGGCGACGTTGACGGCGGTGTTCGCCGCCCCGCCGGCCGCGGAGATCCGCCGGCGCAGGGTGAGGACCGGGGCGGGCGCCTCCCGGCAGAGCCGGTCGGACTCGGCGAACCGCCACTCGTCGAGCATGGCGTCACCGACGACCAGGACGGGACGCCCGAGCCAGCCCTCCACCACCGCGGCGAGCCGGCGCTGTTCCGCTGCTCCTCCTGCCATGCCGTCCCGGGTCCCCCGGGGCATCCGGGCCAAACCTGCCGCCACCGGGGACGGGGCGCACACCTGCCGCCCCCCGGGACGGGGTTTCGGGCACCGGGCCCCGGGAAGGGACGGACGGTACCCCGGAGAGGAGAGACACCGACATGGCAGCGACGACACTTCAGGGCAAGCGGATCGCGTTCCTGGCCGCCGACGGCGTCGAGGAGGTCGAGTACGTCCAGCCCCGCGAGGCGGTGGAGCAGGCCGGCGCCACGGTGGAGCTGGTCTCGCTCAAGCCCGGCACGATCCAGTCCTTCAACCACCTGGACCAGTCCAAGACGTACGACGTGGACGTGAGCGTGGCCGACGCGGACGCCGGCGGCTTCGACGCGCTGGTGCTGCCCGGCGGGGTGGCGAACCCGGACTTCCTGCGGGCCGATCCGGACGCGGTGCGCTTCGTGCGGGCGTTCTTCGACGCCGGCAAGCCGGTCGCGGTGATCTGCCACGGGCCGTGGACGCTCATCGAGGCGGACGTGGTGCGGGGCCGCCGGGTCACCTCCTGGCCCAGCCTGCGCACCGACCTGACGAACGCCGGCGCGACCTGGGTCGACGAGCAGGTCGTCACGGACGGCAACCTGGTCAGTAGCCGTAAGCCGGACGACCTGCCGGCCTTCTGTGCCAGGATCGTCGAAGAGTTCGCCGAGGGCCCGCACTCGTCCCGCTGACCGGTCGTCGGTCGTGCGGTCGGTGGCCCGCAGCGGCGCCGACCCACGACCGACGAGGTGTACGCCGTTCCTCGCGCATGTCTCGGGTGGGCGGGGAAAGGAGGCGGGATGACCACGCAAGCCCCGGCACTCGGCGGGCGGCAGATCCGGCTGCTGATGTTCGGCCTGATGACCGGCATGCTGCTGGCCGCGCTCGACCAGACCATCGTCGGCACCGCGCTGCCGACCATTGTCGGCGAACTGGGCGGGATCAACCATTACTCGTGGGTGGTGACGGCGTACCTGCTCGCCTCCACGGCCTCGACGCCGCTCTACGGCAAGATGGCCGACCTGTACGGGCGACGCCCCGTCTTCCTCTTCTCCATCGGCACGTTTCTGCTCGGCTCGCTGCTGGCCGGCCTGTCGCAGGACATGACCCAGCTCATCGTCACCCGGGGGGTCCAGGGCCTCGGCGCCGGCGGCCTGATGACGCTCGCGTTCACCATCATCTCGGACGTGGTGTCGCCCCGGGAACGCGGTCGCTACCAGGGCCTGTTCGGGGCGGTCTTCGGCCTCTCCTCGGTCGCCGGTCCGCTGGTCGGCGGCTACTTCGCCGAGACCGACTGGCGGTGGATCTTCTACATCAACGTGCCGCTGGGGATCCTGGCACTCATCGTGTGCTCCCGGGTGCTGCGGCTGATCCCGTTCACCCGGCGTGACCACTCGATCGACTGGATCGGCGCGGCGCTGCTGGTCGCCGGGGTGAGCTGCCTGCTGCTCGCGCTGAGCTGGGGCGGCAACGAGTACGCGTGGGGCTCCGGCGTGATCGTCGGCCTCTTCGTCGCGGGCGCGGTGCTCGGCGTGCTCTTCGTGCTCCAGGAGGCGCGGGTGGCCGAGCCGATCCTGCCGCTGCGGCTGTTCCGCAGCGCCACGTTCGCGCTGGCCAACTCGGCCGGCTTCGTGCTCGGCCTGGTGATGTTCGGCTCGATCATCTTCATCCCGCTCTACCTCCAGATCGTGCGGGGCGCCTCGCCGACCCGCAGCGGCCTGCTGATGCTGCCGATGATGGCCGGCGTCATCGTCACCTCGGTGCTGACGGGCCGGGCGATGAGCCGCATCGGGCGCTACAAGTGGTTCCCGGTGGTCGGCGCGGCGGTGCTGGTGGTCGGCATGCTGCTGTTCACCCGGCTGGAGGTGGACACCTCGCTCTGGCTGGCCTTCGGCTACATGGTCGTGATCGGCGTCGGGCTGGGGCTCTGCATGCAGTCGCTGATCCTGGCCGTGCAGAACGCCGTGTCGATGCGGGACCTGGGCGCCGGCACCTCGTCGGCGACGTTCTTCCGGTCGCTGGGCGGCTCGTTCGGCGTCGCCATCCTCGGCGCGGTGCTGTCGTCACGGCTCACCGCGGAACTCGCCGACCGGATGCCGGGCGCGATCGCCCAACTGCCGCCGCAGCAGCAGGCCGCCGTGGCGGCGAGCGGCGGGGCGGACGTCTCGGTGAACGACCCGGCGACCATCCTGGCGCTCCCGGCACCGGTGCGCGAGGCCGTCCAGGCGGCGTTCGTCGAGTCGCTGCACCTGGTCTTCCTGACCACCGGCCTGATCGCGATCGTCGCGGTGCTGGTCACCCTGGCGCTGCCGGACGACAAGCTGCGTGGCGCGGGCCCGGACGGCGCCACGGGCGGCACGGACGGCCTGGGCGGCGAGGGACCGGCACCGGGCGGCAAGCCGCTGACCAAGGAGTCGAAGCAGGAGGCGGCCGCCGAGATGGAGGCGAAGAGCCAGACGATGCTCTGACCGGGCGGGCCGGGCCGCGCCCGAGGCCGGCCCGGTCGGCACTACTTGAGGATCAGCCGGTTGGTCTGCTCGAAGACGTCCAGGTCGGCGAGGGTCTCGGCGACGCTGGCGGAGAGCGGGGCCGGCAGCTGCGCCCGGTGGAAGAAGCCCGCGTCGATCGTCTCGTCGGTGATCCGGGCCAGTTCGCCGTCCCACTCGTCGACGCGGAACGCGGTCGTGAAGATCTGGTACGTGTGGCCGTACATGTTGGTGTGGGTGCGGTCCGGGCCCGTGTAGAGGGCGAAGGCGCTGACCCGCAGCGCGCGCAGCCCGGTCTCCTCGCGTACCTCGCGGACGGCGCAGTCGGCGATCGACTCGCCCAGCTCCATCGCACCGGCGGGCATGGCCCACTGGCCGTTGTCGGAGCGCTGGATCAGCAGGAGGCGTCCCGCGTTGTCGCGGACCACGGCGCGGGCGCCGACGAACATCAGCGTCCGGTCACCGGCGAGCGCGCGCAGTTGTCCCACGTACGAATCGGCCCAGGAGATGCTCACCCGGACAATTTACGGGGCCGGTTCGGGGTCGACCGGCATTCTAGGGTTCCCAACCTGTGACCGCCGACACTACTTTGTTACCCATGCGTAGCACGATGATGGACGCCCCCCTCCAGGTCTCCCGGATCCTCGGCCACGGCGCCACCGTGCACGGCACGGCGGAGGTGGTCACCTGGACGGGCGCCGAGCCGCGCCGGATGACGTACGCCGAGGTGGGGCGCACGGCGGCCCGGCTGGCCCACGCGCTGCGCGCGGAGTGCGGTGTCACCGGCGACGAGCGCGTCGCCACCTTCATGTGGAACAACGCGGAGCACCTGGTGGCGTACTTCGCGGTGCCCAGCATGGGCGCGGTGCTGCACACCCTCAACATCCGGCTCTTCCCGGACCAGGTCGCCTACATCGCCAACCACGCCGAGGACCGGGTGGTGCTGGTCGACTCGACGCTCATCCCGCTGCTGGCCCGGGTCATCGGCGAGATGACGACGGTGCGGCACGTGGTGGTGGTCGGCGGCGGCGACCCGGCCCCGCTCACGGCGGCGGCCGGCGACCGGATCGCCGTGCACCACTGGGACGCGCTGCTCGCCGAGCGCCCCGACGTCTTCGACTGGCCCGAGGTGGACGAGCGCGACGCCGCCGCCCTCTGCTACACCTCGGGGACCACCGGCAACCCGAAGGGCGTCGCCTACTCGCACCGCTCGATCTACCTGCACTCGCTCCAGGTCTGCATGCCGGAGGGGTTCGGCCTCGGGCCGACCGACCGCGAGCTGGCCATCGTGCCGATGTTCCACGCGATGTCCTGGGGCCTGCCGTACGCGGCCTTCCTCTCCGGGGCGTCGCTGATCATGCCGGACCGGTTCCTCCAGGCCGGGCCGATCGCGGAGATGATCGCCGCGGAGCGGCCCACCCTGGCCGGCGCGGTGCCGACGATCTGGAACGACCTGCTGGCCCACCTGGACGCCCACGACGTGGACAGCTCCTCGCTGCGGGAGGTCATCGTCGGCGGCTCGGCCTGCCCGCCGGCACTGATGCACGCGTTCGCCGACCGGCACGGCATCGACGTCATCCACGCCTGGGGGATGACCGAGATGTCCCCGCTGGGCTCGGTCTCCCGGCCGCCGGCCGGCGCGACCGGCGAGGACGCCTGGCGCTACCGCTACACGCAGGGCCGCGTGCCGGCCGGGGTCGAGGCCCGCATCGTCGGCCCGCTGGGCGAGCCGCTGCCCGCCGACGGGACGGCCGTCGGCGAGCTGGAGGTACGCGGGCCGTGGGTGACCGCCCGGTACGTCGGCGACGACGTGCCCGACGAGGAGAAGTTCCGCGACGGCTGGCTACGTACGGGAGACGTCGGCACCCTCTCGCCGGACGGCTACATCACGCTCACGGACCGGGCGAAGGACGTCATCAAGTCCGGCGGCGAGTGGATCTCCTCCGTCGAGCTGGAGAACGCCCTGATGGCCCACCCGGCCGTGCTCGAGGCCTGCGTGGTGGGGGTGCCCGACGAGCGCTGGGGTGAGCGGCCGCTTGCCACGGTGGTGCTCCGCGAGGGGGCGTCGGCGACGGCCGAGGAGCTGCGGGAGTTCCTGGCCGGGTCGGTGGCCCGCTGGCAGCTGCCGGAGCGCTGGGCCGTCATCGACGCGGTGCCGAAGACCAGCGTCGGCAAGTTCGACAAGAAGGTCGTCCGTTCCCGGTACGCCGGGGGCGAACTGAGTGTCCGGGAGCTGACCGCCCCGTAACGTTCTCAGGCGCACCGTCGCCTGTTGGGGTAGGGACCACTCCTGAAATCCCTCCCCAGGGGCGGCCCCGGCGTTCGCACCGCGCCGGGGCCGCCCGCTCCATGCGGGTGACCCGCACCGTCATTGTTGCGAAACTTGTTCGCCTCTGTGCCCACTATGGGGAAATTTGCCCACCTCAGAAGGCTTTCCGTGAGGCTGGGCGTCACCCGCTCTCGCTGGTCGTGATCAGCACCTTGCCGACCACCGCGTTCTCCACCGCCTGGTGGGCCGCGCCGGCCGCCGAGAGCGGATGGTGGTGCAGCGGCAGGCCGGCGTCCTCGCCCACCCGGACCCCGCCCTGGGCAGCCGCGGCAGCCACGTCCACCACCGCCTGGGCCTTGGCCGCCTTCGGCTCGGTGTAGACGAGCACGAACTGGAACCGCGCGTTCGGGGCCATCAACGGCCGGATCGGCAGGGTCACCTCGTCCCCACCGTCGTCGGCGTAGACGCAGACCGCGCCACCGCGGCGGAGCAGCTTTACGTCGACGGCGGCGTTGCGTGCCGGCGAGACCTCGACGATCGTGTGCACCCCGTCGGGCGCGATCTTGCGGACCTCCTCCACCACGTCCTGCCGCCGGTAGTCGATCACGAAGGACGCCCCGGCCGCCGCCGCCAACTGCGCCTTCTCCGGGCTCCTGACCGTGGCGACCACGCAGGCGTCCGCCCACCGGGCGAGCTGGATGGCCGCGTTGCCCACCGCGCCCGCCCCGCCCTGCACGAGCACCGTGTGGTCGCTGAGCGCGCCCGCGTGCAACCGGTCCGGCGTGTACTCGCCGGCCGTCAGGCAGCGGTGCGCGGTGAGGAAGGGGATGCCCAGGCAGGCCCCCAGGTCGAAGGAGGCGTCGCCGAGGGGCACCGCCTGCCGCACCGGCACCACCGTGTACTCGGCCGCGGTGCCCCAGGGCCGCTGCCACGCGGCCTCCCACAGCCAGACCCGCTCGCCGATCAGGTCCCGGTCGACACCCTCCCCGACCGCCTCGATCACCCCCGCGCCGTCCTGCCCGGGTGTCTGCCAGCCGTCGGGCAGCGGCCCCTGCCGGCGCGCCTTCCAGTCGGTCGGGTTCACCCCCGACACGGCCACCCGCACCAGGACCTCGCCGGGGCCGGGCTCCGGCACCGGCCGGTCGAGAAGTTGCAGCACCGAGGCGTCGCCGGTGCGCTCGTACACGATCGCCTTCATCCCCGTCTCCTCACCCGGCGGCCCCCGGCGGGGCGCCGTCGGCTGCGGTACCCGGCGGATCCCCGCTCATGCCGATCCCGCCCCCCCACAACCCGGACAACCCGGGCGCCACCGCCCGGACGCGCAACCTGCCGGGCGGTGCGAGCACCCCGCCCTGCGGTGGTGCGGGCGCTGCGAGCACCGGTGATCAGGACGCGATGGACGTTACCGGGCGGGTTTAGGGTCCAGGGCGTCCTGATCACCGGGTTGGCGCTGGCGCTGGCGCTTGGCGCGTCGTGGTGTGTGCTGGTGGGCCGCCTAGCCGAGGCGGTCGATGGCCTGTGGGGTCAGGTCGCCGATGGCGTCCAGCACCACGGCCGCTAGCCGTTCGGCGTCCGGGTCCAGCGGGTACGTCCCGTGCGGCACCGCCACCACGGTCATCCGGGCGGCGGCAGCCGACCGGACGCCGTTGGACGAGTCCTCCACGGCCACGCAGCGGGCCGGGTCGACGCCCAGCCGCTCGGCGACCGCCAGGTAGACGTCGGGCGCAGGCTTGCCCCGTTCGGTCTCCTCGGTCGACAGCGTGGCGCCGAACACCCCGGTCAGGCCCGTCGCGGCCAGCGCCGCCGCGATCAGCCGCGTCGGCGACGAGCTGGCCAGCCCCAGCGGCCACCGTTCGGCCAGCCGGCGTACGATCTCGTCGGCCCCGTCGATCAGCGGTACGCGCTGCGCGTAGCGCCGGGTCATCTCCTCGACGACCTCGGTGGCGACCTGCTCGGGGCTACGGTCGACGCCCAGCTCACCGCTGAGGTAGCGCGCCCACTCGCCGGTGCTCATGCCCATCAGCCGGCGCTGCGTGTCGGGCTGCCAGGTGCCGCCGTGCGCCGCGACGTACGCCCGCCGGACCTCCTCCCACACCGGCTCGGAGTCCACGATCACGCCGTCCAGGTCGAAGATCACCGCATCCGCCACGAACCCATCCTGCCCCACCGGCGGCCAGCGGGCAGGCGGCGGCGGTCAGCGGGCGGCAGGGCGGCGAGCCGGCGAGCATGCGGGCGGCAGGGCGGCAGGGCGGCGAGCAGGGGCGGGCAGCGCGCAGGCGAGTGGGCAGCGGCGGGCAGCGGTCCGGCGGGCGGTCAGGTCCGCAGGGCGGGCAGGCCGATCGGGTTGCCCTCGGGGATGACGGTGTGCGCGGCGCGCGCGATCGGTTCGAGCAGTTGGCGCAGCCGACCCGTACGTTCCGGGCCCAGCGTCCGCCACGGGCGGGCGGCGGCGGCGTCGGTGGCGTCCTCGATCGCCTGGAACCGGGCCCGGCCCTGCTCGGTCGGCTCCCCGTCGGGGGTCAGCCAGCCCCGCTCGGCCAGCCGGGCGCGGGCGGCGGCCCACTGCTCCTCCGACCAGCCGCGCCCGAGCAGGTTCAGCGGCGAGATGTCGACCGCGACCCGCCAGGCCAGCGTCTCCACCGGGTCGAGGTCGGCCGCGACCAACGCGGCGATGTGCCCGTCGCCGCGCTGCTCGCGCAGCGTGGTGGCGGCCTGCCAGAGCCGGGCCAGCGGGTACTCGCCGCGCGGTAGGGCGGCGTTGGCGGCGCCCAGCACCCGGCCGGCCGGCTCCGCCTCGGCGGCGGCGGCCTCCAGCAGCTCGGCCGCCTCGACCAGGTGCGACTCCGGCAGCTCGTAGGTCAGCTCGGCCAGCGCCTGCACCGCGCCCGTGAGCCGCGCCCGCAGCGCCTCCTCCGGCGTGGCCAGCCGCCAGACGGCCGGCAGCGCCCGCGCCACGGTGTGCGGGGCGAAGTTGAAGAACGCCGCCGTGACCGGCGCGGCCTCGGCGGGCCCCAGCGGCGCGGCCCGGCCGGCGAAGTAGCCGCGCCAGAAGCCCCGCAGGCCGACCGCTTCGAAGGCGGCCCGGGCGCGGGGGTGGAAGTAGGTGATCGCGTGGACGGGCTCGTAGTGCGTCCACATCACCCGGGCGGCCCGCCCCGCTTCGTCCAGCGCCGTCACGTGCACCTCCGCGTCCGGTCCGGTCGTCACCCCGGACGGCCGACCGCCCGGGGTGACGCTGAACCTACTGCGAGTGGGTGAGGGGCCGGAAGCCCCATGTGGGCTACTGCATCAACAACGGGCGACATCCCGGGCGAACCGGGCCGCCACCGCGGGGCAACGGACCGGTCACGGGCGGGCCGGGACGAACGGGCCGGTCACCGGCGGACCGACGGCTCACTGCGCCGCGAGCACGTCCACCACGAAGCGCAGCGGGCCGGCCGGACGGCCGCCGGAAGGGTTCGTGCCGTACGCCAGCTCGGCCGGGATGTCGAGCTGGACGCGGCTGCCGACGGTCACCCCGACGAGGCCCTGGTCCCAGCCTGGGATGACCTGGCCGACGCCGATGGCGAGGGACGCCGGCTGCCCGCCGTTCCACGACGAGTCGAACTCCTTGCCGTCCTTGTAGAAGACGCCGACGTAGTTCGTGGTGATCGTCTGGCCCTTCTGCACGGCCGGGCCCTTGCCCTTGATCAGCGGGGTCACGGTGAGCTTCTTCAGCTCGCCCTTGCCGGCGGCGACGGTCGGCTTGCTGCCCAGGGCCGGGTCGGCCCCCTCCGGCAGCTGCGGGGCGGGGGGCGTGTCGGCGGCGGGGGCGCTGGCGGACGGGCCCGCCGAGGGGGCGCCGGCCGTCTGGTCCTTGTCGCCGTCGCTGTTGCGCCCGATCGTCACGAAGACGGTGATCAGCACCGCGACGACGGCGACCCCGGCGAGCCCGCCGGCCCAGGCCTGCCGGCGGCGCTTCGCCTCGGCCGCCTTCTGGGCGGCCAACTGGGCGGCCAGCCGCCGCTCCGACTTCTGGGACCGGTTCTGCGTACGCTCGCTCACGGCGTCGACTCCCTGCTGCGAAGGTGGTGGCCGGCATCGGAGTGCCGGGGGGAAAGCCGACGCACACGGTACCCGCCCGGCCGCCCACCGCGCCCCCTCGACGGTGGCCGCTCCCACCGCACAGGTCACGCCGGCCCCGGCACCACCATGAAGTCGGTCACGAACGAGGTGACCCGGCCGTCCGCCGTACGCCCGATCCAGGTGCCGTAGCAGCCGTCGCCCCAGCCGGACCAGACCGTCACCACGTTGGCCCCGGTCGTCTCGTCGAGCACCGCGGCGACGTGCCCCGGCACCGGCCCGCCCGCCGGCTCGTCCGCGACGAAGACGTCCGTCACCGCGTCCTCGTCCCACGTTTCCAGGGCGGCCAGCGCGGTGGGGTCGGCCAGGGTGCCGATGCCGGTGTCCACCCCGTAGCCGAACCAGCCGTCGGACTTGAGGTCCGCGACGTCCTGGTCGCCGACCAGCGCCATCTCCCAGCGGGCCGCCGGCTCGTCGTGGATCACCAGTTCGAGGGCGGCCACCCGCCGGTCCGCCTCGGTGTCCTCGCCCCGAACCACGGCGACCCACGCCCGCGCCGGGTAGCGGCCGGGGGCCACCTCGACCGTGAACGGTTCGTCCTCGGGGCAGGCCACCGGATCGCAGCCGACCACCCGCCCCGTCGGCAGCACGACGTCGCCCACCGGGTGCACCTCCATGACGTACGTGGCGTGCTCGTCGGCGAAGCGGGCGCCGGGCGTCAGCAGCCGGTCCAGCTCGGGGGTGTACGGCATGGGGTTCCTCTCGCGGCGGGGGCCGGCGGAGCGTACCCGCGGTGGCCGGTGGCGGGCGAGACCGCCCACACCGGCCGGTGGCTCAGCCGTCCAGATGCCGTGCCAGGGACTGGCGCAGGTGGTGCTTGGGGCGGGACCCGACGATCGAGCCGACCACCGTGCCGTGGCGGAATACCAGGAGGGTGGGCAGGGACATCACCGAGTACGCGCGGGTGGCCGCCGGGTTGGCGTCGGTGTCGATCGTGGCGACGACCATCCGCCCGGCGAACTCCTCGGCGAGTTCGGCGAGGCTGCGGGAGACGGCCCGGCACGGCGGGCACCAGTCGGCCCAGAAGTCGACCACGACCGGGCAGTCGGCGGCGAGCACCACGGTGGCGAAGGTGTCGTCGGTGACGACGGTCAGCGAGCCGTCCGACGCAGTCTCGAGCATGTTTCCTCCCGGTGGGTGATGGCGTGGGCGAGCTGGTCGCGCAGCTCCCGGCGGACCGCGTGCAGCCGGTCGATGCCGGCGTCGACCTCGGCCAGCTTGCGTCGCAGCACGGCCACCGAGTCCGGGCAGACGTGACCGGAGGCGTTGCCGGCCCGCAGGCAGGCGACGAACGGGCGGATGTCGTCCAGGCCGAAGCCCACCGCCAGCAGGGCCCGGATCTCGCGTACGACGGGCAGCTCCGCCTCGTCGTAGACCCGGTAGCCGTTGGCGGAGCGGGCCGCCCGGACCAGGCCGTGGGTCTCGTAGTAGCGCAGGGCCCGGGTGCTCGTGCCGGCGCGTTCCGCCAGTTCACCGATCAGCATCCGACCTCCCTCGTCCGACCCGACCGACGCTAGACCTTGCCACCGGCGTCAAGGCAAACGTCGGACCGCGCGGTGCCTTCGGCGTACGCCACGCCTCCGACGTGCGGGGGACGCGAACCACCGGGGTCAGGCGGTCTTGCGGGCGGCCTTCTTCGGCGCGGCCTTCTTCGGCGCGGCCTTCTTCGCCGCCGGCTTCTTCTCGCCCTCGGCGGCCTTCTTGGCGGCGGCCTTCTTCGGCGCGGCCTTCTTCTCGGCGGTCTTCTTGGCCGGGGCCTTCGCCGCCTTCTTCTCGGCGGCCTTCTTCTGCGCCGAGCGGGCGGCCGAGATCGGGGTCGGCTCCCCGCCGCCGCCGGCCGGCGCCTCGCCCCGGGCGGACCGGGCGCGCTCCACGGACGCCTTCAGCGCCGCCATCAGGTCCACCGCTGCGGCCGGCGCCTCCTCGACCTCCTCCGGCTGGACGACCTCGCGGCCCTCCACCTTGGCGTCGATGACCTCCTGCAATGCCGCCCGGTAGTCGTCGGTGAACGCGTCCGGCTCGAACTCGCCGGCCATCGAGTCGATCAGCGAGCTGGCCATCGCCAGCTCCGGCGGGCGGACCTTCAGGTCCTCGTCGAGGAAGCCGAAGTCGGGTTTGCGGATCTCGTCCGGCCAGAGCATGGTGTTGAGCAGCAGCACGCCCTCGCGGACCCGCAGCGTGGCGAGCTGCTCCCGCTGGCGCAGCGCCACCTTGACGATCGCCACCCGTTCCGAGTCGGCGAGCGCGTCGCGCAGCAGCACGTACGGCTTGGTGGCGGTGCCCTCCGGCTCCAGGAAGTACGCCTTGTTGTAGAGGATCGGGTCGACCTGCTCGGCGGGGACGAACTCCAGCACGTCGATCGCGCGCGAGCTGGACAGCGGCAGCTCGGCGAAGTCCTCGTCGGTGAGGATCACCATCTCGCCGCCGCCGATGTCGTAGCCCTTGGCGATGTCGTCGTAGGTGACCTCCTCGCCGCAGACCTGGCAGGTGCGCTTGTAGCGGATGCGGCCGCCGTCCTCCCGGTGCACCTGGTGGAAGCGGATGTCCTTCTCCTCGGTGGCCGAGTAGAGCTTGACCCCGATCGAGACGAGGCCGAACGAGACGGCTCCCTTCCAGATGGCCCGCATCCCCGTGCTCCTCTCGCCGGTACAGCCCAGGATCGCAAATGATCGAAGGCCACGCGAGCGCTTCGGTGCGCAAGTACAGTCGGGACGTGCCCGGCGCGCCGCTCAAGCCGATGCTCGCGATGACCGGGCAGCTCCCGGCGGGTGCCGGCTGGGCCTACGAGTTCAAGTGGGACGGCGTCCGCGCGCTGGCTGACATCTCCGGTGGCCGGCAGCACCTGTACGCCCGCAGCGGCGTGGAGATCACCGTCGCTTACCCGGAGCTGGCCGCCCTGCCCGAGCAGGTGGGCGACGCGCTGCTCGACGGCGAGGTGGTGCTGCTCGGCGAGACCGGCCAGCCCTCGTTCACGGCCCTGGCGGAGCGGATGCACGTGCGCGACCGCAACAAGGCCGCCCGGCTGGCGGCGGTCGCCCCGGTGACGTACATGATCTTCGACCTGCTCCGGCTCGACGGCGAGGACCTGACCGGCTGGTCGTACGCCCGCCGGCGGGAGGCCCTGGACGGCCTGGCGCTCGGCGGCGCCCGATGGGCGGTGTCGCCGCTCTTCGGCGACGGCCCGGCCACCTACGAGGCGGCCGGCGAGCACGGCCTGGAGGGGGTGATGGCCAAGCGGGTCGAGTCGGTCTACCGGCCGGGCGTGCGCTCCCCGGACTGGATGAAGGTCAAGCTGGAGGTCACCGGCGACTTCGTGGTCGGCGGCTGGCGGCCCGGTGCGCGCCGGATCGGCGGCCTGCTGGTCGGGGTGCCGGGCCCCGACGGCCGGCTCACCTACCGGGGGCGCGTGGGTGGCGGCATCGGCGCGGCCATCGAGCGGGAGCTGCTGCGCGAGCTGGAGCCGCTGCGCAGCGGCGCGTCGCCGTTCGCCGGGGACGTGCCGCGCGAGGATGCCCGGGGCGCGATCTGGGTAACACCACGGGTCGTGGTGGAGGTGAAGTACGGCCAGCGCACCCCGGACGGGCGACTGCGGTTCCCCCGGGTGCTCCGGCTGCGGCCGGACAAACCCGCCGAGGAGGTCGACGATGCCGGCTGAGCGGTTCCGGGTGGACGTCGAGGGGCGCGCGCTGGAGCTGTCCAACCTGGACAAGGTGCTCTATCCCGACGCCGGCTTCACCAAGGGCGAGGTGATCGACTACTACACCCGTATCGCCCCGGTGCTCCTGCCGCACCTCGCCGACCGGGCGCTCACCCGCATCCGCTTCCCCAACGGCGTCACGGGCGGCTCGTTCTTCGAGAAGAACGCCCCGGCCGCCACCCCCGGCTGGGTACGCACCGAGACGCTGCCCGCGCCCGGGTCCAGCAAGGGCCGGGACACCATCGACTACGTGGTCGCCGACGACCTGCCCACCCTGGTCTGGCTGGCGAACCTCGCCGCGCTGGAACTGCACACACCCCAGTGGAAGGTCGGCGAGCATCCCGACATGATGGTCGTCGACCTCGATCCCGGGCCGCCGGCGGCGCTGCGCCAGTGCTGCCAGGTGGCGCTGCTGATGCGCGACCGGCTCGCCGACGACGGCATCGACAGCTATCCGAAGACGTCCGGGAAGAAGGGCATGCAGCTGTGCTGCCCGGTCGCCGGCACCCAGGACGCCGAGGACGTCTCGGCCTACGCCAAACGGATCGCGCAGGAGCTGGAGCGGGCGCACCCGAAGCTCGTCGTGTCGAAGATGGCGAAGAACCTGCGGCTGGGCAAGGTCTTCATCGACTGGAGCCAGAACAACGCGGCCAAGACGACCGTGTCGCCGTACTCGCTGCGGGCGCAGTCCGTGCCGTCCGTCTCCACCCCGCTGACCTGGGACGAGGTCGAGGCGGGCGCGGCGGGGAAGCGGCCGGCGACGAAGCCGTACACGGCGGGCGAGGTGCTCAAGCGGGTGGAGAAGCAGGGCGACCTGCTGGCCCCGCTGCTCGACGGCGGCCCCGAACTGCCCGCCCCCTGACAGCACCCGGCCGGCGGGAGCGGGCCGGCCGGGCAGCGGCGTCAGGCGGCCGGCCAGGTGGTGTACGAGATCCGCGCGTTCAGGTTGGCCGGCACGCCCAGCCAGGCGTAGCAGTTGACCGAGACCAGGGTGTCGGCCCCGGACGGGGACCAGCCGGCCAGTACGCAGTAGCCGCGCGGCGGACGCCCCAGACTGGTCGCGAAGGAGTTCACGAAGGCGGTGCCGTAGCCGGTCCCGGTGCCGGCGAAACGCGCCTGGTAGCGGCCGGTGCCGAGCACCGTGCCCGCCGCGCCGCCGAAGCCCGGGATCGTCGAGTTGTAGCTCTCCCCGCCGATCCAGGTGTCGCGTACGTCCTCGCCGTAGAACACGCCGCTGGCGAAGCGCGGCCCGAACGCCCGGCCCAGCAGGTCCACCCGGGAGCCGTAGGTGACCACGAAGCGGGCGTCCACGGGGTTGCCGGCGGCGTTCGCGCAGTGCACCACCCACACGTCCGGCGGATCGAGCTGGCAGTGCACGGCGGTGCCGCCCAGCGCGGTCACGTGCGCCATCGGGAAGGTCGCCCCGCCCTCGCTGGGCGGGTTCGGATTCATCAGGAAGCGGTACCGGCCCTTGTCGAGGCGCTCGTAGGAGATCGTGCCGCCGGTCGAGTCGTAGCGGTAGGCGGCGGGCAGGGTGCGTACGCCGGTCGGCTGCGCCTGGTCGGTGACGAACCACGCCAGCCGGCCCTGGCCGACCTGCCGGACGTTGGTGAAGGTGGCCACGAAGCGGCTGTCCACGGGGCTGCCGGTCGCGGCGAAGCAGCGCACCTGGATCAGCAGGTCGGGGGCACCGATCGGGCTGCGGTACCAGCTCACCACCGTGCAGAAGACCGGCCCGCCGCCGTACGCCACCGCGTGCGTCACCCCGCCGCTGGTCGCCGCCCCCTCCAGCACCACCGTGTACGCCCCGGTGCCGGTGCGCCGCACGACGACGTCGCCGTCGCCGGAGTGGGCGCTGTAGCCGCCGGTGATGCGGTACTCGGCCGTGGTCGGGGAGTGCGCCCACACCGTGGCGGTCACCGTGGGGTTGGGATCCGGCAGCCGGTCCGCCGCGGCGGGCGCCGGCCGGGCCAGGGCCGCCCCGGCGAGCAGCACGACCAGCGCCACCGCGCCCCGCAGCGTCCTGCCTCGACGGGCCCGGGGCACTCGTTCGTCCGTCTGCATGTGCAGCCTCCCTGGGCCTCGGCGGACCGTCCGCGCCACGAGTGTGGCAACGCCGGTCAATGCCCGGGACCGGCGCGGCGATGCCGTTCCGGCCCGTCGACGGTTGAGTAGGCTGGCCGCAGCCTGCCGAGGAGTGCGCCATGAACATGACCGATGCCCTCGTCCGGGAGCCGCTGGCCGAGGGCCGGGCGACCAAGCTGGACCTGCCGCTGCTCACCTACCTCGACGACGCGACCGGTGAGCGGGTCGACCTGACCGCCACGGAACTGGGCGGCTGGGCGGCGCGGGCCGCCGGGCTGCTGCGCGAGGGCTGCGAGCTGGGCGTCGGCGACCGGGCGGCCGTACTGCTCCCGGCGCACTGGCAGAGCGCCGCCGTGCTGCTGGGCGCCTGGTCGGCCGGGGTGGCGGTGTCCTTCCGGCCCCGGGCGACCGCCGGCCTGCCGCCGGTCGAGCCGGGCGCCGACGAGCCGTACGACGCCGTCTTCGTCAGCGCCGAGCGGCTCGACGACTGGCTGGAGGACGTGCCCGAGGCGCGGCACCGCTTCGTCCTCTCCCTCGGCGTCACCCCGCGCGCCCCCGCTTCCGAGGAATACCGGGACTGGCTCGCGGAGGTGGGCCGGCACACCGACGCGCTGCCCGCGTCCGCCCCGCTGACCAGCGCCCACGCGGCCAGCCCCGACGGCACGAGCTACCGCCAGTGGGGCAGCGTCGCGCTGGCCGTCGCCGAGCGGCTCGACCTGCGGGCAGGCGACCGGCTGCTGGTCGACGTCGCCGAGCACGAGCAGCCCGTGTACTGGCTGCTGGCCCCGCTGGCCGTCGGCGCGTCGGTGGTGCTCTGCGCCAACCTCGACCCGGCCCGGCTCGACGCCCGGATCGCCGCCGAGCAGATCACCCGGGTGTTGTAGATGGGCGGGGTCTACACCGAGGCGAGCATGTCGCTGGACGGCTACATCGCCGGCCCGGGCGAGACCGGCTTCGACCGGCTCTTCCAGTGGTACGGCAACGGCGACGTCGCCACCGCGACCGCCAAGCCGGAGATGACGTTCCGCACCTCGCAGGCGAGCGCCGGGCACCTGCGGCACACCCTGGACGACACCGGCGCCCTGGTCGTCGGCCGGCGGCTGTTCGACCTCGTCGGCGGCTGGGACGGCCGGCACCCCATGGACAAGCCGGTCGTGGTCGTCACCCACCACGTGCCGGACGGCTGGCCCCGGCCGGGCGCGCCGTTCACCTTCGTCACCGAGGGCGTCGAGGCTGCCGTCGGGCGGGCCCGCGAGCTGGCCGGCGGGCGCTGGGTCGCGGTCAACGGCGGCAGCATCGCCCGCCAGTGCCTGGCGGCCGGGCTGCTCGACGAGATCCGGGTCAACCTGGTGCCGGTGCTCCTCGGCGACGGCGTACCGTTCTTCGACCACGTCCGCGACGCCCCCGTCGAGCTGTCCGACCCGACGGTCGTCGCGGGCGACCGGGTCACCCACCTCTACTACCGGGTCCGCCGACCGTAGCCGTCCGAAAGGACGAAACGAGCCTCGCCGGTACGTCCCGAAGAGGCGCGGCGCGGCCCGCGGAACGCCCCGCGCGCCTTCGATCAGCGCTCCCCGGCCCCCTGGCGTTACAGGGAAGAAAGGCCCTTTCCGCAGGTCTGTTGCATGCGCGATCGGCGTGGTCTCATACCGGGAAGACGACGCCATCGACCTGGTCGTGGCAACCCCGCGTCGACTCCGCACCGCCCTCATCCTCCTGAAAGGTGCACCGATGCACAGGAGACCGATCTTCCGACTTGCGGTCCTCACCGCCACCGCCGCGACGCTCCTGGCGTCCGGTGGCGCCTACGGCGCGGTATCGGCGGCGCCCGTGCCCGTCTCCCCGGGTGGCGCCGAGTGCGAGCCGGACGCCCACGGGCACGGCGCGGCCCGCCTCGCCGAGGGCGCCACCGCCCAGGAGCCGGAGCTGTACTCCAAGAACGAGGCGAACGCCTACGGCGTCATCAAGGACGCCCCGCGCCTGGCCAACGGCAGCGTCACGGTGCCGACGGTCTTCCACATGATCTCCGACCACCCGCTCACCGCTGCCGAGACGACCAGGTGGAACACCCTGATCGCGGCGCAGATGAAGGTGCTCAACGACTCGTTCGCGGGCCGCACCGCCGCCAACGCCTCCGACACGCCGTTCCGGTTCGACCTCGTCGACACGACGTGGACGGTGAACAGCGCCTGGTACACCGTCGTGCCGGGCAAGAACGAGCGCGACATGAAGAAGGCGCTGCACACCGGCGACTCCGAGACCCTCAACGTGTACGCGGCCAACATCGGCGGTGGCCTGCTCGGCTGGGCGTACTTCCCGAAGGGCTACAACAACGGCCGTGACTTCATCGACGGCGTGGTGATGCTCGACGAGTCGATGCCGGGCGGCACAGCCGGCAAGTACGCCCTCGGTGACACGCTGACGCACGAGGTCGGGCACTGGCTGATGCTGGAGCACACCTTCGCGCACGGCTGCTCGGCTTCCGGCGACTTCGTCGCGGACACCCCGCGCGAGGCGACGCCGCAGTTCAACTGCCCGGTCGGCGCGGACACCTGCACCGCACCCGGGCTGGACCCGATCCACAACTTCATGGACTACACGCAGGACTCCTGCATGAACATGTTCACGCCGGGCCAGGCGGACCGGATGAGCGACGCCTGGGTCGCGTTCCGGGCCGGCGGCGCCGGCTGACGCAGTGCGCGGGTGGCGGCCGGTCGTCGACCGGCCGCCACCGTCGGCCCGGACCGGCTGATCCCGGGCCGGGCCGGATCTCGATTCAGTCGAACGCGGCGGCGAACATGCCCGGCTGGTAGGAACCGCCCCGCTGATGCACGATCACGGCGAGGCGATTGGCCGCGTTGATCAGGGCGACCAGCGCGACCAGCGCGGCGACCTGGTCGTCGTCGTAGTGCTTGCGTACCTCGGCCCAGGTCTCGTCGGACACGCCCTGGTAGGCGTCGGCGAGCCGGGTGCCCTCCTCGGCGAGCGCCAGCGCGGCCTGCTCGGCCTCGGTGAAGACGGTGGACTCGCGCCAGGCGGCGACCAGGTTGAGCCGGACCGCGCTCTCGCCGGCCGCCGCGGCCTCCTTGGTGTGCATGTCGATGCACCAGCCGCAGCCGTTGATCTGGCTGGCCCGCAGCGACACCAGCTCCTGCGTGGCCTTGGGCAGCGGCGACTGCTGGATCACCAGGCCGGCGTTCGCGAACCGCTTGGCGAACTTCCCGGCGACCTCGTTGTCGAACAAGTTGAATCGGGCGTCCATGCTTCCGTCCTTCACTCCTGGGGTTCGGTTGGACGGACACGAGATGCCGGCGTGCAGCGCCGCGTGACGGCGCGGCCGGGGTGACGACTGCCACAGCCGGAGGTGTCACAGAACGGCCCGGTCCGGCATCTGATGGGTGACGCAGTCGCGAGGGAACAGGAGGCACCCATGGTGGGTACGCCGCAGACCGCTGCCGACGATCGCCCGGACCCGGCCACCGAGGCGTTCCTCGCCCACCGCAACCTGCTCTTCACCGTCGCGTACGAGATGCTCGGCTCGGCCGCCGACGCGGAGGACGTCCTCCAGGAGACCTGGCTGCGGTGGGCGGGCGTCGACCTGGGCACGGTCCGGGACCAGCGCGCCTACCTGGTCCGCGTCACCACCCGTCAGGCACTCGGCCGACTGCGTACGCTCAGCCGCCGCAGGGAGTCCTACGTCGGCCCCTGGCTGCCCGAGCCGCTGCTCACCGCTCCGGACGTCGCCGAGGACGTCGCGCTGGCCGACAGCGTCTCGATGGCGATGCTGCTGGTGCTGGAGACGCTGGCACCGACCGAACGGGCGGTGTTCGTGCTGCGCGAGGTGTTCGACCTCGGGTACGACGAGATCGCCGAAGCCGTCGACAAGAACCCCGCCGCTGTCCGGCAGATCGCCCACCGGGCACGGGCACACGTCGCGGCGCGCCGGCCCCGCCGCGTCGTCTCCGCGGCCGAGACCCGGTACGCGCTCGACGCGTTCCAGCGGGCGGTCGAGACCGGCGACCTGCAGAGCCTGCTCGACATCCTCGCGCCGGACGTGGTCCTGCTCGGCGACGGTGGCGGCATCAAGCAGGCAGTCCTGCGGCCCATCCTCGGAGCCGACAAGGTGGCCCGCCTGCTGGCCGGCGGATGGGGCAAGGTCGCGGGCACCACGTCGTGGCGGCCGGCACAGGTCAACGGCCACCCGGCGCTGATCCTCCACCTCAAGGGCGAGATGGACACGGTCCTGGCCGTGCGCGTCGACGGCGGCCTCATCACCGGGATCTACGCCGTACGCAATCCCGAGAAGCTGTCCCACATGGAACGGGAGACCGTCCTGAGCCGGTGAGCCGGAATTCCCGTCCACATGGACGCGATTCGTTCCCCGTCCAGCTTGATAGCGTGCCCCGTGCGTCCTTCCCTCCTGCTGTTCGCTGGTGGTGCGTTGGGTCTTGCGCAATCAGCGAGCGGAGCCCGCATCGTCCTTCGTGACGCGCTTGACGCGGAGGCGATGTACGGCGGCGGAATGGATGTCGTCCTGCTGCTGATGCTGGTGGTCACCTCGGTGACCGGCGCGGCCGTTCTGTTCGCCGCCGGTGGGCTGCTGGTTCGTCATCGGGTCAGGCCCGGCCGCGCCCTGCTTCATCTGTGGACCGGTCCGATCCTCGTCCGGTCCGCATATGGCGGCTTTCTCGTGAGCGTCCCGAACGACGGTGGCCCGTTTCCGGCCTGGGCTGTCGTGACGGAGGTCGTGGCCGGTCCCGCTCTGGTGTTGATGGTGATCACCGCAACATGGTTGCTGCTCGGCTGGTCCGGGAAGTCCTCCCCGCGATCGGGATAGAGCCAGGGCAGGGACCGGAGCGAGGACTCCAGTGCGTTCGGGAAGCGTTCGAGTGCGGCCGCGTATGACCCCGAGCACCGCTTGGGCGCTGTCCTGGTTGTCCCACTCCCTGGTGCCCGTACACCGTGAGGTGCTTGCGATTATGGTACCGCCCGCAGTACCATCGGCCGCGTGGCGTCCATAGACAAGGTCGTTGCAGCGATGCGGACAAGCCAGCAGAACATCGCTTGCAACGATCTCTACCGGGCATGCGAACACTACTTCGGGAAGCCGCGCCAAGCTGGCAGCTCTCACGCGGTGTTCAAGACGCCCTGGGCCGGCGACCCACGTGTGAACATTCAGAACGACAAGGGTAAGGCGAAGGCGTACCAGGTCCGGGCAGGTGCTCAAGGCGATCGACAAGAAGGAGGCCATGTGATGCAAACCGATCCCCGTCCCGAGATCACCCACTACACCTACCGCGTCACCTGGTCCGCCGAGGACCGCGAGTTCGTCGCCACATGCGCCGAGTTTCCCTCACTCTCCTGGCTGGCTTCCTCCCAGATCGAGGCTCTGCAGGGGCTTCAGGACCTGTTGCGCGAGGTGATTGAGGACATGCAGGAGCAGGGCGAAGCGGTGCCGCAGCCGTTCGCCGAGCGTAGCTATTCAGGCAAGTTCAACCTGCGTGTCGGAGAGAGTCTGCACCGGGAACTCGCCATCCAGGCAGCCGAGGACGGGATGAGCCTCAACCAGTACGTCCTCCGCAAGCTCCGAGCCGCCTGACCGCAGAACTGTCAGTCGACCGTGGGTAGCTTCGGGCCGAGCACGTCGTCGGCGTCGACGATCGTGTACGCGTACCCCTGCTCGGCCAGGAAGCGCTGCCGGTGGGCCGCGTACTCGGTGTCGATGGTGTCGCGGGAGACGACCGTGTAGAAGTGCGCCTGGCGGCCGTCGGCCTTGGGACGCAGCACCCGCCCCAGCCGCTGCGCCTCCTCCTGCCGTGACCCGAACGTGCCCGACACCTGGATCGCCACGGCCGCCTCGGGCAGGTCGATGGAGAAGTTGCCGACCTTCGAGATGACCAGCGTGCGTACCTCGCCGGAGCGGAACGCGTCGAAGAGCCGCTCGCGTTCCTTGTTGGTGGTCGAGCCCTGCACGATCGGGGCGTCCAGGTATTCGCCGAGCTGGTGGAGCTGGTCGATGTAGCCGCCGATGACGAGCACCTGCTCGTCCGGGTGCCGGTCCACCAGCGCCTTCACCACGGGCAGCTTCGTGCGGGCGGTCGCCGCCATCCGGTAGCGCTCCTCGGCCTCCGCCGTCGCGTACGACATGCGCTCCGCGTCGGTGAGGGTCACGCGTACCTCGGTGCACTGGGCCGGGGCGATCCAGCCCTGCTGCTCGATGTCCTTCCACGGCGCGTCGTACCGCTTCGGGCCGATCAGGCTGAACACGTCGCCCTCGCGGCCGTCCTCGCGTACCAGAGTCGCCGTGAGGCCCAGCCGGCGGCGGGCCTGGAGGTCCGCCGTGAAGCGGAAGATCGGCGCGGGCAGCAGGTGCACCTCGTCGTAGACGACCAGGCCCCAGTCGCGGGCCCCGAACAGGTCCAGGTGGGTGAACGCGCCCTTCTTGCGCGAGGTGAGCACCTGGTACGTGGCGATGGTGACCGGGCGGATCTCCTTGCGCTCGCCCGAGTACTCGCCGATCTCCTCCTCGGTCAGCGACGTGCGCGCGATCAGCTCGCGCTTCCACTGCCGCCCGGCGACCGTGTTCGTGACGAGGATCAGCGTGGTCGCCTTCGCCTCGGCCATCGCCGCCGCCCCGACCAGCGTCTTGCCGGCGCCGCACGGCAGCACCACGACGCCCGACCCGCCGGCCCAGAACGCCTCCACGGCCTCCCGCTGGTACGACCGCAGCGTCCACGGCTTCCCGCCGTCCTTGCCGGCCTCGGCCAGCTCGATGGGGTGCGCCTCGCCGTCGACGTAGCCGGCCAGGTCCTCCGCCGGCCAGCCCAGCTTGAGCAGTGCCTGCTTGAGCCGGCCGCGCTCCGACGGGTGCACCGCGATCGTGTCGTCGTCGAGCTTCGCGCCGAGCATCCCGGCGAGCTTCTTGCTCTTCGCTACCTCGATCAGCACCACCCGGTCCAGTGCCCGCAGCACCAGGCCGTGCGCCGGGTCGTTGGCGAGTTGGAGGCGGCCGTACCGGTCCATCGTCTCGGCCACGTCGACCAGCAGCGCGTGCGGCACCGGGTAGCGCGAGTACTTGATCAGGGAGTCGACCACGCCCTCGGCGTCGTGGCCGGCGGCGCGCGCGTTCCACAACCCGAGCGGGGTCAGCCGGTAGGTGTGCACGTGCTCGGGGGAGCGCTCCAGCTCGGCGAAGGGCGCGATGGCCATCCGGCACGCCTGCGCGTCGGGGTGGTCGATCTCCAGCAGCAGGGTCTTGTCCGACTGCACGATCAGGGGTCCACCGCTCACGCCAGTGCCTCTCCTCCGCCTCGGGTCGCCGGCTGTCCGGGAGGCGACTGACCCGCCCAGGCCGACCCACCAGTGTTGCACGCACCCGGGTGACGGCAGAAAAATCTGCTCACCTGGAGCAACCGGAGCGGCACTCGCAACGTCTAGCAAAGGGGACACCTGTCAGGGAGGCAGCATGAAACACGTCCGGATCAGCAGCCGGCTCGTCGCTCTGGCAGTGGTCACGCTGGTCGGTGCCGGTGCGTGCACGTTCGATCCGCAGGCCGACGGCGGCGGGGGCGGGGGACCCGTCGCGGCCGGGGCTGCGGAGCGGGTAACGGGGGCGAGCGGTGCGCCCGGGCCGGACCAGCGGGCGCGGCCGAGCACGGCGCCGCCGAAGCCCAAGGTCAAGCCGACGCGGGGCACGCCGGCACCGACGCGCCCCACGGTGAAGCCGACGCGCCCCGCGACGAGACCCACCACGTCGCCGTCCGCCGCCGGCTGCCCGCAGGGCGAGCACCAGCGCGCGGTGGAGGCGTACCTCGCCCGGCTGGGCGGGTTCGGGCGGGTGACCGTCGACGGCCGCCAGTCCGCCGCCGACTGCGCGGCCATCAAGAAGTTCCAGAAGCGGTACGACATCCGCCCCGCCCACGGCCGCGCCGGCCCCACGACCCACGACGTGGCTAAGCGGCTCGCCACCACCGACACGGCGCGCTGCCGGGCCGGCTCGGGCACCACCTTCTGCATCGACCTGACCCGGCAGACCACCTGGGTCATGCGCAACGGCAGGGTGCTCGTCAAGCCGACCGTCACCCGCACCGGCATGCCCGGCTACCGCACCCCGGCCGGCACGTTCACGATCAACTACCGCAACGTCAAGGAGTGGTCCGACCCGTACGAGGTGTGGCTGCCGTACTGGCAGCACTTCACCCGGGGCATGGGCTTCCACCAGACCACCACCTACCTGCACGAGAAGTCGATCGGCTCGCACGGCTGCGTCAACCTGCTCCCCGGCGACGCCGTCCGCTTCTGGGAGCTGGGCAAGGTGGGCAGCAAGGTCGTGCTGGTCGGGCGGCGCCCCGGCACCTGAGCCGCCCGGGGCACCTGAACCGCCCCGACACGCCTCTGAGACATCGCACAACTCGTCCGATCCGGGCTTTATCCCCTGTCACTCGCGCCACGGCGGTGTCACGCTGGACGTCAGGCGTCGAACCGGACGGGGAGGCTGGGAATGACGGTCGACCGAGAAGTGATCCCGGAGCACAGTCCCGCGCACGACCGGTCGCCCGTCGAGGAGGTCTCCACCGCCACCGTGGTCGCGTACGCGATGGCGGCGGTGGTGCTCGTCGGCTGGTTCCTCTTCGGCTGGCTGGTGCTCGAACAGGGCTTCGTCGACTCGGTCGGCGAGTCCGCCGGCGCCGGGTTCACGCTCCTGCTGATCGTCTCCGTCGTCGGCACGGTACGCCGCAGCCGCCGCTGACCCGACCCGCTCAGTCCTCCAGCACCGCCGCCGTGATCCGGTGCAGGGCGAAGGTGTGCAGCATCTCCGTGCGGTCGTCCTCGGCGCGCAGGTAGCCCGCGCCCATGGAGACCGGCCGGACGAGCCGGGACGCGGTCGCCCCGTGCGCGTCGACGTAACCCACCCAGACCAGCGCCCGGTCCCGGACCGCCTGCTGGAGCACGGCGATCGCGTCGCTGTGGGAGAGCACCGGCGCCGGACCGGTGCGCCCCACCCCGCCCCGGACCACGGCCGGCGCCCGCCGTGCGGCCCGCGCCGCCGCGTCGCCGCGCCGGATCTGCTCCACCACTCCCAGCAGGCGGGGCATCGCCAGCTTCGGTGCGGTCAGCGGGTCGAGCGTCCTGGTCGTCACCGGCACCCGGGCCGGGGCCCGCCGGGTCTTCGGGCGGGCCAGCACCGCGGCCCCGCTCGCGTCCTCCGGCACCGGGGCGTACCCGGCGTCGCGCAGCGCCATCAGCATCCGACCCACCTGGTACGGCGTCGACAGCACCGTCGGCGCCAGCCGGCGCAGCGCCAGCGGCTCCAACCGCCGGTCGGCGAGCACCTCCGTCAGCAGGGCCTCGTCGTCGCTGCGCACGTACCCACCGGCGGAGCCGACCCGCAGCCCGCCGTGCTTGCGGGCCACGTCGTCCACCAGGTACGTCAGCCCCTGCGGGACGGGGGTGCGGGACCGCCGTCGGAACAGGGCGTGCAGGTCGTCGGCCGAGTAGCCGGCGTCCAGGGCCCGGCGCACGCTCGCCGGGGTGACCCGGTGCACGCTCGCCCCACCGGCCGACTCGTGCTCCGCCACCACCTCCAGCTCGGCGGCCAGCGCCGGATCGGGCGGGCCGGGCACCACCACCGTCAGGTCCGCCTGCACGAGGAAGTGGTCGACCGGGGCGGGCAGCAGCGCGTCGAGCGCGCGTACGGCGTTGGACGCGTCGCCGCTCTCGGCGTCCGAATGCAGCCCGAGCGGGTCGTCGCCGCCCCGCTCGTCGGCCGCCGTCACGTCGGCGAGCAGCAGCCGCCCGTACGAGGTGAGCGCCCCCAGCCCCGTCACGCCCAGCGTGGCCGCCTCGGCCAGCACCTCCCGGTGCGCGGCCTCCCGCCCCCGGCTGCGCCGTGGCGCCCGCCAGTCGAGCAGCGCCAGCACCTCCTCGGGGGTGGGTCCGGTGGCCGGTTCCAGGTCGGCGAGAACCTCCAGCACTGCCCGTCGGGCGGCCGGCGCGCCGGCCCGTTCCGCCTCGGCGGAGAGCACCGTGATCGGCCGGTCCCGGTCGTCGCGCTGCCCCACCAGCCCGGCCTGCCGGGTCATGGTCAGCCAGGCCCGGGCGAGCTGCTCCCAGCGCTGCGCGAGCGTCCCGGCCCGCCACACCTCGTACCCGGCGGTGGGCAGGACCTGCTGGTCGGCGCCGTGCCGGGTGGTGGTGGCCCCGGGCAGGTCGATCTCGCCGACGAGCCCGCCCGCGTACGCCGTCTCCAGCAGCAGGGCCGCCGCCGGCTCGTCCAACCCGACGGCCTTGGCGAGTCGGCGCAGGTCACGGACGCCCAGGCCGCCCGAGCGCAGCACCGGAGCCGGTTCGGCGGCGAGCTGCTCCAGCAGCGCCTCGGTGTGGCGTACCACCTCCATGGTCTGCCCGGCCCCGGCGGAGTCGGCGGCCTTCGGCTCGCGCGGCGCGGCGGCCACGGGCGGTGGGCTGCTGCACAGCGGGCCGAGCGGGCCGCTGTCGCGGCGCAGCAGCAGGCCCACCTCGCGGGGCAGCTCGACGGTGCCCGTGACGCCGGCCCGGCCGCCGGAGACCGGCACCAGCAGGTGGTGGTCGACGAGCCAGCGCACCGGCGAGCCGGTGGGCGCGCCGCCGTTGGTCGGGTCCGGCGGCAGGTCGTCCTCCGCGCCGAGCGCGGGCGCCTGCAACGCGCCCGCCGGCACGCTGCCGACCGGCGGTCCGGCGGCCAGCCGGTCCAGGATCGCCCGGGCCGAGGGCGGCGCGGCCAGCAGCGTCCGCCGCAGCTTCGCCGGGTCCGCGCAGAGCGCCGCCGCCCGCGCGTCCAGCTCCGTCGCCGGTCGCCCCAGCCCCGCCGGGTACGGGGAGACCTCGTCGACGCTCGCCACCACGCGCAGGGCGTGCTCGGGGCCGTACAGCACGAAGAGCGCGCGCAGCCGGTGCACGGCGGCGCGGACGGTGGTGGGGGCGGGCGGCTGCGGCCCGGCGGTCGCCATGGCGAGGACCGCGTCGGTGGAGGTGGTCTGCTCGGCCGCGTCCCGGGTCAGCCGGGCGGCGTCCAGCATCAGCAGGGTGAACTGGTCCAGCGCGTCGAGGGCGCGAGCCACCGAGACCCGGGACTGGGCCCGGGTGGCGAGCGCGGAGACGTCGGCCGGCACGGGTACGACGAGGTCCGGCCGCAGCTGGAGGAGGGCGGCGAGCGACTCGTCGGGCAGCGACCGCAGGTGGTCGGCGAGTGAGGTGGTCATCGTCGTTCCACGCTAGCCCGGCAGGTGGTCCTCGCGCCCCTCGGACGTCCGGCTGACCCGGGGATGGGCGGGTACGTTCTTCCGCATGGCAGCGCTCACGGTCGGCTTCGACCTCGACATGACCCTCGTCGACTCGCGTCCCGGCATCGCCGACACCTTCCGGGCGTTGATCGCCCGCACGGGCGTGTACGTGGACGTCGAGGCCGTCGTGTCGCGGCTCGGCCCGCCGCTGCGTACCGAGATCGCCCGCTGGTTCCCGCCAGAGCAGGTCGACGAGGCCGTCCGGGCGTACCGCGAGCTCTACCCGGCGTACGCCATCACCCCCACGGTCCCGCTCCCCGGCGCCGTCGCCGCGCTCGACGCCGTACGCGACAGCGGAGGTCGCGCGCTGGTGGTGACCGCCAAGCACGGCCGCCTGGCCCGGCTGCACCTCGACCACCTCGGGCTGGTGGTCGACGAGGTGGCCGGCGACCTGTTCGCGGAGGGGAAGGCGACCGCGCTGCGGCAGCACGGCGCGACCCACTACGTCGGCGACCACGTGGCCGACATGGCGGCCGCGGGGGCGGCGGGCGTACCCGGGATCGCGGTCGCCACCGGCCCGTGCACCCCCGACGAGCTGCGCGCGGCCGGGGCGGCGGTGGTGCTGGACGATCTCACCGGATTCCCGGCGGCGCTCGACGGGATGATCCGGCTAGCCTTGGAGCGGTAGACGTCTCAAGCTCAAGCGAAGCAGGGGTTCTCAGGTGCCGACGGGTCGAGTGAAGTGGTTTGACGCGGCCAAGGGATACGGGTTCGTCACCAGCGACGAAGGTGGCGACGTGTTCCTGCCCAAGGGCGCGCTACCGACGGGTGTCACCGACCTCAAGGGCGGTCAGCGGGTCGACTTCAGCGTGGTGGACAGCCGCCGGGGCTCGCAGGCGATGGGGGTCAAGCTGCTCGACGCCCCGCCGTCGATGGCGGAGTTGCGCCGCCGGCCGGCGGAGGAGCTGCACGGCCTCGTCGAGGACATGATCAAGGTGCTGGAGGCGAAGGTCCAGCCGGACCTGCGCCGGGGTCGCTTCCCGGACCGCAAGACGGCGCAGAAGATCGCTCAGCTGGTCCACGCGGTCGCCAACGAGCTGGAGGTCTGAGGCACCAGCCCGGCGTCGGCGGCCCGGCCGAGCAACGCCTGGACGGCGGCGAACCCCGCGTCCCCCAGGTCGGCGGTGAACTCGTTCACGTAGAGCCCGATGTGCCGGTCCACCACGTCGGGCTCCATCTCCTGGGCGTGCGCCAGCACGTACTCCCGGCTGGCGGCGGGATCGGCCCAGGCCCGGCGCACCGACTCGCGGACCCACCCGGCGGCGGCCTCCGGGTCGACGGCGCCGCGCCGGGCCAGGATGGCCCCGAGGGGGATGGGCAGGCCGGTGTCGGCCTCCCACCACTCGCCGAGGTCGACCAGGGCGGTCAGGCCGTGCCGCGGGTAGGTGAACCGGGCCTCGTGGATGACCAGCCCGGCGTCGTACCGGCCGGCCGCGACGCCCGGCATGATCTCGTGGAACGGCACGACCTCGATCCGCGCGGGGGGCCGCTCGGCAGCCCAGAGCCGGAAGAGCAGGTACGCCGTGGTCCGGTCGCCCGGCACCGCCACCGTGGCACCACTCAGGTCGGCGCGGCCGGAGCCGTCGGGCTGGCCGGGGCCGCGGTCGCCGCGGGTCAGCACCAGCGGACCGCAGCCACGGCCGAGCGCACCCCCGCAGGGCAGCAGGTGGTAGTCGTCCAGCAGCCACGGCAGCGCCGCGTAGCTCACCTTGACCAGGTCGAACGCCCCCCGCTCGGCAGCCGTGTTGGTCACGTCCACGTCGGCGTACGTGACGTCGACCGGCGGGGCGCCGGGCACGAGGCCGTGCACCAGGGCGTGGAAGACGAACGTGTCGTTGGGGCAGGGCGAGATAGCCAGCGAGAGCGCCACGCCCTCACCGTATCCCCGCCCTGTGCCAGCGCCCGACCGCGCCAGCGCCGGTGTGACCCGGATCCGCTCCGCCGCGCCCGCCTGACCTCTTCCGCTCTGCCGGCCGGATCCTGCCTGACGCGTCCTTTCGAGCTGATGTCGTAGACGATTCAGCCTTGCTCGCGTCCGCCGCCCACTCCCGGCCCGCTGCCTCATCGCCGCTGCGGTCACGGCTCTTCTCCCTGCCAGGGCGGGACACCTGGGACGCGCCGCGCGCAGCGGTGCCTGATGTCGTAGACGATTCAGCTCGACAGCGTCGCGAAGGAGTCCTGTCCTCGTCCTTGAGCGGCTGTTCCGATCGGTGGACGGTCCGGTGCCGTGGGTCGACCCCTTGGCGTCAACGTTGTCCACAAGCTTATCCACAGGCTGCGGACGGGTGTTGAGGGCGAGGCGTTGCACCGGGAGCATGTTGTCGTGGCAGAGCTGACGGATGCCGTCGACCTTGGTGCGGCCCTGCGGGCGCTACGACGCCGAGCGGACCTGAGCCAGCGGGAACTGGCCGAGCGGTCGGGGGTGCCCCAGGCGACCCTGGCCCGGATCGAGTCGGGCCGGGCTACCGACCCGCGGTTCCGTACGGTGGAACGGCTCCTCCGGGCCGCCGGCGGGGAGGTGGCAGTCGGCGTACGCGACACCTCCGCGACCGCCGACCGGGTGCTGCCACCGGTGCCGCACGAGGCGCTGCGGGACGAAGCAGGGCGTCGGTACCCGGCTCACCTCGACGTCTGGGAGGTCAAGGAGCCGAAGGACTGGCCGGGTGCCTGGTGGGCGAACTGGTACAACCTTCCCCCGGCGCGCTGGCCGCTACCGCTGCCACCGGCCACGTACGAGCGGAATCGTCGCCACCGGGACCGGCGTCGACGTGCCATGGAGATCCAGCGGACGGTACGGCTGCGTCGCGTGACTGGCGGCGGCCTGCCGGCGACGTCGTGGCGGTTCGTGGCGGAACTGCCGGGCGGGGAGCTGGTGGGTGAGCTGCGGGCCCACGAGCGCAGCCCGCACCTGGTCGACGGCGACGATCCGGGTGAGGAACGGGAGGTCGTGCTCGACGGTGTTCTCGTCGCGGAGGGCTGTCGACGGCTCGGCATCGGGCGCCGGTTGGTCGGGTTGCTGGCCGACGAGATGGATCGCTCCGGCATCCGCACCGCCCACGCGATCGCCGAGGACACCGGCGTCGATCTGCTGCTCGCCTGCGGATACCAGTTCAAGACGAGCCGGCCGTGGGCCCTGCGCCTCGACCGTCGGCCCGCGGCTGCGAACTGGCCCTCGGCGTAGGCGGGTTCAGGTCAGGGCCGCGGCGGCGGTGGTGAGGGCGGCGAGCGCCTCGCGCATGCGCCAGGCGTCGCGGTCGCGGGGACCGACGGGGTTGGAGACGGTACGCAGCTCGGCGAACGGGACGCCGGCCTGCGCGGCGGCGACGGCCACGCCGTACCCCTCCATGGCCTCGGCGACGGCGTCGGGGTGGCGCCGGCGCAGGGCGTCCGTGCTCGCAGCGGTGCCGGTCACCGTGCTGACGGTGAGCACCGCGCCCACCGTCGCCGTCGGCAGCCCGGCCCGCAGGGCGGCCAGCAGCCCCGGATCGGCGGCGAGCGCGAGGCCGCCACCGAGCCACTCCGGCGGCATGCCCAGCTCGTCCACCGGGAGGAAGCCCGCCGGCGACTCGGCACCCAGGTCGGCGGCGACGGACACGGAGCCCAGCACCGTCGCGCCGACGTCCGCCCGGCCGGCGAAGCCGCCCGCCACGCCCGCACTGACCACACCGCGGTACGGGCGCCCGGCCGCCTCGGCGAGCGCCAGCAGCCGGGCGGTGGTGGCGGCGGCGACGGCGGGCCCGACCCCCACCGGCAGCACCGCCGTCGACGGGTCCGGAAGGCCCGCGCGGACCGCCTCGGCCTCGGCGGGCACCGCCGTGACGACCAGCAGGCCCGTCACGGCAGGGGTCCCTGCGGCTCCCGGCGGGTCTCGTCGTCCGCTCCGCCCGTCCCGGCGACGGCGGAGGACGGCCGGTAGATGTGGTACCCGGGCGGGGCCAGGGACGGGTCGTCCAGCGGCCGGCCGCCCTGCGCCGGGGCGGGCGAGACGGGCGCGACCCCGGTCTCGGGACCGGCCTCCGCCTCGGTGCGCGCGCCGGCGCCGCTGCCCGTGCCGCGCGTGCCGGTCGCGTCTGCCGTGCCGGTGTGCGCGCCGGCCGTGTCGCGCCCGTCGTTCCCGCCGCTGCCGTCGTCCCCGCCCGCGTCGTCGGCCAGTTCGTCGTCGGCGAGCGGGCGGCCGGCCAGCCGCTCGGCACGCAGGCGGCCCGCCACCACCACGCCGCGCACGGCGGCCAGCGTGCCGACCCCGGCGGCGACGGCGATGCCGATCCGGCCGTCGAAGGGGACGAGCCCCAGCCCGCCCCCGGCGACGAACGCGAGCATCAGCACGGTCTCGGAGTGGGCGAACGAGCTGGCCCGCAGCCGTTCCGGGATGCGCTCCTGGATCGAGGCGTCCACGGCGAGCTTGGCGATGCCGCTGACCAGCGCGGCCACCAGACAGAGCAGGGCGACCATCGGCAGCGAGAACATCAGCGCCGCGAGGACCGCCACCCCGCCCACGATGATCATGCCGCTGGACTGGATCGCCACGGGTCGGTGGATGCGCAGCCGGGTGCCGATCGCGGTGGCGAGGAAGGTGCCCACGGCCAGCGCCGCGCCGACGAGGCCCAGCGCCCCCTCGTCGCCCAGGTCGCGGCCGAAGACGACGGTGGTCAGGTCGCCGGCCTTGATCGCGAAGGCGAGGAAGAGCAGCAGGAAGCCGTACAGGCCGCGCAGCGTCGCGGCGCCGATCAGGGTGGCGATCACGAGCCGGCCCGCCGGTCGTCCCCGCCCCAGCGGGCGGTCGCCGCCGCGTCGGCCGAGCGCCCGCAGCGGTCGGGGCACCCGCTCCGGCGGCTCGGAGTCGGCCTTCGGCGGCAGCCGCAGGGAGATCACCATGCCGACCAGGAAGATGACCGAGGCGACCCGGAGTGGCCACTGCGGCCCGAACCAGAAGGCGGCCAGCCCGATCGGGGCGACCAGGGCGCCGGCCACCGTGCCGTAGACGCTGGCCCGGGCGCCCACCTGGGACAGACCCAGCCCCTCGGGCAGCAGGCGCGGGACCGCCGCCGAGCGGGCCACCCCGTACGCCCGGGAGAGCGCCAGCACGCCGAAGGCCGCCGGGTAGAGGCCGAAGCCGTGGATGTAGTCGGAGATCAGCCAGGCCAGGAAGGCCCGGCCGAGCATGGTGGCGGCCAGCGCGTACCGGCGGCCGTGGCGGAAGTGGTCGAGCAGCGGGCCGACCACCGGGGCGAGCATGGCGAACGGCACCATGGTCACCAGCAGGTAGAGCGCGACCTTGCTGCGTGCCTCGCCGAGCGGGACGTTGAAGAAGATCGTCCCGGCGAGGCCGATGGCGATCAGCGTGTCGCCGGCGCAGGAGAGCGCGTGCAGGTCGAAGAGGCGGACCATGCCGACCTCGCCCCCGGCGCCCCGGGCGCGCGCCCGGCCCGCCCGGCGGGTCATCCAGCGCCCACCGCTGACCGAGCCCCGGAACAGCAGGCGGACGGCCTTGATGCCGGTGCCGACGGTCCGCCCGAGTACGGACCGCCCGGAGCGGGAGAACAGCGGCATGCCCACCATCCTCACCCATCCGGTCCGTCCGTGCCGCACCACTGTCCCAGAACGTCATCGGCGGGTGCCTGTCGGTCTGCCGTACGCATGGGGAACAATGGTCTGGTGACCAGGCCCGCCTCCGCCCGTGCCGCTCGTCTCGACCAGGTCTGTGCCGCCGCCGTCGAGGTGGCGCGTGACGCCATCACCGAGGTCGACGCCTCGGACGTCGGCGACCACCTGCAGGCTGTCGCGGAGGGCGACCGGCTCGTCACGCACTACTTCGAGTGCCGGCTCGCCGGCTACCGGGGCTGGCGCTGGGCGGTCACCGTCACCCGCGTGCCGCGCAGCCGCAACGTCACGGTCTGCGAGACCGTGCTGCTGCCCGGCACGGACGCGATGCTCGCCCCCGGCTGGCTGCCGTGGCAGGAGCGGCTCAAGCCGGGCGACCTCGGCCCCGGCGACCTGCTGCCCACCCCGGCCGACGACGACCGGCTCCAGCCCGGCTACCTGCTCTCCGACGACCCGGCGGTCGAGGAGACCGCGTGGGAGCTCGGTCTCGGCCGGACCCGGGTGCTCTCCCGCGAGGGGCGCAGCGAGGCCGCCCAGCGCTGGTACGACGGCGACCACGGCCCGTCCGCCGCGATCTCGGCAGCCGCCCCCGCCGCCGCCCGCTGCGGCACCTGCGGCTTCTACCTGCCGCTCGCCGGCGCCCTGCGGCAGGCCTTCGGGGCGTGCGGCAACTTCTACGCCCCCGACGACGGTCGGGTGGTCAGCGCCGACCACGGCTGTGGGGCCCACTCGGAGACGCTGATCGAGGCCGCCGAGACCCCGGTCGAGGAGATGCCGACGGTCTACGACGACAGCGCGGTCGAGCCCGTGGCGGTCAGCCGGGCACCGGGCTCCGTCGAGGCGGCCGAGCCGGCGGAGCCGTACGGGCACCCCTGACGCGACCGGGCGCGGGCCGGCCCGACGGATCGGTGTCGTCGCAGGTCAGCGGCCTGCGCGGCGGCGGCGCCGGTTGGCGTCGTGCCGCATCATCACGGCGAGACCGGGGAAACCCCACAGAAAACCGGCCAGGCAGGTCCACAGCCAATCCTGGTGATCGTGCGCGGTCAGCCAGTCGCGGAAGAAGACCAGCAGCACCAGCCCGGCGAGCGCCCAGGCGGCCATCCCCGCGAGGGCGAACGGCACCATCGGCGGGTCGAGCGGCTCGGGCCGCGGTGGCTGCTCCTTCGGCACGCGGCAAGCGTACGCGATCAACTTTTCCTGCTGGCCGGTGATCTGCGACGATGCGCGCGACAACGGAAGATCACCTGCGAGGACCTGATGTCAGTAGCGCCGCCCGAGAACGGCACACCACCCGATCCAGCGCACCCGCGTAACGGTTTCGACCGGTACTTCGAGATCTCCGCCCGTGGCTCGACGATGAGCCGCGAGGTACGCGGTGGCCTGGCGACCTTCTTCACGATGGCGTACATCGTGGTGCTCAACCCGCTCATCATCGGTGGTGCCGTCGACGGCGACGGCAAGAAGCTCTCCATCGCCGCCCTCGCCGCGGCAACCGCCCTGGTCGCCGGCCTGATGACCATCCTGATGGGCGTGGTCGGCCGGTTCCCGCTGGCGCTCGCCGCGGGCCTCGGCGTCAACGCGCTGGTCGCGTACGAGATCGCCCCGGAGATGACCTGGGCGGACGCGATGGGCCTCGTGGTGATCGAGGGTGTGATCATCGCGGTGCTGGTGCTGACCGGCCTGCGTACGGCGGTGTTCCGCTCGGTGCCGACGCAGATGAAGACGGCGATCGGCGTCGGCATCGGCCTCTTCCTGACCATCATCGGCCTGGTCGACGCCGGTTTCGTGCGCCGGGTGCCGGACGTGCAGAACAGCACCGTCCCGGTGAGCCTGGGCATCGGCGGCAAGCTCGCCAGCTGGCCGCTGCTGGTCTTCGTGGTGGGTCTGCTGCTGACCATCGTGCTGCTGGTGCGCCGCGTCAGGGGCGCGATCCTGATCGGCATCCTCGGCTCCACCGTGCTGGCGATCATCGTCGAGGCGGTGGCGAACATCGGGCCGTCCTTCGTCGACGGCAAGCCCAACCCGAAGGGCTGGGCGCTGAACGTCCCGGAGCTGCCGAAGACCTGGGTGGACGTGCCGGACCTGTCGCTGCTCGGCAACTTCAACGTGTTCGACTCGTGGGGCCGCGCCGGCTGGGTCGTCGTGCTGATGTTCGTGTTCACCCTGCTGATCACGGACTTCTTCGACACCATGGGCACGATGGTCGCGGTCGGCCAGGAGGGGAACATGCTCGACGAGCGGGGCACCCCGCCGCGGGCGAAGGAGATCCTGCTGGTCGACTCGATCGCGGCGGCGGCCGGCGGTGCGGCGAGCACGTCCAGCAACACGTCGTACATCGAGAGCGCGGCCGGTGTGGCGGAGGGCGCCCGTACGGGCGTCGCCAACCTGGTCACCGGCGGGCTGTTCCTGCTGGCGATGTTCCTGGCGCCGCTGGTCGTGGTGGTGCCGTTCGAGGCGGCGTCCACGGCGCTGGTGGTGGTCGGCTTCCTGATGATGACCGCGGTCCGGACGATCGACTGGTCGGACTACGAGATCGCGATCCCGGCGTTCCTGACGATCGTGCTGATGCCCTTCACGTACTCGATCTCGAACGGCATCGGGGCCGGCCTGATCTCGTACGTGGTGGTGAAGCTCGCCCGGGGCAAGGCACGGGAGATCCACCCGCTGCTGTACGGGGTGGCCGCCCTCTTCGTGCTCTACTTCCTGCGCGGGCCGATCGAGTCCCTGGTGCTCTGATCCTCGACACGCCACGCTCCGGGCCGGTCGGCCGATTCAGGTACCCGGCCCGGAGCAGGGCAAACTTCTCGTGAGCATGGTCATATCGCATCTCATTCGCCTGGCTAATTAGCTAGGCTAACTATCGTGACGGAGCGGACGGTGACGGCGAAACGCGTGCCACCGGCGCAGCTGGCACCCCAGCTGCGTGACGCGATCACCCGGCTCAACCGACGGGTCCGCCAGGCCCGGCCGGTCGGCGACCTCACGGTCACCCAGCTCTCCGCGCTCACCAGCCTCCGGCTGGCGGGTGCGCTGACGCCTCGGGAACTGGCCGACGTGGAACGGGTGCAGCCGCCCACGATGACCAAGATCGTTGCGAAGTTGGAGGAGCGCGGCCTCGTGCAGCGCACCCCCCACCCGACCGACGGCCGGCAGGTCATCCTGGCGGCGACCGAGGGGGGACGGGCCGTGCTCGACCAGTTCGAGCGGGTCCGTGACGAGTGGCTGGCCCGCCGGCTGGCCGAGCTGACCGAAGCCGAACGGGACACCCTGCGGCAGGCCGCCGAGATCCTTCAGCAGGTCGCCCGCGCCTGACCCGCGCCTCGTGCCACCGCGCCGTCCGACGTCGATGACGCGTACGACCGCGAGGAGGCGCACCAAGAGTGCAGGCGAAGCTGAGCACGATGTTCCAGTCCCTACAGGTCCGCAACTACCGGCTCTTCGCATCCGGGCAGCTGATCAAGCTGATCGGCGTCTGGATGATGTTCATCGCCCAGGACTGGCTGGTCCTCGAGCTCTCCGACAACTCCGCCACCGCCCTCGGCGTGGTCACCGCGCTCCAGTTCACCCCGGTGCTGCTGCTCACCCTGCTCTCCGGGCGGCTGGCCGACCGCTACGACAAGCGGATGCTGCTCTTCGTCGCGAACGCGTTCTGGACCGTGCTGGCGCTCGCCATGAGCCTGCTGGTGATCACCGGCCTCGTGCAGCTCTGGCACGTCTTCGCGTTCGCGGCCCTGCTCGGCGTCGCCAACGCCGTGGAGACCCCGGTCCGGCAGGCGTTCGTCTCCGAACTGGTCGGCACGTCGCTGCTGCCGAACGCGCTCTCGCTGAACGCGGCGGTGTTCAACTCCGCCCGGATCGTCGGGCCGGCCGTCGCCGGCCTGGCCATCGCCGCCTTCGACGTCGGGCCGGTCTTCATGTTCACCGCGCTCAGCTCGATCGCCCCGCTGGTCACCGTGATCCGGATGCGCCCCGCCGAGCTGTACCGGGAGGCGCTGCCGCCGCGCGACGAGCGGGCGTCGGCCAAGGTGGTCGACGGCCTGCGCTACGTCTGGCGCCGGCCCGACCTGCTGCTGCCCATGGCGGTGATGTCGGTGATCGGCATGTCGCTGTTCAACTTCCAGCTCACCCTCGCCGCGCTGGCCAAGACCGTGTTCCAGACCGGTGCCGCCTCGTTCGGGCTGTTCAGCACCGCCCTGGCGGTCGGCGCGCTGGTCGGCGCGCTCGCCGGCACCGGGCGGCGCAGTCGTCCGTCGGTCTGGCTGGTGCTCGGCGCGGGGGTCGGCTGCGCCGTCTTCGGCACGCTGGTGGGGCTCGCCCCGGCGTACTGGATGGTGGTGACCCTGCTGCTGCCGACCGGTTTCTTCATGGTGTTCTTCGCCCAGGCGGCCAACCAGCGGGTGCAGCTCGGCACGGACGCCGCCTTCCGCGGCCGGGTGATGGCCCTCTGGGTGCTGGTCTTCCTCGGCACCAACCCGGTCGGGGCGCCGCTCATCGGCTGGGTCGCCGAGACCTACGGCGCCGGCGCCAGCATCTGGATCGGCGGGCTGATCTCGCTGGCCACCATCCTGATCGCGCTCACCTGGCAGCTGCGCCGCTCCGGCGCCCGGCTGCGCTTCCGCGTCCTGCCGATGCCGCGCTTCTACGTCACCTCCGCCGACTGCTGAGCGTCCCCGCCCCGGAGTGGGACGATCCGTCCCATCCTGCGGATGGCGTGGATGGCACGAAAGCGGTGGCGGTAAGGAGGAAAGAGGCTTAGCGTCGATACGTGGAGCCCGGGCGCGCGCTGCTGCTGATCCTGATCTTCGTCGCCGCGGCCAGCCTGCCGGTGCTGATCGCCCTGGCCTTCTGCGCGGACGAGATCATCGACCGGGTCGCCTGCGCGTACGCGGAGTGGCGGGAGCGCCGCCGGGAACGGCGCACCATCGCCCGGCTGGACCGGGCCGTCGAGGCCGACGCGCTGACCCGCGACATCGACCTCACCGACTTCGACCGGCCCGACCGCCGCCCGCTGGAGGAACTCGCCGCCGACCTGCGTCGTCTGCGCGGGCAGGGGGCCGCCTCCGACGGCCGCCAGCCCGTCTGGCACGGCACGATCCTGCGGGCGTACGACGACCGCCTCCGGCTGGCCTGCCGGGCCCTCGGGCTCACCGAGCACCTGACCGAGCTGGAGGGCGTCGACCTGGAGCTGGAACGGGTCCGGGTGGAGGGCCTGCTGCACGCCGCCGGGCTGACCCTGCCCGCCGCCCGGGCCGGCCACCGGCAGCGGCACCGCTGAGGGTGGCGCGTGAGGCTCTTCGTCGCGCTCTACCCGCCACCCGGGGCGGTCACGCACCTCGGCGCGCAGGTCGCCCGGCTGCGCGTCGGCGCGGCGGCCGCCGCCGGGACCAACGTCCGGCTCGCCGACCCCGGCAACGCGCACGTCACCCTCGCCTTCCTCGGCGACGTCGAGGCGGACCGGCTGGTCGCCGTGGAGAGCGCGCTCGGGCTGGCCGCCGAGTGGGCCCGCGACGGCCGCCAGGCCGCGCCCCGGCTCCGACTGGCCGGCGGCGGGCGGTTCGGGCGGGGCCGGTTCACCGTCCTCTGGGTCGACCTCCGGGGCGAGGTGGAGCCGGTGCAGGTGCTGGCCCGGCTGATCCGCTCCCGGCTGCGGCACGGCCGCCTGCCGTACGACGAGAAGCCCTTCCGCCCGCACCTGACGATCGCCCGCCCCGGCGACCGGGTGTCCCCGGCCGACGTGGCCGCCGACGTGGCCACGCTCGACGACTACGAGGGCCCGGAGTGGCCGGCCGGCGAGATGGTGCTCGTGCGCAGCCACCCCGGCCCCCGCCCCACCTACGACCGGCTGGCCGCCTGGCCCCTCTGACGCTCCCGGGTCACCAGGCCCAGGCCTCCGGGCCGGGGCCGCCGTTGCCGACGGGCGGGAAGAGCTCGTCCAGGCGGGAGAGGGTGCCCTCGTCGAGGTCGACGGTCAGGGCGCCCAGGGAACGGTCGAGCTGCCCGGTGGTGCGCGGCCCGATGATCGGAGCGGTCACCCCGGGCCGCGACAGCAGCCAGCCGAGGGCCACGTCCGCCGGGTCGTGACCGAGGTCGCCGCAGAGTTTCTCGTACGCCTCGATGGTGGGCCGGTGCTCGGCGAGCGCGTCGGCGGAGCGGCCGCTGGCGCCGCGTGCGGCCCCGCCCTCGGCCATCTTGCGCAGCACCCCGGCGAGCAGCCCGCCGTGCAGCGGCGACCACGGGATGACACCCAGCCCGTGGTGCTGCGCGGCGGGCACCACCTCCAGCTCGACGTGCCGGGTCATCAGGTTGTAGATGCACTGCTCGGAGACGAGGCCGAGGAAGTGACGCTTCCCCGCCGCCTCCTGCGCCACGGCGATGTGCCAGCCGGCGAAGTTGGACGATCCGACGTAGAGCACCTTGCCCTGGGCGACCAGGGTCTCCATGGCCTGCCAGATCTCCTCCCACGGCGTGCTGCGGGAGACGTGGTGCATCTGGTAGAGGTCGATGGTGTCGGTCTGGAGCCGGCGCAGCGAGTCCTCGCAGGCCCGGACGATGTGCCGCGCGGAGAGGCCCTGCTCGTTGGGCCACTCGCCCATCTTTCCGTAGACCTTGGTGGCCAGCACGACCTTCTCCCGCCGGCCGCCGCCCTGGGCGAACCAGCGTCCGATGATCTGCTCGGTGATCCCCTCGCCGGTCTGCCAGCCGTAGACGTTGGCGGTGTCGAAGAAGTTGATCCCGTGCTCGAGGGCCCGGTCCATGATCGCGAAGCTGTCCGGCTCGGTGGTCTGCGGCCCGAAGTTCATCGTGCCGAGGCAGAGGCGGCTGACGGACAGGCCCGTACGGCCAAGGTTCGTGTACTCCATGAGGCCACCCTCCCACGGCGGCACTTCGAGTGCCTCGCGTCGACTCCGGCGACGGGGATCCGTCGCCGGAGTCAGGCGGTCACGAGGACTCGCGGGCCGCCGGGCCGCTGCCGAAGAGCACGTCGTCCCAGCTCGGCAGGCGCTTGCGCGGCTTGCCGCCGGCGTCGGTCGACTCGCCGGCCGCCGCTGCCGAGGGCGCGCCCGTGCGCCGGGGCCGGAGCACCGCCAGCGACGGCACGGCCGGCACCTCCTTGGGCGCGTCGGAGTCGTCGTCGAACGCGGAACCCTGGCCGCCGCCGAGCAGCGCCGCCGCCCCGCCGCCTACCGGCCGCTGGCGCGGCGCGTCCTGCCCCGCCAGGGCGGCCGGGCTGCGGGGTTCGAGCCCGCGGCCCGAGGTCGAGCCGAGCGGACGGTCGAGCGAGGCGAGCAGGGCGTCCCGCCCGGCCCGGATCGGGTCGCGGCCGGGACGGCTGTGCTCGGCCGCCGCCGGCAGGCCGTGCCCGCCCCGGGTCGGCTCGCCGCGCGACGGGCCGGGCAGCGCGTGGCCGCCCCGCTCCGGCGCCGGCTCCTGGCCGAGGATCGGCGTGGGCCGCTCGGCGCACAGGTATTGCGCCATGTCGTCGTGCGGGGTGACCGCCTGCCGGGTCTTGTCGAGATCCCAGATCGCCTGCGCGGTCGCCTTGCCCGAGGGCCAGGTCGCCACGATCCGCCAGGTGCCGTCGTCGCGGCGCCACGCGTCCCAGGAGATCTTCTCGGTGTCGATCCCGTGCTGGGCCAGCCGGCCGTTGACCACCTCGGCGAGCGGGGTGGGCTTCTCCGCGCCCTTGAGCCGGGTGCGGCGGGCGTGCTGGGCGAGCATGGCCCGCTCCTGGAGCACCGGGCCGGCGTAGCGCAGCACCCGGTCGACGGGCACGCCGGCGATGCGGGCGACGTCCTCGGCGGACTCGCCGGAGCGGATCTTGGCCTGGATGTCCCGTGGGGAGAGTGAGGGCACCGGATCGGCGGTCGCCGCCGGGGCCACCGCGAGCGGCGGGGCGCCGGGCTCGGCGTGCAACGCGCCGGCGATCCGCTCGTCGATGGGCAGGGCGAGCAGTCGCCCGACCTCGTCGGCGAGCACCAGGGCCTGGCCGTCCTCGGAGAGGGCGACGAAGCGTACTGGGCGCATGGCGTTGCCTCCGTCCCGCTTCGCTGGCCGTCACGCCACGAGCCGGCCACCCGGGCGTCCTCGCACCACCGTACGCGCATCTGCCCGCAGGTGGGGGATGCGACACCCGCATGTCGCGACTGAGCTGCGACGATGATCACGGTCGGTGGCCGCCGACGCGCCCGGCGGCCACCGACCGTGACGACGATTCAGAGCCGCTCGACCACGTAGTCGATCGACGCGGTCAGGGCCTCGACGTCGGCCGGCTCGACGGCCGGGAAGAGCGCGACGCGGAGCTGGTTGCGGCCCAGCTTCCGGTACGGCTCGGTGTCCACGATGCCGTTGGCGCGCAGCGCCTTCGCGATCGCGGTCGCGTCGACGGAGTCGGCGAAGTCGATGGTGGCGACCACGTTGGAGCGCAGCGCCGGGTCGGTGACGAACGGCGTCGCCACCTCGGAGCGCTCAGCCCAGCCGTACACGATCGCGGCGCTCTCGGCCGTGCGCTTGGCCGCCCAGGCCAGCCCGCCCTGGGAGTTCATCCAGTCGGTCTGCTCGGCGGCCAGGAAGATGGTGGCCAGCGCCGGGGTGTTGTAGGTCTGCTCCAGCCGCGAGTTGTCGATCGCCGTGACCAGGTCGAGGAAGGCCGGGATGTAGCGGCCGGACGCCTTGATCTCGCCGGCCCGCTCCAGCGCGGCGGGGGACATCAGGGCCAGCCACAGGCCGCCGTCGGAGCCGAAGCACTTCTGCGGGGCGAAGTAGTAGACGTCGGTCTCGCCGACGTTGACGTCGAGCCCGCCGGCGCCCGAGGTGGCGTCGACCAGCAGCAGCGAGCCGGGGTCGGCGCCGGCGACCCGGCTGATCGGCACGGCCACACCCGTCGAGGTCTCGTTGTGCGGGGTGGCGTAGACGTCCACCCCGGCCTCGGCGGTCAGGGTCGGCGCGCTGCCGGCCTCCGACTTGCGGACGGTGGGCTCGCCGAGGAACGGGGCGTCCTTGACGGACTTGGCGAACTTCGCGCCGAACTCGCCGAAGCTGGCGAACTGGGCCCGGTCGCGGACCAGGCCGAACGTCGCGACCTCCCAGAACGCCGTGGTGCCGCCGTTGCCCAGCACCACCTCGTAGCCCTCGGGGAGGGAGAAGAAGTCGGCGATGCCACGGCGCAGCCGGGCCACCTCGTCACGCACGGTCTTCTGCCGGTGCGAGGTGCCCAGGTAGCTGGTCGCCACGTCGGCGAGGGCGGAGACCGCCGCCGGACGGACCTTGGAGGGCCCGCAGCCGAACCTCCCGTCGGCGGGCTTGAGGTCGTCGGGAATCCGGATGGTCGGTGCGTCAGCCACGGTTGTCGAGATCCTTCCGCAGGGGCGAGGGCGGGCCCGGTGTTCAGGCGGGCGCGGATCGAACGGCGGACGCGTGCTCAGGCGCACGACGTGGCCGGGACCCGGGCCCGGTCCGGCGACACTGCCGGCCTTCATCCTCCCACCCGCTCGGGCCGCACCGACCCCTGGTCCCACCAGCGGCGTTGAGGCGTGCACCACAGCCCGCGCGCCGGCTGGGCCCGCGTACGACGGAGGGCCCCTCCCGTCGACGGGGCGACGGGAAGGGGCCCTCGGCGTGACGCTCAGACGCCGTGCGGGATGGCGTCCCAGCCCTCGACGTCGCTGGGCTTGCGGGTGCCCGGGCCGACGTAGCGGGCCGACGGGCGGACCAGCCGCTGGAGCTTCTTCTGCTCCAGGATGTGCGCGCTCCAGCCGCCCATCCGGGCGCAGGTGAACATGGAGGTGAACATGTGCGCCGGCACCTCGGCGAAGTCCAGCACCACGGCGGACCAGAACTCGACGTTGGTGGCGAGCACCCGGTCCGGGCGGCGGGCCTGGAGCTCGGCCAGGGCGGCCTTCTCCAACGCCTCGGCGATCTCGAAGCGCGGCGCGCCCAGCTCCTTGGCGGTGCGGCGCAGCACCCGGGCCCGCGGGTCCTCGGCCCGGTAGACGCGGTGGCCGAAGCCCATCAGCCGCTCGCCCCGGTCGAGGACGCCCTTGACGTAGCCCTCGGCGTCGCCGCTGCGCTCGACCGCCTCCAGCATGCTGAGCACCCGCGACGGGGCGCCGCCGTGCAGCGGGCCGGAGAGGGCGCCGATGCCGGAGGAGATGCAGGCCGCGGCGTCGGCGCCGGTGGAGGCGACGATCCGGGCGGTGAAGGTGGAGGCGTTCAGGCCGTGCTCGGCGGCCGAGATGAAGTAGGCGTCGACGGCCTTGACGTGCCGGGGGTCGGGCTCGCCGCGCCAGCGCTTCATGAAGCGCTCGACGATGGTGGACGCCTTGTCGATCTCCTTCTGCGGCACGGCCGGCAGGCCGAGGCCGCGCGCCGACTGGGCGACGAAGGAGAGCGCGGTGACCGACACCCGGGCGAGGTCCTCGCGGGCCTGTTCGTCGGAGATGTCGAGCAGCTGGTTGAGACCCCAGTACGGGGCCAGCATCGCGACGGCGGACTGCACGTCCACCCGGATGTCGCCGGAGTGCACCGGCACCGGGAACGGCTCCGCCGGCGGCAGGCCCGGGCCGAAGCGCCCGTCGACCAGCAGCGCCCACACGTTGCCGAAGGAGACCTGGCCGATCAGATCCTCGATGTCGACCCCGCGATAGCGCAGCGCGCCGCCCTCGCGGTCGGGTTCGGCGATCTCGGTCTCGAAGGCTACGACGCCCTCCAGTCCGGGTTTGAAATCGGCCATGTCGCTCTCCTGGATCTGCTCGGCGCGCCCGCCCGGGGCTCCGGTCCCGGCCCAGCCGGTCGAGCACCTTAGGCGACCCTCAGGGATGTGTTCGTGACATCTTGCCTGCTGGGTAACCGGATTCGCGACCCACGGCGACTGTGCCGCACACGACATCCCCGGTCCGGGTGGCCCGGAGCGCGTCGGTGACACTGTGCGGTGCGGGCTGGCCTGCGCCGCAGAGGGTGGGCGGGGCCGACGAGGAGGAGGGGGAACGTGACGGGGGACACAGCCCGGCCGGCGGGCATGCGTAACGAGTACGCCGCGGAGCTGGGCCTTTCCGAGGCGGATCTGGCCGCCGACTGGCACGGTCAGTTCGCCCGCTGGTTCGCCGACGCGGTCGCCGCCGGGCTGCCCGAACCGAACGCGATGGTGGTCGGCACCGCCGACGCCGCGGGCCGCCCGAGCGCCCGGACCGTGCTGTTGAAGGGGTACGACCCGGAGGGCTTCGTCTTCTACACCAACCACGAGTCCCGCAAGGGCGCCGAGGCGGCCGCCAACCCGTACGTCAGCCTGGTCTTTCCCTGGTTCCCGATGCACCGGCAGGTGACGGTCACCGGCCGGGTCGAGCGGGTCGACCGGGCGGAGACGGAGGCGTACTTCGCCAGCCGGCCGCGCGGCTCCCAGCTCGGCGCCTGGGCCAGCGCCCAGTCGCGGGTGATCCCCGGGCGGGCCGTGCTGGACGAGGCGTACCGGGCGGCGGCCGAGCGTTTCGCCGAGGTCGAGCCGATCCCCGCCCCGCCGTACTGGGGCGGCCTGCGGGTGCGGCCGGACGCGGTGGAGTTCTGGCAGGGCCGGGTCAGCCGGCTGCACGACCGGCTGCGGTTCCGGCGTACCGGGGCCGGGGAGTGGGTCGTGGAACGGCTGGCCCCGTGACCCAGCTCAAGGCCCCCCGGCCGGGCGGGCTGCGCCGCTTCGCGATCGACCTGAGCCCGCTGGCCGTGCCGGCCTACCGGCGGATGTGGCTGGGCAACGGCATCGCGATGTTCGGCATCCAGCTCACCGCGGTCGCCGTGCCGGTGGAGATGTACGCGCTGACCGGCAGTTCGCTCTGGGTCGGCCTGATCGGGATCGCGGCGTTCCTGCCGCTGCTGGTCTTCGGGCTCTGGGGCGGTGCGCTGGCCGACGCGCACGACCGGCGCAAGGTGCTGCTGGCGACCGCGGCGGTGCTCTGGGTCGCCACGTTCGGCCTGGTGGTGCAGGCGGTGCTCGGCGTCGGCAGCCCGCTGCTGCTGCTCGCCCTGGTGGCGGTGCAGTCGGTCGCCTTCGCGGTCAGCTCGCCCACCCGCAACGCGATCCTGCCCCGGCTGGTGCCGGCGGAGTTGGTGCCGGCGGCGAGCACGCTGAACTTCACCACCCACACGGCCGCCTCGGTGTTCGGCCCGCTGGTCGCCGGCCTGATCTTCGCCTGGTGGGGCACGGACCTGGGCCTGCCCATCGCGTACGCGGCCGACGCGGCGCTCTACACCGTGGCCGTCTGGGCGACCGTGCGGCTGCCGGCCATGCCGCCGGAGCCGGACCCGGACGCGGGCCGGGCCGCCCCGGGCTCCCCACGCCGGGCCGGGCTGGCCAGCATCGTCGACGGGCTGCGCTACCTGGCGACCACGCCGGTGCTGCTGCTCTCCTTCGTGATCGACCTGATCGCCATGGTGCTGGCGATGCCCCGGGCGCTCTTCCCCGAGATCGCCGAGTCCCGGTTCGGTGGCGGCGCGGCGGTCGGCTGGCTCTACAGCGCGATCGCGGCGGGCGCGATGCTCGGCGGGCTGACCTCCGGCTGGATCGGTCGGTTGCGCCGGCAGGGGCTGGTGCTGGTGGTGGCGGTGGTCGGCTGGGGGCTGGCCGTGGCGGCGGCCGGGCTGGCCGGCCAGCTCTGGCTGATGGTGCTGCTGCTCGCGGTGGCCGGGGCGGCCGACCTGGTCAGCGCGGTGCTGCGGCAGTCGCTGCTGCTGGTCTACGCGCCGGACCGGATGCGCGGGCGGCTCATGGGCGTCAACACGGTGGTCATCGCCGGCGGTCCGCGCCTGGGCGACCTGCGGGCCGGCGCGGTGGCGGCGGGCTTCGGCGGCGGCGTCGCCTGGGTCAGCGGCGGGTTGATCTCGGCGGCGCTCGCGGTGCTGCTCGCGGTGGCGTTCCCGGTGCTGCTGCGCTACCGGGCGGCGGCCCGCTCCGGCGACGACCGGGGGTGACGGGCCCGGTCGGGGCGAGCGACGGCGGGGCGGGAACCGTTAGGGTCCCCCGCATGGACACCCCCGACCAGCGTCCGCCCTCGGGCGCGCAGTGGAGCATTTCGGCCGCCGGCCACGAGGCCGTCATCGTTGAGGTGGGCGGCGGGGTCCGGACATACCGGCACGACGGCACCGACCACCTCGACGGGTACGACGCCGACGAGCTCTGCCCCGGCTGTGCCGGGCAGGTGCTGGCCCCCTGGCCGAACCGGATCCGCGACGGGCGCTACACCTTCGGCGAGCGGTCGTTGCAGCTCACGCTCAGCGAGCCGAACCGGGGCGTGGCCATCCACGGGCTGGTCAACTGGGTGCCGTGGCGGCTGGTGGAGCAGTCGTCCGACGCGGTGACCGTCGGCTACGACCTGCCGCCGCAGCCGGGCTACCCGTGGCCGCTGCGGCTGCGTACCCGGTGGAGCGTCGGGCCGGACGGCCTGCGCGCGGAGCACGAGGCGACGAACCTCGGCGACGAGCCGGCGCCGTTCGGCTTCGCGGTGCACCCGTACCTGCGGGTGCCCGGGGTGGCGGTGGACGACCTGTCGATGCGGCTGCCCGCCCGGAAGCGGCTGCACGTGGACGGCAGGCTGCTGCCGATCGGCGTCACCCCGGTCGAGGGCACCGAGTACGACTGGACCAGCCCCCGCCGCATCGGCGGCGCCCAACTCGACCTCTGCTTCGGCGACGTGGTCCGCGACGAGGACGGCGGTTCGGTGGTCAGCCTGGCCGCCCCGGACGGCGCGGCGGGCGTACGGATCTGGGCGGACCGGGAGTTCGGCTGGTGGCAGGTGTTCACCGGCGACGCCCTGCCCGGCGAGCGGCGGCGTCGGTCGGTGGCGGTGGAGCCGATGACCTGCCCGCCGGACGCGTTCCGCTCCGGCCGGGACGTGATCACCCTGAAGCCGGGCGCGACCTGGCGGGGTGTCTGGGGCGTACGGCCCGGGGTCTGAGCGGGGGAGCGCATGGAGTTCAGCGAGGTGGTCCGGCGGCGCCGGATGGTGCGCAACTACGACCCGGACCGTCCCGTCCCGCCCGACGTGGTGGAGCGGCTGCTCGACCACGCGGTCCGCGCGCCGTCGGCCGGCTTCGCCCAGGGCTGGGGTTTCCTGGTGCTGGAGGCGCCGGAGGACCGGGAGCGGTTCTGGACGGCGACCACCCCGGGCGGCGGCGGCCGGGAGCGGTGGCTGGCGGGGATGCGGCGGGCGCCGCTGATCGTCGTCCCGCACGCGAACCGGTCGGCCTACCTGGAGCGGTACGCGGAACCCGACAAGGGCTGGGCGGACCGCTCGACGGAGCGCTGGCCGGTGCCCTACTGGTACGTGGACACCGGCTTCGCCGCCCTGCTGATGCTGCTGACCGCCGTGGACGAGGGGCTGGGGGCGTGCTTCTTCGGCATCCCCGCCCAGCGCCTCGACGCGTACCGGGAGGCGTTCGGGGTGCCGGCGGAGTACGAGCCCGTCGGTGCCGTCACGGTGGGTTACCGTGCGTCCGACCACCGGTCACCGTCGCTGCGCCGGGGGCGCCGACCGGTGGACGAGGTCGTCCGGCGGGGACGGTGGAGCTGACCGGCGGCGGATGACCCGTCGGACGTGCCGTCCGCTGGCGAACCGGACGGTGGGTAGTGAAACTGACGTCAGGGAGCAGAACGCGGCGTGGTGCAGGCGGCTACGCTGGCACGGTCATCGGTGCCGCGGGTCGTGGGCGCCGCGCCGCGACCCGACCCGGTGTCGTGGGTCGGCCCGGCCAGGGGGAGGGGAGCGTGCCGTCGTGATCTTCAGAGCGGTCCGGGACGGGCGTCCCTATCCGGAGCACAACCTGACGCTCAAGCAGTGGGCGGAGATCCCGCCGAGGCCGCTGCGCCTGGATCAGTTGATCACCACCAAGCGCGAGTTGGCGCTGGACAAGCTCCTCGCCGAGGACTCCACCTTCTACGGCGACCTCTTCCCGCACGTGGTGCAGTGGAACGGCGGGCTCTACCTGGAGGACGGACTGCACCGCGCCCTGCGCGCGGCGCTCCAGCAGCGCAACCAGATCCACGCCCGGGTGCTCGTCCTCTCCGGCCCGATCGAGTGAGCGCGGGACGCCGGCTGTCCGACCCGTCCTGACCTGCGGTTCTGTCGGATCGGCGCGGCGGTGCGTCCTTCGCCGAGCGGGTGTCGCACAGGAGCCGTACCGTCATCCTCAGACGACGTGTCTGACGAGGACGGTGAGGGCCATGGCCCGCGACGGTGACATCAACGAGCCCACGAGGGAGTTCCCCGGTTATCCGACCGGCGAGGCGCTCAAGGAGCGCTCGGCTGTCACGACCGAGCCGGAGCCGGGTGCGCCACCGCCCGGGGGCGGGCCCGCCCGGGGCCTGCTCTGGGTGCTCGGCGCGGCGGCGCTGGCGGTGGTGGTGCTGCTCGGCGTGCAGGCCACCGGCCTGCTGCCGGACTTCCGCAACCCCTTCGCCAAGGAGCAGACCGACCGCAGCCAACCGCCGCTGCTCAAGTCGATCCAGGATCTCAGCCGCTACGTCGCGGCCGAGGGCAACTTCCAGGTGGTCGTCGACCTGCAGAACGACCGGCGCAACGTGCCCGACTGGCTGCTCAGCCAGCGCACCCTCTTCGTCGGCGCGGGCAGCGTCGAGGCGTACGTGGACTTCGCCAAGATCTCCGAGGGCGCGGTGGTCCAGTCGGCCGACGGCAAGTCGGTGGAGATCAGGCTGCCGGCGCCGCAGCTCGCCAAGACCAACCTCGACCTGGAGAAGAGCTACGTCTTCGCCGAGGAGCGCGGGCTGCTCAACCGGGTCGGCGAGCTGGTCAAGGGCGACCCCAACCGCCAGCAGCAGGTCTACCAGCTCGCCGAGGAGCGGATCACCACGGCTGCCCGCGACAGTGGCCTGACCCAGCGGGCCGAGGAGAACACCCGCAAGATGCTGGAGGGGCTGCTCCGCTCCCTCGGCTACGAGAAGGTGACGGTCACCTACACCGCCCCGTGACGCGGGCCGCCACGGACGCGACGGCGCCCGCCCCGGTCGTCGGGACGGGCGCCTCGTGCTGCCTGCGGGTCGGGCGGGGCGGGTGGGCTCAGTAGCGGGTGGCGGCGTGGCGGTCCTCGTTCGGCATCAGGACCCAGAGCACCAGGTAGACGACCACCTGGGTGCCGGGCAGCAGCAGCGACAGCAGGAACAGCAGCCGGATGAAGCCGGCCGACCTGCCGAAACGCTGGGCCAGGCCGGCGCAGACGCCGGCGAGCATGCGCCCCTGACGGGGGCGGACCAGTTTGCGACTCATCGTCGTACTCCCACTCTGCGGCGTTCGCCGCCTCTGCCCTCAACGGTAGGAAGGGGTGGCCACCGTGCCCTCGGTCGCGAGGAGGAGCGGCGGCGCCCGTACCCGTAGGTGGTTACCCGGGAACCGGCCCCGCGACGCCCCCGGTTCCGCCGGCTCCCGACGGCCGGTCGCGAACGACGGGCGGGCGCTGACCTGGGCGGGTAGGCTCGCCGGTCGGGCACCCCCACCCCGGGTGCCGGACGGCCGCCCCGACCGGGCCGGCCACGACCGTGCCGGAGACCCACGAGGTACGACGGCGAGGAAGCGCAGCCATGATCAGTGTGTTCGATCTGTTCAGTGTCGGTATCGGGCCGTCCAGCTCCCATACGGTGGGGCCGATGCGGGCGGCCCGTACGTTCGTCGCGGGGTTGAAGGCCGATGGGTTGTTGGCTGGGACGGCTCGGGTGCGGGCGGAGTTGTTCGGGTCGCTGGGCGCGACGGGGCATGGTCACGGCAGTGATCGGGCGGTGTTGCTGGGGTTGGCCGGTGAGGTTCCGGAGTCGGTCGACACGGACGCGGTGGAGGCGCGGGTGGGGCGGGTGCGCGTCGAGGGGCGGCTGAGTCTGCTCGACGCGCACGAGGTTGATTTCGATGTGGACCGGGATCTGGTGTTGCACCGGCGTCGGTCGTTGCCGTACCACCCGAACGGGATGGCGTTCGTCGCGTACGACGACGCGGGCGCGGAGTTGCGGGTGCGGACGTACTACTCGGTGGGTGGTGGGTTCGTGGTGGACGAGGCGGCGGCGGGGGCGGATCGGATCAAGCCCGACGGCACGCGGGTGCGGTATCCGTTCCTGACCGGTGCGCAGCTGCTCGGCGTGACCGCGTCGACGGGGCTGTCGATCAGTGAGGTGATGCTCGCCAACGAGCTCTCCTGGCGTGGTGAGGGTGAGGTGCGTGCCGGTCTGTTGGGGATCTGGCGGGTGATGCGGGAGTGCGTCGAGCGGGGCTGCTCCCGGGACGGGGTGCTGCCCGGTGGTCTGAAGGTCCGCCGCCGCGCCGCCGAGCTGCGCCGCAGCCTGGAGACGGAGTCCGATGCGGCTGATCCGCTGCGGGCGATGGACTGGGTGACGCTGTTCGCCCTCGCGGTGAATGAGGAGAACGCGGCCGGCGGTCGGGTGGTGACGGCGCCGACGAACGGGGCTGCCGGGATCATTCCGGCGGTGCTGCACTACTACACCCGTTTCGTGCCGGGTGCCTGCGAGGAGGGGGTGGTGCGGTTCCTGTTGGCGGCGGGCGCGATCGGGGTGTTGTTCAAGGAGAACGCGTCGATCTCGGGTGCGGAGGTGGGTTGTCAGGGCGAGGTGGGTTCGGCCTGTTCGATGGCCGCCGCGGGGCTGGCCGAGGCGCTGGGCGGCACCCCCGAGCAGGTGGAGAACGCCGCCGAGATCGGCATGGAACACAATCTCGGGTTGACCTGTGATCCGGTTGGTGGTCTGGTGCAGATCCCCTGCATCGAGCGCAACGCGGTGGCTAGCATCAAGGCGATCACGGCTGCCCGGTTGGCGTTGCGTGGTGACGGGGTGCACCACGTGTCGCTGGACAAGGTCATCAAGACGATGCGCGAGACCGGCGCGGACATGAAGGTCAAGTACAAGGAGACGGCGCGCGGCGGACTGGCCGTCAACGTGATCGAGTGCTGAGGGGGCGTTCGTTCATCGACTGCTAGCCTGTCGTCCGTCCGGTGAGGCGGGAGGCGGCGGTGACCTCTGGCGTCGCGGCGTTGTGGTCGCACCGCACCTCGCTGCGCATCCTCGTCAGGCGCGACCTCGCCGTGAAGTACCAGCAGTCCGTGCTCGGGTACCTCTGGTCGCTGATCGAGCCCCTCGGCCTGGGGGCGATCTACTGGTTCGTCTTCGGCGTCCTCTACTCGCGGGACACCAACCGCCACCTCGGCGACGCGGCCGACTCGTACCCGCTGTTCCTGCTCACCGGGATCTTCGCCTGGATGTGGACCAGTTCGGCGCTGAGCGAGGCCACCAACGCGCTGACCGGTCAGGCCCGGCTGATCACGACGATGAACCTGCCCCGGCAGGTCTTCCCCATCGGCCGGGTCGCCGGCCGCTTCGCCGAGTACGCCGCCGGCCTGCCGATCCTCGTCGCCGTCGCCGTCGGGTACGCCGCGTCCGGGCGGGTCGAGCCGGGCTGGTCGCTGCTGGCCCTGCCGCTGGCGGTGGCGGTGCAGGGCGTCCTGCTGGTCGGGCTGGCCCTGCTGCTCTCGGCGGTCAACGTGCTGATGCGCGACGTCGAGCGCTTCATGCGGCTGGTCGTCCGGGTGCTCTTCTACGCCACCCCGATCATCTATCCGCTGAGCCTCGTACGCGACGCCGACCTGCCGGGCTGGCTGAAGGCCGCGTACGAGTTGAACCCGCTGGTCGGCATCTTCCAGCTGCACCACGCGGTCTGGTACCCCGACGAGTTCCCGGACGCCCGGCTGCTCGCCACCGCCGTCGGCGTCAGCCTGCTGGTGCTGGTCGCCGGCTGGTGGTCGTTCCGTCGGCTCGAGCCCGCCGTGCTCAAGGAACTGTAGGGATGGCCGAGGCGATCATCGAGGCGGACCGGCTCGGCATCCGGTTCGTCCGCAACCGGCGGCGGCAGTTGCGGCTGCGGGAGCTGTTCATCCACCGGGGGCGGCGCGGTGCCGACGACGGCCGGTTCTGGCCGCTGCGGGACGTGTCGTTCTCGGTGGGCGCCGGGGAGACCGTCGGGGTGGTCGGGCGCAACGGCACCGGCAAGAGCACGCTGCTGCGGCTGGTCGCCGGCGTGCTCATCCCCGACGAGGGCCGGATCCGGGTGCGCGGGGACGTCGCGCCGCTGCTGGAGCTCTCCGCCGGGTTCTCCAGCGACCTGACCGGGCGGGAGAACCTCTACCTGGTCGGCGGCCTGCACGGGCTGCCGTCGGGCTACCTGCGCCGGCACTTCGACGACATCGTCTCGTTCGCCGGCGAGCAGGTGGAGCGGGCCGTCGACACGTCGGTGCGGCACTACTCGTCCGGCATGAAGGTCCGCCTCGGCTTCGCCATCATCTCGCACCTGCCGCACCCGATCCTGCTCATGGACGAGGTGACCGCGGTCGGGGACGAGGAGTTCCGCAAGAAGTGTTATGCGACGATCGACCGTCTGCTCGGGGAGGGGCGCACTCTGGTGCTGGTGTCACACAACGAAAAGGACCTGACCCGGTTCTGCCGTCGGGGGTTGTACCTCGACGGGGGCCGGCTGAGCGTCGACGGCACGATCGCCGAGGCGCTGCACGCGTACCACGCCGCGGTTCCGCGGTGACGCTCGCGATCGTGCTCGCCGCCGACGCCCCGGCCGCGAGCCTGCCGACCCGCTCGGGCGAGCCCCTCGCCGACCGGCTGGCCGACCAGCTCCGGCGCGCGGGGGCGGACAAGGTGCGCCACGTCGTCGACCTGGACGAGCTGGCCGCCCTGGCCGACGCGGCCACCGGACCGGTGCTCGTGACCGGCGCCGACCTGGTCGCGCACACCGCCGTCCTGCGGCACCTGGCCACCAGCCCCGTCGGGCCGACGGTGGCGCTGGTGCTCACCGACCCGCCCGGCGAGGGCCGTACGGCCGTGCGCGAGGAGCGCGGCCAGGTGGTCGGTGCCGGGCCGCCGGAGGCGTTGGACGGCGAGGCCACCGGCGTCTTCGGCGGCGCGCTGCGGGTCGGCGTCGACGACCTGCCGTCGCTCGCCGCCGCCGCGCGCGCGGTCGCCGCCGGGGTGGTCCCCGCCGGCGCGCCGTCGGCCGCCGCGCCGGCCGGGCCCGCCGTGGACCGGCTCTTCGCGGGCCTCACCGGGCTCGGCACGCTCACCTTCGCCCAGCGCGTACGCCTGCTCGTCGCGCACCGGGTGGCCGACCCGTCGGGGCTGGCCGCCGCGGAGGCGGCCGTGGCCGCCGTCGACGAGGACCGGGCGGAGCTGAAGCTCTCGGTGAAGGAGCGCGACGACTTCTTCACCACGTTCTTCGTCAGCACCTGGTCGCCGTACGTGACGAAGGCGTCGGCGAAGCTCGGGCTCGGCCCCACCGCCGTCACGATGATCTCGGTGGCCTTCGCGGTGGCCGCCGCCGTGCTCTTCGGCACGGGCGGCCGGCTGGCGCTGGTCGCGGGTGCGGTGCTGCTCTACCTCGGCTTCGTGCTCGACTGCGTGGACGGCCAGCTCGCCCGCTACACCCGGCACTTCAGCGCCTGGGGCGGCTGGCTGGACACCATGGCCGACCGGGCCAAGGAGTACGTGGTCTACGCCGGCCTCGGCTACGGGGCCACCCAGGCCGGTTTCCGGTACGGCTGGGCGCTGGCGATCGCCGCGATCACCCTCCAGACCGTCCGGCACATGACCGACACCTGGTACGGCGTGCTGCACGACGAGGCGGCCCGCCGGCCGAAGGCGGTCGGCACCTCCGGCGGTGGCATCGGCGACAAGCTGAACGCCGCCTCCAACCGGGTGCAGGCCGACACGGGCTCGGTGTCGTACTGGCTGAAGCGGACGGTGGTCTTCCCGATCGGGGAGCGGTGGGCGCTGATCGCGATCACCGTGGCGCTGTTCGGCCCACTGGTCAGCCTGTACGCGGTGCTGGCCTGGGGGGTGCTGGCGTTCGCGTACACCGGGGCGCTGCGGACGCTGCGGGCCCGCTGGATGTGGGTGCCGGTGCTGGACACGGTCGACGCCACCCTGCACCGCGACGACGGGCCGCTGGCCCGGGTCCTGCCGGTGCTCCGCCCGGTGGGCCCGCTGACGCTGGCGGTCGGCGCGGCGCTGGGCCCGGCGGCGCTGCTGGTGGCGGCGCTGCTGACCCGCGACGGCGCGGGGGTGGAGGGCCTGCGGTGGGCGGTGCCGGCCGCGCTGCTGGTGCTGCTGGCCGCCGGTCTCGGCGCCGGCGCGGCGCACAACGGGCCGCTGGACTGGCTGGTGCCGGCCGCGCTGCGGGCGGGCGAGTACCTGTTCGCCATCGCGGTCGGGGTGGTCGGCGGCGTGCCGCCGTGGCTGATCTTCGGGTACGTCTTCGTGCTGACCCTGCACCACTACGACCTGACCGCGCGGCTGGAGAAGCGGCAGTCGGCCCCGCCGCTGCACGGCGTCACGCTGGGCTGGGAGGGCCGTTCGGTGTTGCTGGCCCTGGCGGCGATCGTCGGTTTTGCGGGCATCGGGATGGCTACACTCGGTACGTACCTTCTCGTGGTTTTTGTGGGGAGTGTCGCCCTCGCCTGGGTGGTCCTGCCCGCCCGCGCCGCGCGGGCGTCGGTGGGCCTGGTCGGCGCGGGAGGTCGCTCGCCGGGCTGACGGAGGGGGCCGGCCGATGACACTGATCAGCTTCGTCGTGCCGGCCTACCGGGTGCAGGGCTACCTGCGCGAGTGCCTGGACTCCATCCTCGACCAGCCGGTCGCCGACATCGAGGTGATCGGCGTCGACGACTGTTCGCCGGACGACAGCGGCGGGCTCCTCGCCGAGTACGCGGCCCGCGACCCGCGGGTGCACGCCGTCCGGCTGACGGAGAACGTCGGGCTCGGTCCGGCCCGCAACGTCGGGCTGGACCGGGCCACCGGCGAGTACGTCTGGTTCGTCGACGGCGACGACTGGCTCGCGCCGGACTGCCTGGCCGAGGTGGCCGGGCGCCTGCGCGCGACCCGCCCTGACGTGCTCCTGGTCGACCACGTCCGGACCCACTGGAACAACGCCACCAGCCGCAGCGCGATGGCGGAGGTCTTCCCGGAGTCGCCCGGCGAGCAGACCTTCCGGCTGCGGGACCGGCCCGAGATGCTGCGGCTGCTGCACACCGCCTGGAACCGGCTGGTCCGCCGACGGTTCCTGCTGGAGCAGGGCCTGCGCTTCGCCCCCGGCTGGTACGAGGACGTCTCGTTCAGCTACCCGGTGCTGCTGGCCGCCGAGCGGATCGGCGTGCTGGACCGGGTCTGCGTGAACTACCGGCAGCGCCGCACCGGGGCGATCACCCGGACCAGGGGCGAGCGGCACTTCGAGGTCTTCGACCAGTGGCACCGGGTGTTCCGGCTGCTGGACGCTGGCGGAGCGGACGTCGACGACCTGCGCCCCGCGCTGTTCGAGCGGATGATCTGGCACTACCTGACCGTGCTCGGCAACGGGGAGCGGATCGCCCCCGCGCTGCGCCCGGCCTTCTTCGCCCAGATCGCCGCCGACCACGCGCGCTGGCTGCCGCCGGGCGGCTACCCGACGCCGGCCGGTGCCGAGGGGCTCAAGCACCGGCTGGTGGCCGCCGGCCGCTGGCGTACGTTCAGCGCGCTGCGCGCCGCCTACCGGGCGCGCGACGCCGCCCGGCGTACCGCGCGGGGCACGAAGCGGCGACTGGCGCCCCCGGCCCGGCGCGCGGCCCGGGCGGCCCGGGACACCCTGCTGCGCGAGTACTACCGGGCCGAGCTGCGCCGGCCGGTCGACCCCACGCTGGCCGTCTACGCGGCCTACTGGTACCGGGGGTACGCGGACAACCCGGCCGCGATCTTCGAGGCGGCCCGCCGGCTGGCGCCGCAGGTGCGCGGGGTGTGGGTCGTCCGGCGCGACCGCGTGCACACCGTGCCGGAGGGTGTCGCGTACGTGGTCGCCGGGACGCGCGCGTACTACCGGGCGCTGGCGCGGGCGCGCTGGCTCGTCAACAACGTCAACTTCCCGGACCACGTCCGCAAGCGGCCGGGCACCGTGCACGTGCAGACCCACCACGGCACGCCGGTGAAGGTGATGGGGCTCGACCAGCAGCGGTACCCGGTCGGCGCGGTCGGGATGGACTTCGCCGGGCTGTTGCGCCGGGTGGACCGCTGGGACTACAGCATCAGCGCGAACAGCTTCTCCAGCCAGATGTGGGAGCGCGCGTACCCGGCCGCGTACACGACGCTGGAGGTCGGCTATCCGCGCAACGACCGGCTGGTCACCGCGACCGCCGAGGAGGTGCTGCGGCTACGGGCCGGGTTCGGCCTCGGGCCCGGCGAGCAGGTCGTCCTGTACGCCCCGACGCACCGGGAGCACCTGCCCGGCTACCGGCCGCCGTTCGACCCCGAGCGGCTGCTCGACGTGCTCGGCCCGGCCGGCCGGCTGCTGATGCGCAGCCACTACTTCCACGACCGGGACCGCCCTACCCGCCGCCCGGCGGAGCGCGACCGGGTACGCGACGTCAGCGGCCACCCGTGCGTGGAGGACCTCTACCTCGTGGCGGACGTGCTGATCACCGACTACTCCTCGGCGATGTTCGACTACGCCGTGCTCGACCGGCCGATCGTGGTCTACGCCCCCGACTGGGAGGCGTACCGGCTGGCCCGGGGCGTCTACTTCGACGTGACCGCGGAGCCACCGGGCGCGGTGGCCACCAGCTTCGACGACCTGCTCGACCTGTTCCGCGCCGGCGGGGTCGACGCGGAGGCGGCGCGCAAGGCCCGGCAGCGGTTCCGGGCCCGGTTCTGCGCGCTCGACGACGGCCACGCCGCCGAGCGGGTCGTCCGGCGGGTCTTCCTCGGCGAGCGGTGAGCGCGCGGCGTCGTCCCGGCGGGTGGGCGTCACAGGGCCGTCACAAGCCGAACATGGCACGTTTACCCGATGGGCGAAACGGATGATCCTCGTCACAGTCATTCGGGGTTCGCCCGACGAGCTGGGGGGAGGGCACGGTGACAACCGTCGCGCTCAAGGACGTCACGAAGGTGTTCAGGGACGGCACGCTGGCCGTCGACAAGGTCAACCTCGACGTCGAGGACGGCGAGTTCATGGTGCTGCTCGGCCCGTCGGGCTGCGGCAAGTCCACCGTGCTGAGGATGGTGGCCGGGCTGGAGGACCCGACGTCGGGCGCGGTCATGCTCGACGGCGAGCTGGCCAACGACCTGCCGCCGCGCGACCGGAAGATCGCCATGGTCTTCCAGGACTTCGCGCTCTACCCGCACATGACCGTCGGCGACAACATCGCCTTCCCGCTCAAGCTGGCCGGGTTGGAGCCCGAGCCGCGCGACGAGCGGGTCACCGACGTGGCCAGCGCGCTCGGCATCGGCGACGTGCTCGGCCGCAAGCCCAGCCAGCTCTCCGGCGGGCAGCGCCAGCGGGTCGCGATGGGCCGGGCGATCGTGCGCCGCCCGGGCGTGTTCCTGATGGACGAGCCGCTGTCCAACCTCGACAGCGGGCTGCGCGCCGAGCTGCGGGCGGAGATCTCGGGCCTGACCCGGGAGCTGGGCGTCACCACCATCTACGTCACCCACGACCAGGCCGAGGCGCTGACCATGGCCGACCGGGTCGCCATCATGCGCAAGGGCGTCCTCCAGGACGTCGGCACCCCCACCCAGGTCTACGGCCGCCCGGCCACCCTCTACGTGGCCGCGTTCCTGGGCAGCCCGCGGATGAACCTGCTGGAGGCCTCGGTCTACGTCCATCTCGACCGCTACGTCACCCTCACCCTCGGCGAGCAGGCGCTGCACCTGCCGTGGGACGACATCCGCAGCCGGGCCGTCGCGCACTACCACGGGGAACGGATCGTCGTCGGGATGCGGGCCGAGGCGCTCACCCCGGTGGCGCCGGACGCCCAGGGCGCCGTGCTGCACGGCCGGATCCGCTACCTGGAGCACCACGGGCACGAGTCGCTCGCCTTCCTCGACGTCGGGGCCACCGCCATCGTGGTGGACGAGATGGGCGCGAGGGCCGACGCGCCCGCCACCCAGCGCGGCCGGCGCCGCTTCGGGCAGGTCGTGCAGCGGCTGACCGGGCGCGCCGCGGAGGAGGTGGCCGCGCCGACCGGTGTGACCCGCACCAGCGTGCTCAACGACCCGGGCCGGCACCACCGGCGCCCGGCCGAGCTGGCGGTCCGGCTCGCGCCGTACCCGGGGGTCTCCGCCGGTCACCCCCTGGCCGTCTCCGTACGCATGGACGCGCTGCACTTCTTCGACGAGCGCGGCGACCGGATCGACGTGGGCTGGCGCTGACGGGGGGGGCGACCCTTGCCGGGGAAGTTACCGGCTAGTAACGTCGGGTCATGACCATCGACTCGCGCCAGGTGGCGGCCGGCATCCTGGAGGCCGTGCCGTTCGCCCGCACGCTCGGCATCGAATTCGTCGAGGTGGCCCCCGAGGCGGAGGGCGGCGTACGGGTGACCGTCCGGCTGCCCGACGCGCCGGCCACCCACAACCACGTCGGTGGCCCGCACGCCGGGGCCATGTTCACCCTCGGCGAGACCGCCTCCGGCGCCGTCGTGCTGGCCGCGTTCGGCACGCTGCTCGACCGGGCCACGCCGCTGGCCGTGCGCGCCGACATCGCGTACCGGAAGCTGGCCATGGGGCCGGTGCGGGCCACCGCGCGCCTCTGCCGACCGGTCGCCGAGGTGGTCGCGGAGCTGGAGTCCGGCAGCCGGCCGGAGTTCCCCGTGCAGGTGGCCATCGCCACCGAGGAGGGCAAGCAGACCGGCGAGATGACCGTGGTCTGGACGCTGCGCCCTAACTGAGCCGGGCGGCAAAGGGGACCGAAAGCGGTTTGCGGACCCGGAGGTCTGGATAGATTCGTACCGTGTTGGGCCTGCCTGCTCACGTGACCGCCTGTCTCTTCGATCTGGACGGTGTGCTGACGCAGACCGCCCGGGTGCACAACGCCGCCTGGACCGAGACGTTCGACGGCTTCCTGCGCCGCCGCGCCGCCGTCACCGGCGAGGAGTTCCGCCCCTTCGATCCGGGGCTGGACTACAACCGCTACGTCGACGGCCGGCCGCGCGCCGACGGGGTGCGCACCTTCCTCGCCTCCCGGGGCATCGTGCTGCCGGAGGGTTCGCCCGACGACCCGCCGGACGCCGACACCGTCAACGGCGTCGGCAACAGCAAGAACGTGCTGCTGCTGGAGCGGCTGCGTACGCACGGCGTGGACGTCTACCCCGGCTCCGTGACCTACCTGGAGGCGGCGGTCGCCGCCGGCCTGCGCCGGGCGGTCGTCACGGCCAGCGCCAACGGCCGGGAGGTGGTGGCCGCCGCCGGGCTGGAACCGCTGCTGGAGGCCCGGGTCGACGGGCTCGTCGCCCGCGCCGAGGGGCTACGCGGCAAGCCGGCCCCGGACACCTTCCTGGCCGGCGCGCGGCTGCTCGGGGTCGACCCGCGCGACGCCGCCGTCTTCGAGGACGCCCTCGCCGGGGTGGCCGCCGGGCGGGCCGGCGGATTCGGGTACGTGGTGGGCGTCGACCGGGTCGGCCAGGCCGCCGACCTGCTGGCCCACGGCGCCGACGTCGTGGTCACCGACCTCGCCGAACTGCTCGACACCGGGCGGCCCGCGTGATCCGGGAACGCGCCTATCCGGTCGAGCCGTGGCACGTCCGGGAGACGCGGCTGGACATGGACGTCCTGGCCCAGTCGGAGTCGGTCTTCGCCCTCTCCAACGGGCACGTCGGGCTGCGCGGCAACCTGGACGAGGGGGAGCCGCACGGCCTGCCCGGCACCTACCTCAACTCCTTCTACGAGCTGCGCCCGCTGCCGTACGCGGAGGCCGGCTTCGGGTTCCCCGAGTCCGGCCAGACGATCGTCAACGTGACCAACGGCAAGCTGATCCGGCTGCTGGTCGACGACGAGCCGCTCGACGTCCGCTACGGCGAACTCCTCGCCCACGAGCGGGTCCTCGACCTGCGCGCCGGGACCCTGCACCGGGAACTGCACTGGCGCTCCCCGGCCGGCCGCGAGGTCAAGGTCCGCAGCACCCGGCTGGTCTCGTTCACCCAGCGCGCCGTCGCCGCGATCAACTACGAGGTGGAGGCGGTGGACGGCCCGCTGCGGCTGATCCTCCAGTCGGAACTCGTGGCGAACGAGGCGCTGCCCCCGCAGAGCAGGGACCCGCGGGTCGCGGCCGTGCTGGAGTCGCCGTTGCAGGCCGAGGAGGAGCTCACCACCGCCGACGGCGGGCTGCTGATCCACCGGACCAAGGTCTCCGGGCTGCGGGTGGCCGCCGCGATGGAACACGAGGTGTACGCCCCGGCGCGCAAGACCATCCAGTCCGAGGGGTACGAGGACTGGGTGCGCACCACCATCGGGTGCGTGCTCCAGCCCGGCGAGACGCTGCGGGTGGTCAAGTACCTCGCGTACGGCTGGTCGAGCCGACGGTCGCTGCCGGCGATGCGCGACCAGGTCGAGGCCGCCCTGACCGGGGCGCGACTCGACGGCTGGGACGGGCTGCGCCGCGAGCAGCGCGAATACCTCGAGGAGTTCTGGGAGGCCGCCGACGTGGTGGTGGAGGGCGACCCGGAGATCCAGCAGGCCGTCCGCTTCGGCATGTTCCACGTCCTCCAGGCGGGCTCCCGGGCGGAGCGGCGGCCCATCGCCGCGAAGGGCCTGACCGGCCCGGGGTACGACGGGCACGCGTTCTGGGACACGGAGATGTTCGTCCTGCCGGTGCTCACGTACACCCATCCGGCCGCCGTGCGGGACGCGCTGCACTGGCGGCACGGCACCCTGGCCGCCGCCCACGAGCGGGCCCGGACGCTCAACCTGGAGGGGGCGGCGTTCCCCTGGCGCACCATCGAGGGGCCGGAGTCGTCGGGGTACTGGCCGGCGGGCACCGCCGCCTTCCACATCGCGGCCGGCATCGCCGACGCGCTGCGCCGCTACGTGCAGGTCACCCAGGACACCGAACTGGAACGCGAGATCGGGCTCGAACTGCTGGTCGAGACCGCCCGGCTCTGGCGCTCCCTGGGCCACCACGACCGGCACGGCCAGTTCCACATCGACGGGGTCACCGGCCCCGACGAGTACACGGCCGTCAAGAACGACAACATCTACACCAACCTGATGGCGCAGCGGAACCTGATCGCCGCCGCCGACGCCGTGACGCGCTACCGGGACGAGGCGTTCCACCTCGGCGTCACCAACGAGGAGGCGGCGGCCTGGCGGGACGCGGCCGCCGCCATGCACGTCCCGTACGACGAGGAGATCGACGTCCACGAGCAGGTCGAGGGCTTCACCCGGCTCCAGGAGTGGGACTTCGCGCAGACCCCGCCGGAGAAGTACCCGCTGCTGCTGCACTACCCGTACTTCGACCTGTACCGCAAGCAGGTCGTCAAGCAGGCGGACCTGGTCCTGGCGATGCACTGGCGGGGCGACGCCTTCACCCCGGAGCAGAAGCTGCGCAACTTCCTCTACTACGAGCGACGTACGGTGCGCGACTCCTCGCTGTCGGCGTGCACCCAGGCGGTGCTGGCGGCCGAGGTGGGCCACCCGGAGCTGGCGCACATCTACCTGCGCGAGGCCGCCCTGATGGACCTGCACGACCTCAACGAGAACACCCGCGACGGCGTGCACATGGCCTCGCTCGCCGGCGCCTGGATCGCCCTGGTGGCCGGGTTCGGCGGGCTGCGCGACCACGACGGCAACCTGTCCTTCGCGCCGCGGCTGTCCAGCCGGCTGGAGCGGCTGGAGTTCTCGCTCCAGTGGCGCGGGATGCGGCTGCGGGTCGACGTCCGGCCGCACGAGACCACGTACGCGCTGCGCCGCGGCGACCCGGGGGACGTGCTGGAGCTGCGGCACCACGGCGAGCCGGTGCGGGTCACCTGCGGGGAGCCGGTGACGATGCCGATCCCCCCGGCGGAGGTGTCCGGCCCGGCCCCGGAGCAGGCCCCGGGGCGTGCGCCCCTGCTCCGCCTGCCCGAGAACGAGCCGTGACCGGCCGCCGCCGGCCCGCGTACGTCACGACGGGCCGGCGGCACCGGTCTGCGTGCCCTCGACGGTGGCGCCGCCGGTCAGACGGGCCTGCCCTGTGACGGGCGGCCGGCGGCGTCGCGGGGCGCCGTCGCCCGCGGGTCGTCGGCCGTGCGCGCCTGGGCCGCGTCGTCCGCCCAGTCCCGGCCGCGTTCGGTGTCCTGTTCCCGCCGGTCCCGGTCCGTGTCCTGCTGCCGGGTCTCTCGCTGCTGCGCCATGGCGATCCTCGCGATCCGTCGGGGCGCGGTTGCGCCGGTACGGCCTGCGGTCATCCGCCGCCTACCCGGGCCCCCGGGCGACAAACGCCGGCCGCGCCGGGCGGCTTGCCGGCCCGGAGGACGGGTATGCGGCCGGAGACCGAGGACGTACGGAGGCGAGATGGACATGCGCAGCAGTGCGGTGACGATCCCGGCGGGGGACGCCGAACTCCCGGCCGATCTGCTGATCCCGGCGGAGCCGGCCGGCGTGGTGCTCTTCGCGCACGGCAGCGGCAGCTCCCGGCACAGCCCGCGCAACACCGCCGTGGCGCACGTGCTCAACCGCGCCGCCCTCGGCACCGTGCTGGTCGACCTGCTCACCCCGGCCGAGGACCAGGTGGACGCCCGGACCGCCGAGCTGCGCTTCGACATCACCCTGCTCGCGGAACGGCTCGCCGCGATCGTGGACTGGCTGGCGGCCGAGCGACCCTCCGGCGCGGTGCCGATTGGCCTCTTCGGGGCCAGCACCGGGGCGGCCGCCGCCCTGGTGGCGGCAGCCGCCCGACCGGACCTCGTCGGCGCGGTGGTCTCCCGGGGCGGCCGCCCCGACCTGGCCGGCCCGGCCCTCGGCCAGGTGCGCGCGCCCACGCTGCTGCTGGTCGGCGGCCTCGACGAGCAGGTGATCACGCTCAACGAGCAGGCACAGGAGGCGCTGCCGGAGACGGCCGAGCTGACGGTGATCCCGGGTGCCACCCACCTCTTCGAGGAACCCGGCACCCTGGAGCAGGTCGCCCACTGCGCCGCCGACTGGTTCACCACCCACCTGCCGGCCTCCCGCTGAGCGCCGTCCCCGGGGTCAGGCGGGGGTCGGGGGTGCCGGGTGTCGGCGGTGTTGCTGGACGGTGTCGACGATCCGCCAGACGACGGCGGTGATCGGCACCGAGACGAAGGCCCCAGCGATGCCGGCGATCAGGGTGCCGGCGGTCACCGCCACCAGGATCACCGCCGGGTGCAGGCGTACCTGGCGCTTCATGATCAGCGGCTCGAGCAGGTTGCCCTCGATCTGCTGTACGGCGATCACGGCGGCCAGGACGAGCAGCGCGGTCACCGGTCCCTTCGCCGCGAGGGCGACCAGCACCGCCACCGCGCCGGCCACGGTCGCCCCGATGATCGGGATGAAGCCGCCGAAGAAGGTGATGAGCGCGAGCGGGAGGGCCAGCGGCACCCGGAGCAGCACCAGCGCCAGGCCGATGCCGATCGCGTCGATCGCGGCGATCATCATCGTGCCCCGGCTGTACGCGCCGAGCGTCCGCCAACCCGTCCGGCCCGCCTCGGCGGTCACCGTCCGGTTCGGCCCGGTCGCCCGGGACAGCGTCCAGTGCCACATGGAGCGGCCGTCCTTGAGCAGGAAGAACAGCAGGACGAGCGCGAGCAGCGCCGAGCCGAGCACCTCCGCGGCCGTCCTGGCGCTGGAGACCGGATCGACCGAGTCCTGCCCGAGGCCCTCGCGGGCCTGGCCGAGCAGCCGGTCGATCTGCTGGTCGGTGACCGGCAACGTCGAGGTCACGAAGTCCCGGGTGCGTTGCACTCCCTGCCCCAGTTCCTGGCTCAACTCGCTGAACTGGCCCGCGGTGAGGCTCCACACCAGCGCGCCGACGCCGAACAGCAGGCCGAGCAGCAGCAGCACGGTGAGCAGGGCGGCGAGGGAGGCGGGCAGCCGGAGCCGGCGCAGGGCGAGCTGCACCGGGTCGAGCAGGGCGGTGAGGAAGATGGTGGCGGCCAGCGCGATGGCCAGCGGCGCCAGCAGCACCGCGATCTTTCCGAGCAGGTACAGCCCGGCGACGACCACCACCAGGCAGGCGCTCCACACCACGGCCGAGCGGACCAGCCAGGGAAGCGCGGCCCAGGTCTGTCGGGGGCCCGCGCCCCGGTCCGTCGTCCCCTCGGGCGTACGCCCGGCACCGTCTGCGACCACGTCGGCCCTCCTCGATCTCCGGCGAGTCGGTACCCGGCCGGCGTCCATCCGACACCCGCGTCCCCTTTCACGCTAGTTGGGCGGCCCAGGCGCCGGGGCAGACCACCCGTTTCCCGATCGCGCTCCGGTCGCCCGTCCGTCTGTTTGCGCCAGCGACCTCAGGGAACGCAGAGATCGGACCCGGATTCGAGGAGGACCCGATGAGCGACTTCATGGACAAGGCCAAGGACTTCGCCGACAAGCACGACAAGCAGGTCGACCAGGGCCTGGAGAAGGGCGGCGACATGGCCGACAAGCGCACCGGCGGCAAGTACGACGAGCAGATCGACAAGGGCGTGGACCAGGCCCAGACGCGTACCGGCGAGGGCGACCAGGTCCGCTGAGCCTGTTGGGCGTCCCGGGTCGTCGCGGTCGACGGCCCGGGACGCTCGCTTTGCGCCGATCGACGCGTACCGCTAGCCAAGGATCGACCACTCTCGCTACCATCCGCAGTCGGAACATGACTCAACGTGGAGTAGTCCCCGACCGGGCCGGTGCCCACCCCTTGGGGCGCCGTGACGAGAGGAAGTCATCCGGTGACTGAGGCCCCCGAGACGACCGCCCCCCAGCGTTATCCGTTCAGCGACCCCGACCGGCTCGACCTCGACCCGCGCTACGCCCGGCTGCGCCGGGACGAACCGCTCACCCGCATCCGCATGCCGTACGGCGAGCCGGCCTGGCTCGCCACCCGTCACGCCGACGTCCGCACCGTGCTCGGCGACGCCCGGTTCAGCCGGGCCGCCTCGGTGGGCCGGGACGAGCCCCGCAACTCGCCGCGGCAGCAGGAGGGCGGGATCCTGTCGATGGATCCGCCGGAGCACACCCGGCTGCGCCGACTGGTGGCGAAGGCGTTCACCGCCCGGCGGGTGGAGGAGCTGCGGCCGCGTACCCGGCAGGTGGCCCACGAGCTGGTTGACGGCATGCTCGCCGCCGGTCCGCCGGCCGATCTCGTGGCACACCTGGCCACCCCGCTGCCGATCCGGGTCATCTGCGACCTGCTCGGCGTCCCGGTGTCCGACCAGGACCGCTTCCACACCTGGTCGGAGGCGATCGTGTCGACCACCTCGCTGACCCCGGAGCGGGCCCAGGAGTACATCGACAGCCTCTTCGCGTACATGGGCGAGCTGATCGCCCGGCGACGCGAGCAGCCCACCGACGACCTGCTCGGCGCGATGGTCCGGGCCCGGGACGCCGACGACCGGCTCGCGGAGGACGAGGTCGTGCGGCTGGCCGCCGGGCTGCTCGCCGCCGGGCACGAGACGACGGTCACCCAGATCCCCAACTTCGTGTACGCGCTGCTCGACCACCCCGACGAGTGGGCCCGGCTGCGGGCCCGGCCGGAGCTGGTGCCGGGTGCCGTCGAGGAGCTGATGCGGTTCGTGCCGCTCGGCGCGTCCTCGGCCTTCGCCCGCTACGCCCTGGAGGACGTCGAGCTGGGCGGCGTGCTGGTGCGCGCCGGCGAGCCCGTGGTGGTGTCGATCTCGTCGGCCAACCGGGACGAGACGGTCTTCGCCGAGGCGGACCGCCTCGACCTGACCCGGGAGGCGAACCCTCATCTCGGCTTCGGCCACGGGGTGCACCACTGCGTCGGCGCCCAGCTGGCCCGGATGGAGCTCCAGGTCGTCCTGGAGACCCTGATCGACCGCACGCCCGACCTGAGGCTGGCCGTGCCGGAAGCCGAACTGACCTGGAAGAGCGGCCTGCTGGTGCGGGGCCTCGTCGCCATGCCGGTGAGGTGGTGAACCGGTGAGTGAGTCGAACGAGCAGTGGCGGGTGCATGTGGACCCGACCCGGTGCATCGGGTCGGGGATCTGCGCGGGCACCGCGCCGAAGCACTTCGTGCTGGTGGACGGGCTGGCCCGTCCGCTGGTCGAGCGGGTGGCGCCGGACGACGCGCTGGTCGACGCCGCGGACTCCTGCCCGATGGAGGCGGTCATCGTCTCCGAGGCGGACGGCCTGCGCCGGATCGCGCCGGAGCCCTGACCGACCGGCTCCGCGTGACCTCGCGGGGGCGGACCCGACCGGCGCCGCCGGTGCGCACGAAGGTGGCCACGCCCCGGGCCGGGCGTGGCCACCGTGGGCGCGGGCGGTCAGCGCTGCTTCTCGCCCAGCTCCGCCATCGACGTGGCGCGGCCGCTCAACGCGTCGCGCATCCGGTCCACCAGGCCTGCGCCCGGGTTGAGCAGCCGGTTCGCCGGCGGCCGGTCGGGCGCGGCCGGGTGCGGCCGGGTCGGGGCGGTCTTCTTGGTCGCCTCCACCTTCTCGGCCAGTTCGACCATCTCCTCGCTGGCCACGGCGGCGCGCAGGCGGGGGAAGAGGTCCGACTCCTCGTCCTTGACGTGGTGCCGGATCGTGCTGGTCAGGTGCGCCAGCAGTTCGTCGAAGCGCGGGTCGGACGGGTCGACCGACTCCAGCTCCTTCATGGTCCGCTCGGCGTCGGCGTGCTCGGAGATCTCGTGCTCGGCGATCTGGTCGCCGTCAGGCAGTGCCTTGCGGGCGGTCGGATAGACGTGCATCTCCTCGGCGACGGCGTGACGGACCAGCTCGGCGATCATCACGTCGGCCAGCTGCCGGCGGTGCTCGGGGGTGCCCTGCCGGCTCTCCAACTGCACGAAGAGTGCTTCGACCTCACGGTGGTCGGCGGTGAGGACGTCCACCACGTCCTGACCGCTGGTTGCGGATGGGTTGGTCATGTCTGCCCCTTACCGGTTGCGGAACGGTCGGCTGTGAGCCCTGGTACCCGCGAACCGTCGACCGAACCCACGGCGAGCGATCGACGTCCCTCACCGACGACGGCCGCCCGCCGGTCCCGGTCGCGAGCGGCCGACGAGGGCCGGCCCCGCGTGGGGACCTGCCCTCGTCGGGGTACGGGTCAGGACGAGTAGCCGCGCTCGGCGATCCAGTTGGCGACCTTCTCCAGCGTCATCCAGTACTCGCCCTCGGGGGCGGCCGGGTCGGCGATGCGGATCAGGTCCCCGCCGTCGCGGTAGCCCACCAGGGTCAGGTAGTGCCCACCCTCGTACGAGTGCGGGTTGCCGACCGTGTCGACGGCGGTGCCCTTGATGTTGGCCACCACCGGCCGGCCCTCGTCGAGGGCCGCGACCACGTCGGAGCGCAGCCGGTCGACCTGCTCCGGCCTGGCCACCGAGTCCCGGATCTCGGTGGTCCGGTATCCCCGGCCGGTCAGCTCGTTGAGCACGCGGGTGGTGTCCAGGGCGGAGTCGGTGCCGGCCTCGGTGGTGCCGAGCCGCTTGGCGACCTCGTCCTGGGACAGCGCCTTGCCCAGCGCCGACAGGGCGATCCGGGTCGCGGCCGGGCCGCAGTAGTAGAAGTTGGGCTGGGCCTGGTACTCGATGCCCACCGAGCGCTCGGCGCGCCGGTCCGCGCGGCCGTTCCTGTCGGTGTGGCCGTCGGTGTGCACCGAACCGACCGGCGCGGTCGCCGCCGGTGCGGCCTGGGCGGTGGCCGCCGGGCCCGCGAGGCAGCCGCCGGCCACCAGCAGACCGGCGACGGAGAGGCCGCTCCTCTGCACGATCGAATTCATGGTCGGGCTCCAATCGGGGGTCGACGCCTCCGGCGGGGAGGCGTGCAGCACCGGGGAAAGGCGCTCGGCTCTGTGGGGATTCGACGCCCCGCGGCGGTCGGCCCGCGGGCGTACTCGGGGACGCAACGGTCCTGCTGAGGAGGACATTCCTGGCCCGCGCGGCCGGCGTACGGCCGCACGTCGGGTTCAACCGGCCGGTGGGCAGCAGGATTCCGGCGTACGGATGCCGCGCGTCACACGCCCGGCGCCGTGCGGGCGACGTCCTCGATCGCGCGGCTTCGACGGAGGACGGGGCGGCGATACCGGACGAACCGGTCAGATGGTCACAGGCTGCCCAGCAGGCGGGTCACGGTGATCTCGATGACCACCCGGTCGGGATTCGGGCGGGGGGTCCGGTAGCGCTCGGCGTACCGGCGTTCGGCCTCGGCCACGGCCGGCCGGTCGGCACGCACGACGGCCCGTCCCTCGATGGTCAGCCAACGTCGCCCGTCGACGTGGCAGACGGCCACCGGGGCGCCCCCGGGGCCTGCGGCGGCCACGTGCCGGGCCTTGCGGGACGCCCCGCCCGTGATCACCCGGGCCAGGCCGGCCGCCGCGTCGAAGGTGACCCCCACCGGTACGACGTGCGGGGTGCCGTCCGGGCGCAGGGTGGTCAACGTGGCCAGGTGCCGTTCCCGGCAGAACGCCACGACCCGCTCGTCGTGGGGCGCCAACCGATGGTCGCCGGGCATGTCGGTCCCCTGTCTCGCGGTGCGGCAGCGATCATGGCACGTGGCGCCGGCTCCGGGCGGGGTCGGCCGGCACGTCGGGTGCGCCGGTCAGCGGTCGGTTCGCGGCGCGCCGCTGCCGGACCAGCCGGCCGAGGTAGAGCAGCGCGCCGGTCAGCACCGCCATGTCGTCCAGGTAGATGGGGTCGGGAAGCAGGTCGATCGGCAGGACGGTGTAGAGCAGCGCGCCGTAGAAGGCCACCTTGCCGCTCACCCCGAGCGTGCCGAGCAGCCGGCGGGTGCGGATCACACGGATGGCCAGCACCACCGCGCCGACCAACGTGACGACCGCCACGACGCCGACGACGACCCACGCTTCCCTGGACACACCGTCACGCTAGCCCAGCGGGACCGGTTGCGCCCCGGTCGCCGGTCAGTACGCGGGGACCGCCGCCCGGCCCCGGGCGACCGACGGCACGTCGCGGCCGGTCAGCACCGGGAACTCCCGGGTCTGCTCCGCCGTACCGGCGCCCTCGATCAGCGGCAGCAGCGACGGCGACTCCTCGGCGCGGGGGCTGACCGCCGCGAACGCCTCGTCCCGCAGGCTGCGCGCCGCCTCGGCGGCGGTCTCGGCGGCCCGCCACGCGGCCTGCTCCCGTTCCCGAGCCGCCCGCTGCCGGGCGAGCAGGTTGTCCCGTACGGCCCGGCGCAGGACGAGTTCCTGCTCGACCGGGTGCAGCCGCGGGTCCCAGCCGTCGCGGTGCGCGAAGACGTCGCTGAGCTGCTCCACCGACAGCTCCTTGCGCCAGTACGCGTCGAGGGCGGCCCGGTGCAGGAAGCGCTCGCGCTCCGCGTACTCGGCGGGCGTCCGGACGGTACGCGGCAGGGGCATCGCCTCGGCGACCGCCAGCCGACGGACGTCCGCCTCGGCGGCCTCGTACGCCTGCCAGGCCGCCTCGACCTCCTCCTGCGCGGCCAGCCACTCGGCCCGCAACCGGGCGGCGGTGGTGGCGGCCCGTTCCGCGGCGACCGAGACCTCCCCGGCGTACCGGGAGCGTTCGCGCTCCTCCTCGACCCGTTCCAACTCGCTCGGCATCGCGGCGCGCCGGATCCGGGAACCGGCGTCGAACGTGAGCCGGCCGGGCCGCAGCAGCAGCAGGCCGGCCACGGCGACGGCGACGACGCCGAGCAGGCTCAGCCAGATCACGGCGGCCCGGGGCACGTCGAGCAGGACGGAGGAGAACACGTTTTGCATGGTCAGCACCTCGCGGTCGATCGAGGGGAATCGACAGGGTCTGTGCCCGGCGTACGGGCGGGTGGGTATCGGGCGCGCGTGCGGGGCGTACCGCGGCGGTGGCCGACCCGGCGGCGGACCGTCACGGGGCGGCGGGCGGCCGGGTGGGCCGGCGACGTGGCGACCGGAGCAGGGGAGCGGGTCGGAGGGACCCGTGTCGCGCGGCGACGGTTCGTCGCGGGCGGCGCCCCTGGCTGTGCAGCCGGTGGCCGACGGTCAGGCGACGGGCGGACCGCGCCGGGCGGGGTCGCCCCGGCCGGGGTCGCGGGCGGGGCCGTCCGGGCGGGCCACCGGGGCGGCGGAGGTGTCGGCCGGTGCGGCGGCGATCCGCGGCGCCGGTGCGGCGGCGGCACCGCTGACGTGCTCCGCCATCGGCTCCCGACGCGTCAGCGCGAGCCGGGCGTCGGCGGCCGGAACGGCGGCGGTGACAGCGGCCGGGCCGGTGGCGGACGGTGCCGGTGCGGCGGCGGCGCCGAGGCCCACGGCGAGCACGAGCGCGGCGACCGCCAGGCGGGTCAGCTCGCGCAGGGAGCGCAGCGTGACCGACCAGAACGGGTCGACGGACGCTACGGACGGCACGTGTCCAACCTATCGCCCGCGCCCGGCGCGTGCAGCACGGCGACCGCCCGGGAACGGGTGACCGCCGCCACGGTGTCCGAAATGGATCGTCCGGCCGGGGCGGCGCCGGACGTGCGACGGCCCACCCGGTGGTACGCCCGCCGGGTGGGCCGTCGTCGTGCGGTGGTGGGTCAGCCGTCGGTGCCGAGCACGGGCGGAGCGGCGGCTGCGCCGTCGCCCCAGACCATGTCGTCCTCCGTCAACCAGGTCAGCCGGCCGTCGGTGTCGTCGTCGTGCGCCCCCTGGCTGCCGCCCAGGACGCCGGGGCGCCCCGTGGCGCCGCGTGCGCGGCCCGCCGCGCTGGCCGCCCGGTCGCCCTGTCGCGAACCGTCCCGCGCGTTGTCGAAGCGCCGGCCCATTCCGGCGGCGGACCGGTTGTCGGCCACCGGGCTGCCGCCGGCGGCGCGGACCGCAGAGGTCGGCGCGTTGCCGCTCGCCGCGAGGGCACCGGTGCCGAGCACCCCTCCGGCCGGGCCACCCTGCGGGCCGAACTGCATGCCCGGCCCGCCGGCCGAGGCCGTCGAGGTGCCGCCCAGCCCGGCGGACCCCGTCGTGGCGGTCACGCCGGTCAGCAGCGTGGCACCGGCGAGGGAGGTGCCGGCCGCTACGCCGCCCGGAGCGCCGGAGACCGGGCTGACGCCCGGGTGCCCGCCGCCGACGGTGCCCGGCGTGGCCGTCCCGGAGCCACCGCCACCCGGCCCCGAACTCGGCGTGGCGGGGGCCGCGACGGTGACGCCGCCCGGCTGCCCGGCGAGGCCGGAGGCGGTCGGCGCGGCCGTCGGCGTGGTGGCGCCCGGGCCGCTGCGCGGGGTCGTCGAGGAGTCGCGGCTGGTCAGGCCGGGGGTGTCCGGGTGCGGCGGCGGCGGCGCGACGAGCCGGCCGTAGGCGGAGAGGTCGTAGCCGGCGGCCAGCTCGGCCACCACGTTGACCATCCGCTGGTGCGCCTTCTCCTGCTCGGCCTTGTCCTGCTGGTGACCCAGCAGCCCGCCGACCACGATGCCCGGCACGCCGAACACGGCACCCTTGGCCGCGCCGGAGAGCGCCTGGTCGTGGTCGTCGGTCTCGGCCGGGCTCTCCGCCTGCGCGCGGGCGGTGCGCAGCTCGCCGGCCATCAGGGTCAGGCCCCGGCTGACGTCCGCCATGCCGTCGCCGAGCTTGTCGGCGTAGTCGGTGACGAGCGTCAACCGCCGCTGGAACTCCTGCGAGGCCGAGCCCGTCCAGGTGTTGGCGAGCTTGTCGAGGTCGCCGCTGAGCTCGCGGGACAGCCCGTCGAGCATGCCCTTGAGCGCCGTCCACTGCGCGGCGACGCCGTCGATCTGGCCCGGCTGACCGGCCATCACGCCGTCGTAGAGCTGCTGGTGGCTGACGTGCTGGTAGCGCTGGGTGTATTCAGACACGCGGTTCCTCCTTCCGCTTCAACGCGTCGTCCACCCCGTTGAGCGCGGCGGCGATGTCGGCGGAGTTGGCCGCGTTGCGCTCCTCGGCGGTGCGGTAGTTGGCCAGGATCGTCGCGGTGGCGCTCTGCGCCGCCTTCACCGCGGCACGCAGCCGGTCGACCTGGTCCACGTAGGACTGGTGGATCTCGGAGTAGCGGCGGGAGTTCTCGGTGGCGTCGGCGAACGAGCCCAGCGCCGGTGGCCGGCTCTGCATCTCGGTGCGCAGCTTCCGCAACGCCTTCTCCGCCTCGGTCAGCCGGTTGGCCAACTTCTGGTGGAAGTCTTCCAGGGACAGCAGGTCGACTGTCGTGCGCCCGGTCATGGCATCCCCGTACGTCATCGTCGATATCCGTTGGTGAGCCTCAGGTTAGTCGACCGGCACGAGGCGGGCGACCCGCTACCGGCGTCGATCCGTCAAGTCCGGACGCGGCCCCGCCCCGGTCGCGGCCGGGCCGACCTCAGCCGTCCGCTCCCGGGCTGGCGGACGACGCGTCCGGCGAGGCAGGCGCCTCCGACTCCGGTTCCCCGGAGGGCGTCACCGGCGCACCGGACCGCTCCGGGGCGGGGCTGTCCGTCGGCTTCGCCGCACCGCCCGTCGGCTTCGCCGGGGCCGACGGCGCGGGGCCGGGCGCGAAGTGGGAGAGCGCGGCGTCCCGCGAGAGGGTGGGCCCCGTGGGCACGAGGGCCAGCAGCGACGCGGGTACGGCCAACGGGGTGACCCCCTCGTAGCCCAGCGCCGACATCGCGCCGACGCCGAGCGGGTAGCGGACGCCCTGGGCGCTGATCAGATGGACGGTGGCGCCGGGGGCGGCCGTGCCGCTCTCGCCGGCGCCCGGGGTGGCCTGCACGAGCACGCCCTTGCCGCCGGGCAGCAGCACGCCCTCGGCGGTCCGTACGCCGTCGCGGGCGCTCTGCCGCACCGGGACACCGGCGGGCTCGGCCAGCTCCGCCGGCACGCGGTCGAAGACCTCCAACGTGGTGGTGGGCGGCCCACCGTCGGCGCCCGCCCGGTAGGTCGCGCAGACCGCCGTCCGGCCGGCGTCGACCGGGTGCAGCGTGGGCAGGGCCTGCGGCATCCCGGCCTCCTCCGCCCGCTGGTCGGTCAGCAGCTTGCCGGCCTGGGCCGGGGTGATGTCGGTGACCTGGCCGCCGTCGCGCAGCAGCAGCAGCGCGCTGATCTCGCCGATCGCGGAGAGGCCCTCCCGGGTGAGCACGTAGTGCTGGCCCGCCGCCCGGAACACCTGACCGACCTTGGCCGGGCGCTCGGTCAGGGTGCTGGCCTCGTCCTCGCCCGCGATCGCCGGCTTGCGCAGGACCGGCCCGGCCGGCACGGCGTTGAGCAACTGCTGCCCCACGGGCAGGCGGGGCGCGTTGGCCATCCGCAGCGCGGCCAGCGCGGAGTCGCCGCCGCTCACCTGCAACCGCGTGTCGCCGGTGAGCAGGTGCCGCTGGCCGTCGGCCTCCACCAGCACAGCCCGGTCGCCGAGCGGCGCGCCGCCGGGCAGCGGGCGGTCGATCACCACCCGCGTGCCGGAGCGGCGGGGGTCGGCCGGGTCCGGGACGTCGCACACGGACCAGGGCAGGCCCGTCAGGGACTTGCGGTCCGGCAGCGCGTCGGGGGCGCCGACGATGCCGACCGTACGGCCCCGGGGCCGGTCCCGGATCGACGCCTGGGACATCGTGCGCACCTGCGGGGCCGGCTCGTTGATAATCAGCCGGGCCGAGGCGTAGTTGAGGGTCGGGTGCAGCTTGCCGTCGACGAAGACGTACGTCGCCCCGGTCTCCCGCTCGATCACCAGGGTGTTCGGCTCCAGCGGCGCCGTGTTGCCGGTGAACTGCCCGTACGCGCCCACGCCGCCGAGCACCACGGCAGCGGCGATCACGCTGCCGAAGACCGCCATGCCGAGCCGCCGCATCGGCAGGTTGCTGGTCTCGGGGTCGCCCGACAGCAGCGCCGAGACGATCCGGCGGGTGACGAAGCGGTACGCCTGCACCTGATCGCGGCGGGTCCGCATGACTTACCTCCGGCGGGGGTGGGTCCGCGACGAGCAGGTCCGAGTCGGTGTCGCGGGCTTCCCTACGATAAGGGGCCGTCGACGGGTCACCGGGACCAGCGCCCGACCCGATCCGGCGGACGCTCCGCCGTCCAGAAAGGACTGTCAGCGATGACGCAGGTTCAGGCGCCACCCGGTCGTCCGGCACCGCAGCCGTCCGGCGTCGCCGGGCGGCCGGTCGTCCCGGCCGACCGGCGCGACCGTGGTCGGATCGGTCCCGTCGCCGTGGGGCAGCTCGTCGTGCTGGAGCTCTGCGCCCTGGCCGTCTGGGCGGCGCTGGGCGGCCCCGTCTGGCTCGCCGCCACCGTCGGAGCGCTGTCGCTGGCGGTGGCGGTCGCTGTCTTCGCCCGCCGCGGCGGCCGCTGGTGGTACGAGGACCTGCTGCTGCGCCGCCGGCTGCGGCGGCGTCGGGAGGCGGCCAGGAGCACCGTCGCGGCGGGCGGCGGGGCCGACCCGAGGCTGGCCGCTCTCGCCCCCGAGCTGACTGTGACGGAACTCACCGACCGTGGCACCCGGCTCGGCATCGGGCAGGACGCGCAGGGCTGGTTCGCGGCGGTGGCGTTGCAGGGCCGCGCCGGGGCGCCCGCCGGATCGGTCGAGGCGGCGGTGCTGGACCGGGCGCTGCGCGTGCTGGCCGACTTCACCGGCCCGGTCACCCGCGCCCAGGTGGTGTCGCACACCCTGGTCTGGTACCCGGCACCGGGTGCGCCCCCGGCGGCGCACCGGACGGTCTGGCTGGCGCTGCGGCTGTCCGTACGCGACGCCCGCGTCGAGACCGTCAGCCGGGGCGGCGGCATGCCCGGCGTGCACCGCACGCTGGCCGCCGGGATCGGCCGGCTGGGCAAGGCGCTGACCGCGGCCGGGCTCGACCACCGGCCGCTCGGCCGCGACGAGCTGCGGGCGGCGGTGGTCTCGGCGGCCGGGCTGGACCTGGCGCCGGCGCCCCCGGCGGAGACCTGGACCGGGCTGCGCGGCGGCGGCTGGACCCAGCGCTGCCTGGTGCTGCGGCCCCGGGCCGACGCGCCCTTCGGCCCGCTGGTGGACGCGGTGACGGCGACGTCCGCCCCGTCGCACACCCTGGCCGTCGTGGTGCTGCCCGGTGGGCGCGTCGCCCCGCCGATGCTGCGGGTGGCGGCGCTCGACGACCACGTGGAGGCGCTGGTCAAGGCGGTGCGGGAGGTGGCGCGCCGGTCGGGCGCCCCGGCCCGCCCCGTGGACGGCCAGCACGGCCCCGGCGTCTACGCCACCGCCCCGGCGGCCACCACCGTGACGACCCTGCACCCGACCGCCTGAGCGCGCGGGCAGGTCAGGGGCGGAGGTTGACGATCCAGCCGTAGAGGCCGACGACCCAGACGGCCAGCGGGATCAGCGCGATGATCAGCATGATCTCCACGATGTCGAGCAGCCGGCCCCAGACCGGGGAGATCCGCTTGCCGGCCACGGTGAGCCCGTAGATCAGGCTCACCACGGCCGCGAGCACCAGGCCGCCCAGGATCAGGCCGAGGCGTACGGCGGTCGAGCCGTTGCCGAACGTGGCGGCGGCGGTCAGGCCGAGCCCCGCGGTGCCGGCGAACAGGACCGGGGTGCGCTGGGCGCGGCCCAGGAACGGCCGGGCCCGCAGCAGCGACAGCAGGGCCAGCACGAGGCAGAGCAGCACCGCCGGCAGGCTGCCGTGCAGCGCGAGCACCACCTGGGCGCCGAGCACCAGCAGCGACACCGTCCAGAGCAGGCCCGTCAGGAACTCGTCGGCGCGCTCGCTGAGCTGGAGCACCTGCCGGCCGTCCACCGACTCGGTGTCGGTCTTCAGGTCGTCGGGCCCGGTCGGGATGGACGGCACCGGCAGCCGGGCCAGCCGGTACGCCGCCATCGGCAACGCCGGCACCGCGCCGAACGCGATCGCGGCGACCACCGCGGCGGCGGCCGGCGCGTCGGTGTCGAAGGCCAGGCTGACCAGCGCGCCGAGGCCGGTGGCGGCGCCGACCGCGACCGCGCCGAAGAAGAGCGGAAGCCGGTCGCCGACGGCCAGCGCGGCCACCGCCGCGCAGACCACCACCGCCGTGGCGGCGAGGAGCACGTGCGGCGCCGCCAGCTCCGTCAGCGGGCGGTCGCCGGCGAGCAGCAGCAGACCGCCGACCCCCGCGTACGCCAGGCCGACGACGCCCAGCACCGACCCGGTCGCGCTGTCGGCGGCGGCGCGGGACAACACGGCCGCGGTGACCACCAGGGCGACCGCGACCACCAACGCGGCCAGCGCGCCCGGCAGGTGCGGCGGACCGGTGAACAGCGCCGCCAGCGCGCCGGCGCCCAGGGCCGCGGCGGCGAAGAGCACCGCGAAGGAGCGGGTCGTGCCGACCTGCCAGGCGCCCGGGCGCTGGTTGGTGGCGGTGGCCACGGCGTCGACCACGTCGTCGAAGACGATCTCCGGCGCGGTGGCCGAGCGGGGGTTGAAGTAGAGCACCTCGCCGTCGCGGATGCCGAGCTGCGTGGCGGTCCGGCCGCCGTCCAGCGGCTGACCGCCGAGCCGGGCCAGGCTCCAGCCGCCGTGCCGCACCCCCTCGTCGGCCAGGTCCTCACCCGCGTAACGGAGCAGGGTCGGCAGCAGGTCGGCGAGCGGTACGTCCGACGGCAGCGCGAGGTCCATCCGGGTGCGGGGCGCCACGATGGTGATCCGGCTCAGGCCGCCGGTCGCCGTCTTCGTCGCCACAGTGGCCTCCTCGCGCTCTCTACGATCACCCCTGGCCGGCGACGCCGACGCACGGGTTCCTGACGCCCACGGGAGATTACCTACGATGGCGGGCACGTACGATGCCCACCCGACGACTCCGGTCGCTCGCCGAACTTCATCAGGGCCGCTTCTGGGAGGAGACAGCCGTGAGCACGGTGGTGTTCCGCCGGCTCCCGCGTCAGCCGGGGCCAGCGCTGCCGCGAGGCGAGGTGCTGCTGGAGTCGCCTCCGGAGCTGCCCGAGCCGACCCCGCGCGGGATGGGGCAGCTGCTGATGATCCTGCCGATGGTCTGCGGCGTGGGCGCCATGGCGTTCCTCTACGCCGGCCGGGGCGGCGGCACGATGACCTACATCGCCGGCGGCCTCTTCGGCGTCTCGATGCTAGGCATGGCGCTCGGATCGCTCAGCCACGGCAACAACGACAAGGCCGAGCTGAACGCCGACCGGCGCGACTACATGCGCTACCTGGCCCAGATGCGCAAGCGCACCCGGCGCGCCGCCGAGCAGCAGCGGGCGGCCATGGCCTGGCGGCACCCGGAGCCGGACGCGCTCTGGTCCATCGCCGCCTCCCGGCGGCTGTGGGAGCGGCGGATCACCGAGGACGACTTCGGCGAGACCCGCATCGCCACCGGCCCACAGCGCCTCGCCGTGGAGATCGTCCCGCCGGAGACCAAGCCGGTCGAGGACCTGGAGCCGATGAGCGCCATCGCGCTGCGTCGCTTCGTACGCGCCCACTCGAGCGTGCCGGACCTGCCGACCGCGCTCTCGGTACGGGCGTTCAGCCGGGTGGTGCTGCGCGGTGACCGGGAGCCGGTGCTCGACCTGACCCGGGCCGCGCTCGGTCAGCTCACCACCTTCCACGCCCCGGACGACATGGTCGTCGCGATCGTCGCCGCACCGGACCGGCAGCCGTCCTGGGACTGGGTCAAGTGGCTGCCGCACAACCACCACGGCGCGCGGACCGACGCGGCGGGCGCCCGCCGGATGGTCTTCGCGAGCCTCGCCGAGGCGGAGGAGGCGCTCGCCGGTGAGCTGGCCGGCCGGCCCCGCTTCGCCCCCGAGGCGAAGCCGCTGACCACCGCTCCGCACCTGGTCGTGGTGATCGACGGCGGCGAGGTCTCGGCGGCGTGCCAGCTCATGGGGCCGGGGCTGCTCGGCGCGACCGTGATCGACCTGTCCGGCACCGTGCCCCGCGACGCCGGCCGCTGGCTGCTCTGCCTCGACGTCGGCGACGGCAGCGCCCTCGAACTCGTCCGGGGCACCTCCTCGTCGCGGCTCGGCCGGCCGGACCGGCTCACCGAGGCCGCCGCCGAGGGGCTGGCCCGGCAGATCGCCCCCTTCCGGCTGTCGCAGCAGCAGACCACGTCGGAGGAGCCGCTGGCCAAGAGCATGGAGCTGCCGGACCTGCTCGGCGTCGGCGACGCCGCCGCCGTCGACGTGCAGCAGACCTGGCGCCCGCGCAGCCACCGCGACCGGCTGCGCATCCCGCTCGGCGTCGGGCCGGACGGCAACGTGGTCGAGCTGGACTTCAAGGAGTCCGCGCACGAGGGCATGGGCCCGCACGGCCTGATCATCGGCGCGACCGGCTCCGGCAAGAGCGAGCTGCTGCGTACGATCGTCGGCGCGCTGGCGGTGACGCACTCCTCAGAAGAGCTCAACTTCGTCCTGGTCGACTTCAAGGGCGGTGCCACCTTCGCCTCGCTGGACGCGCTGCCGCACACCAGCGCGGTGATCACCAACCTGGCCGACGAGCTGACGCTGGTCGACCGCATGAAGGACGCGCTGGCCGGCGAGATGACCCGCCGCCAGGAGGTGCTGCGGGCCGCCGGCAACTACGTCTCCCGATACGACTACGAGAAGGCCCGGGCGGCCGGCGAGCCGCTGGACCCGATGCCCAGCCTGCTGATCATCTGTGACGAGTTCAGCGAGCTGCTCGCCGCGAAGCCCGACTTCATCGACCTCTTCGTGATGATCGGCCGGCTGGGCCGGTCGCTCGGCGTGCACCTGCTGCTGGCCAGCCAGCGGCTGGAGGAGGGCAAGCTGCGCGGCCTGGACACCCACCTGTCGTACCGGATCGGTCTGCGTACCTTCTCGGCGGTGGAGAGCCGGATCGTGCTCGGCGTGCCGGACGCGTACGAGCTGCCCAACGCCCCCGGCCACGGCTACCTGAAGACCGACACCAGCACCATGCTGCGGTTCCGGGCCGCGTACGTGTCCGGGCCGTACCGCGCCCCGGGGCAGGCCGCCGCGTCGTCGCGGGCGCTGGTGCAGCGCCGGATCGTGCGGTACGGGGTGGACTTCGTACCCCTGCAGAACCCGACCATGCCGGTGCCGGACGCGCCCGAGCCGGAGCAGCCCGCCGACGGCAAGGTCGTGGCGATGCTGGACGTGCTCATCGACCGGCTCAAGGGGCGGGGCCGCCCGGCGCACCAGGTCTGGCTGCCGCCGCTGGCGGAGCCGCCGGGCCTCGGCGAGCTGCTGCCGCCGCTGAGCGTCGATGCGAGGTTCGGCCTCTGCACCGCCTCCTGGGTAGGGCGCGGGCGGCTGGCCGCTCCGGTGGGCATCGTGGACCGACCGTACGAGCAGCGCCGTGACCCGATGCTGGTGGACCTGGCCGGCGCCGGCGGCAACGTGGTGATCGTCGGTGCCTCGCTCAGCGGCAAGAGCACCATGCTGCGCTCCATGCTCGCCTCCCTCGCGCTCACCCACACCCCGCGCGAGGTGCAGTTCTTCTGCCTCGACTTCGGTGGCGGCGCGCTGCGCAGCCTGGACGGGCTGCCGCACACGGCCGGCGTGGCCGGGCGGCGGGACACCGAGGCGGTACGCCGCACGGTGGCCGAGGTGGTGGCCGTCCTGGACGAGCGGGAGAACCGGTTCGCCCAGCACGGCATCGACTCGGTGGCCAGCTACCGCCGGCGCCGGGCGGCCGGGGAGTTCGCCGACGACCCGTTCGGCGACGTCTTCCTCGTCGTCGACGGCTGGAACACCCTGCGCCAGGAGTACGAGGAGCTGGAGCAGACCATCACCACCCTGGCCAACCGTGGCCTGGGCTTCGGTGTGCACGTGGTGCTGACCGCCGTGCGGTGGGCGGAGATCCGGATCAACATGCGGGACCTGCTCGGCACGAAGCTGGAGCTGCGCCTCGGCGATCCCAACGAGTCGGAGATCGACCGGCGGGCCGCGGCGAACGTCCCGACCGGCTCGCCCGGACGCGGTCTGACCCGCGACAAGCTGCACTTCCTCACGGCCATCTCCCGGATCGACGGTCGGCGCGACATCGACGACCTGACCGAGGCGTCCATCGCCCTGTCCCGGCACGTCGCCGAGGCGTGGAAGGGCCAGCCGGCACCCAAGGTCCGGCTGCTGCCGCGCCGGCTGCCCCTCGGCGAGTTGGCCCGGGTCGTCGACCGCTCGGCGCCGGGCCTGCCGATCGGCGTCAACGAGTCGGCGCTGGCGCCGGTCTACCTCGACCTCGTCAACGAGCCGCACCTGACGGTCTTCGGCGACGCCGAGTGCGGCAAGACGAACCTGCTGCGGCTGATCGCGCGGGGCATCACGGAGCGCTACAGCCCGGCGCAGGCCCGGCTGGTCATCGCCGACTACCGGCGCGGCCTGCTCGGCGCGGTCGAGGGGGACCACCTGCTCGACTACGCGCCGTCGAACCAGGTCTTCGCGCAGGGGTTGGCCTCGATCCGCAGCGCCCTGTCCAACCGGCTGCCCGGCCCGGACGTCACCACCGCGCAGCTGCGCGACCGCAGCTGGTGGAAGGGGCCGGACCTCTACATCCTGGTCGACGACTACGACCTGGTCGCCTCGGGCGGCAACAACCCGCTCAGCGCCCTGCACGAGCTGCTGCCCCAGGCCCGCGACATCGGCCTCCACCTGATCATCACCCGGCGCGTGGGTGGCGTGGCCCGGGCGCTCTACGAGCCGGTCCTGCAACGCCTGCGCGAACTGGACCAGCCCGGCCTGCTGATGTCGGGCAACCGGGAGGAGGGTGCGGTCTTCGGTACGCTGCGGCCGAGCCCGCAGCCGCCGGGCCGGGGCACGCTGGTGCGCCGGCGCGACGGCCAGCAGCTCATCCAGACCGCCTGGGCGGAGCCGGTCTGAGGTCTCCCGCCGATGCGGCGGTCGGCGGGACCGCCCCGGTGTGACGGCATCCGGTAACCTGCGGCACGAGCGTCGCAGTCGACGAGAGGGACCGTTTTGAGCACATCGTGGACGCCCGGCGGCGCGGGAGTGGCCGGCCTGCAGGGTCTCCTGCAGCAGGCGCAGGAGCAGCAGCGCCGGCTCGCGGACTTCCAGCGGCAGCGCGCCGAGCTGCGGGTCGTCGGGGAGAGCCCGGACGGCCTGGTCCAGGTCACCGTCGACGGTGACATGAAGGTCGGCGACATCGAGATCAACCCCCGGGCCATGCGGCTGGACAGCTTCACGCTGGTCGAGTCGCTCCAGGCGGCGATCGACGCCGCCTACGCCGCGCACGCCGAGCGGCAGCGCGAGCTGGTGGAGGAGATGGTCGGCGGCGCGGACCTGATCCGGCGGGCCGAGGCGGGGAAGGTGACCCCCGAGGAGTGGTTCCGTCAGTTCGGGGTGGACATCAACGACCCGCTGCGCCGGCTGCGCGGCTGACGACGAAGGGGGAGGACAGTGGCGAACACGGTCGACGTCGGCGCGATCAGGGATGCCTCGAAGAAGCTCGCCGCCGAGGACGGCCCGAAGGCGTTCCTGCGCAACGCGAAGGAGAAGCTGGACGAGGTCAAGCTCTCCAGCTTGTCCATGACCATCCTGGGCATCGGCGCCGTGGGCAGGCACAACGCGGTGATCGACGAGCACGTCGACAACCTGAGCAAGGGCGTCGAGCACCTGCAGAAGGCGGCCGACAACCTTCAGCAGACCGCAAGCAACTGGGAGAAGTCGGACCAGCCCTGGGTGGTCAAGTGACCTCGCGGGCGCAGGACGCAGGGAGGCGCTGATGCCGGAGATCCTGATCGCCAATTCCTCGGGCTCGGTGGTGGGGACGCACAGTGTCGCGGCGCAGACCGCGCCGGTGCGTACGCTGGCCGGGGCGGCCCGCGCCAACTGGATGTGGCTGGCCGGTGCCGGCATCCTCATCGCCGCCATCGTCCACCTCGAGTCCTTCGACAACGACGAGATCTCCAAGGCCGTCAAGAACTGGGGCGACGCGGCCGCCTATCTCGGCGGGGACCAGTTCGGCAAGGCGATGGAGAGCGTGCCGCCGTCCGCCGAGGAGTGGAACTTCGAGGACCGCGCGGCGTTCGACACGTTCGTGCAGCAGCTCAACATGGAGGTCGCGGCTCTCGCCGAGGCGCTCAACGCCAACAAGGACGCGTTGCAGGGCCTCCAGGACCACTACAACTCCGTGATCGACGCGCTGGTCGCCGTGTTGACGACGATCCTGATCGCGGTGATCGCGGCGGTGGCGCTCCAGGCGTTCCCGCCCACCATCCCGCTGGCGAACGCGATCGGGGTGGCCGGCCTGACCGCCAGCATGGCGATCATCGCGCTCGTCTTCCAGGACATCGGGTCGGCGCTCTCCACCATCGCGAGCTCGTTCCGGGGGGCCGAGGTGCACCAGTTCACCGCCGAGTCCAGGCCGGGCTTCGCCTCGGGGCCCGATCCCGACATCAAGGACATCAAGATCGACTGGGTGCAGGATTCGGGGTTCTACACGGCCTGAGCGGCCGGACGAAAGGTGGGCGGCGCCGTGGCGTGGCAGACGGTCCTGTTCGTGTACGCACTGGTCGCCCTGCCGGTCTTCGTCGTGCTCGGGCTGGTCGCGCAGGTGACCGGCTCGCGTCCGGTCCGGCGGGTGGCGGAGATCGTTGTGCTCAGTAGCGCGGCCGCGTTCGCGGTGGCTCTCGGCTCCGTCGCGGACGACGGACTGCAGTGGGCCACGGTAGTGATGCTGATCGTCATCTTCGTGGGGGGCCTGGTGATGCACGTCCGCTCGTACTCCCGTTCCTCCTAGGGGACGCGGCCGTCGAGCGGCTGGCTGGGGCAGGGCTGCGCATATTGGACGGCGTCCGCTACCGTCTTGGCTGAGTGTCCGTCGGTGGGGTGATTGCCTTGCGGCGGGGGAGGACGCGGCGACTGCGCCGCCACAAGAAGACGGAAGGGTGTGAAGCATGGCGTTCGAGGTCGAAGCAGCGACTCTGCATACCGCCGCGGGTGACGTGCGCTCCACGCGCAGCGATGTCGACGGCGAGCTGAAGAAGCTGTGGAACGTGGTCGACGACCTGGCCATTGCCTGGAAGGGGCAGGCGTCCACCGGCTTCCAGTCGCTCATGCAGCGCTGGAACGAGGACACGGGCAAGCTGCTGACGGCGATGGACAACATCGCCGACCTGCTCGACAAGTCGGGTACGACGCACCAGGTCAACGACGAAGAGCAGCAGCAGATGCTGGACAAGTTCCACTCTGCACTCAACCCGTGATCCGCCGACACGAGCAGGGGAGGAACTCATGAGCATCAAGGTCGACTACGCGGTCCTCGAGAGCAGCAACCAGCAGATGATGGCCATCTCGCGGACCATCGACGAGAAGCTGGACACGCTGCGTTCGATGCTGTCCAAGCTGCAGTGGGACGGTGAGGACCGTGCCGCCTACGAGCAGCACCAGGCGCAGTGGGACGCCGCCGTCCGGGACATCAACAAGATCCTGAACGACATCGGTGGCGCGGTGGGCATCGCCCGCGAGAACTACGTCAGCACCGAGATGAGCAACGCCAAGGCGTGGAACTGACACAATCGCCGACGCGGCTCCGGTCCGGTTCGACCGGGCCGGAGCCGCGTCGCGTTGTGCGTCGATAGGTCCTGGGAGAATCATGCGTGCGGGCAAGCCTTCGCGGTCCAAGCTCCGGCTGGCCGTCGCGGCGCTGACGGTGGTCGTCGGCGTCGGTTCCGGTCCACTGGCCGCGCCTGCTCCGGCACACGCCGACACGGTGCGCGGCCTTCAGTGGTACCTCGACACGATGAAGATCCCGCAGGCCCACAAGCTCACCAAGGGCAAGGGCGTCACCGTCGCGGTCATCGACAGCGGTGTCGACGCGAGCCTTCCCGACCTGCGCGGCCAGGTCCTGCCGGGCAAGGGCGTGGGCGCCGCGACTGCAGCGGACGGCCGGCGCGACGACGACAGGGAGTTGGCCCACGGCACGGCGATGGCGGGCATCATCGCGTCGCGAGGTGGCGGCGTGATGCGGTGCCTCGGCATCGCGCCCGAGGCGCGGATCCTGCCCGTCGCGCTCGGCAGGCCCTTCGACACGGGAGACGTCGCGGAAGCCGTCCGGTGGGCGGCCGACGCCGGCGCGGACGTGATCAACCTGTCCATCGGGTCCGACGCGCAGCCCAGCCCGGAGGAGGTCGCGGCCGTCCGGTACGCCCTGGACAAGGACGCCGTCGTGGTCGCCTCCGCCGGCAACCGGAAGCAGGGTGCCCGGGGCGTCGGCAGCCCGGCGAGCATTCCCGGCATCATCGCCGTGACCGGCCTGGCGAAGGACGGCGGGCACTTCGCCGACAGCGTCGGCGGGCCGGAGGCGGTGCTCGCCGCGCCCATGGAGAAGATCATCTCGCCACGGCCGACGTACGTCTCGCCCAACGGTTACGGCCTCGGCAGCGGCACCAGCGACGCAGCCGCCATCATGTCCGGGGTGGCGGCGCTGGTCCGCGCGAAGTATCCGGACCTGGACGCGGCCAACGTGGTGAACCGGTTGATCCGCACCGCCCGCGACAAGGGCCCGGCCGGCCGCGACAACCAGTACGGCTTCGGCGCGGTCGACCCGCTCGCCGCGCTGACCCGGTCCGTGCCGGCGGTGGACGCGCACCCACTGCTCGCCGGTGCCACCGGGGGTGCCGGCCCGTCCGCGGGTGCCGCGACGCCGTCGAAGGGCGACGGTCCGGCGGTGTCGATCAGCATGAAGAAGGACACCGGCGCGCTGGTGCAGGGAGCGCTCTGCCTGCTCGTGCCCCTCGCGCTGCTGATCCTCGTGATCGTGCTGGTGCGCCGGTCCCGACGGAAGGCGGCCGTCGTCCGATCCGGTCCGCCCGGTTACCCACCGCCCGGTCACGCACCGCCCGGTTACCCACCGCCCGGTTACCCACCGCATGGCGCAGCACCGGGCATGCCCGCACCGCCCCAGGCGGGGCCCCCGCCCGGGTACGGCCCGACGCCCACCGGCGGACCCCACCCGTACGGTGCGCCGCCGGGACCCCAGGCCGGGGCCTGGCCGCCGCCCGGCGCCGCGCCTACGGCACCCCCACCTCCGCCGGCTCCCGGCGGGCACCAGCAGTAAGCCAGATTGTCAGTCGGCGACGGGGAGGAACCGATGACGGACGACCGGACGAGCCCACGGGTGGACAGGACGGAGCAGCCGGACGAGATCCGGGTGGACACCCCCTACATGCCCATCACCCCGCTGGCACCCACCGTGCACGTCAGCGGCATCACGATGGACAACGTCAACCGGGCGCAGACGCCCTCCGGCCTGGTGCCGGGGGCGGGCGAGAGCGGCGACAACACGGAGTGGGACGCGTCCAGCCTGGACAGCGCCATCGAGTGGTTGGAGTCGCACGCCTCGTTTCTCAACAAGCAGTCGTACACGATGGTCGAGATCCAGGACAAGATGGGCGGCGCGGCGGCGTCGAGCGGCATGAACGGCGTGGGCGGCGGGGCGACGAGCCCGCTCGGCGCCTTCGACCGGGCGGGCGACCTGGCCCGCAAGCACGGCAGCCTCTTCACCGCCACGCAGCAGAGCGTCCGGAAGCTCGCCGAGGACCTCTACCAGGCCGCCAACGCGCTGCGCGAGGTCAAGGAGAACTACGAGACGGCGGAGAAGGCGAACGCCATGTCCGCCGCCGAGATGGAGCGCGCCTTCAGCCAAGCCGCCACCAACGGATCCAACGGCTGATCGGGAGGGTGACAGGATGCCGAGCTGGGAAGAGATGTGCCAGCAGATCGTCGTCGCGGGCAGGCCGGGCGACGTCACCAGCGCCGCGCTGGGCTGGGAGCAGCTGCTGAAGAACCTGAACTCCGTCAAGGAGAGCCTGGAGACGAACGTCGCCGATCTCGGTGAGGTGTGGAAGGGCCCGGCGTACGAGTCCTTCAAGACTCACATCAAGCAGATCGCCACGGACACCGGACGGGTCGTCGACGACGCCGAGAAGCAAAACGGCATCGTCCAGTCGCTGAAGACCGCCGCCGACAAGCTCAGTGCCGCGCAGGCCGACTTCCCCATCCCCGCGAGCTGCGTCAACGACGTGCTGGAGGCACGCAACGGCCGGATCGTGATCGACACGGGCCTCTTCGAGATGAAGGTCAAGCCCGACTTCCTGGGCCTGCTCGACCCGCTCACCTCGCTCGCCGACTGGATCAACGACAAGTCCGAGGAAGCGGCCAAGGTCTACAACCAGGTCAGCGGCGACTACGTGACCGTCGACTCGGGCACGCCCGGCCAGAGCACCCCGATCCTCGACAGGACTCCGAACGTGGAGACGCCGGACCTCGGCGGCGGCCCCGGCGCCGGCAGCCCTGGCGGCGCACCCAGTATGGGCGGAATGCCCTCGACCGGCGGCATGCCGGGTGGCGGCATGCCGTCGCTCAGCGGGGCCGGCGTGCCCGAGACCGGGAGCGTCGGTGTCGGCTCCACCGCGCACCCCGGCCTGAACGGCGGCGGCTACACGCCGGGCACCGGCTACACCCCGAGCACCGGGGGCTACCCGCCGAACACCGGCAGCCTCGGCGAGAACTACGGCAGTGGGCTGGCCGGCGCCGGCGCCCCGCCCGTCTCGGGCCTCGGCGGTGCCGGTGGCGGCGGCCTGCCCGGCACCTCCGGGCTCGGTGCCGGTGGCGGGCTGGGCTCCGGTGGCGGCGGCCTGGGCGGCGGGGGCGTGATCCCGGGCGGCGGCTCGCTCGGCCGGCCGGTGAGCCCCAACATGGGTCCGATGATGGGCGGGGGCGCGGCCGGCGCCGGACGCAACGGCGGCCGGGGCGGCGGCAAGCTCGGCGCCGGCGGCAAGCTGGGCGCGGGCGGCATGGGTCCGATGATGGGCGGCGGTGCGGCCGGCGGGGCCGGCCGTGGCGGCGGGCGCGCGGGTGCCGCCGGTGTCGGCGCCAAGGGCGCGGGGGCCCGGGGTGTCGGTGGCATGGCCGGTATGGGTGGCGCCGGCTACGGCGACGAGGAGACCGCGCGCAACACCTGGCTGGAGGAGGACGAGGACGTCTGGGGTGCCGACGGCGGCGGTACGCCGGGCATCCTGCGCTGACGCTGACGGAGCGCCGTCCACCGCACGGTGGGCGGCGCTCCGCTCTGTCCGGGGCGCCGTGCGGCGCCCGCCGACACCCGAGGTGCGCCGGGACCAGGGGCGTGGCGGGGCGTACGCCTCACGGGGTGTCGGGTCTGATCGCGGTCCCGGCGGCGTTCTGGCTGACAGCAGACGTGGGAGGCGCGTGGAGTTGAGGAACCACTGCCGCCGGAACGCTGATACCTGCGCGGCATATAAATACCCGTGTGGTATCGAGCCGAGGGGACTGCACCGCCGGCCGCCGAGGTCCGGCGCAGCCAGTCACGGTTCATGAGGCAGGCCGTGCCCTGGGCCCACCCTCGCAGCGGTGTGGGAAGGGCCGTCAGCCGGTCGTGGCGTCCACTCCGGAGGGGCGACGGCCCGGGCGCCAGCCCCGGCGGCGCCCGCGGATCAGGATCGGCTTGACGGACAACAGCAGCCCGGCGACGAGCGCGCCCACGGCGGCGACCCAGACCGCGACGGTGCCCTGCCAGGCGAGCGGATCCTCGGTGGAGGGCGGTGGTGGCATCGCCCCGGCGGGCGGGTCGATGCGGCTGCCGAGCAGGCTCGCCACCGCCCGGTACGGATTCACCACCCCGTGGCCGACCTCGGCGTTCTTCCCCTCGGGCGGGCTGTCGGCCGTCCGGACCAGCCGGTCGGCGACCTGCTCCGGGCCGAGGTCGGGGTGGGCGGCCCGGACGAGCGCGGCCACCCCGGAGACGTACGCGGCGGCGAAGCTGGTGCCGCCCTGCGGCTCGGCCAGGTAGCCCTCGCCCCCGGGAGCCGGACCGAGGATGTTCAGCCCGGGCGCCGCGACGTCGACGTAGTCCCCGCTCACCGAGCTGCCCACGTGGCCGCCCTCCTCGTCCACGCCGGCGACCGCGATCACGCCCGGGTAGGCGGCCGGGTACGCGGGCATGTCCTGCTGGTTCTCCTGGCGGTTGCCGGCGGCGGCGACCACGACCACCCCCTCGTCGAGGGCGTAGCGGACGGCGTCGGCGAGTTCCTTGCGGTCCAGGGTCACCAGCGACAGGTTGATGACGTCGGCGCCGTTCTGCACGGACCACCGGATCGCCGTGGCGATCTGCCCCGGCAGCCCTTCGTCGACGGTGGTCCGGGTGTCGGGCAGGACGCGTACCGGAAGGATCCTGGCCTGCGGCGCGATGCCGCTGAACGACGTGCCGGCGCGCTCCTTCCCGGCGATGATGCCGGCGACGATGGTGCCGTGCCCGGCCAGGTCGCAGCGGCCCTCCTGCTGCGGCAGCCCGTTGAAGTCCCGGCCCACCCTGACCTGGCCCTTCAGCGCGGGATGGGTGGCGGAGACGCCGGAGTCGATGACCGCAACCGTGACGCCGGCGCCCCGGGAGATCCGCCAGGCCGACGAGGGTTCGAGTCGCTTCAGCGGCCACGGCGTCTCGGCGGGGGCCGCGACGCCGGGGGGCCCACAGCGGGGAAGGGCCGCCGAGGCGGGCGACGGGACGACGACGGCGGTGCCGAGCAGGACCGCGGCCGCTCCACGCAGGACCGCACGGGCACCGCGCCCGGGTCGCCGGGCCCGCTCGGTCCCGCCCGGTCGGAAACTCTCGCGCACGCGGTGAGATTACCGCCGGGGGCCGCAGGCGCGCGTCACCGCCTCCGGGGCACGGGACCGGGACGGCGGCCTCGCCGGACCGGAGCGTCCCGCATGGGCGGGAGCGCGGCGGGGGCGGCGCGGGTCGGGGGGGCCGGCGGTCGGGACGGACGGGGTGGGTGCCGCCGTCAGGGGCCCTCGGCGGGCTCGACCGGCTCCTGCTCGTCGGTGAAGAGGGCGAGCAGGGCGCCGACCTGCCGGTCCGCTTCGGCGGGGTGCCGGAACCGGCCGGCGGGGTTGAGCGTGTACTCGTTGCGCCGGCCGACCCGGGTGCGGTTGAGGTAACCGCCGGCCTCCAGGTCGGCGACGATCGCCTGGGCGGCCCGTTCGGTGACACCCACCTCGTCGGCGACGTCGCGGAGCCGGGCGGTGGGGTTGCGCGCGATGGCGAGCAGCACGTGCCCGTGGTTGGTGAGGAACGTCCAGTTGCGGGTGCTCCCGTTCTCCCCAGTCGTCGCCATGCCCGCCATCGTATGGCCCTTTCCTCGCGCCTGCCGTGCGCCCTCGCGCGCTGGCTGACGCGCTTGCGCGTGAACCGCAGGTCGGCGGGCGGCCGGCGGCCGGCGTACCAGGCGCCGACAAACATATGAAATGGATATCACGCATACCTTGACGTACCTTGCGGTGCGTGTGACCGTGGTGGCAGCCCGCGTCCAGCGTCGGCCCGGGTGACCAGGCCGTTCACGTCAGGAGCGAGGTGTTGGGATGAGTCGTCCCGGATCGCCAGGCACTCAACCGGGCCCGGAGCGGACGCTGCCGGTGTCGACCATGGGCACCGCCCCGGCCGACGCCAGCACCGCGCCGGCCGTCCCCGCGAGTCCCGAGCAGGCGCTCGCCGAGCTGCACGCCGGCAACCGGCGGTTCGTGACCGGCGCGCCGCGCCACCCCAACCAGGACGCCGGGCACCGTACCGCGGTCGCCGACGGGCAGCACCCCTTCGCGGTGATCGTCGGCTGCTCCGACTCCCGCCTCGCTGCCGAGATCATCTTCGATCGTGGCCTGGGTGACCTCTTCGTGGTCCGCACCGCCGGGCACACCATCGGCCCCGAGGTGCTGGGCAGCGTCGAGTACGCCGTGACCGTCCTGGGCACGCCCCTGGTGGTGGTGCTCGGGCACGACTCCTGCGGGGCCGTCCAGGCGGCGCGTACGGCGGACGCCACCGGTGCCCCGCCGGTCGGGCACCTCTGCGCCGTGGTGGACGCCGTGGTGCCCAGCCTGCGGCGGGCCGCCGCCGAGGGCGTGGAGGACATCGACGGGATCGTCGACATCCACATCGCGCACACCGTCGAGGCGATGCTCGACCGTTCCGCCGTCCTCGCCACGGAGGTGGCCGCCGGCCGCTGCGGCGTGGTCGGCATGTCGTACCGGCTGACCGCCGGTGAGGTGCGGACGGTGGCCGCCGTGCCCGCCCGTACGGTCGACGCGCCGGAGCCGGCCGCCAGCGCCGCCTGATCCTCCCGCCGAGCCGTCCCGACCGGTCGTCGTCGGGCCGCACGACGACACAGGGCCGCTCCCGCGTCCGGTGGGGGCGGCCCTGTGTCGGTCCCGGCTTCGCCGGCCCGTGGGCGGGCGGCTAGAGCAGTGACACGTGCACGTGGTCGGTGTGGTTCGACGGGCCGCTGTAGGACTTCCAGCCGGTCGCCGGGAACCAGATCTGCCGGTTCCAGATCACGTAGTAGATGCCGAGCCGGTCGGCGTTGCGGACCAGGAACGCGGTCAGGTTGTTGCCGTACATGTAGGTGTCGTCGTTGTGCCAGGGGGAGAAGCCGCTCCTCTGCAACGACCAGTCGCAGGCCCGGCCCTTCGGATGCTCGTACGGCCCGCCGGAGCGGTAACAGCCGACGAACCGGTTGAAGCCGACCCGCTTGACCTCCTTGTACATGTGCAGCGTGCGCGCGGTGATGCAGCCGGAGGTGGTGGGATCGTCCTCGGTGCAGCCCAGGGGCTTCCAGTCGCCGTCGGCCGTACGTCCCGGCGCGATTTTCGCCACCGGCGAGGTGGCGACCACCTTGCCACTGGTCAGCCCCCTGCCGCCGACCAGTGCGAGCGCCTTCTCCGCCTCCCGCTTGCCGCGCGCCATCTCGTTCGTCAGCTTCTGCTGCTCGCGGACCTCGGCGTCGAGCGCCAGCTTGGCCTGCTCGGCGCGGTTCTTGACCGCGTTCACCTCGGCGAGCTTCTTGGAGTTGACCAGGTTCAGCTCGTCGAGGGCGGCGGCGCGCTTGACGAACGAGTCGGGGCTGGCGGTGTCCAGCAGCATCGACACCGCGCCGATCCGTCCCGTCCGGTAGGACTGGGCGGCGATCTGACTGACCTGCGGGGCCAGCGCGTTCAGTTCGGCCTGTGCCCGGTTGACCTCCAGGGCCAGTTCGAGCTGGCGCTTCTTCGACTTCTCCAGCTTCGCCTTGGCCTGCACGTAGGACCGGTTGCGGGCCTCGATCAGGTCGTCGAGCAGCTTGGGCTCGTCGTCGCCGTGGCCGGAGGGCTTGGGTGGGGTGGGCGCGGCCACCGCCGGGAGAGGCCCGGCGAAGACCGCCAGGGCGGCGAGTACGGCCACCACGGGCGTCAGCCAGCGGCGTAGGGGTGCCGTCACAGTTTTCCCTTCCGTCGACCGCCGACCGGGTTAGCTGACGGGTTCGGGGCGGAAGTGGCCCCTACCGCTGTCGCGGATTCACCCCACGTGCCTGGGTCCCCGGCTCGCCTGGCGGCGATTGGGCGGCGGCACCGCAGGCGCCGCTGCGCGCCTTCGGCGGTGACCGGCAGCGAGGTTACCTGAGAGCACTCCCGGGGATCTACGTCCCTAAGCCGACTAAATGCGTTATTTCGTAATGGCTGACGGTGACCAGTGACGCGTTTATCAGGGCGGGAACCCCGAATCGTCACGCAGAGGAGTGTCACCATGCGGTGTCCGTTCTCCTGTTGTGGTCGGGCCATCCGGCGGGAGCGGCGGACGGCACGTCTCCGCGCGGCCCGCTGAGCGCCTCCAGCGCCTCGGCCCGGTCGGCCGCCGGCCGAGGCGTCGGCGCGGGGGCCGCGCGGTCGGTGGGCTCCCCGGCCCGCCGGCCCGCCGTGGTCACCAGGGCCGCCAGACCGGTGGTCAGCGGCACGGCGGCGATCAGCCCGAGGGTGGCGACCGCGCTGCGGACGATCTCCTGGGCGAGGAACTCGCTGGTGAGAAGCTGGGTCACCGCCCGCGAGTCGGCGGTGAGCAGGAGCAGCACCGGCAGCGAGGCGCCGGCGTACGCCAGCACGATCGTGTTCACCGTCGAGGCGATGTGCGCCCGCCCGACCCGGGTCGCCGCCCGGTAGAGCTGCCTGCGGGACAGGCCCGGGTTGGCGTGCGCCAGCTCGGTGACGGTGGCGGCCTGGGTGACCGTGACGTCGTCGAGCACCCCGAGGGAGCCGATGATGATCCCGGCCAGCAGCAGCCCGTGCAGGTCGACGTCGGCCTGGTACATCGACAGCGTGGTGGCGTCCTCGGAGCCGAAGCCGGTCAGGTGGGTCGCGGCGGTGGCGATGGTGCCGAGGACGCCGGTCAGCACCAGGCTGCCCAACGTGCCGAGTACGGCGACCGAGGTCTGCGCGGTCACGCCGTGGGTCAGGTAGAGCACCACGAACATGATCAGGGCGGCGCCGACGACCGCGACCAGGAGCGGGGGGCTCCCGGCGCTGATGCCCGGCAGCACGAAGGTCAGCAGGATGGCGAAGCTCGCCGCCAGGCCGGCCAGCGCGGCCAGCCCTCGCCACCGCCCGAAGGCGACGATCGCGGCCGCGAAGAGCGCCACCAGCCAGACCAGCGGCTTGCCGCGCTGGTGCTCCGCGATGTTGTAGGAGCTGGCGGTGGGATCGGCGGGGTCGATGAGCTCGACCAGGATGATCTCGTCGTCCACGGCGACGGTCGGCGCACCGGGGCCGGCCGGGACCGGCGTCTGGACCTGCTGGCCGGCGTCGGGGCCGTCCTCGACCCGTACGGTGACGGTGCCGCAGGGGCCCCGCGGGGCGTCGGGGCTTCCCTCCGGCACCTCCGGGGCCGGCGGGCACGGCTCCGTCACCACCCGGGTCACGGTGCCGTGGTGGCGGGGTGGCTCGGTGCCGGCCGCCGGGTCGGGCGCGTCCCACGGCCACAGCACCAGGGCGGCGATCAGCGTGGCGACGAAGAGGGGCACCACCGTCGCGACGAGGATCCGCCGCACCCTCGGCGGGGCGGACGGAACGGGACGGGTGTGGTCGGCGCCCAACGAGTTTCTCCCAACGGATCCAGGGCGGGGTACGGGCCGGCGGGCCGGTCGGTTCAACGTCGCCACGGAGGCGGGGCGGGAACCGTCCCCCACCTGGCGGTGTGGTCACGTGCCGTGGTCGTCGGCTCCCGCCCGGCGACGGGTGACCGGCGCCGTCGCCCGGCGGGGGGCGCGGGGCGGGCGGTGCGGAGTCCGGAGGGCCACCGGCCGAATGGTAGCCACCCCGGCATCGGGGCGCAGGTCGTGCGGGTGGTGTCGCGACGCGGACCTTCGCCGCGCAGGTCCGGCCCGCCCACGTGCGTGACCTACGCACGCCCGGCCGCGCTCACGTGCGGGGGTCGCCGCGGGTGGTACCCGTGCGGAACGGGCCGACGCGCTAGCGTGACGGATGTGCGGAAGACGGTGACGGCGGCGCGGGGCGCGCGGCTCCTGCTGCTCGTCGGCACGCTGCTCGGGCTGGCCGCGATGCACACGATCGGCCACGAGTCGCACCAGACCGGTCATCCCGCGGACCCGTCGCCGCACATTGCCGTCGCGCCCGCCCGGAACGCCACCGTCGTGCCCGTCCCGCACGCCGCGGTCGTGCCTGTCGCGCCCGTGCCGCACGCCGCCCGCGCGCGCGTCGCCTCCGCCCCGCACGCCGCGCTCGCGCCCGTCCCGCACGCCGCGCTCGCGCCCGTCCCGCACGCCGCGCTCGCGCCCGTCCCGCACGCCGCGCTCGCGCCCGTCCCGCACGCCGCGCTCGCGCCCGTCCCGCACGCCGCGCTCGCGCCCGTCCCGCACGCCGCGCTCGCGCCCGTCCCGCACGCCGCGCTCGCGCCCGTCCCGCACGCCGCGCTCGCGCCCGTCCCGCACGCCGCGCTCTTGCCGCCTTCGCAGGACGTCGCCGCTCCGCACGCCGTGGGGGCGGCCCTCCAGGCCGTGGTGGGCTGTCCCGGGGGCTGCGCCTCCGAGGAACTGCTGCCTGCCGGCGGGGGCACGGGGGGAGGGCCGTCCGGGTGGGGCGTGTGCCTGGCCGTGTTGGGCGCGTTCGCGGCCGCGCTGCTGCTGGCGGCGCTGTTGTCGGTCCGCGTACGCGCCGTCGGCCCGACCCGGGGCGGTTCGGCCGGCGCCTTCCCGCCGCCCCGGGCCCCGCCGCCCCGGCCGGTCGGTCTGCGGCTCGCCACGGTCTCGGTGCTGCGCAGGTAGGACGCGTTCGACGCGGGTGCGGCTGCACGCCGTTCCGCGTCCTCGTCGTGCCGCGTACGTTCCGACTCCGAAAGGGTCCACCATGACCACTCGTACCCTCGCGCGCCGTGCCGTCCTGGCCGGCGTCGCGGTCACCACCGCCCTCGCCCTCGCCGCCTGCGGCGGCGACGACCACTCGTCGCCGGGCGCGGGGCACGGCACCCCCGGCACCGGCGGGCCGGCGGCCACCGCCACCGGTGCGGCCGCGTTCGGCGACGCCGACGCGATGTTCGCCCAGATGATGATTCCGCACCACCGGCAGGCGGTGGAGATGGCCGACCTGGCGCCGACGCGGGCGGCGGACCCGGAGGTCAAGCGGCTCGCCGCGGAGATCAAGGCCGCCCAGGCGCCCGAGATCGCCACGATGAGCGGTTGGTTGGCGGCCTGGGGTCGGCCGGTGCCGTCGCCGGGCGGGATGCCCCACATGGACCACGGCATGCCCGGCATGATGTCCGACGCCGACATGACGAAGCTGGCGGCCGCCACCGGCCGGGAGTTCGACCGGCAGTTCCTGACCATGATGATCGCCCACCACGAGGGCGCCATCACCATGGCCCGCGACGAGCTGGCCCGGGGCGTGAACGCGGAGGCCAAGGCCCTGGCCCAGCAGATCGCCAGCACCCAGCAGGCGGAGATCGACACGATGCGCAAGATCCTCGGCCGGTTCTGACCCGCACGTCCCGGCGTCCCCGACCCGGGGGCGCCGGGACGCCGCGACCGTCCCCGGCCGGGGGCGCCGGGGCGCCGCAGCCGGACCTCGCCGGGAGGAGCCCGTCGGGTGGACCCGGTGTGCCGACGGATGAAGGACCTGCCGGCGGTCAGCCGCGCTTCATCAGGCGGCCGACGGCGGCCATCATCTCGGTGGCCATCTCGTCGGCCCGGCCCTCGGCCGCGCCCTCGTGCATGCAGTGCCGCGCGTGGCCGTCGAGCAGACCGAGCGCGACCTTGTCCAGGGCGGCCTGGATCGCGGAGATCTGGGTGAGCACGTCGATGCAGTAGCGGTCGTCGTCGACCATCTTCTCGATGCCACGGACCTGCCCCTCGACGCGGCGCAGCCGCGCGAGCAGCTGGTCCTTGGTGGCGGTGTAGCCCCTGGTCGGGGTGGGCGTCGGTGTGGTCATGAGGTCGAGGATAACGTACCCCTCGGGGGTATGGTACGGTCCTCCGTGTCCGAGATACCCCCACCGGGTACCGGTACGCCGCACGGGCAGTCGAATGCCTCCGTATTACCCCTGGGGGGTATAGGCTGGGGGCGTCGAGAGGAGAGAGTTCCATGATCACCACCACGTACCAGGTGCAGGGCATGACCTGCGGGCACTGCGCCACCGCGGTCAGCAACGAGGTCGGCGCGATCCAGGGCGTCAGCGACGTCCAGGTCGACGTCGCCGCCGGTCGGGTCACCGTCACCAGCGAGGGCCCGTTGGACACCGACACCGTGCGCTCCGCCGTCGACGAGGCCGGTTACGACCTCGTCGGCGCCTGAGAGCGGGCACGGGGAAGACGAGGCACACCATGAACACGGCGACGAAGCTGAGCGGTTTCGCCCTCGGCCTCGCGGTGGTGTTCGGCGCGACGTACGGGGTCGGTCGGGTGGCCGACCCCGTGTCGCCGCCCGCCGAGGCCCCGCACGACGCCGGCGGGGGGCACGGCGACGACGGCGGAGCCGGACACGCGGGCGACAACGGCGCGGCGGCCCACCTGCCCGGCGGGCTGCTGGTCTCCGACCGCGGGTACACCCTGCGTCCGGTGGACGCCCCGGCCGGGCAGTTCGCCTTCCAGGTCACCGGTCCGGACGGCCGGGCGGTGACCGCGTACGACGTGGCGCACGACAAGCGCATGCACCTGATCGTGGCCCGCCGCGACCTCTCCGGCTTTCGGCACGTGCACCCCGAGATGGCGCCGGACGGCACCTGGCGGGTCGACTCGCCGCTCGCCGGGCCGGGCGTCTGGCGGGCGTTCGCCGACTTCACCCCGACCGGGGGCGAGGCGCTGACCCTGGGCGTCGACGTGACCGTTCCCGGCGCGCTGACCGGGCGGCCCCTGCCTGCCCCGGCGACCAGCACCACGGTCGACGGCTACACCGTCACCCTCGCCGGCGCCCCGCAGCCCGGGCGCACCGCCGAGCTGACCCTGAGCGTGAGCCGAGGCGGCGCGCCGGTCACCGACCTGGAGCCCTACCTGGGCGCGTACGGCCACCTGGTGGCGCTGCGCCAGGGCGACCTGGCGTACCTGCACGTGCACCCGCACGGCGAGCCGGGCGACGGGCGGACGCGGCCCGGCCCCGAGGTGAGCTTCTCGGCGGAGATGCCGTCGGCCGGGGCCTACCGCCTCTACCTGGACTTCAAGCACGGCGGCGTGGTGCGTACCGCCGAGTTCACCGTCGTCGCCGGCAGTCCGACCACGCCGGGTGTCCCGGCCGCGACGGGCACCCCGACGGCGGGCACCCCCGCCGCCACGAGCTCCCCGACCGCCGACGCCGGCCACGGCGTCCCCGGCCACGGGCACGACTGACGGGACCGTGATGACCACCAAGCCCTTGCTGACCGCGCCGAACCAGATCGAGCTGGCGATCGGCGGCATGACCTGCGCCTCCTGCGCCTCCCGGATCGAGAAGAAGCTCAACCGTATGGACGGGGTGACCGCCACCGTCAACTACGCCACGGAGAAGGCCACCGTCCGCTACGCCGACGAGGTCACCCCGGACGACCTGATCGCCACGGTGGAGAAGACCGGCTACACGGCGGCCCTGCCGCCCCCGCCCGCGCCCGCCGGTGGCGAACCGGCCGCCGAGCCGGTGGACGAGCTGCGCGGCCTGCGTACCCGGCTGTGGGTCTCGGCCGTGCTCACCGTGCCGGTGATCGCGCTGGCGATGGTGCCCGCCTGGCAGTTCGACTTCTGGCAGTGGCTGTCGCTGACCCTGGCCGCCCCGGTCGTGGTCTACGGCGGGCTGCCCTTCCACCGGGCGGCCTGGATCAACCTGCGGCACGGCGCGGCGACCATGGACACCCTGGTCTCGCTCGGCACCCTGGCCGCGTTCGGCTGGTCGGTCTGGGCGCTCTTCCTCGGCACCGCCGGGACGCCGGGGATGACCCACCCGTTCAGTCTCGCCATCAACCGCTCCGACGGCGCCGGCAACATCTACCTGGAGGCGGCGGCCGGGGTGACCGTGTTCATCCTCGCCGGCCGCTACTTCGAGGCGCGGGCGAAGCGGACCGCCGGCGCGGCCCTGCGCGCCCTGCTCGAACTGGGCGCCAAGGACGTCGCGGTGCTGCGCGGCGGCACGGAGACCCGGATCCCGGTGGACCAGCTCGTGGTGGGGGACCGGTTCGTGGTCCGGCCCGGCGAGAAGATCGCCACGGACGGCGTGGTCGACGAGGGCACCTCGGCGGTCGACGCCAGCATGCTCACCGGCGAGTCGGTCCCGGTCGAGGTCGGTCCGGGCGACTCCGTGGTCGGCGCCACCGTCAACGCGGGCGGCCGGCTGGTGGTCACCGCCACCCGGATCGGCGGCGACACCCAACTGGCCCAGATGGCCCGGCTCGTCGAGCAGGCGCAGACCGGCAAGGCGGCGGTGCAGCGGCTGGCCGACCGGATCTCCGGCGTCTTCGTGCCGATCGTGATCGCCCTCGCGGTGGGCACCCTCGGCTGGTGGCTCGGCAGCGGGTCGGGCACCACCGCCGCGTTCACCGCCGCCGTGGCGGTGCTGATCATCGCCTGCCCGTGCGCCCTCGGGCTGGCCACGCCGACCGCGCTGCTGGTCGGCACCGGCCGGGGTGCGCAGCTCGGCGTCCTGATCAAGGGCCCGGAGGTGCTGGAGTCCACGAAGCAGGTGGACACGGTCGTGCTGGACAAGACCGGCACCGTCACCACCGGTCGGATGACCCTGGTGGACGTGGTGCCGGCGACCGGCGAGGACCGCGCGGAGCTGCTGCGGCTCGCCGGGGCGCTGGAGTCCGCCTCCGAGCACCCCATCGCCCGGGCCATCGCCGCCGGCGCGGCCGAGGCGGGCACGCTGCCGCCGGTGGCCGGCTTCGTCAACGCCGAGGGGCTCGGGGTGAGCGGGACCGTCGAGGACCGGGAGGTGCTGATCGGCCGGCCCCGGCTGCTGCGCGAGCACGGTCTCGACGTACCGGAGGAGGTCGCGCGGGCGGCGGCCACGGCGGAGGCCGAGGGGCGTACGGCGGTGCTGGCCGGCTGGGACGGTCGGGCCCGGGGCGTCCTCGCGGTGGCCGACGTGGTCCGCCCGACGAGCCGGGCGGCGATCGCACAGCTGCGCGCGCTCGGCCTGACGCCGGTGCTGCTGACCGGCGACAACACGACGGTCGCCCGGGCGGTGGCCGCCGAGCTGGGCATCGACGAGGTGGTCGCCGAGGTGCTGCCCGCCGAAAAGGTCGACGTCGTACGGCGACTCCAGGACGAGGGGCGGACGGTGGCGATGGTCGGTGACGGGGTCAACGACGCCGCCGCGCTGGCCCAGGCCGACCTCGGCCTGGCCATGGGTTCCGGCACGGACGTGGCGATCGAGGCGTCCGACCTGACCCTGGTCCGGGGCGACCTGACGGCCGCCGTGGACGCCATCCGGCTCGCCCGGCGCACCCTCGGCATCATCAAGGGCAACCTGTTCTGGGCCTTCGCCTACAACGTGGCGGCCCTGCCGCTGGCCGCCGCCGGCCTGCTGAACCCGATGATCGCCGGCGCTGCGATGGCCTTCTCCTCGGTCTTCGTGGTCGCCAACAGCCTCCGGCTGCGGGGCTTCCGCCCGGTCGCCTGAGCCTCCGCACCGTGCCGCCGGCCCGCCCCTCGGGCCCGGCGGCACGGTGCGTGCCGGGGGTCCGCCGGCGTGCCGGCGCGGGCCGCGGGACGCCGGTGGGTGACCGGGACGGTTGGACGGCGGCGGGACGGGGTACATCAGGGGCGTACCGGCACTGCCAATCGGGAGGTTGACATGGGTTTCGACGACAAGATCAACAACACGACCGAGGATGCGGCCGGCAAGCTGAAGGAAGGCGCCGGCCGGGCCACCGACAACGAGCGGCTCGAGGCCGAGGGGCGCAACGAGCAGGCCAGCGCCAAGCTCAAGCAGGCCGGCGAGAAGATCAAGGACGCCTTCAAGAGCTGACACGCGTACGCGCCCTCCGCCGGATCGGTCTTCGGGCCGACCCGGCGGAGGGCGTACTGGCGCGTCCGGCGGACGTGTCCCGCAGGCCGTGCCCCTCGTTGCCACATTGACGCCCCGCCGCCCGCCGTCGGCCGAACCCGTGCCGTCACCCGCGGGACGGCCCGAGAGCCCGAACGGGAGGTCCCGTGTCCCGATCCGTCGTCTACGCGCGCCGGGCCGCCGCCACGGTGGCGCTCGGGGTGCTGGCCGTGGGATGCCAGGACAGCGCCCGGGAGGAGGCCGCCCGGGGCGGCGCCACCCCGCCGAGCCCGACGGCCACGGCGAGCGCCACCGCTCCCAGCCCGTCCCCGGTCGCCACGACCGCCGCCAACACCGCCGAGGTCTGCCGCGAGGTCGACCGGGCCATCGTCGCCGGCAGCCGCAGGATCGCCACCGACTCGGCGGCCTCCGTCAGCCGTGACCTGACCGGGGAGCAGGTCGCCGACCAGCTCCGGCGCAACCTGGCGAAGCTGGCCGACGACGTACGCGCGCAGGCCCGCCGGGCCGCCGACCCGCAGATCCGCGCCCTGATCGAGGACACCGCCGAGCGCATCGACGCCGGTTCCCGGGCGCCCCGGCCGGCCGCCTGGATGGACGCCACCTTCACCGGCATCCCGCCGAAGCTGACCCGCGAGTGCCGCGCCTGAGCCGCGAGTGCCGCGCCTGAGCCGCGAGTGCCGCGCCTGAGCCGCGAGTGCCGCGCCTGAGCCGCGAGTGCCGCGCCTGAGCCGCGAGTGCCGCGCCTGAGCCGGTGGGCACCGGCGTCGCCGACCCCGACGGGGGACGCCGACCGGCCTGCACCCCGTGCCGCACGCCGGCCGGCGTCCGTCGATGTGACTACCCGCTGACGCCGGGACCCGCCGGCCCTCACGCCGGGGCCCGCCCACGGCGGCGGGCCTCCAAACAGGGGTCGGAGCTGAACCGCCGGTTTCGACATCCGGCGGTGAGGAATCTCAGCGCCGCCCGCGTACCTGCCGTTTCGGGGCGGGTCCGGAACCGAGCGAGGCCCGGTCGGCGGCGGAGGTGCCCGACGACCAGCCCTCGGCGTCGCGGACGGTGAGCCGCCCCCGTACGACGCCGGGGAAGAGCGTGTCGAGGTGTTCGCGTACCGCCTCGGCGCGGGTGGCGAGCACCGGCAGCAGCCGCTCCGGCCCGGCCTGCGCCGTCGCCTCCCGGTCGGCCGCGTCGGTGGCGGCCCGCAGCCGCTCGCCGATCCGCAGCGCGAACGCGTTGAGGAAGGACTCGTCGTAGTCCCGGGTGCGCCGGCCGGTGCCCTTGGCCCGCCGTTCGCCCCGGCCGCGCAGCATCGCGGTGGTGGCCTGCACCAGCAGCGAGGTGTAGAGCAGCTCGACCGCTTCCAGGTCGGCGGGCCAACCCAGCACGGTGGTGAACCCGAGGTCGTCGGACCAGACCGCCTCGCAGCGGTTCGCCGCCGCCACCTCCTGCGCCAGCAGCGCCTTCGCGCCCGCGTACGGGGGCTCGGTGCCGAGGCGCACCCCGCCGGGGCGGTCGGCGGGCTCGGCGACGCCGGCCAGCAGCGCCTGGTCGATGCTGTGCCGGGCGATCAGCTCCTGGGCCTTGCCGGTCAGCGCCTCCGCCTCGGCCGGGTAGGTGGTCGACTCCGCCTTCGCCAGCAGCGCCCGTACCCGGTCGAGCATCCGGGATCCGCCGTGCGACCCGCCGTTCGTGACGCCCGTCGACGGCGCGCCGGGCGGCGGGCGCAGCACGGCGACCGGCGGGAGCCCCTCGACCATGGCCAGGGCGTCGACCGCCGCCCGCAGCGCGGTGAACCGGTCGGACCCGACGCGGTTCGCCCAGGCGGTCAGGTGGCCCTCGTCGGCGTCCCACCACACCCCGGCGCCGAGGTCGCGCAGCTGGTCGTCCCACCACGACGGCACCGGCCCGGCCAGGTCGCGGCGGTGCGCGGCCAGCGCGTCGGTGACCAGCCCCGCCGCCCGGGGGCCGAGGCGGCGGGCGGCGAGCCGGCCGAGATCCACCGGCTGCCAGCCGTGCCGCGCCAGCCGCCCCACGCCGAGGGCGAGGCGGCGCAGCAGGGCGGCGTCCACCGCGCCCGCGCCGTCCGCGGCGCCCGTGCCGATCATCAGCCGGTCCAGCTGCCGCTCCGCGAGGCGTACGTCGGTGCCGCGTACCGCCGCGAGCGCGTCGCTGACCAGTTCCTCGGCGTCCGGCACGGCCGTGTCCTCCCGGAGTCTGCTGTTCCCGCCCGGGGAGACGATCGTCGCCCGCCCGCCGAAGGTACCCGCGGGCCCGCCCACCGTCCGCCGGTCGTGACCGGAGCCACCGGAACCGTACGGCACGACCGTCCCGTCGCGGGGACTTCCGCATGCTTCGGCCGCCCCCGGGTAGTTCGACACCGACGCGAGCGATGCGAGGTGATGAGATGGCGGGAGTGCCGGTAGGCGGCCCCGCCGCGCCCGATCTTCGCCGGTCGGTCCTCGCCGCCGCGGTCGTCGGCGTGGCCGTGATGGCGGCCGTCGACGAGATCGTCTTCCACCAGATCCTCGGCTGGCACCACTTCTACGACCGGTCCACCCTCTCCGTCGGGCTGCTCTCCGACGGGTTGCTGCACTCGGCCGAGCTGGTCGCCCTGGTCGGCGGCTTCTTCTGGTACGCCGACCTGCGCCGCCGGGGCGCCCTGCTGCCCCGGGCCGCCTGGGGCGGGTTCCTGCTCGGCGCGGGGGCGTTCCAGCTCTTCGACGGCATCGTCGACCACAAGGTGCTGCGGCTGCACCAGATCCGCTACGGGGTGCACCTGCTCCCGTACGACGTGGTGTGGAACGTGTCGGCGGTGGTGCTGTTGCTGCTCGGCGCGTGGGTGACCTGGCGGGTGCGCTCCCGCCACGGCCGCGACGTGCCGTGACGGCGCTCGCGCACACCGGTGCCGCCGCCGGGCCGGACCCGCTGCCGCTCGCGGCGGTCGCGGTGCTCGCCGCCGGCTACCTGCTCGCTGTGTCCCGGGACCGGCGCGGCTGGCGTCGCCGCCGTACGGTCGCCTGGCTGGCCGGCTGCGCGGTGCTCGCGGTCGCCCTCGGCCCGCTGGCGGCCGGCCCCGGCGATCCGCGCGTGCACATGGCGCAGCACCTGCTGCTCGGCATGGTCGCGCCGCTCGCGCTGGCCCTCGGCGCGCCGGTGACCCTGCTGCTGCGGGTCGTGCCGCCGCCGGTCGGCCGCCGGGTGGGCCGGCTCCTGCGCACCAGGCCGGTGCACGTGCTCGCCCATCCGGTGACGGCGGCGCTGCTCAGCACCGGCGGACTGGCGCTGGTGCTGCTCACGCCGCTCTACGCGGCGGCCGAGCGCAACCCCGTGCTGCACCACGCCCTGCACGCGCACTACGTCGCCGCCGGCTACCTCCTCGCCTGGTCGGTGGCCGGCCCGGACCCGGCGCCGCGTCGGCCGCGCCCGGCGGTGCGGGCCGGCGCGCTGCTCGCCGCCGGGGCGGGGCACGCCGTGCTGGCCAAGTACCTCTACGCGCACGCCGCGACCCTGCCGCCCGGGCTGCCCGACCGGGACGTCGAGGCGCTGCGCGCGGCGGCCCGGTTGATGTACTACGGCGGCGACGTCGCCGAACTTCTGCTCGCCACCGCCCTGTTCGCCGCCTGGTACCACCGGCGCCGGCCGCGCCGGCCGGCGCGCTCCGCCGCAACCCCACCGTCCGGTCCGGCACCGGGCCGCGAGCCCGCCGCGCTCAGCCGGTGTACGCGTTCCCGGCCGTCAACCGCAGCGTGAACCCGTCGTCGTCGCGCTGCCAGGTCACGTGGTTGCAGGACTGGTAGGTGATCCAGAGCCCGAGCCCGCCCGGTGCGCCGTTGGACGCGGGGAGCAGCCCGCAGAACGGGTCGCCCGGCCCGTCGCCGGCATCGCTGACCGTCGCCACGATGCGGTCGTCGCCGGCCCAGACGCGCAGCCGGACCGGCGGCCTGCCGTGGCGCAGCGCGTTCGTGACGATCTCGCTGACGGCGACGACCAGATCCTCCACGTCGTCGACCGGCACCTGACCCTGGTCGACCTTGTGCACGGCGGCGCGCGCCTCGGCCGCCGTCGGGTCGGTCAGCTCGACGGCCGGCGGCCGCGCCTGGAGGGGGTCGGGCACGACCGGAAGGTCCTGCCGCAGGTAGTCCCGCGGCGGCGTCCAGGCCGGGCTCGGCACGTGCCGCCCGTCGGCGGTGGCGAAGCGGGGGTGCGTCCGGGCCACGTCGGCCAGCACCGCCGGCGGCGTGATCCGGGTGTCGTACGCGCACATGCTCCACAGTGGGAAGTCGTCGTACGCGTGGTTGATCGCCGACTCGTAGCGGGCCCACCAGTCCCAGGTCGCGCCGAACGAGCCGGGCGGCATCTCGCCGATTATCCGGATCTGGCCGGCGCCGGCGGCCACCTGCTCGGCGAGGAGCTCGCGGTAGGAGCGGATGGCGGCGGCGGGCCGGGAGTAGAGATCGCCACCGGGCAGGAACTCGACCTTGCACCCGGCCGGCAGCGCCGAGCGGACCAGTCCGCCGGTGCGCTCGCCCAGCGCGACGAAGGTCGGCTCGCCCGCGTCGGCGCCGCCGAGCAGGAACGGCACCACCACCGCGAGCAACTCGTCGTCGGAGCCGTAGCGGACGGCCTCGTGGTAGTAGCCCTGGTGCTGGGCGGCCGCGCCCGTCCTCACGACGTGACCTCCACCCGGATCGCGGGCAGATGCAGCAGGCCGACCAGGCGGGCGGTGGCCGAGCGGGGCGTACGCAGCACGGCGGTCGCGCCGCGCCGGTGCGCGTACTCGGCCAGGAGGCTCAGGGCGCGGTGGTCCAGGAAGCGCAGGTTGGCCGCCGACAGCACCAGCTCACCGTCGACGGGGTGCAGGTCGGCGCGGTCCAGGGCGGTGCGGAACAGCTCGTGGTTCGACATGTCCAACTCGCCGGCCAGCGCTGCGTGCCCGTCCTCGGGCGCCACCGCGTACAACCGGAACAGCAGGTCGTCGACGTTGCTCTGCGGATGCATGCAGGCCAGCTCCGTGACCGTCCGGTCGCCCAGCTTCGGCCGGTGGTAGGCGCACACGGCCTTGAACGGCCCGGTGCGCATGTAGCGGTCGATGAGGTGCTCGTAGCGGGTGAAGACGTCGAGCTGGGCCGGGGTGCGGACCAGCTCGGTGGCCTCCGCGACGACCCGCAGCCCGGTGTGCCCGGCGGCCAGCGCCTCGTCCGTCGCGGTCGCGTAGGCCGCGACCTGCGCCACCGGGTCGACGACGTGGTCGGGCGAGTAGGTCGACATCAGGGGGACCACCGCGGCGGCGCCCCGGCGCTCGGCGTCGGTGAAGCCCGGCAGGGCGCGCAGCCGTTCGGCCGCCAGGTCCGAGGGGCGCGGCGTCACGTACCAGAAGCGCTCGCCGGCCGCGAGGCTCGCGGCGAGGTGCCGCTCCGTCTGGTCGGCGAGGGCCTCCGGATCGTCGTACGACCAGCAGAGATGACCGCCCGGCGCCCCGCGCCGTGCCCTGCTGCTCATGCCGGTTCCCTCACGCACCCAGTGTAGGACGCCCGGTGACCCACCCCGCCCCCGCGAACAGCCCTGACCGCGTCGGTACGCAGTCGTGGTGGGTGCAGAACACTCGGAAGGGCCCCGATCGGGACACCACGACCGCACGATCGCCCGCGCGGGGGTCAGGTGGGGGTCAGGTGTTCGGAGCGGGGGAAGGACGCCCAGATGTTCTTGGTGGTGCTGGTGGCGTACCAGCCGACGTCCAGGGAGAGGGCGCGGGCCAGCTCCAGGCCGCGCCCACCGTCGCCGGTGGGTCGCGCCTCGGCGAGTTGCGGCAGGGAACCCAGGTCGTGGTCGGCGACGTCGAGGATGAGGTAGTCGTCGGTGGCGAGCAGCCGGACGATGGTCGGCGGGATCCCGTGGCGCAGGGCGTTCGTGGCCAGCTCCGTCGCGATCAACGCCACCAGCTCGGGGACCTCCGCCAGGGCCTCGCCCTCGCCGAGCACGTCGCCGGTCAGCTCCTCGTGCAGGGACGCGCGCAGGCTGCGCAGGTCCGCCGCCTCCGACAGGGTCCACCGGCGCAGCTCAACGGCTTGCGGTGGGGGTGGGGAACTGCTCAGCTGGCCCATGGTCTGGTTCTACCCGATCTCCTGCCGGCTCACGCCAGGGCGCGTCGGTCAGCGCACCGGGTCGTGGGTGCCCCGGGGCACCCCGGGGCGGCAGCGGCGCACCCGCTCGGCGGCCAGCCGTCCGCCCACCGCCAGCCCGTGCCGCTCCACCGCCGCCAGCCCGTACGCGCCGCAGGTCGGGGTGAACCGGCAGCGCCCCGGCCAGTGCGGCGACAGCCACCGACGGTAGCCCCGGATCGCCGCCACCCCCGCCCGGTCCAGCGCCGGCACCCGGGTCGCCGCCGCCGTCGCCGACCCGAGCATCAACAGGGTGGAGAACAGCCCCAGGTCGCAGCAGTCGCAGCACCCGTCGGGGTTCTTCGACTTCGACATGAGCCGCTGCTGCCGGCGGTTCTCGCGGGCCGTCTCGCGGAGGCGTCTGAACATGGACCGATCATCGGCCAGCGCGGCGACCGGCGCGCCCCCGCCCCCGACACCGGGCAGCCGGTGGGACCCGGACGCGTCGGTCACCCGGCCGCGCGGCACCGGGCAGCCGGTGGGACCCGGCCGCGTCGTGGCCCGGCGCGTGGCACTGGGCGCGCCCGCTCGTCGACGCGGACCGGGCCGGGATCGGCGCGGCCCGCCCGTGACGGCATGCCGCGCGACGGTCGCGGGTAGTGCACAGGCAACGACCGAGAGGAGAACGCCGTGCCCAGCACCACGATGCCGATGCTCGAGACGTACCCGAAGTCGATCAACCTGGACCGGGCGAAGCTGGCCGCCGTCATCGACGCCCTGAACACCTGCGCCCAGGCCTGTACGGCCTGCGCCGACGCCTGCCTCAGCGAGGACATGGTCGCCGAGCTGACGAAGTGCGTACGGACGAACCTGGACTGCGCGGACATCTGCACGACGACCGCCCGGGTGCTGTCCCGGCACACCGGCTACGACGCCAACATCAGCCGCAGCCTGCTGGAGGCCTGCGCCACGGCCTGCAAGTCCTGCGGCGACGAGTGTGCCGGCCACGCGGGCATGCACGAGCACTGCCGGGTCTGCGCCGACGCCTGCCGGGCGTGCGAGCGGGCCTGCCGCGAACTGCTCGCCACCATGAGCTGACCCTCCCCACGACGGCCGGCCCGGGCCGGCGCGCGCGGGCCGGCGCGCGTGGCTGCCGGCGTCCCGCCGGGACGCCGGCGCCGCCGCGCCACCACTCCCCGGGCGGGGGTCTACCCGCACGATCATGAAGTTATTGCCCCGGAAAGCTTTTACCCAGGGCAATAACTTCATGATCAACAGTGCCGGGGTGGGTGGGGTGGGGTGGGGCGGGGCGGGGCGGTGGGGCCTTGGGGTGCGGGTCGGGCACTTCCTGGTCTGCGGGATTGGCGGCCGGATACCCGAGGGGGGTATAGGGTGGTCGGGAGGAGGCGACCATGTCCCAAGACCCGCGCCACGAGCACCATGATCCTCGGCCGCTTCGCCCGGCACCGGGTGGGCCACCCGCCGCGAGGCACGCCGACGGGCCCCCCGACCAGGAGGAGCGCGCCGTCGACGCCGACGGGTCGACCGGGCGCGCCCAGGGTTCCGTCGGGCTCGACGAGCAGGCCGGGCGCGGCCACGGCCCTGTCGGGCCTGGTGAGCACGCCGGGCACGACAAGCACGCCGGGCACGACAAGCACGCCGGGCACGACAAGCACGCCGGGCACGACAAGCACGCCGGGCACGACAAGCACGCCGGGCACGACAAGCACGCCGGGCACGACCCGGAGATGTTCCGCCGCAAGTTCTGGTTGAGCCTGGCGCTCACCGTGCCGATCGTGCTGACCAGCGAGATGGTGATGGACTGGTTCGGCTACCGGCTGGAGTTCCCCGGCGTGGCGTGGGTCGGCCCGGTCCTCGGCACGGTCGTCTTCCTCTACGGCGGCTGGCCGTTCCTCCTCGGCGCGGTACGGGAGGTGCGCGACCGGGCGCCCGGCATGATGCTGCTCATCGCGATGGCCATCACGGTGGCGTACGTGGCCTCGGCGGCGACCGCGCTGGGCGTCTTCGACCTGGACTTCTGGTGGGAACTCGCGGCCCTGGTCACGATCATGCTGCTGGGGCACTGGCAGGAGATGAAGGCGATCGGGCAGGCGCAGGGCGCGCTGTCCGCCCTGGCGGCGCTACTGCCGGACGACGCGGAGCGGGTGACGGCGGACGGCGGCGCCGAGCGGGTGTCCGTGGCGGACCTGCGGGTCGACGACCTGGTGCTGGTCCGCCCCGGCGCGCGGGTGCCGGCCGACGGCCGGATCACCGAGGGCGGCGCCGAGCTGGACGAGTCCATGGTCACCGGCGAGTCGCGGCCGGTCTCGCGGGACGTCGGGGACCGGGTCGTCGCCGGCACGGTGGCCACCGACGCGGCGATCCGGGTGCGCGTCGAGGCGGTCGGCGAGGACACCGCGCTGGCCGGGATCCAGCGCCTGGTCTCCCAGGCCCAGCAGTCCAGCGGTCGCGCGCAGGTGCTCGCCGACCGCTTCGCCGCCTGGCTGTTCTACGTGGCGACCGTGGTGGCCCTGGCGACCCTGGTGACCTGGGCCGTGCTCGGCGACCCCGGCGACGCCGTGGTGCGTACCGTCACCGTGCTCGTGATCGCCTGCCCGCACGCGCTCGGCCTGGCCATCCCGCTGGTGATCGCGCTGTCGACCGCCGTGGCGGCCAAGGGCGGGATCCTGGTCAAGGACCGGCTGGCGTTGGAGCGGATGCGCACGGTCGACGCGGTGCTGTTCGACAAGACGGGCACCCTGACCCGGGGCGAGCACGTGGTGTCGGGGGTGTCGGCCACGGGGGGCGGCGACGAGGACGAGGTGCTCGCCCTGGCCGCGGCCGTGGAGGCGGACAGCGAGCATCCGCTGGCCCGGGCCATCGTGGCCGCCGGGGCCGAGCGCGGCGGGGCGCGGCGGGCGACGGGGTTCCGCTCGCTGACCGGGCGCGGCGTCCGCGCCGAGGTCGACGGCGTGACGTACGCGGTGGGCGGGCCCGCCCTGCTCCGCGAGCTGCGCGCGCAGGTGCCGGACGACCTGGCCGGGCGGCAGGCCGACTGGTCGCAGCGGGGCGCGGCGGTGCTGCACCTGCTGCGCCTCGACGGCGACGCGGCCAGCGTGCTCGGCGCCCTCGCGCTGGAGGACCAGGTCCGCCCCGAGGCCCGGGCGGCGATCGCCGAGCTGCGGCAGCAGGGCGTCGGCAAGATCGTGATGATCACGGGGGACGCCCGGCCGGTCGCCGAGGCGGTGGCCGCCGACCTCGGCTTCCGCCCCGGCGTGGACGAGGTCTTCGCCGAGGTGCTGCCCGCCGACAAGGACGACGCCGTGGCCGACCTGCAGCGGCGGGGGCTGCGGGTGGCGATGGTCGGCGACGGGGTGAACGACGCCCCCGCCCTGGCCAGGGCCGACGTGGGCATCGCCATCGGCGCCGGCACCGACGTGGCGATCGAGTCCGCCGGGGTGGTGCTCGCCTCCTCCGACCCGCGCGGCGTCACCGGCGTGATCCGGCTGTCCCGGGCCTCGTACCGGAAGATGATCCAGAACCTGGCCTGGGCGGCCGGTTACAACGTCGTCGCCCTTCCGCTGGCGGCTGGCGTGCTGGCGTGGGCCGGGGTGACGCTCAGCCCGGCGGTCGGGGCGATCCTGATGTCCGCCTCGACGATCGTGGTGGCGCTCAACGCCCAGCTCCTGCGCGGCGTACGCCTGCGTCCCGTGGACGAGTGAGGGAGCGCGCCGAACAACTGGATTGTCTTGACAAGAAAATTCGTCGGTGCGACGCTGTGGTCATGTTCGACATCGCAGTGATCGAGGACCCGGCGGCGGCCGAGGCGTCGCTGGACCCGATGCGGGCCCGGCTGCTGGCCGCGCTCGCCGAGCCGGCCTCGGCGACGATGCTCGCCGCCCGCGTCGGCCTGCCCCGGCAGAAGGTCAACTACCACCTCCGGGCGCTGGAGCAGCACGGCCTGGTCGAGCTGGTGGAGGAGCGCCGGAAGGGCAACGTGACCGAGCGGGTCATGCGGGCGACGGCGGCGTCGTACGTCATCTCGCCCGCGGCCCTCGCCGCCGTGCGGCCCGACCCGGCCCAGTCGCCGGACCGGCTGTCGGCGCGGTGGCTGCTCGCGCTGGCCGCCCGCCTGGTGCAGGACGTCGGCGCGCTCATCACCGGCGCCGACCGGGCGAAGCAGCGGGTGGCCACCTTCGCCGTCGACGGCACCGTCCGGTTCGCCTCGGCGCGCGACCGGGCGGCCTTCGCCGAGGAACTGGCGGCCACCGTCACCGCGCTGGTCGGCAGGTACCACGACGAGAACGCCCCCGGCGGCCGTGAGCACCGGGTGGTGGTCGCCCTGCACCCCAGCGCCGACCCCGAAGACACGACCGCGACCGAGGAGCACTGACATGGGACACCACTTCGAGCTGCGCAAGGACGTCGAGCTGGCCGCCACGCCCGAGCAGGTGTGGGAGGCCATCGCCACCGGGCCGGGCATCGACTCCTGGTTCATGGGCCGCAGCGAGGTCGAGCCGGGCGAGGGTGGCCGTACGCGCCTGACGCTGGCCGGGCACGTCGAAGAGGCGACGATCACCGCGTGGGAGCCCGGCAAGCGGCTCGCCGACCGCACCGAGCCGGCCCCGGACGGGACGTTCATGGCCATGGAATACCTCATCGAGGGCCGCGAGCGGGGCAGTACGACCCTGCGGCTCGTGCAAAGTGGCGTCCTCGGGGACAACTGGGAGACCGAGTACGAGGCCATGGCGGTCGGCTGGGACATGTACCTCGGGACGCTGGCCGCGTACCTCACCCACTTCTCCGGCCGGACCGCGGCCCCCGTCTCGGCGTTCCGCCCGAGCGTCGGCGGCGCGGACCGGGCGTGGACAGCCGTGACCGACGCCTTCGGCGTCGCCGGTCCGCTGGCCGAGGGCGACCGCGTCCGGTTCACCGTCGCGGGCCTGCCGCCGATCGAGGGCGTCGTCGACCTGGCCGGCCTCCCGACCTACGTCGGTGTCCGCACCCCCGACGCGCTCTACCGCTTCCTCCACTCCAGTGCCGAGCGGGGCGACGCCCTGGTCCTCGGCCACCACGTCTTCGCCGTCGGGCAGGACCCGGCCCAGGCCGAGCGGGCCTGGCAGGACTGGCTGGACGCCCTGCCCCTCGGCTGATCCGCAGGCGGGCCGGCCCGCCTGCGGATGTCCGCACGTGGTCAGGGGACGAGGACGAGGCGTCCGCGCAGGCCGCCTGCGGCGAGGCGTCCGTGGGCGACGTCGACCTGGTCCAGCGGCAGGGTGCCCGCCACGCGCGTACTGAGCCGTCCCGCACCCGCCAGCGCGGCCAGCTCGGTCAACCGCGCGCCGTCGGCGAACACCTCCTGGACGACGACGCGCGTGGCCCGCAGGGGCGGCGGCGCGAACGGGGCGACCAGGGCCACGAAGGTGCCCTCCGGCCGCAGCGCCTCGTGCGCCGCGACGCCGACCACCGCCGCGTCGACCACCGCGTCGACGCCGCCGGGGACCTCTCGGCGTACGGCCTCGGCGAGCCGTTCCGTGCGGGGCACGAACCAGGTCGCGCCCAGGTCGCGGACGAGCGGTTCGTCGTCCCTGCCCGCGACGGCCACGGTGCGGACGCCCCGCATGGCGGCGAGTTCGAGCAGTATCCCGCCGACACCGCCCGCGGCACCCGTGACGAGCAGCGTCTGCCCGGCGTGCAGGCCCGTCAGGGTGAGCGACCGGTCGGCCGTGAGCCCGCTGAGCGGCAGGGTGGCGGCCCGCGTGGCGGGAACGCCGGCCGGCGCCGGGGCCACCGCGTCGTCGTCCAGGACGACGTACTCCGCCTGGGCGCCGCCGGCCGACAGCACGTCGCGCAGGCCGATCACCTGCTGCCCGGCGGCGAAGCGGGTGACGCCGGGGCCGACCTGGTCGACCTGCCCGGCCACGTCCCAGCCGAGCCACACCACCGGGGCGGGGGCGAGCAGGCCGGCGGCGCTGAGCGCGCCGTTGCGGGTGGAGAGGTCGATCCGGTTGACCGCGGCGGCGGCCACGCGGACGCGTACCTGGCCGGGCCCGGCCTCCGGCACGGGGGCGTCGACGACTTCCAGGACCTCGGGGCCGCCGAAGCGGCGTACGGCGACAGCCTTCATGCCGCTCACGCTAGGGCTGCTACTCTCCGGCGGTAAGTAGGTACCCGAAGGTATGTAACCCTCCCGGAGGTTCGTCATGGCCACCCTGAGCGCCGCCCAGCTGCGGGAGCGTCAGCGTGACGAGTACAACGCCTTCCTCGCGCAGTGCCCGGGTCACCAGCTGCTGGCGACGCTCAGCGACAAGTGGGTCACGCTGGTTCTCGCCGCCCTCGCCGACGGGCCCCGGCGCTACAGCGACCTGAGTCGCACCATCTCCGGCGCCAGCCAGAAGATGCTGACCCAGACGCTGCGCAAGCTGGAACGCGACGGCCTGCTCGCCCGCACCGTGACGCCCTCGGTGCCGGTGCGGGTCGACTATGAGATCACCGCGCTGGGCCGTACCCTCCTTCCGATCCAGCAGGCGATCAAGCACTGGGCCGAGACGCACATCGAGCAGGTCCATCGCGCCCGCGCCGCGTACGACCGTGGCGACGCCGGCTGACCCCACCCCCGGCGCGCACGGGGGTGTGGCCTGGGCGACACATCCGACGGTGGCTTGTTGCATCAGTTTGGCAATTGCGGAATGCTGGCGTTAGTGGCCGGTTGTCCCGGCACCTCAGATCCAGGACGCCGGCCCGACACCACACCGGGCGGTCGTGCGACGAACAGACCCGGGAGCATGTCATGCGTACGCGTGTGTCCAGGCGCGTGACGGCGGTGGCCGTCGCCGGCGTCCTCGCCGTGGCCGCCTGCTCGTCGCCGACGACCACGTCGACGGGCGCGGGTGGCGGCACCCTCGTCGTGGCGACGGCGGGTGAGCCGGACGCGCTGAACCCGGTACTGAACTTCGGGGTCGACGGCGGCTCCCTGATCTTCGACGGGCTGGTCGCCCGCGACGCCCGCAACGAGCTGGTGCCGGCCCTGGCCCGCGAGCTGCCGACCGTGTCGGCGGACGGCAGGACGGTCACCGCGAAGCTGCGCGAGGGCGTGCTGTTCCACGACGGCAGCCCGTTCACCGCGCAGGACGTGGTCTTCACCTACCAGGCGGTGCTGGACCCGAAGGTCGACTCCACGCTCCGCTCCGACCTGGACATGCTCGCCTCGGTCGCCGCGCCCGACCCGTCGACCGTGGTCTTCACCCTCAAGTACGCCTACGCGCCGTTCGCGCAGCGGCTGGCCCTCGGGATCGTGCCGGCCAAGGCGCTGACCGGGCAGGACATCAACAAGGCCGAGTTCAACCGCAAGCCGGTGGGCACCGGCCCGTACCGGGTGACGTCGTGGACGCCGGGCGACCGGCTCGTGCTCGCCGCCAACGAGAGCTACTGGGGCGGCAGGCCCGCCAACAGCGGCGTGGTGGTGGCGTTCGTCGCCGACGACAACGTACGCGCGCAGCGGATGCGGGCGGGGGAGTTCGACGCCGCGGAGCTGGCGCCGAAGCTGGCCACCGGCTTCGACGGGCAGGCCGGCTACCGGGTGCAGCGGGTGCCGACCGCCGACTACCGGGGCGTGATGCTGCCGATGGGCAACCCGGTCACCGCCGACCTCGCCGTGCGGCGGGCGCTGAACGCCGCGGTGGACCGGGCGGCGATGGTCACCGGGCTGCTCGGCGGGGCGGGTGAGCCGGCGTTCGGGCCGGTCCCGCCGACGTCGGAGTTCGCCGAGCCCTCGATCGTCGGCAGACCCGCCGCCGACCCGGCCGCCGCGACCGCCGCCCTCGACGCCGCCGGCTGGAAGCCGGGCCCGGACGGCATCCGCGTCCGCGACGGCCGGCAGGCCGCGTTCGCGCTGATGTACCCGGCCACGGACAGCCTCCGCAAGGAACTCGCGCTCGCGGTGACCGCCGACGCGAAGAAGGTGGGCATCAAGATCACCCCCGAGGGGCTGACCTGGGACGCGATCACCCCCCGGATGAAGAGCGACGCGCTGGTCATGGGCTACGGCACCCCGTACGACCCGGACTTCGTCACCTACAAGCTGTTCGGTTCCGCCTTCGCCGGCCAGGGCTTCTTCAACCCCGGCTCCTACCGGTCCCCGGTGGCGGACAGGGCGTTGCAGGACGGCCGCGCCAACGCCGACCCGGCCGCCCGCAAGGCCGCGTACGCCACGTTCCAGAAGCAGCTCGCCACCGACATGCCGTGGGTGTTCCTCACCTACCTCCAGCACACCTACGTGGTGAAGGACGGGCTCGCCGGGGTGACCCCGCGGGTGGAGCCGCACGAGCACGACGTCGCCAACAGCCTCTGGTGGAACATCCACACCTGGACGAGGAAGTCGTGACGACCTCCGCCCCGACAGCCGCACCGGCGAAGGCCACCCCCCGGCGCCGGACGCGGCGGTTGGCGGGAGCCGGCGCGGTGGTCCGCCGGCGGCTGCTGGTGGCCGTACCCATCCTCGCCGCGACCAGCGTCGGCATGTTCACCCTCGGCGCGGCCTCGCCGATCGACCCCGCCCAGCAGTACGCGGGCGCGGCGGCGTTCACCACCAGCGAGGAGAACCTGGCGCAGATCCGCGCCAACTGGGGCGTCGACGACCCCCTGCCCGTGCAGTACCTGCGCTGGGTGGGCAACCTGCTCCAGGGCGACCTGGGCTGGTCCACCAGCCGCCACGAGCCGGTCACCTCCGTGCTCGCCGCCCGCGCCGGCTGGACCCTGCTGCTCGTCGGCGCCGCGCTCGCCCTCGTCCTCGTGGCGAGCCTGCTGCTGGGCACACTGGCCGCGTACCGGCGCGGCGGCTGGTTCGACCGGGCGCTGCGCGCCACCGCGTACGCCGTGCAGTCGATGCCCGTGTTCTGGATCGGGCTGGCCGCGATCGCCCTGTTCGCCCTCACCCTCGGGTGGCTGCCGGCGGGCGGGCTCACCGACATCACCGCCACCGGCACCGACCCCGCCGACGTGGCGCGGCACCTGATCCTGCCGGTGGGCGTGCTGGCCGTCGCCCAGACGCCGTGGTTCGTGCTGTTCATCCGGGACGCCGTCGCCGACAGCCTCCGCGACGACCACGTCCTCGCCGCCCGGGCGCGGGGGCTGCCGGGCCGTACGGTCCTGTTCGGCCACGCCCTGCGTACCGCGCTGCTGCCCTTCCTCACCCTCGTCGGCACCCACCTGCCGGAGCTGATCGGCGGGGCCGTCCTGGTGGAGACCGTGTTCTCCCTTCCCGGCCTCGGCGCGGTGACCGTCCAGGGCGCGCTGGGCAGCGACTTCCCGCTGCTCGCCGCCACGACCCTGGCCACCACCGTCGTGGTGCTGGCCGCGAACCTGGGCACCGACCTCGCCTACGCCGCCGCCGATCCACGGGTACGCCTCGATGACTGACCTCGCCCTGCCCGCCAGCACCCGGCGGCCGAAGCTCCGTACGGGCCGCGCCGGTGCCGCCGTCTCCTGGGCCGTGCTCGTCGGCGCGGGCCTGGCCTGCCTCCTCGCCCCCGTGCTCTGGCCGCTCGACGAGAGCGCGGTGGACCTGGCCCGGACCAGGCTCGCGCCCTCCTGGACGCACCCGGCCGGCACCGACGACCTGGGTCGCGACGTGGCCCACCGCAGCCTCTACGGCCTGCGGGTCTCGCTGCTCGTCGGCGCGGTCGCCGCGCTCGTCGCCACCGTGATCGGCGGCCTCGTCGGCGCGGTGGCCGGCACCCTGGGCGGCTGGGTCGACCGGGTGCTGATGCGGGTGGTCGACACCATCGCGGCGCTGCCGCACCTGCTGCTGGGCATCTTCATCGTCGCGATGCTGCGCCCGAGCCTGGGCGCGGTGATCCTGTCGATCGGGCTGACGCACTGGCTCTCCACCGCCCGCATCGTCCGCTCGGAGCTGCTCAGCCTGCGTACCCGGCCGTTCATCGACGCCGCGATCTCCGGTGGCGCCAGCCGCACCCGGGTGATCACCCGACATCTGCTCCCGCACGTGCTGCCCCGGCTGGCGCTGGCCACCACGCTGATGGTGCCGCACGCCGTCTGGCACGAGACCGCGCTGTCCTTCCTCGGTCTCGGCCTGCCCCCGCACCTGGCCTCGATCGGCAACATGATCAACGACGGGCAGCGGTCCCTGCTCACCGGCGCCTGGTGGGCCAGCATCGTGCCCGGCCTGCTCCTCGTCGTCGTCACGCTGGCCCTGGCCGCCCTCACCGGCCGCTGGCGCGACCGCCTCGACCCGCGCGTACGAGCGGAGCTGAACCTGTGACCACCACCCCCGGAACCGTCGATCCGGCCGACTCCGGCGGCACGGGTGGTGTCGGCGCCGGCGGTCGGCCCGGCCTGCTGGAGGTCGACGGGCTGACCGTCCGCTTCCAGCTCCGCGACGCCGTGGTGCAGGCCGTCACCGACCTGCACCTGACCGTCCACCCGGGCGAACTGCTGGCGGTGGTCGGGGAGTCGGGCTGCGGCAAGTCGGTGCTCGCGCACGCCCTGCTCGGCCTGCTCCCCGGCAACGCCACGGTCACCGGTCAGGCCCGCCTGCACCGGCCCACCGGGGAGCGGGTCGACCTCACCGGCGCCTCCGAGCGCCAGCTCGCCCGCGTCGTACGCGGACGCGCCGTCGGGCTGGTGCCGCAGAGCCCCGCCACCGCGCTGAACCCCGTACGGACGGGACGGCGGCTGCTGGAGGAGACCCTGCGCGCCCACGGGCACTCCCGGCGCGAGGCACCCGCGGCGGCCGAGCGGGTCGCCGCCGAGGTGGGTCTCGACCCCACCGACCTCGACCGCTATCCCCACGAACTCTCCGGCGGCATGGCCCAGCGCCTGGCCACCGCCCTCGCCCTCGCTCCCGACCCGCCGCTGCTGCTCGCCGACGAGCCCACCACGGGCCTCGACCGGCCACTGGTCGACCACACCCTCGACCTGCTGCGCCGCCGCTGCGACTCCGGCGGAGCCGTCCTGCTCATCACCCACGACCTGGCCGCCGCCCGTCGGGTCGCGGACACGGTCGCCGTCATGTACGCCAGCCGCATCGTGGAACGGCGGCCGACGGCCGAGTTGTTCGCGGCGCCCGCCCACCCGTACACCGCAGGTCTGCTCGACGCCCTGCCCGAACGGGCCTTCCGGCCCGTCCCCGGCCATCCGCCGATGCTCACCGACCTGCCGCCCGGCTGCGCCTTCGCCCCGCGCTGCGGGCGCGCCACCGACGTCTGCCGCACCCCGCCCGCGCCCCCGGCGGGCGGACCGGGCAGAGTCGCCTGCCACCACCCGCTGACCCTCGGAGCGCCGGCATGACCAGTACCGCCGGAGCGCCGGCATGACCAGCACCGCGCTCGCGGCCCACGGGGTCGCCGTCTCCTACGGCGGCCGGCGCGTCCTCGACGGCGTCGACCTGCGCGTCGCCCCCGGTGAGACGGTCGGGTTGCGCGGGCCCTCGGGCAGCGGCAAGTCCACCCTCGCCCGGGTGCTCGCCCTGCTGCACGCCCCCGAGGCCGGGCACGTCACCCTCGACGGCCACCGGGTGGCGGGGGCCCGGCACCGGCTGCCCGCCGCCGTCCGTACGCGCGTCGCGATCCTGTTCCAGAGCCCTCGCGCGGCCACCGACCCCCGGCTGGGCCTCGCCGACATCATCGCCGAGCCGCTGCGCGCCACCGGCACCCCCGACGAGCAGGCGCGGGCCCGGGCGGCGGAGCTGGCCGACCTCGTCGGCCTCACGCCCGACCTGCTCGCCCGCCGCCCGCACGCGGTCAGCGACGGGCAGCTGCAACGCGCCTGCCTCGCCCGCGCGCTCGTGCACCGGCCCGACTACCTGCTCTGCGACGAGGCCACCGCCATGCTCGACGCCTCCACCCAGGCGCACCTCGCGGCCGTCATCACCGACTACCAGCGGCAGCACGCCGCCGGGGTCCTGCTCATCACCCACGACCCGGCGCTGATGGCCCGCTGGGCGACCCGCGTGGTCGACCTGCCGGCCGCCGCGTAGCCCCGACCGGCCGTCCCGCCGGCCGCCTTCGGCGCGACCGTCCCTGATGGTGTTCGTCACCGTGACTTCCGGGGCGGCCGGCGGCTAGGGTGACGCTGCCGTGGTGTTCGGGAAGCCGGTGGAAGACCGGTGCGGCCCTCGCCACTGTGATCGGGAAGTTCGCGGCCCTCGTCGTAAGAGGTCACTGGGCGTCAAGCCTGGGAAGGCCGGCCACGGACGCATTTCCCGTCAGCCAGGAGACCGGCCACGGCACTGCGATGACCCGTCCACGAGGTGTTGGAAGGCGGTCCCGATGCGCGTGCGCGCAGTGCGGTCCACCCTGTCCCGGCGCGTTGCGCCCATGTCCGTCCTCGTCGTCCTGCTCGGCGCCTGCGCCACGGACGACCCGGCCACGGCGCCGCCGCCGGCCGCCGCCCCGGTCACGCTGACCAACTGCGGTACGCCGGTCACCGTCGCCGCCCCGCCCGAGCGGGCGGTCACCCTCAACCAGCCCGCCACCGAGATCATGCTGGCCCTCGGCCTCGCCGACCGCATGGCCGGCACGGCGTACCTGGACGACGCGATCCTGCCCGAGCACGCCGCCGCGTACGCCGCCGTGCCGGTGCTGTCGGACAGGTACCCGGCGAAGGAGAAGCTGCTGGAGGCGGCGCCCGACTTCGTCTACGCCTCGTTCCACAGTGCCTTCGGCGACGAGGGCGTCGGCGACCGCGCCGCGCTGGCGGGGCTCGGCGTCGGCACGTACCTCTCGCCGGCCGGATGCCCGAAGCAGCACCGGCCGGCGAGGCTGACCGTCGAGGACGTGTTCGCCGAGATCCGGGACGTGGCGGCCGTCTTCGGGGTGCCGGAGCGGGCCGAGAAGCTCATCGCCGACCAGCGCTCCCGGATCGCCACGGCCGCCGCCCGGATCGGCGGCGCGCGGGACGTCTCCGTGCTCTGGTGGGACGCCGGCACCGACGCCCCGAGCGTCGGGGCCTGCTGCGGCGGCCCAAACATGATCATGTCGGCGGTCGGGGTGCGCAACGCGTTCGGCGACCTCACCGGCGGCTGGGCCGACACCAGTTGGGAGGCGGTCGTGGACCGCGATCCCCACGCGATCGTGCTGGTCGACGCGGGCTGGGACCCGGCCGCCGCGAAGCGGACATTCCTGACCCGGCACCCCAGCCTGAAGGACCTGCCCGCCGTGGCCGGGCAACGCTTCGTCGTCATCCCGTTCTCGTCCACCTCCGCCGGGGTACGCGTCGTGCTCGGCGTCGAGGCGCTCGCCGCGGGCGTGGCGCAGCTCCCCGCCGGGGCGGACCGCTGACCGCCGTGGTCCGCCGCACGGCCGCCGACCCGACCCGGCCCGCCGGCCCCGGAACCGTGCGTCACGCCGGGTTCCGCGCGGCGCACCCGGTCGGCCTGGCGGTGCTGCTGGTGGCCCTGCTGGCGGGCCTGGTCGTGTCGATCGGCGTGGCCGTCACCATCGGGCCCGCCGACATCCCCGTGTCGACCGTCTGGTCGGTCGTGGCCGACCGCCTGGGGCTCCCGCACGCCGAGGTGCCCCTGCTGCGCGAGCACATCGTCTGGCGGCTGCGCCTGCCCCGGGTGCTCGGGGCCGCGGCGGTGGGGGGCGGGTTGGCGGCCGTCGGCGCGGTCATGCAGACCGTCACCCGCAACCCGCTGGCCGACCCGTACCTGCTCGGGGTCTCCTCCGGGGCGTCGCTCGGCGCGGTCGCGGTGCTCGTCCTGGGCTTCGGCGGCGGGGCCGCCGCGCTCACCGGGGGCGCCTTCGCCGGGGCACTGGCCGCGTTCGCGGTGGTGGCCGCGGTGGCCGGCCGGCGGGCCGTGCTGGCCCCCACCCGGGTGGTGCTGGCCGGCGTGGCCGTCGCGCAGCTCTGCGGTGCGGCGACCTCGTTCGTCATCATCTGGGTCGCCGACCCGCACGCCACCCAGAGCATCACCTTCTGGCTCTCCGGCTCGCTGGCCCGCGTCGACTGGGCCGCCCTGGCCTGGGCCGCGCCGGTCCTGGCCGCCGTGCTCGCCCTGATGGCGGCGTACGCCCGCACGCTCAACGCGTTCGCCTTCGGCGAGGACGCCGCGGCGACCCTCGGCGTCCCCGTCGCCCGGGTGCGGTGGCTGCTGCTGGTCGCCACCGCGCTGCTCACCGCGTCGCTGGTCGCCGTCAGTGGCGCGGTGGGCTTCGTCGGGCTGATCCTGCCGCACGCCGCCCGGTTCCTGACCGGGGCGGACCACCGGCGCCTGCTGCCCGTCGCCGTCCTCGCCGGGGCGATCTTCCTGGTCTGGGTGGACACCGCCGCGCGGACCCTGTTCGCGCCCCGGGAACTGCCGGTCGGCGTGCTGACGGCGCTGCTCGGGGTGCCCGCCTTCGTGGTGCTGCTGCACCGCCGGAAGGTGCGTGGCTGATGCTCGCCGTCACCGGCGTGTCCTGGTCCGCCGCGGCCCGGCGGATCCTCGACGACGTCACCTGCGTGGTGCCGGCGGGCAGCCTCGTCGGGCTGCTCGGCCCCAACGGCTGCGGCAAGACCACCCTGCTGCGTGTCGTCGCCCGGCTCGCCGCGCCGGATGCCGGGCTGGTCACGGTCGGCGGCGACGACGTCGCCACCCTGCCCCGGGTCACGCTGGCCCGCCGTGCCGCGCTGCTCGCCCAGCACGCCGACACGGACCTGGACCTCACCGTCGGCGAGGTGGTGCTGCTCGGTCGTACGCCCCACCGTGGCTCGCGCTGGTCCGACAGCGCCGCCGACCGCGCCGCTGCGGCGGACGCGCTGGCCCGGGTGGACCTCGCCGGGTACGCCGACCGCCGCTGGCACACCCTCTCCGGCGGGGAGCGGCAGCGGGTGCAGTTGGCCCGTGCCCTGGCCCAGCAACCGCTGCTGCTGTTGCTCGACGAGCCCACCAACCACCTCGACATCGGCCACCAGTTGCACCTGCTGCACCTGGTCCGCCGCTCGGGGGTCACCACGCTGGCGGCGCTGCACGACCTCAACCTGGCCGCCATGTTCTGCGACGCGGTGGTCGTCCTGGCCGCCGGGCGGGTCGTCGCCGCCGGTACGCCCGCCGAGGTCCTCACCCCCGGGCTGCTCGCCGACGTCTACGGGGTACGGGCCGACGTCGCGGCGCACCCGGCCACCGGCCGGCCCGCCATCACCTACCACCCGCCCGCGCCCTGACCGGCGTCCGGCTGAGGCGCCCTCAGCCGGCCCCCCGCGCGCCGGCCCGACCGTCGCCGGGACCGGCGGAACCACCAGGGGCGGCGGGACCGGCGGAACCATCAGGACCGGCGGATCCGGCTCGGCCGGCGGCGGCGAGGAAGGCGTTGTAGCGGGCCAGGTCGTCCGGCTCGCCGCTGGCGTCGGCCCGGGCGGCGGCCCGGTCCAGGCGGTCCTGTTCCCGCCGGTCGGCGCGGACCCACTGGCGGACCAGCACCACCAGCACGACCGCGGCGGGGATCTCCCCGAACGCCCAGGCGATGCCCGCGCCCAGCCGCTGGTCCTCCATGAGCGACGACGCCCAGTCGGGGTGGACGGCGACGTACCAGTCCGGGGCGATGAGGGTGGTGGTCTGCATCAGTACGAGGCCGAAGAAGCCGTGCGCCATCATCGACGCGAGGTGGATGATCACCAGGAGCGGGTGGGCGAGCCTCGGTCGGCCCGGATCGACCCCGATGAGCACCCAGAACAGCAGGTACCCGGCGAGCACGAAGTGCGTGAGCATGGCCAGGTGCCCGAGGTGGGAGCGCATCAGCGTGCCGAGCAGGTCGCTGAGGTAGAGGCCGAAGAGGCTGCCCGCGTAGATGCCCAACGCGACCAGGGGATGGGTGAGCAGCTTCGCGGGCCGGCTGTGCAGCGCCAGCAGCAGCCACTCCCGGACGCCGCGGACCTGCGGGTCGGTGGGGCGACGCAGGGCGCGCAGCGCGAGGGTGACCGGGGCGCCGCCGACGAGCAGGATCGGCACCAGCATCGACAGCACCATGTGCTGCACCATGTGGGCGCTGAACAGCACGTACGCGTAGCGGGCCACGCCCAGGTTGGTGACGGCGGCCAGCAGCAGCACCCCCGCCAGCCAGCTCGCCGTACGGGCGGGCGGCCAGCGGTGCCCGGCCCGGTGCAGCCGCCACACCCCGGCCAGGTAGCCGCCGACGCCGAGCACGGTGAGGGTCAGGAAGAACATGTCCGGCAGCGGCTGACCCAGCAGGCGCTCCGGGGTCGGCGCGGCGGGCATCGGGAAGCCCAGCAGCTCGGTGATCGGGTCGGCGTCGAGGGGGTCCTGCGTCACCGGGGTGGGACTGCGTGACAGCGCCACGGCCAGCCCGACGGTGGCGGCGAACACGACCACCTCACCGGCGGCCAGCCGGGCGAACGCGCCCCGCCGACCCGCGCGCAGGGCCGGCAGGGTCCGCGACCGGTGCCACGCGCCGAGGGTGCCCAGGACCGCCAGGGCGGCGAGCTTGCCGAGGACCAGCCAGCCGTACCGGGACTGCCAGAGCTGGTCCACGTCGCCGAGGCGTACGGCGGCGTTGGCCGACCCGCTCACCGCGACGGCCACGAAGCAGCCCAGGGCGAGGCGGCCGTACCGGTCGGCGGCGTCGGCGAGCTGCCGGCTGCGCCGCACCATCAGCAGCGCCACCAGCCCACCGACCCAGAGGGCGGCGGCCAGCACGTGCAGGGCGAGGCTGGAGACCGCGATCTGGTGGTTGCCGGCCCCGGCGGCGTGCCCGGTGAACGCGGGCGGCAGCACCCCGACCAGCGCGATCAACGCCGTCGCGGCGGCGAGCCCGCGCGAGAGGCCCGCCCGGGCCAGCACCGCCACCGCCAGCGCCAGCCCCGCCTGGAGCAGCAGCGCCTGCCCCTGCGAGATCGAGGTGGCGAAGCTGACCACGGTGGCGACGCCGAGGCGGTCCACGGGGACGCCGAGCAGGTCCGAGACCGTCAGCACGATCAGCGCCACCGAGGCCACCGCCCAGCCCGCAGCCGCCGCGCCCGCGCGACGCAGCAGCAGCCAGCCGTACGCCGAGACGCTGCGCCCGTCGCCCGGCAGCAGGAAGGCCGCCGTCACCAGCATCCCGACCGTCAGGGTGGCGAGGGTGTCGGCGAGCAGCCGGACCACGGGCAGCGCCCACGCCGTGACGGGCCCCGGATCCGGCAGCCCGGGGATCGCGACCGCGAGCGCGTCGCCGGCCCGCAGCCCGAGCAGGAGCACGGCCACCGCCGACGCCACGGCCGCGACGGGCACGAGCCACCCGCCACGGCCTCGGCCGCGGGTGCCAGGCGGGCGGGCGACCGCCCCGGCGTCGCCCGCTACGCGGTCGGTGCCCCGGACCCGGGCGGGCTGGGCGGGGCGGAAGGTGGTGTCTGGCACGTCGGTGTCCCTATGGTGTGCGGAAGGAGGCGGCGCCCGGCGTCACGCGGCGCTGCCCCGGAGTGTCAGGGTCGGGGAGTGCCGCCGGTCAGCGGGTCCGGCGGCGCCGCAGCAGCAGCGCGACCCCGCCGAGGACGGCGACCAGGCCCCCGGCGGCCACCAGCGCGACGACGCCCGTACCGGAACCGTCGGAGCCGGTCGCGGCGGCGGGGCCGGTCGCGGCGGCGGCGGATCCGGCGGCAGGTGGCGCGGCGGCCGGTGCGGCGGTCGGGCCGCCGGCGGTGTCGCCGCCAGCGGCGACGGTGAAGGTGTACGACCCCTGCACGGGATGCCCGTCGGCGGAGACGATCCGGTAGGCGACGGTGTAGGTGCCCTCGCCCAGCGTCTCGTCGACCGTCACCGTGCCCTTCGTGCCGTCGACGGCCGGCGCCCCGGTGGGGATCTTCCGCCGGGCGGCGTCGGACAGCGCGATGGTGGTGAAGGTGGGGTCGAGCCGCTGTGTGAACTCCAGCGTGACCCGCGTCGGCGGCGTCGCCAGGCGGTCGCCGTCGGCGGGGCTGGCTGCCCGCAGCGTGTTGTGCGCGGCGGCCGGGGCGGCCGGTACGAGCAGCAGCGCGGCTGCGACCAGCGCGGCGGCGACGAGGGTCGGGCGGCGGGGCCGGGTGTGCATGTCTGGTGCTTCTCCTCGTGGGTGGTGGTCAGCCGAGCAGTTGTTGGCCGATCCAGCCGCCCTCGGGGCAGCCGGGCGGTACGGCGAAGACGGCGGAGCCGATCGGGGTGGTCCACTCGTTGAGCAGGTCCCGCTCGGCGAGGCGCCGCTGGATGGGAAGGAACTGGCGGGCGACGTCGGCCTGGTACGAGGCGAAGATCAGGCCGCTGTCGGCGTGCCCCTCGGCGGTGGGTACCCCGTCGTAGTTGTAGGGGCGGCGCAGGATCTTCAGCCGGTCGTCGCCGACGTGGGCGCGGGTGAGGTGGGAGAAGTCGGGGATGACGGTCAGCCCGTCGGGGCCGGTGGCGGCGAAGTCGGGCACGTCGTGCTCGGCGGCGCCGGTGAGTGGGGCGCCGGTGTCGAGGCGGCGGCCGACGGCCAGTTCCCGGTCGGTGCGGCCGAGCAGGTCCCAGGTCTCCAGGTTCATGCTGATCCGGCGGACGACCAGGGTGGTGCTCTCGCGTAGCCACGCCGGCCCGTCGGGCACCCACACGGCGGTCTCCAGCGGGCCGCCCGGCCTCGGGTTGGCGGTGCCGTCGAGCTGACCGAACAGGTTGCGCTGGGTACGCCCGCCCGGTTCGACACCGGCGCCGCGCCGGAAGCCCTGCTGCACCCACCGCACGGTCGCGAAGGGCCGACTGTCCTTGACCAGGACCCGCTGGGCGTGGGCGACGGTGAGCGGGTCGTCGGCGCAGATCTGGAGCAGCAGGTCGCCGCCGGACCAGCGGGGCTGGAGCCGGTCGACGCGGAACGACGGCAGGGCGGCCACGGACGCCGGCCGACGCTCGTCGAGCCCGGCGGCGGCGTACAGGCCGGGACCGAAGCCGAAGGTGACGGTCAGCCGGGCGGGCAGCAACCCGAGTTCGGGCTCGGTGTCGGCGAGGGCGGGGCGGCCCCGGGTGAGGCGGGCGGCGTCGTCGGTGAGCAGGCGCAGCATCCGCCCCAGCGCCGCCCGGTCGGTGCCCGGCCGCAGGGTGAGCGCGACGAACGCCGCGTACGCCTGCGGTTCGGTGGCGACGCCGGCCTGCCGGGGACCGTGGAACGGCTCGATCGCCTCGCCGATCCGGGCCGCCGCGACCGGCTCCCCGGTTCGTACCCCCGGCTCGCCGGAACGGGCGGCGGCGAGCACGGCGGCGACGGCGAGGGACCCGCCGGCCGCCAGGGCCCCGCCGGTGAGCAGGCCGCGTCTGCTCACCGGCCGCGCGGTCGACGGACCCGTCACGACGCCGGGCCCGCACTCGCCCCCGGGGCGCCGTGACCGGGGGCGTAGCTCTCCTGCGCGCCGGTGAACGGCTTGGCCACCGCCGTGAACGTCTGGGTGCGGCCGCCGGCGAACGTCAGCGTGAAGCTCACCTGGTCGCCGGCGCGCACCGGCTTCCGCAGGTCCATCAGCATCAGGTGGTCGCCGCCCGGCTCCAGCGCGTGCGAGCTCTCCGCCCTGACCACGATGCCGCCCTGCTTGGCCCGCATCACCATCCGCCCGTCCCGCATGGCCATCTCGTGCACCTCCACCGGCGACACGTCGGTGGTGGCGCCCGTGACGGTCACGTCGGTGTCGCCGTCGTTGACCAGCGTGCCGAACGCGGCGGTCATCCCCGCGTCGGCGGCCTTGACCCACGGGTCCCGGACGCCGAGCACTCCCGCCGGGGCGCTCGCCGACGCCCCGGCGTCGAGCGTCACCGACGGGCTCGGTGCGGCGGACGGGGAGCCGTCCCACGACCCGCAGCCGGCCGCCCCGCCGGCGAGCAGGGCGGCGGTGGCGAGGAGCGCGGTCGCGCGGCGGCGCGGACCGGTGGACAGGGTCGGGCGCATCGGACAGGTCCCTTCGGTTGGTCGTACGACGTCCGGTTGGTCGGCCGGCGGGGCGGGGAAGTTCCGACCCGGACGGGTGCTTCCGTTCCGCGGACCGGTTCAGGCGGCGCGGCGGTCGGAGATCCGCGCGGAGCCGGGATGCGGCGACGGGAGCAGCCGCAGCCCCGGCGACTCCGTGAGCTCGTCGGCGGGCAGGCTCCAGCGGGGTTCGTCCGGACGGCCGCGCCGGACCGGGCCGTCGGGGCGCAGCCCCGGGCGGGACAGGGCCACGACGATGAGGTAGCCCGCGAGCAGGAAGCCGTGGCTGACCAGCCGGGTGGTGTCCACCCACCCGGCCAGCAGGTCGTTGACCGACAGCAACGCCAGTACGCCGACGAAGGCGCTCAGCATCGGCACCAGCCCCGTCGGCGGGGTGCGCCGGGCCGCGACGAACAGGAAGCCGGCGCCCACGGCGACGTTCCACGCCGCCGACTCGTGCCACAGGTGCCCCGACATCAACCCGCCGGCCGTCGCGTGCGCGTGCGCGCCCGCCGTGCCGCGCCCGATCTGCGCCAGGCCCAGCACGAGTTGCAGCGCCCCGACCAGACCCAGGACCGCCCGCAGGGTGAACACGAACCGCACCCGCAGCCGGCGCGGGGGCGGCGTGGGCAGCGCGGCGAGGATGGCGTCGGTGAGGTCGTCACCGGCGACGGCGATCGAGAGCCGCGCCCGGCGGCTCACCGCCGTGGCCTGGTCGTACCAGCGCCGGCAACCGTCGCAGCCGGCCAGGTGGTCCGCCACCGCCGTCCGCTCGGCGGCGGTCTCCTCCCCGTCCAACTGCGCCGACAGCACCTCACGCCACTGCTCACACCCCATGTACCGGTAGTCGGCCCGCGGGCGCGGTTGGTTCCCGCGCAGTTTTGCGGACCATGCTCTTCCCGCAGGTCAGCGCGGGGAACGCGGCTCAGCCGGTGGCGTCGCCGCCACGGCGCGCGTCCGACTCGGACCAGCTGCGCACGGCGGCGACCAGATCCTCGCGGGCCCGGGCCACCCGGGAGCGGATGGTGCCCACCGGGCAGCCGCACACCTGCGCCGCCTCGGCGTACGACAGGCCGAGCACCTGGGTCGCGACGAACGCCTCCCGCCGGTCCCTGGGCAGCGCCGCGACGAGGCGTTCGAGCACGACCTGCCGGTCGAAGCCGCTGTGCGCCGGATCGGGGGCGTCGTAGCCGTCCGGCATCGGCACCGTGCGCGGCCGGGAGGTCAGGGTGCGGACGTGGTCCGCCGCGACCCGGCGGGCGATGGCGAGCAGCCACGTCCGCGTCGAGGAGCGTCCGGCGAACGACGGCAACGACCGCACCGCCCGCAGGAAGGTCTCCTGGGTCAGGTCGTCGGCCTCGCGGGGCGAGACCAGCGCGGCGAGGAAGCGCCGGACCTGCTGCTGCGTCGCCCGGACGAGGCAGGTGGCGGCGCTGCGGTCACCCCGGCCGGCGGCCAGCGCCCACGCGGTCAGCTCCGCGTCGTCAGCCATCCGGCACCTCCGTGTCGGGCCGCCGGAGGGGATGCCCGACGACAACCACGACAGGTCGTAGTAGTGACTGTCCGGTAGCGTACCGCAAGCGGTTCCGGGCGGGCCCGTTCCGGCCACCGCGCGTCCCGGGTGCCCCTGGGCCCGGGGCCGCGAGCTGTCTAGCATGGACGGCCCCGCCCGACCGTCGAAGCAGGCAGCCCATGACCGGTACGGTTTTCGAGAACGCCCGGATCCACACGCTCGACCCCGCCCGTCCGCACGCCGAGGCGATGCTGGTACGCGGTGAGCGCATCGTCGCCGTCGGGGACCTCGACGAGTGCCGCGACCGCGCCGGCGCCGGCGCACGCCGGGTCGACCTCGCCGGCATGACCGTGCTGCCCGGGCTGATCGACAGCCACCTGCACTCGGCGCTCTACGTGCGCGGCCTGGAGCAGGTCGACCTGCGCGGCACGACCAGCCTCGACGAGGCGCTCACGCGGATCGCCCGGCACGCCGCCACCCTGTCGCCCGACGCCTGGCTGCTCGGCGGGCGCTGGGACAGCCACAAGTGGGACCGGCCGGTGCAGCCGACCCGGGCCGACCTCGACCGCGTCTGCCCGGACCGGCCCGCCGTGCTGCCCAGCATCGACGGGCACACCACCTGGGTCAACACCGCCACCCTCCGGCGGCTCGGCATCGACGCCGACACCCCCGATCCCATCGGCGGGCAGATCGTCCGCGACGACCGTGGCGAGCCGACCGGCATCCTGCGGGAGGCGGCCGGGGACGCGGCGTACGACGTCATGCGCTCCTCGCTCGCCGGCGACCTGGTGGCGCAGCTGCGTACCCACCTGCCCCGGCTGCTCGCCGCCGGCCTCACCAGCATCCACGACCTCGACGGGCAGGACTGCCGGGCCGCCTACGAGACCCTGTACGCCCGGGGCGAGCTGCCGCTGCGGGTGCACAAGTCGATCCCGTCGACCGCGTTGGACGAGGTCATCGACCGGGGCTGGGCGACCGGCGACGGGGACCGCTGGCTGAGCACCGGCCCGGTCAAGATCTTCACGGACGGGGCGCTCGGCTCGCACACCTGCATGATGACCGAGCCGTACGACGGTGAGCCGCACAACCACGGCATCGCGGTCACCCCGGCCGAGGAGTTCGAGCGGCTGGTGGCGAAGGCGGCCGGCGCCGGAATCGCGGTCGCGGCGCACGCCATCGGCGACGCGGCGAACGAGATGGTGCTGCGCGCGTACGCCCGCTGGCAGGAGTCGGCGGGCGCCAACCCGACCGTCGCCGGGGCGGTACGGCGGCTGCGGCACCGGATCGAGCACACCCAGCACCTGCGCCCGGCGGACGTGCCGCTGCTCGCCCGGCTGGGCGTGATCGCCTCGATGCAGCCCACCCACTGCACCAGCGACATCCCCCTGACCACCCGGATGCTCGCCGGCCGGGACCTCGCCTCGTACGCCTGGCGGAGCCTGCTGGACGCCGGCGCGACGGTGGCGTTCGGCTCGGACGCCCCGGTGGAGGACCCGGATCCGTTCTTCGGCATCCACGCCGCGGTGACCCGGCAGCAGCCCGACGGCACCCCGCCCGGCGGCGTGGACCCGCACGAGCGGGTGGATCTCGACACGGCGCTGCGCTGCTTCACCGAGGCGGGCGCGTACGCCTCCTACGAGGAGCACCTGAAGGGGCGGCTCACCCCGGGGATGCTCGCGGACTTCATCGCGCTGCCCACCGACCCGTACCAGGTCGAGCCGGCGCAGCTACGGGACCTGACGGTGGCGCTCACCGTGGTCGGCGGCGTGGTGCGCTGGCAGCGCTGACCGGCGGGCACGGTCGGGGGCCTGCTCGGCGGTCAGGCGGACCGCTCGGGCGGCAGGTCGAGCACCAGCGCCGGGCCGGTGCGGCGACCGCCGCCGGGGCGGCCGGTCAGCGCGACCACGGCGTCGACGGCACGCGGTGACCGCAGCGCCTCGGCGGTCAGCCGGTGCCACGCCGCGCCCTCGGCGGCCGGGGCGACCGCCAACCGGCGGGCGCCCGCGGGCGGCCCCGCGACGCTCGTCCGCGCCGCGCTCGCCTCCACACCGGTCGCGCCCGCCGCGCTCGCCCCCGGCTCGACCAGGCCGAGCGGGCCGGCGTCGGGCAGTTCCCCGGGGCGGGTCGCCTCCCCGGCCCGCACGGCGACGTCCGGGCCGCCGTGGCGCAGCAGGGTGACGCGCCCGTCGGGGGAGACCTCCACCAGGGTGGCGGCGAGGTAGCCGCCCGGGGCGAGGTCCCGCACGAGGTGGCCGAGGGTCCCGGCGATCGCCGGCAGCGACCGGCCGCGCCGCAGGGCCTCGCGGCGGAAGGCCGACTCCAGCGCCCGCGTGCGCTCGGGGCGGGCCAGGGTGGCGCCGTGCGCCACGCCGACGAGGACGCGCAGGCCGCCCCGGCGCAGCGGCACCGCCGCGGCGACCTCCCCGGGCGAGCGGCAGACGGCCAGCGCGGCGCGTCCCGTACCGGCGGGCAGGGCGAACACGGCGACGTCGCGCGGCGCGGGCACGCGGGCGATCGCGCGCTCCGTGCGGCGTCGCCTGGCCCAGGCCAGCAAAGGTACGGCGGCCAGGCTCGCCGCCGAGGCGCCGAGCGCCCACGGGTCGGCGCGGTGCCCGGGTACGACGGGCACCACCACGGACGCCGCCAGCAGGACGGCTGCCCAGGCGGAGACCAGCGCGGCCACCCGGGGACGGGCGGAGACGCCGAGCAGCCCGGGGAGGAGCACCCAGCCCAGCGGCGTACTCACCCCGGCGACGCCCATCACGACGGCGTTGCCCGTCGCCCCGGCGATGGCCGTCCGGGTCGACACCAGCGCCTGACTCCGCATCGCCCCACGCCCATCCGTCATCTTCGATCGACCGCACCGTGCGGTGCGCCGTCCGCCCTGCTCACCAGGCCGCCAAGGTATCCGCAGGGTGGGTGATCGCCTCCCGATCATGATAGGCGGGAGGCGATCGGGCGGCAGGGGCGTGCGGCCACGCGGTCCGTACGGTCGCGGGCCCCAGGGCCGCCAGACGACCTCTCCGCCGGGCATCGACGAGCCGTCGTCGTACGGTCCGCGCGGCGCCCCCAGGTGGCCGGGCCTGTATCGGCAGTGGGCATTAACGCCCCTTACCGGTTAGGGTTGGCTAACCGGTTGTCGGGTCCTGGGAGGATATGTGCTGGTTCTGGTGGCGGTCCACGCACTCGCAGCCGTGATCGCCCCGGGACTGATACGCATCTGGGGGCGACGAGCCCTCTACCTGGTGGCCCTGGCCCCCGCAGCGACCCTGGTCTGGGCGCTCACCCGGACCGCGACGGTCCGCTCCGGCACCCCGGTCGTCGAGACGGTCACCTGGGTTCCCCAGCTCGGCCTGGAGGTCGCCCTGCGGATGGGCACCCTGGCGTGGCTGATGGTGGTGCTCGTCGGCGGCGTCGGGGCGCTGGTGCTCGCCTACAGTGCCCGTTACTTCCGCTCCGACGACCCCGGCCTGGGCCGCTTCGCGGCGGTCTTCGTCGCCTTCGCCGGCGCGATGCTCGGCCTGGTGGTCTCCGACGACCTGCTGCTGCTCTACGTGTTCTGGGAACTGACGACCGTCCTGTCCTACCTGCTGATCGGCAGCGACCCCACCAAACGCGCCAGCCGGCGGGCCGCCATGCAGGCGCTGCTGGTGACCACCCTGGGCGGCCTGGCGATGCTCGCCGGGTTCGTCATGCTCGGCCAGCACGCCGGCACGTACCGCTGGTCCGAGATCGCCACCGACCTGCCCGGCGGCGGCTACCTGGCCGTGGCCCTGGTGCTGATCCTGCTCGGCGCGCTGAGCAAGTCGGCGATCTTCCCCTTCAGCTTCTGGCTGCCCGGCGCGATGGCCGCGCCCACCCCGGTCAGCGCGTACCTGCACGCGGCGGCGATGGTCAAGGCCGGCGTGTTCCTCGTCGCGCTGATGGGGCCGGCCGTGGCGGGGGTCTCGCCCTGGCGGCCGGTGCTGCTCGCCGGCGGGCTGATCACCATGTTCCTCGGCGGCTGGGCGGCGCTGCGGCAGGCCGACCTCAAGCTGCTGCTGGCCTACGGCACGGTCAGCCAGCTCGGCCTGCTGATGGTGATCCTCGGCGCGGGCACCCGCGACACCGCGCTGGCCGGCGTGGCGATGGTGCTGGCCCACGCGCTGTTCAAGTCCACCCTGTTCCTCGTCGTGGGGATCGTCGACCACGTCGCCGGCACCCGCGACCTGCGCGAACTCAGCGGCCTGGGGCGGCGGGCGCCGGCCCTCGCGGCGGTCGCCGGCCTCGCGGCGGCCTCCATGGCCGGCCTCCCGCCGCTGGCCGGGTTCGTCGCGAAGGAGGCGGCCGTCGAGGCGTTCCTGCACGGTGGCACCGCCGACCTGGTGGTGCTCGCCGGCGTGGTGCTCGGCTCGGCGCTGACCGTGGCGTACACCCTGCGCTTCGTGTGGGGCGCGTTCGCCACCAAAGGCGACGTGCCCGCCACCCAGGCGCGGCCCGTCCGGTGGCCCTTCCTCGCGCCGGCCGTCGTGCTCGCCGCCGCCGGCCTGGCAGTGGGGCTCCTCGCGCCCGCCGTCGACAAGGTCCTCGCCCCGTACGCGGACCAGTATCCGAGCGCCCAGCCCGGCTACCACCTCGCGCTGTGGCACGGGCCGACCCTGGCGCTGGGCCTGTCGGCGTTGGCGGTCGCCGGCGGCGTGGGGCTGTTCGCCCTGCGGCACCGGGGACGGCTGGGCGCGGCGGTCCAGCTGCCCTTCGACGGGGCGGCGGTCTACCACCGGCTCATCGGCGGCGTGGACCGGCTGGCGGTGGAGCTGACCGGCTCCACCCAGCGAGGCTCCCTGCCGTTCTACCTCGGCGTCATCCTGCTGGTGATGATCACCTTGCCGGGTGGGGCGCTGCTGGCCGGGATGCCCTGGCCGCAGCGGTTCGAGCTGTGGGACACCCCGCTGCAGGCCGTCGCCGCCGCGGTGGTGATCGTGGCCGCCGTAGCCGCCGCCCGCGCCCGGCGCCGACTGACCGCGATGATCCTCGTCGGCGTCGCCGGCTACGGCACCGCGCTGATGTTCATCCTGCACGGCGCCCCGGACCTGGCCCTGACCCAGTTCCTGGTGGAGACCGTCACGATCGTCATGTTCGTGCTGGTCCTGCGCCACCTCCCCGCCAAGTTCTCCGAGCGGCCCATCCGGTCCAGCCGGCGCGGTCGCGTCGCGCTCGGCGTCGCCGTGGGCATGGTCACCGCCGGCATGGCGTACGTGGCGGCGGGAGCGCGGACCGCCACCCCCATCTCCGTCGACTTCCCCGACGAGGCGGTCTCCTACGGCGGCGGCAAGAACATCGTCAACGTGACCCTGGTGGACATCCGGGCGTGGGACACCATGGGCGAGATCGCCGTGCTCGTGGTGGCCGCCACCGGCGTGGCCAGCCTCATCTTCCGTCACTCCCGCGACCTCGACCTGCGCAGGGGCATCCCCGGCGTCGGCCGCACCGAGTCGTCGCGGCCCCGCTGGCTGACCACCGGCGCCACCACCCGTCAGCAGTCGGTCATCCTCCAGGTCGTCACCCGGCTGCTGTTCCACGCCATCGTGCTCTTCTCGATATACCTGCTCTTCTCCGGGCACAACGCCCCCGGCGGCGGCTTCGCCGCCGGACTGGTCGCCGGGCTCGCGCTGGCCGTGCGCTACCTGGCGGGCGGGCGTACGGAACTCAACGGGGCCGCCCCGGTGGACGCCGGCGCGGTGCTCGGCGCCGGGCTGTTCATCGCGGTCGGCACGGGCGTCGCCGCGATGCTGCTGGGCGGGGAGTTCCTCCAGAGCGCCCTGCTGGACCTGCACGTGCCGGTCCTCGGCCACGTCCACTTCGTCACGTCGGTCTTCTTCGACGTCGGCGTCTACCTCATCGTGGTCGGCCTGGTCCTGGACATCCTGCGCAGCCTGGGCGCGGAGATGGACCGCCAGCAGGAGACCGACCAACGCGAGACCGAACAGACCGACGACCGGGCGAAGGAGCTGGTGTGAGTCCGAACCTGACCTACGTCCTCGTGGTCGGCGTCCTCTTCGCCGCCGGGGTGACGCTGCTGCTGGAACGCAGCCTCACCCGGGTGCTGATGGGCGTCATCCTGCTCGGCAACGGCGCCAACCTCCTGCTGCTCACCGGCGGCAAGGCCGGCGGCCCGCCGATCGTCGGCACCACCGCCGAGGAGGACATGAGCGACCCGCTGCCGCAGGCCATGGTGCTGACCGCGATCGTCATCACCCTCGGCATGACCGCGTTCCTGCTCGCCCTGGCGTACCGGAGCTGGCACCTCAACGGGCACGACGAGGTGCAGGACGACGTCGAGGACCGCCGCATCATGGAGCTGGCCGACCGGGACGAGGGGCCGGGCACCGCCGACACCGACGGCGCGGACGGCGCGGACGGCGACGGGGACGGCGACCCGGCCCTGGCCACCGTGCCCGCCGACGACGCCACGGCCAGCCCGGCCGGGGACGCGGGGAGGGGCCGATGACCTGGCTCGTACCCCTGCCGGTGGTGATGCCGCTGCTCGGCGCGGCCCTGACGCTGCTGCTCGTCGGCCGGCCCCGCGCCCAGCGCTGGGTCAGCCTCACCGTGCTCACCGCCACCGTCGCCGTGGCGGCGACGCTACTGATTCGTTCCTCCGTCGACGGGCCGCTGGTCGTCGAGGTCGGCGGCTGGGTCGCACCGCTGGGCATCGTCCTGGTCGCCGACCAGCTCGCCGCGCTGATGCTCGTCGTCTCCGCCGCCGTCACACTCTGCGTGCTGGTCTACTCGATCGGGCAGGGCACGGCCGACGGCAACGAGGAGACGCCGCTGTCGGTCTACCACCCGACCTACCTCGTGCTGACCGCCGGCGTGTGCAACGCGTTCCTCTCCGGCGACCTGTTCAACCTCTACGTCGGCTTCGAGATCCTGCTGGTGGCCAGCTACGTGCTGCTGACCCTGGGCAGCACGGAGACCCGGATCCGGGCCGGCACCACGTACGTCGTGGTCAGCCTGCTGTCGTCGCTGATCTTCCTGGTCGCGATCGGCCTGGTCTACGCCGCGACCGGCACGCTCAACCTGGCCCAGCTCGTCGACCGGCTGGACGCGCTGCCGGACGACCTGCGGCTGGTGTTGCAGGGGATGCTGCTGCTCGCCTTCGGCATCAAGGCGGCCGTGTTCCCGCTGTCGGCCTGGCTGCCGGACAGCTACCCGACCGCCCCGGCCCCCGTCACGGCGGTCTTCGCCGGCCTGCTCACCAAGGTCGGCGTGTACGCGATCATCCGCACCGAGACGCTGCTGTTCCCCGGCGGCCGCACCGCCGACCTGCTGCTGGTGGTGGCGGCGCTGACGATGGTGGTGGGCATCCTCGGCGCGGTCGCCCAGTCCGACGTCAAACGGCTGCTGTCGTTCACCCTCATCAGCCACATCGGCTACATGCTCTTCGGCGTCGGCCTGAGCACCTCCCTCGGGCTGTCCGCGGCGATCTTCTACGTGGTGCACCACATCACCATCCAGACCACGCTGTTCCTCGCCGCCGGCCTCGTCGAACGGCGGGGCGGGAGCACCGCCCTGGACCGGCTCGGCGGGCTGGCCCGGCTGTCACCGCTGCTGGCCGTGCTGTTCTTCGTGCCCGCGCTCAACCTCGCCGGCATCCCACCGTTCTCCGGCTTCCTCGGCAAACTCGGCCTCGTCCAGGCCGGCGTGGACGACGGCGGCGCGCTGGCGTGGACGCTCGTCGTCGGCGGGCTGCTCACCAGCCTGCTGACCCTCTACGCCATCGCCCGCGTGTGGAACCTCGCCTTCTGGCGGGCCCCGCACCCGGACATGCCGGACGCCGGCGACGCCGTCCGAGCCGCCCGTACCGACGGTGCCGAACAGCCGCGCCGGGCACCGGACCCCGAGGGGTCGGGCGTCGTGCTGCCCCGGCTGATGATCGGGTCGACCGCCGCCCTGGTGGTGCTGGGCCTGGCGCTGACGGCGGTGGCCGGACCGCTGTTCGACATCAGCACCGACGCCGCCGACGACCTGCTGCGCAGGACCCCGTACGTCGAGGCCGTGTTCCCGGACGGTGCCCCGTGACCAGTGACCGGACGACTCCGACGACCCCCACCCCGCCGGCGAACCCGCCGCTGACCCGCAAGGCCCGCCGGCGCAACCGGATCGTCGCCGTGACGGGGCTGACCAGCGTCTGGGTGCTGCTGTGGGGCACCCTCTCCTGGGCCAACGTGATCAGCGGACTGGTGCTCTCCGTCGTGCTGCTGGCGGTGTTCCCGCTGCCGCCGGTGACCTTCGCCGGGCGGATCCGCCCCCTTCCACTCGCGCGGTTCTGGGTGCGTTTCCTGCGGGACCTCGTGGTCGCCTCCGCCCAGATCGCCTGGCTCGCGGTGCGGTTCGGGCAGCCCCCGCTCAGCGCGATCATCGCCGTGCCGCTGCGGGTCAACACCGACCTCAACCTCACGCTGACCGCCGAGGCGCTGTCGCTGGTGCCCGGCAGCCTCATCATCGAGGCCGACCGGGCGACCGGCACCCTCTACGTGCACATCATCGGCGTACGCAGCCGCGAGGAGGTGGAGCGGTTCCGGCAGGGCGTACTGGACCTCGAAGGACGGATCGTCGCCGCCATCGGCTCGCCCGAGGAGCTGAGCCGCGTCACGCAACCCCACCCCGCCGGCCCGCCGGAGCCGGCCCACCTGGAAGGGGCACCCAGATGACCGTCGTCGCCGTGACCGTCGCCGCGCTGCTCGCCGTGGCCGTCGGCCTGACCCTCGTCCGCATCATCCGCGGACCGTCCATCCTCGATCGTGCCGTCGCCACCGACGTCCTGCTCGCCGTCGTGGTCGCCGCCATCGCCACCGAGGCCGCCTACAGCCGCGACGCCACCGCGCTGCCCGTACTGGTCGTGCTCGCCATCCTCGGGTTCGTCGGCTCGGTCAGCGTCGCCCGCTTCGCCGCCCGGAGGAACGACAAGTGACGCTCGACGCCGTCCTCGACGTCACCGCCGCGGTCTGCCTGATCGCCGGCGCGCTGCTCTGCGTCGCCGCCGGGGCGGCGCTGCTGCGCTTCCCCGACCTGCTGGCCCGGATGCACGCGGCGGCCAAGCCCCAGGTGCTCGGCCTGCTGCTCGTCCTGCTCGGCTGCGCGCTGCGGCTGCGTACCGGCGTGGACATCACCACCCTCGTCCTCGTCGGCGCCTTCCAGCTCGCCACCGCGCCCGTCGCGGCGCACATGGTGGGCCGGGCCGGCTACCCGCACGACGAGATCCGCCGCGACCTGCTGATCACCGACGAGCTCGCGCCCCACCTCGACCGGATCAGTTCCGGCCGGTCCTGACCGGCGGCGGCGTTCCCCCGCCGGGTCCGCCCGTCGTGGGCGTAGGCGTCGTCCCGCCACGTCCAGCATCGTGGGAAGCCATCGACATATTTACATGTCTGCTCATCCTCGTGTATGAAGACGGGAAGCACGTCCAGTGCTGGTCTCTCGGAGGGAGCGACGATGAAACTTGCCCTACGCCGCCTGCGAACGGCGGCGGTCGCACTCGGCGCCTGCACGCTCGGGCTGAGCGTCATGTCGGTACCCGCCGCCGAGGCGTACGCGGTTCAGCCCGTCGCGCCGCAGTCCCAGCGGGCACCCGAGTCGGAGCAGTTCCAGGCGGAGGGCGTCACCACGGTCGGTGAGCTCCGTACCGTCGACGGCGCGCTCTCCTCCGCCAGCGACGGCCGCACGCAGGTCATCCGGCACCCCGGCGCGTCGTACGTGAAGGTGCACTTCAGCGCGCTGCGGCTCGCCCACGGCGACTACGTCACCGTGTCGAGCCCGGACGGCCGCGAGAGCTACCGGTACGACCGCTACCTGAACCGGGCGACCGGCTCGGACTACACGACGGACGGGCAGCCGGGCTTCTGGGCCATGTCGGTCGACGGCGACACGGCGGTGGTGACGCTGCACAGCAGCCGCGCCTCCCGCGGCAACGTCGCGACCATCGACCGGTTCTGGCGCGGCTACGACCGCACCGAGATCGCGCAGCACAACTTCTCCACGCAGTCGGTGTGCAGCACCGACGCCCGCCGCGACGTCGTCTGCTACCAGAACAGCCACCCCACGGAGTACGCCCGTGGCAGGGCCGTGGCGCGGCTGTTGATCAGCGGCGGCGGCATGTGCACCACCTGGCGGGTCGGCAACACCAACCGCATGCTGACCAACAAGCACTGCTTCTCCACGCAGTCCGCCGTCAGCGGCAGCGAGATGCAGTTCAACTACCAGTGCGCCACCTGCGGCGGCAACAACCCCGGCGCCGGCACCAAGGTGAGCGGGGCGACGCTCTACAAGGTGAGCAGTGGTGGATCCGGTGAACTGGACTACGCCCTGTACTCGGTGAACAACTTCACCAGCATCCAGAGCTTCGGCACGCTCTACCTGGCGACGACCGCCACCAGCACCGGCACCCGGATGTACATCCCGGGCCACGGCGACGGCAGGCCCAAGCGTCTCTCGATCTTCGAGGACACCCAGAACGGCGCGGCGTGCACCGTCAAGAACGCGAACTACAACAGCTGGAACATCAGCTACAGCTGCGACACCTCCGGCGGCAACTCGGGCTCGCCCGTGCTGAACTCCAGCCACCGGGTCATCGCCCTGCACCACCTCGGCGGCTGCCCGTCGAACCAGGGCGCGAAGGCCCACCTGATCTACAACCAGATCGCCAGCCTCATCGACAACAACGGCTGACGATCCGCTGACAAGACGGGCCGCCGGGGCGCGACGAAGCCCCGGCGGCCCATCGGCGTCCCGCGCCGCCGCGCCAGCCGGCTCGTCACGCCGGACGTGCCGCTCGGCGATCGCGCCGCCTTGCCCGTATCCTTGCGGCCTCACCGTTGACGAACCCCCACTCGTCGACGTGATGCACGGGTGAGGGAAGGCATACATGACGGCGGTACCACGGCACCGGGCCATCGCTGCGGATCAGGCGGTTGCCGGGCAAGCGGCCCAGGAGGACGTGCGTGCCCTGTTCGGGCAGTCCATCGCCGTCTTCGCCGCGCTGGCCGGGCCGGCGCACCTGGTGGAGACGGCGAACCCGGCGTTCTTCGCCGCGATCGGTCAGGAGCGGGCGCGTACCGGGGTCGCGATCGCCGAGCTGATGCCCGAACTCGCCGGTCAGGGGTTCATCGCTCTCCTGGACGAGGTCTATCGTACGGGCGAGCCCTACACCGGCCGGGACGCCCGGGTCGTGCTGGGCGTCGGTCCGCACGCGCGAGAGGCATTCTTCGACTTCACGTACGAGCCGCGCCGGGACGCCGACGGCACCGTGACCGGGATACGCGTGATCGGCGTGGAGACCACGCAGGTCAAGCACGCCCAGCGGCTGATGGCCGAACACCGTGCCCTGCTGGAGCAGATCGCCCGCCAGGCGCCCCTGACCGAGGTGCTCGACGGGATGGCCCGCTGCATCGAGAACCTCGCGCCCCGGGAGGTACTCGTCTCCGTCCTGCTCGCCGATCCTGACGGCCGGCACCTACGCCACGGCGCCGCTCCCAGCCTGCCCGACTTCTACAACCAGGCCATCGACGGGATCGCCACCGGCGAAGGCGTCGGGTCCTGCGGCACCGCCGCCCACCGGCGGGAACCGGTCATCGTCACCGACATCGCCACCGACCCGTTCTGGGTGGAGTTCCGCGGCCTGGCCGAGCGGGCAGGGCTGGCTGCCTGCTGGTCCACGCCGATCCTGGCCCGCGACGGCAGCCTGCTGGGCACCTTCGCCATGTACCACCGCACCCCGCGCGTCCCGCAGGACACCGACCTCGCCCTCACCCGGGTCTTCGCCGGCACCGCCGCCCTGGCCATCGAACGCCACCACATCGAAGAGGCGAAGACGGCCGCCGAGGCACGCGCCAAGGCCGCCCATGACGAGCTGACCAAAGCGGTACGCGCGGAGCGGGAACTTCGCGCCGAGGCCGAGCAGCGCGCCGCCGCTGCCGCGGAACTCGCCGCCCGGATGCGTGCCGCCGCCGCCGCGCAGGTCACCACGCCGCACCCCGAACGCTGCCAGCTCGGCGGCGCCCAGGGGTGCGCGGAGGTGGCCGAGATCAAGATTGCTGATTCGTGGGGCGACTCGGCGTGGGGCTGTCCCGCCCACGTCGAGGAGGCGATCCTCCACGTACGGTCGGTGTTCATCGCCAGCGAGGAGCTTGGCGGCCTGGCCGCCTACCTCAACCGCTAGGCAGTGCCCCGAGGTGCGCGTGGCCACCCGTCGATGGCGGTGCCCCCGCGCGCCGGCAACCGGTCCAGCAGCCATACCGACCGTCACCGGAGCGCCGCCGCCGTGAACGATGTGATCCCGGTCGGAAGCCCCGACACGATTCTGATCTGCATCCGGGGAAACTCCGGTGCAGGCAAGAGCAGCATCGCGCGACAGTTGCGGCTGCGGCACGGCCGCGGCTGCGCCCTCGTCGAGCAGGACTACCTACGCCGTGTCCTGCTGCGGGAACGGGACAAGCCCGGCGGGCTCGCGCCCGCTCTCATCGAACAGACGGTCCGCATGGCCCTCGACCACGGCTACCACGTGATCCTCGAAGGAATCATGTACGCCCCCCGGTACGGGCGGATGCTCACGGCACTGCGCGACGCCCACCGCGGCCGGACGCTGTTCGTCTATCTCGACGTGTCCCTGCCCGAGACCCTGCGCCGGCACGAGATGCGTCCGCAGGCCACGGAGTTCACGGCGGACAACATGCGCGACTGGTACGCCCCGCATGACGTCCTCGGCCACGACGACGAAGTCGTCCTGCCCGAGACCACCTCGATGGAGGAGGCCATCCTCCGCATCGCCGCCACCGCCGCGCTGCCCCTGACCGGCCGTGATTGACGACCTCCTCCCTGCCACGTCCTGACCTCGCCACACCCTCGCTGCCAGTTCCGGAGCGCGCACCTCGACGGCCGGCGGTGCGTTCCTCTCGGCCCGATACCACATAGGTATTTTTATGCCGCACAGGTATCAGCGTTCCGGCAGCAATGGACCGCGTACCGCTGCCCTCTGCTGCGTGTATGCCGGTCGACGCGAAACGGTTGACAATTGTTCGGTCATGGCTGCGGATCAACTGAGCGTGGTTCGGGGCAGGAAATGGATCGGTAGGACTCGGCGGGGAGCGCGTATCGGGTCCGAACACGCCGACACCGGACCGATATCCATCCGCCGATGGCATCGAAGGTGATCGCCGCGCTGGGGGCGATGATCGAGGAGGCCACTGTCGACGCGTACGGCGACGACGAGCAGCTGACCGATCTGTTCACCATGATCGAACGACACGGAGCCGCGGAACGCGGGTGTCCCAGGAAAAGAAGTGATCGTACGTGAACGACTTGAACCGCTCATGCCCGACGCCCTCCGATCGCAGCGAGCTGGACAGTGCCGTTGATCTGCTCGCCGCCGCAGTGCGGCAAGTCATCCGGCCAGGAGCCGGTCGCATATGTGCCGGTGGCGGAACTCGTAGAACGCCCCGGCCTGGCGAAGGATCCCGTAACCGCAGGCATCTTCAAGAAACGGCAGGAGCCGCCACGGAAGCCGACTGGACAGTGCCGTGAACATTCGGAACTTGAGCCAGTCGCCCCAGATAGAGAGCACTGAGATGGAGCAGAGGATTGTGACGACGAACATCCCTATACCGCCGATCAGGCCCTGCGTGAGCCCGGCCTCAATGCCGGAGCCGGCCATCCCGCCGAAAAAGTTGTACCGAAGTCCTACGAAAGCGCCAGAGGTAAGGCCTATAGCAGTTGCTTGAAAGATGGCCAGTTGCCGCTCGAACCGCAGGCTGCGGCGAGGGGACGACACATATTCGACGTCGACCTTCCGGCTCACTAGGGGGGTCAGTGCGGTGGTGAGCGCTGTGGAGAAGCCGATGAGGGCCGCCGGGCCGGCGCCAAGCAGTCCGGTCAGGATCAGGGTGACGGATATGCCAGCGAGCGCGCCGACTGCCAGGAACCCAACCACCTGCCGCCGTCGTCCCGTCACCCTCAGGTGCAGCCTCTGCGGCGCCGGAGCGGTTTTCGACCGGAACCGGGAGAGCAGGGTCACGATGAGGCCGAACTGTACGATGGTCGCAATGAACGTCAGAAAAAACGGGTTTCCTGAGGTGTACGAGGTGGCCGCCGTGGTGGCCCCGGCGAGGAAACCAACGATCAGGAAGTTGACCAGCCAGTGAAACCACCGTGGGACTTCCTTGGACAGCGACCACCACGCGATCCGGTCATCGTTCTTAGCAGCTAAACGGGCTAGTAGCGCCAACCGGCCACGGACGATTTCGGGCGCGCGCTGGCCCGCTGCGAAGGCGTCCAAAGCCGCGTCGGTCAGATGCGCTCTAACGGCCGAGGTGGTGGGTCTATGCAATTTTGTCAATTGTGTCGGGTTGCTCGTCGCATCGATGTAGGTGAGGGCAGCAAGGTAGGCGAAGAGCGGGATCTGCAGTGTCTTGATGAGCGGGCCAAACTGCTTGTGTCCCTCACTGGAGGCGAGGAGCGCGATGGTGGGTTCCCAAAGGCTCCGGCCCGCGTCGTCGGCGGGCCCAGCCCGCCGCAAGTATTCGAATACCTTACGAGCTTCGGGACGCTCGACCTTCAGCACCGCCGCTCCAGGGATCGTCCGCCACTTACGGGTGGCCTTGAGATAGAACGAGTTCTGGCTGGCAATGACGAGTGGATCGCGTGGCAACTTGGACAGCGCGGCCGCCGCCGATCCCAGCGATAGCTGGTCAAGGTTGTCGAGCAGGGGAAGCAGCCTGCCTTCGTCCATCAGAAGCACGGCTTGCCGGTCCCCGGTATACGGATCTTTCGCGGCAAGCACGGGATAAGCCCGCGAGCTCTCGTCGATGAGCCAGTCCCGAAAGGGTGTGTCGTCGGTGTTCCAGGTCCGAAGGTCGAGAATTACGGGAAGACTCGGGAGAGTCCTGTCGGACGGCGTGTCGTTGATCTGGCGCAGCATGTCCTCCACGAGTGCCCGCAGTAGGGTCGATTTGCCGAAACCGGAATCGCCCAGGATCACCAACCTTCCCGTGGGGATCCTCCGATATGTCGCGGGTAGTTCGGTGCTGCTGCTGAGCAGGATGTCCAATCGCTCCTTTGACTGTCCGGTGATGTTCTCCCAATGGTCTGATGATGGTGGGCCGACAGCCGACAGTCGGACGGGGATCCGAGTTTGGGGATCGATCCTGCCGGTGTCCACACCGCCAGCGGTTATGCGTGCAATGTGCGCGGCCGCCCGTCGGTGGAGATTGTCAATGCTGGTGTTATCGCTCAGGAAGTCCCGCTTCTGCGGGCGTAAAAAAGTTAGAGTAGCGACGGCCAGAGTGACAAAGCCACCCGCAATACCGTAAATCCAACTGGTGCCCTCGATGCCGTTGGACCGCCATCCGAACACCGTCGCGGTCAGAAGAGCTAGAAAAAATGTGATGACTACGGACCACCGTAGGAACATGAACCGAGGGTACTTGCCGACAGTTGAATTCTCGGTCGGCTACCCGACTTTGCTCAATAAGTGCGTACGCTGGCTTTGTGCCGGCACCGCACTCGGCGGCACTCGGCACCCAGGCCCCGGCAAAGTCGTCAGGTGATCCCGAGCAGTGCCAGCGGGCGGGTGCTGTCGCGGGCGTGATGTCGGTCGGCGGCGGCAATGTTGGTGACTCCGATCAGGGGTAGGGCGCCGATCGCGGCGTTGCGTAGGGCGGCCATGACTTCGGTCCGGTGCCGGTGCGGATCTGGCTGCGGTCTTCGTCGTAGGTGACGTCGCGGACCCAGTGAGTCTTGTTCTCGATCGACCAGTGACTGCGGCCACGATCTTCGCGCTCGGTGCGCGGCGGGATACGTGCACGGCGGGTTCCGCGCCCCGGCCGTCCGCCGCTCTCGTTCGAGAGGTGCGCCGTGATCTGCAACAGAGTCGGCGTGGGCGGTCATAGTGGGGTGTGAGGCATCAGGTACGGCCGTCGGACGAGGAACTGTGGGCTTCGATCGCCGCCGGTGACGAGTCGGCGTTCGGTCGGCTCTTCGACCGGTACTCCCGTCCGGTCTACAACCACGCGTTCCGGCTGACTGGGTCGTGGTCGACGGCCGAGGACGTCACCCAGGCGACGTTCCTCGTCGCGTGGCGTCGCCGTCGCGACGCCCGGCTGGTGGACGGCTCGGCGCTGCCGTGGCTGCTGGTCGTCGCCACCAACGAGGTCCGCTCCGAGTGGCGGTCGGCGCGCCGGTGGCTGGCGCTGCTCCGGCGCCTGCCTGCGGAGCGGCACATCGGTGGTGATCTCGCCGACGAGGTGGCCGCGCGGCTCGATGACGAGCGGCGGATGGCCGAGGCCCTCTCGGTGGTCCGCCATTTGTCGCCGGCGGAGCGGGAGGCGGTGGCGTTGTGCCTGTGGTCCGGCGTGTCGTACCCGGACGCGGCAGCGGTGTTGGGCATCAGTGAGGTGGCGGTGCGGTCCCGGGTGAGTCGGGCGCGCAGCCGCCTGGCGCGGCTGTTGCCCGAGGAGATTCAGGAGGGGACGCGGTGAACGACATTCTCGACCTGCCCGCGGAGCGGGACCTGCCGCCGGAGGCGGGGCACGCGATGCGGGCTCGGATCCTTGGTTCTGTGCGCCCGCGCCCGGCTCGTACGGCACGACTGCGAGCCGCCGTGGCGGGGGTGGTGCTGCTGGCCGTGGCGTCCGGTGTCGCGGCGGTGGTGTGGCAGCGGCCGGACCGATCGCCCGTGCAGGTGTTGGCCATGGGGGCCGGGGAGTTGTCGCCGACGCTGCGGGACGCGGCCGAGCGGTGCCTCTGGTGGAACTCCCCGCAACGGCAGACCCGGCAGAACCCGAGCGAGCGACCCGTCCCGGTGTCCCTGGCCGATCTGGCGGTGGCCATCGAGCGGGGTGACCGCGCGCTGGTGTTGTTCATGAACGACGTTGGCTACGCCACCTGCGACGTGGAGTGGGCGGGAACGGCCCGGGAGTCCGGCGGGGGCGCCACCGAGCCGTGGCCGCACGGTGAGTGGCTGCCCGGGCCGGTGCAGCGACTGCTGCTGACCTCCACCGAGTCCGACGGCGGTGACGTCACCGTCAGCGGTCGGGTCAGCCGACGCGTCCACCGGCTCGTACTCGACCACGGTGACGGCCACACCACCGCGGCCCGGCTCTCCGAAGGCGCGTTCGGCCTGATGACCAGCGACGCCAAACTCAAGGCCGGCAACGCCCCTGGACTGGTCAGCTACGACGCCAATGGGACAGAGATCGACAGGCGCCCGCTGTTTCAGGCCGAAGACCAACTGGAGCGCTGCTACGCGGGCCCGGACGGGAAGCGGATCTACGGCAAACCGACCAGCGGCTGCCGACCCGCCGAGAAGTGGCGAGGCTAGCCGCCGTTGGAAGCTGACTGCTGCACCGGGACGTGGGTTGTCACTCGCGGGTCAGCCCCGGTGGTAGCGCGTCCTCGTCGGGTTGGACCTGGCGGGCGTTGGCCACGGGGTCGCGTTGAAGGGTGTGGATCAGTGGTGTTGGGCCGCCGATGCAGGTCCAGGTGTCGTCCCAGAGTGCGGAGACCAGCCATGACCTGTTGGCGGGGAAGAACAGGTCGGGTAGCGCTCCGCGGGGGTGGCGGATGTGACCGCCGGTGCGCCAGGTGAGGGCCTGCTCGGGGCCGGCCTGGACCAGCACGTACGGCCAGTTCCAGTAGAGGAACACCCTTGGGGCGTGGGGGAAGACGACGTCGTGGGCGCCGGTGTCGAGGTACGCCAGCCACCACGGCTGGGCCGGGGTGTGCGTGGTGAGGTCCTCGACCAGGGCGTGCTCGTAGGCGGCGGCGGTGACGTCGTCGGCCTGGTAGGTGGTGGCGTAGGCGTCGAAGACCAGCGGGATGGCGGTGGTGATCGAGACGCCGGCAGTGGTGTGACCGGCGATCCAGCCCACGTCGGCGGCGGCGCCGATGCGCCAACTCCGCCCGTCCTTGCTGACCTGCACACCGCTATTCAAACCGCTGCTGCGACGGTTGGCGTAGGAATCGGGCTGGTCGCGGAACGGCTGGCGGTGACCCCGTTATGGGCAGTCACGCCGTACGCCTCCCCCGTTACCTTTTTGATCGTCCCCAGCCGGGACCCTCGGTTGCCCGGCCCGGTATGACTTCCTGCCCCTGTCGCTTGCATGATCCGGGGGGTGTTGTCGCCGGGGCGGGTGGCGTCGGCGGACCGCTGATAGGGACACGGCCACCCGTGTTGGGGTAGGTCTCTCCGTAACGTGGCTGCCGGCCGTCCGACGCCTGGACCAGCGGCCGAGGCCACGGGATCGATGCGTGGAGGCGGGTGTGGTGAACGACGGATGCGGCGTCTACCTCGGCTTGGACGTCGGTAAAGGTGATCATCACGCGGTTGGGTTGGCCCCGGACGGCAAGCGGCTGCACGACGCGCCGTTGCCGAACACCGAGGCCCGACTGCGGCAGCTGTTCGACAAACTGGCCCGGCATGGCCGGATTCTGGTGGTGGTCGACCAGCCGGCATCGATTGGCGCCCTGCCGATCGCGGTCGCCCGGGCGTGCGGGCATCAGGTGGCCTACCTGCCCGGTCTGGCCATGCGCCGTATCGCTGACCTGCACCCCGGTGCGGCGAAGACCGACGCTCGCGACGCCTACGTCATTGCTGATGCCGCCCGGGCCCTGCCGCACACGCTGCGGCGGGTCGATGTCGGCGACGAGGCTCTGGCTGAGTTGGAAGTCCTGGTCGGCTTCGACGACGACCTGGCCGGCGAGGCCACCCGGATCTCGAACCGCATCCGGGGACTACTCACTCAGATCCACCCCGCTCTGGTCTGCTGTGCCGACCCTTGCCGGTATCTGGTGGCCCCCGCAGAAAGCCCGGTAGGTTCGGCTGTCGAGCACTTCTACTGTCATCGATTGGAGATGCCGGCTACGTGTCGCAGGTCGAGAGAATCACCGGTGAGTTCCGCGCGTTGATGACCGGGGTCGAACGCGCGCAGGGGTTGGCGGCCGCCGCCGACAGTCAGGCGCAGGAGGTGGCGTTGCGGGCTGCGGGCGCGGGCTTCGTCGCCGTGGCGGCGGGTGTGGCGCGGGTGCGTAACGCGATCACGAGCGTTCAGGACGGCCTGGGAGGTCTCGCCGGTGCGATCGGTGAGGCGACGAATACCGCCGCCGCAGTGCCGAACGAGGCCAGTCCGCAGGAGACGATCGCCGGGTTGGCGCCTGTGCGGAGCTCCGTGGACGCCGCTCGCGATGCTGCGGCCGGGGCCATCACCCAGATCGGTGAGGCGCAGCAGATCGTTGTCATGGTCCTGCAGGGCGGGCAGCCCGGGCCGCTGTTGCAGGCCCTGGACGGCATCAAGCAGGTCCTGGTGCTGCTCGTGCAACGTACTGGCGGTGCCAGGCAGGCTGTCGAGGAGGCGATCGCGGAGGCGCGGCAGTTGGGGTCGTCGGGAAACCGACGGGGGCTGGCGGTCATCCACCGGCCAGCCCTCCCCCTTTCGATCACAGTGATCCGCCTTCGGCACTTCATGCTGCTGGCGACGAAGCTCTCGCTGACCACGACCACGGCACGCCGTGGACCAGGCAGCCGACCGGTGTCCTGGGCGGGTCACCGACCGGCCCGAGAACCAGAATCCCACCCCGGTTGGACGACGACGGGCGGCGTCCGTTGGAGCTCGAGAACGAATGCGCCGATATAGTCGCCGGCAAGAGCTACCGGGTCCACCAGAACCCCACCAGGCAGGAGATCGCCGGTGCCCGGCTCCGTACCGGCGACTCGGGCAATCCGAACAAAGACCCGGATTACCTGATCGAGGGTCATGTGTTCGATTGCTATTCGCCTACTCTTGGCAAGCCGGTACGGGGTGTCTGGAGCGAGGTCCGCGCCAAGGTCGACAAGGAGCAGACCCAACGTGTGGTGCTGAACCTGCACGACTGGCACGGAGACCTCGCGGCGCTGCGGACACAGTTCGACAAATGGCCCGTCGAGAGATTGAAAGAACTCGTCGCGGTGACGCCGAATGGCGCGATCGTGCAGATGGTCCGTCGAGACTGAGGGAAAGCGCAGAGATGGCTGTCGAGTTCAGACTGACGCTGGCGGGTGACCTACCCCTGGAACAGGTGGCCGACCTTGTGGCTGCGGACACCGCCGAGAGGCTGAGACCGAGCGGCACCAACCCGCAGCTGTTCAGTGCTCGGCTCTACGAGACGCGCGGGTACGCGCTCAGCGTCTACTCGGGCAACCAGGGCTATTTCGATGCCGAGGGCGACAACGGTTCCCGCTGGGAGTGGGAGCCGGAGACGTATGTCGACATCGACTTCTCCCTGCGGGCAGACGACGTGGTCGACAAGGGAATCCCGAACATGATGAAGGCCGTGGCCCGTGTGTTGGCCGCCCGGCAGGAGGACGCGGCGCTGGTCCAGAACGGCAACTGGCTGCTGCTGACCCGCGTCGGGGGAAGACTCCGTAGACACCGGCCTACCTGGTGGAGCCACTACGGCGTAGACGGCCCCATCACCCAGTGAGCGAAGCGAGCCCTGCGCGCAAATCAACGAAGGCCGACAACCAACCCGCCGCTCGTCTGAACCGTCGCTCGACGCCACGCCGTGCTGGCGGCTACCGACCGCGACACCTCTGCCACCACCAGCGGCGGTTCGCGACCGGGAGCAGGCTGATACTCCCGGCCCAAAGCCGCTGGCCAACCCGAAACTGCTCCCGCAGCCACATCGACCCATCGGCACCGGAAGGTCCCCGCCGTGAACGCAACGATTCCCTACCAGCAGCCCCGAACCCGGTCATCGATCGCACCAGCTCCGGCAGCGGCAAGACGGCTGCCCGGGGGGTCGACTGCGGCTCGCAGGGCGCCATCATCGCGGCATGAGCGACTGCGTCGGGCCAGTGGCTAACGTCCCTGTCATGACGGCAGAAGCAGCGGGAACGTTTCGTCGGACGCAGATCGAGCGATCGGACCAGCGCGTCGCATGGGAGCGGACAGATTAGGCTTTTTTCGCTGCCGGGGCGTGTCATGTCCTCGCCTGGGTATGCCGAGAGTTCTACGCGGACCGGTCGATCGGGATGGCGGCGGTGCGCTTCGCCGGCGAGCGGCAGGTCTTCCACGTTTACGCGGTCTGGGACGGCTGGGCGTTCGACCACTCAGGCTGGCATCCCGAGTCGCAGTTGCTGGCGGTCAACACAGAGTTCGAAGGCCGCCCGCTGGAGCGGGTCAAGATCACGGTCAGTCTCGCTGAGTTCTGCGAGGAGCACCACTCCCGTATGCCGAACCAGTATTGGCGCGACCCGCTTCCTCGTGCTCGCGAGTACGTGAGCCGGTACATTCCACCGTGGGCGTAGTGCCTCCGGTGCTCGCCGGTGGAGGCGAGCGTCACCTGATCTCACTCAGGTGACGCACCCTGACGCCCGGTCGGCGGCACATGAGAATGTCAGCGGCGGCCAGGGCCCGGCGTGCGATAGTTGCGCGCGTGACGTTTCCGCTCGAAGCGCTGTCCGTTGCGGTTACGGCCCGTGCCGAGACTTGGGCACGGCTTGAGATTCGCTGGCACGCTCGCCCGATCCAACCGAACTACGGCAAGCCGGTCGTGAGCGCCGACTTCGAGTCTTCGGCGTGGCTCGCTCAGGTCACGATCTGGCTCAGCGGCGAGGCGGACTTGGACACGGTCGCCTGGCTGACGACAGGATCGTCAACAAGCACTACGAACTTACCGGCTACGGCGATCTCGAAGTAATGCTCGACGAGTTCGTCGGTCTGCTCATCGACGACAGGATTCCCGGCGCAGCATTCGTCGCCCAGTGGCCGGGAACGGCCGCCTGACCGTGCGCGTTGATGCGCGCTCAGCGGCTATGAGCGGACGCCGGGGGACCGTCATGGTCAGAATCGCGGTGGGTCCGAGCGCCCCCGGGGTGGGCGCTCCGTGCTTCTCTGGTGGCGGAGCCGACGGTAGGCATGCGGACGGAACATCATTAATCTTCAATGATATGCGCGGTGTGTGCTCTCCAGCGGATGCCAACCCGGGTGAACCGGTGCCAGCGCGGGTCACCGTGGCCGACCGCCGGTCGCAAACCGGGGTGCGTGTGCTCGGGGTGTGGTCCTGGGCTGGGAGAACGAGGGTGTGGGTGACGTGGGTGAACGTGGGGCACTCCCTGCCACCCCAGGTGAACCCCCAGGTCGCTAGACTAGGCCCTCGCGCCCTCGTAGCTCAGGGGATAGAGCATCGGTTTCCTAACCCGACGCTCCGTTTGTGTCCGCAGGCTAATGACCTGCGGCTTTTCGTTTTCGACCTGTGCGTGCCGGTCGCTTAGCGGCCTTGCTGCGATCGTTTGCCGAAGATCAGCTGGAGCGTTATGGGTCCTGCGAGTGCAGGCTTGTCGCTGCCGCGAGCTGAGAGTGGAGCCATCCTTGGCTGCGGCGGACTTCTTGGTGCATGCATCGGTAGACCACGAGCGCAGGACGCCGTCCGGGCGGCAACTGAGCGCCGGGAGGTCAGCTGACGGAGCCGTCAGGTCGAGCGGGTTCCTCCTCGCCGAGCAGTTCACGGCGCCATTCGGCGAATCGGCTACGGAGATCGTCCAGCCCTCGGCCGGCGACGCCGTACTGGGCGAAGTCGTCAGGATCGAGCAGGGCGGCTTGTCCGAGAGCGTCGGCGAAGACGCGCCGGTCGAAACCACGGTCGGCGCTCTGCGCGAGGGCGAGGAGGGCTTCGCGGGTGTAGCGGCCGGATCGGAGCGTGGCGTCGATGTCGATGAAGTCACGAGCGAAGGCTCGCCCGTAGAGTGCGCTCATCTTGTTCGCGACCGCGTCGTCAGGGTGGAGTACCGGTCCGATCGCCATGAGGATCGGTTCGTTGGCGCGCCAGTCCACGCCGAGTTCGACCTTGGAAATCCGCGCACCGTCGGTGACAGCCAGCCGGGCGAATGTGTCGTACTGCCGCTCGGTCTCGACGGTCAGGCCGTCGTCTCGGTAGGCGTGCACGACGGCGGTGACCGCGGCGGTGAACTCCTTGCGGCGGTCCCAGGCGGTGAACAGGTCGACGTCCTCGCTGGGCCGCTCGACAAGCCCGGCGGCCTGGACCGCGTAACCGCCGGCCAGAGCGAAGCCGTATCGATCGGCGGCCCCGAGCCCGGTACGGGCGAGGCGTTCGTGGAAGGGGTCCACCGCTATGCCGCGTTGCTGCGGGTTGCGGCGAGTTCGGGAAAGGCTTCCTCCCAGCGTTGGCGGAGCTGGGGTGGCAGCCAGAGGGTGGGCCAGAGCCGCCGGAGGAGGTCGGCGTCGAGCCAGGTGTTCAGGTCCTCGACCGTACTGGCTTCGGTGAGCACCACCTTGTACATGCTGGCCATGCGTGCGGTCCGGTTCAGGTCGTACTCGGCGTGCCCGGACCAGTCGAGATGACGGGGAAGCGTCACCGTGCCTTCGGTCGGGCCGTGCAGTTCGGCAAGGGTTTCGGCCACTACGTAGGGCCTCCGGTCACCGTAGGGCCGGTAGTCCGCCGGCGGCTGGGGTGAAGTCCTGCGTCGGCTGAGGTTGGTCGCCCGCCGGACTTCCGGTCGTAGCGCCTGACGGATCGTCTCCCGGCTGTATCCGGTGACCCGCTGCAGGTCCACCGGCCGCCAGCCGGCCGCATGAAACGCCCGCAGCTGCTCGTCCCGCTCGGTCAACGCCTCCGCCCGCGTCGCCTCGTACCTGGAGACAACCGCATGCAGCTCATCCTCGGAGAACCGACCCATGCCCGTCAGCCTACTACGCTAGGCCCAGCACGCTTGGCTTCTTTACCATATCCTCGCAACCGGCGGGTAGGGCTACGGCGGTGCACGCCCGCAAGCCCAGCCTGCTCGAGCGCCTCAACCTCGCAGGCCTCGATACCTGAACAGACCGGAGCGACCGCCGCCCACACCCACACATGTGTCTTCACCACATCGATGCTCGCGGCGGCGAACACGGCGTCGAACGACGCGGTGAACTTGGCGTCGCGGTCGCGGATCAGGAGCCGGAACCCTGTCATGCGCTCGCCGAGGTCCAGCACCTGGTTGCGGGCCTGCTGGGTGGTCCAGGCAGCGGTCGGGTGTTCGGTGACGCCGAGGATGTGTACCCGTCGGGTCGTGATCTCCATGACGAAAAGCACGTACAGTCGCCGCAACGTGACGGTATCGATGTGGAAGAAGTCGGTCGCCAGCAGCCCGGCTGCCTGAGCGCGCAGGAACGTTCGCCAACTGGTGTCGATCTCGCGCGGGGCGGGACCGGCCCTCGAGCCGACGAGGATGCGACGGATGGTGCCGGCGCCGACCCGATAGCCGAGCCCGACGAGCTCACCTTGGATGCGCCGGTGCCCCCAGCCGGGATTCTCCCTGGCCAGCCGCAGGACCAGGTCCCGCAGGTCGTCGCTGATCGGCGGGCGTCCGGGACGGTTCGGGTGCGTCCAATGCCGGCGAACCCACGGCATTGCGTACGTACGGCTGGTCGACAGCGGCTGGACGTACATCTCACGTCACACCGCTACGACGCCCCACCCGCGCTCACCGGCGCGTACTCCGGCTACGCCATGACGCCGCTGCCGGCGGCCACTGCGCTTGCGATTGCCCACCGATCCTCCCGACGCGAACACCCGCACCGCCGTTCCGTCGATGCTGACACGTCGACAGCCGGACACGACAGCCACAGACCCCACCCCACGAGCTGGAATCTGGACCGGAAGCCGCTCGTGCGACTACTCGCATCGCGGTGGCTGTCTGCGGTGCCGACCGCCTCGTCGATGTCTGGTGGCCTCCCAAGGAGCCCGGTAGGTTCAGCTGTCCAGCACTTTCGCTCTCATCGATTGGGGTGCCGGCCACGTGTCGCAGATCGAGACGATCACCGGTGAGTTCCGCGCGTTGATGACCGGGGTTGAACGCGCGCAGGGGTTGGCAGCTGCCGCCGACAGTCAGGCGCAGGAGGTGGCGCTGCGGGCCGCGGGCGCGGGCTTCGTCGCCGTGGCGGCGGGTGTGGCGCGGGTGCGCAACGCGATCACGGGCATCCAGGGCGCCCTGGGAAGTCTCGCCGGTGCGATCGGTGAAGCGACGAAGGCCACCGCGGCAGTGCCGAACGAGGCCACCCCGCAGGAGACGATTGCCGGGCTGGCGCCTGTGCAGAGCGCCGTGGACGCCGCTCGGGACGCGGCGACCGGGGCCATCACCGGAGTCGGGGAGGCGCAGCAACTCGTCGCCGTGGTCCTGCAGGGCGGGCAGCCTGGGCCGCTGCTGCAGGCGTTGGAGGCCATCAAGCAGGTCCTGGCGCTGGTCGTTCAGCGCACCGGCGGGGCCCGGCAGGCCGTCGAAGCGGCGATCGCGCAGGCCCGGCAGTTGGGGTCGTCGGGAAACTGACAGGGGCTGGCGGTCATCCACCGGCCAGCCCTACCCCTTCCGAGCGCGGTGACCCGCCGTCGACACCTCATGCCGCCGACGACGCGACATCCGCTGACCACGGCCACGGCACGTCTTGGACCAGACAGCCAACCGGTGTCCCGGGCGGGTCGCCGACCGGTCCGAGAACCAGAATTCCACCCCGGTTGGACGACGACGGGCGGCGTCCGTTGGAGCTCGAGAACGAATGCGCCGATATAGTCGCCAGCAAGAGCTACCGGGTCCACCAGAACCCCACCAGGCGGGAGATCGCCGACGCCCGGCTCCGTACCGGCGACTCGGGCAACCCGAACAAAGACCCGGACTACCTGATCGAAGGTCACGTGTTCGACTGCTATTCGCCCACTCTCGGCAAGCCGGTACGGGGCGTCTGGAGCGAGGTCCGCGCCAAGGTCGACAAGGAGCAGACCCAACGCGTGGTGCTGAACCTGCACGACTGGCACGGAGACCTCGCGGCCCTGCGGACACAGTTCGACACCTGGCCCGTCGAGAAGCTGAAAGAACTCGTCGCGGTAACGCCGAGCGGCGCGATCGTGCAGATCGTCCGTCGAGACTGAGGAGAGGCGCAGAGATGGCTGTCGAGTTCAGGTTGACCCTGGGCGGTGACCTGCCCCTGGACCACGTGGCTGATCTCGTGGCAGCCGAACCCGCCGAGAAGCCCAAGCCGAGCGGCACCAACCCGCGGCTGTTCAGTGCCCGCCTCTACGACACCCGCGGGTACGCGCTGACCATCTCCTCAGGCAGCCAGGGCTATTTCGATGCCGAGGCCGACGACGGTGCCCGCTGGGAGTGGGAGCCGGAGACATACGTCGACATCGACTTCTCCATGCGGGCGGACGACCTTGTCGACAAGGGGATCCCGAACATGATGAAGGCCGTGGCCCGTGTGTTGGCCGCCCGGCAGGAGGACGCGGCGCTGGTCCAGAACGGCAACTGGCTTCTGCTGACCCGTGTCGAGGGCACACTCCGCAGACACCGGCCTACCTGGTGGAGCCACTACGGCATAGACGACCCCATCACCCAATGAACCAGCCGAGCGCGGGTGACCCGCCGACGAACGGCGCGACTTCGACCCGTCATCCGTGGGCGACGTCGACGTCGTCATCCTCGACCCGACGGACCTGACCCGCGACAACGACGACCAGCCACCGCGTGGCTGATGGCGACTTGGCCGGACCCCCCGTGGGAGGCGGCGCCCAGCCGGGGGAGCGGACAGCCGCACATGATCTTCGATGATGTGCGCGGTGTGTGCTCTCCAGCGGATGCCAACCCGGGTGAATCGGTGCCAACGCGGGTCACCGCGGCTGAGCCACCCCCGCTTTCATGGAGCTTCTTGACCATGGTCTGATGGCCGTGGGGGAGGAAGTCGTCCGTGGCAGCACCGAAGAAGTACCCCGATGGGCTACGTCAGCGCGCTGTGCGCCTGTATCGCGAGTCGGACCCGAAGCCCGTCATCCGGCGCCTGGCCGAGCAGCTCGGCGTGCATCACGAGGCGCTCAGGAACTGGATCCGGCAGGCCGAGGCCGACGCCGACGAGCGTCACGACCGGCCGACCAGCGAGATGGCGGAGGAGAACCGCCGGCTGCGTAGGGAAGTCACCGAGTTGCGGCGGGCGAACGAGATCCTGAAGGCGGCGAGCGCGTATTTCGCGGCGGAGCTCGACCCGACCCGGCGACGGTCATGAGGTTCATCCACGAACATCGTGACCAGTTCGCGGTCGCGCTCCTGCTACGGGTCCTGAACATCGGCGCCTCGACCTACTACGCGTGGGTGAAGCAGGCCGAGCAGCCCTGCGACCGCGACGTGGTCGACCTGGGGCTGATCTCCAACATCCACGAGATCTGGGAGACATCGGGGCGCACCTACGGCGCGGACCGGGTGCATCGGCAGCTGCGCCGTGACGGCATCCATGTGGGCCGCAAACGCGTCGAGCGGTTGATGACGCAGCAGGGCTGGCAGGGGGCGTTCCTGCGTCGAGGCTGGCACGGCGGCTCCACCCGGCAGGACCCGCGGCACATCCCGGCGCCGGATCTGGTCAACCGGCAGTTCACCGCAGCGGGGCCGAACCGCCTGTGGGTCGCCGACGCCACCCGCATACCGTGCGGCGAAGGGGTGTTCTGGCTCGCCGCGGTCCGGGATGTGTTCTCCCGCCGGATCGTGGGGTGGAAGACCTCCGACCGCTGCGACACCGACCTGATCCTCGCCGCCCTCGAATACGGCATCTGGTCGCGCGACGTCCGCGACGGCCAGTTGATCCACCACTCGGACAGGGGATCGAACTACACGTCGTTCCGCTTCTCAGAACGCTTACAGGACAACGGGATCCTGCCCTCCATGGGCTCCGTCGGCGACTCATACGACAACGCCCTGATGGAGAACTTCTGGTCGACGTTGAAAATCGAGCTCGTCTACCGCACCTGTCGGCGGCCAGTGAAAGATCCCCATAGGCGGCCATTTACCGCCCCGCTGATGGCCAGGGTTCTCCCCGTGGACGGCCAGATACCTCCCCGCTGATCATGACGAGACGCTGGTCGGCGAGGGTCGGCGGCGTGAAACGCGGCAGGGAGATCGTGGAAATTTTGGAGGCATACGACCTCACGGGTAGTTACCGTGCGGCGGCCGAGCTGGCCGGGTGTGATCACCACACCGTGGCCCGGTATGTGAAGTTGCGGGCCGAGGGACGCAGCCCCGAGGAGCGGACCCAGCGGGCTCGGCCGATCGACGATTTCATGGACAAGATCGAGGAGTTGGTGGCCCGCTCGGGTGGCCGGGTCCGCGCCGATGTGGTGCACCGGCGGATCACCACGATGGGCTTCGCCGGCGGAGAGCGCACCACCCGCCGGGCGGTCGCGGCGGTGAAGAAGTCCTGGCAGGCCGGGCAGCGACGGGTGTTCCGCCCGTGGATCCCCGAGCCCGGTTTGTGGCTTCAGTTCGACTGGGGCGAAGGCCCACGCATCGGCGGCCGGCGGACCACGTTGTGGTGCGCGTGGCTGCCCTGGTCCCGGTTCCGGGTCGTGATCCCGGTGCTGGACAAGACCCTGCCGACGGTCGTGGCCTGCCTGGATGCCACCCTGCGGCGCCTGGGTGGGGTGCCGGCCTATGTGTTGACCGACAACGAGAAGACGATCACGGTGGAGCACGTCGCGGACATCGCCGTGCGTAATCCGGAGATCGTGCAGGTGGCCCGGCATTACGGGATGACGATCCGCACTTGCGTGCCGGCGGACCCGCAGTCCAAGGGCGGCGCCGAGAACACCGTGAAGATCGCCAAGGCGGACCTGGTCCCGACCAGCGCGAACCTGCTCGGCCAGTACCGCACGTTCGCGGAACTGGAGGCGGCCTGCCGCGACTTCACCGACGAGGTCAACGCCCGCATCCACCGCGACACCCGACGCCGCCCGGCCGAAGCCCTCCTGGACGAACGCGACCGGCTGCATCCGCTGCCGGCGCAGCCGTTCACCGTCGCGTTCGGCACCACCCGCCGAGTGAACTGGGACTGCACCATCTCCGTCGACGGAGTCCGCTACTCGGTCCCGCACCACCTGGTCGACACCCGGGTCTGGGCCCGGTTCCACGGCGACGAACTCATCGTCACCGCCGTCAGCGAGGACGGGCCGGCCGAGGTCGCCCGCCACCAGCGGGCCCAGCCGGGCCGCCCGTCGATCCTCGACGAGCACTACCCGCCCCGATCACGCCAGTCCGACACCGCCGATCGGGTGCCGCGGGCCCGCACCGCCGACGAGGCCGCGTTCCTGGCTCTCGGCCCCGGCGCCGCCGCGTGGCTGGTCGAGGCCGCAGCCGCCGGGGTCCGCGGGGTGCGCCGCAAGATGGCCGAAGCCGTCGCTCTCGCGAAGCTGCACGGCGTCGACCACGTCGACCGGGCCCTCGGCACCGCCGCTTTGGCGGGCAGGTTCGCCGACAACGACCTGATCCGCATCCTGGCCCACCAACGCGACGACGACACCCCACCCACTCGGGCCAGCGAAACCCACAGCCTGCAACCAGGCACCTCTGCCTGGTCAACCTTCGGCACGACGACTGGAGAACAGTGACCATCACCCCGTTGCGGGTCACCGGCGCAGCCGGTGACCCGCTGACCGAAGCGATCGAGCTCACCCGCCGGCTGAAACTGCCGCACCTGCGCCGGGCCATGGCCGACCTCATCCCCACCGCGAAAGCGCAACGCTGGGACCCGGCCGAAGTCGTGCGGGTCCTCCTCGCGGAGGAGGCAGCCGGCCGGGACCAGGCCAACCTGCGCACCCGGCGCAAACGCGCCGCGTTCCCCGCCGGCAAAACCTTCGGCGACTGGGACGAGCAGGCCTCCTCGATCCCGCGGCCGACCCAGGACGCCCTGCGCAGCCTGGAATGGGTGCAGCGCAAGGAGAACCTGTCCATCTGCGGCCCGTCCGGCACCGGCAAGAGCCACTTCTGCGAAGCCCTCGGCCAAGCCGCCGTCGAGGCCGGCATGACCGTCGCCTGGTTCACCATCGAAGACCTCGGCGTCATGGTCCGCCGCCACCGCCCCGACGACTCCGTCGCCCGAGCCATGGCCAGACTGATCCGCACCGACCTGATCATCATCGACGACATCGGCCTGCTACCGGTCTCCCCGGACGCCGCCGAAGGGTTCTACCGCCTCGTCGACGCCGCCTACGAACGCCGCAGCCTCGCGGTCAGCTCGAACCTGCACCCGTCCGGTTTCGACGAGATCATGCCCAAGACCCTGGCCACCGCCACCGTCGACCGACTCCTGCACCACGCCCACGTCGTCGTGACCCAGGGTGACAGCTACCGGTTCAACCAAGCCACCGCCGGACAGGGCGTCAAAGCCTTGCACTGACCCCAGCACCACCCCACAGGCGGGGAACTATCTGGCCGCCACTGGGGAGAAACCATGGCCGCCAGCGGGGAAAACTACTGGCCGCCTACGGGGAGATCTGATTGGCCGTTGACACGCACCTCGTGGCGGACCCGCGACGAGGCCGAGAACGCGATCTTCGCCTACATCGACGGCTGGTACAACACACGCCGCATCCAACGCGAGCTGGGCTACCTCAGCCCGAACGAGTACGAGACCGCCTGGCACAGCCGCCAGACGCAACCAGCTGAGCCACCTATCGCCATCCCGGCACCAGCCGGGAGCAGGTAACCACCGCTCCATCAAAGCGGGGGGAACTCAGCCCCAAAGGCCCGCCGCCCCGAACTCTCCGTCCTCCCTGACCGGCAGTCTTCGGAACAGCGGTGGCGATGTCGTCACAGATCAGCAGGTTGCGCAGCTCGGGAACCTGCACCCGGCGGCTTTCAGCGTGCCGCCGACATCCTGCTGAAGCCTCCCGCCGAGCCCGCCTTATTGCAGGTGGAACCTCTCGTTCACGGCGAGGGCCGCGAGCTGCTGCACGGAGAACGGCAGCGTGGTCAGGCCCGGCCGTTCGTCATCGAGGTTCGCGCCCTGTGCGACGAATACCACCACGCCGTCCGGGTGCCGGTAGGCCGCCCACTGGTCGAACCGGTCGTCGCGGCCGGGTCGGACTACCACGCCGACCTGCGCCGCTGCGACGGTCTCCACCTGGCACTCACCCTGCATGCCCCAGAACTGGCGGGCTAGCGCGCACGGCTCGGCCGGTAGCTGATTGCCCGCGGTGTGCACCTCGACGAGCAAAGGCCCCATCCGCTCACCCTTGGCCAGGGCGGCCGAGGACATGTAACCCCACACGTCGACACCGTTGACCTTGTCCTCGAACTGCGCCTGGTGCGTCCGCAGCGGCTTCTGGTCAGTGGGCTGGTTCGCCGGGTTCTCCGGCGCGGTGTAACCGGCGGGCACGACGGAGATGATCTCGTCGAGTAGCCGGATTCCCTGGTCGTATCTGGAGCCTGCTCGCGCGGTGCGGTCCTCCTGCGGATGGCCGTCCGGTCCGGTCGGCCACGGCTGGGCGGTGTCCTTCGATGACGGAGGCGGGGCGGCCTGCGGCGCCGGACCTGCCGGGCTGTGGCCGCCGGCATCGGGGGTGAACATCGTTGCGGCGCCAGCGACCGCCAGAATCGTCGCCGCCGATCCGGCGCAGGCCCACAGGGTTCGGCGGCGGCTGCGTGCGCGTCGGGCGGCGCGCAGCGTGGCGGTCGTAGCCATCGGTGGCGGCGGGGTGCTGGTCGCCATCTCGCTACGTAGCGTATCGCGCAGGTCGTCCTCGTTCATCGTCTTCCCTTCTCGATCCCGCTGTGGGTGGGTGACAGGAGGCCCCGCAGCATGTCCAAGCCGCAGGAGGCTGCGGCGGCCAGTGCCTGGAGCATCACTAACCGGTTCTCTGGCGAGTCGGGCGGTGCCGGTCGCTCGGCGTCGTCCCCGCCCACCCGCTCCCGCCGCCACCAGCCGCGGCGCCGCTCGTCGAGAAGGTCCGGATCAGGATCTGGCGCACGTAGGCGTCCAGCACCTCATGGCGCGAGACCCGGCTCCAAGCCAGGTAGAGCTTGGTGAACGCGGTCTGAACCAAGTCCTCCGCCCGGTGCCAGTCGCCGCAGAGCAGATACACGGTGCCACGCATTGCGTCAGACCTCGCCGCGAAATACTCCGCGAACGCCGCGTCGCGATCACCCATCCAGGCCTCCGATCCCCGATTCGAGATAGTCACGTAAAGTCCGGCGCCCAGGGTTGCTCCTGGGAGGGAATTTCTCCGTGCCGCCAGGTCTGGCCGGACGCGGGAGACGGAGCGATGCCAGGCAAGGCGCCTTGAGCGCATGCTGTGAGAGATGAAGGTTCACCCGGCGAAGCCCCGGACAGGCTGGCCAAGGTGGGAAACGGCGCCGTGATCAGCGCGGACAAGCCGCCCCGCATGCAGCCTAACGAGTGACTTCCTGACAGAGGTGCCTTTCGCGCCATACTGCCTAGCTGCGTCAGACTCTCGCGGCACGCGGCTCCTGTCAGAGAACCGTTTCGCCGAGTGATGCGTCCTAACCTTGCGTGATGGACGTGGACGACGAGGAGCTGTTGCGCCTCGTCGGGAAGGGTGACCGCGAGGCGTTCGACGTGCTGTATGCGCGTAACGCGCCGTGGTTGGTGCTGCGTCTGCGCCGCCGGTGCCGGGACCCGGAGTTGGTCCGGGAGGTGGTGCAGGAGACGTTCCTGACGGTGTGGCGGGCCGCAGCCGGCTACCGCGGGGACGGTGCGGCGGTGGGCTGGCTGTGGTCGGTGGCGGCCGGTCGGTTGATCGACGCGCGGCGGCGTGCGTTGGCCCGTCCGCAGAGTGTGGGGGCACCGGGCGACGACGTGCTGGCGTGGTCTCCGTCGGCGGAGGACGAGGCCTTGGCCGGTGCGTACGACGCCGAGTTGGAGCGTGCGCTGCACCGGTTGGCTCCGGAGCTGCGGGCGGTGTTGCAGGCGACGGTGCTGGATGGCCTGACGGTGCGCGAGGCCGCGGTGTTGCTGGGTGTACCGGAGGGCACGGTGAAGACCCGGGCGATGCGGGCACGCCGCGAGTTGAGGGAGGCGCTGTCGTGACCGGTTTCCACGTCGACGCCGGGGTGCTGGCGGCGTACGGCGAGGGGCGTCTCGCTGACGTCGACGCGTGGTCGGTGGAGGCGCACCTCGACCGCTGTGCGGCCTGCCGGACGAGCATCGCATCGGATGCGTCGACGGCTCTGGCGGTGGAGGCGGCCGCGGTGGCGCTGGGCGGCCGGTTGCCGACGCAGGGGCGGGTGCGGCGGGCGACCGGGTGGCGGCGGGTCAGGGTGTTGGTGGGTGCGGGGCCTGCGGCGCGGGCGGCGTGGTTTCTGTCGGTGGCCGTCACCGGGGTGCTCACCGCGGGGATGGCAATCAGCCCGACCGTGGTCCCGCCGTGGCTGCTCCTGCTGATCGCGCCAGCGCTGCCCGCTGTCGGTACGGCCCTGTCGTACGGGCCGCGAACCGATCCGTTGCACGACCTGATCGCGGGGACACCGCAGGGCGGCCTGCGAATCGTTCTGTGGCGCACGCTGGCGGTCCTCGCGGTCGCGGCGCCCGTCGCGGTCCTCGCTGGCGCGGTGACGGGCATCGGTACGCCGGGGTTGTGGCTGCTTCCCTGTGTCGCGTTGACGGTCCTGACGTTGGCGCTCGGCTCGCTGGTCGAGCCCGGGTACGCCGCGCTGGTGGTGGCCGGGGCGTGGGCGGTGGTGGTGCTGGCGCCGCCGGTCAGCGGTCTGGCGGTCCTGGTGGCGAACCTCCCGGGATGGCTGGGGGTCACCGCGGTGGCCACGGTGGTGGTGTATGTGCGTCGGGAACGGGTGGGAAGGCAACCGGCATGACGACGGTGAGCGTCGACGGCCTGCGGGTCAGCTACGGCAAGCGAGTCGTCTTCGACGACCTGGACCTCGAGCTCGGAGTGGGCGTGCACGGGTTGCTCGGCCCGAACGGCGCCGGCAAAACCACCCTGATGCGGGTCCTGGCCACGGTCCTGCGACCCGACCAGGGTGCGGTCCGGCTGCTGGGCCACCACATCGGGAAACCGTCGGCGTTGCGGCAGGCGCGCCGCCAGTTGGGCTACCTGCCTCAGGCGTTCGGGTTCTATCCGCGCTTCACCGTGCGGGAGTTCGTCGAGTACTTCGCCTGGCTCAAGGAGATGCCGCCGGCGCGAATTCCGCTGGCGGTGGACCGGGCGATCGAGCGGGTCGGGCTGCTGGATCGCGCCGACGACCGGATGAAGCACCTCTCCGGCGGGATGCTGCGTCGCGTCGGCATCGCCCAGGCCATCGTGAACGACCCGCGGCTGCTGCTGTTGGACGAGCCGACCGCCGGCTTGGACCCGGAGCAGCGGGTGCAGTTCCGGGCGCTGCTGCGGGAGCTGGGCCTGGATGCAGTCGTCCTGGTCAGCACACACCTGGTCGAGGACGTCGTAGCGGCGTGCACCCGGGTGAACCTGGTCGACGGCGGGCGGCTGGTCTTCACCGGCCTGCCCGACGAGCTGATCGCCGCCGGTGGGGACGGCGACAGCGGCGACTCCCCCATCGAGCGCGGCTACACGGCGGTGCTGCGCGGTGCGCGGACGGCACCGCGGTGAAGCGCGCGCTGAGGGCGGAGCTACGCCGCGGTACGGCGCCCTTCGCCGCTGCGGCGATGTTCGGCGCCGGCGTGTGGATGCTGGCCGTGCACCCGGACGACTGGGCCGGCCGGTGGCCCGGCCTCGCGAACTACCTGCGGGTGTCGCTGCTGATCCTGTGCGCTCTCATGATCGCTGCCGGGGCGTGGCAGTCCGGCAGAGAACGGCGGCGCGACATCAACGAGCTGATCGCCACCACCCCCCGCCCGGGCTGGCAACCACTGGTGGTGGCCTGGCTCGCCGTAACCGTGGCCGGCGCCGCCGGACTGCTGCTCGCGTTCGCAGGGGCGGCGGTGCTGATCGCCCGGGTCGCGACCTACACCGGCGGAGGCTGGTGGTGGACGCTGACCGTCGGTGTCCTCGCCCTGGCCGCCGCCGCCGCGGTCGGCGTCCTCGTCGGCCGGCTCGTACCGCTGCGGGTGGCGGCCCCGATCGCCGGCCTCGCCACATACCTCGGCCTGGCCATCATCACCTACTGGGACGGCACGCCCGCCGCGTGGCTCTCACCGGTCTACGGCGGCTGGGCGGTGTACTCACTCGTTCCCGGCCGGGTCACCGTGTTGCAGGCAGCCTGGCTGGTGGCCCTGACGGTCCTGCTGCTCGCCGCCGCCGCGCGGCAGCGGCGAGCAGCCCTGCTGGCCGGCGGACTCGCCGTCGCCGTCGCCGTGCCGATTACCACCGGGCCGGGCACCTACCGCCTCCCGGCCGACCCGGCCGCGGTCGAGCTGGTGTGCACGAGCAGCGGCCCGCAGGTGTGCCTCTCCCGGATCAACGCCTTCCTGATCGACGACGTCACCAAGGTTGTGCAGCCGATCCTGGGACGTCTCGACGGGATACCCGGAGCGCCGCGGCGGGCGGCCGACCAGGCCGCCCAGCCGGCCCGCCAGCCCATCGAACGGAACGACGACACGGTCTGGCTCAACCTCGACTACCAGTCCACGGCGCTGGGCGGCCTTGCCAGCCGGAAGAGCCTGCGGGCGGACTTCCGGCAGGTGACCCGGGCCAGATGTGAGGACCCGATCGGGGTACGCAGAATCGACCAGCGGGTCTACCGGACCGACACCCTGGCCACCGACTGGATGCTCGACGAGGCAGCGACCCCGGACGACGTGCCCCTCACCAGGCTTCGTGCACTGCCGCAGCCGGCGCAGCGCACCTGGTTCGCCGCCTACCTCGACGCCGCCCACCGATGCGACATCCCGCAACTGATTCGCCTCGGCGAGCAGCCATGACCAGCCGCCTGCTCACGCTGCACCTGCGCTCCCGGGGCGCGTCCATGTTCGTGGCCGGTGTCGGCATTATCACGCTGCTGGCCTGGGCCGCCGGAACCTGGCTCGCCAGCAGGCCCTACTTCGACGGGCCCGCCGCCCGCGTCCCCGTGGTCGCACTCGCGCCACTGTTGGCGGCACTACTGCTCGGGCCCACCCTCGCCGGCGCTGACGAGGACCTCGATCGCAGCACACCCCTGCCGTGGCGGGCCTGGCGAGCCGGTCACCTTCTCGTCGCCGCCGTTGTCACCGCCATGGCGCTCATCCTGGCCGGGCTGCGGGCGCCCGACACGTACGGTGCTCACACACTGGTTCGCAATGCTCTCGGTTGTATCGGACTGGTCGCCGGCGGCGCAATGCTGCTCGGCGCGCGGCTGGCGTGGCTGCCCGCCTTCGTCTACGTGAGCGCCGTCTACGCCGCCGCTCCACGCCAGACCGGTGTAGTCGTCACAGCTTGGGCCTGGCCGATCCAGCCCTCAACTTCCACAACGTCGTGGCTCACCGCCGTCACGATCTTCACCGTCGGTGCCGCCGCCTACCTGCACAGCGGGTCCCGTGCCTCGGCTGGCCGCCGCTACCGTCGGAGGCGCTGATCGTGGGCCCCGCCTTGTGTCAGCACGGGGTCTGAGCCGCCAGGACGTGACCACTGAGGTTCTCACCGTCGTACGGAGGCAGCCGTCGCCGTTGCGGGCCTGGCGAATCGGATGCCGACCGTCGCGGCGCAGGCACCGCCGTAAGCTGCGAAAATGGACGCCGGGTATGCCTGGGGCATCGGCCAACCGCCTGATCCCGCTGCGGCCAGGGCCGCCGACGCGGACGCGGATGGCCTGACACCGGAGCAGCTGCCGGAGGTACGCGAACTGACCGCGCAGGGCTGGCAGTTGGCCCCGGACGTTCCGATGCTTGTCTTCCTCCCCGCGGTGTGGCCCCCGCAGCTGCGCACCTGGGTGCCGGACCGGGCAAGCCGCTACGAGACCTGGACTGAGCTGGACCCGAAGACGTACGAGGTGCTGCGGGCGCAAACCGTGCGGTCAAGCTGGGAGTCCCGCAACGAGGTCGAGAACGACAAAGATGCCCTGCTGGCCGACGCGGGCATCACCGGCCGGCCTCGGGGCCGGCTGTGGCTGCTGAAGCCGCCGCCCGGGTTCGCCTCGGTCGACGACTTCCTCGCCGAACTCGGCCGGCGTGCTGATGCCGCCGGCATCGGCTGGGCGTGCAGCCCGGAGTACGTACGGCTCACCCGGAACGTACTGCGAGAAGTGACCGCCTGAGGATCTGTGGGCACGGCGGTACCTGCGATTCTGCCCGCCGACCGACACCGCCACCGCGGTCCTGGTCAGACTCAGGACGGCGAGCGTAACCAAGGTCGCCGCCAGCCCGCTCACCGGCAAGTCCTCGCCGTCTTCCGCGCCGTCGTTCAGCGGACGCTCGTCAAGTACATCTGCCACGGCGTCGGCGTCAGCAAATCCGTCGAGGAAACCGAAGGGCTGCGCGCCAAGCTCACCCGACTCGTCGCCCGTCCGATCCTGGCCGGGCCGGGCCGGGCCGGAATAGGGGTGCGGTAGGCGTAGCTCATGTCGATGAGGTGGGGCGTTCGGTCACTCGCGGGTCAGCCCCGGCGGCAGTGCGTCTTCGTCAAGTCGGACCTGGCGGGCGTTGGCCAACGGGTCGCCTTCAAGGGTGTGGATCAGTGGTGCCGGGCCGCCGACGCAGGTCCAGGTGTCGTCCCACAGCGCGGAGACCAGCCACGACCGGTCGGCGGGGAAGAACAGGTCGGGTAGCGCTCCGTGGGGGTGGCGGATGTGACCTTCGGTGCGCCAGGTGAGGGCTTGCTCGGGGCCGGCCTGGACCAGCACGTACGGCCAGTTCCAGTAGAGGAACACCCTCGGGGCGTGGGGGAAGACGACGTCGTGGGCGCCGGTGTCGAGGTAGGCCAGCCACCACGGCTGGTTGGGGGTGCGCGTGGTGAGGTGCTCAATGAGGGCGTGCTCGTAGGCGGCGGCGGTGACGTCGTCGGTCTGGTACGTGGTGGCGTAGGCGTCGAAGACCGGCGGGATGGCGGTGGTGATCGAGACGCCGGCCGTGGTGTGCCCGGCGATCCAGCCCACGTCGGAGGCGGCGCCGACGCGCCAGTCCCGCCCGTCCTTCTTGACCTGCACACCGCCATTCAAGTCGCTGCCGCGACGGTTGGCGTAGGAATCAGGCCGGTCTCGGGAACGGTGGCCGGTGACCAGCCGTCATGGGCCACCATGCCGTACGCCCGCCCCGTGCTCGGTGAAGCATGCTGCGTGGGTCCCGCACATGGTGTCCGAGGTGCCGGCCGGTGACCGCGGCAGACTCGAGGTCGCCGCGCCCGCAGGACCGGGAGTGGGGATGGCTGTGTGTGTTCCGCCGTGATCGTGGCTGAGCCTCGAGGTGCCCACCCACTTTCCGCCTCGTGGGCGGGCCGGGTTGAACAGGCGCGGCCCTGGTGGCCGTAGACCCTGATGCCCGGGAGCGGTGGGTATGGCTGCGTGTGTTTCGTCGAGATCGCTTGGCTCACGGTAGGAGATGCCACCCGCCGCTTCGTCGTCTGCGAGATTCGGTAGACCGCTGATGGAGACCCGCGACTCGCGTTCGCATCCGTAGAAGGTGCCGGCAAATCCGAACCTCCGACGAGGCACATTCAAGCAAACCGACCGACGAAGGAGAGCACGACGGTGGCGAAGCTGTGGATCGGCGTGGACATCGGCAAGACCCACCACCACGTCGCGGCCGTCGACGGCGAAGGCCGGCTGGTCTACTCCTGCCGAGTCGCCAACGACGAGACCTCACTGCTCACCGTCATGGCCGAGGTCTCGACGCACGGCCGCCCGGTCTGCTGGGCGGTCGACGTCACCACCGGGCTATCGGCGCTGCTGCTGACCCTGCTGTGGCGCCGCCAGGTCCAGGTCCGCTATGTCTCCGGCACCGTCGCGTTCCACATGGCCGCCGCGTTCGCCGGAGAGAACAAGACCGACGCTCGCGACGCACTGGTGATCGCCCAGACCATCCGGATGCGCCCCGATATCCCGATCCTGGAACCGTCCGACCGGCTCCTCGCCGAGCTGACAGTGCTGACCGGCTACCGTGCCGACCTCGTCGGCCAGCGTGTCGCGACCCTGTTCCGGTTGCAGGAGCTGCTCACCGGGATCAGTCCGGCGTTGGAGCGAGCGGTGGAACTCAACCGGAAGGCCCCGATGATGGTCCTCGCCTGCTGGCAGACACCGGCCGCGATCCGGCACGCCGGCGTCGACCGCATCACCGCCCTGCTCCGCCGCGGCCACGTCAAGAACGCCGCCCAGGTCGCCGAGGCGATGGTCGCCGCCGCCCGGCAGCAAACCGTCACCCTGCCCGGGCAACGCGCCGCCGCCGTCGTGGTCGGGCAGATGGCCACCGAGATCCTCGCCCTCGAACAACGCATCGCCGCCGTCGACGACCGCATCGCCGAACACCTCGACCAGCACCCCCTCGCGCCGATCATCGGGAGTCTGCCTGGCATGGGGCCCCTGCTGACTGCCGAGCTGCTCGTCCATACCGCCGGCATGACCGAATACGACAGCCCCGCCAAACTCGCCGCCCACGCCGGCCTGGCGCCTGTCTCCCACGACTCCGGCACGGTTTCCGGGAACCATCGGCAGCCTCGCCGCTATCACCGAAGGTTGCGGCACATCCTGTGGATGGCCGCGTTCACCGCCGCCCGAGAATGCCCCACCTCCCGCGCGTACTACGAGAAGAAGCGCGCCGAAGGTAAAAACCACCGGCAAGCCATACTCGCCCTCGCCCGACGACGCGTCGACGTTCTCTGGGCACTCATCCGCGACCGTAAGACCTTCGCCCGACCGACGCCGACAGTCCGCGCCGCAGCCTGAACCAGCACGCTCCGCGTCAACGCGACAACGGTCCCGTCGGCCACTTCGTCCTGCCCATCAAGATCAACCGGAGTCACATGGAGACTCCTAAGACCGTCATCTATGCATGTCGGTAGGCCGACTGCCTGCGATTCAGCCGTTCATTACCTCTGTTTGTTGGTCGCATTGGATAGCTGCTGCGCTCCGTTGCTGGCGGTTACAGTAGCAAACCGGCCGCCTCTGTTGCTTTTTGTGTCAACTTTCTCGATTCTAAATCCTCGTCACGGCATTTTGCGACTTGACGTAGCGAGGATGCTGTCCGGGGAAGCACGTGCGATCCTCGCCCAACCCGCTCCTTTACGCCGCACGCCGAGTTACGCCTGGGCACCGGAGTCGGAAGTGGGCGCAAACGCGTTGCCAGGCTGATGCGCCAGGCCGGGCTGCAGGGCTTCTGCCGGCGCTGCCGTCAGGGCTGCAAGGTGCGCGAGTTGGACGCGTGAGTGGATGCCGAGCTTCCGGTAGACGCGGGTGAGGTTTGCTTCGACTGTTTTGACACTGATGGTGAGGGCGGTGGCGATGTCGCGGTTGGTCGCTCCGCTGGCGGCGAGCTCGACGCAGCGCTGTTCGGCGGAGGTGAGGCAGGGGAGCGTACTGCTGTGCGCGGGGACGGGCTCCAGTTGGTGGAGGGTGCGGGTGGCGGCTTCGATCCAGGGGTGTGCCTGGTGCGTGCTGAAGAGGTCGGCGGCGCTCTGCGCCGCGGTGCGGGCGCTGGCGCGTCGGCGTCCGCGTCGTTCGGTGTGGCTGAGGGCCAGGAGGGTTCGACCGTGTTCGATGGGCAGGTGGCGGAGGTGGTCGGCTGCTGCGGTGAGGAGGTCGGCGGCCGCATCGTAGTTGCCCAGGGTGGCTTCCAGGAGTGCCTGGGAGCGGTCGAGCACGGGGAGGACGCAGCTTCTATCTAGATCAGTCGCGGTGCGACGGGTATCGGTCAGCAGTTTGCGGGCTTGGTCGAGGTAGCCGAGGGAGATGAGGGCTTGGGCGAGGTCGGCGTGCCAGCGCAGGACGGACGGGTCGCGGACCTGCTGGCGCTTCTCAAGCGTACGGACCTCTTCCAGCGCCTCCAGGGCTTCTTTCGGACGCCCGGTGACCAGGAGAAGATGTCCGAGGACGAAGAGGTTTCGGGAGAGGAAGACTTTGTTGTCCTCCCGGCGGGAGGTGTCCGCCCCGCGGCGTGCGTGAGCGAGGGCGGAGTCGGTGCACGAGGCGGTGCCCTCGACCAGGGCGGAGGTGTAGCACGTTGGTGCGGGGTCCAAGGCGGCTCTGTCGGTAAGCGACAGGGCGCGGCCGGCGTAGTCGAGGGCCAGTCCGCACCGTCCGGCGCGGATCTCGACTTCGGCGAGGCTGCGCAGGACATCCACGGTGGCTTCGGCGTCTCCGGTCCGCTCGGCTTCGACGAGCAGAGGCAGCAGTGCGCTGCGGGCTTCGTCCAGACGGTCGTCGAAGATGGCGTGCCGGGCGGAGAGCTGTTCGGGCCTGGCGTTGACGGGGATGTGAGTGCTGCGTGGCAGGGACAGGGCGTGGCCGAGCGTGGTCTCGGCTTGGGGGCGGCCGAGGATGCGTTGGATGCGGGCCTGCATCGTGAGGGCCATGGCGGTGGTGGCGGTGTCGCCAGCGCTCCGGGCGAGGCTGGCGGCCCGGGCAGCCTGGGCGCACGCCCGGTCGGGATCGCCGTTGACGTTGGCCCAGATCGCCTGGCGGATGAGGATCTGCGCGGTCAGGTCCGGATGTCCGGCCGCTTCGTGAAGTGCGTCGGCGAACAGCTTGTCGCCGTTGTGCAGGTGCTGTCCGCCTGAGTCGATCAGGGAGATGAGGGCGTTGACGCGGTTGGCGGGGCTGCTGTCGTGGTGCAGGACGAGGCGGACGGCGGCCTGGCCGCGGGGCAGGTCGCCGTTGTGGGCGGCGTCGCGTACGGCGGTCAGCGCCCGTTCGGTGAGCAGGTCGGCGTCGGTCTCCGGGGTACGTTCGGCGGCGAGGAGGGAGAGTTCGGCCGCTAGTGCGGGTTCTCCGCGCAGCCGGGCGCGGGCGGCGGCGCGGGCGGCGCGGTCGGCCGACTGCGGGTCGTTGGTGTCGGCCGCCAGCGTGGTGTGACGGTCGCGGCGGATGCTGTCGCGGCTGGCTTCGGCCAGGCGGGTGTGCAGGAGCCTGCGTGTGGCGACCGGCGGTCGGGCCGCGAGTTCGGCACCGATCGCGGAGGCGGCGAACCGGATCTTCCCGTCGGCCGGCCCGATGTTGATCAGTCCGGCTGCCTCGGCCTCTGCGAGAAGGTTGTCGGCGGGCGGGCCGGCGAGGCGGCTCAGCAGTTCGCGGTCGGGCCGGTCGTCGAGTGCGGCGACCGTCAACAGTTCCTGAACTTCGGCCGACACAGTGCCCAGCCATTCGTTCACCAGTCGGCGGGCGGCCGGCGGCAGGACCAGGTCGTCTACGAGACCCTGAGCGGCCGGCAGGTCGGTGGCGCGGCTGCGGGCCCCGGCGAATGCGAGGGCTAGGGCCGGGTTCCCTCCGCTGCGGATGTGGGTCTGCGTGACCTCGTAGGGGGTTAGCCGGTACGGCGACAGCAGGGTTGCGACCTGATCGGGTGTCAGCGCCGGGATGCGTACCGCCCAGGGGTCCTCGCCGCACCAGTGGCCTTCGCTCCCCGGGCGCCAGATTCGCTCTGCGGCTATGACGGGAAGGTCGGGAGCCAGGCGCAGTGCCCAACGCAAGACGGCCGCGCTGGCCGTATCCAGCCACTGGGCGTTGTCCACCACCAGTGTCAGAGGCGGGGTGTCCAGCAGCAGGGTGGCGGTCAACCGGCGCAGCCGTAGAGCGCTCCCGGCGGGATCGGCAGAGCCCGGCACTCCGACGGCCTTGTCGATTCCGGTCGCGAGTTCCCGCGCGGCCGGCAGCGGTTGGAGGGCCAGTGCGAGTTCGAGCAGTCCGGTGTAGGGGACCTGGGCGTCCTGTGGGCTCGGAGCCAGCCTTAGGACAGGCATGCCCAGCTGCTGCCCGAGTACACCGGCCGCAGCGGTCTTGCCGATCCCGGGCGGACCGAACAGCACCACCCGACGGGCGCCGCGCACGACGCCCGGTACCACCGGCAGCATGGTGCCGGTGGCCCCCTGATGCGCATTCACTGCCGTCGCAGAATCTGGCACCGGATCATAGTGCGCCCGACGGTCCTTCGCGCACCAGAGCAAGGGGTTGCCCTGATTTCGGCCAGCCTCCGCCGTTCCTAGTGTCATCGCCAAAGCCGAGCTGTCACCGGTTGCCGGAGATCCCATCAACACGGGCCCTGCTGCCACACCCCTCAACCCATCTCGGCGGGAGGATTGCGATGTATCGAAGAACTGCCATGGCGGCCGCTGTCGCGGTTGCGCTTACCCTGGGCACCGTGACCGGGGTGGCCACCCAGTCGACCGCAGCCACCCCGCCCCCTACACCCACGGTTGCACAGAGCCCGCTGTCGCTGGCGATCTCTGCAGCCGACCGCGCTGCCGACGGCGGTCACGACGCGCTGGCGAAAGGCCCCTTCGAGCAGTACGACCGTCGCATGGTGATCCCGTGGGTGGACGGCCTGTTCTCCATTGCCTACGAGCGCACCTACCGGGGCCTGCCGGTGGTCGGCGGCGACGCCGCCGTACTCGCCGACGGCCGGGGCGCCATCCGGGCGATCTCGGCCGCCACCAAGACGAAGATCAACGTCTCCGTCGTGCCGACGGTCGCCGCCGACCGCGCCGAGCAGACCGCCAAGGGCCTGCTCACCAAGGTCGACCAGGTCGAGTCACGCACCCTCGTGGTGCACGTCAAGGACAGCACCGCGCGACTCGCGTGGGAGGTCGTCGTCGCCGGGCGCACCGCCTCGGCCCCCAGCCACCTGCATGTCTTCGTGGACGCGCGCAACGGCCAGGTGCTGGCCAAGCAGGAGGACGCCGCGGCCGGTTCCGGCACCGGCAAGTGGAACGGGCCCAGCCCGTTGTCGATCACCACGTCGCAGTCGGGCAGCACGTACTACCTGCGCGACACCACGCGCACCGGCCTGAACTGCCAGGACTACAGCACCAGCACCGTCTTCTCCGGCGCGGACGACAGCTGGGGCAACGGGGTGGGCACCAGCAAGGAGACCGGCTGCGTCGACGCGGTGTACTCGGCGCAGAAGGAATGGGACATGCTGTCGGCCTGGCTGGGCCGCAACGGGCACAACGGCAACGGTGGCAGCTGGCCGATCAAGGTCGGCCTGAACGAGCAGAACGCCTACTGGGACGGCTCGACGATCACGATCGGCAAGAACTCGGCAGGCAACTGGATCTCATCGATGGATGTGGTGGGTCACGAGTTCGGCCATGGCATGGACCAGAACACCCCCGGCGGCACCAGCTCCGAAGCCGGCCTCGGCGAAGCCACCGGCGACATCTTCGGCGCCCTGACCGAGGCATACGCCAACCAGTCCAGCGCCTACGACGAACCCGACTACCTGGTCGGTGAGGAGATCGACATCGTCGGCGACGGCCCGATCCGCAACATGTACAACCCCTCGCTGGTCGGCGGCCACCCGAACTGCTACTCCTCGTCGATCCCGAACACGGAGGTACACGCGGCCGCAGGTCCGCTCAACCACTGGTTCTACCTGCTCGCCGAGGGCAGCGCGCCGGGCGGCGGCAAGCCGAACAGCCCCATCTGCTCGGGCGGCCCGTCGTCGGTCACCGGCGTGGGCATCCAGTCCGCCGGAAAGATCTTCTACGGCGGCATGCTGCTGAAGACCTCCGGCATGACCCACAAGAAGTACCGCACCGCGACCCTGACCGCCGCGAAGAACCTGGACTCCTCGTGCGTCCTGTTCAATCGGACCAAGGACGCGTGGAACGCGGTCGCGGTCCCGGCCCAGACCGGTGACCCGACCTGCACCGGTTCCAGCACCGACTTCTCCGTCTCGGTCAGCCCCACCTCGGGCAGCGTCAACGCGGGCTCCTCGGTCACCGCGACGGTCAACACCGCGACCGTCTCCGGCAGCGCCCAGACCGTGTCGCTGACCTCCTCGGGTGCCCCGTCGGGGGTCACCGTGTCGTTCAGCCCGACGTCGGTGACGTCGGGCAACAGCTCCACGATGACGGTGGCGACCACGTCCAGTGCGGCTGCGGGCACGTACACCATCACCGTGACCGGCGCCGGTTCGATCACCCACACCGCGCAGTACACGCTCACGGTCAACGGCGGCACCCCCGGTGGCACCGCGCCGGACATCGACGTCGCCAACGTGCAGGCGCACCTGACACAGCTCAGCACCATCGCCACCAACAACGGCGGCACCCGCCGCTCGACCGGCCAGGGCTACCTGCAGTCGGTGGCGTACGTCAAGGGCAAGCTGCAGGCCGCCGGCTTCACCGTCACCGAGCAGCCCTGCACCTCCGGCTGCACCAGCGGTGCAGGCCCGAACCTGATCGCCGAGTGGCCGGGCGGTAACGCGAGCAACGTCTACATGTTCGGCGCCCACCTGGACGGCGTCTCGGTCGGTCCGGGCATCAACGACAACGGCTCCGGCTCGGCGGCGCTGCTCGAGGTCGCCCTCGCGCTGGCCGCGCAGAACCCGACCATGCTGAACAAGGTCCGCTTCGGCTGGTGGACCGACGAGGAACAGGGCCTCAACGGCTCCAAGTTCTACGTCAACTCGCTGACCAGTACCCAGCGAACGGCGATCAAGGCCTACTACAACTTCGACATGATCGCGTCGAAGAACGGCGGCTACTTCATCAACAACATCACCTCGACCGCGTCGCAGCCGATGAAGGCGTACTGGGACTCCCTCAGCCTGCAGCCGGAGGAGAACGTCGAGGGCCAGGGCCGTTCCGACGACTACTCGTTCCAGAACGCGGGCATCCCGACCTCCGGTTACGCGATGGGCGCCAGCGCCACCAAGACGTCGGCCCAGGCGTCGAAGTGGGGCGGCACGGCCGGTCAGTCCTACGACTCCTGCTACCACTCCTCGTGCGACACTCTCAGCAACATCGACGCCACCGCGCTGAACCGGGCTGCCGACGGCATCGCCTACACGCTGTGGAACCGGGCGGTCGGCACCTCGACGCCGACCAACGACTTCTCGATCTCGGCCAGCCCCGCGTCGGGCACCGTGAACGCGGGGTCCAGCACCACGACCACCGTCGGCACCGCCACCACCTCGGGCAGCGCCCAGACGGTTACCCTGACCGCCAGCGGCGCCCCCACGGGCGTAACGGTCTCGTTCAGCCCGTCGTCGGTCACCTCCGGCAGCTCGTCGACCGCCACCATCGCGGTCGGCTCGTCGGTGGCCGGCGGCACCTACACCATCACCATCACCGGCGCGGGTTCGGTGTCGCACAGCACCACGTACACGCTGACCGTGGCCGGCGGGCCGGGCGGCTGCACCGCCGCCCAGCTGATCCTCAACGGCGGGTTCGAAAGCGGCACCTCGCCGTGGACCGGCTCCACCGGCGCGATCGGCACCTCTATCGGGCAGGTGCCGCGCAGCGGCACCCGGTACGCGTGGCTCGGCGGATACGGCTACACCGCGACCGAGGCCATCAGCCAGACCGTCACCATCCCGTCGGGCTGCACCAGTGCGGTACTGACCTACTGGCTGCACATCGACACGAACGAGTACGGGGCGCTCGCCTACGACGTGTTCACGATCAAGGCCAACGGCACCACCGTGGCGGCGCTGTCCAACATGAACGCTGCCACGGGCTACACGCAGCGCACCGTCAACCTCGGCGCGTACGCCGGCCAGACGGTCACGCTGACCTTCGCCGGCAGAGAGGACGCCTACCTACAGACCAGCTTCGTGCTGGACGACGTGACCCTGCAGGTCGGCTGAGTTCAACGGCAGGGTGGGGCGCTCGCCCCACCCTGCCGCCGGTCCTGCGCCCCTGTTCCGCTGCCGGACCGGACCTTAGCCTGAATCCGTGGATTGGATTCTGGGTGCGTTGTCGGGTTGATCTAGCCGATTGGGGGTGTGATGGATCCGCTGGCCCTGGTCTCCGTAGAACGCCAAGTAACCCGGCTCCGCCTTGACCTGGCGAGAGGCGAAGTCCATCGCCTCCGGGCGCAGATCTGCCCAACCTCGCGGGAAGCGGCCGTACCGGTCGTAGAACCTCCGCAACAGCGCGAACCCGGCCGTATCTCGCCATGCTTGGACGCAACCAGGTCCAGCTCAGCAGGGACAAGGGTCCAGTGCTCGACCAGCTCGCCGATGCTCAGAGGAGATCGACTCACAGCGGTCAACCACCGTGGCAGCGATCAGGGACCGCGCAGACCCCCAAAAAGATCAACTATTTGGCCCCTGGTCGCAAGATCGGCGTGGTTGGTCGTGAAGGGCCCGTCGGCGTGTGACCAGGTCCAGCGAAGCCGTCGGTGGGTCAGCCACGCACTAGCCTGGCCGGCGAGGTCGCGGTGCCGGCGCTGGGTCCTGTTGGTGTCGCCGCCGTCGGTGGTGAAGGCGAGCAGGGCGTAGCCGCCGGGGATGCCGGCGTGGGGCTCGCCGGGGTGCCGGCTGCCGTCGACGGGGAGGTGCACGCTGGCCAGGGCCGGTGCGCCCTGTCCGGGCAGGGTTTGCAGCATGTGGACGCGGCCGTGGTCGACCAGGTGCCATCGGCCGTCCAGGGGCAGCCTGAGCACGGTGCGGGCGTGGGCGAACAGTTCGTAGGCGTCGACGGGGTCCTGCACGACGAGGGTGGTGGTCGCGGTCATCGTGGTCACCGGGCCCAGATCGCCAGGGCTGCGGTGGTGGCGGCGCCGGCGTACCCGGCGAGCAGCAGCGGCACGGCGCGGGAGATGGCGGTGTACTTGGCCCGTACGGCGCGGGAGAGCCACCACAACTCGCGGGCGCGTGCGAGGGGGGCGGTCTGGGCTCCCGGGTCGGTGTCGCCACCGACAACGCGGACCAGGACGTCCTGGGCGGTGTCGGTGTCGGCGTAGGCGACGAACCCGAAGTCCCCACCCCGAAATCCCGGTACGCGAAACCCGCGTCCGGCACCGGTGGGGCTACTGAACCGCCGAAAGCCCTTGCGGCAGGGCTGGCGCCGCGCGCCCTTTATGGGCATCACCGCACGCTCTTCCGCGCTCGTCGAAGAGGGCCGATGCCCACCGAACTCGCACATCGTGTCCGGGGTGTCTGTCGGTGACGGCGGCAGGCTGAGGTTGCCGTGCCCGTTGGGCCGGGAGTGGGGATGGCTGAAGTGTGTTCCGCCGTGATCGTGGCTGACGTTCGAGGTGCCAACCCCGCTCCCCCCGCCGGTTGCGTCCGCTGGAGTGGTGTACGACTTGCCCGTGATGGGCGTGTTGCGTAGATGAGAGACGGCCATCGCGTCGATCCTTCAAGACGACCAAGTCAGAGAAGGAAGAGAGAACGCGATGGCCGCATCAGAGAGTATGAACCCTGTTGACCTGCTGCGCGAGCAGATCGAGGGCGCGTCGCCGGACGTGTTGCAGGCGATGATCAAAACGTTCGCGCAGGCGTTGATGTCCGCGGAAGCGGACGCGATCTGCGGTGCCGGTTACGGGCAGCGCAGCGACGAGCGGGTGAACTCGCGTAACGGATACCGGCCTCGGGAGTGGGACACCCGGGCCGGGACGATCGACTTGGCCATCCCCAAGCTGCGCCAGGGCTCGTACTTTCCGGACTGGCTGCTGACCCACCGTCGGCGGGCCGAGCAGGCTCTGGTGTCGGTCGTGGCCACCTCCTATCTGCTGGGGGTGTCGACGCGGCGGGTGGAGAAGCTGGTCGAGCAGCTCGGGATCCGGCAGCTGTCGAAGTCGCAGGTCTCGGAGATGGCCGCCCACCTCGACACCCAGGTCGAGGCGTTTCGCAACCGACCCCTCGACTCAGGCCACTACACGTTCGTGTGGATGGACGCGCTGACGATGAAGGTCCGCGAGCACGGCCGCACCGTCAACGTCCACGCGCTGATCGCTGTCGGCGTCAACGCCGACGGCCAACGCGAAGTCCTCGGCCTCGACGTCGCCTCCGACGAGGACGGCGCCGGCTGGCTGGCGTTCCTGCGGTCGCTGACCGCCCGCGGCCTGACCGGGGTGCGTCTGGTCATCTCCGACGCCCACGCCGGCCTGGTGTCCGCGATCGGCGCGGCCCTGCCCGGCGCTGCGTGGCAGCGCTGCCGGACCCACTACCTGCGCAACCTGCTGACCAAGGTGCCCAAGTCGGCGCAGCCCTGGATCGCCACCCTCGTCCGCACAATCTTCGACCAGCCGGATGCCGACGCCGTCCGAGCCCAGTTCCAGCGGGTCGTGGCCACGATCGAGGCGAAGTTCCCAGCCGCAGCCGAGCACCTCGACGCCGCCAGGGATGACCTCCTCGCGTTCACCGGTTTCCCGCGCGAGATCTGGCGTCAGATCTGGTCGAATAATCCGCAGGAGCGGTTGAACAAGGAGATCCGCCGCCGCACCGACGTCGTCGGGATCTTCCCCAACCGGCCGTCGATCATCCGCCTCGTCGGCGCCGTCCTGGCCGAGCAAACCGACGAGTGGACCGAAGGACGCCGCTACATGGGCCTGGAACTACTCGCCAAAGCCCGCATGGTCACGATCGACACCGACCAACACGTCACCGACCAGACCGACCCCGCCCCGATCGCCGCATAACATCAGACCGGATCCCGCGATGGCCGTCTCTTACACCACTCGCGCGGACGCGACCCGACTCCCGGACCTTCGATGATGTGCGCGGTGTGTGCTCGAGAGCGGATGCCACCGTGGGGCAACCGGTGCCACCGGATGCCACGGCGGGTCAACGGGCCGGGTCGCTGCCGGGGTCCGTGTGCTCGGGGTGTGGTCATCGGTCGGCCCTGACCAGGGCGACGACGTGGGTGAACGTGGGCCACTCCCTGCCACCCCGGGTGAACCGGCAGGCCGCTAGACTGGGCACTCGCGCCCTCGTAGCTCAGGGGATAGAGCATCGGTTTCCTAAGACGACGCTCTATCTGTACCCAGAGGCTCACTACCTGCGGGTTCCTATTCCGTCTTCACGTTAGCGGGTCGCACACGCGCATTGCTGTGCTCGCTTGCCGAAGATCAGCAGAACAAGCGTAAGTCCTGCTCAGGACATGCTTCAGTCGGTCCAACGCGTCCTTGCCGAGATCCGGCGAAGCTGCCGCGCCGCGTCAGCCTACGGTGCCGCAAGAGCGTGGGCCAGCAGCGCGGCGAGTTTGGCTGTGCGTGCCGGATGATGATGACCGACCCAGAGAACTCGTCCGATGAGGTATTGAGCGAAGTCGGGGTGGCCGTTCCGGTTCTGCGAGGCGAGGCCGGTGCGGGCGGCGTTGTGGAGGATGGCGCGGAGCTGGTCGTATTCGTCGCGTGGTGTGGCGGGGTGGTGGTTGACGACGAGTCCGGCGAGGAGTTGCCGGTCGGCTCGGCCGCGGACGCGGGTCTTGGTTGGGTGGACTTGGAAGCCTTCGTCGCGGGCGATGTCGGTGACGGCGGCGATCAGGTCGTGGGTGCGGCGGGTGGTGAGGTCGCCGGAGAAGGCGAGGTCGTCGGCGTACCGGGTGTAGGTGATCTCGAAGGCCTTGGCGAGGCCGGTGAGGCGTCGGTCGAGTCGGTAGGCGCACAGGTTGGCCAGTGCGGGCGAGGTGGGAGCGCCTTGTGGCAGGTGGCCGGTGCGCAGCGCGGCGAGCCGGGCCGCCCGCTGCGGTAGGTCGGTGGGTGCCTGGCGGAGGACGGGGTGTGGGGTGCGGGTGGTGCAGAGTCCGGTGAGGGTGTGGGCGACGGGTTCGGGGTAGCCGGCGGTGCGGAACAGTCCGTAGACGCGGGTGGCGGGGATGTGGGTGAAGAAGGCGAGCAGGTCGATCCGGACGACGACCGGCTGTGCGGTGTGGGCGGCGGCGAAGGTGTGCGCGGAGCGACCGGGTACGAAGCCGTGCGCCGCGGGGTGGACCGGGATCGGCCCGAGGACCTCGGCGAGCAGCCGGCGTTGCAGGGCGCGAAGCCGAGATTTCGGTGCCTCGATCAACCGGCCCCGGTCGGTCCATCGGTAGTGGTAGTGATGCAGCCGGTGGGCGATGGCGCGTCGGTTCATGGCCCGTCGGTCGGCGTACCAGTCGAGGTGCTCGATGCTCAGGTCGAGCATCCCGGCCAGGTCGCCGACTGTGTCGATGGCCGGGGTGTGCCAGGGTCGGCGGACGGTGCGGGTCGGCGTCACGGGCCGCGTGTGGATGACAATGGGCCGCTGGTGCTGGCGGGATGCGGCGACTGCCGCGCGGAGCGGATCGAGGGTGCTCAGGAACTCGGCGAGCTCGCGTGGCCGGTCGGTGGGTGGGCGCGGGTAGGCGACCTGCACCGCGTCGGCGACCGGCCACAGCCATCGCCGCCGGACCCCGAGGACGAGCCCACCCTGGTCGACGAGATCGGCGCGGCGCCAGTCGTCGCCGGCGAGGAACGCGTCGGCGAGCGCGGTGGCGAGGGCGTGAAGGGTGGTCACGAGCGGGCCGGTGGTGGCAGCGTGTCCCGACGATGCCCGGTCGTGCGGGTGCACAGGCTCGCGGAGCGTGCCGACGCACCTGTGGTGTGGTGCCGAGGTGAGTATCGCGTCCCCGGGGTTGCCCCGGAGAGACCGTGACCGGACCCCGCGTGGGGGAGCGGCCTGGTCAGCTCGGGACACGCTGCCATGGGAGCAGCGTAGAGAACGGAGACCGTCATCGGTGTCCGCGGTGCGTGTGGCGCGTTGGAGAGAACCGTTTCGCCGAGTGATGCGTCCTAACCTTGCGTGATGGACGTGGACGATGAGGTTGACCGAGTCCTGGTCGACGGCCGAGGACGTCAACGCGGCATGGGGGCGTACTCGGCGATCAGGTAAGACCGATAGCTGATGACCGCAGGAATCACGACGTTCAACTTTCCCGCCGTCGTGGTCAGCATCTCCTCATACCCCAGCAGCGCGCCGGTACCGGGATCGACGATCACGGTGTACTGGGCAGGCAAGCCATGGGCATCGGAGACGATCGAAAACGCCTCCCCGTGACGCCCGGCTCGATCGGTGACCGTTCCGGCAGCCGTGATCCCCGGTAGATCGGCCAACAGCATGAGCACCGCCGCGCGTTGCGCCGGGTTCAACAGCCGCACACCGGCAAGCTCGGCGACATCTTCCAGGTACTGCACGGGGGCCTCAGGCGCGCCCGCGCCCGCCGTCAGCCACTGTCGTAGAGTCTCGGCCTCAGTCGGGACCGGCCCCTGGAAGGGGGTGTAGAAGTCACCGGCGGCGGAGTCGCGTACCTCTTGGACGGAGTCGACGCGGCCACCCCGCCGCTGCCACTCCCGCCGGTCGACAGCTGTGCGGAACGTCGGCGGCAGGTCCCTCTTGACCATCCGCCCAGCGTCGTTGTCGGTCCGCCAGGACCGCCATTGCTGCGGCACCACCGCAGACGTCGTCCGACCGCCCGATATCGACGAGTTCAGGAACCAGTTCGCGGACTCGAGGTGCTCCACCGTTCCCGCTGGCCGCTGCGGCGCCGGCTGCGCCGCTGCCGAGGCGGCGAGCTGTCGCAACCTCGTGCTGGCTGGCTCCGCGCTCGCGGGCGGACCGTAGCTCAGGATCGCAGGCGTCGCCGCGAACGCGGGCTGCGGCTGCCGAAACGTCTCCAGCGCCACCCCGCCAGCCGCCACCGCCAGGACCGCCGTGCCGGCCGCCGCCAACACCAGACGACGCCGGGGAACCCCTCGCCTCCCACTGACCGCGACCCGGTCAGAGGCGAGAATGCGCGACAGGTCCCGCACACGGCGGTTCTCGTCTGCAGGATGGACATCTCGTGCCGGATCCAGACCGCCCAGCAGCTGGCGCACCTCATTGACAGCCTTCATCTCATGCACCCCGATTCGACATCAACGGCGTCGCCCGCCGCGCCTGCTGCGCTCCGTCACCGACCATGCCCAGCTGTGTCCGCAACCGGCGGCGGGCCCGCATCAGCCGCATCGCACACGTCGCCCGCGACTGGCCGAGCACGACGGCAGCCTCAGCGACACTCAGCCGCTCCCAGGCCACCAGCCGCAACACCTCCTGGTCCGCGGCGGACAACCGCCCGAACGCCACCGCGACGTCACGCTGGCTGACGACCTCGTCCGCGTGATCCACGGTCACCGACCCGTCCGGCTCCGCCGCGACCCGCAGCGCCAACTCCTGCCACCGCCGTTGGCCCCTGGTCGCGTTCGACAGCACCAGCCGAGCCACCCCGTACAGCCACGGCAACGCCGACCCGGCCGGGACATCACCCAGACGTCGCCACGCGACCAGAAAGACCTCGGCAACAACATCACCGACGTCCGATCCGCCGATCCGCCGAGCCACGTACCGCCACACGTCCCCGTGATGGCGCTCGAACAACTCGGTGAACTGCTTCTCCGCGACGTCCATGGCACCTCCTACCGTGCTTATGTCCGGCACCAGTCACAACGTCACACCCAGCAACGAACGAATCACCCGATAGCGCTACCCTGCCCTCGCCATCCATCCGCGCATCGAAGATTTGGATCCACGTACTCGTCGAGAGGTGCGCCGCGACCTGCAACAGAGTCGGCGTGGGCGGTCATAGTGTGGTGTGAGGCATCAGGTACGGCCGTCGGACGAGGAACTGTGGTCCTCGATCGCCGCCGGTGACGAGTCGGCGTTTGGTCGGCTCTTCGACCGGTACTCCCGTCCGGTCTACAACCACGCGTTCCGGTTGACCGGGTCGTGGTCGACGGCCGAGGACGTCACCCAGGCGACGTTCCTCGTCGCGTGGCGTCGCCGTCGCGACGCCCGGCTGGTGGACGGCTCGGCGCTGCCGTGGCTGCTGGTCGTCGCCACCAACGAGGTCCGCTCCGAGTGGCGGTCGGCGCGCCGGTGGCTGGCGCTGCTCCGGCGCCTGCCTGCGGAGCGGCACATCGGTGGTGATCTCGCCGACGAGGTGGCCGCGCGGCTCGATGACGAGCGGCGGATGGCCGAGGCCCTCTCGGTGGTCCGCCATTTGTCGCCGGCGGAGCGGGAGGCGGTGGCGTTGTGCCTGTGGTCCGGCGTGTCGTACCCGGACGCGGCAGCGGTGTTGGGCATCAGTGAGGTGGCGGTGCGGTCCCGGGTGAGTCGGGCGCGCAGCCGCCTGGCGCGGCTGTTGCCCGAGGAGATTCAGGAGGGGACGCGGTGAACGACATTCTCGACCTGCCCGCGGAGCGGGACCTGCCGCCGGAGGCGGGGCACGCGATGCGGGCTCGGATCCTTGGTTCTGTGCGCCCGCGCCCGGCTCGTACGGCACGACTGCGAGCCGCCGTGGCGGGGGTGGTGCTGCTGGCCGTGGCGTCCGGTGTCGCGGCGGTGGTGTGGCAGCGGCCGGACCGACCGGCCGTGCAGGTGTTGGCCATGGGATCGGGTGAGTTGTCGCCGACGCTGCGGGATGCGGCCGAGCGGTGCCTGCGGTGGAACTCCCCGCAACGGCAGGCCCGGTAGGACCCGGGAAAGCGGCCCGTACCGGTGTCCCTGGCCGACTTGGCGGTGGCCATGGAGCGGGGTGACCGCGTTGGTGTTGTTCATGAACGACGTCGGCTACGCCACCTGCGACGTCAAGTCGCCGGGCACGGGCCGGGAGTCCGGCGGGGGCGCCACTGAGCGTGGCCGCACGGTGAGTGGCTGCCCGGGCCGGTGCAGCGACTGCTGCTGACCTCCACCGAGTCCGACGGCGGTGACGTCAGCGTCAGCGGCCGGATCAGCGACGTGTCCACCGGCTCGTACTCGACCACGGCGACGGCCACGCCACCGCGGCCCGGCTCTCCGAAGGCGCGTTTGGCCTGATGACCAGCGACGCCAGACTAAAGGCCGGCAGCACCCCTGAACTGGTCAGCTACGACGCCAAGAATGTGGAGATCGACAGGCGCCCGCTGTTCCAGGCCGAGGACCAACTCGAGCATTGCTACGTGGGCCCGAACGGGAAGCGGATCTACGGCAAACCGACCGGCGGTTGCCGACCCGCCGAGAAGTGGCGAGGCTAAGGGATGTCTCGTAACCCCGGTGTCTGTCCGTTGAGGATGGTCGGTCAAGATGCCTGGGTGCAGGTGATCTCGGCAGCCCGCCCGGAGTGGATCTTCCCGTTCACCGGGCTGCAGCCCGCCCAGTTCCGTTCGCTGGTCCGGCTGGTCGCCGAGCGCGGCGGTGACGGCATCGCCGACGGCCGGCCGGGCCGGCAGTGGGCCCTCGACCTGCCGGATCGGGTGTTGCTGGTCGCCGCGTACTGGCGTACGAACCTGACGATGCGGCAGATCGGCCCGCTGTTCGGGGTGTCGCACTCCGCCGCGCACCGGGTCATCGACACCCTCGCGCCGCTGCTGGCCCTGGCGCCGGTGCGTAAGCGGCCGGTCGAGCAGATCGCGATCGTCGACGGGACGCTGGTCCCCACCCGCGATCACCGCCTGGCCGCCCGGAGCAAGAACTACCGCTACTCCACCAACCTGCAGGTCGCCATCGACGCCAGCACCCGCCTGGTCATCGCCGTCGGCGACCCGCAGCCCGGCAACCGCAACGACACCATCGTCTACCGCACCTCAGGCATCGCCGAGAAGCTCGACGGGCGGCCGGTGATGGCCGACGGCGGCTACCGCGGCAACCCCGAGGTGATCATCCCGTACCGCAAGCCCACCGACGGCAGCGACCTGCCGGACTGGAAGGAAGCCCTCAACGTCGAACACCGCACCGTCCGAGCAGGGGTCGAACACGCCCTGGCCAGGATGAAGTGCTTCAAGATCCTGCGCGACTACCGCCGCGCCGCCCACACATTGACCGACGCCGCGTCCGGCATCGCTAACCTCCACAACATCATCCTGGCCGGCTGAACGCCGGGCCGGTGCCGGGCAACGCCTCCACCCAGTTACGAGACGTCCCTTAGCCACCGTTGGAGGCTGACCGTGGCCCCGGGACGTGGGTCGTCACTCGCGGGTCAGCCCCGGCGGCAGCGCGTCCTCGTCGGGTCGGACCTCGCGGACGTTGGCCACGGGGTCGCGTTGAAGGGTGTGGATCAGTGGTGTTGGGCCGCCGACGCAGGTCCAGGTGTCGTCCCAGAGCGCGGAGACCAGCCATGACCGGTCGGCGGGGAAGAAGAGGTCGGGTAGCACTCCGCGGCCGTGGCGCATGTGACCGCCAGTGCGCCAGGTGAGGGCCTGCTCGGGGCCGGCCTGGACCAGCACGTACGGCCAGTTCCAGTAGAGGAACACCCTCGGGGCGTGGGGGAAGACGACGTCGTGGGCGCCGGTGTCGAGGTACGCCAGCCACCACGGTTGGTCCCGAGTGTGCGTGGTGAGGTCCTCGACCAGGGCGTGCTCGTAGGCGGCGGCGGTGACGTCGTCGGCCTGGTAGGTGGTGGCGTAGGCGTCGAACGCCGGCGGGATGGCAGTGGTGACCGAGACCCCGGCAGTGGTGTGACCCGCGATCCAGCCGACGTCGGCGGCGGTGCCGATGCGCCAGTCCCGCCCGTCCTTGCTGACCTGCACACCGCTATTCAAGCCGCTGCAGCGATGGTTGGCGTAGGAATTAGGAATCAGGCCGGTCGCGAAACGGCGGCCGGCGACCAGCCGTCCTGGGCCACCATGCCGTACGCCTGCCCCGCGCTCGGTGAAGCATGCGGCGTGGGTCCCGCACATCGTGTCCGAGGTGCCGGCCGGTGACGGCGGCAGGATCGAGGTTGCCGCGCCCGCAGGGCCGGGAGTGGGGATGGCTGTGTGTGTTCCGCCGTGATCGTGGCTGAGCCTCGAGGTGCCCACCCACTTTCCCGCCTCGCGGGCGGGCTGGTTGAACGGGCGCGGCCCTGGTGGCCGTAGACCCTGATGCCCGGGAGCGGTGGGTATGGCTGCGTGTGTTTCGTCGAGATGGCTTGGCTCACGGTAGGAGATGCCACCCGCCGCTTCGTCGTCTGCGAGATTCGGTAGACCGCTGATGGAGATCCGCGACCTGCGTTCGCATTCGTAGAAGGTGCCGGCAAATCCGAACCCACAGACGACGGCCCGACAGAAGTCCCGATCGGATGGAGGAGAGGCGCGAGGGTGGCGAGGCTGTGGATCGGCGTGGACATCGGCAAGACCCACCACCATGTCGCCGCCGTCGACGGCGACGGCCGGCTGGTCTACTCCCGCCGAGTAGCCAACGACGAGACCGCCCTGCTCACCGTCATGGCCGAGGTCTCGACGCACGGCCGCCCGGTCTGCTGGGCGGTCGACGTCACCACCGGGATGTCGGCGCTGCTGCTGACCCTGCTGTGGCGCCGACAGGCCCAGGTCCGCTACGTCTCCGGGACCGTCGCGTTCCACATGGCCGCCGCGTTCGCCGGTGAGAACAAGACCGACGCTCGCGACGCGCTGGTGATCGCCCAGACCATCCGGATGCGCCCCGACATCCCGATCCTGGAACCGTCCGACCGGCTCCTCGCCGAACTCACCGTCCTGACCAGCTACCGTGCCGGCCTCGTCGGCCAGCGTGTCGCGACCCTGTTCCGGTTGCAGGAGCTGCTCACCGGGATCAGTCCGGCGTTGGAGCGAGCGGTGGAACTCAACCGGAAGGCTCCGATGATGGTCCTGGCGTGCTGGCAGACTCCGGCGGCGATCCGGCACGCCGGCATTGACCGGATCACCGCCCTGCTCCGGCGCGGGCACGTCAAGAACGCCGTCCAGGTCGCTGAGGCGATGGTCGCCGCCGCCCGGCAGCAGACCGTGAACCTGCCCGGGCAACGCGCCGCCGCGATGGTGGTCGGGCAGATGGCCACCGAGATCCTCGCCCTCGAACAACGCATCTCCGCCGTCGACGACCTCATCGCCGACCACCTCGAACAGCACCCCTTGGCGCCGATCATCGGAAGTCTGCCCGGTATGGGAAACCTGCTTACCGCCGAACTGCTCGTCCACACCGCCGGCATGACCGAGTACGACAGCCCCGCGAAACTCGCCGCCCACGCCGGCCTTGCGCCCATCTCCCGTGATTCCGGAACGGTTTCCGGCAACCATCGGCAGCCCCGCCGCTATCACCGGAGACTGCGGCACATTCTGTGGATGGCCGCCTTCACCGCCGCCCGAGAATGCCCCACCTCCCGCGCCTACTACGAGAAGAAACGCGCCGAAGGAAAGAACCACCGCCAAGCCATACTCGCCCTCGCCCGACGACGCGTCGACGTTCTCTGGGCACTCATCCGGGACCGCAAAACCTTCACTCGACCGGCACCGGTGATCCGCGCGGCGGCCTGAAGCAGACCGCTCCCCGCCGACGCAACGCCATCGCGCCGGCCGCTCCACCCTGCCCACCAAGATCACCCGGAGTCACATGGAGACTCGGCGTGTGGTCCTGGGCTGGGACAACGCCGGTCCGGGTGACGTGGGTGAACGTGGGCGACTCCCTGCCACCCCAGGTGAACGCCCGGGTCGCTAGACTAGGCCCTCGCGCCCTCGTAGCTCAGGGGATAGAGCATCGGTTTCCTAAACCGTGTGTCGCAGGTTCGAATCCTGCCGGGGGCACCTCGAAGATCAGCAAAAACGCTTCCTGAACTGCGGATACGTCACCGCATCGATCGGTCGACCTGTGCGGCCGGATGCCACCCGTAGCCGCTGTCTGCAGCCCTCCTTGCAATGATCTTGGGCGGTTGAGCTGAAGATCCTCGTGCCGGCCCGCTTCCACACCCTGTCGGCAGGGGGCAGCCGTGATGGTGACGATGGGTCCGCTCCTCGTCCTACTCGAACGGGGTGGCCGCGACGGGCCCCCCGCCGGGCCCACCGCACCCCGTTGCCGGTGGTTGACATGCTGGGGCGATGGTCACCCCGCACCCTCAGCCTGCGTCGACGTCAGGCCCGTTCACCGCCAACCCGAGACGGCGGATGCTGGCACTCGTGCTCAGCGGTGCGCTGCTGGTCACTTGGGCGCTGGTTACCATCGGCCAGGGCCTCTATCTCAGCGCGAACGGCGTCAGCACGCCGGCCGAGGTCGTCAGGGCACGGCACGTCGGTCGCTCCGACCTCGTCCGGGTCCGGCTCGCCTCGGGGCACGAGACGGAGCTGTGGGCCTGGAAGGGGACTCCCGGGGTCGGGGAGAGGATGACCGTCGTCTACCTCGAAGAGCGGGACTGGGCCAGGGACGCCGAAGCGTTCGCTCCGATGCGACGCATCTGGGTCGGCTCGGGGATGGGGATCTGGCTACTTGTCGTGGCGCTGGTCGAGCGCTCCTGGCGGGCCCGGCAGGCCCGGGGTCGCACCGACCCACCGGCTGGCGCCGGCAGCCCGGTCGGCGTATAACAACTCCTAACGGACCCGGCAGCCTGCCCGACGACGCCTGGCGGTACGAGCTGACCGGCATGTCGGAGGCGGGCGGGCATGTCGCGGTCGTCATCCCTGACGCAACCCCGGATGACGGCCCGTTCACGCCGCAGCCGGCACATCGTGTGCTGGTGCAGGTCGGTGACGCGCGGATTCCGTGGCCGATCTTTCGACGCTTCATCGATCTGGTTGAGTCGTCCGGTGACCTCGTTGGGACCGGCGAAGACCAGCCGCACAACGACGGCCGAGGCGATCGTGGGATCGGCTGAGCGACGGTGAACTTGGAAGGATCACCTCCTGTGCACGCCGTCGGACGCCACGCACCCGCCGGCGATCGACATGATCACCGACCGGTTACCGCCCGGCCGAATCGCTCGGCGACGTCCAGGATCAGGAGGTTCGACGGGGCGCGAAAGTCGTCGAAACGGCCGTCGATCGAATGGTCGAGCAGCGGCCTGTGTCGTTCTGGCGGTACGTCCGTCAGGCCGAGAAACCAGCCGAGCACCTGCCGGCAGTGCCATTCCCAGGCGCCGTCGGCACAGGTCCGGTCGACCACCACGGTAACGAGATGGCGCACCGCACGTTCCCAGACATCTGGGTCGGCCGGGTCGGCGGCGAGTGACGGCAGGAACCGGTCGAAGCGTTCGGACAGTTCCTCCAGCCACCCCCGCCACTCCACCAGAGACTCGGTGACCACGCCGAGCGTCTGCTCCGGGCCACCCATGCTGTCGGTCGGGCAGCACCAGGCATGGACGGGGCCGCCGTTGAAGTCCGCCTCGCCGACACCCCACCGCCAGCCCGACGCCCAGCGTCCGTAACGACCGACGATCGCGAAGCTCATCTGATCGGCCCACCGGGTGCCCTGCTGCTGTCCCCAGTCGTACACCTCCGGTCTGCCGGAGCGGCCAGGTGGCCGGGTGGGGACAGTTGCGGCGGCCGGCAGCGACCGGATGACGGCCGGGGCGGCGTCCGGGTCGAACGGATTCCGGGCCGGATCGGCCTCTGGCCAGGTCAGGTGATCGGGCATGATCACCGGGTCGTAGCTGCGGAGATAGGGTCCGGCGTCCGGTGTTTCGGACAACAAGCGACCTCCGGTGGGTCGGCGATCCAACCGTCCACCCTAATGAAGTGGGCCGCACAGCGCCGTCCCGTCATCCTCCAACGGTCGACTCGGGGGTACTCCCGGAATCGCTTGGGCAGGGGCACGGCCGGCTGGCCGTACTGCATCAATTCCTGCACCGTCGGTCGCAGCCCGGTCCGTGGATGGCCCGGACCGCCACGGACCATCCACGGAACGACTGCCGACGGGTGGCCTCAGCGGCCTAGGCGTCGGCCGGTGGTCACCGGCGCGCGGCGAGGTGTCCGCTGACCGGAGCTGGTGCTGCGCGAGTTCGGCTTCGATTCTCGGCGGCGCGCCGGCGTCGTCCTGTTCGATGAGCCCGCAGTGCACGAACGTGGCGGTCGCGCACGTGCTCAGCTCGCTGTGCAGCAACTCCTTGAACTTGCTCAGGTCGTCGACGTGCCAGACACCGGTGTATCCGGCGGCTTCGGCGAGTGCGGTGAAGTTGATGCGTCGCGACGGGACGCTCTGGCCTCCGGTGGACTCGTACCGGCCGTCGTCGAGGACGAGGTGGAAGAGCGGACGGTGGGCGAGCGCGCCGGTGGAGGCGGGTGGCCGCCTCCGCCCGCTACGCGGCGGACGCCGCCGAGGGCGCCGCCGCGATCGACCGGTACGACCCGTGCAGGTAGAGCAGCGGCGCCTTGGTCGGGTGCAGGGCGCCGTAGGACACCGCCTCCCCGATGACCACCGAGTGGTCGCCCTGGTCGGAGAGGTCGCGCACCCGGCAGTCGAAGTAGGCCAGCCCCTCGCTGAACACGAGGCAGCCGGTCGCCGGCGCCCGGTGCACCCGGACGCCAGCGAACGCGGCCGCGCCGGAGGGCCGCCGGGCGTCGGCGAACCAACGGGCGACGTCCCGTTGGTCCGCCGCCAGCACGGTGACCGCGAAGATGCCGGAGTCGCGGATCTGGGCGAGCAGTCGACTCCGGTGCTTCAGGCAGGTCAGGACCAGGGTGGGGTGCAGCGACACGGTGGTGAACGAGTTGACCGTCATCGCCAGCGGAATGTCGTCGTGCACGCTGCTGACGATGCCGACGCCGGTGGCGAACGCGCCCGCGGTACGGCGGAACTCCACCGCCTGGTCCTGGTTGGTCATGGCGTCAGTCCTGACCCCACACCAGGCAGAACGGGTGCCCCACCGGGTCGGCGTAGACCCGGAAGCCGTGGTTGCGGCTCCCGCCACCGCGCAGCAGGGTGGCACCCAGCCGGAGCACGGCCTGCTCGGCCTCCTGGATGTCGTCCACCTCCACGTCGAGGTGGGCCTGCTGCGGGAAGGTCGGATCCGGCCACTGCGGCGGCTGGTAGTCGGCGACGCTCTGCAGGCAGAGGCGGGGATGCCCGTCCGAGCCCTTCAACGTCACCCAGTACCCGTCGCTGTCGGCCCATTCCAGGCCGGTCAGCTCGACGTAGAACTCCGCCAACTTCTCGGCGTCCGGACAGTCCAGCACCACCGAGTGCAGTCGACCGATCATCCGACCTCTCCCGTCATCGTCGTAGCGCGATGACCGGCGCCCCCGGTCACCGTGTCAGTGAAGGTACTCGCCGAAGGTGGTGAAGTAGTCGAGGGCGCGCACGGGTGGGCCGGTCTCGGTGCTGACCTGGAGCAGCACCACCCCACGGTCGTCGCCGTCGCCCGGGCCGCCGCTGGCGACGACCACGCCGCCGTAGTCGGCCTTGACGATCCGGCCGGGCGTGCCGCCGTGCGCCCGGGTCGGCCGGGCGGCGGCCTTGACCCAGAGCCGGAGCCCGCGGTGCGTCGTCCACGCGTTGACGAACGGGTCCGACTGGCCGCGTACCAGGTTGCAGATCGTGGTGGCGCTGTCCCGCCAGTCGATCCGGGTGTCCTCGACCCCGATCCGGTGGTAGAACGACGCCCCCTCGGGCGGCTGCGGCTCGCCCCGGTGCCCCTCGGCGACCCGGTCCAACGCCTGAAGCGTGACCGGCACGTACTCCGCGAGGAGCCGGTCCAGGATCAGCCCGGCGGTGTCGTACGGGCCGATCTTCACGCGGGTCTGCGTGATGACCGGCCCGGTGTCCAGCTCCTCCGCCATGTAGTGCACGGTGAGGCCGGTCTCCTCCTCGCCGTTGCGGATCGCCCAGTTGACCGCACCGAACCCCGCGTACGCGGGCAGCAGCGCGTCGTGCGTGTTGATCGCGCCGCGTTCCGGGATCCGCAGCACCTCCGCCGGCACCCGGGTCCGCCAGTTGGTGGAGACGATGACCTCCGGCGCGAGGTCGCGCAGTTGCTCGTGCAGGTCGGGCTCGCGGGCGGTGGCCGAGTAGCGCACCGGCAGTCCCAGTTCGGCTGCGGCCAGCTCCACGTCCGGCTCGCCGAGGCCGCTGAACTCGGCCCGGTGGGTCAGCACGAGCAGCACCTCGTGGTGCGGGGCGATGCCCCGCAGCACGGTGGCGCCCAGCTCGCCGTAGCCGAAGAAGACGATCCTCACGGCTTCGCCGTCCCGTTGGCCCGCCCGGCCCGGAAGCGGACGGTGTTGACCCGCAGCCAGCCGGAGGAGTCGCGCTGGTCGAACACGTCGTCCGCCTCGAAGGTGGCGAACGCGGTGTCGTAGCGGCTGTGCGGGGAGCGGCGGCCGATCACCTGGACGGTTCCCCGGTGCACCCGCAGGATCGCGTCGCCGGTGACGTCCTGCTGGCTGAAGTCGATGGCCGTCTGCAACATCAGCCGCTCGGGGGCGAACCACAGGCCCCGGTAGACCAGGGCGGTGTACTTCGGCATCAGCTCCTCCTTGAGCTGCGCCACCTCCGGGTCGAGCACCAGCGACTCCACCGCCCGGTGGGCGTGCCAGAGGAGGCTGCCCGACGGCGCCTCGTAGATGTTGCGGGTCTTCATGCCGAAGATCCGGTTCTCCACGATGTCGAGGCGGCCGATCCCGTGCCGGCGGCCGATCTCGTCGAGCGCCTCCAGCACGGCGCTCGCCGACAGGGGCGTCCCGTTGACGCCGACCGGGTTGCCGCCCTGGAAGTGGATCTCGACGGTCTCGGGCTCGTCCGGGGTGTCGGCGATGTCGCGCACCCGGAACAGCAGGCCCTCCGGCGCGGGCTGCGCCGGGTCCTCCAGCGCCTCGCCCTCGTACGAGGTGTGCAGCAGGTTGCTGTCGATGGAGTACGGCCGCTCGCCGCTGCTCAGGTCCAGCTCGATGCCGTGCCGTCCGGCGTAGGCGAGCAGGTCGCTGCGGGAGGCGAGGTCCCACTCCCGCCACGGGCTGATCACCGTGAGGTCGGGGCGCAGCGCGGCGAAGGTCATCTCGAAGCGGATCTGGTCGTTGCCCTTGCCGGTGGCCCCGTGCGCCACGGCGTCGGCGCCGACCTCCTCGGCCACCCGCACCTGTGCCGCGGCGATCAGCGGCCGGCCGATGGAGGAGCCCATCAGGTACTGCCCCTCGTAGAGGGCGTTGGCCCGGTACATCGGGAAGGCGTAGTCCCGGGCGAACTCCTCGCGCAGGTCGACCACCCGCACCTCGTCCGCGCCGAGCTTCTCGGCCTTGCGGGCGGCGTTGTCCAGCTCCTCGCCCTGGCCCAGGTCGGCGATGAACGCGGTCAGCCGGCAGCGGTAGCGCTCCTTGAGCCAGACCAGGGCCACCGAGGTGTCGAGCCCGCCGGAGAAGGCGAGCACGATGTGCTGGGGGGCGATGTTGTTCCGAGACGACATGACGGTCACACCTCTCCGGCGGGCGCGGTGGCCCACAGCTGGTCCATGGTTTCGTGGGTGAAGTCGCGGGTCAGGTCGGACGTGGAGGCGTACCCCATGTTGATGATCTTGCGGCGACCCTGGCGGACCGGGGCGACCCGGTGCAGCGTGGTGTTGGTCCGCATCAGGTACAGGTCGCCGGGGAACAACTCCATCGAGTAGATGGGGCGGCTGACCAGCGCACGGTTGATCTCCGGACGCTTCTTGTTCCAGGTGGTGCCGGGCACGCACTGGACGAAGCCGCCGTGCTCCACCGGCGGGCACTCCACCACCCAGACCAGGGCGAAGGTGAAGTCGTCCCAGTGCCAGCCGTGGGTGTCGCCGTCCTTCTCCAGGCAGGTGATGACGAACTGCTCCGGCTCGTACGGGCACGGGTGTACCGGCTCGCCGGCCACCTCCGACAACACCCGCAGGATCGGCTCCGCCGTGTAGATCCCGCTGATCACGGTGCCCAGGTCGGCGATCTCCGCCCGCGTCACGTTGCGCATCCGGCGCGGCGTGTAGTCGGTCTCGGCGAACCGCAGGTCCCGTCGCGTGCCCGCCTTGTCGATCAGCTCGTTGACCTCGTCGGCGACCGCCTTCTTGACGCTGTCGGGGGCGACGAAGGAGACCTTCGCGTGCCCCAGGTACGAGAAGTCGCGGCGGGCCGTGGCGATGTCGTCCGGCGCCACCTCGCGCTCCACGTGCTCCCGCAGTTCCTGGTACAAGACTCTCGAGTCGAACACGGATCCTCCTTGGTTAACCTCGCGCCGCCGCGACGCGTGCGAAATCGATGACGGCCGCCGCTACCTGCGCCACGGCGGCGGAGTGCAGCACTCCGAAGTGGTCGGTGCCGATGCGGTGGGACCGGGCCGCCCCGACGCGGGCCGCCCACTGGGCGAGCTGCGCGTCGAGCAGGTCCGCGCCGATCACCAGCGCGGGGGTGTCGACCGGGCCGTCGTGGACGTACCCGGCACTGGCCCGCAGGTGGCGCTCGTAGCTGCGCCACCGGTGCGCCAGCAGCGCCGTCGGCACGGGCTGCCGGACGGCCGCCAGGCAGGCCGCGAGCGCGCCGACCGCCAGCCGCTCGTCGAAGCCGCCCGGCTCCGCGCCGCCCGTCACGCGGGGCCTCGGGGCGTCCGGCTCCAGGCCGAGGGCCCGGTGGACGTTCTCCGTGAAGGTGTCGAAGCGCTGCCGGACGTCGTCGGCCGGCAGCTCGTACCCGACCGGCGGGGCGGAATCCAGCAGTACCAGCGCCGAACGCCGCCCGACCTGGTCGGCGGCCATCTGGTAGGCGACCTGACCGCCGAACGACCACCCGCCGAGCAGGTCCGGGACCAGGCCGGCGGCGTCCAGGTCGGCCCGGTAGCGGCGGGCCAGCTCCGGCACCGTCGGCAGTTGCGCGCTGTCGCGGGACGCCGTCACCCGCCAGTGCTCCGGCAGCTCCGCCAGCAGGTCCTGGTAGTCCTGCGGGCTGCCCCCGGCGCCGTGCACCAGGTGCAGGTGCGGGCCCGAGCCGTCCCGCAGCCGCACCAGCGTCGACTCCGCCGGGACCGGCTCGGGCCCGCCGCCCAGCAGGTCGGTCAGCCGTTGGGGGGTCGGCTCGCCCAGCCATCGCACGACGTCCACCGCCGGCCTCCCGCCGGCGGCCAGCGCGTCCACGAGGCGCAGGGCGCTCAGCGAGTTGCCGCCGGCGGCGAAGAAGTCGACGTCCGGCCCCGCCGGTCGGGCGCCGAGCACGTCGGTCCAGGCGGCGACGACGTGGCGCCAGTCCGCCGACTCGGGCAGCGGGCCGGCCGCCGGGTCGCGGTCCGCGGCGGCCGGGGCCGCGCGGCCGGCGTGGGCGCGGGTCGCGACCTCGAACGAGCCGACCGTACGCTGCGGCTCGGCGCCGCCGTCGGCCAGCACCGCGTCGAGGTCGTGCAGCAGCGCCAGCACGCTGCTCTCCCGGTAGCGTCCGGTGTGGTACTCGATCTCGGCGAGGTAGCCGCCGTCGGCCTCCCAGACGGACATCGCCACGTCGGCCCGGGCGGCCCGGTTCGGGCTGGGCAGCAGCGTCGCCGGGACCGGGCCGATCCGCAGGTCGGTGCCGATCGGGCCGAGGTAGCTCAGCAGCAGCGGCGCGGGGTCGCCGAGGGCCGCCCGGGTCTGCTCGGGCAGCGCCCCGAACACCACCGGATACGGCACCGCCTGGTGGGTCAGCATCTGCCACATGCCGTCCCGGGCGGCACCCACCACCGCGACGACGGTGTCCGCCTCGGCGACCCTGGCCCGGGCCACGCAGAGGTTCGCGGTGTAGCCGAGCAACGCCTGGTCGCGGGTGGTCATCCGGTTCGCGGTCACCACGCCCACCGCCACGTCCGGCCCGGCGCCGGCCCGGGCGAGCACGAGTTGCGCCGCGGCGAGGATGATCGCGAACGGGGTGGCGAAGGTGGCCTTGGCCAGGGCCGCGATCCCGGCGCCCGCCTCGGCGCTGAAGCCGTAGCGCAGGATCGCGCCGGGTGCGCCGCTGGTCACCTCGCCCGGCAGGTCGGGTTCCAGGACGGCGGAGGCGGCGCCGGCGAGCGCGTCGCACCAGTACGCCAGGCTCTTGTCCCACCGGCCGTCCGCGCGGGCCGCGGCCTGCTCCCGGGCGTACGTGCTGAACGGCACCGGGTCGGCCGGGAAGCTCACGGCACGCCCCTCCCGCACGGCCGCGTACGTCTCGGACAGCTCGCCGACGAGCAGTTGGACCGCCCAGCCGTCGAGCACCATGTGGTGCACGGTCAGCAGCACCTCGTGCCGGTCGCCGACCCGGGCCAGGGTGATCCGGGCCAGCGGTGCTGCCTCCGGGTCCACCGGCGCGGCGTGCACCTCCTCGGCGACGAGCCGCAGCAGGGTGCCCGGGTCGGCGTCCCCCGGGTCGTCCACCTCCAGCCGGTGCAGGCCGACGGCGACGCGGGGCGCCACCATCAGCGTGACGGCGTCCGCGTGCCGTACGACCGAGGTCCGCAGCGCCTCGTGCCGGTCGACCATCGCTTGCCAGGCGACGGCCAGCGCCGCCTCGTCGAGTGGCTCGTCCACCCCGAGCCGCCAGGTGAGGTGGTAGACGGACCGGTCGCGGGCCCGCTGGTGCACCCACCACAGGGCCTCCTGCATCGCGGTGGCCGGGACCGGTTCGGGGACGGCCCCGGCGCCCTGCTCAGCCACGGGTGGCGAGCAGCTCGGAGGTCAACCGCTTGCGGTCGACCTTGTCCACCTCGGTCAGCGGGATCTCCGCCCGGTGGTGGAACGCCCGTGGCCGCATGTACGGCGGCAGGTGCCCTACCAGCCGGGTGAGGTCGTCGTCGGCCAGCGACGCGCCCGTGTAGACGGCGTGCAGGTCCAGCTCCCCGTCGTCGCCGGCGACGGTGAGCACCACCGCCTCCACCACGTCCGCGTGGGCGCGCAGCGCGGCCTCGATCTCGGCCAGCTCGACGCGGTTGCCGCGCACCTTCACCTGGTGGTCGATGCGGCCCTGGTGCACCAGTTCGCCGAACTCGCGGCGGACCCGGTCGCCCGTGCGGTACCAGTGCTCGGCGGTCAACGGCCCGGTGCCGTCGTAGAGGCGACCCCGCTCGCCGTCGAAGGAGACGAAGCGGCCCGCGTTCTCGGCCGGGTCCAGGTAGCCGGGGAAGCGCTGCTCGCCGCGGACGCACAGCTCGCCGTCGTCGCACGGGCGCAGGTCCTCGTCGAGCAGCACGTAGTCGAGGTGCGGGTAGATGTCCCCGATCGGCACCGAGCGGTTCGACGACTCGATCCGCGCGGCCGGGTCGGCGGGCACCTCGTACGCGGTGACGATGACCGTGGTCTCGGTCGGGCCGTAGCAGTTGATCACGGCGGTGTTCGGCGCGGCCGCCGTCCAGTCGTTGACCTGCTCGATGGTGAGCGGCTCCCCGCCGAAGGAACTCAGCCGCAGGGTCGGCATGCTCTCCGGCGCCAGCGCCCGCAGCCGCTTGGCGAACGAGATCAGCGACGGCACCGACAGCCAGTGCGTGAGCCGCTTCGTGTTGATGAAGCGCACCGGCGTCAGCACGTCCCCGCGCTGGGCCACGCACAGGGTGGCCCCGGTGCCCCACGCGCCGAACATCGCCAGGATGGAGCCGTCGAAGCACATCTCGAAGGTCTGCGAGACCCGCGACTCGGGCCGGAACCGGTACCGCTTGATCACCTCGGTGAGGAACGAGTCGACGTTGGCGTGCGTCGCCGGCACGCCCTTGGGCTTCCCGGTGGTCCCGCTGGTGAAGATGATGTACGCGAAGTCGTCGCGGCCCCGCTCCACGGCCGGCGGGATCTCCGTCGCGTGGCCCGGGGCGAGGAACCGGCGCCAGCCCTCACCGGTCAGGTCGAGGACCCGCACGGTGGTCTGCGCGCGGAACTCGGCCAGCCCGTCGCCGGAGGTGTCGTCGACCATGACGAGGTCGAGGTCCGCCTCGTCGGTGATGGCGAGGTTGCGGGCCGCCGGGTTGGCGGGATTGAGCGGCACCACCGTCGCGCCCAGCCGCAGGGCGGCCAGGTAGGCGATGTAGCCGACGAGGCTGCGGGAGGTGAGCAGCCCGACCCGTCGGGGTGGCCGCCCCGGCACCCGCTGCATGGCGGCCGACAACCGCTCGGCCGCGGCCCGCAACTCGGCGTAGGTCAGTGCGTCCGAGGCGACCTCGATCGCCACGTTGTCCGGGTGCTGCCGGGCCGACGTACGGAACCAGTCGTAGAGGGTACGGGTCTGCATCGCACATCCTTCACAAGGTCTGCCGGTGCGGGCGTTCCGCCGCCGGCGCTGGGGTGGTCGACCGGTCTCGTTCCAGCTGCCGCAGGTGGTCGAAGGTGGTCCGCACCAGCGCGGACCGGGGGCGCCCCCGGCGGGCCGACTCCACCGCGAAGCGCAGCGCCCGGGGCAGGTCCGCCCAGGCCCGCGCCGCCTCGTCGTCGCCGAGGTGGCGGTACCGGAACGTCCGATGCTGCGCGACGGCCCAGAGGTCGTCGAGGTGCGACCCGGCGGCCTCCGGGTGCGCGACGACGTGGTCGCGGAGGAACTCCAGGGCCGCGTCCTCGTCGAGCAGCCAGTCGCCGGGCAGCTCCGGTTCGTCCCCGGCGGCACCCGTACGGACCAGCCACTGCGGCTGCGCGCCGGCCGGCGGGGGCAGCCAGAAGCCGAAGGCCAGCGCGTTGCGCCGGTCCTGTTCCGGGCGCCACGACGGCGGCGAGTTCATCGCGGCGAGCAGGCCGGCGGTGCCGAGCCAGCCGGCGTACGGCTCCTGCTCGCCGGCGGGCAGCAGCCCGCTGAACCCGTCGACGACGTGCCAGTCGTCGCCGCGCCGGTCGTCGACCAGCAGCCAGTGCGGCGCGTGCCCGGTGCCGTCGATCGAGGGGGACCAGGGCAGCGCCGCGTTGTCGGTGACCACCAGCACCCGCCCGTGGCGCCGCAGTTCCGCGTCGACGCGGTCGACGAGGCTGTCGACCGGGGCGGTGGCCCACGCCAGCCGGGTGCCGTCCGGCAGCCGGTCCAGCGGCACCCGGTGGTGGGAGAAGGCGAGCCCGCCCGCCGGCAGGTCCGTGCGCACCGCGACGCGTACCGAGTCGGCGAAGCGGTCGGGGGTGTCGGCGAACTCGCCGGCCTGGTAGCCGGCCAGGTTGGCGGTGTAGCAGCTCAGCCCGGCGAACCGGGGGTCCGGGACGGTCATCGCGTACCCACCCCGTACGCCACGCTCGCCGGGACCCGGGTGTGCCCGCGCAGGCTCACCCACCGCAGGTCGGCCCAGCGGCCCGTCCGCCGTCCCGCCGGCACCGGAATGGCCCAGGGCCGGCCGGCGAGGCCGGCTCCGGTCGCCTTCACGCACGCCTCCTGCACCGTCCAGATCCAGGCGAATTCGCGGTCCCGCGCCGGCTCGGGCAGCCGGTCCAGGGCGGCGCGGACCGCCGGGGCGCAGCAGCGGCGCAGCAGGGCCGGCGGCGCGGGCACGGGCACCTGGACGTCGACGCCGACCGGTACGCCGCGCCCGAGCGCGGCGGCCACCGTCCCGGCGTCGTGGGACAGGCTGACGCCGACCTCCGGCCACTCGGGCAGGTAGGGCTGGCCGCCGTCGTGGGCGGCGATCGGCATGGCACCGGCCGTCCGGCCCAGCTCGGCGGCGAGCAGCAGGCGCAGCAGCGCCCGCGCGGCCAGCCGCTCGGCGCGCGGTCCGGCGGGGAGGTCGCCGACGGTGGCCAGGTCGGACGGGGCCGGCGGAAGGTGGGCGAGCAGCCGCTGCTCGGCCACCGCCACCCGCACCCGGGCGCCCAGCCGCAGCCGGACGACGCCGCCGTGGCGGCCCGCCGTGGCCCGGCGCGGTCGCGTCCGGCAGGCCAGCGCCGTCCGCTGCCGCGTCATCACCACGGCCGGTCCCGGAGCAGGTCGGGCACGTGCTCGGCGATCCCGGCCAGCATCGCCCCGGTGGCGCCGCCGGCGGTGGCGAACATGCCGGCGGCGGCCCGCAGCTGCGCCAGCCCGCCCTCGGCGTACGCCTCCGCGCCGAGCAGGGCGGCGCACTCGCCGAGCACCACGTCCAGGCCCTGCGCCACCGAGACCTTCAGCAGCATGCTGGTCACCAGGGGCTCGGTGCTCGCCCGGTGGGCGTCGCAGGCGACCTCGATCCGCCAGGACTCCACCACGCACCGGGCGAACCGCTCCCGGATCGCCGGGTTGTCCCAGGCCCGGCCGGCGCCGAGGGGACGCTCGACGAGCCGACGGTGGGTCTCGGCGAGCACGCGCCGGCACATCGCGGCGGCCCACACACCGCCGGCGAAGCGTTCCGTAGCGATGTGCCGGGCGAAGCTGACCATGCCCCGGCCGGGGCGGCCGACCAGGTACGACCGGTCCAGGCGTACCTGGTCGAAGTGCAGGTCGCCCAGGCCGGCGCCGCTCAGCGGGGTGCCCCGGGTGGCGGACACCCGCACGCCCGGGGCGTCGGTGGGCACCAGCACCCACACGAAGCTGGTGAAGTGGCGCTGCGGGCGGTGCCGGGCCAGCACGAGCGCGTACGCGGCGGTGCGGGCGTTGGTGATCCACCGCTTCCCGCCGTCGAGCACCAGCGACCGGTCGTCGATGCGTACCGTCGTGCCCAGCTCCATCAGGTCGGAGCCGGCGCCGTCGCGGTCCGTCGCGGCCAGCGCGAGCGTCGCGTGGCCGGCGACCGCGTCGAGGTACGCGGCCCGCACCGGCCCGTCCTCCGGCCCCGCGTCGACCTGTTCGCGCAGGACGGGCAGGGCACTGGCGACCTGGACGCAGACCGACAGCACCACCCCGACCGGACAGTGCGCGTCGAGGGTGCCGAGCAGCCCCGGCAGCTCGGCCGGCGCGAGGTCACGCAGCAGGCCGTGCCCGCCGAGCGCCCGCCAGACGGCCCGGGCGTCGGCGGGGGTGACCAGCCCGCGCAGCGCCGCTTCGGTACGCGCGGCCACGTCGGCACCGGGCGCCTCCGGGCCGGGCGCTGCTGGACCGGGGGTCGCCGGGCCGGGCGCCGCGGGGGCCGCCGCCGGTGCCGTCCGCAGCTCAGGCAAGGTGCACCTGCCGGTCCCGCAGGGTCAGCGCCCCGTTGACCAGCAGCAGCCGGTCGTTGGCGTAGTTCAGCGAGGCGGAGCGGAGGTCCCGGAAGACCCGCTCCAGGTACAGCGGCGACGACCTGAGGTAGCCGTGCCGCAGGCCGACCAGCTCCACCATCTCGTCGGCGGCGGCGAAGCACTGCTCGGCGGCGTGCACCTTGAGGGAGTTGACCAGCAGCTGGGTCGACGGGTCGGCCACGTCGGGAGTGCCCTGCACGGCGGCGACGGTGTGCCGCAGCAGGGCGTTGACCAGGTCGAGCCGGCCCCGGACGCGGGCCAGCCGGGTCAGCAGCAGCTCGGAGGAGGGATCGAACTGGCCCCGCCCGGCGTCGCGGATGTGGTGCAGGATCCGCGACAGCGCGCCGGTGGCCGCGCCGAGCCACGCCGCCGACCAGCCGATGTGTGCCAGCGGGCCGAAGGTGGGGGCGACGATCTCGCGGAACTTCCCGGGGGCGCCGATCACCTGGTCGGCCGGCACCCGCCCGGTCAGCCGCATCGGCACGCTCTGGGTGGCCCGCATGCCGAGCGGCTGCCAGCCGCCGCGCACCTCCAGCGTCAGCTGGTCGCGGCGGGCGTACACCAGGGAGACCTGGGTGGGCGAGGTGGCGTCCGGCGCCAGCGTGGTGATGAGGTACGCGTCGGCGTGCTGGCCGCCGGTTACGATGGGGGCGTCCCGGTCGATCGTCAGGGTCCCGGCGTCCTGCCGGACCGTCGACTCCGAGCTGAGCAGGTGCCCGCCCTTGCCACGTTCGGTGGTCACCGAGGCGAGGTAGACGTCGCCCTTGCCGAGCTCCGGCAGGAGCCGTTCGGCGAACGGGCCGTCGGCGTGCCGGACCACCGCCGCGACCTGCTGGCAGTGCATCGCGAAGATCAACGCGACGGACATGTCCACCCGGGCCAGCCGCAGGGTCACGTCGACGAGGTCGTCGAGCCCGCCACCCCCGCCGCCGTGCTCCGCCGGCACCAGCAGGCCGAGCAGGCCGGTGGCCCGCATCGCGTCCAGCGCCGCCGTCGGGAACTCCGCCGTCTCGTCGGCGTGCTCCGCGTGCGCGGCGGCGGCGGCCAGCACCTCCTCCAGCGCGCTCTCGTGGCCGGTCGCGGTGCTCACGCCGCCCGCCCCCGCAGCGACTCGATGGTGTTCCACAGGCTGCCCGCGGTGGCGAAGGTGCTGTCGGTCAGCAGCTCGTCGGGCATGGACACCCCGTAGGTGTCCTCGATGGTGAACAGCAGCTCGATCGCGCGCATCGAGTCCAGGCCCAGTTCGTTGAGCGAGGCCTCGGCGGTGATGGGCTGCGTTCCCGCGTACTTGAGGAACGGCTTGAGCAGGTCCGGAAAAGCGGCGTCCATTGTCAGATCAACCCCTGTCGCTGCCGATGACGGTGTGCCGGGTGAGTTCCAGCCGGGTCACGCCGGTGATCCGGCCCCCGGCGACGGTGACCTCGACCGGCATGGGATGCGCGAGGAAGGCCACCAGGCTGGCGTAGAGGCCGTACGCGCCCACGTTGGGCACGGCGACCAGCTGGCCCGGGACCAGAGGCGGGAGGGCGGCGGCGCGGGCCCACGTGTCCAGCGGCGTGCACAGCGGCCCGGTGACGATGGTCCCGGGCACCGGCGGGCCGGCCGCCGCGTCCACGGTCAGCAGGTCCGGCACGATCGGCGGCAGCCGGCGCAGGCCGGACATCCCGCCGAGGTGGTGGATGCCCGACTCCAGCACCACCACGGTCGCGCCCTGCGACCGCTTCACGTCCAGGACCCGGGTGACCAGCGTCCCGCAGGTGCCGACCAGGTACCGGCCCGACTCGAAGGCCACCCCCGGCCCCCGCTCCGGCCAGCCCGGGAAGGCGTCGGCCAGCAACGCCGTCAGCCGGTCCGCCAGCTTCGGCAGGTCCGGCCGGTCGCCGGCCCGCGCGAAGGGCGCGCCGAAGCCGCCGCCCAGGTCGATCAGCTCCGGCTGTGTCCCGGTCGCCGCCGCCAGCCGCCGTACGGTGTCGACGGACTGGGTGAACTGGGCGAGCAGGGCGTCCTCGCCGTCGACGTTGCTGCCCATGTAGAGGTGGAACCCGACCGGGGCCACGTTCCGGCGCGGCCCGAACAGCTCGGGCCGGTCAAGCACCCAGCGCACGTCCGCGCCGAACTGCGAGGCGACGCCGGTCATGGTGAGGCCCTGCCCGGGGGCCGGGGTGTCGTCGTTGATCCGCACCAGCGCGCGTACCTCGACGCCGTGCTCGCGGGCCACCCGGTCGAGCTGGTCCAGCCCGTACGGCGAGTCCACTGAGAAGAGCCCGACCCCGGCCCGTACGGCCTCGACCAGGTCGACGTCCCGCTTGCCCGGGCCGGTGTAGAGGACCTCGACCGGGTCGCAGCCGGCCGCCAGCGCGACGCGCAGCTCGCCGGGGGAGCAGACCTCGGCCCGGCACCCGGCGGCGGTCAGGTCGGCGACCACCGTCGGGTGCGGGTTGGCCTTGAGCGAGTAGAACAGCTCGGCGGGCCCGGGCAGGGCGGCCCGCAGCGCCGCGTACGAGCGGGCCAGCTCGTCGGTGTCGTAGAGGTACGCGGGGGTCTGCGGCGCGTCCGGCCGGTCGAAGAGTTCCGCCAGCTCAGACACGGGCGCGCTCCGACCACATCCGGTACAGCTCGGCCCGGTCGACCTTGCCGTTGCGGGTCAGCGGGATCTCCGGCACGACGAGGCAGGTCCGGGGCGTCTTGATCTCGTCGAGTTCGGTACGCAGCGCGGCGAGCACCTCCGGCGCGGTCAGCTCGGTCACCGCGAACAGGGTGGCCGAGTCGCCGCCGTCCTCGGCGCGGGGCGGCAGCACGGCGGCGGCCTGCACCTGCGGTATCCGGTACGCCGCCGCCTCGACCTCGGTGACGCTGACGCGGATGCCGCGTTCCTTGTAGATGTCGTCGCGCCGGCCGACGAAGTAGAGGTAGCCGTCGGCGTCGAGCCAGCCGTGGTCGCCCGTGCGTAGCTGGGGGAAGATCCCCTCGACGCGGGGGAAGCGCTGCGCGGTGAGTTCCGGGCGACGCCAGTAGCCGGCCATCACGTGCGGGCCCCGGACCACGATCTCGCCGACGGTGCCGGGCGGCACCGCCGCGCCGTCCGCGTCGACGATCAGGATCTCGGTGCCCGGCAGGGCCCGCCCGGAGGCGCCGGGTCGACGCAGGTCCTCGTCCACCGGCATGATCGCCGCCCGCTTGCACTCGGTGAGCCCGAACATCAGCTGTACGCGCAGGGTGGGGATCCGGGCGCGCAGGTCGCGCAGGACCTCGGGCGGCATCGCGGCGCCGGTATTGGTGAGCAGGCGCAGCGCGGGCACTGTCGCGCCCGGGCGGGACAGCATCCGGGCCAGGCCCCGGGCGAGCGCGGGCACGGCGGGCAGCACGGTCGCGGCGCTGTTCACCAGGTGCCGGGGCAGCGTCGGGCCGGTGTCGGCGGTGGAGGCCAGGTGCAGCCGGGCGCCGGCGAGGGTGCTGAGGAAGATCTGGTACATGCCGTAGTCGAAGGAGAGCGGCAGCGCGCACCACACGACGTCGTCGGCCCGGTAGGCGAGCTGGGAGGCGATGGCCCCGACGGCGAAGACCACCTGCGCGTGGGTGGACACCACCGCCTTCGGCATGCCGGTGCTGCCGGAGGTGTAGATCAGGCAGACCGGGTCGACGGCCAGCGGGGACGCCGCCGGCTCGGCGTCCGGCCCGTCCCGTACGACGTCGCGCAGCTCCGCTGTGCCGACGGTCGGCACCCCGTGCCCGGCCGCCACGGCGAGCGCCCGGGGGCTGTCGGTGACGAGCAGCGCCGGCTCGGCGTCGGTCAGCACGTGCGCCAGGGCGACCGCGGGGGACTGCTCGTTGACGACGCTGAACACGGCGCCCGCCCGGGAGCAGGCGTACAGCAGGGCGGGCACCAGTGGGTCGGTGGGCAGGCAGACGACCACCCGTTCGCCCCGGCGGACACCCCGCCCGGCCAGCCAGCCGGCGAGCCGCCGGCTGGCCGCGTCCAGCTCCCCGTAGGTCTGCACCAGGTCGCCGTGGGCGATCGCCGGCGCCTCCGGCCGGGCGGTCGCGGTACGGTCCAGCAGGTCGTGCAGCAGCCCGGTCACCGGCCCGACACCCCCTGCGCCGCCGGGCGGGCCCGGTCGAACACGGCACCCAGCGAGTCGAGGTCGTGCAGGGCCGTCCCGGTGAGGTCGTCCGGGTCCAGCTCCACCCCCAGCCGGGCCTCCGCCCGCTCGATCACCTCGACCAGCCGGAACGAGTTGAAGCCGGACAGCGTCCGCAGTGGACGCCCCTCGACCGGCACCTCCGGGCCCACCCCGAGCACGGCGCGCACCTCGTCGGCGAGCACCGCGCGGATCCGGCCCGGGTCGGCGGCCGGCCCGTCCTGCGGCGGCGGCACCGGTCCGGCGTCGGCGAGCCGACCGGCGAGCGCCACGTCGTCGCGCAGCAGGCCGTCGAGCTGGTCGAGGACGGGGGTGGGGAAGACGCCGCCCCGGCGGACCCGGCGCATCGCCACGTAGCTCTGCCCGGCCAGGGCGAGCCAGGCGTCGGCGCGACCGGCGGCCTCGCGCGCCGCGTCGGCGGTGGCCGGGTCGCCGGCCAGCCAGGCGGCGTGCAGCGCCCGGGACCGGCCGAGCAGCCACACGTCGAGCACCAGCTGGGCCGCCGCCTCCGCCTCGCCCGCCCGCCGTCGGACCGCCGTCAGGTAGTCCTCGATCCGGTCCGCCCCGGCGCGCAGCGCGGCGGCGTTGTCGCGCAGGACCGTCGCCCGGTCGAGCACCGGGGCGCCGTCGGCGGCGACGGTCATCGCGGTCGCCCGGGGCACCGCGGCGTCGAAGTCCGCGGCCGACATCCGCCAGGTCCCCGGTCGCGCGTCGCCCCACTGCGTGGAGTTGTGGTAGCCGTCGACCACCACGCACTGTTCGCCGGCGTCGACCAGCAGGAAGCTGTGTTCCATGTGCTGGTTGCCGGCGTACGGCAGCCAGCTCATGGTGAACGTGTCGGCGACCACGTAGAGCGGCGAGTGCTCCGCGAGCAGCTCGCGCAGCCGCGCGCCGGGCACGTCGTCCCAGCGCCGGGTGACCCGCAGGCCGAGCAGGTCGGCCGCCTCGGTGAGCCGCTGCTCGACCGACGCGGTCACCGCCGGCGTACCGGCGGGCCCCACGACGGTGGCGAACCGCAGGGTGGCACCGAGCGCCAGGTGCGCCCCGGGCCCGTAGGCCCGGTCCGCCAGCGCGGCCAGGTTCACCTGTACGCAGTCCAGCAGGTCGGCGCGGAGACCGGTCAGCACCGGCGTCCACTCCCGGCTGCGCGTCGGCACCGCAGGCACAACGACCATGTCACGCCCTTCACGTCGGGTGGACCGCGCGGAGCGACGCCGTCGCCGCCCGCAACGCGTCCGCGTCGGCCGGCCGGTCCTCGGGCAGACCGGCGAGGAGCTTGTCGTACGCGGCCAGATCGAGCAGGCCGTGCCCGCTGACGCAGACCAGCACCCCGTGCCGTGCCGGGTGTGCCGGTTCGCGGCCGGTCGCCACCCGGGCGGCGGCGGCCAGCGCGTGCCCCGACTCCGGCGCGGGCAGCACCAGCTCGGTCAGGGCGAACGTCCGGCCGGCGGTCAACGCCTCCCGCTGGCCCACCGCCAGCGCCGAGACCTGGTCCCGGTGCCGCATGGCGGAGACGAGCTTCGCCGCGCCGTGGAAGCGCAGCCCCGCCGAGTGCGACGCGGGGATCGCGTACCCGCTGCCGATCGTGTACATCGCCTCCATCGGGCCGGTGCCGGTGGAGTCGGTGTGGTCGTAGGCGTACACGCCCCGGGTCAGCTTCGGGGTGGTGCTGGACTCCACCGCGATCAGGTCGGCGGGCACCTCCCGCTCGCCGGCCGCGTCGGCGGCGAAGAACGGCAGGGCCAGCCCGCCGAAGTTGCTGCCGGCGCCCACGCAGCCGATCACCGCGTCCACGGTGGCGTCGAGGGCGGCGAGCTGGTCGATCGACTCCAGGCCGATCACCGACTGGTGCAGGATGCTGTACGTCTCGCCGCTGCCGATGCAGAACGCCCGCTTCGGGTCCGCCCGGGCGTACTCGACGGCCTCGCCGATGGCCAGCGCCAGGCTGTTGCCCTGCCCCGGCCGCTCGGCGGCGGCGCGGCCCACCCCCGTCAGCGGGCTGGGGCTGGCGTGCAGCTCCGCGCCGTAGAGGCGCATCAGGCTGCCCCGGTACGGCTTGTCGCGCAGGCTCCCGCCGACCATGAAGACGGTGCAGGCCATGCCGAACGCGGCGCACGCGGCGGCGAGGGCGCTGCCCCACTGCCCGGCGCCGGTGCCGGTGACCAGCTCCCGGAAGCCCGCGCGATGGTAGTAGTGGGCCTGCGCCAGCGCGGTGTTGAACTTGTGGCTGCCCGAGATGTTGCCGCCCTCGTACTTCACGTAGACCGGCACCGTCGCCCCGATCTCGGCCTCGAAGCGGCGGGCCCGCCACAGCGGCGCCGGCCGGTAGGCCCGGTAGCGCTCGGCCACCGGCTCAGGGATCGGCCAGAACTCCCGGGTCGAGACGCTCTGCCGGATCAGCTCCAGCGGCAGGGTGGCGGTCACCGGGCCGCCGGTGTCCGCCGGCGTCACGTCCGCGGGCAACTCGTAGCCGAGGTGCGGCAGGACGCTGCGCCAGGCCCGGGGTGTCTCGGTCACGACTCCTCCTTCACCACGTCCGCGACGACGTCGACCAGGTCGGCGACGGTCGTGAAGACCCGCCCGGCGAAGATGTCGTCCGGCAGGGTCACGTCGAGTTCGTCCTCGAGGCGGACGAGCATGCCGAGGAAGCCCAGCGAGTTGACCCGCAGCAGGTCGCCGTTGAGCGGTTCGAGGTCGTCGACCGTGGCGGGGTCGACCGCGAGCCGCGACTCGCGTACGACCAGCCGTTTCACCGCCTCGTTGATCCGGGCCCGGTCGGTCATGCCTCCTCCGTCCCGGCGCCGCGCAGCCGGCCCCCGGCGTCGACGACCCAGCTCCAGGTCAGCAGGGCGGACAGGTCGACGGGACCGCGTACGTGCAGCCGGCCGGTGGCGATGGACAGCTCCGGTCCCAGCCCCATCGTCGGGCCGTCGTGCAGGCGCAGGGAGCCGTTGACCACCAGCGCGGCGGCGTCCACCCCGGCCAGGAACGCGTCCACGACGGCCGGGTCGGCGGCCACCACGCCCTCGGTGTGCCGGGAACCGAAGCGGCGGATGTGGGCCACCGCCTCGTCGAGGCCGGCGACGGGCCGGATGCCGACCGCGCGTTCCAGGAACTCCCGGCCGTCGTCGGCTGCGGTCAGCTCGGCCACCGGCGCCCCGGCGGGCGCGACGGCGCTCAGCCGGGGGTCGACCCGCAGCAGCCACGGCTCGGTCAGCCCGGCGCCGGCCCGCAGCAGGGCCCGGGTCAGCTCCTCGGCCACGTCCGCGTGGGCGAGCACCAGTTCGAGGGTGTTGCAGGCGGTGGGCTCGCCCAGCTTGCTGTCCAGGGCGATCCGGGCGGCCAGCTCCAGGTCGGCGCTGCGGTCGACGTAGAGGTGGTTGACGCCGCCGCCGCTGGCGATGACGGGGATGGTGGAGCTGGTCAGGCAGTAGTCGATCAGGGACGGGCTGCCGCGGGGGATGAGGACGTCGACCGCGTCGTGCCGCTTCAGCAGGGCCCGTACCAGCCGCCGGTCGGGGTCGATGACGACCCCTACCGTGCCGGCGGGCAGCCCCGCGTCCTCCAGTGCCCGGCCGACGACGACGGCGAGGGCCCGGTTGGTGGCCGCGATCTCCGCCCCGCCGCGCAGGACGGCCACGTTGCCGACCGCCACGGGCAGCAGGGCGCCCTCCACCGTCACCGTCGGCCGGGCCTCGAAGATCATCAGAACCACGCCGAGCGGCTTGGGCAGCCGGCGTACGGTGGCGCCGTTGCCGGCGCGGTGTCCGGCGGTCGGGGCGGTCACCGCCGGCAGCGCCGCACGGGTGCGTGCGATCAGGTCGACCAGCGCGTCGAGGTGGCGCTTGCCGAGCGCCAGGCGGTCGACCAGTTCGGGGCCGAGGCCCGCCTCGGTGCCCCGGGCCACGTCGGTGGCGTTCGCTGCCAGGACGTCGGCCCAGCCGGAGGAGAGCCGGTCGGCGAGCGCCTCGCAGTACCGGTCGTAGCGCCGGTCGCCGGGCGGGGGCAGCTCGGCCCGGGCCCGCGTCGCGCCGTCCAGGATGTCGTCCACATCGGTCACCACATGAACTGCCCACCGTCCACGATCAGCTTCTGCCCGGTCAGGTATCCGCTCGCCGGCCCGACGAGGAACTCCAGGGCGTCGGCGATCTCCTCGGTGGTGCCGATGCGGCCCCGGGGGATCTCCGCTACCACCGCCGCCCGGGCGGCCGGATCGTCCAGCCGGAACCGCGTCACCAGCTCGTCGGTCTCGGTCATGCCCGGGATCAGGCAGTTGACCCTGATCCGGGGCGCCAGCTCCAGCGCCAGGCACTTGGTGAGCTGGAGCAGGCCGGCCTTGCTGGCGCAGTAGTTCGCGCCGTTGCGGCGGGGGCGGATGCCGGTGGTGGCGCCCACGTTGACGATCACGCCGTCGCCCTCGGCCGCCAGCATCGCCGGCGCGAACCCCCGGGTCAGGTGGAAGACGCCGGAGAGGTTCGTGTCGAGCACCCGCCGCCAGTCCTCGGTCGACATCTCCAGGAACGGCCGGTCGACGTTGATGCCCGCGTTGTTCACCAGCACGGTCGGCGGGCCGTGCTCGGCGAGGACCGTCTCCACGGCGACGTCGACCGCGGCGGCGTCGGCGACGTCGAGCCGGATGGGGTGGAACGCGTCGCCGAGCTCGGCCGCCGCCGACGCCGCCGCGACGGCGTCGCTCCGGTACGGCGCGACCACCCGGTGCCCCAGCTTCACCAGCCGGCGGCTGAAGGTGAGCCCGATGCCCCGGGTGCCGCCGCTGACGACCGCCAGTGGGCTCACTGCAGCACCGCCCCGGAGGCGGCCCGGCCGAGGAACGGCGTCACCTCGTCGACCAGCTGCGGCAGGCGCTCGGGGTCGAAGACGTCGAAGTGCCCCGCGTCGAGCCGCCCGGCGCTCAGCTCCGGCGCGAGTTCCCGCCACCGGGCCTCGGCCTCGGCGCGGAACGCGAACTCCTCGTCGGTGCACATCAGCATCAGCACGCGGCCGGCGTACGACCGGTCGGCCCGGTAGTCCGCGAGGGCGGCGACCTGCGTGTCGAAGACCCGCCGGACCCGCTCGACGGTCGCCGGGTCGGGACGCGGCCCGAGCATCCCGACGATGGTCTCGCGGACGCGGGCGTCCTCGCCGGCCGTGGCGCGGCGCGGCAGCGGCGAGGCGTCCACCAGCACCAGGTCGGGCAGGTGCCCCCGCTCGGCCAGCCGGACGCACAGCTCCCAGGCGACCGAGCCGCCGAGGGACCAGCCGAAGACGGCCGCCGGGACCGTGCCGTCCGCGTCCAGCGCCTGCGCCGCCGCGTCGGCCATCTCGGCGATGCTGAGTTCCGGCTCCTCGTCGGGCAGCAGGCCGGCCGCGCGTACGGCCGCGACGTTGTGGGTCCTGCCGATCGCCGCCGCGAGCCGCAGGTAGGGGTGCAGCCCGCCGCCGGCGCCCGGCAGCAGTACGCACGCCGGTCGGGCGCCCCGCCGCAGCAGGGGGACCAGCCGGCCGGGCAGCCTGGTCGTCACGGCGTCACCGCCGCGTCGCCGCCCCGCGCCCCGCGGACGAGCCCGGCCAGGGTGGCCACGGTGGGCGCGGCGAAGAAGTCGACCAGGGGCACGGCCACCCCGTAGCGTTCCTGCACCTCGGCGAGGGTGGTGAAGATGTTCAGCGAGTGGGCGCCGTACTCGATGAGCGGGCGGTCCGGCCGGATGCCCTCGACGTCGAGCACCCCGCCCCACAGCCCGGCCAGCTCGCGCTCCAGCTTGTCGGCGTACGTGACCTCGGTGGTGTCGGCGCTCTGCTGCTCGACCAGCAGCTCGTCGGCGATCCGCAGCAGCGCGTCGCGGTCGGTCTTGCCGGTCGGTGTCGTCGGGACCCGGTCGACCGGGAAGATCCACAGTGGGCGCATGTAGACCGGCAGCGCCGTGGTCAGCCGTTGGCGGACCTGCTCAGGGTCGACGGTGCGGTCCGCGTCGGGCCGGACGAACAGCCCGAGTTCCCGGTCGGCGCCGGTGCCCCGGACCACCGCGACCGCCTGTCGCACGCCGTCGACCTGGTTCGCGACGGTCTCGATCTCGCCCAGCTCGATCCGGTATCCCCGGATCTTGACCTGGGTGTCCATCCGCCCCAGGAAGACCAGGTCACCCCGGTCGTCGCGGACCACGAGGTCCCCGGTGCGGTACACGGTCCCGCCGGCAGTGCCGCAGAAGCGGTCGGGCACGAACCTCTCGGCCGTGATCTCCGGGTCGTTGATGTAGCCGTCGGCGGGGCAGTCCCCGCCCAGGAGCAGCTCGCCGGCGACGCCGGGCGGGGCGAGGTGGCCGGTGGCGTCGACCACGTACGCGCTCACCCCCGGGTACGGCTGACCGATCGGCACGTGGGTCGGCCACACCGCGTCCCGGTACGACAACCGGTGCGACGTGACCGCGTGGGTCTCGGTGGGGCCGTACAGGTTGACCAGGGTGCAGTGCGGGTGGGCGAGGAAGAAGTCGCGGATCTCGTCGTCGACGGTGAGCTGCTCGCCGGAGACGCAGAGGTAGCGCAGCGCGGGCAGCCGGGTGCCCCGGGCGGCGGCGGTCTGCACCAGGGGACGCAGCGCCGCGACCGGCAGGTACACGTGCGTCACCTCGGTGGTGGCGATCCGGCTGAGCACGGCGGTGAACATCCGCCGGTCGGCCGGCTCGCGGGAGACCACCGTCCCGCCGGCGGCCAGGGTCGGCAGGATCTCCTGGAAGGAGACGTCGAAGCCGAGCGGGGCGTACTGGAGGAAGCGGGTCTCGGCGTCCATGGCGAGGGCCGCGATCTGCCAGCTCGTGAGGTTGGCCAGCGGGCCGTGTCCCATCTGGACGCCCTTGGGCTGCCCGGTGGAGCCCGACGTGTACATGACGTAGATCGGGGCGGCGGGGTCGGCCAGCGATTCGGGCACCGGCTCCGTCGTGGCGGCCAGGTCCGCCACCGCGACCGTGGGCACGTCGGGCACCAGCGCCTCGCCGACGACGAACTCGCAGCCGGCCCGCCGGACCATGTACTCCAGCCGCTCGGCGGGCAGCCCCGGGTCCAGCGGGAGGTACGCCGCGCCCCGGCCGAGGATGGCCAGGATGGCGGTCACCGTGTCGCAGAGGGTCGTCGCGGCCAGACCAACCACGGCCCGGGGGCCGACCCCGTGCGCGGCGAGCCCGGCGCTGATCCGCTCGGCCTCGGCCAGCAGTTGGCGGTAGTCGAGCCGGCGGGTCGGGTCCTCGATCGCCGGGGCGTCGGGCCGCCGCCGGGCCGCCGCCGACACCCAGTCCCACGGCGTGTCGCCGGTCAGTGGGCTGGTCCAGCCGTCGGAGCGGACGCTGGCGGCGGCGGAGGCGTCGGCGAAGAGGTCACCGAGCCGGCACGAGCCGTCGGAGACCGCCCCGCGTACGGCGTCGCGCAGCGAGGTGAGCAGCCCGTCGGCGACCACCGGCGCGATGAGCTGCCGGTCGTACTCGAGTTCGAGCAGCCAGCGGCCGTCGACCGGGGTGGCGCCCAGCCAGAGGTCGAACTTGGCGGTGCCGTTGCCGGGCTCCAGGACCCGCAGCACCGCTCCGCCCGGCTCCGGCGTGAAGGTGTCCTGCATGGCGAGCATCGCCGAGAACAGCGGGTTGCGGTTGCTGGACCGGTCGGGCCGTACGTCGGCGACGAGGCGGTTGAAGGTGACGTCGACGTTCGCGCGGCAGAAGTCGATGGACTCCCGGACCACCTTGCCGAGATGCTCGTCGACGGTGCGGCTCCACTCCACGTCGACGGTGACCGGCAGCGTGTTGACGAAGAATCCGCCGAGGTCGAACGCGCCGATCGTGCGGCGGGCCATGAACGGGCTGCCGACGAGGACGCTGGACACGTTGGCGTGCCGGGCCAGCACGGTGCCGTAGATGCCGGAGAAGAAGACGAACGGGGAGATCTCCAGCCGCCGGCAGGTCTCCGACAGCGCTGCCGTCTCGGCCTGGCTGAGGTACCAGCTCACCCGGTCGCCGGTGAACTCCGTCTGCGCGGCGCGCCCGGGCAGGGGCGCCAGCACCAGGGGCGGGACCTCCCGTAGCCGGGCCGCCCACTCCCGGGACCGTTCGACGACGCGGTCGGAGGTGGCGGTGCGGTTCTGCGCCGCCAGCTCCTTGACGAAGGCCTTCTCGCGGGCGGCGCGCCGCTGCTCGATCTCCGCCCCGGCGAGGCGTCCGGACAGCGCCTCCTGGAGGTCGCGTACCAGGGGCCCCATCGACACGCCGTCGAGGATGATGTGGTGGTCGCACATGAGGACCGCCACGCGGGGCTCGTCGAGGCACCGGACGATGGCGAACCGGTACGCGGGGCCGTTGGCCAGGTCGAACTCCGGTCGGCCGATGCGCCGCTGGGCCGCGCCGACCGCCTCCTCGAAGTCGCGTCGGCGGGCCGTGACCCGTTCGAGCGGGAAGTCCTCCGCCCGTGGGGGCGGGGTGAGCCGGGCGTGCATCTCGGGCAGCAGCCCGAACACCTGGCGCATGGCCGGCTGAACGGCGACGACCGTGGCGAGCGCGCGCTCGATCGTCTCGTCGGGGATCGACGGGTCGATGTCGAACCGGACGAGCTGGTTGTAGACGGCGCGCCCGGGTGAGCGTTCGTTGACGACCAGCAGCCCCTTCTGCGATTCGGTGATCGGCAGCCGCTCCGGGGCGGTCTCCGCCGCGAGCTGGGTCCCGGCCGTCGTGGTCACCGTGCGCCTCCGGTCTCGGCGCCCACGGCGCTCAGCTCGCGTAGCCACTGCTTGAGGTCACCCACCGTGCGCAGGTCCACGAGGCGGGTGGCGTCGATCTCGGCGTCGTCGTCGTTGGCCAGCTCGACGGCGAGCCGCAGCAGGGACAGCGATTCGAGTCCGGCCTCCAGCAGGGGGGTCGAGTCGTCGAAGGCCACCGACGCGTACTTCGCGATCGTCGTGTCGAGGTCAGCTGGAGTCGTCATCCCTGCTTCCCGTTCACCTGAGGTCGGCCGCGCCCGAGTGATCGGAAACCGGATGAGCAGCGGTTGCCGATCGAGGTGGGGGTCGACTGAATTTGCGCTTGGAAGTTCTACGGGTCAGAGCATCCCGGCTCCGATGTTCGCTCGATGTTCCCGAGATGGAATGTCGTTGGTCGCTGATTCAGGCGGTGCCGCGGGTTCGCGCGCATCGGGGAAGGGGCGGTGCAAAAGGGGCGTCGACCAGTGGCGCGGCCGGGCCGGCGGGCGGCAATTTTCCCCAACTGCCTCAGATGTGGCAGGGCCCGACAGAACTGCCCGTAGGTGTTGTTCGGGGCGCCGGCGGAGCGCGGGCCGCCGGCCGCCGCCGGACGCACCGGGGCCGGGCAAGCTGTCGACGTGAGGATGGACACGCCTCTTCGGATGACCTATGGTGCAACCAGCGCAACGCAGAGTATTCCCAAAAGGTGCGAAAGGGACTTTTCCGCGATTGATAGAGCCGCCTGTCGATGCCCGTACGCCCACACCGTCAACGCGCGGACCCCGATGACCTGCCACTCCGTGCCGCCCGCCGACCGGTCTGGTCGGAATTGCCGGCGCTGACGGCACGGCTGCGCGGGATCGGTCGACCACCCGCCCGGCTCACATGTCGCCTAATTGACAAGTGCGACCGGCTAAATGGTCCTTTATCGTTTGTCCGGGTGGTGTGCGCACTTCGCGGCGGAGTCCCCATTCACTTCTCTTAATTCAAGACCGTGTGAGGGATTGTCGTGGCCACAGCTCAACCCACAGTGCAGGCGGATCCGCCCGGAGCCAGGCGAAACGAATGGATTCTGGTCATCTTCACGGGCACCACGAACATCGCCGACGCGGTGGCCCGGATCGCCCTCCCGCTGCTCGCCGCCCAGATCAGCCGTTCGCCCGTCGTGGTCACCGCCGTCGCGGCCATCATGAGCCTGCCGTGGCTGGTGGCCGCGCTGCACGTCGGGGTCTTCGTCGACCGGATGGACCGGCGGTCGCTGCTGATGGGCGCCGAGATCGCCCGGATGCTCTCCGTCGGCGCGCTCCTCGTCGCCGTGCTCGCCGCGAGCCCGACCCTGGCGCTGATCTACGCCGCCGCACTGGTCATCGGCCTGGCCGACGTGGTGGCCGGCATCGCCGGAGCCTCCATCGTCCCGTCGGCCGTGCCGAAACACCGGTGGGAGACCGCCAACGCGCGGATCACGGCCCTGGAGTACCTGTTCAACGGGTTCGCCGGGCAGCCGATCGGCGGCTTCCTGGTGGCGATCGGATTCGGCCTGGCCCTCGGCGTCACCGGCTTCGCCTACGTGGCCGGCGCGGTCCTGCTGCTCCTGCTCGTCGGCAACTTCAAGGTGGCTGCCACCGCCCGCAAGCGTTCGGTCAACGAGGACATCCGTGAGGGCCTCCAGTTCCTCTGGCAGCACCGGCTGCTCCGGACGATGGCCCTGCTCATCGCGATCATGGCCGGCTGCTGGGCGGCGTGGCTCGCCCTCATCCCGGTCTACGCCGTGGGTGGTCCGCTCGGGCTCGACGAGCGGCAGTACGGCTTCCTGCTCACCTGCCTCGGCGCGGGCGGGGTGATCGGCACCGTCATCGTCGGGCCGGTCAACCGGTGGATCGGCCGGCGCTGGTCCATGTTCACCGACATCGTCGGCGCCTTCGCCCTCGTGGCGGCCCCCGCGCTGCTGCCCGCCGCGCCGTCCAGCGCCTGGGTCATCGGCGCCGCGGCGTTCATCGCCGGCGCCGGCGGCACGATGTGGACGGTCAACTCGCGGTTCATCACGCAGTCGCTGGTGCCGGCCGACATGCTCGGTCGGTTCAGCGCGGCGAGCCGCCTCGTGGCCTGGGGCATGACCCCGGTCGCCGCGATCCTCGCCGGCATCCTCGCCCAGGTCTTCTCCTACCAGGTGGCGTTCGGCTTCTTCGCGGTGCTCTGCGTACTGCTGATCTACCCGTTCTTCAAGGTGGTCACCCGCGAGCGGATCGCGGAGGTCGACGGCCCGGCCGAGCCGGCCGCCGCCCCGGCGCCCGACGGGGGCGCCGGCGCCGCCGACGACGGGGGGGACCTGCCGGAGGCGGCGACGACCGGCGGCTCCCGGTGAGCACGGCCGGCCCGACCCTCTACCAGGGGTTCACCGACACGGTCCGCCGGCATCCCGACGCCCCGGCGCTGCGCGTCGCCGGGCACGAGCTCACGTACGCCGAACTCCTGGACCGGGTCGAGCGGCTGGCCGGCCGGCTGGTCGACCTGCACGGCCGCCCGCCCCGGGTCGTCGGGCTCTGCGCGTCGCGCAGCCTCGCGGCGTACGTCGGCTATCTCGCCGCGCTGCGCCTGGCGGCGACCGTCGTGCCGCTCGGCCCCGACACGCCGGCGGAACGGATCCGGCGCACCTGCGCCCACGCCGGGGTGGACGCCCTGATCGCCGACGACGCCGGCCGCCGGGTGGCCGACGAGGCGGCCGGGCCCGTCGGCGTCCTGCACCTGCCCGACACCCCCGAGCACCGCTGGTACGACGTGCCGGCCGAGCGGTGGACGCAGGCGTACGCCGGCGGCCCCGACGACGTCGCCTACACCCTGTTCACCTCCGGCTCCACCGGCACGCCCAAGGGGGTGCCGGTCCGGCACCGCAACCTGACCCCCTACCTCGCGCACTGCATCGAGGCCTACCAGGTGGGCCCGGGCTCGCGGCTGTCGCAGACCTTCGAGCTGACCTTCGACCCGTCGGTGTTCGACATGTTCGTCGCCTGGCTGTCCGGGGCGCTGCTGGTGGTCGCCGCGCCCGGCGACGCCCTGGCCCCCGTCCGCTACGTCAACGACAACGGGATCACCCACTGGTTCTCCGTACCGTCGGTGGTCTCCCTGGCCCGCCGCCTGCGCAGCCTGCGACCCGGCAGCATGCCGGGCCTGCGCTGGAGCCTCTTCGCCGGCGAGCAGCTCACCCTGACCCAGGCGCGGGCGTGGGCGGACGCCGCGCCGGGCAGCACCCTGGAGAACCTGTACGGGCCGACCGAACTCACCGTCACCTGCACCCGCTACCAGCTCCCCGCCGATCCGGCGCGCTGGCCCCGCACCAGCAACGACACCGTGCCGATCGGGCGGATCCACCCGCACCTGGAGGGGGTCCTGCTGGCGGCCGACGGGGTCGCCGGGGACGACGGCGAGCTCTGCGTACGGGGCAGCCAGCGGTTCGACGGCTACCTCGACCCCGCGCAGAACCACGGCCGGTTCGTCGACCACGACGGCCGCCGGACGACGCCGGTCGACGGCCCGCCCGGCCCGGCGAGCTGGTACCGGACGGGGGACCGGGTCCGACGGGAGGACGGCGAACTGGTCCACCTGGGCCGGCTCGACGACCAGGTCAAGATCCACGGATACCGGATCGAGCTGGGCGAGATCGAGTCCGTCCTGCGCCGACATCCGGGGGTGCACGACGTCGTCGTCCTGGCGCTGCCCGCCGGGGCCGGGGAGGTCGAGCTGCACGCGCTCTACACCTGCGACACGGTGGCGGAGCCGGCGTTGGCCGTGCTGGTGGCCGACCACCTGCCGCCCTACATGGCGCCTGCGCGCTACCACCGGGTCGAGTTCTTCCCGGTCAACGCGAACGGCAAGGTCGACCGCCGGCGGCTCGCAGCCGACGTCGGGCTGGTCTGAGCGGCAGCGACCCCCACCACGCTCAGGAATCGAGAGCAGAGATGCCCATCCCGCGGCAAGCACCACCCGCCCGCCTGCGTTTCCGGTTGATGGGGCCGGTGGAGTTCCACGACGGTGTCCAGTGGCGGGGGATCGGTTCGGCGAAACAACGCGCCCTGCTGGCGATGCTGCTGCTCAAGGCCGACCAGGTGGTCTCGCTCGAACAACTGGTCGCCGAACTCTGGGACGACCACCCGCCGGCCTCGGCCAGCGGCCTCGTCGCCGGATACGCGTGGCGGCTGCGCCGCGCCCTCGACGACCGCGACGGTCAGGTCCTGACCACCCGCAGCCCCGGCTACCGGCTGGTGGTCGCCCCGGAGATGATCGACATCGGCGAGTGCGAGCGGCTGATCCGGCAGGCCCACGCCGATCTCGCGGCCGGCCTGCCGAAGGCCGCCGTCGAGGGGTTCGACGCGGCGCTGGCGCTGTGGCGCGGCGTCCCGCTGGCCGACGTCCGGCCGACCCCGCTGGTGATGGCCGAGGTGGCCCGACTGGAGGAGACCCGGATCGCGACGGTCGAGGCGCGCATCGGCGCCGAGCTGGAGCTGGGCCGGCACAGCATGCTGCTGCCGGAACTGAAGGTGCTCGTCAGCCAGCACCCCCTGCGGGAGCGCCTGCACGCCCACCTGATGACCGCCCTCTACCGCGACGGGCAGCAGGCGGTCGCCCTGGGCGCGTACCGGGACCTGCGGCGGCTGCTGGTCGACGAGTTGGGCATCGAACCGAGCCAGTCGCTGCGGGAGCTGGAACAGCGGATCCTGCGCAACGACCCGTCGCTGCGGCTGCACCGCCCCGAGGCCCGTCCACCCGCCCGGGTCACCACGTCGAGTCCGCCAGCCTCCCGGTTCCCCGCCGACCCGGTGATCCTGCACGGGCGGGGCGCCGAGCTAGCGCGGCTGGTTAGCGGGGTGCGGTCCGGGCGGCTGGGCGTGGTCCAGGGCCTGGCCGGCGCCGGGAAGACCGCCCTGGCCGTACGCGCCGCCCACGAGCTGGCCGCGGAGTACCCGGGCGGGTCGGTGTTCGTACCCATGGGCGGGGGGACGTCCGACGGGCCGGCGGAGGCCGCCCGGGCGGTGCGGGTCCTGGCCGAGGCGCTCGGAGCGTCGCCGACGAGCGACCACCCCGTGTCGGGCTGGTCGACCCTGCCGCCCGGCCGCCGGGTCCTGGTCGTCCTCGACGACGTGGCGACCGCCGCGCAGGTACGCGTCCTCGGGCCGGTGCCCGCCGGCAGCGCCCTGATCGTCACCTCGCGGTCCGGGATGACCACCCTCGACGGCGCCGCCCGGGTCTCGGTCGGTGCGCTGGACACCGAGGACGCGCTCGACGTGCTGCGCTACCACCTCGGCTCCGAGCGGGTGGACGCCGAGCCCGAGGCGGCGCGGACGCTGGTGCAGCGCTGCGACGCGCTGCCCCTGGCCCTGCGGATCGCGGCCGCCCGGCTGGCGACCCGGCAGAACTGGTCCCTCGCCGCCTTCGCCGCCCGGCTAGCCGATCCCGCCGGCCGCCTCGACGCCCTGGCCTGCGAGTCGATGACCATGCGGGACTGCCTCGCCGGCGCGGTGCGGGTGCTGTCCCGGTACGGCGACGGCGACGGTGACGGCCTGGCGCTGCGGGCGCTGAGCCTGCTCAGCCGGCTGGACCGGGGCACGGTCAGCGTGTCGAACCTCGCCGCGCTGTCGGGCCAGCCGCCGGTCGCCGCCGAGGTCGCCGCCGAACGTCTGGTCGACGCGGGCCTCGCCGAGGCGCTGCCGGACGGCCGCTACCGCATCCCCGAACTCGTCCGGGCCCACGTGCGCGAGCTGGGCCGCAGCCCGGAGTGCGACCAGGTCGTCGCCCTGAACGCCCGACTGCCCACCACGACCGCCCGGCCGCAACGGTGAGCCGGCGCAGCGGGCTGCGGCGGTGGTGACGCGGGCGTCGAACGGCCCACGGCGGTGGCGACGCGGGCCGATGAACGGCCCACGGCGGTGGTGACGGCCCGCGGTGCGGCGGCCCGGATGTCGGCCGTCGGTCAGGCGACGGCGATCGCCTCGATCTCGATGATCCACTCCGGGTCGAAGATCCCGGTGACGATCACCGTCAGGGCCGGGCGGTGCGCGCCGAGCACCTCGTTGCGGACCTTGGTGTTGACGTCGGCGTGCCGGCGGTCGGCCAGGAAGGTGGTGACCTTGACCAGGTTATCGACGCCCATGCCCGCATCGGCGAGCACGGCCCGGATGTTGTCCCAGACCAGTCGGCACTGGGCCTCGGGGCCGGCCGGGACGTGGCCGTCCCGGGTCTGGGGGATCTGCCCGCTGATGAACAGCATCCGTCCGGCGGTCTGGACCTCCAGCGCGTTGTGGTAACCGCCCGTGGCCTCCGGCACCGACTCGGGGTTGATCGGCCTCATCTGCATGGTCTCGATCACGGTGAAGTCCTTCCGATTGTCCGGGGGAATCCGGATTACGGACTGTGACCTTAGTCTAAAGGTCGTCCCGGGGTTCCCGATCCCGGTCGGACCGGGAGCGCGTCGTTCCGGCCTCTTTCTGGTACCCGGCCCGGGGCCCGGTCCAACCCTCCCTGCCCCGCCTCCGCCTGATGTAACGAGATTCGTCGGCAAGACGCTGTGCCCCGCGATCCGCGCGGAATCCCAGCGGCCGCAATAGGCTCCCCGTATCGACGGCCGGCACAGCGGCGGCCCTCGCGTACCGGGGGGTCGGACGCGGATCGAGGGGGCGCGTCCGACGCCGGTGTGACCTGACGCTGCCCGGGACCGCCCCCGTCGCGGCCCGGGCCCGTCAGCTCGCCGGAAGCTGCTCGGCCTTCGTGACCACCCGGTCGATCAGGCCGTACTCGCGGGCCTCCTCGGCGGTGAACCACCGGTCGCGGTCCCAGTCCCGCTGGATCTCCTCCAGGCTGCGCCCGCTGTGCCGGGCGATCAGCTCCTGCATGGTCCGCTTCACGTGCAGCATGTTCTCCGCCTGGATGGTGATGTCGGCGGCGGTGCCGCCCATCCCGCCGGAGGGCTGGTGCATCATGATCCGCGAGTGGGGCAATGCGTAACGCTTGCCGGCCGTGCCCGCGCAGAGCAGGAACTGCCCCATCGAGCCGGCGAAGCCCAGCGCGACCGTGGCCACGTCGTTGCGGACGAACCGCATCGTGTCGTAGACGGCCATGCCCGCGCTCACCGAGCCGCCCGGCGAGTTGATGTAGAGCACGATGTCCCGCTCCGGGTCCTCGGCGGCGAGCAGCAGCATCTGCGCGCAGATCTGGTTCGCCGAGGCGTCGGTCACCTCGGTGCCGAGAAAGATGATCCGCTCCTTCAGCAGCCGATCGAACACCTGGTCACCGAAGGACGGCTGTCCACCGTCCAGCATCCGCACGTCGAGACCGATCATCGCGTCCGCCCTTCCGACAGTGCCGGCGGGCGACCGGAGGACGCCCGGGGGACCGGCCCCTCCAGCCTGCGCGGAGCGGCCCACGCGGAGCCAACGATTCTGCCTGCGGCAGATCAGCCTGCGGCAGAACCGGCCGGCCTAGACGAGGGTCGATGCCCGCGCGCCCGCCCGCGTCCGCGCGCAGCCGAGCGCGACACGGGTACGCGGACCGCGGCGACCGCCGACGGCGGAGGCGGGCTGGCCGACCCGGAGGGTCGGACCGCCCGTGCGTGGGGCCAGGTGCAGCAGCGGGCCGCCGGTGCGGGGGCCGACCCACGCGACGGGGGTGGTGGCGTCGGGCCGGCCACCCTCCGCCCGCTCCAGCCGGGACAGGCCGGCCCGGGGCGCGGACGGAATGCGCGGCTCGACGCGGCGCAGGTCGTCGCGCGCCTCCTCGAGCAGGTCGGACAGGTGGATGCCGAGCGCCCGGCAGATCGCCGCCAGCACCTCCGAGGAGGCCTCCTTGCGGCCGCGTTCGACCTCGGACAGGTAGGGCACCGAGACCCCGGCCGCCTCGGCCACCTCGCGCAGCGTGCGGCCCTGCCGCAGCCGCAACCGACGCAGCACCCCGCCGATCACTCGTCGCAGCAACGACATGCGGGCCTCGCTCTCGGGCTCGTCGTCCAGGGACGATTTCATCATGCCCCCTGTCGGGTGCGCGGGTCGTCCCGTCCTGCCGCGCGTCGTGCCCGCAGCCGGATGTCCCCGGCTGCGGGCACGACCATCGTCGGGTCGACCCGAGGGGCGTGACCCCCGGTGGGCGACCTCGCCGTGCGAGATCCGCGCGGGCCGCTATGTTGTGGTCGTGCAGGCGACGACAGGGCCGGGGCGGGCCCTCACGTGATCCACTTTCCCGCGCAGCGACGGGGCCCCCTGAGCGCGCTGAGTCTCCGGCTCGCCGCCGCCATCGGTCTGGTCTTCGCCACCGTCGCCGTGGTCTACCTCGACCGCGCCGGCTACCGCGACGTCAACGGTGACGGGATGACCCTCCTCGACTGCTTCTACTACACGGTGGTCACCCTCTCGACCACGGGCTACGGGGACATCGCCCCGGTCAGCCAGAGCGCCCGGCTGATCAACGTCGTCTACATCACGCCGGCCCGGGTGATCTTCCTGATCATCCTGGTCGGCACCACCCTGGAAGTGCTGACCGAGCAGTACCGCACCGGGCGTCGCCTGTCGCGGTGGAGGAGAGCCGTGAAGGACCACGTCATCATCTGCGGCTACGGCACGAAGGGCCGCAGCGCGGTCTCCGCCCTGCTGGAGAACGGGCTCGACAAGTCCCGGATCGTGGTGGTGGAGCGCAGCGGTCCCGCGCTGCGGCAGGCCACCTCGGCCGGCCTGGTGGCGATCGAGGGCTCGGCGACCCGCTCGTCGGTGCTCAACGAGGCGCACGTCCGCAACGCCAAGGCGGTGATCATCGCGACGGACAGCGACGACGCCTCGGTCCTGGTGGCCCTGACCGTACGGCAGCTCACCGCCGGGCAGGTACGGATCATCGCCGCCGCCCGCGAGGCGGAGAACGCCCCGCTGCTCAAGCAGAGCGGTGCCCACCACGTGATCGTCTCCTCGGCCACCGCCGGCCGGCTGCTGGGCCTGTCCACCTCGGCGCCGCCGCTGATCGACGTGGTGGAGGACCTGCTCACCCCCGGCCAGGGTATGGCGCTGGCGATGCGTTCCGCCGAGCGCTCCGAGGTGGGCCGCTCCCCCCGCGAGCTGGACTCGCTGGTCATCGCGCTGGTCCGGCGGGGCAAGGTGGTCACCCTGGCGGACAAGGCCGGCGCGGTCATCGAGACCGGCGACATGCTGGTGCACGTACGCGACGACCGCCCCCAGGCGACGGCGGCCCCCTGACCGGCAGCCCTCTGACCGGCGCCCCTCTGATCGGCAGCCCCCTGACCGGCAGCCCGCCCTGACCACCACGGTTCTGGCGGGGCCGTCCTGGCTGCCGTCCGACCGGGCCGGTGCCGTTGCGACGCCTCGCTGGCGCAGGTGCCGGCTGCGGGTCCCTCGCGCGTCGGGCCCGGCGCCCGCCCGGTGCGGCACAGCACAACGGGCGCACAGCGACATGCGCAGCATGCGCGCCGGGCCAGCACCGTCACGCTCAGTGCTCGGTCTGTAGCCGACGCCCATCGCCCTCCGGACGCTTTGCTCTGCATCCTTCTACGCACCAGTGACCCTGAGTGCCTGTTGCCTATGAGGATGCAGAGCAAAGGGCGCGCGGGGGTTGGTCGGTGCCGAGGGCAGCCTTCGCTGAAGGTGCTGGTCACGGACTTTCTGCGTCGAAGATGGCGGATGCCCGCCCTCGCCGCGCAGAGGGAATCGTCACTCACCGTAGTAGGTGGCGGAGCGGCGGGTCCCGTTGCTTACCGTGACCAGGCCGAGGACGCCGCAGGAGCGCGCCGGGGGGCGTCGGTGGTTGCACCGGTTGCGTGTTCCAAAGTGGGTGAAGGGCCGACAGTGAGCTGTTCGCCGGACACAAGGCGTCGACGGGCGGGCCGGTGGGAGGTGCGGCAGCCGGGGGCGTGCCGGGATGGCCGACGTTCCCGCCGGATGGGCGACCGGCGGCGATGAGCATCCCGGCTCTCCTGGCCGGAGCGGGTGATCGACCGGCTCAGGTCCCGAGGCGACCCGGTGGAGAGGGCCACACGTGAGCGAGGAGGGCCCGCAACCCGGGAACGGGTTGCGGGCCCTCCTGTCGTTCCGGCAACTCGGCGGTGCGCCTCCCCGGCTCTCGATCAGAGGCGGTAGGCCGCGTCGGTCAGAGGATGGTCCAGGTGTCCCCGCTGGCGAGGAGGCCGGCGAGCTGCTGCTCGGGCGTCTCGGTGACCTTCGCCTTCGCCTCGGCGAGCTGCTCCTGCACCACGCTGTCGTACGACGGACGGTCCACCGAGCGGAACACGCCGATCGGGGTGTTCCGCAGGTCCAGGCCGGGCAGTCGGGACAGCGCGAAGGCGTACGCCGGGTCGGTGACCGTCGCGTCGTGCACGACGATCTCGCCCGGGCTGACCGACGCGGTCTCCCGGACCTCCAGGCCGAACCCGCCGGGCGGGTGCACGACGCAGAACTGCCCGTCCTTGCCGAACGTGATGGGCTGCCCGTGCTCCAGCCGGATCAGGAAGTCGTCGCGGGTGGCCGGCTCCTTGAGCTGGTCGAACGCACCGTCGTTGAAGATGTTGCAGTTCTGGTAGATCTCCACGAACGCCGAGCCCTGGTGCTCCGCGGCGGCCCGCAGCACCGACTGGAGGTGCTTGCGGTCGGAGTCGATGGTGCGCCCCACGAAGGTGGCCTCGGCCCCGAGGGCGAGCGACAGCGGGTTGAACGGCGCGTCGGCCGAGCCGGCCGGCGTCGACTTCGTGACCTTGCCGACCTCGGAGGTCGGGGAGTACTGCCCCTTGGTCAGGCCGTAGATCCGGTTGTTGAACAGCAGGATCTTCAGGTTGACGTTGCGGCGCAGCGCGTGGATCAGGTGGTTGCCGCCGATGGAGAGCGCGTCACCGTCACCGGTGACGACCCAGACCGACAGGTCGGGCCGGCTGGCCGACAGGCCGGTGGCGATCGCCGGGGCGCGGCCGTGGATCGAGTGCATCCCGTAGGTGTTCATGTAGTACGGGAAGCGCGACGAGCAGCCGATGCCGGAGACGAAGACGATCCGCTCGCGCGGGATGTTCAGCTCCGGCATGAACTGCTGGATCGCGGCGAGGATCGCGTAGTCGCCGCAGCCGGGGCACCAGCGCACCTCCTGGTCGGACTTGAAGTCCTTGGCGGTGAGCTTGAGGGCGACGGGCTCAGACATTCTTCAGGACCTCTTCCAGCATCGTCTCCAGCTCGGCGGCGGTGAACGGCAGGCCGCGGACCTGGTTGTAGCCGATCGCGTCGACCAGGTACTTGGCCCGGATCACGTGGGCGAGCTGGCCGAGGTTCATCTCGGGGATGACCACGCGGTCGTAGGAGCGCAGCACCTCGCCGAGGTTGGCCGGCATCGGGGCGAGGTGCCGCAGGTGCGCCTGCGCGATGGCGTGGCCCCGCTGGCGCAGGCCCCGGCACGCCGCGCCGATCGGCCCGTACGTGGAGCCCCAGCCGAGCACCAGCACCCGGGCGTCGCCGTCCGGGTCCTCGACCTCGACGTCCGGCACCGGGATCGTCTCGATCCGGGCCGCCCGGGTACGCACCATGAAGTCGTGGTTCGCCGGGTCGTACGAGATGTCGCCGGTCTTGTCGGCCTTCTCCAGCCCACCGATGCGGTGCTCGAGCCCGGCGGTGCCCGGCACGGCCCACGGCCGGGCCAGGGTCTGCGGGTCGCGCAGGTAGGGCAGGAACGTGGTGCCGTCGTCGCCGTTGGGCTTCGTGGCGAACTCGACCCGCAGGTCGGGCAGCGACTCGACGTCGGGCAGCAGCCACGGCTCGGAGCCGTTGGCGACGTAGTTGTCGGACAGCAGGATGACCGGCGTGCGGTAGGTCAGCGCGATCCGGGCCGCCTCGAGGGCCGCGTGGAAGCAGTCCGACGGCGACTTCGGCGCGATCACCGCGACCGGGGCCTCGCCGTGGCGGCCGTAGAGCGCCATGTTGAGGTCGGCCTGCTCGGTCTTGGTGGGCATGCCCGTCGAGGGGCCGGCCCGCTGCACGTCGACGATGACAAGCGGCAGCTCCAACGCGACCGCGAGGGAGATCGTCTCGCTCTTGAGCGCCACGCCCGGGCCGCTGGTGGTGGTGACGCCCAGCGAACCGCCGTACGACGCGCCCAGCGCCGCGCCGACGGCGGCGATCTCGTCCTCGGCCTGCATGGTGAGCACGCCGAAGCGCTTGTGCTTGCTCAGCTCGTGCAGGATGTCCGACGCCGGGGTGATCGGGTAGGCGCCCAGGAAGACCGGCAGCCCCGAGCGGACGCCGGCGGCCACCAGGCCGAGCGACAGGGCCGCGTTGCCGGTGATGTTGCGGTAGGTGCCCGGCCGCATCTTCGCCGGCTTGACCTCGTAGCGGACCGCGAAGTCCTCGGTGGTCTCGCCGAAGTTCCAGCCGGCGCGGAACGCCGCGACGTTCGCCGCGACCAGTTCGGGGCGGGCGGCGAACTTGCGCTCCAGGAAGCGCAGCGTCGACTCGTAGGGCCGGTTGTACATCCAGGAGAGCAGGCCGAGGGCGAACATGTTCTTGGCCCGTTCGGCGTCCTTCTTCGACACCGCCTGCTCGGCGAGCGCGCCGACCGTCATCGAGGTCAGCGCCACCGGGTGCACCACGTAGCCGGCGAGGGAGTCGTCCTCGAGCGGGCTCGACTGGTAGCCGACCTTGGCCAGGTTGCGCTTGGTGAACTCGTCGGTGTTGACGATGATGTCCGCGCCCCGCGGCAGGTCGGCCAGGTTCGCCTTGAGCGCCGCCGGGTTCATCGCCACCAGCACGTTGGGCGAGTCGCCGGGGGTCAGGATGTCGTAGTCGGCGAAGTGCACCTGGAAGCTCGACACGCCCGGCAGGGTGCCGGCGGGGGCCCGGATCTCGGCCGGGAAGTTCGGCAACGTGGAGATGTCGTTGCCCAGCTGCGCGGTCTCCGAGGTGAACCGGTCGCCGGTGAGCTGCATGCCGTCGCCGGAGTCACCGGCGAAGCGGATGACCACCCGGTCCAGTTGACGGATCTGCTTGGTCACGCCTGCACCTCGCTTCGCTGGGCGCGGTCGCGCGGGCGGCTGAACATGATGGTGACCTCGCCTTGCCCGGCCACGTGACCTCCTTGACGCACCGCTGCACCAGACCCGCGGAGGCGGGCCCGGTCCGCTGTAGTTACCTCACCTGAGAGCCTACGTCGAATCGCCGCCCCAACCTTCTCGGAGGCCGCCCTGTGGGATGCGATCCAGCGAGATTCCACCCCGATTTGAGGTGTTTCCATCCGCCCGCCGTAATCCAGATCACCGGTGGCGCGGCGGTGGGGACGCCGAGCCGGCGTCGTCGGGGCCGTCCGGGTCACTCCGTCGGCGCCGTGGACGGTCCGGCCGCCGGGGCGGCCATCCGCCGCCGCAGCGACGTGGTCGCCAACGCGAGGGCGAACACCACCAGCAGCGTGGAGATCACGATCAGCAGGATCGCCGTACGCCGCACCGAGCCGCCTCCGCCGCCGTCGCTGACGGCCGGGACGTCGGCGGCCAGCACGCCCTGCGACCCGGTCGGCGCGGGCGGCGAGGCCACCGGGGTCGCCAGCGCGGCGGCGGCGGTGATCCGGAAGCTCATCTGCACCTTCTTCGCCCGGCCGCTGCGCGGGTCGAGCTGTCCGAGCACCGCGCCGGCCAGCGGGGCCTGCCGCTGTGCCTCGGCGGTCGCCGAGACCGGCAGCCGCAGTTGCGCGGTCCGGCCGGCGGCGAGGGCGCCCAGCTCGCAGCGCGTACGGGTGGGGTCGACCGTGGTGCAGCCGGCCGGGGGAGCCGGCACGGTCACCCCGGCCGGCAGGACCACCTCGACGCGGCCCTCGGCGTCCACCCGGCCGGTGTTGCCCAGGCGTACGTCGAGCCCGCTCGACCCGCCGCTGATGTCGAAGGAGACCGCCCCGGCGTCCAGCCTGATCCCCGGCACCGGCGGGCCGGGCGGGAAGAGCACCGCGAAGCCCTCGTCGTCGCCCACGGTGCCGGCCACGCCGGGCGTGGTCGCGATGACCCGTACGGAGCCGCTGAGCGGCATCCGCTTCCACGCGTCGCCGTCGACCCGTACGCGGAGCAGGGTGCTGAACCGGGCGCCGGGCGCGCTCGCCCACTCGCCGCAGCGGTGCTCTCCGCCGGCGACCGGGGCGCAGCCCCCCGTACCGGCGTCGGTCAGTCCCGCCGGGAGCGTGTAGGCGAGCCGGATCCGGGCGGGGGTGGCGCCCGTGTTCGTGATGGTCACCCGCAGCGTGGTCACCGTGCTCGGCGCGTTCCAGTAGCCGGCGGCAAGGGTGACGTCGTCGGTCGTGACGCTGACTCCCGCCGCGGGCGCCGGCTGGGTGGGGGCGGGCGCGGAGGGCCGCACCGGCGGCACGGACGGCGCCGGGGGCGGCGCGCCGGTGGTGGGCGCCGCGGTGGTCGGCAGGGGCTGTTCCGGGGCCGCCGTGGTCGGGGCGGGCTCGGTCGTGGCGGGCGGGGGCGGGCTCTCGGGCGGCGGCGCCGTGGTGGAGGGCGCCTCGGTGGGGACCGGTCCGGGTTCGGTCGGATCCGCCGTGGGCGGGTCCCCGCCCGGCTCCTCGGCCGGCTCGGGCGCGGGCGAGGCGGCCCGGGCGACGGCGGGCGCGGCGGTCGCCCAGCCGGGCGTCGCCGTGACGGTCAGCCCGACCGCGAGGCCGATCACCAGCAGGGGTACGGCGCGTCGGTCACGCGCCCGCCGGCCGGGCCGTACGTCCACGCGCGCCATCTGTCCTCCGGTGACGATGAGTGAGATCCCAATATTCGACAATTGTTGCCAAGCGGCACTAGTCCCCGCGGGAAACAAATCCGTAACGGGTTCGTCCCGGGCGGCGCCGAGGACCGGTAGGCTCGGCGACCGTGACCGGTTACCTGGGCTCGTACGCGACGCTCGGGCTGCTCCTGCTCGCCAGCGTCCTCTTCTTCGTTACGGCGTTCTCAGCCAACCGGGTGTTACGTCCCGCCCGACCGGCGGATCCCTTCGGCAAGCGCGCCACCTACGAGTGCGGCCTCGACCCCGTCGGCGCCGACTGGGCGCAGATGCAGATCCGCTACTACGTGTACGCGTACCTGTACGTGCTGTTCGCCGTCGAGTCGGTGTTCCTCTTCCCCTGGGCGGTCGTCTTCGACCGGCCGGGCTTCGGCATGGTCACCGTCGTGGAGATGGCGGTCTTCGTCGCGGTGCTGGCGCTCGGCATCCTCTACGCCTGGCGTAAGAACATCCTGCGCTGGTCCTGACCGTCCCCGGGCGGTCGAGGGTCGGCCTGCCACCCCCCGTGCGGCGACGGTCAGGCGAGGCCCCGCCGGGTCAGCGTCGGCGGGCGGTCGCCCCGGATCGAGGCGACCATGTCGAGCACCCGGCGGGTGGGGCGCACCTGGTGCGCGCGGAACACCCGGGCGCCCAGCCAGGCCGAGACCGCGGTGGCCGCCAGCGTCCCCTCCAGCCGCTCGGCCACGGGCAGGTCCAGCGTCTCGCCGATGAAGTCCTTGTTGGACAGGGCCACCAGCAGCGGCCAGCCGGTGCCGGAGAGCTCGCCGAGCCGGCGGGTGATCTCCAGGGAGTGGCGGGTGTTCTTGCCGAAGTCGTGCGCCGGGTCGATCAGGATCCCGTCGGCGCGTACGCCCAGCGCGACCGCCCGTTCGGCGAGCCCGGTCACGGTCGTGAGCACGTCGGTGACCACGTCGGGGAAGGCCGCGCGGTGCGGGCGGGTGCGGGGCGCCAGCCCGCCGGCGTGCGAGCAGACCAGCCCGGCGCCGGTGCGCGCCGCCACCTCGGCCAGGGCCGGGTCCGCGCCGGACCAGGTGTCGTTGAGCAGGTCGGCGCCCGCCGCCACCGCCTCCACCGCCACCTCGGCCCTCCAGGTGTCGATCGAGATCACCACGTCGGGGAAGGCGGCCCGGACGGCGGCGATGGTCTCCACCGTGCGGCGGATCTCCTCGGTCACGTCGACCTCGGCGCCCGGACCGGCCTTGACCCCGCCGATGTCGATGATCTCGGCGCCCTCCCCGACCGCCCGCTCCACGGCGCGCAGCGCGCTGTCCTGGGCGAAGGTCGCGCCACGGTCGAAGAACGAGTCCGGCGTGCGGTTGACGATCGCCATCACCACCAGCTCGTCGGGGCCGAACGTGCGCCCACCGAGCCGAAGCGCCCCGGCCATGCCGCCTCCTGAAGGTCCACCGCCGCCGACCCGTGCCCGCCGCCGGCCGGTCACGACGCTAGCCGGTCGGCCCGGGCCGGGCCCCGCCGGTCAGGCGGCCCGACGACCGCGACGGCACCTCCGGCCGCGGCCGGCGCGGGGCCCACGGTTGGTTTCGCAGGCCGTGCCCCGGCTGCGCCGGGCCTCGACGCGCGGCTTCGCAGACCGTGCCCTGGCTGCGCCGGGCCTCGACGGGCGGCGGTGTAGTCCCCTCGTCTGATACCACGCAGGTATTTTTATGCCACCCAGGTATCAGCGTTTCGGCGGGAACGGTCCCCCACCGACTCCCCTGAGCAGGACGATCGGCTTCGCGGCCCCGGGGCGGCGCGGCGCGCCCGCAGCGGGCGCCGGGGACGGCTCCTGTGCCGCGGATCCGGGCCGCTGCGGGTGGTGGGGTCGCTCCGGGCGGTTCGACGTGCCACGATCTGTGCATGGGTCAGGTTCTGCTCCTGCTGGTCGTGGCGTTGACCGTCGCGGCGGTCGTGTTCGGGGTGACGGTGCTGGTCTCCGGCCGGGATCCCGGCCTGGCACCCGCCGAGCCGGACGGGCGGGCCGTGCCGTTGCCGGCGGCCCGGCCGCTGCGCGAGTCCGACGTGGGCGAGGTCCGGTTCGACACCGCGCTGCGCGGCTACCGCATGGCCCAGGTCGACCACGCGATGCGCCGGGCGGCCTACGACATCGGCTACAAGTCCGAGCTGATCGGCGTGCTGGAGGCGGAGGTCGCCGCGCTGCGCGAGGGCCGGACGGCGGACGCCGACGCCCTGCGCAAGGCGCGGGAGCAGGCAGCCGCCGAGCCGTCGGCGGCGGCCCGGGGGACGGTGCCGGTCGGGGCCGACCGGCCGGACGCGGCGGGGGACACCGACGTGGTCGTCGAGCCGATTCCCGCGTTCGTGGGCCCGACCGCCGAGGCGGGCGACGACACCGCCGGCCGGCCCGAGGCGGGCGACGACACCGTGGACCGGTCCGAGGCAGCCGACCGTGCCCCGGCCCGGACCGGGGCGGGCGACGACGGCCCGACGCGGACGGCGGGCGACGCGACCGGTCCCGGCCCGGTGGTCGGGTCGGAGTCGAAGTGACCGGGCCGGAACCCGGCGACGACCTGCGCGACGTGACGCAGCCCGGCGCGGGCGAGGTCACCGCCACGGTGATCGTCGACGCGCCGGCGGACCGGGTCTTCGCGGCGCTGACGGCCTGGGAACGGCAGTCGGACTGGATCCCGTTCACCACCGTCCGGGTGGTCGAGGGCGACGGCGGCGAGGGCAGCCTGGTCGAGGCGGTCACGGCGTTCGGTCCCGCCGTGCTGCGCGACGAGATGCGCGTGGTGCGGGTGGACGCGCCCTACGAGGTGGGTGTGGTGCACTGCGGGAAGCTGCTGCGCGGCCCCGGCGTGCTGCGTTGCACGCCGCTGGAGCGCGACCGCACCCAGGTCGTCTGGCACGAGTGGTTCCACCTGCCGGGCGGCCCGGCGGGCCGGGTGGCCTGGCCGGTGCTCTGGCCCGGGTCGAAGTTCAGCCTGACCCAGGCGTTGAAGAGGTTCGGCCGGCTGGTGGAGCAGGGCCGGCTGCCCTGACTGTGGGCGGGCCGGTTCGCGTGCCTCGTCGAGCGGCTTCCCCTGATCGACTCGACGTTGCCGACGTCGGGGTGTCGGCCCGCCCGGGACCCCCCGATGTCGCCGACCCCGGGCGGTACGGGCCCGTCGACCGAGGCGCGACGCGGCACCGTGGGGCGCGGGCCCGTCGGTACGGTGTCCTAGCGTGGACGCGTGACTGACCTGGTGATCGGCACCGACGGGCTGCCGCGATGCGGCTGGGGGCACAGCACCCCCGACTACGCCGCCTACCACGACACCGAGTGGGGCCGCCCCCTGCGTGGCGACGACGCGCTCTATGAGCGGCTCACGCTGGAGGCGTTCCAGTCGGGGCTGTCCTGGCTGACCATCCTCCGCAAACGTCCCGCCTTCCGGCTGGCCTTCGACGAGTTCCGCATCGAGGCCGTGGCCGGCTACGGCGACGCCGACGTCGCCCGGCTGCTCGCCGACGCCGGCATCGTCCGCAACCGGGCGAAGATCGAGGCGGCGATCGCCAACGCCCGGGCGGCGCTGGAGCTTCCGGAAGGGCTCTCCGCGCTGCTCTGGTCCTTCGCCCCGCCGCCCCGGCCGGCCCGACCCGCGTCGTTCGCGGAGGTGCCGGCGCTGACGGCCGAGTCCACGGCGATGGCCAAGGCGCTCAAGAAGCGGGGCTTCCGCTTCGTCGGCCCGACCACGGCCTACGCGCTCATGCAGGCCACCGGGATGGTCGACGACCACCTTGCGGGCTGCCACGTCGTGGCGGCGCAAGCGGCGTGATGGGATGGAGGCCATGACGACCGACACCGCGCACCGGGTGGACGGGGCCGGCCCCGCCGACGGCACGGGCGCCTGGGCGGTGCTGCTGCCCACCGGGCGCTACGAGGCCGAGCGGCTCGTCCACCACGACATGCTCGAGTTGACCGGCCTGACCGACGACTCCGGGCCCCGCCCCGGCGACCGGGTGGCCGTGCTGGTCGACGCGCCGCCCCGGCTGGTGGCGCTGGGCCGGGTCGCCGCGGCGGCCGGCCAGGAGCGGGAGGACCCGGACGATCCGCAGTCCGAGCGGGTCGAGGCGCCGCTGGTGGTCGCGTACACCCGGCGGGCCTTCGACGAGCCGGTGCCGGCCGACGCGCTGGCGCTCGACGGGCCGGTGACCGCGCTGGACCCGTCGGCCTTCCAGGAGCTGGCCGACCGGTTGGGCCCGCCACCACGACGACGCACCTGGCTGGTCAGCCTCGACCTGCCGATCGAGGCCGCGTCGCCCGCCGAGGCGGTCCGCCTGTTCTGGGCGTACGTGCAGGAGCTGGGCCCCCGCGAGCTGCCCGCGTTCGTCTCGCCCTCGGGCGACGAGTTGGCCATGCAGGCGTTCGTGCTCGGCGCGGAGGCCAACCAGGACCCGGAGGAGGACGACTGATCCGCTCCGGCGGCGTCCGCGCGCCGACGCCCTGGTGGCTGCCGTCGGTGATCGCCGTACGCGCCGGCTCACGAGCCCTTCCAGGCGCGACCGGCCGCCTGCGGGGGGTTGCGGGGGGCCGGCCGGTCCGGGAGGGCGTCAGCGGCCCTCGTAGACCGGCTTCTGCTTGTTGACGAAGGCCTGGGTGGCGGCGCGGTGGTCGGCGGTGCCCCCGCAGATCGACTGCGCCTGCGCCTCGGCGGCCAGGGCGTCGGCCAGCGTGCCCGCGTCGGCGATGGAGAGCTGCCGCTTGATCGCCCCGTACGCGACGGTCGGGCCGGCGGCCAGCCGGGCGGCCAGCTCCTGCGCGGTCGGCAGCACCTGCTCGTCGTCCTCCACCAGGCGGTTGAGCAGCCCGAGCTGGCAGGCGTCCGCCGCGTGCACGGGCTCGGCCAGCATCAGCAGCTCGATGGCCTTGGCGTGGCCGACCAACCGGGGCAGCGTCCAGGAGGCGCCGGTGTCGGCGGCGAGCCCGACCTTGGCGAACGCCATCAGGAAGCTGGTCGACGGCCCGCCGATGCGGATGTCGGCGAGGAACGTCAGCGAGGCGCCCGCCCCGGCGGCCATCCCCCGCACGGCGGCGACCACCGGCTTGGGCAGGTTGGCCAGCCGGGCGGCGATCGGGTTGTAGTGCGCGCGCACGGTGTCCAGCGGGTTGCCGTCGGTGGACTCCAGGGCCTGCACGTGCTCGCGCAGGTCCTGCCCGGCGCTGAACGACCGGCCCGCGCCCGCGAGCACCACCGCGCGGCAGGACCGGTCGGTCTCCAGCTCGGCCAGGGTGTCCCGCAGCGCCTCCTTGAGCGCCACGTCCAGCGCGTTCATCGCCGTCGGGCGGTTCAGCGTCAGGGTGACGACGGCGTCGGTGCGGTCGACGAGCAGCGGCTCGGTCACTTCTAACGACCCTTCTGTCGGGCGATGCGGTTGCCGGAGTCGAGGCACTGCTCGACGTACCGGTCGGCGGCCGGCCGCAGCCGGGCCGCGTGCCGGTCGAAGAAACTGGCCGCGGCGGTGCCGGGCCAGCGCTCGGGGAGCAGCGCCGGGGGCAGCTGCGGGTCCCGGAACAGGAAGGTACGCCACGCGTGCACGAGCCGGAACCGAGCGGCGTACGCCTCCTCGTCGAGGCTGCGCACCGTGACCCCGGCCAGCAACGGCCGCTGCTCGGCGACGAACTGCTCGTACGCCTGGCCGATCTCCGCGAGGTCCCAGGCCCGGCGCACGACGCCCATTGCGCCGGGGGTGCCGGCGGTGTGCGCGGCGGTGAACCGCTCGTAGCGCACGCCCGCCTCGTCGAGCAGCACGTCCACGTCCTCGCCCGGCCGGGTCGCCACCCACGTGCACTCGTCCAGGGCGCCGTAGCCGAGGAACGTCAGGTTGGCGGCGAGCCGTTGCCGGTCCCGGCGCGACAGGGGGGCCTCCAGCACCAGCAGGTCGAACCGTCCGTCCCAGGTGATCCGGCCGGTCCGGTAGATCCGCGCCGCCGCCTCGTCCAACCGGCGGGCGGCTTTCGGTGTGATCGAATATCCCGGCCCGGAGGTCAGCCGGCACGGGTCGAGCCACCCCTGGCGGACCATCCTGGAGACCGCCGTGCGCACGGCGGGCGGGGCGATCCCGAGCGGCGCCAGCAGCCTGACCAGGGCGGCGACGGGTGCCCGGCCGCCCCTCGCCCGGAGGTGGTCGCCGTACAGGTCGAAGAGTGCCGACCGTGCCTGCATGACCGCACATTGTGACAGGCCTTCTCGGGATAAGCTAGATGCTGTTACATCAATGCTGCTTCGGTTTGGGTCCGGCGGTGTTCATCAGGGAAAATCGTTGGTCGACACCCCCGCATAGGTTGCGGGTGGTCAAGACGAAGTGGCTGTGGGGCAACCCACCGACCCTGGTGTAGGTCTGAGGGGAGACAACATGGCGGCGATGAAGCCGCGGACGGGCGACGGTCCGCTGGAAGTCACCAAGGAGGGCCGGGGCATCGTCATGCGCGTCCCGCTGGAGGGTGGTGGCCGGCTCGTCGTCGAGATGACTCCCGACGAGGCCAACGCACTCGGCGACGCACTGAAGGCAGCCGCCGGCTGACCGAGGAACGGTCCGCGCGCCCGCGCGGGCCATTCGTCAACCCCTGAGCCACCGGCCCCGCCGGTGGCTCAGGGTCTTCATCTCCCGCGGAGCCGCGCTCCGCGAGCTTCCCTGGAGGTACGGCTCCGCGTGCTCGCCATCCGTCTGCTCGCCGAGCCCGACCGGCTCGACACGCTCGTTCTGCCCGTCCGGCCCGGCCCGGCCGACGGCGACCCGGCCCGTCCGGCCCCGACCGCGTCGGCGCTGCCCGACGGCGTGACCGAGGAGGCCGCCGCCCTGGCGCCGGCGGCCCGGCTGACCGGGCGCCCCGGCGAGGTCCAGTCGCAGCTGCGACCCGGGCGGGATCCGGGCCGGCTGCTGCTGCTCGGCGTCGGCGAGGGCGACGAGGCGGGCTGGCGGGCGGCTGGGGCGGCCCTGGCCCGCGCCGGGAAGGATGAGATACACGTCACGTTGGCGATGCCGGCCGACGCCACGCCGGCGGCCGTACGCGGACTCGTCGAGGGGCTGCTGCTGGCCTCGTACCGGTTCCGGCTGACCGACGCCGGCGCCGCCCCCGCCCTGGCGGAGGTCGACGTGCTGGTGGCCGACCCGGGCGCGCACACCGCGACCGTCGAGGCGGCCCGGACGACGGCCCGGATGACCCGCTTCGCCCGCGATCTCACCAACACCCCCTCGTCGGTCAAGAACCCGCAGTGGTTCGCCGAGCAGGTCGCTGCCCTCGCCGCCGACGTGCCCGACCTGCACCTGCGCGTACGCGGCCCGGACGAGCTGGCGGCCGAGGGCTTCGGCGGGATCCTCGCCGTCGGGGGCGGCTCCGCGAGCGGCCCACGCCTGCTGGAGCTGGACTGGCGGCCGGCCGACGCGCGTACCCACGTGGTGCTGGTCGGCAAGGGGATCACGTTCGACACCGGCGGCATCTCGATCAAGCCGGTGGCGGCGATGAAGCTGATGCGCAAGGACATGGCCGGGGCGGCGGCGGTGGTCGCGGCGACCCTCGGCGCGGCGTCCCTGCGCCTGCCGGTCCGGGTCACCACGCTCGCGCCGCTGGCGGAGAACATGCTCAGCGGGTCGGCGTTCCGCCCCGGCGACATCATCCGCCACTACGGCGGCACCACCAGCGAGACCACCAACTCCGACGCCGAGGGCCGGCTCGTGCTGGCCGACGCCCTCGCGTACGCCGTCGCCGAGCTGCGGCCCGACCTGCTGGTCGACCTCGCCACGCTCACCGGGGCGAACGCGGTGGCGCTGGGCAAGCGCACCGGCGCCCTCTACAGCGACAACGACGCCCTCGCGGCGGACGTGCTGGCCGCGATCGCCGCCGCCGGCGAGGCCGCCTGGCGGATGCCGCTGCCCGCCGACTACGCCGAGCACCTCGGCAGCGAGCTGGCCGACCTGCACAGCTCGCCGGACCGGGGCGCCGGGTCGGTGATGGCGGCGCTCTACCTGCGGGAGTTCACCGGCGAGCTGTGCGACCGGTGGCTGCACGTGGACATGTCCGCGCCGTCCTGGGCCGACGGCGACGACGCGGAGCTGACCCGGGGCGCGACCGGCTGGGGCGTACGCTCGCTGCTGCGCTGGCTGGGCTCGCTGGCTTGACCGCCGGGCGGCGCCCGCCCCCGGCGGGCCCCCGGTCAGCGGCGGGTCAGCACTTGACGGCGGCGAGCAGCCCGTGGCCGACCGGCAGCAGCGCCGGGATCCAGTGCTCGGACTCCCGGATCGCCTTGATGGCCTCGCGGACGGTCACCGTCTCCACGTCGCGGGCGGCCGGGTCACCGATCCGGCCGCCGGCCAGTGTGCCGTTGAGCGCGACCACGCCGCCCGGGCGCAGCAGCCGCAGCGCGGCGTCGACGCAGGCGGCGAATCCGGTCGCCTCGGCGTCCACGAAGACCAGGTCGTACGCGCCGTCGGCGAGCCGGGGGAGCACGTCCAGCGCCCGGCCGGTGATGATCCGGGTGCGGCCTGCGGCGAAGCCCGCCTCGGTGAAGATCCGCCGGGCGATCCGCTGGTGCTCGACCTCGACGTCGATGGTGGTGAGTACGCCGTCGGCGCGCATCCCGCGCAGCAGCCAGACGCCGCTGACGCCCGTGCCGGTGCCGATCTCCACCACCGCCCGGGCGCTGCCGGCGGCGGCGAGCAGCCGCAGCGCCGCGCCGGCGCCGGGGGTCACCGCCTCGAGGCCGACCTCGTGGGCCAGGCTGCGGGCGGTGCGCAGGACGAGATCCTCGGTCACGTACGACTCGGCGAAGTGCAGGGTCTGGGCCGTCGAAGTGCCGGAACCGGCGACCGTGGCGATGGGACACCTCCGGGCGGCAAGCGTGGTGCGGGGGCGGGTGGGCACTGTGAGCCTAGAGGCGACGTCGAACGGGCGCAGCCGCGCGTCCGCCACCCGACGATCACGGTCGGCAACCGGTGACTCCATCCGCCGCATCCGTGTAATCCTGGAAGCGGTGTTCCGGCGAGCGCGACCGGGCGACGCTGTCGCCGGGTCCGTCGAGCGCGGGACCCGGGGACGGACTGGGAGGGCACCGACGTGACCGACGGCTGGGACTGGCGCCAGCCCGGGGGAACTCCGGCACCGGCGCGACCGCCGCTGCCCGGACACCCGCCGGTGGGCCGGCCGCCGACGCCTCAGGGCGGCGGGGCCGGCACGACTTCGCCCTGGTGGTCCGACGCGCTGGCCGACCCGTGGCGCGACCCGACGGCGCCGACCGCCGTGGTGCTGCCGGCCGCGCCGAGCCCCGGCACCGAGCCGGAGCGGGTCCTCGACCCGGACGCCCCGGGCCGGCCGACGCTGCGGCAGCTGCTGCTCATCCCGTTGATCACCGCGCTGCTCGCGGGCAGCCTGGGCGGCGCGCTCGGGTACGCCTTCGCGGTGCGCGGGGGCGCCGTGGCCAACACGGTGCTCGGCGCGGACCCGCAGGCGCCCGGCCTGGCCCAGCGCAGGCCCGAGTCGCTGGCCGGGGTCGCCGAGCGGGTGCTGCCCAGCGTGGTGACCGTCCGGGTGGCGAGCCTCGGCGGCACGAGCGAGGGCTCGGGCTTCATCGCCAGCGCCGACGGGCACGTCATTACCAACGACCACGTGGTGGCGGGGGCGACCGGCAAGGCGTCGGTGGTCTTCAACGACGGCAGTTCCGCCCCGGCGACCGTCGTCGGGCAGGACCCGGAGTCCGACATCGCGGTGATCAAGGTCTCCCGGACGGGCCTGCGGCCGGTCGAGTTCGGCGACTCCGACGCGCTGGCCGTGGGTGACCCGGTGCTGGCCATGGGCTCGCCGCTCTCGCTGGCCAACACGGTCACGGCCGGCATCGTCAGCGCCCTGGACCGCACGATGCGGGCCGGCGAGCCGGGCGGTCCCACGCGCTACTACGCGGCGATCCAGACCGACGCGGCCGTCAACCACGGCAACTCGGGCGGCCCGCTGGTCGACGGCGCGGGTCGGGTGATCGGGGTCAACTCGACCATCAAGTCGCTGGTCTCCGACGGGCAGGAGGCGGGCAACATCGGCCTCGCCTTCGCCATCCCGATCAACCAGGCCAAGCGGATCACGCAGGACATCATCGGCACCGGCAAGGCCCGGCGCACGGTGATCGGCGCCCAGGTCGGCGGGGCCGGCGCGGGCACCGGAGGAACCGGCGTACGCCTGGCGGCGGTGGAGCCGTCGGGCCCGGCGGCCGGCGCGGGGCTGAAGGCCGGTGACGTGATCCTCAAGCTCGCCGGGCGGCCGATGACCGAGCCGACCGACCTCATCGCGCTGGTCCGCAAGTTCGCGCCCGGCGCGGTGGTGACCGTGGAGTACCGCCGGGGCGCCAACCGGCAGAACGCCTCCGTGACGCTGGCCGCAGACGCGAAGTAGGGTCCCACCACCTCTCCCCGGGCGGCGCCCGACGTGCGTAGTCTTGCTGCTGACGCCGAAGGAGGCCCGCGCAGTGTTCGAGAACCTGAACTGGTGGGAGATCGGTGCGCTGCTGCTCCTGGCGCTGCTGATCTTCGGTGACCGGCTGCCCGCAGTGATCAGCGACGGGCTGCGCATGGTGCGCAACCTGCGCGCCATGGCCAGCAACGCCACCACCGACCTCAGTCGCGAGCTGGGCACCGACATCCAGCTGGAGGACCTGCACCCGAAGGCGTTCATCCGCAAGCACCTGCTCAGCGAGGAGGACGAGCAGGCGATCCGGAAGCCGTTGCAGGGCGTCTACGACAACCTGCGGGCGGACGTGACCGGCGTGCACAACGAGCTGAAGGACGTGGCCTCCGCCGCCGACCTGCGCGCGGGCGGCCGCCCGGCCACCGCCACCGGTGCCGCCCCGGCCCCCGCCCCCCGGGTCAGCTACGACGACGCGACCTGACCCCGCCCGCCGTACCGCGCCGGAGACGGCGACGGGGGCGGCGCTCCCCGGGGGAACGCCGCCCCGCGCGGGTGGCGACGGTGCCGGCCCACGGCCGGCCCACGGTCAGCGGCCGGCCGGCTTGAGGCCCAGCGGCTTGCCGAGCAGCGACTCCCGCCGTACGGCGAGCCGGTCGGCGACCTGGCCCAGCGCCTTCGCGGCCGGCGACTCCGGCTCGGCCAGCACGATCGGGGTGCCCACGTCGCCGGCCTCGCGGACCCGGGTGTCGAGCGGCACCTGCCCGAGCAGCGGCACCTGCGCGCCGATGGTCTTCGTCAGCGACTCGGCGACCGCCTGACCGCCGCCCGCGCCGAAGACCTCCATCCGGGAGCCGTCCGGCAGCTCCAGCCAGGACATGTTCTCGATGACGCCGACCACGCGCTGGTGGGTCTGCAACGCGATCGCGCCGGCCCGCTCCGCCACCTCGGCGGCGGCGGCCTGCGGGGTGGTGACGATCAGGATCTCGGAGTTGGGCAGCAGCTGGGCCAGGGAGATGGCCACGTCGCCGGTGCCCGGGGGCAGGTCGAGCAGGAGCACGTCCAGCTCGCCCCAGTAGACGTCGGCGAGGAACTGCTGCAACGCCCGGTGCAGCATCGGGCCGCGCCACACCACGGCGGCGTTGCCGGCGGTGAACATGCCGATCGAGATGACCTTCACGCCGTGCGACTGCGGCGGCATGATCATGTCCTCGACGCGGGTGGGGCGCCCGTCGGCGCCGAGCATCCGGGGCACCGAGTGGCCGTAGATGTCCGCGTCGACCACGCCGACGGAGAGCCCGCGGGCGGCCAGCGCGGCGGCCAGGTTGACCGTGACGCTGGACTTGCCGACGCCGCCCTTGCCGCTGGCCACCGCGTACACGCGGGTGCGGGAGCCCGGCTGGGCGAACGGGATGACCGGTTCCTGGGAGGCACCGCCGCCGCGCAGCTTCGCCTGGAGCTCCTGGCGCTGCTCGGGGCTCATCACGCCGAACTCGATCGTCACGCCGGTCACGCCGGGCACCGCGCCGACGGCGGCCGTGATGTCGGAGCGCAGCTTGTCCTTCAGCGGGCAGCCGGCGACGGTGAGCAGCAGCTCGACCCGTACGACGCCGTCGTCGCCGACCTCGGCGGAGCGGACCATGCCGAGTTCGGTGATGGGCCGGCGGATCTCCGGGTCGTTGACGGTGGCCAGCGCGGCCTGGATCGCGTCGGAGACGGTGCTGACGGGAGCTGACATGCCCGCAATGCTACGTCGGCGGCTCTGCCCCACCGCCGCCAGCGGGGGCCGGTGTGAGCGAATCGATGGCGACGGCTGGGCCGGGCGCCGTACCGGGCGAAACGGGACGATCGAGTGGGCCTCGCCCGCCGCCGGGGCACGCCCGCCCGGTTCCGCCCGGCGTCGTCGGCCGCGCCGCTCGCGCGGCCCCACCCGGGCTCAGCCCTCGGGCTCCCGGCTGCGGGCCTCCGGCTGGCCGTCCCGGACCCGGTCGTCGTCCAGGTCGTCGCGGGGCTCCTCCAGCCCGTCGCCGTGGGGCGGGATCTTCTCCTGCTGCCGGCGCTCCAGCCGCTGCCGGCGGCGGCCCGCCTCGTCCAGCTCCTCGGCGAGCCTGGCCAGCTCCGAACGGAGGAAGTCCCGGGTCGCCACCTCGCCCATCGCGTTGCGCAGCGCGGCGATCTCCCGGGTCAGGTACTCCGTGTCGGCCTTCTGCATGGTCGCCCGCCGGCGGTCCTCCTCCAGCGAGACCCGGTCCCGGTCGGCCTGCCGGTTCTGCGCCAGCAGGATCAGCGGGGCCGCGTAGCTGGCCTGAAGGGACAGCACCAGGGTCAGGAACGTGAAGGTGTACGGGTCGAAGCGCAGGTCCGCCGGGGCCAGGGTGTTCCAGACGAACCACAGCGCGATCACGATCGTCATGTAGACGATGAAGTTCGCGGTGCCCATCCCCCGGGCGATCCCCTCGGACCAGCGGCCGAAGGCCTCCGGGTCGAACCGGGGCAGCTTGACGCCCCGGGGCTCGCGCGGCTGGTCGAGCCGCGGCGGCCGTCGCTGCTCAGCCATTCGCGCCGTCCAGCGTCGGCTCGGCGGGGACCGGGCGCCCGGCGGCGTCCCGGTCCCGCCAGTCGCGGGGCAGGAGGTGGTCCAGCACGTCGTCGACGGTGACCGCGCCGACCAGCCGGTTGTTGCGGTCGATCACGGGCATGGCGACCAGGTCGTACGTGGCCATCCGGCGGGTGATCTCCGGCAGCGGGGTGGTCGGCCGCAGCGGGTCGATGTCGTTGACCACGATGCCGCCGAGCAGGTCGGCCGGCGGCTCGCGCAGCAGCCGCTGGAAGTGCACCATGCCGAGGTAGCGGCCGGTCGGCGTGGTCATCGGCGCCCGGGACACGAACACCTGCGCGGCGATCGCGGGCGAGAGCTGCGGTTCCCGGATCCGGGCCAGGGCCTCGGCGACGGTGGCGTCCGGCGGCAGGATGACCGGCTCGGAGGTCATCACGCTGCCCGCGGTGCCCGGCGTGTACTTGAGCAGCTGACGTACGGGGTCGGCCTCGTCGGGCTGCATCAGGTCGAGCAGCACGTCCTGCTCGGGCGGGGGCAGCTCGCTGAGCAGGTCGGCGGCGTCGTCCGGGTCCATCTCCTCCAGCACGTCGGCGGCCCGCTCCCGGTCCAGCGCGGCCAGGATCTCCACCTGGTCGTGCTCCGGCAGCTCGCTGAGCACGTCGGCCAGGCGCTCGTCGTCCAGCGCGGCGGCGACCTCGTTGCGCCGGGCGTCGGGGAGGTCCTGGAGGGCGTTGGCGAGGTCGGCGGGGCGCATGTCCTCCAGCACCGAGAGCAGGTTGGCCGTGCCCCGGCTGTCGGCGATGCCGCTGAGCCCGCGTACCCGCTCCCATTCGACCTGGTGCAGGTGGCCCCGGCGGGTCAGCCGGCCGGTGTGCTCGCGTACGGCGACCCGGGCCAGCGACCACTCGCCGCCCCGGCTGCACTCCATCGCCACGTCGACCACGGAACCCGCCTGCCCGCCGGGGTCGAGCTGCACCCGACGGTCCAGCAGCTCCTGGAGCACGAGCAACTCGTTCGGGCGCTTCTCGAAGCGCCGCAGGTTGAGCGTGCCGCTGCCGAGCACGACCGCGTCGGCGTCGATGGAGGTGATCCGGTTGATGGACAGGAAGATGCGCCGGCGCATCGGCATCTCGGCGACCAGGCCGACCACCTCCGGCGGACGCTGCGTCGGCCGGAGCCGGGCCACCGCGTCGCGGACCCGGCCCACCTGGTCGCCGTTGGGGTCGAAGACGGCGACCCCGGCGAGCCGGGCGATGTAGATCCGGGTCGGCGTGCTCACGGGCACCAGCCTAAGCGCCTAGTGTTTATCAACATGTCGACCTTGGCCTACGAGATCGTGGACGTCTTCACGGACCGCCCGTTCGCCGGCAACCCGCTGGCCGTCGTGTTCGGCGCCGAAGCGCTGGCCACCGAGCAGATGCAGGCGCTCGCGTGTGAGTTCAACCTCTCCGAGACGGTGTTCGTGCTCCCGCCCACCCAGGTCGGCGCCACCTACCGCGCCCGGATCTTCACCCCGGTCGAGGAACTGCCGTTCGCCGGGCATCCCAGCGTCGGCGCGGCGGTGACCGCGAGCCGTCGGGGCATGTTCGGTGTGGGGCAGGTCACTCAGGAGTGCGGCGCGGGCGTGCTGCCGATCGAGGTGACCGCGACCGGGGCCACGCTCACCGGCGGCGTACCCACCCTCGGCCCCGAGCTGGACCCGGAGCCGCTGCTCGAGATGGCCGGCCTGAGCGCCGACGACCACGTCGGTCCGGCGCCGCGGGTGGCCGGGTGCGGGCTGGAGTTCCCCTACCTTCCGGTCCGCCCGGACGCGGTGGCCCGCGCCCGGGTCAACGCGGCGGCGGCACAGCGGTACGGAGTGGAGCACGTCAGCGTCTTCTCCTGGGACGCCGCCGCGCAAACCGCCCACGCCCGGGTCTTCGTCCCGGGGCTGGGCGTGCCGGAGGATCCGGCCACCGGCTCGGCCGCCCTCGGCCTCGGGGTGTGGCTGGTCGCCAGCGGCCTGCTGCCGGCCGACGGGCGCGCGGAGTACACCGTCCACCAGGGCATCGAGATCAATCGGCCGTCCGAGCTGGCCTGCACGGTGACCGCCGCCGAGGGCCAGGCGGTGGGCGCCACCGTGGCCGGCCACGTCATGCCGGTCGCCCGGGGCGAGATCATGGTCCCGCCGTTCGTCGGCTGACCGGGCCGGTCCGCGTCTCCGAGCCACCGCGCCTCCGGGCGCGTGGCCGGACCCGGTCGACGTCGACGGACGTCGGCGCGGCCGGCCCCTCGGCGGACCCCGGCCCCTCGGCGGACCCCGGCCCCTCGGCGGACCCCGGCCCCTCGGCGGACCCCGGGTGGCGCTGACGGGACGGGGGCGGATGCGGGAGGATGCCGGGGTGACCGACGCGGAGCGGGCCAGCACGCCGCTGGTCGACGAGGCTGTGAAGAAGGCCGCCGTGGCCTGGGTGAGCGTGGCCGGCGGGCCGGCGCTGGCGCTGTGGTGCCTGCCCCTGGAGGGGGCGCTCTTCGTGGTCAGCGGCCCGGGGGAGCAGTCCGCCCCGGGGCTGGCCGACGCGACCGAGGCGCAGGTCACCCTGCGCGGTGACCACGGCGGGCGCATCGTCACCTGGCCGGCCCGGGTGAGCCGCGTGACGCCCGGCACCGAGCACTGGGAGACCGTCGCGCCCCTCGTGGCCGCGAAGCGGCTGAACGCGCCCGGGCCCGCCGCCGAGCTGGTGGAGCGCTGGGCGGCCGACGGCTGCGCGGTGAACCGGCTGGCCCCGGCCGGCGAGCCCGTCGCCGGCACCGGGTTGCCCACGGACTCGCTGGCCGAGGTGCCCCGGGAGACGCCGGCGGTGCGGACGGTCCGCAAGCCGTTCCGTTTGCACCGGGTCCGCCGCCGCTGAGGCGCCCGTCCGACGGCCGCGCCGCCCACCCGCCCGCCCGCCGCCGGACACGCCGGCGGCGCGGGTGACCGGGGAGCCCCGGGCTCACACCGGGGAGCAGCCCGCCGGCACGCCTGCGCCCGCCGGCACGGGGACGTCCGCCGGGGGGAGCACGTCCGCCCGTTCGGGCACCCGCTCGACGAGGTGGACCACCTCGTCGAGGGAGCGCAGCGCCGGCCCGCTCCAGGCGGCGTCGGCGTTGAACACCATGTGGCCGGCCAGGTCCGGGGCCGCCAGCCGTACGGCGGTCATCCCGGCCCGCTCCGCCCCGGTCAGCTCCTGACTGCCGCCGTCGCCGACGTAGAGGCAGTCCGCCGGCGCCAGGTCGAGCCGCCGGCACGCCGCCTGGTAGAGCGCCGGGTCGGGCTTGCAGCGCCCCACCTGCACGGAGAAGACCCGCACGTCGAGCAGCGGGGCGATCGGCAACTGCGGCAGGAACGCCGGCAGCTCGTGCGTGCAGTCGCTGATCACCCCCGTACGCAGGCCGAGCCCGCGCAGCGCGGTCAGCGTCGGCACCGCCTCGTCCCGCAGCCGGGTGTCGGCGCGTACGGCCCGGTGGTGGGAGGCGACCGCCGAGCGGATCGCGTCCTCGGACGGGTGCACGCCGGCCTGCTGGCAGACCCAGCGCAGGGTCGCCTCGGCGTCGCCCAGCCGCCCGCAGGCCCGTTCGTAGTAGGTGCGGTCGAGCACGTCGACGAGCGTGTGCGGTGCGCAGCCGAGCAGCTCGGCGGTCGACCGGTGGGCCGCGCCCCGCTGGACGGAACAGGTCAGCGTGCCGAAGAAGTCGAACAGGACCGCCTGGTACGTGGGCATGGGGGAGCGCCTCCGGGCGGTAGGGGAATCGCCGGCGCGGACAGGCATGATCGTAACGGAGTGCTGACGGTACGTGGTGGCCCGTGGCGTGTGAGGATTGCACCTCGTGTCCCCCGCAGCGCACCGCCCCCCGTTCGACCCGGTGACCACCGGGGCGGTCGTGCTGGCCGTCGTCGCCGTCTCGTCGTCCGCGCCGCTGGTGGCCTTCGCGGCGGCGCCAGCGCTAGCCGTCGCGTTCTGGCGCAACCTGCTCTCGGTGGCCGCGCTCGGCCCGTTCTCGGCGGCCCGGCGGCGTGCCGAGTTCCGGTCGCTGACGGTCGGCGCCGGCCGGCGCGAGGGCGTCTACTGCGTACTGTCGGGGGTCGCGCTCGCCGCGCACTTCGCCACCTGGATGCCCAGCACGAAGCTCACCTCGGTCGCCGCGGCGACCGCGCTGTGCGCCACCCAGCCGGTCTGGCAGGGGCTGATCGCCCGGGCCCAGGGGCGTCGGCTGCCGGGCGTCGTCTGGCTCGGCATCGGGGTGGCGGTCGCGGGGGCGGCCGTGGCGACCGGCGCCGACTTCGCCGTCTCCGGTCGGGCCGTCGCCGGCGACCTGCTCGCGGTGGCCGGGGGTCTCTTCGCGGCGGTCTACACCGCGCTGGGCGAGCGGGCCCGTACGACGATCAGCACGACCACCTACACCACCATCTGCTACGGGGTGTGCGCGCTGGTGCTGCTCGTGGTCTGCCTGGTCGGCCGGGTGCCGCTCACCGGCTTCGACACCGGCACCTGGCTCGTCGTGCTGGCCCTGGTGGCCGGCGCCCAACTGCTCGGGCACTCGATGTTCAACTACGCGCTGAAGCGGGTCTCGGCGACCACGGTCAGCGTGCTGGCCCTGCTGGAGGCCCCGGGCGCGGCCCTGATCGGCTGGGCCTGGCTGGGGCAGCTGCCCGGGGTGACCGCCCTGGCCGGGCTGGCGCTGCTGCTGGCCGGCGTCGCGGTGGTGGTGCTCGGCGGTGCCCGGGCGGCCCGTCGCGTCCGCCCGGTCGCCACCACCGTCCCCGCCGACGCGGGCCCGCCGCCCGGCTGATCAGCCGGATCGGCCCGCCGTCAGGGGCGTCGGGCGAGCACGGCGACCCGGGGCAGTGCCTCCGGGTCCGGTACCGGGGTGAGCAGGTCGTCGACGGCCGCGACGTGACTCGTCACCCAGCCGGCGTCCGCCAGGGCGGAGAGCACGTCGGCGACCGGATGGGCGGTGTTGGTGATCGTCGTGGAGAAGGGGGTCGCGTGGCCGTCGTCGGTGCGTAGCTCACCGGTGACGTGCAGCGGGCGGCGGTCGCCGTCGAGCGGGCCCCGCGCGACCTCGACCGAGACGGTCCCGTCCTGCCGGGCGACGGGCGGCACCTCGGCGAGGAGGCCCTTGACCGTGGACATGTCGAAGCCGAACCAGCCGCCCGGCGCGACCGCCCCATGCACGCAGCGCAGGTAGGCGCGGACCCGGTCGATCCCGCCGACGTGGTTGAGGACGTCGTACGTGGAGACCGCGAACGCGCAGGGGACCGGCACCTCGAAGTCCGCGGCGTCCGCGGCGATCAGCACCGCGTCGGTGCCGGCCAGCCGTACGCGGGCGCGGGCGATCATCGCCTCGGAGACGTCGACCCCGACGACCCGGTAGCCGACGGAGGCGAACCGGGCGGCCACGATGCCGGTGCCGCAGCCGACGTCGAGCACGCTCCGCTCGGCTCCTGGTGCCACGTGCCCGTGCAGGCGCAGCCACGCGTCACCCATCCGCTGCGGGTACGGCGCCCAGAAGCGGTCATACGCCGTGACGAAGGCGTCAACGTACTCGGCCATCGGGTTGCCTTTCGTAGTGCCGGACAGAGGAACTGGCCAACGGGACGAGCGCGGCGACGGCGATCACCGCGGCCAGGCCGAGCAGGGTGGTCCGCACGCCGATCCCGGGCACGACGAAGCCGGCGGCGATCATGACCGGCGGTCCCAGCCCCACCGCCCCCAGCCACTCGTACGCGCTCACGCGGGACATGGCCTCCGTCGGCACCTCGGACTGGACGGTCGTCTCCCACAGCACCCCGAAGACGTCGAAGGCCACCCCGGCCAGCACGGCGGCGAGGATCACGAACGGCAGGGCGGCGCCGGAGCCGAGCAGCAGCGCCGGCAGCCCCAGCATCGACACGGCGAGTACGGCCGTGCGCAGGGGGCGGGTCGTCCTGATCCGCATCGCGACGAGCACGCCGGCGAACATGCCCACCGCGTACCCGGCGAGGACGCCGGACCAGGCGCCCGCACCGCCCAGGTGCGCCCTGGCGAGCAGTGGCCCGGCGAGCCCGAAGGTGACCCCGACGGCGGCGTTGATCACGGCTGCGGCGAGCACGATCTGCCACAGCCAGCGCCGCCGGACGAACTCCCGCCAGCCGTCGCGCAGCTCGGCCGGCAGGTTCCGCCTGGTCGTCCGGGCCGTCCCGGCGAGGCGCAGCCGCGCGAGAAGGCCGGCGGCGACGGCGAACGTGGCCGCGTCGAGGGCCAGGGCCCAACCCGGCCCGAGCCAGGTGATCAGCGCGCCGCCCGCAGCGAAGCCCGCCACCGTGGCGGTGTTCGTACCCAGCCGCAGCAGAGCGTTGCCGCGCTGCCGCGCCTGCGGCGCGACCAGCTCGGCGGTCAGCCCGTTCAGCGACGGCAGCAGCAGCGCGGAGGCGGTGCCGGCGACGGCCGCGCAGACGGCGAGGGCGGCGACGCTCGCCCGCCCGGTCAGCACGAGGAGGGTCATCGCGCCGTACGCGCTGCCGCACATCAGCTCCGCCGCCACGAGTACGCGGTGCCGGGGCAGCCGGTCGCCGATGACGCCGCCGAGCAGCATCAGCGCGATCCGGGGCACCGAGATCGCGGCGAGCACGAGCGACAGCGCCGGGGGCGAGGAGCCGGGAAGGTCCAGCACGGCGAAGGTCAGCGCGAGCGGGCCGACCGCGTTGCCGAAGACGGAGATCGTCCTGGCCGTGGCGAACAGGACGAACCGGCGCTCGCGCAGCGGGTCGGCCGGACGGTCCAGGGGCGCGACCGCCTGGGTCATGCCCGGTCCGGGAGCACCAGTGCCTGCCATCGGGCCACCGGTTCGCCGGCGTCGAGCACGTGCAGCAGCGGTCGGCGGGCCACCACCGGGCACACGTGCCCGGGCAGCACCCGCAGCTCGTCGCCCACCGACACCGACTCCGGGCGGACCGGCGCGCCGTCGGGCGCGGTCAGCACGACACCGCTCATCCAGGTCTGGTCGGCGCCCGCCAGCAGCTCGTCGGCGTCGGTGCGCAGCGCCTGCCCGTCGGTGCCGGTGACGGTGGTGGTGACGGCGATCGCGACCGCCGCCGGGTCGCACTCGCCCAGCCGGGCCAGCCCGCCGTCGAGCAGCGCGTACGCGCCGGCGCACACCTCGGTCACGCCGGCCACGTCCAGCGCCCCGGCGAGGGTCGGGGTGCCCCCGACGCTCACCTGCGGGCAGGGCGTCCCGGTCGCGCGGATGCGCTCCGCGACGGACACCAGCAGGCGTGCCCGGCTGCGGCCCAGCTCGACCCGGTCGCGGGCGTCGTCGGGGCCGGTGATCCCCACGTAGCCGGTCACGCCCGACAGGCGCAGCCCACCGGTCCTGGCGATCGTGGCGGCCAGCTCCCCGGCCGCGTCGGGGTCGACGCCGACGCGGTGCAGGCCCGTGTCGACCTCGATCCGTACGCCGAGTTCGACGCCGTGGGCCTCGGCCGCCGCGCCGAGCCCGGTCACCGCGTCGGGGTGGTCCACGTGCACCGTCACCGCGCAGTGCCGCGCGAGCCGGGCGAACCTGCTCCACCGCCACGTGTCGCGCCACGGCCACGCCACCGTCACGTCCGGCACGCCCACCGCGACGTAGGCCTCGGCCTCGGCCGCCGAGTGGACGGCGACGCCCACCGCGCCGGCGGCCACCTGCCGGGCGGCGATCTCGGGGCTCCGGTGCCCCTTGACGTGTGCCCGTAAGGCCACCCCGGCCTCGGCCGCGCGTCCGGTGCAGCGCGCGATGTTCGCGTCCAGCCGGGCCAGGTCGACGGTCACCCTCGGCGTCATTCGCCGCGTCCGTGCCAGGCGTCCGGGGGGAAGGAGAACGCCGCGTCGCCGCCCGCGAGCATCGCCGCCTGGCGGTCCCGCTCGGCGGGGTGCGGCACGCCGACGCCGGAGACGCCGAGGAAGACCTCGTCCGGCCAGGACAGGCCGAGGGCGTCCTCGACGGGGGCGTCGCGGGTGGCGGCGGTGAAGAACGTCCCGAGCCCGAGCGCCGTCGCGGTGAGGTAGACGGTCTGGCTCAGGTGACCGACGTCGAGCAGGAGCGCGCGGTAGGCGCGGGCCGCCGGGTACTTCCACACGGTGCGGTCGAGCACCGCCGCGTACATCAGCAGGAAGCCGGCCTGGGCGGCGTGCGGCTGCCCGCCGCACCACTCGCGCAGCCGGTCCCCGCCGGGCGCGGGCGCGAGCCGCACCAGCTCGTGGCGGCGCACCGCGTAGTGGTAGATCCCGGGCTCCAGCCCCTCCACGTCGCGGACCACCGGGTAGACCTCGACCGGGTGGCGGGCCCCGCCGGAGGGGGCGGTCTTGAGCAGCGCCGTGCCGACTCCGGAGACGTCCACCTCGCGGCGGACCCCGGCCGTCCAGCGCAGCAGGGCGGCGAACGCCGGCAGCGGCACCGGGTCGTCCGGGTCGAACCACCGCGTCGACCGCCGGGCCGCGAGGACCGTGGTGAAGTCGACCGGGGGCGGGTCGGTGGGGGGCAGGGCGATCCGGGGACCGTCGTGCTCCTTGACCGGCGCGGGCTGGCCGCTCTTGGCGCGCAGCACCGCCGCGTCCTGCGCCGCCGAGCGGAAGACGTCGCTGCCGAGCGTACGGCTGGCCAGGTGGTAGTAGGTGGCCGCCGGCCCCAGGTCGCGCCAGGCGCCGAGGCGTTCCTCCCGGTCGTGTTCGGGCGAACCCTCGGCGACGAGGACGTGGGCGTCGAGGAGCTGCTGCGCGAGCCGGCCGTCGAGCTCGGCCCAGTCGGCGTAGCCGCGCAGCAGCCTCTCCGCCTCGACAGTCAACGCGAACTGCCGGTGCCGCAGCGGGTCGTCGCAGACCAGTTGGCCGTCACGCCACAGGAAGACGACCAGCCGCGACACACGGACGCGCATGACTACTCAGGCTTCGACCGGTCAGGCCTCGACCGGAGGCTCCAGGCACGTCAGTTCCTGGTCGTAGTCGTCGGACGCCACCGGCTCGAAGGCCTCGATCTGCTCGGTCATGCGGGAGCTCCCCTCACTAATCGGCGTTGATCACTGCGAAGCACCGTAGCAGAGCGTCCACAGTGAACACACCCCGTGGAGCGGAGCGGGTCGGTTCGCTCCCGCGCCGGTTCAGACCTCGTGGACCTCCAGCACCCGGGCGGTCGGGGCGGCCCCGCCCAGCTCGCCGCGGAGCGCCACCCGCTGCGGGTCGGCGAGGAAGCCGGCGTAGCCGTCGCGCGTGTCGAACCGGATCAGATGCACCTCCGTACGCCCGTCGCCGGTGCGCAGCCGGCGCTCCAGCCGGCCGCCGTGCCGCCCGAGCAGCCCGAGCGCCGCGTCCTCGTACCGCCGGCCGGCGTCCACCGCGTCGGCGGCCAACTCCACCAGCGCCACCAGGCGCACGGCGGCGGCGGGGTCGGTGACCAGCGACTTGAAGAAGTGGTGGTCGACGTGGCCCCCGGGGATGCCCTCCCGGCGACCCGTGTCGAGGTAGCCGTGCCGGCGGTAGAACTCCGGCGCCTGGAACGAGAACGAGGCGACCGAGACCTCCGTGCAGCCGCGCCGGCGGGCCTCCTCCTCGGCGGCGCGCAGCAGCCGGCCGCCCCAGCCCTCGCCACGGCGGTCCTCGCGCACCCACACCATGTCGATCCCGGCGCAGCCGCCCCAGGTCCACCCGGTCAGGCCGGCGACCAGCCCGCCGTCGGCGTCGTCGACCCGGACGCAGAGGCCGGCCTCGTCGTCCGCGCCGGTCGCCCGGTTGTTGAAGGCGGTCAGCTCGGCGTCGAGCCGCGCCCGCAGTTCCCCGTCCTCGCCGAGCACCCGCAGGATGTCGCCCCCGCCGATGTCGTTCCCCGTCGTCATGCGGCGGAGTATGGCAGCGTCCCGGCGGCGGGCGACATCGTCATCCGGCGAGGCCGACCGCCTCTGCGCTGGCCGTCCAGAGTCGGGCGGCCAGCTGCGGGTCGGCCGCCCTGGGCAGCGGCCGGCGCAGCCGCCGGTCGATGTAGTAGCCGCCCGTGATGAGCCGCTCGGGGGCCTGGTTGGCCAGCCAGACCAGCGTCTCAGCGCCCTTCTCCGGGCTGCGGAACGGCAGGAGCCGCATGCCCAGGGCGACCAGCCGGCTGTCGTTGCCGAACCGGCTGCGCACCACCCCCGGGTGGAAGGAGTACGCGGGGATCTCCGGCCAGCGTCGGGCCGCCTCGGCCGTGAAGAGGATGTTCGCCTGCTTGCTGGTGCCGTACGCCTGCATCGGCCGGTAGCGGCGCAGCGGGGCGTTCAGGTCGGCCGGGTCGAGCACGCCGCTGCGGTGCGCGCCGGAGGCGGTGACCACCATCCGGCCGATCCGGTCCCGCAGCAGGCTGCTGAGCAGGAAGGGGGCCAGGTGGTTGGCCTGGATCGACAGCTCGAAGCCGTCGACGGTGGTGAGGGGCTGCAGGGCGATCGCCCCGGCGTTGTTGGCGAGCACGTCGATCCGGTCGTACGCCTCGCGCAGTCTGGCAGCCAGCCCGCGGACGTCGTCGAGCACCGCGAAGTCGGCGCGGAAGAGTTCCGGTCGTTCGCCGGACGCCTCCCGCACCTGTTCCGCCGCGGCCTGGAGCCGGGCCGGGTCCCGGCCGACGAGTACCACCTGGTCACCGCGGCGCGCCAGGTCCACGGCGGCCGCCAGGCCGATACCGGAACTGGCCCCGGTCACCACCACGAGTCGACGCCCAGTGAGATCTTCCACAGGTCCATTCACCCCGGTCACGGCACGAGGTTACCGTGGCGTCACAAAGGCCCTCGGCATCGTCCGGCCCTCGCATTTCCGCCACGTGACGTCGGCGTGCCCTCCGCACGCTGGAAGGAGCGCATCCATGGCCGCAGTCGGTCGCCCCCGCCGGTCCTGCCTCGCGGTACCCGGCTCCAGCGTCAAGATGCTCGGCAAGGCCCAGGGGCTCCCCGCCGACCAGGTCTTCCTCGACCTGGAGGACGCGGTCGCCCCGCTCGCCAAGCCCGACGCCCGCAAGAACATCGTCGCGGCCCTGAACGAGGGCGACTGGTCGGGCAAGACCCGCGTCGTACGGGTCAACGACCTCACCACCCCGTGGACCTACCGCGACGTCATCGACGTGGTGGAGGGCGCCGGCGCCAACCTCGACTGCATCATGCTGCCGAAGGTGCAGAACGCGGCCCAGGTGCAGTGGCTCGACATGACGCTGACCCAGCTGGAGCGGACGCTCGGCCTGGAGGTCGGCCGGATCGGCATCGAGGCGCAGATCGAGAACGCGGCCGGCCTGGTCAACATCGATGCCATCGCGGCCGCCTCGCCCCGGGTCGAGACCATCATCTTCGGCCCGGCCGACTTCATGGCCTCGATCAACATGAAGTCCCTGGTGGTCGGCGCGCTCATCCCGGACTACCCGGGCGACCCCTACCACTACATCCTCATGCGCATCCTGATGGCGGCCCGGATGCACGACAAGCAGGCCATCGACGGCCCGTTCCTCCAGATCCGCGACGTGGACGGGTTCCGCGAGGTGGCCAAGCGCTCGGCGGCGCTCGGCTTCGACGGCAAGTGGGTGCTGCACCCGGGCCAGATCGACGCCGCGAACGAGGTCTACTCGCCGGCCCAGGCCGACTACGACCACGCCGAGCTGATCCTCGACGCGTACGAGCACTACACCTCGGAGGCGGGCGGCCGGCTCGGCGCGGTGATGCTCGGCGACGAGATGATCGACGAGGCGTCCCGCAAGATGGCCCTCGTGGTGGCGGCGAAGGGCCGGGCCGCGGGCATGACCCGCACCTCGTCCTTCACCCCGCCCGCGGAGTAGGTCCGCCCTTCCGACGATCCGTGCCGCCCCGGTCCAGGCCGGGGCGGCACCGTCGGTTCAGTAGCCGGTGCCGCTGGTGTCGGCCTGGCTGATCGCGAAGATGATGATCGCCACGTAGAAGAGGACCACCAGCAGGTACAGGCCGGTGACGATCCAGCCGACGATGATGCCGGCCTTCGCCATGCCCTCGCCGCCCTCGCCGGTCTCCCGGATCTGCTTCTGCGCGACGTGGCCGAGGATCGCGCCGATCGGCGCGGTGATGCAGGAACCGATGCCGACCAGGGCGAGCACCAGGGCGGCGATGGCGAGGCCGTTGGTCCTCATCGCAGGGGCGTAGCCGTAGTTCGGGTACGCCGGCGGGTAGGCGGCGGGTCCGGGCTGCCCGGAGGCGTGCTTCATCCCGGCGTACGGGTCGCCGCCCGCGTACGGGTCCGCGGCGTACGGGTCGGCCGGCGCGTACGGGTCGCTGCCCGTGGGCTGGGTGGGGACGGGATTGCCGCTCACCGGGCGGGCGGGGTCGGCGGGCGGGCTCGACTGCTGGCCCGACCACGCCGGGTCGTTCCAGCCGCCGGAGGGCGGGGGATATGTCATTCGTCAGCTCCGTTGGGTGCGGGGTGCGCCCGTCAGGGTAGTCAGCCCTGCCCAGACGCCGGGGCGTCGCCACCGGGTGTGCCGCGTTGCCCGCGCTCCCTCCAGCGGGCAGGATCTCGGCATGGTGATTGACGCGCGAGCCGCGGACCGCTCCGGCAGCCGACCGAGACGGGACGCGAGCCGCCCCGGCCTGGCCCGGCGCACCCGCGCCGCCGCCCCGCCGGGCACCGCCGGCACCGACGAACCCGCGGCCCTGCCGGACCCGGTGACCATGCGGCTCGACGGAAAGGTCGCCCTGGTCACCGGGGCGGGCAGCCCGGACGGCATCGGGTACGCGACGGCCCGCCGCCTGGCCGACCTCGGCGCCCGGGTGGCCATCGTCTCCACCACCCGACGCATCCACGAGCGGGCCGGCGAGCTGGGCGTCACCGGCTTCGTCGCCGACCTCACCGACGAGTCGGAGGTGGGCGCGCTCGCCGACGCGGTCACCGAGCAGCTCGGCGACGTCGAGGTGCTCGTCAACAACGCCGGCCTGGCCAGCCGGGCCAGCCCCGAGGTGCTGCGCCCGGTCGCCCAGCTCAGCTACGACGAGTGGCACGGCGAGATCGACCGCAACCTCACCACCGCGTTCCTGTGCAGCCGGGCCTTCATCGGCGGCATGGCGGAGCGGGGCTGGGGCCGGATCGTCAACCTGGCCGCGACTGCCGGGCCGGTCAACGCCCTGCCCACCGAGGCGGCCTACGCGGCGGCCAAGGCGGGCGTGGTCGGGCTGACCCGGGCGCTGGCGATGGAGATGATCGCCGACGGGGTGACCGTCAACGCGGTCGCGCCGGGCACCATCCACACCGCCGCCTCCACGGTGGCGGAGATCAGGCAGGGGCTCGGCACCCCGGTCGGCCGACCCGGCACGCCGGACGAGGTGGCGGCGGCGATCGCCTTCCTCTGCTCGCCGGCCGCCTCGTACATCACCGGGCAGATGCTGGTGGTGGACGGCGGCAACAGCGTCCGGGAGGCCCAGTTCCGCTGATTGCGCGGCCTCAGTAGTTGGGGCCGCTGTTGCCGGCGGCGACGATCAGCACGATCCAGCCGCAGCAGGCCAGCAGCCCGAGCCCGGTGATGACGTAGCTGAGGATGAGCCCCCACGTGGCGAGTTGGTCGCCCTCCTCGCCCGACGTGCGGATCTGCCGCTTGGCCAGGTGCCCGAGGACGATGCCGACCGGGGAGAAGACGAACGCGAAGACCAGCGAGAGGATGGCCAGCACGTTCGTCCCGCCGGGCCGGGGACCGGACGGCGGGCCGTACTGCCCGTAGGGCACCTGCGGGGTGTACGGGGGCTGGTGCCCCCACTGCTGCCCCGGCGGCGGCTCGCCGGGCCGCTCGTAGCTGGGCTGCCCGTACGCGGGCTGCTGCTCGTAGCCGGGCTGCTCGTAGCCGCGCTGCTCGTGGGCGGGTGGGCCGTACGACGGCGGCTCGGGGGCGGGCGGCGGCTCGGCGGACGGCTCGTACCGTGACGGGTCGTGCCCCGGCGGGGGCTCCCAGGGCGACGACGACCGGTCCGGATCTGGTGGGCCCGACGACGGTGGCTGGCTCACGGTCTCCTCCTGCCGGTGGCGGATCGCGTCCCCTCTTGCCGGACGCTACCCGCAGCGGTGAACCTTTTCACAGCGGTTGTGTGGACTGGTCACCTTGGCCTCGACGGCCGTGCGACCAATACTGACGGAGCGTTCAGTTACCCATGAGTAAGGCGCCGACCCCCGGAGGCTGAGATGGCCAGACTCGCCCAGACGCCCGGCCTGACCGATGTGCAGCGGTCGATCCTGGAAACCGTCCGGGAGTTCGCCGACAAGGAGATCATTCCGCACGCGCAGCGGCTGGAGCACGCCGACGAGTACCCGAGCGACATCCTCGACGGGATGCGTGAGATGGGCCTCTTCGGTCTGACCATCGACGAGGAGTACGGCGGGCTCGGCGAGTCCCTGCTGACCTACGCGCTGGTGGTCGAGGAGCTGTCGCGGGGCTGGATGTCGATCTCCGGCATCGTCAACACCCACTTCATCGTCGCGTACCTGATCTCCCAGCACGGCTCCGCCGAGCAGAAGGCCCGGCTGCTGCCGAGGATGGCGACCGGCGAGGTGCGCGGCGCCTTCTCCATGTCCGAGCCGGAGTGCGGCTCCGACGTCTCCGCGATCAAGTCGAAGGCCGTCCGCGACGGCGACCGGTACGTGATCAACGGCCAGAAGATGTGGCTGACCAACGGGGCGTACTCGTCGGTGGTGGCGACCCTGGTGAAGACCGACACCGGCGCCGACTCCGTCTACGGCAACATGAGCACCTTCCTGCTGGAGAAGGAGCCCGGCTTCGGCGAGACCGCCCCCGGCCTGACCATCCCCGGCAAGATCGACAAGATGGGCTACAAGGGCGTCGAGACCACCGAGATGGTGCTCGACGGCGTGACCGTCGACGCGTCCACCGTCCTCGGCGGCGCGGAGATGGTCGGCCGCGGCTTCTACCAGATGATGGACGGCATCGAGGTCGGCCGCGTCAACGTGGCGGCCCGCGCCTGTGGCATCTCCATCCGCGCCTTCGAGCTGGCCGTCGCGTACGCCCAGCAGCGCCACACCTTCGGCCAGCCGCTCGCCAAGCACCAGGCCGTCGCCTTCAAGCTCGCCGAGATGGGCACCAAGATCGAGGCCGCCCACGCGCTCATGGTCAACGCCGCCCGGCTCAAGGACGCCGGCCAGCGCAACGACGTCGAGGCCGGCATGGCCAAGCTGCTCGCCTCGGAGTACTGCGCCGAGGTCGTCCAGGAGGCGTTCCGCATCCACGGCGGCTACGGCTACTCCAAGGAGTACGAGATCGAGCGCCTGATGCGCGAGGCGCCGTTCCTGCTCATCGGCGAGGGCACCTCGGAGATCCAGAAGACGATCATCTCCCGGGGCCTGCTCAAGCAGTACAAGCTCTGACGTCTTCGGCGGCACCGCCGTCCCCGTCTCCGCCGCCCGGGCGGCACCGGCACGTTGCCGGTGTCGCCCGCCGGCCCCTGTCGAGCTGAGTCGGATACGACATCAGCGGCCGTGCGGACACGGGTGCCGCGCGTCAGCGGAGGTGGGCGCCCACGACATCACCCGGCCCGTGCGACCGTGAGTCGTTCACGACATCAGCTCGACAGGGCCGGTCCGACGGCACGGACGCCGCCCGCCGTACGCCCGATCAGCCCAGCCTGGTCAGGCCGGCGGCGGCGCGCTCGACGATCAGGCAGCGGTCTTCGACGTAGTCGACGCCCGCCTCCGTGGCGATCCGCCGCGCCTCGGCCGAGACGATGCCGAGCTGCAGCCAGACCGCCGGGGCGCCGATCGCCACCGCCTCGCGTACCACGTCGACCGCGTCGTCGGCGGGCCGGAACACGTCGACCAGGTCGACCGGGTGCGGGATGTCGGCCAGGGACCGGTAGACCCGCTCACCGAAGAGCTCGTCGGCCGTCGGGTTGACCGGGATGATCCGCCAGCCGTACCGCTGCATCTGCAACGGCACGCTGTGCGCGGCCTTGCGGGGGTCGCGGGACGCGCCCACGACGGCGATCACGGCGGAGTCGGCGAGGATCTGCTGAGCGGAGCGCACCCGCCGACTCTAACCCCGCCGCTCAGCCCCCGCCCGCGAGCGCGCTGCGCAGCCGGGCGTGCTCCTGCGACGGCTACAGGAGAGTGAGCTGCTCGGCGGGCGGCGGCGCGGGTGCCGGGTCGGGTGGGCGGCGGTCGTCGCCGCGCTCGCCCCGGTGCAGCCCGTGCCGGCGGGCCGCGATGCGTACCCGGGCCGTCAGCTCCCGCTGGTAGGGCTGCGGGGCGTACGCGCCGGAGCGGTAGAGCTCGCGGTAGCGGGGGACCAGGTGTGGGAACTCGCGGCCGAGCCAGCGCGCGTACCACTCCCGGGCGCCCGGCCGCAGGTGCAGCGCCAGCGGCGTCACGCTGCTCGCCCCGGCTGCGGCGATGGCCGCCACGGTCGCGTCGATCGACGCGTCGTCGTCGCTGAGCCCGGGCAGGATCGGCGCCATCAGCACGCCGACGTCGAAGCCGGCGTCGGCCAGCGCCCGTACGGCGTCCAGCCGCCGCCTCGGGCTGGGGGTGCCCGGCTCCACCGCGCGCCAGAGGTGCTCGTCGACGAAGCCCACCGAGTACGACACGCCGACCCGGGTGACCTCGGCGGCCTGGCGCAGCAGCGGCAGGTCACGCAGGATCAGCGTGCCCTTGGTGAGGATCGAGAACGGGTTCGCGAAGTCGCGCAGGGCCGCGATGATCTGCGGCATGAGCTGGTAGCGACCCTCGGCCCGCTGGTAGCAGTCGACGTTGGTGCCCATCGCGACGTGCGCGCCCCGCCAGCGCGGCGCGGCCAGCTCCCGCCGGACCAGCTCACCGGCGTTGACCTTGACGATGACCTTCCGGTCGAAGTCCGCCCCGGCGTCGAGGTCGAGGTAGGTGTGCGTGTTGCGTGCGAAGCAGTATTTGCATGCATGACTGCAGCCCCGGTAGGGGTTGATCGTCCACTGGAACGGGACGCGGGACGTGCCGGGCACCTTGTTGATGATGGACTTCGCCTGCACCTCGTAGAACGTCATGCCGGCGAAGCCCGGCGTGTCGAAGGTGCGGGCGACGGCGCCGGGCAGCGCCAGCGGCAGGGGTGGTGTCGCCGGCGCTGCCCGACCCGGGACCCCCTCCTCCGGGGGAGCGGCGAGGTTGTCCCAGCGCATGGCCAACATTCGAACACGCGTACGAGCGCAACGCAAGCGACCCGCCGTGTTCCCGCCCACCTCGCCGCACCGGGCGCGGTCGGCGGGTGGAGGATGGAGGCATGGAGAGGTCGACGTTCGTCTACGACGGGGACTGCGCGTTCTGCACCCGGTGCGCCGAGTTCATCGACCGGCGCATCCCGACCGGCGTCCGCGTGGTGCCGTGGCAGTTCGCCGACCTCGACGCGCTGGGCCTGAGCGAGGCCGAGTGCGAGGAGGCGGTGCAGTGGGTGGGCGCGGACGGCTCCCGCGCGGCCGGCCCGGACGCGATCGCGCGGCTGCTCGGCGACAGTGGTCCGCTCTGGCGGGTCGCGGGCGCCGGCCTCCGGTTCGCCCCGGTACGCGCCGCCGCCTGGCCCGCGTACCGCTGGGTGGCCCGCAACCGGCACCGGTTGCCCGGCGGCACGGCCGCGTGTGCGCTGCCCCAGGAGGCGCGGGAGCGCCTCTACGGGCCGTCCGGTCGCCCGGCCGCGGACGCCTGACCCGCGAGTGCCGGCGCGGCGCCGGCGGGCCTCGTGGCGTCGCGCCCCCGGCGGCTGAAGAGCCGGCGGGCCCAGACCACCGGCCGGACGCGCTCCAGCGGGAGGAAGGCGGTCATCGCGGCGAGGTGCGGGGCGAACGAGATCGTGATGGTCGCCATGGTGACCAGGTGGAACGAGTAGAAGAAGCCCACCGTGGCCAGGCGCCAGCGCTCCCTGAGCAGGAAGACCACCGGGCTGAGCAGCTCGAACGCGACGATGCCGAACTGGGCGACGAGCAGCAGGTACGGCACCGAGGCGATCAGGTCGGCCAGCTCGGTGCCGCGCCGGATGATGGCCCGCGCCAGCACCGAGCCGGTGAGCCAGTCGAGCCCGCCGAAGCGCAGCTTGGCCCAGGCGGCCAGGAAGTACGTGCAGATGACGGCGATCTGGGTGACCCGCAGGGCCCAGCCGCCCGCCTCGCTGCGGGTGGGGTCGCCGTGCCGGGCGCGGCCCGCCGTGGGCAGCACGGCCAGCGCGACGAGCAGGCCGAACCGGTCGTGGTCGACCTTGCCGTAGCTCATCGCGACGATCATCCACTCGAAGTAGAGCGCGAAGACCGCCCAGCCGAGCAGCCGGGGCCCCCGGCCGGTCGCGGCGAGCAGGGCGAGCAGCAGCAGGGCCCAGAAGAGCGCGGCGACCACCGCCGGGGTCGGCGTGGGCAGCGGCAGCAGGCGGCCGACCAGCAGCGGTTGGTAGAGCTCGCCGGGCACCGCCACGCGGGTGCGCACCCACGGGGTGAAGACGACCAGGTCGGCGGCGACGAAGAGGTAGATCAGCGTGCGGAAGGCGGCCACCCGCCCGCGCGGCACGGCCTCGGTCAACCAGCGGCTCATCGGTCCGCCCGCCAGGCGACCACGGTCTCGTCGGTCCAGCGGCCGGTGGGCCGCCCGTCGCGGATGCCGTGCCAGCGGACGACGATGCGGACCTCCACCAGCTCCGCCGCGTCCGGGTGGCGTTCGGCGTACGCGTCGGCGACCTCGGCGAGCCGCGCGGGGTCGGCGGCGTAGCGGCTCTGCTGGCCCTCGATCTCGGCCCGGCGGATGCCCGTGGCGCTCTCGCCCAGGTCGACGACCGCTCCGCTGCTGTCGACGCCCTCGACGCGGGTGTCCGGGGCGGGGGAGTTCGGCGGGTTGGACGTGGAGTACATCCGGAACGGGCCGAACGGGAAGTGGTCGTCGGTGCCCCAGACGGTGCCGGCCAGCAGGACGGCCAGGCCGAGGGCGGTGGCGGCGAGCCGGGCGGCGCGACCGCGGGTGGTCAAGGTTTCCATCGGGTCGTGACGATACGGGATGTACCGCCCGCACCGGCTCCCTCCGCCGGCCACGAACCGCTGGCCGGAGGGCCAGTGCGGCCCCGTCCCCGCCGGTCGGCGGGGAGACGACGACGGCCGGGCCCTCGGGACCCGGCCGTCGTGCGGCGCTGCGGCTCAGTGGCTGTGCCCGGCCAGCTTCTGGCGTACGTCGTCCATGTCGAGGGCCTGGACCTGCTCGATCAGGTTCTCCAGGGCGGACTCGGGCAGGGCGCCGGGCTGGGCGAAGACGATGACGCCGTCGCGGATCGCCATGATGGTCGGGATCGACCGGATGTCGAACTTGGCGGCCAGCTCCTGCTGCGCCTCGGTGTCGACCTTGCCGAACACGATCTCGGAGTGCTTCTCGGAGGAGCGCTCGTAGACCGGGGCGAACCGCTTGCACGGGCCGCACCACTCGGCCCAGAAGTCGACGAGCACGATGCCGTCGCTGCCGGTCACCTCGTCGAAGTTTGCCGTGGTCAGCTCTACGGTTGCCATGAATGTCTCCGATCGGCGCGGAATAGCTACGTCAGGTGGAACCAGGGCGTACCGCGTGGAATTCCCGGCCCGTCTCCGCCGAAACGTGCTCGTCGCGGCGCTGCCCGGGTCGCGCTCCCATCGATGGTGGTTGTTCCCGCCGGCCGTTGCGTTACGCAAGTGCACGACGCATTTGCGTGACCGGACGTGATGGGAGCGTTTCCATGGAGATCGACACGATTGGCCGGCGCGAATGAGCAATCAGGCGGTTGACAAGCGGCTATCTGGCGTGCGGAGAGCGTCGACGCTCGGTCGATCGAGCACGCACAGTAATGTTACGAAAAGGTAAATGTGACCTCCGTCTCTGTTCGGTGTGCCTTGTCGTACGGCAGAATCTTCCGCATCAGAGCGTGGGCGGCGGGTGCCGGGGAGGGCCCCGCCGCTCATTGCGTCTCCCCCCGGTTGCGGTGGTGTGACATTTCCGCACGCCACGCGCCCCGCGCATCGCCTTAACACTCCATAAGGCATGCTGTGCCGAACTCCATCGCCGCCCGTCGAAGGGGACAAGGATGCAGTTCGGCCGCTACTACGAGGAGTTCGAGGTCGGCGCGGTCTACCGCCACTGGCCCGGCAAGACGGTCACCGAGTACGACGACCACCTCTTCTGCCTGCTCACCATGAACCACCACCCGCTGCACATGGACGCGCACTACGCCGAGACGGCGAGCCAGTTCAAGCGCAACGTGGTGGTCGGCAACTACATCTACTCGCTGCTGCTGGGCATGTCGGTGCCCGACGTCAGCGGCAAGGCCATCGCCAACCTCGAGGTCGAGTCCCTGCGGCACGTGGCGCCCACCTTCCACGGCGACACGATCTACGGCGAGACCACCGTGCTGGACAAGCGCGAGTCGTCCTCCAAGCCCGACCGGGGCGTGGTCTCCGTGGAGACCCGGGGCTACAACCAGGACGGCACCCTGGTCTGCGTCTTCCGCCGTCGGGTGATGGTCCCCAAGAAGGAGTACGCCGCGACGGCCGTGCCCGAGGGCGTCGACCCGGAACGGCCCAGCTTCCCCGAGCCGCGCTGACCGACGGGCCCCTTCTCATCCGGGTTCCGGGTGGTAGGGGCCCTTTTTCCGATCCGGGGCATATGCTGGCGCCGGAGGTCCCCATGAGCCACTCCGTCGCCGGAGAGCCGTCCTCTGCCGGCCGCCGCGCCGCACCGCTGACCACCGCCGTCTACTCCGCCGCCGAGTGGGATCTGCTGACCAGCCTGCCCGGCCGCGTGATCGTGGCCGCCGCCGCGCCCGGCACCGGGCGGCCCCGCCGTACCGTCGCCGCCGGGCTCGCCGGCCTGGACGCGGTCGCCGCCGGCCGGGCCTTCGACAGCGATCTCGTACGCGCGGTGGTCGTCGCCATCTACGCCCGGCACGACGGGGCGGGCGAACCCGTCGACCGCCTCACCGACGTGGTGGACCTGCTCGCCGCCTGCCGGGCCGCGACGCGGGTGCTGCGGCGACGGGCGGATCCCGCCGACTCGGCGGCGTACCGGCAGTGGGTGCAGTCGGTGGCGGCCCGGGTGTGCGGGGCGACGACGACCGGCGCGCCGGCGCTGCCGCCGGACCCCGCCGACCGCCGCTTCCTCGACCGGCTCGGCGTCGCGTTGGCGCTGCGCTGAACCGCTCCGCCCCACCCGTTGCCGCTGCCGATGCGGGGACCGGTGCGGCTGCCGCTGCCGCTGGAGGTGCGGGGGCCGGTGCCCGGGCGGGGCCGGGGGCGCGGCCCGGGGCGGGGTTCGCGGGCCGTACCCTGCGGGATCGTGACCGGAGACCAGCTCGACGTCGGCGTGGGACCGTGGCCCGGTGACCCGCCGGACGACCCGCGCTACGACCCCGAGCTGCTCGCCGAGGGCGACCGGCGCAACGTCGTCGACCGCTACCGCTACTGGCGGCGGGAGGCCGTGGTGGCCGACCTGGACCGGCGGCGGCACGACTTCCACGTGGCGATCGAGAACTGGCAGCACGACTTCAACATCGGCACGGTCGTCCGCAACGCCAACGCCTTCCTCGCCGCCGAGGTGCACGTCGTGGGCCGCCGGCGGTGGAACCGGCGGGGCGCCATGGTGACCGACCGCTACCAGCACGTCCGGCACCACGAGACCATCGAGGAGTTCGTCGCCTGGGCGGCCGGGCAAGGGCTGCCCGTCGTCGGCATCGACAACCTGCCCGGCTCCCGGCCGCTGGAGACCACCACCCTGCCCCGCCGTTGCGTCCTGCTGTTCGGGCAGGAGGGGCCGGGCCTCTCCGGGCCGGCGCGGGCCGCCTGCGACCAGCTCTTCTCCATCGCCCAGTACGGCTCCACCCGGTCGATCAACGCCGGCGTGGCCAGCGGCATCGCCATGCACGCCTGGATCCGTACGCACGCCGGGCCGCCGCCGGGCTGAGCGCCCGCCCCGGTGGCCTCCGGCGGCACCGAAACCGGCGCTCCGCTTGACGGGGCGGCGCGACGGGGTGACGGTGGGATGGTGAGTGTCGCGGTGAGTTGCCCCAAATGTGGTGGGCCGGTACGGGCGCCGGACCTGATGCACACCGAGTCGCGCTGCCTGGACTGCGGGCCGGTTCCCCCACTGCACGTCCCCGAGCACATCGGGGCCGAGATCGTGGCCAGCGTTGTGGCGCGGATCGCCGGCGCCGCCGAGCCGCCGGCCCGGCCGAGGGCGCCGCTGTGGTGCCCGTGGCCGCTGCCGACCGGTTGGACCATGACCGGCGTGGCGTACGCCGGCGACGACCGCACCGGGGTGCGCGCCACGGCGGTCGCCTGCGCCGGGCCGGCGCCGCTCGGCGAGGGCCCCGCGGATCTGGTCTTCGTGGCCGAGGAGCCGGGCGTCGGCCTGGGCACCCGCTTCGCGGGGCTGGTCGGCCCGGACCCGGGCCCGGAACTCGCGCAGGCGCTGACCGATCCCGGGCCGGGGCATCCGGAGCATGTGGGGCAGGCCAGGATCAAGGTGGCCGGTCATCCCACTCCACTGTGGCTCGTGAACTCGCCGACGGATCGAAGCGCGTACGCCGGCGAGGCTCGGGGATTGTGGCTCCATGCGATAGCCTGGCCGGCGAGTGCGGGTCACCTCCTCGCGGAAGACGTCGTCTTGCACGACCTGACCGAGTGGACACCGCCCGAACTCGTGTACGGCGCACCCTCTCCGTATCTGCACGGGAAGGCTTGACGAGCCCCAGGGCTTGACAGGCAACCCGGAATGTCGGAGAACGGACGCAGATATTCACTGTACGACACCACACTGATACTCTGGGTGCCGCTGCGGTAATGGGACCCGGCGCCGCGCGAGAGGATGGCCCGCCATGGTCAAGAAGGTCCTCACCTGGGCCGGAATCGCATTCTTGATCTTCTTCGTCGCCTATCGGCCAAATTCTGCGGCGGATGTGTTCAAGTCGCTGGGCGGCGGGATCATGGACATCGCTCAGGGGTTCGGCGACTTCTTCACCAGCCTCGTCGCCTAGCCACCGATGGGAAACCCCTCCGGTCCACCCTTCGATCCCGACGATCCCGATCGGGAGCGCCGGGAGCGAGACACGGAGCCGATCCCCCGGCTCGGCCCCGACGACGGGCCGGGCTACGGCACCGGTCCGGGCCCTTCCGGCGGCCCCTCCTTTTCGGACGATGCCGGCTACGGCGACCCGTCGCCGTACGGGGGTTCGGAGCGCTCCGGCCGGGCCTGGATCCGGGACCCGGAGGCCGGCTACCAGCCGCCCCAGATCTCCGAGGACGAGCTGGCCGGTCTGCGGGCCGACGCCGCCGGCGCGGCGCCGCGCCGGGTGCTGCCGCTGGAGGACGAGCCCAGCTCGCTGGTGGCGCGCTACCTCTTCCCGACCGAGCGCTACCGGGGTGAGTGGAAGCGGCACTGGGTGCACCTCACCACCCCGCTGCTGGTCGGCGTGGCCGCCACCTTCGTGCTCGGCTACCTCTCCGGCTTCCTCGCCGGGCAGGACGTGGGCGCGCTCACCACCATCGCCGTGCTGCTCTGGTTCGCCGTGATGGGCTGGGTGGCGTGGAAGGTCGCCGACTGGTGGTACGACCGCTTCATCCTGACCAACAAGCGGGTGATGGTGGTCAACGGCATCATCACCCGGAAGGTCGCGATGATGCCGCTGACCCGGGTCACCGACATGAAGTACGAGCAGAGCCCGACCGGCCGTGCGCTCAACTACGGCACGTTCGTGCTGGAGTCCGCCGGCCAGGAGCAGGCGCTGCGCGAGATCAAGAACCTTCCCAACCCGAACGAGCTCTACCTGCGCGTCGTCGAGGAGATGTACGAGCCGCAGGCGGTCGAGGCGCGGCTGGGCAAGGAGGCCGACGAGGCCAAGGCCGACGACGGGGCGTGAAACTTTTCGTCCGAACATCGGAGGAACTGCGCACCGTTCGCCGTCGACCCGACCGCCCCGGGCGTGGCAACCTGCCAGGGGAACGGGGCGCGGAGGTGGCCGGTGGTGAGCAGGGATCCCCTGGAGGAGGAGTTCCGCGACTTCGTCGCGGCCCGCTCCAGCGCCCTGCTGCGCACCGCCTACCTGCTCAGCGGTGACTGGGCCACCGCCGAGGACCTGTTGCAGACCTCGTTGACGAAGACGTACCTGGCGTGGAAGCGGCTCGGCGGGATCGAGGCGATCGAGCCGTACGCCCGCCGGGTCATGATCAACACATCGACGAGCTGGTGGCGCCGGCGCTGGCACGGCGAACGCCCCACCGAGGTGCTGCCCGAGCGGGCCGGGGTCGACGAGATCGAGCAGCAGCTCGACCGGGACCTGCTCTGGCGCCACCTGAGCGCGCTGCCCAGCCGGCAGCGGGCGGTGCTCGTGCTGCGCTTCTACGAGGACATGTCCGAGGCGCAGACCGCCGCCCTGCTCGGCATCTCGCCGGGCACGGTCAAGAGCCAGACCTCGCGCGCCCTGGGCACCCTGCGCCGCCGGATGGGCGCCGAGGCCGTCCTCGACCTGCCCGCCGGGACCGACCCGGCCCGCCACGACGGCACGCACGCGTCCGCCCCCGGCGGCACCGGTCGTCCCGTCCCCGGCGGCGCCGGTCGTCCCGTCCCGGCGCCCGGCGACCTGGAACCTGCCGCCCCCGCCACCGGCGGGACCGGTCGCGTCCCGGCGCACGGCGGAGCCGGCCGTCCCGCGCCCGTCCACGGCGGCGCCGACCGTCTCGCCCCGGCGCACGGGGGCGCCGACCATTCCGTGCCGGTCCCCGGGGGCGCCGACAGTTCCGCCCCCGTCCCCGGGGGCGCCGACCGTTCCGCCCTCGTCCGCGAGGGTGCCGGCCGGGTCGCGCCGGTCCGGGGTGGCGCGCCGATCCGCCCGTCGACGCCCTACGGGGCGCCGACGATGGTGGTGGGGGAGGACGCGGCGGCCGTGGTCGCGGCGACGAACGCCCCGCCGCTCGTCGCACCGGCCACCGTGGGCGGCCCCGACGCCGCCGCCCCGGGCCGGACGGGCAGCGCCAAACCCGCCGTCCCCGACGGTCCCGCGACCGGCCTTCCAGTCCGGGCCGCCGGGCCCGCCGCCCCGGACGCCGCGACCGGCCTTCCGATCCGGGCCGCCGGTCCCGCCTCGGACGGCCCGCCGCCCGCCGAACCGGCCGACGAGTCGGCGGGCGATCCGGTGCCCGTGGCCTCGGGGGCGCGGGCCGGTGCCGGGCCGGCGCCGCGTACGGGCGGCGAGGGGCGACACGGGCGACAAGCGGCCCGCACCGGCTCCGGAGAGCACCGGTGAGCCGTCCGGCCGGCCATGGTGACAACCGGACCGACGGCCCGACGCGTCCATTCGCCGTGACCCAGGACGAGCTGGAGCAGGCGGTACGGGAGGCGTTCGCCCGCCAGGTGGCCGTCGCGCGCCCGCTCGTCGCCGATCCGGCGGGGCTGGCGATCCGGCGGGCCGACCGGTCCCGGCGCCGGCGGACGCTGACCGGGATCGCCCTCGCCGCCGTGGCCACCGTGACGGTCAGCGCCGGGATGGCGCAGCTGGGGCAGCAGCCCGGGCGGCCCACCCACCCCACCGTGGTGCTCGGCGACCCGTACGCCTCGCCGCTGGCGGACCCGACCCCGCAGCTCTCGGCCGCCCCGCAGCCCGACGTGGGGCGCGGCGAGGTGGATCTCATCCTCGCCGACGTCCTGGTCACCGCCGACGGGCAGCGGCTCGCCCTGCCCGACGTGGGCCGGGCAGCCGAGCGCGCCCAGCGGCTGCCCGACCGGGCCGGCTGGGCGGTGGTGGGCGCGCCGACGGCGGCCGGCCGCTCGCTGTGGGTCGTGCAGCCGCAGGGCGCGGCACACCTGCTCCTGGCCGGGGCGCGGGACATCGTCCTCAGCCCCGACGGGCGGCAGGTCGCCTGGCGGGAGGGGACGGATCTGGTCGCCGCGGGCATCGTCGGCACCCAGGTCGTCGCCGCCGCCCGGACCCCGGTGCCCAGCACCGCGGTGCCGGTCGGCTTCGCCGGCGACGCCGTCCTGGTCCGCCTCGACCCGGCGCGCGCCGGCCACGCCCTGTGGCGCCCGGCGGCGGGCCCGCCGCGCGGGGCGGGCGACGCCGCCCTGCACGTCTACGCGACGCGCCCCGACGGCCTGGCGGTCGCGCTGGTGTCCGCCGGAACCCCCCGCCGGCCCTGCCTGGCCCTGCTCGACCCGGCCCGCGACCTCGCGCCGGTACGGACGGGCTGCGGGCCGACGCTGACCGTCGCCGGCGCCGGCGCGGTCTCCGCCGACGGGCGGTGGCTCCTGGCCAACGGCCGGGCGGGCGGGCGGGACCGGGCGTTGCTGGTCGACCTGGACCGGCTCGCCGCACCGGCGGCCCGCCCCGCCGGTCCGCTCGCTGCCGGGCCGGTGGTCTGGACGCCGCAGGGCACGGCCCACTACTCCGACACCTCCGGCGCCCTGGTGCGGGTCGAGGTGGGCCGGGTGCTCGACGGCGAGGCGGCCCTGCCCGCGCCCGTGACCGGCCTGCCCGCCGGGGGACGCCCGGTGCCGGTGGGCGGCGAGGGCACCTCCTGAGCGCGCCCGCGCGCCCCGGGCGGTAGCGTCGGGCCGATGAGCGCGGCACCGCGGATCGACCTGCACACCCACTCCACCGCCAGCGACGGCACGCTCGGCCCGGCCGAGCTGGTACGGGCGGCGGCCGAGTCGGGGCTGGACGTGGTGGCGATCACCGACCACGACACCACGGCCGGCTGGGCGCCCGCACTGGCGGCGCTGCCGGCCGGGCTCAGCCTGGTCCGGGGCGCGGAACTCTCCTGCCGCTGGTACGGCGAGGAACCCCCGGTGCCGCTGCACCTGCTGGCGTACCTGTTCGATCCGGACGCACCGGAACTCGTGGCGGAGCTGGCCCGGGTGCGGGCCGCCCGGAAGGAGCGGGGCGAGCGGATCGTGGCGCTGCTGCGGGCCGACGGGATCGACGTGAGCTGGCCCGAGATCCTGGCCGGCGCGGCCGGCGGGACCGTGGGCCGGCCGCACATCGCGCAGGCGCTGATCCGGGCCGGCCTGGTGACCACGACGACGGAGGCGTTCGGGCCGGACTGGCTGGGCGAGCGCTACCGGCTGCCCAAGGAGGACATCGACGTCTTCCGCGCGGTCCGGCTCGTGCGCGCGGCGGGCGGCGTGCCCGTGTTCGCCCACCCCAGGGCCAGCCGGCGGGGGCGGATCGTGCCCGACGAGCTGATCGCCGACCTGGCCGCGATCGGGCTGGCGGGGCTGGAGGCCGACCACGAGGACCACTCGCCGGCCGAACGGGCGCACGTCCGGGCCCTGGCCGACGAGCTGGGCCTGCTGGTGACCGGCTCGTCGGACTTCCACGGCACGCACAAGACCGTCCGGCTCGGCGCGTTCACCACCGAACCGGAGGCGTACGAGCGGATCGTCGCCGAGGCGCGCGGGGTGACCGAGGTCGCTTCCGGCTGATCCGCATTTCCGTCTCCGGCCGCGCGGCTACGTTGATCACGTGGATGCCAAGCTGTTCGGCGAGGTCTTCGTGACCCTGCTGGTGATCGTCGACCCACCGGGCATGATGCCCATCTTCCTGGCGCTGACCGGCCCCCTGACGGCGCGGGACCGCAACCGGGCGGCCTGGCAGGCCGTCGCCCTGGCACTGGGCGTGATCGTGATCTTCGCGGTGGCGGGGCAGACGCTGCTCGACTACCTGCACGTGGACCTGCCGGCCCTCCAGGCCGCCGGCGGGTTGCTGCTCATCCTGGTGGCGCTGGAACTGCTGACCGGCAAGGCCGACGACCCGAGCCAGCAGGTCACCTCGAACATCGCCCTGGTGCCGCTGGGTACGCCGCTGCTGGCCGGTCCCGGCGCCATCGTGGCCACCATGCTCTTCGTCCAGCAGGCCGACGGCGGGGCGGACGTCACGGCCATCGCCGCCGCGATCGTGGCCGTGATGCTCGCCGTGTGGGTCGTGCTCCGGTTCTCCGGCGGGATCGTCAAGATCCTGCGTCCCGGCGGGATCGAGGTGCTGACCCGGATCGCCGGTCTGCTGCTGGCCGCCATCGCGGTGCAGCTCATCGCGGACGCGGTGGCCGCGTTCGTGACCCAGTACGCCAACATGACCTGACCGGCGGCCGGTTCTGTCGGGGGTGGATGGCAGGATCGCGGTGTGCGACGAGCCTCTTCAGCGGGACGGTCCTCCACCGGCGGCGGCCGGGCGCCCCGGCAGCGCGGCGAGCAGTCCGAGCAGCTCGGCTTCGAGGGCATGCCGGAACGGCTCTTCGTCTGCACCCCCAGCAAGCTGGGCGCCTACGCCGACTGTCCCCGGCGCTACCGCTACTCCTACGTCGACCGTCCGGCCCCGCAGAAGGGCCCGCCGTGGGCGCACAACTCCCTCGGCGCGAGCGTGCACACCGCCCTGAAGAACTGGTACGCGCTGAGCCCCGAGCGGCGCCGGCCGGAGGCCCTCGCCGCGTTGCTCAAGGGCACCTGGGTGCGTGAGGGCTACCGCGACGACGAGCAGGAGCGGGCGGCCTACCGCCGGGCCCTGGGCTGGCTGGAGTCCTACGTCGAGACCCTGGAGCCCGGCGTCGACCCGCTCGGCGTGGAGCGCGTCGTGGCGGTCAAGACCGCCGTGCTGGCCTTCAACGGCCGGGCCGACCGGATCGACTCCCGCCCCGGGCCCGACGGCCCGGAGCTGGTGATCGTCGACTACAAGACGGGCCGCACCGGGCTGGACGCCGACGACGCGCGCGGCTCGCAGGCGCTGGCGCTCTACGCGTACGCCGCCGAGCGGGTGTTCCGCCGGCCGTGCCGCCGGGTGGAGCTGCACCACCTGCCGACGGGCACCGTGGCCGCGCACGAGCACACCGTGGAGTCCCTGGCCCGGCAGCTCACCCGGGCGGAGGAGACCGCCCGCGACATCATGGCCGCCGAGCGGGCGGTGGCCGACGGGGAGGACCCCGACGAGGCGTTCCCGACCACGCCCGGCCCACGCTGCGGCTGGTGCGACTACCGGCGCACCTGCCCGGTGGGGGCGCAGGCCCCGGGCAAGGAGCCGTGGGCGGCCGTCGAGCGCGTCACCGAGCCGGTGCCCGGCCAGGACTGAGCGGCCCGGCACGCCCGAGTCGGCAGCCGTCCAGCCGTTGCCCTCAGACCGGCGTGCCGGTGAGCCGGGCGGCGCGTTCCTTGGCGGCCTGCTGCAACGGGCCCTCCCGCCACCGGCGGGGCAACGTGGCGAGGGTCAGCCGCAGCGCCCGGACGCTCAGGTCGGCGGAGAGCGCGGTCGTGGGCAGGCCCAGCCCGCCGTACATCCGCCGGGCCCAGGCCGGCAGCAGCGCGAGGGCGGTGCCGGCGATGCCGAAGTACGCCCAGCGGGGCGGCCCGAGGTTGAGCCCGATCCGGGCGGGCAGGCTGAGCTTCCACGGGATCGGTGGCGCGGTGAGGAAGAGCGCCGTCTCGGCCGCCTCGCGGGTCATCCGCAGTTCGGGGCGGACCCGCCGGTAGTAGTCGGCCACCTCGGCGGCGGTGCCGGGGACGGTCTCCGGGTCGAGGCCGACCAGGGCGGCCGAGCGCCGCTGCTCGGTGTAGTAGCCGTCGACCTCGTCGGCGGTCAACGGCAGCCCGGCCCGGCGGGCCGTGTCGAGGAACGACTCGACCTCGGTGACGTGCACCCAGCGCAGCAGGTCGGGGTCGTCGACGCGGAACTCCTCCCCGGTGAACAGGTCGGTGGCCCGCAGGCGGGCGTGCCGGCGGCGTACGCGCAGCCCGGCGGCCTCCGCCTCGGCGGTGGTGCCGTAGATGGTGGTGCCCACGTAGGTGGCGGTGCGCACCAGGCGGCCCCAGGCGTCGGAGCGGTAGTTGCTGTTCTGGGCGACCCCGGCCATGGCCCGGGGATGCAGCGACTGGAGATAGAGAGAACGCAGGCCGGCGACGATCAGGATCGGCTCCTCGTGCACCTTCCACGTGACCGAACCCGGACCGAAGAGGCCGAGGTCATCGGAGTCCACCGGCCAAGCGTGCCACGCCCCGCCGCCGCCCGCCCGCGCGGAGGCCCGTCGGGCGTCAGTCGTCGGCGGAGCGGCGGGCCTGGCAGGTGGGGCAGAGGCCCCAGAACGTCACTTCCGCCTCGTCGACCTCGAACCCGTGGGCGATGTCCGGGTCCAGGCAGGGCGCGCTGCCGACCGCGCAGTCGATGTCGGCGATCTCGCCGCAGCCCCGGCAGACGACGTGGTGGTGGTTGTCCCCGGCCCGGGCCTCGTAGCGGGCGGGGCTGCCGGCCGGCTCGATGCGGCGGGACAGCCCGGCCCGCGACAGGGCACCCAGCACGTCGTAGACCGCCTGGGTGGAGACCGAGTCGAGGCGTTGGCGGACCCGGCGGGTGATCTCGTCGACCTCCAGGTGACCGCCGGCGGCCAGCACGTCGAGCACGGCGAGGCGCGGCCGGGTGACCCGCAGGCCCCTCGACCGGAGCAGTTCCTCACCACCGGGCATCTGCCAATGACAGCACGCGGCCCGGAGAGCGACAACCGGCCTCCGCGGCAGCGTGGCGCCGGCCACAGCCCGGTCGCCGGCAGGCCGCACCGGGCGGGGCGTCGCCGTCCGGGCTGGGCCGTGCGGCAGTGGTGAACCGGACCGGCCCCGGGCGCGTGTTCCCGGTCGAGACGATCTGGGCGGGCCCGCCGGCGCACCGTACGCTGGCAGCCCGCGACCGCGTACCGCCGGAGGTGTGGATGTTCAAGGAGATCCTGGGTCTGCCGGCCCACGTGCTGGTGGTGCACGCGGTCGTCGTGCTCGTGCCGCTGCTGGCCCTGCTCTCCGCCGCGTACGTGGCGCTGCCCCGGTTCCGGACGCGGCTGGACTGGGCGGTGGCGATCCTCGCCGTGGTGGCGCCGGTGTCGGCCTTCGTCGCCGTCGAGTCGGGGGAGGAGCTGACCGACGCGTTCGTCGCCCGGGGCATGCAGGGCCCGATCGTGGAGCAGATCTTCACGCACTCGCGCTACGGCGACATCCTGTTCCGCTGGGTGCTGCCGCTGGCCGTGGCGTCGTTGCTGCTGCTGTTCGTGACGAGCGGGCACCGGCGGGTGCCGAAGCTGCCGTCCTGGGTGACCCCGGCGCTGTCGGTCGTGGTGGTGGCGCTCGGCGTCGTCAGCCTCGTCTACGTCTATCTGACCGGGCACTCCGGGGCCGAGGCGGTCTGGGGCAACACCCTCTGACGTCCCGCCGACGGCGGCGGCCCGTACCTGGTCAGGACACGAGCCGGGAGCAGAGCACGCAGACGAGGATCACCAGCACCACGACGGCCACCGTGCCCACGCCGTACGTGAGCCGCTGGGCCCGCTGCTCGGCCGCGTCGATCTCCGCCATGTCCTGCGGCGGCAGTCGCCGGGGCGGTGGCGGTCGCAGGTGCACCGGCGGGCGCCACCCGGCCGGGGGCGGGGTGGTCGCGGGCGGGCCCGCGTAGCCGCTCCCCGGCACCGGGGGCGACGCGGCCGACCCCGCCGGCGCGCCCGTGGGCCGCTCGGGCGAGGCGTCGGGGCGCCGCCAGTATTCGTCCGGGGCGCCGCCGGAGGTGGGGGTCGTCACGCCGTCCGACGCTACCAACGCCGTGGCCCGCCGACCGGCCGGACGCGTCGGCCCGGCGGTTCGTCGCCGGTCCCGCCGGTGGCGGCTGCGCTAGTCTTGCCGCTCGTGAGCATCACCGAGGATCCGGGCACCCCGGCGGTACGCGGCGACGACGACCGCACGGTCGACCTCAGCGACGACTTCGTGGTGCTGCCCGAGCAGACCGCCGACGACACCGACCGGGGGTGGGGCGAGCGCTCCGGCGGCAACGACGACTGGCTGCTCGCGGAGCGCCCCCCGCACTGGGACTGACCCGGCCCGCCCGTGGGGTGGGTCAGGAAGTGCTGGCGGCCGGGGTCTTGCCCCCGCCGCCGGAGGAGCCGCCCGCGCCCGCCGACGAGGACGAACCCGCCGAGGACGAGGACGAACCCGCCGACGACGAGCCGGTCGAGCCGGAGTCGCCGCCGGAGGACGATTCCGACTTCGCCGGCTTGGCGGCGGCGCCGCTGTTCGCGGTGTCCGAGCCGGACGAGCGCGAGTCCGTACGGTAGAAGCCCGACCCCTTGAACACGATGCCGACGGAGTTGAAGACCTTCCGCAGCCGTCCCTCACACGCCGGGCACTCGGTCAGCGGCGAGTCGGAGAAGGACTGCACCGCCTCGAGCTGGTGACCGCACGCGGTGCAGGCGTACTGGTACGTGGGCACGTTCTCCTCCGGATCTGGGCACGGCCGGTTGGCACTCGACGTATTCGAGTGCCAATGGTGCGTCATCGCCCCCGGATTCGTCCAGCGGAAGTGTGGTCCGTGACACCCGGGGCGGCGTCCAGCGTACGCAGCCCCTCGGCGGGCGTGACGACCGCGCGCACCGGCCGGTCGTGCGGCTCGGCGGGCAGCGCCGCCACCAGCTCGCCGTCGTGCAGCGGCACCACGGTCAGGGTCGCCGCCGGCACCCGGGCCAGCGCCCGGTCGTACGAGCCGCCGCCCCGGCCCAGCCGCCGCCCCCGGCGGTCCACGGCAAGCGCCGGCACCACCACCAGCGCCGCCCCGGCGACCGCCGCCCGCCCCAGTCGCGGCCCCGCCGGCTCGCGCATCCCCCGCCCGGCGGCCACCAGGTCGTCCGCCCCGCTCCAGGCCGCCCAGTCGAGGTCGAGGTCGTCGCGGAGCACCGGCAGCAGCAGCTCCCCACCCGGCGGCAGCGCCGCGTGCAGCACCGCCGGCAGGTCGGGCCCGCCCGGCTCGGAGCCGACCGGCACGTACGCCGTCATCCTCGGTGGGCGCAGCCGGCGTACGAGAGCCACCAGCTCGGCCTGTACGCGCCCGGCGGCGTCGGCCCGCTGCGGCGCGCCCAGCGCCCGGCGGCGGGCGAGCACGGCGGCGCGCGCATCCCGCTTCGCCTCTTCCGCTCCATGAGAAAAATCGGGCACGCAACACTCCTGACGCAACGCTTGTCCCCTGGTGGCTCTGTGTCAGCATCGCAAGCAACGGCGGCGGAACTTCCGGGGGGACCGAGTGACGCTACGCGGGCGGTTGACCACAGCCTTCCTGGCGGTGGCGCTCGGCCCGGTGGTGCTCGGGGTGATGTTCGTCGGGGCGACCGTGGCGGCGGTCGACTCCAGCCGCTCGACCGAGCGGCTGGCGGTGGCCGCCGCGACCGTGCGCACCTCCGTCGCGGCCCTCTGCCAGCAGTTGCGGGCCGCCGCCGACGCGGTCGCCCTGACCAGTGACCGTCCGGCCGCCGCGACCCAGGCCGTCCGCCGCAACCTGGCCGCCGCCGTGCGGGTCACCGACGTCGCCGGCCGGGTCACCTACGCCACGCCCGGCGGCCCCGCCGAGCCGTGGCGCGACTGCGCCGGCCCACCGGTCGCCGGGCCGGTGCGGGCGCTCGCGGCCCGGGCCGACCTGCACGACCGGGCCGGCGGGCTGCTGGGCGCGGTCACCGCCGCGCAGCCGGTCGACCCGGCGTTCGTGGCGCGCCTCGCGGCCGTGACGGGGGTGGCGGTCACCCTGCTCGACGACGCCTCGGCGCCCGTCCGGCTCGCCCACAGCACCGAGTCGACCGCCGTACGCGACGCCGTGCTCGCCGCGGCCGGCACGCTGCACGGCGAGCGGGTCACCGAGACGCCCGACGGCCGGTACGTCCGCCGGGTCGGCCCGTCCTCCGGGCAACCCCTGCCGCTGGTGCTCTCGGTGCCCAGCGAACGCCCCCGCGGCCTGTACGTCGCACTGGGCTCGGCGGTGCTGGTGGCCACCCTGCTGGCCCTGGTGGTCGCCTGGCGGCTGGCCCGGGTGACGACCCGCCCGCTGGTCGAGCTGGCGGGCGCGGTGGACCGGGTGGCGCGCGGCGACCTGACCGCCCGGGTGCCGGTGCGCAGCCGGGACGAGATCGGCCGGCTGGCCGGCGCCTTCAACCGGATGACCCGCGAGACGGGCACCTACGTGGCGGCGCTGACCAGCAGCCGGGACCAGCTGCGCGGGCACCTCGCCGTGCTGGGGGACACCCTCGCCAGCACGCACGACCTGCAACGCATCCTGCGGGTGATCCTGCACAGCGCGATCGCCGCGACCGGCGCCCGGGCCGGCGCGGTGCTGCTCGTCGACGACGGCGGGGTGCTCGTCGCGCAGTGCACCGAGGGGCTGGCGGAGGCCGGGGCGGCGGACGAGGGGTCGGGGCCGTTGCGGGTGCCGCTGGGCAGCGGCGTGGTGGGCGCGGTCGCGGCCACCGGGGAGCCGCGCCGGGGCCGGGTGGAGCCCTCCGCCGCGCCGCCCGGGGAGCCGGTCTGCCGCACGTACATCGCGGTGCCGTTCGCCGCCCCCGGCCCGACCGACGCGACCGCCCGCGACGGGTCGGCCCTCCGCCCCGGACCGGAGCCCGCCGTCCCCACCGGTGCGCTCGGCGTGCTGGCCCTCTACGACCGGCTCGGCGCGGACGAGTTCGACGACGACGACCTCGTCACGCTGCGCACCTTCGCCGGTCACGCCGCCGTGGCGGTCGACAACGTCCGGGTGCACGAGGAGGCGCAGCGGCTCTCGCTGACCGATCCGCTCACCGGGCTGTGGAACTACCGCTACCTGCGGGAGTCGATCCGCCGGGAGGTCGAGCGGGCGACCCGGTTCGGCCGGATGCTGAGCGTCCTCGCCCTCGACCTGGACCGGTTCAAGGCCGTCAACGACACCTACGGGCACGCGGCCGGCGACGCCGTGCTGGCCGAGTTCGCCCGACGGGTGCGCGGCGAGATCCGCGAGGTCGACCTCGCCTTCCGGCAGGGCGGCGAGGAGTTCGTGCTGCTGCTGCCGGAGACCGACGCCCGGGGCGCGGCGATCGTCGCGGAGCGGCTCGGCGCGGCGGTCCGCGACGCCCCGATCGCCGCCGGCGGGCACGGCGGCGCGGCCGTTGCCATCGGAGTCACCGTCTCCATCGGCATCGCCGTGCACCCGGACCACGGCGGCACCGGCCAGCAGGTGCTGGACGCCGCCGACGACGCGCTCTACGCCGCGAAGGCGGCCGGCCGGGACACCTGGCGCATCGCCGAGGAGCGGGCGGGTCCGCCGGCGCGGGAGATCCCCGTCCCGGCCGCGGCGGTGACCCCCGAGGACGGCATGCCGCGCGCCGGCGCCCCCCGCCAGCCGGTGCGGGCCCACCCCGAACCGGCCGATCCCGCCGACACCACCGCGGGCAGCGAGCCGGCCGCGCCCGACCCGGTGCGGCCCGGTCCCTGCGGCGGCGCGTCTTCCGGTCCTCACCCTCCACGACAGAGCCGTGGCCGATAGTCTCGCGACATGTCGGAGCACTCAGCGAACCCCTCAACGGCGACCGCCGCAACCGGTCGCTCCCGCGCGGTCAAGGCCGTCATCCCGGCGGCCGGTCTGGCCACCCGGTTCCTGCCGGCCACGAAGGCGGTGCCCAAGGAGCTGCTCCCGGTGGTCGACCGCCCGGTGCTGCAGTACATCGTCGAGGAGGCCACCCAGGCCGGCATCGGTGACGTGCTGCTGATCACGGGTCGGGGCAAGACCTCGATGGTCGACCACTTCGACCGCCGCCCCGACCTGGAGGCGCGGCTGGAGGCGAAGGGCGACACCGAGCGCCTGGCCGCCGTACGCGGCCCGAGCGAGCTCGCCGAGATCTACACCTGCCGCCAGCCCGAGCAGCTCGGCCTGGGCCACGCCGTCGGCTACGCCGAGTCGCACGTCGGCGACCAGCCTTTCGCGGTGCTGCTGGGCGACGAGTTCGTCAAGCCCGCCGAGCCGCTGCTGCCGGCCATGCTGGAGCTCCAGGCGCGCACCGGCGGCGTGGTGCTGGCCTTCTTCGAGGTCGACCCGGCCGAGACGAAGCGCTACGGCATCGCCTCGGTGGAGCCGGCGGAGGCGGAGCTGACCGACATCGGCGAGGTCGTCCGGGTCACCGGCATGGTGGAGAAGCCCAAGCCGGAGGACGCGCCGAGCAACCTCGCGGTGCTGGGCCGCTACGTGCTGCCGGCCAGCATCTTCGACGCGATCCGGCGGACGGAGCCGGGCAGCGGCGGGGAGATCCAGCTCACCGACGCGATGGAGTTGCTGCGCAACGAGGGCACACCGGTGCACGCGATCGTCTACCGGGGCACCCGCTACGACACCGGCATGCCGCTGGGCTACCTCCAGACCGTGGTGCAGATCGCCGCCGAGCGCGACGACCTCGGCGCCGAGTTCCGCAAGTGGCTGGCCGAGTTCGTCAACACCGACGCGTCGGGCGTGACTGGTACATGACAGCGTCGGCCGACGCCGAGGCGGCCGCGAACGAGTTGACGCCGCTCGCCGACTACCTGGGCAGCGTGCTGCGCAGGTTACGCGCGCTGCCTCCGCTCGACCTCGACCTCACCCAGGCGCACGGCAACGTCCTCGCCGAGGACGTCGTGGCGCCGCACTCCTTCCCGGCCTTCGACCAGGCGGCCGTGGACGGGTACGCGGCGCGCTGGGAGGACATCTCCGGAGGGGGCCGGGGCGTGGGCTACGTCCCGTCCCAGTCGGGCGGGCCGGGCGGGCGCACCGTCCGGCTCAACGTCGTCGGCGACCTCGGCGCGGCGAGTTGGCGGCCGGTCCGGCTCACCCCGGGCGCCTGCTTCTCCGTCGCCGCCGGGGCGCCGCTGCCGCTCGCCGCGGACGTGGTCGTCCCGGTCGAGTGGACCGACCAGGGCATGGCCGCGGTGGAGATCTTCCGCGTCCCCAAACGGGGGTACGGGGTGCGCCGGGCCGGCGAGGAGCTGCCCGCCGGCACCCTGCTGGCCCGGGCCGGCACCTACGTGTCGCCGGCGCTGGTGGCCGTCTTCGCCGCCACCGGCATCGGGCACGTCGTGGTCCGGCCCAGCCCCCGGGTGGTCATCGTGGCCACCGGCGACGAGCTGGTCGACGTGGGCCGGGGCAGCCAGCCCGGCCAGACCGTCGACGCCAACTCGCACGCGCTGACGGCCGCCGCGGCCGAGGTGGGGGCGCTGGCGTACCGGGTGGGCATCTGCGACGACGATCCGGAGGGGCTGCGCGGGCTGCTGGAGGACCAGACGCTGCGCGCCGACCTGATCATCACCACGGGGGGCACCGGCACCGGGCCGGGCGACATGGTGCGGCGGATCCTCTCCCGCCGGGAGGGCAGCCGGGCCGGCCCCGTCACCTTCACCGAGGTCGCGCTCTATCCCGGCACCTCGCTCGGCTTCGGCACGGTCGGCGCCGAGGAGGTGCCGGTGGTGTGCCTGCCCGGCGACACGGGCTCGGCCCTGATCGGCTTCGAGGTGCTGGCCCGTCCGGCGATCAACCTGCTGGCCGGGGCGGAACCGGTGTTCCGGCCCAGCGTCCGCGCGCATCTGCTGGAGACGATCTCGTCCCCGGTGGGGCTGCGCGAGTTCCGTCCCGCGCACGTCGCCGAGCGGCGTGGCGGCGGCTACACGGTGCAGCCGCTCAACGGTGGCCCGTACACCCTCTCGGGGCTGGCGGAGGCGAACGGGCTGATGGTGCTCGGCGAGCGGGTGACCACCGCGGCGGCCGGCTCCACGGTGGACGTCCTCCTGCTGGACCGGCGCCGGTGAGCGCGCGGAGCGCGCGCTCGGCCGCGAGCGGAAGGGGTGGCCCGGCGGGGGTCGCCCGGGCATCGGTGGGTTCGATCGCGAGCGGAAGGTCTGGTCCGTGAGTCTGTTCGGGGTCGGGCGGGCGCCGGGGTGGCCGGCGGTGCTGACCGACGGGCCGGTGCTGCTGCGGCCCTACCGGCGTTCGGACGCCGCCGCCTGGTCGGAGGTGCGTCGCGCCAACCGGGAGTGGCTGGCGCCGTGGGAGTCGTCCATCCCCGGCAGTTGGCACGAGCTGAACTCGCCGGCCGCGTTCCGCTGGGTGTACCGCGACCAGCGCCGCTCGGCGCGCATCGGCGAGGGGATGCCGTTCGCCGTCTGCCTGCGCGAGGGCGGCCGGGAGCGGCTGGTCGGCCACCTCAACGTGGGCAGCATCGTGCGGCGGGCGTTCTGCTCGGCGTACGTGGGCTACTGGGTGGACTCCCGGGTGGCCGGTCGCGGCGTCATCCCCACCGCGCTGGCGCTCGCGGTCGACCACGCGTTCGGCGAGGGCGGGCTGCACCGGGTCGAGGTGAACATCCGCCCCGAGAACCGGCCGTCCCGGCGGGTGGTGGAGAAGCTGGGTTTCCGCGAGGAGTCGTACCACGTGCGCTACATGCACATCGACGGTGCGTGGCGGGACCACATCGGATACGCGATGACCAGCGAGGAGGTCGCCGCCGAGGGAGGGCTGCTGGCCCGCTGGCACCGGGTCCGCGCCACCACGGGGTGAGCCGTCCCACGCACGGGATCGGCGCGGCGTGTCAGCATCCGCGTCCACGGCCCGTAACCTCAAGTAACTGCAAGCTGTGGCAAGCGCTGCTCCATCCGTACGATCCGCGCATCCGACCACCATCGGTGGAAGATCCTGCGGCCGGGCGGTGGTTGCTCCGAATTCGGTGACGGGAGGGGTGAGGGTGCCGACCTCGGTGCTCCTCGCCGTCCTCGCCGCCGCCGGCCTGCTCGCCCTCGCCCCGGCGCTGGTTCGCCGGTACGACGCCACCGAGCGGCTGGTGGCGGAGCGGGCGCAGTCGACGGCGCGGGTGCTCCAGCGCCGCCGGCGGCGCCGTACTGTGCCGGGGCGCCGCCCGGTGCATCCGCCCCGTAGCCTCGTCATCACCCTCAGCGAGGATGCGAGCACCGGTGGGCTCTCCGCGCCCGTTTCCGCGCCCCCCGTCGCGCGCCGGTCGAAGCGGCTGCGCGCCGTGCCGTCGGCCCCCCGCAAGGGCCGCCGTCGGCCGTCGCCCCGCCGACAGCACGCCCCCGCCGTCTACCGGCGCCGCCGGGTGCTCGCCGCGCTGCTGCTGCTCAACTTCGTCGAGCTGATCGGCGTGGTCGTGGTCAGCCCCGGCTTCTGGATCGGTTTCGGGGTCACCGCCACCCTGCTGGTCGCGTACGTCGTACACCTGCGCAGACTCGCCGTGGCCGATCGCCGGCGGCGGCGGGCCCGGGCCCGGGAGGCGGCGTGGCTGGCCGCCCGGCAGGCCGAGGTGCGGCGCGAGCAGGCTCGGCGCGCGGCGGCCCGCCGGGAGGCGCAGCGCCGCCTGGCGGCCCAGCGCGAGGTGGTACGCCGCGCCGCGATGGGCCTCGACCGGCCGGCGGACCTGCCGGCGGCGGCCAACGGCGGCTCCGTCTCCTACCGCCGCTCGGGCGGCCTGCGCGGCCGCCCCTACCAGTCCGGTCGCGGCTCCCACTCGGCCTGACCGACGGGCGGGCCGCGTCGGCTCCGGCCCGCTGACCGTTCTCGCCTGGATGCGGCGTGCCGTGCGTCAGCGTGGCCGGCGGCCGGTCTGGCCCGGCGAAGCGGCGCGCGGGGGGTGGGTTCGCGGCAGGGGCGGTGAACCTGTTAACCTTGGCGCCGGCCCGCCCGGTGAAAGCCGGGTGGGACCGATGCCGGTCCGCCGGCGGAGGGGTTGTGGCGCAGTCCGGTAGCGCACCTCGTTCGCATCGAGGGGGTCAGGGGTTCGAATCCCCTCAACTCCACCCAGTTCAGGCCGTTTCCGCCAGTCGGAGACGGCCTTTTCGATCTTGTGGAGCAGCGCGGCACAGCAACGGCGCTCTGGCGAGGGTGGGCCGGGCCCGGCTCAGTCGGCCGACGCGGCTGCTGCCAGGAGCCGGTACGTGGCGTCGTCGAAGGCGACCAGGCGGACGTGCTCGACGGCGGTCGGTGTCGCCCTGATCGTCGTGACCGCGATCGTCGCCGCCTGGTCGGACGGGTAGCCGTAGACGCCGGTGCCGATGGCGGGGAAGGCGACGCGGCGGGCGCCGATCTCGTCGGCGACCTGGAGGCTGCGCCGGTAGCACGAGGCCAGGACGTCCGCCTCGCCGTGGCCGCCGCCCTCCCACACCGGACCGACCGTGTGGATGACGTGGCGTACGGGTGGATCCAGGTCGAACGCGGGGGTGGCGACGGCCTCGCCCGGATGGCACGGCGCGAGAGCGGCGCCCGCCTGGGCCAGGCCTGGTCCCGCCGCCCGGTGGATCGCCCCGTCGACGCCACCGCCGCCCAGCAGCGACTCGTTCGCCGCGTTGACGATGGCGTCGACTTCCTCGCGGGTGATGTCACCGCGTACCACTTCGATCACGGGCATGGACCGATCATGTCATTGGGGCCGCGGAGGATCGGCCCTACCGTGGCAGGTCGAGCGAGATGTGCGCGGACAGCGCGCGGAGGAAGCCGGGCGCGTCGAAGACGGCGCCGGCGGAGGCGACACCGACCGTCCTGGTCCGTCCCGTGAGGATGCGGTGGACCGCTTCCACCGCGAGCGGCGCACTGACGGCGTAGATGTCCTGGCCGCTCGCCACGGCGCGCCGTTCCTCGCCGCCGGAGCGCACGACGACGTCGACGAGGAAGGTCTGCGCGGACCGGCCGCGATCGTCGACGGCGGTCGGCGCCGATGTCTCCGGAGCCGCCAGCTCGCCGGCCGCCTCGACCGTCATGTAGGTGCACACCTCGGGAATGGCCAGGTGGCTGGGGACGGTGACGACGTCGGCCATGGTGAACTCGCCGATCACGGCCCGGATCCCCATCGGGTCGGGGAAGGGCCACTTCAGGGTCGGTGGGGCGTCGTCGCGGTACTCCAGCCGCCCGTCGCGGTAGCGGACACGCCGGCCGTCCCGGCGCTGCCGGGAGACCGTGCCCGCGGCGCGGGTCCCGGCCGTGGGGTGCCAACCGCTCAAGCCGTACGCGACGTGCGCCTCGTCGGCCGCCGTCCAGTCGCCCATCGCCGCGGTGACCAGCAGGTCGCCGAGGCCGCCGAAGAAGGCCATCGCGGGGACCACCACCGTTCCCGCGGCGCGGGCGCGATCCGCGAAGTGCGTGAAGGTGTCGAGATTGGCCTCGACCTCGGCCGCCACGTCCACGTACGGGATCCCGGCGCGCAGTGCCGCCTCGATCACCGGCGCGGCGGTCACGGCGAAGGGCCCCGCGCAGTTGACCACCGCAGCCGCGCCGGCCAGCGCGCGGTCGAGTGAGGCCGGATCGTCGACCGAGGCCGGCCGGGTGTCGAGCCCCGGCCAGGACGCCGTGAGCGCCCGCAGTTTGTCCGCGTCGCGTCCGCAGAGCAGCGGGACGAACCCGCGGGCGCGCAACTCCGCCACCACGAAGCGCCCGGTGTGTCCGTACGCGCCGAAGACCGCCACCGTCCGACCCGATCCCATCAGTTCGTTCTCCCAGCTCCGTGCCCGATTGATCACCTGTACCCATCCTGGCGGCGGCGGTTCGGCGGGGCGAGTGTCTGGAACGCCACGTCCCGTACAGTTTCGGACATGGGTACTGTCGCGCTGGCCGTCACCGACGGGATGCTGCACTTCGAGTTGTCCCTGGCGTGCGAGGTCTTCGGCGCCGATCTGACCGGCATCGCCGACCCCTGGTACCGCGTCGCCGTCTGCGGATCGGGTGCGGTGCGGGTCGGCCGGTTCCGGCTCGAGCCCGACTGCGGTCTCGACGAGCTCGCGTACGCCGACACGGTGATCGTCCCCGGGTGGGTCGACGTCGACGAGGAACCGCCCGCCGACCTGGTCGACGCGGTGCGCGCGGCCCACGAGGCGGGCGCACGGGTGGCGTCCCTGTGCACGGGCGCGTTCGTGCTCGCCGCCGCCGGCCTGCTGGACGGTCGACGGGCGACCACGCACTGGGCGCACACCGAGGCGCTGGCGGCCCGCTATCCCCTGGTGGAGGTCGATCCGGACGTGCTCTACGTGGACGACGGCAGCGTGCTCACCTCCGCCGGCAAGGCCGCGGCGATGGATCTGTGCCTGCACCTGGTCCGCCTCGACCACGGCTCGGCGGTCGCCAACAGGCTGGCCCGCCGCCTGGTCGTGCCCCCGCACCGGGCCGGCGGCCAGGCCCAGTACGTCACCGCCCCCGTGCCCGCCCAGGACGACCATCCGCTCGCCGAGCTGTTCTCGTGGGCGATCGAACGGCTCGACCACGCGTTGACCGTGGAGGACCTGGCCCGGCAGGCGAACATGAGCTCGCGCAACCTGGGCCGCCACTTCAGGTCGGCGGCCGGCACCACGCCGCTGCGCTGGCTGCTGACCCAGCGGATCCGACACGCCCAGGAGCTGCTGGAGACCACGGACGACAGCATCGACGCCATCGCGGCGGCTACCGGCATGGGCACCGCCACGACGCTGCGCCGGCACTTCAACCGCACCATCGGCGTGCCCCCGGACACCTACCGCCGCACCTTCCGCAGTTCGCGGTTCCGCGCTCGATGACGAGCCGCCACCGGGTCGGCGCGGTCCAGTTCCGGCCGTCCGCCTGATCCGCGCACCGGTCGCCGGGGAACGTCAGACCCGCGCCGGACCCCTACGCGCGGCCGGGGTCAGCGACCGCAGGGTGAGCACCTCACCGAGCCCGTCGACGTGGGTCAACCTGGTGGCGAAAGCGTCGCTCAGGGCACGGCGCAGGTAGCCCAGCACCGCCGGCCCGGGCGTGAGCGGCGCGGATCCGGTGTCGCCGGTGGAGACCAGGTGCACCTCGCGGGCGAGCCGTCCGGAGGTGTTGACGAACCGGCAGAGGTCGTCCCAGCGCAGGTACCGCCAGAAGTCGACGCTGACCACCGCGTCGAGGCTGCCCGCCGGGATGGGCGGGTCCATGCCGACCAGGTGGTGGTTCGTGGGACCGGGCGGGGCGGCGTAGTCGAAGGTCAACGCGCCGGGCGGCAGGTCGACCTGCGTGCTGCCGGTGCCCACCCACAGCACGCGGGGGCCGGGCAGCCGGTCGGCGAGACGGTCGAACGCCGGGCCGATGCGGCACGTCGAGCGCCGTGCGCAGTCGGTGGCCGCCCACCGGTAGTAGACGATGCGCTCCAGCGAGTCGTACACGTCCAGCAGGCCGTAGAACTCCCACTCGATGACGTGGTACTGCCCGGTCAGGAGGCTCCGGTTGGCCGCGAAGTCGGCGAAGTTGCGGTCGGTGTTGCGGTGGTGCGGGAGGTGGAACGCGCGGGCCTCGTCGTCGTACGCGAAGTTCGACCCGGTGACGCCGAGGTGCCGGTGGACCCGGTAGAACAGCTCGATGTCCTCCAGGCCCCAGCGCAGCCCGGAGCGTTCGTCGAACCCGCCGGCGCGGTCGAACAGGTGGCGGGCGAGCGAGATGTTGTGGGTGTAGGCCAGCGCCCAGCCCGCCCGGAGCCAGTCCTGCCCCGGCGGCTCGCCGTGCGGGAAGCGCAGGTCCCCGGAGCGGTCCGCGCGGCGGCGGGGGACGCCGGTCAGCTCCCGCCCGTCGAGGACGGCCTCGACGTGTTCCAGGCTCAGCTCGTCGCGCCGGCCCATCAGCACGGCGGGCTGGCCGGCGACCGCGTGGTGGGCCAGGTGGCGCTCCAGCAACTGCGGGGAGGCGTACGAGTCGGCGTCGAGGAACAGCAGCAGCGGCGCCCGGGTGTGCCGGACTGCCTCGTTGCGGGCCGCGGAGCGTCCCCTCCGCCGGGGGAACTCGAGCAACCGGAGGTCGAGGCCGGTGGCCGCCCCGACGGCGTCGGCGTATCCGGCGGAAGAGCCGCCGTCGCGGACCACGACCACCTCGAAGCGTTCGGGGCGGACGGTCTGCCGGGTCAGCGACCGCAGCGTCAGCGCCAGGCACTGCGCGTCCTGATAGGTGGGTACGACCACGCTCAACTCGACCGCGTCGTCCGTCCGTGCCGTCATCCGACTTCCCTCCGTAGCCTGTGGACCGGGGTGCCGGCAGCTGCCGGCACCCCGCCCGCGACGCGCCCCGGCGCCGACCGCCCGATTCCGGGGCCCGCCGGGAGCGCTTCCATCAATGGCTGGGATTATCGGTCACGGGCCTCAGGCGTAGTAGTTCACGCTCACCGGCCAGGTGCCGGTGTACGGCGTCCAGCCCTGGAGGGTGGCGGGGATGCCCACCCGGGTGTTGCAGTTGATGACCTGGAAGTGCAGGTGCGGGCCGGTGGACGCGCCGGTGTTGCCCGACCAGCCGATGACGCGGCCCTGCGGCACCCAGGTGCCGGCGTTGTAGATCGCCCGGTTCAGGTGCGCGTAGTGGGTGCACTGGCCGTTCGAGTGCCGGATGATCACCTCGATGCCGTTCTGCCAGTACGGCGACCAGTTCGACATGATGATGGTGCCCCCCTGCGAGGCGGAGACCTCGTAGTTGGCCGGCAGCCCGAAGTCCCAGGCGTACTCGTTGTAGGGGCCGACGTGCGAGTAGGTGCCCTCCGGCCCCTGGGTGACCCGGTAGGACTCGCGCGCCGGGTACGGCAGCTCGTAGTAGTAGTTCGCGGCGGCGGCGGGGGTCGCGCCGGCGACCGTGGCCCCGGCAACCACCAGCAGGGCAGTCACGGCCCCGCCGATCCGGCGCAGGACCGTCTTCATGGTTCTCATGGGATCGCTTCCTGGTATGTCGGCAGAAATCGGCATCGCCGTGGTCGACGGTGCCCCCGGGAGCTAAGCAGCGCGCCAGATGGGGATCAATCGATCCACCGACGTCTGGGGTGGGATCAATGGGTCGACAGGGGTCGACGCGACACCGGGTGACGCCCGCGAGGCGTGGCGTCGAGGGAACCCCGTACCGGGATCCGGCAGCCGCGACCGTCCCGGACGCCGGCGGGCGTGCGGCCGGTCACTACGCTGCCGCCCGTGGAGCGGATGGGGAGCGTGTTCTGGATGGGCGGCTGCGTGGCCGTCGCCCTCCTCATCGGTGTGGGCATCGTCGCGCTGGTCGTGACGACCCACCGGCAGGAGCGGGAGCGGCGGGAACGCTGGCGACAGTGGGCCGCCCGGTACGGCTGGACCTTCGTCGAGCGGCCCCAGCTCACCTGGACGGACCGCGTACCGGGGCGCAACCGCCGGGGCGTGCGGTTCGCGCTGACCGGGACGCTCCAGGGCCGACCCGTCTGCGTGGCCGAGTACGCGTACACCGAGACGCACAGCTCGACCGGCGCCGACGGCAACCAGACGACCAGCTCGCAGACCCACACGTACGTCGTCAGCTCGGTGTGGCTGCGACGGGAGTTCCCCACGCTGGCGGTCGCGCCGCGGCACGCCTTCTCGAAGCTGGGCCGCGCGTTGTTCGGCAGCGACACCTATGCCACCGGGCACGAGGAGTTCGACCGGCAGTGGCGGGTGGCAGCGGCGGCGCCGGGGCAGCAGGCGCTGGTCGGGCCGACCCTGATCGCCGCACACCTCGCCGGGGCGGTGCCGAGCTGGAGCGTACGGGCGGCGGAGCTGATCACCTACCGGGGCGGCCGGTTGGACGATCCCGCCCTGCTGCCGTCGCTGGTGACCCCGTTGATCACGGTCGCGGGTCTGCTGGAGCAGGGCCGCTGACCGTGCACCGCCGCGATCCGTGCACCGCCGCGATCCGTGGGCCGGCCGACGTGACGGTGGCCGGTGGACCCGACCAGGCGGGGAAGGCCGGCGGACGGAAGATGCGCGGGAGGCCGGCCCCGAGGGACCGGCCTCCCGTCACGAGCCGCGGGTCACGGCCGCCAGGAGCCGGCGGTCTTGAACCTGTGCCGGTACTCGAGCGTGCCGTTCTTGTCGGCCACGTTGAACACCACCGTGCCGGCCCGCTTGCTGCCCTGAGGCAGGTTGTTGCCGGAGCCCAGCAGGTCACCGCAGCCGGAGAGCGCGCTCGCCAGGCCGTTGGTCTTGGTGCCGTTGGCGGCCACCCACTCGAAGTAGAACGGGTTGATGGAACTCCTGCCCTTGGTCACCGTCGCGTCGACGTGGGCGATCAGGTACATGCCCTTGTCCGGGTCCGGCGCGTACGAGCGGCAGCCCTTGGTCTCCGTGGTGAACCGGGTGACCGTGATCTCGAGGGTGCCCTCGTCGTCGGCGACCACCAGGGTGGCGCCGGGCCTCAGGTTGAAGTTCTCGCCGCTCCTCGCCGACGGGGCGGGGCCGTCCGGCTGAAGCGTGATTCTCGGGGCGGCCCTCTCCAGGTCGTTCGCGGCCTTGTTGGCGCCGGCGATGAGCGCGACGACGCCACCGATGCAGCAGAGCAGGGCCAGCACGGCCACCACGACCACGACGATCAGGACGGTGTTGTTCTTCTTCGGCGGCGCCACCGGGTGCGGCGCTCCGAGCGGGTAACCGGGTGCGCCGGGCGGGTAGCCGGGCCCACCGGGCGGCGGATAACCGGGTGCACCGGGCGGCGGGTAACCGGGGCCACCGGCCGGGTAGCCGGGCGTGCCGGACACCGGCGGGTACGGCGTGCCGGAGGTCGGCTGGTGCGGGGCGGCCCACGGCTCGCCCGGCGCCCCGGAGACCGGCGGCGGCATGCCGGAGACCGGCTGGTGCGGTGCCCCGGAGACCGGCGGCGGCGCCCACGGCTCGCCGGGCGCGCCCGACACCGGGGGCTGGGGCGCCCCGGAGACGGGTGGCTGCGGGGCACCCCACTGGTCGCCGGCCGGCTGCTGCGGCGGCACGGGCGGGAGCGGGGCCCACGGATCGCCCGTGGTCTGCGGTGCGCCGGAGGTCGGCGGCTGGGGCGGGTGGCCGCCCTGTTCGGCGGGGAACTGCGGCATCGGGGCCGGCGGGTACGGCTGCGGCTGCTGCTCCGGGTTCGGTTGGTTCGGATCCTGAGGCCCGTAAGGGGGCGGGGGGTGACTCACCGTACTCCTAGGCACACCTGACGACGACGGCAAACGCGGCTGACGCTACCGTGCGCGGACAACGGACCATCTTCGCGTCTCCGCCGGCGCCGCGCCGTCCCCTGTTCGGTCACGCCCGCCCCGACGTGCCGTGTGCGGCTCAGCGGGGCAGCAGCACGGCGGCGGTGCGCACCAGGGCCTCGTCGATGCTGAAGCGGCCCGTGACCAGCGCGGGCGGGTCGGGCACGGGGGCGGCGTCGCGCCGCGCCGGCGCGATGCGGGCCGTGAACGTGCCGGCGTCCGGGTCGAGCTCCACCAGGGCGTCGTGGAAGTCCAGCCACGTGCCGACGAGCGGGTGCCACACCTTGTAGACCGTCTCCTTGACGCTGAACACCACCGCCGGCCAGGAGGTCCCCGCCGGCAGGCGGGCGCACCGGTCCTCCTCCTCGGGCAGGCAGACCAGCCGGCGTACGCCCGCGTTGAGCTCGCGGTGCCCCTCGGCGTCGATGCCGACCGACCGGATCTCGTCGGCGCGGGCCGCGACTGCCGCGCAGTAGCCGGCGGTGTGGGTGATGGCGCCGACCACGCCGGCCGGCCAGACCGGTGACCGGTCGGCGGCCGACGGCACCGCGACCGGGGGCACGCCGAGGGCGGCCATCGCCCGCCGGGCGCAGACCCTTCCGGCGGTGAAGTCGCGGCGGCGGCTCTGCACGGCGCGATCGCTGAGGCAGGCCCGCTCGGCCGGCAGCAGCTCGCCCGTCCAGTCCGACGGCCCGGCCACGGCCACCGCCACGGCCGGCGGCAGCAGGTCACGCATCGCCGCCTCCCGACGGGTACGCCTGTCGGACGGCGGGCCCGGCGGGAGGCCGGTGCGGCAGGTGTCGACCGCACCGGCGGGCCGGCGCCCGGTCCACGGTCGGCGTCGCGAGGGCCATGACTGGTGAACGTACCGCACCGCGTAACGCCGGAGCGTCCTGCGGCGCTGACAGGGCGTCGCCGGGGGACGATCGTCATCCACCGTCGACGGCGGCCGCCCGGAGCGGACCGTCAGGCGAACGGGAGAGGGAGTGCGATGACCGGTGGTGCGGAGTCCTCGGCGTCCGGATCGGACGAGCACGCCCCACTGGCACCCGGCTGGACCTGCGGCACCTGCGGCGCCGACTGGCCGTGCGTGGTCAAGCGGTCCCGGCTGCTGGAGGAGTACCGGACGGACCGGGCCATGCTCAGCGTCTACCTGGGGTCCTGCCTCGCGGCTGCGGCGCAGGACCTGCCGGCTACGCCCGGGGCGTCCCTTCAGGACCGCTTCATCGGCTGGCTGCCCCGCACTCCCCGGGTCTTCTGACCAGCGCCCCGGAGCGGCCGGTCGGCCGCCCCGGGGCGCCCGGCGATCAGTACGCGTGCGTCACCGTGAGCGTGATGTTCGTGCAGGAACTCGCCCGGCTGGTCAGCGCGCTCTTCTCGGCGCTGTCCACGCTCAGCCGCCACCGGGTCTTCACCGCGACCCACTCGCCGACGTAGCGGCACTTCTCGTTGGTCGGCAGCCAGGTCGCCGGGTCCTGGTCGCCCTTGGCCTGGTTGACGTTGTCGGTCACCGCGACCAGCGATCGGACGTCGCCGAGGTCGTTGGCGAACGCCTGTCGCCGCGACGTGGTCCAGTTCCGGGCGCCCGAGTCCCACGCCTCGGCCAGCGGGACCATGTGGTCGATGTCGAGATCGGACGGGTTGGTCCAGTAGGCGCCGTCGTAGTAGGAGCGCCAGCGCCCGCCGGTCAGTTGGCAGCCGGAGCCGACGGTGGGGCGGGTGGTGGCCTCGGCGATCAGTACCTCGTACCGGGTGTTGCAGCCGTCCGAGTCCGCGTCGGTCCAGTGTGGGAAGAGACTCCGGGAGTAGCCGGTGCGGCTCTCGGCGGCCACCGGCAGGTCGGCGACGAGGGTGCGCAACGGCACCGAGACGGTGGCCGCCTGGGCGGGGGCGGACAGTCCGAGGGTGGCGGCGGTGACGGTGGCCAGCAGGCCGCCTGCCCAGCGGAGGGTACGGGTCATCGCGAACTCCGTCCGATCGATCGGGGGTTGGCCCACAGTGCAACCGGCCGGGGTGCCGGCGGACCGGACCCGAGATGGCCGGAGAACCAAATCTGTCGATACGTTACGGGAACTCGCGACTGCTGGGAATCCCGTCACCGGCAAAATGTGGCAGATGCCGGACCCGCCGACGGCGTCGATCCGTACCGTTTGCGCAGGATGACGGACCGTAAGATGCCGGATGTAAACCATCCGTTCGGTGTCACGTCGGTCGGAAATCTGACCGAAGTCGACCCGTTGTGCCAGTGGTACGGGGTGGTTAAGCTCTTGATGCGCGCCCCAATCGCCCGCTTCCCCCGTGGCAGGCGATCGGGGCGCGCTTATACGTCGAACGGGCCCGCACGCCACCGCGTGCGGGCCCGTTCTCCGTGCGCCCGCCGCGCCGCTCGCGGCGGCGACGGGTGCCGTGCCGTGCCGTCAGATCCAGCGGCCGTCCAGCCACATCCGCGCGGACCACTCCGCGTACGGCAGCAGCTTCCCGACGAAGATCGGATAGAAGTACGCGAAGCAGAGCGCGACCAGCAGGACGTACGCCCCGACGATCACCCCGCCGACGAGCCTGCGCTCCCGCGCCTCGTCGGACTCGCCACCCGGGGCGGGGGAGCCCGGCTGCGCGTCCGTGGCCGGGGAGCCGATCTGCGCGGTGGCGGCGCCCGGTGGGCCGGCCGGCGTGACGATCGCGCCGAGCACGTAGGTCACCGCCAGCACCAGGAACGGCAGCGCCGGTGCGGTGTAGAAGGAGAACATCGTCCGGCCGTCGAGCGCGAACCAGAACCAGGGCAGCAGGCCGGCCGCCACGACGAGCAGGATCGCCCCCGCCCGCCAGTCCCGCCGGGCCAGGCCCAGCCAGGCCAGCGCCACCAGGGCCGGCAGGAACGACCACCAGAGCAGGGGAGTGCCGAGCAGCAGGACCTCCGCGGCGCAGCTCGCCGCCCCACAGGACCCGTCGCCGGACCAGTAGAAGGCGACCGGCCGCCCCAGCAGCAGCCACTGCCACGGCCACGACTGGTACTTGTGCGGGTCGTCGAGGCCGGCGTGGAAGCCGTACGCGGCCTTGTGGTACTCGATCAGGTTGTTGAGCGCGCCGAACACCGGGGCGTCGCTCAGCGGGGCGTTCGGGTAGCGCTCGGCCAGCCGGTAGTAGCCCTCGTCGCCGAGCAGCCAGCCGGACCAGGTGGCGACGTAGGTGAGTACGAGCAGCACCCCGGCCAGCACCAGCCACGGCACCTCGTCGAGGAGCGTGTCCCGCCACGGCCGGCGTACGCCCGCGGAGCGGCGGACGCCCACCTCCCACAGGATCACCAGCAGCGCGAAGACGGGCAGGAAGTAGAGCGCGCTCCACTTCACCGCGCAGGCGCAGCCGAACAGGACGCCGGCGGCGAGCCGCCACCACGGCCAGTTCCGCCAGCCGCCCGCCGGCCGCCCGGCCCGCCCCGGCCGGCCCGGGTCCAGGCCGGCCTCCAGCGCCCGCGCCCACCGGCGGCGCCGCGCGTCGCGGTCGAGCACCAGGGCGCCGAAGGTGGCCAGCACGAAGAAGAGCAGGAAGATGTCGAGCAGCGCGGTGCGTGACAGCACCAGGTGGAAGCCGTCCAGGGCGAGCAGCAGGCCGGCGGCGCAGCCGAGCACGGTGGAGCGGAACATGCGCCGGCCGATGCGCACCAGCAGCAGCACCGACAGGGTGCCGACGAGCGCCGCCGAGACCCGCCAGCCGAACTCCGGCGCGGTCGTCATCAGCTGCCCCGGCACCGAGATGCCGTGCTCGGCGTCCGAGTAGCCGAAGGCCCACTCGCCGAGCCCGATCAGCCACTTGCCCAGCGGCGGATGGACCACGTACGACGGGCCGCCGTCCTTGAAGTTCCACTCGACGCCCTTGTCGACCAGCCCCCAGGCGTCCCGGGCGTAGTAGGTCTCGTCGAAGATCTTGCCCGGCGGGTGGCTCAGCCCGACGAAGCGCAGGATCGCCGCGATCGCGACGACCACGCCCGTGGCGAGCCAGGAGCGCCCGTCCAGCCCGGCCTCGACCGTGGCCAGCCGTCGCCGGACCACGCCGGGAACCCCGCCGGACGCGCTCGGCGGTCCCTGGGGCGGACCCCCGTCCGTGGGATCCGGCTCCGCCTGGTCCGCGCTCTGTGCTGTCGACGCACTCGTCACCCGGCGATCGTAGGCTGCGAAGGTGCCCGGTGGCGCCCGTCGTCTCCGATACCGGCAACGTCGTCGATGAAGGAGTCGCATCTCGTGGGTGAAATGTCCGCAACCGGGCGCCTGGTCCTGCTCGGCGCGCCGCTCGGCAACCCCGCCGACGCCTCCGCCCGGTTCCGCGAGGTGCTCGCCGCCGCGGACGTGGTGGCCGCCGAGGACACCCGCCGGCTCACCCGGCTGGCCCGGGACCTCGACGTCACCGTCGGCGGCCGGATCGTCTCCTACTTCGAGGGCAACGAGGAACGGCGCACCCCCGAGCTGGTCGACGTGCTCTCCGCCGGCTACGTCGTGGCCCTGGTGACCGACGGCGGCATGCCGAGCGTCTCCGACCCGGGCTACCGGCTGGTCACCGCCGCCCTGGACGCCGGCGTGCCGGTCACCGCCGCGCCGGGCCCGAGCGCGGTCACCACCGCCCTGGCCCTCTCCGGCCTGCCCTGCGACCGGTTCTGCTTCGAGGGCTTCCTGCCGCGCACCGGCGGAGCCCGCCGGTCGCGCCTGCGGGCCCTCGCCGCCGAGGAGCGGACGCTGGTCTTCTTCGAGGCGCCGCACCGGATCGCCGCCGCACTGGCCGACCTGGCCGCCGCGTTCGGCGCCGACCGGCCGGCCGCGCTCTGCCGCGAGCTGACCAAGACGTACGAGGAGATCGTCCGCCGCCCCCTCGGCGAACTGGCGGACTGGGCGAGCGAGGGGGAGCCGCGCGGCGAGATCACCCTCGTCGTGGCCGGCGCGCCCGAGTCGGCCCCCGAGCGGCCCGACGACGACACGCTGCGGGCCGCCGTCGCCGCCCGCGAGGCCGCCGGCCTGTCCCGCCGCGACGCGATCACCGAGGTCGCCACCCAGTACGCGCTGCGCCGCCGCGACGTCTACACCGTCGTGCACGCCTGAGCAGCCGCGCGGGACGCCAGCGCCCGCGCGGGCATCCGGCACCCCGACCGGGCACCCGGCGTTGTGCCGGTGGCGTCTGACCGGGGTCTCACCAGGCGGCGACGAGGAAGCCGGCGGTGATCACCAGCGGACCGGCCAGCGCGCCGGTGACCGCCCAGCGGCGGGCGCGCGGGTCGGCGATCCGGGTCGACCCCGTCCAGCGGGCGATCCCGGCGGCGCAGCCCAGCACCACCAGCAGGCCGAGCAGCCAGCGCAGGTGCGCGGCCGGGCCGGTGTCCGCGTACGCGGTGCCGCCGCCCGGGCCGGTCATCCGGGCCGGCAGCGTCGCGCCGGTCGCGGTGCGCTCCGCGGCCACCCCGCTCACCCGTACGCCGTGTGCGGTCCACGTCTCGTCGGCCGGGGCGAAGTTGCCCCGGCAGCGCTGCGTCAACCCGCTCCCGGTGCAATCGGCGATCACGACCGTGCCCCGCGTGGCGTGCCCCACCGCCAGCCAGAACGGGCCGGCGCTGACCCACGCGAAGAACGCCGTGACCAGGCTCAAGGCGAGCAGCGCGGCCAGCCCCGGCAGCGGATCGGGCGGGCGGGGGCGGCGTGGTGCCCGCCGCCGCGCGGCCTCGTCCCGCGTCGACCGTCGCCGCTCGTGCGGCGGATCCTCCCGGATCGGCGTGCCGTCCCAGTGCACCAGCTCGATCGGCGGCCAGTACGCGCCGTCGTCGTCCGGCCCGTCCCCGCCGTCCGGCGTACGCCCGGCGTCGTTCCGGGCGGGCGCCGACCGACCGCCCGCGTCGTCCGGCGTACGCCCGCCGTCGTCGGGGTCCGGCGTGCCGTCGGCGACCGGACGCCCGCGGCGGGGCCAGCGGTTCGGCTGGCGGACCGGGACCCGGCGCGGCAGGGCGTCCACCGGCGCCCCGGTCGTGGGCTCCACCTCCACGGCGGGCGCGGGGGGCGGCGGCGCGGACCCCGTGCCGGCGGCCTCGGTGGGCGGCTCCGGCGGCGCGGCGGCCGGGACCACCCGGGGGTGCGGCGCGAGGGTGCCGCGCGGCGCCCCCGCCCCACCGCCGTCCGCGGGGCCGGAGGGACGGTCGTCGCGATCGGGGGCCGCTCGTCTGCCAGTCACGGCGTTCATTGCACCCCGCGACCGGGACCTCGGCCGGCAGCTCAGGCCGCGTGTCGGCGACAAATCGGGCAAACGACGGAGCCCATCCGGCCGGGCCGCCGACCCGCGGGCCCTATTGGTTCGCGGTCACCGAGAGCGGGTCACTAGGCTTGCTGGTCATGAGTCACGTTCTCGCGGCGGTCGCCTGGCCGTACGCCAACGGCCCGCGCCACATCGGCCACGTCTCCGGTTTCGGCGTTCCCTCCGACGTCTTCAGCCGGTACATGCGGATGGCCGGGCACGACGTGCTCATGGTCTCGGGCACCGACGAGCACGGCACCCCCATCCAGGTGCAGGCGGACGCCGACGGGGTCACCCCGCGCGAGCTGGCCGACCGCTACAACCGGGTGATCGTCGAGGACCTGCACGGCCTCGGGCTCTCCTACGACCTGTTCACCCGCACCACCACCCGCAACCACTACGCGGTGGTGCAGGAGCTGTTCGAGGGCATGTACCACAACGGCTACATCGTCCCGAAGACCACCATGGGGGCGATCTCCCCGTCCACCGGCCGGACGCTGCCCGACCGCTACATCGAGGGCACCTGCCCGATCTGCGGCTACGACAGCGCGCGCGGCGACCAGTGCGACAACTGCGGCAACCAGCTCGACCCGATCGACCTGATCGACCCGAAGTCGCGGATCAACGGCGAGACCCCGAAGTTCGTCGAGACCGAGCACTTCTTCCTCGACCTGCCCGCCCTGGCCGACGTGCTGCGGCAGTGGCTCGACACCCGCGAGGGCTGGCGGCCCAACGTGCTGCGCTTCTCGAAGAACCTGCTCGACGACCTCCAGCCCCGGGCCATCACCCGCGACCTGGAGTGGGGCGTGCCGATCCCGCTCGACGGCTGGCGCGAGCGCCCCGACAAGCGCATCTACGTCTGGTTCGACGCGGTGATCGGCTACCTGTCCGCCTCCATCGAGTGGGCCCGCCGCTCCGGCGACCCCGAGGCGTGGCGCCGGTGGTGGTCCACCGACGGTGAGGGGAAGGACGCCCGCGCCTACTACTTCATGGGCAAGGACAACATCGTCTTCCACTCGGTGATCTGGCCGGCGCTGCTCTCCGGCTACTCCGGCGCGGGCAGCCGCGACGGCGAGCCGGGCCGGCTGGGCCGGCTCAACCTGCCCACCGAGGTGGTCTCCAGTGAATACCTGACCATGGAGGGGAAGAAGTTCTCCTCGTCGCGCCGGGTCGTCATCTACGTCCGCGACTTCCTGGAGCGCTACGACGCCGACGCGCTGCGCTACTTCATCGCCGCCGCCGGCCCGGAGAGCAACGACACCGACTTCACCTGGGCCGAGTTCCTCCGCCGCAACAACGACGAGCTGGTCGCCGGTTGGGGCAACCTCGTCAACCGGTCCGTCTCCATGGCGGCCAAGAACTTCGGCGCGATCCCGCCCGTCGACCCGGCCGGCCTCACCGAGGCCGACGAGGCGCTGCTCGCCGTCGCCCGGGCCGGCTTCGCCGCCGTCGGCGACCTGATCGCCCGGCACCGGCAGAAGCAGGCCATCGGCGAGGCGATGCGGGTGGTCGCCGAGGCCAACCGGTACCTCTCCGAGCAGGCGCCGTGGAAGCTCAAGGGCGAGGACGACAAGCCGCGGATGGGCACCATCCTGCACGTCGCCCTCCAGGTGGTCAGCGACGCCAACACGCTGCTCACGCCGTTCCTGCCGCACTCCGCGCAGAAGGTGCACGAGCTGCTCGGCGGCACCGGCGTGCACGCCCCGATGCCGGTGATCGAGGAGGTCGAGGACCTCGACGGCGGGCCCGCGTACCCGGTGCTGACCGGCGACTACACCGTCGGCGCGCGCTGGGAGTCCGTACCGCTTCAGGCCGGTCGGTCGCTGGCCGCGCCGAAGCCGGTCTTCCGCAAGCTCGACCCGTCGATCGTCGACGAGGAACTGGCCCGCCTGGCCGACTGACGGCCCCCTGCCCAGCCGACGGGCGCGACCCCCTCGGGGGCCGCGCCCGTCGCCGTCGGGTGCAGGCCGCCGCGCCGGTCGCCGTCGAGGAGCCGGTGGCCGTGACGCGTCAGGCCCGGGCCATCGCCGGCGCGCCGATGAAGTCCATGATGCTGCGGTTCACCTCCGCCGCGTTCGTCCACGGGATGCCGTGCGGCGCGCCCTTCAGCGTGACGAGCTGGCTGCCGGGCAGCATCGGCTGGAGCCGCTGACCGGTCTTCGGGTACGGCAGCACCGCGTCGGCGTCACCCTGCACGATCAGCACCGGCACGTCGATGCGGGACACGTCACCTCGGAAGTCGGTCTGCCAGGCGTCCACGCTGTCGTGGGTGCCCTTCGCCGAGGCCCGGGTGCCGATCTCCCAGTGCGCCCGGAACGCCTCCTCGCTGACCAGCCTGCCCTTGTTCTCCTGGTAGTTGAAGAACGCCTCGCAGAAGGTGGTGAGGTAGGCGAACCGGTCGTCGAGGATGGCCTGCTGGAAGCCCTGGAACAGGCTCTTCTCGACCCCCTCCGGGTTGTCCGAGGTCTTCAGCAGGAACGGCGCGAGCGGGGCCAGCAGCACCGCCCGGTCGACCCGCTGCGAGCCGTACACGCCCAGGTAGTGGGTCACCTCGCCGGTGCCCATCGAGTGCCCCACCAGGATCGCGTCCCGCAGGTCCAGCTCCGTCATCAGCACGTCGAGGTCGGCGGCGAAGGTGTCGTAGTCGTACCCGGACGCCGGCTGGGCGGAGTTGCCGAAGCCCCGCCGGTCGTACGTGATCGTCCGGTATCCGGCGGCCAGCAGCGGCCCGGTCTGCTTCTCCCAGGTCGCCCCGTTGAACGGGAAGCCGTGGATGAGCACGATCGGCTGCCCGGAACCGTGGTCCTCGTAGTACAGGTCTACGGGGGCGGAGTTCTCCGTCCCCACGGTGATGAAAGGCATGCGCGTCTCCTCGTCACGTGACGGTCGGGACGCCGGCGGGTTCCCGTCCTGCCCATGGTTATGCCGCCGCACGCGCCTGCCGGGCCCGGGTCACGGCGCGTACGGCAGGTCCACCACCCGGTCGTCGGTGACCTCGTCCGCGGGCGCCCACGTCTCGTAGACGCCCCGCTCCTGGCACTGCGCCCCGGTCTCCGCCACGGCGTCCGGGCCGGGCCGGCGCAGGCGCAGGCGCAGCCACCCGGACTCCTCCCGCAGCACCAGGCAGGGCACGCCCCGCCAGTCGGCCAGCCGCAGCCGGCGCGCCGCCGACTCCACCGGGTAGCGGGCGGCCCGCGTCATCGCCAGCACCCGGAACCCGCCCGGCAGGTCGGCCACCGCCTCGTACTCGCCGCCGGCGTAGCCGCCGACCAGGCGGGTGGAGCGGGGTGCCTCGCCGGTCGGCACGTACTCCTGGTCGGGGGAGAGCCCCGGCACCGCCGCCAGCAGGTGCCGCCACTGCGGGCCCACCATCCGCAGCCAGCCGCGCTGCTCGGCCTGGTAGCTGTAGAGCACCACCTCCGCGCCGTCGGGCGGGTAGGCGAGCAGGGTGGCGTTCGCCGGCATCGGCAGGTCCGCGAAGTCCCGGGTGACGAACTCCGGGACGAGCTGGGCGCTGCTGGGCACGAAACCGGTGCCGAGCACCGCCCCGCCCAGCCGGTCCCGCGGCGCGAGCGCGGTCAGCCCCCGGTGCGCCTCGCCGACCGGCACGTCGTAGTCGGCCGGGTCGGCCGCCCGCCAGCGCAGCACGTACGTGACGTCCGCGCCGTCGTGACCGTCCGTGCCGTCGGTGCGCAGCACGGCCGTGGCCGCCGGCGTACGCAGGTGCGCCACGTCGTGCTCCCGGTAGCAGAAGCCGTGCGGCAGCCACCCGCGCACGTATCCGGCGAGCTGCCGGGCGGAGAGCACCTTGACCATCCGGGTGCCCCGCCGCAGCACCGCTGAGGCGCGCACCGCCGCCAGCGTCGGATCACCGGCGGCAGCCGGCTGCTGGCTGAGCTGCTGCACGTACGACCAGCCCCGCTCGCGGTGCAGCGGCACCAGCAGCGGGGACTCCGCCTCCTCGGCCGGCACCGCCGGTTGCACGACGCCGACCTCGCTCGCGTGCGCGAACCTGCGCCACGGCAGCGCGGCGCCGGGCCGGGGCGCCCACTCGAATCCGGGTGCCTCCTCGGCACTGAACAGCTCGTACGCCGCGCCCCGGGCGATCTCCTCCGCCGGGTACACCACGCCCCCGTACGTCACGCGCGGGCCGTTTCCGCTGCTCTGAGGGGTGACGGTCACGCCGACGACGCTAGGCGCGAGATGTGCCGTTCCGGTGAACGGCCGGTGGCGTCCCCGGAACACCGGCCGCCCGCCGTGTGTGATGCTGGCCGCGATGAGCGAGCCCACCGAAACCCGCAAGCAGCGCGCCGCCCGCCGGGCCGGGGAGTTCCCGCCCGTACCCGAGCCGCTGCCCCGCCCCGTGCTGGACAGCCACACCCACCTCGACATCACCGTCAGCGAGGCCGGCGTACCCCCACGCCCGCGCGCGGACGGGGAGCCGGGCGACGGGCCCGCCGGGGACCCGGTCGCCGTGGCCGTGGCCGTCGCCGCGTCGGTGGGCGTCGACCGGCTGGTGCAGGTCGGCGTGGACGTCGCCTCCTCCCGCTGGGGCGCCGACGTCGCCGACACCCACCCGGCCGTGCTGGCCACCGTGGCGCTGCACCCCAACGAGGCCCCCCGCCTGTCCGACCTGGACGAGGCGCTGCGCGAGATCGAGGCGCTCGCCGCCCGGGACCGGGTGCGCGGCATCGGCGAGACGGGAATGGACTTCTTCCGCACCGGCGAGGAGGGCCGCGCCGTGCAGGAGGAGAGCTTCCGGGCGCACGTCGCCATCGCCAAGCGGTACGGCAAGGCGCTGGTCGTGCACGACCGCGACGCGCACGCCGACGTGCTGCGGATCCTCGACGACGAGGGCGCCCCGGACACGGTGGTGCTGCACTGCTTCTCCGGCGACGCCGACTTCGCCCGCGAGTGCGTCCGCCGGGGCTACCTGCTCAGCTTCGCCGGCACGGTCACGTTCGGCAGCGCCGCCGCCCTGCGGGAGGCCGCCGCGGCGACCCCGGTCGGGCAGCTCCTGGTGGAGACCGACGCGCCCTACCTGACCCCGATGCCGCACCGGGGCCGGCCGAACGCCTCGTACCTGATCCCGCTGACCGTACGGTCGCTGGCCGAGACGACCGGCACGGACCTGGACGAACTCTGCGCCGCCATCTCCGCCACCGGCGACCGCGTCTTCGGCCCGTGGTGACGGGGAGGACCCCTGGCCCGCGCGCCCCGGGAGCGGCCCGCATAGGCTACGGGGCGTGACCGGTCTCCTCGGCCCGGCGGAGATCCGGGAACTGGCCGCCCGGCTGGGCGTCACCCCCACCAAGAGGCTCGGCCAGAACTTCGTGCACGACCCGAACACCGTCCGGCGCATCGTCACCGCCGCCGGGCTGTCCCCGGACGACGTGGCGCTGGAGGTCGGCCCCGGCCTCGGCTCCCTCACCCTCGCCCTGCTTCCCGCCGCCGCGCACGTGCACGCCGTGGAGCTGGACCCGACGCTGGCCGCCGCGCTGCCGGAGACCGCCGCCCGGCACGCCGGCCCCGACGCCGCGCGGCTGAGCGTGCACCACGCCGACGCGCTGCGCGTCCGCGCCGCCGAGTTGGCCGATCCCGCGCCGACCGCGCTGGTGGCGAACCTGCCCTACAACGTGGCCGTGCCGGTGGTGCTGCACCTGCTGGCCGAGCTGCCCAGCCTGCGCCAGGGGCTGGTGATGGTGCAGAAGGAGGTCGCCGACCGGCTCGTCGCCGGCCCGGGCTCCAAGGTGTACGGGGTGCCGTCGGTCAAGCTCGCCTGGTACGCCTCGTCCCGCGCCGCCGGCAAGGTCCCGCCGAACGTCTTCTGGCCGGTGCCGAACGTCGACTCGGGGCTGGTCGCCTTCACCCGCCGTGAGCCGCCCCGCGCCGACGTACCCCGGGAACGGGTCTTCGCCGTGGTGGACGCGGCCTTCGCGCAGCGCCGCAAGACCCTGCGCGCAGCGCTGGCCGGCTGGGCCGGCGGCGCCGACCGGGCGGCCGAGGCGCTCACCGCCGCCGGCGTCGACCCCGGCGCGCGGGGCGAGGCGCTCACCGTCGAGCAGTTCGCCGCCATCGCCGCGTCGGCTCCGGTCGCCCCACCCGCCGCGCAGTAGGCTGACGCCCGTGACCGAGGCCTGGGGACCGGACGACGAGGACGAGCAGCGGCGGCGTGGCGCCAGCGGACCGGTGCGCGTCCGGGTGCCCGCCAAGGTCAACCTGCATCTCGGGGTGGGGCCGCTGCGCCGCGACGGCTACCACGAGCTGAACACCGTCTACCACGCCATCTCGATCCACGACGAGCTGACCGCCCGTCGGGGCGACACGCTCACCCTCACCATGGAGGGCGAGGGCGCCGGCGAGCTGGCCCTGGACGACACCAACCTGGCCATCCGGGCGGCCCACGCCCTCGCCGGCTACGCCGGGGTGCCGCCGCACGCCCGGCTGCACCTGCGCAAGCAGATCCCGCTGGCCGGCGGGCTGGCCGGCGGCAGCGCCGACGCGGCCGCCGCGCTGGTCGCCTGCGACGCGCTCTGGGGGACCGGGCTGTCGCGTGACGAGCTGGCCCGCATCGCCGCCGGCCTCGGCTCCGACGTGCCGTTCCTGATCCACGGGGGCACCGCGTTGGGCACCGGCCGGGGCGAGACGGTCAGTCCCGTGCTGGCCCGCCCCACCACCTGGCACTGGGTGGTGGCCGTCGCGGACGGCGGCCTCTCCACGCCGGCCGCCTACCGGGAACTCGACCGGCTGCGCGACGTCGGCACCGCCGGCGAGCCGCTGGGCAGCACCGACGCGCTCTTCGCCGCGCTGCGCCAGCGCGACCCCCGGGTGCTCGCCGCGACCCTCGGCAACGACCTCCAGGACGCCGCCCTGGCGATGCGCCCGTCGCTGGCGGAGACGCTGAAGGCCGGCGATGCGGCCGGCGCGCTGGCCGGCATCGTCTCCGGTTCGGGTCCGACCTGCGTCTTCCTCGCGACGGACGCCGCCGACGCGGAGCGCATCGCCGCGGAGCTGACCACCGCCGACGTGTGCCGCGAGGCGCGCACCGCGCACGGCCCGGTCCCCGGCGCGCGCATCACCTGACCGGCCCGCTGCGCCCCGCGCCCGACCCGACCTCCCCGGGGGCCGCCGGCCCAGGTTCGCGGGAGCCCGCGCCCGGCGGGCGGCGGGGCGGTCCGCGTACGCTGGAAGCTCAGGCGTCCCAGGTGCCGACCGGCACCGGGACGCCTTGATCATGGGAGGTGAGGTCGTGGCCAACATCGTCAACCTGGACCGGGTGTCCAAGGGCTACGGGGCCGCCGGGCCGCTGCTCACCGACGTCTCGCTCGGCCTGGACGACGCCGACCGGATCGGCGTGGTCGGCCTCAACGGCGCCGGCAAGTCCACGCTGCTGCGGCTGCTCACCCGGATCGAGGAGCCGGACGACGGCCGGGTCACCCACCGCCGCGACCTGCGGGTCGCCTGGCTGCCGCAGACCCTCCAGCTCGCCCCCGAGGCCACCGTCCGGGACGTGGTGCTCGGCACCGCCTGGCTCGGCGAGAGCATGGGCGCCGAGCACGAGTGGGCCGGCGACGCCGGCGTGCGAGCCATCCTCGACGGCCTCGGCATGCCCCACCTCGGCCTCGACCAGCCCGTCGGCCCGATGTCGGGCGGCGAGCGGCGGCGGGTCGCGCTGGCCGCGCTGCTGGTGCGCGAGTCCGACCTGCTCATCCTCGACGAGCCCACCAACCACCTCGACGTCGGCGGCGTCGACTGGCTGGCGAAGTACCTCGTCGGGCGCAAGGGCGCGCTCGTCGTGGTCACCCACGACCGGTGGTTCCTCGACGCCGTCTGCACCACCACCTGGGAGGTCGCCGACCAGACCGTCCGGGCGTACGAGGGCGGCTTCGCCGCGTGGACGCTGGCCCGCGCCGAGCGGGACCGGGTCGCGGCGGCCACCGAGGCCCGCCGGCAGAACCTGCTCCGCAAGGAGATCGCCTGGCTGCGGCGCGGCCCGCCCGCCCGCACGTCCAAGCCGCGCTTCCGCATCGACGCCGCCAACGCCCTCATCGCCGACGTCCCGCCGGCCCGCGACACCATGTCGCTGCAACGGCTCGCCACCGCCCGGCTCGGCAAGCAGGTGTACGACCTGGAGCACGTCACCCTGCACGCCGGCCCGAAGGAGATCCTGCGCGACACCACCTGGCAGGTCGGCCCCGGCGACCGGATCGCCGTCCTCGGCCGCAACGGGGCGGGCAAGACCACCCTGCTGCGGATGCTGGCCGGCATCACCCGTCCCGACGGCGGGCGCTTCGCCACCGGCTCGACGGTCCGGCCGGCCTTCCTCTCCCAGGAACTGGCCGAGTTGCCCGGTCACCTGCGCGTGCTCGAAGCGGTGGAGGAGGTGGCCCGGCGGGTGCAGCTCGGCGACCGGGAGGTCTCCGCCGCCCAGCTCGCCGAGGTCTTCGGCTTCGACGACCGGCGGCTCTGGACGCCGGTCAGCGACCTCTCCGGCGGCGAGCGCCGCCGCTTGCAGATGCTGCGGCTGCTCGCCGGTGAGCCGAACGTGCTCCTGTTCGACGAGCCCACGAACGACCTGGACACCGACACCCTCGCCGCGCTGGAGGACCTGCTCGACTCCTGGCCCGGCACCGTCATCGTGGCCAGCCACGACCGGTACCTCATCGAACGGGTCACCGACGTCGCGTACGGGATGTTCGGCGACGGCCGGCTGGTGCACCTGCCCGGCGGCGTCGACGAGTACCTCGCCCGGGCCGCCGGCCGGCCCGACCCGGTGCTGCCCGAGACGGCCTCCGGGGCCGGCGCCGACGCCCCCGCCGCGACCGGCATGTCCGCCGCCGAGGCGCGGCAGGCCCGCAAGGAGCTGGCCCGGCTGGAACGGCAGGTCGCCAAGCTGGAGCAGAAGGAGGCGACGCTGCTCGACCAGCTCGCCGCGCACGCCACCGACTACGCCAAGGTCGCCGAGCTCGACGCCCAGCTCAAGGAGCTGCGGGCCGAGCGGGAGCGCACCGAGGAGTCCTGGCTGGCCCTGGCCGACGAGATCCCGTCGAGCTGAGCCACCGCCTGCTCGTGGCGCCGCACCGGGAGGCCCCCCGTGTGCGGCGTCACACCCCGGCGTGCGGGACAATCGCTGTCGACCCTCACCCGAACGGCGTTGGAGACTCAGACATGGCCCACACCCCCGTCAACCACCCCGCGCGGCCGGTCTACCGGGCGATCGGCGGGCTGACCGGTCTGTACCTGGTGGCCTTCGGCGTGCTCGGCATCATCGCGAGCGCCGGCAACGAGGTCCTCGCCCAGGATGACACCCAGGTCCTCGGCCAGGGCACGAATCTCGGCTTCTCGCTGCTCAGCGTCCTGCTGGGGGCGGCGGTGCTGGCCGGCACCGCGATCGGCCGCAACATCGACGTGATGATCAACCAGTGGCTGGCGTACGTCATGATGGTGATCAGCCTCGCCGGCCTCGCCTTCATCCAGACCGAGGCCAACATCTTCAACTTCAGCGTCTTCACCGTCGTCGCGCTGATGGTGCTCAGCCTGGTCCTGCTGATGGTCGGCATGTACGGCAAGGTCGGCACGGACGAGGAGCAGGAGGCCTGGCAGAAGGCCCGCCTCGTGCTCTGAGTGGTTTGGTGGGTTTTCGCCGGAGCCCGACCCGCTCCGGGCGGTCAGGCTTGATCCCTGCGCGGGTCGGGCTCCGGCGAAAACCGACGTGGTCCCGCTCCGTCCGGCCGTTGCGGCCCGGTGGGGTGGGATCTTTGTGGTTCCGCCTGCCATTGGGCGGTTTGGCGGACGGACGACCCCCTCCGGGGGACAATCAGGGTGAATGTCCTGATTGGTGGAGGGGTCATGCCGCACTTTCCCGTGAACCATCCGGCGCGACCGGTCTACCGGCTCCTCGCCGGCCTGGTGGGGCTCTACATCCTGGTCTTCGGGGTCTGGGGCGTCGCCCTGACGGTTGGCGACCCACTCTTCGACCGGGGCGACAACTGGGCCCTCGGGCTCCGCACCAACCTGGCCTTCTCGCTGGCCTCCGTCGTCTTCGGGATCGTGCTCGTCGTCGGGGCGTCCCGGCGCGGCAACCTCGGCCACTACATGAACCTGACCGCCGGGATCATCTTCCTGGTCACCAGCATCCTCATGATGTCGGTGCTCCAGACCCAGGCCAACTTCCTCAACTTCTCGATGTCGACGGTGATCGTGTCGATGCTCTTCGGCCTGCTCCTGCTCGGCACCGGCCTGTACGACAAGGTCGGCACCGACGAGCACGCCGAGGAGGAACGGCGCCGCCGCCACCACCCGGTCTCCGAGGCCCACGGCCGCTGACCGGCATCGGGCTCAGCGCCCCCGGACCGTGATCAGGCTCGGCTTCGCCTCCAGGTGCGACAGCCCGCTCCAGGCCAGGTTGACCAGGTGCGCCGCCACGGTCTCCTTGCGCGGCTTGCGCACCTCCAGCCACCAGCGGCCGGTCAGCGCCACCATCCCCACCAGGGCCTGCGAGTAGAGCTCGGCCAGCTTCGGGTCGTAGCCCCGGCTGGAGAACTCAGCCCCGAGGATGTGCTCCACCTGGTGGGCCACGTCGTTCATCACGCTGCTGAAGTTGCCCGCCGCCGACAGCACCGGCGACTCCCGTACCAGCACCCGGAAGCCGCTGGTCTCCTCCTCGATGTAGGTCAGCAGGGCGAGTGCCGCCTGCTCCAGCAGCTCGCGCGGGTGCCCTGCGGTCAGGGCCGTGGTGATCCGGTCCAGCAGGGCGCGTACCTCCCGGTCCACCACCACCGCGTAGAGCCCCTCCTTGCCCCCGAAGTGCTCGTAGACCACCGGCTTGGAGACCTTCGCGCGGGCCGCCACCTCCTCTATGGAGGTGGCGTCGAAGCCGCGCTCGGCGAAGATCTGCCGGGCGATCGCGATCAGCTGCTCCCGGCGCTGGGCCGCCGACATGCGTACGCGTGCGGAGGGTTTGCCGGCCCCGGCGGGAACCGCCGGCCGCCGGTTGGTCGCGCGGTCGCGGCCAGGGACATCGGCCATGTTCTCGTCACTCCGCCGGCGCTCGGTCACCCGGCCATCCTGCCAGGCGGCCCCCGCGCCCACCGCCCGCGCTACCGCCCGGCGGCCGGTTCGACGAGCTTCGCCGCGATGCGCTCGGGCTTCGGCCAGCGCACGTCCCAGGCCGCGCCGGCCTTCTCGAACAGCCAGATCACCCGGGCCGAGATGTCCACCTGCCCGCGCAGTACGCCGTGCCGGGCGCTGGTCGGGTCGGCGTGGTGCAGGTTGTGCCAGCTCTCGCCGAACGACACGATCGCCAGCGGCCAGAAGTTCGACGCCCGGTCGCCCTGGCGCACCGCGAACGGCCGCTCTCCGTAGACGTGGCAGACGGAGTTGATGGACCACGTGACGTGGTGCAGGAGCGCGATGCGCACCAGGCCGGCCCAGAAGAGCGCGGACAGCGCCCCCCGCCACGACCAGGTGAGCAGGCCGCCCATCAGCGCCGGGCCGAGGACCGAGACCACCACCAGCAGCGGGAACAGCCGGTCCACGCGGTTGATGTCCCGGTCGGCGAGCAGGTCCGGGGCGAAGCGTCGGCGGTTGGACAGCTCGCGGCCGAAGAGCCAGCCGACGTGCGCGTGGAACAGACCCTTGGTCAGACCCCGGACGCTCTCGCCGTACCGCCACGGCGAGTGCGGGTCGCCCTCCAGGTCGGAGAAGGCGTGGTGACGCCGGTGGTCGGCCACCCACTGGATGATCTCGCCCTGCACCGCCAGCGAGCCGGACACCGCCAGCGCGACCCGCAGCCAGCGCTTCGCCTTGAACGACCCGTGGGTGAAGTACCGGTGGTAGCCGACGGTGATGCCCAGGCCCGAGACGACGTACCAGAACGCGGCGACGGCCACGTCGGTCCAGCTCAGCCAGCCGCCCCAGGCGACCGGCACGGCGGCGAGGAGGGCCAGGAAGGGGATCACCACGAACGCCCAGAGGGCGATGAGGATGCCCCGTGACTGGGTGCCCTGGGTGAGCGGCTTCGGACCGGCGGCGGGGTCGAGGGACGTGGTGGACATGGCACCTCGCAAGGGGACGCGATGATCACGTAGTTACGCCTACGTCACCGTAACTTAGGTGTCCGGGATGCGCACGGGACAGCGTCGGGGATGAATGTCTGACGCTGTCGTACGCCCGCCCGAGGTGCTGCACGCGACCGCTCCACCGCCTGCCGAGGATGCGGGGAGGAAATGGGCGATGGCGTCCCGGGCGAGGGGCGCTAAGGTGTAGGAGTCCGGCAGGCTGTCAAGTTTGCCCGTTTTAGACCGTCCCGGGTCGTCTAATGGCAGGACGTCAGGTTTTGGTCCTGATTGTAGGGGTTCGAGTCCTCTCCCGGGAGCTTCCGCTCGTCGCAGACGATGTCTGGTTAGCATGGCCGCGAGATTGTTCGCCGTCCCGACGGGAGCCCGTGTCGTGTCCCAGCCCCACCTCCGCACCGTTGTCGTGCTCGCCGCTGGTGAGGGCAAGCGGATGAAGTCGGCGCTGCCCAAGGTGCTGCACCCGCTGCTCGGTCGTACCCTCGTCGGCCACGTGCTCGCCGCCGCCGCGCCGCTGGCCGCGGACCGCACGGTGGTCGTGGTGGGGCACGGCGCCGACCAGGTCCGCGCGCACCTGACGGAGATCGCCCCCGCGGCCACCCCGGTGCTCCAGGCCGAGCAGCTCGGCACCGGCCACGCCGTCCGGATCGCGCTGGACGCCGTGCCGGACGCCACCGGCACCGTGGTCGTCATCAACGGCGACGTACCGCTGCTGCGCCCGGAGACGGTGGCCGCGCTGGTGGCGGCGCACGAGGGCGCGGGCGCGGCGGCGACCGTGCTCGCCGCCGAGGTGCCCGACCCGACCGGCCTTGGCCGGATCGTGCGCGACGCCGGCGGGCGGCTCGAGCAGATCGTCGAGGAGCGCGACGCCACCGAGGCGCAGCGGGCGATCCGGGAGATCAACGCGGGCATCTACGCGTTCGACGTCGCCCGGTTGCGCGACGCGCTGGGCAAGTTGTCGACCGACAACGACCAGGGCGAGGAGTACCTGACCGACGTCTTCGCCCTGCTGGGCTCGGCCGGTGAGCCGGTGGCCGTGCACGTGGCGGCGGACCACGTGGAGACGCTGGGCTGCAACGACCGGGTCGAGCTGGCCACGCTGCGCCGGCTGCTGCGCGACCGCGTCAACGAGGCCTGGATGCGTACCGGGGTCAGCCTGCTCGACCCGGACACCACCTGGATCGACGTGACGGTCGCCCTGGACTCCGACGCCGTGGTCGACCAGAACACCCAGCTGCGCGGCGGCACGGTGGTCGGCACGGGCGCGGTCGTCGGGCCGGATGTGACGCTGATCGACACGGTCGTCGGCCCCGGCGCCACGGTGCTGCGCAGCCACGCGGTGGGCGCGGAGGTCGGCCCGGGCGCCAGCGTCGGGCCGTACGCGTACCTGCGGCCGGACGCCCGGCTGGCCGAGAAGGCCAAGGTCGGCACGTTCGTCGAGGTGAAGAACTCCGAGGTGGGCGCGGGCGCGAAGGTGCCGCACCTGTCGTACGTGGGCGACGCGACGATCGGCGCGAAGGCGAACATCGGCGCGGCGACGATCTTCGTCAACTACGACGGGGTGAACAAGCACCGCACCACGGTCGGCGAGGCCGCGTTCGTCGGCTGCGACACCAGCCTCATCGCTCCCGTCGAGGTGGGCGCCGGGGCGTACGTGGCGGCGGGCAGCGCGATCACGCAGGACGTGCCGCCGGGCGCGCTCGGGGTGACCCGCGCGCCGCAGCGCAGCATCGACGGCTGGGTGGCCCGCAAGCGCGCCGGTACGGCCTCGGCGGAGGCGGCGGCGCGGGCCCAGAAGGCCGATGAGGATGCGTCGGCATCGGGATCCCGGGCAAGTGAAGGTGAGGCAATCCACGGGGATGCCGAGCCGGTCAGGTCGGCCTCGGGCGCGGGGGATACTGCAACCGAATAGTCCCCGGCCCACCACCACCGCCGGGTACCACCGACCAACGGGAGCAGACGGGCCCATGGGCAGCATCGTCGCCGAAAACCGCAAGAGCCTGATGCTTTTTTCCGGACGTGGCTTTCCGGAGTTGGCCAAGGAGATCGGTGAGGTGCTCGGCGTCGCGCCGACGCCGGCCGACGCGTACGAGTTCGCCAACGGTGAGATCTTCGTACGGTTCAAGGACTCGGTACGCGGTTCGGACGCCTTCGTGGTCCAGTCCGTCACGCACGGGGTCAACACGTGGGTCATGGAGACCCTCATCATGATCGACGCGCTGAAGCGCGGTTCGGCCAAGCGGATCACCGTGGTCCTGCCGTTCTACCCGTACGCCCGGCAGGACAAGAAGCACCGCGGCCGGGAGCCGATCTCGGCCCGGCTGGTGGCGGACCTGCTGAAGACGGCCGGGGCGAACCGCATCCTCACCGTCGACCTGCACACCGCGCAGATCCAGGGCTTCTTCGACGGCCCCGTCGACCACCTCTTCGCCATGGACATCCTCGCCGAGTACGTCCAGCACAAGTACGGCGGCCGCCCGATGACGGTGGTCGCGCCGGACTCGGGCCGGGTACGCGTGGCGGAGCGGTGGACGGACCGGCTGGGCGGCTGCCCGCTGGCGTTCATCCACAAGACCCGGGACCCGCTGAAGCCGAACCAGGTGGTGGCGAACCGGGTGGTCGGCGAGGTCGAGGGCCGGGTCTGCCTGATCGTCGACGACATGATCGACACGGGCGGCACGATCTGCGGGGCGGCGGACATCCTCCGGGAGTCCGGCGCGGCCGACGTGGTCGTGGCCTCGACCCACGCGCTGCTCTCCGACCCCGCGACCGAGCGGCTGAAGAACGCCCCGATCAGCGAGGTCGTGGTGACCAACACGCTGCCGCTGCCGCCGGAGAAGCAGCTCGACAAGATCACCGTGCTGTCGATCGCGCCGCTGCTGGCGCGGGCGATCCGCGAGGTCTTCGACGACGGCTCGGTGACCACCCTCTTCGGTGGCCTGAGCTGACCGTGCGACGCCGGGCCGGGCGGCGTGGGCGCCCCCGGTCCCGGCGTCGGACGCCCCGGCGTACGGGGTGTCGTCGACCGGGGCCGGATCACCCTGCGGGCCTGCGGGAACGGTGATAAGGGGACTGCCGGAGCGCGCGGAATCAGCTCGGGTAGACTGGTGCGGTTGCCACGGCGAGGGTGCCCGGCGGGCCGCTGACAAGCGCCGCACGGAGGCACCGTCATCGACGCGGTGCTCCGGGCAGTCGTTCTCGACGCATGAGCCCCAGCGAGCCCCTCGCCCCAGCACCGCCAGACGACAAGCCGCCGCAGCGAAAGCATCAGGAGTTTCCCCGTGTCCGAGGTAAAGATCAGCGCCGAGCCCCGCACCGAGTTCGGCAAGGGTGGTGCCCGTCGTACCCGCCGGGCCGGCAAGGTGCCCGCCGTGCTGTACGGCCACGGCGAGAAGCCCAAGCACATCGCGCTGCCGTCCCGCGAGTTCGCCGCCGCGATCCGCAAGGGTGGCGCCAACCAGCTCTTCGCGATCGAGGTCAGCGACGGCACCCAGGTGCTGGCGCTGCCGAAGGCGATCCAGCGTGACCCGATCAAGGACACCTTCGAGCACGTGGACCTGCTGCTGGTCCGCCGGGGCGAGAAGGTCACCGTCGAGGTCCCGGTCCAGCTGACCGGCGAGGCCGCGAAGGACACCCTGATCGTGCACGACCACGACACCCTCTCGGTCACCGCCGACGCCACCAAGGTGCCGGACCACCTGGAGGCCTCGATCGAGGGCATGGAGGCCGGCACGCAGGTCACCGCCGGCGACGTGGAGCTGCCGGCCGGCGTCGAGCTGGCCGCCGACGCGGACCAGACGGTCGCCTCGGTGACCGCCGCGCCGACCGCCGAGCAGCTCGAGGCCACCCTCCCCGAGGTCGAGGAGGCCGCCGAGGAGGCCGAGGCCGGTGTCGGCGAGGAGACCGCCGAGGGCGCCGAGGCTCCGGCCGCCGAGGGCGAGGAGAACGCCGAGGCGAAGACCGAGGCCTGATCGGTTCGCAGCTTGCGACAGGCGTCCCCGCGCGGTCGGGGGCGCCTGTCGGCGTATCGGTGTCCGGTGGGTGCGGTGACGGCGAGCAGCGGGAGGGGCGGGGCGTGACGGACGAGGCGGGGCCGTGGCTGGTGGTCGGCCTGGGCAACCCGGGCCGGGAGTACGCCGGCAACCGGCACAACGTCGGCTTCATGGTGGCCGACCTGCTGGCGGGCCGGCTCGGCGCGAAGTTCGGCCGGCACAAGCGGGCGGTGGCGGAGGTCGCCGAGGGGCGGCTCGGGTTCGGCGGGCCGAAGCTGGTGCTGGTCAAGCCGCTGACGTACATGAACCTCTCCGGCGGGCCGGTGACCGGCCTCGCCCAGTTCCACAAGGTGCCGCCGGGCCGGGTGATCGCCGTGCACGACGAGCTGGACATCGGCTACGGGCAGCTGCGGGTGAAGTGCGGCGGCGGCGAGGGCGGGCACAACGGCCTGCGGTCGATGTCGAAGTCGCTGGGCACGAAGGAGTACGTCCGGGTGCGCTTCGGCATCGGCCGGCCGCCGGGGCGGCAGGATCCGGCGGACTACGTACTGTCGGATTTCGGCGCGACCGAGCGCAAGGAGCTGGAGTTCCTGGTGGACCGGGCCGCCGACGTGGTGGAGTCGGTGGTCACCAGGGGCGTGGAGCCGACGCAGAACCTCTACCACGGGGTGTGAGCGCCGGGTCGGGCGCCGGGGGCCGGTAGTCTTCGCCTTTCGGCGCGACGCAACGGCCGGGGCGGATCGTCGGCGGCAAATGCCGAGCGTGGCGAGGCGACGGGAGCGAGAGTCATGGGCAGTCCTCCGATGATCGACGGGGCCTTCGCCCGGTGGCTGGCGGCCCGGGCCGGTCAGGCGCTGCTCGGCCTGCGCGCCGAGATGGGCTTCGCGGACGCGGGGGCGTTGCGCTCGGCGGGCGACAAGGTCTCGCACGACCTCATCCGCACCGAGCTGGCGAAGTGGCGGCCGGACGACGCCGTCCTCTCCGAGGAGGACGAGGGTTCGCGGCTGGCGTGGGCGGCGGAGGTGAACGCCGAGGCGGTGTCCCGGCTGACCGCCGACCGGGTGTGGATCATCGACCCGCTGGACGGCACCCGGGAGTTCTCCGAGGAGGGCCGTTCGGACTGGGCGGTGCACGTGGCGCTCTGGTCGCGTACCGCTCCGACGCCGCACGGGCTGGTGGGGGGCGCGGTCGGGCTGCCGGCGCAGCAGCGGGTGCTGGGCACCGACTATCCGCCGGCGTACCCTCCGGCGACGGTGCAGGCGGCGGCGCCCGGCGGGCGGACGATCCGCCTGGCGGCGAGCCGGAGCCGGCCGCCGGTGTTCCTGACCGACCTGGCGGAGGACGTCGGCGCGCACCTGGTGCCGATGGGCTCGGCCGGGGCGAAGATCGCCGCGGTGGTGACCGGTGAGGTGGACGCCTACATCCATGCGGGCGGCCAGTACGAGTGGGACTCGGCCGCGCCGGTCGCTGTGGCGACGGCCACCGGCCTGCACGCTTCCCGGATCGACGGTTCTGCGCTGAGATACAACGAGGCGGATCCGCGCCTGCCCGACCTGCTGGTCTGCCGCAAGGATCTCGCCAGTCGGTTGCTTGCAGCGTTGCAGCGTCATTCCGGGTAGCCTGAGCGGCACTTCTTGGCATGCCCGACCGGAAAGGTCTGGAATACGATGAGCGGATTCGAGCGAAGCGAGCCCGTGTCATGACCGCCCCCGCCGCCTACCAGGTGTCGCACCTCGACGCGCTGGAGGCCGAGAGCATCTTCGTGATGCGCGAGGTGGTCGCCGAGATGGAGCGGCCGGTGCTGCTCTTCTCGGGCGGCAAGGACTCGATCGTCATGCTCCGGCTGGCCCAGAAGGCGTTCGCCCCGGCCAACGTCCCGTTCCCGGTCATGCACGTGGACACCGGGCACAACTTCCCCGAGGTCCTGGAATACCGGGACCAGCGGGTCGCCGAGCTGGGGCTGCAACTGGTGGTGGCGAGCGTGCCGGAGGCGCTGGCCCGCGGGCTGGTGCGCGAGTCGGCCGACGGGATGCGCAACCGGATCCAGACGCCGGTGCTGCTGGACGCGGTGGAGAAGCACCGCTTCGACGCGCTCTTCGGCGGCGCCCGCCGCGACGAGGAGAAGGCCCGCGCCAAGGAGCGGGTGTTCAGCTTCCGCGACGAGTTCGGCCAGTGGGACCCGAAGAACCAGCGCCCGGAGCTGTGGGCGCTCTACAACGGCCGCCACCACCCGGGCGAGTCGATCCGGGTCTTCCCGCTGTCCAACTGGACCGAGCTGGACGTCTGGCACTACATCGCCCGCGAGCGCATCGCCCTGCCGTCGATCTACTACGCCCACGAGCGCGAGGTGGTCGAGCGCGACGGGATGCTCTACGCGGTCAACGAGTTCTTCCGGCCCCGGGCGGGCGAGGACCGGTTCAAGGCGCGGGTGCGCTACCGGACGGTGGGCGACGCGTCCTGCACCGCCGCCGTGCGCTCCGACGCCGACACGGTCGAGAAGGTCATCGAGGAGGTCGCCGCCACCCGGATCACCGAGCGCGGCGCGACCCGCGGCGACGACCGGGTCAGCGAGGCCGCCATGGAGGACCGCAAGCGGGAGGGCTACTTCTGATGACCACCGAGACCGTCCCGCCGGCCGACGCGAGCCCGACGGACGCCCGGGCCGTGCCGGAGCCCCGGCCGATGGACCTGCTGCGCTTCGCCACCGCCGGCAGCGTCGACGACGGCAAGTCGACCCTGATCGGCCGGCTGCTCTACGACACGAAGTCGCTCTTCACCGACCAGCTCGCCGCCGTCGAGGCGGTCAGCGCCGCGCGGGGCGACGAGTACACCAACCTGGCGCTGCTCACCGACGGCCTGCGGGCGGAGCGCGAGCAGGGCATCACCATCGACGTGGCGTACCGCTACTTCGCCACGCCCCGGCGGAAGTTCATCATCGCGGACACCCCCGGGCACATCCAGTACACCCGCAACATGGTGACCGGGGCGTCGACGGCCGACCTGGCGCTGATCCTGGTGGACGCCCGCAAGGGCCTGGTCGAGCAGTCCCGCCGGCACGCGTTCCTCTGCTCGCTGCTGCGGGTGCCGCACCTGGTCCTCTGCGTCAACAAGATGGACCTGGTCGACTTCTCGCAGGAGGTCTTCGAGCGGATCGCCGACGAGTTCACTGCGTTCGCCGCGAAGCTCGACGTGCCCGACCTGACGGTGGTGCCGGTCTCGGCGCTGCGCGGCGACAACATCGTCACCCGGTCGGAGAACATGCCCTGGTACGAGGGCCCGTCGCTGCTGCACCACCTGGAGCGGGTGCACATCGCCAGCGACCGCAACCTGGTCGACGTGCGCTTCCCGGTGCAGTACGTGATCCGCCCGCAGTCGACCACCGTCACCGACTACCGGGGCTACGCGGGCCAGGTCGCCTCCGGTGTGCTCAAGCCGGGCGACGAGGTGATGGTGCTGCCGTCCGGCTTCACCAGCCGGATCGCCGCCGTGGAGACCGCCGACGGGCCGGTCGCGGAGGCGTTCCCGCCGATGTCGGTGACCGTACGCCTCGAAGACGAGATCGACATCTCCCGGGGCGACATGATCTGCCGTCCGAACAACGCCCCGGCGGTGTCCCAGGACATCGAGGCGATGGTGTGCTGGATGGACGAGACCCGCCCGCTCCAGGTCGGCGGGAAGTACGCCATCAAGCACACCACCCGCTCGGCGCGGGCGATCGTGCGCGGTCTGCACTACCGGCTGGACATCAACTCGCTGCACCGCGACGAGTCCGCGGGCGGGCTGGGGCTCAACGAGATCGGCCGGGTGCGGCTGCGGACGACCGTGCCGCTGCTCGCGGACGAGTACCGCCGCAACCGCACCACCGGCGGCTTCGTGATCATCGACGAGTCCACCAACCGCACCGTCGGCGCGGGGATGATCGTCGAAGCGCAGTGAGTTCCGCCGACGGGTGGGCGCCGACGCCCGCCCGTCGGCTGACTGCGCCTCGGCTGACCGGGCCTGCTGGTTGACCGCGCCAGCCGCCGCGTCTCGCGCCTCGGGTCTTTCGCAGGGCCGTACCCGCTGCGCCGGACCTCGGCGACGACCGGCAGCGTTGTCGGTTCGTCCCGATGCCACAGAGGTATTTAAATGCCACAGAGGTATCAGCGTGCCGCCGGGTGGGTCGGTCGGCGGGAAGACCCCGAACGCTGCGGCTTCGTCGGCTCCACCGGCCTTCCCCGGCTGGTGCTCGGTGATCCAGGTCAGCTCCGGTAGCCGCTCGGACGGTCGGCGCAGGGTCCCGGACCGGCAGCCGCTGCTGCCCGCGTAGGCGCCCGCCGGGCGGGCGGTGGCCGTCCGGCGGGTCGCCGCGTCGGTGCTCAGTCCAGCCGGGTGGCGCCCGGGTCGGGCAGGACGGTGACGTGGCCGGGCGCGGCGAAGCCCCGCTCGGCGTACGCGGCCGTGACGGCGGCGGCGACCGCGTCGGCCCGTTCCGCGTCGACGAGGGCGAGGACGCAGCCGCCGAAGCCGCCGCCGGTCATCCGGGCGCCGAGCGCCCCGGCGGCCAGGGCCGCCTCGACGGCCGTGTCGATCTCCGGGACGGTGATCTCGAAGTCGTCGCGCATCGAGGCGTGCGAGGCGGTCAGCAGCGGCCCGATCTCGCGTACCCGGCCGGCGCGCAGCAGCGCGACGGTGTCGAGCACCCGCTGGTTCTCGGTCACGACGTGCCGCACCCGGCGGCGGGTCTCGTCCTCGTCGAGCCGGGCCAGGGCGTCGGCCAGCCCGTCGGCGGGGACGTCGCGCAGCGCCGCGACGCCGAGCAGCCCGGCGGCCCGCTCGCAGGAGCCGCGGCGGGCGGCGTACTCGCCGTCGGCGTGCCGGTGCGGGGCCCGGCTGTCGACGACCAGCACGGCGAGGCCAGCGGCGTCCAGGTCGAACGGGACCTGCTCGACGGACTCGTCGCGGCAGTCCAGGAAGAGCGCGTGCCCGGCGCGACAGCGGATCACCGCCGACTGGTCCATGATGCCGGTCGGCGCGCCCACGTAGTCGTTCTCGGCGCGCCGGGCCAGCCGGGGCCGTCGCTCGGCGGGCAGGTCCAGCCCGCCCAGGTCGACCAGGGCGGCCAGCACGGCGGCCTCCAGCGCGGCCGAGGAGGACAGCCCGGCGCCCAGGGGCACGTCGGAGGCGATCGCCAGGCGGGCGCCGGGCACCGCGTGCCCCGCCGCCCGCAGCGCCCAGACGACCCCGGCCGCGTACGCGCCCCAGCCGGTGACCCGGCCGGGCCCGGCGACCTCCTCGGCGCCGAAGGTGATCGTCTCGCCGGTGAGCTCCGAGCGGACCGTCCAGGTGTCGCCGGGCTGCGGGGCGGCTGCCACCACCGTGCGCAGCGGCAGGGCGAAGGGCAGGACGAAGCCGTCGTTGTAGTCGGTGTGCTCGCCGATGAGGTTCGCCCGCCCGGGAGCCGCCCAGCGGCCGGCGGGCGGCTCGCCGTACGCCGAACGGAAGTCGGCGGTGGCGCGGGCCGCGACGTCGTCGGTCACCGTGGCCCCGCGACGTGCGTGCGGTAGAACGCCCAGGCATCGGCGACGATGTCGGGCAGGGTCGGCTTGCGCGGCACCCAGCCCAGCTCCTCGCGGGCCAGCGCGGACGACGCGACCAACTCGGCGGGATCGCCCTCGCGGCGCGGCGCGACCTCGACCGGCACGGGGTGCCCGGTGACCTCGCGGACCACGTCGACCACCTGGCGGTTGGTGAAGCCGTTGCCGTTGCCCAGGTTGTAGATCCGGTGCTGCCCGGCGGTCGCCGCGTCGAGCGCCAGCAGGTGGGCGCGGGCGAGGTCGGCGACGTGGATGTAGTCGCGCACGCAGGTGCCGTCGACGGTCGGGTAGTCGTCGCCGAAGAGCTGGAGCTTCTCCCGCCGGCCGGCGGCCACCTCCAGCGCGATCGGGATGAGGTGGGTCTCCGGGTCGTGCCGCTCGCCGAGCGCGACGTCGCCGTCGAGGTACGCCCCGGCGACGTTGAAGTAGCGCAGCGAGACGGCGGCCAGGTTGTGCCCGATCGCCTCGGAGGTGAGGGCCATGTCGACGGCGAGCTTGGTGGCGCCGTACGTGTTCGTCGGGGCCTTCACCGCCGTCTCGGGGATGGGCAGCTCGGTGGGGTTGCCGTAGACGGCGGCGGTGGAGGAGAAGACCAGGCGGGGCACGCCGGCGGCCCGGACGGCGTCGATCAGGGCGATCGAGCCGACGGTGTTGGTGTGCCAGTAGAGCTCGGGCCGGGTCATCGACTCGCCCGCGGCGATCAGCGCGGCGAAGTGCAGCACCCCGTCGAAGCCCGCGCCGGGGGTGAGCACCCGCGCGGCGTCGTGGACGGGCGCGTCGACGTGCGTCGCGTCGGGGGCGAGCGCCTCGCGGTGGCCGGTGCGCAGGTCGTCGAGCACCACGACCTCGTGGCCGGCGTCGAGCAGCATCCTGGTCACCACGCTGCCGATGAAGCCGGCGCCGCCGGTGACGAGCAGTTTCACGTCGGTCTCCTCCTGCCTGGCCGTCCGGTGGCGGCCCGTGTCGTGATCACCCTACGGCCGGCCGCCCGGTGCCCGCCCCGCGTCGGTCACCTTGTGATTCCATCATGATTCCACAACTTCGAACAGAGCCGAACACGGGCTGCCTGCGGGCCCGGCGCTGTCTACCATCACTGTCATGCGGGAAGCGGGTGCTCCCGGGCTGCGGCGACGCGCCCGGAGCCGGCCACGCCGCGAGCCGGGGCCGTTGCCCCGGGCCGTCGCCCGGATCGTGGTGCGCGCCGCCGACGCCGCCACCCGCGCGGTGACGGCCCTGCTCGGCGCCAGCCCGGCGGCCGGCCGGGAGCGGATCAGTGAGGCGGAGCTGCGCGACCTGGTCGCCGCCAACACCCTGCTCGACCCGGTCGAGCGGCGGATCATCGACGAGGTGCTGGTCGCGGGGGCGAGCCTGGTCCGCGAGGTGATGATGCCGCGCACCGAGGTCGTCTTCCTCTCCGCCCGGCTCACCATCGCCGAGGCGGAGCGGATGGTGCGGGCCGAGACCCACACCCGCTACCCGGTCGTCGACGGCACCCACGACGACGTGGTCGGCTTCGTGCACCTGCGCGACGTGCTGCTCCGCCCGGACGTCGATCCCTGCACCACCGTCGGCGAGCTGACCCGGGAGGTGAAGCGGCTGCCCGGCAGTAAACGGGTGCTCGCCGCGCTCAGCGAGATGCGTCGGGAGCGCCACCATCTCGCCGTGGTCGTCGACGAGTACGGCGGCACCGCCGGCATCGTCACCCTGGAGGACCTGATCGAGGAGCTGATCGGGGAGATCCACGACGAGTACGACACCGACCCCGACCCGGTGCACGCGGGCCTGCCCGCCGTGGTGGACGGCCGGCTCAACCTCGCCGACTTCGCCGAGCACACCGGGGTGCGCCTGCCACCCGGTCCGTACGAGACGGTCGGCGGCTTCGTGATGGCCGCGCTGGGCCGGCTCCCCGTCGCCGGCGACGAGGTGCCGGTGACCGTCGGCCCGCCCGGCGACGGCGGCGCGGAACCCGACGACCCGCCCGACGGCTGGCTGCTGCGGGTGCTCACGCTGGAGGGACGGCGGGTGGCCCGGCTCACCGTCTCCGCCGGGCGCCTGCCGGAGCCGCGGCGCGAGATCACCGCCCCCGCACCGGTGGGGCGGAACCGACCCGCCGGCCCGTCATGACGCGCACCGGGTCTTGCTGACAGAATTGCCGCCATGTCCGACGTTCCCGCCCGCCCCCGCGTCTTCTCCGGCATCCAGCCGACGGCCGACTCGTTCCACCTCGGCAACTACCTGGGCGCCGTGCGGCACTGGGTGGCGTTGCAGGACACCCACGACGCCTACTACTGCGTGGTCGACCTGCACGCGATCACGGCGGGGCACGACCCGAAGACGCTCATGCAGCGCTCCCGGATGGCCGCCGCGCAGCTCTTCGCCGTCGGCCTCGACCCCGAGCGCAGCACGCTCTTCGTGCAGTCGCAGGTGCCCGAGCACTCGCAGCTCGCCTGGGTGCTGGGCTGCATCACCGGGTTCGGCGAGGCGAGCCGGATGACGCAGTTCAAGGACAAGTCGCAGAAGCAGGGCGGCGAGCGGGCGAGCGTCGGCCTGTTCACCTACCCGATCCTCCAGGCCGCCGACATCCTGCTCTACCAGGCCAACGCGGTGCCGGTCGGCGAGGACCAGCGCCAGCACCTGGAGCTCTCCCGCGACCTGGCCCAGCGGTTCAACTCGCTGTTCGGGCCGACCCTGACGGTGCCCGCGCCGCACATCGTCAAGGACACCGCGAAGATCACCGACCTCCAGGACCCGACGGCCAAGATGTCGAAGTCGTCCTCGTCGCCGGCCGGCATCGTCAACCTGCTGGAGGATCCGGCCCGCTCGGCCAAGAAGATCCGCTCCGCGGTCACCGACACCGGGCGGGAGATCGTCTTCGACACCGAGACCAAGCCGGGCGTCTCCAACCTGCTGACCATCTACTCGGCCCTGAGCGGGCGGAGCGTCGACGACCTGGTCGCCGCGTACGCCGGCAAGGGCTACGGCGACCTCAAGAAGGACCTCGGCGAGGTGGTGCGGGAGTTCGTCGGCCCGATCCAGGAGCGCACCAGGACCTACCTCGACGACCCGGCGCAGCTCGACAAGCTGCTCGCCGCCGGCGCGGAGAAGGCCCGCGTACTCGCCGGCACGACGCTGCGCACCGTGTACGAGCGGGTGGGCTTCTTCCCGCCGGTGCGCGGCGAGTAGCGCCCCGGCGCGACGGGTGAGGGCGGACGGGTCGGTGGCCGGAGGGATGACGCACAGCGTGGATCGCAGGGACGGGGCGCCGGACGCCGGCGACACCATCGAGATCGGCATCGCCGTCGACATCCCCGAGCCGTGGGGCAGCCTGCTCACCCGACGGCGGGTCGAGGCCGGCGACCCCCGGGTCGTCCCCGCGCACGTGACCCTGCTCGGGCCGACCGAGATCCCGGTGGCGACGCTGCCGGCGGTGGAACGGCACCTCGGCGCGGTCGCCGCCGCCCACCTGCCCTTCACCCTGCACCTGCGGGGCACCGGCACGTTCCGCCCGGTGACCCAGGTCGTCTTCGTGGCGGTGGCCGCCGGGATCAGCGAGTGCGAACTGCTCGCCGCCGCGATCCGGGCCGCCCCCGAGCTGCACCGCGAGGCGCGCTTCCCCTACCACCCGCACGTCACGGTCGCCCAGGACGTCGCGCCGGAGGCGCTGGACCGGGCGTACGAGGACCTGGCCGACTTCTCGGCCATGTTCGAGGTCGAGGCGTTCACTCTCTTCTCGCACAGCGGGCAGACCCGGTGGCAGCCGCGCCGGGACTTCCGGCTGGGCGGCTGAGCGGTCGCCCGGGTGCGCCACGGCGTCGACGCCGGCTCCCGCCGTACGACCGCCGCCCGGCGCGGGCCGGCACCCGGTTGCCCGCACGGCGGCCGGAGATCGGCGAGGATGACGGCGTGAACGTGCTGGGCCGCATCGAGGCGGGCATCGACCGCCGGATCAGTGCCACGCGCCGCCGGTGGGGCGCAGCCGACCACCTCTGGCGGGCCGGCGTGCTCTACAACGACGTGCTGGGCGGGCGGCTGGCCGCCGCGATCGCCTACTACGGCTTCTTCGCGGTCTTCGCGCTGGCGCTGGTCGGGTACTCGATCTTCGGGGCCATCCTGGAGGACAACGACGAGGTCAGCGCGGCTGCTGCGGACTTCCTCCGGGAGAACCTGCCGTTCCTCGACCCGGTGCAGATCGCCGACAGCAGCGGCACGGTCGGGGTGGTCGGCCTGATCATCCTCGCGTTCACCGGGGTCGGCTGGGTGGAGGCGATCCGCTCCTCCCAGCGGCTCATGTACGGGCTCAACCAGCAGCCCGGCAACCTGGTGGTCCGCCGCCTGGTCGACCTCGGCGTACTGGTGGTCATCTTCGTGCTGCTCGGCGTCTCGGTGGCGGCGGTGGACGCCCTGGAGTCGCTGCTGCGGTTCCTGCTGCGCAGCACCGGCTCGGTCGGCCTGACCACGGTCAGCGCGGTGCTCAGCGTGGTGGTCAACGCGGTGCTGGCCACCCTGCTGCTGGTGGCGGTGCCGAGGTTGCGGATGAGCCGGTCCCGGCTGCGCCCGGTGGTGCTGCTGGTCGCGGTCGGCATCACCCTGCTGAACACCGTCGGGCGCTTCTACGTGGTGCGCACCGAGCGGAACCCGGCGTACACGGTGGTGGCGGGCGCCGTGGGGCTGCTGCTCTACCTCTACCTGCTCAATCAGCTGGTGCTCTTCGGCGCGGCGCTGGCCGCGACCAGCCCGCGCGGTCGGGTGGTGGACCTGGCGGCGGCTCCGGGGCCGGTCGACCCGGACGCGGACACGGACCCGGGTACCCCGGGCGGGGCCGGATGAGTGGGGGAGCGGGCGTGCGGATCACGGTCGACCAGGGCTCGGCGGTGCCGCCGTACGAGCAGGTGCGCGGGCAGCTCGCGGAGCTGATCGGGACGGGCCGGTTGGCGGTGGGCACGCGGCTGCCGACCGTCCGTCGGTTCGCGGCCGACCTCGGGCTGGCGGTCAACACGGTGGCCCGGGCCTACCGGGAGCTGGAGGCGGCCGGCCTGCTGGAGACCCGGGGCCGGCATGGCACCTTCGTCGCGCCCGGGCGCGACGACGCGGCGGACCGGTTGCAGCGGATGGCGGCCGGGTACGCCGCCGAGGCCGCCCGGCTGGGCGTACCGCCCGCGACGGCGCTGGCCATGGTCCGCGCGGCGTTGGACGCGGCGCGGCCGGCCTGACGGTGCCGACGACACCGGGTCGGGCGCCGGCGACCCGCGCGCGGTAGGGCGAATGGCGGGAATGACTCCCCGGGGGCCCGGCGCCACGGACATGATGGGCGCGTGGGCGCACTCGTGACACTGGACCTGCCGGACGACTCGCCGATGCTCGGCCTGCCGTGGATCATCACCTTCGGCCCGCTCGGCGACGCCGACGAGTGGGAGCCGGTGGTCTGCGGCCCCTACGAGCGGCCACACGCCCTCGCACTGGCCGAGTCGATCGTCGCCGAGGAGCAGCTGATGGCGGTCGTGGAGCCGCTGCTGCCGGCGGTCTCGGCCGAGGAGATCCGGGGCGAGATCGCCGCGGCGCAGATCGCCGCCGAGGACGAGGCGGCGCAGCTCGAGCAGGCCGATCTCTACGGCGACTTCGAGGACACCATCGACGAGGAGCTGGAGGCGGCGGCCGAGGAGGCCGACAGCGCGGAGCCGCTCGCCCCGCCCACCGAGGCCGAGCTGCGGGCCGGCTTCGGGCGCATCGCCGCCAAGCTCACCAGCGGCGCCTGAAGCCGGCCCGGCCTGCGCATCCCGATGGACGCCGGCGCCACCGGAGCGGACTCCGGAGGCGCCGGCGCCACCTCACCCCCCACCACAAGGGGTCGGTAGCCCAGTCGCCCGTCGGCGCGGGGCACAACGGACGACCAGGTCGATGACGGGTTACCCGCTCAGCGCCGTTCGAACCACGCGGCCGCGTCGACTCCGAGCAGGTGGCCGGAGCCCTGCCCGGTGAGCGGCTCGCTGGCGGCGATCGGTGCGCCGTACCCGTCGATCAGGGCCGGCGCACCGCTGATGTTGACCACACAGGTCAGCACGGTGTCACCGGCGGTGCGGCTGAAGGCGAGCACGCCCGGCCCGGCCTCCAACCAGGTGACTGCGCCCGCGTCGGCGGCCAGCGCCGGGTGCTCCCGGCGGATCCGCAGCGCGGTGCGGTAGAGCTCCAGCGTCGAGCCGGGCACGCCGGTCTGGGCGGCGACCGAGAGGGCACGCCAGGTGGCCGGGGCCGGCAGCCAGCTCAGCTCGCTGCCGGCCGGCCCGAAGCCGTACGGGGCCAGCTCGCCGCTCCACGGGATCGGCACCCGGCAGCCGTCGCGGCTCTCGCCGGTGCGCAGGAACGCCGGGTCCTGGCGCAGCTCGTCCGGCAGGTCGAGCACCTCCGGCAGGCCCAGTTCCTCGCCCTGGTAGAGGTAGGCGCAGCCGGGCAGGGCGAGCATCAGCAGGGTGGCGGCGCGCGCCCGGCGCAGCCCCTCGGCGCCGTCGCCGTAGCGGGTCACGTGCCGCTGCTTGTCGTGGTTGGAGAGCACCCAGGTGGTGGGCGCGCCGACGATGGTCGACTCGGCGAGCGCGGTGTCGACGACCTTGCGGAACGAGTCGGCGGACCAGGTCGCGTCGAGGAAGTCGAAGCTGAACGCCTGGTGCAGCTCGTCCGGGCCGATGTAGCGGGCGAGGCGCTGCGGGGTCTCGGCCCACGCCTCGGCGACCGCCATCCGGCCGCCCGGGTAGCTGTCCAGGATCGGCCGCCAGGCGCGGTAGATGTCGTGCACCTCGTCCTGGTCGAAGTAGGGGAGCCGGCCCTTGCCGAGCAGCTCCGCCTGGCGCTGGCCGGTGGTCATGGAGTTGAACCCGACGTCCGGCAGCCCCTCGGCCTTGATCATGCCGTGCGCCACGTCGATCCGGAAGCCGTCCACGCCCCGGTCGAGCCAGAAGCGCAGCACGCCCTCGAACTCGGCGCGCACCTCGGGGTGCCGCCAGTTCAGGTCGGGCTGGGCCGGGTCGAACAGGTGCAGGTACCACTGACCGTCGTCGATCCGCGTCCAGGCGGGGCCGCCGAAGATGCTCTCCCAGTCGTTCGGGGGCAGTTCGCCGTTCTCGCCCTTGCCCTCGGCGAAGAGGTAGCGCGCCCGCTCGGGGGAGCCGGGCCCGGCCGCCAGCGCCGCCTGGAACCACTGGTGCGCGCTGGAGGTGTGGTTGGGCACCAGGTCGACGATGATCCGCAGGCCGAGGGCGTGCGCGTCGGTGATCATCGCGTCGAAGTCCGCGAGGGTGCCGAACATCGGGTCGACGTCGCGGTAGTCGGCGACGTCGTACCCGCCGTCGATCATCGGGGAGGTGTAGAAGGGGGTCAGCCAGAGCGCGTCCACGCCGAGGTCGTGCAGGTACGGCAGGCGCTCCCGGATGCCCTGGAGGTCGCCGACGCCGTCGCCGTTGGAGTCGGCGAAGCTGCGTACGTAGACCTGGTAGACGACCGCGGAGCGCCACCAGTCGTCGTCGGAGGCCAGCGGCGAGGGGTTGCTGACGGTCATGGGTGGCGTTCCCCGTTCTGTGGCGCGGGTCGGCGGCACCCGAGCGCGGCGCGGGTGCGGGGGTGATGTCTGAGCAGAATGCCGCTCGTTACTGCAAGAGTCAAGCATTCCTTGCGCAAGAAATGGCGTCGGTCACGCGGCGCCCCGAGGGAACCCCGCTCGCGCGGGCCTGCCGGGGGCGGGCGGTCAGGCCGGGACGGCCAGCGCGGGCGGGGCCGGGCGCTGCCGGGTCGGGCCGCCCGGGGCGGGGCGCGCGGCGCCGGTCGGGGCGACGGCGGTGGAGCCGCGCACGACCAGTTCCGGGCGGAACACGTACTCCGAGTGCGGGGCGGCGTGCCCGTTGATCTCGTCCACCAGGGCCCGGACGGCGGCGACGGCCATCGCGGCCACCGGCTGCCGCATCGTGGTCAGCGGCGGGTCGGTGAAGGCCATCAGCGGGGAGTCGTCGTAGCCGACCACCGACAGCTCTCCCGGGACGGACATGCCGCGCTGCCGGGCGGCCCGGATCGCGCCGAGCGCCATCAGGTCGGAGCCGCAGACGATGCCCGTGACGCCCCGGTCCAGCAGCCGGGCGGCGGCGGCCTCGCCGCCCTCCACGCCGAACAGCGACAGCTCGGCCAGTTCGTCGAGGCCGGGCTCGTCGACCCCGACGAGCCGGCCCATCGCGGCCCGGAAGCCGGCCACCCGGCGCTGCACCGGCACGAACCGGTCCGGCCCGGTGATCAGGCCGATGCGGCGGTGCCCGAGCGCCACCAGGTGGGCCACGGCCAGTTCGGTGGCCTCGCCGTCGTCGCAGGAGACGAAGGGCGCGGGGATGCCGGGCGCGTACCCGTTGATCATCACGACGGGCAGCGGGCGGGCGATCAGGGCGCGGTAGCGGTCGTGGTTGGCGGCGGTGTCGGCGTGCAGGCCGGAGACGAAGACTATTCCGGAGACCTGCCGGTCGAGCAGCATCTCCACGTACTCGTCCTCGGTGACCCCGCCGGCGGTCTGGGTGCAGAGCACGGGGGTGAACCCGCTCTGCGCCAGGGTCGACTCGATCACCTGGGCGAAGGCGGGGAAGATCGGGTTGTCGAGCTCGGGGACCACCAGGCCCACGAGGCCGGCGCTGCGCTTGCGCAGCCGGGCCGGGCGCTCGTAACCGAGCACATCGAGAGCGGTCAGTACGGCCTGCCGGGTCTCGGGGGCCACTCCCGGGCGGTCGTTGAGCACCCGCGACACCGTGGCCTCGCTGACTTCGGCCTGTTGGGCGATGTCGGACAGTCGAGCGCGCATGGGCGCACTTTAGCTCAAAGGCAAGTTCTTGCGTACACTTCTGCAAGCCCTTCCATTCTCTGCAACCTCTTGCTAACGTCCCCGCAACACGCGAGAGCAGCGGCGCAGCACGCCCGGCGCCGGTTGGCAAGAAAATTACAGAGCTTCCACTGGCGGGATCGCCCCTCCCCCGGCGGGCCGCCATGACGACAGGAGTACCGATGCGCATCCGTACCGCGGGTGTGGTCGCCGTCCTCGGCCTGGCGCTCGCCGCCTCCGGCTGTGGTGGCGACAGCAACGACGAGCCGGCCGCGAACGAGTCCAGCAAGGCCGCCACCGGCGGCAAGCTGGTGATCTGGGCCGACGACAAGCGCGCCGCCGCCCTCAAGCCGTTCGGTGAGAAGTTCGGCCAGGAGAACGGCGTCACGGTCGAGGTCCAGGCCGTCTCCAAGGACCTCCAGACCAACTTCGTCACCGCCTCCCAGCAGGGCAGCGGCCCGGACGTCGTGGTCGGCGCGCACGACTGGATCGGCAACCTGGTGCAGAACGGCGCCATCGACCCGGTCCAGCTCGCCGCCGAGCAGAAGAGCGCGTTCAACGAGACCGCCGTCAAGGCCGTCACGTTCAACGGCCAGCTCTACGGCGTGCCCTACGCCATGGAGAACCTGGCGCTGATCCGCAACACCGAGCTGGCCCCCGAGGCGCCGAAGACCATCGAAGAGCTGGTCGCCACCGGCAAGAAGCTCAAGGCCGAGAAGAAGGCCAGCGAGATCCTCTGCCTCCAGTCCGGCCAGAACGGCGACGCGTACCACATCTACCCGCTCTACACCTCGGCCGGCGGCTACCTCTTCGGTACCGGCGCCAACGGCGACTACGACCCGAAGGACCTGGGCGTGGGCAAGCCGGAGTCGATCGCGGCGTTCCAGAAGATCGCCAAGCTCGGTGAGAAGGGCGAGGGCGCGCTGAAGCGTTCGATCACCCCCGAGAACTCGATCGCCACGTTCACCGGCAAGAAGTGCGCCTTCCTGGTCTCCGGCCCGTGGGCCATCGCCGACGCCAAGAAGGCCAACATCAAGTACGACATCTCCCCGGTCCCCGGCTTCGCCGGTGGCAAGGAGGCCCAGCCGTTCGTGGGCGTCCAGTCCTTCTACGTCGCGTCCAAGGGCCAGAACAAGGCCCTGGCGCAGGAGTTCGTCGCGAACCACGTGACCACCGCGGACCTCGCCGTGGCGCTCTACAACGCCGAGCCGCGTCCCCCGGCGCTGACCGCCGCGCTGGACCAGGTCAAGGGCAGCGACCCGGACCTGGCCAAGTTCCAGGAGGCCGGCAAGAACGGCCAGGTGCTCCCGGCGATCCCGGCCATGGCCGCGATCTGGGACCCGTTCGGCAAGGCGGAGGCCGCCATCATCGGCGGCGCCGACCCGGCCAAGACGATCACCGCAGCCGGTAAGACGATCGCCGGCCAGATCAAGTAATGAGCACGTCGTCATCCGGCCCGGGGGCTGCCACGCAGCCCCCGGGCCGGGGGCCCGTACGGTCCGGGTCCCCGCGCACGTCCCGTACCGCGCGGAACCACGCGCCGATCACCCTGACCGGCCTGCTCGTCAAGGTGGTCCTGCTCGGCCTCGTGGCCGGGATCGCGGTCTGGGCGGCCTTTCCGCTCATCGAGGCCGAGCTCTGGGTCGGGTTGGCGATCCTGCTGGCGACCACCGCCGGACTCTTCTACCTCTACCTGACCCCCCGGCACATCCCCGTCAAGTACCTGATCCCGGGCACGCTCTTCCTGGTGGCGTTCCAGATCATCCCGGTGCTCTACACCGCCAGCACCGCCTTCACGAACTTCGGTGACGGCCACCGGGGCAGCAAGGACGACGCCATCGTCGCCATCCAGAGCGGCTCGGTGACGCAGGTCCCCGGCTCGATCCAGTACCCGCTGACCGTCGCAACCAAGGGCGACCCGGCCACCGGCGCGCTGGTCTTCCTGGTCACCGACCCGCAGACGAACACGGTCTCCGTCGGCGATACCGAGGGCCTGCGCCCGCTCGGCGCCGGCAGCGTCACCGTCGCGCCGGGCGGCAAGGTCACCGCCGCCGACGGCTACCAGATCCTCAACTTCGGCGAGGCCAGCAAGCGGAGCAAGGACATCACCGACCTGGTGGTGCCGACCTCCGGGGGCGCGCTGCGCTCGTCCGGCCTGTCGCGCGCCTACGAGGGCAAGGCGGTCCGGGCGTACGACGCGGGCTGCGACTGCATCCGCGACAGCGAGACCGGTAAGACCTGGACCGCCGACGGGAAGGTCGGCTCCTTCGTCGCCGCGGACGGCGAGGCGCTGGCCCAGGGCTGGCAGGTCAACGTCGGGCTGCGGAACTTCGCCAGCGTGCTCACCGACCCGGCCATCTCCGGCCCGTTCTTCAGCACGCTGATCTGGAACTTCGCCTTCGCGCTCGGCTCCACCGGCTTCACGTTCCTGCTCGGCATGGGGATCGCGCTGGCGCTGCACTCGCCCCGGATGCGGGGCACGAACTTCTACCGGGTGTTGCTGATCCTGCCCTACGCCATGCCGTCCTTCGCGATGCTGCTGGTCTGGCGGGACATGTTCAACACCGACTTCGGCCTGATCAACAACCTGTTCGGGCTGGGGGTGGACTGGTTCGGTGAGACCTGGTCGGCCCGGCTCGCGGTGCTGCTGGTGCAGCTCTGGCTCGGCTACCCGTACATGTTCCTGGTGACCACCGGCGCGTTGCAGGCCATCCCACGCGAGCTGACCGAGGCCACCTCGGTCGACGGGGCGTCGCCGTTCCAGTCGTTCCGCGCGGTGACCATGCCGCTGCTGCTGGTGGCGATCTCGCCGCTGCTGATCGCGTCCTTCGCGTACAACTTCAACAACTTCAACGCGATCCAGTTCGTCACCGAGGGCGGACCGTTCCCGGCGGACAACCCGACGGCCGGCGCCACCGACCTGCTGATCACCTACACCTACCGGCTGGCCTTCGGCGCCCAGGGTGCCGAGTACGGCCTCGCCGCCGCTGTCTCGATCTTCATCTTCGCGATCGTGGCGACGGTGTCGGCGATCAGCTTCTCCCGGACCCGCAAGCAGGAGGAGGTGTACTCGTGAGCACTCGCACCGATGCGCCCGTCGCCAACCGCAACGCGGCCGGACGGTCCAGGAACCGCTGGTTCGCCCAGGTGGGATGGCGGCACCTGGTCGGGATCCTGGCGGTGGCGTTCAGCCTCTTCCCGATCCTGTTCGTCGTCTCGGCGGCGCTCAACCCGCTCGGCACGCTCTCCTCCACGGAGCTGCTGCCGACCGGCGCCTCGCTGGAGAACTTCACCAACCTCTTCGAGCGGACCGCCTTCGCCCGCTGGTTCCTCAACTCGCTGCTCCTGGCGGGGGTGGCCAGCTTCGCGTCGATCTTCCTGTCGGCGCTGGCGGCGTACGCCTTCTCCCGGATGCGGTTCGCCGGCCGTCGCGTCGGACTGCTCTCCCTGCTGCTGATCCAGATGTTCCCGCAGTTCCTGGCGATCGTGGCGATCTTCCTGATCTTCACGAAGGTCACCGAACTGTGGCCGGTGATCGGCTTCAACACCCCGTGGGGCCTCTTCCTGCTCTACATGGGTGCCGCCCTCGGCGCGAACACCTGGCTGATGAAGGGCTTCTTCGACACGCTGCCGAAGGAGCTGGACGAGTCCGCCACCATGGACGGCGCCTCGCACGCCCAGATCTTCTTCCGGATCATGCTGCCGCTGGTGGCGCCGATCCTGGCGGTGACCGGTCTGCTCGCCTTCATCGGTGCGATCAACGAGTTCGTGATCGCCAACGTGTTCCTCACGAACACCAACTCGAAGACCCTCGCGGTCGGAATGTTCGGGCTGGTGGCCGGCGAGCGCAACAACAACTTCGGGATCTTCGCGGCGGGCACCCTGCTCACCGCCATCCCGACGGTGCTGGTGTTCCAGCTCCTCCAGCGCTACATCGTCAACGGCCTCACGGCCGGAGCTGTAAAAGGCTGAGCCTCCTCGGCTCACCGCTGCGGCAAGGGCGTCGGCGTCCGACGTACACCGGAGCAGTCACGGATCGACCGCCGCGGCCGGGCAACCGGCCGCGGCGGGAGACCCCTTTCTCTCCCAGTCCGACCGACGCGAAAGGCGCCACCATGTCCCTGTTGCCGCACCACGACGGTTCCGCCCTGTACGTGCCCGAGCAGGAGCCCGCCCTCGGCGACGTCGTCGACGTCTTCGTCCGGGTGCCGGCCGGCGCCGACGTCCGGCAGGTGCACGTGCGCACCACCGGCGACGGAGAGCCCCGCTTCACCGAGGCGGTCGTGGACCGCACCGACGGCGGCGACGTCTGGTGGCGGGTCCCCGTCGAGGCCCGCAACCCGGTCAGCAACTACCGGTTCATGCTCACCGGCAGCCGCGGCTACCGCTGGCTGAACGCCGCCGGCCTGGTGCACCACGACGTGCCCGACAACGGCGACTTCAAGCTGGTCACCCACGCGCCGCCGCCGGCCTGGGCCCGCGACGCGGTGATCTACCAGATCTTCCCCGACCGGTTCGCCCGGTCCGCCGCCGCCGAGGGCCGCGAACTGCCGGACTGGGCCATCCCGTGCGACTGGGACACCCCGGTGATCGGGCGCGGCCCCGAGACTCCCCGGCAGTTCTACGGGGGAGACCTGGACGGCGTCACCGGGCGGCTGGATCACCTGGACCGGCTCGGGGTGAACACCGTCTACCTGACCCCGATCTTCCCGGCCCGCTCCAACCACCGCTACGACGCGGCCAGCTTCGACACCGTCGACCCGCTGCTCGGCGGGGACGCCGCGCTGGCCCGCCTCGCCGACGCCGTACGCGCCCGGGGCTGGCGGCTGCTCGGCGACATCACCAGCAACCACACCGGCGACGCGCACGAGTGGTTCACCAGGGCCGCCTCCGACTCCTCCGCGCCCGAACGGGAGCTGTACTACTTCGACGAGGTCTCCGGTGACTACGAGTCGTGGAACGGGGTCAGGTCGCTGCCGAAGCTGAACTGGGGCAGCGCCGAGCTGCGCCGGCGCTTCGCCACCGCCGACGACTCGCTGCTGCGCCGCTGGCTGCGCCCGCCGTACGGGCTGGACGGCTGGCGGGTGGACGTGGCCAACATGACCGGGCGGCGGGGCGCCGACGCGTACACCCACGAGGTGGCGGCGCTGCTGCGCGAGGTGGTCGTCCGGACCCGGGCCGACGCGCTGCTGATGGCCGAGCACGGCCACGACCACACCGGCGACCTCGACCGGAACGGCTGGCACGGCACGATGAACTACGTCGGCTTCACCGACCCGGTCTGGTCCTGGCTGCGCCACGGCGACCAGCCCGTACCGAACTTCCTCGGCACCCCGGGCGGGGTGGTGCGCCGGGACGCGGACGCGGTGCTCGCCACCATGAACGCCTACCGCTCGTTGATCTCCTGGCGGTCGTACACCCACTCGTGGCAGCTGCTCGGGTCGCACGACTCCGCCCGGATCCGCACCGTGGTCGGCGACGCCGCCCGGCAGGAGGTCGCCGCCGGGCTGCTCGCCACCATGCCCGGCACCCCGATGATCTTCGCCGGCGACGAGCTGGGCCTGACCGGCACCAACGGCGAGGGTTCGCGTACCCCGATGCCGTGGCACCGGCCCGAGAGCTGGGACGCCTCGACGTTCGCCGCGTACCGCGCCCTGGTGGCGCTGCGCCGCGCGGAGCCCGCGCTGCGCCACGGCGGCCTGCGCTGGCTGCACGCCGACGCGGACACGCTGGTCTTCCTGCGCGAGGCGCCGACCGGCACGGTGCTGGTGCTGGCCCGCCGCGCCGCCGGCGAGCCGCTGCGCCTGGCCGGGCTGCGGCCGGCCGAGAACCTGTACGGCGGGGCCCCCGCCCTGCGGCCCGACGCCGACGGCGCGGTCACCCTCCCGGCGGACGGCCCCACCTTCCAGGCGTGGCGCCTGACCTGATGGCCGAGTAGCGGGGCGGAACCCCTACCCGCCCCGCTACTACAATCCGTCGTTGATGGGGGAGGATGGTGGGCGTGGAAGCTCTGAGACTGATACTTCGCTACGTCCATCTGATCGGTTTCGCCCTGCTGCTCGGCGGCGCGATCGTCCAGTACGTCAGCGGCAAGCTGCGGATCAACCCGGCCATGCTCTGGGGGTCCGTGATCATGCTGGCGACCGGGATCGGCCTCTCCGCGCCACTGCGCGACGGCGACGAGCCGGCCCCCGCGAAACTTGTTACCAAGTTGGTGCTCGCCATCCTGATCTTCGTCATGGTCTTCTTTTCCCGGAAGCGCGACGTGGTCAACCGTGGGCACTTCCTGGCAATCGTCGGGTTGACCCTGGTCAACGCGGCGGTGGCCGTCTTCTGGCGGTAACGTCACCGACAGGGACGACGTGCAGAACCGGACGTTCCGCGACGCCCCGCCGCGCATCTACCAGCACTGAGAGTGATCTGCCCCACCTAAGGGTTACGTAGGGGTAACAGGCACCCAACAGTCGTGCACGATTGTCGGCCGGTGGGTGGGCGCGGGCGTACGCTCCCGTCCGTAACGTGGGACGCCGGCGGCGCAGCGCAGGCCGGCTCAAAGGGCTGCCACCGTGCAGGACGCGGTGTGCAATGGGAAGGAGACGTCTTGCGCTCGATGCGTGGGATGCGGATCGCCTCCGCCGTCGCGGTGGGTGGGCTCGTGCTGGGCGCCGCCGCGTGCGGTGAGGCTCCCGAGGAGAACAACAACGCCGGCAGTGGCGACAAGAAATACACCGCCTGCATGGTGACCGACGTCGGCGGCATCGACGACAAGTCGTTCAACACCTCCGCCTGGAAGGGCCTGGAGGAGGCCAAGAAGGCCAACGACAAGATCGACATCAAGTACGTCGCGTCGAAGGCCGAGGCGGACTACGAGGTCAACCTGACCCAGTACGTCAACCAGAAGTGCGACTTCATCCTGGCCGTCGGTGGCCTGATGGGTGACGCCACCTCCAAGATCGCCAAGGCGAACCCGAACCAGCAGTTCGGCATCGTCGACGCGAAGGTCCCGGAGACCAACGTCTACCCGATGCAGTTCGACACCGCCCAGGCCGGCTTCCTCGCCGGCTACCTGGCCGCTGGCATGACCAAGAGCGGCACGGTGGGCACCTACGGCGGCCTGCCGATCCCGCCGGTCACCATCTTCATGGACGGCTACGCCGACGGCGTCGCGCACTACAACAAGACCAAGAGCAAGACGGTCAAGGTCGTCGGCTGGGACAAGGCCGCCCAGAAGGGCTCCTTCACCAACGACTTCGTCAAGCAGGACGAGGGCAAGAAGGTCAGCGACGCGCTGGTCGCCCAGGGTGCCGACATCATCATGCCGGTCGCTGGCGGTGCCGGCCTCGGCACCACCGGCGCGGCCAAGGCGTCGGGCGGCAAGTACAACACCATCTGGGTGGACGTCGACGGCTGCGAGAGCACCCAGGACTGCGCGGCGATCATCACCACCGTCGAGAAGAACATCCCGGACGCCGTCAAGGAGGCCGTCGTCAAGGCCGCCAACGGCGAGAAGCTGTCGGCCACCCCGGGCTACCTCGGCAACCTGTCGAACAACGGCGTCGGGCTCGCCCCGTACCACGAGTTCGACAGCAAGGTCCCGGCCGAGCTGAAGGCCGAGATCGACAAGCTGAAGGCGGACATCGCCGCCGGCACCGTCACCGTCACCTCCGCGGCCCAGCCGAAGTGAGGCTCCGCCGGCCGCCCGCGGTGAGACGATCACCCCGGTAGGCCGGCGAGCGGTACAGCACGACGACCCGGCCGCCCCGGCGTCGCGGGGGAAACCCCCACGGCGCCGGGGCGGCCGATCCGCACCACCCGACGACGGCCCCGCGCCGCGAGCGGTACATCGGCAGCTACGCTGCACCATCGCTTCGCACTCCAGGAGGTTGCGCTGAGACTCGAACTGCGCGGCATCACCAAACGGTTCGGTGATCTGGTCGCCAACGACCACATCGATCTGACGGTGGAGCCTGGAGAGATCCACGCCCTGCTCGGCGAGAACGGCGCGGGCAAGTCGACCCTGATGAACGTGCTCTACGGGCTCTACCAGCCCGACGAGGGCGAGATCCTGGTCGACGGCGCGCCGCTGAAGCTGCGGGGCCCGTCCGACGCGATCGCGGCCGGGATCGGCATGGTGCACCAGCACTTCATGCTGGTGCCCGTCTTCACGGTGACCGAGAACATCATGCTCGGCGCCGAGCAGGTCAAGGGCGGCATCGCCGGCTTCCTGGACCGGCGGCGGGCCCGGCGCGAGGTCGCCGAGGTCTCCGAGCGGTACAACCTGCGGGTCGACCCGGACGCGGTGATCGAGGACCTGCCGGTCGGCATCCAGCAGCGGGTGGAGATCGTCAAGGCGCTCACCCGCGACGTCGACCTGCTCATCCTCGACGAGCCGACGGCCGTGCTCACGCCGCAGGAGACCGAGGAACTGCTCACCGTGATGCGGTCGCTCAAGGCCGCCGGCAAGTCGATCGTCTTCATCACCCACAAGCTGGGCGAGGTCAAGGCCATCGCCGACCGGATCACCGTGATCCGGCGCGGGAAGACCGTCGGCACCGCCTCCCCGGAGGCGAGCCGGGACGAGCTGGCCGCGCTCATGGTCGGCCGCAGCGTGCGGCTCACCGTCGACAAGGAGGCCGCCACCCCCGGCAAGCCGGTCCTGGAGGTCGCCGGCCTCGTCGTCGACGACGACCGGCAGATCCGCGCGGTCGACGGGATCGACCTGACCGTGCACGCGGGCGAGGTGCTCGGCGTCGCGGGCGTGCAGGGCAACGGCCAGACCGAGCTGATCGAGGCGATCATGGGGCTGCGCCCGACGCTCGCCGGCACGGTCACGCTCGACGGGCAGCAGGTCGACGGCTGGTCGACCAAGAAGGTGCTCCGCGCGGGCGTCGGCTACGTGCCCGAGGACCGCAGCGTCGACGGCCTGGTCAAGGAGTTCTCCGTCGCGGAGAACCTGGTGCTCGACATCTACGACCGGCCGCCGTTCGGCAAGGGCCTGGCGTTGCGGCCGGACGCCATCGCGAAGTCGGCGAAGGAGCGGATCGAGCAGTTCGACGTCCGCACCTCCTCGGCCGACGCGCCCGTCGGCACCCTCTCCGGCGGCAACCAGCAGAAGGTCATCGTGGCCCGGGAGCTGTCCCGGCCGCTGAAGCTCTTCATCGCCGCCCAGCCGACCCGCGGCGTCGACGTCGGGTCGATCGAGTTCATCCACAGCCAGGTCATCCGCGAGCGGGACGTCGGCACCGCCGTCATGGTGGTCTCCAGCGAGCTCGACGAGGTGATCGGCCTGGCCGACCGGATCGCGGTGATGTACCGCGGCCGGATCATCGGCATCGTCGGCCCCGACACCCCGCGCGAGGAGATCGGCCTGCTGATGGCCGGCATCACCCCGGACGCGGCGCCCGCCGCCGCGACCGGCACGACCCCGGCCGACGGCGGCGCGGCGGCCCCCGCCGCCGAGGGCCCTGGTAGCAAGGACGAGGCATGACGAACCCGAACCCCGAGTCGGGCTCCCCGGGCAACCCGAACCCCCCGTCGGGCTCCCCGGACAAGGAGCCGGCGACCGAGGCGCAGGCCGCGCGGACCGCGCTCGGCAACACCGAGCGCGCCGAGACGGCCACCTCCCCGAAGGCCCCGGCCCGGGCCCCGGAGCCGAAGCCCTCGCTGGGCCGCCTGTTCCTGGACAACCTCTGGGCGGCGAACACCTTCACGGTGACGCTGCTGTCGCTGGTGCTGGCGATGATCGTCGGCGCGATCCTGATGATCGTGTCCGACCCCGAGGTTCTCGCCACCTACAGCTACATCACGGCCCGGCCGGCCGACGCGCTCAACGCGAGCTGGACGCTGGTCAGTGAGGCGTACGGGAACCTCTTCAAGGGCGCGATCTTCGACCCGGACGCGGTCGGCTTCCAGGCGGCGATGAGCCCGATCTCGGAGACGCTCACCTACACCGCGCCGCTGGTCTTCACCGGCCTGTCGGTGGCGCTGGCCTTCCGGGGCGGCCTGTTCAACATCGGCGCCCAGGGCCAGGCCACCATGGGCGTGATCCTGGCCGCGCTGGCGGGCTTCCTGCTGCCGCTGCCGCCGGGCCTGCACCTGCTCGTCGCGGTGCTCGCCGGCGCGCTCGGCGGGGCGATCTGGGGCTTCATCCCGGGCATCCTCAAGGCGCGCACCGGCGCCCACGAGGTGATCAACACGATCATGCTCAACTACATCGCCACGTACTTCCTGACCTGGATCATCGTGCAGAACGGCGTCCAGGACCCGAACCGTACGGACGCGATCAGCAAGCCGGTCGACGGCTCCGCCCAGCTGCCCCGGCTGCTCGGCGACGGGCTCCGGGTGCACGCCGGCATCATCCTGGCGGTGCTGGCCACCTGGGCGGTCTGGTGGCTGCTCAACCGCTCCACGCTCGGCTTCGAGCTGCGCGCCGTCGGCGCCAACCCGGACGCCGCGCGGACCGCCGGCATCAGCGTCACCCGGACGTACGTCCTGATCATGGTCTTCGCCGGGATCCTGGCCGGCCTCGGCGGCTCCAACATGGTGCTCGGCTCCACCGCCAGCGCGCTGACCCCGCTGGTCGTCGCGCAGATCGGCTTCGACGGCATCCTGGTGGCGCTGCTCGGCCGGGTGAAGCCGTGGGGCGTCGCGCTGGCCGCGCTGCTCTTCGGCGCGCTCCAGGCCGGCGGCAACCGGATGCAGTCCTACTCGGGGATCTCGCTGGAGCTGGTCACCGTGCTCCAGGCGCTGATCGTCATCTTCATCGCCGCGCCGGCCCTGGTGAAGGCGATCTTCCAGCTCCGGGCCGCCCGCGCCGCCCGGTTGCAGACGAGCCTGGCGAAGGGCTGGTAACTCATGTCCACCATGGCTGTCGAAGACGTCGCGGTCGCCCCCGTCGACCAGGGCTTCTGGACCCGTACCCGCAAGGTCGGCGCCGTGCTGCTCGCCCTCGGCCTGCTGGCGACGGTGCTGTTCGGGGCGCTCGCCACCGGCGAGCAGGCCCGCTTCACCCTCAGCGAGGACACCGCCGGCGCCGCCCTGAAGATCCACGGCACCCTCGGCGCGATCCTCTTCGGCCTCGTCGCCCTCGCCGCCGGCGTCGCGATGCTCGCCGGCCTGCCGAAGCGCTGGTTCACCGTCGTCCTCGGCGTCGGCCTGGTCGGCTTCGTGCTGTCGTTCCTCTGCTGGCAGGTCTCCGACGCGCCGCCCGGGCAGAACTTCATGCCGCTGGTCAACATCCTCCGGAACACCTTCATCCTGGCCCTGCCGCTGATCTTCGGCGCCCTCGCCGGCGTGCTCTGCGAGCGCTCCGGCGTGGTCAACGTGGCCATCGAGGGGCAGCTGCTGATGGGCGCCTTCAGCGGCGCGCTCTTCGGCAGCCTCACCGGCAACGTCTGGGTCGGCCTGGTCGCCGCGGCCATCGGCGGCGCGTTCATCTCGCTGCTGCTGGCCGTCTTCTCGATCCGCTACCTGGTCGACCAGGTCGTCATCGGCATCGTGCTCAACCTGCTGGCCGTCGGCGTCACCGGCTTCCTCTACGAGCGGCTGATGCAGACCAACGCGCAGAAGTACAACAGCGCCCCCCGGTTCAGCAACTGGGAGATCCCGCTGCTGTCGGACATCCCGCTGCTCGGCCCGGCCCTGTTCCGGGGCAACATCTTCCTCTACCTCGGCCTGCTGCTGGTGCTGGTCATCCACATCGCGCTGTTCCGCACCCGCTGGGGCCTGCGTACCCGCTCGGTCGGCGAGCACCCCACCGCCGCCGACACCCTGGGCGTCAAGGTGCTCGGGCTGCGCTACCGCAACGTGCTGCTCGCCGGGGTGGTCGCCGGCATCGGCGGCGCCTCCTACACGCTGGCGCTCTACTCGTTCACCAAGAACATGATCGGCGGCAAGGGCTTCATCGCCCTCGCCGCGCTCATCTTCGGCCGGTGGAGCCCCACGGGGGCGCTGCTCGCGGCGCTCTTCTTCGGCTTCGCCGACCAGCTCGCCACCTACCTGGGCGCCATCAACAGCGTGATCCCGAGCCAGTTCCTGGCCATGCTGCCCTACCTGGCGACGATCCTGGCGGTGGCCGGTCTGGTCGGCCGGGTCCGGGCACCGGCCGCCGACGGCAAGCCGTACATCAAGGGCTGAGCGCAGGCGACAGCCACGGGCCGCGTCCACCACCACTGGTGGACGCGGCCCTTGCCGTGCGGGTGACGGTGATCTGGCGATGATCCTGTGATGACGCCCCCGGCCAGCCTTCTACGCAGATTCCCCTCGTCTGCGTGAGGTGAGCATGAAGCGGTCCCTAGCCGCAATGGCGACGCTGATCTGCGCCGCTACCCTCCTTCCCTCGTCCATCGCGACTGCGAAGTCCGCAGCGCCCGAGACCGGCCCGACCGCCGCGTCCGCGCGCCCACCGGAGACCCGTCGTGCACCTCGACCACCCGCCGATCCGGACCGGGTCCGCGACCCCGACCGCCGTCTGGGGACAGCATGGCGGCGGTCGGCTGATCGCGCCGTCACCACGTCCGGCGACGCAACCGGCCTACATCTTCTCGTCGCCGACGAGGCGCAGGCGTACGCCTGGCGGACTGCGGCGACCCTCGCGGAGCCCGGCTTCGACACCGACCAGTGGATCGGGCAGGCCTGCGTGACCGGCTCGGGCCGGCGCGCCGTCGTGGTGTACGCGCCGCGGACCTTCACCAACCGCGAGCTGCTCATGCAGCGAGGCGGGTTCGCCGCAGTCGTCGACCTGAAGACTGGTGCGGTCACGAAGCTGCCCGAGCGGGTGTCGCTGGCCTACCACAACCCCGGGTGCGGCAGGGGCGAGAAGGCGGTTCTGTCGCGGCTGGAAATGCCGACCGAGCCTGGTCAGGCGGCCCACACCTGGCTCGGCACGGTCGACACGGCGCGGCCGACCTCGCCGGTGCGGAAGGTGCGCGCCGCCGGCCAGGTCTCCTCTGTGCTGCCGGTGCGCGACGGGCTGATCGGCTCGAAAGGCAACAGCCTGGTCCGGATCGGTGCCGGCGGTGCACTGACCAACCTGGCAGCGACGGGGGGCACGCCCTTCCGGATGCTCGCCGACGGTCCCGACGCGGTGGCGTTCCAGATCGTGCGCGACGGCCGGACCGAGTTCAAGCGGTTCGCCGCCGGAAAGGTGTCCCACCACGGGGCGGTCCCGCAGGGCCAGGTAAAGCTCCGGCCCGGAGCGGGCGGCCGGGTGTTCGCCGTCGGCGGGCGGGCAGAGGCCGGTACGGCAGGTCGGCTGCCGCGTAGCTGGCGGGCTATCGACGGCCTGCCCGACGCGGACGTCTCCACTACCGGTGCTCTGGTCGTCCAGCGGGCCACCACGGGTCGGGAGGCCGCCGGGCAGTTGGCGGAACGGCCGGACAACGGGCGACCGGAGAGGGTGGACATCAGGACGAGCCGGACGGCCGACGATTCGGAACTCCGTTTCTCGGTCGAGCCACGGGTGGACCATGCCGGGCGGCGGCTCTCGCCCTCGCTGCGTGGCCGGCCCGCCGCCAGCGGGCAGAGCAGTTCCCGGACGACCGCGACGGCGGGCGACCCCAACGTTCCGATGGACCCCGACGGCGCCTGCGCGGTGTCCCGCAACGACAAGACGCTTCAGGTCTACCAGCCGACGGTGGCCCAGATGGAGTGGGCGGCCAACCTCGCGGTGCGTAACCAGCTGACGTTCCAGCGACCCGCCAACTGGAACAACAACTCCATGCCGGCCTACTCCCCACAAGGCATGTTCCCGTCGATGGCGCTCATCGGCGGCGGCTACGTGCCCGCGCAGATCTTTCTGGGCATCCTCGCCCAGGAGTCGAACCTCTGGCAGGCGAGCCGGCATGCCGTGGACGCCTCCGTCGGGAATCCGCTGACCAGCCTGGGTTACTACGGTCTCGACCTCCAGGACCCGGACTTCAATCTGATCAATTTCGACGAGACCAAGGAACCGCGTCCGGACTGCGGATACGGCGCGGGTCAGGTGACCTCGGGCATGCGGAAGTCCGAGACCGGCCGGACCCTCGCCGGGGTCACCTGGGACTACACGAAGCAGAAGGCGGTCGCGACGGACTACGCCACCAACGTGGCGGCGGGTCTGCGGATCCTGCAGGACAAGTGGAACCAGACCCGTGCTGCCGGGCTGATCGCCAACGACGGCGACCCGAAGTACCTGGAGAACTGGTGGTTCGCCGTCTGGGCCTACAACACCGGCTTCTACGCACAGAACCCGCAGGCCCCCACCCTGCCCTGGGGCGTGGGCTGGGCCAACAACCCCGCCAACACCGACTATCCTGCCGACCGCAAGCGGTTCCTGACGGCGCCGCTCGACGTGGACAACCCGGGCGACGAGGACGATGTCGATGACGACATCGGCTACGACAACGCGAAGCACCCCAACCACTGGTCGTACCCCGAGCGGGTGATCGGCTTCGCCTACACGTCGCTGATTCGCTACAACTACAAGCTGGAGACGTTCTCCCCAACGTACGTGACGGCGGCGGCACGGCAGCCGGACGTCGCGCACGCGGCCCGCTACACCTTCTGCGAACCCCAGGTCAACGACTGCGATGAGACCCTGCCACCGAAGGTGCCGGGCGACTACCCGACCACCAAGGCGGGGGCTTGCCAGCGCGACGACCTGAAGTGCTGGTGGCACGGCCCGGTCACCTGGACGGACTGCTCGATCAACTGTGGCCTGGAGAACCGTAAGTACACGACGGTCGAGCCCCGGCCGTACGCGAACGCGGGTGACAACATCCACCCGACCCCGGTCAACTCGGACGGCACCTGCAAGGTGGAGGGTCTCCCCAGCGGCGCACGGATCATCGACGACATCTCGACCACCGTGCCGCTCGGCGCGGAGGGCTGCCGGCCCACGTTCACGTCGGGCGGTACCTTCAGCCTCAACTTCGCCAGCCACACCCAGCCGGACGGCGACGTGGTGAACCCCGGCAAGGTGGACTTCCACCAGATCGGGGCCGGCTTCGGCGGGCACTTCTGGTTCACCCACACCTACAAACGGTCGGAACATCCCACGTACCGGGTCACCGGCACCTGGAACATCAACCCGACCAACGCCTGGACCCGGATCTGGGCGCACATGCCGGACCACGGCGCGCACACACGGCAGGCGGAATACGTCATCCGCCGGCCGAACGGCACCACCGAACGGCGCATCATCCCCACGCAGTGGGAGTCCAACAAATGGGTCAACCTGGGCGTATTCGACCTGACCGGAACGGGTAACCCCAAGGTCGAGTTGAGCAACTTCACCCTGGACGGCACCGGTGTCCAGGACATCGCCTGGGACGCCGTCGCCGTGCAGCCGTTGCCCAGCAAACCCCGGCACTTCCTGGTGGCGCTGGGCGACTCGTACTCCTCGGGTGAGGGGACGGGCGACTACACGCGGGTCAGCGACCAGTACGGCGACGACAAGGCGTGGCGGAACTCTTGCCGGCGCAGCGCGCACGCCTGGTCGCAGCAGGCGACGATTCCCGGCGCGCCCGGGACCGTCGCGTCGTTGACGGCGCAGCACCACCAGAACATCGACGCGCAGTTCGTGGCGTGCAGCGGAGCGCGGGCCCACAATCTGATGAGCCCGAGCCTGCTCTCCGGCGGTGCCTGGCAGGGTGAGCCGGCCGTGGGCCAGTACGGGGAGATCAGCCAACTCGATCAGGGATCGCTGAACACCAACACCACGGCGGTGATGCTGTCCATCGGCGGCAACGACGCCCGGTTCACGAAGATCGGCATGTCCTGTGCGACAGGCATCGACTGCAGCGCGCCGGACTACCGCATGGAGGGCGACGACAAGCCGCTGGGGGAGAAGCAGGAGGAACTGATCAACGGTTACGTCAGGCAGTCGATCCAGGAGGTCGTACGACAGGTCCGACTCCGGGCGCCAAACGCCGCCATCTTCGTGATGGGATACCCGCACCTGTTCGACACGCCCTGTCAGTACGCGGTGGTGCTGCCTCCGTCGATCCCGTTCGGCTTCTCGCCCACCGAGACGCAGTTCCTCAACGGGCTCTCCGACAAGATGGTGTCGGTGCTTCCGTCGGACGCCGCCAACCGGGTGTACGGCATGGACGCGCGCAGTGAGTTCGCCGATCACAACATCTGTGGCAGCTCTGAGGCTTATCTGCACGCCGCGCGGGTCGGGGACACGTCCGTGGACGACGACGGGGACCCCAAGCAGTTCTCCAGTATGGAGACGCTGCACCCCACCCGGGCGGGCAACCAGGCGTATGCCCGGATCCTGACCGACTACATGGGTCTGTTCAACTACCGGTGGTAGGTATCCTGCGGGGCCTGGCCGAAGTCCGACCAGGCCCCGCAGGCCGGGAGGCATCAGTGAAGCGGTTACGTGACGCGGTCCTCGCCGGCGTCCTGGGCGCCGTCGGCGCCGGGCTGCTGACCTCTCTCTGGCAGTCCGAGGTCCACGCGCAGGCGGACTGCGTGCCGAACAACGTCGGCGGTTGCCTCGGGTGGGGGATCCCGGTACTGCTCATCGGGCCGTACGCCGCCGTCGCCGTCATCTGGGCAACGTTGCGCGCCCTGGCCGTCGACCGTCCGCTGCTGTCCGCGCTGTTCGGCGCCCTCGCCACCGCCAGCGGCACGTTGCTCTACGAGGCGGGGCATCCACGCTGGGTTCCGCCGCCGGTGTGGCTGGCGGTGCTGCTGGGTGCGGTGGGGTTCGCCGTCGGGACCGCGATCGGCGGCGGCCGTACCCGCTTGCTCCAGGTCGTCCTGGCCGGTGTCCTGGCCGTTCCGCTCGCCGCGTTTCCGCTTCTGCGTCAGGAGACCCGAAGCGACGTCCGCGAGGACGGGTTCGCCCGCCTCGGGTTGCCGCTCCTGGTGCCGCAGGTGGAGGGCTACCAGGTGGTCTTCGCACGCGCCGAACTGCGCGACCCCATGTTGGCGGTGACCGTGATGAAGGGGGATCGCCGGATATCGATCTCGGTGCTGCCGCTGCCGGCCGACTTCGCTCCACCACAGCGGTGCGGTCCGACGGTGGCTGAGGTCTCAGTGCGCGACATCGTCACCGCGCCAACCAGGACGAACGGACCCTGTCAGTGGGTGGAATCGGAGCACTGGGTGCGCGTCGAGAACGACCAGCGCGTCCACCTGCTGCGTCGCGACGGCGCATTCGTACAGGTCAGTCGCGGCGATGACGTTCCCGACGTGGACGTCGAGGCGGCCGCCGCGACGCTGACCTCGGTCAGCCCGCGGCGGCTGGCCGAACTGAGCGTCAGGTGACGGCCGCGTCGGGCAGCCGGACACCGGCGTCGGAGCGTGCCGGCCACCACCCACGCGCACCCTTCCTACGCCTGGCCCGTGGGGATTCGGCAGAATGATGGAATGACTGAGATCGACTGGGAACGGCTGCGGGACGCCGCCACCGAGGTGATGCGGCACGCGTACGTGCCGTACTCGAAGTTCCCGGTCGGGGCGGCCGCGCTGGTCGACGACGGCCGGGTGGTGGTCGGCTGCAACGTGGAGAACGCCGCGTACGGCGTGGTGCTCTGCGCCGAGTGCGGGGTCGTCTCCTCGCTGCACGCCACCGGGGGCGGCCGGATCGTGGCCCTCTCCTGCGTCGACGCCACCGGCGAACCGCTGATGCCGTGCGGCCGGTGCCGCCAGCTGCTCTGGGAACAGGGCGGGCCGGAGTGTCTCATCGAGGCGAAGGGTGGCCCGCTGCGGATGGCGGAGCTGCTGCCGCACGCCTTCGACGTGGCCGACCTGGAGGCCGTGACCGGGGAGGCCCCGGTGCCCGTGGTGCCGGATCGGCTGGCCGCCTGGCGTGGGCGCGGCACGGTCTTCGTGCACCCCGACCTCTCCGCCGGCCAGCAGGTCTGGACGGCCTACTGGGAGCGGTCGGCGGGCGACGACGAGGGCGCCGAGACCGGCGTGCTGGAGGAGGGCCCGAGCTGGGGCGACCCGGCGGAGGCGATCACGTGGGGTCTGGCCCGTACGCCCCGGGTGGTGGTCGTGGACGCCTCGGGAGCGATCTTCTGGGCGGGCGAGGGTGAGCCGCCGATGGAGATACCGACTCGCTGGGGTGGCTGAGCCCAGCCGTCGGTGGTCGCGGCCCGTCGACCCGTTTCGCAACGATTGATAGGAACTCAAAGGTGAGTGCTTTCACGGCGGTTGACGTCATCCGGGTCAAGCGGGACGGGGGTGTGCTCTCCGACGCGCAGATCGACTGGGTGGTGGACGCGTACACCCGGGGGGTGGTGGCCGACGAGCAGATGTCGGCGCTGGCCATGGCGATCCTGCTGCGCGGCATGACCGCACCCGAGATCGCCCGGTGGACCGCCGCGATGATCGCCAGCGGGGAGCGGCTCGACCTCTCCGCCGTCGCCCGGCCGACCGTCGACAAGCACTCCACCGGCGGCGTCGGTGACAAGATCACCCTGCCGCTCACCCCGCTGGTCGCCGCGTGCGGCGCCGCCGTGCCGCAGCTCAGCGGCCGGGGCCTCGGGCACACCGGCGGCACGCTGGACAAGCTGGAGTCGATCCCGGGCTGGCGGGCGGCGTTGAGCAACGACGAGTTCACCGCCCAGCTCCGCGACGTCGGCGCGGTGATCTGCGCGGCCGGCGCCGGGCTCGTCCCCGCCGACCGCAAGCTGTACGCGCTGCGCGACGTGACCGGGACCGTCGAGGCCATCCCGCTGATCGCCAGCTCGATCATGAGCAAGAAGATCGCGGAGGGCACCGGCGCGCTGGTGCTCGACGTGAAGGTCGGCTCCGGCGCGTTCATGAAGTCCGTCGAGCAGGCCCGCGAGCTGGCCCGGACGATGGTCGAGCTGGGCGGCGCGCACGGCGTACGGACCGTCGCCCTGCTCACCGACATGTCCACCCCGCTCGGCCAGGCCATCGGCAACGCCGTCGAGGTGACCGAGTCCGTCGAGGTGCTCGCCGGGGGCGGCCCCGCCGACGTGGTCGAGCTGACCCTGGCGCTGGCCCGCGAGATGCTCGACGCGGCCGGGCTGCCGGACGTCGACCCGGAGGCTGCCCTGCGCGACGGCCGGGCGATGGACTCCTGGCGGGCGATGATCCGCGCCCAGGGCGGGGACCCGGACGCCCCGATGCCCACCGCCAACGAGGTCGAGGTGGTCCGCGCGGACACCGACGGCCACGTCGCGGCGATCGACGCGTACGACATGGGGGTGGCCGCCTGGCGGCTCGGCGCCGGACGCGCCCGCAAGGAGGACCCGGTCAGCGTGCCTGCGGGGGTGGTGCTGCACAAGCGCCCGGGCGAGGCGGTGCGGGCGGGCGACCCGCTCTACGAGCTGCGCGCGCAGGACGCCGCCCGCATCCCGGCGGCGCGGGACGACGCCGCGCGGGCGGTGCGGATCGCGCCGGTCGCGCCCGCCGCGACGCCGCTGGTGATCGAGCGGATCGGCTGAGCGCGGCGGTCGCCGGGGCGGCATGGTGTCCGCCCGTTCGGACCGCTATCCTCCCTGGCCAAGGGGGGACAACCGGCGCCGAGTCGTCGCGAGCAGACAGGATCTTTCGCCGTGACCGTACCTGCCCCCGATCCGCGGGAGGTGCGTGAGGCGAGCCTGGACGAGTTGTCCCGGCTGCGTCTTCCGCTGCCACCCGCCCAGTTCCCGCTCGTGTGGGAGCCCGGCGACCAGATCGAGCTCCGCCCCACGGTGGAGATCGAGGCCCGCATCGCGGTGCTGCACCTGATCCTGGCCCGCTGCTTCGGGATGCCGCCGCAGGCGGCGATGAGCTGGCTGCTCGCCTCGCACCTGGTGGAGATGGTCACGCCGCCGGAGTTCCAGTTCGTGACCGGCGGCAAGGGCGACCACCGGTCGTTCGTGCTGCACCACGACGCGCTCTTCGCCCTGGCCTGGGTGCTCGGCCTGACCAAGCAGCTCGACCCGACGCTGCCGGTCGACGAGCGGCTGGTGGAGCGGATGCCGCACATCCCCGAGGGGGAGACCTTCGGCCAGTGGCGGGCCCGGATCCTCGCCGCCCCGCAGCACCCCGCCGACGCGGCCGCCCTGCTGGACCTGCACTACTGCCTGGACTGGGCGTACCTGGAGACGGAACGGGCCGGCCGGACGCCGCCCGGGCTGGTCGACGCCAACGCCATCGGCCAGCGTCGGTGGGCCCTGGAGTGGGCCGTCATGCTGCGCGGGCCGTACCACGACGAGCCCCCCGGCTGGGAAGAGGTCGACCTCTCCACCTGAGGGACGGTCAGCGCGGGGCGGGGCGCCAGACGGCCAGCCGCACCGCGACGGTCACCCGGACCGGCTCGGCGAGGGCGGCGACCCGGGCGGCGAGCCCGGCCGGGTCGGTGTGCCAGGCGCTGGGACCCATCCCGACCAGCGTCGCGACCTCCGGGCCGGTCAGCGCCAGCTCGCGCCGGTGCTCGGCCGCCGTCACCTCGGTGAAGTGTCCGCCGAGGCTCTCGGCGACCCGGTCCGCCTTGGCCGGGTCCACCCGCAGCAGGCCGAGGGCGCCGACCAGTTCGGCGAGGTGGTCGGCGGCCGGCGTGACCACCAGCAGGGACCCGGCCGGGTCGAGGACCCGGTGGAACTCGGCGCCGTTGCGCGGCGCGAAGACGTTCAGCAGCACGGCGGTGCCGGCGTCGGCCAGGGGCAGCCGCTGCCAGGTGTCGGCGAGCGCCGCCGCCGCGCGCGGGTGCGCGCGGGCGGCCCGACGCAGCGCCGGCTTCGACACGTCGAGGGCGAGACCCACGGCGTCCGGCAGCGCCGCCAGCACCGCCGCGAGGTGCCGGCCCGTCCCCGCCCCGGCGTCCACCACCAGGGGGTACGCCCCGTCGACGCGTGCCCCGGCCTGCTCCCCGGCCGGCAGGCGCCGAGCAGCCGTCACGCGGTCGACGGCCTCCATGGCGGTGGCGGCGAGGGCGGCCGAGATGAGGTCGTAGTGGCCGGCGGAGAGGAAGTCGGCGCGGGCGGCCACCATCTCTGCGGTGTCGCCGGCGTGCGGGGCGCGGCCGGCGAGCAGGTTGACGTAGCCCTGGCGGGCCACGTCGAAGCTGTGCCGGCGCGGGCAGCGCAGCGCGCCGGCGCCACCGGTGGCGACCTCGGCCAGCGGCTCGGCGCAGACCGGGCAGCGGAGACGGTCGACGATGCGGGGGTCCACGTCAGGCGTCCAGGAAGGTCAGCACCGCGCGTACCCGGCGGTGGTCGTCGTCGCAGTCGCGCAGGTCGAGCTTGGCGAAGATCGAGTTGATGTGCTTGCTGACCGCCTTCTCGGTGACCACCATGCGCTGGGCGATCGCGCCGTTCGAGCGCCCCTCGGCCATCAGCGCCAGCACCTCGTGCTCGCGCGGGGTGAGCCGGCGCAGCGGCGCGGCCCGGGCCGGCCGGGCCAGCAGTTGCGAGACGACCTCCGGGTCCATCGCCATCCCGCCGTCGGCGACCCGGTGCACCGCGTCGACGAACTGCGTCACGTCGGCCACCCGGTCCTTGAGTAGGTAGCCGACCGATCCCGCGCCGTCGGAGAGCAGCTCCCGGGCGTAGAGCTGCTCGACGTACTGGAAGAGGACCAGCACCGGCAGGCCGGGGATCCGTTCCCGGGCGGCCAGCGCGGCGCGCAGCCCCTCGTCCGTGTGGGTGGGCGGCAGCCGGACGTCCACCACCGCCACGTCGGGGCGGTGCTCCAGCAGGGCGGCGAGCAGCTCGTCGCCGGTCTCCACGGCGGCCACCACCTCGTCGCCGTACGCGGTGAGCAGCCGGATCAGCCCGTCGCGCAGCAGCACCAGGTCCTCGGCGATCACGACTCGCACGGCAGCTCCACGTCGACCACCGTAGGCCCACCCGCGGGCGAGTCGATCCGGACCCGGCCGTCGAAGACGGCGAGGCGCCGCCGGATGCCGGCCAACCCGGTGCCCCGCTGCGGGTCGGCGCCGCCCCGGCCGTCGTCGGAGACGGTCAGCCGGACCGTCTCGGCCGTCCGACGCAGCCGTACCGCCACGCGCGCCGCTCCGCTGTGCCGGGCCGCGTTGGTGATCAGTTCGGCGGCGGTGAAGTAGAGCGCCGACTCCAGCGGGGGCGCCAGCCGGCCGGGCAGGTCGACGTCCAGGTCGACCGGGAGGGCCGCGCCGAGGGCGAGGGCGGCGAGCCCCCGGTCGGCGAGCACCGGCGGGTGGATTCCGCGTACCACGTCGCGCAGCTCGGACAGGGCGGTGCCGGCGCTCGTCCGGGCCTCCGCGACCAGCCCGCGCGCCGCCTCGGGATCGCGGGCCAGCAGCTCCTCGGCGAGGCCGAGGTTCATCGCCATCGCGACCAGCTGCCGGGCGGCTCGGGGAACATCCGCGCCGCGATGGCGGCGGCCTGCGCGGACTCGTACCGGGCCGGCAGGATGTCGGCCTGGCTGTCGGCGGGGCGCGGTCCGCCCGGCCCGTAGACGGCGAAGGTGGCGGCGGTCAGCGCGGCGATGGCGAGCAGCCAGCCGGCGATCACCCGCCCCGGACGGCGGACCACCGCTGTGGCCAATGTCGTGAACACGTGCAACTCCCCGCGTCGGCTCCTACGTGTGCCGTTGACGCTAGGGAGCCGGACGGGGCACTTCGATGGGTGCGCGTACGCCGGTTCGATGGTGGTGCCTGCACCACCACGGTCAGTCCCGCGCGGCGTCCCGGCCGGTGAGGTGGTCGACCACCCGGTGGGTGAGCGCGTCCAGCGCGGCGATCTCGTCGGGGGTCAGCAGGTCGACGAGGTGCCGGCGGACGGCCGCCACGTGGCCGGGGGCGGCGGCCTCGACGGCGCGCCGGCCCTCGGCGGTGAGTACGACGACGGCGCCGCGCCCGTCCGAGGCGCACTCCTCTCGGGTGACGAGGCCGCGCTGCTGCATCCGGGTGAGGTGGTGGGAGAGCCGGCTGCGCGACCAGAGCATCCGGTCGGCCAGCTCGCTGAGCCGCAGCCGCTGGTCGGGCGTCTCCGAGAGGTCGGAGAGGACGTCGTAGTCGGGTTCGGAGAGCCCGGCGTCGCGCATCAGCTCGCGGGCCAGCTCCAGGTCGAGCAGGCGGCGCATCCGCCGGTAGCCGCGCCAGGCGCTCTGCTCCCGCTCGTCCAGCCAGCGTGGTTGCTCCATGCCGACCATCCTAACGATCTGGTTGACATGTCATCAACCTGCCTCCTAGGGTGAGTGACATGTCAACCAGATTGCCGGGCCGGCTGGTCCCCTGCTGAGCGGCCCCGTGCCGTCCTGCCGCCCGTGGCCCCGGTCGCCGGCCGGGTCGGCCTGCTGCTCGTCGGCATCCTGCTCAACGGGCTCGCCACGGCCCTCTACCTCGGGGCCCGCCTCGGTCCCGGGCCGCGCGACGGCCTGATGACCGGGCTGGCCGCCCGCGGCCTGCCGATCGGGCGGGTACGCACGGCCATCGAGCTCGGCGTGCTCGCCCTCGGCTGGACGCTCGGCGGCACCGTCGGCCCCGGGACCCTCCTCTTCGCCGTCAGCATCGGCCCGCTGGCGCAGCGCCTCATCCCGAAGTTCACCGTGCCGGCCCCGGTCCGGCCCGTCACCACAGGAGCGACTTCGCCATGCCCTGCCTGACCGTCATCGTCGCCAGCACCCGGCCCGGCCGCGCGGGCCGCCGGATCGGCGACTGGTTCACCGCCGCCACCGCGTACGACGCCTCCGACGAACTCGTGCCGGACCCGGAGCGCGACGCCGCCGCCACGGTGCTGCTCGACGAGGTGGCCCGGCTGGCCGCCGCCCTCACCCCGCTGCGGGTGACGGCGTGAACGCCCGGCTGTGGGAGCTGTTCGGCGAGCGCGGCCGGGGCGTGCTGGTGACCCTGCGCCGCGACGGGCGGCCCCAGCTGTCCAACCTCGACTTCCTCGCCGAGCCCGGCCTGATCCGCTGCTCCACCACCGGCGACCGCGCCAAGGTGCGCAACCTGCGCCGCGATCCCCGGGCCAGCCTGCACGTCACCACCGCCGACGGCGGGGCCTACGCGGTCGCGGAGGGCGTGGTCACGCTCAGCCCGCCGGCGGCGGCGACCGACGACGCGAGCGTCGAGGAGCTGGTCGAGGTCTACCGACGGATCCGCGGCGAGCACCCCGACTGGGCCGACTACCGGGCGGCGATGGTCGCCGACGGCCGCCTGGTGCTCCGGCTCGCCGTCGACCGGGTGTACGGCTGGCGTCCCTGACCTGCCCGGCCCACCGCACCGGCGGTTCCGGCCCAGGCGACGCGGGGCGTCCGGCCGGCACGGGTGCCGGTGGCGCGGGGCCGGCGGGGCGGCGCGCCGAGCGCCGATCCGTGCCGGTCGCGTCGGTCGACCCGGCGGTGCCGACTAGGGTCTGTGCATGGTCGCGACAATCCGTTACGAGGACATCGTCAAGGTCCCGAAGGCGCTGCTGCACGATCACCTCGACGGCGGCCTGCGGCCGGCGACGATCGTCGAACTGGCCGCCGAGGTGGGCCACGAGCTGCCCACCACCGATCCCGAGGCGCTCGGTCGGTGGTTCGTCGAGGCGGCCGACTCCGGCTCCCTGGAGCGCTACCTGGAGACGTTCGCGCACACCGTCGCCGTCATGCAGACCGCGTCGTCCCTGCGGCGGGTGGCCCGGGAGTGCGCCCAGGACCTGGCCGCCGACGGGGTGGTCTACGCCGAGGTGCGGTTCGCCCCCGAGCAGCACCTGGAGCGGGACCTGACCCTGGACGAGGTGGTCGAGGCGGTGCTCGCCGGCTTCGTCGAGGGCAGCGCGCTGGCCGCCGAGGCGGGCACCCCGATCCGGGTCGGCACCCTGCTCACCGCGATGCGGCACGCCGCCCGGTCCCAGGAGATCGCCGAGCTGGCCGTCCGGCACCGGGACACCGGGGTGGTCGGCTTCGACATCGCCGGCGCCGAGGCGGGCTTCCCGCCCACCCGGCACCTGGACGCCTTCGAGTACCTCCAGCGGGAGAACTTCCACTTCACCATCCACGCCGGCGAGGCGTTCGGCCTGCCGTCGATCTGGCAGGCGATCCAGTGGTGCGGGGCGGACCGGCTCGGCCACGGGGTGCGCATCGTGGACGACATCACGCCCGGCCCGGAGCCGGTGCTCGGGCGGCTGGCCGCGTACGTGCGGGACAAGCGGATCCCGCTGGAGCTGTGCCCGTCGTCGAACGTGCAGACCGGCGCCGCGCCGTCGATCGCCGAGCACCCGATCGGGCTGCTGCGGGACCTGCGGTTCCGGGTGACGGTCAACACCGACAACCGGCTGATGAGCGGCACGTCGATGTCGCGGGAGATGGCCCTGCTGGTGGACGCCTTCGGCTACGGCTGGAAGGAACTCCAGTGGTTCACCATCAACGCCATGAAGAGCGCCTTCATCCCGTTCGACGAGCGGCTGAAGATCATCGATGAAGTGATCAAGCCCGCGTACGGCAAGCTGCTGGGCTGATCGCGGCAGGACTCAGGAGCGGTGCGGGTGGCCGGCGAGCATGCCGGCCACCGCGCGCAGCACCTCGCCCGCCCGGGCCGCCTCGGCGCCCAGGCCGGTCTGCCGCCGCAGCACCGCCGGCTCCGCGCGCAGCAGCGCCAGGCCGCGGCGCACGAGCACCCGGGGAGCCTTGCGCTGTTCGGCGAGGTCGCGGGCCAGGCGGCGGACGAAGGTCGCCCCCCGGGGCCGACGCAGGGCGTACGCCCCGGCGAGCACCCCGCGCCGACGGCACTCCTCGACGATCTCGGCCGCGAAGATCCCTTCGGCCACGAAAAGTGGCGAACCGGCGACCTCGAATGGCCGGGTGGACACCCGGCGGTCCGCACCGATCGCGTAGACCGGCACATCGGCCCTGCCCTCCCTGGCCAACCGGGCAATCGTCTCCACGGCCGCCGCGGCGTCCCAGGAGCGGGGCGACTCCCAATCCACCAGGCCGTTTCGGCGCGGCAACGTAGGGTCGTCGCCGTTCTTGTAGAAGTCGTCCAGGCAGAGCACCGGAAGGCCGGTTCGCTGCGCTATGTACGACTTTCCGGACCCGGAAGGCCCGGCGAGCAGGACAACGCGATGGGGGTGCTTCATTACCTTCAGTTACTCCGGCCAGACGGATTGCTATCAAATTGCATCAACATCTCATCACACCTCCCGCTGCGGCCAACCTGGGCTTTCTCTTTCGCAGGTGGCGTGATGGAATCTCGAATGGTCCGGCCCGTGGGGTCGGCCGCTGGGCGTTGTCCAGGGGCAACGCAGTTCCAGAATTTCGCGAGGGCGGTGACGTGAGCAAACGGCCAAAGGCGGCGGGCTCCTTCCTGTCGCGTCTGCGCCGGCCGACCGGTCGGCTCCGCGACATGCCGATCTGGTCCAAGCTCGGTCTCATCATGATCGTGCCGACCATCGCCACGGTGGTCGTGGGCACCAGCGGCCTCGTCGACCACCTGGAGACCCTCAACAACGCCAACCGGGCCGGTGACCTGGCCAACCTCGTCGGCTACTCGGGTGACCTGGTGGACACCCTCCAGGACGAGCGCACCAACGCGCTGCGCCTGCTGGGCGTGCCCCGCGGTCAGGACAACGCCCGCTACAAGCAGGCGTACGAGCAGGCCAACGCCCGCGTCGACAAGGCCAAGGGGCCGTACTCGCAGCAGCGCGCCGAGGTCGAGGACCTCCCGGCCAACCTCGACACCCTGCTGGGCGAGATCGACCAGACGCTGACCGACCTGCCCGGCACCCGCAGCCAGGTCTTCAACGGCAAGCTCGGGCTCGTCCCGGCCATGCAGGCGTACGACGGCCTGATCGACGACCTGATCAGCATCCGCGACTCGGCCACCCAGCTCGCCGGCGACAACGAGCTCAGCGACCAGATGCGCGCGTCGACCGCCACCGCCCGCAACAAGGAGTTCCTGTCGCGCCGCCGGGACGTGGTGCACCGGGCCTTCATCCAGCAGCGACTCACCCCCAACCTGCGCAACGAGTACATCGCCACCAGCACCGGCTCCAGCCAGTGGTTGCAGAGCTTCCAGGTGGTGGCGAGCCAGCCGGAGCAGGAGTACTACGCCCAGGTGGTCGCCGGCCCCGACCTGCGCGAGGCGAACACCTACAACAGTTGGCTCAACGGCATCACCACCGCCGACAGCCTGACCGGCGCGCCGTTCGACGCGGACCAGTGGGACGCGGCGATGGTGGCCAACGCCAAGCTGATCCGTACGGTCGAGTCGAAGATCGACCGCGAGGTCGTCGCGGGCGCCGAGGAGCTGCGCTCGGACGTGCAGCGTCAGGTGTTCCTGGAGACCGGCCTGCTGCTCAGCATGCTGCTCCTGGCGATCCTCTTCGCCTACCTGGTCGCCCGCTCGATGGCCCGCTCCCTGCGCGACCTGCGTCAGGGCGCGCTCTCCATCGCCCAGTACGGCCTGCCCCAGGCCGTGGCCCGGCTGCGCGACCCCAAGGTGACCGGCCAGCTCTCCCCGGTGCAGCTCGCCAACCAGATCGCCGAACCGCTGCCGGTACGCAGCAAGGACGAGTTCGGCCAGGTGACCGAGGCGTTCAACGCGGTCCACCTGGAGGCCGTCCGCACCGCCGCCGAGCAGGCCGCGCTGCGCGCGTCCGTCGCGACGATGTTCGTCAACCTGGCCCGCCGCTCGCAGATCCTGGTCGACCGCCTGATCGGTCACCTCGACCGGCTGGAGCGCGGCGAGGAGGACCCGGACCGGCTGGCCGAGCTGTTCCAGCTCGACCACCTGGCGACCCGGATGCGCCGCAACGACGAAAACCTGCTGGTGCTCGCCGGCGCCGACTCCACCCGCGTGCAGCGGGAGCCGGCCGCCCTGATCGACGTGCTCCGGGCCGCCCAGTCCGAGGTCGAGCACTACACCCGCATCGAGTTCGGGGTGATCGACCGGGACATCGAGGTGGCGGCGCACGCCGTCAACGACCTGGTCCACCTGGTCGCCGAGCTGTTCGACAACGCCACCGCCTTCTCGCCGCCGGACTCGCACGTCATGGTGGAGGCCCGGCGCGTCGGCGACCGCGCGTCGCTCTACGTGGAGGACCGGGGCATCGGGATCAGCCCCGAGCAGCTGCACGACCTCAACGAGCGGCTCGCCACGCCGCCGCAGGTGGACGTGGCCGTCTCGCGGATGATGGGCCTGGTCGTGGTCGCCCGGCTGGCGTCCCGGCACGGCGTCAAGGTCGAGCTGCGTCCGGGCACCGACCGCGGGACCGTCGCCGAGGTGGTCATGCCGACCTCGGTGCTCGTGCCCCGGGCGCTCTCCGGCCGCCCGCAGTCGTCGCCCGCGCTGCCGCCGCCCGGCCCGCGCTCGTCCGGCCCGGCCCCGGCCTTCGGCGCCCTGCCGGCCCTCGGCAACGGCCCCGCCAACCCGATGCCCACGCAGCGCCCCGGCGAGTCCGGCAACCAGGTCACCCTGGGTGGCCGGCCGTTCGACCCGGCGCCGCGCAACGGGGCCGGCACGCCCGCCTCGGCCGGCGCGGCGCGGTCGATGCCGGCCTGGTCCGACCTGACCGGCGCCAGCGGCTTCAACGGCGGCGAGGCATTCCAGCCGCGCACCTCGAACGGCCAGTCGATCGACCCGCTGCCGCAGCGGCGGTCGGCCGACGACCAGGACGCCACGGGTCAGCAGCAGGCCGTCCCGCGGCAGCTGCCCAGCACCCCCGAGGCCCGGCCGTACTCCGTCCCGCCGGTCTCCGCGCCGCCCGTGCCCTACGCGGGCCCGCCGGTGTCGACCCCGCCGGTGCCCTACTCCGCGCCGCCGGTGTCCAGCCCGCCGGTCTCCGGCATGCCGGTCTCGGCGTCACCCGTCTCCGGCCACCCTTACCCGGGTCCGCCGGTCTCGGCCGCGCCGTATTCCGGTCCGCCGGTCTCGGCCGCGCCGTATTCCGGCATGCCGGTCTCGGCGCCGCCGACCAACCCGCTGCCCCAGCGCCAGGGTCCCGCCGCGCCGGGCCCGGCCACGCCGGCGCCGCCGGCCTGGCCGCCGGTCGCCGGTGGGGACCGGGACGCGGCGACCCCGCCGGTGCCCGAGCGTCTGGCCGCCGCGCTGGACATGACCACCGAACTGCCGCGGGTGCCGCGCTCCGGCGCGCCGGCCCCGGCCGCTCCCGCCCCGCCGACCCCGGCCGCCCCGCAGACGCGGCCGGCCACGCCGCCGGCCCAGAACAGGCAGCGGTACGCGGATGAGACGATGGAGCTGCCGATCTTCCGGGAGCTCGAGTCGGCCTGGTTCCGTACCCGCCGCCCGGGGCCGGAGGAGGCGGCGACGGCCGCCGCGAATACGCCGACCGACAGTGGATCGACCCAGCAGTTCGCCCGGGTCGACGCCGGCGGTCGGGCCGTGCAGCCGACACCACCCGGGACGACAGGTAACGCACCGATGGCAGACACTCCGGCGGCCGGAGGAGCGCCGCGCGAGAACGGATCGACGGCCAACGGGGGTGCCCGCCCCGCCTTCGCCGACAGCTTCGGTCACCGGCGGTCCGCTCAGCAGCAGACGGGCGGTTGGCAGACCGCGGCCGACGACGGGTGGCGTGCCGCCACCGCGGCGACCGAGGTGCCCGTCGCGGCGACCACCTCGACGGGGCTGCCGAAGCGCACCCCGATGGCGCAGTTGGTGCCCGGCGCGGTGGAGAAGCCCACCACGTCGGTGCAGCGGCGTACGCCGGAGGGTGTCCGCGGCCTCCTGTCGGCCTACCATCGGGGCGTGCAGCGGGGTCGTACGAACCCGTCGGACAACCCGACCAGCCCGGAGGCGACTCCGGGAGGGCAGCAATCCTCGCAGTCTGGCTCAGGCCCGGTGGCCGGGAGCGGGCAGAAGGAGCAAGAACGATGACAACTACGCAGGATCTCGGTTGGCTGCTGGCCAACTTCGCCGACCGGGTGCCCGGTGTCGCGCACGCGGTCGCCGTCTCCGCGGACGGCCTGCTCCTCGCGTCGTCACGGGACCTCCCGCGGGACCGGGCGGATCAGCTGGCCGCCATCGCGTCCGGCCTGGTCAGCCTCACCCAGGGTGCGGCCCGCTGCTTCGAGGGAGGCGCGGTGTTGCAGACAGTGGTGGAGATGGACAATGGCTTCCTGTTCCTCATGTCCATCTCGGACGGGTCGTCGTTCGCGGTGCTCGCCGCCCGCAGCTGCGACGTGGGGCAGGTGGGTTACGAGATGGCCCTGCTGGTCGACCGGGTGGGCGACGCGTTGACCCCGCAGCCACGTGCGGCTGCGGGAATGCTGGGCTGACGACCCGTTGACCCGTGAGGTCGGCGGGCCGACGACGACAACGACGACGGGCTCCAACCGGAGCCGGTGCCGGGTGCGAGGGAGGTGAGCGGCGACATGGCCGATCGTGACGAGCCGACCGGAGCGTTGGTCCGTCCATACGCCGTGACCCGCGGTCGTACCCGCCCTCGCCTCGACATCGCGCTGGAGGCGCTCGTCGAGACGACGGTGCGCGGCCGCGCCGCTGCCAATGGCAACGGCGGTCAGGGTCGCGAGCACCAGTACATCGCTGCGCTGTGTGATGGACGTGTGCAGTCGCTCGCCGAGATCGCGGCGCGGATGCAGCTCCCGCTCGGTGTGGCCCGGGTGCTCATCGCCGACATGGCGACGGACGGCCTGGTCGCGGTCCACGAGCCGACCATCTTGGACGACTCGGACGACGCGGTGGGCACTGAACTGCTGGAGAGGGTGCTGAGTGGACTTCGCAGGCTCTGACATGTCGCACCGCCCGCCGACCCCGAGTGGGCGCGTGACGTCGGCGAAGATCGTTATCGCCGGGGGATTCGGCGTCGGCAAGACGACGCTGGTCGGCTCGGTCTCGGAGATCACGCCGCTGACGACCGAGGCCATCATGACCTCCGCCGGCGTGGGCGTCGACGACACCCGGCAGGTGCCGGGCAAGACGACGACCACGGTGGCGATGGACTTCGGCCGCATCTCGATCGACCGTGACCTGATCCTGTACCTGTTCGGTACGCCGGGTCAGACCCGGTTCTGGTTCATGTGGGACGAGTTGGTCCGTGGCGCGATCGGCGCGGTCGTGCTGGTGGACACCCGCCGACTGGCCGACTGCTTCGCGGCGATCGACTTCTTCGAGCACCGGCGGCTGCCGTACCTGGTGGCCATCAACTGCTTCGACGGGATGCAGTACCACGATCCGCAGGACGTCCGGGACGCGCTCGCGATCTCCGGGGACGTGCCGGTGGTGGCCTGCGACGCCCGCAACCGGGAGTCGACGAAGCACGTGCTGATCTCGCTGGTCGAGTACGTGCTGACCATGCGGCGCTCGCGCGCCGTGGCGCCGGCCTGATCGACGCGACCCGCGCCCGGTGGCCTCGGCCGCCACCGGGCGCTCGTCGCTGTCCAGGTCACGGGGGCGAGGGCCTGACCCGAGGGGTGGGCCGTCCCGCGCTGCCGGGCGCCCTCGGGGTTGCCCGTCGGCGCGGGGTCAGGACACCCGCGTCCAGGCACCCGCGCTGACGGTGTAGACGCCCAGCGAGCCCTGGTCCATGCCGCCGTGCCGGATGGGGGTGAAGGAGTACATCCCCGCCATCCCCTCGGTGACCTGGTTCTGAAGGAACGCGCGGATCCGTCCACGGTCGACGCTGGTGGAGAGCCGGGCCGCGTCGGCGATCAGCTGCACCGCGTCGGACGCGTACGGGGCGAAGCCGCTGAACCCGCCGTGCAGCTGCACGTAGCGGTAGACGAACTCCTTGCGCTCCAACGCCGACATGGTGGTGTTGGCGAGCATCGCCCCGCCCAGCGAGGTCGGGTGCACGGCGTACGCGCCCTCCAGGAGGGCCGCGTTCCCGCCCTCCAGGGTCTGCTCCGCCACCGCGCCCGCGTCGAGGAACACCGGCCCGTCGTAGCCGGCCCGGCGCAGCGCCCCGACGGCGGCGGCCGAGTCGGGGGCGGTCGCCCACACCACCACGCCGTCGGGGCGGGTGCCCGCCGTCGCGCGGGCCGCCCGGCGGAAGTCCCCGCCGGTGCGGGGCAGCCGGGTGGCGGAGGCCAGCGCCACGCCGGCCGTGCGCAGGGCACCTCTCATCGCCCGTACGCCCGAATCGCCGTGCAGGCCGTCCGCCGCCAGCAGGGCGACCCGGGAGAGCCGCTGCGAGGCGATGAGCCGGGCGAGCCGACGGGCCATGTCGCCGGCGTCCGGAGTCATCTTGTAGACGTACGTCCGCTGCGCCAGCGGCAGCACGATCCCGTCGCCGAAGGCGAGCGAGAGGAACGGCACCCGCTCCTTCTGCGCCACCTGGACCAGAGCCATCGAGGTCTCGGCCATGGTGCCGCCGAGCAGGGCGTGCACGCCGGTGTCGCGGGCCAGCGCGGTGGCCTGCCGGGCCGCCAACGCGGGATCGCCGGCGTTGTCGCGTACCTCGAGCCGTACGGCGCGGCGGAGGTTCCCGATCGGGACACCCTTGGCGTTGAGCGATTCGAGGGTGATCTCCAACGCCCGCTGCTGGATTACGCCGAGCGCGGCGCCGGGCCCGGTCAGCTCCAGGCTGACCCCGATCAGCAGCTCCTGGCCGCCCGGCGCGACCGTCGTGGCGGGATCGTCCGCGCCCGCCTCGCCCCGCCCGCAGGCGCTGAGCAGGAGCGTGCCCGCCGTCGCGGCCAGCAGGCCACGGCGGGTGAACGCGGAGGAGCCGGTTGCCGATGTCGCCATGAGTCGCCTTCCCACCCGACGACCCCTGCCGCCGGCTGTTCCGCCGGTATGCTCCCGGCCGCCGCGAGGTGGCGTCAAATTATCCGGGTGTGGGCATGAACACGCAGGTGGGAGGCGATTTCCCGGCGGTCAGGAGCGGTAGCTGGCGGAGCGGTACTCGTATTCCCGGTCGTCGTCGCGGTCGCCCGTGTCACGGGTGAAGTCCCAGCCTCCGGCGGCTTCGCGACCGGGTCGACCGCCCACCGCGAATCCGCCGATCTCCTGCCCGCGGCGCCAGCCACGGAAGTAGCCGGTGGTGTTCTCGGCGAGGCTCGCCGCGTCGCGGACGATCCGCAGTGGTCGCTCGTCCCGCAGCGGGGAGCCGGGGACGAGGTTGGCCTGGGGGACCCGCTTCGGCAGCCCGGCCGGCGTCTCGGCGCCGACCGCCGGGCGGGCGGCCTGCTCGGCGGCCTGCCAGCCGGTGTCCGCGGTGGTGGACCAGTCCAGGTTGGACTCGTCGTCGTGCCCCACGAACCAGGCGGACTTGGCCTGGGCGAAGATCAGCAGGTCGCCGTCGCCCTCGTCGGACACCGGCGGAGGTCGGCGCTCGACCGGGGGCGCCGGCCGGTACTCGGCCGCGGGCCGCTCGTCACGGGGGACAGGTCGGCCACCGCGTGCGGCCTCCTCGCGGTCGACCAGCCGCAGCGGAGGCGTCTCGGGCTGCGCGTCCGGGGCCGGGCCCGTCGCGCCGCTCAGCGCGCGGTCGGCCAGCGGCGGCGGCTCGACCAACCGCAGCACCGGAGGCTCCTGGGGCAGGTCGTCGGCCAGCCAGGGCGGGGTGACCCGGCGCTCCGCCCCCGGATCGGTCGGGGCGTCGACGCCGCGCCCGCCGCGCTCTCCGTAGGAGTTGGCGACCGGGTTCTTGGCGGAGCTGTCGGCCGGGTCCTCCGGGTTGTTGACCAGCGGCCAGTTCGCCCGGGAGCCGGGCGGAGCGGCCTCCGTGCGGGCGGCCGGAGTGGTCTCCTGGTCCGGCCGGGGCGTGGGCACGGGAACGCTGAGGTCGGTGGCGCTGAAACCGCCCGTGGGCGGGGCGGGCTCGACGTTCGTCTTCGGCCGGGGCGGGATCACGGTGCGCTGGCGCTCGGCGCGGGCGTTCTGGATCGCCGCGGTGGTCAGGGTCGGGCGGAACGGCTCGCCCGCCTCGGCCGGCGGCACCGCGCCACGCTGCGCCGGGGCGATGGGGGTGATCCCCGGCGGCGGAGGCGGCGGCGCGGACACCGGGCGGTTGGCCGGACCGTCGATCCGGCTCGGCAGCGCTCCGGGCCGCGAGGGGGGCGCGGAGACCGGGGGACCGGCGACCGCAGCCGGCGTGACCGGCGTCGGCGCGACCGGGGGTGGGGTGACGGGGGCCGGAGCGACCGGCGGCGGGCCGAGCGGCCGGGGGGTCGGGGGCGCCGTCGTGCCGGAGACGGGCTCGGGCCGGCTGCGGCGGCCACCGCCCGGGGCGGGCTCGGGTTCGGCGGGCCGCAGGGGACGCGGAGCGGCACCGGTGGGGGCGAGGCCGGGCAGGCCACCGCCGGTGGGAGTCAGGCCGGGCAGCGCGCCGGCGGGGGCGCGACCGGGCACGTCGCCGAGCGGCTCGCCGTGGCGGGTCGCGGCGCGGCGGCCCGGGGCCGGCGTGGCGGGCGCGCCCACCCGCTCGTTGAGCGCGCCGACCAGGGCCTGGCAGCCGGCGTCGCAGGCCCGGACGGAGGCGACGGCCTGCCGTACGGTGTCGGCCACCGCGGAGGTGAGGGCGCGGTTGACGGTGGCGCGCCGGGGCGTCTCGCTGATGGCGACCCGCAGGGCGGTCACCGCCGAGGTGAGTTCGTCGGCGTCGGCGACCCCGTCGGCGGCGAGACGCGTCGCGACCGCCTCCGCCGGGGCGTCGCCGCCGCGACCCACGGTGCCGGTCAGCATGCCGGGCTCGGGCAGCGCGTCCAGCACCGCCAGCGAGACCGGCTCGGCCGGGTCCGGGTACGCGCGCAACGCGGCCGGGTAGAGCTCGCGCAGCACCTCCCGCAGCGCGACGGCGGCGGAGTGCCGACCGCTGGCCAGGGCGGCGTGCGCGGCGAGGACCTGCTTGTAGCCGGCGAGGTCCCGGGGGGCCGGGAGGGTGACGGCGGAGAGGGCGCCGGCCTGCAGGGCGCGGGCCAGGCCGACGGCACGCCGCTCGGCCGGGGGCGACTGCATCTCCTCCAGGGAGTCGTCGTCGGCGAAGCGTTCGGCGAAGTCGTCGACGGAGTCGTCGTCCGCGATCGCCAGTGGACGACCCGCCGCGCTGAGCAGCGAGGTGACCGTGTGGTCGTCGCTGTCGGCGGCGATGGCCGCACCGCTCGGCCCGCCCGACCGCTCCACGAGCAGCGCGACCAGCTGGGCGTAGCCAGCGGGGTCGTCGCCGATCTCGCAGACATGCAGCAGACGGCCTGCGTCGTCGACCACAGCGGACGTCAGCGTCGAACCGGCCGAGACCGGTCGGTCGGCCGGATCCGCCGAGGCCAGACCGCAGTACACGCGCACGAGCGCCACGGCGTCGTCCTCCTCCCGGGACACAAGGCTTTCACTGCCAGAGACTGATGCTCCCCGTAAAGGGTCAGTCGCGCCAGTCCACGACCGCAGAGATCTTTCCGACAATGGTGCGCCAACCCAGACTTGCGGTTTGTGCCCCGATTTTCTTCAGTCGGCGCCGCCCGAAGAAGCCGCCCACGCCGCCGTCGACCGTGGCGCGCAGCGCCTCGTCGAGATCGTCCAGGCTGGAGCCGGCGGAGAGCATGTCCAGCACCGCGGGCAGCCGCAGCGCGTACGCCAGGTCGCGGGCCACCTCGCCGGCCTCGATGAGCAGCGTCGGGTCCCAGGTGTCGTGCCCGCCGCGGAGGTTCTCGACCACCAGGTCGAGCTCGTAGACGTCCTCGTCGAGCGGCGCGATGTCGGCCGGCTCCACCCGTTCGGACAGTTCATTCCAGCTGTCCAGCTGAGACAGGTCGTTGGGCGCCCCGGATCGGACGAAACTGACCAGCGACTCGGGCGTCTTGAAGAGCAGCAGCTTCCCGCGGTGGCTGAGGAAGACCGGCACCTCCTCGTCGCCCGCCTCGTCCTCGTCCTCGTCGGAGTCGGCCTTGGCGTCCTCGTCGTCGGTCGCGTCGCGGCGGCGGCCCTTGGCCTCCTCCTCGTCGCTCTCGGCGAACTCCTGGGCGACCTCCTCGTCGAGGATGACGACGGCCTCGTCGTCGTCCTCCTCTTCCTCCTCGGCGACCTGGCGGCGCGCCAGGAACGGGTCGTCCTGGTCGCGCTCGGCGACGTCGGTCGGGGTCAGCTCCCGAGCCGGGCGGTAGGCCCGCAGCGTGTAGCCGGTGCCGGCGGGCAGCGCGATCTCCACCGGGTCGATCCGCAGCTCGTCCCAGAGGGCGCGGGCGGCCTCGGCAGAGACGGTTGCGGTGCCGGACTCGGCCGGGGCGTCGGCGTCGTCGAGCTCGGGCTCGTCGGCGTCGGGCCGTTGGGGCGACTGGCGGGCCACGCTGACCTCCGTGTGCTTCGGGTTGCCCACCCGTCGGCGTCCGCCGCCGACGAGTGACTCTGGGCACATACCCTAGTGGGCGTCTCCGGGAGACCGGTGCCCGCACCCCGGTGGCGGTCCGGCCCGCCGACAAGTAGCGTTGCTACGCATGAAGGCCCAGGCGCTGCACGGACACCTCGACGCGCTGCTGCTCGCGGTGCTCGAGCAGGGTCCGCTGCACGGCTACGCGATCATCGAGGCGCTGCGCAGCCGCAGCGACGGCCAGCTCGACCTGCCGACCGGCACCATCTACCCGGCGCTGCGTCGGCTGGAGCGGGCCGGTCACGTGGCCAGCACCTGGAGCACCGTCAACGGGCGGGAGCGGCGGACGTACCAGCTCACCGACGACGGCCGGCGGGCGCTGGCCGGCGAGCGGTCGGGGTGGCACGAGTTCCGCTCCACCGTCGGTCGCTTCCTCGACACCGACACCCCGCCGACCGCCCCGGCCTGACCGCCGGTTTCAGCGGGTGGCGAGCAGCCAGGTGTGTGCGGCCCGGCCGAGCCAGAGGTAGCCGGCGGCGGCCACCACCGCGCCGATGATCATGGGCGGCCAGGTGAGCGCGGCGTCCCAGAGGCCGATCGACCACGCGAAGAGGGCCGAGCCGGCCAGCACGCCGAGGGCGAGGACCCCGGTGAGGGCCGTCCCCACCGCCCGGTCCACGGCACGCCCGCGCAGCGCCGACCGCCCGGCCGGCAGCAGCCCGATCGCGGCCAGCACGAACGCCGCCGCCCAGATCCAGCCCACCGACGCCGACAGCAGCTGGTAGGCGGCCGGCGGCGGGGAGCCGTCCCAGCTCGCCCCCTGCCAGGTGAGGTCGCCGGCGACGAACGCGACCGTGGCGAGCGCGACGACCCGAAGCGACAGCCCGCGCAGCGCACCCGCCGCCAGCTCCGCCTGGTAGGCCGGGGCGAGCTCCGCCGGCGCGCCGAACTCGGCCACCGCCCGGCGCTGCGCCTCCGCCGCCGGCAGCCCACTCTCCCGGTACGCGTCGACGGCGTCCAACAGCCCGTGCCGCGCCTCGGCCAGCAGGTCGGACCTGAGGCGGCGCGGCCCCCGCAGACGCGCGCCCAGCTCCCGCAGCCGTTCCTCCACGATCGTCGCGCCGTTCTCGCCCCGCATGGCCCCACCCTGTCACGGGGGCGCCGCGGACGTCGTCGGGGAGAACCCTGGCCCCGACCCGGATCCGGGCGGACGGGCGTCAGGGGCGCAGCGCCAGGTACCCGCGTTCGGCCGCCTCCTGGATCAGCCACTGGTCCCGGTACCAGCCGGGGGTCGCGACCAGCTCGGCGTGCCGGCCGCGCTGGGCCACCCGCCCGGCGTCCAGGACCACGATCTCGTCGAGCCCGGCGAGCCCGCTGAGCCGGTGGCTGATCAGCAGTACGGAGTGCCCGGCCGGGGTGGCGGCCAGCGCGGAGGCGAGCACCGCGTCGGCGGCGGCGGGATCGAGCCCCTCGGTCGGCTCGTCGAGCACCAGCACACCCGGGGCCGCGAGCAGCGCCCGGGCCAGCGCGAGCCGCTGCCGCTGGCCGCCGGAGAGCTGACCGCCCTCCTCTCCGACCACGGTGTCCCAGCCGTCGGGCTGCTCGCGTACCCAGTCCAGCAGCCCGGCCGCCGCGGTGGCCGCCGCCAGCTCCTCCTCGTCGGCGCCGGGCCGCCCGAGCAGCAGGTTCTCCCGCACCGAGGCGTGGAAGACGTACGCCTCGGCGAGCAGCCCGCCGACGGCGCGGGGCAGCTCCTCGGCCCGGTACGCCGACAGCTCCCGCCCGTCGAGGGTGATCCGCCCGTGCGTGGGGCGCACCGCGCCGGTGAGTACGGCGGCCAGCGTGCTCTTGCCGGCGCCGCTGGGCCCGACCACCGCCACCCGTCGGCCGGGCGGCAGGTCGAGGCCGAACCCGTCCAGGGCGGGCGGGGCACCCTCCCGGTACCGGACGGTGACGTTCTCGAACCGCACCTCGTACGGCCCGGGGCCGAGCTCGGCGCCGCCGGAGGCGGCCGGACCGGCCGGGGCCTCCAGCAGGGCGGCGACCCGGGTCAGGCCGGTCCGGAGCTGGGTCCACTGCCGGGCGGCCCCGACCAGGGCCAGCGCGATCTCCACGGCGGCGAGCGTGCCGACCGCCAGGACGCCGACCAGCACCCCGTCCACGCCGTCGGCGAGCGCGGCGAGCACCACCGCCCCGGCGGTCAGCCCGGCCACCAGCACCCCGGCCGCGTCGACCGCGAAGCCGGTGGCGGCGAGCCGCCGCTCCAACCGGGCCAGCCGTTCCGCCCGCGCCCCGGCCGCCTCCAGAGCGTGCCCGGTGGCGCCGAACGCGGCCAGGTCGGCGGCGCCGTGGGTGAGGTCGACCGCGTCGGTGGCGAGGGCGCCGCGCAGCGGCGCCAGTTCGGCGGCGGCGCGGCGGGTCAGCGCGGTGGCCAGCACGGGCAGCGCGACCCCGGCGAGCAGCAGCCCGACCGCGAGCACCCCGGCGGCGGCCGGCGACATCAGTGCCGCCCCGCCGACCGCGAGCACGCCGACCAGCGCCGCCGCCGAGGCCGGCACCAGCACCCGCAGCAGCAGGTCCTGCACCGCCTCCACGTCGGAGACGAGCCGGCTCAGCGCGTCGCCGGAGCGCTGCCGTGCCGCCGGGCTGGCGGCGAGGGCGCCGAAGACCCGGGCCCGGACGTCGGTGATCAACCGCAGCACGGCGTCGTGCCCGGCGAGTCGTTCGGTGTAGCGGAGCACGCCCCGGCTGATCGCCAGCGCCCGGACCGCCACGATCGCCACGGTGAGGCGGTCCAGCGGGGGCCGTTCGGCGGCGCTCATCAGCAGCCAGGTCGCGGTGGCCATCAGGGCGAGGGCGGCGAACTCGGTGGCGGCGGCGAGCAGCCCGGCGCCGAGCAGCCGGTTCAGGTACGGCCGGGCCAACCGCAGCACGGCCCGCTCGGCGGAGCCGGCACGTCCCGCCCCGGGCCGGTCGTCGGTCATCGGGTGGCCTCCCCGGCCGCCGTGGGCGTCAGTTCCGTGACCCGGCCGTCCTCGATCCGCAGGATCCGGTCGGCGTCGGCGAGCAGCGCCGGCCGGTGCGCCACCAGCAGCGCCGTCCGGCCGGCCACCAGGCGGCGGGTGGCGTCGAGGACGACGGCCTCGGCGGCGGTGTCCAGCCGGGCGGTCGGCTCGTCGAGCAGCACCACGGGCGCGTCCCGCAGGAACGCGCGGGCCAGGGCGACCCGCTGCCGTTGCCCGCTGGACAGGCCGTGCCCGCGCTCGCCGAGCACGGTGTCGAGCCCGTCGGGCAGCCCGGCGACCACGTCGTCCAGGGCGGCGTCGTGGACCGCCGTGGCGAGCGCCGCGTCCGGGGTGTCCGGGGCGCCGAGCCGGATGTTGTCGGCCAGTGAGGCGGCGAACAGGTGGGCCCGCTGCGGCACCCAGGCCACCTGGCGGCGCCAGCCGTCGGCGTCGGCGTCGGCCAGGTCGACCCCGCCCACGGTGACCCGGCCGGCGGTCGGTGTGACGAAGCCGAGCAGGAGGCCGAGCAGGGTGCTCTTGCCGGCGCCGCTGGGGCCGATCACGGCGACGCGTTCGCCCGGCCGGATGGTCAGCGTGACGTCGCGCAGGGCGGTGGTCCGCTCGTACCGCACGGTCACCGCCTCGAACCGGATCTCGCCGCGGCCGTCGGGGACGGCCGCGCCCTCGCCGGGCGCCGGCGCGGGGGCGGCGGCCGACAGGGTGAGGGCCTCGTCCAGCGCGGTGAGCCCCTCCATGCTGGCGTGGAACCGGGCGCCGGCCGCTCGCAGCGGCAGGTACGCCTCCGGGGTGAGCAGCAGCACCAGCAGCGCGGTCTGGAGGGTCAGCCCGCCGCCGAGCAGCCGTACGCCCACCGGCACGGCGACCAGCGCCACGGAGAGGGTGGCGACCAGCTCCAGCACCAGCGCGGACAGGAACGCGATCCGCAGCGTCTTCATGGTCGCGACCCGGTGGCCGTCGGCCATCCGGCGGACCACCTCGGTCTGCGCCCGCGCCCGGCCGAACGCGCGCAGCGTGGGCAGCCCGGCGACCATGTCGAGGAAGTGCCCGCCGAGCAGGGAGAGCCGTCGCCACTGCCGCTCGGTGGCGGCCTGCGCCTGCCAGCCGAGCAGCGCGCCGAAGATCGGGATCAGCGGCAGGGTCACCGCGATGATCAGCGCCGAGCTCCAGTCGGCGACGAAGATCCGGGCCAGCACGGCGACCGGCACGGTGACGCTGAGCACCAGCTGCGGCAGGTAGCCGGTGAAGTAGGCGTCCAGCGCGTCCAGCCCGCGCCCGGTCAGCGTGGCGAGCTGCCCGGCGCGCTGCCCGGCGACCCAGCCGGGGCCGTGTCGCCCGACCGACGCGAGCAGGTCGGCCCGCAGCGCCGCCTTGACCGTCGCCGCGACCCGCGCCGACACCGTGCCCTGCGCCCAGACCAGCAGCGAGCGGGCGGCCACCGCGGTGGCGAAGCCGGCCAGCGCGGGCCGGTCGAGCCGTCCTTCGAACGCGGTCGCCAGCAGCGCGGCCAGCGTCGTGGCCTGCGCGACGACCAACCCCGCGGCCAGCACGCCGAGTAGCGCGAGCATGGCGAGGTCGCGCCGGGCCCCCGGGACCCGGCGCAGCAGACGCGGGTCGAAGGGACGGCGGTTCACCAGTACACCGGTGCCCTGCCGTCGGTCCGTCCCCGGAACACCCACCAGCACATCGCCTGAAAGCCTAGTAGGGCCGGCAGGAGCGGCAGCGTCAGCCAGCCCAGCAGCCGCAGCGTGGGTGTGCTCGCCGCCGCGTCGGCCACGGTCAGTGACGCCCCCGGGTCGACCGTGGAGACCAGCGCGTAGGGCCAGATGGTCGCCCCGACCAGCGCCACCGGCAGGGCCAGGGCCGCGCAGGTGGCGGCGAAGGCCAGCCCGGGCCGCCGCCGCGCAACCGCTGCGCGGGCCGTCAGCAGCGCCGTGACCAGCAACGACAGCAGCAGTACGGCCACCAGCGGCTGCTGTGCGGCGGCGCGTACGTCGGCGGAGAGCAGGCCGAGGGCGGTGGCCGCGCCGACGGTGGTCAGCGCCACCGGGACGAGCCGGGCGGCCAGCCGCCCGACCGGCGCGGCGTCGGCGGCGGGCAGTCGCAGCGTGAGAAAGGTCGCACCGTGCAGCGCGACCAGCGCGGCGACGGCGAGCGCGGCGGCGGCCACGAACGGGGTGAAGAGGTGGGTCACCCCGGCGACGTGGCCGTCGGCGCGCAGCGGTACGCCCTGGAGCAGCCCGGCCAGCACGGCACCCCAGCCCAGCGCGGCGAGCGCGCTGCCGACGACCACGATCCGGTCCCACCGGGTGCGGGCGCGCTGCCCGGCCGGTCGGCTGCGCAGCTGCACGCCGGCGGTCACCAGCACGACCCCGGTCAACGCGCACAGCACCGCCGGATAGAAGCCGGAGAGCAGTTCCCCCTCCAGCACCGGGAAGGCGCCGAACAGGATGCCGACGGCGGCCACCAGCCAGACCTCGTTGCCGAGGAAGAACGGGCCGACCGCGTTGAGCGCGGCGCGCCGGCGGGCCGGGTCGGTGTCGCGGGCGAGCAGCAGGCCGACGCCGTAGTCGTACCCGCCGAGCACCAGGTAGACGGCGAAGAAGAGGCCGAGCAGGGCGTACCAGGCGAGTTCCACGGTCGTCTCCTCAGGCGAAGGCGGGCTCGGGGTGGGGGTCGGCCGGCGGCTGGTCCGGTTGCCGGCCCAGGGCCGGGTCGTGGGCGCCCCGGGCGGCGTGCCGCGCCAGCAGCACCCAGTTGGTGACGGCGAGGGTGCCGAGCAGCAGGCTGAAGCCGATCAGCGAGGTGAGCATCAGCCAGGGGCTGACCGGCGACACGGCCTGCTCCACGGGCAGCAGCCCGTACGCGGCCCAGGGCTGGCGGCCGACCTCGCGGGCGATCCAGCCGAGGATGAGCGCGACGAACGGCAGCGGCAGGGCGAACTGGAGGATCCACAGCGGGACGCGCAGCCGGATCACCCAGTCCCGCCAGAGCAGTGGGAGCATCAGCCAGAGCAGACCGAGGGTGAAACCGATCAGGATCATGAAACCGAGGCCGACGTTGGCGAGGGCCGGCGGGGTGTAGTCGCCGGGGCCGAACCGGGCGGTCCAGTCGGCGATCAGCGGCGCGGCGGCGGGGTCGTCGCCGAACTTGGTCGGCTGCACGTCACCGATCGCGAAGAACTGGGCGAAGCCGAAGCCCTGCACGAAGGAGATCGCCACCGCCGAGGTGACCAGCCCGATCCGCAGCCCCTTGCGGTGCAGCGCGAAGTCGGGGGTGCGCCGGACCAGGTGCCACGCGCTGACCGCCGCCATCAGCATCCCGCCGACCAGCAGCGCCGCCGTGACGACGTGCCCGAGGGCCATGCGGAAGGTGGGGTTGTCCAGCAGCGCGGAGAAGTCGGTGAGGTGGGCGACGCCGTCGCGCACCTCGTAGCCGACCGGGTTCTGCAGCCAGGAGTTCGCCACCATGATCCAGAACGCCGAGGCGTACGCGGTGATCGCGACGCCCCAGAGCAGGGCGAGGTGGACGCCCCGACGCAGCCGGTGCCAGCCGAAGATCCACATGCCGAGGAACGTCGACTCCAGGAAGAAGGCGACCAGCGTCTCGATGGCCAGCGGCGCGCCGAAGACGTTGCCGACGTAGCGCGACAGCCCGCTCCAGTTCAGCCCGAACTGGAACTCCATCACGATGCCGGTGGCGATCCCGAGCACGTAATTGATCACGTAGAGCTGGCCCCAGAACCGGGTCAGCCGCTCGTAGACCGGCTTGTTCGTGATCACCCAGGCGGTCTGGAGATAGACCAGCAGGGTCACCAGGCCGAGGGTCACCGCCACGAAGAGGAAGTGGATCGACGTGGTGGTGGCGAACTGCAGGCGGGCGAGGAGCAGGGTGTCCATGGCCGGCTCTCCGTACGGTTGGCTCACTTGTCGTAGCGAGCCTACACGTAGATTGCCTACACATGACTACTATGGCCCGTCGTAGTGGATCCTACGACGACTTGTAGTAGCTGTGGGGGAGCAGCGACGGCGGGTCGCGTCGCCACCCGGACGGGCCTCGTCCAGCATGGCGGGACGCGCTCCACGCAGCGGTAACCGCCGATATCGCAAGGGCGGGCCGAGCCCCCGGGAGGCCGCTCGCGGGCGGGGCGGAGTTCAGCTCAGGAAGAGGGAGACCGGCAGGGCGGCCACGTTGGTCGCCACGGTCAGCGCGGCGGTCCCGAGCAGCCGGGGCGGCCGGCCGGCGACCAGCAGCCGCTGCACCCGTACGTCGAGATCCCGGTCGCCCACCCCGAGGGCGCCCGCCGGAGTGATCCGGTTGCCGGCGGCGGCGAAGCGGCGCAGCGCACCGGCGAGCGGCGCGTCGGCGTGCGCCTCCCGGGCCTTGTCGTCGGCCCGCATCTCGACCAGCAGGGCGACCCGGTCGTGCGCCTCGCGGACCCACGCGAACCACGGCAGCGCCCGGCTGAGCGCGGTGAACGGCAGCAGCACCAGGTCGTGGCGTTCCTGGGCGTGCGCCCGCTCGTGGGCGAGCACGGCCGCCAGTTCGGCGGGGTCCAGCAGGTCGAGGGTGCCCGCGCTGACCACCACCCGGGGCCGCATCCCCGGCAGGCAGTACGCCGCGGCGCTCGGGTGGTCGAGCACCAGCGCCCCGGGCACCGTCGGGTCCCGCCGCGCGACCAGGGCGAGCAGGTCCCGGTGCCGGCGCTGGGCGCGTACGGTGCCGTGGATGCTGCGGACGGTCGTGGCCAGCAGGACCGCGCCGATGCCGAGGCCCACCCCGACGGCGGCCAGGTGCGGCGCACCCAGCCCGACGGGCAGGGTGCCGTGGGCGAGGTCCGTGGCGAGGGTGACCAGGGCGCTGCCGGTCGGGCGGTCGTAGGCGGCCAGGCCCAGCGCGATCGGCACGCCCATGGCGGAGAGCCCGAGGGCCAGCCCGACCGCCTGCCAGCAGACGATCGCCACGCGGGGGCTGCGCCACGTCCAGGTGGAGCGGGACAGCACCTGCGCGGTCAGCCAGCAGGCCAGCATCGACGCGGCGAAGTGCAGGGCGTACGCCACGACCGCCGCCCTACCTGTCCGCTGCCTTGTCGGTCCGGGGCGGCAGGCCGTCGACCGACGGCGCCTCGACCCGGTCGGTCAGCGCGCTCCCGTCGTGCCCGGTCGCCCCGGCCTCGGCCCCGAGGGCGGCGCGCAGCACCTCGGCCTCGGTGCCGGTCACCGAGCGGGCGAAGCGCACCAGCGCGGCGTCGCGGCTGCCGCCGAGGTCGAGGGCGTCGAGCATGAGCTGGGCGATGTACGCCTCACGGCTGGCGGCGGCCCGGTAACGCCAGGCCCGCCCCTCCCGTTCGCGCTGCACCATGCCCTTGCCGGCGAGCCGGTCCAGCACGGTCATCACCGTCGTGTACGCCAGCTCGCGGCCGTCCAGCGCGTCGGCCACCTCGCGCACGGTGATCCCGTCCGAGGTGCCCGGGACCGAGTCCCACAAGACGTCCATCACCGCGCGTTCGAGATCACCAAGCCGAGTCACGCCGCAATCCTACCCCCGGTAGTAGACCCACCCCGCCCCGCACACCCGCCCCGCCCGGAGCGGGCGGGGCGCCCCGGAAAACCCCAGGACAGCGAACAGTCACACCCCCTTGGGATGCCAGACCGTCTTCGTCTCCAGCAGGGTGGTCATCCGGGTGATGCCCGGGTCGGCGGACCAGTCGTGGTCGGCCGGGGCCGGCCGGAGCACCCGCTTGAGGTTCTGCGCCGCCTTGACCTCCAGCTCCACCGCCAGTTCGGCGTCGGTCACGCCGGTCAGGTCGATGGCGTTGACGTCCATATGGGCGGCCAGCGCCGGCACGGTCTCGGCGATCCGCCCGGTGAGCAGGTTGACCACGCCGCCGGGCAGGTCGGAGGTGGCGAGCACCTCGGCCAGGGTCACCGCCGCCAGGGGCTGCGTCGGCGAGGTGGCCACCACCACGGTGTTGCCGGTGACGATCGCCGGGGCGATCACGCTGACCAGGCCGAGCAGCGCCGGCGACTCGGGGGCGACCACGGCCACCACGCCGGTCGGTTCGGGCGCCGACAGGTTGAAGTACGGCCCGGCGACCGGATTGGCGCCGCCGTAGACCTGGGGGAGCTTGTCGGACCAGCCGGCGTACCAGACCCAGCGGTCCACGGCCGCGTCGACCTCGTCGCCGGGCACGCCGAGGGCGACGAACTGCTCGCGCCGGCCCTCCAGCATCTCGGCGACCCGGTAGAGGATCTGACCCCGGTTGTACGCGGTCGCCCCGGCCCAGCCCTTCACGGCGGCGCGGGCGGCGACGACGGCGTCCCGCGCGTCCTTGCGGGAGGCCAGGGAGACATTCGCGTCCTGCACGAGATACGACCGTCCCGACTCGCTGCGCGGGAACTTCCCGCCGATGAAGAGCTTGTACGTCTTGCGTACCGCAACCCGCTCAGACATTGAGGTAGCCCTCCAGCCCGTGCCGGCCGCCCTCGCGACCGTAGCCCGACTCCTTGTAGCCGCCGAACGGCGAGGTGGGGTCGAACTTGTTGAACGTGTTGGCCCAGACCACGCCGGCGCGCAGCCGGTCGGCCATCCACAGGATCCGGGAGCCCTTGTCGGTCCAGATCCCGGCCGACAGCCCGTACGGCGTGTTGTTGGCCTTCTCGACGGCCTCCGCCGGGGTGCGGAACGTCAGCACGGACAGCACCGGGCCGAAGATCTCCTCGCGGGCGATCCGGTGTGCCTGGGTGACCCCGGTGAAGATCGTCGGGGCGAACCAGAAGCCGCGCTCCGGCAGCTCGCACGACGGCGACCAGCGCTCGGCGCCCTCGGCGGACCCGGCGTCGGACAGCTCCCGGATCCGCGCGAGCTGCGCGGCCGAGTTGATCGCCCCGATGTCGGTGTTCTTGTCCAGCGGGTCACCGACGCGCAGCTGGGCCATCCGCCGCTTCAGCGACTCCAGCACCCGGTCGGCGACGTTCTCCTGGATCAGCAGCCGCGAGCCGGCGCAGCAGACGTGCCCCTGGTTGAAGAAGATGCCGTTGACGATGCCCTCGACGGCCTGGTCGACGGGGGCATCGTCGAAGACGATGTTGGCCGCCTTGCCGCCCAGCTCCAGGGTGAGCTTCTTGCGGGTTCCGGCCACGGCGCGGGCGATGGCCCGGCCCACCTCGGTCGAGCCGGTGAAGGCGACCTTGTCCACGCCCGGGTGCTCGACCAGCGCGCGGCCGGTGTCGCCGGCGCCCGTGACGATGTTGACCACACCGGCGGGCAGGTCGGCCTGCTGGCAGATCTCGGCGAAGAGCAGCGCGGTCAGCGGGGTCGTCTCGGCCGGCTTCAGCACCACCGTGTTGCCGGCGGCCAGCGCCGGGGCGATCTTCCACGCCAGCATCAGCAGGGGGAAGTTCCACGGGATGACCTGCGCGGCCACGCCCAGCGGCCTCGGATCGGGGCCGAAGCCGGCGTGTTCCAGCTTGTCGGCCCAGCCGGCGTAGTAGAAGAAGTGCGCGGCGACCAGCGGCAGGTCGACGTCGCGGGACTCCTTGATCGGCTTGCCGTTGTCCAGCGACTCCAGCACGGCCAGCTCGCGCGAGCGCTCCTGGATGATCCGGGCGATCCGGAACAGGTACTTCGCCCGGTCCCGGCCCGGCATGGGGCCCCAGACCTTCTCGTACGCGGCCCGGGCGGCGCGGACGGCGCGTTCCACGTCCTGCGCGCCGGCCTCGGCGACCTCGGCGAGCACCTCCTCGGAGGCCGGGTTGACCGTCTTGAACGTGCCGCCGTCGGCAGGGTCGACGAAGTCACCGTCGACGAAGAGCCCGTAGGAGGCCTTGAGGTCCACCACCGAGCGGGACTCGGGGGCGGGTGCGTATTCGAACATCGGCTCTCAGTCCAGGGTGAAGTAGTCGGGACCGGAGTAGGTGCCGGTCGTCAGCTTGGTGCGCTGCATGAGCAGGTCGTTGAGCAGGCTGGAGGCGCCGAAGCGGAACCAGTCCGGGTCCAGCCAGTCCGCGCCGACGGTCTCGTTGACCATCACCAGGTACTTGATGGCGTCCTTGGTGGTCTTGATGCCGCCGGCCGGCTTCACGCCGACCTGCCGCCCGGTGGCCGCCCGGAAGTCGCGTACGGCCTCCAGCATCACCAGGGTCACCGGGAGGGTGGCCGCGACCGGGACCTTGCCGGTGGAGGTCTTGATGAAGTCGCCGCCGGCCAGCATCGCCAGCCAGGAGGCGCGCCGCACGTTGTCGTACGTGGCCAGCTCGCCGGTCTCCAGGATCACCTTGAGGTGGGCGTCCCCGCAGGCCTCCTTGGTGGCCACGATCTCGTCGTGGACCTCGGAGTAGCGCCCGGCCAGGAACGCGCCCCGGTTGATCACCATGTCGATCTCGTCGGCGCCGGCCGCCACGGCCGCCCGCGTGTCGGCGAGCTTGACCTCCAGCGGGGCCTGGCCCGACGGGAAGGCGGTCGCCACGCTGGCCAGGTGCACACCGCTTCCGCGCAGTACCTCGGCCACGTGCGGGACCATCGAGGGGTAGACGCAGACCGCGCCGACGTGCGGGCAGGACGGATCGGCCGGGTCGGGGCGCAGTGCCTTGGCCGCGAGGGCCCGCACCTTGCCGGGGGTGTCGGCCCCTTCGAGGGTGGTCAGGTCGACCATCCGGATCGCCAGGTCGATGGCCTGGGCCTTGGCGGTGGTCTTGATGGAGCGGGTGCCGAGCTGTGCCGCCCGCTGCTCCGCGCCGACCTGATCCACGCCGGGCAGGCCGTGCAGGAAGGTCCGCAGAGCGGTCTCGGATCGTCCCAACTCGGAGAGCTCCGACCGGGCCGACGTCGCTGTCGCCGTCATGGCCCGAAGTCTACGCACCCGACCCGGCAGTGATCTTGGTCACGGTGCTGTCGGGGGCGCGCGTGGTGAGCGAGGTCGCTGGTCCGGCCGCACCCGCAGTGCGGGAGCGGGGCGACCGGTAGGTTGAGCGATCGTGGACGTACACGTCATTGACCATCCGCTCGCCCAGTCGCGGCTGACCGCCATGCGGGACGCGCGCACCGACTCCTCCTCGTTCCGGGCGGCGCTGCACGAACTCACCACCATGCTGGTGTACGAGGCCGCGCGCTCGTTCCCCGTCGAGAAGTACCCGGTGCAGACCCCCGTCACCGGCACCGAGGGCACCCGGCTGGCCAACCCGCCGCTGCTCGTACCGGTGCTGCGGGCCGGCCTGGGCATGGCCGACGCCGCGCTCGGCCTGCTGCCGGAATCCTCGATGGGCTTCGTCGGCCTGGCCCGCGACGAGGAGACGTACGAGCCGCGCGCCTACATGGAGTCGCTGCCGCGCGACCTCAGCGGCCTGCCGGTGCTGGTGCTCGACCCGATGCTCGCCACCGGCGGCTCGCTGGAGCACTGCTGCCGGCTGCTGGCCGACCGTGGGTGCACCGACATCACGGTGCTCTGCGTGCTCGCCGCGCCCGTCGGCATCGAGCGGCTGGAGCGCTCCGGCCTGCCGCTGCGCCTGGTCACCGCCTCCATCGACGAGGGGCTCAACGACCGCATGTTCATCGTGCCGGGGCTCGGCGACGCCGGCGACCGCCAGTTCGGTGGCATGCCCCGCTTCTGAGGTCCGTCGCGCGGCTGCGCGTGAATCCGTGCGCGAGTCCGTGCGCGGGATGCGCGCAGCCGCTACCGTCTCCGGCCATGACTGGTGTTGCGCTCGCCGAAGAGCTGCTTCTCCTCGCGTACGACGACGAGACCGGCAAGGCGACCATGCCGCGGATCAGCCTCGACCTGGGGATGGCCGCCGCGGTGCTGATCGAACTGGCCCTGGCCGGGCGGATCGCGTACTCCGCGGGGTCCCTGACGGTGGTCGACCCGACGCCCACCGGCGAGCCACTCGTCGACGGGGTCCTCGCCCGCATGGCGGCCGACACGCCGCACAGCCCCTCGTCCTGGGTGCAGCGGCTGCGGCACGGCCTGCGCGACAAGATCCTCGGCGACCTGTGCGCCCAGGGCGTGGTGCGTGACGTCGACGAGACCGAGCTGGGCTTCATCCACGTGCACCGCTACCCGACCGTGGACCCCGCCGTCGAGGCGGACACCCGACGCCGGCTCGCCGAGGCACTGGCCAGCGGCGAACTGCCCGACGAGCGGACCGCCGCGCTGGCCACCCTGGTCGCGGTGCTGCGGATGGAGCCGGCGCTCGGCCTGACCGGCGACGCGGCCCGGGAGGCCCGGCAGCGCCTGGAGGAGATCGCCGGCGGCGCCGGCTTCTCCGGCACCGTCAGCCTGGACGACTCCGTGGTCCGCCCCTCGGTCGGCCTCGTCGTGGCCGCCCTGGGCCGCGCCGTCGACGCCGCCCTGGGCCCCCGCCGCTGACCCACCCCGGCTGGACCACCCCACCCACCCCACCACCCATCCGGCCGTGCCCCCGACACCCGTCGATCATGAGGTTGGCGGGGCGGGGAAGCGCTTTCCAGTGCCGCCAACCTCACGATCAACGCGGCGGGGTGGGGTGGGTGGGTCAGAGGCCTAGGGTCGTGGCCATTTCCGTGCGGAGGGTGGCGACCGCGTCGGTGGCACGGGCGCGGGCTCCGGCGACGTCGCCGTCCGCCACCGGCTCCACCACCTCCAGGTACGCCTTGAGCTTCGGCTCGGTGCCCGAGGGGCGGATCACCACCCGGGCGGTGCCGGTACGCAGGATCACCACGTCCGCCTCGGGGAGCAGGTCCTGTGTCTCGGTGACCGGCTGGCCGAGCAGCGTCGTGGGGGTGGCGGCCCGGATCCGGGCCATCGCGTCGGCGATCAGCCGCAGGTCGTCCACCCGCACCGAGAGCTGGTCGGTGTGGTGCACGCCGAACTCGGCGGCCAGCTCGTCGAGCCGGTCGGTCAGGGTGAGTCCCCGCGCCTTGAGCCCGGCGGCCAGCTCGGCGACGGTCAGCGCGGCGGTGATGCCGTCCTTGTCGCGTACGTGCTCGGGGGCGACGCAGTAGCCGAGCGCCTCCTCGTAGCCGAAGACCAGCGGCTCGGCCCCGCCGCCGGCCCGTACGATCCACTTGAACCCGGTCAGCGTCTCGTCGTACGGCAGGCCCCGGGCGGCGCACATCGCCCGCAGCAGGGACGACGACACGATCGTGGTGGCGTACAGCCCGGTCACGCCGCGCCGCATGAGGTGGTCGGCCAGCAGCACACCCACCTCGTCGCCGCGCAGCATCCGCCAGCCGGGCGGGTTCCCGTCGGGTTGGGCCGGGCCGGCGACCTCGCCGCCCGCGCTCGCCGCCCGAGCGGTGTCCCGGACGGCCACGGCGCAGCGGTCCGCGTCGGGATCGTTGGCGATGGCGATGTCCGCGCCGGTCGCCTCGGCCAGCGCGACCAGCCGGTCCACCGCCCCCGGCTCCTCCGGGTTGGGGAAGGCGACGGTCGGGAACGCGGGGTCGGGCTCGGCCTGCTCGGGCACCACACCGGGCACGGGGAAGCCCGCACTGGCGAACGCCGCGGTGAGCACCGCCGCGCCCACCCCGTGCAGCGGCGTGTACGCCACCGCCAGGTCGCGCGAGCCGTCCGGGTCGATGACGGCGGTGGCCCGCTCCACGTAGGAGGCCACCAGGTCGTCGCCGAGCACCTGCCCGGCCGGGCCGAGCGGCACCCCGGCCAGCGGCCCGACCGACCGGATCGCGGCCTCGATGCCGGCGTCGGCCGGCGGCACGATCTGGGCGCCCGCGCCCAGCGCCCCGCCCAGCTCCGCGCCGAGGTAGACCTTGTAGCCGTTGTCCTGCGGCGGGTTGTGGCTGGCCGTGACCATCACCCCGGCGACCGCCCCGAGGTGGCGCACCGCGTATGCGAGCACAGGGGTGGGCAGGGGACGGGGCAGCAGCAGCGCCGGGCGTCCCGCGCCGGTGGCGACCTGGGCGGTGCGCTCGGCGAACTCGCGGGAACCGTGCCGGGCGTCGTACCCGATCACGAGCGGACCGGTGCCGCCCTGGGCGGCGAGCCAGCCGACCAGCCCGGCGGCGGCCTGGGTGACCACCGCGAGGTTCATTCCGTTGGGGCCGGCGCGCAGCGGCCCGCGCAGCCCGGCGGTGCCGAAGGTCAGCGGGCCGGCGAACCGGTCGGCCAGCTCCGGGGCGCTCGCCGGCAGGCGGTCGAGCACCGCCCGCAGCTCCTCCCGGCTGGCCGGGTCGGGATCGTCGTCGAGCCAGCGCCGCGCTCGCTCGCGAATGTCGTCGATGTCAGTGGTTTCCGCCGGCATGTCTCTTGATAGCACGCCGGCGGATCACCACCGCGCTTCCCCCGGGGCTCAGCCGGCCTCGGTGAGCTGGAACGACTTCACCATCTCGTCGAAGATCGGCTTGCTGTCCGCGAACTTCGCGTCGGTCGAGGTCAGGTAGAACGAGTAGACCTTGCCCTCGTGGACCACGCCGCGCCACACGCCGTGCCGCTTGGCCTCGCCCTCGCCGCAGGTGTACTCGAACTCGGCCGCCGCCTTGCCGACCCACTGCACCTCGTTCATGGCGACCTGGGCGTACGGCTTGGCGCAGGACTTGGAACGGTTCTTCAGGGTGTCCTCGGCGACCTCCGCCCAGCGCATGGAGGTGGTGCGGAAGTCCTCCACCAGGATCCGGACCTTGCGGCCCTCGTCCTCCGGGTCGATGTAGTCCACCCACACGCCGGCGCTCTTGACCTCCCAGCCCTGCGGCACCAGGACCCGTACGCCCTTGCCGGTGTGCTCCTTCATCTCGGGCACCCCGGCGGCCGGGGCCTGCGAGGTCGGGGCGGCCTGCGGCACGGTGGGTGCCGGGTCGTCGCCGCCGGTGAAGAGGACGACCGCTCCGATCAGAAGCAGCGCGGCCAGGCCGCCGGCGGCGGCGAGCTGCACCTTGCGCGGCCAGCCCTTGACCGTGCCGACGAGCTGGTTGCCGACGGTGCCGACCCGACCGGCGAAGCCGCCGCCGGATCCGCCTGCGGCCGGCGCGGTGGCCGGGGTCGCCCACGCCTGGCCGGTGCCGGGCACCGACCACTGACCGCCGCCGTACGTCCCGCCGAGCTGCTGGGTCGCCTCGGGCGGCGGTGCGCCGAAGACGGGGGTGCCGGCGGTCACCCGCTGGGTGGCCTCCGGCGGGGGCCCGAAGGCAGGCGTGCCCGCCTTCACCCGCGGGGTCGCCTCCGTCGGGCCGCTGAAGCCGACCAGACCGGCGGCGTTGGTGCGTAGCTGCTGGGTCGCGTCCGAGCCGCCGGACCCCATCCGCTGGGTCGCCTCGGCGCCGCCGTAGGTGCGGCCGGCCGGGGTGGGGCCGCCCGGCGCCGGCATCGCGCCGGTGGGGGTGTGCAGCGGCCCGGCCAGGGCGTCGGCGCTGGTGTCGTCCATCGCGGCGGGGCTCGCGGCGAGGGCGGCCTGCGCGGGGCGCTCGCCCCGGCGCAGCGCCGCCAGCCGGTCGGTGAGCGACTCGCCGGGGTTGAGCATCGCCCGGCCGCCGATCTGCCCGCTCGGCTTCGGCTGCTCCGGCTGGGCGGCCGGCGGGGTCGGCACGGGCCGCTGCACCGGCACCACGGAGTAGGGATCGGTCACCGAGTTCACCGCGGCGGCGTTGCTGGTCAGCGGGCCGGCGAGCAGCTCGCGCAGCATGGCCCGGGCGGTGTGCACGTCGAGACGGCGGGCCGGGTCCTTCTCCAGCAGGCCCATCAGCACCCGGGCCAGCGGCCCGCTGCGCTGCGGCGGGGCGGGCGGGTCCTCGACCACGGCGTGCATGGTCTCGATCGGGTCGCCCTTGTCGAACGGGGGCCGCCCCTCCACCGCCGTGTAGAGCGTGACGCCCAGCGAGAAGAGGTCGCTCGGCGGGCCGAACTCCTGGCCCATCGCGCGCTCGGGGGAGATGAAGTGCGGCGAGCCGAGCACCATCCCGGGGGTGGTGAGCTGCACGTCGGTGGGCATCCGGGCCACGCCGAAGTCGGTCAGCACGCAGCGCCCGTCGGCGCAGATCAGCACGTTGGCCGGCTTGACGTCGCGGTGCAGCACGCCGATCGCGTGCGCCACCTCCAGCGCGCCGAGCAGCGCGATGCCGATCTTGGCGACCACCCGCTGCGCGACCGGCCCGTCCTCGATCACCATGTCGGCGAGGCTGCGGGCGTCGAGCAGCTCCATCACGATCCACGGCCGGCCGCCCTCGGTGACCACGTCGTAGACCTGGACGACGGCCGGGTGCTGGATCGCCGCCGCCGCGCGGGCCTCGCGCAGGGTGCGCTCGTACATGGCGTCGCGGTCGCTGGGGGCCAGCCCCGGGGGCAGGACGACCTCCTTGACGGCCACGTCCCGCCGCAGGAGTGTGTCCGTGGCACGCCAGACCGTACCCATGCCGCCGTTGCCCACCGTCGAACGCAGCGAGTAACGGTCGCCGATGGTCGTGCCGGGCGTCGCGCGTCCGTTGGGGGAACTGACTGGTCCGCCGCTCCACGTCGGGATCTGAGTCACAGAAAAGCCACCGGGGGAATTCGAGGGGGGCTGGGACACAACCCCCCTATCTTGCTGGTTCCGACGCCCGATGCGAAACCCGACGCGGCGGACGTTTGTCGAACTGGACGGTACGTGTCCGAGCGTTCACCTCTCGTCGATGCCCGTCGACGCGTCGACCGGTGTGCGGTATCCCTCACCCGTCGACGCCGTCGCGCGTCCTACCATCCGCTAATGAGCGAACCGCGGTCAAGCGAGTCCGGTTTTCCGATCAAGGGCGTCTACACGGCGGCGGACCTTCCGGAGGAACTGGACTCCCGGCTCGGCGGACCGGGCGAGTTCCCGTACACGCGCGGGGTCTACCCCACCATGTACACCTCCCGCCCGTGGACCATGCGCCAGTACGCCGGCTTCGGTACCGCCACCGAGTCCAACGCGCGGTACCACCAGTTGTTGCGGGCCGGCACGATGGGTCTCTCCGTGGCCTTCGACCTGCCGACGCAGATGGGCTACGACTCCGACGACCCGATCGCGCACGGCGAGGTGGGCAAGGTCGGGGTGGCCATCGACTCGATCGACGACATGCGGCTGCTCTTCGACGGCATCCCGCTCGACAAGGTCTCGACGTCGATGACCATCAACGCGCCGGGGTCGGTGCTGCTCCTGCTCTACCAGCTCGTGGCGGAGGAGAACGGGGTCGCCGGCTCGGCCCTCAACGGCACGATCCAGAACGACATCCTCAAGGAGTACATCGCCCGGGGGACGTACATCTTCCCGCCGAAGCCCTCGCTGCGGCTGGTGGCCGACACCTTCGGCTACTGCCGCAAGGAGGTGCCGAAGTGGAACACGATCTCCATCTCCGGCTACCACATGGCCGAGGCCGGCGCGTCGCCCGCGCAGGAGATCGCGTTCACCCTGGCCAACGGCGTCGAGTACGTCCGGGCCGCGCTGGCGGCCGGCCTGGCCGTGGACGACTTCGCGCCCCGGCTGTCGTTCTTCTTCGTCGCCCGCACCACCCTGCTGGAGGAGGTGGCCAAGTTCCGGGCCGCCCGCCGGATCTGGGCCCGGCTGATGCGCGACGACTTCGGCGCCAAGAACCCGAAGTCGATGATGCTGCGCTTCCACACCCAGACCGCGGGCGTGCAGCTCACCGCCCAGCAGCCCGAGGTCAACCTGGTCCGGGTGGCGGTGCAGGGCCTCGGCGCGGTGCTCGGCGGCACCCAGTCGCTGCACACCAACAGCTTCGACGAGGCGATCGCGCTGCCCACCGAGAAGGCGGCCCGGCTGGCGCTGCGTACCCAGCAGGTGCTGGCGTACGAGACGGACCTGACCGCGACGGTGGACCCGTTCGCCGGCTCGTACGTGGTGGAGGCGATGACCGCCGAGATCGAGGCGGCGGCGACCGAGCTGATGGAGCGGGTGGCCGACCACGGCTCGGCGGTCGACGCCATCGAGGCGGGCTTCCAGAAGCGGGAGATCGAGCAGTCCGCGTACCGGATCGCGCAGGAGATCGACTCCGGCGAGCGGGTGGTGGTGGGCCTCAACCGGTTCACCGTCGACGAGGAGGAGCCGTACGAGCCGCTGCGGGTCGACCCGACGATCGAGGCGGCGCAGGGCGAGCGGCTGACCCGGCTGCGTGCCGAGCGCGACGCCGGGGCGGTCGAGCGGGGGCTGGCGGAGCTGCGGGCCGCCGCCGAGGGCACGGAGAACGTGCTCTACCCGATGAAGGAGGCGCTGCGGGCCCGCGCCACCGTGGGCGAGGTCTGCGGCACCCTGCGCCAGGTGTGGGGGCTGTACCGCCCGAGCGACCGGTTCTGATCACGTCGACCGACGGCCGTCCGACCTCCCGCCGCGCCGGGGGTGGGCGGCCGTCGGCGTCGGCGCGGCACCGCTTCACCCCTGCGCCGTAACCGGCGGGTGCACGTGCGGGTAACGACCCGCCCACGGCGCGTTCCTGCTGGTCGCGGGCCTGCGGGGAGGAGCGCTACAGTCGGAGGGGACCCTGGCCGCCCATCGGCGGCGCGGGCGCGTGGATGCGGCCCCGGCGACGCCGCCGGTGGCTGCGCGCGCAGTGCGGGGCGACGTGGCCCACCGGCCACGGCGTGTGCCGGACGGGTTCGGGGGTAACCCGACCGGGTGGACGTGGACGCACACGGTGTGCGGTTGGTCGGCGACGGGGTGTGTGACCGTCTCGGGTGCCCTCGCTCTGACGAAGGTCGGGTAATTGTCGGAGTGTCCGTCGACGTGACCGACTAATGCGACAATTCGGAAAAGCGGCCTCTGCGATCGGCATCGATTTCGCGACGGCCGGGCCGATTACGCGTTGTAGGAGGTGGGTGGCAGATGACGGCGTTCGACCGCGATCTACCTGCTGTCCCGCAGATCTACGAGCGCTCCGAGCAGGGCATACGTGACGCTGCGCGGTCCGACGGCTACCGGAACGACGTTGCGCAGCGTCACCGTCGGAGGTCTAGGCTGTCTGCTGTTCCTGATGATCCATCCATCTCTAGCGAACGAGAATTCGACGTGACGAGTGCGTTGACGCTGCCCACCGGCAACCAGCTGGCGTCGTCCTGGCCGGAGGCGCCGTCCGGGTCCCAGCCCCTGCCGTTCGAGCTGGACCACCTGCTCGCCCTCCGGGTGCCCGGGCTGATCGCCACCCGTCGCCACCTCCACTCGCACCCGGAGCTCTCCGGCGAGGAGTTCGAGACGGCCGCCCTGATCGCCCGGGAGCTCACCCTGGCCGGGCTGCGGCCGCGGCTGCTGCCGAAGGGCAACGGGGTCATCTGCGACATCGACGGGCGCCCCGACGGTCCGGTCGTCGCGCTGCGCGCCGACATCGACGCCCTGCCGCTGACCGACTCGAAGGACGTGCCGTACCGCTCCACCGTGGACGGCGTCTGCCACGCCTGCGGTCACGACGTGCACACCACCGTCATGCTCGGCGTCGGCATGCTGCTCGCCCAGCTCGCCGACCTGGGCGAGCTGCCCGGCCGGGTCCGGCTGATCTTCCAGCCCGCCGAGGAGATCCTGCCCTGCGGCTCGCTGGAGGTCATCGAGGCCGGCGGCCTGGACGACGTGGTGCAGATCTTCGCGCTGCACTGCGACCCCAACCTGCCGGTCGGGCAGATCGGCCTGCGGGTCGGCCCGATCACCGCCGCCGCCGACAACGTCACCGTCCGGCTCACCGGCCCCGGCGGGCACACCGCCCGCCCGCACCTGACCGTCGACCTGGTCGACGCCCTGGGCCGCCTGATCACCGAGGTGCCGGCGCTGGTCAGCCGCCGGGTGCCGGCCAACAGCGGGCTGCTGCTGGTCTTCGGCCACGCCTCGGCCGGCACCCGTTACAACGTCATCCCCTCCGAGGCGTCCGCGTCCGGCACCCTGCGGGTGATGGACCGCGACACCTGGGAGCTGGCCCCCAAGATCGTGGGTCAGGTCGTCCGCGACGTCGTCGCCCCGACCGGGGCCACCGTCGACCTCGAATACCTGCGGGGCCGCCCGCCGGTGTGCAACGACTCCCGCGCCATCCAGGTCCTCACGGGCGCCACCACCGCCACGCTCGGGCCGGAGGGCGTGGCCGAGACCCCGCAGAGCATGGGCGGCGAGGACTTCTCCTGGTACCTGGAGTACGTCCCCGGCGCGCTCGCCCGGCTGGGTGTCGGCCGCTCCGGCCCGAACGTGGACCTGCACCGGGCCTCGTTCGACGTGGACGAACGGGCCATCCCGGTCGGCGTACGGCTCATGGTCCAGACCGCGCTGCGGGCACTGGCGGCGGCCCGGTAGGCAGCGGCGCCGCCGGTCCGCCCGGCATCGCCGGCGGCGGGCTCGTGCGCCGCCGCCGGCGCAGCACCACCAGCAGCACCGTCAGCGGTACGCCGATCGCCAGCAGCCACGGCAGCACCGCGCCGAGCACCGTCAGCAGGACGGTCATCGAGGTCAGGAAGACCTTCCAGCCGCCCTCGAGCCCCACCATGAAGCCGACCTCGGTCTCCTCGTCGGCGGTGCTCGCATCCGGACCGACCAGCGACACGGTGATCGTCGACAGGCTGGTCAGGTCCGCCAGCCGCTCCTTCTTCGCCACCAGCGACGCCAGGTCCGCCTCCCGCCGGGACAGCTCGTTCTCCAACGACACCAGGTCGCTGATCGAGGTCGCCTTCGCCAGCAGCCTGCGGGCGCTCTCCACCCGGGCGCGCTGGGTGGTGATCCGCGCGTCCAGGTCGACCATCTGCTCGGTGACGTCCTCGGTGCGGATCTCCCGCCGCTGCTGCCGGCCCAGCTTCGCCAGCTCCTCGACGACGCCGTGGAACTTCGCCGCCGGCACCCGCAGCTCCAGCTCGGCCCGCGCGTCCGCGTCGGCGCTGCGCCGCTGGTCGCCGCCGACGAAACCGCCGGCCGCCGTGACCGTGGCGATCGCGCTGCGCGCCGCGTCGTCCACATCCTCCACCTGCACGCGCATCGTGCCGGTGTAGATGATGGACCGCTGGTCGACCCGCAGGTCGGGCGCACCGGCGCCGGCGCCCGGCTCGGCCTTGCCGGCGCCCGGCTCGGCCGCGCCGCCCGCCTGGTCCGCCGCGTCGCCCGCCCGGTCCCGCTCCGCCGGGGCCGCCGCCGGCGCGCTGTCGGCGTTGTCGCCCGCGTCGCTGCCACAGCCCGCCAACGCGAGCAGCGCGACCAGAGCGGCAGCCGTCAGCCGTACGCCTCGACGTCGCCGTTCCCCTACGTCCATCCCGCCTCCATCGTCCTCGCCCCCGTGTGGGGCGATACCTCAGACGTGACGCGTCACCACGTCGGTTCCGGCAGACTGCGCTCAGGACGTCACGATTCGATAATCTTGGAGTCACGATGCAGCTCACCAAGTACGCCCACTCCTGCCTGCGGGTGGAGCACGACGGGGGAGTGCTGGTCATCGACCCGGGCGTGTTCAGCGAGGCGGCGGCGCTCGACGGGGCGGACGCGGTGCTCATCACCCACGAGCACCCCGACCACGTCGACGTCGAGGCGGTCAGCCGGCAGCTCGACCGGCGTCGGTTCGTCATCCACGGTCCGGCGTCGCTGGCCGGCACCCTGGGCGACGCCGCCGAGGCGCTCGACGCGGTCCGACCGGGACAGTCGTTCACGGCCGCCGGCGTGCCGGTACGCGCCTACGGCGGCCGGCACGCCGTGATCCACCCCGACATCCCGGTCGTGGACAACCTGGCGTACCTGCTGGACGACGTGGTCTACCACCCCGGGGACAGCCTGGTGGTCCCCGAGGACGCCCAGGTCGACACGCTCTTCCTGCCGATCCACGCCCCGTGGACGAAGTTCTCCGAGTCGCTGGACTTCCTCCGGGCGGTCGCTCCGCGCCGGGCGTACGCGTTGCACGACGGGCTGCTCAACGACAACGGGCTCAACGTGCTCAACGGCAACTTCACCAGGATGTCCGAAGTGGACTACCGCCGGCTCGAACCGGGCACCCGGATCGACGCCTGACGGCGATGCCCGGCCCGTCCCGAGAGCTGGTGCACCGGCTCTACACCACCGCGCCGGACCGGTTCGTCGCGATCCGCGACGAGGCGGTCGCCGAGGCCCGCAGTGCCGGCGACCCGAAGGGCGCGCGGGAGATCGCCCGGCTGCGCCGGCCCACCGTGGCCGCCTGGCTGGTCAACCTGCTCGCCATCCGCCGACCCGAACTGGTCGCCGACCTGGCCCAGCTCGCCGAGGCGCTACGCACCGCCCAACGCGAGCTGCGCGGGCCCCGGCTGCGGGAACTCTCCACCCAGCGGCGGGCGGTGGTCGGCGCGCTCGTCGCCGAGGTGCGCAAGCTCGCGGCCGGGGCGGAGGGGGCCCCGTCGGCCGGGAAGCTGCCGCTGGCCGAGGTGGAGGCCACCCTCAACGCGGCGCTCGCCGACACCGCCGTCGCCGAGCAGGTCCGCTCCGGCCGGCTGCTGAAGGCCGCCACCTACGCCGGCTTCGGGGAGGTGCCCCGCCCGCAGTTGCGGCTGGTGACCGGCGGGGAGGAGCCGGAACCGGCACCCCACCCCGAGCCGGGCGACAGGCAACGGCGCGACGCCGAGCGCGGCGCGCTCCGCGCCGAGCAGGCGCAGCGGGCCGCCCGGGCGGAGCGGGCACGCCGGCGGCGGGCGATCGAGAAGGAGCTGGCGAGGGCGCGTACCGATCAGGAACGGGCCGAGGCGGAGCTGGCGGGCGCGACGGCGGCCGAGCGCGACGGCGTCGCCGCCCTGGACGCGATCGAGGCGGAACTGGCCGAGCTGGAGCGCCGCCGGGCCGTCGCCGAGCAGGACCTGAGCCGGGCGCGGCTGGCGCGGCGCGGGGCGGAGCGGACCGTGACCGCCGCCCGCCGGCGCGCCGGCGAGGTGGAGGCGGCGGTGGAGGCACTCGACGCCGAAGAGGGGGATGCCGACGCGGACGCCGGCGCGGCAGACTGACCCTTGTGGACGGACGGGGCGACCGGGGAGCGTGCGGATGACGCCGGAACAGGTGGCGGCGGCCAGCAAGCCGGTCGTGCTGGAACTCGGCGACCTCTTCACCCGCTGCCCGACCACCCTGCGCCGGGCGCGGTTGCTCGGCATCTCCGGCTGGGCGTTCTACGTCACCGGGCGGGCCGGCGCCCTCGGGGACGTCCGCGCGGAGACGGTCGCCGCCGCCCTCGGCTTCCTGGCCCCCGACGCGGTCGCCGACGGCTGGGACGCGGCCCGGCGGGTCGTCCCGCCGGTCGAGGTGGCCGCCGCCACCCTGGCCGAGTGCTGCCGGTGGGGCGAGGAGCGGCTCGACCCCCTTGCCGGGGTGAGCCGACTCGCCGCCCTGCTCGGCCGCGCCGTCGACGCCGCGGACGCCAGCGGCATGCCGCTCTTCGCCGCCTGGCGGGCCATGCCGGTGCCGGTCCGTACGGCCGGCGCCCGGGCGGCCGTCGGCCTGCGTCTGCTCCGGGAGCACTTCGCCGGCGCGCACCTGATCGCGGTCCGGGCCAGCGGGATGACGCCGTTGGAGGCCGTGCTCGCCGGCCCGGACGGCGAGGCGGGTGCGGTCGCCTGCGGCTGGCCGCCGCCGTACCCTCCGGTCGGGCCGCTGGTCCGGCGGCGGCTCTGGGCCCAGGCGGTGACCGACCGGCTGGCCGCGCCGGCCTTCGCGGCGCTCGGCCCGGCGGACGGCGCCGAGCTGCTGGAACTGCTCACCGCGACCCGGGCCCGCCTGGCCGACGCGGGCTGAGCCGCCGCAGCCGGAAATTCGGCGGCGCTTCTGCGGCCCGGCTGTCAGGATCGCCTCCGTGACCCTCCCCGCCGGTTGGCAGGCCCGCCGACCCACCCTCGACGACGTACCGGCGATCCTGGCGGTGGTGCACGCCGCCGACACCTTCACCCTCGGCTACCCGGACTTCACCGCCGAGGACGTGCGTGACGCGCTGACCGCGCCGAACGTCGACCCGGAACGGGACTCCTGGGTGGTGGCCGAGCCGGACGGCACGCTGGTGGCGTGGGCGATGCTGGACAACCCGGGCGGGGTGGGTCGGGAGTTCGTCGACGTCTTCGTCGACCCGGAGCGGGGCGCCGCAGTGCGGGCGTCGCTGTTGGCCCGGCAGCTGGACCGGGTGGCCGGGCGGGCGGCCGAGCGCGGTCTGCCGGCCCTGACGGTACGCAGCCCCGCGTACCCGCCCGAGCGGCGGTGGGCCGAGGAACTGGTCGACGCGGGATTCGGCTTCGTCAAGCGTTACCAGGTCATGAGCCGGTCGCTGGCGGGGCTGCCCGCCGAGCCGCCGGCACCCTCGGCGGGGGTGACGGTCCGTCCGCTGCGCCCCGGCGACGAGTCGGATCTGCGTGACTTCCACCGGATCTACGACACCTCCTTCCGCGACATCCCCGACTACGAGCCGCTCGGCTTCGACCTGTGGCGGGCCCGGATCGGGGCCGACCCGGCCTGGGACGAGTGGTTCGTCGCCGAGGTCGACGGGGAGCCGGCGGGCATCCTCCAGTCGTCCGACCAGGGGCTCGACCGGAACGAGGGTTGGGTCAAGAACCTCGCCGTGCTTCCCGGGCAGCGGCGCCGGGGCGTGGGCGCGGCCCTGCTGCACCACGCGTTCGCCCGGTACGCGGCGAAGGGCCGGGCCTCCGCCGGCCTCGGGGTGGACCTGACGAACCCCACCGCCCCGCTCTCGCTCTACCGGTCGGTGGGGCTCGGCGAGGTGCGCTGGGTCGACATGTACGAACTGGTGGTCCCGGCCGCCGGTGTGTGATTGACGACGCCGGCCGGGGCCGGCTGGAGGCTCCGCCCGGCACCGGAGCAGACTGGGGGCCGTGGGATACGCGCTGGGCCGACGAGAGGCGTCAGGCCGACGCGGTGCCGGTGGGGCGGGACCGCAGCTCGGTGACGTAGTCGTCCGGCGCACCCGCCTTCTCGGCGGCGTTCGCGATCTCCGAGAGGTACCACGCCGTGGGCAGCCCGCCCTCGTACCCGTCGAAGACGTAGATCCACGCGGTCACGTCGCCGTCGAGGGTGGAGATGCGCACGTGCAGCTTGCGGTAGGTGCCGGCGGCCACCCCCTCCAGCTCGTCGAGCTGGGCGGCGTCGTACGGGTGGATGTCGTAGATCGCCACGAACACCCGGTCGCCGGGGGACTCGACGACCGTGCTGACCGCGCCCTCCCAGCCGATCACGTCTTCGCCCGCGAAGGTGAGCCGCCAGCCCTCCAGCCAGCCGGTGCCCACCATCGGCGAATGCGGGCAGTAGGCGCGCATGCGGGCGGGGTCGAGGTTTGAGCCGTAGGCGGCGTGATGACGCACGGCGATGACGATAGCCCGCCCGCGGGGTGGGGGAGAATACGACAGAGCGTGTCGGACGCTTTCGGGAGAAGAAAGTCACTGTGAGCACTGACGAAGGGCGAGCGCGGTGAGCGCGAGGAGTGCAGCGGAGCGGAGCCCCGCAGTCGCGAACGAAAGGATGGCCCTGTGAGCCGGATCGTGATCATCGGCGGTGGACCGGCCGGCTACGAGGCGGCCCTGGTCGCCGCGCAGTTGGACGCTGATGTCACCGTCGTCGAGGCCGAGGGCGCCGGCGGGGCCTGCGTGCTGTCCGACTGCGTACCGTCGAAGACCTTCATCGCCAGCTCCGAGGTGGTCACCGGCTATCGGGACACCGAGGAGTTCGGGGTGCACTCCGACGGGCTGGAGGCCGTCACCGTCGACGCCAGCGCGGTGCACGAGCGGGTCAAGCGCCTCGCGCTCGCCCAGTCCGCCGACATCCACGCCAAGCTGGTCAAGGCCGGGGTGACCTTCGTGCCGGGCACCGCCCGCCTCGGCGAGGACACCCTCGGCCACACCCACCGGGTGCTCGTCACCCCGACCGGCGGCGGCGAGGAGCAGTCGATCGCCGCGTCGACCGTGCTCATCGCCACCGGCGCCACCCCGCGCCAGCTGCCCACCGCCGTTCCCGACGGTGAGCGCATCCTGACCTGGCGCCAGGTGTACGACCTGCCGGAGTTGCCCGAGCACCTGATCGTGGTCGGCTCCGGCGTCACCGGCGCGGAGTTCGCCAGCGCCTACCTGGCCATGGGCGTGCAGGTGACCCTGGTCTCCAGCCGCGACCGGGTGATGCCGCACGAGGACGCCGACGCGGCGATGGCGATCGAGCGGGTCTTCCGCAACCGGGGCATGAGCATCCTGAACAACTCGCGGGCGGACGCGGTCCGGCGTACCGCCGACGGGGTGGAGGTCGAACTCTCCGACGGCCGCCGGGTGGCCGGCTCCCACGCCCTGATCGCGGTCGGCTCCATCCCCAACACCGCCGACCTGGGCCTCGCCGAGTACGGCGTCGCGCTGGCCCGGGGCGGCTACGTCACCGTCGACCGGGTCTCCCGGACCAACGTGCCCGGCATCTACGCCGCCGGCGACTGCACGGGCGTGCTGCCCCTGGCCAGCGTGGCCGCCATGCAGGGCCGGATCGCGATGTGGCACGCGCTCGGCGAGGCGGTACGGCCGCTGCGGCTGCGTACCGTCGCGGCGAACGTGTTCACCGACCCGGAGCTGGCCACCGTGGGCGTCTCGCAGGACGAGGTCGACGCGGGCAAGGTGCCGGCCCGGCAGGTGATGCTGGCGCTGGACGGCAACGCCCGGGCGAAGATGGACGACCTCGCCGACGGCTTCGTCAAGCTCTTCTGCCGCCCGGCCAGCGGCCAGGTGATCGGCGGCGTCGTGGTGGCGCCGAAGGCCAGCGAGCTGATCCTGCCGATCACCATGGCGGTGGAGAACAACCTCACGGTCAACGAGCTGGCCCAGACGATCACGATCTACCCGAGCCTCTCCGGTTCCATCACCGAGGCCGCCCGCCAGCTCATGCTGCACGAGCTGGAGTGACCGCACCGGCCGCGCCGCCCGGGCCACCCCGGCGACCGGCGCGGCCGGTCACTCCGCCCCGGGCGCGTCCGTGCGGGCCGGGACGACGACCGGCACCACCGCCACCGGTTCCGCGGCCCGCCGGGCGCCGACGACGGTCATCGCCCAGCCTGCCGCCGCGAAGCCGGCCGCCGCGAGCCCCGCGATCAGCGCCAGCCGCCACGCCGACTCGGTGAGCGCCGTCCCGCCGAGGTGCCCGACCAGCCCGCCGTAGGTGGCCCAGCCGATCGCCGCCAGGCCCTCGTAGAGCACGAAGAGCCGGTACGGGTACCGGCTGCGGCCGGCCGAGAAGCAGGCCGCCATCCGGCCGCCCGGCACGAAGCGGCAGAGCAGGATCACGAGCGGCCCGGGCCGGCGCAGCCCCCGGGTGACCCGGTTGGCGACCCGCCGGGCCCGGCCCCGCTGCACGTCGCGCGGTGCCCGGCGGTCCGGGGCGCCCCGCCCGAGCAGGTAGCAGGCCAGGTCCCCGACGAAGACGCCGAGCGCGCCGACGGCGATGGTCACCGGCAGGTTCAGCCCGCCGTACACGGTGAGGGCGCCGCCGGTGATCATGACGACCTGGGTGGGGATCACCGGGACGAAGGCGTCCGCGACCAGCAGCGCGAGCAGTACGACGTACGCCCAGGCCGGCGACGCGATCTCAGTGAGTAGTTCGGGCACGACTGCCACCTCGCCGGACGGGGCCGATTGCGGGTACCGAGCCTGACTGGTCGTCCGACGTCACGGGGCACGACCCTGGCTCCTGGTGACCACCGACACGGCAGGGCCACCGGGTGCAACGAGCGGACACCGCCGGAGGTGACGGATCCGCGTAACGCCGAGGGTCGGCGGATCGCAGCGGCCGGGCGTACCGTTGTCGGCGCGCGGCCCCACGACCGTCGGGTCCCCCGTTTCCGACGGTGCGGCCGCCGCGGGCCGCCGGCAGGTCCCGTGCCGGCGGCCCACCCACGTCCCGCCCGGCGCGCCGACCAGCGCCTTCCCGGACCGCCCGGAAATCCGGCTGCGGCCGCCCCGGGCGGGGGCGTACCGTCGCCGCATGCGCAGAGCGGTATCCACCACGACGCCGGGAGACCCCGGCGCGCCGCACTGACCTGACCGTCGACGAGGCCCCGGGGCGATCCGCCCCGGGGCCTCGTCGCGTCCGGTGACCGGGTCGCCTCCGGGTCGTACCCGAAGGAGCGCGACATGATCGACCACCGCAGGCTCGGCCGGGAGCTGGAGCTGTTCGACTCCGACCCGCTGGCCGGCGCCGGGCTGCCGCTCTGGCTGCCGGCGGGCGCCGCCGCCCGGCACGCCGTCGAGGAGTACGTCCGCGAGCTGGAACGCCGGGCCGGCTACCGGCACGTCGTCACCCCGCCGCTGGGCAGGCGGGAACTCTTCGAACGCTCCGGCCACCTCGGCTACTTCGCCGACGACATGTTCCCGCCGATGGCGCTCGGCGCCGACGACGAGTTCGTGCTGCGCCCGGCGCTCTGCCCGCACCACGCCCTGGTGTTCCGGGCCCGGGGCCGCTCCTACCGGGAGCTGCCGCTGCGCATCGCCGAGCTGGGCGGCATGTACCGGGCCGAGCGCTCGGGGGTGCTCGGCGGGCTGTCCCGGGTGCGGGCCATCTCGCTCAACGACGCGCACAACTTCTGCGCCCTGGAACAGGTGGGCGAGGAGGTCGCCGAGATCCTGCGGCTGATCCGCGAGGCGCACGCCGCGCTCGGCGTACGGCCGGCGGGGTTCCGGCTGTCGCTGCGCGGTCCGGGGGAGAGGTACGTCGGGGACGACGCCGGCTGGGCGCGGGCCGAGGAGCTGCTGCGCGCCGCGCTCGACGGGGTGCAGTTCACCGAGGCGCCGGGGGAGGCCGCGTTCTACGGGCCGAAGATCGACGTCCAGGTGCGCGACGCCGCCGGGCGGGAGTTCACCCTCTCCACCGTCCAGCTCGACTTCGACAAGCCGGAGCGGTTCGACCTGTCCTACACCGACGCGTCCGGGGCGCGGCGTCGACCCGTGATGGTGCACCGCAGCCTCGTCGGCAGCATGGAGCGGCTCTTCGCCTACCTGATCGAGGTGCACGAGGGCGCCTTCCCCGCCTGGTACGCCCCGGTGCAGCTCGTGGTGCTGCCCGTCGGGGACGGCCAGGCCGACGCGGCGGCCCGGCTCGCCCGTGACGCGCTGGCCGCGGGGCTGCGCGTCGAGGTCGACGGGGCCGGGTCGCTGGGCTCCCGCATCCGCGACGCGGCCCGGGCCCGGGTCCCGTACGCCGCCGTCCTCGGCCCCCGCGAGGCGGCCGAGGGCGCGGTCGCGCTGCGGTTGCGCGGCGGACGCGCCCTCGACCCGATGCCCGCCGCCGACGCCCTGCGGCTGATCGGCGCGGTGGTGGCCGACCGCGCCCCGACCCTGCTGCCGGCCGGCTGAGCCCCCGTCCGGCCCCGACCCCGTCGGCCGCCCGCCCCGCGCCACCGGCGGCCCGCCCCTCACCGGGTGGACCCCTCGATCAGCGCCGGCTCGGGCTCGGGCTGCGGGTCGGGGTCGGGCTGGACGGCGGCGGTGAACTGCGACCGGTACAGGCGGTGGTACGCGCCCTGCGCGGCGAGCAGCTGGTCGTGCGTGCCCTGCTCCACGATCCGGCCGTCCTCCATCATCAGGATCAGGTCGGCGTCGCGGATGGTGGAGAGCCGGTGCGCGATGACGAAGCTCGTCCGGTCCGAGCGCAGGGCGGCCATGGCCCGCTGGAGCAGCACCTCGGTGCGGGTGTCCACCGAGCTGGTCGCCTCGTCCAGGATCAGCAGCGACGGCTCGGCGAGGAAGGCGCGGGCGATCGTGATGAGCTGCTTCTCGCCGGCGCTGACGTTGCTGCCCTCCTCGTCGATCACCGTGTCGTAGCCGTCGGGCAGGCTGCGGACGAACCGGTCGACGAACGTCGCCCGGGCGGCGGCCACGATCTCCTCCTCGCTTGCCCCCGGACGGCCGTACGCGATGTTGTCGCGGATGGTGCCCCCGAAGAGCCACGTCTCCTGGAGCACCATCCCGATCCGGCCGCGCAGGTCGTCGCGGCGCATCGTGGTGACGTCCACCCCGTCGAGCGTGATCCGCCCGGCGTCCAGCTCGTAGAAGCGCATGACCAGGTTGACCAGCGTGGTCTTGCCGGCGCCGGTCGGCCCGACGATGGCCACCGTGTGGCCGGGCTCGGCGACCAGGGAGAGGTCCTCGATCAGCGGCTTGTCCGGGGTGTACCGGAAGGAGACGTTCGAGAACTCGACCCGGCCGCGTGGGTCGCGTACCCGGGCCGGCTCGACCGGGTCGGGGCTCTGCTCCTCGGCGTCGAGCACGGCGAAGACCCGCTCGGCGGAGGCCACCCCGGACTGGAGCAGGTTCGCCATCGAGGCGACCTGGGTGAGGGGCTGGGTGAACTGCCGGGAGTACTGGATGAACGCCTGCACGTCGCCGAGGCTCATCGACCCCGACGCCACCCGCAGGCCGCCCACCACGGCGATCGCCACGTAGCTGAGGTTCCCGACGAACATCATCGCCGGCATGATGATCCCGGAGACGAACTGGGCACCGAAGCTCGCCCGGAACAGCTCCTCGTTCTTCGCGGTGAAGGCGGCCTCCACCTCGCGCTGGCGGCCGAAGACCTTGACCAGCTCGTGGCCGGTGAACGCCTCCTCGATCTGGCCGTTCAACTCGCCGGTGTGCGTCCACTGGGCGATGAACTGCTGCTGCGACCGCTTGGCGATGCTGGTGGTGACGACCACCGAGACCGGGACCGCGACCAGGGCCACCAGGGCGAGCAGCGGCGAGATCCAGAACATCATGGCCAGTACGCCGACCACGGTGAGCAGCGAGGTGAGCAGCTGGCTCAGCGTCTGCTGGAGGCTGGTCGAGATGTTGTCGATGTCGTTGGTGACCCGGCTGAGCAGCTCACCCCGGGGCTGCCGGTCGAAGTAGGGCAGCGGCAGCCGGTTGAGCTTGTCCTCCACGTCGGCGCGCAGCCGCAGCACGGTGCGCTGCACCACGCCGTTGAGCAGCCAGCCCTGCCACCACATCAGCAGGCTGGCCCCCACGAAGAGCCCCAGCGCCAGCAGCAGCACGCGCGCCAGCGCGGCGAAGTCGATGCCCACTCCGGGCACCACGTCCATCCGGGCGAGCATGTCGGCGAAGTTGTCGTTGCCGGCCGCCCGCGCGGCGGCCACCGCCTGGTCGGCGGTGGTGCCCGGCGGCAGCTGCCGGCCGATCACCCCCGTGAAGATCAGGTCGGTGGCCCAGCCGAGCACCTTCGGCCCGATGACGCTGAGCGCCACGCTGACCACCGCCAGGGCGATCACGGCGACGAGCTGGAGGCGTTGCGGGCGCAGCCGGCCCAGCAGCCGTCGGGCCGAGGGCCCGAAGTTCATCGACCGCTCGGCGGGCATCCCGGCCCCCGCCCACGACGGCCCGCCGCGCTGTCCGCCGGGCGGCAGCCGCTTCGGCGTCCGCTCCTCGGCGGCCGGCTTCTGCTGCGGTACGGCGCTCATGCCGCCACCTCGCTTCGCTCGGCAGCGGCACGAGGCGCCACGCTGCTGTGCCTGAGGGTTCGCTCGCTCCGCTCGCTCATGCCGCCACCTCCGCCGTGTTCTGCGACGCCACGATCTCGGCGTACGTCGGACAGGTCCTCAACAGTTCGTCGTGTCGGCCGATGCCCACCACGCCCCCGCTCTCCAGCACGACGATCTGGTCGGCGCCGACGATGGTGGAGACCCGCTGCGCCACGATCACCACGGCGGCGTCCGCGGTGACGGGGCGCAGCGCCGCCCGCAGCCGCGCGTCCGTGCCGAGGTCGAGCGCGGAGAACGAGTCGTCGAAGAGGTAGATCTCCGGGCGCCGCACCAGGGCCCGCGCGATGGCCAGCCGCTGCCGCTGCCCGCCGGAGACGTTCGTGCCGCCCTGCGCGATGGACGACTCCAGCCCCTCGGGCATCGCGGCGACGAAGTCCCGCGCCTGGGCGATCTCCAGCGCGTCCCAGAGCTCCGCGTCGGTCGCGTCCGGGTTGCCGTAGCGCAGGTTGCTCGCCACCGTCCCGGTGAACAGGTACGGCCGCTGCGGCACCAGTCCGATCCGGCGCCACAGTTCGTCCGGCGCCAGGTCCCGTACGTCGACGCCGTCGACGAGCACCGCGCCGGCGGTCGCGTCGACCAGCCGTGGCACGAGCGACAGCAGGGTGGTCTTGCCCGCGCCGGTGCTGCCGATGACCGCCGTCGTCGTGCCCGGGGTCACCCGGAACGACACGTTGCGCAGCACCGGCTCGGCCGCGCCCGGGTACTGGAACCCGACGCCGCGCAGTTCCAACTCGCCGTGGGTCGTCACCTCGGTGACGGGCCGGGCGGCGGGCACCACGGAGGAGTCGGTGTCGAGCACCTCGACGATCCGCTCGGCGCAGACCGCCGCGCGCGGCACCATCATCAGCATGAAGGTGGCCATCATGACGGCCATCAGGATCTGCATCAGGTACTGGAGGAAGGCGGTGAGCGAGCCGACCTGGATCGCCCCGGCGTCCACCCGCTCGGCGCCGAACCAGAGCACGGCGACGCTGGAGACGTTGACCACCAGCATCACCACCGGGAAGACCAACGCCATCAGGCGACCGATGCGCAGCGCGGTCGCGGTGAGGTCGGCGTTCGCCGTGGCGAAGCGTTCCGTCTCGTACGGCTCCCGGACGAACGCCCGCACCACCCGGATGCCGGTGATCTGCTCGCGCAGCACCCGGTTGACGGTGTCGATGCGGGTCTGCATGAGCCGGAAGCCCGGCACCATCCGCCGGATGATCAGCCACAGGGCGACGGCCAGACCGGGCACGCTGACCAGCATCAGCCAGGAGAGCCCGACGTCCTCGCGCAGCGCCATCACCACGCCGCCGACGCTCATGATGGGTGCGGCGACGAGCATCGTGCAGCTCATCAGCACGAGCATCTGCACCTGTTGCACGTCGTTGGTGTTGCGGGTGATCAGCGAGGGCGCGCCGAACCGGGCGACCTCACGGGCGGAGAAGCGGTTGACGTGCCCGAAGATCGTCGAGCGGACGTCCCGGCCGAAGGCCATCGCGGTCCGCGCGCCGAGGTAGACGGCCGCGACCGAGCAGACGATCTGGACCAGGCTGACCGCGAGCATCCAGCCGCCGGTACGCAGGATGAAGGCGGTGTCGCCCCGGGCCACGCCCAGGTCGATGATGTCGGCGTTGAGGCTGGGCAGGTAGAGCGACGCGATGGTGCCGACGAACTGGAGCAGCACCACCGCGGCCAGCGGCCGGTGGTACGGGCGCAGGTGCGTACGCAGCAGCCGGGTCAGCATGCCGGGCCCCCTTCCGGGGTGGCCTGGTCGCCGTTGCCGATGACCTCGAGGAGGAACTCGCGGATCACCGCCGCCTTCGCCGGGTCGGCGTCCACCGAGGTGAGCGGGGCGCCGGAGCGGATCATGGCGGTCACCGCCTCGACGCGGGCCTGACCGGCCGTCGTGATCGCGATCTTGACGCTGCGCCGGTCGGCCGTGTCGCGCTGCCGCTCGACGAGGCCGTCGCGCACGAGGGTGTCGACGATGCCGGTCAGGGTCGCCGGCCGGACGAAGCAGCGCTCGGCAACCGTGCGGTGCGGCAGTTCGCCGTGCTCGGCGAGGGTCATCAGGGTGACCATCCCGGCCTGGGTGAGGCCGTGCGCCTCGGCGAGGTAGCGGTTCCACCGTTGCCCGGTGACGTGCCCGGCGACCACGAGCAGCCGCGCGAGAGGCACGTCCCGCAGCTCTGTCAGATGCATGGGAAGCAGGTTAGCTCCCTGAACGTCAGGCCCCAAACCAAATAGCGGTCGCCGCGCCGACGAAGAGGACCTGCTCCGCCGTACGTGGGCCGAGGGGGGTCGCCGGCCGGCCGGCGAGGGTCAGTCCGCGCCGGGCCGCCGAGACGTTCGCCGGGAACATGGCCAGCATCAACAGCGCGAGCCCGCCCGCGGCCCAACGGGCGGTCGCGGGCACCAGCAGCCCGACCGCGCCCACCAGTTCCAGCACCCCGGTGAGCGTGACCAGCAGGTCGGGCCGGGGCAGGGCGGGCGGCACCATCGCGATCATGTCGCTGCGGTACGCCGGGGCGAAGTGCGCCACCCCGGTCACCACGAACATCAGTGCCAGTCCCACCCGCAGCGCGGGGTGCCAGCCGTCGAGGGCGCCCACGCCGACCAGCCCGGCCAGCCGGGCTAGTGCGGTGCCGGTCACGAGAGCGACGAGCGGAGCCATCGGTACCTCCTCGAGGGGAAACTTGTCGCCGACAAGATTGCCCCTCGAAGCGTCAACTTGTCAATGACAAGTTAGGATCGTGCCATGACCGGAACGCGCGGCTACCATCACGGGGACCTGCGTCGTGCCCTGCTCACCGCAGCGGTACGGGTGATCGAGGAATCCGGACCCGCGGCACTGAGCCTGCGCGACCTCGCCCGCCGGGCGGGTGTCTCGCACGCCGCCCCCGCACACCACTTCGGCGACAAGGCCGGGCTGCTCACCGCCCTCGCCGCCGAGGGCTTCCACCTGCTGGCCGAGGCGCTGCACGGTGCCGGCGGCGACCTGCTCGACAGGGGCGTCGCGTACGTCGACTTCGCGGTCGGGCACCGCGCGCACTTCGAGGTGATGTTCCGGCCGGACCTCTACCGCTCCGACGCGAAGGAACTGGTGGTGGCCCGCCAGCGGGCCGGCCACGCGCTGCACTCGGGCGTCGCCGGGCTGCCCGAGGGCCGCCCGACGGCGGAGGACCCGCTGGGCGACGCGCTCGCAGCCTGGTCCATCGTGCACGGCTTCGCCACGCTCTGGCTCTCGGGCGCGCTGCCGCCCCGGGTCGGCGACGACCCCCGCAAGGCGGCCCGCGAGGTGATCCACCGCCTCTTCCCAAAGCCCTGACGGGCCCTCTCGGACGCAGCCGTGACGGTATGCGGCAGCGCGGCGAGCCGGCCGCCACCCGGCAGCGGGAGCGGCTGCGGTCCGCGAGGCCGTCGGCCGGGTGGCGGTGTCACCAGCTCGTGGGCAGCGGCATCCCCTCGGTGTAGCCGGCCGTGCTCTGCACACCGACCAGGGCCCGCTCGTGGAACTCGGCGAGGTCGCGCGCGCCCGCGTAGGTGAAGGCGCTGCGCACCCCCGCGATGATCTCGTCGATCAGGTCCTCCACGCCCGGACGGGCCGGGTCCAGGTACATCCGCGCCGAGGAGATGCCCTCCTCGAAGACCGCCTTGCGGGCCCGGTCGTACGCGCTGTCGTCGGCCGTGCGCGCGCTGACCGCCCGTGCCGAGGCCATGCCGAAGCTCTCCTTGTAGCGCCGGCCGTCGGCGTCGGTGTAGAGGTCGCCGGGGGACTCGTACGTGCCGGCGAACCAGGAGCCGATCATCACGTTCGAGGCCCCGGCGGCCAGCGCCAGCGCCACGTCGCGCGGGTGGCGGACCCCGCCGTCGGCCCAGACGTGCCGGCCGAGCTGGCGGGCCGCGGCGGCACAGTCGAGCACGGCGGAGAACTGCGGCCGGCCCACCCCGGTCATCATCCGGGTGGTGCACATCGCGCCCGGGCCGACGCCGACCTTGACGATGTCGGCGCCCGCCCGCACGAGGTCGCGTACGCCCTCGGCGGTCACCACGTTGCCGGCCGCGACCGGGACCGCCGGGTCCAGCGCCCGGACCGCCCGCAGGGCGCTGATCATCCGTTCCTGGTGGCCGTGCGCGGTGTCCACGACCAGCGTGTCCACCCCCGCCTCCAGCAGCGCCGCCGCCTTGCCGGTCACGTCGCCGTTGATGCCCACGGCGGCGGCGATCCGCAGCCGGCCCCGGTCGTCCACGGCCGGCCGGTAGAGGGTGGCCCGCAGCGCGCCCTGCCGGGTCAGCACCCCGACCAGTCGCCCCTCCGCGTCGACCACCGGGGCGAGCCGGCGCCGGCCCGCCGAGAGCCGGTCGAAGCCGGTACGCGGGTCCGCGTCCGCCGGCACGGTGTGCAGCTCGGTGGACATCACGTGCCGGAGCTGGGCGAAACGGTCCACGCTGATCGTGTCGGCCTCGGTCACCACGCCCACCGGCCGGCTCTCGTCGTCGATCACCACCACGGCACCGTGCGACCGCTTCGGCAGCAGGTGGATCGCGTCGCCGACGGTGTCGGTCGGGCCCAGCGTGATGGCCGTGTCGTGCACCAGGTGCCGCCGCTTGACCCACGCGACGACGTTCGCCACCACCTCGATGGGGATGTCCTGCGGGATGACCGCGATCGCGCCGCGCCGGGCCACCGTCTCGGCCATCCGGCGGCCGGCCACCGCCGTCATGTTCGACACCACCAGCGGGATGGTGGTGCCCGTACCGTCGGTGGTGGCCAGGTCGACGTCGAGCCGCGAGCCCACCTCGGAACGGGCGGGCGCCATGAAGACGTCGTTGTAGGTCAGGTCGTGCGCGGGAGCCGCGCCGTGAAGGAACCGCACGTCGCCATCATTCCCGCCCGACGGCGCCCGCGCCCCCGGTGGTCGCCGAAAACACCCCGACCGGCAGGTCGGCGCCGTCAGTCGAACAGCAGGGTGGCCGCGACCGCCACCATCACGACGGCCACCGTGCCGTCGATGATCCGCCAGGCCACCGGGCGGGCCAGCACGGGCGCGAGCCGGTGGGCGGCGGCGCCGATGACCGTGAACCAGACCACGCTGGCCAGCGCGGCGCCCGCGCCGAAGACCCAGTGGTGCGGGTGCTGGCGGGCCACCCCGCCGAGCAGCAGCACGGTGTCGAGGTAGACGTGCGGGTTGAGGTAGGTGAACGCGAGACAGGCCAGCAGCGTCGCCCCGAGCGTGGCCGGCGGCCGGTCGGCGGGGGAGAGCGCGCCGGGGCGCAGCGCGCGGCGGGCGGCCAGCGCGGCGTACCCGAGCAGGAACGCGGCGCCGAACCACCGGACGGCGGTGAGGGCGCCGGGGTGTTCGGCCGTGGCGCCGCCCATGCCGGCGATGCCGAGCGCGATGAGCAGCGCGTCGGACCCGGCGCAGACGGCGACGACCGGCAGGACGTGCTCGCGGCGCAGGCCCTGCCGCAGGACGAAGGCGTTCTGCGCGCCGATGGCGGCGATCAGCGCGATGGCGAGGGTGAAGCCGGCGGCGGCGGAGCCGGCCACGGAGCTGCTGAGGATGTCGGGCACGCACCGAGGCTACGAGCCGCACGTGATGCAGCCCAGCTAAGGATTTTCATGACAGTTAAGCTCGGCTTCATCATGCTGGACACCACGCAGCTCCGGACGTTCGCCGCGGTGGTCCGCGAGGGCAGCTTCGAGGCGGCGGCGCGGTCCCTGCACGTCACCCCCTCGGCCGTCAGCCAGCGGATCAAGGCGCTGGAGCAGGCCGTCGGGCAGGTGCTCGTCCGGCGGACGAAGCCGTGCGGGGCCACCGACGCGGGTCGGCCGCTGCTGCGGCTGGCCGGGCAGGTCGCCCTGCTCGAACGCGAGGCGCTGGACGCCGCGCGACCCGCCGTCGGCGGGCCCGTACCCACCCGGGTGACGGTCGTGGCGAACGGGGACTCGCTGGGCACCTGGTTCGTCGGCGCGCTGGCGCGACTGCCGACCGAGCTGGCGCTCCTGTTCGACGTCCGCCGCGACGACGAGCACCACACCGCGGAGCTGGTCCGCGACGGCACGGCGATGGCCGCCGTTACCGCGCAGCGCGAGGCCGTGCAGGGCTGCCGGGTGGAGCGGCTGGGCGCCATGCGGTACGTCGCGCTGGCCGAGGCGGGGTTCGCCGCCCGGCACTTTTCCGACGGTCTCACCGAGGCCGCCCTCGCGTCCGCGCCAGCGATGGCGTTCGACCGCAAGGACCAGCTCCAGCAGCGGTTCGCCCGCACGGTCACCCGGCGCCGGCTCGACCCGCCGGTCCACTACGTCCCGTCCTTCGACGGCTTCAACGAGGCGGTGCGGCTCGGGCTCGGCTGGGGGATGGTGCCGGAACGCGTCGCCCGCGCCGACATCGCCGCCGGACGCTGCGTGGACCTCGGCGCCGGGCGGCACCTGGACCGCCCGTTGTACTGGCAGCACTGGCGGGTGGCATCCACCACGCTGGAGGCGTTGACGGCCGCCGTCCGGGCGGTGGCCGCCGCCGAGCTGCGCTGACGCCGACCTCACCCGGTCTCCGCGGCGCGGGGCGCCCGGCGCCACGCCGACGGGTCAGGCGATGGTGCAGATCGCCGGGGCGACGGGTCAGGCGATGGTGCAGATCGCCGCGCCAGCGGTGATGACGGCGCCGACCTCGGCCGCGAGGCCGCTGACCGTACCCGCCTTGTGGGCGTGCAGCGGCTGCTCCATCTTCATCGCCTCCAGCACCACGACCAGGTCACCCTCGGCCACGGTGTCGCCGTCGGCGACCGCGATCTTGACGATGGTGCCCTGCATCGGGGAGGTGAGCGCGTCGCCGCTGACCGCGACGCCGGCCTTGGCTCCGCCGCCACGACGGGCCGGCTTGCGCGCGGCCGGCGCGGCGGTGGCCGTACCCCCGCCGAGGCCGGCGGGAAGGCTGACCTCCAGCCGCTTGCCGCCGACCTCGACCACGACGGTCTCGCGCTCGGCCGGCGCCTCGGCGGCGCCGGCGGCGGCGGTGAACGGCGGGACGGTGTTGTCGAACTCGGTCTCGATCCACCGGGTGTGCACGGCGAACGGCTCGGCGGTGAACGCCTCGTCCCGGACCACCAGCCGGTGGAACGGCAGCGCGGTGGCCATGCCCTCGACGACCATCTCGTCCAGGGCGCGGCGGGCCCGCTCCAGCGCCTCGGTACGCGTCTCGCCGGTGACGATCACCTTGGCCAGCAGCGAGTCGAAGTTGCCGCCGATCACGTCGCCGGCGGAGATGCCGGTGTCGACCCGGACACCGGGACCGGTGGGCAGCCGCAGCGCGGTGACCGTGCCGGGCGCGGGCAGGAAGCTGCGGCCCGGGTCCTCGCCGTTGATCCGGAACTCGATGGAGTGCCCGCGCGGGGTCGGGTCCTCGGTGAGGCGCAGCTTCTCGCCGTCGGCGATGCGGAACTGCTCGCGGACCAGGTCGATGCCGGCGGTCTCCTCGGTGACCGGGTGCTCGACCTGGAGGCGGGTGTTGACCTCCAGGAAGGAGATGGTGCCGTCGGCGCCGACCAGGTATTCCACCGTGCCGGCGCCGTGGTAGCCCGCCTCCCGGCAGATCGCCTTGGCGCTGTCGTGGATCTGGGCGCGCTGCGCGTCGGTGAGGAACGGCGCGGGGGCCTCCTCGACGAGCTTCTGGTGTCGGCGCTGGAGCGAGCAGTCGCGCGTGCCGACCACGATCACGTTGCCGTGCTGGTCGGCCAGCACCTGTGCCTCGACGTGGCGGGGCTTGTCGAGGTAGCGCTCGACGAAGCACTCGCCCCGGCCGAACGCGGCGACCGCCTCGCGGGTGGCCGACTCGAACAGGTGCGGGATCTCCTCCATGGTGCGGGCGACCTTGAGCCCGCGCCCGCCGCCGCCGAAGGCGGCCTTGATGGCGACCGGCAGGCCGTGGTCGACGGCGAACGCCAACACCTCGTCGGGGCCGCCGACCGGGTCGGGGGTGCCGGGCACCAGGGGCGCGCCGGCTCGCTGGGCGATGTGCCGGGCCGTCACCTTGTCACCGAGGTCCCGGATCGCCTGCGGGGTGGGGCCGATCCAGGTCAGCCCGGCGTCGATGACGGCCTGGGCGAAGTCGGCGTTCTCGGAGAGGAAGCCGTAGCCGGGGTGCACCGCGTCGGCCCCGGCCTTCGCGGCGACCTCCAGCAGCTTGTCGATGCGCAGGTACGTCTCGGTGGCGGTGTCCCCGCCGAGCGCGTACGACTCGTCGGCCAGCGTGGCGTGCAGGGCGTCACGGTCGGAGTCCGCGTAGACGGCGACGCTGCCGAGGCCGGCGTCGCGGCAGGCGCGGATGACGCGGACGGCGATCTCGCCGCGGTTGGCGATGAGTACCTTGCGCACCTTGCTGGCTCCTCCCGGAGGGTCACTGACCGGGAGTGTATCGGCCACCGTGTCGGCCCTAACGATCGCTCAGTGTGGGATGCCGCACTGTCTTCCGCCACCCTAGTCAAATTTGCCTATTACGCTCGTCCGGTGTCTGCCACGCGAATGATGATCCTCGGCCTGGTGCGCTGGATGCAGCCCGTGCACGGCTACGACGTGCGCCGCGAGCTGCTCAGTTGGAACGCCGACAAGTGGGCGAACGTGCAGCCCGGGTCGATCTACCACGCCCTGCGCAAGCTGACCCAGGAGGGGCTGTTGCGCGCGGTGGCCACGGAGCAGGTGGGCGCCCGTCCGGCCCGCACCACGTACGAGGTGACCCCGAAGGGGGAGGAGGAGTTCGAGTCGCTGCTGCGCGGCCTGTGGTGGCGGCTGCACGAGCCACCGGATCCGTTCACGGCGGCGTTCTCCTTCCTCCCCGCGATGCCGCGCGAGGAGGCGGCGGCCGCCCTGCGCAACCGGGCGAACCTGCTGCGCGCCGGTGTCGAGTGGATGCGTACGTCGTTGAGCTCTGGCTGGATGCGTGAGACCAAGCCGGTGCACGTGGGGTGGATGTTCGAGCTGTGGACGGCCCGGTCCGAGGCGGAGATCTCGTGGTGCGAGCGGATCGCGGAGCGGATCGAGTCGGGGGTGCCGTACCTGCCCGAGGGCTTCGAGCGGGCGCAGGGGTGGGAGGGCTGGGAGGAGCGGCTGCCGCCCCGGAGCGCGATCGACGAATAATCAACGTTGACCATAAAAGTTATATCGCGTTAGCCTGCCCGGGACGCCACGGGGGAGCATGCCGTCCGGCGTCGTCTCCGAGGGACAGACAGGTGGCCGGTGGCACCGGCCCGGACGACCAGGAGCAGAGATGATCGAGACCAGAGGGTTGCGGAAGTCCTTCCGCTCCCGAGAGGGTCGCCAGACGAAGACCGTCGACGCGGTGCGCGGCGTGGACCTGAAGGTCGCCGAGGGGGAGATCTTCGGCTTCCTCGGCCCCAACGGCGCCGGCAAGACCACCACCCTGCGGATGCTGGCCACGCTCATCGAGCCGGACGGCGGCGAGGCCACCGTCGCCGGGGCCGACCTGCGCAAGGACCCGGCCGAGGTGCGCCGGCGCATCGGCTACGTCGCCCAGGGCGGCAGCACCTGGGACGAGTCCACCGCCCGGGAGGAGTTGGTCCTGCACGCCCGGATGTACGGCATCGGCAAGGCCGACGCGCAGCGGCGGGCCGCCCGCGCCCTCGACGCCTTCCAGCTCACCGAGTACGCCGACCGCAAGTGCAAGACCTACTCCGGCGGCCAGCGCCGGCGGGTGGAGATCGCCCTCGGCATCATCCACGAGCCGAAGATCGTCTTCCTGGACGAGCCGACCACCGGCCTCGACCCGCAGAGCCGTGCGCACATGTGGGACGAGATCCGGCGACTGCGTACCGACGGCATGACCGTCTTCATCACGACCCACTACCTGGAGGAGGCCGACGCGCTCTGCGACCGGATCGCGATCATGGATCACGGCGAGATGGTCGCCGAGGGCACCCCGGCCGACCTGAAGCGCGAGATCTCCGGCGACGTCGTCATGGTCGGGCTCGACGCCGCGGCCACTCCGCAGGCCGCGCAACTGCTCGACGGCGAGCCGTACGTCAACAAGCTGGAGACCGTCGACGAGGGCGGGCTGCGCCTCTACGTGGACGAGGGCGCGACCGCCATCCCGCAGATCCTTCGCCGGGTGGACGGCGCCGGCCTGGCGCTCAGCTCCATCGAGCTGCACCGGCCCAGCCTCGACGACGTCTTCCTCACCAAGACCGGCCGCTCGCTGCGCGAGTCCTGAGCCCAGACCGGAGAGATCTGATGAAACTCGCCCGTGACACCTGGCTGATCTTCCAGCGCCAGCTCCAGCTGCTGCTGCGCAACCCCGTCTGGGTCTTCGTCGGCGTCTTCCAGCCGGTGATGTACCTGCTGCTCTTCGCCCCGCTGCTCAAGCCGGCGCTGAACGCGCCCACCCAGGCGGCGGCCTACAAGATCTTCGTACCGGGCCTGCTGGTGCTGCTGGCCATCTTCGGCGGCCTGTTCCAGGGCTTCGGCCTGATCGCCGAGCTGCGCGCCGGGGTCATCGAACGCTCCCGGGTCACCCCCGTCAGCCGGCTCGCCCTGCTGCTCGGCCGCTCGCTGCGCGACGTGGTGTCGCTCATCGTGCAGGCGGTCATCATCACGCTGCTCGCGCTCCTGTTCGACCTGCGCGTGTCCCTCGTCGACCTGCTGCTGGCGTACCTCATGCTGGCCCTGATCGCGCTGATGACCTCGGCCGTCTCCTACGGCATCGCGCTCAAGGTCAAGAGCGAGGACGCGCTGGCCCCGCTGATGAACACGGTGGCCCAGCCCGTGCTGCTGCTCTCCGGCATCCTGCTGCCGCTGACCTTCGCCCCCGGCTGGCTCCAGGGCATCGCCGAGTGGAACCCGTTCTCCTGGGCGGTCGACGGCACCCGGGCCCTCTTCGCCGGCGAACTCGGCGACGACAAGGTCTGGCAGGGCCTCGGCATCATCGCGGTCCTCGCCGCCGCCGGCGTCGTCTGGGCCGCGCGGCAGTTCGCCCGCAGCGTCCGCTGAGCGCGGGTCCCCCCTCCTGACGGCGGGGAGAGCTGCCTCTCACCAGGGGCGGGGCGCCGGTCCGACACTTGTAGCGTGAGGCCGGTGCCCCGCCTCACCCGTGACCGGCTCACCTGGCTGACCTACGCCCAGCTCGGGCTGTGGGGCTTCTTCCTCTACGGCTTCGGGCCGGTCGTGCCGCTGCTCCGCGACGAACAGGGCACCTCGGCGGCCGTCGCCGGCCTGCACAGCACCGGCATCGCCGTCGGCGCCCTGGCCGGTGGGGCGCTCTTCGCCCCCCTGGCCGGCCGGTTCGGCCGGGGCCGGACCATCTGGGCCGGGCTCACCGGCGTGGCGGCCGGCGTCGCCGCCCTGGGCCTCGTCCGCGCCCTGCCCGCCACCATCACCGCCGTCGCGGTGATCGCCACCTTCGGCATGCTGGTGATCAGCGGCGTGTCCGTGGTGCTCACCGACCGGCACGGCGCCGGCGCGCCCGCCGCGCTGACCGAGGCCAACGCCGTCTGCGCCGGCGCCGGCATCCTCGCCCCGCTGGTCATCGGCGCCAGCGTGGACGCCGGCTGGGGCTGGCGACCGGCGATGGCCGTCGAGGTCGGCCTGATCGCGCTGGTCGCGCTCGCCGCCCTGACCTTCCGCGTACGCCTGCCGCGACCCGCCCCCGCTGCCGCGGCTCCCGGCGATCCGCCGGCCACCGACCCGGCCGCCGCCGCCCTGACCGTCCCCGCTGGTGTCGACGTGGCCTCGGGTGCGGCCGTGGGCTCGGCGGCCGCCGCTGGTGTCGACGTGGCCTCGGGTGCGGCCGTGGGCTCGGCGGTCCCTGCCGGTGTCGACGTGGCCTCGGCCCCGGGTGTCGGCGCGGCGCCCGACGCCCAGCGGTCGGGTCGGCGGCTGCCGCCTGCCTACTGGATCGCCTGGGTGCTGATGGCGGTCACCGGCTCGATCGAGGTCTGCCTGTCGCTCTGGACGGCCGACGTGCTCCGCTCGCACGCCGGGATGGCGGCCGGCGGCGCCTCGGCCGCCGTCGCCGCGATCGTCTGCGGCATGTTCGTGGGCCGGCTCGCCGGGGGCCGGCTCGCCCTGCGGTACCGGCCCGTGCCGCTGCTGCTGGCCGCGTTGGGCGTGTCGCTGGCCGGGTTCGCGCTCTTCTGGATCGCGCCGGTCGGCTGGCTCGCCGTCACCGGCCTGGTCGTCCTCGGCCTCGGCAACGCCCTGCACTACCCGCTGGCGATCTCGATCGCGCTCGCCGTCGCCGGGCCGGCCGCGGACCGGGCGGCCGGCTATGCGTCGTACTCGATGGGGGTGGGCTTCGGGATCGCGCCGGTCGTGCTCGGCTGGGTGGCCGACGGCGTCGGACCGCACCTGGCCTTCCTGCTGCTGCCGGCCTTCATCGCGGCTGCCGCGCTGCTTGCCGCCCGCCTGGGCCGCGCCCTGCGCCCGGCCCCCGCCTGACGCCGAGCGGCGCCCCGTGGATCTTCGGTCCCCCTGGATCTTGGTAGGGAAAGGCCTCTCCAGGGGCCTTTCCCTACCAAGATCGCGCAGGGCGAGGCGTCAGTGCACCCGGGCCAGGGTGAGGCCGTCGGCGATCGGGAGCATCACCGCGTCGACGCGGACGTCGGCGAGCACCTCGTCGTTGAACGCGGCGATGGCCCGGTCGTCGGCGTTCTGCGGGGCGATCACCCGGCCCCCGCGCAGCACGTTGTCGACCGCGATCACCCCGCCGGGGCGCATCCGGGGCACCAGTTCCGCCCAGTAGATCGGATAGCCGGTCTTGTCGGCGTCGATGAACGCGAAGTCCAGGTGCCGCTCGTGGGGCAGTTCGCGCAGCGTGTCGCCGGCCGGGCCGATGCGTAGCTCGATGCGGTCGTCCACGCCGGCGCGGGCCCAGTAGCGCCGGGCGATCCCGGTGAACTCCTCCGAGATGTCGAAGCAGGTCAGCCGCCCGCCCTCGGGCAGCCCTCGGGCGATGGCCAGCGACGAGAGGCCGGTGAACGTGCCCACCTCGACGGCGTGTCGTACCCCCAGCAGCCGGGTGAGGAAGGTCAGGAAGGCGGCCTGCTCCGGCGCGACCTGCATCTGCGCGTCGTTCGGCAGGGCCGCGAGGGTCTCCTCGGCCAGGTCCCGCATGATCTCGTCCGGCGGCGCACCGCGCGAGACCAGGTACGCGTGCAGTTCCGAGGTGAGCGGGATCGACTTGGTGGTCATCGAAAACCTCCGTGGAAACCCCTGGCTTTAGCCGTGGGAGCAAACGGAACTCTTGCAGGTCGGGACAGGAAAGGCCGATCCGCGCCAAGGCGGATGGGTGTCCACCCACATGTCACCGTAAAGCTTACTGGCTATCTTGCTAGGTTGTGAGCCATGGCCAGGGCTGTGAAACGGGCGTTCAGGTTCCGCTTCTACCCGAGCTCCGAGCAGGCTTGCGAGCTTGCCCGCACGTTCGGGTGTGTCCGGCTGGTCTACAACATGGGGTTGCAGGCCCGCACCGAGGCGTGGACGCTGCGCCAAGAACGGGTGAACTACAACGCGACGTCGTCGATGCTGACCGCGTGGAAGAAAACTGACGACCTGGCGTTCCTCAACGAGGTGTCGGCCGTGCCGTTGCAGCAGGCCCTGCGGCACCTGCAATTCGCGTTCACCAACTTCTTCGCCAAACGAGCCCGGTACCCGAGCTTCAAGAGCAAGAAGAAGTCGCGCCGGTCGGCGGAGTACACCACCAGCGGGTTCCGCTACCGCGACGGCCGGCTCACCCTGGCGAAGATGGCCGAGCCGCTGAACATTGTGTGGTCCCGGCCGCTTCCCGAGGGCGCGAAGCCGTCCACGGTGACCGTGTCGCAGGACGCGGCCGGTCGCTGGTTCGTGTCGCTGCTGTGCGACGACCGGATCGAGCAGGCTCCGGCGCCGAGCCCGGCCGTCGGGGTCGATGCCGGCCTGGACAGCCTGCTCACGCTGTCCACCGGTGAGAAAGTCGTCAACCCGAAGCATGAGCGCCGCGACCGGGCCGCACTCGCCAAGGCGCAGCGGAACCTGGCCAAGAAGGAGACGGGCTCCGCGAACCGGGCCAAGGCCCGACTCAAGGTCGCCCGCGTGCACGCCCGGATCACCGACCGCAGGCGGGACCATCTGCACAAGTTGACCACTCGGCTCGTTCGTGAGAACCAAACGATCGTCGTCGAGGACCTGACCGTGCGCAACATGGTCACAAACCACAGCCTGGCCCGCGCCATCAGCGACGCGGCTTGGCGGCAGTTCCGCACCCTGCTCGAATACAAGGCCGACTGGCACGGCCGCAACCTCGTGGTTGTGGACCGCTGGTTCCCGTCGTCCAAACTGTGCTCGGCGTGCGGTGCGCTCGCTGAGCGGATGCCGCTTAACATGCGGTCGTGGACCTGCCGATGCGGCACTGTCCACGACCGCGACGTCAACGCGGCCCGCAACATTCTCGCGGAGGGGCTCTCCGTGATTGCCTGTGGAGGCGGTATAAGACCTCAACGGACGAACGTCCGGACGGGGCGGTCGTCGGTGAAGCAGGAAACCCAGCGGGCGACCGCTGGAATCCCCCGCCTCTAGGCGTGGGAAGGAAGTCAAGAACGGACGCTAGCCGAGCAGTTCGACGGTCTGACTGCCGGGCGCGATCTTCGTCCACAGATCCGTGATCGGGATTTCCAGTTCGGCGAGAAGGCGGCGCAGCATCGGCAGGCTGAGCCCGATGACCGTGCTCGGATCACCCTCGATCCGCTCCACGAAGGGACCGCCCAGGCCGTCGATCGTGAAGGCCCCCGCCACGGCCAGTGGCTCGCCCGTGCCCACGTACGTGGCGATCTCGTCGTCGCTGACGTCGGCGAAGTGCACCACGGTCGACGCGACCGCCTCGGCCCGCCGCCCGGCCTCGACGTCGATCAGGCAGTGCCCGCTGTGCAGCACACCGCTGCGCCCGCGCATCCGCTTCCAGCGCCGGGTGGCGTCCGCCGCGTCGGTCGGCTTGCCGAGGATCTCCCCGTCGAAGGCCAGCACCGAGTCGCAGCCGATCACCAGCGTCCGCTGGTCGTCGGCCGGCCCCAGCCGGGTGAGCACGGCCTGCGCCTTCATCCGGGCCAACTCCAGGCAGAGTTCCTCGGCCCGTTCGGTGACCACGAGGGATTCGTCGACGCCGCTGACCAGCACGTCCGTCTCGATCCCGGCGGCCTGGAGAATCTTGCGGCGGGCAGGGCTGGCGGACGCGAGCACGAGGCGGAGCGGCAAGGACTTCGGCACGTCGCCGACGTTACCGGCTGACCGGAGCGACCACGCCCCCGGCGGGCCGTGTCGGCCTGTTGCCCGCGCCGCGTCGCGGGCTCCTCCGCCCGTCGGTCGTCAGGGCGGCTCAGCGACTGATGCGCGGCGGCGGATCGGCACCCCGACGACGTCGACGGGCGACGAACGCCCACGCGCCGCCGGCCGCCACGATCACACCGAGAGTGACCAGGCCACGGGCCGTCGCCGCACTGTTCCCGTCGTCCGCCGGCTCCGCTACCGCCGTCGTGGTCGCGGCGGTGGGGGCCGGCGCGCTCGCCGTCGCCGAACCAAAACCCAGCGGCGGTACGTCAGCAGTCAACGCCGCCACCAGGTCGATGACCCCGTGCCCGTACTCGTCGTCCCGCCCCGGGGGGCCCTTGTCGATCGCGGTAGCCGTGAGCCTGTGCGCCACCTCGGAGGCAGGCAGGTTCGGGTACTTGGATCTAATCAACGCGACGGCTCCGGCAACGATAGCGGTGGCACCGGATGTTCCCGTCGCTCTGCGATACCCCCCGTCGCGACTCGTGCTGTAGATGTCGACGGCGGGGGCTACCACATCAATCTCGGGGCCTGTCACTGAGATTGAGGCATGACGTCCGGTCTGGTCTATCCCACCGACGGCGATGACGCCAGACTCGCTCGCCGGGTATGCGACCCTCTGGTCAGAGGGGAAATTCCCTGCCCCTGCAACTACGACGATGTCGGACACGAGCGCTCTCTTCACCGCCTGGGTCAGTCGAGGGCTGGTTCCTCCTCCGCTTGAGATGCTGATTACATCCGCGCCCTTGTCGATTGCATATTCGACGGCTTGGGCCAAGACGTCTGGGTCGCCGTTGCCGTCGGCTGGTGAGTCGACAATAGGTAGAATTTGAGCTTGGGGCGCGATGCCAAGTGCGCCCTTGTCATTAATTCCCCCATGCGCCGCGATCAAGCCTGCCATCCCTGTGCCGTGGCCGTTCCGATCCCGTCTGCCGTCACCATTTCCGCCAGGAACCATGTCGATTCCGGGCAAAATATTGTGAGTAAGGTCGGAATGTGGATCAACGCCAGTGTCGGGTAGGGCTACCGTGATTCCTGCCCCCTGAGAAAGTCGATGCGCCGTCATCGCTTGCAGATATCTCAAATGCCACTGACTCTCACGTATGTCCGGGCCATTGTTGATCCGCTCCGCGATCACTGAAGAATCGACGTGCGTGGGGGTCGTTGCGAGGGCTGAGGATAGTGAGAGCATCGCGACGAAGTGCGGGACATTGCCAAGGATCACCGGTTGAAACCAATTGCTGGGCCGGGATCGATTGGGCCATCCTCGCTGGGCGGGCGGACAACCGGAGGCACTCCTTGGTCGACTTCCCAGGGGTGCTCCGGATCCCACTGTCGGGGGGCCTCGCCGCCTCGTTCGCGATGTCCTTGGCGGCCCTGCATTGGGTTGGCGGCGCCGAAAGGGGTTCCGCCGATCGGGGGTATCCCGTGGGCGGATGCGAGGCCACGTCCGCCACCTGGGCGAGATCCTGCACCGCCTGAAGGGGCGGTGCCTGCGCCGCCGCCTCCAATTAATCCGCCAATCGGGTTGACTCGCTTCGGTTGAGTGTTTCCTGTTCCGGGCGGGCCGTATCCGATTCCGGGAGTGCCGCCGATTAGGCCGCCATGCGGCAGAGGTCGTGAGTTCGTGGAAGGCGGGGTGGAGGGCTGGACAGAACCGGTATTCGGTCGAGTAGCTTGACCTGGTTGGTTGCTCACTGGCCCTGATATGCCAGGTCGGGAAACTCCCGTCGGAAGCCCTGAGGTTCCGATCCCCGGTGATGGATTCGGTTGCGCGGTAGGCTGTGAAGTAGGTAGGCCAGGGCCTGATGGATGAGGTGCCAATCCGGTGCCAGTTCCGCCCAAAATGGGACCGAGGCCAGGTGTGCTTGGGCTGGTTACTTGTCGGGGCGTCGACCCTGGTTGACGTGTGGAAGGGGTGCCAACGTTTGGCAATATCGGAACCGGCATGATCGGCGGGATTGCCGGGGCCTGCGAACTGGTGAACCCCGATTCGGTCGCCCCGTTGTCAACCTTGGGTCTGGGTGGTGGTTGGCGGAGCATTACTTGGGCCTGTTGGAGTTCGTTGCTGAGGCCGTACATGATGCCGCGTGCTTGGACGTTGAGTCGTTCCAGGTCGGCGTCGGTCACCGGTCGATCGGGGACCCGGCTGCCCATGGCTGCCTTCGGGTCGGCGAGCGTCGCGTCGTACGTCTGCTTCTCCTGGACCTTGACGGCGTACGTCTCGTAGATCTTCTTGAGCTCCGCGCGGGTGGTGCTGATGGCCTGCGTGGCGGCGGAGAGCACGGTGTAGTTGGCGCTGGCGGCGTCGTGCGTGCGCTGCACCTTGTCGATCAGCTCGTCCAGCTCACGGATGTACGCCCGGGCGGCCTCGTTGCTCTGCGGAGGCCAGGCCTCGGCCAGCCCCTTGCGGTATTCCTGGAGCCGGCTCAGGTGGGCCCGCGCGAGGTCGCAGACCTTGCGCCAGCCGGCGACCTGCTTCCAGTGGTTGGTGGTGTCGTGGTCCTGGAGGCAGGCCCACATGCTGGCGACGTCCATCAGCCGCCAGTCGGTGAGGGCCGACGTGCGGCCGCCGGTGCCCCGCTCGATCATGGCAGCACCACCGGACCCCGCACCTGCCCCGGCGTGGGCTCCGGCCCGGTGGGATCGGGCAGCACCGGCGGCGCGCCGCGAGGCGTCGTGGCGGCCGGGTTGGCGAGGGCCCGCTCGACGTCGGTCACGCGCGCGGAGGCGAAGGCGTCCGACCCGGTGTAGTTGGTGGCGACGGTGCCGGCGGCCGTGGCCAGGTGGCCGGTGGCGTCGCGGACACCCCAGACCATGTCGGCGGTGGCCTGCTGGGTCTCGTGGTGGGCGCGCAGGAAGTTGACCAGCTCGATGAACGCGTCGGCCGGGTTGGGCACCGGTGCGGTCATGTCCTCGGCGATGTACGACAGGTGCGGGGCGTAGTTGCGTTCCACCTCGGCCTGGAGCTTGTCGGCGAACTCGCGGAGCTGGCGGATGTCGGCCTCGATGCTGCCGTAGCCGCGGAGCCAGGACGCTGGACCGTCCTCTTCGGGGATCATCGGCCCTCCCTGCCCGTCACTGCGCCGTTTCCCTGAGTGAGGTTAATCGGTCCCCGGGCATGTCGGCAGCCCCGCCCCGACCGACACCGGTCACCCTGCGGGCGCGTAGGGGCGCCGAGCTGCGGTGATCCGTACGGAAAAGGACGGAAAGGTCAGCGGGGCAGGCCGGACGCCCGCCACGCGCCGGGGCCGGCGACCGCCGCTGCGGGCCGGCCGGAGCGCGCCCAGGCGGACGCGGCGACCGGAGGGGACGCGGCGGCCGGGCGGGACCGTACGACGATCGCGCCCACCAGCGCGGCCAGTTCCTCGGCGGTGGGGACCCCGCGGACGACCCGGAACAGCGGCTCTTCGGCAGACATGGCGCCAGCGTACGCGCCGGACAGGTTGACCTGAACCGCACAGTGGCGTGCCGGCGGTGTGAGCGTCGCCGGCTCCGGGTACCGTCTGGGCGATGTCGAACGCGCTGCCCCAACTCGTCGCTGACCGATACCGGCTTCTGTCGCCGCTCGGTCAGGGTGGCATGGGTCGGGTGTGGAAGGCGCGCGACGAGGTGCTGCACCGGGACGTGGCGATCAAGGAACTCGTCCCGCCGCCCAGCCTCACCGACGAGGAGCGCCGCGAGATGCGGGAGCGCTCGCTGCGCGAGGCCCGCGCCATCGCCCGGCTCAACCACATCAACGTGGTCCGCATCTTCGACGTGCTGCGTACCGACGGCGACCCGTGGATCGTCATGGAGTACGTGCCGTCGAAGTCGTTGCAGGACACGCTCGCCGAGGACGGCCCCGTGACGCCGGCGCGCGCGGTGGAGATCGGCCTGGGCGTGCTGGCCGCGCTGAAGTCGGCGCACAAGGCCGGCGTGATGCACCGCGACGTCAAGCCCGGGAACGTGCTGCTCGGCGACGACGGCCGGGTGGTGCTGACCGATTTCGGTCTCGCCACGATTCCCGGCGACCCCAACGTGACCCGCACGGGCATGGTGCTGGGGTCGCCCGCGTACATCTCGCCGGAGCGGGCCCGCGAGGGCACCGCCGGGCCGGAGGCCGACCTCTGGTCGCTGGGCGCCACCCTCTACGCGGCGGTCGAGGGCAAGTCGCCGTACGCGCGGCCGTCGGCGATCGCCACCCTGGCGGCGCTCGCCACCGAGCCGATGCCGCCGCCGAAGAACGCCGGGCCGCTCAAGCCGGTGCTCAACGGCCTGCTGCGCAAGGACCCGAAGGAGCGGATCACCGCCGAGGTCGCGGAGAAGCTGCTGCGCCGCGCCGGTGGCAAGCGCACCCGGACCATCCCGCTGCTCGACGGCGTACGCCGGCCGGGGCCGAACGGTCCGCGTGAGCCGCGCCCACCGTTGGTGCCGGCGCCCCGCCCGGCCGAGGGCGCGTCCGACAGGCCCGTCAGCCCGCCGGCTCCGCGTGCGCCCCTGGCGGCGGCCGGTGCCGGTGCCGCCGCTGCGTCCACCGCCGAGGACCCCACGGCGGCGGTCTCCTCGGACGCCGCGCCGACGGCCAAGGTCGGAGCCTCCACGTCGGACCCGGCCCCGACCGCGAAGGTCGACCCGCCCAAGCCGGCGCTCGACGACACGAAGGCCGACCCGGCGCCCCGGAAGCCGGCGAATCCCACCTCGGTGATGCCCGCGCCGGTGAGCCCGCCGTCCGGTCGGGCGGCGGTCGTGGCGTCCGACGGTACGAAGCCCGACAACACCCGCCGCAACGTGCTGATCGGCGTGCTGGTGGCGCTGCTGTTGCTCGGCCTGGTGGTGGTCGTGCCGATGCTGACCGGTGGCGACGGTGGGGACGGCGGCGGCACACCGCAGGCCGACCCGACCGGCGCGGCGACCTCGCAGGGGCAGCCGCCGCAGTCCTCCGCGCCGGCCCCGCCCACGAGCGCCGCGCCGAGCCCGACGCCGTCGGCCACCCCGTCGCCGACCCCGGACGCGCTGCCGGCGGGCTGGAAGCTGCACAAGGACCCCGCCGGCTTCGCGCTGCCGATCCCGGCGAACTGGGTGCGCCGCAACGCCGGGCAGAACACCGTCGTCTTCGACGAGCCCAACGGGGTGGGCGAGCTGCTGATCCAGTGGACCAACACGCCGGAGTCGGACGCGTTGGCCGACTGGAAGGAGAAAGAGCCGGATCGCAGGAAGTACGTAAACAGCTACCAGTACGTCGACATCACGAGCTGCGACGGCTTCTGGAAGACCTGCGCGGACTGGGAGTGGCTGGAGACCCGCGACGGCACCCGGATCCACGTCCGCAACCGGGGCTTCGTCACGGCCAAGAACCGGGGCTACGCCCTGCGCTGGGAGGTCGCCGCGAAGGACTGGCAGGCCAACCTGGCCAACTTCGACCGGATCGCCGAGGGCTTCGTGCCCGACCGCAAGGACTGACCCGCGGGATTCGCGCCCGTTGCGAGATCGACTCGCATGACCTTCCGCCGTACGGGGTATCTGACCTGCACGACGGAAGGGAGGGTACGACATGGGTTACCGACGCAGGGACGCCCGGCCCCGAGTGGCACTGTGGATGCTCGTGGCCCTCGGCGACATCGTCCTGCTGCTCGCCGCCGCCGGCCTGCCGCTGCTGTTCGCGCTGCTCAGCGTCGTCACCGTCACCCTCGCCGGGGTGGGCGTCCGGCGCTTCCCCCGGCGCAACGCGCTCGCCCGCGAGAATGCGGCGACGGTGCCCGTGGCGGCCCGACGGCGGGTCTGACACCCGCGACGCGACGTGGCGGCAGCGGGACCGGTTGTCGACCGTACGGTGACAACCGGTCCCGCTGCCGCCAACGCCTCCCCAGGCGATTCAGGCTCAGGTGTTGTTGGCCAGCGCGATCAGCCGGCTCCGGTCACCGTTCCAGTAGTTGCGGTCGACGGCGCCGCTGATGCCCGGGACACTGCCCCGGTCGGTGTACTGCCAGAAGCTCCAGAACGGCGCCCCGGCCGGCAGGGTGCCGACCGTGCTCGACCAGCGGGCGATCCAGAGCGGGTGGTTGGCCCACGGCGCCGTCCAGTTGCCGGTGCACTGGTTCCACCAGCTCGTGGTGGTGTAGATGACGGCGTAGCGGCCGGTGCGGGAGCGGTAGGTGTTCAGGAAGTCCTGCACCCAGGCCCGCATGCCGGAGGTGGTCTTGCCGTAGCAGTAGCCGCCGGCGTACGGGTTGGCCTCGAGGTCCAGCGCGGCCGGGAGGGTGCGGCTGTCGGCCGACCAGGCGCCGCCGTTGGAGGCCAGGTAGTTCGCCTGCACCGCCCCGGAGGAGATGTTGGGCCGGGCGAAGTGGTACGCGCCCCGGATGACGCCGGCGTTGTAGGCGGCCACGTAGTTGGTGTTGAACCTCGGGTCCTTGTAGCTGGTGCCCTCGGTCGCCTTGATGAAGGCGAACTGGATGCCCGCGTTGCGGACACTGGTCCAGTTGATGGCGCCCTGGTAGTGCGACACGTCGATGCCGGGCGTGGTGGCGGCCGCCGCGGGGGTCGCGGTCGCGACGAGCCCCGCCGCCGCGGTGGCGAGGGCCGCCAGGGTGGCGGCCAGCAGCCGCCGCAGGGATGTTCCGGTACGGGTCATGGATGCCTCCAAGGACGCCGGACTTAATAGACGTTCATCTTTGGAGGTAAGTGCCCCGGATGGCAAGGGGCGCTAAGGGACGTCTCGTAACTGGGTGGAGGCGTTGCCCGGCACCGGCCCGGCGTTCAGCCGGCCAGGATGATGTTGTGGAGGTTAGCGATGCCGGACGCGGCGTCGGTCAATGTGTGGGCGGCGCGGCGGTAGTCGCGCAGGATCTTGAAGCACTTCATCCTGGCCAGGGCGTGTTCGACCCCTGCTCGGACGGTGCGGTGTTCGACGTTGAGGGCTTCCTTCCAGTCCGGCAGGTCGCTGCCGTCGGTGGGCTTGCGGTACGGGATGATCACCTCGGGGTTGCCGCGGTAGCCGCCGTCGGCCATCACCGGCCGCCCGTCGAGCTTCTCGGCGATGCCTGAGGTGCGGTAGACGATGGTGTCGTTGCGGTTGCCGGGCTGCGGGTCGCCGACGGCGATGACCAGGCGGGTGCTGGCGTCGATGGCGACCTGCAGGTTGGTGGAGTAGCGGTAGTTCTTGCTCCGGGCGGCCAGGCGGTGATCGCGGGTGGGGACCAGCGTCCCGTCGACGATCGCGATCTGCTCGACCGGCCGCTTACGCACCGGCGCCAGGGCCAGCAGCGGCGCGAGGGTGTCGATGACCCGGTGCGCGGCGGAGTGCGACACCCCGAACAGCGGGCCGATCTGCCGCATCGTCAGGTTCGTACGCCAGTACGCGGCGACCAGCAACACCCGATCCGGCAGGTCGAGGGCCCACTGCCGGCCCGGCCGGCCGTCGGCGATGCCGTCACCGCCGCGCTCGGCGACCAGCCGGACCAGCGAACGGAACTGGGCGGGCTGCAGCCCGGTGAACGGGAAGATCCACTCCGGGCGGGCTGCCGAGATCACCTGCACCCAGGCATCTTGACCGACCATCCTCAACGGACAGACACCGGGGTTACGAGACATCCCTTAAGGAATTCTTCATTAACGGTAGAAGTGGATTACCGCGCCGAGCGGGTGTCGCCGCCTCAGCGCAGCGTGGCCGGGTCGACGCGCCAGCGGACCGGCTCGGTCAGGTGGAGTTCCTCGCCCGGCTTCGCGACCTGCTCCTCGACGTAGTGCGTGCCGTCGAGCCGGTGCAGCCGCAGCGAGTGGCCGGCCCCGTCCTGCTCGACCAGCAGGTACCACGGGATCCCGGCGATCGCGTAGAGCTGCATCTTGACCAACCGGTCGGCGGCCGCGTTCCCCGGCGGGACGATCTCGCAGACGAGGACGACCGCACTCGCCTCGACCACGGTGCCCTCGTCGTCGGTGTCGGCCACCACCACGTCGGGGATGACGATGCGGTCGACGCCGAGCCGGACGTTCACCGCCTCGAAGACCAGTAGGCCCTGCGGCAGCGCTGCCGGCCGCAGGCTGTTCGTCAGGCTCCACGACACCAACTGGTGCCGCTTGCTCGGGGCAGGGCTCACGATCAGGCTCCCGTCGAGCAACTCGATCCGGTGCGGCGTCTCGCCCATGGCGAGGTACTCGGCCTCGGTCCACAGCCCGACGTGGGGTTCCCGGAGGACCACGCTCACCGGCGTCCACCTCCCGCTCCTGTCGCCACCGGATCAGCCTCCCTTGATACGGGCCGGAGAGGACGCAGCGACACAGGTCGGGGCCGGTAGGCTCGCGCCCCATGGTGTCGATCGACGGGCTCGGCGGTCTCTGGGACAAGTTGTTCGCGGCGCAGCCGGACCCACCGCCCCTGCTGGTGCTGCTGACCGCCGCCGTCGCGCTGGTGGTGGTCAGCACCCGCCTGCCCTGGCGGATCGCCCGCAACGCCATCACGATCGCCCACGAGGGCGGGCACGCGCTGGTCGCCCTGCTCACCGGCCGCCGCCTGCACGGCATCCGGCTGCACTCCGACACCTCCGGGCTGACCCTCTCGGCCGGCCGGCCCACCGGCCCGGGGATGATCCTCACCCTGCTCGCCGGCTACGTCGCCCCGCCGCTGGTCGGGCTGGCCGGCGCGTGGCTGCTCGGCGGCAACCGGATCACCCTGCTGCTCTGGGTCGCCGTGGCGCTGCTGCTGGCCATGCTGGTCATGATCCGTAACGTCTTCGGGGTGATCTCACTGCTGGTCACCGGCGGGGTGGTGCTCGCCGTCTCCTGGTACGCCACGCCGCAGGTGCAGGCGGCGTTCGCGTACGCCGGGGTGTGGTTCCTGCTGCTCGGCGGCGTACGGCCGGTGGTGGAGCTGCAACGGATGCGCTCGCGCGGCCGGATGCCCGCCTCCGACGCCGACCAGCTCGCCGGTCTCACCCCGCTGCCCGCGTTCTTCTGGGTCACCGTCTTCGCCCTGGTCAACCTGGTCGCCCTCGGCGCCGGCGCGCTGCTGCTGGCCGGTCCGATCGTCACCGAGGCCGGCCTGACACTCGGAACCTGACCCCCGGAAAATGACCGGCCGGCCGGGCAACCGGCGGCACCGCCGGGCGCGTGTCCCCTGTGACCGTCACGGGGAGGTAGCAGGTGCCGGACGTCGACGGGTTCGACGAGTTCTACCGGGGCAGCCGGCAACGGCTGCTCGGCTTCGTCTACGCGCTCACCGGCGACCTCGCCGAGGCGCAGGACGCCGTGCAGGAGGCGTACATCCGGGCCTGGCAGCGCTGGTCGACGGTGAGCGGGTACGAGGAGCCGGAGGCGTGGGTGCGGGTCGTGGCGAGCCGGATCGCGGTCAGCCGGTGGCGCAGCCTGCGCAGCCGGGCCCGCGCCTACCTGCGGCACGGCGCCAACGAGAGCGTGCCCGGCCCGGACACCGCCACCGTGGAGGTGGTCACCGCCCTGCGGCGGCTCCCCGAGGAACAGCGCACCGCCATCGCGCTCTACTACCTGATGGGCATGCCGGTCGCCGAGGTGGCCCGGCAGACGGCCGCCCCGGTGGGCACCGTCAAGGCCCGACTCTCCCGGGGGCGTGCCGCGCTCGCCGGGCTGCTCGCCGTCTCTGACCTGGAGGAGGCCGCCGATGCGTGACGAGCCGAGGTTCGTCGAACAACTGCACCGTGACCTGCGTGACGTCCGCTGGCCGGAGCCGGCGGAGATCCGCGCGCGGGCGCGCAGACGCAGCAGGCGTACGGCGCTGACGGCGGCCGTCGCGGTGCTCGTCGTCGTCTCCGGCTCGGCCGTGGCGGTCGGGGAGTGGGCCGGGCGGAGGGACGCGCCCCCGGCGCCCGTGGCCGCCGCCACCGCCGCGTCGCCGACGACCGCCGGGCCGGCCGAGATCCCGCAGGACGCGCTGCTCGCCCCGGCGGACCTGCCCCTGAGGACCGGCGTGCAGCTCGGCGAGGCCGGCCTGATGGAACCGGTACGGGTCGACCCGGTGCTGGAGTCCTGCGGCCGCGAGCGGGGCGTGCCGTCGGCGGCGCCCACGTCCCGCTACTCGCGGTCGCAGACCCTGCTCTGGGCCCCGGTGAGCCCGGTGACGCGGGGCCCGGCGCTCACCCAGGACGTCTACCGTGTCCATCCGGGCCAGGGCCGGCTGGTCTTCGGCCTGGTCGGGTTGCTGCTCAACGCCTGTGCCGAGTGGCAGCTGACGAAGTCCACGCTCTTTGGCGGCAGTCCGGTGGCGACCACCCAGACGCACCGCTGGGAGACGTCGATCAGCGGCTTCGCCGGCGACGAGTCCGTGATGCTGCGCCACGTGTCGATGCCCTCCCGCCTGCGGGTCAGCGGGAAGGTGGCGGCCGCGGACGAGGCGGTCGAGGTCACCATGGTGGTGCGGGTCGGCGACCTGGTCACCGTGGTCGCGCTCAGCCCGGGGACCCTGGAGGACACGGCCGCCGGAACGCGCCCCGGCGGCCTGAGCTCCGCCGACCTACAGACGCTGGGCAGGACGGCGGCGCGCCGGATGTGCGCGTCGGCGAATCCAGGCTGCTGACCGACCCGTGCCCGGCCGGCGCGGCGATCGGCCGGGCCGGCCGGGCACGGCGGCGTCAGAGCGGGATGTTGCCGTGCTTCTTCGGGGGCAGGGTCTCGCGCTTGGTACGCAGCATCCGCAGCGCGCGGACGATCTGGGTGCGCGTCTCGTGCGGCGGGATGACGCTGTCCACGTAACCGCGCTCCGCCGCGATGTACGGGTTGGCGAGGGTGTCCTCGTACTCGGCGATCTTCTCCGCCCGCACGGCTGCCGGGTCCTCGGCGGCGGCCAGCTCCGAGCGGTAGAGGATGTTCACCGCACCCTGCGCGCCCATCACCGCGATCTGCGCGGTCGGCCACGCGAAGTTCAGGTCCGCGCCGAGGTGCTTGGAGCCCATCACGTCGTACGCCCCGCCGTACGCCTTGCGGGTGATCACGGTGACCTTCGGGACGGTGGCCTCGGCGTACGCGTAGATGAGCTTCGCGCCCCGGCGGATGATGCCGTCCCACTCCTGCCCGGTGCCCGGCAGGAAGCCGGGGACGTCCACGAAGGTCAGCACCGGGATGTTGAACGCGTCGCAGGTGCGCACGAACCGGGCGGCCTTCTCCGAGGCGGCGATGTCCAGGGTGCCGGCGAAGTGCATCGGCTGGTTCGCGACCACGCCTACCGGCCGGCCCTCGACGCGGCCGTAGCCGACGACCATGTTCTGCGCGTAGAGCGGCTGGACCTCCAGGAACTCGCCGTCGTCGAGGACGTGCTCGATGACCCGGTGCATGTCGTACGGCTGGTTGGCCGAGTCGGGGATGAGCGTGTCCAGTTCCCGGTCGGCGTCGGTCACGTCGGGGTCGGCGGGGGCGTCGAAGACCACCGGCTCGTCCAGGTTGTTCGACGGCAGGTACGACAGCAGCGCCTTGACGTAGTCGATCGCGTCCTGCTCGTCGGTGGCGAGGTAGTGCGCGTTGCCGCTGCGCGAGTTGTGCGTACGGGCGCCGCCCAGCTCCTCCATGCCGACGTCCTCGCCGGTGACCGTCTTGATGACGTCCGGGCCGGTGATGAACATGTGGGAGGTCTGGTCGACCATCACGGTGAAGTCGGTGACCGCCGGGGAGTAGACCGCGCCGCCGGCGCACGGACCCATGATCAGGGAGATCTGCGGGATGACGCCGCTGGCCCGTACGTTGCGGAAGAAGATCTCGCCGTAGAGGCCGAGCGAGGCGACACCCTCCTGGATGCGCGCGCCCCCGGAGTCGTTGATGCCGACGACCGGGCAGCCGATCTTCATGGCCAGGTCCATCACCTTGACGATCTTCTCGCCGAAGACCTCGCCGAGGGAGCCGCCGAAGACGGTGAAGTCCTGGGCGAAGACGCAGACCTGCCGGCCGTCGACGGTGCCGTAGCCGGTGATGACGCCGTCGCCGTACGGGCGGGTCTTCGCCAGCCCGAAGTTCGTGGACCGGTGCCGGGCCAGCTCGTCCAGCTCGACGAAGGAACCCTCGTCGAGGAGCATCTCGATGCGCTCGCGGGCGGTCTTCTTGCCCCTCGCGTGCTGCTTCTCGACCGCACGCGCCGACCCGGCGTGCACCGCCTCGTCGACCCGCCGATCCAGGTCGGCCAGCTTGCCCGCGGTGCTGTGGAGGTTGATCCCGGTCTCGGTAGTCACCCTGGGAATATAACGATGGTTCAGGCCGCCGCCGCTGTGCAGTTCGCCTCAGCCGAGCCGCGACGCCCCGGGCCGGCCGGACGGGGGCGGCCGTAGGCTGACGGGATGCCGGGTTCGCCGTACACCGATCTGGACCGCCCGCCGCTGTCGGCGGCGCGGCTGCGGCGGGCGCTGGTCGCCCCGCACGGACCCTGGGCCCGGCTGGAACTGCGGGCCGAGACCGGCTCGACCAACGCGGACGCCGCCGAGGCGGCCCGGGCCGGCGAGCCCGAGGGCCTGGTGGTGGTCGCCGAGCGGCAGACGGCCGGGCGCGGCCGGCGCGGCCGGGTCTGGCAGTCGCCGGCCCGGGCCGGCATCGCCACCAGCGTGCTGCTCCGCCCCGGGGAGGCCGTCGCCGACCGCGACTGGCCGGCGGCACCCCAGACGGGGTACGGCTGGCTGCCGCTGCTCGCCGGCGTCGCCCTCGTCGAGGCGGTCACCCGGCTGGCCGAGCTGGACGCGGGCCTGAAGTGGCCGAACGACCTGCTCGTCGGCGACGCGAAGTGCGCCGGGATCCTCGCCGAGGCGGTGCCGGGGGCCTCGCCGGCCCGGCCGCCCGCGATCGTGCTCGGCGTCGGCCTCAACGTCACGCTGCGCGCGGACGAGCTGCCGGAGAACCCGACGGGGCTGCCGGCGACCTCCCTGCAACTGGCCGGCGCGGCGGCCACCGACCGGGACCCGCTGCTGCGGGCACTGCTGCGCGGGATCGCCGACTGGTACGCCGAGTGGCGCGCGGCCGGCGGCGACGCGGTCGCCTGCGGCCTGCGCGACGCCTACCTGGCCGCCTGCGCGACGGTCGACCGGCAGGTACGCGTGCTGCTGCCCGGCGGCGAGGAGGTGACCGGCACCGCGACCGGCGTGGACGCCGACGGCCAGCTGCTGGTCGCCACCTCCGCCGGCACCCGCGCCCTCGCGGCCGGCGACGTGCTGCACCTGCGCTGAATCCCGCAGACCGCCGCGCGGCTGATCCCCCGGCGACAGGGGAGCGGTTACGGTCAGCGCGTCCGTTTCTGCGAGGAGGTTCCCGTGGCGTTCCCCGATGACGTGCTCACCGAGGACGAGCACGTCGTACTGCACCTGCACCCGCACTGGAAGGCGCTGGTCCGGCCGGTCGCGGTGCTCGTGCTCGCCATCGCGGCGGTGGTGGCCGGTGTGGTCCTGCTGCCGTCCGGCGGGGGCGGCTCGATCGCGCTCGCCGTCATCGGTGGCCTGGCCCTGCTGGCGGTGCTGTGGCTGGCGCTGTGGCCGTTCCTGGTCTGGCGGACCACCCACTACCTCTTCACCGACGAGCGGGTGCTGCTCCAGCAGGGCGTGCTCTCCCGGGACCGGCGGGACATCCCGCTGACCCGGATCAACGACCACGCCATGAACCAGCGGTTCGTGGAGCGCCTGCTCGGCTGCGGGACGCTGACCATCGAGTCGGCCGGCGAGCGCGGCCAGTCGGTCCTGCACGACGTGCCGAAGGTCGGTCAGGTCCAGACCAAGCTCTACGAGCTGGTGGAGGCCCACCACGACAAGCACTCCCTCGGTGACTCCGAGATGCGCGACATCCTGGCGGACCTGCACGACGGCAAGCCCCTGCGCGACCCCACCGCCTGAGACCGGCGGCGGGCCCCGGCGCGGGTCAGCGGCGCGGCGGGCGGCGGGTACTCGCCTGGAGCTCGGCGGCCAGTTCCGCTTCCAGTTCCCGATCCAGCGAGCCGCCGAGGCCGGCGTCGAGCGGGGCGGGGCGCCCCTGGACCGGGGCCGCCGGGCCCGCCGCCGGCGCGGGGCCCGGGCCGGGCGCGACGCGCGGGACGCGCCGCCCGGCACCCGGCGGCGGCTCGGACTCCTCCAGCTCGGAGATCGACTCGGCCAGCTCGGCCACCGGGTCCATCTCGGCCATCGTGTCCCACTCGTCGCGCGGAATGCTGTGCCACGTGTCCGCCGCGTGGGCGGGTGCCGGTTGGAAGACGAACGTCCGGTAGGACCAGAAGCGGAACAGCGTCGCCAACAGCACGCCGCCGGTCTTCGCCACGTTGAGGGCGAGCAGGCTGGTCAGGCCCAGTCCGTACTTGGCGGCGGCCAGGACGCCCAGCTCGATGAGCAGGCCGGCCCCGTTGAAAAGGAAAAAGAGGACGTACTCGCGCCGCATGGCCGCTTTCGGGCGATCCCGGTACGTCCAGTGACGATTCATCAGATACGACGTGATGGTGGCCACCACGGTCGCGATGACCGTCGCCTTCAGTTGACCGTCGACGAAAACGGTCAGTGCGAGCGCGTTGAACACGGCGTAATTGATTACGGTGTTGACGCCGCCGACGATTCCGAACTTGAGCGCCTCGTGGATGAACTTCTGCCAGCGCTCAGGCAGCAGACGGACAAGACGCATGCGGAACACCTTAGGGCAGTGGGCGGGGCCGGCAGGCTCCGGCCGGGACGGGGTGGGCGGGAGGTCACGCCCGGTGGTCTCGGTCGTCCTTCTCTTCCGGAACGGTGGGAGTTCCCGCTTCGACGAAGACGAACCGTCGGTAGGACCAGAACCGGAACAGCGTCCCGAGGCCGGTCCCGACGATGAAGCTGGCGATGTTGTCCGCCAGCGGGGTCTGGAACACCTCCGGCCAGATGCTGCCCAGGCCGTAGCGGCTGATCGCGAGGCAGGCCACGGCGATCCCCAGGCCGACGCCGTTGAAGAAGAAGAACAGCGCGTACTCGCGGGCCGGGTTGGAGCGCTTGCGGTGGCGCCACGTCCAGAACCGGTTGCCGACGAACGCGACGGTCGCCGCGATCACCGTCGAGATGGTCTTCGCGGTGACCTGCTCGACGCCCCGCACGCTCGTCAGGTAGTTGAAGAGCGCGAAGTCGATCAGGAAGGCGACCCCGCCCACGGTGGCGAACTTGCTCAGCTCGCGGACCAGATGGCCGAAACGGTCCACCAGCGAGTGGACCAGACCCGTGCGGGTCTGCCGGGAGCCGGGCTCCCCGGTCATCGTCGCGGCCACGACGCGAGCCTACCGGCTGGCGGCACCCCGCACGGGTAGCAACGACGGACCACCTGTCCGGGTGTGCGCCTGTGGACAGAGCGTAACGAGATCGACGACGCGGCGGGGCGGTTCGGTGGGTTCCGTCGACGGGACGCCGCTGGCGGGGGTGTGAGGTTTCACCAGAGCATTTGCGTGAAACTGCGCGTGAAAGCGGGTATTAGCTCGTGATGCCGCAGCGTGACCGCAGCTTGTGCAGTTCTTCACAACCAGTCCCACTGACTGGTGACCTCGCCCGGTTTACGCTGAGGCCAATCCCAGGTTTCCACGAAGACGACGCATGGCGCCGTCAAGACTCGTGCATCCCATAGATCGGTCAGCGTCGACCACCAAGGAGATGTGTCATGGTTGCTCCGGCTACCGTTCGGGGTATCGATCAGGCCCCGACGTCCCACCCCAAACTGCTCGCCTGGGTCCGTGAGGTCGCTGAACTGACCACCCCCGACCGTGTCGTCTGGGTGGACGGGTCCGACGAGGAATGGCGTCGACTCACCGACGAGCTGGTCGAGGCCGGCACCCTGATCCGACTCAACCCCGAGAAGAAGCCCAACTCGTTCTACGCGCGCACCGACCCGACGGACGTCGCCCGGGTCGAGGAGCGCACCTTCATCTGCTCCGTCGACGAGGCGGACGCCGGCCCCACCAACAACTGGATGGCGCCGGCCGAGATGAAGCGGACGATGACGGAGCTGTACCGCGGTTGCATGCGCGGGCGCACCATGTACGTCATCCCGTTCTGCATGGGCCCGGTCGAGGCCGAGAGCCCCATGTTCGGCGTCGAGATCACCGACAGCCCGTACGTGGTCGCCTCCATGCGCATCATGACCCGGATGGGCGCCACGGTCCTGGAGGCCATGGGCGACGACGCGGACTTCGTCCACGCGCTGCACTCCATCGGCGCGCCGCTCGCCCCGGGCCAGCAGGACGTGGCGTGGCCGTGCAACGAGACGAAGTACATCTCGCACTTCCCGGAGAGCCGGGAGATCTGGTCCTTCGGCTCCGGCTACGGCGGCAACTCGCTGCTGGGCAAGAAGTGCTACTCGCTGCGGATCGCCAGCGTGATGGGCCGTGACGAGGGCTGGCTCGCCGAGCACATGCTCATCCTCAAGATCACCTCGCCGGAGGGCAAGGTCTACCACGTCGCCGGGGCCTTCCCGTCGGCCTGCGGCAAGACCAACCTGGCGATGCTGGAGCCGACCGTCCCGGGCTGGAAGGTCGAGACCATCGGCGACGACATCGCCTGGATGCGCTTCGGCCCCGACGGACGCCTCTACGCGGTCAACCCCGAGTACGGCCTCTTCGGCGTCGCGCCCGGCACCGACTGGAAGACCAACGCCAACGCGATGCGCACGCTCGACCGCGGCAACTCCATCTTCACCAACGTGGCCCTGACCGACGACGGGGACATCTGGTGGGAGGGCATGGGCGAGCCGCCGGCACACCTGATCGACTGGAAGGGCAACGACTGGACGCCGGAGAGCGACAGCCTCTCCTCGCACGCGAACAGCCGGTTCTGCACCCCGATCACGCAGTGCCCGATCCTCGCCGAGGACTACTACGACCCGAACGGCGTGCCGATCGACGCGATCCTCTTCGGCGGTCGCCGCCGGGACACCATCCCGCTGGTGACCGAGGCCCGCGACTGGGTGCACGGCGTCTACATGGGCGCGACGCTCTCCTCGGAGACCACCGCCGCCGCCTCCGGCGCGGTCGGCGTCGTCCGCCGCGACCCAATGGCCATGCTGCCGTTCATCGGCTACCACGCCGGCGACTACTTCCGGCACTGGATCGAGATGGGCAAGGGCACCGACGGCGACGAGTCCAAGCTGCCGAAGATCTACTACGTCAACTGGTTCCGCAAGGACCCGGAGGGCAACTTCCTCTGGCCCGGCTTCGGCGAGAACTCCCGGGTGCTCAAGTGGATCATCGAGCGGATCGAGGGGCGCGCCGACGCGGTGGAGACCCCGATCGGCATGGTCCCGGCCCAGGACGCGCTCGACGTCGAGGGCCTGGACATGACCCCGGAGGACGTCCGGATCGCGCTGAAGGTCGACGCGGAGGAGTGGCGCAAGGAGCTCCCGATGGTCACCGAGTGGTTCGAGAAGTTCGGCGACAAGCTGCCCGGCGTGCTCTGGGCCGAGCTGGACGCGCTGCGTGCCCGGCTCGACGCGGCGCCGCAGCGCTGACGACAGGTGTGACCGACGCCCCGAGCGGGCATCATCGGTTCCCATGAGGACGGCCGCCGCGACCGAGGTCCGGCGGCCGTCCGCCGTCCGGGCGCTGACCACGCTGCTCGCGCTGACCGCGGTGGCCACCGTCGTGGTCGAGCTGCTCAACTGGTGGTACGCCCCGGAGCAGGGCTTCGGGCTGGCGGTACGGACGGGCTGGGCGATGCTGCGCTCGCTCGGCTTCCTGCTGCTGATCGGGCACGTCCGTCGGGGCCGGCGGGTGGCCCGGCCGTTCGGGCTGATCCTGGCGGTGACCACGGTCTTCGCGGTCGGCCGGCTGATCGTGCCCCGCCAGGGCGTGCCGCCGCTGCCGGGGTTGCTCGGCTTCGCCCTGCTCACCGTGCTCTGCGCCGCCGTGGTCTGGCTGCTCTACCGCTCGCCTGCCGTGTCCGGCCACCTGGTCCGCCACCGGCCCCGGCTGGTCATCGACCGCGAGGGCATCTCCTGGCGGGAGACCCCGCCCCGCCGGCCGGAGGTCAACGGTTGGCTGCTCACCAGCCGGGTCGCGGCGTTCACGTACAGCCCGCTCATGCTGGTCCCGGCCCTGGTCGCCGGCGGCGCGGTGCTGGACGACCGGCTGACCGCCGTGCCGGCCGTGCTGCTCTGGTTCGCCGCCGGGATCGTGACCAGCTACGCGGTGCTCTTCTGCACCGCCTTCCTCATGCGCGGCAAGGGCTGGGCGCGCACGCTGCTGCTGGTCGTCACCGCTGTCGTGCTCGCCGTCGACCTGCCGCTGTGCTGGTGGCTGCTCGGCCCGGACGGTCTGGTCCGCGACGGCGGGCCGCTGGTGGCCGCGGCGGCGCTGACGCTCTACGGCCTCTGGCGCGCCGCCCGCGCCGAACGCGCCGTCCGGCGGGCGTAGGGCGCCGCCGGACAGCCCGACACGTCTCCCCGGAGGTGCCATGCCGGCGCGGCTCTGCCGGTCCGCTCGTATCCAGGCACCGCCCCTAGCCAGCGTGATCACCATCCGCCGCAGAACCCGGACCCGCCCCGGACGTTCCCCACCAGCCCGGGCTTTGGTGCCATTCGCGCTGTCGACCTGCCCCGCCCACGACACCGCCCTCAGGCTCGCCCCCAGCCCTTCGGCGATCTTGGTAGGAACACGCCCCTCCAGGGGCACGTAACTGCCAAGATCTCCTGGACGCCGTCATCCCGCCGTCGTAGGGAGGCGCCGTCGTCGCCGGGATGGTCCGGGGGCCCCGGACCGGACCTCGACTTCTGGTTCGTGGGTCGCAGCGAGGTCCCCGGGAGGACGCCGGTGAGTTCGCGGTCCTCGTTGACGTGCCGGGCGGGTTCCGGTGCGCTGCGCGCTCGCGGCGGCAGGATGGCCGCAGGGAGCCGGACCGGCGGTGGGAGGCGACGCGGTGGGCGACGAGTCCGTGGGCGACGAGTTCGACGTGGTGGTGGTCGGGGCCGGTCCGGCGGGGTCGGCCGCGGCGCTGGCGGCCCGGCGGGCGGGGGCGAGCGTACTGCTGCTGGACCGGAGCGACTTTCCCCGGGACAAGGCGTGCGGGGACGGCATCGCCGCGCACGCGTTGGACGTACTGGACGAGCTGGGGGTGCCCGACGCGGTGGCCGGGTACACGCCACTGCCGGCGCTCCGGCTGGTCGGCCCGGGTGGCGGCACCGTGGCGCGGGCGCTGCCGCGGCCCGCGTACACCGTGCCCCGGAAGGTCTTCGACGCCCGGCTGGTGGCGGCGGCGGTCGCGGCCGGCGCGCGGCTGCGCCGGCACGCGGTGCGGCACGTCGAGGTCCGGGCCGACCGGGTGGTGCTCGACGGCGGGCTGGCGGCGCGGGCGGTGGTCGGCGCGGACGGCGCCGGGTCCGTCCTCCGGCGGGCCCTGGGCCACCGGCCGAATCCCGACCGGCACCTGGCGCTCGCCATCCGGGGGTACGCGCCGGCGCTGACCGGCCCGCCCGAACAGCTCATCGTCACCTCGGCGCCGCGCTGGCCGGCGTACGCCTGGTCGTTCCCGATCGGCGACGGTCGGGCGAACGTCGGGTACGGGGAGGTGCTGCGGGGCGAGCCGCTGAGCCGGGCGCACCTGGTCGACCGGCTCGGCGCGCTGCTGCCCGGCACGGACCCGGCCACGGTCACCGACCTGCGCGCCCACCACCTGCCGCTGTCGACGCACCGCCCCACCCCGGGGCAGGGGCGGCTGGTGCTCGCCGGCGACGCGCTCTCCCTGATCAACCCGTTCACCGGGGAGGGCATCTTCTACGCGCTGCTCTCCGGGGCGCTCGCCGGGGCGGCTGCCGCCGGCTCGCCCGAGCAGGCCGCCCGGCGGTACGCGGCGACGCTGCGCCGCCGCCTCGGCACCCACCTGCGGCACAGCTCGGTCGCGGCGTGGCTGGCCCGGCGCCGACAGGTGGTCGACGCGGCGGTCCGCGCGGCCCGCCGGGACGACCGCGTCTACCGGACGGTGGTCGAGTTGGGGCTGGGCGACGGGCGGCTCGACGCCCGCGCCCTCGGCATGATCGGCATCGGTCTGTCGGCGCGGGAACGCATTCCGAGGCGGTGATCCGGGGCGTGGGTCGCTACGCTGCAAGGTGATGACTCTGCGGGACCTGATCTACTCGGTGTACGAGCGTCGCCTGACGGCGAAGCTCGCGGGCAAGCCGGTGCCCCGGCACGTCGGCGTGATGTGCGACGGCAACCGTCGTTGGGCCCGGGAGATGGGCTACGTCGACCCGAACGACGGGCACCGCATGGGCGCCGTCAAGATCAAGCACATGCTGGGCTGGTGCAACCAGGCCGGCATCGGGCACGTGACGCTCTATCTCCTCGCCACCGACAACCTGCGCCGACCGGCCAAGGAACTCGACCCGCTGCTCCAGATCATCGAGGACCTGGTGGTCGAGCTGGCCGAGGAGGGCAACCCCTGGCGGCTGCGGATGGTCGGCGCGCTCGACCTGCTGCCCGCCTCGACCGCCGCCGCGCTGAAGGCCGCCGAGGAACGCACGCGGGACCGCAGCGGCGGGGCCGAGGTCAACATCGCGGTGGGCTACGGCGGCCGACGGGAGATCACCGACGCGGTGCGCTCGCTGCTGCTGGAGTACGCCGCCACCGGCGGCACCATCGAGGAACTGGCCGAGGTGCTGGACGTCGAGCACATCGCCGAGCACCTCTACACCCGGGGGCAGCCCGACCCCGACCTGGTCATCCGGACCAGCGGCGAGCAGCGCCTCTCCGGCTTCATGCTGTGGCAGTCGGCGCACTCGGAGTTCTACTTCTGCGAGTTGAACTGGCCCGACTTCCGGCACATCGACTTCCTGCGCGCCCTGCGCTCCTACGCCAACCGGCAACGCCGCTACGGCGCCTGACCGCCCGCAGCGCCCTCGCCCGGCCGGCCCCGCAGCGCCGTCGCCCGGCCGGCCCCGCAGCGCGCGCCGTAGCGGGGCGGGCCGGTGCGCGCGTCGTAGCCGGGGCGCGCCTGCGCGCGTGCGGCCCCGGCCGGCGCGGGCGCGTCAGGTGAGGTGTCGGGTGGCGTCGGTGAGGAAGTCGCCGAGGGCGGCGGGGGAGTCCAGGGTCAGGTCGGCGGCCTCCGCGACCTCGTGACCGGTCTCCGGGTTGGCGACGGCGACGCAGACGCCGAAGAAGTGCGGATCGGCGGCGGCCCGGGCCCGCAGCGCGGCGAACGCCTTGATGTCGGAGACGTCGTCGCCGAAGTACCAGGCGCCCTCGGCGTCCCGGACGATCTCGTCGATCACCATGCCCTTGTCGCGGTCGACCGGCGGCTTGAGCTCCAGCACCATGCGCCCGGCCTGGACCTTGAGCCCGAGCCGCTCGGCCTGGGCCCGACCCCACCGCTCCACGTCCGCGCCGAGCTGCGGCGCGGTGCGCCAGTGCAGCGCCACGGAGAGCCGCTTGTACTCCACCAGGGTGCCCTCGGGCAGCTCGGCCCGGGCCAGGTCGTTCAGCTCGGCCATGGTGGGCACCCAGGGCAGGGCCGCCGGCTCCGTCACGGTCTCGCCGCCGGAGTGGCTGTGCTCCAGGCCGTAGAGGCCGTAGAGGTCGACGCCGGACAGGCCGCCGAGGTGGTCCCGGAGGAAGTCGACCGGGCGTGCGGAGACGATCGCGACGCGCCGGACCACCGGGGCGAGCGCCTCGATCGCGGCCAGCACCTTCGGGGCGGGGCGGACGGCGGTGGGATCGTCGTCGACCGGCGCCAGGGTGCCGTCGAAGTCGAAGAAGAGCACGGTCCCGGCCGACCGACCGGCGGTCGTCCGCCAGGCCTGCTCGGCGTCCAACGGGGTCCTCGGCTGCTGGTTGCCCAGATTCAACGGCGGCACGCGCGACAGCGTACCCCGGGCGGGACGGCTCAATCCCCGCCCGAGCGGTGGCTGCCGGCCGGCGCCCCGGAGGCGTGCGGTCGGTGCGCGGCGGGCCCGACGGTCAGCGTTCGGCGGCTCCCCGTCCCCGCCGGCCGAACGGCACGACGGCGGCATCCTGGCCGTGGCTGAGCAGGTAGCCCTCGACGAATCCGCTGTTGCGGTCGCCGGTGCGCTCCTCGATCTCCTTCAGCCGGCCGACGAGGAAGTCGGTCAGGGCGCTGACCCGGTTGTCGAGCCGGTCGTGCAGCTCGGCGACCACGGCCAGGATCACCGCGGTGCTGGCGGAGGTGAGCGCGAGGAGGTTGACGAGCAGGGGAAGCTGCCCGCCGTTGACCGCCAGGGTCACCACGTTTCCGGTCACGCCCAGTGTCAGCGACACGGTGGCGATCACGACTGCCATCCACTTCAGGGTCATGGACAGACCCCTCCTTCTGTCCCGCAGGGCTGGGTTCGGCCTTGTCCCGTCCCCCCGCCGACGACGAGCCCAAGCAGTACGAATACGGACGCTAGCGCGCCCGTTCCGGCCCCGGAGCGAAACGAATGAGTCTGACCTGCCGTTCTTTCGCCATCTGAGGAACTAGCCGGCCTGTTTCCCTCGTTTTCGGACATCGACCGGGAGGGTGGGCCGGTACGCGAGGTATCTGATGGTTTCCCGGATGTGGAACTTCTCCGCGTCGGAGACGTCGGGGTCCACGAGCCGCCGCAGCAGCGCCTCCACGTCCGGGTCCATCGGCGGCGGAGTCGGTGTGCTGCGGGGGGCGGACGTCCGTTCCCAGCCCAGCGCCGCGAAGGCGGTCGCGGGGCTGAGCCCGAGGCCCTCGCAGAACGCGACCACGCGCTCCGCCTCCGGGTCGCTCGCCCAGTCGCCCCGGACCCAGCGGTTGATCGTCTGCCGGGAGACGCCGGTGCGACGGGACACCTCGGTGCCGCTCCACGCCCGGGTGGCTCGGGCCTCGTCGAGCGCCCGCCGGACGAAGGTGGCGAAGGCGATCTTCCGTGCGTTGGCCGTCTCGGTCACCTGGTGACGGTACGACCATCTGGCCACCGGTGCGTGTCCTGGCACGCTGTTGTCACGCGGACGTGACGTGGTCGTCGACGTGCCGGTAAACGATCCGGCACCGCTCCTGAGGGGTGTCACCTGGGCAGAATAGATGCCCGTAGAGGCCGTCGTAAACGGACGAAAAGCTGATACTGTCACGTCCATGGGACAATCTACGGTGTGTCACGTGCATGAGACGATCGGTGCTCACATGTGTCACGCCCCCGGCGCGAGGGGGGCGTGGTGACCGAGCTAGCCACCCGGGCCCAGGCCTTCGGCCTGATCGCGGAGGGGGTGGCCACGGGCCTGAGCGCGCCATGGCGGCTCTACCTCGCCAGAGGCTGCCGTTACCTGTCGCTCAGCGTCGGCGACCGCACCGAGTGGGACGCCTGGCGTACCCACCTCGGCTGCCCCGAGGTCAGCGTCCGGGTGTACGACGCCGGCGGGGAGATCCGTCGCTCCTCCGTGGCCGAGGTCGTCCTGGACGGCTGCCGGATCAGCGTCGAGCTGGTCGAGGAGGTCAGCACCGACGACCTGGACCGCCTCCTCGTCGCCGAGCCGACGCCGACCGAGCCGGAGGAGCGATGACCCGGGACCCGCAGCGCACCGGAGCCGCCGGATGAGCCCCTTCCTCGCCGTCTTCCTCGTGCTCGTGCTCGGTGCCACGAGCTACGCCGCCGGGCGGCTGCACGGTCAGCTCAGCTACCGGATCGGCTACCGGTTCGGCTACCGGCAGGGCTACTTCGACGGCGACCGGGGGGCGTGGAACCGGCGTCGCCGCGACGCCCAGGCCGCCATCGCGTCGGCCCTGGCCGGCCCGTCGCCCGTCACCGCCGCCCGGGTCACCGGCACGGTGGTCCGGCCCGGCACCACGTACACCGGCTCGTCGTTCTCGGCGCCGGTCGCCCCGGTCACCGGGCGGCACCCGACCGGCACCCTGGTCCGGCGGACCGGTTGAGCCCGGTCGACGGGGAGCCCGAGGCCCCGTCGGCCGGAACGGCGCGGTGCGTCGTCCGCGGCGGACACGCACCGTCGGGGCCACGTCAGACCGGTGACGGTGGTCCCACCGGCCGGGATGCGCGCAGGGGGCATGCATCCCGGCCGGTTCCGCCGCCGGCCGAGTTCACCCGCCGGTCCCCGCAGATCCACCGTCGCCCTCTAGCCCACAGGGTCCGACGCCGCTAGCGTCTAGGCATGGCACGGGGTTCTCCCGGGCCAGCCGGTCCGCCCGGATCTGCGACCTCGCGCACGGGGTTCCGCATCCGACCCCGTGTCCCCGGGCACCGGAGGAGGCGGAACGCGGGTGGCGGATGCCCATCCGTCGGAGCAGGCCTGTGACGACTCGCCGTACGCCCGCCGGGACCGACCAGACCCCGGCCGCGACTGCCACGACCCGCCGCGCCACCCGGAGCCGCCGCAGCGCGTCCGCCGCTCCGGTCGGCAACGAGGAGCCCCGACCAGCAGGCCAGGCGTTCGTCCTGGACACCTCGGTGCTCCTGTCCGACCCGGCGGCCTTCCACCGCTTCGCCGAGCACGAGGTGGTCCTGCCCCTCGTGGTCATCTCCGAGCTGGAGGGCAAGCGACACCACCCGGAGCTGGGCTGGTTCGCCCGGCAGTCCCTGCGCATGCTGGACGAGCTGCGGGTCCGGCACGGGCGGCTGGACCGCCCGGTGCCCGCGAACGACTCCGGCGGCACCCTGCGGGTGGAGCTCAACCACTCCGACGGCGGGGTCCTCCCGCCGGGGTTCCGCACCGACTCCAACGACGCCCGGATCCTCTCCGTGGCGCTCAACCTCGCCGCCGAGGGGCGGGAGGTGACCCTGGTCAGCAAGGACATGCCGCTGCGGGTCAAGGCCGCCTCGGTGGGCCTGCGGGCGGACGAGTACCGGCACGGCCAGGCCAGCGACCCGACCTGGACGGGGATGGCCGAACTGGAGCTCGCCGAGGAGCAGATCGGCCGGCTCTACGCGGGCGAGACGCTCGACCTGGACGCCGCCGCCGGGCTGCCGTGCCACACCGGCCTGGTGCTGCACTCGGGCCGGGGCTCGGCGCTCGGCCGGGTGCTGCCCGACAAGACCGTACGGCTGGTCCGTGGCGACCGGGAGGCGTTCGGGCTGCACGGCCGCTCGGCCGAGCAGCGGATCGCGCTGGACCTGCTGCTGGACGAGTCGGTCGGCATCGTCTCGCTGGGCGGGCGGGCCGGCACCGGCAAGTCGGCGCTGGCGCTCTGCGCCGGGCTGGAGGCGGTGATGGAACGCCGCCGCCACAAGAAGGTGGTCGTCTTCCGCCCGCTCTACGCCGTCGGCGGCCAGGAGCTGGGCTATCTGCCCGGTTCGGAGTCGGAGAAGATGTCGCCCTGGGCCCAGGCGGTCTTCGACACCCTGGGCGCGGTGGTGCACGAGAACGTGCTGGAGGAGGTCACCTCGCGGGGTCTGCTGGAGGTGCTGCCGCTGACGCACATCCGGGGCCGCAGCCTGCACGACGCGTTCGTGATCGTGGACGAGGCGCAGTCGCTGGAGCGGGGCGTGCTGCTCACGGTGCTCTCCCGCATCGGCCAGGGCTCCCGCGTGGTGCTCACCCACGACGTGGCCCAGCGGGACAATCTGCGCGTCGGACGGCACGACGGGGTGACCGCGGTGATCGAGGCGCTCAAGGGCCATCCGCTCTTCGCCCACGTCACCCTCAGCCGTTCGGAGCGTTCGCCGATCGCCGCGATGGTGACGGATCTGCTGGAGGACATCCCGCAATGAGGGCCGTTATGTAGGGGTTTGTCCGCATTCTCTTTGTGGCGCAGATCACAATTGAGGCTCGTGGTTTCCCAACAGTCCCACTGTGCGCGATGGTGTCCCACGAGCGCCCACGTACCGAGAAGATCGTTGGTGATCGTTCGTCACAGGACACGCCAGCATCCACCGGGTACGTCGGCTGCGACCGACACCGGGTCGGGGCGCTCGCGACGCGGACGCATCCCACCCGGGGTGCCGCCCCGCGCCGTGTCCTTGCACCCGACGAAGGGACCACTTCGTGAGTCGGCTGTGGAGCCGGTTCGGCGCCCGTACGGCCGCTGTCGCGCTGCTCTCCGTGGGCGTCGCTGGCGGTGTCTACCTGGGCGAAGACCGACAGACCCAGCAGCAGGGCCTGACCGCGCAGGTCAGCGCCGCTGTCGAGCAGGCCGAGTTCGAGTACCAGCACGAGCGGCAGGCCAGCCACCAGGTGCAGTCCGCGAAGCAGCGGGCCGCCGAGTACCAGGCGAAGCTGCGCGCCGCCGCGGCGGCCAAGGAGGCCGCCAGGCGCGCCCGCGAGGCCGAGGCCGCCGCCGCGTCGCGCAAGAAGGCGCGCGAGGCAGCCGCCAAGGCCGCGGCCGAGAAGGCCGCCGAGAGCAAGCCGTACGACGGGCCGATCCCGGCGTCCTGCGCCGAGTTCAGCGGCAACCGCGAGGTCGGCTGCGCGCTGATGGTCAAGGCGGGCTTCGGCATGGACCAGTTCCCCTGCCTCAACAAGCTCTGGGACAAGGAGAGCGGCTGGAACCACAAGGCCCGCAACCCCTCGTCCGGGGCGTACGGCATCCCGCAGGCGCTGCCCGGCAGCAAGATGGGCTCCGTCGCCGACGACTGGCAGACCAACCCCACGACCCAGATCAAGTGGGGCCTCGGCTACATCGAGGGCCGCTACGGTTCGCCCTGCAAGGCCTGGGCGCACTCGCAGGACGTGGGCTGGTACTGACCGATCCCTTCGAGGGCGGGGTGTGTGGGCGTCCACACACCCCGCCCTCGTCGTTCGGGCACGGGATCGCCCGCAGAAGTGGCGGCTGCGTCCCGCACCTGATAGCTCTTGACGGGTGACCCTGCACCCGCCAAGCGGCGACCCGAACCGGTTCGGCACCGAGGCGTTCTACGCCGCGCTCGGCCGGGCCTTCGTCGCCATGTGTGCGGTGGTGCCGTTCCTGTTCCTCATCGAGGCCCTCGACCAGGGGCTCTCGGCCGGCTTCGACACCGCCGCCGGCATCATCCCGAAGCGCATCGACGGGCTCGACGGGGTCTTCTTCTCGCCTTTCCTGCACCACGGCTTCGACCACCTCTACAGCAACAGCATCCCGCTGATCCTGCTCGGCACCTTCGTCCTGGCCGCCGGCGCCCGCCGCTTCCTCTGGTCGACGCTCGTCATCATCCTGGTCAGCGGGCTGGGGGTGTGGTTCACCGGCTCGTCGGCCTCCGTCGTGGTCGGGGCGAGCGGCGTCATCTTCGGCTACCTGGGCATCCTGCTCACCCGGGGCATCGTCGAGCGGAGCTGGTGGAACTTCGCGGTCTTCCTGCTGGTCGGCCTGCTCTACGGCTGGCAACTCGTCGGCATCCTCCCCACCGACGAGCGGATCTCCTGGCAGGGCCACCTGTTCGGGCTGCTCGGCGGGGTCGTGGCGGCGATCATCTTCCGGCGGCGCCGGGACCTGGGCGGCCCCTACCGCTCGGAGTCCACGCTCACCATGCCCTGAGCGCCGACGCGCCGGCACCAGCCGAGCACGGGACATGCTTGCCCGAAGCGCACCGCCGGCCCTACCGTCGGGATCAGCACGCGTTGATCCGTGAGCGGAAAGCGACGGTACGCCCATGCGCGAGGTCGATGTCGCGGTGATCGGGGCCGGCCCCGCCGGGCTGTTCGCGGCGTACTACGCCGGATTCCGCGGGCTCTCCGTCGCGGTCGTCGACGCCCTGCCCGAGCCGGGTGGCCAGATCACCGCCATGTACCCGGAGAAGCTCATCCACGACGTGGCCGGCTTCCCGGCGGTCAAGGGCCGGGACCTGGTGGCGAACCTCGTCGCCCAGGCCGCCCCCTTCGACCCCTGCTACCTGCTCGGCAACCGCGCCGAGAAGCTCTCGTACGCCGACGGGCAGCCGGTGCTCGGCCTCGCCGACGGCGGGCAGCTGCGCTGCGGTGCGGTGGTCGTCACCGGCGGGCTGGGCAGCTTCACGCCCCGCCCGCTGCCCGTGGCGGAGCACTTCGCCGGCACCGGGATCGTCTACTTCGTACCGCGGCCGACGGAGCTGACCGGCCAGGACGTGCTGATCGTCGGCGGCGGCGACTCCGCGTTCGACTGGGCGTCGACGCTCCAGCCGCTGGCCCGCTCGGTGACGGTGGTGCACCGGCGGGAGAAGTTCCGGGCGCACGCGGCCACCGTCGCCCGGGTGCTGGGCCTGCCGGTCCGCGTGATCGTCAACGCCGAGGTGACCGGGCTGCACGGCGACGGCGCGGTCACCGGCGCCGAGATCACCGTACGCGGCGGCGCGGCGGAGCTGCTGCCCGTCGACACGGTGGTGGCCGCCCTCGGCTTCACGGCCGACCTCGGCCCGCTGGCCGAGTGGGGGCTGCGGCTGGACCGCCGGCACATCGTGGTCGACAGCGCGATGGCGACGAACCTGCCCCGCGTCTTCGCGGCGGGCGACATCACGGAGTATCCGGGCAAGGTGCGGCTGATCGCGACCGGCTTCGGCGAGGCCGCCACGGCGGTCAACAACGCGGCGGTGGCCATCGACCCGAGCGCCCACCTGTTCCCCGGTCACTCGTCCGACGGCACCTGACGTACCGGCGGCCACGGTGCGCCTCCCGCCGGGGCCGCCGCGGACCCCGGCAGCCCGGCCGGCGGCGGGCCGGTCAGCGCGACGGGCGGGGCACGACCGGCGCGAGGGCGGCGACCCCGACGGCGACCAGGGTCAGCGCCGCGCCGAGCAGGGTGACGGGGCCCGGCCGGGAGGCCGCCGTGGGCAGCAGCACGTCCAGGAGTACGGCGCCGACGATCTGCCCGGCGATGGTCGCCAGGCCGAGCAGCAGCACGCCGGTGAACCGGACGATCGTCGCGGCGATCGCGATGAACACGATCCCGATGGGGCCACCCAGGTAGAGCCACGGCTCGGCCGGCGCGCCGCCCGCCGGCCAGCCCCGTACCGCGACGTCGACGGCGAAGGTGACCAGCAGCGCCACCGTGCCGACGGAGAAGTTGACCAGGGTGGCGGTCAGCGCGCTGCCGGAGGCCATCCGTACCCGGCCGTTGACGGCCTGCTGCCAGGCGATGCCCACGCCGGCGAGCAGCGGCAGCAGGGCCAGCCCGAGGGTGGCGGGATCGCCGAGCCGGTCGCCGACGGCCAGCAGGACCGCGACCACGGTCAGCGCCGCGCCGGCCAGCCGCTGGCCGGTGACCGGCTGGGGGCCGCTCGGGCCGACGCCCGCCCGGTCGACGGCCAGGCTGCTGCCGGACTGGCCGGCCACCACCGCGACCGTGAAGACCGCCACGCCGAGGGCGCCGATCGTCAGCCCCTGGGCGGCGACCAGGAACGCCCCGCACACCCCGCCGAGGCACTGCCACGGCTGTAGCGTGCCGTCGGTGAGCGCGTCGCGCAGGGCGACCAGCCCCCGCCGCCCACCCGGGGTGGCGGGGACAAGCACCAGCAGCACCAACAGGCCCAGCCCGAACGAGACGACCGCAGCGGCGATCCCGTCGGCCAGGCGTACGCCCAACTCGCCGTTGATCCGGGACTGCACGGCCACGGCCAGCCCGGAGGCGGTCGCGAGGCCCACGCCGGTGATCCGGCGGGCCGCCGACGGAGCCGGCGGGGCCAGCGTCCCGGTGACGCTCACTCCTGCTCGGCCAGCGGGCGGCCGTCGAAGTCGACCGCCGAGTAGAGCGCGAGCTTCTCCAGCCGGTGGTACGAGTCGATGACCCGGATCGTGCCGCTCTTCGAGCGCATGACGATCGACTGCGTGTACGCGCCGCCGGCCCGGTAGCGCACGCCGCGCAGCAGGTCGCCGGAGGTGACGCCGGTGGCCACGAAGAAGCAGTTGTCCCCGGTCACGAGGTCGTCGGTGCTGAGCACCCGGTCCAGGTCGTGCCCGGCGGCGAGCGCCTTCTCCCGCTCCTCGGCGTCGCGCGGCCAGAGCTTGGCCTGCATCGCCCCGCCCATGCACTTCAGGGCGCAGGCGGAGATGATGCCCTCGGGGGTGCCGCCGATGCCCATCAGCACGTCGACGTCCGACTCGCCCCGGGCCGCCGCAATGGAACCGGCGATGTCCCCGTCGGAGATGAAGCGGATGCCCGCCCCGGCCCGACGGATCTGCGTGACCAGGTCGTCGTGGCGGCTGCGGTCCAGCACACAGACCGTGACCTCGGAGACGTCGGTGCCCTTGACCTTGGCGATCCGGCGCAGGTTCTCGGCCACCCCGGCGTTGATGTCCACCACGTCGGCGTACGCCGGTCCGACGGCGAGCTTCTCCATGTAGAAGACCGCGCTCGGATCGAACATGGCGCCCCGCTCGGACACGGCGAGCACCGCCACGGCGTTCGGCATGCCCTTGCTCATCAGCGTGGTGCCGTCGACCGGGTCGACCGCGACGTCCACCTCCGGGCCGCTGCCGTCGCCGACGTGCTCGCCGTTGAAGAGCATCGGCGCGTTGTCCTTCTCGCCCTCGCCGATCACCACGACGCCCCGCATGGGGATCGAGTTGATCAGCTTGCGCATCGCGTCGACGGCGGCCCCGTCGCCGCCCTCCTTGTCGCCCCGGCCGACCCAGCGACCGGCGGCCATCGCCGCGGCCTCGGTGACCCGGACCAGGTCGAGGGCGAGGTTGCGGTCGAGATCCTGTGGGATCCGGGTCCTGGTGTTCGTCATGACGGCTCCTCCTCGCGACGTTGCGGGGCGGCAGGGTGCGGCGTCGCCGCTGCCGGCTTTGTCGCTGATCCTCACACGATGGCTCACCCGGTGCGGGATCGGGGCGGTGATGGCCCGGATACGGCCGGTCGGGCGGCTGCGAAGATGGCAGGGTGGAAGCCGCACAGCCTGCCGATCGCGTACCCGCCGACCCGACGCCGCCGGACGGCCAGCCGCCGGTCGCCCCGACCCGGGCCGCCGCCGTACCGGAGGGGGAACCGGCGCTGGTCGAGCCCGCCGGCGCGGCGGGGGCGCCCCCGCCCGACGGCGTGGCGGAGACGGGCGAGCGGCCCGCGCCGCCGCCGGCGATCGACACCCGCAAGTCGGAACGCTCGCCGAAGGACATGGCGATCTCGCTGCTCGTGCTGCTGGTCCCGATCGCCCTGCTGATCGCCTTCTACCGGGGGTTCCTCGGCGGCGAGCAGCCGACGACCGTCGACCCGGCGCCCGCCATCGAGTCGGCGCGGGCCGCCAACGCCTTCCCGGTCAGCGAGCCGGCGGAGCTGGACGACGGGTGGCACACGGTCAGCGCGAACTTCCAGACCGCCGAGGGCGGATCGAGCCTCCGCCTCGGCTACCTCACCCCCGAGGGGCGGGGCGCCCAGCTGGTGCAGAGCAGCGTGCCGCCGGAGCGGCTGCTGCCGACCGAACTGACCGCCGAGGGGCAACCGCAGGGTCAGACCGACCTGGGCGGACGCACCTGGCAGCGGTACACCGCCCGCGGCAACGAGCAGGCGCTGGTCCTGCTCGAACCGAACCGGACGGTGATCGTGGTCGGCGACGCCCGGGACAACGAGCTGCGGCACCTGGCCACCGCGATCCGGTAGCCCGCCCCGGGAAACCGCCCCCCGGGTGTCGGACGGATCGGCTACGCTGCCCCGGCTCACTGCCCGGCGGCTGAGTCCTGCCGCGTGCTTTCCGTTTCCCGAAGAGAGACAACTGTGAACATTCGACGGTGGAGCGTCGGCGTGCTCGCCGCCACCCTGCTCGTTCCCGGCCTGACTGCCTGCAAGTCGGACGATCCCGCGCCGGCCGGTGCGGGCTCGGCAGCGTCGGCCGTGCCCGCCGACCCGAAGGAGGCGCTCATCGCCTCCACCAAGGAGCTCGAGAAGGGCAACTTCACCTTCACCCTGGCCGGTGACGGGCTCAGCGGCAAGGGCCTGGTGCACAAGCCCAGCAACAGCGCCCAGTTCAGCATGAAGTTCGACGACGGCTCCGGCTCGTCGATGGGCATGGAACTGATCTTCATCCAGCCGGACAGCTGGGTGAAGCTGGACCTCGGCGAGCTGGGTGCCATGATCCCGGGCGCGGAGAAGATGAAGGGCAAGTACCAGCACCTCGACCAGTCCAAGGTCAAGGACGCCGGTGAGCTCAGCCGCTACATGGAGCAGGCCGACCCCGCCGGCAGCGCGATGCTGACCAAGGGCATCACCGACGTGGAGAAGACCGCCGAGGGCAGCTACGCCGGCAAGCTCGACGCGTCCGCCGCGACCGACTCCTCCGCCGTGGACGCCGACATGGTCAAGGCCCTGGGCGCGCAGGCCAAGGCGCTGCCCTTCACCGCCAAGGTGGACGCCGAGGGCCGGCTCACCGAGCTGGTCATCTCCGTGCCGAGCGCCGGCGAGACCAAGGCGCACGACATCAAGGTCACGTACGCGGACTACGGCAACGCCACCGCAGCCCAGAAGCCGGCGGCCGACAAGGTGGTCGAGGCGTCCCCCGAGACGTACGAGATGTTCAAGAAGTAGCACCGGCACACGGAACGGGGCGGCCTCGGCCGCCCCGTTTCCGCGTTCCCGGGGTCACCCGACCGGGGCAACCGGACATCCCGGTGATTGTGCGACGCGGCGACAGGGAACAGGAGTGGGGCGAACCCGGGCCGGGTCGCCTCCGGCAGCCGGCCCGGCGGGGTTCGTGCGGCGCAGCCGACGTGGTGCGTCGCCCGGTTTCCGGCCGCCGCCAGGTGCGTCGGGTGACCCACGTGGGAGACACGTATGACTGTTCGACGCCTGAGCGCCGGCCTGGTGGCCGCCGCCCTCTTCACTCCCGGCCTGGCCGCCTGCAACGCCTCCGGGACCCCGACGGCGGGCTCGTCCGCCTCCCCGTCCGTCTCGGCGTCCGGCACGCCCGCCTCCGGCAGCGGGGCCCCGGCCTCCGGTAGCGCGGCCCCGGGGTCCGGCGACGCCAAGCAGGCGCTGCTGGCCTCCACCCGCGAGATCAGCAACGGCAACTTCCGGTTCACCATGTCCGGCGTCGGCTCGACGGCCGAGGGGCGGGTGCACGAGCCCACCCAGAGCGCCGAGATGCGGGTGACGATCGGCAAGCCGACCGACGACCTGTTCATGAAGCTCGACCTCGTCCACTACAAGCCGGACAGCTGGGTGAAGGTCGAACTCGGCGGCACGACCGCCAGCAGCGTGCCGGGGGTGCAGAAGCTGAACCTCGGCAAGTACCAGCACCTGGACCAGACCCGGATCAAGGGCAACCGGAACCTCGGCTTCGACTTCGACAAGGTCGACCCCGCCGGCAGCGAGGTGTTGACGCAGGGCATCACGGAGGTACGCCAGACCGGCGACGGCGCGTACGCCGGCACCATCGACGTGTCGAAGGCGGCGGAGGCCGGCTCGGTGGACCCGACGGTGATCACGGCGCTCGGTGCGCAGGCGAAGTCGGTGCCGTTCACCGCGAAGCTCGACCCGCAGGGCCGGCTCAGCGAGATGGTCATCCAGATCCCGGCCGCCGGCCAGAGCAAGGCGCAGGACATCCGGATCACGTACTCGGACTACGGCAACGCCACCGCCGCCCAGAAGCCCCCGGCGGACCAGGTGGTCGAGGCCCCCGCCGAGCTCTACAACCTCTTCAACTGACCCCACCCGCCCCGCCGGCTCCGGCCGCGTCGCAGCTGCCGGCCGTGTCGATCATGCAGTTGTGGTGGGCGACACAAGGTGCAGAACGCCCTGTATCGCCCACCACCACTCCATGATCACCGGCGAGCCCGGCGTCCGCGCGGGGTGGGGTGAGGGGGTCAGGGGGTCGGGTCCTGGCGGGCGGCGTCGATGCGGGCGCGGGCGCCGTCGAGCCAGCGCTGGCAGGTGTCGGCGAGCTTCTCGCCGCGCTCCCAGAGCGCCAGTGACTCCTCCAGCGTGGTGCCGCCGGTCTCCAGCCGCTCGACCACCGACGCCAGCTCGGCGCGGGCCTGCTCGTAGCTGAGCGGTTCGTCCTTCTTCTCGTCAGTCATCGCTGCCATCCCACCACATCGTGATCCCGTCGTCGTTCAGCCGTCGACCGTCGCGGCCAGCTCGCCGTCGGCGAGGCGTACCCGGAGCGGATCGCCCTTGCCGACCTCCGACGCGGCGCGTACGACGTGACCGTCGGCGCGCTGGACGATCGCGTAGCCCCGGTCGAGGGTGGCGGCGGGGGAGAGGGCGCGCAGCCGGGCCAGGGTGTGCCGCAGGTCGTCGTCGGCGGCGGCGAGCCGGTGGTCGAGGCAGCGGCCGGCCCGCTGGCGCAGCCCGTTGAGGTCGACGAACCGCTGGTCGACCATCACCTGCGGGCGGGCCAGCACCGGCCGGGAACGCAGTCCGTCGAGCCGGTGCGACTCGCGGTCCACCAGGTTGCGCACCGCGCGTTCGAGGCGGTGGCGGGCCTGGCGGATGACGCGTACCTCCTCGGTGAGGTCGGGCACCACGCGCTTGGCTGCGTCGGTCGGGGTCGAGGCCCGTACGTCGGCGACGTAGTCGACCAGCGGCGCGTCGGTCTCGTGGCCGATCGCGCTCACCACCGGCGTGCGGCAGGCGAAGACGGCCCGGCAGAGCGCCTCGTCGGAGAAGGGGAGCAGGTCCTCGATGCCGCCGCCGCCCCGGGCGATGACGATCACGTCGACGGTCGGGTCGGCGTCCAGCACCTTGAGCGCGTCGACGATCTGGGGAACCGCGCTCGGCCCCTGCACGGCCACGTTGATTGTGCGGAACTCCACCGCCGGCCAGCGCCGGCGGGCGTTGGTCAGCACGTCGCGCTCGGCGGCGGAGGCGCGGCCGGTGATCAGCCCGACCCGGTTGGGCAGGAACGGGGGCCGGCGCTTGCGCGCCCGGTCGAACAGCCCCTCGGCCGCGAGCAGCTTCTTGAGCTTCTCCAGCCGCGCCAGCAGCTCGCCGAGGCCGACCTGCCGGATCTCGTCGGCGCGCAGGCTCAGCGTGCCCCGGGCGGCGTAGAACTCCGGCTTGGCGTGCAGCACCACCCGGGCACCCTCGCGCAGCTCCGGCGCGCCGACGTCCAGGACGTCGCGGTTGGTGGTGACCGTCAGGCTCAGGTCGGCCGACGGGTCACGCAGGGTGAGGAAGACGGTGCTGGCGCCCGGCCGGCGGCTGATCTGCGCCACCTGCCCGTCCACCCACACCCAGCCCAGCCGGGCGATCCAGGCACCGACCTTCTGGCTGACCACCCGGACCGGCCACGGCTCCTCGGACGTGCTCCGCCCCACCTCACCTGTGCTCACCCGCCCCACCCTACGGCCCGCCCCGGACACTCCCGCGCGGCTCGACGGGCGGCACCCGGGAGCCGGCCCGGCGGGGCGGGCGTCGCGCCAGGTGCGCCCGTCCGGCCGGGTGCGGGCCGTGGTGGCGGCGGTCGCGGCCCGTGTCGCCCCACGGGGCGACACGTACGATGGGTGGGTGACTGAGGCTGAAGTGACGTCCCGGACCGGCAAGCGCGTGATCCTGGCCAAGCCCCGCGGCTACTGCGCGGGCGTGGACCGCGCGGTGCAGACCGTGGAGGAGGCACTCAAGCTCTACGGCGCCCCGATCTACGTACGCAAGCAGATCGTGCACAACAAGCACGTCGTGCAGACCCTGGAGGCCCAGGGCGCGATCTTCGTGGAGGAGAACGAGGAGGTGCCCGAGGGCGCCACCGTCATCTTCTCCGCGCACGGGGTGGCCCCCGAGGTCTACGAGCAGGCCCGCAGCCGCTCGCTGCGGGCCATCGACGCGACCTGCCCGCTGGTCACGAAGGTGCACCAGGAGGCGAAGCGGTTCGCCGCCGAGGACTACGACATCCTGCTGATCGGCCACGAGGGGCACGAGGAGGTCATCGGCACCTCCGGCGAGGCACCCGAGCACATCCAGCTCGTGGACGGTCCGGAGGACGCCGACACGATCACCGTCCGCGACCCGAACAAGGTCGTCTGGCTCTCCCAGACCACCCTCTCGGTCGACGAGACGCTGGAGACGGTGGCCCGGCTCAAGAAGCGGCTGCCGATGCTCCAGTCGCCGCCCAGCGACGACATCTGCTATGCCACCTCCAACCGGCAGCACGTGGTCAAGGAGATCGCGCCCGAGTGCGACGTGATGATCGTCGTGGGCTCGACCAACTCCTCCAACTCCGTACGCCTGGTCGAGGTCGCCCTTGACGCCGGCGCGCGCGCCGGTTACCTCGTCGACTTCGCGCACGAGATCGACGACGCGTGGCTGGCGGGGGCGCGTACGGTCGGCCTGACCTCGGGCGCCAGCGTCCCCGACGAGCTGGTCCAGGAGGTGCTCGCCCACCTCGCGGCGCGCGGCTTCACCGACGTCGACGAGGTGGTGACCGCCAACGAGCGGCTGACCTTCTCGCTGCCGCAGGAGCTGAAGCGGGACATGAAGGCAGCCGCCGCGGCCCGTGGCTGACCGCGAGGGAACGGCACGCGGCCCCGCTGCGTCAGACAAGGGTATGAGGACTCTTCGGCTCGCCGTCTCCGCGCTGGCCGTCTGCGTGGCGCTGAGCGCCTGCGGCGGTCAGGGCGGTGCCGGCGACACCCCCACCCCGACCCCGACGGGAGCGCAGCCGGTGACCAGCCCGCCCAGCCCGGATCCGAGCATCCCCGGAGTGACCCCGACCCCCGGCGACCCGGTGGATCCGACGGGGCCGGCCCTGCCCCCGCCCCCGAGGCCCAGCAACGCGCCGACGAAGCCGCCGACCGGCGGCACCACCCTGACCGGGACCGTCACCTCCGGGGTGGAGCCCAACTGCCTGCTGCTCGACAACTACCTGCTGGTCGGCGGCCCACGTGACCTGCTGAAGCCGGGCGCGAAGGTCACGGTGACGGGCCGGGTCCAGCGCGACCTGCTAACCACCTGCCAGCAGGGCACGCCCTTCCTGGTCGAGACTGCCCGCCGGGGCTGAGCCGACACAACGGGCGGAGCCCGCCCCCGGGTGGGGGCGGGCTCCGGTGTTCCGGTGCGGGACGGGTCAGTTCACGGTGCCGATGGAGACGGCGCCGCGGCCGACGACCGCGCCCTCGGTGGTCACCACGGACAGCTCACCGAAGAGCGCCCGACCGGCGACCGGGGTGGACTGGGCGGTCACCGTACCGGTGAGGGTGGCGGTGGCGCCGTGGGCCAGGTTCAGCGGGGTGGCGGGCGCCGAGAGGGTGCCCAGCGCCGCCGCCGAGAACGAGTCCCGGTAGTCGTAGGCGGTGCTGCCACCGGCCCCGTCCACCGCGTAGCCCTCGACGACCACCCGGTAGGTGCCCGCCGGCGGGTTGTTGATGGTCACGGCCTCCTCGGAGTCGCCGTCGGCGGCCCGACCGACCTCCGCGGTACCGCGGAAGACGTAGAGGTCGAGGTCGGCCGCGGCGCTGGCCGGGTTGCCGATCCGGGCGGTGAAGCGGGTCGCGCCCGCCGGCACCTCCACGGTGTACTCCTGCGACGCGCCCTCGGCGATGGTGGGCCGCTCGGCGTGGACGCTGGAGAGCGGGCCACCCTGGCCGGTCACCGCGACCGGGCCGAAGGTGTTGGTCAGCGACCAGGTCACCGGGGTCGCCGTACCGGCGGTGACCGCCGGCAGCTCGACCACGGCCGGCTCGACCGCGACACCCTGCACCCGCGCCGTGAGCTGGAACGGGTTGTTCAGCGACGGCGAGGTCCGACGGGACTCCACCTCGATCTCCCAGACCCCGGCGATCGGGTTCTGGTAGTCGCGCTCCTGCGGCTTGCAGGCGTTGGCGTCGGAGAAGTTGGTGTAGCAGGCGAGGCTGGAGGTGCTCTCCACCGGAACGCCGTACGGGTTGAAGGCGATGAACCGGGTCTGCGAACCGGTGGCGATGCCGGAGAGGTTCACCTGGAGGGCGCCCGTGCCCGGCGGAACCGTCACGAAGTACGACGTGAAGCCGTTCCGGTCGACCGAGCCCTCGGCCGAGAAGGAGAAGTTCGGCTTCTTCACGTCGTTCGAGGCCACCACGACGGTGGAGACCTCGAAGTCGACGACCGAGGTGGCCGGGTCGTCGATCGTCATGATCGCGCCGTGCGCGCCAGCGGTGGCGGGCTTGGCGGTGACCGAGACGGTGACGGTCTTGTTCAGCGGGAGCGAGACGATCTTCGGCGCCTTGAAGGTGCCGTCGTTGCCGCGCAGACCCACGTTGTGCTTCACGGTGCCGGCCGGCCCGCTGGTGCGGGTCAGCTTGACCTGGTAGCTCTTCGACTGGCCGATCCGCTGCCCACCCTCGGTGGAGGCGCAGCGGTTGTAGAGGCCGGTACCCCGGTTCGGGGTGCCCAGCTGACCGGACAGGACGGTGCAGACCGGGGCCTCGGAGGTGTAGGAGCGCGTCTCCACGCCCTTGCGCAGCAGCTTCCACGCGCCCGGCACGTTGAACATGCCGTAGCCCTGGGCGTACGTCGGAACGTCCGCGATCGGCTTGGCCGAGGTGTAGATCGCCCGGCGCAGCGCGGCCGGGGTGACGCCCTTGTCGGTCGCCTTGGCGGCCGACAGCAGCAGCGCGGCGGCGCCGGCGGCCTGCGGGGAGGCCATCGAGGTGCCGTTCAGCATCGCGTAGCCCGGGGGCAGCGCGTAGCCGGCCTCGGGGACCGCGTTGCCGGGCTGCCAGGTCGGGGCGGTGGAGATGGCCGAGCCGGGGGCGGCGATGTTCGGCTTGACGCCGCCGTCCTCGCGCGGGCCACGGGAGGAGAAGTTGAACAGCGCGTTCTTCTTCTTCACCGCGGAGCCGTAGTTGGCCAGCCAGGTGTCCTTGCTGATGCTCGCCGCGACGCTGACCACGTTGGCGGCCACCGACGGGTCGCCGATGGTGTTCAGGCCCGGGCCGGAGTTGCCGGCCGAGATGAACATCTGCACGCCGTAGGTGGTGATCAGGTTGTTGTAGAGCTCGGCGCGGGCGTTGTTGCCGTCGTTCAGCGCCGGCAGGCCGCCGATCGACATGTTGACCACGTCGACCTTGCGGTTGATCACCAGGTCGGCCATGCCGGTGGTGAGGGCGGCGTACGTGCAGCCGCCGCCCCAGGAGCAGGCGCGGGCCGAGACGAGCTTGGCGCCGGGCGCGGCACCGTCGAAGGCGCCGTTGCCGAGCATGTCGTTGGCGGCGGTGATGCCGGCGACGTGGGTGCCGTGGGTGCTCTCGACGATGCCGATGTTGACGTAGTCCACCAGGCCGGGACCGCCGATGGGGGCGGTGTCCACGTCCTCGCGGTACTCGACCACGAACGGGATCCGCTCGACCACCGGGGTGGCCGCGTTGTCGGTGCCGAAGTAGCCGACGTCGAACTTCTCCTTGTACGGCCGCATCATGGCGTCGTCGGTGAAGTCGTTGTTCTGGTTGACGTCCACCCAGATGTTGTGGGTGGCCGGGTCGTAGAGGATGCCGAACGTGTCGGTCCGGTCCCCGTCGCGGTTGATGTCACCGGCCGGGTCGCTGGCAGCCGTGATCGACTCGGCGAACCGGTTGAACCGGTAGGTGCCCGCCGGGGCCGTCCAGGTCGCGCCGCCGGAGGTGAACGTCGGACCGGTCACCTCGGTGAGCATCGGGCGCCAGGTGGCGTCCTCGAACGGGTCCGTCGCGGTCACCCAGTCGACGATCTTCCGCTCACCCGTGGTGGTCTTCTGCAACGCCGGGTGACCGAGGTCCACACCGGAGTCCATGATGCCGATCGTGACGCCGCGGCCGTCCCACTGGGGGTTCTTGGCGACGAAGTCGACGGCGCCGATCTCGTTGGTCGGCATGTAGGGGTTGGCGGCCGGGGTGTCGGCCCCGGGGCCGGGCAGCGTCGCCGCCTGCTTCGTGGCCTTCTTGCCGGAGGGGGCGACCTCGGGCGTCGGGTCGGGCAGCTGGATGGTCTCGTCCAGGTCGACGGCGGAGACGCCGGGCAGCGTGGCCGCCTTGACCACCTTCGAGGTGGGGACCTTCGCCAGGACGTAGCCGATGCTGTCGTAGCGCTCGGTGACGGCCGCGCCCAGGTTCTTGAGGTCCGCGGCGACGTCCTGCGCCTCGCCCTTCTTGGTGGCCACGATCAGGGTGACGGTCGGGGCCTTCTTCGCCTCCGCCTCGGCGAGGAGCTTGGCGTCGTGCGAGCCCAGCGCCTCCACAGGGGTGGCCTGGGACGCGTCGGGTGCGGCGGTCGGTGCGGCGCTCGCGGTGGCGGCACCACCGGCCACCGTCACCGCGCTGGCCGCCACGACCGACGCGAAGAGCGCGGCGGAGGTCCGCCGGCTCAGGTTTCGGGGTTTGCTCACGTTCTCTTTCCTCCAGAGAACAGGGCCCTCAGATGCAGGGCACGCGTGAGGCGAATCCTTCGCGCTGCCGCTGGGCACTGTCACTAGCGTGGAGTTCGTTGTGACCACTTCGTGACATGGGTGGCCGTCCATTGTCACATCGGCGATGGTAGGTATCGGTCGTCAGTCCAGTGTGAACCGACCGGTCGGTGCCCCGGCCTCGGCGTTTCCGAGCAGCTCCGGGGCCTGCGGCTGACGGGGTGCCAGCTCGACCTGCGCCGGCGCGGCCAGCTCCTGGTCGGAGACCCCCAGCTCGGCGAGCTTGCGGGCGCTGACCAGCACGCGCGCCTCCAACGACCCGACGGCCCGGTTGTACGCGGTCACCGCGCCGCTGAGCGACGCGCCGAGCTTGCCGACGTGCTCACCCAACGTCGACAGTCGCCCGTACAGCTCGCGGGCCAGGGAGTGCACCGCCACCGCGTTGCGCGCCAGCGCCTCCTGCCGCCACGAGTAGGCGACCGTACGCAGCAGCGCGACCAGGGTGGCCGGGGTCGCCAGCACCACGTTGCGGGCGAACGCGTGCTCCAGCAGCGTCGGATCGCGCTGCAACGCGACGTCGAGGAACGGGTCGGCCGGCACGAAGAGCACCACGAACTCCGGCGTGCTGTCGAACGCGGCCCAGTAGGTCTTGGCGGCCAGCGCGTCCACGTGCGCGCGCAGGTGCTTCGCGTGCGCGTCGAGATTGGTGTTCCGACCCCGCTCGTCGCGGGCCTCCATCGCCGTCAGGTAGGCGTCGAACGGCGCCTTGGCGTCCACCACCACGGACCGGCCGCCGTGCAGCCGCACCACGAGGTCGGGACGGACCCCCTGGTGGTCGGTGGCGGCGGTGACCTGCTCGGAGAAGTCGCAGTGCTCCAGCATGCCGGCCGCCTCGACGATCCGGCGCAACTGGTGCTCGCCCCAGCGGCCCCGCACCTGGGGTGCCCGCAGGGCCGCCACCAGCTGCTTCGTCTCGGTACGCAGCTCACCCGAGACCGTGCTCATCGCGCGGACCTGCTCGCGCAGTTCGGCGTACGCGTCGACCCGGTCGTGCTCCAACTCGGCGACGCGCTGCTCGTAGCGGCGCAACGTGTCGTGCAGCGGGGCGACGGCGCGGGCCACCGCCTCCTGGGACTGCGCGGTGGCCTCGTAGCTCAGCGCCCGCATGGACTGTTCCAGCCGCCCTTCGCCCTCCCGGGTGGCCCGCAGCGTGGCGTCCAGCCGGGCGATCTCGGTCGCCGAGCGGGTCCGGGCGGCGTACCAGCCCACCGCACCCCCGGCGGCGAGGCAGACGATCACCACGGCCAGCGTCGAGAAGTCCACCCCCGGAGCTTGCCAGACCGGCGCGCCGCGCGCCGCCGTGCCGCTCCCGCGCGGACCGTGCCGCTCGCCGGCGGGGCGGTGCCGTTCCCCGGCAGGGGCGTGCCGCTCGCCGGTGCGGGCCTGGCCCCCGCCCGCCGGCCCCGCTGCGCGGCGCCGATCCCAGGCGTGGCACTGGCCTGGCCTGGGTAACGTCGCTGCCATGAGATATCTGCCCCTGCTCATCCTCGTGGTGCTGCTGGTGGGCGCGTTCCTGTGGTGGCGCCGGGAGAGCGCCGCGCGGGAGGCGCGGCGCCTCGCCGACGTACGGGCCGACGCCCAGCGGTGGTACGAGCGGCTCGGCGGCCAGGTGATGAACCTGCACGGCGACCACCCGGCCGTACGCCAGGCGCTGGTCGACGCCGGGGAGCGCTACAACGCGGCCGGCAGCCAGCTCGAGCAGGCCCGCAGCGTCGAGCAGTTCCGCCTCGCCCGGGAAACCGCGCTGGAGGGGCTGACGTACGCGCGGGCGGCCCGGGTGGCGCTCGGCATCGACCCCGGTCCCGAGCTGCCGCCGCTGGCCGCCGCACAGGGTGCCGGGCGGCTCACCCGGGAGCGTCAGGTCGACGTGCAGGGGCAGACCTTCAAGGCCGGGCCGCAGCCCGGCCGGGACACCCCCTACTACTACCCGGGCGGGCGCTACCAGGGCCGGCCGGTGCCGGCGGGCTGGTATTCCACCCCGTGGTGGAAGACCGCCCTGGGCGCCGGCGCGGGCGTCCTCGGCGGCATCCTGATCGCCGACGCGCTCTTCTCGCCCGGCTTCGCCGATCCCGGGTACGGCTACGAGGCCGGCTACCAGGAGGGCTTCGGCGACGCCACCGGCTTCGGCGAGCAGGGCGGCGAGGTCGGGGGCGACTTCGGCGGTGGCGGTGACTTCGGTGGGGGCTTCGGCGGCGGCGACTTCGGGGGTGGCGACTTCGGCGGCGGCGACTGGTAGCACCAGCGTCGGGCGGGCTCGTCAGTGGCGGGTCGGCCGGGACACCCTCCGGCGCGCAAGGCGCGGGAAGGTGTCCCGGCCGCCGCTCAGCCCGTGTTGCGCATGCCGGCGGCGATGCCGTTGACGGTGGTCAGCAGCGCGCGCTCGAGCGCCGTACCGTCGTTCGGCGCGCGCCGGCCACCTGGCGCGGTGGCCACCGCCCGGCCCGCCGCCCCGGACTCCCGGTACTGGCGCAGCAGGGCCACCTGGAGGTGGTGCAGCGGCTCCAGGTAGGTGTCGCGGACGGCCAGGGTGCGCTGGAGCACGGGGGAGTTCTCCAGCAGGGCCGGCGAGGAGGTCACGGCCAGCACCTCCCGCTGGGTCAGCTCGTACTCCTGCTCGATCTTGTGGAAGATCGGGTGCAGCTTCTTCGGCACCAGCGTCTCGACGTAGCGGCGGGCGATGCTCAGGTCGGTCTTGGTGAGCATCATCTCGACGTTCGACAGGAACGTGCGGAAGAAGTGCCAGTTGCGGTGCATCTCGGCCAGCACGTCCTCCAGGCCGGCCTCCCGCGCCGCGGCCAGGCCCGAGCCGACCCCGAACCAGCCGGGCACGATCTGCCGGGTCTGGGTCCAGCCGAACACCCACGGGATGGCGCGCAGACCGGCGAGCCCGGCGCCCGTGTTGGGCCGCTTCGCCGGGCGGGAGCCGATGTTCAGCGCGCCGAGCAGCTCCGTGGGCGTCGACGCCCAGAAGTACGCCGGCAGGTCCGGGTCCTCGACCAGCGACCGGTACGACCGGAAGGCCGAGTCGGAGACCAGCTCCATGGTGGCGTCCCAGCGCTCCAACATCTCGGCGGGCTGCCGGGGCGCGGTGTGCAGCAGGGTGGCCTGGAGCACCGCGGCCAGGGTCAGCTCCAGGTTCTCCCGGGCCAACGACGGCAGGGAGTACTTGTCGGAGATGACCTCGCCCTGCTCGGTGACCTTGATCGCGCCGTCCAGGGTGCCGTACGGCTGGGCCAGGATCGCCTCGTGCGTCGGCCCGCCGCCGCGACCCACGGTGCCGCCGCGGCCGTGGAACAGCCGCAGGTGCACCCCGTGCCGGGCGGCCACGTCGCGCAGCGCGCGCTGGGCCCGGTGGATCGACCACTGGCTGGTGGTGATGCCGGCCTCCTTGTTGGAGTCGGAGTAGCCCAGCATCACCTCCTGCACGTCGCCGCGCGCCGCGACCAGCGCCCGGTACGCCGGCAGCGAGAGCAGCTCGTCGAGCAGTTCGCCGCCCGCGTTCAGCTCGGCGGGGGTCTCCAGCAGCGGTACGAACCCGATGCGGGACCGGCCGCTGTGCACGTCGACCAGGCCCGCCTCGCGCGCCAGCACCACGGCGGCGAGCACGTCGTCCACGCCGAGCGTCATCGAGACGATGTACGACTCGATGACCTCGCCGCCGAACCGGTCCTGCGCCTCGCGGATGGTGCCGAACACGTCGAACGTCTTGCGGGTCGCCTCGGTCAACGGGGTGTCCACCGTGGAGAGCGGCCGGCGCCCGGTCAGCTCGTCGGCGAGCAGCTTCGTGCGTTCCTGCCGGCTCAGCGACGGGTAGTCGGAGACCTCGCCGACGGCCGCGTAGAGCTGGGCGAGCACCGCGTGGTGCGCCTCGGCGTGCTCCCGGACGTCCATGGTCGCCAGGTGCAGCCCGAACGCGGAGACCGTACGGATGGTGGAGGCGAGCCGGCCCACGGCGGTGAGCTGCCCGGCGTTGCGGGCCAGTGAGGCGCGCAGCAGCTCCAGGTCGGCCACCAGCTCGGCGGAGCCGCGGTAGTCCCGCCCGGGCACGTGCGCGGTGCCCTGGCGCAGCCGCTGCCGGGTGTTGGCCAGCTTCGCCTTCACGCAGCGGGCCTTGAGCCGGTAGGGCTCCTCGGCGTTGACCCGGCGGAACCGGGCCGCCACCTCGGGCAACGCGTCCAGGTCGGCGGCGAGGCTCGCGGAGAGGTCGAGCGACACCCCGCGCAGCCGCCGGGACACCGACACCTCGTCGATCAGGTGGTCCATCGCCTTCTCGGTGGCCGCGATGCCGTGCTCGTGCTGGATCGTCAGCACCTCGCGGGTCACCGCCGGGGTGACGAACGGGTTGCCGTCGCGGTCGCCGCCGATCCAGGTGCCGAAGGACAGCGGCCGGGCCGTGGGGGAGGTCTCCACGCCGAGGGTACGCAGCGTGTCGGCGAGGTCGTCGAGGACCTGCGGGGCGGCCTCGGCGTACAGGTCGCGCAGGTAGTAGATGGCGTTGCGGGCCTCGTCGGTCGGGTCCGGGCGGTCGAGCCGCAGCTCGTCGGTCTGCCACATCAGGTCGAGCAGTTCGGCGAGGCGGCGGTTGGCCGGGCCCTCGTCGCTGGCGCCGTAGAGGATCGCGTTGGCGGTCTCGGTGTCCAGCTCGTCGGCGATGGCGCGCAGCTTGGACAGGATGGACCGGCGCGCCGCCTCGGTCGGGTGGGCGGTGAAGACGGGCCGTACCGCCAGCCGCCGCGCCGCCGCGGCGATCTCCTCGGCGGGCACGCCGCGCTCGGCGATCATCTTGGCCGCCTGGTCCAGCCACCCGCCCTGCACCGCTCGGCGGCGCCGCAGCTCCCGGGCCCGGTGCACCTGCTCGGTGATGTTGGCCAGGTGGAAGTAGGTGGAGAAGGCGCGGGCCAGCTTGGTGCCGGTGGTGACGTCCAGGCCGGCGAGGCGCTGCGCGGCGGCGGGGGCGTCGGAGCGCACCTGGGCGCGGATCTCCTCGACGAGGTCGAGCAGTGGCCGGCCCTCCTGGCGGGCGAGGGTCTGCCCGAGCAGGGTGCCGAGGCGGCGGATGTCGGCCCGCAGGGCGGCGTCGGGGCCGTCGTGGTCGTGCTGGTCGGTCACGATGCGCTCCTTACGCGAGTACGAAGGACAGCGCTGTCCGACTCCCTGGATCGTATCCGCGTCCCCCGCCGGGAAGGAGGGGGACCCGGGCAATCGCCCGGGGTACGGCAGGTGGCCCTTCCTCGCGTCTCCGCCGGTGCCGGGCGCGTCTTCGCTGGTGGAGCCGGGTGCGGTGCGTCGACCGGCGCGGCGGCGCGCCTGGAACGGGGTGGCGCTGAGCACACCCGCCACGCCCTGCGACGTCCAGATGGTGAGCCCGGCGATCGGCCAGCCGGTCGAAGTAGCCGACGGACTTGAGCGGGTCGGTGGCCCGGCCGGGGACGCCGTCGATCAGGTGAGCTGGCAGCGGCCCGCGCTGTAGTGGGCCACCGCCGCCATGATCTCCGCCTCGGGCCGGTCGGCGAAGTTGAGCGTGGCGACCAGCCCCGAGCCGTAGAAGGCGTTCAGCGCCGCGCCGTCCAGCGCCGTGAACGCCCCGAGGTTCTGGAGCACCCGTGCGTCGCGCGGCGTGACCACCAGCATCTTCTCCAGGCTCCACCGTCGGCGGGAGATCTGCGCGACGCCCTCCCAGGGCAGCCAGATCGCCTGGCCCCGGGTCGGTCGGGTGCGGATCCAGAGCCCGGCCGGGCCGAGCGCCAGCACCGGGCCGCCGGAGCCGATCAGCCAGAGCTGGATCCCCAGCGGCACGGCGATCAGGGCCAGCAGGCACCCCACCACGGCGAGGAGGCCGACGACGGACTGGGAGCGCAACTGCGGGTCGGCCGAGTTCACCACGCCGAGGCCGGCGCAGCAGGCGATCGGGAGGATGAGGACCAGCACCACCCCCATCATCAGCAGACCGCGCTTCACGACGTTGGGGCGTACCACGAAGGGCTGGTCCTCCGGGATGCGCCTGGTCACCGGCGGCGGCACGGGGGCTCCCCACGGGCCGCCGGGCGGCGGCCCGTGGTGGAAGGGCTGCGGCGAATGTCCGGCGGGGGTGCTCACGCGGCCTCCGAATGCTCGATCGACTTCGGCGGGGCCAGCCTAGAGGTCCTCTGCCAGTGCCCCGGCGGGTCGGACGAGGAGAAAACCGGTGGAGCCGGTCGGTAGCGTCCGATCATGACGTCGCCGAGCTATCCCCCCAAGCCCCGCCCCGGAGACCGGGTCGCGGTCGTCTCGCCCTCCGCCGGCCTGCCGGCTCTCTTCCCCCACGTGTACGAGCTGGGGCTGCGCCGGTTGCGCGAGGAGTTCGGCCTGGAGCCGGTGGAGTACCCGACGACCCGGGTGCTCGGCGCCGACCCCCGCGACCGGGCCCGGGACCTGACCGCCGCCTTCGCCGACCCGACGATCACCGCCGTGCTCGCGACGGTGGGCGGGGACGACCTGATCACGGTCACCCCGCACCTGGACGACGCCGTGCTGCGGGCCAACCCGAAGCCGTACTTCGGCTACTCCGACAACACCAACGTCCTCAACCACCTGTACCGGCTCGGCATCGTGTCCTACCACGGCGGGTCGGTGCTGGTGCACCTCGGGCGGCCGGGCAGCCCGCACCCGCTGACCTTCGACTCGCTGCGCGCGGCCCTGTTCACCTCCGGCTGGTACGACCTCACGCCCGCGCCGCAGTGGGGCGACCGGCCGAACGACTGGCACGACCCGGCGGCGCTGGCCGACGAGCCGGAGATGCTGCCGGGCGAGGGCTGGCGCTGGCAGGGGCCGGCGACGGTGGTCCAGGGGCGCACCTGGGGCGGCAACCTGGAGATCCTGCACTGGCTGCTGGCCGCCGACCGGGTACCCGCCGCCGGGGAACTGGCCGGGTCGGTGCTGATGGTCGAGACCTCCGAGGAACTGCCCCCGGCCACCGAGGTGTTCCGGATCCTGCGCAACATGGGCGAGCGCGGGCTGCTCGCCGGCTTCCCGGCGGTCCTCGTGGGCCGGGTGAAGGCGTGGGACTTCGAACGACCGCACAGCCCCGAAGAGCGGCGCGCCTGGGCCGACGCGCAGCGGGAGGCGGTCAGCCGGGCGCTCGCCACGTACGCGCCGGACGCCGTGGTGGTCTTCGACGTCGACCTCGGCCACACCGACCCGCAGCTGATCGTCCCGTACGGCGGCGAGATCCGCGTAGACGCCGTCGAACGCCGCATCTCGGTCCGCTACTGACCCGCCTCCTTCCGCCCGAGCGCCCCGCCTTCGCGCCCGAGCGCCCGCCCGCTCCTAGCGCCCGCCCCTAGCGCCGAGCACCCGCCGCGCCGCCTCCGGGTGCGAGTGCCTCGTGATCAGGACGCCATGGACGTTACGCGGCTGTTTTAAGGTCCATGGCGTCCTGATCACCGTCGGCTGGGCCGGCGCTCGTCGATTGCGTCGGTGACGAGCCGGACGGTTTGGGCGGGGTGCCGCAGTACGTCGTCCGCCGTGAAGCGCAGCACCAACCAGCCCGCCGCGCGTAGTGCGTTGAGCCGAGCTACGTCGCGCTGGAAGTGGACACGTTCCCGGTGGTGGTCGCCCTCGTACTCGATGGCGATCCGCCACCGGGGGTAGGCGAGGTCGACGCGGCCGAGGAGGACGCGTCCTCGCTGCGCGTGGGCGCCGTGCACGTCGTGCTGCGCGGTCAGGGGTGGCAGCCCGGCGTCGTGCAGGAGGAGCCGGAGCCGCGTCTCCATGGGGGACTCACTCAGTGGCTCGGCCAGCACGAGCACCTCGCGCAGCCGGGCGGTGCCGGGCCAGCCCTTGTGCGTGTCCAGGTAACTGCTCAACGCGGGGAGCCTCGCCACCCGCCGATGCAGCAGCGCGTCCACCGCGACCAGCGCGTCCGTCCGGGGCAGCTGTCGCCCGAGGTCGAAGGCCGTGCGGACGCCGGTGGTGACCGGCAAGCCGGCGATCCGGGTGATCTCCCGGGCGGAGAGCGACCGTTGGTCGACCACCACTCGTGGAGTGGTGCGTCGGCGGGCCCGCCCCGGAAGCGTGACGAAGACCGGGCTCGCGCGTGGGAGGAGGTCCGCGCCCCAGAGGAACGCCGCGCTGAGACCGCTGATGGCCGCCCCCGGCGGCAGGGTCAGGGCGACGGCGTCGCACCACATCCTGTGGTCCTCCTCGCGATGACCGTCGACGTGGACGTAGATGTCGGGCAGCAGCCGACGCCAGGACGGTCCGCGAAGCATCCGCCAGGTGACGAGGCCGGCGGCGACGGCCCGGCTGCCGGAGAACGGGAGGAACGTCAACTCTCTGGGAACGTGCGGTGCCCGTGGCATTCGGGCAGCTTGCGGTCACGGCCCGCTCGCGCGCCGACCCGAAAGCCGATCCCGGGGTGTTGTCGCAGGGGGCTGTCGCTCGACACCACCACCCGAGCCCCGGCCGCAGGTTGGCGGGGGCGGCGGCGGGGCGGCAGGTCAGGTGGGGTCGAGGACGGCGAACGCCCGTACCGGGAAGGTGCCCATGCCGGCCACCATCGGCGGGGCGGCCGTGAACCGGAAGCCGGTCGGGGGCAGCGCGTCGAGGCCGGTCAGGTGCTCCACGACCGGTACGCCGGCGGCCAGCAGCGCGCTGTGCGCGGGGCGCTCGCCGGCCGCCGCCGGGCTCATGTCGTCGATGTTGATCGAGTCGATGCCGACCAGGGCGGCGCCCGCGTCGACCAGGGCCCGGGCGCCGTCCCCCGTGAGGTACGGCGCCTCCGGCGCGCCGTACCGGCCGGTGCCGAAGTGCGCCGACCAACCGGTGTGCAGCAGCACCGCGTGCCCGGCGACCTCGTACGGCGCCAGCAGCAGCCGGTCCACCGCGCGGGTGCCCGCCGGCACCCGGACCACGACGCCGGGCAGGTCGGCGAGGCGCTCCAGCCCGGTGGCGGCGAGGTCGGCGCCGTCGGCGAAGCGGTGGGCGGGCGTGTCGACGTACGTGCCGGTGTTGGCGATCATGTCGATGCGCCCCACCTGGAACTCGGTGCCGGGGGCGTAGTTGGCCCGGGACGCCTCCCGGGTCAGCCACTCGGTGATCCGAGGCGCCGGCCAGCCCGGCAGGGTGGTCATGCCGTCGGTGACCACGTGGCTCAGCTCGACCAGCCGCCGGGAGTTGCCCTCCGGGCCGGGCCGGGCCGGCACGCCCCGGCCGCCCTTGTGCGGTTCCTCGATCATCGTCCGGCCGGTGATCCGTACCTCGGCCACCATGAGCAGCCCGAGGTGCCGGACGAACAGCGCCGCCAGTTCGTCGTCGGTGATGTCGGGGCCGGGGACGTCCAGTCGGAACCCGTCCGTCCGCAGCCCGCCGCCGTTGGCGAAGGTGACCTCCGCGTCGAACTGTGCCCGCCACTGGTTGTCCATCAGCGCAGCCGATCACGGCCGGTCGCCCTCGTCAAGATCCTGGCTGGCCGGCCGGCTCGGGCAGGGTCCTCGCGGCCCCGGGCCCGGCCGCCGGCACGTTTAGTGATCAACCGGCGAGCCACAGCGCCGCGCGCCCGCCGGAGTGCCGTACAGGGGGGTGTACGACACCGCCGGCGGGTGGCGACGGCAGTTCGCCGCCGCCGAGGTCGCAGCCGGGTGGAGCTGCGGGCCTCCCCGAAAAGGTCCGCGCACCCCGACCGCCGCTGCGGCGGCTCGATCCCGGCTGACGGATTCCATGGTCGTCCGTCGGGCGGTCGCGGGTCTTGAACATCGATGCTCGGTTCGTCGCCCACTCGGCCTCGGCCCCGACCGGCCCGCGATCCCGCCGCCCTGTGGCTCCGACGCCAGCAGCCGGGACCCGGCGCGGAGGGCGGCGGGTCGGTCAGTCGCGGGTGAGCAGGCGGCGCAGGCGGGCCGGCGGGTGGCCGACGTGCTCCCGGAGCACACGGGTGAGGTGGGCCTGGTCGGCGAAGCCGTGCTCCGCCGCCACGGCGCGTAGCGGTCGGTCGTCCGCCTCCGCGAGGGTGTCGAGCACCGCGCGGACCCGTAGCCGGTTGCGGTACGCGGTGAGGCTGCTGCCGGTGACCCGCTGGAACACCCGGCTCAGGTGGTGTGGTGAGGCGCCCACTTCCCGCGCCACCTGGTCGAGCGTGAGGGAGAAGTCGCGGACCATGAGCACCTCCCGGGCCCGGTCGGCGAGGCGACGGTGGGCGGCCGCGGTGGCGGGGCGCTGGTTGACGACGCGCCCCAGGTCCGCCCCCGGTGGCTCGGCCCGGCCGTTGACGAAGTCGAGCACCCTGCCGAGGAAGCCGTGCAGTCGCTCCGCCATCTCGAACGGGTCCAGCCCTCGCCGGAACTCCGTGACGAGCATCCGGTGTGCCAGGTCGAGCGCCGTGTCCGAGGTGCCGTCCCAGCCGGCGGTCGCCAACCAGCGCGCCCCGCCCCGGTGTTCGGCGAGGACCTCCGGCTCGATCTCCAGGCGGGTGAACGTGTCGCAGCCCAGCGGGTGGGACACCTGCAGCTCGTCGCCTGGCCGGGTGAGCAGCAGCGAGGTGGCGTCCGAGAACGTCGTACGACCGTTGATGCGCCGCCGGTAGGCGCCCGACCAGCCAAGGCTGACCTCGTGACGCAGCAGGACCGTCGGTGCCGTCCAGCCGCGCTTTTCGACGCCGCAGCGCACCTCGGAGATCGAGATCCCCGCCGGGTGACCCAGCACCCGCCAGCGGCAGGGCGTGGTCGTTCGGGGTGGGTCGCTGCCGACTTTCTCAGTCATCCGTCCTCCCCCTCGGCTGACCGTCGCGGACCATCGACGAAGCGTACGCGGGAGTGGCTCGCACGTTCGGAGAAATAGTGTCGGCGGGGAGAGGCGCGGAGGGCGGTGGGCGGGTCGGTCAGTCGTGGGTGAGCAGTCGGCGCAGGTGGGCCGGGGGGTGGCCGACGTGGTCCCGGACCACGCGGGTGAGGTGGGCCTGGTCGGCGAAGCCGTGCTCGGCCGCCACGGTGCGCAGCGGCCGTCCGTCCGCCTCCGCGAGGGTGTCGAGCACCGCGCGGACGCGCAGCCGGTTGCGGTACGCGGTGAGGCTGCTGCCGGTGACCCGGTGGAACACCCGGCTCAGGTGGTGCGGAGAGGCGCCCACCTCCCGGGCCACCTCGTCGAGGCCGAGCGAGAAGGCACCGGCGGCGAGCACCTCGCGGGCCCGGTCGGCCAGGCGGCGGTGGGCGACCTGGGTGGCGGGCCGCCGGCCGATGGCGCGTGCCAGATCGGCCCCCGGTGGCTCGGCCCGGGCGTCGGTGAGGTTGAGCACCCCGTCGAGGAAACGGTGCAGCCGCTCCGACATCTCGAACCGGTCGATTCCGCGCCGGAACTCCGCGATGAGCATCCGGTGGGCCAGGTCGAGCGGCGCGTCCGAGGTGCCCTCCCAGCCCGCGGTGTCCAGCCAGCGCGCCCCGTCCGGGCGGTCGGCCAGCACCGCCTCGTCGACCTCCAGGCAGGTGTACGAGTCGCCGCAGCCCATGGGGTGCGACACGGACATCTCGTCGCCGGGCCGGGTGAGCAGCACCGAGGTGGCGTCCGAGAACGACGTACGACCGTTGAGCCGCCGCCGGTACGCCCCGGACCGGCCGAGGAGGACCTTGTGGGTCAGCTCGGCGGTCGGTGCCGTCCAGCCGTGGTTCTCGACGATGCAGCGCACCTCGTAGATCAGGATGCCGTCCGGGTGACCCAGCACCCGCCACCGGGCGGGCGTGGTCTTGCGGCGCGGGTCGCTGCCGATTCCCTCAGGCATCCGGTCCCCCCTCGGGTGGCCCTGCGCGGATTGTCGACGATCCAACCTACGCGCGGGTGACTTGTCCGGCCGGAGAGATAGTGTCGACCGGTGGCCCCCCGTCCAGCCGGACGAGGGGTGATCGTCGTGTCCTCCCGCTGGAAGTGATCCCATGCTCACCGGTCTGTTCTCCGCCGCCCTGGCCGATCCGGGGCTGGCCCGGGCACGTGACCTGGCGCGCTCCGGTGCCGCGCAGGTCGACGGCCTCGACATCACCGCGCCGGCCGCGCTGCGTCCCTTCGCGGTCGCCGCGGTCGCGGCCGACGAGGCCGGCGGGCCGGGCGGCGGCGCGGGTCGTCCGGTGCTCGCCGTGACCGCCACCACCCGGGAGGCCGACGACCTGGCCGCCGCGCTGGGCAGCCTCCTCCCACCCGGGCAGGTGACGGTGTTCCCGTCCTGGGAGACGCTGCCGCACGAGCGCCTGTCGCCCCGCTCCGACACGGTCGGCCGGCGGCTGGCCGTGCTGCGCCGGCTGGCGCACCCCGGGGCGGCCGACGCGCACGGCCGCACCGGCGGGCTGCGGGTGGTCGTGGCACCCGTCCGGTCGCTGCTGCAACCGCAGCTCAAGGGCCTCGGCGACCTGGAGCCGGTGCAGCTCGCCGCCGGGAAGGAGGCCGACCTGGAGGAGGTCGCCCGCCGCCTGACCGACATGGCGTACGCGCGGGTCGACCTGGTCACCAAGCGGGGCGAGTTCGCCGTGCGCGGCGGCATCCTGGACATCTTCCCGCCCACCGACGAGCACCCGTCGCGGGTCGAGTTCTGGGGCGACGAGGTGGAGGAGATCCGCACCTTCGCCGTCGCCGACCAGCGCACCATCGAGCAGGTGCCGACGCTGTGGGCGCCGCCGTGCCGGGAGCTGCTGCTCACCCCGTCGGTGCGCAAGCGGGCCGCCGCCCTCGCCGAGGAGCACCCGGAGCTGGCCGAGATCCTCGACAAGCTGGCCGAGGGCATCCCGGTCGAGGGGATGGAGTCCCTCGCCCCGGCGCTGATCGGCGCCGACTCGATGGAGCTGCTGCTGGACGCCATGCCGGCCGGCACCCACGTGCTCCTCTGCGACCCGGAACGCATCCGCACCCGGGCGCACGACCTGGTGCGTACCTCCGACGAGTTCCTCCAGGCGAGCTGGGCCGCGGCGGCCGTCGGCGGCCAGGCCCCGATCGACGTCGGCGCCGCCGCCTTCCGGACCCTGGCGGAGGTACGCGCCGTCGCGGCGAAGCTGCGCCAGCCCTGGTGGACGCTGTCGCCGTTCGGCCTCGTGGAGGCGGACGCCGCCCCGGCGCGGCAGCCGTGGGAGGACGGGCCGGAGGCGTACGACGTCACCCCCGACGACGCGATCGCGGTGACCCTGGCCGCGCAGCCGGCCCCGCTCTACCACGGCGAGACCGCCCGGGTGGTCGACGACCTCAAGCGCTGGACCGGCGAGGGCTGGTCGGTCGCGCTGGTCTTCGAGGGGCACGGTCCCGCCCAGCGGGCGGTCGAGGTGCTCCGCGACGCCGGCCTCGGCGCGCGGCTGACGGAGGAGATCCCGACCGCGCCCGCCCCCGGTGAGGTGCTCGTCTCCTGCGGCAGCCTGACCAGCGGCTTCGTCGACGAGGCGTCGCGGTTCGTGCTGCTCACCGGCAACGACGTCACCGGCGGGCGGGGCACCTCCACCCGCGACATGCGCAAGATGCCGAGCCGGCGGCGCAACACCATCGACCCGCTGGAGCTGAAGGCCGGCGACCACGTCGTGCACGAGCAGCACGGCATCGGCCGCTACGTCGAGCTGGTGCAGCGCACCGTGAACGGCGCCTCCCGGGAATACCTGGTCATCGAGTACGCCCCGAGCAAGCGCGGCCAGCCCGGCGACCGGCTCTTCGTCCCCACCGACCAGCTCGACCAGCTCTCCCGCTACGTGGGCGGCGAGCAGCCCACCCTGCACAAGATGGGCGGCTCGGACTGGCAGAAGTCCAAGGCCCGGGCCCGCAAGGCGGTCAAGGAGATCGCCGCCCAGCTCATCCAGCTCTACGCCGCCCGCAAGGCGTCCAAGGGGCACAACTTCGGCCCCGACACCCCGTGGCAGCGGGAGCTGGAGGACGCCTTCCCGTGGCAGGAGACGCCGGACCAGCTCGCCGCCATCGAGGAGGTCAAGCGGGACATGGAGCAGACCGTCCCGATGGACCGGTTGATCTGCGGTGACGTCGGCTACGGCAAGACGGAGATCGCGGTACGGGCGGCGTTCAAGGCGGTGCAGGACGGCAAGCAGGTGGCGGTGCTGGTGCCCACCACGCTGCTGGTGCAGCAGCACTACAACACGTTCGCCGAGCGGATGAGCCAGTTCCCGGTGACCATCAAGCAGCTCTCCCGCTTCCAGACGCCGAAGGAGGCCGAGCGGACCCTGGAGATGGCCGCCGCGGGCACCGCCGACATCGTCATCGGCACCCACCGGCTGCTCCAGGCGGCCACCCGGTTCAAGTCGCTCGGCCTGGTCATCGTCGACGAGGAGCAGCGCTTCGGCGTCGAGCACAAGGAGCACCTGAAGACGATGCGCGCCTCGGTCGACGTGCTGAGCATGTCGGCCACCCCGATCCCGCGCACGCTGGAGATGGCGATCACCGGCATCCGGGAGATGTCCACCATCGCCACCCCGCCGGAGGAGCGGCACCCGGTGCTCACCTTCGTCGGGGCGTACGACGAGCGGCAGGTGGCCGCCTCCATCCACCGCGAGCTGCTTCGCGACGGGCAGGTCTTCTACCTGCACAACCGGGTCGAGTCGATCGACCGGACGGCCCGCAAGCTGCGCGAGCTGGTGCCCGAGGCGCGGGTCGCGGTGGCACACGGCCAGATGGGCGAGGAGGCCCTGGAGAAGGTCATGGTCGGCTTCTGGGAGAAGGAGTTCGACGTGCTGGTCTGCACCACGATCGTGGAGTCCGGCATCGACATCCCCAACGCCAACACCCTCATCGTGGAGCGGGCCGACCTGCTCGGCCTGGCCCAGCTGCACCAGATCCGCGGCCGGGTCGGCCGGGGCCGGGAGCGGGCGTACGCGTACTTCCTCTACCCGCCGGAGAAGCCGCTCACCGAGCACGCCCACGAGCGGCTGGCGACCATCGCCCAGCACACCGAGCTGGGCGCCGGCATGTACGTGGCGATGAAGGACCTGGAGATCCGGGGCGCCGGCAACCTGCTCGGCGGCGAGCAGTCCGGGCACATCGAGGGCGTCGGCTTCGACCTGTACGTGCGGATGGTCGGCGAGGCGGTCTCCGCGTTCAAGGGCGAGCGCCCGGAGGAGGAGACCGAGGTCAAGGTCGACCTGCCGGTCGACGCGCACCTGCCGCACGACTACGTCGGCGTGGAGCGGCTGCGCCTGGAGATGTACCGCAAGCTCGCCGAGGCGCGCGACGCCGAGCGGCTGCGCGAGGTGGTCGCCGAGATGACGGACCGCTACGGCGAGCCCCCGGCCCCGGTGCAGAACCTGGTCGCGGTGGCCCGGTTCCGCCTGCTGGCCCGCCGCTACGGCCTCACCGACGTCTCCATGCAGGGCAAGCACATCCGCTTCGGGCCGTTGCCGCTGCCCGACTCGAAGCAGCTGCGGCTCAAGCGCTACCACCCGGACTCGGTCTACAAGTCCGCGCTCGACCAGGTCAGCGTGCCCCGGCCGAGCACCCGGCGGGTGGGCGGCGAGCCGCTGCGCGACCAGGCCCTGCTGGAGTGGTGCGCCCAGCTCCTCTCCGACGTCCTGGGCGAGCCGGCGACGGCGGCAGCCCCCGCCCGGTGAGCGGCGGGCGCCCGGTGGGCGGCGATCGCACGCCGGTAGGGCGGGCCGGCGGGTCAGTCGCGGGGCCCGGGCGGCCCGGGGCGGGCACGCGCGGACGCCGGGGGACGGGCGGCGGGCAGACCGGTGGGCGGCGTCACGCTGGTCCCGGGTGGCATGAGAGAGTGACCGTCATGCGTGCTCGCCGTCTTGTCGCCGTCGCCAGCGTGGCGCTCGGCCTCGTCGCCCTCTCCGGTTGCCGTGCCGAGCCCGGTGTCGCCGCCTACGTCGGCGACCTGCGAATCACCGAGGATGCCGTCACCGACGTCGTGGCCGACCTGCGGGCGAAGAACCCGGCGCCGACCGGGCAGCCCGAGGCGCCCGGGGGGCAGCCTCCGGCGCAGGCGCCGCAGCTGCCCGGCCGAGGTCAGGTCGTCAGCGTGCTGGTGCTGGCCGAGGTCTGCGAGCGGGTCTCGGCGGAGAAGAACTACCAGCCGCGCGGGCAGGTGGCGCCGGAGCAGCTCGCCCAGCAGTTCGGCCTGTCGCCCGACACCGGCTACGTGCGCCAGGTCGCCGAGCTCTACACCTGCCTGTCGGGGGTGCCGACCGGTGCGCCGGCCGAGCCGACCGCGCAGGATCTGGCGGACGTGGTGGCGGCGGGCCGCAAGGCGGGTGCCATTCCGGCCGACGTGACCGACGAGGCCGCCGCCGGCCAGCTCGACGGCGAGCAGCTGCGCACCGCGCTGGCCACCCGCAAGTCGCTGGCCGAGGCGGTCGCCGCGTACGACGTGACGGTCAACCCCCGCTACCGTCCGCTGGAGTTCCCGGTGCTGAGCTTCTCCGGCAACGCGCCGGCGGTGAGCGTGCCGCTGGGCGAGGCCGGCTCCGACGGGGTCACCGACGTCTCCACCCCGGACCCGCTGTCCCCCGGTGGGCCGCAGGCGGCCGGCGGGACCGACAGCTGAGCATGCCTGCCCGGATCGTCCTGCTCGTCACCTCGCCCCGTCTGCCGGCCGGTCTGCTGACCGCCGCCGCGTGGGACGCCGTACGCCGGCATCCGGTGCTGGCGGGGGCGGAGAGCGAGCTGACGACGGCGGTACGCGCAGCGGGCGCCGAGGTCACGGTGGTCGACGGCCGGGCGACGCAGGCGCTGCTCGACGCGGCGGCGGCGCACGGCGTCGCGGTGTGGCTGGCCGGTCCGGCCGGCGACGAGTCGCTGGCCCGCGAGCTGGGCCTGCGGCTGGCGCGCGAGCCCGGCCTGGCCGAGCTGGAGCTGATGTACGGCTCCTGGGACCCGCCCGGGGCCCGGCTGCTCGACGCCGTGGCGGTGATGGACCGGTTGGCCTCCCCGGGCGGCGACCCGTGGAAGCGGGCGCAGACCCACCGCAGCCTCGCCGGCTTCCTGCTGGAGGAGTGCTACGAGGCGTACGACGCGATCAGCGCGGGCGACACCGACGCGCTGCGCGAGGAGCTGGGCGACGTGCTGCTCCAGGTGGTGCTGCACGCCCGGCTCGCCGAGGAGTTGCCCGAGGGGGAGCGGTGGACCGTCGACGACGTGGCCGGTGGGCTGGTCGACAAGATGGTCCGGCGCAACCCGCACGTCTTCGCCGACGCCGAGGCCGGCACGCTGGAGGAGATCGAGGCGAGCTGGGAGCGGATCAAGCGGGCCGAAAAGGCGCGTGACTCGGTGCTGGACGGCATCGCGCTGAGCCAGCCCGCGCTCGCCCTGGCCGCCAAGATCCTGGAACGCGCCGGCCGGGTCGGCCTCGCCGTACCGCCGCCCCTCACGGATTCCCAGGCGGACCCGGAGGCGAGGCTCGGCGCGAGCCTGCTCGCCACGGTCGCGGCGGCCCGCGAGGCGGGTCTGGACCCGGAGGCGTCCCTGCGCCGCGCCGCCCTCGCCTACGCCGACGCCGTCAGGACGGCCGAACGCCGGTAGGGTCGGCGGGTGGAATCGTTTGTGCCGCTCGCGGAGCGGATCGTCGACGCGTTGCTGGAGAGCCGGCCCGGGCTGGCGACCACCACCGGTGACCATCGCTACGACGACCGGCTGCCGGACCTCTCCGCCGAGGCGGTCGCGGCCGACCAGGCCATGCTCAGGGAGGCCGCGGACGCGCTCGCCGAGCTGGACCCGGACGCCCTGGACGTCGAGCAGCGCGTCGACCACGCGCTGCTCACCTCGTTCGTGGACCGGGAGCTGTTCGAGTCCGGCGACATCCGCGCCCACGAGTGGGACCCGTTGCGGCACAACCCCGGGCCGCTGCTGCACGCGCTGCTCGCCCGCCCGTACGCCCCGGTCGAGGTCCGGCTGACCAGCCTGGCCGGGCGGCTCGCCGCCGTACCGGACGCGCTGGCGACGGCGCGCGCGACGCTGCGCGACATGCCGCGGATCCACGCCGACACGGCCGTCGGGCAGTTCACCGGCACGGCGGCGCTGATCCGCGACGAGGTGCCGGCGTTGCTCGCGCAGGCCCCCGCCCTGCACGACCGGGTCGAGCCGGCCGCCACGGCGGCGATCGCGGCGCTGGAGGAGTTCGTCGCGTGGCTGCGTCAGGGCCTGGCCGCCGACGCCGGCCCCGGGCGGGACCCGCGGCTGGGCCGCCGTCGCTGGGAGGCGCGGCTCTGGCACACCCTCGACACGGAGCTGGGGGCCGCCGAGATCCAGCGTCAGGCCTGGGCCAACCTGGACCGGGTCGGCGAGGAGATCCGTGCGGCGGCCGTCGAGCTGGTCGGCGGCCCGGCCGACGACGAGACGGTACGCCGGGCGCTGGACCTGCTGGCCGCCGAGCACCCCGACGACGCCACGATCGTGGACCTGGCCTCGGTCAGCCTGGACGAGGCGACCGACTTCGTACGCGCCCACGACCTGGTCACCCTGGTCGACGATCCGTGCGTGATCCAGGAGATGCCGCGGTTCGCCCGGGGCGTGGCGGTCGCGTACTGCGACTCGCCCGGCCCGCTGGAGACGGCGGACGTGCCGACCTTCTACTGCATCGCGCCCACTCCCGAGGAGTGGCCCGCGCACCGGGTCGACTCGTTCTACCGGGAGTACAACGACCACATGATCCGCAACCTGACGGTGCACGAGGCGATGCCGGGGCACTTCCTCCAGCTCGCCCACGCCCGCCGGCACGTGGGTCCGACGCGGGTGCGGGCCCTGACGGAGTCGGGGCCCTTCATCGAGGGTTGGGCGGTCTACACCGAGGAGCTGATGGCCGGCCTCGGCTTCGGCGGCCTGCCGGTGCGGTTGCAGCAGCTCAAGATGCAGCTGCGGATGACCATCAACGCGCTGCTGGACCAGCTCGTGCACTGCGAGGAGCTGCCGGAGGCCGAGGCGATGGCGCTGATGACCGGGCGTGGCTTCCAGGAGGAGGGCGAGGCGGCCGGCAAGTGGCGGCGCGCGCTGCTCACCTCGACGCAGCTCTCGACGTACTTCGTCGGCTACAGCGAGGTGGCCGGGATCGCCGCCGCCCGCCCGGCCGGTGTGTCGGTGCGCGAGTGGCACGACGCGATGCTCGCCCACGACTGCCCGCCCCCGCGCCACCTGCGCACCCTGCTGGGCGTGTGACGGAGGGCGGCGGCCCGGCGGCGGGCACGGACCCGCCGACGGGGTCGGTCACGAGCTGGCCGGGCGGCGGTCCACGACGCCGGCGTCGGGCGGGAGGTCGAACGCGGCGCCGTCGACCGTCTCGCGGTAGCGGTTGAGCGCCAGCTCGACCTGGCGGCCGTCGACCAGGCCGGTGAAGCTGCCCAGCACCCCGTCGGTGGTCACGCAGGCGGTGAAGTCACCCGCGGACTGCGTAACGTCCACGCAGGTGGCGTGGTGGCCGGCGAGGGTGGTGTCGCTCTGGTCGATGACCGCCTCCGGGTCGAGCGCGGCGGTGGTGAGTAGTCCCACGACGACCGGCGGCGTGACCAGACCCCGTCGCTTGGCCTCGGTGAACATGGTCACCGTGGGCTTCGCGTTGGGCGCGGGCGGGGCCTCCAGGGTGCAGGTCGCGCGACCGGCGGCGGTCTCGCAGCGGGTCGTGGCCTCCGGGGTGACGGTGAGCTTGCCGCCGGGCCAGGTGTAGGCGGAGCGGGCCGGGTCCTGGGCCTGGGCGATGGTGGCGGTCTGCCCGCCGGGGAGCTGGTAGTCGGCGGAGTAGGTCAGCTCCAGTGCCCGGTCGAGCCGGGCGGCCAGGTCGTTCACCAGGTCGGACCGCCCGATCGCCCGGCCGGCGTCGTCGAGGGTCTGGCAACCGGTCACCGTGAGCGACGCGATGACCGACACGGCGAGCATGCGGAGGGTGGTCGAGGCGGCGGGCATGGCGCCCAGCCTGGCCGATCGGGTCAACCGCGCGCAAACCCGTTGCCGGTTGAGGCACGAGAATCCGGGAATGTCCGTGTAAAGCACCGCCCGGAGGCAGGTTTCGGATCGGGTCGGCGAGCGCCCGGACCGCCCGCGTCCGAGCGCCGCCCGATACGCTGCGTTCAACAACTGCCTCAGCCGCACCGTCGCGGCCCATACCGGACCGGAACACACAAACGAGGAGCGACTCAGTGGCAACCATCGAGGGAATCGTCGCGCGGGAGATTCTGGACTCGCGGGGCAACCCGACCGTCGAGGTCGAGGTCGGGCTCGACGACGGCACGATCGCCCGGGCGGCGGTGCCCTCCGGCGCCTCCACGGGCGCCTTCGAGGCGATCGAGCTGCGCGACGGTGACGCCGACCGCTACCAGGGCAAGGGCGTCGAGAAGGCGGTCTCGAACATCGAGGACAAGATCGTCGACGAGCTGATCGGCTACGAGGCCAGCGAGCAGCGGCTGATCGACCAGAAGATGCTCGACGTCGACGGCACCGACAGCAAGTCCGAGCTGGGCGCGAACGCCATCCTCGGCGTCTCCCTGGCGGTGGCCAAGGCGGCGGCCGGCAGCGCCGAGCTGAGCCTCTTCCGCTACCTGGGCGGCCCGAACGCGCACCTGCTGCCGGTGCCGATGATGAACATCCTCAACGGCGGCGCGCACGCGGACTCGAACGTCGACATCCAGGAGTTCATGATCGCGCCGATCGGCGCGCCCAGCTTCCGCGAGGCGCTGCGCTCCGGCGCGGAGGTCTACCACGCGCTGAAGTCCGTGCTGAAGAAGAAGGACCTCTCCACCGGTCTCGGCGACGAGGGCGGCTTCGCGCCCAACCTGCCCACCAACGCCGCCGCCCTGGACCTCATCGCCGAGGCGGTCGAGAAGGCCGGCTACCGGCTCGGCACCGACATCGTCTTCGCGCTCGACGTCGCCGCCACGGAGTTCTTCGACAACGGCACCTACACCTTCGAGGGCGCCGCGAAGACCGCCGAGGAGATGAGCAACTACTACACCAAGCTCGCCGGCGACTACCCCATCGTGTCGATCGAGGACCCGCTGGCCGAGGACGACTGGACCGGCTGGCAGACGCTGACCGCCTCGCTCGGCGACCGCGTCCAGATCGTCGGCGACGATCTCTTCGTCACCAACCCGCAGCGCATCGCCCGCGGCATCGCCGAGAAGGCCGCCAACGCGGTCCTCGTCAAGGTCAACCAGATCGGTTCGCTGACCGAGACCCTGGACGCGGTGGACCTGGCCCACCGGGCCGGCTTCAAGTGCATGATGAGCCACCGCTCCGGCGAGACCGAGGACACCACCATCGCGGACCTGGCGGTGGCCACCGGTTGCGGGCAGATCAAGACCGGCGCGCCGGCCCGTTCGGACCGGGTCGCCAAGTACAACCAGCTCCTGCGGATCGAGGAGGAGCTGGCCGACGCGGCGCGGTACGCCGGGGCGGGCGCCTTCCCGCGCTACCGTTCGGCCTGAGACGCGCGAGGCCTCGGGGGAGGGGTGTGACGATGCAGCAGCGCCGCACACCGGGCGGTCAGCGCCCCGCCCGCCGGCCGGGTAGCACCGGCCGGCCGGGCGGGGCCCGGGGTGCCCGGACGCCGCTGCGCGAGGGCGGCGTCCGCGCGGAGTCGCGGGCCACGGCCAATCGCGCGCCGGGGGCGTCCCGGGGCGCCGAGGGCGTACGCTCCGGGAGCCGGCCCGCCGCGGCCCGTCGGACGGCCGCCGGCACCGTCAAGCGGCTCTCCGCACCCCGCTCCCGGGGCCTCACCGGGCGGGCCACGGTGCTCTTCGCGGTGCTGATCGCGCTCGCCCTGGCCTACACCTACCCGGTGCGCGTCTACCTGGACCAGCAGGCCGACATCGAACGGATGGAGGCCTCCCAGGCCGCCCAGCGCGAGGCCATCAAGGAGCTCTCCGAGCGCGCGGCCAAGTGGCAGGACCCGGAATACATCAAGATCCAGGCCAGGGAGCGGTTCTTCATGGGCCCGCCGGGCGAGACGCTGCTGGTGGTGCTCTCCGACCCGGAGGGCGCCGCCCGGGACGCCGGTTCGTCCGCCGCCCCGTCGGCGCCCGCCACCCCCGCCTCCTGGTACGACACCCTCTGGTCGAGCGTGCAGGCCGCCAACGGCGAGCAGCCCGACAAGTGAGCGGCACCCGAGCATCGAACGAGGAACCAGCATCGTGACTGTCGTACCACCGCAGGAGCCGGCGGCGGACTCCGTACCCCCGCCGAAGCGCGAGCCGGCCACCGAGGCCGACCTGGCCGCGGTGGCCGCGCAGCTCGGACGCCCGCCCCGGGGCACCCGGGCCGTGGCCCACCGCTGCCCCTGCGGCCTGCCCGACGTGGTGGAGACGACCCCGCGCCTGGCCGACGGCACCCCCTTCCCGACGCTGTTCTACCTGACCTGCCCCCGGGCGACGGCGGCGTGCAGCCGGCTGGAGTCGGCGGGGCTGATGAAGGAGATGGCCGACCGGCTGGCCGCCGACCCGGAGCTGGCCGCGCGCTACCGCGCCGCGCACGAGGACTACCTGGCCCGCCGGGACGCGATCGGCGAGGTGCCGGAGATCGCCGGCATCTCCGCCGGCGGGATGCCCGGCCGGGTGAAGTGCCTGCACGTGCACCTCGGGCACGCGCTCGGGGCCGGACCGGGGGTCAACCCGTTCGGCGACGAGACGCTGGAGCTGGTGGAGAAGTGGTGGGCGGCCGGGCCCTGCGTGGACGTGCCGGCGGCGGACTGACCATGGCGGACGGGGACGTGGCGGGGGCCGACGACGTCGTGGTGCGGCGGGCCCGCACCTCGGACGTGCGCGGCATCCGGCGACTCGTCGACACCTACACCGACGACCGGCGGCTGCTCAGCAAGGCGACCGTGACCCTCTACGAGGACGTGCAGGAGTTCCGGGTCGCGGTGCGCGCCGGCGACGGCGCGGTGGTCGGCTGCGGCGCGCTGCACGTGATGTGGGAGGACCTGGCCGAGATCCGGACGGTGGCGGTCGACCCGTCCTGCCGGGGGCGCAAGCTCGGCCACCGGATCGTCGCGGAGCTGATCGACGGCGCCCGCGAGCTGGGGGTGGCGCGGATCTTCGTGCTGACCTTTGAGACCCGCTTCTTCGGCTCGTTCGGCTTCACGGAGATCGACGGCGCGCCCGTGCCGCAGCCGGTCTACGAGCAGCTCCTGCGCTCCTACGACGAGGGCGTCGCCGAGTTCCTCGACCTGGAACGGGTCAAGCCGAACACCCTCGGCAACACCCGCATGCTGCTGCGCCTCTGACTCAGCTCCGGCGCGGGTGGGCGGCGAAGAAGTCCCAGACGAGTTCGGTGGCGCCGAGGCCCGCGTCGGGGGCGGCCAGCTCGCCGCCCGGCGCGCCCGGCCACGAATGCCCCATGTCCGGCAGGGTGTAGACGGTGACGTCGCTGCCGTCGCCGCACCGGGCGTCGGTGCGGGTGACGCGCGGTGCGCCCGTCGGCGGCGCGCCGGACGTCGGGGCGCAGCGCAGCCGCCGCTGCCAGGTGCGTACGCCCTCGGTGAAGACGTCGGCGTAGCGGTCCTGCCCGCCGATGAACGTGATCACCGACACGGGTCGCCGGGGCACGTAGGTCTCGGAGGCCGTCCGGGGGCCGCTGTAGCCGCCGCTGACCACCCCGATGGCCGCGAAGAGGCCCTCGGTCTCGACGGCGGCGCGGAAGCTCATGTCCCCGCCGTTGGAGATCCCGGTGAGGTAGACGCGGTCCGGATCGACCCGCCACGCGCGTACGAGGTGGGCGGTGAGGTCCCTGAGGAAGCCGACGTCGTCGGTCGTCCCGCAGCAGATCAGCGCGTTGAAGCCGCCGTTGTGCCCGTCCGGGTACGCGACCAGGAAGTTCTCCCGGTCGGCCACGGCGTCCAGCCCCACCATGTCCCGCAGGCGGGCGCCGGTGCCCGGATAGAAGTGCAGGGCGATCACCAGCGCCGTGGGCCGGCCGGGGTCGTAGCCGGGCGGGGCGTGCAGCAGGTAGCGGCGCTCGACCCCGTCGTGCGGCAGGACGAGTCGGTGGTCACCGGCGGCGGGGCGCTCGACGGCCCCCGAAGGCGACGGGGCCGGCGCCGAACGGGACTGACCCCGATCCCCGCCGCACGCCGTGGCGACGACGGCGAGAACCAGCCCCGTCAGCACTGCCACCATCCGTCGCACGCCCCGCCCCCTCCGTGACCCCCCGCTCCACACTGGATGGTGCCGTCGGGCGCGGGCAACCCTTTCGGTCCAGGCCGAAGGGCGGCAGTCTGCTGGCATGCTTCGTCTCCGCCTGGGGCCAGCGGACCTGTGCCGGGTCCGCTTCGCCGACCGGCTGCACCCGGTCGGCACGACCATGCTTGCCTGTCAGGCGCTGTACGACGCGGAGGCGGCCCGGACAGCGCCGGGCCCCGCCGCGGACGCGGCGACGGCGGCGGGTCGGGTCCGCTCCGCCGCCTCGGTGCTGCGGCACCTGCTGCCCGCGCGGGGGCGCCTGCCGGACTTCCTGACCCCGCTGGACGGCCTGGAGTCGGTCGCCGCCGGTCTGGAGGCGATCCGGGCGGCCCCCGTCCGGCGCGTGCGGGCCGAGGTCGCGGCCGCGTACGCGCAACTGCCCGCGACGCCGCTGCGCAGGCGGTTCGCCGAGGCGGACGGGGAGACGATGGGGCTGTTCGGCCGGGCCCTGGGCATCTGGCACGACGCGGTGCTCGCGCCGCACTGGGCCGACCTGACGGAGGCGCACCGGCACCACGTGGCGGGGGCGACCGCGCAGCTCGCCACGCACGGGCTGGACGGGCTGCTGAACGCGCTGCACCCGGCGATCCGGTGGGAGGCGCCGACGCTGACCGTGCGGACCTGGTGGAGCGCCTCGCTGTCCGGCACCGGCCACGGCCTGCTCCTGCTGCCCTCGCCGCTGGCCGGCCCGCATCCCCGGGTGCTGGTGGAGCCCGGTCGGCCGGTGCTGGTGGTGTACCCCGCGCCGGTGCCACACCTGATCAGGGGCACCGCACCCGATCCGCTGGGCCGCCTGCTGGGGTCCACCCGGGCGGCGGTGCTGCGCCGCCTCGCCGGTCCCGGCCGGCACACCACCACGGCGCTGGGCCGGGCCGTCGGGATCAGTACCTCGTCGGCGTCCGAGCACGCGGGGGCGTTGCGGGCAGCGGGGCTGGTGGCCAGCGTCCGGGACGGCGGCGCGGTGCTGCACCGGTTGACGCCGCTGGGCACCGAACTGCTGGACGCGGCCGACGCCCCACCGGCCGCCGGGGCCTGACCCGACCGTGCCGCCGCTGCCGGGCTACGCGGACCCGTCGAGTTCGTCGGCGGCCGGATCACGCGTCGTGGGCGCTCCCCGCGAACTTTCCGCACCGCCCCCGTAATCGGTGGCGTGGACGCCGACAAGTACCCGCGACAGGGCGATCTGCGGAGGTGCCATGCAAGGACGTGAAGAGCGGGTGACCGAGCTGTTCCGCCGACATGCCGACGACATCCATGCGTACGCGACCTGGCGGGTCGGCAACCAGGATGCCGCCGATGTGGTGGGCGAGGTGTTCCTGGTGGCCTGGCGGTCACTGGACAGGGTCCGAGCGGGCGAGGAACGGGGCTGGCTGTTCGGGGTGGCGCGCAAGGTGGTGCTGGCCCGGCGACGGCGGGGTGCCGCCAGCAACGCGCTGGACGAGCGGATGTCCGCCTCGACCGTCCCGGAGATCGGGTCGGATCGGCTCGCCGACGACGTCGCGCTGCGCGACCAGGTGCGACAGGCACTGGACACGCTCAGCGTGCGAGACCGCGAGGTGCTGGTCACAGCCGCGTGGTTCGACCTGACGTCGGCGGAGGCGGCGCGGGTGCTCGGGGTCTCGCGGCCCGCCTACGCGGTCCGGCTGCACCGGGCCCGCAACCGGTTCCGCACCGCGTACGAGCAGGTCGTGAAGAGCGAGTACGAGGCCTCGTCGGCCATCCACAAGCCAGTGAGAGTGTGAAGGGGACACGATGGACATCGATGATGTGGTGCGTCGGGGGCGGCCGGACTCGACCGGATGGGCGCGAAGCGACGCGGGACGGCGGGCACTGGACGGGGTTGTCACGGCAGCTTCGGCCGGGGAGCCGACCGGCCGTACGGCGGCCAGGGCGTCCCGACCGGCGCTGCGCTGGTCCCTCCTCGGTACCGGGCTGGCCGGCGTCGCCGCGGCCGGTGTGCTGGCGGTGTCGGTCGTCGCGGCGCCGCAGGCCGCGCGGACGGAGATTCCGCCGTCGGCCGGCGGGCATCCGGGCGCGGTGGACAGCGGGGGCACGGTGTCGCTGACGGCGCGTGACATTCTGCTCGCCGCGGCCAACCGGGCGGAGCGGGCGCCCGCCGAGACCGGCAGGTACTGGCACGTCGAGACGCTCGACGTGCACGGGCCGGTACCGGTCGGCACCGGTGCCGACCGGTACTCACTGCTGCGGAGCCGCATCAACGCGAGCTGGGACGCCGGTGACCCGCGGGTGGCCAGCTGGTACGGCCACCGGGAACTCGGCTCACGGCCGCGTGGCGCCGAGGACGAGCGGGCCTGGCGCGCGGCCGGTTCCCCGACCGAGTGGACCCTCGCCGTCGACGGCCCGACGAAGCTGGTCCTGTCGACCCGGCCGGGTGAGGGCAGGCTCGACAGGGAGCCCGGGGCGCCCCGGTACCTGGAGGACCTCGGGAGACTCACCCTGAAGCAGGTCCGGCAACTGCCGGACGAGCCGGGCGCGCTGCGCGCGTGGGTGACCGAACGTATTCGCACGGGCAGGGACGCGGGGTACCCGGCGGGCAGCGCGGAGAGCGACAGTCTGCTCTTCGGCCACCTGAGCCGGCTGCTGCTCGACACGCCGGCCCCGCCGAAGGTACGCGCCGCGGCGTTCCGGATCCTCGCCGACATCCCCGGCGTACGCAGCCTCGGCGTCGTGCAGGACGTGCGGGGGCGTTCCGGGCAGGGCGTGGAGTTCCGCAGCGGCCCCCGGACCGAGCGGCTGATCGTCGACACGTCGACCCATCGGCTGCTCGCCAGCACGGTCGTCTCCATCCCGAAGGGCGCGGCGGCGCCCGGTGACAAGGAGCGCAGCACCCTGGTGCTGACGGCGGACTGGTCCGACGCCGCGCCGCAGGCGCCGGCGCTGCCCCAGGAGTAGCGGCGGCTGTCGCACGTCGCCGGCCGGCCGCTCAGCGCGGCCGGCCGGCCCCGCCTGACGTAGGGTTGCTGCCGTGACGACGCGTGTGGCCGCCATCGACTGCGGGACCAACTCGATCCGACTGCTGGTCGCCGACCTGCCGGACGCCTCGGCGGGTCCGGAGGCGCCGCTGGCCGACCTGAGCCGGCGGATGGAGATCGTGCGCCTCGGCCAGGGCGTCGACAAGACGGGACGGCTGGCCCCGGAGGCGATCGAACGCACCCGGGTCGCGCTGGCCGCCTACGCCGCCGAGATCGAGAAGCTGGGCGCGGAGCGGGTGCGGATGTGCGCCACGTCGGCTTCGCGGGACGCCTCCAACGCCGCCGAGTTCCGCGAGATGGTCGAGCGGACCCTCGGGGTCGCGCCCGAGGTGGTGACCGGCGACGAGGAGGCGCGGCTCTCCTTCACCGGCGCGGTGCGCGGGCTGCCCGCCGACGCGCGCGAGCCGTACCTGGTCGTCGACATCGGCGGCGGCTCGACCGAGTTCGTCGTCGGCACCCGCGCGGGCGGCGTCGAGGCGGCCATCTCGATGGACATCGGCTGCGTCCGGATGACCGAGCGGCACCTGCACGGCGACCCGCCGGCGCTGGACGAGGTCGCCGCCGCGCAGGCCGACATCGCGGTCGCGGTGGACCGGGCGCTGGAGGCCGTGCCGGGCCGACAGGCGGCCACGCTGGTCGGGCTCGCCGGGTCGGTCACCACCGTGGTCGCGATCGCCCAGGACCTCCAGGAGTACGACCCGGAGCGCATCCACCACGCCCGGGTCCCGTACGACGCGGTGGCCGACGTGACCGCCGACCTGCTCGGCAAGAGCCGGGAGCAGCGGCTGGCGATCCCGGTGATGCACCCGGGCCGGGCCGACGTCATCGGGGCGGGTGCCCTGGTGCTCCGGGTGATCATGGAGCGGGCGGGGATGGACTCGGTGGTCGCCTCCGAGCACGACATCCTCGACGGCATCGCCTGGTCGCTTGCCTGACCGGCAGTCGTGCCGGCGTCGCGGACCTCATCCGCGAGCCGATCGCGATGCGGAGTTGCTCCGGCGACTTGCCGAATGACCAACTGCTCGACGTCGACGGGCTTCCGAGGTCGATGTCGAGCGGATAGGTTGCGCCGATGAGTCGACAGGACAAGGTCCCGGCCGTCTCACTTGGCGACTGAGCCAGCCGCCATCGCATCCAACGAAGACTTGATCGAGTTGTCGAGCGCGCGCAGCCGGTCAACCGGCGGGCCATGCCGGCTCGCCCGGTTGGTCTCGTGTTCATAGACTCCCGGCTGTGCGAGGTCTTCTTGCGATAGCCGGGGCGATTCTCGTGCTGGGTGCGGCGGCGGTGGCCGGGGTGCGCTGGACGGCGGCCGGGGGGCCCGTTCCTATCGCGGCGCCAGCGGGGGCGTCCACGGTGCTGCCCGAGGGCGAATACACGATGGTCGTCGACAACCGGACGTCCGAGGTCTTCACCGATCTGCGTAACGACCGCGGTGTTCCGGAGGTTGAAACCTATGCCATGCCGCCCGCTACCACGTGGGATGAGGTTCGGTCCGGGGTCGCCGGCCAGCTCGACGGATGGAAACAGGTCGGGGACTGCGCCGATGCGGGCGAGCGGCGGACCCAGTGCTCCTGGTGGGAGCCGACCCGCTGGTGGCCCCGCCTCGTGCGGATCGTCTTCCTCCGGCCAGCCGATCCGGGTGGCGCCAATTCCTACGCGTGGCCCGACAGCAACTTCCTGGTGATCGGCTCCGCCCGCGGGGCCAGCCGTTGACGGCGTAAGCCGGGATACGGCCTCCTGCTCGACGGCTACCCAGGGCCGGAACCAGGCGGCGCGGTCTCCAGACTGACCAGCGGCAGGATCCGTCCGAGCAGGCGACCGCTGCCCAGGGCCTCGTCCGCACAGGCTTACGCGGGAAGAGCCAGCGGCGATCCATCCCGAGCTGACTCACGGTAATGAACGCGCGAGGTGGCATACCGTGACTGCACGTATGGGCTGCGGCGGTAGCCGTCCGCGCCCTTTGCTCTGCAGCCATGGAGGCACCGGTCTGCTGAGCAGCAGTTTTATAAATTGGGTTGGTTGGCGGGTGATGGCAGAAGGTCACGTGCGGTTACTGGTGCGTCCATGGCTGCAAAGCAAAGCGCCTGAGGCTGGGAGGGCCCCGAGCGGGGGACCGCCACTGAACGTGATGGTTGCGAATGGAGGGTGCGGCGCCGCGACCGCGAGGGCAACCCGTTCGGTGCTCGGTGATCAAGACCAAAGCGGTCGAGGTCGGCCAGCCGCGACCCGGAGCGCTGGCCGATCGACCTGACGCAGGCTCGTGTGCTGGTGCAGGTACTGCGGGATCTGTTGCGGGTCGCGGACGCCGCGGCACGCCGAGCGGCCTGAACCGCATGTCCTTTGACGGTACTTCGCATTGCGTACTAGTGTGCAATGCGTGGACACCACACAACTGCTGAAGGGCGTGCTGGATCTCGCCGTCCTCGCCGTGCTCCGGGAGGAGGACGGCTACGGCTACGACATCCTGCGCCGGCTGCGCGACGCCGGGCTGGAGGAGGTCGGCGACGCCTCGGTCTACGGCACGCTGCGTCGGCTCTACGCCGCCGGCCTGCTGACCACCTACGTCGTGCCGAGCGAATCCGGCCCGCACCGCAAGTACTACTCCCTCAACGCCGCCGGCCGGGACCAGCTCACCCGGTCCGGCAAGCTCTGGCGCTCGTTCGCCACCACCATGGACGCACTGCTCGACGATCGGGGGATGGCGGCATGACCGTCATGGAGCAGGAAATCGCGGACTACGCCGCCCGGGTCCGGGCCGCGCTGGCCGACCTGGCGCCGGCACACCGCGACGAGTTGACCGAGGACCTGCCGGAGCACCTCGCCGAGGTCGCCGCCGAGGCCGGCGGCTCGCTGGTCGACCGGCTCGGCGAACCCGAGGCGTACGCGGCCGAGCTGCGCGCCGCCGCCGGGGTCGCCGTCGCCGGCACCGGCGGGCGCCGGCTGGACCGTCGCCTCGGCGTCGCCGTGGACCGGTTCCGCGCGCGGGCACACCGCTGGGACGTCCAACTCGGGCCACCCCTCGGGTACGGCACCGCGAGCGAGTTCCTCCGGCTGCTCCGCCCGGCGTGGTGGGTGCTGCGCGGCTACCTGGCCGCCATGCTCGTCACGGTAGTCACGACCGGCGACTCGTTCGGCGTACTGCCCGAGCTCAATGGCAGCACGCTGGCCGGCCTGGTGCTGCTCGCCGGCGCCGTGCTCGCCTCGATCTGGCTCGGCCACCACACGCCGGGCCTGACCCGGCCCAAGCGGCGGCTGCTGCACACCGGCACGGCGGTGCTGGTGATCTTCGGGATGGTGGGCCTGGCGGACATGAACGGGCGCGTCGGCTCCGGCGACTTCGGCTACGAGCAGACCTCCATCGACGGGCGCTACGACCACGTCCGGGACGTCTTCGTCTACGACAGCGAGGGCCGGCTGGTGGAGAACGTCCGGCTCTTCGACCAGAACGGCGACCCGATCCGCCTCGGCTACCCGGACTGCCCCGCCGTACGGGACCCGAACGGGCTCGGCAACCCGCTGCTGTCGACCTACCCGTACTGCCCGCAGCAGGCGCCCTTCGTGCCTCGGGCGCCGGTCGGTCCCCTGCCGTCGACGGGCGTGCCGCCGGTGCCGGCGCCCACCGCCTCGGGTGACCCGACCGAGCCCACGTCCACGCCGAGCGGCGCCCCGAGCACGGCGCCCGCGCCGACGCAGGCATCGACCGGCACCCCGTCCCCGGGTCGGACGTGAAGCGGATCATGCCGTGAAGCTGGGAAATAGCTGAACGGATGAGTCCAGCGGGGCAACGGCTGTCGGTCCCGGTCGCTACGGTGTCGTCTGCTCACTCACCCCCCGGAAGGAAATCGCGTGTCAGAGCAGGTCGCACCGCCCCCCGCGCCGGACGCCGCCCAGCCCCCGTCGGCCGTCCAGGCGCCGCCCCCGGCGGAGCCCCAGGCCGAGAAGTCCGGTTCCAAGAAGCTGCTCGGCATCGTGGGCGCGATCGTCGTGTTCCTGGTCGTCGCCGGCCTCAAGTTCGGCATTGGCTCGGCCATCGGCAACTTCTTCAACAAGGACGAGACCGCCGAGGCCAAGGCCGGCGACTGCATCGCAGAGCTGCCCGAGGTGACCGGCACCGAGGAGGAGAAGGTCGACGGCGCGAAGGTCGTCGAGTGCACCTCCACCGACGCCGTCTACAACGTGGTCGGCCGCGTCGACGGGCAGACCCAGGCGCAGGCCCGCTCTCCGGAGGCGTGCGGGCAGTACATCAAGGAGGGCCAGGAGGGCTACGTCTACTACAGCATCGAGCCGGGCAAGACCGGCTACCTGCTGTGCCTGACGAAGAAGGCCTGATCCCCTTACGACAGCACCGTCGACGGCGGCGCGGACGACGTCCGCGCCGCCGTCGGCGTCCGTGGGTACGGGCGGGCGAACAGGAGGTGAATGCCACTGTTCCGGCGTCTTCCCCGGGGCGCTCACGGCGTGGCAGGCTACCGGCACGTAACACCACTGTGCGACCAGCCAACGATGACTGACCGCTAGGAGGACGGCCGATGGGCGAGATGGTGGGCTACCGCGGCAACGGGGGGACGAGCGAGGGGTATCTCGCGATACCCTCCGGCGGTGCGACCAGCCCTGCGGTCATCGTCATTCAGGACTGGTGGGGCCTCGTGCCGCACGTCCGGGCGGTGGTCGACCGCTTCGCCGAGGCCGGATTCGTCGCCCTCGCCCCGGACTTCCGCCACGGCGGCCCGGCCAGCAAACCCGACGAACCCCGGCAGATGCTGAACAGCGCGCAGATGGACGAGGCGGCCGCCGACATCGCCGGCGCGGCCGACTACCTCGCCGGGCGGCCCGAGGTCGCCGGCAAGGTAGGCTGCGCGGGCTTCTGCGCCGGGGCGAGCCTGGCCCTCTGGGCGGCCACGCGCTCCGAGCGGATCGTCGCCACCGCCGCCTTCTATCCCCGGCTGCCGTGGGACGGGATGCGCGCCGAGTGGGCCGACTACGCGGGCAAGGCGGCGCTCATCCACTGCTCCGAAGAGGACGGCACCTCCGCCGCCGACGGCGTACGGACCGTCCGCGGCGCCATCGAGACCTCCGGCGGCACCTGCCAGGTCTACGACTACCCCGGCACCTCGCACGCCTTCTTCAACGAGGACCGGCCGGAGAACTTCGACCAGCGCGCCGCCGCCACCGCCTGGGCCCGCACCCTCGAACTGTTCCGGGCCAAGCTTGGCTGAGCCCCGTACGCCCGACGAGGTGGTCGCCCGCGCCGCGCGGGCGACCGACCTGGCTGACCTCGACGCCGCCGTCAGTGACTGCTTCGCCTGCCCGCGGCTGGTGCGGTGGCGGGAGGAGGTGGCCCGGGTCCGCCGGGCGGCCTTCCGCGACCAGGAGTACTGGGGGCGGCCGGTGCCCGGTCTCGGCGTCGCCGGCGCGCGCATCGCCATCCTCGGCCTGGCGCCCGCCGCGCACGGCGGCAACCGCACCGGCCGGATCTTCACCGGCGACCGCTCCGGCGACGTGCTGTTCGCCGCGCTGCACCGGGCCGGGCTGGCCAACCAGCCGACCAGTGTCGCCGCCGACGACGGCCTGACCCTGCGGGACCTGCGGATCTTCTCCGCCGTGCGCTGCGCGCCGCCGGACAACAAGCCCACCCCCGAGGAGCGGGACACGTGCGCGCCGTGGCTACACCGCGAGGTGACGCTGATCCGGCCCACCCTGCGCGTCGTGGTCGCGCTGGGCGCGTTCGCGTGGGCCTCGTGGTGGCCGGTACTGCGCCAGGTGTACGGTCTGCGACCGCCCAGCCCGCGACCGGCGTTCGGCCATGGGGCACACTGGTCCGGCACGGGCGCACCGGAACTGCTCGGCTGCTACCACGTCAGCCAGCAGAACACCTTCACCGGGCGGCTGACACCAGGGATGCTGGACGACGTGTTCGCCCGGGCGAAGGCACTGGCCGGGGTGGACTGAGGCGCGGGGGCGGTGGCGATGACGGACGGAACGCGTCGGCCCGTGCGACCCGCCCTGGTGGCCCGGAGGTAACCCGCGATGCAGATCAGCGTCCTGCGCAGGTGGTGGCCGGTCGCGGCGGTGGTGCTCCTGCTGGCCGTCGCCGCGCTGTCGTCCGCCCACTCGTCGATCGGCGCGAGCCGGATCCCGCCCGCCACCGACAGCATCCCGTACGTCCCGGAATATCCGACCGCCGCGCCGGACCCCTCGATCCCCGTCGAGCCGCGCGACACCGCCGAAACCACCGGGGCGCGGATCCCGGGGTGGCTCGTCACCGCCGTCGTCGGGCTGCTCGGGCTGGCGCTGCTCGGCGCGTTCGGCTACCTCACCTGGACGCTGGTCCGGGGCGCGATGCGGCGCACCACCCGGGCGTTGCCGGGCCGCCGGCCCCGGCGTACGCCCGAGGGCACCGCCCGCGAGGTGGCCGCCGCCCTCGACGCCGGCCTGGAGGAGTTGGACGACCGGGCCACCGACCCCCGTACGGCGGTGATCGCCTGCTGGGTCCGCCTGGAGGAGGCCGCCGCCGGGGCCGGCGTGCCCCGGCTGGCTGGCGACACCCCGACCGACCTGGTCAGCCGCCTGCTGCGGGGCGACCCGTCGGCGGGCGTCCCCGCGATCGTCAGCGCCGACGTGCTGGCCGAGTTCGCACACGTCTACCGCAAGGCCCGGTACGCCACCCGGGAGGTCGACGAGCACACCCGCGACCAGGCCCGGGCCGCGCTGCGCCGGCTGCGCGGCGAGCTCGCCGCCGTGGTGGCCGACGCCGACGCCGAGGTGCCCGCGTGACCGGGACGGATGCCGGCGTGGCCGGGGCGCGGCCGGTGCCCGCCCGGCGTGGCGAGGTGGCGCGGTGAGCAGCACCAGCATCGACGACCTGCTGAGCTTCGAGGAGGAACGACCGGCACCCGCCGAGCCGTCCCGGGGCGGGCGGGTCGGTCGGGTGCTGCGCACCGTGGCCGGCGTGGCGGCCGTCGTGGTCGTGCTCGTCGCCGGCCTGCGCGTGGTCGGCCTGCGGGTCTCGCTGCCGGTCCTCGTCGCCGGGGTGGTCGCGCTGTTCCTGGTGCGCCGGGTCGTCGCCGCCCTGGCGCCCCCGCCCCGCTCCGGCGGCCGGGCGCCGGCCACCACCGACGACGACGGCACCTGGAACTGGGGCGCCCGCGACGCGCTGCGCGCCGCGATCAACGGCTGGGAACGGCCGCTGGACTGGGCCGGGAGGGACCGGGAGCGGTTCGCCGAGCGGATCCTGCCGCGGATCGGCGAGCTGGCCGACGAGCGGCTGCGCCAGCGCCACGGCCTGACCCGCGAATCCGACCCGGAGCGGGCCCGCGCCCTGCTCGGCGACCGGGTCTGGACCTTCCTCAGCACCCCCTCCCGCCGCCCCCCGTCGCCGCGCGACCTCGCGGCGATCGTCGCCGAACTGGAGAAGATATGAACGACGTGGACCGCAGCATGCCCGCCGCCGAGGTCGGCCACCTCGCCCGGTCGGTGCTCGAGGCGGTCGGTCAGGTCGTGGTCGGCAAGCGGGACGCGCTGGAGCTGGTCCTCGCCGGGATCCTGGCCGGCGGGCACGTGCTGCTGGAGGACCTGCCGGGCCTCGGCAAGACGCTGACCGCGCGGTCCTTCGCGCAGGCGCTCGGGCTGGACTTCCGCCGGCTCCAGTTCACCCCCGACCTGCTGCCGGCCGACGTGACCGGCTCGTTCCTCTACGACCAGCGCAGCGGCGACTTCGCGTTCCGGGCCGGCCCGGTCTTCACCAACCTGCTGCTCGCCGACGAGATCAACCGGACCCCGCCGAAGACCCAGTCGGCCCTGCTGGAGGCGATGCAGGAGAAGCAGGTCTCGGTGGAGGGCGTGACGTACAAGCTGGACGAGCCGTTCCACGTGCTGGCCACCGCCAACCCCATCGAGTACGAGGGCACCTACCCGCTGCCCGAGGCGCAACTCGACCGGTTCCTGCTCCGGGTCTCCTTCGGCTACCCGGAGGCCGACGAGGAGTGGGAGGTGCTGCGCCGGCGGATGGCCCGCCGCCGCGAGGAGGCCGAGATCAAGCCGGTGGTCGACGCGGAGACCCTGCGCGCCATGCAGGCCGCGCTGGAGGACGTGGTGGTGGAGGACTCCGTCGGCCGCTACATCGTCGCCCTGACCGCCGCCACCCGCGAGCACCCGTCGGTGCTGGTCGGCGCGTCGCCGCGCGGCTCGCTGGCGCTGCTGCTGCTGGCGCGCGTACGGGCCGTGATGGCCGGGCGCGACTACGTGGTGCCGGAGGACGTCAAGGAGGTCGCCGCCCCCGCCCTCGCCCATCGGATCACGCTGCGCCCCGAGATGTGGCTGCGCCGCGTCGATCCGTCCTTCGTGGTCGGTGAGGTGCTGGAGGCGACCCCGGCGCCCGCCAGCGGTGCGCTGCCCAGCTACGCCGCAGGCCACGGGCGCTGATGGTCGCGTCCCCCGTGCCGCCCCGGGTCGAGTCGTCGGGGCCGCCGCCCGCGACCGGCTGGGTGCCCACCGGGGCGCTCGGTCGGGCGGTCCTGCTCACCGGGCTCCTGCTGATCGCGGGGGTGCTGCTCGGCCGGGTCGACCTGGTCGTGCTGGCCGCCCCGTTCGCGCTCGGCACCGCGTACGCGCTGCGCCGCCGGCCGACCGCCCTGCCGCAGGTCTGGATCTCCGGCGACGACGGCCACCTGGTCGAGGGCGGCGAACTGACCGCCACGGTCACCGTCGGCAACCCCGACCAGCTCGACTACGACGTGGCGGTGGTGCGCAGCCGGATCTCGCCGTGGCTGCGCGTCGAGCGGGCGACGATCGCCGGGGCCACCGCGGCGTCCGGCGCCCGGTCGGCGGCTGTCCCGTCCGTCGCGGAACGGCCCTTCGTGACCGCCGTACCGACCGCCGCGGCCGTGGACCTTGAGCTGACCGGCACGGCGCTGCGCTGGGGCCGGCACCCCGTCGGCCCGGCGGGTGCCCGGGTCGCCGTCGCGCAGGGCCTGCTGGTCTCCCGCGCCGTGATCACCGAGCCGTCCCGGGTGCGGGTCTACCCGAAGACCGAGCCGTTCGACGCGGTCGAGGCGATGCCCCGGGCCGCCGGCCTGGTCGGCGCGCACCACTCGCGCCGGCCCGGCGAGGGCGGCGAGCTGGCCGGCGTACGGGTCTTCGCCCCCGGGGACCGGCTGCGCCGGATCGATTGGCGGGTCTCGCTGCGCGCCCGGCAGCTGCACGTGGCGGCCACCCTCTCCGACCGCGACGCCGAGGTGGTGGTGCTGCTCGACGTGCTCGCCGAGGCCGGCCGCTCCGGCGGTGTCTCCGGTGCCGCCTCCGTACTGGACACCACCGTGCGGGCCGCCGCCGCCATCGCCGAGCACTACCTGCACCGCGGCGACCGGGTGTCGATGCTCGAGTACGGCCCCGCCGCGCGGCGGCTGCGCCCCGCCACCGGTCGCCGGCAGTACCTCACGGTCCTGGAATGGCTGCTGGAGGTGCGGGCCGAGTCCTCGCCGCACGAGCCGTACGACCAGGTCTTCGGCCCGCAGGTGCTGTCGGCCGACGCGCTGGTGGTGGTCCTCACCCCGCTGCTCGACGAGCGGTCGGCACAGATGCTGGCCCGGCTGGCGCGCTCCGGGCGGTTCGTGGTCGCGGTGGACACCCTGCCGGCGGACCTCGCCCCGCCGAAGGACCGGGGCTGGGCCGAGGTGGCGTACCGGCTGTGGCGGCTGGACCGGGACACGATGATCGGGCAGCTGCGCGAGCACGGGGTGCCCGTGGTGCGTTGGGCCGGCGCGGGCAGCCTCGACGAGGTGCTGCGGGACGTGGCCCGCCTGGCGACCGCCCCGAGGGTGGGCCGGTGAGCGCGAGGAACGCGGCGCAGCGGAGTCCCGCGGTCGCGAACGAAAGGCGGCACCGGTGAGCGCGAGGAACGCGGCGCAGCGGAGTCCCGCGGTCGCGAACGAAAGGCGGCACAGTTGAACGCCGTCACCGAACGGGTCCGGGCGCTGCGGTACGCCGCCGCCCGGATCAGCCTGACGCCGCTGCTGGTGCGCGCCGGCATCTTCCTCACCGTGCTGGTCGGCCTCGTGCTGGCGTACCCCTCCGAGGTGCTCCTCGGCCAGCCGCTGCTCGCGCTCGTGGCGGTGGCGGTGCTGCCGGCGGTCGGGCCGCGCCGGGTCTGGCCGACCTTCGCGGCGCTGGTCACGGTCGGCGGCTGGCTGGTCGCCACCGACGGCTACGGCCGGCCGATCGCCCTCTGGCGGCTGCTCGCCGTGGCGGCGGTGCTCTACCTCACCCACACCCTCTGCGCGCTGGCCGCCGTGCTCCCGTACGACGCGGTGGTCGATCCCGACCTGATCGTGCGGTGGCTGGCCCGGGCCGGCGGGGTGCTCCTGGCCACCTTCGTCCTCGGTGTGCTGTTGGTCGAGGTCGGCGGGCTGGGTGGTGATACCGGACACCAGGCGGCGACGGTGGTCGGGCTGCTCGTGGCGGTGGCGGTGGCGGCGTTGCTGGGGTGGCTGCTGCGCCGCAGGTGACGCCCCCTTTCGGGGGAAGTCGTGCAGGTCACAGGGGTTGTGCTCCGTCACAGAGAAGGGGCGCGGGCGGGATTAGCCGCGCCGCGCCGGGAAAGATAGATGACGTGAACCCGAAGCGGATCCTTGTGGTGGGTGCCGGGCACGTCGGTCTCTACGCGGCACTGCGCCTGTCGAAGAAGCTCAGCTCCCGTGAGGCTGAGGTCGTCGTGGTGGACCCTCAGCCCCACATGACCTACCAGCCGTTCCTGCCCGAGGCGGCGGCCGGCAACATCTCGCCCCGGCACTCCGTGGTGCCGCTGCGGCGGGAGTTGCGCCGGTGCAAGGTGGTGGCGGGCGCGGTGACGCGGATCGACCACGACCGCAAGACCGCCGTGGTGCAGCCCATCAGCGGCCCCACCCGGGAGATCCCGTACGACCACGTCGTCGTCGCCCCCGGCTCGGTGTCCCGGACGCTGCCGATCCCCGGCCTGCACGAGCACGGCATCGGCTTCAAGACCATCGGCGAGGCCATCTACCTGCGCAACCACGTGCTGGACCGGCTCGACGTGGCCGCCGCCACCCCCGACCCGGCCGTGCGTCGCTCCGCGCTGACCTTCACCTTCGTCGGCGGCGGGTACGCCGGCATCGAGGCGCTCGCCGAGATGGAGGACATGGCCCGGGACGCGCTGAAGTACTACCCGGAGCTGAAGCCGGAGGACATGCGCTGGGTGCTGGTCGAGGCGACCCAGCGGGTGCTGCCCGAGGTGGATCGGGACATGGGCGCCTACACGGTGCAGCAGCTGCTCAAGCGGAACATGGACATCAGGCTGGACACCCGCCTCGAGTCCTGCCTCGACGGGGTCGTGAAGCTCTCCGACGGCGACAGCTTCCGCTCCGACACCATCGTCTGGACGGCCGGCGTGAAGCCGTCGCCGATGCTGGACGCGACGGACTTCCCGCGCGACGAGCGGCGTCGGGTCACGTGCCTGCCGACCCTCCAGGTGGTCGACGGCGACCGGGTGGTCGAGGGCGCGTGGAGCGCCGGTGACTGCGCGGCCGTGCCGGACCTGACCAAGGAGCCCGGCAACTACTGCTCGCCGAGCGCCCAGCACGCCGTCCGTCAGGCCGCCCGGATGGCCGACAACATCGTCAACGTCGTACGCGGCCGGGAGCCGGTGGAGTACAAGCACAAGCACGCCGGCAGCGTCGCGAGCCTCGGCCTGCACAAGGGCGTGGCCCAGGTGTACGGGATCAAGATGACCGGCTGGCCGGCGTGGTTCATGCACCGGACGTACCACATGAGCCGGATCCCGTCGTTGAACCGCAAGGTCCGCGTCGTGGTGGACTGGACCCTGGCGTTCTTCCTCAAGCGGGAGGTGGTCGCCCTGGGGCAGCTGCACGATCCGCGCGAGGAGTTCGCCGAGGCCTCCCAGCCGGTCGGCGCCGGCCGGCGCTGACCGCGTCACGCGAAAGGCCCTTCCGCCCCGGGCGGAGGGGCCTTTCGCGCACGTACGGCCGGCCTGGCGGCCTTTCGCGTGATCTGCGGCCGGTCGACGGGCGCGGCGGCCGCGCGGCCCGGCGTGAGGTCAGACGCGCCAGGTCCAGGCGTCGGCGATCCGGGTCGCCGGCCCGTAGAGCTGCTCCAGCGTGCCGCGGAGGCTGTCGGCGTGCGGGGTGTCGACGGCCAGGGCCACGCAGGAGGCGCCCCAGAAGTCCGCGTCCTCGGCGGCCTGCTGGCGCTGGCCGTCGTCGACGACCGGCTGCCCGCCGCGCCTGCCCACTTCGGCCAGCAGCGCCGAGGTGGGCCGCGGGTAGGTGCCCATCGCCGCCGTGCCACCCCGGCCGTACGGGCCGATGAAGAAGCCCTCCGGCATGCCGAACGCCGCGTCGGCGGCGGTCGCCCAGCGCATCGGCCACGGCTGCTTGGGCGTGGCGAGCGGCACCGGCACCAGCACCCCGCCCGGCTCGACGCACTGGCGCCAGTGCCCGCCGGTGACGAACTCGGGCAGCGGCGGGCGCGCGGCCGTGGGCAGCGGGGTGGGCAGCAGCGGCAGCAACGCCACGCCCACCGCCACCGGCACCAGGCGGCGGGCCAGGCCGGCGCCGCGCAGCGCCCGGTCGACCGCCAGCACCAGCAGGGTGGCCACCAGCGGCAGCACCGCGAGGGCGAACCGCATCGGTAGCGCACCGTCCACCACGGGCAGTCCCGAGAGCAGGGCGTACGGGCCCGGCACGGCGGTGCGTTCGCTGTCGACGACCACCCGGGGGCCGAGCGACAGCGCCCCCGTCACCAGCGTGCCGGCCACGCACGCGACGACCAGGGGGCGACGGCCCAGCCAGAGCGCGCAGGCGGCGGCGACCACCAGCAGGGGCAGCCCGAGGAACGTGTTGTACTCGGCCGGCCCCGTGGTCAGCCGGGCGGCGTCGTCGTCACCCGCGACGGACAGCGGCGAGATCGTCCACCAGCTGCGCAGATCCGCGGAGAAGTAGTGCGGGCTGAACATGCCGTCCGCGACGCCCTGCGGGCCGGCGAACTGGAACCAGAGCGGCCAGGCCAGTACGAGCAGGGCGAGCCCGGTGGCGAGCGCCATCCCGCCGGCGAAGCCGGGTAGGGCGCGTCGGGCCAGGTTCCGGTCCGCCACCGTGTAGGTGACCGCCATCACCAGCAGCGTGACCGCGCAGAGGAAGAGCACCTCCTCGCCGACGAAGACCTGCGCGGTGACCGCCGCAGCCAGGCCGACGGCCGAGCTGACCATCCGCCGGCGGTCCGGCCCGTCGTCGCCGCGCGCCGGGTCGGCGGCGCGCAGCAGGCGGACCACGAGCCAGACGATCACCGGAACCAGCCACTGCGCCGTCATGTGCAGGTGGCTGTTGGTCTGCGAGACCATCCCCGGGCCGAAGCCGCACAGCGCCGCCCCGAGCGCGGCGGCGAGCCGGCGGGCGCGCAGGACCCGGGTGAAGAGCAGGTACCAGGCGATCGCGGTGCCGGCCAGGTTCGCCAGGGCCAGCAGGGCGAAGCTGACCGGCGCGCCCAGCAGCAGGGTCACCGGGGCGAAGAGCACGCCGAGCGCGATGACCGTGGTGTTGGTCATCAGGTTGACCCCGTCGGGCGCGTTGAGCCGCCCGGTGAGCAGGTCGAAGTCGCCGAGCAGCGCCCGCGAGTCGACGGCGAGGAACCACTCGTAGAGGGCCTGGTCCTCCGGGTTGAGCGCGAGGACCCGGGCCGCCGGGTCGGGCCAGAGCCCGTGGGTGAGCCACCCGGCCAGCGCCACGAAGGTCAGTGCGACGGTGACGTCCGTCCGGCGGCGGTGGACGGCGGCCAGCAGTCGCGCCGGCCGGAGCCGGCGGGCGGGGCGGTCGGTGGCGACGACAGCCTGGTCAGGGACGGCGTCGGGGGCCGTGGGGGCTGTGCTGCTCACGGTCTCGACCCTAGTGCGACCCGGACGCCGGGGTACGCCGGGCCGCCGCCGACCCGCTAACGTGACACTGCACCACGCGTGTCGACCCGCGTGGTGTCACCCGCCCGGGTGGTGGAACGGCAGACACGGCCGCCTTAAAAGCGGCTGCCGCAAGGCGTGCGGGTTCGACCCCCGCCCCGGGCACGCCCACTCTCAGCTTCCGCTCAGCTTGGCGATCTCCACGGGACTGCCCTGGGCGTTTACTCTTGTGGGTGCACGTTCACGTGCAACGACCCCCTGAGGGAGGCCTGACAGTGAAGACTTCGAACCCGGTGCTCGCCCGGCTCGGCCAGGCGGCCGAGCGGGAGCGCTCCGCCGGGTACGCCCCGACCGGGCCGTACGGACAGCCCGGCTATCCACAGCAGTACCCGACGGAGGCCGGCTACCCGGCGGCCCCGCCGACCGTCAACACCATGTCGATCGACGACGTGGTGGTCAAGACCGTCACGCTCCTGGGCATCCTCGGCATCTCCGCCGCGGCCGCGTGGGTGCTGGTGCCGGACGCCCTGCTCGGCGCGGCCTGGATCGGCGCGGCGGTGGTCGGCCTGGTCCTGGGTCTGGTCATCTCGTTCTCCCGGATGGCGAACCCGGCGCTGGTCGTCGCGTACGCCGTCGTCGAGGGCGTCTTCGTCGGCATGGTCAGCAAGTTCTTCGAGTCGCTCTACGACGGCATCGTGGTCCAGGCGGTGACCGCCACGTTCGGTGTCTTCTTCGTGATGGCCATCCTCTACAAGGCGAAGGTCATCCGGGCGACCCCGAAGTTCGTCAAGGGCATGATCGCCGTGATGGCGGGTCTCTTCGCCGTCATGCTGATCAACCTCGTGTTCGCGCTCTTCGGCGTCAACACCGGGCTGCGCGACGGCAGCCCGCTGGCGATCGGCTTCAGCCTGGTCTGCATCGTCGTCGCCGCGCTGAGCTTCGTGCTCAGCTTCAAGGAGGTCGAGGACGGCGTCCGGATGGGGCTGCCCCAGCGCTACTCCTGGGTCGCCGCCTTCGGCATCCTGGTCAGCCTGGTCTGGCTCTACATCGAGATCCTGCGCCTGCTGAGCTACTTCCAGGGCGACGACTGACCCTCGCCCGCCCGTCCGACGGCGCCCGCCCCCGCACCCGCGAGGGCGGGCGCCGTCGCGTCCCACCCACCCACCTTAGACTCGTGGCGTGGGCGGTGGGGAGCTGGAGCGGGCGGTGGAGCTGTTGGTGCGTCAGGTCGGGCACTGGCAGCAGCCCCGCTGGGCGGCGGTGGCCGCCGGTGGCAACGTGTCCCGCGCCGATCTCGTGCACCGGCTGGTGCAGGAGATCGCGAACCTGGCCGCCGACGCGGAGGGCGGGCCCCGGCGGGCGGTGCCCCGGCTCGACAACGACCTGGCGTTGCCCGACCAGCTCCGGGTGGTGGCCGCCGACCTGGTCGCCGCCGCGCCGCCGCCCGAGATGCTGGCGCGGGCCGCCGCCGAGGTGACGGCGACCCGCGACCCTCTCTAGGGGGACGGCGGCCCGCAGGACCTCGGGCGCGACCCGCGCGGGACGTCGGGGCTACGGCCGGGCGGCGAGGTCCGCTCGGAACGGTCTCACCGCCCAGACCAGCCCTGCGCCGCGTCGCAGCCCGCCGCGTGGAGCATGCGCCAGGTTGCGCTCGCCAGGGAAGCCCGTGCTCGCGCGTACGTTCAGCTCAGGCGCTCGACGACCATGGCCATGCCCTGGCCGCCGCCGACGCACATGGTCTCCAGGCCGATCGTCTTGTCGTGCCAGTCCAGGGCGTTGAGCAGAGTGCCGGTGATGCGGGCGCCGGTCATGCCGAACGGGTGGCCGACGGCGATCGCGCCGCCCATGACGTTCAGCTTCTCCAGCGGGATGTCGAGCTGGCGGTAGGAGGGGATCACCTGCGCCGCGAACGCCTCGTTGATCTCCACCAGGTCGACGTCGTCGATGGTCATGCCGGCCCGCTTGAGCGCCTGCCGGGTGGCCTCGACCGGGCCGAGGCCCATGATCTCCGGCGAGAGGGCGGTCACGCCGGTGGAGACGATCCGGGCCAGCGGCGTGATCCCGAGGTCCCGGGCCCGCTGGGCGCTCATGATCACCACGGCGGCGGCGCCGTCGTTGAGCGGGCAGCAGTTGCCGGCGGTGACGCGGCCGTCGGGGCGGAACACCGGCTTCAGCCCGGACACCGCCTCCAGGGTGACCCCGGCGCGCGGGCCGTCGTCGGTGTCGACCACCGTGCCGTCCGGCGTGGTGACCGGGGTGATCTCCCGGGCCCAGAAGCCGTCGGCGATCGCCTTCTCGGCGAGGTTCTGGCTGCGTACGCCGAACTCGTCCATGTCGGCGCGGCTCACGTCGTACACCTGGGCCAGGTTCTCGGCGGTCTGACCCATGGTCAGGTAGATGTCCGGCAGCTCGCCGGCCTCGCGCGGGTCGGTCCAGACGGGGGCCCCACCCTGGGCGCGGGCCTGGGAACGCTCGGTGGCGGCGGCGAAGCGCGGGTTCTCCCAACCGCCGCCCACCAGCGCCTGCGCCTCCTTCGGCAGCCCGTCGGAGCTGCCGCGGGCGTACCGGGAGACGGTCTCGACGCCGGCGGAGATGAACACGTCGCCCTCGCCGGCCCGGATCGCGTGCATCGCCATCCGGGTCGTCTGCAACGAGGACGCGCAGTAGCGGGTGAGCGTCGCGCCGGGCAGCGTGTCCAGGCCCATCAGGGTGGCGACCACCCGGGCCATGTTGAAGCCCTGCTCGCCGCCGGGCAGACCGCACCCCAGGTAGAGGTCGTCGATCTCGGTCGGGTCGAGCTGGGGAACCTTGTCCAGGGCGGCCCGCACGATGGTCGCGGCGAGGTCGTCCGGGCGGACGTCGCGCAGGGATCCCTTGTGCGCCCGGCCGATGGGGGAGCGGGCGGTGGCGACGATGACGGCGTCGCGGGACGACTCAGTCGGCATGAACCAACGTTAACCCGTCGGTAACTTCGGGTGGAAGCTGCCCGCCGGCCGGGAAATGTCACGCCGGCAGCGGCTGGCCCGCCGGCCGGGAGATGTCACGCCCGCGACGACTGGTCAGTGCCGGGAGGCGACCGCCGCGGCGGCGGCGACGGCCGGGAGCAGGGCGTGCGCCCAGACCCGGTAGCCGTCGGCGGAGGGGTGGTAGCCGTCGTGGCACAGCGTGCCGGCGTCGGCCCGGAACACCGCCCCGGTCTCGGTGGCCAGGTCGACGACGGTGCCGCCGGCGTCGAGCACCGCCGCCGTCTGGGCGCGGGCCACCCGCCGCCCCGACCAGCCGACCACGTTGCGCAGCGGCGGGGCGATCGCGCGTACGGCGCCCAGGTCGGGGCACGTGCCGACGACGACCTCGACCCGGGCCTCGCGCAGCCGGTGCACGGCCGCCCCGAGGTAGGCGGCGGCCTCCACCGGGCGACGCAGGGTGGTGGCGTCGTTGGCCCCGATCAGGATCACCGCCACGTCGGGACGCTCACCGAGCAGCGCCCGGGCCACCTGGGTGGCCAGGTCCGTCGAGCGGGAGCCGGAGACGCCGACGCTGGACAGGTGCACCCGGCGGCCGTTCGGGCCCTCGGCGAGCAGGTTGGCCAGCTGCCCGCCGATGGTCTCGTCGAGGCGGCCGACCCCGACGCCGAGGGCGGACGAGTCGCCGAGCAGCACCAGCCGCAGCGGCGGCGCGTCGGCGCGCCCGACCGTGGCGCGCAGGGCGAGCGCCAGCTCCGGCTGGGCGTACCGGCGGTGCCGGGCGGCGAAGGCCTGCCCGGCCAGGACGGCGGCGCCGCCGACCGTGCCGGCGATGAGGCTGAGCGTCGCCGCCCGGCCCAGTCGGTTGGCGAGCCCCGAGGGGATGAAGCGCTCGCTCATGCCAGTCCCTCCAGTGTGGGTGAGTCGGCGGCTGGGCCGGGCTGCGGCACCGCGCCGACACCGAAGAAGGCCCGTCGGCGCAGTTGCGCCCACCGGCCGGCGGGGCCGCGCTCGCGCCCCTGGACCCGGGTGCCGCTCACCTCGGTGCCCGCGTGGCGGGCCGCCTCCTGCGCGGCCTGCGGCAGCGACCGTACGCCCTCGCCCCGCAGGAGGGTCGGACGCCGTTCCTGCCCCGCGCCGAGCGCGGAGAGCACGGTCGGCAGCAGCGCGGCGGCGGCCACGGCGTAGCCCTCCGCCGAGGGGTGGAACCGGTCCCAGGCAAACATCCGGGTCGGCTCGGCCGCGAATCGGGGCCCAAGCAGGTCGCCGAGGGAGACCGTCCAGCCGCCGGCCTCGACCACGGCGACCGTCTGCGCGGCGGCGAGCTGCCGGCCCCAGCGGCGGGCCAGCCAGCGCAGCGGCGGCCGGATCGGCTGGATCGTGCCCAGGTCGGGGCAGGTGCCGACGACCACCTCGCAGCCGGCGGCGCGCAGCGTGCGGACCGCCTCGACCAAATAGCGCACCGCCAGGGCGAACGGGGTGCGGTTGGTCACGTCGTTGCCGCCGATCAGGATCACCGCGACGTCGGGCCGGCACTCCAGGGCCGCCTCCACCTGGTGGCGCAGCACGGCCGAGATGGCGCCGACCACGGCGAAGCGGTGCAGCCGGACGGGGCGTTGCAGGCGGCGGGACAGGCCGGTGGCGAGCAGGGCGCCGGGCGTCTCCCGGCGGCGGTGCACGCCGTAGCCGGCGGCCGACGAGTCGCCCAGCACGACGACCGTGACCGGCGGGCCGGGCAGCTTCGCGCCGTAGACGCCGTCGCAGCGCGGCGGCGGTGCCTCCGCCATCGGGATCGTGCGGCGGGCCTGCCGGGCCTGCCCGAGGAGCACACCGCCGGTCGCGACCGCGGCCGCCGCGGTGGCACCCGTGCCGATCGCCGCGAGGCGGGCGACCTGCCGGGCGCGCTGCCAGCGCGAACCAACCGGGACGACGGAACCAGCGACCCCCATACAGCGACATTATCGCGCCGGCACGACACGCCGCTGTCGTCGTGCCGGCTCGCGGGTGCCTGGAAGTCGACGGTCCTGGGTATCTGTACGGGTGACCGGAGGGCGGTTGCGCCGACGCGTCATCCTGGCACGTGGAGAGGGGCCGAACATGGGGAAGACATTGAAGCGCACCGCGGCGTTCAGCGCGCTGGCCCGGGCCCTGGCGGCCGGGGCGCGGGGCGGGCCGTCGCTCGGGGCGCGGCTGGGCGCGCTGCCCCGGATGATCCGGGCGACCACCCGGGGGGAGTACGACGGCGGCCTGCGGCTGGCCCTCATGACCGCGGCGACGGCGTACATCGTCTCGCCGGTGGACCTGCTTCCGGAGATCCCGCTGGCGATCTTCGGACTGGCTGACGACGCGGTCATGGTGACGTGGCTGGCCGGCAGCGTGCTGGCCGAGACCGAGCGGTTCCTGGAGTGGGAGGCCCGGCGCAGCTCGGTGATCCCCGGACACGTGGCGTCCTGAACCCACGTACCCTGGGGCGTCGAGAAGACGTCTGCCCGGCCGCCGCCGGCGGCGCCGGAGGAGAAGGGCACAACGAGGTGCGGTACTACGACAACGTCGTCGAGCTGATCGGCAACACCCCGCTGGTACGGCTGCGCAACGTCACGGCCGGGATCCAGGCCACCGTCCTGGCGAAGGTGGAGTACCTCAACCCGGGCGGCTCGGTGAAGGACCGGATCGCCCTGCGGATGGTGGAGGACGCGGAGAAGGCGGGCCTCCTCCAGCCGGGGGGCACGATCGTCGAGCCGACCAGCGGCAACACCGGCGTCGGCCTGGCGCTGGTGGCACAGCTGCGGGGCTACAAGTGCGTCTTCGTCTGCCCCGACAAGGTCAGCCAGGACAAGCAGGACGTGCTGCGGGCGTACGGCGCCGAGGTGGTGGTCTGCCCGACCGCCGTGGCCCCGGAGGACCCGCGCTCCTACTACAACGTCTCGGACCGTCTGGCCCGGGAGATCCCCGGCGCCTGGAAGCCCAACCAGTACAGCAACCCGGCCAACCCGCGCTCGCACTACGAGACCACGGGGCCCGAGCTGTGGGAGCAGACCGGGGGCGAGATCACCCACTTCGTGGCGGGCGTCGGCACCGGCGGCACCATCTCCGGCATCGGGCGCTACCTGAAGGAGGCCTCGGAGGGCCGGGTGCAGGTCGTCGGCGCCGACCCGGAGGGCTCCGTCTACTCCGGCGGCACCGGCCGGCCCTACCTGGTCGAGGGCGTCGGCGAGGACTTCTGGCCGGAGACGTACGACCGGGGGGTCGCCGACGAGATCATCGAGGTCTCCGACAAGGCGTCCTTCGAGATGACCCGTCGGCTGGCGCGCGAGGAGGGGCTGCTGGTCGGCGGCTCCTGCGGGATGGCCGTGGTGGCCGCCCTCGAGGTGGCCCGCAAGGCGGGCCCGGACGACGTGGTCGTGGTGCTGCTGCCGGACAGCGGCAAGGGCTACCTGTCCAAGATCTTCAACGACGGCTGGATGGCCCGCTACGGCTTCCTGGACAACGCCGGCACGGAGCCGACGGTCGCCGACGCGCTCGCCGGCAAGCCGGGCGGCCTGCCCGAGCTGGTGCACGTGCACCCGACCGAGACGGTCCGGGACGCGATCGACTACATGCGCGAGTACGGCGTCTCGCAGCTTCCGGTGCTCAAGGCCGAGCCCCCGGTGGTCACCGGCGAGGTGGCCGGCTCGATCGCCGAGAAGGACCTGCTCGACGCGCTCTTCACCGGCCAGGCGCACCTGCACGACACCATCGAGCGGCACATGGCCGAGCCGCTGCCGATGATCGGTGGCGGGCAGCCGGTGAGCGAGGCGGTCGGCCTGCTGGAGAAAGCCGACGCCGCCCTGGTGCTGGTCGACGGCAAGCCCAAGGGTGTGCTCACCCGCCAGGACCTGCTGGCCCACCTCGGCGCCCGCTGACCCGGACGGACGTCCGCACGAGGGCCCTCTCCCGGCCGGGAGAGGGCCCTCGTCGTGCGCTCGGAGGCCCGCCGGTTCACAGCGGGGGCACGCGGACCGCGACGGGCAGTGACGGCCGCCGGCCCCGCAGAGTCGCCGGCGGTCAGAGCCGGCGGGCGTACCGGAGCTGGGGCACGACCGCCGGGCCGATGTGTTCGTCGCGTTCGGTGCCGGTGAGGGTCCAACCGCCGCGCTCGTAGAAGGCCCGGGCGTGCGCGTTGTCCCGCAGCACCCAGAGCACCGCGCGGGACCAGCCGCGTACGCGCATGGCGTCCAGCGCGTCGACCATCAGGGCGCGGCCGGTGCCCCGCCCGCGCTCGGCGGGTTCGAGGTGGATGGCGTTGAGCAGGCCGGTCGCCGGGTCGCCCTCGTCATCCGGGCCGAGGTAGCTGAACCCGACCAGTCGGCAGTCGCGCTCGGCCACGGTCATCCGGTGCTCGTCGCGCTCCCACGTCCAGCGCTCGGTCCAGTAGGCGCCCATCGCCTCGGGCGTCGGCTCGGCCAGCGCCCGCGCCGGGAGGAAGGCCGAGTAGGCGGCGACCCGGGAACGCTGGTGCAGCGCGCCCACCGTCAGCAGGTCGTCGACGGTGGCGGGGCGCAGGGTGACCGTCACCCGGCCGAGGCTACCCGCCGGGGCGGGACCTGCACGGTCGTCAGGTCCTCGGCGATCACCAGGTCGCCGTCGAAGTGTGCGCGGGCCTCGTCGGCGAAGCGGGCCGGGTCGGCGTACCGCTGGGAGAAGTGGGTCAGCACGAGCCGGCGTACGCCCGACTCGGCCGCCACCCGCGCGGCCTGGCCCGCCGTGAGGTGACCGACCTCGGCGGCGAGCGCGGCCTCCGAGTCGAGGAACGTCGACTCGATGACCAGCAGGTCGGCGTGCTCGGCGAGGGCGTACACCCCGTCGCAGAGGCCGGTGTCCATGACGAAGGCGAAGCGCTGCCCGGGCCGGGGCACGCTCACCTCCTCGCGGGTGACGCGACGCCCGTCGAGGTCGAGGTGGCCGACGCGGATCAGCTCCCCGACCGCCGGCCCGGCGATGCCGTACGCGGCCAGCCGCTCCGGCAGCATCCGGCAGCCGTCGGGCTCGACGAGCCGGTAGCCGTACGTCTCGATCGGGTGCCGCAGCCGGCGGGCCTCCAGCGTGCCGACGCCCAGCGCGATGCGCTGCCCGTCGGTCTCGATCGGCTCGACGCGCAGCTCGGCGGTCTCGTGGAAGCTGGAGGCGTGCCGCAGGCGCGCGAAGTATTCCGCGCCGCCGGCCGGGAAGTGCACCGCCACCGGGTGCGGCACCCGGTCCAGGGAGAGCCGCTGGATGGTGCCGGGCAGGCCGAGGCAGTGGTCGCCGTGGAAGTGGGTGACGCAGATCCGGGTCAGGTCCGTGGCGGTGACCGTGGTGTGCAGGAGTTGCCGCTGGCTGCCCTCGCCCGGGTCGAAGAGGATCACCTCGTCGTCCCAGCGCAGCACGTACCCGTTGTGGTTGCGCTGCCGGGTGGGGGCCTGACTGGCCGTCCCGAGCACCACCAGCTCGCGCATCGACACGGTGACCTCCGGCTGCGTCGGCCACCCGGCCGCGGAGAAGGGTCGACCCCCGGGGCTTCCGCGCTCGCGCGCGGGCCGGCTGGACTGGGCCGGCACCCCGGGGGTCGGGTGGCTGTCGTGGTTTCGCCGCACCGCTGCCACACGGTCTCGACGATGGTGCTGTGCCCGCCTCGCGGCGGACGAGTTTACTGTCGAGGACAGCGGCTAGCGGACAGCCACCTCACGAGTCCGATTGCTATACAAGTCTGGACCACCTCCTTTCCCGTGTACCGCCACGCTATCCACCCTCCGCGGCCCGGGCAACGGATTTCGATCACACGAGGTCGGGGAATGGCGGGCCGGCGCTCAGGCGTTCTCGGCGATGCCGATCGGCCCCTCGCGCGGGCCCTCCTCGCTGGCCGGCTGCACGGCCAGCGACGGGAAGTCGGCCAGGTCGCCCTCCGGCTCGGCGTCCCACTCGGGGAAGACCAGGTCGCTCTGGAGATAGAGGCAGAGCAGCTGGGTGAGCTGGCGCAGGCCCTCCAGGTGGGTGCGCTCGTGCCCGTGGGTGGCGTCCACGCCGAAGCCGAGCAGCGCCACCCGGGCGTGCGCGCCGGCCTCCACGGCCGCCGCCACGTCCGAGCGGTAGTACTCGAAGACGTCGCGGACCAGGTCCACCCCGTGCTCGGCGGCGATCGAGGCCAGGTTGCGGGTCAGGTGGTAGTCGAACGGCCCGACCCCGTCGCCCATCGCCAGGGTGGCCGCGTCCTCGCGGGACTGCTGGCCGGGCGCCACCACCGCCGCGTCCACCGACACGATCTCCGCCACGTCCGGGTCGAGCCCGTGCGACGCCCCGTGCCCGATCTCCTCGGTCACGGTGACCAGCAGGTGCGCGGTGACCGCCGGGCGTACGCCGGCGTCGACCATCGCCTTGAGGGCGGTGAGGACGGCGGCCACGCCGGCCTTGTCGTCCAGGTGCCGGGACTTGACGTACCCGCTGGGGGTGATCGTCGGGTTCGGCAGGAACGCCACGAAGTCGCCCGCGTCGATGCCGAGGGCACGCAGCCCGGCGACGTCCTCGACCGGCTCGTCGACCCGCACCTCGACGTGCTGCCAGCCGACCCCCTGAAGGTCCACGTCGTCGTTGTAGCGGTGGCCGCTGGCCTTCAGCGGCAGCACCTGGCCGGTGATCACCCGCTCCAGGTCGTCGGTGAAGATCCGCACGTGCGCGCCCTCGGCGAACCGGGCGCTGTGCGTACCGATCGTCTTCAGCTCCAGCCGGCCGTTCTCCTTCAGCCGTTTCACCATGCCACCGATGGTGTCGGTGTGCACCACGATCGCCCGGTCCGCGCCGGTGGACCGCGGGCCGGGCAGGCAGGCGCTCAGCGCGCCGCGCCGGGTCAGCGTGGAGGGGATGCCGAGCGCGGAGAGCCGCTCGCCGACGTACTGCTGCACGTGGTCCGTACGCCCCGACGGGCTCGGGATCTCCAGCAGCTCCACCAGCACCTGGCGCAGGTAGTCCAGGTCGATCTCCAGGGGCCTCGGACTCACGCCGCACCTCCCGGGCCGGCCGGGGTCCAGAGCCGCTGCGGCGCGCGGGTGCCCGGGAAGAGCAGGTCCACGAAGCGCTCGGCGGTCGGCTGCGGCTCGTGGTTGGCCAGGCCGGGCCGCTCGTTGGCCTCGATGAAGACGTGCTCCGGGCGGTCCGGGGCGCCGACCAGCAGGTCCAGCCCGGTGACCGGGATGTCCAGGGCCCGGCTGGCCGCCACGCACGCCTCGGCGATCGACGGGTGCAGCTGGGCGGTGACGTCGTGGATGGTGCCGCCGGTGTGCAGGTTCGCGGTCCGGCGTACGGCCAGCACCTGCCCCTCGGGCAGCACGTCGTGCAGCTCGTGGCCGGCCTCGGCCAGCACGTCGCGGGTCATGTCGTCGAGCGGGATCCGGGACTCGCCACCGGTGGCGGCGGCCCGCCGCCGGCTCTGCCGCTCGATCAGCTCGGCGATGTCGTGCACCCCGTCGCCGGTGATCGAGGCGGGGCGCCGGACCGCGGCGGCCACCACCTCGTGGTCGATGACGACGACGCGCAGGTCCTCGCCGGCGCGCATCTCCTCGATCAGCACGTCCGGGCAGAAGCGGGCGGCCAGCTCGACGGCGGCCGTCAGCGCCTCGGGGGTGCGTACGCCCACCGTGATGCCGTTGCCCTGCTCGCCCCGCGCCGGCTTGACCACCGCCCGGCCGACCTCGGCGAGGAAGGCGGCGTCGCCGTCGTCGCCGGTGGCGGTCCGGCCGCGCGGCACGGACAGCCCCACCTCGGCGAGGATGCGGCGGGTCACCCGCTTGTCGTCGCAGCGGCTCATCGCCACCGCCGAGGTCAGCTCCGACAGCGACTCGCGGGTCAGCACGGTCCGCCCGCCGCTGCTCAGGCGCAGCTCACCCCAGGCCGGGTCGGTGACCTCCACCCGGATGCCGCGCCGCATCGCCTCGTCGGCGACAATCTTCGCGTACGGGTTGAGCTGGTCGTACCCCTGGGGCATGGCGGGCAGGAAGAGTCGCTCGTTGATCGGGTTCTTCCGCTTCACGCAGAGCGTCGACGTGCGGTAGAAGCCGAGCCGCTCGTAGAGCCGGATCGCCCCGGCGTTCTCGGCGAGCACGGACAGGTCCACGTACGCCCGGCCCCGCTCGACCAGCCGGGCGGCCAGCGCGGTGATCAGCGCCTGGCCGGTGCCCGGTGGCGCGGTGTTGAAGTCGACGGTGAGGCACCACAGGCTGGCGCCGTTCTCCGGGTCGTCGAAGACCGCGACGTGGTCGACGCCGGTGATGGTGCCGACGACCTCGCCGGTGGCGTCCTCGGCGACCAGGTGCAGGAACCGGTCGGTGCGCGCGTTGGCGACGAGCACGTCCACCGGGGCGGTCACCATGCCGTTGCGGGCGTAGATCCGGTTCACCGCGTCCGCGTCGGCGGCGTCGGCCAGCGGGCGGATGGACAGCCCCGGCACCTCGCCGTCGCCGGTCGGCCGGTCGCCGCCGAGCGGCAGTCGGTAGGTCAGCGACGGATCGATGAACAGCTCGTCGGGCAGCCGCGACACCAGCACGTGCGGGTCGCGCAGGTAGATGCAGATGTCCCGGGAGCCGGCGGCCTCCGAACGCAGTACGGCGGCGACGGCGGCCTGGTCGGCGAAGGTCTGCCCGAAGACGAGCCGCCCCCAGCCGCAGTCCAGCACCACGTCGGTGTCGCCCTCCCGGGTCGGCGGCTCCGCCGGCTCCGGCGCCATCGGGTCGCCGCCGGGACCCACCCGCTCCCGTCGCCGGCCGTTGCGCGACCGGTCGGGCCGGGCGGTGCCGGTCGCCAGGGTGTCCGTCACGGTCAGTCGATTCCGTGGCTCTGGAGCCACATTTCCAGGAGTCCGAGTTGCCACAGCTTGTTTCCGTTCAACGGGGTCAGTTCGGCATTCGGGTCGGCGAGCAGGGCGTCGACGTAGTCGGCGCGGAACAGGTCGCGGCGGCGGGCCTCGGGCGCGGAGAGCGCGTCGCGTACCCGGTCGAGGAGCTTGCCCTCCAGGTGGGTGAGGCCGGGCACGGGGAAGTAGCCCTTCGGCCGGTCGATGACCTCGTGCGGCAGCACACGGCGGCCGATCTCCTTGAGCACCCCCTTGCCGCCCTGCGCCAGCTTGAGCTCCGGCGGGCAGCTCGCGGCCAGCTCGACGAACTCGTGGTCGAGGAACGGCACCCGGGCCTCCAGCCCGTGCGCCATCGTCATGTTGTCCACCCGCTTGACCGGGTCGTCGGTCAGCATGACCTGGGTGTCGATCCGCAGGCCGGCGTCGACCGCGGTCTGCGCGCCGGCCCGCCCCAGGTGGGCGGCCACGAACTCCCGCGCCGGGTCGCCGTCGGTCAGCCAGGCCGGGTTCAGTACCCGGGCCAGCCCGGCCGCGTCCTGGTCGAAGAACGCCCGGGCGTACGTGTCGAGCGCCTCGTCCCGGCCGACCTTCGCCAGCGGCGGGTACCAGTGGTAGCCGCCGAGGATCTCGTCCGCGCCCTGGCCGGACTGCACGACCTTGACGTGCTGCGAGACCACCTCGCTGAGCAGGTAGAACGCCACGCAGTCGTGACTCACCATCGGCTCGGACATCGCGGCGACGGCCGCCTCCAGCGGCGGCACCAGGTCGGCGGCGGCCACCCGGATCTGGTGGTGGTCGGTGTCGAACGTCTTCGCCACGAGGTCGGAGTAGCGGAACTCGTCGCCCTCCCGGCCGCCGACCGCGTCGAAGCCGATGGAGAAGGTGGAGAGCCCGCGCTGGCCCTCGCCGGCGAGCAGGGCGACCACCAGGCTGGAGTCCAGGCCGCCGGAGAGCAGCACGCCCACCGGCACGTCGGCCACCATCCGCCGGCGTACGGCGGTGGTCAGCGACTCCAGCAGGGCGTCCTGCCAGTCCTTCTCGGACCAGCCGGCCCGCTCGGCGGAGCGGGTGAAGGCCGGGTCCCAGTAGACGCGCTCCGAGGTGCGGCCGTCCGCCTCGTAGACGCGCACGGTCGCCGGGGGCAGCTTGGCGACGCCGCGCAGGATGGTGCGCGGCGGCGGCACGATGCTGTGGAAGCTCAGGTAGTGCGCGAGCGCGACGGGGTCGATGCCCGTGTCGACGCCGCCCCCGGCCAGCAGCGCGGGCAGGGTGCTGGCGAAGCGCACCACACCCGGCGTCTCGGCCACGTAGAGCGGCTTGATGCCGAGCCGGTCGCGGGCCAGCACCAACCGGCCCGTGTCCCGCTCGCTGATCGCCACGGCGAACATGCCGACCAGGTGGTCGACGAAGTCGAGCCCCCACTCGGCGTACGCCTTGAGCACGACCTCGCTGTCGCCCGAGGAGAAGAACCGGTGGCCCTTGGCCTGGAGTTCCTCGCGCAGCTCGCGGTAGTTGTAGATGCAGCCGTTGAAGACGCCCGTCAGTCCCGCCCCGGGGTCGACCAGCGGTTGCCCGCTCGCTGCGGAGAGGTCGATGATCTTCAGACGTCGGTGCCCGAGGGCGGTCGGGCCCTGGGCCCAGACGCCGCTGTCGTCGGGCCCCCGGTCGCTCATCGTGGCCGCCATGCGTTCCACCGCCGACACGTCGGCGCGTGAACCGTCACGGCGGAACTCTCCCGCAAGTCCGCACATGCCAGGCAATGCTGCCAGAGGGCAGCGAGGAATGCCCGTTGGGATGATAACGGTTTCTTGAAGATTTGCTACACTGCGCGATTTCGTCGCGCCCCGTGTCGACCATGGTGGCAGAGCGCGTCAAGAGTGGCGGCCGGGGCGTTTCGCCGTCCGGGGCGGATGTGATCGACCGCTCAGTTCCGGTGGCAGGCGGCCGGCACGGCTGACGCCGCGCCGGCCCGCCTGGGTGCGTCCGGCCGCTGTGCCGGTGGCTGGCCCTCAGCCCGACGTGCGGGCGACGCCCACCGGGCAGCTCAGCCCGTTCGGGCCGTGGTTGCAGTACCCGTTCGGGTTCTTCGTGGGTGCCAGATACTGCTGGTGGTGGTCCTCGGCGAAGTAGTACTCACCCAGTCGCTCGATCTCGGTGGTGATCTCGCCCTTGCCGGCCCGCGCCACGATCGGCGCGAACGCCTCCCGGGACGCCTGGGCGGTGGCGAGCTGCTCGTCCGTGGTCACGTAGATCGTCGACCGGTACTGGGTGCCCACGTCGTTGCCCTGGCGCATGCCCTGGGTCGGGTCGTGGTTCTCCCAGAAGACCTTCAGCAGGTCCTCGTAGCTGATCCTGGTGGGGTCGTAGACCACCTGGACCACCTCGGCGTGCCCCGTCATGCCCGAGCACACCTCCTCGTACGTCGGGTTCGGCGTGATGCCGCCCGCGTAGCCGGCGGACGTGGTGATCACGCCCGGCAGGGTCCAGAACAGCCGCTCGGCGCCCCAGAAGCAGCCCATGCCGAACACGGCCACCTGCGAGCCCTCCGGGAAGGGCCCCTTGAGCGGGGTGCCCAGCACCTCGTGCCGATCCGCGATCGGCATCGCGATCAGGCGACCCGGCAGGGCCTGGTCGGGGGTGGGAAGCTCGGCCTTGACACGGCGCAGGAACACGGTGGGACTCCTCTCGTACCTCTCCCAGCGTGCAACACCGCCGGATCCGCCTTCCTTACCCGCTCCGCCCACACTCAGGCGGGCCGCCGCCGAAACCGGCACGAGGCGCCGCCGCGGTGATGCGGGCGGCGTACGTCTCGGCCTCGGCGTCGTCGGCGTAGCGGGTGCGCGGCCAGAAGAAGCCCCGCAGGCCGTCGCCCTTGGTGCGCGGCACCACGTGGGTGTGCAGGTGCGGGACGGACTGGGACACCTTGTTGTTCATCGCCACGAACGTCCCACCGGCCTCCGAGCCGGTCTCCACGGCGACCGCGAGTCGGCGTACCAGGCCGAAGTAGCCGGCCAGCGCTTCGGCGGGAAGGTCGGCCAGGGCGACCAGATGCGTGCGCGGCACCACCAGCACGTGCCCCTTGAAGACCGGCCGGGTGTCCAGGAACGCCACCCCGTCGGGCTCGTCGGCCACCCGGAAGGCGGGAACCCCGCCCGCCACGATCCCGCAGAACACACACCCGCTCATCGGTCCAGGCTATGCCGGCCGCCCCGCCGAGAGACGTCCCCGCCGGCCCGGCGGGCGTGGACCCGACAGGACCGTTCCGTTCCAGCCCTCGGGACGGGGCATTAGCCTCACGGGATGAGTCACGGCTTCGACACGCTCGCCATCCACGCCGGCCAGGACCCCGAGGCCCGCACCGGCGCGGTGATCCCACCGATCTACCAGACCAGCACCTACGCCCAGGACGCCGTCGGCGCGCCCCGGCTGGGCTACGAGTACAGCCGCTCCGGCAACCCGACCCGCGACGCCCTCCAGGAGTGCCTCGCCGCGCTGGAGGGCGGTCCGGTCGGGCTCGCCTTCGCCAGCGGCCTGGCCGCCGAGGACACCCTGCTGCGTACCGTCTGCAAGCCGGGCGACCACGTGGTGATCCCCGACGACGCGTACGGCGGCACGTACCGGCTCTTCGCGCGGGTGGCCGAGCGCTGGGGGCTGGACTACACCCCGGCGAAGGTCTCCGACCCCGACGCGATCCGGGCCGCCGTCGAGCCGGGCCGGACCCGCATCGTCTGGGTGGAGACGCCCACCAACCCGCTGCTCGGCATCGCCGACATCGCCGCGCTGGCCGGCGTCGCGCACGACGCGGGAGCCCTGCTGGTCGTCGACAACACGTTCGCCTCGCCGTACCTCCAGCAGCCGATCGCGCACGGCGCCGACGTGGTCGTGCACTCCACCACCAAGTACATCGGCGGCCACTCCGACGTGGTCGGTGGCGCGCTGGTGGCCGCCGACGCCGGGCTCGGCGAGGAACTGCGCTACCACCAGAACGCGATGGGCGCGATCAACGGCCCCTTCGACGCGTGGCTCACCCTGCGCGGCATCAAGACCCTGGGCGTACGCATGGACCGGCACTGCGACAACGCCGAGCGGATCGCGGCCTACCTGGACGGGCACGCCAAGGTCGGCCAGGTCATCTACCCCGGGCTGCCCGCGCACCCGGGCCACGAGGTGGCCGCGAAGCAGATGCGCCGCTTCGGCGGGATGATCTCGTTCCGGGCGGCCGGTGGCGAGGAACACGCCGTCGAGATCTGCAACCGGACGAAGTTGTTCATCCTCGCCGAGTCGCTCGGCGGCGTGGAATCCCTGATCGAGCACCCGGGCCGGATGACACACGCAAGTGCTGCCGGCTCGCCGCTTGAAGTTCCCGGCGATCTCGTGCGACTGTCTGTCGGCATCGAGACGGTCGACGACCTGCTCGCCGATCTGGAGCAGGCGCTGGGCTGACCGCTGGCTGGGAGGGTGGCCGTGCAGGACATCATGCCGACCTGGGTGGGGGCGACCGCCAAGCAGATCGCCCGGGGCGTACGCCGGGGCGACGTCACGGCCACCCAGGTCGTCGCCGACCACCTGGACCACATCGCCCGGGTCGACGCCGACCTCGCCGCGTTCCGCACGGTACGCGGCGGGGAGGCGATCACCGAGGCGGAGAAGGTCGACGAGCAGGAGGACCTGGCCAACCTCCCGCTGGCCGGGGTGCCGGTGGCGGTCAAGGAGAACACCGCCGTCGCCGGGCTGCCCACCTGGAACGGGTCGGCGGCCGTGCGTACGCCGGTGGCGGAGGCCGACCACGAGGTGGTCCGCCGGCTGCGCGGCGCCGGCGCGGTGATCCTCGGGGTGACCCGGATGCCGGAACTCGGCCTCTGGGGCATCACCGACGACGAGACCGCCGTCACCCGCAACCCCTGGGACACCGGGCGTACCCCCGGCGGCTCGTCCGGTGGGGCGGCCGCCGCCGTCGCCGCCGGGCTGGTGCCGATCGCCCACGGCAACGACGGCCTCGGGTCGATCCGCATCCCGGCGGCCTGCTGCGGCCTGGTCGGGCTCAAGCCGGGCCGGGGCGTGGTCCCGTGTCAGCTCGGCGCGGACGACTGGTTCGGCCTCACCGAGCACGGCATGCTCACCAGCACGGTCGCCGACGCGGCCGTCGGCTTCTCGGTGCTGGCCGGCCGTCGCCCGGACAAGCTGGTGCCGCCGCAGCGGCTGCGGGTGGGCGTCTCGCTGCGCTCGCCGGTGCGGGGGGTGCACGCGGACGCGCCCAACCGGGACGCGGTCGCCGCCGCCGGCCGGCTGCTCGCGGGCGCGGGCCACGACACCGTGCCGGCCGATCCGGTCTACCCGACGGCGCTGGGCCTGCAGGGCATCGCCACCTGGTTCGCCGCGGCGGCCGCCGACGTGCGGGCCGCCGGGCTGGACCGGCGCGGCCTCCAGCGGCGCAGCCGCCGCCACGTCGCCCTCGGCGAGTGGGCGCAGCGGCGCGGGTACGTCCGGGAGGCCGACCGGGCCGCCTGGCGCGATCGCTCGATCGGCTTCTTCGCCGACCACTCGGTGGACCTGCTGCTCACCCCGGCCCTGGCGACCGTGCCGCCGGAGGCCACGGGCTGGTCCGGCCGGTCCTGGCGGGCCAACATGCTGGCCAGCATCAGGTACGCCCCGTTCGCCGCGCCGTGGAACATCGCCGGCCTGCCCGCGCTGGTGGTGCCGGTGGGCCGCCGCCCGGACGGCCTGCCGGTCGCCGTGCAGCTGATCGGCCCGCCCGGCAGCGAGCTGCTGCTGCTCGGCGTCGCCGGCCAGTTCGAGATGCAGGCTCCCTGGCCCCGGCACGCGCCCGGCTACCCCCGCGTCCCCGCCGCCGTCTGAGAGGTGGCGTGCGCGCGTCGGCGCCGGTGCAGGGTGGCACGATCAGGGGCATGACGGAACTGGTCGGTCTCGCCGACGTACGGGCCGCGCGGGAACTGCTCGCCGGCGTCGTCCGCACCACCCCGCTGGAGCCCTCCCGGCCGCTCAGCGCGGCGCTGGGCGGGCCGACGTGGCTCAAGTGCGAGAACCTGCAACGCGCCGGCTCGTACAAGGTGCGTGGCGCGTACGTGCGGATCTCGCGGCTGTCGGAGGCGGAGCGGGCCGACGGGGTGGTGGCGGCGAGCGCCGGTAACCACGCCCAGGGGGTGGCGCTCGCCGCCGGCCTCGTCGGTACGCACGCCACCGTCTTCATGCCGGTGAACGCGCCGCTGCCGAAGGTGGCCGCCACGAAGGGGTACGGCGCCCAGGTCGAGCTGGTCGGCAACACCGTCGACGAGTCCCTGGTCGCGGCGCAGACCTACGCCGAGCGGACCGGGGCGACGCTGATCCACCCGTTCGACCACCGGGACGTGATCGCCGGCCAGGGCACGGTGGCCCTGGAGATCCTCGAACAGTGCCCCGAGGTCAGGACGATCATCACGGGGGTGGGCGGCGGCGGGCTGGTCTCCGGCATGGCGGTGGCGGCCAAGGCGCTACGGCCCGACGTGCGGATCATCGGGGTGCAGGCGGCCGGCGCAGCCGCCTTCCCGCCCTCCCTGGTGGCCGGCGAGCCCGTACGCCTCCCGGCGTTCGGCACCATCGCGGACGGCATCGCGGTCGGCCGGCCGGGGGAGCTCACCTTCACCCACGTCCGCAAGCTGGTGGACGAGATCGTCACCGTATCCGAGGAGGACATCTCCCGTGCGCTGCTGATGCTGCTGGAGCGGGGCAAGCAGGTGGTCGAGCCGGCCGGCGCGGTGGGCGTGGCCGCGCTGCTGGCGGGCGTCGTCGAGGTGCAGGCGCCGGTGGTGGCGGTGCTCTCGGGCGGCAACATCGATCCGCTGCTGATGCTGCGGGTGATCGAGCACGGTCTCGCCGCCGCCGGGCGCTACCTGCGGGTCACCGTGCGCTGCTCCGACCGGCCGGGCCAGCTCGCGTCGCTGCTCGGCGAGATCGCCGAACACCGGGCGAACGTGGTGGACGTGGAGCACCAGCGGGCCAATCCGCACCTGCGCCTCGGCGAGGTGGAGGTGGCCCTGTCGGTGGAGACCCGGGGGGTCGAGCACTCCGACACGTTGATCAGCGCGTTGCGGGCCAGCGGCTACCAGGTGGTCTTCGCCGGCGAGGCGTGACACCGGGGCCGGTGTCACGCCGCGTCGTTCGTCGTCGCCACCTGCCCGGGTTGCTCGTCGGCGCCTGGCCGGGGTCGGTGCCCCGGCGGCCGTGCCGCCCGGTCAACCCCGAGGCGGGCGGCTGTCCCGCCCGCCCGGTTCAACCCGGGCGGGCGGCGGGGGCTCAGCCGGAGAACGGCTCGAAGCTGACCACGGTCACCTTGATGTCGGCCCCGCTGGGGGCGGTGTAGGTGCAGGTCTGGCCGGCCCGACCGCCCAGGATCGCCTGGCCCAGCGCCGACTCGGGGCTGTAGACCGTCAGCTCGGTGGTCGACGCGATCTCCCGGGAGCCGAGCAGGAACGTCTCGGTGTCGTCCTTGTCGTCGTCGAAGTAGATCGTCACGACCATGCCGGGCGACACCACGTCGGCGGTCGGTGCCCCGCCCACCTTGGCGGTGCGGAGCAGCTCCTTCAGGTAGAGGATGCGGCCCTCGGCCTTGCCCTGCTCCTCGCGGGCGGCGTGGTAGCCACCGTTCTCCCGCAGGTCGCCCTCCTCGCGCCGGGCGTTGATCTCGGCGGCGATGACCGGCCGGTTGGCGATCAACTCGTCGAGCTCGGCCTGGAGCCGGTCGAATGCGTCCTGGGACAGCCAGGTGGCGGGCGCCTCGTTGCCAGTGGACACAGGCGGTCTCCTCGTTCGTGCGTGCTGGCTGACAGGTGAACTTCCAAGCTACCAGTGCGGTACGACACAGGATGCGCTCGAGCACCGCCGGTGCCGCCGGCACCGGGGCCGCCCCGGGCATCCGTGCCGGTGCGTCCGGGGCGCGTCGTGGCTGCTCAGCCCGGGGGCCGGCAGCGCATCACCTCGCCGATGAAGGGCCGGGCGGTGGTGGTCAGCCGGTGCTGGGTGCTCACGTGCCGCTGGCCGGGCCGGGCGGTCACCGTCACCTCTTCCCGACCCACCTCGGCGCCGTCGCGGTCGCGGGCGCGCACCAGGCACACCGCCGAGCCGCCCTCCGGCACGGTGACCCGGAAGTCGACCAGCACCTGGCTGTCGGTGATCCCGGTGTAGGTGATCACCTCGGCGTCGTAGTTCGGGTCGCCGTACTGCCGGTAGAGCCGCACCGCGACCAGGGTCATGACGGCCACCATGGCGACCGCCAGCAGCACCGCCAGCAGCGGCCGACGGCGCCCCGGCTCCCGGCGGCGGCCGTACCGGCCCGGCGGGAAGGCGGGCGCGCCCGGCTCAAGTGTGGCGTGCGTCTCGGTCACCGCTGGGTATCTCCTGGCGTCGTTGTCGGAGGCATCGGCAAGAATGGCAGGGTTCCATCCTCCCAGCCCGTCCCGTCGTCAAATATGACAGGTCGGCACCGGCAGGTCCCGGCGCGGGGGAGGATTCCGGCAGGTCAGCCGGGCGGTCCTGCGGGGGGTCCGCCGGCGGGCAGAGACGAGGAGCGCCGACGTTGGCAGAGCAACTGCGACTGATGGCCGTCCACGCGCACCCCGACGACGAGTCGAGCAAGGGTGCCGCGACCATGGCGAAGTACGTCGCCGAGGGCGTGGACGTCCTGGTGGTCACGTGCACCGGCGGCGAGCGCGGCAGCGTGCTCAACCCGAAGATGGACCGACCGGACGTCTGGGCCAACATCGCCGACGTCCGCCGGGCCGAGATGGACGCCGCACGGGCGATCCTCGGCGTCGAGCAGGCGTGGCTCGGTTTCGTCGACTCCGGCCTGCCCGAGGGCGACCCGCTCCCGCCGCTGCCCGAGGGCTGCTTCGCCCTCCAGGACGTCGAGGTGGCGGCCGGCCCGCTGGTGCGGCTGATCCGCCAGTTCCGTCCGCACGTCGTCACGACGTACGACGAGGAGGGCGGCTACCCGCACCCCGACCACATCATGACCCACAAGGTCAGCGTGGCCGCGTTCGAGGCCGCCGGCGATCCGGAGCGCTACCCGGAGCTGGGCGAGCCGTGGCAGCCGCTCAAGCTCTACTACGACATCGGCTTCTCCAAGGGCAAGATCATGGCGCTGCACGAGGAACTGCTCGCCGCCGGCCTCAACTCGCCCTACGAGGAGTGGATCAAGCGCTGGGAGGACCGCCCCGACAAGGGGCCCCGGATCACGACCCGGGTCGAGTGCGCCGACTACTTCCCCGTCCGCGACGACGCGCTGCGCGCCCACGCCACCCAGATCGACCCCGACGGCTTCTGGTTCCAGGTGCCGATGGAGCTGCAGCGGCGGGCGTGGCCGACGGAGGACTTCGAGCTGGTGCGCTCGCTGGTCGACAGCCCACTACCCGAGTCGGACCTCTTCGCCGGGGTGCGCGAGACGGCCCGTGCCTGCTGATCCGGGGCCGGGCTACCCTGGTCACCAACCGCAATCCGGAGGAACGCCATGCTGACCGCCGCACAGGTGCTCGCCCAGAACAACTTCGGGGACACCCGCACGGGTGGGCTGGCCGGCCCGATGGGCCTCTTCCTCATCCTCGTTCTGGCGACCGCCACCGTCCTGTTGATCCGCAACATGAACTCCCGGCTGCGTCGCCTGCCCGACCGGTTCCCCCAGCAGGGCCCGCCGGCCACGCTCGACCGGGCGGACGCGGAAGTCGTCGATCCGACAGAGGGCACGCAGGCGCAGGATTCATCCACCCCCGCTCCCACCGGGCGTCAGCAGGGCCGAAACGGCTAGTCCACGCATGATTCACGCCGAACCCGGTCGTCGCCCCCTGTTGCGGCCACCGGGTTTGCCTTAGCCTCTCGCCGGGGGGACCAAGAGTTCCCGAGCCGTGCGCGGGAGGGGGCGCCGATGACCACCACAGCAGCGGCCGCCCGTCGTGACGGCGAGCGGCCCGCGGGCGGAGCGGCTCGGTGACCTCCGGCAGGGCCGGCGAGTCGACCGACCGGCTCGAAACCCGCGGCACCCCCGCGCGGCTGCTCCTGCTCACGGTCGCCGTCGCGCTGACCGCACTGGTCGCCGCCGGCCTCGGGTGGACCGCGCCGATCCGCCTGCCCACCGACGACCCGCTCGGCGGGCCGGCCCGGTTCGGCCTCGCCGTCGCCGTGTTCGCCGTCGCCCAGCTGGCCCGGCTGCGGTTCCGCACCTCCGCCGGGATGGTGAGCATCACCTGGGGCGAGGCGGCGCTGATCATCTGCCTCTACCTGACGCCCACCGGCTGGCTCCCCTCCGCCGCGCTCCTCGGGGCCGCCCTCGCCTGGTCGGCCATGTCGCTGCTCGGCGACCGGCGGCCGGTGCTGGAGGTCGTCCGGATCACCGCCTCCCTGACCGCCGCCACCGCCCTGGCCGTCTCGGTCACCACCTGGCTCGGCGAGCCGCTGCTGGCGACGCCCACCCCGGCGCTCGCCCTGGCCGTGCTCGCGGGGTCGGTCACCTACCTCCTCGCCACCGCCTGGCTCGGCGGCGCCACCCTGGCGCTGCGCCACGGCATCCCCGTCGGGCCGCCGCTGCTCGCCGCGCTGCGGGGCAAGCTGCTGATGTTCGTCGGGAACGTGGCCGTCGGCCTGGTCGTGGTGGCGCTGCTGGAGCTCGACGCGCGCTGGCTGCTGTTGCTCCCGCCGCCGCTCTGGCTGCTCCAGCAGACCTACCGGCACCGGCTGCGCGCCGACCAGGAACGCCGCACCTGGCGGGTCTTCGCCGAGGCCACCGCCGCGCTCAACCAGCTCGACGAGCGGGGCGTCGCCACGGCCGCAGTGACCGGCGCGCTGGCCGTCTTCAACGCCGAACTCGTCGACGTCGACGTGGCTCGCGGCGACGGACGGTGGCGGCGCTACCGGGGTGATCCGGGCGGCCAACTGGTCGACCGCGAGGTAGCCCCGCCGGGCCGGAACGAGCCCGAGGGCCACGAGCTGGTGCGTACCCTCACCGTGGGTGCGGCCCGGGTGGGCGAGCTGCGCATCCGGTTCCCGCGCTCCGCGCCCCCGAACGCCCGCGAACACGACGCCCTCGCCGCGTTCGGCGACGCTCTCGCCGCCGCGCTGCACGACGCCGCGACCCACCGGGAGCTGCGGCTGGTCACGGCCCGCTCGTCGTACGAGGCGGTGCACGACCAGCTCACCGGGCTGGCGAACCGGTCGGCCCTGCTCAGCAAGGGCGACCAGGCGCTGCGCCAGCTCGCCCACGACCACCCGGTCGCGCTGCTGCTGCTCGACATCGACCAGTTCAAGGAGGTCAACGACACCCTCGGGCACGCCGCCGGCGACCAGCTGCTGCGGCTGACCGCCAACCGGCTGGGCACCCTCGCCCGCCCCGGGGACCTGCTCGCCCGCCTCGGCGGCGACGAGTTCGCGCTGCTGCTGACGTCGGTCCCGGTGATCGGCGACAGGGCTGCCCCGATGACGTACGCGCTGCGGCAGGCCCGCGAGATCGCCGAGCGGCTCGCCGCGCCGACCGAGGTGGCCGGGGTACGGATGTCCGTCGAGGTCTCCGTCGGGGTGGTGGTCGCCGACGCCGGCACCGCCGACCTGACCGAGCTGCTGCGCCGGGCCGACATCGCCATGTACCAGGCCAAGGAGGGCGGCGGCAGCGTCGCCGCGTACGACTCCGCCCGGGACGCCGCGAGCACCGACCAGCTCGCCCTGCTGGCCGAGCTGCGCGAGGCGCTGAAGACCGACGACCAGCTCGTGCTGGCGTTGCAGCCGGCGGTCGACCTGACCACCGGGGCGCCGACCGGGGTGGAGGCGCTGATCCGCTGGCGGCACCCGCGCCGGGGCTGGCTCGGGCCGCACGACTTCATCCGCCCCGTGGAGAACAGCGAACAGCTCGGCACCTTCACCCGCTACGTGCTGGACAAGGCGCTCGCCGTGGCCGCCGGCTGGGCCGGCGACGGGCTCGACGTGCCGATCTCGGTCAACCTGTCGGCGCGCAGCCTGCTCGACCCCCGCCTGCCCGCCGACATCGCCGATGCCCTGCGCCGGCACCAGGTGCCGCCGGACCGGCTGGTCCTGGAGATCACCGAGACGGTGGTGATGAGCGAGCTGGAGGTCATCGACGAGGTGCTCGCCACCCTGCGGTCGATGGGCGTGCAGCTCGCCGTCGACGACTTCGGCACGGGCTTCTCCTCGCTGACGTTCCTCACCCGGATCGCGGTCGACGAGCTGAAGGTGGACCGTTCCTTCGTGATCCGGATGGCCGACTCCCCGGAGGCGGCGGCGATCGTGCGTACCACCGTCGGTCTCGCCCACGAGCTGGGGCTCCGGGTGGTCGCCGAGGGCGTGGAGACCGCCGAGCAGCGCCTGGCGCTGGCCGAGCTGGGCTGCACGGCCGCCCAGGGCTACCACTTCTTCAAGCCCATGCCGGCCGACAAGATCGGCGCGGTCCTGGGCACCCTCCTCGACGAGGCCCGACCCAACGTCCTGCCGCTGCGCGCCGACGGCGCCTCCTGACCCCGCCGGGCCGCCTGCGGGGAGGCGGTGCCGTCGGGTGCCGGAGCGCGGGCGGGCGCGCCACGGGATGGTTATGGTCGTCGGGTGAACCGACTCGCTGACGCCACGAGCCCGTACCTGCTCCAGCACGCCGACAACCCGGTCGACTGGTGGCCCTGGTGCGACGAGGCGTTCGCCGAGGCGAAGCGCCGGGACGTCCCGGTGCTCATCTCGGTCGGCTACGCCGCCTGCCACTGGTGCCACGTGATGGCCCACGAGTCGTTCGAGAACGAGCAGGTCGGGGCCCTAATCAACGACGACTTCGTCGCCGTCAAGGTGGATCGCGAGGAGCGTCCCGACGTCGACGCCGTCTACATGACCGCCACCCAGGCGATGACCGGGCAGGGCGGCTGGCCGATGACCGTCTTCGCCACCCCGGACGGCACGCCCTTCTTCTGCGGCACCTACTTCCCCCGGGCGAACTTCGTCCGGCTGCTCCAGTCGGTCGCCGCCGCCTGGCGGGACCAGCGCGACGCCGTGATCCAGCAGGGCGCCGCCGTGGTCGAGGCGATCGGCGGCGCCCAGGCCGTGGGCGGGCCCACCGCGCCGCTGGACGCCGCGCTGCTCGACGCCGCGGCCGAGCAGCTCGCCAAGGAGTACGACGCCACGAACGGCGGGTTCGGCGGGGCGCCGAAGTTCCCGCCGCACATGAACCTGCTCTTCCTGTTGCGGCACCACCAGCGCACCGGCTCCCCGCGCAGCCTGGAGATCGCCCGGCACACCTGCGAGGCGATGGCCCGGGGCGGCATCTACGACCAGCTCGCCGGCGGCTTCGCCCGATACTCCGTCGACGGGCACTGGACCGTGCCGCACTTCGAGAAGATGCTCTACGACAACGCGCTGCTGCTGCGGGCGTACACCCAGCTCTGGCGCCTGACCGGCGACCCGCTGGCCCGCCGGGTCGCACAGGACACCGCCTGGTTCCTCGCCGACGAGATGAGTACCCCGTCCGGCGGGTTCGCCTCGGCGCTGGACGCCGACACCGAGGGCGTCGAAGGATCGACCTACGTCTGGACGCCGACCCAGCTCATCGAGGTGCTGGGGGAGGAGGACGGCCGCTGGGCCGCCGACCTGTTCGCCGTCACCGAGGCCGGCAGCTTCGAGCACGGCACCAGCGTGCTGCGGCTCGCCCGGGACGTGGACGACGCGGACCCGGCGGTGACGCGGCGCTGGCAGGACGTCGTCGACCGGCTGCTCGCGGCCCGCCGGGAACGGCCGCAGCCGGCCCGGGACGACAAGGTGGTGGCCGCCTGGAACGGGCTGGCGATCACCGCGATCGCCGAGTTCAACCGGGTGGCCGACACGTTCGGCCCGGCCGGCCCGGACGACGCCTCGCAGACGTTGGAGGGCGTGGCCGAGGGCACCTACGGCGCGATGCGCGACGCCGCCGACCACCTGGCGAGGGTGCACATCGTCGACGGCCGGCTGCGGCGCGTGTCCCGCGACGGGACGGTCGGCGATCCCGCCGGGGTGCTGGAGGACTACGGCTGCGTCGCCGAGGCGTTCTGCGCCATGCACCAGATCACCGGCGAGGGGCGCTGGCTGGAGCTGGCGGGTCAGCTGCTCGACACCGCGCTGGCGCGCTTCGCCGCGCCGGGCGGCGCCTTCTACGACACCGCCGACGACGCCGAACGGCTGGTCAGCCGCCCCGCCGACCCCACCGACAACGCCACCCCGTCCGGGCGCTCCGCGATCGTCGCGGCGCTGGTCGCGTACGCGGCGCTGACCGGGGAGACCCGCTACCGGGAGGCCGCCGAGGCGGCCCTGTCGACCGTGGCGCCCATCGTCGGCCGGCACGCCCGCTTCACCGGCTACGCGGCCACCGTCGGGGAGGCGCTGCTCTCCGGGCCGTACGAGATCGCGGTGGTCACGGACGACCCGGCCGGGGACCCGCTGGTCGCGGCAGCGCACCGGCACGCCCCACCCGGTGCGGTGGTCGTGGCGGGCCGCCCCGGTCAGCCCGGCGTGCCCCTGCTCGCCGACCGGCCGATGGTCGACGGGCGGCCCACCGCGTACGTCTGCCGGGGTTTCGTCTGCGAGCGTCCCGTGACGGCGGTGGACGACCTGGTCGGCCAGCTCGGCCGGCGCTGAGTCGCACGGCCGGGGCGGCCGGTCCGGAGGCCGGCGATGCGGCAGCCGGCGGCACAGGTCGCGGGGCGTGCCGATAGGCTGGCGCCGCTATGGATTCCCGTACCGGTCTGCCCGTTGTCGGCATGGTGGGCGGTGGCCAGCTGGCCCGGATGACCCACCAGTCCGCGATCGCCCTCGGCCAGTCGCTGCGCGTGCTCGCGCTGGCCCCCGACGACGGCGCCGCGCTGGTCGCCGCCGACGTCCAGTACGGCGACCACACCGACCTCGCCGCGCTGCGTACCTTCGCCAAGGCCTGCGACGTGGTCACCTTCGACCACGAGCACGTCCCCACCGAGCACATCCGGACGCTGGCGGCCGAGGGCGTGAAGCTCTTCCCGCCGGCCGACGCGCTGCTGCACGCCCAGGACAAGCGGGCCATGCGGGAGCGGCTCGGCGAGCTGGGCGCGCCGAACCCGGCGTGGCGACCCGTGGCGGAGCCCGCCGACCTGGTGGCGTTCGGCGACGAGGTCGGCTGGCCGGTGGTGCTGAAGGCGGCCCGTGGCGGGTACGACGGCCGGGGCGTCTGGCTGGTCGACGACGCGGCGCAGGCCGACGAGCTGGCGAAGACCCTGCTGGCCGGCGGCACCCGGCTGATCGTCGAGGAGCGGGTGCCGCTGCGCCGGGAGTTGGCCGTGCAGGTGGCGCGCTCGCCGTTCGGGCAGGTCGCCGCGTACCCGGTGGTCGAGACGGTGCAGCGCGACGGCATCTGCGTCGAGGTGCTCGCCCCCGCGCCGGGCCTGCCGGAGGAGCTGGCGGTAGCCGCCCAGCAGCTCGCCATCGACCTGGCGACCGCGCTCGGCGTGGTCGGCCTGCTCGCCGTGGAGCTGTTCGAGGTCGCCGACCGGGCCGCACCCGGGGGCAGCCGGATCGTGGTGAACGAGCTGGCGATGCGGCCGCACAACTCGGGGCACTGGACCATCGAGGGCGCGCGCACGTCGCAGTTCGAGCAGCACCTGCGGGCGGTGCTCGACTACCCGATGGGCGACACCTCGCTGACCGCTTCCGTGGCGGTGATGGCGAACGTGCTCGGCGGCGATCCGGGCGGGATGTCGATCGACGAGCGGCTGCACCACCTCTTCGCGGCCGAGCCGGGCGCCAAGGTGCACCTCTACGGCAAGCAGGTGCGTCCCGGCCGCAAGATCGGGCACGTCACGGTGCTCGGCGACGACCTGGACGACGTACGGGCGCGGGCCGCGCGGGCCGCCCGCTGGCTGCGTGAGGGGCACGAGTGATCGTGACAGGTGAGCTTGCCGGCCCCGAGGGCCCGAACGAGAGGCAGAGCGCGGTGAGCGTCGTTGGGCTGATCATGGGCAGCGACTCGGACTGGCCGACGATGAGGGCCGCCGCCGAGGCGCTGGACGAGTTCGAGGTGCCCTACGAGGTCGAGGTCGTCTCGGCACACCGTACGCCGATCAAGATGATCGACTACGGACGCGCCGCGGCCGACCGGGGCCTGAAGGTCATCATTGCCGGGGCGGGTGGCGCGGCGGCGCTGCCCGGCATGGTCGCCTCGGTCACCCCGCTGCCGGTGATCGGCGTCCCGGTGCCGTTGAAGCATCTCGACGGGATGGACTCGCTGCTCTCCATCGTGCAGATGCCGGCCGGCGTGCCGGTGGCCACCGTGTCGATCGGTAACGCCCGCAACGCCGGGCTGCTCGCCGTCCGCATCCTGGCCGCCGCCGACCGCACCCTGCTCGACCGCATGTCGGCCTACCAGGCCGACCTGGAGCAGTTGGTCGCCGAAAAGGACGCCGCCCTGCGCGCCTCCCTCGCCTGACCTCTGCCTCCCACGCCGCTTCGCGCCTCGCCCGGCTCTCCGCGTCGTTCTTGCCCTTGCTCCGCGCCTCGCCTCCCGTGCGGCGGTCGGTCCTCGCCCCTGCCCGGGCCGCGGTCGGTCCTGCCGCCCGCGCCCCTGCCCGGGCTTGTCGCGGCTTCTTCGCCTCGGATCTGTCTCTCGCGGCGCCAGAGGCCGGGCTACGGGGCCGGCGGCTCGGCCGATGCCGTTGTTGCTCCACCTCGCCAGCGCTCCGAGCCGCTGCCCGCGAGCCCGGACCGGCCACCGGGAGGCCGGCAGGCCACGGGGGCCGCCACTTGAAGTAACTGAATGGCCCGTCACCCAGCGTTGCCGTCTCGACCCGGAGAGGTCTTATCCCTTCGGGCCCTTTGCTCTGCACCCATCGACGCACCAGCCCCCGAGCTGGCACTTCTCTTCCGGCTGCCGGAACGAGGTGGCCAGGCTTCGTAACGCATCGTGAGCGGTGCGTCGGTGGCTGCAGAGCAAAGGGCGCGGAGGGCAGGTTGCCGTTGCTCCTTGTTCCTTACGCTATGTGTTCGCGTGGTCGGCAGACGCGTGGTCGGCACTTCGTGGTCCGGTGGTCGATGCCGTTACGGGGAACGGGTTGTGCGGCATGCCGGCGTGCGGGAGCGGCGCCCGTCCCCGCGGGTGGGCCCGGTGTCAGCGCATGCCGCGCAGGGCTGTCTGGAGGCGTTCCTGGGCGCGGCGCCGGCGCTCGTTGCTGGCGCCGAGTGCCAGCAGCAGGATGCCGACGGGGATCAGGGCCAGCCACGGCCCCAGGCTGAACAGCGCGTGCACCGCCGCGATCGCGGTCACGGCCGCGCCGACGATAACCGGTGCCTGCTGCTGGCTCATCGATCCGAAGACGAGGACGGCCACCGCACCGAGCAGCAGCAGCACCTGGCGCAGCGTGCTGGAGTCGGTGGCCAGCACGATCGCCAGGGTGGGCACGAACGCGGCGACCAGCGCGGGCCCGTACGCGACCCAACTGCTCAGGTCGGGCCGGTGCCGCAGCTCCAGCACGCCGACGAGCAGGGCGAGCGCCGCGAAGGGCAGCGTGTAGGCCTCCGGCAGCGCCACGTCGGCGACCCGCATCAGGATCCACCAGGCGGCGATCTCGCAGACCACGACCGCCCAGAACAGGATGCGCCGCTCCACCGGCCGGCGGCCGGGTCGGGTGGCCGCCACGCCGAGGACCGCGCCCCAGCCGGCCAGCAGGGCCGCGATGTGCCGGGGCGAGTCGAAGGCCAGCGCCAGGGCGATCAGGGCGGCAGCGTGCCCGCTCCACTCGACGGTGGCCGCCTCCCGCTGCGCCTCGGGGCGACGCAGCCTGGGCAGGGTCGCGGCGAACACCTGGAGGGCCGCCCCCACCGCCAGTACGCCGAACGCGGACCAGACGGCCGCGAGCCCGGCCACCAGGCCGGCGGTGAGCACGAAGAGCTGTGCCATCAGCGAGGCGAACAGCCAGCCGAGGATGCGCGCCCGCTGGGTGGTGCCGAAGAGCGCGGCCACCGTGCCGACGCCGACCGCGCCACCGAGGGTGAACAGGGTCAGCTCCCGCGTCGCCAGGCCACCGACCAGGCCCGCGCTCCCGGCGGCGAGCCCGATGGCGAAGACGAGCACCCGGGTCAGGCGCAGCGAGCGGGCCCGCTCGACCAGCGGTGGGGGCGGGGTGAGCGCCAGCCCCAGCATCGCGATGGTGAACACGGACAGCGCCGCCAGGGTGCTCGCCGGCCAGCCGTTGCCGAGCGACGCCGGGGTGATCAGCAGGGTCACGGCGGCGCCGGGCAGCACGACCGGTACCGCCCGGGAGCGCCGCCCGCCGCTGAAACCGGTGGCGGCCAGCGCGGCGGTCGCGGTGAGCAGCAGCGCGGTCAGCACGTGGGTCGGGTCGATCGCCTCAGGGGGCGGGGTGAGCAGCTCCGGGGGTGGTCCCTGCCAGACCCGGCCGAGGCTGCGGTGCGGATCGACCAGTGCGACGACCAGGGCCGGGGCGATCGACACCAGCGCCAGGACGGTGGGCAGCGCACCGGCGGCGAGCGCACCGGCGGCGGGGCTGACCCGCCAGCGGCGCTGCGTCCCGTCGTCGGGCAGCCGCCGCAATGCGCCGTCGAGCAGCACCGACCAGCGTCGTACGGGCTGGGCCGCGCCGACCGGCGGTTCGGTCGCGCCCCGGACCAGCTCGGCGAGCACCCCGAGCAGGGCCGCGGCGGCGGCGTACACACCGACGGGCTGGTTGGCGGGGACGGCGGCCAGGGCGCTCACCGTGGCGCCGCCGGCCACCGCCGCGCTCGCCCAGGGCAGGTACTGCGGGACCCGCCGCCGGACGGCGGCCACCGCCGCCAGGCCCAGGCTCGACGCGGCCAACGCGGCGGTGAGCACCACCTCCGGCGCGCGTCCGAACTCGGCGGCCAGCGCCGCGACGGCACCCGGGAACGCGAGCAGGGCGGCCCCGGCCGCGGCGCCTCCGATCTGGGCGAGGTGCGGGGGCATCCCCTCGTTCTCGATGTCCTCCACCAGCGGCACGGCCAGCGACCGGGCCAGCGCGGCCACCACGAGGCCGATCAGCGCGATGCTGCCCAGCGCCAGCGCGGTGGTCCACGGCCGGACCAGACCCGCTCCGGCGGCGTGCAGGGCGACGACGCCGGCCACGACGGCCCGGGACAGGCCCGCCCGGGGATCGACGGCGGCCACGGCGGCCGCTCCGAAGACGGTGGCGACCATGCCGCCGACCAGGACGGGCGACCACCACGGCAGGTCGAACGCGGCCGGCGCGCCGATCGTGGCGAGTGCGGCCGCCACGCCCGAGACGTCGTACTTCCAGGGTGGTGGCAGCAGGACCGCGGCGGCGACGCCGAGCAGCGCCAGGGCCACGGGGGCCTGCCACGTCGACCCGCCGGTCGGCCCGGCCGGCCAGCCGGTCAGGTCCCCGTTCCAGATCGGGCCGGGGGTGGCGAGCACGCCCAGCCCGCCCCGCAGCGCGCTCCAGCCGGCCAGCAGCCCGATCAGCACGCCGCCGACGGCGAGGCCGACGATCGGCCCGCGTCGCCACTCCTCCGGCATGGCCCGGGCGGCCACGGCCACCACCAGCACCAGCCCGGCGGCGACGGCGAGCTGCCCGCCGGGAGCGAGGACGGCCGCGATCCGGGCCAGGGTGGCGATCAGGGCGGCGGTGACCGCCGCGGCGGCCAGGTCGGAGCCGTCCAGGGTGAGGTCGGAGCGTCGGCCGGCGTCGATGGGGCCGGCGAACACCACCATGGCGCCGGCGACGAGCAGCAGGCCACCCACCCAGGCGTCGGCGGCGGTGGCGCCCGGGGCGCCGAACGCGGCGGCGGTGACCGTGACCGCGCCGAGGGCGGTGCCGACGGCTAGCGGCGTCGGGATGCGTCGCTGGGAGACCTGCACGACGGCGGCGTGGCCGAGGGTGACGCAGACCGCCAGGAAGCTGGCCGCGAGCACCGGGACGGTGACCTCGCGCAGGCTCGCCGGGGTGGGCGTCGGGTCGACCGGTACGGTCGCGGCGACGAAGGCGGCCACCGCGCCCGGCAGCGCGAACGCCGCGCCCCCGGCGGCCCAGGCCGAGACGGTGTCGGCCGCCGCCGGGGCGAGCCGCATCCGGGGCGCCACGGCGACGAGGACCCCGGCGGCGAACAGGGTGAGCAGGACCGCCGTGGTCAGCGCCGGCCGGGCCAGTCCGGCGCCCGCGCCGAACAGGCCGACGCCGGCGGCGGTGGCCGCGTGCGCCAGCGCCGCGCGTTCCGTGCGGGCGGAGAGCCCGACCACCCCGATGCCGACCGCTGTCAGCACCATCGGCCAGGGCGCGACCGCCCACCCGAGGCCGAACGACGCGGGTACGGCGAGCGCGGTCAGCGCCGCACCGACCACGGCGAACTCCCGGCGGATCTCGGACGGCAGGGCCAGCACCGCCGCGACGGTCAGCAGGAAGGCGCTCGCGGCGAGCTGCCAGGCGGCCGGGCCCACGGCCGCCGCCAGCTCGGCCGGGTAGCGGTCCAGGTCGGCCGCCCAGGCGGGCAGCGCGGCCCGGACGGGGGCGACCCCGGCGCGGAGGGCGCCACCGGCGACCACCACCCCGCTGACGGTGAGCGCGACCGCCGAGGCGAGCTGCGGCCCGCGTCGGGCCGCCTCCGGTACCGCCCGCACGGCCAGCCCGGTGAGCGTGATGACGGCGGCGATCAGCAGCAGCGCCCGCCCGGGGAAGGCCACCGAGGCGATCCGGCTCAGCGCGCCGATCACGGCGAGGGTGAAGATCCCGGCACCGAGGTCGGGCAGCGGCGGCCGGCGCAGCACCAGCGTGCCGGCCAGCCCCACGGCGGCCGCCAGCAGCAGCACCAGCCCGGCCCCGGTCGCGCCCGGCACGGTGCCCGCGCGCAGCAGGGCGGAGACGGCGTACGCGAGGGCGAGGGCGACCGCCACCCCGTGCAGCACCCAGGTCAGCTCCCGCAGCCACGGCACCGGACGGCCGGCCGGGGCCCGGTCCTGCGCCGGCAGCCCGCCGTCGAGCACCTCGCCGGCCTCCTCGGGCGCCCCCTCGGGCCGGCCGTCGGCGCGGCGCTGCCGGGGTGCGCTCGCGGGCGCGGCCGGGGGCTCGGGCAGGTCCTGGCGGACCGGCCGTTCCACCGTGACGGGGGAACGCGCCAGCCACAGGTCGAGCAGGGCCACCGCCGTCAGCACCAGCGCCCAGCCGCCCGGGCCGGTGATCCGGTCGTACGCCAGCAGCGGCAGCACCGGCTGGGCGGCCAGTACGGTGGCGAAGCGGGGCGCGCGCAGCCCCGTCCAACCCGCGTAGCCGAACGAGACGCCGGCGGTGACGGCGAAGACGATGGCGCCGAAGATCGCGCCCGAGGCGCCGCCGTTGCCGATCCGGTCGACCGCCCACAGCGCGTAGCCGGCGAGCGGCACCAGGAGCAGGCCGACGGCGGAGATGGTCTCGGCGGTCGAGGTGAGCCCGCGCCGGGCCAGCACCGGCGGGGCGAGCAGCATGAGCACGGTCGCGAGCAGCAGGACGCCCAGCCGGGCCAGCGCGTCCATGGAGCTGGTGGCCACCGCGGCGAAGACCACGGCGGCGACGCCGAGCAGCAGCGCGCCGAGCCCGAGGGGGATGTTCTGCACCTCGCGGGAGGACGCCTCCGGCGGGTGCTCCGGGTCGTCGGCGTCGAGCCAGGTGGCGGCCGACGGCGGGGGCGGGGGCGGGTCCTCCGGACCGGCCGGGGTGCCCTGCCGGGGGACCCGGGGCGGGGCGCCGGTGGCGGCCGTGGGTGGCCGGCGGCCCGGCCTCTTGCGCAGCACCCGGCGGGGGCGGGTGGCCTGCTTGAGGCGTTCCTCACCGGCGTGGGCGAGGATGTCCCGCTGGAAGAGCGCGGCCTGCATCTTGGCGGCGATCTGCCGCTGCTCGCTGGCGATGGCGGCCTCGCGGGCCTTCATCTCCGCGATGGACCGCTCGATCTGTGCCAGGTGCTCGACCCACTGTGGCTGGTGCGCACCGCAGTGCGGGCAGCTGACGGCCGGCTTGATCTCCCGGCCGCACGAGGAGCACTGAAAGGTCGCCACGACACCCCTCCACCCGCACTGTGGACTCCCACCCTCGCAGCATGCCCAATGTGGGCGCGGATTTCGACAATTGTCGGCGGGTCCAGGACAAAGATCGTCCATGCGGACGGCAAACGGCCGGTCGCGGAGCGTGCTCCGTGACCGGCCGTCGGTCGTCGATCGTCAGGGGCGGCCCATGCCGCGGTACTCCCAGCCGGCCTGCGTCCACAGTGCCGAGTCCAGGCAGTTGCGGCCGTCGACCACCTTGCGGCCGGCGACCAGCTCGCCGAGGGCCACCGGGTCGGCGTTGCGGAAGTCGGCCCACTCGGTGAGTACGCAGACCAGGTCCGCGCCGGTCACGGCCTCGTTGATGCCGGGCTCGTAGACCAGTTCGGGCGCCACGGCGCGCGCCCGTTCCATGCCCTGCGGGTCGTAGACGTGCACGTCGGCGCCGGCCTTGCGCAGCAGCGAGGCGACGGAGAGCGCCGGCGCGTCGCGTACGTCGTCGGTGTTGGGCTTGAAGGTCGCGCCGAGCACGGCCACGCGCATGCCGGAGAGGTCGGGCCCGGCGGGCCCGGAGCGGCGGCCGAGCAGCTCGGCGGCGAGCTGGACCACCCGGGTCCGGCGGCGCAGGTTGATCAGGTCGACCTCGTGCAGGAAGCGCAGCGCCTCCCCGGCGCCCAGCTCCTGGGCGCGGGCCTGGAACGCCCGGATGTCCTTGGGTAGGCAGGCGCCCCCGAAGCCGAGCCCGGCCTGGAGGAACCGGTTGCCGATGCGCGGGTCGAAGCCGATGGCCCGGGCGAGGTGGGTGACGTCGCCGCCGGAGGCCTCGCAGACCTCGGCCATCGCGTTGATGAAGGAGATCTTGGTGGCGAGGAAGGCGTTCGCGGCGACCTTGACCAGCTCGGCGGTGGCGAAGTCGGTGACCACGAGGGGCACCTCGCGGTCCTCGGTGGCGGCCAGGTCGAAGACGCCCTTGTGGGCGGCGTAGAGCATGCCGTTGGCCCACTCGCTCTTGACGCCGACGACGATCCGGTTGGGCCGCAGCACGTCGTCGACGGCGAAGCCCTCCTGGAGGAACTCCGGGCTCCACGCCACCTCGACCCCCAGATCGGTGGGGGTGTGCTTGCTGACCAGCTGCTCCACCCACTCGGCGGTGCCGACCGGCACGGTCGACTTGCCGACGATGAGCGCCTTGCGGGTCAGGTGCTGGGCCAGGCTGGTGACCGACGCCTCGACGTACGACAGGTCGGCGCCCATCCCGTCGGCGCGCTGCGGCGTGCCGACGCAGATGAAGTGCACGTCACCGAACTCGGCGACCTCGGCGATGTCCGTGCTGAACCGCAGCCGCCCGGCGCCCAGGTTGCGCTTGAGCAGCTCGTCGAGGCCGGGCTCGTGGATCGGCACCTCGCCGGCGTTCAGCATGGCGATCTTGTCGGCGTCGACGTCGAAGCCGAGCACCTCGTAGCCGAGCTCGGCGTAGCAGATGGCGTAGGTCGCACCGAGGTAGCCGGTGCCCAGGAAGGTCACCCGCGGTCGCTGCGCACCGGAGGGGGGCGTCACCGCGGCGATGGCGGGCATCGGCTGGGTGTTGGGGTACGGGATCGTCACGCCTGTCTTCTCCGCTCGCGCTGGCGTCGCGTGTCGCGTCGCGTTCTGCTGCGGCGCCTGGGCGGGCACCGGAGGGACTCTAACGTCTGTCGGTTCCATCGTCGCCGGGCGGCTTCGGCGCTCTGCCACGTTCGAGGCTACGCGGCGGTAACATCACCTGAACTCTGTCGCTATCCTTCAGTCTGCGCCGTCGGCGGTCAGGAGACGCTACAGACTGCGCATGATAGCGGTGAAGGGGAGGGGCCGACATGGCCGCAGAGCAGTCGTTCGACGTCTACCGGTTGCCCGAGGAACACGAGGCGATCCGGGAGGCGGTCCGTGAGGTCTGTGCGGCCAAGGTGGCGCCGCACGCCGCCGAGGCCGACGAGACCGGCGAGTTCCCGAAGGCGTCCTACGACGCCCTGCGGGCCGCCGACTTCCACGCTCCACACATCCCCGTCGAGTACGGCGGCGCGGGCGCGGACGCCCTGGCCACGGCCATCGTGATCGAGGAGGTGGCGCGCGCCTGCGCCTCGTCCTCGCTGATCCCGGCGGTCAACAAGCTCGGCACGATGCCGCTGCTGCTGGCCGGCTCCGAGGAGCTGAAGCGGAAGTACCTGACCCCGGTCGCGGCGGGCGACGCGATGTTCTCGTACTGCCTCTCCGAGCCGGAGGCCGGCAGCGACGCGGCGTCGATGACCACCCGCGCGGTGCGTGACGGCGATCACTGGGTGCTCAACGGCGTGAAGCGCTGGATCACCAACGCCGGGGTCTCCGAGTTCTACACGGTCTTCGCGGTGACCGACCCGGCGGCCCGGTCCCGGGGCATCTCCGCCTTCGTGGTCGAGAAGTCCGACCCGGGGGTCAGCTTCGGCGCCCCGGAGAAGAAGCTCGGCGTCAAGGGCTCGCCGACCCGCGAGGTCTACCTGGACAACGTCCGGATCCCCGCGGACCGCATGATCGGCGCCGAGGGCACCGGCTTCGGCACCGCGATGAAGACCCTGGACCACACCCGGGTCACCATCGCCGCGCAGGCCGTCGGCATCGCCCAGGGCGCGCTCGACTACGCCAAGGGGTACGTCCAGGAGCGCAAGCAGTTCGGCAAGGCGGTCGCCGAGTTCCAGGGCGTGCAGTTCATGCTCGCCGACATGGGCATGAAGCTGGAGGCGGCCCGGCAGCTCACGTACACGGCGGCCGGCAAGTCCGAGCGGGGCGACGCCGACCTGACCTACTTCGGCGCGGCGGCCAAGTGCTTCGCCTCGGACGCGGCCATGGAGATCACCACCGACGCGGTGCAGCTGCTCGGCGGCTACGGCTACACCCGGGACTACCCGGTCGAGCGGATGATGCGGGACGCCAAGATCACCCAGATCTACGAGGGCACCAACCAGGTGCAGCGCATCGTGATGGCCCGCCAGCTCCTGAAGGGCTGACCGGTCGGCGGGCGGGCCGGTCGTCCGGCCCGCCCGCATCCTCACCGGATCTCGGTCGTGGTGTCCTCTTCCGGCCGGTTGCCGGCGCGAGGTGGCGCCGACCACGGCGACCCCCCGCCGGTGCGGCGCGGCAGCGGCTCGGTCGGCGTCGGGTCCGGGTAGCCGAGGCTCGGCGGCGCGGTGTCCCGGTCGGCCGGCTCGGCCGGCGGCCAGTCGGTCAGCGTGAAGTCGCTGCGCTCCGGCCCCTCGGCGGGCGCCGGCGTCGGCTCGGTCGCCGGTCGGGGCCAGCGCCGCCAGCGCTGCCCGCTGAAGGTGGCCACGAGCAGCAGCAGGCCGATCAGGAAGAGCGTGCCGTTCTCGACCGGCAGGTGCAGCGGCAGGGGGTCGCCGAAGACCTTCCAGCCGTCCGGGATGCGGTCCCGCACCTCGAAGGGCGCGACGAACATCCCCACGTACGGGGCGGCGAGCAGCAGCCCGGCCACGAGCGGGCCGAGCGGCGAGGTGCGCAGCGTGCCGAGCAGGCCGAGCAGGATCCCGCCGACGGCGAGGTACACGGCGGGCTCGATGAGATTGGCCGAGTTCGACGTGCCGATCTCGACCCAACGGCCGACGGTGCCCGCCGACCCGTCCTGCCCGAGGGTGACCAGCACCCACGTGACGGGCACCACCACCAACCCCGCGAGGAAGCTCCAGAGATGTCGCATCCGCGCACCGTACCGTCTTCGACATGACCGAGCACCCCTCCACCGCGCCGGCCGGCAAGCCGACCTCCTACTCCCGCGTCACCCTGAGCCGGATCATGACCGCGGTCGACGTCAACCTCTACGGCACGGTGCACGGCGGCGTGCTGATGAAGTTCATCGACGACGTGGCGGGGGCCGCCGCGGCCCGGCACAGCGGCGGTACGGCGGTCACCGCCGCCATCGACGAGATCGTCTTCACCGAGGCGGTCCGGGTCGGTGACCTGCTGCACGCGCACGCACAGGTGAACTGGACGGGGCAGACCTCCATGGAGGTCGGGGTCCGGGTCGTGGCGGAGCGGTGGGACTCGGCCGAGGACGAGCCGGTGCGGGTCGCCACCGCGTACCTCGTCTTCGTGGGCGTCGACCTCGGCGGCGCGCCCCGGGCGGTCCGGCCGGTGCTGGCGGAGAGCCCGGAGGACGAGCGCCGGTTCCGGGAGGCGGAGATCCGCCGCGCCCACCGACTGGCCCGCCGCCGCGCCATCCAGGCCCACCGCGCCGGCTGACGCGCCTGCCGGCCCGGGCCCACACAGGGTGGGGTCGGGGCATGTGGGCTCCGCACGTGCGCCGGCGGAGGTCGGGTGCGGAGAATGGCGCTCTGAGGTAGGGCAAGATGGCGCCACGGCCCATTTCACAGTGTCGTGCGGGGCCAGGGGAGGGTGGAGCAGTGGGTGACGTGCTGTGGGCGCCGCCGGCGGACGTACGCGAGCGGTCCCGGATCGGGAGCTACCTGCGCTGGCTGCGTGAGCACCGGGGGCTGGACTTCGCCGACTACGACGAGTTGTGGCGCTGGTCGGTCACGGACCTCGACGCGTTCTGGCGGTCGGTCTGGGACCACTTCGAGGTGGTCGCGCACACCCCGCCGACGGCCACGCTGACCGACCGCGGGATGCCCGGGGCCAGGTGGTTCCCCGGGGCCACCCTCAACTACGCCGAGAACGTGCTGCGGATGCCCGGCCGGGCCGACGACGATCCGGTGGTGATCGCGCACGGCCAGACCCGGGCGCCGGTCACCCTCACCGCCGCCGAGCTGCGCGAGCAGGTGCGTCGGGTGGCCGCCGGGCTGCGCCGGCTCGGCGTCACCGCCGGCGACCGGGTCGCCGCCTACGCGCCCAACATCCCCGAGACGTACGTGCTGCTGCTCGCCACCAGCAGCCTGGGCGCGATCTTCTCCTCCTGCGCGCCGGAGTTCGGCACCCGCAGCGTCACCGACCGGTGGCAGCAGATCGAGCCGAAGGTCCTGGTCGCGGTGGACGGCTACCGCTACGGCGAGAAGCCGGTCGACCGGCGGGCCGAGGTGGCCGCGATCCGCGCCGCCCTGCCGTCGCTGGAGCACACCGTCGGCATCGCCTACCTCGACCCGGCCCCCGCGCCCCCGGGTGGCGCCACGGACCGGACGCCGGCCCCGTTCGAGGGCGCGCTGGCCTGGTCGGAGCTGGCCGCCGACACCGACGAGCCGCTGACGTTCACCCCGGTCGCCTTCGACCACCCGCTCTACGTGCTCTACTCCTCCGGCACCACCGGGCTGCCGAAGCCCATCGTGCACGGCCACGGCGGCATCCTGCTGGAGCACCTGAAGATGCTGGCCCTGCACCACGACCTGGGCCCGGCGGACCGGTTCTTCTGGTTCACCACCACCGGCTGGATGATGTGGAACTTCCTGGTCTCCGGGCCGGCGGTGGGCGCGACGATCGTGCTCTTCGACGGCAACCCCGGCCACCCCGACCTGGGCGCGCTGTGGCGGCTGGCGGAGGAGACCGGCACCACGTACTTCGGCACCTCCGCGCCGTTCCTGCTGGCCTGCCGCAAGGCCGGGCTGGTGCCGAAGGAGACCGCCGACCTGTCCGCGCTGCGCGGGGTCGGCTCGACCGGCGCGCCGCTGCCCGCCGAGGGCTTCACCTGGGTGTACGAGACGGTCGGTGACGACCTCCAGCTCCAGTCGCTCTCCGGCGGCACGGACGTCTGCACCGGCTTCGTCGGCGGCGTGCCGCTGCTGGCGGTGCACGCCGGGGAGATCACCTGCCGGGCGCTCGGCGCCAAGGTGGAGGCCCGGTCCGCCGACGGGACCCCGGTCGTCGGCGAGCTGGGCGAGCTGGTGATCACCGAGCCGATGCCGAGCATGCCGGTGGGCTTCTGGAACGACCCGGACGGCAGCCGCTACCGGGAGGCGTACTTCGACCTCTACCCGGGCGTCTGGCGGCACGGCGACTGGATCACGATCAACGACCGGGGCGGCTGCGTGATCACGGGCCGCTCCGACGCCACCCTCAACCGGGGCGGCGTACGCCTCGGCACCGCCGAGTTCTACTCGGTGGTCGAGGGGCTCGACGAGGTCGTCGACTCGGTGGTCGTGCACCTGGAGGACGACGAGGGCGGCGCCGGTGAGCTGCTGCTGTTCGTGGTGCTCGCCGAAGGGCTGGAGCTGGACGACGCGATGCGGAAGAAGATCTGCCGCGAGCTGCGTACCGCCCTGTCGCCCCGGCACGTGCCGGACGAGATCCACCAGGTGCGGGCCGTCCCGCGCACCCTGTCGGCCAAGAAGCTGGAGGTCCCGGTGAAGAAGATCCTCACCGGCACCCCGGTGGACTCGGCGGCGGCAAAGGGCGCCCTGGCCAACCCGGAGTCCCTGACGGCCTTCGCCACCCTCGCCGAACGCCGGGGCCCCCGCCCCTGACCGCTGCCGCGTTGGCGGCGGTGCGGTGCCGTCTGGTGGGACGGCGAGCTGCCTGGCTCGGCCGGCGCGATCACCCCGCGCCGGCCGAGCAGCGGGAGGCCCTGGCGGGGACCGGGCAGTCAGGTGCGCAGCACGTTGGCGTAGATGAGCCAGGCCAGCGCGGATTTGGCCACGAGGCTGAGCAGGATGTACGAGACCTCGCCGTAGCGGTAGTCACGCCATCGACCGCGCTGGGCGTACTGCAGTGCCATGTTGAGCGCGAAGCTCGCGAAGAGGAGAAACTGGATGACGATGATCGCCCAGACGAAGCCGGGGATCTCCGGCGGCTGGGCGACGTAGACGGCGATCGCCAGCCAGGGGGCCAGGCCGACCAGCGAACCGAACCAGAAGGCGCTCCAGTCGGCGCGTCCCGGCACCTGCTGCCGCTCCATCAGCAGGCCGAACAGGATCATCGCGGTGTTCGCGCCGAAGATCCCGATGACCGCCGCGAGATCGCGGATCCCCACGAACAGCCCGATCAGGACGATCATGATCGAGGCGCTGACCGAGTATTCGATCCAGCGGGCGTAGTTGGTGCGGCGATCCAGGTTGCGTGCGTACCAGGAGTGCACGCCCGGGGCCGCGGTGACGAGATGGTCGAGCGCGGCGAGGAGCAGGAAGACCGCCACCGCCGGGCCGATGGCGAGTCGGAAGGCCACCTCCGGGAGCGTGGCGTCGCGCAGCGTCGTCGGGTCGGCCGTCAGGTACGACGCGGTGACCGGCAGGGACAGGTCGTTGCTGGCCGCCCACATCCAACCGCCCTCGACGGCCAGGATCAGACCGACGAGCACGTTGAACCCGCGCAGCCGCCGGTAGCGGTCACGGCCTGCCGCTGGTGGACGTCCCATGTGCGCCACCCTAGAGCCCGGAATGTCCGTTCGTGGCCACATGGGGGCTCTGCTCGCGGAGTTGAGGTGCCCGCGACGGCGGGGTCAGCGAAGGGGGCGGGTCACCCGTTCCGTGGTGGCCCGCGAGGGCAGGCGGGCCGGGTCGGCGTTGGCGCAGAGGACCGTGGTGGCGCCGGCCGTCAGTGGGGCGAGCAGCCAGTCGACCGGGTCGGGGTACGTGCCCGTGTCGATCAGGACCCGGTCGCCGGGGGCGATGCCCAGTTCCGTCGCGCGGGCGGCCGCGCGGCCCAGCAGCGCCGCCTCGCCCGGGCCGCCGGAGGCGTACGGGCTGAAGTGGTCGCCGTGGGCGCGTACCTCGGAGACGTAGTCGGCGTAGCCGGCCGGCACCTGGCGCATCGGCAGGGCGAACGGGTGCAGGGCGAGGACGTACCGCTCGCCCGCCGACCAGGCCGCCGCCTCGTCGAGGCGCGTCTCGGCGGCGAAGAGCACGTCCACGTCGCCCGGCGTGTCGGCGACGGTCAGCCCGGCCGACCAGCAGCCGAGCAGCACCGCGGCGGTCTGCCAGTGCGGGGGCAGCACCACCCCGGCGACGTCGCCGGGGCCCACGGCCACCTCGTCGACGAGCAGGTTGGCCGTCTTGGCCACCCAGTTCGCCAGCGTGGCGCCGGAGAGTTCGGTCCGCTCGCCCGTGGCGTCGTCGTACCAGGTCAGCAGCGGTCTGGTCGGGTCGGTCGCGATCGCGTCAGCGAAGACCCGGGCAATGTTGTCGGCCATCGGCGCGAACGATACGCCCCCGACGGCCGTACTCGATGACGGCGACAAGTCGGCGTACCGTCGGGTCGCAGTCAGCGTCGGCGCCGCGCTCCGGCGTAGGCTTGCCGGAGTGTTGTTCCCCACAGATCCGTCAGTGCAAGGAGTCGCCCCGTGACCGCCGGTCGCCCGCCCCGCGTGCTCATCGACGCCACGAGTGTCCCCGTCGACCGTGGCGGCGTCGGTCGATACGTCGACGGCCTGCTCGGCGCCCTCGGCAAGGTGTGCGGGTCGGGGGTGGAGCTGGCCGTCGTCTGCCTCCGCACCGACCTGGAGCGCTACACCCGGATGCTGCCCGGCGCGGAGATCATCCCGGCCCCGGCCGCCGTCGCGCACCGCCCCGCCCGGCTCGCCTGGGAGCAGACCGGCCTGCCGCTGCTCGCCCAGCAGGTGGGCGCGCAGGTGCTGCACTCGCCCTTCTACACCTGCCCGCTGCGCGCCGGTTGTCCCGTCACGGTGACCGTGCACGACGCGACGTTCTTCACCGAGCCGGAGCACTACGACAAGTCGCGGCGCACCTTCTTCCGCAGCGCGATCAAGACGTCCCTGCGCCGTGCCAACCGGGTGATCGTGCCGAGCAAGGCCACCCGCGACGAGCTGATCCGGCTGCTCGACGCCGATCCCACCCGGATCGACGTCGCCTACCACGGCGTCGACCATGCCGCCTTCCACGCGCCCAGCGACGAGGAGAAGGCCCGGGTCCGGGCGCGGCTGGGGCTGGGCGGCACCAACTACGTGGCCTTCCTGGGTGCCAAGGAGCCGCGCAAGAACGTGCCGAACCTGATCCGCGGCTGGGCGCGCGCGGTGGCCGAGCGGGAGGACCCGCCGGCCCTGGTGATCGCCGGCGGCCAGGGGCACGACGACGACATCGACCGCGCGGTGGCGGAGGTCCCGTCGCACCTGCGGCTGCTCCGCCCGGGTTACCTCCGCTACGGGGACCTGCCCGGCTTCCTCGGCGGGGCCCTGGTGGCCGCCTATCCGTCCTACGGGGAGGGTTTCGGCCTGCCGATCCTGGAGGCGATGGCGTGCGCCGCCCCGGTGCTGACCACGCCCCGGCTGTCGCTGCCGGAGGTGGGCGGCGACGCGGTCGCGTACACCAGCGAGGCGCCCGACCAGATCGCCGCCGACCTGGCCGCGCTGCTCGACGACGAGCAGCGGCGGTTGTCCCTGGCCAAGGCCGGTTTCGACCGGGCCAAGGAGTTCACCTGGGAGTCCAGTGCCGAGGTGCACATCGCCGCCTGGAGCCGGGCCCGGTCCTGACCGCCGCGACCGGCGTCGCGAGAATGCGTCCCCGGTCAGGCGAATCGGGCATGATGTGCGGGTGATCTACGCCGTCATTCCGGCGGGTGGCAGTGGCACGAGGTTGTGGCCGCTGTCCCGTGCCGGCCACCCCAAGTTCCTCCACCCGCTGACCGGTTCCACCGCCTCGCTGCTCCAGGCGACGGTGGACCGGCTGGGCCCGCTGACCACCGCCGAGCGCACCCTGGTGGTCACCGGGACCGCGCACGTGGCGGCGGTCGCACGCCAGCTCGCCAGCGTGCCGGAGGAGAACATCCTGGTCGAGCCGTCGCCCCGGGACTCGTGCGCGGCGATCGCCCTGGCCGCCGCGGTCATCGCGCGGCGCGACCCGGAGGCGGTGATGGGCTCCTTCGCCGCCGACCACCTCATCGGTGACCCGCAGCGCTGGCGGGAGGTGGTCCTGGAGGCGGTACGCGGTGCCGAGCGGGGCCTGCTGATGACGGTCGGCATCACCCCGACGCGGGCCGAGACCGGCTACGGCTACCTCCAGACCGGGGACCCGGTCGACGGGGGCCCGCTGCGGCCGGTCGCCGAGTTCAAGGAGAAGCCGAGCGCGGAGGTGGCCGAGGCGTACCTGCGCTCCGGGCGGCACCTCTGGAACGCCAGCATGTTCGTCTGGCGGGTCGACGTGTTCCTCGCCGAGTTGGCCCGCCAGCAGCCCGCCCTGCACGCCGGGATCGTCGCGATCGCCGAGGCGTGGGGCACCGAGGAGCAGGACGACGTGCTCGGCACGGTCTGGCCGACGCTGCCGAAGATCTCCGTCGACTACGCGGTGATGGAGGGCGCGGCGACCGCCGGCCGGGTGGCGACCGTGCCGGGCGACTTCGGCTGGAACGACGTCGGCGACTTCCACACGCTGGGCGAGGTGCTGCCCGCCGACGCGGACGGCAACGTGGTGCTCGGCGCCGACGCCAAGCCGGGGGTGCTGCTGCGCGACACCACCGGACTCGTGGTGGTGCCCCACTCCGGGCGCCTGGTGGCCGCCGTCGGCGTACACGACCTGATCATCGTCGACACGCCGGACGCGCTGCTGGTCTGCCCACGGGACCGGGCGCAGGACGTCAAGAAGGTCGTCGACGAACTCAAGGAACGGGGCGAAGAGGGGCTCGTCTGAGTGTCGCGAGGGCCGGGGCGACCAGGCGTGCCGTCCCGCCGGCCAGCGGCTGCGGCAGCCGGTCCGGCGGGAACCAGCCGAGCGCCTCGGACTCCTCGCTGACCCGCTCGACCGCGCCGGGCGGGGCGAGCACGGCGAAGCGTACGTCGTGGTGCAGCGAACCGCCCTGGCAGCTCACCGGGTGGATGTCGACGTCGATCGGCACCGGGTCGATCCGCAGGCCGGCGATGCCGGACTCCTCGCCCGCCTCGCGCAGGGCCGCGGCGGCGAGGGTCCGGTCGACCGGCTCGCAGTGCCCGCCGAGCTGCACCCACCGCCGGAACTTGCCGTGCAGGCAGAGCAGCACCCGTGACCCGGTGGCGTCGAGCACCAGCGCGCTCGCCGTGACGTGCCCGGGCCGGTGCGCCCGGCTCATCGCCACCGGCCCGGCGGCCAGCAGCGCCAGGGTGCGGTCGCGCGCCTCGGCGGCGTCCGGGCCGGTGGGCTCCCAGCGGCTCAGCGTCGCGAGGGCGTCGGCGTGCAGCGCCGTGTGCGCCTCGGCGGGCGGCGCAGTCCGCGCCTCCGCGTCCGGCGACGGTCGGGAGGCGGCGGTGGGGGAGTCGGCCATGCCGACACTGTACGAGCCGACGCTTCGTACCCTGGCCCGGTGACCTTGCGACTGTTGGAGTTCGTCGTGGCCGGCAACGAGGCCAGCGATCTGCTGCCGGTGCGCTCCGCGCCGCTGCTGCGGGCGCACGGTGCCCGGCGCGGCTTCTGGACCGTGCTGGACGAGGGGCCGGTGGAGCAGTGCCTGGCCCTGCTGCTGGAGCTGGACGACGGCCGCTGGGTCGCCCATCACGTGGCCGCCGACGCGGGGGCGGAGAACGGCCGTACGGAGGACGGCGAGGCGCTGGCCCACCACGACGGCTGGGTGTACGTCTTCGGCTCCCACTTCGGCTCGAAGGCGGGGCCGCTGCGCCCGCGACGCGCCTTCGTGGCCCGGTTCCGTGAGGACGACGCGGCGGCGGGCCCGGTCCCGGTGCAGGTGGTGCGTAACCGGTTCCGGCTGCACCGGGCGGTCAACGACGCCCTGCTCAAGGCGGCGTTCATCCCGCTGCCGCCGGGCGAGCGGGTGCGGGCCCGGTTCATCGGGGAGACCGTCGCCCGGGGCACGGCCCGCGCGAAGGGCTGGGTCAGCCGGCTCGTCCCCGACGACCTGCCGCTGAACGTCGAGGCGGCGGCCTTCACGCCGACCGGCGGTGTCCTGCTCGGGCTGCGCTTCCCGGTCACCACCGACGGCGAGCCGATCCTGGTCGAGCTGACCGGGGTGCCGGGCATGTTCGACCCCGTGCCGAGCTGGCCGCAGGCGTCGGGGGCGTACGTCCTGACGGGGGTGACGCCGCCCGGCGCGCTGGCCGGCTTCCGGGCGATCACGCCCACGGACGACGGCGGCTACGCGGCGATCGTCGGGTCGATCGACGCGTTGGGCAAGGGCTCGGTGCTGCTCGACGACCATCCGGCCGGCGGCGAGGTCACCTCCCGGCACGTCCGGTTTCCCCCGCCCGGCGACGGGCACCTGGTCCCCGGCGAGGTGGTGGCCGAGCTGGCGCCGTTCCACCACGTGGAGGGGGTGGCCGAGTGCGGCGGGCAGAGCTTCTACGTCACCGACGAGGACCATCGGGTGGCGCTCTGGGTCGGTTGACCGGCGGTGGCCGACGACCGGACGACACCTCCGCGGAGCAAGGCCGCAGACCCTCGTGGTGTCGCCCGGACGCCGGTCTTCCCCGCCCCCGGGCGCCCGGTTCCGGGCGTGGCGGGTGAGGCACCCGCCCCCGTGCGCGGGCAGTGGAAGCATGCCCAACGGCCCCGGGGGGCGTCGAGGTCTTTCAGCCCACGCTTAAAAACGGAGATAAGTGCCGGCCAGGTACAGTGCAAACGGTTGCCAGGCATCCCCCCTGCCGGGCGACGCGGGAGCCGTCCATGCTGAAGATCTACTTTTCCGCCGAGGACATCCTCCGGACCCGGGTGGCTCCGGCGGCGGACCCGGTGTGGGAGCTGGTTCTCAGCCTGCACCTGCTGCCCGGCCGTGGCCGGGACCCGCTGCTGGCGGGCTGGCGGCGTAGCGTGACGCGTGGGCTGCGTGAGGGCAGTGACTCGGCGGGGCTGCGACTGCTCCTGACGCTCAACCCGCCCCGCGGCTACTTCCCGGACTTCCTCACCCCGTACCAGAGCATGTCGGGGTTCGAGGCCGGCATGGAGGCGGTCCGCAGCACCCCCGTGGCGCTGCTGCAACGCGACCTGGCGCTGCTCGCCGCCGGCAGCTCCCTGCCGGCCGGCGCCGCTCCGCTGGCCCGGGGCGAGCCGGAGACGCTGCGCGACCTGACCGGCGCGATGGAGCGTTACCGCGGCCTGGCCATCGATCCGTACTGGACCCGGATCCAGGCGGCGGTGGAGGCCGACCGGGCCCGGCGGGCCCGGGCCCTGCTCGACGGCGGGGTGGAAGGACTGCTGGGCAGCCTGCGGCCGGCCATGCGGTGGGAGTCGGGGGTGCTGGAGATCCGCGACTACCCGCACAGCCGGGAGCTGCACCTGGGCGGGCGCGGGCTGCTGCTGGTGCCGTCGTTCTTCTGCGCGTCGACGCCGGTCGCCCTGCTCGACCCGGCGCTGCCGCCGGTCCTGGTCTATCCGGTGGACCGGCTCGGCGGCCTGCTGCCGGCCCCCGGCGAGGGCGGCGGCGTCGGCACGCCGGACCCGGGGCGGGAGGCGCTGGCCGCGCTGCTCGGCCGTACCCGGGCCGCCGTCCTGGCAGCCAGCGACGACGGCTGCACCACCGGCGAGGTGGCCCGCCGGCTCAACATCTCGGCCGCCGCCGCGAGCCAGCACACCACCGTGCTGCGCAACGCCGGCCTCCTGGTCAGCCAGCGCGACCGCAACACCGTCCTGCACACCCTGACCCCGCTGGGGCGGTCGATGCTCAACTCCTGAGCGCGCGGGCCGTCACAGGGCCAGGGCGGCGCTGGCGGTGGTGCCGGGGGGTGGGGGCAGCAGCAGGGAGGCGACGCCCTCGGCCGCCAGGGCGGTGCGGAAACGTTGCAGGTCGGCGCCGAAGCGGACCAGATCGGCCGGGCCGGCCGGGGTGGCCGGGGAACCGAGCACCAGCGTCGTCGCCTCCGCCGGCCACCCGGGCACCCGGGCGGTCAGCCCGGCGCGAGCCTCCTCGTCGCCGACCAGGCTGAAGACCGTGCCGGGCGCGACGACCCCCGCGACCGCGCCGATCGCCCGGCGTACGGCCTCCGGGTCGGGCGGGGTCGGGTTGAGGCCGTCCGCCAGGGTGGCGGCGGCGGCCAGCCCGGCGGCCCTCGCCTCGGCGGTGCCCAGCGAGAACAGGTCCATCGAGGCGTCCCGGACCAGCGCCGACGCGCCGACTCCGTCGTCCGGCCGGGGGGCGGTGAGGTAGCCGCGTACCACCGCCACCGGCATCTGGTCGCACTTGCCCTTGATCAGTTCGCCCGCGCCGGCCAGCTCGTCCACCACCGCCATCTGGGTGAGCTGGAGCTCGTTGCCGTACGGGTCGACCTCGCCCCGGTGGTCGCGGATCGCGTCCATCCCGGCGACACCGAGCGCGACGTCGGTCAGCCCGTTGCGCCAGGGCCGGCCCATCGTGTCGCTGACGATCACCGCGACGTCCACGCCGTGGCGCTCGCGCAGGGCGGTGCGCAGCGCCCGGGCCGAGGCGTCCGGGTCCTCGGGGAGCAGGACGAGCCGGGTCTTGTCGACGTTCGAGGCGTCGATGCCGGCCGACGCCATCACGAAGCCGTGGTGGGTCTGCACGATCCGGGTGGCGCCCCGGGTGGCCACCACCCGTGCCGTCTCGGCGGCCAGCACGTCGTCCCGCGCGGCGAGCCGCTCCGGGCCGTCCGCCGGTACGTCGACCAGGCGCCCTTCCGCCTTCGAGACGATCTTGCTGGTCACCACCAGCACGTCGCCGTCGCGCAGCCAGGGCGCGGCGGTGGCGATCAGGGCCGCCAGGTCGTCGCCCTCGGACACGTGGCCGATGCCCGGCACCGGCAGGATCTCCAGCCTCACGTCAGCTCCAGCGCGGCGCGGACCATGGCCGCCGTCGCCGCCTCGTCGGTCATCCGCAGCGGCGCCGCGCGGACCGTCACCTCCGGCACCACGGCGCCGGCGTCCTCCTCGGCGACCAGCCAGCCGTCGAGCAGCCCGCCGGCCGGCCGGCCGCCGTAGAGCCGCCCCACGCCCGCCGCGCTGCACTCCACCCCCAGCACCGCCAGGCAGCGGTCGGCCATGCCGCGCACCGGTGCGCCGCCGATGATCGGCGACACGCCGACCACCGGGGCGGGACCGTCGGCGACCGCCTCGCGCAGCCCGGGCACGGCCAGGATCGGGGCGACGCTCACCACCGGGTTGCTCGGCGCGATCAGCACCACGTCGGCCCCGGCGATCGCCTCCAGCACGCCGGGCGCGGGCCGGGCGGTCTCCGCGCCGACGAAGACGAAGCGGTGGGTGGGGACGTCACCGCGGTGGCGCACCCACCACTCCTGGAAGTGGATCGCCCGCTGGCCGCCGTCGAGCTCCACCACCACGTGCGTCTCCAGCCGGTCGTCGGTCGCCGGCAGCAGGCGTACGCCGGGCTGCCAGCGTTCGGCGAGGGCCTCGGTGACCGCGTGCAGCGGGTAGCCGGCGTTGACCATCGTGGTCCGCACCAGGTGGGTGGCGACGTCCTTGTCGCCGAGCCCGAACCAGGTGGGCTCGGCGCCGTACGCGGCGAGTTCCTGCTTGACCGTCCAGCTCTCGCCGACGCGCCCCCAGCCCCGCTCGGGGTCGGCGCCGCCACCCAGCGTGTACATGACGCTGTCCAGGTCGGGGCAGACCTTGAGCCCGTGCAGGAGCAGATCGTCACCGACGTTGACCACGGCGGTCACGTCGGCGCCGACCTCGCGGGCGTACGCCCGCACGCCGACCAGGAAGCGAGCGCCTCCGATGCCGCCCGTCAGAACCACGATGCGCATGTCGCCCATCCTCGCGCACGGGCCGCCTCCGGTCCGCCGATGGGCGGGGAGACTAGGCTCACGTCGGCAACCGTCCGCATTCGCCCCGAGGGGGATCCCGTGACCAGCCCCGCCGAGCCCGCGTCCAACGACGCGACGCAGGCCAGCCAGCTGACCAAGCCGCTACGTGAACTCGCCGCGTTCGTGCTCCTCGGCGCGAACGCCGTGTTCCTCTTCGTCGGCCTGATCCGGCTGGTGACGCCGACCGAGTACAGCACATTCGGCGGCCGGGCGGGCAGCGCCTTCTTCGCCTTCGTCGGCGTGGAGGCGGTCTTCCTGCCGCTGCTGGCCGTACTGCTCGCCACGCACGTGAAGCCCCCGGTGCCGAAGGCGAAGCTGATCACCCAGGTCGCCCTGGGCGAGTACGCCGTCAGCGCCCTGTTCGGCGGGCTGACCTTCCTCTTCTGGACGGTCGACCGGCTGGCCGAGGGCGAGATCCTCGACGCCTTCCTGGGCCTGCTCAGCCGCGTGGCCTGGCTGGCGCTCTTCGCGGTCGCCGCGTACGTCGTGTTCAAGATCTGGCGCACCCTCTACCACGTGCCCAAGCCGAAGCCCCAGCCCGGCGTGTACGGCCAGCCGCAGCCCGGGTGGCCCCAGCAGCAGGGCGGCTACCCCGCCCCGGGCCAGCAGGTCCCCGGTCAGCAGGTCCCCGGTCAGCAGGTCCCCGGCCAGCAGGGCGGCTGGCAGGCGCCGGGCCCCTACGGCGCCCCGTACGGTCAGCAGCCCGCGCCGTTCGCCGGCGGCCCGCAGCAGGGTTCCCCGTTCGCCCCGGCGCCGCAGTCGGCGCCCCCGGCTCCGGCGCCGCAGTCCGCGCCCCCGGCCACCCCCGCGCCGCCGCCGTTCGGCCAGCCGCAGAGCGCCCCGCCGTTCGGCCCGCCGCCCTCGGCCGACCCCACCCAGGCGATCCCGCGCCAGCCCGTCGAGCACGCCGAGCCCACCCAGGCGATCCCGCGTCCCACCGGCGACGAGACCGACCGCACCCAGCGCATCGATCCCGGCGACAACCCGGACGCCCCTCGCTGATCGAGGTCACGTCCCATCCGAGCGCCCCGCACGGCCCACCGTGCGGGGCGCTCGCCGTCCCACCCACCCCGCCTCGTCCCACCCGTCCCGCCCCGCCGTCCCGCCCACCCCGCTCGCCGTCCCGCCCACCCCGCTCGCCGTCCCGCCCACCCCGCTCGCCGTCCCACCACCGCACCTCGTCCCACCCGTCCCGCCCCGCCGTCCCACCACCCAAGTCCCACCCCGAGCGCCCGCCTCCGCCTCGCGGCACCCCGGTGATCAGGACGGCATGGACGTATCCCGGCCCGCTTCAGGTACATGACGTCCTGATCACCGCTGGGTCGTCGGGCGGTGCCGGCGAGGGGCGGGTCAGCACTGCGAGGGGCGGGCCGGCAAGACGGGGGCGGGCTCAGCACGGTGGCGAGGGGTGGGCGCGGGGGTGCGCATGTTCACGTCGTGGGCCCAGGTGGGCAGGGGCGGAACGGGGCGGATGAGCGCCTAGGCTGGGCGGATGGTTGATCGCACCGTGCCCGGCCCGACCGACGCGAGCGTGCGGCGGGCACTGCACCGGGCCGCGACCGGGCGGGCGCTGGACGTCGACGAGGCCGCCGCGCTGCTGGCCGCCCGGGGCGGGGCGCTGGACGAACTGCTGGACGTGGCGGGCGCCGTGCGCGACGCCGGGCTGCGCGAGGCTGGGCGGCCGGGCGTGGTCACGTACTCGAAGAAGGTCTTCATTCCCCTGACCCGGCTGTGCCGGGACCGGTGCCACTACTGCACCTTCGCGACGGTGCCGCACCGGCTGCCGGCGGCCTTCCTCGACCGCGACGAGGTCCTCGCGATCGCCCGGGCGGGGGCGGCCCAGGGCTGCAAGGAGGCCCTCTTCACGCTCGGCGACCGGCCGGAGGAGCGCTGGCCGGCGGCCCGGCGGTGGCTGGACGAGCGCGGCTACGACTCCACGCTTGACTACCTGCGCGCCTGCGCGGTGGCGGTGCTGGAGGAGACCGGGCTGCTGCCGCACCTGAACCCGGGCGTGCTCTCCTGGTCGGAGTTGCAGCGGCTCAAGCCCGTCGCGCCCAGCATGGGGATGATGCTGGAGACCACGGCGACGCGGCTCTGGTCGGAGCCCGGCGGCCCGCACTTCGGCTCGCCGGACAAGGAGCCGGCGGTACGGCTCCGGGTGCTCGACGACGCGGGCCGGGTCGGGGTGCCGTTCACCACGGGCATCCTGATCGGCATCGGCGAGACCCCGGCCGAGCGGGTCGACGCGATCTTCGCGATCCGCCGGGCCCACCGCGAGTACGGCCACCTCCAGGAGGTGATCGTGCAGAACTTCCGCGCGAAGCCGGACACGGCGATGCGCGGCATGCCCGACGCCGAGCTGCACGACCTGGCCGCCACGGTGGCGGTGACCCGGGTGCTGCTCGGGCCGAAGGCCCGCATCCAGGCGCCGCCGAACCTCATCGCGGGCGAGTACGACCTGCTGCTGCGCGCCGGCATCGACGACTGGGGCGGGGTCTCCCCGCTGACCCCGGACCACGTCAACCCGGAACGCCCCTGGCCGCAGATCGACGAGCTGGCCCGACACACGGAGAAGTCGGGCTTCACGCTGCGCGAGCGGCTGACGATCTATCCCGAGTACGTGCGGGCCGGCGACCCGTGGCTCGACCCGCGCCTGCTGCCGCACGTCGGTGCGCTGGCCGACCCGGCGACGGGGCTGGGCGTCGAGGACGCCCGGCCGGTGGGCCGTCCCTGGCAGGAGCCCGACGAGACGTACGGCGGGCGGACCGACCTGCACGAGACCATCGACACCACCGGGCGGACCGGCGACCGGCGCGGCGACTTCGACCACGTCTACGGCGACTGGTCCGAGGTGGCCGGCAAGGTAACCGCCGGCGGCGGGGGCGGGACCGACGGCGACCTGCGGGCCGGGCTGCGGCTGGCGGCCGACGACCCGGCCGCGCTGCTGGAGCCGAGGCACGCCGACGCGGCGCTGGCGCTGTTCGCCGCCGACGGGCCGGCGCTGGACGAGCTGTGCCGGCTCGCCGACGACGTCCGCCGGGCGGCGGTCGGCGACGACGTGACGTACGTGGTCAACCGCAACATCAACTTCAGCAACGTCTGCTACGTCGGCTGCCGGTTCTGCGCCTTCGCCCAGCGGGAGCGCGACGCCGACGCGTACCGGCTCTCCGTGGAGCAGGTCGCCGACCGGGCCGAGGAGGCGTGGGCGGCCGGCGCCAGCGAGGTCTGCCTCCAAGGCGGGATCGACCCGAAGCTGCCGGTGACCGTCTACGCCGACCTGGTCCGGGCGATCAAGGCGCGGGTGCCGGGGATGCACGTGCACGCGTTCTCGCCGATGGAGATCGTCACCGCCGCCGCCAAGGCCGGCGTGTCGGTGCGGGAGTGGCTGACCGGGCTGCGCGAGGCCGGGCTGGACACCATCCCGGGCACCGCCGCCGAGATCCTCGACGACGACGTGCGCTGGGTGCTCACCAAGGGCAAGCTGCCGGCCGCCGCCTGGGTCGACGTGGTCGGCACGGCCCACGAGCTGGGCATCCGGTCCAGCTCCACCATGATGTACGGCCACGTGGACCACCCCGCGCAGTGGCTCGCGCACTTCCGGGTGCTAGCCGGGTTGCAGGACCGTACGGGCGGGTTCACCGAGTTCGTGGCGCTGCCGTTCGTGCACACCAACGCGCCGATCTACCTGGCCGGCATCGCCCGCCCGGGGCCGACGTGGCGGGAGAACCGCGTCGTGCACGCGATGGCCCGGCTGCTGCTGCACGGCCGGATCGACAACATCCAGTGCTCGTGGGTGAAGCTCGGCGACGAGGGCACGGCGGTGATGCTCCGGGGCGGCTGCAACGACCTGGGCGGCACGCTGATGGAGGAGACGATCTCCCGGATGGCCGGCTCCGGCAACGGCTCGGCGCGTACCGAGGAGCAGTTGATCGCGATGGCGGCGGCCGCCGGTCGACCGGCCCGCAGGCGCACGACGGCGTACGGCAGCCCCCGGCCATAGCCCGGCCGACGCCCGGCGGCCCGCACTGAGCGGTCGCGCGGTGGTCTCGCTCTGACCGGTCGCGTGTCGATCCGCACTGACCGGTCGCGTGGCGGTCCCCCCTGGTCGGCTGCGGTGGACATCGACGGCCGTGGCGACCGTCCACGCCGGACTCCGCGTCCCGCGCCGTCGTCAGGGCGGGCGCGACGGCCGTGCCCGTACCGCCTGTTGGGACCCAAGGGCTTCGATCGGGCGGGATTTCCGTCGCGGGTGGAGCGCCGCCGGAAGCGCCCGGCGCAGCAGCGTGTCGGCGGCTGACCGGAAGCGGGGAGGCTGCCTCGCGCCGGCGCGCCGCGTCCACATGGTGGGCGCGGCGCGGTCGCCGTCCCGGGCTCGGCGGGCGGTACGCGCCAAGTCGGGTTAACCTGTGCCCCACCAAGATCAACGGATCGTGGTGGGTGACTTCCGAGGGTCTCCATCGTCCTGCCCCGTCGGTCCGATGGGGAAGCGCCACGGGAGAAAACTCGGGCAACTCGCCGGAGAGGGCGTTACTCGGCCGGGGTCTGAATCGATAGGGCAGGTTGCGGGGCCGGGTGGTCGGGTGGCCGTCCGGAGTGTTGTCGGGAGGGCGACTCCATTATCAAGTCCGGCTTGACGGCGCACGCATTACACGCGTGTAATTTGAATGGGGTTGTTCGCACGGAACGCAACAAATCGGGACCGTACGGACAAGCACGCCTTCCGCGTGGGGGGTTGCAGCGGCGATGACGCCGGTGCGCGACAAGGAGGCATCTGATGGACGGCCAGCTTGAGGTGGCCGACCTGCTCGGAAACGCGCCGGAGTGGCAGGAGCGGGCGCTCTGCTCCCAAACCGATCCGGAGGCGTTCTTTCCCGAGAAGGGCGGCTCGACCCGCGAGGCGAAGCGGATCTGCTCGCGCTGCGAGGTGAAGACGGAATGCCTCGAATACGCTCTCGGCCACGACGAGCGATTCGGGATCTGGGGTGGGCTCTCGGAGCGGGAGCGGCGCAAGCTCAAGCGGCGGGCCGCCTGAGCGTTGCCGGGCCGGGGCGGTGGGGGCCGCCCGGCTCAGGCCAACTCGTCGGGGTCCACCCCGAGCAGATTGGCCACCTGTTCGATGATCACGTCGTGTACGAGATCCGCGAGGTCCTCGCGATCCATCGCACGGAACTCCAACGGCCGGCGGTAGAGCACGATCCGCGGCGGCACCTCCTGTCGGCCCGGCCGGCCCGGCAGCAGCCGGGCGAGCGGCACCTCGCCGTCCTCCAGCACGTCGGAGTCGTAGACGTTGAGGTCCGGCGGGACGTCCTCCACCGCGAACTCGACGCCGGCCAACTCCTTGGCGAACCGCCGTTCGAGGGTCTCGACGGTGTCCAGCACCAGATCGTCGAAGATCTCCGCCTTCGTACGCGCCAACGGCACCGTCGCCGGCACCAGCCGCCCGCGCAGACCGCGGCCGTGCCGGTCGCGGTGGGCGCGCCGGCCGGGGCCGGGGCGGCGGTGTTCCGGGCTCGTCATGAGGAAAGGTTAGCGCCCGCACCGACCTGGCCTGCGGCAGCGGCACTGGCGCGGCGCGGCGCGACCGACCGGGCCGAATTGTGATCACCGTGACGGGCGTGTCGCAACGCGAAGCAGTGCGCCCGACCCGGTAATGGAGATACCCTGCCGCCGTGAGGTCACCACGGCGCTGCTCCCGTAATGGCTGCCCCCGGCAAGCGGTCGCCACGCTGACCTATGTCTACAACGAGTCGACAGCGGTAGTCGGCCCGTTGGCGGCGTTCGCCGAGCCGCACACGTACGACCTCTGTGAACCGCACGCCCGGAGCCTGACGGCGCCGCGCGGCTGGGACGTCGTCCGGCACGAGGGCGAGTTCGAGCCTCCGCCGCCCACCACCGACGACCTGGTCGCCCTCGCCGAGGCCGTCCGCGAGGCCGCCCGCCCGGTGGCCCCGCGCCCGCCCGAGGACGACCAGGCCACCAACTCGACCCCCCAGACGGGCCGCCGGGGTCACCTGCGCGTCATCCCCCCGAACCACTGACCCGCCGCCTCTGCGGAGGTCGGCGCCCACCTCCGCCTCGGTGCGTCCCGGCCGCAGCCGGTGGTCGGTGCGGAAGTCACGGGCGCCGAGACGGGAGGTCCGCGCGGGTTCGGTGGCTTGCCTGCGGGCCGTACGGGCACGCCGGGCGCTGTCGAGCTGAATCGTCTGCGACATCGCGGCGCTCCACGCGGGGGCTGGGTCGCCTGCGACATCAGTTCGACAGCGCGGGTGAGGTGGTCGGACAAGGCTGCCACGCGGCCCACCGGAGGTGCGATCCCGCTCGTTCCGGTGCCTGGTCCGACGCTGCGGCGGGGCATGTCCAGGGCCTTTTCCGGGCGGTCGTCGGCCACCTCGGGCGCGCGAAACAGATCCCGCCGCGACACGCCGGCAGTGTGACGACAAGGGCACGCAGCGTGGCTAGCGTGCGCCCCAGTGTGATCGCGGGCGCGGGAGGCCGGATGGTGAACGAGGCACTGCGGGTGGCGATGGCCGAGAAGGGGGAGACGGCCGAGTCGCTGGCGGAGAAGGTGGGCGTCGACCCGAAGACGGCGGGGCGGTGGCTCGCCTCGGGCCGGATCCCGCATCCCAGGACCCGGCTCGCCGTCGCCGAGGTCCTCGGGCGCGACGCCGCCGAGCTGTGGCCCGAGCCGTTCCGCCGCCGCGACCTGCCGTGGTTCCGGCCGTGGGCCGAGCTGGAGCAGGACGCCATCACCATCCGGTCGTACCAGCCCTCGCTCGTACCGGGCCTGCTCCAGACGGAGGCGTACGCCCGCGCGGTGCTTGCGACCGGCGGCCTGCTGCCGGCGGCCGAGGTGGACGAGATCGTGGGCGGCCGGCTGGCCCGCCAGGCGATCCTCGCCCGGGACGCCCCGCCCCAGCTCGTCGCCGTGATCGACGAGGTGGTGCTGCGTCGGCGGGTGGGGGACCGGGCGGTGATGGCCGGGCAGTTGGCCCACCTGCTGGCGGTCGCCGCGCAGGAGCACGTGCAGGTCCGGGTGATCCCCGCCGAGGCACCGTGGCACACCGGCCTCGCCGGGCCGTTCGTGCTGATCCGGCTGCCCGACGGCGCCGAGACGGCCTATGTGGACAACCAACTTCGCGGTCAGGTCGTGACGGAGAGTGCCGACATTGCTAGCCTGGGCGCGAGATGGGAGAGCGTCGCGGGCGAGGCACTGCCGCGCGGCCGGTCGATCGAGCTGATCAGGGAGGTGGCGACGGCATGGACGTGACCGACGCCCGCTGGCGCACCGCGTCCCGCAGCAGCAACAACGGCGGCGACTGCGTCGAGGTGGCCGACAACCTGCCCGGTCGGGTGCTCGTGCGGGACAGCAAGGACCGCGCCGGGGGCGTGCTCACCTTCGCGCCGGACGCCTGGCGGGCGTTCGTCGGGTCGGCCGGCACGGGCGCGCCGGCTGACCGGGCAGTGCCCCAGGCGTACGCCTGCCCACGCAGCTTCGGCTCAGGCGACCTGTGGACGAGTCTGATCGACGTCACGGCGTAGGCGGTGACCAGGCGGCCCCTTGACCGGTGGGCTCGCGGTGCGGTCCGGCTGATGGAAGACGTTCAAGGCGCGTGCAGCGGACGAACCATGCCGCCGGAGCGCTGATACCGGTGTGGCATACAAATACCTGTGGGGTATCGGGACGGGGAAGACAGCACCGCCGTCGCCGCCGGAACCCGGCGGCGTTGTCGGACACGGACCCGCCGTCCGTCGTCGCCGTCGGCCCATGCCAAGATCTGTCGTTCACCGCACCTGACGTCCCGTCGGCGCGCCACTCCCGCCTGCCCGCCGACGATGACCTCAAGGAGTCGTCACATGCGAACTCCCCTCCGGCCCCTCACCCGGCGCGGGCTGCTGACCGGCGCGTTCGGCTCGGCGGCGCTGCTGGCGGGGGGCGGATCGCTGGCCGGCTGCGGCACCAGGGCCGCCACCCGGACGGAGGCCGGCTGCGTCAGCGAGGACCTGTCCGGCACCGAGAAGACGCTGACGTTCTCCAACTGGCCGCAGTACATGGACGTGGACGACGCCGACACCGCCAAGCGGCCCACCCTCGACGCGTTCGTCGCCAAGAGCGGCATCCAGGTCACCTACACCGAGGACATCAACGACAACAACGAGTTCTTCGGCAAGGTGCAGAACCAGCTCGCGGGATGCCAGCCCACCGGGCGGGACATCATGGTGCTCAGCGACTGGATGTCGGCGCGGATGATCCGGCTCGGCTGGGTCCAGAAGCTCGACACGTCGAAGCTGCCCAACGTCGAGGCCAACCTGCTGCCCTCGCTGCGCGGCCGGTCCTTCGACCCCGAGGACCAGCTCGCCATCCCGTGGCAGTCCGGCCTGGCCGGCCTCGCCTACAACGGCAGGGTGACCAGGGAGATCCGTACGGTCGACGAACTGCTCACCCGCCCCGACCTCAAGGGCAGGGTGACCGCGCTGGCCGAGATGCGCGACACCATGGGCCTGCTGCTCCAGTCGAACGGCCACGACCCGGCGAACTTCACCGGCGCCCAGTTCGACGACGCGCTCGCCAAACTGAAGAAGGCCGTCGCCGCCGGGCAGATCCGCCGGTTCACCGGCAACGACTACGCGCCGGAACTCGCCAGAGGCGACGTCGCCGCCTGCATCGGCTGGTCGGGCGACGCCGTCCAGCTCGGCTTCGACGACGACAAGATCCGATTCGTGGTACCCGACTCCGGTGCGATGATCTGGTCGGACAACGTGGTGGTGCCGAACAGGGCCAGCCACAGGGGCAACGCCGAGCGGCTCGTCGACCACTACTACGACCCGGCGATCGCCGCCCGGCTCGCCGCGTTCGTCAACTACATCTGCCCCGTGCGGGGCGCCCAGGCCGAGATGGAGAAGATCGACCCGGCGCTGGCCGCCAACCCGCTGATCTTCCCCGACGACGCCATGCTCGCCAGGTCCAAGGTCTTCATGGCGCTGGACGAGAAGCAGGAACGCGAGTACGAGGGCAAGTTCCAGCAGGTCATCGGGGCGTGAGCGGGATGGGTGGGACGACTGCGGCGCGCGGGGGTCCGGCCGGCGACCTGCGGCTGGCCGACCTCACCAAGCGGTTCGGTGCCGTCACGGCGGTGGACGACCTCAGCCTGACCGTCGCGCAGGGCGCGTACTTCGCCCTGCTCGGCCCGTCCGGCTGCGGCAAGACCACCACGCTGCGGATGATTGCCGGCCTGGAGGAGCCCACCGGCGGGCAGGTGCTGCTGGGCGAACGGGACGTCACCCGGCTGCGCCCGCACAAGCGGCCCGTCAACACCGTCTTCCAGAGCTACGCGCTCTTCCCACACCTGGACGTCTTCGAGAACGTCGCGTTCGGCCTGCGCCGGCGGGGCATCCGCTCCGTCGACGACGAGGTCATGGGCATGCTCGCGCTGGTGCAGCTCGACGACCACGGCCACCGCCGCCCCGCCCAGCTCTCCGGCGGGCAACAGCAGCGCGTCGCGCTGGCCCGCGCCCTGGTGAACCGCCCGCAGGTGCTGCTGCTCGACGAGCCGCTCGGCGCGCTGGACCTGACGCTGCGCCGGCGGATGCAGCTCGAACTCAAGCGGATCCAGACCGAGGTCGGCATCACGTTCGTGCACGTCACCCACGACCAGGAGGAGGCCATGACGCTGGCCGACACCGTCGCGGTGATGAACGCCGGGCGGATCGAGCAGCTCGGCGCCCCCGCCGACCTCTACGAGTACCCGGCGACGGCGTTCGTGGCGAACTTTCTCGGCCGGTCCAACCTGCTCGCCGGCGAGGCGGCCGGCGCGGGCGGCGGCGAGGTGTCGGTGTCGGCGCACGGCCGTCGCTTCTCGGTGCCCGCCGGCCGGGCCCGGGTCGAGCGGGGGCCGGTCCACCTGGGCGTACGCCCGGAGAAGCTGCACCTGGTCGACTCCGCCGACCAGGTCCCCGTCGGGTGCCAGCACGTCACCGGCATCGTCACCGACGCCTCCTACGTGGGGGTGAGCACCCAGTACCTGCTGCGTACCGGCTGGGGCGGCGAGCTGTCGGCCTTCGTGGCCAACACGGGCACCGCCCGGCCGGTGCCGGTGGGCGCTGAGGCGGTCGCGTACTGGGACCCGCGGCACGCCTTCCTGCTCCCCCGGGAGGCCGGCGAGCAGGATCGGGGCGCGCCCGTGCGGGACGAGCCGGTCGGCGCGTCCCCGTGAGCGCCCCGGCGCGGCTGCCCACCGTAGCCGGCGAGCCGGCGCCGCCCCGCCGGCCCGGACGGCGGGGGCTCCTGCCGTACCTGCTGCTGTTGCCCGCGGCGGCGTGGCTGGTGCTCTTCTTCGCGGTGCCGCTGGTGCAGCTCGCCGCCGCCAGCCTCTACGACCCCGCCGGCTCGCTCGCCACCGGGTACGCGATGGGCTGGGCGTTCGCCAACTACCCCGACGCGCTGGCCGCGTACTGGCCGCAGTTCGGGCGCTCCTTCGGCTACGCGGGCGCCGCCCTGGTGCTGGCGCTGCTGGTCGGCTACCCGCTCGCGTACGCCATCGCGCAGAAGGCCGGCCGGTGGAAGAACCTGCTGCTGGTCTGCGTGGTCGCGCCGATGTTCACCAGCTTCCTGGTGCGCACGCTGGCGTGGAAGACCATCCTGTCGGACAACGGCTGGCTCGTCGGGCTGCTGCGCGACGTACACCTGCTCGGCGCCGACGGCCGGCTGCTGGCCACCCCCGTCGCGGTGGTGCTCGGCCTGACGTACAACTTCCTGCCCTTCCTGGTGCTGCCGCTGTACGCGAGCCTGGAGCGGCTCGACCCCCGGCTGCTGGAGGCGGCCGGCGACCTCTACGCCGGCCCGTGGCGGACCTTCCGGCGGGTCACGCTGCCGCTGTCGACGCCCGGCCTGGTCGCCGGCACGCTGCTGTTCTTCATCCCGGCCAGCGGCGACTACATCAACGCCGAACTGCTCGGCACCCCCAACGAATACATGATCGGCAACGTCATCGACTCGGCGTTCCTGGTCCGGCTGGACTACCCGCAGGGCGCGGCGCTGTCGTTCCTGCTGATGGCGGCGATCCTCGCGGTGGTCTTCGGCTACCTGCGCCGGACCGGCACGCAGGAGGTGCTCTGACCGGTGGGACACCGTTTCGGACGCTGGCTGGCCGACCGGTGGGTCATGGGCGTGGCCCTGCTGGTGCTCGGCTATCTGCTCCTGCCGATCGCCGTGGTCGCCGCCCTCTCCTTCAACCGCCCCTCCAGCCGCCTGTCGTACGACTTCGCCGAGTTCACCCTCGACAACTGGCGCAACCCGTGTGCCACCTCCGACATGTGCGACGCGGTGGTGCGCAGCGTCCAGATCGGCTTCGTCGCCACCGTGCTCGCCACGGTGCTGGGCACCCTGATGGCGTTCGCGCTGGCGCGGCACCGGTTCCGCGGCCGCGACGGGATCAACGTGCTGATCTTCCTGCCGATGGCCACCCCCGAACTGGTGATGGGCACCTCGCTGCTGGCCCTCTTCGTCTCCGCCGGGGTGCCGCAGGGCTTCTGGACCGTCGTCGTCGCGCACGTGATGTTCTGCCTGTCGTTCGTGGTGGTCACCGTCAAGGCACGGCTGGCCGGGATGGACTCCCGGCTGGAGGAGGCCGCGATGGACCTCTACGCGAGCGAGTGGCAGACCTTCCGGCGGATCACCCTGCCGCTGGCGCTGCCCGGCATCGTGGCCGCCGCGCTGCTGGCGTTCTCGCTCTCCTTCGACGACTTCATCGTGACGAACTTCAACGCCGGCACCACCGTCACGTTCCCCATGTACGTCTGGGGTGCCGCCCAGCGGGGCATCCCGCCGCAGGTCAACGTCATCGGCACCGCCATGTTCGCGGTCGCGCTGCTGCTGGTGCTGGCCGGCACCCTACGGGGGCGGCGGGCGAGAAGGGCCCCTCGCCGCGCGTGAGCGGTGGCGAGGGGCCCTTCGGCGCGGCCGTGCTGCGGGCCGTACCTGGAGCTGACGAACCCTAGAGGGTCAGGGTCCAGCCGTCGATGTAGCCGGTGTCGCCGGTGGCGGCGTCCTGGACGCGCAGCTTCCAGGTGCCGTTGCGGGTCTCCGAGGAGAGGTTGACGGTGTAGGTCTGGTTGATGTTGTCGGCGGAGCCGCCCGAACGGTTGTGCAGCGTGTAGGCGCTGCCGTCGGGGGCGACGAGGCTGACGACGAGGTCACCGACGTAGGTGTGCACGATCTGCACGGCGACCTTGCTGGTCGACGAGGCGGTGCCGGTGCAGCCGGTGATCGCGATGCTGCTGGTGACGGTCGCGTTGTCGCCGACGGTCACGTTGTTGGCGTTGCTGCCGGTGCAGTCCGTCGAGCCGGAGCCGCCCAGGTTGAGCGTCCAGCTGTTCAGGTAGCCGGTGTCGCCGCTGGCGGCGTCCTGGACGCGCAGCTTCCAGGTGCCGTTGGCGACCTCGGAGGAGAGGTTGACGGTGTAGGTCTGGTTGATGTTGTCGGCGGAGCCGCCGGTGCGGTTGTGCAGCGTGTAGGCGCTGCCGTCGGGGGCGACGAGGCTGACGACGAGGTCACCGACGTACGTGTGCACCAGGTCGACGGCGACGGTGCTGGCGGCGCCGGCGTTGCCGGTGCAGCCCGCGATGGTGATGGTGCTCTCCACCGTGGCGTTGTCGCGGACGGTCACGTCGGTGCCGTTGGTCTGGGTGCAGCCGGTCGGCGGGGGCGGCGGCGGGGGCGTGGTGCCGCCGTCGCCGACGTACAGCAGCTTGTTGGGCGAGCCGGTGCCGGGGCTGGTCACCGCGTTGCTGGTGGCGTCGGCGACGAGCTTGTCGCGCACCTGCTGCGGGGTGAACGTCGGGTTGGCGGCGACCACGAGCGCGGCGGCGCCGACCACGTGCGGGGTGGCCATCGAGGTGCCGCTGATGGTGTTCGTGGCCGTGTTGCCGGTGTGCCAGGCCGAGGTGATCGAGCTGCCGGGGGCGAAGATGTCCAGGCAGGTGCCGATGTTGGAGAACGACGAGCGGGCGTCGGTGTTGGTGGTCGAGCCGACGGTGATCCCGGCCGGGGTGCTGGCCGGGGAGCTGTTGCAGGCGTTCGCACCGCTGTCGTTCCCGGCCGCGAGGCCGTAGCTGACGCCGTCGGCGATGGAGCGGGCCACCGCGTCGTTGACGGCCTGGTTGAAGCCGCCGCCGAGGCTCATGTTGGCCACCGCGAGCTGACCGGCGGCGTGGTCGCCGGTCACCCAGTCGACGCCCTGGATGACGCCGGCGTTGGTGCCGCTGCCCGCGCAGTCGAGCACCCGTACGCCGACCAGCGTGACGCCCTTCGCCACGCCGTAGGCGGTGCCGCCGACCGTGCCGGCCACGTGCGTGCCGTGCCCGTTGCAGTCGTCGGCGGTGCCGCCGTCGATGGCGTCGAAGCCGGAGACGGCACGACCACCGAAGTCGCTGTGGCTGAACCGGATGCCGGTGTCGATGATGTACGCCTTCACGCCCGAGCCGGTGTTCGGGTAGGTGAAGGAGTTGTTCAGCGGCAGCGCGCGCTGGTCGAGCCGGTCCAGGCCCCAGGACGGGGTGGGGCTCTGCGTACCGCTGATCCGCATGGTGTGGTTCTGCTGCACGTAGCGCACCGAGGGGTCGGCGGCGAGCCGCTTGGCCTCCGCCTCGGACATCCGCGCCTCGAATCCGCGCAGCGCGTTCTGGTACGTCCGGTTGACCGCGCCGCGGTGCCGGCCGGCGAGGTCACGCGCCTTCTTCGTGACGTCGGCCCGGCCCACGGAGGTGTCCTTGAACACCACGATGTACGACTCGTCGACGGCGGTGGCACCGCCGGCCATGAGGATCTGTCCCTCGGCGGGGGCGGCCATCGCCGGGGCGCCGAACGCCACGGCGGTGGCGACGGCGGCGGTCAGCACACCGGCGCGCCAGCGGCGCACGGCTGTGTAGGGCAGTGTCATCCCTCGGGTGTTCCTCTCGCTACACGACGACGGATCCCGCCATCGATCGCAATTGATCAAAGTGAGCACGAGCGTAGGGCCTCCACGGCAAAAAGTGGAGACGTGAGGGGGACTTGTGTTTGGGAGGCAAGCTGCGGTAATGCATCGACGCCTCGCGAGGTCCCGGCCGCCGCCCGCTCGTGCGGATCAGCTCCCTGCGGGAGGGTCTACGCTGCTGCGTGTGGACTCCGTCGCGTTCCATGTCGCCTCCCGCCCCGCCCACGGCGAGGGTGAGCTGACCGTCCACCACCCGTACGACGGGCGCGTCGTCGGTCGTACCACCCTCGCGACCGCCGACCAGGTCGAAGCGGCCGTCGCGGCAGCCGCCGGGGTGGCCGCGGAGGCCGCGGCCCTGCCCGCGCACGCCCGCGCGGCGGCCCTGGACCACGTCTCCCGGCGCCTCGCCGAACGGGCCGAGGAGTTCGCGCGGCTCGTCACCGCCGAGAACGGCAAGCCGCTGAAGTGGGCCCGCGCCGAGGTCGGCCGCGCCGTCTCCACCTTCCGCTGGGCCGCCGAGGAGGCCCGGCGATTCTCCGGCGAGCTGCAACGCCTCGACACCGACCCCGCCGCCACCGGGCGGATGGCCCTGGTCCGGCGGGTGCCGAAGGGGCCGGTGCTCGGCATCACGCCGTTCAACTTCCCGCTGAACCTCGTCGCGCACAAGGTCGCCCCGGCCATCGCCGTCGGCGCCCCGATCGTCGTCAAGCCCGCCCCCGCCACCCCGCTGTCGGCGCTGCTGCTGGGCGAGCTGCTCGCCGGGACCGACCTGCCGGCGGGGATGTTCTCGGTCCTGCCGCTGCCCAACGAGCGCGCTGCCGAGCTGGTCGTCGACCCCCGGCTGCCGGTGGTCTCGTTCACCGGCTCCGGGCCGGTCGGCGCGGCGATCCGCCGCCGCGTGCCCGAGAAGCACGTCACCCTGGAGCTGGGCGGCAACGCCGCCGCCGTGATCTGCGAGGACTGGAACACCGACGAGGACCTGACGTTCGCCGCGCACCGCATCGCGACGTTCTCCAACTACCAGGCCGGCCAGTCGTGCATCGCCGTGCAGCGCGTCTACGTGCACGAATGGCTCTACGACGCGTTCCTGCCCCGGCTCGTCGCGGCGGTGCGGGAACTGCGCGTCGGCGACCCGTCCGACCCGCTCACCGACGTCGGGCCGCTGATCTCCGCCGACGCCGCCGCGCGGGTCGAGGCGTGGGTGGACGAGGCGGTCACCGCCGGCGCCGCCATCGAGACGGGCGGCCGGCGCGAGGGCACGACCTACCCGCCGACCGTGCTCTCCGGCGTACCGGCGGACGCCAGGGTCCGCACGGAGGAAATCTTCGGGCCGGTGCTGGTGGTCGCCCGTGTCGCGCACGACCAGGCCGCGTTCGCCGCCGTCAACGACTCGGCGTACGGGTTGCAGGCGGGCGTCTTCACCCACCGCCTCGACACGGCCTTCGCCGCGCACCGCACGCTGGAGGTGGGCGGGGTGATCGTCGGCGACGTGCCGTCGTACCGGGCCGACCAGATGCCGTACGGCGGGGTGAAGGGCAGCGGCGTCGGGCGCGAGGGCCTGCGCAGCGCCATGGACGACTACACGGAGCCCCGGGTGATGGTGCTGACCGGCCTGTCGCTGTAGCCGTTCGCCCGGCGCCGCCCGCTCACCAGGTGCCGTCGTCGCGTACGCGGGCTGGCGCCCGGCCGAGCAGCAGGGTGGTCAGCGCGGCGTCGATGTCATCGCCGAGGAACCACTCGCCGGCCTGGTCCAACGCGAAGATCCGGCCGCGCTCGTCGACGGCGAAGATGCTCTCCTGCCGCTCGGTGCCGATGGGGAAGAGCCGTACGCCGAGCACGGCGGCGAAGTCCGCGAGCGTGTCGGCGGTGTGGGCGACCTGTCGCGGACGGATGTCGAAGCGCGAGATCCAGACCTGCTCGCCCGGCCCGCGCCGGGCGCCCACCAGGCTCGGGAAGGCGGTGAGAGTCGCCAGGACGGCGGGAAAGTCGGCATGCGCGGAGGTCTCACCCCTGATGGCACCGACGTCCCTGATGGCGGACAGGGCGACGATCTCGTCGCCGAAGTGCGGGCGCCAGCCGGCCGCGACGAGCGCCTGGGCGACCTCCGGGTGGAAGCGGCCCGGGGCGGGGTCCGGCTGTGGGTCGGGCTGCCACGGCATCGTGAACGCCCGGTCGGACCAGGGCAGCACGTTGAAGTCCACGAGCATGTCGACGCACGAGTCGCAAGGGCGGTCGGCGAGGCCGCCGTTCGGATCGCCCGGCTCGCGTACGCGATAGACCTCGAACCGGGCGGTCTGGAGGATGTCCTTCGCGTCGGCCATGACGAGGGGGGCGATGCCTTCGGCGGCGCGGTGGTGGTCGTAGTGGTGCAGGACGTCGGAGACGACGATGAGTTCGGCGTGCCGTTCGCCGCCGCGTACGAGGCGCCCGGGGGGAAGTCCGTCCAGATAGGAGCGTACGAGTGGGTGGTGGTTGAGCGTGACGTCGCCCTTGGCGCCCTGTGCGCGGAATAGTCGTCCTTCGACGGTCAGGTGCGCCGCCGTGGTGGGCGCCGGCCGGCGGCGGATCTCGCGGAGCAGTTGGCTCGCCGGGTCGATGGTGCGGGGTGCGGCGGGTTCTTGTGGGCGGCTGCGGCGGTACATCTGCGCGACGGTGTCGGCGGGCACGCGGGGCCAGGTGGTCACCTCGCCGGTGAGTTTGTCGACCACGGTGGTGGGCAGGTCGCCGGGTGCGGTTCTGGCCTCGATGGGCACGGTGGAGGTGATGATGTAGCCGAGGTCGAATTCGTCGACGTGGTGGTGGCATTCGTGTCCCAGGCGTTGTGACTCGCGGTGGGCCCAGACGGCGGCGAGTTGCTCGGCCTGTTGGCGATCGATCACGGCTCGAAAGTACCGGACCCCACGGATTCGTGGCGGCCGGTATGGTTCGCCCTACCGACGGTAATCGGGGAGGGTGGCGTTGGCCGAGAGTGTGGACCGGGACGCCAATCGTGCGCTGCGGGCGCGGTTCGACGAGGTGTACGGGGACTATCAACGACTCAGGTCCGGCCTGGACGAGCTACAGGTTCGGCTCGCCGAGCTGCGGGTGACCGAGCGCTCCGAGGACGGCCAGGTGACCGCCACCGCCGGGGCCCGGGGCGAGGTGATCTCGGTGGAGCTGCACCCGTCCGTCTTCAACGACCGGGACGCGAAGGCGTTGGGCCGCAAGATCACCGCCACCGTCCACCGGGCTGGCGCCGCGGCGGTCGCCGCCACCCAGGAACTCGTGGCCGGTTACCTGCCCGCCGGCTCCGGGGCGACGGACTTCCTGCGTACGGGTGACTTCGGGTCGCTGCTGGGCCGCGCCGACGCCGTGCTGCGCCGGAGCGAATGATGGACGGTCAGCTCTGGCTCGACCCGCAGCGCGCCCGGCGTGGGGGCGCCGACCTCTCGTTGTCCGGCGAGGCGATCACGGCGCGTCGCCGCCAGGCGGGCGGTGCCATCGCGGCAGCGAGCGGCCGGTCGCCGTGGGGAAAGGACGACATCGGGGCCGCCTTCGAGCAGAAGTACCGCGGCTTCGAGGAGTTGGTCCTGCGCACGTGGGAGGGGATCGGCCGGCACGTGGAGGGCCTCGGTGCCGATGTGGTCCGGTCGGTGGACGCGAACCTGCGGACGGACGCGGCGAGTGCGGGTCGGTTCGGGCGTGTCGGTGACCGGCAGCAGCAGCGTTGATCTGCTGAGGAGTTTCGGATGAGTGTGTTGCCGAGCCCCATTCCGCATCCGCTGGACTACTCGCCGTGGCAGTTGCCGGGCTGGGTCTACGAGGCCCTCGACTGGGTGATCGGTGTGGAGTGGCCGGAGGGCAACGAGCGGGCGGTCTGGGAACTCGCCGATCAGTGGTATGCGGTGGCGACCGTCCTGGCGGGGCCGAGGGCTGACGCGGTGGCTGCCGCCCGTGAGGTGCGTGACGGCTACGGCGGTGTCGGGGCGGTGGCCGCCGCCTTCGACAGCGCCTGGCGGCGGGTGGCGGAGGGCGATGAGGCGCCGTTGCCGGTGCTGCTGGCGGTCAGCGCCGAGCTGGGTCGGCTGGTGGAGGAGTGCGGCTGCGACATCGAGGGTGCCAAGCTCGAGGTCTGGATCGAGTTGGGCATCCTGGTGGTCGAGTTGCTGGCGCTGGCCGTCGCGGCGGTGCTCACGGCGGGTGCGGCGTCGCCCGCCGCTGGGGCGGCGATCGCGGCCACCAGGTTGATCGTGCAGCAGATCTTCAAGCGGCTGATGGCGCAGCTTGCCCGCAAGTCGATCAGGCAGGGGTTGAAGGAGGCCGGTGAGCGGGCCGCGAAGGAGGTCACGAGGGGCGGTGTGCGGGGGTTCAGCCGGCGGGCGGCGTTGAGCGGTGTGTCGGAGGCGGCCGAGGAGGGCGGCATCAACCTTGCCACGCAGGCGTATCAGAACTCGACGGGTCGTCGGCACGGGCTGGACGTGACGGAGTTGGGTGCTACGGCGCTCGGCGGTATGGCCGGTGGGGCGGTGGCGCCGCTGGCGGGTCTGGGGCGGCATGCGACCGGTCGGGGTGCCCGGGTCGGGGAGCACTTTGGCCGCGAGATGGCCGGTGAGGTGATGGCCGACCAGGCCGCGAGCCTGGCTACGGGCCAGGGGCTGACCTCGATGGAGGACGCCGCCCGTGCGGCCGCGTCCGGGGTCCGGGGTTCCGCCACCGCGCAGGCCGACGCGGCGTTGCAGGCACGGCTGAACGGCCAGCTCAGCGCCCTGGCCGGGATGCCGCTGACGTCGACGCAAGCTGGCGGGCTCTCGACGCCTCCCGAAGTGCCGGCAGCGGATGGGCCACCTGTCGTCATGCCCAGCGCGGGGGTGGGGCCGTCCGTTGTGGTGCCGGGTGTGGGCGTGGAGCCGCCGACTCCCGGGCCAGGGACATCGGCCGGTGCGCCGGTCGCCGACCAGCGAGGTGCGAGCGGCGTCGACACGGCACCACCGGCTCCGCCGTCGGGCGAGGCCCGGACGACGCCGACCGAATCCGCGACGACGATCGCCGCCCGCGCCGGAGACACGAACGCGCCATTGCCCGCTGGCGGTGTCGAACACGCCGGCGCGCACTCCCTGGCCACCTCGTCCGCGCTGCCGGAGTCAGCCCTGAGCCCCACCCTCTCCTCTGCCGCGACGGCGGCGCCCGTCCTCGGCGCCGGGGGCGTCCCGACCGCAGTGGACGGTCAGACGGTCAACGCCGGCAACGCCGCAGGTGGTGCCGGATCCGGCAACGCCGCGAACAGCGCTGCCTCGTGGCACACGTCAGCGTCGACGGCCCCGGCAAGCGGACCCAGCGTGGGGCCGGGCGCTCCGACTGTCGGGCCGCCCCCCGCCCTGTCGTTGCCCGAGCCGAGGACGGCCGCGTCCGTCCCCGGTGCGGGCCACGTTCCGCCGGCTGCGCCCGCCGCGCCCGCCGCCGAACGAGGCGCCGCCGGCACGGTGCCGGCACCGCCGCAGCCACCGACGCTGCCCACCCCCGATGCGGCGGCACCCGGGCGGGATCCACGCGTCCGCCCGGACACGTCGGTGACGGTCGGTGCGGATGGTTCGGCAGGCCCCCGGTTCAGGACCCCCGAGTGGTACGCGGAGCAGTGGGCCCTGGACCGGGAGGCCTTCGAGAGGCGGCGCTACCGCGGCTACTACGAATCCCAGCGAGCGTGGTTCGAGGACAAGCGTCGCTTCGACGAAGCCGCACGCCTCAGGGCACGCGCGGACGAGCACCATCAGGTGGCGCGGGACTTCGCCGCCCACGCCCTACACCTGCACCGCACGGGCCAGGCGCGCCAGGCTGACGGGTGGCAGCGGGCGGCGAACGACGAGATGCGGGCGTACGGGCAACACCTGGACTACGCGGAGGCCGTACTGGCCGGCGGCGTCGTGCCGTCCGTCGTGGGCGTCGTCGATCCCGCGGACTTCCGGCGGATCAACGACGACGTCGGGGACTTGGCGTACGGTGCCGTGGAGACCGTCGACCGCTCGGCGCTGACGGGCGACGACTACCCGCCGCCGATCGACCGGTCCCGGAACTACGGTCGGCCCGGCGGTCTGCGTCCGCCGCTGGCCCTGCACCAGACCGACATCGAGCGGCAGGTGCCCCGAGCACCCGACGGGAGCGTCCGGCGCACCGCCGACCCGCGAGTGGGTGGCTGGTTCGGGTTGGTCAACGACGGCGGGCCGCAGGCCGACCCGACCCGCGGCATCAACTGCATCGACTGCACCCTGTCGCTGTTCGACACCTGGATGCACGCCCGCCCCCGCGTCGCCGCGCCCCGCACCTTCGACGCCTACGTCGCGGGCGACGTCACGTGCCCCATCAACGGCGAACGCGACGGCATCGGGCGGGTGGAGGACATCACCGGAGGACGCTTCCAGCGCCTCTGCCAGCCGACCGAGGACGTCCAGGGTGTTGAGCGGCAGCGGGCCATCGACACGGGATACCGCAACCTCCACGACCAGCTCCGCCTCGGGGGCCACGGCAGCTTCGCCTTCGTCATCAACAACTGGGAACAGGGCGGCGCCCACATCTGGGTCGCCCTCAACCAGAACGGCACCATTCTCTACCTCGACCCGCAGACCGGGGCCGTTTCGACGGCGCCCCTGTACCGGCATCACGGCGTCCCGCATCCGCACAACGCCGTCGACACCGAAGTGCTGGTGATCGGCTCCGACGGCAGACCGATGCCGCTGGGCGGGCTGCGGCGGGGGCGGTTCAGCCAGCGACCGGACCTGCCGGAATACCCACCCGTCGAGACCGACCAGGGTTACGGCGAGATCTTCCTCAACCGCATGCACCTGCTCGATGGTCCCGGCGCGGCGCCGTCCGACGGGTCGATGCCATCGGGGCCCCCACGACAGTCCGACGAGGCGGGACCGGCCCCCGAACACAGCGACACACCGTCCGAGGACCTGCGGACGGCGCGGGAACGCGCGCAGGCGGAACGGGCGGGGAACCCGCTTGCCGTCGGCGCGATCCTGGCCGCAGAGCCCGACCTGGAACGGGTCTTCGCGGCCGGCGTGACGTCGGCCGAGGTGGCGGCCGGCGTAGACCCCTCGGCACTCCGGCGACTCGTGCCGCAACTTGACGACGCGGGCGCTGAAGACGTGGCACGGCTGTTTGCGGATCCACGCGTGCGGCGGATGCTGGACGAGACGTGGCGGCAGCCGCCCAAGGACGAGCCGATGTTGGCCGAGAACCTCGTCCGACGACTGGTACAGCGGCCCGACCTTGCACGGATGGTTTTGGGTACACCCGAGCTGCTGAATTCGTTGACCGCCAGGCCGCTGACGATGCTCAATCTAGCTGGACAGCAGCGGGCGATCGACGTCCTCGGCTTCGTGCTCAGTGACATCGATCGGCGAGGCACAGCGGCTGTCATCGGAGAAGGCGTCGCCTCCCCACGGCCTGCGGAACTGACCGATGCGCAGCGACTACTGAGTGAACGTGTGGCGGCTCGAGGGCATTCGCCCGTGCAGATGGGCTTCGACACGACGAGGCGTCACGACGATGACTATCGGTGGGCTTTCGTGCAGCGTCTCTTTGTCGAGTCGACGGAGGCCCAGCGGGAGTTGAACCGGCTGGCGACTAGTCTGGCCGCTGGCGTAGGCAGGCCAGGCTGGCGCGCCAAGCCGAAGGGTGTAGATCGAGTGAAGGACAAGCTTGTCGAGTACGAAAACGACGCGTCCCGGCTCAAGGACCTGGCAGCGGCAAAGGTGGAGTTCCATCGACTCGAAGATCTCTACAACGCCTTGGACCAGTTGGATCGAGACCCCAAGGTGGTGATCGCTGGTATCAAGGATCGCTTCCTCAGGCCAATGCGCAGCGGGTACCGCGACATCCTTGTCAATCTCCGCATGCCTAACGGGCACGTTGCTGAACTCCGTCTGCATCTTGCCGCCATCGACGAGGTTGCCGAGTGGGAACATCCGCTATACGAGGTCCGGCGAGATCTTGAGGCGCTCGCAGAAGCGCAGAACCGACCGCTCACCCCGATGGAGCAAGCCGTGCGGCGTGGGCTGAACCGCGAAGGCCAGGCCGCCTACTGGCGAGCGATGGGCGACGAGCGGAACGGGGCGTGACTGTTGTGGAACTTCCTCCTGGCGTCGATGTCCCGGCCTTCTACAGCTACTACGAATCCCCGGTCAAGATCGTCGGAACGGGCGAAGGGGCTGTCGCTGCCTGGCGTTTGTCCAAGGACACGGGCGGCTGGGTTGAGGCAGACCGCCTCGTGGGCATCCTGCTCAGTGGCGAAAGCGACGAGGTTGAAGAGTTGACCCGTGAAGAGTTCATCCAACTTACTGAACATGACCGTGGCTACTACCTGCGCGGCGAGGGCCCTGTCTTCGCCCTGTACGAAACAGTACGGGCGATCCAGGACGAAGTGGCCCGCGAAAGGCGTTACCCTACGCCGACGGAACTTGCCTTGATCACCGGAATTCAGCGCAGGACGTTCGTCATGTTCGAGGAGCAACTCCAGCAATCGGGCGATCCGGCTGCTGATCCTGGCCTGGGTGCGGAAAACCAGGCATAGTGCCTTCTCCCGGGGCCGGCTCCTCGCCTCTGCGCTGAGGTGCGGCGAGCCGCGCGGCACTCGCTACGGGCCCTGCCGCCATCAACGGTGTCACGACTTCGCCTGATGGCGCACCTGACGGAGCTGGACCGGCCTCGTTCCTGCGGACGGTGCCTGGCGAGGACGCGCCGAAGCGCCGCAGCGCATGGGCCGCCCCGGGGGGTCTGCGGTCGTGCAGGGCGCGGAACCGGGTCGGGTTGCCGGGCCGGAATACCATGGCGAAATGGCTGAATCAGACAATGGGCAGAAGTCGTCCGGCCCGGGGAGGTGGCAGTCCAACGCCTGGGCGTGGCCGGTCGGCCTCATGCTCGGTCTGGTCATCGGCCTGGCAGCCCTGGACGGAGCCTCCGGTGTGGCAATCGGTGTCGCCATGGGCGTCGCCTTCGCCGTGGCCCTGGGAGCCGGCAGCACCCAGGACGACGACAGCGATGACGACGACAGCGATGACGAGGACAGCGCCGACAGCGAGGACGACGACAGTAAGGACGCCGTCAGCGATCCCGGCAGCGAGGACGACGACGGGCAGAACGTTCACGAGCAGGGCGCCGAGCGGCAGAGAGTCAGCCCGGAGGGTGCCGGGACGCCGGGTACCGACGGGCAGGGCGCCGACAGGTCGCGTACCGACGGGCCGTCGTGACGTCGGGCGAACCCGTCGCCGTGCGGGTGGGGACGACCGGGGCGCCGGACCCTCGGACGGTCGTGCCGGGCAGCGTGGCGGAGGCGCTGGCCGTACAGGAGCGGTTGCGGCCGCTGGTGGATCTGGTCGGGCCCGGTCCGGCCGAGCCCGCGACGGTGGCCGGCCTGGACGTGGCGTACGCCGAGAGCGGTGACCGGCTCGCGGCGGCCGTGACCGTGCTGGACGCCCGGACCCTCGCGGTGGTCGACTCGGCGGTGAGCGTGGGCCGGCCCGCGTTCGCGTACGTCCCGGGGCTCTTCGCCTTCCGCGAGCTGCCCGCGCTGCTCGACGCGCTCGACCGGCTGACCGTGCGGCCCGAGCTGCTGGTCTGCGACGGACACGGGCTGGCCCATCCGCGCCGGTTCGGGCTCGCCTGTCACCTGGGCGTGGTGACCGGCCTGCCGGCGATCGGGGTGGGCAAGACGCCGCTACTCGGCGAGTGGATGCCGCCGGACGACCGGCGGGGGGCGTGGGCGCCGCTGCGCGACGGGGACGAGATCGTGGGTCGGGTGCTACGTACCCGCGACGGCGTGAAGCCGGTCTTCGTCAGCGTCGGCCACCGGATGAGCCTCGACGACGCGACCGCGCGGGTGCTGGCGTTGACGCCGCGCTACCGGCTGCCGGAGACCACCCGTACCGCCGACCGGTTCTGCCGGGACGCCCTGGCCGCCGCCGGAGCGGCCGCCCGCGCCGCCTGAAGCCGCCACCGGTTCCGGCGACCCGGCCCGAAGGCCGCGTGACAGTCTCGCCGCCGGCCAGGTACGCGGACCGGGCCGCCGGGTAATACGGCGCACATCCGGAGCACTCTATGACCGGGCCCTGACAGGCCCCGGTAGTAGCCTGACCGGCGGACCCCCGTCGGGGGAGGAACGGCGAGGTGATCATGGCGGTACGTCGGCACGCGGCGCGGCTCGCGACGGTCTGCACGTTGCTGAGCGGCCTGGTGGCGCTCGGCGCGACGCCGGCGCTCGCCGATGGCGACTCGGTCCGGGTGCGTTCGGCGGGCAGCTTCACCGCCGGCGGTTCCGCCGGAGGCGTCTCGATCGAGGTGCGCAAGCGCAGCGACGGCTGCGTGCTGCTGCGTACCGCCGTGGGGCTGCGCCTGGCCGGCCTGCGCGCCGACCAGGCCAGCGTGCAGGTCAACGTGGGCGGACGCTGGTTCCCGGTGCCGCTCACGGGGGGTCGCGGCAGCGCCGCGACGTCGGCCACCTCACCGCTGAACCCGAGGCTCTGCAAGGGCAAGGGCATCACGGTGCGCTACCGGGTGGCGTTCGCCGCGGAGGCGCCGGCCGGTCGGCTGACCGTGAGCGGCGTGGCCAGCGACGCGCTCGGGCGGGCCCTGGGCCGGGGCGCCGAGGCGTCCCGGGTGGTCGGCGGCCGGGCGTCGGCCTCGCCGACGCCGAAGCCCTCGAAGAAGCCGTCGCCGACCCCGAGCGCGACCGCCACCGAGGTGCGGGCCGGCGCGGAGGACCCGAGCCTGGCCGCCGGCGCCGGCCGGGGCGCCGGCGCCGGGGCCGTCAGCAACGCCGCCGAGGAGGAGTCCTCCGGCGGTTCGGTGGTCATGTTCTTCGGCATCGCGATGGTCGCCGTCGGGATCCTGCTCATCGTCCTGCTCTTCCGCCGCTCCCGGGCGGACAAGGAGCCGGCCGGCGACCCGGGCCACGTCCCGCTGCCCCGCAACCCCGGCGGCACCACCTACCGCTCCGGGCAGGGCCCGACCGTCGCTCCCGGTTCGCCCGGTCAGGTGTACGGCCAGCAACCTCCCGCCCCCGGCCTGTACGGCGGCACGCCCGCGCCGCGCCCGGCCGGCGGCGTGTACGGCAGCCGCCCGACGCCGGAGGCCACCCAGGTGGTGCCCGGCGCGCCCGCCTCCCCGCCCGTGTCGGCCCCGCCCGCCAGCCCCAGGTCGGCGCCCCCGGCACCGGCGCAGTACGGCCCACCGGCAGCACCGGGACAGTACGGCCCACCGGCGGCACCCGGGGAATACGGCCAGCCGCCGGCCGCGGGGCAGTACGGCCAGCCGCCCGCCGCGCCGTCCGGTCAGGGCGGGCCGAGTGATCCGCCGACCTCCACGCCGCCCGGTCAACGCAAGCCTGGCGACCCGCCGCCGGAGGCCGGCGGTGGCGACCACACCGTGTTCATGCCCCGGCTCCCCGGCTGAGCCGGGGAGCGCAGCGCCCCTCCGATACGCTCAGGCCGTTGACGACCTGCGGCGCAAGGAGCGAGACCGGTGTCTGATCTGTCCCAGATCGTGAAGGCCTACGACGTCCGTGGGACGGTGCCGGACCAGTGGGACGAGCGCGCCGCCGAGGCCCTCGGCGCGGCCTTCGCGCAGGTGCTGAACGGCTTCGGCGAGCAGGACGGGGAAGTGCTCGTCGCGCACGACATGCGGGCCACCGGTCCGGGTCTGGCCGCCGCCTTCGCCGCTGGCGTACGCGCCGAGGGTCGCGGGGTCATCGAGCTGGGCCTCGCCTCGACCGACATGCTCTACTACGCCTCCGGCGCGCTGGGGCTGCCCGGCGCGATGTTCACGGCCAGCCACAACCCGGCGCAGTACAACGGCATCAAGATGTGTCGCTCCGGGGCCCGCCCGATCGGGCAGGACACCGGGCTGGCCGAGATCCGCGAGCGGGCGCAGGCCCTGCTGGACAAGGACGAGGCCCGCCCGGCCGACGCGTCGGTCGCGCCGGCCGAGCGCCGCGACCTGCTGGCCGACTACGCGGCGTACCTGCGGCAGCTGGTCGACCTCTCCGGCATCCGCCCGCTGAAGGTGGTCGTCGACGCCGGCAACGGCATGGGCGGCTACACCGTTCCGGCCGTGCTCGGCGACACCGTCCTGCCGGCGCTGCCGCTGGAGATCGTGCCGCTCTACTTCGAGCTGGACGGCACCTTCCCCAACCACGAGGCCAACCCGCTGGACCCGGCCAACCTGGTCGACCTCCAGCGCGCGGTGATCGAGCACGGCGCCGAGATCGGCCTGGCGTTCGACGGCGACGCCGACCGCTGCTTCGTGGTGGACGAGCGGGGCGAGCCGGTCTCCCCGTCGGCGATCACCGCCCTGGTGGCGGCCCGCGAGCTGGCCAAGCACCCCGGCTCGACGGTGATCCACAACCTGATCACCTCCAGGGCGGTGCCGGAGATCATTCGCGAGCACGGCGGCGAGCCGGTCGTCGCGCGTGTCGGGCACTCCTTCATCAAGGCGGAGATGGCCCGCACGAACGCGATCTTCGGCGGCGAGCACTCGGCCCACTACTACTTCCGCGATTTCTGGTTCGCCGACACCGGCATGCTGGCCGCGCTGCACACGCTGGCCGCCCTGGGCGAGCAGTCGCTGCCGCTGTCCGTGCTGGCCGCCGAGTACGAGCGCTACGTCGCCTCCGGCGAGATCAACTCGACGGTGGCCGACCAGGCCGCCAAGGTGGCCGAGGTGCGGGCCGCGTACCCGCAGGCCGACGCCGACGAGCTGGACGGGCTGACCCTGCGCTTCCCGGACGGCGCGTGGTTCAATCTGCGCGCCTCCAACACCGAGCCGCTGCTGCGGCTCAACGTCGAGGCCCCGACCCGGGAGCGGATGACCGCCCTCCGCGACGAGGTGCTCGACCGGGTTCGCCGATAAGATCGCCTGCGCCGGTCGGCACCGTCGATCGGTGAAACCGCATACGTGGAAGGAGCCGCGCCGTGGCCCTGGACCCGCAGTTGCTGGAAATCCTCGCCTGTCCGGACACGCATCACGCCCCGCTCGACTACGACGCGCAGGCGCAGACGCTGACCTGCACCGAGTGCGGCCGGATCTTCGAGGTCCGCGACGACGTGCCGGTGCTGCTCCTGGACGAGGCGCGCGGCCCCGCGGAGCAGTCATGATCGACGGTACGGCCGGGGTCAGCGGCCGCCGCGAGCCCGACGAGGCACTCCTCGACGACCCGGCCGCGCTGGCCGAGCACGACCCGGGCGGCATGCTGCGGCACACCGCCTCCGCCGGGGCGCAGGTCCGCGAGACGGCCGCCCTGGCCGCCGAGGCCAACCTCCAGGTGCTCGCCGACGAGGGCCGCCCGCGAGCGGTCGTCATCGCGGGCATCGGCACCGCCGGGCGTACGGGCGACGTGCTGGCCACCGTGGCCGGGCCGCGCTGCCCGGTGCCGGTCATCCCGCACCGCAGCGCCGGCGTGCCCGGCTGGGTGGGCGCCGCCGACGTGGTGATCGCCGTCAGCGCCTCCGGTCGCAGCCCCGAGGCGCTGGGCGCCGCCGAGGCCGCGCACCGGCGGGGCGCCCGGCTGGTCGCCGTCGGCGCGCCCGACTCGCAGTTGCAGTCCGTGGCGGAGCGGGCCCGGGCGCCGTTCATCCCGGTGCCCCGGCGCGCCCCGGCCCGGGCCAGCCTCTGGGCGCTCACCGTGCCGGTCCTGCTCGCCGCCCGTACGCTCGGCCTCGTGAAGGTCAACGAGGCGGACCTGGCGGAGACCGCGGCCCGGCTGGACGCGGACGCCGACCGCTGCCGCCCGACGGCCGAGTCCTTCGTCAACCCGGCGAAGTCGCTGGCCCTGGGCCTGGCCGGCTCGGTGCCGATCGTCTGGGGCTCGTCGCCGCTGGCGACCGTCGCGGCCCGCCGCTTCGGCGACACCCTGTCCGCCAACGCCCGCTACCCGGTGGTCAGCGGTGCGCTCGGCGAGGCGGGGCGCGGCCGGGTCGGCCTGCTCGACGGCGTCTTCGGCGGCCTGGCGGAGGGGGAGCGGGACATCTTCGCCGACCCCGACGAGGAGGAGCCGTCGGGCACCCGGCTGCGGTTGGTCCTGCTGCGCGACGGCGGGCTGAATCCGGAGGACGACGCCGACGAGCCGCTCGACGTCGAGGAGCGCCGCGCGGACGCGGTGCAGACCCTCGCCGAGCGGCGGGGCGTGCGCTGCGACGTGGTGACCGCCGAGGGCGGCTCCGCGCTGGAACGGCTCGCCTCGCTGGTCGCCGTGCCGGACTTCGCCTCGATCTACCTCGCCCTGGCACACGGACTGGACCCGATGGCCGTACCGGCCATCACCGAAATGAAGGAGCTGGCAAACCAGTGAGCGATAGCAGGGAACGGGCCGAGCGGCGCACCGCGCCGACGCCCGGCGGGGCCGCGCGACGCGACGGAGCGACCGCGTGAGCGCCAACGGTGGTACGAAGGCGATCGTCGCCGCCCTGCTGGCCAACGCCGGCATCGCCGTCACCAAGTTCGTCGCGTTCCTGCTGACCGGATCGTCGTCGATGCTGGCGGAGTCGATCCACTCGGTCGCCGACTCCGGCAACCAGGGTCTGCTGCTGCTCGGTGGGCGGCGGGCCAAGCGCGCGGCCACCCCGCAGCACCCCTTCGGCTACGGCCGGGAGCGCTACATCTACGCGTTCATCGTGTCCATCGTGCTGTTCAGCGTCGGTGGCCTGTTCGCCCTCTACGAGGCGTACCACAAGTGGTCGCACAAGGAGGGCATCACCTCGTGGCACTGGGTGCCGGTCGCGGTGCTGGTGGCGGCGATCATCATGGAGACGTTCTCCTTCCGTACCGCCATCAAGGAGTCCAACCTCGTCCGGGGCAACCAGTCCTGGGTGAGGTTCGTGCGCCGGGCCAAGGCCCCGGAGCTGCCGGTGGTGCTGCTGGAGGACCTGGGCGCGCTGGTCGGTCTTGTCTTCGCGCTCTTCGGCGTCGGCATGACGCTGATCACCGGCAACGGCCGGTGGGACGCGGTCGGCACCGCGATGATCGGTGTGCTGCTGGTGGCGATCGCGATCATCCTCGCCATCGAGACCAAGAGCCTGCTGCTCGGCGAGGGCGCCGAGGCGCAGGACGTCGCGGCGATCGAGAAGGCGGTCACCGACGGGCCTGAGTTCGAGCGGATCATCCACATGAAGACGCTCTACCTCGGTCCCGAGGAGCTGATGGTGGCCGCCAAGGTCGCCGTGCCGGCGGGCGTCACCGCGGAGGTGCTGGCCGGCAGCATCAACACGGTCGAGACCCGGATCCGCTCCGCTGTGCCGACGGCCCGGGTGATCTACCTGGAGCCGGACATCTACAGCGTCGCCGCCGAGCGGGCGGGTGCCGGCGCGGCGTCGTCCGCCGCGGCGGGGGCCGAGTCGGGTGAGGCCGCCGGGCGGCCCGGGAGCTGACCGGTGGAACTGCTGCACGGTCCGATCCGCGACTACGCCTGGGGGTCCCGCTCGGCCATCGCCGAGCTGCAGGGGCGGCCGGTGCCGAGCGACGGCCCGGAGGCCGAACTGTGGCTGGGCGCCCACCCGGGCGCGCCGGCCGCGGTCGACCGCGACGGCGACCGGGTGAGCCTGACCGACCTGCTGCTCGCCGAGCCGGACCACTGGCTCGGCGAGCGGCTGGTCGGCCGGTTCGGCACCCGGCTGCCGTTCCTGCTCAAGGTGCTCGCCGCCGACGCCCCGCTGAGCCTCCAGGCGCACCCGGACGCCGAGCAGGCCCGCGCCGGGCACGCCGCCGACGCGGCCCGCCCCGACGGGCAGCGCAACTACGTCGACCCGTACCACAAGCCGGAGCTGCTGGTCGCGCTCTCGCCGATGGAGGCGCTCTGCGGTTTCCGGGACCCGGCCGCCTCGGCGGCGGTGCTGACCGGTTTCGGCGTACCTGCGCTGGAGCCGGTGCTGGCGGCGCTGCGCACCGGCCCGGCCGGCCTGCGCGACGCCGTACGGCTGCTGCTGACCTGGCCGGTCGACCGGCGCGACGCGCTGGTGGCGGCCGTGGCGTCGGCGCCGGTCGCGGGGCCGGACGCGGAGCTGGCCCGGAACCTGGCCGGCGCCTACCCGGGCGACCCCGGGGTGCTGGTGGCGATGCTGCTCAACCGGGTGCGGCTGGCGCCCGGCGAGGCGATCTGGATGCCGGCCGGCAACCTGCACGCCTACCTGCGCGGGACCGGCGTCGAGATCATGGCGGCCAGCGACAACGTGCTGCGCGGCGGGCTCACGCCGAAGCGGGTGGACGTCGAGGAACTGCTGCGGGTGCTGCGCTTCGAGGTGCTCCACGACCCGGTGGTGCCGCCGCTGGAGGTGGCCCCGGGGCTGGTCACCTGGCCGGTGCCGGTGGAGGACTTCGCGCTGCACCGGGTGACGGTGGGCGCGGGGCTGCCGCGGGTGACGGTCGAGGTGCCGGGGCCCCGGGTGGTGCTCTGCCGCTCCGGCGAGGTCTCGGTCGACGACGGGGTCGGCGCGGTGACGCTCGGGCCCGGCCGGGCCGCCGTCGGCAGCGCGACCGCCGGAGCGCTGCGGGTGGGCGGCGCGGGGGAGGCGTACGTCGCGAGCTGCGGCCTGCGCTGACCGGCGCCGGGACGGCGACACGAGTCCGACTTTCCCGGAATAGCTTGACTCCACCTTGGCGCAGTGTGACTCTATGAGTACGCAGCGTTATCGCGACGACGGTCCGAGAACGCGCGCGGGGGAACCAAACCGGGGGGATGCACGGGGCGGGCGGCCATGGACGGGACCTCGTCCACGACCGGTCGCCCCGTGCGCTGTCCGCCGATGTCTTCGTGTCCTCTTCACCCGGCCGGTCCTCGCGGCGGCGGCTCGCGAGCGTAAGGTGAATGGTCGCGCAGCACATCGTCCGACAGGAGATTCCATGACCAGCACCCTCCCGGCGTCCGCCAGTGGCACGCCGTCCGAGGCCCGGCCGAGCACTCTCGCCGAGGGCGACTACAAGGTGGCGGATCTGTCGCTCGCCGAGTTCGGGCGCAAGGAGATCCAGCTCGCCGAGCACGAGATGCCCGGCCTGATGGCGATCCGTCGTGAGTTCGCCGACGCCCAGCCTCTCGCCGGTGCCCGGATCACCGGGTCGCTGCACATGACCATCCAGACCGCCGTCCTGATCGAGACCCTGGTCGCGCTCGGCGCGCAGGTCCGCTGGGCGTCCTGCAACATCTTCTCCACGCAGGACCACGCCGCCGCCGCGATCGTGGTCGGCCCGGACGGCACCCCTGAGGCCCCGGCCGGTGTCCCGGTCTACGCCTGGAAGGGCGAGAGCCTGGAGGAGTACTGGTGGTGCACCGAGCGGGTGCTCACCTGGCCCGACGGGCAGGGCCCGAACATGATCCTCGACGACGGCGGCGACGCCACCCTGCTGGTGCACAAGGGCGCCGAGTTCGAGAAGGCCGGCGCCGTCCCGCCGGTCGAGTCCGCCGACTCCGAGGAGTACGCGGTCATCCTCGGCGTGCTGCACCGCTCGCTCGCCGAGGACGGCCAGCGGTGGACCCGGATCGCCGCCGGCATCAAGGGCGTGACCGAGGAGACCACCACCGGCGTGCACCGGCTCTACGAGATGCACCGGGCCGGCACCCTGCTCTTCCCCGCCATCAACGTCAACGACTCGGTGACGAAGAGCAAGTTCGACAACAAGTACGGCTGCCGCCACTCGCTGATCGACGGCATCAACCGGGCCACCGACGTGCTGATCGGCGGCAAGATGGCGGTCGTGCTCGGCTACGGCGACGTCGGCAAGGGCTGCGCCGAGTCGCTGCGCGGGCAGGGCGCCCGGGTCGTGGTGACCGAGGTCGACCCGATCTGCGCCCTCCAGGCGGCGATGGACGGCTACCAGGTCGCCACCCTGGACGACGTGGTCGAGCAGGCCGACATCTTCATCACCGCCACCGGCTGCTTCGACGTCATCACCAACGAGCACATGGCCCGGATGAAGCACCAGGCCATCGTCGGCAACATCGGCCACTTCGACAACGAGATCGACATGGCCGGCCTGGCGAAGCGTTCCGACGTCGAGCGGGTCAACATCAAGCCGCAGGTCGACCTCTGGAAGTTCGCCGACGGGCACGCCATCATCGTGCTGTCGGAGGGCCGCCTGCTGAACCTGGGCAACGCCACCGGCCACCCGAGCTTCGTGATGTCGAACTCGTTCGCCAACCAGACGATCGCCCAGATCGAGCTGTTCACCAAGACCGAGGAATACCCGATCGGCGTCTACGTGCTGCCCAAGCACCTCGACGAGAAGGTCGCCCGGCTGCACCTCGAGGCGCTCGGCGCCAAGCTGAGCACCCTGACCAAGGAGCAGGCGTCCTACCTCGGCGTCTCCGTGGAGGGCCCGTTCAAGCCGGAGCACTACCGCTACTGATCCCGGCCGCACCGACCGGGCCGACCGCTCCCAGCCGAGCGGCCGGCCCGGTCGGCTTTTCCGGGGGTGGGCGCGCCGCCGGCACGGGGGCGAGCCGGCCGGCGTTGCCGCGCGGCGGACGCGTGCCGCCGGGCGGTCAGTCCCGGCGGGCGCGGCGGCGGGCGGGGCGGACCCAGCTCCACACGCACCAGACGAGCCACGCCACCGACACCACGGCGGCCAGCACGTGCAGGCGCAGCGCGTCGAGCAGCAGCACCACGGCGAGTACGGCCAGCCACGGCCCGAACGCCCTCACGCTCGCCACCGGCCGAGCACCATCCGCCGGACCAGCGGCGGAGCGATCCACGACCAGACGCAGAAGAGCATCCAGGCCAGGGCGAACAGGCCGCCGAGCACGTCCAGGCCGGCCGCCGAGAGCAGCACGATCACGCCGACCGCGAGCAGCCAGGTGCGCAGGATCCCCAGCCGGTAGAGCGGGCGCAACGGCAGCAGCAGGGGGTGCGCGTACACCCGGGTCTCCCAGGCCGCGTCGGCGTAGTCGGCGTCGGTCGGGTCCTGCGCCGACGCCTGCCCGAAGGCGCGGTGCGCGGCGCCCACCCGGCCGCGCTGGGCGGCGGCGACACCGTGCAGGGCGAGTGCCACCGGGTTGCCCGGCCACGCCCCGAGGAACTCCCGGGCCACCCGCTCGGCCGCCCGGTCGTCACCCCGGGCGTACGCGAGCTGGAACCGCGAGGCGAAGACGGCCGGCGCGCCCGGCGCGATCGCCGCCGCGCGGGCCACCAGGCGTTCCGCCTTGTCCGGCTGGCCGGCGGCCGAGCAGAGGTCGGCGTACTGGCAGAGCAGCCACGGGTTCTCCGGCTCGATGGCGAGCGCGTCGAGCAGCGCCCGCTCGGCGAGGGCGTGCTCGCGGCGGTGGCGCAGCGCGAGGCCGAGCCGGCCGAGCAGTTCGGCGTCCGGGCCGTGCTCGGCGAGCCCCTGCCGCGCCACGGTCACCACGTCGTCCCAGCGGTCGAGCACGGTCAGCGCGCCCGCCCGCAGCCGGAACGCGAGCCGGCTGGTGGCCAGCGGGGCGGGCAGCCGGTCGACCTCCGTCAGGGCCTGCTCCGGGCGGTTCACCTCCAGCAGGTGGGCGACCCGGGCGAGCTGCGGCTCCGGGCCGGTCACGCGACGGCCACCAGGAAGACCAGGACGGCCTCGGTGAAGCCGAGCAGCAGCACCGCCCCGAGGCCGGGCAGCCACAACGACGCGGGCTGGCCGCCACGCAGCTCGTACGACCGGAACGGGCGCTTCTGCGTGGCGGCGGCCACCAGCCAGACCAGCGCGCCGGCCAGCGCCCCCACCAGCCGTACGGGTCGGCCGGCCCCGTCGTCGACGATCGCGAGCGTCATCGCCAGCCGGGCGAGCAACCCGACCAGGCCCGTGCCGAGCACCGCCATCTGCGCCGGGCGCGACACCCTGAGCCGGCGCCCGTTGAGCAGGGCGAGCACGGTGACGGCCGTCGGGCCGCCGAAGACGGCGGGGAAGATCAACGACTGGGGCCGCCACGGCGGGCGCCGCGTCTCGTACGCCGCCGGCGCGATCGTGGGGGTGAACAGGTCGTCGGCCACGGTGATCCTGTCTCGGTAGGGGCGAGCCGGATCCTGCCACAATCGACGCGCGGCACGCCTCCCCGGACGGTTCGGGGCGACCGCCGAGCCCGCTCAGCTGCCGGCGATCGACCCGCCGCCGTCCCACGCCGACGGGGCAACCGCAGGCCGTACGGTCACGGCCGGCGCGGGCGTGGCCTGGGTCGGCACGGCGGTCCGGGGCGCTGGCGCGAGGTCGGGTGCCGGCGGCCGGACCGGGCCGGCCGGCGCGGGCGGCGCGGGCACCAGTTCGGGCCAGAGCGACGCGACGGCCGTCCGGCCGACCGCCAGCCGGTACCGCGCCCGTCGGTGGCGCTCGCCGAGGACCGCGGCCAGGTAGACCGACTCGGGCATGCCCACGGGCGGGGGCGGCGCGATCACCGCGGAGACCTCGGCCCACAGGCCGCGCCCCAGCCGCCCGCGCGCGGGCTCCGCGAGCTGGTGCACCCGCGCCAGGTACTGCCGGGCGGCCAGCGCCAGGTCGTCGTCCAGCCGGCTCAGGTCCGCCGTGCACGCCCAGCCGGCCAGCGCGGGCACCGCCGTCGGAACCGGCCGCCAGGCGGTCGCCGCGCGGGTGTGCACGACCAGCGTGCCCGCCACCAGGTCGCCCAGCCGACGCCCGCGCCGGTCGGTCAGCATCACCGACACCCCGGCCACCCAGCTCAGCAGCGGCAGCACCAGGCCGGGCCACTCCACGGCCACGCCGACCAGCGCCCGGATCAGCGACTGCCGCGCCCCGACCGGGGCGCCGTCGGCGCTGACCACGCGCAGCCCGACGGCCATCTTGCCCAGCGTGCGGCCGTGGTTGAAGCGCTCGCACAGCACCGGGTAGCCGACCAGCACCAGGATCATGCCCACCGTCGCGAGCCCGCCGGCCAGGGCGCCGTCGACCAGCCCGTCCGGCAGGCCGAGGAGCGCGGTGCCGACGCTCATGGACAGCGCCAGCATGAGGGCCGCCTGGGCCAGGACGTCGAGCAGCAGCGCGAGCACCCGGGAACCGATCCGGGCGGCCCGGACGTCCAGCTCCACGGCCTCCCCGCTGACCAGCCCGGCGTCCGCCCACGGTGCGGGTCGCGGTTGTGCTCTCACCCCGACAGTGAACACTATGATCCCCGGACGGGGGTGACGGTGGATCTCGACGCGTACGTCGCGGAACACAGCGGACAGTGGCGACGGCTGGAGGAGCTCTCCGGGCGCGGCCGGCTCGACGCCGCCGAGGTCGACGAGCTGGTCGCCCTCTACCAGCGGGCCACCACCCAGCTGTCGGTGCTGCGCAGCCGCTCACCCGACCCGGCGCTGGTCGGCCAGCTCTCCCAGGTGGTGCTGCGCGCCCGGGCCCGGCTCACCGGCCGCCCGCGTCCGTCGTGGGCGGCGGTCGGGCGGTTCCTCGTGGCCGGCTTCCCCGCCGCCGTCTACCGCGCCTGGCCCTGGTGGTGCGGGGTGGCGACGGGCTTCACCCTGCTCAGCCTCTTCCTGATCTGGTACGTGGCCGACAACCCGCAGACGGCCGCGGCCTTCATCGGCGACGAGGCGGCCGCCGACCTGGTCGAGTCCGGCTTCGCCGGCTACTACACCGAGTACGCCGCGCCGACCTTCGCCTTCCACCTGTGGACGCACAACGCCTGGCTCGCCGCCCAGTGCCTCGCCGCCGGGGTGCTGATCGTGCCGGTGCTCTACCTGCTCTGGCAGAACGCCCTCAACATCGGCGTGGTCGGCGGGGTGATGGTCGCCTACGGCCGCGCGGACGTCTTCTTCGGCCTGATCACCCCGCACGGGCTGCTGGAACTCACCGGGGTCTTCGTGGCCGCCGGGGTGGGCCTGCGCATCGGCTGGTCCTGGATCGCGCCACCGACACAGCTCACCCGGGGGCAGGCGGTGGCCCGGGCCGGCCGCGAGGGAGTCCTGGTCGCGGTCGGGCTGGTGGGGCTCTTCGCGGTCTCCGCCGTCATCGAGGCGTTCGTGACCCCGGCGCCCGTGCCGGTCCCGGTGCGCGTCGCCGTGGGCGCCGCCGTCTGGCTCGCCTTCCTGGCGTACGTGGTGCTCCTCGGCCGCCGCGCCGTCGCCGCCGAACCTGATCAGAGCCGACCGAGGGACTTGAGGCGGAGGTAGGTGTCGGCCAGGGCGGGGGCCAGGCGGCCCGCCGGGGCGTCCACGACCGTCACGCCGTGGCGACCCAGGGCGGTGCGGACGCGGTCGCGTTCGGCCAGGGCCCGCCAGGCCGCCGCAGCGGCGTAGGCGTCCGCCGGGCGCTGCGGGACGGTGGTGGTGAGGGCGGTCAGCACCGGATCATGCGTCGCCGCGATCACCACCCGGTGCCGGGCGGCCAGCCGGGGGAGCACCGGCAGCAGCCCCTCGCCGAGGGCGCCCGCCTCCAGCGCGGTGAAGAGCACCACCAGGCTGCGCTGGCGCTGCCGTCGCAGCAGCTCGCCGGCGATCAGGTCGAAGTCCGTCTCCGCCAGCGTCGGCTGGAGCGGGGCGAGGGCGTGCACCACGCGCGGGAGCAGGGCCGGCCCGCCCGTGCCGGTGACCGTGGCCCGTACGACCGTGTCGGCGGCGAGCACGTCGACCCGGTCGCCGGCGCGGGCGGCGAGGGCGGTGAGCAGCAGGGCGGCGTCGATGGCGGTGTCCAGCCGGGGCTCGTCGCCGACCCGCACCGCCGAGGTCCGCCCGGTGTCCAGCACGCACAGCAGCCGGCGGTCCCGCTCCGGCCGCCACGTACGCACCAGCACGTCGGCCCGGCGCGCGCTCGCCCGCCAGTCGATCGAGCGGACGTCGTCGCCGACCACGTACTCGCGCAGCGTGTCGAACTCGGTGCCCTGGCCCCGTCCGCGGCTCACCTGGGTGCCGTCGATGACCCGCAGCCGGGACAGCTTCTCCGGCAGGTGCCGGCGGGAGTCGAAGCGCGGCAGCACGCGCAGCGTCCACGGCGGCGTGGCCGGCCGGCCGGAGCGCTGCCGGAACCCCAGCCCCAGCGGCCCGAACGAGCGCACCGTCAGCGCCACCGCCGGCCGGTCGCCCCGCCGCAGCGGGGTCAGCCGGCTGGGCAGCGCCACCGTCACGCCGGGATCGACGCGTACGAGCCGCGACGGGGGCACGTCGGGGCGGGCACCGGCGGAGGGCACCCAGGCGTCGCGGACCTTGGCCCGCAGCGTACGGCCGGAGGGGTTGTGCAGCAGCAGCGCGACGGTGGCGGTGCCGCCGAGCCGGACCGCGCGGTCCCCCTGCCGGGCGGCCGTGAGCGCGCCCGGCGGCGCGGCCAGCGCCCGGTCGAGCAGTACCAGCAGCAGCACCGTCCCGGTCATCACCAGCAGCCCGACGAACGGCGCCGGCCAGGCCGGCAGGGTCAGCGCGCCGACCGCCAGCAGGAGCGCCGCCCGCCAGGTCATCGCGGCGTCGGCACGGTGGCGAGCACCGTGTCCAGCACCGCGTCCACGCCGACGCCCTCCAGCTCCACCTCGGGGCGCAGCCGCAGCCGGTGTCGCAGCGTCGGCCGGGCGACCGCCTTCACGTCGTCCGGTACGACGTGGTCACGGCCGGCCAGCCAGGCCCACGCCTTGGCCGTGTTGAGCAGCGCCGTCGCGCCCCGGGGCGAGGCGCCCAGCTCCAGCGCCGGGGTGTTGCGGGTGGCCCGGCAGAGGTCGACGATGTAGCCGAAGAGCGGCTCGGCCACGTGCACCCGGCCGACCGCCGCCCGGGCAGCCGCCAGGTCGGCCGCGTCGGCCACCGGCCGTACGCCGGCAGCGGCCAGGTCGCGCGGGTCGAAGCCGGCGTGGTGCGCGCGGAGCACGCCCAATTCCTCGTCCCGGTTGGGCAGCGGCACGGTGAGCTTGAGCAGGAAGCGGTCGAGCTGTGCCTCCGGCAGCGGGTAGGTGCCCTCGTACTCGATCGGGTTCTGGGTGGCGGCGACGATGAACGGGTCGGGCAGCGGCCGCCGCTCGCCCTCCACCGAGACCTGCCGTTCCTCCATCACCTCCAGCAGCGCCGACTGGGTCTTCGGCGGCGTCCGGTTGATCTCGTCGGCGAGCAGGAGGTTGGTGAAGACCGGCCCCTCGCGGAAGGTGAAGGCGGCGGTGTGCGGGTCGAAGATCAGCGAGCCGGTGACGTCGCCCGGCATCAGGTCGGGAGTGAACTGCACCCGCTTGGAGCCCAGGTCGAGGGCGGTGGCCACGGTGCGGATCAGCAGCGTCTTGGCCACGCCCGGCACGCCCTCCAGCAGTACGTGCCCGCGACAGAGCAGGGCGATCACCAGGCCGGTGACGACCGCGTCCTGCCCGACGACCGCCTTGGCGACCTCGGTGCGCAGCCGGTGCAGGGCGGCGCGCGGGTCGACGGGCTCGATGGTCGACGGCTCGGCGGTGCCGGCGGGTCGGGTCACCGGGGGTCTCCTTCGGCTCGGTGCGGATGCGGTGCGGCGGGCGGTGGCGGCCCCTCGGCGGGCGGTGGCGGTCCCTCGGCGGGCGGTGGCGGTCCCTCGTGGAACGGCACCGCGGCCGGGTGCGGTGCCCCGGCGTGCGGGGACGGTCCGTCGGTGGTGTGCGGTGCGACGGCTCGGGTGAGCCGGTCCAGCGCGCGGGCCAGGTCCAGCAGTTCCCCGTCGGTCTCGGGCTCGGCGCCGTGCAGCACCTCGTCGGTCCACCGCGGGTCGTCGCCGGTACGGGCGGACACCGCGGCGGCCACGTCGGCCGGCGGCGCGGTCGGCGGCAGGTGCAGCCGGGGCGTCAGGCGGTCGAGGGCGGCGGCCCGCAGCGTCCGGGCGGCCGCGTCCCGGGCGCCGGCCTTCTCGTAGAGGCGGGCGCGGCCGAGCACCGTCTCGGCCGAGCGGACCGTGACCGGCAGCGGCTCGGGGGCCGGCGGGCCGAGCCGCCGGGCCCGCCAGAGCGCGGCCAGCAGGGCGGCCACGGCGAGCTGGGCCAGCAACGCCCACAGCCAGCCGGGGAAGGCGGACCAGAGCGGGTTCGGCGGATCGGGCCTGTCGGCCCGGGAGCCGTCCCGGCCCTCGCTGTCGCTGTCGTCGGGCTCCCCGACCGGGGCTGCCGAGCCGCCGGGGCGCCCGTCGCCGGTCCCGTCTCCGGTGCCGGGGCCGCCGTTCCCGGTGGAGCCGCCCGGCGTCGGCGACCAGGCCGGGCGGCCGGTGCTGCCGTTGCCGAAGACCGGCGGGGGTTCGGGGCCGTCCAGGTCGAGCCACACCACCCGACCGGGCCGGCCGAGCAGCGCGGTGGCGAACGCCCGGTTGTCCCACTCGTCGATCCGGTCGTTGCGGAACGGGTCGCTGGCGCCCACCACCACCGTGCCGTCGGGGACCCGGGGCAGCAGGGCGAGCCCGTCGGCGAAGCAGAACCGGACGGGCGCCGAGGCGTCCGGGGTGGCCGCGTAGCGTTGCCGCCCGACCGCCGCCCGCCCCAGCTGGCGCAGCTCGGGCAAGGGGCAGGGCAGGCCCCGCGCGTCCGGCCCCACCGCCTGCGCGGCCCACCGGCGGCCGGCCGGCTCCACGGGCAGCCCGACCGCCTCCAGCACCCGGCGCGGCGGATCCACCAACACCAGCCTGGTGGTCGAGGGCAGCGAGTCCAACGCGCCGACCGTGTCGGGGTGCAGCAGGGTCGGCGCGGGCACGAAGAGCGTGGTCGCACCGCTGCGGGCGGCCAGCAGCGCCGGCAGCGTCTCCGTCTCCCGCTGCACGGTGACGCCCCGCTCGCGCAGCGCGTCGGCGAGCCGGCTGCCGCCGTCGTCCCCGGTCGCGACGGGGGAGAGGAACCCCCGGTCGTCGGGGTCGGGCTGGTCGACCGCGTGGGTGACCAGGGTCGTGGTCAGCAGCAGCGCGGCCAGGCCCAGCGGGATCAGCAGCCGGTGCCGGCGGCGCCGGGGAGCGGCGGCGGGCCGGAGGGCCGGCGGGGCGGCGGTGGCGGTTGCGCTCATGCTCGGGGCCCGTCCTCGGGGTGCCCGGTCAGCACCCGGTCCAGCTCGGCGGCGTGCTCCCGCATCCGGTGGTCGTGCTCGACGGAGGCCGGGCGCTGGCCGTACCAGATCTCGGAGAAGACCGCCCCGGCGGCGCCGAGCGGCGGGCCCACCTGCGGCCGGCTGTCCGTCGCGGCGCGTACCAGCTCGACGACGGTCATGCCGGGCTGCGGCTGCACCACGCGGCGGGCGGCCAGCTCCCGGACCATCGCCCGCAGCCGCTCCCGGACGGCCTCGGCGTACCGGCCCTCGGCGGCGAGCCGGTCCGCGAGGGAGACGTACGCGGCGGCCGGCAGCTCCGGCTCGCGGGGCGCGGGGACGACCGGCTGCGGGGTGGCCTCCGGCGGCGCGGGCCTGCGGCGTCGACGCAGCCGGGGCAGCCGCCGGGGGATCCAGGCCGGGAACGTGTACCAGCCGGCCGCGACCAGCACCGTGGCGAGCACCAGCAGCAGCGCGACCAGGGGCAGCGGCAGCCGGTCGCTGAGCGCCGCCGTGGTCTCGGTCCACCACCGGCTGAAGCTCATCGCCCCGCCGCCAGCAGGACGGCCTCGGGCGTGCCCGCCCTGGCCCGGGAGAGCCGGATGTCCAGTCCCTCGGTACGCATCCGGGTCTCCAGGTGCAGCACCGCGTCGAGGCAGGCCAGGGCCGGGTAGGCGACGGCGTTCACGCCCGCCCAGACGGCCAGCGACAGCCAGCCGGCCCAGGCCCGGTCGACGAGGTCGAACGAGTCCAGCCCGAGGTAGACGCCGATGCCGAGGCCCAGGCGCACGATCCACCACACCAGGTAGCCGAGCAGCCGGATCCAGCCGGCCCGGCCGGCGCCCCGGACGGCCAGGGCGGCGGAGCGCAACGGGGCGCGCAGCGGGTGCACCCGGTCCACGACCAGCGCCGGCGCCACGGCGCCGAGCAGGGCGAAACCGGCGATCCACACCGGCCCGAACAGCGCGACCCCGAACATCAGCGGGCCGACCAGGGCGGCGAGCAGCGCGGTGGCGCCCCAGCGGGCGCCGGCCGGGCGGAGCAGCTCCAGTGGGGAGGTCGCGCGGCCGAACAGCGCGGCCCCGGCGGCCCGGGCGGCCGGGTTGCCGAGCAGCAGGATGATCATCGCCTCGGTCGCCGCGCCCACCGCCAGCAGCAGCCAGAACACGCCGAACCGGTCGAACTCGACGAACCAGACCGGCGGTACGGTGCCGGCGGCGAGGCGCAGCGGGTACAGCAGGAGCTGCTCGGCCACGGCCAGCGCGAGGGCGACCGGCACCAGCACCCGGGCCTGGGCGCGCAGCAGCAGGACCGCGGAGTCCAGCAGCTCGCCGACCGTGAGGGGGCGGCGCGGAAGCACGGCGGTCGGGCCGGCGTCGGGCACGCGTACTCCTGGGGAGGGACGGCGGTGGCGCGTGACGGCGCACGCGGGGATCATGGTGACACGCCCGTTCCGATCGGGTGGACCCGCACGTCGGGGCGGCGACGCCGGGCACCTGTTGCTGGGCGGCGACGTCCCACGGCAGTACCGTGCCGGGTGACGGGGATCCCACCGAACTGAAGGGGATGGAAACATTAACCCCATGAGAGCCCGGGTACTGGTGGTCGACGACGACCCCGCGCTCGCCGAGATGCTCGGCATCGTCCTGCGCAGCGAGGGCTTCCTGCCCTCGTTCGTCGCCGACGGCGAGCGGGCACTGGCGGCGTTCCGCGAGAACCGCCCCGACATCGTCCTGCTCGACCTCATGCTCCCCGGCATGAGCGGCATCGACGTGGCGCGGTCGATCCGGGCCGAGTCGGGCGTGCCGATCGTCATGCTGACCGCCAAGAGCGACACGGTCGACGTGGTCCTCGGCCTGGAGTCCGGGGCCGACGACTACGTGGTCAAGCCGTTCAAGCCCAAGGAGCTGGTCGCCCGGATGCGGGCGCGGCTGCGCCGCGGCGAGGACGTCGCCCCGGAGATGTTGACCATCGGGCCGCCCGGCAACCAGATCACCATCGACGTCCCGGCGCACACCGTCAGCCGCAACGGCGAGGAGGTGAAGCTGACGCCGCTGGAGTTCGACCTGCTGGTCGCGCTCGCCCGCAAGCCGCGCCAGGTCTTCACCCGCGAGGTGCTGCTGGAGCAGGTCTGGGGCTACCGGCACGCGGCGGACACGCGGCTGGTCAACGTGCACGTGCAGCGGCTGCGGGCCAAGATCGAGCCGGATCCGGAGCGGCCGGAAATCATCCTCACCGTGCGGGGCGTGGGCTACAAGGCAGGCACCGGATAGCCTGGTCACACTGTGGCCACCTCCCTCATCCCGGACCCCCCGACGGCAGCCCCGCGCCGGCACGTCGCCGCGCGGGAGCTGTGGCGTGGCGTGCACGGCCGGGCCGCGCGCCTGCTCGCCGGCCTGCACCAGGCCTGGCGGCGGTCGCTCCAGCTGCGGGTGGTGACCATCACACTGGTCGCGTCCAGTCTCCTGGTGGGCGGTTTCGCCTACCTGATCGCCGACAAGATCACCGGCATCCTGGTGGAGAACGTCGAGACGGACGTGCGGGTGCGGCTGGACAGCGGCGCGGACTACGCGGCGAAGCAGTTCGGCCTCTACGACCAGCCGCAGGAGACGCAGCTGCAGGAGACCATCGAGGGCACGGTCAACTACCTGGCCGGCGGTGACCCGCAGCAGACCACCGGCGTGATCGTGGCGCTCGTCGCCGACAACCACAACGACGCCATCCAGCCCCGCTCCTCGCCCGCGGTCAACGTCCGCCCGCTGATCAGCCCGGAGCTGCGCGAGACGGTCGCCGGGGGCAAGGTCGCCAGCCAGATCCGCACCGGGCGCCTCGGCGAGGAGCGCACGAAGTACCTGGTCTACGGCTCCCCGGTGCCCACCCGGTTCGGTCAGGTGGAGCTCTACTACCTCGTACCGCTGGCCCGGCAGGACGCCACGGCCGCCGAGGTCCGGGACACCGTGGCCGCCACCGGGGCGGCCCTGGTGCTGCTGCTCGGCCTGCTCGCCGGCCTGGTCACCCGGCTGGTGGTGACCCCGGTGCGGGTCGCCGCCCGGACGGCCCAGCGGCTCTCCGCCGGCCTGCTCGACCAGCGCATGGTGGTCAACGGCGAGGACGACCTCGCCCTGCTCGCGGCGTCGTTCAACCAGATGGCGACCAACCTGCAACGGCAGATCCTGCGGCTGGAGGAGATGTCCCGGCTGCAACGCCGCTTCACCTCCGACGTCTCGCACGAGCTGCGCACCCCGCTGACCACGGTCCGGATGGCCGCCGACCTGATCTTCGCCGAGCGCGACGAGTTCGACCCGGCGGTGGCGCGCAGCGCCGAGCTGCTCCAGGCCGAGCTGGACAGGTTCGAGGAGCTGCTGACCGACCTGCTGGAGATCAGCCGCTTCGACGCCGGCTTCGCCATGCTCGACTCCGAGCCGACCGACCTGGTGCCGGTCGTGCACCGGGTGGCCGACCGGCTGGCCGGCCTCGCTGAGCGCGTCGGCGTGGCCATCGAGCTGGACGTCCCCAGCACCCCGGTGATCGCCGAGGTGGATCCCCGGCGGGTGGAGCGGGTGCTGCGCAACCTGGTCGGCAACGCCGTCGAGCACGGCGAGGCCAAGCCGGTGCTGATCACGCTCGGGACGGACGACACGGCGGTGGCGATCACCGTCCGCGACCACGGGGTGGGGCTCAAGCCGGGCGAGGAGAAGCTGGTGTTCAACCGCTTCTGGCGGGCCGATCCGTCCCGGGCACGGCAGACCGGCGGCACCGGGCTGGGCCTGTCGATCAGCCTGGAGGACGCCCGGCTGCACGGCGGCTGGCTGGAGGCCTGGGGCGCGCCCGGGCAGGGCGCCCAGTTCCGGCTCACCCTGCCGTCGCGGGCCGGCGACCGGTTGACCACCTCGCCGCTGCGGCTGGTGCCGGCCGACGCCGCGCTGCCCTTCGGCGGGCCCCGGTCGGGCGGGCTGCTGGCCATCGGCCCCGGCACTCAGGGCGCCCTCGCGATCGGCCCGGGCGCCGACGGCGCGCTGACCGTCGGTCCGGGGCGGCCGGGCAACGGTGGGCACGCGGAGGTGGGGTCGTGAGGCGTCGGCTGCTCGCCGGACTGCTCGGCGGCGCGCTGCTGCTGGGCGGCGTGACCGGCTGCGGCATCCCGGAGAACACCGAGGTCCGGGTGGACGGGCCGGGACCGGCGGCCGAGGGCGGTTCGACCAGCGGCAGCCGGGGCGAGCCCCCGAGCCGCAGCGCCGCCGGCACCGACGCCGAGCAGTTCGTCCAGAACTTCCTCTCCGCTGCGGCCGGTGAGCCGGACGGGGCGTACCAGCGGGTCCGGCAGTTCATCGTGCCGGCGGACCGCGACCGCCTCCAGACCAAGCAGGGCAGCGAGGTCACGCTGGCCGTCGTCCGGCTCACCGAGGAGCCGGTACCCGTCTACGCCCCGGACCGGACCGAGGTCACCCTCAAGGTGCAGCAGGTCGGGCAGCTGCGCACGGACGGCACGTTGGCCCCGCCGGAGACGAGCACCACGACCTACACCTTCGAGCTGCGCAGCCAGGCCGGGCAGGACGGCCTGACGGACGGCGGGCTGTACGTGGCGAACCCGCCGACCGCGCTGCTGCTCAGCGTCGAGGCGCTGGAGACGTACTACCAGAGCCGGACGATCTACTTCTGGAACAACGACCGCACCCGCCTCGTCCCCGACCAGCGTTACCTGCCGCTCGCCGTGCCGGACGAGCGACGGGTCAGCGAGGTGGTCAAGTGGCTGACCGCCGGGCCCTCGGCCTGGCTCGGCACGGCCGTGCGCCGGCTGCCGGACGGCACCCGCCTGATCAACAACGCCACCCGGACGGACGGCCGCTGGGAGGTCGACCTGGAGATGCCGGAGGACAAGGCCCGGCTGGAGCAGCTCGGCACGCAACTCGCCTGGTCGCTGTCGGACCTCGACGGGCCGCTCGACATCAAGATCCGCAACCAGTCCCAGGAGTTCATCCCCGACCTGGAACGGCGCCGCCTGGACCGCCCGGTGCACCAGCTCCCGGAGAGCTTCCAGCGGTTCTGCGTCTACGAGGGCGCCGTCCACCCACTGGCCTACCCGGGAGAGCCGAGCGGCCCGGTGCCCGTGGACGCCAAGGCGAACCGGAACGTCGTCTCCGCCGGGCTCAGCCGCGCCGACAACCAGATCCTGGCGGCGCTGGTGGTCTCCGACGCCAACCGCCAGTGGCTCTCCGTCGGCACCGGCACCGACCCGGTGACCGCCTTCACCCGCAGCGCCAAGGGGTACGCCGCCATGGGCCAGCCGGTCTGGCTGCGCTCCACGTACCGGGGGCAGCCGGCCGGGCTCGTGGTCGCCGACGGGAGCCTCTACCGCTTCGACGCCCAGGCGCAGCTCACCGCCGTGCCGCTGGGCGTACCCGGCCCGGTGACCGCCGTGGCGGCCTCGCTGGACGGGCACCGGATCGCCGTCATCGCCGGGGGCACGCTCTACGTCGCCGCCCTCAGCCCTGACGGCGCGGGGGCGACCCCCGGTCCGGCCCGTCGGCTGCACACCCGGCTGACCAGCCTGTCGGCCGTCGACTGGTACGGCGAGAACACCCTGGTCCTCGCGGGCGCGGTCGGCCGCCCCGCGGTCTACGAGGTCAGCGTGGACGGCGCCCGGGAGAGCCGGCTGGAGGACAAGATCGGCGCCCGGGTGACGCACCTCGCCGCGTACCCGGCGAACGCGGTGGGTCGCCTCGGCGCCGCGATGTACGAGGCGAACGGGGTCGCGTACCGCAGCAGCCCGTTCGAGCGGATCCAGCCGCAGCAGGTGCAGGAGGTCACGCCGCCGTCGGCCGGGGCGCGCGCCGGCAACCCGACCGCCCCCTTCTTCCTCTACTGATCTCCGTGCGGGATCTCGGCGGGCTCTGGGCGGACCTCACCGACCTGGTGCTGCCCGTGGAGTGCGCCGGCTGCCGGGAACGCCGACCGGGGCTGCGGCACGGCGTCTGCCCGGAGTGCGTGGTGGCGCTCGGCGCGTTGCGCCCCAGGGCCGTACGCCCCACTCCCGCCCCGCCCGACCTGCCGCCCTGCGTCGCCCTCGGCCCGTACGCCGGCCCGCTGCGGGAGGCGCTGCTGGCGTACAAGGACCACGGCCGGCACGGTCTGGCCCGGCCGCTGGGGGCGCTGCTCGCCGAGGTCGTGGCGGCGGCGGTGGGCGAGGCCCGTCCGGTGATGCTGGTGCCGGTGCCGGACACCGCGGCGGCGGCCCGCGCCCGCTACGGCGACCACCTCGGCCGGCTGACCCGGCACTGCGCGGACCGGCTGCGCCGGGCGGGCTGGCCGGTGCGGGTGCGCCGTCCCCTGCGTGCCCTGCCCCGACCCGACTCGGTGACGCTGGACAGCGCCGGCCGCGCGGCGGCGGCCGAGTCGGCCTTCCGGGTCCGCCCGCGGGTGCCGTCCGTGCCCGACGGGGCGGCGGTGGTGGTGCTCGACGACATCCTCACCACCGGCGCCACCCTCGCCGCCGTGGGGCGGGCGCTGACGGCGAGCGGGCTGTCACCCACGGTCGCCGCGGTGCTCGCCGCGACCGAGAAACGGCGCCGGCCGTAGCGCTGCGTGTTTCCCTTTCACCCGTTGGTGTATGTGCGGTGAAAAATTGTGGGCCGTCCCGGCGACCGGGGGTGACTGTCGGGCGAATTGGAGTTAGCGTTTTCGTGTCGGGGGTAGGAGGTCTTTCCACCCGCTCCCGGCGGTGAAAGGAGGCGTAGCCGCACTGACCGGTCGACGCCGAGTGGGACCTTCCCGGGGGCGCGCGACCGGATGTTGGAACGAACGACCGTCCGAACTAGGGAGGTCACATGGACATCGTGGTCAAGGGCCGTAACGTCGAAGTGCCGGATCACTACCGGGTGCACGTGGCGGAGAAACTCGCGAAGATCGAACGTTACGACCACAAACTTATCCGTGTCGATGTAGAGCTTTTCCACGAGCGCAATCCGCGCCAGGCGGACCACTGCCAGCGCGTCGAAATCACCTGCGTTTCCCGTGGCCCGGTGATCCGGGCGGAGGCCTGCACGAACGACTTCTACAGCGCGCTCGACGCGGCCATCGCCAAGCTGGACACCCGGTTGCGCCGGGCGGCCGACCGCCGCCGCGTCCACCGCGGCCGGCACGCGCCGCTCTCCGTCGCCGCCGCCACCGCCGGCCTGCCGGTCGCCGGTCTCGACGCGCCCCTAGGTGCGTCCCCCGACGGCTCCGCCACGGCCACCGCCGTGGCCGACCGGGTCGAGGAGGAGGAGCACGACCAGCCCTGGCACATCGCGCGGGAGAAGGTGCACCCCGCCGAGCCGATGACCGTCGACGAAGCCCTGTTCCAGATGGAACTCGTCGGCCACGACTTCTACCTGTTCCAGGACAAGGAGTCCGGTCGCCCGAGCGTCGTCTACCGGCGGCACGCCTACGACTACGGAATCATCTCCCTCGACGCCTGATCGACACGTGCCGTGGTGGCGGCCCACGCCGCCACCACGGCCGAGGGCCGGCCTCCGGACGGCCCGCCCGCCGGGTCGGCGCTCGACACCGGCGCCCGGCGCGCCTCCCGGCCGTAGCGGTCAGCGCAGATCGTCGGGGAGCAGCCCGAACACCAGGTCGTCGAGGCGGGTGCCGGACGGTCCGGGCAGGCGCCCGCGCAGCAGGCCCTCCCGGCGGAATCCCACCCGCTTGAGCACCCCGTGCGAGGCGGTGTTGTCGGGCACGGTGCCGGCCACCAGCCGGGCGAGCCCCGCCGGGCCGAACGCCCAGCCGGCCAGGAGCCGCACCGCCCGGGTCGCCAGCCCGCGTCCGCGCCGCTCGGGCAGGAGCGCGTAGCCGATCGATCCCTCGCCGGCCGCCGGGTCGGAGATGCTGAGCCCACAGCTGCCCGCCGGCTCGCTGGTGACCACGTCGAGGATCAGCAGCCGGGCGATGGCGCCGGTGAACCACGCGCTCTCGGCCGTCCGGCAGCGCCGCTCGATGGCCGCCCGGGTCGGTGGCACCGGCGGGGCCTGGTTCGCCACCACCTCCGGCCGTGAGTGCAGCCGGTACATCAGGTCGGCGTCGTCCGGGCCGAGCCTGCGCAGGGTCACCACTCCGTCGGTGAGTCGGCCCTCGGGCAGGTCGGGCAGCGCCCGGGGCGCCGGGCCGGGCGGGTCGTCGGTGAGCCGTACCCACACCAGCAGGTCCGTCCGGCCGCCGCCGCGCAGTTGGCCGGCCGCCCGGCGTACGCCCTCGTGGCGGAAGCCGGCGGCGAGCGCCACCCGCTGGCTGGCCGGATTCTCGGCGTGGGTCAGCAGCTCCAGCCGGTCGACGCCGTGGCGCAGCGCGGCGTCGGCCAGGGCCCGGGTCGCGGCGGTGGCGATCCCGCGCCGCCGCGCCCACGGCGCGACCCAGTAGCCCACCTCCGCCTGCCGGCGCGGCGTCACGACCTGGCCGATGCCCGCGCCGCCGACCAGGCGGTCGGTGGCCGGATCGACGATGGCGTACGCGGCCCCGCCGGTGGCCCAGGCGGCCGGGGCGCCCTCGGTGATCCACCACCGGGCGTCGGCCTCGGTGTACGGCTGCGGCATGCCGGGGTTGAATCGCAGGTTGACCGGGTCGCCGCAGCCGGCGGCGAGGTCGGCGGTGTCGGCGGGGCGGAACTGCCGCAGCCGCACCCCGTCGGCCTCGATCACCTCCGGTGTCATGCCAGGTCCCCGGCCAGCAGCGCGCCGACCCAGACGTCCACCCGCTGGTCGCGGTGGGTGAGCCCGCCCCGGGCGATGCCCTCGACCGTGAAGCCGGCCTTCTCGGCGGCCCGGCGGGAGGCGGTGTTGCCGACGTTGGCCCGCCACTCGATGCGGGCCAGGCCCAGCGTGGCGAAGCCCCAGGCGCTGAGCGCGGTCAGCGCGGCCGGCAGGTGGCCGCGGCCCCGGGCCCGGGGGTCGGCCATGAAGCCCACGTCGGCCAGCAGCGGGTCGGTGCCGGAGAGCCGAAGGTCGATCGTGCCCACGTACCGGTCGTCGGCGTCGGCGACCACGAAGCAGGCGCTGCTGCCGCCGGCCCAGGTGCTGCGCGTGTAGGCCAGGTACGACTCGGCGTCCGTCCGCTCGTAGGGATCGGGCACGCTGGTCCACCGGATGGTCTGCGGGTCCCGGCAGGTGTCGACGATCGCGTCCAGGTCGCGCTCCTCCATCGGGCGCAGCCGCAGCTCGGTGCCGCCGGCGGTGGCGAAGAGGACGGGCTGGGGTGCGCCGAAGACGGCGGCGCGGCGGGCCTCCAGGGTGCCCGGGCCGGCGGGACCGGTCTCGCCGGGTGCGGGCACCTCCCCGGGGAGCAGTGAGCCGATCCAGCCCGCGGGGCTGCCGTCGGGGGCGGGGTCGGCGAGGCGCAGCCGGCCCTCGACGCGGAAGCCCGCCCGGAGCGCGACCAGGCGGGAGGCGTGGTTGCCCACCTCGGCCTGCCAGATCAGCCGGCGTAGCTTCAGCGCGTCGAACGCCCAGCGGGCGACGGCCCGGCTGGCCCGGACGGCCACGCCGGTGCCCCGGGCCCAGGGCGCGGTCCAGTAGCCGATCTCGCCGGAGCGCAGGCCGGTGTCGATCGAGACGAGCCCGCAGGAGGCGAGCAGCTCGCCGGTGGCGGCGTCGCAGACCGCGAAGGGCGCCCCGGTGCCCGTCGCCCAGTCCGCCGTGGCGACCTCGGTCACGAACCTGTGTGCGTGTTCGGGCAGGTACGGGCGAGGTACGGTGGTCCAGCGCTGGATGTCCGGGTCCTGGCACGCCCGGTGCACCGCGTCGGCGTCGGTCGCCCGCCAGGGTCGCAGCAACAGGCCGTCCTCGGTGATCTCCACAGGTTCCACCCGAGCCATCGTGCCGGACCGTTCGCGGACGGCGTAACCGGATTTCGGCGGCGCGTGCGCGTGCCGGGCATATTATGTCGGTTTCGCCGACTCGGAGGGCCGCCACCAGTGACCATCGCGCCGATGGAGCGCCTACGATGGTTCGAGACTGTCTAGGGGAGCGTTGATCCGTGTCGATTCTGGAAAAGGTCCTCCGCGCGGGCGAGGGCCGTATGGTGCGCCGGCTCAAGGCCATCGCCGCCGCCGTCAACTCGATCGAGGACGACTACGTCAACCTCACCGACGACGAGTTGCGCGGCATGACCGACCAGTTCAAGGAGCGGCTCGCCGACGGCGAGACCCTCGACGACCTGCTGCCGGAGGCGTTCGCGGTCTGCCGCGAGGCGGCCGCCCGGGTGCTCGGCCAGCGGCCCTACGACGTCCAGGTCATGGGCGGCGCGGCGCTGCACTTCGGCAACATCGCCGAGATGAAGACCGGTGAGGGCAAGACCCTGACCTCGGTCATGCCGGTCTACCTCAACGCGCTCTCCGGCGAGGGCGTGCACGTCATCACGGTCAACGACTACCTGGCCCAGCGTGACGCCGCCTGGATGGGGCGGGTGCACGAGTTCCTCGGCCTCACCGTCGGCGTGGTGCTGCCCAACCGGCCGGCCACCGAGCACCGGGCCGCCTACGAGTGCGACATCACGTACGGCACCAACAACGAGTTCGGCTTCGACTACCTGCGCGACAACATGGCGTGGTCGAAGGAGGAGCTGGTCCAGCGCGGCCACAACTTCGCGGTGGTCGACGAGGTCGACTCGATCCTGATCGACGAGGCCCGCACCCCGCTGATCATCTCCGGCCCGGCCGAGCACTCCGCCCGCTGGTACTCGGAGTTCGCGGGCGTGGTGGCCCGGCTCCAGCCCGGCAAGGACGGCGAGGGCGACTACGAGGTCGACCACTCCAAGCGCACCATCGCGGTCACCGAGCGCGGCGTGGCCAAGGTCGAGGACCGGCTGGGCATCGACAACCTCTACGAGTCGGTCAACACCCCGCTGGTGGGCTACCTCAACAACGCCATCAAGGCCAAGGAGCTCTACAAGCGCGACAAGGACTACATCGTCAGCGACGGCGAGGTCCTGATCGTCGACGAGTTCACCGGGCGCATCCTGCACGGCCGTCGCTACAACGAGGGCATGCACCAGGCGATCGAGGCCAAGGAGGGGGTGGAGATCAAGCAGGAGAACCAGACCCTGGCCACCATCACCCTCCAGAACTACTTCCGCCTCTACGAGAAGCTCTCCGGCATGACCGGCACCGCCCAGACCGAGGCGGGCGAGTTCAACAAGGTCTACAAGGTCGGTGTGGTGACGATCCCGACGCACCGGCCGATGGTCCGCCAGGACCGGCCGGACGTCATCTACAAGACCGAGAAGGCCAAGTTCAACGCCGTGGTGGAGGACATCGCCGAGCGGCACGCGATGGGTCAGCCGGTGCTCGTGGGCACGGTCTCGGTCGAGAATTCCGAGATCATCTCCCAGCTCCTGCGCCGGCGCGGCATCCCGCACTCCGTGCTGAACGCCAAGTTCCACGCCCGTGAGGCCGAGATCGTCGCCCAGGCCGGCCGCAAGGGCGCCGTCACCGTCGCCACCAACATGGCCGGTCGTGGCACCGACATCCTGCTCGGCGGCAACGCCGAGTTCCTCGCCGCCAACGAGCTGCGCCAGCGGGGCCTCGACCCGTTGGAGCACGAGGAGGAGTACGCCAAGGCGATGGAGGAGGTCCTGCCCCAGTGGAAGCAGGCCTGCGACGCCGAGGCGGAGGAGGTCGCCGCCGCCGGTGGCCTCTACGTGCTGGGCACCGAGCGGCACGAGTCCCGCCGCATCGACAACCAGCTGCGCGGTCGGTCGGGCCGGCAGGGTGACCCGGGCGAGTCCCGCTTCTACCTCTCCCTCCAGGACGAGCTGATGAAGCGCTTCCGCTCCGGCGCCGTCGAGGCGGTCATGGAGCGCTTCAACATCCCGGAGGACGTGCCCATCGAGTCGAAGATGGTCACCAAGCAGATCAAGAGCGCGCAGGCCCAGATCGAGGGCCAGAACGCCGAGATCCGCAAGAACGTCCTCAAGTACGACGAGGTCATGAACAAGCAGCGCCAGGTGATCTACGCCGAGCGGCTGCGGGTGCTCAACGGCGAGGACCTCTCCGACCAGGTCCGCAACATGATCGACGACGTCGTCGGCGCGTACGTGCAGGGGGCCACCGCCGACGGCTACGGCGAGGACTGGGACCTGGAGCAGCTCTGGGCCAGCCTCAAGCAGCTCTACCCGGTGGGCGTGACGATCGACGAGTTGGAGGAGGAGGCCGGCGGCTCCCGGGCCGGCATGGACGCCGACTTCCTGCTCTCCCGACTCAGGGACGACGCGCACGCCGCGTACGACCGGCGCGAGGAGCAGCTCGGCGAGGAGGGCACCCGCCAGTTGGAGCGGATGGTCCTGCTCCAGGTCATCGACCGCAAGTGGCGCGAGCACCTCTACGAGATGGACTACCTCCAGGAGGGCATCAGCCTGCGGGCGTACGCCCAGCGCGACCCGGTGGTGGAATACCAGCGCGAGGGCTTCGACATGTTCGCGACGATGATGGACGGCATCAAGGAGGAGACGGTCGGCTTCCTCTACAACCTCGAGGTGCAGGTCAACGAGCCGGAGCCCGAGGCGGAGGAGGTCCAGCTGCTCGACAAGCCGGTCGAGATCCGGGCCAAGGGCCTGGGCCGGGCGCCGCAGCAGCAGGGCCTGCAATACTCCGCGCCGACCATCGACGGCGAGGCCGGTGCCGGCGCGGTGGCCGTCGAGCGTGCCGAGCAACAGGCGCCGGCGCTGGGCGTCGGTGGCCCGGCCCCGGCGGCCCCGGCCGCGCCGGGGACGACCGCCCCGGCGGCGCCGCAGCGTCCGGCGTCCGGCCTGCGCGGCCCGGGCGTCCCGGCGGCCAGCAGCCGGCGGGTGGCGACGGGGCAGGCGGAGGGCGGCAACGGCCCGTCCCGCAACGCGCCGTGCCCGTGCGGGTCCGGCCGGAAGTACAAGCGCTGCCACGGCTCCCCCAACGGCGGCGCGTGACAAGCAGTTGAGCGGGCCCGCGCCCGCCGGAGCAGTCGAGCCGTGGTCCTCGTGGACCACGGCTCGCTTCCGTCTCGGCGAACGTCCGGGCGCCGTGGCCGAAGCCCGGTAGCTCAGAGCACCTGTAGGGCCGTGCAGAGCCAGCTGCCTCGGCGGTGCTCCAGGCGCAGCGCCATCGCCCAGGTGCGCCCGCCCGCGCCGGCGAGGACCGCGGCGACCTCGACGGCGGCGGCGCGCGGCTCGCAGACCCGCAGCCGACGCAGGCGTACGGCCGGCCGGGTCGACCGGCGGCGGACCGGACCGGAGCGGGCGGTGGCGCGGGCCAGCTCGGGCAGCAGCCCGGCGGCCCGGGACGGGTCGAGCAGCGGCCTGAGCTGCCCGGGCGGGCGGTATCCGTTGATCACCTCTAGGCAGGTGCTGACGAAGCGGTGCGCGGCCCGGGTCGCCTCGGGGGTGGCGGTCACGAGCGCGTCGAGCGGCAGCGGGGCGGTGCGCCGGCCGGGGCCGGTCGGCGCGGGTCGCTGCCGGCGGCCGAGCGGCCGGTCGGCCTCGCGTCGGGCCGGCTCGAACAGGTCGAGCACGAGCTGGGCGTGGCCCGGGGCCGGCCAGTGGGCGGCGTCGTCGTCGGTGAACGGCGGCTCGAACGAGGGGGCGGGGCGCAGCCGGACGGGAGGCCGCGCCGGCCCGGGACGGCGGGGGTCGGTCATCCGGGGGTCCTCCCATGATTCCTACGTTTGCTTTCGTTTGCCTTCGACGGGCTCCATTCTCGGGCATGGCAGAGCCTGCGGTCAATGCCCTTCGGATCGGCCCGGTTACTCCGGGTCGCGTTCGGTCAGCGGGTTGCTCCGCACCCACTCGGCCGTCTCGGCGTACTTGCGCTCGATGTACTCCTCCAGCCGGGCGCGCTCCACGCGCCACTGGCCGCGCCCGCCGATCTTGATCGCGGGCAGCTCGCCGCTGCGCACCATGTGGTAGACCTGCGAGTCCGACACGTTCAGCTCGGTGGCCACGTCGGAGAGCAGCAGGAACCTCGGCTCCACGAGAACCCCCGGGGTTGGCGTCGTTTGGTTCAGTTTGCCACCGACCACCGACGTGGCCCAGCCGACGGGTCGCGACCTGCGGCGACGCCTTCCCGGGACACACCGGCGGTGCGCTTCCGCCCGCACAGGTCGCGGTGTATGACGGTCACGGGATAGGGCATGATCGGCCGGGACCGGCGGAGGCCGGCGCGGAACCTGAGCGGGGAGACGACCGGTGACCGAGCAGCTTGTCCGGGTGTACGTGCCGGCGACCGTTCCGATGCTGACCCTCCTGCGCGGCCCCGGGCTGCCGGTGGCCGCCGCGCACGCGGTGACCCCCACGCTGCGCGAGTGGTACGCCGAGGGCGACGAGGAGGAGCTGGAGTACGTCGCCTTCACGCGGGCCGCCCAGGACGCGTTGCAGCTGCTGCGGGCCGACCCGGACGCGCCCCGCCGCCGGGTGGTCGTCTCGGTGGACCTGCCCGCCTCGGCGGTGGCCCGGGGCGACGGGGAGCTGGGCTCCAGCGCGGTCGAGCTGGGCGACCCCGTGCCGGTCGGCGCCGTCGCGGCCGTCCACGTGGACGGCGTCGACGCGGTCGAGGACGTCACCGCCGCGACGGAGGTGGTCACCGAGGCCCTGGCCGGCGACGCGGACGCGCAGTTCACGGTCGACGGTGCCGAGGACCACGAGCTGGAGTGGTACGACGTCACCGAGCTGGACCTGCTGCTGCGCGCCGCCTCCTGACCGACCGCCGCCCGCACCGTGCGGGCGCCGACCGCCGCCCGCACCGACGGGGCGCCGACCGCCGCCAGCGGCGTGGCGGGTGCCCGGGTCAGCGGGTAGGCGCGGCCTCGGCCGGCTCGTCGTCGTCGGCGTGGGCCGGCCCCAGGGTGCGGCCGAAGGCGATCATCGCGGTCAGGGCGCCGACGAAGAGCACCCAGATCGCGTTGTCGATCCGGGAGGTGCCCAGCGAGGTCTGGGCCACCGCGTCCGCCTCGCTCAGCGCACCGGCCAGGTCGAGCAGGGACCGCCCGCCGACCCGGATGATCACCTCGGCCACGAGCAGGAGCAGGCCCGGGCCGGCCCCGGCCAGCAGGTAGGCGGGCCAGCGGGGCGTGGGCGCCGCCGCGTCGAGCCGGGCGGCCCGACGGCGGGCCAGGGTCAGGTATCCGAAGGCCAGCAGCCCGGCCACCAGGCCGGCGAGCAGGGACTCGGTGCGCGAGACCCACTTGGCCGCGCTCAGCAGCGACTCCTGGCCGTCGCCGCTGCCGAACAGGTCGAAGAGCGGGTCGCGGGCCTGGCTGAAGGCCACCACGAAGATCAGCGTGCCGAGGGCGGCGGCCACCACGGCCCCGACCACGGACCCGCTGCGGGCGCCGGCGACGGCTCCGCCGATGGTCGCGGCGGCGGCGGTGGTGGCGGCGATCACGTTGGTGGTCGCGTTGTCGGCGTACGTCAGGTTGATCGCGAACGCGGCGGCGAGCCCGACGAGCAGGCCGGTGCCGATGGCCGCCAGGAAGCGCAGGGTGGCCCGGTCGGTGCCCCGGCGGGCGAGCAGGTCCACGCCGAAGAGGGCGAAGCTGGCGCCCGCGACCAGCGCGGCCGAGATCACCCCCGGCAGGGCGAACGCGGAGAGGCTGATGGCGGTGAGCCCGGCTGCCGCCGAGCTGATCACCTCGCGGGTCGAGAAGAGCATCGCGGCGAGCCACCCGAGGGCCAGCAGGGCGAGCACCGGGGCCCCGGGCGCGAGCGCCCCGGCCGTCCCGTCCCGCGGGTCGGCGGAGGGCCCGGCGCCGGGGGCGTCGGTCGTGTCCACCGGTCCGGCGCCGGTGGCGTCCTGCGCTTCGGTGGCGGCGTCCCCGACGGCGTCCGTCGTGGCGGCGTCGGCGGCCGACGCCGACCGGTCCGACTCCGCGGCTGCGGAGCTGCCGGGCTGCTTGGTCATCGTGTTCCCTCCGACGGACGCCCGGCCCCGGTGGGCCGGCAGTTCACCGGCCACCCAGCGTACGCGTCCACGACCCCCGGGCCCCCGTGCCCGCCCTCCCGCCGCCGACCCGGGGCCGGAGTCGATGAGCCCGCCGGCCCCGGCGGAGGAGCCTTCGATCGACGAAGCCGGGCGCGGGGCGGCGCCGCGGTGGCGACGGCCACGGGTGGGACGGCGGTGAGGGCGGGGCGTGGAAGAATCGGGAAAGGCCCCGCTGTCGCGACCGGTGAACCCGGCGCGGCGTCGGCGCCGGTCGTCCGGCCGGTGCCCGCGGGTCCGGTTTCGCCACCGCTGCCGAGATCGCCAGGAGCCTTGATGGACGCCGTGTTCTCCGTACCCGAGCCCCGCAACGAGCCGGTGCGCAACTACGAGCCGGGCAGCACCGACCGGGAACGGCTCCAGCGGCGGCTGACCGAACTGGCCGCCGAGCGGATCGACCTGCCGATGACCATCGCCGGCGAGCAGCGGATGGCCGGCGGCGAGTCGATCGACGTGGTGCAGCCGCACAAGCACGCGCACGTGCTCGGCGTCACCGCCCACGCCACCCACGACGACGCCCGCGCCGCCGTGAAGGCGGCCAAGGACGCCGCCCCGATGTGGCGGGCCCTGCCGTTCGAGGAGCGGGCCGCGATCTTCCTGCGCGCCGCCGAGCTGCTCGCCGGCCCGTGGCGGGACACGCTGAACGCGGCCACCATGCTCGGCCAGTCGAAGACGGCGATCCAGGCCGAGATCGACGCCGCCTGCGAGTTCATCGACTTCCTCCGGTTCAACGTGCACTTCGCCCGGGAGCTGCTCGAGGCGCAGCCGATGTCGTCGCCGGGGGTGTGGAACCGCTTCGACCACCGCCCGCTGGAGGGCTTCGTCTACGCGGTCACCCCGTTCAACTTCACCGCCATCGCCGGCAACCTGCCCTCGGCGCCGGCCCTGCTGGGCAACACCGTGGTCTGGAAGCCGGGCCCGACCCAGCAGTTCGCCGCGCACTTCACCATGCGGCTGTTCGAGGCGGCCGGCCTGCCCCCCGGCGTGATCAACATGGTCACCGGGCGCGGCGAGGAGGTCTCCGACGTGGTGCTCGCCGACGCCGACCTGGCCGGCATCCACTTCACGGGCTCCACGAAGGTCTTCCAGCACCTGTGGCGGACCGTCGGCGAGAACATCTCCCGCTACCGCGGCTACCCCCGGCTGGTCGGCGAGACCGGCGGCAAGGACTTCGTCGTCGCGCACACCAGCGCGGACGTCGACGCCCTGCACACCGCCCTGATCCGCGGTGCCTTCGAATACCAGGGCCAGAAGTGCTCGGCGGCTTCCCGGGCGTACGTTCCGCGTTCCCTGTGGGAGGGCGGGCTGCGCGACCGGCTGGCCGCCACCGCGGAGTCCCTCACCTACGGCGACGTCACCGACTTCGGCAACTTCGGCGGCGCGGTGATCGACGCCAGGGCGTTCGACCGGCACACGGCCGCGCTGGAGCTGATCGGCGGCGACGACGCCTGCCGGGTCCTCGCCGGCGGCACCGCCGACGACTCGGTGGGCTGGTTCGTGCGGCCGACGCTCTTCGAGTGCACCGACGCGGCCCACGAGACCTTCACCACCGAGTACTTCGGGCCGATCCTCGGCGTGCACGTCTTCGACGACGGCCGCTTCGACGACGTGGTCACCCAGGCCGAGTCGATCGCGCCGTACGCCCTGACCGGGTCGATCTTCGCGACGGACCGCCGGGTGGTCGACGCGGTGGCCGAGAAGATGCGGTACGCCGCCGGCAACTTCTACATCAACGACAAGCCGACCGGCGCGGTGGTCGGGCAGCAGCCCTTCGGTGGCGCCCGCGCCAGCGGCACCAACGACAAGGCCGGCTCCTGGCACAACCTGGTCCGGTGGATGTCGCCCCGCACGATCAAGGAGACCTTCGTCGCGCCGACCGACCACACCTACCCCCACATGGGCTGAGGCGTGCCGAAGGGCCCTCTCCCGTCGTCGAGCGCACGGGAGGGGGCCCTTCCCCGCACCCCTACCGGGGAGAGGCGGGGGCAGCCGTACGGCGGTACCGTGGCCGCTGTGACCCACCCCACCCCCGCGCAGGATCCCCACTTCGGCGAGCAGGGTGGCCTGCTCACCTACACCGACTACCTCCGGCTGGCCGACCTGCTGGCCGCCCAGGTGCCGGAGTCCGACCCGGCTTCCCACGACGAGCTGCTCTTCATCACCATCCACCAGGTCTACGAGCTGTGGTTCAAGCTGCTGCTCGCGGAGCTGACCGACGCCCGGGACCGGCTGCTCGCCGGCGAGACCTACCTGCCCCGGGTGCGGCTGGAGCGTTGCCACGTGGTGGAGCGGGTCCTGATCGGTCAGGTCGACGTGATCGACACGATGACCCCGCAGGACTTCCTGGCCTTCCGCACCAAGCTCGCCCCGGCCTCGGGCTTCCAGTCCGCCCAGTTCCGGGAGATCGAGTTCCTCTCCGGCCTGAAGGACCCGGACTACCTGCGCCGTTTCCGGGGCCTGCCCGAGGCCGAGCGGGAGCGCCTGGAGCGGCGGCTGGCCGAGCCGAGCCTCTGGGACGGCTTCCTGGCCGTGCTCGGCAGGGCCGGCTTCGACGTCGCCGAGGAGGAGTCGCGCTTCGCCGCGTACGCCACCATCGCGGGGGACCGGGAGCGGTTCGGGCCGCTGTGGGACCTCGCGGAGGCGCTGGTCGCCCACGACCAGGCGTTCTCGCTGTGGCGGGCCCGGCACGTGCTGATGGCCGAGCGGCAGATCGGCACGAAGCCCGGCACCGGGGGCTCGGCGGGCGGGGCGTACCTGCGCTCGCGCGTGGAGACCCGGTTCTACCCGGAGCTGTGGGAGCTGCGTAGCCGACTGTGACCCCCGGGGCTCCCCGGGGGACCGTCCGCTCGCCTCCCCGACGGACTGTCTCGCGCCGACAGTGCACATAGGAACCCGACCGGGTGGCGAAAATGCCAAATCCTGGACGCGGGGTCGGCAAAGTGGCAGCGTGAGGGGCATGGCGGATTCCGGAGTCAACCCCACGGCGGCGGCCCTGCTCGGGCTGCTCCACGAGGGCCCCATGACAGGTGGCCAGTTGATGGCCGCCGCCGAGCGCCGGCTGGCGCCGTACTGGTCGATGACGCGTAGCCAGGTCTACCGGGAGCTGCCGGTGCTGGCCGAGCGGGGCCTGGTCCGGATGGGCAAGCCCGGCCCGCGCTCCAGCCAACCGTATGCGATCACCGCAGCGGGAAAACGGACATTCTCCCGCTGGCTGGCCGAGGAGCCGGGGCGGGACACCATCCGCAACCCGATCGCACTGCGGATCGCATTCGGTGAGCTGCACTCGGCCAGCCAGCTCAAGAACCTCCAGGCGGCGGCCAACGAATACCACACCGAGGCCCTGGCCAAGGTCCGGGAGCAGGTCAAGAACGCCAAGAAGGAGGGCGACGCGTACGACGCCAGCGCGCTGGAGTTCGCCGTCGCCTACCACAAGGCCGCCCTGTCCTGGCTGAAGAGCGCCCCGGTCGGCTGACCGCCCCCGCCCGACGGCACCTTTCTGGCTCGTGACTGCGGGGTCTCGTAGGTTCACTCCTCGCCCGAGCGGCACCTTTTTGGCTCGTGACTGCGGGGTCTCGTAGGTTCACTCCTCGCCCGAGCGGCACCTTTTTGGCTCGTGACTGCGGGGCTCGCAAGCTCACTCCTCCCACGAGCAGTACCCTTGTCTGTCGTGACCGCTGCCGATTACGCCGAACAGCTCAAGGACCTCGACGCCACCCTGCGCAACATCGAGGCGGTGCTCGACATCGACCGGCTGCGCGCGGACAAGGACCGCCTGGAGCAGGAGGCCTCCGCGCCCGACCTGTGGGACGACCAGGCGAAGGCCCAGCAGGTGACCTCCCAGTTGTCGTACGTCAACGGCGAGATCAGCAAGCTCGGCAGCCTCCGTTCCGGGCTCGACGACGCCAAGGTGCTGCTGGAACTGGCCGAGGCGGAGTCCGACCCGGGGGTGCTCACCGAGGTCGAGGCGGAGATCGCCTCGCTGGGCAAGGCCATCGAGGAGATGGAGGTCCGCACCCTGCTCTCTGGCGAGTACGACTCCCGGGAGGCCCTCGTCGCCATCCGGGCCGGCGCCGGCGGCGTGGACGCGGCGGACTTCGCCGAGATGCTGCTGCGGATGTACCTGCGCTGGGCCGAGCGGCACGGCTACCCGACGGAGGTCTACGAGACCTCCTACGCCGAGGAGGCGGGCCTGAAGTCGGCCACCTTCACGGTCAAGGTGCCCTACGCGTACGGCACGCTCAGCGTCGAGTCGGGCACCCACCGGCTCGTCCGGATCAGCCCCTTCGACAACCAGGGCCGCCGGCAGACCAGCTTCGCCGGCGTCGAGGTGCTGCCGGTGGTCGAGCAGACCGACAGCATCGAGATCCCCGAGAACGAGATGCGGGTCGACGTCTACCGCTCCTCCGGCCCGGGCGGGCAGAGCGTCAACACCACCGACTCGGCCGTGCGGCTCACGCACATCCCGACCGGCATCGTGGTCACCTGCCAGAACGAGAAGTCCCAGCTGCAGAACAAGGCCTCCGCGCTGCGGGTGCTCCAGGCCCGGCTGCTGGAGCGCAAGCGCCAGGAGGAGCAGGCCAAGCTCCAGGGCCTGAAGACCGACGCCGCCGGCTCCTGGGGCGACCAGATGCGCTCGTACGTCCTGCACCCGTACCAGATGGTGAAGGATCTGCGGACCGAGCAGGAGACGGGCAACCCGACCGCGGTCTTCGACGGCGACCTGGACAAGTTCCTGGAGGCGGGCATCCGGTGGCGCAAGCAGCAGCAGCTCGCCGGCGACGCTGCGTGATCGACCGTGGGCGGAGCGCGTCGTCGATCTCTCCGGTACGCCCGAATTGGATGACGCGACTCGCAACGGCGGGGCGTGGGGCTTGGCTCCCCGGTTACACCGCGTAGACTCACCACCCGTGATTCAGCTTGAGCAAGTGACGAAGACGTACCCGAAGGCGTCCCGGCCTTCGCTCGACAACGTGTCCGTCTCGATCGAGAAGGGCGAGTTCGTCTTCTTCATCGGTCCATCCGGCTCCGGCAAGTCCACCATCATCAAGTTGCTGCTGCACGAGGTCTCGCCCAACAAGGGGCGGGTCGTCGTCAACAGCAAGGACGTCACGTCGATGCGTTCCTGGAAGCGACCCCACTTCCGGCGTTCCATCGGCTGCGTGTTCCAGGACTTCCGGCTGCTGCCGAACCGCACCGCGTACGAGAACGTGGCGTTCGCCCTCGAGGTGATCGGCAAGACCAAGGCGGTCGCCCGCCGGGTCGTGCCCGAGGTTCTGGAGCTGGTCGGGCTCGGTGGCAAGGAGCACCGCTACCCGCACGAGCTCTCCGGTGGTGAGCAGCAGCGGGTCGCCGTCGCCCGGGCGTTCGTGAACCGTCCGCTGATCCTGCTCGCGGACGAGCCGACCGGAAACCTGGACCCGGACACCTCGATCGAGATCATGCGCCTGCTGGACCGGATCAACCGCACCGGCACGACCGTCGTGATGGTCACGCACGACTCCAACATCGTGAACCAGATGCGCCGCCGGGTCATCGAGATCGAGAGCGGCCGCATCGTGCGCGACCAGGCCCGCGGCGTCTACGGCTGAGCCGACGCCACCCCTGCGCAGCCTGACGACGAACACCTCATGCCGGAGACCCGGAGGAAATCCCGATGCGCGTGAAATACGTCCTGTCCGAGGTACTGGTCGGACTGTGGCGCAACGTGACCATGACCATCGCGATGATCATTACGATGGCGGTCTCGCTGACCATGCTCGGCGCCAGCGGTCTGATGTACCGCCAGGTCGACGACATGAAGGACCTGTACTACAAGAACATCCAGGTCTCCATCTTCCTGGACCAGGAGGTGAGCCCCGAGCAGCGTGACGCGCTGGACGCCAAGCTGAAGGGCGACCCGCTGGTCAAGGAGGTCATCTACGTCAACAAGGACGAGGCGTACAAGCGCTTCCAGGAGATGTTCCAGGACGCTCCGGACCTGCTCAGCGCCGTGAAGGCCGACAGCCTGCCCGAGTCGTTCCGGCTCACGCTCAACAATCCCGAGCAGTACAAGAGCATCTACGACCAGTACAAGGACACCGAGGGCGTCGACGAGATCGTCGACCAGAGTCGGCTGCTGGACAAGATCTTCGACATCCTCACCTCGATCCAGAACATCGCCCTGGCCGCCGCCATCGTGATGGCCGTCGCCGCGCTGCTCCTGGTCGCCAACACGATCCAGGTGGCCGCGTACAGCAAGCGGCGTGAGGTCGCGGTCATGAAGCTGGTCGGCGCGTCGAACTGGTTCATCCAGGCGCCGTTCGTGCTGGAGGCCGTGGTCGCCGGTCTGGTCGGCTCGCTGCTCGGCCTGGTGGCCCTGATAGCGGCCAAGTACCTGCTGTTCGACGGGTCGCTCCAGGCGTTGCAGGGTCTGCTCTCGCCGGTGAGCTGGGGCGACATCCTGTTCATGTTCCCGCTGATGGCCGGCGTCGGTGCCCTGGTCAGCGCGGTGACCGCCTGGGTCACGCTCCGCTTCTACCTGCGGGTCTGACGCCGTACGGCTCGACGAGGACCCTTCCGTGCCAGGAATAAACGGCGCGGGAGGGTCCTTGTCGTTCGGGTAGCATGATCTCCGCCCCGCGGCCGGTGACGTCCGGCGCGGATCACCGGAAAGGGGGTGGCGCCGATGCCACGGGAAAAGGGACGCAAGGTCGTCGCCTCCAACAAGAAGGCCCGGCACGACTACGCGATCCTCGACACCTACGAGGCGGGCATGGCGTTGACCGGCACCGAGGTCAAGTCGTTGCGGGCCGGGCGCGCGTCACTGGTCGACGCGTTCGCGCAGGAGCGCAACGGCGAGCTCTACCTGCACGGGATGCACATCCCGGAATACACGCAGGGCACGTGGACCAACCACGAGCCCCGGCGGACCCGCAAGCTGCTGCTCAAGCGGCTGGAGATCGACCGGCTGATCGGCAAGACCCGCGAGGGCGGCCTGACCATGGTGCCGTTGCAGGTCTACTTCTCCGACGGCTGGGCGAAGGTGGAGATCGCCCTGGCGAAGGGCAAGAAGTCGTACGACAAGCGCCAGGACCTCGCCAAGCGGGACGCGGACCGGGAGATCGCCCGGGTCGCGGGCCGGCGCGGCAAGGGAATGGACGACTGATCTGTCGCATTCGTCCCGGTCGGCTCGCCGGCCCCCGGGGCTCGGGATGAAACCCGTTGCGGTAGGCGTTACGCTTGTCGGTGCCGCCACATGGGCGGCCTGTCGAGGGGGTGACTGGTTTCGACTTCGTACGCAGCGACAGGGGAAGCGAGCCGAGGAAGCCGACGTCGTCTCGAGAATCGGTCGTCGGAAACCAATAAGCGCCAAGAACAATCGCGCTGACTTCGCTCTCGCCGCCTGAGGCGAGTAGTGAGTCTGTCGGCCTGGGAGCGCCTTCGACCCAGTCTGCCGGCATCAGCTAGAAGGCTGGCCAATCGGACCCGGTCGCGGGGTCCGTGCGGCGAGATCAATCAGCGACTGGGCCCGTCACACCAACTTGCTCGCGTGAGCGGTGGGGCCGAGTAGAGGCATAGCGAGCTGCGCTCGGAGAAGCCCTGACAAACCGGCGAAGGACCCGGGTTCGATTCCCGGCACCTCCACCACCAGACGATGCGCCCCGGTCCACACGACCGGGGCGCATCGTCGTGTCCGGCCCCGGCCGCCCGTCCGGGGCCGTGGGGCCGCCGGGCCGCCCTGGGGCCGTGGGGCCGCCGCGCCGTCCCGGGCGGTGAGGTTGCTGGGCCTCAGGGGACAGGTGGGGCGGGCGGGACCGATGAGGCGGGGCTGGCCCCTGGACAGGGCGGCGCGGCGGGTCCACCATCGCTGTACGCGGTCAGACGCGACGCGGGAGGTGCCCATGGTCACCGGTCCGATCCAGCAGCCGCCCACCCTTCCCGGAGGGCTCCGGCCGCCCGGCGTCACCGGGCTCGGGGACCTGCATCCGTTCGCCCGGGCCCTGGCCGCCGCGCCGGCCGAACCGCGCTGGCGGGAACGCCTCCTCGTGGGGCTGTGCCCCGTGCGGCGGAGCTTCGCGGAGCACGTCCGGGTCACCGAGGGGCCCGCCGGCCTGTACGCCGAACTGCTCGGCCAGGCGCCCCGGCTGGCACGCGGCGTACGGCTGCTGGCCCGGGAGCACGTCATGATCACCACCGCGCTGGCCGCCCTCCAGCACGCGGCGGAGGCGCCGGACGCCTCGGTCGACGACCTGCTCGGCCGGGCCGGGTACCTGCTGCGGGCCCTCGCCGGGCACCGGCAGCGGGGCGCGGACCTGCTCTGGGAGGCGTACGAGACGGATCTCGGCGGGGAGACCTGATCGCGGGGAACCGGCGTGCGCGTGCCGGCGTCCAACCGACATGCGCCGTACCGCCGCCCTGCTGGGCCTTCCGCTGTTGATGATCGTCGCCGGGTGCGCGCCGGCCGGCTCCGACCCCGCCGTCGACGCGCCCGCCGCCGACCCGCGCCGGGACGCCTTCGCCCAGCGGGCCACCGAGGTGGCCGACGCGTGGCGACCGCTCCCCGCGTGGAAGTCCGGTTACGTGCCGTTGCAGGACCCGACGGTGCTCGTCGGCGACCCGGGCTTCACCGACGAGACCAGGGTCGCCTTCCGCAGCGGCTGGTACCGCGACCAGATCGACCTGCCGACCGCGAAGCCCGCCGACGGCGCCATCCGGTTCCCGGACGGCACGTTGAGCGTCCCGCTGGTCAGCGCCGCCACCGCGTACGGGCAGCTCGACCAGGGCGACCCGCCGCCGTGCGACGGCCGTCCCCGGGACCCCGGGCCGAAGCTCCCCGGTGGTGGTCCCACCATCGAGCCGGGCCCCGACGGCCCGGTGAGCAGCGCCCCGCAGACCGCCTGCGTCCCGCTCACGGTCACCGCCGTGAAGCTGGGCACCGCGCCGGTGCGCACCAGCCGGGGCGAGGCGCAGGTGCCGGCGTGGCTGTTCACCGTCGAGGAACTCGCCGCGCCGGTCGCCCGGCTCGCCGTGGCGCCGCAGGCCGTCAGCGCACCGCCCGAGCCCGCCCCGCCGGCCGGCCCGGCCCCGCATGGCGTGGTCGGCGCCCAGGACGTCCAGTCCGTCGACGGCGCCGAGCTGACCTGGCGGCTCGGCGTGGGCAGCTGCGACACCGGTATCACGCCGCTGGTGCAGGAGCGCGACGATGTCGTGGTGGTGGGCGGCAGCGTGGTCACCGCCACCGGTGTGTGCAACTCGATGCTGAAGCTCGAACCGGTCACCGCCACGCTGAAGGCGCCGCTGGGCGGCCGGCCGGTCCTCGACGTGCTCACCGGCGCGCCGCTGCGCCTCGCGTCGAGCTGACGCGCCGGGTGCCGGTCCTGCCGCGCTCGCGCAGCCGCCGGCACAGGGCGGTCACGCCACCGGCCCCGGCCGGCGAGACCGGCACCGCGCGGCGGGCTGACGGAGTGGGCCGCCCGGCGCGGACCGGGCGGCTCACAGGAGGCGGGGCACCTCGGTGCTGACCGGCACCGGCAGCACCGTCGGGCCGTCCGCGCGCAGCCCGGCGGCCAGGGCCGTGCCGAGCTGCTCCGGGGTCTCCGCGACGGTGGCGGCGCAGCCGTAGCCGCGGGCGATGGCGGTGAGGTCCAGCCCGGGCAGGTCCAGCCCGGGCACCCCGGGTGTGTCCTTGAACGCGGCGAAGGCCTTCAGGATGGCGTACTGCTGATTGACCGGCACCACGACGACCAGCGGCAGACGCAGCCGCGCGGCCGTCCAGAGCGCCTGCACCGAGTAGTGGAACGACCCGTCCCCGATGACCGCCACCACCGGCCGTCCCCGTCCGGTGTCGCGCTGCGCGAGCGCGACACCGACCGCTGCCGGCAGGCCGTACCCGAGGCCACCGCTGGCCATCGTGAAGTACGACCCGGGGCGGGTGGCGCGCAGCCGGCGGCGCAGCGCCGGCAGGTTGGACGGCGACTCCTGGACCAGGATCCCGTCGGCCGGCCAGTGCCGGGCCAGGGCCGCGAAGAGGGCATCGGGTTCCAGCGGCAGCCCGTCGGCCGGCGGGGGCGGGTCGGGGCGCGCGGGCGGCGCCGGCCGGTCCGCCGCCGGGAGCAGGTCGACCAGGGCGGCCAGGGCCAGCCCGGCGTCGCCGAGCAGGCTGTCGCCCACGGGGGCCCGGGCCGCCTCGTCGGGGTCGTCGGTGACGTGCAGCAGGCGTGCCCCGGGGGGCAGGTGCTCGCCCGGCACGTGCGGGTAGTAGCGGAACACCGGCGCCCCCACCACCAGCACGGTGTCGTGCCCGTCCAGCGCCTGCGACAGCGGCCCGATCGCGAAGGGGAGCACCCCCCGGAAGGACGCGTGGTCCTCGGGGAAGGCGGCCCGCTCCGGGGCGGGGGCCGACCAGACCGGCGCGGCCAGCCGCTCCGCCAGCGCCACGGCGGCGGGCCAGCCGTCGGCCCGGTCGACGGCCGCGCCGAGCACCAGCACGGGCGCGCGGCTGGCGGCCAGCACGTCGGCGAAATCGCGCAGCCGGTGCGGGTCGGGCGCGAACCGGGTGGCCACCGTCCGCACCGCCGGCGGTGGGTCGGCCGGCTGCGCCCAGTCGTCGAGGGGCAGCGAGAGGAAGACCGGCCCGGCGGGCGGCTGCACGGCCGTCGCGTACGCCCGCATCAGCGCCGCCGGGACGTCCTGCGCGCGCACCGGCTCGTGACTCCACTTGACGTACGGCTGGGGCAGTTCGGTGGCCCGCCGGCTGGTCAGCCGGGGCTCGGCCAGCAGCATCTCCCGGGTCTGCTGGCCGGCGGTGACGATCAGCGGCGTGCGGTTGTGCCACGCGGTGACCAGGTTGCCCATGCCGTTGCCCGTGCCGGGGGCGGTGTGCAGGTTGACGTGCGCCGGCCGGCCGGTGACCTGCGCGTAGCCGTCCGCCATGCCGACGGCCGACGCCTCGTGCAGGGCGTGCACGTAGTGGAAGTCGTCGGGGAAGTCCCGCAGGAACGGCTCCTCGGTGGAGCCCGGGTTGCCGAAGACGGTGGTCAGGCCGAGGGCACGGAGCAGGTCGTACGTGGTGTCGCGGACCGTAGCCATCGCCTCCCAATCTATCGGGACGACTCGGGCGGTCCGGGCCTTTCGCCTCCTCGCGCCTCAGGGCAGCGCGAAGGGAAGGGCGATGCCGTCCAGCGCGCGCCCGCAGTCGCAGTCCCGCTCGGTCGGCAGCGCCGCGACGGCCGCCAGCAGCAGGCCCCGCAGCCGGTCCGTGTTCTCGCCGAAGACCCGGAACACCTCCTCCTGCGTCACCGCGCCGCCGCCCTCGACGCCCGCGTCCAGGTCGGTCACCAGGGCGATCGAGGAGTAGCAGAGGGCCAGCTCGCGGGCGAGCACCGCCTCCGGGTGGCCGGTCATGTTGACCACCGTGCCGCCGATCGAGGCGTACCACCGGGACTCGGCCCGGGTGGAGAAGCGCGGGCCCTCGACCACCACCACCGTCCCGCCGTCGACCGCCGGCACGTCCCGGCCGGCCGCGGCGGCCAGCAGCGTACGCCGCCCGGCCGGGCAGTACGGGTCGGCGAAGGAGACGTGCACCGCGCCCCGGTCGTAGTAGGTCTGCGTCCGCCCGCTGGTGCGGTCGATCAGCTGGTCGGGCACCACGAACGTGCCCGGCCCGAGCTCCGGCCGCAGGCCGCCCACGGCGCAGGGGGCGAGCACCTGGCGTACGCCGAGAGAGCGCAGCGCCCAGAGGTTGGCCCGGTACGGGATCAGGTGCGGCGGGTGGCGGTGGTCGCGGCCGTGGCGGGGCAGGAACGCCACCCGCCGCCCGCCCACCTCGGCGACCGTGACGGCGTCGGACGGCGGCCCGTAGGGCGTCTCCACCACATGCTCGGTCGCGCCGTCGAGTAGCGCGTAGAGCCCTGAACCACCGATCACCGCGAGTTCCGCCGTGGGACCCATCGGTCCTCCCTCGTGTCTGTCGATCAACCGACCGTCAGACCTTAGCCACCGCCCCGGGGGCAAGCTATGGTGCCAGGCATGGCGTTCACAGCGCGGATGACACCGGTGCCCCCGGGCGTCCCGGTCCGGTCGGTCTGACGAGGTGTCCGGCATGCAGGGAGAGGGGCAGGCCATCGGCGGGCGGGCGACGGGGTCGATGACCGGGCGGCTGCTGGTCGCGACGCCGGCGCTGAAGGACCCGAACTTCGACCGTACGGTCGTGCTGCTGGTGGCGCACGAGCCCGGCGGCGCCCTCGGCGTGGTGCTCAACCGGGCCACCGAGGTGCCGGTCGCCGACGTGCTCGGCGACTGGAGCGACCTGGCCCGCGACCCGGCGGTGCTCTTCGAGGGTGGCCCCGTGCAGCCCGACTCGGCGATCTGCCTGGCCCGGATGCGGCACCCGGTGCAGCGGCTCAGGGGGTTCCACCAGGTCTCCGGTGCGGTCGGCACCCTCGACCTCTCCGTCGACCCGGGGCCGCTGCGCGAGGGCATCACCGGCATCCGGGTCTTCGCCGGCTACTCCGGCTGGGGCACGGGGCAGTTGGAGCAGGAGATCGAGGACGGCTCCTGGTTCGTCCTCGACGCGCTGCCCGGCGACGCCTTCGTCGACCGGCCGGACGACCTGTGGCCGATGGTGCTGCGCCGCCAGGGCGGCATGATGGCGGCGGTCGCACACTTCCCGCCGGACGTGGCGCTCAACTGAGCGGCGCACGGGTGGCCCCCCGCGAGATGACCATGCGGCGGGCGCTGTGTATAGTTCTCTCGTGCCCGGGTGACCGGGACGAGGCAAGGGGCCGTGGCGCAGCTGGTAGCGCACCACACTGGCAGTGTGGGGGTCAGGGGTTCGAGTCCCCTCGGCTCCACCCTTGCGAAGCCCTGGTGCGGGAGTTGTCCCGCACCAGGGCTTTCGGCTTTCCCGGGCGTGGTCCCGCACCGCCGCCCGCCGACGGCGACCGGAATAGGGGTTCCGTCCCACAAATGAGGCGTTGTCGCCCGTCGGCGCCCGTGCCACGATCGCCGCACCGGAGGCCCTTCCCCGCCCGGTGGTGGGGCCGATCCCGTGGCGCGCCGTGAAGGAGCCGATGGTGGATCACCCCCACGCGTTGACAGCCGAGCAGTCGGAGCAGTTCCGGCGCGACGGGCACCTGATCCTGCGGGGCGTGCTGCCCACCGCGACGCTCGACGCGCTGCACGGCTCGTTCAGCCGCGTCGTCGACCACCTCGCCCGGCAGTGGCAGCAGCGGGGAGTGGTCACCGAGACCTTCGCCGACCTGCCGTACGACCAGCGCTACCTGCGCCTGATCGAGTCCAGCCAGGTCCGCGTGCCGGCCGCCTGGCGGCGGATCCTGGTGGGACGCCCGGTGTACGACCTGTGGCGCACCCCGGAGCTGCTCGGGCCGGTGCGCAGCCTGATCGGTGACGAGGTCTACGCGCACGGCGTGTGGAACGCCCGGCCGCGTGACCCCCACGGCCGCACCCAGCAGGTCGCCTGGCACCAGGACGCCTACTACTACAAGGGCTGGGACCCGTCGGTCGGGCCGCTGCTGTCGGCGTGGATCCCGCTGGTGCCGGTCGACGAGGACACCGCCTGCCTCCAGTTCGTCACCGGCTCGCACACCCGGGGCTGGATCTCCCGCGACCGCCTGCCGAACGGCGAGTACGGCACATCGGACGAGGCCGTCGGGGACGGCCCGGTCAGCACGGCCCGGATGGAGCCCGGCGACGTGGTGATCTTCACGGACACGACGCTGCACCGCTCGACGCCCAACGTGTCGGACCGCATCCGGTGGAACATCGACATCCGGTTCGCCCCGGCCGTCGACGAGGTGATCCGCAACTCGCCGCGCGGCTACCGCTGCTTCAGCGCCGCCGACCCGGCCCGGGTCGAGTCGTTCGAGACCTGGGCCGGCCGGTACCGCTACGAGCCCGAGGACCTGCTGACCGAGCTGACCAACTTCGAGGAGGGCTACGACCTCGACGTGCTCAGGGCCTTCTCCCGGGCGTCGCCGTACGCCGACATCTACTGAGGACGCCGCGGCTCAGCCGAGGTGACGCTCGATCTCGGCCAGCTCGTCGGCGCCGAGGTCGAGGTTGTCGAGGGCGGCGAGGTTCGCCTCCAGCTGCGGCACGCTGCTCGCCCCGATGATCAGGCTGGTCATCCGGGCATCGCGCAGCGCCCAGGCGAGCGCGAGCTGGGCCAGCGACTGGCCGCGCCGCTCGGCCAGGCCGCCGAGCGCCCGGATGGTGGCCATCCTGGCCTCGCCGAGGTCGCTCTCGCTCAGGAAGGTGCTGGTGCGCACCCGGGAGTCCGCCGGGATGCCGCCCAGGTAGCGGTCCGTGAGCAGCCCCTGGGCCAGCGGGCTGTACGCGATGCAGCCCGCGCCGACCCGCTCCAGGGTGTCGAGCAGGCCGTCGTCCTCGGTCCACCGGTTGAACATCGAGTACGACGGCTGGTTGATCAGCAGCGGCGTACCCAGGTCGCGCAGGATCGCGGCGGCCCGCTCGGTCTGCGCCGAGTCGTAGTTGGAGACGCCGACGTAGAGCGCCTTGCCGGCCCGCACGACGGCGTCCAGGGCGCCCATCGTCTCCTCCAGCGGAGTGTCCGGGTCGAACCGGTGCGAGTAGAAGACGTCGACGTGGTCCAGCCCGAGGCGGCGCAGCGACTGCTCCAGCGAGGAGACCAGGTACTTGCGCGAGCCCCACTCGCCGTACGGGCCGGGCCACATGAGGTACCCGGCCTTGGTGGAGACGACCAGCTCGTCCCGGTACGCCCTCAGGTCGGTGGCGAGCATCCGGCCGAAGCTCTCCTCGGCGGCGCCCGGCGGCGGCCCGTAGTTGTTCGCCAGGTCGAAGTGGGTCACACCGAGGTCGAAGGCGCGGCGCACGATGTCCCGCTGCCGCTCGTACGGCCGGTCGGGGCCGAAGTTGTGCCACAGCCCGAGCGAGATGACGGGCAGCCGTAGCCCGCTGCGTCCGCTGCGCCGGTAGGTCATCTTGTCGTAGCGCTGGTCCGCGGCGAGGTAGGTCACGGTCACCGAGCCTAGCCCCGCCGGCCGCCGGCGCGCGGCTAACGGGCCTGGGGCAACGGACGCCGGGGTAGTTTCGGGTCCATGCGTTTCGTCGAGCTCGACACCCCGAAGCCCCTGTCCAAGATCGGCCTCGGCACCTGGCAGTTCGGGTCCCGGGAGTGGGGCTACGGCCCCGAGTACGAGCGCCGGGCGGCCGACATCGTCCGGCGCGCCGTCGACCTCGGGATCACCGTCTTCGACACCGCCGAGCTGTACGGCTTCGGCCGCAGCGAGCGGATCCTCGGCGACGCCCTCGGCGACGACCGGCAGAAGGTGGTGCTCGCCACCAAGATCTTCCCGATCCTGCCGGTCGCCCCGGTGGTGCAGCAGCGGGCGGTCGCCTCGGCTGCCCGGCTCGGCGTCACCCACCTCGACCTCTACCAGGTGCACCAGGCCAACCCGCTGGTCGCCGACCACACCACGATGCGCGGCATGCGCGCGTTGCAGGACGTCGGGCTGGTCGGCGAGGTCGGCGTCAGCAACTACGGCCTGCGCCGCTGGCAGGTCGCCGAGGCGGCGCTCGGCCGGCGGGTGCTGAGCAACCAGGTCCGCTACAGCATGATCGACCGTGGGCCCGAGCACGACCTGCTGCCGTACGCGAAGCAGGCCGGCCGCGTCGTCATCGCCTACAGCCCGCTCGCCCAGGGGTTCCTCTCCGGCCGCTACGACGCGAAGAACCCGCCGAGCGGCGCGGTACGCCGGGCCAACCCGTACTTCCTGCCGGAGAACCTGGAACGCGGCGCGACCCTGATCGAGACCCTGCGGCAGGTGGCCGACGCCCACGACGCCACCCCCAGCCAGATCGCCCTGGCCTACCTGCTGCGCCACCCGAACGTGCTGGCCATCCCCGGTGCGTCCGGCGTGGAGCAGGTCGAACGCAACGCGGCGGCCGCCGACATCGACCTGGCCGACGACGAACACGCCGCGCTCGCGCGGGCGGCCAGGGAGTTCCGCCCGATCACCGGCCTCGCGGCGGCGCCCCGCCTGCTCCGGGCCCGGATCGGCCGGTGACCCCGCCGCCGCACTGACCGCCGGCGATCTCCCCGACGTGGGGGAGTCGGCGCGGGGCGGGACCGGGACAGAATGGGCCGGTGAAGCCCCGCACGGTCGTCGCCCCGCTGGTGGCCGCCAGCACCTGGCGGCGCGGCGTGTTCCTGCTGCTCGGCGGGGTGCTCGCGCTGCCGTACGTGCTGCTGGCGGTCGCCTTCGCCCAGATGCTGTCCCGCTCGGACGTGCCCCGGCCGCTGGTGCTGGCCCTGCTCGGCGTGGCGGCGACCATCGCGGCGGTCCCGGTCTTCCTCGACGGGCCCCGGGCGTTGGAGATCGCCGCCGCGCGGACCCTGCTCGGCGTCGACCTGCCGGACCCGGCCCCCGGACACGCCGCCGACCGGGAGACCCGGCTGCGCTCGGCGCTCTGGATCGGGCTGCACCTGATCAGCGGCGGGCTCGTGGTGGCCGCGCTGTTCAGCGCCGTGCCCATGGCGCTGGCCTTCATCGGGCAGCAGTTCGGGCTCGACACCCAGATGACCGGCGGCGACCGGTTCGGGCCGCTCGACGGGCGGGACACCGGCTGGCTGACCGTCGCGGGAGTCGTGGTGCTGGTGGCGCTCGGCTACGCCGTGGCGGGGCTGGGCGCGCTGGCGGTGTCGATGGCCCCCGTGCTGCTCGGCCCGGCCCCGGCGGAACGGATCGCGGCCCTGGAGGCGCGCGCCACCCGCCTGGCCGAACGCAACCGGCTGGCCCGGGAGCTGCACGACTCGGTGGGCCACGCCCTCACCGTCGCCACCCTCCAGGCCGGGGCCGCCCGCGAGCTGCTGGACCGGGACCCGGAATTCGTCCGGCGCGCGCTGGGCGCGATCGAGGAGGCGGGGCGGCGGGCCATGGACGACCTCGACCACGTGCTCGGGCTGCTCCGCGAGCCCGACGGACGGCCGGCGCCGGCGCCGCAGCGTACGCTCGCCGACCTGGACCGGCTCGTGGCCGACACCCGCGCGGCCGGCCTGCCCGTCGACGTCCGGCGCACCGGCGACCCGGCCGACCTGCCGGCGGCGGTCTCCCGGGAGGGCTACCGGATCGTCCAGGAGGGGCTGACCAACGCCGCCCGGTACGGCCGGGGGCCGGTCGCGCTGCGCCTCGACGTGCACGCCGACGCGCTGGAGCTGGAGCTGGACAACGCGCTGGGCCGGCCGCGCCGCGCGGACCCGGGCCGGGGCGGCCGGGGCCTGGACGGGATGCGGGAACGGGTGCTGCTGTTGGGCGGCCGGTTGACCGTCGGGCCGGACGGCGACCGCTGGCGCATCCGGGCGCGGCTGCCGTTCGAGGAGGGCCGATGACGAGCGGGACCGCGACGCCGAGCACGGGCGTGCTGATCGTCGACGACGACGAGCTGATCCGGGTCGGGCTGCGGGCGATCCTCGACGCCCAACCCGACCTGCGGGTGCTCGGCGAGGCCGCCGACGGCGCGGAGGTGCCGCCCCTGGTGGCCCGGCTGCGCCCGCAGGTGGTGCTGATGGACGTGCGGATGCCCGGCATCGACGGCATCCAGGCGACACGGCGGCTGCTCGCCACCTCCGCCGACCCGCCCCGGGTCCTCGTGGTGACCACGTTCGCCAACGACGAGTACGTCTACGAGGCGCTGCGCGCCGGGGCCAGCGGATTCCTGCTCAAGCGGGCCCGGCCCGCCGAGGTGGTGGAGGCGGTCCGGGTGGTGGCGCGGGGCGAGTCGCTGCTCTTCCCCGCCGCCATCCGCCGCCTCGCCGGGGCGTACGGGGGGCGGGGCGCCGACCGGCTGGCGTCCGCGCGGCTCACCGACCGGGAGGCCGAGGTGCTGCGGCTGATGACCACCGGACTGTCCAACCCGGAGATCGCCACGCACCTGGTGGTCGGGGTGGAGACCGTGAAGACCCACGTCGGCAACGTGCTGGCCAAGCTCGGCGTACGCGACCGCACCCAGGCGGTGATCGCCGCGTACGAGTCGGGATTCGTCACCCCGTCGGGCTGAGCTTTCCCTCCCGAGGGGGAGCCGGTTCACCGCCGTACGGGAGGGCGGGCGCGGCCCGTCGGCCGAGGCTGGGAGGCATGACGACGACCACCGCTCCCACCCACCGAACGGCCCTCGACCGGCTCGCCCCGGCCGCCGCCGGCTGGCTCGGCCTCTGGGGACTGCTCGCCCTGGTCAGCGCCGTCACCGGCGCCGGCTACCCGTTCGGGGCGAACGATCCGCGCGGCGGCGAGGCCAACCTGCTCCGGCTGGTCCCCACCGACCTCGGGCCACCCCTGTTCGCCGTACTGCTGCTCGGCGCCGCGGTGGCCGCGCTCGCCATGACCGGGCCGGCCCGCCGCCCGGCCCGGCCGCTGCGCACCCTGCTGCTGGCGTACGCCTGGGCCGTCGCCTTCCTGCTCGCCGTCGTCGTGCCGGACGTGGGGGTGCTGACGATCCTCGGCTACGCCCCGATCCTGATCGTCGGCGCGTCGTTCGGCTGGCCGCCGGTCGACTACGCCGAGGTGTTCACCTGGGCGCTGGCCGCCCGCTTCGCGGCCGTGGTCGGCGGGGTGCTCCTGGCCGGGGCGGCGCTGCGCTGGCAGCGGCGCACCGCTGGCGTCTGCCCGGCGTGCGGACGCGACGGCGTCGAGCACGGCTGGACCTCGCCCGCCTCGGCCGCCCGCTGGGGGCGCGTGGCGGCCTGGACGGCGGCCACCATCCCCGCCCTGTACGCGGTCACCCGGCTCGCCTGGGCGCTCGGCGTCCCGCTCGGCATCGAACGGTCGTTCCTCGCCGAGATGCGCGAGTCCGGCCTGGTCTGGGCCGGTGCCGGGCTGGGCGGCTTCGCCCTGGTGGGCGCGGTGCTCACCCTCGGGCTGGTGCAGCGTTGGGGGGAGCGGTTCCCGCGCTGGACGGTGGGCCTGGCCGGGCGGCCGGTGCCGGTCGCGCTGGCCGTCGTCCCGGCGACACTGGTCGCGGTGGCGGTCACCGCGGCGAGCCTCGGCCTGCTCGCCAGCCCCGACTTCTGGGACTTCTCCGGCGGGTTCAGCCTGGCCACCGCCCCGATGCTGCTCTGGCCGCTCTGGGGCGTCACGCTCGGCGCCGCCACGTACGCGTACCACCTGCGCCGCCGGGGCGCCTGCCGGCGTTGCGGGCGCGGCTGAGGCCTTCCGCACGCGGTTGCGGGCCGGGGGACCTGACGGGGGGTGCCCGGCCCGGGACGCGTGGCGGACGGGGGTGTCGTCGACGGGCCGCGCGCGAGCGGCCGGTCGGCGGCGCCCCGCCCGCCGCTGTCCGGGATGGGGAAGTGAGCTTTCGACGAGGTCGCCGCGTCGCCTCGTGAGCTAGCGTGGGTCGGGTGACTGCGCCTTCCCCGGTTACCCCGGCCCCACCGGCCGACCTGCCCGGCACGCTCGGCGAGCTGCGGGCGGCCGGCCACGCGTACCGCACGGTCAAGCAGGAACTCCGCGACAACCTCCTGGCCCGGATGCGTTCCGGCGCCGACCGCTTCCCCGGCATCGTCGGCTACGACGACACGGTTCTGCCCGAGGTCGAGCGGGCCCTGCTCGCCGGCCACGACATGGTGCTGCTCGGCGAACGCGGCCAGGGCAAGACCCGGCTCATCCGCTCGCTGGTCGGCCTGCTCGACGAGTGGACCCCGGTGATCGCCGGCTCGGTGCTCAACGAGCACCCGCTGCACCCGCTCACGCCGGGCTCGCGGGCGCTGGTCGCCGAGGTCGGCGACGCCCTGCCGGTGGCGTGGCTGCACCGCTCGATGCGCTACGGCGAGAAGCTCGCCACCCCGGACACCAGCGTCGGCGACCTGATCGGCGACGTCGACCCGATCCGGATCGCCCAGGGGCGCACCCTCGGCGACCCGGAGACCATCCACTTCGGGCTCGTCCCGCGTACGAACCGGGGCATCTTCGCCGTCAACGAGCTGCCCGACCTGGCCGAGCGGATCCAGGTGGCGCTGCTCAACGTGCTGGAGGAGCGGGACATCCAGGTCCGCGGCTACCAGCTGCGGCTGCCGCTGGACCTGTTCCTGGTGGCCAGCGCCAACCCGGAGGACTACACCAACCGGGGCCGGATCATCACCCCGCTGAAGGACCGCTTCGGCGCCGAGGTCCGCACCCACTACCCGGTCGACCTCGACCTGGAGCTGGCCCTGATCCGGCAGGAGGCCGACCTGGTCGCCGAGGTGCCGGAGCACGTGCTGGAGGTCCTCGCGCGGTTCGCCCGCGCGGTGCGCGAGTCGCCGTCGGTGGACCCGCGCTCCGGGGTCTCCGCCCGCTTCGCCATCGCCGCCGCCGAGACGGTCGCCGCCGCCGCGCTGCGCCGCGCCGGCCTGCTGGCCGCCGGCGACACCCCCGAGGGGGTACGCCCCGAGGCGCCGGTCGCCCGGGTCGGCGACGCGGTGCCGGTGACGTCGACCCTGCGCGGCAAGGTCGAGTTCGAGAGCGGCGAGGAGGGCCGGGAGGTGGAGATCCTCGGCCACCTGCTGCGTACCGCGACCGCCGAGACGTTCCGGGCCCGGCTGGCCGGGCTGGACCTCTCCGGCTTCACCGCCCTCGTCGACGGGGACGCGGTGATCGAGACCGGGGAGCTGGTCGGCTCCGCCGAGCTGCTGCGCCAGGTGGGCACCGTCCCCGGGCTCGCCAAGGCCCTGGACCGGCTGGGGTTGGGCGACGCGCCCAGCCCCGAGCAGGCGGCGGCCGGCGTGGAGTTCGTCCTCGAAGGGCTGCACCTGACCCGCCGGCTCGGCAAGGACGTCACCGACTCCGGCCGGACCCGCTACGGCGGCCGGGCCTGAGCATGGCCGGCAACCGGTTCCGGTACGGGCAGTGGCGGGGCGGCCCCGACCCGCTCGCGCCCCCGTACGACGTGCGGGGGGCGGTGGACGCCGTCGGCGCCGAGGTGCTGGCCGGCGGCAGCCTGCGGGAGGCGCTGCGCGGCCTGCTGCGGCACGGGCCCCAGGGGCGCGGCGGGCTCGACGACCTCGCCGCCCGGGCCAGGCGGTTGCGTCGGGAGGCGCTGCGCCGGGGCGACCTGGACGGGGCCGTCACCCGGGCCCGGGCACTGCTCGACCAGGCGCTCGCCGCCGAGCGGGACGAGCTGCGCGGGCGCGGCGACGACGACGCGCGGTTCGCCGAGGCGGTGCTGGACAACCTGCCCCGCTCGACGGCCCGGGCCGTGGAGGAGCTGACCGGATACCGGTGGGCCAGCGACGAGGCCCGCGAGACCTACCAGCGGATCCTCGACGGGCTGCGCGACGACGTGCTCGGCCAGCGCTTCGCCGGGCTGCGCGACGCGGTGCGCGCCTCGGCGGACCCGGCCGCCCAGCAGCGGCTGGCCGAGATGATGCGCGACCTCAACGACCTGCTCGCCCGGCACGCCCGGTCGGAGGACACCACCGACGCCTTCGCCGAGTTCATGCGGCGGCACGGCGAGTTCTTCCCGGAGCAGCCGGCCGACGTCGACGAGCTGGTCGACGTACTGGCCCGGCGGTCGGCCGCCGGCGAGCGGCTGATGCGTTCGCTGTCCGAGCGCCAGCGCGAGGAACTGGCCGGCCTGATGCGGCAGTCGCTCGGCGACCGGCTCGCCGGGGAGCTGTCCGCGCTGGACGCCAACCTGCGCGCGCTCCGCCCCGACCTGCACCGGGGCCCGGGCGAGCGGGTGCGCGGCGAGCGGCCGCTCGGCTACGGCGAGGCCACCGGCGCCCTCGGCGAGATCGCCGAGCTGGACGACCTGCTGGACCAGCTCGACCAGGAGCATCCGGGCGCCACCCTGGACGACGTCGACGTCGACGCGGTGGCCCGGACGCTGGGTCGGGACGCCGCCGACGACGTACGCCGGCTGCGGGAGCTGGAGCGGGAGCTGCGCCGGCAGGGCTGGGTGAGCCGGGACGCCGACGGGTTGACCCTGAGCCCGAAGGCGCTGCGCCGGCTCGGCGGCACGGCGCTGCGGCGCGTCTTCGCCGACCTGACGGCCGGGCCGCGCGGCCAGCACGACCTGCGCGCGGCGGGCGCCGCCGGCGAGGTCAGCGGCGCTTCCCGGCCGTGGGGGTACGGCGACGAGCAGCCCCTCGACGTGGTGCGGACGCTGACCCGGGCGGTCCGCCGTGCCGGATCCGGCGTGCCGGTGCAGCTGGCCGTCGAGGACTTCGAGGTGGTCGAGACCGAGCGGCGGGCCTCGGCGGCGGTGGTGCTCTGCGTCGACCTGTCCTACTCGATGATCTCGCAGGGCCGGTGGGGCCCGATGAAGCAGACCGCGCTGGCGCTGGCGCACCTGATGGCGACCCGGTTCCCGCAGGACGCGTTGCAGATCGTCGGCTTCGGCCTGGAGGCGCTGCCGCTGACCCAGCAGGAGTTGGCCGCCGTCGAGCCCGACCTGCGGCAGGGCACGAACCTCCAGCACGCGCTGCGGCTGGCCGCCCGGCACCTGCGGCGGCACCCGGACGCCGAGCCGGTGGTGCTGGTGGTCACCGACGGGGAGCCGACCGCCCACCTGGACCCGGACGACGGGGAGGCGCTGTTCCACTGGCCGCCGCTGCCGGAGACGATCGAGGCGACCGTACGCGAGGTGGACCGGCTCACCCGCTACGGCGCCACGCTCAACCTGTTCATGCTCGGCGACGACCCCGGCCTGCGCCGCTTCGTCGACGCGGTGGCCCGCCGATCGAAGGGCCGCATGTTCACGCCGGACCTGGATGACCTCGGCGAGTACGTGGTCTCCGACTACCTGCGCACCCGTCAGCCCCGCCGCCGCTGACCCGGCGGATTCGAGGGAACCGAGCGGCTGCGTCCCGTGGCCCGGCTCGGCGCGGCCCGGCTCGGCTCGGCTCGGCTCGGCCCGGGGATGGTGCCACCTCGAACGCTGTCGAGCTGCCCCGTTGGTGAGACCACGGCCCATGTCGATGCCGCGGCCTCATCCGCGAGTCGGGGCCGATGGCGAGGCTTCAACGCCGGCCGGAGGGCGTTCCGAACCCGGGGCCTCGTCCGGGGCTGCGGGCCGATTCGACGCGCGTCGCCTGCTGGGGCTCTCCCTTCGGCCGCTGCCCCTGGTCCTGTTGACGGGGCAGCTCGACAGCGCCCGATCAGCCCTTCGGCCGGCGCCGTTCCGGCACGCGTTCCGCCGGTCCCTCCCGGCCGGTCCCTTCCGGGTGAACCGTCCGCGGGAACGCCGGGCCGGACAGCGCGGGCCGGGATTGACTGGGGGCATGGACAGCGGGGCGTTGCGGGGGGCGTACGCGGAGGTGCTCGCGGAGGTCGAGGCGGGCGGGTTCGCGGCGCCGCCGGCCGGGCAGTTGAGCGCCGAGCAGATCGTCGCCCACCTCGCCGCCAACGACGAGCTGATGACGGAGGCCACCGAGGCGGTCCTCGCCGGTTCGCCGTTCGCGTACTACGACCTGGAGACCATCCACCGTCCCCAGGTGGACGCGCTGGTCGCCGAGTGCGGTGGGCTGGACGGGCTGGCCACCCTGCTGCGGGCCACGAGCCAGAAGCTCTGCGCCCTGACCGAGCGGCTCGGCCCGGCGGCCCAGACTCCGGTGGAGACCCACCTGCGCGAGGGCTTCGACCTGGTCGTGGACGAGCCGCTGCCCTGGGCCCGCACGTTGGACCTGCACACCCGGGTGCACCTGCCGAAGCACCTGGCCCAACTGCGGATGCTGCGCGCCGGCTGAGACACCGCCAGGTGAGCCGGGTGGGCCCTCGGCCTCGTCAGTCGACGACCCGGACGTCCTTCCAGAAGGCGACCCGGTCGCGGACCTGCTCCGCCTCCGGCTTCGGCTCGGGGTAGTACCAGACCGCGTCGGTGCTGGTCCGGCCCTCGTGTTCGAGGGTGTAGTAGGACGCGGTGCCCTTCCACGGGCACACCGTGTGCGTGTCGGACTCGCGGACGAGGTCGTCGCGCAGGGCGGTACGCGGGAAGTAGTGGTTCCCCTCGACCAGCACGGTGTCGTCGCTCTCGGCCACGACCAGGTCGTTCCAGACGGCTCTCGGCATGGCTTCCACGCTATGCCGGTCGGCCGGCTGCGGCCAGTCGTCCGGTCACGTCGCGGACGCGCCCTGGTCACGTCCCCCGCGACGGGCGTCGTGGCGCGTACAGTGATCGCATGTGTGCGGTCCGTGTGGATCATCATCCGGTCGACCACGAGGGCGCGGTGGCCCGGCTGCGACGGTCGTACGCGGCGGTGCCCGCGGGCGAGCCGGTGCGCCTCGCCAAGCGCACCTCGAACCTGTTCCGCCCCCGGTCCGCCCCGCGCGCGCCGGGTCTGGACGTCACCGGGCTCACGGGCGTGCTCGCCGTCGACCCGGTCGCTTGCACGGCCGACGTGCAGGGCATGTGCACCTACGAGGACCTGGTCGACGCGACCCTGCCGCACGGGCTGATGCCGCTGGTGGTGCCGCAGTTGCGCACCATCACCCTCGGCGGGGCGGTGACCGGGCTCGGCATCGAGTCGACCTCGTTCCGCAACGGCCTGCCGCACGAGTCGGTGGTCGAGATGGACGTGCTGACCGGGGCGGGTGCGCTCGTCACCGCCCGTGCGGAGGGGGAGCACGCCGACCTCTTCGCGGCGTTCCCCAACTCGCTGGGCAGCCTCGGCTACGCCACCCGGCTGCGCATCGAGCTTCAGCCGGTACGCCGCTTCGTGGCCCTGCGCAACGTCCGGTTCACCCGGCTGGAGGCGCTGGCCGACGCGCTCGCCGAGGTCACCGCGACCCGGTCCTGGGGTGGGGAGGCGGTGGACGCGATGGACGGGGTGATGTTCAGCCCCGGCGAGGCGTACCTCGTGCTCGGCACCTTCACCGACGACGTGCCGGCGGCTAGCGACTACACGGGCCAGGACATCTACTACCGGTCGCTGCGCCGGCGCACCCGCGACGCACTGACCACGTACGACTATCTCTGGCGCTGGGACACCGACTGGTTCTGGTGTTCGGCGGCGTTCGGGGTGCAGCACCCGGTCCTCCGGCGGGTCTGGCCGGCGCGGTGGCGACGCAGCGACGTCTACCACCGGCTGGTCCGGCTGGAGCACCGGCACGGCGTGGCCGCCCGGATCGACCGCCTGCGCGGTCAGCCGGCGCGCGAGCGGGTGGTGCAGGACGTGGAGATCCCGCTGGAGCGCACGGCGGAGTTCCTGCGCTGGTTCGCCGGCACGGTCGGGATGACCCCGGTCTGGCTGTGCCCGCTGCGGCTGCGCGAGGCGGCCGGTCCCGGATCGGGTCGGGCCTGGCCGCTGTATCCGCTCCGAGCCGGTCAGAACTACGTGAACATCGGCTTCTGGGGCAGCGTGCCGATCAAGGAGGGCGCCGCCGACGGCGACGTCAACCGGGCGATCGAGCGCATGGTGTCGGAGTTGGGCGGCCACAAGTCGCTCTACTCCGACGCGTACTACGACCGGGATTCCTTCGACCGGCTATACGGCGGCGCGACGTGGCGCGTGGTGAGGGACCGCTACGACCCGGACCATCGGCTCACCGGACTGTACGAGAAGGCGGTAGCACGAGCATGAGCCTGACCGATCGAGACCAGGGGGCGGCGAGCGCTCCCGCCAGCCCGCCGGCGGGGAGCCGGCGCCCGGGTCCGACCGTCGCGGACGTCGTCCGCGCGTTGACCACCGGTGCCCTGCCGGTGCGGGTCACCGGGTACGACGGCAGTGCGGTGGGCCCGGCCGACGCCGGGATCACCCTGTCGATCCGTTCCGAGCGGGGCCTGACGTACCTGCTCACCGCGCCGGGCGACCTGGGCATGGCCCGGGCGTACGTCGGCGGCGACCTGGCGTTGCAGGGGGTGCACCCGGGCGACCCGTACGAGGCGTTGCGGGTGCTCAAGGACGAGCTGCGGCTGCGTACGCCGTCGCTGGCCGAGGCGCTGGCCCTGGTGCGCGGGCTGGGCTGGGAGCGGCTGATGCCGCCGCCGCCCCCGCCGCAGGAGGCGCAGCCGCGCTGGAAGCGCCTGATGAACGGGCTGCGGCACTCCCGGTTGCGGGACAGCACGGCGATCTCCCACCACTACGACGTCTCGAACGCCTTCTACGAGAAGGTGCTCGGCCCGTCGATGACGTACACCTGCGCGGTCTTCCGCTCGTCCGACGACACGCTGGAGCAGGCGCAGGCGGCCAAGTACGACCTGGTGGCCCAGAAGCTGGCGCTCGGGGCGGGGATGCGGCTGCTCGACGTGGGCTGCGGGTGGGGCGGCATGGTCCGGCACGCGGCCCGCGAGTACGGGGTGAAGGCGCTCGGGGTGACCCTGTCCCGGGCGCAGGCCGAGTGGGCGCGGGCGGCGATCGAGCGGGAGGGGCTGACCGGCCTGGCCGAGGTGCGTCACCTCGACTACCGGGACGCGCCGCGCGAGCAGTTCGACGCGGTCTCCTCGATCGGCCTGACCGAGCACATCGGAGTGCGCAACTACCCGGCCTACTTCGGTGCCCTGTCCGACCGGCTGCGGCCCGACGGCCGCCTGCTCAACCACTGCATCACCCGGGCCGACAACCGCGCGCCGCACCGCTCGGGCGCGTTCATCGACCGCTACGTCTTCCCGGACGGGGAGTTGGCCGGCCCGGGGCGCCTGGTCGGCGAGATCCACGACGTCGGGCTGGAGGTGCAGCACGAGGAGAACCTGCGGCTGCACTACGCGCTGACCCTGGCCGCCTGGTGCCGCAACCTCGTGGCGCACTGGGACTTCTGCGTCTCCGAGGTGGGGGCCGGCACGGCCCGGGTCTGGGGCCTCTACATGGCCGGCTCCCGGCTGGCCTTCGAGCGTAACGGCATCCAGTTGCACCAGGTGCTGGCCACCCGCAACGGCCCGGAGGGGGCGAGCGGCTATCCGCTGCGCCCCGACTGGCTGCCCTGATCCGCGTCCGACAGCCGCGCCGGCCTCCGGCGCGGCTGTCGTCGAACCGATTGACAAACAAATTTTTTACGTACAAGCTGATTTTGCCATGAGAGACGTCCTGTACCTGGAACAGATCGAGCAGGCCGAGGTCCTGCTGAAGCCGCACCGCGTCGAGGTGCTGCGGCAACTGGCCGAGCCGCGCACCTGCACCGAGGTCGCCACCCGGCTGGAGCAGACGCCGCAGCGCGTCTACTACCACGTCAAGCAGCTCGTCGCCGCCGGGCTCGTCGAGCTGGTCGACGAGCGCAAGGTCCGGGGCATCACCGAGGGCATCTACCAGGCCGCCGCCCGGTCCTACTGGCTGTCGCCCCGGCTGGTCGGCCGGATCGGCCTGCGCCGCGCCCGCGACGAGCTGAGCCTCGGCCACCTGCTGGACCTGATGGAGGAGGTCCAGGAGGACATCGCCGGGCTGGACCGCGCCGCCCCCGAGCTCCCCTCGATCGGGGTCGCCGGCGAGATCCGGGTGCCGGCGGAGCTGCGCCAGCAGTTCCTGCACGACCTGCAGAGCACTCTGCGGGACCTGTTCACGCGCTACGGGGGCGCCGATGGCGACGCCTTCAAGCTCGCCGTGGCCTGCTATCCGAAGGGGAAAGACCGTGACTGAACCGATGAGGCTGCCCGTCCGGCTCGCCGCGCCCGCCGAGGCCGTCCGCCGCGCCTTGACCGACCCGGCCGAGCTGCGCGTCTGGCTCGCCGAGCACGTCGAGGTCGAGCTGCCGCGACGGTACGAGTTCTGGGGCCGGCACACCCCGGAGGGCGACGCGCCGCACCAGCGGCTGCTGCACGTCGACGACGACACGCTGCGCTTCGCCTGGCTGCTCGACGGGGTCGAGACCACCGCCGAGTTCGCCCTGCGCGCGGAGGGTCCCGACACCACCGTGCTGACGCTGACCCAGAGCCACTTCGACTTCGCCGAGGCGATGAGCGGCAGCACCATCCGGGGCGTGCTCCAGACGTTCTGGAGCCTGTCGATCGCCAACCTGGCCGCCCACCTGGAGGGCCAGCCGCTGCTGCCGAAGGTCGACTTCACCTCCGCCGAGATGCGCGGCGAGCTGCTGATCGACGCGCCGGTGGCGAAGGTGTTCGAGTCGCTGACCGACTCCGAGCAGGCCAGCGCCTGGTTCGGCTACCCGATCGGCATCGAGCCGTGGGTCGGCGGGCGCTACGCCATGGGCGGCTTCGAGTCCGGCTACGCGGCCAAGATCGTCGACCTGGAGCCCGACCGGAAGCTGTCGGTGGACTGGGGGCCGACGGGCGTCAGCACCTGGGAGCTGGCCGAGTCGCAGGGAAGGACGAAGCTGACCTTCGTGCAGTCCGGCTTCGACGAGCAGAACCCGCCGTACGGGGCCTGGGCCGGGTCGGTCTCGGGGCTGTTCGAGCTGCGCCGCTTCCACGAGATGAAGGACTGGCAGCCCATCTGGCTCCCCGCGGAGGTGCCGGGCCTGGAACCGGAGTCCGCGAAGGCGACGAGCTGACGTACGTGTTCCGGGCGTGGTCCAGCCCTGGACCACGCCCGGAACCGGTCGGAATTCGAGGTGATAGTCGGGCCTTCGGTGGGTAGTGAGAGGCGATGTTCTTCATCTTCGGCCTTCGTACCAAGGTCAGCCAGTCCGGCGTGGTGCAGCAGGTCTGCCGCAACTGCCGCAACCACGCCGCGCAGGTGATCACGCGCCGGTCGACGAAGTTCAGCCTGTTCTTCGTGCCGATCATCCCGATCCGCACCCGCTACGTGCAGCAGTGCACCTTCTGCGGCGTCCAGTACGACATCTCCCGCGCCGAGGCCGAGCGCCTCCCCGTCGGCTGAACACCCCCGATGGCCCGTTTCCTCTGCTGGCTGATCGGCCGGCAGCCCGCCGCGCCCGCGCCCGTACACACCGTCTCGCGGCCGCCCTGCACCCCCGGGCGTCGCCGCCGTCGTCGCGACCGCCGGCCGCTCGCCGGCACCGCCCTGCCCCGGTCGCCCTGGAACCGTTCGGCCGGCCGCTGACCGGTTCGTGATCCGTCGGCTCTCGGCAGGCTGGTCGGGGCGTGCCAGGATGTGGCGGTGTCGTACCCCCCTCCTGCGTCGTACCCGCACATGCCCGGCCCCATGACGCCAATGGCGTACCCCCACCCGGTCGCGCCCCCGCCGGGCTACGCGGTGCTCGTCGTCTCCGTGAACCGGGGCCCCTACATCGTGCCCGCACCGACCACGAGCAAGTTCAAGATCGACGGCCAGTCGGTGCCGATCCCCGGTGAGGGCACCTGGTACGTGGTGATCCCCGCCGGGCCGCACGACGTCCGGTACACCGACTTCCTGGGCATGCCGCTGATCACCACCGCACTGGTCGCCCAGCCCGGCGTGGCGTACCACCTGTCGTTCCGCTTCGGTGGCTGGCGCAACCGCGCCTACGACGGGTACGGCACCGACGTGACGAAGTTCGGGCTCTGGTCGAACTACAGCATCGCGCTGCTCACACTCGGCATCTTCGGGCTGCTCTGCTGCGGTGCCCTGGGGCCGTTCACCACCATGCTCTGAGCCGGTCCCGCCCCCGTCGGCCCCTGCGCCGGGTGCCACCGGCCGGGGCGGCGCCGGGCACGGGCGGCGGGAACCGCCTATCGTGGCGGATCGTGACGAGCACCGAGGAACGACTGGCCGCGATCCGCGGCGGCGTGCCACCGAGGCGGCACAACGCGCGCACCATCGCCGCCCTGACCGGCAACCCGGGCTGCACCCGGCGGGCCGTGCTGGACGGCGCCGGGGTGGACAAGCCCCGACTGGCCGAGCGGATCGGGTTCCCGGCCCGCTTCGGGCAGTCCCGGTTCGCCATCACCCGTGGCAACGCCTTCGAGGCACAGGTCAAGGCCGACGGCGGGGCCGAGCTGCTGCGGCTGGTCGCCGAGCGGCTGGGCGTACCGGTGCCGGCGGCGGCGAGCTGGACGGACCTCGGCGACGGCGTCGAGGACGACACGGCCGCCCGGCACCGACGCTCCGCCGCGCTGCTGACCGACGCCACCCCGGGCGGGCCCGACGACACCGCCGCGCTGTTCGACCACCCGCTGCTCGGCCTGGACGTCGCCGGCCGCCGGGTGCACCTGGAGCCGGACCTGGTCGCCGCCCGGCTCGCCGGCAGGTTCCACGTCGTCGAGATCAAGTCGTTCCCGGTGGTCGACGGCCAGGCCGACCCGGCCAAGGTGTCCGCCGCCGCCATCCAGGCCGCCGTCTACGTGCTGGCCCTGCGCGAGCTGCTCGCCGCCGCCGGCCACGACCCGGAGCTGGTGTCGCACGACGCGGTGCTGGTCTGCCCGCGCGACTTCGCCAACCAGCCGGTGGCCAGCCTGGTCGACGTGCGCAAGCAACTGCTGGTGCTGCGCCGCCAGCTCGACCGGATGGCCCGGCTGGACGCGCTGCTGGCGGCCGTGCCCGAGGACTTCACCGCCGACGTGACGGCCGAGCCGGCGGCGCTGCTCGCCGCGCTGTCGGGGGTGGCGGCCCGCTACGCGCCCGACTGCCTGGCGGCCTGCGAGCTGGCGTACTTCTGCCGCGACGAGGCGCGCGGGCACACCGGAGCGCTGGGCCGGCCGGTCCGCGAGGCGCTCGGCGGGATCGCCGAGGTCGCCGAGGTGCTGGCGCTGGCCGCCGGCGAGCGCACCCCGGAGCCCGGGCAGGAGGAGGCCGCCGCGCTGCTGCGGGCCGCCGCCCGGCTGCGCGCCGACGCCCTCACCGGGACCCCCGCATGAGTACGCCCCACGCGCCCCGACCGACCACGCCGAGCGCCGCGCCCGCCGGGTGGGGTGGGCACGCGTGAGTACGCTGCGCGCCTTCGCCCGCGCCCAGGCGCTGGCCGCCGGCGTGGCCCAGCCGGTCGCCACCGTCCGGCACCTGCACCTGTCCGAGCGGCCGCTGGTGCTGGTGCCGCTGGCGATGGCCGGCGAGGCGAACGCGCCGCTGGCGGCGCTGGTCGGCGACGCCCCGGACGCGGCGCGGCTGCTGATCGTGCCGCAGCCCCGCAACCGCGACCAGCGGTTCGCGTTCGCCGCCGAGCTGGCCGCGATCGTGCTGCCCCACCTGGACGGGTTCCGGGGCGTCTCCGAGGCGGTTCCGGTCGACCGGGGCCGGGACGTGCGGTACCGCCACGTCGACGCCCCGCAGCTGTTGGTGCCCAACCCCGCCGGGATCACCTTCCTGCGGCTGCTCGGCCGCTCCACCCGGTTCCGCCGCCCCGACGGGGAGTACCCGGTGCACCCGTCGGTGCCGGTGCTCGGGCGCTGGCTGACCTTCTTCGCCGAGCGGGCCGAGCACCCGGGCTCGTCGGCGCTGCTGGCGATGACCGACGCGCTGAGCCTGCACTGGGCCACCGGGCAGAGCGTGGTGGAGGACCTGCACCTGCCGGCGCTGCTCGGCTGGATCGACCCGCCCGCCGGGCTCACCGGCGCCGAGGCGGCGGCCCGGGCCGAGGACCCGGCGACCTGTCCGCCCGCCGGCCCGGCCACCGACCCCGACTTCGACAACACGCTCCTCGCCCCGGCCATCGCCGCGTACACCGCCGCCGAGGACGACCCGGTCGCGCGCGCCGGGGCGTACGCGGAGCTGCGGCGCCTGCTGCACGAGCAGCTCGCGCCCACCTGGGAGCTGATGTGGCGCGGCGTGGGGTTGCTGCGTGCCCTGCCGCCCGGCGCCCGGGTGGCCGGCCGGTGGGACGGCGACAAGGACGCCTTCACCGGCTACGCCGAGCACGTCGACGCCGGCGGCGCGCCGCAGCCCCGCCGGGACGGGGCGGTCACCGCCGCCCAGCGGCTGCACCGGCTGGAACGGGCCCTGACCTCGTACGCGGTGCAGCGCGCCTACGACGACCCGCTGGTGATGGCGGAGCACCGGCTGACCGGGGAGGCGTTCGTCGGCGAGGTGACCCTGGTGGACCCGAAGCGGGTGGACGACACCGGCAAGCGGCCGGTGCTGCGACCCCGCATCCAGCTGGTCACCACCGAACCGGTGCCGATGCCGGCCGGTGCGGCGCTGTACTCGCCGGCCCGGCCGGCGCAGAAGGCCCGGGTGGTCTTCGTGACCCCGGCGCCGGACGGCAAGACCGAGGTGGTGCTGGAGCTCTCCGGCGGGATGGGGCGGGGGCTGACCGCGCCGCCGGGCAGCGTGCCCGAGGTGGGGGAGCGCCTCTGCTACACGACCCTGTCGGACGCGTTCATGCCGGCGGGGACGTTCCCGGCGCCGGAGGAGACACCGTGGACGCACGGCGGCCCGCCGGCCGTCACCGGCGACTCGGGCGAGGAATCGGGCTTGACCCTCACGTAACGGCAGGCGGGAGCCTCGTTGGCGGAAGGGAGGGAAACCATGGCCTACACGGTGGGACAGGTGGCGAAGGCGGCCGGCGTGACCGTGCGGACGCTGCACCACTACGACGAGATCGGACTGCTCTCGCCCAGCGGACGCAGCGGCACGGGCTACCGGCGTTACGACGACGCCGACCTGGAGCGGTTGCAGCACATCCGCTACTACCGGGAGCTGGGGTTCCCGCTTGAGCAGATCGCCGCGATCCTCGACGACCCGGCGAGCGACCCGGCGGCGCACCTGCGCCGCCAGCACGAGCTGCTGTCCGTACGGATCAGGAAGCTCCAGGAGATGGTCGCGGCGATCGAGTTCGCGATGGAGGCGAGCAAGTTGAACATTCCACTCACCCCGCAGGAGCGCTTCGAGGTCTTCGGCGACTTCGACCCGGACGCGCACGCCGAGGAGGTCGAGCAGCGCTGGGGCGACACCGACGCGTACCGCCAGTCGAACGAGCGGGTCTCCCGCTACACGAAGGACGACTGGCTGCGCAACAAGGCCGAGAACGAGGACTGGGCGCGGCGGTTCGTCGAGGTGATGTCCTCCGGGGCACCCGCGGACGGGCCGGCGGCGATGGACCTGGCCGAGGAGCACCGGCAGCTCATCAGCCGCTGGTTCTACGACTGCCCGGTCGAGCTGCACACCTGCCTGGCCGACATGTACGTGTCGGACGAGCGGTTCACCGCGTACTTCGAGACGATCAAACCGGGGATGGCCGCGTACCTGGGTGAGGCCATCCACGCCAACGCGATCACCCGCGCCTGAGGCGCGGCCGACCCCGGAGGTCAGCAGTGCTCATCGTCGCCGGCAGTCTCTACGTCGACCCGGACCAGCGGGACGCCTACCTCGCCGACTGCGTGGAGGTCGTCCGGCAGGCACGGTCCGCGCCGGGCTGCGTCGACTTCGCGATCGGCGCGGACCTGGTCGAGCCCGGCCGGATCAACGTCTACGAGCGCTGGGAGTCCGAGGAGCAACTGCTCGACTTCCGGGGATCCGGCCCCGCCGAGGAGCAGACGGTGGCGATCCGCGGCGCGGAGGTGCACCGCTACCTGATCTCCGGGGTCGAGGCGCCCTGACCGGGCCGGGTCACTAGGGCACCAGGTCGGCGGCGACGTCGACGGACGGGATCAGCCCCAGCGCCTGCATGCCGAGCAGGGCCGCGCCGAAACCGGAGCCCTCGTGCCCGGCAGGGAAGCGCACCGGCATGCTCGGCGTAGCCGGGGTGCGGCTCGTCGAGCGGGTAGCCCACCGAGTGGTGGGCGAGGCGCACACCGTCCACGTCGTACGCGATCGCCTTGGTGCTGGTGGTGCCGATGTCGACGCCGATCACCACCGGGCGGAGCGGGTCACCCACCGGTCCCACCCCCTCGTCGGCCCTGGGTGCCGCCGACGTTACCCAGCGTCCGGGTGGTCCGTAGGGGGAACAACCCGGTTTCCCGGTCGGGTCTTCCTCGGCACGCCCGCGCCCGGCGCGAATGCCCGTCAGTGTGAACGCTTCACACGTCCACCCGACGGGGAGGAAGTCACGATGAGGCCGAAGCCGCTCTGCGCGCTGGTCACCGCCCTCGCCACGGTCGCCACCACGGCGGTCGCCGGCGTCCCGCCCGCCGCCGCGCGGCACCAGGACGGCGGCTACTCGGCGGAGGTCCGCCGGGCGTCGTACGGCGTTCCGCACATCACCGCCCGTAACTTCGCCAGCCTCGGCTTCGGCGTCGGCCACGTCCAGGCCGAGGACAACATCTGCGTGATCGCGGAGAAGGTCGTCACGGTCAACGCCGAGCGGTCCCGCTACTTCGGCGCCGCGAGCCCCACGGACGCCAACGTGCGCAGCGACCTGTTCCACCGCAAGGCGATCGACGACCGCACCGCCGAGCGGCTGCTGCAGGGCCCCCGCGACGGCGTGCACTCCCCGTCGAACGAGGTCCGCGACCAGATCCGCGGCTTCGTCGCCGGTTACAACAGCTACCTGCGCCGCACCGGCGCGGCCAACCTCACCGACCCGGCCTGCCGGGGCAAGCCGTGGGTGCGCCCGCTGACCGAGCTGGACATGTGGCGCACGAGCTGGGCCAGCATGGTGCGGGCCAGCTCCCGGGCGGTGCTCGACGGCATCGTCGCCGCCGCCCCGCCCACGGCCACCGGCCCGGCCGCCGTCCTCGACGCCCCGGGCGCCGCGGCGGTCGTCGCCGCCCGTGACGGCGCGCCCGCCGGCGTCGGCAGCAACGCGTACGGGCTGGGCGCGCGGGCCACCACCCACGGCGGCGGCATGGTGCTGGCCAACCCGCACTTCCCGTGGGAGGGCGCGGAGCGCTTCTACCGGATGCACCTGAAGGTTCCCGGCCGCTACGACGTGGAGGGCGCGGCGCTGGTCGGCGACCCGATCATCGAGATCGGGCACAACCGCACGCTCGCCTGGAGCCACACCGTCTCCACCGCCCGCCGCTTCGTCTGGCACCGCCTCGCCCTGGTCCCCGGCGACCCCACCTCGTACTACGTGGACGGCCAAGCCCGGAAGATGACCACCCGTACGGTCACCGTCCAGGTGCCCGCCCCGGGCGGCGGCACGGTGCCGGTCAGCCGCACCTTCCACGACACCCACTTCGGGCCGGTGGTCGTCGTCCCCGGCACCTTCGACTGGACCGCCACCGCCGCGTACGCGATCACCGACGTCAACGCCACCAACAACCGCGCCTTCGACGGCTGGCTGGAGATGGGCCGGGCGAAGACCGTACGCGAGCTGAAGCGGGTCCTCGACCGGCACCAGTTCCTGCCCTGGGTGAACGTGATCGCCGCCGACGCCCGTGGCGAGGCGCTCTACGCCGACCACTCGGTGGTGCCCCGGGTCACCGACGAGCTGGCCGCCGCCTGCATCCCCGCGCCGTTCCAGCCGCTCTACGCTTCCAGCGGCCAGGCCGTCCTCGACGGTTCCCGGTCGGTCTGCGCGCTAGGCCGCGACCGCGACGCGGTGGTGCCCGGCATCCTCGGCCCGGCCAACCTGCCGATCCGCTTCCGCGCCGACTACGTGACGAACTCCAACGACAGCCACTGGCTGGCCAACCCCGAGGCGCCGCTGGAGGGCTTCCCGCGCATCATCGGCAACGAGCGCACCGAGCGCAGCCTGCGTACGCGCCTCGGCGTGGAGCAGGTGCGGGAGCGGCTCGCCGGCACCGACGGGCTGCCCGGGCGGGGCTACACCACGTCCCGGCTCTGGCAGACGGTCTTCGGCAACCGCGCGTACGGCGGCGAGCTGCTGCGCGACGACCTGGTGGCGCTGTGCGCCGCGCACCCGACGGCGACCGCCTCGGACGGGACGACCGTCGACCTGCGCGGGGCGTGCGCGGCGCTGAAGGGCTGGGACCTGCGGGTCGACCTGGACAGCCGGGGCGCACACCTGTTCACCGAGTTCGCCCTGGCCGGCGGCGTCCGGTTCGCCGACGCGTTCGACGCCGCCGACCCGGTGCGTACGCCGAGCCGACTGAACACCGCCGACCCGCGCGTGCTCACCGCCCTCGCCGACGCCGTCCGCAAGCTCGCCGGCATCCCGCTCGACGCGCGCCTCGGCGACATCCAGACCGAGCCGCGCGGCGACCGGCGTGTCCCGATCCACGGTGGACGCGCCGAGGCCGGCGTCTTCAACATGATCATCAGTCCGCTGGCGCCCGGCGTCGGCTACCCGAAGGTGGTCCACGGCTCGTCCTTCGTGATGGCCGTCGAGCTGGGTCGCGACGGCCCCTCGGGCCGCCAGATCCTCACCTACTCCCAGTCGAGCAACCCGAACTCGCCCTGGTACGCCGACCAGACCCGGCTCTACTCCGGCAAGGGCTGGGACACCATCAAGTACACGGAGGCCCAGATCAAGGCCGACCCGAACCTGCGCACCTACCGGGTGGGGGAGGGCCGCCGCCACTGACCCACGCTCGCGTCCGCCGCTGGGGTCCTCGCAGATCTTGGTACGGAACGGCCCCTCCAAGGGCCCTTTCGTACCAAGATCTCCACCGTTCACCCGGCAGCGTCGACACGCCCGACGGATGCGCATCGCCTCGGCGAAATCCTCCTCTCGCCCGATTTCGGCCGCCGTTCGGTCAATTTGCCCCGTTACGGCGTGTCCCCGCCGGGCGTTGTCGCAGTTGACAGCTGTGACACCCCGGTTGGTGGCCTGCGCGGCGAAGGAGTCGGCGTGGCAAGGACTGATTCGACGGGTTCCACGTGGCGGTACCGGTGGGTGCACCGGCAGAACGAACGGCGGCGGCGGGAGTTCCGCAGCGCCGACAAGGCATGGCGACGACGCGACGACGAACTGCGCCGCCTGCGTACCCTCGCCGAGGAGTTCCAGGGCTCGGCCGAGGCGGGCGCCGGCCTGCCCCTGGAGCTCGCGCCCGACGAGGTGGTCTTCTGGGTGCTGCCGGCCGCGCAGCTGGTGGAGGTCCGACACACCACCGTGCTGCCGGCGCCGGACCTGACGGTCGCCCCGGCGGCCGCGCCGCCACGGCCACGGCGGCCCGACGGCGTCCGGATCGCCGACGCCGGCATGGCGGTCATCACCAACCGCCGGCTGGTGCTGCTCGGCGGTCGCGGCCGGCGCGACTGGTCGTACGGCAGGATGACCGGCCTGGCCCATGACCCGCACGCGCCGGTCACCCTCATGCAGGTGCTGGACCGGCGGCGCACCTCCGGTCTCATGCTCCCCGCCGACGTCGCCGCGGACTTCCGGTTCAAACTGACCCTGGCCTTCGCCGACGCCATCGAACAGCGCGGCGCGGTGCTCGACCAGCTCGACGAGGCGATCGCCGAGCACGCGCAGCTCAAGCCGTTCCGGCCGCAGATCGCCACCCCCGCGCAGGCCCGGCACTTCGCGTTCGTGCCCGGCGGCCGGCGCACCGTGGCCGTCGCCGCCGGCATCGCCCTGCTGGTGCCCGCTGCCCTGCTGGACACCGATCCCTCCGACCCGACCGGCTCCGAGGTCGCCGTCGCCGCGACCCCCGCGCCGAGCACCGCCGCCCCGCCGGTCGTCCTGCCGGCCGCGCCGGCGAAGGCGCCGCCCGCCGTGTCGAAGCCGCGACGCGGCAGCACCGCCGCCACGCCGACGCCCGCCCGCGAACCGCGCTGCGGCGCCCCGGCCAACCCGATGGGGTACGACTTCTGCGGCGGCGAGCGCATCCGCAGGCCGGCCGTCGAGGTGTGCGACTGGTTCGACTGCGTACCCGAGTTCTGGGCCGGCCGGGGCCACCTCGTTCAGTGCGGCGACGGCTCGGTCAGCCTCACCGGCGGGCGGCGCGACGCCTGCGCCGCACACGACGGAGTGCGCCGCACCGTCTGGCGCTGACCCTGCCGGCCGGTCGGGCCGGCTCGCCGACTACCGCCGAGGCGATGCGGTGCCATCCGAGGGATCCCGGGTGGCGCGGCCGTCGCATGATGTTCCGGTGATCTACCTCCCGAGCGACGGGCGTCGCAAGAAGAAGAGCCGCTTCGACAACTGCGACGCCTGCAACTGCGACATTCCCTGCTGCGACCTGGGGCTCTTCTCCACCCTGCTGACCCTGGGCGCGCTGGCCGCCCGGCTCGTCTCGCCCGGCCGGACCTCGGCGCCGTCGACCGTCGCCGCCGGGCCCACCGTCGCGGCCGGACCCACCGTCGCCGCCGGGCGGGCGCCGCTGGTGGACCGGGCCGGACGGGCCGCGATCCTGGGCTACCGGCGCTGGCTGTCGCACCGCTGGCCCGGGCAGTGCCGCTTCACCCCGACGTGCAGCGCGTACGGGCTCGCCGTCGTCGAGCGGCACGGGCTGGCCGTCGGCGGGCGGATGGCCGCCGACCGGGTGCGCCGCTGCCGGCCCGACGTGCCGCGCGGCACCCACGACCCGGTGCGCTGACCGGGTGCCGGCGACCGGTGCGCTGCTCGTCGGGGTGCTCTGAGCTGCGGGGATGCCCCCATCCGCGCCTCGGGATCGGTCATGATGACAGCATGGAGATCCGCTCCGACGACGGCGCCCGGGTGAGGATCCGGCCCGTGGGCTACCAGCCCGGGGTCGAGCCGCCGGACGACCCGGACGAGGCGGCGGAGTGGGACGACTGGCTGCTCGTCGAGACCGACGCCCGCACCGCCGACGGGCAGGCCTGGTCGCATCTCGAACCCTGCCTGACGGTGGCCGAGGCGTACGCGCTGGCGGGCTGGCTGCGGCAGCAGGCCGAGACGACCAGCGACCCGGCGGAGCCCTTGGCGGTGGCCCGCTTCACCGAGCCGAACCTGGCCTTCCGCACCCGGGTGCTGCGGCGTCGCCGGCTGGCGCTGACCGTCGAGTTCGCGTACGAGTCGCTGCCGCCGTGGATGCGGCGCCAGCCGTCGGGCGCGGTCTACCCGCTGACGCTCACCGTCTCCGCCGACGCCCTCTCCATGGCCGCCGAGCAGTGGGCGCGGGAAACCGACGCGTACCCCCACCGCGCCACCTGCTGACGGTCGGCCTGCTCGCAAGTCGATTTTCCGCCTACCGGGTCACCGCGTGGGGCGGTGGCGGCGACACTGGACGGACGACGAACCGCAGGGGGCGGGATGGCCGACGAGGAGCGGACGGAGATCCGACGGTGGTCGTCGCGACGGGTCTGGACGGTGGGGCTGCTCGGTGCCGGGGTCACCCTCGTGGCACTGGCCTTCGCCGTCGCCGCCATCGTCCATTCGTCGGACGAAGTGGGCGGGCCCTCCGACCAGGTCGAGTACCAGGCGCGGATCCGCGCCGGCCGGTCCGGTCTCTTCCCCGGCACCCTCCACGTGGAGGCCGAGCGGCGGGTGCCGGTGGGCGCAGAAAGCAGGATCGGGATCTGGGCGTGCGGCCCGGACAGCGGTGTGGCCTGCCCGGCCGCCACGGCGACGTCCGGGCCCGTCCCGGACGCGAGCCGTGAACCGGTGGCCGTCCCGCTCGGTGCCCGGGTGCGGATCGACCTGACCGGCGGCAACCCCGAAGCGATGACTGTCAGGTCGGTGGACGCGACCGGGGATCCGGCACAGCCACTGACCGAACGCGACGACGTGGCCTACTGGGCCTGGTTCGTGAAGGCCACCCGACCTGGCACGTACCCGCTCGTCGCGAGCGTGTCGGTTCTCGCGGGCGATTCCGAGACGCTGCTGATACCCCGGGAGCGGGTGGACATCGAGCTCACGGTGACCAGGACGGGCGCCTACACGGCGCGCGAGGCGACCCGCGGCGGCTGGGTGGTGACCCAGTGGCTCGTCGGCACGGTGATCGCGTTGCTGGGCACCGGGTTGATCACCGCGGCGACCCTTGCCCGATGGCGGCGCGGGCATCGGCGCGGTCCCGGTAGGTCGCGGCGTCGTCCCACCCGGGCCGGCCGGCCGGACGCCTGAGTCACTCCGGGCCGCTGCCGGCCTCGGCGGGACCGGCACCAGCACCGAGGTCGGGGATGGTGAGGGCGCCGTCGGGGCCGAGGGGGAGGCCCGGGTTCCAGGCGATCTCCCAGACGTGCCCGTCGGGGTCGGCGAAGCAGCCGGCGTAGCCGCCGTAGAAGGTCTCGCGCGCCGGCACGGTCACCCGCGCCCCGGCGTCGGCCGCCGCCGTCAGCAGCTCGTCGACCTCGTCCCGGGAGCGGACGTTCTGCGCCAGCGTCGTCCCGCCGAAGCCACCCGCGCCCAGGTCGTGAACGCCCGCGTCGGCGGCCAGCTTCTCCCGGCTCCACAGCACCAGCGCCAGGCCGCCGGCCTGGAAGAAGACGGTCTGCTCGACCTCCTGGCCGTGCCAGCCGAGCCGCTCGTAGAAGGCGCGTGCCCTGGCCACGTCGGCGACGCCGAGCGTCACGAGGCTGATCCGCTGCTCCATCACCCGGCGACCCTCCACCTACGACCCGGCACCGTCCACCGCCACCGTAGCGTCGACGCCCGACAGGCCGTCCCGGCTCCGGTGGCTCAGTCCCGTGCCGTCATCCGGTCGGCGAGGCGGCGCAGGGCGGGGGCGGCGGCGAGCAGCGTCTCGCGGTCCGCGCCGTCCAGCTCGGCCAGGGCGGCGGCGAGCAGGTCGCGCCGGTGCCGCCCGTACGCGGCCATCCGCTCCCGGGCCGCGTCGGTCAGATCCAACCGGACGGTGCGGCGGTCGGCCGGGTCGCGCTCCCGGCGCAGCAGGCCGGCGGTGGTCAGCTCGCCGACGAGGGTGCTGACCGTGTTCGGCGCGGTGCCGAGTCGCTCGGCGGCCTCACGGACGCCGATTCCCGGCCACCGCTGCACGAGCCGCAGCACCTCCACCTGGGCGTCCGGCAGGGCGGTGCGGCCGACCCGCTGGATGGCGGTCCGGCGCAGCATCCGGTGCAGGTCGCCGAGCGCTCCGCCGAGCTGGTCGACCGTCTCGTCCGTCACAGTCAGGCCCTTCGTCGGCGCAATAGCTCTGTAGTCAGAGCTATCGTAGCCGGGCCGAGCCGTCAGTGAGGGACCACCATGCCGCACGCCACCGCGCCACCCGTACGACCGGGCGAGCGCGTCGCCGCGCCCACCGGGCGGGCCGCCGTCGTGCTGCTGGTGCTGCTCGGCACGCTCACCGCCGTCGGGCCGCTCTCCCTGGACACCTACCTGCCGGCGTTCCCGGAGATGACCGGCGACCTGTCCGCCAGCCAGGCGCGGATCCAGCTCTCGCTGACCACCTGCCTCATCGGCATGGCCCTCGGCCAGCTCGTCACCGGTCCGCTCAGCGACCGCTTCGGGCGGCGCCGGCCCGTGCTGGTGGGCGTCGCCGCGTACACCCTGCTGTCGTTGGTGTGCGCGGCCGTGCCGACAGCCGAGACCCTGGCGGCGGCGCGCCTCGCGCAGGGCTTCGCCGGCGGCATGGGCGTCGTCGTCGCCCGCGCCGTCGTCCGCGACCTCTACTCCGGGCGCGAGGCCGCCAAGTACTTCTCCCGGCTCATCCTGGTCTTCGGCGTCGCCCCGATGGCCGCGCCGGCCTTCGGCAGCCTGGTGCTGCGCTTCGGGGACTGGCGTACCGTCTTCGTCGCCCTCGCGGTGATCGGCGCGCTGCTCGCCGCCGCCGTCGCGTGGCGGCTGCCGGAGACGCTGCCCGCCGCGCGGCGCAGCACCGGCGGCCTCGCCGCCACGGCCGCCGCCGGTCGCTCGCTCTTCGCCGACCGGATCTTCCTGGGGTACGCGCTGGCGCAGGGCCTCGCCTTCGCCGCGCTCTTCGCCTACATCTCCGGGTCGTCCTTCGTCTTCCAGGACGTCTTCGGCGTCTCGGCCGGCGCGTTCAGCCTCATCTTCGGCGTCAACGCGCTCGCCCTGGTCGCCGCCGGCCAGCTCAACGCCCGCCTGCTGGACCGCTTCGCGCCCCGCACCCTGCTGCTGCGCCCGCTGGGCGTGGGGCTGCTGGCCGCCGCCGTCCTGCTCGCCGGCGCGCTGCTCGGCAGCCTGCCGCTGGTGGCCGTCGCGCTCTTCGTCTTCATGGGCTCCCTCGGCATGGTGATGCCGAACGGCACCGCGCTCGCCCTGGACCGGCACCCCGCCCACGCCGGGACGGCCGCCGCGCTGCTCGGCACCATCCAGTCGCTGGTGGGCGCGATGGCCGCCCCGCTGGTCGGGCTGGGCGGCGAGGGCAGCGCCGTCCCGATGGCCGTGGTGCTCGCCGGGGCGGCGGCCGCCTCCCTCGCCGTCGTCGGCACCCTGGCCCGCGCCCGCCGTTAACCCCTCGCTCGGGCCGGGTGGCCGGCGGTAGCGTGCCGGCGTGTCCCGCTCCGTCACCCTCGTCCTGGTCGACGCCGCTGGCGCCCCGCTGGGCGTGCTGCCGCCCTTCGACGTCCCGTCGCCCTGGTGGCAGGAGGTCGGCCCCGTCGTGGCCGAGGCCCGCCGACGGTACGGCGTGGAGGTGGCCGTGCTCCGCCTGCTGACCGGCGACGCGCCGCAGCCGATGGGCGGCTCGGTCACGTACCTCGCACAGGTCGACGGGCCGCCCGCCACGCCGCTCGTACCGGCGACGCTCGACCTGTCGGCGGACCCGCTGCGCGCCCCCTACGCCGAGCCCGGCGGCCCGGCGCGCAGCCTCGCGTGGGCGACGGCCGAGCTGCGGCGGCTCGGCTGCCCGGCGGAGGCCGTCACCCAGCAGCGCACCTGGAACCTGTCGGCCGTCTGGCGGCTCGACGGGCCGGGCGGGACGGCCTGGCTGAAGCAGGTGCCGGCGTTCTTCCGGCACGAGGCGGCCGTGCTGCGCTGGCTCGGCCGGGCCGCGCCGGGGAGGACGTCGACGCTGCTCGCGGACGACGGCGACGGCCGGATGCTGATCGCGCACGTGCCCGGCGAGGACCGTTACGGGGCGCCGATCGAGGAGCGGCTGGCGATGGCCGCCGCCTTCCATCCGGTGCAGGTGCGGTCCGTCCCGGACGTGGCGGACCTGGTCGCGGCGGGCGTACCCGACCTGCGCGCCGACGCCCTGCCCGGCTGGATCCGCGATCGGCTGGCCGGCCACGACGCCTCGTCGGTGCGGGCGCTGCTGGCGGGGCTGGATGCGCGGCTCGACGAGGTACGCGGGTGCGGGCTGCCGGACACCCTCGTGCACGGCGACCTGCACCCCGGCAACGTACGCGCCGACGCCGGGCGGCACGTGGTCATCGACTGGGGCGACGCGTTCGTGGGACACCCGGCGTTCGACGCGCTGCGGCTGGCCGAGGGGCTCGCGGACGACGTCGCCGCCCCGGTGCTCGCCGAGTGGTGCGCGCGGTGGCGGGCCGAGGTGCCGGGGTGCGAGCCGGAGCGGGCCGTGGAGCTGCTGCGGCCGGTCGCGGCGCTGCGGCTGGCGGCGGTGTACGCGATGTTCCTCGACGGCATCGAGGCGAGCGAACGGATCTACCACGCCACGGACGTCGACAGATACCTGCAGCAGGCGCTCGCACCCGCTGCCCGGTGACCCGTGACCAGCAGCGTCACGATGAAGTGGGCTTGCTGCCGCGCTCGTTGCGCGCACCGACCGGGCCTTTGACAATGGCTGGCACATTAGCGCCAGCAGCAAGTCTCCGGTCAACGATCTGTCGCAGAAATGAGCCCCATGTTCTTTCGCTTCTTTCACCGCAAATGGGTCAAGGCCATGGGGCGCGTGCTCGACTCGCGGCTCCACAGCGTCCAGAACTCGCATGCGAAGTGGGCCTTCATTGTCCAGTTCGTGGGGCCGGACGGGCAAAAAACCAGGCTCGAGGTCATGGGGGACTCCCGCACCCTCGGGGTCGCAGTTGGCGCCACAGTGCCGCTGCTCGTGAGCCCCGACGGAAAGAAGGCAGTCTTCGACAGGACCGATCCGCAGATCAACGCGACGGAGGTCGTCAAGAGCCGTAAGAAGGCCGAGGAGGAGCGCTTCCGCAGACAGCTTGAAAACTGAGCCTCCATCGTGGCGGTGCCAGCAGGGCCACGGCGGTAGTCGGGCGAGCGCCTTCCGGGCAGGGCCAGGACCTCTCAGCCGAGTGGCCCGATGCGCAGATGCTGGGCGGCGCATCCAGGCGGCAACCAGCCGCCAGTTGGAGCGCATGGCCGTCACCGGTGTTCTCTGACAGGTCATCCGGGTTCGTGCAGAAACGTCTGCACGCTCGGCAGGTCGGCGAGAGCTGCTTCGATCAGGGGGCGGACCTCGGCCCAGTCGAGGCCGCCGTTGCCGCAGCCGAGCGCCGGCACCGCCACCGAGGCGATGCAGTTGTCGCGCAGGACGCGTACCAGATCGGGCAGCCCGGCCTCGATGTCGGCAAGGCGGGACGACGAGCGCCAGTGACCCTTGGTCGGGAAGTTGACGACGTAGCGGTGCCGGCCCGGCGTGCCCGAGTCGTACACGAACATCCGTCCGAGACGGACGGTGCCTGCTGCGCAGGCCGCGCGGTATGCGGTGAAGTTCGCGGGATGGGCCTGCTTGAAGGCCAGGGCGAGGCCCCTGCCCATCACGCCGACGGTGTTGACGGGATTGACGAGTGCCTCGACGTCCGCGTCGAGCAGGTCGCCGTGCCGAATGCTGATCACGAAGCCGTTGCTACCACTCGGCTGTGACATCGCGCTTCCGTCCAGAGAAGTACCTCGGGCTGTCAGCGAGACATGTGGTGGGAGCGGGCCATAGCATCGCTGCTATTACCTGATGGCGCGAATGAGAGGGTGAAGCGATGAGCGATCGCGTCGACTGGAACGACCTGCGTGATCGCCGAATGGCGGAGCCCGGAGCCGCCGAGGCTTACGAGGTGACGCGCATCGCCTTCGAGCTTGGGCAAGAGGTGCGGCACCTGAGGGAACACAAGGGGTGGAGCCAGAGTCAGTTAGCGAAGTCTGCGGGAATGACCCAGCCCGCCGTGGCCCGGTTCGAGGCTGGCGGCACCGTGCCAACCCTGCCGGTACTGGAGTGTTTCGCACGTGCGCTTAGCATGAAATTGGATGTCAGATTCGCTCCGGACGCAGACGCTACCTGAGCGCCCCTCCCCGAATCGGTTCGCCCGTCCCTATGCGGCGAGGGACTCGCCCTTGAACACTTCACGGCGGTGTCAGGAGATGTGCACGATAGCGGGAACCTGCGTCCCGGGGCGAGGCTGCAACATCCTGCCGTGCAGGTCATAGGTCGACCGACCCGCCGGCGTACGGGCGGTGAAGGCGGCCGACACCTCAATTCGCAGGTCACCGTCGAGGCCCAGCGCGCCAAAGTCGAACAGCTTGTGGTGCAGCACGCAGAGAGCCAGGCCGTTGTCGGGGCTGTCCGGGCCGTCGAAGGCCCACCAGCGCACGTGCGCCGCCTCCACCCCAACCGAGGCGTGGCCGAGTTGGCCGTCGTACCCGCAGAACGCGCACTGCCTGTCCCATGCCTGGAGTACCGCCACCCGCCAGGAGGCATCACGCCGCCGCGCGGGAACTGGCATGACGCCCGGCGCCTGGAGGATGTCGTCGGGATCGAGCCCGGCGGCGGTGAGCACGTCGGGCGCGATGGTGGGCGGAAAGTGCTGCTCCACCAGGGCGCGGGCGACGCGCCGTACCAGATCGGGGTCCTTGCGTAGGGCGGATTCGGTGGCGGCATCGAGGCGGCCTACCACGTCGTGGGCCGCCAACGGTCCGACCAGATCCATCGGCACGTCCCGGTTCAGCGTCCACACGCCGTCGCTGCGGAGCCGGGTGAACGGGTACGCGGCGCTCTGCGCCCGCCCCGTCTTCGACGCCGGGCCGAACTCCGCGATCAGGTCGCTGAGCCGCTCCTGCGTCTGCGACCACGCCAGCTCGCTGGATCCTCCCCGGTCGAGCTGGCCGAGTGCCAGCAACACCAGCAGTGGCTTGTGCGGTGCGCGTCGGCCACGCTGCTGATGCAGTCGCAGCGAGGTCAGCCGGTCCAACACCTCCTGGCGGATGCTCATGCGGCGATGGTGCGGGCGGTGGCGTACACGTCGGCGGGGAGGGCGTGCGCCAGTCGCCAGATGATCCGGATGGGCCGGTCGCCGGTGTGCTCCCGATAGGTCATCGGGCCGGCGTAGAGGTAGGCCGGCGCGCCCAGGTCCCGGTCCGCGACCCGGGTCTCCCGTACGAACAGGTGCACCGTCGAGCCGCGCGAGGCGTGGTGGATGTAGCGCTGACCGGTCACCGACGCCGACGACGTGGTGCTCTGCGACTCCCACTGGAACAGGCTGTCGGTGATGGCCCGGTCGGCGTACATGGTGGTGGGAGAGTAGTGCGCCTCCGACTTGACCAGGGTGACGAAGAAGAGATCCGCCTTGGCGTCGGGCAGCCACTTCACGCCCTCGCGCAGCGAACCCGGGTTCGGCATGCCGAAGGCCGCGCACGCCTCGTTGCGGCTGTAGCGGGCGTGCACCCGCAGCGGCACCTCCGCCGACAGCGGCTGCGGCGTGACCCGGTGGATCCGCTCGCGCAGCACCTCGGCCACCTGCCGCAGCTCGGCGCAGCGTGCCGGCTCGGCCCAGAGCCGCGTCAGCCGCTCGTCCCGCGAGGTCAGCGGCACGTTCGGCCCCCACAGGTCGAAGTGGAGCATGTCCCACAGCCGTCCGGCACCGGGCCGGTCGCCCGCCGCCACCCGGGTCAGCAGGGCCAGCCGGTCCGGGTCGTCGAGGTGCAGCATCCGCCCGATGGCCCGGCCCAGCTCCCGGTCGTCCGGCCCCGGCGTGGACGGCTCCAGCCCGGCGAGCCGCCGCAGCCCGGTCCATCCGCCGATGGTCGCCGACCGGTAGACGTCCTCGATCTCCACGCCGGTCTCCCGCAGGAACCCGGCGAGGCTGACGTCCCCGAGATGGCGTAGCTCCGCCAGCAGGCCGTTCTTCGAGGTCGGCATGACGGTACGCAGGTTGTCGAGCACGACCCTGCGGGCGACCGGGTCGAGTTGGATGTGGCAGCCGCTGGGCAGCGACGGGAAGCCCTGCTCGACGGCATCCCTGATCTCCCGGCGGCTGACCCCGGTCAGGGCGCGCCAGCGCAGGTCGAAGCGGAAGTTGGCGTGCTGCCCACCGATGAAGTCGAGCACCGTCAGGCAGGGCTTGTCGTCGTCCAGGCGCAGCCCACGGCCGAGCTGCTGGAGGAAGATCGTGGCGCTCTCGGTGGGCCGCAGCATCAGGATCGTGTCGACCATCGGCAGGTCGACGCCCTCGTTGAACAGGTCGACGGTGAAGAGCACCCGCAGCTTGCCGGCCTTGAACTCCCGCAGCAGATCATGCTGCACGGGCCGGTCGACCTGGGAGGTCACCGCCGCCGACGGAACCCCGTGCCGGGTGAACCACTCCGCCATGAAGCGGGCGTGGGCGATGCTCACGCAGAACCCGAGCGCCCGCATCCGGTCCACGTCGACCGTGTCGCGTACCGCCTTCAGCACCAGCCGCGCCCGCGCGTCGTTGCCGGTGTAGAGGCCGTCAAGCTCGCCGATGTCGTACCCCTGGCCGCGCTTCCAGCGCAGCCGCGACAGGTCCACGTCGTCGTGCAGCCCGAAATACTGGAACGGCGCGAGCAACTGCCGCTCCAACGCCTCCCACAGGTGCAGCTCCACCGCCACGCGGCCGTCGAACCACCGCCGCACATCCCGACCGTCGGCCCGGTCGGGGGTCGCCGTAAGCCCCAGCAGTACGCGCGGCCGAAGCCGCTCCAACAGCCGGGCGTACGTCGGTGCCTCCGCGTGGTGGAACTCGTCGACGATCACCATGTCGTACGCCTCGGGGTCGATCTCCCGCCGGTGTAGCGACTGGATGGAGGCGAAGACGTGCCGCCACCTGGTCGGGGTCTTGCCCCCGACCAGCGTTTCGCCGAAGCTGCCGTCGAGCATCACCTGCCGGAACGTCGCCAGGCTCTGGGTGAGGATCTGCTCCTGGTGGGCGACGAAGAGCAACGAGTCGACCTGGCCCTTGCGTTGCAGGCGCCGGAAGTCCAGCGCCGCGACGACCGTCTTGCCGGTGCCGGTCGCCATCACCACCAGGTTCCGGTGCCGGCCGTGCACCTGGCGCTCGGCGTCGAGGTCGGCGAGGATCTCCGCCTGGTACGGGTACGGACGCACGTCCAGGTTGGCGATCTGCGTCGGCGAGTCCTCGCGCCGCTCCCCGCTGAGGGCGTTCCGCAGCCGCTCGGCGTCCCGGGTGGCGTCGTAGTCCTCGAACGCCGGGTCGTTCCAATAGTCCTCGAACGTGGCGGTGAACGTGTTGATGACGTGCGGCTGCTCGACGTTGGAGACGCGTACGTTCCACTCCACGCCGTCGATCAGCGCGGTCTTCGACAGGTTGGACGATCCGACGTACGCGGTGCTCATGCCGTTGCCCCGGCGGAACAGCCACGCCTTGGCGTGCAGCCGGGTGGTCCTGGTCTCGTAGGACACCTTGATCTCGGCGCCCAGCTCGGCGAGCCGGTCGAGGGCCCGCTGATCGGTCGCGCCCAGGTAGGTCGTGGTGATGACGCGCAGCTTGCCGCCCCGGGCGATCAGCTCGCGGATGGCGGGCTCGACGATGCGCAGGCCGTACCACTTGATGAACGCGCAGAGCAGGTCGACCTGCTCCGCCGAGGCCATTTCGTGGGTGACCTCGTGGCCGATGCGGGGCTGGTGGCGGCCGTTGACCAGCAGCGCGCCGGTGGAGAGCGGGGTGGTGGGGCGTTGGGGGAAGGCTGGTTGCGCGGGCGGGGTGGGTGGGGCGGCGATGGCGTGCAGGAGGTGCTTGGCGTCGGTCACCTGGTCCTGTGCCGTCGACGCCTGCGGGCTCCCGGAGGCGATGGCGTCGGCGATGCGGTTGGCGAGTTTGATCTGGCGGTGGAGCTTGTCGTCGCCGCTGGGGACGGCGTGCAGGGCGCGGAGGGCCAGGGTGGCGATGTGACGGGCGAGGGCGTCGGGCGCGTCGGCGGGGTCGAGCTTTTGATGCTGGACGAGGGCGGGGTCGACGTGCTGGAGGCGGCCAGCCAGCTCGCCGGTGATGAGGTGCTCGTAAACGCCCCGCTCAAGATCCATCACCATGGCAAGATAGCCAATTTCACCCTCAAGCGGCTATCCCTGCTACGCCTCCTTGAAAGTGGTGTCAGGTATTGGACAACTCGATCCAAGGCCGTTCTTTCCAAGAAGCTCCAGATGCACACGCCCAGACGCCCAGACGTCCTGCCGACGTGGAAGGCTGAGCGCACCAGGTGATTGAACTGGGGCGACAGCTGCTTTCAGACGCTAGTTGCAGTGACAGTACGACCCTCTCAGGCAGTTGACAGCTCAGACAGATGAATCATTGCTGCCTGATCAGGTGAAGACCCGCGTCCCGCTGGCGGGACTCTGTCCGGTAGGGTCTTCGGCACGCCTTGTGGGGGTGATTAGCAGCGTCTGGACTGGAACTGCCGCCTATGCTCAGAAACAGAAACGCGTTATGGCTGTTGCGTTAGCTGACCAGTGCATGGACGATGGCACTGATCGCAGCTTATGGTCGTTGACCAACGCCGGCAAATCTATTCAAGGGCTGCGCCCTGGCTCGGTTGGCTCAAAACTTAAGGCGGGCAGTCGGTCACCCTACTTTGCAAAGTAAATGTATAGCGTCAGACCGGGCGGCCTGCTAGCTCTATCTGGAACTCTTAGTAATCGGCGGCTGTGTTGGCTGTATGTCGAATGGCAACCTTCCAATGGGAAGGAACTCGCGGACTTACCGTGAACGTCAGCACGACCCGTTTGAGTGTTGTCCGTTGAGGAAGGGGCGTAACGGATGTATCGCCGCGGCACGGAATGGCGTAAGTGGGATTTGCATGTCCATACGCCCGATTCTCTCCGTCAAAACTATTCTGGGGCAGACCCATGGGACAGGTTTTTCTCCGAACTGGCGCAGCTTCCACCAGAGATTGCAGTTCTCGGCATAAACGACTATTGGTTCCTTGACGGGTATAGTCGGGTGCGCGCGGAGTTCGACAGCGGCAGGTTTCCCAACCTCGCTGCGGTCTTCCCGGTTATCGAGGTGAGAACGGAGAACTTTGGCGGCACCGAAGGCAAGCTGAAGCGGATTAACTTGCATTTCATCTGCGACCCCCTTCTTTCGGTGGGCGTAATCGAACGACAGTTGATCGCATCGCTTAGGCCTACGTATCGTTTGACTAATACGGACCCGTATGAAACCTGGAGCCAGGTTGTGACGCGCGAAGCTCTGACGGATCTGGGGCAGAAAATTAAGAGTCAGGTGCCTGAGGGGGAGCGCAGTCGATACGGTTCAGACATTATTGAAGGCTTCAATAATGTCTGTGTGCCCTTCAATGAGACTATTAAGTCGGTTCGCGACAACAGCGCCCTAGCGGATCGAGTGCTAATCGCGGTAGGGAAAACTGAATGGGCTGCACTGAAATGGAACGACCAGTCGATCGCTACAAAGAAGACGCTAATTAATTCTGCCAATGTGGTTTTCACGGCGGCCGGGAATCGAGATGAATTTCGGCGTTCGCAGCAGGCCCTAGCGAGCGCTGGCGTGAACGCCAGACTTCTGGACTGCAGTGATGCCCACACTTGGAAGGACGCGAACGAGAAGGATCGCTTGGGGAACGCGCTCACGTGGATAAACGCAGACCCTACCTTCAAGGGTCTTCAGCATGCGGTTCAGGAATATGGGCACCGCGTGACTGTCGATGACCGTCCCTCTACCCTGAAAAGACGAGCTACCCGGCCAACCACTGTAATCGATAAGGTTTCGGTGCGTCCGAAAGTCAGTGGCGACGACAGTCACAGGCTCTTCAATTGTGAAGTAGACCTTAACCCAGGATTCGTTGTAATCTTGGGTAATAAAGGTCAAGGAAAATCTGCTCTTCTTGATATCGTAGCCGCTGCGGCAAATAGCGACCGTTATGATGACTACTCCTTCCTTACGCCAGCACGATTCCGGCGTAAGAATGGTGAGGCTAGGCACTATGAGGGCGCTATTTGTTGGGCGGACGGGACTAGCGCAGTTGCTTCCTTGGACGAGCCGTTTACTGCTAGAGCGCCTGTCGGTGTAGATTACCTCCCTCAATCTCTTATCGAGAGAGTGTGTCTAGCGGACCCTTACAGCAAGCAGGAGCGACAGTTTGAGGCAGAGATTGAGCGCGTGGTACTGGGTCATATCCCTCCTGAAGACCGAGGAAACGCGACCTCGCTGCGCCAGTTTTTGGAGGCGCGCTCGGTCCGAGCTTATGGGGATCTTCAAATCGCGCGGACCAAAATTTCGACGGCTGCTAAAGCGCTCACGAGTTCCGAAGATCGGAAGGCGGAACTGGAAGCGCTTCATTTGCCCGCCCGGATTGACTCACTGTCTTCACAGGTAAATGAGATTGAGCGGCAGGTAGATCAAACCCAAAAGGAATTGTCTGAGCTGCAGGTGGCCGCAGGTGCCGATGCGCTACAGAGGGAGCTTGAGGGGTTAAGGGAAGAGCGACTAGCCCTTGGGGGACAAAAGGTAAAGCTCCTGCAAGAGATTCGGAATAGCGAGGAATCTATCGACGATATCTCTCGCCTCGAAGCGTCATTCCTGGACCATTTCGAGGCTGCACGCGCTGCGGCCGAAGAGTTGGCGCGAAGGATGGGTATTGACGGAGATGCTATTTTCAGCATTGTCTACCACAGTGGAGAGTCGGAGGCGTGGCGTGCCAAACTGATTAACAACATCGCTGACGCGCGCCGAGGGATTTCTGATCCGAAGCAAGGAATCGACTCGCGCATTGCCACTATTGACGAAAAGGTTAGGAGATGTGAGGAAGAGTTACAGGCAAGGGCGGAAGGCTCGGAAGACCTGATGAGAAAGGCGGCCGATTTGACTCAGCGCCGAGACTACCTCTTGGGTGACGTGGCGAATCCGGGTTGCTTGCGCGGAGCGGAGGCTCTGGCAGCCGAACTCAAAGCCATTCCTGAAGCGGAGGACCGAGCGCGAGGAGAGCTAAGGGAAGGTTTTCTTCAAGCTCATAGGGCCGCCATGTCGATATTTGCGATCCAGAAGGAGGCGTATTCGGATGCCACCGCATACGTCGCCTCGCATTCTCTTGCAAGACAGGTCGGCCTTGAGTTTGACGTTGAGCTGCGCATCAAGGGCTTCACCGCTTCGTGGTGCGACATCGTGAACAAACAGCGACTTTCGGATCTCCACGCAGTCTTCGAGAATCCAAATGAGGAGTCTCTTCTTGAGGGCGTGAACCTTGCCTCTGCCGAGGAAGTATTTACGGCACTGCTGAAGTTGCAAGATCGGATTGGTCGAGAGAGGGGTAATAGGGCTGGAGCTCGACGTGCCTTGTCCTCCGTGGTCCGGGCTAGCTATTCGGCCTCCGACTTACTCTTGGCCATGTTCGACCTTAAGTGGCTGGAGGGCGAGTATGTGATTCGATCATCGGGGGCGGAGCTTAGTGAGCTGTCGCCTGGCCAGCGGGGCCTTGTGCTCCTGATGTTTTACCTGTTGATTGATAAATCTGATAAGCCGCTGCTGTTGGACCAGCCTGAGGAGAATCTAGATAACCAGACGGTGAGAGAACTCCTCATCCCGGCTCTTCGTGCGGCTGTTGACCGGCGTCAGGTGATAGTAGTGACGCATAATCCGAATTTGGCTGTAGTGGGCGACGCTGATCAGCTGATAGTTGCAACGTTGAATAGTGGCACCTTCTCATATGAGTCGGGGTCACTTGCTCGGAGCTCAATTGGCTCGCAGTCTATCGATGTGCTTGAGGGCACCCGGGCGGCCTTCGATAATCGAGAGGAAAAGTATGATCGAGTGGTTGGCAGGGCGTGAAATTCGCATGGGAATATGGATAGCCTCAACGCGCTGCGGTTCACATTTTAGGGTTGATCAAAGCTGCGTCGGATCCTTGTCCTAACGGATTTACATAGCCAAGAATGTCTGTTAATAGCGTGTCGTTAGTGGCTAAGGTGATTGCAGAGTGGGCGTTATGTTTCGTGCCGTCCCAATCGACAATCAGGGCACCTGATTCCCGAGCGATTGCAACCCCTGCCGACATGTCCCAGGGTCGGTTGGATAGCGTGAGTGCGGCATCGACCTTGCCTTCGGCTAGCCAGGCCAAGTCGAGCGCCGCCGAGCCAGTCATGCGTACACGCTGCACGGACTCGGCGAGCCGTGCAGTTAGTGCGAGTCGAAGTCGGTTCTTGGCCGCAGCATCTTCACCCACGGCGTAGTCGCCGATCGCCACGATCGCCATGCTCAGCCGGCTCGTTTGGCTCACCCGAATCGGCTTGCCGTCAACCGTTGCGCCGTCGCCCTGGGCGGCGGCGTAACGGTTGCCGAGGAAGGGCAGCTCGATGACCCCGAGGACCGCCTCGCCGTGGTGCAGCAGCCCGAGCGACACCGCACAGAGCGGGATGCCTCGGACGAAGTTGGCCGTCCCGTCGATCGGATCGAGCACCCATTGCAGCTCTCCCGACCCGCTGATGCCGTCCTCCTCGCCGAGGAACCCGATGTCGGGAGTTGCGACACGGAGGAGCTCGCGGACGCTGCGCTCGATCTCGTAGTCTAACGCGGACGCCATGTCGCGGTCGCCCTTGGCTGTGAGCGCGCCCGGTGGCTTACGCCGCATGTCCTCGGCCGCCCGTGCAACCGCCTGGATCGCAACAGGCAACAGTGGTCCGTAGTCGCTCACAACTGCTGCCCCCGTCGCCACTGCGTCTCGAAGTGCTGTTCGAACACCGGATACAGGCCGCCGCGAGCCTGGCTCCGTCTGGCGACGAACGCGGGGGAGTCGACCCCTCGGCTCTCCGCCAAGTACGGCTGCGCGACGCAGAGATCGTCGACCAGGATCACGTTGAAGCGCAACGTGTCGTCGTAGACCGCCAGTTCCATGCGGTCCTGGAGCCCGTCGGGTAGCCGGTCACGCACGCGCATCAGCGTCTCAATGTTGAGCTTCGTCAGCCCAGACAGCTGCCCCGCCGGAAAGCCTTCCTCCGCCTCGCGTGCCTGAACAGCCTGCCCAGCCGGGTTGAGGAACAGAAGGCGGACGTGCGCACCAGCCTCGACCAGGTCGTGCCAGCGGCGATCCGGGTAACCCTGCGACAGGAGGTTGAGCGACAGGCCAACGGCGCGCACGGTGCTCGCGCCGCCGAGCAGTCGATCGGGTGGAAGGCTGGTGGAGAACTCGGAGCGGTTTGGGTGGACGGCGATCAGGTCTCCGAACCGCTCCTCACCCACGTTGCCTGCGCCGGATGGGTCGAGAATCGCGGACAGCGCGAGGACCACGTCACCGGGCGGGACCGTGCTCGTCTCCCAGTTGGTGACGTCGTCTCCAGTCGGCCGCCAGGTCAGCGTCCGGGCCAGCGCGGCGGCGAAGTCTCCGACGCTCAATCCGAGAGCTTGACGAGTCCGCGCGACCTGCTCGCGCGCGGCGGCTCCAAGGTCGAGTCCGTCCCCGGAGCCTGGGGCCGGCGGGTTCGCGTGAGGTAGCGCCGAAGCAAACCGGTGTTGCGCCTCGTCGGCAGCATGGGCGAGGGCAGTGTCCAGGGCCGCCTGCATCTCGGGGCGGGGGTTCACGCAGTCCCCGCCGGCTTCCCACTTCGAGACGGTCCGTTCGGCCACGCCCAGGTGCACGGCGAAGTCGCGGATGCTCATGCGGAGCGCGTGGCGGAGTGCCTTCGTCTCACGGCCGGTCCATCGCTGCACGGGTGTCATCGTGCCGCCTTCGATCATGTCGAGATCGGTCACCGTGCACCTTACCGGCAGCGGATGCAGCGCAGTTACCGGCCAAGTGCAGTGCGTGGTCGTTCTGGTCTTCCCGCAGCTCGGAAAGGGTCGACGCATGGCCCGGGGCGGGTGCTGGCTCCGGAGCTGCGTCGACCCGAACGACACAGCTCCGCTCCCGCCCGCCCCGGCGCCACTCCACCTGTCGACAGGGGCCCGAAGCCGTCCCTGAACACCAAGGAGCCCGGCATGCCCACCCTGCTCGACGACTTCCCGGTGCTCACCCCAGTCACCGACGAGGATCTCGCCATCGCCGTCCAGGCGGTACGCACCCACGCCCCCGAGAGTTGGCCGCAGGGCGAGCTGTGCCGCAGCGAGCGCGTCCCGTACCCCTGCCGCCTCGCCCGCTGGGGTCGCGCCACCCTGGAGGCCGCCGGCCTGAGCGCCGCCCAGGTCGAGCAGGGCGGCTGGGCGTGAGCGTGCAGGAGGTGGTCGGGCGGTGGCTGCGGCTCGTGGTGGCGGACGCGGAGCTGTCGCCGTACCTCATCGGGGTCGACCTGGAGCGGCTCGGCGCGCACCTGGCGGCGGGCCTCGCCGCGGCCGTCGACGGCCAGCCGGCGACCGACCCGTGGCGCGGGTTCGGCCTGTCGGAGGAGCAGCACCGGCGCATCGTCGACTACCTGGCCGGGGTGCTCTGGGCGCTCGACGTGCCCGACGAGCGGATCGCCCGCGCCCGCCGGACCTTCGCCGGGGAGGTGGGCGCGTGAGCATCGTGGCCGCCTGGGAGGCAGCCGTCGAGCGGGGCGCCGACGACTTCTGGTGCACGCTGGAGGACCGCCGCCCCGGCCTGCTGCCCGAGCGGGACGCGCCGCTGCTCTTCGCCGCGCTCGGCCGCCTCACGGTCGGCGGCGACGACCCGGCCGGGCGGGCGGCGCTGCTGGCGGTGCTCGGCCGCGCGTACCGCCAGCTTGGCCTGCTGCCGCACGCCGCCACGATCGGCGACGCGCTGCTCGCCGCCGTCGCCCGGCACGCCCGGCCACTGTGGACGCCACGGCTCCCTGACGCCTGGGAGCGCGCCGGCCGCCGCGCCGACGAGGCCGTGCGCCGCGCCGTCGCCCGCGCCGAGGACGGCCCGGCCTGGTGCCCCGCCGAGGTGATCGGCCACGACCGGCCGTGCGACACGATCGCGATCCTGACCGTACGCCCCTGGCAGCGCCTGCCCCACCGGCCCGGCCAGGCGGTCCCGGTCTGCACGCCGCGCCGGCCCGGCCGCTGGCGCTGGCTCTCCCCGGCCAACGCCCCGCGCCCCGACGGCACCGTCGAGCTGCACGTCCGCGCCGTCGCCGCCGGGGCCGTCGCCCACCGCCTCGTCCACGACGTACGCCCCGGCGAGCTGCTCCACCTCGGCCCGCCGCGCGACGCCGGTCTGTGCCTGGACCTGTCCGCGCGGCGGGACCTGCTGCTCGTGGCCGGGGGCACCGGGCTGGCGCCGCTGCGTGCCCTGGTCGAGCAGGTCGCCGCCGCGCCCGACAGCCGGCAGGTGACCCTGGTCGTCGGCGCGCGCACCTTCGCGGACCTGTACGACGCGCCCGCCCTCGACAAGCTCGAGCGTGCCCACGACTGGCTGACCGTCGTGCCCGCCTTCAGCCACGACCCCGGCGCCGAGCCCGCCGAGCGGGGCGACGCCCTCACGATCGCCCTCGGTCACCGCCGCCCCGAGCAGGACGTGTACGTCTGCGGCCCGCCGCCGATGCTCGCCGGCGCGCGGCTGCGGCTGCTCGCCGCCGGGGTGCCCGCCGACCGCATCCACCTGCCGGCGGAGCTGGTGCCCTGATGGCCGTCTACCGCAGCCGCCACGCCCTGCCCGGCCCGCTCACCCCCGACCGGGTCCTCGACGTCACCCTGCCGCGTACGCCGCTCGGCCGGCGCGGCTACCGGGTCGACGAGGTCGACGCGCTGCTGTGCCGCCTCGCCCACGAGCTGCGCGACCGCACCCGCCAGCTCGACCTCACCCGCGCCGAGAACCACCGCATCAAGGAGGCGCTGCGCACCTGGCAGACCCGGCACGCCGAAGAGCGCACGCAGCCCAACACATCCTGAGTGGACGGAGTGACGCCACCCGGCGGCCATAAGCACGATGATCACTAGGATCGGCGCCGTGATGATCAAACGACGGCTTCCAATAGTCCTCATAGGACTGTTGGTGGCCTTCCCGACACTTGGCGTTCCCGCCTACGCCGACGAGCACGAGACCGCACCCGTCGAGCCGCCCAAAGTGGAGCTGGTGCTCGACGTGAGTGGCTCGATGCGCGCCAAGGACATCGGCGGGCGCTCCCGCATCGCCGTCGCCCAGGAGGCGTTCAACGACGTCGTGGACGCGCTGCCCGAGACGACGGACCTCGGCATCCGCGTCCTCGGCGCCACCTACGGCGGCGACGACAAGAAGGTCGGCTGCCAGGACACCCAGCAGCTCGTACCGGTCGGCCCCGTCGACCGGGTGAAGGCCAAGAACGCCATCGCCACCCTGCGCCCCACCGGCTTCACCCCGGTCGGGCTGGCCCTGCGCGAGGCGGCCAAGGACCTCGGCACCGGCGAGACCACCCGGCGCATCGTGCTCATCACCGACGGCGAGGACACCTGCGCGCCGCCGGACCCCTGCGAGGTGGCCCGCGAGCTGGCCGCCCAGGGCACCAAACTGGTGGTCGACACGCTCGGCCTCATCCCCGACGAGAAGGTACGCAGGCAGCTTGTCTGCATCGCCTCGGCGACCGGCGGCACGTACACCTCGGCGCAGAGCAAGGACGACCTGACCCGGCGGATCAAGCAGCTCGTGCAGCGGGCCAAGGACACCCACGCCAAGACTCCGGCGAAGGTGGCCGGCACCGACGTCTGCGCCAAGGCGCCCGTGCTCACCCCCGGCGTCTACACCGACCGGGAGCGCTTCGAGGAGCACCGGTGGTACCGGATTCCGGTCCAGCCGGGGCAGGAGCTGCGGGCCTCGGTGAGCATCGGCCTGGACCGGCCGTTGAACCGGGACTACGGCGTACTGCTGCGGGCCACTGCCACCGACGGACGGGAACTGGTCCGGGGCAACGACGCCGGCAGCGGTCGTACCGACGTGCTGTCGACCGGCGTGCGCTGGGCGGCGACGGACGACGACGAGGACGAGGCGGAGGACGGCGACGAGGGCGGCGTCTTCTCCGACTCGACGGAGAAGGCTCCCGAGCCCACCGTCGTCTGCCTGGTCGTCAGCAACTCCTTCTCCGCCAAGGCGGGTGCCGGTCAGGCCCCGGGCATGCCGCTCGAACTGACCATCGACCTGGTCGACGCGTCGCCCGCCCCGAACAGCCCGGGTCTCGGCCGGGGCTGGGTGCTGCTGGGCGTACTGACCCTCGCGGGCCTGCTCAGTGGGTTGATCGTTGGTTGGCTGACCCGTTGGTGGGTAGCGGTCTGGAGGACCCGATGACGATGCGGAAGGCTCCGGCCCTGATCTCGGCCCGCCGGGCGGCGGTGCTGCTCGCCGCCACCGGTATCGCCGTCGCGCTGCCGGCCGCCGCCAGCGCGGACACGCCCACCCCGTCGCCGGGGGCCGCCACCATCAACAAGGCCGGCACCTCGTTCCTCACCGCCGCCGGCATCAGCCCCGGCCAGCCCGTACGGGTCGGTGCCTCCGTGGGCGACTACCTGTACTGGTCGTTCACGGCCGAGGCGGGGGACACCCACCACGTGGCGGCCACCGTGTCGCTGCCCGCCGCGGCGAGCCGGAAGGGCGACTCCACCTGGACCGTCGAGGTCTTCGACGGGCTGCGCCGCCGGCAGGCGTGTGTCGCCGGGGCGCAGACCCCGGTGGCGTCCAAGAGCGCCGCCACCGTCGAACTCGACTGCGAGCTGCGCCAGGTGCGCTCGTGGGCCGAGCCGTGGTCGGGTGACCCGCTGCCGGGCACCTACTACGTCCGGCTGTCCGGCATCGAGTTGCCGGAGCAGGAACTGGGCCTGCCGATCGAGGTGAGCCTGCTCGTCGGGGTGGAGTCCGACGGCGACACCGAGCCGGAGGGCGGCGACCTGAAGGAGCCCCTGGTCCCGGCGGTGAACCCGGGCAAGGTGCTCGCTGGCGACCCGACCGCCAGCACGCCGGCCCCGGCGGCGGCCGGCGACGAGGAGGACGACGGCTGGTTCGACTGGGTCCGGTGGCCGAGCCTGTCGTCCCGCTGGTACTGGACCATCGCCGGCGGCATCCTGGCCGCCGTCGCGGGGGTGGTCGGCTTCGCCCTGACCCGCCCCCGCCAGCGCGTCGGCTGAGTCGTACGCGCGGTCACCGCACCAGGACACGGACCAGATCGACGATGACGGCAGGGCGGGCATGACCGAACGGGTCGTGTCCGCCCTGCTCCACGCAGGGAGGCGGCCGGAACGCCGTGGCAGCCCACGGCGCCACGTCGAACTCCCGTGGCGGCAGGGGCGGCGGGTCAGGCTCCCGGCGGCCGGTAGGCCACCTTCAACCGGAGCGCCTCGTCCATGTCCTGAGGCGTCAGCAGCGGGTTGATCCGGGTGTCCAGGCCGCCGGCCGCCCGGATCGTGGCGGCCAGGGCGACGGCGGTCTGCTGGTCGGGAAGGTCGCAGATCACGTACACGTCGTAGGGGCCGAGCGCGAAGTCGAACGACTCCAACCGGCCGCCGGTGTTCTCGACCAACGCCTGGATCACCTCGGCGCGTCTCGCCCCGCCCTCCTTCATCAACCCGCTGATCCCCTCGACCGTGTAGGTCGCCGTGAACAGGAACCTCGCCATCCGGGCACCACCTCCAGATCCCGGCCGCGGGTACCCGGTGTGCCGGTGTCTAGTCCTGCGCTCACCGGAACGCGGCCGGGCGGAGCCAAGACGCCGGGGCCCGTCAGCTCTCTTGCGCCACGTGGGCGCCGTCCGTTCGGACATCCCGCGTCGGAACGTCCGCAGGTTCCTGCGGTCGACCGCCTGCCAGTCGGCCCATAGGTTCACGCCCCCGTTCCGGCGTTCCCGCGCCGCCCGCCCACGCCGGAGCCGACGGGCCCTCTACAGTCGACGGTCTCATCGAGTGACGGCGAGAGGGTACGGATGCGCATCGGCATCAACACGTGGGCGTGGGCGGCACCGCTGACCGACGAGGCGCTCGCCGAACTGGCCCCACGGATCAGGGCCTGGGGCTTCGACGCCGTCGAGCTGACCGTCCAGGCGCCCGGCGACTGGGACCCCGACCGCGCCGCCGACCTGCTCGCCGGGCTGGGCCTGACCCCCGCCGTCTGCGCCGGCCTGCTGCCCGGGCACGACCTGCTCGCCGACGACGAGGAGGTCGTACGGCGTACGGAAGAGTTCGTGCGGCAGTGCGTGCGGGCCGCCGGCCGGGTGGGGGCCGCCGTGGTGGCGGGTCCGCTCTACGCGCCGGCCGGCCGGCGGTGGCTGCTGGACGCGGACGCCCGTCGGGCCACCGTCGCGCGCCTCGTCGAGCGGCTCCGGCCCCTGGCCGACGAGGCCGCCGGCCAGGGCGTGACGATTGCCCTCGAACCGCTCAACCGGTTCGAGACGAGCCTGCTCAACACCGTCGACCAGGCGCTGGAGGTGGTGGCCGGCGTCCCCGGCCTGGGCCTCGCCCTGGACACCTTCCACCTCAACATCGAGGAGCGTGACCTGCCGGCCGCCATCCAGCTGGCCGGCGACCGGCTCGCGCACGTGCAGGTGTGTGGCAACGACCGTGGGGTGCCCGGCGGCGACCACCTCGACTGGCCGGGGATGTTCGACGCCCTGGCCGGCATCGGCTACACCGGCCAGGTGAACATCGAGTCGTTCACCGCCGAGGCGCTGGCCGTGCCGATGTCCGTGTGGCGGCCCCTCACCGCCGACCCCGACACCCTCGCCGTCGAGGGGCTGGCCTTCCTGCGCGGCCTGACCGGGCGTAATCTCCCGTAGACCTCGGGGGGAAGGTGGGATCGATGCGCTCCGGGCTGGAGGTGCCGCCGGCGGTCGAGGCGGAGCGGGTCATCACCGCCGTACTGGCCGACCTGCGCTCCGGCGACCATCGCGGCGTGGTGGTCGACTCGCCGCCGGGCGCCGGCAAGTCGACCCTGGTGGTGCGCGCCGCCGTGGAGCTGGCCGCCGCCGGCGAGCCGCTGATCATCGTCGCGCAGACCAACGAGCAGGTCGACGACCTCATCGACCGCCTGGCGCGCAAGGCGCCCGAGCTGCGCATCGGCCGGCTCTCCGCCGCCGACTACCGGCCGTCCGAGCGGGTCAGGGGCCACGAGACGGTCCGGGTCGCCGCGAAGGTCGCCGACCTCGGCGGTCCGGCCGTCATCATCGGTACGGCCGCCAAGTGGGCCACGGTCGCCGAGGGCTCCTGGCCGTGGGCGATCGTGGACGAGGCGTACCAGATGCGCTCGGACGCCCTGCTGCGCGTGGCGGGGCGGTTCGAGCGGGCGCTGTTCGTCGGCGACCCCGGTCAGCTCGACCCGTTCTCGACCGTGGAGACGGGCCGCTGGACGGGCCTGACCTGGGACCCGATGCAGTCGGCGGTGGCGGTGCTGCTGCGGCACAACCCGGAGCTGCCGGTGCACCGGCTGCCGGTGTCGTGGCGGCTGCCCGCCTCGGCGGCGCCCGTGGTCGCTGCGGCGTTCTACCCGTTCACCGGGTTCCGCGCCGGCACCGGTCCCGCCGACCGGGCGCTGCACCTCGCCGAGCCCGGGCCGGGGGACGCCCTGGACCGGACGGTGGAGTTGGCCGCCGCCACCGGCTGGGCCCTGCACGAGCTGCCGGCGCGGCAGACCCTGCGTACCGATGGCGAGGCCGCCTCGGCCTGTGCGGCCCTGGCGCTGCGGATGCTCCGGCGCGGCGCGGTCGCCGTCAGCGAGCACGCGCCGGCGGGCGCGCCGGTCACCGCCGACCGGATCGCCGTCGGGGCCGCCCACCGCGACCAGGTCGCGGCCATCCGCGCGCACCTGGGCGGGGCCGGGGCGGGCATCACCGTCGACACCGCCAACCGGCTCCAGGGCCGGGAGTACGACGTGACGATCGTGCTGCACCCGCTGTCGGGCCGCCGCGACGCGACCGCGTTCCACCTCGAGTCGGGGCGGCTGTGCGTGCTGACGTCGCGGCACCGGCACGCGTGCGTCGTCGTGGCGCGCGCCGGGATCGGCGAGCTGCTGGACGCCCACCCGTCGACGGAGATCGTGCACCTCGACGTGCCGGTCAGGTTCCCCGACGGCTGGGAGGCCAACCAGACGATCCTCGACCTGCTCGCCGGCACGACGGCGACCACCTGACCCGTCGTACGCCACCTGCCGCCGGCCGCGCCCCGACCGCGCGCACCCGTCCGCCCTCTCGCCGGATGTCGATGGCTGCCTTAGCATCCATCAACATCAAATTCCGGCTCCGGAGGGAACTTCCCCTATGACGGGTCTACTCGCCCGCGTCCTCGCCCCGGCCCGACGGGCGCTCGCCGGCGCCGGCGTCGCGCTGCTCGCCGTGGGCGCCATCGCCGTCGTGGCCGCGCCGGCTGAGGCCGCCGGCCCACGGCCGAACTTCCAGATGCCGTTCCCCTGCGGCGAGACCTGGCGGCTGGCGACCTACTACGGGCACGACGACTACGACATCGACATGACCTACACCGGCGGCGCCAGCAGTGGCCGGCCGATCCTCGCCTCGTACGCCGGGACCGTCACCTTCGCGGGCTGGACCACCGGCGGCGGCTGGTACGTGGTGGTCGACCACGGCGGTGGCTGGCGGACCAGCTACGCGCACATGATCGAGTCGCCGCCGGTGCGCGTCGGGCAGTGGGTGTCGACCGGTCAGCAGCTCGGCCGGGTCGGCAGCACCGGCAACTCGACCGGCCCGCACCTGCACTACGAGCAGACGCGCGACGGCGTCAAGACCGAGGCGTACTTCAACGGCGTGCCCTCCGGCATCACCTCCGACGGCAGCTCGAACACCGGCCCGCTCTACGTCTCCGGCCCCGTCTCGCCGGCCCGCAACATGACCAGCCAGAACTGCGGCCAGGTCAGCTCCAACCGTCAGGTGTACGAGTCCGGCAGCCACAGCGGCTGGCAGATGCTGCCGGTCAACAGCATCACCGGCTCGGCAACCGCGTCGATGGTCATGGGCACCAACAAGCTGCTCTACACGGTCAACGACGGCCGGGTCTACGAGGCGTCCAGCGACACCGGCTGGCGCAACCTGTGGACCGGCATCTCGGGGGTCAGCAACAACGCGCTCGCCGTGATCAACGTCGACGGCGTGAAGTACATCTACACCGTGATCGGGGGCATGGTGCACGAGGCGGCCAGCAACAACGGCTGGCGGAACCTGAACACCGGCATCTCCGGGGCGAGCCCGAACGCGTTGGCCGCGATCAGTCTGAACGGTGTGAAGATCATCTACACCGTGGTCGGGGGCTCGGTGCACGAGGCGGCGAGCAACAACGGCTGGCGCAACCTCAACTCGGGCATCTCCGGGGTGAGCGCGAACGCGTTGGCCGCGATCAACCTCAACGGTGTGAAGATCGTCTACACGGTGGCGGGGGGCTCGGTGCACGAGGCGGCCAGCAACGCCGGCTGGCGCAACCTGTGGACCGGCATCTCGGGGGTCAGCAACGACGCGCTCGCCGTGATCGACTTCAACGGGGTCAAGCACATCTACACGGTGGCCGGGGGCATGGTGCACGAGGCGGCCAGCAACAACGGCTGGCGCAACCTCAACTCCGGCGTCCGTGGCGCGGGCGTCTCGGCGACCAGCCTCAACGGGGTGAAGATCCTCTACACGATCTGACGGCCGCGTACGCCGTGCGGGGCGCAGGCGAACCGCCGGCGGCCCGCCCGGACATGGTGCGGCGGAACGGGCGTGACGGTCGCCAGCGTTCGGGCGGACGCTTCGTCGCCGGGGCGAGCAGTCGACTACTTAGCGTAGTCATCTTGGAGATAACGCCTGGTCGGGCGACTACCTAGCGTGAGGTTCGTCAATCGCAACGCCTTCGTGCCGGTCTGGACCCGACTCTGCGGGAGGCCGCCACCGAGGCGACAGACAGGAGACTCACATGTCAGCTCAGCCAGCCGCCCGCCGGCCCCGATCCCGCGCGTTCACCCTCCTCCTCGGCGCCGCCGTGGCGGCCGGGGTGATCGTCCCCGCCGCTCCCGCGTCGGCCGCCGTCCCCCGGCCTCGTCCGGATCGCCGCGACCAGCGCCAGCAACTCGAACGACTTCCGCAGCGTCACGGCGACCTGCCCGGTGGGCAAGGTGCTGACCGGGACGGGTTACGAGCTCAACGGTGCGACCGGCGAGGCGGTGGTCGACGACTTCCGCCCCATCGGCGGCCCGGCCGCCGCGCCGGCCACCGCCACCATCGGCGCGTACGAGAGGACACGTTCACCGGTAACTGGACCAGCACCGCGTACGCCATCTGCGCGACGGCGTAGTCGGCGGCACGGGCCGGTGGCGTCGCCCCGAACCGGGGCCGGCGCCACCGGCCGGACCCCACGCCCCACGCCCTGCGCCGCTCCCGCCGGCCCGCCCGCCGGCCGCGACGGTCGCGGTCGTCGCCGCGTACGGGCCGCCGCCGTCACTCCGGCCCGGTCCGGCCCGCGTTCACGGGCGGTCGTCGCCGCGCGTCAGGCGAACGTGTCGCCGAACTCGCGCACGCCGTCGACGTCGAGCGTGATCCGGCTGTTGTCGGTCCACTGGCCGGTGGCGGCACGCCAGCTCGGGTCGTCGCGTTCGTCGATGTCGGTCCAGCCGGGCCGGTGGTGGCGCAACTGGATCGGCCCGGACGACGCGCCCGGGGCGAGGACGCCGTCGGTGAAGGTCAGCTCCACCCAGCCGGGGATCGGCGTGCCCGGCAGCGGGTAGCGGGTCGGCGTCGGGGTGGGTGTCGGCGTCGACGGCCCGCCGGGCGGCAGGGGCGGCGGGAAGAACGTCGTCGAGCGTCGGATCCGGTCGCAGCCCAGCGCCGCCCAGTCGCAGTTGAGCGCCAGTGAGGTGTCCCCGCCCTCGAAGGTCACGTGGTAGCGCACCCGCACGTCGGCGAGGTCGAGCGGCCCGGTGCCGGTGTTGACGACCTGGAGGACGTGCTGGATCTGGTTGTCCGTCGGCGACCAGTCGAGGTTGAGGTAGCTGACCTTCGCCCGCCCGTACGCCGTGCGGACCGGTGTGACGGGGGAGGGGTCGGAGTAGCCGCCGAGGGTGTAGGCGTTGACGACGAGCCGGTACTCGCTGCCGGGCGCGAGGTTGGTCAGCGTCAGGGTGGTGGCGGTCGTGCTGCCGAGGCTGCGGTAGACGTGCGGACCGAGTTGCGCCCGCACCTCGTACGTGATCGGTTCCTCGCCAGCCGGCTCGCCCACCCAGGTCGAGGGCGCCCAGGAGAGGGTGAGCAGGTGTGGCTGGTTGACCACGACGACGGGGCTGCCGGGCGTGGTCAGCGCCGGGGCGTCGTCCGCCCGCGCGGCACCCACCCCGAGCGGACCCAGCAGCGCGGCGAGGACGATGGCGGTGGTGACGCGACGGACACGCATGGTGGCGATGCTACGAGCAGGAATGGATGCTTATCAATCGTTAGGTGTCCACCGGGCGTCGGCCTCGGGTGCCTTCCCGCCTGCGGTCTGTCTCATCAGCCGTGACGGGCTGTGCCGGACCTCGACGGCCGGCGGTGTGGTGGTCTCGTCGCTCGATACCACACAGGTATCTTTATGCCACAGAGGTATCGGCGTTTCGGCGTCGGTGGTTCCTCGGCTTCGCCCGCCTTCCGCCGCACCCCCGCACGGCCTTGGGGCGGTCGAGCCCAACCGGGCGACGGCGACCGACAGCACAGTCGCCGGATTCGCGCCGCCGTCGATCACCTGGATTCATGTCGGCCTACCGATAGCTCGACGGCCCAGACGATCTACGTCGGTCGATAGCCTTTCGTGGCACAGGCCGTCCACGAAAGGCGGACCATGAACGATTCCCATACCTCACTGTCCCGGCGGCGGATACTGATCGGCGCCGCCGCTGCCTCGGCGGTCACTGTCGGCGCAGCGAGCGCCGCCCACGCCGCACCACCCGCCCACGCCGCACCACCCGCCCACGCCGCACCACCCGCCAACGGAGCGGCGCCGGCCCGGCCGCTCGTCGTGCGGGACCGGATCGCCACCGCCCGGCTCGCCGGCTCGCCGGCCCGCTTCCAGGCCGACTTCCACGAACGTCTCGACGCCTGGCTGGCCTTCTGGTCGGCCAACTCACCGCACGCCTGGAGCCCGCCGGTGCAGGTGTCGGGGCGGGTGGGCGCGGACGGTGCCGCGTTCACGCTGCACGCCATCCGGGTCACCCGCGACGACGAGACGTGGGACGCCTTCGCCGCCGGGCGGTCGGACGCCGCTCACCTGGCCACCCTCGCCAGCCTGCACCACCACTTCCCGTCGGTACGCGTCGAGGCCGGCGGCGCGCTCCGGGTGATCGACGGCCCCGCCGGCTGGACCGGCTCGGCCGAGCAGGTCGCGTTCGCGGTCACCGCCTGCCGCGAACTGTGGGGGCTGCGCGACGCCGACGCGGCGGACTGGCGGGAGCACCTGGGGCGGGCCGGGCACACCGCCGACCCGACGTCCCGTTCCGGCTGGGCGGCCTTCACCAGGGCGGGTCTGCGGCGCGGGCTGCGGACCGACACGTACTGACCATCGGAGGTAGGACATGGCACGTAGCGAATTCCGTTTCGTCGTCGACGGTGTCGATCTGACGACCGAAGAGCAGAGCCTCATCGCCAGCGAGATCCAGAAGGCCGGGCTCAACGCGCTCACCGCCGCCGGCAAGCGGCTGACCAACCCGCTCGCCGTCGGGCACGCCAACATCAAGCTCCGCCCCGAGTGGTACGGCATGTGGGTCATCGACGGCCCGTTCGCCGAGGAACTCGGCCAGAAGATCAACGACATCGGCTTCTGGATGCAGCGGTGACGGATCCCGTCCACCGGCCGGACCCGCCGGAGCGGATGTGCCCGAGTACCCCCGCGGCCAATGCCACGTTGTTCCTCGGCATGATCACTCCGGCGGGCCGGGTCGCCTACGTCACGCCGCCGCTCCCGGCCGAGGTCGCGCTCGCCCAGGCCGGCACGGACACCCCGGTCGAGTCGCGGTACCGGCTCGCCGGCCCGTGCGTCACCGCGAAGTGCGGCTTCTGGACGGGCGAGCACTGCGGCCTCGGCGAACGCCTGGCCGCGTCGTACCGGGAGACCGTCGGTCCGACCGAGGCCGACCTGCCGCGCTGCGCGATCCGGCGGACCTGCCGGTGGTACGCGGAGCAGGGCGCGGCGGCCTGCGCCGCCTGCTCCCACGTCGTCACCGACGCCCGCTGACCCGCACGCCGGGTCGGGGGGTGGTGGCGGGGCGGGGTCAGCGGCCGCCGGCCGGTGCGGGTGCCGTGCGGCGTCGTAAACGACTCGCGATGTCCCACCGTTCCGCTACCGTCTGGGCGTCATGGATCTGCGGTACGACGAGGCCGTCATCGGGCGGGAGCATCCCGCGGCCCTGCTGCGCGCCGAGGTCGACCGGGTGACCGCCAGCCACGGCGGCCTGGTCCTCGTCACCGGGGAGCCGGGCATCGGCAAGACGACGCTGGTCACGGCGGCGGCCGGCGAGGCCCGTCGGCGGGGCGCGCTGGTGCTCGGCGCGGCCTGCTGGGATTCCGACAGCGCGCCCGGCTACTGGCCCTGGGTGCAGGTGCTGCGCGGTCTGCGCCGCTCGTCCGACGACTGGGCCGTGGCCCGCGAGTCGGCCGAGCCGGGCCTCGCGGCGCTGCTCGGCGAGGCGACCGGCGGCACCGCCGGGGAGCCGACGGACGGCGACGCCGACGAGGCGACCGGCGGTCCGGCCGGCGACGACCGCGTCGAGCAGGAGGAGTTCGCGCTGCACGACGCGGTGACCACCGCGCTGGTCGCGGCGTCGCAGCGCCGTCCGGTCGTGGTGGTGCTCGACGACCTGCACTGGGCCGATCCCGCCTCGATGCGGCTGCTGCGGTTCGCCGCCCAGCACACCTGGTTCGAGCGGCTGCTGCTGATCGGCACCTACCGCGACGCCGAGGTCGAGTCTCCCGACCACCCGCTGCGCGAGCTGCTGATGCCGCTGGTGGCGAAGGCGACCACGCTCACCCTCACCGGCCTGTCCCGCGACGAGGTGGCCGCGCTGATGACCCGCACGGCGGGCCGGGCACCCGACGCCGGTCTCCTCGACGAGGTGCACCGGCGCACCGGCGGCAACCCGTTCTTCGTGGAGCAGACCGCCCGGATCTGGCGTGCCGACGGCCGGGTCGGCGCGATCCCCCCGGGCGTACGGGAGGCGGTGCGCCGCCGTCTCGCCCAGTTGCCGGCGGCGGTCGTCGAGGCACTCACCGCCGCCGCCGTGCTCGGCCGGGAGTTCCACCGTCAGGTCCTCGCCGCGTACGCGGGCACGCCCGCGGCGCAGGCCGACCGGCTCCTCGACCGGGCGGTGACCGCCCGGCTCGTGGTGTCCCGGGGCGGCGGCCGGTTCGCCTTCGTCCACGACCTCGTGCGGGAGACCCTCTACGACGCGCTGCCCGACGACGACCGGCGCTCCCGGCACGCCGCGCTCGTGCGGGCCGTCGACCGCGCGCCGGCGCTCGCCGAGCGGCTGATCCCCGCCGACCTGGCCCGGCACGCCCACCTCGCCGGCGCCCACCTCGACCCGTCGCGCGCCGCCGACCTGCTGGTCGCCGCCGCCCGCGACGCGGGCGGCCGGCTGGCGGTGGACGAGTCGGTGGTGCACTTCCGCCGGGCGCTGGAGGTCGCGGAGGACCCGGCCGGCCGCGTGAAGATCATGATCGAGCTGGGTCAACTGCTGCACCACGCGGGCGGCGGCGACGAAGCCCGGCGGCTGCTCGCCGAGGCCGTCACGTTGGCCGTGGCGGTCGACGACCCGGTGGTGCTGGCCCGCGTCGCCCTCGTCGTGCACAGCCGCCACGCCGACGGCTCCAGACGTGTCCCCGATCCGGAGGGCGTCGTGCGGGAGGCGTACCGGCGGTTGATCGGCGAGTCCGCCGGCGCCGTCCCGGTCAGCACGCTCGTCACCGATCTGATCGCCGCCACGGAGTCTCTGGCCCGGCGCGGGCACGACGACGAGGCGCTCACCTTCAGCCTCTGGGCCCGCCACGACACCACCTGGGGGCTGGGCTCGGCCCGCGACCGGGCCGCGATCACCGCCGAGATCCGGGACGTGGCGCGCCGGGGCGGCGACGCGGAGACCGCGCTCTGGGCCACCGCGCTGCGCTGGGTCGCGCTGCTGGAACTGGGCGACCCCCGCTACCACGACGAGTTCGCCACCTTCGTGGCCGGCGCCCGACGGGGCGACGTGCGGCACCGCGCCGCCGCCACCATGGACGACGCCATCATCGCCGCCTTCCGTGGCGACTTCGCCCGGGCCGACGAGCTGTTCGGCGAGCTGACCGGCCTCGGCGAGTGGGACCATTCCGACTTCGCCTTCATGGGTCACCATCTGCGCTGGTCCCGGCTGCACCTCCAGGGCCGCTCCGACGACGCCCTCCTCGACGAGCTCTCCTCGGCCGGCTATCCCCATCCCGAGCTGCTCCGGGGCATCACCGCCGTCGAGTGTGGCGACACCGGGTCGGCCCTGCGGCTGGTCACCGGCATCGAGGCCGCCGGCACGGCGTACCCGGGAGCGGTGTCGCCGCTGTGGCTGCGGCTGCGCGCCGGTGTCGCCGCCGCGACCCGCGACCCCCGGCGCTGCGCCGAGGTCCGTCAGGCCCTGCGACCGCACCGCGGGCAGTGGATGTCGGCGCTGTTCGGCTGCGACCTGAGCGGCCCCGTCGACCACTGGCTGGCCCTCGTCGACGTCGCGCAGCGACGGTGGGACGACGCGGTGGCCGGTTTCTCCGCCGCCCGCGACTCCGCCGACCGGCTGGGCGCCCGCCCGTGGTCGGTCCTGGCCCGCGCCGCCCTGGCCGACGCGCTGACCGGGCGGGACGGCCCCGGCGACGCGGCGGCCGCCGCCGCGCTGCGCGAGGCCACCGCCCGCGACGCCACCGACCTGGGCATGCACCAGGTGACCCGACGCCTCACCGGCGCAGAGGAGGCCGGGGCACCGCCCGCCGGCCACTCCGGGGCCCTCCTCCCGGTCACCGGCCCAGTTCCGGACCGCGTCGGCGGCCCGCAGGTGGCGGTCGTCTGGCCGCCCGGCCCGCAGGCGGCGGCGCGCGGGCCGCACGAACCGCGGGCTGCGATCGGGCCGCGTGAACCGGGGGTAGCGATCGGGCCGCGTGAACCGGGGGTAGCGATCGGGCCGCGGGTGTCTGCCGGCGCCGTCGTGGCGCAGCCGTCCGGCGGCAGGCAGGCGCCCGCCGGGGGGCAGGCGCCGGGCCGGGCGTACGGGTTCCGCCGCGACGGGCCGGTGTGGCAGCTCGCGTACGCCGGGGTGGTGGTGCACCTGCCCGACGCGAAGGGGCTGCGCGACCTGCACGTGCTGCTGAGCCGGCCGGGCGTCGACGTCCCGGCGGTCGAACTGCTCGACCCGACCGCCGGGCCGGAACTCGTCGCGGCCCGCCGGATGGGCGGCGACCCGGTCCTCGACGACGAGGCGAAGGCCCGTTACCGGCGGCACCTGGAACGGCTCGACGACGAGATCGACCGGGCCGCCGAGCGCGGCGACCGGCGGCGGATGGCCGACCTCGACGCCGAGCGGGGTGCCCTGCTCGCCGAGCTGCGCGCCGCCGCCGGGCTGGCCGGTCGCAGCCGCCGCCTCGGCGACGAGGCCGAGCGGGCCCGCAAGACGGTGACCGCCCGCATCCGGGACGCGCTGCGCAAGCTCGACCAGCGTCACCCGGCGCTCGCCGGCCACCTGCGCGACACCGTGTCCACGGGTAGCACCTGCCGCTACCTCCCGCCCGACCCGGTGCCCTGGCGTCTGTAGCCGATCCGCGACCGATCCCTATCGCGCACGCCGGCAGCCGCGTGCGGCCGGCACGGCGGACGGGCGCCGCGACCCACGCGACGCCCGTCGCGGTGGTCGGTCAGCGGCGGTTGTAGCGGTACATCGTCAGCGTGCCGAAGACGACCACGAAGCCGGCGGTCCACAGCAGCGTCCACATCGTGGCCGACGCGTCCGACGTTCCCGACATGACGGCGCGTACCGAGGCCACCAGCTGCGTGATCGGGTTGACCTTGACGAACGCCTGGAGCCAGCCGGGCATCGTTGCGGGCTCGACGAACACGTTGCTGAGGAAGGTCAGCGGGAACAGCACCATCATGCTCGCCCCCATCACGGACTTCTCGCTGCGCAGGACGAGACCGAAGAACGTCCAGACCCAGGAGAACGCGAACGAGAAGACCACGAGCAGGCCGATCCCGGCCACCACACCGGGCAGCCCCCCGTCGGGCCGGAACCCCAGCACCAGCCCGACGCCGAGGATGACCACGGCCGCCAGCACGTACCGCAGCACGTCGCCGAAGATCATGCCGACCAGCGGGGCCGGCCGCCAGACCGACAGCGTGCGGAACCGGTCGAAGACACCCTTCTCGATGTCGGTGTTCAGCCCCACCCCGGTGTACATGGTGATCATCACGACGCTCGTCACCATGATGCCGGGCAGGAAGAACTGGAGGTAGTCACGCGGGCTGTCGGCGAGGGCACCGCCGAACAGGTACGTGAACATCAGCACCATGATGATCGGGAACGCCGTCACGTCGAACAGCTGCTCCGGCACGTGCTTGATCTTCAGCAGCGCGCGCCAGCCGAACGCGAGCGACGCCGACAGCGCGTTCGGTCGGGGCGGTCGCGCGCCGGGCGCGAGGACGGTGGAGAGCGCCTCCGCCGACGGTACGTAGACGGATGGGGCGCGCCCGGTCGTGGTGGCGTTGCTCATCGGGCTGCCTCCAGCTCGTCGTCCCGCTCGTCGGCCGCGACGGCGGGGTGGTCGGTCAGGGCCAGGAAGACCTCGTCCAGGCTCGGCTGACCGAGGGAGAAGTCGTCGACGACGATCCCGGCGCGGGCCAGGTCGCCGAGCGCGCGGGCGGCCTGCGCGCCGGCGTCGAGGTCGCTGCCGGCCCCGCCGACGCGGGCGGTGAGCGCGACCGGATCGGGTGCGAGCTGCACCGGTACGCCGAGCGCCGCCTGGAGCAGCTTCTCCGCCTCCGGCCGCCGCCCGGGGTCGCGCAGTCGCAGGTGGACGGTGCCGGAGCCGACCGAGGACTTCAGCTCGCCCGGGGTGCCCTCCGCGATCACCCGGCCGTGGTCCACCACCGCGATGCGGCCGGCGAGCTGGTCGGCCTCGTCCAGGTACTGCGTGGTCAGCAGCACGGTCGTGCCGTGCGCCACGACGGCCCGGACGATCTCCCACACCTGGTTGCGGCTGCGCGGGTCCAGCCCCGTCGTCGGCTCGTCAAGGAAGAGCAGGTCGGGGGTGTTGAGGATGCTCGCCGCGATGTCGATGCGCCGTCGCATGCCGCCCGAGTACTTCTTGACCTGCCGGTCGCCCGCCTCGGTGAGACCGAAGGCGGTGAGCATGCCCTCCGCGCGCGCTCGGGCGGCCGGCTTGCGGTGCCCGAGCAGGCGGGCGAGGAGCATCAGGTTCTCCAGCCCGGTCAGGTCCTCGTCCACGGAGGCGTACTGGCCGGTCAGGCTCATCCGGGCGCGTACGGCGTCGGCCTCGGTGACGACGTCGTGGCCGAAGACGCGGGCCCGCCCGCCGTCGGGGCGCAGCAGCGTCGCCAGCACCCGTACCGCCGTGGTCTTGCCGGCGCCGTTGGGCCCGAGCAGGCCGTAGACGGTGCCGGCCGGGACCTGGAGGTCGATGCCGGCGAGCGCCCGGGTGTCCCCGAACGACCGGGTCAGGCCCTCGGCCTCGATGGCCAGGCCGGTGGTGCGTTTCATGCGCTCTACCTTCCTCATGCGTGACACGTTCAGGAGACGTACGGGCGCGCGGGGCACGACCGTCGCGCGGGTCCACGCGGACGACGTCGCGCGTCGTGCCGGGCGTGCGGCGGTGACGACCGTACGGAGCAGGTCGGGTACCGGCCGATGGAACCGCACCCGTACGACACGTTGCCGACCGGTTCGGCCACTCGTCGTACGCGTGGTCGACCCTGTTTCAACGAGCCCGGGAAGCTGTGGTTGTACGTCGGGCTTCCCCCTCCCGGCTCCGGTCCCACCCGGGAGGCGCTAGACGACGGCCAGCGCCCCGCCAGATCGGAACTGGCGGGGCGTCGGGCGTCAGGCCGGCTCGTCGAAGAGCACCGGCCAGGGGCGGGGCGACGGCGCGGGCGGCGGTGGCGGGGGCGCCGACCCGTCGGCGAGCACCTCCGCCGCGAGCTGCCCGAACATCGGCGCGGCCGGGTGCGCGGCCCGGCGCGGCCAGGCCGCCGAGGTGCGTCGGACCAGGGGCGATCCGGCGATCGGCCGCCAGGCGATCCTGGGCTCCCGACGGGCCGTCGCCGCCGGTTCGACGGCCACCCCGCCGCCGGCCAGCACCAGCCCGAAGAGGAACTCCGGGTTGCGCGCCGGGCGGACCCGGCCGGGGGTGAACCCGTGCCGGCGGCAGACCTCCAGCAGGTGGTCGTGCCAGCCGGGCGCGGTGGCCCGGGGCGCGGTCACCAGGTCCAGGCCGGCCAGCGCCGCCAGCTCGACCTCCCGGCCCCGGGCCAGCGTCGAGGCGCGCGGCAGCAGCACCCCCAGCGGTACGTCGACGGCGGCGCCGAGGCGCAGCCCGTCGTCGGTGACGGGGTGGTGGAGCAGGCCGACGTCCAGCCGCCCCTCGCCCAGCATCCGTTCCTGCTCGCCGCTGGTCAGCTCGTGCAGATCCACGTCGAGGCCGGGGGCGCGCCCGGCCAGCCGGTCGAGCAGCTCGCGCAGGGTCACCGCGGGCGTCTCCGGCGACACCCCGGCCCGGAGCACCCCCGACACCCCGTCGCGTACCTGCCGCATCAGGTTGCGCAGCCGGCCCTCCCCGGCGAGCAGTTCCTCGGCCTCGCCGAGGAGTAACTGGCCGGCGGCGGTCAGCCGCACCTGCCGGCGGGAGCGGTCGAACAGCTCGACCGCCAGCTCCCGCTCCAGGCGCTGCACGGACTGGCTCAGCGGCGGCTGGGCCATGCCGAGCAGCTCGGCGGCGCGGCCGAAGTGCAGCTCGTTGGCGACCACCACGAAGTGGCGCAGGTGCCGGAGCAGGTCCACGGCCGGACCCTACGCCAGCGCCCCGACGCGGGCCGGCCGCCGGCGGCTACGGTGCGCAGGTGGCGACGGAGCGGATCGGCGGGATCTTCGGACGGGCCGGGGTCGTCGGCTGCCTGCACGCCGTCGACCTCGACGCGGCCGACGGAAGCCGCGACGCGGCCGACGAACAAGCGGGGCCGGGAGGGCCGGGGTTCGCGGGAGCGGGGCGGCCGGGTGGCCGGCGGGAGGTGGCCCTCCGGGCGGACGAGCAGGTGGTGATCGCCTCGATCTTCAAGGTGCTGCTGGTGCTGGAGTTCGCCCGGCAGGTCGTCGCCGGCCAGCTCGACCCCCGGGAGCGGGTCCTCGTCACCGCCGCCGACCGGCTCGGCGGGTGGGGGATCGCCGGCTGCGCCGACGACGCCGAGGTGTCGCTGCGGGACCTGGCGTACTTCGCCATGTCGGTCAGCGACAACACGGCCGCCGACCTGCTGCTGCGCCGGGTCGGGGCGGACGTGCTGCCGATGCTGGCCGCCGAGCTGGGGCTGCCGCGTACCCGGATCGTCGGCGGCCCCCGGCAACTGGTCGAGACGATGCTCGCCGACGTCGGCGCGCGTACCGAGGCGGACTTCGCCCGGATCTTCCCGACCCTGCCGCCCGAGCGGGTCCGCGCGATGCGGATGTTCGACCCGGCGCACACCACGTCGAGCACCGCCCGGGAGATCACCCGGCTGCTCGGCCTGATCTGGCGCGACGAGGCCGGCCCGCCCGAGGCGTGCGGGATGGTCCGGGGCTGGATGGCCCGGCAGCTCTTCTGGACCCGGCTGGCCTCGGGCTTCCCGCCCGGCGTACGGGTGGCCGGCAAGACCGGCACCCTGCCGGGCCTGCACCTGGAGGCCGGCGTGGTCGAGTATCCCGACGGCGGCCGGTACGCCGTCGCCGTCTTCGTCCGCGCCAGCCAACTCGCCACCCGTCGCATCGACGTGGACCTGGCGATGGGCCAGGCCGCCCGGACCGCCGTCGAGGCCCTGCGCGCCGGCTGACTTTCCGGCCGCGCCACCCCGCCGAAGGCCCCGCTGAGCTGGCCCGATATGCCGGCGGATATCGAGCGTGTCGGAGCCGGATCTTGGACCGGGCGGGGTTCGTGCTGATTGGCTCGGCGCCGACCGATCAGCACCACGACGGGGAGAGTTCCGCATGCCCAACCTCGACCGCCGCCGTTTCCTGCGCGACGCCGCCGCCAGCACCGCGCTGGTCACCGCTGGCGGGCTCGCCGGCGCCGCCCCGGCGCACGCCGCGCCGCCGACGACCGCGCCGGTCGCCGCCGCCCCGGCCGGCCGCCGCCGTGGCCCGGTCAGCTTCCGCTGGTGGGGTACGTCGGCCTGGCGCATCGACATCGGCGACCGGACCGTCCTGGTCGACCCCTTCCTCAGCCGGATCGACACCGGGCTGTTCAAGGGCGCCTTCGACCAGGCCACCGAGCTGAGGGTCCGCGCCGACGTCGTCGACTCCCTGGTGGACCGGGCCGAGACGGTGCTCGTCACGCACACCCACTGGGACCACTACATGGACACCCCGCACATCGTCGGGCGCACCGGCGCCCGGGTGATCGGCACGCTCACCGCCTACCACCTGGGGCTCGCGTACGGGCTGCCGTCGGGCAGGCTCAGCCCGGTGCGGGGCGGGGAGGTGCTGGACTTCGGCGCGTACACCGTGGAGGTCGTCAGCTCCCTGCACAGCCGCAACGCGTCCTACTCGATGGCCTTCCCCGGCGTACGGGTCAGCCCGCCGCCGAAGCCGGCGACCATCGCCGACCTGCCCGAGGGCGACACCCTCGCCTACCTGCTGCGGGTCTCCGACGGCCCGTCGGTGTTCTTCATGGGCGCGAGCGACTTCGCCGAGCGCAACCTGACCGGGCTGGCCCCCGACGTGGCGATGGTCGCGCTGCCCAGCAGCACGGCCACCGCCGACTACGCCGAGCGGCTGCTCGACGCCCTGGACCGGCCGAAGGTCGTGGTGCCGGTGCACTTCGACAACTTCGAGACGGAGCTGCGCAACCCGGTGCCCGTGGCGCCGTCGGACCGCGAGCGGCTCGACGCGCTCGTCGCGGCCGTACGCCGGGTCTCCCCGCGCAGCCGCGTGATCGTGCCCAGGTACCACACCGCGTACCACTTCTGAGGACGGCCGGTGGCCGTGGACGCCACGGTCGGATCAGAGCCGGCGGATGGCGGCGGAGTCGAGCCGGTAGCCGATGGTGCGGTCGACGATCCGGCCGACGAGGTCCGCCTTGCGTAGCCCCGCGACGCCGCGCAGCTCCAGGCTCGCGGCGAGCACCCGCAGGTCGCGGGCGGTCCAGCCGGAGAGGTACGCCGTACCGTCGTCGCGCCGCACCATGGCCGCCAGCGCGGCGCGGGCCTCGGCCGGCTCCGGCGCCGGTGCCGCCCGCCGGGCGGACGGCCGGGCGGGGGCGGCGGCCGTCGTGCCCGGGCGCCCAGCGCGGGTGATCCGGGCGCCCAGCGCGGTGGCCGGGGCGGTCCGGTCGGGGAGCGCGGTGGCCGGGGCGGTCCCGTCGGTGGCCGCGTTGCCGGCGGAGGCGAGCAGATCGGCCGGCGCGGCGGGCGGCGTCGCGTCGACCGGCACCACCGCGAGGCGGGCCCGTCCCTCGGCCAGCGCGGCGAGGTCGGCGGCGGGCAGCGCGCGGAGCAGCGCGGCCACCAGCTCGGCGACGTCGCGGGCGGGCCCGGTCACGTCCCCACCCGCTCGGGCTGGAGGTGGTCGAGGAACTCGGTGGCGAGCTGGCGCAGCTCGTCGCGGACGGCCGGGGTGGCGACCCGGTCGCGGAGCACCACCGGCACGCCGCGCGGGGCGTTCGTGGCGAACGCGGTGACGTTCTCCCGCAGGGAGGTGGGGAAGACCGGCAGGCCGAGCGCCCGCACCTGGTCCATGTAGCCCTGGTGGGCGGCGATCGGCCGCTGCGCCATGACCTGGATCATGGTGAACACCACGCCGGCGACGCCGGGGGCGACCTTGTGGTGCCGGCGGGTCGTGGCGAACCGGCGGGCGTCGGCGTTGTACTGGTCGACCAGCTCCCGGACGTTGCCGTGCAGGTAGTCGATGCCCAGCGTGGACAGGTAGTCGGCCTTCGCCGGGATGAGCAGGTGGTCGCTGGCGATGATGGCCGACTGGGTGACGACGTTGAAGTTCGGCGGGCAGTCGATGAGCACCATGTCGTAGCCGCCGAGCGCGTCGTCGTGCAGCCCCTCGGCCAGTGAGCCGCGTACCCGGAACAGCTCGCGGTCGTACTCGTCGCCGTCGGCCACGGCCCGGGCCAGCGCCAGGTCGATGTCGACGAGCTGGAGGTGGGACGCGATCAGGTCGAGCCGGCCCGCGCCGGTGAGCCGCGCGTTCGCGGGGCCGGGTGAGACGACCAGCTCGCCCAGGGTCGTCGCGGGGACGTCCCCGCGCAGGCCGTCGTACCAGCGCTTCACCGTCCGGCCGTCGCGCAGCCGGTCCCGCCAGTCGTCCGGATCGTAGAAGCCGAACGTCAGGCTGGCCTGCGGATCGAGGTCGATGAGCAGCACCTTCATCCCCCGGTTGGCCAGCTCGGCACCGAGGTTGGCGGTCACCGTGGTCTTGCCGACCCCACCCTTGTAGTTGATCACCGATACGACGTACACCGGCACCTCCCCAGACCGGGAACGGTAGCGGGCCGCCGGAACGGTGCGGCACCCGCTCCGGCGACCCGCTCTTGCTCGTAACTGGTCGGTGGTGCCCGGCTGGCTCTGGTCGCTCGGCGTCGGCCTCTCGGCGGCCGGGATCGTGCTGGCCGCGTACCGCTGGCGGGGGCTGCCGCCGCTGGCCGGCGCCCCGCCGTGGCGGCGGCTGACCTCGGCGGCGTTTTCTCGGTGCTCCTGGCGGCCCTGGCCGTGATGATCATCGCCCGCCCCTGAACCCCGCGCCCGGCGGACGGGCGCACGGCGGTCAGGAGGTCGGCGGGGGAGACGCCGGAGTACGCGCCGACGACCTCCTGATCGACGCCGGGCCGGTGGCGGGTGGGGCTGTTAGAGTCGCGTCGCTCTGCGGTCCGGGGGAAGGGGGCGCTTGTGGTGCCGTTTCGCGACACGCTGTCGCAGCTGCTCAAGGCGCGCTTCCCGGTCCTCTACGTCGAGTCCTCCGAGGAACAGCGGGTGGTCGCCGAGGTCTGCGCCGTCGCCCGGGACGCCAACCTCGTCCGTACACCCCGGGCGGTGTGGGCCTGGTCGCTGACGACGGGCCTCGTGCAGCCCGACGGCACCACCCGCAAGGGCACCACCGACCCCGACGACGCGCTGGCCGCGGCGCTGCGCGTCGACCATCCCAGCGTGCTGATCTTCAAGGATCTGCATCCCGCGCACGGCAGCGGCGACCGGCCCGGCACCCCCGGCGTCATCCGCCGGCTGCGGGACGTGGTGGCGGCCTTCAAGGCCGGCCCGGTGCCGCGCACCCTCGTGCTGGTCTCGCCGGTGCTGCACATTCCGGTGGAGCTGGAGAAGGACGTGACGATCGTCGACTTCCCGCTGCCCACCGAGACGGAGATCCGGCGGGTGCTGGACGGCATGATCGCCGCCAACTCCGCGACCGGCCGGATCCGGATCGCGCTGGACGACCTCGGCCGGGAACGGCTCGCCAAGGCGGCCCTCGGGCTCACCCTGCACGAGGCGGAGAACGCGTTCGCCCGGGCCATGGTCAACGACGGCGTGCTCGACGGCGGCGACCTCGCCGTGGTGCACGAGGAGAAGCGGCAGACCGTACGCAAGTCGGGGCTGCTGGAGTTCGTCGACGCCCCGATCGACCTCGCCGACGTCGGCGGGCTGGAGAACCTGAAGCGCTGGCTGGCCAAGCGGGACGGCTCCTGGCTGGCCGAGGCGGCGGCGTACGGGCTGCCCGCCCCCCGGGGCGTGCTGATCACCGGCGTGCCCGGCTGCGGCAAGTCGCTGACCGCGAAGGCCATCGCCTCGGCCTGGGGCCTGCCGCTGCTGCGGCTGGACGTCGGGCGCGTCTTCGCCGGGCTCGTCGGGTCGAGCGAGCAGAACATGCGCACCGCCATCCGGACCGCCGAGGCGACCGCCCCCTGCGTGCTGTGGGTCGACGAGATCGAGAAGGGCTTCGTCGGCGGGGCCAACGACTCCGGCACCTCCGCCCGGGTCTTCGGTTCCTTCCTGACCTGGATGCAGGAGAAGTCCCGGCCCGTCTTCGTCATCGCGACCGCCAACGACTTCGAACGGCTGCCCCCGGAACTGCTGCGCAAGGGGCGCTTCGACGAGATCTTCTTCGTCGACCTGCCGACCCGCGCGGAGCGCGCGTCGATCTGGCGGGTGCACCTCGCCCGGCGGCTGCGCAACCCGGCCGTCGCCGGCGCCCTGACGCCCGACGACGCGCTGCTCGGCGAGCTGGCCGGGCTCAGCGAGGGGTACTCGGGGGCCGAGATCGAGCAGGCCGTCGTCGGAGGGCTCTTCGACGCCTTCGCCGAACGGCGTCCGCTGCGCCGCGACGACCTGATCCGGGCCCTGGTCGCCATGGTGCCGCTCAGCGTCACCCAGGCGGAACGCATCGACGCCGTACGCTCCTGGGCCGACGCCCGCGCCGTCGCCGCCACCGCCGCCGAGGACTGGGATCTCGGTGGCCGTCCCGGCGGGTCCCGGCCCGGCGGTCCGGGGCCGCAGCGGGGTCAGGGCGGACGGGCGGTCGAGTTCTAGTGTGGGCGTCGACACGAACGGAAGGGTCCTGATGAGCGTCTCACTGATACTCCTGCCGCTGGCCGTCGCCGCCGTCGCCGCGACCCACGCCGCCACCGCCGGGCGGGACGGGCAGGATCACGTCGTCTGCGAGGTGCAGACGCGGATGCGGGACGAGACGCTGCTCGTCGCCGCGCTGCGCGACACCGCCGCGGTGGTCACCGCCGAGCCCGACGCGATCGTCGCGGACTGGGCCGACGTGCGGGCCGGCTTCCGGCGCGGCGAGGACGGCATCTGGTCGGCCCACTTCACGGGCGAGGTCGACGAGCAGCGGGCCGTCGAGGCGGTCCGGGCGATCGACGCCGCGTACGGGCGGCAGGTCCAGCGGGCGGTGCTGGAGCGGCTGCGTGAGCAGGCGCCCGCCGCCGGGCTGCGCCTGGAGTCCGAAGAGGTCGCCGAGGACGCGAGCGTCCGGCTGGTGTTCGCGGTCGAGGGCCGGTCGTGACGGCGCGGCAGCCACGGATCGTGGTCACCGTGACCAGCGAGGGCGTGGTGAGCGCCGAGACCCGGGACGTGCTCGGCGACGGCTGCCTCGACTACGTCGCCGTGCTGGAGGACCTGCTGGCGGCCCGCACGGTACGCAGCGCGTACACCGCCGACCACGAGCGCGCCGCCGTGCCCGCGCGGCAGGAGGAGCGCGATGTCGAACGCGCCTAGCCCCGGCTGGCCGCCCCCGGCCGTGCCGAGGCCGAGCGCCGGTTGGCAGGTGTTGCAGAGCTGGTGGCTGCTGCTGCCCGTCCTCGGGTGCAGCTGCCTCGGCGGCTTCGGGTTCATCTACGTGGGCGCGCGAGCCCGCCGCGCGGCGTGGTGGGTCCCCGGCATCGTCTACGCCGTGGTGGGCTGGACGGCGTTCATGCTCGTCGGCGAGTCGGACAAGGAGAGCGCCGTCAGCGACTGGGCGGTCGGCGTGCTCCTGGCCGTCTGGGCGTCCAGCATCCTGCACGCCGCGCTGATCAACCCGGCGTGGCTGCGCTGGCTCACGCACCGCCGGGCCAGGTCGGCGGCGGCGTGGCCGGCCGGGGCGTACCCGCTGGCCCCGCTGCCCCGGGCGGCTCCCCCCGGCCCGGGGCCCGCCCCCTACCCGGGCATGACGCTGACGTACCCGCCCAGTTCACCGGCGGGGTACCCGTCCCCGTACCCGTCGGCCGCCTACCCGTCCCCGTCGGCCGGGTACCCGCAAGCCGCGCCGGCGTACCCGCCCCAGCCGTTCGGGCCGGCGGCCCAGCCGCCCGGGTCGCCGGTGGGACAGCCCGCCGGGTATCCGCCGCCGGCGGCCGATCCGACGATGGTGCCGTACCAGCCGGTCGATTCCTTCGGGTCCGAGCCGCTCGCGCCGCCGTCGGACCCGTGGGCCGACGGGGAGGCCGGGCGGGTCGACGTGAACACGGTCGGGCCGAAGGCGCTCGCCGCGCTGCCCGGCTTCGACCCGCAGCGCGCCCGGCAGGTCGTGGCCGAGCGGGAGCGGCGCGGGTCCTTCGGCAGCCTGGCCGAATTCGCCGCCGCCGCCAACCTGGCCCCCCACGAGTACGCGCGCCTGCGCGACGCCCTGGACTGCGTCCCGCCCGCCGGGCCGGCGCCCGAGCAGCCGCCGCCCGGCCGGGTCCTCGATGTCTGACGACGGTCCCGGGCCCCGCCCGTCGGCCGGGGCGCGGACGGTGGCGGTGGCCCGCTTCCTGGCTGCCACCCGTGCCGAGGGGCCGGGCGAGCGGACGGCCGTCTGGGCGCAGGGCTGCGAGATCCGCTGCCCCGGCTGCTTCAACCCGCACCTGTGGACCTTCCGGGGCGGGGAGCGGGTGGCCCCCGACGACCTGGCGCGCCGGGTGCTCGACGCCGGCACCGAGGGGTTGACGCTGCTGGGCGGCGAGCCCTTCGACCAGGCCGCCCCGCTGGCGGTCGTCGCGGCCGGGGTGCGCGCCGCCGGGCGCTCGGTGATGACCTTCACCGGTTACACCACGGCCCGGCTGCGCCGCGCGGTCGACGAGGGCCGCGACGACGTCGCGGCGCTGCTCGCGGCGACGGACCTCCTCGTCGCCGGGCCGTTCCTGGCCGACCGGATCGACACCCGACGGCCCTGGGTGGGTTCCACGAACCAGGAGTTCGTGCTGCTCGACGACCGCTTCCCGGGCCTGCTCGACGAGGTGTCGCGCAGCCCCGACCGGGTCGAGGTGACCGTCGACGCCGCCGGCCGCGTGGCGGTGAACGGCTGGGCCGAGGTCGACGCCCTCGACGAGCTGCTGGCGTCGGTGGCCCGCCCTCAGCCCCGGCGGCGGGCCAGTGCCGAGCGCCGGTAGCCGTAGAGGGCGTAGACGATCGCGCCGAGCACGAACCAGACGGCGAAGCGCAGCCACGTCTCCGGCGCCAGGTAGGTGATCAGCCAGAGGGAGAAGGCCGCGCCCAGCGCCGGCACCACGGGCATCCCGGGCAGCCGGAAGGTACGCGGCGCGTCCGGGCGGCGGTAGCGCAGCACGATCACCGCGACGCAAACCACGACGAAGGCCAGCAGGATACCGATGTTGGTCAGCTCGGCCGCCTCCCGGATCGGTAGGAAGCCGGCGATCAGGGCCGAGCCCACGCCGACGATCCAGGTGACCCGGCTCGGCACCCGGCGGACCGGGTGCAGCTTGGCGAACCAGCCCGGCAGCAGACCGTCCCGGCTCATCGAGAACCACATACGGGTACCCGGCAACGACGCCGGTAAATCTCCAACGAGGACACCCGGGCCGGGTTGCGGCGCGGGCTACCGGCCGTCGACCTCCGGCTCGGCCGACGTCGCGTCCTCCGGTCGGGGACGCGGGGCGGCCCGGGTCAGCCGCCAGTACTGCCGTCGCCCGTCGTCGCGGATCACCACCCCCGCGCGGCCGAGCTCGCCGCGCAGCTCCCGGGCCTCGCCGCCCCGGTCGGCGTCGAGCGCGCGCTGCCGGGCCCGCAGCAGCGCGTCCGCGCCGGTCGGCAGCCCGGGCAGGCCGGGCACCCACCGTCGGTACGCGTCCCGGTGCGGGTCACCGTCGGTCCACGGCCAGCCGTGCGCGCGGAACGCGTCGCGCAGCCGGGCGACGGCCAGGTCCGAACGCTCCCGGAGCAGTTCCTCGTCGTCCGCGCCGAGCAGCACGAGGTCCTTGCCGTCGACGAAGACCGCGCGCACCGCCCGCCGCCCGACCTCCCGGTCCGCGCGGTCGCGACGCAGCCGTACGCGTTCGGCGTCGACGCTGACGGCGAGCCGTTCGGCGGTGCCCACGGCGGCGACCAGCAGGCCGCCCAGCGTGCCCAGGGCCACTCCGCCGATGCCGGCCTGCGGGTCCGGTAGCCGGGCGACCGCCTCGAACAGGCCCTGAGCCGGGGCCCAGGACAGCCCGGCGATCCACTCCGCGCCGGTGACGAGCAGCCAGCCCGCGCCCGCGCCGAGCGCCGGGATGCCGCCCCAGAGGATCGCCAGTTCCGCCGCGCCGCCGTCGACGACGGTGGGTGCGCCGTAGCCGTCCACCGTCAGGACACCTCGCGCCGCAGCGTGCGGATCAGCCCCGCGACCAGCGGAACGGCCAGCCAGACCAGCAGCGACACGGCGAACCGCCCCCACTGCCCGGCGGTCACGTCCGGCGTGAGCAGCGGCTCCATGGTCCGGCCCGTGTCGAGCCAGCCCGCCGGGCCACGCAGCGGCCGGATCATCTCGCCCAGGATCGACCAGAGGGCCGGCAGCAGCAGGTACCCGACGATCGCCAGCGGGGTGTTGAGCAGCAGCAGGCCGAAGCCGGCCCCCATCAGCACGTTGGCCACCTGGAGCACCACGGCGTGCAGCACCAGGGCCCACTCCAGGCGCCACGTGCCGGCGCCGCCGGTGGCCCCGGCGACCAGCGTGCCGGCGGCGGCCACACCGAGGCTCACCAGCACCGACGCCAGCGCCGCGAGCACCATCGCGGCCAGCTTCGCGACGATCACCCGGCCCCGCCGGGGCACCAGGGCGAACGTGGTCAGCGCCGTACGCTGCGACCACTCCCCGGTGATCGACAGGATGCCCAGCACGGGCAGCAGCAGGCCGATCGGCAGCATCGAGGGGACGAAGAAGTTGTCGAAGGTCTGCGCGGCGTCGTCCGCCCAGATCAACTGGACCACCACGAGGGCGGCAGCCAGCAGCCCGATGGTGATCAGCAGCCACAGCCCGGCCCGGGTGTCGACGAGCTTGCGCAGCTCCACCCCGGTGAGCCGGAGCAGCGACGGCCGGCGTACGCCCGGACGGCCGGGGGCGGAGGCGGCGGTGGGCGGGCTGGCGGTGGTGGTGCTCATCGGACGGCCTCCTGGGTCGACGCGCCGGCGGTCAGGGTGAGGAAGAGCTGCTCCAGGCCGCCGCTGCCGGCTGCCCGCAGCTCGGTGAGGGCGACGCCGGCGTCGGCGGCGGCCTGCCCGACGGCCTCGGCGTCGGCGTGCACCAGCAGCCCCTCGGTGCCCTCGGTGACGGCCAGCCCGGACCGCTCCAGCGCGCCCCGCAGCGCCACGCCGTCGCGGGCCCGGACCAGCGTCCCGCCGCCGGCCAGCAGTTCGGCCTTGTCGCCCTGGGCCACGATCCGGCCGCCCCCGATGACCACCAGCCGGTCCGCGACCGCCTCCACCTCGCGCAGCAGGTGGGAGGAGAGCAGCACGGTGCCGCCCCGGTCGGCGAAGTCGCGCAGCAGGCCGCGCATCCAGAAGATCCCCTCCGGGTCCAGGCCGTTGGCCGGCTCGTCGAGGATCAGCACCCGGGGGTCGCCCAACAGGGCGTGCGCCAGGCCGAGCCGCTGGCGCATCCCCAGGGAGTACGCCCGCAGCCGGCGCCCGGCCGCGACCTCGTTCAGCCCGACCAGGTCGAGCTTGGTGGCCACCTGCCGGCGGTCCACCCCCATCGTGGCGGCGGCCACGGTCAGCGCCTCCCGTCCGGTGCGTCCGGCGTGCTGCGCCGAGGCGTCCAGCAGCACGCCCACCTCGCGTCCCGGGTTCGGCAGCTCCCGGTACGGCCGGCCGCCGACCGTGGCGCCGCCACCGCTGGGCGGCGTGAGGCCGCAGATCATCCGCATGGTGGTGGACTTGCCGGCGCCGTTGGGCCCGAGGAAGCCGGTGACGGTGCCCGGCTCGCAGCGGAACGACACGTCGTCGACGGCCGTGTGCCGCCCGTACCGTTTGGTGAGGTGTTCCACGTCGATCATGCCGGTCACGCTGCCGGAGCCACCCGGCCGTGCGCTGCGGCCGACGGTGCAGTCCGGTGGCTACCTTGGTCGACACCCTGGTCTCGACTTTGGTAGCTGGTCGGCCCGTCGCGGGGCTGCCTAGCATTGCGGGCGTGACCAGTGCCGCCGTACCGGAGCACCCCTGGCTGCTGCCGGGGGCGCTGAGCGTCGACCCGACGGCCCGGGCCGGGCGGCTGCCGCGGCGCACCACCCGCGACTGGGTGGTGGACGGCCTCTGCTTCCTGCTCTCCCTCGGCTGGGTCCTGCTCGCCACGGCCGACGCGGCGTCACCCGACCCCGAGTTCGCCGCCCCGCTGCCGCAGCGCTGGATGGTCCCGGTCGACGCCGTGCTCGGGCTCGTCTGCTGCGCGCTGATCTGGGCGCGCCGTCGCTGGCCGCTGGGGCTGGCGGTGGCGACCCTGCCGCTGACCGTGTTCTCGATGGCGGCAGGGGTCCCGCTGCTGATCTTCTACTTCACGGCCGTGGTGCACCGCCGTACGGCTGTCGCGCTCGGGGTGACCGCCGCCGGTCTGGTCACCAACTTCGCCTTCAGCTACCTGCGCCCGGACCCCCAGATGCCGTACTGGGCGACGACGCTCTGGGGAGTGGTGATCAGCCTCTGCGTGCTGGCGTGGGGGATGTTCGTCCGGGCGCGGCGGCAGCTCGTCGTGTCGCTGCGCGAGCGCGCCGAGCGGGCCGAGGCGGAGCAGCAGTTGCGGGTGGCGCAGGCCCGGCACCTGGAACGCACCCGGATCGCCCGGGAGATGCACGACGTGCTGGCGCACCGGATCTCGCTGCTCAGCCTGCACGCCGGCGCGCTGGAGTTCCGGCCGGACGCGCCGCCGGAGGAGGTGGCGAGGGCGGCCGGGGTGATCCGGGGCAGCGCCCACGCCGCGTTGCAGGACCTGCGCGAGGTGATCGGGGTGCTCCGCGCGGAGACCGTCACGGCGGAGGACCCGGAGCGCCCGCAGCCCACCCTGGGCGACCTGCCCGCGCTCGTCGAGGAGTCGCGGGCGGCCGGGGTGCGGGTCGGTGTCCGCGACGTGGTCACGGCGGGGGAGCAGGTGCCCGCGGCGGTGGGGCGCAGCGTCTACCGCATCGTGCAGGAGGGCCTGACCAACGCCCGCAAGCACGCCGTCGGGGCGGCCGTCACCGTCGACGTCGCCGGCGCACCCGGCGCCGGGCTGACCGTGGAGGTACGCAACCGGTGGCCGGTCGGCGGCGTCGCCGACCCGGCGATCCCCGGCGCCGGCACGGGCCTGGTCGGCATCGCCGAGCGGGTCAGCCTGGCCGGCGGCCGGCTGGAGTACGGGCGGGACGACTCCGGCGACTTCCGGCTGGCCGCCTGGCTGCCGTGGCCGGCGTGACCGGGCCGGGCGTGACCGGGCCGGGCGGGGGCGGGCCGGGCGGGGGCGGGCCGGGCCCCACCGCCGACCGGCCGGTGCGGGTGCTGATCGTCGACGACGACGCGCTGGTCCGCGCCGGCCTGTCGATGATCCTCGGCGGCGTGCCGGACCTGCTCGTGGTCGGGGAGGCCGCCGACGGCGGCGAGGTGCCCGCCGCCGTGGCCGCCTGCGCGCCCGACGTGGTGCTGATGGACATCCGGATGCCCCGGGTCGACGGCCTCGCGGCCACCGAGGCGCTGCGCGCGTCGCCGCACCCGCCGGAGGTGCTGGTGCTGACCACCTTCGACGCCGACGAGCAGGTGCTCCGGGCGCTGCGGGCGGGGGCCGGCGGCTTCCTGCTCAAGGACACCCCGCCGGCCGAGATCGTGCGGGCTGTGCACCGGGTGGCGGCGGGGGAGGCGACGCTCTCCCCGGCGGTCACCCGCCGGCTGATCGACCACGTGACCGCGCCCGGCGCGCCGGGGGGCCCGGAGCCACGCCGGGATCGGGCGCGGCGTCAGCTCGCCGGGCTCAGCGAGCGGGAGCACGAGGTCGCGGTCGCGGTCGGGCGGGGCCGGACGAACGCGGAGATCGCCGCCGAGCTGTTCATGAGCGTCGCGACCGTGAAGGCGTACGTGTCGCGGCTGCTGGTGAAGCTCGACCTCAACAACCGGGTCCAGGTCGCCCTGCTGGTGCACGACGCCGGCTTCGTCTGAGGCGGGGTTGAACCTTTTGGCGCGCCGGGCCGTACCAGTCGCCGAGGATGCGGTGCGGCGGGTCGGCCGCACCGCTGCCGGAGCCGCGGGAGGCCTGCCGTGCGATTTGGTGAGCAGTCGACGGATCCCATCGACCAGATCCTGGGCGAGGTGCCGGTACCGGCGTCGCTGACCCCCGAGGACGTCCGGCTCGCGGTGCGGGCCGTGGTGGTGCACGCCGCCGAGGAGTGGCCGGCGGGACCGCTGTGCCGCAACGACGGCGCGACGTACCCGTGTCGGCTGCACCGCTGGGGCCGGCGGGTGCTGGAGCGGCACGGGCTCAACGAGCGGCAGGTCGACGCGCTGGTGCGGCACGGCAACCCCTTCGTGCACGTGCCGTTCCCGTTCACGGTGACCGGCCCCGCGCCGGCTTCCCGCGCGTCCGCCGGGCGCCCGGGCGGTCCGCGGGCGGTCGCGCCCGGCGCCCGGCCCGCCGGCCCCGGCCGGCCGGTGGCTTCCCCCGCCACGGCGCCGCGCTGGCCCCGGGCGAGCTGAGCGGGGGTACGCCCGCCGGCACGACCGGGAACGGAACCGGCCCGGGACACGGGGTGTCATCCCGCGTCCCGGGCCGGCGTCGCCGTGCCACTGCCGGCGTCACCTCTCGCCCGTCGCCCGTCGCCCGCCGGTGACCGTCGCCGCCCGGTCGCCCGGCGTGGCCGTCCCGGGCGGTCAGTCGTTGCCGGCGCCGATCCCGCAGTCCGGCGCGGACCAGCTGGTGGTGTTCGGTGTGTCGTCCCGGTCGTTCTCCCGTCGCGAGTCGACGTGCACGTGGTCGTCGTGGTCCGGGTAGCCGGGCCCGTAGATCCCGCTGAAGCCCCGGCTGCGCGCGTCGCGGGCCAGTTGGCAGAGGGAGCTGGTGCGGGAGGTCAGGTCGGCGGCGTTGCCGTAGAGGTGCTGGCTGTCCGATGCCCCGCCGACCTGGTTGTTGCAGGTACGGCTGCGGAAGCCGCTGCTGACGTAGAGCGGCTTGTCGCCGAGGCTGCGCCGCATCGCCTCCAGCTTCCACATCGTGCGCAGCGCGTTCTGCCTGGTCTGCGCGGGGGAGAGCGGACCGCCGCTCCAGCCGCCGCGACCGCAGCCGTCGTCCATCTCGCGGAAGCTGAAGTGCCGCGGCGTGCAGTCGTTGTCCTGGAGGTCGTAGAGCTTGCGGTACGTCTGCGGTCCGGCGACGCCGTCGACGCGCAGCCGGTACGCGGACTGGAACCGCTTGACGGCGGCGGCGGTCTTCGGTCCGAAGCGTCCGTCGTTCTCCACGATGTCCCGGTTGCCGGCCCAACCGGCCACCCGGATCTGCAACTGGCGGACGTCGGCGCCGGAGCGCCCCTGGTAGAGGTTGCGCTGCCACGTGTAGCAGCCGTCGGCGTGGGCCGCTGGCGCGGCGACCACCGTGGCGACAGCGGCTGCCGGCAACGCCAGGGCGAATGCGACAGCGGCCCGTTTCAGGGTGTTAACGCGCACAGAAAGTCCTCCCGATAGGAGTGCGATTGGGGTGGCGTCCGGGACATCGGCCTGCCCGTCCCGTGATTTCCACCCTGGCAGGCCGACCGACCTTTCGCGGCGATTAACAAGAATTGTCCTCACGATTCGCCGTTCCTGGGTGTTGCCAGGGCATTACGCGAATTGCGAAACACCCAAGTGCCGGCATTCGACGACAGGGAACCGCGAAAGGCACGGAAAGCGGCAGCCGGGCACACGCAGGGTGATGTGAGCCGGCCGGTCCGACCCGGTAACGTCAGCGCCGGGGGGACCGGGGGAGGGGGCGGCATGGCACGTGGTGGCGTCTTCTGCATCGAGGGCCAGTGGCACCGCGACCTCAACGAGCGCGGCTCCGTCCTGCCCACCCTCGAACTGCTCGAACGGCTCGGAAAGATCCGCTTCATCCACAAGGACGCGGCCACCCGCGACGAGCTGTTCTACTTCGTGGACCGCTGGCTGCTCAAGCAGTACGCCGACCACCGGGTCGGCTTCTTCGCCATGCACGGCGAGCCGAGCCGGCTCTGCCTCACCGACTGGGAATCGGTGGCGCTCGCCGACGTCGCGGAGTTGATGGCGGGTCGCTGCGAAGGCCGGCGGCTCTATTTCGGCAGCTGTTCGGTGCTGCGCGCCTCCGACGCGGTGCTGCGCGGCTTCCTCGACGCCACGGGGGCGGCGCTGATCTGCGGGTACACCCGCGAGGTGGACTGGGTCGAATCGGCCGCCTTCGAAACCGTCCTGCTCGACGTGCTGGCCAACGGCCAGCGCCACAACGCCGCCGAGCTGCGGATGGGCTCGGCGCACTGGGCGCCGCTCGCCTCGTACCTCGGCTTCCGGGTGATCTACGCCAACGGCCGCGCCTGGCGGCCGTCGGTCCGCCCCCGCGTGCCCGCCCAGCCCGCCGCCCGCCGCGCCGCCCCGCGACCCCGGTGAGGTCGCCGCGCGGCGGGCGCCCTGGTAGGAACGAACGATGGCACGCAGCATCGCGACGAACACCCGGGTCGACCGGGCCGAGCTGACCGAGTTCCTCCGCCCGCGGCACCGGGTGGTGCTGATGACCACCCGCGCCGACGGCCGGCCGCAGTCGTCCCCCGTCACCGCCGGGGTGGACGGCGAGGGGCGGTTGGTGGTCTCCACCTATCCCGGGCGGGCCAAGGTCGCCAACGTCCGCCGCGACCCACGGGTGTCGGCGTGTGTGCTCTCCGACGACTGGAACGGCCCGTGGGTGCACCTCGACGGCACCGCCGAGGTGCTGGACCTGCCGGCGGCGCTGGAACCGCTCGTGGAGTACTTCCGCTGCATCTCCGGCGAGCATCCGGACTGGGACGAGTACCGGGCGGCCATGCTGCGTCAGGGCAAGTCGCTCATCCGGGTCACCATCGACGCCTGGGGTCCGATCGCCACCGGCGGCTTCCCGGCCCACCTCGCCGACTGACCCGCCCCCGCCCTCAGTACGCGGCGGTGAAGCGGGCGTTCTCGTGGCGCGGCTGTTCGATCTCGTCCACGATCGCCACCGCCAGGTCCTCGTAGCTGAGCACCGAGCGGCCCTCGTGGTCGGTCACCGGCTCGTCGCCGCCGGTGCGGTAGTGCCCGGTGCGCTCGCCCGGGTGGAACTCCAGCGGCGGCGGGGAGACGTACGTCCAGGTCACCCCGTCGGCCGAGGAGCGGTAGAAGTCGAGGGCGTCGGCCTGCCCCAGCGCGGCGTCGCGGTAATCCTCGGGGAAGTCCGGCTCGTCGAGGTAGCGGGTGCCCTTCGGGGTGAGCAGGGTCGACCCGCCGCCCACGTGGATGATCCGGGGCGCGCCCGGCATGCCCCGCAGCGCGCCGACCAGGTTCCGCGCCGCGTCGAGCCACAGGTCGTGTTCGCCGCCGCCGATCGCCACCACCATGGCGTCCGTGTCGGGCGCCAGTTCCCGTACGCTCCGCTCGCTGGTGGCGTCCCCGGTCACCACCGTGACGGCCGGTGGCAGGTACGAGGTGGCCTCCGGCCGGCGCACCGCGGCGGTGACCCGGTGGCCCCGGCCGACCGCCTCGGCGGTGATCCGCGAGCCCGCGGTGCCACCCGCGCCGAAAACGACGATGTTGCTCATACCGCCTCCCGCCCGGCCCGTCCGGCCCGGCGGACGTAGCCCGTCTCCAGGCTATTGACCGGTGCCGCCGCGCGCTGGCGGACCGGGGATCCCGGCCGGCGCAATCGCCCTTGCGCCGTCGCACGGTGTGGGGGTGCACTGGTATCGGACCGACCGCGCAGGACGGGGGTGGACGCGATGACGGAGGAACGTGACGCGCCCGCCGAGACGCCCGTGCCCCCCGGTCCGTCGCCGGAACCGGCGGAGGGGCCGGGGCCGCGCCGGTCGGACCGGCTGTGGTCGATGCTGCGTCGGCTCTCACCCGCCGGCCCGCCCGCCGGCCGCTGGTTCGCCGGGGTCCTCGCGGCCGTCGTCACGGCCGTGCTGACCGCCTGGCTCCTCGCCTGGGGACTCGTTCCCGTCACGCCCCCGCCGCCCCCGCCCGACCCCGACGCGCTGCCGTTCACGGTCGCGGTCCGCGTCGGCCACGACCCGCCGGACGGCTGGGTGGTCGAGGCGCCGTTGGCGGACATCCCCACCCGACCGGTCTGGTCGGGCGACTGGACGCAGTGGGCCCGGGAGGCTGCCGGAGCCCCGGCCTCCCGGCAGCACGTCTCCTTCACCGTCCAGGGAGTCGACGAGGCCCAGGTGACCCTCACCGACCTGCGGGTGCGGGTGGTGGCGCGGCGTCCCGCCCCGCGGGGCGTGTTCGCCGCCCCGGGCGGGGGCGGCCCGACCGCCTACCGGTGGGTCCACGCGAACCTGGACGAGGACCCTCCGCTGCTCACGGCCGGCATCTTCGAGGAGGGCGAGGATTTCGTTCCCGAGCACGAGCGCAAGGAGATCCGCTTCCCGTACCGGGTGTCCCTGTCCGATGCCGAGACGTTCCTCGTCATCGGCTACACGGAGAACTGCGACTGCGACTGGAAGGTCGAGGTGGACTGGGCGGCGCAGGGACGCATCGGCACCGTCACGGTCGACGACGCGGGACGCCCCTTCCGGGTCACCGGCACGGCCGGGGTGCACACGGAGTGCTGGACGTCCCCGGACGGGACGGAGGAGTGCCGGCGGCGGTGACCCGGCGACCGGAGCGCCGAGCCGGGACCGTGCCGCCGCGCACCCGCGCCGGCGGGGTACGGCCGGCTCAGTCGACCAGGGCGGAATAGACGAGCTGCCGCAGCTGCGGCCGGATCGGGTAGGTGCTCGACGGCATGAGCTGGGTGAAGAACAGGGCCGTGACCTCCTCGGCGGGGTCGACCCAGAACGCCGTGCTGGCCACGCCGCCCCAGTAGTACTCGCCTGGGCTGCTCGGCACCCGGCTCGGGACGGGGTCGTCGACCACGGCGAAGCCGAGCCCGAAGCCGATCCCGTCGAGGGTGGTCTCGGCGAAGCCGCCGGTCGAGAGGGTCTCCAGGTCCTGCCCGCCGGGCAGGTGGTTGCGGGTCATGAAACGCACCGTGCGCGGCCCCAGCAGGCGCACCCCGTCGAGCGCCCCGCCGCGCAGCAGCATCTGGGTGAACCGGTGGTAGTCGGCGGCGCTGGAGATCAGGCCGCCGCCGCCGGAGAGCAGCAGCGGCTTCTCGTACGCCAGGGCGCCGAGCGTGTCGTAGCGGAAGGCGCGGCCGGTGCGCGGGTCGGGCGCGTAGAGGGCGGCGAGCCGCTCGGCGGCGTCGCCCTCGGCCCACCAGTGCGTGTCGGTCATGCCCAGCGGGCGGAAGATCCGGTCGGCGAAGAACGCGTCCAGGCTCTGCCCGGATACCACCTCGACGAGCCGGCCGAGCACGTCGGTGGCGACCGAGTAGCCCCACGCGGTGCCGGGCTGGAACAGCAGGGGCAGCTCGCCGAAGGCCTGGCAGGCCGTCGCCAGGTCGACGTCCGCCGGCGGGTACAGGTCGTAGCCGGCGGCCCGGTAGATGGTGTCGACCACCGAGGTCTGCATGAAGCCGTACGTCAGGCCGGCGGTGTGGGTGAGCAGGTGCCAGACCCGGATCGGCTCGACCGCCGGCACCGTGTAGGGCTCGAGGGCCGAGCCCTTGGAGTAGACCCGCAGGTCGGCGAACTCGGGCAGCCACCGGCTGATCTCGTCGGTCAGCTCGAAGCGGCCCTCCTCCCAGAGGATCATCGCGGCGACCGAGGTGACGGGCTTCGTCATCGAGTAGATGCGCCAGAGCGTGTCCGCCTCGACGGGACTGCCCGCCTCGACGTCGCGCAGCCCGTACGTCGAGGAGTGGGCGATCTCGCCGCGGCGGGTGACCAGCACCTGCCAGCCGGCGAGGCGACCGTCGTCGACGTACCTGCCGAAGTGCTCGTCGATGCGCGCCAACCGCGCCGGGTCGAAGCCGATCTGGTCCGGGTCGATGCTGCGTGCCACACTCACGCCGCCGAAACTACTAGCCGGTACGCCGTGCCGGAAGGGCCGCCGCCAGTTGTCCCAGCTCCTCGGTAGCCTGGTCCGATGCCCGAGGTGACCGAGGACGCGACGTTCCGCGACGAGGACTGGTACGGCGAGGAGCTCGTGGACCGGCACTTCGTCCGCTGCACCTTCTTCGACGTCGACCTGACCGAGGCGGTGAGCCGGGGCGCGGTCTTCGACGGCTGCACCTTCGGCAACGTGCGGTTCAACTCCTCCCGGCACACCGACTCGGCCTTCACCCGCTGCACCTTCCAGCGGTGCAACCTCTTCGAGGTGCAGTTCACCGGCTGCAAGCTCGTGGGCAGCACCTTCGCCCAGTGCGACCTGCGGCCGTTGACCGTCGCCGGCGGCGACTGGTCGTTCGTCGGGCTGCCCGGTGCCGACCTGCGCGGGGCCCGGCTGACCGACGTCCGGATGCGCGAGGCGGACCTCACCGGGGCCAACCTGACCGGCGCCACGGTCACCGGCGTCGACCTCTCCGCCGCGCAGCTGCACCGCTGCCGGCTCGCCGGGGCCGACCTGCGCGGCAGTGACCTCACGGCGCTCGACCCGACGGCGGTGGAGCGGGCCGGGGCGATCGTCGACGCCGCGCAGGCCATCGTGATCGCGCAGGCGCTGGGCTTCGAGATCCGCTGACGGGAGCCGACCCGCCCGCAGGACCCGCGACGACGGTCCCGATCGATGTCCGCTACGGTCCGGTGACGAACTGGACACACCCGTTCCGCACGGCGCGACGGGCGGGACGGTGCGGGCCGGGAACGCCCACGGCGGACGTTCGCGTCCGGCCGGGCCGGTGGGGAGTGGAGGGTCGGTGGCGGAGGAAGACCTCACCCGGCAGCGCATCCGGCCGTCGCGGCACGGCGCCCCGTCCCCGGCCCGCCACCCCCTCCTCCCCCTGGCCGGGCGCACCCGTGCCGACCTGCGGCGACTGGTCCGGGCGCGGCAGCGTCGCCGGTGGGTCGTCGGAGGGATCGCCGTGGTCGTCTGCCTGGTCGCCCTCGCGTCGTACCTGATCGCCGGCGACCCGGAGCCGGGCGGGCAGAGCGCCGGCGGCGTGCCCGGGGGTGCCGGCCGGCCGAGCGGCCTGCCCGGCCTGGAGGGGCGCGACCTCGACGCCGGCCTGGTCTCGCCCGGGCTGCGGCCCCGGCAGCGTCCGCCGAGCCCGTCCCCGACGCCGCCGACGTCCGCCCCGGCGGTGCCGGCGGTGCTCGACGCCGGCATGGCCGAAGCACCGGCCGAGGTGGACCTGACCAGGGTCGGCGGTCGCGACTGGGTCCACTGGGGCCTGCGCGGCGCGGACTCGACGGTCCGCAAGCGCGGCGGCTCCGGCGAGATCCGCGACGAGGGCGGCTCCGGCCGGCGCGGCGGCTGGGACGACAACCAGGAGAGCTTCAGCTGGCGCGACGGCAGCCCGGTCGCCTCGGTGCGTGGCTCGTCCCACGGGGTCTACCGGTGCGGCGTCGGCAGCGGCTTCACGCTCGCGGTGACCGCCGACGGCCAGCCCCGCACCGTCCGTCTCTACGCCGGGGTGTGGATGGCCCGGGGCCGGCTGGACGCCCGCCTCTCCGTCGGCGGTCCGAGCCGGACCCTGCGGATCGAGGACCGGCACACCAGCCGGTCCACGGAGTTCACCATCCGGTTCCAGGCGCCGAAGGGCGGCCGGCTCGTGCTGAGTTGGACGGTGGAGCAGGCCTTCAGCGACGACTGCGGCAGCGTCGGGGTCCAGGCGGTCGCGCTGCGCTGACCCCGGCCGCGCTGACCCCGGCCACGCTGACCCGGGTGGTCGCGGCGCGCTGACCTCGGTGGTCGCGGCACTCGGCACCAGTGTCGTCGTTCGCCCGCCGACCGGCCATGACCCACAGTAGCGTGGGCGCGACGACCGGTGGGTGCGGGCGAACGGAGAGTCGATGAGCGAGCAGGTGCTGGACAGCCCGCAGGGCTGGGTGGCCGACCACATCCGGCGCTACGTCGAGACCGACGGCGCCGAGGGGCACGAGTGGCAGCCCGGGGTCTTCACGCTGCTGCTGACCACCCGGGGCAGGCGCAGCGGGAAGCTGCGGCGCACCGCGCTCATCTACGGCCGCGACGGGGACGCCTACCTGGTCGTCGCCTCGCAGGGCGGCGACCCGAAACACCCGGCCTGGTACCTGAACCTGCACGACGAGCCGCTGGTCGAGGTGCAGGTGGGCGCCGAGCGCTTCACCGCGCGGGCGCGTACCGCCACGGCGGAGGAGAAGCCGCGCATGTGGTCCACGATGGCCGCCATCTGGCCGGCGTACGACGAGTACCAGGCGAAGACCGACCGCGACATCCCGGTCGTCGTGCTCGAACGCGCCTGACCTGGACGGTCGCCCCGTCGTTACCCCACGGGTAATCGACGTCGGGCGGGCGGCGGCGCGAGACTCGGCGTACCGCACCGGTGATCCGGCCGGGCGGACCAGCCCCCGGGAGGCACAATGCCCGCGTTCGCGCTCGCCCACCTGCACGACGCCCCGATCAACGAGGACATCCTCACCTACATCGAGCGCATCCAGGCCACGCTGGACCCGTTCGGCGGCCGGTTCCGGGTGCACGGCGGCGAGGTGGAGGTCAAGGAGGGCGACTGGCCGGGCACCGTGGTCATCGTCGAGTTCCCCGACGTGGAGCGGGCCCGGGCCTGGTACGACTCGCCGGCGTACCGGGAGATCCTGCCGCTGCGCACCCGGCACATCCCGGGCGCGACGCTGATCGTCGACGGCGTGCCCCCCGACTACGACGCCAGCCGGACGGCCGCGCGGCTGCGGGCCCGGGCGGCCGGCTGACCGGCGGCTCCGCCCCGACGACGTCGCCCGCCGCCTGCCGCCCGTGTCCACGCTTCGGGACAGTTTGTCCGTCGCACCGCGTCGATCCCGCCGTAACTTTCTGCTGTCCACGTCCGACCATCCCCTGTGGAGGCGTCACCGATGAGCAGCACCACCACCCGCACCGTCCGTCCGAGGACCCACCGGGGCGTGCGGGAGCCGTCCGGGGAGGTGCTCCGGGAGATCCCGATGCCGCCGTACGTGACGGTCGAGGACGCCCAGTTCGCCGTGCGGGCGGTCGTGGTGCACGCGCCCCGGCTCTGGTCCGGCGGGACGATCTGCCGCAACGACGCCAGCCCGCACCCGTGCCGGCTGCACCGCTGGGGAACCCGGGTGCTGACGCAGCGCGGTCTGCGTCCCGCGGAGATCGCCGCGCTGATCGAGCGCGGCGACCCGGCGGCCGAGCTTCCGCACCGTCCCGGCGCCTAGCGCCGGCGGGGCCCTCGCACCGGGCCCCGCCGGCCCGTCAACAGGCGTTCGGCTTGACCCACGCGCACTCCAGGCCCTCCGGGACCCGGGGGGCGTCCGGCGCCGCCGGGGGCGCGACCCGCGCGCCGGTCACGCTCCTTGCCGTGTATGAGGCCAGGGCTATCGCGATCTGGTCCTCCAGCGTCTTCACGGAGGAGGCGAGGTAGTTGTTGAGCAGGATCGAGAACGCCAGCACCCGCCCGTCGGCGTCGGTGACGTAGCCGGAGAGGCCGGAGACGCCGGTCAGGCTGCCGGTCTTGGCGTGCACGTTGCCCGCCGCCGGGGTGCCCCGCATCCGGCTGCGCAGCGTGCCGCCGACGAACCGGTCCGCCTCGCCGGCGACCGGCAGGGCCGCGTACCAGGTGCCGAACCAGGGCTCGTCGCGGACGGCGGTGAGCAGGTCCACGAACTCGTCGGCGGGGATCAGGTTGCGCCGCGAGAGCCCGGAGCCGTCCCGCTGGCGCAGCGTGCCGGTGTCCATCCCGGCGTCGGCGACGTACTCGCTGATCGCGGTCAGCCCGGCTGACCAGGTGCCGGCGCCGGAGAGCACCCGGCCGATCTCCTTGGTCAGCACCTCGGCGTGCCCGTTGTTCGACAGCTTGAGGAACGGCACCATCAGCTCGGCCAGGGGCATCGAGCGGTGCCGGCCCACCTCGGCCGCGCCCTCGGGGGTGGGCTGCCCGAGCACCGTGCGGCCGAGCACCCGTACGCCGTGCCGGCGCAGCGCCGAGCGGAAGACGTCGGCGGCGTAGCCGGTGGGCTCCCAGACGCTGACCCAGTCGCTCTCCGGGGCGGTGCCGAGCGCGATCTGCCCGGTGACCACGACGGTGTTGCTGCCGTGCGCGCGCTCGAAGGAGATCGACGTCGCTCCGCCGGCGACCGTCTCGGCCCGGTTGTCGATCTTCAGGTATCTGGTGGGCGGGGTGGTGGTGACGACCGGTCGCGCCCCGGCGGTCGCGCCGGGGGCGGCGTGGACGATGACGGTGCCGGCGTCGTAGTCGGTGTCCGGCGCCACGGTCAGGGCCGAGACCTGCGCGGCGTAGTAGTACGGCTCGTCGTCCCAGGTCCAGTCCGGCCCGAGGCGGGTGCTGTCGTAGCGGGTGTCGTCGGCCACCAGGTTGCCGGTGACCACCCGGACGCCCGCCTCGGCGACCTGCGCGGCCAGCGCGTCGTAGTCGGCGGCCAGCATGGTCGGGTCGCCGCCGCCGCGCAGGTAGAGGTTGCCGGAGACCAGGCCCGCGCGGCGGGCGCCGCTCGTGCGCACCTCGGTGCTGAAGCGGTGGCCCGGCCCGAGCAGTTCCAGCGCCGCCGCCGAGGTCAGCAGCTTGGTGTTGGAGGCGGGCACCAGCCGGCGGTCGCCGTTGCGGTGGTAGACCGTCTCCCCGGTGGTCGCGTCCTTGACCACCACCGAGGCCTGCGCCCCGGCCAACCGGCTGTCGGCGAGGATCGCGTCGATGGTGGCGTTCAGGCGGGTCGCCGCGGGGGTCGGGGACTCGGCGGTGGCGGTGGGCGCGCCCGCCGTGGCCGCGGCGGCGACCAGCGCCACCAGCGCGAGCGTCCGGGGGAAGAGACGACGATGCATGGGGTGATGCTGCCATGCAGGTATCTGCCAGGAAAGACCGTACGCGAAAAGGAAATGTGCAGAACGGGCGCCGCCGCCGCAGGACGCCGGGCGCTTCCGGGGTCAGGCGGTGCCTGGGGCGGGTCTGACCGGCTCCTCCGGCTCGCCCCGGTAGCGCCGGCCCCGCCCGATGATCAGCGGTGCCACCAGGGCAGCGAGCACCCCACCGAGCAGTGGGAAGACGATGAACACCCAGAGCTGGCGCAACGCCGTCCCGCCTTCGAACAGCGCCGGCCCGAACGACCGCGCCGGATTGACCGACGTACCGTCCAGCGTCACGCCCACGAGGTGTGCGGCAGCCAGGGCCAGCCCGATGGCGGTCCCGGCGACGGCGGCGTGCTCGGTGCGACTGGTGACGACGAGCACGACGAGCACGAACAGGAACGTCAGGACGGTCTCCAGCACCGCCGCGCCGCCTAGGTTGATGTGCGCGCCGTAGCCGTTGCTGCCCAGCGCACCCGTCTGATCCACCACGTCGCCCCATCGGGTCAGCCCCCAGAGCAGGAAGCCCGCCACGGTGGCCCCCGCGAACTGGGCGACCCAGTACGCCACCGCGCCGACCATGGAGATCTTGCCGGAGAGCAGAACGCCCAGCGTCACCGCCGGGTTGACGTGGCTGCCGGAGACCGGGCCGACGGTGTAGACCAGCGCGAGCATGATGAACCCGAAGGCGAGCGCCACCACCACGACCCCACCCTGCACCCGTGCGGCCACCGCGCTGCCCACCCCGAAGAACACCAGCAGCAGGGTGCCGAGGAACTCGCAGGCGTAGCGCCGGGCGTCGTCCATGACTCCCAGCCTAGGCGCAAAAGCGGCTCTACCTGCGTAGATGCCAGTTGTGGCCGGTGTGGCGCCCGTGTCGGGAAGCCCTACGGGGCCAGCGCCGCAGAGCAGGCGCACTTAATCCGCTCTATTTGACGGATGCCCCGGCAGGGGGCAACGTAGGCCGTGGAGGGGCCCTCAGCTGCCCCGAAGAGCGACGGCGACGTGCGTACGCGTCGCCCGCCATCGCCTCCCACGTGTGCTCGCCCGCGGGCCGATGCCCGGTCCCGCACCGTGAATCCGAGAATCCACGAGGAGTTCCGCCATGCTCACCATGACCGACAACGCCGTGCTGGTCATCCGAGACCTCGCCAACCAGCAGGACGTCGCCGAGGACGGCGGGGTGCGGATCGCCGCCGACACCGACGCGGGTTCGCTCACCGTCGAGCTGGTCGCCGAGCCCGTCGACGGCGACCACGTGGTCGACAACCAGGGCGCGCGCATCTTCCTGGACTCCGACGCCGCCGAACTGCTCGGCGACGCCTCGGTGGACGCCAGCGTCGACGACGAGGGCGTCATCCAGTTCGGGTTCACCGAGAAGCAGTGACGCCGGTGCGTACCGGTGCCCGGCCCGACGGCGCTCAGCCGGCCCGCCGGGTCTCCCCGTTGCGGTGCGGCCGGGCGGGGCGGCCCCGCTCCGGCGGCGCCTGACCGGATCGCCACGGCCCCGGCCGGGACTCCCGTCCCGGGTGCGGCAGCGTGGCCAGCACGTGCGCCAGGTGGTGCGACGTGCTCCACGCCGCCCAGTTGCTGGCGGAACCGGCGCCGGCGCCCCTGCGGGCACGCCGCAGGATCTCGTGGTCGCCCCAGGAGAACGCCGCGCCGGCGGCCGGCCAGTGCGGCGCCGAGACGACGGTGCGGCACAGGTCCGCGAACCGGTCGTCGCCGCGGCCGCCCCGCCGCGACCAGCGGTACACCCACCAGGCGCCGTCTGTGGTGTAGCGGAGGGTGGGCAGCCGGTCGCCCTCCTGGTCGGCGCCGGGCACCGCGGAGCCGACGCCGTAGTCGCCGTACCCGACGCCGAGGTCGGCCAGGCGCTGCCAGAGCTGCCAGTCCCAGCGGTCGACGCGTACCGGTTCGTCGGTCGGCAGGGCGGACACCGCCGGGGGCATGCCGCCCGCCGCCACGCTCACCGAGCGCCAGGCGTGCCGGCGGGCCCACTCCAGCAGCCGGCGCACGCGGGGCTCGGCCACCCGCACGTCGGCCCGGCAGCACACGTCGCCCGCGTCGAGGAGCAGGTCGCACTGCTCGGGCACCAGGCGGGTGAACCGCCAGACCCGTTCGGCCGCCGCCGTGGTCGCGTCCGGGCCGCCGCGGTCGTGGCCGACCCGCAGCCGGACGACCGCCCGCCGGGCGTGGGCCCGGGCGGCGGCACCGTGCGCGACGAGGCGCCGGTCGCTGTCCGCGAGCCCGATCACCGGCACCAGCGGTACGCCCCAGCGGGCCAGCTCGGTCTCGGGGGCGTCGGGCAGGGCGCTGACGTCGACGGCCGTGAGCAGCCCGTCGGGCAGCCGACGGAGCACGTCGATCGTGAGCCGGTCCAGGGTGGACACCTGGAGGACCGGGGCGAGCAGGGGCACGACGACGTCGTCGAGATGACCGAGCGCCTCCAGCTCACCCCGCCGGTTGGCGAGGATGGGGCGGTAGACCGGTTCCGCCGCCCGGCCCCGGTGGGCGGGCACCATACCCCAATGTAGCCAGACATCGGTGTCCGTCACAGGGTCGATCGGCCCGCACCGCCTGCCCGGGGGTGCCGCGCGGGATCCGTGGGGACAACGGATCCGCGGGCCGGGCCCGGGGCGGCTGCGTCCGCGGAGACGGCGACGCCGCCGTCCCAGGATCGGGACGGCGGCGGGCAGGGCGCCGGATCAGTCGTCGTCGCGGTCGTCGTCGTCGTCATCGTCGGAGTCGTCGTCCGACGCGTCGTCATCGTCGTCATCGTCGTCGTCGACCGGCTCCTGCTCGGCCTTGACCACGCTGCCGTCGCCCCGGTCCACGTCGACCTCGTGCTCGGTCTGCCCGGACACGATCTCGACGCTCCACACGGCGCGGCCGTCCTCGTCCTCGCGCTCGACCTCGACGACCTCGCCGCCACCCGCCCGGGCCAGCGCGATCTCGCGGGCCCGCTGCTCGCTCACCGCGTCGCCGCCGGTGGCCGGCGCGCCGCTGCCCGACGGGGTGCCGCTGCCCGACGGGCTGGCGGGCGCCGACGGGGTGCCGGTGGTCGGCGCGCCGCTCGTCGCCGGGGCGCCGCTCCCGGTGCCGCTCGGCGTGCCCGGGGCGGTGGTGGCGGCGGCCAGGGTCGTCGCCCGGGCCGCGCCGTTGTCGGCCGCCGCGACGCCGACGGACGCGCCGGTCACGGCCAGCACGGCCGCGCCGCCGAGCGACGCCAGCATCAGGGACTTGCGCTTCATCTCGTTCACCCTTCCTCGGTCTACGTGTCCCAGGATCACGCCCGCCCGGATAGCGCCACGCTGCCCGAACGCTAAGGCAGGGTTAAGCCTCGCCGGGGGTGCGCCGAGGACGGGCCGGGCCGCGCGAGGGCGCCTCGCCGGGGCAAGGCGGGGAGGGGTCAGGGCCGGGGCGGGCCGAGTTCGAGGCGTACCTCGGCGCCGCCGGACGGCGCGGCACCCAGGGTGAGGCGGCCCCCGCTGGCCTGGGCGGCCCGGCGGGCGATGTCCAGGCCCAGGCCGGTGGAGCCGGCGGTGCTCGCGCCCCGGTCGACCGTGCCGGGCGGCATCCCCGGCCCGTCGTCGGCGACGGTCAGCGCCGTGCGGCCCGCCTCCGCCGCCAGCCGGACGGCGAACGCGGTGCCGTCCGGGGTGTGCGCGAAGACGTTGCCGAGCAGCGCGTCCACCGCCGCCGCCAACTCGTCGGCGGGCACGCCCACCGGCAGCGGTCCCGGCGCCAGGTCGAGCGTCACCGCCCGCCCGGTGTCCTCGGCCAGCACCGACCAGAACGCCACCCGCTCGGCCACCACGGCCGCCGCGTCGGCGCTGGCCGCCCCGGCCGTGGGCACCCGCCAACGGGCCTGCCGGATCAGGCCGGTGACCGCCCGCTCCAGCCCGTCCACGGCGGCGGTCACCCGGGCCGCGTCCTCGGGGTCGCGCAGCGACTCGGCCTCCAGGCGCAGCGCCGTCAGCGGGGTGCGCAGGCGGTGCGAGAGGTCGGCGACCTCCTCACGCTCCTGCACCAGCAGCACCTGGATCCGGCCGGCCAGGTGGTTGAGGGCGCCGGCCACCTCGCGCAGCTCGGCCGGCCCGGCGGGGGTGACGCGCGCGTCCAGCTCCGCGTTCGCCAGCCGGTGCGACACCTCGGAGAGCTCACCGATCGGCCGGACCAGGGTGCGGGCCAGCCGGTCGGCCACGGCCAGCCCGATCAGCACCAGCAGCACGCCGAGCAGGGCCAGGGCCAGCCAGGACCGGGTAACCCCGGCGGTCAGCTCGGCGGGCGGCACCACCGTGCGGATCACGCCGGTGCCGTCCGGGCGACCCTGCACGGCGATCACCACCTCCCGCCCCCGCCCGGACTCGGCGGTGAGGCTCTGCCCCCGCGCGGCCAGCGCCACCGCGGGCGTACGCGGCGCCGGGGCGCCGAGCACCGTGCCGTCGGGCAGGAACACCGTGACGGAGCGCTCGGACTCGGTGGCCAACTGCTCGACGGTCAGCCGGATCGTCGCGGTGTCGGCGGTGCCGACGACGGTGACGAGGCTCTGCGCGTCGGCCGTGGCCCGTACGGTGGCCCGGTCCGCCGCGACGGTGCGCACCAGCAGCGCCAGCGGCACCAGGAAGGCGACCAGGGTGAGGACGCTGACCGCGGCGACGAGCAGCGCCAGCCGGGCCCTCATCCGGCGCTCCCGGGCGCCTCGAGCCGCACCCCGACGCCCCGCACGGTGTGCAGGTAGCGGGGTGCCTGCGCGCTCTCCCCGAGCTTGCGTCGCAGCCAGGACAGGTGCACGTCCACGGTCTTGTCGGCGCCGCCGTACGGGACCCGCCAGACCTCGGCCAGCAGCTCCCGCTTGGTGACCACCTGGCCGGGCCGACCCGCGAGGTGGTGCAGCAGGTCGAACTCGCGGGGGGTCAGCTCGACGGGCGTACCGTCCAGGGTGACCTGCCTCGACCGTGGGTCCACCCGCAGCCCGCCGACGACCAGCGCTGGGTCCCCCTCCGAGGCGGGTCCCGTCCCGCGCCGCAGGACCGCCCGGATGCGCGCGTCGAGCTGCGCGGCCGTGAAGGGCTTCACCACGTAGTCGTCCGCCCCGGCGTCGAGCACCCGGACGATCTCGGTCTCGTCGTCGCGGGCGGTGGCGACGATGACCGGCACGGCGCTGACCGCGCGGAGCATCCGCAGCAGCTCCCGGCCGTCCAGGTCGGGCAGTCCCAGGTCCAGCACCACCAGGTCGGGCCGGTCGTCGAGCGCGTCGCGCAGGCCGGTCATCGCCGTCGAGGCGGCGGCCACCGCGTGCCCCCGCTCGCGCAGTGCCCGCAGCAGCGGCGTACGGATGGTCAGGTCGTCCTCGATGAGCAGCAGGCGGGCCACAGTGGCAGGCTAGCCGCCACCGGGCGGGCCGGCGGCGGACCTTGACCGTCCCTGGGCCCCGTCCAGGGCTCGGGCCAACCACCGATCGGGGAGACTGGGGGGATGCGCCGCCGTTCGTTCCTCGCCGTCGCCGGGTGGCTGGCCACCGCCGTCGTCGCCACCCTGATCGGGGTGGCCGCGATCCGGTGGGTGGGCGAGAGCATCGCCGGCACCCCGGGCGGGGTGCTCAGCCAGGAGGAGGTCGAGCGCGCCCTGGCCTCCCCCGCGGCACCGGGCGGATCCGCGCCGGCGGCCACCGGCACCGGCGGGCCGTCGTCGCCGGTGGCGGGCGGCTCGTCCCCGGCGGGAACGCGTCGGGCCTTCGCGACGACGGGTGGCAGCGCGGTGGCCGAGTGCGGGCCGGGCGGGGCGCGGCTGGTCTCCTGGACGCCCGTGCCGGGCTACCGGGTCTCGGACGCGGAGCCGGGGCCGGACGACGACGTGGAGGTGACCTTCACCGGCCCGTCCGGCGGGTTCGAGCTGAAGGTGCGCTGCGTGGGTTCGGAGCCGGTGGCGGCCGAGGACGACGACTGAGCGTTCCGCCGCAGGTCAGCGGTGGTGTGGACGGTGGCGACTGTCCGTGATCGGACACCCGTCGCGGTGGTTGCGGGCCGCTGCGGCGACATACGTTCGACCACAAAGGGTGCCGATCGCCGCTGATCCCCCTGAGCCACCACGACTGCCTCATCGCCGCCCCGAGCAGGGGCCACGAGGGAGGACCGAGATGTCCAGCTTCAGACCTCGGCGCGCGCCGGCGGCGCAGCCCGTGCCGAGGGACGACGACGCGGCCCGGGCAGACGCGGAGACCACCACCTGCGCCGGCGTCGGTCTGCCCGCGACCGCACGGGTCCTCTTCGCGGTGGTGCACGCCAGCGGCGGCCTGGCGCGCGGGCTGGGCGTGGCCACCGCGAGCCGGCTGGCGACCGGGATGTACCAGGTGGTGTTCGACCAGGACGTAACGGCCGCCGGCTACGTCGGCACCGTCGGCCTGCCCGGCAGCACGGGTGTCGCGCCCTGCGGAAAGATCGTGGTCGCCGGGCGGACCGGCATTCCGAACGCCGTCTTCGTCTCCACCTTCGCCGACGACGGCCGTCCGGCCGACCGCCCGTTCCACCTGGCGGTGCTGGCCTGACGCGCCCGGGCCGGCCCCGGCGGCACGGGTCCGCCGGGCCCAGGGCCCGCACACGAGCGCGCGGCGCCGTCCGGATCCCGGGGATCGAACGTCGCCGCGCTCTGGCCGTCTCCCACCACCGCAGCCGTACGGCGGTACGCCGGCGGGGACCTGGCTCGACCGGCCACCGTGCGCCGGCTACTTCCTCGATCCCCCTCCGTACGGGATCGAAACCCCCGACGAGTGGCGAATTCCACCATCTGCGGGTCCCGGCGTGGTGCCGGGCCTGAGCGGGTATGTGCGTGGGCATGGAGCATTTCACGATCGCGACCGTCGCCGAGAAGAGCCCGGATTTCCGGCGGGTGCTGTGGACCGGTGAGCACACCCAGCTGGTGATCATGACGATCCCGCCGGGTGGTGAGATCGGCGAGGAGGTCCACGAGGGAATCGACCAGATCCTGACCTTCGTCAGCGGTACGGGCGAGGCCCGCGTGGCGGGGGAGAAGCGCGAGGTCGTGCAGGGCGACCTGGTGGTGGTGCCGGCCGGCACGAAGCACAACTTCGTCAACACCGGCCCCAACCCGCTGGTGCTCTACACCGTCTACGGCCCGCCCGAGCACGCCGACCAGGCGGTGCACCGCACCAAGGAGGAGGCCGACGCGGCGGAGGCCGCCGGCGAGGACGAGCCGCCCACCTCCTGACCGTCCCCGCGGCCCGCGCCGCCTGAGCCGGCCGGAACCGGGTACCCGCAGCGGGTGGAGCAGCTGGCGATCTCCGACTACGGGTTCCTCTCCGACTGCCGGTCGGGCGCCCTGGTCGGTCGGGACGGTTCGATCGACTGGTGGTGCCCGGACCGGTTCGACTCCCCGTCGGTCTTCGGCCGCCTGCTCGACCCGGACGCCGGCCACTGGCGGCTGGCACCCACCGCCGCCGGGCTGCCCGGACACCGGGTGGAGCGGGCGTACGTGGCCGACACGCTGGTGCTGCGCACGGTGCACCACACGCCGGAGGGGAGCGTCGCGGTCACCGACGCGCTCGCCGCCGAGTTCGGCGCCCGCGGGCACCAACTGGGGATGAACTCCCCGGCCGTGCTGCTGCGGGTCGTCGAGGGACTGACCGGGCGGGTGCGGATGTCGCTCGACTTCCGCCCCCGCCCGGAGTACGGCCTGCTCACCCCGTACCTGCACGAGCAGCCCGACGGCGCGGTGCTGGCCGCGGCCGGCCCGGTGGTGCTGACCCTGCGCACCGGCGGGATCCCGCCGCACGTCGACTCCGACCGGGTCCGGCAGGAGTTCGAGGTCGCCGCCGGGCAGGTGGTCGGCCTCGACGTCGCGTACGGGCAGGCGTACGGGTCGGCGCCGGTCCGGCTGGATCCGGTGGTCGCGCTCGCCGAGACGGTGCAGGCCTGGCAGGCGTACCGGGAGTCGCACCACTACGACGGCCGCTACCCCGAGCAGGTCCGGCACAGCGCGACCGTGCTCACCGGCCTCACGTACGCCCGCAGCGGCGCGGTCGCCGCCGCCCCGACGACGTCGCTGCCGGAACACGTCGGCGGCGACCGCAACTACGACTACCGCTACTCCTGGCTGCGCGACTTCGCGATGACCCTGCGCGCCCTCTGGGTGGCGGCCTGCCCCGCCGAGGCGTCCCGGCTCTTCGCCTGGGCGGCCCGCTCGATCGGCCGGGTCGGCCCCGACCCCGTGCCGGTGCTCTTCGGCCTGGAGGGGGAGCGGGACCTCTCCGAGTACGAGTGCGCCCACCTGCGCGGCTACGGCGGCAGCCTGCCGGTGCGAATCGGCAACGACGCCTGGCGGCAGCGCCAGCTCGACGTGCCGGGCGAGGTGATCTCGGCGGTCTGGCAACTGCGCGACCACCTGGGCGAGGCGTTCGACATGGAGCTGCGCGAGATGGTGCTCGGCCTGACCGAGCAGGTGGCCGCGACCTGGCACCTGCCCGACCGGGGCATCTGGGAGACCCGCGACGCCGACCGGCACTACCTGACGTCGAAGGTGTTCTGCTGGGTGGCGCTGGACCGGGCGGTGACGCTCGCGCCCCGCCTCGGCGCCCGGGCCGACCCCCGGCGCTGGGCGGCGATCCGCGACGAGATCCGGGCCGTCGTGCTGCGCGACGGCTGGCACGAGCGGACCGGCGCGTTCGGCGGCGCGTTCGGCTCGCCGGACCTGGACGCCTCCGTGCTGCTGCTGCCGCTGGTGGGGTTCCTGCCGGCGACCGACGCGCGGATGCGCGCCACCGTCGAGGCGGTCGAGCGCGAGCTGGGCGCCGGCAACGGTCTCCTCCGCCGCTGGGGCACCGACCCGGCGGGGTTCCTGCCCTGCTCGTTCTGGCTGGTGGAGTACCTGGCGATGGCCGGTGAGCGGGACCGGGCCGAGGCGCTCTTCGCGCGGCTGCTCAAGCACGCCAACGACGTCGGGCTGTTCAGCGAGCAGATCGACCCGCGCTCCGGCGCGCAGCTCGGCAACACCCCGCAGGCGTTGTCGCACATCGGCCTGGTCAGCGCGGCCTGGCGGCTGACCGACCCCGGCACCGAGTGACGGCGGGGTCGGCGCGTCAGGCGGGCAGTACCGGTACGCCGCTGACGTCCACCGTCTCCGGGTACTTCACGCCCGCCCCGGTGTTGAGTACCACCACGCGCTCGCCGGCCCGGATCCAGCCGCCGGCGCGCAGGTGCCGGGCGGCGGTCAGGCAGGCGGCCCCCTCCGGGCAGAGCAGCAGGCCCTCGCGGGCGGCGAAGTCCCGCAGGTCGGCGAGGATCTCGGCGTCGTCCACGGCGATCGCGGTGCCGGCGCTGGCGCGCAGCGCGTCGAGGATCAGCTCGTCGCCGAGCGGGGCGGGCACGGTGATGCCGAACGCGACGGTGTGCGCGTCGGCCCAGGGCCGGGCCCGCCGCTCGCCGGCGGCGAAGGCGCGCACGATCGGCGCGCACCCCGTCGACTGCACCGCGACCAGGCGGGGCAGCCTGTCCTCGATCCAGCCCAGCTCGCGCAGTTCGTGCAGCGCCTTCTGGATGCCGATCAGGCCGACCCCGCCGCCGGTGGGATAGATGATCACGTCCGGCGCCTGCCAGCCGAGCTGCTCGACGATCTCGTACCCCATCGTCTTCTTGCCCTCGAGCCGGTACGGCTCCCGCAGCGTGCCGGCGTCGAAGATCGCGCCGCCGGAGTCGGCGACCAGCCCCGCGACCAGCCGGCCCGCGTCGCTGATCAGCCCGTCGACCAGGCGCAGGTCGGCCCCGGCGGCCACGCACTCGCGGCGGCAGATGGTGGGGGCGTCCAGTGGCATGACGATGGTCGCGCCCAGCCCGGCCCGCGCGGCGTAGGTGGCCCAGGCCGCGCCCGCGTTGCCGTTGGTGGGCATGGCGATGCGCCGCACGCCCAGCTCACGGGCCCGGCTGACGCCGACCGCCGCGCCGCGCGCCTTGAAGGAGCCGGTCGGGGTCAACCCCTCGTCCTTGACCATCAGGTCCGCGATGCCGATCTCCGCGCCGTAGTTCGGGGTGCGCAGCAGCGGCGTCCAGCCCTCGCCCAGCGTGGTCTCGTGCCGGGGGTCGGCCACCGGCAGCAGCTCCCGGTAGCGCCACAGGTCGGCCGGGCGCAGCGGGAACCGCTCCGGGGTGAGCACCTTCGCCACCGCAGCCAGGTCGTAGCGCGCCAGCAGCGGGGAGCCGCAGTCGCAGATGTTGGCCAGCTTGCCGGCGTCGTGCTCCCGCCCGCAGCGCGGGCACTCAAGGTGCGTCAGGTACACGATGCTCCTCGCCGTCTCAGCTCGGGTCTCGGCTCGCGTCGATGCTCAACCAGCGCCGGCTGCGCCGGCCCGGCTCGTAGACCGAGTCCAGGCGCTTCGCCACCACGCCGGGCAGCCCCTGCTCCCGCCCGGTCCGCAGCGCCTCCCGGCCGGCACCCGGGAACCAGGGCGGAGTCTGCCAGTGCCCGCCGGAGAGCGCCAGGGCGTCGAGCAGCTCGCGGCGCTGCGCGTACGGCAGGTCGACGCTGCTCACGCCCTCCATCCAGAGCAGATCGAAGATCAGGTACTGGGCGTCGGGGGTGCGGCGTCCGCCGCGCGCCGGGCGCACCCGGCCGGCGGTGTCGATGCGGACCAGGACGCCGTCCAGCACGACCTCCGTGGGCGCCAGCTCCTCGGCCAGCTCCCGCAGCCAGGGGTACGCGCCGGAGACGTCCTCGTCGTCCTCCGCGAGCAGCCGCAGCCGTCCGCCCGAGACGTACGCGACCGCGCGAACCCCGTCCCAGCGCAGCTCGTAGCCCCACCGCGCCTCGTCCGCTGGCAGCTTCGCCGCCCGGGTGGGGTGCATCGGGCGGAGCAGCTCCGGCATGCTCGTCCAGCCCTCCGGGGGCGGGTCGGTGCGGCGGACCATCCAGTCCCGTCCACCCTTGCCGCCGGTGGCGAACAGGACGTACCGCCCGGAGGTGCGCTCGCCGTCGAGCACCACGACGACCTCGTCGTCGCGCCACTTCTCGCAGCGGTAGGTGCCCCGGTCGTGCACGGTCATCCGCCCGCCGCCGTACTCGCCGGCCGGGATCTCGCCGTGGAAGTCGAGGTATTCCATCGGGTGGTCCTCGGTGTGCACCGCGAGGTGGTTGCGGCCGGTGTCGCGGGGCAGCCCGCGGGGCACCGCCCAGGAGGCCAGCACCCCCTCGTGCTCCAGCCGCAGGTCCCAGTGCAGGCTCCGGGCGTGGTGCTGCTGGATGACGAAGCGGGCCGTACCGTCGGCGGGCCGCCCGCGTCGCGGGGGCCGCTTCGGCACCGGCTCCGGGGTGCGCGCCGCGTCCCGTCTGCGCCGGTACTCCTCCAGCGGGTCAGCCACACCCGCATTCTCCGGCAATCCGCGCCGACCCGCCGGCCGCCCGCGTGTCCGGTTCGGCGGGCATGGGGTAGGTCAGCCCGGGTAAGACCCGGGGCATGGACCACGACGACCAGCCCACCGTCACGCTCCCCGGCGACGTGCGGATGCCCCTGCTGGGCTTCGGCACCTGGCAGGCCACCGGCCAGGCCGGGTACGACGCGGTGCTCGCCGCGCTCGACGCCGGCTACCGGCACGTCGACACCGCCACGATGTACGGCAACGAGGAGGAGGTCGGCCGGGCGGTCCGGGAGAGCGGGTTGCGCCGCGAGGACGTCTTCCTCACCACGAAGCTGCCGCCGGACCGGGTGGGGCGGGAGCGGGAGACGATCGAGGCGAGCCTGGCCGCGCTCGGCGTCGACCAGGTCGACCTGTGGCTGGTGCACTGGCCGCCGGCGAACCCCGCGGACAACATCCCCGTCTGGCGGGAGATGCTCGCCGCCCGGGACGAGGGGCTCGCGCGCGCCGTCGGGGTGAGCAACTACGCCACGGGCCAGCTCGACGAGCTGATCCAGGCGACCGAGGAGAATCCGGCCGTCAACCAGATCCGGTGGAGCCCCTCGTTGTACGACCGCCAGCGGCACCGGGAGCACCGGGACCGGGGGGTGGTGCTGGAGGGCTACAGCCCGTTCAAGACCAGCGACCTCGCCGACCCGGTGCTGACCCGCATCGCCGCCGCGCACGACGTCTCCCCGGCCCAGGTGGTGCTGCGCTGGCACATCGACCACGAGATCGTGGTCATCCCCAAGTCGGTGACCCCGGAGCGGATCCGCGTCAACGCCGACGTCTTCGGCTTCTCGCTGACCGCCGAGGAGATGCGCGACATCGACGCGCTCGGCAACCCCTGACGGACCCCTTCCGGCCACTGTGACGGTGGCCCGGTCCGGGTGCCGGACCCGGACCGGATTTGCCAAATTCCTTCAGCCTGAATAGGGGCGATGAAGGGTATCGACATAGATGCTCGTGACGATATACCGTGCGCGTCACCAGTTCATCGATGAGTCGGAACCCCTCCGCCCTTGTCTGAAGGAGCGCCATGAACGCGTCACGACCCGCCCGTCTCCCCCGACGTGGGGTGCTGGGCATGTCGGCCCTGGTGGCCACCGCGGTGGCCGTAGCCGCCAAGCCCGCCGCGGCGAGCGCCGCGCCGCTCGCCGCTCCGAAGGCCGAGTGCCTCGCCGACCTGCTCGGGGAGTCCTGATGGCCACCATTCCCTGGCTGGTGGACGTCCTGCGGGGGGCGGGCGTCCAGGTCGTGACCCACGGCGACTGGCTGAACCGGATGCGCCCGGGCGACTTCAACCCGATCGGCGTGCTCTGGCACCACACCGCCGCCACCTCCAGCGCCAGCAACCCGCACCCGGCGCTCAACATCTGCATCAACGGCCGGTCCGACCTGCCCGGCCCGCTGTGCCAGGCGCTGGTCGACTACCACGGCGTCTTCCACGTCATCTCCGCCGGGCGCTGCAACCACGCGGGCGTCAGCCGGGGCAGCGGGCCGATCCCCGCTGGCGACGGCAACACGCTGATGATCGGCTGGGAGATCGACTACAACGGGGTCAACCAGGAGATGACGGCGGCGCAGTACAACGCGTCGATCGCCGCCACGGCCGCCGTGCTCAAGCGGCTGGGCAAGGACGCCAGCTACGCCCGGGGCCACCGTGAGACGAGCACCACGGGCAAGATCGACCCGTCCTTCATCGACCTGAACTCGATGCGCGCGGACGTGGCCGCGAAGATGGCGGGCGGCAGCACCTGGAGCGCCGTGGTGGACAACTCCACCGCCGGACGCTTCACCGCCAGCGCGAACTGGGGCACCTCGTCGTACTCGGCCCAGCGATACGGCACCGACTACCGCTTCGCGAACCCGGTCGCGGCCAGCGACGCCGCCTGGTACAAGTTCAACGTCCCGGCGACCGCGAACTACCGGGTCGACGCCTGGTGGCCGGCGGTCAGCGGCTACAACTCCGCCACCCCGTACATCGTGTCCACCACGACCGGGAACCGGACGATCATCGTCGACCAGCGGGTCACCGGTGGACAGTGGCGCAGCCTCGGCACCTTCACGCTGCCGGCCGGGGACGCCAACCGGGTCGCGGTCAGCCGGTGGAGTTCGGCCCCGGGCCTCGTCATCGCCGACGCCGTCCGGCTCACCCGGGTCTGAGCCGGCCGGCCCCGCACGACGTCCGCCAGGCCCGGGGGTGGCCTGGCGGACGTCGCGTCTCCGGCCGTACGCGGCGGCCCGTGGGGGACTCGGGTCGCCGCGGCGCCGGGGACCGGTGACGCGGGGGCGCACTGCCCCCGCGTCGGCGTCCGGAGGGCGTCAGGTCAGGACCGGGAGCAGGGCACCCCGTTGAGGGTGAAGCTCGTCGGCGACGAGTACTGGCCGCTCAGCGTGCCCTGGTAGCCGAAGCTGGCCGTGCCGCCCGGGGCGAGCGAACCGTTCCAGCTGATGTTGCGCGCGGTGACCGCCGAGCCGCTCTGGCTCACCGTGGCGTTCCACGCGCTGGTGACCTGCTGCCCGGCGGGCAGGTTGTAGTTCAGCGTCCAGCCGTTGATCGCGTTGGACCCGGTGTTGGTGATCTGCACGTCGGCGGTGAAGCCGTTGTTCCAGGAGTTCGGCGTGTACTTCACGGCGCACCCGTTGCCGCCGGGCGGGGGAGTGCTCGGCGGGGGCGTGGTGGGCGGCGCGGTCGTGGGCGGCGGGTTGCCCCCGCCGTTGACCGCGGCCGAGAACGAGGTCACCGCGAGCCCGGCGCCGCCCTGCCACGGCTCGAAGCCGGCCTGGATGCTGGTCAGGTACCAGGAGTTGGTGATCGCGCCCCGGTTGCGGGTGTCGTTGATGAACGCCAGCAGGTTGAGGTTCGCGCTGCTGATCGCCGACGGCGCCAGGTACGAGATCACGTTGTTGGAGCCGTTGCTGCCGCGCCAGACCTCCCAGCTGCGGCCGTCGATGGTGGCGGTGCCGACCGGGGAGCCGATGGGCTGGATCGGGCCCTGCCGGTTCAGCCAGATCATGATCTCCATCTGGTTCACCCCGTCGCGCTTGGGCGAGGGGTCCAGCCAGATGTCGTACGAGGCGTTGTAGACGGCGTTGCTGACGTACCGGTAGGAGATGTTGCTCGTGGCGCTGCTGATCTGGCTGACCTGGATCGGCAGGTTGGTGCCGGGGGAGCAGTTGGTGTAGTGGCAACCGAGGAAGACCGACGGGTACGCCGTCGGCGCGCCGTTGGTCGGGTTGCTGCCGTTCTGGGTGGTGATCTCGAAGCCGCTGTCGGTGACGTTGATGCACTGTTGGGCGGTGGTGCCCCAGCGGTTGTTCTGCACCACGTAGCGGCCCTGGATGGTGGTGGAGCCGTACTGCTCGCAGATCTGGGTGTCGGCGCTGGCGGTGCCGCCGAGGGCCACGGCGACGATCGAGCCGGTGGCGAGCAGCGCGGCCGCCGCGAGGGCCCGGAGTGGACGTTTCATGATGCTCCTTCGGCTTCGGCGCGGGACGCCGGACGGAGTCGGCCGGCGAACGCGGGAGCGCTCCCACATTCCTTCGACACATTTACACCTCTGAAACCCTGGCGCAATGGGGCCGGGGTATTGGGGAGGTAAGTGAGGTTTGTCACGCCCGATCCGGTCGGCGAGCAGGTGGTCCTTCGAAGCGGCGGGGAGCGCCGCCGAGGAATGTTTCCGCTGGGACGATTGGCTCTGGTGTGTGCCGATTGCGCCGAGTAGTGTCTTGCCTCCAACGCGTGCCGAACCCCTCCGGAGGCGTACACCACCATGGGTGGCTCTCCCCTGCGCATCCTCGTCGTCGGCGCGGGCATCGCCGGCCTGGCCGTGGCCCGGGCGCTGCGGATGGCCGGCTTCCGGCCCGACGTCACCGAGAGGCTGCCCCCGGGGGAGAACGCCGAGACCGGTCTCTACCTGCCGGGCAACGCGGCCCGGGCGCTGTGCCGGCTCGACCTCGACGGACCCGTCCGCCCGCTCGGGCGCGTCATCCACCGGCAACGGTTCCTCGACGCCGCCGGGGTGCCGCTGTGCGAGGTGGACCTCGACGCCCTCTGGTCCGGCGTCGGCGAGTGCCGGGCGCTGCCCCGGGCGGAACTGCACCGGGTGCTGCTCAGCGGCGCGGGCGGCGCCGTCCGGCACGGCGCCGAGGTGCGCACCCTCGACCTGCTGCCGCGCTCCGTCGGCGTCACCTTCGTCGACGGCACCGCCGCCGAGTACGACCTCGTCGTCGGCGCCGACGGCCCGCGCTCCTCGATCCGGGCCCTGGCCGCGCTCGGCGGCCCGCCCCGGCCCGCCGGTCAGGTCGTCTACCGCTGCGTGGTGCGCGACGGACCGCCGGTGGCCGAGTGGACCGCGCTGCTCGGTCAGCGCGCCGGCTTCCTGGTCGTACCCCTCGGCGCCGGGCGGCTGCACTGCTACGCCGACGAGGCCGGCACCACCGCGCCGGCCGACCCGGCGGCCCGGCTGCGCGAGCTGTTCGGCGGCTACGGCGGACCGGTGCCCGCCGTGCTGGAGGCGCTGGACCGGGTGCACGTCGGCGTCACCGAGGAGGTGGAGCTGGGGTGCTGGTCCCGGGGGCGGGTGCTGCTCGTCGGGGACGCCGCGCACGCCACCGCGCCGACGCTCTCGCAGGGCGCGGCGATGGCGTTGGAGGACGCCGTGGTGCTCGCCGAGTCCCTCCGGGCGACCGGGAGCGACGTGGAGTCGGCACTGGCGGCGTACGAGAGTCGTCGTCGTCCCCGTACGCGCTGGGTGCGGGACCGGACCCGGGACCGTAACCGGACCCGGGACGTGCCGCCGGCGCTGCGCGATCCGCTGCTGCGCGGACGCGGCGCGCGCATCTTCGGCGAGCACTACCGGCTGCTGCTCGGCCCGCTGTGACGCCGGCGACCGGGAGCCCTCCGCGGCGGGGCGCGGCAGGCTACCCGACCACCCCACGCGGCGCAGCCACCTGCCGGGGACTATCCTCCTTGCGGATGACGGCCCGCAGATAACCAGCGCGTGCCGAGCGGGACAACCCAGAACCGGAGGCCACTCGTGACCACCGTCGCACCCAAGCCGGTCGTGACCCGGCCCTGGCCGGTCCGAGCGCCGGTCAAGGGGTCGGCCATCGCGCGGCTGCTGCGTACCACGGACGCGAAGCAGATCGGGATCATGTACATGGTCACCGCGTTCGTGTTTTTCATGATCGGCGGCCTGATGGCCCTGATCATGCGGGCCGAGCTGGCCCGACCCGGGCTGCAGTTCCTGTCGCCCGAGCAGTACAACCAGCTGTTCACCATGCACGGCACGATCATGTTGCTGTTCTTCGCGACGCCGATCGTGTTCGCCTTCGCGAACTACGTGGTGCCGCTGCAGATCGGCGCCCCCGACGTGGCGTTCCCCCGGCTGAACAGCTTCGCCTACTGGCTGTTCCTGCTCGGCGGCTCGATGACGATGGTCGGCTTCCTCACCCCGGGCGGGGCCGCCGACTTCGGCTGGACCGCCTACGCGCCGCTGAGTTCCGTCGAGCACGCGCCCGGCGTCGGCGCGAACCTGTGGGTCGTCGGCCTGGTCATCTCCGGCCTCGGCTCGATCCTCGGCGCGGTCAACCTGATCACCACGATCCTGACCCTGCGCGCGCCCGGCATGACGATGTTCCGGATGCCGATCTTCACCTGGAACATCCTGGTCACCGGCCTCCTGGTGATCCTGGTTTTCCCGCTGCTGGCCGCCGCGCTGATGGCGCTGGCCGCCGACCGCCTGCTGGGAGCCCACGTCTACGACCCGGCGACCGGCGGGCCGATGCTCTACCAGCACCTCTTCTGGTTCTTCGGCCACCCCGAGGTGTACATCATCGCGCTGCCGTTCTTCGGCATCATCTCCGAGATCATCCCGGTCTTCTCCCGCAAGCCGATCTTCGGCTACAAGGGCCTGGTCGCCGCGACCATCGCCATCGCCGGCCTGTCGATGAGCGTCTGGGCGCACCACATGTTCGCCACCGGCCAGGTGCTGCTGCCGTTCTTCAGCTTCCTGAGCTACCTGATCGCCGTGCCGACCGGTATGAAGTTCTTCAACTGGATCGGCACGATGTGGCGCGGCCAGATCAGCTTCGAGACGCCGATGCTCTTCTCGATCGGCTTCCTGGTTACCTTCCTCTTCGGTGGTCTGACCGGTGTGCTGCTGGCCAGCCCGCCGCTCGACTTCCACCTGCACGACTCGTACTTCGTGGTGGCCCACTTCCACTACGTGCTCTTCGGCACGATCGTGTTCGCCGTCTTCGCCGGCATCTACTTCTGGTTCCCGAAGATGTTCGGCCGGATGCTCGACGAGCGGCTGGGCAAGGTGCACTTCTGGCTGACCATGATCGGCTTCCACACGACGTTCCTGGTGCAGCACTGGCTGGGCAACGAGGGCATGCCGCGTCGGTACGCCGACTACCTGCCCGGTGACGGCTTCACCACGCTGAACATGGTCTCCACGATCGGCGCGTTCATCACCGGCATCTCGACCCTGCCGTTCATCTGGAACTGCTGGAAGTCGTACAAGGCCGGCCCGGTGGTCGAGGTCGACGACCCGTGGGGTCACGGCAACTCGCTGGAGTGGGCGACCACCTCCCCGCCGCCGCTGCGTAACTTCGACCGGATGCCGCGGATCCGCTCCGAGCGGCCGGCGTTCGACCTCAAGTTCCCGGAGCTGGCCGCCGGCGGCCAGAGCCTGGCCGGCCCGCCGGAGGGCGGCGCCAAGCCGCTGACCAGCGAGTCCGACGGGGGAGCCAGCTACCGCGAGGACACCGCGAGCGACGCCGACCGGCGCTGACGCTCCGCACCGCGCACGACGGGCGCCACCCCCACCCGGGGTGGCGCCCGTTCGCGTTGCCGAGAGGTACGCCCACAGCGGTGCTGACGGCGCATGCCCGGCGCCGCCCTGCCACGCAGCCTGACCGTGGAACTCCCGCACGCCACCCCGGGCCAGCGCCCCGAGCGCCTGCGGAGCGTCTCAGAAATCGTCGGTTCTGATCGCGGTCCCGGTGGCGTTCCGGCGGAACGGAAGACGTGGAAGGCGCGTGAAGCTCCTGACCCATGACCGCCGGAAGGCTTGATACCTCTGTGGCATAAAAATGCCTGTGTGGTATCGGCGTGAAAGGGACCTCACCGCCGCCGCCGAGGTCGGCGACACCGCGCGGCGCCATGCGCCGCCGGACACCTGCGCGCCGACTCAAGGGTCGCCGGGCGGCCGGGCTCGACTCAGGCGGCGGGGGCCGGGGCGAGTTCGGGGGCGGGTGTGCGGGCTGCGGCGGTGCGGCGGCGGCGCAGCTCGATCGGGAACACGGCCAGCGCCACCAGCGCGCCGATCGCCCCGGTGACCGCGAAGCCCCAGGCCGGCGCGGAGGCGTCGATGACGGCGCCCGCGAGGGGCGCGCCCACCGCCATGCCGACCGTGACCGCCGAGCCGTGCAGGCCCATCGCCTCGCCGCGTACGGAGGCGGGAACCAGCCGACTGACCGCGTCCGAGGTGGCCGCGATGGTGGGTGCGCAGAGCGCCCCGGCGGGGATCAGCGCCAGGCAGAGCAGCCACCAGTGCGCCCCGCCGAGCCCGACCGGGATGGTGCAGAGGCTGAGCGCGGCCATCAGGGCCAGCGGCGGGACGGAGCGGGTGACCGCCCCGTACGCGAAGCCGCCGGCCAGCGAGGCGACGGCCCAGACGGCGAGGACGGCGCCCGTCCACCCCACGTCGCCGCTCTCCCGTAGCACGGCGACCACGGCCACGTCGGTGCCGCCGAGCACGAGCATGCCGGCGGCGCTCACCGCCAGCACGGCGAGCAGGCGCGGGGTGAGCCACGACCGGCGGGGCACCCGCGGCTGCGGCCCGGCCGGCTCGCCCCCGGCCCGGGTGGGCGGGTTCAGCACCCAGAACGCGACCCCGGCCGCGACGATGCCGGCGCCGACCAGGTAGAGCGTGGTGCGCGCGGAGATCGCGGTGACCGCCGCCACGGCCAGCGCGGGACCCACCATGAACGACAGCTCCACCGACATCGAGTCCAGCGCGTACGCGGGGCGGCGCCGCTCCGGCGGCACCAGCGCGGCGATGGACTGCCGGATCACGGAGAAGATCGGCAGGGCGAGCGAACCGGCCAGGAACGCGGCGGGAAGCAGCACCGGGTACGGCAGCATCGGCGCGGTGGACCAGAAGACGGCCTCGGCGATCGCGGTGAGTACGAGCACCGGCCGCAGGCCGCGCCGGTCCACCAGGCGGCCGAGCAGCGGGCCGCCGACGGCGGCGCCCACGGTGATCGCCGCGCCGACTAGCCCGGCCGCACCGTAGCCGCGCCCGAGATCGAGCACGACGTAGAACGTCAGGGTCACCCCGGTGGCGGTGAGCGGGACGCGGGCGAGCACCGACACCAGCAGCAACGACCGGAGACCGGGCAGGGCGAGCGCCTCCCGGTAAGGCTTCAGGTTCATGTCGGTGCGTACCTCCGCCGGACATCCTCGGCCGGAGGTACGACACCCGCCAGCGAATTACCGTCTCATGCGGCCCTGATCACAGGCGTACCGCGCATGGCGACCCCGGCCCCCTCCATCGCGCGCAGCGCCACGTCGGTGGTGTCCGGGGCGACCGCGGCGGTCAGGTCCAGCAGCACGGTGGTGGCGAAGCCCTCGCGGGCGGCGTCCAGGGCGGTGGCGCGTACGCAGTGGTCCGTGGCGATGCCCACCACGTCGACCCGGTCCACCCCGTGCCGGCGCAGCCAGTCGGCCAGGCACTCGCCGTCGTCGGCGTGCCCCTCGAAGCCCGAGTACGCGGCGGCGTGCTCGCCCTTGTGGAAGATCGCCTCGATCCGGTCGGTGGCCAGTTCGGGGTGGAACTCCGAGCCGGGGGTGCCCACCACGCAGTGCCGCGGCCAGGAGTCCACGAAGTCCGGTGGGTCGCCGAAGTGGGCGCCCGGGTCGACGTGGTAGTCCTTCGTCGCGACCACGTGGTCCCAGCGGCCCGGTTCGGCGGCGAGCAGCCGGGTGATCCCGGCCGCCACGCCCGCCCCGCCGCCGACGGCCAGCGAGCCGCCCTCGCAGAAGTCGTTCTGCACGTCCACGACGATCAGCGCGTTGCTCACCGTGGTGCTCCTTTCAGTCGGCCGGGACGACCGTGACCGGGATGGCCGGGTCGCCGGCGGAGAGCTTCAGACCCTCCCAGGGGATGGAGATCAGGCACTGGCGCAGGTGTTCCCGGGACTCGTCCAGCGTCGGGCGCTCGACCGGCTCGCCGCCGGCCAGGAACGAGTGCTGGAGCAGCCGGTCGTTGGGTCGGGGGTCGGGCACGCCCTGCGGCACGACGATCTCCTCGGTGGCGGTGCCGGTCGGCTTGTGCCGGCGTACGGCCACCTTGCGGCCGCCGATGGTGGCCTTGTGCTCGGAGCGCTTGACCACCGGGCGGCCCTCGACCTCGACGAGCTTGTAGACCAGCCCGGCGGTGGGGGCGCCGGAGCCGGTGACGACGGCGGTGCCCGCGCCGTACATGTCGACCGGCTCGGCGGCGAGCGAGGCGATGGCGTACTCGTCGAGGTCGCCGGAGACAATGATCTTGGTTTCGGTGGCGCCCAGCGAGTCGAGCAGCTCGCGGGACTGCTGGGCGATCACCGCCAGGTCACCCGAGTCGATCCGCACGGCCCGCAGGTCCGGCCCGGCCACCGCGATCGCGTTGCGGATGCCCTGGCTGATGTCGTACGTGTCGACCAGCAGCGTGGTGTCCTTGCCCAGCGTGGCGACCTGCGAGGCGAACGCGGCCCGCTCGTCGGAGTGCAGCAGCGTGAACGCGTGTGCGGCCGTGCCAGCGGTCGGGATGCCGTAGCGCCGCCCGGCGGCGAGGTTGGAGGTGAACCGGAACCCGGCCAGGTACGCGGCCCGCGCCGCGGCCACCGCCGCCTCCTCGTGCGCGCGCCGGGAACCCATCTCGATCAGGGTCCGGCCGCGCGCCGCGGTCACCATCCGCGCGGCGGCGGCGGCGACGGCGCTGTCGTGGTTGAGCACCGAGAGGATGAGCGTCTCCAGCACCACGCACTCCGCGAAGCCGCCGGAGACGGTGAGGATCGGCGAGCTGGGGAAGAACAGCTCGCCCTCGGCGTAGCCCTCGACGTCGCCGGTGAAGCGGTAGTCGCGCAGCCAGGCGGCGGCCTGCTCGTCGACCACCCCGGTACGCCGCAGGAAGTCGACCTCGTCGGCGTCGAAGCGGAAGTCGCGGATCAGCTCGATCAGCCGGCCGGTGCCGGCGACCACGCCGTAGCGCCGGCCGGCGGGCAGCCGACGGCTGAACACCTCGAAGACGCAGCGGCGGTCGGCGGTGCCGTCGCGCAGGGCGGCACTGACCATGGTCAGCTCGTAGTGGTCGGTCAGCAGCGCGGGGCGAAGGGTGCTCACCTCCCCAGCCTAGGGTTCACCCGCTCTCGCCGCCCTCGTGGCCCGGGATCGCCTGGAGGGCGGCCCGCAGCTCCGCCCGCCCGGCGACGCCGAGCTTGCCGTAGATGCGCTGGAGGTGGTTCTCCACCGTGCGGGCGGAGAGGAAGAGCCGCTCGGCGATGGCCCGGCTGGTCACCCCGTCGGCGGCGAGGCGCGCCACCTGCCACTCGCGTTCGCTCAGCGCCGGGCAGCCCGCCCGCAACGCCGGGGTGCGGATCAGGTCGCAGCGGCCGAGCAGGGCCGCGAGGCGTTCGCGGGCCGGGGCCGCCGCCGGGGACCGCTGCCGGCGCAGCCGGTCCAGGGCGGCGGCGGTGGCCTCCACCGCGTAGACGGCCAGGTCCAGCGCGTCGAAGCCGTCGGCGACCGCCAGCAGCTCGTCGGCGGAGCCGCCCACGGCGGCCCGGGCGTGCCGGGCGAGCAGCGGCGGCAGCACCCCGTCGACCCGTTCGGAGAGCTCGGCGAGCCGCTGCGCGACGGTGCGCCGGCTGCCGTCGGAGCAGGTCGGCCCGAGCGGCGCGGCCGCCTGGCCCAGCCGGACCAGGTCGTGCAGCACGTGCACCTCGTGGCCGGCGAGGCCGTCCGCGCGTAGCCGGTCGGCCAGCCCGGTCAGGTGCTTGACGGCGCCGGACACGTCGCCACCGGCGGCGAGCACGGCGCTGCGGGCCTGCTCCAGCCACGGGTAGAGCACGACCATGCCGGGGGCGTGGGTGCGGTCGGCCTCCGCCATGGCCTCCGCCGCCTGTGCGGCGTCGCCCCGCAGCGCCGCCGCCTGGGCGCGTTCGGCCTGGGCCAGGCCCGCGTACACCCGGCTGGTGGCGAGCACCGCGCAGGCGCCGAGGCTGGTGCGCAGCGCCGTGTCGCTCTGGCCGCGCAGCCGGGCCGCGTACGCCTGGAGGATGGCCAGGTAGCCGGTGCCGAGCCGGAAGTCCCCGGCGCCGGCCAGGTCGGCGAACTCGTCGGCCACGATGGCGTCGATGCCGGCCAGGTCGCCGGCGAGCGCCAGCCGGGTGCCCCGGGCCAGCTCCAGGGCCAGTTGCAGGTACGGCATGTCGCCCCGCCACCGGCCCGCCTCGGCCTGCACCTTGTTGATCGCGGTGGCGCTGCGGTGCAGCTGCCCCTGCGCCGCCTGGAGGTGGGCGATCGTGCTGCGGGCCAGCTCCCGGGCCGCGACGCTCGCGGCCGGCCGGTCCAGCACCGTCTGCCCGAGCCGCAGCGCGATGCCGGTGTCCAGCCGGTGCAGCCGCATGATGCCCTCGAAGGCCAGCACCCGCGCCTGGTCGGCGGAGTCGGCGAGGGTCGACCGGCGGGCCGCGATCTCCTCCACCGTGGACTCCCGGCTCAGCCCCCAGTAGCTGACCATGCCCCGCACGGTCAGCCAGCGGCTCAACCGCCGGTCGCCCTCGATGTCGGTGGCGACCGCGTCCAGCACCTCGATCGCCTCGTCCGGGCGGTCGCCGAACATCAGGATGGTGGCCAGCAGCTCCGCCGCGTCGAAGCCCCCGCCCGCGTCGAGCGCCGCGCGGGCCAGCCGGGTCGCCAGCGGTACGTCGTAGCGGGCGAACGCCTGCCCGGCCGCGTCGAGCAGCAGGGCCGGATCCTGCGCGGTGCCCGAGTCGAGCCGCCAGACGGCCACCCGGAGCAGGTCGTCGCGGCGTCGCTTGCCGACCAGCTCCAGCAGCTCGGCGAGGCGGGCCTGCAACCGCCGCGTCCGGCTCACCGGGCAGCGGCGGCGCATCACCTCGCCGTAGAGCGGGTGGGCCAGCCGCACGTTGGCCCGCCGGTCGTCGTGCTCCACGGCGATCAGCCCGCGCTCCTCGGCGGTCTCCACGTCCACCGGGTCGGCGGCCTGGTTGAGCAGGTGCAGCCCGAGCGGCTCGCCGAAGGCGACCAGCTCCACCACCCCGCGTACGCCCGAGGTGAGCTGGCCTATCCGGATGTCGATCAGGTCGGCCAGGTTGGGGGCCAGCTCCAGCCGGCCGGTCCACTTCCAGATCCCGTACGTGCGGGTCAGCTCACCCCGGTCGGCGGCGAACACCAGCTCGCGCAGCAGCAGCGGGTTGCCCTCGGAGAGCCGGCCGAGCCGGTCGGCGGAGGTGGCGTCGACCGGTCCCCGCAGGATCTCGGAGAGCAGCCGGGTGGTCTGGGCCGGCGGCAGCGGCTTCAGCTCGACGTGGTCGACCAGACCGTCGGTCCACAGGGCCCGGATCGGCAGCGGGAGTTGCTCGCCGTCGCGCGAGGTGCCGATGACCGTGGCGTTGTCGGCCCGCGCGACCAGGTGCACCAGCGCCGCGGACGGCGGGTCGAGCAGGTGCGCGTCGTCGACGGCGAGCACGATGCGACGGCCGGCGGCCTGCTGTTGCAGCACGTCCACCGCCCAGCGCAGGATGCCGGCGGGGGAGAGGCCGTGCGGCTGCTCGGTGGGGAGCACCTGGACGAGACCGCCGAAGGGGAGCGCGGCGGTGGTGGCGCTGGCCGCGATCGACCAGACGGCGTACCCGTCGCGCGGCAGGGCCGCCACCCCCTCGCGCAGCAGCCGGCTCTTGCCGATGCCCGCGCTGCCGCAGAAGAAGAGGCCCCGCCCCTCCGCGCCGGTCACCGCCGACAGCAGACGGTTGAGCTCATCCGTACGGCCGACGAAACCCCACCGACTCATCGGGGCAGCATATCGACCGGAATCCGTCCGCGTGCACTTCGTCACGCACCGAAGTTGAGTAGTCTCGTGGTTACCCCTGAGTATTCGAAGTGTTCGGTCCGGGGGCCCGGTCGCCCGTACTCTTCCGGCATCCGGGTGCCCTCACCGGACGTTTCCACGCGGCCGGCCGCTGCCGGTCGCCTGCCACGGGAGGCCGCTTTCGATGAAGCCCGGCCCTCTCCCCGCCGTCGGAGTGCCCGACGGCGACGTCGCCGCGGCGGCCGAGCTGCCCCGTCGGGGGCGACTGCCCGTCCGGCTGGGGGCGACCGAACCCCGGCCGGAGGAGCCGCTGGCCGTGATCGGCGTCGGCCCGGCCGGCGCGGGGCGGCCCGAGGTGCTCGCCCGCCTGCTCCAGCTCGATCCCGCCATGCTCGCCGTGCCGGCCGGCAGCTGGCTCGTGGTGAGCCACTCCCGGGTGCCGACGCGGGCCGCCTACGTGCCCGGCTACCGCCAGCCCCACTCCTACGGGGCCGACCGGCTGGCCGCCGGGCCGGCGCTCGCGCGCCCGCCGCGCCGGGTCGAGCTGAGCCTGCCCGAGCCCCTGCTGCGGCACTTCAGCCTCGTCGACACGCCCGACACCGGGTCGCTCGGGGTGGCCGGCGGCCAACTGCTGCTCGACGCGGCGGTCCGGTCCGGGGCGGTGCTCTTCGTGATCGCCGCCGACCAGGCCTTCGCCGCCGTCGAGCTGCACCTGCTCGCCGACCTGGCCCGCGCCGGGGTCGAGGTCGTCTTCGCGGTGACCCCGGGCGCGGGCGGCTGGGCCCCGCTGGGAGAGGACGCGGCGACGACGGAGGACACGGGGGTGTCCGTCGGGCTGGCCACCGCGCCGGTGGATTCCGTCGCGGTCACCGTCGAGGCGCACCGGGCGGCCCTGCTGGCCGCCGTCCCCGGGCTCGCCGGCGCCCGCTGGTTCCCGCTAGCGGCGGCGGACGACGGGGCGGACCTGCGCCGGGCCCTGGTCGGCTGGGCCGCCGACGAGGGGCTGCGGCGCGCGAGCGCCGAACCGCCGGTGCTGCCCGGCTCGCACGGCCGGGTGCCGGTGGTGGCCGAGCCGGGCGACTGGTCGGAGCAGCTCGACCGGCAGGCCCGCTCCTCCTCCCGGCGCATCCGCCAGCACCTCGCCCTGGAGCTGGCGAGCATCCACCTCCGCGTGGTCCAGGAGATCGTCTTCGGGGTCGGCTGCGCCGGCCTGCCGCAGCTGCTCGACCGGGAGATGGAGGCGCTGTCGCTGCTGGCGACCGCCCAGTGCGACGAGGCGGTGCGGGGGCTCATCGACGAGGCGGCCGGCCGGGTCTTCGGCGCGCCGCTGCCGGTAGGCGTCCGTCGGCGCCTGTACGCCCCGGTGCGCTGGGCCCTGACGGACCACCGGGGCGAGCACGAGCTGGACCGGGTGCTGCTGGTCACCAGCACCGGCGGTGTGGCGGGGCTGACCGGCGCCGGGGCGGCCGACGCCCTGGCGAGCCACCCCTGCGTGGAGCGCGTGGAGGTGCTCCCGCCGGTGGCCGTGGCCCTCTCCGGCGGCTGCTGGCAGCACTGGCGCAGCCCCGGCAACCGCGACTCCAACGCCGCCCGCGCCTGGGCACAGCGCGCGCTGCGCGAGGTCGAACTCGAGCTGTCCCGGGAAGTGTCCCGGCGGTTCGAGGTGGTCCGGCTCTCCCTGGACGGGGTGCTCTCCGATGCTGTCGACCACGGCATCCTGCTCGCCTGAGGGCGGCCCGTCCGCTCGCGGCGTCGGCACCGGGCCGAGGCCGCCGCTGGTTGCCGCCGACGCCCCTGACCAGGCCGGACGCGGTGATCCACGCCGGTCCGGCGTTCCGGTTCCTCGGTTCGCCGAATCCGGTGGCACGATGGGGGGCATGGCGGCTCCGCAGGTTGCACCTGTCGAAACGCCGGACACCGACGAGGTGCCGGCGTCCGATCGGCCGTGGGTGACGATCGTGTGGGACGACCCGGTCAACCTCATGACGTACGTGACCTGGGTCTTTCAGAAGCTCTTCGGCTACAGCCGGGAGAAGGCGGAACAGTTGATGCTCGACGTGCACCACAAGGGCCGCGCCGTGGTCTCCAGCGGCGCCCGGGAGCGGATGGAGCACGACGCGTCGCAGCTGCACGCGTACGGGCTGTGGGCGACGGTGGACCGGTCGTGAGCATGTTCCGTCGCCAGGGCGACCGCTACGTCGCCACCTTCGCCGTCGACGAGGTGCGGGTGCTGCGCAAGGTGGCATCCGAGGTGGTGGGGCTGCTCACCGACGGCTTCGACCACACCGATCCGGTGGTGGGCCGGCTCTTTCCCGAGGTCTACCCGGACGACGCGTCCGGCACCGCCGAGTTCCGCCGCTACACCGAGGGCGACCTGAAGACCGCCAAGATCGACCAGGCGGGGGCGATCCTCGCCTCGCTGCCCGACTCGGCCGGCGGCGAGGTGCGCCTCGACGCGGAGGCGGCCGAGGCGTGGCTGCGGGCGCTCAACGACGCCCGGCTGGCGATGGGCGTCCGGCTGGAGATCAAGGACGGCACCGACCTCGGCGAGGAGCTCGACGACGCGGTCGCGGAGGATCCGACCTCCAGCCGGGTGTTCCAACTGTCGGTCTACGCGTACCTCGGTTATCTCCAGGAATCCCTGCTCAACGCCCTGATCGACTAGTCGTGACCGTCGCCACCTTAAGGTCGCGGCAGGTACGCGTTAGGCTGGAGCACGTGCTGAGCATCGACCGGTCGATCGTCGAGGCGATCGTCGCCCACGCTCGTCGGGACCACCCCGACGAGGCCTGTGGCGTGGTCGCCGGTCCCGCCGGCAGCGACACCCCCGCCCGGCACATCCCGATGGACAACGCCGCCCGTTCCATGACGTTCTACGAGTTCGACTCGATGGAGCAGTTGCGGGTGTGGCGCGAGATGGACGACCGGGACGAGGAGCCCGTCGTCATCTACCACTCGCACACCGCCACGGAGGCGTACCCGTCCCGGACGGACATCTCCTTCGCCGGTGAACCCGGCGCGCACTACCTGCTGGTCTCCACCCGCGACCCCGACTCGGAGGAGATCCGCTCCTTCCGGATCGTCGACGGCGTGGTGACCGAGGAGCCGGTCCGGATCGTGGAGGCGGGGGTGGACCCGCACGCCGTGCAGTCCTACATGTTCGGGCAGAGCCCGGCGACGGTCGACTACGAGTGTTCCGGCCGCTGATCCAGCGCCGTCCCACCCGTCCACGTCCCGTCACCTTCCGGCACGCCCGACCATCGTCAAGGAGCACGACACCATGGCCATCGAGGTTCGCATCCCCACCATCCTGCGCAGCTACACCGGCGGCGCGAAGGTCGTCGAGGGAGCCGGCGACACGCTGGCCGACCTGCTCGCCGACCTGGACTCCCGGCACGCCGGCCTGCGGGCCCGGCTGGTCACCGAAGCCGGTGCGCTGCACCGCTTCGTCAACGTCTACGTCAACGACGAGGACGTCCGCTTCCTGGGCGCGCTGGACGCCAAGCTCAACGACGGCGACAGCGTGACCATCCTGCCGGCGGTCGCCGGCGGCGCGTTCGGGTTCGCCGCCGCCGCCGCGATCGCCCAGCACGGCGCCGCGGTGGCCGCGCGGTCGGCCGTCGCCGCCCGCTGACGGCGGCGGTCGCCATGGCGCGGTACGACAGCCTGCTCGACGCCTGCGGGGGCACGCCCCTGGTCGGGCTGCCCCGGCTCTCCCCGACGGTGCCCGACGGGGCGCCGCCGGTGCGGCTCTGGGCGAAGCTGGAGGACCGGAACCCGACCGGCAGCATCAAGGACCGGGCGGCCCTGTTCATGGTCCGGGCGGCCGAGGAGGCGGGCCGGCTGCGGCCGGGCGACACCATCCTCGAACCGACCAGCGGCAACACCGGCATCTCGCTGGCGATGGTGGCCAAGCTGCGCGGCTACCGGCTGGTCTGCGTGATGCCGGAGAACGTCTCGACCGAGCGGGTGCAGCTGCTCCGGATGTACGGCGCGGAGATCATCTTCTCGCCGGCGGCCGGCGGCTCCAACCAGGCGGTGGCCACCGCCAAGCAGATCTCGGCCGAGCACCCCGACTGGGTCATGCTCTACCAGTACGGCAACGACGCCAACGCCCGGGCGCACTACGAGACCACCGGCCCCGAGCTGCTGCACGACCTGCCCACGATCACGCACTTCGTGGCGGGTCTCGGCACCACCGGGACGCTGATGGGCACCGGGCGCTACCTGCGGGAGAAGGTCGACGGCATCCAGGTCGTCGCGGCGGAGCCGCGCTACGGCGAGCTGGTCTACGGGCTGCGCAACATCGACGAGGGCTACGTCCCGGAGCTCTACGACGCGTCGGTGCTGTCGCGGCGCTTCTCCGTCGGCACCCGCGACGCGGTGCTGCGGACCCGGCAGCTCGTCGAGGTGGAGGGCATCTTCGCCGGGTTCTCCACGGGCGCGATCCTGCACGCCGCCCTGGCGGTGGCGCACGAGGCCGTCCGCGCCGGGCAGCGGGCCGACGTGGCCTTCGTGGTCGCCGACGGCGGCTGGAAGTACCTCTCCACCGGGGCCTACGGCGGCACCCTCGCCGACGCGGAGGACGCCCTGGAGGGCCAGCTCTGGGCCTGACGTCCCGTGGCCGGGCCGCCGACACCCGTCGGCGGCCCGGCCACGCGTCGGGGCTCGTGGCCCGGCCGGTCCACTCACCCAGCGCTACCGCCGGACGGCGTCTCGTCACGCCGGCGGTGCGGCCGGCGCGGCGGGATGTCACGTTGATGACAACTTCCAGTGGATGACTCTTGTCGCCGCGCGGGCGCGCGTAGGCTGCCCTGCGTGGCGTACGCGTCGGTAGAGATCATCCACGGCGGGACCGTCGACGCGAAGACTACACAGCGTGACAGTGAGATGACTCGATGCGACTGACCGTCCTCGGCTGCGCGGGCAGTTTCCCCGGTCCCGAGTCCCCCTGCTCGGCCTACCTCGTCGAGGCGGACGGCTTCCGACTGCTGGTCGACTTCGGCTCCGGGTCGCTGTCCAACCTCCAGCGCTACGCCGGGCTGCACGCCCCCGACGCTATCGTCCTCACCCACCTGCACTGCGACCACATCCTCGACGCCGCCTCGTACGTGGTGGTGCGCCGCTACGCCCCCGACGGCCCCTGCCCGCCGCTGCCGGTCTACGCCCCGTCGGGCGCGCCGGACCGGCTGGCGGCCGTCTACGGGCAGGAGGACAGCACGGTCGAGGACGTCTACCAGTTCTACGCCCTCGAACCCGGCACCTTCCCGATCGGCCCCTTCGCCGTCACCGTCGACCGGGTCAACCACCCCGTCGAGACGTACGGCGTCCGGCTGGAGCACGACGGCCGGGTGCTCTGCTACTCCTCGGACACCGCGCCCTGCGACGCGCTGCTCCGGCTGGCCCAGGACGCCGACACGTTCCTCTGCGAGGCGAGCTACCTCGACGGCGTGGAGAACCCGCCGGACCTGCACCTGACCGGCCGGGAGGCCGGCGAGGCGGCGACCAAGGCGGGGGTGGGCCGGCTGCTGCTCACCCACCTGGTGGCGGCCTGGGGCAGCGAGGCACACACCGTGGAGTCGGCCGGCGCCGCCTTCGACGGGCCGCTCGAGGTGGTCCGGCCCGGCGCCAGCTACGAGATCTGACCGGCCGCCGCGCGCCGGGGCGGGACACCCCGGGGCGCACCGCTCGGGGCACCGCATAGGGTGCAGGGATGGCACGACCTGACGGGCGGCGACCCGACGAACTCCGACCTGTGACGTTGACCCGGGGCTGGAGCACCCATCCGGAGGGCTCGGTGCTCGTGGAGTTCGGCGGCACCCGGGTGCTCTGCACCGCCAGCGTCACGGAGGGGGTGCCCCGCTGGCGCAAGGGCTCCGGGCTCGGCTGGGTGACCGCCGAGTACGCGATGCTGCCGCGGGCCACCAACACCCGCTCCGACCGGGAGAGCGTGAAGGGCCGCGTCGGCGGGCGTACGCACGAGATCTCCCGGCTGATCGGCCGGAGCCTGCGGGCCGCCATCGACCTCAAGGCCCTCGGCGAGAACTCGATCGTGCTCGACTGCGACGTGCTCCAGGCCGACGGCGGCACCCGCACCGCCGCGATCACCGGCGCGTACGTGGCGCTGCACGACGCGGTGACCTGGCTGGCCGGGCGCAAGTCGCTGGTCGGCAAGCCCGAGAAGGTGATGCACCGCTCGGTGGCCGCGATCAGCGTCGGGATCATCGACGGCGAGCCCCGGCTGGACCTCGACTACGCCGAGGACGTGGCCGCCGAGGTCGACATGAACGTGGTGTGCACCGGCACCGGCGAGTTCGTCGAGGTGCAGGGCACCGGTGAGGCGGGCGTCTTCGCCCGCGAGCAACTCGACGCCCTGCTCGACCTGGCCGTCGCCGGCTGCGTGGAACTGGCCGAAGCCCAGCGGAAGGCGCTCTTCTCATGAACAAGGTGCTGCTCGCCACCCGTAACCGCAAGAAGCTCGTCGAGCTCCAGCGGATCCTCGACGGCGCGCTCGGCGCGCACCGCGTCGCCCTGATCGGGCTGGACGACGTCGAGGAGTACCCGGAACTGCCCGAGACCGGCCTGACCTTCGGCGAGAACGCGCTGATCAAGGCGCGGGAGGGCTGCCGGCGCACCGGCCTGCCGACGATCGCCGACGACTCCGGGCTGGCCGTCGAGGCCCTCAACGGCATGCCGGGGGTGTTCAGCGCCCGCTGGGCCGGCCGACACGGCAACGACCAGGCCAACCTCCAGCTCGTCCTGGACCAGATCGCCGACCTGCCCGACGAGCACCGGGCCGCGTCCTTCGTCTGCACGGTGGCGCTGGTGCTGCCCGGTGGCAAGGAGCACCTGGTCGACGGCCGGCAGGCCGGGCGGCTGCTGCGGGCGCCGCGCGGCGACGGCGGGTTCGGCTACGACCCGATCTTCCTCGGCGACGGGCAGGACCGCACCAACGCGGAGCTGACGCCGCAGGAGAAGGACGCGGTCAGCCACCGGGGCAAGGCGCTGCGGGAGCTGGCCAAGCTGGTCGCCAAGGTGCTGCCGCCCGCGAGCTGACGGCCCCGCCCCGGTGGGAGGGGTGCTGACGGGCTTCGCCGTCATCGCCACCGTCATCGCCGTCGGCTACGCGCTCGGTCGCGGCGGGGTGCTGGGGCCGGAGGCGGCCACCGTCCTCTCCCGGGTCGCGTTCTTCGTGGCGACCCCGGCGCTGCTGTTCCAGACGGTGGCCCGGGCCGACGTGCCCGCGATCGTCTCGTCCGCCCTGGTCGTGACGGTGACGAGCACCATCGCCGTGGCGTCGCTGTACGTGGCCGTCGCGCGGCTCTGCTGGCGCCGCCCCGTCGCGGAGTCGACGATCGGGGCGCTGGCCTCGTCGTACGTCAACGCGGCGAACATCGGCATCCCGGTCGCCGTCTACGTCCTCGGCGACGCCGCGTTCGTCGCGCCCGTCCTGATGTTCCAGCTGGTCGTCGTGACGCCGGTCGCGTTCGCCTTCCTCGAGGCGGCGACGGCGAAGAGGCGACCGTCGCTCGGCACCGTGGTGCTCCAGCCGCTCACCAACCCGGTCACCGTCGCGTGCGCGCTGGGCGTCGCGGCCAGCCTGACGGGGTGGCTGCCGCCGGAGCCGGTGCTGCGGCCCATCGCACTCGTCGCGGCGATGGCGGTCCCCGCCACGCTGATCGCGTACGGCGTCTCCCTGCACGGCGCGCCGCGGCCCGGCTCCGGCGACACCGGTCGGGACGTACGCCTCGCGGTCGTCCTCAAGACCGTGGCCCAGCCCGCCGTCGCCTACCTCGTCGCGCGCTTCGCGATGGGGCTGCCGGCCGCCCTCGTGCTGGCCTGCACGGTCACCGCCGCCCTGCCGACGGCGCAGAACGTCTTCGTGTACGCGGTCCGCTACGGCCGGGGCACGGTCCTGGCGCGCGACTCGATCCTGCTGTCGACGGTGACCGCCGTGCCCGTGCTGATCGGGGTGGCGGTGCTGGCGGGCTGACACCCGGCGGGCGCCCGGGCCACCGTGGCGCGACGGTGGCCCGGGCGGCCGTCAGTCCAGGGTCCCGATCTCGCGCTCGATGGCGGCGCGCAGGTCGGGCCCGGCCACCACGGCCCGGGCGGCCTCCATCAGCGGGGCCAGGAAGACGTCCGGCCCGGGTTCCCCCGCGATGCCGCCGAGCGCCGCGACGGCGGCCCGGCCGGCCGGCGACGGGTCGAGCGGCGCGCGCAGCTGGAGCCCGCGTACGCCGGCGAGCAGCTCGACGGCGAGCAGGCTGGTCAGGTTGTCCAGCACGGTGCGCAGCTTCTTGGCCGCCGCCCAGCCCATCGAGACGTGGTCCTCCTGCATCCCGCTGGTGGGCAGCGAGTCCACCGACGCGGGCGCGGCGAGCCGGCGGTTCTCCGCGACGATCCCGGCCGCCGTGTACTGGGCGATCATCAGCCCGGAGTTGACGCCGGCGTCGGGGGAGAGGAAGGCCGGCAGGTCCCGGGACCGGGTGACGTCGAGCAGCCGGTCCACCCGGCGCTCGGCGATCGCGCCCACCTCGGCGGCGGCGATGGCGAGGAAGTCCGCGGCGAAGCCGAGCGGCGCGCCGTGGAAGTTCCCGGTCGACTCGACGCGGCCGTCGGGCAGCACCACCGGGTTGTCCACCACCGAGACCAGCTCCCGGCCGGCCACCGTGCGGACGAAGTCCAGCGTGTCCCGGGCCGCCCCGGCGACCTGCGGCGCGCACCGCATCGAGTACGCGTCCTGCACCGCGTGCGCCAGGTCGTCGCGGTGCGAGTCCATCACCCGGGAGTCCTGGAGCAGCCGGTGGATGTTCGCCGCCGAGGCCGACTGCCCGGGGTGCGGCCGGATGGCGTGCAGCTCCGGCAGGAACGGCCGCTCCGAGCCGAGCATCGCCTCGATGGCGAGGGCGGCGGTGACGTCGGCCATCGTGAACAGGTGCGCGGCGTCGTGGATCGCCAGCAGCAGCATGCCGAGCATGCCGTCGGTGCCGTTGATCAGCGCCAGCCCTTCCTTCGCGGCCAGCCCGACCGGCGTCAGCCCGGCCCGGCGCAGCGCGTCGGCGGCCGGCAGCCGCTCGCCGGCCGGCCCGAGCACCCAGCCCTCGCCGAGCAGCACCAGCGCGCAGTGCGCCAGCGGCGCCAGGTCGCCGGAGGCGCCAAGCGAGCCGTGCTCCGGCACCCACGGCGTCACGTCGTGGTTGAGCAGGTCGACCAGCGCCTCGGCGAGCAGGGGCCGGACCCCGGAGCGGCCGAGCGCCAGCGAGCGGACCCGTAGCAGCATCATGGCCCGGACCACCTCGCGCGGCATCGGCGCGCCCACGCCGGCGGCGTGCGAGCGGATCAGCGCGTGCTGGAGCTCGGCCCGCCGCTCGGGCGCGACGAAGGTGTTCGCCAGCGCGCCGAAGCCGGTGGAGACGCCGTAGACCGGGCGGCCGGCGGCCTCGATGCCGTCGACGATCGACCGGCTGGTGGTCATGGCGTCCACGGTGGCCGGGTCGAGCACGACCTTGGCGGAGCCGCGCGCCACGGCGAGCACGTCGGCGGGGGAGATCCCGGTGGGCAGGATGGTCACGGTCATTGGAGCACTCCGTTGCGCAGGACCTGGCGGATCAGTGGCACCCCCGGCCGGTAGGCCAGGTGCAGGTGGGAGGGGGCGTCGAGGATCATCAGGTCGGCCCGCGCCCCCACGCCGAGCCACCCGATGTCGTCGCGGCGCAGCGCCCGCGCGCCGCCGGCGGTCGCGGCCCAGACGGCCTCCGCCGGGGTCATCCGCATCTCGCGTACGGCGAGCGCGACGCAGAACGGCATCGACGAGGTGTACGACGAACCGGGGTTGCAGTCCGTCGCCAGCGCCACGGTGACGCCGGCGTCGAGCAGCCGGCGGGCGTCCGGGTACGGCGAGCGGGTCGAGAACTCGGCGCCGGGCAGCAGGGTGGCGACCGTGGTCGGCACGAAGCCGGAGACCCACGTCTCGCCGGCCGAGGCCAGCGCGTCGACGTCGGCGTCGGTGAGATGGGTGCAGTGGTCGACGCTGGCCGCGCCCAGCTCCACGCCGAGCTGGACGCCCGGCCCGGGGCCGAGCTGGTTGGCGTGCACCCGCACGCCCAGCCCGACGGCCTGCCCGCAGGCGAGGATGGCGCGGGCGTGGTCCACGTCGAACGCGCCCCGCTCGCAGAAGACGTCGATCCAGCGCGCGTGCGGCGCGGCGGCGGCCAGCATCGGCCCGCACACCAGCCCCACGTAGTCGTCGGGGCGGTCGGCGTACTCGGCGGGGACCACGTGCGCGCCGAGGAAGGTGGTCTCCTCGCTGACCTCGGCGGCGATCCGCAGCGAGCGGGCCTCGTCGGCGACGGTGAGGCCGTACCCGCTCTTGATCTCCATGGTGGTGGTGCCCTGCCGCAGCGCCTCGCCGCGCAGCCGCCGCACGGTGGCCCGCAGCTCGTCGTCGCCGGCCGCCCGGGTGGCGCCGACCGTGGTCCGGATGCCGCCGCCGGTGTACGGCTGCCCGGCCATCCGGGCGGCGAACTCGGCGGCCCGGTCCCCGGCGAAGACCAGGTGGGCGTGGCTGTCCACGAAGCCGGGGAGCACGGCGGCGCCCCGCGCGTCCAGGTGCCGGTCGGCGGCCGGCGCGTCGCGGGACGGCCCGATCCAGGCCACCCGCCCGTCCTCGACCAGCAGGGCGACGTCGCGCCGGATGCCCAGCGGTCCGTCCTCGCCCCCGAGGTCGTTGGTCACCAGCTCGCCGATGTCGTCGACCAGCAGACTGCTCAAGAGGTCACCTCCTCGATCGCCGCGGTCAGCTCGGCCGGCACGTCGACCGTCAGGTGCCGGCCGTCGCGCACCACCGGCCGGCCGTCCACCACGACGTGCGTGACGTCGGCCGCGCCCGCCGCGAACCACACCCCCACCGGCGGTACGCCGGCCGTGCGCGGGCTGTCCAGCCGCACGCTCACCAGGTCGGCGCGCGCCCCGACGGCGAGCCGCCCGGCGTCGCGCCAGCCCAGCGCGGCGTGACCGCCCACGGTGGCCGCGTCGCGCAGCTCGGCGGCGCTGAAGTGGCCCCGCCGGCGGGTGCGCAGCCGCTCGTCCAGCTCCACCGCGCGGGCCTCCTCGAAGAGGTCGACCACGGCGTGGCTGTCGCTGCCCAGGCTGAGCGGCAGGCCGACGTCGGCCATCCGCCGGGCCGGGCCGATGCCGTCGGCCAGGTCCCGCTCGGTGGTCGGGCAGAGGCAGACGCCCGTGCCGGCGTCGGCGAGCAGGGTGAGGTCGCCGCCGGTCAGGTGGGTGGCGTGCACGGCCGTGGTGCCCGGGCCGAGCGCCCCCCGGTCGGCGAGCAGCCGGGCCGGGGTGCAGCCGTGCACCGCCCGGCAGGCGTCGTTCTCGGCCGGCTGCTCGGAGAGGTGCACGTGCAGGGGCGCGCCGCGCCGGTCCGCCCAGCCGGCCACGGTGGCGAGCTGCCCGGCCGGCACCGCCCGCACCGAGTGGATCGCCGCACCCACCCGGACGTGGTCGTCCGTGGGGCGGAACGCGTCGACGCGCTCCGCCCAGCGCAGCGCGTCGCCGTCGCCGAAGCGCCGCTGCGGCCCGGCGAGCGGCTCCCCGTCGACCGTGGCGGTGAGGTAGCAGGTGTCCAGCAGGGTGATCCGGATCCCGGCGTGCGCGGCGGCCTCGACCAGCGCCGCGCCCATCGCGTTCGGATCGGCGTACGGGGTGCCGTCCGGATCGTGGTGCACGTAGTGGAACTCGCCGACGCAGGTGATCCCGGCCAGCGCCATCTCGGCGTAGGCCGCCCGGGCCAGGGCCAGGTACGAGTCCGGGTCGAGGCGCCGCGCCACGTCGTACATCCGGTCACGCCAGGTCCAGAAGTCGCCGCGCCCGCCGTGGGTGCGCCCGCGCAGCGCCCGGTGGAACGCGTGCGAGTGGGCGTTGGCGAGCCCGGGCAGGGTCAGCCCGGGCAGCCGCACCGCGTCGGCCATGACCTCGACGCCGGCGGGCGGCGTGCTCCCGGCCGTCAGCGGGGTCACACCGGTGATCCGCCCGTCGGCCGTCTCGATCAGCACGTCGGCGGTCGGCTCGGCGTGGTCGGGCAGCCAGGCGTACTCGGCGAGCCAGCGGGTCCGGGTCATCTCGTGCGCCCCCTGTCGAGCTGAATCGTCTGCGACATCAGTCGATCACCACGGGGGCGAGTCGTCTGCGACATCAGCTCGACAGGCCACCAACGGCGGCCCTGGACCCCGGTCAGCGGCACGTCAGCTCCTCCAGCACCCGGGCCAGGGCGGTCACCCCGGCGGCGCAGTCGGCGTCGCTGGCGGACTCGGCGGGCGCGTGCGACACCCCCGTCGGGTTGCGTACGAAGAGCATCGCCGTGGGCACGTGTGCGGCGAGCACCCCGGCGTCGTGCCCGGCCCCGGTGGGCAGCACCGGCGCGTCGAGCAGGGTGGCGAGCCGGTCCGCCAGTCCGCCGTCGAAGGCGACCAGCGGGGTGGCCGACTCCTGCGTCAGCGCCACCTCCGTACCGTCGCGGCGGGCCCGCTCGGCGGCCTTCGCGCCCACCGCGTCCAGCAGCCCCGTCAGCGTCTCCGGCTCGGCGGCCCGGGCGTCCAGCCAGCCGGTCACCTTGGACGGGATGGCGTTGGTGGCGTTCGGCTCCACCGCCACCCGGCCGACGGTGGCGTGCGCGCCGCGCAGCCGCGCCTCCTTGTTGGCCGCGAGCACCGTGAAGGCGTACGTCAGCATGGGGTCGCGGCGGTCGGCCATCCGCGTCGTGCCGGCGTGGTTGCCCTCGCCGGTGAACTCGAAGCGCCAGCGGCCGTGCGGCCAGATCGCGCTGGCCACCCCGACCGCCGCGTCCGCGTCGACCATCGCGCGGCCCTGCTCGACGTGCAGCTCCACGAAGGCGGCGAAGCCGCCCAGCAGCTCGGGGCGGGCGCCCGCCGGACGTGCGCCCAGCGCCTCCGCGAAGCTCACCCCGTCGGCGTCGCGCAACCCGGCCGCGCGCTCCACCGCGATCTCCCCGGCGAGCAGCCGGGACCCCAGGCACGGTACGCCGAACCGCGCGCCCTCCTCCTCGACGAACGCGCCGACCACGACGGGTCGGGCCGGCGCGACGCCCGCCGCGCGCAGCTCGTCGACGGCGAGGAACGCGCTGACGATGCCGAGCGGCCCGTCGTACGCCCCGCCGTGCGGCACCGAGTCGAAGTGGCTGCCGGTCAGCACCGCGTCGCCGGCCCCCGGCTCGCCCCAGCGGGCGAACAGGTTGCCGTTGCCGTCCTCGGTGACCGGCATCCCACGGTGGTCGGCCTGCTCGCGGAACCACTCCCGCAGCCGCAGCTCCGGCTCGGTCAGGGCGTACCGCAGGTAGCCGCCGCTGCGATCGTCACGCCCGACCGGTGCGATCTCGTCCCACAGCGCCCGGAACCGGCCGGCGAGGTCGCTCACCGCACTTCCGTCGTTCGCGACTGCGGGGCTCCGCTCCGCTGCACTCCTCGCGCTCACAGGTTGCCGCCCTCCGCCATCGGCACCCGTACGCCGGTGGCCTCCGCGACCTCGCGGGCGGCGTCGTAGCCGGCGTCGACGTGCCGGATGACGCCCATCGCCGGGTCGTTGGTCAGCACCCGCTCGATCTTCTGCCCGGCCAGCGCGGTGCCGTCGGCGACGCAGACCTGCCCGGCGTGGATGGAACGGCCGATGCCGACCCCGCCGCCGTGGTGGATCGACACCCAGGACGCCCCGCTGGCGGTGTTGACCAGCGCGTTGAGCAGCGGCCAGTCGGCCACCGCGTCGGAGCCGTCGGCCATCGCCTCGGTCTCCCGGTACGGGCTCGCCACGCTCCCGCAGTCCAGGTGGTCCCGCCCGATCACCACGGGCGCGCTCAGCTCGCCGGAGGCGACCATCTCGTTGAACCGCACCCCGGCCTTGTCCCGCTCGCCGTAGCCGAGCCAGCAGATCCGCGCCGGCAGGCCCTGGAAGGCGACCCGCTCGCCGGCCATCCGGATCCACCGGGCCAGCGACTCGTTCTCCGGGAACAGGTCCAGGATCGCCCGGTCGGTGGCCGCGATGTCGGCCGGGTCCCCGGAGAGCGCCGCCCACCGGAACGGGCCCTTGCCCTCGCAGAACAACGGCCGGATGTACGCGGGCACGAAGCCGGGGAAGTCGAAGGCCCGCTCGAACCCGCCGAGCTTCGCCTCGCCCCGGATCGAGTTGCCGTAGTCGAAGACCTCCGCGCCGGCGTCGAGGAAACCGACCATCGCCTCGACGTGCTTCGCCATCGACGCCCGCGCCCGGTCGGTGAACTCGGCCGGCTTCGCCGCCGCGTAGTCCCGGGCGTCGGCCAGCTCCACCCCCTCCGGCAGGTACGACAGCGGGTCGTGCGCGCTGGTCTGGTCGGTGACGACGTCGATCTCCACGCCCCGGCGCAGCAGCTCCGGAAAGACCGTGGCCGCGTTGCCGACCACGCCCACGCTCAGCGCCCGCCGGTCCCGCTTCGCGGCCAGCGCCCGCTCGACGGCGTCGTCCAGGGAGTCGGCGACCTCGTCGAGGTACCGGTCGTGCACCCGGCGGTCCAGGCGGGTCCGGTCCACGTCGACGACCAGGCAGACGCCGCCGTTCATGGTGACCGCGAGGGGCTGCGCCCCGCCCATCCCGCCGCAGCCGGCGGTCAGCGTCAGCGTGCCGGCGAGCGTGCCGCCGCTCAGCTCCTGCCCGTCGCCACGGGCGCCGGCGATCTTCGCGGCGACGGCGGCGAACGTCTCGTAGGTGCCCTGGAGGATGCCCTGGGTGCCGATGTAGATCCAGGAACCGGCGGTCATCTGCCCGTACATGGTCAGGCCGAGCTGTTCGAGGCGGCGGAACTCCGGCCAGGTGGCCCAGTCGCCCACCAGGTTGGAGTTGGCCAGCAGCACCCGGGGCGCCCACTCGTGGGTACGCATGACGCCCACCGGCCGGCCGGACTGCACCAGCATGGTCTCGTCGTCGCGCAGGTCGGTGAGGGTGCGCACCAACGCGTGGTACGACGGCCAGTCCCGCGCGGCCTTGCCGGTGCCGCCGTAGACCACCAGGTCGTCGGGGCGCTCGGCCACCTCCGGGTCGAGGTTGTTCATCAGCATCCGCAGCGCGGCCTCCTGGGGCCACCCACGGGCGGTGCGTTCGGTGCCGCGTGCGGCGCGGACGGGCTGGGTCATCTCGGCTCTCCTCCGGGTCATCCGAGGAACAACTGGCGGCGGGCGGCGGAGGCCTCGAAGGCCTCCAGCCGGCGCTGGGTGTCGGTCGGGGCGGCGTCGCAGATGGCCTGGAGCAGCACCATGGCCAGGGTCATCGGCGCGGTGTGCAGGTCGAAGACGAGCCGCGCGCCGACCGCGGCGGGCAGCACCACGTCGGCGTGCTCGGTGGCCGGGCTGACCGGCGAGTCGGTGATGGCCACCACGGTGAGGCCGGCGGCCCGGGCCTCGCGCAGCGCGTCCAGGGTCTCCCGGGGGTAGCGGGGGAGGACGAAGGCGAGCAGGGCGCCCGCCCCGGCCTCGGCGGCCTGCTCGATGCGGTCGGTCAGCAGGCTGCCGCCGTCGTCGAGCACCCGCACGTCGGGGTGCACCTTGGCCGCGAAGTAGGCGAAGTAGGCGGCGAGCGGCGCGGCGGCGCGCAGGCCGAGCACCGGCAGGGGACGGCTGGCGGCCAGCAGCCGGCCCGTCTCGGCGATCCGGTCGCGGTCCGCGAGCTGCCCGGCGAGCCGGTCGAGGTTGCCGATCTCGGCGCGTACCGCCTGCTGGAGCTCGTTGCCGCCGTCGGCGGCGTCGCCGGCGGTGCCGGCGGTCAGCTCGCGCAGCCGGCGGCGCAGCGCGGGATAGCCGTCGTGGCCGAGCGCGACCGCGAACCGGGTGACCGACGGCTGGCTGACCCCCGCCAGCTCCGCGACCTCGGCCGCCGACAGGTACGCGGCGGCCGACGCGTGCTGCACGAGGCAGTGCGCGATCCGGCGCTGGGTGGGCGTGAGCCGGACCCCCTGGAACAGGTCGAGCACCTGCTCGGTGGGCGCCACGACAGCTCCCTCATTCATGTCGCGACTGTATGCATGAAAACTTTCACAGGCAACACCCCTGTCGCCGCGGACGACCTGTGGCGTGAGGAGGGACGTGGAGAGGCGCGGCCTGCCGGGCGTCCCAGTGCGTGTCGGGCCGACGACGGGTGGGCGGAGCTGCTGGCGCCGCCTCTGTAGGATCCGCACGGCGGTTGAGCAGAGGAGTTGGCATGCAGCCGGCAGGTCCCTACAGGTTCACCCACGTGCTGGGCGGGTCTCCGGTGGGTAAGGCGTGGGCGGCGATCGACGAGCAGGGACGCCTCGTCACCGTGGCCGTCCTGGACGCCACCGTCGCCGCGGCCCCCGGCTGGCGGGAGGCGTTCGTCGGGATGACGAACTCGCTGGCGCAGGCCGCGGACCCCCTGCCCTACGCCTACGCCGACTTCTCGGCCGCCGCACCCTGGGTGGCGTACTCGGCGGAGGTCGGGCCGGGGGCGGAGAAGCTGCTGCGTGCACTCGGCGTGGAGTACACCCCGGACCCGTCGGCCGCACGGCCGGTCTCCGGGGTGCCCCAGCCGGTCAGCGGGATGCCTCAGCCGGTCTCCGGGCTGCCCCAGCCGGTCAGCGGGGTGGCCCACCCCGTCTCCGGTGTTCCGCAGTCGACCTCCGGGCCGCCGCATCTGCCGTGGGCGATGCACGCGGGTCCGAACCCCACCCAGCCGGTGTCGTCGAACCCGCACCCCGCCTCGGGTCCGCCGGCGCCAGGCTGGGACGCGCCGACCACCGCGATGCCGGCGCAGCCGGTCGCCGAGACGCCCCAGTCGCCTGCCGCCGCCCAGGCTCCCACGCCGGCCGGCGTCCCGCCGTACGATCCGCTCGCCGCACCCGCCCGCCGCATCACGCCCTCCGACACGCGCCGGCGCCGTACCGGGCTCCGGGTCGGGATCGTCGCACTGGTGTTGGTCCTCCTCGGCGGTGCGGGCGCCTTCGCCTGGGTCGGACTCAGGGACACGACCGAGCAGCCGACGGCGAACCCCTCACCCACCGGCGTGGTCCAGTCCGGCGCCCCGGAGTGGTCACCGAGCGCGCGTCCCCAGCAGCCGGGCCTCGAGCCGCCACGGCCGGGGGACTGGCCCAAATGGCAGGTCTTCGGCAGGAGCGATGCCGTACGAACGCTGACCCCGGACGGCCTGGGCTTCGATTTCGTGGCACCGGCGGACTGGACGTGCACTCCTGGCGGCAGCACCGAGGGGCAGGTCAAGTACAACTGCGGTGCCTCGATCGGGGACAACGCGGAGATCGGCGGCGAGCTGATCGTCCGTAACTGTCCTGAATGCGGCGAGGAGCAGCGCGACGCCCTGCGCAAGGCGGAGGAGGCGTGGGGACTGCAGTGGCGCAGCGGCGGGCCGTACGTCGTCCTGGCCGAGACCGTGAAGCTGAACGGCGCCAACAAGTACGGCATCGTCGTGGTCGCCTTCTGGCGCTCGGAGCCGGACGGTGCGATCGACCGGCAGCTCGTGCTGCGAATGACCGCCCCGGAGGACTGGATCGACGTCATCCGGCGCGTGGTCAACTCCATCCGTGACAACGCCGGCTTCTGATCGGCATCCGGACCGGCCGGAGAGGGAGCCCGCAGCGATCCGACCGCGGGCCGTGGTGGGCGGCAGCGGTCACCGGATCGGGTCGGGCCGCTGCCGGTGGACGAGCGCATCGCCGACGGGCACGGCATCAGGGCCGCTGGGTTCCGAGGCGGCACGGGCCTTCTGGAAACTGCTCTTCAGCCCGTTTCGCAGCGCCCGGCTGAGCGGGCGTTCCACGAACCGGTGCACGGCGTAGGCCAGCAGCAGCGCCACCCCGACGACGCCGCCCAGGAGCAGCCACGGGGGAACGTCGTCGCGCAGGTGACGCTGGTGTGTCCGGTACAGCCGGCGTGCGGGTCGGAAGTCCTCGTGAGCGGGCCCGGGACCTATGGTTCCTCGCTGACACCCACCTCTATGATGAGCGCGCGAAGTCCCGCTTCGGCCCGGAGCGATCCGTCATCGGCTCTGGATCCCGCCCTCTGGGCGTGAGCGAAACCCCCGCACGGCGGCACGACCAGCGCAGCCGTGGCAGCGACTGGCCGACCAAGGCTGATACGGAGATGTCATGTTCACCGGTACGGCCAGCGGTCATCCCCAGGGTGATCCACGCCATGCCCCGGCGACATGGCGCAGCGGCGGTCGGGAGCCAGTTCGGACACACGTAGACCCGGCTGCCGGCCCGGGCGGCGAGAATGGCGGAGCCCGTGGGCCGGGCCGCCACCGGGCCCCGAGCGTGGTCGTCCAGCTGATCCGGACCGGCCGGTCGATCGCCGCAGGGCTGCGCTCCGACCCGGATCAGCGCATCGTCGCCGCATTGGCGCTCCTGGTGGCGACACTCGGACTGGTGCCGATCGCCCTCGCTCCCGCCGATGTCGTCATCTACGCCGGTGTGTCGACGGGAACGCCGACGCTCTACTCGTACACCATCGCGATCGCTGTGGCGTTCGTGCTGGTCATGATGCACACGCGCCGTCGATTCGTCCGCGCCCTCCTGCTGTGGGTGCCGTTCCTCGGGTGGCTGGCCCTGTTCGCCGCGTTCCACTGGGACGCGTCCCTGCGTACCGTGAGCGGCCTGCTGCACTTCTGTCTGGCGGCGATCGTGTTCGCCGTCGGGGCCACGGCCGAGCGCGCGGACCGGCGGCACTCGGTCCTGCTCTGGGCCTTCGCGGCCGTGGCGTGGCTCCAACTCTTCGCGATCACCGCCGCGGTCCTCGGCTTTCCGCTGCGACGCGTCTCCGGCCAGCAGGCGCTCGACGTGCTCGGGCGTGCCACGGGCCTGACGAGTCATCCAGGCGAACTGGCGAAGCTGTTGTTCTTCTGCGGCCTGTGCGCGCTGACGCTGCCGCAGCGGACGGTGCGGGAACGATGGGTGGCCTGGACGACGCTCGGTGTCGTCCTCATCGGCGTTTCCCTCACCCAGAGTCGCACGGTTCTCGCAGCCGTGGTCTCCATGATCCTCATCTTCATGTTGCTCGAGCTGATGACCGGGCGGTGGCAGAAGAAGTACTTCGTGGTCGTCGGCCTTACCGGGGTGCTCGGCGTGGCGTCGCTGCCGTGGCTGATCGAGCGATTCATGACGGACCCCGGTGGGGGCTCCCGGCAACACCTCCTTGCGGTCGCGGCGGACGCGATCCGCGCGCATCCGTGGGCCGGGGTGGGACCCAACAGCTACGTCGCCGTCGTCGGCGCCTCGGATCCGCTCACCGCGAGCGGCGTGCCCGTACACAACGTGTTGCTGCTGAGCGCCGCCGAGGTGGGCATCGTCGGCGCACTGCTCCTCTGGCTGCCGTTCGTGGGGACCGCGACGGCGGCCATCCGCGCCGTCTTTCGTACGCGGACCTCGGAGCTGGCACCCAGGGTCCTGGTCAGCGCTCTGCCGGCTCTCGTCCTCGTCGGTATGACGGGCTGGGGCCTGATGCAGGGACCCTACTTTCTGATGCTGGCGCTCGTGGCGGGCTACTTCCATGCCCGGACGCGGTTCTCGGCGGTTGCGACTGGCAATGGTCGCGACTGAGGCCAGGGCGCTGGCGGGGCGGCGCACGTCCCTGACGGTCGTGTCGGGCCTGCTGGGGCTCTCCACCCTGGCCACGCGGTTCACCACCCTGGTGGTCATGGCGCTGCTGACCAGGGGCGCCGGCGTCGAGGCCGTCGGCTTCTACGGGATGGCCACGCTTTCCGCGTCCTTCGCCGCCGCCGCGCTCTCCCTCGGTCTGCCGACCTACCTGACGAGGGAGGCCGCCGCGGGTTCGGTCTCGCCGCCCGTGGTCGCCCGGATCCATGGCGGCCGTTTCGTCGTGCTGATGGCGGCCGCCGCCGTCGCGTACGTGGTGATCGGCGTGCTCCTTCCCCCGGAAGCGCAGCTCGCCTTCTTCCTGGTCTTCGTCGCCAGCCTCTTCGAACAGTGGAACGAGACGGCGTGGGTCCTCATCCGAGGCACGCGTTCGGCCTGGCTCGAACCGCTCACGAACACCTCCACCGGCCTCCTGCTCGTCGGCGCGTGCGCGATCGACGTGTGGCTGATGGACGGGCTCACCCTCGGTGACGCTGCCGTCTACTTCCTCATGACGTCCGTCCTCCGGTCGACGGCCGCGGTTCTCGTCGTGCGGATCCTGCCGTCGCTGCGCGCCTCCCGAGGTGTCCGCTCGGCCCAGCACATCAGGCTGGCGCTGCCGTACTTCGCCTCCGACCTGCTCGGTCTCTTCTACTTCCGCGGCGACGTCTTCATCCTCGCGTTCTTCGTCACCGCCGTGGAAGTCGGAGAGTACGTCTCGGCCGCGGCCATCATCGGACCGGCGGTCCAGGTCGCGGCGTCCATGGGCCTCGGCGCCCTCGCCTATGCCGCGCCGAAGGGGACTTCCGGGACCGCCCAGGCGAACGACCCGCTCACGATCTTCCAGTTCTTCGGGCTCGCGGGTCAGGGCGCCGCCGGCGTCATGTTCATCGGTCTTCCCATCGCGACCGTGGTGCTGTTCGGTGACCAGGCGGGGAACATCCCGGAACTCGCGATGGTGCTCACCCTGTTCCTCGCCCTGCGATTCGCCAACTTTGGTCTGTCCGCCATCCTGCTTGCCCGGGGCCGTGCCGCCAGCCGGTTGGTGGTGCTCGTACTGAGCATCTGCGGCAGTGTGGGATTCAACCTTGCCCTCGACGGCAGGTACGGCGCCTACGGCGCCGCCTGCGCGATGGTGTTGAACGAGCTTGTCGTGGCCGGGTCGCTGCTGTGGTTCCTGCGGATCAGGGAACTGGTGTGGCCGGTCCTCATCTCGTTCGGACATGTGGCGGCGGCGGCATGGGCGCTCGCCGGACTGCTGACCGTGATGGGATCCGCCTCGGCGTCCGCCACTCTCGGGGGCGTCATCCTTGCTCTGGCTACCGTCAGATTTGTGGGACAACGGAGGGCCGCAGGCAAACTGCGGGCCGCAACGACGGAGGACATGTGAGGGTCGGAATAGTCGGGTGGTTCGGATCGGACAATCTCGGAGACGAGATCCTCCTCCACTCGCTCATCACCTGCGTCCGCGAGGTCAAGGAGAACGCGTCCTTCGTGGTCTTCTGCCCCAACCCGGACCGGGTCGCCGAACTTCATGGCGTGCAGACGGAGCACATGCCCGTACTGCGGGCTCGTGGTGCCTCCGAGCGTCAGGTCGCGGTGCAGCGCGCGATCAAGTCGTGTCAACTGCTTCTGCTCGGCCCTGGAACGGTCTTCCAGGAGCGTTCCCCCAACCTGTCCTGGCCCGGCACCCTGCCGATGTTCGCCCGGATCATCGCGATGGCCAAGTTGGCGGGAACGCCCGTCGCCACCGTCGGCGTCGGCGTGCGCGAGGGCGGAACGCCGTTCGGTCGTCAGGTGCTCCGTCTCATCGGCGCATCCTGTGTCGCGGTGGGTGTGCGCGACGAGCGGACCGCGTCGCACTTCGGCTCCGGCGCAGAGGTCATCGGCGACATGGCGTACACCCTGCCGCTACCCGATCTGGACCGGGCCGATTCCGGCCGCCGCTTCGCGCTGTCGATGCGACCGCTCGCGCCCGACCTCGAGGGCTCACTGCTGGCGGCGACCTCCGCATGCGCCGGTCGGCTCCGCCAGGAGGGATGGTCGGGCACCTTCCTTCCGATGGCCTTCGGCCGAGGAGCCCACGGCGAGGACGACCGCGTCATCTACGAGCGCGCCTTCCGCGACCTGCTGGACCTGGACTCCACCCCGTTGGACGGCAGCCGACCTCTCGTCGGAGCGCTCCGCGACTGGTTGCAGTCGCTCGCGACGAACCAGCTCGTCCTCGGCACCCGCCTGCATGCCGCACTCCTCGCCGTGGCGATCGGCGTTCCGACGGTGGCGATCGCGTACGAGCGGAAGGTCCATGACGCCTTCGTCGACCTTGGGCTCCGCGAGTTCCTGGTGCCACCGGACGTCGACGCCGAGACGCTCTACCGCACGGCGACCGCGGCTGCCGCGTCCGCCGAGCAGTTCCGGGAGGCCGCCCAGCGGGTCGCGGCCCAGGGGCGCATCGCGCAAGGGTTCGTCACGGCGCTCGTGAAGCGGCTGGGCTGATGCGCGTCCTCCTGCTCACTCCGTTCGCGCCCAACGCGCACCACTACCATGCTGCGGCCGACACGATCGTGCAGCTCACCCCGCGGTTGGCTGAGCAGGTCGAACTCTTCGTCTACTCGCCGGAGCACACGGCGCCCACGGAGCCGGACGACCTGAAGTACACGTTGTTGCCCGCCACGGTCACCGCTCGTCCGAGCCACCGGGACCGTCTCCGCCTGGAACCGGCATGGCTCCGCCAGGCGTGGCCGCGGGAAGCGACCCGGGAGGCCGCCGAGCTCATCCGCCGGATCCGGCCTGACGTCGTGCACTCGGAGTATCTGCAGTCCGCCGAGGTCGTCGGGATCAGCCCCGCGTCGGTGCTGGGCCTGCACGACATCACCGAGAAGGTGATGCTGGAGTCCTACCGGGCGTCGTCCGGCCTGGAACGGCCGTACCGTCTCATCGAGCTGCTTCGGACGCGACGGTTCGAACGCGCCGCGATCCGCCAGGCGGACGCCGTCATCACCCTGTCCGACGCCGACTTCGCGGTCGCTGCCGCACGCAACCCGAACACCGTGCTCGCCCGGCCGGGAATCCACGTCGGCGACCGGTCCTGGTCGCCGCCGCCAGCGACGGAGCGACCGCGACTGGTGTTCGCCGGGGCGATGTGGCGACGCGCGAACGCACTCGTCGCCCAGTTCCTCGCGCGTGAGGTGATGCCCCTGGTGTGGCAGGGCCTGCCGCAAGCGGAACTCAGGATCGTCGGGGCGGAGCCCTCCGCCGACGTGGTCGGCCTCGGCGAGAGCGACAGCAGGGTGGTGGTGACGGGTGCGGTGCCCGACCTCCGGTCGGAGATGCTCGACGCCCACGCCGTCGTCGTGCCGTCGATCGTGGGCGGCGGGGTGCTGATGAAGGTGGCACACGCCATGGCCCTCGGCTGTCCCGTCATCACGTCGGAAGGACCGGCCGCGTCGGTACGCGGTGACGCCTCGATGTTGTACACCGCGTCGACTGCCGACGAGATCGCGGCGGCGGTCCGGGCCGCAGTCGAATCACCCGACGACGCGGCACAGCGTGGTCGGCGTGCCCGCGCACACATCGAGCGGACGTTCCGTTGGGACGACACGGTCCGCTCGTACCTCGACGCCTACGGGATTGCGAGTCGACAGTGAAAATCGCAGCCATCATCGTCTCCTACAACTCGGCCCGGGAGCTTCCCCAGAGCCTGGGCTGCCTGGGCGCCCTGCCGGTGGACCACGTCGTGGTCGTGGACAACTCCTCGACGGACGACAGCGTCGAGGTCGCGAAGTCCTTCGGGTATCCGGTCGTCTCGCTGCCGAACGTGGGCTTCGGCAAGGCGATCAACGCCGCGGCGGAGACCCTCCCCGGCGCTGACGCCTACTTCCTTCTCAACCCCGACTGCCACATCAACCCCGAGTCCTTCGCGCACCTCGTGGAGGCCCTGCGGGCCGACCCGAAGCTGGGTGTGGTCGCGCCGCTGATGCGGTACCCGGACGGGCGCTTCGGGATCTCGGCGGGGCCCGAGCCGAGCATCGCGAAGGAATGGCTGGCGGCGCTGAAGGTCGACCATCTCGTGCCGAGGCGACTGAAGCAGTATCTGGCCCGGGCGACGCCCTTGCGCAAGAAGTTCCAGATGCTCGAGTATCTCGATGTCGAACCGACCGGCGAGGTGCGCGAAACCGCCTGGGTGTCCGGGTTCTGCATGCTCGTACGAGGTGAGGCGTTCCGGTCCATCGGTGGGTTCGACCCCAGCTTCTTCCTCTACTTCGAGGACGTCGACCTGTGCACGCAATTGCGCGCCGGTGGCTGGGGTGTCGCGTCGGTCGGGACGAGTGTCGCCGAACACAAGGAGAGCACCAGCACCGGTGCGGTCGGCAAGAACCCCCTGTACCGGTCCGGCATGTATGTCTATTTCGCGAAGCATGGCACGCGGGGTCAGCGACTCCTCGCGTCCGCCCTGAGGAGGCTGCCGATTTGAAGATTCTGTTTGTGGCGCCGTGGATCCCGGCATCGGTCCGCCCGCGCAGCCTCGTGATCCTGGAGATGCTCGCCGCCGAGCATGACGTCCGCTTCCTGGGACTGGTGCACGACGAGGAAGAGGCGCGGCTGGCGGAGCTCCTGCCGGTCAAGGAGCGCACCCTCGTCCCCAACCCACGCGTCGGTTCCATGCTGCGCTCCGCGCGGGCACTCGGCACCGGGGTCTCGTTGCAGACGGGGTACGCGAGCCCGAAGGCGCTCACCGACGCGCTGCGGCGGGAGTTGGACGACTTCCAGCCGGACGTCGTGCACCTCAACGTCTTCCGTACCGTCCACCTGGTCGAGGCCTGTGGCTCGACGCCGGTCATCGTCGACCTGGACGAGTTCCGCAGCGAGTACTACGAGCAACTCGCCTCGCACGGGCCCAGCCCCGCCTGGCGGGCGTTGGGCCGCGTGGAGGCACCCCGGATGCGGGCCCGGGAGGACAAGTTGGTCGGCATGGGGGTTCCCCTGATGCTCTCCGCTCCGTCCCTGCCTGGCCAGGAGCGGCCCAACACCTTCCTCGTCAGGAGCCCCTGCGACTTCTCCGTCCAGCGGCAGGCGGGCCCGATCGCGCCGACGGTCCTGTTCGTCGGTCGGCTCAGCTACGAGGCGAACGTCAACGGCCTGATGTGGTTCGCGCGTGAGTGCTGGCAGGGCATTCGTGACGCCGTCCCGGACGCCCGCCTCCGGATCGTCGGCACGGACCCACCCAAGGCGGTGCAGGAACTGGTCGGAAACGGCATCGAACTGCACGCCAACGCGCCCGCGGTCGAGCCCCACTACACGGATGCCGCCGTCGCCATCGCGCCGATCTTCCGGGGTACCGGCGTCCAGCTGAAGCTCATCCAGGCGATGTCGGCCGGAGTGCCGAGCGTGACGACCAGCATGGTGGCCGACCGCGCGGGTGTGGCGGACGGTGTCCACGTCCGCGTCGCCGACGACAGGGCTGGCTGGATCGCGGCGGTCAGTGGGCTGCTGTCCGCCCCCGAGACCGCCGCGCGACTGGCCGCCAACGGACGGGAGTGGGTGGCGGCACACCACAGCTCGGCGGCGGTTCGCCTGCAGTTGCAGGCGGCGTACGCCTCGCTTTCCACCGGTGCGCAGATGGACGGCGCGTCCGGCCGGTGAGCCGAGCCAGCGGACGCTGGATGACGACGCTGCGCGCCGGCGGGCCCAGGCCCGCTGGCGCGCAGCGTCCTGTCGCGACCGTGGTACCGATCGGCGACCTGCCAAGGTGAGTTGTCGGTACCGGTTGCGTGAGCAATAGGCAGGCTGCTCGCATTCTGAGTCGAGCTCGGTGGTAATCACCCGTCGTCTTCGTCCGCCACTTGGTAATAGGGGCGGGGGCGCACCCCTTGGCATTCGCCACCAGTTGGTCCGAACGGCTGAGCCGCCGATGACGTTGATCGACGAAGATGGGCTGCGTCTGTGCCGAAGGGCAACGCTGTCCATTGTCAACGGTGGACGTTCATCCCACGGGGAGTCTTGCGTGTATCAAGTTCGTCGAGCTTGTCGGTCGGTCGTGGCAGGGCTCGCGCTCGCCGCTGTCGCGACCGCGGCAACCGTGTCCGGCGGGGGTGCCGCGTCCGCGGCTCCGCCGGACGACAAGAAGGTTGCGGGGATCCTGGGTGCCGCCGACATGGGCGCCATCAAGGACAGTTACATCGTGGTGTTCAAGGACGCCAAGGCCACGCCGGCCCAGGTCGGTGCGAACGCCACCGCGTTGACCAAGCGGTACGGCGGCACGGTGTCGCGTACGTACACGCGCACGATCCGTGGTTTCGCGGGGCGGATGAACGAGGCGCAGGCCAAGCGGCTGGCGGCCAGCCCCGAGGTGGCGTACGTGGAGCAGAACCGCAAGGTGTCGAAGAACGACACCCAGTTGGACACGCCGTCGTGGGGTCTGGACCGGCTGGACCAGATCTTCGCGCCGATGAACAAGCGGTACACGTACCCGAACACGGCGAGCAACGTGCGCGCCTACGTCATCGACAGCGGCATCCGGATCACGCACCAGGAGTTCGGCGGGCGCGCCAGCAACGGCTACGACTTCATCGACAACGACCCGGTCGCGAACGACTGCGACGGGCACGGCACGCACGTCGCGGGCACCATCGGCGGCACCAACTACGGTGTGGCCAAGGAAGTGAAGCTGGTCGGCGTGCGGGTGCTCGACTGCGAGGGCAACGGCACGCAGGCCGGTGTCATCGCCGGTATCGAGTGGGTCACGGCGAACGCGGTGAAGCCGGCGGTGGCGAACATGAGCCTCGGCGGTGGGGGCAGCACCGCGATCGACGCCGCGGTGGAGGCGTCCATCGCCTCCGGGATCACCTACGCCGTCGCCGCCGGCAACAGCCAGGACGACGCCTGCTCGTACTCGCCGGCCCGCGCGGCCTCGGCGATCACCGTGGGCGCCACGGACGAGGTCGACTTCCGCGCCTCGTTCTCCAACTACGGGCCGTGCGTGGACATTCACGCGCCGGGGCACCACATCCCGTCCTCGGTAATCACCAGCGACACCGCGATCGGCAAGTACAGCGGCACCTCGATGGCCAGCCCACACGTCGCCGGCGCCGCCGCGCTGCTGCTGTCGGCGAACCCGTCCTGGGCGCCCACCCAGGTGCGTAACGTCATCGTCTACGGCGGCACCCGGCGGGTCGTGCGGAACACCGCCGCCTACAACACCAGCGACGTGATGCTGCGCATCGGCACCACCGCCGTGCCGCAGGTCACCGGCCTGCGGTCCCTGACCAACGGCAAGAACGTCTCGGTCGGCGCCGGCGGCACCCAGCCGCTGACCCCCACCCAGCCCATGAACCAGATGGGTGACTCGGAGAAGTTCACCGTGATCGACGCCGGCAGCGGCTACATCGCGCTCGCGTCCTGGGCCAACGGAAAGCACGTCACCGCCACCGCCGGCGGCACCGCCGCGCTGTACGCCAACAGCAGCACCATCACCGACGCCCAGCGGTTCCAGGTCGTCATGAACGGCGACGGCACCACCAGCCTGATCGCCAAGATCAACGGAAAGTACGTCACCGCCCCGTCCGGTGGCTCCCTGCCACTGATCAACAACGCCACCACCATCGGTGTGGCCGAGAAGTTCATCTGGGCCTCACCCGCTGCGGTCGTCGTGCTGCGAGCAACCGTCAACGGCAAGTTCGTGACGGCGGCGGAGGCCGGCAGGAGCCCCCTGATCGCCAACTCCACCACCGCGACCAGCGACTGGCAGAAGTTCGACATGCTCGACATGGGCGGCGACGCTGTCGCCTTCCGCTCGCACGTCAACAAGCGCTTCGTCAGCGCGCCGTCGGGCGGCACCCAGCCGCTCATCGCCAACGCCACCGCGATCGGCACGGCGCAGTCCTTCTGGCTTTTCCACTGGGGTGACGGCAACCTGCTGTTCCAGTCCCAGACCAACTACAACCTGGTGCAGGCACCGAACAACGGCAACTCGGCGCTGATCGCGAACTTCGATCCGACCGTGGCCGATCCGGGCGCCTCGACGATGTTCACCTACGAGGTCCTGAAGGTCGGCTGATCAGCGAATTAGGGCCCGTCCCGACGCGACGGATCCAGTGGGCCGCCGAGACACGTGCGATGCGCGTCTCGGCGGCCCATCGCGTCACGGCGACCCTCCGGGCGCGACCGGCTGGTGACGGGCCCCGGGGTCCGCCCGCACCACGGGCTTCGCATACATTTGCTGCATGGCCGACGCCTCGTTGCTCCTTCGCCGCGCCGGCTTCGGTCCCACGTCCGCCGAACTGGCTGCCGCGAAGAAGGCAGGGTACGAGGCAACGGTCGCCGCCCTGACAGCGCCGACAGCGCCGGACGTGGGTGCCCTGAAGGCCCCCGTGCCGGGACTCGGCCCGGATCCCTTCGCCGGGTTGTCGAACCCCACTCCCAGCCAGCGGAGCAAGGGCGATGAGAAGCGGCGGGAGCAGACGAAGCGGATCACCCAGTGGTGGCTGGACCGCCTCACTGTCGCAGACCACCAGACCCGCGAGAAGCTGTGGTTCTTCTGGCACGGGCACTGGGCGACCTCGGTCCGGAAGGTGATCCGTCCGCAACTGATGCTCCAGCAGCACAGGACGCTGCGCAGCTCGCTCGACTTCGCGACGATGGCACATCGGATGATCACCGACCCGGCGCTCATCTACTGGCTCGACGGGCAACTCAACACGCGGACCGCGCCCAACGAGAATCTCGGCCGCGAGTTGATGGAACTCTTCATGCTCGGCATCGGCAGGTACACCGAACGGGACGTGAAGGAGGCGGGCCGCGCGCTGACCGGCTGGAAGATCGACTACGACAGCGGGCGCGCGTACTTCAGTCCCGCCTCACACGACGGCGGCAGGAAGAGCATCCTCGGTGTCACGAAGGACTTCGACGCCCACTCGCTGGTGGATCTGCTGCTCAACCACGAGGCCTGCCCGGGGTTCATCGCCGAGCGGTTGTGGTTCCGGTACGCCTCGTCGGCCGACCTGCTCCCGATGTCCACCCGCGACAACATGGTTCGCGCGTTCCCGGACTCGATGGCGATGCTGCGGAAGCTCTTCGAGGACGACGCATTCCAGGCCAGCGCCGGCAGGCTGGTGAAGCAGCCGACGGAGTGGTTCGTCGGCGCGATGCGGCAGTTGGGTCTGCGGCCGGGGAGGCTGTCCGACGATATGCTGACGTACGCCCTCAACGCCCTGGAGCGCCTGGGGCAGCTGCCGTTCGCACCCCCGAGCGTCGAGGGGTGGGCCGCCGGAGCGGAGTGGCTGACGGTCGGGGCGGCGCAGGTCCGCCTGAACCTCGCCGGTCGGATCGCCCAGCTGGTCCCGGCCCAGCGGCTGACTCCGGAAGGCGTGGCGCACGTCCTGGCCATCGAGACGTGGACCAACAGGACGTACTCGGCCCTGAAGGGCACCACCGATCCGCAGCGTCTGCTGACCCTCGGGTTGGCCAGCCCGGAATACCTGGTGACGTGACATGGACGCATTGACCCGGCGCAGGTTCCTCCTGGCCTCCGGCGTCGTCGGCGGCAGCGCCATCGCCGCCGGGGTAGGGGGTCTGGGCCTGGCGGAGCTCCTGCGGACCGCGAGCGACGCGTCCGCCGGGGAAGACAACCGGAAGACACGCAAGTTGGTCGTCGTCACGCTGTACGGCGGCAACGACGGGCTCAACACGGTCGTCCCCTACGCGGACCCGGCGTACCACGCGGCCCGACCAGAGCTGGCCTACGAGCCTGATCGGGTGCTTCGGATCGACGACTCGCTCGGGTTCAATCCGGTGATGAAGGGCTTGAGTCGACTGTGGAGCGGGCAGCGCCTGGCTGTCGTTCTCGGGGCCGGGTATCCCAAACCGGACCGTAGTCATTTCCGGTCCATGGACATCTGGCAGACCGCCTCACCGAGCGGTCCGGCCACCTCCGGCTGGGTCGGTCGATGGTTGGACGGCATCAAGGCCGCGCCAGAGGCCGCGGTGAGCTTCGAGCCCATGCTCCCGCCCCTGCTCGTGGGAGAGACCCGCACCGGAGCCTGTGTGAGTATCGGTGGGCTCAAGTTGCCGCCCGGGGTCACCACCGACATGATCGGGGTGCTCGGGCGGCGGGAGCCGAACGAATCCGAGATGCAGGCACGGGCTGCGGACGCCTATGCGAACCTCATCAAGATCGACCAGCTCATCCGGGATGCCGAAGCGGTGGACGCCCGGGCGGACGTCCCCGCCGAACCGGACATCGCGGCAACGGGCACGGGCGGGGCGAACCTCCTTTCCGAACAGCTCTCCCGGGTGGCTCAATGCGTCGAAGCCGGGGTCCCCACCCGTGTGTATTCGGTGAGCCTCGGTGGATTCGACACGCACGCGGCGGAGAGGCCCGGCCACGAGCTGCTGTTGCGTCAGCTCGACCAGGCGCTGACCAGCTTCGTGGGCCGGCTGGCGCAGACCGAGGCCGGTAAGCGGGTGTCCGTGGTCGTCTACAGCGAGTTTGGTCGGCGGGTTCGTGCGAACGCCTCCGACGGCACTGACCACGGAACCGCCGGGCCCGTCTTCGTTCTGGGTCCTCAGGTCGCGGGCGGACTCTACGGGGAGCAGCCGAGCCTGACCGACCTGGACGACGGCGACCTCAAGGCGACGACGGACTTCCGAGACGTCTTCGGCACGCTGCTGGCCTCGGTGTTGGATGCGGACCCGGCACGCTATCTCGGCGGGTACGAGCCGAAGATGCTGCCGTTCCTCCCGCGCGACTGAGACCTGGCCCCTGGTGAGCGCCCTGCCGGGCGCGCGGCGACGAGCACCGGTCCCGCCGCGGGCGCAACGCCGCACGCTGGCCCACCCGCCCGGGACGCCGGTCACCGTGAGGCGGAAGCGGCTATCGTCCGCCGTAGGCGGGGTCAGCTCCCACCCGCTGGCTGGCGGTGAACGCGCGGCAGGTCCGGTAGTCCGGCAGCAGTCCCGATTCCAGCGCCTCGGCCAGGCTCGGCGCGGCTGCGTCCCGGCCCGACAACTGCGGTGACCCCGCCGGCCAGTCGATCGCCAGTTCGGGGTCGAGGGGATGCACGGTGTGCTCCGCGGTGGGGTTGTACGTGGTGGAGCAGAGGTAGCTCAGGGTGGCGTCGTCGGTGAGGGCGCAGAAGCCGTGGCCCAGCCCCTCGCCGATGTAGACGGCGCGCCGGTCGACGTCGTCGAGGCGGACCGCCTCCCACTGCGCGAAGGTCGGCGAGCCCACGCGGATGTCCACGACTACGTCGATGACGGCACCGCGTACGCAGGTCACGTACTTGGCCTGGCCGGGTGGGACGTCGGCGAAGTGGATGCCGCGGACCACGCCGCGGGCGGAGACCGAGAGGTTGCCCTGGGCGAGTCGGAGCGGATGCCCGACCGCGGCAGCGAGCTGGTCGAAGCGGTACCACTCCATGAACAGCCCGCGTGGGTCGCCGTGCTGCTGCGGGTTGATCTCCCAAGCCCCGTCGATGCTCAGCGGTCGTATCTTCATCGGTGGGTGTCTCCGGGCTGGCGTTCGGCGAGCAGGCCGAGCAGGTAGTCGCCGTATCCGCTCTTGCTCAGGGACTGGGCGAGCGTGCGGAGTTGCTGGTCGTCGATCAGGCCGGCCCGCCAGGCGACCTCCTCGACGCATCCGATCTTCAGGCCCTGGCGTTCCTCGATGACCCGTACGAACTCGGCGGCCTGCATCATCGAGGTGAAGGTGCCGGTGTCGAGCCAGGCGGTGCCCCGGTCCAGCACCGTCACCGACAACTCGCCCCATTCGCGGTAGGTCTCGTTGACCGCCGTGATCTCCAGTTCGCCACGGGCGCTGGGGGTCAGCTTGCCGGCGATGTCCACCACGCGGTTGTCGTAGAAGTAGAGGCCGGGCACGGCGTAGCGGGACCTGGGGTGGGCGGGTTTCTCCTCGATCGACAGCACGCGCCCGGCCGGGTCGAAGTCGACCACCCCGTACTCCCCGGGGTTGGCCACCGGGTAGGCGAAGATCCGTCCACCGACCAGGTCGCCGTGGCCGGGGAGCTGCCGGCCCAGGCCGACGCCGTGGAAGATGTTGTCGCCGAGGATGAGAGCCACCGACTCGTCGCCGATGAAGTCCGCGCCCAGGAGGAACGCCTGCGCGATGCCCTCCGGGCGGGCCTGCGTGCGGTACTCCAACCGCAGGCCCCACTGGCTGCCGTCACCGAGCAGCCGCTGGAACTGGGACTGGTCCTCCGGCGTCGTGATGATCAGGATCTCCCGCACCTCCGCCATGATCAGGGTGGAGAGCGGGTAGTACACCATCGGCTTGTCGAACACCGGCATCAGCTGCTTCGACACGGCACGGGTGATCGGCCACAACCGGGACCCGGTGCCACCGGCGAGAAGGATTCCGCGCACCGGGGGAGACTACCCGCACCGGCGGGCACCTGAGAATGGGCTCGCTGCCCCTGTTGTCCTGGGGTTTCGCGTACACTCTCCGACCCGTGAGGATCCTCGTCACCGGCGGTGCCGGCTTCATCGGGTCGGAGTACGTTCGGATGCTGCTGGGCGCGCCCGGCGGTGACGCCGCGAGGGTGCCGGCCGTCGCACCCACGGCGGTGACCGTGCTCGACGTGCTGACGTATTCGGGCAACCTCGCCAACCTCGCACCGGTGGCCGAGGATCCCCGGCTGCGGTTCGTGCAGCGGGACATCTGCGACCCCGCCGTGGTCGACGAGGTCGTTCCCGGCCACGACGTGATCGTGCACTTCGCCGCGGAATCCCATGTCGACCGGTCGATCGACGGCGCCGCCCCGTTCGTCACCACGAACGTGCTCGGCACCCAGAACCTGCTCGACGCCGCGCTGCGGCACGGCACCTCCCGGTTCGTGCACGTCTCCACCGACGAGGTGTACGGGTCCATCGCGGAGGGCTCCTGGACCGAGGACTGGCCGCTGGCGCCGAACTCGCCGTACTCGGCCTCCAAGGCCGGCTCCGATCTGCTGGCGCTGGCCTACCACCGCACCCACGGCATGGACGTCGTGGTCACCCGCTGCTCCAACAACTACGGGCCGTACCAGTTCCCCGAGAAGGTCGTCCCGCTGTTCGTCACCAACCTGCTCGACGGCGGCACCGTGCCGCTCTACGGCGACGGCGGCAACATCCGGGACTGGCTGCACGTGCACGACCACTGCCGGGGCATCGCACTGGTCCAGGAGAAGGGCCGCGCCGGCGAGGTCTACCACATCGGCGGCGGCACCGAACTCACCAACCTCGAACTCACCGGCCGGCTGATCGAGGCCTGCGGCGCCAGCTGGGACCAGGTCGTGCCCGTCGCCGACCGCAAGGGCCACGACCGCCGCTACTCCCTGGACATCAGCAAGGTCAGCTCCGAGCTCGGGTACGCCCCGAGCATCGACCTGGAGCGCGGCCTGGCGCAGACCGTGCAGTGGTACCGGGACAACCGGGCCTGGTGGGAGCCGCTGAAGGCGGGCACCAAGCCGCTGATCGCCCCGTGAGCCGGCTGCTGGTCGCCGGCGCTGGCGGCATGCTGGGCAGGGACCTGGTCGCCGTCCTGCGCTCCCGAGGTGACCTCTCCGTCAGGGCCACCACCCGCGCCGAGCTCGACATCACCGACCCGCAGGCGGTACGAGCCGCCGTCGCCGGACACGACGTGGTGATCAACACCGCCGGGTGGACCGACGTGGACGGGGCCGAGGCGCAGGAGGAAGCCGCCACCGCCGTCAACGGCCACGCCGTCGCCCACCTCGCCGCAGCCTGTGCCGCAACCGGCGCGCGGATGATCCACCTGTCCACCGACTACGTCTTCCCCGGCGACGCCACCGAACCGTATGCGGAGGACGCCGCCACGTCCCCGGTCAACGCGTACGGGCGCAGCAAGCTCGTCGGGGAGCTCGCCGTCAGCCGACTCCTCCCCGACGCCGGTTACATCGTGCGCACCGCCTGGCTCTACGGCGAACACGGACCGAACTTCGTCGCGACCATGCTGCGGCTGGCCGAGCAGCGAGAGCACCTCGACGTGGTCGACGACCAGCGGGGGCAGCCGACCTGGTCGTACGCGCTGGCCGAGCAGCTCGTCGCGTTGGCCGACGCGGTGCTCGCCGGCCGCGCAGCCCCCGGCGTCTACCACGGCACCGCATCGGGCCAGACCACCTGGTACGGCCTCGCCCGCGCCGTGTTCACCCTCCGCGGCCTCGACGCCGACCGCATCCGACCGACCACCAGCGACCGCTACCTGCGCCCGGCTCCCCGTCCCGCGTACAGCGTTCTGGCCCACAACCGCTGGGCGGCGGCAGGCCTGCGGCCCCTGGCGGACTGGCACTCGGCCCTCACCCAGGCGCTGGACACCGTCCACTAGAGGCTTTCGACCGAGGCAGCGACCAGCGGCGACGCGGCCGGTCGCGGCTGGCGTCGGCCGAGCCTGTCAACGACCCCCGGCGCGGAACACCTCCGCCACCGTCCGGATGAGCACCTTGGCGTCGAGCCACAGCGACCAGTTCTCGATGTAGTAGTTGTCGAAGCGCGCCCGGTCGGAGATCGGCGTGTCGCCGCGCAGGCCACTGACCTGTGCCAGCCCGGTGAGCCCCACCGCGACCCGGTGGCGCATGGCGTAGTTGGGGTACTCGGCGGAGAACTTCTCGACGAAGTACGGCCGCTCGGGGCGCGGCCCGACCACGCTCATGTCGCCCCGCAGGATGTTCCAGAGCTGCGGCAGCTCGTCGAGCGACGTGCGGCGCATGAAGCGGCCGATCGGCCCGACCCGCTGGTCGTGCGCGATCGACCAGTTCGTCTGCGACTCGTGCTCGTCGACGGGACGCATCGAGCGGAACTTGATGATGTGGAACGGCTTGCCGTGGCGGCCGATCCGTTCCTGGTAGAAGAAGATGCCCGGGCCGCCGTCGAGGAGCGTCGCGACGGCACAGAGCAGGAGGACGGGGCTCAGCAGGAGCAACGCGGTGGCGGAGAAGAGGATGTCCGACGCGCGCTTGAGCGCCCAGCGGGGCCCGGACAGGGTGATGTCGCCGACCTTGACGATCGGGATCGCGCCGATGTGGTCGCCGTGCGAGCGGGAGCCCCAGAGTCGGGGCACGGCCCACAGGTCGCAGCTCGCGCTTCGCGGCTGGCGGAGGACCTCCATCAGGGTCAGCTCCGGGCAGCTCGGGTCCGCGATGAGGAGCACGTCGCACTCGACCATCCGGACGAGCGGCTCCAGCTGGTCCAGGGTGCCGATCAGGGGGAGCGCCGCCGACACCTGCGGAGGCGTGGAGTCGACGCAGCCGACGAAGCGCAGCCCGTACTGGGGATAGCGGCGCAGCAGCCGGGCGAGCTCCACGGCGATCGGCCCGCTGCCGATGATGATGGCGTTGTGCTCCACCCACCGACGCTTGCGCGCGATGGTGGCGAACTCCCGCGAGAAGACACGACCGACGATGACCAGCCCGGCCGCGATGACCACCCCGCGGGCGAACCCGCCCACGTACTCCGCGGAGTCGTGACGCAGCGCCGCGATGATGGTGATCACGGCCGCGGACGCGAGCAGCCGCCCGCAGAGGCTCGGCAGCTCGTCGAGGATGCTCACGTGGCGACGGGCCCGGTAGAGCCCGCCCGCCGCGAAGATGGCCACCGTCAGGCCGGCCATGGCCAGCGTCCCGCGCCAGTACTGGAGGCTGATCAGCAGGGGCGCCAGCAGGGCGGCCACGTCGACGGGCGCAGTCATCATCCAGGCCCGCAGCCCCCGGGTGCGCGTGGAGGCGCGGGAACTCGCGTACGGCAGCACCGCCGTCACGTCGAGGCCGGGGCGGGGCGGGGCGTCGCTCGCCCGACCGCCTGCCGGCGGCGTGGAGGTGGGCAGCGTTCCGGTGGCGCCGCCTCCGGCGTCGACCCCGCCGCGCACCTCCGCCCTCATGCCCTGCGCCGCCATGTCGTCGCGCTGCGGTGTGGTGGCGTGGTGGCCCATCGCCTGTTGCCTGGACATGGTCGGTCCTTCCCCGTTGACTGCCCCGGCGGCGCGCGGCAGCTTCGAGGCGAACGAAGGATACGACCGGTTCGCGCGTGTCACCAGAGCCGGGACGGCAGTACGACCTCCTACTTTCCGGCGTTGACGATCTCCGCTACGGCGTCGCGTCGTACCGCGTCGTAGAAGGACTTGGCCTTCTCGGTGTTCGCGAACACCACGCTCTCGCTACCCACCCGACCGGTGCCCTTCGTCGGGCTGGTGATGAAGCGCAGGTTGTCGCCGCGCAGTCCACGCAGGTCGGTCGCCATGCTCAACAGGGACATCTTCTCGTCCACCGACACCGCGTTCGACGTCGCCTTGACGAAGGAGTTCAGCTTTCCCGGGTTCGTGACGATGCCCCCGGACACGGCGCGGTCCAGGATCGCCTTGATGACCTGCTGCTGGTGCCGGATGCGGGCGAAGTCCCCGTCCGGGAACTGCTTGCGCTGGCGTGAGTAGTCGAGCGCCGTCTCACCGTCCATCCGCTGCACCCCCTGCCGGAAGGTGCGGAACGGAGGGTGGATCGAGGTGAAGGACTTCTCCGCGTCGATGTCGATGCCGCCCAGGGCGTCGATGATCTCCTTGAAGCCGGCGAAGTCGACCATCATGACGTGGTCGATCCGCACGCTCGTGAACTTCTCGACGGTCTGCACCATCAACGGCACGCCACCCCACGCGTACGCGGCGTTGATCTTCGCGTCGCGGCCGCCCTGGCTGCCGTCCTTCGACCGGGGCACGGCTACCCAGGTGTCCCGGGGGATCGAGATCAGCTGGGCGCTCGACCGGTCCTTCGGCAGGTGGGCCAGGATGATCGTGTCCGTGCGGGAGCCCGACGTGCTCTCCGGGTCACGGGTGTCGCTGCCCAGGATCAGGATGTTCATCGCGCCCTTGGCCACCGCCTGCGGGCGGCCCTGCTCGGGAACGTCCGCGAAGGCGTCGACGCGTTCGATGTCCGACTCCACGGAACGCAGGTAGAGCCCGCCGGCGATCAGGCCGCCGCCGCCGAGCAGCGCAACCACCAGCAGGCTGACGAGGGCGACGCGCCGCCACCGGCGACGAGGCTTCGCGTGCTTGCCCGGCTGGCGTTCGGTCTGGTCGGCGACCGCGTCCGGCTCGACGAACTGTTGTGGAACTGGCATGGCGGCGATGCTACTTATCCGCGTGGACGTGCGCGTACCCTCATCCGGCTGGTGACGGCCCCCATCCGTGCCGACCCGTCCCATTCCGTCGCACACCGTCCACCTCACCCGGGCCAACGGAGCTTTCCCCTACACCTGTTCGCTTCCGGCTGGTAGAACCCTTGCGTGGACGCAACGAAGCTCCGACGGGCCATCGCCCGCACCCGCCTCGCCCCCGTCGCGGCCTTCCCCAAGCGCCTGGCCCGCGTCGCCCGCCACGACGCCAAGGTGCTGCGCACGTCGGCCCGCTGGCTGGTCACCTCGCGGGAGCATCACAACTACACGTACGAGCTGACCAAACTGAGCCGCCACCACCTCGCCTGGTTCGTCAGCGTGGTCTGCGACGTGCCCGTCAAGCAGGTCCGGGCGTACTTCGCCGAGATCGAGTCGGACGACGTGCTGCGCCGGCACATCGAGTCCGCCACCGCCGGCGCCGCCCGCCGGGGTCTGGCCGACAGGCAGGTCCGCTACGCCCGCCGCATCGGCTGGTACGCCATCGTGCGCGCCACGAAGCCGACGCACGTGGTCGAGACCGGTGTCGACAAGGGGCTCGGCAGCTGCGTGCTCGCCGCCGCGCTGCTGCGTAACGTCGCCGACGGCCACCCCGGCCGGGTCACCTCGTTGGACATCAACCCCGAGGCCGGCTACCTCGCCCGTACCGCGCCCTGGTCGGAGGTGGTCGACCTGGTCATCGGCGACTCCATCGCCTCCATCGCCGCGCTCGACCGGCCGGTCGACCTCTTCCTGCACGACAGCGATCACAGCCGGGCCCACGAGAAGCGCGAGTTCGAGGCGGTCGAGAGCAGGCTGGCGCCGGGGGCGTTCCTGCTCACCGACAACGTCACCGCCACCAACGTCCTCGCCGAGCACGCCGAGCGCACCGGCCGGCGGTTCCTCGCCTACCGGGAGACCCCCGCCAACCACTGGTATCCGGGAGACGGCATCGGCGTCGCCTGGTGAGGCGCCCCCTCAGACCCGGCGCGGACGTCCGGGTGGGCAGCCCAGCACTCTCCGGGGCAACGGTCGGCCGCGGGCCGTGGCAGGGTGGGCGCATGCGGTTGAGCGCCATCCACACGTACCCCGTCAAGGGCTGCCACCGGCTCGACCACGACGTCGCGCCGGTCGAGCCGTGGGGCCTGGCCGGCGACCGGCGCTGGATGATCGTCGACGCCGGGGGCGTCGGCGTCACCCAGCGGGAGACCGTGCGTCTGGTCGCCCTGCACGCCACGCCGCACGGCGGCGGGCTGCTGCTGCGCGCCGAGGGGCATCCCGAGCTGGACGTGCCCGAGCCGACGGGCGGCGAGCCGGTCGCGGTGCGGACGTTCCGCAACCGGAAGCTGCCGGTGCCCGCGCTCCCCGCCGGGCCGGCGGCCGACGCCTGGGTCGGTCAGGTCCTGGGCCGCGCCGCCCGGCTGGTCTGGCTCGCCCGACCGACCCGGCACATCCCGCCGGGGGGCCGGGAGCACGACACCGGCGACCAGGTCAGCTTCGCCGACGCCTATCCGCTGCTGCTGGCCACCGCCGCCTCGCTCGACGCGCTCAACGGCTGGCTCGCCGAGGCCGGCGAGGAGCCCGTGCCGATGGCGCGGTTCCGCCCCAACCTGGTGGTGGAGGGTGCGTCGGCCTGGGCCGAGGACGACTGGGCCGGCCGCCCGCTGCGCATCGGCGGCGTCCGCTTCCGCGCCGCCGGGCCGTGCGACCGCTGCGTGGTCACGACCACCGACCAGGAGACGGGCGTACGCGGGAAGGAACCACTGCGCACCCTGGGCCGCCACCGCAACGTCAACCGGAAGCTCCTCTTCGGACTGCACCTGGTTCCGGAGGAAACGGGCAGCATCGCGCTCGGCGACGAGCTGCTGGTGGGCTGACCGCCGGGGCGGGGCGCACCGGTCCGGGGCTGCGGTGCGGACGCGCTCCGCTCAGCGGGCAGGTGCCCCCGGGGCGGTGAGGTCCAGCCACATGAGGATCTCGTCGCGGTCGTCGCCGGGAGCGACCCGCAGCGCGCCGGGCAGCCGGCCGATCTCCCGGTAACCGAGGCGCCGGTAGAACCGGTCCAGCCCCAGCCCGTCCCGGACGGTCACGTGCAGCGCCTCCCAGCCCATCGTGCGGCCGAGGCGCTCGGCCTCGCGCATCAGCGCGGCACCGTACCCGTGGCCCTGGGTGTCGGGGTGGACCATCACCCGCTTCAGCACGCACCAGTGTGCCTTGAGGTCGAACCGGTTGTCGCAGAAGATCAGCGCGGCGACGGGTCGCTCACCCGCGTACCCGGTGAGCAGGCGGTCCGGGCCGTCGACGATGTCGGCGAAGGTGGGCTCCGCCGTGTGCCGGACGTCGGCGGCGGTGACCGGTGGTACGAAGCCGACCGCGCCGCCGGCGTTGGTGACGTCGCCCCAGAGGTCGACGATCTGCTCGCGCAGCTCGGGGGTCAGCTCGGGATCGAGGACGAAGCGCAGGCTCACCCGGTAATCCTGACCGCGCGGGCCCGCGCCGACCCGCGATCGTGATGCGCGCGACAGGCGGTGCTCGGTGCGGGAGGGGGGATTCGAACCCCCACGTCCTTTCGGACAATAGGACCTAAACCTACCGCGGCTGCCATTACGCCACTCCCGCCGACCCGCTGAGTCTAGAGTGTCGTGCCGCAACGGTGGTGGGCCCGGCCACGGAGGTCGACCCCCCGGGTGCCCGGCCGGCGGCGCGACCGGGCACCGGGGGCCGCGAAACGGGCGGACGGCGTGCGCCGGCGCCTCAGTCCAACCCGAGGTCCCGGCGCAGCTTGGCGACGTGACCGGTGGCCTTGACGTTGTAGAGCGCGCGCTCGATCTTGCCGTCCGCGTCGATCACGAAGGTCGAGCGGATCACGCCGGTCACCGTCCTGCCGTACGACTGCTTCTCGCCGTACGCGCCGTAGGCGGTCAGCACGGACTTGTCGGTGTCGGCGACCAGCGGGAAGGTGATGGCGTCGCGCTCGCGGAACTTCGCCAGACTCTCGGGCTTGTCAGGGGAGATCCCGACGACTTCGTAGCCGGCGGCCTGGAGCGAGGCGAGCGAGTCGCGGAAGTCGCAGGCCTGCGTGGTGCAGCCGGGCGTCATGGCCGCCGGGTAGGCGTACAGGACGACCTTGCGGCCGCGCAGGTCGGCCAGCGAGAGCGTTTCGCCGGTGTCGGTGGGGAGGCTGAACTCCGGAGCGGGGTTACCGGGGGAGAGGCGGTCGGGCGCGGTCATGGCACGACCCTACCGCCGCCTCCGGCCGTTCCCAGGCGGCACGCCGTCCCCTGACCGTCAGCGGACGAGGGGCGGGGGGTGAGGGTGGGGAGAGGGGCGGGCGGCGTGGAGGCGGAGGGCGCCGGCTGCCGTGGCGCCGACGCCGGCGACGAGGATCAGGGCGACCAGGATCCGGGCCGTCGTCGCCGGCCAGGGCACGGGGGCGACGGCGCGGGCGAAGACGGCGGCGTTGGCCACCCCGGCGAAGAGCGCCAGGCAGGCCCCGGCCAGTGCCAGTGCGAAGTCGGCGGCCGGGCGGCGGGCCAGCGCGAAGACCCCGGCGGCGATGGCGCCGAGCCCGGTCAGCAGCGCCCAGACCTGGCCGCCCAGCAGGCCGGTCAGCACTCCGAGCACGCCCCGCGCGCCGGCGTCCAGCTCCCGGCCGACGGTGAACACCACCGCCGCCACCCCGCCGAGGACCAGCAGCCCGCCGACCCCGGCCAGCGCCCGCGCGCCCGGCCCGGAGCGGGCCGGCAGCAGCCCGAGCGCCCCCACGGCCAGCAGCCCGACCGTGGCGACCACCCACCAGACGTACGCGTCCGGCGGCGGCACCCAGTCGAGGGTGCCGCGAATCTCCCCCGCCTCGGTGCCGGCGCGCAGCGGCACCGTCCAGTCCCGCACCCGGTGCTCCCGGTCGGGGGCGGCACGCACCTGCGGCGGCGGCGCCGACTCCCGCCAGAGGGCCCGCTGGTCGTGCCAGCGCACCGTGGCGGAGCCGTCGACCCGCCGCCAGTCCGGTGCGGCGGCGGGATCGGCCTCGGCCGGCAGCCGCGTGTCCCCGGCGATGGTCCGGTTCAGGTAGGTCGCGGGGGAGCGGGCGTTCTCGTACACGCCGTCGGGGCCGACCCGCAGGTAGGGCTCGCCGGAGTAGCCGAGCACCTCGACGGGGCGGTCGCCGGTGTTGGTCAGCTCCAGCCGCGCGCCCGCCTCGATCATCCGTACGCTCAGGCCGGGGCGGGCCGGGGTGACGGCGTTCACCTCGGCGCGGTAGTCGGTGCCGTCGGGGGCGTCCGCGCCGTGCGCGGCGGCCGGCCCGGCGAACGCGACCGTCGCGGCCAGCGCGCCGACGAGCACCAGCCCGGCGCGGGTCAGGTGGCGGATCACTTGCCGGCCGCCTCCACCGCCGCCTTGATCCCCTCCGGGCTGCGGTCGGCGATCTCCTCGCCGTCGACCAGGATCGTCGGGGTGCCGGTGATGTTGGCCTTGCTGGCCTCCTCCGTCACGTGCTCGGTCCACGGCTTGAAGGTGCCCTCCCGCAGGCAGGAGGCGAAGCCGTCCCGGTCGATGCCGGCCCCCGCCGCGATGTCGACCAGTTCCGCGTCGCTGAGCCCCGCGCCGCCCTCCGGCGGCTGCCGGTCGAACAGCGCCTTGGCGTACTCGCGGTACCGGCCGCCCTCCGCCGCGCAGCCGGAGGCGGCCGAGGAGCGGGTCGAGTACTGGGTGGTGGAGAAGCGGTTCAGGTACGCCACGGGGTGGTAGACGACCCGGACCTTGCCCTCGCTGATGAGCTGGTCGATCGTCGGGCCGCTGGCCTGCTCGAACTGCTTGCAGGCCGGGCAGAGGAAGTCCTCGTAGACGTCGACGGTGACCGGGCCCGAACCGGCGACGATCCCTGTGCCGGCCTCGTTCGAGCCGGTGGGCGCGGTGAAGTCGTCCGAGCGCTGGCTGGAGTAGACGCTCCAGCCGATGAGGCCGGCGACGATCAGGAGGGCCACGGCGGCCACGGAGACCCAGAGCGTGCGCTTGCGCCGCCGCTCCCGGGCCAGCTGCTCGCGGACCACCCGGGCGGCGCCCTTCTGCCCCTTGCGACTACTCATCCTCGTCCTCCACGGATGCGTCCCCCGCCAGCCAACCGTCCACGGAGACGGGGGTGCGGGGCCAGATCAGCAGGAACCCGGCCAGCGCCAGGAATCCCAGGTCCCGGAGGATCTCCGGGAGGTAGCTCGGGGTCTGGCCCTCGGCGAGCTCCCCGCCGGTGCCGAAGCAGCCGCAGTCGATGGCGAGACCCCGGCTCCAGGCCGAGACGATGCCGACGATGAAGACCACCAGCAGCGCCGCGGAGATCCCGGCGGAGAGTCGCGTGGCCAGCCCGACCAGCAGCAGCAGGCCCAGCGCCAGCTCGACGAAGGGCAGCGCCGCGCCGATCACCGTGGCGAGGTCGTACGGCATGACCTGGTAGGCGTTGACGGCGCGACCGGAGGCGGCCAGGTCACCGACCTTGCTGCCGCCGGCGACCAGCCACACGGCGGCCAGGCCCAGCCGGACGGCGACCCCGAGCCAGGGACGGACGGCGGGCCAGCGGGCGACCCGGGTGTGCGGTGCGGTCACGATCATTGGTCGTCCCGTCCCCGGTGGAAGTTCCCGGTCATCCGGCGAGGGCGTCGCCGACCGCCTCGACGAGGTCGTTGCGGGCCCGGGCCACCCGGGAGCGGATGGTGCCCACCGGCACCCCCTCCACGGCGGCGGCCTCGGCGTACGACAGGCCGAGCAGTTGGGTGAGCACGAACGCCGCGCGTCGTTCGGCGGGCAGCCGGCGCACCAGGTCGGCGGCGCCGAACTGGCCGGCGGGGTCCGGGTGCGGCCGGTCCGTCCAGGCGTTGGCGGCGAGCCGCTCGCCGAGCCGGCGGCGACGGACGACCGTGCGCAGATGGTCGGCGCAGGCCCGGCGGGCGATGCCCAGCAGCCAGGTGCGTGCGCTGGAGCGGCCCTCGAACGCCGGCAGCGCCCGGAACGCCCGCAGGTAGGTCTCCTGGGTCAGGTCGTCGGCGCTGTCCGGGTCGACCAGCGCGGCGGTGAAGCGCCACACCTCGGCCTGGGTAAGCCGGACGAACGCGGCCTGGGCGACGGGGTCCCCGTCGCGGGCGGCCAGGGCCCACTCGGTCGCCGACTCCCGCGCGGCGGCGCCCGCGTCACCGGTCGGACTGGCGGCGGGGGTCTCGCGCGGGGCGGGGATCACGACAATCCAGGTTACGCGGCGGTGTCGGGGGCGGGAGGGTCCTTCGGCCCTTCCATGGCCTGCGCCACCTCGGGAACTATTCCGCCGCGTCGTCCGACTACCCCCACATGACATGCGACGACGTACGCGCGGCGCTGTCGGCGCGGCTGGACGGCGAGGACCCGCTGGCGGCGCCGGCGGTGCTGGACGCGCACGCGGAGAGCTGCCCCGGCTGCCGGGCCTGGCTGGCCCGGGCCGAGCAGGTGACCCGGCTGGTCCGGGTTCAGGCGGTGGCGGTGCCGGACCTGACCGCGTCGGTGCTGGCGGCCGTCGCCGCCGACCCGCTCGCGGCGGGACGTGCCCGGGTGGCGGCCCGGGCGGCCCGCCGGCAGGTGCTGCGGGTCGCGGTCGCGGTGGCCGCGGTCGCCCAGTTGGCGATCGCCCTGCCGGTGCTGCTCGCCGGGTTGGGCGTGAGCGTCGATCCGCACGCCAGCCGCGAGATGGCCTCCTTCGACGTGGCGCTGGCCGTCGGCTTCGCGCTCGCCGCGTGGCGGCCCGAGCGGGCCCGCGCGTTCGTACCGGTGGCACTGGTGCTGGCGGTCTGCCTGGCCGGCACCAGCGCGGTGGACATCGCGAACTCGACGACCGCCCTGGTGCACGAGGTCGGCCACCTGGCCGCCGTGGTGCAGGCGGGGCTGCTCTGGGCGCTGGGTCGGGTCAGCGACGAGCCGGACCGCCGGCCGTCGGCCGCCCTCCTGGCCCACCATGGCTGACGCCGCGCCGACCGGGCCGGGCGCGAATCCGCCGGACGTGGGCGCGGCCGGACGGGTACCGGCATCGTCGCTCGCGGTCGCGCCGGCGGCATCGGGCATGGTTGGAGTCGCGCCGGACCGGTCGGATTCGAGAGCATTGCCGGCATGAACGTCGCCAACCGCCGCCCGATCGCCCGGCTGCTCGCCATCGCCGGGCTGCTGGTCACCGTCGTCGCCCTGCTGATCGCACCCGCCGGCCCCGCCAGCGCCCACGCGGTGCTGGTGAGCAGCAGCCCGATCGCCTCGGCCGTGGTGTCGAACGCGCCGGCGGAGGTCGTGCTCACGTTCAGCGAGTCCGTCCGCAAGGTGCCCGGCAAGATCAGGGTGATCGCACCGGACGGGTCCCGCGCCGACCGCGGCGAACCGACCTTCGAGGGCACCGTGGTCACCGTGCCGGTCGACCCCGCCGGGGCACGCGGCACCTACCTGGTCAGCTACCGGGTGATCTCCGCCGACAGCCATCCCGTCTCGGGCGCGTTCACCTACTCCGTCGGCGCGCCCTCGACGCCCCCGGTCGACAGCGGGGACGACAGCCGGGCCGACCCGGTCGTCGGCAACGCGGTCAAGGTCGCCAAGTACGCCGGCTACGTCGGCCTGCTGCTGCTCGTCGGCTCGGCGCTGGTGCTCGCCGCGCTCTGGCCCCGGCGGCTGCCCCGGCGGGGCCCGGCCCGCCTGGCCTGGGCGGGGCTCGGCCTGCTGGCGGTCTCCACGGTGGCGAACCTCCTGCTCCAGGTGCCGTACACCGCCGGCGGCGGCGTGCTCGACGTCACCGGCCAGGGGCTCAGCGACGTGCTGGGCAGCGCCTTCGGCGCCGCGCACCTGGTCCGGCTGGGCCTGTTGGCGGCGGCGGCGTTCCTGCTCCGGCCCCTGATGGCGGGGCCGGTCGAACGCAGCGACCTGGTCATCCTGGGCGTACTCGGGGCGGCGGCGCTGGTGACCTGGCCGCTGGCCGGGCACCCGGCGGCCTCGCCCGCCCCGGCGGTCTCCGTGGTCGTCGACGCCGTGCACCTGGGCGGCATGGCGGTCTGGCTGGGCGGGCTCGTGCTGCTCGCGGTCTTCCTGCTGCCCCGGGCCGACGAGCGGGAGCTGGGCGCGATCCTGCCGATCTGGTCGCGCTGGGCGGCGCTGGCCGTCTCGGTGCTGCTGCTCGCCGGCACCGTACAGGCGCTGATCGAGGTGGCCACCCCCCGCGCGCTGGTCGACACCTTCTACGGGCGGCTGGTGCTGGGCAAGATCGCGCTCTTCGTGCTGGTGATCGCGGTGGCCGCGTACTCGCGGCAGTTGGTGCGCCGGCGCACCGCGGCCGGCCGGCCGACGTCGATGCGGCGGGCGGTCTGGGCGGAGCTGGCGATCACGGCGGTGGTCCTCGGCCTGTCCGCCGTCCTGGTGCAGACCACCCCCGCCCGCACCGCCGGCGCCGACGTGGCCGGCTCGACGCCCCGCTACTTCTCCACGACGCTGTCCAGCCCGAACTACTCGCTCCAGATCGAGCTGGACCCGGCCGAGCGGGGCAACAACACCGTGCACTTCTACGCGTACACGAAGGACAACCGGCCCCAGCCGGTGGTGGAGTGGCGGGCCACGGCCGCCCTGCCGGCGGCGGGGATCGAGCCCATCCAGGTCCCGCTGCTGCCACTGACCGACAACCACGCCACCGGCGAGATCAACTTCCCGGCCGCCGGGGAGTGGCAGCTGCGCATCACCGTCCGCACGTCGGACATCGACCAGGCCACGGTGACCGCCACCGTGCCGATCAGGTAACAGGAAGGCTCGCACCATGATCCGTCTCCGGCGTACCGCAAGCGCCGCCGCCGCCCTGGCGCTCGGCGCCGTCGCCACCGCCGTCCTCGGCTTCGCGGCGCCCGCCTCGGCCCACGTCACGGTCGACCCGCAGGAGGCCACGCAGGGCGGCTACGGCCGGTTCGCCTTCCGGGTGCCGAACGAGAGCGACACGGCCTCCACCACGAAGCTGGAGGTGGTTCTGCCGGAGAACGCGCCCGTGGGCTCCGTGTCGACCATGCCGGTGCCCGGCTGGACGGTGGCGGTGGAGAAGCGAAAGGTGGACCCGCCGGTCGAGGTGCACGGCAGCCAGCTCAGCGAGGTCGTCTCCAGAATCACCTGGACGGCGGCCGGGGCCGCGGGGGTCAAGCCCGGCCAGTTCCAGGAGTTCCCGGTCTCGATGGGGCCGCTGCCGCAGGTCGAGACGATGGTCTTCAAGACGTTGCAGACCTACTCCGACGGCAACGTGCAGCGGTGGATCGAGGAGCCGCTCCCCGGCGGCGAGGAGCCGGAGACCCCCGCCCCCGTGCTCAACCTGACGGCGGCCTCGCCGTCGGCCGCCCCCACCGGCGCCGCCGCGCCGCAGGCCGACGACGACGATGACGACGCCGAGAGCGACGGAGTGGCCACCGGGCTCGCGGTCGCGGGCCTGGTCGCCGGCGTGGGCGGCCTGCTGCTCGGCGGGCTCGCCTTCTCGCGTACGCGGCGGGCGCCGACGTCGCGGGAGTGAGCCACCCCGCACCGCTGCCCGGCCCGTCGGACCACCCGGCGGGCCGGCTGCTTTCCGGGCCCGTGCCGTGGATATCCGCTGATCAGTCGCCCCTCGTCGGTAAGGTCGGCCGGGTATCCGGCTACGGAGGGGGACGAGGCGAATGCGGTTCGTGCGGGTGCTCGCCGCCATGCTGCTGCTGACGGTCGGGATCACGGGGCTGCTGACCGGCGGGGCGCTCGCGCTGCTCGCCCGGCAGACCGACCCCGGTGGTGCCTTCAGCGCCCGGTTCGAGACCGTCCAGACCCCGGGCCACGCGGTGGTCGTCCGGGACGTCGACGAGCTGTTGCGGGCCGAGGCGCCGTTCGCCCGCGCCGGGCAGGCCCGGCTCCGGCTGGACGCCCGGACGCCCGACGGCCCGGCCTTCGTCGGGTTGGCCCCGACCGACGAGGTGCGGCGCTGGCTCGACCCCGTCGCGCACGCGGAGGTGCGCCGGGTGGCGCTGGCCCGAGGGCCGCTGCCGGTCCGGCTGGAGCCCGCCGGTCCCGCGCCGTCCGCCGGTCCCGCGCCGTCCGCCGGTCCCGCGCCGTCCGCCGGTCCCGCGCCGTCCGCCGGTCCCGCGCCGTCCGCCGCTCCCGCGCCGATCGGGCAGCCCTTCTGGGTACGCGAGGGGATCGGCGGGCTGGAGTGGACCCCGGCGGAGCTGGCCGACCGGGGGCTGAGCCTGGTGGTGATGCGCCCCGACGGGCGCGCCGACCTGACCCTGGAACTGCGCGCGGGGCTGCGGGCCGGCTGGACCGCCCCGGCGACCGCCGGGCTGCTGGCCGGCGGGGTGCTGACCGTGGTGCTGGCCCTGCTCCTGCTGCGTCCGGTGCGCCCCCGCGAGGTCGTCTTCGTGGTCGAGCCCGACCAGGTGCCGGTGCTCGCCGGCCGCCTCGGGGTGACCTCGCTCAGCGGCCTCGGCGCGCAGCCGACCCGGGACAGCGACCGGTCCCGCCTCGCCGGGCGTCAGCTCGCCTCGGTCGGCGCCGCCGCGCCGGGGGCCCGGCCGGCGATCGGGCCGGTGCCCGCCCGTCGGCCCGCGACGCTCGCGGACCTCGTCGGGGACGATCCGGCGCTCCGGCCGCCCGAGGTGAACCTCACGCTGGCCTGGCCGCCCGTCGCCCCCGAGCAGGGGGCCGACCCCGTCGCCGCGGAGGCTCGCCTCCGCCCCGCCGTCCCCGACGCCCCTGCCGCCTCCGAGACCCCCGAGACCGCCGACGCCTCCGCCGCGCGTGCCGCCTCCGCCGTCACCGCGCCCCTCGGCGCCGACCGGCAGCCGCCGGACGACGGGCGCTGAGCCGCGACGGCGAACGGCCCTCCGCGCTGCCGACGCGGAGGGCCGTCCTCACCGGGGGATCGGTGCTACCCGAGAGACGCCTGAGGTAGTTGCGACCAGATTAGCGACGAAGGGCGCTACTTGGGAAGACTGTCCAATTGAGGTGACTTGCCGCACTCGCGTCGCACCGGCAGGGCCACCAGCAGCAGCAGGCTCAGCAGCACGTAGGTGTTGCGCACCAGGAACTCGCCCGGCGAGTCAGTACGCACCGGGGCGACTCCCCAGTCGTGGAAGGTCACCACCCCGTACACGATGAGGGCGGAGGTGCCGACGGCGAGCGCGGCCATCCCACGCCGCCGGCGGGTGCCCTCGCCGGTCGCGGGGTCGGCGCTCAGCGCCGCGTCCACCAGCACCACGACGGCCGGGATGAACCAGTAGATGTGGTGGGTCCAGGTGATGGGGCTGACCAGCGCGCCGACCAGCCCGGTGAGGGCGAGGCCGGTGAGCGCGTCCCCCGCGCGGGCGGCCCGGGCGGCGCGCCACAGCCCGTACGCGGCGACGACCGCGACCAGCAGCAGCCAGATCACCTGGTTGGGCTTCTCGGGTGCGGTGATGCGGCTGAGCAGGCCGAACAGCGACTGGTTGCCGGTGTAGTCCGTGCGACCGACGCGGTCGGTCGCCCACAGCTCGTGCGTCCAGAACCGCCACGAGTCGCGGGGCGCGACCGCCGCGGCGAGCAGGGTCGCCGCGGCGGCCGTCACGCTCGCCACCAGCGCCGCCCGCCACCGGCGGGTGACCAGCAGGTAGACGATGAAGATGCCCGGGAAGAGCTTGAGCGCCGTCGCGAGGCCGACGCCCACGCCCGCCCACCGGCTCGCCCGGGGTACGGCGAAGAGCAGGTCCGCCAGGATCAGCACGACCAGCAGCATGTTGATCTGACCGAACGTGATCGTCTCGCGGGTGCTCTCCACGGCCAGCACGAGCAGGACCGCAACGGTGAGGCTGAACACACGGGGCAGGCCGTGCCGGGCGATCACCGGCGCGAGCAGCCACCGGGTGGTGACCACCACCGCCAGCCCGGTGAGGACCGTGAAGATCGCCACGGTGGCGCCCAGCGGCAGCAGCGCGAACGGGCGCAGCAGCAGCGCGCTGAACGGCGGATAGGTGAAGTAGAGCTCGCCCTGGACCCGGTCGGGCTGCGCGTAGTCGTAGAGCGGGTTCCCGGCCGACCACCAGTCCATCGCCCGCATGTAGATCTTCAGGTCGAAGAAGTCGTGCACCAGGCCGGGCAGGTAGAGCGCCGGCAGCACGGCGGCCAGCGCCAGGACGGCGACGAGCCGACGGACCGTACGGCCACCGGGATCGTCGTCGGTGACGGCGGGCGGCGCGGCGGGTTCGGCTGGCACGGGGAAACCCTAGCGGTCACCGCGCGCCCCGGTGCGCGGGCGCGCGGCCGGGTGGGCTGCGCGTAGGCTGTCCCGGTGGCTGATCTTCTCGTCTGGATCGACTGTGAGATGACCGGGTTGGACCTCGGCAGGGACAAACTGATCGAGGTCGCCGCGCTCGTCACCGATCCCGACCTCAACGTGCTCGGGGACGGCGTCGACGTGGTGATCCACGCCGACGAGGCGGCGCTGGAGGCGATGCCGGAGATCGTGGCGACGATGCACGCCAAGTCGGGGCTGACCGAGGAGGTCCGGCGCTCGACGGTGAGCCTCGCCGAGGCCGAGGACATGGTCCTGGACTACGTCGCCAGCCATGTGAAGGACCCCCGCACCGCCCCGCTGTGCGGCAACTCGATCGCCACCGACCGGGGCTTCATCACCCGGGACATGCCACGCCTCGACGCGCACCTGCACTACCGGATGATCGACGTCTCGTCGATCAAGGAGCTGTGCCGCCGCTGGTACCCCCGGGTGTACTTCGGCCAGCCGCAGAAGGGGCTCGCGCACCGGGCCCTGGCCGACATCCGGGAGAGCATCCGGGAGCTGGAGTACTACCGGCGGACCGTCTTCGTGCCGCTGCCCGGGCCGGACGTGGAGACCGCCAAGGCAATAGCAGCCGGACTCTGAGCCGCCGGGCACAACCCGCTCGGCGGAACCCGCTGGACGCGGCGGGCGGGGGTGGGGCTATTATTGGTCCGCACCCCGCCCGGGGCGATCGACCGGGCGCGGATCCGTCGGGTGTGAACGGCATGGTGGCTGTAGCTCAGTTGGCAGAGCACCGGGTTGTGGTCCCGGTTGTCGTGGGTTCAATTCCCATCAGTCACCCGGTGACCGAAGGCCCCCTCCTCGCGGAGGGGGCCTTCGGCGTTCGCGGGCTCAGTTGGTCGGGGTGACCGTGGGCTCGCCGCTCGCTTCCGGGGCGACGTCGCTCTGCGGCTCGTACGGCAGGGCGCTGCCCTTGACGTACTGCTCCCAGCTCATGTTCCAGTCGGTCCAGCCGTTGCCGTTCTGGAGCCTGCGCTCGGTGCCCTTGACGGTGATGGGGTCGCCGACGCGGGTGTTGGCGAACAGCCAGGCGCCGTTGGCCATCGAGACGTTGACGCAGCCGTGCGAGACGTTGACCCGGCCCTGCTGCCCCTCGGACCACGGCGCGGCGTGGATGAACTCGCCGCCCCAGGTCAGCCGCTGGGCATAGTCGATCTTGGTGCGGTAGCCCTCCTCGGGGCCCAGCTCCTCGAAGGTGTCGAAGACCGTCTTGCGCAGCTTCTCGATGACGACCATCGTGCCGCTGGAGGAGGGGGTGCTCTTCTTGCCGAGGCTGACCGGGATGGTCTTGATCACGGAGCCGTTCTTCGTGACCGTCATCCGCTTGGTCTTGTTGTCCACCGTCATGACCACCGCCGGGCCGATCTTGATGCCGACGCTGAGGTCCGCCCGGCCGTACCAGCCGTCGCCCAGCGGCAGGCCGCCGGCCTGGACCCGGTAGGTGACCTCGCTGTCGGCCCGCCAGAACTCCTTCGGGCGGTAGCGGATCTCGGTCGGGCTGACCCAGTGCCAGATGCCCTCCTGCGCCGGCGAGGAGGTGACCGTCATCCGGCTCTGCACGTCGTCGCGGTAGTCCTCCGGGATGGCCCGGCTGAACTTGACGATCAGCGGCATGCCGACGCCGACGACCTGGTCGTCGCCGAGGAAGCTGCTGATCCGCACCTGCTTGCCGGGCTTCGCCATGGTGGTGAAGGTGCTGGTCGCTGTGGCCGGCTTGCCGTCGTCGCCGGTCGCGGTCACCGTCGCGGTGTACGTCTCGCCGTACTTCAGGGCGCCGGCGGGCAGCCAACTCTTCCCGTCGGCGGCCAGCTCGCCCTCGACGGCCGCGCCGGCGGAGTCCTTCAGCTCGACGCTGGTCTCCTCGGCCTCCGTCGCGGTGAAGGTGATGCCGGTCGACGCGGGCACGTCCTTCGCGTCGGCCTTGGGCTCGACGATTGCGGCGGCCGCCTTCGGCGCGGCGGGCTGGTCGGCGCCGTTCTGCCAGCCCGAGGGCTTGCCCCCGCCACCGTCGGTGCAGCCCGAGGCCAGCGCGAGCGTCACGGCGAGCACCGCCGCCGCGAACCCGCGACGTCGGCCGTCCCGCCGGTCGTCGCCGCGCCGGATCAGCTGGTTGTGGACAGCTCGCATGATTTCCTCACAGTCGTGGTCCCCGGTTGCCCATCGTCCCTCACTGACGCACGGGGACAGGTACCCGTTCCGCAAGGTGAACCGAAACACGCCGTACGGGATGTCCGGATGTTGATAAGATCCGGGGCCTTTCCGAGACGATCTCGCTTCCGGCGTACGCCCACCGCGGCTGGCCCGCGCGCGGCTCGCGCGGCGCCGCCGACCCGGAGCGGGTCGGAGCAGGCCCAGGAAGACGGCGACCGGCCCGCTGGCGCGGGCCGGTCGCCGATCGTCGGTGGGGCGTGCCTCAGAAGGGCGACCCCTCGCCGGCCTCGGGCACCGGCACGGCGCTGCCCTTGACGAACTCGGACCAGGTCAGGCTCCACGCCGTCCAGCCGTTGCCCGGCGCCAGCGTGCGCTCGGTGCCCTTGATGGTGATCGGGTCGCCCACCTTGGTCTTGCCGAACAGCCAGCGGGCGTTGGCCATGGAGACGTTGACGCAGCCGTGCGAGACGTTCTGCCGGCCCTGCACGTGCTCCGACCAGGGCGCGGCGTGGATGTACTCGCCGCCCCAGGTCAGTCGCTGGGCGAAGTCGATTTCGGTGACGTAGCGGTTCGCCGGGTCCGGATCGTCGCGGGTGTCGAAGACCGTGGACTCCTTCTTCTCCATCACGACCATCGTGCCGCTGGAGGAGGGGGTCTTCTTCTTGCCCAGGCTCACCGGCAGGGTGCGCACCACCTGGCCGTCCTCGTAGACGGTCATCTTCTTGGTGGCGTTGTCCACCTTCATCTCGAAGGCCTGGCCGATCTTGGCGGTCGCCGTACGGTCGACGTTGCCGTAGCGGCCGTTGCTGAGCGGGATGCCGGCCAGCGCGATCCGGACGGTGAGCGTGGTCCCGGGCTTCCAGTACTCCGGGGCGCGGTAGTAGGCCTGGGTGCCGTTCGCCACCCAGTGCCAGGCGCCCGGCTGCGGCGGGTCGGTCTGCACGAACATGCGCCTCTGCACCGCCGCGCGGTCCTTCTTCGGGATCCCCGGGTGGAACTCGGTGACCACCGGCATCGCCACGCCGTAGGTCTTGTCGTCGAAGAGGTAGAGCCCGGAGCTGATCACCGACTTGGGCTTCGCCATCGTCGTGAAGGTGCTCGTGCCCTGGCTGGTCACCCCGTCGGAGCCGGTCGCGGTGACCGTGGCCGTGTAACGGGTGCCGTACTTCAGCGGCTTCGACGGCACCCAGGAGGAGCCGTCGGCGCGCAGGCGCCCCTCGACCCGGCTGCCGTTGGCGGTGGTCAGCGTGACGCTGGACACCTTGCCGCCGCCGGGCACCTCGGCGCTGATCTCGGAGCTGACCGGCCGGTTCTTTCCCCCGTCGGCCGGGCTCACCGTCAGCGGCGGCCCGCTCGGCGCGGCCGGGGTGCCGGGCTCCGCCGGCGTGCCCGACGCATCCGGCGCAGCGGACGTGGCCGGCGCGGTGCCGCCGACGAACTGCGCGTTCTTCTTCTGCTCCGTGCCGCAGCCCGTCAGAGCCAGCGACGCCACCAGGCCGAGGGCGCCCACCATCGCCCCGGCCCGCGCGAACATGCCCATCCCCACCTCTGTTCTCGCGTACCTGGCGCACATCGTGCCGCATGCTCGCCCGTTGTCCGCCCCCTGTCATCGTGCGCCGGGAGGTTTTGTCCGTGGATGCCCGTTAAGCTCGGCCGAAGGGGGGACCCGGGGATCGGATTGGAACCCCGCTCGGGAGGCGTGCTAATGTTCTCCCCGTTGCCAACGAGCGCCGCTAGCTCAACTGGCAGAGCAGCGGACTCTTAATCCGCGGGTTCGGGGTTCGAGTCCCTGGCGGCGCACCAGCAATAAAGGCTCTGGCCTGGTGGTTTCCACCCGGCCGGAGCCTTTTTCGCGTACGCCGTTGGTGGTCGCGCGGTGGGTGCTCGGGAGCGGTTGGACGAACGCGGTTCCGGTTGGGACCGGCGCTGATCATCGTTCAGGATGCGGGTGGGAAGACGCGCGACCATCTGTGTGGAGTCGGCTTCGCCCTACCGTCTTGTTGCCCTGGGCCGGCGGCATGAGGGAACCCAGCGCGGACCGGGCCTACGCCACACCTGACGACCTTGCGGTGTCGGCGATGTTGCCGGAACTGCTGCGGAGTGTGCGGTAGGGCCAGGTCGTTACCTGGGTGAGCGGGACGAGCCGGTGGCCGCTGTCGTCCCGCTGGCGAGGCGGGCCTGGCGGCCCTGGGGAGACGCTGTGGCGCTATCACGGGAAGCTCGCCGGTAATCGTTGGGCCCGTTGTGACACAAGCCAGGGTGAGAGTCGCCGAGGCAATGGGGGTTCGGGTGGGTCCACCGAAGAAACCGAAGAAGAGGGACGAGGGCTGGTTTACCGGCCTCTACGTCGCCGAGTACGCGAACGTCGTGAGGTACGGCCTGCGTCGACTCGCGGACTCCGACGCGTCGGCGGAACTCGCCCAGGAGGTCTTCGTCGTCGCCTGGCGGCGTCGCAACGAGGTGCCGGACCGCAGCCTGCCCTGGCTGTACGGGGTGGCCCGGCGGCTCCTTGCGAACCACTGGCGGTCGCGGCGCGGCGCCCCCGATGTCCTGCCCATCGCTGGTGCCGACCTGGCACGGGTCGCCAGCTCGTCGGGTGCCGACACCACCGTCGGGGTCGCCGACGTCCGGGCCGCGTTGGCCATCCTCAGCGAACTCGATCAGGAGATTCTCCGGCTGATCGGCTGGGAGGAGTTGACGGTGTCCGAGGCGGCCCAGGTTCTTGGCTGTACTCGGGCGACCGCGGCGGTGCGCCTGCATCGCGCCCGCCGCCGCCTCGCCGAAGCGATGTCGGGCCGGCCCGCTCAGGCCCGGCGCCGCCCCGTGTTGGCGACCACGCGAGAGGAACTGTGATGTTCGGAGCAGAGCGCACCCGTACCCTCCTCGGCCCGGTCGATCCGGCCCGGACCGCCGTCGTCGCGCCGCCGCTGGTCTCGGCACACGAGCTGATCGACCGCTCCGGCACCACCGAGACGGTCGCCGGGCGTCGTCGCGTACGTCCGACCCGCCGGCTGGTTCTGACGGCGGGGACGCTGGCGGTCGCGGTCGGTGCCGTGGCCGTTCTCCAGCCGTTCGACAGGCCCTCACCGGACGTTCCGGGCGGGCCCGGGAGCACGGCGGGATCGGTGCTCGTGCCGGTCTCGTACCAGTTCGATGCGGACCCGCCGGAGGCTGGCCCGCAGCTGCGCGCGCTGGCGGGCAAGATCAAGGACGCGGAGTACGACCGCGTCGGCGGGCGCTTCATGTACCACCATACGAAGGTGTGGGGCGATCCGGTGATGACCTCCGCCGATGGCCGTCACCAGGTCGCCTTCGCCGGCGAGACGAAGGTCTGGCAGGCCGCCGACGGGACCGGCAGCCAGCTCAACAAACAGTTGGAGCCGCAGTACCCCGACCAGGAGTCCCGCGACTACTGGCAACGCAATCCGGACTCGCGTCCCGCAGTTGGCGCCACGGCGGCTCCGGCCATGATCCCGCTGCCGCCCATGGAGCTCACGCCACCGTCGGCAGACCCGTCGCGGCTGCGCGAACTGCTCAAGGTCGGGTACGGGCCAGGCGCCGCGAGCAAGGAAGTCAGCAGTCTCTATGCCCGGTTCGTCGTACCGCGTGCGGCCCGAGCGGAGATCCTGCGGGTCCTCGCCGATGTGCCTGGCTTCCGCTGGCGGGGACAGGTGACGGACCGCGCCGGTCGGGACGGGGTCGCCGTCACCTTCGACGACCGCGAACACGACGCGCAGTCTCTGCTGATCTTCGACCCGAAGACGGGTGAGCTGCTCGCCCACGAGCGACTGACGCTGTCGCCCGTGCGGATCAGCGCGTACCAGGTGATCCTCGATGCCGCCTGGACTGATCGAATGGGTTGAACGTCGAACTCCGGGGCTGCTCCTTGCGGGAGCGGCCCCGCCGCCATCACGGGCAAGTCGTACACCACTCCCGTGGACGCAACCAACGGGATGAACCGGCTTGTCCGTGGTCGCAGGCTGAGCCGGCCATGCCACCTCGACGCGACCTGGTGGTTCAGGGAGCCGGCTCTTCACCGAGCGTCTCTGATCACGACGACGGTGAGTGCGGAGGCATGGCCTTCTGCGGGTAGATCGTCTCGTGGCGGGCGAGCATGGCGACGAACTCGGTGATCTTCCGCTCGCGGGTCTGTGCGCGTTTGACGGCGTTGAGACGGTGGATGAGAGCGAACCGGTTGGTCCTGGTGAGTACGTCGAACATGGCTTGGGCGGCGGGATCGGCGGCGACGGCGGCGAGGAGGTCGGCCGGCACCTCGGCCTCCGACGGTGGGGCGTAGGCGGCTGCCCACCGTCCGTCCGCCTTCGCGGCCTCCACCGCGGCCCGGCCCGCGGGCAGCATCCGCCCCTGGGCTTCCAGCCGGGCCACGTGGGCGACGTTACGCTGTGACCAGGAGCTGCGGCGCCGGCGAGGGGTGAACCGGATCCAGGAGGTCTCCTGGTCCCGTTTGCGGGCCTGCCCGTCGATCCAGCCGAAGCACAGGGCCTCGTCGACCGCCTGCTGCCAGGTCAGGCTCGTGACGGTGCCGCCCTTCCTGGTCAGGGCCAGCCAGACGCCGGGCGACGTGGCGTGGTTGGCCGACAACCACGCGCGCAGCGCCCCGGCGTCCACGACGATCAACTCATCCAGTTCCCCGCTCGCCATGACGGCAGACTAACCGTCGTGCCGGGGCGGACCCGACCGGTCAAGGTGGACATCAGCGACGCCACCCAGGTGTCCCTGCGGGTCAGCACCACCAACCTCGACCAGTGCCACGGCGACAGCACCGGCGTCTGGATCGCCCCGCGGGTCCGTCGGTGATCGCGGCCCGGCCGCTGGGTAGTCGGTGGTCGTGGACTTCCGGGACTGGTGACACGTGTTGTAGGGCCTCGCGGGGCTGGCCCTGGCCGGCTACGGGGTGCGCCTGCCCGACCAGTCGTAGCGGCCATCACGCCGGCAGCGGCGGCGCGAGGTTCGGCGCCGGCAGGGCCGGAGCGCGCGGTGGGCCGGGCGTACGGGCGGCGCGGGGTGTCCGGACCGGTGGTCGGCGGGCGGGCCCCCGCCGACCACCGGTCCGGGGTCAGCGGGCCGGTCGCGGGGTGAGCACGAAGGCCAGGACCGCGGCGACGACGGCGATGACGGCGCCGGTGGTGAAGCCCCGGGAGAAGCCGGCGGTGCTGGTGCCGGCGATGCTGGCCGCGGCCATGCTCGACACCACGGCGGCACCCAGCGAGGCGCCGAACTCGTGGAAGGTGCTGACGATGCCGGACGCGAGACCGGCCTCGTGCGGCGCGACCTGACCGAGCGCGACGGCGGAGGCCACGACGAAGAGGACGCCCGTGCCGGCGGCGGCGACGGCCACCCCGACGACGAGGGCCAGGGTCCCGTCGACGAAGGCGGGGACCGCCATGCCGGCCGCCGCGACGAGCAGCCCCAGGACGCCGAGGGTGCGCGCCCCGGTCCGGCCGATGGCGCGGCCGGCGGCGTTCGCGCCGAGCATGGTCGTGATCGCCACGGGCAGGAAGAGCAGCCCGGTGCGCAGGGCGCCGTAGCCCTGGTAGTTCTGAAGGTAGAACGTGCCCAGGAAGAAGACCGTGATCATCAACGCGGTAGCGACGAGGATCAGCAGCGCCCCGACCGCCACCGGCCGGCGGAGCAGGAGCCGTACGTCCATCAGCGGGCTCGCGGCCAGGCGCTGGCGGACGAAGAACGCGGCGTAGAGGAGGACGGCGGCGACCAGCAGCAGCAGGATCGTCGGGCTGCCCCAGCCGACGTCGCCGGCCCGGATCAGCGCGTAGATCAGCGCTCCGGTGGCCGCCGTCACCAGCAGGGCGCCGGGCACGTCGAGTCGGGCCGTCGCGCCGGTGGGCGCCTGGGGCGGAAGCTGCATCCGCAGGGCCAGCAGCAGGATGATGCCGACGGGCACGTTGACGAAGAACACCCAGGGCCAGCCGGGCCCGGCGGTGAGCAGGCCGCCGAGGAGGACGCCGAGGGCGGCGCCGCCGCCGCCGAGCGCCGACCAGATGCCCAGCGCCTTGTTGCGCTCGTCGCCGTCGAAGATCGTGACGACCAGGGACAGGGCGGCGGGGGAGAGGATCGCCGCCGCGAGGCCCTGGCCGATGCGACCGCCCAGCAGCATGGGACCGCTGGTGGCCAGCCCGGCCGTCAGGGACGCGGCACTGAACAGCAGGAGCCCCGCGAGGACGAGGCGCCGGGCGCCGAACAGGTCCGCGGCCCGGCCACCGAGCAGCAGCAGGCCGCCGAAGGTCAGGGTGTAGCCACTCACCACCCAGGTGAGGGCTTCCCGCTCCATGCCCAGGTCCGACCCCATGTGCGGCAGGGCGATCGCGACGACGGTGACGTCCAGGATCAGCATCAGCTGGGCGATGCCGACGAGGCCCAGGATCCGCCAGCGCTGCGGGTGTGGGTGCGCGGGCGCGGTGGTTTCGGTTGCGGTCACAGGTTCCGCCATGGCTGCCAGGCTCCTCCGCCAAGTTGAACGGTAGTGTTCAAGTTACGGTGACACGTTAACTCATGCACGCCTGTTCGAGTTAGGGGAAGTTCCATGACACGCCCACTCGCCAAGCCGACCCGCCGGGCCGACGCCCAACACAACGTCGAGAGGATCCTGGAGGCGGCGGTGAGCTGCCTGAGCCGTGACCCCGACGCCAGCGTCAGCGAGATCGCGCAGGCGGCGCGGGTGGGTCGGGTGACCCTCTACGGCCACTTCCCGTCGCGGGACGCCCTGGTCGAGGCCGCGCTGACCCGGGTGCTGGCCGAGGGGGAGGAGCTCCTGGCGGGCCTCGACCTGACCGGCGACCCACGGGACGCGCTGCGTGTCCTGATCCGGTCGAGCTGGCTGCTGATCGCCCAGTCGAGCGCCGTCCTGGAGGCGGCGCAGGCGTCCCTGCCGCCCGAGCGCGTGCACGAGTTGCACGCCGAGCCGGCGCGGCGCGTCGACCAGCTGATCCGCCGGGGCCAGGACGAGGGGGTGTTCCGGGTCGACCTCCCGGCCAGCTGGCTGACCAGCGTCCTGCACCACATCATGAAGGGCGCCGCCGTCGACGTGGCCAGCGGGCAGGTGGACCGGGCGGACGCCCCGCACCTGATCTCCGAGACGGTCCTCGCCGCCTACCGCGTCGACGGATGACGCGAAGGCGTACGGCCGGCGGGTGTGCCGACCGCGTGGCGCGGGTCGGCGACGGCCCGGGCCCACCGGCGACCCGGCCCGCCGCCGGCCGGAGCGCGGCGGGGGCGCGGCGGCCGGTGGCGGGTACGGGCTACGCGGACGCCTGGTACGTCGACTGCATCTTGTGCGAGAACCATTCGCCGACGGTCACCCGGTCGAGCCCGGCCTCGGCGCTCTCCTGCGCCAGCGGGCGCATCGGCTCGATGGTGGTGTCGTGGTTGGGCAGGTAGAAGAAGGGGATGGAGACGCGCGAGGGCGCGTCGGTCCCCTCCGGGTTGACCACCCGGTGCACGGTCGACGCCCACCGGCCGCCGGTCCAGAACGCCATCAGGTCGCCGATGTTCACCACGAAGCTGCCGGGGATGGCGGGCACGTCCAGCCAGTCGTCGTCGTCCCGCCGCACCTGGAGCCCGCCCAGTTCGTCCTCCACGTAGAGCACCGTCAGGCTGCCCCAGTCGGTGTGCATCTCCCGCCGCAGCACGCCGTCGTCGGGTGCCGGGTAGTAGTAGTTGGCGATGATCAGCGACACGTGCTCGTCGAACTTGCTGTCGAAGAAGTCCTCCGGCAGCCCGAGCGCGAGCGCGAACAGCCGCATGATGTCCGCCGACAGTTCGGTCATGGCGGCGATGTACTCGTGCCAGACCGTCTTGAAGTCGTCGTCCGGCCAGATGTTCGCCGCCTTCCAGGTGGCCGGGTGCGTACCGAGGGCCGCGCGCTCCTCGTCGCTCAGGTCGCCCGTCACGTGGGCGGCGAACGCCTCGTACGGGCCGCCGGGGCGGCGCAGCCCCGACACCCCGGAGCCGCGGTTCGCGCTCCGGTCCTTCTCCTCCTCCGGGCGGGTGAAGAAGCCCTTCGTGGTGGTGTACATGCGGTTCACCAGGTCGGCGGGCACGCCGTGCCCCACGACGGTGAAGAACCCCGAACTCTCGCACGCCTTGCCGATGGCCGCCGCGATGGCGGCGCGCCCCTCAGCGGTGGCGCGGCCCGACAGGTCGATCGCCGGTACGAAATCCTGGACCACAACGGGTTCCACAGCTGCCCGCCTCTCTCGCGACGTCAATACATTGATCGAAGCAATCCCCGGTCACCGGCCGGGAAGTCGCTGGGACCCCGCCTCCCCCATGTGCGGGTAATTGCTCGACGCACCTCGCGGTAAGGCAATGTTGAGAGCGACAGACATTCACATGCACGATTGCGTTGTGGTGTACGAGGACGAGCAGGTGTCGCAGGTGGTCGGGACGCTCGCCGAGGCGGGCCGCCCGCTGCCCGCGGCGGCCGTGGGTCGGCTCGTCGCCGACGCGTCGGAGATCGCGGTGGAGCCGACCGTGGACGTGCTCGTCGCCGCGGCGGCGGGGAACCGGTTGCTGCTGACGGCGCTGCTCGAAGGGATCCGCGCCGAGGGCGTCACCGACGGGCCCGGGCGGGCGCGGACGCCGAAACGGGTCCAGGAGGTGGTCCGGGCCATGCTGCGCGGCACGCCCACCGGCTCCTGGCAGCTGCTGCGGGTGGCCGCCGTGCTCGGCCGCCGCTGCCAGCTCGCGGAGTTGGCGGCGATGACCGGACGGAACACCGCCCAGATGCTGCCCGACCTGGACGCGCTGCTCGACGCCGGCCTGCTTGACTGGGCGGGCGACGATCTCGCCTTCCGGTACGAGCTGGTGTGGTGGGCGGTGCTCGACGCCCTGCCGCCCGCCGTACGGCAGGCGCTGCGCGCCGACCGCGAACGCCTGCGCCTGCGCCGGGCCGTGGCCGGTGCGCCCCGCGTCGCCGAGCCGTCGGCCGAGCCCGTGGCCCCCGCCGACCTGCGACGCAGGATCGGGCTGCGCTCCGCGTCCGCCGCCCGGGAGCGCCGCCCGGACGCCGGCGGCGCGTGGGAGTCGTTCAGCGGCGTCGAGCGGGCCATCGCGCGGCTGGTCGCCGAGGGCATGACCAACCGGCAGATCGCGACCCGGGTACGGCTGTCGCCGCACACCGTCAACTACCACCTGCGCGGCCTGTTCCGCCGGCTGGGCATCTCCTCGCGGGCGGAACTCGTGCGGCACGTGCCGCTCTCCTCCGCCGCGTAGCCCCTCTCCTCCGCCGCGTGGCGGCGGTCCGGCCCTCCGGGAGCCATCGCCACATCGCGTTTTCCGGCGCCGTTCAAGCCGAATTCGACGTGGGTTCGACCGTGCCGAAATGACTACCCTGATGAGTAGTGCCGAATCGGTCGGGTGCTCATTCTGGTAGTCGGGGGAACCGCCGTCAGGCAGTAGTGTCGCCCGTATCGAAATTCGTTGGGTCAGCGGCAGGTAAATCCACGGGTACGACCGTGCTCACACCCGAGGGAAAACATGAACATCCGTACGCAACCGCGTGTCCACGAACTTATCGCCGTCCGCGCGGCATCGCAGCCCGACCGGATCGCGGTCGTGCAGGGCGACGCGCGCATCAGCTACGCGGACCTGGAGCGCCGGGCGAACGGCCTGGCCCGGCACCTCGTCGATCGGGGCGCCGGCGCGGACTCCGTGGTCATGGTCCACCTGGAACGGTCCATCGACGCCGTCGTCGGCCTGCTCGCCACCTGGAAGGCGGGCGCGGCCTACCTGCCGGTGGATCCGGGGCTGCCGGACAGCCGGGTCGAGGCGTTCGTGAAGGAGACCGACTGCACCATCGTCATCACCGACGAGCGGGACGTGGCGCGCTTCGCGGATCTGCCGGTCACGGCGCTGACCGCGACCGTCGCGGCCGGCGTCGCGACGGCCCCGGCCGTGACGGTGGGCGGCGGGGACGCCGCCTACGTCATCTACACGTCCGGCTCCACGGGTACGCCGAAGGGCGTCGTGGTCGAGCACCACTCGCTGAGCCACCTGTGCGGCGAACTGGCCGGCCGCTACGGCGTCACGCCCGACGACCGGGTGTTGCAGTTCGGCGCGCTCTCGTTCGACACCTCCATCGAGCAGATCACGGTCGCGCTGCTCGGCGGCGCGACGCTCGTGCTGCCGGAGCTGAGCTGGGCGCCCAGCGAACTGCCGGAGCGGCTGCGGCACCACGGCGTCACCGTGATGGACCTGACCCCCGCGTACTGGCGCCGCTTCCTCGCCGAGGCCGGCGCGGAAGCCGGTGACCTGCCGGTCCGCATGGTCATCGTGGGCGGCGAGGCGGTCAACGCGGAGGACTGCCGTACGGCGCTGGCGCTGATGCCCGGGGTGCGGCTGGTCAACGCCTACGGGCTGACGGAGACCACCATCACCTCCTGCCTGATGGAGTTGACCGCCGACGTGCTGCCCGACCGGGGCGCCGCCCCCGTCGGCAGGCCGCTGCCCGGCACCGCCGTGTACGTCCTCGACACCGACGACCGACCGGTCGCCCCCGGCGAGCGCGGTGAGATCCACATCGGCGGTCGCGGCGTGGCGCGCGGCTACCTGACCGAGGACGACGCCGGCCGCTTCCGGCCGGACCCGTTCGCCCCCGAACCCGGCGCGCGGATGTACCGCACCGGCGACCTGGGCGCCTGGACCGCCGAGGGCAACCTCGAGGTGGTCGGGCGCATCGACCGGCAGGTCAAGATCCGTGGCTTCCGGGTGGAGCCCGGCGAGATCGAGGCGACGCTGGCGGCGCACGACGGCGTCGACACGGTGGCGGTCACCACGTACGAGCACGACGGCCAGCGGCGCCTGGTCGCCTACCACACCGGCCCACGGCCGCTGGACGTCGCGGAGCTGCGCGGGTTCGTCGGCCGCTACCTGCCCGACTACATGGTGCCGACGGCGTTCGTCGCCCTCGACGAGCTGCCGCTGAAGGCGAACGGCAAGGTCGACCTGGCCGCGCTGCCCGCGCCGCAGGCCACGGCGGTCGCGGCGGAGAGCGTGGACGACACCCCCGTCGACCTGGTGGAGCGCGGCGTGGCCCGGCTGTGGGGCCAGGTGCTGGGCGTGCCCCGGGTGCTGCCGGACGACAACTTCTTCGCCCAGGGCGGCAACTCGATCCTCGCCGCCGAGCTGCTCGCGAAGATCCGCGGCTCGTTCGGCGTGCTCATCACCCAGGTGCGCCCGCTGATCCGGCTGCTGCTGGAGGACGCGACGCCGCGCGGCCTGGCCCGGGCGGTACGCGAGGCGCGGGCCGGCACGCTCGCCGGCGACGACACCCGCAAGCGGGTCGACTTCGCCGCCGAGACGCAGCTGGACGTGGAGATCCGGCGCGACGTGTCCGACGAGCCGCGCTGGCAGGACCCCCGCCACGTGTTCCTCACCGGCGCCACCGGCTTCCTGGGCATCTACCTGCTGCGGGAGCTGCTGGACACCACGGACGCCGTCGTGCACTGCCTCGTCCGCGCCGACGGCCCGGAACAGGGCCTGGCCCGCATCCAGGCCAACGCGCGGCACTACTTCGGCGAGGACCTCGCCGGTCACCGGGCGGCGGGCCGGATCGTCGCCGTCCCCGGCGACCTCGCGACGCCCGGGCTCGGCCTGTCCGAGGCGGCCTTCGACGAGCTGGCGCGCACGGTCGACGTCATCCACCATCCCGGCGGGACCGTCAACTTCATCTACCCGTACTCGCACATGCGGCCGGCGAACGTCGACGGAACCCGCGAGATCATCCGGATGGCCGCCCGGCACCGCAACGTCCCGATCCACTACACGTCGACCATGGCGGTCGTCGCGGGCTTCGGCACCGGCGGCGTCCGGCACGTCGACGAGGACACCCCCCTGGCGTACGCCGACCACCTCTCCGTCGGGTACGTGGAGAGCAAGTGGGTGGCCGAGGCGCTGCTGCACCGGGCGGCCGAGCAGGGGCTGCCGGTGGCGATCTACCGGGCCGCCGACATCTCCGGCGACCGGGTCAACGGCGCGTGGAACATCGCCACCGAGATGTGCGCCATGAAGAAGTTCGTGGTGGACACGGGCACCGCCCCGGTCGCGGAGCTGCCGCTGGACTACACGCCGGTCGACGTCTTCGCCGCCGCGGTCGCGCACATCGCCCGGGCGTCCCGCCCCGCCGGCGAGGTCTACCACCTCACCAACCCGGGGAAGGTCAACATCTCGGTGCTGGTCGAGCGCCTGCGGGCGCACGGGCACGACATCCGCGAGGTGCCGTGGGCCGAGTGGCTCGACGAGATGGTGCGGGTCGCGGTGGAGCAGCCCGACCACCCGATGACCCCCTTCGCGCCGCTGTTCATCGACCGCTGCGCGACCGGCCAGATGAGCGTCGCGGAGATGTACCTGGAGACGACGTTCCCGGTCTTCTCGCGTACCAACGTGGAGCGGGCGCTGCACGGCAGCGGCATCGAGATCCCGACCGTGGACGCCGGGATGCTCGACCGCTACATCGGCTACCTGACCCGCACCGAGTTCCTGCGGGCCGCGTGATGGGCTGGGAGACGCTCGACCTCACCGACGCCCCCATCGACGGGCCGGTCGCGTTCGGCGACGACCTGTCCGCGACGACGCTGCTGGACGCGTACCGGCACGGGCTGTTCCCGTTCCCGGCGGACACCGAGGAACGGAAGATCGTCAGCGAGTTCACCTACGAGGGGGACGTCGCCGCCGGTCGGATCGCCGTCCTCGCCGGCAGCACCGACCCGTACGCCGTCGCCTGGTGCTCGCCCGACCCGCGTCCGGTCATCCACGTCGACCAGGCCCGCATCCAGCGCAGCCTGCGGCGGCAGCTGCGCAACAAGGTCGAGTGGACGACGACGCTCGACGCCTGCTTCGACCGGGTCGTGCAGCACTGCCGCGTCGGCCGCGAGCCCCGGTGGCTCACCGACCGGCTCGTCTCGACGCTGCGCGAGCTGCACGCGGCCGGGCACGCCCACAGCGTCGAGGTGTGGGAGGGCGACGAGCTGGTCGGCGGCACCTTCGGCGTACGCGTCGGCGGCCTGTTCAGCGCCGACTCCCAGTTCGCCCTGCGCAGCGGCGCCGCGAAGGTCGCGGTCGCGTGCCTGGTGCGCCGCGTCGCGGACAGTGGTGGCGTGGCGGTCGACGTCCAGCACGACGGCGACCACGCGAAGCTCATCGGCGCGGTCGCGGTGCCCCGTACCGAATACCTGGCGCTGCTGCGCAAGCACGCCGACGACAACTGCGCCATGCCCGCGGACCCGCTGCCCGCGCGCAGCCTGGCCGCCTGACCGACGGGAGGTGACCCGCATGCGCGTGCTGACGCTCGCCGAGCGACCGGACCTGCGGGACGGGATGCTCCACATGGAGGCCTCCTGGCCCGACTACATCCCGCCCGAGCCGATGGTGGTCGGCTGGGCCCTCGACCGGTACCCGGAACACCAGCTCGTCGTGCTCGACGCCGACGACACGGTGATCGCCCGCGCGGCCAGCGTGCCGTTCGCCTGGGACGGCGACCCGGCGAGCCTGCCCGACACCGGCTGGGACGCGGTGCTGGGGTTGAGCATGCTCGACACCGCCGCCGGCCGCGAGCTCACCGCGCTGTGCGCGCTGGAGATAGCCGTGGTGCCGGGCATGCAGGCGCGGAACATGTCGGGACGCGTCCTGGCAGCGGTCAAGGACAACGCCCGCCGGCACGGCCTGCGCGACGTCGTGGGCCCGGTCCGGCCCAGCGGCAAGCACGCCGAGCCGCACGAGCCGATGACGGGGTACGCCGCCCGGACCCGCGACGACGGGCTGCCGGTCGACCCGTGGCTGCGCGTGCACGTCCGGGCGGGCGGGCGGGTGCTCCAGGTCTGCCCGGCCTCCATGACGATCTCCGGCAGCCTCGCGCAGTGGCGCGCCTGGACGGGGCTGCCGTTCGACACCAGCGGACCGGTCGTCGTGCCGGGTGCCCTGACCCCGGTCGCGGTGAACGTCGAGCACGACCACGCCGTCTACATCGAGCCCAACGTGTGGGTTCGACACCCTCTCGCGGAAAGGCATGACCGATGACCAGCACCGTTCCGGCCACCCTGGCCTCCAAGATCCGCAACCGTGCCGCGCTGATCGAGATCATCGGCGGGTACATGGCCTCGCAGTCGCTCGCGCTCGCCGCCGAGCTGAAGCTCGCCGACCACATCCACGACGGCCGCGTCACGAGCGCGCAGCTCGCCGAGGCGACGGGCACCCACGCGCCGTCGCTGCACCGGTTGCTGCGGACCCTCGTGGCCGTCGGCGTGCTGACCGAGCCGACGCCGGGCGAGTTCCGGCTGACCGAGGTGGGCGAGCAGCTGCGTACCGACTCGCCGAACTCGCTGTGGGCGTTCACCCGGTTCTTCACCAACCCGACGCTGTTCTCGTCCTGGCAGCAGGCGCGGCACTCCATCGAGACCGGTGAGTGCGCCTTCGACCACGTGCACGGCAAGAACGCCTACGTGCACCTCGCCGAGCACCCCGAGCTGTCCGCGCTGTTCAACGTGGCGATGGGACAGGAGTCCAGGGCGTCCGCCCAGCTCGTCGCCGACGGGTACGACTTCTCCGGCGTCCGCACGGTCGTGGATGTCGGCGGCGGCGACGGGACGCTGCTCGCCGCGATCCTCGGCACCCACCCGCACCTGCGGGGGGTGTGCTTCGACAGCGCCGCGGGCGTGGCCGAGGCCGCCGGCGTGCTCGCCGCCGCCGGGGTCTCCGAGCGCTGCGAGATCGTCGCGGGCGACTTCTTCTCGTCGGTGCCGGGCGGCGGCGACCTGTACATCATCAAGAGCGTCTTCCAGGACTGGGACGACGAGAACGCCCGCAAGCTGCTGGCCACGGTGCGCGCGCACCTGCCCGCCGGCGCGACCCTGCTGATCGTCGGATCCGTGCTGCCGGACACCGCGAACACCGACAACCCGGTGATGTTCTACACGGACATCAACATGCTGGTGACCGCCGGCGGCCGGGAGCGGACCGAGAGCGAGTTCCGGTCCCTGCTCGCCGATACCGGCTTCACCGTCGAGTGGTGCGGCCACGGCGCCGCCGGCCCCCTCTCGCTGATCAAGGCCGTGCCGGCCAGCTGACGCGCCGACGACGGACCACGTCCGCACCGCCCCGGCGGGCGGACGTGGCCCGTGCGCGTCCCGCACCAGAGCACCCGCCGACGGGGAGGCAACGATGTCCAGACCGAGTTTCGGCAACGAACTGCTGCGCGGCAGGCTGCGGATCGACCTGCTCGACCCGCTGCCCGACGCCGGGATCGACGCCGACGCCGAGGCGTTCCTCGCGCGGCTGCGCGCGTTCTGCACGGACAAGGTGGACGGCCGGCTCATCGAGCGCGACGACCGGATCCCCGACGAGGTGGTCGAGGGCCTGCGCGACCTCGGCGCGTTCGCCATCAAGCTCCCCCGGGAGTACGGCGGACTCGGCCTGTCCGGAGTCTGCTACCACCGCGCCCTGATGATCGTCAGCACCGCGCACTCCTCGATCGGCGAGCTGCTCGGCGCGCACCAGGCGATCGGCCTCATCCAGCCGCTGTGGCTGTTCGGCACCGACGACCAGAAGCGCGAGCTGCTGCCGAGGTGCGTACGCGAGATCTCCGCCTTCGCCCTCACCGAGCCCGACATCGGCAACGACCCCTTCCGGATGCGGACCACCGCCACCCCCACGGACGACGGCGGCTACCGCCTCGACGGGGTGAAGCTGTGGACGACCAACGGCACCATCGCCCACCTGATCGTGGTGATGGCACTGGTCCCGCCGTCGGAGAGCGGCCCGGGAGGCATGTCCGCGTTCGTGGTCGAGGCCGACGCGCCGGGGGTCACGGTGGAGCACCGCAGCTCCTTCCTGGGCCTGCGCGGCCTGGAGAACGGGGTCGTCCGGCTGCACGGGGTCCGGGTGCCGCAGAGCCGCCGGATCGGGCCGGAGGGGCAGGGGCTCCAGGTGGCGCTCGCCGCGCAGGACACCGGCCGGCTGTCGATGCCCGCCGTCTGCGCCGCCGCCGCCAAGTGGAGCCTGAAGATCGCCCGCGAGTGGTCGGGCGTACGCGTGCAGTGGGACCGGCCCATCGGCGAGCACGAGGCGGTGGCGGGCAAGATCGCGTACATCGCGGCGACCGCCTTCGCCCTGGAGGCCATGGTCGAGGTGTCCGGCCGGCACGCCGACGCCGGCCTGCTGGACACGCACACGGAGGCCGAGCTGGCGAAGCTGTTCGCCTCGGAGCAGGCGTGGCGCGTCGCCGACGAGCTCCTGCAGATCCGGGGCGGCCGCGGGTACGAGACCGCGGAGTCCGCCGCCGCCCGCGGTGAGCGCGGCGTCCCCGTCGAGCAGCTGTTCCGGGACCTGCGCGTCGGCCGCATCTTCGACGGCTCCAGCGAGGCGCTGCGGGTGTTCGTCGCCACCGACGCGCTGGCCGACGAGGAGGAGACCCCCGTCGAGTGGAGTGTGCCGGTCACGCCGCCGCCCGGCTTCGGCGACCTGGCCGGGCACCTGTCGTTCGTCGCCGCGACGGGCGCCGAGCTGGCCCGGCACCTCGCCGACGGCCGGCAGCGCTGGGGTGAGGCGGTGGCCGAGCGGCAGCTGTTCCTCGGCCGCGTCGTGGACGTGGCCGCCGAGCTGTACGCGATGACCGCCGCCTGCGTGTACGCCAGGGCGCTCGGCGGCAGCGCGCCCGAGCTGGCCGACGCGTTCTGCCGGCAGTCCCGGCAGCGGGTGGCGGAGCTTCGCCGGCGGCTGCGGGACGACACCGACGGCGACGACGTCGCGTTCGCCCGGCGGGTGCTGGGCGGGGACTTCACCTGGCTGGAAGAGGGCGTGCTCGACGCGTCCATCGAGGGGCCGTGGATCGCCGAGCCCGCGCCGGGGCCGGCGACCCGCCCGAACCTGCACCGCACGATTCGGAGGTGACCCGTGGACGAACACGTGGCAGAGCTGGTGGCGCAGGGCCGACGGTCGCTGGAGATGGCGCCCAACCGGTTCCTGGAGCAGCTGGAACGCGGCGAGGTGCCGGTGGACCGGCTGGCCGCCCTGGCCGGCGAGCTGCACCACCTGGTGTCCAGCGACCGGAGTAGTTTCGCGTTCCTGGCGGCCCGCTTCCCTGAGCCGCTGTTCCTGGCCATGGCCGGCGCGGAGGAGGAGGCGCTGGGGCTACTGCCGGACTTCGCCGCCGCCGTGGGAGTGGGGGAGAAGGAGCTGCGGGCGTACGAGCCGCAGCCGCTGGCCCAGGCGTACCCCTCCTTCATCGTCCGGACCGCCGTGTTCGGGCCGCGCTCGGCGATCCCGCTGGCCCTGCTGGTCAACGTCGAGGAATCGGGCGGCTTCTACGCCCGGGTGGCCGACGCCCTCCAGTCGCGGTACGGGTTCTCCGACGTGGCGGTCGCCCACTTCCGCTACTTCGCCGAGACGCCGGCCGAAGTGCTGGAGCAGGCGGCCGGCGTGGTGTCGGCGGGCCTGGCGGCGGGCGACGACCCGGTGGAGGCCCTGCGCGTGGCGCGGATGGTGCACGCCTACGAGGCGGTGTTCTGGGCGACGATGACCGGGTGAGGCCGGGACCGGGGTGGACCCGCCCTCAGGGCAGGTCCACCTCGATCCGGCGGTCGATCCGGTCCTCGATCCAGGTGCTGGTGTCGACGAGCCACACGCGGTCCACCGTGACCTGGTAGATGCGGTGCTCGGCCGGCGGCAGCAGGGCAGACACCGGCAGCGTGTACTCCGCCCTGCTCGCCTCGTCGGGCAGCAGGGCGTCGTAGAAGGTGGCGTGGTGGGTGCGCACCTCGTCGGGGGTCAGCTCCCGGCAGGTGCCGGTGAACTGGGCGCCGTCGACCTCGGTGAGCGCGCCGCCGGTGACGAAGAGCGCCCCGCTCACCCTCGGCCGGGCCGCCACGTGCCGGCTGTGCCGCGACTGCGTGGCGGAGCCGAACAGGAAGCGCAGCGGGTCGGGCAGCCACGCGTACTGGAGCACGGACGTCCACGGCCGGCGGTCGGCGGACATCGTGGACAGGGACAGGTACTTCGCGTCGGCGAGGACGCGGTGCAGCCGGTCGGCGAGGTCCATGGTTCAGCCCACCTCCGCGAGGGACGTCCCGGCGATGTACGCGATCCTCGGCCCGGCCAGGCGTACGTAGTCCCGCGTGTCCAGGGCGATCGACATGTCGAGCCGGGCGGCGTTGAAGTAGATCTCGGGCTCGTCGAGCAGCCGGGGATCCACCACGAGTTCCAGGTCGTCGCGGAAGCTGAACGGAATGATCGTGCCGCTGACGCAGCCGGACAGCTCCTCCGCCGTCTCCCTGGTCGCGAACGACACGTACGTGCCGTCCCACATCTGCCGTACGGCGTCGAGCGCGACCAGCCGGTCGCCGGGGACGACGGCCAGCACGAAGCGGTTCACCTTCTTGCCGAGCTTGACCCGGGCGACGATGCACTTCGCCGCCTGGCACAGCGGGTGGCCGCGCAGCCGGCTGGCCGGCGATGTGACGCCCTGCGGCTCGTGCGGGATGAGCCGGAACCGCGCGTCGTGCGACTCCAGCAGGCCGGTCAGCCGCTGGTAGGTGTTCATCGCCCGTACTCGTAGAAGCCCCGCCCGGACTTCTTGCCGAGCAGACCGCCGGCCACCATGCGGGCGAGCAGCGGCGGCGGCGAGTAGAGCGGCTCCCGGAACTCCTTGTACAGCGACTCGCCGGCCGCGGCCACGATGTCGAGCCCGATCAGGTCGATGAGGCGCAGCGGGCCCATGGGGTGCGCGCAGCCGAGCGTCATCGCCTTGTCGATGTCGGCGACCGACGCCATGCCGGACTCCACCATCCGGACGGCGGAGATCAGGTACGGGATCAGCAGCGCGTTCACCACGAAGCCCGCCCGGTCCTGGGCGCGGACGACCTGCTTGCCGAGCACGTCGGTGACGAAGGCGTCCACCGTGTCGACCGTCCGCGGGTCGGTGCGGACCGAGCCGACGACCTCCACGAGCGCGAGCACCGGCGCGGGGTTGAAGAAGTGGATGCCCACCACCTTCTCGGGCCTGCTGGTGACGCCACCGAGCTGCACGATCGGGAAGGACGACGTACACGAGCCGAGGATCGCCTCCTCGTCCTCGACGACCTTGTCGAGCGTGGCGAACACGTCGAGCTTGATCGACTCCTGCTCCGACGCCGCCTCGATCACCAACTGACGGTCGGCGAAGTCGGTCAGATCGGCGGTGAAGGCCACCCGGGCCAGTGCCGCGTCCCGATCCGCCTCGCTCAGCTTGCCCCGGCCCACGGCGCGGTCCAGCGACGCGGTCAGCCGCGCCCGACCCGGCGCGACGGAGGCCGGTCGTGACACCGCGACGAGCACGTCCAACCCGGCCCTCGCGCACGTCTCGGCGATCCCGGCGCCCATGACCCCGCACCCGACGACGCCGATCCGGCGAATCCTGTCCATGCTTCTGCCTCCGCACACGCGTTAACAAATGGGTTTCCGCGGATTTCGGTGAGTAGGGCGGGATCGCCGCTCCTGACAAGTGTCGTGGAAGGACGATAGGCTGGGCCGCTGGTCCGACGCAATGATCCGCGCCTTTGTCCAGTCGAATTCGTGGCGGGCGCGAGAGGGTCGTTACCCGGCAGTTCCCGATCGACAGTTACCTTTTTTTGCGTTAACTCATCAGCTAGGAGGCGCACTATGGTCGACTTCAGCGCTGCCCCCACCACCCAGATCGACAGCCGCGGCGGCAAGTGCCTGTACGCGCAGATCGACGAGTTCCGCGCCGCCGGCCCCGCGGTGGCCGTCGAGTTGCCGGAAGGCATGTTGGCCTGGTCGATCACCCGCGGCGACGTGGTCCGGCGCCTGCTGACCCACCCCGGGGTCTCCCGCAACGTCACGAAGAACGTGCCCAGCTACACCCCCGGCGAGATCAAGTGGCTGTCGCCGTGGGTGGACGTCGAGTCCATGTCCACGGCGGAGGGTCGCGAACACCAGCGCCTACGGCAGCTCGTGGCGCCGGCGTTGACACCGAAGCGGATCGACGCGATGCGCCCGCACGTGGAGCTCGTCGCCGAGCGGCTGCTCGACGACCTGGCCACGCGCCCGCCGGACGAGCCGGTCGACCTGCACACCATCTACTCGCAGCAGTTGCCGACCAGGGTGATCTGCGACCTCTTCGGGGTGCCGGACGATCTGCGGTCCGAGGTGCTGCGCATCCTGCGCGTGGTGCTGAACACCGACAACGTGCCGGAGGAGGAGTCGGCCGCCGTCTACGTCGACATGAACGTCGCCATGCGTACGCTGATCGACCTGAAGCGCCGCGAGCCCTCCGACGACCTGACGAGCTTCCTGATGGCGGCCCGGGTGGAGGGCGAGGAGCCGCTCAGCGAGCAGGAGCTGGTCGACATGCTGCTGCTGCTCATCGGCGGCGGCAGCCAGACGACCGTGACGCTGATCGACCACACGGTCCGCGAGCTGCTCGCCCACCCGGACCAGCTGGCCACCCTGCTCGCCGACCCGGCCCGCTGGCCGGACGCGATCGAGGAGGCGCTGCGGGCGCACTGCCCGGTGGCGGCGCTGCCGATGCGCTGGGCGAAGGAGGACATCGACCTCGGCGAGGGGACCGTCATCCGGGCGGGCGACGCCATCCTCATCAGCTACCTGGCGCACGGGCGCGACCCGGCCGTCCACGAGAACCCGGGGGTGTTCGACATCGACCGGGAGAACAAGGAGCACCTCGCGTTCGGGGCGGGCCCGCACTTCTGCCCCGGTGCCCGCCTGGCGCGACTGGAGGCGGCCGTCGCGGTGCCGGCGCTGTTCGCGCGCTTCCCGAACCTCGCGCTGGCCGTGCCACCGGACGAGATCGAGCCGCTGCGCTCGTTCATGGCGAACGACGTGGCGTCGCTGCCGGTGCTGCTGCGACACAGCTAGGCGACCATCGCGCCGCCCCGGCCCGGGGACCCGGGCCGGGGCGGTGGCGTGGGCACGGTCAGGCGCGGCAGCACACGACGGTCGACGGACCGCCGGGGACTGCCGCGCCTGACCGTGCCCGGCTGCCGCCGCGGCGGCGCGGGGGAGAGGGCCGGGTCGACGCGTCCGGTGGCGGAGGCGGCCACGGCCCTCACGTGGGTGTCGCTCACCCCACCAACGCCGGTACCTGGATCTTGGTGTCGTGTTCGAGGATGCGGTGTTGGAGTTCTTGGAGGCTGCGGCCGGGTTCGAGGCCGAGGCCGTCGATGAGTGCTTCGCGGGTGCGGCGGTAGACGCGTAGGGCGTCGACCTGGCGTCCGCTGCGGTAGAGGGCGAGCATGAATTGGTGGCAGAGGCGTTCGCGTAGCGGTTCGGTGGCGGTGAGGATTTCGAGTTCCGGGGTGATTTCGCGGTGTCGGCCGCAGGCGAGTTCGGCTTCGAGTCGGTCTTCGATGGCGGAGAGTCGTTCGTCTTCGATGGCGGTGATTTCTGACCAGGTGATGCCGGTTTCGACGAGGTCGGCGAGGGCGCGTCCGCGCCAGAGGGCGAGTCCTTGGTGTAGGAGGTCGGCGGCGTGGTGGGGGTTGTTGGTTGCGGTGGCGTGGCGTCCTTCGCGGACGAGTCGGCGGAAGCGGTAGAGGTCGATGGTTTCGGTGTTGAGGCGGAGTTGGTAGCCGGGTGCGTGGGTGTGGAGGGTGGCGGTGGTGGTGGGGTCGGTGTTGGTGGTGAGGGTGCGGCGGATGGCGGAGACGGCGTTTTGGATCATTTTGCGGGCGGTGGGGGGTGGGTTGCCGTCCCAGATGGCGTGGAGGAGTTGGCTGGTGGCGACGACTTTGTTGGCGTTGAGCAGGAGGTAGGCGAGGATGGCGCGTTGGCGGATTCCGCCGAGTTCGAGTGGGGTGTTGTCGTTGGTGATTTCGGTGCTGCCGAGTACGGAGAATTGCATGGTTCCTCCGGGTGGGTGGCGGCGTGTTGGTGGGTTTGGAGTTTCCCATTGGTGGTCATTGGTGGGGCACCCCTAGGGCACCCCGCAGGAGGTGGTGGGGGTTGGTGGTGGTCATTGGTGCGGAAGTGCGCTGGTGCTGGTCAGGTGTCGTGGGCCGGCGGTGGGGCATGAGGCCGTCATACCGGCCAGGTGACCTGCGCACCACGGGGCGGGGAACGGCGCCCTGCGAATCCCTGACGTTGTTCCTGGTCCGGGCGGGAGCGCGATTCATCCGGGCTGCCGCGCCCCACGTGCCGCCGGGAGCACCCGGTGTCGGGCCGATGTTTCCCGGGGCCGTCCGGCCAGGGAAAACCGCGTCGTCGAAACACCCGTGACGCTGTTCTGGCAGTTCGGAGTATTGACAAGACTCGCTGAGCCTGCCGTGCGGCGTGGGTATGAGCGTTTCACGATTGCGCTGTGATGAACCTGCACCGAGACGGTGAGTGCAGACCTTGTTGAAACACGCACCCATCGAGGAGGTTTAAGTGGCGTTCCTCACCAACGAGGCCGTTGCAGCGCGAGAGAGGACCTCCTCCATGTCGGTCAATGCAGTCGAGATTCTGAACGCCTTCTTCTTCGACGGTGCCGACGCTCCGGCGGACGGCGACGTGCGGATCGACGTCGTGGACAGCTGGACCACCAGCGACCTGGCGGCTGTCCGGCCCACCACCATCAGCTGGAGCGAGGCGCGGGTGGACGCGGTCCGCTGACCGCTCCGGGCGCAACCGGCACTGACGAGCACGAGCGGATTCGCGGGGTGGACGAGATGACAGACACCGAGCTGTGGGTACGACGGTTCCACCCCGCCGACGAGGCGGCGACCAGGCTGCTCTGCCTGCCGCACGCCGGCGGCTCGGCGAGCTACTTCCTCGCGGCGGCCAAGGCGCTCGCCCCCGAGGTCGACGTGCTGGCCGTCCAGTACCCCGGCCGCCAGGACCGCTGGCGGGAGCCGGGCCTCACCTCGGTCCACGAGATCGCGGACCAGCTGGTGGCGGCGCTGCCGCCCCTGCTCGACCGGCCGGTCACCATCTTCGGCCACAGCCTCGGCGCGACGATCGGGTTCGAGGTCGCGCGGCGGCTGGGCCTGCAGGGCGTCGTTCCGACCGCCCTGTTCGCCTCCGGCCGGCGGGCGCCGCACCGGCGCAAGGTCGAGCGGGTCCACCTGCGCGACGACGCCGGCCTGATCGCCGAGGTGCGCGCGCTGTCGGGCACCGACGACGCGCTGCTCGACGACGAGGACGTGGTGCGGATGGTGCTGCCTGCCATCCGTTCCGACTACACGGCCGCCGAGACCTACGAGTACCGGCCCGGACCACGCCTGGACTGCCCGATCGTCGCCCTCGTCGGCGACTGCGACCCCCGGGTCACGGTCGACGAGGCGCAGGCGTGGCAGGAACACACCGGCGGCGGGTTCGAGCTGGTCGTGCATCCCGGCGGTCACTTCTACCTCAACGACAAGATGCCCGACGTGCTGCGCCGGATCCGGACGCACACCCGGGCGCTCAACCCGGCGCCGCCCGGCGGCGCCGCTTTCGCCCACGCCGTACAACCGGGGTGAGTCGCCGGCCGACCGAGCCTCAGGAGTGTCCGGAGGTGTCCCACATGGCACTGATCGAGAGAGAACACCTGCTGTCCGACCTCGCCGAGACGTACGCGACGGCCGCCGCCGGTCAGGGCCGGGTGGCGCTGGTCGACGGGGGTGTCGCCAGCGGGAAGACCAGGCTGGTGAACGCCGCCGCCGAGGTGGCCGCCGGCGACGGCGCGCTCGTGCTGACGGCCGCCTGCTCGGTCGCCGAGAGCGGCATCCGCCTCGGCGTCGTCGGGCAGCTGTTCCACAGCCTGCGGGCCCAGACCGCCACGGCCGACCACCTGCCGCTGCTCCGGCGAGACGACGCCCCCTCGGGTGAGTCGGACACCCCCGCCCTGCGGCACGGTGAGGCGCAACTGCTCGAAGACGTCTGTCAGGCCCTCCTGGACGTCGCCGCCGACCGGACGCTGGTGGTCGTCGTCGACGACGTGCAGTTCGCGGACCCCCTGTCGCTGCAGGCGCTGCTGTACCTGCAACGGCGGATCCGCTTCGCGCGGATGCTGCTCGTGGTCAGCGGATGTGTCGGCGCGCGGCCCGAGGCCGCCGCGTTCCGGGCGGAGCTCACACGGCAACCCCACTGCCGTCACCTGCGACTGCTGCCGCTGTCGCGCGACGGGGTGGGACGCCTGCTCGCCGAGCGGATCCGGCCGGAGGCCGCCCGGCAGCTCGCCGCGTCCGCGCACCTCATCAGCGGCGGCAACCCGATGCTCGTCCACGCGCTGGCCGACGACTCGCTCGCCGGGGGCGCCGTGGACGCCGCGCCGACGGTCGGCGAGTCGTTCGTGCAGGCCGCGCTCGCGTGCCTGCACCGCAGCGATCCCCGGTTGCTCGACGTCGCCCGGGTCCTCGCGATCGTCGGTCCGTCCGTGTCCGTCGGGCTCGTCGCCGGGCTGGTTGGCCTGAGCGCGGCAGCCGTACGGCAGGTGCTCGGCGCGCTCGCCGAGGCGGGCCTCACCCAGGGACACGTCTACCACCACCCGGCGGTGCGCGCCGCCGTCCTCGAGGACTGCCCGCAACAGACCCAGTCGGCGCTGCGGTCGCGCGCCGCGCGGCTGCTGCACGAGGACGGCGCGTCCGCCGCCGAGGTGGCCGCGCACCTGGTGGGCATCGGTGAGCCGGCCGAGGCATGGGCCGCGCCGGTGCTGGTCACGGCCGCGGGGGAGGCCGTCGCCGCCGGCGCCGTGCGGTACGCGGTGGACTGCCTGGACCTGGCGCTGCGGTCCACCCGGGACGGGCGCGTGCGGGCCGTCGCGGAGGCGGCCCTCGTGCGGGCGTACTGGCGCGCCGACCCCGAGGCGGTCCCGCGTCACCTGTCGTCGCTGCTGGAGGCGGGTCGCGCCGGCCTGCTCGACGAGGCCGACACGTTGCTGCTCGCCCGGTCGCTCGCCTGGCACGGCAGGCACGTCGACGCCGAGGAGGCGCTCGGTGGCCTGGGCGACCTCGCCGCGCACCCGGACCCCGACCTCGGCGCCGACTACCTCGCCACCCGGCGGTGGCTGCGATACTGCCGTCCGCACGGCGGCGACCCCGTCGGATCCCCCGGCGACGACCGGGGCAGCCCGGTCGACCGCGCCGAGGAGGTGCTGCAACGCGCCCGCGCGGGCGACTCCCTCCTCGTGTCGGTGTGGGATGCGCTGCGGGTGCTGGTCCACGCCGACCACCTCGACCGCGCCGCCGACTGGTGCGAGAAGCTGGCCGAGGAGGCCGAGGCGTACGAGATCACGAGCTGGCGGGCCGTCCTGTCGGACGTGCGGGCCGCCATCGCCCTGTGCCGGGGCGACCTGGGCGTCGCCGAGCGGCACGCGCGCGACGCGCTGGCCACGATGCCGCCCGCGGCCTGGGGCGTCGCCGTCGGCTCGCCGCTCGCGCACCTGGTGCTCGCCCGCACGATGACCGGGCAGCTGCCGCTGGCGGAGACGGCCCTGCGCGAGTCGACACCGGCCGCGATGCGACAGAGCCTGTTCTGGCCGCAGTACCTGCGGGCCCGGGGCGTCTACTACGACGCCGTGGACCGGCGGCACGCCGCGCTCGCGGACTTCCAGACCACCGGTCAGCTCGCCGTGACCTGGGGCGTCGACGACCCCTGCGCGCTGCCGTGGCGGGTCGACCTCGCCCGGCTGCACGTGCGGATGGGCCGGCCGGACCGGGCCCGCAAGCTGGTCACCGAGCACCTCGCGCTGCCGGGTGGGGACGCCCCGCGCGCCAAGGGCATGGGGCTGCGGGCACTGGCGGCGGCGTACGCGCCGAAGCAACGCCAGGTGATGCTGCGCGAGGCGATGGACCTGCTGCACGCCAGCGGGGACCGGCACGAACTCGCGCACGTCTTCGCGGACCTCAGCCAGACCGGGCACGCGCTCGGCGAGTTCGGGCGCGCCAAGATGATGAGCGCCCACGCCCTCCAACTCGCCGAGGGCTGCCACGCCGAGCTGCTGCGGCGCAAGCTCAGGCCGGCCCACGACACCCTCGACCCTCCGGTGGCCGGCGCCAAGGAGGGGCTCGCCACCCTGACCGACGCCGAGCGCCGCGTCGTGAACCTGGCCGCCCGTGGGCACACCAACCGGGAGATCGGCGACAGGCTGTTCATCACCGTCAGCACGGTCGAGCAGCACCTGACGCGGGCCTACCGGAAGCTGAAGATCAGCACGCGTACGGAGTTGGTGCACATCGATCCACCGAAGGGTGCGCGCGGCAGGCGACGTCGGCGTGACGTCGCGCCGGCGGAACCGGCTGGGGAACCGTGATCGCGGTCGCCTCCGCGCAGGCGAGCTGAATCCCGTACGGGAAGGGACCCGATGACCATGCCGCAGGTCGTGCTACTCGACGAACAGGGGCAGCCCGTGGGCGCCACCGAGGGCGCGACGGTGCACCACTCGCGTACGCCTCTGCACCTGGCCTTCTCCTGTTACGTCTTCACCAGCGACGCGAAGCTGCTCCTGACGCTGCGCGGCGACCGGACGCGGACCTGGCCGGGGATCTGGACGAACTCCTGCTACGGGCATCCCGCGCCGGGGGAACCGGTGTCCGCGGCCGTGACGCGCACCGTCCGCGCCGAACTCGGCCTGACGGCGTCCGTGCCCGAGCTGGTGCTGCCCGCGTTTCGCTACCGCGCGGTCATGGACAACGGGGTGGCGGAGAATGCCGTCGCGCCGGTGTTCCGGGTGGTGACCGACGAGCGTCCCACCCCGGACCCGGCCGCCATCGCCGACTTCGAGTGGGCCGACTGGGCGGACTTCGTCTACGCGGTGAACACGGGGGACATCTCCCTGTCGCCGTGGTGCCGCCTCCAGGTCGCCGAGCTCGTCACGTTGGGCGAGGATCCGACGCGCTGGCCCACGGCCGACGAGTGCCTCCTGCCCGGCGGGCCCCTGCCGGCGACCCGCTGACCACGCAGCACCGTGTCCACCGACGGGTGGGGCGCGGTGCTGCGTCGCGTCCGGCGACCACGCGCCGACGGGGCGGGCGACCCGCCGCCGGCGTACGCCGTCCGGTCACCGCTTCGCGCGGACGGTGGCCTCCACGGTGAACGTCCCGTCCTCCCGCCAGGTACGCAGCGCGCCGCCCGCGTCCCGCAGCCGGTCGGCGAGTCCCGGCAGCACGGCGTCGTCGGCGTCCGCGGGGCCGGCGCCGTCGCTGACGACCGTCAACCGTGCTCCGTCCGCCTCGCGGGCCACCTCGATCGTGCACCACCGTGCCTCGCCGTCGCGCAGCACATGGGCGCCCGCGTCGCGCAGCACGGACATCAGCGGCCCGGTGAGCGCGGGCGGCAGGTCCTTCCTCGGCTGGGTCACGGTGCACCGCACGTCGGCGGCCCGCAGCACCCGGGCCACCGCGAGCACCTGCTCGTGCAGGTCGACACCGCGGTAGCCGTGCACGGCCTCCCGCATCCGGGCCAGCGCGGCCGCCGCGAGCGCCCGGATCTCGGCGACCTCCTTCTTCGTCTGCTCCCCGTCGACCGTGGCCAGCCGCGACGCCAGCTCGGCCTTGAAGGCGATCGCCGCCAGGTGGTTGCCGAGCAGGTCGTAGACGTCGCGGGCGAACCGTAGCCGCTCCTCGGTCGCGGCCAGGCGGGCCAGCGCGTCGCGTCCCTCCCAGGCCTGCCCGAGGAACGTCCAGAACCACAGGTGCAGCACGTTCCACATCGCCACCGACAGCCCGAGCACCACCGTGACGGTCACCGCGTCGCGCACGGGGCCGCCGAGCCACCAGACCGTCGCCGCGGACACCAGGACCGTGGCGGCCATGGGGGTCACCGCGTACCGGGCCGGCAGCAGCAGCGGCGCGACCCCGACGAGCGCGGCGCCCACGAAGGACCACGCCAGACCCGGGGTGTCGCCCGCCGGCCCGACGAGCGGCACGGACAGTGCCGCGGCCAGCGCGGGAACGGCGAGCGTCCAGCCGTTGGTCGTCGGAGCCGTTCCCGGGGTGACCGTCCGGTACAGCGCGCCGGCCAGCGCCACGGCCAGGAGGAGGCAGCCGGTGGTGCCGAGCGCGAGCCACCGCCCGTCGGGGCTGCGGAGCAGCTGCAGGACCGTGAGTGCCAGGCACGCGGCAACCCCGCTCGCGGCGCTCACCAACGTGCACAGCCTCGCCTGACGCATGCCCGGGGTCGACGGGGGGCGCGCCGGCAGGGCGGCGCACCGCGTCAGGTCGGCGGGCTGCTCCCCGGTCACCGTCAACGCAGGAACTCCCGGCGCACGTGGCCCGGGGCGGCTCGCCCCGGTGCGCCCACCACAGTCGGACGCACCGAGGCCGCCCGCGGCTGGGTGGGCGTGGACGTCATCATGCTCTCGTCCGACACGGAAGGGATCGTATCCGTCACTTTGGGTCGGGGCATCTGCTGATCCGCCCGTGGCGTCGCGGCCGGCCGGCGGCCCTCCCCGGAGCCAGCCGAGGGGCGGCTCCCTTCGGCGGTGTGCGCTGTCATCGGATGCTCTCCGTCCGGTCGTGGTCCTGCCCGACGGGGAATGGCGCCGACGTCGGCCGGCCCGCCCGTGCTGGGGCGCCGCACGGGCCGCGGGGCCCCGCCACGCGATCGGTCGTCCCGCCAGCATGGCGGTGGTCATCGGCACGTCCCACCCGCGCGGTGTCATGTCCGGCCCGGGAGGAACTGCACGGGTGAACCGTGTGCCGAAGGGCCGGGAAATTGCGCGTTCCATCGCCGCGAAATTGTTTCCGCCATCGTCCGGTAATTTGCCCGACGGCCGCTGTGGGGCGGTGGCGTTCGTGATTGCGGTCGATGCTTCCGCTCGGCTAATTTGCAGGCAAGGAACGCCTTTTCTCTGTGGAGGCTGTTGTGTCCTCATCCGTCGGAATTCTGGGCACCGGATCCTGGGTGCCCACGCGAGCATTGTCGAACGAGGAAATCGCACGTCGCGTAACGGGTGCGAGCCCGGAATGGATCGTGCGTAAGACCGCCATTCGTTCGCGCCGGTTCGCGGCGGCGGAGGAGGCCACCTCGGACCTCGCCGTGCACGCCGCGACCCGCGCGCTGCGGGACGCGGGCCTCGGCGTCGACCGCGTCGACTACCTCATCGTGTCCACGTCGACCCCGGACCAGCCCCAGCCGCCGACAGCCTGCCTGGTGCAGGAACGTCTCGGCGCGTACGGGGCCGCCTGCTTCGACGTCAACGCCGTGTGCGCGGGATTCGTGCACGCCCTGGTGCTGGCGCGGTCGCTGGTGGCCGACCGGCCGGGCACCCACGCGTTGGTGGTCGGCGCCGACGTCTACTCACGCATCCTGGACTTCGAGGACCGGCGCACGGCCGTGCTGCTGGGCGACGGCGCCGGCGCGGCCGTCGTGGGGGCGGTGCCCGCGGGGCGCGGCGTCATCGAGTACGAGATGGCCAGCCGGGGCGACGCCGGTGACCTGATCCGGGTGTCGGCGGGCGGCAGCAGGCTGCCGGCGTCGGCGGCGACGCTCGCCGAGGGCGGCCACTTCTTCCGGATGCAGGGCCGGGGAGTCACGGAACTGGTCCTCCAGGAGGTCCCGCCGTTCGTGGACAAGCTGCTGGCCAGGGCGGGCGTCGACCCGGCCGACATCGCCCACGTCGTGCCCCACCAGCCCAACGGCATGCTGCTGGACGAACTGGTACGCGCGTGCGGGCTGACCGCCGCGCAGACCCACCGCACGGTGGAGGAGTACGCGAACACCGGCAGCGCCTCGGTGCCGCTCACCCTCGACCACGCCAACCGGGCCGGACGGCTCTCCGACGGCGACCTCGTCCTCCTGCTGGCGTTCGGCGGCGGCATGTCGTTCGGGGCCTGCCTGCTGCGGTGGAGCGGGGCGGCCTCCACGCCAATCGCGTCGACTCAGGACGGATGATCATGAAGATAGTGACGAAACTCGGTGCGTTCGCACTGGCCCTGGTGCTGGTGCTGGGAAGCGCCTACACCGTCGGCCGTGTGGTGGGGCCACCGCCGACGGCGGCACCGGCGCCCGCACCCGCCGCCAAGCCGGCCGCCGCTGCCGAGGAGTCCTCGTACGGCCTGGCCATCACCCACGAGAGCATGAACCTGAAGGTGATCACGGACAACGTCCGGGCGGGCACGAAGCAGACCTTCGCCTTCCAGGTCCTGCAACACGACGGTACGCCGCTGATGAAGTACAAGCCGCAGCACGAGAAGCTGATGCACCTCATCGTGGCGCGGCGCGACCTGACGAACTTCCAGCACGTCCACCCGAACCTCGGCTCCGACGGCGTGTGGCGGGTGCCGCTGACCTTCGCGGCGGCGGGCGAGTACCGGATCTTCGCCGACTACATGCCGCTGTGGGGCATCCACGGCGAGACGCTCGGGGCGGACGTGTCCGTGTCGGGCGACTTCCGGCCGGAGGCGCTGCCCGCGCCCTCGACCACCGCGACGGTGGACGGCTACACCGTGACGCTCGGCGGGGAGCTGACGCCCGGCAAGAGCGGCAAGCTGACCCTCAGCGTCGCGAAGGGCGGCAAGCCGGTGACCGACCTGGAGCCGTACCTCGGCGCCTTCGGCCACCTGGTCGCGCTCCGCGACGGCGACATGGCGTACCTGCACGTGCATCCGGACGGCACGCCGGGCGACGGGCAGACCGCCCCCGGCCCGGACATCCTCTTCCACGCCACCGCGCCCAGCTTCGGCGACTACCGGCTGTTCCTGGACTTCCAGCACCAGGGCGTCGTGCGCACGGCGGCGTTCACCCTGCGCGTGAACGGCCCCAACCCGCCGCCGCACGGCCTGAGCGAGGAGGCATTCGCGGCGGCCAAGGCACGCAACGAGGAGGCCGTGCGCAACGGCGGAGCCGCTGTCCCCGCCGACACGTCCGGCGGCGCCACGGAGGGAGGCACCCCGCATGGCCACGGCTGAGAACCGACTGGAGCTGTTGATCGGCGGCATGACGTGCGCGGCCTGCGCGGCGCGCATCGAGAAGCGCCTCAACGCGATCGACGGGGTGGAGGCGACGGTCAACTACGCCACCGAGAAGGCGAAGGTCCTGGCCGCGCCGCAGGTCTCGCAGGCCGCGGTGATCGCCGCCGTCGAGGAGATCGGCTTCACGGCCCGGCTGGTGACACCGCGCGCGGCCAGGCCTGACAACCAACTGGAACTGTTGATCGGCGGCATGACGTGCGCGGCCTGCGCGGCGCGCATCGAGAAGCAGCTCAACGCGATCGACGGGGTGGAGGCGACGGTCAACTACGCCACCGAGAAGGCGAAGGTGCTCGTCGCGCCGCAGATCACGCAGGAGAGGGTGATCGCCGCCGTCGAGGAGATCGGCTTCACGGCCCGGCCGGTGCAGCCGCCCTCGGCCCCGGCGGCGGACGCCCCGGACCCGGCCGCCGCGGAGGCGGCCGAGCACGACCGTGAGCTGCGGGCGGCCCGGCACCGACTCTGGGTCGTCGCCGTGCTGGCCGTGCCGGTCATCGCGATGTCGATGTTCTCCCAGCTCCAGTTCGAGTACTGGCAGTGGGCCTGCCTGACGCTGGCCGCGCCGGTCGTGGTGTGGGGGGCGTGGCCCTTCCACCGGGCCGCCTTCGCCAACCTCCGGCACGCCGCCGCCTCGATGGACACGCTGGTCTCGGTGGGCACCATCGCCGCGTTCGTGTGGTCGCTGTACACGCTGTTCCTCGGCACCGCCGGCGAGCCCGGCATGCGTCACCCGTTCCGCATCACGCTGGAACGGACGCCCGGCGAGGGCAACATGTACCTGGAGGTCGCCGCGGGCGTGACGCTGTTCATCCTCTGCGGCCGCTACTTCGAGGCACGCGCGAAGCGCCGCTCCGGCGCCGCGCTGCGGGCGCTGCTGTCGCTGGGCGCCAAGGACGTGACGGTGCTGCGCGACGGCGTCGAGGTGCTGGTGCCGATCTCGGCGCTCGCGGTCGGCGACCGGTTCCTCGTACGGCCGGGGGAGAAGGTGGCGACCGACGGCGTCGTGGAGGAGGGCTCCTCCGCGGTCGACGCGAGCATGCTCACCGGCGAGTCCGTACCCGTCGAGGTGGGGCCCGGCGACGAGGTCGTCGGCGCCACGGTCAACGCCGGCGGGCGGCTCGTCGTCCGCGCCACGAAGGTGGGCGGCGAGACGCAGCTCGCGCAGATGGCCCGGCTCGTCGAGGAGGCGCAGACCGGCAAGGCCGACGTGCAGCGGCTCGCGGACCAGGTGTCGGCGGTGTTCGTACCGGGGGTGATCGCGCTGTCGCTCGCCACGCTGGGCTACTGGCTCGGCTCAGGCCAACCCGCGGCGGCCGCGTTCACCGCGGCGGTGGCCGTCCTGATCATCGCCTGCCCGTGCGCGCTGGGGCTGGCGACGCCGACCGCGCTGCTGGTCGGCACCGGCCGGGGCGCGCAGCTCGGCATCCTCATCAAGGGCCCGCAGGTGCTGGAGTCGACGAGGACCGTCGACACCGTCGTGCTCGACAAGACCGGCACGGTCACCACCGGCGAGATGTCCGTCGTGGACGTCGTGCCCGTCGACGGGGTGACCGACGCCCAGCTGCTGCGGCTCGCGGGCGCGTTGGAGAACGCGTCGGAGCACCCCATCGCCCGTGCCGTGGTGGCGGGGGCGCGGGACCGCTGCGGCGAACTGCCCGCGGTCGCGGACTTCACCAGCGAGACCGGGGTGGGCGTGCGCGGCACGGTGGACGGGCACGAGGTGATCGTCGGCCGGGCCTCGCTGCTCGGCTCGTGGGCCGCCGACCTGCCCCCGGAGGTCGCCGCCGCCAAGGCGACGGCCGACGCGGCGGGCCGTACCTCGGTGATGGTGGGTTGGGACGGCGCCGTGCGCGGCATCCTCGTCGTGTCCGACCGGGTCAAGCCCACCAGCAGGGCGGCGGTGGCGCAGTTCAAGCGACTGGGGCTGCACCCGATCCTGCTGACCGGTGACAACGCCGCGGTCGCGGCGGCGATCGCGGCGGAGGTGGGGATCGACGATGTCGTCGCCGACGTCCTCCCCGCCGGCAAGGTCGACCTGGTCAAGCGGCTCCAGGTCGACGGCAAGGTCGTCGCGATGGTCGGCGACGGCGTCAACGACGCCGCGGCGCTCGCGCAGGCCGACCTGGGCATCGCGATGGGCACCGGCAGCGACGTGGCGATCGAGTCGGGCGACCTGACGGTCGTCCGCGGTGACCTGCGCGTGGTCGCGGACGCCATCCGGCTGTCGCGCCGCACCCTCGGCACGATCAAGGGCAACCTGTTCTGGGCCTTCGCCTACAACGTCGCGGCCATCCCGTTCGCGGCGAGCGGGCTGCTCAATCCCATGCTGGCGGGCCTGATCATGGCCGGCAGCTCGGTGTTCGTGGTGACGAACAGCCTGCGCCTGCGGCGGTTCAAGGCACACGCGGGCGCCGACCTGCCGGAGCGGGCCGACACGACCGAGGCGTCACGCGCGCCGATGGTCAGCGCCTCCTGACGCGTCCACGTACCGCGACGGCCACGTCCGGACGGAGAGAACGGAGCCGCACAATGGCCGAGCCGAGCCGGCTCGCGGAGGACCCGCAGCTCCTTCTGCTGCACGCGGCCGGTCTCGGCCGGGCGAGCTGGGACGCCGTCGTCGAACGCATTCCCGGGTTCGCCCGGACCCTCGCGATCGACCTGCCGGGTCACGGCGGCGTGCCGGGGCTCGCGTCGGGCCGTGACGTCGTGCCGCGCCTCGCCGAGTACGTGGCGGAGCGCATCGCGGCGCTGGGACTGCGCCGGCCGCACGTGGTCGGGCACTCGCTCGGCGGGGTGATCGCGCTCGAACTGGCGCGGCGGGTGCCCGTCGCGGCGGTGACCGCCCTGTGCAGCATCGGGTTCCGGGCGGCCTGCCGCGCCTGCGTGTGCGTGGTGCGGACCCACGCGGTCCTCCGGATCACCGCCGCGGTGGGGCCCCGGACGCGTGGGCGGCTGCTCGCCAGGAACTGCGTCCGCAGGATCGTCATGGGCAACGTGTCGGCCCGGCCCGTCGCCCTGCGGGCGGAGGCGGTCGCCGCCGACGTGACGTCGATGATCGCCAGCGACGTGTCGACGCTGTGCCGGTACGCCGGCCGCTACGCGTTCCGGGCCGCCGAGGTCGACGACACGACTCCGGTGAACCTCGTCTGGGCCGACCAGGACCGCGTCGTGCCGCTGCGTGACGCGGTCCGGGCCCGGCGGATGCTGCCGAGGGCACAGCACTTCGTCATCCCCGGCAGCGGTCACTTCGTCGTCCGCGACGACCCGGAAGGCGCGGCGGCCGTCATCTACGCCTGCCATGCCCAGCTGTGGGAACGGCAGGCCGACCTTCGCGAAGGAGTCCGCGGAAATGTGAACCCACGACGTGGTAATTGACCTGGAATTTCGGCCCCGGGCACCTGTCGGGGCGGGAACTGTTGTCCGATCGGACGCGACTACTGAGGTGTCGGATTCGCGGCGCCACCGCTCAGAGGAGTGCGAATGAAAATCACCCCGCAGGCTGGAAAGAAGTTCGGCGTCATCGTGGAGGGTTTCGACGCGGAGACCGCCCCGGAGCAGGACATCGTCGAACTCAAGAAGGCCATCTACACCAACAAGATCGTGGTGCTGAAGAACCAGGACCTGTCGCCGCGGCAGTTCCTGGCGCTCGGTGAGCGGCTCGGTCGGGTCGCCGAGTACTACGAGCCGGTCTACCACCACCCCGAGGTCAAGGAGGTGTTCGTCTCCTCCAACGTCAAGGAGGAGGACGGCCGCCAGGTGGGGGTGCCGAAGACCGGCAAGTTCTGGCACTCGGACTACCAGTTCATGCAGCGTCCCTTCGACATCACCCTGATCTACCCGCAGGTCGTGCCGTCGAAGAACCGTGGCACGTTCTTCATCAACCTCGCGACGGCGTACGAGAAGCTGACCGAGGAGCTGAAGCTGGCGGTGAAGGACACCACGGCGACGCACAGCGTGCTGCGGTACTTCAAGATCCGGCCCACCGACGTCTACCGGCCGATCTCCGAGCTCATCGAGGAGGTCAACGCGAAGACCCCGCCGGTGACCTGCCAGACCACCTTCACCCACCCGCACACCGGGGAGACGGTGCTCTACATCAGCGAGGGCTTCACCTCGTCGGTGCGGGACGCGGAGGGCAACGAGCAGCCGGAGCTGCTGACGGAGCTGCTGACCGCGACGGGCCAGCTCGACCGCACCTACGAGCACGAGAACATCCACCTCCAGACGTTCGAGAAGGGCGACATGCTCCTCTGGGACAACCGCACCCTGGTGCACCGCGCGCTGCACACCGCGACGCCGGAGCCGGCGGTGTCGTACCGGGTCACCGTCTACGACGACGTCGACGCGGCGGCCTAGTCCTTCATGGACGTTCGTTTTCCCGGGTGGAATCCGGCGGCGTCGATCGTCGGATTCCACCCGTGTCCACCTCACACACACGGGAAGGCATGACGTGGCGGATCAGTTGACGGCAACGACGATCAGGGCGGACGTCGCGGAGATGCTCTACCGCCTCCCAGACGAGACCACCGACGAGGAGAACCTGTTCGACTCCGGGCTCGACTCGATGCGGCTGATGATGCTGATGGAGCGGTGGCGCGACGCCGGCGCCGAGGTCAGCTTCGTCGAGCTGGCCGAGCAGCCGACGCTGGGGCACTGGGTGAAGCTGGTGGCGGGCCGCGATGGCTGACGGGGCGCTGCGGCTGGGCGCCGCGCAGGAAGGGATCTGGACGGGCCAGCAGTTCGACCCGGACAGCTCCGCCTACAACACGGCCGAGTACGTCGAGATCCGTGGCCCGGTCGACCTGCGGCTGCTGGAGGAGGCGGTACGCGGGACCGTCGGCGAGACCGAGGCGCTGACCATGGTGTTCGAGGAGGACGCCGACGGTCGCCCGTGGCAACGCCCCCGCAACGACGCGCCGTGGCCGGTGCACCAGGTCGACACCAGCGGCGAGGCCGACCCGCTCGCCGCCGCGCTGGCCTGGATGCGCGCGGACCTCGCGGTCGCCGTCGACCTCCGCAAGGACCTGCTGTTCTGTCACACGATCTTCCGGCTCGGCCCCGAGCACGTGCTGTGGTACCAGCGCGCCCACCACATCGCCCTGGACGGGTACGGGCTGTCCCTCGTCGCCCGCAGGGTGGCGCAGCGCTACACCGCGCTCGTCGAGGGACACGAACCGCCGCCCCGGACGTTCGGTTCCCTGGCCGCCGTCGTCGACGAGGACCTGGCCTACGCGGACTCGGACGCGTACGCCGCCGCGCGTGAGCACTGGACGTCCCGTGCGCGGGGCAGGCCGGCGCCGGTCGTCCTCGCCCGCCGCTCCGGCAAGCTGGCCCGCAGCGTGCACCGCGTCGGCGAGGACCTCGACGCCGCCGGCATCGGCGCGTTGAAGGCGGTCGCGAAGGCCACCGGGACCACCTGGAGCGAGACGGTCATCGCGGCCTTCGCGGCGTACCTGCACCGGATGACGGGCGCCGACGAGCTCACCCTCGCGCTGCCCGTCATGTCCCGCCTCGGCTCGGTGTCGCTGCGGGTGCCGTGCATGGTGACCAACGTCGTGCCGCTCTGGGTCCGGGTCGAGCCCACCGCCACGCTGGCGGACCTCGCCGCACAGGTCGGCGACGAGGTGCGATCGGCGCGCCCGCACCTGCGCTACCGCTACGAGCAGCTGCGCCGCGATCTGCGGCTGGTCGCCAGCGAGCGCAAGCTCTTCGGGCCCTCGGTCAACATCATGCCGTTCGACTACGGCCTGCGCTTCGCCGGGCACCGCGGACTCGTGCGCAACGTCAGCGCCGGGCTCGTCGAGGACCTCGTCGTGCACGTCTACGACCACGCCGACGGCAGCGGCCTGCGGATCGTCCTCGACGCCAACCCCAACTGCTACGACGAAGACGAGCTCGCCGGCCACCTCAACCGCTTCCTGGTCTTCCTGCGCCGCGCCACGCACGCCCCCGACACGCCGATCGGGGACGTCGACCTGCTCCTCGACGGCGAGCGCCGGCTGCTGCTGGAGGAGTGGAACGACACGGCGAAGCCCCTGCCGGCGGTCACCGTACCCGCGCTGTTCGCCGCGCAGGCGGCCGCGACGCCGGACCGGACGGCGCTGGTGGCCGGCGACGCCACGCTGACCTTCGCCGAGCTGGACCGCCGCGCCGACCGCCTCGCCACCCTGCTCGTCGCCCGGGGGGCCGGCCCCGACCGCTACGTCGCGCTGCTGCTGCCGCGCACCTCGGAGTCGATCGTGGCGCTGCTGGCCGTGCTCAAGGCTGGCGCGGCCTACGTACCCGTCGACCCGGACCTGCCCGCCCGACGCGTCGCGGCGATGCTCGCCGACAGCGCGCCCGTCGCGGTGGTCAGCACCGGGGCGCTCTGGGCCGGGCACCGCGACACCGACGTACCGGTCCTGCTGCTGGACGCCCCGGCGACCGCCGCGGAGCTGGCCGGGACGGCCGACGGGCCCGTCGCGGACACCGGTGTCGCGCCGCGGCACGCGGCCTGCCTCATCTACACGTCCGGCTCCACCGGCGTGCCCAAGGGCGTCGTGGTCGAGCACGGCGGCCTGGTCAACCTCTTCCTCCACCACCGCGACACGATGATCCGCCCGGAGTCCGCCGGCCGGGTGCGGCGGGCCGCGCTCTCCGCGTCGCTGTCGTTCGACACCTCGTGGGAGGGGCTGCTGTGGCTGCTCGACGGCCACGAGCTGCACTTCGTCGACGACGACCGGCGCCGCGACCCGGCCGCGATGCTCGACTACGTCGACCGGCACGAGATCGACTTCATGGACATCACCCCCACGTACGCCGAGGAGCTGGTAGCCAACGGGTTCCTCGACGCCGGCCGGCACCGGCCCGCCGTGCTCGCGCTCGGCGGCGAGGCCACCGGCCCCGCGCTCTGGACGGCGCTGCGCGACGCCGGCATGAGCGTCTACAACCTGTACGGCCCCACCGAGTGCACGGTCGACACCCTCTGGTGCCGGCTCGCCGAGAGCGCCGAGCCGATCGTGGGCAGGCCGCTCACCAACACCAGGGCGTACGTGCTGGACCCGGCGCGCGGGCTGGTGCCGCCCGGCACGGTCGGCGAGCTGTACTTCGCCGGCGCCCCGGTCGCCCGTGGCTACCACGAGCGTCCGGAGCAGACCGCGCAGCGGTTCGTCGAGGACCCGTTCGGGGCCCCGGACGGCCGCATGTACCGCACCGGCGACCTCGCCCGCTGGCGGCCCGACGGCACGCTGGAGTTCCTCGGCCGCGCGGACGACCAGGTCAAGATCCGGGGCTTCCGCATCGAGCCGGGGGAGATCGAGGCGGTCCTGCTCGCCCACCCCGACGTCGCCCAGGCGGCGGTGGTGCCCCGCGAGGACGCGCCGGGCCAGCTGCGGCTCGTCGGCTACGTCGTGCCGGCCGGCGACGCCGCGCCGGAGCCCGCCGCGCTGCGGCAGTTCGTGGCGCAGCGGCTGCCCGACTACATGGTGCCGCCCGCGTTCGTCGCGCTGGCGGCGATCCCGCGGACCACGAACGGCAAGCTCGACCGCGCGGCGCTGCCCGCGCCCGACCTGACCGCGACGGTCGGCGGCCGCGCGCCGCGCGACCACCGCGAGACGGTGCTGTGCGGCCTCTTCGCCGACCTGCTCGGCCTGCCGGAGGTGGGCATCGACGACGACTTCTTCTCGCTCGGCGGGCACTCCCTGCTCGTCGCCCGGCTCATGGGCCGGGTGCGCGCGGAGTTCGGCGTGGAGATCAGCATTCGGACGGTGTTCGAGGCGCCGACCGTCGCGAGGCTCGCGCCGGCGCTCGCCACGGACACCGGCGAGGGCTCGACGGAGGTGCTGCTCCCGTTGCGTACGCGGGGGAGCGGGCCGCCGCTGTTCTGCGTCGCGCCGGCCACCGGGCTGGCGTGGTCGTACGCCGCGCTGCTGGCGAGCCTGCCCGACCGCCCGGTGTACGGGCTCCAGTCGGTCGCCGTCGGTGGGTGCGCGAGCGTCGCCGAGTTGGCCGCCGACCACGTACGGCGCATCCGGGAGGTCCAGCCCGACGGGCCGTACCACCTGCTCGGGGCGTCGTTCGGCGGGCTGGTGGCCCACGAGATGGCCACGCAGCTCACGGAGTCGGGCGAGTCGGTGGCCCTGCTGGCGCTGCTCGACTCGTACCCGGTGCCGGCCGCCTGGCGGGAGCTGCCGCCGCCCGGCGAGCGCGACGCGGCCGCCGCCATGCTCGGCCAGGCCGCGCTGGGCGGCCTCGACGAGCCGGGGCGTCGCCTCGCGTACGACGCCTTCGCCCGCAACTCGCGGCTCATCGCCGACTGGACGCCCCGCCGCCTCACCGGCGACGTGCTGGTCGTCGAGGCGACCGACGGCAAGACACCGGACTGGCCCGGACCGGCGAGCTGGGAGCCACACGTCGACGGGCGGATCGACGTGCACCGGCTCGACTGCACCCACGACGGGATGCTCGCCGCCGGTCCCCTGGCGCGGGTCGGCGCCGTGCTCCCACCTGTCGACGACCTTCGGAGGTCAGCATGAGCGAACGGCGCGAGTGGCTCGGACTCGGCGCGGTCCTCGCCGCGACGTTCATGACCCAGGTGGACGGGTTCGTGGTCAACGTGGCCAGCCCGTCCATCCAGCGCGACCTCGACGCGGGCTTCGACCAGATCCAGTTCGTCGGCGCGGCGTACGTGATCGCGTTCGGGGCCCTGATGGTCACCGGCGCGCGGCTCGGCGACCGGCTGGGGCACCGCACCGTGTTCCTCTGGGGCGTCGCCGGCTTCACCGTCACCTCGCTGCTGTGCGGGATCGCGCCGGACGCCGACCTGCTCATCGTGGCCCGCTTCCTGCAGGGCGCCACGGCGGCGTTCATGGCACCCCAGGTGCTCGCGATCATCCGGGCCACGATGCAGGACCCGGATCGGCTGGCGAGGGCCATCAGCGTCTACGGCGTCGTCATCGGCCTGGGCGTGATCAGCGGCATCGCGGGCGGCGGGCTCATCGTCGAGGCCGACATCCTCGGCCTCGGCTGGCGGCCGGCGCTGCTGGTCAACGTGCCCGTCGGGATCGCGATCCTGGCGCTGGGCGGGATCCTGCCGCGTACCGTTCCGAAGGCCCCGCACCGCCTGGACCTCGCGGGCGCGGCGCTCACCATCGTGGCGGCCCCCGCCCTGCTCGTGCCCCTGGTCTTCGGGCCGGGCGGCCCGGCATGGCTCTGGCTCGGGGTGCCCATCGCGCTCGTCGTGGCCGTCGTGCTCGTCAACCAGCAGCGGCGCCTGCACCGCGAGGGCGGCGAGCCGCTGTTCCCGCCGCGGGTCGTCACCGCCCCCGGGATGCGGCTGTCCCTGCTGACGGTGCTGGCGCTGTTCGCCACGAACTCGGGGCTCTTCCTCGTGTTCACCTACTACCTCCAGACCGGCCTGCGGTTCACGCCGCTCACGGCGGCGCTGATGTTCGTGCCGCTCGGGATCGGCTTCTCGCTGGGCTCCGCGGCGAGCCGCCGGGTGGGACGCCTGTTCCCGGCGCCGACCCCGGCCGTGGGCTGCGGCCTGCTCGCCGCCGTCCTGCTGGCCAGCGCGGCCGTCGTCCAGGCGCCCGAGTCCGCGCAGGCACCCATGCTCGTCGCGGTGGTCACGCTGGCCGGCTTCGGGCAGGGGCTGGTCGTCTCGCCGCTGGTGGCCGGGATCCTCGGCCGGGTCCGGCCCGCCGAGGCGGGCGCGGCATCCGGCATGGCGACCACCGTGACCCAGTTCGGCCTCGCCCTCGGGGTCGCGGTCGCCGGCGTCTGGTACCGCACCGTGCTCGGCGCGACGCCCGGCGACCCCGGCGTGCCCTTCGCCGACCACGCGACGGCCTTCGCGGCCACCGCGCTCCTGCTCGCGGCCTCCGCGACCTGCGCCGGCCTGGTCAGTGTCCGTCTGCACCACCTGCCCAAGCCCACTGCCGCGGCAGCGGAACCGGAAGGGGCGGCGGCGCCGACGCCCGTCGCCACGTCAACTGCTCGGAGGACCGGATGAAACTCAAGCGATTCCCCCTCGCGGCGGCGGTCGCCGCCCTGCTGTTCTCGACGGCCTGCACGGCGGCCAGGAGCGAGGCCGAACTGTCGAACGAGCCGCCGAAGGCGGGCTACCCGGTGACGATCACCAACTGCGGCAAGTCGTACACCTACAAGCAGGCGCCGAGCCGGGTGGTCGTGATGAACGGCGGGTCGGTGGCGGAGGTCTCCGCGCTGCTGGAACTCGGCGTCGCCGACCGGATCGTGGCGAACGCGCAGTCCTACGGCGCCTCCGAGGTGGACGGCCGGGTCGACGCGATCAAGCAACTGCCGTCGGGGAACATCAAGCTCAACGACATGTCGGACATCCCGCGCGAGGCCATGATCGGGCTTACGCCCGACTTCGTGATCTCCACGTACGACGGGGGCTTCCGCGCCGAGGCGGGCTTCGCCACCCGCGACGACCTCGCGGCCGTCGGGGCCAACACGTACGCGCCGAAGAGTTCGTGCGGCGAGGTCGGCACGGTCACGGGCAAGCCGACCATCGAGGACAGCTACGGGATGCTGCGCGACCTCGGGGCGATCTTCGGGGTGTCGGAGCGCGCCGAGAAGGTCATCGCCGACTCCCAGGCGCGGATCGCGGCCGTCGGGGCGAAGACCGCGAACCTGCCGAAGCAGAACGTCATGATGATCATCCCGGGCATGGCGATGGGTGGCGAGTTCAGCTCCGTCGGGGGCAACGGGCTCTGGAACGACGTCATGGCCAAGGCCGGGGCGGTGAACGCCTTCGAGGGCGCCACGGACCAGACGTTCGCCAACCTCTCCCGCGAACAGGTCGCCAAGGCCGACGTGGACACCCTGCTCGTGGTCAACTACATGTCCAAGGACCCGGACGCGGACGCGCAGAAGCTGCTCGCCCAGTTCCCGCAGTGGGACGCCGCGAAGAACAAGCGCTACGTGGTGCTCTCCGACTCGGTATTCCTCGGCCCGAGCAACCACCTCGCGGTGGAGAAGATCGCCCAGGCCGCCCACCCCGAGGCGTTCTGAGCGCCATGACCACGATGTCACGTTCCGTGAAGGGTCGGGCGACGGCCGCGCCGAAGGGCAATGTCGCCCGCCCGGCCCCACTGCACGGCGCGCCCCTTCCGCTGTGTCTGCTCGTGCTCGGCGTACTGCTTGTCGTGCTGGTCCTCGTCGCGGCGGCCGTCGGGTCGGTGCAGGTCTCCGTCGGCGACACCGGCCGGATCGTCTGGGCGCACCTGACCGGTTCGACCGCCGACGTGGACCCGGCCCACGACCAGATCGTCTGGACCTTCCGGATTCCCCGGGTGCTGCTGGCGGCGCTCTGCGGCGCCGGGCTCGCGGTGGCGGGCGTCGTGTTGCAGGCCCTCGTGGCCAACCCGCTCGCCGACCCCTTCATCCTCGGGGTGTCGGCGGGCGGTTCGGTCGGCGCCGTCACCGTGATGGCGCTGGGCGCGGGCGCGGCCGGCGGCCTCGGGGTGTCGGGCGCGGCGTTCGTCGGCGCGATGCTGGCGGTGGCGCTGGTCTTCACCCTCGGGCAGCAGCAGGGCCGGCTCAACCCGGTCCGACTCGTGCTCGCGGGGGTCGCGATCAGCTACGTGTTCACCTCGATCACGAGCCTGCTCCAGTTGCAGACGACGCCCAACAACATGCGCCAGATCATGTTCTGGCTGCTGGGCAGCGTCGCGGGCGCCCGCTGGGAGCAACTCCAGGTCGCGGGCGTGGTCGTCCTCGCGGTGACCCTGCTGCTGACCCTGTACGCCCGGCAGTTCAACGCGCTCGTCACCGGCGACGAGTCGGCGACCGCCCTGGGGATCGACGTCAAGCGGCTGCGGATCGTGGCGATCGTCCTGACGTCGCTGCTCGCGGGCGTGCTCATCGCCGTGGCCGGGGGCATCGGCTTCGTCGGGTTGATGGTGCCGCACCTGGTGCGGCTCGCGTTCGGCGTGGACCACCGCCGGGTCCTGCCCCTCGCCGCGCTCGTCGGCGCGGTCTACCTCGTGGTCGTCGACCTGCTGTGCCGGACGGTCGATCCGCCGAACGAGCTGCCCCTCAACATCCTGACCGCCCTCTTCGGCGCACCGTTCTTCATCTGGCTGATGCGCCGGGATAGGAGCCTGTCCCACTCATGAAGCTTCAGGTGCAGCAGGTATGTGTCTCCATCGGCGCCACGCCGATCCTCCGCGACGTCAGCATGGAGGTCGCGCCCGGCGAGGTCGTCGGCCTGATCGGTCCCAACGGCAGCGGCAAGTCCACGCTCCTGCGGACCATCTACCGGTCGGTCCGGCCCGCCGGTGGGCAGGTGCTGCTCGGCGAGGAGGACGTCTGGTCGCTGTCGGCGCGGGCGGCCGCGCGGCGCACCGCCGCCGTGTTGCAGAACAGCCCCACCCCGCCGGGGCTGACCGTGCGGGAGGTCGCCGCGCTGGGCCGTACGCCGCACAAGGGGGTGTTCGCCCGCGAGACGACCGATGACCACGACATCGTCGCCGACGCGCTGGAGCGCACCGGCATGCTGGGGCACGCGGACCGGATCTACGGCTCGCTGTCCGGCGGCGAGCGGCAGCGCGTGCTGCTCGCCCGGGCGCTCGCGCAGCAGCCGCAACTGCTGGTGCTCGACGAGCCGACCAACCACCTGGACATCCGGGCCCGTTTCGAGCTGTTGGAACTGGTGCACACGCTGGCGGTCACCACGCTGGCGGTGCTGCACGACCTGGATCTCGCGGTGCGCAGCTGCGACCGCCTCGTCGTGCTGGACCGCGGGCAGGTGGTCGCTTCCGGGCCGGTGCTGGAGGCGCTCACGCCCCAGGTGCTCTCCGGGGTCTTCGGGGTCACCGCCGAGACGGAACGTCACGACGACGGGGTCGTCCGCGTCACGTACGGTGCCCGGCCCCTGGCCCGGGCCGGCTGAGTCGAGGGGTCGGCGTAAGCGTCCGCGCCGTGCTGTGCGGCGGCGCGGAGGTGGGGCCGTCGTCGGGCGCGCGTCCGACGGCGGCCCCGTCGCCGTGTCTGCCCGCGCCCGTGCGCAGCCGTCCCCCGCGCGATCCCCGCTGTGCGAAGCACCCTGGTCAGACGGTTCCAACGAATTCTGGTTCCCGGCGATGAGGTCGGCTGGACTACCACTGGAAGCCGTTCTTCCCCGCATTCGGGACCGATAACGTGAATACATGTCGGAGCCACTGGGAGAAAGCGCGGTAACGGCTCTGGTCCTGGCCGTCGGGCGGGGCGACCGTTCCGCGGGGGACCCGCTCGTCCGCAGCACGCAGCGTGACATCTGGCGCTTCCTGGTCTACCTGGTGGGGCACGCCGACGCCGAGGACCTGACGCAGGAGACGTTCGTACGCGCGCTGAGCAGCGCGCACCAGTTCACCGGGCGCCACCACGCGCGGGCCTGGCTGCTGGCCATCGCGCGGCACGTGGCCGCCGACCATTTCCGCGCCGCCGCGTGCCGGCCCCGGACCGTGTCCGTTCCGGACTGGCAGGCCAGCGCGGAGCGGTCGAGGGCCCACCACCTGCCGGGCCCGGACGACACGGTCGCGCTCAACCTCGCGGTGCGTACGCTGCCCGCGGCCCGCCGCGCCGCGTTCGTACTGACGCAGGTGGTCGGCCTCGGATACGCGGAGGCGGCCAAGCTGTGCGGCTGCCCCGTGGGCACGATCCGCTCCCGCGTCGCGCGGGCCCGCCGCGACCTCGCATCGGTGCTGGCACCGGCCTCGCGACCGCGTCCGGCGCTGCCCCGGCGGCCCACACTGGTCACCGCCTCAAATGTCCCGACTAGAGGATATGACGTGACGGCGGCAAATGTTCCCTAGCATCGATTAGGACCCTTTCGCGCTGCGGTGGGCAGGGTGAGTGCTTGACGATCGTCATTTTTTTGTGGAAAGGTCGACCCTCAAGGGGGAAGGTGTCCGTAGGGGCACATTGCAATTCGCGGTCGGGAATCCGTTCAAAAACGTTTGCGTTGCGTAACAACTCTGTGGGCTTTGGGCGCCGGGCGGGCGTCCACTCGCCCGCACGGGCTCGCGCGGGCTGACGAGGACCATTCCCGCCGTCGGGTCGATCACTGGGGAGAGTGTGCCGTGGTTGTTGGACCGACGCCCGCCAGCGGGCATCGCGGTCGGCGGGGGGCCGGCCGAACGAGATGCGGGGCGAGTTGGCCTCGGGACGTACGCCGGCTGCGCTAGAGCACACGAGAGCGCTGCTGCCGTGAACCTCACCGTCACACCAGGGCGCTCATCATCGCAAGGGGCCGCGCCGCTACCGGCGCCGCGTCTCGCGATGGGCGTCGTCACCGCCGTCTTCGCCAGCATCAGTCTCATCGGCTTCCTCCACGTCATGTTCCTGCCGGTCGGCCCGGTCGCCATCGCACTGTCGTTCACGTGCATCGCCGCCCTGATGGCCATGCAGCTGCTGTGGTACGGCCGGGACCACGGGCGCCTCCGGTCGCCGTTGGGCTTCGGCCTCCTGGCCGCCCAGGCGGCGCTGGTCTACCTGCCGATCCTGATCTTCGGCCAGGCGTGGGTCGGCATGCCGGGCTTCCTGGCCGGCAGCGTGCTGCTCGTGCTGCGGGCCATCCCGGCCTGGACGGCCTTCTCCTTCATCGTGCTGTCGATGGCCCTCGCCCAGTGGCTGTTCACCCGCGCGCCGATCGACATGCTCTACACCGCGATCTCCACCGTCACGACGGGGCTCGTGGTGTACGGGTTGTCCCGGCTGACCGCGCTCGTCGTCGAGGTGCAGGAGAGCCGCGCGGAGATCGCGCGCATGGCGGTACTGCGCGAGCGGCTGCGCTTCGCCCGCGACCTGCACGACCTGCTCGGCTACAGCCTCTCCGCGATCTCGCTCAAGATCGAGCTGGTGCACCGGCTGATGGAGAAGTCCCCGCAGGAGGCGAGCGACCACCTGCTGGAGATCCTGGAGATATCGCGGGTCGCCCTCTCCGACGCACGGACCGTCGCCAGCGGCTACCGGGAACTGTCGCTGGAGGAGGAGTGCCGCTCGGCCGTGTCGGTGCTCAGCGCCGCGGACATCCAGGTGCAACTGGACAGCGACCACCTCGACCTGCCGGTCCAGGTGAGCACGGTGCTCGCCACGGTGCTGCGGGAGGGGGTCACCAACATCCTGCGGCACAGCAAGGCCAGGCGCTGCGACATCACCATCCGCCAGACGCAGGACGACGCCTGGATCGAGATCGTCAACGACGACCTGGCCGTCGGGCCGCGCCGGGATCCGAGCAGCGGCCGCAACGGCCTGCGCAACCTGTCCGTACGCGCCCAGGAGATCGGCGGATCGCTGACGGTCGAGCAGCAGCCGGACCGGTTCCGGCTGCACGCCGAGGTGCCGCTGCGCCAGGAGCGTCAGCAGCCGTCCCGGTCACAGCCAGCCGGCCTCCCGGGCGAGGCGGATGGCGTCGACGCGGTTGCGCGCGGCGAGCTTGTTGACGATCGTCGTGAGGTAGTTGCGGACGGTCCCGACTGACAGGAACATCTGGGCCGCGATGTCGACGGCCTGGAGCCCCTCCGCGGTGAGGCGCAGGACCTCCGTCTCGCGCGCCGTGAGCGGGCACTCGGCGCTGTCCCAGGCCGACATCGCGAGCTGACTGTCGACGACCCGGCGGCCGGCGGCGACGCTGCGGATCGCCTCGACCAACTGCTCGGTCGGGGCGTCCTTCAGCAGGAAGCCGGTCGCCTTGGCCGACAGCGCCCGGCGCAGGGTGCCGGGCCGGCCGAGCGCGGTCAGGACCAGGGTGCGGATCTCCGGCAGGTGGGCCTGGATGTCGCCGATCGCGGAGAGCCCGTCCTTGCCCGGCAGGTCGATGTCGATCACCGCGACGTCGGGCCGGAACCGCTGCGCCATGGGCAGGATCTCCGTGCCCGAGGCGACCGCGGCGACGACCTCGATGTCCGGCTCGAGGTTGAGCAACGCCACCAGCGCATCGCGGACCATGTGCATGTCCTCGGCCAACAACACCTTGATCAACTTGGCATCCCCTGTCGGGCCGGCGCAATTAACCCCGTTCTATCACGCGTCCGCTCGTATCATGAATGCTCTTTTTCCACGCCTTCGCGTGAACTGCCGCAAAGCCGTTTACCATAGGCCGATCGGCTCATTCACATTCCGTGCACGCCCAGATACTCCTCGTTACAGGAAATGTCGTTTTCGGGTAGTCCGATGGCGAATTCGCCGACCCCGACCTCCGCCGGCCAGTCGAGCCCGAACGCCGACGCGGAAACCCTGGCGTCGCCCATGGTGAGGGCGCTCGTGGCGAGGCCGAGCATCGTCGCCACGAGGCAGAGCGTCTGCTGGAGCATGCCGACGTGCTTCAGGGTGGTGGCGTAGGAAATGCTGTCGTACACCCAGGAGAGTCGTCCCACGCGCGCCGTCATGGTGATCAGCACCGGTGGAGGCCGCCGGCCGCCGATCGACACGCGCGCATTGTCGAGCAGCTCGTCGACGTCGGCCGGGGTGGCGTTGACGAGCGTCAGCGCGTGCTCCGCCGGGCTGTAGTGGTAGATGCCGCGCCGCAGGTCCGGCGAGCGGTCCACCGTCAGGTACAGCTCCAGCTCGTACAGCGAACCCGCGCTGGGGTACGGACGCCGCGTCACCGTGTACCGCACGTTGTCGGGTGCGGTGGCCGTGGCCTGCATCCGGACCCGCGCCGCGTGGAACAGCAGCTCCCCGAGCTCCCGGGCGGACGGAGCCGCGTCCGCGAACGTCCGCACGGAGCGGCGGCCGTCGATGGCATCGGTGAGGGTCATGCCGTGCGGGACCGCCGCGGGCGGGCGGTACATCGGGATCCGCGGCCCGTCGGGCGCCGGCTTCGCGGCGGCCGGCGGAGGCAGGGTCGCGACGTGCCGGAACGTCGCGCCGGCGGGCTCGTCGTGGGTGCCGAGTCTGCTGCGCGAATGGAACAACAGGTCGTACGGCGACCAGAGCAGCAGCGCGGGATCGGTGTCCTCGCGGAACACCGACGTGCCGTCCTCGCCGAGGACGACCATGCCCGCGCCGGCGAGGTGGGCGACGACGTCGGCCACGACCGGCAGCGCCAGGTCGACCCTCCGCGCGACATCGACGCTGGTGGTCGCGCGGGGAAGCGCGCCCAGCACCAGCGCCGCCTGCGGCCGGTGCAGCACCACCCGGTGGTGCGACAGCGGGGACTCGATCACCAGCTCGCCGTCCCGCTGGTGCGCGAACGCGAACCGGGACAGCCGCAACGGCCGGTCCCCGGCCACCTCCGGCAGCTCCAGCACCCCCAGCGGGGACACCGGCTGCACGGACAGCAGCGGCACCGGCGAGTCCCGCGAGCCGAGGGAGCGGACTATCCGGCCCGGCAGCCGGTCGAAGACCGACCTGAGGGCACGCGCGTCCAACCCGGCGACGTTGCCGAGCGCGACCGGCCCGTACGTCATCCGGTGCAGGACCTCCTCGACCGAGGGCGCGGGACGGCCCACCGGGACGTCGCCCCAGCGGCTGAGGACCGTCAGACCGCCGTCCTCAGCCGTCTCGATGGTCACGTCGTCCCGGAAGGACCACAGCGACAGGCTCGGTCCGGGGCGGGAGGTGTCGGCGTCGGATGGCAACCTGGCTCCTCGACGGGCGTGGCGGTGACGCCGCGTGCGCCCGCTCTACACGAAAAGTGGTATCGGGTTGAGGTTCTCGTACTCCGTGGGACGGTCGAGCCTGCCGAGCTGCACCGGGACGTCGAAGAGCCGGCCCGGCGCGAACCTCGCCCAGAAGCCGCGCATCCCCGGCACGATGGCCTTCACCACGGGGAGCCCGACGTCCGGACGGGTCTGGTCGAGCACGAGCACGTCGAGCCCCAGCGCCTCCAGCCTGTGCTGCACCGAGCGGACGTCCGACAGCAGGTCGTCCGTCGGGGCGTGGCGGTAGTCGGTGAGCCGGCGCGCCGGCACCGCCGGATCGGGGCGCAGGTAGGCGTCCCCGGCCCAGGTGGCGGTGCGCCACCACCGTACGGCGTCGGGATCGGACCAGCCGTACCCGCCGTCGTCGTCGCCGACCTCCGCCACGGTCGGCATCAACTGGTTCATCTCGGTGAGCGCGCGGGCCAACGCCGCACGCGGATCCGGGTGCGCCCCGAATCCGAACATGATGTCCTCGCACCGCTTGTCGGTGCGCCGGGACAGCGCGGCCATGGTGGGTACGCCCACGTCCGACGACACGTCGAGGACCCAGACCTCGCGGTGCAGGCCCGCGTAGACCTCGCGCAGCTCGTCGATCCAGCGGTCGCCGAAACTGTCCAGGTCGACCGCGGGGGCCCGGGTGCGGTTGTACCACCACAGGGCCACCGCGTCGCGTTCCACCAGCTCCAGCAGGCCCTGGAGCAGGGCGTCCTCCAGGCTGCTGCCGGCGGCGTTGCCGTTGGAGTCCGCGCACAGCGATGCGCCGCCGTGCTCCTCCGGCACGTTGAAGTAGAGCATCGAGGTGGGCAGCAGCCGGTGCCGCTGCCCGGTGAGCGACCACACCGGCGTCCAGCTCGTCACGGCGGCGTCGTCGAACGGCGCGCAGACGTACTGGAACGGCGAGCAGGTGGCGTTCCAGCGGGCCCGGTCGGCGTACTGGCGCTCGTCGAACAGCAGGCACTCGTCGGGGTGGATGGCGGTGCCGGCCAGCTCGGCGTAGCTGCCCGTGACGCGGGCCTCGTCGCCGTGGAAGTAGGCGCTGTGCCGCTCGACGGCCTCGCAGAGCGCGCTCACCTCGGCGTGCAGGGGGGTGACGCCCTTGCCGCCGTTCTCGGCACGCAGCGCGAAGCGCATCTGCTCGGCGTTCCTGCGCGTCGTCATCGCCAGGTTCGGCCCGGAGCGGAACGAGTTGAGGAAGGCCGGGCCCCGCCCGTCGCGGCTGATCTCCTTGACCACGCCGCTGACCGGGCTGACCAGGTGCCCGTAGTCGTGCAGCACCCGTTCCGGGGGCAGGGCGCGGTGGCTGCCGCCGGAGCGCGACGCCTTCGGCCGGCTGCGCAGCGGCACCGGGCGGAAGGCCCGGTCGCGCTCGATGCCGGGATCGCCGCACTCCGGGCACTGCGGCCGCGCGCGCACCTCGTGGTGGGTGCCGTGCATCGTGAGGCTGTCCAGCGTCCACACCGCGCGCTGCCCGTCGTGGCGGAGACCGGCCGTCCACTTGGTGGCCTCCAGCGCCACCAGGTGCAGGGCGGCGGCGCCGAGCGGGGGCAGCGACACCGGGGGAGCGGTGACCTCCGTGCCGGGCCCGGCGACGGCGCGCAGGCGCGTCTCGGCCTGACGGTGCCCGCGCAGCCGGTGCGCCAGGCAGTGCCAGCACGCGGTCGCGGCGGCGGGGTCGAACACCGGCCCCACCCACACCTGTGCGCCGCCGGGCTTCGCGAGGAGCCAGGGCCGGCGCGCGGCGCGATGCGCGGCGTCGACGGCCGCCAGCCCCTCGTCGAGATAGTCCGCACAGAGCACAATCGATAAGTCGGCGGGGGAGCCCGAATAGTTCCCGGAAACCTGGGTCACCGTCAATCCTGCCGCCCGCAGCGCGGTTTCTGCCGCCCCGGCGCCAACCGGGTCGCCGCCGACGTGGACGAGCTCCACCCGGGCGGCGGCCGTGGCCCGCACGGCCGCGGTGGCGTCCAGGCCCGCCGCCTCCCAGTACGCGAGCGCGGGCTCCCCGGCGGCCGCCTGCGCCGCGGGTCGCAACGTGACCAGGCCGGCGTCGACGAGCCGCCGGACGACCGTGCCGATCTCGGCCGACGAGATCCCGGGTGGACTGTCCCGGACGAGTTCGGCGAGACCACGGGTGCCGTCGAGCAGCGGCGCCAGGGCCTCCACGTGTGCGCCGCTGACCGAGGTGGCACCGCGCTCGGAGAGCACGTAGACGGCGTCCCCGCGTACGACGTGGGTCCTCAGGTGTCGTCTGAACCCGACCCGAAGCTGCGCGTCCCCATCCGACATGGCTGCCCCCTGCTCGACCAGCACCGCTCCAGCGGCGCTCCAGCGTGCCTCCAGTCAGCCTCCCGGCGGCGCGGGCTGCGGGCAAGTGCCGCCGTCACAGGGTGGCCCCTCGTTTGGTCACGTCGGTCCATGACGCGGTCACTATCGGCTCGACCCTCGCTGGGAATAGCGTGGAAGCCTGTCCTGACTCCCCCTGGTCGGAATCGTCGCTCCCGTCGCGGATCCAGTACGCCGACGCCACTCGTCGGCGGTGGAAAGTGCGGTGGATCCGATTGATAGCGAGGTCGGCGAAATGGTTACCAAGTTTGCGGAACTGGGCTCGATGTCGCACGAGGAGAAACTGACACTCCTCGCCGCGTTGCTGGAGTCGGCGGCCGGCCCCGCACCGGGGGCCGGGCGCAGCCCCGACCCGCCACCGGCCGCACCGCCGGCGCGTCGGTCGACGGAGAACCCGCTCGCCGGCGTGCGGTTCGAGCTGCTCGGTCCGCTCGTCATCCGGTACGACGGGGTGGACATCGCGCCCAGCGCGCCGAAGCTGCGGCTGGTCCTGTCCGCGTTGCTGTTCAACGCGAACCAGCCGGTCGGCGCGTCGGTGCTCGTCCGGGAGCTGTGGAGCTCGGGGGCGCCGCGCACCGCGCACGCCACCCTCCAGACGTACATGTTCAAGGTGCGCAAGCTCTTCCGGGGGGTGCTCGGCGGGTCCGTCGAGGACGTCGCACGGGAGGTCCTGCTCACCTGCTCCGGGGGCTACACGCTGCGGGTGGACCCGAACCAGCTCGACATCTTCGAGTTCGACGACCTGGTCACGGCGGGCACCGCGGCGATGCGCGCGGGAGACTACGAGCAGGCGGGAGCGCACCTGCGCCGGTCGCTGGCGCTGTGGCGCGGCAACGTCGTGCACCAGGGCCAGTGGGGCCCGCAGCTGCGCGCCCAGGCGGCGCGGCTGGAGGAGCGCCGGTTCTACGCGTACATGACCAGGATCGACGCCGACCTGTGCCTGGGCCGGCACCGGGAGACGACCTCCGAGCTCGCGTCGCTGGTCGTCGAGCACCCGCTGCACGAGTCGGCGCACGCGATGCTGATGCTCGCGCTGCACCGCTCCGGCCGTACGCCGGCGGCGCTGGAGGTCTACCGGCGGTTCCGGCGACGGATGCTGGGCGAACTCGGCATCGAGCCCTCGGAACGGATCCAGGCGATGCACCTGGCACTGCTGTCGACCGAACCACTGCTCACCGACCTGTCGCTCACCTCCGACATGCTGCTGGACCGATTGGTCGCCCGGGCCCGCGCGGCCAGTTCTTCCACTGTTACCGGGTGATGGACATGCGCCGATTACGTTCAATTTCGCACTCGTGCGCAAAGGAGGAATAGCGATGACAACATCGCCGGTCAAGAACAGCGCGCCGATCGGGCGGGCGACATTTGCCAACGACCCGGTACTGCTGGCGGACGTCCTGCGTCCGTACGCCGGTGCGAAGACCCAGTACCTGAAGTCCGCGACCTTCACCGCGGCCAACGGGCTGGCGAGCGCGCAGGGCGAGTTCGCCATCCCGTACCCGTGCTACATCGACGACACCGGTCACCTCAACTCCGTCGAGGTGAACATCTGCTTCAACCAGCTCTACTACTACCTGGTCGCCAAGAGCGTCCAGGAGCAGGCCGTCCCCGCGCTGTCGGCGTGGACGATGGACGACTACTGGGCCAAGCAGCTCCCGGACATGCTCATCACGCACTTCTCCAGCAAGTTCCGGCGGCCGATCGACTCGTCGTCGTTCCACGGCGAGGTGGTCTTCGCGGAGTTCAGCGAGCGCAACCGCAGCAAGCCGGTCCAGATCCTCGACATGCCCTGGCGCTTCTGGGACGACAACGGCGGCCTCGCCGAGGGCGAGGTGCGGATGGCCCTGGTCAACCCGCCCGGCATGCGTCGCCAGGCCGACGCGGCGTGAGCTGCCCCCACCCGTACGCCCACTGAGGAGGACCCGGTGACTGTTCAGTTGCGCACGCTCGTCGACGTGGTACGCAGGCACGCCGTTCAGCAGCCGGACGTCGTCGCCACGATCTGTGAGGGCCGGCGCGTCGACTACGCCACCCTGCACCGCGTCAGCAACCAGGTGGCGCGCGGCCTCCAGGCGGCGGGGCTCGGCCCCGGCGACCGCATCGCCTACCTGGGCAGGGAGACCGAGCACTTCTACGACCTGCTCTTCGGCGCGGCGAAGACCGGCGTGGTGCTCGTGCCGATCAACTGGCGGTTGGCCGCCGCCGAGGTCGAGCACATCCTGCGCGACTCCGGTGCCGCGCTGCTGTTCGTCGACTCCGGCTCGGCCGCCGTCGCCGACAAGCTGGCGCCGGAACTGCCGATGCTCAAGCAGGTGGTCGCGCTGGACTCCGACGGCGTGGCCCGGGCCGGCTTCGCGGCCTGGGTGTCGGCCCAGCCCGACGCGAACGTCCTGACCAGGGTGACGCCGGACACGCCGCTGGTGCAGATGTACACCAGCGGAACGACGGGCCTGCCGAAGGGCGTCGTCCTCGCGCACCGCAGCTTCTTCGCGGTACGCGACGCGCTCGCCTCGGCCGACCTGGACTGGCTCGACTGGCGCGAGGGCGAGGTCAACCTCGTCGGCATGGCCGGTTTCCACATCGGCGGCCTGTGGTGGGCGACCCAGGGCTTCGTCTCGGGCGTCACGAACGTGGTGCTGCGCGAGTTCACCACGGCGGGCGTGGTCGAGCTGATCAGGACGCTCCGCGTCCGCACCGCCATCCTGGTGCCCGCGATGCTGCGGCTGCTGCTGGTGGAGCCCGGCGTCACCAAGGAACACTTCGCCTCGCTCCGCAAGGTGGTCTACGGCGGCGCGCCCATCTCGGCCGCGCTCCTCGCCCGCTGCATCGAGGGCTTCGGCTGTGAGTTCGCCCAGATCTACGGGCTCACCGAGACCGGCAACACCGCCATCTGCCTGCCCCCGGCCGACCACACGCCCGACAGCGGCAAGATGCAGGCGGCGGGGCGCGCCTACCCGGGCTTCGAGGTCAAGGTCGCCGACGACAAGGGCAACCCGCTGCCACCCGGCGAGGTGGGCGAGGTCTGGCTGCGTACGCCGGCGGCGATGGTGGAGTACTGGAACATGCCGGAGGCCACGGCGAAGACGCTGGTCGACGGCTGGATCGTGACCGGTGACGCGGGCGTGCTCGACGAGGACGGCTACCTGTTCATCCGCGACCGGATCAAGGACATGATCATCGTGGCGGGGGAGAACGTCTACCCGGCGGAGGTCGAGAACGTGATCGGCCGGCACCCGCTGGTCGCCGAGTCGGCGGTCGTGGGGGTGCCGGACGAGCGCTGGGGCGAGGCCGTCTACGCGTTCGTGGTGCCGGTGGAGGGCCAGCAGCTCACCGAGCGCGACCTGGCGTTGCACCTGCGTGGGCAGTTGGCCGGCTTCAAGCAGCCGCTGCACTACGAGTTCATCGACCGGGTGCCGCGCAACCCCAGCGGGAAGATCCTGCGCCGCGAGCTGCGGGAGCGGTTCTGGCAGGGTCACGAGCGCAGGGTGAGCTGATCGCGATGACCGCGGTGATCAGCGAGCGGGACACCCGCGACCCGCTGCACCGGCTGCCCCGGCTGCTGGACGACGAATCCCTGACCCTGCTGCACGATCCGGACGACGTCGCCGCCACGGTGGCCCGTGGCCGGATCGCCGGTGAGAAGGTGATCGCCTTCTGCACCGACGCGACGGTCAAGGGTGGCGCGCTGGGGCTGCCGGAGTGCCTGCGCATCCGGGACGCCATCGAGCTGGCGCTGGCCGAGGGTGTGCCGGTGATCGGCCTGTGGCACTCCGGCGGCGCGAAGCTGGCGGGCGGTGTCGAGTCGATGCACGGCATCGGCGCGATCTTCGCGTCGATGGTCCGGGCGTCCGGGCGGATCCCGCAGCTCTCGGTCGTGCTGGGCCCGGCCGCGGGCGGCGCCGCGTACGGACCGGCGCTCACCGACATCGTCGTCCAGGCGCCCGCCGGCCGGATCTTCATCACCGGGCCGGACGTGGTGCGCAGCGTCACCGGCGAACAGATCGACATGGCCGGGCTCGGCGGGCCGGACGCGCACGTGCGCAAGTCGGGCGTGACGCACGTGCCCGCCGACTCGGAGGAGGACGCCTACCACCAGACGCGGCGGCTCGTGGCGCTGCTCGCCCGGCCGGGGGCGTTCGACCCCGCCCGGGCCGGCGCGCCGCGAGACCTGCGCGCGCTGCTGCCGGACTCCCCGGTGCGCGCCTACCCCGTGCGGCCGCTGCTCACCGCGCTCCTCGACGACGGCGACCTGCTGGAGCTGCAACCGAAGTGGGCGCCGAACATGGTCGTCGGCCTCGGCCGGCTGGGCGGCGGCACGATCGGCGTCGTCGCGAACAACCCGCTGCGCAAGGGGGGCTGCCTCGACTCGGTCGCGGCCGAGAAGGCGTCCCGCTTCGTGCGCATGTGCGACGGGTTCGGCGTACCGCTGCTCGTCGTGGTCGACGTCCCCGGCTACCTGCCCGGCGTCGCCCAGGAGTGGGGCGGGGTGGTGCGGCGCGGCGCCAAGCTGCTGTACGCCTTCGCCGAGGCCACCGTCCCGCGCGTCACGCTGATCACCCGCAAGTCGTACGGCGGCGCCTACATCGCCATGAACTCGCGCGCGCTGGGTGCGACGTCGGTGCTGGCCTGGCCGGACGCCGAGGTCGCGGTGATGGGCGCCGAGGCGGCCGTCGGCATCATCCACCGCAGGACGATCGCCGCCGCCGGAGAGACCGGGCGCGGCGAACTCGTCGCGCGACTCGTCGAGGAGCACCGGCAGGTCGCTGGCGGCCTCGGCCGCGCGCTGGACCTCGGCGTGGTCGACGAGGTCGTCCGCCCCGAGGACACCCGGGCCCGCCTGGTCTCCGTCTTCGCCGACGCCGCCGGCCCCGTCCGCCGGCGCGGCACGCACGGGAACATCCCGCTCTAGCACCCCGATCCCCCCCACCGGTCCGCCCCTGGAGTGACGTCGATGCCCGACAACGAGGAAAAGCTGCTCGACTACCTCAAGCGGACGACAGCGGAGCTGCGCGAGACGCGGCGGAAGCTGCGCGACGCGGAGGAGGCGGCGCACGAGCCCATCGCCATCGTCGGCATGGCGTGCCGGTTCCCCGGCGGCGTGCGCACGCCGGAGGACCTGTGGGAGCTGGTCGCCGCCGGACGGGACGGGGTCGGCGGCTTCCCCACCGACCGGGGCTGGAACGTGGCGGACCTGTACGACCCGACGCCGGGCGCGCCGGGCAAGTCGTACACCCGCGAGGGCGGCTTCCTGTACGACGCGGCGGAGTTCGACGCGGAGTTCTTCGAGATCAGCCCGCGTGAGGCGCTGACCATGGACCCCCAGCAGCGGCTGCTGCTGGAGACGTCGTGGGAGGCGCTGGAACGGACGGGCCTCGATCCGGCGTCCCTGCGCGGCAGCGACACCGGCGTGTTCGCCGGGATGATGTACCACGACTACGCGGGCAACAGCTCCACCGGCGCGATCGCCTCGGGCCGGGTCGCGTACGCCCTGGGCCTGGAGGGCCCGGCGGTCACGCTCGACACGGCCTGCTCGTCGTCGCTGGTCGCCCTGCACCTCGCCGCCCAGGCGCTGCGCGGCGGCGAGTGCTCGCTGGCGCTGGCCGGCGGCGTGACGGTCATGGCGACCCCCGAGACGTTCGTGGAGTTCTCCCGGCAGCGTGGTCTGTCGCCGGACGGCCGGTGCAAGTCCTTCGCCGCCGCCGCCGACGGCACCGGCTGGTCCGAGGGCGTCGGCATGCTGGTGGTGGAGCGGCTGTCGGACGCGCTGCGCAACGGCCGCCGGGTGCTGGCGGTGGTGCGGGGCACGGCGGTCAATCAGGACGGCGCGTCGAACGGGCTGACCGCGCCTAACGGGCCGTCGCAGCAGCGGGTGATCCGGGCCGCGCTGGCCAACGCGCGGCTGTCGGCGAGCCAGGTCGACGTGGTCGAGGCGCACGGCACGGGCACGACGCTGGGCGACCCGATCGAGGCCCAGGCGGTCCTGGCCACGTACGGGCAGGGCCGGGAACGGCCGTTGTGGCTCGGCTCCGTCAAGTCGAACATCGGCCACACCCAGGCCGCGGCGGGCGTCGCCGGCGTGATCAAGATGGTGGGCGCGCTGCGGAACGGGTTGCTGCCGCGCACGCTGCACGTGGACGAGCCGTCGCCGCGGGTGAACTGGTCGGCGGGGGCGGTGTCGCTGCTGACCGAGCCGGTGGCGTGGCCCGCCGGCGACCGGCCGCGTCGGGCCGCCGTGTCGTCGTTCGGTATCAGCGGCACCAACGCGCACGTGGTGATCGAGGAGCCCGAGCCGGACGGCTCGCCCGAGCCGGCGTACGCCGTCCGACCGCCGGCGATCCCGTGGGTCCTCTCCGGACGGACGCCGGAGGCCGTACGGGCCCAGGCCACGCGCCTGGCCGACGCGGTGGCCGGCCGGGACCCCGACGACGTCGGGTTCACGCTGGCCGTCGGCTTCACGCTCGCGGTCGGGCGGACCGCGTTCGAGCACCGTGCCGCCGTGGTGGGCCGCGACACCGAGGAGCTGGTCCGCGCCCTGCGGGCGGGCGTGCAGCCGACCGTGGCGGCCCCCGGCAGGTTGGCGTTCCTGTTCACCGGGCAGGGCGCACAACGACTCGGCATGGGCGCCGAACTCGCCGCCGCGTACCCCGTCTTCGCCGCCGCGTTCGACGAGGTCTGCACCGCCCTCGACGCGCACCTCGACCAACCACTGCGCAAGGTCATCGACACCGACGAGCTGCACCAGACCGGCTACACCCAACCCGCCCTGTTCGCCTTCGAGGTCGCCCTGCACCGACTCCTCGAATCCTGGGGCATCCACCCCCACGCCCTCGCCGGACACTCCATCGGCGAACTCACCGCCGCCCACCTCGCCGGCATCTTCGATCTCACCGACGCCGCGAAGCTCGTCACCGCCCGCGCCCGCCTCATGCAAGCCCTACCCACCGGCGGCGCCATGATCGCCGTGCAAGCCACCGAGGAACAGGTCACCCCCCACCTCACCGACACCGTCGGCATCGCCGCCGTCAACACCGGCACCGACCTCGTCCTCTCCGGCGACGAAACCGCCACCCTCACCGCCGCCGAAGCACTCGCCGCCCAGGGCCACCGGACGAAACGCCTCACCGTCTCCCACGCCTTCCACTCCCACCTGATGGACCCCGTCCTCGACGACTACCGCGCCGTCGCCGAATCCATCACCCACCACGAACCCACCATCCCCGTCATCTCCACCGTCGACGGCCGACCACTGCGCTCCACCCCCGACTACTGGGTCACCCAACTACGCCACACCGTCCGCTTCCACGAAACCGTCGAAGCTCTCACCACCGACCACCACGTCGACACCTACCTCGAAGTCGGCCCCGACACCGTCCTCGCCACCGCCGCCGCCACCGGCGACACCACCACCATCGCCACCACCCACCGCAACCAGCCCGAGACCGCGACCCTCACCAGGGCCGTCGCCGACCTGCACAACCTCGGCTTCCCCGTCGACTGGCCCACCTGGTTCGCCGGTGCCCACACCACCGACCTGCCCACCTACCCCTTCCAGCGCCAGCGGTACTGGGCGGAGAACGCGACCGCGACGGGGGCGGCCAGCCGGCTCGGCCTCGCCGACACCGACCATCCCCTGCTCGGAGCGGCCGTCGCGCTGCCCGACTTCGACGGCGTCGTCTACACCGGCCGGCTGTCCACCGGCACGCACCCGTGGCTCGCGGACCACGTCGTCGCGGGCCGGGTGCTCGTTCCCGGAGCGGCGCTCGTCGAACTCGCCGTACACGCCGCCGACGCGGTCGGCTGCCCGGTGGTGGACGAGCTGACCATGGTCGCCCCGCTGGTCCTGCCCGAGGACGGCGCGGTGCAACTGCGGCTGCGGGTCGGCGAGCCGGACGAGGAGGGGCGCCGCAAGGTCGAGATCCACTCCCGCGGCGAGCGCACCGAGAGCTGGACGCCGCACGCCACCGGGCTCGTCACCGCCGACGCGGTCGCCACGCCGGACACCGTGGCCGAGTGGCCACCCGTCGACGCCCGGCCCGTCGACCTGACCGACGCGTACGACCGGCTCGCGGACCGGGGCTACGGGTACGGGCGCGTGTTCCGGGGCGTCACGGCCGTGTGGCGACGCGGCGACGAACTGTTCGCCGAGGTCACCCTTTCCGAGGCCGAGGAGCGGTTCGCGCTGCACCCCGCCCTGCTGGACGCGGCGCTGCACGCCCCGCTGCTGGCCGACCCGGACGGCACCGGCGACACCCTGCTCCCGTTCTCGTGGCAGCAGGTGGTGCTGCACGCCACGAACGCCACCGCCCTGCGGGTCCGGATCGTCCCCGTCGACTCCGGCTGGGCGCTCACCGCGACCGACGCCACGGGCGCGCCCGTGGTGTCCGTGGGCAGGCTGGAGACCCGGCCGGTCGCCGGGCTCGACGTGCGGCCGACCCACCACGACTCGCTGTACGAGCTGACCTGGGTGCCGGTGCCGGCCACCGGCGGGCCGGCCGGGGACGTGACGGTGCTCGACACCACCACGTTCCCGCCCGGTCCCACCGCGACGGACACCCCGGCCGCCGTACGCACCGCCCTGCACCGCGTACTCGACGAGATCAGGTCGTTCCTGGCCGACCCCGCCGGCTCCCGGCTCGTCGTGCGTACCCGGGGTGCGGTCGCCCTGCCCGGCGAGGACGTCACGGACCTCGTCGGCGCCGCCGTGTGGGGCTTCGTCCGCTCGGTCCAGGCCGAGCACCCCGACCGCGTCGTCCTCGTTGACGGCGACGTCGTGCTGGCCGACGACGAACCGCAGCTCGTGGTCCGCGACGGCGTCACGCACGCCGCCCGACTGGCCCGGGCGGCCACCGCCGACCCGGTGCCGGCGGACTTCGGCTCCGGCACCGTGCTGGTGTCGGGCGCGTCCGGCGCGCTGGGTGCGGTCCTGGCCCGGCACCTCGTCGCGGCCCACGGGGTGCGTGACCTGCTGCTGGTGTCGCGCCGGGGCGCGGCGGCGCCGGGCGCGGCGGAGCTGGCGGCGGAGCTGACGGCGTCGGGCGCCGCCGTGCGGTGGGCGGCGTGCGACGTGGCCGACCGGGACGCGGTGACGGCGCTGGTCGCCGGCGCGGGTCTGTCGGCGGTGGTGCACGTCGCCGGTGTGGTGGACGACGGTCTGCTGACGTCGTTGACGACCCAGCGGCTGGACCGGGTGCTCGCGCCGAAGGTCGACGCGGCCTGGCACCTGCACGAGGCGACGGCCACGGCGGGCCTGTCGGCGTTCGTGACGTTCTCGTCGGCGGCGGGCGTGTTCGGCAACGCCGGCCAGTCGGCGTACTCCGCGGCCAACGCCTTCCTGGACGCGCTGGCGGTGCGCCGCCGGGCGGCCGGCCTGCCCGGGCAGTCCCTGGCGTGGGGCATGTGGGACGGGGGCATGGCGGGAGAGCTGGGCGCCGCGGAACGGCAGCGGCTGGCCCAGGCGGGCGTACGGGCGCTGTCGGTGGACGAGGGCCTGCGCCTCTTCGACGCCGCGAGCACCTGCGCCGCGCCGGTGCTCGTACCCGTCGGGCTCGACCTCGGCGTGGTCGACGGCCCCATCTACCGCGGCCTGGTCCGGGCCAGGACGCGGCGGGCGGCGTCCGCCGGCAACGGCCTCGCCACCCGGCTGCTCGGCCTGCCCGCCCCGGAGCGCGCGGACCTGCTGCTGGACCTGGTCCGAACGAAGGTCGCGGGGGTGCTCGGGCACCGGGACCCCGACGCCGTCGATCCCGCCCGCGCCTTCACCGAACTGGGCTTCGACTCCCTCGCCGCGCTGGAACTGCGCAACCAGCTCAACGCCGCGACCGGCCTGCGGCTGCCCGCCACGCTCACCTTCGACCGCCCGAACACCCGCGCGGTAGCCGACCTGCTGCACGAGCGGCTCGTGCCGGACACCGGCACTGACGGCGGGCTGCCGGAGGACGAGGTCCGCCGCATCCTGCTCGCCATCCCGATCAGCCGGCTGCGCGACGCCGGCCTGATGGACAGCCTGCTCGAACTGGGCGGCGTACGGGTCGCCACCGGCGAGCCCGACGCCGCACCGACCGGGTCCATCGACGACATGGACGCCGACGCACTGATCAGCATGGCGCTCGCCGACCTCGGTGACGCGACGACGGAAGCGGGGAGCTGACCACATGGCGCACTCGGAGGAGAAGCTCGTCACCGCGCTGCGGGCCTCGCTGAAGGAGAACGAGTGGCTGCGGGAGCAGAACCGCAAGCTCGACTCGGTGCTGCGCGAACCCATCGCCATCGTGGGCATGGCCTGCCGCTACCCCGGCGGGGTCCGGACCCCGGACGACCTGTGGGACCTGGTGGCCGCCGGCGGCGACGGGATCACCGGGTTCCCCACCGACCGCGGCTGGAACGTCGCCGAGCTGTACGACCCCACGCCCGGTACGCCGGGCCGCTCGTACACCCGCGAGGGGGGCTTCCTGCACGACGCGGGCCAGTTCGACCCGGAGTTCTTCGGCATCAGCCCCCGCGAGGCGCTGGCGATGGACCCGCAGCAGCGGCTGCTGCTGGAGGTCTCCTGGGAGGCGTTCGAGAACGCCGGCATCGACCCGACCGGCCTGCGCGGCAGCGACGCCGGGGTCTTCGCCGGCATGATGTACCACGACTACGCCGACAACAAGGCCGCCGGCGCGGTCGTCTCGGGCCGGGTGGCGTACACCTTCGGCCTGGAGGGGCCCGCCGTCACCGTCGACACGGCGTGCTCGTCGTCGCTGGTCGCCCTGCACCTGGCCGTGCAGGCGCTGCGCAACGGCGAGTGCTCGCTGGCGCTGGCCGGCGGGGTCACCGTGATGGCGACCCCGCTGACCTACGTCGAGTTCTCCAAGCAGCGCGGGCTGGCGCCCGACGGCCGGTGCAAGTCCTTCGCCGCCGCCGCCGACGGCACCGGCTTCGCCGAGGGCGCCGGCATGCTGGTCGTGGAGCGGCTGTCCGACGCCCGGCGCAACGGGCACCGGGTGCTCGCCGTCGTGCGCGGCACGGCGGTCAACCAGGACGGCGCCTCCAACGGCCTGACCGCTCCGAGCGGGCCCGCGCAGCAGCGGGTCATCCGGTCGGCGCTGGCCAACGCGCGGCTGTCGGCCAACCAGGTCGACGTGGTCGAGGCGCACGGCACCGGCACCACCCTGGGCGACCCCATCGAGGCCCAGGCCATCCTCGCCACCTACGGCCAGGACCGGGATCGGCCGCTGTGGCTCGGCTCCGTCAAGTCCAACATCGGCCACACCCAGGCCGCCGCCGGCGTCGGCGGGATCATCAAGATGGTGCTCGCCATGCGGCACCGGCTGCTGCCGAAGACGCTGCACGTCGACGCACCGAGCGACCAGGTCGACTGGACGGAGGGCGCGGTCTCGCTGCTGACCGAGGCCGTCGCCTGGCCGCGCGGCGCGGAGTCGTCCCGCGCCGCCGTCTCGTCGTTCGGAGTGAGCGGAACCAACGCCCACGTGATCCTCGAGGAACCGCCCGCGCAGGAGGCGGCGCCGGCCGTCGAAGCGACCGGACCGGTGCCCTGGGTGCTGTCCGGTCGTACCGCAGACGCCCGGCGCGACCAGGCGGCCCGGCTGGCGGCCCACCTCGACCGGCACCCCGCCGCCCCGGCCGACGTCGCCGCCGCCCTGGCGGCCCGCACCCGCTTCGAGCACCGGGCGGTCGTGGTCGGCACGAACCCCGCCGAGCTGCGGGCCGGCCTGGCCGCCGTCGCGGCGGACGAACCCGCGCCCGCCGTGGCCGCCGGCACCGCCCTGAAGACCGAGCCGCGGGTCGCCTTCATGTTCCCCGGCCAGGGCTCGCAGTGGGCGGGCATGGCCGTGGAGCTGATGGACACCCACGAGGTGTTCGCCGCCCGGATGGACGAGTGCGCCAAGGCGGTGGACGGGTTCACCGACTGGTCGCTGCTCGACGTCGTGCGGGGCGTGCCCGGCGCGCCCTCGCTCGACCGGGTGGACGTGGTGCAACCCGTGCTGTTCGCCGTGATGGTGTCGCTGGCGGCGCTGTGGCGGTCGTACGGCGTCGAGCCCGCCGCCGTGGTGGGGCACTCGCAGGGCGAGATCGCGGCCGCCGTCGTCGCCGGCGCGCTCACCCTCGACGACGGTGCCCGCGTCGTCGCGTTGCGCAGCCGGGCGATCGCCGCCGGCCTGGCCGGACGCGGCGGGATGGCCTCCGTGGCGGCGCCGCGCGCGGACGTGGAGGCGCGCCTGGCCCGGTGGGGCGAGCGAATCTCGGTCGCCGCCGTCAACGGGCCCGCCGCCACCGTCGTCTCCGGCGAGCCCGACGCCCTGCGGGAACTGCTGGCGGCGTGCGAGGCCGACGGCGTGCGGATGCGGATGATCCCGGTGGACTACGCCTCGCACTCCGCGCAGGTCGAGGCCATCCGGGACGAACTGCTGAGCGTCCTCGCCGACGTCCGGCCGCGAAGCGCCGACGTGCCGCTGTACTCCACCCTCACCGGCGCGGTCGCCGACACCGCCACCCTCGACGCCGACTACTGGTACGCGAACCTGCGCGGCACGGTCCGGTTCGAGGAGGCGATCGACCGCCTGCTCGCCGACGGGCACGACGTCCTCGTCGAGATCAGCCCCCACCCGGTGCTGGGCATGGGGGTACGCGAGATCCTGGACCGCGCCGACGCCCCCGCCGCGCTCGTCGCGTCGCTGCGCCGCGACGAGGGCGGCCTGTCGCGGTTCCTGCTCTCCCTCGCCGAGGCGTACGTGCGCGGTGTCGCCGTCGACTGGTCCCGGCACACCAACGGGGTGCCGGCCCCGCTGCCGACGTACCCGTTCCAGCACCAGCGGTACTGGCAGCTGGAGGCGGCGTCCGCCGTGGACGCGCGCGGGCTCGGCATCGACGTCGTCGGCCACCCGCTGCTCGGCGCCGCGCTGACCGTCCCGGAGCGGGACCTGGTCGTGCTCGCCGGCCGGATCAGCCTGGAGACGCACCCCTGGCTGGCCGACCACGCCGTCCTGGACACGGTCCTGCTGCCCGGCACGGCGCTGGTCGAACTCGCCGTGCGCGCCGGTGACGAGGTCGACTGCCCGGCCGTCGAGGAACTCACCCTGACCACCCCGCTGGTCCTCCCGCCCCAGGGCGGGGTGGCCCTGCGGCTCACCGTCGAGGCACCCGACGAGCACGGCCGCCGCGCGCTGGGCGTCTACGGCCAGACCGACGCCGAGGCGACGGTCGGCATGTGGACCCGGCACGCCACCGGCGTCCTCGCCCCCGCCACGACGGAGGGGGAGCGCCTCGCCGAGTGGCCGCCCGCCGACGCGCAGGCCGTCGACCTCGGCGACCTCTACGACCGGCTCGCCGGGCTCGGCCTGCGCTACGGGCCGGTGTTCCAGGGCCTGCGGGCCGCGTGGCGCCGGGGCGACGAGACATTCGCCGAGGTGGCGCTGCCCCAGGGCACCGACGTGGACGGTTTCGGCCTGCACCCCGCGCTGTTCGACGCGGCCCTGCACGCCCTCGCCGGCGACGTCGCCGACGGCACGGCGCAGCTGCCCTTCCTCTTCAGCGGCGTGACGCTGCACGGGGCGGGCGCGACGAACCTGCGCGTCCGGTTCACCCGGAAGGGAGCGGACAGCGCCGCCCTGCTCGTCGCCGACCACGCGGGCGCCCCGGTCGCCACGGTGGCGGCGCTCACCGTACGCCCGGTGGCCCCGCAGGCGCTGCGCGGCCGCAGCGGCTTCGTCGAGTCGCTGTTCCGGCTGGAGCACGCGCCCCTGACCGTCGGTCGGGGCGACCGGGGCGCCTGGCAGACGCTGGGCGCCGCGCCGGTCTTCGACGCGCCGCCGGTGGCGTTGGCCGACGCGTCCGCCGACACGCTGTTCCTGCCGTGCTTCGCCGACGCGCCCGGCGTCGCCGCGGTCGCCGACCTCACGGCGTACGCGCTGACCACGATCCAGCAGTGGCTCGCCGCACCGGACCTGGCCGACACCAGGCTCGTCGTGGTGACCCGCCCGGACGACCTGGCCGGCGCGGCGGTGCACGGACTGGCCCGCTCCGCGCAGGCCGAGAACCCGGAGCGGATCGTCCTGCTGGAGGCCGACCACACCGCCGACGCCCTGGTGGCCGCGGCGCTGGCGACCGGCGAGCCGGTGCTCGTCATCCGCGACGGCGTGGTGAGCGCGCCGCGCCTGGCCCGGGTCCCCGACTCCGACGTCGCCGGGCCCACCGTGTTCGGCCCGGACGGCAGGGTGCTCGTCACCGGCGGCACCGGCACCCTCGGCGCGCTGGTCGCCCGCCACCTGGTCACCGAGCACGGGGTACGCGAACTCGTGCTGACCAGCCGCCGTGGCCTGGCCGCCGAGGGCGCGGCCGAGCTGCGCGACGAACTCACCGAGCTGGGCGCGACCGTGACCGTGGCGGCGTGCGACGTGGCGGAGCGGGACCAGGTCGCCGCGCTGCTCGCGGCGTACCCCGTCACCGGCGTCGTGCACACCGCGGGCGTGATGGCCGACGCCACCATCCCCACGCTCACCCCCGAGCGGCTGGCCACCGCGCTGCGCCCCAAGGTCGACGCGGCCTGGCACCTGCACGAGCTGGCCGGTGAGCTGAGCGCCTTCGTGCTCTTCTCCTCGGCCGCCGGCATCTTCGGCAGCCCCGGCCAGGGCGCCTACGCGGCGGCGAACGCGCTGCTCGACGCGCTCGCCGCGCAGCGGCGGGCGGCGGGACGGCCCGCCCACTCGCTCGCCTGGGGGCTCTGGGCCGAGCGCAGCGAGATGACCGCCGATGTGGACGGCGCGCAGCTCGGCCGGATGGCCCGCAGCGGCATGGCCGAGCTGTCCAGCAAGGACGGTCTGGCGCTCTTCGACGCCGCGGTCCGCTCGACCGAGGCACTGCTGGCACCGGTGCCGATGGACCTGGCCGTGCTCGGCCGCGGCGACCGCGAACCGCCGGCGCTGCTGCGCGGCCTCGTCCGCGCCCCGGCCCGCCGGGCGGTGGGCGGCTCGTCGCTGGCGCAGCGGCTGGCCGAGGTGCCCGCCGAGCGCTGGCACGAGGTCGTGCTGGAGGTGGTGCTCACCCGGGTCGCCTCCGTCCTCGGCTACGCCCGCGCGGACCGGCTACCGGCGGGGCGCGCCTTCAAGGAGCTCGGCTTCGACTCGCTCACCGCGCTCGACCTGCGCAACCAGCTCAACGCGACGACCGGGCTGCGGCTGCCCGCGACGCTGGTGTTCGACTACCCGACGCCGGAGGTGCTGGCCGGGCACCTCGTGGAGCAGTTGGGCGGCGGGCGCACCGCGACGACGGACGTCGCGCTGGCGCGGCACGACCAGGAGCCGGTCGTGATCGTGGGGATGGCGTGCCGGTTCCCGGGCGGCGTGCGTACGCCGGAGGACCTGTGGCGGCTGCTGTCCGGCGGCGCGGATGCGATCGGGCCGTTCCCCACCGACCGGGGATGGCACCTCGACGCGCTGTTCGACCCCGACCCGGACCACCCCGGCACCAGCTACGTCGACCAGGGCGGTTTCCTCTACGACGCCGCCCAGTTCGACCCCGGCTTCTTCGGCATCTCCCCCCGCGAGGCGCTGGCGATGGACCCGCAGCAGCGACTGCTGCTGGAGACCTCGTGGGAGGCGCTGGAGCGGGCCGGCATCGACCCGACCACGCTGCGCGGCAGCCGCACCGGCGTGTACGCGGGCGTGATGTACAACGACTACGGCAGCGTGCTGAGCAGCTCCGCCGAGTCCGTCGACGGGTTCCTGTCCACCGGCAACTCCGGCGGGGTGATCTCCGGCCGGATCTCGTACACGCTCGGGCTGGAGGGCCCGACGATGACCGTCGACACCGCCTGCTCGTCGTCGCTGGTCGCCCTGCACCTCGCCATCTCCGCGCTGCGTAACGGGGAGTGCTCCCTCGCGCTGGCCGGCGGCGTGTCGGTGATGTCGACGCCCGGCACGTTCCTGGAGTTCTCCCGGCAACGCAACCTCGCCCCCGACGGACGGTGCAAGTCGTTCGCGGGCGCCGCCGACGGCACCTCGCTCTCGGAGGGCGTCGGCGTGCTGGTGGTGGAGCGGCTCTCCGACGCCCGCCGCCACGGGCACCCGGTGCTCGCCGTGCTGCGGGGCTCGGCGGTGAACTCCGACGGCGCCTCCAACGGGCTCACCGCGCCGAACGGGCCGGCCCAGCAGCGGGTGATCCGGGCCGCCCTGGCGGACGCCCGGCTGTCCCCGTCCGAGGTCGACGTCGTCGAGGCGCACGGCACGGGCACGACCCTGGGCGACCCGATCGAGGCGCAGGCCGTCCTCGCCACGTACGGCCAGGAGCGCGCGGCACCGGTGCTGCTCGGTTCGGTCAAGTCGAACCTCGGGCACACCCAGGCCGCCGCCGGGGTGGCCGGCATCATGAAGATGGTGCTGGCGCTGCGGCACGGCCTGCTGCCGCCGACCCTGCACGTGGACGAGCCCACGCCGCACGTCGACTGGACCTCAGGCGCGGTACGCGTCGCCGCGACGCCGGTGCCGCTCGCCGCCACCGACCGCCCGGTGCGCGCCGCCGTGTCGTCCTTCGGCATCAGCGGCACCAACGCGCACGTCGTGCTGGAACAGGTCGAGCCGGCGGCGCCGGTCGAAGAGCCGGACGTCCCGTTCACGCCGTGGCTGCTCTCCGCCCGGACCGAGGAGGGGCTGCGCGAGCAGATTCCGCGGCTGCGTGCCCACGTCGCCGCCGATCCGACGCTGCGCCCGGTCGACGTCGCGTACACGCTCGCCACCGGGCGGGCCGGGTTCCCGCACCGCGCGGTGCTGCTCGGTGACCAGGTGCTCACCGGCACGGTCGACGGCGGGAAGCTCGCGATGGTCTTCACCGGCCAGGGGGCGCAGCGGGTCGGTATGGCGGCGCAGCTGATGGACTTCCCGGCGTTCGCGCGGGCCTTCGACGAGGTGTGCGGTGAGCTGGACCGGCACCTGGAGCGGCCGCTGCGGGAGGTGCTCGGCGCCGAGGAGGTACACCAGACCGCGTGGACCCAGCCGGCGTTGTTCGCGGTCGAGGTGGCGCTGTTCCGGCTGTTCGAGTCGTGGGGTGTGCGGCCGGACCTCGTGGCGGGGCACTCGATCGGTGAGCTGACGGCGGCGCACGTCGCCGGGGTCTGGTCGCTCGCCGACGCCGCGAAGGTGGTCGCGGCGCGGGGCCGGCTGATGCAGGCGCTGCCGGCCGGCGGCGCGATGGTGGCCGTACGGGCCACCGAGGACGACGTCGTGCCGCTGCTCTCCGGCGGCGTGGCCATCGCCGCCGTCAACGGACCGGAGTCGGTGGTGCTCTCCGGCGAGGAGGCCGCCACCCTCGCCGTGGCCGAGAAGCTGACCGGGCGGGGCCGCAAGGCGCAGCGGCTGACGGTGTCGCACGCGTTCCACTCGCCGTTGATGGATCCGATGCTCGACGAGTACCGCGCGGTCGTGGCTCAGGTGGAGTGCCGGGAGCCGGCCATCGAGCTGGTCTCGACGGTGACGGGCGACGTCACCACTCTCGACGCCGACTACTGGGTGCGGCAGGTGCGCGAGCCCGTCCGCTACGCCGACGCGGTCGCCACGCTGGCCGCGTCCGGGGCCACCACCTTCCTGGAACTCGGCCCCGACGCGGTGCTCACCGCGCTCGGGCGCAACGTGGCCGAGGGCGAGTGGATCCCGGTGTGCCGCAAGGGCCACGCCGAGCCGGAGACCGTGGCGACCGCGTTCGCCCGGCTCGCGGCGCGCGGCGCGACCATCGACTGGTCCACGGTGGTGCCGGGGCGGACCGTGGAGCTGCCCACCTCCGCGTTCCGGCACCAGCCGTACTGGCCCCGGGCGGGCGCCGGCACCGGCGACGCGAGCGGGCTCGGTCAGACGCGGACGAACCACCCGCTGCTGGGCGCGGCGGTCGAGCTGCCGGACGGCGGCGCCGTGTTCACCGGCCGGCTCGCGCTGGCCACCCACCCGTGGCTGGCCGACCACGCGGTCGCGGACCTGGTGCTGCTGCCCGGCACGGCGCTGGTCGAGCTGGCGGCGCACACCGGCCGCGAGCTCGGCTGCCCGCGCGTCGAGGACCTGACGCTGGAGGCGCCGCTGGTGCTGCCGGACGCCGGCGGCGTGCAGGTGCGCGTGTCGGTGGGCGAGGCGGCGCCAGACGGTGGCCGGGACGTGGGCGTCCACTCGCGGGTCGAGGACGAGGACGGCTGGACGACCCACGCGGCGGGCCGGCTGACCCCGGCGGAAACCCTCGGCGCCGACCTGCGGGCCTGGCCGCCGGACGCCGACCCGGTCGACGTCTCCACGACCTACGACGACCTGTTCGCGCGCGGCCTGCGCTACGGCCCGGTCTTCCAGGGCCTGACCGCGGCGTGGCGGCGCGGGGACGAGGTGTTCGCCGAGATCGCCCTGCCCGAGCAGGCGCACGACGACGCCGCCCGCTTCGGCCTGCACCCGGCGCTGCTGGACGCCGCCCTGCACGCGGCGGCGTCGACCGGCGACGGCGAACCCGTGCTGCCGTTCTCGTGGCGCGGCGTCACCCTGCACGCCACGGGCGCCACCCGCCTGCGGGCCCGGATCGTGTCGGGCGACGGCACGGCGACGGTCACCCTGGCCGACGCGGCCGGCGCCCCGGTCGCCTCCGTCGAGGCGCTGGCGGTGCGCCCGGTGTCGCCGGAACAGCTCTCCGCCCTGCGCCGCGACCGCCACGAGTCGCTGCTGCACCTGGAGTGGACGCCGCTGACCGCCGCGCCCCGACCGCTCACCGTCGCGGTGCTCGGAGACGGCATCGGCGGCGTCGACGCCACCGCGTACCCGGACCTGGCGGCCCTCGCCGGGGCCGTCGACGCCGGCGCCGCGGTGCCCGAGGTGGTGGTGGCGCGATGCGCCCCCGACCGGGGCGTGGCGCAGGACGTACGCGCGCACACGGCAACCCACCAGATCCTCGCCCTCGCGCAGCGGTGGCTCGCCGACGAGCGCTTCGCCACCTCCCGCCTCGCCGTCCTGACCAGCGGCGCGGTGGCCACCCGCCCCGACGCCGACGTCACCGATCTCGCGGGGGCCGCGGCCTGGGGCCTGATCCGCTCCGCCCAGTCCGAACACGGCGACCGGTTCGTGCTGGTCGACGTCGACGCCGAGGACTGCCCGGGGCTGCCGGCAGCGCTCGGCTGCGACGAGCCGCAACTGGCCGTCCGGGGCGCCGACGTCCTCGTGCCCCGCCTCGCGCGGACGGCCGTCACGCCCGCCCCCGCCGCCGGGCTGGCGGGGCCCGTCCTGGTCACGGGCGCCACCGGCGTGCTCGGCCGGCTCGTCGCCCGGCACCTGGTCGACCGCCACGGGGTACGCGAGCTGGTGCTGGTCAGCCGCAGCGGCCCCGCCGCCGAGGGCGCGGGCGAGCTGCGCGACGAACTTCTCGCCCTCGGGGCGGAGGTCACCGTCGCGGCGTGCGACGTCGCCGACTCCGAAGCGCTCGCCGCGCTGCTCGCCGCACACCCGGTACGCGCGGTGGTGCACACGGCGGGTGTGGTGGACGACGGCGTCATCTCCTCGCTCACCCCGGAGCGTGTCGACCGGGTGCTGCGACCCAAGGTCGACGCCGCCACGAACCTGCACGAGCTGACCGGGGACCTGACCGCGTTCGTCCTGTTCTCCTCGGCCTCCGGGGTGCTCGGCGGGCCCGGCCAGGGCAACTACGCGGCCGGCAACGCCTACCTGGACGCGCTTGCCCAGCACCGGCGGGCGAACGGCCAGCCGGCCGTGTCGCTGGCCTGGGGCCGCTGGGAGCAGGCGGGCATGGCGGAGCAGCTCACCGAGGCCGACCTGCGGCGCATGTCGCGCTCGGGCATCGGCGCGCTCTCCGCCGAGGAGGCGCTGGCCCTGTTCGACGCGGCGCTGTCGCACCGGGGCATGGTGGCGCCCATCCGGCTCGACCACCGGGCCCTGCGCGAGCGCGCGGTCGCGGGCATGGTGCCGCCGCTGCTGCGCGGCCTGGTCCGGGTGCCCGCCAGGCGGGCGGCCGACGCCGACGCGGGTGCGGTCGACGCGCTGCGGCAGCGGCTGGCGGGCCGGGACGTCGAGGAGGCCGAGGCCATCCTGCTCGACCTGGTGCGTACCCACGTGGCGGGCGTGCTGGCGTACCCCGACCCGGGCGCCGTCGCGGCCGACCGGCCGTTCAACGAGCTCGGCTTCGACTCGCTGACCGCGGTCGAGCTGCGCAACCGGGTCAACGCCGCCACCGGGCTGCGGCTGTCCGCGACGCTGGTGTTCGACCACCCGACGTCGAACGCGCTCGCCGCGCACCTGCGCGCCGAACTCGCCGGCGAGGCGGCCGACACCAACGCGGTGCTGGCCGCGTTCGCCGAACTCGACCGCCTCGAGGCGGTCCTGTCGGACGTCGACGAGCAGTCCCGTACGCGGCTGTCGCTGCGGCTGCGCGACGTGCTCTCGAAGCTGGGCGGCGAGCCCGCCCCCACCGGCAACGACATCGATTCCGCGACCGACGACGAGGTCTTCGCTCTCATCGACAGCGAACTCGGCATCTCATGACAGTGCGAGGAGGGCGACTGTAGTGGCCAACGAGGACAAGCTCCGGGACTACCTCAAGCGGGTAACGGTCGACCTGCAGAAGACCCGGCAGCGCCTGCACGAGGTGGAGGCGTCCGCGCACGAGCCGGTCGCGATCGTCGGCATGGCCTGCCGCTACCCGGGCGGCGTGACCAGCCCCGAGGACCTGTGGCGGCTGGTGGAGTCGGGCACCGACGCCACCGGCGCGTTCCCGACCGACCGCGGCTGGGACCTGGAGTCCCTGTACGACCCGGAGTCCCGCCGGGAGGGCACCTCCTACACCTCGCGCGGTGGTTTCCTGTACGACGCTGCGGACTTCGACCCGACGTTCTTCGGCATCAGCCCCCGCGAGGCGGTCGGGCTGGACCCGCAGCAGCGGCTGCTGCTGGAGGTCGCGTGGGAGACGCTGGAGCGCGCCGGCATCGAACCCGGCTCGCTCGCCGGCAGCCCCACCGGCGTCTTCACCGGCCTGATGTACCACGACTACGCGGGCAGCAACAGCTCGGGCAGCGTGGTCTCCGGTCGGGTCGCCTACACGCTGGGGTTGGAGGGACCGGCGGTCACCGTCGACACCGCCTGTTCGTCGTCGCTGGTGGCGCTGCACCTGGCGATCCAGGCCCTGCGCCGGGGCGACTGCACGCTCGCGCTCGTCGGCGGCGTCTCGGTGATGGCGACGCCGCTGACGTTCGTCGAGTTCTCCCGCCAGCGCGGCCTGTCGCCGGACGGGCGGTGCCGGTCGTACTCGGCGGACGCCGACGGCACCGGCTTCGCCGAGGGCGCCGGCGTGCTGCTGGTGGAGCGGCTGTCGGACGCGATCGAGCGCGGCCACCGCGTCCTGGCGGTCGTCCGGGGCTCCGCGGTCAACCAGGACGGCGCGTCGAACGGGCTCACCGCGCCCAACGGGCCGTCGCAGCAGCGCGTCATCGAGGCGGCGCTGGTCGACGCGGGCCTGTCGACGCGCCAGGTCGACGTGGTCGAGGGCCACGGCACCGGCACGACCCTGGGCGACCCGATCGAGGCGCAGGCGCTGCTGGCCACGTACGGCCAGGACCGTGCGGACCCGCTGTGGCTCGGCTCGGTGAAGTCGAACATCGGGCACACCCAGGCCGCCGCCGGGGTGGCCGGGGTCATCAAGATGGTGGAGGCGATGCGGCGCGGCGTCCTGCCCGCGACGCTGCACGCCGACCAGCCGTCGGACCAGGTGGACTGGACGGCCGGCAACGTGCGGCTGCTGACCACGGCCGTCGCGTGGCCCGAGACGGGGCAGCCGCGCCGCGCGGCGGTCTCCTCGTTCGGGTTCAGCGGCACGAACGCCCACGTGATCGTGGAGCAGGCGCCGCACGCCGAGGCGCCCGCACCGGCCTCCGCGCCGGTGACCTCGTTGCTGGTCACCGCCCGCGACGCCGACGGGCTGCGCGACCAGGCGCGACGACTGTCCGCCGTGGTGTCGCGGGTCGAGCCCGCCGAGCTGGGCTACGCCCTGGCCACCACCCGGTCCCGCTTCCCGCACCGGGCCGCCGTGTTCGGCACCTCCAACGAGGAACTGGCCGCCGGCCTGGCCGCGCTGGGCCGCGACGAGCAGGCCGCCAACCTGGTACGCGGCCGGGCGGCGGACGGCCGGGTCGCGATGCTCTTCTCCGGGCAGGGCGCGCAGCGCCTCGGCATGGGCCGTGGGCTGTACGCGACGTACCCGGAGTTCGCGGTGGCGTTCGACGGGGTGTGCGCGGCGCTGGACCCGCACCTGGACCGACCGCTGCGCGAGGTCCTGGACACCGAGGAACTGCACGAGACCGGCTGGACGCAGCCCGCCCTGTTCGCCGTCGAGGTGGCCCTGTACCGGCTCGTCCGGTCCTGGGGCGTCACCCCGTCGGTCCTGGCCGGGCACTCGATCGGCGAGCTGGCCGCCGCGTACGTCGCGGGCGTGTTCCCGCTCGCCGACGCGGCCCGCCTGGTCGCGGCCCGGGGCCGGCTGATGCAGGCGCTGCCGACCGGCGGCGCGATGCTCGCCGTCCAGGCCACGGAGGCCGAGGTCGCGCCGCTGCTCGGCTCCGACGTCGACCTCGCCGCCGTCAACGGCCCGGACTCGGTGGTCGTCTCCGGCACCGAGGAGGCCGTGGCGGCGGTGGCCGCCCGGTTCACCGACCGCCGGACCCGACGGTTGACCGTGTCGCACGCCTTCCACTCGCCGCTGATGGACCCGATGCTCGCGCAGTTGCGGGCGGTGGCCGAGACGGTGTCGTACGCGCCGCCGACCATCCCGCTGGTCTCGACGGTCACTGGCGCGCCCGTGGGCGACGAGCTGGCGACGCCGGAGTACTGGGTCGGGCAGGTCCGCGCGACCGTACGCTTCGCCGACGCGGTACGCGCCGTCGCCGCGACCGGCACCACCACGTTCCTGGAGCTGGGCCCGGACTCGGTGCTCGCCACCATGGCGGCGGACTGCCTCGATGGCGACGTGCTGGCCACGCCGGTGCTGCGCCGCGACCGCGACGAGCCGCGGGCCCTGATCGAGGCGCTGGCCCGGCTGGAGACCCGGGGCGTCACCGTGGACCCGGAGGCGTTCTACCACCGGTCCGGACCGTCCCTGGTCGACCTGCCGACGTACCCCTTCCAGCACGAGCGGTTCTGGCAGGACAGCGTCGAGCCGGCCGCCGCCGGTGGTTCCGGCGACGACGACGGCCTGTGGGCGGCCGTGGACAGCGGCGACCTCGACACGGTGGTCACCACGCTCGACGTGGACCCGCAGGCGCCCCTGGCGTCGGTGCTGCCCGCGCTGTCGGCGTGGCGCCGGGGGCGGCAGGAGCGCTCCGCGCTGGACGGCTGGCGCTACCAGGCGCGCTGGGAGCGCCTCCCCGGCGGCACCCCGGCGGCGCTGAGCGGGACCTGGCTGCTGGTGGCCGGCGACCCGGCGGCGACCGGGGACGCGGGCGCCGCCGTCGCCGACGCGCTCGCCGCGCACGGCGCGACCGTCGTCACCACCGACCCCGACGGCCTGCCGGGCCACCTCGACGGCGAGCCGGCCGGCGTGGTCTCCCTGCTCGCGCTCGACGAGACGTTCCTGCCCGGCCGCCCCGGCGTCCCGGCGGGCGCGGCCGCCACCCTCGACCTGATCCGCGTCCTCGCCGGGCGGGGCGTCCGGCTGTGGTGCGTCACCCGTGGCGCCGTCGCCACCTCGCCGGCCGACCCGGTGACCGGGGTGGCGCAGTCGCAGGTGTGGGGCCTCGGCCGGGTCGCCGCGCTGGAGCTGCCCGACACCTGGGGCGGCCTGGTCGACCTGCCCGCCGAGCTGGACGGGCGCACCGCCGCCGCGCTGGCCGGCGTCCTCGCCGGCAGCGGGGAGGACCAGGTCGCGGTGCGCCCGGACGGGGTGTTCGTCCGCCGGCTGCACCGCGCGCCGGTGACCGGCACCCCGCGCTGGCGCGGCGCGTCCGGCACCGTGCTGGTCACCGGCGGCACCGGCACCCTCGGCATCGAGGCCGCCCGGCTGTACGCGCGCCACGGCGCCGAGCGGGTCGTGCTGCTGAGCCGGCGCGGCACCGCCCCCGCCGAGGCCCTCGACGAGCTGCGCGAACTGGGCGCACAGGTCGACGTCGTCGCCTGCGACGTGGCCGACCGGGCCGCCCTGGCGGCGGTCGTCGACGGCTACCCCGACGTACGCGCCGTGGTGCACGTGGCGGGGCTGGCGCAGCTGACCGCCATCACGGACATGGACCACGCCGAGTACACCGACGTCGTCTCCGCCAAGGTCGCCGGCGCCACCAACCTCGACGCGATCTTCGCGGATCGCGACCTCGACGAGTTCGTGCTCTTCTCCTCCGTGGCCGGCGTCTGGGGCAGCGGCGGCCAGGCCGCCTACGCCGCCGGCAACGCGCACCTGTGCGCCCTCGCCGAGGCGCGGCGCGGCCGGGGACAGCCGGCCACCGCCCTCGCCTGGGGCCCGTGGGCCGGGAGCACCCTGGTGGACGACGAGATCTCGGCCTCGCTGCGCAAGCGGGGCCTGGCGCCGATGGCGCCGCAGCGCGCCGTCGCGGCCATGCGTACCGCCCTGGGGACCGGGGACACGAACGTCGTGCTCGCCGACGTGGACTGGTCGGCCTTCGCGCCGTCGTTCACCGCGCTGCGGCCGAGCCGGCTGTTCGACGCCATCGGTGAGGCGGTCGCCGACGCGGAGCCGACCGCGACGTCCACCTCCTCGGACTTCGCCCGCCGGCTCGCCGCCCTGCCGGAGGCGGATCGCCTGGAGCACGCCGTCGGGCTGGTGCGTACGCAGGTGGCGCTCACGCTCGGCTACGCGGGCCCGGAGGCGGTCGAGCCGACGTCGGCGTTCAAGGAGCTGGGCTTCGACTCGGTCACCGCCGTCGAGTTCCGCAACCGGATGGTGGAGGCCACCGGCGTACGGCTCTCCGCGGCCGTCGCGTTCGACTACCCGACCCCGGTCGCGCTGGCCGAGCACCTGCTGGAGACCGGCCGCACCGAGGTGCTCGTCGGCGCCGTCGCCGCCGACGAGCCGATCGCCATCGTCGGCATGAGCTGCCGGTTCCCCGGCGGCGTCGGCTCCCCCGAGGAGCTGTGGGCGATGCTGCGCGAGGGCCGCGACGGCATCGGCCCGTTCCCCACCGACCGCGGCTGGGACCTCGACAGCCTGTTCCACCCCGACCCGGAGCACTCCGGGACCAGCTACGTCCGCGAGGGCGGCTTCCTCGCCGACCTGCCGGGCTTCGACGCGGCGTTCTTCGGCATCAGCCCTCGCGAGGCGGAGGCCATGGACCCGCAGCAGCGGCTGGTGCTGGAGGCGTCCTGGGCGGCCTTCGAGGACGCCGGCATCGACCCCACCGCGCTGCGGGGCAGCGCCACCGGGGTGTACGTCGGCGCCAACAACGTCGACTACGCCCGGATCACCGGCGGCGCGGGGACGAGCGCCGAGGGCTTCATGGCCACCGGCAACGCCGCGAGCATCCTCTCCGGCCGGCTCTCCTACGTGCTGGGGCTGGAGGGCCCGGCGGTGACGGTGGACACCGCCTGCTCCTCGTCGCTGGTCGCCATGCACCTGGCGGTGCAGGCGCTGCGCTCGGGCGAGTGCGCGATGGCGGTGGCGGGCGGCGTGACCGCCATGGCGACGCCGGGCGCGTTCCTGGAGTTCAGCCGCATGCGCGGGCTCGCCCCGGACGGGCGCTGCAAGGCGTTCGCGGCCGGCGCGGACGGCACCAACTGGGGCGAGGGCATCGGCGTGCTCGTGCTCGAACGGCTCTCCGACGCGCTCGCCGCCGGCCACGAGGTGCTGGCCGTGGTGCGCGGGAGCGCGGTCAACCAGGACGGCGCGTCCAACGGGTTGACCGCCCCCAACGGGCCGTCGCAGCAGCGGGTCATCCGGCAGGCGCTGGCCGACGCCGGGCTCTCCACGGCCGACGTGGACGTGGTCGAGGCGCACGGCACCGGCACGACGCTGGGCGACCCGATCGAGGTCGACGCGCTGTTCGCCACCTACGGCCGGGACCGTGCCGGCGACCGGCCGCTCTGGCTCGGCTCGGTGAAGTCGAACATCGGGCACACCCAGGCCGCCGCCGGCGTCGCCGGAGTGATCAAGATGGTGCTCGCGCTGCGGCACGGCGAACTGCCCCGCACCCTGCACGTGGCCGAGCCGACGGCCCACGTCGACTGGGCGGGCGGCGTCCGGCTGCTGGCCGAGGCACAGCCGTGGGGACGCAACGGGCACCCGCGCCGCGCCGGCGTCTCGTCCTTCGGGTTCAGCGGCACCAACGCCCACGTCCTCGTGGAGGAGGCCCCGGAGGCGCCCGAGACCGAACGGACGCCCGACGACGGGCCCGTCGCGCTGGTGCTCTCCGCCCGCTCGGACGGCGCGCTGCGCGAGCAGGCCGCCGGGATCGCGCCGCTGCTGGCCGACGTGCCGCCGCGCGACCTGGCGTACTCGCTGGCCCGGCGCAGCGCGCACCCGCGTCGCGCGGTGGTGGTCGGCGGGGCCGACGAGCTGCGCGCCGGCCTCGCCGCGCTCGCGGCGGGGGAGCCCGCGCCCAACCTCGTCACCGGGGCCGCCGGCACGCCGGGCAAGGTGGCCTTCTCCTTCCCGGGGCAGGGCTCGCAGTGGATCGGCATGGCCGTGGAACTGCTCGACGCCTCGCCGGTGTTCGCCGCGCGGATGGCCGAGTGCGCCGACGCCCTGGCGCCGCACGTGGACTGGTCCCTGGAGGCCGTCCTGCGCGAGGGCAGGGACCTGGACCGGGTGGACGTCGTGCAGCCCGTCCTGTTCGCCGTGATGGTGTCGCTGGCCGAGCTGTGGCGCCACCACGGCGTCGAGCCCGCCGCCGTGGCGGGGCACTCGCAGGGGGAGATCGCCGCGGCCTGCGTGGCGGGCGCCCTCTCCGTCTCGGACGCGGCCAGGGTCGTGGCCCTGCGCAGCCGGGCCCTGCTGCGCCTGTCCGGCAAGGGCGGCATGGTGTCCGTGCCGCTGCCGGCGGCCGAGGTGCGCGACCGGCTGGAGCGCTTCGCCGGCCGGGTGACCGTGGCGACCGTCAACGGGCCCCGGACGACGGTCGTGGCCGGCGAGCTGGACGGCCTCGACGAACTGCTGGCCGAGTGCGAGCGCGACGGCGTGCGCGCCAAGCGCATCCACGTCGACTACGCGTCGCACTCGGCGTACGTGGCGGAGATCCGCGACGAGCTGCTCGACGTGCTGGCCGGGCTGGAGCCCCGCCGGCCCGAGGTGCCGCTCTACTCGACGGTGGACGACCGCTGGCTCGACGACGAGCCGATGGACGCCGAGTACTGGTACCGCAACCTGCGCCAGACGGTCTGGTTCGAGCCGGCCATCCGCGCCCTGCTCGACGCGGGCGTCACCACGGTCGTGGAGGTCAGCCCGCACCCGGTGCTGACCATCGGCGTGCAGGACGTCGTCGACGACGCGGAGGCCCCCGCCACGGTGGTCGGCTCGCTGCGCCGCGACGAGGGGGGCATGGCGCGCTTCCTGCTCTCCCTGGGCGAGGCGCACGCGCACGGCGTACGCGTCCGCTGGGACGACGATGGGGCGCGTCGGGTCCGGCTGCCCGGCTACCCGTTCCAGCACGAGCGCTTCTGGCCGGCAGCCGCGACGGTCGCCGCCGACGCGGCCGGGCTGGGACTCGGCGCCACCGAGCACCCGCTGCTCGGCGCGGCGGTGGCCCTGGCCGACACCGACGGCCTGCTGTTCACCGGCCGGCTGTCGGTGGCCGCGCACCCGTGGCTGGCCGACCACCGGGTGGGCGGTCAGGTGATCGTCCCCGGGACCGCGTTCGTCGACCTCGCCGTCCGGGCCGGCGACGAGGTGGACTGCGGCCGCGTCGAGGAGCTGACGCTGACCGCGCCCCTGGTGCTGCCCGACAGGGGCGGCGTCCAGGTGCAGATGCGCGTCGACGCGCCCGACGACAACGGGCAGCGGCAGGTCACCATCCACTCCCGTCCGGACGGGGTCGCCACCGACGCGACGCCGTGGGTGCGCCACGGCGTCGGCCTCCTCGCCCCCGGCGGGCCGGCGGGCGACTTCGACGCCACGTGGCCACCCCCGGAGGCCGAGCCCGTCGAGGCCGACGAGCTGTACGCCACCCTGGCCTCGGCCGGTCTCGCGTACGGCCCGACGTTCCAGGGGGTGCGCCGGGTGTGGCGCCGGGGCGAGGAGATCCTCGCCGAGGTCGCCCTGCCGGCGGAGGCCGCCCGCGCGGCGGCCGGCTACGGCCTGCACCCGGCGCTGCTCGACGCCGCGCTGCACCCGATCGCGCTCGCCACCTCGAGCACCGAGGCGTTGCTGCCGTTCGAGTGGAGCGGTGTGTCCGTACACGCCGTCGGGGCGACGGAGCTGCGCGTCCGGTTGCGTCCGCGCGGCCGGAACACGGTCGAGGTGACCGTCGCCGACCAGACCAACACCGTGGTCGCCGAGGTGGAGTCGCTGGTGCTGCGGGAGGCCGCCGCCCCCGCGCAGCCGAGTACGCACCACGACGCCCTGTTCCGCCTGGAGTGGACCCCGGCCGCCACCCCGGCGACCCCGCCGGACGCCCGCTGGGCGGCTCTCGGCGGCTGCACCCTGCCCCAGGACGCCGGCCTCGTCGCCGACGCGTACCCGGATCTGGCGACGCTGCGGGCCGGCGTGGCCGACGGCGCGCCGATGCCCGCCCTGGTCGTGCTGGCCTGCGCGGCCGACGCCGCCGGCGACCTCGCCGGGGCGGCGCACCGGGCCGTGCACGACACCCTCGCGGTGCTGCGGGAGTGGCTGGCGGAGGAGCGGTTCGCCGACGCCCGGCTGGTCGTCGTCACCCGGGACGCGGTGAGCGTGCACGAGGCGGCGGCGGACCTGGCCGGCTCGCCGGTGTGGGGTCTGCTCCGCTCGGCGCAGAGCGAGAACCCGGACCGCTTCGTCCTGCTCGACGTCGACGACCGCGAACCGCACCGGGCGCTCGCGGCGGTGCTCGCGGCCGACGAGCCGCAGCTCGCGATCCGCGACGGCGTCGCCCTGGCGCCCCGGCTCGCCCGGGCGGCCAGCAGCCCCGCGCTGACGGCGCCCACGGCCGATCGCTGGCGGCTGGACGTCACCGAGCGGGGCACGCTGGACAACCTCGCCCTGCTGCCCGAGGCGGAACAGGCCCCCGCCCTGGCGCCGGGGCAGGTGCGCATCGCGATGCGCGCCGCCGGCCTGAACTTCCGCGACGTGCTGATCGCCCTCGACATGTACCCCGGCGGCGGGGTGATGGGTGGCGAGGGCGCGGGCGTGGTCGTCGAGGCCGCACCCGACGTGAGCGGCGTCGCGGTCGGCGACCGCGTCATGGGCCTGTTCTACGGCGCCTTCGGCACCGACGTCGTCACCGACGCGCGGATGGTCGTGCCGGTACCGGCGGGGTGGTCGTTCGCCCAGGCGGCGTCGACCCCGATCGCCTTCTGCACCGCCTACTACGCGCTGGTCGACCTGGCCCAGGTGAAGCCGGGGGAGCGGGTCCTGGTGCACGCCGCGTCCGGCGGCGTCGGCATGGCCGCGGTCCGGCTCGCCCGGCACCTCGGCGCCGAGGTGTACGGCACGGCGAGCACCGGCAAGTGGGACGCGCTGCGCGCGATGGGGCTGCCGGACTCGCACATCGGCAACTCCCGCACCCTGGAGTTCGAGCAGCGGTTCGGCGGGGCCGGCATCGACGTGGTGATCGACTCGCTGGCCAAGGAGTTCGTCGACGCCTCGCTGCGGCTGCTGGGCCGCGGCGGCCGGTTCATCGAGATGGGCAAGACCGACGTACGCGACCCGGGGCGGGTCGCCGAGGACCACCCGGGGGTCGAGTACCAGGCGTTCGACCTGCTCGCCATCGACCCGGAGCGGGTCGGCGCGATCCTGCGGGACGTGCTCGCGCTCTTCGTGGAGGACCGCCTCACCCCGCTGCCGGTGCGCACGTACGACGTGCGCCGCGCCCCGGAGGCGTTCCGGACCATGTCCAAGGCCCGGCACGTCGGCAAGCTCGTGCTCACCACGCCGCCCCGGCGCGACCCCGACGGCACGGTGCTCGTCACGGGCGGCACCGGCACCCTCGGCGGGCTGCTGGCGCGGCACCTGGTGACCCGGCGCGGGGTGCGGCACCTCCTGCTCACCAGCCGCCGGGGCCCGGACGCCGCCGGCGCCGCCGACCTGGTGGCCGAGCTGACCGGGTACGGGGCGCAGGTCACGGTCGCCGCCTGCGACGCGGCGGACCGCGACGCGCTGGCCGAGACCCTGGCCCGCGTCCCCGCCGCGCACCCGCTGACCGCCGTGGTGCACACGGCGGGCGTCCTCGACGACGGCCTGGTCACCGCGCTCACCCCGGAGCAGGTCGACGCGGTGCTGCGGCCGAAGGTCGACGCGGCGGTCAACCTGCACGAGCTGACGCTCGACGCCGAGCTGGCCGAGTTCGTGGTGTTCTCCGCGGCGGCCGGCACGATGGGCGGCCCCGGGCAGGGCAACTACGCGGCGGCGAACACCTTCCTCGACGCGCTCGTGGCCCACCGGCGCGCGGCCGGGCTGCCCGCCCGCTCGCTCGCCTGGGGACTGTGGGGCGAGGCGAGCGGGATGACCGCGCACCTGGACGCCACCGACCGGGCCCGGATGGCCCGCGTCGGGCTGCTGGAACTGTCCGTGGCGCAGGGCATGGCGCTCTACGACGCGGCGGAGCTGATCGACGAGGCGCTGCTGGTGCCGATGCCGGTGGACCCGGCGGCCCTGCGCGAGCTGGGCCGGGTCGGCATGCTGCCCCCGCTGCTGCGCGGCCTGGTCCGGGGCACGTCCCGGCGGGCGGTGGAGCAGGCGGCGCAGTCGCCCGGCGCCCTGCGGGACCACCTCGCGAGCCAGAGCGGCCCGCAGCGGCGGCACACCGCGCTGGAATTCGTCAAGGCGCAGGCCGCCGCCGTGCTCGGGCACGCCAGCGCGAGCGCCGTCGACCCCGACCGGCCCTTCACCGAGCTGGGCTTCGACTCCCTGACGGCGGTCGAGTTCCGCAACCGGCTGAAGGCGGCCACCGGCCTGAAGCTCTCCGCCACGATGGTCTTCGACCACCCGACCGCCGGGGCGCTCACCGACCACCTGCTGGCCGGGCTGGCCCCGGCCGAGGCGGACCCGGCGGCGGGGCTGCTGGCCGAGCTGGACCGGCTGGAGCGGTCGTTCGCCCAGGCCGGAGCGGCGGGCCTGGCGGACGCGGTCAAGGCACGGATTACCGATCGGTTGCACGCGGTGATGTCGAATTGGCGTGGCAGGTCCGACGTGGACACCGAACCCGACGGACTGGACGTCGGCCTGGCGCTGAAGACCGCATCGGCCGACGACCTGTTGCGGTTCATCGACGACGAACTCGGCACCGGTTGAGCCGGAGGCGCTGAGGAGGGCTACTGATGGCGAACGAAGAACAGCTTGTCGAGTACCTCCGGCGCGTGACCGCCGACCTGCACGAGACGCGGCGCAAGCTGCGGACCGCGACGGAGCGGGAGCCGATCGCCATCGTCGGCATCGGCTGCCGCTTCCCGGGCGGCGTGCGCTCCGCCGAAGAGCTCTGGGAGCTGGTGTCGGCCGGCGGGGAGGGCATCACCGACTTCCCCACCGACCGGGGCTGGGACCTGGACGACCTGTTCGACCCGGACAGCGGCACCGGCACCAGCTACGTACGACGCGGCGGCTTCATCTCCGACGCCATCGACTTCGACGCGGGCTTCTTCGGGATCAGCCCTCGTGAGGCGCTGGCGATGGACCCGCAGCAGCGGCTGATGCTGGAGACGTCGTGGGAGGCGTTCGAGCACGCCGGCATCGACCCGCAATCCCTGCGGGGCAGCCGGACCGGCGTGTTCGTCGGCGCCAACAGCGTCGAGTACCTGTCGGCGATGCAGCAGGACATGGACGCGCTGATCGGCTACACGATGACCGGGGTCGCCGGCAGTGTGGTGTCCGGCCGGGTGTCGTACGTGCTGGGGCTGGAGGGACCGGCCGTCACCGTCGACACGGCGTGCTCGTCGTCGCTGGTGGCGATGCACGTGGCGGCGCACGCGCTGCGCAGCGGCGACTGCGACCTCGCGCTGGCCGGTGGCAGCTGCGTCATCGGCACGCCGGGCACGTTCATCGAGTTCTCCAGCCAGAAGGGGCTCGCCCCGGACGGGCGGGTGAAGGCGTTCGCCTCGGCCGCGGACGGCACGGCGTTCGGCGAGGGTATCGGCGTACTCGTGCTGGAGAAGCTCTCCGACGCGCGCCGCAACGGCCACCAGATCCTGGCCGTGATACGGGGCTCGGCGGTCAACCAGGACGGCGCGTCGAACGGCCTGACCGCGCCCAACGGGCCGTCGCAGCAGCGGGTCATCCGGCAGGCCCTGGACAGCGCCGGGCTCACCCCGGCCGACGTGGACGCGGTGGAGGCGCACGGCACCGGCACCACGCTGGGCGACCCGATCGAGGCCCAGTCGCTCATCGCCACCTACGGTCAGCAGCGCGACCGGCCGCTGTGGCTGGGCTCGGTGAAGTCCAACTTCGGGCACACCCAGGCCGCCGCCGGCGTCGCGGGCGTGATCAAGATGGTCATGGCGCTGCGGCACGAGGAACTGCCCCGCACGCTGCACGTGGACAAGCCGTCGCACCACGTGGACTGGACCGACGGCGCGGTGCGGCTGCTGGACGAGCCGGTGGGCTGGCCGCGGGGCGACACCCCGCGCCGGGCGGGCGTCTCGTCGTTCGGCATCTCGGGCACCAACGCCCACGTGCTGATCGAGGAGCCCCCGGCCGTCGAGGCCCCGCAGGACGCCGCGCCGGCCGAGGGCCCGACCCTGTGGGTACTGTCGGCCCGCACCGAGGCGGCGCTGCGTGAGCAGGCGGTCCGGCTGCGCCGACACCTGACCGACGACCACGCCGAGCACGACGTCGCGCACGCCCTCGCCACCACCCGGGCCCGCCTGCCGCACCGCGCGGTGCTCGTCGGCGACCGGACGGAGCTGTCCACCGCACTCGACGCGCTCGCCGACGGCGACGCCGCCCGCAACCTCGTCACCGGCCTCGCCGACGTCGGCGACCGCACCGCGTTCCTCTTCCCCGGGCAGGGCTCGCAGTGGCTGGGCATGGCCGCCGAACTGCTCGACACCTCGCCGGTCTTCGCCGACCGGATGACGCAGTGCGCCGCCGCCGTGGACCGGCACACCGACTGGTCGCTGCTCGACGTGCTGCGCGGCGTACCGGGCGCGGCCTCCCTCGAGCGGGTCGACGTCGTCCAGCCCGCGCTGTTCGCCATGATGGTCTCGCTGGCGGCACTGTGGCGCTCGTACGGGGTCGAGCCGGCCGCCGTCGTCGGGCACTCCCAGGGCGAGATCGCCGCCGCCTGCGTGGCCGGCGCGCTTTCCCTCGACGACGCCGCCCTGGTGGTGACCCGGCGCAGCCAGCTCATCGCCGTGGAACTCGCCGGCCGGGGCGGCATGGTGTCCGTGTCGCAGCCGGTGGCGGAGGCCGCCCGGCGGCTGCGGCCCGGCCTGTCGGTCGCCGCCGTGAACGGGCCCGCCACCGTGGTGGTCTCCGGGTCGCCCGAGGCGCTCGACGAGCTGCTGGCCGAGTGCGAGCGCGATGAGGTCCGGGCCCGGCGGATCGACGTCGACTACGCCTCGCACTCCGCGCACGTGGAGTCGATGCGCGACGAACTGCTCCGGATCCTCGCCCCCGTCCGCCCGCGCACCGGCGACATCCCGCTCTACTCGACCGTGACGGGCGAACTGCTCGACACCGCGGAGCTGACCGCCGACTACTGGTACCGCAACCTGCGGCAGACCGTCGAGTTCGAGCAGACCGTACGCGGCCTGGTCGCCGACGGCGTCGACTCCTTCATCGAGGTCAGCTCGCACCCCGTGCTCGTACCGGCCGTGCAGGACCTGCTCGACGAGGCCGAGGGCGGCTCCGTCGTCGGCACGCTGCGCCGCGACGAGGGCGGCCTGCGCCGGTTCCTGCTGTCGCTGGGGCAGGCGCACACCCGGGGCGTACGGCCCGACTGGGCCACGCTCGTCACCGCCCCCGCCCGGCGGGTCGCCCTGCCGACGTACGCCTTCCAGCGGCGCACCTACTGGCCCAGCGGCGCGGGCGGCCCGGTCGACGCCACCGGCCTCGGCCTGGGCTCCACCGGGCACCCGCTGCTCGGCGCGACCGTGTCGCTCGCCGGAGCGGACGGGGTGCTGCTCACCGGCCGACTGTCGACCTCGGCGCACCCCTGGCTCGCCGACCACCGGGTGGCGGGCCGGATCCTCCTGCCCGGCACCGCCTTCGTCGAGCTGGCGATCCGGGCGGGCGACGAGGTCGGCGCCACCCGGATCGAGGAGCTGACGCTCGAGGCGCCCCTGGTGGTGCCGGAGCGGGGTGCGGTGCAGGTCCAGCTCCGCGTCGGCGAGCCCGGCCCGGACGGCGTCCGGCGGCTGACGGTCCACTCGCGGCCCGACGCGGACGGCCAGTGGACCCGGCACGCCACCGGCACCCTCGCCACCGGCGCGGCGGGCGCCGACGACCGTGCGGCGACCCCGGCGGGTGTCTGGCCGCCCGAGGGCGCCGAGGCGGTGGACACCGCGCAGTTGTACGACCGGTTCGCGTCGCTCGACGTGACCTACGGCCCCGCCTTCGGCGGCCTGGGCTCGGTGTGGCGGCGGGGCGACGAGCTGTTCGCCGAGGTCACCGCGCCCGACACGGCGAAGGTCGCCGGCTTCGGCCTGCATCCCGCCCTGCTCGACGCGGGGCTGCACCCGCTCGGCCTGGGCGTCTTCACCGCGGACGACGGCGCGGGCGGGCCGTGGCTGCCGTTCGCCTGGCACGGGGTGAGCCTGCACGCCACCGGTGCCGCCCGGCTGCGGGTGACCATCCGGCCGGCGGGCCCCAACGCCGTCGCGGTGGCCGTCGCAGATCATGCGGGTGCGCCCGTCGCCGCGATCGAGGCGCTGGCGGTGCGCCGCCTGCCCGCGGGCGCGCTCGCCGCCCTGACCAACCCGCGCCACCAGGCGATGCACGTGCTCGACTGGGTGCCGGTCCCGGTGGCCGACGGCGCGGCCACGGTCGCGGTCGTCGGCGGCGACCTGCCCGGCGCCACCACGTACGACAGCCTCGCCGCGATCACCGAGGTTCCCGGCCACGTGGTCCTCCCGATCACCCGCGACGGCGACGACCTCGTCGGGGACACCTACCGGGTGGCGGAGCGCACCCTCGCCGCCGTCCAGGAGTGGCTCGCCGACGACCGGTTCGCCGACGCCCGGCTGGTCCTGCTCACCGAGGGCGCCACGGACGGCACCGACCCGGCGCTCGCCGCCGTGTGGGGGCTCGTGCGCTCGGCGCAGTCCGAGAACCCCGGCCGGTTCGTCCTGGTCGACGTCGCCGGTCAGCGGTGGCAGGCGAACCTGGTGCCCGCGCTGCGTACGGGTGAACCGCAGCTCGTCCTGCGCGACGCCGAGGTGCTCGCGCCCCGCCTCGCCAAGGCGGCGGGCGAACCGGGCACGCCGCCGGAGATCACCGGAACCGTCCTGGTCACGGGCGCCTCCGGCACGCTCGGCCGCCTCGTCGCCCGGCACCTCGTCGCGCGCCACGGCGTCCGCCGGCTCGTGCTCGCCGGCCGCCGCGGCATGACCGAGGACCTGGCGATCCTGCACGACGAGCTGACCGCCCAGGGCGTGCACGTGACGGTGGCCGCCTGCGACGCCGCCGACCGCGAGGCGCTGGCCGCGCTCGTCGCGGAGCACCCGCCCACGGCGGTCGTGCACACGGCCGGCGTCCTCGACGACGGCATGATCGCGTCGCTCACGCCGGAGCGGCTCGCGACCGCGCTGCGCCCCAAGGTCGACGCGCTGGTCAACCTGCACGAGCTGGCCGGTGACCTGAGCGCCTTCGTCGTGTTCTCCTCGGCGGCGGGCGTCCTCGGCGGCCCCGGGCAGGGCAACTACGCGGCGGCCAACGCCTTCGTCGACGCGTTCGCCGCCCACCGGCGTGCCCGGGGCCTGCCCGCCGTCTCGCTGGCGTGGGGCATGTGGGCGCAGCGCACCGGCCTCACCGGCGCCCTCGACGACGCCGACCTGGCCCGGATGCGGCGCTCCGGCGTACGGCCGCTGTCCACGGAGGACGGTCTCGCGCTGTTCGACGAGGCGCTCGGCGCGCCGGAGGCCGCCCTCGTGCCGATCCACCTGGACCTCGCCGCGCTGCGGGAGCAGGCGACCGGCGGGGTGCTGCCCACGGTGCTGCGCGGCCTGGTCCGCACCCCGGCGCGACGCCAGGTCTCGGCCGACGCCGCGGCGGCCTCCGACCTGGTCGCGACCCTGGCCGGGCGGGGCCCTGCGGAGCGCCGCAAGGAACTCGTGGACATCGTCCGCGCGCAGGTCGCGGTCGTGCTGGGGCACGGCGGCGGCGACGCGGTCGGCGCCACGACGGCCTTCAAGGAGTTGGGCTTCGACTCGCTCACCGCGGTCGAGTTCCGCAACCGACTCAACGCGGTGGTCGGCCTGCGGCTGCCCGTCACCCTGGTCTTCGACTACCCCAACCCGACGGTGCTCGCCGAGCACCTGGACGCGGAGCTCTTCGACGGCGGGCCGGCCGCCGCCATGGTGGTGGCCTCCTCCGACGGCGGCGACGACCCGATCGCGATCGTCGGCATGGGCTGCCGCTTCCCCGGCGGCGCCAGCTCCCCGGAGAAGCTGTGGGACCTGGTCGCGGGGGGCGTCGACGCGGTGGCCGGCTTTCCGACCGACCGGGGCTGGGACATCGACAACCTTGTCGACACCGACCCGGACAAGCCCGGCCGCACGTACTGCGCGGAGGGCGCGTTCCTGTACGACGCGGCCTTGTTCGACGCCGAGTTCTTCGGCATCTCCCGACGCGAGGCCCTGGCCATGGACCCGCAGCAGCGGCTGTTCCTGGAGACCTCGTGGGAGGCCGTCGAGCGCGCCGGCATCGATCCCACCAGCCTCCGCGGCAGCCGCACCGGCGTGTTCGCCGGCCTCATGTACCACGACTACGTGGCCCACCTCCAGCACCTGTCCGCCGAGCTCGACGGGTTCATCGGCACCGGCGTCGCCGGCGGCGTGGTCTCCGGTCGGGTGTCGTACGCGCTGGGGCTGGAGGGGCCGGCCGTCACCGTCGACACGGCGTGCTCGTCGTCGCTGGTCACCCTGCACCTGGCCGCCCAGTCGCTGCGTCGGGGCGAGTGCGCCCTCGCCCTCGCCGGCGGCGTGACCGTGCTCGCGACGCCCAACGCGTTCATCGACTTCAGCCGCCAGCGGGCCCTCGCGCCGGACGGCCGGTGCAAGTCCTTCGCCGCCGGCGCGGACGGCACCGGCTGGGGCGAGGGAGTCGGCGTACTGGTGCTCGAGAAGCTCTCCGACGCGCGCCGCAACGGCCATCCGGTGCTCGCCGTCGTCCGCGCCACCGCCGTGAACCAGGACGGCGCGAGCAACGGCATGACCGCGCCGAACGGCCCCTCCCAGCAGCGACTGGTCAACCAGGCGCTCGCCGACGCGGGGCTGCGTCCCGCCGACGTGGACGCGGTGGAGGCGCACGGCACCGGCACCACGCTGGGCGACCCGATCGAGGCCCGGTCGCTCATCGCGACGTACGGCCGCGACCGGGGCGAGCAGCCGCTCTGGGTCGGCTCGATCAAGTCGAACATCGGGCACACGCAGGCCGCTGCCGGTGTCGCCGGGGTGATCAAGATGGTGGAGGCGATCCGGCACGGCGTGCTGCCGCAGACGCTGCACGTCGACGCGCCGTCGCCGCACGTGGACTGGGCCGACGGGGCCGTCCGGCTGCTGACCGAGGCGGTGCCCTGGCCGGAGACGGGACGCCCGCGCCGCGCCGGCGTCTCCTCGTTCGGCATCTCCGGCACCAACGCGCACGCGATCATCGAGCAGGCGCCGGAGCCGGTGGTGGTGGACTCGACGGCCGAGGTGCCGGTGGTGCCCCTGCTGGTGTCCGGCCGCGACCAGGCCGCGCTGCGCGACCAGGCGGCCCGGCTCGCCGCGCGCCTCACCGACGAGGCGTCCGCCGTCGATGTCGGCTACTCGCTCGCCACCACCCGGACCGCGCTGCGGCACCGGGCGGCCGTGCTCGGCGGGGACCTCGACGAGCTGCGCGCCGGCCTCTCCGCGCTGGCGCGCGGCGAGAACGCCTCCGGGGTCGTCGGCGGGGTCGCCGACACCGCCGGGGCGACCGCTCTGATCTTCACCGGTCAGGGGGCGCAGCGGGCGGGGATGGCGCGGGAGCTGCTGGCGTTCCCGGTGTTCGCGCGGGCGTTCGACGAGGTGTGCCGGGAGTTGGACGGGCATCTGGACCGGCCGTTGCGGGAGATCCTCGACAGCGAGGAGCTGCACCAGACGGGGTGGACGCAGCCCGCGTTGTTCGCGGTCGAGGTCGCGTTGTTCCGGCTGTTCGAGTCGTGGGGTGTGCGGCCCGACTTCGTGGCGGGGCACTCGATCGGTGAGTTGGCGGCGGCGCACGTGGCGGGGGTCTTCACGTTGGCCGACGCCGCCCGGTTGGTGGTCGCCCGCGGCCGACTGATGCAGGCGCTGCCGACCGGCGGGGCGATGGTGGCGGTGCGGGCCACGGAGGACGAGGTCGCGCCGCTGCTCTCCGGCGGGGTGGCCATCGCCGCGGTCAACGGACCGCAGTCGGTGGTGCTCTCCGGCGAGGAGGCGGCCACCCTGGCGGTCGCCGAGGAGTTGACCCGCGGCGGTCGCAAGACGAAGCGGTTGACCGTCTCGCACGCGTTCCACTCGCCGCTGATGGAGCCGATGCTGGCCGAGTTCCGCGCGGTCGCCGAGTCCGTCACCCACCAGCCGCCGACGATCCCCGTGCTCTCCACGGTCACCGGCGACGTCGCCGAGCTGACGCCCGAGTACTGGGTCACCCAGGTGCGGGCGACGGTGCGGTTCGCCGCGGCGGTCGAGGCACTGGCGGCACGCGGCGTACGCACCTTCCTGGAGCTGGGTCCGGACGCGGTGCTCACCGCCCTCGGCCGGGACTGCGTGGCGGACGCCGAGTTCGTGCCCGCGCAGCGCGCCGACCGCGACGGTGCGCTGGTGGTGGTCGAGGCCCTCGCCCGCCTGCACAGTCGAGGTGTGGTCGTCGACTGGGCGGCCTTCTTCGCCGGCGCGCGCCCGGTGGCGCTGCCCACGTACGCCTTCCAGCGCACCCGCCTGTGGCCGGACGCGCCCGCCGTCGCCGCGCCCGGCGACGACTTCTGGGCCGCGGTCGACCGCGACGACCTGGGCGCGCTGCTGGGTCTGGACGACACCGCGACCCTCAAGGACGTGGCGGTGGCCCTGTCGACGTGGCGGCGTGGGCCCGCGCCGGGCTACCAGCTGCGGTGGTCCCCGGTCACCGCGCTGCCGACCGCCGCGCTCCCGGGCGTCTGGCTGGTGCCGGAGGGCGTCGATCCCATCGCCGAGGCGATGGCCCGGCACGGCGCCGACGTCCGCGTGTACCGCGCCGGCACGGCCGACGAACTGCTCGACCTCGCGCCGGACCACGTGGTGTCGGGGGTGCTGACGACGCCCACCGGACCCGCCCCCGCCGAGCTGCTCGGGGCCCTCGACGAGGCCCGCATCGACGCCCCGGTGTGGGCGTTGACCCGGCAGGCGGTCGCGGTCGCCCCCGGCGAACGCGTCGCCGACCCGACCGGGGCCGCGGCGTGGGGCTTCGGCCGGGCCGCCGCCGTCACCACGCCCCGCGCCTGGGGTGGGGTCGTCGACCTGCCGGAGGCGCTCGACGAGCGGACCCTGAGCGCCCTGTGCCGGGTGCTCACCCGGGGCGCGGGTGAGGACCAGGTGGCGCTGCGCCCGGCGGGCGTCTTCGCCCGCCGGCTCGTCGCGGCACCCGCGCACGCGGGTGACCCGTGGCGGCCGGCCGGCACGGTCGCGCTGCACGGTGGGCCGCTGGCGGAGCGGATCGCCGCCCTGCTGGAGGCGGCGGGCGCGACGGTCACCACGGGCGCCGCCGACACGGTGGTCGTCACCAGCGACGCCGACGACGCGGTCGCGACCGCCCTCGCCGCCGAGGCGGAGCGGCTCGTGCTCGTGCACACGGTCGACGAGCTGTTCGGGGTCGCCGGCGCCGCCGAGACGGCGGCCGTGTTCGACGCGATCGCCCAGCGGCGTGACGGGGCGGTGTGCGTAGCGGTCGGGCCGGACCTCACCGTCGAGCGGTTCGCCGCCGCGGTGGGCGCGGGCGCCGTCGGCCGGGTCGCGGCCGACGTGGACTGGGCCTCGTTCGTGCCCGACTACACCCGCTACCGGCCGAGCCCGCTGCTGCGGGAGCTGCCGGACGCGATGCGTCACATCTCCGAGTCCGCCGAGGACACGCTCGACGTGGACAGCCCGGACGCCGTGCGTCGGCTGCTCGACGGCGCCGACGAGGCGGAGAGCCGCACGGTGCTGTCGCACGTGGTGCGGGCACAGACCGCGTACACGCTCGGTCTGCCGTCGGCGGCCACCGTCGAGGAGGACCGGGAGTTCCTCGACATCGGCTTCTCCTCGCTCACCGCCGTGGAGCTGCGCCGCAGGCTCGAAGCCCTCACCGGGCTGGAGCTGACGGCCGCGCTCGTCTACGACCACCCGACACCCGCCGAGGTGGTCGAGGAACTGCTCGCCCAGCGGGCCCTCGTCGCGTAGCCGACCCCCCCCCACGACGTGGAGCGGCCCCCTTCCTCACCCCCCTCACATAAGGAAGCCCACATGAGCAAGTCCGCTCGGATGAGCACCCTGATCAAGCCGCCCAAGGTGGCGTGGAACCCGACGGATCGCCGGCTGCTGCGCGCGGCGGGCATCGCCGACCTGCGCGCCGTCGCCCGCCGGGCCGTGCCGCGGATGGTGTTCGACTACTGCGACGGGGCGGCGGACAGCGAGCGCAGCCTCAGCCGCGCGCGGGAGACCTTCGCGAACATCGAGTTCCAGCCGTCGGTTCTGCGCGACGTGTCCAAACTGGACACCAGCCGTACGGTGCTGGGAAAGCGGCAGAAGCTGCCGTTCGCCCTGGCGCCCGTCGGGTTCAACCGGGTGATGCACGCCGAGGGCGAGCCGGCGGTCGCCTCGGTCGCGCAGCAGTTCGGTGTGCCGTACTCGGTCTCCACCCTCGCCACCACGTCGCTGGCGGACGTCGCCGCCGCCGCGCCGGAGGGCCGGCACTGGTTCCAGCTGTACTTCGCCGAGGACCGGGCGATGGTCAAGGAGCTGCTCGCGCTCGCGGAGGAGGCCAGGTTCGACACGATCCTGCTGACGCTGGACACGCCGATCTCCGTCCCGCGCCGCCGCGACATCCGCAACGGGCTCACCATCCCGCCGTCGATGAGCGTCGCCACCTTCGCCGAGGCGTGCCTGCACCCGGGTTGGTGGGTGCGGCAGTTCCGGGCGGGCGCCCCGTCGCCGCAGGTGCTGAAGGCGACCGGCGGGTCCGCGTCGGACATGATCAAACGGGTGTTCAACCCGCGGTTGTCCATCGAGGACGTCGAGTGGCTGCGCGGCGCCTGGTCGGGAAAGCTCGTCGCCAAGGGCGTGCAGAGCGTCGCGGACGCCAAGCGGGTCGCGGCCGTCGGGGTCGACGGGGTGTGGCTGTCCACGCACGGCGGGCGCAAGCTCGACCGGGCACCGGTGCCCGTCGAGCTGCTGCCGCACGTGGTCGACGAGGTCGGTGACCGGGTCGAGGTGCTCGTCGACACCGGCATCACCTCGGGCGCGGACATCGTGGCCGCGATCGCGCTGGGCGCCAGCGCCGCGGTGGTCGGTCGGGCCTACCAGTACGGCTTGATGGCCGGCGGCCGGCGCGGCGTCGTACGCGCGATGGAGATTCTCAGCCGGGAGATCGAAATCACCATGAAGCTGCTCGGGGTCGGTTCAATGGACGAGTTGAACCGTTCCCACATCAAGTTCCGCTGATTTCGCGACTCTGCGGTCGGGACGCCGCCTTCCCGGGTGGTGAGGGGTGCGGGTAGGGGTACCTGCCCCATCTCCCGTTCGTAATGATCGGACTGTCGTATTTCGGAGCATACCTGGAGGTATTTGTGGCACGCATGAGCGGGAATGGCCACTGCCGTTCATTCAACGGGGACGGGAGGATGGACATCATGGCCCGCGACGACGCCACGGGCCATCTGCTGGTCTTTCCGCACACCGGCAGCTTCCGTGGCAGCGAGACCTTCGACAAGCCGGAGTTGATCAGCACCAGCTTCCATCCGCAGCGGAACCACGTGGTGGTCCGTCCCATCGACGTCACCGGTAACGGTTATGCCGACGTCATCGGCGTCAGCATGACCTATGCGAACGCGACCCACGGCATTTTTCTCTACCCGAACAAGGGCGGGCTGAACGGCCTCGACACCCTCGGCGAGCCGATCCGCATCTCCGGCGCACGCGACGACAAGAAGTGGGAGACCCTGGGCATCGCGGACGTCGACATGGACGGCTGCGACGACATGTTCGGCCGGGAACAGAACGCGGGCAACGTCGACGCGTTCTTCAACCAGCGGGAGGTCAAGCAGAACGAGACGTACGACCGCACCGCGCACCGACTGGTGACCGTCGACGTCAACGACTTCCCGCTCGCAATGGCCGACATCACCGGCACCGGCCGCCCCGATCTGCTGGTCCGCCGTGCCAACGGCGACCTCGACCTGTACGAGTTCGCGCACAACACCTCCGGCGAGGGCCAATGGTGGCAGGGCGAGGGCCGTTGGTACACGCTCGGCCGGGGCTGGCAGGAGTTCGCGCACATCTCGGTGACCGACATCGACCTCGACGGCCGGCCGGACCTGCTGGCCGTACGCGCCGACGGCACGCTCGTGGTCCACCTGCACAACGGCAAGTTCGCCCCGGACCGGCCGGACGCGACGATGTCCGCACCGGAGGTCATCGCGACCGGTTGGCAGAAGTACTCGGTGGTGAGCTGACGTGGACCCACTCGTGACCAACGGGCCCAGCACCGCGGACGTGCGACGGGACGAGGCAGCGACGAGCGCGGACGCGGAGAGCCAGACCCGGTGGCGGCTGTCGGTGGACTCGGCCCGATGCGTCACCTCGGGCTTCTGCGTCGGCAGCGCGCCGGACCACTTCACGATGGAGCAGGTCTCCCGGCCGTCGGCCGACGTGGTGGCGCCGGATGACGCGGTGGTCGAGGCCGCCGAGTGCTGTCCGGTGGAGGCCATCTTGGTGCTCGACGCGCGAACCGGAACGCAGATCGCCCCGAAGCTGGTGCCGCCCCCAACCGCGTAGCCACCCGACCCGTCCGGCCCGAGGAGGGCCCAGCGGAGGGCTGGAGGAGTCGGACGCCCGGTCGAACCACCGGTGACCGCAGGAGACGTTCGAACGGCCCACCGGCACCAGGCGCAGTCCTGGAGCCGGTGGGCCGTTCCTCGTCGGGCAGGTGGACGCGGGCAGGCCGCTCGCGGTCGCCGGCCTCCCACCCAGGTCGTGCCCAGAGGTGGGAGGCCGGTCCGCAGATCGCCGGGTGCTCCTAAGCGTTCACGGACCACGTGGCGCTCCAGGCATCGAATGATCTTCTTTTTGCTTCGGGTCAGGCGTTGTCCAGCTCGCTGTCCAGGATGTCGAACAGGTCGTCCGCCGTGACCGAGGCGAGGTCCGTGGCCTCGGCCGGGCTGGACTTGTCGCGCCACTTGGTCAGCAGCCGTTGCAGGGCTGCGGCGATGTCCGTCTCCGCCGTCTGCGCCGCGTCCACCGACTCCAGCGTCGCCTCCAACTTGGCGATGGTGTCCACCAGGCTGCGCAGCTTGAGCTTCGCCTCGTTGCCGCCCAGCTCCTCCATCAGGTGCTTGACGAGCGCCGCAGGCGTGGGGTGGTCGAACATCAGCGTCGCCGGCAACCGCAGACCGGTGGCCTGGTTGAGTCGGTTGCGCAACTCCACCGCCGTCAGCGAGTCGAAGCCCATCTGCTTGAACGCCTGGTCCACCCGGATGGTCTCCACCGACCCGTGAGCCAGCACCGTGGCGACGTTCGCGCGTACCAGGGTCAGCAGCACGTCGCGCTGTTCCGGCTCGGCGAGCCCGGCCAGCCGGCTGGACAGCGACTGCGCGGTACCCGTCGAGGTGATGCGCCGCGGGCGGGTGAAGGACCGCAACGGTGGCGGCGCCGTCGTGCTCGTCCGCAGGGCGCTCACGTCGAGCTTCATCGGGACCAGGCACGGCTCGTCCGTCCGGCAGGCCGCGTCGAACAGCGCGAGCCCCTCTTCGACCGTGTGCGCCAGCACGCCGCTGCGGCCGATCCGGGCCAGGTCGGCATCGGTCAGCCCACTCGTCATCTCGCCACCGCTGCGCCACAGGCCCCAGGCCAGTGACGTCGCCGCGAGGCCGGCTGCCCGGCGCCGCGTGGCCAGCGCGTCGAGGAAGACGTTCGCGGCCGCGTAGTTCGCCTGACCCGCCGTGCCCAGCACCCCCGTCGCCGAGGAGAACAGCACGAACAACTCGACGTCGCCGGCCAGCTCGTGCAGGTTCAGCGCCGCGTCGACCTTGGCGCGCAGCACCGTGTCCACCCGCTCCGGCGTGAGCGTCTCGACCGTACCGTCGTCCAGGACGCCCGCCGCGTGCACGACACCGACCAGGTCGGGCAGGGAGATCAGGAGCGCCGACAGCGCGGCCCGGTCGGCGGCGTCGCAGGCGGCCACCGTGATCCTGGCGCCCAGCGACTCCAACTCGGCCGACAGCTCCGCGGCGCCCGGCGCGGCCGGCCCGCGACGGGAGGTCAGCACGAGGTGACGGGCACCGTGGTTGGTGACCAGGTGGCGGGCCAGCGCGGCGCCCAGGGCACCCGTGCCGCCGGTGACGAGCACGGTGCCCGCCGGGTCGAACAGGCGGCGCTCCGACGCGGCCGCGAACGTCGCGAGCCGTGGCACGGACAGCGCACCCTCGCGGACGGCCACCTGCGGCTCACCGGTCGCCACGGCCGCGCCGACGAGTGCCGGGTCGTCGGTGTCGACGAGGACGAAACGGTCGGGATGCTCGGTCTGCGCGGAGCGGACCAGGCCCCAGACGGCCGCACCCGCCGGGTTCGTGCCGTCGGCCGCACCCCGGGAGACGAACACCAGCGGGGAGCGGTCGCCGGGCAGCCACTCGTGGATCGCCGCGAGCGCCTGGTGCACGGCGGTCCGTACCGCCTCGGCGTCCGCGCCGGTGCCGATTTCGAAGACGTCGAACCCGTCGGCGGGGGCCACGGGCGCGGGTACGGGCAGCCACTCCAGTCGGTGCAGCCCGTTCGGGCCGGCGGCGGTACGCAGCTGTTCGAGCGTCACCGGCCGCGCCACCAGCGACTCGACCGTGGCCACCGGCATGCCGGTGCCGTCGGCGAGTGCCAGGGTGTACGCGTCCCCGGCGGTGGGGGTGAGCCGTACCCGCAGCGACGTCGCCTCGGCGGTCAGCACCCGGACGCCGTGCCAGCTGAACGGCAGACGCAGCGGCCCGTCGGTGCCGGAGGCCAGGAAGATCGGGTGCAGGGCCGCGTCCAGCAGCGCCGGGTGCAGTCCGAACCGGCCAGCCGGGGCCTCGGCGGGGAGCGTGACCTCAGCGAACAGTTCGTCGCCGCGTCGCCAGGCCGCCACCAGACCCCGGTACGCGGGCCCGTAGTCGACGCCGAGTTCGGCGACCCGGTCGTAGAGGTCCTCGACCGGTGCCGGGACGGCGTCGGCGGGTGGCCACTCGCCGGGCCAGTCGCCGCCGGCCTCTGCGGCGGTGTCGAGCAGGCCGCTCGCGTGCTGCGTCCACGGCTCGCCGTCGGCCGCGTCCTCACGCCGGGAGTGCACCCGCAGCGACCGGCGCCCGGACTCGTCGGGTTCCCCGACCTCGACCTGCACCTGTACCGCACCGTCCGCCGGCAGCACCAGCGGCGCGTGCAGGGTCAGCTCCTCGATGAGGTCGAGGTCGACGTGCTCGGCGGCCCGCCGCGCGAGTTCGACGAACGCGGCGCCGGGGAGCAGGACCGTGTCGAGGACGGTGTGGTCGGCCAGCCAGGGCTGCTCGCGCAGGGACAGCCGTCCGGTGAGGACGGTCCGTTCCGAGCCGGCGAGCCCCAGCACCGCGCCGAGCAGCGGGTGGTCCGCCGTGCCGAGCCCGAGCCCGGTGGCGGACGCCGGACCGTCGTCGGCGATCAGCCAGTACCGCTGGCGCTGGAACGGGTACGTCGGCAGTTCCACCTGCTGGGTGTCGGCGAGGTACGCGTCGGGGTCGGGGCTGGTGCCGGTGGTGAAGAGGTGGCCGACGGCCCTGGCGAGGCTGTGTGTCTCGGGCTGTCCCCGGCGCATGGTGGCGATGCCGGTGGTGTCGCCGGTGGTGGTGGCGAGGACGGTGTCGGGGCCGATCTCGAGGAAGGTGCCGACGCGGTGGGTGCTGGTGAGGGCGCTGACGGCGTCGTGGAAGCGGACCGCGTCGCGGACCTGGGCGACCCAGTGGTCGGGGGTGGGGTCGAGCGGCTGGCCCGTGCGGGTGGAGATGACGGGGATGGCGGGCTCGTGGTGGGTGATGGACTCGGCGACGGCGCGGTAGTCGTCGAGCATCGGGTCCATCAGGTGGGAGTGGAAGGCGTGGGAGACGGTCAGTCGTTTCGTCTTGTGGCCCTGGGCGGCGAGGTGTTCGGCGGCGGCGAGGGTGGCGGTCTCGTCGCCGGAGATGACGAGGTCGGCGGGGGTGTTGACGGCGGCGATGCCGACCCGGTCGTCGAGGTGGGGGGTGACCTGTTCCTCGGTGGCCTGCACGGCGACCATGGCGCCGCCGGTGGGTAGCGCCTGCATGAGGGTGGCGCGGGCGGCGACGAGTCGGGCGGCGTCGGTGAGGTTCCAGACGCCGGCGACGTGGGCGGCGGCGAGTTCACCGATGGAGTGCCCGGCCAGGTGGTCGGGGCGGACGCCCCAGGATTCGAGGAGCCGGTACAGGGCGACCTCGAAGGCGAACAGCGCGGGTTGGGTGTAGCCGGTGCGGTGCAGGTCGTCGGTGTCGATGACCTCCCGCAACGGCCGGTCCAGATGCGCGTCCAACGCGGTGCACACCTCGTCGAACGCGGCGGCGAACACCGGATGGGCGGCGGCGAGTTCCGTGCCCATACCCACCCGCTGCGCGCCCTGCCCCGTGAACAGGAAGGCCAGCCCGCCCGTCTCGGGGACGCCGGTGACCAGGTTGGTGGCGCCCTGTCCGGTGGCCAGCGCGGTGAGGCCGGCGAGGAACTCCTGCCGGTCGGCCCCGGTGACGGCCGCCCGGTGGGTGAAGGTGACCCGGGTGGCGAGGGATCGGGCGACGTCGGCGTCCGGCAGGTCGGGGTGGGCGGTGAGGTGGTCGTGCAGGCGGCGGGCCTGGTCCCGCAGGGCCGGCTCGGAGCGGGCGGACATCAGCCACGGCACCACCGGCGGCGGGGTGTCGGCGGTGGCCGGGACGGCGGCGGGCGGCTCCTCGATGATCACGTGCGCGTTCGTCCCGCTGACCCCGAACGAGGAGATTCCCGCGCGACGCGGGTGGCCGTTCCGCCGCCACTCGGCCTGCTCGGTCAGCAGCGCGACCGAGCCCGCCGACCAGTCGATCTTCGGAGACGGCTCGTCGACGTGCAGGGTGCGCGGCAGCAGCCCGTGCCGCAGGGCGAGGACCATCTTGATGATCCCGCCGACGCCGGCGGCGGCCTGGGTGTGGCCGATGTTCGACTTCAGCGAGCCCAGCCACAGCGGCCGTTGGCGGTCCTGCCCGTAGGTGGCCAGGATGGCCTGTGCCTCGATCGGGTCGCCCAGGGCGGTGCCGGTGCCGTGCGCCTCGACCGCGTCCACCTCGGCGGCGCTCAGGCCCGCGTTGGCCAGCGCGGCCCGGATCACCCGCTGCTGCGACGGCCCGTTCGGCGCGGTGAGCCCGTTGGAGGCGCCGTCCTGGTTCATGGCCGAACCACGGACGACGGCGAGGACCCGGTGGCCGTTGCGGCGGGCGTCGGACAGCCGCTCGACCACCAGCACGCCGACGCCCTCCGCCCAGGCGGTGCCGTCGGCGGCGGCGGCGAACGACTTGCACCGGCCGTCGCGGGCGAGACCCCGCTGCTTGGAGAACTCGACGTACAGGCTGGGCGTGGACATGATGGTCACCCCGCCGGTCAGCGCGAGGGAACACTCGCCGGAGCGCAGCGCCTGCACCGCGAGGTGCAGGGCCACCAGCGACGACGAGCACGCGGTGTCGACGGTGATCGCCGGACCCTCCAGCCCGAAGGTGTACGCCACCCGGCCCGAGGTGATGCTGCCCGCGGTGCCGGTGCTGAGGAACCCCTCGACGCCGTCGGGCACCGTGCTCGACCCGGTTGCGTAGTCGTGCGTCATGAGGCCGGTGAACACACCGGTGGCCGAGCCACGCAGCGCGTCCGGCCGCAGACCGGCGTTCTCCAGCGCCTCCGAGCACGTCTCCAGGAACATCCGCTGCTGCGGGTCCATCGCCAGGGCCTCGCGCGGGCTGATGCCGAAGAACTCCGCGTCGAATCCGGCCGCGTCGAGCAGGAAGCCGCCCTGGCTGACGTAGCTGGTGCCTGGGGTGTCCGGATCGGGATCGAACAACGTGTCCAGCGCCCAGCCACGGTCGGTCGGGAAACCGGTGATGCCCTCGCGACCGTTGACCAGCAGTTGCCACAGCTCGTCCGGCGAGTCGACGTCGCCGGGGTAGCGGCAGGCCATGCCGACGATCGCGATCGGCTCGTCGGTGGGGCGGGCAGCGACCGTCGGCACGGCCGGCTGCCGCTCGTCCTCCCGGCCACTGAGTTCGCTGAGCAGGAACCCGGCGAGGCTGTCCGGGACGGGGTAGTCGAAGGTCAGCGTCGCGGGCAGCCGAAGGCCCGTCGCGGTGTTGAGCCGGTTGCGCAACTCGACGGCCATCAGTGAGTCGAAGCCGAGCTGGCGGAACGGGGCGGTCACGGAGACCGCGTCCACGTCCGGTTGGGCGAGCACCGTCGCGACCTGCGTACGCACGATGTCGAGCAGGAGCCTGCGCTGCTCCTCCTCGCTGCGGCCGGCCAGCTTGCGCGCCAGCGCGGTGGCGCCCGGCCGGTTCGCGGCCTGCCGCCGGCGCGGCACCTTCGCCAGGCCGTGCAGCGGTGGCGCGGCGTTCGTCGCGGCGCGTACCGCGGCGACGTCGATGGTGACGGGCACCAGGTGCGCCTCGTCCGAGCGGGTCGCGGCGTCGAAGAGCGCGAGTCCTTCCTCGACGCTGTGCGCAAGGAGCCCTCCGCGCGCGATCCGGGCCAGGTCGGTCTCGCCGAGCTGGCTGGTCATCGTGCTGCTCTCCGCCCAGAGACCCCAGGACAGGGAGGTCGCGGCCCGGCCCCCGGCTCGCCGCCGCGTGGCCAGGCCGTCCAGGAACGTGTTCGCCGCCGCGTAGTTCGCCTGTCCGGCGGTGCCGACGACGCCCGCGACGGAGGAGTACAGCACGAACAGCTCGACGTCGCCCGTCAGCTCGTGCAGGTTGAGTGCGGCGTCGACCTTGGGTCGCAGGACGGCGTCCAGCCGCTCGGGCGTGAGGGACTCCAGGACGCCGTCGTCGAGTACGCCCGCGGTGTGCACCACGCCCACGAGCGGCCGGGAGAGGCCGGCGAGCAGCGCGGCCAGCGCCTCGCGGTCGGCGGTGTCACACGCGACGACGTCGACCGTGGCGGCGCCGAGGGTGCTCAGCTCCTCGGCCAGGGTGGCGGCGCCCGGCGCGTCCTGGCCCCGGCGCGAGACGAGGACCAGGTGTTCCGCGCCGTGCCGGGTGACCAGGTGACGGGCGAGCGCGGCGCCGAGCGTCCCGGTGCCACCGGTGATCAGGACGGCCCCCGACGGGTCGAACAGCCTGTGATTGGCGCCGGGGGAGACGGCGTACCGGGCCAGTCGCGGCACGGTCAGCGCCCCGTCCCGGATGGCGAGCTGCGGCTCCCCGGTGTCGATCGCCGCGGCGAGGACGCGCTCGGACTTCTCGGCGCCGTCGGTCTCGACGAGCACGAAGCGGTCCGGGTGCTCGGCCTGGGCGGAGCGGACCAGACCCCACGCCGCCGCGCCCGCGAGATCCCCGGCGTGGGTGACCACGGCCAGCCGCGTGGTGCCGGCCGCCGTCCGCTGGACGGTCGCCAGGGTCTCGTGCAGGGACCGCCGTACAGCGTCGGCGGTGTCGCCCGACTCGACCCGGAACACCTCGACGTCGGGCGCGCCGGCGCCGGTCGGGGCGGCCACCGCAACCCATTCCGGGCGGTACAGCGCCGGGGCGGGCCCGCTCGCGCCGGCCAGTCCGCTCGTCGCGACCGGACGGACGGCGACCGCGTCCGCGCTCAGCACCGGGTTGCCGTCGTCGTCGGTGGTGCTCACCCGCAGGGCGTTCTCGCCGGCCGGGGTCAGGCGGACCCGCAGCGTCGACGCCCCCCGGCGGTGCAGTCGCACGCCCCGCCAGGAGAAGGGCAGCCACGCCTGGCCGCCCGGGCCCTCGCCGCCGTCGACGTGCAGCACCAGCGGGTGCATGGCGGCGTCGAGCAGCGCCGGGTGCACACCGAACCGCACGGCGGCCGGTTCCTCCTCGGTACGCAGGGTGGCCCGGGCGAACAGCTCGTCGCCGCGCCGCCACACCTCCTGGACGCCCTGGAACGCGGGGCCGTAGCAGAATCCGCGGGCCAGCAGCCAGCCGTAGAAGTCACCGATGTCGACCGTCTCCGCGCCGGCCGGTGGCCACTCCTCCACCGCCGGTGCCGGCGCCGGCGCGTCGGCCAGCATGCCGGAGGCGTGGCACGTCCACTCCGCGTCCGACGCCTGGTCGGCCGGTTGGGAGTGGACGCCGAACTCGCGGCGGCCCTGCTCGTCGGGCCGGCCGACCCACACCTGGAGGTTGACCCGCTGCTGTTCGGTCAGTGTCAGCGGGGCCTGGAGGGTGAGTTCCTCGACCATGGTGCTGCCGGTGTGCTCGGCGGCGTGCGCGGCCAGCTCCAGGAACGCGGTGCCGGGGAGCAGGACCGTGTCGAGGACGGCGTGGTCGACCAGCCAGGGCTGCTCGCGCAGGGAGAGGCGCCCGGTGAGCACGAGCCGGTCGGTGTCGGTCACGCTCAGCACCGCGCCGAGCAGCGGGTGGCGCGTCACGGTGAGGCCGGCCGCGCTCACGTCGCCCGCGCCGGTCGGCCGCAGCCAGTACGACCGCCGCTGGAACGGGTACGTCGGCAGTTCCACCTGCTGGGTGTCGGCGAGGTACGCGTCGGGGTCGGGGCTGGTGCCGGTGGTGAAGAGGTGGCCGACGGCCCTGGCGAGGCTGTGTGTCTCGGGCTGTCCCCGGCGCATGGTGGCGATGCCGGTGGTGTCGCCGGTGGTGGTGGCGAGGACGGTGTCGGGGCCGACCTCGAGGTAGGTGCCGACGCGGTGGGTGCTGGTGAGGGTGGTGACGGCGTCGTGGAACCGGACGGCCCGGCGGACCTGGTCGACCCAGTGGTCGGGGGTGGGACGCAGCGGCTGACCGTCGACGGTGGAGATCAGGGTGATCCGGGGTTCGTGGTGGGTGATGGACTCGGCGACGGCGCGGTAGTCGTCGAGCATCGGGTCCATCAGGTGGGAGTGGAAGGCGTGGGAGACGGTGAGTCGCTTGGTCCGGTGTCCGGCGCGGGCCAGTTCCTGCGCGGCTGCCAGCGTGGCGGCCTCGTCGCCGGAGATGACCAGGTTGGTGGGGGTGTTGATCGCGGCGATGCCGACGTGGTCGTCGAGGTGGGGGCTGACCTGTTCCTCGGTGGCCTCGACCGCGACCATCGCGCCGCCGGTGGGTAGGGCCTGCATCAGCCGACCGCGGGCGGCGACGAGCCGGGCGGCGTCGGTGAGGTTCCAGACGCCGGCGACGTGGGCGGCGGCGAGTTCACCGATGGAGTGCCCGGCCACGGCGTCGGGGTGGATGCCCCACGATTCGAGGAGGCGGTGGAGGGCGACCTCGAAGGCGAACAGCGCGGGTTGGGTGTAGCCGGTCTGGTGCAGGTCGTCGGTGTCGATGACCTCCCGCAACGGCCGGTCCAGATGCGCGTCCAACGCGGTGCACACCTCGTCGAACGCGGCGGCGAACACCGGATGGGCGGCGGCGAGTTCGGTGCCCATACCCACCCGCTGCGCGCCCTGCCCCGTGAACAGGAAGGCCAGCCCGCCGGGGGAGGGGGTGCCGGTGACCAGTTCGTCCGCGCTGCTGCCGCCGGCGAGGGCGGTGAGGCCGGCGAGGAGTTCCTGCCGCTCGGCCCCGGTGACGGCGGCGCGGTGGGCGAAGGTGGTCCGGGTCGTGACCAGCGAGCGGGCGACGTCGGCGACCCGCAGGTCGGGGTGGGCGACGAGATGGTCGTGCAGCCGGCGGGCCTGGTCCCGTAGCGCCGGCTCGGAGCGCGCCGACAGCAGCCACGGCACCACCGGCTGCGCACCCGCGGGGGCGTCGGCGGCCGGGACCGCGTCGGCGGGCGGCTCCTCGATGATCAGATGTGCGTTCGTCCCGCTCATTCCGAAGGAGGAGACAGCGGCCCGGCGCGGACGGTCGCCGGCGGGCCAGGGCACCGGCTCGGTCAGCAGCGACACCGCCCCCGCCGACCAGTCCACCTTGCTGCTCGGCTCGTCGACGTGCAGGGTGCGCGGCAGCAGCCCGTGCCGCAGGGCGAGGACCATCTTGATGATCCCGCCGACGCCGGCGGCGGCCTGGGTGTGGCCGATGTTCGACTTCAGCGAGCCCAGCCACAGCGGCCGTTGGCGGTCCTGCCCGTAGGTGGCCAGGATGGCCTGTGCCTCGATCGGGTCGCCCAGGGCGGTGCCGGTGCCGTGCGCCTCGACCGCGTCCACCTCGGCGGCGCTCAGGCCCGCGTTGGCCAGCGCGGCCCGGATCACCCGCTGCTGCGACGGCCCGTTCGGCGCGGTGAGCCCGTTGGAGGCGCCGTCCTGGTTGACGGCCGACCCACGGACGACAGCCAGCACCGGGTGGCCGTTGCGGCGGGCGTCGGACAGCCGCTCGACCACCAGCACGCCGACGCCCTCCGCCCAGCCGGTGCCGTCGGCGTCGTCGGAGAACGCCTTGCACCGGCCGTCCGGGGAGAGGCCGTTCTGGCGGGAGAACTCGGTGAAGGCCTCCGTGCCGGACATCACGGTCACCCCGCCCGCCAGCGCCATCGCGCACTCGCCGGAGCGCAGCGCGCGTACGGCCAGGTGCAGCGCGACCAGCGACGACGAGCAGGCCGTGTCGACGGTCATCGCGGGGCCCTCCAGGCCCAGGGCGTACGCGATCCGGCCGGACGCCACGCTGTTCGCGATGCCGGTGATGAGGAAGCCGTCGACGCCGTCCTCCTCGCTGTGCCCGACCCGGCCGTAGTCCTGCGACGGCAGGCCGGTGAAGACGGCGGTGTCGCTGCCCCGCAGCGAGGTCGGTGGGATGCCCGCGTGCTCCAGCGCCTCCCACGCGGTCTCCATGAGCACCCGCTGCTGCGGGTCCATCGCCAGCGCCTCGCGGGGGCTGATGCCGAAGAACTCCGCGTCGAACTCGTCCGCGTCGTGCAGGAAGCCACCCGCGGTCGCCTTGCAGGTGCCCGGACCGTCGCCGGCGAACAGCGCGGCGAGGTCCCAGCCGCGGTTGGTGGGGAAGTCGCCGACGGCGTCCGTCCCACTCTCGACCACCCGCCACAGGTCGTCCGGGGAGGTGACGCCGCCCGGGAAACGGCAGGCCATGCCGACGATCGCGATGGGCTCGCTGTCGTCGTGCGCCTCGACGGCGGCGGGCACCGTCTCGGTCGCGCCCAGGCCCAGGGCGTCCAGCAGGTGGCTGGCGAGGATGTCCGGCGTCGGGTAGTCGAAGACCAGGCTCGCCGGCAGGGTCAGCCCGGTCGCGGCGCAGAGCCGGTTGCGCAGCTGCACGGCGGTGAGCGAGTCGTAGCCGAGCTGACGGAACGGCGTCTCGCCGTCGATCGTCGCGGGCGCCTGGTCTCGCAGGACCTCGCCGGTCGCGGTCCGCACGACGTCGCGCAGCAGGTCGAGCCGGTCGCTCTCGGGCGTCGCCAGCAGCCGCTCGACGAGGACGCTCCGGGCACCTTCGGCGTCGCCCTCGGCGGTCAGCACGGGGCGCGCGGCGACCACGCAGGGCTCGGCCGCCGCCAGCGCGGCGTCGAGGAGGGCGGTACGTCGTGCCACCGGCAGTCGGATGAACCCCGGAGCGGTCCACGCCATGGAGACCCCGGGCAGGCCGAGCGCGCGCCGGTGCCGCACCAGCGCGTCGGCGGCGAGGGTGACGGCGGCGTCCCGGCCGTCCGAGAGCAGCACGAGGCCGGTCCGGTCCCGCTCGACCGTCGCGTCGTGCAGCGCCAGCATCTCCTCGGCCGTGAGGTCCACCGCCGCGACGGTGGTGACCGGCCGGTCGCCGAGCACGGCCACCAGCGACTCCCGGTCGAACGGCACGCCGGGGTGCACGGAGACCTCGGCGCCGAACGTCGCCAGCTCCGCCGGCGCGCCGGCGGGGACGTCCTCCGTCCCCACCAGGACCAGTTCGCGTACGTCGTGGGCCGCCACGAGATGACGGGCGAGCGCCGCGTCGTACGAACGGGCGACGAGCACGACCGTGCCCTGCTGCGGTGCGCCGCCGGGCCGGGCGGGGACGGCCGCGTACCGGGGCAGGAACAGCTCACCCGCGATGACGGCCAGCACGTCCTCGCCGGACGCCACGGCCGCGCGCAGCACGTCGGTGCTCACCCCGTCGGCGTCGACCAGCACGAGCCGGTCGGGACGGCGGAGCTGGTGCGCCCGCGCCACCGCCCACGCGGCGGCCTGTCGAGCAGCGGTGGCGTCGGCGCCGTGCAGGGCACCTCGGGTCAGCACGACCAGGCGCGAGTCCGCCGGCCGGTCCTCGTCGAGCGTCCGCTCCAGCAACTCGGACAGGGTGACGGGATCGGGGTAGCTGTCGACGGTGAGTCCGTCGTCGGTGAGGCCGGCGACGAGTTCGGGCGGGCCCACGACCGACCAGGTGAGCTGGCCTGCCGGCCGCTCCGGCGCCGGCTCCCAGCGCAGCGCGTGCAGCGCGTCGTGCTGCGACCCGGCCGCGCAGAGCAGTCGGCCGGGCAGCTCGGGGAGCCGGTGGCGGACGGGGCTGCCGAGGGCGGTGCGGGGGATCCGCCGGACCAGGTACGTCTCGACCGGCACCGCGGCGGTGGACAGCTCCGCGCGGCACGTCGCCAGCAGGAGCGCGGCGTCCACGTCGGAGCCGACCACGTACGCGACCGGCCCGTCCGGCCCGGCCAGGGTCGCCGCGTCGACGACCCCGGACACGCCCCGCAGCACGGTGTCGATCCGGTCCAGCCGCACCCGCTCACCGCGGACGTCGGCCATGTCGACCAGCCGACCGGTGACCGTGAGGTGCCCGGAGTCGTCGCGGCGGGCCAGGTCACCCGTGCGGTACCAGCCTCCGCCCATCGCCTCGGCCGTCCGGGCGGCGAGGTTGTGGTAGCCGCCGGCCATCACGTTCGGGCCGCTGACCCAGACCTCACCCTCCTGACCGGGGCTGAGATCGGCGCCCGAGCGGGGGTCGACCACCCGGACGTTCAGGCCCGGCAGGGGGAGGCAGCGCCGCTCCGCGTCGCCGCCCGGCCAGCTCACCGCGATCAGGCCGGACGTCTCGGCGGTCACGTAGCCGGCGAGCAGCGGCGCGGAGAACGCGGCCTCGAACCGCTGGCGCAGCGTCGGGTCCACGGGGCCGACGGCCAGGCCGACCCGTACCCCCGCCACGTCGGAGGGCGGCGTGGCCAGCAGGGCGCGGTGCGTCGCGCCGCTGCCCACCAGCACGGTGCCGTCCAGCGTGGTGAGCGCGGCGCGCATCTCGTCGGGGGACAGGTCGCCGGCGAGCCGTACCGTCGCCCCCGCCGCCGCGGCGGCGACGAGTTGTCCGAACCAGACGTGCACGGGCAGCATCCACAGCACCCGGTCGTCCTCGGTGCAACCGAGCCCGGCCAACTGCGCCGCCACGGCGGGCCACAGCGCGTTGCGGGTGGTGGCGAGCACACCCTTGCGGGCGCCGGTCGTCCCCGCCGTGTAGGTGAGGAACGTCAGGTCGTCGAGGCCGGTGTCGTCGCGGGGCGGCGACGACGGCTCGGTCGTCGCCAGTTGCTCGAACGAGTGCGCGTCGCCGTCGTACCCGCCGTCGACGATGAGGTTGGGTACCCGTACCCGGCCGGCGTGCGCGGCGTCGGTGAGCACGGTGTCGGCGCCCGAGTCCGCGACGAGCCGAGCCAGCTCGGCGTCGTCGAGAGCCGGGTCCAGCGGCACGGCGATCCCGCCGGCGCGGACGACGGCGAGCACGCCCTCCACCGCCGCGACGCCGTCCAGCAGGACGACGACCCGGTCCGCCGGCCAGACACCGAGGTCGGCGAGGTGCCCGGCGAGCCGCGCTGTCCGCGTCGCCAACTCGCCGTGGGTGATGCCACGCCGTGCGTCGACGTACGCGATTCGGGTGCTGGACTCGGCGGCGTTGGTCTGGATCAGTTCGGGCAGCGGGCGGAGCAGATCGGTGCGCGGCATGTTGAACAACCTCTTGTCGGACAGGAGTTGTGCTGCGGGCCGGGGCGGAACGCGTCAGACCGTGACCGGTAGCGAGACGATCCCGGGAATGAACGGGTAGGCACGCAACTTCAGCGACTCTTGGGGCACGGCCAGCTTGATGTCGGGGAAGCGGGTGAACAGTTCCCGGAGGGCGATGTTGATCTCCATCCGGGCCAGTTCCGCTCCCGCGCAGAAGTGCGGGCCGCCGCCGAACGCCACGTGCCCCTTGTCGGCGCGGTCGATGTCGAGCACCTGCGGATCGGGGAACCGCTTCGGGTCGTTGCCCGCGGCAGTCAGGTGCAACAGCACCGTGTCGCCCTTGTTGATCTTCCTGCCGTCGATCTCCATGTCCTCGGTGGCGAAGCGGCGGAAGCCGTGGTGCACCGAGCCGTTGCGGCGCAACAGCTCCTCGATGGCCTCGGGGAACAGATCGGGATCCCGCTGGAGTCGCTCCAGCGTCTCCGGGGAGTCCAGCAGGGCCAGGGCGCCTCGGCTGATCATGCCTGCGGTGGTGTCGTAGCCACCCAGGATCGTCAGCGCGGCCATGATCAACAACTGCTGGGGGTTCAGCACCGGTTTGCCGTCGGCGTCCCGGTAGTGGATCCAGTACGAGAAGAGGTCTTCGCTGGGCTCCGCCGTCTTCTGCTGTCGGACCTCCTCGAGCATCCCCAACATGCTCTCCCGGATCTTGACGTTGGTCTCGTCGTCACTACCGAAGCCGAGGTCCGCCCACTGCTTGAGGTTCTTGCGGAACCTCTCGGGAAGGCCGAGTACGTCGCAGACGATCGTGATCGGCACGATGGCCGCGTAGTCCTCTACCAGGTCGCCGCCGCCATTCGCCTCGAACTTGTCCAGCAGCATGGCGACCACGGCGTGAATCCGGGGCCGGAAGGTCTCCAGGTGGCGGGGCAGGAAGGTGAAGTTGACCATCTTCTTGAGCGGCGTGTGTTCCGGCGGGTCGAGGGTGATGATCGTGCCGGTCGGCGTGCCCTCCGGGAACCGGTGGCTGGCGAAGTCCCCGTTGGAGTATTCGCGGGGGCGCGCGAGGCGCTTGTCGCGCAGCGCGGCGAAGACCTCGGCGTGCCCGGTGACCAGCCATACCCGGCCGTGGTCGTCGAGGCAGGTCTGGTGGACCGCGCCCCGCTCGTGTAGCGCCACGAAGCGCTCGGACGGCGCGTACGGGGTCGCGAAGTAGTCCGCGTCCATCAGCTTCTCTAATCCGTGTACCGGGCACTTGCTCGCCATGTCGTCCTCGCTGTGATCGGTGGAAGGAACAGCTGTCGGAATCTGGTTTCAACTGGTCCGCGCCCCGAAGACGATTCGCTCCTCGCCCCGGGGTTGGGTGATCAGTTCGCGCTGCTGAGCACGTGGCCGTCGGCCGGCCGCATGGCGCGGGAGCGCCGGAAGTCGCGGTGCACGAAGATCCGCTGGAGCCAGCGGTCGCGGCCGTCGTAGCGGGGGGTGAACTCGGTGCGGCCGTGCAGGGCCAGGCGGTTGTCGACGAACGCCAGGTCGCCGGGCTCCAGGATGAAGGTGCGGCGGACGGTGCGCAGCGCGTCGCCGAGCATCGACAGCGCCTGCGTGGCCTCGGGGTCGAGCGGGAAGGAGCTCTCGAAGTCGACCCGCACGTCCGGGTCCTCGAAGCTGCCGACGAGGATGCCGTGCGGCTCCGGCGCGCTGCGCAGTTCGCCGAACGACGCCGGCGGCTCGGTGACGAACCGCGGCTCGTGCAGCACCCGCCGGACCTGCTCGGAGAGCAGGGGCAGCGCGTTGCGGACGGACGTCACCCGCAACCCGGCGACGTTGTCGTGGTCGTTGCGCAGGCAGTGCAGGCCGACGTAGTCCGGGCGGTGCAGGTGGAAGGCGTTCTCCACGTGCATGGACAGCGCCACCGAGCCCGCGTTGCCCTGGAACTTCTCCATGCCCGGCACCGGCACGACGTCCTGTACGAGCGCGCCGCTCTTCTCCTCCTTGAAGGCGATGAGTTCGCCGAGTTGCAGCCCGAGCAGCACCTGGGCGGCGGCGGGCACCGTGGACTCCCGCTGCACCGAGCCGGGCACGGTGGGCGTGGCGGGCAACTCGTCGATGTCGACGGGCAGGTTCCGCACGAGCAGCACGGCGTCGAGCCCGGGATCCCACGCGAAGTGCCGCACCATCTGGCGCAGTCGTACGGGCAGGTTGCTGGACAGTTCGCGGGCCGATGCGAGCCAGGCGGTCGCATCGACCAGGCGCGGCGGCCGGCCCGCCAGGTAGCGGGCGATCGTGTCGACCTCGATGTTCTCCTCTCTGGTCAGTGTGATCATGCGGTCGGTGCCGCGGGTGGGCTGGACGTCGACGGTCACGCCGAGCCTCCTCTGCTGAGGTTCGAGACGGTGTGGGGTTGAGTGATCGGTCAGTCGTCGTCCTCGTCGTCCCAGAACGCGTTCTGCAGGTGCTCCGCGAGCTGCCGGGGCGTCGGGTTGGAGAACAGGTCGGCGAGCTGGACCGGCATCGACAGGTCGGTCCGCACCCGCTGCACGAGCTGGGCGCCCAGCAGCGAGTGGCCACCGCTGGCGAAGAAGTTCGAGTCCGCGTGCAGGCCCGGCCGGTCGAGCATCTCGGTCCAGATCCCGACGAGGGCGACGGTCGTCTCGTCCGGCGGGTCGGCGTCGGCCGACGCCCTCGCGGCGGCGAGCGCCACGAGGGCCACGCGGTCCACGGTGCCGGCCACGGTGACCGGAAGCTGGTTCAGCACGACCAGTTCGGGCGTGAGCGGCAGGGCGGCGCGGGCGTGCTCGCGCAGCCGCTCCGCGATGTCGGGCTTGCGGGACTCGACGAACGCGACGACCGTGACGTCCTGGGCGTCGCTGGCGGAGCCGACGGCGGCGACCGCCTCCACGTCCGGGTGGGCGGCGAGGACGGACTCGATGTCGGCGAGGTGGATCAGCTGGCCGCCGACCCGTACCTGGGCCGACAGCGGGCCGACCACGTCGATCCGGCCGTCGGGCAGCAGACGCGCGAGGTCTCCGGTGCGGTGGAACCGCCCGTACGTCGGGTGCTCGCCGAAGCGCGCGGCGGTCAGCTCCGGCCGGCCGTGGTAGCCGGAGGCCAGGGTGTCGCCCGCGACGCACAGCTCACCGCGTACGCCGATGCCCAGCTCGTGCCCGGTGCCGGGCTCGGTGACGAACACTCCGGTCGCCGGGCGGACGCCGGGCTCGTCCCGGCCGCCGTCGAGCGCGGCGTAGCCGGCGACGCCGGGCGTGGTGTAGCCGTGGTTCGGCGTGCCGCCGGTGGCGCGCAGCTGCGCGGCCAGCGGGCGGGGGAGCGGTTCGTGCGCCACCAGGAGGGCGCGGCCCGCGAGCCGGTCGCCCGCGTGCTCGACCACCTGGCGCCACACCGTCGGCGGCGCCTGCACCGCGTCCACGGCGTGCCGCTGCACCAGCTCGCCGAGCGCGTGGCCGTCGGTCCGGGCCCCGTCGGGCGCGACGACGACCCGGCCGCCGGTGGTCAGCGCGACCAGCAGCTCCGTCAGCGCCGCGTCCGTGGCGGCGCTGCTCAGCCACAGGGTGACGGCCGGCGAGGCGGCGAGCTGGTCGACGAGTCGCGCGACCGCGCCGGCCAGGGCCCGGTGGGTGACCGTCACCGCGAGTGGCGCGGGCGTGTCGCGGTGGTACTCCAGGTAGGCCACCGCGTCGAGGTCACCGCCAGCGGGCGCGTCGGTGCGGATCGCGTCGGTGGTGTCCGCGACGGCGGGGATGGGCACCGCGCCGGGCACGGGGAGGCCGTCGCCCGCCAGCACCGGGGCGGCACCCGAGTCGGCCAGCCGGGCGGCGAGGTCGGGGATCGGCTGGGTCGGGTCGAGCAGGACGCAGCGCGCGCCCGCCAGCCACACGCCGAGCCAGGCGGCGGCCAGCTGCGCGCCGCGCGGCGCCAGGACGGCGACCGTGCCGCCGCCCGAGGCCGCGACCAGGTCCCGGGTGGCGAGCGCCGCCGACCACAGCCGGCCGTACGACACGGCGTGCGCGCCGTCCTGCACGGCGACGAGGTCCGGGCTCGCCGCCACCGTCGCGTGCACCGCGTCGAGCACGGACGCCGTGGCGGCCGTCGCCGACGGCGACGCCGGCAGGGCGAGGTCGCTCGCGCCCCTGCGGGACAGCTGGGCCACCGGCCGGTCCACCTCCTCGCCCAGCTGCACGAGCAGCGCGTCGTAGCGTTGCAGCAGCAGCACGACGTCGGCCGCGTCGAAGGCGTCGACGCAGAACGCCGCGCGAATGGTGGTCGAGTCCTCGCCCGGCATGATGAAGAATTCCAGGTCGAAGCGGCTGTACCCGTTCTCCACCATGACGTGGCGCACCGGCATCCCGGTCAGCGCGGCGGAGGTGTCGACGGTGCCGGGCACGTAGTTGAACAGGTGCCGGAAGAACGAGCTGCGCCACGACGACGGCGCGTCGCCGAGCACGGCGGGGGACACGTGCTCCAGCGGTACGTCGGCGTGGCTGATCGCCTCCAGGAAGGTGCTGCGCGTCTGCTTCACGACGGCGCGGAAGTCGGCGTCGGCGTCGAGCCGGACCCGCAGCGGCACCAGGTTCGCGTGGTAGCCGATGGCGTTCATGCTGCGCTGGTCCCGGACGTTCACCGGGGTGCCGATGACCACGTCCGCACCCGCGCCGTGCTGGGCGAGCAGCACCGAGTACGCCGCGAGCAGCACCACCGCCTCCGAGGCGCGCAGTTCGCGCTGGAAGCGGCGTACCACGGCGCGGGCCGGCCCGGAGAGTTCGTGGTGGACGGTCCGCGCGCGCAGGGACGGGGCCCCGACGGGCGGGCGGGCGCACCACAGACCCGCCTCGGCGGGCCGCAGCCCGTCGAGGTTCTTCCGCCAGTACGCGACGCTGCGCTCGTTCGGCGGGCGTTCCGCGAGCGCCGCCACCGGGGCGTCGTCCGGCCGGCGTCCCGCCGCGAGGGTCTCGTAGGCGACGAGCAGCTCGCGGAGCAGGATCGTGGTCGACATGGCGTCGAAGTTCAGGTGGTGCACGACGACGCAGCACACGTCGCCGTCGGCTCCCGCGCGGATGCCCGCCCGCACCAGCGGGCGGCCGTCGATCGCGAAGGGCTCGGCGGCGAACGCGGTCAGGTCGGCGTCCATCCCGTCGTCGCCGGCCGGGACGTCCACCACCGGCACGTCGAGCCGGTCGGCGGCGAGCACCTCCCTGGTCAGCGTCGCGTCGTCGGTGCGGAACACGGTGCGCAGCACCTCGTGGCGGGCCAGGACCGCCCGCAGCGCCGCGGTGAACAGCTCGCGGTCGATCCGGCCGGCCACCTCGAAGGCGACCGCCACGTTGTTGACCCCGGTGTCCGGCACCAGCCGCTCGAGCAGCCACATGGCTGCTTCCTTCCTGCTGGCCGCGATGCTCATGCTCACTCGTCCCCTCGGTCGGTGTCGGCGCAGACCTCGGCGAGACGCGCCACGGTCCGGTTTTCCAGCACGTCACGCAGCGACAGGGTGAGCCCGCGCCGGCGTGCCTCGTTGACCAGCTGGGCGGCGCCGAGGCTGGTGCCGCCCCGGACGAAGAAGTCGTCGTCGACGCCGATCGAGGAGACGGCCGTGTAGGTGGCGAAGAGCTCGCACAGCAGCGCCTGCAACTCGTCGGCCGGCGCCCGCCCGCCCGGCGTCGCCGAGACCTCCGGCGCCGGCAGGGCCGCCGTGTCGAGCTTGCGGTTCACGGTCAGCGGCAGCGCCGGGAGGCTCACCACGGCGCTCGGCACCATGTACTCCGGCAGGGTCTCGGCGAGGTCCTTGCGCAGCTGCTGCGCGTCGATCCTCGCGCCTTCCCCGGGCACGACGTACGCGACGAGCTGCTTGACCTCCGGGGCGTCCGTGCGGATCACCGCCGCCGCGTGCCGCACCTCCGGACGGCGCAGCAGCGCCGCCTCGATCTCCCCGAGCTCGATGCGGTAGCCGCGGATCTTCGCCTGGTTGTCGACCCGCCCGCAGAACTCGTACTCGCCGTCCTCGGTGGGCCGGATCCGGTCGCCGGAGCGGTACATGCGCGAGCCGGGCGGGCCGAACGGGTCCGGCAGGAAACGCTCGGCGGTCAGCGCCGGCCTGCCCAGGTAGCCCCGGGCCAACTGGGTCCCCGCGATGTGCAGCTCGCCGATCTCGCCGGGCGCGACCGGGCGCAGTTCCTCGTCCAGCACGTGGAAGCGCACGTCGGGCATGGGCTGGCCGATGGGCAGCGGTCCGGGCGGCACCGGCTGGTCGGGCTCGATGACCACGGTGCTGCACCCGACGGTCGTCTCCGTCGGACCGTACTCGTTGACGACCCGTGCGCGGGGGTGCCGGCGGCGCCAGGCGTCGACGGTCTCGCCGAGCAGCAGCTCGCCGCCGGCCATCAGTTCCCCGCTCGGGGACGCCTCGGCGGGCAGCGCGGTGAGCAGCGGGATGTGCGAGGGCGTCACCTTGACGAACGTGGGCCGCTCCTGCCCGGAGGGTCCGGCGGCGGGCGTGCCCATCTCCTCCAGGGCGCCGACGTGCACGCAGCCGCCCGTCATGAGCGGCGCGTAGAACGCGGTGACCGTCAGGTCGAACGCGAACGAGGAGTGCAGCAGCGCCCGCCCGCGTACGCCCGGGTAGGCCGCCACCACGTGACGCAGGTACGTGCCGAGCTGGCGGTGCTCGATCACCACGCCCTTGGGGCTGCCGGTGGAGCCGGAGGTGTAGATGACGTACGCGGTGTTGGCGGGCCGCAGCGGGGTGAGCCGGTCGGTGTCGGTGACGTCGGTGTCCGGCTGGCCGGCGTACGCGTCCGGATCGTCGAGGAGGACCCGTGGCGTGTCGGACGCCGGCAGCGCGTGCTGGTCGTCGCCGGTGGTCAGCAGGAGCATGGGCCGCGCGTCGCTGAGCATGTGCTCCAGTCGCTGCGGCGGGTAGCTCAGGTCCAGCGGCAGGTAGGCCGCCCCGGCCTTGAGGGTGGCCAGCGCGGCCACCACCAGATGCGCGGAGCGGATGCCGATCGCGACGAGCCGGTCCGGGCCCGCGCCGAGCGACACCAGCCGGTGCGCGAGCCGGTTCGCCTCGGCGTCCAGTTCGGCGTACGTCCTGCGGTGCTCGCCCCACACGACGGCGGTCGCGTGCGGGGTGCGCCGCACCTGCTGCGCGAACAGGTCGGTGAAGAGCGCGGGCTCGCCGCCCGCCGGGCCCGGTGCCACCGCGCTACCCCGCGATCCGCAGGCCGGCGTCCGCGCCGGTCATCAGGCCGGAGACCGCCGCGGCGACGTCGGGGTGGCGCAGCATCTGGTCGTGGTCGACGTCGAGCGCGATGGTGCGCCCGAAGACCTGTCCCCGCTGGGTGGAGTGCGCGGAGGTGATCGCCGTCGCCGTCTGCCACACCGGGAGAGGGTCGATCTCCGTCGCCGCCCGCAGGTACCCGACGAACGAGGCGAAGCTGCCGCCCAGTTCGCCCCGGACGTCGTCGTCCAGCCCGAGCCTGCGGCCCGCCACGTCGATCGCGTCGCGGAAGATCCCGGCGAGCGCGGGACCGATGAGGGTCAGGTCGTCCAGCCCGTACTTCTCCTGCACCGCCTGGCCGTCGGCGTGGAACGCGGCGATCTCCTCCGGGGAGAGGATGGTGCGCAGCGCGTCCGCGGCGGCGTGGAAGTCCCGGTAGAGCCCGACGATGTTCGGCAGCTCCGGGTCGAGCAGGACCAGCCTGGGGGCCTCGTCCTGGCTCTCGGCCAGCCGGGACGCGAGGCCGGCGGCGAAGACCGCGCCCACGCAGTAGCCGATCACGGTGTCGACGGTGCGCTCACGCCGGCGGACGCCCTTCGCCCACCGCTCGACGTAGTCGGCGCCGGACATGGTGTCCTCGGCGCCGGAGGCGGGTGCCACGGTCTCCCAGATCTCGCCGGGTGCGCTCAACAGGGGGACCAGGTCGCGGAAACACGCCTGGGTGCGGCCGGTGCTGGTGAAGTCGACGGTGAGCGTGAGGCCGCCCGGTCCGCCCTTGCGCAGTATCTGCCAGGAGTTCTTCTTCACGATGCAATCCCTCGTCGTAGCGGTGCGTACGTTCGTCGTGTGGGGGTGTGGGAGGTCCGTCGGCTCCCGGCTCAGACGCGGGCGCTGTCGCGCACGTACCGCAGGGTCACGGCGGCGCCGAGCACGACGGTCCAGCCCGCGAGCACCAGGGCCGCGAGCCCGAGGCGGGAGTCGGCCTCGAACGGGCTGTGGCCGACCACGGCCAGCCAGTGGCTCGGCATGACGGCGGACACCGCCTGGAGCCACTCGGGGAACGCGACCGACGGGAACAGCGCGCCGCCGAGCACCCCGAGCAGCATGTGCGAGACGGAGGTGAGGACCTGCACGCTCTCGGCCGTGGCGACCTGGCCGATGAAGACGCCCAGCAGCGCGAACGGCAGCGTGCCGACCCAGACCCCGAGCACCAGCTGGAGCCAGCCGCCCAGCGGCAGCCGGACGCCCTGCAACAGCGCGCCGGTGAGCGCCACCGCCGTGATCGCCGGCAGCGCCACCACCATCGCGGCGGCCAGCTTCGCGGTCAGGTACGACGTAGGCGACAGCGGGGTGATGCGCAACTGGCGCTGCCACCCCGTCGACCGCTCGATCGCCACCCGGGTGCCGACGTTCAACGCCACGAAGAGCGCGCCGAAGGCGGCGAGCCCGCCCAGCAGGTGCTCGCTGAAGTTGATGCCGGTGCGTTCGACGACCTCGCCGCGGAACAGGTTGGCCTGCATCAGGTAGAGCAGCGTCGGGAACAGGAACGCGACGATCCAGAACTTGCGGGCACGGATCACCCGCTTCACTTCGAGCTTGAGGAAGCCCGTGCTCATCAGGCGGCCCCGCCCTTCGTGGAGGTGAGGGCCAGGAACGCCTGTTCCAGGCCGAGGGCGCCGATCTCGACGTCGTACGCCCGGGGATGGCGTGCGAACAGCTCCCGGGCGGCGGCGTCGGAGTCGGAGCAGACGAGTTCGAAGCGCTGGCCGCGGGACTCGGCGCTCAGCACGCCGGGCAGCAGGCGCAGCTGCTCCACCGTCGCGTCCGGGACGGTGGCCGCCAGCGAGCGGCCCGCCACCACGGAACGGATCTCCGCGACCGTGCCGTCGGCAATGACCGTCCCGGCCTGTACGAGCACCACCCGGTCGGCGAACTCCTCGGCCTCCTCCAGGTAGTGGGAGGCGAACACCACGGTGCGCCCGGAGTCGGTGAACTCCCGCATGGCGGCCCAGAACACGTGGCGCGACTCGACGTCCATCGCCACCGTCGGCTCGTCCAGGACCAGCAGCTTCGGGTCGGACACGAGAGTCATCGCCAGCCGCAGCCGCTGGCGCTGACCGCCGGAGAGCCGGCTGCGGCGGTCGGCGATGTCGGTCAGGTCGGTGCGGCGCAGCACCTCGGCGATCGGCAGCGGGGCGGCGTGCAGCGATGCCACCATCGTGAGCAGCTCGCGGATCGACACGTCGTCGAGCAGCGCGCCGTCCTGGAGCGTCGCCCCGATGACGCCCCGGGCGATGGCCTCCCGGGGGGTGTGCCCGAAGACGCGGATCTCGCCGCGGTCGGGGCGGGTGAGCCCCAGGATCATGTCGACGAGCGTGGACTTGCCCGCGCCGTTGGGCCCGAGCAGCGCCACCACCTCGCCGGGCGCGATCCGCAGGTCGATGCCGTTGACGGCCCGCACGTCGCCGTATCTCTTGTGCACGGCCGAAACGTCGATCGCCTGTGGTTCCACCGCACCGGCCGTGGGTGTCGCCACGAGGTTCGCGATTGCGTTGCTCATTGATTTCCCCATTTAGATCGGTGCGGGTATGCGAATAGTATTTATCAGCGCCGCGGAGCGGGGAGCCAGGAACTCCGGGGCCGTCGCCGCGAGGATCGGCGTCCGAGGCGCCTCATTCCGGGGTGGTGAGGGGTGACCGTAGGGGTTACCCCGCGACGGCCGCGCCGCCATCGTCGGAGTTGTCGTGGTCCTGGGCCGCGCATTTTTTTGTGGCCGGTGCGGGGAGGTGTTCGTGGCACGCCAGAAGCGGAACAGTGGCCGTCATTCGTCGAACGGTGACGCGAAGACGGACGTCATGGTCCGTGACGATGTCACGGCCGAGCCGTTTGTTTTTCCGTACAGCGACTTCTTCCGGCACACAAGAATGGGCACGGAATCGGAATTGGCCGGCGACCGGCCCTCGCCGCGGGTCGTCGCGACCGGCCGGCCGGGCCACGCGGCGGTGAGCTGACATGGACCACGTCGCCGCCGCAGCCGAGCGGGCCGACCGGCTCGGGCCGATGCTCGGCACCTTCCTGCACCGATTCCCGACCGTCGACGCAGGCGCGGACGGGCCGCTGCGCGGCACGCTGATCGGCGTCAAGGACGTCGTCGCCGTGGCCGGCGCGCCGAGCACCTGCCAGAGCGTCGTGCACGACGCGGACTGGTGGGCCGACCGCGACGCGACCGTGGTGGCACGGCTGCGCGCCGCGGGCGCGCTGATCGTCGGCAAGACCACGATGGGCGAGCACGCGCTGTCCCGGCCGGACCCGGAGGCGCCCTTCCCGGTGCCCCGCAACCCGTGGGACCCCCACCGGTTCACCGGCGGGTCGAGCTGCGGCAGCGCCAACGGCATCCCCGCCGGGTTCTTCGACGCGGGCATCGGCACCGACAGCAACGGCAGCATCCGGATCCCGGCCGCGCTGTGCGGCGTCACCGGGCTGAAGCCGACGCAGGGCCTCCTGCCGGCGACGGGCGTCCGCCCGCTGGCGCGCTCGGTCGAGACCACGGGCCCGCTGGCGCGTACGGCCCGGGAGTGCGCGCGGCTGCTCGCCGTGATGGCGGACCGGCCCGCGGAGCTGTCCCGGCCGCCGCTGGCCGACCTCGCGGGCGTACGCGTCGGCGTCCCGGGCGACCTGGTGCGCTACGCCGCCGCGCTGACCGAGGACACCGCCGCCGCCTTCGACGCCGCGCTCGACGAGCTGCGGGCCGCCGGGGCGCAGGTCGTCGACGTGCCGTTCGACGAGGCGTTCCCGCTCTTCGCCGCGCAGCTCGTGACGATGCTGGTGGAGGCTTTCGAGGTGCACGGGGCGCAGCTGCGGGCGCGCTGGAGCGACTACGGGCGACCCTTCCGGTGGAACGTCGCGCTCGGCGGCGTGCTCCCGGCGGAGACGTACCTGCGGGCCCAGCGGGTGCGCGGCTGGGGCGCCGACGCCCTGCGGGCGCGGTTGCGCGACGTCGACGTCGTCGCCACGCCCGCCTGGCCGTCCGGCGCCCCCCGCTACGACGACCAGGCCAGCCTCCAGATGATCTCCTTCCTGCCCAGCGCCTGGAGCGCGGTCGGCTTCCCCGCGCTGGCGCTGCCGATGGGCGTCGACGGCGACGGGATGCCGCTGTCGCTGCAACTCGCCGCCGCGCCCGGCCGCGACTTCGAGCTGGCCGCCGTCGCCGACGTCTACCAGCGGCGTACGGGCTGGCACGAGCGGGAGCCGAAGCTGGAGGTCGTGACGGACCTCGCGTCCGTCTGCGTGCCCGAGGCACCGGCCGACGGCGTCGACCCCGTACGGCGGGAGCGGCTGGCGCGGGCGTTCGGCGAGCTGGGCGTCCCGCTGGGGGACGGGGACCTCGACCAGGTGACCATGACGTGGACGAAGGTCGAGGCGCTCGCCGGGGTGCTGCCGGAACTTCCGGTGGACGTGCCGCCGTTCGCCGCCCACCCGGCCGGTTGAGCCCCCGGGGAGCACCGGGCCACCGGCCGCTCGGCGTCGTGTCCGCGTTCGCGCGTCCGCTGCTACCGGGCGGCCCGCCTGCTCCGGACGTGGGGGACACACGGGTCGGGCATGCGTACGACACGGTGGGAACATGACGCGACGGGGGTTGGAACTGTCGCCCACCGACGGCAGCCTGATGAGCATGGATGACGTCGTGATCGAAGTGGACGGGCTGCGCCGCAGCTACGGGGAGTTCGAGGCGGTGCGCGGCATCTCGCTGCGGATCCGCCGGGGCGAGCTGTTCGCCCTGCTGGGCACCAACGGTGCCGGCAAGACCACCACCATCGAAGTGCTGGAGGGGCTGCAACCGGCCACCTCCGGCCGGGTCCGGGTGCTCGGGCTGGACCCGGTCCGGGACCGCAACTCGGTGCGCCCCCGCACGGGGGTGATGCTCCAGCACGGCGGGTTCACGGGTTCGCTCACCGTCCGCGAGACGGTGGAGATCTGGCGGTCGCTCACCGTCCGGCCGCAGAGCACCGCCGAGGTGCTGGACCTGGTCGACCTCGGCGACCGGATGAACGTGGCCGTCGAGCAGCTCTCCGGCGGCGAGGGCCGGCGGCTGGAGCTGGCGCTGGCCGTGCTCGGCCGGCCTGAGGTGCTCTTCCTCGACGAGCCGACCACCGGGATGGATCCGGCCTCGCGGCGCCGCACCTGGGACGTCGTCCGTGAGCTCCAGAAGGGTGGGACCACGGTCCTGCTCACCACGCACTACCTGGAGGAGGCCGAGGTACTCGCCGACCGGGTGGCGATCATGCGGGGCGGAAACATCGTCGCCACCGGCGCTCCGGAGGACGTCGTCCGCACCCTGCCCGCCCGGATCAGCTTCCGGCTGCTCGGGACGGACGTGCTGCCCGACCTGCCGCACGCCACCCGCCTGGTCGACGGCGACCGGGTGGTCTACGAGTCCCGCCAGCTCCAAGCCGATCTCACCCGGCTGCTCGAGTGGGCCAACGCGGGTGACATCCGGCTGGCAGCTCTGTCGGCCCGACCCGCGACCCTGGAGGATGTCTTCCTGGACATCGCCGCTGACCATGACCTGACCGATCAGCTTGCGGAACCGGAGGCCGTCCGATGAGCGGGACGATGACGACGCAGGACCCCACCACCACCGCCCCTGCCGCACGCGGGGACCGTGGCCGGAAGCCGTTCTGGCAGGTGGTCGCGATGCTGAAGATGGAGTCGCTGGCGTTGCGCCGCAACTGGACGTCGACCGTGATGTCCGTCGTGACGCCGCTGCTGATCGCCCTGCTGCTGGTCAGCGAGCACGCCGGCCAGACGGTGCCCGGCGTCCGCCGGGTCGCTAGCGTCACCACGCTGATCATGGTCTTCCTGGTGCACCACCACCTGACCACCGTGTACGCGGCGCGCCGCCAGGAGTTGGTGCTCAAGCGGCTGCGTGCCGGGCTCCCCTCGGACCGCACGATCCTGATCGGCACGGCTACCAGCACCGTCGTGATCTTCCTGGTCCAGTTCGTCCTGCTGGCCCTCTACGCCCTGCTGGTGCTCGACCTGCCGCTGCCCAGGAACCCGTTGGTCATGGCGTTGGCCCTGCTGTTCGGGTCCGCGATCATGGCGGCGTTCTCGGCCGCGCTCTCCGCGATCACCCGCACCTCCGAGGCGGCCATGCTGACCACCATGCCGACTGTGGTGATCTTCCTCGCCACGCCGGGTGCGCTGCTGCCGCTCGACGTGTTGCCGGAGTCGTTGGAGCGGGCGCTCTGGTTCCTGCCCAACGGTCCGTTCACCGAGGTCATGCGCGTCGGCTGGCTCGGCCGCACCGACGAGGGCCAGACCCTGGGTTTCGCCGGCACCATCGTCGAGACGCTGCCCTCGTTCGGGGTGCTGCTGGTTTGGCTGGTGGTGTCGGTGTTCCTGGCGGGCCGGTACTTCCGGTGGGAGCCCCGGCACGGATGATCGGGGCAGCGATCGCGTCACCCGGCCACGGGGACGTGAACATGGACCGGGCGCAGGTCGAGCGGGATCTCGGCCTGCGCCGCGCCCGCGTCGTCACCCTCACCACCGTCGGCAGCGGGGTCCTGGGGACGCTGCTGCTGGCCGCCGCCGGGCTGTCGCGGGAGGACGATCCGGGGTGGACGGCAGCCGGGGCGGTGGGCATCGTCCTGTTCGTCGTCGCGCAGGCCGGCGCGCTCTACGGTGCGATCACCCCGTGGCTGGCGGGGGCCGTGCGGCGCCGCCTGCTCGTCGTGTTCGTCGTGGCGGCCGTGGTCTCCGTACCCCTGGTGGGGCCGGTGGGGGCGCCGGAGTGGGCGACCTGGGGTTTCCTCGGCGCGTCGGTGATCGGCTCGGTACCGATGCTGTCGCGCTGGTGGGCCGCCGGCCCGGCGGCGCTGCTGACCGTGGCGGTGGCCGCCGGGGTGGCGGCCTGGAATGGGGCTCCCGTCCGCAGCCAGGTCACCATCGTGCTGGTCGCCGGCGTCTCCATGGCCGCGTGGAACGCCCTCCAGCTCTGGCTGTGGGGGCTGCTCGTCGAGGCGCAGCGGGGGCGGGCCGCCCAGGGGCGGCTCGCCGCGACCGAGGAGCGGCTGCGCTTCGCGCGCGACGTGCACGACCTGCTCGGGCACAGCCTCTCGGTCATCGCGCTCAAGGCGGAGCTGGCGTCCCGGCTGGCGGCGACGGACGCCGGGCGGGCCAGCTCGGAGGCGGCCGAGGTGCAGCGACTGGCCGCGTCGGCGCTGGTCGAGCTGCGCGAGGTGGTACACGGGTACCGTGCGGTGGACCTCGGGGACCAGATCGCCGCGGTGGAGCAGGTGCTGCGTTCCTCCGGCATCCGCTGCGCGGTCGCGTTGCCGCCGGACGACGTACCGTCGGAGATCGCCCGGCAGTTCGTCGCGGTGCTGCGGGAGGCCAGCACCAACGTGCTGCGGCACAGCCGGGCCACCTGGTGCACCATCGAGATCAGCCAGGACGAGGACGAGGTACGGATGACCATGACGAACGACGGCGCCGAGGGTGCGTCGCCTGACCGGCACAGCTTCGGGTTGCGCGGGCTGGCCGAGCGGATGGCCGAGGCGCGGGGCTCGCTGCGGCACCGGACAGACGACGGGGTGTTCCGCCTCGACGTGACGGTACGGACCCGCCCGTGATCAGGGTGCTGCTCGCCGACGACGAGGACCTGATCCGGGCGGCGCTGGCCGCCCTGCTCGGTCTGGAGTCCGACCTGGAGGTCGTGACCGAGGCGTCGGACGGGCGGACCGCGGTGACCGCCGCGCTCGCCCACCGGCCGGACGTGGCCGTGGTGGACCTCCAGATGCCGGCCCTGGACGGGCTGGAGGTGACCGCGGAGCTGGCGCGCGTCCTGCCCGCCTGCAAGGTGGTGATCCTGACCGGGCACGGCCGGCCGCCCCACCTGCAACGCGCGCTGGCCGCCGGGGCCAAGGGGTTCCTGCCCAAGGGCGCGCCCGGCGGGACGCTGGCCGACGTCATCCGCCGGGTGCACGCCGGCGGCCGGTACGTCGACCCGGCGCTGGCCGCGGACGCCCTCACCGCGCCGGAGTGCCCGCTCACGCCCCGCGAGCTGGACGTGCTGCGGCTGGCCGAGTACGACACGCCGGTGGCGGAGGTGGCGCGGCGTACCCACCTGTCGGCGGGCACCGTCCGCAACCACCTCTCCGCCGCGGTCAGCAAGCTCCGCGTGGCCAACCGCGCGGAGGCGTTCCGCACCGCCCGGGACAACGGCTGGCTCTGACGGTGCCGCTCAGATGAGCACGCTCCACGTCACCGGCCCGACGAGGCCGTCGGCGACGAGGCCGTTGCGGCTCTGGAAGGCGCGCACCGCGCTGGCGGTGACCGAGCCGAAGCCGCCGTCGACGAGGAGGCTGGCACCCCGGGCGTTGAGGGCGGTCTGTAGGCCGCGCACCAGGTCGCCGGAGTTGCCCTCGCGCAGGGGCAGGACGAGCGCGGTCCAGGTGATCGGGCCGACCATGCCGTCGGCGTAGAGGCCCCGGCTGCTCTGGAACGACCTGACCGAGGCGGTGCAGCCTGGTCCGTAGATGCCGTCCACGACGACGGAGATGCCGCGGGCCCGCACCAGGTACTGGATCACCCGGGGCACCCAGCCCGAGGCGCCCTGGCTGACGCTCGGGTAGCCGGTGCTGCCCACCGGGGCCGTCGAGCCGAGGGTGATGCCCCGGTTGGCCAGGAAGACCCGGGGGTCCAGCGAGGTCAGCCGGGGCCGGTGGATCTCGAAGTGCAGGTGCGGGCCGGTCGAGTTGCCGGTGTTGCCCATGAGGCCGATCAGCTGCCCGCAGCTGATCCGCTGGCCGGCGCTGACCAGCACCCGGTGCAGGTGGCCGTAGTAGGAGAAGTAGCTGTCGGCGTGGTTGATGTGGACGCTGTTGCCGGTGCGGCCGGCCAGCGGGCCGCTCGTCGTGTCGCCCGGGTACGAGTTGGTCTTGACGTCCCGGACGGTTCCGTCGGCGGTGGCGTAGATCGGGGTGCCCTGGCTGTTGGCCACGTCCCAGCCCAGGTGACCGGGCCGGCTGGGGCTCTTGTAGCCGGAGGTGAGTGTGCCGCGGGTCGGGTTGCTCCAGCCGGCGACGGCGGCCAGCGCGGGGCTGGGCAGACCGAGCACCCCGATGCCGGCGCCGACGCCCAGCGCCGTGAACAGGGCGCGGCGCCGGGCCGGTACGTGGAGCAGCTTGCCTGGCTCCGGTGTGTCACACATTGTTGCCTCCGATGTTCGTACCGTGCGGGAGGGCGGACGATGAGGGCCGAATCGTAAAACTTCTATATCGAGCGAGGCAATGGTGAAACTTTCCTACGCGTGGTCACCGGCCGTCATCCGTCGAGGTGGACGAGGCTCGCCGACCCTGACCGTCAACTTTTGGTTGACGATGCTCACCCGTCAACCTATGGTTGACGCATGACGGATCCAGTGCAGATGACCAACCCCGTACGCCTGGACGACCTGATCCGGGCGATCAAGAAGGCGCACACCGACGCGCTCGACCAGCTCACCGACGCAGTCATCGCGGCCGACCACCTCGGGGAGATCGCCGACCACCTGATCGGCCACTTCGTCGACCAGGCACGCCGCTCCGGCGCGTCCTGGACCGAGATCGGCCGCAGCATGGGCGTCAGCAAGCAGGCGGCGCAGAAGCGCTTCGTCCCGAAGGCCGACGAGACGCCGCTCGACCCGCAGCAGGGCTTCTCCCGGTTCACCCCCCGCGCGCGCAACGTGGTGATGGCCTCGCAGAACGAGGCCAGGGCCACCGGGCACGCCGAGATCCGCCCCGAACACCTGGTGCTGGGGCTGCTCAGCGAGCCGGAGGCCCTGGCCGCGAAGGCGATCGTCGCCCAGGGGATGCCGCTGGAGCGCGTACGCGAGGCCGCGACGGCGGCGCTGCCGCCCTCGTCCGCCGAGGTGCCCGACCTGATCCCGTACGACGCCCAGGGCAAGAAGGCGCTGGAGCTGACCTTCCGGGAGGCCCTGCGCCTCGGGCACAACTACATCGGCACCGAGCACATCCTGCTCGCGCTGCTGGAGCACGAGAACGGCGCCGGGGTCCTCAGCGGGCTCGGCGTCAGCAAGGCCGCGACCGAGGAGTGGGTGGCGGCGGCCCTGCGGGCCGTCCAGATGCGGGAATGACCCGCCTCAGGGCGCGGCGGGGAAGCCGTAGCGGGCGGCGTGTTCGGGGTCCGTCGGGTCCACCTGGCGGATCCCGGCGTCGGCGAGCCGCTTGTTGACCTCGTCGAGCCGCTCGCGCACCAGCCGGGCCTCCTCCTCGGTGACCCGGCCCCGGTGCGGCCGGCCGGCGTGCTCGATCGTGCCGTAGTCGACCCGCTCCGCGCCCTTGCGGGCCTTCGGCGGGCGGACCCGCTCGGCGGTCTTCAGCAGCTGCGCCATCGGCACGTCGGTCGCCATCGCGTCGAACTCGCTCGCGGTGAGCACCACCCGGCGCGGCTCGCCGTCGCCGTGCCGGTCGTGGATCTCGACCACCGCGACGTCCAGCGCGGCGTCGTCGATGCTCTCCACCTCGACCGGGGTGGCGTCCAGCCGCACGGGCCCCGCGACCAGGTCCGGGTGCTCCAGGACGACGACGCGGACCACCTCGTCGTCGGGCTGGATGACCGTGCCGCTGAAGTCGGAGACGTGGATCGTCTTCTTGCCCATGCGCGGAGCTTCTCCTGTCGTAGGCCGGGATGCCGGACCAGAAGAAATTACCCGACAGGTGTGCGAAAGCCGCCGGTGGACCGTCCGGGTGTGTCGCGGGACGACCGGGCCGCGCGCGGGGTGGTCAGCGGAAGTTCCGGCCGCCGCGCGACGCGGCGCCGGCGGGCTGCTTGTCGACCTCGCTCCACGGGAGCGCCTCGGGCCCGGCGCGGTGGCCCCGGTACGCCGACTGGGCCGGGAACCATCCGGTGGCCTCGGTGCATCGCCAGAGTCGCTCCGGGTCCTGGTGGTACCGGTCGTTCGGCTGATTCGGCATGACCATACCGTCCCAAACAAAGTTGTCCATGTATGAAAATGAATATGACGGCCGATCGATGCGTCTGGTTCCCGTGATCGACCCTCGTCCCATGAATCGGCGGTCATCGGTGTGTCGATACGTCTACCCGCCCGGCACGCCGTCCAATCATCGCGCGCGTCCCCGCTGCGCGGGGCGGGTTCCGTCGGTTCACGGGGCTCCGCGCCGGTCCACCCCCGACGGGTTCGCGCGCGCGCCGCCCCGCGCCCGCGTACGGTGATCGTCGGCGAGGCGGGCGGCGTCGGCGGCCCGACCTCCGGGTGACGACCGACGGCCGTGGGAGGTGACCGGCGATGCTCGACCGGCGGCTGCACCTGCACCTGGCGAGCTGGCTCGGCCAGTGGCCGGCCGGGCCCGGGCTGCACGTGGTCGGCTCGCACCGGCGGGCCCGACCGGCCTGGGACGGCCGGCTCCGGCCGGCCGTCGCGGTGGCCGCCGGCGCCAGCACCGTGCTCTCCGTCGCCCCCGACCGGGTCGCGGCGGTCCGCGAGCTGGCCCGGCGGCCGGGCGGCCCGCCGCTCGCGGCGTTGCCCGCCGCGGTCGGCCGACCCGGCTGGGCGGTGCACGACGACGTGTTCCGGTGGAGCGTGGCGCCGACCCCGCTGCCGGACGCGGGGGAGTGGACGGCCCCGACCGCCGCCGGGCTGCCGTCCTGGCTGCGCCTGTTCGACCGTCCGGTCCTGGTGGCACGCGACGCCCAGGGCCGCTACCTGTCCGGGGTCGGGATCAAGCGGCACGACGCGTACGGCCACGAGCTGGCGGTCGGCACCGTGCCGGCGGCCCGGGGGCGGGGACTGGCCCGGCGGCTGGTCGCCCAGGCGGCGCGCCGGGTGCTCGACGAGGGAGCCGTCCCGACGTACCTGCACGACCCCGCCAACACCGCCTCCGCCCGGGTGGCGACCGCTGCCGGCTTCGCCGACCGGGGCTGGCGGTCGTTCGGCGTCTATCCGCCCTGAGCGTGCCCGAGGGCGGGGCGCGGACCGTGGTTCCCGGGCCGGATCCACGGTCCGCAGTCTCCCCCAGGGCCCGCAGGTGGTGTGCGCACCCATCACGCTACGTATCGGTGGGGGCGTCGGCAAGGTGCCACTGTTGCGATCCGGGTGTCGACTAACGGACTCTGACCTGCGACTACTCGGGGGATGGCCGCGTCCGGCGGTCAGTGACGCAGCGTACGAATGAGGTCGAGCACCTGCCGGGTCACCGGGCGCAGTACGCGCAACCGCGACAGCCCCACCAGTCGGTCGACCAGCGGCACCGCGCCGTCGATGAGCTGCCGGGTGCGGGCCTGGCCGGGCGAGTGGTCGTAGACCCAGTAGAGCACCACCCCCATGTACGCCAGCCAGAGCAGCTCCGGCAGGTGCGGGCGCAACTCCGGGTCGACCCGGGCGGTGGAGCCGTCCAGCGCCTCGGCGAAGAGCCCGATCGCCGCCTCGCGCGGCCCGGAGGACTCGGCCGAGAAGGGGCTCAGCGGTGAGGTCGGCTCCGCCGCCGTCTTGAAGAAGCTGGCGGCGAAGGAGTGCGACGGGGTGAGCACGTCGATCCCGGCGTGCATCACCCCGGCCAGCCGGGCGGCGAGGTCGCTCTCGCGGGCGAGCACCGGCCCGGCCGCCGCCCGGTGCTCCGTCTGCGCGCGGGCGTAGAACTCCTGGATCAGGTGTTCCTTGGAGCCGAAGTAGTAGTAGGCGTTGCCCACCGCCACCCCGGCCTCCTGGGCGATGGCGCGCATGGTGGTCCGGGCGTAACCGCGTTCGCGGAACAGCCGCATGGCGGTGTCCAGGATGAGTTGCCGGGTCTGCTCGCCGCGCGCGGTCGCCGGCTCACCCGCAGCGGTCGTCGGCGCAGTCTGCTCGGTCATCGGGGCCACCGTATCCCGCCGGGTCGTCGGCCGGCTCCGCCCACGGCTCGCGCACCCGTTGGCGGACCGAGGAGGCGGCGGCGACCACCCGCCGGGCCAGCGGGAGCAGGTGCGGGCGGGCCAGCCGCTCCGCCGTCGCCCGGTGGTCGGCGAGCGACCAGAGGCAGGCGAACCAGGCGCCGTCGCCCGCGTACACCTCGCCGGTGTCCGCGACCACGGTGAGATCCCGCAGCGTGGCGTCGTGGTCCAGGCCGGGGAAGCGCCGCCGGGCCTCGGCCGAGCCGGCCGGCACGAACTCCAGGGGTACGAGCTGGGCGCGGGACGCCAGCCAGCGCCGCGCGGAGCGGCAGAGCGGGCAGTGCGCGTCGTAGAGGACGGTGAACCCCCGGACGCCACCGCCCCCGTGCGCGGTGGCGTCCGGGACTCCGCCCGACCCGCCCGTGGGGCGGGCGCTCATCGGGCCGGCGGTCCGCCGGCCGGCCCGGTCCCCGCCCCCGGCCCGGCGGGGTGCGGCCCGGCGGTGGGCTGCGCCCCCGTGGGGTACGGCCCCACGGGCCGGGCCCCGGCGGGCTGGGCGTCGCGCGGCGCGGGTGGCATCGGCAGCCGGCCGACCGGGGCGACGGGCGGGTGGGTGGCGTACTGGCGGAGCCGACCGCGGCGGTACCGGCCGAGCGCGAAGACGTTGAAGAAGTGCAGCGCCCCGAGCACCAGCAGCACGAGACCGATCTTGAGGGAGAGCTCCTCCATCGCCTGGGCGGTCGAGCCGACCGGGTCGGGGTGCTTCATGGCCACCGTGACGTAGCCGAGATTGAGCAGGTAGAAGCCGACGACGAGCAGGCTGTTCACGGCCTTGGCCAGCCGCTCGTCGGCGAACACCTCCTCGAGGAAGACCAACCCGTTGCGCGACAGCGCCCGGGCCACCCACACGATCAACCCGATGCTGATCGCCAGGTAGACCAGGTACATCCAGACCTTCGTGTCCATCGCGGACGCCCTTCTTGAACGTGTTCAACTCTTGCCGCCTGAGCGTAGGCGACTTCTTGAACGTGTTCAAGTAGCTCCCCGGGCCCTCGAAGCGCCCCGGCCGGGCGGGGGCCGGTATCGTCGAGGCGCGCCGGTGCCGGCGCGTCCCTTCGACGGTGAGGCGGGCCATGGACCCGGATACGCGGGACACCGAGCCGGGGCGGGTCGTCCTGCGCCCGGCCGGTGAGATCGACATGGCCAACGCCCCCGAGTTGGAGGCGACGCTCACCGAGGCGCTGCGCCGGCCCAGCGTCCGGGAGGTCGTCGTCGACCTCGCCGACGTGCGTTTCATGGACTCCAGCGGCGTACGCGTCCTGGTGCACGGCGCCGCCGTGGGCCGCGAGCGCGACGTGCCGCTGCGGGTGACCGCCCCGCAGCCGGGGGTGGCGCGGGTCCTGCGGATCACCGGGGTCGGCGCCCTGCTCGGGTTCGCCGACGCGGAGACGGGCCGGCCCGTCGCGCGCGGGTGGCGCGGGCTGGACTGACCGGGCTCAGGGCTCCGCGTTCGCCGACGCCGCTGCGGACCACTCGACGAGCATCAGCGTCGCGTCGTCCTGGTGCGTACCGCCCTGGTGCTCCGTCACCGCGTGGCTGAGCCGGCGCAGCGTCTCCGCAGCCGGCAGCCCGGAGCCGATGTGCCGTTCGGCGAGGTCGGCCAGGCGGGGCAGCCCGAACATCTCGCCCGCCGGGTCGCGCGCCTCGGTCACCCCGTCGGTGTGCAGCAGCAGCCGGTCACCGGGCTCCAACCGGGCACGGGCCACCTCGACGTCGCCGCCCGGCAGGCCCAGCGGCAGCCGACGGCCCCCGGCCAGTTCCCGCACGGCCCGGCCCCGGCGCAGCAGGACCGGCGGCGGGTGCCCCGCGTTGACGTAGCGCAGCAGCCCGCTGCCGGTGTCGAACTCGGCGAGCACCGCGGTGACGAACCGCGCGTCCTGCCACTCGGCGAGGATCGCGGCGTCCACCGCACGCGCCAGAGCCGGCAGGCCCGCGCCGGCACGCCGGGCGGCTCGCAGCGCCGCCAGCGCCACCGAGGTGGTCAGCACCGCCGGCAGGCCGTGCCCGACGCCGTCGAGGATCGCCAGGGTCAGGACCCCGCCGTGCACCGCGTAGTCGAAGGCGTCCCCGCCGACCTCGTAGCAGGGTTCCAGCAGGGCGCTGACGACCGCCTCCCCGGTGGCGAAGGTCAGCGGCGGGAGCAGGTGCCACAGCAGCTCGGCGGAGACCGCCATCGGCCGGCTGCGCCGCGCCCGGTGCAGGACGTCGCCGTAGTCCCGCTTGCTGGTGACCAGGTGACCGACCAGTCCGGAGACGAGCCGGCAGCCGTCGCGCAGCGCCTCGTCGGCGAGGTCGGCGTCGGGCGGCGGGAACACCTCCATCAGCCCCAGCCGGTCGGTGCCGTTGACGATCGGCACCCACAGCCGGGGCGGCGGCCCGGGGCTCGCGTGCACCTCGACCTGCGTGAAGGCGCGGCCGGCGAGGCTCGTGTCGATCGGCAGCACCGCCGGCGCCGGCCGCTGCGAATCGGGCAGTGGGCGCAGGTCGCGCTGCTCGGCGTCGACCAGGTAGACGGTCGCCGCCGCGCCCAGCGGCCGGAGCGCGGCGTCGACCGTGGCCGCGAGTTCGTCCGGCGGCAACCGGTGGGACCGGGACACGAGGTCGGCCAGGGCCCGGTGCCAGGGATCGGTGGCGGTCATGCCGTCGCATACCCCGACCGGGCCCGGTCGAAGCCGATCGGGCCAGCTCGGGGTATGCGACGGCGGGCGCCGGCGTCAGCCGGCCAGGCCGAGCACCTCGGCGGCCGCGCGGCCGCAGGCGTGGCTCGCGCCGTACGTGGTGACGAACGCCCGCACGCCGGCCGGGCGCCACCGGGAGGGCCAGCCCATCTCGACCACGGTCACCGGGTGCTCGGCGGCCAGCGCGGTCACCAGGTCCGCGCCGCCCGGCAACCGGTGGAGGTGGCGGCCGACCAGCACGATCGGCCGGTCCCCGGCGAGCTGGCGCAGGGCGGCCGGCCCGGTCTCGGTGGCGACCACCCGCAGCTCCTCCGCGCCGTCCAGGTGCGGCCCGAGGCCCCACGGCACCCGTCCCTCGGCGATGGTCGACGTGGCGTGCAGCTGGACGACCAGCGGGCGGTCCAGGCCGGTCAGCTCGCCCTCCACGCGGACGGCGCGGCGCGCCGCCGCGTACCCGAGTCCGTCGGGGGCGGTCGACGTCGCGCCGGCGGCCCGGGTCCAGGCGGCGAGCGCGGCGGCGCGGCCGGCCGCCTCCTCCACCCGCGCCCGGTCCAGGCGGCCGTCGCCGAGCGCGCCGACGATCTCCGCGACCACCCGTTCGACCAGCTCGGCGTCGACCTGGGCGCCGATGCACAGCAGGTCGGCGCCGGCGGCGAGGGCCCGGACGGCGGCCGGGCCGACCCCGCCGGCCGCCACCGCGGCGCCCTTCATCTCCAGCGCGTCGGTGATGACCGTGCCGGTGAAGCCGTACTCGCCGCGCAGCAGGTCCACCAGGACCGCCCGGCTGAACGTGGCGGGGCCGTCGCCGGTCAGCGCCGGCACCCGGATGTGCGCGGTCATCACGGCCCGCGCGCCGGCCTCGACGACCGCGGCGAACGGCGGCAGGTCGCGCCAGCGCAGCACGTCGAGCGGCACGTCCACGGTGGGCAGCTCGTGGTGGGAGTCGGCGACCGTCGCGCCGTGCCCCGGGAAGTGCTTGGCGCAGGCGGCGACCCCGGCGGCCTGGAGCCCGGTCACGGCGGCGGCGGAGTGCGCGGCGACCCGGGCCGGGTCGGCGCCGAACGAGCGGGTGCCGATGACCGGGTTCTCGTCGGCGGTGTTCACGTCCACGGTGGGCGCGAGGTTGACGGTGACGCCCAGGGCGGCCAGCTCCGCGCCGATGGCCTCGTAGACCCGTCGGGTCAGCGCCACCTCGTCGATCGCGCCGAGCGCCGCGTTGCCCGGGTACGGGCTGCCGGTGGCGTGCGCCAGCCGGGTGACGTCACCGCCCTCCTCGTCGATCGCGATCAGCACGTCCGGGCGGCCGGCCCGCAGGGCGGCGGTGCTCGCCGCCACCTGCGCCGGGTCGTGGACGTTGGTGCCGAACAGGGTGTGCCCCGCGAGCCCCTCGGCGACCAGGTCGACCGCCCAGCCCGGGGGAACCGGCCCCGGGTACGCGGCGAGCAGCGTGCCGAGCGCGAGCCGGCGCAGTCCTGGATCCAGCCCCACGTGATCTTCCCCTTTCGTCCCCGCGGTACGAAGGTCCGTACCGGCGGGGGTCGGTGACGTACCGGGTCGGCCGAGCGCCCCGCTCCCGGGCGGCCGATACGCTATCGGCTACCCGCTCGCAGGTCGGTTTACAGTTAGCAAGGTTTATCAAAACTAGAGGACGTGGCATGAGTGCGACCCGGCTGCCCGGCACCCCCCGCCTGTTGCGGGCGCTCAACGACCGCGCGGCGTTGGAGCTGCTGCTGGAGCGGGGGCCGCTGACCCGGGCCCGCCTGGGCGAGCTGACCGGGTTGTCCAAGGTCACCGCCTCGCAGCTCGTCGAGCGGCTGGAGGAGCGGGGGCTGGTCACCCGCGTCGGCGAGCAGGCCGGCGGGCGGGGGCCGAACGCCCAGCTCTACGCCGTGCGGCCGGGCAGCGCGCACGTGGTCGGGGTGGACGTGGGCGCCGACCGGGTGGTCGCGGCCTGCGCGGACATCACCGGGGCCGTGATCGGCCGCGTCGAGCAGTCGACCCAGGACACCGACGACCCCGTGGGGGTCGTGCACAACGCGGTGGTCCAGGCCGCGAGCAGCGCCGGGGCGAAGCTGTCGAGCGTACGGCGGATCGTGCTGGGCACCCCGGGCCTCGTCGACCCCGGCACCGGGGACATCACGTTCGCCTTCAACCTGCCCCGCTGGCACACCGGTCTGCTCGCGGCGCTCCGGGACGACCTGCACACCCCGGTGGTCTTCGAGAACGACGTGAACCTGGCCGCCGTCGCCGAGGCGCAGTCGGGCGCGGCCCAGGGGCTGACGGACTTCGTCCTGGTCTGGGTCGGTGCCGGTGTCGGCCTGGCGATCGTGTTGGGCAACCGGCTGCACCACGGCAGCAGCGGCGCGGCCGGCGAGATCGGCTACCTGCCGGTGCCCGGCGCGCCCATCCCGCGTGACGTCTCCCGCCGGGCGAAGCCGGCGTTCCAGCAGCTGATCGGCGGGGACGCGGTCCGCGAGCTGGCCCGCGCCCACGGCTACCCGGACGACAGCGCCGCCGCCGCGGTGCGGGCGGCGGTGGCCGACGGCACGGCCGGCGGTCCGATGCTCGACGAGGTGGCCCGCCGGCTGGCGCTGGGCGTGGCGAGCACCTGCGTGGTGCTGGACCCCCCGCTGGTGGTGCTCGCCGGCGAGGTCGGCCAGGCCGGCGGGGCGGCGTTGGCCGAGCGGGTGCAGCACGAGGTCGCGGCGATCACGCTGGTCCGCCCCCGGGTGGTGCCCACCGGGCTGACCGAGGAGCCGATCCTGCGGGGTGCGCTGCGTACCGCCCTGGACGCCGTCCGCGACGAGGTCTTCGGCTCGACCGTCGGCTGACCGGGACCGGCCGCCCGTCGGCGCGGGCCGCGCGCCGCCGGCCGCCGACCGGGTTCGGCGGGTGCGGCGGCGGGCGGGCGACATGTGAAGGAATATTTCATCGCGGGCGGGCATGCTGCAAGGTCTTGCCGCGTCCGCGCGGCTCCCGCCCCGTGCCCCGCGCCCCGTGCCCGCGACGTCGCCGGCGGCCGGGCGTCACATCAGGTCGCGGCGGCGGAACGCCACGAAGGCGGTGGCAGTCAGGGCAGCGGTCAGCCCGAGCAGCAGGACCAGCGACGACTGCCAGGTGATCACGTAGAGGCCGGTGCAGGAATTGGAGACCCCGTTGTCGCACGCCTGGTGGTCCCAGAACTCGATCCGGCCGTTGAGCAGGGCGGCCACGTGGCTGGAGAGCATGTACCGGTCCACCTTGACGACGTCCAGGATCTCCATCACCAGCCGGGCGCCCAGCTCCCACACCACCACGTAGCCGGCGACCACGCCGAGCGCCGCCGAGGTGTGCCGCCCCAGGGTCGCCACGGCGAACCCGACGACGGTGAGCAGCAGCACCAGCAGCATGCCGCGCCCCCAGGTCTCGCCCAGCGAGCCCCAGAACTCCCCGTCGAGCCGCCCTGGCCGCCCGGCGAACCGACCGATGAGCCAGAACGTCCCGAGGTACGCCGCCGAGGCCAGCACCGACAGCAGCGCCGTCCCGCCGAGCAGCGTGCCCAGCTTGGCGCCGAGCACCGTCATCCGCCGGGGGCGCCACAGCAGCAGGTTGACCACGCCCCCCGAGTTCAGGTCTGCGCCGATGTAGGAGGCGCCGACCAGGAACCCGAAGAGCGCGAGGAAGGCGATGAGGAAGTAGAGCAGCGGGCCGGCCTGCTCGGCGAAGGTGAACACCCCGGCGAGGAAGTCGGCCGCCACGGGCGCCCGCTCCATCAGGGCCGGGTCGACCTCGCTGCAGTCGGCGGGGAAGTACTCCGGCTCCTCCTGCTCGTCCATGTCGTCCGCGGTCGCGAGCCCGCGACGCTGCTCCAGGCAGCGCTGGTAGGCGTGCTCCAGTTCGCTGCGCGCCGCGGCGGCGCCACGCTGGGCCTCGAAGATCTCCTCGGCGCTGGGCCGGTGGGAGTTGGCCAGGGTGGTCGCCGCCGTGACGCCGAACGCGAGCACCAGCAGCACGAGCATGAGCTGCACGAAGCGCCGGGCGCCGAGACGCTCCAGCTCGGCACGGACCAGGTTCACGCGTCCACTCCCCGTACGTCGAGGTCGATCACCGGTTCCCGGGACCCGCTCTCGGGCAGCACCGAGTCGTCCACCTGCCGGGGCAGCGCCGGGTGCGCCGCCGTGCCGGTCAGTTCGAGGAAGGCGCTCTCCAGGTCGGGCCGCAGCGGCGTCAGCTCGCGTACCCAGAGGCCCGCCTCGCCGAGGGTGCGGCTGACCTCGGTGGCGTCGTCCACGTCGCCCACCACCAGGTGGTCGTCGTGCCCGGTCGCCGCCAGCCCGGCCGCCGTCAGCAGCTCCACGGCCCGCTGTGGATCGTCCACCCGTACCAGCAACTCGTGCCGGTCGAAGCCGGCCAGCACCTCGTCGACTCGCCCGGCGGCCACCCGCCGGCCCCGCGAGATGATCGTCACGTGGTCGCAGATCAACTGGATCTCGGCGAGGATGTGGCTGGAGACCAGCACGGTCACGCCGGCCTCCGCCAGCGAACGCATCAGGTCCCGCATCTCCCGGATGCCGGCCGGGTCCAGCCCGTTCGCCGGCTCGTCGAGGATCAGCAGCTCCGGGTCCTTGAGCAGGGCGGACGCCACCGCCAACCGCTGCTTCATGCCCAGCGAGTAGCCCTTCACCCGCTCGTCGCCCCGGTCCCGCAGACCCACCCGCTCCAGCACCTCGTCGACCCGGGCGACCGGCACGCCGCCGGCCCGGGCGAGCAGGCGCAGGGTGCGGTGGCCGGTGAAGTTGCCGAAGAACTGCGGGCTCTCCACGATGGCCCCGACCCGCCCGGCCACCAGGGGCAGCCCGCCCGGCGAGGGGACGCCCAGCACCGTCATCCGGCCCGCGTCGGCGCGCACCAGCCCGAGCAGGGCGCGCAGCGTGGTGGTCTTGCCCGACCCGTTGGGGCCCAGGAAACCGTGGATCTCGCCGGCCTCCACCAGCAGGTCGAAGCCGTCGACCGCCACCCGGCGGCCCTGCCGCACGCTGTGGAAGGTCTTGCGCAGACCCTCGATCTCGATGACCGCGCTCATCGGCGCGGCTCCCCGCTGCGACCGGGCATGGACCGTCCTCCGGTTGTGGTGACCAACGACACGGCGCCCCACCCTATGGCCGGGACGCCGCCCGTGGGGGGAGCCCCGGCGTTGCGTGGTTGGATGGGCGGGTGACTGGGGACGAGGATCTGGTGGTCAGCCTCGACGGCGTCGGCGTACGCCGGGCTGGCACCGCACTGCTGCACGACGTCGACTGGCGGGTCGAGCTGGACGAGCGCTGGGTGGTGCTCGGGCCGAACGGCGCCGGGAAGACGACCCTGCTCAACCTCGCCGCCGGGCGGCTGCACCCCACCACCGGCACCGCCCACGTGCTCGGCGAGCGGATCGGCCGCACCGACGTCAACGAGCTGCGGACCCGCATCGGGCTCTCCACCGCCGCCCTCGCCGAGCGGGTGCCCGCCGACGAGCGGGTCAGCGACGTCGTCGTCACAGCCGCCTGGTCGGTGCTCGGGCGCTGGCGGGAGAGCTACGACAGCAGCGACGAGGCCCGCGCCCGCGCCCTGCTGGGCCAGCTCGGCATCGGCGGCCTCGCCGAGCGCACCTACGGCACCCTCTCCGAGGGCGAGCGCAAGCGGGTGCAGATCGCCCGCGCGCTGATGACGGACCCGGAGCTGCTGCTGCTCGACGAGCCCGCCGCCGGGCTCGACCTGGGCGGGCGGGAGGACCTGGTCGCCCGGCTGGCCGAGCTGGCGTACGACCCGGACGCCCCGGCGCTGGTGCTGGTGACCCACCACGTGGAGGAGATCCCGCCCGGCTTCACCCACGCGCTGCTGCTGCGCGAGGGCGGCGTGGTGGCGCAGGGGCTCCTCGACGACACGCTGACCGGGGACAACCTCTCCAAGACGTTCGGGCTGCCGCTGGTCGTCCAGCGCTCCGGCGACCGGTTCACCGCCCGCGCGGCCTGACGGGGAGGTGGCGATGCGGCAGACCCGGGTCGTCGTGGTGGGCAGCGCCAACATGGACCTGGTGGGCACCGCCCCCGCGCTGCCCCGGCCGGGGGAGACCCTGCTCGGCACCGACTTCGTCATGGTGCCCGGCGGCAAGGGCGCCAACCAGGCCGTCGCTGCGGCCAAGGCCGGCGCCTCCTGCGCCTTCCTCGGGGCGATCGGTTCCGACTCGTTCGGCGTCACCCTGCGGGCGCGGATCACCGCCGCCGGGGTCGACACCGGGCAGCTGCGCACGACGTACGGCACGTCGGGGGTGGCGTTGGTGATGGTCAACGCCGAGGGCGAGAACGCGATCCTGGTCAGCCCGGGCGCCAACGCCTCGATGACCGGCCTGACCGAGCCCGAGTTGACCGCCGTACGCGGGGCGGACGTGCTGCTCGCGCAGCTGGAGATCCCGGTCGCGACGGTGACCGAGGCGGCCCTTGCCGCCCGGGCGGCCGGCACCCGGGTGGTGCTCAACGCCGCCCCGGCCGTGCCGGTGCCGCCGGAGCTGCTGGCGGCCACCGACCTGCTCGTGGTCAACGAGACCGAGGCGCAGGCGCTCACCGGGCGCGGCCGGGACGAGCCGTCGGCCCTGCTCGACCTGGCGCCCCGGGCGGTGCTCACCCTCGGCGCGCAGGGCGCGTGGTACGGCGACCGGGCCGGCACCGCCGTGCACGTGCCGGGGGTCAAGGTGGACACCGTGGACTCCACGGCCGCCGGGGACGCCTTCACCGCCGCGCTCGCGGTGGCCTGGGGCGAGGGCCGGGACGTGGTCGACGCGGTGCGCTGGGCGGCGGCGGCCGGGGCGGCCTGCGCCCGCCGGCTCGGCGCCTCCGTGGCGCTGCCCAGCCGGGCGGAGATCGACGAGCTGTACGTCCCCGCCTGAGCCGCCCGGCCACGGGCCGTACGTCCTTCGGTCAGGCCTCGGCGTCGTCGGTGAGCTTCTCGCCCCGGCGGCGGAGCATGCCGAGCCCGGGGATGCCGGCGACGGCGAGCTTCAGGTCGCGGGTGACGTCGAGCAGGTCGTGCAGGTCGGGACCGACCCGGTCCAGGGTGGCGAGGATCGGCAGGACGTCCGCCGTCAGGTGCCGCTTGAGCTTCGGCAACTCGTCGACGAGCCGGATCGCGGCGGTCACCTCCTCGTGGCTGAGCTGCTCGACGAAGTGGTTCGCCATCGGGGCGCCCCGGCGCAGCGCCGGCTCGTACGCCGTCATCAGCTCGGCGGCGGTGGCCGCCGCCTCGGCCGCGGTGCCCACGGTGCCGGCGGCCCGGCCGGCCACGGCGCCGGCCTCGGCGACCACCGCGCCGGCCGCGCGGGACACCTTCTCCGCCTCGCCGACCACGACGGCCGCGGCGGCGGCCACCTCGGTTGCCGTGTCGATCGCGGCGGTCGCGGCGGCGCTGACGACGGCCACCTCCCGCACCGCCCCCTCGGCGTCGGTGAGCACCCGGTCGGTGCGGTCGAGGGTCTGCTCGATCCGGTCCACCACGCCGTCGATCCGGCCCACCACGCCGTCGACCCGCTTCAGCAGGGCCTCCACCGAGTCCAGCACGGCGAACGCACGGGCGGGCACGGCGGCGAACGAGGCGGCCGAGCCGAGGGCCTGGTCGAGGGCGGAGCGGGTCAGGCCGACGACCGCGCCGGGCCGGGGGAGGGGAATCACCATGGCACCAAGTGTGCGTCGTCCGCGCCCGGACCGCCGGACGGGCCGCCGGGCCGGGAGGTCAGGAGTCCGTGTGCTGCTCCACCGCGCGCTGCACCGCCCGGTAGATCTGCCCGAACCGCAGCGCGTCGGGGGTACGCAGCAGCAGCATCTCCCGCCCGTGGTGCTGGACCCAGAGCTCGTGCACCTTGCTGCCCCGCTCGTAGGAGCGGTCGAGCCAGCCGAGCGGGATCTCCAGGAAGGGGGTCAGGGCCAGCGCGCCGACCGCGCACGCGGCGAGGATGATCAGCGCCAGCTGCCACTCGCCCCGGTCCTGCGCCGACCAGGCCAGCGACAGCACGCAGACCACCGCGACCAGCGGGGGCAGCGAGAGGAGCAGGACCAGGACGCCGCGGCCCAGCACGCGCCCCCGTACCGCCAGCGTCTTCGGCCCCTGCGCGTGCCAGACGTACGTCACGTCGGCGATCGCCACGGCGTGGCCGCCCATCCGGATCGACTCCGAGGTCACCTGCACCGCGTCGTCCCGGTAATAGATGGTCATCACTAAGCCTAACCGCTGGCGGGCAACCGCCGCCGGTCCCGGCCGGGGCGGGTGTCGGCTTCGGGGAAGCGGCGGGCGGCAGCCGGAGGAACCGGGATGCGAGGTCTGGTGAGGCCAGGGCCCGGAGCGCGGAGTGGCCGTGTCCGCGCTGTCGAGCTGCCCCGTCGATGAGACCGATCGTCACCGCCGGGTGCCGCCGCGCCACCGGGAGTCCGGGACGGCCGCCCTGCCCCGTCCATGGGGGCAGCTCGACAGCGCGAGCGAGGCGACTGCGCCCACAGGCGCGGCGCCGGGCGAGACGGTTCGGGCGGTGCCGGGTCCGGCGGTTCGGGGCAGCGCGGGACGGGCGGGATGGCTAGCGTGACCGTCATGACGGAGCAGGTGCGCAACGTCGAGGTGGTCCGCCGCTACCTGCGGACCTTCGTCACCAAGGACCTGGCGGAGTTGCGCGCGGTGGTCGACGAGGACGTGCTGATCTACGGCTCCGGGGCCGGGGTCCGGGGACGGCACCACGTCGAGGGGGCCGTCGCCTCGCCGGGGCTGACCGTGCTCGACCAGGAGATCGTCGAGATCTTCGCCGCCGGCGACCGCGTCGTGGTGTCGCTGGCGCAGACCTACCGGCGGGACGCGACCGGCGCGACGGCGGTGCAGAGCGCGTGCAAGATGTACCGGTTGGACGGTGGCCGGATCGTGCAGTTCTGGGGCGAGCAGGACCTGTTCGGACTGCTGCGCGGCCTGGGCATGCTGCCGGACGGGCCGATCGGGTTCTAGCGGCGGCGGGGCGACACCGGCTGCCCCGCCTCGACCGCCCGCTGCACCGCCCGGTAGATCTGGCCGAAGCGCAGCGCGTCGCGGGTGCACAGCAGCCGCACCGGCTGGCCGCGCCAGCGGGCCCAGATCTCCAACTGCCGGCTGCCCCGCGCGTAGGAGCGGTCGAGGTGCTCGAAGAGGAAGTCCGCGACGGGGCCGACCGCGAGCCCGACCAGCACCGAGGCGCCGACGACGGCGATGGTGACGGTCAGGGAGCGGTCCAGCCAGAGCGCGAGGGCGATGCCGAGGGCGGCGGCGACCAGGGGGCCGGCGAGCGCCGCGCCGATCGCGCCGCGTCCGGCGAGCACCCGCCAGGACCGGCTGCCACGCCGATGCCACACCATGCTGATCTCGGCCAGCCGGAAGGTCCGGCCGTCCACCCGGACGGCGGTCGAGGTGACCTGCACGGACCTGTCGTCGTAGTACGTGATCATGGCGGTACTCCCGGTGGCGGGCCTGACACCACACTACTTACCCCAACGATCCGAGCCGTAAGGTTGGCACGCGACTTCGACGAGGAAGTGAGGGCCAGCGTGGGCGAGTTCGTGCGGTTGGAGACCAAGGACGGCATCGGCACCATCCGACTGGAGCGGCCGCCGATGAACGCCCTGAACACCCAGGTGCAGGAGGAGTTGCGCGCCGCCGCCACGGCGGCCACCGCCGACCCGGGCGTCCGCGCCGTCATCGTGTACGGCGGGGAGAAGGTCTTCGCGGCCGGCGCGGACATCAAGGAGATGGCCGACATGTCCTACGTGGACATGGCGGACCGGGCGGCCGACCTGTCCAGCGCGCTCGGCGCGATCGCCCGGATCCCCAAGCCGGTCGTCGCCGCGATCACCGGCTACGCCCTCGGCGGCGGCTGCGAGCTGGCGCTGGCATGCGACTGGCGGGTGGTGGCCGAGGACGCCAAGCTCGGGCAGCCGGAGATCAAGCTCGGCATCATCCCTGGCGCGGGCGGCACCCAGCGGCTGGCCCGCCTGGTCGGCCCGGCCCGCGCCAAGGACCTGATCATGTCCGGCCGGATGGTCGACGCCCAGGAGGCCCTGCGGATCGGCCTGGCCGACCGGGTCGCCCCGGCGGCTGAGGTCTACGACACCGCGGTCGAGCTGGTCCGCCCGTACCTCACCGGGCCCGTGCAGGCGCTGCGCGCCGCCAAGCTCGCCGTCGACGGCGGCCTGGACATGGACCTGAACTCCGGTCTGGCCTGGGAGAGCCAGCTCTTCGCGGCACTGTTCGCCACCGAGGACCGGCGCGAGGGCATGGCGGCGTTCGTGGCGAAGCGCAAGCCGGACTTCACCGGCCGTTGACCGGCCCGGGCCGGCGGGGCGACCCGCCGGCCCCCGGGCGTCGAACGAGAACTGTTCACATTTCTCCTACCGGTGAGTAGCGTGTGACCCCGGCCACGCGGACGAAGGGAAGAGCGGGATGACGGAGCGGATCGAAGGTCACGGCGGGGAGCTCGCGCTCGCGGCGCTGCGCGCGTACGGGGTGCGGGAGATGTTCACCCTCTCCGGCGGGCACGTCTTTCCGCTCTACGACGCCGCGCACAAGACCGGCTTCCCCATCTACGACGTGCGGCACGAGCAGTCGGCCGTCTTCGCCGCCGAGGCGGTGGCGAAGCTCCAGCGCCGCCCCGGCCTCGCCGTGCTCACCGCCGGCCCCGGCGTCACCAATGGCGTCTCCGGACTGACCAGCGCCTACTTCAACGCCTCGCCCGTGCTGGTGCTGGGCGGCCGGGCCCCGCAGTTCCGCTGGGGCTCGGGCAGCCTCCAGGAGATGGACCACCTGCCGCTGGTCGCCCCGGTCACCAAGCACGCCGAGACGGTGTTCAGCCCCGACGACATCCCGCGCGCGGTGACCGCGGCGCTGACCACCGCGCTCACCCCGCACCGGGGCCCGGTCTTCCTCGACTTCCCCCTGGAGGCCGTCTTCTCGGTCTCCGACGCCGAGTTGCCCCCGCTGCCGGGCATCGCGCCGGTCGAGCCCGACCCCGACGAGGTGACGAAGGCGGCCGGCCTGATCGCCGCCGCCCACCGCCCGGTCGTCATCGCCGGCTCCGACGTCTACGCCGGGGACGCGGTCGACGCCCTGCGCGCGGCCGCCGAGTCGCTCCAGGTGCCGGTCTTCACCAACGGGATGGGCCGGGGCGCGCTGCCGCCGGAGCACCCGCTCGCCTTCGCCAAGGCCCGTCGCGTGGCGCTCAAGGGCGCCGACGTGGTCGTCGTGATCGGCACCCCGCTCGACTTCCGGCTCAGCTTCGGCGACTTCGGCGACGCGAAGGTGGTGCACGTCGTCGACGCGCCCAGCCAGCGCGCCGGGCACGTGCAGCCGGCCGCCGCCCCCGCCGGTGACCTCCGGCTGATCCTCACCGCGCTGGCCGACCACCCGGGCGACCGGGCCGACCACGCCGACTGGATCGCCGAGCTGCGTACGGCCGAGGACGCCGCCAAGGCCCGCGACGCCGAGGAGATGGCCGCCGAGTCCGACCCGATCCGGCCCGCCCGGGTCTACGGCGAGCTGCGCAAGGTCCTCGCCCGCGACGCCATCACCATCGGCGACGGCGGCGACTTCGTCTCGTACGCCGGCCGCTACCTGGAGCCCGCGCAGCCCGGCACCTGGCTCGACCCCGGCCCGTACGGCTGCCTCGGCACCGGCATGGGCTACGCGATGGGCGCCCGGGTCAGCCACCCCGACCGGCAGATCTGCGTCCTCATGGGCGACGGCGCGGCCGGCTTTTCGCTGATGGACGTCGAGTCCCTCGCCCGGCAGAAGCTGCCCGTGGTGATCGTGGTCGGCAACAACGGCATCTGGGGGCTGGAGAAGCACCCGATGCGCGCCATGTACGGCTACGACGTCGCCGCCGACCTCCAGCCGGAGCTGCGCTACGACCACGTGGTGAGCGCCCTGGGCGGGGCCGGCGAGACGGTGGCGAAGGCCGGCGACCTCGGGCCGGCGCTGCGGCGGGCGTTCGACGCCGGCGTGCCGTACCTGGTCAACGTGCTCACCGACCCGGCGGACGCGTACCCCCGCTCGTCGAACCTGGCCTGAGTCGGGCCCGCCGCCGTCGCCGGGCGACCGGCGACGGCGGCGGCGGCGGGGCTCAGGCGCCGGGAGTGGAACCCTCGGGGCGGTCCTCCTCGCGCGGCGGCTCGCCGTCGCGGCGGCGCATCTCGTCCTCGCGGCGGCGCAGATCCTCCTCCCAGCGGCGGAACAGCTCCCCGTCCTCCTGCCGGGAGCGCTCGCCGAGGGAGCGGAGGAACTCGGGGTCGTCGTCGGGGGCGACCGGGCGGGGCCGCTCCCGGGGCGGCAGGAGCCGACCCTTCGGCGCTCCGCCGGCGGGTCGGCCCGCGACGCGCTCGCGCCCCGCGGCGAACCAGGCGAGGGAGCCGAGCAGCGGGAAGAACAGGATGATCAGCACCCAGGCGATCCGGGGCAGGGCTTTGATCTCGCCCTCCTCGGCGGAGAGGCAGCTGATCAGCGCGCAGACGGCGAGGACGATCTGCACGACGAAGAGGAGGACGTAGAGCCGGGCCATGGGTCAATCATGGCGCACCGGCTCCCGTCAACCCAGTCCGCGCGCCGCCAGCAGGGTGCCGAGCAGCGCGAAGCCGGCCGTGGCGAGGGCGACCAGGGGTAGCGAGCGCCCGTAGCCGGGGGCCGGGCCCGTGCCGGTGGCCCGCCGCCAGCAGACCGTCAGCGCCGCGCCCCAGCCCAGCACGGCGGCCCCGGCGACGAGCGCGCCGAACGCCCCGCCGGCGGGCGGCCCGGTGAGCGCGAGCCGCACGGTCAGCACCATGATCACGGTGAGCGCCAGGGCCGTACGCCGCCAGGCCAGCCTTGTGCGCTCGGGTTGCAGCCCGGGGTCGCGCGCCGGCCGGTCCCGCCCCGGCGGCTGCGTCCCGTGGCCGCCGGCTCCGCCGGGCCGGTTCACCGGCCACCGACCGCCCGGGCCAGCACCGCCGCCACCAGCAGCAGCGCGCCGAGGCCGACGGCGAGGGCGAGCACCGCCGGGAAGCGTGAGGCGGGCAGTTCCTCGCCGAGGCGGATGGCCCGCTCCGTACGCGCCCAGTGGTCGACCGCGCGCACCGCCACCGTGCCCCCGAGCAGCAGCAGCGCGATGGCGATCACCTCCCGCAGGTGCGCCGGCGGCAGGAACTGCGCGGCGGCCAGCCCGCCCGCGACCAGCGCCAGCCCGGTACGCAGCCAGGCCAGGAACGTCCGCTCGTTGGCCAGCGAGAAGCGGTAGTCGGGGGTGCTGCCCACCGCCCGCAGCTCGCGCGGGTCGAACCACCGCCTGATCGCCTGCCACACGTGACCATTATCCGTTTCCGGCCGGCCGTAGCCTCGTGGGATGACCGATCTTGACGCCCGCACGCTGCGTGACGCCTACGACGCCCAGATCCGCCCGGAGATTCCGGATCCGCTGCCGGCCGGGGTCACCGTCGAACGGGACGGCCCGCTGGTCCGCGTCCTCGGTCTCGACCAGCGCGGCTTCCTCACGTACCGCACGCTGGACGGGCTCGTCGGGGCCGAGTTGGACGCGTTGATCGCCCGGCAGGTGGAGTTCTTCCGCCGGCGCGGCGAGGCGGTGGAGTGGAAGCTCAACGGGCACGACCAGCCGGTCGACCTGCCCGATCGGCTGCGCGCCGCCGGGTTCGTCGCGGAGGCGGAGGAGACCGTCGTGGTCGGTCCGGTCGCGGCGCTGGCCGCCGCCGTGCCCGTGCTGCCCGAGGGGGTACGCCTGCGCGAGGTCAGTGCCCGGGAGGACCTGGAGCGCATCGCCGCGATGGAGGAGGCGGTCTGGCACGACGACCGCAGCCACCTGGTGACCGGCCTGGCGAGGGAGATCGAGGCCGACCCGCAGTGCATCACGGTCGTCGTCGCCGAGGCGGACGAGACGGTGGTCAGCGCCGGTTGGGTCCGTTACCAGGCGAATACCGGCTTCGCGACCCTCTGGGGCGGCTCGACCCTGCCGCAGTGGCGGCGGCGGGGCGTCTACCGGGCGCTGGTCGCGTACCGGGCGCGCCTGGCCGAGCAGCGTGGCAGGACGTTGCTCCAGGTGGACTGCTCGCCGGAGAGCCGGCCGATCCTCCAGCGGCTCGGTCTCGTCCCGGTCACGACCACCACCCCGTACGTCTACACTCCGTGATCATGGAGCAGCGGTTGACGGCCGAGGAACGGCTGACCCTCAAGACGGGCGCGTTCGGGGCGGTGTTCCTGGTGGCCAACGCGGACCCGGGGATGCTCGCCCTGTTCCGGGAGAGCTTCGCCGCCTCCGGCGCGATGGCCGACAGCAGCGGGGTGGTCAAGGAGGCGCTGACCAGCGGTCCGCTGCCGAAGCTGCCCCGGGACTCGGCCCTGGAGATCGAGGCGGTGGTGCTGCCGGCGCTGGGCCGCTCGGTGCGGATCCTGCGGGAGAAGTCGCCCCGGGACGTGGCCGGCTACCGCGAGGTGGTGCTCTCGGCGGCCGAGCGGGTGGCCGGCGCGCACCGGGGGGTCGCCCCGGCCGAGGCGGCGGCCATCGAGCGGATCAGGGACGCGTTGGATCAGCCGGCGTGAGCCGCGCCGGCGTCCCGGTGCGGGCGGCCGCCGTGGTCGCCCCCGCGCCCCGGGCCCGGGGCGCGGGGCGCGCCGGGGTGGGCGTACTCGCCGTGGGCGGTGCGTCGGGTCGGCGACCAGAGCGCCCGGACGGCGGCCCGCACGCACCGCTCGCGCAGCCGGCCACAGGCGCACCGGTACGCCTCGGGTCGGGTCCGGCGACAGCGGTGCCGCGGCGTGTCGGCGCGGCCGGTACTGGTGTTTTCTGACATTTCGTGACACCTCCCGATTCGTCAGATTACCCGCCCGCATGGCCGCCGGTGAGCTGTGTCACCCTGAGGGCGCCGGAGCCGGATGCTACTGGCAGGTAACATTGCGCCGTGGGCAACTGCACAGCACCGCGCGGTTGACCGGCGTCAACGGAAGCGCGAGGCTGCGCCCCAGACCGGGCGAGCGATCGCAACACCAACAGGAGGGTCGTCGAAGCGCGATGAACATCGTCGTACTCGTCAAGCAGGTGCCCGATTCGGGCGCGGACCGCAACCTGCGCAGTGACGACAACACCGTCGACCGCGGTTCGGCGAACAACGTCATCAACGAGATGGACGAGTACGCCATCGAGGAGGCGTTGAAGATCAAGGAGGCCCACGGGGGCGAGGTGACCGTCCTGACCATGGGTCCGGACCGGGCGACCGAGTCGATCCGCAAGGCGCTCTCCATGGGCCCGGACAAGGCCGTGCACGTCGTGGACGACGCCCTGCACGGCTCCTGCGCCGTGGCCACCTCGAAGGTGCTCGCCGCCGCCCTCGGTCAGCTCAACGCCGATCTGGTGCTCTGCGGCAGCGAGTCGACCGACGGCCGGGTGCAGGTCATGCCGCACATGCTCGCCGAGCGGCTGGGCGTCGCGGCGCTCACCGGCGCCCGCAAGCTCACGGTCGACGGCTCCACCCTGACCGTCGAGCGGCAGACCGAGGAGGGCTACGAGGTGGTCACCGCCACCACCCCCGCCGTGGTCTCCGTCTGGGACACCATCAACGAGCCGCGCTACCCGTCCTTCAAGGGCATCATGGCCGCCAAGAAGAAGCCGGTGCAGACGCTCTCCCTGGGTGACCTCGGGGTCGCCCCGGCCGAGGTGGGCTTCGAGGGCGCGACCAGCGCCGTGCTGGAGCACAGCAAGCGTCCGCCGCGCTCCGGCGGCGCGAAGATCACCGACGAGGGCGACGGCGGCGTGAAGCTGGTCGAGTTCCTCGCCACCGAGAAGTTCGTGTGAGAGGTCTGGACATGTCTGAGGTTCTCGTCGTCGTCGAAGCCACCCGGGAATTCGGCGTCAAGAAGGTCACCCTGGAGATGCTCACCCTCGCCCGCGAGCTGGGCACCCCGAGCGCGGTCGTGCTCGGCGGCCCCGGCGCCGCCGAGGCGCTGAGCGCCAAGCTGGGCGAGTACGGCGCGGAGAAGATCTACGCGGCCGAGAGCGAGGAGATCGACGGCTACCTGGTGGCCCCCAAGGCGACCGTGGTGGCCGAGCTGGTCTCGCGGGTGCAGCCGGCCGCCGTGCTGCTCGCCTCCTCCCAGGAGGGCAAGGAGATCGCCGCCCGGCTGGCCGTCAAGCTGGACAACGGCATCCTGACCGACGTGGTGGGCCTGGCCGCCGACGGCACCGCCACCCAGGTGGCCTTCGCCGGCTCCGCCATCGTCAAGTCCAAGGTCACCCGCGGCCTGCCGCTGGTCACCGTCCGGCCCAACTCGGTCAACCCGACCCCGGCGGCGGCCAGCCCGGCCGTCGAGCAGCTCACCGTCGCGGTCGCCGACACCGACAAGCTGGCCAAGGTCGTCGACCGGGTGGCCGAGCAGAAGGGCTCCCGCCCGGAGCTCACCGAGGCCGGCGTGGTCGTCTCCGGTGGTCGGGGCGTCGGCAACGCCGACAACTTCAAGCTGGTCGAGGAGCTGGCCGACCTGCTCGGCGGCGCCGTGGGCGCGTCCCGCGCGGCCGTCGACTCCGGCTACTACCCGCACCAGTTCCAGGTGGGACAGACCGGCAAGACGGTCTCCCCGCAGCTCTACGTCGCTCTCGGCATCTCCGGCGCCATCCAGCACCGGGCCGGCATGCAGACCTCGAAGACCATCGTCGCGGTCAACAAGGACGGCGAGGCGCCGATCTTCGAGCTGGCCGACTTCGGCGTGGTGGGTGACCTGTTCAAGATCGTCCCGCAGGCCGCGGACGAGATCCGCAAGCGCAAGTGAGCTGACGCCCGTCCGGGCGCGGGCCGGGAACCGCGACGCGGTTCCCGGCCCGCGCCTTTTTCCGCAGGCGGCACCCCGGAACGACCCGCGGGGTCCCGCGTCGGCCTGCGACCATGGAGGCGCTCTACCCGGAGTGCCCCAGCGCGGCCGTCCCCGTGTCGAACAGGAGTGTGCCGATGCCGGCCAGGACGCCCGAGGGCGATCACCACGCGCTCGCCGTGCACGAGGTCGTGCTGCTGCTCGGCACCGACACCGAGCACGGGCTGACCGACGAGGAGGCGGCGGCGCGGCTCGAGCGGTACGGGCCCAACGTGCTGCCCAGCGCGGCCGAGGGCGGGGCGCTGCGCCGGCTGCTGCGGCAGTTCCACAACCCGCTGATCTACGTGCTGGTCGCCGCCGGCGTGGTCACCCTGCTGCTCGCCGAGTACGTCGACTCGGCGGTGATCTTCGGGGTGGTGCTCGTCAACGCCGTCGTCGGCTTCCTCCAGGAGTCCCGCGCGGAGGCGGCCCTCGACGCGCTGCGGGCGATGGTGCGTACGCAGGCCCGGGTGCTGCGCGCCGGCCGGCAACGCCACGTGTCGTCCGACGACGTGGTCCCCGGGGACGTGGTGCTCGTGGAGGCGGGGGAGAAGGTCCCCGCCGACCTGCGGCTCGTACGCGCCGCCGAGCTGCGCGCCGACGAGTCGGCGCTGACCGGCGAGTCGCTGCCCGTACGCAAGGACGAGCTGGTGGTGCCGGCCGACGCGCCGGTGGCCGACCGCCGCAACCTGCTGCACTCCGGCACCCTGCTCACCGGCGGCACGGCGGTCGGCGTCGCGGTGGCCACCGGGGCGGACACGGAACTGGGCCGCATCCACCGCCTGGTCGGCGGCGCGCAGGTGCTGGACACGCCGCTGACGGTGAAGCTCGCCCGGTTCAGCCGGCTGCTCACCGCGGCGATCCTGCTCCTCGCGGCGGTGACCTTCGGCATCGGTCTGGTGCGGGGGCAGGACGCCGGGGAGACGTTCACCGCCGCCGTGGCACTCGCCGTGGGCGCGATCCCGGAGGGGCTGCCCGCCGCCGTGACGATCACCCTGGCGATCGGCGTGTCCCGGATGGCCCGCCGCCGGGCGGTGATCCGGCGGCTGCCGGCGGTGGAGACGCTGGGCAGCACCACGGTGATCTGCACCGACAAGACCGGCACCCTCACCGAGAACCAGATGACCGTCCAGGTGCTGTGGACCCCGCAGGGCCGCTACGAGGTCGGCGGGACCGGCTACGTCCCCACCGGCGAGATCCGGGATCCGGCGGGCGGCCCGGCCCCGACGGGGGAGGGCCCGCTGCGCTGGTCGCTGCTGGCCGGCGTGGGCTGCAACGACGCCCGCCTCGACGAGCAGGACGGCCGCTGGGTCGTGCTCGGCGACCCCACCGAGGGCGCGATGCTCGTGGCGGGCGCCAAGGTGGGGCTGCACGCGCACGAGGTCGCCGCCGAACTGCCCCGGGTGGCCGCCGTCCCGTTCACCTCGGAGCGGCAGTTCATGGCGACCCTGCACGAGCGTCCCGAGGGCGGGCGGGTGGTGCTCGTCAAAGGGGCGGTGGAGCGGGTGGTCGAATGGTCCGGCTCGGCCCTGCGCCCCGACGGCTCGACGGGACCGCTCGACGCCCCGGCCGTGCTGGCCGCCGCCCACGAGCTGGCCGGCGAGGGCCTGCGGGTGCTCGCCACCGCGATGCGGGCGGTCGGTCCGACGGACGGGCTCGTCGAGGAGGAACTGGCCGGCACGCTGGTCTTCACCGGGCTGCACGCGATGCTCGACCCGCCCCGGGCCGCCGCGGCGGCGGCCGTGACGTCCTGCCACCGCGCCGGGATCGACGTGAAGATGATCACCGGGGACCACCTCGCCACCGCCAGCGCCATCGCGCGCCGGATCGGGCTGCTGCGCGCCGAGCCCGGTCCGGGCGACGTGCTGACCGGCGCCGACCTGGCGGCGCTGCCCGCCGGGGAGCTGCCCGCGGCCGTACGGGGGGCGTCGGTGTTCGCCCGGGTCTCGCCCGAGCAGAAGCTCCGGCTGGTGGAGGCGTTGCAGGCCGACGGCCAGGTGGTCGCGATGACCGGCGACGGGGTCAACGACGCCCCCGCGCTGCGCGCGGCCAACATCGGGGTGGCGATGGGCCGCAGCGGCACCGAGGTGGCCAAGGAGGCCGCCGACGTCGTGCTCACCGACGACGACTTCGCGACCATCGAGGCGGCCGTCTCGGAGGGGCGGGGCGTCTTCGCCAACCTGACGAAGTTCATCACCTGGACGCTGCCCACCAACGCGGCGGAGGGGCTGGTCATCCTCGTCGCGATCGTGCTCGGCTCGGCGCTGCCGATCCTGCCGAGCCAGATCCTCTGGATCAACATGACCACGGCGGTGTTCCTCGGCCTGACGCTCGCCTTCGAGCCGAAGGAGCCCGGGATCATGGACCGGCCGCCCCGCGATCCCGGTCAGCCCCTGCTCACCGTCGCGCTGGTGGTCCGGGTGCTGCTGGTCTCCGCGCTGCTGGTGGTGGGCGCCTGGTGGCTGTTCGAGTGGGAGCGCTCCGGCGGGGCCGACCTGGCGCAGGCGCGGACCGCCGCGGTGAACCTCTTCGTCACCGTCATGGCGTTCTACCTGTTCAGCTGCCGCTCCCTGACCCGCTCGCCGTGGCGCCTGGGCCTGTTCAGCAACCGCTGGCTGATCGCCGGGGTGCTCGTGCAGGCCCTCGGCCAGCTCGCCCTTACCTACCTGCCGGTCATGAACGACCTGTTCCGTACGGCGCCCATCGACGGGCAGGCGTGGTTGCGGATCCTGGGCATAGCCGTCGTGGCTTCGGCCGTCGTCGCGCTCGACAAGCGGTTCGGCCGGTTCGGCCGCCGCCTCGGCTGATCTTCCGCTCCGGCCGCCGAGCGGGCCGGGCGTGGGTCCGGCCGCCGCCTCGGCTGACCTGCGGAGGTGGCGGCGGCCGGGCCGCGATGGGAGCTGATCGGCGGGCCGGGGAGCTGAGCCGGCCCGCCGATCAGCCCGTCAGGGTGCCCCTCAACAGGCTCTTGCCGGAGTGGGCGGTGTTGTTGTCGTACGCCTCGGCGGAGACGTCGACAACCGAGTATGCCTCAAGGTCCACGTTCGGTGGCAGCGGCAGCAGCTCGTCCGTCGCGTCGCCGAGCACACCGACCGAGAACATCTGCATGTTCCGCGGGTTGATGAGCCACACCTCGTAGTACCCCGGGACGTCCGGGAGATTCGCCAGGTGCAGGTGCAGTCGGCCGTTGTCGAACACCCGGGCCTCGCCGTTGGCGTCCGGCGGCGTCTCGCCGTACGCCTTCAGGGGCGCGCTGGCCAGCACCACCTGCGGTGGGGCGGGCTCCGGCGCCGGCCCGGTCCCGTCGATCGCGACGAGGGTGCCGACGACGCCGACCACGGCGGCGGCCGTCGCGGTCACGGCGGTCGTTGCCCAGCGTGACCACCGGCCCCGCCGGCGGGCCGGGGCGAGGACCACGCCGCCCGCCCCGTCGGCGTCGTCCGGCCGGTCGGTCGGGGGGCGCTCGTCGGCGGACCGCTCGGCGCGGGGCCCGGGCAGCGCCGGCAGGGCCTCCGCCGCGCGGATCTCCGCGACGATGCCCTGCCAGACGTGCTCCGGCGGATCGGGCAGGTCGTGCAGGCCCTGGGTGCCGGCGCCGAGGCCGGCGACGTGTTGGAGGGTGTCCATCTCGGCCCGGCAGTGCGCGCAGGTGTCGAGGTGGGTGGTCTCCGTGGCGTCCGCCTCGGTCTCACCGAGCGCCAGGAAGACCAGCCGGTCGTGGTCCAGGTGCGGCACCGTCCACCTCCCATCTGCGTTTCAAGCTCGCCATACCGCGGCGGATGTGGCTCTTGACCGTGCCGAGCGGCACCCCGGTCACCGTCGCTATCTGCTGGTGGGTGAGGTCGTCGAAGAACGCCAACTCCAGCATGCGCCGCTGGTCGTCGGGCAGTCGGGCCAGCTCGTCGGCGACCACCAGCCGGTCGACCACGGTGTCCGGATCCGGGCCCGTGCGCGCCTGCTCCGGCAGTTGCCGGACCGTCTCGACCACCCGGGTCTCGCGGGCCGAGGCCCGCAGCCGGTCGATCACCTTGCGGCGGGCGATGCCGAGCAGCCAGCCGACCAGCGAGCCCTTGCCGGGGTCGAAGGTGTCCCGCCCCAGCCAGGCGGCGACGAAGGTGGTCTGGGTCACGTCCTCGGCGTCGCTGCGGTTGGCCAGGGTGCTGGTGGCCAGGTGCAGGACGGCGCGGCCGTACCGGTCGTACGCCTGCCGGAGCGCCAGTTCGTCGCCTGCGCGGAAACGCGCGGCCAGGTCGTCCTCGGGTGGGTCCGGCTCCTGCCGTGCCGCTGTCACAGGGCGGCTCGCCTTCCAGGGGGCATGCCCGACTGTAACTCCCACAGTCATCGCCCCCGCCTTTCCGGTCGGTCTGGTCTCGGTAGCTCTTCGCTCCGGAGGCGGCCGCCGGATGCGGATCAGGCGGACGAAAAGAAGTTGCTCCCGGGCGCATCCGGCGACGGTGGGCCGGGCGTAACTCGTTTTGCACACCAGGCCTGACGAATCAGTACCAACTACCAGGAGGCAGACATGCAGCTCTCGTACTTCCGTCGGGTCGCCGCGGGCGGCGCGGTCGCCGCGCTGACGTTCGCCGGAGCCGGCGCCCTCACCGCCACCCCCGCGTACGCCGCCTCGTCCAAGGTCTCCGTCGTGCACGGCATCCCGGACACCCCGGTCGACGTGTACGTCAACGGCGAGAAGACGCTGGACAACTTCAAGCCCGGCGACGTGGCCGGCCCGCTGAACCTGGAGGAGGGCGCGTACGACATCGCCCTCACCAAGCCCGGCGAGCCGATCGCCCAGGCCATCCTCAGCGTCGACGACGCCGCGGTGCCGGGCGGCGCGAACATCAGCATCGCCGCCCACCTCGACGCGGCCGGCAAGCCGAAGATCACGCCGTTCGTCAACGACACCGGCAAGGTCGCCGCCGGCAAGGCCCGGCTGATCGTCCGGCACACCGCGGCCGCCCCGGCAGTGGACGTGCGCGCCGGCGGCACCCCGGTCTTCGAGGGCCTCACCAACCCGAACGAGGCCAAGGGCGACGTCGACGCGGGTGCCGTCAAGGCCGACGTGGTGCTCGCCGGCACCGACACCGTGGCGATCGGGCCGGCGGACCTCGACCTCAAGGAGGGCACCGCGACGATCGTGTACGCGATCGGCTCGGCCGACGCGAAGAACCTCGGCGTCGTGGCGCAGACCATCACCGGCCTGCACTCGGCCCCGGCCGGGGTGCCCAGCGGCGACGGCGGCCAGGCCCGCACCGGCGTGGACACCTGGTGGTACGTGCTGACCGGCGCCGGCGCGCTGCTGCTGATCGGCGGCGGGGCGCGGGTGGCCACCGCCCGGACCGGTCGCAGGTGACGGTGCGCCACCGCGGGGCGCTGGCGGCCATGGCCGCCGGCGTCGCCGCGCTCACCGTCGCGACCCTCGTCGCCTGCGGCTCCCGGCCGGCCGAGGACGTCGGCGCCGACGAGGCGGCGGCCCTGGCCAGCCCCACGCCGGCCCCGTCGGTCACCACCGGCGACGCCGCCAGCGTCCCGGTCACCACGGGGGAACTGCCGGCCGGTACGAAGGTCGTCCCGCCGGTACGGCTGGAGATCCCCACGATCGACGTCACCGCCACGGTGAACGCGGTCGGCATCAACGAGCGCACCAACGAGTTCGAGGTGCCGCCCAGCGTCGACCAGATCGGCTGGTACCGGTACGGGCCGGGCCTGGAGACCGACGCCGGCTCGGTGGTCGTCGCCGGCCACGTGGACAGCGCCACGCAGGGCAAGGGCGCCTTCTACCGCCTGCGTGAGCTCGACGAGGGCGACACCCTCACCGCGACCGGCAGCGACGGGGAGGCCCGGCGGTACCGGGTCGTCGCCCGGGAGGAGTACGACAAGACCCGGATCCCGTTGGACCGGTACTTCGCCCGCGACGGCAAGCCGCGGCTGACCCTGATCACCTGCGGTGGGCCGTTCGACGCGAAGGTCCGCAAGTACCGCGACAACATCGTCGTCACGGCGGTGCCCGCCTGACCGGGGCGCACGGCGGTGCCCGCCCGACCGGGCGCACGGCGGTGCCTGCGACACGGCGGGGCCTCGCACCGGGCAGGCCCGGCGTCGGGCGGGGAGGAGCGCCCTCCCCGCCCGGCGCCGGCATCCGTGGCCCTCGCACGGGGCCCTCCGGCATCCGGGCCGCCACCAACCGGTCGTAGGCTGAACGGCGATGGCTTACCTGGATCACGCGGCGACCACTCCGATGCTCGACGAGGCACTCGAGGCGTACGTCGCCACCGCCCGCGAGGTCGGCAACGCGTCCTCACTGCACGCGGCGGGCCGCCGTGCCCGGCGGCGGGTGGAGGAGTCGCGGGAACGGGTGGCCGCCGCGCTGGGCGCCCGCCCCTCCGAGGTCGTCTTCACCGGCGGCGGCACCGAGAGCGACAACCTCGCGGTGAAGGGCATCTTCTGGTCCCGCCGCGCCGCCGACGCGCGGCGTGACCGGGTGGTCTCCAGCGCCGTCGAGCACCACGCCGTGCTCGACGCGGTGGACTGGCTCGTCGAGCACGAGGACGCCGGCGTGGGCTGGCTCACCGTCGACGCCACCGGCCGGCTCAGCCCCGACGAGCTGCGCGCCGAGCTGGCCGCGCACGGCGACCGGGTCGCCGTGGTGACCGCGATGTGGGCCAACAACGAGGTCGGCACCGTGCAGCCGGTCGCCGAGCTGGCCGCCGTCGCCGCCGAGCACGGGGTGCCGTTCCACACCGACGCCATCCAGGCGGTCGGGCAGGTGCCGGTCGACTTCGCCGCCGCCGGGGTCGCCGCGCTGACCGTCACCGGGCACAAGCTCGGCGGGCCCACCGGGGTGGGCGCCCTGCTGCTGGCCCGCGACGTGTCGGCCACCCCGCTGCTGCACGGCGGCGGCCAGGAACGGGACGTACGCTCCGGCACCCTCGACACCGCCGGCATCGTGGCCTTCGCGGTCGCCGTGGAGGCGGCGGTCAAGGGCCAGCAGGAGTACGCGGCCCGCATCGCCGCGCTCCGCGACGACCTGGTGGAGCGGGTCCGGCACGCGGTGCCCGAGGTGGTCTTCAACGGCGACCCGACCGACCGGCTGCCGGGCAACGCGCACTTCTCCTTCCCCGGCTGCGAGGGCGACGCCCTGCTGCTCCTGCTGGACGCGCGGGGCATCGCCTGCTCGACGGGTTCCGCCTGCTCCGCCGGGGTGGCCCAGCCGTCGCACGTGCTGATCGCCATGGGCGCCGACGACGACCGCGCCCGCTCCTCACTGCGCTTCACCCTCGGCCACACCAGCACGGCGGCCGACGTGGACGCGCTGATCGCCGCCCTTCCGGCCGCCGTCGACCGCGCCCGCCGCGCCGCCGCCCTCCGCACGCCCCGCTGACCTCGCCGCGAGGCGGTCGATCATGCAGTCGTGGTGCCCGGAGCGTGGTCTCCTGCGGCATTCGTGCCCCGCCACGACTGCATGATCGCCGGTGGCTGGGCGGGTCGGGGATGGGGATAGGGTCGGTGGGGTGAAGGGAGTGAGCCGGTGAGGGTCTTGGCGGCGATGTCGGGCGGGGTGGACTCGGCGGTCGCGGCGGCGCGGGCCGTCGAGGCGGGGCACGACGTGACCGGCGTGCACCTGGCGCTGGCCCGCAACCCGCAGACCTACCGCACCGGTGCGCGCGGCTGCTGCACCCTGGAGGACTCCCGGGACGCCCGGCGGGCCGCCGACGTCATCGGCATCCCGTTCTACGTCTGGGACATGGCCGACCGCTTCCACTCCGACGTGGTGGACGACTTCGTCGCCGAGTACGCGGCCGGCCGTACACCGAACCCCTGCCTGCGCTGCAACGAGAAGATCAAGTTCGCTGCGGTGCTGGACCGGGCCGTGGCCCTGGGCTTCGACGCCGTGGTCACCGGCCACCACGCCCGGCTCGGCGCCGACGGCCTGCTGCGTCGCAGCGTCGACCTGCCCAAGGACCAGTCGTACGTGCTGGCGGTGCTCACCCGCGAGCAGTTGGACCGGTCGGTGTTCCCGCTCGGCGACTCGACGAAGGCGCAGGTGCGCGAGGAGGCGGCCCGGCGCGGGCTGGCGGTGGCCGACAAGCCGGACTCCCACGACATCTGCTTCATCGCCGACGGGGACACCCGCGGCTTCCTCGCCGAGCGTCTCGGTGAGGCGCCCGGCGAGGTGGTGGACGCCGCCACCGGCGCCGTGGTGGGCAGCCACAGCGGCGCGTACGCGTACACGGTCGGGCAGCGGCGCGGGCTGCACCTGGACCGGCCGGCGCCGGACGGCCGGCCGCGCTACGTGCTGTCCATCACGCCGAAGACCAACACCGTGACGGTGGGCCCGGCCGAGGCGCTGGAGGTCTCCCGGGTGCGCGCGGAGCGCCCCGTGTGGACGGGCGGCCCGCGCCCCGACGCGCCGCTGGAGTGCGAGGTGCAGTTGCGGGCGCACGGGGACGTGGTGCCGGCGACGGTCGAGCTGACCGCCGACGGTCTGCGCGCCGAGCTGCGCCGCCCCGTGCGGGGGGTCGCCGCCGGCCAGGCGATCGTGGCGTACCGGCCGGACCCGGCCGGCGACGTCGTGCTCGGCTCCGCCACCATCGCCGGCTGACGCCCGATCGGGAGCGTGCGTCCGGCAGGGCACCCCGGTCCGGTCCCGGGCGGCCGAGTGGCGGGCGTCCGCGCACCGGATAGTCTTCGGCCGTGACAGATCAGGCGTGGCCCTGGCCGGCCGGCGCGGCGACCGGCATCGGTTCGCTTCCCGGCACCGACATCGCCGAGGCACAGCGGATCGTCCTCGGTGAGCTTCCCGCCCTGCCCCACCTGCCGGAGCTGCCGGCGCGGGGCCCCGGCGCCGACCTGATCGGCCGGACCGCCGGCCTGCTGGTCGAGCTGCCGGTGGAGCTGTACGCCGCCCGCTGGCGGATCGCGCCGCGCCCGGGGCGGGACGTGCGCCGCGCCCGCGACCTGATGGAACGCGACCTCGACCAGCTCGCCGAGCAGGCGGAGGAGTACGCGGGGCCGGTCAAGATCCAGACAGGTGGCCCGCTGACCCTGGCCGCGTCCCTGGAGCTGCCGATCGGCGGCCGGATGCTGCGCGACCCCGGCGCCGTCCGGGATCTCACGAACTCGCTCGCGGAGGGGCTGCGCGGGCACGTCGCGGCGGTCGCCCGCCGGCTGCCGCGCGCCACCGTGCTGCTCCAGCTCGACGAGCCGTCGCTGCCGACGGTGCTCGCCGGGCGGGTGCCCACCGAGAGCGGGCTCGGCGCGTACCGGGCCGTCGATCCGAGCGCCGCCGCGTCGCTGCTGCGCACGGTCGTCGAGGCGGCCGGGGTGCCGACCGTGGTGCACTGCTGCGCGCCGGACGTGCCGCTGGAGCTGATCCGCTCGACGGGAGCCATCGGCGTCGCCCTCGACCTCGGCCTGGTCACCGACCTGGATCCGCTGGGCGAGGCGATCGACGCGGGGCTCGGGCTGCTGGCCGGCGCCGTCTCCACCACGCCGTCGTCCGCCGGTCGCGCGCCGACCTCGGCGCAGGTCGCCGATCGCGTACGCCAGCTCTGGGACCGCCTCGGGTTCCCCCGCCGGCAGCTCGCCGAGCAGGTCGTGGTGACCCCCGCCTGCGGCCTCGCCAGCGCCTCCGGGCAGCACGCGCGCGCCGTGCTCGCCGCCTGCCGGGACGCGGGACGGCGGCTCGCCGAGGACTGAGGTTTCCCGTCGTACGAGCGGGGCAGGATGGCCGGCATGATGGGACAACTGCGCACCGTGGTCATCGACTGCCCCGATCCCCGGGCCTTGGCCGGGTTCTACTCGGAGCTGCTGGGCCTGCCCGTCGACGCCGACGCCAGCGACGACGGCTGGGTCGTGATCGCCGGCTCGGGTCACCGTCTCGCCTTCCAGACGGCGCCCGACCTGCGCCCGCCGGCGTGGCCCGACCCGGAGCGGCCGCAGCAGTTCCACCTGGACGTGCAGGTGGCGGACGTGGAGGCGGCCGAGCAGCGGGTGCTGGCGCTCGGCGCCCGGCGGCTGCCCGGCGAGGGCGACGACTTCCGGGTCTACGCCGACCCGGCCGGTCACCCCTTCTGCCTGGTCTTCTCCGCCTGAGCGACCCCGCCGGGCACCAAGGCCGGGCCCGGCCGATCCCTGCGCCGCCGCCGGACCGCGAGGGCCCCGACGGATGCGTTTCCCCCACGTCCGCCGGCACGCGACCTGTTCCTGCGCCGACATCCGCCCCGGTGGTGCGGGTTGCGTGCGGCGGGCATGATCGCGGAATGATCGACACCTCGCTCCGGCGGGCCGCGGGTTCGCTCTTCGGCCTCGCCTACGGTGACGCGTTGGGCAAGCCGACCGAGTTCCTGACCGTCGCCGAGATCGTTCGCCGGTACGGGCCGGCCGGCCCCCGCGAGCTCGCCGGTGAGCCGGCGCTGGTGACCGACGACACGCAGATGGCGCTGGCGGTCGGCTGGGCGCTGCACGACGCGCCGGCGCTGACCCCGGAGGCGGTCGAGCCGCTGCTGCGCAAGCGTTTCCTGGACTGGGCGGCCAGCCCGGAGAACAACCGGGCGCCGGGCATGACCTGCCTGCGGGCCTGCGCCGAACTGGAGCGCGGGGTGCGCTGGCAGGAGGCGACGGTGGCCGGCTCGAAGGGCTGCGGGGCCAACATGCGGGTCACCCCGGTCGGCCTGGTCGACGTCGACCTCGACACCCTCGCCGGGCTGGCCCAGCTCCAGGCGGGGCTGACCCACGGCCACCCGACCGGCCTCGCAGCCAGCGAACTGACCGCGTACGCGGTGCGGCTGCTGCGCGACGGCGCGGCGCTGGCGGAGCTGCCCCGGCTGCTCGCCGACCGGGCCCGCGACCAGCGGCGGGTCTACCGCGCCGACTGGCTCGGCGACCTCTGGCAGCGCCCCGGGGTGGACACCCCGGAGGACTTCGTCGCCCGGGGCTGGGACGAGTGCCTCGCCGTCCTCGGCCGCCTCGACGCCGCGCTCGCCGCCCCGGACGACGGCGGCGACCCGTGCCGGCACACCGGCGAGGGGTGGATCGCCGAGGAGGCGCTGGCCACGGCCCTGTTCTGCGCGATCCGGCACGCCGACGACCCGGTGGCCGCGCTGGCCCGGGGCGCCACCACCGCCGGCGACTCCGACTCGATCGCCGCGCTGGCCGGCGCCTTCGTCGGCACGGCCCGGGGCATGGCGGCCTGGCCCGCGCCCTGGGCCGCCCGCATCGAGTACGCCGACCAGCTCACCGCCCTCTCCCGGGCCTGGGACTGAGCCTGCGCCGTCGCCGCTGGGGTGACCGACGGGCGGGGCGGGTCAGGCACCCGGCAGGCCGGGCTGAGGGTCAGGCGCCCGGCAGGTGGGGGAGGCGGCGGATGCGACGCCACAGGGCGGGATCGCAGTCGCCGGCGCGGCGGGCGAAGTCGGCCAGCGCGACGTGCACCGGCTCGGCCAGGTCGACGAAGCTGTCGTGGTCGGCGTCGGGATCCCACCGACGGGTGGGGATGGACACGTGGTCGTCCCGGGCGCTCTTGTCCTGACTGGTGATCTTCAGGACGTCGGCGCCCCCGCCGTCGGCGCGCAGCACCAGGCAGGGCCGCACCTTCGAGCCGGTGCCGTCGGCGTACGGGACGTCGGCCCACCAGATCTCGCCCGGGCGCGGCGCCCCGTCGGGGGCCCGCTCGGCGGTGCGCGGCCGGGGCGGCGCGCTCGACCGGCCGGGCCCGCCCGGTGGCGTCCTGCGGCCGGGGCGGGCACCCGGACGCCTCGGCGGTCGCCCGGCGTCGTCGCGGTCGCCCCGCCGCCGGTCGTTCCACGCCCAGCCGGCGGCCACGGCCAGCACGATCCCCGCCGCCCAGAGCAGCCATTCCGGCATCCGTACCCCCGCCTGGTCAGTGGGTGCGGCGCGCGGGCCGCGGCGTCGACGGTGCGCGGACCCGCCCGCGCGGCACCGCCGTCCGGCGATCCTCGCACGGCCGGGGCCCCGACGCCGCCCGGGCGCGACGGGTGGCCGCCGGATTGTCCCACCGGACCGATACGGTGCCGAGGTAGCGGAATCACGGGAGGTCGCACGGTGTCCGAGGAAGCCATCGCCCAGCAGGTCACTCCGGCACAGGAGGCGGCCGCCGGCGCCGAGCCGACCCCCGATGCCCGGGAACGGCACGCGACGCTCAGTCAGGAGCTGACGGAACACCAGTACCGCTACTACGTGCTGGACGCGCCGACCATCCCCGACGCCGAGTTCGACCGGCAGTTGCGCGAGCTGGAGGCGCTGGAGGAGCAGTACCCGGCGCTGCGCACCCCCGAGTCGCCGACGCAGCGGGTCGGCGGCACCTTCTCCACCGACTTCACCCCCGTCGCCCACGCCGAGCGGATGCTCTCCCTCGACAACGCCTTCGCCGACGAGGAACTGGCGGCCTGGGCCGAGCGGGTCGAGCGCGACGCGGGTGGCCCGGTGCCCTACCTCTGCGAGCTGAAGGTCGACGGGCTCGCCATCAACCTGACCTACGAGCGCGGCCGGCTGGTGCGGGCGGCGACCCGGGGCGACGGGCGCACCGGCGAGGACGTCACCGCCAACGTGCGCAGCATCCGTGACGTGCCGGGCCAGCTCGCCACGTCGGCCGAGTTCGGCGACGTGCCCGAGTTCGTCGAGGTCCGGGGCGAGATCTACTTCCCGGTGGCCGCCTTCGCCGACCTCAACGCCGGGCTGGTCGAGCAGGGCAAGCCGCCGTTCGCCAACCCGCGCAACGCCGCCGCCGGCAGCCTGCGCCAGAAGGACCCGCGGGTCACCGCCTCCCGGCCGCTGCGGCTGGTGGTGCACGGCATCGGCGCCCGCCGCGGCTTCCAGCCGGTGGCGCAGTCCGAGTCCTACGCGGCCCTGCGGGCGTGGGGGCTGCCGACCAGCGACCGCTGGCGGGTGGTGCCCGACCTGGCCGGTGTCGCCGAATACATCGCCCACTACGCCGAGCACCGCCACGACGTCGAGCACGAGATCGACGGCGTGGTCGTCAAGGTCGACCCGGTCCCCATCCAGGGCCGGCTCGGCTCGACCAGCCGGGCGCCGCGCTGGGCCATCGCCTTCAAGTACCCGCCGGAGGAGGTGAACACGAAGCTGCTCGACATCGACGTCGAGGTCGGCCGCACCGGCCGGGTCACGCCGCGCGCCGTTCTCCAGCCGGTCAAGGTGGCCGGCTCCACCGTCGCGTACGCCACCCTGCACAACGCCCGGGAGGTCGAACGCAAGGGCGTCCTGATCGGCGACACCGTGGTGCTGCGCAAGGCCGGCGACGTGATCCCCGAGGTGCTCGGCCCGGTGGTCGACCTGCGTCCCGCCGACGCCCGGCCGTTCGTCATGCCCACCACCTGCCCGGCCTGCGGCACGCCGCTCGCGCCGGCGAAGGAGGGCGACGTCGACATCCGCTGCCCCAACTCCCGCACCTGCCCCGGTCAGCTGCGGGAGCGGGTCTTCCACCTGGCCGGCCGCAAGGTGTTCGACATCGAGGCGCTCGGCTACAAGGGCGCGGCGGCGCTGCTCGACGCGCAGGTCATCACCGACGAGGGCGACCTGTTCTCGTTGGACGAGAAGCAGCTCGCCCGGTCGCCCTTCTTCGTCAACAAGGACGGCACGCTCGGCAGCAACGCCGCCAAGCTGCTCGACAACCTGGCCGTGGCCCGCGAGCGCGACCTGTGGCGGGTGCTGGTGGGCCTGTCCATCCGGCACGTGGGCCCCACCGCCGCGCAGGCGCTCGCCCGGCACTTCCGCTCCATCGAGGCGATCGACCGGGCGAGCGAGGAGGAGCTCTCCTCGGTCGACGGCGTGGGGCCGACGATCGCGGCGAGCATCCGGGAGTGGTTCGCCGTCGACTGGCACCGCGAGGTGGTCCGCAAGTGGCGCGAGGCCGGCGTACGAATGGCCGAGGAGGCGGTCGACGAGGGGCCGCGCCCCCTGGAGGGCCTCACCGTCGTGGTGACCGGCACCCTGCCCGGGTTCAGCCGTGACCAGGCGTCCGAGGCGATCCAGAGCCGGGGCGGCAAGGTCAGCGGGTCGGTCTCCAAGAAGACGTCCTTCGTGGTGGTAGGGGAGAACCCCGGCTCGAAGGCCGACAAGGCGGCCAGCCTCAAGGTGCCGGTCCTGGACGAGGATGGTTTCCGGGTGCTGCTCGACGCCGGCCCGGAGGCCGCCCGGGAGGTCGCCCGCGTCGAGGAGTGACGGCGGGCGCGGCACGTCGCGCGTGGACCCGACGGGGCAGGTCGAGATACCAACTTAATTACGACTACGACCGATTCGCGACTGTCGTGCCGGGCATTGCGACACGGAGGGCGTTTCATTGGTGGCACGGCGTGCGACCCGGTCACGCCCCGTGGACCGAGCCCTCGGAGGTGTGATGGAGTCCGCCGACTCGCGCAACTCCGTTCCGCCTGGCCGGGCGCGCCCGTTCTTCGCCTTCGTCTGGTCGGTCGTCGCGCTGGCCGCGGTGCTCTGCGTACGCCCGCTGCTCGACCTTCCGGCCGAGCTGCCGCGGCTGCCGGTGGCGTTCTGGGTGATGGCGGCCCTGGCTGTCGGCTGCGACGCGCGCCCGTTCGTGCCCCCCGGGCGCAGGCAGACCTCCGCGGTCTTCCCGTCCACCTGCTTCACCTTCGCCATCCTGCTCGGCTGGGGCTTCGGCCCGGCGCTGCTGGTGCAGGCCGTGGCCGTCGTCGTCTCCGGCTGGCGGATGGGCCACGCCCCGTGGCGCACGGCGTTCAACGCCGCCCAGTACGCGGCCGCCCTGGGCGCCGCCTACGTGGTCACGTGGCTGGGGCCCGGCAGCATCTTCGACGGCGGCCGGCTGCGCGGCACGGACGTGCTGGCGGTGGGCGGCGCGACGGTGGCCTGGTTCGCCGTCAACTACACGCTGGTCAGCGCGGCTGTCCGGCTGCGTTTCGGTGACCGCTGGTGGCCCAGCCTGCGGCAGGGGCTGGGCTTCGAGCTGCTCTCCACCGGCTCGTTGCTGCTGCTCGCCCCGGTGCTGGTCGCGGCGGCACGGGCCAGCGCCGCGCTGATCCCGCTGGTGCTGGTGCCGCTGTTCGCCGTCTACCGGATGGCCCGGCTCAGCGTCGAGCAGCAGCAGCTCGCGTCCCTGGACCCGCTCACCGGCCTGCCCAACCGCAAGGCGCTGCTGGCCGAGGTCGGCGAGCAGGTGCACGTGCACGCCGAGCGCGCGGCCCGGGGCGAGCCCGGCGCGCGGCTGGCGCTGCTCCTGATCGACCTCGACCGGTTCAAGAACGTCAACGACGCGCTCGGGCACGCGGTGGGCGACCGGCTGCTGGTCGAGGTGAGCGCCCGGCTGACCGGCGTGGTCGGTGAAGGCATGGTCGCCCGGCTGGGCGGGGACGAGTTCGCCATCGTGATGACCGGCCTGACCGACGCCGACGAGGCCCGTGAGCTGGCCGGCCGGGTGGTCCGGGCGCTGGCCGAACCGGTGTCGCTGGACGGGTTGCCGCTCGACGTGGGCGGCTCGATCGGCATCGCGCTCTTCCCCGAGCACGGCGAGGACTTCGCGACCCTGATGCGCCACGCCGACGTGGCGATGTACGACGCCAAGCACCGCAACGACACCGTGGCGGTCTACGCGGCCGAGTCCGACCACAACTCCGCCGAGCGGCTCGGCCTGCTCGCCGACCTGCGCCGGGTGCTGGAGGCGGGCCGTCCGGCGGCCGCCCCGCCCGCCGGACAGGTCGCGGCCGAACTGGCCGACGTCGGCGCCGACGGCGCCCCGGGCGACGGGGCGGTGGCCGTCGCGGCCGGGGCGACGCCGGCCGGCCGCCTGCCGGGTGCCGGGCGGGCCGGCGCCACCCGGGGCGGCGACGGGGCCACGCTTTCCGCCGACGTCGGGGACCTCACCCCCGGAGCCGGTCGCTGGCGGCTACGTCGCCGTCGGCAGCGGCCCGGGCCGCCGCCCGGAGACGAGCTGATCAACCGGATCGTCACCGCCGCCGACCCGATCCGCCGTCGGGCGGCGACCGCCGCGACGGACGGCCCCGACCGAGGCGACGGCCCGGGCCGCCGCAACGGCGCCGGGCACCCCGGCGGGCAGGGCGCCGGGGTCGTACGCCGGCAGGGCCCGCCCGTCGACGACGGCGCGGGGGCGCCCGGCGGCGGCCGCGCCCCGACGGGCCGGCGGGGTCCCCGCCACGACGCGACCGGCCGGCGGGACCCCGACGCCGCTGCGGCCGCCGACGCGGGCGAGATCACCATGTACTACCAGCCGCAGGTCGCCATCGCGACCGGCGAGGTGGTCGGCGTGGAGGCGCTGCTGCGCTGGCGGCACCCCCGTCGGGGCATGGTGGACCCGGAGGAGCTGATCCGCGTCGCCGAGCAGAGTGCGGTGATGCGGCTGCTCACCCGCCGGGTGGTGGACGACGTGGTGGAACAGCTCGCCAAGTGGTCGGCCGCCGGGACGCACCTGCCGGCGGCGCTCAACGTCAGCGTGCGCGACCTGCACACCGGCGAGATCGCCGACCAGATCGCCGACCGGCTCGCCCGCTACGGGGTGCCGCCGCAGCGGCTGCAACTGGAGATCACCGAGGGCGCCCTGATGGCCGACCCGCGTCGCGTGCTGGCCACCATCACCCGGCTGCACCGCATCGGCGTGGGCATCGCCCTGGACGACTTCGGCACCGGCTACTCCTCCCTCCAACACCTGCGGCGGCTGCCGCTGTCCGAGGTGAAGGTGGACCGCTCCTTCGTGCTGGGGATGGCCGACGACGCCGACGACGCGGCGATCGTCAAGTCGACCATCGAGCTGGCGAAGGCGCTCGGGCTGCGGGTGGTCGCCGAGGGCGTCGAGGACGAGCGCACCTGGCGCATGCTCCACGCGGCGGGCTGCGACGCGGCGCAGGGCTGGTTCTACGCCCGGCCGATGCCGGCCGAGGAACTCGTCGGCTGGCTGGCCCGCTACCGGCCCGTCCGCCCGACGCCCAGCCCCGACACCGAGATTCCCCGCCGACACGCCCGCTGAGCTGCCCACCCGGCGCACCCGGGACACCGGTGGCACGGCGCGTCGGTCGAGGCACCAGGGCGACCGCCCGCGCGGCGCGGCGGCGGACGACGCCCCCTCCCGCCGCGCCGGAGGGGGAGTCGGGGACGCGCCGCCGGGACGGAACAATAGACTCGCTCCGGTCACCGCGCGTCACGCACCTCGGCCGCGCGGCCGACACCCGGTCCGACCCGCAAGCACCGTCACGAAGGGGGCACCGATGGCCGCCATCTCCCGCGAGGAGGTCGCGCACCTGGCGCGACTGTCGCGGCTCGCCGTAACGGAGGAGGAGCTGGACACCTTCGCCGGCCAGCTCGACGTGATCCTCCAGGCGGTCGCGCAGGTCGGCGAGGTCGCCGCGGCGGACATCCCGCCGACGTCGCACTCGGTGCCGCTGACCAACGTCCTGCGCGAGGACGTCGTGGTGCCCGGGCTGACCCCGCAGGAGGCGCTGTCGGGCGCGCCCGACGCCGAGCAGCAGCGGTTCCGCGTACCGCGGATCCTGGACGAGGATGTGGCGTCATGACCGATCTGACCAGACTGACCGCGACGCAGATCGCGGGGCTCGTCGCCAGCGGTGAGACCTCCGCCGTCGAGGTCACCCGGGCGCACCTGGACCGCATCGGCGCCGTCGACGACCGGGTGAACGCGTTCCTGTACGTCGACACCGAGGGCGCGCTCGCCGCCGCCGCCGACGTCGACGCCCGTCGCGCCGCCGGCGAGGAGCTGGGCCCGCTGGCCGGCGTGCCGGTCGCCGTGAAGGACGTGCTGACTACCAAGGGCGTGCCGACCACCGTCGGGTCGAAGATCCTGGAGGGCTGGCGCCCGCCGTACGACTCGACGATCGTGCAGCGCCTGCGCGCCGCCGGCACGGTGATGCTCGGCAAGACCAACATGGACGAGTTCGCGATGGGCTCCTCCACGGAATACTCGGCGTACGGGCCGACGCACAACCCGTGGGACCTCAGCCGCATCCCGGGCGGCTCGGGCGGCGGCAGCTCCGCGGCGCTGGCCGCGTACGAGGCGCCGCTGGCGATCGGCTCCGACACCGGCGGCTCGATCCGCCAGCCGGGTGCCGTCACCGGCACGGTCGGCGCGAAGCCCACCTACGGCGGCACCTCCCGTTACGGCCTGGTGGCGTTCTCGTCGTCGCTGGACACCCCCGGCCCGTGCGCCCGCAACGTGCTGGACGCGGCGCTGCTGCACGAGGTGATCGGCGGGCACGACCCGCGCGACTCCACCTCGATCCCGCAGCCCGTGCCGGACGTGGTGGCCGCCGCCAGGCTCGGCGCGACCGGCGACCTGACCGGCGTGAAGCTCGGCATCGTCAGCGAGTTCGTCGGCGAGGGCGCCGAGCCGGGCGTGATGGCGGCGTTCCGCGAGTCGGTCGACGCGCTGACCAAGCTGGGCGCCGAGATCGTGGAGGTGTCCTGCCCCCACTTCCGGTACGCGCTGCCGGCGTACTACCTGATCGCCCCGAGCGAGGCCTCCTCCAACCTGGCCCGGTTCGACGGCGTCCGGTTCGGCCTGCGGGTCGGCGACGACGGCAACCGGTCGCTGGAGGAGGTCATGTCCCTGACCCGGGAGGCCGGCTTCGGCGCCGAGGTCAAGCGCCGCATCATGATCGGCACGTACGCGCTCTCGTCGGGCTACTACGACGCCTACTACGGGCAGGCGCAGAAGGTCCGTACGCTGATCACGCGGGACTTCACCGCCGCGTTCGAGCAGGTCGACGCGCTGATCTCGCCGACCACCCCGTTCGTGGCGTTCCCGATTGGCGCGCGCACCGCCGACCCCTACCAGATGTACCTGGCCGACCTGTTCACCATCCCGACGAACCTGTACGGCGGGCCGGGCATCTCGGTGCCGTGCGGGCTCTCCGACGGGCTGCCGGTCGGCTTCCAGATCATGGCCCCGACGATGGCCGACGACCGCATGTACCGGGTCGCCGCCGCGCTGGAGAGCGCCGTCGGCACGTTCACCCCACCGGCACTGTGAGGCAGGAGCTCAGATGACGACGACGCTGCCCGCGTACGACGAGGTCGTGGCGCGCTACGAACCGGTGATCGGCCTGGAGACCCACGTCGAGCTGGGCACGAACACCAAGATGTTCTGCGGCTGCCCGACGGACTTCGGCGGCGAGCCGAACACCCGGGTCTGCCCGGTCTGCCTGGGCCTGCCCGGTTCGCTGCCGGTCGCCAACAAGGCCGCCATCGAGGCGACCATCCGGATCGGCCTGGCGCTGAACTGCTCGATCGCCGAGTGGTGCCGGTTCGCGCGGAAGAACTACTTCTACCCGGACATGCCGAAGGACTTCCAGATCAGCCAGTACGACGAGCCGCTGTGCTTCGAGGGCTACCTGGACGTCGAGGTCAACGGCGAGTTGGTGCGCATCGGCATCGAGCGGGTGCACCTGGAGGAGGACACCGGCAAGACGCTGCACGTCGGCGGCGCCACCGGGCGCATCCACGGCGCCACCGAGTCGCTGGTCGACTACAACCGGGCCGGCATCCCGCTGGTGGAGATCGTCACCAAGCCGGTCCCCGGCACCGGCACGCTCGCCCCCGAGGTGGCCCGCGCGTACGTCACCGAGCTGCGCGACGTGATCCGCTCGCTGGGCGTCTCCGACGTGCGGATGGAGGAGGGCTCGCTGCGCTGCGACGTCAACACCTCCCTCAACCTGCCCGGCGAGGAGTGGGGCACCCGCACCGAGACCAAGAACGTCAACTCGCTGCGCTCGGTCGAGCGGGCCGTCCGGTCGGAGATCATCCGGCAGGCGTCCGTACTCGACGCGGGTGGCCGGATCACCCAGGAGACCCGGCACTTCCACGAGGACACCGGCGACACCACGCCGGGCCGGTCCAAGGAGACCGCGACCGACTACCGGTACTTCCCGGAGCCCGACCTGGTGCCGCTGGCGCCGGACGCCGCCTGGGTCGCCGAGCTGAAGGCCGCGCTGCCGGAGCTGCCCCGGCTGCACCGGCGCCGGCTCCAGGAGCAGTGGGGCCTGTCGGACCTGGACATGCAGTCGGTGCTGAACGCCGGCGCGGTCGAGCTGATCGAGCAGACCGTGGCCGCCGGCGCCTCCCCGGCGGCGGCCCGCAAGTGGTGGCTGGGCGAGCTGTCCCGGCGCGCCAACGAGACCGGCGTGGAGTTGGCCGACATCGGGGCCACCCCGTCGCAGGTCGCCGAACTCCAGGGCCTGGTCGACGCCGGCAAGCTCAACGACAAGCTGGCCCGTACCGTTTTGGAGGGCGTGGTGGCCGGCGAGGGCTCGCCGACCGAGATCATGACCAACCGGGGCCTGGAGGTCGTCTCCGACACGGGCGCGCTCACCGCCGCCGTCGACGAGGCGATCGCCGCCAACCCCGACATCGCCGACAAGATCCGCAGCGGCAAGGTCGCCGCGGCCGGCGCCCTGGTCGGGGCGGTCATGAAGACCACCCGTGGCCAGGCCGACGCCAAGACGGTCCGGGAGCTGATCCTGGAGCGCCTCGGCGCCTGACCCGGCAGGGGAGGGGACCTTCCTGACGCCCTCCGCACGGGAGGGCCCCTTCCACCGCATCGAGCCGCCGCGTGCGCCCGTCGCACGCGGCGGCTGCGCACCCGCAGACGCCCACCTCTCGCGACCCACCCGCCCCCGACCGGCTGTCAACGGTGACTGCCGGACCCCTGGAGTCGACCGTGAACCGTACCGACCTCGACGTCCTCGAAGAGATCCAGCAGCGGGTGCTCTGGCTCGCGACCCGGATCGTGGACGCTGCCAACCACGACCGGGACACGGGCGACGGGGTGAAGGTGGGCGGGCACCAGGCGTCCAGCGCCTCGCTGGTCACCGCCATGACGGCGCTGTGGTTCGCGCACCTCGAGGCCGAGGACCGGGTGGCGGTCAAGCCGCACGCCTCGCCGGTCTTCCACGCCATCCAGTACCTGCTGGGCAACCTCGACCGCTCCTACCTGACGAAGCTGCGCGCCCGGGGCGGGCTCCAGTCGTACCCGTCGCGCACGAAGGACCCCGACGAGGTCGACTTCTCCACCGGCTCCGTCGGGCTCGGCGCGGCGGCGCCGCTGTTCGCCGCCGCGACCCGCCGCTACGTCGACGCGCACTTCGGCGCCCGCCCGCACTCCCGGTTCGTCGCGTTGATCGGCGACGCCGAGCTGGACGAGGGCAACATCTGGGAGGCGGTCGCCGACCCGGCCACCACCGGGCTGGGCAACGTGACGTGGCTGGTCGACTTCAACCGCCAGTCGCTGGACCGGGTGGTGCCCGGGGTGCGGATCAACCAGTGGCGGGGCCAGTTCGAGGCCGCCGGCTGGCACGTGGTCGAGGTCAAGTACGGCCGCCGGCTCGCCGAGGCGTACGCCCGGCCGGGCGGCGAGGCACTGCGCGACTGGATCGACGCGATGCCCAACGAGCAGTACCAGTCGCTGTTCGGGCTGACCGGCGCGGCGCTGCGCAAGCAGTTCCTCGACGGTGCGCCCGACGGGATCGGGGCGTTCATCGCCGACGTGGGCGACGAGGAGCTGGGGCCGCTCGTGACCGACCTGGGCGGGCACGACATGGCGGCGATGCTCGACGCGTACGCCCAGTGCGACGCGGTCACGGACCGGCCCAGCGTGATCTTCGCGTACACCGTGAAGGGGTGGGGGTTGCCGATCGCTGGCAACCCGCGCAACCACTCGGCGCTGCTGAGCACGGAGCAGGTCGACGCGCTGCGGGCCGCGCGGGGGCTGACGCGCGAGACCGAGTGGGACCGGCTGGACCCGGCGTCTCCGGCCGGCATCCGGGCCAACGAGCGCCGGGAGGCGCTGTCCCGCGCGCCCCGCGAGCGGGCGCTGGGCGTCACGGTCCCCGACACGACACGGGTACGCGCGAACAAGCCGATCTCGACGCAGGAGGTCTTCGGGCGGGTGCTGGTCGAGCTGGCCCGCAACCCCGAGGTGGGCCGCTACCTGGTCACCACCGCGCCGGACGTGGCGACCTCCACCAACCTGGCCGGGTTCATCAACAAGACCGGCGTCTTCGCCCCGACGGAGCAGCGCTCCTGGACCGAGGACCGGATGCTGCGCTGGACGGAGAGCCCCGCGGGGCAGCACATCGAGCTGGGCATCTCGGAGATGAACCTGTTCCTGCTGCTGGGGCAGCTCGGCCTGTCGTGGGACCTGTCGGCGCAGCCGCTGCTGCCGGTCGGCACGGTCTACGACCCGTTCGTGCTGCGCGGGCTGGACGCGTTCCTCTACGGCACGTACTCCGGCTCCCGGTTCGTGGTCGCCGGCACCCCGTCGGGCATCACGCTCGCCCCGGAGGGTGGCGCCCACCAGTCGACCATCACCGCCTCGGTGGGGCTGGAGCTGCCCGGGGTGACGTTCCTGGAACCCGCGTACGCGGCCACCCTGGACTGGCTGCTCTGCGACGCGCTGGGCCAGATCGCCGGCGGGGCGGCCCCGTCGGCGACGGCCGCTCCCGCCGAGGACGGCGCGTACTACTTCCGGCTCAGCACCCGCCCGATCGATCAGGCGCCCTTCGAGGCGGCGCGGGCCCGCCTCGGCGACGCGGTGCTGCGCCGGCAGGCGGTCGCCGGGGCGTACCGCCTGGTCGACGCGCACGAGGCGTACCCGCACCTGGCCGACGCCCCGGTGGTGCAGCTGGCCGCCTCCGGCGCGGTGCTGCCCGAGGTGCTCGCGGCGGCGGCGGAACTGGCCGAGGAGGGCATCGCCGCGCACGTCGTCGACGTCACCTCGCTGGACCGGCTCTACCGGGCCTGGCAGCGCACCCTCCGCCAGGGCGTACGCACGGCCACGGTGCCGAGCGTGCCGGGCGCGCTCCGGGCGGCGTTCGCCGACCGGGTGCCGGTGGTGACGGTGCACGACGCCGCCTCGCACGCCATGGCGTGGCTCGGCTCGGCGCTCGCCGCCCCGGCGGTGCCGCTGGGCGTGGACGAGTTCGGCCAGTCCGGCAGCGTCCACGAGCTGTACGACCTGCACGACCTGCTCCCCGGCAGCATCGTCAACGCCGCCCTCGCGGCCCTGTCCCTGCGCTGACCCCCCACCGTCGGCTCTTGGTGCGGACGGCCGCGAGCTCGGGGCGTGGGCGGCTGCGGACCTCGGTCGTGGACGGCTACGCCGGTAGGTCGTGCCTGTCGCGGGCGCGGAGGGGCCGCTTCGATCAGGGTCGTGCGGACTGCGGCGCGGAGCTGACGGCGATCAACGTGCTGTAACGGATAGTAATTGCTGTTTGGCGTCACGGAGCGTGGCGGGCGGTGCGGGGTGCGACGGTGCACGTTCGCGCCCTTTGCTCTGCAGCCACCGACGCACCGCTCTCCTGAGCAGGGGAGATGTCAATTCGACCGACCGGCGGCTGGCCGCAGATCGCTACCTGGAGTTACTGGTGCGTCCGTGGCTGCAGAGCAAAGCGTCCGAGGGCCTGGGTGGCTGCGGACGCAAGTGGACCACGCAGCGTAACGACCGCGATCGGAGTTGCGCTGCGGCAACTGGTCAGGGCGACCTGCAGCGGGCGGTGAGCCACCCGGACACCGACAGGCTGGCTACTGGCGCGGCCCGCTCGGCACCCGGCGCTCAGCGCGGATGAGGGTCAGCGGGTCGGGGTGGGGGTGACCGGGGCGGGCACGCCGGCCTGCGGGTCCTCCACGACGTGCCGCTCCAGGTTCACCTGCGCCTGCCCCGTGCCGCCGACGGTGATGTCGTCGTACGCCTGGAGCAGTTTGTCCTTGTCGAAGTAGAGCACGGTCATCGTCAGCGGGGTGGGCTTCTCGCCCTCCAGGCCGCGCAGGCCGGCGCCGCCCGTGGAGCCCTGCACCATCAGCTGGGTGGGGCCCTTCCCGGGTACCTCCGGCAGCTTCGAGACCTGCCGGTCGTGGGTGTGCCCGGCGAGGACCAGCGGGCAGGTGCCCGAGAGCGGGCCGGCGGAGGCCGGGTCGTGCACCAGCGCGATGTTCACGGGGCGCGGCGAGCTGCGTACCGTGGTCGCGAGCTGGTCGCCGACGCCGATGAGCTGGTCCGCGGTCTGCTGGGTGAGCCCGCTGCCGGCCGGCGACGTGTTCTTGTCGGGGGTGAAGCGCGGGTCGCCGATGCCGGCGATGGTCAGCCCCGCGACCGTCGTGGTCGTGTTGCTCAGCACGATCGCGTTCGGCTGGCGGGCCACGGCCGCCGCGGTCCGGCCCGAGTCGTGGTTGCCCCGGATGTAGACGTACGGCTTCTTGAGCAGGCCGATCGAGCCGACGTAGGAGGCCTCCGGCTCGGAGCCCCAGTCGGTGATGTCCCCGGTGTCGATCACCACGTCGATGCCGAACTGCTCGACGACGGTGCGGATGAGCTGCCAGCCGGTCGGGTTGAGGTGCATGTCCGAGACGTGCAGTACGCGGGTCGTGCCGGGGGCGGGCTCGTAGACCGGCAGCGACGACACCGTGGTGTAGAGCTGGCTGACGTTGCCGACGATGCGCTGGAGCTGCTCGGCGTAGCGGGTGTAGTCGTTCGCGATCCGCCGGGCGTCACCGACGATCGCGGGCGCGTTGACCAGCAGCCCCTCGTAGCGCGGCTCCTCGATGGCCTCCGGCCGGATGGTGGCGGCGGCGGTGCCGAGGCTGCCGGCGGTGACCACCAGCGCCAGAGCGCCCGCCCAGGCCGCCCGGCGGGTGTCGCGGAAGACCAGCAGGGCCAGCAGCAGGGTGACCAGCACCGCCGAGGCGAGCGTCCGCAGCCCGAGCCGCAGCACACCCTCGCGGACGTCGTCGACGGCCGACTGGCTCGCCCGGTTGATGCTCGCCGGATCGTCGAGCAGCGCCTCGGTGCGGCTCTGGTCCAGCGCGCCCAACTCCACGGTCAGGTGGGTCGGCCCGTCGTGGCTGTCGAGCAGCAGCGCCCCCAGCGGCGGGATGTCGACCTTGGTGCCGCCGCCGAAGGCCGGCGCGACCGAGAGGTCGGCCTGGAACGGGCCGATGTCGGTGCTCACCCGGCCGCCGGCGAGCACGCCGAGCACCACGCCGACCAGGGCGACGGCGAGGACCGCCAGGATCACCCCGGTCCTGCGCAGCGCTCGCCGGCCGGTCCTCCCGGCGCCGTCGCGCCGGGGCGCCGGACGGGGGGCGCGATCGGTCGCCGGGACGTCCTCGCCCCGGTTCGCGTGCTCTTCGTTCTCCTGGCCGTCCATGGTGAGATTCTGACCTGCCCACTGAAGGATCTTGGGAAACCCGGACCAGCCGGTGCGTCAGCTCCGGCCGGCCCCGCCACCGGCGAAGACCAACCGCAGCAGCCGGTCGTCCTCGGGCGCCGGCTGGCCCCGCCCGTCGTGGTTGGAGGTGCTGACCCAGATCGAGCCGTCCGGCGCGGCGGCCACGGCCCGCAGCCGCCCGAACCGGTCGGTCAGCAGCTCGCGTGGCTGGCCGAGCACGGTGCCGGTGGCGGTCAGCTCGACCAGCCAGAGGCGCTTGCCGCGCAGGCACGCGGTGACGAGCAGCCGGTCGGCGGCGGTCAGCCCGGAGCAGGACGCGTCGGACGTCGGCCACTGGGCGATCGGGTTGACGAAGCGCTTGTCGTCGTCACGTCCCTCGACCGTCGGCCAACCGTAGTTGCGCCCCTTGGTGATCTGGTTGATCTCGTCCCAGGTGTTCTGGCCGAACTCCACGGCGTACATCCGCTTGCCGGCGTCCCAGGCGATGCCCTGGACGTTGCGGTGGCCCAGGGACCACACCGGGGAGTTCGGGAACGGGTTGCCGGGTGCCGGCTTGCCGTCTTTGGTGATCCGCAGGATCTTGCCGCCGAGGCGCTTGACGTCCTGCGCCTGCGGCCGGTCGCCGGCGTCGCCGGTGCTCGCGTAGAGCAGGCCGTCCGGGCCGAAGGCGAGGCCGCCGCCGTTGTGGATGCCGGCCTTGGGGATGCCGGTGAGGATCGGGGTGGGCGTGCCGCCCAACTCCAGCCGGACGATCCGGTTGTCCCGTTCGGTCGTGTAGTAGACGAAGATCGCCTTGTCCCGCTGGTAGTCGGGCGAGACGGCGATGCCCATCAGCCCGCCCTCACCCGAGGCCGCCACGTCGGAGATGGTCTGCACCGGGGTGACCTTCAGCCCGTCGGGCCCCGACTCGGGGCCGACCCGCAGGATCCGGCCGCTGTCCCGCTCGGTGACCAGCGCCGCGCCGTCGGGCAGGAAGGCGATCGCCCACGGCACCCGCAGCCCCTTGGCCAGCACCGTGGTGACCACCTCCTGGCCGGCGCCGCCAGGGCTCGCCGTCGCCGACGGCGTCGGGAAGGTGGGCGGCTCACCGGCCGGATCGGGCTCCGGCTCGCCGAAGCTGCAACCGGCGGTCGCCAGCAGCAGCGCCGCGCACGAGGCCGCCAGGGCCGTCCGCAGACGGCGGGTGCGAGGGTACGGGGGACGGGCGCTCACCCGGCCCAGGGTAGCCGGCCAGGGCGACGGACCGGGGCCGTCGGATCGGACCGGCTCCGTGGTGCGGTCAGATCGCCCGGACGGCGAGTAGCGCGACGTCGTCCTCCCGCCGGGGAGCGGTGGTCAGCAGCAGGTCGCAGAGATCGCCCAGCGGCAGCCGGTCGGTGCCGGCCAGCCGGGCGAGCAGCTCCGTCATCCCCTCGTCGATGGGCCGGTCCCGCCGTTCGATGAGCCCGTCGGTGTAGAGCAGCAGGGTGTCGCCGGTGGCCAGGTGGGTGTGCCGGGTGGTGCGCCGTACCGGCCGGTTCAGCCCGAGCAGGGGTTCCGGCGCCCCCGCGAGCACCTCCACCGCGCCCCCGACCCGGACCGCGAGGGGCGGGGGGTGCCCCGCGTTGCACCAGGTGATCCGCTGGCCGCCGGCGTCGTCGGCGTGCAGCCGCACCAGGGCCGCCGTGGCCGCCGTCCGCAGGTGCAGCCCGCGGATCGTCTCGTCCAGGCGGCTCATCAGCTCGTCGACCGCGTCGGGCCGGCCGTACGCGTTGCCCCGGACCAGGTTGCGCAGCTGCCCCATGGTCGCGGCGGCCTCGATGTCGTGCCCGGCCACGTCGCCGATCGCCGCGATGAGCTCCCCGCCCGGCTGGCGGAAGGCGTCGTACCAGTCGCCGCCGACCTCGACCCGGTCCGCCGCCGGCTGGTAGCGGGCGGCCAGTTCGAGGTCCCGGGTGACCGGCAGTTCCGGCAGCATGCTGTGTTGCAGCACGTGCGCGACGTGCCGCTGTTCGCCGTACATCCGGCTGTTGCCGATCGCCTGACCGGCCCGGCGGCCGATGTCCTCGGCGATGAGCAGGTCGCTCTCGTCGAAGTCGCGCCGCTGCGGGCCGTTGATCAGGGTGACGCAGCCGAGCACCCGCCCGGCGTCGATGATCGGCACGCTGAGGTGCGAGGAGAAACCGAGGCGGGCGGCGAGTTCCGGCATCTCCGGCCCGACCGTGCCCCGGCGCACGTCGTCGAGGGTCGCCGCGGCGCCCAGTACGGGCCGGCCGGTGCGCAGCACCGCCCGGGTGATCGAGCGGGCGCTCAGCCCCGTGCGCATCAGCTCGGCGAAGCGGGCGACGTCCGGGGCCCGGGCCGGGTCGCGGTGTGCGGAGGTCACGTCGCGGGGCGCCCCGTCGGGCCCGACCAGGGTCACCAGGGACCAGTCGGCCAGCAGCGGCACCATCGTGTCGCGCAGGTGGCGCAGCGCGGTGGCCACGTCGAGCGTGCCCGCCAGCGTCCCCGCCAGCCCGGCCAGCAGCTCCAGCCGGCCGTTGGCCTCCTCGGCGCGCCGCCGCGCCTGCTCGGCGCCGTCGAGGGCGATCCGCAACCGCAGCTCGGAGGAGCAGGCGGCGGCCAGGTCGTCGAGCGTCCGCAACTGCTCGGCGGTCCACTCGCGGGGCTTGTCGTCGATCGCGCAGAGCGAACCGAGGACGCGACCCTCCAGGTCCGTCAGCGGCATCCCGGCGTACGCGACGACGCCCAGCTCGGGCACGGCGAGGTTGTCCCGCAGTGCGGGGTGCAGCCGGGCGTCGGGCAGCACCATCGGGGTCCCGAGGTCGACGACGTGCTGGCAGAACGAGTGGCTCAGGGGCGTCTGCCGCCGCGCGGCCCACGGCCGGGCCAGGCCCACCTCGCCGGGAAAGAACTGGCGCTCGGCGTCGACCAGGGACACCAGGGCGACCGGCACGTCGAGCAGGTCCGCGACCAGCCGGGCGAACCGGTCGAACGCCTCGTCGGGGGCGGCCGTCAGCCGGGTCTCCGCGAGGGAGCGCAGCCGATCCGGGTCGCGGAGCGCAGAGATGGACCCGGCCCGCTCGGGGGCGTCGTCGCGGGAGCCGTCCGTCATTGACCACCTGTCCGTGCGGATGGAGGCCGACCGGCACTCCGGTCCTCCCTTATACCCCCTCCGGGCCGCAATCGCCTCGGTCGCTGTGGGGTCGCCCTGATCACTGCGCCGGTGGTCCACCCGTCCGGGTGCCGCAGCCGCCCCGCCCGACGGGCGGAGGCACCGGGAGCCTATCGTCGGCGGGCGTGAAGGTATGGATCCCGCACCAGGACGGTCAGGCGCTCCTCGGCGAGCTGCCGCCGGAGGTCACGGTCGAGGTGGCCGAGGACGTCTCCCGGCTGCCCTCGGAGACGTCCGGTGTCCGGTTCTGGGTGCCGCCCTTCCTGTCCGGCGGGGACGCCACCGCGCTGCTGCGCGAGCTGCCCGACCTGGCGGTGGTGCAGCTCCTCTCCGCCGGGGCGGACGCGTGGGCCGGCCGGGTCCCGTCCGGGGTGACGCTCTGCGACGCCAGGGGGGTGCACGATCCGTCCACCGCCGAGTGGGTGGTCGCGGCGATCCTGTCCCAGCTGCGCGCCTTCCCCGCCCTGGCCCGCGCGCAGGCCCGGCGCGAGTGGGCGTACGGCGAGGTGGCCCCCACCGATCAGCTGGCCGGCAAGCGGGTGCTGATCGTCGGGGCGGGCTCCATCGGCACGGCGGTACGCGACCGGCTGGCGCCGTTCGAGGTGAGCTTCACGCTGGTGGCCCGGACCGCCCGCCCGGAGCAGGGCGTGCACGGCGTCGGGGAGCTGCCGGGGCTGCTTCCCGAGGCCGACGTGGTGGTGCTGCTGGTGCCGTTGACCGAGCAGACCTGGGGGCTGGTCGACGAGAGCTTCCTCGCCGCGATGCGGGACGGCGCGCTGCTGGTCAACGCCGCCCGTGGGCCGGTGGCCCGGACCGAGGCGCTGGTCGCCGAGCTGCGTACCGGCCGGATCTCGGCCGCGCTGGACGTCACCGATCCGGAGCCGCTGCCGGCCGACCACGAGCTGTGGACGATGCCGAACGTGCTGCTCACCCCGCACGTCGCCGGCTCGGTACGCGGCCTGCTGCCGCGCGCGTACCGGCTGGTCGCCGAGCAGGTCCGCCGGTTCGCGGCCGGCGAGCCGCTGATCAACACGGTGGTGGACGGCTACTGAGCGGCCCGGGGGTGCTCAGCCGGCCGCGCCGGGCAGGCTCTGACCGGTGGCCGAGACGAGCCGGGGCAGGTCGGCGGCGCGTACGGCCGGCAGGGTGACCTGCTGACCGTCGTCGAGCCGGGCGACCGCCCGACCGCGCGGGTCGGCGGCCAGCTCGACGATCCGCTCCCAGCCGATCCGGCGCTGCCCGACCAGGGCCCGCAGGCGCAGCTCGCGGGAGTCCGCGTCGGTGCCGGCCCGCCACGCCCAGACCGCGACGGCGAGCGGGACGAGCAGCACCGGCAGCAGGTACCACCGGGCGCCGGCCACCGGCAGGGCGCCGAAGAAGGCGACGATCGCGGCGGCCAGGATCGCCTGGTTGTGCCGGAAGTGGACGGTGTCTGGGCTGGTCACTCTCCGATGATCCCACTCCGGCCGGCGCCGGTACGCGGCGGGCCGAGCCGGGCGGACCGCCGACGTCGGTGACGGAGATCACTGGCTGGCGGGCGTCACCGCCTTCGCGGCCGATCGTTCCCGACTGATGGGCAGCGGACTCACCCCGGGTCCGATGCCCTGCACCGTCGCACCGCCCGTGCCCCCTCACGAAGGCGACCGCCGTGCCCCTCGCGTACCCGCAACACGCGTCCATCCCTCGTCCCTCCCGGCTGGACGTCCTCGTCCTCGCCGCCGTCACGCTGCTCCTGCTCGCTGGCGCTCTCGGTCGGATGCCCGCCCTGGCCGTGGTGGCGCTGGCCGCCGCCGCCAGCTGTGCACTGGCGGGTACGCGGCTCTCCCGCCTCGCCGCCGCGCCCCCGCTCCCCGCCCCCGCGCAGGTTCCGGCCCGGTCCCGCGCCGCCCGCCGGCGCCCGGCCGCGTCCCGCCGCGTCGCCGTGCTGCTCGACGCCGCGGTGGTGACGGCGGGGCTCACCGCCGCCGTGCTGCCGCTCGCCGGGCCGGGCCACCGGTCCGCCGTCGCCGTGGCGGGGCTCGCCGCTGCCGCCGCGCTGTTCGTGGCGGGGCTGCCCGCGGTGCCGCGCTCCTCCCACCCGTCCGCCCGGGCCCGCCTGCGCGGGGCCGTCGACGCGAGCGCCGCCGGCCTGGGGCTGGTCCTGGCCGGCTGGCTGCTGCTGCCCCGCGACCCCCTCGATCCGTCGGTCCGGCTCGCCGTGGCCGTGGCCCTGGGCGGGCTCGCGCTCGCCGTACTCGTCGTGCTGACCGGGCCGCACCGGCGCACAGGTGCGGCCCGCTGCCGGGCCGGGGCGGCACTCACCCTGTCCGGGCTGGTGCTGCTGGCCGCGCTCCCGGCCGGGGCGGCACCGGAGCGGGCGGCGCTGCTGTCCGTACCTCCGCTGGTGGGTGGGGTGCTGTTGACGGCGGCCGGGGCGCGGCGGGCGACCCGCCCGGAGCCGGCCCCGCCCGAGGTGCCGACCACGGTGTGGCCCCGGGCGGTGGTCCCGGCCGTCGCGGCCGTGGCGGCCATCGGCTGGCAGCTGCGCGACGGGGGTCCGCCGGACCTGACGGCGATCCTGCTCGCCCTGGCCCTGGCCCCGCCGCTGGTGCTGCGCGACCTGCTGCGCTCGGACGAGCCGCCGCCGGCCCGTGCCGACGCCGCGCCGGAGCGGTCCGGATCGACCGACCGGAGCCGGCCCGGCGCGCCCCTGGACCGCCCGGCGCTGCTGCGGGCCCTCGCCGCCCTCCGGGACGCGCCGGCCCCCGGCGCGCTGCTCGTCGTCGACCTGCACAACGCCGGACCCGCCTCCGACGGGCACCAGGTCGGCGAGGCCGTGCTGGCCGAGGCCCTGCGCCGCGCCCGCGCCGTCGTCGGCCCCCGGGACCTGTTCGCGGACGTCACCGTCACCGGCTTCACCGTGGTCACCGAGGCCGGCCCGGTGCTGGCGTACGCGCTGGGCACCCGGCTGCTCGGCGCGCTCACCCAGCCCTACGAGGTGGCCGGTGCGGTGCTGCGGCTGCGGGCCGGTGTCGGGCTGGCCGAGATCGGCAACGGCGGCCCGGAGGACGTGCTGCGCCAGGCGGACCTGGCCCGGCGCCGGGCCGTGCAGCTCGGCCGGGACCGGGTCGAGTGGTACGACGCCTACCTGGAGGAGCAGCTCGTCCGCCGGCTCGACCTGGAACGGGAGCTGCCCGGTGCGGTGGCCCGGGGCGAGCTGGACCTCGTCTACCAGCCGGTGCTCGACCTGGCCGACGGGCAGCCGGTCGGCGCGGAGGCGCTGCTGCGATGGCGCAATCCGGTGCTCGGCACGGTGCTGCCCGCCGAGTTCCTGCCCGTGGCCGAGGACCTCGACATCGTGGGGGAGCTGGGCTGCTGGGTGCTGGACCGGGCGTGCCGGCAGCTCGCCGCCTGGTCGGCCGGGAGCCGGCAGCTCTGGATGGCGGTGAACGTGACCGTCCGGGAGCTGACCGCCCCCGACTTCGTGCCGCGCACGGCCGCCGTGCTGGACGCGTTCGGGCTGACGCCGGAGCAGCTGGTGGTCGAGGTGGCGGAGCCCCGGGTGGGCGCCGAACTGCCGACGGTGGTGGCCCGGCTGGCCGGGCTGCGCTCGCTGGGCGTGCGCACCGCGCTGGACGACTTCCGGGCCGAGCACGCCTCGCTGGCCCAGCTCCGCCGGTTGCCGATCGACCTGCTCAAGGTCGGCCCACAGCTGGTGGACCCGGCGGACCCGCAGCGCCCGCTCATCGACGTGGTGGTGAACGTGGGGGACCGGCTGGGGCTCGACATCGTCGCCGAGGAGCTCGAGTCGGCCGGCCTGGTCGACGGCGCGCGGCGGGCCGGCTGCCGGTACGGGCAGGGCTTCGCGTTGGCCCGCCCGGCCACCGCGGAGCGGGTCGAGGCGTACTTCGAGGAGTTCCCGACGGCCTCGCGCTGACGGGAGACCCGCCGGTGGCCCGACCCGCAGGCGCGGGTCGGGCCACCGGCGGTGTCGGGGGACCGGCCAGGTCCCCCGACGCCAGCGTCACCGCAGGTAGGGGCCGGTGTCGCCGACCTTGCCCGGCGCCGGGTTGCCGGGCAGGTCCAGCACGTACACGCGCAGGTTGCCCTTGCCGCTGACGGTCGCCGTCAGCGTCCCGTTGGTGACCGTACGGACGTCACCGGTCACCGCGTCGGTGTACCGGCCGTTGGGCACGCCGGTGAAGGTCGCGCTGCCGGAGACCGTGACCAGCGCGAAGCTGTCCACCCCGCCGGCCGTGAAGCGCCGTTTGTACGCCATCGAGCTGCCGCTGATCCCCTCGGTGGAGTACTGCCCCTTCTGTAGGGCCGGCACCGCCCGGCGGATCTGGTTGAGCCGCTGCACGTGCTTGACCAGCGGCTTGTCGAGGGTGCTGGCCACGGGCCCGGTGGCGGATCCGACCCGGCCGAAGTCCGTCGCGGTGACCGTGCCCGCCAGGTGGTCGCCGTAGTAGGCGCGTCCGGTGGTGGCCAGCGGGCACGTCGGCCCACAGTCGATCTTCGCGCCCTTCTGGAACTCGATCTCCGAGCCGTAGTAGAGCGTCGGGATCCCCCGGAACGTCCACATCAGGCTCATGTTCTCCGCCCAGGCGTCGGTACCGCCGGTGTAGCGGGTGTTCGACTTGTTCGGGCCGTAGTCGTGGCTGTCGACGTACACGACGTTGTAGGTCGCGTCGTTGTAGCTGTCGTCGGAGTCCTTGCCGTTGCCGAAGGCGTTGTTCGCGTCGCCGAAGTTCATGTGCATCCGCATGTCGATGACGTTCATGCCGGAGAACTTCGAGTGGTCCGGCGCGTGGTACGTGTTGCCGCGCAGGAACGCGTTGTCGCTGGTGGGCTGGCCATTCGGGCCGAGCAGCTGCTCGTGGTCGTACTGCTCGATCGCGGCGCGCACGTCGTCGGGGCCGTACTCCTTGCGTTCCTTCCAGGTGAAGAACTGCGCCGAGTGGTTGACCGAGCCCCGGTTCCACTTGTCGTTGACGAACGCGGCGACCTCGCCGAAGACGTAGAAGTCGCGGCCGGACTCGCCGTGCGTGGCGAGCGCGTGCTGCTGGATGGCCGGCAGGAACCGCCGGTTCCAGGTGACCCGGGGGATGTGTACGGCGGTGTCGATGCGGAAGCCGTCCACGCCCATGTCGATGAACTTGTTGTACGCGTCGATCAGGTACTTCTGCACGGTGGCGTTCTCGGTGTTGAGGTCGGCCAGGTCCTCGTGCAGCCAGCAGCTGCGCGCGTCCTCGCCCTCCCAGTTGCCGATCCAGCACTGGTGGTAGAGGTCGGCGGGGAACAGTTTGCTGGTCGGGGTGGGCCACTGGCACTCGTAGAGGCGGAAGCCCTCGGGGCTGGTACCGGCCGGGGCGCCCCAGCGCGGGCACTGGTTGCCGGCCGGGGCGGCGCCCGACCAGACGTCCCCGTTGTAGGGCCGGCCCTTGGCGAGGGCGTTCTGCGCCGGGGTCAGTTCCGGGTCGGTGCCGGGGTGCTCGACCGTCGGGTCGTACTCGCGGCCCGCCTCCTGCCGGCTGTACATCCACTTCCACTGCTCGTCGCGGGTGCCGTGGACGGTCGGGGTGAACAGCCCCTTGGCGCCCCAGCGGGAGCTGTGGTTGTAGACCACGTCCTGGAAGACCTTGATGCCCTTGGCGTGCGCGGCGTTGATCAGGTCCTGGTAGCTCGCGCCGGGGCTCTCCAGCCGGGGGTCGACCCGCTGGAAGTCCCAGCCGTGGTAGCCGTGGAAGTCGTAGTCGGAGCGGTTCAGCACGACCGGGGTGATCCAGAGAGCGGAGAAGCCGAGGCCCTTGACGTAGTCCAGCTTGTCGATGAGGCCCTTGAAGTCGCCGCGGAACATCGGGTCGTCGTTGGCCGCGTTGCCCGACTTCACGTGCTGGCTGCCGCCCCGGTTGTTGGTGGCGTCGCCGTCGGCGAACCGGGCGGTCATGACGAAGTAGATGCTGTCCTCGCGGGGGTCGCCGCCGAGCGGGGTGCCGGCGGCCGGCGGGGGCGCGGTGGCCCCGGTGGTGACCGCTACGGGGGCGCTGGCCGGTGAGGTGTTGCCGGCCGCGTCGTACGCCCGGACGGTGTACTCGTAGCGGGTGTGCGGGCTCAGGGCGGCGTCGACGTGACCGGTGGCGGCGGTGCTCACCGTGGTGGTGCCCTGCGGCCCGCCGGTGCGGGTGAGCCGGTAGCCGGTCACCGCCCGGTCGTCGGTGGACGCCGCCCAGGTCACCGCGACCCGCAGCCCGTTCGCGGTCGCGCCAAGGCCGGTGGGTACGGACGGCGCCGTGGTGTCCGGCGTGCCGGGCGCGCACGGCGACGTCGCGCCGGGGGTCACCACCCCCGCCTTGACGGTGCTCAAACCGGCGCCCAGGGTGTAGTCCGCGCCGTTGTTGTTGTCCCAGGCGCCGGCGCCGTCGTTGAACGCCGCCCGCAGCGTGCCGGCGGTGCCGAGGTCGACGATCCGGCGGGCCCACCCGGCGCAGCCCGCGTCCATCGGTACGCCGGGAACGGTGGTCCAGGCGCCGCCGGCGACCTGGTGGTGGATGTTGGCGGTGGCCCAGCCCCGCGTCCCGAGGTGGTACCAGACGTCGGCCGTCCGGCCGGTCGACGGGTCCGACGGGGTGGGCGCGGGGGAGCCGGCGCAGGGGTCGGCCGTGCCGACCACGCCGTCCGCGACGGTCACCGTCCCGGTGCCGGTGCGGTAGTTCGCGCCCCGGTTGTTGTCCCAGGTCGTGCCGTTGTGGTTGAACACCACCTGGAGGCCGGTGGCGGTGCCGGCGTCGACGGTGCGTCTGCGCCAGCCGGCGCACGCCGCCTCCATCGCCACCCCGGGTACGGCCGTCCACGCGCCGCCGTCGGGCGCGTAGTGGATGTTGACCTGGCCGGTCCAGGTGGCGGTGGGTCGGTAGTAGACGGTCACGGTGTTCGCGGCGGAGGCCGTGCCCAGTGGGGCCAGTCCGACGGCGAGCCCGGCGGCCAGCGCCGCCGCGATCAGCCGTCGTCGTCCGGTGCGGGGGTGCATCGGAGCTCCTCGGGGGTGGTGTCGGCGGGGCCGAGGGGGACGGGGTGCCTTGCGTGACAGCCGTCGGCAGCGGGGGATTGTCCGGACCGGACAGTGACGTGACGGGTCGCGTCACGAGATGACGAATGTTTCTGCAAGGTCTTGCAAGTGGCGAGAAAGTTACCACCATCAACGTCTCGACACCAGACGTCCACACTGATCGGAGGGCGGGGCGCCCAGGTCGGCGCGCTCCGCCTCAGCTCGCGCGCGGCGGGGCCGTACTGCCCCGGGGCGTCAGGTGGGCCGTCTCGTCCTGGACCCGCTCGGCCGGCGCGCCCCCGATCACCGCGAGCAGTTGCCGGGCGGCGTGCGCGCCGTACGCCGGGATGTCCCGGCCGAGCGCCGTCAGCGGCGGATGCACCAGTTGGCAGAGCGGCGAGTCGTCCCAGGCCACGATGGACAGGTCGCCCGGCACGGCGAGGCCCATCTCCTGGGCCACCGACAGTCCCGCTATCGCCATCACGTCGTTGTCGTAGATCACGGCGGTGGGGCGGCCGGCCGAGCTGAGCAGGCGCCGGGTCGCGCGCGCCCCCTCCTCGCCGGTGTAGTCGGCGGGCACGGTGACCGCGTCGGCCAGGCCGAGCCGCCGGCACACCCCGGTGAACGCCTCGGTGCGGATCTCGGTGTGCAGCAGGGCGGGCAGGCCGCCGACGCGGGCGATCCGGCGGTGGCCGAGGGCGAACAGGTATTCCACGGTCTCGACCAGCGCCGCCGCGTCGTCGGACCAGACGCTGGCCAGCCCGCCGGTGCCACCCGGGCCGCCGATCACCACCGCGGGCAGGCCCAGTTCCTCCAGCACCGGCACCCGGCGGTCGTCGGCGCGCAGGTCGCAGACGAGCACGCCGTCGACCCGCCGCTCGCCCCACCACCGCCGGTGGACCGCGACCTCCGCCTCCTGGTCGGCCACCACCTGGAGGGTGAGGGCGTACGACCGGGCGGAGAGTTCGGCCTCCACGCCGCTGATCAGCTCCATGAAGAACGGCTCGATGCCGAGCGTGCGGGCCGGGCGGCAGAGGGTGAGGCCGACCGCGTCGGCGGTGGCGCCGGAGAGGGAGCGGGCGGCGCGGCTCGGGCTGAAGCCGATCTCGGCGGCGATGGCGAGGATCCGTTGCCGGGTGGCCTCGGAGACCCCGGGCTGCCCGTTCAGCGCGTAGGACACCGCCCCCTTGGACACCCCGGCGCGTCGGGCGACGTCGGCGATCGTGGGTCGCTTCACCGGCGTACACCTCCACTTCTCCCGCCCGGGCGGGTGTCACCGCGAGGCCGGGACGACCGGCGGCGGTCCACGCTACTGCACCGACCGGCGGCCGGGCCGGTCCGACCGGCAGGCGGCGCCGGCCCGGCCGACGCCTTTCCCGGTTAAGTCGATCTGTCGCGATGCGCCGGCGGCGCCATCCGCCCTCCCGGCGCGAGCTTCCGCCGCCTCGTGGTGCGGCCTCACCTCCCATGATCTCGCTCCCATGATGCAGGCAGGTTACCGCGAGGCGGCGGCGTTCACGGCCCGTTGACACTACCGGGACCGGCCCGTACGGTGACGTCACTTATCCGGTTAAGTCAACGGCTCTCGATGTCCGGGAGCGATCCCATCTGGCGCGGAGGATGACATGAGACGGTCCCTGACGCACTGGGCCAGGGTGGCCGCCGTCGGCGCGGTCAGCCTGGTCATGGTCGCGGCGTGCAGCGGCAACAGCGGGGGTGGCGGCGACTCCCGGGCGGGCGGGCCCGTCACCCTCAAAATCAACTTCTGGGGCGACTTCGGGCTCGACGAGCTCAAGGCGAAGTACGAGGACGCGAACCCGAACGTCAAGATCAGCCTGAACACCGGCGAGTACAACGCCCAGCACGAGGACCTGCAGAAGAAGCTCGTCGCCGGCTCCGGCGCGCCGGACATCGCCGCCGTCGACGAGGGCTTCGTCGTTCAGTTCCGTGGCCAGGCCGACAAGTTCGTCAACCTGCTCGACAAGGGCGCCGGCACGTACGAGCAGAAGTACCTGCCGTGGAAGTGGAAGCAGACCCTGACACCCGACGGCAAGGCCCAGATCGGCCTCGGCACCGACGTCGGCGGCCTGGCCATGTGCTACCGCACCGACCTGTTCGCCGCAGCCGGCCTGCCCACCGCACGCGACCAGGTCTCCGCGCTCTGGCCCACCTGGGAGAGGTTCATCGAGGTCGGTCAGCAGTACACGGCCCGCAGCGGCAAGAAGTTCATCGACTCCGGCACCAACGTCTTCAACCCCGTCCTCGGCCAGCAGCCCGTCGGCTTCTACGACGAGAGCGAGACCCTGAAGATGGACGGCGGCCCGAAGGTCGCCTTCGACGTCGCGGCCCGGACCATCGCCGCCGACCTCTCGGCCAACCTCACCGCGTTCTCCCCCGAGTGGAACAGCGGCTTCGTCAAGGGCAACTTCGCCGTGCTCGCCTGCCCGGCCTGGATGCAGGGGCACATCAAGAACACCGCCCCCGGCACCAGCGGCAAGTGGGACGTGGCCGCCATCCCCGGCGGGGGCGGCAACTGGGGCGGCTCCTTCCTGACCATCCCCAAGCAGGGCAGGAACGTCGACGAGGCGTACAAGTTCGTCGAGTGGCTGATCCAGCCCGAGCAGCAGGTCGAGATCTTCAAGAAGGTCGGCAACCTGCCCTCCCAGCCGGCGCTCTACCAGGACCCGGCGATCAGGGACTTCACCAACCCCTTCTTCAACGACGCCCCGGTGGGGCAGATCTTCTCGAAGACGGCCGAGAACCTGACCCCGCAGTACCTCGGCCGGCGCAACGGCCCCACCCGGGTGGCGGTGGAGAACGTCCTCAACCGGCTGGCCACCGGAAACCTGAAGGGCAAGCCCGACCAGGCGTGGACCGAGGCGGTCAAGGAGGCCGAGAAGGCCGCCAAGTCCTGACCGCACGCCGACCCCGGCCGGGGCGGGCCGCCCCACGACCCGCCCCGGCCGGCCGGCCGTACCCCTTCGGTCCCTGGAGGTCCCCGATGTCCACCCCCCGTGCCGATCCCGCGACGCCCCGGCCCGGCCGGGACCCCGGCGCGACGGCCAGCCGCCGCGACCGCCCGCACGAGCCCGGCCCCTGGCGTACGCGGCTGCACCGCTTCGACGTGCGCTACGTGCCGTACCTGCTGATCGCCCCGTTCTTCCTGCTCTTCGCGGCCTTCGGGCTCTTCCCGATCGTCTTCAACGGCGTCGTCGCCCTGCGCCACTGGCGGCTCGACGACCCGACACTCACCGGCTGGGCCGGGCTGGAGAACTTCCGCCGCCTCTTCACCGACGACGACTTCTTCAACGCCCTCTCCAACACCTTCGGCATCTTCCTGCTCTCCACCGTGCCGCAACTGCTGCTGGCGCTGATCGTCGCGTCGCTGCTGAACCGCAAGCTGCGGGCCCAGACCTGGTTCCGGGTCGGGGTGCTGCTGCCGTACATCACCCCGGTGACCGCGTCGACGCTGATCTTCTCGGTGGTCTTCGCCCGCGACACCGGCATCGCCAACTGGGCCCTGTCGCTGCTCGGCATCGGCGGGACCGAGCCGATCGACTGGCGCTCCGCCAAGTGGTCCTCCTGGGTCGCCATCGCCACGATGGTCAACTGGAAGTGGATCGGCTACAACGCGCTGCTCTACCTGGCCGCCATGCAGTCCATCCCGCGCGACGTCTACGAGGCCGCCGCCGTCGACGGGGCCGGGCCGTGGCGTCAACTGTGGCGGATCACCGTGCCGATGATCCGGCCCGTGGTCATCTTCACCGTCGTGCTCTCCACCATCGGCGGCCTGCAACTGTTCACCGAGCCGATGCTCTTCGACGCCAACCCGGCGCTGGGGCTCGGCGGCGACGACGGGCAGTGGCAGACCGTCGCCCAGCTCATCTACAAGGTCGGCTGGCGGGACCTCAACCTCGGCTACGCCGCCGCCATGTCCTGGGCGCTGTTCCTGGTCATCCTGCTCGTCGCGGCGCTCAACGCCCTGCTCACCAACCGCCTGGGCGGAGGGAATCGGTGAGCGCGAGGAGTGAGCTCGCGAGCCCCGCAGTCGCCAACGAAAGGTGGCACTGGTGAGCGCCTCGAATCCCCGGCGGGGGGCGCTGACGGGCCGGGCGCCGCAGCACCTGCCCGGCACCGTCTGGACCTACCTGTTCCTGAGCGTCGTGATCGCGTTCTCGGCGTTCCCGCTCTACTGGATGTTCGTGATCGCCACGAACACCGACGAGGCGCTGGCGAAGATCCCGCCGCAGGTGCTGCCCGGCGGGCAGTTGGCCACCAACCTGCGGGAGGTCTTCTCCATGCAGGACGTGTTCTTCCTCCAGTCCCTCGGCAACAGCGTGATCGTGTCGTCCGTGGTGACGGCGTCCGTGCTCTTCTTCTGCTCGCTGGCCGGCTTCGCCTTCGCCAAGCTGCGGTTCAAGGGGCGCAACGCGCTCATGGTCATGGTCGTCCTGACCATGACGGTGCCGAACCAGCTCGGCGTCGTCGCGCTCTACATCCTGATGGGCCGGATGCCCGGCGAGGGCGGCTGGAACGGCACCCTCCTCGCGGTGATCGTGCCCGGTCTGGTCAGCGCGTTCGGGGTCTTCTACATGCGGCAGTTCATCCTCGACGCGGTGCCCGACGAGCTGGTCGAGGCCGCGCGGATGGACGGCGCGAGCACCATGCGGATCTTCTGGAGCGTGGTGGTGCCGGCGGTGCGGCCCGCCATGGCGGTGCTCGGCCTGCTGACGTTCGTCGCCACCTGGAACGAGTTCCAGTGGCCGCTGATCACCCTCGGCGGCACCGACTACCCGACCTCGATGGTCGCGCTGTCCGACCTGGCCAGCGGCAACTACGTGCTGTACCGGCGGGTGCTGGCCGGCGCCCTGGTCGCCACCCTCCCGCTGCTGGTGATGCTCTTCATCGGCGGCCGTCAGATCGTCCGCGGAATCATGGAAGGTGCGGTGAAGTCGTGACCCGGCAAGCGTTGCACGAGGGCTGGACCCTGCGGGCGGTACCGGGGCCGCAGGTGCCGGCCGCGATCGCGGGGCGCGCGGTGCCGGCGACCGTACCCGGCTGCGTGCACACCGACCTGCTCGCCGCCGGCCTGATCCCCGACCCGTACCTGGACGACAACGAGAAGGGCCTGGCCTGGATCGGCCGGACCGACTGGGTCTACGAGACCACCTTCGACCATCAGCCGGGCGGTGACGAGCGGGTCGACCTGGTCTGCGCCGGCCTCGACACCGTCGCCACGCTCACCCTCAACGGCGCCGAGGTCGGCCGCGCCGAGAACATGCACCGTGGCCACCGCTTCGACGTCCGGTCGCGGCTGGTCGTCGGGTCCAACACCCTCGCCGTACGCTTCGACTCCGCCTACCGCTACGCCGAGGCGCAGCGGGACCGGCTCGGGGACCGGCCGAACGCCTACCCGGAGCCGTTCCCGTTCATCCGCAAGATGGCCTGCAACTTCGGCTGGGACTGGGGGCCGACCCTGGTCACCGCCGGCATCTGGCAGGAGATCGGGCTGCACGCCTGGTCGACGGCGCGGCTGGCCGTCGTACGTCCCCTGGTGACCGTCGAGGCCGGCGACGGCCGGGTGGAGCTGCACGTCGAGGTCGAGCGGGTTGGGGACGCGCCGCTCGCCGTGCGGGCCACCGTCGCCGGCGTCACGGCCGAGGCCAGCATCCCGGCCGGCGAACGCACGGCCGTGCTGACCCTCACCGTCCGCGACCCGGCGCTGTGGTGGCCCAGGGGGTACGGCGAGCAGCCGCTGCACCCGCTGGAGGTGACGCTGCACGACGCCGACGCGTTCCCGCTCGACACGTGGACGCGCCGGATCGGGTTCCGCTCCGTACGCCTCGACACCACCCCCGACGCGCACGGCACCCCGTTCGCCCTGCACGTCAACGACACCCCGGTCTTCGTCCGGGGGGTCAACTGGATCCCCGACGACGCGTTCCCCACCCGGATCACCCGGGACCGGCTGGCGCACCGGTTCCGGCAGGCCGCCGACGCGAACGTCAACCTGCTGCGCGTCTGGGGCGGCGGCCGGTACGAGTCGGACGACTTCTACGACCTCGCCGACGAGGCGGGACTGCTCGTGCAGCAGGACTTCCTCTTCGCCTGCGCCGCCTACCCGGAGGAGGAGCCGTTGGGCGCCGAGGTGGCCGCCGAGGCCGCCGAGCAGGTGGTGCGGCTCGCGTCGCACGCGTCGCTGGTGCTCTGGACCGGCAACAACGAGAACATCTGGGGCTGGCACGACTGGGACTGGCAGGAGCCCCTCGCCGGGCGCAGCTGGGGGCGCGGCTACTACCTCGACCTGCTGCCCCGGATCGTCGGCGAGCTGGACCCGACGCGGCCGTACTGGCCGGGCAGCCCGTGGTCGGGCAGCGAGCAGATCCACCCCAACGACCCGGCGCACGGCACCACGCACATCTGGGACGTCTGGAACACCGACGACTACACGAAGTACCGCGAGTACGTGCCGCGCTTCGTCGCCGAGTTCGGCTACCAGGCCCCGCCCGCGTACGCGACGCTGCGCCGGGCGCTGTCGGACGATCCCCTCGCACCCGACTCGCCCGGCATGGCGCACCACCAGAAGGCGATCGACGGCGACGCCAAGCTCCGGCGGGGGCTCGACGCGCACCTGCCCGCGCCGGCGGACTTCGACGACTGGCACTGGCTGACCCAGCTCAACCAGGCGCGGGCGATCCAGCTTGCCGTCGAGCACTTCCGCTCCCACCGGGACGTCTGCGCCGGCACGATCGTCTGGCAGCTCAACGACTGCTGGCCGGTGACCTCGTGGTCGGCCGTCGACGGCGACGGCCGCCGCAAGCCCCTGTGGTACGCGCTGCGCCGGGCGTACGCCGACCGGCTGCTGACCGTCCAGCCCCGCGCGGGCGGCCTGGCCCTGGTCGCCGTCAACGACGGGCCGGTGCCGTGGCGGGCGGGCGCGTCGGTGACCCGGCTGACCCTGGCCGGGGAGCCACGGGCGAAGACGACGCTGGAGCTGGACGTCGCCGCGTACGCCAGGATCGAGCTGGCGCTGCCGGCGGAGCTGGCGCGGCCGGAGGAGGCCCGGCGCGAGCTGCTGGTGGCCGAGGCGGGCGATACGGCCGGGCGGGCGTTGTGGTTCTTCGCCGAGGACCGCGACGCGCACTGGCCGGCGGCCGGGTACGACGCGTCGGTCGAGCCGGTCGACGGCGGCCAGCGGGTCCGGGTCACCGCCCGCACGGTCCTGCGCGACGTGACGCTCTTCCCGGACCGCCTCGACCCGGCGACCGAGGTCGACGACGCGCTGGTCACCCTGCTACCGGGGGAGACGGCGACCTTCACGGTGAGCACCGGCGTCCCATTGGACCCGGCGGCCCTGACCACCCGCCCCGTCCTGCGCTGCGTCAACGACACCGTCGCCGACTGAGGTGACGGCGTGGCCGGGGGAGCCGCGACGGAGATCTTGGCAAGTTACGGCCCCCGGAGGGGCCGCTCCGTACCAAGATCTCCGTCGTGCTGTCCTGGTGACGGCTCGTCACCCTTGCTGGTTTTCCGATTGCGGGTCCGGGCCGAAGTCGGGGGTGTCCTGGGACGAGATCGCGGTAGAAATCAAACTGGCGGCTACGGGCTCTGCCTGCTCCACCTCTTCTGGGGCGCGCAGGCGCGGTGGCGTCGGCATCCAAGGCTTGAGATTTTGGATGACCTGTTCGTAGAAGTCGTCGATGGCGTTCAGCACCGAGTCGATGAATGCGCCTCGGCCAGTACCGCGCTTGGTGCCGGATGCCGTGGAGCGAGCGACGCGGAAGGTGCGGAGCTCGCGGGTGGGATCCATGATCAGAACGGTCGGGTCAGTACGCACCTCACGGAGCAGTTCGGTGGCGCCTCCTCCGCGCGAGTGCATGACGAAGGCCTCGATGCGTGTCGTATCGGGTGCGTCCTTCAACTGGCGTACAAGCCAGTTGACCCGAGTCGTTGGCCGACCCGCACGTGGGGCATCGACGTCCACGTGGCAGATGATCTGCCCTGCGCGAAGGTCTGCTGACACGTGGAGCGAGCCCACCGAGCCAGGAATCTTGATGCCTCCGGTCAGCGTCCCGGTTGAGGCCAACTGGTTGACAAGCGATTGCGTCCGAGCGCTCGGGTCCGCAACGTCCCGCCGGCTCAGGGCGGGCGTCACCTCGGTGCCGAGGCGTCTGCCCAGCCGCAGGCAGGCGTATCGGATCAGAGCATCGAACCGGCCCGCGATCTCGGCTGCGCCGCTGTCGGTGGCGCGGAGGGTGCCGGTGGAGACGCCCTCGCGGACCTGAACCCAGGTGGGCCCCATGTCACTGAACTCCATCGCGCCTGAGCGCGGATGCTCCAGGTACCGGATCAGCTCCCCGAGGACCCACGCCTGATCCGGGTCGGCGACACCACGGTATTCCTTCTGGATAACGGCGTGTGTGAGGATCTCGGTCCACGGCAGATGATGGAGTGCGACCTTCTTCAACTTACGTCGGTCGACCGGGGTCGGATGTTGGCCAGCTACAGGTGCTATCTCATTAGAAATGGTGATCAAGGCATCGAAGCCTTGCTCGCGAGCCACATCCAGGTACGCCTCAAGCTGTTCGGTCTTCAGCGCGTTGTTGCCGGTCTTCACCTCGACCAGTGCGGTCCATTGCCGTTGGCCCCGACTGACACGAATCAACCCATCCGGGAACAGTTGCTGAGTGCCGAGCTTGAAGGGCACCTCGATGAAGGTCTGCACCGTCCCGGCTGGAGCGCCGACCGACTGTGTGATCACCCGGCCGAATTCGCGTACCGCGCTCATGACCGCAAGCAAGGCGGAAGTTGCTCGGCGTTCCTGCTCCTCAGCCCCATTGATGCCTGACGTAGGGATCAAGCGAGCGGCAAGCCAGGTCTCCTCAGACATGCACAAACTCCTCGTCGCGGTGGTGTACGAGAAACTACCTGCTATTCGTTCGGATACCAGTCGGACCGGCTGCCCTTCCGCACACGAAGATCCGACCGTGCAGGAGGTCCTTTCACCTGTTGGCTATGCGTCTTCGTCTGACGGTTGATCAACCCTCGGCAGTATGGACCTTATGGAAGTAATCCGTGCCGGATGTCAGCCAGGTGACTGCTCCAGGTGCTGTCGTCATGCGATGGGCGGCGGGCTCGGTCACCTCATGGGCCCGAACGGAGCGGCCCGACCATCCCCGGCAGTTCACGGGGGAGCGCCCGCGGCATCCTGACCTGGCAACACTGGGCCGGCCCCGCGGCCTTCGACGCCGTACCAGCCGTACTTCGGGATCGTCGGGCCCGGGCCGTCGCGGTCAACGCGGTGGTCGACCTCGGCGCTGGGTGGTGCTGCTCGCTACTGTCGTGATTTCGCTGGTCATCGCCCCTGTTCGTGATCCAGCCAGGGTGGGCGCCGCTTGCAATGTAAGTTGAAGGTTTTCGCAAGTGCTAAAGTTGGCAACCGGATGTGGGTCCCATGACGGAGGCTGACGTGTCGGTACCGCTCTACCAGGCCAAGGCGGAGCTCTTCCGCACCCTTGGCCACCCGGTTCGGATCCGGGTCCTGGAGCTGCTCCAGGACGGGCCGAAGCCGGTCCGCGACCTGCTGGCGGCCATCGACGTCGAGGCGTCCAACCTGTCGCAGCAGCTCGCGGTGCTGCGCCGGGCCGGCATGGTCACCTCCAGTCGCGAGGGCGCCCTGGTGATGTACGCGCTCAGCACCCCCGACGTGGCCGACCTGCTCGCCGCCGGACGGCGCATCCTGGGCGCGGTCCTCACCGACCGGGACGCGCTGCTGGACGAGCTGCGGTCCTCCGGGACGCAGCGGTGAGCCAGGCACTCGGGCTGCGCGAGCGCTTCCTCGGGCTGCTGCCGCCGCGCGCCGACTGGCAGGCCGTCCGCCGCTCGCCCCGGCGTGACCTGCTCGCCGGGCTGACCGTGGCGGTGGTGGCGCTGCCGCTGGCCCTGGCCTTCGGCGTCACCTCCGGGCTCGGGGCGCAGGCCGGGCTGGTGACGGCGGTGGTGGCCGGCGCCGTCGCTGCCGTCTTCGGCGGCTCCCACCTCCAGGTCTCCGGGCCGACCGGGGCGATGACCGTGGTGCTGGTGCCGGTGGTCCAGCAGTTCGGCCCCACCGGTGTGCTGATGGTCGGGGCGCTGGCCGGGCTGGTGCTGATCGCGCTGGCCCTCGCCCGCCTCGGCCGGTACGTCCACTACCTCCCCGTCCCCGTGATCGAGGGATTCACCGCCGGCATCGCGGTGGTCATCGCCCTGCAACAGGTGCCGGCGGCGCTCGGGGTGACCGACGCGCACGGCGACCGCGTCTGGGCCGTGGCCGCCGACGCGGTCGCCCGGTTCGTCGCGGACCCGCGGCCGGTCCCGATCGCGATGGCCCTCGGCGTCGCGGCGGTGATGCTGCTCGGCGCCCGCTGGCGTCCCGGCTGGCCGTTCTCCCTGCTCGGGGTGGCCGCCGCGACGGTCGTGGCCGAGACCGCCCCGGTCGAGCTGGCCCGCATCGGTGCCCTGCCCGCCGGCCTGCCCGCGCCCTCGCTGTCCTTCCTCGACCTCGACGCCGTCGGGGTCCTGCTGCCCTCCGCCCTCGCGGTCGCCGCGCTGGCCGCCCTGGAGAGCCTGCTCTCCGCCACCGTGGCGGACGGGATGACGGTCGGCCAGCGCCACGACCCCGACCGCGAGCTGTTCGGCCAGGGGCTGGCCAACCTCGCCGCCCCGGCGTTCGGCGGGATCCCGGCCACCGCCGCCATCGCCCGTACGGCGGTGAACGTGCGTGCCGGCGCCGGCTCGAAGCTGGCCGCGCTCACCCACGCCGTCGCCCTCGCCGGGATCGTGCTGGCCGCCGCCCCGCTGGTCGGCCGGATCCCCCTCGCCGCCCTGGCCGGCGTCCTGCTGGCCACCACCGTCCGGATGGTCGAGGCCGGGTCGCTCTGGGCGCTGGCCCGCGCCACCCGGGGCGACGCCCTCGTGCTGGTGCTCACCTTCGCGGTCACGGTGGCGCTGGACCTGGTGACCGCCGTGGCGGTCGGGGTGGGCGTGGCGATCGTGATCGCCCTCCGCGCGGTGGCCCGTACGGCCCGCGTGGAACAGGTCGCCCTCGACCCCGGCGAGCACAGCGCCGAGGAGCGTGCCCTGCTCGCCGACCACATCGTGGCCTACCGGCTGGACGGCCCGCTCTTCTTCGCCGCCGCGCACAACTTCCTGCTCCAACTCTCCGACGTGGCCGACGTGCGCGTGGTGATCCTGCGGATGTCCCGGGTGACCACCCTCGACGCCACCGGCGCGCAGGTGCTCGGCGACGCCATCCTCCGGCTTTCCGAACGCGGCATCACCGTGCTGCTCTCCGGCATCGACCCCGGCCACGACCAGGTGCTGGCCACCCTCGGCGTCGCCGACCGGCTGCGCCGCGAGGGCCTGGTCTTCCCCGACACCCCGGCCGCCATCCGGTACGCCCGCACCGTCGTGCTGCCCGACCCCGTGGCGTCGCGCTGAGCGGGGTCCTCAGCAGGGGACGACGACAGCCATGATCGAGTTTCGGGATGTGGGACAGGCGCGCCATGGCGTTGGAATTGCCTGATTGCGGAGTCAATGAACGGAAATATCTCGGCGGCCCGAGCCTGCGGATTCAGACTTATGTTCGGCCTATGCCTCGACGCGCCAGCGGGCCAGAATGAAGGCATTGACGTTCTTCGCAGGAGGCATCGCATGGTCAGAGTTGGTCGAATACTGCTCGCGGTGGCGCTCGTCGTCACCGCGACGCTGCTGGTGCCAGCCAATCCGGCCAGTGCCGCGGGTCGGCCGGTGACGGTCTGTTTCAAGGTCGGCGAGTTCGGCGGCCGGCCGATCTTCGACTGTCACACGATTGTCTTGCCGGACTTCGAGCCGAAGCCGATCGGGCCGATCGAGTGTCTGAGTTGTCCGCCCGTCTTCGATCTGTGGGACCGGATCGACCCGGAGAAGCGATTCGAGTATCTGAACCGGCTGGGTCGGGGCCTGTCGCTGCTGGGGGAGGCGGCGCAGGCCGTGGACCCGGTCAAGGCGAAGCATCTGCGGGAGTTGGCGACGGAGAGCTTCCGGTCGTCGGCGAAGCTGATGGACGGTTCGGAGGTGAAGCTCGGCCAGGTCGGCTGGGCGGACCTGAAGAACGAGAAGTTCCACGGCGACCCGGACCCGCAGCCGTCGCTGGTGGCGAGCGGGGAGAACCTGGCCGGCGGGCTCGGGCTGATGCAGAAGGCGCTCGGTGATCCGCAGCCGGAGCCCAACATCGCGTCGGCGATGGCCCGCTTCGACCAGGCGTACAAGGATCTCGGGACGCTGTTCGCCGGGTAATCCTTCTGGCCTCGCGGGTGCGGCGACCCCCAGGTGCCGCCGCACCCGCGTACTACGTATCCAATGGGCTTCCCACGGCTTGGTGGCACAGCGCGGCCCGGACGCGGCGACCACCACCCCAGGGAGCACGGATCACCCGGTCAAGGCTGCGGGACGAGGCACTGGCGAACGCGCCGCGGCGGCTACTCCGGGACGCGGCGGTAGGCGCCGTCGCTGGCCGAGGTGGCCATCGAGGCGTACGCGCGCAGCGCCGCCGACACCGGCCGCTGCCGGTCGACCGGCGTGTACGGCCTGTCGCGCTTCTCCTGCGCGATCCGCCGGGCCTCCAGCACGTCGGGGGCCACGTTCAGCTCGATCGACCGGGCCGGGATGTCGATGACGATCTCGTCACCGGGCTCGACGAGGGCGATCAGCCCGCCGGAGGCCGCCTCCGGTGAGACGTGCCCGATGGAGAGCCCGGAGGTGCCGCCGGAGAAGCGCCCGTCGGTGAGCAGCGCGCACGAGCGGCCCAGCCCCCGGCCCTTGAGGAACGACGTGGGGTAGAGCATCTCCTGCATGCCGGGGCCGCCCTTCGGCCCCTCGTAGCGGATCACCACCACGTCGCCGGCGACGATCCGCTTGTTGAGGATCGCCTCGACGGCGTCGTCCTGGGACTCGTAGACCTTCGCCGGGCCGCGGAAGGTGAGGCACTCCTCGGGCACCCCGGCGGTCTTCACGACGCAGCCCTCCGGCGCCAGGTTGCCGTGCAGGATGGCCAGCCCGCCGTCCGCGCTGTAGGCGTGCGCGAGGTCGCGTACGCAGCCGGTGGCCGCGTCGGTGTCCAGCGACGACCAGCGGTTGGTGGTGGAGAACGGCTCGACGGTACGCACCCCGCCCGGGGCGGCGTGGAACAGCTCGACCGCCTGCGCCGTCGCCGACCCGCCCCGGACGTCCCAGTCGGCGAGCCAGCGCTCAAGGCTGGGGGAGTGCACCGCGCGGACGTCGCGGTGCAGCAGGCCGGCCCGGTCCAGTTCGCCGAGGATGGCCGGGATGCCGCCGGCGCGGTGCACGTCCTCCATGTGGTACTGCGGGGAGTTCGGGGCGACCTTGGCCAGGCAGGGCACCCGGCGGGAGACGGCGTCGATGTCGGCGACGCCGAAGTCCAGCTCGGCCTCGCGGGCGGCGGCGAGCAGGTGCAGGATCGTGTTGGTCGAGCCGCCCATCGCCACGTCCAGGGCCACCGCGTTCTCGAACGCGGCCCGGCCGGCGATCGCGCGGGGCAGCACGGCGGCGTCGTCGCCGTCGTACCACCGCTTGGCGATCTCCACGGCGGTGCGGCCGGCCTCGACGAAGAGCGACCGGCGCGCGGCGTGGGTCGCCAGCGTCGAGCCGTTGCCGGGCAGCGCCAGGCCGATCGCCTCGGTGAGGCAGTTCATCGAGTTGGCGGTGAACATGCCGGAGCAGGAGCCGCAGGTCGGGCAGGCCGACCGCTCGATCTCGCCGAGCTGGTCGTCGGTGACGGACTCGTTCGAGGAGGCGATCATCGCGTCGATCAGGTCGATCTTGGAGTGCACGACGCCCTCGATCGCCACGGTCTTGCCGGCCTCCATCGGCCCGCCCGAGACGAAGACGGTGGGGATGTTCAGCCGCAGCGCGGCCAGCAGCATGCCCGGGGTGATCTTGTCGCAGTTCGAGATGCAGACCAGGGCGTCGGCGCAGTGCGCGTTGACCATGTACTCCACCGCGTCGGCGATCAGCTCCCGGCTCGGCAGGGAGTAGAGCATGCCGCCGTGGCCCATGGCGATGCCGTCGTCGACCGCGATCGTGTTGAACTCGCGGCCCACCCCGCCGGCCTCGGCCACCGCCTCGGCGACCAGGGCGCCCATGTCCTTGAGATGCACGTGACCGGGTACGAACTGGGTGAAGCTGTTCGCGATGGCGACGATCGGCTTGCCGAAGTCGTCGTCGGTCATCCCGGTGGCCCGCCACAGGGCCCGGGCGCCGGCCATCGTCCGACCGTGCGTGGAGGTCTTCGACCGCAGCTCAGGCATGCCCACCAGTGTGACATCGCCGCCCCGGCGGCCGGCGGGCGTGCGCGCCGTGTCCCAAAGGTTGCACACCCGGGCTCCCGCGCCGGGCGCGCATCCGGCACAGTTGGCACGTGCAGTTCCCCCCGGGCATGGTCGCGGTCGCGGTGCTGTGCGGGCTGGTGGCCACGGCGGCCGCCGCGCTGTCGGCCGTCGAGGCCCGCCGCCACTCGGGGCCGCACCGGCAGCCGTACGCCTTGCTCGCCGGCGCGTCCGGGGTGGCGCTGGTGACCCTGCTGCTCGGGGTGGGCGTGGCGCTCACCACGGCCGGGCACGACGGGCACGCCCCGGGCCGTAGCACCGGCTGGGCCGGCGTCGTGTCGATCGGCACGGCGGTGGGCGGGCTGCTCCTCTCCGCCGGGCTGCTCCGGCTGCCCGGCGTGGCCGCCCCGGCGGCGGCCACCGCCCGGCTGGCGCTCGACGGCCTGGTGATGGCCGCGGCGCTCTGGTTCGTCGGCTGGGTGCTCTTCTCCGAGCCCACCCGGCTGCTCGGCGACGCCACCCCGGCGGCCTGCGTGCCGATCCTGCTCGCCACGATCAGCGCGGCCCTGACCGCCGGGCTCGCCCTGATCGTGGCCTTCCGCGCCCCGCCGCCGCGCGGTCGCGCCGCCTGGCTGGGCGCCGGGGCCACCGCCGTGACCTGCGGCGGGCTCGGCGTCGCCACCGGGCTCTGCCAGGCCGGGCCGACCGTGGCGCTGGCCGGGGCGGGGGTGCTCGCCGCCGGCCTGGTCGCCGTCGCGTGGGCCGCCCGTCGGCTGGACGCGGCGGTCCAGCCGGCCCACGACCTGATCCGTCGCGACGGCGCGTACGCGTTCGTCCCGATGTTCGCCATGGCCGCCTCGGCGATGTACCACCTGCTCCAGGACGGCCGGTTCGACGCCCTCGGCATCGTCGCCGGCAGCGTGGAGGGCTTCGCCCTGGTCACCCGGCAGTACCTGACGCTGCACGACGTGCGCGGCTACGCCCGGCGGCTGGCCGAGCGCGAGGCGCACTTCCGCGAGCTGGCGCACACCGACCAGCTGACCGGGCTGGCCAACCGGCGGGGGCTGTTGCAGGCGCTGCACCGCTGCGCCGGTGCCGGCACCCCCTGCGTGCTGCTCGGGCTCGACCTCGACGGCTTCAAGCACGTCAACGACATGCGGGGCCACGACGTGGGCGACGCGGTGCTGGCCGAGGTGGGCGAGCGGCTGCGCGCCAACCTGCGCCCCGGTGACGTGGCGGCCCGGCTCGGCGGCGACGAGTTCGCGGTGCTGATGCACGGCCAGCCCGCCGAAGCGGACCGGGTCGCCGAGCGACTGCTCGGGGTGCTCGGGTGCGCCTACGAGCAGCCGGAGGGGCCCGTCTTCCTGTCGGTGAGCATCGGGGTGGCCGGCTGGGCCGGGGAGCCCGACGTGGAGCTGCTGCAGCGCCACGCCGACCTGGCGCTGCGCTACGCCAAGCAGCGCGGCAAGAACCGGATCGAGCGCTACGACGCCGCGTACGACCAGCTGCTGCGCCGGCGCACCACGGTGGAGCACGAGCTGCGCGGCGCCATCGAGCGCGACGAGCTGCGACTGGCGTTCCAGCCGGTGGCCTCGCTGCCCTCGGTACGCCCGGTCGGCGCGGAGGCGCTGCTGCGCTGGCGCCACCCCGTGCTCGGCAACGTCGGCCCGGACGAGTTCATCCCGCTGGCGGAGGAGTGCGGGATGATCGCCAAGCTGGGCGCCTGGGTGCTGCACCAGGCGTGCCACCAGCTCTCCCGCTGGCTGGCCGACGGGCACGACGTGTGGGTCTCGGTCAACGTCTCGCCCCGGGAGCTGCACGCCCCGGAGTACGTGGTCCAGGTCGCCGAGGCGCTGCGGGCCCACCACGTGCCGCCGCAGCGGCTGGTGCTGGAGGTCACCGAGCACGCCGTCGCGACGGACCTGGACGAGCTGATCAGGCGGCTGACGGCGCTGCGGGCCACCGGTGTCCGGATCGCCCTGGACGACTTCGGCGCCGGCTACTCCTCGCTCGGGCAGTTGCGCCGGCTGCCGATCGACATCCTCAAGATCGACCACGGGCTGGTCGCGGAGCACGAGCCGGTACGGCCGGTGGGCAGGGACGGCCCCGCGTTCGCGCCGATGGTCGACATCGTCATGCGCCTCGGCCACCAGCTCGGTCTGGAGGTCATCGCCGAGGGGGTGACCACGCCGACCGAGCTGGCCGCCGTGGTCGCCGCCGGCTGCCGGTTCGGTCAGGGAGCGCTCTTCGGCTGGGGCGTACCGGCCGAGCACCTGGAGGCGATGCTGGAGGCGGCCACGTCCCCGGGCGCCCGCCCCGCCCCGGCCCCCGCCGCGCCCGCCCCGGCCGGCCCGCCCGCGGCGTCGCCCCGGCGGCTGCCGAGGCTGCCCGCCCAGCGCCCCTCGGAGCAGGGGTCCGCGCAGGTGGAGTGGGGTCCCTAGGCGCCCCGGACGGGTGAAAGCCGGCGACCCGTGAACCAACATGTGGGATCAGTTGACTCATCGCGTGAGATGCGTCAGGCTTGACCGCATGTCGTCGTACCGGTCGCTGCGAGTACTTACCTGAGCGCACTCTCCCCGTCGAGAGTGCGCTGGCCCCGTGCATCCTGCACGAGGGCTTTTTTGTTGCCGTCGGACCCATCGACGCCGGGCGTCGCCCGCGTCACCCGCTCGAACAGCCGCACCCACTCCAGCCGAAGGCCTGAACCGCCATGACGAGACCCACGCCAGAGACACTCGCCCACTCCGCCCGGCGGGCCCGCACGGCCGCCGAGCCCGCGAGCGACGCCGAGCACGCCGGCGCCGTCCGCGCCGCGGCCACCCCGGCCGTCCCGGGGGTACGCACACCCGCCCCGGCCCAGGTCAGCGGTGCCGGCTCGCTCGTGCGGTCGCTGGAGGCGCTCGGCGTCGACGTCGTCTTCGGCATCCCGGGCGGCGCCATCCTGCCGGCGTACGACCCGCTCTACGACTCCACCGTGCGGCACATCCTGGTCCGCCACGAGCAGGGCGCCGGGCACGCGGCGACGGGCTACGCCCAGGCGACCGGCCGGGTGGGGGTCTGCATGGCCACCTCCGGCCCCGGGGCGACGAACCTGGTCACCCCGATCGCCGACGCGTACATGGACTCGGTGCCGATCGTGGCGATCACCGGCCAGGTCGCGCGGCCCTCGATCGGCACGGACGCCTTCCAGGAGGCCGACATCCAGGGCATCACCCTGCCGATCACCAAGCACAACTTCCTGGTGCAGGAGGCCGAGGAGATCCCCCGGGTGCTGGCCGAGGCGTTCCACCTGGCGGCCACCGGCCGTCCCGGGCCGGTCCTGGTCGACATCCCCAAGGACGTCCTCCAGGCGCCCACCACCTTCACCTGGCCGCCGACGCTGGACCTGCCCGGCTACCGGCCCACCCTGCACCCGCACGGCAAGCAGATCCGCGAGGCGGCCCGGCTGATGGCCAGCGCCCGCCGCCCGGTGCTCTACGTCGGCGGCGGCGTGCTGAAGGCCGGTGCCACGGAGGGGCTGCGGCGGCTGGCCGAGCTGACCGGCATCCCGGTCGTCACGACGCTGATGGCGCTCGGCGCGTTCCCCGACTCGCACCCGCAGCACCTGGGCATGCCCGGCATGCACGGCACGGTCGCCGCGGTCTACGGCCTGCAGAAGGCCGACCTGATCGTGGCCCTGGGCGCCCGCTTCGACGACCGGGTCACCGGCAAGCTGGACTCGTTCGCCCCGGACGCGGCGGTGGTGCACGCCGACATCGACCCGGCCGAGATCGGCAAGAACCGGCACGCCGACGTGCCGATCGTCGGCGACGCCCGGCACGTGATCGACGAGCTGATCGCGGCGGTGGACAGCGAGCAGGCGGCCGGCCGGCGGGCCGACCTCGCCGACTGGTGGACCCAGCTCGACGACCTGCGCAACCGGTACCCGCTGGGCTACGAGGAGCCGGCCGACGGCACCCTCTCCCCGCAGCACGTCATCAAGCGGCTCGGCGAGCTGGTCGGCCCGGACGCGATCTACGTGGCGGGGGTCGGCCAGCACCAGATGTGGGCCTCGCAGTTCATCTCCTACGAGAAGCCGTACACCTGGCTGAACTCCGGCGGCCTCGGCACCATGGGCTACGCGGTGCCGGCGGCGATGGGCGCCAAGGTCGGCAAGCCCGACACGGTGGTGTGGGCGGTCGACGGCGACGGCTGCTTCCAGATGACCAACCAGGAGCTGGCCACCTGCGCACTGGAGGGCATCCCGGTCAAGATCGCCGTGATCAACAACGGCAACCTCGGCATGGTGCGGCAGTGGCAGACCCTGTTCTACGGGGAGCGCTACTCCAACACCGACCTCGGCACCCACAAGCACCGCATCCCCGACTTCGTGAAGCTGGCCGAGGCCCTGGGCTGCGTGGGGCTGCGCTGTGAGAACGCCGAGGACGTCGACAGGACCATCGCCGCCGCGATGGCGATCGACGACGCGCCGGTGGTCATCGACTTCGTCGTCGGCAAGGACGCCATGGTGTGGCCGATGGTCGCCGCCGGCACCAGCAACGACGAGATCATGTTCGCCCGGGGCGTCCGCCCGGCCTTCGACGAGGATGACATCTGACATGACCATGCACACCCTGAGCGTCCTGGTGGAGAACAAGCCGGGCGTCCTGGCCCGGGTCTCCGGCCTGTTCTCCCGGCGGGGCTTCAACATCGACAGCCTCGCCGTCGGCGAGACCGAGAACCCGGACGTCTCGCGGATCACCATCGTGGTCAACGCCGAGTCGTCCCCGCTGGAGCAGGTCACCAAGCAGCTCAACAAGCTGGTCAACGTGCTCAAGATCGTCGAACTGGACCCGCAGGTCTCGGTCGCCCGCGAACTCCTCCTGGTCAAGGTGCGCGCCGACCGCGCGGCCCGCGCCCAGGTGCTGGAGACCGTCGGCCTGTTCCGGGCCCGGGTGGTCGACGTGGCCCCGGACACGCTGACCATCGAGGCGACCGGCACACCGGACAAGCTCGACGCGCTCCTGCGCGACCTCGAACCCTTCGGGATCAAGGAGATGGTCCAGTCCGGGCTGGTGGCGATCGGGCGCGGCTCGCGTTCCATCACCGCCGGGCCCTCGCTCCGGGCCGCCTGACCCGACCCGGCCGGCGCCCCGCGCGCCGGCCGGGACCGCCCGACCCGGCCGGCGCGCGCCGCCCGGGACCGACACCGCACAGATCCACGACGGGCCGCCCGGGCCGCCGTACGAAAGGGAGACCATGAGCGTTGAGGTGTACTACGACGACGATGCCGACCTGGGCCTCATCCAGGGCCGCAAGGTCGCGGTGATCGGGTACGGCAGCCAGGGCCACGCCCACGCGCTGTCGCTGCGCGACTCCGGAGTCGACGTGGTGGTCGGCCTGCCCGAGGGCTCCAAGAGCCGGGCCAAGGCCGAGGAGCAGGGCCTGCGGGTGCTCACGCCGGCCGAGGCGTCGGCCGAGGCCGACGTCATCATGATCCTCGCCCCGGACACCGCCCAGCGCCGCATCTACGCCGAGTCGATCGCGCCGAACCTGGCCGCGGGCAAGGCGCTCTTCTTCGGCCACGGCTTCAACATCCGCTACGGCCTGATCAAGCCGCCGGCGGACGTCGACGTCGCGATGGTCGCGCCGAAGGGCCCGGGTCACCTGGTCCGCCGCCAGTACGCCGACGGCAAGGGCGTGCCCTGCCTGGTCGCCGTCGAGCAGGACGCCAGCGGCGGCGCCCTCGCGCTGGCCCTGTCGTACGCCAAGGGCATCGGCGGCACGCGGGCCGGCGCGATCCGGACCACCTTCACCGAGGAGACCGAGACCGACCTCTTCGGCGAGCAGGCGGTGCTCTGCGGCGGCGCGGCGGCGCTCGTGCAGACCGGCTTCGAGGTGCTCACCGAGGCGGGCTACGCCCCCGAGGTGGCCTACTTCGAGTGCCTGCACGAGCTGAAGCTGATCGTCGACCTCATGTACGAGGGCGGCATCGCCAAGATGCGCTACAGCATCTCCGACACGGCCGAGTACGGCGACCTCTCCCGTGGGCCGCGCGTCATCGACGCCCGGGTCAAGGAGGAGATGCGCAAGATCCTCAGCGAGGTCCAGTCCGGCGAGTTCGCCCGGGAGTGGGTGGCCGAGGACGAGGCCGGCCGGCCCAACTTCAGCAAGTGGCAGGCCGAGGGCGCGGCGCACCCGATCGAGGAGACCGGCCGCAAGCTGCGCGGCATGATGAGCTGGGTCGACCGCCCGATCACCGAGACCGCCTGACGCGTCACCCCCGTGGCCCGGCCCGGGCGCTCTCCCCGGCGCCCGGACCGGGCCGCCCTCTGTCCGCCGCACCACCGCCCGCCGCGCCGGCCCGCCGCCTGAGGTGATCCGGGCGACCCGTCGCGCGCCGTTCACCGGCGCGTCGTCACCCGTTGTGAGGGCACTCACCCCACGGTCCGGGACCTGCCGGCCGGCCGGCCACCTACGATCGCGGGTAGGTGCGTAGCCGGCACCTGACGGCCATGGCCCGGATCAGCGCAGGGCGCAGCGCGGCGTCCCGCAGCCCGGCCCACCGCTCTGACGACAACTACGAGGACCAATGACTCCTGTCGTACTGATCGCCGAAGAACTCGCCCCCGCCGCCATCGAGGTGCTCGCCCACGACTTCGACGTCCGCCACGTCGACGGCACCGACCGTCCGGCCCTGCTCTCGGCGCTCTCCGAGGCCGACGCCGTCATCGTGCGCAGCGCCACCCAGATCGACGCCGAGGCGATCGCCGCCGCGCCCCGGCTGAAGGTCGTCGCCCGGGCGGGCGTGGGTCTGGACAACGTCGAGGTGCCGGCCGCCACCGCGCGGGGCGTCATGGTCGTCAACGCCCCCACCTCGAACATCGTCTCCGCCGCCGAGCAGGCCCTCGCGCTGCTGCTCGCTGTGGCCCGCAACACCGCCAGCGCCAGCGCCGCGCTGAAGGCGGGGGAGTGGAAGCGGTCGAAGTACACCGGCGTCGAGATCCAGGGCAAGACCGTCGGCGTGGTCGGCCTCGGCCGCATCGGCGTGCTCTTCGCCCAGCGCATCGCCGCCTTCGGCACCCGGCTGATCGCGTACGACCCCTACATCCAGCCGGCTCGCGCGGCCCAGCTCGGCGTCCGCCTGGTGGGCCTGGAGGAGCTGCTGCGGGAGAGCGACTTCATCTCGATCCACCTGCCGAAGACCCCGGAGACCGTCGGCCTGATCGGTGAGAAGGAGCTGGCCGTCGTCAAGCCGGGCGTCCGGATCATCAACGCCGCCCGGGGCGGGCTGGTCGACGAGCAGGCCCTGGCCGACGCGATCGCCGAGGGCCGGGTCGCCGGCGCGGGCGTGGACGTCTACGCCAAGGAGCCCTGCACCTCCTCGCCGCTGTTCGCCTTCGACAACGTGGTCGCCACCCCGCACCTGGGCGCCTCCACCGGCGAGGCGCAGGACAAGGCCGGCCTGGCCGTGGCCAAGAGCGTGAAGCTGGCGTTGCAGGGCGAGTTCGTGCCGGACGCCGTGAACGTGCAGGCCGGCGGCGTCGTCGCCGAGGACGTGCGCCCGCTGCTGCCGCTGGCCGAGAAGCTCGGCCGCGCCTTCACCGCCGTCGCGGGCGGGGTCGCCGCCAGCGTCACCGTCGAGGTGCGCGGCGAGATCGCCAACCACGACGTGTCGGTGCTGAAGCTCGCCGCCACCAAGGGGCTGTTCAGCTCGGTGGTCGAGGAGCAGGTCACCTACGTCAACGCCCCGCACCTGGCCGCCGAGCGTGGCGTCGAGGTCACCCTGGTCGCCCAGACCGACACCGTCGAGCACCCCAACCTGGTCACCGTCCGCGGCGCGCTGCCCGACGGCCGTACGGTCAGCGTCTCCGGCACGGTGGCCACCGCCGGCGCCCGTGACGTGCTCAAGCTCACCGAGGTCGACGGCTTCGACGTGGAGATCGGCGCGGAGGGGATCCTGGTGTTCCTGCGCTACGCCGACCGCCCCGGCGTGGTCGGCACGGTCGGGACGCTGCTCGGCGAGGCCGGCGTCAACATCGCGGCGATGCAGGTGGCCCGCCGCGAGGCCGGCGGCGAGACCCTGATGACCCTCACCGTCGACCAGGCGCTCGGCGCGGACCTGCTCACCTCGGCGGCGGACTCGATCGGCGCGGTCGCGGCCAGCGCGGCGGACCTGCGCGACGAGTGACCTGAGCGCACGACAGCGGGGGCCCGGCGGATGTCGCCGGGCCCTTCGTCGTACCCGGGGAGTGGTCAGCCGGGCAGCCGGGCCGGCGGCGGGTAGACCGAGCCGTCCTGGGCGTCGAAGAGCATCAGGTCGTACGCGCCGGCCAGCCGCTCGATGTCGAGCAGCACCTGGTCCTCGCAGGTCGGGTGCAGGTTCAGCTCGACGTGGTCGGCGGCCGCGTGCAGCGGCGTCACGGCCCACGGGCTGCCGGGGCCGGCCGGGCGGTCGGGGTAGCTGCCGGTGATGGCCCGGTAGAAGGCCACCACCCGCGGGTCCGGGTGCCGGTCGACATGCTGCCCCTGCCGGCACCGCAGCACCGCCGCCCGCACGTCCTCGGGTGTCGCCCCGTCCGCCAGGGCCCACACGCTCAGATCGAAACTCACGGCGGACAGCGTGCCATTCCCCGTTCACCGCGTCGAAATCGCCCCGCCGCCGGCTCGGCACGCTCCTGTGGCGACGGTCCGCAGTGGAGACCCTTGCGTTGAGTTGCGTCGATTCGCTAGCGTACCGGTGCGGTCACTGGCCGAGCTCGCGACGTGGGCCCGTCTTCGGGTGGCGAGGTCGACGTCCGGCCGACCGGCCCGCACCCCTCGATTGCGCGAGCCACGCGCACTCGTCGCTGACCGGCCCTCACGGTCGTTGCCGAGACCGTGGGGGCCGATCGCGCATTCCTCCCGCCGGCACCGCACCCGCCAAACGCCGCACCCACCCCCGCGCAACACCTCGCTGGTGGCGCGGCAGGGCGGGTGGGGGTTCAGCGGCGGTGGGCGAAGAGCGCGCGGTAGTCCGACCCGTTGCGGAACCAGGCCAGCCCGGCCGGCCCGGCGGCGTAGAGCGCGGTGGCGTAGGCGTCGGCGACGGCGAGGTCCGGCCCGACGACCGTCGCGGCGACGAGTTGGTCGGCAGGCTCCCCCGTGTGCGGGTCGACCACGTGCCCCTGCCGGCCGCTCACCCCCGAGGTGCCGACCGCGCCCGCCGTCATCTCCAGCACGAGCGGCGCCCGTTGCCGGTCCGTCGGGTGGTGCACCGCCACCCGCCACGGGCCGCCGTGCGCCGCGTGCCCGCGTACGACCAGGTCGGCGCCGGTGAGCACGGCGTAGTCGTGCACCCCGGCGGCGCGCAGCCGGGCGGCGGCCCGCTCCACCGCCCACCCGCCGAGCAGCCCTCCGGGGTCGAAGCCGCCGGGCACCGCCCAGGCGTCGAACCAGCCGTCGGTGGCGGCCCGCATCGCCGCGCAGCGGTCCACCAGGTCGGCCAGCGGCGGGTACGAGTCGGGGCTGATCTCGCCCCGGCGTAGCCGGGAGACCAGGCTCTCCGGCCGGGTCGGGCCGTAGGTGAGGTCGATGGCGCGCAGCTCCGCGACCGCGTCGCGCAGCGCCTCCCCGATGCCGCGCCGGCCCAGCCACTCGGGGGCGTTGAGCAGCAGCGTGTATTCGGCCGTCGAGGTGCGTACGGTGTGCCGGACGGCGATCCGGTCCCCGCCGACGGTGCCGGGCCGGTCGACGCGGTGGCTGCGGGCGCCCAGCCGCAGGTCGGGCCGGCGCGGCTGGAAGGCGGACTGGTCCACCCAGCGGGTCCGTGGCTGCTGGTCGATCCGCATGACGCTGCTCCCTCGCTGACGCCGGCCGCGTCGTCGTGGCCTCCGTCACGGGCCCCCGTCGACCCGCACGCCATCACGCTAGGCAGCGGAGATGACCTCCCCATGAATGCCACCTGGGAGGATCCTGTGCATCCGCCTTTCCCGCATTCTGGAAGGTTCGTACCGGGGGACGGGACGGCGGCGTACGGTCGACGAAACGGCTAGGCGAGGGAGCACAGGGACGTGGCACGGATCGCGGTGGTGGCCGGGGACGGGATCGGACCCGAGGTGGTCGCGCAGGCCCGCAAGGTCATCGACGCCGTGCTCCCGGGGGTGGACGCCACCGAGTACGACCTGGGCGCCGCCCGTTGGCACCGCACCGGCGAGGTGCTGCCCGACTCGGTGCTGACCGAGCTGGCCGGGCACGACGCGATCCTGCTCGGCGCCGTCGGCGACCCGACCGTCCCGCCGGGCGTGCTGGAGCGGGGGCTGCTGCTCAAGCTGCGCTTCGCCTTCGACCAGTACGTCAACCTGCGCCCGTCGCGGCTCTGGCCCGGCGTGCCCGGGCCGCTGGCGAGCGTCAAGCCCGGCGAGGTCGACCTGGTGGTGGTCCGCGAGGGCACCGAGGGCCTGTACGCGGGCGCCGGCGGCGCGCTGCACCGGGGCACCCCGGCGGAGGTCGCCACCGAGGAGAGCCTGAACACGCGGCACGGCGTGGAGCGGGTGATCCGCGACGCCTTCGCCCGCGCCACGCGCCGGGAGCGGCGCAAGGTCACCCTCGTGCACAAGACCAACGTGCTGACCCACGCCGGTTCGCTGTGGGCGCGGGCGTTCGAGGCCGTCGCCGCCGAGCACCCCGACGTGGCCACGGAGTACCAGCACGTCGACGCCGCCGCGATGTTCCTGGTCACCCAGCCGCAGCGTTACGACGTGGTGGTCACCGACAACCTGTTCGGCGACATCCTCACCGACATCGCCGCCGCCGTCACCGGCGGGATCGGGCTCGCCGCCAGCGGCAGCATCAACCCCGAGGGGGCGTACCCGTCGATGTTCGAGCCGGTACACGGCTCGGCGCCGGACATCGCCGGGCGCGGCGTGGCCGACCCGGTGGCGGCCGTACTCTCGGCGGCGCTGCTGCTCGACCAGCTCGGGCACGCCGACGCCGCCGCCCGGGTCACCGCCGCCGTGGGCGTGGAGCTGGCCGGCCGGACCCCGGGTGCGGCACTGCGCACCGAGGAGGTCGGCGACCGGCTGGCCGGGTACGCCACCGCCTGAGGCCGCCGGCCACCCACCCGCAGTTCCCGCGACGCCGCCCGGCCGCACCGTGGCCCGGCGGCGTCCACCCGTCCGGCGCTGCCGGTACGCCCGGGCGGCGCTACCCCCTGAACGACCGTTCGGGGTAAGTTTCTCGCACCAGGTTTCTCGGCATGCGGACCCGCGTGCCGTTGTCCCGCAGGGAGGTCAGCGCGATGAGCGGTGGTGACAAGCTCGACTTCGAGATCCGTCCGAATCCCGCGCCGGTATCCGTCGCCGACCGGGCCGCCCTGCTGGCCAACCCGGGCTTCGGCCGGGTCTTCACCGACCACATGGTCACCATCCGCTACGCCGACGGCAAGGGCTGGTACGACGCCCGGGTCGAGGCGCGGGCGCCGATCCCGATGGACCCGGCCGCCGCGGTGCTGCACTACGCGCAGGAGATCTTCGAAGGGCTGAAGGCCTACCGGACGGCCGACGGCGGGGTCACCATGTTCCGCCCGGAGGCCAACGCCGCCCGCTTCGCCGCGTCCGCCCGACGCATGGCGATGCCGCCGCTGCCCGAGGAGGCGTTCGTCGACTCGCTGCGCCAGCTCGTCCAGATCGACCGGGATTGGATCCCCGAGGGCGAGGACGGCAGCCTCTACCTGCGGCCGTTCATGTTCGCCAGCGAGGTGTTCCTCGGCGTCCGGCCGGCCAACGAATACCTCTACGTGGTGATCGCCTCGCCGGTCGGCGCGTACTTCTCGGGCGGGGTGAAGCCGGTGACGGTCTGGGTCTCCCCGGACTACACCCGGGCCGCCCCGGGCGGCACCGGCGCGGCGAAGTGCGGCGGCAACTACGCCGCCTCGCTGGTGGCGCAGGCCGAGGCGATCGAGCACGGCTGCGACCAGGTGGTCTTCCTGGACGCGGTGGAGCGCCGCTTCGTCGACGAGCTGGGCGGCATGAACGTGTTCTTCGTCTACGACGACGGCACGGTGGTCACCCCGCCGCTGACGGGCACGATCCTGCCCGGCATCACCCGGGAGTCGGTGCTCACCCTGGCGGCCAACGCCGGGCACCGCATCGAGGAGCGGCCGGTGAGCTTCGCCGACTGGCAGGCCGACGCCGCGAGCGGCCGGCTGCGCGAGGTGTTCGCCTGCGGCACCGCCGCGGTCGTCACCCCGATCGGCGAGGTGCGCTTCCCCGACGGCGAGTTCCTCATCGGCGGCGGTGAGCCCGGCCGGGTCACGATGGCCCTGCGCCAGCAGCTCGTCGACCTCCAGCGCGGCAAGGCCGACGACCCGCACGGCTGGGTGCGCCGCATCCTCTGACGGTGGGGCCGGCAGGCCGCCCGCCGACCGGCCTCGGGTGTCGTCACGACAACGGCTGGCAGCACGACCGCGATCTCCACACGGCGCTGACGACCGCACGGTGTCTGGCGGACACAATGTGCCGGTGATGCTGTCGCCGCAACGGTGTGCCCTGGTCCGGCTCTGGCGGGTCGGACTGTGGCTGTGCGGAACCGTCTTGGTCGTCGTCGGCACGACGAAGGTCCGTCCGGACGACGGAGAGCGGGCGGTCGACGCCCCGGCCCACCTCGCGGTGGCCGGCGCCTGTGCGGCTGTCGCCGTGTCGTGGCGCTGGCCGGTCCAGGCGGCGGGCGCGGTGACGGTGACCCTGCTGCTGTACAACGGGCGGCACTATCCGGACGGGCCGGTGCTGTTGGCGGGCCTGGTGGTGCTGTACGGGCTCGGCTCGGTGCGGTCCAGGCGGCTGGCCTACGGGTTCGCGGCCGGCACCGCCGTCGTGGTGGTGGCGGCCGGCGCCCTGGTCGACGGCGGGCCGGGCGTGGTGGACCTGGCGTTCGTCGGGTGGGCGGCGGCGGCCGTGTTCGCCGCCGACGCCGTGCGCGGAGTTCGGGAGCGACGGCTCGCGCAGGAGGAGCGGACCCGGCTGCGGACGCAGGCCCGGCAGCGGGACGAGGAGCGCCTCCTGGCGGAGGAGCGGCTGCGGATCGCCCGGGACCTGCACGACACCGTGGCCCACGCGATGGCGACGATCAACGTGCAGGCCGGCATGGCCGGGCAGGTGATCGACAGCCGGCCGGACCTCGCCAGGGAGGCGCTCGAGGTGGTCCGTGGCGTCAGCGGCGCGGTCCTCGACGAGTTGAACGCCATGGTGCGGGTGCTGCGCGCCGGTGACGAGCGGTCGCCGTTGTGCCCGGTGCCGGGGCTGACGGACCTGGCCGCGCTGGCACGCTCCACCGAGCTGGCCGGCACGCCGGTCGAGCTGCGGGTCACCGTGCCACCCGGTCGGGTGGCACGACCGGTGGCGCTTGCCGCGTACCGCATCGTGCAGGAGTCGATGACGAACGTGACCCGCCACGCCGTAGGGGCGCGGGCCCGGGTGACCGTGACCTACGACGACGCGGACGGGCTGCGGGTCGCGGTCATGGACGACGGGGGCGGCGCCGGGCGACCCGGCGGGCGGGTCGGCCTGATCGGGATGCGTGAGCGGGCTGCCTCGACCGGCGGCTGCCTGGTGGTCGGCCCCCGGCCGGATGGCGGGTTCGCCGTCACGGCCCACTGGCCCGCCGCCGCGGCACGTGCCGTAGAGGGAGCGGACCGGTGATCCGGGTGGTGCTCGCCGACGATCAGCTGCTGGTCCGGGCCGGCTTCCGGGCGCTGCTGGCGGTGGAGCCTGACATCACCGTGGTCGGTGAGGCCGACGACGGTGCGTCCGCCCTCGCCACGGTCGTCGCCACGGTCCCGGACGTGGTCCTGATGGACGTGCGGATGCCCGGGACGGACGGCATCGCCGCGACCCGGCGGATCGTGGCCGACGACCGCCTGTCCGGCGTCCGTGTGTTGATCCTGACCACGTTCGACCTCGACGAGTACGTGTTCGAGGCACTACGCGCCGGGGCGAGCGGCTTCCTCGTCAAGCACACCCACCCGGCGGAGCTGGTGCGTGCGGTGCGGGTGGTGGCGGACGGTGACGCCCTGCTGTCGCCGGGGGTGACCCGACGGTTGATCGCCGAGTACGCCGCGCGGCCGGCGCCCGCCGCCGTCCCGTCGTCGATGGCGGTGCTGACCGACCGGGAGCGAGAGGTCGTGACGCGGGTCGCTGAGGGCCTGTCCAACGACGAGATCGCCGCGCGGCTCTTCGTCACGCCCGCGACCGTGCGGACCCACGTGAGCCGGGCGATGATGAAGCTGCACGCCCGGGACCGGGCCCAGCTGGTGGTGTTCGCGTACCACAGTGGCCTGGTCCGGGTGCCACGACGCTGAGTGCGTCTGCACATCTGACGTAGGGCGATCCCCACGGCACGCGGACGACGTGCGGCGGCCGGTCGCCGAGGCTGTACGCCATGACGATCACATCCCCGCCGGTGCCGCCGGACGCGGCGGTCACCCTCGACGGCTTGACCAAGCGCTACGGTGCCCGCACGGCGGTCGACCAGCTCACCATGCACATCCCGCGAGGATCCGTCGCCGGGTTCGTGGGTCCCAACGGCGCCGGCAAGACCACCGCCATGGCCATGCTGCTCGGCCTGGTCCGTCCGTCCGCCGGCACCGCTACGGTGCTCGGCCACCCGATCTCACACCCCGCGCGCTATCTCGGTCGGGTCGGCGCGCTGATCGAGACCCCCGGGTTCTACCCGGCGCTGACCGGGCTGGAAAACCTGCGGGTGCTCGCGGCCATGGGCGGCCACGATGTCGCCCGGATCCCGCGCGTGCTCGAACAGGTAGGCCTCGCCGGCCGCGGACGCAGCCGGTTCGGCCAGTACTCGTTGGGCATGAAGCAGCGCCTCGGCATCGCCGGCGCGCTGCTGGGCGACCCCGAGCTGGTGATCCTCGACGAGCCGACGAACGGCCTCGACCCGTTGGGGATGTCCGAGATGCGCGAGCTCATCGCCGGCCTCGCCGGGCAGGGGCGTACGGTCCTGGTCTCCTCCCACCTGCTCGGGGAGCTGGAACAGGTCTGCGACTGGTTGCTGATCCTCGACCACGGCGAGCTGGTCTACCAGGGTGCGACCGAGGCGTTCGCCGTCGGCGTCGAGCTCAGCGTGGCGGCCGAGGGCAGCGCGGACACCGGGCGTCTGGCCGAACTGCTGGTCGCCGCGGGGTACCCCGTGCGGCGGCGCGGCGACGAGCTGGTCGTGCAGCTCGGTGACCGTGACGGGCGGACGGCGGCGGCGCACGTCAACCGGATCGCCCACGCCGGCGGCGTCGTCCTGAGCGTCCTGCACCGGCACCGTCCGAGCCTGGAGGACCAGGTCCTGGCGCGCACGGGAGGTAAGCGGTGACGCGTGCGTTCCGCGCCGAATTGATCAAAATCGCCCGTTTCCGGATGCTGTGGATCACCGCGGTCGTGGCGGTGGCGTTCGCGGTAGGTTCGGCTGCGGCGGGGATCCTCAACGCCGAGCCGGCCGCCGTCGGCGGCCCGGCACCGGAGGACCTCGCCCGGGCGGGCGGCGGCACCCTGTCGTTCACCGTCGCGGCGTCGTTCGCCGGCGCCTTCCTGTTGGCCGTCTTCGCCGGCGCCGTGGGCGTGGAGTTCTCCCGTGGCACCCTGCGGACGCTGCTCATGCAGCAGCCGGGCCGCCTGCGCCTGGTCGCCGGCAAGCTCGCCGCGTTGTTGCTGTTCGCCGCCGTCACGGTCGCCGTCACCCAGGCGGTCAGCGTGGTCGCCGCCGTGCTCTTCGCCGCCGCGAAGGACATCTCCACGGCCGAGTGGTTCACCGCCGCGGGGTGGCGGGCGATGGCCGGCGACTACGGCAGTGCGCTGCTCGCCGTCACCGGCTGGGCGCTGCTCGGCACGGCCCTGGGGGTGCTGGTGCCCTCGGTGCCGGTCGCCGTCGGCATCGGCGTGGGTTGGGCGGGGCCGGTGGAGCAGGTGCTCGGCGAGGCGTGGGGGCCGGCCGCCGAGTGGTTTCCGGGCCTGCTGCTGGAGAGCCTGCTCGACCCGGAGCCGGGCGGCCCGGGCACCGCCCGCGCCCTGGTCACCCTGGCCGGCTACTGCCTGGCCGCCGCCTGCGCGGCCGGGATCGCCCTGACCCGCCGCGACGTCACGTCCTGACCGTGCCCGAAGCCGTCGCCCGTCCCGGGTGACGGCCAGGGCGCGGCGGGGTCAACCCAGCAGGTGCTCGCGGAGGGCGGCGAGCTGGGCGTCGGTGACGCCGGCGTGGCGCAGGTAGCCCTCGATCGAGCCGTGGGCCTCGCGCAGCTCGGCGAGGAATAACGTCATGGCGTCGGCGGGGCAGGTCAGCACCGGCAGGGTGTGCCCGCTCTGCCGCCCGGTGGCCTCGAACCAGGCGCGGTAGCGCTCGCCGGCCTCGGTGCTCAGGGCGTAGTCGGCGGCGATCTCGTCGTCGGCGACGCCGAGCACCGCGAGGGTGAGCCCGCAGACGATGCCCGTGCGGTCCTTGCCGGCGACGCAGTGCACCACCACGGGGGCGCTGGCGTCCTCGGCGATCAGCCCGATCGCCTCGGCGAGCCCGGCGGTGCCCGTCCCGGCCAGGTCGGCGTACCGGTCGGCCAGGTAGCGGGCCAGGTCGGTGCCGGGGCGGTAGGGCCGCTCGCCCCACTCGGCGTGCTCGGGGTGGATGTTGTGCCAGGTCAGACCGTCGAAGTGGGGGACGCGGCCGTCGCGCTCCACCTCGTAGGGGCGGCGCAGGTCGATGACCGTGCGGACGCCGAGGGCGGCGAACGCCTCCCGGTCGGTGTCGTCGATGCGGTGCAGCGAGTCGGAGCGGTAGAGCCGCCCGGTGCGTACCCGGCGGCCGTCGTGGCCGGCATGGCCGCCCACGTCACGGAAGTTGAACATCGTCGTGAAGGGAATCCGGCGACCGACCTCGACAGCGTCCACCCCGACACGGTAACGGCCCCCCGCGATCCGCGGGGGGCCGTGGTGCGCCGGTGCTGCCGGGCTAGCGGGCGGTGCCGGGCGGGATGGCCGAGTACGTCTCGTCGTAGTAGCCGCCGAGCCGGTCCCGGTAGGTCGGGTCGGTGTCAGCGGTCTCGTCGTACTCCGGGGCGGCCTTGATCTGGTCCTTGCTGCGGTCGACGTGCACCTTGCGCTCGTCGTGGTCGACGTGGTTGACGGTGCCGGCCGGGATCATGACCTTCCGGCCGAAGACCCACGGGCCGGTGTCCACCACCAGGTAGCTGTCGTTGACCTCGTGGCTGGCGCTGTCGATCTTGCCGATGCCACCGTCGGTGGCCTCGACCTTGTAGCCGACCAGGTCGGCGTCGGCCACCCTCGCGGTGTCCCGGTACCGCCACGGGTCGAACGTGCCGGCGGGGGCGCCACCGGCGAACTCGCCCTGGCCGCCGCCGCGCAGCGGGTCCGGGCTGCCGTGGGTGCTGTGCGGGTCGAGCCTGTCCATCTGACAACTCCTGCCCCGACTGTCGCCAGTCGTCTCGCCGGTCCGGTGTCCTCTGCCTCCTCCGGGAGCTACCCGGGCGGTCGGCACCGGAAACGGCGCTCGCCGGGGCCGGAGACGACGGTGGGCCGGCGCCGCGATTGCGGCACCGGCCCACCGGGCGTACGCGTCAGGCGAGCGCGGCCTTGGCGTCCAGGGTGACCGCGGCGGCGTGCACGACGGCGGCGATGCGCAGCCCCTCGTGCACCTGCTCGCGGCTGAAGCCCGCGTTGCGCAGGGTCTTCTCGTGCGACTCCAGGCACACCCCGCAGCCGGTGATCGCCGAGACCGCCAGGCACCACAGCTCGAAGTCGGCCTTGTCCACGCCCGGCTTGGCGATGATCTGCATCCGCAGCCGGGCCGGGATCGACTGGTACTGCTCGTCGCCGATCAGGTGCTTGGCCCGGTAGTAGACGTTGTTCATCGCCATGATCGTGGCGGCGCCCTTGGCCGCCTCGACGGCCTCCGGCTTCAGGTGGTCGGCCGCCTCGGCGGCGATCTCCCGCAGCACCTCCGGGTTGCGCCCAGCCACCGCACAGGCCAGGGCGGTGCCCCAGGCCTGGGTCGGGGTCAGCGTGCTGGTGGCGATGGTGGAGCCGAGGTTGAGCTTGATGTCCTTGGCGTACTCCGGCAGAGCCGCCTTGATCGCGTCCAGACCCATGGTCAGGCCCCGGCGCCGGCGAGGAGCTTGGTGGCGTCCAGGGTCTCGCCGCCCTTGTTCCAGTTGCACGGGCACAGCTCGTCGGTCTGGAGGGCGTCGAGCACCCGCAGCACCTCGGAGACGTTGCGGCCGACGGAGCCGGCGGTCACCATGACGAACTGGATCTCGTTGTCCGGGTCGACGATGAAGGTGGCCCGCTGGGCCACGCCGTCCTCGCCGAGCACCCCGCAGGCGGCGGTCAGCTCGCGCTTGACGTCGCTGAGCATCGGGAACGGCAGCTCGCGCAGGTCCGGGTGGTCCTTGCGCCACGCGTAGTGGACGAACTCGTTGTCCACCGACACGCCGAGGACCTGGGCGTCGCGGTCGGCGAACTCCTCGTTCAGCCGGCCGAACTCCGCGATCTCGGTCGGGCAGACGAAGGTGAAGTCCTTCGGCCAGAAGAAGACGACGCGCCACTTCCCCTGGTGGGACTTGTGGTCGATCGACTCGAACGCCTTGTCGGCGTCCAGCGACACGCAGGCGGTGAGTTCGTACTCGGGGAAGCGGTCACCGACAGTGAGCACAGGTCCTCCTTGACAGCGGCACGAAGGCCGGTAACTGGATCAATTCCAGATACTGCCGTAGCCCCGTTTCCGCCGGATGGCGGCCAGGTGACTTGTGAAGTCGATCACCGGCGGCGGGTTGTGCCGGCGCACGGCCCGTCGATGCGGTATCGCGACCCTCCGTCACCGTCCCGCCATGTGGATTGTGCCTCCCAAAACCAGGGGGCGGGTGGCAGAGTGGCGACCGTGACCAGCACCCACCTGATTATTCGCACCTAGCGCGCCGGCCTCCCCTCCGCCGAGCGCGCAGACCTCCCGCATCCGCGGGGGGTCTTTTTGTTGCTCTGAGAAAGGACTCCCTGATGACGTTCCAGGTCTACGACACGACGCTGCGCGACGGCGCCCAGCGCGAGGGGTTGAGCTACTCGGTGGTCGACAAGCTCGCGGTGGCCCGGCTGCTCGACGAGTTCGGGGTCGGCTTCATCGAGGGAGGCTGGCCCGGCGCCGTGCCGAAGGACACCGAGTTCTTCCGGCGGGCGCGCACCGAACTCGACCTGAAGCACGCGCTGCTGGTCGCGTTCGGGGCCACCCGGCGGGCCGGGGTGCCGGTCGCCGACGACCCGCAGGTACGGGGGCTGCTCGACGCGCAGACGCCGGCGGTCGCCCTGGTCGCCAAGGCGGACCTGCGGCACGTCGAGCGGGCGCTGCGCACCACCGCGGCGGAGAACCTGGCGATGATCCGCGACACGGTCGCGCACCTGGTCGCCGAGGGGCGGCGCGTCTTCGTCGACGGGGAGCACTTCTTCGACGGCTACCGGTCCGACCCGGCCTACACCGCCGCCGTGGTGGAGACGGCGCTCGCCGCCGGTGCCGAACGGGTGGTGCTCTGCGACACCAACGGCGGGATGCTTCCGTCCCAGGTGACCGCCGCCATCGCCGAGGTGACCGCGCGGCTCGGCGTCGGCCCGGAGTTGCTCGGCATCCACTGCCAGAACGACACGTCCTGCGCGGTCGCCAACACCGTCGCCGCCGTCGAGGCAGGCGTACGCCACTTCCAGGGCACCGCCAACGGCTACGGCGAGCGCCCCGGCAACGCGGACATCTTCGCCGTGGTCGCCAACCTCCAGCTCAAGCTCGGGCTGCCCGTCCTACCGGACGGCTGCCTGGGGCAGATGGTGCGGGTCTCCCACGCCATCGCCGAGATCGCCAACATCGCCCCCGACACCCACCAGGCGTACGTCGGGGCCGCGGCCTTCGCCCACAAGGCGGGGCTGCACGCGAGCGCGATCAAGGTGGATCCGCTGCTCTACAACCACGTGGACCCACAGGTGGTGGGCAACGACATGCGGATCCTCGTCACCGAGATGGCCGGCCGGGCCAGCGTCGAGCTCAAGAGCCGCGAGCTCGGCCTGGACCTGGCCGGCCATCCGGAGGCGCTGTCGCGGGTCACCCGGCGGGTCAAGGAGCTGGAGGCCGGCGGCTGGTCGTTCGAGGCCGCCGACGCGTCGTTCGAGCTGCTGGTCCGCTCGGAGCTGGACACCGCGCCCGCCCGACCGTTCGCGCTGGAGTCGTACCGGGTGCTGGTCGAGCACCGGGAGGACGGGTCGGTGGTCTCCGAGGCGACCGTCAAGATCCGCGTACGCGGGGAGCGGGTCATCGCCACCGCCGAGGGCAACGGTCCGGTCAACGCCCTGGACGAGGCGCTGCGGGTGGGGTTGGCCCGGCACTACCCGGAGCTGCGCGACTTCGTGCTGGCCGACTACAAGGTGCGGATCCTGGAGGGCACCCACGGCACCGGTGCCGTGACCCGGGTGCTGCTGGAGACGGTCGACGGGGCCGGCCGCGACTGGACCACCGTCGGCGTGCACCCCAACGTGGTCGAGGCGTCCTGGCACGCCCTCGTCGACGCGCTCACCTACGGCCTCGACCGGGCCCGGGTCTGAGCCGCCCCGGCCGCCCGCGCCGCCGGAAGCCGCGGGGCGACCCCGGGCGTCACCGCGCCGGGAGGCGCAGCTCGGCCAGGACGGCGCGGTGGTCGCTGCCCGGGACCCGGTGCACCGTGACGGCCCGTACGGCGATGCGCCGGTCGACCAGCACGTGGTCGATGGTCACCGGCGGGATCGGGTCCCCGTCGTACGGGCCCCACGTGCCGACCAGGCCCGCGCCGGCCTGGTCGGCGGCGTCGACGTAGCCGGTGTCCAGCAGGGCGCGCAGCGGGGCGTGGTCGAGGGTGGCGTTGAAGTCGCCGGCGAGGATCCGCAGCGGCCCGTCCGGGGTGGCGGGCGGCTGCGCCGCCAGGTCGGCGCGCCAGTGGGCGACCTGGTCCAGCGCGTACGGGGCCGACGGGTGCGCCGACTCGACCCGTACCGCCGGCGCCCCGGGGACCGCCACCGTGCCGTGGGACTGGTCGAAGCCCCAGCCGCCCCGGTTGTGCCGGACGCCGCCCTCGCCGATCGGGAACCGCGCGTAGAGCCCGGAGCCGACGGTGCCGACCTGCGGGTCGAGCTGCCGGTGGGGGAGCAGCCGGTCCAGGCCGAGCCGGTCCAGCTCCGCCCCGGCCTGCGGGGTGAACTCCTGCACGGCGAGCACGTCGACGCGGTGCCGCCGGACCAGGTCGACCAGCGCCCGCGCGTCGCCGGCCCCGGCCAGCAGGTTGGCGGTCAACAGCCGCACCGTCGGGCCGGTCACCGGGGGCTGCCCGGACGGCAGGGCCCGGGGCGCCACCACGGCCACCAGGGCCGCCGTGGCCAGCGCCGCGACCGCCGCGGGCCAGCGGCGCCGCAGGGCGAGCGCGAGCAGCAGCGGCAGCACGCTCGCGGCGGCGGCGTACGGGGTGAAGGCGAGCAACTGCACCAGCGGTCCCCGGTCGAGCCCGCCGAGTCGTACGGCCGCCCAGGCGGCCCCGGGCGCGACGGCGGCCCAGCAGAGCGCGGTGCGCAACCGTGCCGCCCGGCCGCCCGGCGCCCGCCGTGGAGCCTCGATGATCACCGCTGGAGGGTAGCGCCGCGCACCCCCCGTGGCGGCCCCGGACGGGGCGACACCAGGCGTACGGACGCGCCGTCCCGACACATTCGTGAATGGCTGAGCGTTCGCTTCTCACAATTTTCCGGCCATTATCAGAACGTGATCAACTATTGACGCCCCGCTTTTTGTGGTGCTACCTTCCAGTGGGTTGAGACGTCGAAACTCTGAGTAGTAATGCCAGCTCAGAGCCGGTGAAAATTGTTGAGATGACAACATCTAGGGTGCGGCCTGAGGTGCGGGCTCCAGGCGGTTGTCGCTCATTTTCCCCGGGCCCAAGAAATGGAAATCAGCCGTCCCTCGATCAGTGGGGCAGGCCGAATCCGCACGGTCAACAAAAGGGAGACCTGTCATGACCACACTCTTCCGACGCAAGGCGGTGGCGGTGGCGTTCGCCGCGCTGGCGCTCACCCTGGCCGGGGGCGGGATCGCCGTCGCCCAGCCGGCGGCCAAGGCGCCCGCCGAGGTCGCCCAGCCGGCAGTCCGGCAGCCCGGCTCCGGCAGCCAGCCCGCCGTGACCCCCGCCGAGGCACGCAAGGCCAAGGCCGCCCTGGCGCAGGGCCCGTCCGCCCAGGCGACCGCGCCGGGCACCGTCGCCTCCGCCGTCGTCTCCAGCGGCGGCACCCTGCTCCGCGGCTCGCCCGAGGCGGTCTCCGCCACGCGGTACGGCCCTGGTCAGTACCAGGTGCTGTTCAACTACAACGTCTCGCTGGAGACGTTCGTGGCGACCATCGGCACCACCGACCCGTACAACGTGCCCCCGGGCGGCGAGATCTCCGTCGCGCCTCGGCTCCAGACGCCGAACGCGGTCTTCGTCCAGACCCGCAACTCGTCGGGAAGCTACGCCGACCGGCCGTTCCACCTGGTCATCGCCAACTGAGCACCCGCTGACGACGCCGGCCCCCTCACCTGTGGGGGCCGGCGCCGCCACACTCACCCCCCGCCCCGCCCCACCCCACCCTCCGCCCTGCCCTTCAGATCGGTCGAGCATGCAGTTGTGGTGGGAGTCGTGCCCTGAATCGCGCCTTGTGCGGGGCGCCCCAACTGCCTGATCGACGCCCGCGGCGGGCAGTGCCCGGCGCGTCGGCGTACGGTCGGGAGGGTCGTCCCGGTTCGGGTGTGTAAGGGCCGGCCCGGCGCTGATAATCCGACGTTTGTCCGGCCGTCGGCACGGGAAGCAAGCACCGTGACGGACATCTCGGACACCCTGGCCAGCGTGCCCAGCCCGGCCGATCCCGATGCGACCCCGGCCGACCTGGAACAGACGCTCTTCGAGGTCAAACGCGTGATCGTCGGGCAGGATCGGCTCGTCGAGCGCCTGCTCACCGCCCTCGTCGCGAACGGGCACTGCCTGCTGGAGGGCGTGCCCGGGGTGGCCAAGACGCTGGCCGCGCAGACCCTGGCCACCGTGGTGGGCGGCACCTTCTCCCGGATCCAGTTCACTCCGGACCTGGTCCCCTCCGACATCGTCGGCACCAGGATCTACCGGGCGTCGCGCGAGGACTTCGACATCGAACTGGGCCCGGTCATGGCGAACCTGGTGCTCGCCGACGAGATCAACCGGGCCCCGGCAAAGGTGCAGTCCGCCCTGCTGGAGGCGATGGCCGAGCGTCAGGTCTCGATCGGTGGGCACAGCTACGCCGTACCGGACCCGTTCCTAGTGCTGGCCACCCAGAACCCGATCGAGTCGGAGGGGGTCTACCAGCTGCCGGAGGCGCAACGCGACCGCTTCCTGATGAAGATCGTCGTCGACTACCCGAGCGACGCCGACGAACTCGCCATCCTCTACCGGATGAGCGCCGACCGGCCCGTCGCCCGGCGGGTGCTCGACCCACAGCGGCTGCGCGAACTCCAGGCTCGCGCCGCCCACGTCTTCGTGCACCACGCGATCGCCGAGTACGTCGTCCGGCTGATCTTCGCCACCCGTGACCCCGGCCGGTTCGGCCTGCCCGAACTCGCCCCGCTGCTCGCGTACGGGGCCAGCCCCCGGGCCACCCTCGGCCTCGTCCGCGCCGCGCGGGCCCAGGCGCTGCTGCGTGGCCGCGAGTACGTGCTCCCCGAGGACGTGCGGGAACTGGCCGTGGACGTGCTCGCCCACCGGCTGGTGCTCTCCTTCGACGCGGTCGCCGACGGGGTGGCCGCCGAGGCGGTGGTCCGGCGGCTCGTGGAGGCCGTACCGCCGCCCCGCGTCGCGGCCGGCCACCCGGAACACGCGGCAGACCTGGCGGCGGCATGAGGTGGCGCGGGAACGCGCCGGCCGGCGCGGCGACCGCACCGGGACTGGCCGACCTCACCTCCGACCGGCGCCTGCGCCGGCTGGAACTGACCGTCACCCGCCGGCTCGACGGGCTGCTGCACGGCCGCTACCGTGGCCTGCTGCCCGGGCCGGGCAGCGAGACCGCCGGCAGCCGGGAGTACCGGCCCGGTGAGGACGAGGTGCGCCGGATGGACTGGGCGGTGACCGCCCGCACCACGGTCCCGCACGTACGTGAGGTCGACGCCGACCGGGAGCTGACCACCTGGCTGCTGGTCGACGCGAGCGCCAGCATGGAGTACGGCACCGCCGAACTGGACAAGCGCGAGCTGGCCGTGGTGGCCGTGGCGGCGATCGGCTTCCTGACCGCCGGCGTGGGCAACCGCCTCGGCGCGCAGGTGCTCGGCCCGGACGGGCTGCGCCGGTTCCCGCCCCGCAGCGGGCGCACCCACCTGCTCGGGCTGCTCCGGGCCCTGCTGACCGCCCCACGCGTCGGCGGCCACGACGGCGACGACCCGCCGCCGGCGGGTGGCGACCTGGCCGACGGGCTGGCCGCCGTGCACCGGGTGGCGCTGTGCCGTGGCCTCGTCGTGGTGGTCTCGGACTTCCTCGACGCGCTGCCCGACGACCCCGGGCGGGCACCGTCCTGGGAGGCGCCCCTGCGTCGCCTCGCCGTGCGGCACCAGGTGCTCGCCGTCGAGGTGACCGATCCCCGGGAGCTGGAGCTGCCCGACGTCGGCCTGGTCACCCTGGTCGACCCGGAGACCGGGCGGCGGCGCGAGGTCTGGACCGGCGACCGCGCGCTGCGCGAGCGCTACGCCGCCGCGGCGAGCGCCCAGCGCGAGCAGGTACGCCAGGCGCTGCGCCGCAGCGGGGCCACGCACCTGCCGCTGCGTACCGACCGGGACTGGGGCGCCGACATCGTGCGGCACGTGCACGCCCAGCGGCGGCTCGCGGCGGCCCCGGCCCGGGCGGCCCGGGGAGGTGCGGCGTGATCTGGCAGTCGCCCGTCCGGCTCTGGCTGCTGCTCGGGGTGCTCGCCCTGGCCGTGGGCTACCTGCTGATGCAGCGCCGACGCAGCCGGTACGCCGTCCGCTTCACCAACCTGCGGCTGCTCGACCGGGTCGCGCCGCACCGCCCCGCCTGGCGGCGGCACGTGCCGGCCGGGCTCTTCCTGGCCATGCTGGCGCTGCTGGTGGTGGGTTTCGCCCGGCCCACGGCGGAGGTACGGGTGCCCCGCGAACGGGCCACGGTGATGGTCGCCGTGGACGTCTCCACCTCGATGCTCGCCGGCGACGTGGAACCGGACCGGCTCAGCGCCGCCAAGGAGTCCGCCCGGCGCTTCGTCGAGGGCCTGCCGGACGAGTTCAACGTCGGGCTGGTCGCGTTCGCCGGCAGCGCGGCGGTGCTGGTGCCGCCGGGCACGGACCGGGAGGCGCTGCACGAGGGCATCGAGCGGCTGGTCGAGGGGGCCACCGGGGTGCAGGGCACCGCCATCGGGGAGGCCATCAGCACCTCGCTCGGCGCGGTGAAGGGCTTCGACAGCCAGGCGGCGAAGGACCCGCCGCCGGCCCGGATCATCCTGCTCTCCGACGGGGCGAACACCTCCGGGATGGACCCGATGGAGGCCGCGTCCGAGGCGATCGACATGAAGGTGCCGGTGCACACCATCTCGTTCGGCACCCCGAGCGGCACCGTGGACCGGGGCGGCCGGCCGATCCAGGTGCCCGTCGACGGGCAGACCCTGCGCGCGGTCGCCGAGGAGACCGGGGGCGGGTTCCACGAGGCCAGCACCAGCGACGAGCTGCGCGCCGTCTACGACGACATCGGCACCTCGGTCGGCTACCGCACCGAACGGCAGGACGTCTCGGCCCGGTTCATCGGCCTCGGGCTGGTGTTCGCCATGGGCGCCGCGGCCGGCTCGATGCGCTGGTTCGCCCGGCTGCCCTGATCCCGTACGACCACCGTCGAGAAGGACACGTGAGGAGCGTACGCATGGCAGTGCAGACCGGGCTGGGCGAACCGCGCGGCCCCTGGTTCATCTCGCCGGAGCTGGATCTCCACGGGCGGCCCCGGTGGGACGGGGCCGGACCGGACGGTGGCCCGGCCCGACGGCGTCCGGGCGGGCTGGTGCTGGCGGCGCTGGCGGTGGTGGCCCTCTCGACCGTCTCCGGCGCGGTGGCCGGCGGCGTCGTGGCCGGACGCGACGCCGCACCCGGCCCGGCGGCGGCCTCGGCGGCCCCCGTCCCGGCGGAGCTGGTGACCGCGGCCGGCAAGACCGTGCCGGGCGTGGTGTCGGTGCTGGTGGGCGGGGCGGGCGGCGCCTCGGCCACCGGCTCCGGCTTCGCCGTCGACGACCAGCAGCACATCATCACCAACGACCACATCCTGGCCAAGGGGCGCGGCGGATCGGTGACCGTGGAACTGCCCGACGGGCGGCGGTTCGCCGCCGAGGTGGTCGGGCGGGAGCCGCGCAGCGACCTCGCCGTGCTCCGGGTGCCGCCGTCGGCCGGCCTGGCGGCGCTGCCGCTGGCCAAGCCGGGCGCCACGCGGGTGGGGGAGCCGGTGCTGGCGGTCGGCTCGCCTCTGGGGCTGCCCGGCACCGTCACCGCCGGCATCGTCAGCGCCCTGGACCGCCAGGTGCGCCTCGGCGACAACCGGCACACCGCCGTGCAGACCGACGCCTCGATCAACCCGGGCAACTCGGGCGGCCCGCTCGTGAACGCCCGCGGCGAGGTGGTCGGGGTGAACACGGCCATCGCCACGATCGACGGCAACGGCTCGATCGGCATCGGCTTCGCCATTCCCATCGAGCAGGTGCAGCAGACCGCCGACACGATCATCGGCAAGGGCGGCTGAGCTGCGTACGGGCCGCGCGGGGCGGCCCGGGAATGTGAAAACTGTCGGATACCCGGCCCGTAAGGATCGGCCAATGGAAATATTACGCTGAGTATGGATACTGGCGTGGGTGGAGCGTCCTGAAATCGTGGCCCTCCTGCTGGTGGGCCTGCTGATCGGAACCGGTGTGGGGTCGGCGTACGCCCGGGCACGACGCGGGTGGGCCGACTACCAGACGGTGAGGAAGACCGTGCCCGGCGCCCGGCGCGCCGCGTGGCTGCTGATCAAGGTGGCCACCACGAAGATCGGGATCATCGCCCTGCTGCTGGTGGGCGCGGTCGCGTACGCCGCCGCCGGCCCCGGCGACGACCCCGCCGCACCGGGGCGGACCCCCGGCCCGTCCGCCACTCCGAGCGAGCGGCAGGGGCGTTAGCCTCGGGGAGTGGACGACGGACTGCGGGTGACCGACCGATGGACCGTGCCCGCCGCCGAGCTGCGGGAACGCTTCTCCCGGTCGTCCGGGCCCGGCGGGCAGGGCGTCAACACCACCGACTCGCGGGTGGAGCTGAGCTACGACCTGGCCGCCTCGCCCGGCGTGCCCGAGCCGCTGCGGGCGCGCGCCCTGCAACGCCTCGCCGGCCGGCTGGTCGACGGTGTGCTGACCGTCACCGCCAGCGAGCACCGGGCGCAGCTGGCCAACCGGGAGGCCGCCCGGGAACGACTCGCCGCGCTGCTGCGCGAGGCCGCGGCCCCGCCGCCCCCGCCCCGCCGGCCCACCCGCCCCTCGCGCGGCGCGAAGGAGCGCCGCCTGGCCGAGAAGAAGCGCCGGTCACAGCGCAAGCGCGACCGCCGCGTCGACGGCGACTAGGCGTGTTTCAGAAGTGGTAGGCAGGCGGCGGGCCTGGAAGGCACGCAGGCCGATGGACCACTGCCGCCGGAACGTTGATACCTGCGGGGCATAAAAATACCTGTGTGGTATCAGGCGAGCGCACTGTGCCGCCGTCGTCGAGATTCGGCGCAGCCAGTCACGGCTCATGAAGCAGCCGGTAGCCGGGCGGGCCCGCTCACCCGTCGGTCGTCGACAGCAGCCGGTCGCACTCGGCGACCAGTCGCGCCCGCAGCGGCGCGGCACGCTGCGCGAACTCGCGCTGCCGTGCGACGTACTCGGCCTTGCCCTCAGGAGTCTCGATGGCTACCGCCGGTTCCCCGTAGGAGGAGAAGTCGTACGGGGACGCCTGCATGTCGAGCAGCCGGATGTCCCTCGCCAACTCGAAGCAGTCGAGCGCCAGATCTCCCGGAACCGCAGGGCCCAGCTTGGTTGCCCACTTGTGGCAGTCCATCGAGGCATGCAGGCAGCCCGGCTGGTCAAGCTCTACCTGGCTCTCCCTCGTTGGTTGGAGCCGGTTGAGGCCAATCGCCTCAGGGGTGAAGAACCGGAACGCGTCGAAGTGCGTGCAGCGGATCTGGTGGGACTCGACCACCGCGTCGGTTCCCTCCTGCCCAAGTCGCAAGGGGAGTGGATGCCGATGCTCACGTTGGCGGTACACCATCGCCCACTCGTGCAGGCCGAAGCAGCCAGTGAAGGCTGGTCGTGACGAGATGGCGGACAACAGTCGATGGATGAAGCGCACCGACTCGGCCCGGTCGGCGAGGAACGCTGCGACGTCGAAGCTCACGATCCCGTCCGCGTCCGTGGCATACCAACGCCACTGCCGGTGTGGGGCAGATCCGTGCGGTCCCGGTTCCAAGGAGATGCCCACGCCGGGGTGCCACCGTCGGAGCACGGAGGGCCGGGTGCCGTAGTAGTCGTACAAGAAGTCATCGATCGCGTGGCGCTCCCTCGTGGCCTTGCGGGCGCGGTGGCCTGCGGTAAGTGAGTCGGCGCGCTTCTCGTGAGCTTCGAGGAGGGGAAGCCAGCTTGCGGCGGGGATGCTGGTCAACGGTCCGGACCTTCGTCGTCCCGCTCGTGCGCCCGGCGCCGGGCCTGCCAGCGCGCCGCGTCGAGCACGGCGGTCGGGGCGAGGGCGACGGTCACGGACCCCAGGGTACGACCGCCGCCCCGCGCCCGGTCAGGGCACGTCCACCCGGACCCCGGCGGAGAACACCCCGCTGCGCAGCTCCAACTGCTGCGGTGGCGCCTTCCCGTCGACGGTGAAGACCAGCGGCAGCACCGTCCGGCTGCCGGCGGCCATCGGCTGGGCGAAGACGTCCCGGCCCTGGTTGGCCGCCCGGGTCGCCTGCTCGTCGGTGCTGACGAAGTTGCCGTCGGGCAGGTACGCCCGTTGCAGCCGGCCGTGCCAGCTCTGCTGCTCGGGGGTGAGGTTGCGCACCCCGACCGTGGCCTGGCACTGCCGGGCCGCCGTGCCGGGCTCGCACGCCACCCGGTACACGGTGAACTCGAACGCCGACTCGCGCAGCGGCTCGCCCACCGCGCCGTTGACCCCACGGCCGACCCACGCGCCGCTGGTCGGCTGGCTGTCGGGGTCGACGGAGGCGACCTTGCGGGTGGCCGTCCAGGCGGCGGTGCCCAGCGTGCCGGCGAGCACCACGGCGGCCACCGGGACGATCAACCAGACGGACGGCTTTCGGCGCAGCTGCTCCGGGCGCGGTGCGGCCGGGCGCGGGTAGACCGTCCCCGGCCCATCGCCGGTCAGGGCCGCCGCGACCGGTCGGCGGCGTCGGCGCCACGTCCAGGCCCCGCCCACCGCGAGCACCGCCACCGTGGCGAGCCCCGCCAGCAGCACCGGCGTCCGGCGCCACGGCGGTGCCTCGGTCCGCTCGGGCGCCGCGGCCGGCGCGGTCGCGCTCCAGGTCGCGGTCGCGCAGTCGTACGGTCGGCTGCCGTCGCGGGCGAACGCGCAGGCCGGCGCGGTCAGCGGCCGGGCCGGGGCGGTGGTGGTGAGCGCCGTGCCCAGGGTGGTGGTGCTGCGGGCGGGCAGCTTCAGCTGCCAGGTCACCTCGGTGGCCGACTGCCCGGTGCCCCGGGTGGCCCGGCCCCCGTCGGTGATGGCGGTCGCCGAGGCGCCGGGCGGCAGCTCCTGCCGGACCGTGGTGTCAACCGGCGTACCGCCGCTGTTGCGGACCTGGATGCGGTAGCGCGGCGCCGGCGTGCTCTCCGGCACCACCGCGACCGTGACGGGCGGTTTCGCCACCGGCGGGGCGGCCCGGGTCGGGCTGGGCACCGCCGGCGGCGCCGACGGCATCGCCGGCTCCGGCGTCGGTGCGACCACCGGTGGTGCCGGCGCGGCCGCCGCTGGTGGGGCCGCCGCGGGCAGTGCCGGCACGGCGGCGAGAATGCCGAGGCAGTGTACGAACACTGCGAGGGCCCTGTGGTGTCGTGTCGATGCAGGCATACGAACGAACCTCCGGAGCCGACGCTAGGGGCGCGGCGACGCCGGGCGGGTACGAAGTCGCGAACTCGGCCCGGCCGGGCGGGCGGAGACGTATGGTGCACGGCCGGACCTCCAGGGTGCGCCGGTGGTCGGTCCGCGCGCCTCGTCGCGGCCTCGGCCGGGGCGCGGTTCGCCGGGGCTAGATTGGCCTGGTGCGTATCGCTCGTTTTGCTCATGCCAAGGGAATGTCGTTCGGGGTCGTCGAGGGCGAGCCGGAGGCGGGCCCGCAGGGCCTGACCGTCGCCGAGATCGAGGGCCACCCGTTCGGCCAGATCACCTTCAGCGGTGCCCGTTGGGCGCTGTCGGACGTCCGCCTGCTCTCGCCGATCCTGCCCAGCAAGGTCGTCTGCGTCGGCCGCAACTACGCCGAGCACGCCGCCGAGCACGGCAGCGAGGTGCCCAAGGAGCCGCTGCTCTTCCTCAAGCCGTCCACCTCCGTGATCGGCCCCCGGGACGCCATCCGGCTGCCGATCTTCTCCAAGCAGGTCGAGCACGAGGCCGAGCTGGCCGTGGTGATCGGCGCGCCGGGCGCCCGCCGGGCCGACCGGGCCGCCGCCGAGCGGGCCATCTTCGGCTACACCTGCGCCAACGACGTCACCGCCCGGGACCTTCAGCGCTCCGACGGCCAGTGGACCCGGGCCAAGGGCTTCGACTCGTTCTGCCCGATCGGGCCGTGGATCACCACCGGGCTCGACGTCCGCGACGTGGAGATCCGCTGTGAGGTGGGTCGCAACCCGGAGGAGATGGAGGTCCGCCAGCTCGGCCGGACCCGCGACATGGTCTTCGACGTGCCGGCACTCGTGTCGTACGTCTCGCACGTGATGACGCTGCTCCCCGGCGACGTGGTGCTCACCGGCACGCCCGCCGGGGTTAGCCCGCTCCTGGACGGGGATACGGTCACCGTGCGGATCGAGGGGATCGGGGACCTGACCAACCCGGTGGTGCCCGTCGCCTGATCCGCGTCGAGGCCCTGTTTCCGCAGTTCAGGGGCGGTTTGGGGGGGCTCGATTTGGCCCGCTGGCGCCGGGAGGGTAAAGTTTGATCCCGGCACCGCAAGGGGCCAATGGGGTATGGGGTAATTGGCAGCCCGACTGATTCTGGTTCAGTTAGTCTAGGTTCGAGTCCTGGTACCCCAGCGCAGCCGAGGTTCGCAAGAGTCTCGGGCGCTGGATCTCGTAGGAGACGGCTCCGGTTCCCGTCAGGGGATCGGGGTTCTCTCTGATAGAGTCCAGCGGCACCGCTCGACAGAGTGGTGCCGCGAGCAGGTTCTGGCCCCGTCGTCTAGCGGCCCAGGACGCCGCCCTCTCAAGGCGGTAGCGCCGGTTCGAATCCGGTCGGGGCTACATTTCGAACGGCCCGTTCCACTCCGGTGGGGCGGGCCGTTTCATATTCTCCCGCTCCGGCGCCTCCACGGCCGGCCCGACGGGGCGGTGGTGTGCCGTGTCGACCGTGCGGTCGCCCCGATTTCCGTCTCCGGAGGGGACGCCGCTAGACTACAGCGGCACCGCTCGCAAGGGTGGTGGAAGCAAGTGAAGTCTTGGCCCCGTCGTCTAGCGGCCCAGGACGCCGCCCTCTCAAGGCGGTAGCGCCGGTTCGAATCCGGTCGGGGCTACAACTCGAACGGCCCGTTCCACTCCGGTGGAGCGGGCCGTTCGGCTCTCCATCCCTCCCACCCGGGCTGCACCCCCCGATCGCACCGCACCGTGCCGCTGTCGGTCGCGTCGATCAAGAAGTTCCCGTTCGATCCGGCGTCGAATCCGGACGCGAACTCCTTGATCGACGCGGGGCCGATGGGCGGTGGGGTGGCGGGGGCGGCTTGGGGTGGGGGGAGCCGTGGTCAGAGGCCGGAGAGGCGTTGGCCGGCCCGGACCACGGCCATCGCGTGGCGTTCGCCGGGGCGGCGTCCGAGGCGCTCGATGGGGCCGGAGATGCTGATCGCGGCGATGACCCGACCGGTGCGGTCGCGGATCGGCGCCGAGACGCTCGCCACACCGGCCTCGCGTTCGGCGACGCTCTGCGCCCAGCCGCGACGGCGTACCTCGGCGAGGGTGCGGCCGGTGAACTTCGACCGGGGCAGCAGCGGCATCACCGCCTCGGGCGGCTCCCAGGCGAGCAGGATCTGCGCCGCCGAGCCGGCCGTCATCGGCAGCACCGAGCCGACCGGCACGGTGTCGCGCAGGCCGCTGGCCCGCTCGGCGGCGGCCACGCAGATGCGCTCGTCGGCGCGGCGCAGGTAGAGCTGGGCGCTTTCGCCCGTCGCGTCCCGCAGCGCCGCGAGCAGCGGCTCCGCCGCCGTCAGGAGCACGTCGGGCGCCGCGTTGGCGAGCTCACCCAGGCGCGGGCCGGGACGCCAGCGACCCTGGGTGTCCCGGACCAGCATCCGGTGGATCTCCAGCGCCTGCGCCAGCCGGTGCGCGGTGGCCCGGGGCAGCTTGGTGCGTTCAACGAGTTCGGCCAGGCTGGCGCCGTCGACGCAGGCGGCCAGGATGACCACCGCCTTGTCGAGAACGCCGACACCGCTCATACTGTGTCCCACAAGCCGAAACTTACCTCCCAGAATTTAGGATGTCCAGATGGTGGGAGTCACTACTGCCGAGCCGAGGACCCTGGCCGAGAAGGTCTGGGACGCGCACGTCGTACGGTCCGCCGAGGGCGAGCCCGATCTGCTCTTCATCGACCTGCACCTGCTGCACGAGGTGACGAGCCCGCAGGCCTTCGACGGGCTGCGCCTCGCCGGGCGCCGCGTGCGCCGCACCGACCTCACGCTCGCGACGGAGGACCACAACACCCCGACGGGGTACGCCGACCCGTCGTTCCGGCAGCGGCGCGGCGACCTGCTCACCATCGCCGACCCCACCTCGCGTACGCAGATCGAGACGCTGCGGCGCAACTGCGCCGAGTTCGGCGTGCGACTGCACCCGCTGGGCGACGAGAACCAGGGCATCGTGCACGTCATCGGCCCGCAGCTCGGCGTCACCCAGCCCGGCATGACCATCGTCTGTGGCGACTCGCACACGGCCACCCACGGCGCGTTCGGCGCGCTCGCGTTCGGCATCGGCACGAGTGAGGTCGAGCACGTGCTGGCCACCCAGACGCTGCCGCAGGCCCGGCCGAGGACGATGGCGGTGAACGTGACGGGGCGGCTCGCCCCGGGGGTCACCGCCAAGGACCTGATCCTCGCGCTGATCGCCCAGGTCGGCACGGGCGGCGGGCGCGGGCACATCGTCGAGTACCGCGGCGAGGCGATCCGGTCGCTGTCCATGGAGGGGCGGATGACGATCGCCAACATGTCCATCGAGTGGGGCGCCAAGGCCGGCATGATCGCGCCGGACGAGACCACCTTCGCGTACCTGAAGGGGCGGCCCAACGCGCCGAAGGGCGCCGACTGGGACGCGGCGGTCGAGTGGTGGCGGACCCTGCCCACGGACGAGGGCGCGACCTTCGACGCCGAGGTGACCCTGGACGCCGGCGCCGTCACCCCGTTCGTCACCTGGGGCACCAACCCCGGTCAGGGCGCGCCGCTGGGCGCGGTGGTGCCCACGCCGGAGGAGTTCGGCACCGAGGCCGAGCGGACGGCCGCCCGGCGGGCGCTGGAGTACATGGACCTGCGCCCCGGCACCCCGCTGCGGGACCTCGCGGTCGACGTGGTCTTCGTCGGCTCCTGCACCAACGGCCGGCTGGAGGACCTGCGGGCCGCCGCCGACGTGCTGCGCGGCAACCGGGTCGCCGACGGGGTACGCATGCTGGTCGTGCCCGGTTCCGCCGCCGTGCGCGAGGCGGCGGAGGCGGAAGGGCTGGACAAGGTCTTCACCGACGCCGGCGCCGAGTGGCGCTTCGCCGGCTGCTCCATGTGCCTCGGCATGAACCCCGACACGCTCTCGCCGGGGCAGCGCTCCGCCTCCACCTCCAACCGCAACTTCGAGGGCCGCCAGGGCCGGGGCGGACGCACCCACCTGGTCTCCCCGCCGGTCGCCGCCGCCACCGCCGTGGCGGGCCGGCTGGCCGCTCCCGCCGACCTGTAGAAGGGCACCCAGATGGAGAGGTTCACCACCCACACGGGCACCGCCGTGCCGCTGCGGCGGTCCAACGTGGACACCGATCAGATCATCCCCGCCGTGTACCTCAAGCGGGTGACCCGGACCGGTTTCGCGGACGGCTTGTTCAGCGCCTGGCGCGAGGACCCGGAATTCGTCCTCAACGATCACGCCCATTCGGGTGCGTCGATTCTTGTGGCCGGTCCGGAGTTCGGCACGGGCTCCTCCCGGGAGCACGCCGTCTGGGCGCTGCGCGACTGGGGCTTCCGCGCCGTGATCTCGCCCCGCTTCGGCGACATCTTCCGCGGCAACGCCCTCAAGGAGGGTCTGCTCCCGGTCGAGCTGGAATTGAAGGCGGTCGAGGAGATCTGGGACCGGGTGGAGGCCGACCCGCGCACTCCGGTCACGGTCGACCTGACCGCCCGCGAGGTGCGTCTCGGGGAGGCCACCTGGTCGTTCCCGTTGGACGACTTCAGCCGCTGGCGGTTGCTGGAGGGCTTGGACGACATTGGACTCACCCTCCGCCACGAGGCGCAGATCAGTGCCTTCGAGGCCGGTCGGCCGCCGTTCCTGCCCTCGGTCGCATAGCCGTACGCCCGATCGCACAGCGGTTTCCGCCCCCACCGGTCTCACCGGTGGGGGCGAATCCGTTACGACACAAGGGCTTTTTTCGACCGAATGTTTGTGTCCCGGCAGCACAGGGCATACGGTGCGCGCAGAATGGCTCGCGTCGAGTCAGTTGCACAATCGGGAGGAAGTCGTGAACAAGGCCGAGCTCATCGAGGCGCTCGCCGTTCGCCTGGGGGACCGGAAGACGGCGACGGCCGCGCTCGACGCGGTCCTCGCTGAGGTCCAGGCGGCGGTCACCAAGGGCGAGAAGGTGGCGATCACCGGATTCGGAGCGTTCGAAAAGCGCGTCCGGGGCGCCCGAACAGCGCGCAACCCGCGGACCGGCGAGGCGGTGAAGGTCAAGAAGACATCCGTCCCGACCTTCCGTCCCGGCGCCGGGTTCAAGGAGATGGTGGCCAGCGGCAAGGTGCCGAAGGCCACGGCGGCGGCGAAGAAGAGCACGGCGGCCGCCGCCAAGACCACGTCCGCCGCCAAGACCACGGCGGCGGCCAAGACGACGGGGGCCAAGGCGACCGGGGCGAAGGCCACCGGGGCCAAGGCCACCGGGACCAAGGCGACCGGGGCGAAGGCCACTGGAGCCAAGGCCACCGGAGCCAAGGCGGCGGGCGCGAAGGCGACCGGGGCCAAGGCGACCACGGCGGCCAAGAAGGCCCCCGCGGCGAAGGCGACCAAGACCACCGCGGCGAAGAAGACCGCGACCACCAAGGCCGCCCCGGCGAAGAAGACCACCGCGGCGACGAAGGCCACGGCGGCGAAGAAGACCGCCACGACGGCGAGCAAGAGCGCGGCGGCCAAGAAGACCACCGCGAAGAAGGCCCCGGCCAAGAAGGCCGCGGCCAAGCGCTGAGCCCAGCGGTACGACGAAGGGCGTCCACCGGCCGGTGGACGCCCTTCGTCGTGTCCGCCCCCGACCGTTGACCGGGACGGTGCCCCGCCCGCAGAATCGCCGCACCCCTTCCGGTCGGCGAAAGGCAGCCCCCCGGTGCGCTACCGCCATTTCCCCACCGTCACCCTCGCCCTCGGCGTCGTGCTCCTGGTCGACGTCCTGCGCGTCTTCCTGCCGGCGGTCATCACCATCTTCGGGCAGGCCGCCTCGACCCCCGCCGAACTGCTGGGGGCCTTCGCGTTCGGCTGGTTCCTGCTCGCCCTGGCCGCGCCCGCGCTGATCCGCCGGGTCGGCGCCCGCCCCGTCACGCTCACCGCCGCGGTGCTGCTGGTCGTGGCCCGCCTCGCCGTCAACGGCCAGCCGGGCGGGCCCCTCCAGCTCTGGCTCGCCACGGCCGGGCTGCTCGCCGGGCTGGTCTGGCTCGCCGGCGCCGCCGCCACCACCGACCGCCCCGTACCCGGGCTGGCCCTCGGGCTGGCGGTCGGCGCCCTGCTGCATACGGCGCTGGACACGTACCGCTCGGCGTTCTTCGGGGACTGGCCGGCGTGGCTCGCCGCCGTCGCGGTCTCGGGCCTCTTCCTGGCCGGGCAGGCGCGGCCCGCGTCGGCGGCCGGCCCGGGCGGCGTACGGAGCTGGCTGCTGGCCGGGCCCGCGCTGCTGCTGGCCGGCATGGTGGCGCTCTCCCCGGCGGTCGCCCGGACGGCGACGTCGTACCAGTTCGGGCTGCTGCGCTCGGACCCCGCCGACGCGGTGGGGGTGGCCACGGTGCCGCTGTTCGGCGCCGCCCCGCTCGCCGTGGCCGTCGGCGGGTTCCTGCTCGCCGCGCTGGCGTCGCCCCGCCGGGGTGCCTGGCGGTGGCTCGGGCCGGTGGCGCTGGTCGTCGGGGCCGTCCTCGTCGCCCTCGAACGCGGGGAGCTGCTGCTGCCGGCCGTCCTGCTCAGTGCCGTCGGCCTCGGCGCGTGCCTGGCGTCGGCCGGCGCGGCCGACGGCGGGACCCGGGGCGGCACCGACGCCACCGGCGCCCCGGGTCCCGACCACGGCGGACAGGACCCGGCCCAGGGCGATGGCGGCGGGCAGGGCCGGGCCCAGGACGGCGGCGGGCAGGACCCGGCACGGGCGGCCGGGCGGCGCGGGTACGCCGCCACCGCCGGGATGCTCGTCTTCGCCGTCGCGGCGGTGGCCTACTACGCCGCGTACGACCTCGGCCACCCCAACGCGGGGGTGCCGGTGGCGGTGGCGGTGCTGGTCGCCGCCGTCGCGCTGGCGACCCGGCCCGCCCCTCCGCGCGGCCCCGCCCGGGCGGGTGGCGCGGCCGGTCGTCCGGCCCCGGGTCCGCTCCGCCCGTCGCTGCCGCCGGTGTGGACGGCCGCCTCGGCCGCCGTACTGACGCTGCTGGCGGCGGTGGCCAGCGACGAGCTGCTGTCCGCCAGCAACCGGGACGGACCGCCGGAGACGGTGCGGGTGGTGGCGTACAACGTCCGGATGGGGTTCGGGATCCACGGCCGCTTCGACCCGGACGCGCTGGCGCGCGCCGCCGCGGGGGCCGACGTCGTGGCACTCAGCGAGGTGGACCGGGGCTGGCTGCTCAACGGCGGGCACGACACGCTCGACCTGCTGGCCGAGCGGCTGGACATGCCGTACGTCTTCGCGCCGGCCGCCGATCCGCTCTGGGGCGACGCCGTGCTGAGCCGGTGGCCCCTGGACGCGGCGCGGACCCGGCCGCTGCCGGCGGTCGGCGCGCCCACCGGGGCGCAGGCGCTCGGGATCACGGTCGACTTCAGCGAGGACGTCCGCCTCGCGGTGGTCGCCACCCACCTGCAACCGCCGCCCGGCGAGGATCCGGTGGTCCAGGCCCGCGCGGTCGCCGACTTCGCCGTGCGGTACGCGGCCGGCCGGCCCCTGGTGGTCGCCGGCGACCTGAACACCGAGCCGGGCGACCCGGCGTTCGCGGAGTTCACCCGGGCGGGTCTGGTCGACGCGCTGGCCGCCGCCCGTCCCCTGCCGACCAGCCCGGCCGACGCCCCGCGCCAGCAGATCGACCACGTCTTCGTCACGCCCGACCTGACGGCCGGCGAGGCGGCGGCCCCGCCCGGGACGGCCAGCGACCACCTGCCGGTCGCGGTGACCCTGACCCTGCCCCGGGGCTGACCCGCCCGCACGCGCCCGCGTCCGTGCCGTCCCGGGGCGGCCCGGCCGGTGACCCGCTTCCGCGTCGTCCCCGTCGGAGGCGGTCGAGGGCGGCCTGATCCGTGTCAGAGGCGGTCGAGGGCGAGCAGCCGGTCGCCCGCGAAGGCGAGCAGCCAGCCGCCGCCCTTCGGCGTGGTGAGGTCGTCCGGCCGCCCGCTGAGCTTGGCCAGGGCGCCCGGGATCACCTTGCCCTGGCTGCACACCGCGGCGGGCTCCCCGGTGGCCGCCAGCGCGGCCAGGCGGGCGGCGGCGGCCAGCGTGCACTCGTCGGGGTGCTGGCCGGGGCGCGGCTCGTCCAGGTCGCCGTCGACCTCGATCGGCAGGTCGAGCAGCGCCGCCGCCGGATCGAGGGTCTGTACGCAGCGGCGGGCCGACGCCGACAGCAGGCGTCCCGGGCGGGACAGCGCCACCAGCGGGGCGAGCGCGTGGGCCTGCGCCCAGCCCTGCGCGTCGAGCGGCCGGGCGGTGTCGGGGCCGGACCAGGTGGCCCGCTTGCCGGCGTGGGCGTGCCGGACCAGCGTCACCGTCCCGGTGACCGTCGGCAGGGCCGCGAACGCGGCCAGCACCTCGGCGTCGTGCGGGTAGCTGACCAGCCGGACCGCCTCGTCGACGCCCAGCCAGCGCACGTCGTCGACCTCGGTGGCCGGCTGGAAGCCGCCGGTGGCCACCGCCCGCATCGACCAGTAGTCGACCACCTTCGGGCGGCCCTCGCTGCGGTAGCGCACGGTCGGCAGCCGTACCTGCGGCACCGCCCGGACGTCGGCCTCCTCGGCCACCTCCCGGACGGCGGCGAGCAGCGGATGCTCGCCGCGTTCCAGCTTGCCCTTGGGCAGCGACCAGTCGCCGTAGCGGGGCCGGTGCACCAGGCAGACCAGCACCCCGCCGCGCGCGTGCCCGTCGGCCGGCCCGGGGTCGCCGGCGGGACGCCACACGACACCGCCCGCCGCCCGGACCGGCGGCCTCGCGTCGCCGCCTGCGGTCGGCCAGCTCCGACCGGGGCCGGCCGCGTCCCGCTCATCCAGCATCTGGTCAGCCTATGCGCGTACGGGTCAGCCCGCCGTGCCACCGACGCGACGCAGCAACAACTCCTGGAGGTGGACCCGCGGCTCGTCGGCCGTGCCGGTACGCCGGCTCCAGGTGCCGTCCGGTGCCAGCTCGAAGGCGTCCACGTCCGGGCTCATCGCGGCGGTCAGCACGTGGTCCAGCTCGGCGCGGGCGACGGGATCGCTCACCCGCACCAGCGCCTCGACCCGGCGGTCCAGGTTGCGGTGCATCAGGTCGGCCGAGCCCATCCAGAACTCGGCGTCGCCGTCGTTGCCGAACCGGAAGATCCGGGAGTGCTCCAGGAACCGGCCCAGGATCGAGCGGACCCGGATGTTCTCCGACAGGCCGGGCACCCCCGGGCGCAGCGTGCACATGCCCCGGATCACCAGGTCGACGTGGACGCCGGCGCGGGAGGCCCGGTAGAGCGCGTCGGTGATCTCCTCGTCGACCAGCGAGTTCACCTTGATCTGCACGAGCCCGGGCATGCCCAGCCGGACGTGCGCGATCTCCCGCTCGATGCGCTCGATCAGCCCGCTGCGGATGCCCTGCGGCGCCACCAGCAGCCGCCGGTACGCGGTCTGCCGGCTGTAGCCGGTCAGCACGTTGAACAGGTCGGTCAGGTCGGCGCCGATCTCCGGGTCGGCCGTGAGCATGCCGAAGTCCTCGTAGAGCCGGGCGGTCTTCGGGTGGTAGTTGCCGGTGCCGATGTGGCAGTAGCGGCGGATCTGGTTGCCCTCCTGGCGTACGACCAGGGCGGTCTTGCAGTGCGTCTTGAGCCCGACCAGGCCGTAGACGACGTGGCAGCCGGCGCGCTCCAGCGTGCGCGCCCAGCCGATGTTGGCCACCTCGTCGAAGCGCGCCTTCAGCTCGACGAGCACCACCACCTGCTTGCCGGCGGCCGCCGCGTCGACGAGCGCGTCCACGATGGGGGAGTCGCCGCTGGTGCGGTAGAGGGTCTGCTTGATGGCCAGCACGTCCGGGTCCGCGGCGGCCTGCTCGATGAAGCGCTGCACGCTGGTGGCGAACGAGTGGTACGGGTGGTGGACCAGGATGTCCCCGTCGCGCAGGGTCGCGAAGACGCTGCGCGGCACCTCGCCCTCGGTGAGCCGGGGGTGGGTGGCCGGCACGAACGGCGGATCCTTCAGGTCCGGCCGGTCGGCCTCGTTGTAGAGCTGCCAGAGCGCGGAGAGGTCGAGCAGGCCGGGCACCCGCAGCACCTCCTGGTCGTGCATGTCCAGCTCGCGGACGAGCAGCTCGAGCACGTGCTCGGAGACCGAGGCGGCCACCTCCAGCCGCACGGGCGGGCCGAACCGGCGCCGGGCCAGCTCCCGCTCCAGCGCCTGGAGCAGGTCCTCGTCGCGGTCCTCGTCGACCTCCACCTCGGCGTTGCGGGTGACCCGGAACAGGTGGCACTCGACCACCTGCATGCCGGAGAAGAGCTGCCCCAGGTGCACCGAGATCAGGTCCTCCACCGGCAGCATCCGCAGGCCCGGCAGGCCACGGTGCACCCGGACGAAGCGGGGCACGTTGTTCGGCACCTTGACCCGGGCGAAGAACTCCGAGCCGCCGTCGGGGTCGCGGACCGCCACCGCGAGGTTGAGCGACCGCCCCGAGATGTACGGGAAGGGGTGCGCCGGGTCCACCGCCAGCGGGGTCAGCACCGGGAAGATCTGCTCCCGGAAGTACGTGCGCAGCCGCTCCCGCTCGGGGTCGTCCAGTTCGGCCCAGCGCAGGATCCGGATGTCCTCGGCGGCCAGCTTCGGCAGCACGTCGTCGGTGAAGCAGGCCGAGTGCCGGGCCACCAGCGTCGCGGCCTTGCCGGCGACCAGCTCCAACTGGGTACGCAGCGGCATCCGGTCGCCGCCGCGTACCGGCAGGCCGGCCTGGAGCCGGCGCTTGAGCCCCGCGACCCGCACCATGTAGAACTCGTCGAGGTTGCTGGCGAAGATCGCCAGGAACTTGGCCCGCTCCAGCAGCGGCGTGCGCGGGTCCTCGGCGAGCGCCAGCACCCGGGCGTTGAAGTCGAGCCAGGAGAGCTCCCGGTTGAGGAAGCGGTCCTCCGGCAGCGGCTCCGGCGGGGGCGGCCCGTCGACGAGGTCGGGCGCCGGCGCCTCGGCGGGCGGCGCCGCGTCCAGCACCTCCTCCAGCCCGGCGGAGGCGGCCGCACCGCCGGTACCGGCGACGTCGGCCGTGCCGGTCGCGGCGGGCGCTGCCCCGGGGGTCGCGGCGGGCGTGTCGCCCGGGGTCGCGGCGGTCGCCTTCCCAGGAGGCGCGGCGGGCGCCTCCTCCGGGGTCGCGGCGGCCGGGTCGGCGTGGAACCGGCCGTCGGCGCCGCGGGACCGGGCGCCGTTGCGGGGTGCGGCGGGGTCGGTGTGCGGGCGGTTGGCGGAGGGCTTGCGAGGGGTGCTCACCCGCCCATAATCACCCGGATGCGGTTAACGCAAAATGAACTTCGGCCAGCCGCTCAGGCCATCGTCGGCAATGTCACCCGGACCACCTCGCCGGCGGCGTCGGTGTCGACGCGCAACCGCTGACCGAGGCGGAGCAGCCGCAGCCCGGAGGCGTCGAACGCCCGGGCCGGGAAGGCCAACTCGGTGCCGTCGTCGAGGAGCAGCGTCCCGCTGCGGGTCGCCGCGTCGTAGGTGGCCACCGTGCCCTGCATGCCCCGCACGCTACACGCCCTCAGGCCGCGCAGCCGGCGGCGGCCAGCGCGGCCGTGCGGGGCCCCAGCCCGAGCCGGGCCGCCGCGGCCAGGTCGTCGGCGGTGTCCACGTCCCGGCGCAGGCTCGGCCAGTCCCCGGTGAGGGCGAGCGCCCCGCTCGCGGCGTGCGCGGCGGCCGAACCGACCCCGAAGCGGGGATCCAGGCCCACGCCCGGCGGCGCGGCCAGCAGCACGGTGCCCCGGCTGGGGGCGTCGGCCACGAACCGGCGTACGCCCCGGGGCGCCGCCTGCGCCGCCCGCAGCGCCGCCGCCAACTCGGCCGGGCGTAGCGCGGGCAGGTCGGCGGTCAGCCCGGCCACCCAGCCGCCGCCCGCAGCCGCCGCGCCGTGCCGGAAGGCGGCGTTCAGCCCGGCGCCGGGGGCGTCGGGCAGTGCCCGGGCGCCCGCCCGGCGGGCGGCCTCGGCCACGCGGGCGTCGTCGGTGACGACGAGGACCCCGGCGACCGCCGGACAGGCCCGCACCGCGGCGACCGTGTCAGCGGCCAGGGCCAGCGCCAGCTCCTCGTGCGGTACGGCCGGCAGCGCCCCGCGCAGCCGGCTCTTCGCGGCGGCGAGGCGCTTCACCGGGACCACCACGGTCCACCTCGGCTGACTCACACCGCCATCCTGCCAGCCGTACGGCGGTACCCTCTCTGGCCGGACCCGGGTCGAGCAGGCATGATTTCCGCTGCGGGGCGTCACCGGGTCCGGACCCGGTGCGGGGCGGGGCGGCACGAGGAGGCGCGGGTGGCACGGCCGAGGCTGGGGTTCTGGCAATGGTTCGCCGTGGTGCTGGTCAAACCGGTGCTGACCGTCTGGACCCGGCGCACCTGGCGCGGCATGGAGCACCTGCGTGGCGACGGCGGCGTGATCATCGTGCCGAACCACATCTCGCACGCCGACCCGCTCGTCGCGGCCCACTTCGTCTACGACTCCGGCCGTTGGCCGCAGTTCCTCGGCAAGGCCAGTGTGTTCCGGGTCCCGGTGATGGGCTGGATCCTGCACCGGTGCCGGCAGATCCCGGTCGAGCGCAACACCGTGGAGGCGGTGCGGTCGCTGGACCACCTCGTCGCCGCCCTCGACCAGGGCGGCGCGGTGGTGATCTACCCGGAGGGCACCATCACCCGCGAACCGGAGCTGTGGCCGATGAAGGGCAAGACCGGTGCCGCCCGGCTCGCGCTCGCCACCGGGGCGCCGGTGGTCCCGCTCGTCATGTGGGGCCCGGAGCGGATGTTCGACCCGCGCCGGTCCCGACTGGACCCGCGCCCCCGGATCCCGGTGACCGTGGTCGCCGGGCCCCCCGTCGACCTGGCCCGGTGGGCCGGGTCGACTCCGACGAAGGCCGTCCTCGAGGAGATGACCGACACCATCATGCTGCGCCTTCGTGACATGCTCACCGAGATCCGGGGCGGCACCCCGCCCCCACTGTGGGAACGCCCGGCCCGTCCCGCCGGCGAGCGGCGGCCGGGGGCGGCGGCGTGAGCGGGCACGTCGCGGTCCTGGGGGCCGGCTCCTGGGGCACCGCGTTCGCCAAGATCCTGGCCGACGCCGGCCGGGACGTCACCGTCTGGGCCCGCCGCCAGGCGGTCGCCGACACGATCCGGGCCGAGCGGCGCAACCCGGAGTACCTGCCGGACGTGCTGCTGCCGTCGCGGGTCACAGCGACGGGCGACGCCGCCGAGGCGATCACCGGGGCCGAGCAGGTGGTGCTGGCGGTGCCGTCGCAGACGCTGCGCGGCAACCTGGCCGAGTGGACCGCGCACCTGCACCCGGACGCCACCCTGGTGTCGCTGATGAAGGGCATCGAGCTGGGCACCACCAGGCGGATGAGCGAGGTGATCGTGGAGACCGCCGGTGTCGACGCCGACCGCGTGGTGGTGGTCTCCGGCCCCAACCTGGCCCCGGAGATCGCCGCCGAGCAGCCCGCCGCCACCGTGGTCGCCTGCACCGACGCCGACCGGGCCACGCTGGTGCAGCGCTCGATCACCACGCCCTACTTCCGCCCGTACACCAACGACGACGTCATCGGCTGCGAACTGGGCGGCGCGGTGAAGAACGTGATCGCCCTGGCGTACGGCATCGCCGTGGCGATGGGCTTCGGCGACAACACCCGGGCCATGCTGGTCACCCGGGGACTGGCCGAGACGGCCCGGCTCGGCGTCGCCCTGGGCGCCGACCCGCTCACCTTCGCCGGCCTGGCCGGGATGGGAGACCTCGTCGCCTCCTGCTCGTCGCCGCTGGCCCGCAACCGCACCTTCGGCGAGCACCTCGGCCGGGGCGCGACCCTGGAGGAGGCCCGCATCGCGACCCGGCAGACCGCCGAGGGCGTCAAGAGCGCGCTGGCCCTGCGCGACCTGGCCCGCGCGCACGCGGTGGAGATGCCGATCACCGAGCAGGTCGAGCTGGTCTGCCACGAGGGCATGGACCCGCGACTCGCCGTCGAGGCCCTGATGAGCCGCACCACCAAGCCGGAGTGAGGGACATGACCGAAGACCGGGACGGCACCCGCTGCGTCCGCGCCGGCCTGCCCGAGCCGGCCCCCGGCCAGCCGTTCCTGCCCGGGCCGGTGTTCGCCGCGCCGTACCACCTGGACCCGTGGGCGGGGCCGGCGGCGGCGCCCGACGGCTACGGCCGGCCGGACAACCCCACCCGGCGGCTGCTGGAGGCGGCGGTCGGGGAGCTGGAGGGCGGCGACTGCCGGGTCTTCGCCAGCGGGCAGGCCGCGATCACCGGGCTGCTGTTGACGGTGCTGCGGCCGGGGGACACCGTGGTGCTGCCGTCGGACGGCTACTTCTCCGTCCGGGCCTTCGCCGCCGACACGCTGGAGGGCATCGGCGTACGGGTGCTCCTCGCCCCGACCGCCGGCCCGCACCCGGCGTTCGACGGCGTACGCCTGGTGCTGCTGGAGACCCCGGCCAACCCGGGCCTGGACGTCGCGGACGTGGCGGCGCTGGCCGCCCGGGCGCGCGCCGCCGGCGCCCTGGTCGCGGTCGACAACACCACGGCCACGCCGCTCGGGCAGCGTCCCCTGGACCTGGGCGCCGACGTCGTGGTGGCCTCCGGGACGAAGGCCCTGACCGGGCACTCCGACCTGCTGATCGGCTACGTGGCGACGCGCTCGGCCGAGCTGCGCGACGCGGTCACCGCCTGGCGGAACGTCACCGGGGCGGTGCCCGGCGCGTTCGACGCCTGGCTCGCCCACCGGTCGCTGGCCACCCTGGATCTGCGGCTGGCCCGGCAGACCGCCAACGCGCGGGCCCTCGCCGAACTGCTCGCGGGGCGCGACGACGTGACCGGCGTGCGCTGGCCGGGGCTGCCCGGCGACCCGGCCCACCCCGTGGCGTCGGTCCAGATGCGACGGATCCCGGGGGTGCTCTGCTTCGACCTCGGCGACGCCGGGCGGGTGGCGCGGTTCCTCGACGCGGCCCGGCTCGTGGCCGCCGCCACCTCCTTCGGCGGCCTGCACACCACGGCGGACCGGCGGGCCCAGTGGGGCGACGACACCGCGCCCGGCTTCGTCCGGCTCTCCTGCGGGGTCGAGGATCCCGTGGACCTGGTCGCCGACGTGGCCGCCGCGCTGGACGCCAGCCGCTGACACCCCGCGCGCCGGGCCCGGAGGTTCCCATGACCGTCTTCTCCTTCCGCCCCGACCGGCCCGCTCTCGTGCACCGGCTGCGCGCCGCGGGCTGCGTCTACGCCGAGGACGAGGCGGAGCTGCTGATCGCCGCCGCCGACTCGGCCGAGGCGCTGGCCGACCTGGTCGAGCGCCGGGTCGCCGGGCTGCCGCTGGAGCACGTGCTCGGCTGGGCCGAGTTCTGCGGCGAACGGATCGCCGTCGACCCCGGCGTGTTCGTGCCGCGTGCGCGTACCGCCCTGCTGGTCGACGCCGCCGTCGCGGTGACCGGGCCGGCGGCGGCCGTGGTGGATCTGTGCTGCGGTTCCGGCGCCACCACCGTGGCCCTGGCCCGCCGGCTCGCGCCGCGCTGGCTGGCCGCCGCCGACGTGGATCCCGCCGCCGTGGCGTGCGCCCGGCGCAACCTCGCCCCGCTGGCCGTCCCGGTCTTCGAGGGCGACCTGTACGACCCGCTGCCGGTGCGCTGGCGGGGACGGCTGGACCTGGTGCTGGCCAACGGCCCGTACGTGCCGACGGCGGCGGTGGCGCTGATGCCGGCGGAGGCGCGGCTGCACGAGGCGCCGGTGGCCCTCGACGGCGGGCCGGACGGGCTGGCGGTGCTGCGCCGCGTGGCCGAGGGCGCGGCGCGCTGGCTGGCCCCGGGCGGGCACCTGGTGGTGGAGGCGGGGGAGACCCAGGTGGACGCGCTGCGCGCGGCGCTGACCGCCGTGGGCCTGCACCCCGCAGTCGTCCGGGACGACGACCGTGACGCCCTGGCCGTGACGGCCCGCCGCCCGGGCTGACCCGCGGTCCGTCTCGGGAGGGCGCCCGACCGGTCGGGGTGCTGGCGTCGTGGCGCTGTCGAGCTGCCCCGTCGATGGGACCGCCGGCGGGCGCTGCCTGGCGGGGCCGGGGGCGGGGCACTAGCCTCACGGCAGGCGTGGGCGGCGGGAGGCGGGTTGTCGTGGGCGGTACGGACGTGCCGGTGGTCGTCGGGCTGGACAACGGGGGCACCAGCAACAACGCCACCGTGCTCACCCTGGACGGCCGCTTCCTGGTGGACGGCCTGGTGGAGAACCCGAGCGAGGTACGCGCCGGCCCGGCGGCGGCGATCGAGGCGCTGGCCCGCGCGTTCGACGGGGTGCTGGCGCTGACCGGGGTGCCCCGCGCGGCGGTGCGCGCGGTCGGGCTGGACACGCCCGGGCCGGCGAGCGCCACCGGGGTGATCTCCTCCCGGGGGTCGACCAACTTCTCCCAGCCCGCCTGGCGCGGCTACGACGTGCGGACCGCGTTGGAGCTGCGGCTCGGCCTGCCGGTGCTCTACCACAACGACGGCAACGCCGCCGCGCTCTACGCCCACCACACGCACTTCGGCGCGGAGGCGATGCGCCGCTCGTCGGTGTCGGCCATCGTCGGCACGGGGCTGGGCGGGGGCGTCGTCGAGGCGGGCCGGGTGGTCGCCGGCGCGGCGGGGATGGCCGGCGAACTGGGGCACGTGCACATCCCGCTGACCGGGCTGCTCGCGCCGGACCAGCCGGTGCCCACGTGCGCCTGCGGCTTCGCGGGGGACGTGGAGAGCGTGGCGTCGCTGACCGCGATCGGGCGGAACCTGCTGCCGTACTGGCTGGGTCGCTTTCCCGACCACCCACTGGCCGGCGAGGCGCCGGAGCGGGCGGCCAAGCTGGTCCGTGGCTACGCCGAGCGCGGCGACGCGCTGGCCCGGGAGGTGTTCACCCAGCAGGCGATGGCGCTGGGTCGGCTCTTCACCGTGGCGGCCAACTTCACCGATCCGCACGCGTACTTCGTCGGTGGCGGGGTGGTGGAGGCCGCCCCCGACTTCCGGGACTGGTTCCTCGCGACGGTGCGGGAGCACACGGTGCTCCGGGTGGAGCAGGCCGCGTCGGCGACCTTCGCCCTGGTGCCCGAGCGGGACATGGCCGGCGCCCGGGGTGTGGCCATCGCGGCGCTGGAGGCGCTGCGGGCGGGTCCCGCGCCCCGCCCGGTCGTCGCGGGCTGACCCGCCCGCCTCCCCGTCGGGCGAGGGCGCTCCGCCGCCCCCCCCGGTGGCGGGACGGTAGGGCCGGTCGTCGCATGGGGCCGAACCCCGCCGGACGACGGCCCCACCGGCTCCCATCGGTGGGACCGTCGCCGGCGAGGCACCGGCGCGACGTGGTCAACGGGCGCGCCGGCGCCCCCGGAGGAGGGGTCAGTGCCGGGGCGGCGCCCCGGCGAAGGCGGCCCACGCGGCCGGCGGGAAGAGCAGGGCGGGGCCGTCGGGGTCCTTGGAGTCGCGGACGGCGACCGTTCCCGGGAGCACCGCCATCTCCACGCACGCCCCCTCGTCGCCGCTGTGGCTGCTCTTGCGCCACCGCGCCACGGCCAGCGCCGCGCTGATCGTCGGTGTCATGGTCCTACCGTCCCTTCAACAGTTGGAGGAGTTGGTCGCGGCTGGCCGCCGGGCTGAGCGCGACGGTCCGCAGATGCTCCATGATCTTGGTGCAGGTACGCAGGTCGCCCGGCCGGTCGAGGACCATCTGCCCGGCCACCGTCTCCACCGAGGCGATGATCGGGTCCTCCGGGTCCGCGAACTCCAGGATGTGCAGCGAGCCCCGGGTGCCCCGGTGGTAGCCGGCGGCCAGCGGGATCACCTGGACGGTGATGTTGGGCAGCTCGCCCATCTTGACCAGGTGGTGCAGCTGCGCCTCCATCACCGACCGGTCGCCGACGGGTCGCAGCAGCGCCCCCTCGTCGATGATCGCGTCCAGGATCGGCGGCTGGTCGCTGGTCAGCCGCTGCTGCCGGTCCAGCCGGAACTGGACCCGCTGCTCCACCTCGTCGTCGCCGAGGGTGTGCGGGCCGCCCCGCATCACGCCCCGGATGTAGTCGGCGGTCTGCAACAGCCCCGGCACCACCGACGGCTCGAAGTTGGCGATCCCGGTCGCCTCGGCCTCGAGCGCGATGAAGTCGATGGTGCGCCGGTCCAGCAGGTACGAGTACGACACCCACCAGCCGGGCTTGCGCGCGTCCTTGGCGAGCTGCACGGCGGCGGCGACCTCGTCCGCGCCGACGCCGTAGAGGGTGAGCAGGGCGCGCACGGTGGCCGGGCTGACCAGCGTCTGCGCGTTCTCGTAGCGGGACAGGGTGCTGCGGGTGCTGCTGATCTCGTCCGCCGCCGCCTCCAGCGTGAGGCCGGCGGCTTCCCGGTGGGTACGCAGCGCGATGCCCAGTCGCCGGGCACGGGCGGTCTTGGGAGCCATGCATCGATCGTCGCACATCTTTCCGGGAAGGTGTAGATGAGAGAGCGTCGATGAGAGTTGCATTCATGACTGTATACATGTCAGTCTGTCATCGCGTCCTCACCGCCGGTTGTCGTGGCGACGGTGGTGGTGAGTGACCGGAGGGGATGGGGCGCGCGGCGATCGGGTTTCTCCCCCGTACCCGATCGCCGCGTGCCACGCCCCGTGGTCCGCTCGCCGGAAGGGATTCGACGTGCGTACTGCTCGACAGGCCCGCGCCGACCGCGCCGGCGGGCTCCGATGACGCGGTTCCTGGTGGTGCTCACCGACGTGCGGCCGACCGGGGCCGCCGGCCGCGACGAACGCAACTGCCCCGAGCGGCGCCGTCAGGTCGTCGGGGCGAGCAGCCGGGAGGCGGCCGACCGGATCGCGGGCGCGTTCATGGCGCTGGGCATGGTGCGGGCCGGCCGGCAGCGGGTCAAGGTGATCGCCATCGGCCGGCGGCACGCGCGCGGCTGACGCCGCCCGCGGTGCGGTCGACGGAGACGGCCCCGCCGGGCGCAACACCGTCCGGCAGGCGGCCCGGCCCGGCGGGAGGCGCGGCCCGGCGCCCCGCCGGGCCGTCCGGCGTCAGCCCTCCGGTGAAGGTCCGTCCGGCGGCCGTCCCGTCCGGGGGCCGCAGGGAGCGTCACAGCATCCTGCGCCGCTTCAGGTAGGCCACCAGATCGTCGTAGACGCCCCCCTCGTTGGCGAACATCGCCACGTTGCGGGCGGTGGCCATCCACGGCTTCGTCGACGGCCGGACCTCCTTGACCGCCCGCTCCAGGTCCCGGTGCTCGATCATCCGCACCTCGCCGGTGCGTACCGAGTCGGCCATCGCGAACTCGGCGGCCGTCTCGCAGAGGTGGGCCAGGTCGGCGCCCGAGTAGTCCTCCGTGGCGGCGACGATCTTCCGCAGGTCGATTCCCGCGATCGGCCGCTCCCGCAGGTGGTACTCCAGGATGGACCGGCGTGCCTCGGCGTCGGGCGGCAGCACCAGGACCACCCGGTCGAGCCGCCCGGGCCGGCGCAGCGCCGGATCGACGTCCCACGGGGTGTTGGTGGCGGCCAGCACGAAGACCCCCTCGTTGCTGCCCTCCATCCCGTCCAGCTCCGCCAGCAGCTGGTTGCCCAGCGTCCGCATCGAGCTGGAGCCGACCTGCGAACGCTTGTGCCCCAGCGCGTCGACCTCGTCGAGGAAGAGCACGCACGGCGCGTTGCGGCGGGCCGCCTGGAACAGCTCGTGCAGGTTGCGCTCCGAGTTGCCCATCCACATGTCCAGCACGTCCACGATGGACAGGGAGATGAACTTCGCGCCCATCTCCCCGGCGACCGCCCGGGCCAGGAACGTCTTGCCGCAGCCGGGCGGACCGTAGAGCATCAGGCCGCCACGCAGGCTCTTGCCGTACATCCTGCGCAGCTCCGGGTTGCGTAGCGGGCCGAGGAAGGCCAGCTCCAGGCGCTCCTTGACCGCCGACATGCCGCCCACGTCGGCCAGCCGGATGCCGGAGGCCTCCACGTCGTACACCCGGTCGGCGTCGCCGGCCACCGGCTCCGGCTCGTCGCCGGCGCGGGCGAAGCGCGGCGGCACCACGTCGGCCAACTCCTGCTCGTAGGCCGCGAGGGGATCGTGGTCGGCGGTCGCGGCGCCGCTGGGCCCGTCCGGCGCCGCGCGCCGCGCCGGCGGTCGCGGATCCGCCGGGGGCGGCGGCGGTACGGGGCCCGCCAGCGCCCGCTGCATCAACGCCTGCGCCTCGGCGCTGCCCGGATCCCGGGCGAGCGCCTGCCCGACCTGCGCGATCGCCTCCCCGGCCCGGCCGGCGTCGAGCAGCAGCGCGGCGAGGTGCAGCCGCAGCGGCAGGTCGTCCGGGCGGGCGTCCAGGGCCGCCGACAGGGACTCGATGAGGGGATCTGCGCTCATAGGACGTGCAGCGTAGTGGGCGTCCGGCGCCGTCACCGTCCCGCATCGCCGGGTGCGTGGTAACGCTACGTATATCCTTTGTTGACCGAATGCCGCGACGCTTCGGCTGTCCCCGGGTATCGGCATCCGGCGCCCGCCACGCACAGTAAGGTCAACCGGGTGAGCGCCACGACCGGAGCAGTCGCGTACGAAGAGGTGACGCAGTGACCACCCCAGGCAGGACCCGCGTGGCGATCGTGTTCGGTGGCCGCAGCCCGGAGCACGGCATCTCCTGCGTCAGCGCCGGCAGCGTCCTCGGCGCCCTCGACCCGGACGAGTTCGAGGTGGTGCCGGTGGGCATCACCCGGGCCGGCCAGTGGGTGCTGACCAGCGGCGACCCGGGCCAGTTGGCGATCGACGCGCGCCGGCTGCCGGAGATCACCGCCGAGTCCGGCACCGACATCGTGCTGCGCGCCGACCCGACCGGCAACGGGCTCATGGTGCTCGACCCCACCGAGGGGCCCCGGGCGCTCGCCGACGTCGACGTGGTCTTCCCGGTGCTGCACGGCGCGTACGGCGAGGACGGCACCATCCAGGGCATGCTGGAGATGGCCGGCATCCCGTACGTCGGGGCGAACGTCTTCGCCTCCGCCGCCGCCATGGACAAGGAGTTCACCAAGAAGCTCTGCGCCGCCGAGGGCATCCCTGTCGGCCCGTACGCCGTGCTGCGCAACGGCATGACGCTGAGCGAGGCGGACAAGGAGCGGCTCGGCCTGCCGGTCTTCGTGAAGCCGTCGCGGGCCGGCTCGTCGTTCGGCATCAGCAAGGTCGACGACTGGGCCGACCTCGACGCGGCGGTCGCCCCCGCCCGGCAGATCGACCCGAAGGTGCTCATCGAGGGGGCGATCGTCGGCCGCGAGATCGAGTGCGGCGTGCTGGAGGGCGAGGCCGGTGGGGCGCCGGAGGCGTCCGTGCTCGCCGAGGTCCGGGTGGTCGGGGACTACGACTTCTACGACTTCGAGGCGAAGTACATCGACTCCGAGTCCGCCTGCGAGTACGACATCCCCGCCGGCCTGCCGGAGCGGGTGACCCGCCAGGTCCGCGAGTACGCCGTCCGCGCCTTCACCGCGCTCGACTGCGCCGGGCTGGCCCGGGTCGACTTCTTCGTCACCCCCGACCTGGACGTCTACCTCAACGAGATCAACACGATGCCGGGCTTCACGCCGACGTCGATGTTCCCCCGGATGTGGGCGGCCTCCGGCCTGGAGTACCCGAAGCTGGTCAACCGCCTCATCCGCACCGCCCTGCACCGCGGCGTCGGCCTGCACTGAGCCGCTCGCGCGGGGAAGGGCACCTTCCCGGCGACCGATGCACAGGAAGACGCCCTTCCCGGCCCCTGCCCGCGCACGCGGGGCAAGGCAGGGGCGGGAGGGTGTCAGGCGCGGCAGCCGCTCGGGGGGTCGGCGACGGAGGGCACCGAGGCCACGATCGTGTCCGAGACGGGGGCCACCCACTGCAACCCCTGTCCGTAGAAGTGCGGCACGCGGACGGTGACGGCGGTCTCCCGGTCCATGGTGGTGAGCACGGTGGCGTCGCGTTCCTCGCTGGCGTACCAGCAGACCCGGTTGACCGTCCAGACGTGGTCGGTGTCGTCGACGGCCGGCTTGGCCCCGCCGCAGGCGACAGTGACCGCCGGGTCGCCGTACGCGGCGTTCTGCTCCGGGCCGGCGGTGACCGGGCGCTGCGGGAGGTCGTTGACCGTGGCCGGCAGCTGGGAGAGCAGGGCCCGGCAGACCGTGGCGGGGCGCTCGGCCAGCGCCGGCGCGGCCATCTCGACCGGGGCGGTGGAGCGCGGGCCGACACTCGTGGCGGTCGCGCTCGGCGTGGCGGCCGGATCGGCCCGCTCGTCGGGGGAGAGTTGGGTGAACGCGAGCGCGCCCACCAGCACGGTGACCGGCAGCGCGATCAGCGTCGCGATCAGCGCGGCGCCCCGGGTCGTCCGGTCGCGGGCCGGCCGGTCGGGGGCCACCTCGTCCGGCTGGTCGGAATCGGTCACGGGAGAGTCAGTGATCTTGTCCACTTACAGGCGCACCACCGAACACGTGAGGGTGCGGGTGATGCCGGGCACCATCTGCACCTTGCTGACGATGAGTTTGCCGAGTTCGTCGACGGTGTTCGCCTCGGTGAGCACGACCACGTCGTACGGCCCGGTGACGGCGTCGACGCGCACCACGCCGGCAAGGTCAGAGATGAGACCGGCCACGTCGCGCGCGCGGCCGACCTCCGTCTGGATGAGGATGTACGCCTGTACCACGACTCGACCTCCGTCCGTCGCCGCCTGCGGGGCGGCCCGAAGGGAGAAAGTACCTTACGGACCAGGTCTGATCCCTATCGGTGGTCGAGGAGAAGCGGTGAGCGAGCGCGGCGGAGGGCCGGTATGAGTGTCGCGGGAGTCGGCGAGTTCGGCCTGATCGATCGGGTGACCGCCCGGTTGTCGTACGGATCGACCGTTCTGCTCGGTCCCGGGGACGACGCGGCGGTGGTGGCCGCCCCGGACGCCCGGGTCGTGGCCTCGACCGACGTGCTGGTGGAGGGCCGGCACTTCCGGCGGGACTGGTCCGGCGCGCGTGACGTCGGCCACCGGGCGGCGGCGGCGAACCTGGCGGACATCGCCGCGATGGGGGCGCAGCCGACCGCGTTGCTGGTGGCGCTCTGCATGCCGCCGGAGTTGGAGACCGGCTGGGCCGAGGAACTCGCCGACGGGCTGGCCGCCGAGGCGGCGAAGGTCGGAGCGAGCGTGGTGGGCGGGGACATGTCGGCCAGCCCCACGCTGACCATCGCGGTCACGGCCCTCGGCGACCTGGGCGGCCGGCCGCCGGTGACGCGCTCCGGCGCGCGGCCCGGTGACGTGCTGGCCCTGGCCGGCCGGATCGGGTACGCGGCGGCCGGGCTGACCGTGCTCACCCGGGGCTTCCGTACGCCCCGGTTGCTGGTGGAGGCCTGCCGGCGGCCCGAGGTGCCCTACGCGGCGGGGCCGCACGCCGCCCGGCTCGGCGCCACCTCCATGATCGACGTGTCGGACGGGCTGCTCGCCGACGTCGGGCACGTCGCGAAGGCGAGCGGGGTCGCGGTGGACGTGCGCCGGGACGCCTTCGAGGTGCCCCGGCAGATGCGCGACGCCGCCCAGGCGCTCGGCGTCGACCCGTACTCCTGGCTCCTCGCCGGGGGCGACGACCACGCGCTGGCCGCGACCTTCCCGTCGGCGGTGGCGCTGCCGCCGGACTGGCGGCCGATCGGGCGGGTCGCGGAGGGCTCGGGCGTGACGGTCGACGGGCGCCCGTACGACGGACCCGCTGGCTGGGACCACTTCCGGTAAGGGCCGATCAGCGTCGTACCCTTTACTGCGTGAGTGAGATCGAGATTCGGGCCGAGCGTTTCGACTCGCCGGTGGCGCGGCGGCTGATCCGGGCCGCCCTGGCCGACCTTGGTGCCCGGTACGGCGGCAGCGGCGACGAGACCCCGGTCGATCCGGGCGAGTTCGAGCCGCCCGCCGGGGCCTTCCTCGTGGCCCACCTCGGCGGCGAGCCGGTCGGCTGTGGCGGCTGGCGCAGCCACGGTGACGAGGGCGACACCGCCGAGCTGAAGCGGATGTACACCGCGCCGGCGGCCCGGGGCCGGGGCGTGGCCCGGGCGGTGCTGGCGGCGGTGGAGCGCTCCGCGCGGGAGCACGGGCGCAAGCGGATCGTCCTGGAGTGCGGCGACAAGCAGCCCGAGGCCATCGCCATGTACACGGCGGCCGGCTACGAGCGGATCCCGAACTTCGGCTTCTACCGCGACGCCCCGGGCTGCATCTCCTTCGCCCGGACGCTCTGACCCCGTCCCCCGGACGCGCTGGCCCCGTCGCGGGCCGCTCCGACCCGTCGCCGTAACCCGATCGCCGGGACGCGCGCGCCGCGACCCGTCGCGCTGCACGCCCGCCGTGCGCCGCAGAGGCGTCGGTCGGCGGACGCGACAGAGCCGGCGGGCCGTGACGGCCCGCCGGCAATGACGAGTGACGAGGGTGGGGCCTACCGCGTCAGGCGCGGGTGACCTTGCCCGCCTTGATGCAGGAGGTGCAGACCTTCAACTTCTTGGTGTTGCCGCCACCGGCCGGGGTACGCACCGACTGGATGTTCGGGTTCCAGCGGCGGTTGGTCCGCCGGTGCGAGTGGGACACGTTGTGGCCGAAGCCCGGTCCCTTGCCACAGACGTCGCACACGCTAGCCACGGGATACTCCTGGGATTGAAACGTTCATGAGGTCGCCGCCAGGCGCAGCCCGGGCAACCTGGCCAGGTTACCCGATGGTCCGGGTGCCGACCAACCGGCCCCGGACGGCGGCCCGAGCCGGCGCCCTCGCCGCGCTCCCTCGTCCACCGGCCCGACGCGTCGCGCCCCGACACGGGTGCGGCACAGGTCGGACCGTACCGCCCCCTGCGCCGTCGCCGCGCGCTGGGACGGGCCACGCGGACGGCGGGTACGCGCGGACGGCCGGACACGCCGCGCGAGTGCCGGCGACACCGGCGCGTGTCGGTGCGCGCCAGTAGGCTTCTCGCCGTGCTGGACACCCTCGATGCCGCCGCGGTCCGCCGTTGGTGCGCGGGCGGGCTGGTGGCACTCAAACGCCACCAGGGCGAGATCGACGACCTCAACGTCTATCCGGTGCCCGACGGCGACACCGGCACCAACATGGTGCTCACCCTCACCTCCGCCCAGCAGGCGCTCGCGATGGACCTCGGCACCCTGCCGGAGGACGGGCCCACCGCGCACGGGCACGCGCTGCGGCTGATGGCCCGGGGCGCGCTGCTGGGCGCGCGGGGCAACTCGGGGGTGATCCTGTCGCAGATCCTGCGTGGCTTCGCCGACGCCGTGGCCGCCGTGCCGGCCGTGCGGGGGCGCGAGCTGGCCGCCGCCCTGCGCGACGGCACGGCCGCCGCCTACGCCGCGGTCGCCCGCCCCGTCGAGGGCACGCTGCTCAGCGTCGTCGCCGCCGCGGCGCACGCCGCCGAGCGCGCCGACAGCGACGACCTGCGCGCGGTGGCCCGGGCGGCGGCGGGCGGGGCGGCGCACGCCTTGACGCGCACCCCCGAGCAGCTCCCGGCGCTGGCCCGGGCCGGCGTGGTGGACGCCGGCGGCCGGGGCCTGTGCCTGCTGCTCGACGCCCTGGTCGAGGTCGTGACCGGCGAGAGCCCCGAGCGGCCCGTGCCCGCGCCGCGCCCCGTCCGTCCGCCGGCCGACGCCGTGCGCGAGACCGGTTCCGAGGAGTACGCGTACGAGGTGCAGTACCTGCTCGACGCCGGGCCGCAGGAGGTGGCCCGGCTGCGCGCCGAGCTGGCCGCGCTGGGCGACTCGTTGGTGGTCGTCGGCGACGGCAGCGCCGGCACGGGCACCTGGAACGTGCACGTGCACGTCAACGACGTGGGCGCGGCGATCGAGGCGGGCGTGGTGGCCGGCCGGCCGCACCGGATCTCGGTGACCCGCTTCGCCGACCAGCTCGCACCGGTGCCGCCTGCCGTGGCGGCGGACGGGCGGGCCGCCGTGGTGGTGGCCACCGGCGCGGGCATCGCCGGGCTCTTCGCCGGCGAGGGCGCGACGGTGGTGCCCGGCAACCCGTCGATCGGCGAGCTGGTGGACGCGATCCGCGTCACCGGGGCGGCCCGCGTGGTGGTGCTGCCCAACGACCCCGACACGCAGGCGGTGGCGAGCGCCGCCGCCCGGGAGGCGCACGCGCTCGGCATCAAGGTCAGCGTGGTACCGACCCGCTCGCCCGTGCAGGCGCTGGCCGCCCTCGCGGTGCGCGACCCGGGGCGACGCTTCTCCGACGACGTGATCGCGATGGCCGAGGCGGCCGGGGCCTGCCGCTACGCCGAGGTCTGCTACGCCCGCCGCGAGGCGCTGACCGTCGCCGGCCCGTGCCGCCCCGGCGACGTGCTGGCGCTGGTCGAGGGGGAGGTGCACCTGATCGGCTCCGACCTGGCCGACACCTGCGCGGCCGTGGTCGACCGGATGCTCGGCGGCGGTGGTGAGCTGGTGACGCTGCTCTCCGGGGCGGACGCCCCCGCCGGGCTGGCCGACGCGGTCCGCGAGCACGTCGGGCAGCGCTGGCCGTTCGTCGAGGTGCAGGCCTACCCGGGCGGGCAGCCGCACTATCCGCTCCTGGTGGGGGTCGAATGACGTCCGAGCCGTCCACGATGGACACGCCGCTGAAGAAGCTGGTCGGCGAGAAGACCGCGAAGGCCCTCGCCGGGCACCTCGACCTGCACACCGCCGGCGACCTGATCTACCACTTCCCGCGCCGCTACGACGAGCGCGGCGAGCACACCGACATCCGCTCACTCGACGTCGGTGAGCAGGCCACCGTGCTGGCCCAGGTGCAGCGCACCGCCGTACGCCCGATGCGCCAGCGCCGGGGCAACCTGCTGGAGGTGACGGTCGGCGACGGCGCCGGCGGCACCCTCGCCCTGACCTTCTTCGGCAACCAGGCCTGGCGCGAGCGCGAGCTGCGCCCCGGCCGGTGGGGGCTCTTCGCCGGCAAGGTCACCGAGTTCCGGGGCAAGCGGCAGCTCAACGGCCCGGAATACGTCCTGCTCGGCGAGGGCGGCGACGGCGAGGCGGCGGCCAACGAGGAGATCGAGGAGTTCGCGGGCGCGCTGATCCCGGTCTACCCGGCCGCCGCGGCCGTGCCCACCTGGGTGGTCGCCCGCTGCGTCCGGGTGGTGCTGGACACGTTCACCGCGCCGGACGACCCGCTGCCCGCGACCCTGCGGGCGAGCCGCAACCTGGGCGGCATCGGCACGGCGCTGCGCGAGATCCACCGGCCGACCAGCAAGGAGGCGCTCTACCGGGCCCGGCACCGGCTCAAGTGGGACGAGGCGTTCGCCGTGCAGCTCACCCTGGTGCAGCGCAAGCACCGCGCCGCCGCCTCGCCGGCCCGGCCCCGCCCGGCGCGGCCCGGCGGCCTGCTCGACGCCTTCGACGCCCGGCTGCCCTACGAGCTGACGCCCGGCCAGCGCGACGTCGGGGTGGAGATCGCGGCGGACCTGGCCACGGCCCACCCGATGCACCGGCTGCTCCAGGGTGAGGTCGGTTCCGGCAAGACGGTGGTCGCGCTGCGCGCGATGCTCCAGGTGGTCGACGCGGGCGGGCAGGCCGCGCTGCTGGCCCCGACCGAGGTGCTCGCCGCGCAGCACCACCGGGGCATCCTCGACCTGCTCGGGCCGCTCGGGCGGGCCGGCGAGCTGGGCGCGGCCGACGACGCCACCCGGGTCGAGCTGGTCACCGGCTCGCTGGGCGCGGTGGCCCGTCGGCGGGCGCTGGCCGAGGTCGCCAGCGGCGCCGCCGGCATCGTGCTCGGCACCCACGCCCTGCTCTACGAGGGCGTCGACTTCGCCGACCTCGGCCTGGTGGTGGTCGACGAGCAGCACCGCTTCGGCGTGGAGCAGCGCGACGCGCTGCGCGCCAAGGCCGAGCAGCCGCCGCACGTGCTGGTGATGACGGCCACCCCGATCCCGCGCACGGTGGCGATGACCGTCTACGGCGACCTGGAGACCTCCACGCTGTCCCAGCTGCCGCAGGGCCGCTCGCCGATCGCCTCGCACGTGGTCCCGGCCGCCGAGAAGCCGGCCTTCCTGGACCGGGCCTGGCGCCGGGTGCGCGAGGAGGTGTCCGCCGGCCACCAGGCGTACGTCGTCTGCCCCCGCATCGGCGAGGGGCCGGCGAGCGAGGAGGAGCCGCCGGCGGAGGACGACAACGGGCGCCGGCCGCCGATGGCGGTCACCGAGGTGGCGCCGTTGCTCGCCGAGGGGCCGCTGCACGGCCTGCGCATCGGCGTGCTGCACGGGCGGCTGCCGCCCGACGAGAAGGACGCGGTGATGCGCTCCTTCGCCGACGGCGACCTCGACGTGCTGGTCGCCACGACCGTGGTCGAGGTCGGCGTCAACGTGCCGAACGCGACCGTGATGATCGTGCTCGACGCCGACCGGTTCGGCGTCTCCCAGCTGCACCAGCTGCGCGGCCGGGTCGGTCGGGGGTCCGCCCCGGGGCTCTGCCTGCTGGTCAGCGAGGCGCTGGAGGGCACGCCCGCGCGGGAGCGGCTGGACGCGGTGGCCTCCACGACCGACGGGTTCAAGCTCGCCGAGCTGGATCTGGAGCAGCGCCGGGAGGGCGACGTCCTGGGCGCCACCCAGTCGGGGCGCCGCTCGCACCTGCGGCTGCTCTCGCTGCTGCGCGACGCCGACCTGATCCGCGACGCCCGTGCCGAGGCGATCGCCCTGGTCGAGGAGGATCCGGAGCTGGCCCGGCACCCGGCGTTGGCCGCGTCGGTGGCCGCCCTGGTCGACGAGGAGCGCGCCGAATACCTGGAGAAGGGCTGATCTAGGCTTCGACGGATGTCCGTATCCTCATTGGACAGTGGCGTGCTCCTGCTGGCCCGGGGCGACGAGATCCTGACGGAACAGGTCGCCGGGGTGGCTGATCGGAGCACCGGTGTCCACTGCGCTCCCGAGACCCGGTTCCAGATCGCCTCGATCAGCAAGCAGATGGCCGCCGCGGCGGTGTTGTCGCTCGCCGAGCGGGGTGTGCTGAGCCTGTCCGATCCGGTCGTGCGCTGGCTGCCCAGCCCACCGCCGCAATGGTCCGGCATCACGCTGCACCACCTGCTCACCCACACCTCGGGCCTGGGCCACTGGGAGGAGTACCCGGCGGTCGATCTCGTCGACCCGGCCGAGCCGGACGAACTGCTCGGCTTGTTCGCCGCGGTGCCGCCGCTGTTCCGGCCCGGAGCCGGTTGGCACTACAGCAGCCCCGGCTACGTGCTGTTGGCCCGGACCGTCGAGCGCGCGGCCGACCGGCCGTACGCCGAGTTCCTCGCCGAGGAGGTCTTCGCGCCGCTGGGCATGACGGGCAGCTTCGCCGGTGCGGGCGACGGACGGCCGGACGTGGCGGTCGGACACGAGGGCGGCCGTCCGGTGCCGTCCTGGGACCTGGCGACCGTGAGCATGGGCGCGGGTGACGTCTGGTGCACCGGTACGGACCTGCTCACCTGGCTCGACGTGCCGCGCCGGGGCCGGCTGCTCGCCCAGGCCTCGGTGACGGCGATGACCGCCCCACACGCGCCCACCGGCCGGCCCGGGGAGGCGTACGGCTACGGGTTCTTCGTCGGCCCGCTGGCCGGGAGGCGGGCGCTGCACCACTCGGGGGACAACGGCGGTTACAAGGCGTTCGCCGCCTGGCTGCCCGACTCGGACCAGCGGCTCGTGCTGCTGACCAACCAGGCCGAGGTCGAACCGGTCACGATCACGTCGGTGCTCGGTCCCGCCGAGGTGCGTTGATCGTGTACGGACGCCGACCGGGTGGCGGACGCGCCCTCGGTGCGGGCCAGGGAGACCGACAGGTCGTGGAGGGTCCGGTCGTCGCCTCGGGTGCCTCGTCCACCGGCCGGGCCGTCGCGTAGCGTCGGGGCATGCGCAGGGAGCGACGGTGACCCGGATCGTGGCCGGAACCCTCGGCGGGCGGCGGATCGCCGCGCCGCCCGGCGCGGGCACCCGGCCCACGTCGGACCGGGTGCGCGAGGCGCTGTTCAGCGCCGTGCAGGCGGAGGTCGACCTGGCCGGCGCCCGCTTCGCCGACCTGTACGCCGGCTCCGGCGCGGTCGGCCTGGAGGCCCTCTCCCGGGGGGCCGCGCACGTGCTGCTGGTGGAGTCCGACCCCCGGGCGGCCCGGGTGGTCCGGGAGAACGTGGCGACGTTGCGCGCCGCCCCGGCCGCCCGGCTGGTCACCGGCAGGGTCGCCACGGTGCTGGCGGCCGGCCCGGACGTCGACCCGTACGACGTGGTCTTCGCCGACCCGCCCTACGCGGTGCCGGACGCGGAGATCACGGCGATGCTCGTCGCGCTGGTCGACGGCGGCTGGCTGGCCCCGGACGCCCTGGTGGTGGTGGAACGGTCGAGCCGTACGGGCCCGGTCGGGTGGGTGCAGGGAATCACCGGCGAGCGCAGCCGGCGCTACGGCGAGACGACCCTTTGGTACGGTCGCCGATCATGAGACGTGCGGTGTGTCCCGGCTCGTTCGATCCGGTCACCAACGGGCACCTCGACATCGTCGGCCGGGCGAGCCGGCTGTTCGACGAGGTGATCGTGGGCGTGCTGGTCAACCAGTCGAAGAGCGGCCTGTTCACCGTCGAGGAGCGGATCGACATGCTCCGCGAGGTGACCGCCTCCTACGACAACGTCCGGGTCGAGTCGTTCCGCGGCCTGCTGGTCGACTTCTGTCGGGCGCAGCAGGCGAGCGTGCTGATCAAGGGCCTGCGGGCGGTCAGCGACTTCGACTACGAGTTGCAGATGGCGCAGATGAACATCGGCCTGGCCGGCGTCGAGACCCTGTTCATGCCGACCAATCCGCTCTACTCGTTCCTCTCCTCCAGCCTGGTCAAGGACGTGGCGAAGTGGGGCGGCGACATCTCCGCCCACGTGCCCGACCGGGTCCGCGAGGAGCTGAGCGCCCGGCTCGTCCGGCCGCCGCGCGACTGAGCGTCCGGGGCGACCGCCCCGCCACCACCCCGCCGGCGCCGTGCCCGGCGGGGATGGCGCCGTGGCGCACCGCGACGCGCCGGGCCGGGGTGAGCGGCGCGCTGTGGTCGGGGCGCGACATGATGTGTGGAGCGGGAAACCGGCCGTAGCCCGCATCATGTAGGTCGGCCCGACGAACGACAGGAGTGAGGTACCGGTGGACCCGCTCGATCGCATCGACGAACTGATCGCCATGGTGGAGCAGGCCCGCTCCGTCCCGATGTCGCGCAACAACTGCATGGTCGACCGGGGCGAGTTCATCGCGGTCCTCGACGAGCTGCGCGCCGAACTCCCCGCCGACCTGCGCCGGGCCGCCGCGCTGCTGGAGGAGCGGGACAAGATCATGGAGGCCGGCAAGCGCGAGGCCGACCGGATCATCAGCGAGGGTGAGGCGGAACACGCCCGGCTGGTCTCGGTGAACGAGATCACTGTCTCCGCCGAGCACGAGGGTGCGCGGATCATCGCCGAGGCCCGCGCCGAGGCGCAGCGCCTGCGGGAGGAGGTCGACGACTACGTCGACACCGCGCTGGCCAACTTCGAGCAGTTCCTCACCCGGGCGCTGGCCTCGATCGAGCGCGGCCGGGACAAGATGCACGCGCTGCGCGAGATCGGCACCTTCGGTGGGGAGGAGTCGGAACGCCCGCTACCCTTCTGAGCGGCACCTCACCAGCCGGCAGACGGGGCGGGCGTCGCCCCCGGTTCGACGGTCCGGCGGTCGCCCAGGTAACCTCTTTTGTCGGCCTCTCACCGGCCGGAGTCTGACTATGCCCAAACACACGCCTTCGACACTCGACCCCAGGTCGCCGCTGGTCCTCGACACGAGGGAGCTGCCGCGCCGGCCTGGAGCCTTGCGTACGGTCAAGCGGGTGGTGCCGGCACCGGCGGACCTCGGCGGCGAGATGATCGCCGTGCCGCAGGGCGCGGACCTCGACCTCGACCTGAGGTTGGAGTCGGTGTCCGAGGGCGTGCTCGTCTCCGGGACCGTCAGCGGTCGCGTCCGGGGCGAGTGCGGTCGCTGCCTACGCGAGATCGACGACTCGCTGGCTGTGCGGGTCCAGGAGCTGTACGCGTACGAGAACAGCACCACGGACTCCACGACCGACGAGGACGAGGTGGGCCGGATGCAGGGCGATCTGATCGACCTGGAGCCGGCGCTGCGGGACGCGGTGGTGCTCACGCTGCCGACCAACCCGCTCTGCCGGGAGGACTGCCCAGGACTGTGCCCCGAATGCGGGGTGCACTGGGACGATCTGCCGGCCGACCACAGTCACGAGCAGATCGACCCGCGTTGGGCGGGCCTGTCGCAACTGAACCGTAAAGAGGAGTAGGAACCGTGGCCGTCCCCAAGCGCAAGATGTCGCGCAGCAACACCCGCGCCCGCCGGGCGAACTGGAAGGCGACCGTGGTCGCGACCGTGGCCTGCCCCCAGTGCAAGTCGGCGAAGCTGCCGCACGCCGCCTGCTCCGTCTGCGGCACCTACAACGGCCGCCAGGTCCTCGAGGTCTGACCTGGACGCCGAGTGACGCCCCCGACCCCTGGTCGGGCGGCACGCGCACCCTGGCACTCGCCCGGTGTCCCGGCTCCCTCCGACGCCGGCCGGCCCGTTCCGGCCGGCGTTCCGATGGAGTCGGGCACCGCGCGGATCGCCGTTGACCTCCTCGGCGGGGACGACGCTCCCGCCGTCGTGGTTGACGGCGCTCTGCGGGCCGTGCGCGCCGACCCGGACCTGCACCTGCTGCTCGTCGGCCCGGCCGAGGCCGCCGGCGAGGTGATCCGTGCCCTCGACCCGGCGCAGCGCGCCCGGGTCACGGTACGGCCGGTCCGCACCGTGGTCGGCATGGCCGACCATCCCGTGGCCGCCCGTGCCGACAGCACGGTCCGCGGCGCGGTGCACGCCGTCCGCGACGGCGCCGCCGACGCGCTCGTCTCCGCCGGTTCCACCGGCGCCACCGTCACCGCCGTGGCGCTCGGCCTCGGCCGCTGGCCGGACGTGCGCCGTCCGGCGCTGATCGCCACCCTGCCGGCTGTCGCCGGCCCGGTGGTCCTGCTGGACGTGGGCGGTTCGCTGGAGCCGCGCCCGGCCACCCTGGCCCGCCACGCCGCGCTCGGCACCGCCTACGCGGCGGTCGCGCACGCCGTCGCCGCGCCCCGGGTGGGGCTGCTGTCGGTGGGCACCGAGGCGGGCAAGGGCGACCGCGCCCGCCGCCTCGCCGATCCCATCCTCGCCGCCACGTCGCTGCCCTGCGACGGGCGCTACGTCGGCCTCGTCGAGGGGTACGACGTCTCCCTCGGCGCGCGCGCCGATGTGGTGGTCACCGACGGGTTCACCGGTAACGTGCTGCTCAAGGCGATCGAGGGCGCGTACGCGATGGCCGGCGGGCCCCCGACGGGCGGCGGCGCCCCCCGCGCGGCGGCCCTGCTCGGGGTCGCCGGGACGGTGGTCGTCTGTCACGGCGCCGCCCGGCCCGAGGACGTCGCCGCCGGCATCGGGCTGGCCGCCCATCTCTGGCGGCGTCGCGCCACCGACCAGGTACGCGCCCTGCTCGACGGCACCGAGGCGGGCGACCGCGAGGAACGCACCGACCGCACCACCGACACCGAGGTACCCACATCATGAGCAACGACAAGCGGCGGCGGGCGTCCGTCGGTCACCTGGAAGCCGCGTTCGGCGTCAGCCTGGATCCGGAGCTGCTCCAGCGCGCCCTGACCCACCGTTCGTACGCGTACGAGAACGGCGGCCTGCCCACCAACGAGCGGCTGGAGTTCCTGGGCGACTCGGTGCTCGGCGTGGTGATCACCACCGCGCTGTTCCACAACCACCCCGACCTGCCCGAGGGGCAGCTGGCCAAGCTGCGGGCCAGCGTGGTCAACATGCGCGCCCTCGCCGACGTGGCCCGGGGCCTCGGCCCGGACGGGCTCGGCGCCTACCTGCTGCTCGGCAAGGGCGAGGAGACCACCGGCGGCCGGGACAAGGCGAGCATCCTCGCCGACACCCTGGAGGCGCTGCTCGGCGCGATCTACCTCCAGTACGGGCTGGACACCGCGGCCATCGTGATCCACCGGCTGTTCGACCCGCTGATGGCCGAGTCGGCCGGCCGGGGCGCGGCCCTGGACTGGAAGACCAGCCTCCAGGAGCTGACGGCCGCGCTCGGGCTCGGCGTGCCCGAGTACCGCATCGAGGGCGCCGGCCCGGACCACCTCAAGACGTTCACCGCCTGGGTGGTGGTCGCCGGCAACCGCTATGGCGGGGCCGACGGGCGCAGCAAGAAGGAGGCCGAGCAGCGGGCCGCCGAGGCGGCCTGGCGGACGCTGAACGAGCAGGCGGAGCGGGAGCCGGCGGGGGCGGTCGACCCGGTGGCCGGGGACGGGACGGCGCAGGCCGCCGAGGCGGGCCTGGGCCGTGCCTGAGCTGCCGGAGGTCGAGACCGTCCGGCAGGGGCTGGCCCGCTGGGTCACCGGCCGGCGGATCTCCTCCGTCGAGGTGCGCCACCCCCGCGCGGTACGCCGGCACACCCCCGGCGGTGGGCACTTCGCCGACGTGCTGGCCGGCCGGACGGTGCTGGACGTGCGCCGCCGCGGCAAGTACCTGTGGCTGCCGCTGGACAGCGGCGACGCCGTGATCGGGCACCTGGGCATGTCCGGCCAGCTGCTGGTGCAGCCGGCCGAGGCGCCCGACGAGACGCACCTGCGGGTCCGGTTCCGGTTCACCGACGACGGTCCCGAGCTGCGCTTCGTCGACCAGCGCACCTTCGGCGGCCTGTCGGTCTCGGCCGGGGGCGCGGAGCTGCCGGCGGAGATCGCGCACATCGCCCGGGACCCGATGGACCCGCAGTTCTCCGACGCGGCGTTCGCCGCCGCGCTGCGCCGGCGGCGTACCGAGGTCAAGCGGGCGCTGCTGGACCAGACGCTGATCTCCGGCGTCGGCAACATCTACGCCGACGAGGCGCTGTGGCGGGCGAGGCTGCACGGCGCCCGCCCCACCGACGCGCTGACCGGCCCGGCCGCGCTGCGGCTGCTGGGCCACGTCCGGGACGTCCTCGCCGAGGCGATCAAGTCCGGCGGCACGAGCTTCGACGCCCTCTACGTCAACGTCAACGGGGAGAGCGGCTACTTCGACCGGGCGCTGAACGTCTACGGGCGGGAGGGGCTACCGTGCCCCCGCTGCGGCGCGCCCGTGCGGCGCGAGGCGTTCATGAACCGCTCGTCGTACAGCTGCCCGCGCTGTCAGCCCCGCCCCCGGGCGGCGCTTCGGGGTTGACCCCGCCGCCGCTCAGGGCGCCGGGCAGGGGATCCGCCACGCGTCGAGCTCGCGTTCCTTGCGGATCGAGGAGAGACCGTAGCCGACCGTGGTGACGCAGAAGTCCGTCGTCGAGCCGGCGTACTCCACGTGGAACACCGGTTTGCCCGCCTCGACGAACGGCAGCAGCCGGGCGCACTGGTCGCGCCGTACGCACTCCTCGTTGACGGCGAAGTCGAAGTCCGGGGCCAGCGCGGCCACCTGCCCCAGGTCGTTGATCAGGCCGGGGGAGAGGCTCAGCGAGCGGGCCAGTCCGGCCAACCGGCGGTTGAACAGCAGTTGGTCGTCGAAGCCGAGCGGGAAGCCGGACCGGTTCGCGTACCCGTCGGCGTCGGCCAGCGCGACCGCCCCGAAGCCCTTGCCCCGGCAGAGCCGGAACCGGTCGGCCAGCACCGGGCGTAGCGCGTCCCACTGCCGTACGTCGAGCCAGCGGCTCTGTGGCCGGCGGGACGCGGCACCCCGTACGGCTGCCGGGAAGCGGTCCGCGTCCGGGTCGCTCGGCAGGAACGAGCCGACGTGCACCTGGCAGACCAGCCGGCGGTCGCGGGAGCGCAGCTCGGCGGTCTGCGCGGCGGTGGTGGCGACGGGGTCGAGCAGGAAGACGTCGGCGTCGACGGTCGGGTCCAGCACGCCGCTGAGCTGCCACTGCCACTGCCACCGGCCCGCCGACGAGGCCGGCCAGGTGGTCGGGGCGCCCGGCGCGGTGAGGCCCACCCGGCAGGCGGCGACCACGCTCAGCAGCGCGAGCGCGACACAGGCTGGCAGGGCCCGCCCCACGGCGCGCGTACGTGGCCGGATCCGCATCGGCAGCTCCGCAGGTCGCGGGCGGCGGCACACCGCCCCGGGCGGGTACGCCGTGTCGGCGTACCTCACCCGGTCAAACGAGCGCGGACCCGGCCACGACTCGCGTTCAACGCGGTGCGGCGAAGACCTGCGTCCAGTACGGCCCGTTGCTGCTGGCGACGCCGACGCCGATCTCGGTGAAGGCGCAGTTCAGGATGTTGGCCCGGTGCCCGGGGCTGTTCATCCAGGCGTCCATGACGGCGGCGGGCGTCTTCTGGTTCCAGGCGACGTTCTCGCCGTAGGTGCGCCAGGAGTAGCCGACCCGGTCCAGCCGGGTCCCGACGTTGCTGCCGTCGCTGCCCGTGTGCGACATGTTCCGGTGGTCGGCCTGGTCCTGGCTGTGCCGCTGGGCCGCGGTCATCAGCTTGTCGTCGACGCCTACCGCGCCGCAGCCGGCCTTGGCGCGCTCGGCGTTGACCAGGGCGACCACCTGGCTGGCCTGGCTGCCGGCCGCGGTGCTGCCGGTGGGGGTCCTCGTACCGCCGCCGGCCGGCGCCGTGCTCCGCTCGGCGGTGCGCCGCGAGGGCGCGGTGGTACGCGACGGCGCCGGCGTCGGCCTGGCGGTCTTCGTGGCCGACGGGGTGGGCCTGGCGGTGGTCGGCGCGGTGCTCGGCTTGGGCGGGGCCAGCGCGTCGCCGGGGGTCGGCTCCGTGTCGGGCAGCACCGGGGCGGCGGCGATCGGGTCGTCGGCGGCGGCCGGATCGGTCGCCGGGCCGTCGCCGGTCAGCGCGACCGCGCCCACACCGAGGCTCACCACCAGCGTGGCGGCCGCGGCGGCGCCACCGATCAGCAGCGGGCGGGAGATCCGCCGACGCGGGCGGTGGCGGCCCTCGGCGGCGGCCGGCGTCGCCTCAGCCGGGGCGGCCCGCAGCGCGGCGAGGTCGACGGGAGCGGTCGGGGCGCCGGCGGGCGCGGCCTGCCAGCGCGCGGTGGGGGCGTCGGCGGGTCCGGCCTGCCAGTGCCCGGGGCGGGCGTCGGTGTGCTCCGGCTGCCAGCGTGCGGCCGGCTGGTCGCGGTGCCACTCGTCGGCGGGCTGCTGCGGGTCGTCCCCGAACAGGTAGGCCGACCTCGGCTCCGGACGGTCGGTGAGCCAGGCCGGCGGCTCGTCGCCCAGCGGCTGCTCGTGGCGCCGGGGGGCGCCGGCCGGGTCGTTCGGATCGGTCCAGCCGTACACGCCTGTGCCTCCAAGGGGTCGCTTGCGGGCCGGGGTGACGCTACGTGGCGGGCGCGAACAGCGGCAATGTGGCTAAGGAAGAGTTAAGGGGAAGCCGGACGCCAGGGTGGGGACTTCCCGGGATCCGGGGCGTAGAGTCAGGGTGTCCGGACAGAGTGTGTCCGCGCCTTGTGGCAGCCCCCCGGCAAGTGGTCAGGTCGACGTGGAAATGATCTACGGCCTGCGAGAACTTGACGAAAGAGGGGGTGTCGGCTCAATATGTAGGTGTCGCCAGTCGCGCCCGGTCATGCCCAGAATCGTCTGGGATGACAGCCGCGTACACATTTGGGCGCGCGTTGGCCGGCCCTTCCGGCAGCGCATATCAAGGAGTCAACATGGCTAAGGCCCTGTACGGCCACGTAGGTGCGGCGTCCGATCGGCGCCTGCTCGACGAGGTCACCCGACTGCGTGCCACGGTTCGGTCTCTGGAGTTCGAGATCACGCGGCTGCGTGCCGAGAACGATCGGCTCGCGGCGGCTGCGGCGGAGACGGACGACCTGCTCCGTCTGGCCGAGCCCGCACTGACCTGATCTCCGGATCGCACAACTGAATCGCACCACGCAAAAAGAGCGCGCCGACACTTCCGTGCCGGCGCGCAGCTCTGTCCGCGCCTCTCTTCCGCCACCCCGGCCCGCGTCAGCCGGATGAGCGCCCCGTGGTCGCCAGGCGGGTCGCGTGCCCGGCGGTTCCCCGTCCCGGGTTAGTCTGCGGGTTCACCCAGGTCCGCGCAGCCGGCGACGGTACGGCGGCCACCGGACGAGGATCGAGAAGGTGCATCTCAAGAGCCTGACGGTGAAGGGCTTCAAGTCCTTCGCCTCCGCGACGACGCTGAAGCTGGAGCCGGGGATCACCTGCGTGGTCGGCCCCAACGGCTCCGGCAAGTCCAACGTCGTCGACGCCATTGCCTGGGTGCTCGGCGAGCAGGGCGCCAAGGCGCTGCGCGGCGGCAAGATGGAGGACGTCATCTTCGCCGGCACCGCCGGCCGGGCACCGCTGGGCCGCGCCGAGGTGACCCTCACGATCGACAACACCGACGGCGCGCTGCCGATCGAGTACACCGAGGTGTCGATCACCCGTCGGATGTTCCGCTCCGGCGAGAGCGAGTACGAGATCAACGGCGACACCTGCCGGCTGCTCGACATCCAGGAGCTGTTGTCGGACTCCGGCATCGGCCGGGAGATGCACATCATCGTCGGCCAGGGCCGCCTCGACGGGATGCTGCACGCCAAGCCGGAGGACCGGCGCTCGTTCATCGAGGAGGCGGCCGGCGTCCTCAAGCACCGCAAGCGCAAGGAGAAGGCGCTGCGGAAGCTCGACGCGATGCAGACGAACCTGAACCGGCTCACCGACCTCACCGCCGAGCTGCGCCGTCAGCTCAAGCCGCTGGGCCGGCAGGCGGAGGTGGCCCGCCGCGCCGCCGCCATCCAGGCCAACCTGCGCGACGCCCGGCTGCGGCTGCTCGCCGACGACCTGGCCACCCTGCGGGCCACCCTGGACCGGGAGATCGCCGACGAGACCGCGGTGCGTGAGCGGCGCGAGCAGGTCGAGGCCGAGCACACCGAGGTGCAGGCGCGGCTGGCCGAGCTGGAGGCGGCCCTCGCCGAGGACGCGCCGCTGCTGGCCGCCGCCCAGGACACCTGGTACAAGCTCTCCGCCCTCTCCGAGCGGTTCCGCTCCGTCGAGCAGCTCGCCCGGGAGCGGCTGCGGCACCTCAGCGCCACGCCCGACGACGAGCGCCCCGGGCGCGACCCCGACCAGCTGGAGGCCGAGGCCGAGCGGATCCGCGAGCAGGAGGAGGAGCTGCGCGGCGCGCTCACCGACGACCAGATCCGGCTGGCCGAGGCCGTCGAGCACCGCCAGGAGCTGGAACGGCAGCTCGCCGCCGCCGAGCGCGAGCTGGTCGCCGCGGCCAAGGCGATCGCCGACCGCAGGGAGGGCCTGGCCCGGCTGACCGGCCAGGTCAACTCCGCCCGCGCCCGCACCACCAGCGCCGGCGAGGAGATCGAGCGGCTCGCCACCGCGCACGCCGACGCGCTCGCCCGGGCCGACCAGGCCCAGGCCGAACTCGACGCGGTCGCCGAGCAGTCCACCGAGGCGGACCGGGACAACGCCGACCTCGACGCCCGGCACGCCGAGGCGGTCGCCGCCCAGGAGCGGGCGCAGGCCACCGTACGGTCGCTGACCGACGCGGAGCGCGCGGCGGAGAAGGACGCCGCCACCTGGAAGGCCCGGGAGGAGGCGCTCGCCCTCGGCCTGCGCCGCAAGGACGGCGCCGGGGCGCTACTGGCCCGCGCCGACGAGGTCCCCGGCCTGCTGGGCAGCCTGGCCGGGCTGCTCACCGTCGCCCCCGGGCAGGAGGCCGCGCTCGCCGCCGCCCTTGGCGGGCTCGCCGACGCGGTCGCGGTCAGCGGCGTCGACGAGGCGGTCGAGGCCATGCGGCTGCTGAAGATCTCCGACGCCGGCCGCGCCGGCCTGCTGGTCGGCAGCCCCGCCGGGCCGGGCATGGACGCCCCGGTCGACGCGCTGCGGCCGAAGCTGCCCGACGGCGCCCGCTGGGCGCCCGACCTGGTGGAGTGCTCCCCGCAGATCCGCCCGGCGGTACACCGGGCGCTGCGCGACGTGGTGCTGGTCGACGACCTCGCGGCGGCGGCCGAGGTGGTCGCCGGCAACCCGGAGCTGCGCGCGGTCACCCCGGACGGCGACGTGGTGGGGGCGTACGCGGCGGCCGGCGGATCGGCCAAGGCACCCAGCTTCATCGAGGTGCAGGCCGCCGTCGAGGAGGCCCGATCGAACCGGCTCGCCGCCGAGCAGACCGGCGCGGAGCTGCGCGAACAGCTCGTCGACGCCCGCGCCGAGGTGGCCGCCGCCAAGGAGACCGTGCAGCACGCCGCCGCCGCCAAGCGGGAGGCGGAGAGCCACCGCAACGCTGCCGCCCGCCGGCTGGCCGAGCTGGGCGCGGCGGCCCGCTCCGCGAAGGCGGAGACCGACCGGCTCGGCGAGTCCCGGGCCCGCGCCGAGGCCGCCCGGGAGCGGGACCTGCTCACCCTGGCGGAGCTGGAGGAGCGGCTGCGGCTGGCCGAGGAGACGCCGGTCGACGCGGAACCGTCGACCGAGGAACGCGACCAGCTCGCCGCGATGGTGCCGCAGGCACGGCAGAACGAGATGGAGGTCCGGCTCGCGGTGCGTACCGCCGAGGAGCGGGTCTCCTCGATCGCCGGCCGCGCGGACTCGCTGCGCCGGCAGGCCACGGCCGAGCGGGCCGCGCGGGAACGCGCGGCGGCCCGGCGCGCGGCCCGCACCCGGGGCGCGGGGATCGCCCGGGCCGTGGCGGGCGGGGCCCGGGAGGCCCTCACCCGGCTGGCCACCTCCATCGCGACGGCCGAGGAGCACCGCGACGCCGTGGCGCGCGAACGCGCCGCCCGCGAGGCCGAGCTCCAGGAGGTACGCGGCGCGGCCAAGCGGCTCGGCGCGGAGCTGGAGCGGCTGACCAGCCAGGTGCACCGCGACGAGGTGGCCCGCGCCGAGCAGCGGCTGCGCATCGAGCAGCTGGAGGCGAAGGCCGCCGAGGACTTCGGGCTGGACGTGGAGACCCTCGTCGCCGAGTACGGCCCGACCCAGCCCGTCCCGCCCACCCAGGCCGACGTGGCGGCGGCCGAACGCGACGGCCTGCCGGTGCCCGAGCCGGTCCGCTACGAGCGGCCGGTGCAGGAGAAGCGGGCGGCCAAGGCGGAACGGGAACTGGCCCTGCTCGGCAAGGTGAACCCGCTGGCCCTGGAGGAGTTCGCCGCGCTGGAGGAGCGCTACAAGTTCCTCTCCGAGCAGCTGGAGGACCTCAAGGCCACCCGCCGCGACCTGCTCACCGTGGTCAAGGACGTCGACGACCGGATCCTGGAGGTCTTCGCCAGCGCGTTCGAGGACACCGCCCGGGAGTTCCAGCAGGTCTTCACGGTGCTCTTCCCCGGCGGCGAGGGGCGGCTCGTGCTCACCGACCCCGACGACCTGCTCACCACCGGCGTCGAGGTCGAGGCCCGCCCGCCGGGCAAGAAGATCAAGCGGCTGTCGCTGCTCTCCGGCGGCGAGCGTTCGCTGACCGCGGTGGCGATGCTGGTGGCCATCTTCCGGGCCCGGCCCAGCCCGTTCTACATCATGGACGAGGTGGAGGCGGCGCTCGACGACGTCAACCTGGGCCGGTTGATCACGCTGCTGGCACAGTTGCGGGAGAAGAGCCAGCTCATCGTCATCACGCACCAGAAGCGGACGATGGAGGTCGCCGACGCCCTGTACGGCGTGACCATGCGCAACGGGGTGACCCAGGTGATCAGCCAGCGGCTCAACCGGGCCGACGGAGACGAGCGGCGTGACCGCGGCGAGGAGAACGAGTAGTGGGTCGGGAACGGGCGACGGCGCTCCTGGTGGACTTCGACGGCGTACTGCGCCGGTGGGACCCGGCGGTGGCCGCCGGGGTGGAGCGGGAGTACGGCCTCTCCGAGGGCGTGCTCACCGAGATCGCCATGCAGTGGGGGCGGCTCCAGCCGGTGCTGACCGGGCGGGTCAGCCACGCCGACTGGATGAGCAGCGTGGCCGACGCGCTGGCCGACTCCGTGGGCGGCCCCGAGCGCGCCCGGGCCGGCGTGGAGCAGTGGCAGCGCTACCGGGGCGAGGTCGACCCGGAGGTGCTCGCCTTCGTCCGCGAGGCGCGGTCCGGCGGCATCCGGATCGGGCTCGGCACGAACGCCACCGACCTGCTCGACGCCGACCTCGCCGCGCTCGACCTGACCGACGAGTTCGACGCGGTGGTCAACTCGTCCAGGATCGGGGTCAACAAGCCGGCGAAGGAGTACTTCCAGGCGGCCTGCGCGGCCCTGGAGACCCAGGCGGGCCGGGTCCTCTTCCTCGACGACGAGGACTGGGCGATTCGGGGCGCGCGCGTCGCCGGCCTGTCGGCGCTGCGCTGGAGCGGCCCGGCCGACCTGCGGTACGCGCGGGCGGCACTGGCGTACTGACCGGCTGAGCCGTCCACCCCGGCGCGGGCTACTCGCCTGTGACGCCGTCGATGCGTTCGCGGATCAGGTCGGCGTGGCCGTTGTGCCGGGCGTACTCCTCGATCATGTGCACGTAGGCCCAGCGCAGGTTGAACGTGCGGCGCTTCGGGCCGACCTCGGTGAAGGTCTCGTCCAGCGACCGGCCGGCGGTGGCGGCGCGGGCCAGCGCGACCTCCCGGTGGAAGGTGGCGAGGTCGGCCTCGGCGTCGGCGGTGCTGACGTCGTGGTCGGCGTCCGGGTTGTCGGGCGTGAAGTAGGGGTAGTCGACCTGCTGGCCGGCGAAGTTCTCCCGGAACCACCAGGCCTCCACCTCGGCCAGGTGCCGGACCAGGCCGAGCAGGGTGAGCCCGGAGGGCTCGACGCTCGGCGTGCGCAGTTGCTCGGCGGTCAGCCCGGCGCACTTGAGCAGCAGGGTCTGCCGGTGGTAATCCAGCCAGCCCTCCAGCATGGTGCGCTCGTCGCCGACGTAGGGCTCGGGGGTCCGGGTGATCTCCGGTGCTCTCCAGGTCATGCCGATCATCCTGGCGGGCACCCCCGACAGTCCGCGACCGCTTATCCAGGCGCCAGACCGCCCGCTCACCCGCCGGGGGTGAGGCGCTGGCGCATCACCTCGCGCAGGTGGCCCTCGCTGGTGGTGCCCTCGATGGTCACCTCGGCCGTCCGGCCGGCGTGCACCAGCGTGGCGACGGCGTTGCCGAAGTACGGCCCGGCGAGCCGCTTCCATCGCAACGGTGGGCGGCGTACCCCGGCGGTGCGGGCGAGGGCCCGGGTGGCCCCGGACGGCCCGGACGACCAGCCGAGCTTCATCAGCGGGCGCATCCCGGCCGGGACCTGGTTGTGGATGGGCGAGCAGGTGAGCTGGTGCACCGGGGTGACCACGCTCCGGTCGTCGAACCGGGCCCGCGCCACGTACGAGTGGTGCACGTCGCCGGAGAGCACGCTGATCGACGCCGGTGGCGCGTACGCGGGGCCGGCCCCGACGCGCTCGCCGGGCTCGCCGGGGGTGCCGCTGCCGAGGCGGGCGAAGAGGGCGCCGAGCGCGTCGAACGAGCGGCGGAACGCGGCCCAGTGCTCCAGGTCCAGCCCCCGGCGCAGGTTCTCGGCCAGCCGGGCCACCCAGGGCCGCCGCGAGTCGGCCAGCTTCTCGTTCCACGCCTCCACGTGGTGGATGCCCGGCGGCAGCAGCCAGGGCAGGGACGCGCCGACCACCAGGTGGTCGTAGACGCCGTGGGCCCGGTCGAGGAACCACGACCACTCGCCCGGGGGCAGCATCGCCCGCTGGCCCGGCTCCAGCACCCGGCTGCACCGGTTGTCGAGCATGACCAGCCGGGTCCGGCCCAGGTCCAGCGCGTAGCTCCACTGGTACTGCACGGCGCGCCACCGCTCGGTGTCGTGGGCGAGGTCGGCCTCGGTGTCGACCCGCTGCCCGAACTCGCGCAGCACGCCGGTGGCGTCCTCCGCCGCGACGACCTTGGCGTAGACCGGGTCGGCGGCGATCTCGTCGGGGGAGAGGTTGCCCAGGTGCTGGTAGACCCAGTACGAGGCGAGGCCGCTGGTGATCCGCTCCGCCCACCACGGCTGCTCGCGCATGTCGGAGCGCCAGGAGGCCGAGGTGTTCCAGTCGTCGATGACCTCGTGGTCGTCGAAGATCATGACGCTCGGCACGGTGGAGAACAGCCAGCGGATCTCCGGGTCCCGCCAGGATTCCAGGTAGAGCTTCGTGTACTCGTCGAAGCTGACCACCTGGTCGCCCGGCGCGCCCTTGGGCCGCCGGCGGCGCCGCTTCAGCAGCCGCCGGACAGTGGGCGACGTCACGTCCGCGTAGACCTGGTCGCCGAGGAGCACGAGCAGGTCGGGCAGGTCGGTCGCGTCCGGGTCGGCCATCAGCCGCCGGGCGTACGCGTCGAGCGCGTCCGGGGGCAGCCGCCGGGTGGTGGCGTGCTGGGTGGTCTCCCGGCAGGAGCCGAAGACCAACCGGACCGGCTGGTCGAGGTCGTCGGCCGCCCGGGTACGGATCACGCTGGGCGGGAACTTGCTCTTCGGCACCGGCCAGGCGACCTCGTCGTCGATCAGCACCTCGTAGGTGGTGGCGCTGTCGGGGGTGAGCCCCTCCACCACGACGAGCGCGTAGTGGTGCTCGTACGCCGAGAAGGTGGGCGCGGTGCCGCCGGCGCCGTCGGCGGTGCGGACGGTGACCACCGCGGGCGCGCTGGTCTCGACCCAGACGGTGGCCCGCGTGCCCACCACCCTGCGGAGCAGCGGGCCGATGAGCAGGTGTGCCGCGGGCATGGTCGACCTCCAGATGAGCGGACTTCATCTTTACTACCCGGCCGGCGGTCGCACCACTGCTGGCTGTGACCGAGCCTACCGCCGGCTTCCCGCAGGCGGCCGGGAGCGGTGGCTGGGACAGCTTCGCCGGCATCTGACAGGATTCCGGCATGACCGAATACCTCCTCATCGCGCTCGCCCTGCTCGGCGTGCTGATCCTTGGCGGCATCGGGCTGGTCGTGCCGCGGCTGCGCCGGCGACCGGAGCCGCCGCTGCCCGAGACGGAGGTCGAGACCCGGGCCGAGGAGGATCTCGCCGGCCCGCCGGTGGAGGCGCCGGAGGCCGAGTTGTCCACCGGGATCCTGGTGGAGCCGCCGGTCGTGGAGGCCCCGGCCCCGGTGCTGGAGGTCCCCGAGCCGACCGCCGGGCGGCTGGTCCGGCTGCGCTCGCGGCTGTCCCGTTCGCAGAACGCCTTCGGCAAGGGCCTGCTCGGCCTGCTCAGCCGCGACCACCTCGACGAGGACGCCTGGGAGGAGATCGAGGACAGCCTGATCACCGCCGACGTCGGCATCGACGCCACCCGGGAGATCGTCGACCGGTTGCGCGAGCGGACCCGGGTCCTCGGCACCCGCTCCGCGGGCGAGCTGCGCGCCCTGCTCGCCGCCGAGCTGGTCAACGCGCTCGACCCGACCCTGGACCGGTCGCTGCGGACCGCGCCCAAGGACGGCGTGCCGGCGGTGGTGCTGGTCGTCGGCGTCAACGGCGCGGGCAAGACCACCACCTGCGGCAAGATCGCCCGGGTGCTCGTCGCCGACGGGCGCACCGTGCTGCTCGGCGCCGCCGACACCTTCCGGGCCGCCGCCGCGGACCAGCTGGAGACCTGGGGCGGGCGCGTCGGCGCGGAGACCGTCCGTGGGCCCGAGGCGGCCGACCCGGCCAGCGTGGCCTTCGACGCCGTCAAGCGGGGCATCGACACCGGCGTCGACACCGTGCTGATCGACACCGCCGGCCGCCTTCAGAACAAGATCGGCCTGATGGACGAGCTGGGCAAGGTCAAGCGGGTGGTCGAGAAGCACGGCCCGATCGACGAGACGCTGCTGATCCTCGACGCCACCACCGGGCAGAACGGGCTGGAGCAGGCCCGGGTCTTCACCGAGGTGGTCAACGTGACCGGCGTCGTGCTCAGCAAGCTCGACGGCACCGCCAAGGGCGGCATCGTCATCGCCGTGCAGCGCAAGCTGGGCATCCCGGTCAAGCTGGTGGGGCTCGGCGAGGGCAAGGACGACCTGGCCCCGTTCGACCCCGCCCAGTTCGTCGACGCGCTGCTCGGTACCGAGCCGCTCGCCCGGGACGCGTAACCTCGCAGTGACGACCGACGATCGCGCCTACGCCGGGTGGCGCGACCCCAGCCACCCGTCGCCGCGCCTCGGGAGACCGTACGTGACTTCGCAGGAGATCCCGCTGCACGGCGGGAACGTCAGCACCGTGGTCCGGGTGGGCGACACGGTCCGGCGCAACGCCGGGCCGTGGACGCCGTCCGTGCACGCCCTGCTGCGCCACCTTGAGTACGTCGGGTTCACCGGCGCTCCCCGCGCGCTGGGCATGGACGAGCGCAACCGGGAGGTCCTGTCATACCTGGAGGGGGAGTGCGGGGAATATCCGCTGGCCCCGCACTGGGTCACCGACGAGGCGCTGGTGACCGTCGCCACCATGCTCCGCATGTTCCACGACGCCCAGTACGGCTTCGTCCCGCCGCCCGGGGCGGTGTGGCGCTCGTTCGGCCCGCCGCCGCCGGACACCGAGGTGATCTGCCATCACGACGCCGCCCCGCACAACGTGATCTGGCGGCCGGACGGCACCCTCGGGCTGATCGACTTCGACCTCGCCTCGCCCGGCGCCCGGATCTACGACGTGGCGTACGCGGCCTGGACCTGGGTGCCGATCTTCTCCGACCGGGACTCGATCACGCTCGGCTGGAAGCACCCCGACCGGCCCCGCCGGCTGCGCCTCTTCGCCGACGCGTACGGGCTGATCCCCCGGGACCGGCACCGGCTGATCCGGACCATCCGCAAGCGCATCGTGGACCACGTGGAGGGCATCCGCCGGATGGCCGCCGCCGGCGAGCCGGCCTTCGTCCGGATCGTGCACAAGGGGCACCTGCGCCGGCCGATGCGCGACCTGCGGCTGCTCGACTACGAGCGCAACGCCCTGGAGTACGCGCTGCGCTGAGCGGTCGTGCCGTCGGCCGCGCCGGCCGGCGGTGAGGTCCTCTTCACACGTCCGAAACAACCCGTCACAGTTCGGAAATCGACGGGTGACGCTGGGGGAAACAGGAGGCGAGCAGGCTTCCGCGCATCCGGCGTACGGGCGACGCTGCCCCGGAAGCCGTGAAGGAGGGAACTTCACCTTTTAGGAGGCCAGCGTGCCTGAGGCACCCACGATCGATTCCGGCAACACCGTCTGGTTGCTGGTGTCGACGGCGCTCGTGCTGCTCATGACGCCCGGACTGGCGCTGTTCTACGGCGGCCTGAACCGGGCCAAGGGTGTACTGAACATGATGATGATGAGCTTCTCCGCTATCGGGCTCATCTCCGTTCTGTGGTGGTTCTACGGCTTCAGCATCGCCTTCGGCAGCGATGTCAACGGGCTCTGGGGCGACCCGGGTGCCTACCTCGGCACCAAGACCTTCCTCGCCGAGACCGACCTCTGGGGCGCCACGGCCGACAACCCGAGCGGCATCGGCGTCCCGCTCTACGTGTTCATGGCCTTCCAGATGATGTTCGCCGTGATCACCGTCGCGCTGATCAGCGGCGCGGTCTCCGACCGGGCGAAGTTCGCCGGCTGGCTGCTGTTCGCGTTCGGCTGGGCGACGCTGGTCTACTTCCCGGTCGCGCACTGGGTGTGGGGCGGCGGCATCATCGGCGGCGACCTGCACGCGCTCGACTTCGCCGGCGGCACCGCGGTGCACATCAACGCCGGCGCGGCGGCCCTGGCCCTGGCGCTGGTGCTGGGCAAGCGGCTCGGTTGGCCCCGGGAGGGCATGAAGCCGCACAACATCCCGCTCGTCGCGCTCGGCGCCGGGCTGCTCTGGTTCGGCTGGTTCGGCTTCAACGCCGGTTCCGAGCTCACCGTCGACTCGGTCGCCGGCCTGGCCTTCGTCAACACGCAGCTCGCCACGGCCGCCGCGGTGCTCGGCTGGATCGTCGTCGAATGGATCAAGGACAGGAAGCCGACCCTGGTAGGCGCCTCGTCCGGCGCCGTCGCCGGTCTGGTCGCCATCACCCCGGCCTGCGGCTTCATCGCGCCGTGGGCGGCGGTGCTGCTCGGCCTGGTGGCCGGCGCGGTCTGCGCGCTGGCGATCAGCCTCAAGTACAAGCTCGGCTACGACGACTCGCTCGACGTGGTCGGCGTGCACTTCGTCGGCGGCTGGATCGGCTCGCTCTGGCTCGGCCTCTTCGCCACCAACTCCGTCAACGGCGCGATCGGCGACGTGATCGGCGCCTCCGACGGGCTCTTCTACGGCGGCGGGGTCACCCAGCTCGGCCGGCAGGCACTGGCCGGCCTGATCGTCACCGCCTGGTCCTTCGCGGTGGCCTGGGTGCTGGCCTTCGCGATCGAGAAGACGATCGGCTTCCGCCTGCGCGCCGAGGACGAGGTCGACGGGATCGACATCGCCGAGCACGCCGAGAGCGGCTACGACCTGTCGCCGGCCGCCGGCAGCGGCGGGGGCAGCGCGTTCGCCATGGCCGGGCTGACCGGCGCCAAGCCGCCGACGGCACCCGCGCCCGCGGAGTCGACCGAGCCGGCCGCACCCGCCGCGCCGGTCGACGAGAAGGTCGCCGGTTAACGTTCCTGGGATGGAGGGGTTGGACATGAAGCTGGTGACCGCGGTCATCAAGCCGTACCAGCTGGACGCGGTGAAGGAGGCCCTGCACGCCCTCGGCGTGGCCGGCCTGACCGTCAGCGAGGTCCAGGGGTACGGGCGGCAGAAGGGGCACACCGAGGTCTACCGGGGTGCCGAGTACACGGTCGAGTTCCTGCCCAAGATCCGGGTGGAGGTGCTCACCGACGAGATGGACGTCGACAAGATCGTGGACGCCGTCGTCGGCGCCGCACGGACCGGCAAGATCGGCGACGGGAAGGTCTGGGTGACCGCCGTCGAGGAGGTCGTCCGGGTCCGTACCGGCGAGCGCGGCCTCGACGCGCTCTGACCGGGCGCCGACCGACATGACCTCGTCGACCAGGAAGGACGCGTCGGAACACACCGGCGGCGCCGGACTCCTGGTCGACGAGGTCGTCGGCGTCGGGGAGGCGGCGCGGGCGGCGCGGGCCGACGCGTACGACCGGTGGTTGCGCGGGCTGCTGCCCCGGCGGCCCGGGGTGGCGCTGATCGCCGTCGGCGGGCTGGGCCGCCGGCAGTGCGCGCCGCACGGCGACCTCGACCTGGTCCTGCTGCACGCCGGGGTGCCCGGCGTGGACGAGCTGGCCGCCTCCGTCTGGTATCCGGTGTGGGACGCCGGACTGCGGCTGGACCACTCCGTCCGGACCGTCGCCGAGGCGCTCTCCGTCGCCCAGGACGACGTGAAGGTGGCCCTCGGGCTGCTCGACGCGCGGCTGGTCGCCGGGGACGCCGCGCTGGCGGACACGCTCGTGCGTACCGCCGTCGACCACTGGCGGCGGACCGCCGTGCGGCAGCTCCCGGCGCTGCGCGAGATCACCGCCGCCCGCTGGGCGGCCCACGGCGAGCTGGCGTTCCTGCTGGAGGGCGACCTGAAGGAGGCGGCCGGCGGGCTGCGTGACGTGGGCATCCTGCGGGCGGTCGCCACCGCCGGGATCACCGACGCGCTGCGCCCCGCCGTCCGCGCCGCGCACCTGCGGCTGCTGGACACCCGCGACGCGCTGCACCGGCAGGTCGGCCGCCGGGTCGACCGCCTGGTCGCCCAGGAGCGCGACGGGGTGGCCGCGCTGCTCGGCCTGCGGCACCTTCCGCCGTCCGAACCCGCGCGGCCGGACCCGCCCGACGCCCCGTGGGGGGCCCGGGTCGTCGGCGACGGCGACGCGCTGCTGCGCCGGGTCGCCGGGGACGCCCGGACCGTCGGCCACGCCCTCGACGACGCCTTCCGCGCCGCCGACCGGCTGCGCTCGGGTCGCCGCCGGGGCGCCGACGGGCGGCCGCTGCGCCGACCGGTCGCCCGGGACGTCGTCGAGCACGACGGCGAGCTGGTGCTGGCCCGCACGGCGATCGGGGCACGCCCCGACCCGAGCCTGTCGCTGCGGGTCGCCGCCGCTGCGGCCGTCACCCGGCTGCCGATCGCGCGGGCCACCTGCGAGTGGCTGGCCGCGTACTGCCCGCCGCTGCCGGCGCCGTGGCTGGCCGAGGCCCGGGCCGCGCTGATCACCCTGCTCGGCGCCGGCCCCGGCCTGGTGCCGGCCTGGGAGACCTGCGACCGGTACGGGCTGATCGAGGGCTGGCTGCCCGAGTGGACGCGGCTGCGCAGCCTCCCGCAGCACAACCCCGTGCACCGGTTCACCCTCGACCGGCACCTCGTGCAGACCGCGTACGAGGCCAGCCGGCACACCCGCGAGGTGGACCGCCCCGACCTGCTGCTGCTCGGCGCCCTCCTGCACGACGTCGGCAAGGGGCTCCCGGGCGACCACAGCACCGTCGGGGCGCCGCTGGCCGAGGCGGTGGCCGCCCGGATCGGCCTGCCCGCCCCGGAGGTGGCGCTGATCGGCACGCTGGTCCGGCTGCACCTGCTCCTGCCCGACGTGGCCACCCGGCGGGACCTCGCCGACCCGGTCACCATCGCGGGCGTGGCCGAACGGGTCGGCGACCCGGCCACGCTGGACCTGCTGCACGGTCTGGTGCGTGCCGACGCCGCCGCCACGGGGCCGGCCGCCTGGTCGCAGTGGAAGGGCCGGCTGGTGGCCGAGCTGGTCGCCCGGGTGCGGACCGCGCTGGACACCGGCGTGCCGCCCGCCCCGCCCGCCCCCGACCCGGCGCTGCTGGCGGGGCCCCTGCCGGTCGTACACCTGTCGGCCGACCGGGTGGCGGTGGCCGCGGCGGACCGGCGCGGCCTGCTCGCGACGGTGGCCGGCTGCCTGGCGCTGCACCGGCTGGAGGTGCTCTCCGCCGACGCCTCGACCGTCGACGGCCGGGCCCTGGTCGAGTGCCGGGTGCAGCCCCGCTACGGGCTCGCGCCCGACCCGATCGCCCTCGGCGCCGACCTGCGCCGCGCGGTGAACGGCGACGTCTCGGTCACCCAGCGGCTGCGCGGCCGGGCCCTGGCGGCGCGGGCCGGCGGGGCCGCGCCACGGGTGGTGTGGCACCGGGAGGCGGCCACCGACGCCGTACTGCTGGAGCTGCGGGCCGCCGACGCGGCCGGCCTGCTCTACCGGGTGACCTGCGCCCTCGACGAGGCCGGCGCCCAGGTGCGGGCGGCCCGCATCTCCACCCTCGGCGGGGACGTCGTCGACGCCTTCTACCTCGTCGGCGGCTGGCCGGCCGAGGCGGACCGGGCCCGGCTGGAGGCCGCGGTGCTGGCGGCGGTGTGAGAAGGGGGCCACGGCCGGCCCCGGGGGAGTCCGCCCAGCGCCTTGGCCCGGGCGCGCCGTGGCCCGCGTCGGTCGCCCCGGCTGTGCCCGGCCCGGAGCGGCCGTGCGGCCGGCCGGCTACCCTAGCGGTGGCCGGACACCTCGCCCGGTCGCCGATGTGCCTGCCGGAACACTGACAAACGGGATGTTCGCGTGTTTGACACCTTGAGTGACCGCCTGTCCGGGATCTTCACCAAGCTCCGCGGCAAGGGTCGGCTCACCGACGCCGACATCGACGCCACCGCGCGCGAGATCCGCCTCGCGCTGCTGGAGGCGGACGTCGCGCTGCCGGTGGTCAAGGGCTTCATCGCCAACGTCAAGGAGCGGGCGCGCGGCTCCGAGGTCTCCCAGGCGCTCAACCCGGCGCAGCAGATCATCAAGATCGTCAACGAGGAGCTCGTCAACGTCCTCGGCGGCGAGGGGCGGCGGCTCCAGTTCGCCAAGCAGCCGCCGACGGTGATCATGCTCGCCGGCCTCCAGGGTTCCGGCAAGACCACCCTCGCCGGCAAGCTGGCCCGCTGGCTCAAGGCCCAGGGCCACCAGCCGCTGCTGGTCGCCGCCGACCTCCAGCGCCCCAACGCCGTCGGGCAGCTCCAGGTGCTCGGTGGCCGCGCCGGCGTCGAGGTGTACGCCCCCGAGCCCGGCAACGGCACCGGCGACCCGGTGCAGGTGGCCCGCGCCTCGATCGAGCACGCGAAGCGGGCCGCCCGGGACATCGTCATCGTCGACACCGCCGGCCGGCTCGGCATCGACGCCGAGATGATGCAGCAGGCCGCCGACATCCGCGACGCGGTCGACCCGGACGAGGTCATCTTCGTCATCGACGCGATGGTCGGCCAGGACGCGGTGCGCACCGCCGAGGCGTTCCGCGACGGCGTGGGCATCACCGGCGTGGTCCTCTCCAAGCTCGACGGCGACGCCCGCGGTGGCGCCGCGCTGTCGGTCCGGGAGGTCACCGGGCAGCCGATCCTCTTCGCCTCCACCGGCGAGAAGCTGGAGGACTTCGACGTCTTCCACCCCGACCGGATGGCCAGCCGGATCCTCGGCATGGGCGACGTCCTCACTCTGATCGAGCAGGCCGAGCAGGCCTTCGACACCGATCAGAAGGAGAAGATGACCGCCAAGCTGATGGGCGGCGAGCAGTTCACCCTGGAGGACTTCCTCGACCAGCTCATCGCGGTCCGGCGGATGGGCCCCATCGCCAACGTGCTGGCCATGATGCCCGGCATGGGGCAGATGAAGGACCAGCTCGCCGAGGTCGACGACAAGCACTTCGACCGGGTCACCGCGATCATCCGGTCGATGACCCCCGCCGAGCGCACCAACCCGAAGATCATCAACGGCTCGCGCCGGGCCCGCATCGCCAACGGCTCCGGCGTCACGGTGATGGACGTCAACCAGCTGCTCAACCGCTTCGCCGACGCGCAGAAGATGATGAAGCAGATGGGCGGCATGATGGGCCTGCCGGGCGGCGGCCGGCGCAAGGCGACCAAGTCGCCGAAGAACAAGCGCAAGGGCACCAAGGGCGGCAACCGGCCGCGCGCCGGGGCGGGCGCCGGGATGCCGGGCGGTTTCCCGGGCGGCATGCCGCAGCTCCCGCCGGGCATGGACCCGAACGACCTGGCCGCCGGCCAGGGCCTCCCGCCGGGCTTCAAGCTGCCGAAGATCGATTTCAACAAGCTCGGCAAGGGCGGCGACGGCCGGCCCCGCTGAGGCGTGTCGCTGACCGCGGGTGACATGATCCTTGCCTAGGGTGATGTCGCCCCTGGAAGGAGGAGTCATGACCGTGGCACCCATCCTGCCCGAGCGGTCGGAGTGGACGGTCGACGACCTCGGTGACCTGCCGAAGGACCTTCCGTACGAGTTGGTCAACGGAAGGTTGATCGTGCCGTACCCCACCGCCGTGCACCAGGACCTGTGCGTCGAGCTGCTGCTCGCGCTCCGGGTCAACTGCCCCGCCGAATACCTGGTCAGCATCGACCTGTCGATGCGCATCGACCGCCGCAACGAGCCGCGCCCCGACGTGGTCGCCATCCGCCGCGAGCACGCCGACCGCTCGCCCGTCCCCGTCGAGGACGCGCTGCTGGCCGTCGAGGTCCTCTCGCCGACCTCCACGTTCCGCGACCTCTACGACAAGGCGAAGGTCTACGCGCACGCCGGGGTGCGGACGTACTGGGTGGTCGACCCGCTGCACGAGCGGATGACCCTGACGGAGTACACGCTCGGCCCCACCGGCGAGTACGAGGTGCTGACCCACACCGAGGACCTCTTCGTCACCGAGCGGCCCTGGAAGGTCTCCGTCGACCTGCCCGCACTGACGACGCGGCGGGCCGGGCTACTGGCGCGTGACGAGGGCTGAGCGCCCTGCGGTCCACACGGACGGGGCCCGGCCGTCACCGGCCGGGCCCCGTTTCTCGTACGACCGTCAGGACAGCAGGTCCGGCCGGTCGGTGACGCGCAGCGCGTTCACGATCGGCACGCTGTAGCCCTTGTGCGTCACGAACCGCACGTTGAGCTGGCCGTCGATCACCCGCACCGTGTACGTCCGGCTCAGCGCGGCGTAGCTGCCCACCTCACCGGCCACGTCCAGCGACGGCAGCACCTCCTGGCCCTCGATCAGCACGTCGAAGACCCGCCGGTCCGGGTACTGCCGCTTCACCTCGGCGAAGTCCAGCTCCACCGTGTAGTGGCCGTCCGCGAGACCGTCGACGCGGTACTCGTACATCCCCTCCCGCTGGCTGGCGAAGCGGGCCGGGTCGTTGGTGCCGGTGATCGGGGTGCTGGTCGTCCGGCGGCTGGAAGTGCCGAGGTAGCCGGCGCCGCCGGCGGCCCAGGCCCGGTCCGGCGACCAGGTCTGGCCCTCGACGTCGGCGCGGGCCGACGTCGCACCGGCGTCGATCGCCAGGGTGGTGCGCGGCACCACCAGGGTGACCGGGACGTCCAGGACGGGCTGGCGTCCGCTGGCCGAGGAGATCCGCAGCTTGGCCTGGTGGAAGCTGCCGGGGGCCAGGCCGGCGGTGCTGGTCGCCACGCCGACGGTGTGCCGGCCGCCGCTGCCCAGGGTGACGGTGGCACCCGACAGGCCGAGCCAGCTGACGTCCTGCGGCGTGCCGTCGGAGTTCAGTTCGGAGACCGTGACGTCGGTGTCGAGCACCCCCGTGTTGCTGAGGGTGATCTGTCGGCTCCGGGTCTGCTCGGCCCCCGAGACGACGGTCAGCTCGCTCGTCGGGGTGCCGACGCGTGCGGTACGCAGCGCCGCCGAACGGACCTCGGCCGCGCCGGCCTGCACCGCCACCGAGCCCGACGCCGCCTCGTAGTGCTGCTTGTCGATGGCGAACTCGACCGTGCCGGCGGGGGCCTGGATCAGGTACGTGCCGTCGGCCTCCGTGGTCTGGGTGGCCGTCGCGTCGCCCACCCGGGCGGTCACGGTGGCCCCGGCGACCGGGCGCCCGTCGTTGGCGTCGGTGACCACACCGGAGAGCACTCCGCTGCGGGTGGCGCGGAACGTGATCGCCGTGCCGTCGGCGACCGCCTGGGCGTTGTACGAGTACTCGAAGCCGACGGTGCCGTCGACGTTCTCCAGGCCGATCGTCGCGCCGGTGCCGGTCTCCGCGCCGTCGCCGTCGATGTCGGCGTACCGGTAGGTGATCGAGCCGTCCTCACCGATGGCGGCGCTGAAGGTCAGCCGCATCGACCGGTCGGCGAAGATCGACACGTTGCGCCACTCCACCACGAAGGTGCGGCGCGGCGCGGCACCCGTGACGGCCGTGTAGACCCCCGAGTCCTCCTCCACGTAGAGGTCGTCCCAGAACGGGAAGAGCGCGAGGTCGGGGTTGGTGGTGTTCGGCAGGGCGGTGTTGAGGCGGCTGGTCGACGAGGTGCCGAAGCCGAGCACGCCGTTGGTGCTCACCCATGCCTGCCGGTAGGAGTTGCCGTAGAGCGGGACCCGGAAGGGCAGCGTGACGGGGACGGACCTGTTGTCACCGGTCAGCGTCTCCAGCAGCTGGGTGCCGGCGACGAACGAGCCACCGGCCGGGCCGCAGGCGTACCCGAAGGAGTCGACCCGGTCGGGCAGGGTGACGTCCAGGACGGTGTCCGCGCCGACCTGCGCCGACCTGGTCACCTCGTCCGAGCAGCGGTACGTGTGCGCGAAGCGGACGTCGTACGTGCCGTGCGGCACGGTCACGGAGTAGCGGCCGTCGGCGTCGGCGGTGGCGGTGAGCGGGGTGCCGAGGACGGCGACGGTGGCGCCGCCGGCCGTGCCGTTCGAGGTGCGCACCGTGCCGCTGAGCGTGGCCGAGGGGGCCGCCTCGAGGGCGACGTCCGCGTCGACCGTCTGGTTCTCGGTGATCGCCACCGAGGTCGTTGCCGTGGTGTAGCCGAACTTGCTCACCGAGACCGTGTAGCTGCCCACCATCAGCCGGTCGAGCGCGTACGAGCCGTCGGCGCCGGTGCTGGTGACGCGGGTCATCGGGCCGGTGACCGTCACGTCCGCCCCGGCCAGCGGGTTGCCGCCGGAGGTGACCCGACCGCCCAGCGCGCCGAGGGCGCCCCGGGGGGTGGCGTCGACCGCCGCGTACGCGTCGAGCCGGCCCTCGCCGAAGACGTTGTTGTCGTCGACGGTGCCGCCGCAGGTGAGCGCGTCGACGTCGATCGCGGTGTCGTCGAGGATGCGCTTGGTCTCGGCGACGTCACCCTGCAGGGCCGGCGAGGCCGACCACATCAGGGCCACGGTCGCCGCGGTGTGCGGGGAGGCCATCGACGTGCCGCTGAGCGCCGAGTAGCCGCCCGGCACCGAGGAGCGGACGTTGGCGCCCGGCGCGGCGATGTTCGGCTTGATGTCGCCGTTCTCGCCGGTGCCCCGGCTGGAGAAGCTGGCGATCGCGTTGTTCACGTCGAACGCGCCGGAGCTGTAGCTGATCGTGTACGACCCGGGGCTGCCCGAGGTGTTGCAGCTCGGGCCGCTGTTGCCGTTGGAGAAGGCCGGGAAGATGCCCGCGGCCACCCACGACGAGACGATCTCGGTGTACCACGGGTCGTACGCGCTGGAGCCCCAGGAGTTGTTCACGACGTCCGGGGCGAGGTCCGGGCGCGGGTTGGCGCCGTTGAGGTCGGTGGGGGCGACGATCCACTGGCCGGAGGCGAGCAGCGACGCTCGCGAGCAGCCGCTGGTCTCGCAGCCCTTGGCGGCGATCCAACGGGCGCCCGGGGCCACGCCGATCACGTTGGCGCCGTCCGAGCCGACCATCGTGCCCATGGTGTGCGTGCCGTGGTTGTTGTTGTCGCACGGGGCGTCGGTGGGGCAGACGTCGGCCGGGTCGAACCAGTTGTAGTTGTGGTCGAGGGTGCCGTCACCGTTGCGCCCCCGGTAGCTGGCCGCCACGGCGGGGTGGGTGACGTCGACGCCGCTGTCGATGTTGGCGACCACGATGCCCTCGCCGCGTACGTTCAGCTCGTTCCAGACCCGCGGCGCGTTGATCCGGTCGATGTTCCACTCGGTGGCGTTGGTGGTGGGGACGGTCTCGCCGGGCAGCGGCTTCGGGATCTCGACCGGGTCGTCGGCGAGGATCTCGGCGACGTCGGTGCGCACGGCGAGGTCACCGAGCAACCCGGCGTCGCCGGTCACCCTGATCGCGTTGACCAGCCAGAACGGGGTGAACTCCGCGCCCTTGCGGGCCAGCATGGCGCGCAGGCCGGCCTGGCTGCGCTCGGCGTGGGCGGTCTTGGTGCGGTGGACGTGGGCGGCCTTCTCCGTCTTACCGCGCAGGCTGGCCGCGCCGGACAGGTCGGCCTTGCTGTCCAGGAAGACCCAGTAGCTGGCCCTGCCCTCGCGGGCGAGCCGGGTGGTGACCTTCCCGTCGACCTTCGCGGCCACCGCCCTGCCCTTCGTGTCGGCGGAGTCCGGTGCGGCGGCGGCCGGCGCCGCGGTGCCGATCGGCAGGGTGAGGCCGACCGCCAGGCCGACCGCGGCCATTCGCCATCGTCGTGGTGACACTGTCCCGACGCTCCTTTGGGGTGAGGCGACACTGTGGACGCCCGTGTCCGGACGCCTGGGAGCATCCTGGTGACGAAGGATCTCTTCATCAAGACATGCGTAAATAAAGAAATCTGTCAATCGACCGTTCGTGTCGCCCGGTGGCGGTAGGGCTACGCAGTGCAGTCGAGGCCGGCCGCGCCGAGTGGGGCCGGGCGCGGCCGGCGGACCGGCGGACCCGCTGCACCCGGGCGTCCCCGGCCCGTGCCGACCGGGAAGAATGGCGGACGGACCGCCCATTTGCGCGCAGACGGAGGACGCATGGCCTGGCACGTACGCGGCGTGGTGCTGCCCGACGACGAGGTCCGTGACCTGTGGCTGGTCGGCGACCGGGTCACCTTCACCCCGGTGCCCGGCGCGGAGACTATCGCCGACGGCGGGTTCGTGCTGCCCGGTCTGATCGACGCGCACTGCCACATCGGCATCGCCCGCGGCGGCGCCCCGGTCACCTCGCTCGACCAGGCCCGCGAGCTGGCCCGCGTCGATCGGGACGCCGGGGTCCTCGCCATCCGCGACGCCGGGTCGCCGTACCCGTACCCCGAACTCGACGACGAGCCCGACCTGCCGCGGCTGGCCCGCGCCGGCCGGCACGTCGCGCCGCCGAAGCGCTACCTGCGCGACATCGGCGTCGAGGTGGGGGCGGCGGAGGTGGCGGCGACGGTGGCAGCGCAGGCGCGCGCCGGCAACGGCTGGGTGAAGCTGGTCGGCGACTGGATCGACCGGGGGGTCGGCGACCTGGCCCCCGCGTGGGACGCCGACACCATGACGGCCGCCGTCCAAGCCGCGCACGCCGCCGGCGTACGCGCCGCCGTGCACACCTTCTCCGAGTCGGCCGTGGAGATCATGGTGCGCGCCGGGGTGGACTCGGTGGAGCACGGCACCGGCCTGAGCCTGGACCTGATCGACGAGATGGCCCGCCGGGGCACCGCCCTCGTCCCCACGATGATCAACATCCGGACCTTCGGCGGGATCGCCGAGCAGGCCCGGGAGAAGTTCCCCGGCTACGCCGAGCACATGCTCGCCCTGCGCGACCGCTTCCCCGAGGTGGTCCGTTCGGCGCACGAGGCCGGCGTGCCGATCTTCGTGGGCACCGACGCCGGCGGCGGCATCGACCACGGCCTCGCCGCAGAGGAGATGCTGCTGCTGCACGAGCAGGCCGGCATGTCCACCACGGAGGTGCTCGCCGCCGCGTCCTGGCGGGCCCGCGAGTGGCTCGGCTTCCCCGGGCTGGTCGAGGGCGGCCTGGCGGACCTCGTGGTCTACGCCGAGGATCCGCGCGCCGACCTGCGCGCCGTACGCGACCCCGCCCGCATCGTGCTGCGCGGCCGCGTCGTGCGCTGACCCCGGCGGCCGGTCAGCCGGTCCCGTCGCCCCGGGTGACCGCGTGCGCGAGCAGGAACACCGCCAGGTCTGCGAGGGCGGCGGCGGTCTGCGCGACGGGGGCGCCCGGGAGGACGATGTGGCTGATCACCAACCGGACGACCGAGTCCGTGGCGAAGGCGACCGCGTCCCGGTCGGCGCCCGGCAACACGCGGTCGGCCCACTCCAGCAGCACCTCGGTGGCCTCGGTCAGGACCAGCTCCGACCGGGTGGTGAGGTAGGGCAGCAGCTCGTCCGAGCCGCCCCGGGTGCTGGTCAGGACGGCCTTGATCAGCGGGTCGTTGGCCGCCTCCACGAGGGTGTGCGAGATGGTGGCGTGCGCGGCGGCCCGGACGTCGTCGCCATGGGCGTTCAGCAGGGCGCGAACCGCGCCCACGAACCGGTCGACCTCCCACCGGGCGAGCGCCTCGGCCAGCCCCGCCTTGGTGCCGAACTCGTTGTAGACCGTCTGCCGGCTCACTCCCGCCGCGCGCGCGACGGCACCCATCCGGACGCCGTCCCAGCCAGTCGCGATGGTCAACGCCCGGGCGGCCTCGACGATCGCCTCCCGCGAACGGATGCCCTCCCTCACGTCACCCATGGTGGTCGAATCCTACGACCCGCCACACCGGCCGGCACGGCGGACACCGGCGACGTCGCGCCCGATGGCGTCGTCCCTTCGGCCGACGCATAGGATGTGCGGTCATGGCACGCGTGCTCACTCCCCGTGCGGAGGACTTTCCCCGCTGGTACCAGGACCTGATCGCCAAGGCGAAGCTGGCCGACAACGGCCCGGTCCGGGGGACCATGGTCATCCGACCGGCCGGCTACGCCATCTGGGAGCGGATGCAGGCCGAGATGGACGCCCGGATCAAGGCGGCGGGCGCGGAGAACGCGTACTTCCCGCTCTTCATCCCCGAGAGCTACCTCAAGCGTGAGGCGGAGCACGTCGAGGGCTTCTCGCCGGAACTCGCGGTCGTCACCCACGGCGGCGGCAAGCAGCTCGCCGAGCCGGTGGTGGTGCGCCCCACCAGCGAGACCGTCATCGGCGAGTTCATGGCCAAGTGGATCGACTCCTACCGGGACCTGCCGCTGCTGCTCAACCAGTGGGCCAACGTGGTCCGCTGGGAGCTGCGCCCCCGGATCTTCCTGCGCACCAGCGAGTTCCTCTGGCAGGAGGGGCACACCGCGCACGCCACCCGGTCCGACGCCCGCGCCTACGCGCGCCGGATCCTGCACGAGGCGTACGAGGACCTGATGGTCAGCGTGCTCGGCATCCCGGTGGTCGTCGGCCTGAAGACGGCCCGGGAGCGCTTCGCCGGGGCCACCGCCACCTACACCTGCGAAGGCATGATGGGTGACGGCAAGGCCCTCCAGCTCGGCACGAGCCACGAGTTGGGGCAGAACTTCGCCAAGGCGTTCGACATCAGCTACTCCTCCGCCGAGGGCGGCCGGGAGCACGCCTGGACGACCTCCTGGGGCACCTCCACCCGCATGCTCGGCGGCCTGATCATGTGCCACGGCGACGACAACGGCCTGCGGGTGCCGCCGAAGCTGGCGCCCGTGCAGGCGTACGTCATGGTGGTCAAGGACGGCGAGGGCGTCGGAGAAGCGGCGGCCAAGCTGCGCGACGCCCTGCGCGACGCCGGGGTCCGGGTCGCGCTCGACGACCGCACCGACACCCCGTTCGGCCGCCGGGCCGTCGACGCCGAGCTGCGCGGCTATCCCGTACGCGTCGAGGTCGGCCCCCGCGACCTGGCCGCCGGCAACGCGGTCGTGGTCCGGCGCACCGACGGCTCGAAGTCCCCGACGCCGGTGGCCGACGTGGTCACCGCCGTGCTGGCCGCCCTCGACGCCGACCAGCGGGCCCTGCACGACCAGGCGCTGGCCCACCGGCAGTCCCGCACCGTCGAGGTCTCGACGCTGGCCGAGGCCATCGAGGCGGCGGCCACCGGCTGGGCCCGGGTGCCGTGGTCGGCGGTCGGCGTGCAGGGCGAGGCGGAGGCGAACGGCCAGGGCGTCACCGTGCGCTGCCTGCTGCGCGCCGACGGCTCGGTGCCCGACTCCGAGGACGAGCCCGACCTGGTCGCCATCCTGGCCCGCGCCTACTGACCGACCCGTACGCCGCACGGCCGGTCCCGCCTCGCGGGGCCGGCCGTGCGCGTCCCGGCGCCCGCGGGTCGACGGGGCGGGAGCCCGCCGGGCGCCGGTAGGGTCGGGGCGTGAGATTCGAACCTGGGCGGCTGATCGTGCACCGCAACGTGCGGCGGGGGCGGATCGGCTGGGCCCGCACCGCGCGCGTGGTCAGCGACGACGACCGGGGCCTGCTGCTCTGGGTGCCCCGCGACGCGCCGGTCGCGAGCGAGGTCACCGAGGCCGGGCTGGGCATGCGGGCGGTGCCGTTCACCGAGTGGATCTCCTCGTCGTACGGGCTGGCCACCGGCCGGTGGGACGGCCCGTCCGTGCTGAAGTTCCTGCCCGCCGGGGCCGCCCACTCGGTGTGGTGGTTCCGCGACGCGCACGACCGCTTCGCCACCTGGTACGTCAACCTGGAGGAGCCCGGGGTGCGCTGGGACGACGGCACGCTCGCCGGCGTCGACATGGTGGACCAGGACCTCGACGTGCTGGTGCGCCCCGACCGCAGCTGGGAGTGGAAGGACGAGGAGGAGTTCGCCGAGCGGCTGGCCTTCCCCGACCACTACTGGGTGCCCGACCCGGACGCGGTGCGGGCCGAGGGGAAGCGGGTGATCGCGCTGGCCGAGGCGGGGGAGTTCCCGTTCGACGGCACCTGGTGCGACTTCACCCCGCCGTCCGACTGGCTGGTCCCCGACGAGCTGCCGCCGGGCTGGGACCGCCCCCCGGTGCGCTGATCCCGCGCCCGCCGCAGTCGGCCGGCGACTGTGCTTTCGGTCACTTCCGCCGCCGCGCGGGTGACCGGGGGCGGTCCGGTGTGAGAGATCCGGGCCGGATCTGGCAGAATGGCTGGCTGGTATCCGGCGCGCGTCCGGCGCCCTCTAACCCGGGCACGTCGCCAGTCCACCGAGCAGTCTCCGGCCCAACCCCACTGTGCCGGTCGACACTCACCCGTGCACCGCCCGTTCGGGCAGGTGAGATCGCAACAGGAGCGAAACAACTGTGGCCGTAAAGATCCGGCTCCTGCGGATGGGCAAGATCCGCAACCCGCAGTACCGCATCGTCATCGCCGACTCGCGCACCAAGCGCGACGGCCGGGCGATCGAGTTCGTCGGGGTCTACCAGCCGAAGGAAGACCCTTCGGTGATCGAGGTCAAGTCGGAGCGGGTCCAGTACTGGCTGTCCGTCGGCGCCCAGCCGAGCGAGGCGGTGCAGCGGCTGCTGGAGCTGACCGGTGACTGGCAGAAGTTCAAGGGCCTGCCGGCCCCGCCGCCGCTGAAGGTCGCCCCGGAGCGGGTCGACCGCACCGCGGCGTACGAGGCCGAGGCGAAGGCCGCCGCCGGGCTGGCCGAGACGCCGGCCAAGCCGGCCAAGAAGGCCGCCAAGGCGGAGGCTCTGGCCGAGGCGCCGAAGACCGAGGCTGCGGCCGAGGCCCCGGCTGCCGCTGCCGACGCCGGTGAGCAGGCCTGACATGCCTCTGCGTCCGGCCTTGGAGCACCTGGTCAAGGGCATCGTCGACCACCCCGATGACGTACGCGTCCGGATGGTCGACTCCCGTCGGGGCAAGCGGCTGGAAGTCCGCGTGCACCCGGAGGACCTCGGCACGGTGATCGGGCGGTCCGGGCGGACCGCCAAGGCGCTGCGCCAGGTGATCGGCTCCATCGGCGGGCGCGGTGTGCGCGTCGACATCGTCGACTCGTACTGATGCTGCTCATCGTCGGCAGGATCGGCAAGCCGCACGGCATCCGCGGTGAGGTCACCGTGGAGGTGCGGACCGACGAGCCCGAAGCGCGGTTCGCCCCGGGGAAGGTGCTGCGCACCGAGCCCGGGGCGGCCCCGCCGCCGGCCGCGTCCGAGCGCGGGGAGGCCTTCCGGGTGCCCGCCGAACTTGTCGTGGAGTCCGCCCGCTGGCACCAGGGGCGGATGCTGGTCGCGTTCGAGGGCATTCTCGACCGGGACGTCGCCGAGGCGCTGCGCGGCACGCTGATCGGGGTCGACAGCGGCGAGGTCGGCGCGCCGGAGGACCCGGAGGAGTTCCACGACCACCAGCTCGTCGGGCTGGCCGTGGTCAACCCCGACGGCGACCGGCTGGGCGAGGTGGCCCGGATCGAGCACGCCCCCTCGTCCGACCTGCTGGTGCTGCGCCGACCCGAGGGCGGCACGGCGCTCATCCCGTTCGTCAAGGCGATCGTCCCCGAGGTTGACCTCGCCGGCGGTCGCGTCGTCGTCGACCCGCCGGCCGGTCTGCTCGATCTGTAGAACCGCTGGAGCACCCCCGCATGCGCGTCGACATCGTGTCGATCTTCCCGGAGTACTTCGCCCCGCTCGACCTGTCGCTGATCGGGAGGGCACGGGCGAACGGCACGCTGCGGCTGGCCGTACACGATCTGCGGATCTGGACCCACGACGTGCACCGCACGGTCGACGACACGCCCTACGGCGGCGGGCCCGGCATGGTGATGCGGCCGGAGCCGTGGGGCGAGGCGCTCGACGCCCTCGCCCCGGCGGAGGTGACCGCGCCCCGGCTGGTGGTGCCGGCGCCGACCGGCGCCCCCTTCACCCAGGCGATGGCGCACGAGCTGGCCGCCGAGCCGCACCTGCTCTTCGCCTGCGGCCGGTACGAGGGCATCGACCAGCGGGTGCTCGACCACGCCGCCACCCGGATGCCGGTGACCGAGGTCTCCCTCGGCGACTACGTCCTCTTCGGCGGGGAGGTGGCCGTGCTGGTGATCCTGGAGGCGGTCACCCGGCTGCTGCCCGGCGTGCTCGGCAACGCGGGCTCGCTGGCCGAGGAGTCGCACGCGCACGGGCTGCTGGAGGCCCCCATGTACACGAAGCCGGCGGCCTGGCGCGGGCTGGAGGTGCCGGAGGTGCTCCGCTCCGGTGACCACGGCAGGATCGCCCGCTGGCGGCGCGACGAGGCGCTGACCCGCACCGCGGACCGCCGGCCCGACATGCTCGCGGCGCTGGACCCGGGCCGGCTCGACAAGCGGGACGTCGCCGCGCTGGACCGGGCCGGATTTCAGGTGCCGTCGGGGGATGTGGCAAAGTAGGGGGGTTGCCGCAACCGGCCGCGCCGCGGCCGGCTGCGAGGATCCTCGACCGGGGTCGGGTCACCGACCACCATCCGGGGATCAGAATCACCCACCCGCGCACCGATTGACGGTGCGCCGTGAGCCTCACGAGGACGCAGCGATGAACATCCTGGACGCCCTTGACGCCCAGTCGAAGCGCACCGACCTCCCCGACTTCCGTGCCGGTGACACCGTGAAGGTGCACGCCCGGGTCGTCGAGGGCAACCGGTCCCGTGTCCAGATCTTCCAGGGCGTCGTCATCCGCCGCCAGGGTGACGGTCTGCGCGAGACCTTCTCGGTTCGCAAGATCAGCTTCGGTGTCGGTGTCGAGCGCACCTACCCGATCAACAGCCCGGCGATCGACCGGATCGAGGTCGTGACCCGCGGTGACGTGCGCCGGGCCAAGCTCTACTACCTGCGCGAGCTGCGCGGCAAGAAGGCCAAGATCAAGGAGAAGCGCGAGAAGCAGCCCAGCTGACCCTCGCGCTCGCCACGCCGCCCGAGCTGCGCGTATGTCGTACCGACCGGACCGCACTACCCTGGTCGCTACGGGCGCAGCCGGGCGACGTCCCGCCACCACGGCGGAGCGACGGCCACTACCGCACGGGGAGCCCCGACGGGGTTCCCGGGCGGTAGTGTCATTTCTGCTGACCGGAGAGTGGCGTGGTGCAGACGCTTGACGAGGACGGCGCCGTCGACCCGTGGCGACGTCGGGCCCGCCGGCCCCGCCGACAGATGCCCCTCTGGCAGGAGCTGCCGCTGCTGCTCGTCGTCGCGTTCTGCCTGGCGGTGCTGATCCGCACCTTCCTGCTCCAGGCGTTCTTCATCCCCTCCGGCTCGATGGAGGACACCCTCCTCGTCGGCGACCGGGTCCTGGTCAACAAGGTCGTCTACGACGTACGCGACCCGGTGCGGGGCGAGGTCGTCGTCTTCCGGGGCACCGAGCGCTGGGCCCCGCAGGTCGACGAGGAGCCCGAGCCCGGGTTCGCGGCCAAGCTCAGCCGGACCGTCGGCGACCTGGTCGGCGTCAGCCGCCCTGGCGAGAAGGACTTCATCAAGCGGGTCATCGGCCTGCCCGGCGACCGGGTGAAGTGCTGCGACGCCGAGGGGCGGGTGCTGGTCAACGGCACCCCGCTCGACGAGTCGTCGTACGTCCTGCGGGACTCGCCGCTCGACATCCCGCCCAACCCCCGCGAGTGCCGCTCCCGGCGCTTCGAGGAGGTCGTGGTCCCGCCCGGGCAGATCTTCGTGATGGGCGACCACCGGATGGTCTCCCAGGACGCCCGCTGCCAGGGGCCGGTGCCGATCGAGAACGTGGTGGGCCGGGCGTTCACGGTGGTCTGGCCGTCGTCGCGGTGGAGCGGGCTGTCGGTGCCCGCGACCTTCGACGACGTCGCCGACCCACCGGCCGCCTCCACCGGCGCGCCGCCCCCGGTCCGCCCCACGCCGGACGGCAATCTGGTGCTGTTGGCCCCGACCGCTGCCGCGCTCGCCGTTCTCGCGCGTTCCGGACGGTGGCGTCCGGCCGGGCAACGTAGGCTCGTGCCGTGATTGACGAGCAGACCGACAAGCCGCGCAGTTCCTTCTGGAAGGAGCTGCCCATCCTCCTGGGTGTGGCGATCCTGGTCGCGGTGCTGGTGCGTGCCTTCGTGCTGCAGACCTTCTTCATCCCCTCCCCGTCGATGGAGAACACCCTCCAGATCGACGATCGGGTGCTGGTCAACAAGCTGGTCTACGACTTCCGGTCCCCGCGCCGGGGTGAGGTGATCGTCTTCAAGGCCCCCATGGAGTGGAGCGCCAACCCCGACGGCGAGGACTTCATCAAGCGCGTCATCGGCGTCGGCGGCGACCACGTGGTCTGCTGCGACGCGCAGGACCGGCTGGTGATCAACGGCAAGCCGCTGGACGAGCCCTACATCTACCCTGGCGACAAGACCGCCGAGGAGTTCGACATCACCGTCCCGAAGGGCCGGCTCTGGGTGATGGGCGACCACCGCGAGGCGTCGGGCGACTCGCTGGAGCACTGGCAGCAGTCCGGTCAGGACATCACCGTCGCCACGATTCCCGAGGGCGAGGTCGTGGGGCGGGCCTTCACCGTCTTCTGGCCCGTCGGCCGGGCCACCTGGCTGAGCGTGCCCGAGTCGTACGAGGCCATCCCCGAACCATAGGGGCCGCCGGGCGTGGGCGTTGTCGGCGGCGTCTGGCAGGCTGGTGCGGTGACCGTCTACACCCCTCGGCGCGCGGCGCGCGTCCTGCTCGTCGACGCGACGGGTCGGGTGCTGCTCTTCTGCGGCTCCGACCCGGCCCGCCCCGAGCACGGGCGCTGGTGGTTCACCCCCGGCGGCGGCCTGGACGAGGGGGAGACCTACCCCGAGTGCGCGGCGCGGGAGCTGGCCGAGGAGACCGGGCTGCGGCTGCCGGCGACGGCGTTCGGGGCGCCCGTGCACCGCGACGTGACGGAGTTCCCCTTCGACGGCGTGTGGTACCGGCAGGAACAGGAGTTCTTCCTGGTGCGGGTGACGGGTCACGAGGTCGACACCGCGGGCTTCAGCGACGTCGAGCGGGCCAGCGTCGCCGCGCACCGGTGGTGGCTCCCGGACGAGTTGGTCGCCAGCGGGGAGCGGTACTACCCGCCGGACCTGCCGGCGGTGCTGGCCCGGGCGCTGGCCGCTCCGGCGGCGCCGACGGTCGGGGTGGGCGGGCGCCAGGAAGGCGTCGACGGCCACGAGGACGCGCCGTGCTGACGCCCCCGCGCACCGTGGTGCGCCGCGAGGGCGGGCTCTACGCGCTGGAGCGCGCGCTGCAGCGGCGCGGTTTCCGGCACGTCGCCGGGGCCGACGAGGCGGGTCGCGGCGCCTGCGCCGGGCCGCTGGTCGCCGCCGCCGCGATCCTGCCCGAAGGGCGGCGCGGCGAGATCGACGGGCTGGCCGACTCCAAGCTGCTCACCCCCGCGAGCCGGGAGCGCATCCACGACGAGGTCGTGTCCCGCGCGCTCGCGTACGCCGTGGTGGTCGTTCCCGCCGAGGAGGTCGACGAGCGGGGCCTGCACGTGTGCAACCTGGCCGCGATGCGCCGCGCGCTGGCGTCGCTGACGACCCGGCCCGACTACGTGCTGACCGACGGCTTCGGGGTGGACGGCCTCGACGTGCCGGGGCTGGCCGTGTGGAAGGGCGACCGGGTGGCGGCCTGCGTGGCGGCGGCGAGCGTGCTGGCCAAGGTGACCCGGGACCGGATGATGGTCGAGTTGGACGGGGCGTTCCCGGGCTACGGGTTCGCCGAGCACAAGGGTTACATCACCGCGGAGCACACCGCGGCGCTGCGGGAGCGGGGGCCGTGCCGGGAGCACCGGTTCTCGTACGTCAACGTGGCGGCGGTGTCCGGTCGCGACGGCGCCCCGCCCCGCGCGCGTCGGCCGGCGGATGCGAGGCGGGACGAGCCGATGGAGCGCTCCTGCCCGCCAGGGGGTACCGTCGGCGTGGCGTTGGGCGAGCAGCCTCGGCCTCCGGCGTCGGTGGGGGAAGATGTGGTCATGGAAGGCGGAGTGCGATGAGCGCGGAAGACCTCGAGAAGTACGAGACCGAGATGGAGCTCCAGCTCTACCGGGAGTACCGCGACATTGTCCGCCAGTTCTCCTACGTGGTGGAGACCGAGCGCCGGTTCTACCTGGCCAACCAGGTCGACCTGCACGTGCGCAACTCCGACGGCGAGGTCTACTTCGAGGTCGAGATGCACGACGCCTGGGTGTGGGACATGTACCGTCCCGCCCGGTTCGTGAAGAACGTCCGGGTGATGACCTTCAAGGACGTCAACGTCGAGGAGCTGGAGAAGCCCGACATCTCGCTGCCCGCCGACTCCGGTTTCGGCGGCTGACCCACCGCCGGTCCCGCCCGACGGTCCCGCCGCCGGGCGTACGGCCCCGTCGGCGTCCCCACCGCCGCGCGGCCGTCGTTGCCTTCCGCCCCGGCGGCCGGCCTCAGTCCGACGGCACCACGACCTCGACGCGCTGGACGAGGTTGTTGGCGAAGCCGCCCCGGTTCCACCGCTGCCCGACCGGCTGACTGCGGCCGGAGGCGTCGGTGGCACGGGCCCCGAGGACGTGCCTGCCCGGCGTGGCCGTCCACTCGTACCGCCACCGGCGCCAGGCGAACTCCCCGCCGACCTGCTCGTCCAGAGTGGCCGGTCGCCAGCTGACCCCGCCGTCGGTGGTGACCTCCACCGAGGCGACGGGTGCGTGGCCCGACCAGGCGCGACCGTCCAGGGTGCACGGACCGGCACGCAGCACGCGGGTGCGGGACATGAAGTCGGGGAAGCCGGGCGGACGGACCAGCGCCCGCGGCTCGATGCGGGTCACCGGCACCCCGGGGTCGTCGGCGTCCTCACGCAGCCGGTACGCGACCGCGTTCTGGTAGCCGTCGAACGCCTCGGTGCGTACGTCGATCGCGCGCAGCCACTTGACGTGCGCCATGCCGTACCAGCCGGGCACGATCAGCCGCAGCGGGGCGCCGTGCTGCGGCAGCAGCGGGGCCCCGTTCATCTCGTACGCCAGCAGCACCTCCTCGCGCAGCGCGTCGGCCGCCGGCAGCGCCCGCTGGTAGTCCTGCTCGACACCGCGTTCCACCCCGTGGTCGGCGCCGGTGAAGACCACGTCCACGGCGTCGGCGGCGATGCCGGCCTCGCGCAGCAGCGGCGCCAGCGGCGTGCCCGTCCACTCGGCGTTGCCGACCGCCTCGACCAGCCACGGCTGACTGACCGGCCGCGGGTGCAGCAGGGCGCGCCCGTTGCCCGCGCACTCCAGCGTCACCCGTCGGGTGACCCGGGGTCGCTCGCGCAGCGCGGCCAGGTCGAGCGTCAGCGGCCGGTCCACCGCGCCGGCCACGGTCAGCGCGTGCGTGGCCGGGTCGAGGTCCGGGATGTCGTAGTGGATGAGCAGGTAGTGCAGGCCGGCCGGGGTCACGTCGTAGCGCAGCGCCTCCAGCGGGATGCCGTGGTTGCGGGCGGCGAGCTGCAACTCCTCGGCGGTGATCCCCTCGCCGGGCTCCGCCACGCGTGACGCCCCGCTGGCGTCGTCCACTGTGGTCATCGAGGCCTCCCCCGGCCGACGGCGGCGGCTCCGCCGTGCGCCCGTCCCAGCCTAGGGCCGACGCCGCCGCGCCGGGGACGCCGGGTGATTCCCCACGCCGTCACCCACCGCGCCCTCCGGCTCCGGGCGTCACGCTCCACGGGCTCCGACCGCTGCGCCCATCGGCTCCGACCGTCGTGCTGTGCGGCTCCGACCGTCGTCCCCGGTGGGCGCCGCCGGTCGCTAGCCGAGCAGGGGGGAGGGGTAGCCGCCGGTGGCGTCGGTCGGCGGCTGGTCGGGGCGGTGACGGGCGAAGGCGTCGACCCTGCCCCAGCGGCCGGGAATGTCCAGCAGCGCGATCCGCTGGAAGCTCGGTGGGAGCGCCGCGTCGACGGCGAGGTGCCCCTCGTGCGGGTCGATGCCGAGCATGGCCCGGATGAGGAGCAGGGACGCGCCGCTGGACCACGCCTGGGGGCTGCCGGCGGTGGGGTAGCGGACGGGGTACCGGGTCGTCTGGCGGTCGAAGCCGCCGAAGGCCTCCGGCAGGCGGCCGTGGAAGTAGGTCGCGGCGGCGATGATGCCTTCGGCGATGCGACCGGCCTCGGCGGCGAACCCGTAGCGGCGCAGGCCCCAGGCGATGAACGAGTTGTCGAAGGGCCAGACGGTCCCGTTGTGGTAGCCGAGCGGGTTGTAGCGGCCCTGACCCTCGGCGAGGGTGCGTACCCCCCAGCCGGAGAAGAGCGCGGGGCCCATCAGGTGCTCGACGATGCGCGGGGCCCGGTCCGGGGGCACGATGCCGCTCCACAGCAGGTGCCCGATGTTGGAGGACAGGGCGTCCACGGGGGTGCCGTCGTGGTCGAGGGCGAGCGCGTAGTAGCCGCGCTCGTCGATCCAGAAGTCCCGGTTGAACCGGTCCTTCAGCGCCGCCGCCTCCCGCTCCAGCCGGTCGGCGTACGCGGGGTCGTCCCAGAACGCGCGCGCGAGGCGGGCCGCGCGGACCTTGGCGTCGTAGGCGTAGCCCTGCACCTCGCAGGTGGCCCGGGGAAAGCCCGGCAGCCTGCCGTCGGCGTAGGAGACGCCGTCCCAGGAGTCCTTCCAGCACTGGTTCTCCAGGCCGGTGGCGCGGTTGCGCCGCTCGTACCAGACGTAGCCGGTGGAGGTCAGGTCCGCGTACCGGTCGATCCACTCCAGGGCCGCCCGGGCCTCCTTCTCCAACTCCTTGACCAGCGCCCCGTCACCGGTCCACCGCTCGTACTCGTCGAGCAGCACCACGAACAGCGGCGAGGCGTCCACGGTGCCGTAGTACGGCGAGTGGGGCTGCTCCTCGAAGGCGGCCGATTCGCCGTAGCGCAGCTCGTGCAGGATCCGCCCGGGGTCCTCGTCGAGGATGTCGTCCCGGCGACCGCCTTGGAGGAACGCGAGGATGCGCAGCGTCGGCGGGGCCAGCGACGGTGTGACGTGCAGGGTCTGCAGACAGGTCAGCAGGCTGTCGCGGCCGAACAGGGTCATGAACCAGGGCAGCCCCGCCGCTGGCACGGTGGCGCCGCCGAGGGACAGCGGTGCGAAGCGCAGCGCCGCCAGGTCCACGATGCTGCGCTGGTACACCTGCCGCAGAGCGCTGTTGTCGGTGTCCAGCCGGGGTGCCTGCGTGACCCACGCGCGTACGGCGTCCGGCAGGGTCGAGTCGTCCGGGCGCAGCGCGCGCACCGCCGCGCGCCAGTCGTGGCCGTCGGGACGCAGCACCCGCATCGTCACCCGTAGCTGCGTGGACCACTGCTGCCCGGGCCGCAGCCGGGGCCGGAACCGGACGCCGCGCGCATCGACGCTGGCCGGCTCACTCGCCGAGACGCGCACCTCCCGCCGGAACGTGCCGCGTCGGTAGCCCAGCACCAGTTCGCTGTCACCGACCTCGGAGTAGTAGGTGCCGGCCTTCTCGCGGACGTCGAACTTGATGTCGAAGATGTCGGCGAAGTCGGCGGCCACCTCCAGCCGCACGTCGAGGTCGACGTCGTGCTCGCCGTAGTTGAACACCGTCACCGACTCGGTCAGGTCCGGCCCGATCCGCCGCCGCCGGATCGCCGACACGTCGGCCTGCACGTAGTCGGTCTGCCCGCCCGGAACCAGGAAGAACGCCGCCTCGAAGTACTGGCTGTCGTCCACCGACAGCGCGGTCAGCCGCTCGCCGCCGATCGTGAGGATCCAGCGGGAGAGGAAGCGGGTGTCGGCGGCGAACAACCCGGTCGGCGTGTCGGGCGCGGCGTCCACGTCACCGCTGGAGTCGGACACGATGAACGAGTTGCCGTCGATGCACGACACGGTGCCCGCGATGTCCCTCACCTGGCCGCCCCCCGCGTCCAGGGCGCACCGGCCTCGCGCGGCACGGCCGGCGCGGGGAACAGCAGACCCATCCGCAGCGCCAGGCCGAAGTCGCCGTCGACCATGATCTCGCCGCGCAGGATCGCGGCCAGCCCGTTCAGCTCACCCCGCGCCATGGTGTCCGCGACCTCGGAGGACATGGTGAACACGGCGTCGGCGGGACCATCGTCCTGGGACAGCCGCAGCCTGCCCTGGTCGATGGTCAGCAGCCACCTCCGCACCCGATCACCGTCGCGGATGTCGAACCGGACGCTGCCGGACAGCCGGCACAGCCGCGGCTCAAACTCCGTGCTCGCCAACTGCTCGAAGAACGCTTCGGTCACCGGAATTCGACCTCCAGCCCCCTCTGGCCAGGTGCAGGCGGCGGCATACCCGCCGGACGAGGGGCTAACCCGCACCGCCCCGACGCGTCGCCGCAGGCGGCCACCCGCGGCGAGATCGCCGGGGACGCGTGCCGGCCGTCAGCCGACGAACGTGAACATCGTCGCGCCGGGCGGCAGGGCGCGGGGTACGCCGAGGAAACGCTGGACCAGACGGCGTGCCTAGCAGACTGCCCGGCCCCGTGGGGGGCCGTCCACAGGACGACAGTCGTCCACAGGTGACGGTGTCGCCGGTGGCGGGTGCGGGCAGGCGCCGGGCAGGCTGCGCCCATGCGACCTGCCGCCCGTACCGCCGTCGCGCTCTGCGCCGCCCTGCTGTCCCTCGGGCCCGCCGCACCCGTCCCCCGGCCGGCCGCGTCTGGCGTCCGGCCGTCCGCGCCCGGTTCCTGGCCGTCCACGCCGGTGGTCCGGCCGGTCCCGGCGGCACGGCCGTTCGGTGCGGTCGTGCCGGCCGGTGCGGTGTCGCCCGGGGTGGCGCGGTTCCGGTGGCCGCTCGACGGCGTTCCGCGCCCGGTGCGCCGGTTCGACCCGCCGCCGCGACCGTGGCTGCCCGGGCACCGGGGAGTCGACCTGGCCGCCGCGCCCGGCGCGACCGTGCGGGCCGCCGGCGCCGGCACGGTGCTCTTCGCCGGCCTGGTCGCCGGCCGTCCCGTCGTCACCGTCGGGCACACCGACGGCCTGCGGACCACCCACGAGCCGGTGTCGCCGGCGGTCCGCGCCGGCGAGACACTGGCGGTCGGGGCGCCGCTGGGCGTCCTCCTCGCCGGCCACCCGGGCTGCCCCGCCCCCGCCTGCCTGCACTGGGGGCTGCGGCGCGGCGCCGAATACCTCGATCCGCTGGCCCTGCTCGGCCTGGGACCCGTGCGGCTGCTGCCGCTCGACGGCGCAGACCCGGCCCTCAGCGCTGGGCGAGCAGCGGGGGCAGCCGCACCGAGAGCCGTTCGTACTCGTCCGGGGTGTTGTAGACCTGCGCGCAGAGCCGCAGCCAGCCCCGTCCGTTCCAGGCCATGACGGCGACCTCGGTGGCGAGCCGGTCGGCGATCCGTTCCCGCAGCGCCCGCGCCGCCTCGAACGTGGTGCCGAGGCCCGCCGGCAGCGGCACGATGCGCATGGCGACCCCCGGCCCGCCGGGGTCCGGCAGGTCGGCGGGGGCCACCCCGAGCGCGTCCCCCAGCACCCGCTGGCCGTACGCCGCCAGCGCGGCGTTGTGCCCGCGTACCCGGTCGGGGCCGAGGCTGCGCAGCGTGAACAGGCCCACCGGCGCGGCCAGCCAGCCCGTGTAGTCCTGCGTCGCCGCCCACTCGACCCGGCGGGGAAACCCTGACTCCTGCTCCCACGAGACGGCCAGCGGCTCGATCCGTTCCCGCCACGACGGGGCGACCACCAGCACGGCGGTGCCGCGCGGCGCGTACGCCCACTTGTGCAGGTTGCCCACCCAGAAGTCGGCGCCGACGTCGCTGACCGGCGTCGGCAGCATGCCCGGGGCGTGGGCGGCGTCGACGAGGACCGGAATCCCGTGCTCCCGGGCCACGCCGACGAGCGCGGCGACGGGGAAGAACCGGGCGGTCGCCGAGGCGAGCTGGTCCACGACGAGCAGTCGGGTCCGGCCGGGGCGCAGCCCGGCGCGGACGAGCTGGACGATCTCCTCGTCCGAGGCGGTCAACGGCACGGGCAGCACCCGGGCGACGGCCCCTGTACGCCGGCACTCCCGCGCGACGGAGAGGCCGACCGCGCCGTAGCCGTGGTCCGTGGCGAGCACCTCGTCGCCGGGGCGCAGGCCGAGCGACTGGAGCACCACCGCCACGCCGGTGGTCGCGTTCGGGACCAGGGCGGTGCCGTCGGGGTCGGCGCCCAGGAAACCGGCCAGGTGCCGGCGGGCGTGGGCGATCCGGTCGACCAGGCCCTGGGTGAAGAAGCGCAGCGGGTTGGCCTCCATCTCGTCGCGCAGCCGCTGCTGGGCCCGCTGCACGACGAGCGGCACCGCGCCGAAGGAGCCGTGGTTCAGGTGGCTGACCGCCGGGTCGAGCGAGAAGAGCAGGCGGGCTGCCACGATCGGCTCGGGCGGCTGCGGCAGGCTCACCCGATGATCGTAGCGACCCGTCGATGTCCCGCCGCCGTTCCGCGGCTGATCCGGGCCCAGCCTCCTCGAACACGGGCAGGCCGCCCGTTCCCGCGCCACGACGGCACCATCGCCGCTACGGTCCGTTTCAACCGTGACTGGCTGCGCCGGATCGCGACGACGGCGGTGCAGCCCGCTCGCCCGATACCACACAGGTATTTTTATGCCCCACAGGTATCAGCGGAGCGGATGCTGCCCGGCCGGCTGGTCGGGGTGTTGACCCTTCTGAAACAGCTACGCGCGGGGGTGGGCCTGGCGGTAGGCGGCGCGGAGCCGCTCCACCGACACGTGCGTGTAGATCTGGGTGCTCGCCAGGGAGGAGTGCCCCAGCAGCTCCTGCACCGCCCGCAGGTCGGCGCCGCCCTCGAGCAGGTGGGTGGCCGCCGAGTGCCGCAGCCCGTGCGGGCTGACCGGAGGCAGGCCGGCGGCCTGCGCGTACCCGCCGACGATCCGCCGTGCCGTAGTCGGGTTGAGCCGTCCGCCGCGGGCGCCGAGCAGCAGCGCGTCGCGGGAGCGCGGTGCGGTCAGTGCCGGCCGGCCGTGGCGCAGCCACTCGTCGAGCGCCCGCTGCGCCGGCACCCCGTACGGGACCGCGCGCTCCCGGCCGCCCTTGCCGAACACCCGCACGACCCGGCGCGCGTGGTCGACGTCGGCGACGTCGAGGCCGCACGCCTCGCTGATCCGCACCCCCGTGCCGTAGAGCAGCTCCAGCAGCGCCCGATCGCGCAGCAGCACCGCCTCGGCCGCCCCGTCCGGCGTACGGGACGGCTCCGGCGATGCCGGCGACGCGGACCCGGAGTCGTCCTCGGCGGGTGACGCCGACCGGGGTTCGTCCCGGGTGGGCGGCGTCGGCCCGGGAGCGGCGAGCCGGCCCGGCGCCTCGACCAGGGCGGCAGCCTGGTCGGCGCGCAGCACGGTCGGCAGGTCCCGGTGGGCCCGTGGGCTGGCCAGGGCGCCGGCCACGTCGGCGGGGAGCAGCCCGCAGCGGTGCGCCCACGCGCTGAACGTCCGCGCCGAGGCCGCCCGGCGGGCGAGCGACGTCCGGGCCGCCCCCGTCGTCCGCTGCTTCGCCAGCCAACTGCGCAGCACGGAGAGGTCCAGCTCCGGCAAGTCGGCGCACCCCATCCGGTGGGCGTGGTCCAGCATCGACACCACGTCACCGACGTACGCCCGCACGGTGTGGGCGGAACGGTTGCGCACCCCGGCCAGGTGCGCGGCGAAGTCGTCCACCGCCTCCCGCATGCCCGGCGGGAGAGCCTCGTGGGTCGCCCGGGTGCCCTTCGTCTCCCGGCTCACCGCGGCTCCCTGCCGGGCACCCGCCGGCCGGCCGGCGCACCTCGCGGCGGCGTCCCGCCCGGTCGAGCGGGCGCGGCGGTGCGGGTCGAGGCCGTGACGGCGGTGGACGGCGGATCCTCGGGCGGCACGGGCCCAGCCTACGGACGGCCGGCGGAACCGGCAGGACACCGGGCCGGCGTACCGGGGAGGACCAGGTCGGTGCCGACCTCGCCCCGGGGCGCGCCGTCGGGTTGACGATCTCGGCCGGGTTGCGCGGCCGGACAGGTGCCGCAGCTCCTCGCCGAGGTGCGCTGCCTCGCCGAGGTGGCCCGGTCGACGCCGGAGATGACGCACGTGCGCCTACTCGACCGGTTGGTGCGGCGCTGCCGGCAGGAGCGCGCGACGGAGATCCGCTTCGAGGGCGACTGACGGCGGTTCGTGCTCCGTCCGGCACCTCACGCTCCGTCCGGCGTCGCCGCTCGCCTCGCGGTCTGCTCCCTGGGCGGTGGCGCGAGGGCGTACCCGTCGTCGCGGCGGAGCACCAACGCCAGCTCCTCGAGCATCGACAGCTTCCGCAGCGCGGTACGGACGGGCACTCCCGCCCGCGCGGCGAGGACGTCCACGCCCACCGCGCCCCGGCGGGGCAACGCCTCCACGACGGCCCGCGCGTCGTCGTCGAGCAGGTCGGCCGGCCGCTGAGGGCCACGCGGTACGGGTGCCAGGTCACCGATCCGCCCGACCTCCTCCAGCACCTGCGCGACGCCGGTCACCAGCCGGGCCTTCGGATGCTCCCGCAGCGTCTCGTGGGCGCCGACGGACATCGCCGACGTGACCGGGCCGGGCACCACCATGCTGGGCTTGCCCAGGGCGAGCGCCCGGTGCGTGGTCTGCGTGGCGCCGCTGCGGGCGGCCGCCTCCACCAGCACCGTGCCGAGGGTGCCCGCCGCGATGACCCGGTTGCGGATGAGGAACCGGGGCCGGAGCGGGTCGGCTCCCGGCATCCACTCGCTGACCAGCAGCCCGGTGTCGGCGATCCGGTCGAACAGCGCCGCGTTGCCCATCGGGTACGGGCGGTCCACGCCGCAGGCGAGCACCGCCACCGTGCGCCCACCGGCGTTGAGGGCGCCCCGGTGGGCTGCGGCGTCGATGCCGAAGGCGCCGCCCGAGACCACGGTCCAGTCCCGCTCGGCCAGCCCGTAGCCGAGTTCCGTGGCGACGTGCGTGCCGTAGCCGCTGGCGGCGCGGGCACCGACCACCGCAACGGAGCGGTCGAAGGCCTCCCCGAGCGGCCACGAGCCGCGTACCCAGAAGCAGAGCGGGGGAGCGGTCTCGACGTCCACCCGCCGGTAGGCCTCGGGCAGCCGGAGCCGGCGCAGCTCGTCGACCCGGACGGGCCACTCCTCGTCGCCGGGGACGACGAGCCGGGCGCCGAGCCGGTCCGTACGGGCCAGCGCCTCGGCCGCGACGGCCCTGGCGTCGCCGGCCGCGCAACGGGCCGCCACGCTGTTGCGCAACGTCTCGTCCGGCGCGCCCCCGTCGAGCAGCAGGTCGAGCGCCGCCACCGGACCCAGCCGGTCCACCAGCCGGTGCACCGACCGGGTGCCCGGTTCGGCGAGCCAGGTGAGCGCCACCCGGGCCAGCGTCTCCTCGTCGATGCTCACGTCGCGTCCCCCGTCCTCAGTTGAATGGCCTCCCGTACGTCCTCCCGGTCGGGACGGTCCCGACCGTCCAGGTCCGCGATGGTCCAGGCCAGGCGGATGATCCGGTCGAAGCCCCGGGCCGACAGCGACCCGGAGTCGAGCCGGGCCCGCAGCTCGGCGGTGTCCGGCGCGGGCAACCGCCAGGGCGGGCGGCGCAGGTACGGGCCGGGTATCTCGGCGTTGACGCGGTGGCCGAGCACCGCCCAGCGCGCGGCCGCCGCCTGCCGGGCCACCGCCACCCGTTCGGCGACGGTGGCGGAGGCCTCGCTCTCGACGGTGGCCTCCATCAGCTCGGCCGCCCGGACGGGCGGCAGCCGCACCTGCACGTCGATCCGGTCCAGCAGGGGCCCGGAGAGCCGGCTGAGGTAGCGCCGCCGGGCCTGCGGCGGGCACTCGCAGTACGCGTCCCCGGCCGGCCTGGCGCACGGGCACGGGTTGGCCGCCAGCACCAGCTGGGTACGGGCCGGGTACTCGGCGCCGCCCCGGCTGCGGGCCAGCCGGACCCGGCCGTGCTCCAGCGGTTGGCGCAGTGCCTCCAGCGCGCCCCTGCTGAACTCGGGCGCCTCGTCGAGGAAGAGCACGCCCCGGTGGGCGAGTGAGATCGCGCCGGGGCGCGCCAGCCCGGACCCGCCGCCGACCAGCGACGGCACCGTCGCCGTGTGGTGTGGCGCCTGGAACGGCGGGCGGCGCAGCAACCGGCCGCCCGGCGGCAGCAGCCCGGCGATCGAGTGCAGCGCGGTGACCTCCAGCGCGGCCTCGTCGTCCAGTTCCGGCAGGATCGACGGGAGGCGCTCGGCGAGCATGGTCTTGCCCGCTCCCGGCGGCCCGACCAGTGCCAGGTGGTGCCCGCCCGCTGCGGCCACCTCCAGGGCCCTGCGGCCCAGACCCTGCCCCGCGACCTCGGCCAGGTCTGGCCCACCGCGGGTCGGTGGCGGGCCGTCCGACCCCGGTTCGATCAGGGGCGAGCCGTCGCGGATGAAGCTGACCAGCCGGTGCAGCGTGTCGACCGCCCGGACCCGGACCCCGGGGACGACCGCCGCCTCGGCGGCGTTGCCGGCCGGGACGATCACCTTCCCGACGCCGGCCCGGGCGGCGGCGGCGACCATCGGCAGCACGCCGCGCACCGGGCGGACCGCGCCGTCGAGCCCCAGCTCGCCGAGGACCACCACGTGTTCCAGCGGCAGCAGCGGCAGCTCGCCGGAGCCACCGAGCAGGGCCGCCGCTATCGCCAGATCGAACGCGGAACCGAACTTCGGCAGGTCGGCGGGGAGCAGGTTGAGCGTGATCCGCCGGTTGGGCCACCGCTGACCCGAGTTGACCACGGCCGCGCGGACCCGGTCCCGGGCCTCGTGCAGGGCGGTGTCCGGCAGCCCCGAGATCACCACGGCCGGCAGCCCGGCCGCCAGGTCGGCCTCGACCTCCACCAGATGCCCGGTGACGCCGACCAGGCCCACGCAGAGCACCTTCGCGTAGCTCACGACGCCGCCCGCCGGCGCCCGCCGCACGATCCCGTCCGGTCGCGCCCGCCCATCAGAACGCCCCCTTGAGGTGCTCGATCCTGGCCGCGCCGGCGCCGGTGAGGCGTACCGAGACGACGTCGAAGCGCACCTCGTCGGCGGTGGTGCCGGTGTCGGCGAGCCACCGGGCGGCGAGCCCGCGCAGCCGCCGCGCCTTGGCCGGTACGACCGCCTCGGCCGGCGGCCCGAACTGGTCGGTCCGGCGGGTCTTGACCTCGCAGAAGGCGAGCACCGGCCCGTCCCAGGCGATGATGTCGATCTCCCCGGCGGCGCATCGCCAGTTCCGGGCCACCGGGCGCAGTCCCGCCCCGATCAGGTGCCGGACGGCACACCGCTCCCCGTACGCGCCGACCGCCTGGTTCCGCTTCGTCATGTCCGGCACGGTGCCCCCGGCGGGCGCGGCGGCGCCGCCCCGCGTCCCGTGATCTGTGGACGGTGGACGAGCTGTGGACGAACGGACGATCATGCCCTCGCCGTGCTATGCGGCCGGACCGCCGTCCCTGAGCGTCGCCGGGCGGTGACCCGGTGCGCGGGGGGACGCGGGTGCCCAGGGGGCGAATGGCGCCCGTGGAGCCGGTCGCATACGGTGCCGGACGTGGACGGACGACGGAACTTTGTCGAAGATCAGGAGTCGCGCTGGTATCCGGCCGATCGCGACCGTGACCGTGAGAGCGGCTTCGGGGAGGCGGACTGGCGTGGCCCGGCCGAGACGCGGTACCGGGACGACGACCTGAGCGCCCCCGAACCGCGCCGGGCCGCCGAGGACGCCCGCTTCGGCGAGGCCGTGGGCACCCGGCGTGGCGAAGCAGGACGTTTCGGCGCGTCGACAGAGCCCGACTCGGGCCGCTTCGGCGCCGTCGAGCCCGACTCCGGCCGTTTCGGCGCCGTCGACGCCGACCGGGGCCGCTTCGGCGGGCCGGAGGACTCGGGTCGGTTCGCGGTCACGGGGCCGGAGGACTCGGGTCGGTTCGCCGTCGGCGGAGCGGAGGACTCCGGCCGGTTCGCGGTGACCGGCCCCGAGGACTCCGGTCGGTTCGCCGTCACGGGGACGGAGTCCGGGAGGTTCGGCGACGGCGATTCGGGACGCTTCGCGGCGGTGCCGCCGCTCGGGGACGCCCGGTCGGAGACCGAGGGATACCGGGCGAGCCGCTCGCGTCGGGCCGGGGCCGACCCGGACGTCTCGGGGGAACTGCCCGCCGACCGCCCGGGGCGACGCGCCGCCCGGGAGTCGAGGGACGCCCGCGACGCGCTGTCGACCTCCGGCGTCGACGCACTGGCCGGGGCGGGGCCCGTCGAGCGGGCCGTGGACCCGACCCGCCCGGCGCCGCTGGGCGGCTATCCGATCGTCGCGCCCGCCCGGGCGGCCGAAGCCCCGAGCCCGGTGGAGACGCCGGTCGACGAGCCCGCCCGGCCGGTCGAGCCCCCGAACCCGCTGGAGATGCCGACCGGGCCGATGACGCCGATCGCGCCCCGCACCGAGCTCGCGCCGGGAGAGTTGGCGGCGTACCCCCCGGTGGTCGCCCCGCACCCGGGAGCCCCGGCGGGCGACGGCGTCTACCGGACCCGACGGCCGGCGCTGGCCGCGCTCTTCACGCTGCTGGTCCTGGTGTTCGAGGTGCCCGCGTTGCGGGTGCTGCTCAGCGGCGTGACCGGCGACCCGGTCTCGGCCGCCGACGTCGTGGTGGGGATCTTCCTGGTCTGCGGCCTGCCGATCTTCGCGATCGGCCTGTACGGGCTGCGCACCGGCGGGCTGTCGCTGGCGGAGGGGAGCCGGGGCTGGCTGCGCCCGCCGACGGCGTACCTGACCGTCGGCCTGGTGCTCTTCGTCGCCGCCGCCCTCGCGGTCGGCTGACCCTCGACCGCCGGGGCGGCTACCCGGGCCCGCGGGGCGGCACCGCGCGGTGCCCGCGGACCGCTTCATCCGCCTCGCCGCCGACGGCGATCAGCAGGCCGCCGAGCGCGGACCGGCCGCCCGGCAACGCGGCTGGCGCGACGCCCGCGGGACCGCTCCGCCGACGGCGAGCACCGGTCGGGGCGGGCGCGCCGAGTGCCGGAAATGGGCGATCCGACCCCTTCCCCGCACCCGAGGCATCGGGGGCGGGGAAGGGGCGTACACTGGTCGACTGGCGACCGCCTCGCGCGGTCGACCTCGCGCGCCCTCTCCACGAGCCGTCGTGGGGCGACGGCCTCCCTGGTCCCGATCTTGGTCGGGCCCGCCATGGCCGCCGACCGGGCGCCAGGACGCCCGGCCGCCTGGCCGGGCGGAACAACCAGGGACCACGAGGAGTACCCCACCATGGCCGTCGTGACCATGCGTCAGCTGCTGGAGAGCGGTGTCCACTTCGGGCACCAGACCCGGCGCTGGAACCCGAAGATGAAGCGCTTCATCTTCACCGAGCGCAACGGTATCTACATCATCGACCTGCGCCAGACCCTCGACTACATCGAGAAGGCCTACGAGTTCGTGCGCGGGACCGTCGCCGAGGGTGGCAGCATCCTCTTCGTCGGCACCAAGAAGCAGGCCCAGGAGGCCATCGCCGAGCAGGCGACCCGGGTCGGTCAGCCCTACGTCAACCACCGCTGGCTCGGCGGCATGCTGACCAACTTCCAGACGGTCTACAAGCGGCTCCAGCGGATGAAGGAGCTGGAGGCCCTCGGTGACCTGAGCGGCACCGCCGCCGGGTACACCAAGAAGGAGACCCTGCAGCTCTCCCGCGAGAAGATCAAGCTGACCCGCACCCTCGGCGGTCTGCGGGACATGCAGAAGCTTCCGGCCGCGATCTGGGTGGTCGACACCAAGAAGGAGCACATCGCCGTCGACGAGGCCCGCAAGCTGGGCATCCCGGTGATCGCGGTCCTCGACACCAACTGCGACCCGGACGAGGTCGACTTCCCGATCCCGGGCAACGACGACGCGATCCGCTCGGCCGAGCTGCTGACCAAGGTCGTGGCCGCCGCCGTCGCCGACGGCCTGATCGCCCGTTCCGGCCGTCGTCGCGGCAGTGACGAGAAGCCGGAGCCGGGCGTCGCCACCGACGAGCCGCTGGCCGAGTGGGAGCGCGAGCTGCTCGAGGAGCCGAAGAAGGCCGACGAGCAGGCACCGCAGGCGCAGGCCGAGCAGGCCCCGCAGGCACAGGCCGAGCAGGCCCCGCAGGCACAGGCCGAGCAGCCGGCGACCGCCGCCGCGGAGTGACCGCACCGCCGCTTCCCCGCCGCCCGTTCTCCCGGGCGGCGGGGAAGCGGCAGGTACGCCGGGCACGTCGCGCCCGGATCCGGGTAACCGGCACCAGGACCAACCCACCCGCAGTCTCAACACCGAAGAGAGAGCCATGTCCAACTTCACCGCCGCGGACGTCAAGAAGCTCCGCGACCTCACCGGCGCCGGCATGATGGACTGCAAGAAGGCGCTGACCGAGGCCGAGGGCGACTTCGACAAGGCCGTCGAGATCCTGCGCGTCAAGGGCGCCAAGGACGTCGGCAAGCGGGCCGGCCGTACGGCCGCCAACGGTCTGATCGCCCACTCCGGCAAGGCGCTGCTCGAGCTCAACTGCGAGACCGACTTCGTCGCCAAGACCGACGCCTTCATCGAGCTGGCCCAGCAGCTGGTGGAGCACGGCGAGCGCAGCGGCGTCGGCACCGCCGAGGAGCTGCTCGCGACCGAGCTGGACGGCAAGACCGTCGCCGACCTGGTGCAGGAGCAGTCCGCCAAGATCGGCGAGAAGCTCGTTCTCAACCGGTTCGCCAAGCTCGACGGCACCACCGCCGTCTACCTGCACCGCAAGAGCCAGGACCTGCCCCCGGCGGTCGGCGTGCTGGTGCAGTACACCAGCACCGCCGGCGACGAGGCCTCCGACTCGGACGCCCGTGGCGTCGCGATGCAGATCGCGGCCATGCGCCCGAAGTACCTCACCCGCGACGAGGTGCCGGCCGACGTCGTCGAGTCCGAGCGGCGCATCGCCGAGCAGACCGCCCGCGAGGAGAACAAGCCCGAGGCGGCCCTGCCGAAGATCGTCGAGGGTCGGGTGAACGCGTTCTTCAAGGACTACGTCCTGCTCGAGCAGGCGTCCGTCGCCGACAACAAGAAGACGGTGAAGCAGCTGCTGGCCGAGGCCGGCATCGACGTCACCCGCTTCGTGCGGTTCGAGGTCGGCCAGGCCTGAGCCGCCCCGGGCGCTTCGCGCGCCGCGGGCAGGGGAACGTCGACGAGGAGGCCGCCGGTGTACGTGACAGGCACCGCGGCCTCCTCGTCACATAGGGTCGGCTACGGCAGTTTCGCGGTTACGGGGCGTACGGGACGTGCGCATGGGGAAGGGCGGGCGGATGACGCAGGTTGTGAGTGACCGGAGTCTGGCGGCGGACGATCCGACGGCGCCACCTCCCGGCCGGGCCCGCCGGGTGGTGCTGAAGCTCTCCGGTGAGGTGTTCGGCGGGGGCGCGATCGGGGTGGACCCGGACGTCGTGCAGGCCATCGCCCGGCAGATCGCCACCGTGGTCCGCCGCGGCGTGCAGGTGTCGGTGGTGGTCGGCGGCGGCAACTTCTTCCGGGGTGCCGAGCTGCAGAAGCGCGGCATGGACCGGGCCCGGGCCGACTACATGGGCATGCTCGGCACCGTGATGAACTGCCTCGCCCTGCAGGACTTCCTCGAGAAGGAGGGCATCGAGACGCGCGTGCAGAGCGCGATCACGATGGCCCAGGTCGCCGAGCCGTACATCCCGCTGCGCGCCATCCGGCACCTGGAGAAGGGCCGCGTGGTGATCTTCGGCGCGGGCGCCGGCATGCCGTACTTCTCCACCGACACGGTGGCCGCCCAGCGGGCGCTGGAGATCCGCGCCGACGTGGTGCTGATGAGCAAGAACGGCGTGGACGGCGTCTACACCGCCGACCCGCGGATCGACCCGACCGCCAGCAAGTTCGACTCGATCACCTTCTCCGAGGTGCTGCGGCGTAACCTGCGGGTGGCCGACGCCGCCGCGTTCAGCCTGTGCATGGAGAACGGCCTGCCGATGCTGGTCTTCGGCGCGCAGGGCGACGACACCATCATCCGGGCCGTGGGTGGCGACAAGATCGGCACCCTGATCACCGCCTGAGCGGTCGCGTGACCCCGACCTCAGCGGTCCCTCCGACACGACAAGCCCACGACGAGCACAGAAGGAGGCGAGGAGACCGGTGATCGACGACACCCTCCTCGAGGCCGAGGAGAAGATGGAGCGTGCCATCGAGCACGCCAAGGAGGAGTTCGGCGCGATCCGTACCGGTCGCGCCAACGCCGCCATGTTCTCCAAGATCATCATCGACTACTACGGCAGCCCTACGCCGCTGCCCCAGATGGCGTCCATCGGGGTCCCCGAGCCGCGCATGGTGATCATCAAGCCGTACGACAACTCGCAGATCAACGCCATGGAGAAGGCGATCCGCGACTCCGACCTCGGCGCCAACCCGAACAACGAGGGCAACCAGCTCCGCATCCTGCTCCCGCAGATGACCGAGGAGCGCCGCCGAGAAATGATCAAGGTCGCCCGGCACAAGGGTGAGGAGGCCAAGGTGGCCATCCGCAACATCCGCCGCAAGGGCAAGGAGGAGCTGGACCGGCTCGTCAAGGACGGCGAGGTCGGCGAGGACGACGGCCGCCGCGCCGAGAAGGAACTCGACGACCTGACCCAGCGCTTCGTCGCCGCCGTCGACGACCTGGTCAAGCACAAGGAGAACGAACTCCTCGAGGTGTGAGTCGTACGCCGGCCTCCGCCGCCGACGACGGCATCGTGGCACCGGCGCTCCGCCGTCCGCTCGGGCGGCGGGGCCCGGTGCCACCGACGTCCGAGGGCCGTCACGGGCCCGGTCCGACGTGAGGAATCGGTGGGTGCAGTAGGCTCGGCAGGATTCCCGGCCACCCTGCGGTGAACGGTGGGGATCGGCCGGCCGTCGGGCGGGTCAACCGGACGGAACAGTCGCGCGGGTAGGGGAATGGTTGTGGTTGTGCGTCAGTCGGTGGATCTCGTACCGGTCCCGCTCGGTGCGTGATGTCCCACCTCGAGCCCCACGGTAGCGCCGAGCCCCGCGGCTGGGACCGTCCCGACACCCCCGCACCGGCGCCCGCCCTTCCCTGGCCGGAGCCCGAGATCGAGCCGGGCCAGTGGCACCGCGGTCCCGCCGTCCTCCCCGACGCGTACGCCGAGGCGCCGGCCCGCCCCCGCCCGCAGGCCGGGATGCCGGCGGGCGGTGACGCGGCCACGTCGAACGGCCATCGCGACCCCGACGACTCCGACTACCCGACCACCCAGCTAGAGCCGGTCCGCGACGTCGAGCCGGAGCCGATCCCCGCGCCGCCCCCGGGCCGCCGGCAGCGCGGCCGGCGCCGGGCCGGTCTCGACCGGCCACCGACCCAGCAGTCCGCCCCGAGCCGGGCCGGACGCAACCTGCCGGCGGCCATCGCCGTCGGCGTGGCCCTCGCTGCCCTGGTCGTGGTGCCGCTCTTCTTCTATCCGCCCGTCTTCCTGGTGGTGGTGGCCGCGGCGGTCGGCGTCGGCATCTGGGAGATGGCCCGGGCGGTACGCCGCAGCGGCGCGCACCCGCCGCTGGTGCCGCTGATCGCCGGCGGGGTGCTCACCGTCGGGCTGGCCTGGTTCTCCGGTCCCGACGCGCTGAGCCTCGGCCTGCTGGTGACCGTGCTGGGCACCATGGTCTGGCGACTCGGCGACGGGCCGGGCGGCTTCCAGCGGGACCTGACCGCCGCCACCCTCATCGCCGTGTACGTGCCGTTCCTCGGCGGGTTCGCCGCGCTGCTGGCGGCGGCGCCCGAGGACGGGCATCTGCGGGTGCTGGTGACGCTGGCCGCGGTGGTCCTCTCCGACACCGGCGGGTACGCGGCCGGCGTCAACTTCGGCAAGCATCCGATGGCCCCCTCGGTGAGCCCGAAGAAGTCCTGGGAGGGCTTCGCCGGCTCGGTCACCGCCGCGGCGCTGGGCAGCGCCCTGCTGCTCTGGCTGCTGCTCGACGTGGCCCCGTGGTGGGGCGCGCTCTTCGGGCTGGCGGTCTCCGGCGCCGCCGTCCTCGGCGACCTCGCCGAATCCATGATCAAGCGTGATCTCGGGGTCAAGGACATGAGCAACCTGCTCCCGGGCCACGGCGGCCTGATGGACCGGTTGGACTCGATCCTCTTCGCGTTGCCGACCGCGTACCTGCTCCTGGCAGTCTTCGTCCCGGTGCTGGAGTGAGGCGTGAATCACCCGTCGTCAGCGGTCCCGCCCGGGCGGCGGAGGGCGATTCGCCACCTCCGGACAGGTGTGTCGACAGTCCGGCGTGACAGACTGGACGGGCCATGACGAGCCTGCCCCTGATCCCCGCAGACCCCGACGCCCCCGGGCGGCGGCCCGCGATGCCTCCCCGTCACCTCGCCGATCTCGACCTCGCCGGCCGCCGGGCCCTGGTCGCCGAGCTGGGGGAGCCGGCGTTCCGCGCCAAGCAGGTCTCCACCCACTACTTCGGTCGCCTGGTGCGCGATCCGGGGCAGATGACCGACCTGCCGGCCGCCACCCGCGAGAAGCTCGCCGACCAGCTGCTGCCCCGGCTGCTCACCCCGGTCCGGGAGCTGGCGTGCGACGACGGCGCGACCCGCAAGGCGCTCTGGCGGCTGCACGACGGCTCGCTGGTGGAGAGCGTGCTGATGGGCTACCCGGACCGCGTCACCGTCTGCATCTCCAGCCAGGCCGGCTGCGGCATGGCTTGTCCGTTCTGCGCGACGGGCCAGGCGGGGCTCACCCGCAACCTCTCCACCGCCGAGATCGTCGACCAGGCGGTCTACCTGGCTGGGGTGGCCGCCTCCGGAGCGGTGGCAGGTTCGCCGCCGCGCCTGTCGCACGTGGTCTTCATGGGCATGGGCGAGCCGCTGGCCAACTACTCCCGGGTGGTCGCGGCGATCCGTCGGCTGGTCGCCCCGGCGCCCGAGGGGCTCGGGCTGTCGCAGCGCCACATCACGGTCTCCACGGTCGGGCTGGTCCCGGCCATCCGCCGACTGGCCAGCGAAGACCTCTCGGTGACCCTTGCGCTGTCGCTGCACGCCCCCGATGATGAGCTGCGCGACGAACTCGTGCCGGTCAACCAGCGCTGGAAGGTGTCCGAGGTGCTGGATGCGGCCTGGGACTACGCGGACCGCACGGGGCGTCGCGTGTCGATCGAGTACGCGATGATCAGAGACGTGAACGACCAGCCGTGGAGAGCCGATCTGCTCGGGCGGCTGCTGGCCGGGAAGCTGACCCACGTGAACCTCATCCCCCTGAACCCGACTCCGGGCAGCCGTTGGGACGCCAGCCCGAAGCCGGTCGAGCGCGAGTTCGTCCGGCGGTTGCGGGAGGCCGGGGTGTCGACGACGGTACGGGACACCCGGGGTCGCGAGATCGACGGAGCGTGTGGGCAGCTCGCCGCCGCCGAGGACATGGACACCGACCGGGCCGGGGAGAAGGCGTGACCGGGCGTAGCGAACGAGACCAGGAGACATAGTGGCGAGTCAGGGTCAGCGTTTCCGGCGTAAGGCGCTCCGCCGGGGATACAAGGTCGACGAGGTCGATGCCTTCCTGGACCGGGTCGAGGCGACGCTCGACGGCCGGCCCGTGGGTGCGCCCGTCGCCTCCCAAGAGGTCCACGACGTCGTCTTCCGGGTCCGCTTCAACGGCTACGACGAGTGGCAGGTCGACCTGCACCTCGACCGGGTCGAGCGGCAGTTGGCCGAGCTGGAGGAGCGCGGCGGCGTCGGCGGACGCGGCGGCGACCCCCGGGACGCAGACCGCCTGGGCCCGCCCGACCGCCTGGGCCCGCCGGACCGGATGGGGCCGCCGGCGCGTGACGATCGCGGCATGTCGCCGGTCCCGCAGCCGATGCCGCCCCGGGCGATGCCCGCGCAGGCCGGGCCGCCCGCCGACCGCTACGGCCGCTACGACGAGCCCACCGGCGCCTTCGCCGGCGGATACGACGGGCCCCGCGGCGGCTACGAGCCGCCGCGCGGCCCGGGCGGCCCCGGCCCGATGGGACCGGGCGGCCCGATGGGCCAGGGCGGCCCGCCGCCGCGCGGCCTTCCCGCCGGCCCCACCGGCTACGGCGACGGCCCGGGTGGCGGCTACGGCGACCGTCCGGGTGGCGGCTACGGCGACGGCCCCGGCGGCGGCTACGGCGACCGTCCGGGTGGTGGTTACGGCGACGGTCCGGGTGGCGGCTACGGCGACCGTCCCGGCAACTACGGCGATGGTCCCGGTGGCTACGGCGACGAGCCGCGTTTCGACGGGTTCGAGGCCGGCCGGCGCGCTCGCGCCGACATGACCGCCGAGATCCGTATGCCGGAACGCGACCTGCGCGACCTGCGGGACCGCGGCCCGGCCGGCCCGCCCCCGCAGCCGGGCTTCGGTGGCCCGCCGAACGCCGGCCCGCCCGTGGGTGGCCCTCCGGTCGGCGGCCCCCCGGTCGGTGGCCCGCCGCCGATGGTCGGTCCGCCGATGGCTGGCCCGCCCGGCAGCGACCTCTACCGCGTCGACCAGATCCGTCGCAGCTTCCAGGTGCGCCGGTTCGGCAGCGGCTACGACCCGGACCAGGTCGACCGGTTCTTCGACACGTTGCTGGGGGGCATGCAGGGCCGCAACGCGATGCCCGTGAACCCGAAGGAGCTGGACACGCTGCGCTTCCCGCTGGTGCCGGGCGGCTACTTCGAGGCCGAGGTCGACGCCGCGCTCAAGGACGTGCAGGACATCCTGTTCGGGCGCTGATCCGCGTACGGCGAGGGCCCGCTCCCCGATCGGGGGCGGGCCCTCGTGCGTGTGGTCTCCGGCGCGCGGACCGGTGCGACGCCGGCTGGCGCGGGTGCGTCAGGACCGCAGGCCGTTGCGCCGCAGCACGGCGTCGCCGATGACGATGACCAGCAGCAGCACGGCCAGGCCGATCAGCCAGATGTTCTCGACCATGCCCTCGTGGTTGCCGCAGAGCATCGCCAACAGGGCCAGCGCGGAGACCACCGCACCGATCCGCCCGGACTTGCGGTGCCCGGGCTTGTGCTGGTCTGGCGACGTTACCGGCTCGCTTCCTGCCACTGTCGGTCCTTCCCTCGCGATCGGATCTCCGGTTAGTCTGGCACGCCCCGTGCCGGGCCCGGCGCTGGGTCCGACCGATGGGGCGGACCGCACGATCCGCCCGGTCGAGACGGGCGTCAGCCGGAGGGCGTACGAGGGTGGCGGGCGGGGGACCAAGGTCCCGACGTCACCCGGGCGCATCGGCACTACCGGCGTCGCGGGTGGGTGGCCAGACTCCCTCCGGTAGCGTTTCTGGCGTACACCTTGTTTGTCGTTTTGAGGGGGAACTGCGGTGCGAGTGACCGGTACGGGACACGCCAGCATGCGGATCGACACGGCCGCGGGCAGCATCCTGTGCGACCCGTGGGTCAATCCGGCCTACTTCGCCTCCTGGTTTCCGTTTCCGGACAACTCGCTGCTCGACTGGGAGGCCCTCGGCGACGTCGACTACCTCTACGTCTCCCACCTGCACCGGGACCACTTCGACGCGGCGCACCTGAAGCGCTTCGTGTCGAAGGACGCCACCGTGCTGCTGCCCGCGTTCCCCACCTCCGAGATGGAGGACGAGCTGCGGGAGTTGGGCTTCACCAAGTTCCTCAAGGCGCCGAACGAGCAGGTCGTGGAGCTGGACGGCGGCCTGAAGATCATGATTCAGGCGCTGACCAGCCCGACCGACGGCCCGATCGGCGACTCCTCGCTCTGGGTGGAGTACGACGGCGTCCGGCTGCTCAACCAGAACGACGCCCGCCCCACCGACCTGGGTGTCTTCGCCGAGCTGGGGCACGTGCACGCGCACATGCTCCAGTTCTCCGGCGCGATCTGGTACCCGATGGTCTACGAGCTGCCGCAGGCGGCGAAGACGGCGTTCGGCAAGCAGAAGCGGGACCGGCAGTTCGACCGCACCTGGCGCTACATCGACGACCTGAAGGCCGACCACGTCTTCCCGATCGCCGGCCCGCCGTGCTTCCTCGACGACGAGCTGTGGCAGTTCAACGACATCCACGGCGACGAGGGCAACATCTTCCCCGACCAGTCGGTCTTCCTGAGCGAGTACGCCAAGGTCGGCGGCACCAACGGCGTCGTGCTGCTCCCGGGCAGCGTCGCGGAGATCACCACCGAGAGCTGCGAGACCAGTCACCCGGTGCCGGTGGAGGAGTTCTTCGCGAACAAGGTCGCCCACCTGGAGGAGATGCGCGAGCGCAAGCGGCCGGTCATCGAGGCGGAGAAGGCGTCCTGGCGCCACCCCGAGGTGGACGTGCTCAAGGAGATGCAGCGCCGGATCGAGCCGCTGCTGGACGAGTCGATCTACCTGGCCAAGGGGGTCGGCGGCCCGGTCCGCTTCGACCTGGTGGGCACCGACAGCTCGGGCGGGGAGACCGTCGAATCCATCGTGGTGGACTTCCCCGGCAAGCAGGTCCGCCCGTACGCCGACGAGAAGGTCCGCTACCGGTTCCGTACGGAGCGGGCGCTGATCGAGCACCTGCTGCACATCGGCGAGGTGGACTGGGTCAACTCGCTCTTCCTCTCCTGCCGCTTCTCGGCGGCCCGGATCGGCCAGTACAACGAGTTCGTCTACGCGTTCTTCAAGTGCCTCTCCACCGAGCGCCTCCAGTACGCCGAGGGCTGGTACGACGAGCACGAGCGCTCCAGCGACGCCGAGGACATCACCCTCGGCGACTGGGTGGTGCAGCGGCGCTGCCCGCACCTGAAGGCCGACCTGACCCGGTTCGGCATCGTCGACGGCGACCAGCTCACCTGCCAGCTGCACGGCTGGCGGTTCGACCTGCCCAGCGGCCGCTGCCTGACCAGCGTCGGGCACAAGGTCCGCGCCCACCGCGTCGACGCCGAAACCCCCGCCCCCGCCGGCGAGGTCCTCAGCTAGCTCCGAAGCGGGTCAGCGGGCCAGGTCGGTGAGGATGCGGCGGGCGGCGTTGTGGCCGGCGGCGCCGATGACGCTGCCGGCCGGGTGGCAGCCGGCGCTGCCCGCGTAGACGCCGTCGACGCCGGTGGCGTACGGCATCCGGTCGGTGAACGAGACGGTGTTGTCGACGTGGTGGATGTGCCCGCCGGTGATGCCGAAGTGCGCCTCGATGCCGGGCGGCGGCAGCGGCACCGCGTCGGCGATCAGGTCACCCGTGCCGGGGGCGTACCGCTCGCAGATGCCGACCAGCCGGTCGACGTAGCCGGGCAGCGCCTCGTCCCAGGTGGTGTCGGCCAGCGCGTACGGCACCGACTGCACGAAGAGCGCCGACGAGTGGTGCCCCCGGCCGTCGGACAGCGACTCGTCGACGGTGGTGTGCAGGTACCACTCGATGGTCGGCTCGTCGGGCAGCCGCCCCGCCTGCACGTCCGCCCACATGGCGCGCAGCGCCGTCATCGGCGACTCCCCGCCCCCGCCGGTCAGCGAGTCCGAGCCGGGCAGCAGGTGGATCGTCGAGCCGAACGGGCTGGGCGCGCCCTCGGGCAGGCAGGAGAACCGGGGCAGGCCGGTCAGCGCCAGGTTGAGCTTGAGGGTGGTGCCGGGGCGGCGGACCGCCGTCATCCGCTCGGCCAGCGGCGCCGGGAGCGCGCCGTCGGGCAGCAGGTCCATCAGCCGGTACGGGTCGCAGGCGCCGAGCACCACCCGCGCGGCGACCTCCCGCCCGTCGGCGAGGACGACCCCACTGGCCGCGCCGCCGTCCAGGGCGATCGCGCTGACCGGCGTGCCGGTGCGGATCGTCGCGCCGGCGGCGCGGGCGGCGTCGGCGAAGGTACGCGACACGGTGCCCATCCCGCCCTCGGCGATCATCCACGTGCCGTCGGAGCCGGGCAGCCGGCACATGTTGTGGACGAGGAAGTTGTGCCCCGTGCCCGGGTCGTCGGGGCCGGCGTTGAGCCCGGAGAGGCCGTCGGTGACCGCGTACATGCTGACGAGCAGCTCGGAGCGGAAGTCGAAGCGGGCCAGGTGCGCGGCGACCGAGCCGCGGACGAGGTCGACGAAGACCTGCCGCAGCGCCGGCCGGACGTACCGCTCGGCGGTCTCCTCGACGGGCAGCGGCTCGGCCAGCCAGGCGGGGGCGAGGTCGTCGCGCAGCGCGGCCAGCTCGGCCTGGAGGGCGTCGTCGGCGGCCACGTCGGCGGGGGAGAAGAACTCGGCGAGCTGCGCCCGGGTGGCCGCCGTGTCGCTGCCGAAGAGCAGGTAGGGCGAGCCGGGGCCACCGGGGGTGGGCAGGAAGTAGTGCGGGTCGCGGCGCAGCACGGGGATGCGCACGTCCAGCGTGGCGAGCAGCTCCGGCGGCATCAGCCCGAGCAGATACGACCCGGTGGAGTGGCGTAGCCCCGGCACCCGGGGGAACGGCGCCTCGGTGCGGGTGGCCCCGCCGATGACGTCGGCCGCCTCCAGCACCAGCACGTCGAGCCCGGCGCGGGCGAGCAGGATCGCGGACACCAGACCGTTGTGCCCGGCGCCGACGATCACCACGTCGGCCCGGGTCGGTAGCTCGTCACCCATGCCGGGGGAGCCTACTGCCCGCAGGCGCCGCCGGTCAGCCCTTCACCACCCGGTCGGCCCTCCACCGCCGGTCAGCCCTTCACCGCCGGGGCGGCCGTCGAAGGGTGGTCGTCCGTCGGTGGGGCGGCCAGCAGCTGGGCGGTGAACGTCTCCAGCTCCAGCTCGAAGAGCGCCTCGGCGTCGGTGACCGCCCAGTCGAACTGGTGGAAGACCTCCATGGCGACCAGGCCGTAGAGCCGGGTCCAGCCGGAGAGGAAGGCGTACGCGACCTCGACCGGCACCTCGCCGTGGCTGATCCGCAGCGGCTCCAGTCGCCGCCCACCCAGGCGCTGCCGGAGCAGCTCGGGCGGCGGGGTGCGGAACGGGGAGCGGTGCCACAGGTCGAGGATCGGCTGGATGAAGACCGCGCCGAAGCGGGAACCGGGGTGGCCCTGGTCGTCGCCGCCGTCGAGCGCGTTGCGGCCGGGGGTGGGGGCACCGAAGATCAGCCCGAACTCGGCCGGGTGCGCCACCGACCAGGCGCGGAACGTCCGGGACATGGTGAGCAGCTGGCCGACCGGGTCGGGGCCGGCGTCGTCCCGGGCCGCCTCCAGCAGCAGCCGCAGCTCGTCGTAGAGGTCGCCGGCCAGCGCCGCGACGAGGGCCTCCAGGCTGGGGAAGTAGCGGTAGATGGCCGGCGCGGTCATGCCCATGTCGCGGGCGATGGCCCGCAGCGAGACGGCGTCGACCCCGCCCGTCACCAACAGCCGCCGAGCCCCGTCCTTGATCTCGGCGACCGTCGCCGAGCGTAGGCGTTCCCGTCGGCTCGGTGCGTCCATCCGGCTGACTCCCTTGACCGAATCGACCGCCGTTGCCATAGTTAACGGCGTTCACTCAAATGAGCGATGGTCACAGCCTAGCCGTCGTCGGAGGGGGAGGCGAATGTTCGCCTGGTGGGGACAGATGGTCGTACGGCTGCGCTGGTCGGTGCTGGCCGCCGCCCTGGTGCTCGTCGCGGTCGGCTCCACCTGGGGGGTCGGGGTCTTCGGGCAGCTCACCGGTGGCGGCTTCGACGACCCGGCGAGCGAGTCCAGCCGGGCCGCCGAGCGGATCACCCGCGAGCTCGGGCCGCAGGGCGCCGACCTCGTCGTGCTCTGGTCCAGCGACGGGCCGACCGTCGATGAGCCCGCCTTCCGGGACCCGGTCGCGGCCACCGTCGCCGGGCTGCGCCAGCGATCGGAGATCACCAGCGTCACCACCTGGTACGACACCCAGGCTCCCGCGCTGCTCTCCACCGACCGCCGGGCCACCTACGCGCTGATCCAGCTCCGGGCCGCCGACAAGGACGACAAGGCCGCCGCGTACGAGGAACTGCGGCCCGCCCTGACGGCGCCCGGCGTACGGACCGAGGTCGGCGGCGCCACGGCGGCCCTTCAGGAGTCGAACGCGCAGACCACCGAGGACATCACCCGCGCGGAACTGCTCTCCATGCCGGTGCTGCTGGTGCTGCTCGTGCTGATCTTCGGCGGGCTGGTGGCGGCCTCCACGCCCCTGCTGATCGGCGGGCTCGCCATCCTCGGCGCGTTCGTCGCCGTCCGGCTGGTCAACATGGTCACCGACGTGTCGGTGTTCGCGATCAACGTCATCACCCTGATCGGCCTGGGCATGGCGGTCGACTACGCCCTGTTCGTGGTGAGCCGGTTCCGCGAGGAGTTGGCCGCCGGCCGGGACACCCCGGCCGCGATCCGGCGGACGATGGCCACGGCCGGGCGGACGGTGCTGGTCTCCGGGCTGACCATCGCGACCGCCATGGCCAGCCTGTTGATCTTCCCGCAGGCGTTCCTGCGCTCGATGGCGCTCGGCGGGATGGCCGCCGTGCTGGTCGCCATGCTGGCCGCGCTGACCGTGCTGCCGGCCCTGCTCGCGGTGCTCGGCCACCGGATCGACGCGCTGCGCGTACCGCTGCCGTGGCGGCGTGGGGCGCGCGGTGGGCGGCCGGCGGCGGGGGAGACGGGCGGCGCCTGGGCCCGGATCGCGCACAGCGTGATGCGCCGCCCGGTGCGCTACCTGGTCGGGGTGTCCGTGCTGCTCCTGCTGCTGGCCACGCCGATCCTGCGGATGGAGTTCGGCGGGTTCGACGACCGGGTGCTGCCCGCGAGCGCCGAGCCGCGGGTGGTCTCCGAGCGGATCGCCGCGGAGTTCCCCGGCGGCACGATCGCGCCGATCGACGTGCTGGTCTCCGGGGTGTCCCCGGAGCAGGTGCAGCCCTTCGCCGACCGGGTGGCCGCGGTGCCGGGCGTGACCGGGGTGCAGGTGGCGGCCAACCGGGGCACGTCGACGCTGCTGACGGTGACCTACCCGGGCGAGCCGACGGGTGACGCCGCGCACGACGTGGTCCGGGCGCTGCGCGCCCTGCCCGCGCCGGGCGGCGCCGAGGTGCTGGTCGGCGGCCGGCCCGGCGTCGACCTCGACCTGATCGACAGCCTCGCCGACCGGCTGCCCTGGATGGCCCTGCTGATGGCCGCCGCGATCCTGGTCCTGCTCTTCCTCGCCTTCGGCTCGGTGGTGCTGCCGATCAAGGCGGTGCTGATGAACCTGGTGTCGATCGGCGCGTCGTTCGGCGTGGTCGTCTGGATCTTCCAGGACGGGCACTTCGCCGACCTGCTCGGCTTCACCCCGACCGGGTTCATCGAACCGAGCAACCCGATCCTCATGCTCGCCGTGCTCTTCGGGCTGGCGACCGACTACGAGGTGTTCCTGCTCTCCCGGGTACGCGAGGAGTGGGACCGCACCGGCGACAACACCGCGTCGGTGGCCACCGCGCTCCAGCGCACCGGGCGGATCATCACGGCAGCGGCGCTGCTGCTGATCATCGTGGTGGCCGGCTTCGCCACGGGCGAGATGGCGTACATCAAGCTCATCGGCATCGGCATGATCGTGGCGATCGTGGTGGACGCGACGCTGGTGCGGGCGCTGCTGGTCCCGGCCACGATGCGGCTGCTGGGCCGCTGGAACTGGTGGGCCCCCGGCCCGCTGGCCCGCGTCTACCGCCGCTTCGGCATCAAGGAGTCCGACGACGAGCCCGGGCCGGCGGCTCCGGAGGCCCGTCGCCCCGCGTTCACCAAATAGAGGCTTCCATCGATGCCCCGTCGGCCCTAGCGTCGACGGGGCATCGTCCCCGCACCCTCCGGGAGCCTCCGATGGACCGTCGTACCCTGCTGCGCGTCACCGTCGCCGGCGGCGCTGCCTTCGCCGGCAGCCTGTGGGCCGGCGCCGCGCTCGCCGCCCCCGCCCAACCCGGACCCGGCCCGTACGGCGACCTGCTCGGCGCCGACGGCAACGGCCTCCAGTTGCCGGCCGGCTTCACCAGCCGGGTCGTCGCCCGATCCGGGCAGCGGGTGCCCGGCACCTCGTACCTGTGGCACCTGGCTCCGGACGGCGGCGCCTGCTTCCCGGCCGGGGACGGCTGGATCTACGTCTCCAACTCCGAGGTGCCGCTGGTCGGCGGCGCCTCCGCGGTGCGCTTCCGGGCCGACGGCTCGATCGCGGCGGCGTACCGGATCCTCGGCGGGACCAACGTCAACTGCGCCGGCGGGGCAACCCCCTGGGGCACCTGGCTGTCCTGCGAGGAGGTCCCGTTGGGTCGGGTGTTCGAGACCTGGCCGGACGGCAGCCGGGCGGCCGAGGAGCGGACCCGGATGGGCCGGTTCACCCACGAGGCGGCCGCCTGCGACCCGGATCGACGGGTCGTCTACCTGACCGAGGACGAGGACGACGGCTGCTTCTACCGTTTCGTCCCCGACACCTGGGGCGACCTGCGCACGGGGAAGGTGCAGGTGCTCTGCGCCCCGGCCGACCAGGTGGCCGGGCCGGTGACCTGGCGCGACCTGCCGGACCGGGACGGCTTCCCGGTGCCGACCCGCCGGCAGGTCGGCGCGGCCCGACACTTCGACGGCGGCGAGGGGTGCTGGTACGACCGGGGCACCTGCTGGTTCACCACCAAGGGCGACAACCGGGTGTGGGCGTACGACGCGGTCAACCAGCGTCTCGACCTGGCGTACGACGACTCGCTGGTGCCGGCCGGGGCGGCGCCGCTGACCGGCGTCGACAACATCACCGGCACCGCCGGCGGCGATCTCTACGTCGCCGAGGACGGCGGCGACATGGAGATCAACGTCATCACCCGGGCCGGCGTGGTCGCCCCGTTCCTGCGCGTCCTCGGCCAGTCCGGCTCGGAGATCACCGGCCCGGCGTTCTCCCCGGACGGGTCACGCCTCTACTTCTCGTCGCAGCGCGGCGCCTCCGGCAGTTCCATCGGCAGCGACGGGATCACCTACGAGGTCACCGGCCCGTTCCGGCCCTGACCGTCGACACGCTCAACCGGCGCGGCGGTCGCGCCAGCGGGAGAGGGCGAGGGTGGCGGAGTAGCCCGCCAGCACGATCACGTGGAAGAGGTAGAGCCAGAGCAGGACCGCCACCCCCGCGCCGATCTCGTCGAAGCCCCCGAACGGCACCCCCAGGTCGATCGGGAGCGAGGCGAAGAGCACGAAGCCGTGCAGGAAGCCCGACAGGTTGGCCGCGGTGAACGACCCGACGCCCAGCGCGGAGAGCCAGTCCGGCGACGCGGGGCCGACCACCCGGAACACCCAGAGCAGCACCGGGGTGAGCACCAGCCAGACCGCCAGGAAGGACAGCACCACCCCCAGCGCGCCGGTCCAGCCGCCCTGCCGTACCAGCCCGGTGGTGGTGGGCAGCGCGAGCAGGATCGACAGCAGCAGGGCCGGGGCCGGCGCCAGCAGGGGCAGCAGCAGCAGCCGGCCCCGCCAGCCGACCAGCGACTCCTCGCTGCGCGGCACGGCGACCGAGACGAAGGCGCGGCGCAGCCCCTCGCCGTAGAGCGACGCCGGCAGCAACGACGCCAGGGCCAGCAACGGGGTCAACCCCACCCCGGCCCCGACCAGCGCCTGCACCGCGTGGGGCGCGCCGATCGCGTCCGGCAGCGTGTCCACGGCGTACGAGGTGAGCCGGCGCACCCGCTCGGCTCCCGCCAGCAGCGACGTCAGCCAGATCGCCAGCAGGGCCACCGGCACCACGGCGATCGCCCCGTAGAAGGTGATGGCGGCGGCGTGCAGGGACAGGTCCCGCCCCCGCAGCGGGCGGAACGCCGCACTGGTGATCCGCTTCGCCCATCGCCATCCGTCGCCCATCGCGGCTTCTTTCCCCGTACCGCCCCGCGTCACGCACGAGATCGCCGCCCGCGTGGGTGCCGTACGGCACGTCGCCCCCGGACGGCCGACCGGTCCCCGTCGCGTCTGAGTGGGAGCGCTCGTCGCTCCCGGGGCGACACCGCTCACTAGGATCGCCGGAATGGGGATCTTCGCCACGCAACGCCTGGTCGTCCGGAACTGGACCGCCGACCCGGCCGACCTGAACCGGATCTTCGACATCTACTCCCGCCCCGAGGTCACCCGCTGGCTGGGCGCGCCCGGCCTGCCGCTGACCGCGCCGGCGCAGGCCGCCGACCGGCTGGCGACGTGGCGCGCGGCACGCCGACCACGGCGACCGGTACGGCACGTGGGCGATCGAGGTGCGCGACACCGGCGTGGTGGTCGGCACGGTGCTGCTCAAGCCGCTGCCCGGACGGGACGAGAACGTGCCGACCGGGGACATCGAGGTGGGCTGGCACCTGCACCCCGACTCGTGGGGCCACGGGTACGCCACCGAGGCCGCCCGGGCGGCGGCGGCGCGGGAACTGGCCGCCGGCACCCGCGAGGTCTACGCGGTGGTGGCGCCGGGCAACACCGCGTCGATGGCGGTGGCCCGCCGGCTCGGCATGACCCACGTGGGCCGCCGCACGGACTGGTACGGCGGCGAGTCCCTGGAGACCTTCGTGCTGACCGCTGCCGGGGACTGAGCCGTTCGACGCCCGGCCCCGCGGCGGCTGTCCGTACGACGGGGCGGCCCGGCCCCGGTCCCGCTCCGCGTCGAGATCTTGGTAGGAATCGGCCCCCGCAGGGGCACTTTCCCGCCAAGATCTCCACGCGCCTCCGGCGGAGCGCGGCGGGGCGCGCTAGGCCACCTCGACGAAGTCGAGTTCCGCCCAGCGGCTCAGGTGGGTGAACCGGAGCGTGTTGAAGCCCGCGTTCAGCGTGACGTCCACCCCCACCTGCCGCCAGACGTCCCAACCCGTGTCGGGATAGGTGACGACCTTCGGGTTCGCGCCGTTGACCGTCAGCGTGTGCTGGGCGTCGCCGTAGCCGGCGGCGTAGGCGACGTGGACGCGGTACCCGCCGGCCCGGGGCGCGAAGACGGTGACGTCGACCCAGCTGTCCGCGTGGTCGATGTAGGCCACCACCTGCCCCTGCGAGGTGTTGGGCGCGGCGCGTACCGCGCAGTTGCTGAGCGTGCCGCGTTCGGCCTCGTACCGCACCCGGCTCCCCCGCACCACGGGGTTGCCGCCGGCCCAGCCCAGCGCCGCCACGTACATGCCGCGGGCGGAGTAGTTGTTGATCCAGCCGTGGAACACGATGTGGTCGCCGCCGGCCTCGCGGACCACGTCCGCGCCGCCCGGCCCCCGCACGGCCGAGTCCAGCGACGCCGTGGTCATCAGCGAGCGGTACGCCTTGGTGTACGGGCCGGTCAGCGAGGTCGACGTGGCGTAGCTGGTCTGGTAGCCGTCGCCGCCGTAACCGCCGAGCGAGTAGAAGAGCACGTACTGCGCGCCGACCTTGGTCAGCACCGGCGCCTCGATGATGCCGCCCTCCTCGGCGCGACCGCTGCGCAGCAGCTCGACGCGGGCGCCCTGGAGGGTCACGCCGTCGGCGGCGACCCGTTGCAGCCAGAGGCTCGTCGGCTGGCCGATGGCGTTGCCGTCGTCCTTGTAGAGCAGGTGACGCAGCCCGGTGCTGTCGGTGAAGCTCGCCGCGTCGATGTCGCCGCCCTCGCCGGCGTTGCAGACCAGCGGCTGGGTGCCGACGGAGGCGAACGGCCCGAGCGGTGACGTGGCCAGCGCGGCGCCGATGCACTGCCGGCCGGTGGCCCGGCTGCGGGCGGTGTAGTAGAGCAGGTAGCGCCCGTCGGCCCGCTGCGACACGTCGGGTGCCCAGGTGAGGCCCCCGTTGGCCCAGGCGCCGAGGGTCGGCATCGCGTCTCCTCGCCTGGTCCACGCCCCGGTCAGCGAGCTGGCCGTGGCGACGGGGACGTTGCCGTGCCCGTTGTTCGTCGAGTACGCGTAGTAGGTGCCGCCGAACTTGACGACGTCGGGATCGGGGAAGTCGCTGGCGATGACCAGTGAGGGTGTGGTGGTGGCGGCCTGGGCCACGCCCGGGCTGACGAGCAGGGGAGCGGCGACCAGCAGGGCCGCCAGCCAGACGAGACCTCTTCGCATGCCCGATTCAACCACAGTCATCTATGTGGTGAAAGAAGCATGCGAACCGGGCGTCGCAGACGACGACGGGCCTGAAGAGTGGTCTCTCCGGGCCCGTCGCGTGCTGTCAGCGGTGCCCTGACCTCAGCCGAAGGGCCTCACGCCCCGCCAGTCGTCGCCCAGGACGACCTTCACCGGCCCTCCGGTGTCGGTCTTCGAGGGGTGGTAGATCCGCATCATCCCGTCCGCCGCGAACCGGCGTGCGACGGCGCCGCCCCCGCACAGCAGTGGGACGCGCAGGACGAGACCCGCCACATCTACGTGTCCAGCGCCTGCTCTTGCTAGAAAGTCGGACCAGGTGTGCGATGGCGTGCGGCGAGGGCTGCGGCGGCTAGGCTGACCTGTGCAGAATGTCCCGCTGAGGGGGTGAGCCCGGATGGCCCAGGCCGCTTTTGCGCCCGAGCCGGCGCCGCAGCCCACCGAGCCGTCGTTCGACGTGCTGCGGTGGCGCGACGAGCCGTGGACCGCGCAGCTCGCCCTCGACCTGTTGCCGGAGACCAACGGCCCCAAGGTTGAGGTCCTGAGCGGAAGCGTGATCGTGACCCCACACGCTGGAGTCGACCACCAGTCGGTGGAACGTGAACTCCCCTATCTCCTGCACCGTGCCGCCCGCCGGGCGGGCCTGTGGGCCTACCCCGAGATCAACGTGGTCTCGGGTGAGGACCTCTTCATCCCCGACGTCGCCGTGCTCCGGTCCTCCGGTGGTGGTCGGTCAGCCGTCGAGATCGGCCAGGCCGTCCTGCTGGGCGAAATCGTGTCACCAGGTAATCGGCGTAAGGACGTGATCGACCGCCCGCGCGAGTACGCCGCCGCCGGTGTCCCCTTCTTCCTCCGGGTCGACCTGCGCAACCGGGTGCCGACCATGGCCCTGTTCAAGCTGACCGAGGGCGAGTACGCACCGCTCAGCGCGGCGGCGGCCGGCAGCACCTTCACCATGAGTGAGCCGTTCGCGTTCGCCGTCGACCCGGCCGACCTCCTCGACGAGGAAGCAGCCGAGGACGGTGTGGAAGTGTCGGCGGGGCAGGCCGGGGCCGAGGACTGAGGCTCCCGGCGGGCGGCCGGCGACGCTGGGGAAGAATGGCCCGGTGACTTCGCCCCGGGAACTCGTCCTGCTCGGCTCCACCGGCTCGGTCGGCACACAGGCCGTCGACATCGTCCGGCGCAACCCGGACCGGTTCCGGGTGGTGGCGCTCGGCGCCGGTGGCGGCAACGTCGAGCTGCTCGCCGCCCAGGCCCTCGAACTGCGCGTCGACGCGGTCGGCGTGGCCAAGGCGTCCGCCGCGCAGGACCTCCAGCTCGCCTTCTACGCCGAGGCGAGCCGGCGCGGCTGGGCCACCGGCGACTTCAAGCTGCCCAAGATCGTGGCCGGCCCGGACGCGATGGCCGAGCTGGCGCAGTGGCCCTGCGACGTGGTGCTCAATGGCGTGGTCGGCTCGCTCGGGCTCGCGCCGACCCTGGCCGCGCTGCGCGCCGGGCGTACGCTCGCGCTCGCCAACAAGGAGTCCCTCGTCGCCGGCGGCTCGCTCGTGAAGGCCGCGGTGACCCGGCCGGAGCAGATCGTGCCGGTCGACTCGGAGCACTCGGCGCTGGCCCAGTGCCTGCGCGGCGGTGCCCGGGGCGAGGTGCGGCGGCTGGTCGTCACCGCCAGCGGCGGGCCGTTCCGGGGCAAACGGCGCGACGAGTTGACGCGGGTCACGCCCGAACAGGCGCTCGCCCACCCGACCTGGAACATGGGGCCGGTCGTCACGATCAACTCCGCCACGATGGTCAACAAGGCGTTGGAGGTGATCGAGGCGCACGAGCTGTTCGACGTGCCGTACGCCGACATCGCCGTGATGGTGCACCCGCAGTCGGTGATCCACTCGATGGTCGAGTTCGTGGACGGGTCCACCCTCGCCCAGGCGAGCCCGCCGGACATGCGGCTGCCGATCGCGCTCGGCCTCGGCTGGCCCGACCGGGTGCCCGACGCCGCCGCCGCCGTCGACTGGACGACGGCCCACACCTGGGAGTTCGCGCCGCTGGACGACGAGGCGTTCCCGGCGGTGGCGCTGGCCAAGGCCGCCGGCGAGGCCGGGCGCTGCCGGCCGGCGATCTACAACGCGGCGAACGAGGAGTGCGTGGCCGCGTTCGTGGCCGGCCGGCTGCCCTTCCTCGGCATCGTCGACACCCTCCGGCGGGTGGTGGAGGACGCTCCCGATTTCGACGAACCGGGTACCGTCGAGGACGTGCTCGCGGCGGAGTCGTGGGCGCGCGCGCACGCGCAGGAGATCATCATCGCGGGTTCGGTGGAAGGAGCTTGATGGCGTACCTGCTCGGGGTGGTGCTCTTCGCCCTCGCGATCCTCGTCTCGGTGAGCCTGCACGAGGCGGGGCACATGCTCACGGCAAAGGCCTTCGGCATGAAGGTCACCCGCTACTTCGTCGGCTTCGGCCCCACGCTCTGGTCGTTCAAGCGGGGCGAGACCGAGTACGGCGTCAAGGGCATCCCCCTCGGCGGCTTCTGCAAGATCGTCGGGATGACCCCCCAGGACGACGACGTCGACCCGGCCGACGAGCCGCGCGCGATGTGGCGGTTCCCGGTCTGGAAGCGGACGATCGTGATGTCCGCGGGCTCGATCACCCACTTCGCCCTGGCCGTGATCGCCCTCTGGATCATCGCGATCAGCGCCGGCCTGCCCAACCCGCAGTTCCCGAGCACCGAGGCGGAGATCCGCAAGGAGCCGGCGGTCATCGCGCTGTCGAAGTGCGTGGTCCCGGAGAACACCCTGCGCGAGTGCACCACCGCCGACCCGGCCAGCCCCGCCGCCCAGGCGCAACTGCGCGACGGCGACCGGATCACCGCCATCAACGGCACGCCGATCGACGACTACGGGCAGCTGCTCACCACGCTGCGCGCCCTCAAGCCGGGCGACACGGCGCAGATCGCGTACGTGCGCGACGGGCAGCCGGCCACGACCAGCACGGTGCTCGCGCAGACCCAGCGGCCCCCGCTCGACGACCCGAAGGGCCAGGTCGCCCCGGTCGCCGCGCTCGGCGTCGGCCTCGTGCCCAGCACGCCGACCCGGATCACGTACGGACCGGTCGGCGCGGTCGGCGCGACCGCCGACTTCACGGGCGACATGGCGGTCAACACGTACGAGGCGATGAAGCGCATCCCGCAGAAGGTCCCCGCCCTGTGGGCGGCGATCACCGGCGAGGAGCGGGACATCGACACCCCGATCAGCGTGGTCGGCGCCAGCCGGCTCGGTGGCGAGGCCGTCGAGAACGACGCCTGGCTGCTGTTCTTCATGCTCTTCGTCTCGCTGAACTTCTTCATCGGCGTGTTCAACCTGCTGCCGCTGCTGCCGCTCGACGGCGGGCACATCGCCATCGCCTGGTTCGAGCGGGCCCGCTCCTGGCTCTACGCCCGCATCGGCCGCGCCGACCCGGGGCGCGTCGACTACCTCAAGCTCATGCCCCTGACGTACGTGGTGATCCTGATCGGTGGCGTGTTCACGCTGCTGACCATCACCGCGGACGTCGTCAACCCGATCACGCTCTTCTCAAGGTGAGTGCCTGAAGTGACCGCTGTCAGTCTCGGTATCCCCGCCGTACCGCCCCCGCCGCTCGCCCCGCGTCGGGTCAGCCGCCAGATCATGGTCGGCCCGGTGCCGGTCGGTGGGGGCGCGCCGGTGTCGGTGCAGTCGATGACCACCACCCTCACCTCCGACGTCAACGCCACGCTCCAGCAGATCGCCGAGCTGACCGCGTCCGGCTGCCAGATCGTCCGGGTCGCCGTGCCCAGCCAGGACGACGTGGAGGCGCTGCCGGCGATCGCGAGGAAGTCGCAGATCCCGGTGATCGCCGACATCCACTTCCAGCCGAAGTACGTCTTCGCCGCGATCGACGCCGGCTGCGCGGCGGTCCGGGTCAACCCGGGCAACATCCGCCAGTTCGACGACAAGGTCAAGGAGATCGCCAAGGCGGCCGGCGACGCGGGCGTGCCGATCCGGATCGGCGTCAACGCCGGCTCGCTGGACAAGCGGCTGCTCGCCAAGTACGGCAAGGCCACTGCCGAGGCGCTGGTCGAGTCGGCGCTGTGGGAGTGCTCGCTGTTCGAGGAGCACGGCTTCCGCGACATCAAGATCTCGGTCAAGCACAACGACCCGGTGGTCATGATCCGGGCGTACCGCCAGCTGGCCGAGAAGTGCGACTACCCGCTGCACCTGGGCGTCACCGAGGCCGGCCCGGCCTTCCAGGGCACCATCAAGTCGGCGGTCGCCTTCGGCGCGCTGCTGGCCGAGGGGATCGGCGACACGATCCGGGTCTCGCTGTCGGCGCCGCCGGTGGAGGAGATCAAGGTCGGCAACCAGATCCTGGAGTCGCTCGGCCTGCGCGAGCGGGGCCTGGAGATCGTCTCCTGCCCGTCCTGCGGCCGGGCCCAGGTCGACGTCTACAAGCTCGCCGAGGAGGTCACGGCCGGCCTGGAGGGGCTGCCGGTGCCGCTTCGGGTCGCCGTGATGGGCTGCGTCGTGAACGGCCCGGGCGAGGCCCGCGAGGCCGACCTCGGGGTCGCCTCCGGCAACGGCAAGGGCCAGATCTTCGTCAAGGGCAAGGTCGTCAAGACCGTGCCGGAGGCGCAGATCGTCGAGACCCTCATCGAGGAGGCGCTGCGCATCGCCGACGAGATGGGCGCCGAGCTGCCCGAGGAGCTGCGCGGCCTGCTCCCCGGCGCCACCGTCAGCGTGCACTGACCCGTCCCGCAGCCGGCCCGTCCGGTGCCGGTGCCGTGGTCCCACTCGTCACACGGCCCGCGCGGCACCGGGCGGATCTGGCAGGCTGGTAGCCGTGCTGACGGTGCCGGTACGGCAACTGGGGGAGTCGGAGCGCCGCGCGGTCGAGCGGCTGCTCGACCTCGACCCGTTCGCGGGCGCGCAGGTCGCCGAGCGGATCACCGCGCGTGGCCTGGCCTGGTGGCGTGCCGAGGGACGGGTGCTGGGCTACGGCAGCCGCCGTAACCTGGAGTCGATCTGCTGGCTGGGTGGCAACCTCACCCCCGTGCTCGCCACCGAGCCGGCCGTCGCCGCCTACGCCGATCTGCTGGCCGGCGAGGAGCGGCTCTGCTCGTCGATCGTGGGCCGGGCCGACGCGGTGCTCGGCCTCTGGGACCGGCTCTCCGCCGTCTGGGGGCCGGCCCGGGACGTACGCCCCAACCAGCCGTTGCTGGCGACCGAGTCGCTGCCCGCGCTGCGGGCGGACCCGCAGGTGCGGCTGGTGCGCGCCGGCGAGATCGACCGGCTCTTCCCGGCGGCGGTGGCGATGTACACCGAGGAGGTCGGCGTGTCGCCGCTCGCCGACGACGGCGGGCGCGGCTACCGGCGGCGGGTCACCGACCTGGTCCGGACGGGCCGGGCGTACGCCCGGTTCGTCGACGGCCAGGTGGTGTTCAAGGCCGAGCTGGCGGTGGTGACCCGCCGGACCGCCCAGGTGCAGGGCGTCTGGGTGGCCCCCGAGTGGCGGGGCCGGGGCATCGCGTCGGCGGCCATGGCGGCGGTGGTGCGCGACGCGCTGCTGCGGGTCGCCCCGACCGTCAGCCTCTACGTCAACGACTTCAACCTCCCGGCGCGCCGGGTCTACGAGCGCTGCGGTTTCCGCCCGGTCGGCACGCTCGCCACCGTGCTCTTCTGAGCCACCGGCCACGGCGGCGACCTGGACGCGCTGCGGACGCGGGCGCGCACGGCGTCCGCCCGCAGGTCGGGCCCCGCTGTCGCGACCGGCGCGGCCCCGACCCTCCGTCCGGCGCAGGCCCTCGCCACCGGTGTCCGGGCAGGTGAACGGCCGGTAAATGCGTTGAGCCGGCCGGCTCCACCGAGCAGGCTGGATGCTCCGCCCGATCTGCCCGAAGGGACTCCGTCATGCGTCTGCTCCGGGACATGTGGGCCACCTCGCCCCGCCGAATGGCGATCGTGACCTGTCTGATCGTGCTCGGCGCCGGCGGTCAGGCCGCCGCCGCCGCGCTGGCGGGCCCCGTCCTCGTGCACCGCGCCGCCGGGTTCTTCGCGCTGCTCGCCGTCGCGCTGGTCGCCGCCGTCCTTACCGACCTCGCGGTGAGCCTGCTGATGGCCGGGCTGACCGCCGACTGGTCCGCCGACGTGCGCCGCCGGCTGTGCCGGGTCGCGCTCGGGCAGGACCTGCCGACCCTGGAGACCACCCCGGTCGGCGAACTGCTCGACCGCATCGACGGCGACGTCTACCAGGTCGCCGCCGCGGTGCGCAACCAGGGCGTACGGATCGCGCAGGGCCTCGCCGCGGGTGTGCTGTCGACCGTCGTCGCCCTCGCGGTGTGGTGGCCGGCCGGCGTCGGGATGCTGGTGCTGACCGTGCTGCTGGCCCTCGGCCTGCGCAAGCCCACGGCGCGGATCGGTCCGGCCCGGATGGCCGAGGAGGAGGCCTGGTCCGACCTCGCCGCGGTGATGGAGGAGGCGATCCACGGCCAGGACGACGTACGCACCAGCCTGGCCCGGCCGTACGTGCTGCGCCTCTACGCCCGGCGGGCCGCCGAGGTGCTCAGTCGCGGGGTGCGCGTGTGGCGGATGTCGGCCCAGGTCACCACCGTGGCCGCCGGCGTGATCCGGGCCGGGATCGCGGCCGTGGTGCTCGGCGGCGCGTGGGCGCTGGTCACCGGCCGGGTCGACGGCGCCCGGCTCACCGCGATCTGGCTGCTGGCCATCGGCTTCGGCATGACCGTCGAGCACGTCAGCCGGATGGTCCCCGAACTCCAGTACGCCCTCGGCGCCTGGGGGCGGGTGCAGCTGCTGGCGGGCTCCCGGCAGGAGCCCGTGGGCGGGGGCGCCCCGGCCGAGGGCGACCTGGTGGTGCGGGGCCTCACCTTCCGCTACGGGGGCGCCGACGACGGGCGCGGCCCCGCGCTGCGCGACGTCGACCTGACCTTCACCCGGGGCCGCTCGTACGCGCTGGTCGGCCGGACCGGCTCCGGCAAGTCCACCCTGGCGAAGGTGCTCACCCGGGCCGTCGACGTGCCGCCGGGCACGGTCTTCCTGGCCGGCGACGACGTGTGCGGCCTCGACGTCGAGGCGCTGCGCCGGTGGATCGCCGTGGTGCCCCAGCGCACCGAGATCCTCGCCGGCACCCTGGCCGAGAACGTCGCGCTGTTCGATCCGGAGTTGCTCGACGCCGCGGCCCGGGCGCTGCGCGAGCTGGGGCTCGACGGCTGGATCGCCGAGCTGCCCGCCGGGTTGCAGACCCGGCTGGGCGACGGCGGGCACGTGCTCTCGGCCGGGCAGGAGCAGCTGGTCGCCTTCGCCCGGATCCTGGTGCGCGATCCGCACGTGGTGATCCTCGACGAGGCCACCGCCCGCCTCGACCCGGTCACCGAGGCGCGGGTGCAGCAGGCCACCGAGCGGTTGTTGCGTGACCGGATCGGCATCGTCATCGCCCACCGCCTCTCCTCCGTACGCCGCTGCGACGAGGTGGTGGTGATGGCCGACGGAGCGGTCGTCGAGGCCGGGCCGCTGGACTCCTCGGAACGCTTCGCCGAGCTGCTCGCCACCAGCCACGCCACCGCGTACGCCCACGCGGCGCCGGGCGGCCGCTCCGGCGGGGTCGACCTGCTGACCGGCCCGTCGGACCCGTGGCCGACCACCGGCCGGGACGAGTCCCTCCCACCGGAGGCGCCCCTTCCCGGCCCGCCGGCCGTCTCGTCGGCCACGTCCTCGGCCGTGCCGCCGATCGAGGCGTCGGCCGTCCCGCCGGTCGGGTCGGCCCCCGCGACCCCGACGGCGTCGGTCGGGTCGGTCGACGGCCGGGCGGACGGGGGCGGGTCCGCCGCCTGCGGGGACCCGGCGCCGACGTCCCCGCGCGGGCTGCGCGAGCTGCGGGAGATCCTGCGGCTGTGCCTCAACGACGCGCGGTACGGGCTGGCCTCGCTGGCGTTGTTCCTGCTGCTCGTGCTCCTCGGGCTGGAGGGGCCGGTGCTGCCGTGGCTCTGGGCGGACGTGGTCGACGGCACCGGTGACCCGTGGAAGCCCGCGCTGGGGATCGTCGTCGGCCTGCTGGTGACCCTGCCGGTGCCGTACTTCAACGGCCTACGCTTCCCGCAGTGGTGGGTCCGGCAGATGCTGCGGATCAGCCTGCGCCTGGTGCACGGCCAGACCGGCCCCCGCCGGGTCAGCCGGCACACGCCGGCGGAGGTGGTGGCTCAGGGCGGCGACACCGAGCGGGTGGTGCAGCTCGCCGACAACCTGATGGACCAGGGGCTCTCGCTGCTGCTCCTGGTCACGATGACCGCCGTCACCGGCAGCGTGGTGCCGGGGCTCTTCTTCGCGGGCACGATGCTGGTCTCCGGGCTGGCCGCGACGCTGTTCGGCCCCCACCTGGAACGTTCCGCGCGGGCCACCGTCGCGGCGCGGGCCGCGTTCGCCACCGCGCTGGTCTCCTCGCTGTCGGCCGCCCGTACGGTCAAACTCGCCGGCGCCACCCGTCCGGTGCTGGCCCACCTGGCCGACCTGGACGTGGTGCGCAGCGACCGGCAGCGCCGGGAGATCTCCGTGCAGGTCTGGTCCCGGTCGACCCCGTCGCTGGTCAGCGGCCTGCTGCCGATCGGCGCGTGGGCGCTCTTCCTGGCGGGGCACCTCTCGGCCGGCGCCACCCTGGTCGCGGTCGCCACCCTGGCCGCCGCCCGCTGGTTCGCCTGGACGACGGCCTCGCTGATCTCGCAGATCCCGTCGGCGCGGGTGTGGACCCGGCGGACGGTGGCGATGACCGGTGTGGAGGCGTACTCGGCGTCGGTGCCGGGGGTCGACCTCGGCGCGGGGACGGCCCCGGCGCCCGTCGTGCCGCCCCGGCACCCGCTGCGCCGGCTGGAGTTGACCGACTTCGGTGTCCGGCACACCGACGGGACGGTGGCCGTACGCGACGTCGACCTGACGGTGGAACGCGGACAGCTGGTGCTGGTCGTGGGCCCGGTCGGCTCGGGCAAGTCGTCGCTGCTGCGGGCGCTGGCCGGCATCGCCCCGCACACCGGGCGGTTGACCTGGAACGGCGACCCTGTCACCGAGCCGGAGCTGTTCCTGCGCCCCCAGCAGGTGGGCTACGTCGGCCAGCTGCCCCGGGTGCTCTCCGGTACGGTGGCCGACAACATCACCCTCGGCCACCAGGTGGACGCCGCGGCGGCGGTGTCGACCGCCCAGCTCGACCACGACCTGGCGGCGGCCGGCGGCGGGCTCGGGCTGCTGATCGGGCACAAGGGCACCCGGCTCTCGGGCGGTCAGTTGCAGCGCCTCGCGCTGGCCCGGGCGCTCGCCCCGCGTACGGAGCTGCTGGTGGCCGACGACGTCTCCTCGGCGCTGGACGTCACCACGGAGCTGGCGCTGTGGCAGGCGCTGCGCGAGCACGGGGTGACCGTGGTGGGTTCGACGTCGAAGCGGGCCGCCCTGGTGCGGGCCGACCACGTCGTGGTCCTGTGCTCCGGCACGGTCGCCGCCCAGGGGCCGTGGCACGACCTGGAACCCCAGTGGTTCCACCTGGCCGGCTGACCCACCCGAACCCCGCCCGCCCCGGCGGGCGGGGTTGGGGTCAGGCGCGGGCGTACTGGGCGGGCCAGGCGGGGGTGGCGCCGAGCTTGGCTGCCGCCCGGTGCGGCCAGTACGGGTCGCGCAGCAGCTCCCGCCCGAGCAGGACCAGGTCGGCGTCGCCGGACGCGACGATCTGCTCGGCCTGCTCCGGCTCGACGATGAGGCCGACCGCGCCGGTGGCGATTCCCGCCTCCCGGCGTACCCGGGCGGCCAGCGGCACCTGGTAGCCCGGGCCGACCGGAATGCTCGCGGTGGCCGAGGCGCCGCCCGAGGAGCAGTCGACCAGGTCCACCCCGGCGGCGGCCAGCTCACCGGCGAGCACCACGCTGTCCTCGGGCGTCCAACCCGCCGGCTCCCAGTCGGTGGCCGAGACACGGGTCAGCACGGGCACGTCCTCGCCGACGGCCGCGCGGACCGCCCGCGCCACGTCCAGGGTCAGCCGCATCCGGCCGGCCCGGTCCCCGCCCCAGCCGTCGTCGCGGTGGTTCGTCAGCGGGGAGAGGAACTCGTGCAGCAGGTAGCCGTGCGCGGCGTGGATCTCCACGGCCGCGAACCCCGCGTCGACCGCCCGACCGGCCGCCGCCGCGAACGCCTCGACCACGCCGGCGATCCCGGCCTCGTCCAGCGCCGTCGGCACCCGGTAGTCCGGGACGAAGGGCGCGGCCCCCGGGCCGACCGGCGTCCAACCGCCCTCGGCGTCGGGCACCCCGCCCCGCCGGGGCGCCCACGGCCGGTACGTCGACGCCTTGAACCCGGCGTGCGCGAGCTGTACGACCGGCACCGCGCCGTGCGCGGCGACGAACGCGGTCACCGGCCGCCAGGCGTCGACGTGCGCCCCGGACCAGAGCCCGGTGTCCTGCGGGCTGATCCGCCCCTCGGGCAGCACGGCGGTGGCCTCGGTCATCACCAGGCCGGCGCCGCCGACCGCGCGGGCGCCCAGGTGCACCAGGTGCCAGTCGGTGGGCAGGCCGTCCGGGCCGGCCGTGTACTGGCACATCGGCGCCATGGCGATCCGGTTGGGCAGGGTCACCGTGCGCAGGGTCAACGGGGTGAACAGGACACTCATGTGGTCATCCTCTCCGAAGGCGGGGAGGGCCCGCCGTGGGGCCCTCCCCGCGTCGTGGGGTCGCTCGGACGCGGCGGGTGGCTCAGGCCGGTACGGGGGCCGGTTGCTCGGCCCGGCGCGGCCCGGTGTCGGTGTCGGCGTCGGTCGGGGCGAGCAGCGGGCGCCGGCCGGCGGAGTCGTACGCGGCCCGGTCCAGGGTGCCCTCGCGGGCGGCGACGATCGTCGGGACCAGCGCCTGACCGGCGACGTTGGTGGCGGTGCGGATCATGTCCAGGATCGGGTCGATCGCCAGCAGCAGGCCGGCGCCGGCCAGCGGCAGGCCCAGCGTGCTCAGGGTCAGGGTGAGCATCACGATCGCGCCGGTCAGGCCGGCGGTGGCGGCCGAGCCGACCACCGATACGAAGGCGATCAGCAGGTAGTCGGTGATCCCGAGCTGCACCCCGAAGACCTGGGCGACGAAGATCGCCGCCAGCGCCGGGTAGACCGCCGCGCAGCCGTCCATCTTCGTGGTGGCGCCGAACGGCACCGCGAACGAGGCGTACTCGCGGGGGACGCCGAGGCGCTCGACCGAGCGCTGGGTCACCGGCATCGTGCCCACCGAGGAGCGGGAGACGAAGGCCAGCTCGATCGCGGGCCAGGCGCCCGCGAAGAAGCGCAGGGGGTTGAGCCGGCCGGCGCCCACCAGCAGCAGCGGGTAGACCACGAAGAGCACGATCGCGCAGCCGACGTAGACGGCGGTGGTGAACTTGGCGAGCGGGGCCACCAGGTCCCAGCCGTACGAGGCGACGGCGTTGCCGATGAGGCCGAGCGTGCCGATCGGGGCGAGCCGGATGACCCACCACAGCGCCTTCTGGACGATCTCCAGCAGCGCGCGGTTGATCGCCACGAACGGCTCCGCGGGCTCGCCCACCAGCAGCGCCGCCGCGCCGACGACGAGGGCCAGGAAGACGATCTGGAGCACGTTGCCGTCCACGAACGCGCCGACCGGGTTGGTCGGCACGATGCCGGTGAGGAAGTCGGTCCACGAGCCGGTCTTCGTGGGGGCGGTGGCGCCGGCGGCGTCGAGGGTGACGCCCCGGCCCGGGTCGGTGAGCACGCCGAGCCCGATGCCGACGCCCACCGCGATCAGCGCGGTGACGCCGAACCAGAGCAGGGTCTTGAGCGCCAGCCGGGCGGCGTTGGTCACGCCGCGCAGGCTGACCACGCTGACCACGATGGCGGTGAAGACCAGCGGCGGCACGGCCAGCTTGAGCAGCTGGACGAAGAGGCCGCCGACGGTGTCGAGGGTGCTGGTGAGCCAGCTCAGGTCGTTGGCGCGGGCGAGGAAGCCGAGCGCGACGCCGAGGACGAGACCGAGCAGGATCTGCACGGAGAAGGGGATCTTGCGCAGGGCGGAAGCCATGAGGGTGTGTCCCAGGTCTGGAGGGTCGGTACGGGCAGCGTCAGGAGAGCGGCTGCGCCGGACAGACGCCGCTGGCCTGCAGTCGGAGGTCGACATACAGGCGCACGGTCAGGTGCCAGACGTTGGTCATCGTCGCCGAGGATAACGCCGGCCGTCGATGCAGCGGAAGGAGCCCATGCGGTGACGCTCCTTACAGCGGCCCGGGGCGGGGCTCCTCCCCGACGCGGGGTGTCGACCGGGGTGGCCCCCGCCTACCGGCGGAGCGCGACGGCGGTCGCGGTGGCCGCGCCCCAGAGGACGGCCACCAGCAGCAGCAGCCGCTCCAGGACGGCGATCAGGCCGCCACGCCCCACGAAGACCAGGGCCACGGCGGTCGCGCCCGCCAGCGGCAGGGCCGCCGCCAGGGCCACCGCGGCCAGCCGGCGCAGCGCCGACGGCGCGGCCCGGGTGAGCGTGACCGCCAGCATCGCGAGGACCACCGCGGCCACCGCGAGGATGCTCGCCGCGCCGTGCACCAGGTCCGCCGTGGTCGCCCGTTCGAACGGTGGCAGCGGGCAGCCGGCGCTGCACGTCACCGCCCCGGAGACCAGCGCGAAGACGCTCCCGGCCGCGAGCAGCCCGGCCGCCGCCCGCAGCACCGGGGGCAGCGCCGTCGCGAGCAGCAACAACCCGGCCGTCAGGGCGAAGACCCCGATCCGGTACGCCGGGGCGTACGTGCTGTCGGTGACGCCCGCCTCGCTGACGTACCCGGTCAGGCCCGGCCCCGGACCGGCGACCACGGCGACGGTCACCGCGACCGCGCCCCCGACCACGCAGGCGGCGGAGGCCGACGCGGCGGCGGCCCGGGGCGGTGCGGTGCGTGGGCCGGCCCGGCGCGGCTCAGCCACGCCCGTGCGGCGTGGTCCAGCCGGAGGTGTCGGGGCCGAGCGGGACGATCCCCGTCGGGTTGATCGCCGCGTGGGTGCCGTAGTAGTGCCGCTTGACGTGGTCGAAGTCGACCGTCTCGCCGAAGCCCGGCGTCTGGAACAGGTCCCGCGCGTACGCCCAGAGCACCGGCATCTCGGTCAGCTTGTGCCGGTTGCACTTGAAGTGACCGTGGTACGCCACGTCGAAGCGGACCAGGGTGGTGAAAAGCCGCACGTCGGCCTCGGTGATGGCGTCGCCCATCAGGTAGCGGCGCCCCGCGAGCCGCTGCGACAGCGCGTCGAGCCGTGCGAAGAGGGCCGTGAACGCCTCCTCGTACGCCGCCTGGGAGGTGGCGAAGCCGCACCGGTAGACGCCGTTGTTGACGTCGCGGTGGATCTCCGCCATCAGGGCGTCCAGCTCCGGCCGCAGCGCCTGCGGGTAGAGGTCCGGCGCCCCCGGCCCGTGCAGGCCGCGCCACTGCGTGGACAGGTCCAGGGTGAGCTGCGGATAGTCGTTGGTGACCACCCGGCCGGTGCGCGTGTCGACCAGCGCCGGCACGGTGACGCGACCGGTGTAGTCGGGGTCGGTGGCGAGGTAGGCCTCGGAGAGGAAGCCGATGCCGAGCACCGGGTCGAACCCGTCCGGGTCGAGGGCGAACCGCCAGCCCCGCTCGTCGCGGATCGGGTCCACGGTGCCGAGGGAGATCGCGTCCTGAAGGCCGAGCAGGTCGCGTACGATCCGGGCCCGGTGCGCCCACGGGCAGGCCCGGCACCAGATCAGCCGGTAGCGTCCCGCCTCCAGCGGCCAGCGGCCCTGCGCGTCGGGCCCGCCTCCGGGCGGGGAGTCGGAGTCCGGGGTGACCCGACCGGTGAACCGGTTGGGCTGGCGGACGAACTCGCCGCCGCCGCTGGTCTCTGCGCTGAACTGGGCCCGGGCCATGCCGCCAACCTATCCGCTGCCCGCGCGGATATCCTGGCTGCCGGGCGTCCCCGCGACCCGGAACCGCCCCGCCCCCGCCCTTCCCACCCCCCGAAGGATCGCGCTGATGACCGTGGCATACCTGGTGGCCGGTGTCCGCACCCCGATCGGCCGGTACGCCGGCGCCCTCGCCGGCGTCCGCCCCGACGACCTGGCCGCGCACGTGATCCGCGAGCTGGTCGGCCGGCACCCGTCGGTGGACTGGGCGCGGGTGGACGACGTGGTCCTGGGCTGCGCCAACCAGGCCGGCGAGGACAACCGCAACGTGGCCCGGATGGCGGCGCTGCTCGGCGGGCTGCCCGAGGAGGTGCCCGGCAGCACCGTCAACCGGCTCTGCGGCTCCGGCCTGGACGCCCTCGCCACGGCGGCCCGCTCCGTCGTCGCCGGCGAGGCCGACCTCGTGGTGGCCGGCGGGGTGGAGAGCATGAGCCGCGCCCCGTTCGTGATGCCGAAGGCGACCACCCCGTTCTCCCGCACCGCCGAGGTCTACGACACCACCATCGGCTGGCGGCTGGTCAACCCGCTGATGAAGAAGCACTGGGGCATCGACTCCATGCCGGAGACGGCGGAGAACGTCGCCGCCGAGTACGGCGTCAGCCGCGCCGAGCAGGACGAGTTCGCGTACCGCTCGCAGCAGCGGGCCGCGAAGGCACAGGCCGACGGCCGGTTCGCCGAGGAGATCGTCGGTGTGACCGTGCCGGCGGGTCGGCGCGAGACGAAGCTCGTCGAGGTCGACGAGCACCCCCGGGAGACCTCGCTGGAGAAGCTCGCCGCGCTGCCCACCCCGTTCCGCGAGGGCGGCACGGTGACCGCCGGCAACTCCTCGGGCGTCAACGACGGCGCGGTGGCGCTGCTGGTCGCCTCGGAGGCGGCCGTGGCCCGCTACCACCTGACCCCGCTGGCCCGGGTCGCCGGGGTCGCCGCGGCCGGCGTACCGCCGCGCGTGATGGGCGTCGGGCCGGTGCCGGCCACCCGCAAGCTGCTCGACCGCCACGGCCTCGGCCTCGACGCGGTCGACGTGATCGAGCTGAACGAGGCGTTCGCCGCGCAGTCCGTCGCGGTGCTGCGCGAGCTGGGCCTGCCGACCGACGCCGAGCACGTCAACCCGAACGGCGGGGCGATCGCGCTCGGGCACCCGCTCGGTGCGAGCGGCGCCCGGCTGGCGCTGACGGCCGCGCTGGAGCTGCGCCGCCGGGGCGGCCGGCGGGCGCTGGCCACCATGTGCGTCGGCGTCGGGCAGGGCATCTCGCTGCTGCTCGAGGCCGCCTGAGCCACGTGGGCCGGGCTCCCGGGCACCCGCGGGGGTCCGGCCCGCGCGTGCGCGTCGGGTGCCCCGACCGTGACGGGTCGGTCCGGTGGGTCGTACGGACCGTGACGAGGGCCGCAAGGGCCGACGAAGTGGGTCGTGGGACCTCCCGGAGCCGGGAGTTCGCGGCCTAGAGTGGTGAGCACCACACGACCCGCGGGTCGGCCGGTGCCCGCGTGCTCACGCACCCCGGCACCGGTCCCCTCCCGCACCGCGGCGACGACCATGAGGTGCAGCAGTGCAGATGCCGGACGGACTTCCCGCCGAGATCGACCTGTCCCGGCCGAGCGCGGCCCGGGTCTACGACTACTTCCTCGGCGGGGCGCACAACTTCGAGATCGACCGGCAGCTCGCCGAGCAGATCGCGAGCATGACCCCGAACCTGGCGGCGACCATGCGCGCCGGTCGGGAGTTCCTGCGTCGCGCCGTACGGACGCTGCTCGACGCCGGCATCGACCAGTTCCTCGACGTCGGCTCCGGCATCCCCACCGTCGGCAACGTGCACGAGGTCGCGCAGGCGGCCAACCCCAAGGCGCGCGTGGTCTACGTCGACATCGACCCGGTCGCGGTGGCGCACAGCCGTGAGCTGCTCGCCGGCGACGAACTGACCGGGGTCATCCACGCCGACCTGCGCGAGCCGGAGCGGATCCTGGCCGGGGCCCGTGACCTCGGGCTGCTCGACTTCAACCGGCCGCTGGGCATCCTGCTCGCCGGGGTGGTGCACTTCATCCCGGACGCCGACCGCCCCGGCGACGTCCTGGCCACCCTCCGGGCCGCCGCGGCGCCGGGCAGCCACCTGGTCATCTCGCACTCCACGTTCGAGGACCAGCCGCAGGAGATGCTCGACGCGCAGCGCCTCTCCGCGCGTACCGACACCGAGATCACGCTGCGCTCCCGTGCCGAGGTGACGAGCTTCTTCGGCGACTGGACGCTGCTGGAGCCGGGCGTGGTGCACATGCCGCTGTGGCGCCCCGACTCGCCCTCCGACGTGGACGAGCACCCGGAGCGGTTCGGCGCCTTCGGCGGCGTCGCCCGGTACGATCAGCCCACCGCCTGATCCGATGGCCGCCGTCCCGGAGCCCGGCGGCGACGACCTCAGCCGGTCGGGCGCCCAGCGGTACGCGGCCGAGTGGGCCCGGGCGGTGCGCCGGCTCGGTTTCGTGCCGCTCAGCGCGGCCGAGACCGAACGGCTGCTGCACCTGCACACCGTCCGGCTCGCCCAGGCCCTGCTGGCCGAGCCGTTCTCGGCCCTGCCGGCCGAGGAGGTGGGGCGCGCGCTGGTCGAGGAGCACCTGACCGAGCCCCGGGTGCTCGACTGGTCGGTGCGGGCCCTCGGCGACCGGTTCGCCGCCCGGGTGCTGTCGGGTCGGGCCCACCGGGACGAGACGGCGGAACGGGTCGCGGCGTTGCAGGGCGGGCTCGCCGCCGGCTTCGCCCGGGCCCTGCGCGACCGTACCTTCGCCCAGCAGGAGCGGATCGCCCGCTCCGCCTGGCAGGCCCGCGACGACGTGGAGCAGGCCCTGCGTGACAGCGAGGCCCGGTTCCGGGCGGTCTTCGTGGGTGCGGCCACGGGGATCGGCATCGCCGGTGTCGACGGTCTGATCATCGACGTCAACCAGGCGTTCGCGGACATGCTCGGCTACTCCATCGAGGAGCTGAGGCAGACCGACGTGGCGGCGCTGTTCCACCCCGACGACGCGGCCGGGATGTGGGAGCTCTACCAGGAGTTGATCGAGGGCAAGCAGGACAGGGCCCGGGTGGAGAAGCGCTACTACCGCAAGGACGGCAGCGTGGTCTGGACGGACCTGTCCGTCTCGTTGATCCGCCACGACGACGGCCGGCCCCGGTTCACCGTCGCGATGATCGAGGACATCACCGAGCGGTACGAGCTCCAGCAGCGGCTGCGCTTCCAGGCGCTGCACGACCCGCTCACCGGGCTGCCCAACCGGACCCTGTTCTTCGAGACCCTGGGCCGGGTCTTCGCCGTCGCCGACGCGAGCCGGCGTGTCGGGGTCTGCTTCCTCGACCTGGACGGCTTCAAGGCGGTCAACGACAGCCTCGGCCACGACCTGGGCGACCGGCTGCTCGTGGTGATCGCCCGGCGGCTGGCCGACTGCGTCGCCGGCCGGGGCCACCTCGTCGCCCGGATGGGCGGGGACGAGTTCGTCATCCTGGTCGACGACGGCGCCGGGATCGACGACGCGGTGCGGGTCGCCGAGGTGGCCCTGGCGGCGGTGTCCGCCCCGGTCCGCATCGGCGAGCACCAGCTCGCGGTGTCGGCGAGCATCGGCATCGTCGAGTGCCCGGTCGGCGGGACGAGCGCCTCGGAGCTGATGAAGGCCGCCGACACCACGCTCTACTGGGCCAAGGCGGAGGGGCGCGGCCGGTGGGCGGTCTACGACCCGGAGCGCGGCGCCCGCGACATCGCCCGCTCCGCCCTCGCCGCCGGGCTGCCGGCGGCGCTGGACCGGGGCGAGTTCGTGGTGCACTACCAGCCGATCGTGTCCCTGCTGGAGGGCTCGATGCTGGCCGTGGAGGCGCTGGTGCGCTGGCAGCACCCTGAGCTGGGGCTGATCGGGCCGGACCGCTTCATCGGGCTGGCCGAGGAGACCGGCCTCATCGTCCGGCTCGGCGAGTGGGTGCTGCGGCAGGCCTGCCGGGACGCCGAGGCGTGGCGGCGCGAGTTCCCCCGGGCCCAGCTGGTCGTCAGCGTCAACCTGGCCGCCCGGCAGGCCGACGACCCGGGGATCGTCGACACCGTCGCCGACGCGCTGACGTCCACCGGTCTGCCGGCGGACCTGCTGCAACTGGAGCTGACCGAGAGCGCGGTGATGGGCACCGCCGGGGAGCCGCTGCGGTCGCTGCACCGGCTGGCCACCCTGGGCGTACGGATGGCCATCGACGACTTCGGCACCGGCTACTCCAACCTGGCGTACCTGCGCCGGTTGCCGATCCACTGCCTGAAGCTGGCGGGGCCGTTCGTCGAGGGCATCCGGGGCGAGGACGCCGACGCGACGGCCGACCACCGCGACGAGCGGATCGTGGACGCGCTGGTCCGGCTGGCGCACGCGCTGGAGCTGTGGGTGACCGCCGAGGCGGTGGAGACCGGGGTGCAGGCGGAGCGGCTGCGCGCGCTGCGCTGCGACACCGGGCAGGGACGGTTCTTCGGCCCACCCGCCCCGGCGAGCGAGATCACCGAGCGGCTGCGCGCCGAGGACCGGGGAGCGACGGCATGAGCCTTACGGACAGCGAGGCGGCGGTCGCCGTACTCGCCGGGATCGCGATCCTCGCCGGGCTCGCCGGCGTGGTGGTGCCCGGCCTGCCTGCGCTGCCGCTGTGCTGGGGCGGGGTGCTGATCTGGGCGGTCTTCGGCGGCGCCGGGCCCGGCCGGTGGGCGGTGCTCGCCGCCGCGACCGTTGTCGTGGCCGGTGGCACCGTCGTCAAGTACGCCTGGCCGGGGCGGAACCTGAAACGTACCGGCGTGCCCACCTCCTCGCTGCTCGCCGGGGGGCTGCTGGGGCTGGTCGGCTTCTTCGTGATCCCGGTGGTCGGGCTGGTGCTCGGCTTCGTCGGCGGGGTGTGGGCGGCGGAGCGGCTGCGCCTGGGCGACTCCCGGCTGGCCTGGCCCGCCACGAAGCAGGCGGTGACGGCGGCCGGCCTGTCCATGCTGGTCGAGTTCCTCGCCGGCCTGCTCGTCGCCGGGCTCTGGGTGGCGGGCCTGCTACTCACCTGAGCCTGCGCGGTGCGGGTGCGGCGCGGTGCGAGCCGGTGCAGCGGTGTGGGGCGGTGCAGCGCGGTGTGGGGCGGTGCAGCGGTGTGGGGCGGTGCAGCGCGGTGCGGGGCAGGCGGGTGCGGGCGGTGCGGTGCGGGGCAGCGCGGTGCGGGGCGGTGGGCGGTGCGGGCGACGGCGCGGGGCGGGCGTCGGGTACGGCGCAGCGCCGTACGGGTGAGAGAGAGGTGACGTGCCCCGCGCCGCCGCGTGCCGGGCGGTCCGAGCGCCCGGCGGTGGCCCGTCGCGATCGGGCCTGGTCACGGGCTCAAGCATGCGGCGCACGCGCCGCCACGGCAACGCATTTTGCCCGGTCGCCAGGCCGGTCGGTGGGCCGGCCGGTGGGCCGCTGCCGAGCCGGTCGGTGGGCCGGTCGCCGGGCCGGTCGCCGGGCCGGCCGGTAGCGCCGAGCGGGCCGACCGCGGCTTCGCACCCCGCTCCGATCGCCGACCTGCCATCCCCGCGAGGCGCCTCGCCGCGCGGCACGGCTTGCCTGGCTCGGTCGCAGACGGGCGTCGGTCTCATAAACGGGGCAGCTCGACAGGGCCGCCGCCCGGGAGCAGCGGCGGCCGCCGGGCAAGACGACGGCGCACGGCGGGCACCGCGTCGGCACAGGCGTCCGGCGGCCACACCCGGCGGCCTGGGGGCGGTTGCCGGGACGCCGGGCGGGGCATTGACGGGCATCCGGTTAGCCAGTAGACCTTGGTGATGGAGGCCCGCCGATGAGAAGAGCTCCGCTCACGTTGGAACAGCTGCGGGTCGCCGTCGCAGAGGGTGAGATCGACACCGTGGTGCTGGCCCTGGTCGACATGCAGGGCCGGTTGCAGGGCAAGCGGTTCCACGCGCCCTACTTCCTCGACGAGGTGGCCGCGCATGGCAGTGAGGGCTGCAACTACCTGCTGGCTGTCGACGTCGACATGAACACCGTGGACGGGTACGCGATGTCGAGCTGGGAACGCGGCTACGGCGACTTCGCCATGGTGCCGGACCTCGACACGCTGCGCCGGGTGCCCTGGCAGCCGGGCAGCGCGCTGCTTCTGGCCGACCTGGCCTGGCTGGACGGCTCCCCGGTCGTCGCCTCACCCCGGCAGATCCTGCGCCGGCAGCTCGACCGGCTGGCCGCGCACGGGCTGACCGCGTACGCCGGCACCGAGCTGGAGTTCGTGCTGTTCCGCGACTCGTACGAGGAGGCCTGGCGGTGCGGCTACCGCGACCTGACCCCGGCCAACCAGTACAACGTGGACTACTCCCTGCTCGGCACCGCCCGGGTCGAGCCGCTGCTGCGCCGCATCCGGCGGGAGATGGCCGGGGCGGGGCTCACCCCGGAGAGCGCCAAGGGGGAGTGTAACCTCGGCCAGCACGAGATCGCCTTCCGCTACGACGAGGCGGTGGCCTGCGCCGACCACCACGTGATCTACAAGAACGGGGCGAAGGAGATCGCCGCCCAGGAGGGCATGTCGATCACCTTCATGGCCAAGCCGAACGAGCGCGAGGGCAACTCCTGCCACATCCACTTCTCGCTGCGTGACGCCGACGGCCGCTCGGCGATGCTCGGCGACGGTCCGGCACACCTGTCGACGACCGGGCAGCGGGTGCTGGCCGGGCTGCTGGCGACCATGCGCGAGTTCAGCCTCCTGTTCGCGCCGAACATCAACTCGTACAAGCGCTACCAGCCCGGGTCCTTCGCGCCCACCGCGCTGCGCTGGGGCACGGACAACCGCACCTGCGCGCTGCGGCTGGTCGGGCACGGGCAGGGCATGCGGGTGGAGAACCGGGTGCCGGGCGCGGACGTGAACCCGTACCTCGCCATCGCCGCGCTGGTCGCGGGCGCGGTGCACGGCATCGAGCGGGAGCTGGAGCTGGGAGAGGAGTGCACCGGCAACGCGTACGACGACCCGACCGCCGAGCGGGTCCCCGGCACGCTGCGCGACGCCCTGGCCCTCTGGGAGGGCTCGACGCTGGCCGCCGAGGCGTTCGGGGACGAGGTGGCGGCCCACTACGCCAACCAGGCGCGGGTCGAACTGACGGCCTTCGACGCCGCCGTGACGGACTGGGAACTCCACCGTGGCTTCGAACGCCTCTGACCCCGCCCCTGCGGTGGAGGCACCACAACTGCATGATCGACGCCGCGAAGGGGTGGGTACGTGAGCGAGGTGGTGGATCCGGCCACCGGGGAGGCCGTGGGGCGCGTGGCTGCCACGTCGGCCGAGGAGGTCGACGCGGCCATCGCGCGCGCGGACGCGGCCTTCGTACGGTGGCGCGCGGTGGCGCCGGGGGAGCGGGCGCGGGTGTTGCGGCGCTTCGCGGCGGTCGTCGACGCGCACCTGGAGGAACTGGCGCGGCTGGAGGTACGCAACAGCGGGCACACCATCGGCAACGCGCGGTGGGAGGCGGGCAACGTCCGCGACGTCCTCGACTACTACGCGGGCGCGCCGGAGCGGCTGACCGGGCGGCAGATCCCGGTGCCCGGCGGGCTGGACGTGACCTTCCACGAGCCGCTCGGCGTGGTCGGCGTGATCGTGCCCTGGAACTTTCCGATGCCCATCGCCGCGTGGGGCTTCGCGCCGGCGCTCGCGGCCGGCAACACCGTGGTGCTCAAGCCCGCCGAGCTGACCCCGCTGACCGCGCTGCGCCTGGCCGAGCTGGCACGCGAGGCGGGGGTGCCCGACGACGTGTTCACCGTGCTGCCGGGCGCCGGGTCGGTGGTGGGGGAGCGCTTCGTCACCCATCCCGCCGTACGCAAGGTCTGCTTCACGGGCTCCACGGAGGTGGGCACCCGGATCATGGCCGGCTGCGCCGCGCAGGTGAAGCGGCTGACGCTGGAGCTGGGCGGCAAGAGCGCCAACCTCGTCTTCGCCGACGCCGACCTGGAGCGGGCGGCGGCCACCGCCCCGTACGCCGTCTTCGACAACGCCGGGCAGGACTGCTGCGCCCGCTCGCGGATCCTGGTGCAGCGGCCGGCGTACGACCGGTTCCTGGAGCTGCTCGAACCGGCGGTGCGCGCGCTGCGGGTGGAGGACCCGGCCCGGGAGACCGCCGAGATGGGGCCGCTGATCTCCGCCGCCCAGCGGGACCGGGTGGCCGGGTACGTCGACGGGGCGAACGTGGCCTTCGCCGGCTCCCGCCCCGACGGCCCCGGCTTCTGGTACGCCCCGACGGTGCTGCTCGCCGACTCGCCCGCGGACCGGCACTGGCGCGAGGAGATCTTCGGCCCGGTCGTCTCGGTGCTGCCGTTCGACGACGAGGCCGACGCGATCCGGCTGGCCAACGACACCGAGTACGGCCTGTCGGGCTCCGTCTGGACCCGGGACGTGGGCCGGGCGGTGCGGGTGGCGCGGGCCGTGGAGGCGGGCAACCTCAGCGTCAACTCGCACTCCTCGGTGCGGTACTGGACGCCGTTCGGCGGGATGAAGCGCTCCGGGCTGGGCCGCGAGCTGGGTCCGGACGCGCTGCACGCCTTCACGGACGTCAAGAACGTGTTCATCGCGACGGAGGAGTGATCAGGTGCGGGGTCGACTTGAGGACCGGGTGGCGGTGGTCACCGGAGCGGGCAGCGGGATCGGACTGGCCACCGTGCGGCGCTTCGCCGCCGAGGGGGCCCGGGTGGTCTGCGTGGACGTCGACCCGGAGGCGGGCGGCCGGGCCGCCGAGGAGGTCGGCGGGGAGTTCGTCGCCACGGACGTCGCCGACGAGTCGGCCGTGCGGGACCTGTTCGACGGGGTGGCCGAGCGGCACGGGCGCATCGACGTGGCGTTCAACAACGCCGGCATCTCCCCGCCCGAGGACGACTCGATCCTGACCACCGGCCTGGACGCCTGGGAGCGCGTGCTGCGGGTTAACACCACGAGCGTCTACCTCTGCTGCAAGTACGTCATCCCGCACATGCGCCGGCAGGGCCGGGGCTCGATCATCAACACTGCGTCGTTCGTGGCGCTGATGGGGGCGGCCACCTCGCAGATCGCGTACACGGCGAGCAAGGGCGGGGTGCTGGCGATGACCAGGGAGCTGGGCGTGCAGTTCGCCCGGGAGGGCGTCCGCGTCAACGCGCTCTGTCCCGGCCCGGTCGCCACCCCGCTGCTGCTGGAACTCTTCGCCGCCGACCCGGAGCGCGCCGCCCGCCGGCTGGTGCACGTGCCGATGGGGCGGTTCGGGAAACCGGAGGAGATCGCCGCTGCGGTGGCGTTCCTGGCCAGCGACGACTCGTCCTTCATGACCGCCGCGCAGTTCGTCGTGGACGGCGGCATCACCGGCGCGTACGTCACGCCGCTGTGAGCCGGCCACTGATCGGGATCACCGCGTACGTCGAGCCGGTCGGCTGGGGCGTGTGGCGGGACGTGCCGGCGGTGCTGCTGCCCGAGGCGTACGTGCGGGCGGTCACCGCGGCCGGCGGCCGGGCGGTGGTGTTGCCGCCGGACGACCGCGACGCCGACGTGCTGCGGGTGCTCGACGGGCTGCTCCTGGCCGGCGGCGCGGACGTCGACCCGGCCCGGTACGGCCAGCTGCCGGCGCCCCGCACCGAGAGCCGCCCCGGGCGCGACGCGGGCGAGTTGGCCCTGCTCACCGCCGCCCTCGACACGGACCTGCCGGTGCTCGGCGTCTGCCGGGGGATGCAGCTGCTCGCCGTCGCCGCCGGCGGGTCGCTGTACCAGCACCTGCCGGACGTCGTGGGGCACGACCTGCACCGTCCCGCCCCCGGCGTCTACGGCGGGCACGGCGTGCGGTTCGCCCCGGGCAGCCTGGCCGCGACGGTGCTGGCCGGCGTGGTCCGGGTCAACTCGTACCACCACCAGGCGGTGGCCGACCCGGGCCGGCTGACGGCGACGGGATGGTCCGACGACGGGGTGGTCGAGGCGGTCGAGGATCCGCACCGCCCCTTCCTGCTCGGTGTGCAGTGGCACCCGGAGAACGAGCCCGACCCCCGGCCGATCGCCGCCCTGGTCCGGGCGGCCGGGGAGCACCGGTCGGCCCGGGAGCACCGGGCCGGTCCGGCCCTCCCGGTGACGTCCCTGCCCGGCCGGGCGCGGGACGCCACCAGCAGGTAGGTGTCGCAGATCACAGCCGCGTGTCGAGGGGTGCGGGGTAGGCCCGGTGTGGTCCCGTCGACGGGACTGAAATGCCGCGCTGGTGGGGATTCGGGCGAGCGCCGTCGCGTGTGGATCGGGCCGCGCGACGCCGCTGCGAGGAGTCGACGGCCCGATGCGGCGGACGTAACCAGCGCACGACGGGCGGTATGCGTTACGTTGCTCGTCCGTCGGGGTACCAAGCGGGGCAGGGCCGGTTGGATCACCGGGCCGAGGCGGTGATGGCCGGAGCGGGAGGAACTATGAGCTCGGCCCAGGGGGGCGTGGACGAGGGTTGCCCGGCCGCGGGAGGGCAGGACGCCGAGTTCCCCCCGATGCTGGCCGCCGCCTTCGCCGGCGGTGGCGAGATGGGCGAGCTGATGCGCCGCGTCGACTGGTCGGCCCATCCGCTCGGCACGCCCGACCGCTGGCCGGCGACGCTCTGCTCGGCGATCGGCCTGATGCTCGCCTCGAGCGCGCAGATCGTCATCTTCTGGGGCGAGGACGAACTCGCCTTCTACAACGACGCCTACCGCCCCACGATCGGCGACAAGCACCCCGACGTGCTGGGCCGGCCGGCCCGTGAGCACTGGGTGGAGACCTGGAGCGTGCTCGGACCCCTGCTGGAGGGCGTCCGGCGCGACGGCCGGTCGTACCGTGCGCAGGACCACCCCTTCCCGCTCGACCGCCGCGGCTTCGTGGAGGAGACGTACTTCGACGTCTCCTACGACCCGATCCTGGGCACCGACGGCACGGTCGACGGCGTCTTCTGCATCGTCAACGAGACCACTGGCCGGGTGGTCGGGGAACGCCGGCTGCGGCTGCTGGCCGAGCTGGGCACCGAGCTGGCCGAGGTCGACAGCAGCCCCGCGCTGGGCCGGGCGGCCGCGGCGGTGCTGGACCGGCACCGGTCGGACGTGCCGTTCGCGGTGGTGCACCTGCCCGGCGGGACCGGCGACGTGGTGCTGGCCGGGTGCAGCGGCGTCGATCCCGGGACGGTCGTCACGTCCGCGCCGGCGCGGGTCGCCGAGGTCGTGGCTTCCGGCACCGCCGCCACCGTCGCGGTGACCGACCTGCTCGCCGAGGCCCCGGACGACGCGACCGGTGAGGCACTGGTGCTGCCGGTCACCGCCGGGAACGAGGCCGTCGGCACTCTGGCGGTCGGCGTGGCCCGCCGGCAGCCGCTCACCGACGAGTACCGGGACTTCTTCGACCTGGTCGCCGCGCAGATCTCCCGGGCCGTCGGGCGGCAGCGGGCGTACGAGCAGGAACGCGCCCGCGCCGCCGAGCTGGCCGCCCTCGACCGGGCCAAGACGAACTTCTTCGCCAACGTCAGCCACGAGTTCCGTACCCCGCTGACCCTGGTGCTCGGCCCGCTGGAGGACCTGCTGGCCGATCCGGCGCTGCCCGAGGCGTACACCGACCGGCTCACCATCATGCACCGCAACGCGCTGCGACTGCTCAAGCTGGTCAACACGGTGCTCGACTTCTCCCGGCTGGAGTCCGGGCGGCTGACCGCCCGCTACCAGCCCACCGACCTCGCCGACTACACCGCCCGACTGGCCAGCACGTTCCGGTCGGCCACCGAGCGCACCGGGCTGCGCCTGGTCGTGGACTGCCCACCGCTGCCGGCGCCGGTCTTCGTGGACCGGGACATGTGGGAAAAGGTCGTCCTCAACCTCGTCTCGAACGCGGTGAAGTTCACCTTCGACGGCGAGATCCGGGTACGGATCCGCGCGGTCGACGGGGCCGCGCGGCTGGAGGTCGCCGACACCGGCGTCGGCATCGTGCCGGAGGAGCTGCCGCAGATCTTCGAGCGCTTCCACCGGGTGCCCGGGATGCGCTCGCGCAGCCACGAGGGCACCGGCATCGGCCTGGCGCTGGTCCGCGAGCTGGTCGAGATGCACGGCGGCGAGGTGGCCGTGCGCAGCCGCGTCGACGAGGGCAGCACGTTCACGGTGACCGTTCCGTTCGGCGCCGGGCACCTGCCGGCCGAGCGGATCGCCCACGCCGAGCCGACCGCGCAGCTCGACCTGGCGCACGCCGACCTCTACGTCGCGGAGACGGCGCTCTGGACAAGCGCCGCGGGCCCCGCCGACGGGGCCGGGGGGACGCGGGGGACCGGCGCCGCCGGCCGGATCCTGGTCGCCGACGACAACGCCGACCTCCGCGAGCACGTCACCCGGCTGCTCTCGCCGTCCTGGGAGGTGGTCGCGGTCACCGACGGAGTGGAGGCGCTGCGGCACGCCGCCGACGGCTCGTTCGACCTGGTGCTGACCGACGTGATGATGCCCCGGCTGGACGGGTTCGGCCTGGTCGCCGCGCTGCGCGCGGATCCGCGTACCCGCCACGTGCCGATCGTGCTGCTCTCCGCCCGCGCCGGCTCCGCCGAGGAGGTCGCCGGGCTGGCGGTGGGTGCCGACGACTACCTGACGAAGCCCTTCTCCGGCCAGGAGCTGACCGCCCGGGTGCGGGCCAACGTCGAGCTGGGCCAGCTCCGTGGCCAGATCATCCGGGGGTTGCGGGCCCTGGCCGACGCGGCGGTGGCGGTCAACACCGCCCGCTCCACCGCCGACGTGCTCCAGGTCGCCGCGCGGCACGCCCTGAGCCTCGCCGAGGCCGCCCGGGTGGTGGTCTCGGCCACCGGGATGCGTTTCGAGGCCGACGGCGGCGGGCTGGCCTCGATCGAGCCGTCCTTCGTGCTGCCGCTGACCGGCACCACCGGCGAACGGCTCGGCGAGCTGCGGGTCTGGCGCCCGGACGGCGACGGGGCCCACACCGACGAGGCCGCGCTCACCCAGCTCGCCCGGCTGGTCGGGGTGCGGCTGGAGAACGCCCAGCTCTACGAGGCCGAGCACCGCATCGCCACCACGCTCCAGCACAGCCTGCTGCCCCGGTCGCTGCCGCAGCTGCCGGGCGCCCTGGTGGCCAGCCGCTACCTGCCGGGCAGCGCCGACGTGGAGGTCGGCGGAGACTGGTACGACGTCGTCGCGCTCGGCGACGACGAGCTGGTGCTGGCGATCGGCGACGTGGTGGGCAAGGGCGTACCGGCCGCCGCGGCGATGGGCCAGCTACGCAACGGGCTGCGGGCGTACCTGCTGGAGGGCTTCGACCCCGGTGAGTCGCTGACCCGGCTCAACCGGCTCGTCGGCACGACCGAGGGTCGGTCCTTCGCGACCGTCTTCTGCCTGTGGTTCAGTCCGCGCACCGGCCGGATGCGGTACGCCAGCGCCGGTCACCCGTCCCCCCTGCTGATCCGAGGAGACGACGTGGCGTTCCTGCACGGCCGGGCGCTCGGGCCGCCGGTCGGGGCGATCCCCGACACGACCTACCGGACGGTCGAGGGGGAGCTGACCGCCGGAAGTCGGCTGCTGCTCTACACCGACGGGCTCATCGAGGACCGGCAGCTCGGCATCGACGCCTCGCTGGACCTGCTGCGGCAGGACGCGGCCACCCCCGGCGAGCACGTGACCGACCTGATCGACGCCGTGGTGGAGCGGGTCGCCGGCCGGCCCCTGCGCGACGACGTCGCGGTGCTCGCCCTGGAGGCGGCGGAACTCAACCGGTTCGCGCTGCGGCTGCCGGCCGATCCCACCCGGCTCAGCGTGCTGCGCAAGCGGTTGGAGGACTTCCTCGTCGCGCACCAGGTCACCGAGACGGACCTGTTCGACCTGACCGTCGCCATCTCCGAGGCGGCGGCCAACGCCATCGAGCACCCCGTCGAGCCGGCCGAGCCGACGATCAGCGTCGAGGTGACCATCCACGACCGCACCGTGGTGGCCTCGGTACGCGACAGCGGCCGGTGGCGGGAGTCGACCGGCTCGGGCTTCCGGGGGCGGGGGCTGTCCCTCATCGAGGCGCTGGGGGAGCTGTCGGTGACCCGTACCGCCGGGGGGACCGAAGTGACGCTGCGCCGGCGGCTGTCGGACTGAGCGCGCGACCGACGGCGCCGCCCGGCACGAGGGCTCAGGCCGGGCGGAGCCAGGCCTGGTCGGCCAGGCCGGAGATCTCCAGCACCCGGTGGACCTGCCGCGACGGCAGCACGGCGAGCGTGCCGGGGAACTGCTGGGCCAACCGGACCACCGCGTGGATCGCCGCCGAGTCGAAGAAGGTGACCGCCCGCAGGTCGAGCGTCACCCGCTCGGCCGGCTCCCGCAGCGCGGCCTGGTACATGACGTCGGCGGTGGCCATGTCGACCTCGCCGGTCACCAGGACACGAAGGTGGGCGCCGTCGATCTCCGCGCTGGCGGAGAAGACGGGAGACGTGCCGCCCCCTTGATCCACGGAGCCACAATGGCACAGCGGACCTTGCACGGCAACAACCGTTTCCGGCGGGCGGTGGCGGGGGTCACCATCGTCGCGGCGATAAACTCGGGCCATGACCGTCCGTGCGCCGCTGACCCCAGGCACGCTCTCCCCGCTGCGGCCCGTGCCCGCCCACATCGTCCGCCCGGAGTACGTGGGCAAGAAGCGTCCCCAGGAATGGCGCGGCTCGCACGTGCAGACACCGGAGACGATCGAGAAGATGCGGCTCGCCGGCCGGCTCGCCGCGCAGGCCACCCAGCTCGCCGGCGAGCACTGCAAGCCCGGCGTGACCACCGACGAGATCGACCGGGTCGTGCACGAGTTCCTCTGCGACCACGGCGCCTACCCGTCGACGCTGGGCTACAAGGGCTTCCCCAAGTCGTGCTGCACCAGCCTCAACGAGGTGATCTGCCACGGCATCCCCGACTCCACCGTGCTGGCCGACGGCGACATCATCAACGTCGACGTCACCGCGTACCTCGACGGCGTGCACGGCGACACGGACGCCACCTTCTGCGTGGGCGAGGTCGACGAGGAGGCCCGGCTGCTGGTCGAGCGGACCCACGAGGCGATGATGCGCGGCATCCGCGCGGTCGCCCCCGGCCGCCAGATCAACGTGATCGGCCGGGTCATCGAGTCGTACGCGAAGCGCTTCGGCTACGGCGTCGTACGCGACTTCACCGGCCACGGCATCGGCGAGGCCTTCCACAGCGGGCTCTACGTGCCGCACTACGACAGCCCGCGTCCCACGGACGTGATGGAGTCGGGGATGACCTTCACCATCGAGCCGATGATCACCCTCGGCACCCACCAGTACGACATGTGGGACGACGGCTGGACCGTGGTGACGAAGGACCGCCGCTGGACGGCCCAGTTCGAGCACACCATCGTGGTGACCGAGGACGGTCACGAGATCCTCACCCTGCCGTGACGGACACTCCGGCGGCACTGCGTGAGGCGCACCACGCGGACGTCTCCGGCGGCTGGCTGCGCCCGGCCGTCTTCGGGGCGATGGACGGTCTGGTCACCAACATCGCCCTGATCGCCGGCGTGGCGGGTGGCGGGGTGTCGCCCCGCAGCGTCGTGCTCACCGGCGTGGCCGGCCTGGTCGCCGGCGCCATCTCGATGGGGCTGGGGGAGTACACGAGCGTCCGCTCGGCCAACGAACAGGTCGCCGCCGAGGTCGCCAAGGAACGCCGCGAGCTGGAGCGGCACCCCGAGGCCGAGGCACGCGAACTGGCTGCGGCGTGGGTCGCCCGGGGGCTGGCCCCCGATCTCGCCATGCAGGTCGCCGAGGCCGTCCGCCGCAACCCGGACGAGGCCCTGCGGGTGCACGTCCGGGAGGAACTCGGCGTCGACCCGGACGACCAGCCGAGCCCCTGGGCGGCGGCCATCTCGTCGTTCCTGTTCTTCTCGGTCGGGGCGCTGGTGCCGCTGCTGACCTACCTGTTCGGCGCGACCAGCCTGTGGCTGGCGCTCGCGGTCGGCGGGCTCGGGCTCTTCCTGGCCGGTGCGGTGGTCGCCCGCTTCACCGCCCGCTCCTGGTGGTCCGGCGGCCTGCGCCAGCTCCTGCTCGGCGCGGCGGCGGCCGGCGCGACGTACCTGATCGGCGCCCTCATCGGCGTCCAGGGCGGCCTCGGCTGAGTGTGGCGCCCGGTCAGCCGGCGAGCAGGTCGTCGACCGTGCCGTCGACCGGGCGGCCCCGGGCCGTCAGCTCGGCCGCCTGGCGGGCCAGGACGGCACCCACCTCCGTCATGTCCGCGCCTGCCAGGCCGGTGCGGCGTACGGCGTCGCCCGGGTCACGGAAGTAGGTGCGGCTGAGCAGGCCGTTGACCGTGGCCGCCGCCAGTCGTGCCTCACCGAGCATCAGCAGTGCCTGGTCGGTCTCGTACCACTCGGCCAGCCGGGCGGCCCGGGCGTGCGCCGCGCTGCCCCGGTACCAGGCCCGGCGGGCCGCCGTGCTGAACTCGCCCGGCCGGGCCCGGGCCAGCCGGCCGAGATGCTCGTCGCGTAGCGTGCGCAGCCAGCCGGTCGGATCGTGCAGGGCGCGGGTGCTGACGTACCGGTCGGCGGTCAGCGGCCAGAGCGAGGAGATCACTCGGGCCTGGCACAGGTAGTCGTCGGCGCCCGCCACGGTCAGGTCGACCAGGACGCCGTCGACGCGCCGGGTCGCGGGCGAGGGGCCGCCGCCGGGCCGGTAGGTCACCACCAGCAGCCCGACCTCGCCGTCTCCGCCGCCGTCGTCGTCGCCGTGCGCCAGCGGGCCGTGCACCGCGACCGCCAGCACGTCGGCCGGGAACCGCTGGCGCACGGCGTCGGCTACCCGTCCGGCCACCGCCCACCGTGGATCGTCGGGGTGGGGTTCGCCGTCGGCGCCGGTCACCGCGCCAGCCTATGCGGGGGCGCCCGGCCCGCCCGGCACGCCGCGCCCGGTGGGCACCAGCCGGAAGACGAGGATCTCCCGACCGCCGGCCCGCCGCGCGTACGCCCGGTAGGCGGGCCACTCGGTGACCAGCAGACGCCAGAGGCGGTCCCGTTCGGCGCCGGTGGCGACCTCCGCGCGCACCGGCACGCGGCGGCCCTTGACGGCCACCTCGGCGGCGGGATCGGCGCGCAGGTTCATCGCCCAGCCCGGCTGGTGGGCCTGGCCGAAGTTGGAGCCGACCACCACGTACGCGTCGCCGTCGGGCACGTAGAGCAGCGGGTTGCTGCGCGGCCTGCCGGAGCGGCGGCCGGTGGTCGTGACGACCAGCGACGGGATGAGCCCGAGCGCGACCACCCGGCCCCGGGTGAGCCGCCCGACCAGCCGGTCGGCGGGGACGAGCAGGCGGACGGCGGCGCCGAACCAGCGGTGGTGGCCGACCCGGCGGGTGAGGGCTCCCAGTACGGGCACGGCCCCAGTTTGCCCCCTGTCCGCCCGTCAGTCGAGACGTCGCTCGACCGGCAGCCGGGAGCGGGTGAACAGTCCCGCGCCGAGCATCGCGACCAGCGGCACCACCACCAGGACGCCGAGCGTGACCCACGGGACCACCACCGGGTACGGCTCCGGGACGGGCCACAGGCTGGCGTAGCGGCGGTTGAGGGCGGTCAGGATGATCAACGCGGAGCCGAGGCCGGCGGCGATGCCGAGCACGGAGCCCAGCACGGCGATCACCCCGGACTGGCAGAGCGACAGCAGCCGGCGCAGCCCCGGCCCGGCGCCGACCGCCGCGAGGGTCGACAGGTCCGCCCGACCCTCGGCTGCGGCCAGCCCGGTGGCGATGCCGGCGGCGCCCACCGTGACGACCCCGGCGGCGGCGGCCAGCAGGAGCAGCAGCGGCCGTCCCGCGTCGCCCTGGGTACCCGGGTCGATCTCGACATGTGCGCGGAGCGGACGTACGGCGGCGACGAACCGGCCCTGCCGGTCCTCGCCGGGCACGCCGTCGGCGGCGATCGCCCAGCCGAACGGCTGGACGCTCAGGCCGAGCCGCTGGGCGGCCGCCGGGGAGAGCAACATCCGGTCCGCCCCCAGCCCGGTGGGCAGCGGATACCCGGCGACGGCGGTGACGGCCGGGGGGTCGGGCCGGGCCTGCCCGGTGCGGGTCACCCGCACGTCGACCCGCCCGTCGCGCACGTAGCGCGGATCGGTCACCACCGCGCCGCCGGCCCGCAGCACGGCGGTGGCGGCAGCGACGTCGGCGGGGGCGGCGCCGGTGAGCACCGGCAGGGCCGTCCCGTCGTCCACCAGCACGTGGAAGGTCCCGCCGAACTGGTCCTCGGGTTCCGCGCAGCGGGCGTCCGCGCGGGCCCGACGCTGCTGCGCCGGGGTGAGCCGGTCGCCCGGCGTCCACGGGCAGACACGCTCGGCGGGCAGCACCGGCGAGACGATGCACAGCCCGGTGTCCGACCCGCACCGGGGCTCCACCAGCGGCGCCACCGTGCGGGCCCCCAGGTGGTCGCGTGCGGCCTCGCTGACCCGGGACAGGTCGGGCGGCGGGCGGTCGGGGTCCGACCCGGTGACCAGCACCGTGGCGGACGGCAGGGTCGGCAGGTACATCGTCGCCGACCGGGCGTCGTCGCTGGCCAGGTACACCCCGACGGCGACGCTGCCGGCGACCGCCGCCATCACGGCGGAGATCGCGGGCGCGGTCGACGACCGGTTGCGGCTGGCGTCGCGCAGCGCGATCCGGGGCGCCAGCGGCAGCGACCACCCGAGGCGGGCGAGCACGCCGACCAGCGTCGGGGTGGCGAAGACCAGGCCCAGCTCGCCGAGGACGAGGCCGGCCAGGATGACCGCCGGGGCCGTCCGGGCCGCCCCGAACGCGGCCACCGCGGCGCCGCCGACGGCCAGGGCCGCCCCGACGGTCAGCCAGCGCCGCCGGTGGGCCGGCGGGGTGCGCCGGCCGGCCAGCCCCGCCACCACGTCCTGCCGGGCGGCCGTCCAGGCCGGGGCCAGCGCGGCCAGCACCCCGGCCAGCACCGCGACGGCGGCGATCGCCGCGAGCGCCTCCGGCCAGCAGCGGTACGCGCCGAAGCGCGCGCCGAAGAGGTGCTGCTCCACCAGGGGGCGGCCGGCGAACGCGGCGGCGACGCCCAGCGCGACCCCGACGGCGGCGCCGACGGCACCCAGCACCACGCCGTCGGCCAGCACGATCCGGCGCAGGTGGGCGTCGTCCCCGCCCGCCACGGCGACCAGCGCGAGGTCCCGGCGCCGCCGCCGTACGCCGACCGCGAAGGCCGGTCCGACGAGCAGCACCACCTCCAGCAGCCCCAGCCCGCCGACGAGCACCGAGACGCTCATCCCCTCCACGTCCATGGCGGAGCGGCCGTACGGCGCGAACGTGACGGTGGCCGACGCCGGGGCGGGGACGCGGGCGTGCACCAGGACGCCGTGCGCGTTGAGCCGGCGGAACAGCGCCTCGTCGGCGGTCCCGGGCAGGTCGACCAGCCAACTCGTGCCCGGCTCGGTCTCCATCCGCCCCTCCGACGGGTGCAGCGTCACCATTGGGCCCAGGTCGTCGGGGTACTCGACCACGCCGACCACCCGCCAGGAGCGGGCGCCGTCGCCGGAGGTGACGGTGCCGCCGAGGCGGGCGTCGAGGCGGTGCAGGGCCGCCGGGCTGACCGCGATCTCGTCCGGCCCGGCCGGCGCCCGCCCCGAGTGGAACCGGACCAGCCCACGGCCGAGCGGATCGCCGAGGTCCACGGCGCGCCCCGTGAGGCCGTCGTCGACCCGCCCGCCGACCCGGGCGTCGAACGCCACCCAGCGGCGCAGCGGGACCACCCGGCTCCCGGGCGGCAGGAGGGCGGTCACCTGGCCGGCGGTGACGGGCCCGGCCGAGGGAACGTCCTCCGGGTCGGAGCGCCAGGTTTCGGCCCAGGCGCTCTGCACGATCGGGACCCGCACCACCCAGCTCAGCTCCGCGTCGGCCGCGCCGAGCTGGCGGTCGGCCCGCTCGACCGGCGTCAGCTCGGACATCCGCCAGCTCACCGCGGTGAAGGTCAGCACCAGCACCGGCAGCGTGATCATCGCCAGCACCAGCGCCGTACGCCCCCGGGTCCGCCGGGCCTCCCGCCGGGCGATCCGCAGCGCCACCCACCAGGAGCCGGCCGCCCGGGCGAGCCGGCCGCCCCGGCCCGCGCTCACCGACCGCTGCCGCTCAGCAGCTGCTCCACGCTGCCCAGCGGGGCCGTCGTGTCGACCAGCACCCCATCGCGCAGGAAGACCACCCGGTCGGCCCAGGCGGCGTGCCGCGCCTCGTGGGTGACCAGCACGGCGGCGGCCCCGGCGTCGACCCGTCGGCGCAGCAGGTGCAGCACCGCCTCACCGGTCTGCGAGTCCAGCGCGCCGGTCGGCTCGTCGGCGAGCACCAGCCGCCGTTCGCCGACGAGCGCGCGGGCGATCGCCACGCGCTGCTGCTGCCCGCCGGAGAGCTGGTCGGGGAACCGGTCGCCCAGCTCGGGCAGGCCCACCTCGGCCAGCGAGTCCAGCGCCAGGCGGCGGGCCCGCCGTACGCCCGTGCCGTCGAGTTCGAGGGGGAGGGCGACGTTCTCCACGGCGCTCAGGCTGCCGAGCAGGTTGAGATCCTGGAAGACGTAGCCGATCCGCCGTCGCCGCACCTGGGCCAGCCGCCGCCGGTCCAGGGCGCCGAGCGGCTCGCCCTCGACGTACACCTCGCCCGCGGTCGGGCCGTCCAGCCCGCCGGCCAGGGCGAGCAGGGTCGACTTCCCGGAGCCGGACGGGCCCATCACGGCGACGAGTTCCCCCGCGCGCACGGTGAGGCTCACCCCGCGCAGGGCGTGCACGGCCGCCGCGCCGGCGCCGTGCGTGCGGTGCACGTCACGCACGTCGAGCACGGGCGTGGTCGGGCTTCCGGCCGCTGGCCCGTTCCCCGTGGTCACCGTCGCGCCTCCTCGTCGGCCCGGTCCACCGCCTCGGCAGGCGTCGTCGGGACGCGCCCGGGCTGTGCCGGACGGTAGCGCACGAGGCTGGTCTCGCAGTGGTCCAGCCAGCGCACCTCGGCCTCGGCCTGGAAGACCATGGCGTCCAGCACGAGCCGCCACGGCAGGTCCTCGGGACGGTCGCTGGCGTACTTCAACCGGGTCAACTCCTGCAACGCCCGCATGGTCGCGCTGCGCTGGGTCTGCACCACCGACCGGACGTCGACGCCGGGGGTGGTCAGCGCGAGGGCCAGCTTGATCGCCAGCTCGTCCCGGGGCCGGTCGGTGCGGCTGATCGGGGTGGCGAACCACAGGGCCAGGTCCGCCCGCCCGGCGTCGGTGATCTCGTACGGGCGCTGCCCGGCGTCGCTCTCGGGCAGCGACCGGACCAGCCCGTCCCGCTCCAGGCGGGACAGGGTGGTGTAGACCTGCCCGATGTTCAGCGGCCAGGTCGAGCCGGTCGACTCCTCGAACGCGGCGCGCAGCTGGTAGCCGTACATCTGGCCGCGTTCGAGCAGGGCGAGCAGCCCGTGACGGATGGACATGGCAACGGAGTATGCATACCTGGTATGCGACCCGCAACCGGAGCGGGGTCGACGGGGTCGGGCCGGTCAGGCCGGGCGACCCGGGAACGGCACCGTCAGCGGGGTGATCCCGGCCATCCGTCGCCACCGGGTGGCCCGCAGGGCGTACTCGACCAGAGCGGCCAGGGCCCGGTCCCGGTCGGCGCCGATGGTGGCCGGCACCGCGGCCCGCCAGAACGCGGCCGTGCGCTCCTCCACCTCGACGGCCAGCCGCAGCGCGCTCGCCCGGTCGGTGACCGGGAACGGCAGCGTGTAGCCGGCCCGGTCCGCCGGGACGCTCGCGCCGCCGGTGCTCAACTGCACGATCAGCTCGTCGCGGCGGCGTCGGTGGGCGGCCTCCGCCTCCCTCGCGGCGGTCCGGGCGGCGCCGGTGAGGCGTACCCCGATGGGCCCGTACGCCCAGATCGCGGCGTACTCGGCGGTGAGGGCGGCGGCGAGCGCCCCGGCGGGCCCGGTCGGTGTCGGTGTGGTCACTTCAACGCCTCCACGTGCGTGGCCCGGGCGGCGACGATCGAGGCGAGCAGCGCGGCCCGCTCCGCCGGGGCCGCCGCGCAGGCACTGGTCGCCGCCTCCCGGCCGGCCCGTTCGCTCTCGCGCAGGGCGGCCCGCGCCGCCGCCGGATCGCCCGGCGTGGCGGTCGTGGCGGGGGCGGATCCCGAGGGCAGCGGTACGCCGACGAGCCGGGCCAGCTCGGCCGCGTGCGCTCGGTGCGCCTCGGCGATCGGGGTGAGCAGGGCGGCGAGGGTGGGGTGCGCGGCGGCGGCGTCCCGGTGCCCGGCGGCGAGCCGGAGCGACTCGTCGAGCAGCGGGGTGAGCGGGTCGGGCTCGGGGGCGGGTTCGTCGCCGCGGTCGAGCAGACCGCATCCGGTCAGCGGCGCCGCGGCCCCGCCGAGCGCCAGGAGCGCCCCGGCGCGCAGCACGTTGCGCCGGGAATGCCCGGTTGTCTCGCCGCGTCGTGTCGTTCTGCCCGTCGCCACCGGACAAGTCAACACCATCACCGGCCGTACGTGGGCCACCGGCGTCGGTGCGCCGCCCGGCCCGGCGCCCGGTAGGCGCGTTACGCTCTGCGCAGCCACCGGCGCGTCAGCTCCGGTGGCGTGCCGGCATGGCGGCCGACCGGGTGCCGTCGATCAGCAGGAGGGTGCGGAGATGACGCAGCGTGGCCGTGCCACGAGGTCGACGGGTCCGGCGGGGAGGCCCCGACGCGCCGACGCCCCACGGGGCGGGGAGCGTGCCGGCGGCCCGCGCGGCGACCTCGCCGCCCGGCGGGCCCGGCTGCGTGACGTGATCGAGCCGGTGGTCACCGCCGCCGGCTACGACCTGGAGGAGCTCTCCGTCTCCCGGGCCGGCCGACGGCACGTGGTGCGGGTGATCGTGGACGCCGACGGCGGGATCAGGCTGGACGCCGTCGCCGAGGTGTCCCGGGCCGTCTCGGCGGCCCTCGACGCCGCCGAGGAGGCCGGGGGCGACATCGTCGCCGGGGAGTACCAGCTGGAGGTCAGCTCCCCCGGCGTGGACCGGCCGCTCACCCTGCCCCGGCACTGGCGGCGCAACGTCGGCCGGCTGGTGAAGGTGACCGCGCGCGGTGCGGGCGCCCAGGCCGAGCAGGCCACCGGCGACCGGCAGGTCACCGGCCGGGTGGTCGAGGCCGACGACGAGCGCGTGGTGCTGGAGACCGACGCCGGCCGCGCCACCTGGACGTACGCAGAGCTCGGCCCCGGCCGGGTGCAGGTCGAGTTCCACCGCCTCGACGAGATCGAGGAGACGGACGAACCCGACGACATGGACGACACCGACGACTTCGACGACGAAGATGATGATGTGGAGGACGAGGAGAGGTGAACATCGACCTCGCGGCGCTGCGCGCACTCGAGCGCGAGCGGGAGATCCCGTTCGACACGATCCTCGCGGCGATCGAGACCGCGCTGCTGACTGCCTACCGGCACACCGAGGGGGCGGAGTCGCACGCCCGGGTGGAGATCGACCGCAAGTCCGGCGCGGCCCTGGTCTACGCCCAGGAGCTGGACGACGACGGCACCGTGGTGCGGGAGTGGGACGACACCCCGCACGACTTCGGGCGGATCGCCGCCATGACCGCCAAGCAGGTGATCCTCCAGCGGCTGCGGGAGGCCACCGACGAGGTGCACTTCGGCGAGTACGTCGGCCGCGACGGTGACCTGGTCACCGGCGTGGTGCAGGCGCACGAGGCGCGCAGCGAGAAGGGCATCGTCAGCGTCGACCTCGGCAAGCTGGAGGGCGTGCTGCCCCAGTCCGAGCAGGTCCCCGGCGAGCGCTACGCGCACGGCGAGCGGATCCGCTGCGTGGTGGTGCACGTGGCGAAGGGGATGCGCGGCCCGCAGATCACCCTCTCCCGGTCGCACCCGGCGCTGGTGAAGAAGCTCTTCGCGCTCGAGGTGCCGGAGATCGCCGACGGCACGGTCGAGATCGGCGCGATCGCACGTGAGGCAGGTCACCGCACGAAGATCGCGGTCCGCTCCATGACCCAGGGCGTCAACGCCAAGGGCGCCTGCATCGGGCCGATGGGGCAGCGGGTCCGCGCGGTGATGAGCGAGCTGCACGGCGAGAAGATCGACATCATCGACTGGTCGGACGACCCGGCGACGTTTGTCGGCAACGCCCTGTCGCCGGCCAAGGCCCTGCGGGTCGAGGTGGTCGACCTGGCCAGCCGTACCGCCCGGGTCACCGTCCCGGACTTCCAGCTCTCCCTCGCCATCGGCCGGGAGGGGCAGAACGCCCGACTTGCGGCCCGGTTGACCGGTTGGCGGATCGACATCCGGTCCGACGCCGAGCAGGCTGGCGGCTCCGGCCGGGCCGGGGCTGATCACGTCCCGGAGCCGGGCGGCGCGATCTCGGGCGCCTAGGGGTAGACTTTCTCCAGTGGTACGACGCGCGCTGCCGGAACGCACCTGTGTGGGTTGCCGGCGACGTGCGCCGGCCAGCGAATTGCTGCGGATCGTCGCGGTCGGCGACGAGGCTGGTCACAGCCTTCGGCCCGATCCGGCCCGCAGGCTGCCGGGTCGGGGAGCGAACATGCACCCGGATCCGGCCTGCTTCGCGCAAGCGGTGCGGCGACGCGCCTTCGGGCGTGCGCTGCGCATCACCGGGGTCCCCGACCACGGTGAGCTCGCGGAGCACGTCGATGCGCCAACCACTACGTCCGGTCAGCCCGATCGGACGAGGGTCGCTAGCAAGGTAGGACGACCGACATGAGCACACGATGAAGTCCCTGAAATGACCAGGCTTCAAGTGCACGAGTGAGGTCGCTGCGGGTGCTGCCCGCACGACCTCGGAGTGAGGAGTGCAGTGGCAGGTAAGGCCCGCGTACACGAGCTTGCAAAAGAGCTCGGGGTCGAAAGCAAGACCGTTCTCGCCAAGCTCAAGGAGATGGGCGAGTTCGTGAAGTCCGCGTCCAGCACCGTCGAGGCGCCCGTCGCCCGACGGCTGCGTAGCGCGTTCGTCGCCTCCGCCGGTTCTCCGGCGCCGGCCGCCCCACCGGCGGCCGCCCCGGCGCCGACCCCGACCCCGACGCCCTCCCCGGCCCCCGGTGGGCCCCGGGTCTCGGCCAAGCCGATGCCGCCCCGGCGGCCGGCCGCGCCGACGCCCGGCCCGAAGCCCAAGGGCCCGGTGCCCGGTCCGCCGCAGCCCGCGGCCCCGGTCGCCAAGCCGGCGAGTGCCCACGACATCGAGGTGGCGGCCGCCGAGGCGCGTGCCGCCGCGCTGAAGGCCGAGCAGGAGGCGGCGGTCAAGGCCGCCCAGGCCGCTCGGCAGCAGCAGCGTGAGAACGTCCGCCGGGAGCCCCCGGCCGACGGTGGCAACCGTCCCGGTCCCCGACCGGGTCCGGGTGCCATGCCGCCCCGCCCGGGTTCCCCGGCCGCCGGTCGTCCCGGCGCGCCGACGCCGGGCCCGGGTGGCCGTCCGGGCGGGCGTCCGCCGGCGCGCGGCGCCGGTAACAACCCGTTCGGCATCCAGGGCAGCCAGCAGCAGCAGCGGCCCCCGGCCGCCGGTGCGGGTGGTCCCCGGCCCAGCCCGGCCGGCATGCCGCCGCGTCCGAGCCCGGCCTCCATGCCGCCCCGTCCGAGCCCGGCCTCCATGCCGAGCCAGCGCCCCGCCACCGGTCGCCCCGGCCCCGGTGGTGCCGGTCGCGGTCCCGGCGGCGGCGCGGGTCGTCCCGGTGGCGGCGGTGGCGGTGGCTTCCGCGGCGGTCCCGGTGGCGGCGGCGGTGGCGGTGGCTTCCGCGGCGGTCCCGGTGGCGGCGGCGGTGGCGGTGGCTACCGTGGCGGTCCCGGTGGCGGCGGCGGTGCTCCGGGCGGCGGTTTCCGTCCGGGCGCTCCGGCCGGTGGCGGCGGTCGCCCCGGCGGTGGCGGCCGTGGCCGTGGCGGCGGCGCCGCGGGTGCCTTCGGGCGTCCGGGTGGCCGGCCGACGCGCGGTCGCAAGTCCAAGAAGCAGCGCAGACAGGAGTTCGACAACCTGTCGGCCCCGACCATGAGCTCGGGTGCTCCCCGGGGTCAGGGTCAGGTCGTCCGGCTCTCCCGTGGCGCCTCGCTGTCGGACTTCGCCGACAAGATCAACGCCAACCCGGGTTCGCTGGTCCAGGAGATGTTCAACCTGGGCGAGATGGTCACGGCGACCCAGTCGTGCTCCGACGACACCCTGCTGCTGCTGGGTGAGCACCTCGGCTTCAACGTGCAGATCGTCAGCCCGGAGGACGAGGACCGCGAGCTGCTCGCGCAGTTCAACATCGACCTCGACGCCGAGGTCGCGGAGGACCGCCTGGTCAGCCGTGCGCCGGTCGTGACCGTCATGGGTCACGTCGACCACGGTAAGACCAAGCTGCTCGACGCGATCCGCAAGGCGAACGTCGTGGCCGGCGAGGCGGGTGGCATCACCCAGCACATCGGTGCCTACCAGGTCCACGTGCCGCACGAGGGCGAGGACCGCGCGGTGACCTTCATCGACACCCCGGGTCACGAGGCGTTCACCGCCATGCGTGCCCGTGGTGCCCAGGTCACCGACATCGTGGTGCTGGTCGTCGCGGCCGACGACGGCGTCATGCCGCAGACGATCGAGGCGCTGAACCACGCCAAGGCGGCCGACGTGCCGATCGTGGTGGCGGTCAACAAGGTCGACAAGCCGGAGGCGAACCCGGACAAGGTCCGCCAGCAGCTGACCGAGTACGGCCTGGTCGCCGAGGAGTACGGCGGCGACACCATGTTCGTCAACGTGGCGGCCAAGCCGGGCATCGGCATCGACGAGCTGCTCGAGGCGGTCCTGCTGACCGCCGACGCGTCGCTGGAGCTGACCGCTCCGATCGACGGGCCGGCGCAGGGTGTGGCCATCGAGGCGCACCTGGACAAGGGTCGCGGTGCGGTGGCGACGGTGCTGGTGCAGAAGGGCACCCTGCGGGCGGGCGACTCCATCGTCGCCGGTGGGGCGCACGGCCGGGTCCGGGCGATGCTCGACGAGAACGGCAACCAGGTCGCCGAGGCCGGTCCGGCGCGTCCGGTCCTGGTGCTCGGTCTGACCGCGGTGCCCGGTGCCGGCGACACGTTCCTGGCGGCCGAGGACGACCGCACGGTGCGCCAGATCGCCGAGCAGCGGCAGGCACGGCGGCGGGCGGCGTCCTTCGCCAACTCCCGCGGCCGGGCCACCCTCGAGACGCTCATGGAGCAGCTCAAGGAGGGCGAGAAGACCTCGCTCAACCTGGTGCTCAAGGGCGACGTCTCCGGTTCCGTGGAGGCCCTCGAGGACGCGCTGTTCAACCTCGACATCCCGGAGGAGGTCCAGCTCAGGATCATCCACCGGGGCGTGGGCGCGATCACCGAGAGCGACGTCATGCTCGCGAGCGCGTCGTCCGAGCCGGTCACGATCATCGGTTTCAACGTGCGGGCCGCCAACAAGGTCCGCGAGATTGCCGACCGCGAGGCTGTGGAGATCCGGTACTACACCGTGATCTACCAGGCCATCGAGGAGATCGAGGCGGCGCTCAAGGGCCTGCTCAAGCCGGAGTACGAGGAGGTCGAGCTGGGCACCGCGGAGATCCGCGACGTCTTCCGCTCGTCCAAGATCGGCAACATCTCCGGTTGCATCGTCCGGTCGGGCATCATCCGGCGCAACGCCAAGGCGCGCCTGCTGCGCGACGGCTCGGTGGTGGCGGACAACCTCACCGTCAGCTCGCTCAAGCGGTTCAAGGACGACGCCACGGAGGTGCGCGAGGGCTTCGAGTGTGGTCTGACCCTGGGTGGTTACAACAACGTCCAGGTCGGCGACATCATCGAGACCTTCGAGATGCGGGAGAAGGTTCGCGCCTGATCCGGTGAACCACTGATCGGGGGGTTTACGCCGCAGGGCGTAAACCCCTTGATCATGTGGGGGTCCGTACGGGTATCGTCCGGGGCGATGTTCACCGGAACCGCGGTCTTCGACCTGCTGCTGCCGGGCGACTCCCGGTCGCTCAAGGCCAAGAGATCATACGTACGGCCGATCGTCGCGGCGTTGCGCCGCTTCGAGGTGTCGGCCGCCGAAGTGGGAGCGCTCGACCTGCACGGTCGGGCCGAGATAGCCGTGGCCGTGGTGGCCGCCGAGGCGTCGCACGTCCGCGAGGTGCTGGACTCCTGCGAGCGACTGGTGGCCGGCCGGCCGGAGACCGAGCTGCTCTCGGTGCGTCACCGGCTGTACGGCGAAGAGGACTGACCAGCGGCGCTGTCCGCCGAAGCCGGGACGGAGCCGGCGCCGCGCGACGCGGGTGGCCGCGCGGGTAGTGTTCGAGTTGTTGGGCCGTCGGCTCCGGGGCGCTCCGCGTCGCCGGACGGCGGCCGGGAGCGGGACGCCGTGGAGGTGGCGAGATGTCGGATCCGGCCAAGGTACGCCGGCACGCGGAGCGGGTGCGTGAGCTGGTCGCGTCGGTGGTGCGCAGCCAGATCAAGGACCCCCGGCTCGGCATGATCACGATCACCGACGCGCGGATCACCGCCGATCTGCGCGACGCCACCGTCTTCTACACGGTGCTCGGCGACGCGGCGGCCCAGGCGGGCACGGCGGCGGCGCTGGAGAGCGCCAAGGGGATGCTGCGCAGCACCGTCGGCAAGGCGCTCGGTCTGCGTCACTCGCCGACGCTGACCTTCGTCCTGGACGACGTGCAGGATCAGGTCAAGCACATCGACGACCTGCTCGCCCAGGCCCGCAGCGCCGACGCCGAGGTGCAGCGCATCGCCGCCCGGGCCGAGTACGCGGGCGAGCCCCAGCCGTACCGGCTGGACGAGGACGAGGACGCCGACGAGGCACCCGCCGAGGACGCCGACGAGGCCCCCTCGCGGAGCGGGGAAGCGCGGTGACCGAGCCCTCCGGCGGACCGGCTGGTGGCGCCTTCGCCGAGGCCGCGCCACCGCTCGACGCCGGCCCGACCGAGGCGGACTGGACCGCCGCCGTCGCGGCCGTGCGGGACCTGCCGGCGGACGGGCGGGTGCTGCTGATCTGCCACGTCAACCCGGACGGGGACGCGCTGGGCAGCATGCTGGGCTTCGGGCTCGGGTTGCGCCGGCTCGGGGTGCGGCGGATGCAGGCGACGTTCCCCGGCCCGCCGGAGGTGCCGGAGCCGTTCCAGGAGCTGCCCGGGCTCGACCTGCTGGTGCCGGCGACCGAGGCGTACCCGGACCCGGACCTGGTCATCTGTTTCGACGCGGCCAGCGGGTCGCGCCTCGGCGAGCTGGTCGACCGGCTGGAGACCGCCCGCGCCGCGCTGGTGCTCGACCATCACGCGTCGAACACCCACTTCGGCCGGATCAACCTCGTGGACCCGCACGCGGCGGCCACCTCGGTGGTGGCCGAGGGGCTGCTCGGCCGCCTCGGCATCGAGCTGGACGCCGGGATCGCGGAGTGCCTCTACGTCGCGCTGAGCACCGACACCGGCTCGTTCCGGTTCGAGGCGACCACCCCGGCGGTGCACGAGCTGGCGGCACGCCTGCTGGCCACCGGCATCCGGCCCGGCGACATCTCCCGCCGGGTCTTCGACACCCGGCCGTTCGGCGCCGTCCGTCTCTTCGGCGAGGTGCTCGGCCGGGCCCGCCTGGAGCCCGCCGTGGCCGCGGGGCACGGTCTGGTGTGGACGTACGCGACCCAGGACGACCTGGCCCGGCACGACCAGCGCCCGTACGTGCTGGAGCCGTTGATCGACTCGGTCCGGTGCACCGCCGAGGCCGACGTGAGCTGTGTAGTCAAGGAGACCACGACCGGAGACTGGGCGGTGTCGATGCGCAGCAAGGGCGCTGTGGACGTCAGCCGGGTGGCGGTCGCGCTGGGTGGCGGCGGGCACCGCTTCGCCGCCGGCTTCACCGGTTCCGGCACGCTCGACGAGGTCGTCGGCCGGATCCGCGCGGAGCTCGACGGCGCGCTGACCGGCGCCGGCCGGCACTGACCCGGACAGGCGGGGCGGGAAGATCAGGGCGAGCCCGGGGAGTGTCCGTCTTCCCGGTTGCGGCGAGTACGGGGAGAATCGCGGGATGGAACAGCCCCACGACCTCACCGTCGAGGCGCCCCGCGCCTGGGACCGTCCCGCCGTCGCCGTGCCGGTGCTCGTCTGCCTCTCGTTGGTCGGCGGCCGGTTCCCGTCGTTCTCGACCGAGGCCAATCTATGGACCCTCGGCACCGGCGGGGTGCTGATCTGGTTGGGTCTGAGCAACCGGGTGCCCCGGCGGCCCGCGCCGCGCCGGTTGGGCGCCCCGGCCGCCTGGTGGGCCCTGCCGGTGGTGGTCTTCGGGGTCTTCGAGGGGACCACGTTCGTCCTGGCGGCGGGGGACGACTTTCCCACCTTCTCGCGGCTGGCCGATCCCCTGCTGGAGGACCGCCTGGTCCGCTCGGCGGCCTGGCTGGGCTGGCTGTCGGCGTTCTGGGGACTGGTGCGGCGATGATGCGGACGTTGGCCATCGGTGGCTTCCTGGTCTCCCTGGTACTCTTCGCCGCCGTCGAGTGGGCGGCCCGCCGCGAGGGTTCCCGGATCCCCACGCTCGGCGAGGTCTGCGCCTACGTGATGCGCTACGAGGTGGGCCCGGTGCCGGTCGGTCGGATCGGCCTGTTCGGCTTCTGGTGGTGGCTGGGCTGGCACTTCCTGGCCCGCTGACCCGGCTCCGTGCTTGCTGGCTCGGCTCCGTGCTTGCTGACCCCCTCCGTGCTTGCTGACCCCCTCCGCGTTCCCTCGGAGTGCCGTACCGCGGCCGCTCCGGGCGAACATGAGTCCAGATCGCGGGAACAACAGGCAGTATGTGGAACTGAACGATAGCTTGGGAATCGGTCGGCGTCGTGTGGCGGCGCTGGCCGTGGGCGGTGTCGCCACACCCGGCGGCGCCTCCCTCCAGGGTCGAACCGACCCGGGCTAACGCTGCCCACCAGCCGCTCCGGTGACCCCGGGCCGCTGCCAGGCGCTCAGCACGACCGCCCGTGAGGGCTGCCGCTCAGCGGCTGCCCAAGCCCTGGAAGGGGACCACCATGCCCAGCAAGCCCAAGCCGCAGACCACCGACGAGGCCCGCGAGCAGATGCGCCGCGCACTGCAGACGTCCATGGACACCCGTCAGTGACAGACGCCGACCGGCGGTGACGCTGCCGGCCTCCCGCGCCGACAGCGTCACCCCGCACCGGCCCTGAGCACCGTCCCGCCCCACTCCGGGCCCACCTCGTCCCTCACCCTTCCTGCCCGTCCCGGCGCCCGAATGCCCAGCACGGCAGCCCGCGCCTCCTGGTGCCCCGGCCCGCGTGCCCGCCACGGCAGCCCGCGCGCATCCGGTGGCCGCCCGCGTGCCCGCAGGGACGTCCCGCGCTCTCCCATTGGCCCGGCGCCCGCAGGCCCGCAGGAGGCTCGCGCATTCCGGTGGCCCCGCTCCCCGCGTGCCCGCGACGGAGGCCCGCGCCTTCGAGTGGTCTGGCGCCTGCGCGCCCCGCGTTGGTGGCCGCGCCTTTCCCGGTAGCCCTGTTCCCGAGTGCCCGCCACGAAAGCCCGCGCCTTCTGGTAGCCCGGCACCGGGGCTGCGCCGAGGGCCTGCCGCCTGCTCGGTGCCCTGCCGCTATGCCACACGCCACGTCTGAGGCTGAGCCACGCCTGCGACGTCGGACGGACTCGGCGTAGAACACGGTCACCACCTGCTTGACGCTCTGCCACCCCCCACCCC